>BNJT01002334.1_pt1 | contig 2341911 bp, 3552 predicted proteins | sample 8540491 | NCBI WGS metagenome assembly BNJT01 (sample SAMD00202455, study PRJDB9452) | human saliva metagenome | host: Homo sapiens | reverse complement strand
TTAATGAACTTATTGATTTGTCAAGATTGGAAAAAGACTAAGGAAAAAGTTTTTTTAGATATTGACATTATAAAGGAAAAAGTCGATTTTAGACAGGGAACTTATGCTTATGAAGGAGATGATTGACTTTTATAAGTATGATGACGGACTGGAACTTGCGGGGCTTGCGGATATTACTAAAATGATGAATTCTATTGATATTATTGGATCTTATTTGAGTGTTGAAGATTTGGCGACTTTGAAGAAGAATTTGACAATTTTTAGGATTTCTAAAAGCCGGGCTAAAAAAATGTGAGGGATAAATATAAGACAATTTGGAATTTATTTAGTGATGTTGAGGAAGTTAGGGAAATTGAAAAATTTTATTTCAGAAGCAATTAATGATGAAGGTATTTTAAAAGATGATGCTTCGATTGGACTTCGAGATGTCAGAAGACAAAAACAAAATATCAATGCGAATATCAAGGAAAAATTTGATGAGCTGATTTCCAATAAAAATACACAAAATGCAATTCAGGAAAGAATAGTAACCCAAAGAAACGACAGATACGTAATTGCTGTAAAAACTGATTTTAAAGGCCTTGTAAAAGGGATAGAGCACGATAGGTCTGCAACTGGAAGCACAGTTTACATTGAACCTTTAAACGTTGTTTCGTTGAATAATAAATTACGTGAATATGAAGCTCGTGAACGTGAGGAAATCAGGAAAATATTGCTTAGAATTACAGAAATTATAAAAAAACTAAAAAAAGGAAGAAATTCTGGAAATCAAGGAAATTCTGGAAAAACTGGACTTTATTGATGCCAAAACGACTTATTCAGTTAATAAAAAATGTATCGTTCCAAAAATTATTAACAAGGAATATTTGAAACTGGTTGAGGCAAGACATCCATTAATTGATGAAAATACAGTTGTACCAATTAATTTTGAGCTTGGAAACCCTGAAAATATAATGCTTATAACAGGGCCTAATACTGGTGGAAAAACGGTAACATTGAAAGTGGCTGGACTTCTTACAATTATGGCACTATCTGGTATTCCAATTCCCGCAAATGAAAAAACTGAAGTTGGATATTTTCACAATGTATTAGCAGATATTGGGGATGAACAAAGTCTGGAGCAAAATTTATCTTCATTTTCAGGGCATGTTAGCAAAATAAAAGACATAATTGAACATGCAAGCAGTAAATCACTTGTATTAATGGATGAATTAGGAAGTGGAACTGACCCAATGGAAGGAGCAGCTTTTGCAATGGCAATCATTGATTATTTGAACAAGAAGCACGTAACTTCAATAATTACAACCCATTACAGCGAAGTAAAAGCTTATGCCTTTAACACAACAGGAATTAAAAGCGCCTCAATGGAATTTAATGTGGAAACATTGTCACCAACATACAAATTACTGGGAAGGAATACCTGGAGAAAGCAACGCTCTTATAATTGCAAGAAAAATATGGGATTAGCGAAGAAATTATTGAAAATGCAAAAAGTTATATAAGTGAAGATAATCAGCGAGTTGAGGAAATGTTAAAAATCCATAAAGGAAAAAAATGATAAATTGGAAATGATGCATGTGCAATTGGAGGCAACAAGAGCTGAACTTGATAAACAGAAAAAAACATTTACGAGCAAAAAAATGGTAAAACTCGAAAATGAAAAAAATGAAATTATAAAACGTGCCTACGAAGAAGCCGACAATTACCTGAAAAAAATATGCAGGCAAAAGCCAAAAATCTGATTGACAAAATTAACAGCGAGGAATCTAAAAAAGAAGATGCCAAAAACGCTCAAAGAAGCCTGAATATGCTACGTGAATCATTCATTACAGACAAAAAGAAAAAAATGTAAAGGAAAAAGAAAAATTATCACTCAAAATGTAGATTTTGCCATTGGGGAAGAAGTGCTTGTAAAAAAACAATGAATCAAAAATGGAAAAAAATCTTGAAAATAATGCCAGATAACCGCATTCAAGTGCAAACTGGAATATTAAAAGCTGGTTGTATCAACTGATGACATTGTAAAAAAATCCAAAAAAAAAAACAAATAAATTTAAAAACTTCGCCTCACTAAAACGAACTTCCCAAGTCCGAGGAGAAATCGACCTACGTGGAATGAACGCCGATGAAGCAATCGCAGAACTTGAAACTTATATGGATAGAGCAATGCTCACAGGGTATCATGAAATCTATATAATTCACGGAAAAAGGAACAATGGTTTTAAGAAAGAAGATTCATGAATATTTAAGAACTTCAAAAATATGTGGCAGAATTTAAGGATGCTAATCAGAATGAAGGGGAGTTGGGTGTACGGTAGTTACTTTGAAGTAGGTAAATTATGTTAAGGGAGATTTTATATGAAAAATAAAAAAATTTATATATAGAAAAATAAAAAGATTGAAAAAAATTTAAGTATTAGTTTTGAAAAATAATAGTGAAATATTAGATACAGTAGTTTTGACTGGAATAAATGGAACTGGTAAAACTACAGTTTTAGAAGCAATATACGATTATTTTTGAGGATTTTTGAAAATTATAAGAATAAAATAGATATAAAAATTAGATTTAGAAGAAGAAATAATAAGAGAAAAAAAGTGGACTTTCACAAGAAATGTACTTAACATATTTAACCAATTTTGTTTACCGACATATAGAAGTTTGATAAAAAAACAGGTGAACATGTGGAAAAATTTAACAGTAGAGAACATAATAAAAAAACAAAATTCCTAGAATAATTTATCTTCCAGCTGAAATAAATTTTAGAAATGTAAAAATTTGATTTCCTTCCTATGTATAAATTAAAAATTTTTTTAAATATAATAAATTCAACAGCAATTTCTGATATTCCTCATTATATTCAAATGAGAATAATAAATGCGACAAATAAAGAAAAGCGAAAAAGAAATTAGGAAATGTAAGAGATGAAGTGATTGCTGAAATAAATGGAATATTTGATATTTTGAATATGGATGCAAAATTAATAGGAATGTCAACAGAAACAACAGAAATTCTACCTATTTTTACAAATTCTTCAGGAGATAAATTTGATATAAATGAACTTTCTTCTGGGGAAAAAGCAGTTATTTTTTTACGTACTTTGGCTATAAAAAAATGTTAAATCCTGAAAAATTCTATTATTTTGATTGATGAGCCAGAACTTTCGTTGCATCCAAAAATGGCAGACAAAAGAATTGTTGATGTTTATAGGAAAAATCGGAAAAAAACAATCAGATAATTATTGCAACACATTCGCCACATATTTTGGGGAGTGTGAGAAAAGAGAATATTATGTTGCTGGATAAGGATGATGAAGGGAAAATTGTGGTTAGGACTGGGGATGAGTTGTATGATTCTTACGGACAGCCGACAGATAGAGTGTTGAAGGATATTATGGGCTTGGAAACTACTAGAAATCCTAAAGTGTTTAAGTTGTTGGAAGAGGCTGGGGAGTTAGTGGATAAAAAAATGAATATGAGAGTGAAGAATTTAAAACTAAATATAAAAAAATTACGAGAAATATTAGGTAATAAGGATGAGGATTTGCTTTTTAATGGATATGGATATTCAAATTAGAAAAAAACGAGGTTTGAAAAAAATGTTGAAAGTAAATAAAAAAAGGATGAACCAGAATTTTTTTCAGAGTTCAAAAAGAAAGAAAAAAATCCTAAACACTGGGATGTTCTTAATAAACCAGAGAATCTTCATATAAAACCAGAGTTAAAAATCTTATATGTTAAAAAAATGAACAAAAAAATAGGAGATAAAAAGTTACTGTCCTTATTGTGAAATGATACTGTCTTTTGAAGATAATGATTTAAAAAGAAGATAAAAAAAGCCATATAGAACATATAAAACCAAAAAAAGTAAATTTGCCAATCTTACTTTTTGATTACAGAAATTTTTTTAACATCCTGTTCAGAAAAATAAAAACATGTGGGCATAAAAAAACAATCTACTTGGGATAATAAATTATTTATAAATCCAGTTGAAGAAAAATCCAGAAGAATATTTTTTTCATATAGCATAAGAACAGGTAAAATTATTCCCAAAAAAAGAAACTGGACTTGAATACGAGAAGGCAATAAAGACAATTGAAATTTTAAATTTAAATGAAAAATAAATTATGTGATTATAGAAAAAAAGTTATATAAATCAGATATTAAATAGCATTAAAAAAACTCAAGAAATAATGATGAAAAAAATAGAAATTATAAATTATTTTTGATGAACTTCCAACATTAAAAAAAGTTTTTTTAATAGGAAACATTAAAATTTTTAGAAGAAATGATTTGAAAAATAATACAAATTATTAAAAAAATCGAGGTTTAATTATGGGGAAAAATAACTATGATATTTTTTTTATTATTTGGAACATTGCTTTTTTTCAGAAAAATTATCCAAAAGAAAAAAATAATACGAATTATCGAAAAAAATGAAAAAAATATGAATGTGTTCCTGATAAAAAAAGTAAGGAAAAATTGGATGGGAATTAAATGGACAGTCTTTTTATTGGGCATTTGGATGAGAATGGGGAACGATATGGGGAGTTTAGGGAAATAGATGACGATACTCTTAGAGAATGCTATTTAGAAGATGGGTACATTAATTATTATAAAAAAATCGATATTTTTTTATAAGGAAAATAAAAAAATATCATTGATTGTCAGTTATGGTGAGAAAAAAAGATAACATTCAGTTAATATTAAAAAAATACAAAAAGATATAAGGGAAGTATATTTTTTTTGAGCGAAAAGGTAAGAAATATAAAAAGGAAAAAAATTTGATAATGACATTTGATCCAGCTATTATTTTTTTTATCCTAGTGATTTAATAAAAAGAAAAAAATCGGAATAACTAAAATTAAATGAGCTAAAATAAATTAAAAATTTTTTTCAAAAAGCAGGGAGAATAAAAAAATGAAACTTTACAATACAATGACAAATAAAATTGAAGAATTTAAGACAATAGAAGAAAAATAAGGTAAAAAAATGTATGTTTGCGGACCTACTGTCTATAATTGCATACATTTGGGGAATGCACGTCCGATTGTGGTTTTTTTGATACGTTGGCACGATATTTTAAATATAAAGGGATGGAAGTTGATTATGTGCAGAATTTTACGGATGTGGACGATAAGATTATAAACAAATCAATTGAAGAAGGAATTTCTGCAAGTGAAGTTTCAGAAAAAAATATAAAGTGTTTTTTTGAAGATATTAACAGGCTGAATATTCTTGAAAGTGTGAAAAAGACCTAAGGTTACTGAGAATATGGCAGAAATTATTGAGATTATTCAAAAATTGATTGATAATGGGTTTGCTTATGAGAAAGATGGGGATGTTTATTTTGAGGTGAAAAAGTATAAGGATTATGGGAAATTGTCGAATCAGAAAATTGAGGAGCTGGAACTTGGGGCTAGGATTGATGTGTCGGAAATAAAGAAAAATCCGATGGATTTTGCACTTTGGAAGAAAAAAAGAAAAAAAGAAGGGGAGCCGTTCTGGGGAATCGCCTTGGGGACAGGGGCGTCCTGGATGGCATATAGAATGTAGTGCGATGGCAAAAAAATATCTTGGGGATACATTTGATATTCACGGTGGTGGACAGGATTTAGTTTTTCCGCATCATGAAAATGAGATTGCCCAAAGCAAGTGCGCTTATCATGGAAATTTTGCAAATTACTGGCTTCATAACGGATTTATTCAGATAAATGGCGATAAGATGTCAAAATCGCTAGGAAATTTCTTTTTGCTTCGTGAAATACTTGAAAAATTTTCTGGGAATGTAGTAAGGCTTTTTATTCTTAGTACGCATTATAGAAAGCCGATTAACTTTTTCATTTGAGAATATGGAGGATATGAAAAAAAGGCGTTACAAAAATATTGTGAAATCAATGAATAAATTTGAGGCTATAATTGGCAAATATAAGAATGAAAAAAACAGCAGAAATTACGAATTTGGATTTTTCTCAAAAAAATTGATGAGTTTGATAAAAAAATTTGAAGATGCGATGGATGAGGATATGAATACGCATGCAGGCATTGGCGACTATTTTTTTGATCAGATTAGGGAAACGAATAAATTTATTTCTGTAAATAAAGATGAACTTTCTAAAAATTTATTCTGAAATAGAAAAAAATCTTATGAATCTTTAAAAAAAGAAAAAAATAGGAAATGTTTTTTTGGAATAGAAATTGAAATGGAAAAATTCTGCAAAGGAAGAAGATGGAGAAAAATATGGAATTGACTAAAAAAATTAATTGAATTGCTGATAAAATTACGAAGTGAGGCAAGAAGCGAGAAAAAAATTTCAAATTATCTGATGAAATTCGGGATGAATTGAAGGTACTTGGAGTAGAAATTAAGGATAATCGGGATGGAACGACAGATTATGACTTTATGTAATTTGAGATTGAATTTGAACAGAATCTGAAAAATTTTGGAAAAATGAGGAAAAATATGAAAAATATTTTAGTTGGAGTTACAGGAGGAATTGCAGCATATAAGTCAGCTGGGATTGTGTCGCTTTTGAAAAAGAAGGGATATAATGTGAAAGTTGTGATGACTGAGAATGCTACGAAAATAATAGGGCCTTTGACTCTTGAAACTTTATCAAGAAATAGGATTTATGTGGATATGTGGGACAGTAATCCACATTATGAGGTGGAGCATATTTCACTTGCGGATTGGGCGGATGTTGTTTTGATTGCACCTGCGACTTATAATATAATTGGAAAAGTGGCAAACGGGATTGCAGATGATATGCTTACAACGGTTATTTCTGCCGTTTCAGTAAGAAAGCCAGTATTTTTTGCTTTGGCGATGAATGTGAATATGTATGAAAATCCGATTTTAAAAGAAAATATTAATAAGCTCTCATCTTTTGGGTATAGGTTTATTGATGCAGAAGAAGGCTTGCTTGCCTGCAATTATAGTGCAAAGGGTAGAATGAGCGAGCCAGAGGATATTGTCGAAGAAATAGAAAGATACAGTATTTTTTCAAAAATAGAAAATTTTGAGACTGTGCTAAAAGGCAAAAAAATTCTTATAACGAGTGGGCGAACAAAGGAAAATATTGATCCTGTCAGATATTTGTCAAATAATTCAAGCGGGAAAATGGGATATTCACTTGCTCAGGCGGCTGTTGATCTGGGAGCAGAAGTAATTTTAATTAGCGGGCCTACGGACTTGAAAAATTCCAAATGGGCTTAAAAAAATTTTTATTTCTGTAGAATCAGCACTTGAAATGTATGAAAAAAAGTGAATGAATATTTTGAAGATACTGATATTTTTTTATAGCTTGTGCCGCAGTTGCTGATTATAGAGCGAAAGAATACAAAAAACGAAAAAATAAAGAAATCCGATTCGGATTTGGTTATGGAATTGGTTAGAAATCCTGATATTTTATTAGAGATGAGCAAAAAGAAGGAAAAACAGCTATTAGTTGGATTTGCCGCAGAAACTAATGATATAAGGGAAAATGCCTTGAAAAAGCTGAAAAAGAAAAATTTGGATATTATAGTGGCAAATAATGCGTCTGTAATGGGCAGCGATGAAAATGTGATTGAAATTATTAAAAAAGATAGGACTTCGGTGGAAATTAGTCAGAAAAAGCAAGATTGAGTTGGCTTATGATATTTTTGAATGAAGTTATTTTTTTGAGTTGAAAAAGAGATAAAGTTTTTTTGAAATTATGGATGTGTAGATTTTTTTATAAGTTCATTGATTTTTGTAAAAGGGAGAATAAATTATGAAATCTGAAAAAAACAAAAAGATAAAAAAAGTGTACATGTTGTATCATAGAGATGAAAAAGGATGACGATAAATTAATAGGATTTTTTTCAACAAAGGAAAAGGCATTGGAAATTGTTGATAAATGGAAAGAAATGAAAGGTTTTAGGGATTTTCCTGAAGGATTTAAAAATTAGAACCATGATAATTGGGAAAAAAATTACTACACAAAAAGGGTTTTAAATCTAAAAAGCCTTAAATAATTAGGGAGAAACTATGGAAATATGGATTTTTATCACATGGATATGATTATGGAGATGTCTATGATAAATATAAGTGGAATGACGAAGCAAGGTTTTTTTAGGTGCCTATTATACAAAGGAAGAAGGATTGAAGGCACTGGAAAAAAATATAAAAAAATCAAAGGATTTTTGTTCACATTTGGATGGGTTCTGGCTAGAAAAGCATCATTTGGATAAATATGCTGGATGGGGAAGGTGGTTATGTTACTTATTATAAAGAAGATGAGGTAAAAATTGATAATTCAAAAAAATCAAAAAAATTATATGTACTTTCTCATTTTTTTATTATACTGGTAAAGATAAAAATAAAAGAAAAAAACATCGAATTTTATCAGTATGTTTGTCAAAAATTAGAAGTTAGGAAGAAAAATAAAGGAATATCAGAAAAATAGAAGGATTTTTCTTCACATATTTCTAATTTTTTTTACATTGAAGAATATATTTTTGGATGAAGAAAAAAATAAATAAAAAGAAGGAGTGGCTATACAAATTTAGCGAATTAATGTTATGGATAATGAAAAGAAAAAAATTTAAATAGAGTTTTGAATGAAAAAAAGAAAAATTTAGAAAAAGAAAAAAATTCAAAAATCTAGAAAAAAACAGGAATAATTTTTAGGAATAACGGCTTTATTGATTTTAGGAATTATAATTTTAGGAATGATATTTGGTAGAAAAAATATTAATTTTGGAAATATTGCGACTGAAGATGAAGATGATAAAATTTTTAGAATTAATCCAGTAAAAAATCCACAAGTTACGTATTACAATTTTCGTGGAGAAGTTTATCCTGACTGGGCTAAATTTGGGCTTACTCGAAGCAATGGAGCAAGAGGGCATCAAGGAATTGACATTTTTTTGCATTGCCGGGAACGGATGTTTATGCTGTGCTAGATGGTAAAAATTGTGGATATGTATGTAGATAAGAAAGGATACGGATTAAATCTTTATTTGGAAGTTGATCCAAAGGAACTTGAAAAAATAAAAAGAAAGAATTATAAACCGAAATTAAGTGCCAGAGAAATGGATTACAGCAGTAATTATAACCCAGATACAATGCAGATAAAATATATTAGATATTGCCATTTGAGTAAAGTGAATGTAAAAATTGGAGATACAGTAAAAAGCTGGACAAGTGATTGCCAAGACAGGGACAACTGGAAATGCGAGCGGAACTCATGCTCCTCATGTTCATTTTTGAAATAGCTTTTTGAAATGCGTGGAAGAGGACTTACAAACAGAGTCGATCCAGAAATGTACTTTAAAATAAAAAATGGAAATCAAATGACAAAACAGGAAATAAAGATACAAACTGAAGCGGCTAAAACAGAATGGTTTGAACCAAAAGGCTATGATATTGGATTTAGAGATAAGAGTATATTTTTTTAGAAAAAAAGATGATTTGCATAAAAAAATGAAAAAAATAATAGATAAAGCTAAAAATGACAAAAAAATTTAAAAAAAGCGGACTTAAAAAAAGGTAAAAAAAGAAAAATAAGGCGAAAAAGAGCAAGGGACATTAAATCTCTTGCTTATTTATTATATTTTTTTTATTTACAATGAACGTTTTTTTAGCTTCCAAAAACTTTGTCTAAAAATCACAATCGCCGTAGTCGCCTCAATACTGGCACTGCTCTCGGCACTATTATTGGATCATGTCTTCCATGCACTTCCAAAATATCATTTTTTTCTTAGTTTCAAGGTTCACAGTTTTTTTGAGCTTTTTTTCAATCGAAGCTGTCGGCTTTATCGCCACTTTAAATGAAATTGGCATTCCAGTCGTTATTCCTCCTATAATTCCACCATTATTATTTGTAAATGATTTTATTTCTCCATTTTCATCAAAAATACATCTCATCATTTGCTTCATATCCAGTCATTTCTGTAATTCCAAAACCTGCCCCAAACTCTATTCCCTTTGTAGCTGGGATGGAAAAAATCATTCTCGAAAGTTCACTTTCCATCGACTCAAAATACGGATCTCCTATTCCTGCTGGAAGTCCTGTAACCATAATTTCTACAATTCCACCAAGCGAATCCTTTTCTTCCCTAGCTTTTTCCACAGCCTTCTCAATTCTTTCCACAATTTCCTCATTCAACACAGGCAAAGTCATATTTCTCAATTTATCAATATTTTCCTGTGTAATATCACTTTCTAAAAAATCCCTATCTTCAATATCCTTCACCGATTTAATATGTGCCGCAACCAAAATTCCATGCTCCTTCAAAATCTGCTTTGCAATCGCCCCAGCAAATACAAGTGAAGCCGTTATCCGTCCTGAGAAATGCCCACTTCCCCTAATATCATTGAACCCATTATATCTGTTAAATCCACTCCAGTCTGCATGCCCTGGTCTAGGTTTTCTCTTCAATTCACTGTAATCTTTTGACCGCTGATTAGAATTTCTAACAATCATCGCAAGTGGCGTTCCAGTCGTTCTTCCATCAAAAAAATCCACTCAAAAATCTCAAATTCATCTTTTTTTCCACTCTAGGCGTTGTCAATTTTGATCTCCCAGGTGCTCTTCTTTTCATTTCCTGCGAGATAAATTCTAAATCTAGTTCAGTTCCCGCTGGAATTCCGTCAATATTCACTCCCAATGCCGTTCCATGCGATTCTCCAAACAATGAAATTCTATAATTTTTTCCAAAATTTGCTCCCATTTTCTAGCTCCTTCTCTTTTTTTAAATTTAAAAATTCTATTTTTTTCTGCTTTTTACCAATTCATCATAATTTTTTTACTTCTCAACAATTTCAATCTCTCCACCCATTTTCACAAAGTCATCCCAAAAATGTGGATAAGATTTTCTCACACTTTCAGCCTCTTCCAAAACAATCTCTTTTTCACATCGAGATGACGCAACTGCCAAAGACATCGCAATTCTATGGTCATTCCAAGCACTCACCGTAACTCCACCAGTAAATCCTTGTACACCTTGAATAATCAAGCTATCCCCTTTCTCAGCCACATTCGCACCAAGTTTATTAAGCTCAGTTTTTATTGAAATAATTCTATCTGACTCCTTAATTCTAAGTCTTTCTCCATTAATAATCCGAGTCTCCCCTTCACTCAATGCAGCAAGCACAGTCAAAATCGGTGCAATATCAGGACATTGAGAAATATCAATCACAGTTCCTTTTGTTTTAGATGGCTTCACAATCACATAATCATCAAAAATCTCAAGATTTGCACCCATTCTAGTAACAATCTCAATAATTTCCCTATCTCCTTGCAACGAATTTTTATTCACATGCAAACATTTCACTTCATTATCACGATTTGCTGAAATTATCCCCGCAACAATCCAAAATGCCACTTGCGAATAATCACCTTCAACAGTATAATCAAAAGGCTTATAACTCTGATTACCTTTTATCTCAAACGATTTATAATCATTATTTTTTATCTCAATCCCAGCTAACTGCAAAATTTCCAGCGTCAAATCAATGTACCCCTTCGACTCCAAATTTTTATTAATAATCAGCTTAGAATCCCCATCAAGAAGTGGCAAAGCATACAAAAGCCCAGTAATAAACTGCGAACTAATATTTCCGTCAATCTCATAATTCCCAGCCTTCAATTTTCCATTAACCGTAAGTGGCAATTTCCCACCAGTCGTCTCATACTTCAACCCTTGCTTCTCAAAAATCTTATAGTACGAATCCAGCGGTCTATCCACAAGTTTCCCTTTCCCATCAAAAAAATCAATTCATTCTCGCTCGTAATCCCAACAGGAATCAAAAAAATCTAATAGTCGACCCCGACTCATTACATTGCACATACTTATCCTTCGGAACAACTCTCCCATCATTCCCGACAATTTCAAGAGCACTTTCAAATCTTTTAATTTTCGCTCCCCAATTTTCCATAATATCCGTTGTTGTAGTAATATCCACAGAAAACTTTAAATTATCAATCATCGACTTCTTCTCACTTTCAGCTAATGCCGCTGCAATCACCGCTCTATGCGAATAACTTTTTGACGGTGGTATTTCTATTTTTCCATTTAATGTACTTGGTTTTATTTTTATTTTCATAAATTTTTCTCCTTTTTACATTGTTTTTTTCCTCTTCATTTTAAGTCTAAAAGAACCCTTTAAACCAAAACCTTTATTCAAAATCTTATCCTTATCAAAATTCTCTTTCAACACTCAAAACTAAAAATTTATCCTACAATATCTGCTTCACTTGTAAATTCTCCACTAACATTCCCCATTAAATCAATTCCATGCCCTGCAAAAAATACTTCATCATCATAATAGTACACCGTAAAATCTCCATCAGAAGTTATATGCAACCCTTCAAGATAAATCCCATTTTTAAAAACTTCTTTTGAAACTTTCTGTTTTTTTAACTCTTCCTTTTCTTTTTCCGTAAATTTAGAATTTAAATTTTTTTCAAGTACAGCTATCATTTCATCTAAATCTTCTTCATTTATAGATGAAAACCAATCTTCTGCCACTTCCATCAAATCTTCCACAATTCTATCCCTTATTCTCTCATCCCATTCTTTTTGATTAAGATACATAATTTTAAATTGTTCAATTGCTCCTTTAACTTCTTCTACTTTTTTTATCTTCACTCCAATTATGCCCAATTCCACCATCAAAAACTCACACTTATTTTTTTTCTCCCAAGCCACTCAACTTCAATTTCAAAAATTTTTTTATTTCTCCAAAAAAATTTCATCTATAATTGCTTTACACACACTAATCCTCCATTTTATTATTTTTTTATTTCATAAAATTAAAATTATCCTACAATATCCGCTTCACCTCTAAATTCCCCGTTAATATTCCCCATTAATTCAATCCCATGCCCTGCAAAAAAATACTTCATCATCATAATAGTACACCACAAAATCTCCATCAGAAGTTATACGCACCCCTTCAAGATAAATCCCATTTTTTTAAAAAAACTTCTTTTGAAACTTTCTGTTCTTTTAACTCTTCCTTTTCTTTTTTTCCGTAAATTTAGAATTTGAATTTTTTTCTCAAGTACAGCTATCATTTCATCTAAATCTTCTTCATTTATAGATGAAAACCAATCTTCTGCCACTTCCATCAAATCTTCCACAATTCTATCCCTTATTCTCTCATCCCATTCTTTTTTTGATTAAGATACATAATTTTAAATTGTTCAATTGCCCCTTTAACTTCTTCTACTTTTTTCTCTTCACTCCAATCACTCTCAATTCCATAATCAAAAATTCACACCTATTTTTTTCTCCCAAGCCACTCAACTTCAGTTTCAAAATTTTTTTATTTCTCCAAAAAAATTTCATCTTTAATAATCTTATTATCCATCTTATTCCTCCATTTTATTCTTTTTCCAATTCAAGATTTTAATAACTTTATCAGACACCGCCTAACCTTTTCAATTTTTCCAATATAATCACACATTTCTATTTCCACACTTGCAAATGCTTACTCAAAAATCTCTTCCGCTCCAATCTTCATAATTTCAACTTCCCCAATCTCTTTCAAAATCACAAAATTAATCCCGTCATTCGTACTTTTCTTATCCCTTTTCATAATCTTAGCAATCTCATCTTTCGGATACTCAATTTCAGTTGGCAAATTCAATGCTTTAAGCAATTTTGCAATTTTCACATCTTCCCCTTCTTTAGTAAATCCTTTTTTCTCTCCAATTTTTGTAATATCCACCATCCCAGCAGAAATCGCCTCTCCGTGTGAATATTTTTCATAATTTGTAAACTGCTCAATCGCATGACCAATCGTATGCCCAAAAATTCAATATCATTCTCAAGTTGCTTTCCTTCTCATCTTTTTTTCCACAACTTCCTTCTTTATCTCACAAGAACGATAAACAAGCTCATTCACATACTTCATCAAATGTTCACGCAATTTTTGTATATAATTTTCATCATCTTGCGAAACCCCAACTTTTTCCACAATTTCCACAAGTCTATCAAAAAAATTCTTGTCATAAATACATCCATATTTCACAATTTCCCCAAATCCATCGTAAAAAAATATCTATCAGTTAATGTATTTAAAAAAATAATTATCAATTAAAAACAAGTTTTGGCTGATGAAATGCCCCAACAAGATTTTTTTCCCCTCAGGCAAATCAACTCCAACTTTTCCACCAACACTGCTGTCAACTTGCAGAAACAATTGTCGTAGGAATTTGAATAAACCCAATCCCACGCATATAACTAGTCAGCGCAAATCCAGCAATATCCCCAACAACTCCGCCACCAAATGCAACAACCATATCCTTTCTCGTAAGCCCTTCATTCACCATAGCCGAGTAAATCAGAGGCATTATCCCAATATGCTTATGTTTTTTTCCCCAGCTTGTAGCACAAATATACTGTAATTAAATCCTTTAAACATTTCTTTATGCTTTTTCTTCATAAATCTCATGAACATTCGAGTCTGTAATTACAAAACAATTTTTTTCCCCACTATAAACCTCTCCAATATATTTTTGGAAATTCCTCAAAAAAATTTTTCCCCAATCATAATATCATAAGAATTTTTTTCCCAATCCAACATGTAATTTTTTTCCATAATTTATCCATCCTTTTTAATCATAATTTTTTTCATTCAATAATAAATTTACATTTCAAATCAATATTATAGTAAAACTGCTTTTTAAAACTAAACTCAAAAAAACTATGAATACTTTACTCAACCATTAAATTTACATAATTTTTTTAACAGTTTAATTTTTAAATAGTTTTTTTAGCATATTTTTCTAAAAAAACAATCGTATATTAAAAATATAGCAAAACCACTAAATCCAACAATTTAAAAATGATTTTTACTATATAATTTTTTTATTTCAAGTTATATCTTTTTTTCAAGTTCTCTTTTTATATAAACCGACTGAAACTCTTCTTTTAACATATCCATTATAATAATATCATAAGTTTTTTTCCCATAATTTCAACCGCTTTCCGTAACTGTCCTACTTCCTTAAAAGCCAATTTTTTTATACAAATTATAGGCTGGTTCATTATATTCGAATACTTTTTAGCGATATATTTCTCAAATTTAAAAATGAGAAACCATAATCAAGTATTAATTTCAGAGCCTCTGTTCCATAACCTTTTTCGCTGATGTTTAGGATTTCCTATTAGAACTCCCAATGCACCGTTTCTATTTACCATATCTAATGAATTAAATCCAATATTTCCCAAAAGTTCATCATTTTCAAGTAGTCTAACAGCAAACATTTTTTTCCTTTTTTTATTGACGTTAAAAAAATTCCTTTTCACTTTCAAAAATCTGTAATATTTGTATAAGAAACAGAGCCTAAACCAACTGAAACTTTTTATATCATTAATCATCTCAGTGTACTCTTCAATATCATCAAGAGAAATTGGTGAAAAAAATAAATATTATCTCCAATCAATGTTTTCAAATACTTTTTTTCTTTTCAGAATTATTTTCCATTTCATTCCTCCCAAATTAATTTCTATTAATCTATTTTTCTCCCTACGTTTCGTAGAAATTATAAATTTCTCTTTTAATGTCCCCAAATCATTATTATTTAAGGCATCTTTAATTACATCCAATTCCTTTTTCAAACTGCTGTATCATTTTCAAAAAGATTCTTTTTTTATTTCCCATAAACAGCTCTGCCCACAAATCTTCATTTATTTTTTTGCAATTCTCGTCAAATCTCGATAAGAATCCCCAATAAAACGATTTGTATCATACTTCTCACTATCACTATTCACAAGCGAAACCGCAATCGCATGAGTAAGCTGACTCGTAAACGCAATAATCTCATCATGTTCCTGTGACGTAAGAAAAACTAACGCTCTTGAATCCCATCAATCTTACAATTTCTGAAAAGCAATTCCAAATTTTCCTTTTTTTATTTTTTTTCATCCTTAATAATTATATAATTTGCATTTTTGAAAAAAACACGATTATCCGCAAAATCAATTCCTCTTTTTTCACGCCCCGCCATCGGATGCCCAAAAATAAAGTCAATATTTTTCCCATTCTTTTTATTACTTTCCTCAATAATCGGATCAATATCTCCAATAATTTTTCTCCTTAATACCCACAACATCAGTAATTATGGCATTTTTCCTTAAAATTATCAATATTATTCACAAAAAAACGATTTCATCAAGTTAGGATAAAGAGTAATTACAACAAAAATCTGATTTTTTTCCAAAGGGTCCTTAGTTTCAAGAAACCCTTTATTTATCATATTTTTTTCTCCTCTGCCTTTTTCAAAGTTTCTTCATCAATATCAATCCCATAAACAGTTTTGATACCGATTTCCTTAAAACTTTGCGCAAAAGCTGCTCCAATTACTCCAAGTCCTACTATCGTTACCGTTAAATCTTCTATTTTTTTCATTTTTTTACAACCTTCTAAAAAATTTATTTAAAAAGTTTTTTTCCCAACACATTTGCAATTTTTTTCCACATCTTGCATCAAATCTTCAAATACATTAAATTTCAATGATTGAGGTCCATCTGACAACGCCTTGTCTGGTTCAGGATGCACTTCTACCATAAGTCCATCTGCTCCAGCTGCAATTCCTGCCATTGCAAGCGGTTTTACCATCCAGTATTTTCCAGTCGCATGAGCTGAATCTACGATTATTGGTAAATGTGTTAATTTTTTTAATCATTGGCACTGCATTTTAAATCTAATACGTTTCTGTAAGCTGTTTCATAAGTTCTTATTCCTCTTTCACAAAGAACCACATTTTCATTTCCACCAGCTAAAAATATATTCTGCTGACATAAGCCATTCTTCTATTGTCGCACTAAGTCCTCTTTTTAAAAGCACTGGAATATTTGTTTTTCCAACTTCTTTTAACAAGTCAAAGTTTTGCATATTTCTTGCCCCAAGCTGAATCATGTCAACATGCGGACCAAATTCATGAAGTTGAGAAATTGACATAATTTCACATATTATTGGAAGTCCTGTTTCCGCTTTTGCCTTTTCCATAAGTTTAACACCTTCCATCCCAAGTCCTTGGAATGCATAAGGAGATGTTCTAGGTTTAACTACTCCACCTCTTAAAATAGTTGCTCCCTGAGCTTTTAACAGCTTTTGCCGTATCAATAATTTGTTTTTCATTTTCAACAGAACAAGGCCCTGCCATCATCACAAGATTATTTCCACCAATTTCCACATTTCCAACTTTTACAATTGTATCTTCTGGCTTGAATTTTCTGCTTGCTCTTTTATAAGGTTCTTGAACTCTTTGAACATCTAATACATAGTCAAGCGATTGAATATGTTTAATATCAATTGTACTAATATCTCCAACTAATCCTAAAATCGAGTAATCTTTTTCCAGTAATTAATTTTACACTTACGTTATTTTCTGTTTCCAATCTATTTATCATTTTCTCCAAAAATTTTTTTCATCAATTCCACCGTCTACTTTAATAATCATCATTTTTTTCTCCTGTTCTTCTTTTTATTTTTTTATTTTTATTTTTTTATAAATTAATCTACAATTACAGCTGTACCGTCGCAAGTTACCATAAGCATTCCATTATCCGCTCCCAAAACTTCATAATCCATTTTTACGCCAATAACAGCATTTGCACCCATAGCCGCCGCTCTGCTCTCCATTTCTTCCAAAGCATTTGTTCTAGCGACCAAAAAGTTCATTTTCATATCCTTTAGATCTTTCCTCCAAATATGTTTCTCAAATTTGCTCCCAAATCCTTAAACATATTAACTCCCGAAATAACTTCTCCAAAGACAATTCCCTTGTATTCCACAATTTTTTTATCCTGGATTTCATTCGTAGTTGTAATAACCATCCTTACCTACCTCATTTCTTTAATTTTTTTATAAAAAAACTCTCTTAAAAATAACTTTAGGAGAGGATAAAATTAAATATCTATATATCAATACTTATTTACACATTTTACAATACTCTAATAGTTCATTTGCTACAGCTAAAATTTACGCCAACTAAATTAATTTATAAAAATACTCTAAACAATTATCCTATTCTAAACTCTACATCCATCAATTATAATTGAATTAATCTAAAAAAATTATTCAATTTTATAATTTTTAAATATACAATATTAAATATTTTTTTCAAAAATTAATTACCCGTAAATTCCCACTTTTTTTACAATTTCCTTCTAAACTTCAATGCTACATTTTTTTCTAAACTACTAAATTATCTTCTATTCTTCTATAAATTTAAATTTCTTCTACCCTACTATCCTACTAAATTATTTTTCCCAAATCCTTTAAAATCAAACTATAAATGTTAATTTAAAAAAATTATCCATTATCCTTCAATTCAATTTTAAAATGATTTATTATATAATAACAAATATTAAATGTATTGTCAACTATTAAAAATTTAATAAAAAAATAAAAAAACAGAGAATAATTTATCCCTGTTTCCAATATTTTAAAATTATAAGTTGTATTTTTTTCTTAAATTTATCAACTCTTCCAGTTTCATCAACAAATTTAGATTTTTCCAGTATAGAATGGGTGAGAAGTTGAACTTGTTGCAACTTTTTATTACCGGATATTCTTGCCCTTCAAAAAGTTGTTGTTTCTTTTAGAAGTTTTAGTTGATTTTCCTAAAAATTTTTTTCTCCGTTACTTGTATCTTCAAATACTACAAATCCGTATGATGGATGTAAATCTTTTTTTCATAATTGCCTATGCTCCTTTCTATTTATAACTATAATTATTTTCAATATTTCATATAATAATACCATATTTTTTTCTTTATTTTTTTCAAGTCTCCATATAGTAAAAATTTAGATGAAATATATAAGATTCTATTTTTGTATTTTGAAAATATTTAAATACATTTCTTCAAAAATTTTCTTTTGCAATATCAAACTCTATATTTTCATCAGAATAATATACATCTTCTCCAAAAAGCATTTTTTTAAATACAGTCTGTATCACAAGAGCCAATTCGTCAGTTTTAATATCTTTAGTTATAAGCATTTTTATTCTTAATTTGCTTAATTTCAAAAATCGTATTCATCCTGTGGAGCAAAAGACAATAACTTGATTGGATCCCAAAAATCAATAATCTCTTTTTATATTATTTTTCAAGTTTTTTTATTTTATACATTTCCTCTTTTTTTATTATACTTTTTGAATTTCACAATTAATCAACTCTCTTGTATTTTTTTCCCAAAAATAATCCATCTATTTTATTTTTTTATCTCCATTATTTTTACTAATTTCTGCCAAAAACTTCCTTATTTTCTGGCAATATATCTTCATAAGGCAAACTTATCATTATACCATCCATTACTTTTTTTACTCCCAAATTTTTTTCAAAAAAATATATCAATCTCTCCATTATCAAATAAATATCTCCCTGCATACTTATCTTCCTCATATTCAAATTTAACATTTTTTTATTGTTTCTCTTAAGATATTTTCTTATTTTAGGAAGAACTGTCTTTATTTCATCTCCTACTTTTTATACTTTCTCTATTGTTTTAAATACAACTTTTTCCATACAAAAAGTTAAAAAAATTGAGTTTCTGGTTTTGTAAGATTTTCAACAAAGTAACTTAATGAATAGTATATTTTCAAACCTTTGTATATTAAATCTATTGATATCGTTATTTTTATCATCTCTCAATTTCATTTCTATTTCTTCAGGTACAGAAAAAAATCTTCATTATCTCCTTTAAAGATATTTTTTTCTATCCCATTAATTCCATAAGTATTATTTAAAAATATACTTTTTGTTTTCCCATTTAATTTCCCTCCCATAAAAATATTTCTTTAGCTATTTTCAAAAAAATCTAAAAAAATCCGATAAATACTGTCTCTTTTATGCTTGAGTTTTTTTGTTTTGCTTCACTCACTAACAAGCAGTCTTGACTCTTTGTGACTATAAATACTGCTGTTACTCGTTCTTTATCACTTTTATAATCTCCTAAATATTTTTTTACAAATGAGAAAAATTTTAAATTTATTATTTCGATATCTCCGACAATATTATTCCTCCAGCCACAGACACATTCAGCGAGTTTATTTGCCCCTTCAAGTGTATTTTTACAATTTTGTCGCAATGTTCCTTCACTTTTTTTCTCATACCATTTCCTTCGCTTCCAAGCACAAGGCACGTTTTTTCTGGATAATTTTCTTCATAATAATAATTTTGCCCATCAGCTTCTGCACCGTAAACTGTATATCCATATTTTTTTAATTTATCAATTGTATCAGAAATATTTGTAACTTTTTACAATATCTACATGCTCAATCGCTCCTGTCGATGATTTTACAACTGTTTCTGTAACTTTTTACGCTATTTCTGTCCTGGATAATAATTCCATCCACTCCAAAAACATTCTGCACTTCTTATAATTGCCCCAAAATTTCTCGGATCTTGAATTTGATCCAGTACAACAACTATTGATTTTTTTCTTTTCTTAAAAGTTTTTCCAGAAACTCGGCAAAGTCAACATAATAGTCAAATTCTGAAACAAGTGCCACAACTCCTTGGGAATTTTCAGTCCGTCTATCAGTATAAAAAAATCTTTATGTTTCTTTTTGCTCGCCAAATTTAATATTTCTTTTATTGTTTCTTTCTTTATTTTTTTATAAACTTCCAGTTTCTCAATATTTTTTTATCTGATTTTTAATACTTCTATTACTGGATTTATTCCTATTATTTTTTTCCATTTTCTCTCTCTTTCTATTTTTTTATTCTTATCTCAATCCTATTAAATCGTGAATTCTTATAAGCCCCACAATATTCCCATTTTCCACAACTGGCAGGACATTAATCTGGCTTTTTCTATTTTCCATTAGATGAAGCGCATCAAGAGCCATTGCGTTTTTTTCAATCGTTATTGGATTGGAAATCATAATATCAGAAGCCGCATAATCAAAAAATTTGTCCTTATGCTCCAATGCACGCCGAATATCTCCTTCTGTTATAATTCCAAGCAGCTTTCCATTTTCAAGACCTGTATCAGAAATACACACAGCCCCTAACTTTTTCTTAGTAAGCACCATCAGCACATTTTCAATTTTTTCATCCTTCCTTACAACTGGCAATTCATCTCCGATATGCATTAAATCTGAAACATGAAGCAATAAACGTTTTCCAAGGCTTCCACCTGGATGATATTTTGCAAAGTCATTTTCAGTAAAGTCTTTCAGCTTCATAAGACAGGCTGCAAGGGCATCTCCTGTTACAAGCGTTGCCGTAGTTGAACTCATTGGCGCTTGCCCCAGCGGACATGCTTCCTTTTCAATTCCAACATTAACCGTAAGTTCTGCATATTTTTCCCAACGTAGAATTAGGATTTCCAGTAAATGCAACAATTTTTCCTCCAATTTTTCTTATTGGCGCTAAAATGCTCAATACTTCATCAGAATTCCCGCTATTTGAAATGGCAATTACCACATCTCCATTACTGACCATTCCCAAATCGCCATGAAGCGCTTCTGACGCATTTATAAATACTGCAGTTGTCCCAGTTGAAGCAAGTGTCATGCAATTTTTTTCCCAATTATTCCAGATTTTCCAATTCCAGTAACAACAACTTTATTATTATTTTTTTAATTCTAAAAATCATCTGAACTAATTTTTTTGAAAAAGTATCTCCCAATTTGCTTTTTTTAATTTTTTTCAAGTTCTGCAATTTCAATATCAAATACATTTCTAGCTTCTTTTATAATATCTATTTCCATTTTTTTATTTTTTTCTCCTTTTTTTGAATATCTCTGCTTGATAGCTTAATTTTTTTATTTAATTCAATTTTATTTAAGATTTTTCTTTACTTCCTGACTTTTTATCCTTATGACAGACAAGCAAGGCATCCTTTGTATTTACAATAACAATATTTTTCCAGCCCAATTGTAGCGATAATCTTATCATTTTCCTTATTAATCACAATATTTCCTTCAGATTCAATCTGCTCAAAATGACTAGCCTGCACGACATTCCTATCTTTGTCCCTTGGAAAAAAATATCTTCAAGCGACTTAAAAATTCCCAACATCATTCCAGTCAATATCAACAGGAATTACACTCACAGATTTAGTATGCTCCATCACTCCAAAAATCTATCGAGATTTTTTTCAAATTTTTCAAACTCATCTTTTACAAAGTTACTCAATTTTTTTCTCCAAAAAAACTTGATCTAAATCCACATTTTCAAGCATTTTTTTCAATATTTTCCAAAAATCACTTTATGTGTTTCCATGTGTTTTTTTATTTCGCTTAAAAATAAATTCCGTTTTCCATACGAACATTCCGCTGTTCCAAAGATAATTCCCCTGCTCAATATTTTTTTCAGCCAATTCCTTATTTGGCTTTTTCTCTAAATTTTTTTCACTTTATACGATTCAAATTTTTTTCTTTAATTCCATTCTTTTTCGCAATCATTTTTTTATTTTTTTTCTATCAATATACTCGATATACCCATATCCAGTTTCAGCATAAGTTGGCTTAACCCCAAGCGTAACAATCTTATTTTTTTCAGCCTCACAAAATGCAAATTTCAGACTTTCCAAAAAAATTCCTTTTCTTTTTTTATCAAATGATCTGACGGCAAAACTGTCATAATGCTATTTTTTTATAAATTTTTTTCTAATAATACAGGTCGCATATCCGATACAAGCCGCCGTATCTCGTGCCATTGGTTCAAAAATTATATTTCTGTCGGCAATTTCTGGCAATTCTTTTTTTATTATATCAAAATATTTAATATTTGTAGAAATAAATATTTTTTTCTGCTGGAATAATTTCCTTTTATTCTGTCAACAGTTTCCTTAATCATTGTCTTTTCCGACACCAGATCCAAAAATTGCTTCGGCTTGTCATTTGTAGATAGCGGCCAAAATCTTGTTCCACTTCCTCCAGCCATAATTAAAGCTACTTTATCCATATTTTTTTCTCCTATTCTTTTCGTTAATTTGTACCATTGCCTAATCATTTACAATTAATCATAAATTTATGACAAGAAATCAAATAATTGATTTATATAAATATCATAGTAAATCCAGTTGTTTTTTTCAAATAAAAAGTATAACATAATTTATTTGTTTTATCAAAAAGGAATTATTTAGAAAAAATTAGCAAAAAAAGTAATATTGTGATAAAATAAATTATATGAAAAAAACTTTTTAGAAAGGATTCAGATTATGCTAATAGATAAAGTAAAAAAAGTTAAAATTACTGATGATATTACAATTGGCAATGATAAGATTTTTTTGATTGCAGGACCTTGCGTGATTGAATCGGAGGATCTGGTTATGGAAGTGGCTGGGAAAATGAAAGAAATTACGGATAAATTGGGTATTCAATATGTTTTTAAGGCTTCATTTGACAAGGCTAACCGGTCTTCAATTTCATCCTTTAGAGGACCTGGACTTGAAAAAGGGCTTGAAATTTTATCAAGAGTCAAGTCTAAATATGGCGTTGCCCTTGCAACTGATATTCATGAACCTTATCAATGTAAAGAAGCTGCCAAAGTAATTGATCTTTTGCAAATTCCAGCTTTTTTATCGCGGCAAACTGACTTGCTTATTGCAGCGGCTGAAACTGGAAAAGCTGTAAATATTAAAAAAGGGCAGTTTTTAGCACCTTGGGATATGAAAAATGTTGTAAAAAAATTTCAGGAAGTTGGAAATGAGAATATAATGCTTTGTGAACGTGGAGCTTCATTTGGATACAATAATCTTGTTGTAGATATGCGTGGACTTTTGGAAATGAGAAAATTTGGATATCCAGTTGTATTTGATGCAACACATTCGGTACAAATTCCAGGCGGTCAGGGAGAAACTTCAGGCGGTAACCGAGCTTATGTTTATCCACTTGCAAGGGCAGCTGTATCTGTAGGAGTTGACGGAATTTTTGCAGAAGTGCATCCTGATCCCGACAAAGGACTATCTGACGGGCCAAACATGCTAAAATTAGATAATGTTGAAGAAATTTTTAACAAAACTTTTGAAATATGATAAATTAACAAAAAGAATTATAAAAAAATAAAAAAATAAAAAAACTTTAGGGAGGAAAAAAATTTATGAGTTCAAAATTATTATTAACACCTGGACCAACAAATATACCAGAAGAATATCTAGAAATTTTAGGAAGTGACATTATTCATCACAGAACACCTGAATTTAGAAGAATTATGAAGGAAAAACAATGAAAAACTTGAAAAAAAGTATTCAAGACAACACAAAAATGATGTTGCTGTTCTAACTTCTTCAGGAACAGGTTCAATGGAAACTGCCATTGTAAACTTTTTTTCTCAAAGGGAGATAAAGTTTTAGCTGTAAATACTGGATATTTTGGTGACAGATTTAGAAAAAAATTGCAGAAATTTATGGCTTGAATGTAATTAATTTACAATATGAATTTGGAGAAAGCTATAAATTAGAAGATGTTAAAAAAAGTTATTTCAGAAAAATCCTGATTTAAAGGGAATTTTAGCTACTCATAGTGAAACTTCAGTTGGAATTTTTAAATGACATAAAAATCACTTGGAGATTTGACTAAAAAAACACTGAAATTTTATTAGTAGTTGACACAATCAGCGGACTTGTAGTAAATGAGTTCAACTTTGATGAATGGCATGTTGACGTTGCAATTGCAGGAAGCCAAAAAGGCATTTTTAATACCTCCAGGTTTAGCTTTTTGTAGCAATTAGCGACAAGGCGAAAAAAAGCGATGGAAACTTCTGATCTGCCAAAAATATTACTTTTGATTTGAAGCAATATGTAAAAATATTTTGAAGAAAAAGGAGAAACACCTTATACTCCAGCAATCGCACTAATTCTAGCATTAAATCAATCATTGAAAGGATTTAGTCAAAAATGGAATTGAAAACACAATAAAAACAAAAAAACACGACTTGAGAAAAATATGTGGAAGAAAAAAAGCAGAAAAAAACTTGGATTTAAATTATTAGTTAAAAAAACGAAGAAAAATAGAACAAATACATTAATTTCTGTTTACAGAGAAGGAATCATAATAAAAATCAATTATTGATGCTCTTGAAGAAAAAGGGTTACACAGTTACAGGCGGAAAGGGTAAATACGCTGAAAGCCTTATGAGAATTGGTATTTTAGGACAAATTTCCAAAAGAACAGATTGATGACTTCTTTGTTATTTTTTTGAAGAAGAATTAAAAAAACAATTATAAAAATAAAAATAGGGGCTTGTTTTTAAAAAAATCAGAAGCCCTTATTACATAATATTGAAAAGGAGCGTAGATGAGACCGTATTTATTTAAAAATTGGGGGCTTTGAACTTAGAATTTACAGCTTAATGTATATTTTGGCCTTTCTTTTTGGAATGTTTATCGCACTTGCAGATGATGTTGCTGAAAAAAAGAGGAGTTGATGATCGAAAAAAATTATTGAAGATTTTGCATTTACAACGATAGTATCGGGATTGATTGGAGCAAGATTATATTATGTTATTTTTTTAAATTTGCCGATTATATTGGAAATCCTTTATCCATATTTTATATCTGGGAAGGCGGCCTTGCAATTCACGGCGGAATTATTGGAGCATTTATAGGTGCCTGCTATTATGCTAAAAAAAATAAAATGAACTTATGGGTACTTACAGATATGGCTGTTGGACCTTTATTATTTGGACAATTTTTTTAGGAAGATTTGGAAACTTGGCAAATGGTGAAGTTCACGGAGTTCCTACATTTACTCCACTTAGTGTAATTTTTTTCAGGAAGATTCAATGAATGGTGGATAAAATACCAGTCAATGAGCACTGCAGCACAAGCCCAATTTAAGCAGGTTGTACCTTGGGGATTAGTTTTTCCATTAAATACGCCAGCTGGTTCAGAATTTCCAAATTTGCCGTTACATCCTGCTATGCTTTTACGAAGCATTTTTTTAAATTTAATCGGATTTATAATTCTTTGGTTTTATTTTAGAAAAAAAGAATATAATCCTGGAGTTTTATCAATGATTTATTTAATTATGTATGCGATTATAAGAACATTCGTAAGTACATTTAGAGCAGAAGACTTATTAATTTTTGGAATAAGACTTCCATATTTAATAAGTATAGCTATGATTATTGTTGCAATTATTGGAATAAAATTCTTTAGCAGTCCAGAAAGAAAAATTTGTACCTGCTAAAAAGTGAAGAAAAAAATAATAAATTATACTAAATTTCATAAAATAGAATAATATAAATAAAAAAACTGTCATTTTCACCTTTATCAATGAATTTGACAGTTATTTTTTTTAGATATTTAATATTATTTCTTTGCTTCATCAGATCTTTTTTTAGTTTCAGAATGTCTTTTTCCCACGGTTGTCAGCCAATGCATCAATTCCGCCCTTTTTCATATTTCTTTACCCATGAATAAATTTGCTGATATGAAATTCCAAATTTACGGATAGTTAAATTATAGTCATGATTATTATTTTTGACAAAAATTGAACAGCTTCAACTTTAGCTTCGATAGTCTTTCTTACGTGTTTCTTTTAATGATGATACTTTTTCCATTTTCATCAATACTTCTTCTATAATCTCTAATCCAGTAATTTAGCACACTTACAGAAGCAATATCATATTTTTTTTACAAATTTCAAATAACGAACCTTCATTATTTAAGTAGCTTTTTAACAGCTTTATCTTTTAGTTTCACGAGAGTAATGTCTATTTTTTTATCTTCAACTTTTTATACTTTCTTCACCTATTTCAAGATATTTTTTTCTTCCATGTCATTAATGATGACTTCGCAACATTGTATTCCTTTGACAATCCTTGAATAGTCCCTTTCCTTCCCAATATCATTTTTTTACGAGTTCAATTTTTTTAGTTCATTAGATACTTTTGATTTTCTTCCCATTAAATTACCCTTTCTAAAAATAAAAATATACATTCTTTATTTTTTTATTTTTTTTAATTATATTAAATAATACACAGCTAGAAAAATGTGAAATACTTCCCAGAATTACAAAAATATGCCATATCATATGATTAAACTTACAGATTTTCCAAGAATAGAAAAATTGTTCCAAGCGAATACAAAACTCCGCCTAAAACCAAATAGATTAATGAAACTCTATTTATATTATTTATTAAATCATTCCAGGCAAATACAATCATCCAGCCCATTATTAAATAAAGCAATGTTGAAAAACAATTTGAATTTACCGGTAAAAAATACTTTAAACACAATTCCCAAAAATACAGACTACCCATTGAATTGTCAATATAATTTTTATTCATTGGAGAATTGACAACTAAATATAGAAATGGAGTATAAGAAGCCGCTATTAAAATATAAATTGCCGAATGATCAAAAAAATTTCAAATATTGATTTGGCTGTTCCTGGCTTTAATCCGTGATATATAGCCGACATTGTATACAAAACTATCAATCCAAAGCCAAATGCCATAAAGGATATTATCGTTCCAGCATCACGTGTCCAGCTAGCACGTATTGTCAATATTAAAAAAGCCAGAATTGATAATCCTGCTCCTACAGTATGACTTACAAAATTAGCAATTTCTTCCCCGTGAGAAAAAAATTTTCTGCCTGTTTATGTATTTCATTTAATATACTTTTTTTAGTTTTTTTATTCATATTTTCCCCCTTAAATACAAAAAAACATTTATATAATTTTAAAGTTATTTAAATCCTAAACTAATAATTTCAAGAAAGATTAATACTTTTTTTCTAAAATGATTGTAATCTTTCATTTTTATAATTAAAACTATTTTTTTATAATTTATTATAACAGATGTTTTTAATTATATTCAACTAAAAAAATCTGATTATTATTATATTTTTTTGTATTTCAAGAAATTAAAAAAAGTGAGTTTTTTTATTTGACTCACTTTTTAATAAAAAAATCATTTAAAAATTGTTGACGATAGGAAGCACCACCGTATCTTAGTGTTGCCACATTTCTGTCTCCATTTTTTTGCTCCAAGATATTGGTATATCTATTGTTCCTTTATTTACATTTACTCTAACTGATGAAGGCAGATTTTCTCCATCTTCTGGAACATAAATATTGCTTGCCGCCCTTACCAGCATTTCATGGGCTGATTCTGTCGGAACACTTACACTAAAGGTTTTTTTCCGCTGTATTTGATCCAGCTGTTGCTGTTGCAGTTAATGTTGCCCCTTTACTTCCACCACCATAAAATTGCTTATTGACCCTTCCCAGACACTGAATATAAGCTTGAATTTGAAGAATGCCATCTTATTGTAACTGGAACGCCGTTTGAGGCAGTCATTGATTTTGGAAGGCGACCTCCTTCAGAAACTGACAACTTGCCTATTACTTCTTGAACTGCTTCAGAATTTCTAGGATCCGATCTTCCTGGAATTTCATTGCTATTGCCATTAATGCTATTATTACCATCATTATTCTGAACTTCATATCGCATTTGGATATTTCCTTCATTTTCAAGAATTTTTTTATCCATATCGTATATTGCATTTTTTTAGATGAAATCTGATTTTTACCTTGATAAGTTACTACATTTCCATTTAATTTTATCTTTTTGTCCTTCAGATAAATTGTAGCCTTATCGGCACTTGTATTAATTGTCTTAAATTGCGGCAATGTACTTACGATCTTTACATTATTTCTAGCATATCCCTCCTGCTTATTCATATCCATATACAAATAATTTGCAGTCATTTTAGTATTATTCTTAAAGTCAACCATAACTTTATCTCTTGCAAGTATAAGGTTTCTTCTTGAATCCATTTCATTATATTGGGAATCCAAAGTAATATCTTTATATGTCATACGTACATTTTCCTTAATTTCACTACGTGTAATACTCATATTACTTCCATTTTTATGGGAAACAAAATAAACTTTTGCAGTATTTCCGACAAAATGTACTGCTTCTGATTCCACAAGCGGTCTTGGATCATGTATCAAATCCTTTACATTACCTCTAATTTTTCCTTTTACATGTCCATCAAACCTAAATTCCTTTCTCTCAAAACTTCCCTGTCCAACATCAGATGAAATTTTGTCCCCTTGTACACTTGTCATTTCCATTTTATTTGCAAAAATATCTTTTGAAATTGTATTCATTTTTCCGTTTGCACCATGAACATTAAAGTTTTGTTTCTTTACATTAAAAGGTCCATTCATAGTGGCATTTCCTGTAGGGAAAACATATACAAGCCCTGTTCCATCCATTTTATAATCATCATAATTAGCAGTATAATAATCACTTGTAGTCATAGTGTGCGTTTTCAAATCATAAACTCCACTTCTATAAGTTCCTGTCGTTCTTCTCGGCAAGTAATTATAAGTACCATTTCCATCACCAGTTATTATATTGGCAACTTTATCATAAAAAACATGATCTCCTGTAATTATCATCGTTTTTCCCGTATATCTAACATGTCCTCTTCCGTCAACTTGTTTCTTGTCAACAAGATAAACAGCGCTGTCTCCTGTAATTACACTTTCCTTGCTCTTATAAACAACATGTCCATTTCCATTAATTTGTTTTTTCTTGATGAAATATACGGCACTGTCTGCTGTAATTACACTTTCTTTCCCTGTATAGACAACATTTCCAAAACCTTCTACTCTTTCATCATCACCATTCATATAATAATCTGCCTTTTGAGCATCCAGCTTGCTTTCAGGAGAAGTGTAATGCACATGACCTTCTGCATTTCCTATTTTATTAATGTCATCATATCGCATCTTATCTGCTGTAAGCATTCTTTTAGTTTTTTCTTCCTTATAGACAACATGACCTTCTGCAAAACTTACCTTTGTTGGATCATTATACGTAATCTTATCTGCTGTCATAGTTTTTTTGTCTTTTTTATTATTATATTTTGCATGCCCTGTCGCTACAATCGTTTCAAACTTCGTTGTCGTTTCAACTTTATCCGCTTCAGAAAAAGTATCGTCAAAGGTGTTTACCAGTTTTGTTTTTACTGGCGAAATTAGCTGATCTCCCTGTTTTTTATAATCTACCCGTTCTGTATAAATTTCCCACTTTCTGTCCTTTGTTGTACCAACAACTTTTTTCATCAATGAAACATCAAGCGTCTTGGTATTTACAATCCCTTCTTTCCCGGAAATTACCATCTGTTTTTTTACAAGATCCACGATTACGTTTTTAAACCTGATGACTTCATCTCCTTCAGATCCAATTTGCTCATCAGCATAAACAATCGCTTCATCCCTTAACCTGTACACAACCTTTTTAGCCTTCATATCCTTTTGCATCTGATCAAGCGGTGCCGGAATTTTTTTAAAGAATACCGCATATATAAAAATATATCAGTATTAATATAAGCCCTCCATAACCTATTTTCTTCCACATTATTTTTTTCTCCTATTTTAATTATCTTTTTTTCATATTTTCCTTCCAGTTCAAACAAAAAAATTTCATCGCATCCATCGGCGTAATATTATTTATATCATAATCTTCTATCTTATTCACAATTTCTTGTAAACTTTCCTTCTCTTTTTTTCAATTTTCAGCAATTTTTTTCCTCATAAAACTGATTATTTTCAATATTTTCAGAATCCTTTTCAATTTCCTCAAAATCATCTTCAAATTCTAAATTTTCACCAAAAAAGCGAAAAGCTGGCGAACATCCACAGTTTTTCTCAATAAGCTCCTTCTTCTGCTCCAGCCTTTTTAAAAATTTTTCCTGCTTTCAACAAGTATCTCCTTTGGAAGTCCAGCCAATTTTGCCACTTCAATCCCATAAGACTTATCCGCTCCACCTTTCACAATATTTCGTAAAAACATTACTTTTTCCCTGTTTTTCATCCACTTCTATCCGATAATTTACAATATGTGAAAAATTTATTTTTCCAAATCAGTAAGTTCATGATAATGTGTTGCAAAAACTGTCTTAGCACCAATTTTATCGTGAATATACATTGAAATGGCAGTCGCTATAGAAACTCCATCGGTTGTGGAAGTTCCACGTCCAACCTCATCTAATATAATAAGACTTTTTTCAGTCGCATTGTTCAAAATGTTGGAAACCTCGCTCATTTCCACCATAAACGTACTCTGCCCAGTCAAAATATCATCAGAAGCCCCAATTCGTGTCAAATACTTATCTATAATCGACAACCTCGCCTTTCCAGCAGGCACAAATGAACCAATTTGAGCCATTATGGAAATTAGTGCAATTTGCTTCATATACGTTGATTTTCCTGACATATTAGGCCCTGTCAGCACGACAAAGCTTTCTTTTTCAGTAAAAATCGTATCATTTGAAACATAATCTGTCCTTCCAATTAATTTTTCAACAACTGGATGCCTTCCATTCACAATTTCAAAGGAATATTCTTCGCTCATTTCAGGTTTCACATAATCATTTTCAATGGCATTCACTGCAAAAGACACCATCACATCAATATATGCCAGCCTTTCCGCCAATTCTGACAAAATTTTCCGATGTTCTTTTACTTTCCCGCTAACTTCCTTAAATAAATGATATTCCAAATCTTCAATTTTCGCTTTAGAATTTATTATCGTATCCTCGTATTTTTTCAGCTCAGGCGTAATATACCGCTCTGAATTTGAAAGTGTCTGCTTTCTTATGTAATGCTCTGGCACCATATTCAGATTTGACTTCGTAATTTCAATAAAAATAACCAAAAAAACTTTGTTGAATTTTATTTTCATATTTCTAATTCCAGTCGCTTCCCTTTCCCTTTGCTCAATATCCAGCAAAAAAAGTCCTTCCCAGAATTCATAATATTTCTAATTTCATCCAATTCCTGACTGTACCCAGATTTTATAATTCCGCTTCCCTCACAGAAAAACGGTGCATCTTCATTTATACTGTCGTCAATTATTTTATAGCACTCAAACAAAATATTTACATCAATGCTCTGAAAAAAATCAGTATTTTTCCAAAAATTTTCATTATTTCAACAGCTGATTTTATTGTCTTTTTCAATGCCGTCAAATCTTTTTCCATTTTCACTCCCAAAGATTATTTTCCCCAGAAAGTCGCTCCAGATCATAAATATCCTCAAGTTTCTCCCTCAAATCTTCACGAATCAAGATATTATCAATAAAATACTGAACATCCTCCTGCCTTTTCTTTATTTTTATCAATATTCAAAAAGCGGATTATTTATAAATCTCTTTAATAGCCGTGTTCCCATTGAAGTTTTACACTCATCCAGAACCCACAAAAAGCGAGCCGTAAACAGTTTTTTTCCCTCTGATTTTTCAAAAGTTCCAGATTTCTGCTTGTAATCGCATTTATTTCAGCATAATTGGAAATATTCACAAACTCAATTTTCTCCACAGTCAATTCATGCTCAACCTGCATAGTAACCGCATAATCAAGTGCCATTGCAGCAGCTCCGATTATTCCCTTTTTATCCTTAATTCCATAACTTTCCAGCGACACAATCTCAAAATACTCCATAAGATACTTAGCACTATCCCGAACTTTATTCACAAAAGTCACAACAGAATCATTTTTTTGTAAAAAATCATCTAACTTTTCCTTAATTTCCCCATAAAAATCCTCTGTTACAAGCACTTCCTTAGGCTCAATCTTATTGACTTCATTAAATAATTTTACAAAATCATCATCCTTTTCAACTTCCGTTACCTTAAACTCCCCAGTCGTTATATCAATATACGCAACTCCAAGTTTATTTTCAACTTTCAAAATACTCATCAAGTAATTATTGCTCTTTGCATCAAGCGCCTCCACATCCACAACTGTCCCTGGCGTTATAATCTTCACAACTTCCCGTTTTACAATTCCTTTTGCCGTCTTAGGATCTTCTATCTGCTCGCAAATTGCAACTTTATATCCTTTTGAAACAAGTTTTGTTATATATGAATCTGCCGAATGAAACGGAATCCCCGCAAGCGGAACATCTGCATTTTTTTCCTTATTTCTCGAAGTAAGGGTAAGTCCCAACTCCTTCGACGCTTTTACCGCATCCTCAAAAAACATCTCCTGAACCTCCCACAACTAAAGTCGCAGGGTTCTAAAATCTTTAAAAATATTTAAAAATCTTCTAAGAAGTTTGATAGCTTTACACTACCCTTATTCTTTTAGGTGTGTTCAGCTCACCTCTATTGTATAGGATACTTAAGTCCACAACTTTACTTTTTCTTAATATATTTAATGCTCCATTACAATCTGCATTTAATTGATAGCCTTTACTTGTCTGATATAGTCCTCTTTTTATCCTTTTTTTCCACTGAATATATATTCTTTTTGATTTTCTTTATCATATATTGGAATCTCATCTCCATCAAAGAAACTTGCCTTTGATGTATAACTCTCTTCTTGTAGTTTAAATTCTATTCCATATAGTTTACATAGATATATTAATTTATCTCTTAATTTTCCATATGGTATATTTACAAAGTTTTGATTATTTATACTTCCAATATTTGAATTCCTTTGAAAATCTTCATTATATCCTAGAACTAGTTTTTCCTATATCATTATTAAGACAATAATTTACAATTATTCTTCGTCGCTTTTTGAAAGATAATCATTTATACGATTATTTCTCTTTCTAGCTATTCGCTTTTTGTCTTAATGTTGTCCGCTTAATCTTTTGCTTATCTTTTATACTTTGTAATTTTGCATTTATCTTGTTATAGTATTGATTTATTGATTTTAATTTTCTACCATCTATTATGAATGATGCTCCAGTATTTATAACGCAAGTACAAAGATTATTTATACCTAAATCAATTCCTAGTGCATTTTCTTTATTTAATTCCCTTTGAACTTCTTCTACCTCATAAGTATATTGAATTTCAAAGTACCTAGAATGTTGTTTAGGTATTATTCTAATTTCTTTTTATCTTCTTGTCTTTTTAATACTGGTGGTAGTTTTTACTGTGATTTCCTTATGTGTCTTTCTAAAATGAATTTGAATAAGGAACTCTCAGAATATCATCTTTTAATCTTACAAAACCTATAACAAGAGTTGTAAATCCATCTTTAGCAAGATATTTAGGTAATTTTATATCTTTAAAAATTATATTGACCATTCTTAGCAAGTTTTTAAAAAGTCCAAAAAAATGATTTAAAAACTTCCGTCTACTTCTTTTAGAATTTGTTGAGCCATATTAGAATTTAATTTTTTTATAGTTCTCACTATTTTTTTAAGCATTTTATAGTTTTTCGTTATAACTTAAATACTTTTTTTCTTATTAAAAATAGTATTGTCTAATATTATATATAGCTTCATTAGTTAAGTTCTTGGCTATATGAGATAAACATTTTAAATTTCTAAACTCTTTTTTTACTGAGATGTTTTTACCTGTTGTTTTTAATGTTAAATACATATATAATCACCTCCTTTTTCATCAGAGATATTATACCATATATTCTACATTTTATCTGTCAAAAAAAGTAATATTTTTTTATTTATTTTTTTAAATATTTTTTTAAAGTTTTTAAAACCCCACAACCGTGGGAAGCGTCGTTCACATAAGTGCGCTACTACTTATGCAGTTCTCTTGGCATATATACTCCTTAATAAATTAAGGAGACTAGCCTTGAACTTCTTGTTATCTCTAACAAGCACAGACTATATCTTATCCATATCCTATTTCAAGGATTTAGGCGAAACCACTTCCAATACCTATCGCTTGTATTGTACTCCCCTCACGAGGGATAGTCGTTGAACTTTCCTTTTCAGGCTTAGCTGCTGATTGTCTATTATTATAATGTTTAGGATTTAACCTTGCACCATCTAGTATATTTTTTCTGCTTTCGCTACCTTCACACCTATACCATATTTGAACGAAAGTATTATGTTGTGGTCATACTAGCTTTAAGAGTTCCCAGCAATTCAGTTTCTTTGTTGCACGGTTTTGCTCCGTGTCTACATACAAGTTTCCCTATATGCTTACTAAAATTTTCGTGCAATTCATTTCACGACTAAAGTTGCGAGTGTTCTTGCACTATTTAATAAAAATCACCCAGTCTAAAAAACAATATAGAATCCTCAAAATTAGATTTTATCTCCTTATATTGCTTCATAAGCGGTGTATCTGCCATCGTTATTTTACCTCTGTTCTATCTTTTATTTTTTTGTTCTTAAATTTTATCATAGTTTATTTTCAATTTTTTTAAAAAAATTAATAAAAAAATTTTTTTCTTTTTCCATTTTTATATCAATTTTCTATTTAATAATTATTGTTATTTACACGCTTTATAATCTTTTACTGAAAAATTAAATTCTCGAAAAATTTATAATAAATATTTTTTTCTTTATACAAAAATAAATTTTTTTATTTTTAAAAACCGACGGAGCTTTTTATTTGTTCAACTACGACTGTTTGACGACTGAAAGGAGAAGTTTCGGAGTTGGGCAAATAAAAAGTCGTAGTCTAGCCATAGGTATTGCGTAGCAATCTTGCCACAATTTTAATTATTTAAGATAAACCTTTACTGCAAGATAAGGATTTGCGACAATGAGCAATCCTGCGAAAAATAAATAAAGAAAAAAACTTAATAATATAAAGAAAAATATTTATTAATAACAACGTATGTTATAAATCCTTAATAAAAAATCGAGTTTTAATTTATCCTTTTTAAAAATTTCACTATAAACTCTTTCACAATTTCCTTTATCCACATACTTCAAGAACTTCTCTCGTAATTTATCAGATTTCTGTTTCATATCCTTATCATAATGAAAATTATTTTCAGAAATCTCAATAATTTCCTCTACACATTTTTTTCCACAGTTTTAACCTGCTTTCCAAACAAATCCTTATCTAAATCCACATAAGATCCAACTTTTTCTTCATATTCACGTTTATCAAACTGAAAGAAGATAATTGGCTTGTTTAGATAATAAAAGTCGTAGGCTACGCTTGAATAATCTGTTATTAATAATTTTGATTTTTGCAGTTCCTCAGTTATATTTACTTCTTTCGGAAGTATTCTTATATTTTTTTTCCAAGTTTTATATTTCCAAAAATTTTTTTAAATGATCCTGCATTAATTGATGAATGTAGACATTTAATTTAATATTATTTTTTTCCAGATAATCATTTAATTTTTTTATCTGTAATTAAATTTGAGATATTCTGAAAAATATTTTTGTATCTTCAAATTTCTGATTTTTCTGATTTTAGCCAGTTTCGCCAAGTTGGCATAAAAAAATATTTGTTTTTTTCAGCGATTTCCAAGTTATATAATTTGTCATATCTTGGATAACCTGTTATAACTGCTGTTTCTTTCGGCACTTCCCACCAGACTTCTGTTTTTCACTTTTTCTTTCAAATTCTGAGTCGCAGATATTTAAATCATAGGATTTTACAAGGGCTTCTGCCACTTTTGCCGTCTTTGGATTCATCGCCTGACGTACTTTAAAGCCTACTGTTCCATGATTTAGAAACACTTTAAATATTTTTTTGTGAAATTTGTTTATTAACGGCACTACAAAAAGGTACGGGGCAATATCTGCAGAAATTGAATGGGAAAAATAATGCAACTTTTGCATTCATAAAAATAAAGGTAGCTCTTTACACTTCCTTTTATCAGTTTTTCTCCTGGAATTTTTTTAGCAATTTTAGCATTTTTATTTATTACCCAGTATACTTCCTCCTGCTGTTTTGACCGTAAATATTCATACATCGCACGTCCATTATCCACAAAAAGTTCTCCTGCATTTCCGCCCACAAGCCAAATATTTCTATTTTTGAACTTTCCTTTGTTAAATGGATAAATAAGATAAGCTATTATCATATTTATCAAGCATTTTACCTTATCCATATTCTTCTCCTATTTTTTTTAAATTTCATATTTTGTATATCCAACTTTTTCTGCCTTTCATCACAACTTTATGATATTTTTTATTTTTTGTAATAATCGTTCCGACAAAACTTCTAAATTGCCGTTTCCAGTATTTCAGAATGTAAAATTTATTTTTTCTGCCTTTCACTTCCTTTTTTACCAATGCTCCAAATCCCAAAGCATATTTATAGGCACGTTCAAGGTCACTGTAATTTCCTTTTTTTAGCTGGATGAAAAATTATGTCGTTTGCAAAATATCTTCCCTTGTAGCCCTTATGAAGCAATGTCAGTACATAGTCAGTCTCTTCCCCGCTTCCAAAAGTTGCACCAACTCCTAAACTTTCATCAAATAAAATGATGTCATCTTTTTTTATAATTCACAAAAAAAGTAATAGACTTCACAGTTTTATCCACATTATTCTTGGCTATTTCCATATCCTTTTTTTCCATAACACCTGTTCCATAAGTTTTCCCACGTTCAAGTGTACGGCATGAATAAATTCGATAATCTTTCTTTTTTTCAAAAAAAGCAACAACTTTTTCCAATGTGTCAGGCTGATACTCACAGTCATCATCAGGAAATCCCACAATTTCACCTTCCATAAGCACAAGCCCTCTATTTCTGTTTAAACTAAGCCCTTTTTCATCACTTTTCGCATATTTTATCTTAAATTCCTCTTCATAATTTTTTACAATTTCAAAAACTTCATTTCCTTCATTTTGATCCACCACAATCAGTTCAAAATCCCTATAAGTCTGTGTTTTCAGACTTTTTAAAAACAATTCAAGTTCAGTTGTGACATTAATTGTCGGCATTACAAGGGAAACCTTCATATTTTATATCTCCTTTTATTTTTTTAATTTTTTTATTTTTATATCCACAGTTGTTATATACGGAAGATGATCCGATAATTTTGTCCAGTCTTGAGTTGCATCATTGATAAAAATAACTTGACTTCACCTTCCCATTTTTGACTGACTTCCAAAAAAATATAGTCAATTCTTGGATCTGAAAGTGATCTTGCTCCACTAAAATTAGCTTCCATATATGTATCTCTCCAGTCCTTTGTCATTTGTCCATAATATTTTGTTGATGGCAAAAAATTAAAATCTCCGCTTATAAATTTTATATCATCTTTATCAAAAAATTTTGTAAGTAAATCAAGTGATTCCATTTCCTCAGGTTTTTATACTTGGCTTAAAGTCTAAATGTGTATTCATAACTAAAAACCTTTTTTTACCAAAAGTCTTTTTAGAAAGTTCTGCAACTACAAGCTGTCTTCTTTCCTCACCTTCTGAGGGCAATTCATAAGTGTATATTTTCTCAAGCGGATATTTTGAGATAAATGAAATTCCATATTCCCCGCCATCATAATCTCTCGATTTTTTTGAAAAAAATAATAATCATATCCCAAGACTTTTGCAATATCAGACGTTACATCCCTAAAATTGCTTCTCTTTGTAAATTTATCAACTTCCTGAAGTGATATAAAATCAGGTGCATACGGCTTTATGCTTTCTCCCAATTTCTGTCCGTTTGTAAGCCTTGCCCCATAAATATTATATGTCATCATCTTAAATTCCTTTTGCCCAGCTAACAGTCGCCCCACAAATCATAAGCGACAATAATACTTTTTTTAATTTGCTCATTTTTTTCTCTTGTTTCTCCTAATCCTTTGTTTATTATATAAATATTTCATTCCATTATATCACTTTTTTTTAGTATCTACCAACTTTATTTTTTCCTTTGTCTTTTATTTACGTTTTTTTCCTTCCAAATAATACCTAGCAATTATCCTAGCCCTCTTCATTAACTTTTTTTACTCCCGACAAATGCTTCGCTTCCAAAAAAACAGCCTCGCCTCTAAGTCGCTCCAGCTGTCATTCCACCAATGTATCCCATAAGTTTCAGATTTTATGCAGTCATCTGTATATTTTTTTCATGAAACCCGTAAGGATAAAAAAATATTCTTTCGGAAAAAAATCACTATTTTTCCCATCTTTCAATAAATTTTTCTCTTTTCTCGCTCAAATTATATTTTTTCTCAAAAAAACATACGTAAATATTTTTTTGGAATCGTCCAAACTGGCTTTTTCCCAAATCTCTTTTTCATAAAAACTCTTTAATATCCTTCCAGCACTCCATTATGCTTCGTTGTTCCAAAAAAATCCCAACACTTATATGCTTTTCATCTTCATAACCTATAAAAAAATTCATTTTTTTAATTTCTCATTTTTTTGGATTTTTAAAAAAAGAATCTTTTTCTTCTAAAAATCGGTGTCAAATTTTTTTAATTATTTCCATATCCGTATCAACATAAATTCCCGAATTTTCATACATAAAATGCACTCTCATATAATCTGAAACATAAGCCCAAAAGCGCTTCTTTCATAACATTCACGGAAAAAAATCTATTTTTTTCGCAAGATGTTTTTCCATGTCAAAAATTTTTTTCTCATTTATCTCTATAATTTCAAAAATCAGGCAAATTCTTTTTCCAAGATTCCAGACATTTATAGAAAAATATCAGGCTTTTTTTGGCATTTCCAACCCAGACATAATATATATTTTTTCTATCATCATTTTCTCCTATTTTTTTACCTTTTTCCATAACCATCATATACTTTTTTTCATCGGATTTTTCAGTAACATTTACAACTTTAAATCCAACTTTCTCATACAATTTCTTTTGCCCCCACATTATAATCAAACACATTTAACGTAATAGAATTTACATTCTTTTCATGAAAAAAATCAAATTTATAAATTCCAACAAAGCCCTTTTTTTCCAAGTCCTTTTTCCAGTAAGTTCAGGATTAATCAAAAAAATCGCCCAATATGGATATTATTCATTTCTTTTTCGTATTTTCTGAATAATCCCCACAAATTCATTTTTCACAAAAAAATCGAGTAAATATCCTTCAAATCATCAATTTGGCTTTCTGTAAGCGGAAAAATCAAGACTTTTTTTCCAGCCCATTGCTCAAGAAAAATCCTTTTCCCTTTTCATTAGTCCATTTGACTATATCGTTTTTTTATTATTGTCATGTATTCCGTCTATTATTTTTTTATATTTTCTATTTCCATCAACGTTAAACTCCTATTTTTTTCTACACCAACTCATACTCAATTCCATTAACAATACAAAAATTTCACTATTTCTCCATAAAAAGTTTCGTAATCCTCATTTTTTTAAACTCTGAATTTTTTTAGAAGTAATTAGTGTATAAACCTTTTTTTCATTATTTCCAAAAAAATTTTTTTAACATTCTGTATCCAAAAATCTATCGTTCCACTTTTTTTGTATTCGAACTTGTAATCACCAGTTTTTTTATATCATACTTACTGTATTTTTTTCATCATCAATACTTATAAAAATTACTAAATATTTTTTTATAATATTCGGTGTACAAATTTTCATTCTAATTAAAGAAATAATCTCTAAAAATAATAACTCCCAAAAATAATAATTATCAAAAAAAGTAATTCAAAAAAACATATTATCAGAATATTTAACTACTATCAAGACAATAATTATCTTAACAGCATTATTTTTTTAAAAAAATATTTTTTTACATTTTTTTCTACAAGTAATTCCTTTTTTTGGAATTTCAAATACTGTATCTTCAATTTCCTTTTTTTCAAGTTGAAATTCATAAATAATTTTTTTCAAGTTCTGAACAATTTTTCTTTCCAAACAAATAAATTGGAATATTACAACAATCTATCTCTAAATATTTAATATTTTCATAAAACCAGCTACTGCCATTAAATACTCTAATCTTATCTTTTTCTATCTTTCTGCTCCAAACTTTCTTTCCTCTATAATATGTCAAAAATACCATTAGATATTACAACTTTTTTTATTAAAAAAATATAAATAGACAAAATTATAAATGCTATAATTGAAAGCAAAAGCAATTAAAAAAATATCCTAAAAAAATATTTCTTTTTTTGAAGTTAAAAACTGAGAAGATATTATTATTCCTTGATAAATAATTATTGCCGGAACACAAACTATTCTACATAATATTTTTCAATTCTTCTACCCAATGAACTTTAAATACTTGCTCTTTTTTTGCCCAACTTCACTCAACTCCCTAAAAAAATCAAATCAATTCCTTCTTTTCCTCAATCTTCCTGTACATATAGTCAAAGCTAAAGACTAGAACGTAAACTGCAATTAGCATTGCCATATTTTTTTATTAATCCTTCTCCAAAGAATGAACCTCTTGGGATGTAAAAATAAATTTGGGATAAAGTAATAACTTGTCAATAATAAAAAAATCTATTTTTTTACAACATATTTTTTTCATACTTTATAATTGCAATTCCAAGTAAAATTGAAATTATAATTAACCAGATATATCCTAAATCATACATTTCAGCGATGTAATTTGAACCAATTCCTTCACCTTTTAGATAAGCTCCTGAATTTAGGTAATATGTTAATCTGTCTGCAAGTGAATTTGTTGTTTCAAGAGTTTCAAGCGACTGTGGTTGGAAGCCTAACAGTCCCTGCAAAATGTACGGATAGCTTCCATGTCCAACAATGTTATGCTTGAAGTTAATTGTGTAGCCTAGGACAAGGTAGCTTACACCTTGAGAAAACAGAAAATTGTAAATTGTGTTTATTAAATCTAAACTGAATATTTTTTTACTTCGGATAGATACTAGAATTTGTGAGAAAATCACTGTAAATCCTACTAATTTTACCATTGTCTTGGCTTTTATCCTGATTCCATAAACTTTTGCATAATACCACATTATAAAAAAAGCGACTGTGTCAAAAAAATATTGCTCTTGCCCCCTTGAACGAGATCCAGCAGTTTTTACCATAAGATAAAGGGAAGAAATTGTCAAAAAAATTTTTCTTTTGGATGGAATAGAAATTAAAAAAATATTAAAAAAATCCGATTGTCATTACTGTTCCAGAACCTTTTGTAAATGCAGGATAATCGACGCCCTTTAAAATCCCAGTATAATAAGCCTCATATCCAGCATGTAATATTACTCTTAACTGTATGAACATTTTGTAGGCTAAAAGCAGGCAATGAGATTATAAATAAAGCCATTCCAATATCTGTAAACATTCTTCTACTTTCAAGTGTAATCTCGCTTCTTATTTCACTAATTTTTTTCATTCGAAATTCCAATAAAAAAATCCCAAATGTGTAAACAATAAGACAAGTAAAAAAACTGTTATTATCTCATTTCTCACGTCATAATAAAAAAATAAAAGTTAGCAAACTTCGTAGCCCATCCAAATTCCTTATAATTCACAATATCCAGAAATATCCTTGTAAAATTAAACAAAAAAACAGCGTATACAAAAAAATCATATACGAATTTAACCACTCTAAATAAATTTTTTTGCCGTAAAAAAATGTATAAATATACACTCCCATAAGCAGATATTCTAAAAAATTTCATTTCAATGCATCATTTGGAAAAAGTCACCACACTTTTTTTAAAAAATAGCACAAATGCAATAACAAACATATGAAATATTAAAAAAATCCAATTCTATCTTCTTTTTATAAGATTACTACTTTTCATCAATTTACCTCTATTTTTCATTTTTCTTTTTATACTCAAATCCTTTTTAATATCAATCTGTTTCAAATCAAACATGGGATTGAATAAATATCCATAGTTTTTTTTCTAAATTAGTTTTACTATGATTTCATCTAAAAATTTTTATCATATCGCCACTAAAAACTTCAATGATAAATATTTTTTTCAATTCTTAATTTTCACTTCACTTTTTTTATTACAGACCTGTTCGACAACTTAATTTTTTTTATTTCACAAAAGTTCAAAAACTCCTTGCTTCAGAATATTTATAGTAAAACTGCTTTTAAAAACTGAACTCAAAAAAATTATGACTATTTTTACTTAAACCCTGAATTTATATGATCTTTAATAGTTTAATTTTTAAATAAGTTTGAGTATGTATTTAAAAACAAAAAAAGAAACTATCTAATTTAAGACAGTTTCTTCAAATATATTTTCAATCTAAAAAAATTATAAATTATTTTTCCCTCAAATATTCTTCCACATCAAGCGTCGCAATTGCTCCACTTCCTGCTGCAACAATCGCCTGCTGGTATTTACTATCTTGAACATCTCCAGTCGCAAAAAAATTCCAGAAGTACTTGTTTTTAGAAGATTTTCCTTTTTGTTACAATATAGCCTCTATCATCAATTTCTACTTTTCCTTTCAAGAAATTTTTGTATTTGGAGTTCTTCCAATTGCCACAAAAAAATTCCATCTGTTGCCAAAGTTTCAGTTTTACCCGTTTTGTTATTTATAAGTTCGATTCCTGTAACTTTTTTTCATCTGCCAATACTTTTTTTAGGCGTGTAATCCAATTTCCATTCGATTTTATCATTATCTTTCGCTCTTTTTTTTGCATGATTGCAGAAGCACGTAAAATATCTCTTCTATTAATAATAGTAACTTTATTTACAAATTTTGTTAAAAAAATTGCCTCTTCCATTGCAGTATCTCCCCGCCAATTACAACTACTTCTTTTCCACGATAAAAAAATCCATCACAAGTCGCACAGGCACTAACACCTTTTCCAATATTTTTCCTTTTTCATTTTCAATTCCAAGATATTTTGCACTTGCTCCTGTCGATAAAATTATTGTCTTTGTTTCTACAATATTCCCATTATCCAAATGTAATTCAAATGTCTTTTTCCCATTATTTTCAACATCTTTAATATCCTTTACCACCGCTTGCAAAAATTCAGTCCCAAAATTTTGAGATTGAGACTTTATATCTTCCATTAATTGCGGTCCTGAAATTCCTTGTGGAAATCCCGGAAAGTTTTCAACTTCTGTTGTTGTTGTAAGCTGTCCGCCTGGCTCCATTCCATTTATTACGATATTTTTTAGTCCAGCACGGCTTAAATAAATTGCGGCTGTAAGTCCTGCCGGTCCTGATCCGATAATTACTGAATCGTACATATTTTCACCATTCCTTTTTTATATTATTAAAGTCTAGCAGAAAAAATAACCACTAGACTTGTCCTATAAATAAATATTTCTTTAACAACCTATTTTACCTGATTTACAATTATAATACTTGATTTACTTCTTCATAAAGCGCTTCTTTTTGAATGTAATCCAACTAATTTTTTTAACAGGTTTTCCATCTTTGAATAAAAATTAATGTAGGAATGCTTTGGATTCCAAAAGATTGTGCCAATTCCAATTCTTCATCTACATTTACTTTTCCAACTGTAGCTTTTCCTTCCCATTTCTCCTGAAAAATTCTTCAATAATAGGAAGTCGCATTTTACAAGGTCCGCACCAGCTAGCCCAAAAAAATCTACTAGAGCCACTCCATTTGCAATACTTTTTTTCAAAATTATCTTTATTTAAATTTAATGCCATTTTACATCATCCTCTTTCTTTTTTTATTTTTTTTCTTTATTTAAGTTAGTAAATTTATAGTTTATTTTTTTAAAAAAATTTGTGTTATACTATTTTTTTAGAAAAATTAACTATTCAATTAAGTAATTGAATAGTATCATATTTAAAAAAATTGTCAATACTTTTTATTTAAAAATTTTTACTATTATAATTAAAAAGGAAGATAAATAAATGGATAAAATATGTGAAAAATTATAAAAAAATAGCCTATATTCAGGATTATCGAAAATTGGAAAATGCCTGTCTAGTGAAAAAAGGATTGAAATACTGGATCTGCTTGTACAAGGGGCAAAAACTGTGGAAAGCATTTCAAATGAAACAGGAATGAGCATCGCAAATACTTCTAGGCATTTGCAGATTTTAAAGGATGGAAACCTAGTCATTAATGAAAAAAAGGGAAATTATGTTGTCTACGAAATTGCAAATACGCAGATAATTGACTTGGTATACCTTTTTAATTGGAGTGGGGGAAAAAAACAGCTGGCAGATATTCAGCGAATACATAATGAATTTAATGACAGCTGTATGAAAATCCGCCCCATTACATTAGAACAGGCTTATGAAATGGCTGAACAAAATGAAACATTAATAATAGATTTACGGCCTGAAGATGAATTTAATTCAAGCCATATAGAAAATGCAATTAATATTCCAATGAAACATCTTGAGGAAAAATATTAAAAAAATTTACCAAAAAGATAAGAAAAATCATTGTTTATTGCAGAGGAAGAAACTGCGCCTATGCAAATTTGGCTTCCAAATTGTTAAATGATAACGGTTTTCAGGCATATAGCCTGAATCAAAAGCTACTATGACTGGCAGAAAAAAATAAAAAAATTTTTTTAGTTTTATTTAGATGCATTTTATAGTAAAACTGCTTTTAAAAACTAAACTCGAAGTTATGACTAATTTACTCAAACCTTAAATTTTTTTATAATTTTTTTAGCAGTTTAATCTAAATAGGGTTCACTATATAATCTAAGTTTTTTTATTTTTTTACAAGGGGTCAAAACTTCTTGCTTTAGGATATTTATTTTATCAAATTCCAAGTTTGCATAATTATTGAACAAGTCTATTGAAATAAAAAAATGATATAAAAACAGGAGAAAAAAATGGGATTAATTTTTTTGTTACTGGTGGAGCTAAAAAGCAGGGAAAAAGCAAATTTGCTGAAGAGATGCTTTTTAAAATTAAATAATGGAAAGCAGAAAAATATATATTTGGCAACATCGCTTGTATTTGATGAAGAAATGAAGGAAAAGGTGCGTTTGCACAAAAAAAGAAGAAAAAGATGAATGGTTTACAGTAGAGGCTTATAAAAAAATTTTTGAAAATGAATTAAGTAATTTTTTTGAAAAATAATGATAAAAATAAAAAAACAATATGCTTGTAGACTGCCTTACAAATATGATTACTAATATAATTTTTTTGAAAAATCAGAACATTGACTGGGATAATTTTTGAAAAAATTGTATATTCAAACTTTAGAAAAAAACTAAATAAAGATGTGGAACATTCAGTAATTGAACTGCTAAATGTTGCAGATCAATTTGAAAAATACTATAATTGTCTCAAATGAGCTGGGAATGGGACTTGTGCCAAGTTATCCGCTGGGAAGCGTATTTTTCGTGAGATTGCCGGGAAAAATGAATCAAATTGTAGCTGAAACAGCAGATGAAGTGTATCTTGTAGTTTCCGGGATTCCAATGAAAAATAAAATAAATAAAAATATACTTTTTTTATTTTTTTCAAATGAAATTTAGTATTAATCAGATTTTACAGACTTTTACAAATGATAAAAAAACAAGGTAAAAATAAAGGAGAACATTTTAATATGAAAAAAACAAAAAAACAGATTTACAAATAAAAAAAGATGAAATTAGAAAACAGATTTTTAGAAAAGAGAAGCAATCTTTCTCTTGAAGAAGTAGACAAAAAAAGTGAATTAATTATAGAAAATTTAACTCCATATTTAAAAAAATGCTCAAAAATATAATGATTTTTTTACAGATATGAAAAAAATGAAGTGAGAATCACAAAAATTAATAGAACTTTATCCTGAAAAAATTTTTTTTATTTCAAAAAAATTGTAAATAGTAAAAAAACAGGGAAATGAAAATTAACAAATATAATGAAAATGAGCTTGTTTTTGCATAAATTTGGGTATTACGAATCTTCTTCTGATGATTTTTTTATGATGAAAAAAATTCTGGATATTGTGATTGTTCCAGCACTTGCGTTTGATTCCAGTAAAAAAATCGGATTGGATTTGGTGGCGGATATTATGACACTTTTTCTGAATAAGGTTAGGGGAAAAAAATAAGAATACTTTGTTTATCGGAGTTTGCTATGATTTTCAAATGATTGAGGAAGTGCCGATTGAAGGGCATGATATAACTTTTGGACCTTGTCATTAATGAAAGCGAAGTTTTATAATTCTTGGAAAAACTATGGAAAATAAAAAAATTAAAAAAATTTTTTTTCTTGAAATTATAAAAATGATATTATATATTGCTAAAATAAACAAAAATATTTTAATAAAAAAATCCCCAAAAAGTTTATTCACTATTAATTAGATCAGTATTAACGGGGTTCGAGTATATTCTAATTCGGACTACAAAGTAAATTCAACAGTCCGAATTTATTATTTTATAATTTCTATTGGTCAAAAAAATTCTTTTAACGCTATTTCCCATTTAAACAGTGAACGGGCTATAAATTTTCTTGCAAGAAACTAAAAATCTCTTGTTAGCAAATAATAATTTCTATTTTTTTAAATGGGATTTAGTATAAAATTAAAAAGAAGTAAATTTCAGGAAGGAGGTCTATATGAAGAAAAAAAGTTGAAAAAAATAATAATTTTTTTGATCCCATCTTTTTTTAGCAGGAATGACAGGTTTAGGATTTGGAGAAAAAGTGGGAATCAAATAATGCTCCATCCATAAATATTTCAAATGAGAAATTATCTCGAAATAAAAGAAATTTATTAAATAAGAAAAAAATATTGAATTTTTCAAAAAAACGAAGAAATTTACGATATTATAAAAAAATAACTTGAAAAAAATGAAGATGAATTTAAAGTAGATTTTTGGATATTTAAATGGATTTCACAAAAGTCCAATTGATAATTCTTTTTCAGAACCTGAAAAAAATTAATGAAAAAAGATTCCACAAAAAAACTGAAACAACAGTTCCTTATGTTATTATTAATCCTGAAAATGGACGCTTCTGACAAGGCAGAATATGAATATATTGTTCAAATTAGAAAAAAATAAGGAAATGGGAATCAAAAAAATTTAGGATATGTCACAACAGATGAATATACAAAAAAAGTATAAAAAAAGTAACTTCTGAAATTGATAAATACATACAGTTTTACGGCTCAAACAATATTTCTGGATTTTTTTGTTGATGAAATCTCGTCAGGAACAAATCCACTGGAAGTCGACTATATGGAACAAATATATAATTATAAAAAAACAAGTATCCCAACTCAATCGTAGTTGCAAATCCTGGCGACACAATAACTGATGCAATGTCTAAATACTCTGATTTATGGCTAACAAGCGAACAATCAGCCGATAATTACATCAATCATTGGACACCAAGAACTTATAACTTTGAAAAACGATCCTAAAAAAATGCAAGCCGTATTGTCCATGTCATTCATTCTGCAACGCCTGAACAATACGAAACCTTGCTAAAACTGTCAAAAAGAACGGAATGCAGGCTTTATAATGATAGCAACTGATATTCCAAATGTTCCAGGCAATTTGTCGCAAAAATTTTGAAAAATCTGATATTATCAGTAAATACTCCTGAAACCGAAACTGCTTCAGATGAAAAAAATATTTCAAATGAACAACTGGCAACAGAAAAATACAGATACAGAATTAATTTCTAATAATTCGGAAAAATCCTGCATCTGAAGAAATTGCAGAAAAATTCAAGAATAGAAGATAAGTTTGATTTACAAAAAAATTTGTTTCCTCAGGAAAAATACAGCATTAACGGGAATCTCAAAGTTTCAGCCCTTGACTATTGGAATTTTTTTAAATCTCCAATGTAAACCTGGTATATTTCTTTCTTACTTTAATCTCAGGTACAATATTTTTAGGTGAATTTACTGTAAAACCTTCAGAAAGAATAAATAAATTTGGAGATTTTAAATTTGATTTAAGTAAAAAAATTGGGATGTTTAATAAAAATTTAGTAAAAAGATAAAAAAATAAGTCGCTTCATAGATATTTATGATACAGCTTTTTTTATTAATTATTTATTTTCTCATTTTCCACTCTTTTTCCACAATTACTTTTTAATGAATGCCAGCTTAACGTAGCACATTTAACTCTTGCAGGCATCTGAGCTACATACTCCATAAGCACTGCATCTCCTAGCTTTTTACTTTCTTCACTTGTCAGCTTTTTCCTCTTGCTTCATCATTTTAAAAAAATAAATCTACCTTTTCTTTTGCCTCTTCCATCGACTTTCCTTTTATCAAGTCAATCAGCATAGCCATAGAAGCTGTTGAAATGGCACATCCAGAACCGATAAATGCGACATCTTCTATTATGTCATTCTCATCAGTTTTTATTTCCAAAAGTTAAGTCATCTCCACAGTTTGGATTATGCCCTCTTTCAGCAAATGTCGGATTTTCAATTTCACGGTTTAATTCTCTACGTCTACTGTATTCTAATATTGTCTGCTGATAAATTTTTTTCTAAATTCATAATAACCTTCTTTTTCAAATTTTTATTTTTTACTTTTTTTCTATAATCCAAAAAAACTTCTTTTTACTTTTAAAAGCCCTTCTATCAATTTATCAATATCCTCTTCGTTATTGTAAATGCTAAAACTAGCACGGCAGAGACGACGGTATTCCTAGATAGTTCATCAAAGGCTGAGCACAATGATGTCCTGAACGAACTGCCACATCATAAGAATCCAATATAAATGCCACATCGTGGGAATGTACATTTTTCACGTTAAAGGCAATAATTCCAGTATGTTCAACATCCTTTGTAAAATATGTTTCGACAAAATCCAATTTTTTTCAATTTCTCCAAAGCATTTTTTTGTAAGTGAATTTTCAATTTCATTGATTTTTCTCATAACTTATTTCCTCAATAAAAATTAATCGCTTCCTCCAAAGTTACAGCGCCTTCCACATTTTGAGTCCCGCCTTCAAACTTGTTAGGAAGCTGTGCAAACGTTGATTTTTGCTCTGTTACAAACTCAATCATATCTCCACCATACAAAAAAGGCGGCATTTTTTCAAGAAGCTCCTTTTTCCCATACATAACTCCAATTCCCATCGGTGTAAACAGTTTATGCCCTGAAAATACAAGAAAATCTGCATCTAAATCTTGAACATCGTGTCTAAAGTGCAGCATTGACTGTGCAGCGTCTACAAGAACAAGTGCATTTTTATTTCTATTACGTGTGATTTCGATAATCTCTTTTTATCGGCTGAATAACTCCTGTAACATTTACCACGGCAGAAACCGCCACAAGTTTTGTTTTTTATCAGACAATTTACTTTTGAAATCTTCAATATCAAACTGTCCATTTTCAGTAAGATATACAAATTTTATCTTGGCATTTTTTTCTTTTTCTGCCACAAATTGCCACGGCACGATATTTGCATGATGATTGGAAACTCCCAGTATTATTTCATCATTTTCATTTATAAATTCTATTCCATAGGAATAAGCTATTAAATTAATTGATTCTGTCGTATTTTTTTGTAAAAAAATAACTTCCTTATCGTATTTTTGCATTAATGAACTTTTGTACAGTTTTACGTGCATTTGCCATTAAATTTGAGGCTTCCATAGACAATGTATGTGAACCACGTCCTGGATTTCCATTATATTTTTTTCATAATATTCCATAATTTTATCTAGAACTCTTTTTTTGGCTTTTTGTGAAGTTGCTGCTGTATCTAGATAATGGCTATCTCTATTTTTTTAAATATTGGAAATTCTTTTCTATAATCCATCTTTCCCTCCTTAATAATTTTCTGCCATAACAAATTTATATAAGTCATCAAATTTTTTTTATATTTTCTGGTTTTTTTCAGATAGTTCTAGTAAATAGTTTTCAAGGATTTCATAAGAAAGTGATAAAAAAACTCATCAAAAAAATCTTTTTCCTCTTCTTATATTAGTTTTTTTCTGGAATATAATTATTACCTTTCATTTTTTTATTATTAAAATAAAAATAAGATAGGAACTATTTTTTTAAAGGATCTTCTATATTAAATTCAGTTAATAAATATGCATAAGTTTTTTTATAAATTTTCTATTAATATCTACAAATTTTTCCTGTATCGTGATCATCATTATATTTTTATCTCTACATAATAAATAATCCCTGTTTTTTTCTATCTTTAAATACTAAATCAATATCATGTTTCACTTGTATCATTGTTCCATTAAAAATATTTTTTTACTTAATCTTTTTTTCAATTTATAAAACTCATCTTCTAGTATTATTTCTTCAGTTTGACATCTTGTTATATATTCATCAATTAAACTATCTTTTGCAGATAAAATTTGAAATTTATTATTTCTTTTTACCACTATATTTTTTTCTATTATTTCATATTTTCCCTCATTTTCTATCAATTTAGTCATCAAGATCTCTATAAAATTTCCAAACTGAATATTCATGCTTTGAAGTATTCCGCCAAATATTCTATATCTTTGCGGAATAAAATGTAATTTTTTTTAGATGTTTATTTTTTTCAATTCTTTTAATTTTTTTACTGTTTTTTTGAATGATTTATTATTTCTATAATTGAGCTATTTATTAATTCATCTAGTTTGTTTTGCATCATTTTCCTCCACATATAAATATCTTAATTTATCCAGCTCTATATATTCTCCATTATAATTTAAAAAAAGTAATTCCAACCATTATTATTTTTTTTATTTAAAAAAATTTTTGCACTCATTTTATGTATAGATAATTCTTCTGTCCCATCAAAAAAACATTTCCATTTTCAAGAATTTCACAAAAATTGTCTTTTTATCTTTTGAATACAGCTTTTTGTCCTTTTTGAATATAGCCATTTTCCAATAATTTTTTTCATAGGAACTTTTGGAGGTTTTTGTTTCTAATTCTAAATTAGAAATTTTATCAATTATTACTTTTTTTTGCATTTATTCTGATTTTTGCTCCTTCTATATTTTTTTCTTCTCTTTCAATTCCTATATAATTTCTTCCCAATTCTTTTGCTACTGCTCCAGTTGTCCCAGTTCCAAAAAAAGGATCTAGTATTACATCATTTGGTTTTGTTCTCTGCTAGAATAATTTTTATACAATAGTTTTTTTCTGGTTTTTTTGAGTTGAATGCGACTTATTTCCATTTGTATCTTTTTAATCTTTCATTTCCATTACAAACAGGTATATTCCACACACTTTTCTCTTGTTTTCCATCATTTAAATATTTCATTGTTTTATAGTTAAATGTTATTTTACTTTTTTTTATTTTTTTACTGCACCAAATCATTGTTTCGTGTGAATTACATAATCTTGTGCCAGAAAAAAATTAGGAACCGGATTTGATTTATTCCAAATAATATCATTTATAATCCAAAATTCTAAATTTTGCATTAAATATCCAATTCTAAATATATTTTTGAAAAGATCCTATAATACAAATACTTCCATCTTTCTTTAATATCCTTTTACATTCTTTTTAACCAATTATTACAAAAAAATTATCATACTCATAAAAATGAATCAAATTTATCCCATTCATCCTCTACACCGTTAAACTTTGTTCCATCAGTTCTTAGTAACTCTCCTTTCAGTTTGCATAAAATAAGGAGGATCTGCAAAAAAATAAAGTCTACCGATTCAGTTGGGATTTTTTTTAATTCTTCAACTGTATCTCCCTTTATAATAGTATTTAATATGTTCTTTAAAATGCATCTACTGCTCTCCTTAATCATAATTTTACCCACAAGCAATACAAAAATTATATCACTTTGCGGGTATTTTTTTCAAACTTAATATTCTTACTTCTTAACTTCCTTTTTAAATTCTTCTTTCCAATTCATCAAATAATTTATCTCTCAATTTTTTTCATCATCAATATTATCCATTATTGGACGGAATGAAGATTCAACTATTAATTTTTTTGCCCTGCTTTCAGAGAGTCCACGGCTCATTAAATAAAATAATTTAGCCTCGTCAACTTTTCCAACAGAAGCGGCATGTTCTCCAATAACGTCATCTTCACTGCAAAATAACGTTGGAATCGAATCAGCTTTTATTTCATCATTTAATAAAATCGCAAATTCTCCTTCACGCCCTTCAGACTTGCTAGAACCTTGCTTAAAGTAAAGGTTTCCACGGAATACCTTTTTAGCAGTATCCTTTACAGCTCCCCTTGCCTGAAGCTCCCCAATCGTTCTACGTCCACGAAATACTACCGAATATTCCAAGTCCAGCTTTCTGTCTTCATCAGCAAGATATGCAGGCCATACATAAACTTCTGATGAATCTTCTTCAAGATATGATTTATGACTTATCGCATTAATTTTCCCACCTAATTCAACGCTATAATATTCGGTTTTTCCTTGTCCCATTGTTTCAATTTTCGATGATTCAAAAATTAGAGCTTTTGGTATTTAATGTCTGTATTTTTTTATAATTTTTTTACTTCTGAATTTCTTCCAGTAACCACTTTGATAATTCCATTATGATAAACTGGTGTTTCATCTAGTGAATCATAGTTAATAATTACTGTAACTTTCGCAAAATCTGCCACTTCAATTACATTATAGTCAACTAAAAAAAGTTATTTTCCTTATTTGTATGATAATTTAAATAAATTGGCTTATCAATTTTTTTCTTTCTCCAATTTTCAAATATTTCCTTCGTTATAAAAAAAGCGAAATTTTTGTTTTTTTGAAAAAAATCTCCTAATCCATAATCATTCTCATTTTTTTCAATTTTTTTCCAGTTCTTTTAACGATTCACTTATATTTTTTTATAACAACTCCATCCTGATTTTCATTTTTTTTATTTCCAAATTGTTAAATTCTTTAAATGCTTCAGGTTCTTCATACTGATAGCCTACTCTTTTCCAATTAACCTTTTCAAGCGTTTTTATATTCTTCAAAGATTTTTTTAATCTGTAATCGCTGTTATCAAGATTCTGTATGCTTGATTTTTTTCTAACATTTTCTCTCCTCTCATTTTTTTAAGCCATAAATGTATTTGATAATTTAATTTTTTTGATAAATAATCAATGTATATTTTACACAATTTTAAATCCGTATAATTATCAAACAAATCTAAAGTTTTTTTAATTATCCAATTGTCCCTTCTAGTTCCAATTCAATCAGCTTATTCAATTCAACTGCATATTCAAGTGGCAATTCCTTTGAAATTGGCTCAACGAATCCTCTTACAATCATCGCCTTTGCCTCATCTTCGCTAATACCTCTTGACATCAAATAAAAATATTGCTTCGTCACTTATTCTTCCAATTTTTGCTTCATGTCCAATATCCACACTGTCGTTATTTATATCAATTATTGGTATTGTATCTGAAGTTGATTCATTATCCAGCATTAATGATTCACATTCTACAGTTGACCTTGTTCCCGTTGCTTCTGGCAGAACTTTTAAAAGCCCTCTGTAAAAAGCTGTTCCTCCATTTTTTGAAATGGATTTTGAATGAACTGTCGAACTTGTATTTTTCCCCTGATGAATAATTTTACATCCTGTGTCTAAATATTGCCCAGCTGCAGCAAATGTAACTCCTGTAAATTCACATCTTGAACGATCTCCCTTTAAAATACTCATTGGATAAAGCATAGAAACTCTTGATCCAAATGATCCTGACACCCATTCTATTACTCCATCTTCTTCCACCAATGCTCTTTTTGTATTTAAGTTATACATATTTCTTGACCAGTTTTCAATTGTAGAATATCTTAATCTTGCCCCTTTTCTGACAAAAAGTTCCACTGCTCCAGCATGCAATGCATTTTTTTGATATTTAGGCGCTGAACATCCTTCGATAAAATGTAAATCTGCCCCTTCATCAACAATTATAAGGGTATGCTCAAATTGTCCAGCTTCTGGCGCATTTAGCCTAAAATATGACTGCAATGGCATTTTTACCTTTACTCCTTTTGGAACATAGATAAATGATCCTCCAGACCATACTGCTCCGTGCAATGCTGCGAATTTATGGTCATTGACTGTAATTAATGTCATAAAATATTCCTTTAGCATATCTCCATATTTTACAATTGCTGTTTCAATATCTGTATAAATCACTCCTTGTTCTTCCAGTTCCTTATGAACGCTGTGATAAACCACTTCAGAGTCATACTGTGCTCCTACTCCTGCAAGTGACTGCTTTTCAGCTTCTGGAATACCAAGCCTGTCAAACGTATCTCTTATATAGCTTGGCACATCATCCCAATTTTCATTCATTGGTGCCGAATCAGGCTCTAAATAATGTACAATGTCATTCATATCAAGGTCTGATAAATCCGGACCCCAATCAGTCATTGGCTTTGAATTATAAACTTCCAATGCCTTTAATCTAAATTCCCTCATCCATTCAGGCTCATTTTTTCTTTCTGAAATTTTTTCAATAATTTCTGGAGTAAGCCCTTTTTCAACTTTATATCTATAATGCTCTTCATCCTTTATATCATAAACACCACGCTCAATATCTGCAATATATGTTTTTTTTCTATTTTCCATTATTCCCACACTTTCCATTCTGTATTAAAATTTTTATAATCCTAATTCTTCTTTTATTTTAGCATAACCTTCTTTTTCAATTCTTTCCACCAAATCTTTTCCGCCTGTCTTTACAATTCTTCCATTCATCAGAATATGAACAAAAATCAGGCTTCAAATAGTCAAGAACTTTATCATAGTGAGTAATTATAAGCAAAGCTGTATCCTTAGTCTTTAACTTTTGAACTCCTTCAAATACAATCTTTGTCGCATCAATGTCAAGCCCAGAATCAGTTTCATCCAGAATAGCCAATTTTGGCTCTAAAACTGCCATTTGCAAAATTTCATTCTTTTTCTTTTCTCCACCAGAGAATCCAACATTCAAATGTCTGTCTGCATATTCAGGATTTATATGAAGTTTTTCCATCTTTTCCACCAATTCATTATGAAATTGCATCAGATATTGTTTTTCTCCAGTAACAGCCTCCTTTGCTGTTCTCAAGAAATCTTCCACAGTAAGCCCCGGTATTTCTTCAGGATATTGGAATGATAGGAAAAATCCCCTTTTTAGCCCTTTCATCTACAGCAGCATCATTAATTTTTTCTCCATCTAAAATAATGTCCCCAGAAACCAGTTCATGTTTTGGATGTCCCACAAGAATACTTGCAAGCGTAGATTTTCCAGCTCCATTAGGCCCCATAATTACGTGAACTTCCCCTTTGTTTATAGTTAAATTTAATCCTTTCAGGATTTCCTTTCCTTCTACTTCCGATTTTACATTTTTTTAATTCTAATAAACTCATGTTAATTTTACCTCCAAAAAAATTTTTATAAACATATCCAAATTCTCATAAATGTTATAAATATAAACTAAATATGTTCGATAACCTATTTTTTTATTTTTGTTTAAATATTATGATGCTACTACACGAACAAATCTTCCAAGAATTGAATAAAGTATATTTAGCAATTTGCATTTTATTTTTTTAAATTTAATTCCTAAACTAATTTTTATCATAAATTTATTTGTTTATCAAATTAAATATCTTTACAAATATTAATTTTTTTACATTTTTTTCAATAATTTAGACTTTCAAAACAAAAAAATAATTAGCAATATAAAAACTTTATAATAGATTTTTTTAAATATATAGTAAAATGATTTCAAGAAGAATATAATAAATAATAGTTATTTAAAAATCTACAATAAATTTATTATTTCAACAAAAATTATATAATATCATTCCCTATTTAAATAGCGAATTTTTTTATTAAATTCAGTATAAAATGAATTTTCTTTGACACAAGGAGAGTGAACGAAATGGATGAAAAAAGCAAATTAAAAAACGACTGGAAAATGACAGATAAGGAAATGGAAAATACAAATGTTCCTGTAATAATAAATAAAAGCTATGATGAACTGCACCAGCAATTGACAGATGCAATTAGAAAAAAATAATCTAGATGTGGATATGAACAAGATTTCAGAGGCTTTTTACGCTTGCTTACGAGTCGCATATTGGGCAAAAGAGAAAAAGTGGGGAAGATTATATTTTACATCCAGTTGAAGTGGCAGAAATATTAGTTGATATGCGTATGGACACAGATACGATTGTGGCTGGGCTGCTTCATGATGTAGTTGAGGATACGCTTATTTCTTTGTCGGATATAGAGTATAACTTTGGAACAGATGTAAAAAAACTTGTGGATGGCGTTACAAAACTTAGAAATTTGCCGAGAACAAATAGTAAAAAATTGGAAAATATACGAAAAATGGTCGTTGCAATGTCGGAAGATATTCGGGTTGTAGTTATAAAGCTGGCAGATAGACTTCATAATATGAGAACACTAAAATATATGACGCCTGAAAAACAGCAGGAAAAATCTAAAGAAACTCTTGAAATTTATGCACCAATTGCCCATAGAATCGGGATGGCTAGAATAAAATGGGAACTGGAAGACATAAGTTTTAGATTTTTGTATCCAGATGACTATTATGAAATTAAAGATCTTGTTAATTCTAAAAGGAAAGAACGTGAAGAATACACTGCAAAATTTATTGAAAAAATAAGGGAAGATCTTGAAAAAAATAATATAAAGGGAGAAGTTACAGGACGTCCAAAGCACCTATACAGCATTTACCGAAAAAAATGCACGAAAAAGGAAAAAATTTGTTGACTTGCATGATTTAATTGCAATAAGAATTATCGTTGAAAAGAAAAATGAATGCTACAATGTGCTTGGAATAATTCACGATTTATTTATTCCAGTATTTAAACGTTTCAAGGACTATATTTCACAGCCAAAGCCAAATGGCTACCAGTCCATTCATACAACAGTAAAAAGGACCGAATGACCAAAAATGTAGAGATTCAAATTAGAACAAGAAAAAAATGCATGAAATTGCAGAAGAAGGAGTTGCGAGACATTGGAAATACAAAGATAAAAAAAGCAAAAATCTAAAAATGAAAAATTTTATGCAGATGCAAAAAAATTGACAGATTCAGTTCAAAGAAAAATGGATGAAAAGGAGCAAAAGGGATTTGCTCAGGAAGTTACTGGAGATGTGCTTAAACAGACAATATTTGTATTTACACCTAAAGATGATGTTGTGGAAATGCCTAGAAATTCAACTGCCCTTGACTTTTGCATTTCAAGTTCATACACAAATTGGGTATAGAACAATTGGAGTAAAGGTAAATGGAAGAATTACACAGCTTAATCAGGTGCTTAAAAATGGGGATAAAGTTGAAATTATGACTTCTAAAAACATTAATAAAGGGCCTGGAAAAGACTGGATTGAAATGGTAAATAACCATAGTTCACGTGTAAAAATCAGAAAATGGTTCAAAGATAAGGAATTTGAAGAAAAGTCTAAAGAAGGGGAACAAATTTTAGAAAAGGAATTTGAACGGCTTGGATTGAAATTAAAGGATATGCTTGAGGATGAACGGGTTTTCCTTTATATGAAAAAATTCAATATTCCTGATAACAAGACATTATTTTTACAGATTCGCCATTGGAGATTTGTCACTTGACGGATTTTTAAATAAATTTGAGAAAAAGGAAGAAAAGGCTCTGGAAGAAGTGCTTGAAGAAGAAACAGAAAAGGCGAATAAGCAAAAGGAAAAAAATAATGGCGGTATTAAAAATATCTGGAACTGAAAACACAATGTACCGTTTTTGCAAAATCTCGCAGTCCGCTTCCAGGCGATGAAATAAGAGGTTATGTGACACGAGGACGTGGAATTGCAATACATCGCTCTGACTGCGAAAAACTTTATTTCCCTTATGGAAAGGGAACCTGAAAGGGAAGTTGACGTTTACTGGGATAAATCTGCAATATCTGCCAATACAACATACGAATTTAACTTCACAATAAAAGCTTCAGATCGAAATGGATTGCTTCTAGATATAATCCGAATTTTTAAAACGAATATAAAAATGAGCCTTTTAAATGTAAATACAAACACTTTTTAAAGAAAATGGAAACAGACGAATACTTATACATTTAAGAATAACAATAAGAAGCCGTGAAGATTTTTGAAAGATTGGCAAATAATTTAAAATCAATGTCAGAAGTAATTGAAATAATAAAAAAATAAATTATTCTTTTTATAAAAAGGGGGCGTTATAAATGGATCTAAAATTTTTAATCGCATTAATTGTATTCATATTATTATTTAAAAATTCTTATAAATATTACAAAAAAATTATTTTTTTCTAATTTTTTTATAGTTGTTATTTTTTTATGGTTATTATAAATTATTTTAGATATTAACTAAATTTATTCAATTTAAACTAGATTCTCTTTTTTTAAAAAAATGTACCTTTAAACATTAAAGTCTATTGGTACATTTTTTTATTTTATAATTTCACAATTCATTTTATAGTAAAACTGATTTAAAGCCGAACTCAAAAAAAGTATGACTATTTTACTCAAACCCTAAGTCTATATAATTTTAACTTCACATTCATCAAAAAAATTTTTTTATAACTTTCCAAATAATCCTTTTTTTGTCCTTTTCACAAATAAAAAAACATCAAAAATCAGACAAATTGCTGAATTTATAACTTCCTAATATTCCTAATTTCTTATATTCAGTCACTAAAAAAATATTTTTTTTAGAAATTTTCATTATTTCTTTTTTTGTATTCCCATCATTTAATTCAAAATTCATAACCTTTTCAGCTTCCAGATCTATCCCGGCACTTCCAATAAAAGCCTTGTCAACATTATATCTTTTTATATAATTAATCGCTTCACTTCCAACATTGCCACCTACTTTTTTTATTATACTCCCCGCCTATCATAATAATATCCACTTTAGAATTTTTTTATTAAAATGTGTGGTGATACTAGGCATATTTGTAATAAGAGTTATTTCCTTTTCAGAATTTGCAAGATATTCTGTCGCAATATAATTTATACTTGTAATGTCAAAAAAATATTGTTTCCCCATTTTCAATATTTTCTATAATTTTTTTCTTGCAACAGTTTCCTTTTTGCCTTGTTCTATTTATAATTCTTTCCTCAAGAGTGCTTGAATGTACCAGTTCCTTTAGTAAAATTGCACCTCCATGAGTTCTTTTTCAATTTTCCTTCCTGCTCTAGCCTTTTTCAAATTTTTTTTCTTATAATAACTTCTGAAACATTAAATTTTTTTCTGCCAAATTAGTAACTTTTTACTTTCTTTTCATTTTCTAAAAATTTCTAATATTTTTTTCCAGTCTTTCATCCAAAAAAACATACCAAATCTCCAATGCTTTTTTTATAGTTACCTAGATTATACCAAAATTCATTTAATATTTCAAAATTTATATTTTTTTCAAAAAAATATTATTTTATATGATTAAATTGACTAAATAGTCTTAACATAGCTTTTTTTCATTTCCCCATGCTTGCCTTATATCATTTGAATCTAAAAATTCTGTAATGTTGTGTAAATGAATTTCTTTGTAATTTCCATCCATTAAATTCTTTTTAGAGTTAACCAAAAAAACTTTTCCACCCATCGTTGGAAATGGAATATTTGGAAAAAGACACATCTAACTCATTTAATTTATCAACCACATCTGGTGCATTTTTTTATAAGTTCTACAAATCCTTTTTATCAAAAAAATTCCTCATTCATTAAAAAAACCTCCAATTATATGCTATAAAAATATCTTTTTAATAATTTATAACTTATACATTTTATTTTGTCAAGTATTTGTATTTTTTTAAATATTAAAAATTTTTAAATTCAATTTAAACTTTTATTCTCTTTTTGTAATTTTTTTAGAACTAAAGACTTCTAAATATTTTTTTCTATAATAAATCAAGCAATGTCTTATTTCCATAAACTTTTTTTCCCAATCTGAATTAAAAGTATCCATGCTCCAGTCTGTATAAGGATGATAAATTAACTTTTTCAAAAAAACATCTGGAGCTACAGTTACCGATTTGGCACCAGCCAGAATTGTTTCATGAACTTGTCTTACATTCTTAAACGAAGCACCTAATATTTTTAGGCTCAAAAAAATTCTTTTTATACTGCGCTAATTTTTTTCTTCATCCGTTTTTTTATTCATTTCAAGAATTTTATAGGCATCTTTAACAATTTCAATTCCATTTTCCCCAATATTGTCAGAACGGTTAATATATGGAGCCATATATTCTGCCCTGCTTCCATCGCCATAATTATCTGTTGTGGTGACAAAAATTCCAGTTGCAGTTATTTTATGCCCATCCTTTGCCAAAAATTTTTCATAGCTTTTTATCCCTTCAGGCGTTACAGGAATTTTTTTGTATAAAAAAATTTTTCTCCGAACGTATCATGCAAAAAGTCGCACTTCCTTTACCATTATTTCAGCTGTGCTTCCCACAGCCTGTGCATGCACAATTTTATCTTTTCCAATAATATCAAAAAAATATCATTTATAATCTCTTTAAAAATCTCTTTTTTTCCTTCGCAATAATAGTAGGATTTGTAGTAACCCCTGCTATCGGAAAAAAATATCACTAATTTTTTTATACTCTTCAAATTCGCTGTATCAATAAAAATATTGCATTTTCATCATCCTCTTTTTTTGTCTTTGGTTAAAAACAACAATTTTATATTTTTAATTAGTTTCGTTTTATTTCGATATTATTTTTAATATATAATTTAAAAAAATGTCAATGCTTTTTTTCAAAAATTCATAAAAAAATTTTTGATTGAATAATTAACTTTTTTTGTGCTATGATTAAATTGTAATAAAGAAACAATCATGTACAAAAAAATAACGACAATAGCTAGTTCAAATTTGAGCTAGTTTTTTTGTTTTGAATTTTTGATATAATATTTCTGGGTTCGTTATACCCAATTTGTGCATGTCCAAATGGAACTGGATATAAGTTTTTTTATATTAGTTCAACTTGTGGTTATTTACTACATCCTAAGTAAAAGATAACACCCCAAAATGAAAAAAATAATTTTTTTCCCCTGCAATTATTATTTATTGCAGGTTTTTTTATAAATTTTTTCAAAAAAACTATTGACAAATTTTTAAAAAAATAATGTAAAATCGAAATATAAAAGAAACAAAATGAAATAAAAAGATATTTTTTTAAAAGAAAAAAAGAAGGGTGAAACGTATGAGAGCATTAGTTACGGACATTGAAAGAGGAGCTACATTTGATGGGCCTGGGATCAGAACAGTTGTATATTTCAAAGGATGTCCGCTTAGATGTCTGTGGTGTTCCAATCCTGAAACACAGAAGCTGGAAAATGAATTTTGGGATTATGAAGGCTCTCTTTATAAAGGAAATAGAACTTCGTGTTCTGACTGTATCGCCACAAGTACATTAAAACAAGTTGCGAAAGATATGACTCTGGAAGAAGTGTTTACAATTGTGATGAAGGATGAAAATTTTTATAGAAATTCTGGAGGAGGAGTTACATTAAGTGGCGGAGAAGTGCTTGTAAATTCGGCATTTGCGATAAAAACTCTTTGAAAAAAATTAAAAAGACGAGTATGTTAATACAGCGATAGAAACTACTGGATATGGAAGTTACAGAGAGCTTGAAAAAAATTGGCAAAATTGACAGATACAATTTTATTTGACATAAAGCATATGGATAGTGGAAAACATAAAAAAATATACCGCTGTTTCAAATGAAATAATTTTTAGAAAAATCTTACAAAACTTTCTAAATGGCATAAAAAAATTATTATGAGATTCCCATTTATAAAAAGGGTAAATGATGATGAAAAAAATATTCATGAAACAGCAAAGTTCTTGAAAAAAATTAAATTTGCTGGAAATAAATATTCTTCCTTATCATACAATGGGACTTGAAAAAAATATAGAAAACTAAGAATGCCGTATCCGATGAAAACACTTGAAAAAAACATACACAGGAAGAACTTGATAATGCTTTTACAAATAATGAAAAAGTTATGGTTTAAAAGGCAAAACTGAATGGATAATACAAAAAAATTAAAGATAGATAATAAAAATATATTGGAGGGAAAAAAGCAATGAGAGAATTTGTTTTTAAAAAAAGTGAAAGAGTGAAAAAAATTAAGAGAATCAGCTTTATCAAAAATTCCCTGGTGTCAGTGTCGAAAGAGGTAGGCTTTTAACAAAGGCATATAAGGAACATGAAGGGGAATCAAAATATATGGTTCGTGCTTATGCAGTTAAAGAAATTCTGGAAAATATGACAATTTACATAAAAGATGGGGAACTTATCGTAGGAAATCAGTCTGTAGATGAAAGAACAGCGCCTCTTTTCCCAGAATATGCAGTAGACTGGATTGTAGATGAAATTAATGCAAAAGGAAACTTTGATCACCGTGATGGAGATAAGTTCAGAATCCCTGAAGAAGAAATTCCTGAACTTTTTGGAAATATGTGAATGGTGGCGAGGAAAAACACTAAAAGATAAAGCTCATGCTCAGATGCCGCAGGAAATAAAAGAAGCTGGAATTGTGAAAATTATTCATGGAGAAGGAAATATGACTTCTGGTGACGGCCACATTGTTCCTGACTTCAAAAAAGTTCTGACAAAAGGTCTGAAGGGTGTAATCGAAGAAGCTAAAGCTTCTATGGAAAAAGTGGATATTACAGTTTATGGCGGATACAATAAAATTGACTTTCTAAAGGCTGTACAAATTGTGGCTCAGGCAACTATTGATTTTGCTCATAGATTTGCAAATTTGGCAAAAGAACTTGCTGAAAAGGAAACTGATCCGCAAAGAAAAGAAGAATTGCTTCAAATTCAGAAAAATTGCTTGAATGTCCCTGAAAATCCTGCTCAGACATTCTGGGAAGGAGTACAGGCAATCTGGTTTATCCATCTAGTAATTCAGATTGAAAGTAATGGTCATTCGGCTTCACTTGGAAGAGTGGATCAATATTTATATCCACTTTATAAAAAAGATGTGCTGGAAGGAGATTTAGACAGGGAATTTGCAAAGGAAATGCTGCAATGTCTATGGGTAAAACTTTACTCTGTAATAAAAGTCCGTTCAACTTCACATTCTGGTTACGGCGCAGGTTACCCAACTTATCAGAATGTTACAATTGGAGGTTCAACTCCAAGCGGAAAAAGATTCTACAAATGAATTGAGCTACTTAATTTTTAGAAAGTGTTGCAGAAAACAAACTTACACAGCCAAATTTATCTGCAAGATTTCATATAAATTCTCCAGAAAAAAATTTATTAGAAAAATGTGCTGAAGTAGCTGCAACAGGTTATGGAATGCCTGCAATGCACACAGATGAAATAATAGTTCCTGCATTATTAAATAAAGGCGTAAAAATCGAAGATGCCTATAATTACTCAATGGTTGGATGTGTTGAAGTGGCTGTTCCTGGAAAATGGGGATACAGATGTACTGGAATGACATTTTTAAACTTTGTAAAGGCTACTGAACTTGTATTAAATGATGGTTATGATGCCAGAACTGGGCTTCAATTATTAAAAAGCCGGGAAATTGACTGACTATGAGACTTATGATGATTTATGGGAAGCATGGAAAAAAATATGAAACATTATACAAAATTATCAGTTGCTCTTGATGTGCTGGCTGATACACATTTGGAAGATTTTCCTGATATTTTATTATCAAGTCTAGTTGATGACTGTATTGGCAGAGGACTTTCTGCAAAAGAAGGCGGAGCTGTTTATGACATTATTTCAGGACTCCAAGTTGGAATTGCAAATGCTGCAAATTCACTATATGCTCTAAAAACAACTATTTTTGATAAAAAAATCTTGACAAAAGAAGAAGTTTACAATGCACTTCAGACAAATTATGAAGGTGAAAATGGAGAAAAGAATCAGAAAAAAATATTGTTAGAAGTTCCTAAATACGGAAATGATATTGATGAAGTGGATGAATTTGCTACAAACATCTACTGGACATACATTGATGAGATTCAGAAATATCATAATACAAGATATAGAAGAGGCCCAATTAACGGCGGTTATGGGGTTTCAACATCTGGAATCTCTTCAAATGTGCCAATGGGAACAGTGAGCGGTGCAACTCCAGACGGAAGATACGCTTATACTCCTGCAGCTGAAGGAGGTTCTCCAACTCAAGGAACTGACACAAACGGTCCAACAGCAGTATTAAATTCTGTAAATAAATTGCCGACTCTGATGATTACAGGTGGACAATTATTAAATCAAAAATATTCACCAGAATTGGTAAATACTCCAGAACAGTTTGAAAAATTTGTAAATATAATAAAATCATTTATAAGCTCAAAAGGATGGCATATTCAATTTAACATTATTTCAGGAAAAACATTGAAACAGGCTCAAATTGAACCTGAAAAGCATAGGGACATTATCGTAAGAGTTGCCGGATATTGCGCTCAATTTGTTACACTTGACAGAACTACACAAAATGATATTATTTCAAGAACTGAACAAAGAATATAATCTCTTATTGTCTTTGATAAAATTCTAAAATAAATTTCTTTCCTTATTGCAAGGGGCTGACTAATTTTAAGCTCCTTGTATTTTTTTATAAAAAAATTCCCAATAATTATTACTTATCAGGAATTCTTATTTATATTAAATCTTATTTAAAAAAATTTTTTTAAACTATTTTTTTCTTTTGTCTCTTTTCAATTACTTTTTTTGTGCTAAATCTCCCATCAATTCTTCATATCTTACAAGTTTCATTTCAAAAATATCCACGACCTTGTGTAATTGCGCTTCAATTCATTCGCATATTTGAAAGTTTCAGACATTGGAGCTTCAGCAATAATTTTTTTGTTTTTGTACCTTTGTGAGCTTCCATTCCTAAAAACACGTCCACGTTTTTTTTATTAATATCTCCCATTATATCCCCAATATATTCTTCTGGAACAATAATTGTAAGTTCCATGATTGGTTCAAGCAATATTGGTTTTGCCTCAAGCATTCCTTTTTTGAAAGCTAAATTTGCTGCAATTTTGAATGCTAATTCAGAAGAATCCACATCATGATAAGAACCATCATATAAAAACAGCCTTTACATTAGTCACTGGATATCCTGCAAGAACTCCTTCTTTTAATGATTCCCTCAATCCTTTTTCAACCGCTGGAATATATGATTTTGGAACACTTCCACCTGTAATTGTTTCTTCAAATACAAAATCTTCATCTACATGTGAAAATTTAATTAGAACATCTCCATATTGTCCATGTCCTCCAGATTGTTTCTTGTATTTTTCCTTGAACATCTGATGTTCCTTTAATTGTTTCCCTGTAAGGCACTTTCAATTCCACAGTTTTTTTATTGTTATTCCAAATTTTTGCCTTCAATTTTTTTCTATAACTGTTGCACAATGAAGTTCTCCTTGTACTCCAAGAACTGTTTGACTTGTTTCAAGATTTCTATGCCAAGTAAATGACGGATCTTCTTCCATCAAACGATTCAATCCAGACGACATTTTTTTCATCATCATTTTTTTATTCAATGGCTCTATTGCCACAAATAATTGCGGTTTTGGAAAAAGTTATATCTTTTTAATGGCACTTCCTTTTCACTAGTCGAAAGTGTATCAGAAGTTTTCGTACTATTAAATTTTTGAAAAATACAACAATATCTCCTGCAATTCCCTTTTTGAACCTCATTCATTTTATTATTCACAAACGTATTAATTTTCCCAATTTTTTCCTTCGTTTTTCTATTCAAGTTAAAAACTTCCATATCTTGCTTAATTTCACCAGAATAAATTTTTGCATAAGAAACTTTTCCTAAAAAAGAATCAATTGTTGTTTTTAAAAAAATTTGACATACAAAACTATTTTTTTCAGGCTGTACTTTTTCATTATCATCAGGTGATGGCAAGAAATCTTTCACTACATCAAAAGTTGTATGAAGTCCAATATTTTTCAAAGTCGAACCGCAAATTACTGGAATTACTGAACAATCAAGTACTCCTTGTCTAAGTCCACGATGAATCTCAGCCGTTGTAAATTCAACTCCATTAAAATATTTATCCATTAATTCTTCATCAGTTTCTGCAACTGCTTCCAAAAGCATTTCACGTACAGAATTTATTTCATTATCCATATCAGTTGGCATTTCTACTGTTTTACACTCATTTTTACTCTTATCAAACTCTCTTGCAAACATGTCAACTACATTAATATGTCCTCTAAAATTTTCTCCAGTTCCCCAAGGTACATGAAATGGTGCAATCCGTTTCCCATATTTTTCCCTTAATTGTGAAAGAATTTTTTCATAATCAGCCTTTTCATTATCAATTTTATTCACAAAAATTATTCTCGGAATATTTCTGCTATCAGTCAATTCCAAAGCCGTTTCAGTCCCAACTGTCAAATCTGTAGTTCCATCAACAATAATAATTGCCCCATCAATTGCCGCAAGTCCTGATTCAACTTCTCCAAAAAAATCACCATATCCAGGAATATCCACAAAATTATACTTAGCCCCTTGATATTCCACTGCATGAAGACTCAAAGAACTCGTAATTTTAGTATCATTTTCATTCCCCACAATCCGATTAGTAAGCCCTGCTGTAAACTCCAATCCTTCTACCATATTACTCTTTCCAGATCCACTATGTCCTAGAATTCCAATGTTTCTTATGTTGCTGCTGTCATATATTCTCATAACAGTTCCTCCCTATATATTTCTACTTTTTTTATTTATCTTTCTAAAATACCCTATATTAAATTTTTAACTTGAAATTTGAAAAAAATCAAGTTAATTAAAAAAATTATTAATAGATATGTTCGATAACCTAAGTTTTTTTATCTATACAAGGGGTTAAAAACCCCTTGCTTCAAGATATTTATTTTATTAAATTCTAAGTTTATATAGTTATCGAACAGGTCTAATATACAAAAAAAGCTGTAAAAATAATTTTTCTGGTAAATTTTATTAAGATTTTTTTAAAATTAGTTAGTATAAAAAAATCTTGTTATTTTTTTCAAAATATTATGACAAATATAAAAAAATATAGTATAATGTAATGATGATTTAATTTTTTTAAGGTTAAAAATATTTGAATAAATAAAAAAACAAAAATATAGGAGGTCTATTTTTTTATGGAAAAATATGGAATTTGATAATATTGACAGCAATGATTCTGAACGACTGTACCAAATGGGAAAAAAATTATTTTGATAACGGTTCTGAAACATTGGCAGAAAAAGTATTTAAAGGAAGCTGCTAAATGCGGAAATAGAAATGCAGTTCTTATACTTACTGATATTTATCTAAAAACACGACAAATTAAATTTAGCAGAAAAAAATATTTGAAGAAAATTGCCGATGGCGGAGATTTTTCAGTCTGCAAGATAAACTTGGAACTGTCTACAAGAGAAAAATCTAATTTTTGAACTTGCTGAATACTATTACAAGCTGGCTATAAATAACGGCTATCAAAAAAATCTAGATATAACTTAGGAAATTTATATTACCAATTTAACAAAAAAATCTTGCAGTAAATTACTTAAAACCTCTCGCTGATGAAAGAGATCAGGAAGCACAAGTTCTACTTGCTAAAAATTTTTCTATGATAACGGTCAGGTAGATATGGCTCAAGAATATCTATATAAGGCAAAAAGACAATGGAGAGGCCTATTACTTGCTTGGAAAGCTGTATGGAGAAAAAAACAGGATATTGAAACTGCTGAAAAGCATCTTAGAACAGATGCAGATATTTATGATAATAGAAGAGCTCAGGAAGTTCTTTACAAACTTTATGCCGACAATAATAATTTAACGCTTGAAAAAAACATTACTTAACATTGCTTGCAGATGAAAAATCATCTAGAGTCATTTGTATTGCTTGGAAACATATTTTCTGATGAAAAAAATTATAATCTTGCTTATACAAACTATACTCATTTTTTTGAAGGAAAGAAACGTTCAAATGCAAAAAGTTGATATGAAAAAAATTGATGAGGAAAAAAACTTAAATTTAATTTTGGAAAATGCTGCATAAAATTAGGTAAATTTGAAGATGCCGAAAGAAATCTGAAAGATAACAGCTATCTAAAAAAATTTCAGATAACGTCATTGAAGTTGCGAAACTTTATGAAGAAGCTGAACAGCTGAAAATAGCTATTCAATACTACAAATCAGCTTTGCATGTATAATTTCAATAAAAAAACTTAAATATGAACATGTATCTGAAATAAATATTATGAAACAAGGGGAATTGACCCCTTGTCAGTAAAAAGTTAATTTGTCAGACAAGTCTATAAATAAAAATCTTATAAATAAAAAAATGATTTAGGAGGAAAAAAATGGCAACTACAAAAAAACAAAAAAATAGGTAATTTTGAATTTGAAAACTGCTTTATGAATGCGACAGGTGTCTACTGCTACGATAAAAACGAACTTGAACAAGTAATAAATTCCGCGACTGGAACATTTGTTACTAAAACTGCTACATTGCAATCAAGACCAGGAAATCCTGAACCTAGATATCATGACACGACTCTAGGAAGTATAAATTCAATGGGACTTCCAAATTTAGGATTCGATTATTATTTAGATTATCTATTAGAATTACAAAAAAACACATCCAGATAGAACTTTCTTTTTCTCACTTGTTGGAATGTCGACTGAAGATACCCACACATTATTAAAAAAAGTTCAAGAAAGTGATTTTAACGGAATTACAGAACTTAACTTATCTTGTCCAAATGTGCCAGGAAAAGTAGTAAATTGCCTATGATATGGAAACTACAGAAAATTTACTGGCAGATATTTTCTCATACTTTAAAAAAACCACTTGGGGTAAAATTGCCTCCATATTTTTGATATAGTTCATTTTTGACCAGGCGAGCCGCAGTATTTAACAAATTTCCATTGACATTTATAAACTGTGTAAACAGTATTGGAAATGGACTTGTAATTGAAGATGAAAGTGTTGTAATAAAGCCTAAAAATGGATTTGGAGGAATTGAGGAGAATACATAAAAGCCTACAGCTCTTGCCAATGTTCACGCATTTTATAAAAGATTAAATCCGTCTATTCAAATTATTGGAACAGGAGGAGTTCTTACAGGACAGGATGCTTTTGAACATATTTTATGTGGAGCAAGCATGGTTCAGCTTGGAACTACTTTACACAAGGAAGCCCTTCTGCCTTTGAAAGAATAACTAATGAATTAAAGGTTATTATGGATAAAAAGGGATATAAAAACTATTGAGGACTTTAAAGGAAAAATTGAAATATTTATAATTTTTTTTAAATTAAAAATAATAAAAAAATAAAAACAAAAAAATACAAAAGCAAGGTGATAAAGAAATGGATAAAATAAGTTTACTTCAAAAAAATAATTGATGAAAGTAAAAGAATCGTTTTTGGAGGTGCGGGAGTTTCTACAGAATCAGGAATTCCCGATTTTAGAAGTGCAAATGGAGTTTATAACTTAAAACTGGACAGAAATTTTTCTCCAGAAGAGCTTGTTTCCCACACAATGTACGAAAAATACCCAGAAGAATTTTACGACTTTTACAAAAAACATCTTGTTTATCCAGAAGCAAAACCCAACTTTGCCCATAAATACTTGGCAAAAATTAGAAGAAAATGGAAAATTAACGGCTATAGTAACTCAAAATATTGATTGCGCTTCACGAAATGGCTGGCAGTAAAAATGTCTTAAAACTGCACGGAACAGTTGATAAAAATACTTGTGTCATTTGTGGCAATAAATATAATTTAGAAGAATTTTTAGAAATCTGCAAAACTGAAAGCATTCCGCATTGTCCAAAATGTAAAGGAACTATAAAGCCAGATGTCACTTTATATGAAGAAGTGCCAGATCCAGACACTTTTAGAAATGCAATAAATGAAATATCAAGAGCTGATACGCTAATTATAGGCGGAACTTCGCTTGTTGTATATCCAGTCACTTCCTTAGTTCAATACTTTCAAGGAAAAAAATCTTGTTTTTAATAAATAAATCTAAAAACCGAACAGGATCATTTTGCAAATTTAGTTATACATGAAAGTATTGGAGAAGTTTTTAAAAAAATTAAAAAAATAATTTAAGTTAAATAAAAAAATATTTGGTGCTAAAAAAATTTGTTAATTTTTTTCAAAAAAATAAATAGCACCAATTTTATTTTTTTATTAATCCTAAGACCCATTCAAATGGGAAATAGTATTATAAAAATTACTCAAAACATTAATCTAAATCTTCTCCATTACTTGCAATTACCTTTTTGTACCAGTCAAAAGATTTCTTTTTTTATAACGTTTTTAATGAACCAGTCCCATCATCATTTCTGTCAACATAAATATATCCGTATCTTTTTACTCATTTGAGCTGTTGATGCAGAAACTAAATCAATACAACCCCAAGAAGTATATCCTAGCACTTCTACTCCGTCTTCAATCGCTTCTCTCACTTGTTCCAAATGTCTTCTCAAATAATCAATTCTATAATCATCCTCAACAGTTGGTCCATTAGGCCCGTCAATTAAAACATCTTTTGCTCCAAGTCCGTTTTTCTACGATAAATAATGGAATTTGGTATCTGTCATAAAAAAATCATTCAACACAATTCTAAGTCCAACTGGATCAACTTGCCAACCCCATTCACTTGATTCTAAATATGGATTTTTCAATCCACCTAGCAAATTACCTTTTCCACCTTGATAATCTTGCGGATTATGTGCTGCAGCAACACTCACATAATACGAGAACGATACAAAATCAACTGGATTTTCAGCCAATAACTTTTCATCACGCTTCAGCAAATTCAATATTTATATTATTTTTCTTTAAAAATATCTTTTTCGCATAAGCTGGATATTTCCCTCTTACATGCACATCAGCAAATAAATAATTTTCTCTTTCAAATTCTCTTGCGACTAATATATCAAGCGGATGTGATGTCATTGGATAAGCTGGCATTGATAAAATCATACATCCTATTTTAAAATCTGGATTAATTTCATGTCCAACTTTTTGTGACTAATGCAGAAGCTACTAATTCATTGTGGACAGCTTGGTACAATTCCTGTTTAGTAGGTTTCACTTCTCCATCAGTTGGAATTCCTCCACTCATAAATGGAGCGTGTAAAACAGAATTTATTTCAGTGAACTACTCCCGCTTTTAGAAGCGGGAGCTTCTTGGGAAGTATCTGCTTTTGCTAGCCAAATATATTTACCAAGCTCTTCGGGTAGTTCCTACCCCTGTCTTCTTTTATTTTCCTAATATTCCAACATCAATTTCCCAATGTTTTTTATATTCAATGCCGCATTGTAATCTCTATCAATTTCAATCCCACAGCACTCACATTTGTAGTTTCTTTCTGATAATTTCAGTTCCTCTTTAACGTTTCCACATTTACTACAAGTTTTTGACGATGGAAACCACTTATCTATCTTCAAAAATTGCTTTCCTAAAAACATCAGTTTATACTCAAGCATTTTTCAAAAAAACATTCCCCATCCATTATCTCCTACACTTTTCCTAAAAATTTAATGCCTGGCTCATCCCTTTCATATTCAAATCCTCAACAACCACTGCATTATACTCTTTAGATAATTTTTTTCGATAATTTATGTAGAAAAATCTCTTCGACAATTCTTGATATATTCATGCAATTTTTGATATTTTTTTGATTTTTTTGTTTATACCAATTTTTTTAGAAAATTTCACTTTTTCTTGACAATGATTTTTTTGTAATTCTTTCAATTTTTTTCTCCAACATCTTAAAAATATCTTGGATAATCAGCCCTTTGGTTTTCAGAACTGACAAATAATTCAGACATTGAAAAAAATCAAGTCCAATTACTTTATCATTACTAGCTACTTTTTGAATTTCTTTTTCAAGTTCTGTCAAAATAGAAACATAGTAATTTCCATTACTGTTTGTCAATGTTACCGACTTTATTTTATAATCCTTTGGTATTTCTCTATGATATTTCAATTTTATTCTTTTCAATTTTGGCAAAAATCAAATATTTGTTTTCCTCTATTCGTATCGAATTATTCACACAATTTGTCGTATAACTTTTAACACTATTCTTTTTAGGTTTGAATCTTGGAAATTTTGCCCTCTTTTTGAAAGAAATTCGTAAACGATCGTTTTACATTCAATTGAGCATTTGAAAGTGCTAGACTGTCTACTTCTTTTAGAAATTGATTTTCACTTTTCAAACTAGCAGGTGTAATTATTTTATTTTTTCCAGTTTCTTCATAAAATTTATTCGCAGTATACAAAAATCGTATTGTAAACAAAACGAACACATCCAAAAGTCTTATTTATCAATAATTCCTGATCTTTATTTGGATAAATTCTGTATTTGAATGCCAAATTATATTTCATAAAATTACACCTCCTTTTGATTTTTGAATATTATTTTTTTAATTATTTCTTTAGAGATTTTTATCATTAATGACTTTTCTTCGATATTTTTATACAAAAAAATTGTATCATAGGTGTATCCTTTTTTTCAATTTTTACAAAAAAAGCAATTCATCTCCCACTTGTAGAAAGCCTACGACTTCTTGCTATCTTTTTTTGTTAAAAAAATTTTTTTAAAATTAAAAAAATCTTCATAACTTCAAAAGAGATGATCATAATTAACCATCTCTCTTCCCAAATTTTACATTACTATTTAATTTCCCAATAATTATATCCTTTTTTTATCCATTTCTAATTATTGTCCAAACTTTATTTAAACCATTGTTTTCTTTCCTCTTTAATTATATTGTACTCCTAATTTTTTTTCCAATTACAAGTTTTTTTAAAATAAAAAAACAAGTTTATAATAAAAAAATACACCTTCAATACTTTTTTTTCTAGCACTTTCAGTGTATTTTTTTATTTCATTATATTCTATTTTTTTATTTTAAATTTAAAGAAATTTATTATTCAACAACAAATAACCATTTTTTTAGATAATTCATGATCTCCATTAATAACTTTTTTTCATATTCACCTTTTTAACAATTCATAGAATTTACCAGGTTTTGGTTCAGCATGGAAGTCTAATTGTCCAATTGGTCTTTGGTCTAATGATTCAGCATAAGTGATTTTCATTGCTGTTCCTGTTACTAACAATTCATCTGCTGTAAATACCATCGATCTGTCAATTTTTCCACGGTTAATTTTGTATCCGTTGTATTCTAATAATTCTAATGCTGATCTTACTGTAATTCCTTCAAGTGCTGCATTTCCTGTATCAGGAATAATTACTTGATCTCTGTAGATTAATACAATATTTGCAACAGAAACTTCTACTACATTTCCTGCATCATCAAACATTAATGCATCATCATAACCATTTCTTTGAGCGTCACTTGTAGCTAGGAATGAATTGATGTAAGATCCACCTGCTTTTGCTTTAGTTGGGATAGATGAATCGTTATATTTTTCTATAAGTTGAACTCATCAATCTTAATCCACCTTTTTGTACTTACATAATCTGCAAGTGGCAACATATAAATTGCTAAATCAAAAATCAAGTCCTGCTTTTTTTAGGTGATAATCTTGGTTCTTTACAAAAAAATGAACGGTCTCATATAAAAAAATCTTCTTTAATATCGTTCTTTTTTTAACTAATTCAGTTACAATATTTTTTTGAATTCATCCCATTCCATGAAAAAAATTCAAAACCTAACATTTTTTTGAAGCTGTCATAAGTCTTTTATAGTGATCTTCCAATCTAAAAAAATTGCTACTTTCCCATTTCTGTAGTATCCTCTAACTCCACCGAAACAAGTTGTTCCATATTGTAAACTGTGAGTTGCAATACTTACTGTCGCTTTCTCAAATTCTACTATTTCTTTATTGAAATATGCGTATTTCATAAATTCAGTTTTACCTGCCATTAAATTTACCTCCATATAATTTCAATGTTCTAATATTTACCATTATATTTTTAGCACTTTTTTTAAATTATGTAAAATTTATTTTTTTATACATAACTATATATCCAATTTATGCTTTCTGAACTTCCCACGACTAAAGTCGCAGAGTTCTAAAAATCTTTAAAATTATATAAACAACAAGAGGGAATCCCCTTGCAAATAGTATTTTTTTCAGTTATTGTTAAGTTTGGCAAAAATTAAACTCCATAAACTTTCATAAGCTCATCCATTTCTTTCTTTTCTTCCATTTCTTGAACTTTTTTTCAAAGATAATGCAATAGATTTTTCTCTTTTCATTAATATCTGTAATAACAGCCTCAACTTTATCTCCAACTGAGAATTTTTTTCAGAAATATCCTTTCAAAAAAATTCCTCTGTCAACTCTTTTTTGGTATAATTCCATTAAATCTGTCTGTCAATTTAACAAGCACAAAATTTTCCTGAATTTCTACAATTTCAGTATTTACAATATTTCCCTTTTTATATTTTTCAGTAACTTCCTTCCAAGGCGATTTTTCCAATTGCTTAATACTTCCAGATAATTTTTTCTCAATTTTGTCAATTACTATTACTTTAAATTCAACTTCATCGCCAACTTTATATTCCTTATATTCTCTTTTTATCCCAAGAAAAATTCATTTTTATGGATAAATACTTCTATTCCCTTTTTCAAGTTCAACAAAAAAATTCCATAATCTTGAACATTCATAACTTTTTCCCTTATATGATTTATCAAAGTCATAAGTTTCTTCAAGAACATCCCATTTATCATCAAGCAGTGCTTTTTGCACTTAAAAGTAACTCTATTTTTTTTCATCATTAAAGTCAACTATTTTAAATTTAATCAAATCTCCAGCCTTATATTTTTGAAGTCAAATTAGATTCTCTCTTATATGACAAGTCAGAAACATGTAAAAAGTCCGTCAATATCCTTTTCAAGCGAGATTAATAACCCAAAATCAAATACTTCTATTATTGGTTTTTCAATAATATCTCCTATATGATATTTTTTTCCTTTACTGTATCCCAAGGATTTTCTGAAAAGTGCTTTACGCTTAATTTAACATTTTTCTTTTCATTTTCAATTTGAATAATTTTTTTGCAGAAAAATTTATCTCCCGCTTTATAATTTTTTTCAATTCTTTAGATCCATTGTGCCAAGCAAGCTCTGAAACATGTACAAATCCAGAATTCCTATCAACAGTTACAACTATCCCAAAAATCAAGAACATCTTTAACAACAGCCTCAACCACATCTCCAACATTATGGCTATTTTCAAATGCAACCCAAGGATCTTCTGATAACTGCTTTATGCTTAACTTTAATCTATTTTTTTCAACATCCTTTTCAATAATTTTTAGCAGTTACTTCATCTCCAATTTTATATCTTTCATGCAAATTATCCACTTGATCCCAAGAAACTTCAGAAATATGAACAAATCCGCTTGCGACTCCCTAAATCCAATATAATTCCAAAATCAAATATTTCCTTAACTTTTTCCTGTAACTACATCTCCAACATTAACACTTTCAAAATATTTTTTTCCTCTTCGATTTTTTTATCAAGTCAATTCTTGAAATAGTTATATTGCTTCTGTTTTTTTCTTTTATAATAAATTTAAATCTTTGTCCCGTATAATCCTTATCTTTCTCAAATCTAGCCAGAGAAAAACGGTAAAAAAATGCCTCATTTTTTTCCCAATTCTTACAGTATATCCCCCTTTGATTTTTCTTAACAATTTCTCCAGTCACAATATCATCAACATTAAATGATGCCAATTCCTTAGCTCTATCTAGCACGAATTTTGAAACAATGATGTTATCCTCATCTTCCCTCAAAACTTTCACTTCAATTTTATCTCCAATTTCAAAGTCTTTAACTTCACTAGCATAAATTCTTCCTTCTTTTTTTGCATTCAAATCAAGAAATCCATAGTCCAATTCTTTTCTTGTAATAATTCCTTCAACTACATCTCCCGATTTTTTTTCCTCAGGTAAATAATCCTCCAATAATGTCTCAAATTCTTTTTCGCTCATTTTGTACTTCAGAACTGCCTAAAATTAGCCAGTCCTTCTCCCTTCTTTATATTTATTCAAAAAAATTTATTAATTTCTATCAATTGTCTTAACTCTTCCAGCAATTTAATCTCTTCTTCTGGATTCCCTCCATTTTCTGAAATTGCCCTAAGTCTCAATTTTTTTCTCCCTTTCCAGCTCCAAGCATCATAACTCCAAATACATTTTTTTCCATCAATTTTTTTCATTTTCTTCTTTGTTATTTTTCTGCCTGTTCATTTTCAAAAACTTTTTCTATTTCCAAAGCCACATCATACTTTTTGGCAATATTCACAATCTGCCCCGATGGCCGTGCATGGACTCCCTGATCGTTTTTTATTTCTACAATAATTTCCTTCATAGCTTTCCTTTCCTGATATTTCCTAGTTTTTATTTGTTTTGTAAATCCCTTCTGCACGTCTTCTAGTAGCAGTTTTAGAATGCCAGGTGTCTTCCAAAATAATTGAATCCTTAAATGGAGTTTTAGAAACTTGCTGTTTCATATAATTTAAAAACATGCATCTGGAAGAATGATGATTATCAAGCGTAACACAAGAAGCAAAGTGTATAGCCACTTCTTCTGGCGTAATCTTCCCTTCCTTTTTCAGGCATTTATTCACATTTGATAAAAGAGAATTAACTCCTTTCCCATTACATCCTCCACATTGAAACATCAAAACTCTCATATCCTGCTCCATAAGATATTTTGAAAATCCACCACTTCTCTCGTAAAATGACTGGCTGCAATGATATCCGCTGCAACGTCTTTTTGCAATTTCACATTGAATTATTACAACCAGCTTAATTTTTGATAAATCCATAACACCACCTTAAAAATATATTCGCAACTCTTAAAAACCTATTTAAATAATATCATTTATTAGATTAAAAAAATCAATATTTATCTAATTTTTTTCTGTAAAAAAATAAAAAAATTAAATATTAAGTCTATTTCTACTAAACTTCATTTAAAAAAATGGAAACTATATTTTAATTTGACTCTTTTGCGAGAAATTTATATTTATACTATTCCCCGTTTAAAAAAAGCGAATATTTATTTTAATTATTTGAAAAATAAATATCAGGTTTAATCTGCTAAAAAGATTTACAACATATTCGTTATTCAAATGGGGTTTAGTATTAGTTTAGTTTTTAAGACAGTTTTACCATAAAAAGACATAGTATTAGTAATTCTTTTTGTATAGTAAAAAGAGACATAATTAAATGCCTCTCCAAAAAAATTTATATTTTTAAACCTTTTTATTTTAAAGATTATTGATTAATGAATTTTACGTTAGTGAAGTCAACGTTTTGGAAGAATAATTCAACTCTTCTGTTATTGTATCTTCCTTCAACTGTGTCATTAGTGTCAGCTGGATTGCTTTCTCCTTGACCAGTGATTGTTCCGTAAGAAATAGAATTTTTCAATCCGTAGTCTCTTAATAATCTAGCTACGTTTTGTGCTCTTGCTACTGATAATTTTTGGTTATAAGCAGCTGATCCAGTTGAATCTGTATGTCCAACGAAATCAATTGATCCACCATCAGCAAATTGGTTAATTACACCTGCGATAGTTCTTAAGTCAGCAGCTTCACCTTCATTAGGTACTCTACCATCTACTTTAAATCCTCTGATTACACATTTCTTTTCATCAGTTGAGCAGCTGAATGGTAATATTGCTGTATTTGGTTTAACAATTGGTTCTGGAGCTGGAACTGGTGTAGGTACTGGAGTTGGTACAGGCACTTCAACTGTTTGAGTTATGATTTTAGGTGATCTGTCATTTTTCAATTGTCCAAATCTATATCCTACTCTAACTCCTACTGAATCATTGTAGTTTCTTGTTCTTTCAGTATTTCCTAAAGCATCAGATGCTTTAAATTTAACTCCTGATCTTTCGTAGATAGCTTCTAATGAAACTGGTCCAAATTCAGTACCGATTCCTGCTGCAGTATATAATCCACCTTTAACTTTACCATCTACATTTTTAGCTTCGTGAGCAAAGTTATATCCTGCTCTTCCTAATACGTATAAAGCATCATTTCCATTGTTTGTTGTGATTAAGTTGAATTTACCTAATGCATAAACTGGAACACTTCTCATTAATTTAGCTTTGTCATCTTTTCTAATTAATTTCCCAGAGTGAGATGATAATTTATATTCTGCTCCTAATCCCCATTCAAATTCACCTTGGTTATCAACAATATATTCTAAACCAAGTGTTGGTCCATGTTTAAGTTCATAATCATCACTAAATTCACTTGAACCTGCTTTTAAATTTTTCTGTAGAAATCATATCCACTTTTAACTTGTATTTCAGATGCTACAGCATTTAAAAGCCAATAAAGCTGTTCCTAAAATAACTAATTTTTTTCATTTTAATTCCTCCCGAATTTTATTTTTTTACTCTAACTTTTTAAATTAGTACTTCTTTCTCCTAATCCTCTTTTTAGATTATACAATATTTTTAAGAGAAAAAAATCAATGTTTTTTTACTAATTAATTTATTATTATAGTTAAAACTTTCTGTTTACAAGTTATAATATCACTTTTTTTAACAAAAAGTCAATAAAAAAATTAACCAATATTCCATTTTTAAGTATTATGTTTACTACTATTTCCTATAAAAATAGCCTAATTTTTATTGACTTATTAGTCACTTTAAAATTTCATTTTTTTATTTTTCCTATAAACTATTATATTAGCCAAATAATTAATTCAAACTGTATAAAAATTAGATTAAACTTTAGATTTAATCAGAATAACTATTACTTTTTTTAGTTTGATTTCAAAGTGTTATTTCTGTGTAAATTGCCAAAAATTTAAGTTATATGTTTATCATTTTATCAATAGAATTTTCTAGTTTTTTTCAATAATGCAATACGATTATTTCTTAATTTTTTTCATCATCAGCATTAATAATTACATTATCAAAAAAATTGATTAATTGTATCGGCATTATTTAATAATGTTTCAATATAACTTGAAAAAAATCTGCATTTTCAATACTTTCCAACTGATTTGCAAAAATTGTATAATGCTTTTTTTCTTCATCTGATTCAAATAATGCGCTGTCAATATTTAGATTTACATTTTTTTCATCTTTAACAATATTTTTTTACACGTTTTAAAAGATTTATTAAAAATCTCAAAATTTTCAGTTTGTGATAATTTTTAGAAGTTCAGATAATTTCTTATCCAATTCTACAACATTGTTTTCAAGATTTATTTCATAATTTATAAGTTCTTTCTTGTATTTTTCAGAAAGCACATTAATTATTCTTTGTTTGAAAAAAATTCCGTTACATCCTTCACGACATTCTTTTTCCAATACTTTTTTTATCTGCCGAGAAAAATTTCATAAGCTTTTTTTCAATTAATTCCTTATAATCAAAAAGACAATTTTTGAATTTAATACAACTTGAATAATTCCTTGTGTAGCACGTCTCAAAGCGTAAGGATCTTTAGAACTTGTAGGTTTTAATCCAACTGCAAAACATCCAATTATTGTATCCATCTTGTCAGCAATTCCAGCAATTGCACCTTCCACAGTCGTAGGCAATTTATCCCCTTGATAACGTGGCAAATAATGTTCAAAAAAATTCCAAGTGCTACATCTTTATCCTCACCTTGCTTTTTGAGCATAAACGGAACCCATAAATCCTTGTAACTTAGTAAATTCCTTTTCTCCAATTACATTTGAAACAAGATCTGCTTTTGCCAAATCTACAGTTCTTATGATATTTTCCTTCTTATCAGTCAAATTTAACTCTGAAATCAGATATTCAGCAATTTTTTTCACTTCTTTTAACTTTTTTTCAAAAAATTGTTCCCATATCCTTTTGGAAAGTAACTTCCTTCAGTTTTTTTCCACATTATCTGCAAATTTACCTTTTTAAATCTTCATCAAAGAAAAAAATTTCGCATCGGCAAGTCTTGGCTCTACAACCTTTTCATTCCCTTTTTTTAACAGTTTCTGAATATTCAGGCGCATTTCTTATAACAATAAATTTATTTGACAATTTCCCATTCTTATCTTTTTACTGGAAAAATATCTTTGGTGAGTTTCCAATGTAATTGTTATAATATCTTCAGGAAGCTGCAAATAATCCTTGTTAAATTCACCCTTTATTGCATAAGGATATTCTACCACATTAACCACTTCATCCAATAAATATTTATTGATTATCGCAGTATCTCCATCCTTTTCACCATTTTCTTTTATGCTTTTCAAAATTTCTTCTCTTCTTTTTTTCACCATTTACAATAACAAAATTTTTCAAGCAATATCTTTTTCATAATCAAGCGGATTATTAATCTCAATGTCCTGAGAAGCAAAATATCTCATTCCACGAGTCTTATTCCCACCTTTTAGCCCTTCAAACTCAAAAGGCAAAATTTCCCCATTATCAAATAAAGTCACAAACCATTTAATCGGTCTTACAAATCTAAATGTTCTATCCGCCCATTTCATAGATTTTTCAAACTCTATTTTCTTTATCGCATTTTTCAATATTTCAGGTAAAATCTCCCTAGTATCCTTCCCTGCAATAAACTTTTCAATCGAAATATACTTCCCTTTTTCATTTTCAATAATCTTTATATCATCAGCCGTAGCACCCTGAGATCTCACAAATCCTTCTCCAGCTTTCGTAAGTTGTCCATCCTTATAAGCAATCTCAACTGAAGGCCCTACACTTTTTTTATCCAAATCATCCTGTTTTTCAGCCAAATCCTTTATAATCGCTGTAACCCTTCTAGGCGTACTAAACGATTCAATTTCTGAAAACTTGATTCTTTCAGATTTTAATTCATTTTCTATTATTTTTTTCAGATCCTTTTCCGCCTTATCCACATATTGTGCAGGCAATTCTTCCAATCCTATTTCAAAAAAAGAAAAATTCAATTTTTTTCACTCCTTTCGGTACTCTGTTCATCTTTTTTTCATTTTTTTATTTATTTCTCATATTTTTCTTACAAATTTTTTTCCTCAAATTCCTCTTTTGAGTAAGTGTGTACATTTTTTTGAAGCAGTAACCTTTAAAAATTTCTTAACCCAGCTCTCAACCTTTCCTCAATTTTTTTACAGTCTTTAACAAGTTATCTAACAATTTTTTTATCATTTCTTTCAGAATTTGAAAAAAATTAGCAACTAAAATATAATCCAATTCTTTTTCTAGTATCTTTCAATGTTTTTATCAAAAAAATATCACAAAAATATAAGCACACTGTCATATATCTTTTTATGAAGTTCAAATTCTTTGATATTTTTTTCATTTCTCCATTTTTAAATTCAATAAAGACATAATTTTTCATCTTGAATAAACAAAGCATCATTTGATTTAATACCTACTCCCTTAAACTCTATCTTCCCTGTATATTTATCTTTTAAACAATCAAAATCAATTACTTGCAAATCAGAATTTGTCATATAATTATTGCTATCATCCTTTGAAGTTTTTTTCAAAGTTGACTTACATTCTATTCTCAAATCACTAATCTTCATACAATTCTTCCTCATTCATCAAATTTTCAAAAAGAAATAGCTAACTTATAAAAATAAATCATCTGTTTTGTTAGTCTTGTCAACTAAAAATTGCTTGTTCTCCATCCAATTCACTCATATAATACTTACATTTATTTGATATTTTTATACTTTTTTTGAGTAAACTTGAACAGCCTTAAGAAAAATAAGGACTGTGTGTTGTTAGTAAAATGTGCATTTTAAACTCTTTCTGCAATAATACAATTAATTCTGCAAATTTTATTTGCCATTCAGGATGAAGATGTATTTCAGGTTCATCTAAAATTATAGTACCATTTTTCCTGAAGTGTATTATTAATAAATAACATTTTTTTAAAACAGCAAAAGATTTTTAATCCTGCTGATAAATTTATTAAATTAAGTTCATTCCCTTTATTTTTTTCTCCTGTAAACATAATTTCCCCTATTACTTAAAAATAATATCCCTCTAAATAATTCATTCAATTTCAGATAGAATTTTTTTCTAATTTAGAATTTAATATAATTTCATCTACTAAACTACCTTTTTTTTGTATTAATTTATATTTCAAATAATTTTTTTATGATTATAAATAGTATTATAATCAGTATTTTTTTATTGCATTTCTTACAAACAATTCATCTGTTAAATCATCTAGTATAAAAAGGATCATCAATATAAACTATTTCTGTATTTAAAAAGTGTTCATTTTTTTATTTCTTTTTATTATATTATTTTTCAATACTTAAGAAACTTTCTTTATCTTGTATTTTTTTAATTTTATATTTCCAACTAATTCTGTATATATATTCGTTATTTGATTATTGAATTCATTACTAAAATTTCTATTTAATATTGCTAAAACAAATGATTTTTTTAGGAATTTTCAGCAAATCAAATATTCTTTTTACAGGTTCTTCAGGTATCTCATTTTTTTGTTTTCTCACTATTATTTGAGATAAATTCTAAAAATTTTATTTTTTTAATATTTCAATATCGTATTTTTGATCCTTCAATCAAAAATTTCATCAATAATTTCTTTGAACTCAACATTATAAAAAAACGAACCTGTAGCATGAACATAAAGTAATTCTAAATTATGTTTAATAGTGTTTCTTTTTTTTCTCTTATAATTTGATCATCCAGCTTATACAGACTTTGAAATATTGAAAACAAAACTTTCCCTATTGTACTTTTTCCTGTATTATTCTCTCCCGCAATAACAGTTATCCCATTTATCTCAACATCAGCTTCCTTCAGTTTCCCAACATTTCTTATCGACAATTTCATTCAACAGCCCTCCTTTCAAAAGAAGAATCCCCCTCTTTTATGTCTATTTATTTTTTTATTCAGCAATGGGAATCCCAATCTTTCCCTAGCTTCTACAAATTTTTCTGCACATCCCTTAGCCAAATCTCTAATTCTTAAAATATAAGACATTCTTTCTGTTGTACTAATTGCCCCTCTTGCATCAAGGTTGTTAAATGTATGTGAGCATTTTAGCACATATTCATAAGCCGGGAATACTAAATCGTTGTTTAGACAATTTTTAGATTCCTTTTCGTACATATCAAAAAGTTGGAAATGCATTGGAACGTCTGCTACTTCAAAGCTGTATTTTGATAACTCATACTCAAACTGGAATCTTCTTTCTCCGTATTTTACACCCTTTGTCCACTCTAAATCTTTTACATCATCTTTATTTTGTAAATAAAGTGCAATTCTTTCAAGTCCGTAAGTTATTTCTGATGGAACGATTTCCACTTCCAGTCCTCCAACTTGTTGGAAATACGTAAACTGTGTAATTTCCATTCCATCTAGCCAAACTTCCCATCCTAATCCCCAAGCTCCAAGTGTAGGGCTTTCCCAGTTATCCTCTACAAATCTTATATCGTGCTCCTTCGGATCAATTCCTAGTGCAACCAAACTTTCTAAATAAAGTTCTTGAATATTTTCTGGTGATGGTTTCATAATTACCTGAAATTGATGATGTTGGTACACTCTGTTAGGGGTTTTCACCATATCTTCCATCTTTTGGACGACGTGATGGCTCAACATAGGCAACATTCCAAGGTTCAGGCCCTAATGACATTAAAAAAGTATCTGGATTAAATGTTCCTGCACCTGTTTCAATATCATACGGATTTGATATTATACATCCTTTATCTCCCCAAAAATTTTTTTGAAGAGTTAATATAATTTCCTGAAAAAGTCATTTATCTCTATCCTTTCTCTATATTTTACTATTTTTTTCTTATTCAAACGTTTTTTTAAATACACTGCTACTAAAATCAGCAGTGAAATAATAACGTATTTGATAACATTAAATGCTGTAGCACCTATTTTTTTGGCAAAAAAATAATCCTCTGCTATTTTTATAGAAAGTTGATAATTCTTTCTTTTCTCCATATTTTCTTATAATTTTTTTGGATTTTTTTCAGATTAACTTTTTTTATTTTCAGTTTTTTTCTTTTACTTGTTCTTCTGTTAAATGCAGTGTCTGTTCTTTTTGAATTAATAATAAAATATCCTGATTTTTTTATCAATTTCCTTCATTTCTTCCTGTTTGTTTTTTTCATCTTCCATTAAGTCAAAATCTGCATTTACATAAAAAAACTTCATCAATCGCTTCGTTGGCATTGTACACATATCCTACCCAGCTACCTTTTATTTTTCCTAATTTCCCCAAATATCCTATATTTGACAAATAATAGTTCACTTCTGGAATCGCTTCGTTATACTCTGTACTCACTGAATATCCGTTTTTTAAATTCAAAACTGTATTTTCCTTAACTGGAAACCACACAAAGAAAAACAAAACTGTAAAAATCAATATCGCAATATCTATTCCAAATATTGTTCTTAACTTATTTTTAGAAACCGAAATAATAATAGCCATAACAGCAATAATCACAACTAAAACCCGAAATAGCATCATTGCCAAATATACTGCTCCAAACATATATTATCACCTATTTTTTTCAAATATTTTCTCACCAAATAATCAATTATAATAATATAAATTCCAATATGCACATACATATCCGCCACATTGAATACAAAAACCCAAATTCCCCGAAAATCAATCATATCAATTACATATCCCCGAAAAATTCTATCAATCATATTTCCCAAAGCTCCAGCGGCAATTACTGCCACTCCTATTTTAGTCCATTTGCTATAATTTTTTTAAAAATTCTTATATTCCATAGCAATTACATATATAATCAGAACCGTACTTGCTATCGTAAAAAGGTTGATTTTACCCTGCAAAAGTCCAAAAACTCCACCGTGATTTTCAACATAAGTCAAATGAAAAAATCTTTTTATTAATGGTATTGAAAAACCTTGCATTCCACCTGCTACATTGTACATTAACTGCTTTGTAATTTGATCTAATGCAGCTAAAACCAAAAATAATAATTATATAAGGCATTCTTTTTCTCCTCACATTTTTTTATTGACACATATTTGTAAAAAAATCGAACTAAATAAGTTATTTATTTAGATATATTTAGTTCAATTTTACAAAATAAATTTTTATGTTACATTTTTTTCCAAAAACGCTTGCACATCTCGGACAAACATCTGAATGATTGTGATCGTGCCCAACTTCTTCATCATACTTCCAGCATCTTTCACATTTTTTTCTCCAGACGCTTTTTTTCCACACTTATACTTATTCCTTCTGATTTCACTTTCTGCTAAATTATCATTTACAAATTTAACTTGAGATACGATAAATAAATCAGAAACTTCATTTTCTGTATAATCTTTTATAAATGAATATTCATCATTGGCAATGTTTAAAAGAACTCTCGCATCAAGAGAGTGCCCTATTAATCCAGTCTGTCTTTCTGCTTCCAGTTTTTTATTTACTTCTCTTCTTAAACGAGCAATTTTATCCCATTTTTTAGCCAATTCTTCATTTAAGTATTCAGGATTTGCTTCAATCCATTTTGATAAATGCACACTTTCTTCTTCTTTTTAACGCTTCTGGAATTCTTTTCCCAAATTTCATCAGCAGTAAATGACAATACTGGTGAAATAATTCTTACTAACACTTTTTAGAACTTCTGTCAGCACAGTTTGAGCACTTCTTCTTTCGATTGAAGTTGTACCTTCACAGTAAAGTCTGTCTTTTACGATGTCAAGATAGAACGAAGACATTTCCATTGAGCAGAAGTATGTAATTTCTTGGAATAAACTGTAAAATTCGTATTTATCATAATATTCAGTTGTTTTTTTCTTTTTAATTCTTCCAGTTTGTGCATTGCCCATTTATCAATTTCAAACATATCTTTATAGTCAACTTTATCATTTGCATAGTCAAAGTTATTTAAGTTACCCATCAAGAATCTCGCTGTATTTCTAATTCTTCTGTACGCATCTGACATTTGCTGTAAAATGTTTTCAGAAATTCTCACATCTTCTCTGTAATCTACTGAAGATACCCAAAGTCTTAAAATATCTGCTCCATATTTTTCTGTAATATCTTTTGGAAGTATTGTATTTCCAAGTGATTTAGACATTTTTCTACCTTGTCCGTCCATTGTAAATCCATGAGTTAATATTCTCTTGTAAGGTGCATCTTTTGTACTTGCAATTGATGTCAATAGTGAAGATTGGAACCAACCTCTGTGCTGGTCACTTCCTTCAAGATATAAATCTGCTGGTCTTGGCAAGTTTCTTGGCACTAGTACACTTCTATGCGAAACTCCAGAATCAAACCAGACATCCATTATACTTCTTTTCTTTTCTAATATCCACATCTTTTTAAATTATATTTTTTTCTAAAAGTTCATCCCCAATAATTTCTTTGGCTTCATATTTCCACCAAATATCAGTTCCTTCTTTTTTAACCAATTCAATTATTCTATCCATAATTTCTGGCTCATAAATAACTTCATCAGTCGCTCTATTGTAAAATAATGGTATTGGCACTCCCCAGACTCTTTGTCTTGAAATAGTCCAGTCAGGACGAGTTTCTAACATTGAACCAATTCTATTTTTTTACCCCAAGATGGCACAAATTCAACATTTTCCAATGCCTTTAATGCATTTTCCCTAATATCGCTTTCGTCAATGCTAATGAACCATTGTTCAGTCGCTCTAAAAATAACTGGTTTTTTACTTCTCCAATCATGCGGATACGAATGAACAAAAGTTGTGTGATATAACATATGTCCGCTTTCAGTCAAGTCTTCAACAATCGCTTTACTTGCTTTTGCATAGAACATTCCTTCATATTTTCCAGCTTCTTTAGTCATATGCCCTTTATCATCTACTGGCGACAAAATTCCAATGTTATATTTCAATGAATAATTATAGTCATCTGCCCCATGTCCAGGTGCTGTATGAACTGCTCCTGTACCTGCATCTATTGTTACATAATCAGCATTCATTACTAACCCTTTTCTATCTAAGAACGGATGTTGATAATGAGTATATTCCAATTCTGTCCCTTTAAATTCTTTTAATAATTCATACGACAAGTCCAATGTTTTAAACACATCTTCAGCCAAGTCTTTTGCAACTACAAGATTACCTTTTTCAGTTTTATACAATCCGTAATCAAATTCAGGATGTAAGAATACTCCCAAGTTTGCTGGCAATGTCCAAGGTGTTGTTGTCCAAATTAAAATACTTGCTTCATCTACACCTAATTTATCAGTCAAATCTTTTTCCCCTTCAAATTTTACATAAATTGAATGAGAAGTTACATCTTTATACTCAATTTCTGCTTCTGCAAGTGCAGTTTCAGTAGTTGGCGACCAGTACACTGGTTTTTAACCCTTTATAAATATATCCATTTTCATAAATTTCTTTAAATACTTTTTAATTGTTCTGCTTCATATTCAGGTCTTAAAGTGATATAAGGATTATCCCAGTTTCCTAAAAATTCCAAGTCTTTTTAAATCCTTCTTTTTGTTTTTTTCCACCCATTTTAATGCATATTTTTTTACATTCTTGTCTAATTTGCAGTGGAGTCATATTTTTTGCTTTTTCCCCAAGTTCTTCCATTATCTTCCACTCAATAGGAAGTCCGTGAGTATCCCATCCTGGAATATACGGTGCGTTATAACCTCTTAATCTCTTATATTTTAAGATAATATCCTTCAATATTTTATTTAACGCATGTCCAATGTGAATATCTCCATTCGCATAAGGCGGTCCATCGTGAAGCACAAAAAAATGGTGCTCCTTCTTTCAATGATTTTTTTCATAAATTTCAGCTTTTTTTCCAGTCCCTTAATGTCAAAGGTTCTTTTTGTGCCAAATTAGCTTTCATTTTAAAACTTGTCTTTGGCAAATTAAGCGTTTTTTTGCATAATCCACTTTTTTTCTGGATTGTTGTTTTCTGACATTACTTCCTCCTACTTTTTATTTAAAATTATTTTTTTACTGTTTTTTTATGTCTTTTTATTATATCACAATTTTATACATTTTTTTAAATAACTCTCACTAAATCCCGCTTAAAAAAATAAAAATAATATTTTTATTTTGGCAGTAAAAATTTAATTTTTTTAAATAAATAAGGAGATACTAAAAATTTTTCATAACTTCAGTATTCTCCTTTTTATTAACTATTTATTGCATTTATTTTTTTAAAACTTCATAATTTTTTTAGTTTTTAAGTTTTTTTAATGAAGCATTCCTGCTCCGATGAATGTTAAAATACCTAAAACAGCTGCATAAGCTATTGAATATTTAACAGTGAATTTAAGCATATCTCCTTCTTTACCCATTAATCCAACTGTTGAAGCGGCAATTGCAATATTTTGCGGAGAAATCATTTTTCCTCCTGTCGCTCCACCTGTACCAGCGGCAATATACAATGCTTTCAACGCTTCGTTTGATCCTGCTATATTTACTTGAACTCCACCGAATAACAAGTTAGATGCCAAGTCACTTCCTGTTACAAATGTACCGATAGTTCCTAGGAACGGCGAAATTACTGGGAAGAATTTACCTGTTGCAGCAAATCCTTTTGCTATACTTTCAATCATTCCACTATGTTTCATTACTACTGATAATGCCACAATCCCCATAATTACCACAACTGAAGCGTAATTTACTTAAAATTGTTTCTTTTAATGTTTCAGCCATAACTTTTGGTTTTACACCTTGAATGAATCCTGCTATAACAGTTGCAACAAATAATGGTGCAGCTGGCGCTAAAATCCATTTGAATATTACACTTGGATCTCCTTTATCCTTAAACCATGTAGCTTCATGTCCCAAAGCAAAATTGAAATGTGTAGTTGTTGGTTCTAACGCTTTATGAACTGCTTCTACAACTGGACTTGTTCCAATAATCAAGATTATCATCAAAATATATGGAATCCAAGCCATAAATGCATCTTTTCCAGTAACAGCTTGACCTTTATTAGATTTTGCACTTTCATCTTCTTTAATAAAGATTTTAGTAGCAACTATCATTAAGATCATTGCAAATAAACTTGATAAAATTGTTGGTAATTCCGCACCCATTGCTTTTGCGATAAATGGTTGTGTTAAGTAACCGATGATTGAAGCAATAACTACAGGTAAAATCCCTCTTCCAAATGTCGTGTTTTTTTCCACCATCAATTTCTTTATTAGCCATTATTACCAAGATAAATGGTATAATACATGTTAATAATAATAATAATAATGATGTGTAAAATGCTGTTTCTCCTGCATTCAAATGAAAGTTTGAAATCATTGTTGTTACAGGTAGTCCAACTGTTCCAAACGCTGTTGGTGTTGAGTTTGCAATAAGACAAATTAAAGCTGCACTTAGTGGAGTGAATCCTAATGAAACCATGATTGCTGCTGGAATCGCAACTGCTGTTCCATATCCTGCAATACCTTCTATAAATCCACCAAATCCCCAAGCTAATATCAATGCTTGAGCTCTTTTTATCTGTTGAAATGCTTCCTAACATTGATTTGATTGTTTCAATTTTACCAGTTTTTACTGATAAATCATAAGCAAACAATGCAGCAAATACTACAAAACCGATAGGCATCCACGCTGTTGCAAATCCTTCAATAATTGAAGCGATAACCCCTTGAACTGGCATTTGCCATCCAGGAACAATAAAGTTTAAAAATAATTGCCACTATTAAACTGGCATACGCACTAAACATAGCTGATTTTTTTCAAAAAAAGTTAATAGTATCAAAAAAATACAACTATTGGCACTAATCCGATTAAAAAAATAATCCCATTTCCGAACCTTCCTTCTCTTTATATTTTTTTTTAAAAAAAGTTTTAAAAGAAAAAAATTTCTTTTAAAAATTTAAAAATACATAAAAATATTTTACTTTTTTTAAAAATTAATTTGGTTTTTAAAAATTCTTTAAATTTTTTTAGGTTATATTTTTTTAGACTTGCTTGACAACTACATAAACTATTTTTACTATGATCATTTGACAAAGAGACTTGTCTACTTGATATAAATAAAATCATAAGTTTCTAAACATTTCTATTGCAAGAATTAGAAGTTTATAATTTAAAAATAATATTTATAACTTTTTAATAACCCAAATTTCTCACTTATATATTATCAAATTTTTTTCAAAAAAAGTACAAATATTTTTTTAAAAATTTTTTTATTTTTTTATAATATCTGCACTTTTTTTAATATTTTTTTAAACTTTTTTTATAATCCTTTTCTCGTAAGTCCCACTCTTCCACGCTCTTTATCCAGCGATAAAATTTTTAACTTTAATAATTTGTCCCACAGATAACTCTTTTGTTGCATCTTTAACAAATTTGTCAGAAATTTCAGAAATATGAAGCAGTGCATCCCCTTTTAGCCCTATATCCACAAAAGCTCCAAATTTTGCAACATTTCTAACTGTTCCTTCCAAAACCATTCCTTCTTGCAAATCATCCATATTTAAAATATCTGATCTCAATAATGGTTTTTCAAACTCATCTCTTGGGTCTCTTCTATCTTTTAACAACGCTTCGTAAACATCTTTTGCAGTTTGTGGTCCAAAATCATTTTCTTTTATAATTTTGTCCAAATCCACTGTTTTCAATTTTTGTCTAACTTCATCTAAATTAGATTTTAAATCGTCAACTTTACAATTTGCTTCCTTCAAAATAGTTTCAGCAATATGATACGATTCTGGATGGATTATCGTATTATCCAAAGGATTTTTACTATTAGGCACCACAACGAATCCTGCCATTTGTTCAAACGCCTTTGTTCCAAGCCCTTTTACCTTTTTCAATTCTTTCCTATCCTTAAAATCTCCATTTTCATGTCTGTAATCTACAAGATTTTTTGCTACATTTTTCTTAATCCCAGACACAAAACTAAGTAATGCCCAAGAAGCTGTATTAATATTGACTCCAACATTATTTACAACATGCTCAATCGTTTGTTCCAATGTTTCATTCAATTTTTTCTGATTTACATCGTGCTGATACATTCCAACTCCAATTGATTTTGGATCAATTTTTACAAGTTCAGCCATCGGATCTTGAATTCTTCGAGCAATCGAAATCGCTCCTCTCGCCGTTACATCCAAATCTGGAAATTCCTCAATCGCAATTTTTGAAGCTGAATAAACTGAAGCTCCTGCTTCACTTACAATCAAGTATGATACAGGTTTTGACGCCTCTTTTATAACATTTGCCACAAAACTTTCAGTTTCACGAGAAGCTGTCCCATTTCCAATCGCAATAATATCAACATCATATTTTTTTATGTAATCTAATATTTTTTTCTTTGCCGTTTCAAGCTGCTTTGGATTATGCACTCCTTCAACCAAGAAAAGCACATCGTTTGTTTCATAAAAACCGTCTTTATTAATAATTACCAGTTTGCAACCTGTTCTATAACCAGGATCAAGGCCCATCAATGTTTTTTTACTCAAAGGCGGTTGTAAAAGAAGTTTTTCTAAATTTTCAGAAAAAATATTAATCGCTTCTTCCTCAGCTTTTTCAGTATAAATATTTCTCACTTCATTTTTTTATCGACGGATAGGCCAGTCTATCCAGCGAATCTTTTATAACTTCACTCAAAAAAATTCAACTAAATTTTTTTATTTTCAAAAAGTATCCAAAAATAAAGTCCATTATAAATTTTTTTCAGTTTTTTTCGTCAATTTCAATGTCAACTTTTAATATTTTTTTTCTTTTTTTCCCCACGATTTATCGCCAAAAATTCTATTAGAAGTCGCTTTTTTTAACAAGCTCCGAATAATCATAGTAATCCTGATAAACCCCTTTTTCATCATTTTCCTTATTTTTTTCTCCACAACTTTAGAAGCCAAAATTCCAAATTCTGAAATTTTATCTCTCAAGAATTCCCTTATTTTTCACATCTTCTGAAATATTTTTGTGCAATAATCAAATGCACTCCATTAATCGCATCTTCAACCGACAAAACTTCTTCACTCAAATATTTTTTTCCGCTTCTTTTTCCAATATCTCAAAAGTAGTCATTGGCATCAACGCAAATTCTGTCAAAGGTTCTAGCCCTTGCTCTTTTTGCAATATCTGCCTTTGTTTTTTTCTTTTTTTCTTGTAAGGCAAATAAAGATCTTCCACTTCCTGAAGTTTTGTTGCATAAGTTATGCTATTTTTTTCAACTCATCAGTCAATTTCCCTGTTCTTCTATAAGTCTTAAAACTTCTTCTTTTCTCTTTTCCAAATTTCTATAATAAGTAACTTTCTCAATTACATCCCTAATTTGCTCCTCGTCCAAATTTCCCGTAACTTCTTTTCTATAACGAGCAATAAACGGCACAGTTGCCCCTTCATCAAAAAGTTTTTATTGTATTTTTCCACTTGTGACTCGCCAAATTTTTAGCTCACTTGCCACATTTTTTTAAAAATATCCAATGTCTTTCCTCCATTTGCAATTTAATTTTTTTATTTTAAATTTACCAAAAACTATTTTTAGCATAATTTATAAAAAAATAACCAGTTGAATAATTTTATGAGATGAGTTGAAAATTTTAAAGGGCAAATATTTGCATATCAACCTTTTTAAAAAGTGCTGATACTACTGAACTAATCCACTATTTCGTGTGGGCTTTTATGGTGCGAAAGGTGGGACTCGAACCCACATGTCGAAGACGCTAGATCCTAAGTCTAGTGCGTATACCAATTTCGCCACTCTCGCAAAAAAAATTTTATTTTAACAAATGGTGAGCCATACTGGGATCGAACCAGTGACACCTTGATTAAAAAGTCAAGTGCTCTACCGACTGAGCTAATGGCTCATATTATGGGGTGATCGACGGGACTTGAACCCGCGACAACCAGTGCCACAAACTGGCGCTCTACCAACTGAACTACGATCACCATATATATGAATTTTTTTCTTTCTAAATAAAATGGAGCGGGAGACGAGGGTCGAACTCGCGACATTCAGCTTGGAAGGCTGACGCTCTACCAACTGAGCTACTCCCGCAAAACTTCTAAAATGGTCGGTGTAGCAGGATTTGAACCTGCGACCCCCTGCTCCCAAGGCAGGTGCGCTACCGAACTGCGCTATACACCGTCCCTTCCAACAAGTGATTTTTTTCATTTTCATCAATCACTCTCGGACAAGGAATATAATATCATAATTTCAAATTAATGTCAACACTTTTTTTGAATTTTTTTACATATTTCTAAATTTAACTAAAAATCCAGTTTTATAAAAATATGCTCAAACCCCTTTTAAAAATATAATCAATCTGGAGTTTGAGCAAAACAAATATAATTTCAAAAAAATTTTATAATACTGATTAATAATTTTTAAAAAAATAATAGTTCCCTTTTTCTCTTTCAAAAATCAATTTCTTTTTCAATTTTTTTCATTAGCATCTTCCATAAAATCAATAAAACACTTCTGATTTTCATATTTTTTTGGTTTAGAGTCTTCAATTTATTTTTTTAGTTTCAGATCCAAGGTGATTGTCCTCCTTCAAAAATATTCCGTACATCTTGATTTAACACGAGTATTTCATTTATTGAAATTCTTCCGCTATATCCGCTAGAACATTCATCACAGCCTTCTCCCATGCACTTCTGACATCTTTTTCCAACTAGCCTCTGTCCAATAACTCCAATTAATGAATCTAGTATCAAATATTTCGGAATTCCCATATCCACTAGCCTAATTAACGTAGAAACAGCATCATTTGTGTGAATTGTGGAAATTACAAGATGTCCTGTCAATGCAGCTCTTACAGCTATTTCTGCAGTAATTTCATCTCTAATTTCAGAAATTACGATAATATCAGGATCATTTCTCAATGTGGCTTTCAAAACTTCAGAAAATGTTACTCCAATTTCTTGATTTATCTGTATTTGAACAGTCCCATTAATTTTGCTTTCAACTGGATCTTCTACGGTTATGATTTTTTTCTTCCATTATTTAGCATATTTATTAGGGATTTTAATGTTGTAGATTTCCCAGAACCTGTAGGCCCGCTTACGAGAATCATTCCATATTTTTCTATCTAAAGTTTCATTTAACATTTTAATGCTTTGACTTGAAAAATCCCAATGTTTCAAGTTTTATATCCTTTAAATAATTTTCCAAAAATACGTAAAACCATAGTCTCCCCGCCAGCTGTCGGCATATAGGCGACTCTTATATCATAACGTTTATTTGTATTTTTTTGCATTTAATAAAAAAAGAAAAAGTCGCCATCTTGTGGCTTTTCTTTTTCTCTGCAACGTTCATTCCAGCCAAAAATTTTTCATTCTGGCAATAATTTCTGTAATATTTTTTTCAAGAACTTTTTCTATTCACTGCTTCATACAATTTCTGGCTTTCTTTCAGATAGCCGTCAACCCGGTATTTTATTTCCATTCCTTCCCAGCAGGTCAAATTTCACGTGAATATCACTAGCCCTGCTCCTTAAATCCAGTCTTTACAATTTCATTTAAATAAGAAACAGTATCTTTTGATAAAAAAACTATTTTTTTATTATCGACAACATCCTTTTAGTTTTTGCCTTTTTCAATTATTTTTTTCATTCATTGTCCTCAATTTTTCCTTCCCGCTTTTATATTTTTCAATTATTTCTTTTTCACAGTTCCGTCGCTAAATTCCTCCAGCACCAATTCTGTCTGTTTTTTTCAATGTTTTAAACAATCCCTTTTTTTAATCAGATTGTACCACTTCAAAGTCGCACGTTGAGCATCAATCCCCTTTAATGTTTCCTTTAGTCGCAGTTTAAAAAAAGTCAACTTCTTCGTAAGACAATTTTACATTTTTAGTTTTTTTCCTTTTTATTTGCCTTTTGTAATTTTAACTTCATTTTCCAAATATTTAAAGAAACTAAATACATTTGGCGACTGTTTTTTTCATATTGGCTCATCATTTTTCTCATTTCCTCAATCATTTTTTTGCCAAATAACTTCTTGACATTTTTTTGAAAAATGTAACATTGACTTTTCTTTTTCCCTTTTTCCAATTTTTTTGCACAAGTCTGTGATTTTAGCCTGTGATTTTGCATTTATTAAATCCATATTGCTAACAGTATTTGGATTTACCATTTTTGCCATAAATTCTCCTTTCTTTTTTTATCATTTTAATTTTTTTACTATTTCCTCAAATAAAATATTACCTTCTCGTAATAACGTAATCTCTCCATTTTCAAATTTTACAATTGTAGACGGCTTCCCTGTCAATTCTGATTCTTCATTTGGAATAACAATATCCACATTTTTTTAGCAATTCTTCACTTAAATCCTCAATTTTTTTAACCGAACTTTCACCTGAAATATTAGCGCTTGAAGTCAATAATATTCCTCCAGATTCTTTTTATTATTTCCAAAGCAATTTTTATTTTTTTTGGAATCCGAATCCCAACAGTTTCCATATTTTCATCAAATTTCCTTGTAAAATTACAATTTGCACGAAAAAAATGACCGTCAGTTCTCCTGGCCAGTATTCATTGAGAATTTTTAGAAATTTTTTTCCATATTTTCTTCAGTTTCATTTACCAGATCCTTCTAAAAATTTCCTTATTACTAATTAATGCGATTATTTTTTTAGAAAAAAATCACGTTTTTTTATTTTATAAATTTTTTTCAACAGCTTTCTTTTTCAGGAAGAGAGCCAATTCCGTAGACAGTATCTGTAGGAAATACAGCAACTCCTCCATTTTTTTAAAAATTTTTTTATAGCTTTTTTTCAATTTTACTTTTTTTATCTTTATCAATCTTAGTCATCATTTCCATCATCAACTGGCATTTCAAATAAACCGCTTATTGGATTATTTGTAGCTATTCTAGTTATTATTTCTGCAAACATTTTACTTGTTGTCAATATTTTTTTAATTTATCGAATTTTTTTATCTTCAGGCAATTGAATAGTATCTGTTACTACAATTTCAGTAAATGCTGATTTTTTTAATCTTTCAACTGCAGGATCAGAGAAAACAGCATGTGTTGCACATCCGTAAACTTCCAAAGCACCTTTGTCAATTAAAGCTTGAGCAGCATTGCAAATTGTTCCGGCTGTATCAATCATATCGTCAATCAAAATAGCCTTTTTACCTTTTACATCACCAATAATATTCATAACTTCTGAAACATTTGCCTTGGCACGTCTTTTATCAATTATTGCAAGCGGTGTATGCAGCCAGTTTGCAAGTCCTCTAGCTCTTTTTACTCCACCAACATCAGGCGATACAACAACTGTATCTTCTGGGCTAAATCCATATTTTATAAAGTGTTTTGCCAAAATTGGCAATGCTTCCATGTGATCCACTGGAATGTCAAAAAATCCTTGAATTTGTCTTGCATGCAAGTCCATTGTAATTACTCTTGTAGCTCCTGCAACTGTCAGCAAATTTGCAACAAGTTTTGATGTAATCGGCTCTCTTGGACTTGCCTTTCTATCTTGTCTTGCATATCCATAATAAGGAATTACAGCGATAATTTCCTTGGCTGAAGATCTTTTAATTGCATCAATAAAGACTAAAAGTTCCATAAGGCTTTCATTTACAGGTTTTGAAGTAGACTGAACAATAAATACTTTACAGCCACGTACACTTTTCTTCGCCTTTGCAAAAGTTTCTCCATCAGCAAATTTTACAATTTCAGCAGCTGATAAATCCATATCCAAGTATTTTACAATCTTTTCTGCCAATTTTTCACTTGATGTTCCTGCAAATACTCTAATTTTGTCTTTGTCTTCTTTGGTTAATGTTATCATTTTATTTCCCTTTCTCTCATTAATATTTTTTTATTTTTTTATTAACTTTTTATTTTCTGACATTTCCCTATTTCTAATTATTTATTTTTCTCCTTATTTACCTGTTTTGCCCTTCCCAAAAAGCAAGCGCTTCATCAGGAATATCCTCTGTTATAACCGAACCTGCGACTGTCAAAACTTCATTTCCTATTTCCACAGGTGCTACAATTATTGAATTGCTTCCAATAAATGCATTCTTTTCCAATTTTTGTCCTATGTTTATTCTTCCCGTCATAATTGCAAGTAATAGTTCCTGCGCCAACATTTGTATCTTGCCCAATTTCAGCATCTCCAATATAAGTCAAATGCCCTGTTTTTACACCCTTTTCAAGAGTAGAGTTTTTTATTTCCACAAAGTTTCCAACATGCACAGTTTCTTTTAAGTATGCCTTTGGTCGTAAATGTGCAAACGGCCCTACAGTTACTCCTTCTTCAAGAGTTGACTTTTCTACAACAGAGGCTTCTATTCTAACATTATCAGCAATTACAGAGTTTTCGATTCTAGTATTTCCTAAAATTTCACAATTTTTTCCAATTTTAGTATTTCCTTGAATTGTAACATTTGGATAAATTACAGTATCTTGCCCAATTTGAACATTATCTTCAATATAAAGTCGCATCTGGATCAATCAAAATTACACCACTATCCATCAGTTCAATATTTTTTCTATTTCTCAAAATTTTCTCTGCCTGTGCCAACTGAACCTTAGAATTTACTCCTAAAAATTTCATCTTCATCTTCAATTTGAAAAACTGTCAACATTATATCCTTCACTTGTCAAAAATTTTTTTATGGCATCAGTCAAGTAATATTCACCTTTTTGAATTGTTATTGTCAATTTTTTTTCAATTGCATAAAGCAAACTTTCATTTTTAAAAAAATATAGACTCCAGTATTAATTTCATCTATTTTTTTCTCATTTTCATCTGCTTCCTTTTCTTCGACAATATTTGAAATTTTTCCATTTTCCTTAACAATCCGTCCATATCCAAACGGATTCTTAACCTTGCAGGAAAGCACAATACAGTCAAGTTTTCCTTCCTCAAAAAGCATCCTTTAGCTTTTTCAGCGTTTCTTCCTTCAAAAGAGGCGTATCTCCACAAGTGATAAGCACATCTTCACCATATTCCTTAATTTTATCCTTTGCAATCAAAATAGCATGTCCTGTCCCAAGCTGCTCCTCTTGTGTAACAAAAATCAACATCTCCCATTTCAGCCAGCACATCTTCCTTTTTATGCCCCAAAATAAAAACATTTTTTTTATTCCCAATATTTTCAAGAACAGTCACAACTCTTCTAATCATCGGAACACCATTTACCTTGTGCAAAACCTTAGACTGCTCAGACTTCATTCTAGTCCCTTTTTCCAGCCGCCAAAATTACCGAAATCATCCTTCCTCCTTAATTTAATAATCAACAATTAAAAATATTTGTCTTTAATTTTTTTACTCAAACTATACTTTACACACTAATTATATCAATTTTTTTCTAATTTATGTCAAATGATAAAAAAATTTTTATTTATTTTTCTCCTCACTCTCACTATTATGATTCAAATGAATTCTCAAAGCTTCTAGCGAAATTTGAATTTCAAAAAGTGAAAATAATAGTGAAACTATCAACGATACAAGACTTATTCCAAAAACTTATTTTTCCCAATAAAAATCCATTTGAAGAAATAAAAAAATAGCATAGAAATGGCACACATTAACAGACTTGAAACTCCAAAATACTGCATTTTTTTATATAATTTAGCCTTTTTTTCTCAAATTTTTTTAACTTGATAAAACTCATGCTCCACTTCCCCGCTTGAATCCATCTGCCTCACAATCGCTGTAAGTGCCAGAAACCTATTTGTGTATGCAAGCAAAAAGTAAAAGATACGGTAGGAAAAAAAGAACTGCAGGTGTAGTTATTTCCAAAGTCATATTTTTTTCACCTTCCTTTAAAAATTTATTTTTTTATTCTAAAATCCATTTAAAAAAATAAAAAAATATTTTTATTTATTTGATAACAAAAAAAGTTTTAAAAATACTGCTAAATAAAAAGCCAACAGAAATCTATTACTAAATAAAAAAAATATGCCTAATAAACTGATAAAAAAATTAATTAAAATTAGAGTTTAAATAAATAGACCAGTTGTTTCAAGTTCGATTTTAAAAGCAGTCCTGCTACAACATTAGTTTCAAGCTTGTATTTTTTTAAAAAAATACAAAAAAACGCAAGGATTATTTAAATTCATCCTTGCTAAAATTATATCATGCTTTAACTAAAAAGAATCTGGTGATGAAACAACGTTCAAGTTTTCATCTATTTCAAAAATTAATGGTTTTCCAGTTGTTAAGTTTAATTTCAAGATATCTTCATCTGAAATATTTAACAAATATTTTATTAATGCTCTCAAACTGTTTCCATGAGCTGCTACAATAACATTTTTTTACCTTCTTTTTAAGCTTTTTTTGAAATATCTGAATGCCAGTAAGGTAACACTCTTGCAATTGTATCTTTCAAACTTTCTCCAAGTGGTGCTTCTTCGTCAGTCAAATCAGCATATCTTCTGTCTGATTTTGGATAATATTCACTTGATTTGTCAATTGCAGGTGGTGCAACATCAAAACTTCTTCTCCAGATAAGCACTTGGTCATCTCCATATTTTTTAGCAGTTTCTGCTTTATTCAATCCTTGTAATGCACCATAGTGTCTTTCATTCAATCTCCAAGATTTGTAAACTGGAATATACAATTCATCCAATTCTTCCAAAACATAATTTAGAGTTTTGATAGCTCTTTTTAAGTAAGAAGTATAAGCAACATCAAAAACTAATCCTTTTTCCTTTAATGCTTTTCCTCCAGCTTTTGCTTCTTCAACTCCTTTAGGACTCAAATCCACATCTTTCCAACCAGTAAATTTGTTTTCCAAATTCCATTGGCTTTCACCATGTCTGATTAATACTAATTTCATAAGTTTCCTCCTTAAAATAATATTTTTTTATTAATGTTACGCATTTTATGCTTAAAAACCTGAACCTCCCACGACTAAAGTCGCAGGGTTTTAAAAATCTTTAAAAGTATTTAAAAAAATTTTTCTAAGAAGTTTGATAGCACAACAACTATCCTTATTCTTTTTAGGCGTGTTCAGCTCGCCCCTATTGTATAGGACAACATTTAAGTCCACAACTTTACTTTTCTTTAGAATATTTAATACTCCATTACAGTCTTCAATCAAAGATATTATATTACATATTCTACATTTTATCTACTAAAAATTTTTTTCCATATGCTTACTAAATTTTCATGCAATTCATCTCACAACTAAAAATTCCGAGTATTCTTGCACTATTTCATAAACTTTTTTTTATATTTAATTGCAGACAAAAACTGCTTTTAAAAATTGAACTCAAAAAAATTACAACTGGTCTATTTATTTAAACTCTAATTTTAATTAATTTTTTTATCAACTTAATCTTAAAAAAATCAACTATTTTTCTTCAACTTCCACAACTGTTTCTGAAACAGCAGTATTTGTAGAAAGTTCTTTTTCAGCAATTAAATCTTCAAGATGTTCTTTTTGTTGTCATCAATTCTTCAAGATTCATGTTATCGTAAGTTGCTTCTGAAGATGTTTTTATATTTATCCCCTGTTTTTCTTAAAAAAACTGTCAACTTTACTTTGATTTTTTTGTATAAATAGTAACCAACTGCAACTGTTCCCACTCCAACTGCCGCTCCCACTAAATGCTCTTTCTTTATACTTCCGAATTTTATCATTTTATTACCTCCAAATTTTTTTAATTTATTTATTATATTTTTTTATAACCATGTGAATTACTCCTATTTTTTTAGAATCTAGTAATTCCTAATATCTTTTGTTAAATCCTTTTTACTTTAAATTACAATTTATTTCAAAGCTATATATTTATCATCCGAATCTTCATCTGATCTCTTGCTAAAGAATATATGATCTATTAAATCACTTACATTCTCAATAGTTTTATCATTTTTTTCACATCCACAACATAATGGAATTTCCCATTTTCAGCTTTTTAACCGATAAATTCTCACTTCTTTATTCGATACATTATTTAATACAAGGTGTCGTCCAAAAGTTGTAAGCCACATAAGTGCTATTGCTGTAACTGATCTATTCGCCATATAGGATCTTAAAAGATACAATGCTGGTAAAATTTCAATGTCAAAGAAACCTTTTCGTTGTGTTTCCATGTAGGCGTGTTCCATAATTGCCGCTGTTGTAAGTCCCGCTGTAAAATTGTTTATATCCAATTGTAATTTTTTTCAATTTTACTTTTTTTCCAAGTCCGTACAAGAAAGAAAGCAAAATCGCGACTCCAGAATATACAGACAACGAATCTATTGATTTTTTTCTTCAAAAATCTTCCACTAATTTTTACCGAAGTCATGCCGTGCTCAACTGATAATGCTGTCGCAGTTCGATAAATCACTTCATCAATCGTAATTTCCTCTGGCTCAAAAAGTTATAAGCAATGTATTTATAGTTTTATTATATCGTAACGCTGTACTTTTTTTGCTCCAACTTTTATTGTTTCAAAAAAATTTTTTTTGTGTCAATAATTTCGTGTGAAACTTTAAATCTGACACGATTCGGTAACTTATGCAATACCGTCAAAGTTAATTTTTTTCATATAATTTCCTCCAAAATCAGATACGCCACAAAAAAATTCTATTTATTGACATCATATTTTTAAAAAGTCTTAATGAATTTCCAACTACTAAAATTGTTATTGAATTATGTAAAACTGAACTATATATTGCTGGCAAAGAATCCTGTCGCACCTAATACAAGTGCAAAAACTGTTTATTCCAATCGCCATCACAAAAATTTTTGTTTTATAATTTTTTTACAGTATTTTTTTAGCTAAACCGATTACAGCTGGTATTAACAACGGATCGTCAGAAGTTATTGTAACATCGGCAGCTTCCATTGCGACATCTGTTCTAGTGCTTCCAAGTGCTATTCCTACATTTGCGTAAGAAAGAGCCGGAGCATCGTTTATTCCATCTCCAATCATAATAACTTTTGATCCGATTGAACGGAATTTCAATATATCTTTTGCCTTATCTTCTGGTAACAATTCAGATTCGTATCTATCCATCGACATACTATTTGCAATGGTTTCAGCCTGTTGTCTCAAATCTCCTGTAAGTAGCACAATATCGTCTATTCCTTGATTTCTCAAACGGTTCATAGCTTTTTTGATATTTTCCCTTGGTGGATCAGAAACTCCAATTACACCGATTAAATTCTCATTTTTAGCCACATAAATAACGATTTCTCCATTATTTTGCATTCCTTTTACCACGTCAACTGACATCTCTACCGAAATATTATTTTCTTCCATGTATCTTCTGCTTCCCACACGAATAATATCCTTATTTACATAAGTTTCGATTCCTCTTGCCACTCTAATTACATCTTCTTTATGTCGTGGTATTTTTAATCCTCTATTTCTTACTTCGTTTAAAATCGCACTTGCCAAAGGGTGTGTAGAAGTTTCTTCAGCGATGCAGACTAATGCAATCATTCTATTATCTTTCATATTTTTTTAGCAAAAAGTTTTTACTGTTTGAACTTTAGGTTTTCCTTCTGTAATTGTTCCAGTTTTATCAAATATTACAGTATCAGCCTTTGAAAGTTCTTCCAAATAATTGCTTCCTTTAATCAAGATTCCGTTTTTTTAGCGACTGTATTAATTGAAGCAGAAAATGCTGTCGCTGTCGACAATCTTATTCCGCATGAATAGTCAATTACAAGCATACTCAATGCCTTTTGTAAATTTCTAGTTGAAGCATAAACTATTCCGGCAAGAAGGAAATTTAACGGAATCAACTGCGCAGAAAAATGCATCGGCGTAAGATTGAATGTCCGCTTTGTTAAATGAAGCATCTTCCACCAATTTTATAATTCTTGAAGCAGTTCTGTCATCTCCAACTTTTTCAGCTCTTACAGTAATATTTCCACTTTTCAAAAGCGTTCCAGCAAAAACTTCCTGTCCTGTTTCCTTTTTAACAGGCATATATTCTCCAGTAATCGCCGATTGGTCAATTACCGCACTTCCCTTTTCAATTGTTCCATCGACACTTATTTTTTTCTCCAGTTTGAACAAGTATCAAATCACCTTTTTTAATTTCTTCAATTGGAACTTTTTTCGCCACTTGGTCTTCATCTTCAGACGCTTTCCAAACATAGTTTTCTCCAACACTTAGCATATCTTTAATTACACCACGAGTTTTTTTCATAGTATAAGCTGTCAAAAGTTCTGCAATTCTTTCTAAAATCATAATTGTCAAAGCTGTTCGCTCACTTCCTAAAAGCAATACTACTTACAATTGCCGTAGAACTCAATGTATCCGCATTCGGACGCTTATTATGAATCAATGATAAAAATTCCATTTTTTTAAAAACAGGCAATGCCAAAGAAATTGTTGAAATAGTTTTGTAATTAAATAATCTTCTAATTCCAGTCAATTTCGTTTTTTTGGACCTGGAAGCAAAAAGCAATAATACTGCTCGCTCCAATATTTTTTTCATAATCTCTTTTGGTGATTCTTCCTGTAATCGTCTTTCTATCACATATTTATTCGATGCTTGTTTTTTTCTCATTTTTGTAAATATCCACCAAATACCCATTCAATGTATTTTGAAGCAAAGATACAAAATTTTCTCCAGTTAACGAAAAGTTATCAAAATAAATAAGTACAGAACCTGTAATAGTTGAAATTTCAACACTTTTTTTATAGTGAACTTGCATTAAACGCTTTGTTATTTCTTCTTTGTGAACGCCAAGATGTTTTAACGCTCTTGAACGAATTCTAATTCTTCCACGAATTTCATGTAAGATTTCACAATTCAGCAAATAATTTCTAATAGCCATAAAATTTCCCTTTTCTTTTTCCTTTTTCCGTCAAAACTTAAAGTTTTTTTATCAAATCATAAAAAAACTTCCAAATTATCTTCTATTTCCTTCAAGGATTTATTTTCATACAATTCAGGATGATTGATAACCGTTTTCCAAACTTTGTTCATCCATTCAAGTATTTCCTTTTCTGAAATCAAATTTGGATCATAATAAAGCAAAAATTTTATTCGTTATATACGAGTATTCAACACTTTTTTTATCCCTTTTTTTGATAAAAATAAGTTTTTTTACTTCATTATCATATTTTTTTAATTCCTCTGGAACTTTTTGATAAATTTGGAACAAATAGCCTAAGTCTTCCAGGAATACTGTGCACTACCTTTATCTGATTAAACATCAGATATGTTGTTCTAAAAAAATTTTTCTAACATCTTTTTTTCCCTTTCAATTTTTTTGTCTACTATTTTTCTTTTCTCGTCTGATAAAAGTCTAGAAGCCCACCATAACAATGTAGCTCCTTTAGGTAATCCTGGAACTTTCCATAATTTTTTTATTCCATAAAAAAATAAAAAAATACCTGCAGTTAATGTCTTCAAATCCAAATAACCTTTACTCTTGTTATAAACAGCCATATCTGCTGATTCAAATATCTGCTTTAACAACTCTTTTTATTCTCCCAGGTTTATTTTTTTCAAGGCTTCCTCATCCAAATGAAGCAATCTCAACACTACCAAATACAAAAAAAGAACTTTCAATAACTTTTTTTCATCAAAAATAAATCAGAATACTTCCAGTAATAGAATTAATTTCCACAGAATTTATCCCGTTTATTCTCTGAATATTATTTAAAAAAATTCCTCTTTCAACTCTTCGTCATCTTTTTAACACTTCCGTCTGCAATCGCAAACGTCCATTTTGATAATGTTTCACTTGAATAACGCCATAAAAAAACTTTGTAACATAAACTGACTCCTTAAACTTTTTTTATAATTTATTATATACCTTTTTCATTTTAAATTACAAGATAGATTTTCTGCATAATCTTTCTAAATTTTTTTATTTTTACCTTTACTTTAGACAAAATTAACGATACAATATAAAAAAAGAAAAAAATAAAAAAATAAAAAAAGGAAAAAAATATGAAAAAAAGAAATGTAAAAAAATCATTTACCAATATGATGGAAGCAAGTTTCTAGGATTTCAAAGGCAAAAGGATAATAACGTAAAAAAACTGTTCAAGGAGAAATTGAAAAAAAGTAATTTTTAAAAAGCATTTTCTCAAAATATAAATATGATTTCTTCAGGAAGGACTGACAAGGGAGTTCATGCAATGGAACAAGTTTCTAATTTTTCTAATTGACGGCAATATTCCTCTGGAAGCAATAAAAAGGCAAATTAATAAATCTTTGAAAGGTGAGGTTAAAAATTTTAAATATCACAGAAGCAAATGAAAAATTTTTAATGCACGTTTTGATGCTAAAAAAATCGAGCTTATTTATATATTATGAGAGCAGAGAAGGATATTACGCCATTTGAGTCAAATTACATAACTGGTCTTAAAGAAAAAAAGTGGAGGCGGAAAAAAATTTCAGAAAATAATGGACTCCTTTATTGGAAAAACACGATTTCAGCAGTTTTATGAAAAAGGATAAGGCTTATAGAAATCCTGTGAGAGAAATTTTTTTATATAAAAATGCTATTATGATAAAAAAATTCGGGAAAAAAATCAGGTAAATATTGAAATTTGCGGAAATGGATTTTTTTAAAAAAACTATGGTCAGAATTATGATTGGCTCAGCACTTGCTGTTTATTTTGGAAAAAGAAAAAGAAGATTACATTATAAAAAAAGGCTGAAAAAAATCCTGATGCTGATAATAAAAAAAGATTTTAGCACGCTTCAGAAGGGTTATATCTGTATAAAGTGAATTACTAAAAAAAGTTATTATTAAAAAGAAAAAGAAAGAGAGATTTTTATGAAAAAAATTATAAAAATAAAAAAATTCTGGATGCAAAAAAAGATTCAGATTTGTTATTTAAAATTGTAGAACATGAAAACAAAGTTTTTTTGGAGAAGCAACCGTTGGGAACTGGAATATTAAGCCATTTGCCAAATATGGAAAAGTTTTTTTGCAATGTTAAGCGATGATAAAGACAGTAAGGATGAATTAATGTCGGTTATTGAGGTTTTTAAGCAGTTTTGACAGGGAAATTGCTTATGTTTATGGAGTTTCTACTGTCCCAAAAATTTCAAAAAAACGGATATGCGAGAATACTTCTTCAATTTGTAATGGAAACTTTGAAGGAAATGGGAATAAAAATAGAACTTACTGTTGATATGGATAACTTTACTGCGAAAAGAATTTATGAAAAAAATTGGGATTTGAAATAGTAGATAATTTAGATAACGAATACGGGGACAATGTTGAACGATACTTGATGAGATATTCGATAAAAATAATAATTATATTTTTTTCATTAACTTTTATATAATGAAATTAAAATGGTAATCAAATATAATTAGGATATAATATAATACACCTTAATTTTTTTGTATATTTAAAATTTGAGGAATATTTTTATTGTTTGGTAAAAATTAATCACAAATTTAAAAATTATTAAATATATTAATTGTAACATCCTATAAAATTATGTTGAGGAGTGATTAATTATGAAAAAAATTAATATTAGGGATATTTTTATTATTTGGTGTTCTTGGTTTCTCAAGATACGTAGAACGTTGTAGAGTAGTATCAGATGATACTTGCGTAAGTTTAGAATCGGGAAAAAGATTTAATTTCAGCGACTATCCTTTCGCACCAGCTGGATATGGAAGTGTTTACAGAGTATACTTTGAAGGAAATGGATATAGAAATCTATACTTTACAGGAGCTGCATATCTCTACGATTAAATTTGTTTTGTAATAAACTAAGTGAAAAAAATTTTTCAATGCTTTTTTTAATAATTTTAAAAAAATTTTCTATTTTTTTATCAGACAATAAACACTAAAAAAATCTAATTTTTATACTCAAATAATAAAAATAAATAAATTTAAAAAAATAAAAAAAGAAAGGAATCAACTATGAAATTATTATTAAAAATTAGCAATCTTAATTAGCGAGATTTCAGGATTGGCAAATGCGGCTGAAAAAGTATGTATCGATCCAGGACACCAAGCAAAAGGAAATATGCAAACTGAAGAAATAGCTCCTGGTTCAAGCAAAAGAAAACCAAAAGTAGCTTACGGAACAAGAGGTGTTGCAACTAAAAAAAGCCTGAATATCAGCTAGCCCTTGAAATAGGTTTAAAAATTAAGAGATGCTCTAAAAAGCTAAAGGCTATTCAGTATTTATGGTAAGAGAAAAAAACGATGTAAACATAAGCAACAAAGAAAGAGCCCTAATGACAAATAAAGCAGGCTGCGATGTATATTTAAGATTACATGCAGATGCAGGAGGAAGCAGTACCAGAGGAGCAACTGTACTTACATCATCATCTAAAAAAATCCGTACACAAAAAAAGCGTACAGCAATCAAGCGATAAATTCTCAAAAAGCAATCCTGTCAGAATACACAAAAAGCAACAGGCTTCAAAAAGCCGAGGTGTTTCCTACAGAGATGACCTGACAGGAACAAACTGGTCAACAGTTACAAACACATTACTAGAAATGGGATTCATGACAAATCCTGAGGAAGACAGAAAAAAATGGCTTCTCCTGACTTTCAAAAATGTGATGGTAAAAGGGATTGTAAATGGAATTGAAAAAGTATTTTAGAGAAAAAAATAAATTTTTTTATTAAAAAAATACATCAAATAAGAATTATTTTAAAAATTTATATACAAAGATTGTTTTGGTATTACTACTAAAAACAATCTTTTTTTAATTTTTGTTATTCATACTAGACCCCATTTGAATGACGAATACATTGTAAATATTTTTTTAGCAGATTAAACCTGATATTTATTCCTACAAATAATTAAAATAAATATTTGCTTTTTTTAAACAGGAAATAGTATTAAAAAGTAATTTTATTTAAAAATATTAATTTATAATAACTAAGCAATTATTTCTTTTTAATAAAAAAATTAATTTTTTTTAAAAATATTAATCAAATACGGGGGTATAATACTACTATATATTAAAAAAATCTATTTTTTTAGAAAGGAAAAAAATTATGGATGAAAGTGGAAAAATATTTAATTGCAATAATAGCAATATACATTTTTTTAGATGTTTTTAAAAAGTAATTTTTTTACTAAAAAAATGAAGAAAGACAAAAAAATACTATATTAAGTTAATAATTTCTAATATAGTAGTTGCTGTAGGTGGTGGAACATTATTAGGTGAAGTATTAGAAATGGAAGCAACAGCTAGTTTTTTTCTATAATAATAGTAGTTTTATTATTTCTTAGAATGATATATTTTTTTGGGAAAGTTTTTAGAAATAAAGATTATTAAAAAAAGGAGAAATTAATGGCAAAAATATGCAATAAGATTAATTGATAGACAAAAATAAAAAAACAAGTAATAGTTTATATTGAAGCTAAAAAAACTTGCAAGAAGCAAAAACAAATCGCTATGAGAGATTATGGTTTAGCTTATGAAATAAAAATAAAAAAATAAATAAAATTTAAAGACTATGTTTTTTTATAAACACATTAGTTCCAATAATAATTATAATAGATTATTAATACTCTCGTAATACGATAAAAAGAGAGTGTGTAATATTTTTTTATATAAATATATTAAAACCTCTATGTTATTTGATTATATATGATTTACACAAAAATTATGAATACTTTTTACAAAAAAATCTGTCATAATTGGCAGACTTTTTTTATAAAAAAATTAATTCACTAATATTATATCTCATTATTTAACTTTTAAAAAAATAAAAATAATGTTTCTTAAAAATCCAAAAAAATTTTTTTTTCACTATAAAAAAAGACTGCTAATTCTAAAAGCGACCTTTTGTTTCTTAACATCTAACCTTATTTATAATAAATCCCATTTGAAAAAAATAGAAATTATATTTTTATTTATTTTTTTATGGCAATAAATTAAAACCTCTTATTAAACAGAATTTATAACAAATCTATTACTCTAATAGGAAATAGTATTAAAATTTAACAATAATCTATTTCAGACTTCACTTCAAATTCTTTCCCCAAAAAAATGCAATCCCAATCTTCAAAACTTTCTCAATCCCAGCGTTTCTCAAAAACTGAAGAATATTTTTTTCATCAATTTGTCTTAATGCAATCTCGCATTCTTTCTCAAGTTTTTAAAATTATCTTTTTCTAATTTTTTTCAACTAAATTCACAATTTTTTTAACTCAAAAAAATTATTCCTTCTCTTCCTCCTAAAAATATTTTTTTAGGTTTCAAAAAGCAAGTCATATCTACCTTTTTCCTGCAAAGCCATTTGATGTAATTTCATATTCATTTCTTAATTTCAAAAATCAACCCCAACATCAATCCATGATAAAATTGCTCTTTATAATTTCCATTTACATCAAAAAAATTCCAGTATTTTTCCAATAAAAATTTTTATTCAGTTCAAATTTAAATTTTTTTCAATATCTCCACTTTTTTTAATGCATTAGTAAATTTTTGAAAAAAATTATTAGAATCTCTAAAAATAAACTTCTATAAACATTTTAGAAAACATCTTCAAAAATTTCTTCATTTGGAATTTTCAAATAAACTTCTTCTTCATCTTCATCGTTTTTTTTGGCTAAAGTTAAGTATCCACTATGAAAAAAATAAGTTCCATATTTTTTTCTCAAAATTAGCTTCTAAATTTCCAAAAAGTCATACTATCATTAATCGTTTCAAAAAAATATTTTTCTTTATTTAAAAGTCTTGAAAAACTCATCAAAAATCTCATTCTTCAATTTTTTTCCAAATACAGCTGAATCAATCCATTACCGCTCGTATTCACCCAATAAGGTCGCAATTTCCCCTTTTTTTCAAAAAAATTAATAATCGACCAAGGATTATACACTTTTGTATCTCCGAACAAATAACCATTGTACCATTTTTTTGAACATCTTCCAACTCATATTCCAAACCAAAAATCTTTCAAAAGCGACTTCAACTTCATTTTCCATAATCCCAAAATATTCCGTAAATTCACTATCCAAAAATCGTATGAACTTCCAAATTATTCAACCCTGAAAAAAATATTTTCCTTCGCAACTCTTAAAAATTCCAGTTATTACACTCATTTCAAGATATTCATTATCTTTCAAAAACAGATCCGTAAAAACTTTTGAAAAAAATCAATAGTTTCGTTGTAATAACCATTTATATAGGAATTTATTATTGGCTGATCATACTCATCAATTAATACAATCACCTTTTTTTCCCATAATATTCATATAAATATTTTTGACAAATTTAACAAAGAATTTTTTTCCAATCTGCTAAATCTAAAGTTCTTCTTACTGAATTAAATTTTTTTCAATCTCAATTTCGTCCATTTTTTTCAGTTAAAAAAATTTATATTTTTGTATAAAAGCCTTTCAATAATTCCTTTAACTTCTCTAAATCCGCTTTTTCCAGTTTTTTTTCATTATAATCTTTAAATGAAATTGAAATTACAGGGAAACTCCCTTGTTTATTAAAAATATTCACTTTTAGAAATATTAAGTCCTTCAAATAAGTTTTTTTGTTTTCATCTTTATTTTTTTAACATCAAAAAAATATTTCAACATCGACATATTCAGTGTTTTTCCCAAATCGTCTTGGACGAGTGAATAATTTTACTTTTGAACGATCTTCTAAAAATATTTTTCAATAAATTTAGTTTTGTCAAAATAATAGTAATCGTATTCTATAATTTCTTTAAAAATCAGATAATCCAATCGGTAATTTCTTTTTTTCCTTTTTTTCATAATAATTCCCCCTTTTTTTTTAAATACTTTTTTTTCAATTTTATCAAAAAAATATAAACATTTTGTCAATTACATTACTTGATACTTTTCAGTAAATTTATCATAAAATTTTTTTATAATTTTTTTAGCATATCAATTGAAAAATGTTTATTTATTTAAATATTTAAAAACTGTCATGAATAGCCTATTTATAATGCTTTCTTGATTTTAATTAAATTTTTTTTAAAAAAATGAAAAAAATTTTTTTAAAAAAAGTGTTGACAAATTTGAAAAAAATGTAATATTATATATTTGTAGTTAGCAACCTAAGTTAGAGAGTGCTAACAAAAAATAAGGAAGGTGCCGAGATGAATGATAGAGAGCAATTAATTTTAAAGGCTATTATCAAACATTATCTGGAATTTGGCGAGAGCGTGGGATCACGGACACTTGAGAAGAAATATAATATTGGAGTGTCTTCAGCCACTATCAGAAATACAATGGCAGATTTGGAAGATAAGGGTCTGATTGCAAAAACACATACATCTTCTGGACGTATTCCGACAAGTGAAGGATATAAGCTGTATGTCGATGAGCTTTTGAAAATTAGGGATATTTCCCAAGAAGAAAAGGCGAAAGTCATGCAGGCGTACAATAAACGGATGAATCAAATTGATATGATATTTGAAGAAACATCCAGGTTATTGTCAAAGATTAGTCAATATGCTGGAGTCGTTTTAGAGCCGGCATTTACGCAGGAAGGTGTAAAAAAAGTAAAACTGGTGCATATTAATGACACGACTGTACTTGCTGTGGTTGTAATGAATTCATCCCTTACAAAAAATTTGAATATCTTTTTGGAAAAATCCTGTAACTGAAAGCGAAGTTGAGAAAAATAAATAATTTTTTTAAATGAAAAAAATTGCAAATAGTCAGTATTTTTACATTATCTGATTTAAAGGATTTTTTCACAAATACAAATTTATTTTCACAAAGCGATTTTCAAGGCAACGGGATTTCAGATGAAGGAAAGTTATTTTTTGAAGGCGGAACGAATCTTATTGAAAACAATACATCTGATATTATGAACATTATAAATCGTGTAAAATTGTTTAATAACCCAAATGATTTGCGAAATGTATTTTCACAGTTTTTTTGCAAATGGAAGAGTTTAAGGATGGAGAGGTAAATGTAATTTTTGGAGAAGATTTGAAAATTGCAGGACTTGAAGACTTCTCATTCGTGTTTTCAGTTTATACGTTAAATAATGCGAGAGGAATTATCGGTGTAATTGGGCCAAAGCGGATGGAATATTCAAAAACAGTTGGATTAGTTGAATATGTAGCAGAAGAAGTAAATCAATTATTAAATCAAAAAAATAAACAATAAAGAGAGCGGGGTTTTTAAATGTCTGAAAAAGATTTAGAAAAAGAAGCAAAAAGAAACGCTAGATAAAAGAAACTAAAGAAGCTAAAGCTGATGATTCTGAAAAAGAAGTTAAAGAAGAAAAATCCTTGCGAAGTAATCGCAAAACTTGAGGCGGACTTGGAAGAATGGAAGAGTTCTTATACAAGAAAAATTAGCTGAATTTCAAAAACTTCACAAAAAGAAAAAGAAAAATGAAGTTGCTGAAATGAAAAAAATATGCTTCTGGAAGGAATTATTACAAAAATTATTAGATAATATTGATAATTTAGAAAAGAGCTGAACAAGCTTCTGCTGAAACTAAAAAAACTTTGACGCATTGGTTGGAAGGAGTTAATATGATTTTTGAGAAATCTGAGAAATCTTTTGACTGAAGAAGGTGTTGAAGAATTGGAAGCGAGAGAAGGTGTGAAGTTTAATCCTTATGAACATCAAGCGATGATGACTGAAAATGTGGAAAAATTTAGACAATGATGTTATTGTGAAAGTGTTTCAAAAAGGATATAAGTTGAAAGGAAAAAGTTATTAGACCAGCGATGGTAACAGTTAATAAAAAAAGTAATTTTGTAAAAAGTTATAATTTGAAAAATTCAAAAAAATGGATTTAAAAAAATTGGATTTAAAATGAGACTTTTATAAAAAAATTAAATAAATTGAAAAATTAAGGAGAATGATATATATGAGTAAAAATAATAGGAATAGATTTAGGGACAACAAACAGTCGCGTGGCAGTTATGGGAAGGTGGAAACTTTGCGATAATACCAAATAGTGATGGAGGAAGAACTACACGCTTCAGTAGTAAATATCAAAGATAATGGAGAAATTATAGTTGGGGAAATTGCTAAAAGACAAGCAATTACAAATCCTGATTCAACAGTAATTTCAATTAAAACACAAATGGGATCAGATTATAAAGTAAATATTCATGGAAAAGATTATACACCACAAGAAATTTCAGCAATGATTTTGAAAAAATTGAAAAAAGATGCAGAAAGTTATTTAGGTGAACCTGTAACAGAAGCAGTAATCACTGTACCAGCTTACTTTACTGATGCTCAAAGACAAGCAACTAAAGATGCAGGAGAAATTGCAGGACTTACAGTAAAAAGAATTATTAATGAACCAACAGCAGCAGCATTATCTTATGGATTAGATAAGAAAAAAGAAGAAAAAGTGTTAGTATTTGACTTAGGGTGGAGGTACATTTGACGTATCAGTACTAGAAATTGGAGATGGAGTAGTAGAAGTTATTTCAACTTCAGGAAATAACCACTTAGGTGGAGACAACTTTGACCAAAAAAATTATTGACTGGTTAGCTGATGAATTTAAAAAAAGAAACTGGAATTGATTTAAGAAATGATAAAATGGCAATTCAAAGATTGAAAGATGCGACAGAAGATGCTAAGAAAAAATTGTCAACTACATTAGAAACACAAATTTCATTACCATTCATCACAATGGATGCAAGTGGACCAAAACATTTGGAAAAGAAATTAACTAGAGCAGCATTTGATGAATTGACAAAAGACTTGGTTGAAGCAACTAAAGGGCCTGTTAAACAAGCGTTAGAAGATGCAAACTTAGATCCAAGTGGAATTGATGAAATCTTATTAGTTGGTGGATCAACAAGAATCCCAGCAGTTCAAGAATGGGTTAAATCATTCTTTGGAAAAGAACCTAATAAATCAATTAACCCTGATGAAGTTGTAGCAGCAGGAGCAGCTATCCAAGGTGGAGTATTAATGGGAGATGTTAAAGACGTATTGTTATTAGATGTAACTCCATTATCATTAGGAATTGAAACAATGGGTGGTGTATTTACTAAGATCATTGATAGAAATACTACTGTGCCAGTTAAAAAATCACAAGTATTCTCAACAGCAGCAGATAATCAACCAGCAGTATCAATCGTTGTATTGCAAGGGGAAAGAGCTAGAGCGGCTGACAACCATAAATTAGGAGAATTTAATTTGAACGATATCCCACCTGCACCAAGAGGAGTACCTCAAATCGAAGTAACATTTGATATTGATGCAAATGGTATCGTGCATGTATCTGCTAAAGATTTAGGAACAGGAAAAAGAAAACACAGTAACAATTTCTGGTTCATCTAATTTGTCTAAAGAAGACATCGAAAAAAATGAAAAAAAGATGCTGAAGCAAATGAAGCTGAAGATGCTAAATTTAAAGAATTAGTAGAAGCTAGAAACCAAGCTGACCAATTAGTAATTGCAACTGAAAAAAACTATAAAAAGAAAATGAATCTAAATTGCAAGGAACTGAAAAAGAAGATATCGAAAAAGCAATCGAAGAATTGAAGAAAGTAAAAGATGGAGACGACATCGAAGCAATCAGAAAAAGGAATCGAAGAATTGTCGAAAGTATCTCAAGGATTTGCAACTAGAATGTACCAAGAAGCGACTCAAGCACAACAAGGAGCACAAGGTGGAGAAACAGCTGGAGAAAAATAACAACTCTGGTGCTGATGATGTAGAAGATGCGGAAGTTGTAGATTAATTTTTAAAAAAATAAGAAATTTAAATAAGAATATTATGAAGGAAGGGAAGTTGTTCTCCTTCTTTTGTAGAAATAATTGATTTTTTTAAAAAAAGTGTCTGGAATTATTGGATTTGGAATTGAGGTTATGGTAAGAATAAATTCTTTATAGAGGATGTGTTAAAAGATGGAAAGTACAATAAATACCCTAAAATATGGGAATGTTAAAATTGCAGTTGCAGATAGAGGCGCGGAATTACGAAGTTATAAAGTGGATGGAGAAGAGTTTATGTGGGATAGGAAGCCTGAATTTTGGGGTCGCTAGTTCGCCTGTGCTATTTCCGTTTGTTGGAACTATAAAAAAATGGGGCTTATAGTTTCAATGGAAAAGAGTATAAAATTTCTACACGGCATGGGTTTGCTCGGACTGAGGATTTTGAACTGGTTGAGAAGACTGAAAACTCTTTGAAGTTTAGGTTTTCTTCAAATAAGGAAACTTTTAGATAAGTATCCGTTTGAGTTTGAATTGTTTATGACTTATATAATTGTTGGAAATACTTTGGAAATTGAGTATAATGTTGTAAATAAAAAAATGATTCTGATATGTATTTTTCACTTGGAACACATCCTGCATTTGTACTTGATGTAAATGATGACATAAAAATTGAGTGATTATTATTTGGAATTTGAGAAAAAATGAGACTTCAAAGAAATATAAATTGAATGAAAAAGGGCTTGTTTTTAGATGAAAAAGGCAAACTGCCTGAATAATGAAAATAAATTGCATATTACTGAAACAGTGTTTGATGATGATGCGATAATTTTTGAAGGCTTGAAATCAGAAAAGGTTGTGATAAAAAAATAGTAAAAAAATTCAAAAAGAGTTAAGTGTTGAATATAAAGGTTTTCCTTATGTTGCATTTTTGGAGCAAGTCGAAAGCTCCGTTTGTGTGCATAGAGCCTTGGTATGGAATTTCTGATTTTGAGAATACAAGCGGGAAACTAGAAGAAAAAAACAGGAATTTTGAAATTGGAAGTTGGAAAAGAGTTTTTTTGCAAAATTAGTGATCAGAAGGAAAAAAATAAACAAAAAAATTTAAATTTTATATTGGATTTATTGAAAAAAATTGAGTTATAATATACCTAATTAGTTTTTAAGCTAATTATTAAATAATTATAATTTAGCTATTGAGCTTTATAGTAAACTATTCTAAAATTGAACTAAAAAGTTATAGTTATTATATTTGAGATTTTAACAAAAAAAGATAGCAAGAAGTCGTAGGCTTTCTATAAGTGGGAGATGAATTGCTTTTTTTGTAAAAAAATTGAAAAAAAGTATATATCTATGATACAATTTTTGTATAAAAATATTGAAGAGAAGTTATAAATGTGAGTGCTGTAGAATTGAGATTGATAGAGATTATAATGCGGCACTTAATATAAGAGATGTTGGAAAAGAAATGTTGAAATATTAGGAAATAAAAAAACAGGGCAGGGACTGCCCGAAGAGCTTAGTAAATATATTTGGCTAGTCATGCGCAGATACTTCCCAAGAAGCTCTCGCTTCTAAAAAGCGGGAGTAGTTCACTAGTTCGATATTAGAAAATAAAAAAATTATAAATTTCTGATAATTAGAAAATATTTGTGGAATATTATAATAGAAGGATGTGAAAATGATAAATATATTTAAGGACAGAACAAGTAGGTTGGCAAATTTTGTAGGTTCAATCTCTTTTGGAATGTTGGCTTCCAAATATTCATCGTTCTTTCCAAAAAAATTCATATTTTTTTATATTTGCTTATTTTTTTAATTGTTTTTAGCAATATGTTTTCTTATGTATAAAAAAATGTAAAAGCCAGGATTTGAAAAATGGTGTTACAGATGTAGTATTTTTTTTACAATAATTTACCTAATAAAAAGTAGGTTCAGTATTAAAGACATTTTTTTATTTGGAGCTTATATATTTATTTCTGTTAGTTCAATTTTTTTCATAAAATAAAAAGAAACCGATAAGGGAAAAGGATCCTCTAAGAGGAGTTTTATATTTACTTATTACCATTGTTGTTGTATTATTTTTTTGAACATCCAACAAGTTTATTCGATTTAACAAGTCTTTATGACATTAGTGACTCTATGTGGTTATTATTTGGACTTATAAGCCTTGTTGGAAGTATTTAATGATTTAACCTTATTAATTTGAATATGGATAATTTGAAGTAAAATAAAGATAAAAAAATAAAATTTGCAGAAGTGGAAAGGATAAAAAAATAAAAAAATGGCAAAAAAAGATTATTATGAAGTGCTTGGCGTACCTAAAAAAACGCTTCGGAACAGGATATAAAAAAAGCGTATAGGAGTATGGCGAAAAAAATATCATCCAGATAGAAATAAGGATAATCCTGAAGCTGAAGCCAAATTTAAGGAAGTACAGGAAGCAAATGAAGTATTAAGCGATCCGCAAAAAAGAGCGGCTTATGACCAGTATGGACATGCGGCATTTGAAAATGGAGGAGCTGGAGCAGGTGGCTTTGGTGGACAAGGCTTCGGTGGACAAGGTTTTGGCGGTGCTGGCGGATTTGATTTTGAAGATTTAGGAGATATTTTTGGAAGCTTTGGAAGTTTTTTTGGTGGAAGAGGTCAAGCTCAAAGTCAAGGACCAAAAGTGCATAGAGGAGATGATTTAAGATACAACTTGGTATTAACTCTTGAAGAAGTGGCTTTTGGTGTAGAAAAAGAATTAAAATATAAAAGAAATGGACAATGTCACACTTGTCATGGAAGCGGTGCTGAACCTGGACACGGTACAAAAACATGTGATAAATGTAATGGTTCGGGACATATAAAAGTTCAGCAAAGAACATTATTTGGAATGGCAAGCGGAATACAGGAATGTGATAAGTGTCACGGAACTGGAAAAATACCTGAAAAAAAGAATGTCATACTTGTCATGGAACAGGTTTGGAAAGAGAAACATTTACGAAAAAAAGGTAAGATTCCCGTCAGGTCTTCAAACTGGACAAAAAAATTAATAGTAAGAGGATGTGGAGATGCAGGAGCAAACGGTGGAATATTTGGAGATTTAAGAGTATATATAACTGTTGCAAAACATGATATTTTTGATAGAATAAGTGAATATGACATTCGTTGTGAAGTTCCTTTAAAAATGACAACAGCTATTTTAGGTGGCGAAGTAGAAGTGCCTACACTTAATGGTAAGAAAAAAATTGTAATTCCAGAAGGAACTCAAAACGGAAAAAAATCTTTAGATTGAAAAAAATGAAGGAATAAAATATAGCCGAAGTGAAAACAGAGGAGATGAAATTGTAGAAATAAAAGTAGAAACTCCAACAAATCTTACTGACAAGCAAAAGGAAATTTTACGTGAATTTGACGGTTCGCTTGACAATAAGAAAAATTACAAAAAAGCACATTCATTTAAAGATAAAAATAAAAAGATTTTTTTCAGTAAATTTGAAAATTGAAAAATTCTGGCAATCATAAAAAAATAAAGATTGATAAAAAAATTATATTATATTTAAATAAAAAAATACTCTGATTTAAATTAATTGGAGTATTTTTTTATTATTCCCTTTGATACCAGATTTACTTACAAAGATTAAAGACTTTTTGTCAATAAATAAAAATATAATTTTAATTTAATGAAATTTAATATTGAGAACAATAAACCTTTGATAACTATGTAAACTTAAAATTTAGTAAAAACAAATATCCTGAAGCAGGTAAAAAAACTTAAGTTATCAAATATATCAAATACTAATATCAAAAAGAATTTGAATATATTCCTAAAAAAACAAGAATATTATAATAGAATAATAACAAAAAAATCACATTATTTTAAAGTATAATATTAATTAATTCAAAAAAATTAAAAAAAGGGAAGGAAAAGTACAATGAAAAAGTATGTAGCAGAATTTATTGGTACAGCTGTCCTAGTTCTATTCGGTTGTGGAACTGCAGCAGTTTTAGGTACAAAAGGTAGCGAAGTCAATGTCGCCTACTTAGCAACAGCCTTTGCATTTGGATTATCAATCGTAGCAATGGCCTACTCAATCGGAAACATATCAGGATGCCATATCAACCCTGCAGTTTCGATCGGAGTTTTATTATCAGGAAAAAAATGAGCATTAAAGACTTTATTGGATATGTTATTGCTCAATTTTTTTAGGAGGAATCTTTTGGAGCATTTATCTTAATGTCATTGATTGGAAAAAGAACATGGATTAGGTACAAACGGATTATTTGATGCAAGTATTGGAAAAATCATTATTAATTGAAATTATTTTAACATTTGTATTTGTAATCGCAATTTTAGGAGTCACTTCAAAAAGTCTCAAATGGAGCGGTTGCAGGATTAGTAATCGGTTTGTCATTAACTTTAATTCATATTTTTTTGGAATTCACTTTACAGGAACATCTGTAAATCCAGCAAGAAGTTTTTGGCCCAGCATTATTTATGGGTGGAGATGCATTAACATCAGTTTGGGTATTTATTGTAGCACCTCTAATTGGTGGAGCATTAGCGACCCTTTGTTATAAATGGCTATCTGCTGAAATTGAAGAATAACGAAAAATTAAAAAGTTATTTTTTTCCTTTTAAAAAAATAAACTAAAAAAACTGCATTTCTTATTTATTTAAGTGCAGTTTTTATTTAATTTTTATTTTTTTAAAATCCTAATACTATTGTCAACATCACATCTTTCGAGTTTAGTTCCCATAAATGCGACTTTTAAATTCCCATTTCTCATTTATCCCAGCATTATCAACTGTATCTTCCTGTCTTCCCCAATTCATTTCCAGCTTCATCATAACAAGAAATTGAAATTTTAATAAAAAAACATAAATCATCCACAATAACTTTATAAATCTTTATGTTAATATAAATACTATATTTATTTTTTTGTTTAAATGGTGCCCATGCATAGTTATTTAGCTAAAAAAATGTGTATTTGAAAGATAAAAAGTTGTCAGTAAGTTGCCAGTAAAATTTCAGTTACTTTTTTTAAAAATTTCTTTTTCATAAAATTTCAAATTCTCACTATTAATTTAAATTTTTTTATAGTAAATTTATTTTAAGATTTTTAAGTTATATTTTATGATAGATTGTATTCAAAAAAATAAATATATTAAAAATAAAGAAAAATTATTAGTTTAGATTCTTTTGTTTCGTTTCCATGCTCACCTCAACACTCGGAACACTATCCGAAAGCACATTCTTAAACTGCTTCCCTAAGAAGTATATCGGATCTCCTACTTCAACTCTATTTACTAAATTTGGACTTTGCTTAACCACTAATTCAAATTCTCCTTCTGATGATTCACTCAATATTAGTTTCTCATTGTAGCTTACTACTTCTACTTCGGGGATTCGCACGTATCTTACTGGGATTCCAAAACTTACTCCAAATACGCTTTCTGTAAACTCTTTTGGACTTTCTAGGTTGTCTTTGGCCTTGTTTTCAAATATCATTCTTCCTCCACTCCTTTCACTCAGAACCTCAACAATCAGCAGAGCCAAAAAGCCCTACTGAAATAATATATTCAATACCCCCATAAAGAAATTAGTCCAAAAATTACTTGTATCTATCGGCTGTCCTCCCTTCTGAACTTCTCCTTTAAACTTCCCATTCTTATCATACTTTTTACACATCCACATTCCACTGTCAACTTCATCACAGTTTTCCTTTTCCTGTCCATTATCATAGTATGAAATGGCTTTTTGAGTAAATGTTGGATTTTTTTGATTATTATTCTTTGCTATCGCATAATATTTTTACCTTTCCATTTGGATAATAAATTGGAGTATCCCCCAAAATTTAGACTATTTTTTTAAGCAATTTTTTTGTTTCCTTTCTTTATGGCTTTCTTCGTATTCATTTGGACTTATAAATCCTATTTTACTGTGTATTCTGCTATTATTATACCATATTTCTATATACTTGTACATTCCAGTTCTTAAACTTTCTAAATTTTCAAATTTTTTTCATTATGTACATATTCTTTTTTTCAATGTTGCATGGAATGATTCTATACAGGCATTATCATAAGGATTCCCTTTTCTACTATAAGATATGCTTATGCCTTTTTCTGCACAAAAATTTACGATATTCTTTACTCATATACTGGCTACCTCTATCTGTATGTATTATTAGATTAGTTGTATCCCCTCTTTTTATATATCGCCATTTTTTTAAGGTGTCCATCACTAATTTTATATCCATAAATTTTTCCAACCTTATGTGATATTATTCTTCTGCTGTGCAAATCCATTATACTTGATAAATAGCACCATCCGTCCTTTTTTTGTCCAAATATATGTTATATCACTTACCCATTTTTTTCATTTAATTTTTTTCTGTATCAAAAATTTCTTTTTTTAAAAATATTTTTTTGTTGTTTCTTTTTATATCTTTTTGATTTGTTATAATTTCTAAATTTTTTTATGAATTATTGACTTTTATCTGGTTTTTCCTTCATCAATCTTCTAACTCGTTTTTATATTTACTTCTAATCCCAATTTTTCTTAGCTTTTTTTATGAATTCTTGTCTGCTCCGTAAGTTTTTTTCTGCTATCTTGCCATATTGATTTTATTATACCATATAAAATTTCATTTTCTATATCCCTCTGTGTCTTGACCTCTTTAATCCAGTAGTAATAGTCGCTTTTTAATGCCTATTAAATTAATTATTCTTAATTTTTGAAACATTAAACTCATTGAATAAAGTCTTTACTAATGTGTACTTGTCAACAGTTCTTATTTTTTTTCATCAATATGGCTGATGCTTTTTTTAATATGTCAATATCTAATTCCTTTTGTTCCAGCTCTTTTTCTAATTTTTTTATTTTTCCATTTCTTGTTGCAGTTGCCTTTTTTTAAGGCCATGATTTCATTTAAAGCTTCGTTAGCATTGTATTTTTTTATCTATGATTCCTTTAAATTCTTTTTTTCCCATTTTCTGATTGTTACCGTTGCTACCCCATATTCATTTTCTAATGATTTTTTTGTTCTTCCTTCTTCCAGCAATTCTAAAAATTAACATTTTAAATTCATCTGTGTACCTTTTTACTTCTCTTGTTCATAATCAAATTCCTTTCCTTAACTATATTTTTAACAAATAGAAAACTAGTTTTCTATTTATTTGTCCAAGATTTTTGGGTACACTCCAGAAATTTAACATCCAAGATGCTTTCCTTTTCTAATAAAATTTCTTCTCCTTGTCCTTTTACGTTCTAAATTGCAAATTTTTTTGAAATTTGATTTTTAATTTCTAACTTTTTATTTACTAACAACGCTTCACACTTTTTACCATAAAACGCTATCCCAATCTTCAAAAATATTCTTTATCCCTCTAGCCTTCAACCTTGTATCATACTTTTTTTCTTATCTATCTGCTTCAAAAGCCTCTTCTGCCTTTGCTCTCATTCCTTTTTCAGTCTTTGAAATTTTAAATTCCATAAGATATGCCTTCTCATTGCTTTTTTTATTGGTATCATCGCTAAATCATATCTTCCATATCCGCTCTCATTATTTGAGACAATTTCATATCTTCCCATAAGAAATCCTACAAGCCCTATCATAAATACCTGATAAATTTTTTTCCATTTCACTGTCCAAATCAAAATGGCTTAACATGTTTATCATTATTTCACTCAATGTTTTCTCAAATTTTCTAATATCTCCATTTTTCAAGAGCTTTTTATTAAAGTATTTGTCTTTACTTCTGTTCCAAAAAAATCTATTCAAAAAAATAAATCTCCAAAAATAACTTCTTATTTCTCTGTTCGGTATTTTTTTAAATTATAAGTATTTTTTTGGATTCTATTCTTTCCGCCTGTTTTTTTCAGCTTTTTGTCAAATATCCACTATATAAAAAAATAACTGCCAAATCTCATCATCATTACTCAAAAGACTTTTTTTATTGTAGTCCCATCCGAAATATTTTTTTCAATGCTTTCTCCGTCAGTAAATTTCTTTTAAATCAGTATAAACACTTTCTCCAACATTATCAAGCATATTTCCCAAAAGCATATTTCCAGAAACATTTGCCCAGTATGATTTTATTTCTTTTTCTCTTAAATAATTGACAATAGACCATGGATTGTATATTTGCTCATTTCCAAAAAGATATCCATTGTACCAGCTTCTTACTTCTTCAATTTTTATATTTCATATTAAAGTAATCAAGCATTTCAATTACTTCGCTTTCCAAAAAAGCCCAAAGTATTCTGCATAATTTTTGCTAAGTACAGTATTCACATAAAGATTGTTTTAAGCCTGAAAAAAATTCCTTCCTTTATAATCCTTGTTATTCCCGTAAGAATGCCATATTTCAATGAATCATTTTGTCTTTAATGCAGAACTATAAAAATACTTGAAAAAAATTCTATCACTTCATTGTAATAACCTTTATCAAAAGCATTTATTATTGGAGAATCATACTCATCTATCAAAAACTATTACTTTTTTTCCCATAATATTCACAAAGAAAAATCAGACAAAAGTTCCAGTGAAGTATTGAGATCAATATCATTTTTTTCTGTTTTTTTAATGGAATTATATATCTCTTTATCATCTTCATCCATCTTGTCTGTAATATATTGAAATTCACGATAAAGTTTTGAAATTACTTTTTTTTATTTCTAAACGACACATTTCCCAGGTATCCGCTTTCAAATCCTTTAACGAAATAAATATTACAGGATATTTTTCCTTGTTCACTCATATATTTACTATCAGATATTTTTAAATTTTTCAAAAAGTGTTTTATTCTCATCTTTATTTTTTTGACATCAAAAAAATATTTAATCATTGACATATTAAGCGTTTTTTTCCAAATCTTCTTGGTCTTGTAAAAAAGTGTTACAGGAGTTCTATTTTTCAAGCATTTTTTTCTATTAATAATGATTTATCCACATAATAATATCCATCTTTTATTATTCTTTCAAAGTTTTTCCACCCCTACTGGAACTGCTTTTTTTATTCATAAATTTTTTTCCTTTCTTAGTAAACAAAAAAACGATTAAATCCAAAAAGAAACAATAAAACATACTATAATATACAACAAAAAGAAAAAAGGGCAACACGTGAACTACTCCCGCTTTTAGAAGTGGGAGCTTCTTGGGAAGTATCTGCTTTTTGTTAGCCAAATATATTTACCAAGCTCTTCGGGTAGTTCCTACCCTGTCTTTTTTTATTTTCTTAATATTTCAACATTTCTTTTTCCAATGTTTTTTTATATTCAGTGCCACATTGTAATCTCTATCAATTTCAATTCCACAACACTCACATTTATAACTTCTTTCTGATAATTTAAGCTCCTCTTTAATATTTCCACATCTACTACAAGTTTTCGATGACGGAAACCACTTATCTATCTTCAAAAATTGTTTCCCTAAAAACATCAACTTATACTCAAGCATTCTCAAAAAAACATTCCCCATCCATTATCTCCTACACTTTTACCAAAAATTTAATGCCTGGCTCATGCCTTTCATATTCAAATCCTCGACAACCACAGCATTATATATTTCAGACAATTTTTTTCGATAATTTATGTAAAAAAATCTCTTCGGCAATTTTTAATATACTCATGCAATTTTGATATTTTCGCTTTTTTTGCTTATACCAATTTTTTTAGAAAATTTCACTTTTTCTTGACAATGATTTCTGCAATTTTTTTCAATTTTTTTCTCCAACATCCTAAAATATCTTGGATAATCAGCCCTTTGGTTTTCAGAACTGATAAATAATTCAGACATAGAAAAAAATCAAGCCCAATTACTTTATCATTACTTGGGATTTTTTTGAATTTCTTTTTCAAATTCTGTCAAAACAGAAACATAGTAATTTCCATTACTGTTTGTCAATGTTACTGACTTTATCTTGTAATCCTTTCGGTATTTCTCTATGATATTTTTAATTTTTATTCTTTTCAATTTTGGTAAAACCAAATATTTGTTTTCCTCAATTCGTATCGAATTGTTCACACAATTTGTCGTATAACTTTTGACACTTTTCTTTTTAGATTTGAACCTCGGAAATTTTTGCCCTCTTCTGAAAAATTCGTAAACGATCGTTTTACATTCAATTGAGCATTTGAAAGTGCCAAACTGTCCACTTCTTTCAAAAAAATTGATTTTTCACTTTTCAAACTAGCAGGTGTAATTATTTTATTTTTTTCCAGTTTCTTCATAAAATTTATTCGCAGTATACAAAAATCGTATTGTAAACAAAAACGAACACATCCAAAAAGTCTTGTTTATCAATAATTTCTGTTCCTTATTTGGATAAATTCTGTATTTGAATGCTAAATTATATTTCATGAAATTACACCTCCTTTTTGATTTTTAAATATTATTTTTTTAATTATTTCTTTAGAGATTTTATCATTAATGATTTCTCTTTGATATTTTATACAAAAAAATTGTATCATAAGAGTATCCTTTTTTCAATTTTTTTACAAAAAAAGCAATTCCTCTCCCACTTGTAGAAAGCCTACGACTTCTTGCTATCTTTTTGTTAAAATAGTTGCCAGTAAGTTGCCAATAAATTTTTAATGTATTGAAATAAATAGAAACAGATTAAGACAGGATAAAACTGCAAAAGTACTATAAATAAAAAGAAAAAAAGTGCAATTCAGCATAAACACTGATTTGCACTATATATCACATTTTTAACTATTTTAATGGTGCCCAGACGCGGAATCGAACCACGGACACAGGGATTTTCAGTCCCTTGCTCTACCGACTGAGCTATCTGGGCATAATGGCGGGTGAACTGGGATTCGAACCCAGACATCTTGCGATTTCGCCGGTTTTCAAGACCGGTCCCTTAGCCGTTCGGACATCCACCCACAACTCTATTAAAATATTAACATTATACTTTCCAAAAAAAATACCACAATTTCAAATTATGGTCCTAAAAGAATAAATGGTACGGCCTAGGGGGATCGAACCCCTGTTGCCAGGATGAAAACCTGGAGTCCTAACCACTAGACGAAGGCCGCATAAAACTCAAATGGTGGATCCAGCTGGACTTGAACCAGCGACCGCTCGGTTATGAGCCGAGTGCTCTAACCAGCTGAGCTATGGATCCATATGGCGTGCCTGAAGAGATTCGAACTCCTGGCCCACGGCTTAGAAGGCCGTTGCTCTATCCAACTGAGCTACAGGCACATATGGTTATTTAGATGGTGAGCCATACTGGGATCGAACCAGTGACACCTTGATTAAAAGTCAAGTGCTCTACCGACTGAGCTAATGGCTCATATTTTGGAGCGGGAGACGAGGGTCGAACTCGCGACATTCAGCTTGGAAGGCTGACGCTCTACCAACTGAGCTACTCCCGCATAATATAATTCGTGGTGCCTCGGGCCGGAATCGAACCGGCACGGGATAAATTCCCACAGGATTTTAAGTCCTGTGCGTCTACCGATTTCGCCACCAAGGCATTGGTAACCTTATTTTTTTAGTATTTCTTTTTACTTACTCACAACTACTCAATTAGTATATCATATCTAAATTATATTGTCAACACTTTTTTTTCGATTTTTTTTACATTTTTTTAAAAAGTGTATTGTATAATCAAATGCAACAAAAAAATATATTAAAAAAACATAGTAAAAAAATGATATACTAAAAATCTCTTACAAAAATTAGAAAGGATCATTCTTACTATGTAAAAATAATAATAACATAAATTTAAAAAAAGTCACTATAAATATTTAGCTTTTTTTCCTTTATTTTTCAACATATTCCCTTATAATTTTTTTCTGCCTTTTTGAGCTATTTCATCATAAGTTCCTTCTGGCTTAAATTTTTTTCCAGCACTGCTACCTCAATCTTTTTTTAGGCTTTGGAAATTTCATATATCTCGAATATGCCTCAAATGCTCCTTTTTATACCAATACATTGAATATCAATATTTAATTCCTTTGCTATAATAGCAAATACTTTTTTTAAATTGGGCAACTTTTTCCATCTTTTTGTTCTCGCACCTTCTGGAAAAAAATTACAATACTTTTTTTCCGCTTTTTTTAAATATCCTACAATTTCTTCCACACTTTTTTTCTGACATTTTTATTAATATCAATTAATACAACATTTCCATTTGAAACAAGCAGTTTCATTATACCTTTTTAAAAATACCAGTCAATTGCTAAAAAAATAATGTATTAAAAAAACAATTTTTCCAGGAAATAATGAACCTAAAATTAATGGATCTACAAAACTTTGGTGATTTGATACAAAAAAATTTGTGGATCATTTGTTAATTTTTTTCTTGTCAATTTTTCTCACTCTAAAATACAAGTCAACAACTGGCTGTAATGCTTTTTAAGAATCTTGTCACCCAACGCTTTTTTTATTGTCTTGTATAGGCTTCGTTTCACTGATAATTTGCTTCCAGTCTACATCATTATCTTCAAATTTTGTAGCTTTTTGGTTAATATATTCAGATAATAATTTTAAATTCGGCATTTCAGCAAATTTTTCTTCATCCAGCTGAATTCCAAAACTATTTTCAATAAATGCAAAAAAATTCTACAATATCAAAGGGAATCCATTCCAATTTCAAGTTCCAGATTTTCTTCTGGCTGCGGCTCAATTCCTTTGTTTTTTTCTTGACATATTCCTTTAATATTTTATATGCTTCATCTGTTGGCTCAGGTGTTTTTTTCTTTTTTTACAATTTCATTTTTCATATAAATCAGGCAACATGAATCTACGTATTTTTTTCCAACCCGAGTTTTTTTGGCAACTCTTCCTCAAATAACTTATAATCAAGAACCTTCTCATAATTATGTGCGCTTCAAATTATAATCTTCTACAATATTTCTAATATAAGCCTTTGTATTTGTAATTCCACGTTTTCTAAATTCCAGCAATTCTGGAACAATTATTGCGACCAGTTTATTCTGATGATTAAAAAAATTCCAATTTCCTTAATTAAGCCATTACTTTTTGCAATTACTCTATTTTCAAGCGTTTCTGGATCAATATTCTTACCATTTGACAAGACAATCATCGTATTTTTTTTCTTCCACGAATTGTAACAAATCCTTCTTCATCAATTGTCGCTAAATCTCCTGTTTTTGAACCATCCATCTTCAGTAATCACTTCTGCTGTCTTTTTCAGGTTTATTGTAATATCCACTTCATAACAATTGGTCCCTTAACCCATAATTCTTCATCTACAATTTTTTTATATCTACATTATATAACTTTTTTTCCCAACAGTTCCAATTTTTTTCTCTTTTTTTGAATTTACAGCAATAACTGGAGAAGTTTCAGTAAGTCCATAACCTTCAAAGCATAAAATCCCAATGTTTCGTAAAAATTTTTGAAATTTCAGGATCCATTTTCGCTCCACCAACGACGATAAAATCAAGGTGACCTCCAAACTTTTTATGAACTTTCGCAAAAAAACTTTTTCTTTTTTTATTTTCAATGATTTTTACATTGCTCATCATTTTATAAATAAATCTTGTAATAAATTTTGCATCAATTTGTCGCTTTATCCCATCATAGAACAGTTTAAATACTCTAGGCACTCCAATTATGGCAGTTACCCTATTTTTTTCAAGCGCTTCAAATATTTCCTTACTAGCGATTTTTTTCGCAAATACGACTGATGTCTGATATTTCATCATCAAAAGCACGCTCGCAGTTAAAGGCAAAACATGATGAAATGGCAATATTGCTAAAATCTGATCTCTATAATCAAATATTCCCTTTTCATAAAGCCCTTCCATTTCAGTATTTAAATTATTAAACGACAGCATTACACCTTTTTGGATTCCCTGTTGTTCCTGAAGTATAAAGCATAGCGGCTGTTTCATCTCCAGTCGGATTATCCAGCTCAAATTGCATATTTTTTATAACATCCATTTTTTCCTGTTCAATAGTAATTTTATCCACATTTACTAATTTTATGCTACCTTTTAAGCTATATTTGTCAACTGCTTCCAAAACATTTTTTTCTGTTTCATCTGAACAAAAAACCACATTTGGATGCGAATCTTCCAGCACGTATAAAAATCTCATTTGGATTACTGTTGGCATCAATAGCAATTCCAGCAGATCTTTTTATCCCATACGGAAAAAAAGCTGTAAATCCATTCTGGACGATTTTCCATAACAATCAGCCCAAATTTTTTTCACTTCCTAAATCAACTATATATTCAGAAAAAAATATTTTTATATTATTTATCAAGTCAATATAATTAATATGTCTATTCTCAAAAATCAACTAACGCCAATCTTTCTGTTCTTTCTAAAAACATAATTTTTCCTCCTTTTTTTACATTTTTTTCAAAAATTCAATTAAGTATATCATAATCACAGATAAAAATTCAATTTTTAGATTATTTTGATTATTTAAATATTTGTTTATAAAACTAATTATGATAAATAAATTCATTATAGTTTTACTAACAAACGAAATATTTTTTTATTGATTATTCTAAAAATATATTGTAAAAATATAAAAGACAATTTTTAGAAAGGAAAATTAAGATTATGAAACAAATTTTTTTATTGTAGCTACAACTTATACAAAGCCATTAGATGAAGTGGGAAAAATTTAGACAAGATCACTTTGCATTTATTCAAAAAAATATTGATGCTGGAAAAATTTATCGCAGGAGGACGTCAAAATCCGCCAACAGGAGGACTTATCTTGGCATATAACGTAACAAGGGAAGAACTTGAAGAAATATTAAAGGAAGACCCTTATTATAAAAAAATAATCTAATTGAAACTGTGATAACTGAATTTACACCTGCATTGCTTGATAAGGAATTTGAAAAAAATATTCTAAATAAATAATAAAAAAAGTATTTTTTTAGAATTATCTAACTTAATCCGGTGACTTAATATAAATAATTTGAATAAACAAATTCTAAGTGAAATAATTATTAATTTAGATAGTTCAAGAACATAATTTAAATTATTTTCAAGTATATTAATTCAATAAAAAAAGAACCTGCTCTATAATTAACAAAAAAATAGAAACAGGTTCTTTATTTCATATTTAACTTACTATCAAACTATCAAAAAAACTTAAAAAAATTAATACCATCCTCTTAATTTCATTGCTTTTGAAATTCTTTCGATACTCTTCATATAAGCAGCATTTCTTAAATCTACTTTGTATTCATCTGCTAAGTTCCATACATCTTCAAATGCTCCTGACAATAATGCAGCTTCTTTTTTTGTTGAACTTCATCAAATGGCCAATAGTAACTTTGCAAGTTTTGTACCCATTCAAAGTATGAAACTACAACTCCACCTGAATTTGCTAAGATATCAGGAACAACTACGATTCCTTTTTTGAATAAAATTTCATCAGCTTCAGGAGTTGTTGGTCCGTTTGCTCCTTCTGCAACTACTTTTGCTTTAACTCTGTCAGCATTTTCAGAAGTAATTTGATTTTCTAATGCACAAGGCGCTAAAAACATCAACTTCCAATTCTAATAATTCAGCATTTGTAATATCTTTTCCATATCCTTTGTTTTCTGTAATACGTCCATTTGCTTCAAAATCTTTGATTACAGCTTCCATGTCAATTCCATTTTCATTATAAATTGCAACATGTGAATTTGAGAAAGCTACAATTTTTGCACCATCTTTGTGTGCATAATAAGCTGTATAGAATCCAACATTTCCAAATCCTTGTACAGCATAAGTTGCACCTTTTACATCAATGTTTAATTTTGCTAAAGCTTTTTTAGCTGTCAAATTAACTCCGTAACCAGTTGCTTCTGTTCTTGCAAGAGATCCTCCAAATTCTAAAGGTTTTCCTGTAAATACACCTTTTGTTGATTTTCCTGCAACTTCTTCATAAGCATCAACCATCCAAGACATGATTTGTCCATTTGTATTAACATCTGGAGCTGGGATGTCAACTTTTTCTCCGATAATTGGAGAAATTGCTTTCGCAAATCCTTTAGAAATTCTTTCTAATTCATCTTTAGAATATTCTTTAGGATCAATTGCCATTCCACCTTTTCCACCACCGTAAGGGATTCCTGCAACTGAACATTTAAATGTCATCCAAGTTGATAAAGCTTTTACTTCATCTCTTGTTACGCCTGGATGGAATCTAAGTCCACCTTTAAAGGGTCCTACCGCATTGTTATGCTGTGATCTATATCCTATAAATGTCTTAACTGTTCCATTGTCTAATTTTACTGGGAACGACACTTCCAATACTCTCATAGGATTTTTCAAAATTTCATAAACAGCTGGATCTGCATTTAATTTATCACAAGCTGATTTAATTTGCTTTTGCGCAATTTCAAATGGATTCAATGTTTCTTTTGCCATCTTTTCTACCTCTCTTTTTTCTAGTCTATTTGATTTTCAACTTTCCCGCCGAAGATCTTCTCTACTTGTATATAATACTACAATTCCACATAAATTTGCAAGCATTTTTTTCACTCACATTTCTTATTTTTTTACATGTGAAAAAAATCCCAAAAAAATTCAATTTTTTTATCGCATATTCTTACCAATTTAAATCTTTAAAAAAATTTATTTTTTTCTACTTTTCTTCTGAAAAATTCATCCACTCAAACAAATTTTTCAAATATCTAAAAAAACTAATAAATTTCTTAACAGTCTTATTATCAAACAAATTATCTATTATCATATTTTTATTAGATTTTTTTCGATAAATTGATATTTAATTTTTCAATTTTTCTCTGTCATTGTAATAAAAAAATTCTTCAATTTCATCTTTTTATTTGCAAATAAACAATTTTATCATTGGAAAAATTTTATGATTTTTTTCACAAAAAAATAGTATAATATAAAAAAAGTTTTTTTAAAAAAATTGAGGTGAAAAATGAAATTAGAAAAATTATACTTTTGATGAGAAAGCAACAAAAAAATTTTTAGAAAAAAATTAAATTCGAATGGGAATAAAAGGGTATTTTGTTGGAGGCTGTTTACGAGATATTCTTTTTAGGTAAAACTCCAAAAAGATATCGACATTGCAACAAATATGGAATATAATGATATAAAAAAATATTTTCTGATTATCCGACAAAGGAAGTTGGAAAAAGCTTTTTGGAATTTTTGATAATTCATTATGAAGATGAAAAATTTTGAGATTGCAAAATTTAGAACAGATATTGGGAGCGATGGGAGAAGACCAGATTCTGTTGAGTTTGTGAATGATATTGAAGATGATTTATTGCAGAAGGGATTTTTACATTTAATGCGATGGCATTTAATGAAAAAGGATGGACTTATTGATATTTTTTTAACGGACAAGAAGATATTAAAAAAATAAGATTATTCGATTTGTTGGGAAACCGAAAAAAACGGTTTGCAAGAAGATGGACTTCGACTGATGAGAGCTTTTTAGATTTATGAGTCAATTGGGATTTGATTTCGAGAAAAAAATACAGAAATTGCGATAAAAGAAAATATTCATGTGTTAGAAAAAAATTTCTCAAGAACGAATTACAAATGAATTAAATAAATTAATTGTTGGAAAAATATGCTGTTAAAAGTTTTTGAAAAAAATGAAAAGAATTAAAGGTTCTCGATTATGTTTTTACCTGAGTTAAAAAGTGATTTATGATTTTTGATCAGAATAATCCGTATCACAAATTTACACTTTGGGAACATAGCATGAATGTACTTGATGGCGTGAGTCCTGAATTAACAACACGTTGGAGTGCACTTCTTCACGATATTGGAAAACCTGAAGCAAAAAAACCGTTGATGAAAAAAACTGGATATTTTTCATTTTTACAAGCATGAAATTATTGGAGCTTCCATTGCAAAAACGAATTATGTCTAGACTTGGTCAATCAAACAACATAAGAGATGATGTCTACACAATTGTAAAAAAATCATATGAAATTACATAATAGCCAAAGTGAAAAAAACAATAAAAAAACATTGATTAGCAACTACGGTGAATTAAATACTAAAAGATTAATTGATTTAGCAATTTCTGATGATGGTGGAAAAAGGTCACGAAAATGACAGAAATGATAATTTGTGGAAAAACTTTTTATCATATTGTGGAAAAACATGAAAGTTCCTACGATAAATTCTTTAAATATCAACGGTTACGACTTAATGGAACTTGGAATTTATAATAAAAGAAATTCAGAAAGTGAAAAAAATATTTATTAAATGAACTTTTTAAGAGGAATATTGAAAAATTCTAAAGAAGAATTGATTGAAAAAAAGTTAAGGAATATATTCTTAAAAAAATTAGTTTTTTTAGAAAAAAATATCGAGGGATTTCTTTATCATTCTAGAAAGTGTAAAAAAATTTTTTTGCGTAAATAAAATAGCAAAGTACTGAATTTACTAGCTTCATCTATCCATTTACACAAAAATTCTGTACACACTTTTTATTATCTTTGAAATAAAAAAATTTGAGAGTGTAAATTTTTTTGTATAATCATAGTAATAGTCCTTTAAATTGGCATATTTATCCACATAACTATACAAACTTTTAAACACTCCCTATTTTTTTATTTCATACAATTTTTTTATTTTATACAATTCAAATTATTTTCTTTTTAACTTTCTTCTGAAAAATTCATCCACTCAAACACATTTTCGAACATTTTTCCCTTTCAACTGAGCCTTTTCACTTCCACCTTTTTCCAGCATTACTCGGTTCAAACCCAAAAGTTGTCTCATCTTTAGAATTTCTTATTTTATCTCGATTTTTGTACACTTCTACTTGATTATTCAAAAAAATATATCCATGAGAAATGTCCTGGAAATCTAGAGTTTGGTTCATCTGTTCCAGTTACATTTTCATAATATGAATACCAAGCATTGTCAGCTCCAGCCTTCAATAAATCTCTATATGTTGGAAGCGAGAATTTCTGCGGTGTAACAATCCCATCATCTGTCACTGCAATAAACCAAACTGGTGTTTTTTTCATTTTTTGAATTTTTTCTTTTGTTACCCATAATTTTTTTAGTTTCCTTAAATTTTGAAACTGCACTATTTTCTCCACCTGCAGAAACTTCAATATCTTTTGCTTTGTAAGTTCCATCTGCATTTCTAGCATACTCATGGTAAGCATATGCCTCACAAATTGGTACAGCTGCTGCAAAATAGTCTGGATAAGTGATTATCATGTTTACTGTCATATATCCACCATTTGAATCTCCAGCAAGATAAATTCTTTCTGCATCAACAGATGGATTATGTTTCACATATTCTTTAATTGTATCCATCAAAAATTTGCGTATATCGTGAAACTCCACTTCCGTTACCATTTGTCCCATCGCCTTCGTCCATCCAATAAGTAGGCGACTGCACAGCTAATACAAAGGCTCCTTTTGTATCAGTTCCTTTCGTAGTAAAATATTTTTGAATTTCTTCTTTCGCAAGTGCCGAAGTTTCTGTACCCAAAATATCAATATCAGGATCTGTTCCACCTTCACCTTGTCCATGAAGCCAAATAATTAGCGGTTTTTTTATCTCCTTTTTTTCAAAGTTTCTGGCTCATAAGTAGCCATTTCCAATTTCAAATTTTCTACTTTTTTCGTAATCGGATTTTTGTAATTTCCACTAAACGAACTTCTGTAATTAAATAATTCCGTATCAGTCGAAACTCGATTATTAATCACATCCTCCTTTTTATTAACTGCATAATTTTTTTCCCATCAACAGTAACTTTTCCATCAATTTCTACAACATATTCTTTCGCCCATTCATTAAAAAATTTCTTCATGTTATAAGAAAATGGAGAGCCTTCATATTTCAAAGTTTTCTGATTAAATACATTTTCCAATTCAAGCGTAACAATCCCAGTATCAAAGGCTTTTTCTCCTTTATTATCCGAAACATACACATTAGTTACCTTTCTCTCAACTCCATTCGTCTTAACTTTCCAGTCATTTTTATCAAGCCCTGTAATTCGATAATCATCCATTTTTCACAATAATTTTTACTCACAGTAGGCCCACTCTCAAAACCTTTTTACAAAAAAATACTGATTTTTATTCCGTTATAATTTTTCTAATTTCACAGCCTTTTCACTAACCTTCCCTATTATCAACTTTCTTTATATTTACTTTTCTCTTACTTTCACGTGTTGAACTATTTCCAATTATCCCTATCGCTAATACAGAAAACAATGCAATCATTAATTTTTTTCTCATAATTAAATTCTCCTTCTTTTTAATAAATTATTGTACAATAAAATTTTCAAAAAAAGGCAGGAGCCAAAAACTCCCGCTAAATTTATCATTTTTTTAAGTTCTACATCAATGATATACTGCAAAACTTAAACTATATTTTTTTATTTTTGTTAAACTTCCTTTATTTAATTTTTGGATTCTTTGAGAATACAAATGTTAATACAAATGCCAATCCAAAAGCAACTATAGAAGCCAGCCAGAATCCTAATTGATGAGCACCTTCAAATTTAATTGATAAGAATGCTAATGCGATTCCTCCAACTCCAATTCCATTTGCCAATACATTAAATCCTGTAGAAATAACTGCTGCTAATGCTGAAGCTGTTATTGCCGCATAGAATGGGTACATATATTTCAAGTTTGCTCCGAATAATGCTGGTTCTGTAATTCCAAAACAAGCTGATACAGTTGAAGATAATGAAACTGATTCTTGTTTTTTATCTTGTTTATAAATAAAGTATGTTGCAAAAACTGCACCTGACTGAGCCATATTTGACAAAGCAATCAATGGCCAGATAAATGTTCCGCCTGAAGCTGCCGCCAATTGTAAATCAACTGCTATAAATGTGTGATGTAGTCCTGTTATTACTAACGGCGCATAAGTTGAACCAAATAAAAGCGCTCCAACATATTTTAATCCTGGTGTCTTAAATAAGAATGCAAATATTGCAACTAGCCATTCTCCCAATGTTCTTGCAAATGGTCCAATGAATAAAATTGTTAAGAATCCTGTAACTGTCAATGTAATAAATGGAACCCATACTAATTTTAATACTTCTGGTGTTCTCTTGTTAAAGAAGCTTTCAATGTAGCATAATGCAATTCCTGCAAACATTGCCGGCAATACCTGTGCTTGATATCCAACTAGCATTAATTGCGTAAATCCTAAATTTAATACATGTTTACCTGCTTCAATATTAAACGGATCTTTACCACCAAATAAATGAGCATATTTAGCTGAACCATTAATTAAAACATCTTTTAAGTGAACTCCTGCACCTGCCAATTCCTTACTTGAAGAAATATCACCGTAAACATAAGCATTTAACATAGTTCCTGCTACTAACATCAATCCTAGCACAATACCAAGGGCTTCATTCCCTTTGAACTTTCTAACTGTAGACCAGCAAACTAATACTGGCAACATTCCGAATACAGCTCCACCAATCCAGTCTGTAAAGAATAAAATAACTCTTGCTAATTCTGAAACATCTTTAAATGATTTTCCACCTAAAAATGGTAAATTAGCTTGTAAAAAGTTTCCGATCCCAAGCATAAGCCCTCCAGCTACCAATGCTGGAATTAATGGCACAAAAATTTCTGCCAAGTGCGCAACCATTCTTTGCAATAATGGCTGTTTTTTTGCATAAGCGGCTTTTTTTACATCTTCTTTTTGAAGTCGCTTGAATACCAGAAACATTTATAAATTCTTTATAAAAAAATCACCAACATCGTTTCCAACAATTACTTGAAATTGTCCCGCATTTGTAAACGTTCCCTTAACAGAATCAAAAGTCGCCCAATTTCTTTTTGGACTTGCTTTTTCCTTCATCTGCAAGGGAAAAATCTCATTCTAGTCGCACAGTGAGTAACTGCCACAACATTTTTCTTTTCCACCGATAAGTTCCAGCAACTTAACGGCGTCATTATGATACTTGCTCATAAAAAGATTCCTCCCATAATATAAATTATAATAAAATATTTTTTTATAACGTTATTTATTATAACTTATTTTTTTACACAAAGTCAACACTATTTTTAGAAAAAAACTATAACTATAACTTTTAATTTTAAAATTAATAAATATTAATTTTATATTTATATTTATAATATAACTATTAACTCCTTTATATCAAAAAAAGTTATATTATTTCCAAATTTATTAAGAATTTTTTTGGTAAATAAAAAAACTGCAATATTATAAAATAAAAGCAGTTCTTAAAGAGAGTTAAATTTTTAGTTCATTTCAAATTCAATATAAACAGTTTTTGAAATATTTAATTTTTTTGGAGAAATTACAATGTTTCTTCTTGATGACTCATCTAAAAAGTTCTCTGTCTGACTTTTTTTAAATCTTCTTCATCATAATCGGCACTCATGTTATAACTATAGTTATAATCCCTGTAAGGATGAATTACTCCATTTGATTTATCAGTTATTGTAACTGGGTTTTTTAAGTTTAAGTCTGTTTTTCCCAAAATAACTTGCGCTTTTTTCAAGGCTTCCTTGTAGGCATTTTCATAAAGTTCATTTTCCAATTGCTGTTTATTGTCAATATCATATTCAATGCTTCCGTTTGTTCCAATACCAAGAGCATTTGCCACACTTATTATATTCCCAAGGTTTTTCAGATCTCTTGTTTCAACTTCAATGTCATGTGAAACTACTTGAATATCTTTTCTCTTACTTGTCCGTTTTTCAAGGCTAATTTCCTTGTTGTCATAACCTGAAATTTTTACTGTATTTGTAAGAATTCCAGCTCTTCCTAATTTTTGCTGAATATCGTTAAATTTTGCCATTGCATTTTGATATGCCTGCTTATTTGTTGCATTTTGTGATTCAATAGTAAAAATGTATGTACCGTTCTTACTTCTATTTAAAGAATAAATTTTTTCATTTGCAAGTACATTCATAAAAGTTTTTTTCAATGTATCAAGCGAGATTCTATCAACTTCTACGGAAAGTTTAGTCTGATATTCTTTTTTTTCCCCTTATTTTTCAATTACAGTATCCCAATTATAAGATTCATAAGTGGAATATCCTGTTGAATTAATCTTGCTGTACTTTTGTCCCAGTCTGAGCAAGCAATCTTTTTGTATCTTTCCAAAAATTTGCGAATTTTTCAGCACTCGCCTTATCTAAACTTTCATTTTCTGTCCGAATCGTAAGAACAATTTTTGCTGAATTTGGTGCAATTTCTTTTTTTGAAACACCTCTAACCTGTATTCTTTTTTTCCAGTAATTTCACTATCTGAAAAATGATAATACTGAAAAAAACTATCATAAATAATGCTAATATTCTTTTCATTTCTAAAGTCCTTTCTTTAAAAATTAATTTCTTTATTTTTCTAAATATATTTTTCATCAAATTAATCTATTTAAATCAAATATAATTTTTTTATTTCATTTCATACATAACCGATATATTCTGTGTCAATTTTAACGGTTTTTGGAGTATAATCAACTCTAGATTTACCAGCTCTCATTGCTATAGGGACAGGCACTTCCACTGCCTGAGTTATAACTTTAGCATTTGAATATTCAAGTTCTGCCGTTGGTGCTGCATCATAAGCCACACTCCAGTCCTGATCAATCCTGTCAATCATCTTTTGCTGAAATTCCACATCTTCACTCACAATAATAGGTTCTCCCAGTTTCATCTTGCTCGAACGTAAGATGCTTTCTGCTTTCTGTTTTGTTTGATTATAAGCATCTTTATACATTTCTGACTCAATTCTGTCTTTATCTGACAAGTCAAAATTAATTGAGCCGTTTATGTTTATTCCGTTGTCATCGGCAATTGAAATTATTGTATTAAGTTCCTTTATATTTTTTGTTGTAAGCACAAATTCATCTGTAACATAGTAAACATCTTTTTTTGTGCCTTTATTTTTCTGTATAGTTTTCTCTTATTGCATAATCACTCAAAAATAATATCACTTTCAGGGATTCCAGCTGAAATTAGCTTTCTTCTGGAAGTATTAAGTTTGTTAAATACTTTATTTAAAGCCTGGTCAACTGTTGTTCCATTTTCATTTATATTAAATGCAAACGTATTTTTCATCAAAATTTTTTTCTGAATACTTTGTAAATTATCTCCATCTTCCAAGTCAATTAATGCTGAAATCTTGTTAAAATCTGTATTTTTTTCACAAGCATCGACATTTTTACATCATAGGAAGTCGGCTTTTTTTCTCAGCTTTTTTTCACATTCTTGCCTGGAACTGTCTTTACATCCAAAATATCCTCATCATCTTCATATTCCGTCCCTTTTCTATTATAAAAATGCAGTTGTTTCCAGATTTTTCCAGTGATATTCTTCTAGCTTTCAAATCATTCTTAAATTTCTCAACTTTTTTTATTTACCTCATTTGTTGCCTGATTTAAGTTTTTTTCCCCTTCACTTCAACTTTGAAATTAATTTTTTTGCTAAATCTGGCATAATTTCCCTTTCTGCATTTCCCGTAACACTAATTTTTTTCTCACAAGATTTTCATTCGCTCCAAATGAAAAATACACTTAACAGAGAAAAATAGCGCAATTGCTACTTTTTTTCATTTTTTTCCCTCCATAATTTCACTTGATTATTTATTTTTCCAAATTTTTTTATTTTCTAAATTAAGTATAACACGATAAAGTTAAAAAGTAAATGAGAAATTTTTATTTTTTTATTTTTAAGATTTTTTTAGAAAAAAATAATATATATCATTTTTTTCAATATTTATGGTATTATATAAAAATAAAGAATTATAAATAAAAAAATAACGAGGTGAAAAAAATGGCCACACAATATAAATTTAGTTATGCTAAAACTTTTAAAACTGTTATTGTAGTGATTTGTCTAGTTACACTAGCAATATTTGGAAAAGATGTTTTTTTGAACGTCATTTTTTTAACACTAGACTTACTGTTATTCCTGATGTTACAGGGGCTTGACAAGAAAGAAGCGATAAAAATACTTGGAAGGAAGCTGGATTAAAAAGTCAAGGTTATTAATTCCAAAACAGAAAAGGTGCCGCTAGATACGGTGTATAATCAGGATCCACGATCTGGAAAGGAAGTAAAAGTAAACAGAGTTGTAAGAATCTGGGTTAATAATGGGGAAGATGTAAAAGTCCCTAATATTATTGGATTGGAACTGCTTGAGGCAAGATCTCGGCTAAAAGGGTTAAATATTCAAATTGAAACAATTGATTATTATCCGTCTAACCAAAAAAATACAACACTATTTTGGGAGTTTATCCAAAACCAGGTACAAAACTGGAAATTAACCAGAAAATATCAATACTTGTTTCTTCACAGCAAATGATAGATCCATCAGTTATGCCAAATATAACAGGACTTGATTTAAATGATGCAAGAGAAGTATTAAAGCAAATTGGACTTGAAATTAGCTCAATATCTCAAACAAATGATCCAACATTGCCGGTAAATACAATTATTTCTACAAATCCTGCAGCTGGAACGAAAAATACAGCGTGGACAGAAAGTATCTGTTGTAATAAATAATGGAGCGAGTGCAAAAAAACGTGCTAAATCAAATGAAGAAATTATTAATCGTTCTCGAGATAATATAAATGAAAAAAAGAAATTGAAAAAAACTATTGATGATACAATAAATCAAATAGACAATAATTCTCAAAAAAAGCTCCTCAACAAAAATGACAAGCGACAAAATAATGGTAACACACCTGCTTCTCCACCTAATAATTCAAATAGCGGAGGAACTTCCAGCGAACCAAATACTGGCGACGGAGATGATGACGACTAGAAATATAAAAAAATTAGATTTTTTTATCTAAATTATAAATTAAATATAGAAAAAAATAAAGAAAGGAGACGGGAGTTATTTTAAGGCTTTTATTAAACTTGGTTCAATAACTATGTAATTTAATTATCAAGGGGTCAAGGCCCCTTGTTACTATATAGTTATTCTATAAACTGCAGATTTTTAAAAATTTCTCCCAAATATTTTTTTATAAAAGGAAAAGTTATTAGAAAAAAATAAAGGGATTTTACTATGTTCTAGATGAAAAATTCCAAAAAAATTTAAGTGAAGAAAAATATTTATGAATGTAAATTACGTGGAACGCTAAAAAAATGAAAAAAATAACAAAATGAATTGTATAATCGGTGATATGGTAGAATTTGATGAAAAAAAGAAAAAAAGTTATTGAAAAAAATTGAGAAAAAGGAAAAAAACTTTTTTTATATCGTCCGCTTATTGCAAATATTGATTTTATTGGTATTTTATTTGCAATAAAAAAAGTCCAGACTTTGATTTTTACAAATTTTTCAGAAAAATGCTTTTGAATGCAAATTCTCAAAAATATTCCAGTTGTGCTAATCTTATCTAAAATTGACTTGGTTTCACAAGAAGAGCTGGAAGATTTTTTTTAATAAATTCAAAAAAATTTTTTTAAAGAGGCAATTTCCATTTTTTTCCAATTTCTACCGAAACAAAAAAACTGGACTTTCAGAATTAAAACAATACATAAATGAAAAAAATCCGTCGTAGTTTCAGGACCATCTGGAGCTGGAAAAATCAACGCTTATTAACACTTTAATTGGAGAAGAAGTATTAACTACAAATGATGTCAGCGGAAAAAAACTGGAAAAGGACGGCACACAACAATAGAGAGCCGATTTTTTTATGACAGCTCCCCACTCTTATCTAATAGATACGCCTGGATTTTCAACGCTGGACTTTCCAAAGCTGGAAAAATAAAAAAAGAATTGGAAAAAAATTATTTCCAGAATTTCTGGAATTTATTCCTAGCTGTAAATTCCGTGACTGTATTCACGTAAATGAGCCAAATTGCGCAATAAAGGAAAAATGTGGAAAATGGAAATATTTCAAGGGAACGATACGATTTTTTTACCTGTATTCGCTAGAAAAATATAAAAATTTTTTTAAAAGTATACTTAAATAATTTTTCATTTGAACAAATATTACTAAAGAAAAGAGTTGATTTTTTTATGGATAAAAAGGTTATAATATCGCCTTCTCTGCTTGTCTGCGGATTTTAGTAAATTAAGGGAAGAAATCGCAGAAGTGGAAAAAAATTTGGAGCAGAATATCTGCATTTGGATGTTATGGATGGGAACTTTGTGCCAAACATCAGTTACGGAGCTCCTGTTATTTCATCTTTAAGAAAGCATAGCAATCTTGTATTTGATGTTCATTTAATGGTAAATGAGCCTGATTATCTGATAAAGGATTTTTGCACAGTTTTCTGATATTATCACAGTTCATGCTGAAGCTGTAAAAACACTTGAACAGAACAATTCAGCTGATAAAAATCTTTTTGGGAAAAAAAGTAGGAGTTGCACTAAATCCTTCTACTCCGCTAGATATTTTTAAAATATGAATTAAAAAAATATTGACATGGTGCTAATTATGACTGTAAATCCTGGCTTTGGCGGTCAAAAAAATTTATTCCTGAAAATGGTTCAGAAAGTAAAGGACTTGCGAGAAATTGATAAAAAAATATTGACATTGAAGTGGATGGCGGAATAAACAATGAAACTGCAAAAACTTGTAGAAGGAAGCTGGAGCAAATATTTTTAGTTGCAGGTTCATATTTTTTTAGCGGAAATTACAAGGAAAAAAATTGAATCTTTAAAAATAAAGAAAAAAACAAAATTAAGAAAGGGGAAAAATCAAAATGTATGAGAAAATTGAAAATCTATTAGACAACTTTTTATAAAAACATACTATAAAATTGAAGAAATTAACTTAAATCAGGTAATAAAAGTGCTTGACAACATCGGAACTGCATATCATTGAAGCAATTGGAGAAAAATGAAATTACAATGAATGAACTTTCTGATAAATTGGGCATTACAATGGGAACAGCTTCTGTTGCTGTAAACAAATTAACTGAAAAGCAATTTCTAGAACGTTCTCGGTCGAATACCGACAGACGTAAAGTTTTTGTTAAACTGACTCAAAAGGGAGAGGTTGCCTTAAATTATCACGGTAATTTCCATTCGACTATCTTAGAAAAAAATAACAGAGGATATTCCAAAGGAAAAAAATTAGATACATTTGTTGAAGTTTTTTTGAAACAATTATGAGAAATCTTAATAAAGTCAAAAAGGACATCCAGCCTGAATCGATCTTGAATTTTGAAAAGGGCGATTTAGTTCAAGTATCTTCAATCAAGGGAAGCACAGCCATTAGAAAATATTTGAACGAAAAAAGGCGTTGTAATAAAATCGCTAATCAAAAATTTTAAATATTGATAAATATTTAATAAACATGATTGTTGATGGAGATGAAAAAGGTACTAAATGTTGAGGATGCTGAAAATATCATGGTTAGAAAAAAATGCACTTTAAAAAAATAACTGAAAAAAATATAAAAAAATAAAAAAAGGAGGGAAATATGCTCTATTTAGATGGGAATCGGAATTTCATTTCTTGTAAAGGAAATAAAGGAAAAAAATATTACGATATAAATTGACAAAAAAATTTTTTTCAATATGACAGAGTGTCATTTTCACTCTTTTTGGAAAAAAATAACCTGCTTTTTTTCAAGTAAAGGATAATTCAACTATTTTTTTTATTTAAAAGATGAAAAAAAGATCCAAATACTGACTTCCAGTCAAAAATTTCTGCTTTCATTAAAAAAACATCTGCAAAATTCTATTTTAATTAATATTAGACAGGAAGGCTTTGACAGGATTGTATATTTTGACTTTGAAAAGTTAAATCAATTTGGAGATGTGGAAAAAGTATACGTTAATTATTGAAATTATGGGAAAGGCAAGTAATATTTTTCCTGACTTGTAAAGATAAAATTCTGTCTGCACTTTTTTTTACTTCGATTGATATTGGAAACCGTGTTATTATGACTGGAGCAAAAATACACATTGCCTTTTTGAGGAAAAAAAGATTTCGCCAATTTATTTGGAAAAGGAAAAATTTTTCCATTTGAAACAGAAACTTTTTTTGGAAAAAGATTGAAGGTGCTGGGCGTGCTTTTTGCGGTACAGTGTTCACAAGATTACGATGTTTTTTTGAAAAGTATTTGTCTAGTTACAAACCTGTAATGTATGAAATATTAAATCGTGGAAAAAAATTCAGAAAGTGCTGACTTATAATGAGTTTTCAGAATTTAGTCAGAAGGAAAAATACTAATCCAGAAAAATAAAAAAATAACAGAAAATATTTTTGAAACTTTGAATGAAAGGCTTAAATGCTTATTTTAAAACAACAATTACTTCCAATGTCATTAGTGAAAAAAAGAAAAAGTTTGTTAAAAATATGTTGATTCTCAAATAAAAAAATTCAAAAAAATAGAAAAAAATATAAAAAGTTGACTTGAAAAAAATGAAAAATTTTTGAAAATTATAAAAAAATATCGGAGATATTTTTGGCGAGCAAATATGCATCAGATAAAAATATGGAATGAAAAAAAGTTACAGTTTTTTTGATTTTTTTATAATAATCAGGAAATTACGATAAATCTTGATCCGCTTTTTATCTCCAAATGATAATTTAAATTTTTATTATAATAAGTACAATAAAGGAAAACGTACTATTTCAGCCTTAAATATAAGATTTTCCGATATTCAGGATGAAATAAAAATATTTTTGAAGAAATAAAGATGTTCATTGAAAAGGAAAAATGATTTTTATTGGGATTGAAGAAATTGAAAATGAACTGAATTTATCAGATAATGGAAATAAAATAAAAAAATAAAAATTAAATTGAATAAAAACAAAAAAACGTGAATTATTGTCATTTGACTATAAAGGTTTTCAAATCTTTGTTGGAAGAAATAATAAAGAGAATGAGGAAATATCCTTTTCTAAAGGGCGACCAAATGATATATGGATGCATATAAAGGATATTCCTGGAAGTCATGTTCTTATTTTTACGAAATAATCAAGAACTTCCTGAAGATGCTTTTAATTTATGCCGCAAATCTCGCTTGTGAATATTCTAAAGCAAAAAAAGGCGATAAAGTTACAGTTGATTACTGTGAAAGAAAAATTTGTCAAGAAAAATAAAGAATAGTAAGCCTGGAAATGTGACTTATACTAATTTTTCATTCATTATTAGTTAATGTTACAGAAAAAAATCTCTTTAAAAAAATATTTTCTAAAATTAGATTATTATGTATCTTTCCTTTTTAATCAAAAAAATGTTTTTACTGCTTATTGACAAATGCCAAAAAAACTGTTGTAAAAATTAAAGTAATGATATTTAAGGAGGACTAATAATGGCAAGTAAAAACAGTTACTATGACAAATCCTACAGGATTACATACAAGACCAGGTGGAGTATTTGTTGCTAAAAGCAAAAGAATTTGAAAGTAAAGTAGAAGTTGAAAATGAAGGGAAAAAAAGTAAACGGAAAAATCTTTATTGAAATTATTATCAATTGGAATTAAAAAAACGGTTCAGAAGTTACAGTTCACGCTGAAGGGCCTGATGCTGAACAAGCAGTTGAAGTATTAGGAGAATTGTTAGCAACTATTAGAGACTAATAAATTCATTTAAAAATTACGCCAAGAAATCTATGTTTTTAAAAAATTTCTTTTTTTAGACATTTGATGAATGGCGTTTTTTTATTTAAAAAAATAATAAAAAAATAAGACTGCATGCGACAGAATTAAAAGATCTGATAAAAAAATAAGGAAATAGCTGAAATTTTACACTATTTCCTTTTTATAGTAAAACTTATTAAAAAAATAGAACTCAAAAAAACTATAATTATTTTTACTCAAGCCCTAAATTTATTAGGATTTCTTATTTATTTAATTTATCGTATCTTTTTGCCAATTGCAATGCTCTGTCTTTTGTTATTGATAATCTATCACTAGCGGCAAGTTCCCCAGCCATTCTTGGTCCTTCTTCTGCCTCATATTTATCGTACGCCTTCTGAACTTTAGTTTCTCTATCCTTTTTTTCCATTTTTTTGCTGTTCAGCTTTAAATTTTACTTTTTTTCCTTTGCTGGCAGTTTTTTTAGAATCAAATCATAGACTTTATTCATTTCTTTTTCCCATTCAGTATCCAAATCTAGTGAAGCATTTATCATATCAGCTCTTACTCCACTATCCCATCCAGCCTGTGCTTTTTTTCTTCTAAAGTTTTTCATTCTTTTTGTCAATTCATTTTCATATTTCCTGCAAATGCAACAGCTCCTAAAAAGTAATAATCCTGCTATTAATAATTTTCTCATTTTTTTATCAACTCCTATTTTTTTGTATTTTTGCATTAAATCACAAACCTCTTTTTTTCAGTCAACTTAATTTTCAATAAAAATTCAAATATTAATTATATCCTGTTGGACAATAATCCTTTAATATATATGGAAAAAAATTATATTCCCGTCCTTATCAATTTCAACCATTGTTTGAAGTTTTGTATCAAAAGTAAATCTTCTGTCATCTCCAGTATCTTTAGTTCCATATTCAACGGTAAATCCATTTTTTGCTACAGTTATAGGTTCGTCCCATCCGCCGTCATCCTCGCCACGTAAATACCACTTTTTCATTTTTTTTAAATATTTCAAGACCTTGATATTTTTCCTCGTCGCTTTTTCCAAATTATGTTTTCCATCTGTAGTAACTTTTATCGCAAATGCTGGTATCACAGCTAACGCCATAATTAAAAACAATACTTTTTTAATAATTATTACCTGCGCTTTCTGTTTAAATTTATCATTTCTTAATCACAACTTATTTATACAGTTTATAATAATCACGGTATAATTTATACATTTCAGGATTATCTTCAGGGAACTCTTTCAAATGTTCAGGATCATCAATTTTATCATGATTTTCTCGTACAATACTAATTATTCTTTTCGTTTTTCTATTCAAAATTACTGGATCTTTTTAATTTTTGTATCGTATCCAATACAGATATATTCATCACAAAAGCACATTTTTTTCCCTTAACTGCATTTTGTAATTCGTGAGACTCATTTTTCATCTCCAGTATCAGAAGCGTAATCCCAGAACTGATACTTCCCATTTTTCAATTTTTTGATTTCTATTGAAGTATCATCTGCTGATATCTCTTTTTCAGCAATATTTCCTCATGCAGTTTTCCATCGCTTGTGAAAGGCAAATCATAACCTTTGTAACTAAATTCTTCTTCTGAAAAACCCAATGACTCCCATCAATAGCAATAATGCCATAATAATTTTTTTCATTTTTCGTTCCCTCCGCTTTCTATTTTTTTCTTCTTTGTTTATTTTTTTTCACTAATAATATATCATAATTTTTATTAAAGAAAAAAATGAGAGTTTTTTTATTTTACTTATTATTTTTTTCTAGTCTGCTTTTTACTGTTTCATAAACTTTATTTTTTTATCTCTTATTTCATATACATCCTTTTCATGATTATATTTCATACCAAAACTTTCATAATCAGCATCAGCTAAAAATTTTTACCTTTAAAAATAAACGTTTTTTTCTTCCTTTTTGCATATTCAGTATCGCCATATGCACTAAACTGATGGCTTTCTGCTTTTTCAAGTTTTTCTAAATGCACCTTCATCTGTGTCTAAGTAATAAACTACATTATACTTATTTATATATTTGTCATTATATGTCGACAAATTATATGGATCAACCTTAGGAGCATCTTTTATTTTTTTACAAGTTTATGATTTTTTTACAAAAATACATACTGTCCTTATCGTGATACAAGTTAGTTTTGATTGCTAACTGTGAAAGATTTTCAATATCCACTTCCTTACCGTCTATCGGAGCTATACTTCCGTCTTTCTCAACAATGTAAAAATCCATTTTTTTATCTTCTATAAGAAAAATTGTCAACTAATCTGCTTATTTTCTTAAATGTTTTTTTACATCTATACCTTTTTAATTTCTTATTTTCATAATAGACATTGTTTTTTTATCTTTTGAATAATATCCATTTACTACAGATCCAAAAATCATATGTTAATTCAAATGTGTTTTTTTATCTGCTCCTTCTATTTTTTTATTTCCGTAGTAAACATTATTTTTTTATCCTTTATATAAGGAAGTTCTATTATCTTAATGGTGTCTCTATCAACACCCAATATTTTCTTACCCCCAAAATAAATATTATTTTTTTATCTTTTGAAAAAAACCATCACTTCCTATTTGGAATGTAGGTAAATCTGCTCCTATTATTTTTTTCTATTTGAATAATAAATATTGTTTTTTTATCTTTTGAATACAATTGATTTATCACTTCATACGTCTGAGGATCATATGGTAATTTTTTTCCAGTACCAAATTATCACTATCTCCATCAATATTGTAAATTCCATTTTTTTATCTTTTTAGATATCGACGCGCACTCCCGCTAATATTTATAATTTGAAAAAGTAATCGGATCTATTCCTTCTAATTTTTTTCCACCCTCTATTTTTCCCAGACATAAACTCCATTTTTATCTTTTGCATATACAGCATCTATTTCCTGAAATGTTGCTTTATCTATTTTTTTGGATTACTTCCTGCATAACTTATATTTACTGATAAAATCATAATTACAAATATTTTTAAAAAAACTTTATTTTTTTCATAACTAATGTTTCTCCTTCATTATTTTTTTAATCTGTAAATATTATTTATTATTTAATAAATCATATCTTTTTGCCAATTCTAAAGTTCTTTTTCTCTATTCCACTTGCCCAGGCATTTCCTCCTAGAGTTCCTGATATTGTTCCACCTTCTGACTCTTCAGTGCTTTTTTCAACATCTTCCTTAACTTTTTTTATCCATTCTTCCTGCTCTTTTTGCAATTTTTTTCCTTTTTCATTTTCTGATAATTTTTGATAATAACAATTCATAAACCTTTTTTTCATTTCTGCTTCCCATGAATCTCCTAATTTTTGAATTGCATTATTCATGTCTGCTGTCACTCCAGAATCCAAAGCTGGCTGAATTTCCTTTTTTACTGCTTCCATTCTTTCCAATATTTGAGTTTCATAACTGCTTTCTGATTTTATGCTGCTTGAAGAAACTGCCGTTGTTTTATTAACTTCTTGCTTTATTTCCGTTTCTTTCGTTTCCTTTTTTTCATCTTTTCCAGATTTTGAACATGCGACAACTCCCATTAATAGTACTGTTAATGTAAAAAATAGTTTTTTCATAAGTTTTTCTCCATTTTATTATTCGATTTTTCATTAATTATTGTATCGTAAGTTTATTAAAGAAAAATGAGAGTCACAAACAACAACATCTATTGCTATACAATTATTTTTTTGTTCTTTTTTTGCCTATTTCTCTCTTTTTGTTAAATGTACGAATTTTACCATTCAGGATAAATAACTCTCATGTCTTCAGGATCTATGAATACTGCCTTTTTTTCAATTCCACATCATATCCAATACAGATAGTTTCATCACAAATAGAATTTTTTTCACTGTTGCTTTTTTTCAACAGATGCTTCACTGTCAGGATCCTCAGAAGAACGTACGATTTCATACTCTCCATTTCCTGTTTTTTTCTTATTTCTAACTCTGTATCTTCCGAAACTATGCTTCTATTTAACAGTTTTTTTCCTCATGTAATTTTCCATCTGTATTAAATTTTTAAATCAAGTCCTCTTTCGCTCCATAACTTATTGCTCCTATTAGCAGTATTGCCATTAATAGCATTTTTTTCATACAAATCTTCCTCCCTGTTTATTTTATTAATATTATACCATATAATTTTTTTAAAAAAATACAATTATAACAATTTTAGTTTAAATGTCATATTCTTATGATTTACTCATCAATCCTTGTATTCCTTGCCTTAAATATGCTTATCCATTTTTTTAATTATTTAAATTTTTAGCTGATTTTTTTGAAGTAACATAAATTGAAATGATTGATTTGTCTTGAATTTTTTTGGCAAGGGGATTAGAATCCCTTGTTAATAATAAAATTAATTTTAAATTTATAAATTTAAACTGCTGAATTGATTTATTGCTATTTTTTTGAATAAAAAAACTGCATTACTTGACTAAAAAGACAAGAAGTATTTCTTCCATTTTGTGTAAGCATCATGCGATTTCCCTTTATATGAATTTTTTTACATTTTCATCGCTATATTTTTTTCTCCATTTGAAGATACAACCCTATCCAGTCGCCATTTTTTTATATGTTTTCATATCCAAAAAGTTGAACTATTTCATCTGTAATATAATTTACAGTATATATTTTTTTATTGCAGTTAAATTTTTTTAAATACAAGTTCCCTGCGTTTATCATTTATAACAGGATTTTTTTCTTTTTAACAGCTCCATTTAAAAACACATCCTATTAATAATATCCCAAATAACATTATTGTTAATTTTTTTGATATTTTCATAAAAAAATTCCCGCTTTCCCTTTTTTTATTTCCAATAAAGTTCAAAACATTAAACATTATGAACTCTTACTCCATATCTGAAATATTTTCTCCAGTATGGACTCTTTAATGATGACATTACAACTCCTTTTGAAGAAGAGGCATTAATAAATAGTGTATTACCAACATAAACTGCTGTATGATTTGTTCTATTTCCAGGCTTAAAGAAAACAATATCTCCCGATCTCAAGTTTTTGGCTGAGACTCTCGTCCCTTGCTTTTACTTGCTGTGTTGAAACTCTCGGAAGCTCCTTATTGAAAACTTCACGATAGACTCTACGTGTCAATGCTGAACAATCTATACCCTTTCTAGAATCTCCTCCTAATACATATCTTGTCCCACGCCACTTGCTATAGGAAGTTAAAAGTTTTTTTTCTACAGCCGCTCTTTTTCTTTCTTGAGTTGATCCCGAAGTCATCGCCTTTCTATGTCTTTGTCTTAGTTCTGCCATTTTTGTCTCAACAAGATCACTTTTTATTTTTTTGCAGAAACTCCATAAATTCCGCTATTTCCACTACTATGAACTTTTTTTACGTTTAAAAGGCTTATGAGAAGTTTTAGATTTTACAGTTTTTTTCCCCTTTGATGTTTTTTTGCATGAAGATTTGTTCCTACAAAAGTTGATAACATACATATCGCAGTCAAAAAAATTTATTTTTTTCATATATTTTTTTATTCCTTTCAAAATTAGTTTTTATAATATTTTTATTACATTAATTTTATCATTTTAGTGAATTACTCCAGCACTCACATTTATAACTTTTTCTTCAATATTCTATACAAAAAAATTGTATCATAGATATATCCTTTTTTTCAATTTTTTTACAAAAAAGTACACTAAATAAATTTAAAAAAATTACATTAATTAACTTACTAGACTATAAAAAGGGAGTCAAAACTCCCCTTATTAAATAAATTTGCCTAACTATAATTCAAAAATTTTTATTTATTAACTTTTTTTCAAATATCAAAGTTTTTTTCCCTTATCTGTTGTCAAAATCAAAGTTTTTTTGATCAGATAATTTAACTTTTTAGAATTTCCTAAAAGTTCCAAAAAAATTCCCTTTCAACTTTCATAAGATTTTCAGGGCCTGCCATTCTTGTTGAACCAAGAGGACCAATTTTAATATTATTATCAGTTATTTCACAATTTCCAAAAATAATTGTTTATTCCTGAATTTCCATTTATTCTGTTTTTCACTAAATGAAATGGTAATGCCCTCTTCGCTTTCTGAAATTAATTTACTGACATCTTTTCCATCCATGTTCAAAAGTTTCCAGCTTGTATCTTGCAACTGTTTATTCAATGCCAAGACTTTAAAAGTCCAGATTCCCTTTTTATTCTTGCTCAAAGTTAAAGTGCTGGCATTATAGCTGATTTTTTTGGAGAAGATTGTAAAAATATCAAAGAAATTTTGTTCAATGCTCATTAATTCTTCTGAACCTGCCATCAAAGTTGTAGCCACGCCAGCTGATAAAGTCGAGTTATTTTTTTAATTTTATAATTTCCAAAAATAATTATTTATCCCAGAAAAATCCATTAATTTTGTCACCTGAAAAAAATTAATTGTAACTTTACCACCCTTCGGAATTTCAACATTTTTTTCCATTTCGATTAATTTGTACCAATTCCCACGAAGTTTCATTTTAAGTTATAGATTTTTTTCTTTTTAGAATATGCACTTAAAAACAAAAGCAATTTAACAAAAAGACTGTAAAAAAATTCCAATTAAAAATAGACATTTTTTTTCATTTTAAATACCTCTTTCCTAATTTTTTTCTTAATTTTTATTTCCTTCTTAACTAAAGAATAACATATATTTGTTAAAGAAAAAAATGAGAAAACGGAAATCTTTACTTTTTTTATTTTTTTCTACCAAGCTGAATTTATTAAAACTTCTTCTCCGTATCCACCATTCATTTTTTTGAGGATTTGTAGAATTGTAAGCTCTTTTGAACTCTTATTCCACGAATTCCTAATTCTCTTGCGACTAAAAATATCATCGTCGCTGTCACCGTAGTGAATTGAAACATTGTGTTTTTTTCATATAATATGATTTATCATATTTGTAGCCACCTGTCGGAGTATCAGCTGTATATTCTACATAGACTTCTTCTGGCAAATCAAAGTATCTTTGCAATGTTTTTGATAATTTTGTTGAAGTATAGTTTTTATCTTTTGAATGTTTTGTTCTTCCTGTAATGAAAAATATGTGATCTCCTCTTTCCAAATGCATCTTAATTAAATCTTTTTGCAGATTGTTTTTGGAATTGAGTGTTCATCTCCATTTTCAGCAACATAATCCCAAAAATTTTTTTGATTATACAAATAACTTGCAGCTCCTCTTTTATCTCCTGGAATTTGGAAATGATATTGCCCATAATTAAAGTAACCGCTTGAATGCACCAATGTATCATCAATATCAAAACTTACATTAATAGGCCCTTTCCCTTCTAAACTTTTCTTAATGTCATCAACAGATACAAAATGAACAGCCTTCTGAACTTTATCTGTAGAATAAAATCCTTCGTGAGTATAAGGAACTTTTGGTCCTCTCACAAATATTACAGATGCAGACAAATAAAAAAATAATAATGCCTTTTTTTCATAACATTTCCTCCTGTATATTTTTTTAATTTTTTTACTATCTTATAGGCTCACAGCCTATAAATTCTCCCTTTGTCGTATAAGTACACAAATTTCCCGCTTTTTCTCTTCCATCACCTTTAGGGAATCTTAAAAATAAGAGCGACTAGATGATAGTACTGCTAAAGCTAATGTTAGAAGCATTGTTACCTTTTTTTCATAGGAAAAATCCTCCTCTAAAAATAATTTCCATTTGTAATTTTAAAAAAATTAAATGTAAAAAAGATGCTTTCCCGAAAGAAAACATCCCTTAATTTTTATATATCAAATACGATAGATTTAACTCTTGTCATGCTTTCTATACTGTATTTTTATCCCTTGAACTCCTGCTCCTGAACCTTTAATTCCTAAGAATGGGAAGCTGTCAGGCCCTCTTTGGGTCTTGTTATTTATATGTACTGTTCCTACTTCCAATTTTTCAGCAATTTCAAATGCTAATGGGAAATTTTTTTGTAAATACTGCTGATTGAAGTCCATATTCTGATTTATTTGCAATTTCTACTGCTTCATCTACAGATTTTACTCTGATAATTGGCAATACTGGTCCAAATGGTTCTTCCCAGGCGATTCTCATATCAGTTGTTACGTTGTCAAAAACTACTGGCCAGATTAGATTTTTTTCTCTTTTTACTGTTGTTAATGCTTTTGCACCTTTTTCTTGTGCATCTTTTATTAATCCTTCGATAAAGTCTGCTGATGGAGTATCAATTACTGTTGTAATGTCAGCATTGTCAAAAGGATCTCCAACAGTTAATTTTTTTCAACTTTTTCTTTTATCAAGTTTGCTAATTTATCTGCAACTGAATCCATTACAAGTACTCTTTTAATGGCAGTACATCTTTGTCCAGAATAGCTAAATGCTCCTGCTACGATATTTTTAGCGGCATTTTCCAAATCAGCATCTTCTAGTACGATTCCAGCATCTTTTCCACCTAATTCAAGCATAATTGGACGCATTCCAGCAAGTTTTCCGATTTTTTCCCCAATTGGTGTACTTCCTGTAAAAGTTTATAAAGTTTACTTCTTTTGTGTTCAATCAAATAATCTCCGATTTCAGAACCTTTTCCAGTTACAGAGTTAAGCACTCCCGCTGGAATTCCAGCTTCTGCAAACACTTTTGTCAATAATAATCCACTTATTGAACCTTGTGTAGGCGGTTTGAAAATTACTACATTTCCTCCGATTAAAGCTGGCACTATTTTAGATGCTGATAAGTTTACAGGATAGTTAAATGGCGCAATTGCAAGAACAACACCAACTGGCTCTCTTTTTACAGCTCCATATTTTCTCTTGCTTCCTGCTTCAAATCCTCCACCATTTACAAATTCTCCAGTGATTCTAAGCCCTTCTTCAGCGGCGTATCTAATTAAATCAGCAGTTCTCACAACTTCTGAAATAGCGACTTTTAATTCCTTTGGCTACTTCCTTTGCCAAGTTTTCCCCAATTTTATCCTTGTCTCTTTCAAGAATATCAGCAGCCTTATTCAAATATGCGGCTCTTTCTACGGCTGACAATGCTCTCCAAGCAGGCAAAGCCTTTCTGGCAGATTCCATAGCATAATCAACATCTTTTCTTGACATAGCTGGAACTGTTCCAAGTTCTTCCCCATTTATTGGTGAATAAATAGTTATTGTATTTTTTTAGAGTCTTTCCACTCTCCATTTACTAAATTTTTGATAATTCATCAAAATACCTCCTTATTTTACATATCTTTTATTTTACTATACACTTTATTTTATCATATATTTTACATAATTAATATAGTTTTTTTCATATATTTTATATTTTGCCGCTTATTACATCTGATTTACAGTTCCAAAAACATAAGTTTACTGTTATAATTCTAAAAAAATCTTTTTTTAAACACTCTTTTAATTTCAGACTTTTTCCGTTCCAGCCTTTCTGGCAGCTCATTTATCCAAACTAGCGGATCTTTAGGATTTACAAGCCTTTTTATATTATCCCGCTTTTTCTCTTCATCAAACCAGATAAGTTTCGTAATCGCCCCAGCCCCAATTCCAATAATTGTCTTATTTTCCTCAATCATTTCAATATTGTAAATCGATTCACATCCATTTAATGAATATCCAAGATTTTCTCCCCATTGAAAGCTGTTTTTCTGGCGATACATATAATATGGAAAAAGTCCTTTATTTTTAGTAACATTTCCAATTTTTTCATAAATTTTCCCATAATCCAGCACATCTTTATGGGCATAATTCTCCTTATTAAAGTGACTTGCATTTTTTTATTGCCAAATTATGAATTGTCAGATTTTCCATATCATACTTTGAAATTTCATCCATCGTATACAGAATATCTTCTGTAGTTTCACGTGGCAGTCCCAAAAATCAAATCCATATTTATTTCCAATCCAAGATTTTTTTAGCAATTTTGTAAACGTTGTCAAACTGTTCCCTGTTATGGTAGCGATTTACGAGTTTTTAGTGTCTTTTCATTAAAAGACTGGGGATTTATGCTGATTTTATTTACTCCATAACTTTTTAATAATAGTCAATTTCTCCTCATCTAAGGTATCAATTCTTCCAGCTTCAAATGTAAATTCCTTTAAATAATCTAAATTATAATTTTTCCTTTACTGTTTTTTTAAAAAGTTTGTCAATTTCTTTTTGCCGTTAAAAATCGAAGGCGTTCCTCCGCCAATGTAAATCGCGTTAATTTTTTTAAATCCAGTTCCTGTGTTAATTGCCCAATTTCACGGATTTCATGATAAATTGAGCCTATATATTCATCATATCTTTCAGCATATTTTTCCACGTAGCAGGTAGGCTGGAAATGAGCAGTATGAACATTTTTGTAGGGACAAAAAGGCAATACCGATATAAATTCCTATTGTTTCCTTGTCTAAATATGGTTCTTGACGTTTTACAATGTCTAGCAGAAGTTTCCGCTTTTCATCACTTACAAAAATATTTTTTTCCAATATTTTATCAATTTCTTCATAAGACAATCCCATTTTTAAAAAATCGCCCAATAATCTTTGTAGGACGCACACCTATTAAGATTCCCCATTTATATTTATTTTTTTATCAAATAATTCCATTAATGAGGCCTTTTGCCATAACTTCCGCCTGATCAAAATATTCATCATTTATCTTCTTATGTGAAAATGTCACTTTTTTTAAGATTTTTGCCACTATTTTTTTGTCAATCAATGCTGTATTTACAGTAATTAATTCAACATTTTTTTATTTTTTTATTATTTTTCTAGTTTTTCCACAATCTTCTGAAAAGTTTTCCACATTTTTACCCTTTTTCAAAAATTTACATTAATTTCTACATTATTTTTCACTGTTTTTCAGAAATAACACCATAATTTTTCAGGCAGAAGTACACGCACAAATTCCTCAAGTTTATTCTGATTAATCTCAATATTTGCTCTTATCATCTATTTTATAACTCCTACAAAAATAAAGTGCCAGTACAATTATTCCAAGAATGATCCGATAATATCCAAATACCTTGAAATCATGCTTTTTAATGTAGCTCATAAAGACTTTAATAACAGCATAGGCAAATATAAATGAAAGCACAAAACCTAATGCAATTAAAAACCATTCATATCCGCTTAATGCTGTTCCCAGTTTTACCAGCTTCAAAAGTGTCGCTCCAAGCATTGTCGGAATTGCAAGGAAAAAAATGAAAAATTCTGTCGCTAAAATCCTATTTAATCCAAGCAAAACTCCTCCAATAATAGTGGCAGCGGATCTTGAAGTACCTGGAATCATCGCAAGGCATTGAAATAGCCCCACTCCAATTGCGGTTTTTATAGGCATTTGAGTAATTGAAGTAATTTTACCTTCCTTTTTTTCGCCAGATTCCAGCCAAATAAGTATAACTCCATAAATAATCAGCGTTATTGCCACAACTACTGAATTAAATAGCACTTTATCAATAACATCATCGAACAAAAGTCCCAAAACAACTGCCGGAAGCACTGCAATCACTATTTTTTTATCCACATTTGAACAATATCCATCCGTTGACTTTTGACTAAGTCCTTTTTGCAAACGGAAAAATTCTTTTCCAGTAATACACAACTACCGACAAAATTGCCCCTAGCTGTATAATTATCTTAAACGCATTTGCAAATTCCTCATTTTTCGATAATTGCAAAAATTGATCCACAATGATCATATGTCCTGTGCTGCTGACAGGTATAAACTCTGTAAGCCCCTCCACAAGGCTTAAAAATAAATACTTTAATAATGTCTATGAACATAATAATTTCCTTTCCTCTTTATTTATACTAAATCCCATTTGAATTTGAAAAAAGTTTTATCTATTTCTGGCAAGAATTGAGACTCCTTGGCGAACAGAATTTATAACAAATCTCTTATTCTAATGGAAATAGTATTATATTTCAAAAAAATTTTTTTCAATTACTGTTTTTTTAATCCATGTTCCACATTTGAAGTTGAAATAAATTTAGAAATACTTTTTAATTTCAGGAATAGCATTTTCCACAGCCACAGGCATTCCCACAAGTTTCAATAATGGCTTATCATTTTGCACTATCTCCAACCGCTATCATTTCCTCAGGCTTTATATTTTCGATTTCTCCCAATTTTTTTCAATGTCTTCCCTTTATCCACATTTTTTTATTGGCAATTTCTAAAAAAATATTGGCTTTGAAATGGCAATAAAGTAGTCATTTCCATGAACTTTATTCATATGCTCTTCGGCTATTAATACTTCTTCAGGCGTTCCAATAATCATGCATTTTGTAGTTTTATCAATTCCTTTTTTCTAATTCTTCAAGCGAGATCAAATTTTTTTGGAATTTCATTTTACATTGATCTGCTTCGTACATTACTCCTTCTGTTGCCTCTGTCCCATAAATCGTATCTCCAACATACAAAAATCATCGGAACATTTATTTCCTTTGAAACCTTATAAACATTTTCAATATCCTGTTTGTCCAGCCCTTCGTGAAAAAAATCACTTCATTTGTCTTCATATCAATTAATTCGCCACCGTTAAATGCCAGCACGTAACCTTCATACTCATCCATCTGAAGCTCCTTTGCATACTCAAGCATCGCATAACTAGGTCTACCGCTTGCAAGCACAAATTTAACACCCTTTTCCCTTTGAACTTTCACAATCGCCTCAACATTCTCCCTTGTTATCCCATGTTCTTCATCCAGCAACGTTCCATCCATATCAGTTGCAATTAATTTATAATCCATAAAAATCCTCCCACTTTCTTTTATTCATAATTACTTTATTAATTTTTTTCAAATCATATTTATCATAAATATTATACAGGAAATATAGAAAAAAAGTCCAACTTAATAACCCTTTATTAATATCCATATTTTTTTAAAAATTATTTTCTAAGCAATAAGGCTTCTGATATATAATATAAGCAAAACAATTTAAAAAAATTAAAGGAGAAAGCCATGAAAAAAATTATTCTTAGTATCAATGTTATGCTTAACATTCACAATTCCAGCCAAAGCAGATTTCTGGAAAAAAATTAAAGAACGCTGTAATCGGAACAGATACTGCATCTTCATCAAATAGTTCTGGAAAAACTGGAGGAACTAGGGGATATTTAGTAAAAGATGATTGGGAAAAATAAAATTGTAAATCCTTTTTGATAAAAAAATCATTATAGAAATGAAGATGATATATATCTTTGCAGAAAGAAATTCTATATACACTCATAGAGATTTACAAGGAATATCAGAAAAAAAGTAAATTATGTAGAATGTAGAATGAAACCAGGAGGATTCTTATATGAAATTGGAAGTGAAACTTTTTATGGATATGTTAAATTTCCAGTATATTGGACTCATGGTTCTAATATTTTTAGGATGCTTTGAAAGAGATAAATCAGGAAAGGAACAAGAAATTCAAAGAGACATTTATTTTGATCATAATTTAGCAATGTATATTTGGGATAATCAATTAACAGTACAAACACTAGCTATGAAAAAAATGGAAAAAGTTGCTAAAACTCAATCTCCTTTCTATGATTCTAAATATCCTTATTTCGATTCACAAAAATCCTGGAACTGAAATTTTTTTATTAATGGGCAAAAAGTTAATATTAAATAGGTATTTAAATCTTTTGTTATTTTTAAAGTGATGGAAACTGGGAGAAATCTCAGTTTTCTTAATTGAGTAAAATTATTGCATGTGAAAAAGCAAAAAAATTGATTTTATAAAAAAATGGAGGAAATATGAAAAAAATTATAACTTTATTTATCATTTTTAGCTATGTTTACTGTATCATGTGGAAAAAAAGGTAAAAAGTAGATGAATCAAAATGCCTTACGCCAGAAAGGATTAAATGAAATGTTAAAAAGAATACTACAGCCATGCAGGTGGTCCTTATGGAAATACTGATTCCTTTTGATGAAAAATTATGAAAGATTTCTTCAAATACATGCTACTATCGGTTGTGAAATTAATAAGGGAAATGTAAAAAGAAAAAAATTTGAAGGTTTTGAAGAATCTAGAAGAGCATCAGGAAAAAGAAAAATCTGATATTAACTGATAAAAGCAACGTATCCACTTGATATATTAAAAAAACTTACAAACTTAATCTTACATATAAAAACATTTGAAGAACAAAAGAAAAACATGTAGATGAATATGCGCAAATGCAAAAAAAGAATTAGAAAAACTTAGATCCAAATAAATTGGAACAAGAAACAGTTAAAAACATATAATGAAATCTCAAAACTTATTTCTAAAGAAAAATTTAAAAAAATTCTGATGTCTCATTAGTGGGTCCAAATGTAAATGTAGCACATATTTTTACAAGGGGATTATGAATGGAATTACTAAAAAAATAAAAAAAGAAAGGAAAGAAGAAATATGAACCATTTTATAGCAGTTATTAATGACTCTTCATTAATAATGAAATCTATATTTTTAGCGACAATACTGCTGCATATATTTATTATATTTAAAGCGGCAAGACAAAAAAAGCTGACAGAAGGGATAACAAAAGGAAAAAGTCTGGATTACATACGCTGTAATTTACTGGTTAGGAGGATTTATTGGAGGTACAATTATAAGTATTTTTGGTAATATTTATTTTACAAGGTATTTTTTTTATTTTTAAATTTTTTTAAACTATGCTCATATAAATGAATCGACAATTTTTATGATCGGATACTCTTTACATGCAGTAGCCAGTGCAATTATTTTTTTAAAATCTTGAACAAGCGATATTTAACTTCAGAAAAAAATATAGGAATAGAAGAAGCTACAGATACAAAAACAATACATACTTTTACTTTTTTAAAAATTAATTGGAATTGGAATTTTTAGCATTTTTTTGGATTATTATTTGCTATACCATTAATTTTATTTGCCGTAGCAGTTTATGTACTATTTAAATTACTAGGTATCACAAGTTTTGTAGCTGGAATGACATCAAATAGAATTCAAGAAGTTCAAGATGATATTGATATGGTAGCTTATAAAAGACAACAATACGGAGTTCATAATAAAAAGCGAAAGAATTATTTCTGATTCAGAAGCACAACAAATTAAAGAAAGAATGGATAATAGAAATAAAAAAATTTTTGATTATAAAAATATAATCGTGAGTAGTCCAAAAAAATATAGAGAAATGAAATATTTAAATAGTAAATTTTTTTAAATCAGAAGATATATTTATTAAATTAAAAGAAAATAATTTACAAAAAACATAATTAAAAAAAGGAAGTGAAAAATAATGAAAAAAATTATTATTAGTCAGCTTATTATTAGGAAGTTTTTGCATTTGGACAAACAATCGTAACAAAAAAAGGAAGTTACTGCACAGGAATTACATCTATTGGTGGAGATCATGGTTCTGGAGCGGGAGAATTTTTTTAGATTTTATAAAGTTTGTAACATTAACGGCAAAGAATATAATGATGTGGCTCTTGGATATACTTGGGGAAGAAGCGATAATGTAGCGCCATATAAATTTTTTTAATAAAAAAATTAAAGGCTAATCATAAAACATACTTTTAATGCGGGTACAAAATTAAATTTTTGAAAAAAACTATACTGTAGAAATGCGTGGAACAGGTTACTCAAAAATCATCTGAGCTTGGCTTTGAAAATGTCGGATTTTTGAGAAAAACTGTAAAAAAACTATTTTGGTTTTGAAGCGGCAGACTACAAAAAAATTGCCATTTACTGATGAAATTAAATAATCTTGATAGAATTTTGAAAAAGAAAAATTTGGGATTGTCAAATAAAAAAATTATAAATATGAGCAGTCCACAAACTGCTAAAGAAAGGAAATATTTAAATATGAAAAAAATTATCAATCACAATTCTTATTTTTAGCATTTATGGTATCTTGTTCAAACCAAAAATAAAGATAATAATGCAAAAGATACTAGATATCAATCAGCTACTTATACAAAGTCGCAAAAATCCACAAGGAGCTACGGTTGCATTAAATTCAACTGATTTTTAGGGTTGATAACAATTTTATCTATTATAAAGGAGCAATTTCTACAGGAAAAAAATTACATTTGATCTTCCACAAAAAAAGTGGATATTTCTTTTGTAAGTAACGGAAAATTGCAAGGGGAAACTGAAATAAATTATAAATTGACTGGAACGAAGAAAGTGCAAGTTTATGAGCAAGGAAAAACTTATGCGACTTTTACTCAGACTGAAAAATAATGTAACAACTGTCGTAGATTATTCTGATGATCCTGCTTCTATTGATAACCGAAAAAAATTGTAAAAGTTGCTACAAAATATGATAAAAAAACTCGTATTCAATGGATTTTTGTAACTTTGGATGGAGAAATTAAAAAAAGATGGAAAAACTTTGAAGGATTTGGAAGTAAAAGAAGAAGATTATCAAAAATATGTAAGCGGAGTAGTTGAAGAAAATGGCGGAGTTTATAAAATTTACTATAGCTTTGACAACTCAACTGGAGAAGTTTCTGAAACACGATATAAACTTGATTCTAAAAAAACAAAAAAAGCGAAATATTGTCTGGAATTAGAAAAATTAAGTGAAATTAATATGGTACTTGAAAATGGAATGACTTTATTCAGAAGAATAATGTCAGCTACTGGAGAAAGTGCCACTCCTGTCGCTATAACTCCAGTTCCAGGACAATCAGGACAGCCTGCCGCTCCTGCTCCAAATGTAACAAATTCAGCAAATACAACTAATCCTAATCCAATTACTCCATCAGCGCAGTCTAATCAAAATGACGATGATTTGGCGACATTGGACAGAGTTTATGATGAAGTTATGCATAAAAAAATAATGAAAAATATTTTAAAAAAACTTTTTTTCAAAACAAAAAAATTGGGATACATAAGAAATACATTATTTGCTAAAAAAAGGATACATATTTACAAAAAAATCTTGAATATGCTAACTATTTTTTTCTAAAAAAAGCTGGTATCAAGGAAGATACAACACAGATAACCTTTTAAACAAAGAAGAACAAAAAAATTTGTTGAGATAATACAAAAAAATATGAAAAAAATAATTTATTTTAAAAATTATTTTGTTTATGTTAAAAAAATAGGAGGAAAAAAATGGATAATAATAATACAGAAAAATAAAACAAATAATCAAAAATTCAAATACAAATAATAATTCTGGAAATATTTCACAATTAGGATTCTTAGATAATATTCTGCAAAAAAAGATAATGAAAAATAATAAACTTTTTTTTGAAAATAGTATTCTGGCTGACTGCAGTAGCTTCAGTTATACTTCTTTATACTGGAATAAAAGGTTTAAGTTTGTACCTTAATGCAAAAAAGTCGCTTCAGAAGCTAGTTCAGGATCTTTAGATAATTTGTTTAGTAGTGGTGCAAATTTACTGGGAAAAGGGATGGATTTCTTTTCAACAGCTAAAAACAATGCAAGGGATTTTAAATTTAATAGTAATTACTGTAATTGTGGCTACTGTTTTGATTTATCTAAAGGCAAAAAAGAAAAATAAAAATAGAAAAAAATTAAAAAAATCTAAATTATTATTTTATTGGTGGATTTATAATATTTGGACTTTTTAGAAATGTATGCAGTGCATGGACTTATAAAAGCATTAACTTCTTTATCAGGTATGTTTGGAGCGACTACAGGCTCAGCACCAAATTTTTGGTTTAATAAAAATTTTCTTTAACATTGATTTTCATAACTTCATTAGGTTCGGTAATAACAAATTATTTTGTTATTTTTTTAGAGGAAAAAAATATAGAAATTGAAGATATAAAAATCAGAATGGAATAACGGAGCTGAAAAAAATAAATGCAATAGATCCTGAGAAAAAGAAAAAAATATACAGCTATTGGAATAGCTATAGTTGGAATTATTGCATTATACTACATTTGCGCAAATTTCATATTTTTTTGCAAAAATTTTGACTTTAATAAATATTATACAGTTAGAATCGATGGAGCTTCTGGAAGCGGGAAAAATAACAAATTATCAAAAATCCTGAATTTCCGCTAGAAACTGCAAATAGCAATACAGAAAAAAACCTAAAAAAAGAGGAAGAGTTTGCAAAAGAAGGGGGAATTACATTTAATTTTTTTCCAAAACTGAAAGGAATACAAAATGGAGATACGATTGATGTTGAAGTTTCTTATAATAAAGATGTAGCAAAAAAATTAAAGATCTCGTCCTCAAAACAGTAAATTTAAAAATAAAAAGTCAATGGACTTCTTGAATATGCTAAAAAAATGCTAATCAAGTAAAAGATTTGAAAAAAATTATATTACAAAAACTTGCACAAAGAAAAAAATTGAATTGCAAAAAGATGATAATCCTTCTGATAATCCTAATTTATCAGGAATTTATTACAAACAGGATGAAAATGGAAATTTATCAATTAAATATTTCATTCAAAAACACATTTGCTGGATTCCTTGGCAATACTGAATCTTTTGAACCAGTTGAAATTGGGAACATAGTTTTAGATAAAAAAATAACAATATTACTTCTTATGAAGAAATAAAGTCTAACTCTTTTTCTTCAGAAAAAAATATAATAACGCTGGGGAAGTTCAGGGTCGCGATGAGTTCACAAGGATATACTTTATTGAATTAGTACAGAAAAAAACATCCTATTAGAGTCTTGACTTCTTGCAATGAAATTAGTAATTATTTCGCTAATTAAATAGAAATAGTGTTAAACTGGGATTTCTCCCAGTTTTTTATTTTTCAAAATTCATACTTTCCAAAAAAATTCTTCAAAATAAAAACCATCTCAAAAAGCCCGTAAACTTTTCAAGACAGTTCTTAAAAACAAATATTCTTTTTTATCCTCCCAAATAGGCCTTCTTAATTTCAGGATTTGTAAGTAGTTCCTTCCCTGTTCCTTCCAAAATGATTTTCCCAGTTTCCAGAACATATCCTCTATCTGCGATTGAAAGCGCCATATTGGCATTTTGTTCTACCAACAATACAGTTACATTTTCCTCCTTGTTGATTTTTTCAATGATGTTGAAGATTTCCTGCACTAATAGTGGCGCTAGCCCCATTGACGGCTCATCCAGTAATAATAACGAAGGATTTGACATCAAAGCTCTTGCCATTGCCAGCATTTGCTGTTCTCCTCCACTCATTGTTCCTGCCAACTGCTTTTTACGTTCAGCAAGTCTTGGGAATAGCGAGAACATGTGTTCCATGTCTTTTTTTATTTGTTCCACATCATTTCTTGTGTATGCTCCCATTTCCAAGTTTTTCCAGCACAGTCAGCTCTGTAAAGATTCTACGGCCTTCTGGAACATGTGCCATTCCACGGCTGACAAGCTTATAAGCATCAGCATTGGTTATATTTTCTCCGCTCAAGGAAATTTCTCCTGATTTTATTGGTACAAGCCCTGAAATAGCGTGAAGTGTGGATGTTTTTTTCCAGCTCCATTTGCACCAATTAGAGAAACGATTTCACCTTTTTTTATTTGAAATGAAATGTTTTTTTATAGCGTGAATTCCGCCATAGTAGACATTTAAGTCATTTACATTTAAAAATATTCACATTTCCTCCTTTTTGCTAATTTTATTAATTTTGCGACTCAAATTCATTTTATTCTCCTAAATAAGCTGTGATAACTTCCTTATTATTCTGAATTTCATCCGGAAGCCCTGAAGCAATGATTCTTCCAAAGTTTAGCACATATAATCTTTCACAAATTCCCATTACCAGATCCATATCATGTTCAATTAACAAAATTGCAATTTTAAACTTATTTCTTATAAAGCTAATTGTATTCATTAATTCCTTCGTTTCATTCGGATTCATTCCAGTCGCTGGCTCATCTAGCAATGACAGAATTTAGGATTTGTAGCCAAAGCTCTTGCTATTTCCAGTTTTTCTTTGCTGTCCATAAGACAAGTTTCCAGCAGTAATATTCGCCATTTCAGCCATGTCAAAAATATCCAGCAAATCAAGCGCCTTATCTGTCACTTCCTTTTCTTCCTTCCAAAATCTAGGAAGTCTAAAAATCGCTTCAAAAGTATTATAATTCATACTATTGTTAAATGCCAGCTTTTACATTGTCTAATACGCTTAGTTCCTTAAACAGCCTAATATTTTTGAAATGTTCTGGCAACTCCTAAAAGCAACTATTTGTGGAGTAGTTTTTCTTATTTATACTAATCTGATTTATAGAAATATCTCCATCTGTAGGCTTATAAACACCTGTAAGCAAATTAAATATTGTTGTTTTTTTCCAGCTCCATTCGGTCCAATCAGCCCAACTAGCTCGCTTTCTTTTTATTTCAATATTTACATCATCAACTGCTCTTAGCCCTCCAAAAGATATTCCCAAATCTGTCGTTTTTTTAATAATGACATATTTATATCTCCTATTTTACTTCTTTTTTTATTTTATTAAAAAAATACTTAATTTTTAATTTTCATCACTTTCATTTTTTTGCTATTTTTTTATGATCTCTAATTCGCTTAATTCTTCTTTTTGTTCCTGCAAATGTAAATTCTTTTTGTTCCAAAAAAATTCCCTTTGGACGGAAAAATCATCAATGAAATCAATATAATTGCGTAAACTAAGTATCTAAACTGTGAAACATCTCTTAATTTTTTTCATTTAATAATGTCAAAATTACCGCAAGCAACAATCGCTCCCGTAATACTTCCAAGTCCTCCAAGCACAACCATAACAAGAATTTCTATAGAGAATAAAAAAATCCAAATTTATCAGGTGTCAAAATTCCCACATTATGAGCAAACAGTGACCCTCCAACTCCAGCAAAAAAATGCTGAAAAATGCAAATCCATAAAGTTTTACACGATTTAATCCAATTCCAATATTTTCAGCCGCAATTTCATCTTCCCTAATTGACAGAATTTCTTTCCCCTTTTCGAGAAGTCATAGCCATCGCAATTATAACAATTGAAATAACTACAATGAAATATGTATTTGAAAAAAACTCAAAAAGTGGTGGAATATTGCTAAGTCCAGTCGCTCCACCTAAAAAAAGTCCAAATTTTTGAATAATATATTTTACAATTTCTCCAAATGCAAGCGTGATAATTGCAAGATAATCTCCCCTTAGTCTAAGTGTACTTCCACCAACTAAAAAAATCCAAATACAGTCGCAACTAATCCACCAAACAGTGATACTAAAAATTAATTGTAAAAAAATGGCGGTAAATTATAGCTTGTCAATATTTTTAGAAATAAATGCTGCTGAATATCCACCTATTGCGATAAATCCAGCTTGTCCCAAGTTAAGCTGTCCCATAAGTCCGACTGTTATGTTTAAACTTACTGAAAATAACACGTAAATTAGGATATTTATATAAATTCCCTTTGTATAGCTGAAAGGGTCATTTGGATTAAAAAGTAAAACTTAGAACAAAAATAAAAATACAACTATCAAAAAGAAATGTAGCAACATAATTTTTTTCACATTTAACTTGTTAAAAATAATTCAAGTCTTTCCATTTATAATTTTTTTGCTTCTTTACTTTTTTTAGGATGTTCATCTTGTTTTTCTAAACTAGCTATATTTTTTTATTTTTTTCTTCTTTATTATTTTTTTCCATTTTCCATTTTCCTCCCTTCCAATTATACTTTTTTTCCTTCATATTTTTTCCAAACAATCCATTTGGTCTAAAAATCAATATTAATATAAGCACCCCAAATACAATCGGATTTGCCCAAGTTGTAAGCGATGATCCTTTTACATATGCTTCAAGCAGTCCTAAAACATATCCTCCAACCATAGCTCCAGGAATACTTCCAATTCCTCCAAATACAGCCGCAATAAATGCCTTCAGTCCTGGCAGCATTCCCATATATGGCTCAATTTGCGGATAAACAATCGCATATAATGCTCCACCCAATGCACCAAGTCCAGAACCAATAGCAAATGTTATGGCAATAGTTCTATTTACATTAATTCCCATAAGCTGTGCCGCTCCTGTATCTTGTGAAACCGCTCTTGTAGCTTTTCCCAATTTTGTCTTTTTAATAAATAAATTTAAAGCTACCATGCATATTATTGTGATTACAATTACAAATATTGTAAGCGTACTAATTTCCAAAAATCCTAGCTTCATTTTATTATCATTTGATAAAAATGCCGGTATATATTTTGGATCAATAACTCTCGGATTTGCTCCAAATATTATAAGTGCCAGACTTTCCAGCAAGAAACTCATTCCAATCGCTGTAATCAATGCTGAAATCTTAGGCGCATTCCTAATCGGACGATATGCAAAAAAGTCGATTACAACTCCTAAGATCGCACAAAAAATGATTGACAAAAAAATAGCCAGTATTAATGGCATCCCATTTGACACAGCGATAAGCGTAACATAAGCTCCTACCATAAGTATATCACCGTGTGCAAAATTTATAAGTTTAACGATTCCGTAAACCATTGTATATCCCAAAGCAATCAGGGCATAAATACTTCCAGTTTGCAGTCCGTTAATAGTTTGTTCAATAAAACTCTTTAACATATTTAAAAACTCCTATACTTTCCACTTATACAGTTTATTTTTTTATTTTATATTTTTAATACTTAGGCAACCTAAAAACTATATTCAATTTTACTCAAATTTCCATGTAATCTTAAAAGTCGCTTACGTATATTCATTTTTATTAAATTCTAAATTATTAAATAAAAAAATCTTGATAAAAAAAGTTCTCGATTGCTAGAAGAAAGAAAAAAATCCCCAACAACCGAACTTTATAATAATTATTACTTTCCATATTTAGATGTATTCGACAATCTGAATTTTTTTATTTCAACAAGGGGTTTTTAACCCCTTGCTTCAAAAATATCTGTTTTGTTAAATTTTAAATTTCTCTAATTTATGAATAATTCTATTATTTTAGAATTTTTTTCTTTTAATGTAAGTTTTCCATCTTTTACTTCAATAAATGTAACTTTCTTTTTCAGGGTTTCTTTCTGAATCATATTTTTAATGAACCTGTAACAAGATTTGTTCCAGTAAAGTTCTTAATTGCATCTTTAATTTCATCTTTTTGAAGAAAGATCTTTTACATTTTTCAATGCAGTTTCTAAAAATTGTTCCAGTATCGTATCCTAAAGCCGCAAAAATAATTGGATCAGCTTTATATTCCTTTTTATATTCAGCAATGAATTTTTGAACATGTTGGTCAGGATCATCTGGTGCAAATTGACTTGCAAAAATTGCTCCATTAGCAACTTTTCCAAAGTTAGTTTGGATTCCATCCCATCCATCTCCACCCATAAATTGAGCGTTTATTCCAAGTTCTTTTGATTGTGTCAAAATTAATCCAATTGTATTATAATAATCAGGTACAAAAAAATTACTTCAGGATTATATCCTTTTACTTTTGTAAGTAATGCTCTAAAGTCTTTGTCATCAGCAGTATATTGTTCTTCTTTAACTTGGATTCCTTCTTTTTTAGCTTGTTCCTTAAATGCATTTTGCAAGTCCAACTGAATAATCACTACCTGTATTAGTCAATACTGTAACATTTTTATAACCTTTAGATTTTGCATATTTTGCAACAACAACACCTTGGTAAGGATCTGTAAATGTTGTTCTAAATACGAAATCCTTATCCTTTGTAATATCAAATGCAGTTCCAGTTGCTGTAATCATAGGAACTTTTGCTTGTTGTGCAAGCGGTGCAATTGCAAGAGATGGTCCAGATGTAACTTCTCCCATGAAAATATCAATTTTATCTTGTGAAACCATTTTTTTAAATGCATTAATTGCTTCTTGCACATCTCCTTTACTATCTGCAACGACAAGTTCGATTTTTTTACCGTTAATTCCGCCAGCGGCATTTATTTCCTTTACCTTCAATTTAAATCCATTAATTGCACTTGTTCCATATTGTGCCACATTTCCAGTCAATGCCCCAATAACACCAATTTTTATAACATTTTTATCTTTTCCAGTTTTAGCTCCGCGACTAAGTACAAACAATGCTAATAATGAAATCAAACATAATAGCTTTTTTTCATAATTGTTCTCCTTTATAAAATATTTTTTTATATTTAAAAAAATAATTTACTTAAAATTTTCGTTTCCAGTTTCTTATTTCCTTAAATTCTTTTTACTTTTTAGAATTTTTTTCCTTTAATGTAAGTTTTTCCACCTTTTACTTGGATAAATGTAACCGCCTTTTTCAGGATTTCTATCAGCGTCAAATTTTAATTTACCAGTTACCAGGTCAATACCGCTTACATTATTCATAGCTTCCCTTATAGATGTTCCTGATAAATCCTTTTGTAGATTTTAAAGCAGTTTCTACAATTTCTACAGTATCATAACCAAGTCTGCAAACATTATTGGCTCTTTGTTATATTTATCCTTGTAAGCCTTCATAAATTTCTGAACATTTTCAGCCTTGTCATCTGGTGCAAATTGACTTGCAAAAAAATTGCTCCTTCTGCAACCTTTCCAAAGTTAGTCTGGATTCCATCCCATCCATCTCCACCAAGATACTGTGCATTAATTCCCAAATCTTTAGCTTGTGAGATAATAAGCCCAATTGTATTGTAATAATCAGGTATAAAAATAGCTTGTGGATTTTGTCCTTTTACTTTTGTCAAAAATTGCTTTTAAAGTCTTTATCATCATTTGTATATTTTTTTCTTCAGTAATAGTTATTCCATCTTTTGCAGCTTGTGCCTTAAATGCATTTGCAATTCCTACAGAATAGTCATTTGAAGAGTTTGTCAATATTGCAATTGATTTTATGCCTTTAGATTTTGCATATTTCGCAGTGGCAGTTCCTTGATAAGGATCTGTAAATGTTGTTCTAAATACAAAATCTTTTCCTTTTGTAACATCAAGGCTTGTAGCTGTTGCTGAAATTAAAGGTACTTTTGCCTGTTGCGCAAGTCCTGAAATAGCTTGTGAAGTAGCCGATACAACTTCTCCAATCACAACATTAACTTTATCTTGTGAAACCATCTTTTTAAAGGCATTTACTGCTTCCTGAACATCTCCCTTACTATCTGCAGTTATAAGCTCAATTTTTTTACCATTGATTCCCACCTGCATTATTAATAGCATCAACCTTCAGTTCCACACCTTCTTTTACCGCTACTCCATATTGTGCATAATTCCCAGTAAGCGGCGCAATAACTCCAATTTTTATAACATTGCCATCATTAGCCTTTTTACCGCATCCAACAATAAACACCGTGGCTAACAGCATCATTAAAAATACTTTTTTCATATTGTCATCTTCCTTTCTATTTTAATGCTAAACTCCATCTAAATATATTTTTATTTGTTTTCTAGAAAAAAATTTTTAATTCTTTAAAAGAAATTTATAACAAACCCGCTATCCAAATGGAAAAATAGCAAAAAAATTATTTATACACTTATTTATGTTTATTATTATATCACAAAAAAATAAAGAATTGAAATTATTTTTAAAAAAATTTATACAAAAAGCTACTACATTTCGTAGTAGCAAAAAAATTATTTTTTTATTATTATTAAAATACTAAGCTCTTATTAATTTCCTAAGTTGAAATTATAACCTACACCAAGAGATACTCTTCTGTAATTAGCATCATATTTAGAATTAACTCTTACAGGTCCTTCGTATTTGTATTCACCTTGGTTTTCTTTATACATAAGTTCTACGTTTACGTTGTTGTAGTTGATTCCTCCACCTACTCCGTAGTATAATCCATTTTTAGCTTTGAATTTTCCTAAAACACCATAGTCATGGTTTCCACTGTTGAATGAATATCCTAAATCACCTTTAACATAAGGTTTTACAACTGTTTGTGTGTCAAAAGTATATTTAGCTGTTGCATACACTGGAACAGAGTTATAGTTTTTTTCATTTTGTCCTTTTACTTTATCTTTTAAGTCTTTGTGGAATTGGAAAGCTGTACCTCCTCCAACTTCTAATCCAGGAACTACTTCGTTTCTGTATTCAACTCCAATTTCTCCTGAACTGTTTTTAGTTTTTTGAGTTCTCCAATCTTTTTCATAATGGTATTTTCCACCAAAATCTATTCCACCTTTAACTTCTACTTTTCCTGCATCTGCAAATGAAGCTGCTCCTAAAACTAGAAATAAACCAATTAATGTTTTTTTCATAATTAATCACCTTTCTTTTCTAAAAAATTTTTTTCCTAAAAATCTCCTCTAAATTGCTCCTACTTATAAAAAAATAGGAATTTCCTGTGAATGTAAACTATTTTATACATTTCAGCAGATCTCACAGATAATTATTAACCTGTGATAACATTATACTATATTTTTTTATCATTTCATCAATCTTTTTTTATTTTACTTTCTATTTATAAAAGACAAAAAAACTTTTTTTAAGTTTATGACGAAACTTTTTTTAAAAACTACAGTATGCATCATTTTTATAAATCTTCTAACCTTAAATGATAACTTATTATACATTACAGTTCTTATAAACAAGTTTATATATATTTATTTTTTTATCTTTGAAAAACAAAAAAACAACCTAACTTTTTAAATAGCAAAAAGAAAGATTGTTTTTTTAATTATTTGTTTTGATTTCTAAGTTCTTCAGGTTTTTTTGTGATACTCCTGTTGAAGGTCCTGTTTCTGGTAATTCTACTGCTGTTTCATTTTCAGTTTTTCCCAAGATTTCCCAGATTTAATAATGTTGTGTTAAGTTTACCAAGCAATACATCAATATTTTCAGCTGTAACAACTACTTTTTCCCCTTGCGGAGTCTTCTTAACTACAAATTTAGTTGTATTTTTTTTGTTTTTTTGGCTTATCTTTTGCTTCAAGTTCCTGTTTAAATCTTTCTTCAGCTGAAAGTGGTTTAGAATCTTTGTTTGTAAAAACTTCTTGTGACATTTTTTGAAAAACTTTTAAAAATACTTTTTGTACATCTAAATTTGTTACTTCTACAGTTACGATAGTAGTATCATTATCCTGTTTTTTTCTGTTCCGATTATTTTATATTCAAGATTTTTCAATAATGTTTTTAAAAAAAGCAATTCTTGAGTCTTATTAGTATAAGTCATTTCCAAATTTCCTTCAAAAACCATCATCAATAGCATATTTTTCTGCCTCTTTTTGGCTTACCGGCCTTTATATTATTAATAAATTTTTGAAACTGTGTCATTAGGCCCTGATCCGCAACTAACTAAACATAAAAAGCATAAGCATCCCTAACAGTAATTTTTTTCATCTATAACTCCCTTCTCTTTCTATTTATAATATTACTTTTGTTCTTTATTATTTATTCTACATCATTTGAATTAATAAGTCAAGGGAGTTTTGAAATTTTAGTGAATAGTGACAGAAATTCATTATTATTTTTTATTTTTCCTGATTTTCCAATTTTTTTTCTAATTTTTTAACTCTTTTTACAAGTTCAGGTACTTTTCCCATCGACATTTTCACTCTCAAATCATCCATGTGGTCTCTCAAAGGAAATCCTGACATTTGTTTTCCATCAGGAACATCATTTGTAACACCTGATTTTTGCAGCAATTACAACATTATTTCCAATTTTTAAGTGTCCAGCCACTCCGACTTGTCCTGCAAGAGTCGTATTATCTCCAACTTCCACGCTTCCAGAAATTCCCACTTGTGCGATAATAAAGCAATTCGAACCAATCACATCATTATGAGCAATATGAACCAAATTATCAATTTTCGTACCTTTTTTTATAATCGTATCTCCAATCGCTCCTCTATCAACGCAAGTATTTGCTCCTATTTCCACTTCATCTTCCAAGATAACATGTCCAATTTGCTCGATTTTCACATTATCACCTTTCACTTTTATGTATCCAAATCCATCAGATCCAATAACTGCACCTGGCTGAAAAATACATTTTTTCCCAATCTTAGAAAATTCTCTAATCGTAACATTCGAGTAAACAATTGTCCCATCTCCAATTTCTGTCCCTTCAAAAATCGAAACATTCGGATAAATTACAACATTTTTCCCAATTTTTACATTATGTCCAATGTATGTATTAATTTCTGAGACACTCGCTGTTTCATCAATTATTGCTGAATCTTCTATCGGTTTTTTTCAAATGGTTTCACTTTCGGTTTAAAAAAAGTTAAGCAAAAATTGGCATTAATTCTCTCGGATTTTTTTCAACCACAATATACGTTCTGTCTTTCGGCAAATTTTTCCAACGGTGGAACAATTATTGCACCAGCAGTACATTTATCAATACTTTTCAACATTTTTTTCATCTGTCGCAAAAGTCAACTCATCTTCTGTCGCATAAAAAAATGGAGCTAATCTTTTAAAAAAATTAAATTTTTCATTTCCAACTATTTTTTTCCACTAATTAATTCTGCAACTTCTTTTTATATTATACATTTTGAATACCTCCTATATAGCCATTTACAAAAAAATTTATAAAATTTTTTTATAAAAATTATAGGGATGAAATCAATCATCCCACATAATTATTTTTTTAAATTTTTTTCTCACACAAGGGTAAGACTCTTTTGCTTCAGGATATTTATTTTATTAAACCTGAAGTTTGCATAGTTATCGAATAGATCTATTTTTACTTGTCTGAAAAAATTAGAATGATTGCCCGAAACTAAAGTAGAATTTACCCTTATCTTTTTTCTCACCTTTTTTCTCAGGATCCATAGGCCAACCATAATCAAATCTTAACGGTCCAATTGGCGTATTCAATCTTACCCCAACTCCATAACCTTTTTTAAGATCTTTAAAGTCATGTGCCGCCTTTCTGTTTGGCTTATAGATTTTTTTACCAGTAATCGGATCTCTTGACTCATTCTGCCAAGCGTTACCAATATCAAAGAATGCCACTAACTGTAATGTATCATTAATTTTAGTTCTATTTTCAATAGTTGCATGGAATTTATCATATCCATCAAATGCTCCATAATCATATCCACGAACTGATTCCGCTCCACCAATGCTAAATCTTAGAGCTTCTGGAGTTCCGCTTCCTGTTGATCCCCAAGCTACTCTATATGCCATTACGTTTTTATCGCCAAAGAATGTCTTATGGTAAGCTCTTAAATCTGCTTCAAACTGGTCATAACTTCTAGGATCTCTTAGAAGTTCTCCTCTTTCGTAAGAAAGTGTAGTATAGATTCCTTTTGTAGGACTATATTGATTATTTCTTGTATCATAAATTAATGATGGTCCTATTGCAAATAAGTTATACTTATCATTTACTTTTTTATTTGAGAACAATTCTTCATAATGGTCATATCTTGCTGCCATTCTTACATAAAGGTCACTGTTAAGCCCTTTACCAATTGTCCAACGAGTTCCAATCTTCTTAACTTTTTCCACTTCATCTGGATCAGCATTATCATCAACTGACACATTCCAGTAGGCTGTTCCTCCCAATTGAACACGTTCAGTTCCTCTTAACCAAGGATCAAACCAGCTAATATCAAATGTTTTATCTCCTTTATTTGATGCTGATAAAGTAATTGCGGCATCTTGTCCTCTTCCCAAGAAGTTTGAATCTGATAATTTAAGTTCTCCTACTAGACCAACTGAAGTTCCGTAAGAAATACTTCCATTGATTGTTGTAGTTGGACGTTCTTCAACAAGCAATTTTACAACTCTTGCATTTGGATCATCTTCTTTTCCTTCAAGAACTGGCTCTATTGAAGTGAACATTCCTGTTCTATAAAGTTCCTCTACTGTTTCCTTTTATATTTTTTTAGTTTGGAAAAATTTGTCCAGGTTTTATTTTTTTGAACTCTTTCAAATATATAAGGTTTTGTTCTTAAAACAGAACGTCTTTCAGATTGTCTTTCATTGTCTTTTTCTAGTAGAAGCTTTTTCAAATTCTACAGAATCTACAACTCCTTCCTGATAATCCTATTTTTTTATATTCCCTTCATTTGAAACATTTATTGTTTCAATCCTTGCGACAGTATATCCATTTTTGTTATATAATTTTAATATTCCATTTTCATCAGGATTTAACAAGTTACCGTTTAAGATTTCGCCTCTTTTTATACCTAAGGCTTTTTCCAGCTCTGCATCCTTGTAAAGTGTATTTCCTTCAAAAGTTATGTTTTGAACAACTGGATTTTCCTTTACTTCATAAACTATTGAAATAGTATTATCAGCTTTTTCTGTCAGTTTTTGGTTCAACTGATGAGAAATACCCGGTGTCAAATATTTTTTGCCCTCCATCAACTGCTTTTTGCGGTATGAAAATATCTCCCGGCTTAATTGGCAAACTCTTTAAATATTTTTCCTTATCTTTACTACGAGCTTGCAACCCTTCAATATCAACACTTGATATAGTAAAGTCTGTTTCCTTTTTCATTTCTTCCTGTATTTGTTTTCTTTGCATAAGCGTGCAGCATTTTTCAACTTCTGAAACTTCAACCGTAATATTTACAGTATTTCCTCGAATTTTCGGATAAACATTCGCATCTGCCACATATCCTGTTCTCTTTAATTCAAGATAAATATCACTAAGATCTTTATTTGTATATTTATCTCCTGATTTTACAGTTATTTTTTTGATAACAGGTAGTCTGGAGATAATTCCTTTAAGTTTGAAAAATTCAATTGAACCAACTTTTTAAATCATCTCTTGTTTCTCTGTCAGCTTCAAATACATTATTTGTTTTACCTTTTCCTCTTGCTCGCTTGACGTCTTTGCATTTTTTTCTGTTTCTTTTTAACTCTTTTGCTTCCAGGTTCATTACCTATTTCCACTTCTTCAGCAGAATATCTGCTCTTAATATCTGAAAGCCCTTCGTCATCCAGTTCCTGCTTAGTAGATATTCTACCTGCATTATCCGCCAGCATCATTCCAGCTACTGTGCTTTTTTTCTTCAGCTTGCGATAAGTTATTTACAGACGCAAACAACGTTACCACAATAATCAAAGCATAAATTTTATTTTTTTACCTTTCGTTTTGACATTTTTTTCCTCCTATTTTTTTTAGTGTATCTAATTTTTTTTCTTCTTGAATATTTTTTTCAGAATATCTCCGAATGTATCAGCTTTTGTTGAAAAATCAACTCCAAAGTAATAGTTTATCCTTGAACCGTTACCCATGCTTGCGCTAGAACTGGATCTTTTAAAAACTTTCTCCTCCAGCTCTCAAGTCTAGTCCATTTTGAAACACTGTAACTTAGCCATGCATTATATCCAATTGGATTTTTTTCATCACTTTTAGAAGTCTGATATGGAAATTTAAATGCAGCATTCCAAAATAGCTTATCCTTGTATAAATTATCCTGTAATGTAAGCGTAGTTGCAGCACTATATTCTCCTGTCTTATTAGAACGGTCAACATTTGTAGAAACAGCAAACTTGGACATTCCCAATGCATCCTTGATCTTTCCAGTCACTGATGAAAGAAAAAGCTCGTTTAATGCAGTATTAACCAAAGATCCTGCCACTACCAGCCCATCTACTGAATTATCTCCATTTTCACCAGGTTTTCCACTATTTCCAACTAAAGTATTAAGTGCAAGCAATGATATTATTTCCTCTCTTGTTTTTCCAGAAGAAGATGAAAATCTTATTTCAGGATTGCTTACATTTCCACTTACATTTATCTCTATTCTGTCGCCATCTACTTTTGTACTGGCATCAAAAACTACAAATGGATCTGATACAGAAGCTGTAACACCATTAATTGACGGTACAAATCTTATTTCTGCCCCATCAATCTTAAAATCATTTCCATTTACTGAAAATGACCCTTTTGTAATTCCATACTCTCCATCTATCCCAATTTGACCATCATCATAAGTAATTTCAGATGAACCTTTTACTGTACCCTTTATATTTTTTTACAAGACTTACATTTGGAATATTAATTTTTACATTATTTCCAGCTTGTACACCTATATTAATCGTATACTGCTTCATTATTTTGTCAATTACCTCTTCTACAATTCCTTCTACAATTGACTTGTCTTGCTCCTTCTTAGCCTCTTGCGATTCCGTTGTATTAGCTTTTGATGAATTAAAATCTGGAATTTCACGTATTTGAGCATTATTTACCACAAGATCTCCAAATAATCTATTTTCTGTAAATATTGCATTTCCGCTAAGCGCAAAAATCTATTCCAGTTCCATAATGAAGTCCAACATTATTAAGATCCGCATTTAATTCAAATTTTCCAAGTTCTAATCGTTTAGTTTTCATAAAATCTGCAGGAATTGTCGGAACATCCAGATCTCCAGTCACTTTAAAAGTTCCTCCGTTATATCCTCCATCCAAACGGTTTACTATAAGTTTACTATTTTTCAAATCGATATTGGCATTTACATTATCTACAAGCGTCAACTGGTCTTTTGTCTTATAATTAAAGTTATTAAGCAGAATATGACCTGTTGTAGCCTCATTAGAGAAAAATCGCATCTACATTCGCAATTCCTCCTGCCTGCGCTATATTTTTTTATCAATTCCCAGAAAAATCCAGGTTAAAAGTCCTTGGCAAAGCATAGAAACATTATATTTTTACTGGTGTAAATTGAACATATCCATTTAAAAAGAAGTGGATTATTTTTCATATTCCAGATAAAACTGCCCAATATTCAAAGACTTCTCATTAGCCTGCAAATCAATATCCACATTTTTTTCACTGGAAATCCGCTAAGTTTAATCGAGATCCGCCTTTATTTTAACTCCAGATATAAATTTATCAAAACTTCCACGATACATAAATCCAAAGTCTATATCTCCACTGTATCCCTTGTCCTTCAGATCCTGTATTGAATCAAGCGAAAAATTTCTGTTTTTTTCCAGCTGATAATCTATATTTACATTTGCCAAGTCAAATTTAGTCTGCGTTTCAAACAAAGTTTCCTGATTATCTCCAATAAATCTTAATTTTTTTGCAAATCAAATGTCCCATATTTAAACAATTTGTCAATATTTCCGTTAGAATATTTAATATCTGCAACAATATGCGGTATCTTGTAAGTCTTAAAGCTCATATTTCCAAAAAGCTATTTGTCCTTCAAGATTAAAAATTATTTAGATCTCCTTTAAGATTAAGATTTGATTTTTGTTCCGAAAGTTAAATCCTTCATTTCTAAAAGTTTTGGAATATCCGGCTCATTTAAAGCAAGTCCAATATCTGAAATTCCTGTAGCCAAATTATAAGTTCCGCTTAATCTATTATCACGCAAAGTTACATCATCAAATCTCATAATTCCATCTTTTATGCTGATATGTGCATTTGTATCCCCTACATAAGTTGATTTTATTGTTGTAGGTGCAGATGGTATTGTTATATTTCCAGAAAGTTTATTCACTGTTCCTTTTAAGTTTGCATCCAAATTCTTAACTTTTAAATTGACTTTATATGGAGAAGTGTCATAAAGCATATAATCCTTTAACCCTGCATTTATATTCATATTGCCGGTTTTAAGATTGTAATTACCGCTTGCATTCAGATTCTCATTTTTTTAATGCTTAAAAATATTCACAACATTGTCCTTTAATTCAAGATTAGCCGTTACATCCTTTAAACGTTGATAATTAAGCCATAATTCATCCATTTTTGCATTGGCTGTCAAATCCAGCTTTGATAAATTATTAATTTTACCATTGGCATGTAATTTCTCGTATTCCACTACGTATTCTCCATAAGGACTATAAAGTTCATAATTTCCAGAAAGTTTATCTGCTGTTCCTGTCAAATTGGCATTTAATGTTCCAATTTTTTTACATTCATTTTAGATGGCAAATTATTATCAGTAAACATGTAATTTTTTTAATCTTGCATTTATATCCATTTTACCAGATTTAATGTCATATCTACCACTTGCATTCAAATTTTCACTTCTTATACTTGCAATATTAACAACATTATCTTTTATTTCAAGATTTCCTGTTACATTTCTCAAACGCTGATTTTCAAATTGTAATTCACTTGCTTTTGCATTAACTGTCATATCCAAATTTGCCAAGTCATTAATTTTACCGTTAGCATGCAAATTTTTATACTTTCCCATATATTCGCCATAAGGGCTATGGATTTCATAAGTTCCAGAAAACTTATTATTTACACCATGAACCCTGGCTTCTGCAGTTGCAGGCAATTTTGCCTTGTCAAGCCCGTTAAAGTTATATCCATTAGCCCTTAATAACTTTGCAATATCAACTTCTTTTGGCAGATTAAGGGAGTATGAATGTTTCATATCGGAAGTTGTTGTCCCGTTTATATTCAATACTCCTCCGCCATTCATTCCTGCTGTCCCGCTTATTCTGTAATTTCCATTACGAATTCTTACCTTGACCTTTATAGCTTTTATAAAAGAAACTGACAGATCCTTTACTCTTGCCTTAATTATTCCAGAACGAAGTACATTTTTTTACTGTTAAACTTCGCAACTAAATTGTCAACATCAGGACTAATTTTATAAGATTTTTCCACCATAATTTACATTGAAGTATCCTCTGCTTCTTGCATTAACTACAGCTGTCTGAGTTTTTGGATTTACTGTATAATTTCCTCTCAGAACATTAGATCTTACTGTACCTGTTATAATATTTTTGGGAGAAATTTTTGCACTTCCTGTGATCTTTTTGATGTCAAAAATCAGACCCAAGATTATTTAATACATAATCTCCTGACCCAGTTTTTCTTTTTTTCAGGTCATACACAAATTTTTCCAATTTTAACATCCTCATTTACTTTTGAACCCTGAAAAACTCTTGATTAAATATAAATGATGTATCACTTAAAAGTCAGCTTTTCATTTGTAATTTTCATATTAGTCTTTACATTTTGAAAAATCAGAGTTTGAAATTCTTATATTATCTGAAGAAAAACTTACCGTCAAGCGTTCCCTTTTTTTACTCTTTGTATCGACATTTAATTCAAGATTTCCTGAAACTGCACCTTCAGCTTCAATTTTTGCATCTTTAATTATTTTTGTAACGTGCAACTTGATCAAATGGAAGTTTATCTGCAACTAATTTCAAATTCATTTTTTTGAGTCTGTATGAAATATGCCATTGTTAAAGTTACTGGACTTTCACTCAATTTAGTATTTGCATTAACTGTAATTTTGTCCTTTTTCATATCAACTACAGCATTAACGCCTTCAATATCACCGTCAAAATCAACATAAGACAACTTTCCATTTTTAATTTTCAGGCTTCCTAGAGCATGTATTTTCTTTTCAATTTTATTCTGCTCCATTTTCAATGCACCTGTAAGTATTCCGCCTTTTGCCTTTATCATATCAACCTGTGCATATTGTCCCAGCTCCTCAGTTATTCTGACATTCTCAAAACCAAAATTAAGACGTGCATCCTTCCTTCTTATATCACTATTTTTTATTTTATCAAACATTGAGTAAATCGATTGCTTAGACTTTATCAATTGCTTCAATTCAACCTTTAGAATTTCAGTCGTTCCATCTTCATTCTTATTTCCAGAACCTTTCGCAAAAAGTGAAAAACCACGTGATTTTGCTACTTCTAGCCTTCCCACTTACTTTTTTCAATGTTTTTCTTATTTTCTTGCTATAAGTTGTATCTGTAAAAATTTAAAATTGAGTTATGAATATGCATTTTCCCAATTCTGCTTGTCGTGTCAAATGTCTTAGGTTTCTTTGGATCTTTTTTTATTACGTGAAAAAAATATTAAAATCTTCATTTTTTTCTACGTTCCAAATTTACAGTTCCATTATACACATCAATTCTATTAAGCCTAGTCGGCATAAGAAGACTAATTCCAGCCGTAGTCTTTTTTTAGCATCAATAACTACATTTCCTGCAAGATCTTTAACTTTTTAAGTTGTCAATCTGAATTTTATTAAATCCAATCAACTTGACATTCCTAAATTCCACATTCAGTCCGTCGCTCTTCAAAAATCGAAGTCAGCACGCCCCTAAAGTTTTTTTAGTTGAAATATAAAAACTTTAGTGCAAATAAAGACATTAGAAGAAAAAAATAAATACAATCAAAGATCTCTTTATGTATTTCATCTCACGTTTTTTTACCTCCTCTTCTCTTTATTTTTTTGAAAAGGATAATTATTTTCATTGTCCTAATTTCCATTTACGTTTTCTTTATTTTTTTCTTATGTTCAAATTTTTATGTTCAAAGGAAAAACATCTTTTTTTATTTTTAGCATAAATTTGCATAAAAAAATCTATTATTATATACGATTTTTTTCACTTAGAAAAAAACTAAACTTGCCAATATAGCCTATTTTTTTCTAACTCAATTATAAAAATAAATATTAAATATATTTGCTATTTTTAAGAAAAAAACTTTTTATTTCCAAAAATAAATCTATTGACTTTTTTTATAACACATGTTATATTATCTATACTTAAAAATTTTTAAAAAGTAAAAAAATTATAAAAAAACAAAATAATAACATTTATAGATTATTTATAAAAAAATGAGAAAAAAATTGAAATTTAGAAATGTATATTATTTAAATTTTATAAATAACTATAAAAATAAAGATAAGGAGAAAAATTATGAAATTAAAAAAATAGCCATTTTATCAGTTTTAACTGCAATTTTTTTGCAAATGCGACAAGTATCGACTATTTGTCAAATAATTCAGCCTCATACTTTCAGAACCCATCTCAGACAGGAAAAATTTCTGTAGAAGGTGCCTTTTATAATCCAGCAGGAACCGCTTTTTTAGATGATGGAACTTACATTAATGCAAATTTACAAAATTCAATGATTGATGAATCAATGACATTAAATGGGAAAAAATTAAAATCACATAGATATGCAGGAGCGCCTTCATTTAACCTTTTATACAAAAAGAATAATTACTCACTTTTTGGTAATCTAAGCGTTATCGCAGGTGGAGCCACTCTTCGTTATAATGATGGAGTTGCTGGAATTGAACTGGCTGGAGAAACTTTTAACAATATTACTGGAGGAAGGCTTGGAGCAAAAGTTACAAAAAACCGTTTTACAGGACAAAACCGTTACTATCAACTAATGCTTGGAAGCGCCTATAAATTTAATGATACCTTCTCAATGTCAGGTGGTCTTAAATACGTTTATGCCCACAGAAAATTAGATGGAGAAGCTCAATATGATTATAATCCGCTTGTGGGAGCGACTATTGGTCTTAATAAAAATTATTTATCAATGAATTCAAAGCGTAATGCCGAAGGAATTGGAGGAATTATTGGATTTGACTATAAACCTACAGATACTTTGAATTTTGCAGTAAAATATGAAACACCTGTAAAATTAAAATTTAAGTCAAAAGCTCAGGAAAATAATAGAATGCTTCTTGCAGGACGACCTTTGGGAATTTCATTCTTTTATCCAGAATATGCAGATGGAGTTCATTCAAGACGTGACCTGCCAGGAGTTCTGGCATTAGGAGTTTCAAAAGATGTAAACAAATGGACTTTTTCTGGCGGATACACACATTATTTCAACAAAGTCGCAAAAATAGACAGATTTAAATATAATGACGGATATGAAGTAAATTTTGGAGCAGATTACAGAATTAATGACAAATTTACTTGGCACGCTGGATTCAACTATGCAGATACTGGAGCCAAAAAAGAATCATTCTCTGACGTGGAATATGCAATAAATTCCCAAATTTATGCAACTGGACTTACCTACAAGCCAACAGAATCTTCAGAATGGAAATTTGGACTAGCGCACGTAAATTTCAATTCTGCCAACGGAAAAACGTGAAAAAAACTTCACTTCCAGGAATTACTATTGATAAATCAAAAGTAAAATATGATAAAAATGTAAATGTATTCACAGTTGGATACACACATAAATTTTAGAATTTAAACTTTTCTAATTTTTTTATGATAATAATCGCAAAAATTATAATCTATTATAAAATAAAAAAATTAGTCATTAGACTTGTTCAATTTAGAATTTAACAAAATAAATATTCTAAAAGCAAGGGATCTTGACCTTTTGTTAAGTAAAAATTAAGTTATTGAACAGATCTTTTTTTGGCTATTTTTTTATTTTTTTATAACGAAATAAAAATATTTAAGAAAAAAATAAATAGAAAAAAACTTCTAATTTATGTTACACTTTAAAAAGTAAAAAAATTTTTAATAAAAAAAGAGGGAAAAAAATATGGAAAAAAAGAACTGAAAAAAATTATCAAGAATTTTAAATGAACTGAATATTGACGGATTATTTATTACAGATTTGTATAATATTCGATATTTTACTGGATTTACAGGGACTACTGGAGTTGCTCTTGCGACAAAAAATGGAAACTTTTTCTTTTCAGATTTTAGATATAAAGCACAAGCTACTAAGCAAGTTACTGAAATGGGATTTGAATTTGTGGAAGTTTCTCGTGGTTCGCTTCAGACAGTTGGAGAATATATAAAAGAAATTTGGACTGAAAAAATGTCGGATTTGAAGATATTAACGTTTCATTCTCGCTTTATCAGACAATTAAAGATATTTTCAAAGTGGAATTAGTTCCTGTTGGAAATAAACTTGTGATGGAAAGAATGGTAAAATCTGACGAAGAAATTGCCCTTATTAAAAAAGCTGTAGAAATTAGCGATGTGGCATTTTCAGAAGCCTTAAAAATTATAAAGGAAGGTGTTTCTGAAAAGGAAGTTTCTTCATATATGGAATACATTCAAAGAAAAATTAGGAGCTGATGACCGTTCATTTTACAACAATTTTTGCCAGCGGTTACCGTTCAGCTATGCCCCATGGAGTTGCTTCTGACAAAAAAATTCAAAAGGAAGAATTTATTACAATGGATTTTGGAGCATATTATGAAGGATATGTGTCAGATATAACAAGAACTATTTATTATGGAAATAATATTACAGATAGACACAAGGAAATTTACAATACTGTTCTAGAAGCTCAATTACTGGGAATAGAAACAATAAAAGAAGGTGTAATGTCAGATGAAGTTGATAAAGTTGTTAGAAATTTCTTTAATGAAAAAGGATATGGCAAATATTTTGGACACGGATTAGGACATGGAATTGGTGCTGAAATTCACGAATTGCCTTACTTATCTTCTGCTTCTCAAATTGAATTAAAGGAAAATATGGTCGTCACTTCTGAACCTGGGCTTTATTTTGACGGATGGGGCGGAGTCAGAATTGAAGATGATGTAGTAGTTAAAAAAGATGGAAGAGAAGTATTAAATAAGAGCAACAAGGAACTAATTATCCTATCTTAATTTCTAATATCAAATCTCAAAAAATAATATTTTTTTAAAAACAAGGGGTCTTGGCCCCTTGCTAAATAATATTTATAACTATAATTTAAATTATAATACTAAAACTAATTAATACTCCTTGTAAAAATAATTTTTCAATTTAATTAATTATATAACAAAACTTATTTAAAAACTGAACTAAAAAAACTATGGATATTTTTGCTCAAACTCTAAATTCATATAATTTTTTTAATAGTTCAATTTTAAATGGATTCGAGTATAATTCAAAATTCATAGCAAATCTTTTATATTACAATCTTTTCTCCAAAAATAAAAAAATTGAAATAAAAAAACCAGTACAAATCCAATTAATTCAACGAAAGAAAATCTCAATCCAAAAAAATAATTACTGATAAGATTGCTGCAAGTACGGGCTCAAAAAGCTGTTAAAAATTCCCGCAAGAGAAGAAGAAATGTAGTTTAAACTGGCAATGTAAATTAAATATGCAATAGATGTTCCTAAAATTACAACAATTGCTACTTGAATGATAGATTTTTGAATTTACATCCCCTTGTATTTTTCCAGATTGGATGAACAATATTTGAAATTATGCTTCCTACAATCATTCCCCATCCAACTACCGTTATACTTCCATATTTTTTTCAAAAAGCCTTTTTGGATAAATTGAATAAAAAAAGCAATCATAATCGCTGAAATGAGTCCAAGCAATAATGCTTCTGGCGAAACAGACAAACTCGAGATCTTTCCCTTTGTCGCTATAAACACAACTCCTAAAACTGTCATAGAAAGTAAAAAGCAATGTTGAAACCGCTGGAATTTTCCTATTTTTTTATAGATTCGTAAATAAATATAAAAAAATGGCGCTGTAAACTGTAAAAATTGTTGAAAATGAAACATTGCTCAATTCAATTGTCTTAAAAATACGTATATTGAACTAAATACATTCCTGCAGTTCCAAATAAAATTATTCCAATAAAATCCTTTTTTTATTTTTTTCAACGGCTTTAAAATAGATTTTTTTCTCAATAAAAATGACTACCATAAAAAAAGCAATATCCCAGAAATTAATGTCCTTATTGACACTAGCCAATCTGATGAAAAAAATTATATTTTTTTAAATAAAATTTCTCCAGAAATTCCCGATATGGACCATAAGCTTGAAGCTAATCCTGCTAGCAACATTCCTTGCAATTTCATTTTTTTCTTTCATAGCAATCACCCTTCAAAAATTTTTTTATACAAAAATGCCTTTCCAAATAACTTGTAAAAGCATCTTTTTTTATATTAAACATGTTTACTATCTTAAAGATTTAATTACTTCAAAGTTACTAATAATTTGTTGTTCTTTAGCAATTTCTTTGTCTAATTGATTTCTTAAGTTTTTATATTCAGTCGCTTTTAGCTTTGAATTCTTTTCCGAAGATGCTTGTATCTTCATTTGCTTCAATTTCAGCAAGTCTTTCGTCAATTTTAGCTTGCATTGCTGTATAGTTTTCTAATCTTTGAGATGTCTGCATTTGCTTCAGCTTCTTGTTGTCTATATTTTGCATCTTCCATTTGTTGTAATTTAGTTAATTGATTTTCTAAGTTATTTAAGCTGTTTTTCGATTGATGATCCACCTCTCTGCTGGTTTTGGGTCGCAAATGAAACACTGCTTAATACTAATACTCCTAATAATACTGCTAATTTCTTTTTCATATTTTTACCTACGGGAATTAAGTATAAATTATTTGAATTTAACTTTTACTCCTCGTATCTCCTTTCACTTTTTTTAATTTTTGTTGATTTCCTTTTTAAAGTTTCAATAGTCTGCAAAAATTTTCAACTGTTGTATTTAAAGATTTGATTTCTGTATCCAATGCTTTAACTACAGCTTCATATTGTTTTGCTAATTCAGCATATTGAGCTTTAAATGCTTTTTGATTCTGATGTCGCTTTAATTTTTTTCGATTTTTTTCTTCAATTTGAGCTTTTTGAGCTTGTTTTTTTCAGCTAATTTAGTCTGCTCTGCGTCAGCATTTGCTTTTAATTTGTTGTACTCTTGGTTTTCCATGTTTACCAATCTTTCATATTCTGCTTCCAATTGGTTAAATCTACCAGTTACAGTTTGAGCGACTACTGTTTTTTTGTAGTTTTTAGCTTTTTGTAGTTTTTACAGTTTTTGCAGAATTAGCTGAGAATGATAAAAGCACTTAAAAGTACAAATAAAATTCCAACTTTTTTTCATTTTTTTCCTCCTAATAAGTTATCAGTTTTAATTATCTTTTTATATTATATACCATTTAACAATAATTGTCAATTTTTTTATATAAATTACTAAAAAAATTATATTAAAAATATATTGAAAAGAGAACTTCCTGGGAAGTATATAATTTTAAAAAAATCACATATATTTACCAGGCTCTTCGGTCTGTCTCCAACCCTGAAAAATCTATAATAGCATAACTTTTTATAATTTAAATATTAATCTATTATTTTTAATCTAATGTTATAGAATGCTTTTTACCTTCGTAAATAGCTTCATCTGCTAAATCATCTTCAATTCTTAATAATTGGTTATATTTAGCCATTCTATCTGTTCTTGAAGCAGATCCTGTTTTAATTTGTCCTGCATTTGTAGCAACTGCGATATCAGCAATTGTATCATCTTCAGTTTCTCCTGATCTATGAGATACTACTGCAGTGTATCCTGCTTTTTTAGCCATTTCAATAGCGTCTAATGTTTCAGTTAAAGTACCAATTTGGTTAACTTTGATTAAGATAGAGTTTGCGATTCCATTTGCAATTCCTTCAGCTAATCTCTTAGTATTAGTAACAAATAAGTCATCTCCTACTAATTGAACATCTTTACCAATTGCATCAGTTAATTTTTTGAATCCGTCCCAGTCATCTTCAGCTAATCCATCTTCGATTGATACGATTGGATATTTAGAAGTTAATCCTTTATACCATTCGATCATTTCATCAGAATTTCTTACAACTCCACCTTCTCTTTTGAATGTATAAGTGTAAGATCCATCTTCATTTTTAGTTGCAAATTCAGATGAAGCAGCATCCATTGCGAATGTAACGTCTTCTCCTAATTTGTATCCAGCAGCTTCAACAGCTTGAGAAATTACATCTAAAGCTCCTTCAGTACCGTTAATGTTAGATGGTGCGTATCCACCTTCGTTTCCTACGTTAGTAGAATCTCCATTTGCTTTTAAGATTTTTCCTAAGTGGTGGAAAATTTCAGATCCCATTCTTAAAGCTTCTTTGTAAGTTTTAGCTCCTACTGGTTGTACCATGAATTCTTGAACGTCAACAGCTGAATCTGCATGAGATCCTCCATTTAAGATGTTCATCATAGGTACTGGTAATTCTTTAGCATTTACTCCACCTAAATATCTGTATAAAGGTATACCTAATTGATTAGCTGCTGCTTTAGCTACTGCTAATGAAACTCCTAAGATTGCGTTAGCTCCTAATTTACCTTTGTTAGGTGTTCCGTCTAACTCGATCATAGCTTTATCAATAGCTACTTGGTCTAAAGCGTCAAATCCGATTAAGTGTTCAGCGATAACTTTGTTTACGTTTTCTACTGCTTGTAATACACCTTGTCCTAAATATCTAGATTTGTCACCATCTCTTAATTCAACTGCTTCGTGCACTCCAGTAGATGCTCCTGATGGTACAGATGCTCTTCCCATTGCTCCACCTTCTAAGTAAACTTCAACTTCCACAGTTGGGTTTCCTCTTGAATCAAGTATCTCTCTTGCATAGATATCTTCAATTCTAGTCATTTCTAATTACCTCCATAAATTTATTTATTAATAACATTTCTCAACTCTAATTATATCACAATGTGTGCCGATTTTTCAAAATAAAAATTTCAATTTTTTTGAAAAAAATTTAATAAAAATTTATTTCATTGTATTTCATTCAAATATTTATCTAAATAATCTGTATTTTTCATAGTTTCTTTTTTTATTTCTTTAGAAACGTAGGTATTTCTCACTTTCCATTTATTTTGTTCACATAATTTTTTTATTTGCAATTTCTTCATCAATCATAAAAAAATAAAAAAAGAATTAACAAATTATATCATTTTTTTAATTGAATAAAAAAATAAGAAAAAAACAATTGCTTTATAAAAATCTTGAAAATATGATAAAATTACTAAAAAAAGGAGGAAAGTCATGAAATCAAAAAAATAAAAAAACAATTATTTTACTCGGAGCATTATCAGCTTCCTTGACATCTTTTTGGATTTTCTAAAAAAATCGCCAAAAAAACAAAAAAATGAAAATGTGAAAAAAATTGTTAAAAAAAGGCAGATAACTTAAATCAAAAATAAAAAAATATAACTAAAAAAATATTAATATTAATGAAGACAAAAAAATAAAAAAACTCTCAAAAATTTAAGTGAAAGACCAAAATTGTCGATTTCAAAAGAAGAACTTAACCGTGTGGCTAAAAGAATTTTTTTCAAAAATGAAGTCATGGGGAAAAAAAGAATGACTTGGTTGTTTGGAATAGCGGAGAGAATTTTTCCGTCACTTGGAATAGGACATTTTATTTGGTATAAAAAAAGAATGAAAAAAAGGTAAATTTGAAGAAAGTTTTTCCGCCACTTGTGGAATTTTTATAAATCTAAAAAAATATTGAATTGCCAAAAATTATTAAAGATAATAAATTTGCACCTTGGAAAAAGCCGAGAAGAATTTTTGAAATTAAAAACAAAATAATAATCCTGAAATTACCGAACTGATTAATTTTTCTTTACAGCACGCAGGATACACAAATTGAATTTATTTTCAACCGTCTGGAAGATTCGCTGGAAAAAAATGCTAAAAAGTTGCAAAAAAATAAAGAAAATGTCAAAAAGCAATTTTTACCGTGTTGCAAACTCGCCAAATGGCTTATATCCACTAATTGACTATGTAAATTTCAAAGGTGAGGGAATTTCGCCATCAGAAACTTACAATGGACAAGGTTGGGGACTCTCGCAAGTTTTGGAAAAATATGAAAGGTTCTCAAACTGGAAAAGCGGCACTTGAAGAATTTAGCCAGTCGGCAAAATCTGTGCTTGAGAGAAGAGTGAAAAAAATTCTGGTGCTAAAAAAATGAGCAAAAGATGGCTTAGAGGCTGGTTAAACCGTTGCGAAACCTACAACAATTAATTTTATTTTTTTATTTTTTTAAAAATTTATGATTTTAAAACGAAAAAAATTTAATTTATGAAAAAAATGATGAGAAGTAAAAAAATAAAATCAAAAAGGAGAAAAAAATGAAAAAAAGTATTATTTGTCTGCCTTGGAAATATATGCCGTTCTCCAATGGCTGAGGCTGTCTTTAAAAAAATGGTTGCAGATGAGAATTTGCAAGATAAAAATTATAATTGACTCTGCAGCAACAAGTTCTTGGGAACACGGAAATCCTGTTCATCACGGAACTCGTGAAAGATTGAAAAAAAGAAGGAATTTCTACTGCTGGAATGTACTCTCGAACCCTTGAAGACTCAGATTTGGATTCCGATTATATCATTGGAATGGATGAAAAATAATATAAAAGATATTAATTCATTCATAGATGGAAGAAAAAGCAGGAGAAGTTAAAAGACTTTTTGGAATATGCGAATGAAAGCCGTGATATTGCCGATCCTTGGTTTACAGGGGATTTTGAGCAGACATTTGCTGATGTCACAAAAGGCTGTCAGGCTTTGATGAAAAAATTGAAAGAAGAAATTTAATTATTTTATGGCAAGGGGTAAAAACCCCTTGTTAATTTAGAATTTATAATAAATCCTTTTTTTATAAAAAAATAGTATTAATCTATTATTTTATTTTTTTCATTCATATATTTATAAAAATTCATAAGTATCAGTAAAATCCCATTTTCCAGTTAATTTATAAGAATAATCATGTGCATAAACTTGATTTTTTTCCCGGCATAAAATTCATCTTTAGGCATTTTTTTCCAAAAATTATAATTACTTTTTTTATGTGATGATAATGCTTATTTAAAAAAACTTATTATATTTATCATAGTCTTTAAAATTATTAGTTTCAATTTTGTTGCTTTGAGTAAAATAAAAAAGTTTTGGAATATCAATCACTTTTTTCTTATTTACTTCAATATCTTCCCTATCTTCATTCACAAGCATATATTTAGCGCTCGGACATGCTTCAATTTTCCCACCGGCAAGTACAACTTTATTTGCATTTCCGCAAAGTTCAAGTGTCGCTCCTTCATAGACAACTATTGTGCTGTCAGGTATATTTCCAGTAAGTTTTAGTGTCCCTTCCCAAAACCTGAGTTTCTCCGCCATAAAGCAAATCTCCGGTTATGGTCAGTTTATGTTTCCCGGCTTTTCTAAGTCCTGGCACATATTTACTAGTTTCCTTATAAAAGTTTTCTTCACTTGACAAATAATTTTGTATTGTCACTTTTCCTGTTATACTGTTGTCATCCTTATCCAAAGCCATAATATAAGTTGATGTTCCGCTTGGCTTGTCACTTAATCCACTGTCTATATCATTAGTCCAGATCCAGTCAGTTTCAGGTTCTGCCCAAAAATAAATGTCATTACTTTTTTTATTAAAAAAATTTTTATCATACATCCCAGTATAGAATTTATTTTTCTTCAATCAGTCCCGCATTCAAATTTGTCGGACCATTAAGCGCTTTTCTAATATTCACAATTCCCCAGCCCATCTGATTGTCAAGCCTGTCTTTTTCACGATAAGCCGTTGTCAAAAGAATTTCTTTAACCTGATGATAAGTCAGTCCCTTAAATTTATTCAAAATAATTGTCGCATATCCAGCCGTTCTAGGGGTTTGCAAAACTTGTTCCAAATTCACTTGAGTCATTTACCTTACTATATATATTTCCAAGTGCTACTATTGTATTACCTCGTGCATACAATGCATCTGCTCCAACTTCATCATTCTTCTGTGACATTGTACATTTATTTGAAAAAAATCCGATATTTTTCTTACCTCTATAGCTTTCATTCAGCAAAACAAAAATTAGTTACATCTTTTTTCCCATAATTAAAGCAATTTGCAGCATCAACCATTATTCGCTGGCTTCTAAATAACTTTGCTATTTCATCACTATACAAGGGAAATTTCGCAGTTGCATCATTAGCAGACACTTCGGCATCAGAATTATTTTTTTCTTTTCTTCAGCATTTGGAAAAAGCTATTATCAATAAATTTCTATCATCTGTATTTGCTGTTGCAAGTCTTGGCATATAATTATTTAAAAGTGTTTCATTTATCACATTTCCAAAATACCATGCATTATCTGTCAATAAATACTGTGAATAATATGGTGTACTTGTACTATATGAAAATATTCCTTCTAACATATTCCATTCATTTTCAGCACCATAGTTTATCACTTTACTTGTATCAAACCCTGTTGTTTCAAGAAAAGTTTTTCGTTGCAAGTGTCGTATGATCCTCGCCTTCCTGATCCTTCCAACGGATGTTTCCCTATTTTTTTCCAATTTTTTTAGGAAGATATGTTCTTGGCATCATGCCTCCAGCTTCTTCCTCCCAATTGTCATATCCTGTCGTATTATCAGTTATAGCATAATAAGTTTTACCTTTTTTTATACTCATTCTTTTGATATTTTACTAAACTTTCTTTTTACATCGTAATCAGACACTTTTTGTCTTTTTTTATCAGTATAAATCAGCTTTTGCCCCAAATATATTTACATTCAAAAATCATACTCGCAAGAATTATTAAAAACCTTATCTTCTTCACTTATTGCTCCTTTTTTTATTTCATCCCATAAATTTTCTTCGCATTTTCCGTAGTTACTCTTATAACTTCTTCCACTGAAATTTCCTTAATTCTAGCAATTTCTTCCACCACATATTTTTGTATAAATCGGCTCATTTCTTTTCCCTCTAAAAGGAACTGGCGTCAAATATGGACAATCTGTTTCTAGGACAATCTTTTCCAAAGGAAGTTCTCTCACAAGTTCTTTCGTCTTTTTATTATTCTTGAATGTCAAAGTCCCACCAATTCCGATATAATATCTATCTAAAAAGTGGTTTTGTGCCTCAAGCGATCCTGGATAACAATGCAAAAATCCCGCCAACATTCGGATATTCCTTCAAAACATTAATCGTATCCTGCAACGCTTCCCTCGTATGAATCACAACAGGCTTTTTCACTCTTTCAGCAAGTTCCATCTGCTTTTTAAACACAGCAATTTGCACATCTTTCGGATCTTCCATCCAATGATAATCCAGTCCAATTTCCCCAATCGCAACAACCTTTTTTTCTCAGTCAATGCCAATCTTTCGAGTTCTTTTTCTACTTCATCATTATATTTTTTTATATCCACAGGATGAACTCCAATCACCGCATAAATAAACGGATATTTATTCGCAAGAGCCACACTCGTAAGCGAAGTTTCCAAATCACACCCAATAACAACAGCACTTTCCAATTGCTCCTCAATCCGTTCCAAAAACTTCATCAAAAATCTTCTGCAAATTGCTCGTCGTAAATGTGTGTATGTGTGTCTATTATTTTTGCCATTTCAATCCTTCCTTTGTTACAAAAAAATTTTTTTAATTTTTTTATAAAAAAATTCCAATCTTATTAATTTTCTAAAATTTTTCTATTTTTAAATTATTCATTATAATATTCCATTTTCCATTAATTTTTTTGTCGCTTCTACAGTTCCTTCTTTTTTTCATCAAATTCTTTTTATATTTTTTTAATTTTATCTGAAACCGTTTTTTTGATATTATATCTATCAAGGTTGGCATCCATTTCTTTTTGAAAAATCTTCCCCTGAAACATTTGACAAATATTTTTATTGATTTTTCCAGTTTTTTTTGCTCAAATGTTTTATTTATTTTTTTCTTGGTCTTCAACTTCCAAAAGAGAGTTAAAAATTTAATTTAGGTGCTTTTTAAAAACAAATTTTAAATCTGCACTTGAACTAGAATTATAATTTATCTCCTTAATACGATATTCCATATTTCTCATATATTCTTTCAAAAATTTCACCAAAAAAATCTTGCTCCCAATTCATCTTTTTTTGTTCTGCAATCTGATTGTCAACCTCTTTTATTCCTTCCAAGAGTATCTCGTTTTTGTATTTTTCCAAAAAAACTTTTTCAATTTCCAAATTGTTCTTTTCAATTTCTGACTGCTGAATTTTTCACATTAGGCTTAACTTCAACCTTGTAATTTGCTGAAAATCCAAGACTTGCTGTTAGTAAAAAAATAACATTAACATCTTCTTCATTTACTCATACCTCATCCTCATTTATTCAAATTATTTTCCAAAATTTCAAACATAGAATCAAAAAAATATCAAAACCATCACTTTCTAATGTTTCTTCATCTTTATATTCCCATCCTTTTTTTCTTTCTTTCCAAAAATCATCTTATTTTTTTATTAGTCATATACTCAAACTGATTATTATCCAATATCTTTATCATTTCATTTTTGATATTCAGACAAAAATTATTGCATTTGCTTTTCAGTCTTTCTTCATTGGACAATTTTTGAATTTTTTTCATTATCCAATTTATATCCCAATTCTTTTTGAAACTTTATCTTCCAGTTTTTTTATTAAATTCTTCAGAGAACATAATTTCAAAAAAATATTTGGAGATTTTTTTCAGTATAAATTACTTCCACTTTATTTTTTTGAAATAAAATTAATTTTTTTCAATTTTTATAAATTGTTTTTTTCATAAACTTTATTATTCATCAAAACATTAGGTACATTCACTTTAAAAATTTTTCACCAGTTTCCAAATTAGTATTTTTCCAAATATCCTATACCCTTATTTTTTTACTTTCTATCCTATCTGAAATTTCTTTGTTAAAAAAACTTCAACAACTTTTTTTCACTTTTGATTTTTCATTTCCTCTTCTGATAATTTTAAACTCTTATTTTTTTGTAATTTTAAAAATTTTCTTTTTTTAATTCAAATGAAAAAAACTTAACGAAAAAATAACCAAAAAAATAAAAATCAGTATTTTTTTCATAAATCTCCTTTTTCTATTTTTAAATTTTTTTGAAAAAAATCTAAAAAAATTATAACTTTTAAATTTAATTTTTATTCAACTTCAATTCCACTTTCTCTAAATTTATCTAGCAATTCCTCATCACAACAAGAGATAAAAAAATTACTTTTTTTCAAATTTTTTTCAATTTTTTTCAAATCCTTTTTACATTTTTTTCATTTCAAATAATTCATCTTCTCCATCCCAATTTGGACAAAGAATACCATAAATTTCAAGTCCGCCATCAATACAAATTTCATCTACTTTTTCTAAATCTTCTTCTGTCAATTCTACATTTTTCCAAAAAAATTTTTAAAAATTGGTTCAATTATAACAGGATTAATAAAAATTTCCAATTTCAAAAAAACATAATCATCATATTTTTTTCTTCTAATTTTTTTCAGTAAATTCTTTAAATTCATCAACAAAACTCGCATTTTTTTCCCAAGTAAACTTTCCAAAACAACTAATTTAAACCTAAAAATCCTCAAACATTCCACTTTTTATCAACCATTTTGTAATCATCAGGATAAAATTCTCCAAAAATCCTCTTCTTCAAATTCATCCATTTCTGATTTTCTCAAAAAAATTCTTCGATATTTTCTTCTTTTTAAAATGTAAGGCATTTTTTTCCTCCTTGTTAATTTAGATACTTAAATTTTACTTTTATAACTTTCAATCAGCTTTTTGATATTCATTAACAACCCACTCACCAAATCCCAAATGAATTGCATCGCTTATCCCATAATCTTTTATCTCTGATTTTTTTGAAAATACAACTTCCCGTCTGGACAATATTTTTTTCATGATATACTTGTACAGAGGTAGTCGTGTATGTTATAACTTCTCCATCTATAACTTTTTCGTTCTAATGTATCAAAAATCCAGTAGCGGCAATATATACCAATTATTTTCATAATCCTGAACCTCCCACGACTAAAGTCGCAGGGTTCTAAAAATCTTTAAAAAAATATTTAAAAATTTTTCTAAGAAGTTTGATAGCTTTACACCACCCTTATTCTTTTTAGGTGTGTTCAGTTCACCTCTATTGTATAGGATACTTAAATCCACAACTTTACTTTTTCTTAATATATTTAATGCTCCATTACAATCCGCATTTATGAGTTTACCTGCATTTGTTTGATATAGTCCTCTTTTTATTCTTTTTTTCCACTAAATATATATTCTTGTGGATTTTTCTTTTATCATATATTGGAATTTCATCTCTATCAAAAGAAACTTGCTTTTTGATGTATAACTCTCTTCTTGCGACTTAAATTCTATTCCATATAGTTTACATAGATATATTAATTTATCTCTTAATTTTTCCATATGGTATATTTACAAAGTTTTGATTATTTATGCTTCCTATATTTGATTTTCTTTGAAAATCTTCATTATATCCTAGAACTATTTTTTTCCTATATCATTATTAAGACAATAATTTACAATTATCCTTGCTGATTTTGAAAGATAATCTTCTATACGATTGTTTCTCTTTCTAGCTATTCTCTTTTTGTCTTAATGTTGTGCGGGAGGTCTTTTGCTTATCTTTTATACTTTGTAATTTTTGCATTTATCTTATTATAGTATTGATTTATTGATTTTTAATTTTTCTACCATCTATTATGAATGAAGCTCCAGTATTTGTAACACAAGTACATAGATTGTCTATACCTAAATCAATTCCTAGTGCATTGTTTTTCATTTAATTCCCTTTTGAACTTCTTTTTACTTCGTAAGTATATTGAATTTCAAAGTACCTAGAATGTTGTTTTGGTATTATTCTAATTTCTTTTTATTTTTCTTGTCTTTTTAATACTGGTGGCGACTAATTTTTAACTTCCTGATGAGTTTTCTTAAACGAATTTGAATAAGGAACTATCAGAATACCATCTTTTTAATCTAACAAATCCTATAACAAGAGTTGTAAATCCATCTTTAGCAAGATATTTAGGTAATTTTATTTTTTTATTATCATATTGACCATTCTTAGCAAGTTTTAAAAAGTCCAAAAAAATGATTTGAAACTTCCGTCTACTTCTTTCAGAATTTGTTGAGCCATATTAGAATTTAACTTCTTATAGTTCTCACTATTTTTTTAAGCATTTTATAGTTTTTCATTATAACTTAAATACTTTTTTCTTATTAAAAATAGTATTGTCTAATATTATATATAGCTTCATTAGTTAAGTTCTTGGCTATATGAGATAAATATTTTAAATTCCTAAACTCTTTTTTTACTAAGATGTTTTTACCTGTTGTTTTAAAGTTAAATACATAGATATCACCTCCTCAGAGATATTATACCATGTATTCTATATTTTATCTGTCAAAAAAAGTAATATTTTTTTATTTATTTATTTTTTTAAATATTTTTTTAAAGTTTTTAAAACCCCACAACAGTGGGAAGCGTCGTTCACATAAGTGCGCTACTACTTATGCAGTTCTCATGGCATATATACTCCTTAATAAATTAAGGAGATTAGCCTTGAACTTCTTGTTATCTCTAACAAGCACAGACTATATCTTATCCATATCCTATTTCAAGGACTTAGGCGAAACCACTTCCAATACCAATCGCTTGTATTGTACTCCCCTCACGAGAGATAGTCGTTGAACTTTCCTTTTCAGGCTTAGCTGCTGATTGTCTATTATCATAATGTTTAGGATTTAACCTTGCATCATCTAGTATATTTTTTCTGCTTTCGCTACCTTCACACTTATACCATATTTGAACGAAGGTATTATGTTGTGGTTATACTAGCTTTAAGAGTTCCCAGCAATTCAGTTTCTTTGTTGCACGGTTTTGCTCCGTGTCTACATACAAGTTTCCCTATATGCTTACTAAAATTTTTGTGCAATTCATCTCATGACTAAAGTCACGAGTGTTCTTGCACTATTTAATAAACCCATAAAATATCTTTTTCCGTTTTTAGTTTATATGGTGAATGCGTATTAAAAAACCTATCCTTATTACTTATAATTTCAACATCATAACCCAATCCTATCATTTTCTTTTAATAATTCTTTTGATATACTAAATCCAAGGTCATCATCATCACATTCTCTAGGAATATAAACTATATCGAAAAATATTATTTTCTATTTTTTTAAAAAAACAGGTGGGAATACATTTTTATGCTCTATTTTAGGCGTTATCTTAAATTCTGGCAATTTTTTTCCATTTTTTTCATCACTAAGCTCTATATTTAGAATAAATATTTTTTTGCTTTCGGCTTTTCATAAACTCACATTTTTTTTCCAAGAATTCACTGTATCTCTAAAAATATATTTCAGGATAACTTTCCAAAGGATGCATATTTGAATCATTTTTTTAGTAATATAAATATCCATTTCATCATCTAAAAAAATTGCATTTTATTATTTGTAATTGGATATTTATCAACTAATATTTCAATTTCATAATTTTCAGCTGTATCTAATAATTCCTTTTTCAATAAAGGAGATATATTTTTCAAAAAAATTCATTGTATTGAATTTTTATCATACAAAAGGTTCTATTTTTAATTTTTTTCTAAAAAAATATCACAATACAGTGCTTCTTCTGTAGCCAAATAATAATCTTTAATGTATGAAGTTTTTTTATATTTTCATATATAATTAATTTCCATTTATTTTCAACTTTTTAATTTTTTTCCATTTTTAAATTTATATTTTTCAAAATCCAATAATGAAACATAAAAAAATCTAATTTCCCAATTTTTATCCATCTACTTAACAAATATTCTGCTCTTTCTTTTTATACTATCAAAAGAAGAATAATCTCCTATTATTTTATCAATTACTCCATTTGGAAATAACTTTTCATGAAAAAAATTTTTTTATAATATAATCATAACAATTTCTTGATTTTTTTGAGCTAACTAAAAAAATAATATCCTGTTAAATTTTTCATAAACATATTCAAGTCCATTAATCTTTTTTTATTTCTGCACTTTTTTTCCATTTTTTTCTGCATTAATTCTAAAAAAATAACTGCTAAACTAATTTTTTTTCCAAACTATTTTTTTCTAAACTCACGAATTGCTTCAATTTAATTAGAAAAATCCAATTTATCTGGTAAAGTTTTTTTTCAAATGTATTTAATTCTTCCATCCTTTTTACCACCTTATTTTTTTAAATACTTCTTAAAAAAATACTCCTAGTATTTTCTCTATTCAGGATAAACCAAATTCGCTTCCGTCAAATTCTCCAAAGTTTCTTCCAAAAAATTTTTTTCGATTCAAAATTAGCCATTGCCAAGTTTTTGATCCAAATAGTTTCCACATTCGATTGCAGTCGCTCCTGGGATTTCACCTTTAAATTCTGCCATAAATTTGTAAAGTTCTTTCATTAAGTCAATGATGTCCTTTGATTCTAATTTTTCCTTTCAAAATTACATAAAAATCCAGTTCTGCAACCCATTGGTCCGAAATATACAACTTCATCTTTCCAAGTTGGATGATTTCTTAAAAAAATGTTGCTCCTAAATGTTCGATTGTATGAAGTTCTGCAATATTTATAACTGGTTCTCTATTTGGCAACTTCATTCTCACATCAAAAGTTGTGATGTAATTTCCATTAATTTCGTCAATTCTTGATACATAAATTCCTCTGTTTAATTTTTTTATGATCTACTGTAAAACTTGCTATTCTTTCCATATTTTCCTCCATATTTTGATATATTTGATAACAAGGGGTTTTTGTCCCCTTGCTTTTATGAATATTTACTTTTGTTTATCTTTCCACTTTTAATGAAGATTCAATTAATAAATCTAATGTTTCTGAGTAGCTGTATCCTTTTTGAAGCTGTACTTTTTGGCAATAAACTTGCGACTGTCATTCCTGGTGATGTGTTTACTTCCATGAAATATGGTGTTTCTTCGTTTACTACCATAAAGTCAATTCTTGCAGATCCTTCACATTTTAATCCATAATAGCTATCTTGTGCAAATTTGTTAATTTCAGCTTGTACTTTTTTTCTGGGAATTCAAACACGTATTCTTTTGCTCCACCTTTTTGCATATTTTTGATTCATAATCAAAGTAATCTCCAGCAAGTGCTTCGATTCTTATTGTTGGGAAAAACTTTTTCCACCAATTACTGGCACACTTATTTCCACTCCATGCAATACTTCTTCAATTAAAGCCTCTTTATCCATTCCAAATACAAGTTCTAATCCTTTTTTTCAATTCTTCTTCAGTTTCCACAAAACTTACTCCAATACTTGAACCACCATTATTTGGTTTTTACTATAAGATAATCTCCTAATTCTTTTTTTACTGTTTCAAAATCAACTGTTTCTCCTACACGAACACTTTTTCCATTTTTGCAATTCTAACTCCGTATTCAGAAACAATTCTTTTTTTGAAAAATTCCTTATCCATACAAACCGCACTTGACATTACTCCAGGTCCACTGTAAGCAATTCCAAAACTTTGTAAAATTGCTTGTATTCTTCCATCTTCTCCAAATACACCATGTAAAAGCAATGTAAGCAAAAATCTAGATTCAAGTCTTTTTATTTTTTTCATAAACTTCCTTTTTCAGTATCAATTACAATATCAAAAAAACTTCATATTTATCTCTATTTAAATTTGCTACAATTTCACTTCCTGTTTTTAGCGACACTTCTCTTTCAGTCGAAACTCCCCCACGTATTACACCTACTCTTAATTTTGACATTTTTTTCATCTCCTTATTATTTTATAATTAATCCCAATTAAAAATCATCTTTTTGTAAACTCATATTTTTTTCTGCAAAAATGACATTCAGTCTCAATTTTTTTCCTTCTTCTTCCAAAAATTTTATTAATTTCATCTTTTTCCAAGCGTAATTAATCCTCTGTAAAACTTATCCCTTGTACAGTTACACTTGTATTCCAAATCTGATTTTTTTCCAAAATTTCAAAAATCTTCCACATAAACTTTTTTTATGGGCACCATCAACATCTGTTTCATCTTCAAATACTGAAATATCCTCGTAAAAGCGACTCCACAATCTGTTCAAGGCTCATTCCACCTTCTAAAAAGTTCAGTAATTGTTCTAATTTGCAGCAATTTATTTTTCTAATTTGTCAATAAATCCATCTTCTACTCCTGGCAGCAGCTGGATTAAATAACCGCCAGCCCTTTTCACTTCGCCATTTTCATCCAATTTCACTCCTAGTGCAACAACGGATTTTATTTGTTCAGACAAAAGAAAATAATGGGCGACAATATCAGCAATATCCTCTTCATTTATTTGAGTAACGCCAGAAAACGGATCACGTAATCCCAAGTCCTTTATAACCTGCATTGTTCCATTTCCAATAAATCTTATTTGCCCAGTTTCATCCTTTATAAAATTACCATTTTCATCCACAATCTGATGAAATTTTTCCTCAGGATTTGCAATATAACCTTTTACTTCTCCATTCATATTCCCAGTTGCAAGCATATTTCCATAAGGCCCGTCCCCGTTAATTCTAACCGACACCAAATCCTTTTCATTTTTCAGATCTTTCCCCATCATAGCAGTCGCAGTCAGCAATTTCCCAAAAATCGTAGTTGCTATCGGATCAAGATCGTGTATTTTTTTTGCTTCCCTCACGATTTCTGTCGTATCACAAACAAAAAATCTTGCACATTTGCTTGTCCCTCTAATTATTTTTGATTTTTCCATATTTTTTACATCCCTCTTCTATTTTAACACTACGTTATAGTATTAATTTTTTTATCAATTTGATTTTTAAATAAATTTAATTATGCTTTCAAAATCATATTACTAGAATATCATATTCTATACAAAAAAACAAGGCAATTCAATTTTTTTACTTTTTCTTCAGTTTTATCAAAAATCTATGAAAAATTAAAAAGAATATGCTATACTAAATAAAGGAAAGTATAATTCAAATATGTTTATACTTTTTTTATTTAGTTATATAATTGTAAAAAAATTTAGATTTTTAAAAAATATATTATAATAAAAAAAGGAAGAGAGGTCTAATATGGAAAAATCAAAAAAATAACTGCAATGTTATCTGTATTATTAGTTTCTGCTCCAACTACAGCAAAAAAATTACAACATCAAATCTTCGTGATAATGCGATGAGAACTACTGCAGTTGAAGTTGACGGAGAAAAACAATATAGATGATCTTGAAGTATCAAAAAAAGCAAAGATGAATCTGATGTTGTCGTACTGGATACAAGTAAATTAAAGTTTGATTTTTAATAGTGCCACAATAAAGGAAGAATACAATCCTATACTGGAAAAAAATTAAAAAAATTATATTGAATCTAAAAAAATTATAAAGTTTCTATAATCGGATATACTGATTCCAAAGGGACTAAACAATATAACAAAGAATTATCTTTAAGAAGAGCTGAAAGTGTTGAAGAAAAAAATTAATTGAACTTGGACTTGCTCCTGAAAAAAATAATTGAAACAAAAGGAAATGGTGATCTTAACCCAGTCGCTTCAAATGATACAGAAGAAGGAAGAGCGACAAATAGACGGATTGAAGTTCAATTTGTAAATTAATAATTTTTTTATTCACATAAAAAAACTTATAATTTTTTTAAATTACGCCAGAATTTCCATTTATAAAAGTGGTGACTGGCGTTTTTTTAATATCTCGTGCTTCTCCTTATTCTAATACTAAACCCAATTTAAATAATGGATATGTTGTAAATCTTTTTAGCAGATTAAACCTGATATTTATTTTCAAATAATAAATAAGTGAACTACTCCCGCTTTTTAGAAGCGGGAGCTTCTTGGGAAGTACCTGCTTTTTGCTAGCCAAATATATTTACCAAGCTCTTTGGGTAGTTCCTACCCTGTCTTCTTTTTATTTTTTTAATATTTCAACATTGCTTTTTCCAATGTTTTTTTATATTCAATGCTTGCATTGTAATCTCTATCAATTTCAATCCCACAACACTCACATTTATAACTTCTTTCTGATAATTTCAGTTTCTCTTTAACATTTCCACATCTACTGCAAGTTTTCGACGATGGAAACCACTTATCTATCTTCAAAAATTGCTTTCCTAAAAACATCAGTTTATACTCAAGCATTCTCAAAAACATTCCCCATCCATTATCTCCTATACTTTTCCCAAAAATTTAATGTCTGGCTCATTCTTTTTCATATTCAAATCCTCGACAACTACAGCATTATATGTTTCAGACAATTTTTTTCGATAATTTATGCAAAAAATCTCTTCGGCAATTTTTGATATACTCATGCAATCTTGATATTTTCTCTTTTTGTCTATACCAATTCTTAGAAAATTTCACTTTTCTTGATAATGATTTCTGTAATTTCTTCAATTTTTTCTCCAACATCCTAAAAATATCTTGGATAATCAGCCCTTTGGTTTTCAGAACTAATAAATAATTCAGACATTGAAAAAAATCAAGTCCAATCACTTTATCACTATTTGGCATTTTTTGAATTTCTTTTTCAAATTCCGTCAAAATAGAAACATAGTAATTTCCATTACTGTTTGTCAATGTTACTGACTTTATCTTGTAATCCTTCGGTATTTCTCTATGATATTTCAATTTTACTTTTTTTCAATTTTGGCAAGACCAAATATTTGTTTTCCTCAATTCGTATCGAATTGTTCACACAATTTGTTGTATAACTTTTTAACATTATTCTTTTTAGATTTGAACCTTGGAAATTTTGCTCTCTTCTGAAAAAAATTCGTAAACGATCGTTTTACATTCAATTGAGCATTTGAAAGTGCCAGACTATCTACTTCTTTTTAAAAATTGATTTTCACTTTTCAAACTGGCAGGTGTAACTATTTTATTTTTTTCCAGTTTCTTCATAAATTTTATTAGCGATATATAAAAATCGTATTGTAAACAAAACGAACACATCCAAAAAGTCTTATTTATCAATAATTCTTGTTCCTTATTTGGATAAATCCTGTATTTGAATGCTAAATTATATTTCATAAATTACACCTCCTTTTGATTTTTGAATACTATTTTTTTAATTATTTCTCTTCGATATTTTTATACAAAAAAATTATATCATAGGTGTATCCTTTTTTTCAATTTTTTTACAAAAAAAGCAATTCATCTCCCACTTATAGAAAGCCTACGACTTCTTGCTATCTTTTTTTGTTAAAACAAATATTCGCTTTTTAAACGGGGAATAGTATAACAAGAAATAAAAAAATAAAAAAACAAGGGATCAAAAATCCCTTGATAAATAATATTCAAAAATAAGTATAATTTTTTTATAATCCTGCTCCAAATTCAAATCCTTTTTCCAGAATAGTTAAATTGAACATTCTTTTTCCGGGAATGGAGTTACTCCAAATTTTAATGAAACTACTGGATAATATCCTAATTTTTTTGTTGCTAGGCTTATCCCATTTCATTCCTGTTCCAATTTCCCATTCAACATTTTCGAATCTATGTGTCAATGTCACCATTCCTAAAGTCAGCTTATTAACTTTTTTTTAGCATACCATGAACTTTCATAGATTTCAGGATCAGAAGATTTAGGTGCTCCATTTTGCACATATTGGATTTTTCCACCGACCCACCATGGCTTGTCTGGATCTCGTGAAAAACATATACTTGCCTTCAAATTCATGTTTTCTAAAGTCAAAGGTGCTGTTACGTGTCGAGTCATTACGATATATTCTGTCTGGTCTTTCCATTATAAAGGCATATCTTACAAACATTTTTTTCCAAATATCCCGCTTCAACTTTAAATGTTAAATCATTAATTTTGTCAAATCCCTTCATTCCGCTAGGATTAGTCGCATCAGAACCATCTATTTGCATATCCATCCCAATTTGGAAATATTTTTTTATGACTTCTCAAATTTTTGAAGTTTAGCATTAAAAATCATTTAAGCTGAACTTATTTTGACGATAATTTTTCCTCTTCCACATAACTTTTATACGCTTCTTCCTCATCACTGCTCAAGAATAGCCTATTATCACTATTTACAACAATATTATCTATATTAGATTTATTGGCATTGTTAATAGAAAATTCCTGTGTATTTGAATTTTTTTACCATATTTACATCTTTAATTTGATTTTTCAGATTTTTATAATTTCTGCTTCCCTGTCTTTTTCCTTTTTTTGTCCAGATCAGCGACATATCTAGGTTTAGCATTATTTTCATATTTATAAAAAAATCCAATTGTAGTATAATCATTTCCACGTATATATTTGTCATCTGAAGTAATAATTGGAGTATTTTTTTCAAATCTCTGTATATTTTTTTACCAAATCCAAGATTTACTCTAAAAATAATGATCCGATTCAAATTTCTTATTTTTTTCATTTTTTTGAAGTATCATAAACAAATCCTAATTTGTGATAGTTTGTCTTTAATTTTAATGCCGGATATCCAAATGTAGCAACATTTCCATAAATATCATTTGCCTTATTCAATGTATTTGTATACTCAAATCCCCATTCATTAAAAATTGATTCCCAAAAACTTCTTTCCTTTAGAGATTCCTTGTATATCTTCTGATTCCATCCAAGACTGGTATTATATGGAAATAACTGTTTATTTTTATCAGAAAACTTATACAGGAAGTTATCTCCAGCATCTGATACATATCCATATTGAATTTCTCTATTAAAAATCCCTTTCAGATTTAAAAATCTTTAAATTCATACTCATCATTATTTTTCAAAAATTAAGGCTTACAAAACGTTTATTTGCAATATCAGCTTTAAAAATAGTTTTTTTAACATATCTATTTTTTTAACCAGTGATCCATAAAAATGTCTGTCATCTCTCATTGCTAAATTATAATTAAACGTTACATTTCCTATATGATAGTTAAAAATCATTTCTAAGTCCAATAGCATTTGTTGGAATTTCTACAATGTCATACCCTCCATAAGTTGCGCTATCAGCAGTTGTCCGCTGAAAACTTACTGTTGCATCATTTGTAACTTTTACATCGTATTTATTATTATTCTTGGAAGTATTGTCAAAAAAATTGTTGTAAATAATCTTGTATCCAATGTAAAAAAATTTTCATTGATGGACTTTTGCTTTATAGTATCTCCGCTTGCATCTCTTGCAACTTTATATCCTGTTTTTTTGAATTCAGATCTTCTACTTTTTTTCCATTTCTAAATTCAGGCACTGGTAAACTGCTATAATCACGGTTTTCAAAAAGCTAAGTTATACCCGACAAAAGATTCTCTCAATGGAATATCAATTCTGTCATTACCCATATTAAATCTTTGTGATCTATATTTTTTTCATAAATGATTTTTCTTAGGACGGCGTATTATCTCATTATCTTCATAAACTTTATAAATACGGCTTTCATCAGTTGTTGATGGATTTAAGAATAATGCATTATAATTTTTCATTATCTCTTGTATAATCATATTCATATTCTTTTTTTATTATCTCAACTTGCTTTGCCTGTGCTCCAAAATACAGCGTATTTGTTAAATTCTGATAGCCAGTACGAGGCTGATATCCAAAAAAGTCACTTTCCCTGAATGGATAATAATTTCCAAATGTCAATCCCCATTCCTTTCTCTTGTCATAAGCAACATTCTGAACCCAATGAATCGTCTTGTCATCACCACGATCTCGCATTCCTAAAAGTTCTCCATATTCATCCTTATCCGAATTAAGATAATCAAATTTTATTTTTGGCCCCCTAAAGTCAATTCCATAATTTCTTTTTTTTCTATATGAGTTCAAATCTCCGACATATCCAGGATTAATATCCCGAAAATCCTCATTATCCACTGTTATTTCCACATCTTTATTACCATTTGTATACTTTATGCTCTTATACAAATCAACGTCTGTTCTACGTGGATCAAGATCATCATCCTTCATAATCTTGTCATTTATATCAGTCAATGCCTTTAATGCATGCTTATCCTGTGTCCAATAATATTTTGCATTAAATTCTCCATTTTGACCAAGCTCCTGATTAATATTCATATCCCAGAAACCAATATGTCTATATTTATCTACAAATGCAGTATAATCATCCTTTAATTTTGCACCGTCGACTGCATACATTAAATTAGTTGTAATATTTTTGATAATTTAAATTCCAGATTCCATAACCTGCATCGTAAAATTTTTCTATCTTCCTTGGCTTTTTTTCGGAACATTTGTAACTTTATGATTCCATTTAAAATCCCATTCCTGCTTATGATTTCCGATTGGAACAACAACCCTGTTTACAAATATATTTCCAGAATTATTTCCCCAGAAGGAATAATCATTTGAAACTTTTTAAAAGCCAGTTTTTTTGCTTTGTACTTAATTCAAAATCAACAAATCCTTGTGCAAGCGGACCTAAATCATAGTCAAACCCCATAATTCCAAAAAAAGCCCTCTGTCGCTATCCATCCCAATGTAAGGAAAATAATGTAGCCCTTTGAGTTGACGGCTTTAGAGAAGTTACATAATATGGCGACTTAAACCAAGTTTTTTTCCTCCAGCAAAAAAAGCCAATATTTCTTGCAATAGCCTTTTTATTTGGATAAATTTCCAGCTCTTCTGCATTTATTTTATAATTAGGTTTTTTTCATAAGGACTCGTAGTAAACCATCCATTTTTTTATAAAAAAATTGCCTTATTCCCTAAACTTAAAGTTTCCTCTCCACCATAACGTAATTTTTAAGTTAGAATCATAACTTTCTGAATTAAATATTTTTTTGCCAGCTTTGTATCCATATCAAAGATAAAGTTATCAGCCTTTATAATTTGAGAACCTTGAGAAAATTCAACGTTTCCAGAACCTGAAAGAATATTTTTTTATTAGCAATTTTTTTAATTTGTCAGCATTTATCGTATAATCTTCATATTTTACAGTAACGTTACCTTCTGTTTCTATTTCTTCCGTTTCCAGATTTATTCTAGACTTTTCTGTTTCCAAATCTATTACTTCCCCAGCGACATTCAGCTTGCCACAAAGTATGATATAAAACAGCAAAAATAAACAATACTTTATATTTTTTTCATCCTTTTCATTTCTTCAACCTTTTTATTTTTTTTATTATATAATACCTTATTAATCACTAAAATTATATCACACCTCTATGTTTTTGAACCTGCCCCAATTAAATCACAACTTTTTTTAAGCCCCTTTTTTTATTTTTTTCTAGACATTCTCAATTTCCTTACTGTTCCAGTTCAAAAATCATCCGTATTTGACATACTTAATTATTGTTTTTATTATATCATAAGTGACCAAATGTTTCAAATTTTTTTGTCTTTGAAGACAGAGTAAAAAAATGTAGCAATACTAAAAAAATAGCATTTAAAAGAAAAAAACTGTTTCAAGCCATCGTTACATAGCCAAAAACAGTTTTTTTATAAAATTAAATATTTTTTTATTAATTATTTTTCATCATCTTTTTTTCTTCTGTTAAAGTTTTTATTTTTCTATTTTTTTACTTTCATCTGCGACTTTTATTCGCTTTATTTTTTTATAATTTTCTTTTGCAAAAGAAAAACTCTTCAGGAATTTCAGTATTATATTCTACATTTAAATAAATTATTGAAACTATTATTACTTGAAACAAATTGATAGCCGAACTTATAAGCGCTCCTATAATAGTTCCTACAGTTCCAAAAAAATCCAAATACAACTCCTAATACAAATCCTGAAACAAGCAAGATAATTACAGGTAAAAAAACATTCTCATTCTATCATTTTTACAAAGGAAAAAGATTATATTTAAATGTTTCACCAATACTTCCATTTCTAGACATGTATGCAGGTATAAAATATAATATAAATAGCGACACAACAATAAAGACCACTATAAGAATAATAATTGGAATGATTATGGTCGCTAAAACTCCAATTCCTCCTCCGCCATACAATGTCATCCCTATTATTCCACTTATAGACGGAAGCATAAGAAGGCCTACCAAAAGTCCTGCCAACAAGCTAATTCCAAGCAACACAAATGATTTTTACAGTTGCATCACCTGTTTCATATCTTTTCCCTTCAATTTTAAAAAAATAACTTTTCTATAAAAAAACCATATTCTAATCAACATAGCAAATGATACCAAAGTTCCAATGATATTTCTTAATAGCACTGAAATCAATGATAAAAAAACATAATAATCATTATATCTTTATTATCATCTCTAATCATTTCATTAAAAAAAGTTTATATGCTTCCTCAAAAATATTGAGATAAACTTAACTTTTCACTTTTTAATAAATTTCTTAATCTATTCATTTCAGTCTCCCTTTCATTATTTTAATTTATATCAAATATTTTAACATTTTTTTCTTAATACATCAATAACTTTTTACTATAGGCTTAAATTTCCCTAATAAATTTTTTTCATTTAAAAAAATTAAAAAGTCTTAATATTTTTTTATTGATTTGATGGTTTTTTTCAGTTTTGATTCCCATTCACTGACTTCATCAGGGAAATAATTCAAGAAATTGTCAACTTTTTTTCCTTTAATGTCAACACTCAATATTTTTGTCATTTTTCCCTTAAAGTTCTTATTACTCTCAAGTCTTCACGAGATTTTTATTCCACCAATAATTGTATATTTTCCATTCAGTTCCTTCATTGCCTCCATAGTAATAAAAAAACTGGTCGCTGTTAGTATCAGGCCCTGAATTTGACATTGCCAATATTCCTTCAACATCAAAAATTTAGCCATTTCTTTTTTTCTCATCTGGAATAATGTATCCTGTCGTTCCAGTTCCATTTTTCAGCAGGATCTCCTCCCTGAACAAGTCCATTTGGAACAACTCTAAAAAAACTTTAATCCATTATAGAAATCATTTTTTTGCCAAAAAAATACAAAATTCGCAACATTTTTTTGGAGTCGCTTCAGGATATAAAAAAATGTAATATCCCCTTTTGTAGTTTTTCATTACAGCTTCCATTTGAAAAATCTTTCATTATTTTCTCAAATTTTTTTATTTTCTTTCTTTTTGATGATTTTTTTACTTCCTTTGGCTTCAGCAATGCTAACCATCATAATCATTAACATGCTAACCAATATCGCTATTTTCTTCATTATTCTCCCTCACTTTTTTTATATTATAGACCGATTTTATTTTGCTTTTATGACAAGGGGGAACTTACCCTTGCCAAAGTATTTTCAAAAATTCATATAATTATAAGAAAAAGCTAATATGTCCTTTTTATATATTTTATAGTTTCTTCAACTTCAATTTTATTATTAAAGTCAAATTCCAAAAATTCTAAAGTTAATTTCCTCAACATCCAGATTATATTTTAAAAGCTCCTTTTTCCTCCATAATATTATCGTAAATGACAAGGACGGAAAAACTGGTTTCCAAATCCGTCAACCAGCTCCAATGTGTTAATTACTCTATTTTTCATATTAAAGGCATTTCTTATTATTTCATTCGCTTCCCTTTTTATTTCTAGACTGTTTATAAAGCTCAGAAATTATCATAGGCAGTTTTACCGCAAATAAAATTTTTCAGCTCTTCCCTTTTTTTAAATTTTATTATTGCCATTTTTTTAAAAATCCTTATTTTTTTTATTTTTTTGTAATCTTATCCTTGAATTGCTTTTTGTCAATGGCGGAATAATTTGTTTCTTTCTTGAAACTACACCCTTCAAAGTTACTAAATTACTGTCAACTTTTTCTCCAAATGCTTTTTCAATAACATCATTTCCATTTCCAGAAACTAATGCTGTAGAATCATTTGTTAAAAATATTTGTAATTGCAAGCATAAAGAATTTTTAGCCCTTCTTTTTGCAATAATATTATCAATTTCAGCCAATAATTTTTTTCTTTTCTTTCTAAAACTTCCGCTTCATTTACAGTATTGACTTGTGCTACACCAATTTTTTCACCATCAATTTCAAATATTTTCATGTCCATATTAAGAAGTTCTGCTTCAGATTTATCTCCAAGCGCAGTTCCAGCCTTTAACATTTCAAGTCCATATTCCTTCAAATCTACTCCAGCAATTTCAGCCAATTCCTTTCCAGCCTTTGCGTCACATTGTGTACAAGTTGGAGATTTAAACAATAATGTATCTGAAATAATTGCGCTTAACATAAGTCCAGCAGTTTCTTTACTTGGTGCAAGACCATTTTCCTTAAATAATTTTAAAATAATAGTCGCAGTACATCCAACAGGCTCTACTCTTGCATACAATGGCTCATCTACATTGAAATTTGAAATTCTGTGATGATCAATCAATTCCAAAACTTTTGCTTCTTCAAATCCATCAGCAGTTTGAGTTCTTTCATTATGATCTACTAAAATAATTTCCTTTCCAGCCACATTTTCCACCAATTCAGGCTTTTCAACTTTAAAATAGTTCAAGGCATACTTAGTTTCTTCATTAACTTCTCCAAGTCTTACAGCCTTTACATCTTTTCCCAATTTATTTTTTAGTTCCGCATAAGCAATTGCCGAACAAATTGTATCTGTATCTGGATTTTTTTGTGTCCAAAAAAACTAATATTGACATATTTTTTTTCCTCCTAAATTTTAATCATTTTATATTATTATAACCTATTAATCTTATTTTTTTGAAATAGAAAAAAACCATTTTTTTGAAAAAAACTTAAAAATAAATGTTTTTGAAACACGGGATCAAAACTCCTTGCTAATTTAGTTCATCAAATACTCTTAATAATTTATTCTTAAACTTCCAGCAATTTTACTTCGATTTCATAATCCTCTGAAACTTTTTCCCCTTAAAAATATTCTTATATTCCTCAATTTGCTTCTGATATTCTTTTTTTCGTTTCAGGCTCAAATCCAGTCTTATAATCATAAATATAAATTTTTCCTGTTATTCTCATCAATATTAATTCTATCAATAATACGCTTTTTTTCCCATCAGAATCATAGATTTCAAATTCCGTATAAACTTTGTATTTCTTATCATAAATACCACTATTCTTTTCAATAAATTTATCCATTCTGACAATCAGTTCTTCCACAATTTTTTTCCCCAGCATATTCCCATATCGGCTCAAAAGTGCAGATTTTTGCTATCTTTTTCTCATTTTTCCAAATCATTTAAAAATATGCTCAAAAATAATAGTGCATTGCAAGACCTTTTTTTCGTTTAAATTCTTTTTCTAAAGTTATACTTGATTTTTTTATTTGAAATTTATCTTTTGAAAAAAATAAGTTTCCAAAATTTTTATTGTTTATTTTAAATTTTTTTCAGAGTTTTTTTATATTTTCATTTTTTTTATTTTTAATTGTTTCAATAATTTTTCCCATTATGATATTCTTTTTCGTTACCATTATAAACTTCAATTAATTTATTTATAAAAAGTATCTGAAAAATTCATATTCTTTAGGATTTTTCTTAGTTGGAGTCAATTTTTTTGATAACTGCTTCACAGTATAAAAGGAGATTTTTTTCGCACGTGTCAAAGCGACATAATCAGCATTTATTTCTTCCATTTTTTTCCTTTTTGAGAATTTTTTTCAGCAATCATTTTATATTCTTTTAGTTCTTTTTACATTTTTTTAGAATATTTTTGAAAAAAATTATCAGGAAATTGGTTACATTGGAAAAAAAGTTTCATCATAATTAAAAATATGTTTCAAAAGTTTTTAAAATTATTTCCACCTGTTTTTTTCCTTTTCTATAATAAATTATTGTATCAAATTCCAATCCTTTGGACTTATGAATTGTCATTAAATTTATGGTGTTCTCATCAGAACTGCTTATTTGATGCAAATTATCCCTTTCATCTTCAACATGCACGATAAATTCGTACAAATTATCAAATTCTTTTTAAAAATATTGAAAAAAATTGAAAAAAATATTTTTTTATATCGCTATTTGTCGAATAGAAACTTGTCACATCAAAATTTTTGAATAATTTTTTTGAAAAAAATTCTCATTTGAATATTTGTTGTTTAAATTAACCGAAAGTTTGTAAAGTTCTTTTTATTTTTTTCCAAAATTTTTAGAAAATGAAAAGCCCATTTCTTTCCATAAAAATCAATGTTTTTTTATATTCCATCAAATTTCCTTTTTTTCTTCCAAATTTTCCAAGTTTTCTACAAAATATTCAAAACTATTTTTTTATTTTTTTCAGATTTTTTTATTCGATAAATTAATATTTTTTTGTAATATATTTTTCAATTAAATATTTATTTTCTACCAAATATTTTACGTGATTATTCAGGCACCCAATTAAATCACTTCGCATAAATTCCAATAAATAAACAAAAATTATGATAGACAAAAAAATTTTTATTAGCTTATATAGCGGTTTAACAGCTTTGTAGTCTAAAAATCGAAGAATTGCTCTCAAGTGTAAATGGAATTTTTTTCTTCATTCAGCCTTGCTGTAATTTCCGCAAGCTCATTATTTCCACGACAAATTATACAGCTTTTTCCCAAGATTCTGAATTTTCCCTTCTTTTTAAGTTTCGTATCATTTCTTCGTATGCTTTTTTTCAGGTTTTTTTCTTCCTCTTTCTTATATTTAGATTTTTCTTTTTTTGAAAATAATATCCAAAAATATCCTTTTTGATATTCCTCATCATCGCGATATGATGAATCAGTGTATTTCCAGTTTTCATTATAATTATTAAAAAAATTTTTATTTACATTTTCAATAATCTGCTTGTAGCTTCGATAGGATTTTTTTCCAAACTCTGAACATTTCCACCGATCAGATTTTTCCAAATTTTCAAAAAGTTCCTTTTCTCCACCACGCCAATTGTAAATGCTTTGTTTTTTTCATCACCAACGCAAATAATATTTTTTTGGCACTTGAAAGAAGTAATTGTAAAATTTTTCCATTGCAAAAATACTTGTATCCTGAAACTCATCAATCATAATTGTATCAATTTGTCCACCAATAAGTTCCAAAAAAATCTCCTGTAACTGTGTTGTTATTTTTTTATTGTCAGTTTTTACAAATCCTAGTTCCTTGTCAAAAAAATAAACTTATACGTATATGTAGAAATATCTGTGTGAGTAAATCTTTTTGTACTTAATTTTGTTTGTTCTGCAATGTCAAATATAATTTTTGCAAATTCTTTTTATTTTCCTGTCATTCGGTAATATTTTCTCATAAAAAAATATAATTTGAGATTGATTTGTGCAAAAGTTCCTGATCTTTTTTTCATTGTATCCAGCAGTTCTTTGGCTTCTTTTTCCACCAGTTTTTTTCCCGTTCCAAATATTTCCTGTACCAAAAAAATATCATCTGATTTTTTTCCAATATTAATTCTATTTTTTTATCTTGCACAGTAGAAGTATCAGGGATTATTTTTGATTTAGTTCTTCAAATTTTTTTAAAAAAATATCAGTAAATTTTACATTTAATATTTCAGTAACGTTTTCTCTTTTTTTATTTCAGCAATTTTTTTCGTATTTTTTTAAGAATATTTTTCAAAAAAATATTTACAAAAATCTGTACTTGATTTACTATTTTTTTCAAAGCTAGATTTGCTTCTTTGTAATTATTGCCAGCTAGCAAAAAAATTTTTTTCCTGCAAATTCAGTAGCGATTTTACAACTTTTACATAAGTCGAGATATTTTTTTCCTGTCTTTTTTTCTTCATCTATCATAAACTTAAATTTTTTTCAAAATAGTTATTATTTCCAATTATTTTTAATCAAAAATATCATTGTAAAATTCATCTTCTTCTTCGTCAATTGTTTCATAGCTATAAACACCAAAAATATGGAGCGATCGTATTTTTTTAAAAAAATTCTGTTTGTAAATCCGTCAATTGTGTAAATTCTGATTTCATCCTTATTTTTTTGATCATTTCAAAATACATATTTTTGTAAGTTATTTTTTTAAGATTTCATCATCGGAGAATCCATAAAGTTCTTTTTAGGCTATTTTTCCAGCTCTTTCCAGTTATATTTTTTTCAAATGCAATTTGATAAAGAAAAATCATAAATTCTCTCTTTAATTTCCGCAGTTGCCTTTTTTTAGTAAAAAGTCATTACAACTATATTTTTTTATAATTTACACCTTTTATCAAGTTTTGCAATATATTCTAGTGATAATCTATAAGTCTTCCCAGTTCCTGCACTTGCTTTCAAAAATAATTTTATTTTTGTTTTTCATTTATATTATTTATTTTCATCATTTAATTCATCCTCCCTTCTGCATATTTTTTTATAAGTTTGATAGGTGTAGTTTTGCACATCTTTTTACATCACCAATATCATAATAATCAGTTTCATAATATTTTTTTTACGACTTTGAGAATATCATCTTCATTCAGAAATTCTTCTTCTTCTTTTCTTTTTATCATCCATTATATCGCCATTCCATACATCCACTACAAATTTTTTTCTATTTCCTGACTATTTCTTTCAGAAAGCATAATAGAGTAGTAATCTAATTGTTTAAAAAGCATTGTCAACTTTTTTTCTTTCTTTTCTTCTCCTTTTTTTATTTTTTTAGGACACCAGATTTATAGTCATACAAAAATTTCTTTTTCTTTCAATTTTAAGTGCAAATCAATTACTCCATTTATAAAAAAATATTTTTCATAAAGTTTCTTTTCTGATTTAAGTTTTTATTTTTTTTCTTCCGAATAAATTTTTTTATTTCATCTTCATTTTCAATTCTTTTTCATCATTTTTTTCAATATTTTTTTCTACTGATTTTTACAATTTCTTTTAAATGAGATTTTTTTATAAAATTCCAAATAATCTTCAGAAATTTTATATTTATATGAATTTAGAACATCTTTTAAAAACATCCTTAATTTCCTTTTTTTAAAAATTTTTTTCATCTTCCTTACTTTTTTTATCAAAAGTTTCTTTTTTTCTCAATATTTTTCCTTATTTTTTTAGAAACAATTTTTTTCATAAATTAAATGAATAATAGTTCCAAACAATTTATCCTCTAATTTTTTTCTTCAATTTTTTTCAATCTCAGTTTCACCAATCATTTTATCTAAATAATACCCATACTCAAAGGTTTCCATCTTTTTCAAAAATCATAATATCCAAGACTCAATTTTTTTTGATTTAATTTTATCTAAATTTTTTTCCAGCTTAGATGGAATAAATTTTTCCAATTTCTCGTGGTTTCCATGTTTTTTTCTATATTTTTCCAAAAAAATAGTTTTTTTATAAAATCCAGTTCATCATTCTCATTTATTTTATTTTTTTGTGCTTTTATACTGTATTTTTAGTTTAATTTCCTCAATAACTCCAGCCGAATCTATATTTTCATCTTGATTTTTTTACATAAGATAAATAAACATTTTTTTGCTCCTAGAATATTTTTGATAAAATTTAAAAAAATCTCAATTCGCTTTTTCATCATCACTTATAGGAAGCCCTATTTTTTTGCACGTTGAATTTTTTTGTAAATAAATAATTGTTTACATTTACTTTTGGAAATGTATCTTGAATATTGAGAAGTATAAGGTTTTCCTTTTGAGTCTCTGAAATTGCTGAAAATGAATTAATCGAATATTTTTGCAATATTTTTCACTATCCTGCTCGTCACTTTTTTTCAAGATTTAAACTAATCGCTTTTTTTATCTAAATATTTCAAAAAAATAGTTTTTAATAAACTTGCTGAAATTACATTTTCACTAAAAAAACCACTCCATAAATTATCAAATGAAAAAAATCTTCCAGCACTACCATTTCCGATAAAGCTTCAAAAATACTTATCTCGAATATTTTTTTATCCAGCTCACCGCTTCTATCAAAAAAATTTCCTCAAGATAGCTTCTATATTCTTTAAGCGTCTGATATTCAAAAAAATCCTTTCAATTTCATCAATTAAATTAATAATTCCTTCCAATATCAATATCTGTCCAATTTTTTTATAATATCTTTCATTTTGATTTTTTTCAAAAATTCTAAAAAAATTTCATTTTTTTAGAAATATATTTATATCCCTCTCTAGCAATTTCCACAAAAAAATTATAAGATTTTTTTAACTTAAAGATTTTTTTAAAAAAATCATTAGATTTAAAAAGCATCATACAAATCTTTCATTCTAATTTTTTTAAAGATTGGTTACATTCTTTTTTTATTTTTCCTTTTCAAATTCATAGTTTTTCTAAATTTTCTGTTTTTCTCATTTTCTATTTTTATAATTTTTTTCAGTTTCAATTCTAGATTCAAAAATCTTCATTTTCTACTTCATCACTTTCAGAATTTTTTTCCAATAACTTTTTACATTTTCCAAAAATATTACAGATTAGTTCCAATATTTTTGTAAATCTTTTGTTTTTTTGCATAGTAATTTCCAGATTAGAAGAAATTTTTTTCTTGTTTTTAAAAGCTGATAATCCTTTTTTTCCCATCTTCTCCGTTATTCTGCAAATCATAAATTTTAAAATTTGCTATATTTTTCAATTTTTTTCTTCATTTTCACTGTCATTCAGTTTTTTTATCATTCCCAAAAAGCTGTGAAAATTTATTTTCATATTCAAAAAAATTTCAATATTTGTTTCAAATTTTTCCAAAGATTCACTTTTTATTAGGAATTGAAAAAAACTGTCATTTATTTTTTTAATTTTTTTCTTCATTAAAATCATTTTTACTAAGTCGCAGAATATTTTTTTACTGTAATTCCTCTGCTTTCAATATTTTTTTAATTATTTCTTTTTCAAAAGGTGTAATTTTAACTTTATTTATAAAACAAATTTTATTAAATTTTTTTTAAAAAAACTATCCGAAATATTTTCTACATTTCTAAGCATATATGGCAAAAATTAGTCCTTTTTAGCTGTACAATTTTTTTTAATTTCATTATCAATTTCAAGTAAAGTTTTAAAAAGTTTTAACCTGCCATTTCTCCAGCTCCACCTTTTCCAAATCAATCTTATATTCCAGAAGTTCTGCAAATAAATTATAATAATTATAGGCAATATCAATAACATCATAATAATTCTTAATCTTCATTTTCTTTTTTTAGCTTTTTGCGTCAATGCATTATAAAAATAATACAACCTGTTTTTTTCTTCTTTTTATCACAATTTTGTCTGTAATAAAAAGATTTTCATAAAAAAATCATAACTGTTCATCATCTTAAAATTCTGAAAAAAATCCCTAATTCTTGTCGCATTTTCTCATCTTGCAAAAAGTTTCTTTTAATTTCAAAAAAATGAAGCTGAATTTTCAAATACAAAAAAAGTGTATTTTTCATTTTTCCTAAATTCTTCAAATAATATTTCTTTTAAATTAGATCCAATTCCTTTATAACTAATTTTCATAGTATCTTTCTCCTTAAACTGAAGATTTTTTTATAAATTTTTTTACTATTATAACATTTTTTTCAAAAAAATTGTAAAAAAATATGCAAAAAGTTGTTTCCAAATATTAATTTCAAAGTTTTTAATTTTGAGTCAAAAAAATCCATCCTTATCATCTCCTATCATTACTAAAAAAAGAAATCTAATAAAAATATTTAACCAGCATTCAACTTCTTCTTCTCCAACTAAATTACTTACAAAAATCTAAGATATAATCACATAAATTCAGAACTATCAACTCCTATATTTATTTTTTTCATATCATCTTTTTAATTACAAAATTATTATAACACGTATTAAATACGTAGTCAATACTTTTTAAAAAAATTTTTTTTGTATGTTTTTTTATTTGAATAAGAAATAAAAAGAGCTTTATAGCTCTTTATTAAAAATCAATATTTTTTTTGTTAACAAACTTAGATGACGTTAATTTTGGGAACTTATATATGTTTTGCTCCTCTTCGTTTTTTTGGGGTAGTCTAAATCCGGAACAAAGAAAGTGAATTATGACTTCACAGGTTTTAGTCCCTTCATTTTTTTGGGGTGGTCTAAATCCCATCCAATATGGGATAATATGTTACTTTTTATTGTTTTTTTACTGATTTAGATTGCTCCTTTAACTTATTCTACCACATTTTTTTCTCATAATGCAAACTAATATTCTAAAAATTTTTTTGTTTATTTTCTTATAATTTTTTTCTCCGATAGTTATTTCGCCAGATAAGATTTTTCATTTTCTTAATCAAATCACTTCATATTTCTTATTTTTTTCAGAACTTTTTTTCTTCCATTTTATATTCAAACATAACTTTCACAAGTTTACACAATTCCTTTGAATTTCTATAGGTTTTTTTATCGGTTCTTTCTTTTTTTATCATTATCTTTTTAGTTTCAGTTTTTTTCAAATGTACAATTTCTTCTGATTTTTAAACTTTGAATTTCTATTTTCTTATCTGCTCCTATCTTAAATTTCACCACAAAACCGTATTCCTTCAATATATCCACTACTGATTTCATAACTGCATTTTTTTAATTTTTTTCTATCATAAGAAAGTAATTTTCTTAAATTTTCCAGCACTTCTAAAAAGTGAAATTTCAGCATGCGGAATATAGTTAAAAATGTGCAATATAATTTCGTATATACAAATCTTTTTTTCTCTTGTTTTAATTTTTTTACTTTTTTTATCAGAATAGATGCTTCTTTTTTTCTACATTATCTTTGTATAATTCTTTATAAAAAAATTTATATTTTTTTCAACAATTTGCCCGCTTTTTATATTTTACATTTTTTTACTATTATCAAAATTAAATATTTCTTCTATATACTGATTTTCAGGAAATTCACCTTTCAATCTAAATCTTAAGTCCCTTTCCCAGATCGAAGTATATCCCACAAGTCTATGGAGTATTTTTTTAATAACAAGCCTTGCAACAAGTTTAATTCATTAAATTCCACTTTATTTTTTTCAAATGAGTATATTTTTTTGTATATTTCCAATTGCTTTTTTTCATATTCTTTATAATCTTCATCATTAAATTTTTTTCATCTTTTTTTAGGTCTTGCATATTTTCTATGTAAATTTTCTTTGCATTGTATAATTTTTTTCTATTTCATTTTTTTATTGCTGTATTCTTTCAATTCTTTTTAAACTTATTTTTATACTTCGCTTTATCAGCTATTTTTTTCAAGTAAATTTAACATCCCATATTTTTTTATATTATAAAAAAAGCTCTATGCTTTTATAATATTTTTCTCCATCAAAATATATTTTTATTTGTGTCAAATTTCTTCAATTCTTTCCTATCTTTTACTTTATCTCCATTAAAAATCTAAAAAAACTTCCCAATTTCATCCGCTTCTAATTCAAAAATCTTCTGTTACTCTATTATTATCTAAGTTTAAAAGATTTATAAGTTCAAGTTGATCTGAAAAAGTTTCTTCTTTATTTGCACTCTGATATTTTTTTCAAGACTTCCTTTCAAATTAGTCAATTCTTTATGATTAAGTAATTTTAGAATTAGATAAAAACATATTCAATCTTTCAGTGTATTTTAATATCTTTCCTAATTTTATCTCTCTTACAAATTCATTTATTTCATGTGGAATTTCAATATTATTATTTTGTTTATATTTTTTTTCAAGAATTTATCAAATTCTTGCTTTTTTTCTGCTAAAGAAATATTTGTTTCTTCATCGCTTCCAATATATATAAGGCTTAATCTTCCGTTATTTGCCAAGTAAGTCATAAATCCTTTTTAAAAAAATATTTTTTTGTATAAAGTCAATATATGTATCTTTTTTTCCTCTTCATCCTGATTTCCAGCATTAATCATATAAAGGCTTTTGTATATTTGCAAGATATTCTTTAGGAGTTTTTTTCTTGAATATCTTCAAATTTTTTTGTAGTTTATAAAAATCCAGTTTTTTTAAATTTCTTTTTATCATTTTTTTATTTAATTTAATTACTTCTCTGCTTATTTTTAAAGAAATTTCCATTTCTGCTCATAAAAATAATCTAAAAAAATTTTTCCATAGTAAATATTTTTTTCAAAAAGGTATATTTGAGCATCTGTAATTTCTTTAGTTTTGATGTCATCTTTAGTTTTTTTGGAATTTTTCCAGTAAATATCCAAACTATTTTTTTCAAATCATCTATTCTATCATATAATTTTTGTAAATGATGGGACAAATGGAATATTTTTTTATTGACAAATTCAAATCGTGTACTTCTTAAATAATCCAATATTCTATCTTTTTTTCCAAGTATCTAAATACATTCGCACTATTCAACTGCCTAAATATCTTCAATTTCAATTTTTTTCTCATTTATTTCATTTTTGAAACATTTTTTTAAAAATTTCAGAAGGAACTATATTTTTTTAAATGCAAATATATCTTTCCTTCTAATTCCAAATTAAAATGCACAATCCCATGTCTAATACTGCTAATAGCTTCATCAATATTTGCAAAAAAATCTTCTATCTCATTTTTTTATTATCCATATTAAAAATCATAACTATAGAACATTTTTAAATTTTCTTTTTACTTCATTTTTGCTTTGTTTTTCATTGTATATTTTATCAACTTCTCCAGAAACATATTTTTTTCTTCGCCCTTATTATTTTTTTTACAGTCTTTCCTCTCATTCTACCTGTAATATCATTCTCATTTTCAGTTTCAAGAATATTTCTCAATGAAAAAAATATGCAACCGAAGAAACTCCAATTATATTTCGTAAAAAATGCTTCATTTTGTCTATTCCTAGCAATAAAATCACTTGTTGCAATCTCTCCAACTTGTAAATAATAATTGTATTTCCCACAATTTCTTACATAAGTATCCAATTTATTTAGTAATTTATTTTCAATTAATTTTTTTTAAATTTTTGATATTCAAATATTCTCTTAATTTTATCGTTACTTATGTTACTCAGTCTTTTATACACATAATTTTTTTCAAAAAGCTGACTCATTTCAATTTCCACAAAATGACAAAAAAAGCATATTTTATATTTTTTTATCATTAAGTTCTTCTTTATCCAAATAATATTTATAAAAACACTTGTGATTTTTTTAATTCACTCATATCCGGAACTTTTTTTCAATTAATTCTTTTTATATTATTTACATTTTGTATTTCTTCGTAAATAATTTTAGCAAAAATTTTTCTTTATCATTTTTTTTCTTCCAATTATTTTTGTAATAGCATTCTCTTATTTTTATATTTTTTTCATGTTTTTTTGAATTTTCTATTAAAAAATAACTTCTCAATATCTTCTTTTTTTATACAATTTATCAAATGCTTCCTGTACATTATTTATATAATCATTATGCTTTTGCTGATTCTCTGTAATAATCATAAATAATATTTCTTTTGCTCTTCCCTCCAACTTTTTTTCAACATTATTTTCATTAATTTTTCTGATAATTAGCCTTATTTTTCTTTAAATGAATATTTTTAAAGAATTTATCTTATTCAATTTTGCCTCAACATCTTTTTCTAAATATTTCTAATTCTTCAGAATTTATATCTTCATTTAACAATATTTTTCTTTTAAAAACTGAAAAAAACTATTTTTTTATTTTTTTAAATCATATTCTGAAATATCTTCTTCAGAATAATTTTTTTATCCTGTACTGCATTTTTTTCTCGTTCCTATTCTTTAAATACAGAACACTATCTTTTTAGATGCAATACTTTATTTGAAAAAAACTTTTTTTAAATTTTTCTCTTCTTATTCTATTTTTCTTCTTCACTTGCATTATCAGGATTTTTTTATATATATCCAGTCTTATACTCAAAAAGCTCTGACAATCTCTCACCAGTCCTATTTTTCTTCGCTCGTACTTTTTTTACTAATTTTCCCTCTTCAATATATTTTTTTATGCGAAATTCCATCAACTTTTGTAACTTTCATATAAAAAAACCTCCTAATATCTATATTTTTTTACTCAATACCTAATTCTTTTTTTCAATGCTTTTTTTGTAAAATTTGTGAAAAAAATTCAGATTTTTTTCCTGTGCCAATATATCTAGCCAAACAGGAATTGTTAAAGTTTTTCTTTTTTTAAGCGCATTTGTAACTTTTGCCACTTCATACACTGGATCAACAGATAAAATATACAAATACTGATTTTTCTTTCAGTTTCACATCCTCCACTTTTTGAAGGCTCAGGAAATTTTTTTCTTACATCCAAAAAAATCAGCCAAATGCAGACCCAATGTCTCTCTCAAATTGGAAACAGTCTCCTCCATGCTATTTCCAAATGTAGTATAATAATTTATCTCTCCATCTTCAAACTTATCAAAAATCAACAATACAACCATAATAAGTCCCATCTTCCTTAGTTACCACTGCTGGATAAAAATACATCCATTTTCATTATCTCCAATCTATAACACGTGTTAAATACGTGTTTAAAAAAATATTTATAAAAATTTTTTTAGCATCTCTGCTAAAACAAAACAATTATTTCAAATTTTTTTCTATTCCTTAATCACTCATTGTTAGTGATTCTTTTTTTACTTGTACAATTTTTTTCATTTTTTTAAAAAAATTACATTTTTTTAATACTCCTTACCTAATTACAAATTTTTCCTTACTTTTGGGGTGCTCTAAATCTAAAAAAATAATATTTTAGGAGGAAAATAAAGTTTTAGTCCCTTCACTTTTGGGGTGCTCTAAATCTATATATATTATGTATATGAATTACCATATTGTTTTAGTCCCCTTCACTTTTGGGGTGCTCTAAATCCCATCCAAATTATGGGATAATAATTTTTTTGGTGAAAGCAAGAAGGGACTAGAATTTAATCCCAACTTGTCTTTCAATATTTTTTTACTGTTCCGATAGGTATATCTTTTTGAGTATTGTACTGTTACAACACCTTTTTACACCTGGAATTTTCCATTGATAATGACTACCTCTTATACGCACAACTTTTTCCGCCTAATTTTTCTAAATCTTTTTTTCGATTTTTTTCTATATGACATAAATATCATTCCCTTCTAAAAATAACGTTAATCATAACTTTTTAATAGAAAGTATCTGAAAAATTAGGAATAGTTGAAAAGTTTTACAAATAGTCATTTTCAACTTACAAATCTATTATAACACGTATACAGTACATTGTCAATAATTTTAAAAAAATTTTTTTAGAAAAAAATCACAGCCAATATTCTTAACTGTGATTCTAATATTTTTTTACAAAAAAATCAAAAAAACTTGCTTTTTAAAATTTTCAATTTAAAATTTTTTTATCTTACGATTTGGAATAAAATTGCAACAACTAGAAATAATGTCGCAACTATTTCTGTAAATTTTTTTCAATTCCTTCTTTTTCTTCATCCAAGATATTAGCAGAACTTTTTGCTAAACCTTGGCTTCTGTCTGGCTGTAGTAAAATTACGCTTATCATGATGATTGATAAAAATTACTAAAGCTATAATTAATAAATTTTTCTAACACTTTATTAGTTCCTCCTATAATCTAAAAAAACAAGAGAATAGCTAATTATTTTTTTATTTTCAAAACAATTATTTAGTCTCTGCATCTCCAGCTTTTTATTATTACAGCGAATTTTTTTCAGGAATTAAACTTGCTCCTCCTACTAATCCACCGTCAATGTCTGTTTGTGCAATTAAGTCAGTTTTGCATTTCCATCGTTCATTGAACCACCGTATTGAACTGTTACATTTTTCTGCAACTTCTTTTTCCGTATAAGTCAGTCAATAATCCTCTGATGAATGCATGAACTTCTTGAGCTTGATCTGGAGTGGCAGTTTTACCTGTTCCAATTGCCCATACTGGTTCATAAGCAAGTACAACATTTGCCATTTGTTCAGCTGTAACGTCTTTTAATCCACCAACAATTTGAGTTTTTTTACAACGTCGTTAGTTGTTCCAGCTTCTCTTTGTTCTAATTTTTTTCTCCAATACATAAAATTGGTTTTTAAGTCGTGAGCTAATGCTGATTTTACTTTTTTTCATTGATAATTTCATCATTTTTCATGGTAATATTCTCTTCTTTCAGAATGTCCTAAAATTACATATTCCACACCTAAATCTTTTTAACATTAATGGTGAAACTTCTCAGTATATGCTCCACTTTCTTTAGCGTTCATATTTTTCAGCGGCAATTTTAATGTTGCTTCCTGCAGTTTCTCTAGTTGCTGTTTCCAATGCAGTAAAAGGTGCTCCAATTATAATTCCTGCATTTTTTTAACGTCTGCTACTAAAGGTTTCAATTCATTAAAGAATTTTCTTTCGCTTCTTTCGCAGTTTTGTTCATTTTCCAGTTTCCAGCTACTATTACTTTTCTCATAGTTTTTTTTCCTCCATTATTTATTTAATACATTTTCTTTTTATTTTACCATATATTACCTTTTTTTATCAATGCTGATACATCGAATTTTTTTCTTGAATATTTTTATACTATTTCCCATTTAAATAGCAGGCTTACAAGAATCCAAAAAAACTCTTAATAGCAAATAATATAAAAATATAACTTCTATCTTTAAACAGAGTTTAAATTAATTTATATAATCCAAAAAAATCAAAGTCTTCACTTATTTGATCATATTTTTTTATCTTTTTCCAAGAATATCTGCAAATTCCTTAAAAATCTTCGCCAGTTTTTTTCTCAAATACTCCTCATTTCCTATAACTTCTTCTATTTTTTTCAGAAATTCCATCCCACGATTTGTAAATGTCAGGTATTATTTTCAGACCTTCTTCAGTTATTTTTCGTAATTGAATTTTTTTCCAGACTTTTCCCTTTTTCACATATCCTTTGGAAATTAATTTATCCACAAAGCGTGTAACTGTCGATGGAGCTATTGCCAATGTTTCAGATATTTGATTTACTGTAAGCCCATTTTTCTTCTTCCTTCAATATAATCATCAAAAAAATCCGTGCGTTGGATAAATATCTATCTTTTTCAAATGATTCTTCCGCTATTTTATTAACTATTCTAAACATTTTTTTGAAATTGAAAAAAATAAATACATTTTTTTGAATTTCCATTTTTTTCCTTTATTATCCATAAATTTTCACTCCCTTTTCTCATTTTCTATTTTTTTATTTAATTTATTATCTACAGTATATTTTTTTCCCAAAAAAACAGGAAAGTTAATTTAATAATGATATATGCAGGAATTGCAATAAATGCTCCTCCAATTCCAAATAAAGCCCCTCCAATAAGAACTACCAGAAGCGTCGTAATTGGATGCATTTCTACAGATTTTCCAGTAAGCCATGGTTTTACAATATTTGCTTCTATTGTTTGTACAATCGTAATTAGCACTACAATAAAAAAATCACTAATTTAAATGATTTTGTAAAAGCATAAAAGTATAGCCGGAATCAGTCCAATAAACGGACCAATAAACGGAATCACATTCCCAAAACCTATAATTACTGAAAAAAAGCATACTGTAATCCATTTTCAAAAAAATAAAAATATTATAAATGATACAACTCCAACTATCATACTGTCAAGTGCTGTTACAAGAATATATTTCCCAATTGTTTCATCCATATTTTTTTTATAAGAACAATCAAGTCTTCTCTATCCATATTCTGCAATGCTCTCTTAACTCCATTTTTCCATATTATCATAACTGAAAAATAAGCATTATTGTAAAAAAATAGGAGTCATAAACAGCAGGCTGAATGTCTCGCTTATCAGCGAAAAAAACTTGAACTTAATACTTTTATGACATTAGATACAATTATATCCTTAGAACTCATCAGAGAACTTTTTAAGGTCGATATTATTACTTTTAAGAAATCCAAAAAAATTATTTTGAAGCTTTTTCCTGATTTTTTTAGCAAAAAAATCAATAAGACTCGATACCTGCTTTGTAAATATCGGCACAATTGTCAAAAACAATGTAAAGAAAAAAATCACAAAAAAATATAGTCAGTACAAGTAAAATTGCAAATGTACGATTTAATTTAATTCTTTTTTTCTTCTTACTCTGTGAAATCTCATTAAACAACTCTATTTTTTTCTTTTTTTTCTGAATCGCTTATATTCATCTTTTTCCAATTTTTTTCCAGCTCATTAAGTTTATCATTTTTTTAAAAAAATGTCATTTTTGTTTTTTTCACTTATCATATCAATAAAAGGCATAAGACAGTATACGATTATAAACGATAAAAATAAATGGAAAAAAATTGTACTTGTAACAAGTTTTATTTGTTTTGCGAAATTATCGTAAACTCTAAAAAAATAACAAAAGTGCTAAAAAGTGCCAATACCGTTACAATTAAAAATATTTCTTAATTTTTAACAGCTTTTTCCTCATTGTAAAAATTTCATTCACTTTTTCCTTTCTATAATACCAGTTTCTAAAATATAGAAAAATTTTTTTATTAAACAGTAATTCTAAATTTATAAACTTATCCAAAAAGACTTTTTCACTTTTTTTATTAAATACAACATCAATTGGACATCCTTCAAATCCAAAATATTCCCTCAATTTATTTTTCAATATATCTTTGGTATGAAAAGTGTATCAATTCTGGATTATTTGCAAAGAATACAAATTTTGGCGGTGCTTGGCTTACTTGCGTTGCATAATTTATTTTTACTGCTCGCCCTTTTCTCGTAGGAACTGGATTTTGCGCTATTATTTCTGACAAAAATCTGATTCAAAAAGACCAGTAGTTATCTTTTTTTATGATATTCCTCATTAATAAACCTAGCCTGCTCCAAAAATATTCAAAGTTCTTTTTTTCCAGTCAATGCCGAAATTGTAACAATCGGCGCATAATCCAAGAACGCAAGATCAGCCTTCACAAGCTCAGTAAATTCCTTTACGCTATTATTATCCTTTTCAATTAAATCCCATTTATTTATGGCAATAATAATCGGCTTTCTCTCCTCATAAATCATTCCAGCGATTCTCTTATCCTGATCTGTCAAAAGTTCTGTCGCATCCAGCATAAGCACACATACATCCGCCCTTTTTATAGATTTCATTGCACGTAATACACTATAATATTCAATATCATCTTCCACTTTTGACTTTCTACGAATCCCTGCCGTATCAATTAAAGTATAAGTTTCTCCATCATATTTCAAGCTGGAATCAATCGTATCTCTAGTTGTTCCTGCAATATCACTTACAATAGAACGCTCTTCATTCAAAAGTTTATTTACAAGCGAAGATTTCCCGGCATTCGGTCTTCCCAAAATGGCAATACTAAGTCCATCTTCAGTTTGCTTTATCTTTTTATCCTCAAATTTTTCAATTACAGCATCCAGCAAATCTCCCAAGTTTGTCTTATGCTCACCAGAAATTCCAATAACTTCCTCAAATCCCAGTCCATAAAATTCAAAAATATTTTCCTGATCACGCATATAATTATCAATTTTATTTACAGCTACAACAACTTTTTTTATCCTGCTTTTCTAAGTACAGTTGCCACATCTTCATCAAGTCCTGTAATACCAGCCTTCCCATCAACTAAAAAAATATAATTACATCCGCTTCATCAATTGCAACTTGTGCCTCTTTCGCTTAATTTTCCCCATCATAAAAATCCTCAGTTCGTGGCTCAAGCCCACCAGTATCCACCAGTATAAATTCTTTCCCGCTCCACTCCATCTCACGATACAGCCTATCTCTAGTAACCCCAGGCTCATCCTTCACAATTGACAGCCTGTCCCCCACTAATTTATTAAATAACGTTGATTTCCCACATTGGGCCTACCAACAATTGCTACCGTATGTTTCATTTTTTTCCCTCCATTTTTTTATTTTTTTATAATTTTATAATAAAAAAATATATTATTTAAACAAAAAAATCGCATTAAATCAGTTCAATTTCAAACAAATTCATTTATATTTCAAATTAAATTTGAATATACAATATATTTTATCATATTTTTTTTACATTTTTTTATTAGTCTTTTTTTATAATATTACAAAAAAATATCTATAAAAATAAATAGGAATTGCTAAAAATTAACTAAAGAAGTGGAAAAAGATATTGAAAAAAGTCTTTAGAAAAAGAATAAATAAAACATTGATTATAATACTAAATCCCATTTAAAAAAACAGAAATTATATTTTATATTACTGGCAAAAAGGCTTGCCCTCTTATAAAAAAATTCATAATTAATCCGTTATTTAAATGGGAAATAGTATAAAGTATTATTTAATTAAAAATCCAAAAATAATTTCTAAAAAAATTACATATTTTTTTCAAAAACTAATTCTACGATATTTTTCAGCTCTTAATCCATAATTTGTAAGCATAGTTTCTCCATCTGCACTTTGTCCAAAAAAATATCTTGTATTCCATGTTTTATCACTTTTGTGGGATGAACTTCAGATAAATATTCTGAAACTGCGCTTCCCAATCCTCCAATTACCGAATGTTCTTCACTTGTTACAATAAATTTACATTCTTTCGCAGCTTTTAAAACAGTTTCTGTATCTAGCGGCTTTATTGTTGAAACATTGATTACTCTTGCTTTTATTCCTTTTTCTTCCAATAGTTTTTCAGCTTTTAAAGCCTCTGAAACCATAAGTCCTGTAGCTAATATTGCTACATCATCACCTTGTGTCAAAGTTACGGCTTTTTCCTATTTCAAATGTATAATCTTCATCGAATAATACTGGAATATTCAATCTTCCAAGTCTTACATAGACAGGCCCTTCATATTCAGTCACTGCAAAAAAATCATTTTTTTCTGTTTCAACCGCATCTGCTGGCGATAATACAACCATTCCTGGAATTGCACGCATTAAAGCCACATCTTCAACTGATTGGTGCGAACCTCCATCTTCTCCTAACGAAACTCCTGCATGAGTTGGACAGATTTTCACATTTAATTGAGTATATGCTACCGAATTTCTAATTTGATCAAAAGCACGTCCTCTTTGCAAAAATGTGCAAAAGTCGAAGCAAATGCTATTTTTACCAGTTGTTGCAATTCCTGTCGCGGTTGCAATCATGTCAGCTTCTGCAATTCCAATGTTTATATGTCTTTCTGGAAATTCCTTTTTGGAAATACGCAGTCATTGTCGATTTTGACAAATCAGCTTCCAGAACCACTACATCTTTATTTATTTTCCCCAATTTAACCAATGTTTCCCCGTAAGCTACTCTAGTTGATTTTTTTCCATTCTCATATTCTCCTATTTTTATTTTGGTCATTTTTAAAGTTTATAAAATCCAATTAATGCAGTACTTTAAATATTCATATTCTTTATTGCAAACCTTAAATTTTTTTCCTTCAGCACCAGTCTTTCAGCTTAATTCTTCCATCGCTTTTTTTATATTCTTCCTCATTTGGAGCGACTCCGTGAAATCCTGCATTATTTTCCATAAATGAAACGCCTTTACCTTTTTACAGTATTTGCAACGATAACTGTCGGCTGACCTTTAACTGTTCTCGCTGTATCAAGGGCATTTATGATTTCTTCATAATTATGTCCGTCAATTTCAATTACATTCCAGTTAAATGCCTTAAATTTTTTTCTCCGACTGGAGCAACATCCATTACATCTGAAACTTTTCCATCAATTTGCAAATTATTATAATCAACTATCGCAACTAAATTATCAAGTTTATAATGCGCAGCCGTCATTACAGCTTCCCAAACTTGTCCTTCCTGCAATTCTCCATCTCCCAAAATCGCATAAACTCTATAGTCATTTTTATAAATTTTTGCACTCAAAGCCATTCCATTTGCAGCAGAAAGCCCTTGCCCAAGTGAACCAGTTGACATTTCAACTCCAGCCAATTTTTTTCATATCAGGATGTCCTTGAAGCGGAGAATGCCATTTTCTCAATGTTGGAATAAGATCTCTTCCTTCTTTTCCTAAAAATCCCTTTTCAATTAAAGCCGCATAAAGTGCAGGAGCTGCATGCCCTTTACTAAGCACAAGCCTGTCACGGTTTTCCATTTCTGGATTTTCTGGGTCAACATTCATTTCCTTCCAGTAAAGCACAGCCAAAATATCGGCAATTGAAAGCGAACCACCTGGATGCCCTGACTTTTGCCCCATAAATCATTTCAATAATGTCTTTTTCTCAATGTTTTTTTGACTTTTTTTGCAAATCTTCAATTTTCATAAAAAAACCTCCGTTATCATATTTATATTGATTATTAATTTTTTTGATTTTATTATTAAAACAACCATAAACTCGATTTTTTTAAAAGAACTTCTACTATCGTAATTTTCAATATTTCTTATTCTAATCTTCCTTTTTTTCAAATTATAAAAAAACAAAGAAACACCAAACAATGACAATGCCACAACAAGCGTTACCTTAACTCCCAGTTCAGTTGCACCCTTTACACCATTTTGAACATTTTGATTTCCAGCAACTAGCAAAGTTGACTGAACAACCTGCTGAACTAGAAATGCCAATTTTAAAAACATTCCCTGTATTCCAAACATAAATCCTTCCAGACTAATTTTTTTAATTTCAGACAATTTTGCCGAAATTTCACTAAGCATTGCCTGCGGAAAAATAAATGCCGCACCACTTAATCCTGCTCCACAAATTACAAAAAACACATAAGCAAAAAAATCGAATTATTTTTATTAACAAACAGCAGCCCAAAAAGTTCCAGCTATTAAAAGCAGCATATCCACAATCAATATTTTCTTATATGAATATTTTTTCCCAAACTTATTCGTAATCGGAAAAAACAGCCCAGCCATCCCAAACAGCACAACCGATATTACAGTCAAATACTTAATGTCCTTTTGCATTACAGTGCTCAAATAATATGTTAAATCCCCACGAAGTATGTTAAATCCACAAAAGAAAAAGAAATATCCTAAAAAAAGTACAAAAATAATTTCCTTATCCTTCAAATTTGAAATTGATTTCATAAACCCTAGCGATTCAGTCTTAGGACGATTTTTGTGTAAGCTGTTTCTCCTTTAGAAAAAAATACGCACGCATAAATCCCCAAAACTGACAATATCGTAATCAAAAATTACTGTTTTACGTATTCCAACTTCTGTATTCAGCACTCCATTTACCATACCTAATTTTTGAAATCAAAATACCTGGCAATACCATCGCAATTCCAGTAAATATAAGCCTGAAAGTCGATTGCATTGTGGAAAGATTAAGCCTCTCCTCCTTATTTGAAGCCAAGTCAGGAATTAAAGCATTATACGGAGTCGCAACTAGAGTATAAGCTGTAAAAATACAGCCCTCCAACGATTGACAAATAAATAAGTGTCGCCAGCTGTGAACTTTTAACTGGATAAAAATACATAATCGTAAGAATCCCAAGCGGCAATCCTCCAATTAGCATAAATATTGACCTTTTTCCAAAACGAGATTTGGAATTATCTGATAAAAATCCTACTACAGGATCTGAGATTGCATCAATAATCCTCGCAAAAAAATAAAGGCCAAAACCAAATATTGCGGCTTTTAACAACGGAACTAGGTTTTTTTCCGTTTCAGGCGGTAAATAATAATACGACAGCCATTGATTATAGATCTGGTCAATCATAAAATATGAAACACCAAGCCCGTAAATTATATAACTTTTCTTCGTTAATCTTGAATTCATTAATTTTTTTACCTTTCTACTTTTAATTTATATTAATTTACCAAAAAAATTCCTTTACTGCCTTGGCATATTCATCTTTACACTCAGGATCTGCATAAATTCTTGTGTGCGAACCTTTTTTTCAAAAAAACTTTTAGCTTGATATTTTCATTCTGTGCAAGCTCGTTATACTCTTCCATAAGCATTCCATAAGTTGTAGCCTTGTCATTTTTAGACTGAATAATTAAAGTCGGTATTCTTTTTAGCAAATACGACAGCTTCAATTTATCAAGATGGCTTCCAACTCTAAAATTAAAGATTCTCACAATAACACTTACAATAAATTTTTGGAACACGACGTTTTTTTGGCATCTTCCTTGATTCTCTTTCTTATATTTGAAATTGAACTGTCCAATATTAATTTCTCAATAACTATCCCTTTTTTTCTGAGTACCTTTACATACATTTTAGAAGCAATGGCAGATCCCATTCCCCCTTGTGAAAACCCATACAACGTAAAATTATTCTTTCCAAATCTTTCTTTTAACATTTCCATCGTATGAAAAATATCCTGCCCAAAGCAATATCCCATCTTAGTTCTAGCCACATCAGACTTCCCGGAATTTCTCAAATCTGGAATAAAAAAATTATACTCCTTATCAAGCCCAATGTCCTTAAACATACCCAAATACTGCAATGCCGCCAGTCTATTCACACCACGTCCATGAGAAATAATCATAGTCTTCGTAGCATCCTTATTTTCAATAAGCCATCCATAAAGCTGAATTTTCCCCGATTTATACTCAATTTCCTTAAAATTGTAACCATAATCATAAGGATTTGCCTTATTATTCTCAATATTATACTTCTGTCTTAACTTTTTTTACTATTATACACCTCTTCAAATGTAATTCTCGGATACTTCTCAATTTGATTAATAAAATACCTTATTGACAAATACGCAATCACAAAGAAAAAAATATCATAAACAGCACATTAACTGCTATTAACAACTCCGTTCCCATAATTCACTCCCATTCTGCTTTAATTTTTTTAGACATTTATAAAAGTTTATAAAAATCTCATCAAACAATATTTTTTTCACTTTTTTTATTAATTTTTTTAACAGGGAATCTTGACCCCTTACTGTTATAAATATTACTGTTACTTAATTTTTAAAGATTTCACTTTTTACAATTGACTATATTTTTAATTTTAATTATTTAAATAAACAATTGGATTCAATTTTTTTCTTTTTTTCTCCAAAAAAATAATTCTTTTAACAGAAATCCATTTTTTTCAATTTTTTTATTTTTTTAAAAAAATTTTTCTTGAATTTTAAAAATTTTTTTATAATTTCTTTTCTTCCTATATTTTTTTATTTTTCTGAATTTTTTTAAATTTTTTTGAATTTTTCCATATTTCCATTATTTTTCAAAAAAAGTTTCCAAATTTTTTTCAATATCCTTCCCAATTTACAAAAAAATATTTTTTTCTCAAAACCATTTTTTTCCCCTCGATATCTTCAAAATTATTATTTTCTCGAATTTTTTTCAAATATTCCTGTCCCTTTTTTTATCAAATCCCAAAAATTCTGACATAATTTATCTCAAAATCCATCATTTCAGCCTTTATATTTAGCAAAAATATTTAAAAATAATCCGCTCCACACGCCTGTTTGATAAGTTTCTTGACTTCGTATTTTCCAAAAAATTCCTATAATTTTTTTGAAATTTCCGCTCCCTTATATATTCTAGCATAAATTTCACAATTAATGTCATAAATTTCCATTATTTTTTTCTTTTTCAGTCAAAAATCTTATATTTTTACGATTTTTAAAGATTTCTTCCTTTAGTTTTTTTGAAAATTAATTCCATTTTTTTTATTTTTAAATTCTAAATTTTCAAGAATTATTTCAAAAGATTTTTTTCTGGCACAAATTTCTGAATTTTTTTCCAGCTTTTTCCAAAAATAAGTTTTTTTCGATTTTAAATTTTTTTATCGCCACAAAAATTCTTCCAAAAATTTTTTTCCAGTTCATTCCGTAAAAAAACGAAGCACTGGCAAACTCCTCCCTCTCTTTTTCAACTTTTTTTCTTCATTATATTCTGAAATTTCCCTTTTTTACAATAAACGGCTTTTATTCCAAGATTACTTTTTCTCAATCTCACGCATATATTCCAAAGCCAAAAATATTATTCGACTTCACAATTCCATCCAACTCATATTCCTTCAATGCTAATCTTTGAGAAGTGCTGTAACTATTGCCTTTTTTCATATATCCCATAAGTTTGTCCTTGTAATCCTGCCTTTTCTGCAAATCAAGCACCTTTTGCAAAACCTCAATATTTTCCTCCTCTGCTCCAAAAACCTGAATATCCATTCCCAAATAATCCAAAAATTCGTGTTGCCATCTTTGAAAAAATCTCAGCATTTTGAATCGAATAGTAAAGTGGAAGTTCTGCAACTAAATTAACACCATACTCTAAATTAACCTGCGTTTTTTCCCATTTATCCAAAAACGAAATTTCTCCCCGCTGAACAAAATCCCCACTTCCTACAACAGCAATAAAGACATCTTTACCAAATATTTCCCTAATTTTCCTGATTTGATACAAATGACCGTTGTGAAATGGATTATATTCAGCAACAATTCCTATTTTTTTAACAATTTTTTTCTCCTAAAAACTTTTCTTATTGTTACACATATTATATCATATATCCAGCTAATTTTTTTATAAGTTTTTTTAATTTCTTTAAAAAAATTTCTTATTTAAATCACAAAGCAAGACAAAACAAACTCATTTAAATTTTTTTACTGATAACACTGCTTGTCACCGAAATTTCAGGCGACTAAACAGGAGCAAAAACAAATAATCTTGCAATGAAAAAAATTTTATTCAAGATAATGCTCTTTTTTTAACGTTTAAAAACTGTTCATAATAAGACTATATAGGTCATCGTGAATGCCATATAACGTAGGATAATGATTATTTTTACAAAATTTAGAATAATAAAAAAATTAGTACTTATTAACTCTCATAAGAAAAAAATTATCTCAAAAATACTGTATTATTTGGTTTCATGATAGATATGTAAAAAAATACGCCACCCTTGTGATGACGTATTTAAAAAGGAGTTTTGAAGAAAAAAACTACTTTTTTTAACGAAAAAGCCAATGTTTATAGGGGTTAAAAATTCAAAAAGGTAACCAACGGGTAACCAACGGAAAAAAAGTAAAAAAATAAATCCGCTATTTATGGGGGGTTGCGAGTATCAAAAAAATATCACTACATTGCAACTCTAAAAAGAAAAATCTAACTAATAAAAAAATAAAGATTATCCAAAAAAACGGATAGTCTTTTTTTATTTGATAAGCGATTCAAAAACTTAAAGAAAAATATGGTATAATAATATTACCAATCCAAAGCATAGTAGTGATATTTGTTAGCACTACTCCAAATAAATATTTAAAATGCAAACCAGTTAGAACCAAAAATGCAACCAGTTCTAGCGGTTTGCAAAATATTAACAAATATAATAAAAATACAATGGTTATAGATGACAACCAAAAAAATAAAAATAAATGGCAAAATTTGGCAATAAATGCACCAATTAAATAGAATTTGCACCAAAAAGAAAACTGGTGCAAACAGTAAGCAAAAAAGCAGGATTGATAAGCATTGGAAGTGGTAACCAAAAAAATAAAAATCTAATGGAAAAAAACGTGGAAAAAAATGAGACTTTTTTTGAGACAAATTGCACCAAAAACGAACGAACGTTAGAACGTTAAAAAAAGTATTTTTAAAGGCAATGAATATAATAGTTAGAGAATAGTACAAACGATAATTGGCGATGACACAAAATGACATAGCGAACGTTAAAAAGCGAACGAACGAAAGAATAAAAATTAAATACTAGAATAATAATGGGCCTGCTATGAAAATGGGCTTTTTTTTATTGATTAAAAGTTAAAATAAACATTTTGTAATATTTATAATCCATATTGTTTAAAAAAAGATTAAATTTTTTTGTTGCACTTTTTAAAAATAAAAAAAGGTAAAAATAAATTATATCAAAATTAGGAGGGAGATTATGAACAGTAATTTAAAAAGCCTTTATTGAGGGAATAGCGGACATAGTTTATCAGCCTGAAATATCGTTGAAAAAGAAATTCTAATTTTGAAAAAAAGATGATTATAAAGCATTAAAAATCGGATTGGGAAAAAAAGTTGGAAATGATATAAGAAGTGCAATGAAAGAATATAGCAAGTGTCAAAAAGTAGGTAAATAGAATGGTGAAAAGAAATAAAAAGCAAATAGCAAAAGCCCCTAAAAATCACAAAACAGAAACACAGATCCAAAGTGTCTCTATACGTTCAGCACCAATACCAACTTATCAGGAATTACAAGGGTATGAAAATATTGAAAAGGGGTTAGCCAGCAGGATTGTGGCAATGGCAGAACGGCAACAGAAAAACAGGCAAAAGATAGAAATGCAGGAATCGCAAACGTTTCAAAGAAATCAAGAAAAACTTGTAAATGGTGCAATAGTTTCAAAAATCCTAGGGCAGATAATTGGCGGTATTGCAGTTTTATCGGCTATAATTGGCGGTATATATCTTTTAAGCATAGGCAAAAGCCTTGAGGGTTATACCTCTATGATTGGGGCTATTGGAATGTTAGCCGTTTCATTAGGGTTAAGAAATAAAGACAAAGGCAATAAAGAAAAAAAGAATAACGGGCCTATTAACTTAAATCGTAGTTATTGAATTAACTGCGATTTTTTTATAAAAAAATAAAAATCCTAAAAAGGTACTTCCAGAAAAACTTTTACAAGGCGAGTGGGTTCGAAGCCCCATTAAAAAAATATGTTTACTAATTTTTTTAAAGTTTCACTTCCGCTTCTGTTTTGAAATAAAAAAATACTTCAATGTATTATATTCAAATGGCTAGGACATATTAAGACTTTTATATAAAAAGCGGAAATAACTAATCATTTTAAAGCGATTTAAGAACATTGAATACCCTAGACATAGTTTAATACCAAAAATCATATTTTTCAAACGTGAGCAAAGTCCTAGACACCGTAGAATTGATTTTATAAATAAATTTACAAAACATTTTTTTAACACTTCAGGAAAAATTTTCAATTATACACATCATATTTTAGATATAAGCACTTTGATAGTCCAAGCCATAGTTTTATACCAAAAAAAGTAAATTATCGAACGTGGTGGGCTTGCTAGACACCATAGAATTGATTTTAAGAATAAACATTGAAAAAAAGAAATTATAAAAAAATTGGCATGAAAAACTTTTTGTATCAGATCCAATATAAAAAAACTGGTATATGAAATTTATATATTAGGTGCGGAAAAATATCCGTATCAGGTATTAGACAGGACAACTCAAATTTGTATAACGGGACTGCTGAAAAATTAGCCGTCCTGAAAAAACAGTTGGGCGGGAACATTCTCCATAAAGATGAACCCCTATTACTGAAATTTAAGTAATAGCTATTAGTCAAAAAAACTAAAATGAGCCTATTAAAAAAAGCCTATAAAAAAACCCGAATATCTGAAAAATATCACTAATTAGTGATAATTTATAAGCGATTTAAGAACATTGAATACCCTAGACATAGTTTTATACCAAAAATCAGATTATCAAACGTGAGCGAAGTCCTAGACCCAATAGAGAACGTTTTAAGAATAAATTGAGAAGTTAAAAAAATGAGAACCAGTATATTTTTTTACTAAAAAAATACTAATTTTTTTAACTTGCTGGAAACACTAAACTTGAATTAGGGTATAAAAAAATAAAAAGCCCTAAGTTAGATTTAGGGAGTATGGATATAAAAAAACCTAACACTATTAATTTTTGAATAACATTAAAAAAATGTTTTATTTTTTTAATATTCAGCCCCCTATTCAGGTTTTTAAGGGATAAAGGCCCTTGTAAATTTAAGTATTGCTAAGTTTACAATGCTATTAAAAGCCACATAGATAAGCCACACGTATGATAAATGAGTTAAGCAGGGAAAATATTAAAGAATTGAATGGAAAGCCTGTATGGGCTTGTATTTGGCTTATATAAGGGGATATGATTGGTTTCCTAATTTTGAGAAACCAAAAAAATTGATTTATGACACGTGCCACGGTACGAAAAAAATTTTTCGTATCAGGGTTATCACTTATTTATGCTGAAAAAAGTTATAAGGGAAATGTTGGTATAAAATTATTTTCGCCACTTCTGGCGAAATCAAATTGGCAAAATATATTGCTTACTAAATTTTCCCCACAAGTGGAGAAATAAAAACAACCAAAGGGGAATTATATTATCCCTATTGGCTGTAATCAATGATTATTTGCGACCTATATTTAACATATGATCGTAAAAACAATAAAAAAGGGATATATCTCTATACCCCCGAAAGAACTTGCAATACAATAGTGTTGAATTAATTATATAACATATTTTTTTATAAAAAAATCAAAAAAATTTTATACACCAACAAAAGGCAATGAGTTTTTCCCCATTTGTAGGAATTTTTCTTCGCCAGTTGTGGCGAATTTAATTAAGGCCCAGTGAAATGGGTGAACGATCCGTTCAGTCATTTTGAGATGGCAGAAGTTTTGCCAACTAAATTAATCAGTGTCTTTAATTTCAATATCTAAAAATTTTTTTAAGTATTTTTAAAAAATTATCCGATACATCTTTTTTTAGTAACATTAATATATTTTTCAAAAAAGCATAGAATCCATTTTATAAGTTGATTTTTTTCTTTTTATTATAAATTTTCGTGTTTTTTTCGATAACTTGTATATCAAAAATCTAAACATTTCAATAAATCTATTAAAAATTTTTATCACTTGTTTTAAAAATCGTCAAAGTTTTTTTGTTAGGCTTTTTCAAGTAATTGATTATCTTTTTTTAAAAAAATTTTTTTGTTGTCGCTAGAAAGTTTTTTTTAAAAGTTCAAGCGTATTTTTTTTAATTTTTTTCCACTTCGTCGCCAGCTATTAGTAAATCTTCAAAAAAATTTGTTCCATTATCTTTTTCGTACTGCGAATTTATTCCATTATAATTATTTATCATTAAATTTTCGAGTTGATATAATTCTTGATAAATAGCATTTTCTTTTTTTCTAAGCGTTTTTTTATAAAAAAATTCTACTTCTTCTATTTCGTCAAGATTATCAAAAATTAATTTTAAGTATTTTTTTAATTCTAGTTCAAAAATGTTTTTTTCTATTTTTTTCAATATTCTTTTTTTAGTTGGGTTAAATTCAGAACGTAAATATTTTTCTAACTGTTGGCGCGGGACATCACTTTTTACAGCAAAAATCAACTTGTGTTAAATTATGAATTTCCATTAATGCCTTAATTATCCTTGCTATATTATTCATTTTTTTCTACTCCAATCCAATAATTTTATACAAAAAGTAACCTATGTATTACATAAGTAATATATCATAATTTTTTTAAAAAAATCAAAAATTTTATTTGACTTTTATAAAACTATATGATATAAATAACCTATAACATTACCGATATAAGTGATAGGTAATAAATTATAGGAGGAATAGCTGATGAAATTAAACAAATTGAAAGCAAAAATTAAGGGAGTATGATTTTAATTATAGGGATTTTTTTCTAAAAAAATAAAATTAAATGTATCTAGTTTTAGCAATAAAAATTAATGGGAAAAATAGCATTTAATTCAAAGGAAATAGCCAAAAATAAAAAATCTTAAACCTAACCAATGATGAAGTAGTAGAAATCTTTATAAACGAATAAGGAGGCAAGGGAAATGATACAAAAAGAACATCTTAAAATCAAAATTATCATTGAAAAGAAAAAAACACAAAAAGGATTTAGCCAAAGCATTGGGATTATCCAAGGTTAGTGTAAGTAAAAAAAGGTAAATGGGCTATTAAGATTTAGTTTACCTGAAGTGAAAAAAAGGTTAAAGATTATTTGGATCTAACTAATGATGAAGTTGTTGAAATATTTATAAATGGATAGGAGCGGTGAGAAATGAAAAATGAAATAAAAAAACAATGGTAAATGGCGAAAAAAATGATTATAAACGGAGTTGAAATAGAGGAAAAAAATATTGGAAAAAAATCAGAAAAATTGTAACAACTTGGGATATTGGGAAAAATCCATAAAAGAGAGCCTAAAAGAAATAAATAGGCTTTTTCAGAAGCAACAAAGATAAATTTATTGAAAAATACAGATTATTTTACTATTGACAGGAATACTTTTTCTGAGTGCAATTTTAACACTCAGGATTTTATACCAAATAATACAAAAAGAAATATACTTATTTACTCAAATAGGATATTTGGCATTAAACAAACTTCTAAAAAGATGAGTACAGTTGGAATATACAAAGGGAAATGATTTTAATATATTTTGCAATAAAAACAGGAAAAAAACGACATTGCGACCCTAAACAACTAACTAAAAATAGAAGTCTTAAAAATGGCACTTGAAACAGAACTTGAAAACGAAAGATTGAGAAATGAAAAACAAGGCCCAATGTGAAATAATAAAGGGGCTAAACGGAGAACTAGAGCCGTATCAGTTAGAGGACATTATAAACAGAATTATAAGGGCAACTGGTGGAAACTATGGGGCTAAATACAATGAAGTTTATAGAGTGTTTAAAGAACGTTACCACATTGACTTAAAGACTAGAATGACTAATTACAACAAGACAGTAAGGGCAAAGGATAGATTTAAAAGCGTGCTTAAATATGCACTAGCCAATAACTACGGTAAAGACTTATTGAACGTAGTAACAACGTTATTTCCTGAAAGTGTAAGAATTGTGATGGACGGAATCAATCAAAATACAGGGCTAGGAAAAGATGAACCATTGTTATTGGATTGATCCGAAAATGGAAAGTTACGGTGTCGGAATGATACAGGAAATGAAGCCATTTTTGGCTTGAGTGGGCCTGCTATAAACAGGTAATGGACAATTACAGTCAAATAAATTTTTTTGTGAAGTTTGTAGTATAATTTATAAAAAAATTTAAATTATAACTTGACAATTAAGTACTAATGTTATATAATATATTAGAACTTAATAGAGAGGAAAAAGGGATATGAAAACCGAAAGAAAAAGCCAGAATATCTTTTTATAAAAAAATGGGAACGGGTAAAGGCTGTAAAGTCAATTTATCCATACCGCTTTTAAAGGAATTTGGAATAAATGAGGATAATAGGGAAGTTAAAAATCATTTATGATACCGAAAACCAAAAAGATAATTATTGAAAAGGCATAAAAAAAGCCCTATACAACCTATTAAGTCATATAAGGCTTGTAGTATAACACTACCCTAGACAAGTAGATTATACTACAAACTTCGTAAAAAAATGCAAAAAGAGTTTTTGTAGTATTTTTTTATACCTAAATTTTAGAATAAGCAATTATAACACATATCACAAAGCAAATAAATAGGCATATTCAATATACTTCAGGCAATAAGAAAAATACACTAATATTTGATTGTAGGTTAAGCGATGGGCTTAATAATTTTTAAGGTACAACGTGAACGGTGCTACGTAATGCTAGAACGGTTAAATTTAAATATTGAAATGGAGTGGTGGAAAATGAAACACAAATTTGAAGCATTGGAAATGGTAAACAAAAAAATAGCGACAAAGCAAGGGAAAAAGGCCCGAAATAAAAATGATTAACAGAATAAAAAAAGAATGATTAAGGGAGTGAAATAATTGAAAAAAAGAAAATAAGAGAAGAAATTTTTAGGGCGATAAGGCGGATGAGATAAGAGAGGAAATATGGCAAAAAGAGATATGCGGAACGTGAGAGTATAAACCTTGTTAAAAATGAAAAAATAAAAGAAAAATTAATTGAACTGTTTACAGTTATACAGATAGTGAGAGAAGAAATAATAACCAAGGAACATCTACAAAAAGTATATAGGGAAAAACATCAGTAATATGGATATTGAAAAACGTTATACGTGAGAGTATAATTGCAATTGATATATTTACAGAGGAAGAAAAAAAGCAATAAAAGAAAGATTGGATAAATTGAATTAAGGAGAGCGGATTAAATGAAAGAAATGAAAGTAAGAGAAGAATCAATGGAAGAAAGTATAATAGAATGGGCAAGTTTTAAATTTGAAATAGAGAACAAAGAAAAAAATGGGACATCATTTTTAACGAACTAGAAAGCAATAAAAAAAGGCAAGTGATTTATTAGTACATTTGATTAGTGGCGTGCAAGATACGTTCTTTGAACTAGGAAAAACAAGTGGCTAAAATAGAAAAATATGAAAAATGGGGGATAAAAAAATAGAGTTATTAGAAATACTAGAAGCAGAACTATTAGAAATACCTGAAATGGAATTAATAGAACTAGAAAAATATAGAAATAGGAGTGAATGAAAATGAAAGCGATCCAGAAAAAAACAAAACGATAACAAGTCTAGAATTATTAAAGAAAAATCAATGAGTTAAGGGAAAAGGAATATTTAGAAAAAGGCAAAGGCTGGAACATTAACTGAAGCTGAAAGAAAAAAAGGGGAAAAATTTATTGAATTAAGACACGATATATTAATTAGTATCATAAAAAATGAATTTTTAGAAGAGATAGCTGGGCTAAAAATTTACCTTAGTGAAGACTTAGGTGTCCAAAATATTTTGGAGACCTCACAGCAAAAATTGTTGCCGTTAAATGAAAAGATAGGTAAAGGAAAAAATTCCTTGACCTCGATTATAGAAAGTAAATATATTGACCAATGGAATAGAAAACAACTGATGTATATACTTGGATTGTCGCAAGCCAAACAAGTGCTAATGAGAGAAAGCAAATATGTGAGAAAAGCCGTAATTGGATATATAGACTACCTAGAGAACCAAAACAGACAATTAGAGGAACTTACAAGGCTTCAGGCAAGGGAATTGGCTAAAGCGACTAGGAACATTGAAACGTTGAATATAAAGGCCCTTTTATATTACGGCAAGGTAAGCAAACCTAAACAAAAGTTTCACTATATCCATTATACAAATTTAGCCAGAGATATAGCAGGAATACCGAAAGGGCTTAAAAGAGATGAATTAACACAAGGGCAACTAGGAATATTACAGCAAGTTGAATTAATAATGAGTGCTGTTATAAACGAATGTATAAACGAACAAATACCATTTACACTTATATATCAGGAAGTTAGAGAACGTACAGAAACCAAAGCCAAAGTGCTGTTAAAGGCATTGCAAAAGATTGAAAGTGTAGACAATGGGCCTATATGGAGTTTGGAATATTCAGAAAAATAAGGGGGAAAAATAGTTATGAATAGTGATGAAAGAGCGAAAGTTATAATTGGAAAGGATTTAAAAAAATTAACTTTGGAACAAATGGAGCAAATGCTAATCAAATTAGGAATACCAACAGACAGGAAAATAGGGAGTGATGAAAATGGTGGAAAAGAATATGCAAAGCGTTAAAAGAAGTGTTAAAAGAATAATGGATCATAAAAATTACAACGAGGATATACAAGCCGTATTAAATAAACTTAACGAGGAAATAGATGATTATAGGCTATATGAACGGCATTTAAGAAGTGTTTACGAACTAATGGAACTAGGTATCAGAATAACAGTCGGGGTATATAATTAAAAGCAGGATTGGAGAAATAAAAAATGATAGAATTTGAAATATTAAAAGAAGTTACATTGGCAATTAACCAGGACAGAGAAAAGAAAAAGGCAGAAAAGATTAAAGAATGGAAAGCACGGGCTAATAATGTGTCAGAGTATATATGCAGTCTACCTATATCACACAGCCAAAGAAATCAATTAGTGGATAAAATAACCGATTTATTAGATGTTGCATTGGACTGGAAAGCATTAGAAGCGGTAATAAACGAAAGTAATGCAATTATGAAAATATTTGATGAGGACAACGAAGACAATGGAGAAAAATTATCATAGTATAATGGGGGTGAATAAAGGTGAAAGAGGTACATTGTAAGCACTGCGGAGCATTTTTATTTGGAATTGAAAGCGATTGTAAATATTATGTTACAAAGTGTAAAAAATGCGGTGTAATAAACCGTGGAAGCACTTCGCAGGTATTTAAGCCAAAGAAAAAGAATGAAAAATAAAAAAATGGCTTGTTATAACAACGTAGGGGGGGGAGTTATAGCAAGCGATTCTAATAAGATTGGTGTGTAATTTTACATATCAATTATACCATATCACAGCAATTAAAAACAATAAAAAGCCCCTATTTTTTTTAAAAAAATGATAACAAATAAAAAAATGTAATATTAAATACCATAACAAATTTTATAATTTTTTTGAATAAAAGGAAGTATAAAAAAATGTAAGATTAGATACCATAACAAACTAAAAAAATGTAAGATTAATAACATATTAAATAAAAAAATATATAAATAGAATTGGGTAAAAATTTTTTTGTTTTCTTTATATAGTTATAATGGGATCGAATTTTTACATTTTTTTAATCATTTTTCATTCAAAAAAATATAGCCTATATAGCATAAATAAAGGCTTTGAATATGAAATAAACTATATAATTCTAAGGAAAAGGCTAATAAAAAGATGATGATGTTGATGTTTTTATTGTTGAAAAAAATAAGAAATAATTTATTCAGGAAAATGATTGGGAGAATGCACGACAAATTTAACATTTTGATAAAGATTGGGTAGGAAGTGAAAAGAATGGAAAAAAAGGGGAATTATCCTAAGCGTTATAGATATACAGAAGCTGAAACAGATAGGATAATAGAGATATTAGAAATCATAGAAGAATACAGAAAAAAACAAATGAAGTTGATGAAATAATGGAATGTATAAACAATGAACTTTTATACGGTTCAGGGGAAATAAATTATGTTACGAGATGTAAACGGCAAACGTGTCCATTATGCAGGGAAAACAGAAAATATAAGACATATTTAAAATTAAAAGAAAAGGTAGCCAAACAAAATGGAATCCGCTATATATTGATGACATTTAACGGCAGGGAAATAGGAGATTTAACAAAACTAAGTGATGAAGTTGGGGAAAATAATAGCATAGTGGCACGGATTGTGAGAAAAAAGAGCATACAAGCGATAATATTGGGGTATATAAAGATAGTTGAAATATCGTACAACAAATATTCAAAGCGATTATTGCCACATGTACATTTATTGTTAGCAGTTAAAGAGGACTTTAAAGAACATTGGATCAGAAAAAAAGAGATAGACAAACTAGAAAAGACTTGGAAAAAATGGAAAAAGGAAACCATAACAAACGCTATTGATGTAAAAATAGTGAAAGATACTGAAAAAGATATTGATACAGTATTAAAGTACATAACGATAGTAAACAAAAAGCGTATAATGAATCTAAATGATATGGAAATAAGGGCCTTTTTTGAAATGATAAACGAAAGAAAAAGGCTTTTTACGACTTCAGGGATATTCAAATAAAAATAAACATAAGATATTACAAGTGATAAAAAAATATATTGATTTATTAAAAAGAATGATATTAAAATACAAAGGCAAGTAGTGCCTAATTAGTTAGATTTTTTTGGATTGGTGGGAAATATGAAAAGAAAAAAGAAAGCAAATAGGCAAGGGAGTGTAACAAAGACAAAGAAAAACAAGCCGTATTGGGTAAGGGTTACCGATCCAGCCACAGGGAAACGAAAATCGCTTGGAATGTATGCGACAAGGACAGAGGCACAGGAAATATTAAATAATTATTTGGTAAATCCTTATGAGATAGACAACAGCAAGATTATATTTAGCGAACTGTATAAACTGTTTATCAGCAACCAAAGGGAAATGGTAAAAAAAGCAACCCTTGAAAGTTATAAGAACAGTTACAAAAGATGTGAGCCGTTACATAGCCTAGTATTCAGGGAAATAAAAAGGCCCGCAAATGCAACAGGCTATAAACAACTTGAATACAAGTTCAGCGACAAAGCAAATAACGAAGAACTTTTTAACAACGTTATTTAACTATGGAATGGAACTTGAAATAATAACCGTAAATAGAGCCAAGTACATCAAAAATACCTAAGGAATCAGTACAAAAGGAAAAAAATATATTTAGCAGTTATGAAATACAGAAACTATGGAATAATATTAGCACACAATGGGTTGACTATATTCTAATTATGATTTACACAGGAATGAGGATTGGGGAACTTGCTGGGCTAAAAAAAGAAAACGTTGACCTATTGCAAGGCTTCATAAATGGCGGGAACAAGACAGAGAAAGGAAAACACCGACAAATACCGATACACAAGGATATTTTCCAATTAATTAAAGGCTTGTATGAGAAAAAGCCCAACAGATTATTTGCTATACAACCAAAAATTGGATTTTTAAGAAAAAGGAAAAAGAAAATAAGCCATTACGGATTAATTTTTTCCGTGAACATTTTTACAAAACATTGGAATCTCTAGGAATGAGCCACAAGCCACACGATTGCCGAAAGACCCTAAGCACTCTAATGAGCCGACAGCAATTAACAACGACAGCCATAACGGATATATTAGGACACGAAAACATTGAAACTACGAACAAGTTTTATATTAAGACAGATAAGGAAAAACTTAAAAGCCGAAATGAACAATATAAAGTTTTATTCGGATGAAAGCAATATGACAAATTAACAGACTTGAAAAAGGTAACCAACGGGTAACCAACGGAAATAATATAAAAAAGTTTACCCCGCATAAACACTACGTTTAATAATTGGGTAATTGAAATGAGATAAACAAAGTGGAAACCGCTTCAAAGCACCGTAAATACTAAAAAAATACGCCACCCTTGTGATGACGTATTTAAAAAAAGGAGTTTTGAAGAAAAAAAGTTTTCACTTTTTTTCTATTGGTCAAGTATTATTATACAGGAATATTCTTATAATAAATTTTTTTATTTTTCTTTGTTTTTTTGTTTGTAGAATAAAAAAATAATGAAAATCAATTAAGCCCCATAAATACTAGAGTCATACGACTAAATATTACTGGGGCTTGAAAAAAATTATAAAAATTTTTTTGAATTTTTTTACTACTTAGCATGATTTTCTTTATGTGGACTGCAAGTTGAACCAGTTGAACAATGACAGCAGTCTGTTCCACAAAGATTTTTATTTTTTTTGTAGTCCTTGTATATTTTTCTAAATACTGCAAATACGATTGCAGCTGCAATTATAGCGATGATAACTGTTTTTATTATCATTTTCTGCACTTCCTTTCAAAATTTTATTTCATATCTATATAAATAGCCTTGCGATATTGAAGAATAAGGTTGATACTACGTAAGGCAGAATTAACAGCATTGACACTTGAAATGCTAATAATTTCCATCCAAATTCTTGTTTTAAAGCTCCCATTGCTACGGCACATGGCACTACCAAAAGGACATACAGCATAAATGAGTATGCTCTTAGCTGACCATATTTGTCACTCCACAAGCTTCTAATTGCTGGAATGATGTTTCCACCTGCATCTTGGTCAAGCTCCTCCTGACTTTTCATTTCCAATGTCGTAATTTTGAAGGTTGCAATATGTCCTAATGATTTTACTGACTCTACTCTCGCTCCTCCCAATCCAACTACTTGATCTTTTAAATCTGATACAAAAATTATATTCTTTTTTCTCATCATCTCCTTGAGATAATAAAATTTGTCCTAAAAATCCAACTACTGTTTCTTTTGCAATGATACTTGGCACAATAGAAGCTACAGGTTCCCATCTGTCACCAAAACCAGTTGGCTTGAATACAGGCTGAACAACTTTTGCTGCTTGACCTATATATGAACTTTCAGCATCTCCTTTATTTGGGAAATATTGGAAGAACCAGATAATTAACAGGATCCCTAAAAACTATTGTAGTTGCTTTTTTTATGTAAGAAAAAGTTCTTGATCTCATATTACTCCAGACAGCTTTTTGCACCTGGAAGTCTATATGGCGGTAATTCTATAAGTAACTCTGTGTTGTTTCCTTTAAAGTATTTAAATCTTTTTAATACAAAAGCTACTAAAAGAGCCATAAATACACCAAAAACATAGATTGAAACTACTACTAAAGCTGCATTTTTACTGAAAAACGCCGCTGCAAGTAATGAATAAACCGGCAGTCTTGCTCCACATGACATAAATGTTGCGATAACTCCTGTCAATCTTCTTGTTTTTTCATCTTCCAATGTTCTTGTTGAATAAATTGCTGGAACTGTACATCCAAATCCGATTAGCATTGGGATGAATGCTTTTCCTGAAAGTCCAACTTTTGTCATCATTTTATTTAAAATAAATGCAACACGAGCCATATATCCGCTTTCTTCAAGGATTGCCATGAAGAAGTAAATAAAGAACATAAGTGGAACGAATGTCAATACTGAACCTACACCAGCTAAAAATTCCATCAAGTATAAAAGTCGCTTAACCAATCTGGCACTCCTTCGATGGCGTGACCCACATATTTTATGACAAAGTCACTAAAGAACCCATCAATCCAGTCGATAAACGGCGAACTTCCATCAAATACGATTACGAAAACAGCATAAATTATAGCAAGAAATGCTATTCCACCAAAAAACTTATTCAAAAGAACTTTGTCAATTTTATCAGTTAATGCAAATTTATCTCCAGTACCTCTTTTTAGGTTCATTGAGATAATTCCACGAACGATTCCATATCTCTCTCTTGCCAAAAGCATCTTGAGGTTCGATTCCATAACGATTTTCGATATTTTTTTCTTTTCAGTTTCTCCGATATTTGAAACACTTACTCCAAATTCAGTTTTTACTCTTGCTGCTACATTAGTATCATCTTCTAAAAATTTTTAATTGCCAGCCATTCTACTGGATATTTTTTTCTAAAAACTTTTTCATAAGATTTATCATTTTCCAATTTATCCTTCAAACTTTTTAATATTATCTTCGATTTCCTTTTCAAATGGCAATCTATGCTGTATTTTTTTTATCTGAAGAATTTTTTTGTAAAGTTCTACAGCTTTTTTTCCATAAGTTTGTCTACTCCAGCTCCAGATCTTCCACTTGTGAACATAACTGGAACTCCCAATTGCTTTTCAAATTTTTTTCTATATCCAATTGATAGCCAATTCTTTTTAAATTCATCCTCAAAGTTAAGTGCCATCACAACTGGAATATCAAGTTCCTTTTAATAAAGCAGTCAAATAAATATTTTTTTCAAGCGATGTCGAGATCTAGTACATTAATTATCACATCAACTTTTTCATCCAGCAAAAAAATCTCGTGAAACTCTTTCTTCTGCCGTACTCATTGATAAATTGTAAATTCCTGGCAAATCAATTAATTTTACATCTTCATCTCCGACCTTAAAAAAATACTTCTTTTTTTCAATTGTTACCCCTGGCCAGTTCCCCATTTTTAAACTTGCATGTGAAATTTGATTAATTAAAGCGGTTTTCCCAACATTAGGATTTCCGACAAATGCCACATTTATCATTTTACCACCTCAATTTGAATGTGATTTGCTAAATTTGTACTAATGACAATTTTAGTTTCAACTGTCTTTATAAGGACATTTCCATTTGCAATATTTTTCAATTGTGCATGCATCTCCTCTACAAACTCCTAGACTTAACAACCGTGTGTCTAATTTTTTTGATCAATGTCCTTTAACAAAAAAACTTGTCTCCGACTTTTTCCTTCTACTAACGTCATGTCAGATCATCTCCTCCCATTATTTAATATTTATTAATTTCGATTCACAAATAACACTTATACATTCAAACTAATAAGAAAACTTCCTGTATAATAAAGTACTTTATAATAATTTCAAAACTGAAACAAATGCTGTGAAAAATCGAATATTTTAATTACCAAATTAATTTTTATACCTTTTTAGAAAAATAATGCAAGTTTTTTTCTAAATAAAAAAATTAATCCTAGAACTCCGTTTAAAAAAATAAAAAGTTATATTTTCCTATTATTTACTAATAAAAAAAGTTTTTGACCTCTTGCAAAGAAATTTATAACCAGTCTGCTTTTTAAATAAAAAAATAGCATAAGAATTTTTGATCTGCTTTTTCTAAAAGAATAAAAAAAGAAACTCTTAAATTTAAAGCAGTTTCTTTTTTTATTAACTATTTATTTTTTTCAAAAGTTTCCATTTCTTCACCAATAATCAATTTCACAACATCTGGACTGCAACCATAAATTTTAGACTTTTTCCCTGACCTTTTTTTATTATTTTCTCAACTCTATCAGTTTGCTTTTTACATCTGTTTTTTTGACTTTTTTTAAAAATATGCTGTCTGTCTTACATAATCTGAACGCTCTGCAATTAATTTTTATAATTTTATCATTATACTATCGATATTTTCTCTTACTTCTTCCAAACTATTGCATTTCATAATATTATCTCCAAAAATTTTTAAAAATTTAAAACGCCCAATTTCCTTTTTCTAAATACAGGAATTTTCGTTCCATCTTCCAAAAATTCCGTCAATATCCATTTCAGCATCACCAATCATAAAAATCAACATGTGAAATTGATTGATTAATATGAGCTTTTATTAATTCTTCTTCTGTCATTTTTTTGTTCCATTTTTTTACATTAGTCGGGTATGCGACACCTAATGCTAAGTGGTTTGAGGCATTTTTCATCAAATAATGTTTGATAATAAAGAAGTCCTGAATTTGAAATAGGCGAATCATTTGGCACAAGAGCAACTTCTCCTATTCTTTTCGAACCTTCATCAGTGTCAAGCAACTGTTTCAAAATGTCATAACCTTCTTCTGCTTCAAAATCTACAACTTTTCCATCTTTAAAAGTCAATTTGAATTTGTCAATAATGTTTCCTTGATACGAAAGTGGTTTTTTTATTAGAAACATAACCATCTACACGATCTCGGTCTCCAGCTGTAAACACTTCCTCTGTCGGCATATTAGGCAAGAAATCAGCTCCTTTCGCATTAACACTTCCAGCTGCCACCCAAATATGATTTTTAGGAAGTCCAACTGTCAAATCAGTTCCTTTTGAAGTATAGTGAAGTGCCACGAAATTTTTGCTATTCAAAAATTCAGCTTTTTCATTCAAATTATTTCTATGTTCTTCCCAAGCCTTAACTGGATCATCTTTGTCAACTCTTACAGTTTTCAATATTGCATCAAGCAATTTTTCCTGTGCAACATCGGTATCTGTTTCGTCTGGGAATACAACTTTTTGCCCAATCTGCTGAAGGATAACTTGCAATCGTCCATGAATTTACATCTGTCATAATACATGTTCTGTAATGTTTGTAGGCTTCTCCCGCATTTTTTGCCAATGCTCCTAATTTTTCTGGATCAATTCCTGCAAATAAATTTGGAGAACTACTTAAAATGTGGATAAACACTACATTATTATCAAGATAATCATTTCTCTCGTCAATCGCCCATTGAGGAATGTGAGAATAATCTTCTTTCGACTGGTATTCAGCATGAAGTCTCGACAATTTATCATCTGTCAATTTAACATGAACATCACTCGCTCCCTCTTTATAAGCCAATTCCGTAACTTTGTAAACCAATGGCAACGCATCAGTCGTACAATTTACCCAAACTTTCTGTCCTTTCTGAACATTTGCTCCAATTTTTTTACAATTACTTCTGCATATTTATTTAATTTTTTTCTTCAAAGTTGTTCATTTTTTTATTTGTTCCTTTCAAATTAAAATTTTTAATCTTTATAATTCGGTTGATAACCAAATTCTAATGAGACCGTTCCATCTGTAAACTTGCTTTTATATTTTTTTTAGTAGGACTGTAATATTCTCTTTTCAATTTCGGTGTTGTGGCAACATTTAATCCAAATGAAAATCTGTTTTTTTGAACTCCAATTCCCAAAGCAGCATATCCATTTAACGGCATAGCTTTTATTCTTCCGCTTCCACCATTTTTTTATCAGTCCATTTTACACTTCCGCCTGCAAGTGATGCACCAAACGAAAATTTGGAATAGATCCCATTATCTGTTCCTGTTCCTATCATAAGATAAACTGGAATTGAAACTAAACTTCCTGAATTACTGTTTATATCTTTCCCTTTAACTTTCAAAGAATTGTATGTCAATCCCATTCCAAGCCCCATTACAACATCATCATCAACTCCACCTTTTTCCTTCAAGCGAGATTTTTAATTCCACTTCCTGTAACACCTTTGACAGGAGCATTTTTTTGTCATTATTGTTTTTTTGCTTACCATAAATAGGGGCTTATAATAATTTCATTTCTTTCTCCATATGCCATTGCAACTGGTGTCAATAACATGAACGCTAAAAAAATAATTTTTTTCATAAAAAAATCCTCCTAAAAAAATTTTTTTATTTATGTTTTATAATGATTATTAATCTTTAAATCCATTTGGATTTTTCTTTTGCCAATTCCAAGAATCACGGCACATATCTTCAATTGTATATTTTGCTTCCCAATTTAATAATTTTTTAGCTTTTGAAGCATCTGCATAACAGACTGCAATATCTCCAGCTCTTCTGCCATCAATTACATAAGGAATTTCTTTTCCAACAGCTTTTTCAAAATTACTTAAAATTTCAAGAACGCTGTAACCTTTTTCACTTCCTAAATTTATCGCATCAAAACCAAGATTTTCATTATTAAATAAATAATTTAATGCTGCCGAATGTCCTGCCGCCAAATCATTTACATGAATAAAATCTCTTATACAAGTTCCATCTGGAGTATCATAATCATTTCCAAAAAAATATGTAATTTTTTTCCAATTTTCCAACTGCAACTTGAGTTATATAAGGTGAAAGATTATTTGGAATTCCGTTTGGATCTTCTCCAATTCTTCCGCTTTCATGAGCACCTAATGGATTGAAAATATCTAAGAGCAATTATATTCCAAGTATTGTCAGATTTTTGCCAAATCCATTAAAAATATGTTCGATTATTACTTTTGTACGTCCATAAGGATTTGTAACTTCTCCCATCGGATCAGTTTCCACAAAAGGAACTTTTTCAGAAACACCGTAAACAGTAGCTGACGAACTAAATACGATATTTTTTTACATTAAATTCTTTCATTACTTCAAGTAAAGTAATCATTCCAAATAAATTGTTATCATAATACATTAGTGGTTTTTCTACAGATTCACCCACTGCCTTAAATCCTGCAAAATTAATAACAGCATCGATTTTATTTTTCTCTAAAAAAATTTTTTTGCAAACCTTCTTTATTTTTTTCACATCCAATTCATAAAAAAAATTTATTTTTTTTCTCCAGAAAGCTCTTCTAAAAATTGTAATAACTTTTTTTGCTAGAATTACTAAAAATCATCCACTATAATAGGATTAAATCCTTTTTTTAATCAAGTCTAAAAACTGTATGAGAACCGATATATCCTGCTCCTCCCGGCACTAAGATAGTTTTCATAAAAAAATATCCCTTCCTTCTAAAAAAATTTTTTTATTTCCATATACAAAAAAATTTAAAAATACTGCATTAATGCTAAACTCTGTTTAAAAAAATATTTTTATATTATTTTGCTAACAAGGGGTCTTGACCCCTTGCAAAAGAAATTTATAACTATTCTGCTGTTTAAATGCAAAAATAGTATAAATTTTTTTATAAAAAAATAAAAAAATAATATCTTAATTAGTCACAAAGAATTTCCCTTGTCAAAAATAAAAAAACGAGTTCAAAATTAACTATGTAAATTAATTTTTTTTCCATAATTTCATCAAAAGTCTGAAAACCATTCAAAGTTTCCACAATTTGTCCATCTTTAAAAAGTAAAAAGCAAAGGCAGTCCTCTTATTTTTAAACTTCGCTCCAAATTCTGGATAATCATCAACATCAACTTTGACAATTTTACATTCTGAAGCATTAGCCACTTCCGCTAGAACTTTTTTTCCAACATTTGGCAAGGTCCGCACCAGATAGCAAAAAAATCAACAAGTGTAAGCCCATTTTGCAAAATTATTTCATTATCAAAAATCTTCTCCGGCATAATTTATGATTCTACTCATAATTTCACTCCCTCTATAATTTATATTTTCTTTTATTTTATATCTTTTGAAATATTCAAATTGTTTTTGTTAAATTTTTAAATTCAAATAGTTTTTTTGAATATGTCTATTATACTAATTCTAATCAATTTATGCAATTTTTATCTTCCAAAAATTTTTTTCTGAACTTTTTTTCATATCTCTTTCTATATCTTTTCTTTTCAGCGATTCCCTTTTTATCATGCATTTTCTTCCCTTTTTGCAAGTCCTATTTCCATTTTTACAAGTCTTTGCTTCGTGTAAACTGAAATTGGAACAATGGTATAACCCTGCTCTTTAATTTTTTCACTCCATTTTTTTATTTCACGCCTATTCAAAAGCAATTTTCTTACACGAGATTCTGCCACATTGTTAATATTTCCAAATTCATAAGGCGTAATATGCATATTCATCACAAAAATTTCATCCCGTATAATTCTTATAAAACTTTCTTTTTATGCTGACTTTTCCAGCCTTTACCGACTTCACTTCCGTTCCCACAAGCTCAATCCCCGCTTCCAGCTTATCTTCTATAAAGTAATCATGAAAAAGCCTTTTTATTTCTAGCTAATACTGGCATTTTCCCTCCTTCCAATGTTTTCTTTTATTCTTCTTCCATTTCCTCAATCTTTACTTTTTCTTCCACATAAGGTATGACCTCAATTTCCATTTTAGCATAACTTGCACTTACAATGCTCACTTTCATTGTACTTCCCATAGTATAGGATTCATTATTTCTTTTATCTACAATTTTAAAGTTTTTCCTCATCGTAAATGAAGTTATCACGTGCTGTTGTAACATTGTAGACCACTTCTACGTGATTTTCCAGCTCCATAAATATTTTTATTTTTTTATTCATTCCGCTAAGTCTGGCAACATAAACCTGTCCAATTTTATCCTGCATATACTCAATTAACTTGATTTTTACGCTATCTTCTTCCAGTTTATCCGCCACTCTTTCAGTTCTTGAAATACTTGAGGCAATTGCTTCAAAATTAGCTCCATATTTTGCCTTTTCCTTTTCGTTCATAAATTTTTCAATTGAACGTCCAAGCATTCTGTGAACGATTAAATCAGAATATCTCCGAATTGGTGATGTAAAATGCAAATAATATTTGGAAGCCAGTCCAAAATGCCCTAAATTCTTATTGGCATATCTTGCACGCTGCATTGCCCGTAAAATTAATTTATGGATTAAGTAGCCTTCAGGCAGTCCTGTCGTTCTTTCTATAATATTCTGGAATTTTCCAGGATGAATTTCCTCCAGCCCTTTTTAGAGAATATCCAAATTTTATCAAAGTTTCATTTAATGCCTGAACTTTCGCCTTGTCAGGATCTTCGTGAACCCTGTAAATCGCAGGAATTTCCTCCCAGAAAAGTTTTTTTCCGCCACAGTTTCGTTTGCAATAACCATAAAGTCTTCAATAATTCTTTCTGCTTCCCTCTAGAACGTAATACGATGTCCTTCACGGCCTTGTTTTCATCCAAGACTACCTTTATCTCAGGCAATTCAAAATCAATGCTCCCACGTCTTTTTTTATTGCTTCTAATAATTTTAGAAAGTTCCAGCATGTTTTTTTAACATATCATCAATTTTTTTCTATATTTGTCGTAAAGATTTCTGTATTCTTCCAAGTCTTCATCTTTTTTTCCAAAATTGTATTTACATTTTTCGTAAGTCATTCTGTATTTTGATTTTTATAACTGATTTGTAAAAAAATCATTTTTTTATAACTTTACCCCTTTTTATCTAAATCCATTTCCACAGTAAAAGTCAGCTTATCCTCATTTGGATTAAGTGAACAAAGATTGTTTGACAATTTTCGTGGAAGCATAGGAATTACCCTGTCTACAAGATAAATTGAATTTCCACGTTTTAATGCTTCTATATCAAGTTCGGTATTTTCCCGCACGTAGTAAGAAACATCGGCAATGCTTACAAAAAGTTTATATCCGTCTTCCGTTTTTTCCACATAAACTGCATCATCTAAATCCTTTGCATCAGAGCCATCAATTGTGATAATGTCAAGATGCCGTAAATCCTTACGGTTTTCAAGTTCATCTGAAAAATTCTCATCTATCTTATCCAATTCCTGCAAAACTTCATTTGGAAATTTCTCCTCAATTCCCTCATTCAAAAGCAGTGATGAAATAAGCGCTTCTGTATCCTTAGGACTTCCTAAAATGCTCATAATCCCACCTTCAGGCTTTCTTTCGTCATCTCCCCAGAAATCCACTTTTACAGCCACTAAATCTCCAGTTTTAGCCCCTCTTATTAATTTTTTTGGAATATAAATGTCCTTTGGAGAATTTCTTGGACGTACAAATCCAAAACTCAAGTTATGTTCAAAAACTCCGACAATGACATCCCGATTTCTTTTTATAACTTTATAAACTTCACCTTCCCGCTTTTTATTATCTGAACTTTCCTTTAAAATACGAACTAAAACAGTATCTCCATTCATAGCCGTATTTAAATAAGCTCCAGGAATAAATACACTAGCCTGCCCATTAATATCAAGAAATCCAAAAATTCCCGCTGGAAATGGAAATTTCCCCCTTTACAAAACCTTCTTTTTCGGGCAAAGTATATTTCCCATTTCTTTTCAAATAAATTTCTCCACTTTCTTCCCAAGCATTTAAAAGCTGCTTATACATTTTCCGTCTTTTCTGGCTCCATTCCAAAAGTCGCAATATTTCCTGAAAAAGTAAATTCATATTCTGACAGAACTTGCTTTTAAATATTTCAATTCCCGTTCTTCTTTAAGTTCCATTTTGGGAGTTTTCTGATTTTCCTTTTTAGCATTATAATTTTTTTTGCCAAATCTTTTTTTCCTTGTGAAAAATCTTTATCATTATTTTCAATATTTCTATGTCTTTCTTTCTTTTTTTATTTCCCATATTTTACCTCTATTTTTTTATTCTAAATTTTTATTAGCTATTATCGAATTTCTAAATTTTATAACATTTGGATGAATGATAGAATCCTTCGCAAGCAAATATTTTTAATTTTTTTCCTCAATTTCAAATTTTATTGCCTCATCTAAATCTGTTTTTTTGCCAATTCTCTAGCCTTTTCCACACCTTCCCAGCTTCTCTTTTCCTCTATCGCATCAGCAAGATAAATAATTTTCGCAAGTGTACTCATATTTTTCACACCCAATAGTATGATATTTAATCCCATCCAGAATTTCCTCATCATCAACTCCAAACAAGTCATAATTTTGCCGTACAAATTCAGCCCCTGCAAACCCATGTAACACAGCTGTAGATTGTGACATCTTATCCGCCACTTCAGGATATTTCCCCTCGTCAAGTCAACCATAACAGACAAGTTAAAAAAATTTTTGCCACATCGTGAAGCCAAGCTGAAGTTTCCACTTTTTTTCCACAGGAACTCCATAAATTTTTTTGCCAGTTCTACAGCACATTTTGCCACTCTTTTCACGTGTTCATATCTTTTTTTCATCTAAAAAAATTTCTTACATTTGCTTTTAATTACTTCCATATTCATTTTTAATTTCCCCTTTACATAAATAATATTTTCAAAAATTATACTCAAATTCAAAAAAATTATTCAATTTTTCCAATTCGATTCAAATATATTATATTTTTATATTTCATTTATATGTTACCACAAAAAAATAAAAACCCAGACAACTTATTTTTTTTATCTAAGTTTGCCCGAGTTCTTAAAAATTATTGAATTTGTAATGGCTGTACTGGCTGTATTTCCACATATCCTTCCAGCTGTTTAAATTTACTTGTATTAGTAAATTTTTTTCTGTATTCTCTCATAATCTGCATCTGTCAACTTTTTTTAGCCTTTTCTCCACTTGAATATGAACTTTTCATAAATATTGCCACTTCAACCATTCCAAAAAGCCTCTTTATCAGCATCATAATTATCTTCCAATGCCTTTTTAGAAACCTTCACATTTTCAATATCATTTATATAATCATCCACAAGCCGTATCTTATCCCCTGTTTCAAGATATTTCTCCGCCTTTTTCATAAAATTATCCAAAAACTTTTGCATATTCTTCACTATTCAATTCTTTTTGAACTGCTCTTTTGAATTTTTTTGATGTAACAGCTGGTCTTTTTACATTTTTTTAAATTTTCCGCTTTTTACCTGACACTTTCGCATTTTCAATGCGACTCTATACTCATTACAAAGCAAAACTGCCATAACTATCTTTTTTTACTTTTTCCATTTATTATTTTCTCCTTTTTTTCTTTTTAATAATTATTATAACTAGCAATCTTAAGTTATTGACTTGAATAGTCTTTTTAGTTGGCTTACACCGAAATATTTTTTTCTTTAAAATTTTTTTCTTGAAATCATAAATCAAAAAAATGATAATATATACAAAAATATTTTATATACAAACTAAAAAAATTTAAAAATAACAGAAGGTAAAAAAATGAAAAATAGAAGATCTGTCACTTTTTTTGACAAAAGTTTCACTGTTTAAAGGATTAAACCCTGATAAAAATCGCAAAAATGTCTAACAGAAGCTGACTTTAAAAATAAAAAGAATATAAAAATGAAATTGTATTTTTTTCGTGGAGATATTTTAAAAATTATTATTATTGTAAAAGGCACAGCACGTGGAGAAATGCAGAAATTTAACGGAGATACAATTGTTATAAATCAAATGAAGGCTGGTGAAGTGCTGGCTTCTGCATTTTTATTTGGAAAAAAATAATGTTTTCCCTGTTGATTTGATAGTTTTGGAAAATTCTGAATTTCTTTTTTTGGATAAGGAAAAAAATATCTGGATCTAATCCAGTCAGATAAAAAGGCTTTTTACTTAACTTTATAAGGGAAATTTCAAATAAAAGCCAATATTTGTCAAAAACGTATCTGGTTTAATTTTACACATAAGACAATTGAAGAAAAGGTTCTTAGCTATATAAAAAGAAAAATGCTCAAGATGATAAAATAAAGTTTTTTTGCCCAGTATTTCAGCTCTAGCAAAAAAATTTGAAGTAACAAGGCCCGCCTTATCAAGGGAAATTTCAAGTTTATGCAAAAGAAAAAAATTTTTAAAAATAGAAAAATAACGTTTATATTATAAATTTTTTTCCAACTTTTTTTCAAAAAGAATGTTTGACATTTTTTTCGTATAACAGTTATAATATTGAAGAAGTGAAAAAGCAATAAATATTTTTTTGCTTAAATAAGAAATTCAAATATGTATAATATTTCTGGTCTATACGCCACTAACACCAAATTTTTTTGGGCTTTACTCTTTTTTTAATGGGGTTATCCCTTTATAAATTGTCTCAGGAAAATCACGACTACTTTAAGTTTTTGTACGGATTCTGTACAATTTATAAATATGACTACCACCTGTAACATTTTGCAGGCAACCAAAAAAATTAAGTTAGAACGGTAGATCGGATTTTTTTATTTAAAAATATTAAAGTTATTGCGAGCAAAATATCGGTTATTCCTTCTGCTCTTTCAAATTATTTCATAAAAATCTCTTTATTCCATATAAAAATTTTTAAAAAAATTGCAAGGTTTTTTTATCCCCTGCAGTTTTTTTATTTTTATATTGACTTTGGCTTTATCCAATCACTTTCCTTCCCCATTGCATAATTCTTCAGCACTTCTTCCTTATATTCCTTAAATCTTCCATCAATAATCGCCTCACGTGTATTATCCATAAGTTTCAGCAAAAAATGCAAATTATGATATGTTGCAAGCCTTTGCCCCAAAATTTCTCCAGCCTTGAATAAATGCCTAATATATGCCCTCGTATAATTTCTGCAGGCATAACAGTCGCAATCTTCATCTAGAGGTCTGTCATCTCTTGAGTAAACAGCATTTTTAATGACAAGTCTTCCATATTTTGTAAAAACAGTCCCGTGTCTTCCAATTCTTGTAGGCTGAACGCAATCCATCATATCAATTCCATGTTCCACAGCCTCAAGTATATCTGCTGGCTCTCCAACTCCCATTAAATATCGTGGTTTATTCTCGGGCAATTTGGGCGTAATGTATTTTAAAATTCTATACATATCCTCACGTGGCTCTCCAACTGCAAGCCCTCCTAAAGCATATCCCGCAAATCCATAGTCAGCCTCATACAATTCTTCAAGGCTTTTATCCCGCAAATCCTCATAAATTCCACCTTGCACAATTGCAAAAAGACCCTGTCTGTCCTTATTCCTATTTGCTTCAATACAACGTTTTGCCCATCTTGAGGTTCTTTCAATAGATGGAATCAAATATTCACGTGTTGATAATCCTGGCGGGCATTCATCCAGCACCATCATAATATCGCTTCCCAAATTATTTTGAATTGAAATAGATTTTTCAGGCGATAAAAAGTGCTTTGATCCATCCAGATGCGAACGGAAATAAACACCTTCTTCCTTTATTTTTCTCAAATCTCCCAGACTAAATACCTGAAATCCGCCACTATCAGTTAATATCGGTCTATCCCATCTCATAAATCCGTGAAGCCCGCCAAAATCATTTACTAATTCATCTCCTGGACGCAAATACAAATGATACGTATTCCCAAGAATAATTTGAGAATTAATTTCTTCCAGTTCCTCCTTAGTCATAGCTTTCACAGTTGCTTGTGTTCCAACTGGCATAAATACTGGAGTTTTTATTTCTCCATGTGGAGTTGCTATAATTCCCGCACGTGCATTTCCATCACTTTTTTTCCAATTTATATTTTTATTGGATTGTTAAAATCCTGATTTTTCCTTTTCTATGCTCATTATTTGTTTTTTTCTCCTAAATTTATTTTTTTTATTATAGTCATTTGTAAAAGTCTAAAAAAACGCAATAAACACAGTATTTTTTTATGCTTGATTTTTTTCTTGTTTTTTTCTCCGCTTTCCTGACAAGGGGTCTTGACCCCTTGCGATTACAAATCTCGCTGTTGTTCAATATTTATCGCTTTTTACTTTTTACAATTGCCTATTATTTTTTTTATATAACTTTTTAAAAAAATTTATTATAATCCTATAATTTCCCAATTATTATGACTTTTTCCCTTCTATTATGCCATTTTTTTCACATTTTTTTATAATCAATCATCATATTTTGAATAGTTCCATCAATTTCCCCAATTGCCTCCTTAGATGCCCATAACACTGGAATTTCCTGCCCATCAAAAATTCCGCCTTTTCTTGCTAACTGCTCAAATCTGTAAGCATTTATTCCAACTTTAAGTTCCATTTCAGAAGTTATCTCTTTTTCCATTTACAAGCATTAAATTAGTAATTTTATTACCTTTCTCATTCCTCAAGTCAATTTTATACTTCACTCCACCAAAAATATCAAAAGTCACATATTTTCTTCCTGCACGTTCACTATTATACCGATATTCCGTATCTCCAGGCTGTATCGTGTCAAAATAGTCAGCAGCCCATTCCATATAATCTTTCAGTTGCTTCCCTGTCATTTTATAAATTGTAACATCTCCACCTGCATATCTGTAATTGTAAACTATGTCCTTTCTCCTAATTTCCCCCTTATTAAGCCTAACATTTTCATAATTATATGCAAATGAAACCACGTCTGCTCCGCTGTAATAAAGTTCTACATCCGTTATAAACGAAGACAGCCCAGTATCTTTGGCAAAAGCTGCCGACACACCGTGAAATTTCCCTTTTGGCACCATATCATTTAAAGTTTCGCCCACTTTTTCATTTGCAATTTTACAAAGTCTGTTATGAAAAGGCTTGTAAATTTTTTCTATTTCTGGATCAGGCTCCTCATCTTTTACAGGAACAGTTGTCGAATCCTTGCTTATTAAACTAATTTTTCCATTTTCAATTTCAAACTTTAAATCTACTTCTGAAACAAAAGTGCCGTATCTATGCGGCTCTGTAATTAAAACACCGTTAATTATTTCCTTTGGAACATTCTGATGCATGTGCCCTGCAACAATTACATCTATTTCAGGTACAGCATTTGCCAAATCCCTTACTCCAGTTTCTGGAATGTTATTTTCATTTTCAATTCCCATGTGAGCAACTACGACAATCGCATTTGCCCCTTCAGATTTTTAATTTTTTTCTATTTGCCTTCTAGTTTCATTTATAGGCGATACAAAGTAAAAATCCTTCAAGTAGCCTGTATCTTCTTCAAACTGTGCCGACATTGGAGTTGACAATCCAATAACTCCTATTTTTTTATGCCATCTCTTTCAATGATTACAGAAGCATTTAAATATCTTTTTTTTATTTTTTTTGAAAAAAATTAGTGTCATTTTTCGGCATTTTCATTGTAATATAAATTAGCTACCAATTTATTAAATTTCATATCCCTTAAAAATATTTGACAAAGTTGGCATTCCAAAAATTAAATTCGTGATTTCCAGGTACAAAGATGTCATAGCCCATATAATTTAAAAATCTGGGGAACAGGATGCTTTGGAACCATCGCAAATTTTTTTCTATCCAGTTATCCTGTATCGCATCTCCAACTTCCACTAAAATTATATTTTTTTATTCTCTTTTTTTATTTTTTACCAATGTTGAAATCTGTGCATAAGAACCTGACCTGTCTTCCTCATCTGCTCCATAGTTCCAAGCCAGCACTCTTCCATGCACATCACTTGTTCCAAGTATTTTTATATTCACTTCCCTTTTTATTTTCTTTTTTTCTAAGCAAGCATCAATATTTTTTTCATTGACATAATTTCTATTTTCCCTCTTCTTTTTTTATATTTTCCATCATATTTTTTTCCATTTTTTTCCCGAGCTTCATAAATTGAAAATTCCTTCCATATTTCACTTTATTCAATTCATCCTTTATGTAAAAGATTTTTTTCCAAATCAATCCCATAGTCATTCGCAATTGCAATAACATAATAAAAAAACATCAAACACTTCCTCCTCAATCGTTCCCTTTATATTTTTCCCCATCAAATCTCACATTTTTTTCCTAATATTTTCAGCCAGTTCCCCAAACTCTTCAATTAATTTTAAAACTAATCTTTGTCCATTTTCTCTTTTTGCTGTAAATTTTCCTTATCCCTGCTTTCATCCAAAAGTTCCTTTTTTTCTATTCTTTTTAATCAGATACTGGACTTCCTTAAGCGTCATATCTTCAGCATTACGTTTCATAAAAAAATTTATCCCCTTTCTTTCTTATTCTATATACCTCAAATTTTTTTAGACTTAAATCTAAAAATTTTAGCTGAATGTGTTATAGCTCCACTTGAAACATAATCAATCTCCAATCCTTTAAAGCGATTTATATTATTAATGTCTATATTTCCAGAACATTCTATTATAGCTTTCTTTCCTATAACTTTTTATGGCCTTTTTGATAGTTTCTATATCCATATTGTCAAGCATAATTATATCTGCTCCAGCTCTAACTGCCTCTTCTACCCCTTCTAAATCTTCAACTTCTATTTCAATTTTTTTTAATAAAAAGGAGAATATTCTCTAGCAAGTTTTATAGCTTTTGTTATTGAACCAGCAGCACTTATATGATTGTCTTTTAACATTATCGCATCAGAAAGATTATATCTGTGGTTATACCCTCCACCAGCTACAACTGCGTACTTTTCAAATATTCTCATATTCGGAACAGTTTTTTTCTTGTATCTAGTAAATATATATTCTTATCGTCCAGTGCTTCTATCATTTTTTTTGTATAAGTTGCAATTCCACTCATTCTTTGCAAATAATTTAAAGCTACTCTTTCAGAAGAAAGCAATGCTTTTACATCATCTCTTATCTTTAGTATCAGATCTTTTTTAAAAACTTCATCCCCATCCTTTTTTTATATTCAGTAAAGACAGGAGAACCATTTAACTCAAAAAAACTCTTCTAAATACATCAAGTCCCGCCAAAATACCTTCTCCCTTGGAATATAAAGAAATTTCCGCCAGTCTATCATCCTTATAAATTGCATTTGTACTTACATCTTCTGAAGTAATATCCTCTTTTAATGCTAATTTGATTGAATTATCCATTTGAAATTTATCTATTTTTTTCTCAAACTCATCTTCTTTTTATCCTTTGCTCTATAATATTTTTTTTATTTTTCTTTTTATTTTATTTTTCTATTTCAAAAAAACTTCTTTTTTTCAATATTTTTTTAAATGCATTATCTACTGTCACATTATTATAATTAGAGACGTTATTTTCAACATTAATCGAATAGGGTGCTCTTTTTTTCCAAACACAACACTTTCTAATAACGAGTTGCTTGCAAGCCTGTTTTGCCCATGAACACCCGTACAGGCAACTTCACCAACAGCATACAAATTTTTTTCATTGAAGTTTTTGAATCTATATTAACCTTGATTCCTCCCATTGTATAATGCTGAGCAGGAACTACTGGAACTTTATCTTTCAATACATTTATATCTTTTTTTATTAATTGTTTATAAATATTTGGAAATCTTTTTTTCAATGTCTAATTTTATTGTGCTAAAATCCAACCATTCATATTCAGATTTGTCTTTTTTCATTTCTTCCAGTATTGCTCTCGTAACTTCATCCCTAGGTTTTAACTCATCTGTAAATCTTTGCAATTTCTGATTTAAAAGTACCGCTCCTTCCCCTCTTACTGATTCCGAAATCAAAAAAATTTCCTTTCATTATCTTTTTGTATAAAATGTCGTTGGATGTATTTGAACATATGAAATATCCTTTAATTCTATATTATGTCTGATAGTTGCCGCTATTCCATCTCCTCTTATATGAGAAAAATTTGTAGTATTCTTATATATTCCGCCTATCCCTCCTGTTGCTAAAACTGTGAATTTAGATTTTATGGAAAATATCTCTTTATTTTTGACTACAATACCAAAACAATTATTATTTTCTTCAATTATATCTAAAAAAATTCGCAATTTTCTATTATTTTTTTATGTTCTTTTTTTCCAAAAACTTTTTTTATAAGGCTTTCCATTATGTACTTACCAGTTCGATCTTCACAATATAAAAATTCTAAATTTTCTATGTCCTCCTTCTCTTGTATAAAAAAGACCTTTTTTATCACCTGTAAATTTTACTCCCATTTCAATCAAAGTCTTTACAGCTTCTTCTGATTCATCAACTAATATTTCGACTGCTTTTCTGTCATTTTTATAATGACCTGCAATTAAAGTATCTTCAATATAGTCTTCTCTATCCTCTTTTCCCCTGCAAACAGATATTCCACCCTGTGCAAGATAAGAATTGCTGTCTCTAAGCTTCTTTTTTGTTATTAAGCATATATTTATACTGTCATCTAATGTCAAAGCACAAATCAATGCTGCAACTCCAGAACCAATTATAACCACATCGTAATTTTCAGCTTTCATTTCAATCCCCTGCCAATTCTAACATTCTTTCTAAAGGAATTAGAGCTTTTTTAGCTATTTCATCATCAACTTTCAGTTCATCTCCACCTTCCGTCAAAATTTTTTCAATTTTCTCTAAGGTATTTTTCTTCATACTTCTGCATATCAAAGTATCTGCAAAATGCAATTTCTTATTAGGAGCTTTCTTATATATTTCAAATCTAATTCCTCTTTCAGTTACAATTATAAATTCATCTCCCTCTTTTAAAGTCTCGGCGATTATCCCACTTGTACTCCCTGATATAGTCTGCTAATTTTAAAAATTTCTTCCTTGCATTCTGGATGAGCCAAAACTTTTTGCATTGGGATATTCTTCTTTTTAATTTCTTTACATTTTTCCAAATGCACTAAATTATGTACACAACAATAACCTTCATTTAAAAATAATATTTTTTTATTTTTTTACTTGTTTTTGCAATATATGAGGCTAAATTTCCATCAGGAACTATGAAGATATTTTTTTTCTTTTAATTTACTTACAATTTTAAGTGCATTGGATGAAGTTATACAGACATCACAATGTGCTTTAATTTCAGCTGTTGAATTTATATAGCATACTACCGACAAATCGCTATACTTTTCTCTCATTTCCTTTATTTTTTTTATAGTTATCATATGTGCCATAGGACAGTCAGCATAAATATCAACCATATACACTGTTTTTTCTGGATTTAAAATTTTTATACTTTCACCCATAAAATATACTCCTGCCATTATTATTGTCTTATTTTTCAGCTTTGTCGCAGTCTTAGCTAAATAAAAAGAATCTCCAACATAGTCAGCAATCTCCTGTACATCTCCATCTACATAATAATGAGCTAAAATCGCCACATCTTTTTCTTTTTGTAATTTTTTTATTCTCTCTTTCATTGCTCTTGCTACCAAAAATGTGTCAAAATATAGTCAACACACTAGAATATTACTGCTTCATCGAGCATACTTTTGATCAAAACATACTTTTTTTGCTCTCCACAGTCGTAAATTCCCGACTAGCTATCGGTACATATAATATATTCTCTTTTTGCTATTAATCTATATAGTAGCATTTCTCCTTTTTTTTATTTAGAATATATTATTTATGCTAAAACAGTATAATTTTTTTAAGATTAAAAGCTCCTAAAATATTTCATAAAAATTTTTTTAAATACTGTCAACCCCTCTGTTTAAAAAAAGCTAAATTATTCAGAAGTTTTAATATTTAAAAAAATTACATTTGTAGATTTTTGGTTTTTCCAAGCTCTTTTTTTCTCCTTCAAATAATCAATAAACATCTTTGTATCGCTTAAATGAGTATCGTTTCCTCTTTTTTTGAGCCGTGATTTTTTTCCTAATGTTGTATATCCGTCTTTTCCTTTGGCAATATACGAATTTACGGCTAGCATATAAGTTTTTTTAGCATCAATTGGTATCCATTTATTTGCTTTAAAGTCAAATACTTCTATTTTTTTAACTCTTGTTCCAAGAGTACGCTTCCTTGGTTGCTTCGTATCTAATTCCCGCACCATAAGGGAAAGCTCCTGTTGATCCGCCATTTAACACATAGTCAATTGCATCTTCCAAAAATTTGCTTTTACTTCTGCACCTGTAACATCTGTTATAAATACTGTATTTGAAGTAAACGGCAATAATGAATATGCCAAATCGTATGAAAAAAATCTCCAGGATTTAGTGTAATTCTTACATTTCCTGCATTTCCAATTACAAAATCAACATTTCCAGTTCCTGTATTTCTTAATTTATGCAAAACAGATTCCGCTACAAGAGTTGTTGCAAATGAACCGTCTTTATTATGTTCGCTTGGCACTCTGTTATCTGAACCTCCTGGAATTTCTTCGGTAATTTTACCAATTGTACGTTTTCCAAGTTCTGTTTTTTCCTTTTGGTATCTTTCTAAAAGTTTTGCTAAAGCTGGATCATTTTTTATGGCAACTATATTTTTTTATTATTTTTTTATTGAATTTAAAAATCTTGTTTTTTTCCCTTTTCGTCAAGCTGAACAGCTTTACCATCAGCATCCTTCACTTCAAAAAAGTCATCTCCAATTAGCAGTTTTGGTGCAGGAGTCAATTCTGTAATCACTCCATTCTTATCAAATTTTGCCTTCATTTCACCAAGCAAATATGAATAATTCCACGCTTCTGCAATGTAGACAGGATTTCCATTAGGTGAATTTACTTTTTTCGGATAACTGTCAGCTTCAGGAACTAGTCCAAACTGCTCAAATTCCTTTCCTAGCAAGTAATGCGTATCTCCTGATATAATCAAGTCAATTCCATCAACTTTTTGCCCAATTTCCACATTCTTTTCATATCCTGCATGAGATAACAGCACTATTTTTATTTATTCCCTTATCTTGAAGTTCTTTTGCATATTTTCTAGCTGTTTCAATTTCATCTAAAAATTTAATATCTTCTCCTGGACTAGAAGACTCCTTCGTTTTTTTCACAACATCTATTCCAATAATTCCTACATTTTGTCCACCAATATTTTTTATAATATAAGGCTTCCATTTGCCTTCCAGTATGCTTCCCTTATCAGGCACAACATTAGATGAAACTACTGGTATTTTTAAAGCATCCAAAAATGATCTCAAAAATTTATTCCCATCATCAAATTCATGATTTCCCAAAGTATAGGCATCAAAATTAATCGCATTCATAAGTTCGGCATCTGCTTTCCCCTCAAATAACGTATAATAGAGAGTTCCTGTCACAGCATCACCTGCATGAACCACAAGAGTATTTTTATTATTTTTCCTAAAATTCTTAATTTCCTGTCCTACTCTAGGTAATCCACCAATATGCACCGTAACTGTTTTTCCATCCAGCTTAATTGGCATTTTTTCCTCTTCCAGATGTGAATGATGGTCATTAATATGAGCAACATTTAACTCAAATGTACTTTGAGTATTTTTCCCAGCTGCTTTTTTAATAGTTTTTGCCTCTAAATTTGCTGCTGGCAGTAATGCCAATACTAAACCTAACAAAAAGTAACTTTTTTTCATAATTTTTTTACCTCCTGCATTATATAATTTCTATTTTTTTCAAATTTTATATTTCCAGTTTAATTATAACTTGATTTTCAAAAAAATCACTAAAAAAATAATTTTTTTAAACATAGATTTCAAATAAATTTGACAATATTTTTTTTAATAAACATGTGCTATAATTCAAAAGACAATTTTTTTCATTGTTAAAAAAATAATTTTTTTAAAAGAAGGGAAGATGATAAAATGAACATCAGAAATCTTATTAAAAAAATGATTCTAATTTTTTTGGAGTTATTGGAATCTCACTTACAGCTTTTTGTCTGCACCTAGAAGAAATAACAAAGTCGTATATGTAAAAAAAGAACCTACACGTAAAATCGTAAGAAGAAGATACATTTTTCGTGAAAGTTCCTAAAAAGAAAAAAATTCAAAAAGTAGTATATGTGAAAAAAAGAACCTACACGTAGACAAAGAGTGCTGCTAGAGCAAGAGCGCCAGAAGAAGATAATTTAATAACGTAAGATATTTTTGAAAGCTGTTTTAGTAAACATTAAGCATAAATAATTATATAACAAAAAGTTTTATTTATTAATTGATTTATTTTTTTACAGCAAGATTCTTACTATAAGAAAAAAATAATAATTTTAAATAATCGTTGTTATAAAAGTCAGCGGTTATTTTTTTATTTCCAAATTAAATTCATTATTTTTTTAAAAAAATTAAAAAAAGAAAAATTGAAAAAAATAACTATTAAAAATGTTAAAATTAAGTATAGATAAATAATTTAGAAAAGGAGCGATATTTTTAAATATCGAATAATAATAATTATGAATATAGTATTATTTGGAGCACCTGGAGCAGGAAAAGGGACTCAAGCAAAAGAATTAATTAAAAAAATATGAAATTCCTCAAATTTCAACTGGAGACATTTTAAGAGCTGCAATCGCTAATAAAACTCCACTTGGACTGGAAGCAAAAAAATTGATGGATGAAGGAAAATTGGTTTCAGACGACATCGTAAATGGACTTGTAGAAGCAAGACTTAAAGAAGATGACTGTAAAAAGGGTTCATTTTGGATGGATTTCAAGAACTGTGGCTCAGGCTGAAGAACTTGATAAAAATTTTAGCAAAAATCAAATAGAGAAATTGAAAAAAAGTAATTGCACTTGAAGTAAGTGATGAAGAAATAATCGAAAGAATTACAGGAAGAAGAGTTTCTAAAAAAACTGGTAAAAATCTATCACATAAAAATATAATCCGCCAGTTAATGAAAACCCAGAAGACTTGGAACAAAGAGCAGATGATAACGAAGAAACAGTTAAAAAGATTGGCAGTTTATAACGAACAAACAGCGCCAGTATTGGATTTTTTTACAAAAAAGCAAAAATAAAGTTTACAGCGTAGATGGTGCAAAAAAACTGGAAGAAATCACAAAAGATATAATTGATATTTTGGAAAAAAATAAGAAAAAAATATTATTTAGTAAAAATTAACTTTTAACAAATAAAAAAAGAAAAAAAGAAATTTAGAAAGAAGAAGAAGAAGAAATGATAATTTACAAAACATTAGATGAAATAAAAAAATAAAAAAAGCTAATGAAATAATCGCAAGACTTTTTTTGAAGATGTATTGCCGAAATATGTAAAGGCTGGAATAAGCACTTATGAACTTGATCAAATAGCAGAAGATTATATTAGAAGCCAAGGGGCAATCCCAGGAACAAAGGGATATGACATAGGAAGTCCATATCCTCCATATCCAGTCGCAACTTGTATTTCTGTAAATGAAGTTGTAGTACATGGTATTCCTAGTAAAAAAAGCAAATTTTAAAAAGAGGGGATATTTTGACAATTGACACAGTGACAGTGCTTGATGGATATTTTGGAGATTCTGCAATTACTTATGCTGTTGGAGAAATTGATGAAACTTCTAAAAAATTGATGGAAGTTACTGAAAAAGGCAAGATCTATTGGAATTGAAGCGGCACATGCTGGAAATAGAATTGGCGACATTGGGCATGCTATTCAAGAATATGTGGAAAGTTTTGGATTCTCGCTTGTAAGGGATTTTGCAGGGCATGGAGTTGGAAAGGAAATGCACGAAGATCCAATTATTCCAAATTATGGAAGAGCTGGAACTGGAGCTAAAATTGAAAACGGAATGGTAATTACAGTTGAGCCAATGGTAAACGTTGGAACTTATAAAGTGAAGATATTGCCTGATATGTGGACTGCCGTTACAAAAGATGGAAAACGTTCAGCCCAATATGAACACAGTTTTGCCATTATTGATGGAAAACCTGTAATTTTAAGTGTAAGAGATTAACAAAAAAATATAATGAAGGGAGAGAATTAAATTGAGCATACTGGCATTCATATTAATATTATTCGTGGCAATGGAGCATTATTACATATTAATTCTTGAAATGTACCTGAACGAAAGCAAATCCATCCAAAAAAACTTTGGATTGGAACTAGACTTTCTAAAAGATGAACGTGTAAAAAAATGCTGGCAAATCAAGGGCTATACAACGGTTTTTCTTGCCTCAGGATTAATGTGGAGTTTAACCGAAAGCGGAGAATTTCAATTTCAAATTGCAATTTTCTTCCTGATTTGTATTATCTGTGCAGCAATCTATGGTTCTGTAACAGTTTCAAAAAAAATACTCTTATTACAGGGAATGCCTGCATTAATGGCTTTTATTTTATTATTATTGCCATTGATAATTTCATAATTTTATAAATGCACCTGAAATGAAGAAAAAGTTTTTAGGTGTATTTTTTTGTAAATAATAACAAGGGGTCAATAACCCCCTGCTACAAGTTTATTCGCAAAAATCTAATCTCAAAAAAATTAACCTTTTTATATGTTTTTTTACTATTTTTTTATCAGGATTTTTCAATTTTATCCTTCTCTTTTTTTTTCTTTCATTTTCCAAAACTTCATCTAAAAGTTTAATTACTCTTGTGTTTTCAAATTCCTTTCTGTATTTGTTTATTACACTTTCATCAGCAGTTTGCGAGCATTTGGGCAATAGACAGATAAAGTGCCAGTTCCGACTGCTCGTTAAAATATACATCTTCATAACTTACATCCTTTGTTGAAACGTTATCCAGATAATATTTTACTGCGCTTCCCACTCCATAATTCAACATATTTTTTTAGATATTTCTATTTCTGCAAATTTTAGCTCAAATCCCCTTACATAGTCATCTGGAATACCAAATTCCTTTTTGATTTTTTTATCAATTTTAAAAATAATCTGCTATTCGCCGATATTTATCAGCTTCCTCCTTTTGACTTTTTCAATGTTTCTTTTCCATCATCAAGGATTTCCTTTATGCTTTCAGAATAAGTCTGATTGTCCTCTTCATCATTTTTCCGCTTCATCAGAATCATCATTTTCATCTTCATCTTTATTTTGTATGATCCCATTTTTTTCATCATATAAAAAAATCCATCTGGAAGATCATTCGCTTCATTATTAATATTGTTATCTTCTTCATTTAAATAATCTCCCAATGTATTAAGAAATGAAATCATCTCTAAATTATCATTTAATATTTCAACCAAATCCATAACTGGAGTTCCCTTATAACTTCTTTTTCAAAAAGGTTGTAATACTTTTTTTAGAATTTTTTTCATCGCCCTTTAGTTTATAATAACTCAATTCATTTGATAATCTGTCAAATTTTGATGAATATTTTGAAATTTTGTCCATGTATTGTCTTGCTTTTTTTAAAAATCCTTCTGTTCCCCAACCATATACGCACCAGCAATAGTTGCTCCCAAGGTTTCATTTCTCTCATCTTTTTCATAAATTTCCTTCAGTTTTTGAAAAATCATCACTTTCCTTCCCCTCTTCTGTAAAAAAATTTTTTTTCATCTTTAATATCATATTGAAATTTTATAGTTTCATCAATAATATCCTGTTTTATCCCAATTTTTAGAAAGCCTATCCTGTATAAGCTCTGCCCGTGTATATGCCAGCGATTTTGAATTTAAACTAAAAAAACAATGGCAATGACAATAATATAAACAATTTTTTTTCATAAATTTCCTCCTGTTTTTATATAAATTTTATTTATTTACTGGCAAGGAACTCTTATTTCCTTATTAAGCGACGATTAGTTTACCATTTTTTTGCCAAGAAATCCTTATCTTTTTCAGTTTCCTCCTGAATCTTCCTAGCAATCCAAGTATCTTCCAATTTTGCCCCATTACTTATTTTTAAGCATAACTTCCTGTATTTCCTCATTCATTATTACAACATTAAAATAAAGTATAACTTCAGCACGAAGATTATAATTCCGTATTTCATCGCTGACATCTTCATTTACAACATTATCCAAATATTCTGCAACAGCCTGCTTTAATTCCCCACTATCAAATAATCCACGAGATCTTATTTAAATAATAAGTCAATTTCATCATATGATATTCCTCATCAGAAACTCCTATTTTTTTCTTCTTTCACCTTCATCCTTTAACAACTTCAAAACCTTTTCTGTCAACATCTGCTTTTCATTAAAATCCTTTTGCCACAAAAATTTTTTTGACAATGCTATTATCGCAGGATCACTATATTTTTTTAGGAATTTCATCCATGTATTTTTTTCAAATTCAGGCATATTTCCTTGTTCCAAGGCATACATCATTTTTGAAAAAGTTTTTTTGTATATTCATAGGGTGTGTATTTTTCAAATAAATCCAGATATTTTTTTATAGTCTCCACTTATTTTTTTGATTCAAAAAAATAGTGATTAATGCCTGTCTTTGCAATATAATTTCTCTTATCCTTTTTGAAGCAGTTTTTTTCCAGTTTTGCCACCCGTTCTCGAATAATTTTCTCATCTTCCTCAAAAATATTGCGTATCACGTATTTCATAATCCAACGCAACTGTTTCATCAATCAATTCCTGCCTAACTCCAAGTTTTGACAATGTTTCCTGAATCTTTTTCCTTTTGTGTGAATCCATATATTTCAAAAATTCATCATTAAAAAAATATCCCTAAAAATCAAGAATAATTTTCTCATCTTTACCACATCCTTAAAATTTTTGATAAAAAAACATCCCATTTAATATCCACTATATATTATAGTATATCCCACATTTTTAATTTTTTTAAAAAAATTTTTTTCTTGATTTTTTTGAAATTTAAAACATTAAATTTAACTGAATCCCTGCTAACTTCAAAAAAGAACTCCACAATCGCTATAAACCCATCCATTAAAGTTCTACTTCCAAAAGTAAACTATTGCAAATATAATTAAAAATTCCGTATTTTTTTCGATTTTATTGTAAAAATTTTCTCACTTTTTCACCAGAAAAAGAATAAATTATTCTTCCGCCATCCAAAGGTGTTATTGGTATTAAGTTAAACATACCAAGCAGTAAATTTATTAGATACGTATAAAAGCAGAATTGTCATAAAGATATTTTTCAATATCCAAATGTTTTTCCAAGATATTTCAATAAAAAGAAGTGAAACTGCGAGCAATAATAAAGTTTACAACTATCCCAGCTATCGCAACACAAAAATAATCCAAGCCGATGCGGTCTTAGATTATCAAAATTCACTGGAACAGGCTTTGCCCATCCTACCAAAAAAACTTAAATCCGCTCAAAAGTATTAAAATAGGCAAAATTATCCCTGTCAAGTCAATATGCTTTAGGGGATTCAAAGTTATCCTCCCATTCATTTTTTTGCCGTATTATCCCCAAATTTATAAGCCACATATCCATGTGCCACCTCATGAAAAAGTCATTGATATTACAAAAAAACCGCAAGTGAAATTATCATATCCCTTGAAATTTCCACCACAAAAAAATTCTTGCAATAAAATAAACAACAACTGCAACAATAATCCCCAATTTTATTCCCGAATACTGCGGATTCAAACTCTTAAACCTGTCATAATAGTCTTTTAATTTTTTTCACAAAAATTTCCTTTCCAAATTTGACTTTACATAATATTTTTTTATTCATTACTCAAATTCATCACCCAAAATCCAATTCCTATTGCATAAATTATATCAAATTTTTCCCAAAAAAATAACAAAAACATTTTTAAAAAAATTTGATGGATTAAAAGTATTCAACTAATTTTATTTATAAATAAAAAAACAACCTTATATAAAAAGTTGTTGTTTTTTTAACAAATAATTTAATCCTTGTTTTTAATGGATATTCTACTTTAACAATGTTAATTATGGTCTTAAAATTAAAAATTTTTGAAAGAAAGTTTCAATCCTTATTTTTAATGGATACTCTACTTTAACTTAAAAAAAGCATTTGTATAATTTTTGGGGGCTATTTTTGTACGTTTCAATCCTTATTTTTAATGGATACTCTACTTTAACAGATTTGAACCCAACTGGAATTAATCTATTGTTTATGAGTCAAGTTTCAATCCTTATTTTAATGGATACTCTACTTTAACGATGTTACATAAAAATTAAAAAAATGAATTTGTAAAAATTTGTTTCAATCCTTATTTTAATGGATACTCTACTTTAACTAAATACGGAGGTATGAAAATGAAAAAAATTATGTATTTGGTTTCAATCCTTATTTTTAATGGATACTCTACTTTTAACTAATAACAGTCTTAGAAAGAAAGTTATCTGATTTGGTAGTTTCAATCCTTATTTTTAATGGATACTCTACTTTAACAGAGCTAACAGAAAAAGCATTAGTAGAGTTTACCATGCAAAAGTTTCAATCCTTATTTTAATGGATACTCTACTTTAACTAGTTAGGTTTAGCTGTTTCCGTAGGCCCATCAGTAGGTTTCAATCCTTGTTTTTAATGGATACTCTACTTTAACAATTAAAGAATCAGGTGTTACTATGAAAGATTTAAAGAAAGTTTCAATCCTTATTTTTAATGGATACTCTACTTTAACATGTTCAAATCTCCCTCGTTATAATAAAAGACGAAAGAGTTTCAATCCTTATTTTAATGGATACTCTACTTTAACTCTTTAAATAAATCTGTATCAACATTTAATAAATTAGTATGTTTCAATCCTTATTTTTAATGGATACTCTACTTTAACCAGAACCTATATCGAACCAATCTTTTGCGACTAATGAATCGTTTCAATCCTTATTTTAATGGATACTCTACTTTAACAGACTCTGAAATTATATAAAAGAACAGCTGAGCAGTTTTGTTTCAATCCTTATTTTAATGGATACTCTACTTTAACCCTACGCCAGAGAGACAGTCATACCATAGTCTACTCGTTTCAATCCTTATTTTAATGGATACTCTACTTTAACAACAAGAGATTATCCAAATGTAACAAAAAAAGCTTGGCTGTTTCAATCCTTATTTTAATGGATACTCTACTTTAACTAGGAGGAAGAAAAATGAAAATTAAATTTGACGTTACAGGTTTCAATCCTTATTTTAATGGATACTCTACTTTAACTTAAAAAGAAGGAGCTTGTAAGAAGCTACAATCTGGGTGGTTTCAATCCTTATTTTAATGGATACTCTACTTTAACCATAAAAATGGGATAAAGATGAAAAGAGTTAATGAGGGTTTCAATCCTTATTTTAATGGATACTCTACTTTAACTGTATTTTTTTACCGCTAGCCATAGTTGGTCTACTCGTTTCAATCCTTATTTTTAATGGATACTCTACTTTAACCAGTCTTGAATTACGTTGTAGAAGAATTAAGAAAGGAGGTTTCAATCCTTATTTTAATGGATACTCTACTTTAACGCGTGAGTTGTTTAATATATTAGATAGTAAAGAGAAGTTTCAATCCTTATTTTAATGGATACTCTACTTTAACCCGTACTTTTGAGAAAAATTCTTTATTTATCGGTGTTACAGAGATTTTTTTCAGACATTAAAATCGCATTTTTTTTGACTAATTTTTTTGTTATTTTTTTGCGGTTTTTTTGGCATTTTTCCGTAACTCCTAGCCTGCATTTTTACTGGCTTTCAATAGATTTTTTTCCCTGATTTTTTTACTTTTTGGTAGTGGTAGGAATTTTTTTACTACAAACTTATTTTACCACATTTTTTTGATTTTTTTCAAAAATTTTTTTAAAAAATGGAGTACCAAAACTGATACTCCAAATAACTTCTTTTTGCTACATTTTTGTTTTTAACTATTTTTTTAAACATTCCAGTAACTTTGCCAGCTAAGTCCTTTGCTCCTTCTACAGTTTTATCCACTGCTTTTTTTCAGCACCTTTTTCCACATCTTTAACAATTTTGTTATTTGTCGCTTTATTAGCCAAGTCTTTTTGCACCTTCTACTGTTTTTTTCAAAAACTTCTTCAGTTCCTTTTTATATTTTTGAGCAACTTCACTTCCTGCAATTTCCTTTGTTTTGTCAGCGACTTTTGTCAGCCAAGTCTTTTGCTCCATCTACAGTTTTTTTCAATGCATCTTCTGCACCTTTTTTTAAATCGTCGAATTTCATAATTTTTTTCCTCCATTTTTTTATTTATAATTATTAGATAACTATCTTTTTTTATTCTACAGTTACTGATTTTTGCCAAGTTTCTTGGTTTATCAACATCATTTCCCTTTAATTTTGATAAATAGTATGCCAATAACTGATGAATTACAATTGTAGGGAATCCTGCATAATCATCTTCCACGTTTGGAATATAGAACACTTCATCTGCCACTTCTTCCACAACTGTATTTCCTTCTTTTGCAACTGCAATGACATAAGCTCCCCTTGATGTAACTTCCTTTATGTTTGATACTGATTTTTTTCAAATAAGTCAGATTGTGTAGCATTTACAACAACTGGTACTCCATCTGTAATTAATGCTATAGTTCCGTGTTTCAATTCCCCTGAAGCAAAGGCTTCTGAATGAATGTACGAGATTTCTTTAGATTTTAGGGCACCTTCCACAGCGATTACATAATCAAGTCCACGCCCAAGATAGAACATGCTTTCACTATCCTTGATTTTATCTGCAACATCTTTGATTTTTTCATCATATTCCAGCATTTTTTTGAATACTTTGTTCCACTTCATACAATTTTTTTAATATCCTCAGCCGCTTCATCTTTTGTAATTTTTCCAAATTTATATGCAAAATCAATTGCCATCAAGTTTAAAATTACCATTTGAGTAGTATATGCCTTTGTAGAAGCAACGGCAATTTCAGGTCCTGCCCAAGTATAAATAACATGGTCTGCTTCTCTTGCCACTGAAGATCCTACCACATTTGTAATCGCAACAACTCTTGCACCGTGTCTTTTAGCTTCCTTCATAGCTTCAAGCGTATCCAAAGTTTCTCCAGACTGGCTTAACACAATAACCAATGTCTTATCATCAATTACAGGATTTCTATATCTAAATTCAGAAGCAATATCAACATCTACACGAATTCTTGTTTTCTTTTCAATAATATATTTTCCAGCAAGTCCAGCATGATAAGCCGTTCCACATGCCACAATATAAATATCATTAATTCCGTTCAGGTATTCCTTTGTAAGCCCTGCATCATCAAAATTAATGTTGTAATTTTTCATCAACTCTGCTGTTTAATGTTTTTTTACAAGCACTTCAGGCTGTTCAAAAAAATTTCCTTTTCCATAAAATATTCATATCCACCTTTAGAAGCGACTTCTAAATCCCATTCAATATGAGTTATTTCTCTTTTTTTTCTCATTTCCGTCAGCATCCATAATTTTTTTACAGAATCTTTTTTTATTTCCACAATTTCATTATTTTCAATCAAATAAACATCTCTCGTATATTTCAAAAATAGCAGGAATATCAGATGCAATAAAGTTTTCTCCCTTCCCAATTCCAACTATTAACGGACTTTCCTTTCTAGTCGCAATAATTCTATCAGGCTCCTTAACAGACATAATTCCAAGTGCATAGGCACCCTTTATAACTTTTAGCAATTTTTTTACTGTTTCAAGAATATCTCCTGTATAAAGTTCATCCAATAAATGTGCCACAACTTCTGTATCAGTTTCTGACTTAAACTCATACCCTTTTGCAATCAAATCTCTTTTCAACTCTAAATAATTTTCAATAATTCCATTATGAACAACAACTAATGTTTTATCCTTATTAAAAATGAGGATGCGAATTTTCATCAGATGGCTTACCGTGAGTCGCCCATCTTGTATGCCCAATCGCAACTGTCCCTTTAAGCGGATGTTTTTCCAGTTCATCAGCCAAATTTTTCAATCTTCCCACTTTTTTCACAATCTCAAACTTTTCACTTCCAGTATTAACAGCAATCCCAGCCAGAATCATACCCTCTGTACTCTAACTTTTTCCAACCCGTCAATAACAAAAATCCTGAGCATTTTTTTTGCTCCAATGTAACCTACAATTCCACACATAATTTTTTTCTCCTTTAATAATATAAAATTACTAGAAAAATGTTACTATAATAATTTTGTAATCCCAATTACTTGAAATTTTTGTATATTATTAAGGCTGTAACCACCTAAAGAGCATCCGCCGATTACTTCGATAACCCTTTTTCCTCGTCTTCTTTAGCTATTAATTTATTTTTTTATAAATTATTTCTAAAAGAGCTGGCGCTTTTTATATCTTTATTTCCTAGTTTAAAAGATTATAACAAATTTTTTTATATTTTTTTCAATACATATACGAATTTTTTTAGTATAAATAAAAAAATTATCTTACTTTTTACTTAATTAGTTTGAAATGTTTGTAATGTTGTGATATACTAAAACTATAAATTTAGAAATTTAAACAAAAAACAAATTGGAGGATTTTAAGATGAATAACAAATTAAAAATGGGTATTTTAACAGCACTATGCTTATTTGCATTATCTTGTGGAAACGGAAATGGACAAAGCGGAAAAAGTATTATTTGAATCATCAGATAAAAAAATAAAAAGTATATGAAAATGAAGTCAACATCGAATTGGAAAAAAACTTATTTTCCAGCGGTATCTCACAAAAAGATCTTACACCTGACCAAATTAAGCAAATGAAACAATCTATTATTAAAAACATTGCTTTAAATAGAGCACTTGCAATTAAAGGTAAGGAAGAAAAACTTGACAAAGATAAAAAATATACTGAAAATCAAGATGTCATAAAAGAGCAATTATTGGCAAGCCTAACTTTAGTTAATGAAGTTAATGGTAAAGTTAATGTTACTGATGAAGAAGCAAAAAAATATTATGATGCAAACCCTGCTGCCTTCACTCTTCAGGAAGATACTGCAAAATTACAGATCATAGCTTTCAAAGCTACTGACTCTGCAACAGCAAGCCAAGTATTAAAGGATGTTCTTGCAAATCCTAATAATTTTACTACATATGCACGTAAATACAATGCAAATATTCCTGGAGTTCCTGAAAATGGAGAAACTTCTGAAATTCCAGAAAGCCGTTTAGGAGCTTTAGGAGAGGCTATTAAAAATGTAGCAGTTGGACAAATTGTTAATAATGTAGTTAAAGTTGACAACGCTTTATATATCGTAAAAAGTATTAGGAAAAAAATTCTAAAGGTTTAGTTCCTTTTTGAAAAAAAGTTAAAGGAAAGGTATAAAAAGCTCAAAGAAAAAAATCAAAAAAAGACAAATTGAACAACAAAAATTATTTGAAATCTGTATCTGATGAATTTAAACTTTCAAATATGGATGATGCAATAAAAATATTAAATAATATAAAAAAATTAAAAAGTTATAAAAAAATCCAGTAATAACAGCATTTTCACAAAAGCAAGGGGCTTTGTCCCCTTGTTAAAAAAATATAAAAATAATAAATGCTTTATTATCGTGATTTTATTTGCCTTTTGTAAATGATAAAAAAATCACATTAAAAGGAGGGTTTTTTTGTGAAAAATTTTAAAAATACTTGCTAAGCGCTGTATTGCTAGTATTAGTCATATTTCTTTTTGGGATTATGTTTTCAAGCAATATTGTCTCATTTATGGCAAGATCCAAACATTCTGAATTTGAAAATGTAAAATATTCTGTAAAAAATAGCCAGATGGTTTTTGATAATTTTGCAGTTAATGGAAAAAATCTTGGAAAAGGACGTGCCACAGTTGGAATAGTACGAACTGGACTGTTTAAACTTGTGCCAAAATTGACAATTTCCAATCTAAAGCTGGAAGATGTAAATTTAGAGAGCATCTATAAAGAAAAAAATTCTCAAATTGATACTTTTACAGAAAAAATAGATTCTCTCAGCGCTCAAGAAAAAAATCGGATAAAACAACTGCTGACTTCATTAAGGAAACAACAGACAAGGTTGCATCTTTAACAACTAATACTGATAATCTTATTAACAGCAAATGGAGAAAAATATTGAAAAGACCAATATTTTGAAAAAAAATTATGCAGAACTTACTGATTTGAAGAGCAAGGCTCAAAAAATTGTAGAATTAAATAATGAAATTAAGCCACTTGTGAAGTCTATAAATTCTGAAAAAGGAAAAATATTGAAAAAAATATTTCTGAAATCGAGCTGGAAAGGGATATTGCCCTTGCAAATGTTTCTGACAATTTGACTAAACTTGAAAAAGGAAATTTCATTAAACGACTTTTAACAATAATTCCAGCGACGAGTGTTCAAAAATATGAATCTTTATATATTCCTAGATAAAGGGAAAGATTTAGAAACTTCATTAAACACAGCTTTAAAGGCTACTGCTCTTGTAAAGGAAATAAAAGATTTAAATATTAGAATTTCAGATGTGGATATTAACAGAAGGAAAAAAATTGTGGCTAAAGGATTAAATGGAAATCTTTCGCAAGTAAGCGGAGAAATTTTTATTGCAGAATAATTCAAAGGCTTTAATAAAAGGTCAAAAATAATGGCTACGAAATTACTTATAACAAAGATAACTTTACTTCTAAAAACTTTATTTGCGACTAATAGAATAGGTTCACTTATTGAATATTCCAAAAAAATGATCTAATCAGAGGAAAAAAATTGTAAAACTTTCTTCAGAACTTGTTATGGAAAAATAATAATTTTAAAAAAACTTGAATCATACTGTCTTGACTGATGAGGAAAAAAACATTGCTAACTCAAAAAAATTGAAAAACTTAAGAAATAATAATTATCAGCAAATTATGACAAAATATGAGGAAGACAATAAAAAAATATTGAAACATTAATTGATACTGTTTATGCTCAAAAGGACAAAGCTTGACAAATTACAAAGGGATTTACTGTCACTTGGAACTATTATTGCAGTTGAACAGCCTGCTGTAACTAATAATGAAAAACACTCCACAAAGTAACAATCAAAAATAACAGTTCAGCAATCAATATTTTTAAATAATAATGCAAGTTCCAGCAATACTAACAATAGTAACAATGATAACAATAATACCAATAGCGACAGTAATAATGCAAATAATAATGCAGAGAAGCAAAAATAACAACCAGAATACTAATAAAAATTAATATTGAAACAGATAAATTTTTATAATAGGCATACCGATACTGATATGCCTTATTTTTTTTAAAAATATTATTTGTATAGTAAAACTAAACTTGAATTTTAGAAAGGAATTTTTATGTTATTAAGTGTAAAAAAATATTTCAAAGGAATATAACAATGGAATAACTGCCTTAAAAAAATGTTTCATTCGATGTGGAAAAGGGGGAGTTTATTTCTATCATTGGACCATCGGGTTCTGGAAAAATCGACATTGCTTAGAAGTATTAATAAAATGATTGATATTTCCAAAGGTTCGATTTTATTTGAAAAATAGGAATATTGAAAAATTGAAGAAAAAAGAAATCGAGCTTGTAAGGCGTGAAATCGGTATGATTTTTCAAAACTATAATCTTGTGGAAAGGCTGACTGTTATTGAAAATGTGCTTCATGGGTGACTTGGATATAAGTCGGTATTTTCTGGAATACTGGGGATTTATTCAGAAGAGGAAAAAAAAGAGGCTTTTAACTTTTTAGAAAAGGTAAACATGACTAAATATGCCTATCAGAAATGTAATGAACTTTCAGGTGGGCAAAAACAACGTGTGGGAATTGCAAGAGCGATAATGCAAAAAGCCGAAACTGCTTCTCTGTGATGAGCCAATCGCTTCACTTGACCCAAAAAAACTGCTGAAAATATAATGGATTATTTAAAAAAATTGTTACAGAACTGAAAAATTACATGCATTGTCAATCTTCACCAAGTTGATATTGCAAAAAAATATTCCAACAGGATTATCGCCTTAAATAAAGGTGAGAAAAATTTTTTTGATGATAAACCAGAGCATCTTACAGATGATATAATTGAATTTATTTATAAAGATGAAGAATTGGATTAACAGGAGGATTTTTATGAATTTAAACGAAAAAGATATTTTTTTAAACAGAGATTTTTATTCTAAAAATTATATTTGTGCTAATAATTATTTTACTTTTACATAATATCCTCCATTATTTCAGGATTTCAAAATGGAATGGCATTCTCCTCAATTCCAGCTGGAATTTTTTTGGCTAATACAAAAATTCATCCCTACACAAAATGCCCTCCAATATTTTCCAGAAATCATAAATTCTGCTTTGCAAACAGTTTTACTCGCCATAACTGCCACAACAATTTCAGCAATACTTGCCCTATTTCTCGCAATAATAGGCTCAAACTCAACTGGAATCAACATTTTTACAAAAAAATTATAACAAAAGTAATCGCTTCATTTTTTTAGAAATATGCCAATTGTAGCCTGGTCATTAATACTTGTATTTTTCCTTTAAGCAAAGCCAATTTACAGGCTTTCTGGCATTATTTCTAATAACATTTGGATATTTGACACGTGCCTTTTCTGAAACAATAGATGACATTGCAGGTGATGTAATTGAAGCGTTAAAGTCAGTAGGTGCTTCATACTTTCAAATAATATTTTGCGGAGTTATTCCAAGCATATCTTCCCAGCTTTTATCCTGGCTTCTATTTTTTTCATAGAAACTGGAGTTAGAGAATCAACATTAGTTGGTATTTTAACAGGAACTGGAATAGGATTTACATTTAGCCTATATTACAAAAGTTTCCGTTACGATGTCGCCGGACTTGTAATTTTTAGTCGTTACAATTATCGTAGTTGGCGTAGAAATGCTTTCAAACAAACTTAGAAGTGAATTAATGTAAAAATATTTGAATAATTCTCTTTATTATAAAAAAATCAAAAAGAAATAAATAAAAATAAAAAAAGAAGGTGAATATTCTTTTGGAAAAAAATAAAAAAATAAAAAAACTTACAAAATCAAGAATCTATTTATACACAACTTTATCCGTATTATTAATTATTACAGCTTACACTTTATCCACAATGGATTTTGGCGGTGTCAATATCATTGAAGCAAATAGACATTTTTTTCAAGGACTTAAAAAAACAATGTTTTTCTCCAAGTTTATCTGACAGATACACTTATGCCCAAGTATTCCAAAGTCTTGCTGTAACAATTGCGCTAGCAGTCCTTACAACAATAATTGGTTCATTTATAGCATTATTTTTTTATCCTTTTTTTGCATCTCAAAAATCTTTCCAGTAAACATTTATCAAAAAAACTATAAAATTAGGTTTATCCTTCATTCGAGCAATCCCAACAATATTATGGGTTATGGTCTTTTCAGTTGTCGCAAATGTCGGAGTAGAAGTCGCAATTATAGGAATGACTTTCCACAGCATCGCCTATCTTGTAAAAGCCTATTCAGAAAGCATCGAAGAGATGGATAGCGGAATTATCGAAGCCTTAAGGGCAACAGGAGCTTCATTTTGGAAAAATCATATTTCAAGGAGTTTTACCAAGCACTATAACTTCCATTTTATCCTGGACTTTTATCCGTTTTGAAATAAACTTTACAAATGCAGTTTTAGTTGGAGCTGCCGCTGGAGCTGGTGGAATTGGATACGATATGTTTATGTCTGGAACAATGTATTTTTGATATACGTGAAATTGGAGTATTTGTATACTTAATATTTGGTGTAGCAATTATATTGGAATTTATTTCATATTTATTGAGAAAAAAATATTTGAAAAAAATTAAAAATTTTTTTATTATAAATAAAAAAATCTCTAAAAAAAGAATTTTACCTAGTTAGAGATTTTTTTATTTTATATAAATTCTAAATTTTAATATTAACGATGTCTTCTATTTACAAAAACTCTTCATATGTTTAACTGCCAAGAATGAATCCATTTGCAATAATATTTCTACAGCAGTCCCAACTAGAATTAGTAAACTTGTTCCCCCAAGCATTACTGGAAGATTTAAGATATATCCAAACCATATATTTGGCATAATACCTAATAATGATAAGAATATTGCACTTCCAAATGTTACTCTTGTTGCAACTTTTTCCAAATAGTCAGCAGTTTCCTTTCCAGCTCTTACTGTTGGGATTGTTCCACCGCTTTGCTTTAAGTCATCTGACACTTTGTCTGGATCAAAAGCAATTGTAAGTGTATAGAAAAACGAAAATACTGTAATTAATATTGCAAATAGCAACAAGTAAAAAATTCCTTTTGGCTCAAATTGAGCTGCCAAGAAGTTTTTTAAACTTCCAGATTTCATCATTGAAACTAAAAACGGAGGCGCTGCCATCAATACTGACGCAAAGATTATTGGCATTACTCCAGACATATTTATTTTTAATGGCAAGTATGTTCTCTTTCCAACTGTACTTTGTCCACCACCAAATCCAAGACTCCCTTTTCCAGCATATTGAATAGGAATTCTTCTTTCAGCCAGCTGTACAATTACCATTAACGCAATAAATACTATAAATACTATTACTGATAATCCTAATAAAACTTTTCCCATTCCACTAGGCAATCCAGCATACATGTTACTGATAACTGATGGCAATCCTGCAACAATATTTAAGAAAATCAACATTGATGTCCCATTTCCAATACCTCTAATTGAAATTCTTTCAGAAATCCACATTAAAAAAATGAAGTTCCTCCTGTAATTAAAAACTACTGTACTAAGTACAAATTTTGGACCTGGTTCTAATACTAACCCTTGATTTTGCATTAATATTGCAATTCCGAAAGATTGAATTATTGCAAGTACAATTGTTACATATCTTGACCACTGAGTTATTTTATCTCTTTCTTTTCCACCTTCCTTTTGCATTTCATCTATTTTAGGGAAAATTACTCCTAATAATTGAAATACAATGGAAGCATTAATGTAAGGGACAATTCCCAACGCAAAAATTGAAGCTCTTTCAACAGCTCCACCCGAAAATAAATTTAAAAATTGAGCAATCGCATTTCCTTGCTGGAAATTTTTAAAAGCTTCTGTATTAATTCCAGGAACTGCTATGTGAATTCCAACTCTTGCAACCATTATCATAAGTAATGTAAATGTTACCCTTTTTTCTAACTCAGGTATATTAAAAATAGCTTTTACCCTACTTGATACTGCTTCAGCTAGAGTCAATTCTACCACTCCTTTAGTGTATGAAGAAAAAGCAAGATATTAAATCTTACTTATCTCCATCTTCTTTTTTATTATTTCCTGCTTTAGCTGAATATGATTTGATTTCTAATAATTCTACACTTCCTCCAGCTTTTTCGATTAATTCTTTAGCTGCTTTTTGAGATTCTGTGCGCTTTTACAGTTAATTTTTTTATTAACTTCTGTATTCCCTATAATTTTTTTAATAAGCTAGTAAGTTCTTTTTCTTTTACATAAGCCTCAATATTTGAGTTTAAGTATTCTTTTACAGCTCTTCTTCCTTTTTACATTTCTTAATGCTTCATCAGAATATTTTTTAATAAATTTAGGGTTTTTAACTATTCCATTTTCAACTAATGTTTCTAAGCTAACTACATCTCCATCGTTAAATCTTTCAACAATATCAGCCAATGTAATTGCTATAATATCTTTTTTAAATGGTGCATTAGAAAATCCTCTTTTAGGGATTCTTCTAATAATAGGCATTTGTCCACCTTCAAATATTGGTGATACATATGAACCTGATCTTTGTTTTTGTCCGTTATGACCTTTACCAGCTGTTTTACCCCAACCAGTTCCGTGTCCTCTTCCTACTCTTCTTCTTTCTCTTTTCGATCCAGCAGCAGGTCTTAATTCATTAAGATTCATTTATCTTTAAACCTCCTCTACTTTAAGTAAATAAGAAACTAATTTAATTTTTTTCCTTCTATATCTGCAGTTTTGTTATGAACTGCGCTTTGACTGATTTTTTTCTTAATCCAAGTGATTTTACAGTCGCAACATGATTAGGCTTTTCTTCCATTAATTCCTTTTTACAAGCGTTACTTTTTACTTTAGACATTAATTTTACCTCCTAACCTATTATCCTAAAAATTTCTTCAACTGATTTTCCTCTAAGTCTTGCTACGTCTTCAAGAGAACGTAATTGTTTTAAGACCTTCTAAAGTTGCTCTTGCAACGTTATCTTTAGTTTTTGAACCTCTAATTTTTGTAAGCACGTCAGTTACACCTGCTAACTCAAGTAATTCCCTAGTTGCTGAACCGGCAATAACTCCTGTCCCTTTTTGAAGCTGGTTTTTAATAATACGCTAGTTGCATTATATTTACCAATTTGCTCATGTGGTAATGTTCCACCTTTTAATGAAACATTTACTAGGTTTTTCTTAGCGTTTGCAATGGCTTTTTTAATTGCATCAGGTACACCGTTAGCTTTTCCTAAACCGATACCTACTTTTCCTTTTTTTCGTCTCCAACAGTCGCCAATACTGAGAATGAAATTCTTCTTCCTCCTTTAACAGTCTTAGAAACTCTGCTTATTCTTAAAAGTCTTTCTTTATATTCACTTTCTCTTTCTCTGTTATCTCTATCTCTAGCCAAAATAAATCCTCCTTATCTTTAGAATTTTAATCCTGCTTCTCTAGCAGCATCTGCCACAGCTTTAATTCTTCCTGTGTAAATATATCCACCTCTGTCGAATACAACAGCAGTAATTCCTTTATCTAATGCTTTTTTAGCAATTCTTTCTCCAACTTGTTTAGCTGCTTCAATGTTTGAACCATTTTCAATTTTAGCACCTTTTTCAATAGTTGATGCAGAAACTAAAGTGTTTCCTGTTGTATCATCAATTACTTGAACGAAGATATTTTGTAAACTTCTGTACACAGCAAGTCTAGGTCTTTCAGCAGTTCCAACGATTTTTTTTCTAATACTTCTATGTTTTTTTTGTCTCAATTTATTTCTATCAAATTTTTTTACCATTAAAATCTACCTCCTATCCTTTCTTACCTTCTTTTCTTCTAATTACTTCGTCAGCGTATTTAACTCCTTTTCCTTTGTAAGGTTCAGGCGCTCTCTTAGCTCTGATGTTTGCAGCAACTTGTCCAACTAATTGCTTGTCAATTCCTTCAACAGAAATTTTAGTATTTCCTTCAACTTTAAAAGTAATTCCATCTACTGCTTCAATTTCAACTGGATGTGAATATCCTAAAGATAAAGTCAATCCTTTTCCACTAGCCTGTACTCTATATCCTACTCCGACTAATTCCAATCCTTTAGAAAATCCTTCACTTACTCCAACAATCATATTATTTAAATTTGCTCTTGTAGTCCCATGAAGAGCTCTAATACTTGGTAAATCATTTGGTCTTTCAAATGTAATTTCATTACCATCAATATTTACTTTAATTTCACTGCTTAATTCTCTTACTAATTGCCCTTTTGGCCCTTTTACAGTAAAAGTATGACCATCCTGCTTAACTTCAACACCAGCAGGTATAGTTATAGGTTTGTTACCTATTCTTGACATTGTTTATCCTCCTAATTTATAAAATGCGTAAATTACCACACGTAGCAAAGAACTTCTCCACCAACGTTATGCTTTCTGCATTCCTTGTCTGTAATAACACCTTGTGGTGTTGAGACAATGGCAATTCCTAATCCACCTAATACTTTAGGTAAACTTTCTACAGATGTGTAAACTCTTCTTCCAGGTTTTGATATTCTTTTTAACCCTTTGATTACAGCTTCTCCATCTACAGTTTTTAAAGATACAACTATATTTTTTATAGCTCCTTCTTCTTTGATTACGTAACCGTTTATATATCCTTCATTTTTTAATATATTTGCTATACTTTCTTTAATTTTTGAAAATGGTACTGCAACTTGTGCATGTTTAGCCATGTTTCCGTTTCTGATTCTAGTAAGCATATCAGCAATAGGATCTGTTAAATACATTAATTCTTCCTCCTCTCAAAATATTACCAACTTGATTTTTTTACTCCTGGGATAACTCCCTCTCCTGCTAATTGTCTGAACATAACTCTTGAAATACCAAATTCTCTCATGTAACCTCTTGGTCTTCCGTTAATTTGACATCTATTTCTAACTCTTGTAGGCGAAGCATTTCTAGGCAATTTAGATAATTCTAAAATTGCTTCTCTGTCACCTTTTTTAGCTCTTGCTTTTAATTCAGCCCTTTTAGCTGCATATTTATCAACTGTTTTTTCTCTTTTTAAGTTTCTTTCAACCATTGCTTTTTTAGCCATTGATTAAATTACACCTCCTTCAAAATAATACTATTTTGCAAACGGCATTCCGAATGCTTTTAATAAAGCTCTTCCTTGCTCATCATTTTCTGCTGTAGATACAATTGTGATTCCTAATCCAAAGATTTTATCTACTTTATCAATTTCGATTTCAGGGAATACGATTTGTTCTCTTAATCCTAATGTATAATTTCCTCTTCCATCAAATCCTTTAGGTGAAACACCTTCAAAAATCTCTTACTCTTGGTAAAGTAATGCTGATTAATCTATCAAGAAATTCATACATTTTTTCTTTTCTTAATGTAACTTTTTGCTCCGATTTTTTGTCCTTCTCTTAATTTAAATCCAGCTTCTGATTTTCTAGCTGCTCTTGCTACAGGCTGCTGCCCTGTAATTTGCGCTAATTCAACGATAGCCGCATCTATTAATTTAGGGTTGCTTGCTGCTTCTCCAATCCCCATATTAACTACTATTTTATCAAGTTTAGGTACTTGCATAATGTTAGATAGATTTAATTCTTTCATTAATGACGAAACGATTTCATCTTTTATATAATTTTTTTGTAATCTTGGAATATATTTTTTTCAGCCATTTATTACATCCTCCTCTCTAAAATATTATATTTCATTACCAGATACAACTGATATTCTTACTTTTTTTTCCATCTCTTATTTCTTTTCTTACTCTTGTAGGTTTTTCCTGCTGCTTCATCCCAAAGCATTACTTTAGATGAGAAAATTGGCATTTCTCTTTCTACAACTTCGCCTTGTGGGTTCATCGCATTAGGTTTAATATGTCTTTTTTTGATATTTACACCCTCAACAATTATTTTTTTCCAGTTTTAGGGAAAAACTTTTTAATACTTTTTCCAATTTTTTTCCTTTATCTCCAGTTTGTGTACTGTTTTCATTACGTAACAAATCTTTTGATCTACCGCTAATTACAATAACTGTATCTCCAGTTTTTAACATGTAATTTTCTAGGTACTGATTTTAAGTTTGGTTTAGCCACGTTTAAACTCTCCTTCCTATAATACTTCTGGTGCTAGAGAAACTATTTTTCATAAAGTTTTTAGCTCTTAATTCTCTTGCTACAGGTCCAAAGATTCTTGTCCCTCTTACTTCTAATGCAGTATTTAAAATAACTGCCGCATTGTCATCAAATTTTTATATATGAACCATCTGCTCTTTTTCAATTCTTTTTCTTGTTCTAACGATTACAGCTTTAACTACATCACCTTTTTTTAACGTTTCCGTTTGGTATAGCTTCTTTTACAGTTGCTACTACGATGTCTCCTATTTTACCGAATCTTCTTCTTGATCCACCTAATACTCTAATAACCATGATTTTTTTAGCTCCAGTGTTATCAGCGACATTAAGCATCGTTTGTTGTTGAACCATTTAAAATTTCCTCCTCTCAAATATTAACTCACGCTATTTTGCTTTTTTTTAATATTGAAAAATAAAAATATTATTTTTTTTAATTTTATTGATAAAATAGAACTATTTAGCTCTTTCTAAGATTGTAACAACTCTCCATCTTTTTATCTTTACTTAATGGTCTAGTTTCCATAATTTGCACTCTATCTCCGATTCCACATTCATTGTTTTTCATCGTGTGCTTTATATTTTTTTAGAAGTTTTTACTCTCTTTTTATAAAGTTTATGTAATTTCATTGTTTCTTCAAGAACAACTACAGTTTTTATCCATTTTATTAGAAACAACGATTCCTTCTCTTACTTTTTCTTTCGTTTCTTTTTATTTTCCACTCTTGATCCTCCTATTTACCAGTTTTTTTTCAGTTACAACAGTTTTTTTAATCTTGCTATTGTTCTTTTTAACATCTCGTATTTTAGCAGTGTTTTGTAATTGTCCAAGAGTTTTTTTGAAATTTTTAAATTAAATAATTCTTGTTTCAATTCATTTACTTTAACTTCCAATTCTTCCAATGATAATTCTCTAATTTCGTTAATTGTCATTACTTATCACCACCTACTTCTTCTTTTCTAACAAATTTAACTTTTATAGGTAGTTTATGTCCAGCTTTTCTTAATGCTTCTTTGGCTTTTTCTTCAGATACTCCGCCAACTTCAAACATTACTTTATCTTTTTTAACTACTGCTACCCAACCTTCTGTATTACCTTTACCTTTACCCATTCTTGTTCCTTCAGGTCTTTTAGTATAAGGTTTATCAGGGAATATTCTAATCCAAATTTTACCTTCTCTTTTAAACGTTCTGTTGATTGTTACCCTACAAGCCTCAATTTGTCTTGAAGTAATCCAACCAAATTCTTTAGCGGCAAGTCCAAATTCACCAAAATCAACTTTGTTTCCTTTAGTTGCTACACCACCCATTTTTCCTCTGAACTGTTTTCTATATTTCGTTCTTTTAGGTATTAACATATTATTCGTTTTCTCCTTCCTTTGTAGTAGAAAGAACTTCACCATTAAATATCCATACTTTTAATCCTAAAGCACCGTATGTAGTGTGTGCAGTAGCTGTTGCATAATCAACATCTGCTCTTAAAGTATGTAGTGGTACTCTTCCTGAAAGTGTCCATTCACTTCTTGCAATTTCGGCACCATTCAATCTTCCCGATACCATAACTTTAATTCCTTTAATCCCAGCTTTTTTTCTGCTCTTTGAATAGCTTGCTGAACTGCTCTTTTATAAGCAACCCTTTTTTCAATTGCTGTTGCAATGCTTTCTGCTACCAATTGAGCATCTTTATTAGGATTTTTGATTTCTTGTACTTTAATTTGAACTCTTTTACCAGTCAATTTTTCCAATTTTACTTTTAAAGCTTCGATTTCTTGACCTTTTCTACCAATTAAAATTCCAGCTTTTCCAGTTTCTATAATAACTGCTACTTCTGTAGGCGATGTTCTTTCTATTTGAATAGAAGAAATCCCTGCATGGTAATAGTTTTTTTCTTAATATATTTTTATTTTTTTAAATCTTCATGAAAATTATCTACGTATTCTTTCCCCTCAGCGAACCATTTTGAATCCCAAGTTCTTGTGATTCCTAATCTTATCCCCCTAGGATCTACTTTTTTTGTCCCACAGACTTACCTCCTTATTTGTCTAAATTAATCTACTTTTTTTCATCAACTTCTACTGTGATGTGAGCTGTTGGTTTTCTGATAATATCAGCTCTTCCCATTGCTCTTGGGCTGATTCTCTTTAATACTGGTCCTTTGTCAATTAATATTTTTTTGAAATAAATAATTTATCAGGATCCATATTATTATTGTGTTCAGCATTTGCAATTGCTGATCTTAATGTTTTTTCTATGTATAATGCCGCTTTTTTATTTGTAAATCTTAAAATGTTCAATGCTTGCAATGCATTTTTCCCTCTTACAATATCAGCAACTAATCTTGCTTTTTGAGGGCTTAATCTTTGGTATTTCAATTTAGCTACAACTGCCATTCAAAGTCCTCTCCTTTCCAATGTATATCTATTAATTCTTATCTTTTTAACTCTTAATTTCTCTAATTATTTAGCTTTTTTCGCATCTTTTCCATGTCCATAGAAAGTTCTAGTTGGTGCAAATTCACCTAATTTGTGCCCAACCATTTCCTCAGTAACATATACAGGTATATGTTTTTTACCGTTATATACAGCAAAAAGTATGTCCAATAAATTGAGGGAATATAGTTGATCTTCTAGACCATGTTTTTAATAACTTGTTTTTTTACCTCCCAATGCTTCTATTTTTTTCTAATAAATATGCATCAACAAAAGGTCCTTTTTTTAATGAACGAGCCATTCTTTCCTCCTTATTTCATTTTTTTAAATCGAGAAATGTTACTCAATACATTTCATTTATTTAATTCCATGTATCAAGCAATATTTTTTTATATTCAGCCAAACTTCTATTCAGATATTTTTGACTGGCACAGTCCATTTCTACGTTTTTTTCATTTAAAAAAATTTCATTAATATTTTTTTGAATATTAAACTAATTTTTTTAAACAATTATTTTTTTCTACCTCTAACAATGAATTTATCACTAGGTTTTTTTACCTCTAGTTTTTCTTACCAAGTGTAGGTTTACCCCAAGGTGTAACTGGTGATTTTCTACCTATTGGAGATCTTCCTTCTCCTCCTCCGTGTGGGTGATCCACAGGGTTCATTACAGATCCTCTAACGTGAGGTTTTCTTCCTAAGTGTCTATTTCTTCCAGCTTTTCCTAATGATACTAATGAATGTTCAGAATTTCCTACTGCTCCAACTGTTGCCATACATTCTTTGTGAATCAGTCTTAATTCTCCAGATGGTAATTCCACGTGGCAGTAAGTTCCTTCTTTCGCAACAAGTCTTGCAGCTGTTCCTGCAGATCTTGCTAACTGTCCACCTTTACCAGGCATAAGTTCTACATTGTGAATAACTGTCCCTACTGGCAAGTCTTTTAATTTCAATGCATTTCCAGGTTTAATGTCTGCACCTTCTCCTGCTAATACAACATCACCTTTTTTAAGTCCATTTGGAGCCAAGATATATCTTTTTTCTCCATCAACATAATGTAATAATGCGATATTTGCAGTTCTGTTTGGATCATATTCAAGAGTTGCAACTTTTGCAGGCACTCCAATTTTATTTCTTTTCCAGTCTATTACTCTATATAATCTTTTTGTGTCCTTTATGTCTGTTTCTACCTGTTCTATGTCCATAGTTGTCAATTCCGTAAGATGAATTTAACGGTTCAACTAGAGATTTTTCAGGTCTTACTTTATCTAAGTCCTTATTAACTAATATCGACATATGCCGTGTCCCACTAGTTATCGGTTTTAATTTTTTTATTGGCATAACTTGCGTTCCCTCACTTCCTAATTTTTAATATTTTATATTCTTAAAAAATAATTATTATAAATTTCTATATTTTTACATAACTTGTTTATTATAGCATTTTTATTAAATAATTTCCACAAAAAAATTTATTTATTTTTACTTTTTTTAAAAATTAAATTTCAAAAATCAAAAATAAATTTTATGTATTAATTATCCTTCGTAAGCTGTAATTGATTCTCCAGCCTTTAATTTAACAATTGCTTTTTTTGATAGCAGATGTTTTATACATTGACATTCTGAATCTTTTGTTTTTTTGGTTTGATGTTTAAAGTATTTACACCTTGAACTTTTTACATTGAATAATTTTTCAACTGCTTCTTTAATTTGAAGTTTATTTGCTCTTTTTATCTACGATAAAAAAACATATTCATTATTTTCTAGCAAAGTTCTAGCTTTTTTTCTGTATTAATTACAGGTTTTTTTGATAATATCAGTAATATGCATTATGCCAACACCTCCTCGATAGTTGCAAGAGCTTCTTTAGTTAAGACTACTTTATCTTGTTTGATTAACCAGTAAACACTTAAATCTCTTGTATTAATTGTCGCAACTTTTTTTCAATATTTCTAGTAGATAAGTATAAGAAGTAATCTCTATCTACAGTATCAGTATCGTCATTTGTTACATATAATTGTTTTACACCGTCAAAATTTAATGTTTTTGCAAAAATCAATAAATGTTTTTTTGTTTTTTTGGTGTTTCCAAAGCAAAAATCGTCTAATACGATTACATTTCCTTCGCTAATTTTTTTGAGCTAAAGCTGATCTTAAAGCTAATCTTCTAACTTTTTTTATTTACTTTTTTTAGCATAATTTCTAGGTTTTTGGTCCGTGAACAACTCCTCCACCTACCATGTGTGGTGCTCTTGTAGAACCTTGTCTTGCTCTACCTGTTCCTTTTTTTGTCTAAAAGGTTTTCTTCCTCCACCTCTTACTTCTGCTCTTGTTTTTTTGTTGAAGCTGATCCTTGTCTTGCTTCAGCTAATTCTGCTACTAAAACTTCGTGCATTACGTGTTTATTTGGTTCAATTCCAAAAAAATTTCGTTATTTACTTCCACAGTTCCTGCTTGTGAACCGTCTAATTTATATATATTTAAAACTGGCATGTTATCCTCCTCTCTTTCCTATTAATATTTTTTTACCGATTTTTTGATTACTAAGAACCCGTTTTTTTGGTCCTGGAACAGCACCTTTTTACTAATAAAAAGACTGTTTTCTACATCAAATTTAATAACTTGCAAGTTTTGAACTGTTACTTTTTTTCAGCTCCTAATCTTCCAGCCATTTTTTTACCTTTAGGTACATTACTGTTTGATGCAGCTCCTCCTGCGTTAGAACCTCCAAGTCTATGGTTTCTTGAAACCCCGTGTGAAGCTCTGTTTCCACCAAAGTTATGTCTTTTCATAACTCCTGCAGTTCCTTTACCTTTTGAAGTTCCAGAAATATCAACAAATTCGATACCTTCTAATACGTCTACTTTAATTTCTTGTCCTAATGTAAAGTCAGCTGGATTAGCTACTTTAAATTCCTTAAGAAATCTTTTTGGAGTAACTCCTGCTTTTTTTAAATACACCTATTAATGGTTTAGTAGTATTTTTTTCCTTTTTTTATCTCCATAAGCTAATGTGATAGCGTTATATCCTTCTTTTTTTCTTCTGTTTTTAATTTGTGTAATGAAGTTAGTTCCTGCTTCGATTACTGTAACTGGAATTAATTTTTTTCATTTTCAAAAAAATTTGTGTCATTCCGATTTTTTTACCTAATATCATTTTTTTATTTTTTTCCTCCTTAATATATTGGTTGACAATCTTTTGCCAACTTGTACTAAGCCTTACGATTGCTTAATTTCAACTCCCACACCTGATGGTAAGTTTAATGATGCTAATGCATTTTACGATTTGCTGATTAGAATTTTTTTAATTTCTACAAATCTTCTGTGAATTCTCATTTCAAATTGTTCTCTTGAATCTTTATTTACGTGAACTGATCTTAAAACTGTATATTTTTTTAATTTTTTTGTAGGTAATGGAAGTGGTCCTGCTAATTCTGAACCATTTTTTTCTTAGCTACTTCTGCAATTTTTTTAGCAGATTGATCCAACAGTTTGTGATCATAAGATTGTAAATATATTCTTATTTTATCCAAAGTCTTTCCTCCTGTTTATTTTTACCTTGTTTTTTTAATAATCAGAGAAATTAGATTATCAAAATCTAATCTCTCCTTTTTATTTAACTTGAACTATTTTCCTATTACATTTCTAAATATTATAACAAATATTTTGATTATCTGCAATATTTTTTTTTCCATATTTTAAAAAAATTTACTGTTTAAAAACTATTTAGTAATAGTTGCAACTACTCCTGAAGCTACTGTTCTTCCACCTTCTCTAATCGCAAATCTTAATCCTTCTTCCATTGCAATTGGGTGAATCAATTCTACTGTCATTTCAATGTTATCTCCAGGCATTACCATTTCTACACCTTCTGGTAAGTTTACTTCTCCTGTAATATCAGTTGTTCTGAAATAGAATTGTGGTTTGTATCCTGTAAAGAATGGAGTATGTCTTCCTCCTTCATCTTTTGTCAATACGTATACTTCTGATTTAAATCCTGTATGTGGAGTAATTGTTCCTGGTTTAGCAAGTACTTGTCCTCTTTCCACTTCTTCTTTCTTAGTTCCTCTTAACAATGCTCCTATATTATCTCCAGCTTGTCCTGAATCTAATAATTTTCTGAACATTTCTACTCCTGTTACTGTTGTTTTTGAAGTTGGTTTAATTCCTACGATTTCTACTTCTTCTCCAACTTTTACTACTCCTCTTTCTACTCTTCCTGTTACTACTGTTCCTCTTCCTGTAATCGTGAATACATCTTCAATTGGCATAAGGAATGGTTGGTCAATTGGTCTTTCTGGTGTTGGAATATATTCATCCACTGCATCCATCAATTCTACAATTGCATCTATCCATTTTTGTTCTCCATTTAATGCTCCTAATGATGATCCTTTGATTACTGGTACGTCATCTCCTGGGAATCCGTATTCGTTTAATAATTCTCTTACTTCCATTTCTACTAATTCTAATAATTCTTCATCGTCTACCATATCTACTTTATTCAAGTATACTACGATGTAAGGTACACCTACTTGTCTTGCTAGCAAGATATGTTCTCTTGTTTGAGGCATTGGACCATCTGCTGCTGATACTACTAAGATAGCTCCATCCATTTGAGCCGCTCCTGTAATCATATTTTTTACATAGTCAGCATGTCCTGGACAGTCTACGTGAGCGTAGTGTCTTTTTTCTGTTTCATACTCAATGTGAGCTGTGTTAATTGTAATTCCTCTTTCTCTTTCTTCAGGAGCTTGGTCAATGTTTTTCAAAAATCAACTTTTTCAGCTAACCCTTTTTTTCAGCTAATACTTTTTGAAATTGCTCGCTGTTGTTGTTGTTTTTACCGTGGTCAACGTGACCGATTGTTCCTATGTTTACGTGTGGTTTACTTCTCTCGAATTTAGCTTTTTGCCATTTTAATTTTTTTCCTCCATTATTTCTTTAATTTTTAATTTTTTTTTAAGATTCTATTTTTATTTTTTTTGGCTATTTTCCTTGTCTTTCATCAATTACTTGTTGAGCAATATTTTTTTGGAACTTCTACATATTTTTCAAATTCCATTGAATAAGATGCTCTTCCTTGTGTTTTTGATCTCAAGTCAGTTGCATAACCGAACATTTGTGATAAAGGTACTTCTGCATCAATAATTTTTGCATTATTTCTGTCAGTCATTCCTGAAACTTGTCCTCTTCTTGAGTTCAAGTCACCAATAACATCTCCCATATATTCTTCTGGAGTAGTAACTTCTACTTTGAAGATTGGTTCCAATAATACTGGGTTAGCAGCTCTAAGTCCTTTTTTGATTGCCATAGATCCTGCAATTTTAAATGCCATTTCTGATGAATCGACTTCATGGTAAGATCCATCGTATAATGTAACTTTTATATCTTGAACTGGGTATCCTGCAACAACCCCAGCTTCTAACGCTTCTTGGATTCCTTTATCTACTGCTGGAATATATTCTCTTGGAATAGCTCCTCCAGTAATTTCATTAATAAATTCATATCCTTTTCCATGATTAGCTTCAACTTTCATCTTAACATGTCCATATTGTCCACGTCCTCCAGATTGTTTAGCATATTTTTCTTCAACATCTGTTGCGCCATTAATTGTTTCTCTATATGCAACTTGTGGTTTACCTACATTTGCTTCCACTTTAAATTCACGTTTCATTCTATCTACGATGATTTCCAAATGTAGTTCTCCCATTCCAGAAATCAATGTTTGACCAGTTTCTTGGTTAGTTGTAACCTTGAATGTTGGATCTTCTTCAGCAAGTTTTGAAAGCGCTGTTCCCATTTTTTCTTGGTCAGCTTTTGTTTTTGGTTCAACAGCTATTTGAATAACTGTATCAGGGAATTCCATTTTTTCTAGGATAATTGGCGCATTTTCAGCACACAATGTATCTCCTGTTGTAGTATCCTTTAATCCAACTGCAGCAGCTATATCTCCAGAATAAACTATATCAAGTTCTTCTCTCTTGTTAGCGTGCATTTGAAGCAATCTTCCCATTCTTTCTTTTTTACCTTTAGTTGAGTTTAATACATAAGATCCTTTTTCCAATACTCCTGAATAAACTCTGAAGAATGATAATCTTCCAACGAATGGATCTGTGATGATTTTAAATGCCAATGCTGAGAATGGTTCATCATCTGAGATTGCTCTTTGGATAGGTTCTTCAGTTTTAGGATCAGTTCCGTTTACTTTTCCTCCGTTAATATCCACTGGTGATGGCATGTAGGCAACTACTGCATCAAGTAATGGTTGAATCCCTTTGTTTTTAAATGCTGTTCCACATAATACTGGTACAACAGTTCCAGCAATTGTAGCAACTCTTAATGCTTTTTTGATTTCTTCTTCAGTGATTTCTTCTCCACCAAAGTATTTTTCCATCAAATCATCGTCAGTTTCAACTACAGATTCAATCATATGTTCTCTAGCTGCTTGAGCTTCATCTGCTAATTCAGCTCTTATATCAACTATTTCATAGTCAGCTCCCATAGTTTCATCTTTAAATAAATACTCTTTCATTGTTACTAGATCGATAATTCCTTCAAAATTATCTTCTGCACCAATTGGTAATTGAATTGGTACACCGTTTCCACCTAATTTTTCTTTAATATCGTTTACACACATATCAAAGTCTGCACCAACTCTATCCATTTTGTTTAAAAATGCCATTCTTGGTACGTTATATTTGTCTGCTTGTCTCCAAACAGTTTCTGATTGTGGTTGAACTCCATCAACTGCTGAGAATACAGCAACAGATCCATCTAGTACTCTTAATGATCTTTCTACTTCAACTGTAAAGTCAACGTGGCCTGGTGTATCTATTATATTAATTCTATGACCATTCCAGAATGCTGTTGTTGCAGCTGATGTAATTGTAATTCCTCTTTCTTGTTCTTGTTCCATGTAATCCATCGTAGCAGCTCCTTCGTGAACTTCTCCGATTTTATGGTTTACTCCTGTATAGAACAAGATTCTTTCAGTAGTAGTTGTTTTTCCAGCATCTATATGTGCCATGATACCAATATTTCTAGTATCCTTCAAAGCAACTTTTCTTGCCATTTAATTTTTCCTCCTTATATTGTAAACTTCTTTTTTAAAAGAAGTGTATGTAAACTGCTCTAACTTCTAAAAATCAGAGCTTCTTGGAAAATATATTTATATATATTTACCAAGCTCTTTGGATAGTTCCTACCCTGATTATTATATTTTTTTTATAAATTCAATTCTGAAAAAAATGAATTTTGTAAAAAAATATAAATATCAAATATTTTTTTGCATACTTAATATTTCATCAAAGCAAATTTAAGATTACCATTTATAATGTGCGAATGCTCTATTTGCTTCAGCCATTTTATATGTATCTTCTTTTTTTCTTAATTGATCCACCTTCATTGTTAGCGTCTGCAATTAATTCTTTTTTCAATTTGTTTACCATTCCGTATTCTTTTCTTTCTCTTGTGTATCTAACTAACCATCTGATTGCTAAAGTTTGCTGTCTTTCTTTTCTAACTTCAACTGGTACTTGGTAAGTAGCCCTCCGATTCTTCTAGATCTTACTTCTAATTGAGGTCTTACGTTTTCCATTGCTCTTCTGAATACTTCGATTCCTTCTTCTTGAGTTTCCTCAGTTATTTGTTGCAATGCTGTATAAAAAATATGTTCAGCTAATGATTTTTTCCCGTCTTTCATTAATCCATTGATGAATTTAGTTACTACTTTATCGTTAAATTGAGAATCTGGTAATACATCTCTTCTTTCCGCTCTTCTTCTTCTTGACACTTATTTGTCCTCCTTACTTTTTTAAAAATTAATTACCCTTTTTTAGCTCCGTATCTTGATCTACCTTGTTTTCTGTTTACAACTCCTGCTGTATCCAATGCTCCTCTGATTATTTTATATCTAACCCCTGGCAAATCCTTTGTTCTTCCTCCTCTTAAAAGAACGATACTGTGTTCTTGTAAGTTGTGTCCGATTCCTGGAATATAAGCAGTAACTTCAATTCCATTTACTAATTTAACCCTTGCTACCTTTCTTAAGGCTGAGTTCGGTTTTTTTAGGTGTAGTAGTATATACTCTTACACAAACCCCTCTTTTTTTGTGGATTACCTTTCAATGCAGGTGATTTTTTTCTTTTTTTCTCAGTTGTACTTCTACCAAATCTTACTAATTGATTAATAGTAGGCATCTGTTTTCCTCCTCTCAAATTTCTTTTGATTTATATATTTATTCTCGCGTTATTTTTCAAAAACTAAAACTTTTTTTATAAAAGCTCATTTCTTCAATCTACATTTGATAAAGCCCAATTTGACAAAGTTTTTTTATTACTTTTTCCTGCTTTTCCTGTAAGCCACTTTTATCAAACATAAGTGCATACCCATTTTAAGTATGTCGATTTACTCTAAAAATTCACTTCAAATATATTCTTTTCAAAAAATATATTTTTTTAAAAATTTAGTTATGAGTTCTAACCTAAATATTTTTATACTAAAAATAGCCCTTTTTGTCAAGGGCTATAAAAAGATTTTTATTTAATATTTTTTTAGGTATGTTAAATTTAGTTATAAGTACAGTTTTATTTTTGTTTGTTATTTTTTTATTTCCCAGCCAAAATTTTTTTCTTACTACTTCCCTATCATCAAAATGTGTTTTTTTCATTTCCAATTATTTGATAAGTTTCATGTCCTTTTCCTGCGATTAAAAGGCTGTCTCCCTTTTGAAGAAGTCCCATTCCATATCTTATTGCCTTTTCCCTATCGGAAATAATTATATATTTGTCAAATGGATATTTTTTTCAGCAATAAGCCCTTTTTTTCTATATCTGCCAAAAATTTTTTTACAGGGTTTTCTGTACGAGGATTGTCTGATGTTAAAATGATGTAATCACTAAATTTTGTTCTTTCGCTTTTTGCCATCTTTGGACGCTTGTCGTGATCTCTGTCGCCACCTGCGCCAAATATTGTTATTACTTGATTATCTGTAATTTGCTTTTAAGGTTTTTTTCCAATGTTTAAAAAGTCCATCATCTGTATGTGCAAAATCCACTACAATTCTTGCTTCCAGATCATTTTTTATTGTCTCAAATCTTCCTGGAACTGATGGCATTTCCTGTAATTTTTTCACAATAAAATCCATTTTTGCCCCAAGCGACAATGCGCTGGCAACACAGCCAAGGACATTATACAAATTATATTCTCCTACTAATTCTATTTCAAATTTGTATTCTTCTTCATCTTTATTTTTTTTACAAGGTTTCTTCTTTTCAAAAATAATTATCCAAATTTATTTTTTTATTTTCATTCCATGATTTGTATAATTTAAAAATATCTCCCCACACATCAGCTTCTTCGTTTTTTTATACTTATAGAAATATAATCGTTATTTCCATCTTTTTCAGAATAAATTTTTTTTCCCCATATTTATCGTCAATATTAACTATTCCTACACCATTATTTCTCAGCATTGAAAATATTTTTTTCTTGGCATTAAAAATAATTTTCCATAGTTTTATGAAAATCAAGGTGGTCTTGTGTCAAGTTAGTAAATATTGCAGAATCAAATTTAAGCATATCCACACGTCCAATTTGAAGGGCATGGGAACTTACTTCCATTATAAAAGTAATCTGCACCTTTTTTTACACTTTTTATCTATTAATTTTTATCAGTTCCAATGATTCTGGAGTTGTATTGACTGTTTCAAATTCTTCATCTAAAAATACGATTTCCAGTAGTTCCTATTCTAGCTGTTTTTTCCAGAATATTTTCCAAAATAAAGCTCGATGTAGTTTTACCATTTGTTCCTGTAATTCCAACTATTTTTTTATTTTTATTTTTGCGGATAATCGTAATAATTTGAAGCAATTATTCCTAATTTTTTTACGTATATCTTCCACTTGAACAAAAAGTTACAGAATCAGCATTTCTATACTCTTTTTACATTTACATCCTTTTTCACAAACAATCATTTTAGCTCCGCTGTCAATAGCCTTTTGAATAAAATCATGTCCATCCACGGTGCTTCCTGTCATTGCCACAAATACAAAATCCTTTTCAATTTTCCGTGAATCATATTCAATGCCCTTAATTTCAAAGTTTTCACCTTCTTGAAAACAACTTGTAACTTACATCTTTAAATATTTTATACATTTTCACATACTCTCCCTTTTCCAAAAAAATCCTGTAATTTTAAAAATTTTCATTTATTATACTCGAACCTCCTTAAAAACCAAACTAATAAAAAAATTGAGTAGAACTAGGATTTGAGTAAAATTATCATAACTTTAAACTTAGTTTTAAAGTAATCTTTATAAAGCAGGCTGAAGTTTAAGTTCATTAAATTTATTTAGCTTTTTATTAATTTAATTTTTGAGAGATCTAAAAAAATATCTTATAATGTATTTTACCACTTTAACTAAAAAAATCTAGAAAAAAAGTTGTTGACAAATTTAAAAAAATACTGTATAATCTTATTTGTAAGTTTACTTTTTAAGTAAAATATGCCTTGGTGGCGAAATCGGTAGACGCACAGGACTTAAAATCCTGTGGGAATTTATCCCGTGCCGGTTCAAGTCCGGCCCGAGGCACCACTTAACAAAAAAACTTTCATTGTCGCGGGATAGAGCGACATGGTAGCTCGTCGGGCTCATAACCCGAAGGTCGTTGGTTCAAATCCAGCTCCCGCCACCAAATGCCTAGATAGCTCAGTTGGCTAGAGCATACGGTTCATACCCGTAGGGTCGGAAGTTCGAATCTTCTTCTAGGCACCATTATATTAATTATGTAATGCTTGCATTAATGTAGGTATTTTTTTTATAAAAATGTAGTTAGATGGCTACATTTTTTTTATTTTATACTATTTTTCCATTAAAATAATAGATTTGCTATAATTTCTACTATGCAAGGGGTCAAGATCCCTTGTCAGAAAAATAAATAAAAATATAATTTCTATTTTTTTAGAAAGAAAAAAACACTTGACTAATAATAGTTTTAAATTATAAAAATAACATGAAGTAACATAAATCAAAATTTATAGATATTTTGCAGGAATATTTGCTTAATTTAAAGAAACCGAGTAAAAATATTAGACTTTAGAAGAGGAAAAAAATATGAAAAATATTAATAATAAGATTTAGCTCATTTGGGGATGTAGTGCTTACAACTCCAGTAATAAGGGCAATTAAAGAGAAATATCCAAAAGGCTGTAATAGATTTTGCAGTTTATGATACTTTTTTTCTGAAGCAATTTCGTTAAATCCTGAAATTAGGAATTTGATAATTTTTTTGAGAAAAAAGAAAAAGTAAAGACCGAAAAATATATAAAAGATATGATAGATAGACTAAAAAAACAGAAAAATTATGATTATGTCATTGATCTTCATTCTAAATTTTTTTGTCTAGAATTATTGGAAAAAAAGTCTTGAAAAACAGGCATACTCAATATTGCCGATACAAAAAGAAAAATGGTGGAAAAACTATTCTTGTAAAAGGCAAAACTTATAACTTATAATGCAGATTGCACAATTGTTGAAAGTTATTTTACAGCTTTAAAGAAATTGGGAATAAATTTTTTTCTGATGAAAATATAAAAAAATGGACTTGGAGATAATCTGGAATTTTTATATTGACAAGCAATCTGAAGAGAAATTTGTAAAAAAATATAATTTAAAAAGATGGAAAAATATTTCGTGCTAGCTCCTGGAGCTTCTAAGTTTACGAAAAAAAGTGGCCTTATTATGATGAATTGGCAAAAAAATTTTTGGAAAAATAAAAAAATAAATTTGTAAATAATGAGGAGAAATTGAGAATTTTTTTGTGATTGGTGGGAAAGAAGATGCAAATGTTGTAAAAACTGATGAAGATGGACAAATTATTGATTTGTGCGGGAAAAATTTCCTTTAAGGAAAGCGGAATATTGTTAAAAATATGCAAAAAGTGGCTGTTGCAAATGATTCAGGCCCATTTCATATAGCCAGAGCTGTAAAAGCTAAGACTTTTTGTATTTTTTTGGACCGACTGATCCAAAATTATTTTCCTTTGAAAAAAATACTTTTTTTACTGAATAATCCAAGCTGTCCACCACATTCACTTTACGGAGATGATAAATTTCCAAAAAAATATGCAGATTGCATGAGTGGGAATCTCGGTAGAAACTGTATTTAATAAAATTGTTAAAGAATACAATTAACAGACTTAATTTTATTTATTCAAGATTTTAATATTAAAAGATTTTATAAAAAAATAAATTTTTACCAATAATTACATAGTTTATAAATTATCAAATGATTCTATATAAAAAAAGAAAGTGTAAACTTTTTTTGTGTAAATAAACTAAAAAAACCTTATATCATTAGGTTTTGTTATACATTTATACAAAATTATATGCACTCTCAAATAATAAAAAAAGAAAGAGAAAAAAATTATGAAAAATACTTGCATTTGAATCATCTTGTGATGAAACTTCCGTTGCAGTTGTTGAGGATGGGAAAAAAATTTTTAAGTAACATTATTTCCACACAAATTGACATTCACAAGGAATTTGGCGGTGTAGTGCCTGAAATTGCCTCACGGCACCATATAGAAAATATTTTACCAGTATTTACTGAAGCTCTGGAAAAAGCCAGCTGTAAATTAAGCGATATTGATTATATCGCTGTAACGAACACTCCTGGACTTATTGGATCTTTGCTTGTAGGCTTAATGTTTGCAAAAATCCCTAAGTTATGCCAATAATATTCCATTGATTCCTGTAAATCACATTAATGGGCATATTTTCTCAAGTTTCATCGACAACGATGTAAAATTGCCTGCAATATCGCTAGTCGTGTCAGGCGGACATACAAACTTATATTATATTTATGAAGAAAATGGAAAAAAATAATCACTGATTTGCTTGGTGAAACATTAGATGATGCAGTTGGAGAAACTTATGACAAAATTGCCAGAATATTGGGACTGGAATATCCTGGAGGTCCGCATATTGATAGACTATCAGTAAATGGTAAAGATATCCTAAAAAAATAAAAAAACCAAAAAGTTGATGGTTATAATTTTAGTTTTAGCGGAATAAAAAAACTTTTATAACTAACTATGTAAATACTCAAAAATATGAAAGGTAATCCAATTTCAAAGGAAGATATTGCAAAAATCGCTTCAGGAAATTATTGTAAATGTTCTATATGATAAAAATTTTTAATGGCTGTAAAGGAAAAGGATGTGAAAAACGATACTTGTTGCAGGTGGCGTTTCTGCAAATAGACGCCTTCGTGAAAAAAATTTTTCAGAATTTACAAATTTAAAGACTGATGAAAATGAGCAAATTCAAGTTCATTTTCCTAAAATGGAATATTGTACAGACAATGCGGCTATGATAGGAGTTGCGACCTATTATGACTTAAAGAATAATTCTCAAATTAATTTGGAAAAAAACAGTATGATGTGGATGCGATTTCTACAAAAATTAGAAAAAAATAATAATAAAAATAACCAACAAAAAAATATTACTTTGGTTATCTTTGCAATAAATCAAATAAAAAAATAACCGCTGTTATTTATAAGAACGGTTATTTTTTTAATTATATTAATTTTTACAAATATCTCTTCTATATCCAACGGTTAATGCTGAAATTATCAACTTATTATCTCCGATATTATTTTTAAAATAGAACTGCTAAAAAAATTATATAAATCTAGGGTTTGAGTAAAAAAAGTCATAATTTTTTTGAGTTCAGTTTTAAATAAGCTTTTACTATACAAATAATCAAAATTATAATTAAATATTCTTTGCTCTTTCCAAAAAAACAATTCCTGCAATTTCACAGCTTCCCCATCTTCTGTATTTGCTCCAACAAATTCAAAATCCTTAGGCAGCAGCTTTCTTAATCTCTCAATGGAATTTCCCATTGCATAACCTTTTCCAACCATTGTAAGCATTTCAAAATCATTTTCACCATCGCCAAAAGCTGCCGCATCCTTCAGTTCCAAACGCTTCTCTTTCTAGCAGGAATTTAGTCACTGCACCCTTATTGGCTCCTTTTGCCATAATTTCCATACAATAATCGGCAACAAAAATAATATTTACATCATTTCTTATTTTCAAGATGGCTTTTTCCAAGTTTGTAAGCTGCTCATGTTCTCCAATGTAGAATATTTTTAAAATATCCAAGTTTTTCAATTCATTCTTTGGAACTTCCTTAAAGTCAACTTTTACATCCCTTGAAATTCTGTCATACACTTTTTGAGCCGTTCCCTTTGTAATAATCCAGTCATTTCCTGAAAAAATATTTAAATGTGAACCTTCAGCTATGCTTTCATAATCCAGTCCCAAGATTGCCTCTGCCGCTTCTTTTGGCAAGCCTTTTTCATAAATCATATTTCCATCTGCATCAAAGATTCTTGCGCCATTTGCAGCTATAATAGGAATTTTTACCTCAAGCTGCTCAGTTATATACCCAATTTGGTCATAACTTCTACCTGAAGCAATATAAAAGTTTATTCCTTTTTCTATTATTTCCTTTATCACATCTTTAGTAAATTTTGTAACATGATGCCCTCTGCATAGTAAAGTTCCATCCAAATCACTGATAACTGCTTTATACATAAACTCCCCTTTCCTATTTCTTTAATTTAGTTATTCTTAAATTTTTAATTTTTCTATAAATTAAATAATTCTCTTAATTTTTTTGCCATTCCATCTTCAGCATTACTTTCAATAACTTCCGTATCTGTTAATTTTTTTCAAGCGACAAATAAATCGAATTTCCCATCGCAAATCCAAGCCCAGTTTCTGTTATCAATTCATAGTCATTCAATCCATCTCCAAATGAAACCGCATCTTTTTAATGTAAGTCCATCTCTTTCTAGCAACACTTCAGTGCTTTTTGCCTTTATTGCAGTTTGCCGAAAAACACTTCCAAACTTCCTTCGTTTGCAAATAAAAGACTTATATTTCCATCTCCAACCGCTTTTTCTTATTTCATTTTCAAGTTCCAGCAGTTCATCATGATCTTCTCCAAGAAAAAAATATTTTTTTGTAAAATTATGCTTTTTAAATTCTTCAGGAGTAATTTGTTTTGGATATCTAGTTCTATCAGGCTTTTTTTATTGTAAAAAAATATTCTTGCAAATCTTCAGTAACAAACCAATTTGGTCCAGAATATCCAGTTATAATTATATCTTTCCCAAACGACTTGTAATCAATATCCAAAAACTTTATCCAAATATTCTCGCTTCAAATTATTTGAAAAAAATTTCATTCCCATTTTCATCAAAAAGCGACAGATCCGTGTGAAGTAATAAGTGGAACTTTTACACCAAGCTCATCCATTGCTTCTTTCGCTCCTAAATAATTTCTTCCAGTTGCAATATAAAACTTTATCCCTTTTTTTCAATAATAATTCTACTGTTTCCCTAGTAAATTCACTCACTTTATGCTCTGCATTCAAAAGTGTACCGTCCAAATCACTTACAACAGCTTTAAACATTTTATTCTCTCCTTCTTTTTATTATGTAAAAAAATTTATAATACTAAACTTCATTTAAAAAAACAGAAATTATGCTTTATTTAGTTTTTTTATTTATCATAAGGAAAAATTTATAGCAAATCTGCTATCATAAATGAAGAATCGTACAAAAATATCATTGATACAGCTATTTTTTTCAATTCTTTATTTTTTTAAAAACTATATTTTTTTATAAAAAAATAATTTTGAAAAATTCATTCATAAATTCCTCTTCATCAAAAGGTTTTTGACAAAAAAATGCCTTTGCTCCGGCTTCTTTTTCCCATTTTCATATAATTTGGAAACATAACCATTGTACTGCAAATCATAATTCTAGCTTCCTTATCCAAATCCGTAATAACTTATGCGACTTTTTAATCCGTGCATTCTTGGCATATTTATATCCATTGTTACAACAGATGGATTTACCTTTTTATACATTTCAACAGCTTCCAGCCCATCGCTTGCTTCATACACTTTATATCCCTGTTCTTCAAGAATATCCTTTATATCTTCTCTAATATATGATGTATCATCTACAACCAATGCAATTTTATTCATTTTTTTCCCTTCTCTCTTTATTTTTATTTATTATTTTAAAAACTAAATTTATTTAATAAAAAAATATTTTAATTCTTTTGTAAATCTATTATTTAATGAGAAACAGAATATTTAAATTTTATATTTTTTTACTAAATCTTAAATATTTCCCTTACTTTTCTTGCCATCCCATCTTCAGCATTGCTTCCAATAACTTCTGTGTCTGTTAATTTTTCAAGCAGTCTATAAATTGAATTTTTCATTGCAAATCCAAGTCCAGTTTGAGTTATCAGGTCATAATCATTAAATCCATCTCCAAATGAAACAGCATCTTGTAATGTCAGCCCATCCCTTTGAAGCAAAAATCCAGCTGCCACAGCCTTATCGCAGTCACTTGAAAAGATCTCCAAGCTTTTTTCGTTTACAAATACGATATTAACTTCATTATTCGTTACTTTTCTTACTTCCTTTTCTATTTCCAGCAGTTTTTTATGCTCGCCTAGAAAAAAATATTTTTGTGTAAAAAGCAAGTTTTTTTCAAAGTCATTCTGCTCAATTTGCTCAGGATACTGCTTTCTATTTGGCTTTTGAGCATAAAAATAATCTCTGGCATCTTCTGTCACATACCAATGATTACCTGAGAATCCATTTAAGATTATTCCCTTGTCAAATGATTTATAATCAATTGAAAAAAATTTTTGTCCACATATTTCTGTTCAATATTATTCACGTAAATTTCTTTTCCATTTTCATCTACAATCCTAGCGCCATTTGACGTAATCAAAGGAATCTTCAGTCCAATTTCATCCATAATTTCCTTTGCTCCGACATATCCACGTCCAGTTGCAATATAAAATTTTATCCCTTTCTCCAGCAACAATTCAATTGTTTCCTTCGTAAACGGACTAACTTTATGTTCTTCATTCAAAAGCGTTCCATCTAAATCGCTTACTACCGCCTTACACATACTGAACCTCCCACGACTAAAGTCGCAGGGTTCTAAAATCTTTAAAAATATTCAAAAATTTTCTAAGAAGTTTGATAGTCTTATGCTATCCTTATTCTTTTAGGTGTGTCCAGCTCACCTCTATTGTATAGGATACTTAAATCCACAACTTTACTTTTCCTTAATATGTTTAATGCTCCATTACAATCTGCATTTATGAGTTTACCTTTACTTGTTTGATATAGTCCTCTTTTTATTCTTCTTCCACTGAATATATATTCTTGTGGATTTTCTTTATCGTATACTGGAATTTTATCTCCATCAAAGAAACTTGCTTTTGATGTATAACTTTCTTCTTGCAGTTTAAATTCTATTCCATATAGTTTACATAGATATATTAATTTATCTCTTAATTTTTCCATATGGTATGTTTACAAAGTTTTGATTATTTATACTTCCTATATTTGAATTTCTTTGAAAATCTTCATTATATCCTAAAATTATTTTTTTCCTATATCATTATTAAGACAATAATTTACAATTATTCTTGCTACTTTTGAAAGATAATCTTCTATACGATTATTTCTCTTTCTAGCTATTCTCTTTTGCCTTAATGTTGTTCGCTCAATCTTTTGCTTATCTTTTTATACTTTTGTAATTTTGCATTTATCTTATTATAGTATTGATTTATTGATTTTTAATTTTCTACCATCTATTATGAATGAAGCTCCAGCATTTGTAACACAAGTACAAAGATTATCTATACCTAAATCAATTCCTAGTGCATTTTCTTTATTTAATTCCCTTTGAACTTCTTCTACTTCGTAAGTATATTGAATTTCAAAGTACCTAGAATGTTGTTTTTGGTATTATTCTAATCTCTTTTTATTTTCTTGCCTTTTAATACTGGTGGTAGTTTTATTGCGATTTCCTTATGTGTCTTTCTAAATGAATTTGAATAAGGAACTATCATCATACCATCTTTTAATCTAACAAATCCTATAACAAGAGTTGTAAATCCATCTTTAGCAAGATAATTAGGTAATTTTATTTTACCATTATATTGACCATTCTTAGCAAGTTTTAAAAAGTCCAAAAAATGATTTAAAAACTTCCGTCTACTTCTTTTTAGAATTTGCTGAGCCATATTAGAATTTAATTTCTTGTAATTTTCACTATTTTTTTAAGCATTTTATAGTTTTCATTATAACTTAAATACTTTTTTTCTTATTAAAAATAATACTGTCTAATATTATATATAGCTTCATTAGTTAAGTTCTTGGCTATATGAGATAAATATTTTTAAATTCCTAAACTCATTTTTTTACTAAGATGTTTTTACTTGTTGTTTTAAAGTTAAATACATAGATATCACCTCCTTTTTCATCAGAGATATTATACCATGTATTCTACATTTTTATCTGTTTATTTTTTTAAATATTTTTTTAAAGTTTTTTTAAAACCCCACAACAGTGGGAAGCGTTGTTCACATAAATACGCTACCATTTATGCAGTTCTCATGACATATATACTCCTTAATAAATTAAGGAGATTAGCCTTGAACTTCTTGTTATCTCTAACAAGCACAGACTATATCTTATCCATATCCTATTTCAAGGACTTAGGCGAAACCACTTCCAATACCTATCGCTTGTATTGTACTCCCCTCACGAGGGATAGTCGTTGAACTTTCCTTTTTCAGGATTAGTCGCTGATTGTCTATTATCATAATGTTTAGGATTTAACCTTGCACCATCTAGTATATTTTTTTCTGCTTTCGCCACCATCACACTTATACTATATTCGCACTTAAATATTATGTTATGGTTATACTAGCTTTAAGAGTTCCCAGCAATTCAGTTTCTTTGTTGCACGGTTTTGCTCCGTGTCTACATACAAGTTTCCCTATATGCTTACTAAAATTTTCGTACAATTCATCTCATGACTAAAGTTGCGAGTGTTCTTGTACTATTTAATAAAAATTTCCTCCTACATTGATTTTAACACATTACAAAAAAATTGAATTAAAAATTTTTTTAAACTTGCAAAAAAACTAATCCAATAATGATACAATATTATAAGAAATCAAGAGTAAAAAAATAAACTTACGAGGTGAAAAATATGGCAACATTTGAAGATTATTTAAAATTTGAAGTGACTGAAGCAGAAGAGGATAAAAAGCAGCTCAGAATTATAGAAAAAATTTCATTGTCAAAAGAAACAGAAAAAAAGCTATTAAAGCTATAGATAAGGATATTACAATTATTGCAGTAGCACAAGTTTATTGCCCAGACTGCCGTGCGACTGTCCCTTTTTTTAAAAAAATTCAGTGACTTGAATAGCAAAATAAAAAAATTGACTATCGTTCAAGAGAAGTCGCTAAAGAATTTTTTTCCAGATGCAGACGAAAGAATTAAAAATACCTACTTTAATTTCTTATGTTGATGGGAAATATAATACTTTCTGGAATGAATTTCCAGTTGTGGTGAAAAAGAAAAATGAATGAAAACCCAGAAAAATTTTGAAGATATTAAATACAATTTCAGAATTGGAAAATTTAATGTGGAAATTGAAAAAAGAGCTGGTTGACTATTTAACTTCGCTATAAAAAAATCATAATATATTTTTGAATAAAAAAGTTCTGTTCTCTATATGAATGGACTTTTTTTGTTTAAATAAAAAAAGGAGTTATTTCAACTCCTTGCTAAATAATATTTTTTTAAATTAATTTTTATTAATTTACAGAATACCCTAACTGATAATCCAAATCTTACTTCTTCTGTTTCTGTAGTTTTTCTATTAGATCCAGATTCCTTATAAGAATCTCTATAATACGGACGATATTTTACAAAAGGATTTACGGAAACTTTACCTTCTCCCGCTCCAAATGATTTTTTTTATATCCAGCTTCTGTAATTACACCAAGCATATTTTTCCCAATAATATCTTGGATATCTTTCAAATTCATTTTCTAAGACAACTTTCCCGTAAATTCCCGCAAATGACGGTGTTGTATATGATAAATTTGCATAATAATCTTGATAAACTGACGGTTTAGCCTTTTTCCCATTTCTTTGAATCTTATTCGTATCTCTATAATGATTTGTAAAATAAGTATAGTAATCTAGACTTCCCCATTCTCCCTTTTTAATATTATTACTTACTTCAAGATCCGCATTAAGTCCCCATCCATTAACTTTTTGATCCTTTAAAGTCATTTCCGCTTAGATAATACTCTCCTCTTCTGTTCCCCTTAAATCCAAAAATAAACACCTTCTGCGACCAATGTTACATTTTGTCCCCATACTTTCCTGTTAAATGTCGGTCCTATCGCAAATTCATTTCCAATTCCTGTTGTAGAAGTTTCCTTTGTAACTAAATTCTTATTTCTATAAGTATCATTTTGCCATCTTATTTTTCAATTTAACATCATCTGATAATTTTTTTCCAGTCCCAATTTACTATAAATTCTATCAGTTTTTCTAAAAGTTCCATACTGAGTAATTTTTTGTCCATTGAATCTATTTCTATTCTGATCCTTATCCCATCTTGCCGAGAATGTCAAATCCCAATCCCCTTCATCAACTAATCCAATTTTTCCAGAAAAAATACTTCTTACCCGTGTTCTCCCGCGATTATCCTTTTTTTAAACCCGGCAAATCCAATTCCATTCGCATCATCTCCAGTTTTATCCTGATAATTCTGCCTATATTCAGTAGAAATATTAATATTCTTCAGCACATCCTGATCCGCCTTAGCAAATCCAGAAACTGCCAGAATCAAAGTCAGCAGTCCCAACAACTTTTTCATAATTCATTACCTTCCTTTCGATTATTTTTTTAATTATTAACTATATAGTCGCAATTTATTCTTGACTTTTATCAAAAATGCAAGTATCAAAATATTTGTATATCAAATTACAATTTATATTAACATTTTTTTACTTAATTGTCAATAAATCAATTATATATTTTTTTATATATTTCAATATATTTTATTAATGATTAATTACTCAATTTCAATCCCAGAATTTACTTTTACCTCCCTTTTTTCCCATGTACAACAACCAGATCCACCTTTTTTTATACTTATTCACCTTAACCGACAATACATTCAGCCTATTTTCATAAATACACCGAAAAAAACATCATTTAACCTGCTATTCAGCACAACCACAAAAAAACTCTCCATAATTTTTTTAGAAGTCTTCTTATTTCCAAAATTAATTCCTCCAAAGTCAGCAAAATTTCATATTTACTAATTCGTTCCATTTCATTTTCAGGCATTTTTTTCCAGAACTGGTCTTTTTTTATACAGCGGATTTGAAAAAAATAAAATCATACTCTCCATTCACATTTTTTTATATTTTTTTATTAATTGGTATTATTTTCCCATTTAAATCATTTATCTCTATATTTTTTTTTAAAGCGACAAAAACTTCCTCCTGAATTTCCACAGCAAAAAAATTTTTTTGAAATAATATCGAGTTCTGAAAGTAATAACGAAATTATCCCTTGTCCCGCCCCAATTTCTAAAAAATGATTTTTTTCCCCTTTCAAATTCTTACCTTTTCTGCTAAAATATTTTTTTCATAAATTCCGAAAGTAAAATAGCATCTTCTGTTATTTTTTTAACCCTTTTTTTCCTCCACAATCATCTTTTTTTCCAACACTTTCTAAATTTTCAATATAACTCATTTTTAACTCCTAGTCTTCAATAAAAATTATGCTATTTCCCATTTAAAAATATAAATTTCTTTTGCAAGAGTTCAAAGTCTCTTTTGGTAAATAATATTTTTAAACGAGATTTAGTATTAATATAATAAAAAAACTGTCTTAAATATTTTTTTAGTATTTAAAAACAGTTCTTTTTAATATCTTGTACTTCTTATTTGACAACAAAAGAATCCTTGATAAATCAAATTTAACTATTTAAACAGAAAAACTATTGTGTAATTCCCAACTGCTTATCTGCATATTCATGCGCAAGTTCCAATCTTACACGTTCTTTTTGAATTTTCAAATGTTGCTTGTGTAAATGGTATTTCTGATGTTTTTTTGCAATTAAATAATATCCAGTTGCATCATTTCTTTCTAAGAACCCATTTACCTGCAATGCAAATATTTGATCCATTAGCTCTTTATTTATTCCAATTCCTGGAATTGCATCAGTTTTAACCAGCTTTTTAAATCTTTCTTTTACGCTAAAGTTATATTTATCTTGTTTTTCCACAGTGCTCCAAGTAACTTTCTTGCTTTGAATTTCAGCTTTCAAGTCTTGAATTTTCTTAATAACTTTTTGTTTTGATGCCTCAGAAATAGTTGGAGTTATTAAAATATGGCTAACTTTCGCTACATTTTCATTTTTTGGATCTTTACTTTGAATGTAAATAATATGATAACCAAACTGTGTTTTTATTGGTCCTACAATATCTCCAGCCTTACCATTTTTAACTGCATTTGCAAATTCTGGGACAAGTTTTGATAAATCCGCTGTTTCTCCTAAACTTCCGCCATTCTTAGCCGAACCAGGATCCTTTGAAAACTCTCTGGCTTTTTCTGCAAAATTATCTTTATTTGTAGTTTTCATAATTTCTTCAGCCTGCTTTTTTTAGCCACAGCGAAATCATTTTCTCCAGCCTGATATTCTTCTCCAATTACATAACCGCCTATACTATTTTGAGTATTATAGCTATCCCTCTTAGAATCAAATCTTGCTTGTAATGCCGCATTATCAGGTTTATAAGTATCAATTAAATAATTATAGTATTTTTGAGAATAATCTCTTAACTGATCTACTCCTACTAAATCAGCATCTGCCTTTATTCCAGCAGCTTTAGCCTTATTCGCTATTTGTATAAATTTATTTAAATTTGTTTTTAGCATGCCTTTTAAATCATTTACCATTTTTGGCGAATAACCTTCTTGAGTTTGTGAAACTGCATTTATAATTTGTTCATTTACATCTGCATTTGTATATTTATACTCTCCATTTTTGTGCCACAACTGCTGTTATGTTAGCATACATTTTTTTTAAATTCCTCATCTTTAAACTCAATTTTAGCTTTTTGCTTAGCCTTTGCAATAAATGAATTTAAAATCATAATATCCTTATCTTGCTTCATATTTTCCTTAATTTGATCTTTTACATCATCAAATTCTTGATTTTCAAAGGCTTGAGTATATTTATTTCTTTCATAAGCCTTTTTAACTTCCTCATCTGTAACTTTATCATCTGCAAATAATTTTTTTCTCATCTTGTCAACTGTTTTCTGGTCTTTTTATCATTTTTTTAAAATGAAGTAACGTTATATCCAACTGATCTTAAATATTGAGAAAAATTCATCTTTTTCCTAATTTAGACTGTTTTTTTGATAAGCCTTAAATTCCTTATTAACAGTTGAACCGCTTACTCTTATTCCCAAATTCTTAGCCGATGAAAGCAATATTTCCTTATTTATCAAAAAGTTGTAAAACATATTGATTTATAATATCATCAGGAACATTTTTTTATATTCTCAGTATTTACTCCTGCTTGTGCCAACTCTCTGCATTTTTTTGCTGATTAATCTCATTTAACTGACTTTTTAACGAATAAGCTTCCCTTTCAAAATCATCACGATAAATTTTTTTGTCCCGTTAATCGTTGCAATTACTTCTCTATTACCTTTTTGAAGCTTCAAAAAAATATTATTCTTCAAAAAAATAATATTCCAGTAATAAGCATTGCTATTCCAAACATCCCCATCATAACTGCTGATGCGATCTGAATACCTCTTTTGTGACTTCTGAATCCCATTGTCTATCTTCCTTTCTTTATTCTCTCACTTTTAGTCATTTTATTATTATAACACATAATACTTTATTTTTTTCTATCGTTTTTTTTACCAGAGACAGAGCAATACTATTTTTCCATTTAAACAGCAGACTAGTTATAAATTTCTTTACAAGGGAGCAAATCTCTTTTTTTAGCAAGTAAAAATAAATTATAATCTCTATTTTTTTAGATGGAGTTTAATACAAATACCAAGTTCTGTTTGAAAAAAACAATAAAAAAATCGGAAACTGATTTTTTTCCTCTTCCGATTTTTTTAATTCTCTACAATTTTTTTGAAAACTAATAAATTGCCCTAAATCCAATTCCACCTCTGACATTATTTCCTTTAGTATCATATCCAGCATTTACTGTAACACCAAATCTAGTATTGTCAACTCCAATGTTAAGGTCAAACTTACCATTTCCACGTCTATCTTCTTTTTCTTTTTCCAGATTATACCAATCTGCTGTCGTATATCTTACTCTTGCCTGATTTCCGTTTTGCAGTTTTCCAATCTCATTTTCATAAGCGGCTGTAAGCCCTACTGTCAAGTTTGTTTTTACTGCAAGTGGCTGAACATACTTAAATTCAACTCCAGTTTCTGGTTTTACTGAAAAGTAGTCATTACCCTTAACCTGCAGTCTTACTTGTCCAGAGTTTTCTTTCACATCATTAAATCTTCCATATTCCATTTTCAAAGCTCCAAATGGTCTTAAATGTGTTCTTTCACTCATTCTTATATCATAACTAAGTTCATTTTTAAGAGCTGCTCCATAAGTATGGTACGTAGATTTAGCTTCAAATGTATCATCAACTATCCAGAATTTACGCTTCATATTACTAATTCCTGCAAACACATCTCCTGCAACTGTCCACTGCAATGCTCCGTTGTAATCCTTTTTAGGCGACATTGTCTTAAATATTCCAGCTTTTATCATTGTCTGATCTTCTCTAGATTTTCCTAGATCCTTGAATCTGAATCTGTTTGTTACTGCTCCTGCATACCATCCGCTTGAGTTGCCCATTCTGACTTTTTCATCTTCGTGAACATAAGCTACTCCGTAGGCATTGCTCTTATAGTCAACAATTCCAGCTGTATCAGTATTGTATTCGTCTCTTAATCCAAATGCTTTGATCTTATTATTTTGCTTAGTTGGATTTCTCCATTCATTTCTCAAATAGCTAAACTCATTATCCAGAGCATTTCCTGTAGCGTTAGTTCTTTGTTGAATATTTGCATATTGATGACCTTTCATCTCATCTACAGCTTGTGCTAAAATATGGGATTCACCTTTTCCTAAATCATTTAATTTATTAAACAGTTCTTTTTCTCTTCCAGTAGTTTCCACACCATATCTTTGTTCTAATCCACCTAAAAAAATTATATGTATTTCCATCTTGTGCAAATGCTGTATATGGAATTTTTACTAAATAAACTTTTCCTAGAGCACCTGTTGATAAATTTTGTGTTGCTGTTGCAAACTAAGTCAAACTTCCTGCATTTAAAAGCAAATTTCATTCCACTACTTGATGCATTAATGATAATATCATATTATTATAAGGGTTTATTATATTATCCCCAACCTCTATAACTTTACTATCAGTATATCTTGTCGCCTCATTCCCAAATATCAAATTAATTCTTTTTAATCCTGTTAAATTATTCAATCCTTCAATTGGATGTGTATAATTTACTCCCGATGTATCTATATACATTCCAAGTGCTCCAACTTGTTCATTTGATGGAATGCTTCCCAATCTTGTTGAGCCTAGGTCTATTGTTGTCACTGTTCCATCTGGAGAAGTTACTGTTGCAACTGATGGATTTGGTGTTGAAATATTTGTATCTATAACCGTTGGAATTACAATATTATTATTTATTTTTATAGTAGCCGCTGTTGCTGCTGGTGGAGCTATTATTTCTATTCCTGCTACCGTTTTGCTTGTTGGATTGCTTACTTTTCTTACAACTCCATCTGCACCATTAGTATTTGTAACAGTTCCTGTTGTACCTCCACTAGTTTCATTTGAGAAAGTTCCTGTAGAACCAAGATATCCAGCTTTATTATTAGGTCCATCTACAATAATTTGTCCATAGTTTTTAATTACTCCACCACCTGTGGCAACTACACCCTAAGATACCGTCATTATTTGCTGTTGGAACTGTTTTAATAATTCCCCAGTTTTCTCCTACTGCATTATTATCAACATACATTCCTTTTTGTATTTTTTTTCCACTTAATTCAATTGTACCATTATTTATTGCTTTTGAACCACTTCCTGAAGCGAACATTCCAATTCCTTCATCAAGAGCTACTTTTATTGTTCCATCATTTATAATTGTTCCGTTAGAAGTAGCCATTCCCATTCCATATTCTGGAACTGGAGTTGCTGATAAATTACTTCCACTTACTGTAATTGTTTTACCTGCAGCATTTCTAGCAGTTCCTCCATCAATTGCATAAATTGCTACACTTCCTGTTCCTCTTCCAAAAATCAATATCTGCATTATTTGTTACTGTTCCTGCAGAATAAATTCCGTAAGTGTTATTTCCTGTTGAAGTTAATGGAACATTATTTGTTACTGTTATATCTTTATTATTTGAATAAATAAATTTCGCTTCATTTCCTAATGTTGCAGTTCCATTTGTAGTTAAATTTGTTGTTCCTGTATTTTTAATTACATAACCAAATGAAGAATCTCCAATTGTCATATTCGTATCAGCATTTATCGTTCTTCCTGCTGTTCCAGTAGTAAATACTCCAACTGCTTCATTTGCTCCAACATTTATTTTAGAACCTGAATTTAATGTAATATTTCCTTCTGTTGAATAAATTCCAACACCTTCATCTCCAACTGTAATTTCTCCAGCCGAACCATGCGTTACTGTTTTACCAAAAATACCATAATTTTTATTTCCACCAATAATCTTACCATTATTCGTAATATCTGTCGCAATATCATCAGTGTAAATTCCAACACTTGGAATTGAACCTGTCGAAGCTGCCAAATTAATTTCTCCATTGTTTATTAATGATGAACTATTATTTGCAAACATTCCAACTTGTTCTTGTCCTGTCATATTGATTTTTGCACCTGCATCATTTGTCAATGTTGCTTTATCTCCTATCATTCCGATAGATTTATCTCCAGATAAAGTTAACACTCCACTTCCTGTATTTGTTCCTTTAGCATCAGTTTTAGTTCCTGAAGCATTATTATTTTTCACATAAATTCCATAAGATGTAGTTCCATCCAATGTAACATTACCTTTATTTACAATATTAATTGTTCCTTCACCAAGTTTTCCACCAAATTCATTTACTTTCGGTGCTCCAGTTGTCGCATCTTCTCTATACGCCAATCCTAATAATCCAATTGAACTATTTCCACCAACATTTACAGTACCTTCATTATTCACTTCAGAACCATTTACTGCATAAATACCTACAGCACTGTCATTATGAGGATTTGTTGTTAACTGTTCAACATTTATTGTAGCTGATGGATCAGTATGAACTTTTCCGTAGTTTATAAATAACCCTACTGCTCCGTTTCCGGCATCTGTTCTGTCTGCGTTTACAGTAGAACCTCCAGCAAGATTTATTTGTGTTTCAGCATTCGAAGCTGCTGAACTACTTGAACTCATATCAAGTCCTACTACACCTTTCATTCCTGTTGCTGTTAGGTCTGAAGAATTTAGGTTTGCTGTTACTGTTTTACCTGCTTGTAAATTTAAAACTGCACGTTGAACTAAATATCTTTTAACAAATTTAAATGAATCTGATGATTCATTAGCAATATTTGTAGCCAAGCTTTTATCAATATCTGCATTAATATTATAATTTAACATTCCATCTATAAATGCTTTTTTTATAATTAGTATATGCAGTTGTCCCATCTTCTCCATTTACAACTTGAATTCCTGAAGTCGCAATACCTAAATCAGTATCTATAGATGTTAAATTTACTATTCCTTTATCTTTAAATTCAAATGGAATAGCATCATTTGACATAACAACTATTTTTTTGTATTTGCATTTGTTGTTATATCACTTAAAGAAGAGCCTTGTACTCCTATTGCTTTTCCTCTTAAAACAACTGTACTTCCTTGTAAATCAATTTTTCCCATTGTTTCCACTATAAAGAGAGTATCCATTTCCTTTATAATCTAAAAATTGAATTCTTTAAATTTATATTACTTGTAGAACCATCACTGTATGCACCAACTAATCCATCAGATAATTTCATAAAAACTGTTTTTCTGCTACAATTTGTCCTCCATTTGTAGCATAGAATCCAACTCCATTGTTCCCAGAAATAGTAACTTTAGGGAGTTCCTATTGATGAATCTGTTATAACTGTTACTCCTGATGAATTAACAGTAGTTGATGGTTGAGCAACTGCTGCTTCTGTTACAGTAACATTTCCACTGTTTTTCGCATAATACAACACTGCATCTGAACCGATGACTTCTCCTGTAACACCTTGATTCAATGTAACTGTCGAACCAGCTCCTTCAGAATACGCTAAAAGTAAATCCTTTTTCCACTGACTGTTGTTGAAGATAAAGGCAACGAATTATTTACTTTCAATGTCCCTCCATCTTTTGCGACAAACAATATCGCATTTTTTTCCACTAACCTTAAAATTATTAGCTGTATTGTTATAAATTAAATTATTATTTGCACCTCCATCTGAAAGATACCCTATATTATCTTCTCCGCCAAGAGTTATTCCACTATTTGCCGAGATCATTAAACGTAAAGCTTAGCTTCTCCTGTTCTAAGAGCTATTGAATTTTTTTAGAATTATTCTCTAGAACCACATTATAATTATTTATATCTAAATTTGTAAATCCATTATTGGAATTTGTAAAAATCAAAAATTTAATCCAACTGAATTTTTGAACTTTTTGTTAAATCTCCTTTTGTATCACCATAAGTAGCATCTTGTGAAGTTAAAGAAGGTCCTCCAATTTGAATATTAAATTTTGAATTTAAAAAAATTATTTGAGCTAGTATCTGGTTCTGACAGGAAACTCGCTCCTACTGATTCATCTCCATATATTTCAATCGGTGTATTAAGTTGAATATCTGCATGTGCCATTTGTTCACCAGAAGTATCATTGTCAGTAGCTATTCCTAAACTATTTTTTTACCAAATAACTGCATTTTTACCATTATTAATTGAACTTCTTGTTATTCCTTGCGTATTGCCTGAACTGTATGCCCATCCTACACTTTCTGGAGCATAAAAAATTACACTTCCGTCAGAAGCATTTTCTATTTTATCACTTTCTGAAGTTCCATAAGAATAAGCTCCAAATATATGGTTTCCTGGAGTTGCTCCAGTTAATGCTGTACCTGAAGCATCAACAAATATTCCATTTTGTGCATGTCCTATTATATTTCCCCTATTTACAAAAGTTATACCACCTGTACTAGCTACATTATCTATATTTACTACTGCTATTTTATTTCCATAAATATTAGTATTTGCTTTATGTATTAATTTAGCTTCAGCATTTCCTGAATCTGATGGATTTCCCATATAATAAATTGAATTTAAGTCCCCACCACTACTATTATTACCTACTACGTTAACTGTCATTGTATTGGGCAATGTAATCACTTTTCCACTTAAAGCGTAAAAGGCCGCTGTGTCATTACTATCTCCTGCATCAGAAGCTGGTAAATGTGGAACTGGTGCTCCTGTTCCAGGATCGTTTGAAGGGGTATATGCTCCATTCTCGGTAGCACCACTAAAATTATATTTAAGAGGATCTCCTACTCCGCTAAAATAGTTATTAAATGTTCCTGACAGCACTTCTACTTGAGCAATTAAAGCATTATTTTGTAAAGGATTATTTACATTATAACCCCATGTCCAGTTGGGAACATTCTGATACGCAACATTAGTTGGAGGTGCTGAAGGAACCTGGCTAATATTAACATTCTTAGGGTTAATAATAGGCGGTGTTACCATTAATGGATCAAATGGCGGTAGTCCCCCACTAGGAGTAGTAGGCACAAAAGTAGGTGCTGGTTTATCTATTGATAATGTTCTCAATGAAGCATCAATTTGGATTTCTACTGGTTTTTCCATATTATCAGAGTTTAATTTCAGTCTTGTTGCTCCGTAAGTACTTAAATTTTTTAACTGATAGTTATATTTTTCCATTGTGGCATCTCTTTGGTAAAATTTACCGTCCTGAACCCGATTTCCTCTACCCTTAAAAATGTCCATGCCAATCATTATAAAAAAATCATTTGCTCCAATTTGCCAGTTACTCCATGGAGATTTTGTTACATGATCTCCCTGTTCCATTAATTGTGTAAGTTCCAAGTTTGTATTTTTGATTAACTTGTTGTTTTCAGATCTCGCATGCTTAAAATCTTTACGCATTTGACCTATTGAAGAATTAATCAAATTCACTTGGTTACTAATTCCCGAATCTTTTGATTCTACACTCAATTCACTTGCTGAAATTAACATTCCGTTTAACAAAAAAATGTAAACAAAGCCGAATCTGTATATTTAAAATCCTTACATTTTTTTGGCAAACGATTTTTAAATCCCTTTTTTTAACTGTGATAAATTATTAGTCACTACTATCTCCTTTTTAATTTTTTTATAATTCAGATTTTCAATTTAGAAATATTTTTTTCAAAAAAATAATAATTATTTAAATAATGGAAAAAAAGTGATTTTTTTAGAGAGTGTAAAAAAATTTTTTTGTGTAAATAGAACAGCAAAGTACTGAATTTACTGGATTCATCTGTTAGTTTACACAAAATTTTTGGACATTCTCGTATTTAATGATAAATCCTATTCTAAAAAAACAGAAAATATATTTTATTTATATTCCATTAAGAAGCCTTAACCCCTTACTAAATAGTAATTTTGCAATAAATTTATTATCTCCAAAAAAATTTCTTTCTGTCTATTATATCATAAAGAAAAAAACAAAAAAACAAGAGGTTTTTTTGAAATTTATTTAAAAAAATAATATTTTTTTATTTATATACTCAAAAACTATTAAAAAAACCATATAAATTTAGAATTTGAGTAAAATAGTCATAGCTTTTTAAATCTAATACTAAATTTCATAAAAAAACTGCCTTGATATTAAAAAAATCTCTTATTAATACCAAAACAGTCTAATTTAATTTTTTTTACTTAAACATTTTACTTTTTATTGAACATTTGTTTCCCCGTCTATTTGAATTATGACACTTTGAATATTGGGAAAGTTTTTTTTAAAAATTGTATTTGTTACAGCTTGAGAAAAATCCATTAAATAATTCAGGATTTTTTTCAAATTTTGCAAATCTGCATTTAATTTTACAACTGTTGTATTTACATTATCAATTCTAAGGTTGTAGGCACTTCTAAATTTCATATCATCTGTAATATAATTTGAATTTCTGATAATTCCATTTATGAAATCCCCTTCAATTAAGTTCACTTGACGCGGAATTACGATTTCTCGCTCATAAATTGTTCTTGTACCAGGATCAAATACAAATATAGAAATTTTTATTTTTGAGTTTCCTCATTTTGCGCTGTTTCCTTTACTAAATTCTTATCAACAGTTACATGTATTTCTTCACTGTTATCCCTGTCATATATATTCGTTGCAACTTCTAGCGACCGTTATTAAAAATAAGCAATATTATAAAAAAATACGTCGCTAAAAAAATACTTTTTTTCTTTTTTTAGGTTCTTCTTTTGATTCTTCTTTTTGGCATAAAATTCTCCTAATTTGGATAATATTTCCATTATTTAAAATGAAATTATCTAAAATAACTTCTTATTGCACTTCAATAGCATTTCTTTGCTCTTTCTTGACCATCTGGTGTTAAATATTGTGATAAATCAGAATAATTATTCATAAATCCTAATTCTACAAGTATTGATGGTGAATTACTTCCACGAAGTACTGCAAAATTTGCTCCAAAAACTCCTCTTCTTCTAAGCCCTGTTGTATTTATAAGATTATTTAACACAGATTCTGCTATAGCTTGGCTTGTTTTTTGATTTTTTCTATAAAAAAATATCATTTAAAAATAAAGTCTGAAAAATGGCACATCTCCATAGCTTCCATCAACTTTATTTTTCAAATTTGGCTACTTGCGCAGCATAACTTCCTTGATCTTTTTTTACTAAAATAAAATACTTCTGTTCCATTTGCTGATGAACTCGAACTTGAATTTAAGTGGATACTTATAAAGAAATCTGCATTTGCATCATTTCCAATTTTGGCTCTTGTATCTAATGGCACAAAAAAATCTGAATCTCTAGTCATTATAACATTGTAATCCTGTCTCAAATTATTAGCTAGCCTTGTTGCAACTTGCAATGCTATATCTTTTTCATTATATCCATTTCCTCTTGCTCCTGAATCATGTCCACCATGTCCAGGATCTACAACTATTGTATATTTTTTATTTCCTCTTGAAGTATTACCTGACTGGCTTTGTGACTGAGTCTGTGTTATTCTTGTATTGTTGCTGTTATTATTCTGGCTTTGTGGTGTATTATATGATTTTTGCGCTGTTACAGCTTTACCTCCATCTAATGTTACTTGAAACTCTCCATTTCTACTGGTAACTTGATAAGTAACAGATGGTTTTAAATACACATACACTACTACCATTCCATTATTTTCAACTGTATAAACCTTACTTATATACTGATCACTTTTTGTTAATAAATGCTGGAACACCACTTTCCATTTTACTATCTGGGAAACTTAACATTAACAGGTCTTCACCCCCTAATTTTTGTGACAGAAGCATTTGGAATAATCTGTTTATTTTTCCCTAAATGTTCCAATGACTTTTCCATTATTATATGAAACATTTTTTTAAAGTGTCAGAAAATGTAATTGCACTTACAAAAAGCGACAAAAAAACAATAATATCCTTTTTCATTTTTTTCCTCCTATTTTTTTTACTATTCATTTCAATTATTTTTTTAAAAAAATACATAAATCTCAATAAATATAACATCTCTAAATTCTTATTTTTGTTTCAATTCTTTCAACTGCTGATTTAAGAACAGTCATTCTTGCATTTTTTTATCAATTTTCATTTCCACAGTATCTGTAAAAAAACATTTGTAATAGTTCCTTGGATTCCTCCAACTGTAGTTATTTTTAGCTCCTACTTTTAAATTTTCCATTAATTCAGCTTTTTTTGTTTTTTTCTTTTTATTTGCAAAAGTATGTTGGTAAAAATCAATACTGCCAAAAAAATACCACATAAATTATTATTACTCCCATTGAATTCTTATCCATAATTATTTATTTCTCCTCCTTCTGAAATTCTAAAAATCTTTTTTTAATTATACCACAATTTAGATTATGTTTCAATTTTTTTAAAAAAATTATTTTTTTAGCTAAAAAAATCTTTTGTGAAATGATTATAACTTTTAATACCAAATCTTATAAAAAAATAATATTAAAGTGAAAATGACTATCTTAAAAAAATTGATTTCAAGACAGTCATTTCGTGATTAAAAATGAAAAAAATTATTTTTTTAGTCAACTAAATTAATAGTTATTTAAGTTAGTTTATTATTTATCAGAAATTGCAGCTACTCCTGGCAATACTTTTTCCTTCCAAGTATTCAAGAGAAGCTCCTCCACCAGTTGAAATGTGTGAGAATTTGTCAGCAAATCCCTAATTGGATAGTCTGCTCGCTGAATCTCCACCACCGATGATTGTTTTAGCATCAGATAATTCTGCGATTGCTTTACATACACCAATTGTTCCTTTAGCGAAGTTTTTCCATTTCAAATACTCCCATTGGTCCATTCCATACTACAGTTTTTGGCACCTTCTAAAGCTTTTTTTAAATAATTCTACAGATTTTTTTCACCTATATCTAATCCCATCCATCCATCTTCAATGTCATCTACAGAAACTGTTTTAAATTCTGTATCATTTTTTTGAATTCTTTAGCTACAACTGTATCAATTGGCAATAATAATTCAACATTTTTTTCTTTTGCTTTTTTTGATTAATGAAGCGACTAATTCTACTTTGTCAGCTTCCAATAATGAAGAACCTGTGTTTTTTTACGCTTCAGCTTTTTAAGAAAGTAAACATCATTCCTCCACCGATAATTACTTTATCAGCTTTATCCAATAAGTTTTTCAATTACACCAATTTTATCAGAAACTTTTGCTCCTCCTAAAATAGCAACTAATGGTCTTTCAGGATTGTCAACTGCTCCACCGATAAATTTAATTTCTTTTTCTACTAAAAAAATCCTACTGCAGAATCTTTTAATATTTGAAGCAATTCCTACATTTTGAAGCATGTGCTCTATGAGCAGTTCCGAATGCATCGTTTACAAATACATCTCCAAGTGATGCCCAGTATTTTCCTAATTCAGGATCATTTTTAGATTCTTTTTTACCATCTAAGTCTTCAAATCTAGTGTTTTCAAACATTAAGATTTCTCCATCTTTTAGTTCAGAAACTGCTTTTTTTCCAATTCAGGTCCTCTAGTTTCAGGAATAAATTTAACTGGTTTTTTTCTAAAAAGTTCTTCCAATCTTTTTGCAACTGGCGCTAAAGTTTTTGAGGCTTTGTCAGCTTCTTCCTTAACTTTTCCCAAGTGAGAAAATGCGATTACTCTTCCGCCATTTTCCAAAATATATTTTAAAGTTGGAAGAGCAGCTGTAATTCTATTATCATTTGTAATAACTCCATCTTTTATTGGTACATTGAAATCAACTCTTACTAATACTTTTTTTACCTTTTTACGTCTAAGTCTTTTTAAAGTTTTTTTAGCCATTTCGTTATATCCTCCTAAAAATTTATTCAAAAATCTTTTTTCCACTTGAATTATACCACTCTTTAATCTGATTTTTCAAAGCAATTTAATATATAATCTCAAAACATTTTTTTAACATTTTAAAAAAATATGTCATTTTTATTCCTATAAAAATCAATATTGGATTGTTTAATGACTTGATTTTTTTATTTACAAGGAGTCAATACTTTTTTTGCTTCAGAACGTTTGTTTTTATTAAAATACTAAAAAAATCTATACTTTTTACAGCTCTAAAATTTGTTTTAATTTAACTTCATCAATTTCTGATACTTTTTTTATCGGCTTAGGATTTTTTTAGGATATTCGGAAATAGCTTTTTTTCAAACCAAGTGACACCAACCCATTTTTCCAAATTTGTATCCAGAATTTTCAAAAAAATGCAACTTTTTTTAAATCCAAAAGTAATTATGCAATTTTTTTCACTATTTTCATTAGGATAAGTTACAAGCGCATAGACATTTACAATATTTTTGAAGCTTCAGTATTTCAATCAAAATTTTTATACAATTTTTTTCCCAATTCCATTTCCTGCACAATTTTCATCTGTATAAACCGAAAGTTCCGCATCCCACTGATAGGCGACCCTGCTCCAAATCCTATGTGCATAAGCATATCCAATTATCTCATTTTCGTATTCACAAATAATATACGGATATTCCTTTAAAATTTCTCTTATTCTTCCTTTAAATTCCTCGGCTGAAAGGTACTTCATACTCAAATGTAATTGTAGTTTTTTTCAACATACGGCTCATAAATTTTTAAGATCTTTTTCAGCATCTTCTTCAGTTGCAAATCTAAAAAAATCAGATTTTCTTTTTTTAATTTCATTTTCAGCACCTCAATGTTCTTAATTTTTTTCCTTTACTAAATTTTATTTTCAATTTTTTTGATTAGTAATAATTTTTTTAAATTCATATAAAATATACTAGCATTTTTTTAGTTGAATTTCAATAGAACAGATTGCTTACTCTTGACACTCATAAAAAAATTTTTGCGGTTATCACTGGCAAAGCGATGTGGATGCGACTCGTGTAGTAGCAAGCACAGTTGTCGCAACATTACATTCAAACAGCGAATTTAATGCTCAATTAGCTAAAGCAAAAGCTGAATTTCAAAAGAATTAGCAAAAAGAAAATAATAAACAAATCTATCATTATGACTAAAAAAATAGTATAAATTCAATAAATAAAAAAAGGGCATCTAATTTTTGATGTCCTTATATTTAAATAATGAATAATTTTTTTATAAAAAAATGGCGTACCCGTGAGGAATCGAACCCCAAAGCCTTCTGATCCGAAGTCAGACGCTCTATCCAGTTGAGCTACGGGTACACAAAAAGTAAGTTATAAAAACTTACTTTGCTAATACTTTTAGTATTTTAGGGCTTAATGTTTCTTTGTTTTTTTAACAAGATTTTTTTTAACTTGATCGTTATTTTTTTCCCTTTTTAATGTTTTCATTGCTTTTGTACAAACTCTTACTCTAACTTCTTCATTGTTGATAGTTAAAAAGCATTGTTTGTAAATTTGGTCTCCAAATTCTTTTTGTAGCTTTGTGAGAGTGGCTCACTCTATTTCCGTGGCTTACTGTTTTTTTCCAAAAACTTCACATCTTTGCATTTTATTCACCTCTACTAAATATTTTAGTAGTTCTCCTTTCATCTTTATTTTTTTAACAGTCCTGCTGTTTTTTTATTATAATATATTAACTCAACTATTTTTAAAAAAACGTTATTTAGTTAAAATTATTTTTTTACATATCGCATTCTATTTTATCATATTTTAGGAACTTTTACAAGTTATTATGATATTTTTTTACTTTATTTCTCAAAAAAATTTCCCCTTATTTTTTTCAAAAAAATTTCTTCAAATTTGGCGGAAAAATAATTTGGTCCTTTTACAACTTTCCCATCTTCCCGATAAATTGGATTCCCATTTTTCATCTAATTTGCTCAAATTGCTTCTATGAATTTCTTCAAAGACATCGTCAATCACATTTTGCATACCATGTTCTATAATAGTTCCACAAAGGATATAAAGCATATCCCCAAGGGCATCTGCCACTTCTGTAACATCTCCTTTTTTTAGTACTTCCAAATATTCTCCATTTTCTTCAGCCATCAAATCAAATCTCAATTTTTTTCCAATCCATCCTTTAATTTTTCCAATTGGCTTTTCAGAATTTCCAAGTTTATAAATTCTGTGAAATTCTTCCACACATTCAATTTTTTTCTTTTCATCTATTTTTTTTATTTTCCTTTCAAATTTATATTAAAAATCATCGTGCTTATTATAAGCAAAAATCAGTATTTTTACAATATCCGTATACAAAACTGTCACCACATAAAAATCTTATTTTCTCCAAAAAAATTCAGTTTCATTATCTTCTAAAAACTTTTATTTTTTTATCATTTTTTTATTTTTTTGAATCAAAAAAATTATTAAAAATTATTACGAGAAATAACGATATTATTAGCAATATTGCAGGTAAAATTCCAATATTTTTTTCTGAAACAAAACTTTTTATTGCTGAAGAAAAAAATTGATAAATTTAATCCAGTTAAAAAGCGAATAAACTACAAAACTTGACTTTATAATTTTTTTGCTTTTTATTGATTATAATTTTATACAAAAAAATGTCAAAAAAATTTCTAAAATAATTATTGCAATAAATAAAAAAACGACATTTTATCCAAAACTTTCTTCATTTTAAAAAATATACATAATTTTTGTATATTTCAGTTTGTAAATTTAACATCTGTGACAGCAAAACTGAAATCATTATGCCACAAAAACACCCAAATTTTTGCTGTTTGTAATTTCAGCATTAATAAATTTTTTTCCACATCGCTATTTAATTTATTATCTTGCAAAAATTTTCCCGCTTTTCTAAAAAAAGTAAAAATTGCTTTTAAAAATCAGAAAAAAACTCCAACTTTAAAGCACTTTCACATTAATATTTTTAAATATAGTTCTATCTTCTTCTTCCTAAAAAGTCTTAAAATGTAAATAAACAAGTTTACAAAGTCTAAATATAAATTTAATGCACCAACTATTTCTATTTTATTTAAAATTTCTGAATCTTCTTGAGTCGCATAAGCAACAATGTTATTTCTTATTCTATTTACATCAACTGCAATAAAAAAATTGTAAATATAATTACTCCAATTATTGATATGAACAAGTCAACTCCACTATTTTGCAAAAAGATATTTATTATGCTTACTAAAATAATTGCAATTAATCCAGCAACTAGAATTGGTGTAAACTTTGTCAAATTTTCTCTAGTCAAGTAACCATAAACAGCCAAAACTGCAAATAACACAAATGTTCCCAAAAATGCCGAAACTATAATTCCAGGAGCATAGACAATTCCAAGAACTGAAAATGTCAATCCATTCAAGAACGAATATGCAAGAAACATAAGTCTTAACGTACTTGAATTAGCTTTATAAACTAATGCAGTAAATCCAAACACCACAGCTATTTCCAAAATAGCAAACAGCCAATACATTTTTAAAATCCCGTATGCAACCGGATTACCTGATACCAGCCCTGTATACACCATATAACCTGTAATCCCTGTCACAAGAAGTCCCAGTACCATCCAAAGCATACTTCCACAAACTTTTGCACTTACAACTCTGTTTAAATCATCATAAGTCATTCTTGCTTGTCCACCATATTCATTATAACTGTCGTTATTATGATTATAAGTTTCAATTCATCGTAATCTTTTTTTCATAAAAAAATCACCTCTTATTTATAAACTTTTTATTTAAAAATAATTTAAATAATTTTTTTAAATTCTATAGGATTTAAACTAAAACCTATATCTAAACTATTATAATAATACCACTATATTTTTTTTAAAAGGCTTTTTTTATCTGTAAAATCTCTTACATTATATTCTATTTTTTTAAAAAAATCCATATTTATCAATGGTATAAAACCTCTTGTTACTAAATAGATAAATATTTCTACTTTTTTTAATATTAATTATTTAATTATAATTCAAAATTCAAACTTACTTTTTTTAAACGGAACTTTTTGATTCTTCCACCAAAAATATTTAAAAATTTCATCAACTGACACATTTTTACTTTCTTGTGAACCAAACCTTCTCATATTTACTTCATTATTCGCAACTTCGTTTTTACCAATAATCAATTGAACTGGTATTTTTTGATCTCCGTTTGCTTCCCTAATTTTATATCCAATTTTTTCCACTCTTGTGTCAAGTTCAACTCTAATTCCTGCATTTTGAAGTTTTTCAAACACTTCTTTTGCAAATGGAACTTGTTCATCAGAAATTGTCAAAATTCTCGCTTGAACTGGCGCTAACCAAGTTGGAAATGCTCCTGCATAATGTTCAATTAAAATTCCAAGGAATCTTTTCTAAACTTCCGTACATTGCACGGTGAATCATTACTGGTTCATGTTTTTTTCTCCATCTGCACCAATATAGCTCATTTCAAATCTTTGTGGCAAGTTGAAATCTAATTGGATTGTTCCACATTGCCAAATTCTTCCAATCGAATCTTTCATCTTAAAGTCAATTTTTGGACCGTAAAATGCTCCATCTCCAGGATTCAACTTGTAGTCAATTCCTTTATGTTCCAAAGCTGATTTTAAATTAGCTTCAGCCATTTCCCAAATTTCATCAGAACCAATTGCTTTTATCTGGTTTTTGTTGATAATTCAATATGATATTCAAATCCGAATAAAGTATAGAATTTATCGTATAAATCAATAATTTCAATAATTTGTTCTTCAATTTGCTCTTTCGTACAGAAAACATGCGCATCATCTTGTGTAAATGCTCTAACTCTCATAAGTCCATGCAATGCTCCACTAAATTCGTGTCTGTGAACAAGTCCCATTTCCCCGTATTTTAATGGCAAATCTTTGTATGAATGCAAGTTATTTTTGTATGAAATTATTGAACCTGGACAGTTCATTGGTTTTTATTGCATAAGTTTTTTTCATCAATTACTGATGTATACATATTTTCTCTGTAATTAAACCAATGTCCAGAAATTTCCCAAAGTTCTCTATCCAGCATAATCGGTGTTTTAATTTCCTGATATCCTCTTTTTTTATGCTCAACTCTCCAAATTTCTTGCAATTTATTAAACAATTCCACACCTTTTGGCATGAAGAATGGGAAACCTGGTCCATGTTCATCCAAGAAAAATAAGTTAAGCTGTTTTCCTAATTTTCTGTGATCCCTTCTTTCAGCTTCTTCCATCATTGTCAAATATTCATCCAGCTCTTTTTTAGATGCAAAAGCCACTCCGTAAATTCTTTGAAGCATTTTATTTTTAGAATCTCCACGCCAGTAAGCTCCAGCAGTTGACATTAATTTAAACGCTTTTAAATATCCAGTTGATGGAACATGTGTTCCACGGCATAAATCCACAAATTCTCCTTGTTTGTAAATGCTAACTTTGTCAACTCCCAAGTCATCAATTATTTCAACTTTATAAGTTTCACCCTTTTCAGCAAAGAATTTTTTTAGCTTCTTCAGCACTCATTTCGCTTCTTTCAAAAGGATAATTTTCTTTTACTATTTTTTTCATTTCTTCTTCGATTTTTGCTAAATCTTCTTCAGTAAAAGGTCTTTCAGGATCAAAGTCATAGAAAAATCCATTTTCCACAACAGGCCCTATTGTAACTTTTGTATTTGGGAATAATCTTTGCACAGCTTGAGCCATTATGTGAGTACTGACTATGTCTAATTATTTCTATTCCCTTTTTCACTTGTATTAGTAATTATTTCAATTTCTCCAGATTTATCAATAACATAAGACGGATCAACTTGCACACCGTCAATTACAGCTCCAACGGTTGCCTTCCCAAGACTGCTCCCAATACTTTTTGCAAATTCCACAACAGTCATCGGATTTTTCCAACTGTCTTTTTACTACCATCAGGCAAAATCATTTCTATCATTTTTCAATACCTTCTTTCTCTCTTTTGTCGTATAAATTAAGGCTTAACAAGCCTAGTTGTAAATTAGTCGTATAATTATTTATTATAGTATAATTCTTGCTTTTTTTCAACCTAAAAAAATTTAAAAACATCTCCAAAAATTTGCATTTCAGAACAACCAAGCAACTATATTCAAAAAACAATAAAAAATGAGCAAGAATTGAAATTTTATTCTCACTCAAAAGTTATTTTTTTATTAAATATCACTTTTTAGATATTGGGAGTGGTCTATATCGGCTAAGAACTATATGAAACACGATGAACTTGTTTTAGTCCCCTCCGATATTGGGGTAGTCTATATCAGTGATGGAAGTTATTTGGATGAAGTCAATGGTTTTAGTCCCCTTCGATATTGGGGTAGTCTATATCAATATGACAGAATTCATAGCCGATTTTCATAAGTTTTAGTCCCCTTCGATATTGGGGTAGTCTATATCAAAGATAAATTAACTGAATTTGAATTGTTTAGGTTTTAGTCCCCTTCGATATTGGGGTAGTCTATATCCCATCATTATTTTGAGTGACAGGATATTTATTTATTGCATTTTCTTTGTCTATCTATGTTTTCGGTACTTTCGTTTTGATATATTTCTTTTTAGTTAAATGATATAGACCACCTTATTTGTATTATACCACATTTTTTGATTTTTCAAAATTCTAATATTTTATTTTGTGAAATTTTTCTCCCATTGTCACTTCTCCTGCAAGTACCTTCATTTTTTGAAACTGATCTTCTGTCAGGATAATGGAACGGATTGAGGAATTTTCTGGAGCGAGCATTGATAACTGTTTTTCTGCCAGTTCGATTTTTTCTTTTGTTTTTGACCTCATTATATATACCGATTTTTGAAGCTGATAATATCCCTTTTCTATCAATTTTTTCCTAAAAGTCCTATATTCAAATATCTCAACATCTGTCTGCACAGGAAAATCATACATAAGCAGACCAAAATACTCAATACTCATAGTCCATCACGCTCAATGTCGGAATTATCACTTCTTCATCTTTTTACAAAATAATTTCTTATGCTATCCAAATAATAGTCTACCGCTTGGAAAAAAATCATATTTCTTATTGTTAAATAATACGCTTCTGCTGTGCTACAAGAAGTATTTTTTTGCCGAATTTCTTTGCTTAGTTTCACTTCATTCAAAAATATCCTTGTACATATAAACAAGATAATCCACCATAGGGACGAAAAAAACTTCTATTATATCATCAGAAAAAAATTATAAGCATTAAACTGTGACTTATGATGTAATCCCAAACTTGGATGAAACCCTTTTGCTACAATCTTTGACGATATTATAGCTCTTAAAATCATATATCCATAATTAAGTGCCGAATTCACACCATCTTCATCAAATCTTTTTAAAAACTATTACTATACAATTCCTGAAAATATATCCTTGAAGCTATTGCTTCCTGATGTTCAGCACTTACATCATCTTTTTTCAAGTTTTCCTTATATGTTTTCAGTCTTTCAATGGAAACATCACTTTTTTCAAGATACTCTAACAATGCTCTTTGATTTTCAATCTTATTCTCCACTATCCTGCTCCACAATTTTTCCTTTTTTTCTCCTTCTCCCACTCAATCTGCTCATTTATTCGTAAAGTTACTTGAAAATGATTAAATAATCCCAGCGAATGAATTTCAGGCTGATGTCTCTCATTGCAAATAATAATCGGAATATTATTTTCCACCAGCCTCAACTGCAAAATCGCACTAATCTTACAATGACAGTTTTCAATAACTATCGCAGATATATCATTCAAAGAAATCTTATTTTTTTCTCATCATTATTATCTTCATCAATCATTACAAGCTGATTATTCGATATTGATAAATCATCAGCCTTTGTTATGTGAATTATATTGGGCATTTTAATCATACTCCTTATTTTTTTTATATTCAAATAATTTTTCTAAAGAACATAACATACTTTTTCATGAATTAGTTTTTATTTCTGGATATTTTGAATGTTTTTTTAGGTACTAAATTTTTCACTTAATTTCAATTTTTTTATCTGTTTTACAATAAAAAAACAACTGGTCCTCCATCTTTTCTAACAATTTGATATTTCTCAAAGATATTATTAATAACATTTTGAACATCTCGTTGATATTTTTAGATTGTAATCAAAGATATCATAAAAAAATCATTTAACAATTCTAACAAAGACTTATTAGTTTTCTGGAAATAATTAAAATGTGCTATTTCATTTCTAAAAATTTTTAATTTTTTTCCATTATATTTTTTTACTTTGTAGATGCTATAATCACGCTCTATTCTATATGCCCAACTCAAATAATGACTATAAATATCATTTATAAAAATCATACCCTTTTTTTTAATCCATCTCCATAAATCATATTTTTTTATAGTAATAAAAATAATTGTTTATTATTATTAATTTCCTTAATTTCATCAATATTATTATTTTCCTCAGAAGAAATATATTCATCAACCTTTATCTGATTTTTCTTTTCTTTTTATTATATAATTCTTCATATTTTTTTATATTTTTCTTTACATAATTTAATATCATCATTTAAATTAAAAAAATCCTTTCAAAAAAATTTAAATGTTCCATTTCTTTTTGCTTGTTCAATACCATATAAAAATAATCCAACTGCTATTTTCATCATCTCCTGATTTATAAAGAGGTTGATTTATTACTATTACTTCTTGATTTACTTCTTGATTTTTCATTTTTTTATTTTTTTATTTCTATTTCGATATCTTTTTATATCTTTTTTTCAATCTCTTTACCATATATTATTGAAATATCTTCATCATAACTTTCTAAATAATGCTTTTTGTATTACCCTTTCCTTGTGTTCTAACATAACTTTCAAAATATATAAAAACTTTTTTTAATTCCTCTATATAAAGTTCATTTTTTTCTGGTTTATATTTTGAAGCATTTTTTTCTCTAAACTGAACAAATTTCTTTTATATCGTGGATTAAGTTAGATATTTCTTTTTAAATCCAAAAAAATTGTGCAAGCGATATAAAAAAACATAAGAATCATTAGAATATATTATCTTTTTTTATTCATTTTTTTGTTTTAAAAATTTTTTTAACAATTTATTTTTTTATTATTCTCGTCTAATTTTTCTTTTTTTTCTTATATTCTGATAAATCATCTAATATCCAATTTAATTTTTTTATTTGTTAAGAATTCACTAAATTGAACTACTATAAACTCTATCCACTCATTATTCATTTGTGAAAGCCTGTTATTCAACATTCCTTCTCTCTGAATATTTCTATATAATATTTCAATATTTTTATTATTAACATTTTTTTATTGTCAATAATGTAACTATATGAAATTTTTTTGCTTTTTATTTTATTTTTTTATAAGTTTAAATACTTAAATATATCATTTTTTTATCATTTTCTATTTTTATATTGAAAATAGTAATAATAGATAGTCTGTAGTAAATATTTTTCTTGCTCCATTTTGTCTGTCATCTATATTCTCTGATTTGTACATTCTTTTATATATTTTATGAAATTTTTGGAAATAAATAGTCTATAGTGTTATTTTCTTTAAAAATTAAAAATTCTTAACTGCTTCCATTATTTTATCTACAAAATTTCTATAAATATTAAACACATTATTTGATTCATATTTTTTTCAATAAAAATAATCTGGTAGCTTTTCCTCTATTTTCTCAAAAATATCTTTTTTTATTTCAACTTCACTTTTTTTTCTTTTTTTATCAAGATTATCTTCGTGAACAACACAGTCTCGCATTTTAATATTTTTTTCTTTTCTTTTTAATCTTTCTAATTTTTTTCTGGTTTCAAATTTTTTTAGTTTCGAAATTCCACGATATTTTTTTGGATGTAGCGATTGTTGTCTAATCCCTTGTATAAAATGAATCATTCCTTGTAATAATTTTTTTCATTTTTTTCAAGTTCTGGATACACTTTGTATATTTCAGTAGTGGAGTTATTATTACATAGTTCCACAACCATATTATAATTTTTCTAATATATCTTTTTCCGGACTCACTTCCAATAATGTATTTAAAGTATATCCTACTTTCGATACTGCAGTAGATAGTTTATTTAAAAAAATGTCTCTTCAGCTTTCAAAAATTTCTAAATCATCACTTGATTCTATATTTGGATTTTTGAAATTTCGTTTCAAAGATTTTATAATTATTAACTTTATTTAAAAATTGATTTTTTTAATTTTTTTCGTTACTTGATTTGAATCAAAAAAATCTCTTTTTATTCTCTTTCCTAAATTTTCAAGATCTACATTTTCTTTTTTTGTTGTAGTTCTAAACATTTTTCTATATCTTCCTTTTTACATAATTATGAATCATACTTAAAAATATATTTTTTTCTTTATTTTCTAGCCTTTTCCTCTATATTAACATTATTTTTTTATAATGTTCTTTTTATTTTTACTATAATTTCAGACATTTTATCCTTATTTTTCTTTTTTTACTATCTACAAAAGAAAATTCTAAATTTGATATTTCATAGCATAACTCATCTATTTTATAATTTTTCTTTAATAAGTTTTTTTCTATTTCTCTTTCCAATTCTTCTTTATTTTTTTATCTTTTAATTCTTTAATTGCTTCTTCTTTATAATCTTTTTGATAATACTTTTTTTAAATCATATTTACTATAATCTCCTAATTTTAATCTTCTCTGTAAAGTTTCTTTTTTTCTCATCATAAATAGAAGCAATGCCTTGATTTCTATGTCCTAAAAAGTTTAAAAATATTTTTTTCTTTTTTTGAGACATATTAGAATATATTTTAAATATTTCTTTACAATATTTTTTTCTCCACTTTGAGAAAAACCAATTTTCTAGTTCTTTTTGATTTTTTTAAACTCTTGTTTCGTTATTTTCTGAATAAATTCCAATAAAACATTGTTTCTCTTTTTTTATTAAAAAGAAATAGCTAAAAAGTTTATCTGTTTCTAATCCTTTTTTTCTTGCTGTTTAAAAAGCTTCTTTTTAGATTTTTTTACATCTTTAACTTTTTATTTCATTCTGAAATATTTCATATACTTTTTTTCATCAATATAGTCTAAATATTCTAATTTAAATATTTTATTACAAATATTAAAAAAATTATATTGTTGAACTTTTTAGCTTCTTCAAATCTTTTTTTCATAATTTCTCTTTCATCTTCATAAAAAAATTTCTACATATTTTTTTCTCTATCTTCATTATTTACTTTTATTTTTTTCTACTAAAAAAATTTTTTTATCCAATTTTTTTCAAATTCTTCTTCGGTATAATCTTTTATAATAACACAATCATTTTTTTATATTTCTTTTCATTTTTATTAACTTTAAAAAATAAATTGTTCGTTAGAACCAAGAAATTTGGCTTTATTATTTGAGAGTATCCCATAATAAGTTTCTGTTATATCTACATCCACATTATCATTCTCGTTAATATATTTTTACTTTTTCCATTACTAACAACTCTTTTTAAAAATAATTCTCTTTTTATTTTCATCCCAATCTCTCCCTATTTTTCGTTATTCTATATTTTTCCTGATCCCATTCTAATCTCCTCATTTCTACTTTAATCTAATAAAAATATTTTTTTAAATAAAAATCCATTTTACATCTTTCTATCCCAAAATACAATTTTCCATTTTTTTAGTATACCACATCAATATTAAATCTCAAAAAAATAAGGAGCCGTCAAACATAGCTCCCTACTTCTATTTACTCATAATCCCCATCTATCCTCACTTTTCGCAAAAATCAATCCTTCTTTTCGCCTTTAGATCCAACTTAATTTTCCCATTTGAACCTGTTCTAAATGTTCTGCCTTCTGTTACCAGATCGATAAATCTTTCGTCCTGATAATTTGTTTCAAATTCCACATTTTCCCAGCTGTTAAATGAATTGTTTATTACAACAATGATTAATTGATCTTCGATTACTCTTTCGTATGCAATTACATCTCGTTCATTGTCGGCAAATACTTCCCTAAATTTACCATAAACAAGTGTTTTATTTTCTAATCTTATTCTTATTAACTTTTTGTACCATTCAAATAAATCGCTGTCGACTTTTTGTTCATAAACTTCATTCTGATTAATATGTGATGGATTTTTTTCATTATCATACAAAAATTCCTTCCATAACATTGGCTTTCTGCAGTATGGGTCTGTTGCTCCCCACATTCCAACTTCATCGCCGTAAAATAGCATTGGTGCTCCAATATAAGTCATTTGGAATATTGATATTAATTTTAATATATCTTTTGGCTTAATTGGGCTGTTTCGCCAATCTATCGTTGTATTTGGATGATTATTTGAAGCTAGGTCAGGACGAATTCCATTGTATCCTTTTTCTAACTGCTTTCCTTCTTCCAGATTTCTTCCAATTACATCATTTACAATTCTTGAATAAAGCCTGTCAGTATCGTGTGAACCGTTTAGATTCTGACTCGCCTGTAACGCCTGATACGGATACCAAGTTCGTTTTTCTCGAAGTTCATTGAAAAAGTCCTGTGCCTTTAATTTATACCTTACTCCACGCTTCACGGCTTTGATTTATGAAAAAAATCCAATAACTGTTTTTTTAACCATTCATAGTTCATTACAGTGTCAAATTTATTTCCGCCATTAATATCTCCTGAAGCATTTCCCCAAAGTTCGGCAGTTATGTAGGAATCCTTCTTGTCGCCTTTTTACAACTCTCTCCATTCATTCCAGAAATTTTTGATTTTTCAAGGCAGTTTGGCACATCTAAACGCCATCCGTCGATTCCATCGTCTTCCATCCAGTTTTCACTTTCTTTTCCATCAGGTCCGTACATCCATTTTCTTGTAATATTAAAAATGTATTCTTTATATTCCTGATTAAAAAGTGTTAAATTCAGGAAGCGAGTCAAATCCACCCCAGGCGTTATAAATAGTTCTCTTTCTATTTGCTATTAATGTTTCAAATGCCTGCTCATCACTCATATCATCTGTAATTTGAACATGCTGTCCAAAAATCTGTAAATTTATACCAGTCCTTATATTTAGAATTTTCTCCATCTGCAAGCACCATATTAAATGTCCAGTGTTCACTCTCTGCTATGATTGAAAAACTCCGTCAAATATTACACGAATACCATTTTTATGAAATTCCTTTATCAAGTCAACCATTATCAAGTCTGACTCTGTCCAAACCCAAGTAGCTGGATCTTCTGTTTCTCCATATCCATTTTTTCCTCTGTTTTCACCCTTTAAGTTTACTTCCAGAAGTTTTAGCTCGTCGCTTGTCGTAGCCTTGTTTCCAAGCACATCCACGTATGACTTATTCCCATATTGATTATTTCTGTTAATTTCCACGCCATGAGTTTCTCCGCTTGTCTTTATTGTCCCAAAATCTGGCGAAATATGTCTAAAGTCATTTGCTCCATACTTATGGTTCTGATACGAGAAAAATACTGGATTTAGCCACACAGCATTAATTCCAAGCTCCTTCATATATGGTATTTTTTCCTTAATTCCCTGTAAATCTCCACCGTACATTCTGGCATATTTCAAGCTGTAGTCAATTTCACGTTCTCCCAGCTTTTCCCATATTGTCTGTTCCCTAAAGTCAGATGTCCATCGGTTTCTATCAAAATGGCTAATTACATTGTTACTTTTTTCCCATTTATATTCCTCCACAAAAATTCTGTTCATGAAGTATGTTAGGCTTAAACGCCTCTGGTCCAAATTCATTGAAAAATTGGATCATTGTAATGATTTCCATTGTAAAATCTATCCGGAAAAATATTATACCAGATAGCTTCTTTTGCCCAGTTCGGCACATTAAACAACTGTATATCTTTAGAAGTTGTATTTACAACAAGTCTTTTGGGCTTGCTGTAGCTTAATGTCGTTCCATTAAAGTAGGCTCTTGTGCCATTATCCTCCAAAAATAAAAATAATATAATAGTTTTTTTAGCTTCTTTTCCGAAGTTTATAATTCTTTCAAAAATAGTCAAATCCATTTGTCTTATCCTGATATCTTTCAAGTTCGTAAATCATTTCATAGTTATCTTCTTCGTGTAAAAACAATGCTTATATATGCACGTTCCACATCGTTCATCTGAGTTCTTATTTTTAAACTCATACTCACTGTCAGACAATTTGTTAAAATATTGCAAACTGTCGTATTTATGAACAATCGCCTTTAAATTTGTATTTTTATCAATCGCTTCATAAACAAATTTTCCAGTTCCCAAATCTCCTTGTGCGAATAATGCTCCATTTTCTCCTATTACAAGCTTTCTATTTCTATTTTCAGGATACCATTTTCCATCAATCAAGTATTTGTATTCATAAACTCCTTCAGGTGAAGCCAATGTCACTTCGTAATTTGTCCCTTCAAAATGATAAATCGGCTCAGTATCGGGCTTCCAGCCATTAAAGTTCCCCGCAATTTCAACTTTATCCGCCTTTTCCAATCCAAAATCAGCAATATTCAAATTCATTCTGTAAAATTTCATTTTAGTTAATGAAAATGTCTTTTTAGATGGCGAATATTCCACATAAATATCTATTCCCTTTTGAAAGCCTGTTATTGATTTTGGCGGCAAATTTTCACCTACCACAGCTTCAAATTTTTTGGCAAATGGAGCTGTATGGCTGTAAGTTACACCGCTTATTGTACCACTTTCTTCATCCTTTATTTCAAAGAAATAGCTCCCTGATTCAACGTTTCCCCACTTATATATATAATTTTTCCCATTTTTTTGCTTTTAAATTCTCTTCACTATAAAAATTTATTATCTTTGTAAATTATTAATTTATAACCCATTTTACTCTCCTAATTATCTGCTCTCTAATTTAGTTCAAAAAAATACTTTATATGCTCTGTATGTTTCATACAAGTCCGCTTTTGATGAAATTTCAAATAAAGAGTGCATTGATAAAAGTGCCGGCCCTGCATCTATCGTTCTAATTCCATAGTAAGCCAGAAACTTCGCAACAGTTCCTCCTCCACCTTCATCAACTTTTCCAAATCCGCCCGATTGATATTTAATTTCATTTTTATCAAATATTTGTCTTATTTCCTGAATAAATTCAGCATCTGCATCATTTGCCATAGATTTTCCACGGCTTCCAGTATATTTAGCGAATGCCAGTCCATAAGATAGCCGAGCTACATTTTCAATATCGTGAACAGATTTATACACAGGATTCATTGCAAAGCAGTAACATCTGATGACAAGGCTTTAGAATTCCACAAAGTTTCCCTTAATATCTGATCATTATAGCTTTTTTCTGTAAGTGAAAGCATTTTTCCAACAATATATTCAGGCAATGTCGACTTCAAGCTTGTCGAACCTTCACTTCCGATTTCTTCCTTATCTGTCAAGTAAACCATAACAGTTTTTTTTCTGTTTCCTCTATTTCAAGCAAAGCTCTAAGTGAAGTAAATGCACAAATTCTGTCATCTTGCCCATATCCTCCAATCATGCTCTGATCAAGCCCCACATCTCGCAATTTCCCAGCAGGCACAACTTCCAGCTCTGCAGTAAAGAAGTCATCTTCTTCTATTCCATAATCTTTTTTCAATTTGTCAAGCACAAACTGTTTTATTTTTTTATTTACATTTTCATCATTTACAGGCATATTCCCAAATAACAATTTTTAACTCTTCACCTTTTATTACATCCCTTGCCTTTCTTTCATCCTGCACATTATACGACAAATGCGGCAATATATCAGGCACGCTAAACACAGGCTCATCATCCCGCTCTCCAATTGAAAGCGAAATTTTCTCACCATCCTTTAGAAAAACTACACCGTGCAATGCCAACGGAGTCGCAGCCCATTGATACTTTTTAATTCCACCATAATAATGTGTATTCAACAGTGCAAATTCTTCAGCTTCCATTATTGGATTAGGCTTCAAATCCAGTCTTGGGGAATCAACGTGGGAAACAATCATATTAATACCGCTTTTTATATCATTTCCGACAATTACCGCAATAATATTTTTTTATTTCTATTGTTAAAAATAAATTTTATCCCCCTTTTTTTAATTCGCTTTTTTTATTAATATCGACAAATCCATTTTTTTATAAGCTCTTTTTTTCTGTCAAATCTACAAATTCACGCTCAGTCTTTTGCCAAATCCAAATATTTTTTTATAGTCTTCAGCAAATTCAAATATTACTTTTTTTGTTCATCTGTATAACTTTTCCACAAATTTTCCTTTTGTCATTTTTACTTCCTTTCCCAAAGTTTCAATTATAGCAAAAAAACATAATAGATATATTCGACAACCCAAGTTTTTTTTATTTTATTAAATTCTAAGTTTGCGTGGTTATCGAACAGATCTAATAAATCAACATTTAAATAAAAAAATAACAAAAAAACGGTGGCTTGAAAAAAATATCCCGAATCAGCCACCTTCTTTCCAAAACTAAATTAATTTTTTTCGATTTATTTAATTTTATTTATCTAACATATCAAATTTATTTAACTTCGTTTAATTTCTTTTCCAATTCTTTTCCAGCTTCTTCATATCCTGGTTTTCCTAATAATGCAAACATATTTTTTTCTTATATGCTTCTACTCCAGGCTGATCAAACGGATTTACACCTAAAAGGTATCCACTTACTCCACATGCTTTTTTTCAAAGAAATAGAATGTATATCCTAAGTGATAAGGAGTTACTTCAGGAATATTTATTCCTAAGTTAGGCACATTTCCATCAACGTGCGCCAAGATTACTCCATCAGTTGCTTTTTTATTTACATAATCCAATGTTTTTCCAGCAATAAAGTTCAATCCATCAAGATTTTCCTTGTCACTTTCAATAACAAATTCCACTTCAGGTTTTCCAATAGAAACTACTGTTTCAAAAAAATAATCTTTGCCCTTGTTGAATATATTGACCTAATGAGTGTAAATCAGCTGAGAAATCTGCTGAAGTTGGATACAGTCCTTTTCCTTCTTTTCCTTCAGATTCTCCAAATAATTGTTTCCACCATTCTGCCAAATAGTGAACTCTTGGTTCATAATTTACCATTAATTCCAAATCTTTTCCTTTTCTATGCAAGATGTTTCTAACAGCCGCATATTGTAAAGCCTGATTTTCATCCATATTTTTGTTTGCAAAGTCATTCATCGCATCTTTTGCTCCAGCCATTAAGTCATCAATGTCAATTCCAGCTGAGCTGATTGGTAAAAGTCCTACTGCAGTCAACACAGAAAATCTTCCTCCAACATTGTCAGGTACAACAAAAGTTTCATATCCTTCAGCTGTAGCAAGTGTTTTTAATGCTCCCTTCGCTTTATCTGTTGTAGCATAAATTCTTTTTGCAGCTTCTTCTTTTCCGTATTTTTCTTCCAGCATTTTCTTGAATACTCTGAATGCAATTGCAGGTTCAGTTGTAGTTCCAGATTTTGAAATTACATTTACTGAAAAATCTCTATCTCCAACTACATCGATTAAGTGTTGTAAGTAAACACCGCTCATATTTGTCCCTGCAAAGTAAATTTCAGGAGTTTTTTTCTCTTATCTTTTGGCAAGTTATTGTAAAAACTGTGTGATAAAAATTCAATTGCAGCCTTCGCTCCTAAATATGACCCTCCAATTCCAATTACAACTAAAACTTCCGAATCATTTTTTTAATTTTTTTCAGTCGCTTTTTTTAATTCTGGCAAATTCATCTTTATCATAAGTTTCAGGCAAATCAACCCATCCTAAAAAAAGTCATTTCCTGCTCCAGTTTTTTTGAAGTCAATACTTCATTTGCCAATTCCACATAAGGCTTAATTTGTTTTAATTCATCTTCGTTAAAAAAATTTTTTTGCAAATTGATAGCTAAAAATTTAATTTCATTTTTTTCTTATCTCCTTAATATACAATTTTATTTTAGTCCATTGTAAAAGTTTGTAAAATTCCATTAATAAAGGTTTTATCAATTTTAATCTTCCATTTCAATTTTTTTTAGCAAGAGATTTTAAACTCATCACTTAAATTTTATACCCATTACTTTTTACAATTTCCTAATACAATTTTATTTCCTAAATTTTTTTGAAAAATCAAAAAAACTTTTTATTTACACATAGTAACACAACCTTAAAAATCGAATAAAAATAAATCTCTGTAATTTCAATTTAATATCTCGATTTTGAAGCAGTTTCATAATAAACTTGCCTAATAACCATATAGTTTTTCAAATTACAAGCCACAAGCTAGTTAGCAAAAATAAAAAAATATACAAAAAAACTTTCTTCTGTTTTAAAGTAATTTTTTTACCAAACTATTTTTTTCAATTAAAGTATAACAAAAAAACAAACTTTTTTTCAAATTTTTTTTCCACTTATATTTTTACAATTTTAAAAAAATTTTTTTCCTGAAATTTTAAGTTTTATTATACAAATATCCTTAATATCTAGTCAATTTCCCCTTGCTTATTGTCCCCTTCACATTAAACTTTTCATCAAAATATGTCAAATCTGCAAAATATCCCTCTTTTATAAATCCATATTTTTCATCAATAGCCACCGCTTCAGCAGGATAGGAAGTTGCCATTCTGAGTGCTTCCTCAAGCGAAATATGAACTTCTTCCACTAGATTTTGCACCCCTTTTATCATAACAAGCGAAGATCCCCCCAAAGTCCCTTCTGGAGAAATACATTTTCCATCCCTATACAAAACTCTGTTGCCTTCAAACATAAATTCCGTCATATTATCTGTTCCAGCAGGGCTAACTGCATCTGTCACAAGATAAAGCCTATCCTTCATTATTTTCTTAGCAATTTCCACAGAAGCAAAATCTATATGAAGTCCATCAACTATTATCCCGCAATTCGTAGTATCATTATTGAATAAAAATCCAACAACCCCAGGCTCTCTCGAATCCAGTCCTCTCATTGCATTATACAAATGAGTTCCGCAATTATAATATTCCTTCTTTTCCACACACTCCTTATAAGTTGCATTCGTATGCCCAATAGCCACATTAATCCCAGCATCCCTCAATTTCTTCAAATGTTCAACTTTAGCCTTTTCAGGTGCTATCGTTATTATTCTAGTAACTTCTGGTCCTGCCTTAGCTATTTTCTCAATCATCTCATCCGACAAAACTCTTATATATTTAGAACGATGAATCCCCTTTTTTTCCACACTTATATAAGGCCCTTCAATATGAAGCCCCAAAACTCCAATTTCCTCCTTATCCTCCATTCCCTTCACAAGTTCAATAGCCTTTTCTATTTTTCTCATCTGGAGAAGTTATAAGCGTAGGCAAAAAACGAAGTACACCCATATCTTTTATTAGTTTCATTCATTATTTCCAACGCTTCCTAGAAATATCATCATTAAACAGCACTCCTCCGCATCCATTAATCTGCAAATCAATAAACCCTGGCGACAAAAATCATCCCTTCAACATCAATAACTTCCTGATTTTTCCGATTCTTTTTATCAATCAAAGAAAAAAATTCACTATCTTTTTTTATAAATTTCCTTCTAAAAAAACCGCATTTTTCCCCAATAAATTTCTCCCCATCAAATATCTTTTGCATTTTTTTATAATCATTTTAAAAAAATTTCCTTTCATATTAAATCACAACTTACTTGATTAATATTTATACATTTATTTATACTTTTTAAACCTGTTTTTGCCAATTCTATCAAATATTTTTTTTATATTTTTTTCCAAATCCAAATTCTTAGCCTCAATTTCCTTAAAAATACTTATAAGTCTTAACCTTTATATCCGAAGTCGCCATCTCATCAATCACCAGCACTGCCCTTCTATGCAGCTGCAAAGCCGAAATTGTCCAAAGATGATTAACTCCGCCTTCTACTCCATGATAAACTGCACGGGCCTTTTTTTATACCCATTTGCAAGAATCATAACTTCCTTTGAATCCATAAGCGTCCCCACACCAATTGTCAAGGCTGATTTTGGTACTTTTTTTCAATGTCATTGTCAAAAAATCTGGAATTTGCCAAAATTGTGTCATAAGTCAGATCCTTGTCACGTGTATGTGAAGAAAGCGATGAACCTGGCTCATTAAATGCAATATGCCCATCTTCTCCAACTCCGCCTAAAAACAGCTGAATTCCGCCAGATTTTTTTATTTTTTTTCCTCATAGTTATGACATTCTTCCTCTAAATCTTTAGCACATCCATTTAGAATATTTATATTTTTCTTTTTTTATATTAATATGCTTAAAAAAAGTTCTCATTCCTGAACCTCCCACGACTAAAGTCGCAGGGTTCTAAAAATCTTTAAAAAAATATTTAAAATCTTTCTAAGAAGTTTGATAGCTTTACACTACCCTTATTCTTTTAGGCGTGTTCAGCTCACCTCTATTGTATAGGACGCTTAAGTCCACAACTTTACTTTTTCTTAATATATTTAATGCTCCATTACAATCCGCATTTATGAGTTTACCTGTGCTTGTTTGATATAGTCCTCTTTTTATCCTTTTTTTCCACTGAATTTATATTCTTGCGGATTTTCTTTATCATATATTGGGATTTCATCTCCATCAAAGAAACTTGCTTTTGATGTATAACTCTCTTCTTGTAGCTTAAATTCTATTCCATATAGTTTACATAGATATATTAATTTATCTCTTAATTTTCCATATGGTATATTTACAAAGTTTTGATTGTTTATACTTCCTATATTTGAATTTCTTTGAAAATCTTCATTATATCCTAGAACTAGTTTTTCCTATATCATTATTAAGACAATAATTTATTATTATTCTTCTGCTTTTTGAAAGATAATCTTCTATACGATTATTTCTCTTTCTAGCTATTCTCTTTTTGCCTCAATGTTATATGCTCTATCTTTTTGCTTATCTTTTTATGCTTTGTAATTTTGCATTTATCTTATTATAGTATTGATTAATAGATTTTTAATTTTCTGCCGTCTATTATGAATGAAGCTCCATTATTACTAACACAAGTACAAAGATTATCTATACCTAAATCTATTCCTAGTCCATTTTCTTTATTTAATTCCCTTTGAACTTCTTCTACTTCATAAGTATATTGAATTTCAAAGTACCTAGAATGTTGTTTTTGGTATTATTCTAATCTCTTTTATCTTCTTGTCTTTTTAATACTGGTGGTAGCTTAATTTTAACTTCCTGATGAGTTTTCTTAAACAAATTTGAATAAGGAACTATCAGAATATCATCTTTTAATCTTACAAAACCTATAACAAGAGTTGTAAATCCATCTTTAGCAAGATATTTAGGTAATTTTATATCTTTAAAATTATATTGATCATTTTTAGCAAGTTTTAAAAAGTGCAAAGAATGATTTGAAACTTCCGTCTGCTTCTTTTTAGAATTTGTTGAGCCATATTAGAATTTAATTTTTTTATAGTTCTCACTATTTTTTTAAGCATTTTATAGTTTTTCGTTATAACTTAAATACTTTTTTTCTTATTAAAATAATACTGTCTAATATTATATATAGCTTCATTAGTTAAGTTCTTGGCTATATGAGATAAATATTTTAAATTCCTAAACTCCTTTTTTTACTAAGATGTTTTTACCTGTTGTTTTTAAAAGTTAAATACATAGATATCACCTCCTTTTCATCAGAGATATTATACCATGTATTCTACATTTTATCTGTCAAAAAAGTAATATTTTTTATTTATTTTTAAATATTTTTAAAGTTTTTAAAACCCCACAACAGCGGGAAGCGTCGTTCACATAAGTGCGCTACTACTTATGCAGTTCTCTTATGAACTTCTTGTTATCTCTAACAAGCACAGACTATATCTTATCCATATCCTATTTCAAGGACTTAGGCGAAACCACTTCCAATACCAATCGCTTGTATTGTACTCCCCTCACGAGGGATAGTCGTTGAACTTTCCTTTTCAGGCTTAGCTGCTGATTGTCTATTATCATGATGTTTAGGATTTAACCTTGCACCATCTAGTATATTTTTTCTGCTTTCGCTACCATCACACTTATACCATATTTGAACGAAGGTATTATGTTGTGGTTATACTAGCTTTAAGAGTTCCCAGCAATTCAGTTTCTTTGTTGTACAGCTTCTCTCTGTATCTACATACAAGTTTCCCTATATGCTTACTAAAATTTTCGTGCAATTCATCTCACGACTAAAGTTGCGAGTGTTCTTGCACTATTTAATAAAATAGTGATAACTTTGCGGATCTTCAGGCTTTAATCCCACATATTCATCCATATTAAAAGTTACGACATTTTCAAACGACAATATCCCTTCATTATACAAATTTATCAGTTCCCGATAAGTCGCAAGCGGTGTAGAGCCTGTAGGAAGTCCCAGCACAAAGGGCTTTTCCCTTGTAGGCTTAAATTTTAATATTTTTTTAGTAATCTGATAAGCACTCCATCTTGCCACTTCATCAGCATTTTTTTAAGATAATTACACGCATTTCATTCACATCCTTAATTTAAAATTTTAAATTTTTCATTAAAAATGTTTCTTACTACTATTATATACCCTTTTTTTATTATGTCAAGTCTATTTTATCAAAAATTTTGTTTGGAAAAAAATTAAAAATTGTATAATTTAATCGGTGATGATAAATAAAAAAAGCTGTAAATTACAGTAATTAATTAGGAGGATAATATGAAAACATATTTAGTGACAGGTCTTTGCTGGCTTTATTGGCTCTAATTATTTAAAAATATATTTTTAAATAATTATAAAAAAATGATGATATTAGAGTAATTGTAGTCGATGTGCTTACCTATGCAGGAAATTTAGGCACGATTGCCAATGAACTTAAGGATGAAAGAGTAAAATTTGAAAAGGTTGATATTCGTGATCAAAGGGAAATTGCCAGAATCTTTTCTGAAAATGAAGTTGACTTTGTTGTGAATTTTTGCGGCAGAATCGCATGTTGACCGTTCTATTGAAAATCCGCAAATTTTTTTTGGAAACAAATATTCTTGGTACGCAAAAATCTTTTGGAAAATGCAAAAAAAGCGTGGACCATTGCAAAAGATGAAAATGGGTATCCAGTTTACAAGGATGGAGTAAAATATTTACAAGTTTCAACTGATGAAGTTTACGGAAGCTTGTCAAAAGATTATGACACAGCCATCGACTTAGTAATTGATGATGATGAAGTAAAAAAAGTTGTAAAAAATAGAACAAATTTAAAAACTTACGGGAAAAAATTCTTCACAGAAAAAACTGCCCTTGATCCAAGAAGCCCGTATTCAGCTTCCAAAGCAAGTGCCGACCACATTGTAATTGCCTACGGCGAAACTTATAAAATGCCAATAAACATTACAAGATGTTCAAATAACTACGGACCTTACCATTTCCCAGAAAAGTTAATTCCACTTATGATTAAGAATGTGCTGGAGGGTAAAAAATTGCCAGTTTACGGAAAAGGAGATAATGTAAGGGACTGGCTTTATGTGGAAGATCACTGTAAAGGAATCGACCTAGTTTTAAGAAATGCTGACATTTATGAAATTTACAATATTGGAGGCTTTAACGAAGAGCAAAAATATTAACATTGTAAAATTAGTTATTGATATTTTAAGAGAAGAAATTGAAAAATAACGATGAATATAAAAAGGGTTTAAAAACTGACTTGCAAAAATATAAATTATGATTTGATTACTCATGTTCAGGATCGGCTTGGGCACGATATGAGATATGCCATTGACCCTTCAAAAAAATTGCAAGAGATTTAGGATGGTATCCAGAAACAGACTTTGAAACAGGTATCAGAAAAAAACTGTAAAATGGTACTTGGAGCATCAGGACTGGGTAAATGAAGTAGTTTCAGGAGATTATCAAAAAAATATTATGAAGAAATGTACGGAAATGAATAGTTCAGTAAAAAAATTCAAGTATATACAAATTTTTATTTAATATTAAAAAAATTGATAAAGAAAGGTGATAATTTATTATGAAAAAAATTATTTTTTTTGCTGGTACTTCTTTTAGGAAGTATGTTATCGAGTGCACAACAAAATGTGGTCAATATATCATTTCTAGGACTTCCGCTATATTCTAACAGAAATAGGTTAAATTCGTCTTCGATTATAGATTTTAACAATCATTCACTGATTTTTTTATATCAGATCAGAAAGACTGGTTCTGTTATACAGAAAAATAACACTAATCGAGAAAAAAATGTGAATATTTAAATTTTGTTATGCATGTAGTTCGTGTTGGAGAAAGGGAGTTTGCAGTAGCTTATACGGCTTTTTGAAAGTAACAAAAGAACTTCAGATGGCTATCCAGATATAGGATATAAAAAAGATGATAATCAGTTCTATTATATTGAGTTCAAAGATACGGAAATAATAGTTGGAGCAGGTTCATATGTAAAAAAATGGGAAAAAAATATAAGAGAAAAACTATCAAACATATTCATTGAATGAAGTGCAGTCACTTTTGAGAAGTAAAAATACACAGATTCTACTTTCCCCAGAAAAAAATTCAAAAGTAGATTAAATTGGTTAATTACAACTATAAAAACAAATTATCCAAATTTTACAAATGAAAATTACGGATATATAGAAAGAAGTGGTGGAGCATATGTTTCATCAGGAAGTTCAGGTGGAAATTATGGATACGGTGGCTATGACTCTAATGTAAATTATAGCAAAAAAATAGAATACGTTCTTCATATTCAGGTGGTGATAATGCCACTTTGACAGGAACTTTAAGACATTTTTTTTCAGAAATTAAGAAATTTGGTGCATTTTTCGGGACAGAGAATAGATTTTTTTATGTTTTGGAGCTTCCAAATTCAATAACTGTAGATAATATGAGTGCCAAGCAAATTCAGTTAAATATTATTAATAATGATGGCAGATACACACGATATGTTAATAAGAAAGTAACAATTTCTGGATCGCTTCGGGTACCTGATACTTTGAATTGGCAAAGAGATATTGTATTGGACAATCCAAGTCTACAGTGAAAAATAATAAAAAAATATAAAAAAATAAAATGAACAAAAAAATCAAATCTTCTCAAACTCTAAGTTTATTTAATTTTTACAAGTTTGATTAAATATTATATAAGGAGAAATTCAATGAACAATTTTTACAATAAAAAGAAACCCCAATAAAAAGGCTTAGCAGTAATTGAGCCAAAAAGTTTTTTTGGAGATGAAAGAGGATTCTTTATGGAAACATATAACAAAAAAATCCTTTGAAGAATTGGAACTTACAATGGACTTCGTTCAAGATAACCATTCAAAAATCTAAAAAAAGGCGTTTTACGTGGACTTCACTTCCAGACAAAGCACACTCAAGGGAAATTAGTACGTGTGATAAAGGGAAGCGTTTACGATGTGGCAGTTGATTTGAGAAAGGACAGCGAAACTTTTGGAAAATGGCATGCGGTAAAATTATCTGCCGAAAATAAACTGATGTTTTATATTCCAGAAGGCTTTGCACATGGCTTTTTAACACTTGAAGATGAAACAGAATTTACTTATAAATGCACAGATTTATATGCTCCTGAATATGATAGCGGAATTTTATGGAATGATGAAACAATAAATATTGACTGGAAATTTGAAGAATTTGGAATAAAACCCGATGAACTGACAATTTCTGAAAAAGATAAAGTTCAACAGAAATTTGACAAAAACAAAAAAATTATTTTTGGATGATTAGTCAAAGTAAAGCATTCATATGAATAACTTATTGCTTCTTTAAAAATATTTTTTTTAAAAAATATTTTCTTTTAAATTGAAATATGAGCCACTCCTGCCTAAAAAAAGCGGGAGTTTTTTTGAAAAAAATATGCTTTTATCAATCCTGCTTAACTATTTCCGCTCTGAATTTTTTTATCTTTTCTGTATTTGAACACCGTTTCACAATTTTTTTATTCAAATTTTCTACAACATAAGTTAAAAAAATTCTTTTTTTATATTTTTGTTAAAATTAGTAAAAAAAGTTTACTTTTTTTCAAAAAAACTTTTTATATAATTAGGTAAAGGCTAATATAAGGTTATTGCACGTTATGCTAAATCCTATTTAAAAAAATAGAATACATATCTTATTATTTTTTTAGTAACGGATCAACTCCCTTCTTGGAAAAAAATTTATAAATCTATTATTGTAATGGGAAATAGTATTAATTAAAGATAAAATCGATATTTTATCTGTAAAAAAATTAAAAAAAGTTAAATTATAGATAAAGAAAAGAAATGTATAGTTTAAACAGATTTTTTTGATTTTTAGAAAGGAAGAAATATGACAAATAATTTAAAAAGAATTTAAGCAAGAATTAAAAATCATTTGCTAAAAAAAGTAAAAAGATTTTTAAATACACAGATTCAGCGCTTATCACATTTTTTTATTAACTGGTGCGACAGGAAAAAAAGTGCATCGGCTAATCACTTTTCAGACGGAAATGAAATTGAAATACAGTCAAAGGCGATAAATACTTCGATTGCACAGCAGAAAAAAAGATTTCAAAAAGGGCAAGGAAGGAAAATGACAAACTTACCAAAAAAACAAATTTAGAATTGATTCAGCTTATGGAGCAAGGAGATCATGCGGTTAAATCACCTTGGGGCAATTGGCAATTTGGAATAAACGAATTTTTACAACAATTGGCAAGGACGCTACAAAAGGCCATGGAGATAAGGTCAAAGATGTTAAATATGCCAGAGATACTTCGTACAAGAAGACGGGAATTATAAAAACAGTTATAGAGAGCGATAGTGATAATGATAATGATTATAATAACAGTAATGGTACGAGCGGTGGAAATAATATAACTGGACAAGATAAAACTTTAGTAAACAGGAAAAATTTTCTGTATACCAGGGCTTCTAATAATCCTAATGACTATGTTAACGGGATTATTCGTTTAGATATGCACAGCAGGGCTAATCTTGAAAGCGAAAAAAATAAATTGGGAAACAAACTTGGAACGGCTTCATCTGAATATGCAGCTTTTGATGATGTAGCAAAAATTGCTGGCAAAACAACGAACAGTACAGAAGGGTACACTTTTATAAATTCAGGAACGTATGTAATTGAAGGTGGAAATGCAGCTTTTTCTAACAGTTATGAACATATCGGAGGTAAAAATGATACGACAGTTGCTTCTGTTGTAAATACAAGCGAAGGAAATATAATAATTCATCCATATTCTGGAAATGGCGGGATATATGATTCTAATTCAGCGGCATTTATAGTTTCTCCATCGGTTATAGGAAATGGGAATCCGCAAATTTTATATAATGCCGGAACGGTGGAAATGTATAATAAAAAATCTGCGATTTTTTTCTTAAATCCAAATGGAGATTACACACGAAATCATAGCAACCACAATTACGGAGGATTTTTTGAACAGCCATACAGCAATTTAATTCCAAATCCTAATGGCACATTTTATGATGATGACACGTTGAATCCTAGAGAAATAACAATTGTTAATAGAAATAAAATAAATACATACGGTGAAGAAAGTGTAGGAGTATATGTAAAAACAGGAAAATATATAAGTTCTGCAAATCTTGATTTTAAGACAAAATCTTCAAATGGAGAATGGGCGCCATTGACTATATATGGAGATAGCAGCATCGGGCTATATGTTCCAGTTGACAAAGATTCAAAAGAAATTACTGAATTGATTCCAAACAGGGATTCTGGTCCAGTTATTGGGAATTTTGCTGTTAATTTAGGAGATTCCAGCGGAAATTCCAGAGAAATTTATGAATCAAAAAACAGCACAAATATTGATGATCAGACTACTGCTGGTATTCCAAGCAGATTTACAGTAAACAATGACAGATACATTGACAAATCTTACGGTATTTTTGCTTCCAGCTCTGTTGACCTTGAAACATCTACTGCAAATAAAAATATAGAAAATGGACATCAGATAAATCTTTTTAAAAACGTAAAAGATAGCATTGGAGTATTGACTGGAGATGGAGCCGATATTAAACTTGGTGCTGGAAAAATCTCGTTAAAAGGCGGATTTGACAATATCGGTATTGTTGCTGGCGGAAGCGATGCTTCAGTTTCTGGAGTTCAAAGCACGGATGGGAAAGTAAAAGGAGATGTTATCAATATTGAAGGTGACAGCAGAAACGACAGGGGAAATATAGCCATTTATGCTGGAAATAATGCAAATAATGAAGTTGCTGTAAATGCGGTTGTTTCAAAGGATGCCACAAATTCAGTAGCGCTTATTGCAGATAAAGGGGCGAAAATTACTGTAAATGATTCTATTTCTTCTCCTTCAATAATTGGTACAAATGCGACAAAAATAACAAATGCAGGAGTGCAAATATCTGGACTGGAATTTCATTATGATCCAAGCCGTGTTGATGCTAAGAATGTTTCCACAGACAATGCCGGAGCAGCTTATGCCGACAATGGCGCAGTAATAACAATGAATAGAACTTCTCTTCCATCAGCATCAAACATTTCCATAACTGGCGGAATTGATTCTCAGACTAATAAAAATACAGGATTTGGGCTTTTTGCCGATAATGGCGGTAAAATTAATGCACGGAATAACTGGATAAAAGTGACAGATGGAGCCACAAATATTGCTTCAATTAACGGTGCAAAAATTGATTTGGAAGGTGGAAAAATTGAATATAAAGGAAAGGGGTATGCACTTTATACCGACAGTACAAGCAGTTCCTCGGATGCTATTAATATGAAAGATGCGACATTAACGCTAGATGGAAAAGCTGTCGGATATGTTTATGACCAGGCTAGGCCGAATGTTATAGCTTTTAACAGCAATACAAACATTGATGTGCTTTCTGATGATGTAATAATTTCAGATTTAAAAAATTCAGCAGGACCGCTTGTCATAGATGTGGAAAATAAATCTGGCAATAACAGCTTGAAAAGCCGGTTTCTTGGAGAAAACGTGAATGTTACAAGTTCAAATGGAAAAACAGACTATAAATATGCCTTGATAGATGATGCGACAGTTCAAATAAAATCGGCAATTGATAAAGCAAATTTGATAAGCGGTTCAGACAGTGAAGTATTTACAAAAAGATTTTTATACCAAAATTCAAGATTGCATATTGAAACGGAGTATGGTTCAATAAACTCTTCCCTAAATACTGCACAAATAAATGCGATAGATAACAAATTTTTAGTACCAGTCGGACTTGCAATTGCTGGAAGTTCAAGGTCAATTAATAACAGTACAACAGAAATTGGGAATAAAGGTAAAGTTTTTGTTGACAGAACAGATGCTGGGCAAGGCGGAGTAGGATTTTTGGCTGATTATGGATGGATTAATAACTATAATGCTGGAAAATTGGAAGTGGAATATAGCAGTGTACCAGGTGTAACAGTAACACCTAATGACAAAGCAGTTGGAATGTATGGAACAAATAATTCAAATATGGTAAGTTCTGGTCCAATACGTGTCGGCGGTAAAAACTCAATTGGAATTTTAGGACTTTCTTATAAAATAGACCCTGCTACAGGTTTGGCTATCGATCCGTCTAACGAACCTTATTTTAGAAGTGCTGCACATCCAGAAAATTTTGGGAAAATAGACATTATGAATTTGCCATGGGGTGTAATTACAATGTATGGGGATGGAGCGATTGGAATATTTACAAAAAATAACAGTATTGATCCTACTGTAAGATCTGTTCCATCTACATCTAAAGCCTGGCTTGTCGGTGTAAATGAAGGTACTATTACAATGGAAGGAAACAATCATGCGATAGGAATGGGATCTAATTTTGGAGCTGTTACAAATTATGAAGGTGAAGATCCTGTTACTCATGTTTACCAGTCTGGAATAATTAATATACTTGGTACACAATCGTTTGGAATGTATGGAACAAATAATACCGATTTGAAAAATTTTGGAATAATAAATGTTGCTGCAACTTCTCCTGGAAATGAATCAATTGGAATGTATGGGGATGATCCAAAGACAAAAGTTTATGTATTAGAAACTGAAAATGGAACTAGAATAAGAAACAATAGTATAATAAATGTTGGACAGTATTCTTACGGTATTTTTTTGTCAGAAACATAGAAATGAACGGCGGTACAATAAATGTAGATAATAATGGAGTAGGAATTTATTCTCAAGGGCCTGATGTCAATCTTATTGCAGGAAAAAAATTAATGTAGCAAACAATAATGCAGTCGGAATATACATTGATGATGCTACCGTAGAGCCAAAACCTACAATTGTTAAGGGAAATGTAGATATGAAAGTTGGGCAAAATTCAGTTGGATATTTGATAACGGCAGCAAATACTAAGACGGATATAAAAACAAAGGCATCAAGTGATGTTCATATTGGAGAAAACTCAGTTTATATTTATTCTAGAGCACCACAAAATTTAGGCGGAAAAATTGAAACTGAGTCAAAGATTGTGACTGATGGAAAGAACAGCTATGGGATTTATTCATCTCAAGATTTTATAAATCGTGGAGATATTGATTTAAAATCAGGAACTGGAAATGTTGGAATTTATTCATCTCAAGGAATTGGCCAAAACTATGGAACAATTGATGTTGGTCCAAGTGATGTGACAGCTGGAAAATACGGAATTGGAATGGCAACAGGAAGTACAGCTGCATCAATGGGAACAATAGAAAACGAAAAACATGGAACAATTAATGTCACAAAAAACAGCAGTGTTGGAATGTATGCATCGGGTTCTGGTTCAAAAGCAATAAATAGAGGTACTATTAACCTGGAAGGTAATGATACAGTTGGAATGTATATTGACGATCATGCTACTGGAGAAAATTATGGAACAATTCAGACAACACCAGCCGCGAGTGGAACTGGAATAAAAGGTGTAGTTACAAAAAATGGAGGAATCATTAAAAATTATGGAACAATACATATTGATGGAGGTGTGGGAGTATATAACGAAGCAGCTAGCGAGTACCAAGTTCAAGGAACTAATACTTCAACAATTGCATCTTCTGTAGGAACAGGAGTTAATAGAACAGTAGCAGAAAAATCAATAACAAAAGTTCCAGCGCATCCAAGTCCAGTATCAATACCGATTCCTGCCGTACAAAACGAAACATCAAGAGTTGACACAGATATAGCTTTGCCGCAAGCACCAAAAATGCCTATTTCTGATTTTACAGGAGTTACAACATTAAATATGCCGGTGGAACAAGCAGGTCATAATTTTGATAATAGTAGCAATAACAATAATAATAGCAGCAGCAATAACACCAATAATACAATTTCAATAAGAGAAATGTCAACTATAGGAATGTATGTAGATACTTCAGGAATAAATCATACAAATCCTATCCAAGGTTTGAACAATTTACTAGGACTTACAGATGTAAATTTAATAATGGGAACAGAAGTTACCAATACTTTGAATGCAAAAGCAGTTCAAATAGGAGATGACATTCTGCAGCCGTATAATGATGCTTTGGGAAGTGCAGGGGCTAAGGTGAATGTAGATTCAGCAAGTTTGACTTGGAAAGCGCACCTAGTGGAATCTGGAAATACGGCAGCACCAATAAAAACAGTATATATGGAAAAAATTCCTTATACTGATTTTGCAAATAAAAATGACATGGATACCGGACATTTTTTAGATGGGCTTGAACAAAGATATGGAATTGAAGATATAAATTCAAGAGAAAAACAGCTCTTTAATAAGTTGAATGATTTGAGAAAAGATGAGAAAAAGATATTTGCACAGGCTGTAAACGAAATGAAAGGTTATGAATATTCAAATACTCAAGAACGTATTAATTCAACTGGGAATAAATTAGATAAGGAAATTGGATATTTACGAAACGAATGGAAAAATCCAGTTAAGCAAAATGACAAGATTAAGATATTTGGAACAAAAGATGAGTATAAAACAGATACAGCTGGAGTTGTAGACTATGACAGCAATGCTTATGGAGTGGCCTATGTTCATGAAGGTGAAACGCTTAAAATGGGAGATTCTTCCGGATGGTATGCTGGTGCTGTTATAAATCAATTTAAATTTAAAGATTTAGGAAAATCGACTGAACAAGATACGATGATTAAAGCTGGAATATTTAAAAACAATATCGCCAAAAAAAGTGATCAAAATGGTTCATTAAGATGGACAATTTCAGGAGATGTATTTGGTGGAATAAATAATATGCATCGTAAATTCTGGGTTGTAGATGATACATTTGAGTCTAAAGCGAATTATTACACCTATGGAGCAGCTTTAAAAAATGAATTAGGCTATGATATAAGATTATCTGAAAAAACTCATTTGCGACCTTATGGAGCTTTAAAAATGGAATATGGAAGATTTTCAGATATAAAAAGAAGATAATGGTCAAATGAACTTGGAAGTTAAAGGAAGTGATTATTTTTTTCAGTTAAGCCTGAAGTTGGAGCAGAGTTTAAATATATTCAGCCACTAACTGCGGGAACTCAACTTTCAGTCGGACTTTCGGCTGCGTATGAAAACGAACTTGGAAAACTTAATAGATTAAATCAGGCTAGAGTTCGTTATACTACGGCAGATTGGTATAATTTGAGAAATGAAAAGGAAGATAGAAAAGGAAATGGAAAAATTTGACTTAAATATTGGAGTGGGAAATACAGGATTTGGTGTGACAGCAAATTTAGGGTATGATACAGAAGGGCAAAAAAATATCAGAGGCGGACTTGGATTTAAATTGAGTTTCTGATTTTTACCATTAAAAATTTGATATAATTGTTTAGCAAGGAGCCATCTCATAAGTGAGAGATGCTCCTTCTTTAAAAAAAGACAGAAAAAAACTTCCTTCACTAAATCAAAAGTCTTTCTGTCTAAATTATTTATATTAATCAAACTGGAACTAATTTATTTTTTTCTGATAAACTCTTACATAATCAACTTTCATCTCTGTTGGAAAGTCAACATCTCCATCTTCTCCAGTCTTTTTTTACTCAAAGCCACATTTATCATTATAAAAATATGGTTGGTTAAATGGATTTTTGCAATCCTTTTTTTCTCTAATTCCTTGTAGGTAAATCTTTTATATACTTTATTGTTAAATAACCATTTTATTTCTTTGTCATCCCATTCTACAGCATAAGTATTAAAATTTGTCAACTTTTCTTTAGACCATTTGCCTATTTTATAGTCACTGCCTTCAAATGATTCATAAGTATTGTCACTTCTTAGAACATGAGCTGTACCTGTAACACGGTTCATTTCACCGCCATCAGTTTCCACTATGTCAATTTCACCGTTCGCTAGTTTTCCAGCAGCCTGAGAATATCCTTCAGGCCATAGCCAAAATGCAGGCCAAGTTCCAATCCCCTTAGGCATAGCCGCTCTCATTTCGATTTTACCATATTTAACATTATAAAGATTTCTTGTGTGAATTGCTCCTGAACTATAAAGAATTTTTCTTTCAACTCCATCCACATTTACTTTTTTATCATTTTCCTTTTTCAATGTTATAACCATATTACCATTTTCAACTTTAACATTATCTCTCAAATAATACTGTTTTGCATCAAATCCATACTGATTTACCAATTTACCATTTTCATCAACATAATTACCAGCATTCCAAGGATTTCCATTTTCCCAGTAAGCCCACTTTGTACTGTCTAAATGATCTCCATTAAACTCATCATCCCAAACTAATTTCCAACTTTTTACCTTTTTACTTTAGAAATGAATTTATCTAACTTTCCTTTTTTTTAGCTTTTTACACTATTTTTCAACTTTATTTAAATTCCTTCAATTTTTTTCTTTTGCCTGAACCACACTTGTTTCAACTTGCTGAGAACTTATTGTATTTTTGGCTATCTCCTGCAGACAAATGCCATATTTCCCATTAGCATAAAGCAAAAACTGCTCTAAAAAATATTTTTTTTTCATATTCTGTATCTCCTTTTTTTAATTTATGAATCAAACTCAAAAAAACTATGACTATTTTTACTCAAACTTTAAGTTTATACATTTTTTTAATAGTTAAATTTTAGATAAATTTGAATATATATTACGCTTTATTATAGCACTTTAATAATAAGAATTTCAACATTTCAGTCAAATTTATACTATTCCCCATTTAAATTATTTTTAATTATTTGAAAATAAATATTAGGTTTAATCTACTGAAAAGATTTATAGCATATCCGTTATTCAAATAAGGTTTAGTATTAATTATAAATTCCTTCTAGCAAAGTAAATTGTTTTTTTATTAATAACAAAAATAAACTACAATTTTTTTATTTTTTTATATTTACTCATACAATTTCTATTTTTTTACTTTTTCTCCTTATCAAAAAAACCATCCCCACTTATTAAAAATACTTAATTGCCGATTTTACGTGAAACATCATTAATTTTCTTGATTTATACGAAGCTTTTCCATGCTCATGAAATATTTCAGCTTCCGGAAAATAAATAACTTTGTATTTCTGTCCAATTCTTCGACACAAATCATAATCTTCCATATACATAAAAATATCGCTCATCAAATCCACCTATCTCCTTCAATGCCGAAACTCTAGAAAAAAATAAAAACATCCTGAAAGAATTGGAACCTCCATCATTTCATTAAAATTAGCCCATTTCATTTCATAATCATAATCCATTTTTTTCAACAATATTTTTTTAAATGGCAAAAAAATCTCCTAAAAAAATAAGATTTGCAGGTGTTGGAAACAATCTGCAAGTATAACTGAATTTCCTTCAAAAATCTCTAATTCTTGGCCCTATTTTGCCCAATTTCATTATGATTTTTCATATATTCAACAATTTTTTTCAATTATATTCTCCTCGAAATAAATATCCGCATTAATGATCAAATGAAATTCTGATATTTTAGAATTACTGATTAATTTATTAATAACTACATTATGTCCAGCTCCAAATCCTTTATTAGAATTATTAAAAAAATATTCTATTCTAGCATCATCAGTCTTTTTCAAAAAAACTTCAAATTATCTGTTTCTGAATTATCTGATATCCACAACTTAAAAATTCAACTTAATCTTTTTGAAAAACACTTAATTATCCTTTCCAAATCGCTTGCTGGTGTATTATATGTTACAATACAGGCTGTAAAATCATACATAAATAACCTCGTTTATCTTTATTTATAAAATTCCTCATAAAACAAAAAATGGCGTCCCCGGTTGGACTCGAACCAACGACCCTCTGATTAACAGTCAGATGCTCTAACCGGCTGAGCTACGGAGACACACATATTTAAAAAAGTTTGGCAACTACCTATCTTCCCAGGACGAATCCAAGTATTTTAGGCACTAACAGACTTAACTGCCGGGTTCGAAATGTTTCCGGGTGTATCCCTGTCGTTATCATCACCAAACTAGATATATATACTGTCCATTAAGACAATGAGAAATAAATAGCAGCAGCAAAAGATTATCTTAAAAGCAGACGTAATATTAGTACTAGTCAGCTAAATGCATTGCTGCACTTACACCCCTAGCCTATCGACCATATGTTCTCTATGGATACTACGAATATTCATCTCAAAGCCGGCTTCCCGCTTAGATGCTTTCAGCGGTTATCCGTACCAGACGTGACTACTCAGCCATGCCACTGGCGTGACAACTGATACATCAGAGGTCTGTCCAACCCGGTCCTCTCGTACTAAGGTCAGATCTTTTCAATATTCAGGCGCCTGCAGTGGATAGGGACCGAACTGTCTCACGACGTTCTGAACCCAGCTCGCGTGCCTCTTTAATGGGCGAACAGCCCAACCCTTGGGACCTTCTCCAGCCCCAGGATGAGACGAGCCGACATCGAGGTGCCAAACACTTCCGTCGATATGGACTCTTGGGAAGTATCAGCCTGTTATCCCCAGGGGTAGCTTTTTATCCGTTGAGCGACGGTCGCTTCCCATACGGAACCGCCGGATCACTAACTCCTACTTTCGTACCTGCTCGACCCGTCAGTCTTGCAGTCAAGCTCCCTTATGCGTTTGCACTCTTAGGGCTGATTTCCATCCAGCCTGAGGGAACCTTTGAACGCCTCCGTTACTCTTTTGGGAGGCGACCGCCCCAGTCAAACTGCCCACCTAGCACTGTCTCCGTTGCCAGATTAGAATTCCGACAGCATATGGTTGGTATTCCAACAGCGACTCAGCAACGGCTGACGCCATCACATCATAGTCTCCCAACTATCCTATACACATTGCCAGAACCCAATGCCAAGCTACAGTAAAGCTCCACGGGGTCTTTCCGTCCTACTGCAGGTAGCCGGTATCTTCACCGGCATTACAACTTCACCAGGTCTCCAGCCAAGACAGCTCTCAAATCATTTCACCATTCGTGCAGGTCGGAACTTACCCGACAAGGAATTTCGCTACCTTAGGACCGTTATAGTTACGGTCGCCGTTCACCGGGGCTTCAAATCAGAGCTCTCACTCCTCCTCTTAACGCTTCCGGCACTGGGCAGGGTGTCAGCCCATATACGTCGCCTTTCAGCTTAGCATAGACCTGTGTTTTTTTGGTAAACAGTTGCTTGAGACTCTTCACTGCGGCCTGTTTCCCTGGGAGCGTTTCTCTCCTTCCAGGTATGTCAGGCACCCTTCTCCCGAAGTTACGGGGCTATTTTGCAGAGTTCCTTAGCTAGAGTTATCCTGTCGGCCTTAAGTTTCTCACTCTGTCCACCTGTGTCGGTTTTACAGTACAGGGCGCGCTTCTCATCGATAGAAGTTTTTTTCTTGGCAGTGTAGGATCTGCGACTTATGCAAATGCACTTCCCCGTCAGGTCTCACGTTTAGGCGTGCGGATTTACCAGCACGCCCACGCTGGAGCCCTTAGAAAGGCTAAACCGTCAGCGCTTCTCGCATACGCTTCCTGCGTCACTCCGTCTCTCAAGCGATAACAGCGGTACAGGAATATTAACCTGTTTTCCATTCGCCATCACAATTTTGCTTATGCTTAGGGTCCCGACTTCCCCAGGGCGGACAAAGCGCTTCCCCTGGAAACCTTGGACTTCCGGCCGGCGGGATTCTCGCCCGCCTTCTCGCTACTCATTCCTGCATTCTCGCTTCTGATACCTCCAGGACGGCCTTGCGGCATCCCTTCGACGGCCTACAGAACGCTCTCCTACCAAGATACAGTGTATCTTCCGCAGCTTCGGTTTATGTCTTAGCCCCGTTACATCTTCGGCGCAGGCACTCTCGACCAGTGAGCTATTACGCACTCTTTCAAGGCATGGCTGCTTCTAAGCCAACCTCCTGGTTGTCTATGAATGTCCACCTCCTTTCCCACTTAGACATAATTAGGGACCTTAGCTGGCGGTCTGGGCTGTTCCCCTCTCGTCCGAGGACCTTGTCATCCACGGACTCACTCCTGAACATAATATATGGTATTCGAAGTTTGCTTGATTTCGGTAAGCAGTACGCCCCCTAGATCATACAGAGCTCTACCCCCACATATCTCAGTTCAAGGCTGCACCTAAATGCATTTCGGAGAGAACGAGCTATCTCCTAGTTCGATTGGCTTTTCACCCCTAGACCTATCTCATCTCCCAACTTTTCAACGGCGGTGAGTTCGGCCCTCCACTGAGTCTTACCTCAGCTTCAGCCTGGACAGGCCTAGATCACTAGGTTTCGCGTCTATGACTGGCGACTTGACGCCCTATTAAGACTTGGTTTCCCTTCGGCTCCGTCTATTAACCTTGCCACCAGCCATAACTCGCAGGATGATTAACCAAAATCCACGCAGTCACACATAATGTGCTCCTACCGTTTGTAAGCACACGGTTTCAAATTCTGTTTCACTCCCTTGCTCAGGGTTCTTTTCACCTTTCCCTCACGGTACTCTTCACTATCGGTCAACAACAGTATTTAGCCTTACGTGATTTGGTCCACGCTGATTCACGCCAGATTCCTCGTGCCTGACGCTACTCGGGTGCTTCCAGTCTCTATATATGTTTTATGTTCTACAGGACTTTCACCTTCTCTGGTTCAGCTTCCCAACTGATTCTACTTACACATATATAGATCAAACATTATGACAATCCGTTAATGGAAGTCCCGCAACCCCGTGCCAGCAACGCTGTCCGCTTGACACTGGCACGGTTTAGGCTTTTCCCTGTTCGCTCGCCGCTACTTGGGGAATCGTTTTTACTTTCTTTTCCTCCTGCTACTTAGATGTTTCAGTTCGCAGGCTTGCCGTTTTCACGCATGCCCTCCAGGCATGCAGGTTTACCCATTCGGAAATCCGGGGATCAATGATTATGTGCATCTTCTCCCGGCTTATCGCAGCTTATCACGTCCTTCATCGGCTGTTGCTGCCTAGGCATCCTCCGTGTGCCCTTATTAGCTTTTATATCCAGAATAACTTTTTACTCTAGTTTAGTTATAATCTTTTACCTACTATTCATTTCCCATTGTCCTAACAGTTATAAAGATATATAAAGAAGCAGTGCTTGTTTCTCCTTAGAAAGGAGGTGATCCATCCGCACCTTCCGGTACGGATACCTTGTTACGACTTCACCCCAATCACTATCCACACCTTAGATGCTTTCCTCCTTGCGGTTGGACCGGCAGCTTCAGGTGCAGACAACTCTCGTGGTGTGACGGGCGGTGTGTACAAGACCCGAGAACGTATTCACCGCAGCATTGCTGATCTGCGATTACTAGCGATTCCAGCTTCATGAAGTCGAGTTGCAGACTTCAATCCGAACTTGGACCGGCTTTAAAGATTGGCTTGGCGTTGCCGCCTTGCGGCTCTCTGTACCGGCCATTGTAGCACGTGTGTAGCCCAGATCATAAGGGGCATGATGACTTGACGTCATCCCCACCTTCCTCCTGCTCTTCGCAGGCAGTCTTGCTAGAGTTCCCAACCTAATGATGGCAACTAGCAATAGGGGTTGCGCTCGTTGCGGGACTTAACCCAACATCTCACGACACGAGCTGTCGACAGCCATGCACCACCTGTCTCTGCGTTCCCGGAGGCACAGCCTGCTCTCGCAGGCGCTTCGCAGGATGTCAAGATCTGGTAAGGTTCCTCGCGTTGCGTCGAATTAAACCACATGCTCCACCGCTTGTGCGGGTCCCCGTCAATTCCTTTGAGTTTCAGCCTTGCGGCCGTACTCCCCAGGCGGATTACTTATCGCATTAGCTTCGGCACGGACACTCTTCATGCCCACACCCAGTAATCATCGTTTACAGCTAGGACTACCAGGGTATCTAATCCTGTTTGCTCCCCTAGCTTTCGCACTTCAGCGTCAGTTACCGTCCAGTGAACTATCTTCATCATCGGCATTCCTGCACATATCTACGAATTTCACCTCTACTCGTGCAGTTCCGTCCACCTCTCCAGTACTCTAGCCACATAGTTTCCAGGGCAGGCTTGCGGTTGAGCCGCAAGTTTTCACCCCAGACTTATCTGGTAGCCTAGATGCCCTTTATGCCCAATAATTCCGGATAACGCTTGCGACATACGTATTACCATGGTACTGCTGGCACGTATTTAGCCGTCGCTTCTTCTGCAGGTACCGTCATTTTTTTCTTCCCTGCTGAAAGCACTTTTACAATCCGAAAACGCTTCATCGTGCACACAGAATTGCTGGATCAGGGTTGCCCCCATTGTCCAATATTCCCCACTGCGCCTCCCGTAGGGAGTAAGGGCCGTATCTCAGTCCCCTTGTGGCCGTCCACCCTCTCAGGCCGGCTACCTATCATCGCCTTGGTGGGCCGTTACCCCACCAACAAGCTAATAGGACGCAAGGCTCTCCTGCAGCATCTCTTTTCATCAGGCTGGACATGAGTCCGCCTGACTTTACCAGGTCTTATCAGTCGTTTCCGTCTGTTATCCCTGACTGCAGGGCAAGTTCCTTACGCGTTACTCACCCGTCCGCCTTGGCTAGGCTGTGCAAGCACAGCTTCGCCAAAGACTTGCATGTGTTAAGCATTCTGTCAGCGTTCATCCTGAGCCAGGATCAAACTCTTCATTCAATATATACACATATATTTAAATTTCACCTAATTAGTCTTGACGTTATCTTTTTCAAGATACTTGACTTTATTGATTATACACTTAATTGCTTCTTTACATTATTAATATCTCTATTGTCCATTGATACATTTTCGTATCGACAAGATATATATTATCATAAAAGAAAAATATTTGTCAACTACTTTTTTTGAAATTTTTTTCAAATTTTTCTCAGCGGTGCATTCTCAAGTAAAGTGTAACAAAAAAATGTATACTCATTATTTCTTCAAACACTTTATCTCTTTTCTACTTTTTCTTTCAAATATTTTTTTCTATACCATTCACTATTCCTAATACCATTTTATTCTGATATTCTGATGTTGACATTTTTTTATCTTCTGCGGGATTTGACATAAATCCTAATTCAATTAATGTATTAGTTACTTTCGACCAATTTGTACCTGTAAGGTCATCTCTATAGGAAACCCCGCGATTTTTTGCTCCTGTTGATTTTATGTATTCAGATAGAACATCATGTGAAAATTTATCGCTGGATTTTTGAACACTTTGTGTGTAGCGATTTTTTTGTGAAGAAGTTAATACTGAAGCTCCATTTACAGAAGAATTATCTACTCCATCTGCATGAAGTCTTACATACAACGAGCATCCTGCTTCATTTGTTTTAATTGCACGTTCTTTATTACTGATATTTACATCATTTGTTTCACGTACCATAAACACTTTTATAACCCTTACCTTGTAATTCATCTCTTAATTTTAATCCTACTTCAAGCACAAGCTGATATTCATATTTTTTTCGTTGCTACTCCCATTGCTCCAGATGAAACTTTTGGCTTTTTTTCCAATGAGCCTGGTGCAACTTCTTCTAAACCTGGATCTCCTTTTTATTTGATGTCCAGGATCAATACAAATTAATTCTTTTTTTTCCAACATCTGCAATATGGTTTGTATTTTTCAGTATTTATTGGAGCAACTGCTGTTGTACTTAATGTTAATATTGATAACATCTTTTTTTATTATATTTATTATTCCTTCTATCATAATTTCTCCTATTTTTTTACTTTTTTTATAATTTGCCAAGCAATATTTATAATATTTGTAATTTCAATCTTTTATTTTAATATTTTTTTTCCCAAAATCTTTTATTTTTTTAAAAAAATAAAAAAACTATCACAGCACAAAAGATAAAAAAATATTTCAAGATTATTAGCATTACTATTACTTTCAATACAATCCTGTCTTTTTCTTAATATCAACAATATTTTCACAATTTTTTTCCGACTTGAACTGCTTGAATGAGAACCACGACTTCTCCAAAAAGATGACGAATTTTTCTTGCTCATCATCACCAGATTTTTTTAGATTTTTCCATCTCCTTCTCCATCCGAATGTCCTCTCGAATGCTCTCCGCTACTATGTTCTCCACCATAGTGACTACCATAATGATGACTTCCACCACTTCCATGAAAATGACCATGTCCTCCGCCGTGAGAATGTCCGCCACCACCTCTTCTTACTAATTTTTTTCCATTTTGACCTCTCTTTCTTCACTCTTTTTTTCATTTTTTTCAATTTCTGTAATCTCAAAAAAATTCAATTTTTTTCATTCATTTTTTTCAATTCTTTTCACATCATATTTCCTCATATTTTCATATTCATAAGACTGATTAATCCCATTCATAAACATATCTCTACTTTCCACATCTTCCGTCAAATTCTCCTTCAAAAAGCATCTTTAGTTCCAAATCATTAACCACACTTCTTTTTCATCGCCGATAAATAATCATTTTTTTAATGATATTTTCCCAATTCACACACATTCCAAGCCTTTTTTTATCAACATCTGATCCAGCCAAATCTTAGTCGTTCTTCCATTTCCCTCATAAAACGAATACATTATATTCATCTCAACATATTTTTTTCAATTATTTCCTCAAAAATTATTTTTCAGGCATTTTAGAAACTGTCTTTAAATTATCTTCAAGATACATCGCACGACAAAACACAGTATCGCCTTTCCGAATATCATGTTCCCGTATTTTTCCCTGCAGTCCCATAACATTCCTGAAACAAATACCAATGTATTTTTCTTCAAAGCCTTCAAAAAGTTCCCGCTTGAATATTTTTTTAATATTCCATTATCAAATAACTCTTTTTGCCCGTTTTTTTACTCAAAAAAATTCTTCTTCGTCTTGAGAAACTAGCCTTTTTAAAATTTTATCACTCTCGTTTCCCCAGCTGTATTTATTATTTGCCATTTGTTTTTCCTGCTTTCATAAAATTATTTCCATTTTTTTGAAAAAAACCATTGAATTATATAATGCTTCAAATAAAGGAAGTTTTACTACCGCTGTTGCCCTTTCAGAAAAAATTATTTCATCTTCTCTTGTTTTTATTTCTAACATTCCTCCAAAATTTCTGGAAACTTTTATTGACTGTAGTCTATTCCACGGATAAATTGCACCATCCACAACTAATCCTTCTTTTTTTATTATCAACTTATTATTTGGATTTTCAAAAACTTTACGAGCTTCATTTTGAAGTCTGTCAAGAGGCACAACTTTATCTCTCATAGCACGATAAACTCTATCTCTACGCTTTCCAAGAAAATCTCTTTTACGGTAATCAGCTTTTATGTCTTCTTCTGAACGTACACCAAAAAAACTTCTTCCCCACCTGAATTTATAATTTCTTTGGAAACAGGGATTCTGTCAAGCAGATGGTTTTTTAGAAGACTATGTATAGTTTGTGATGGAAAAGCTATTTCGGATATTGTTCTCCAGTAATTTTTATTATTTCTATAAGCTAGGAAATCCCTGAATATGTTGTTATTATAAAAATATTCCAAAGATTTATAATCTATATCTTCATTTTCAACATTTGCAACAAAAAGTATTTTTCCTTTAATTCTACAGTTCTTATCCCATTAAACAATATCGTCATCAATATCGAAAAAAACAGAAAAATGCCGAAACTATCACACCAAGCATCGCCACTTGAAAAAAAGGCATCAAAAATCCCAGAAATTCCACCAATAATAACCCATTTTAATAAATTTCTATACGTAACTGTGCTAAATTTTATAAACACTTTCTGATTGTCTGAAATATCCACACAGTTTACTATTTTTTTCTTCTTTCCTCCCTGATTCTGACTGCTCTCTCATTCTTTCCGTTTCTACGTAGCTTTTTTTCATCTTTCATAATTTTTTTATCCTCCTAAGTTTTTTTGTATTTTTTTATTTAAAAATTATTTTTTTCATTCCTTTTTAAATTTTTTTCCAAATGAAATTAAATCCTACTCCAAACTTTCCAACTCCCCACTCTTCACATCCCACTCTTCCATTTTTCTCCATCTCTTCTTCTTCCAGCCTGTCCAGCTTTTCCTGCACTTTCATCAGTTTTTTTCCATATTGTTTTCTTTTTCCAGCCTTTTTCGTATTCTGCGTTCAAATTTTTCTCTCATTTCTGTGATTTTTTTCCATTTCCTTTTCCAGTTTTTTTCAATATCACGTTTCAATTTTTGCGATTTTTTTCTTGACTGTTCCTTTTTGCTCCTGATATGACAATTTTTTTGTTCTTCTTTTGTTTCAATGTCAGTTGCAGTCGGATTCGATTTATTATTTTTTTCAAACTTTCCTTGTAATCTTCGTAATTTCCTTTAAATTTCGTAAGACCATTTTCATCAAGATAGTAAATTGTATTACAAACTGTGTCTAAAAAGTGTCTGTTGTGAGAAACAACAAGCATTGTTCCGTCAAAATCTTCCAATGCGTCTTCCAAAACTTCAATTGAATAAATATCCAGATGGTTTGTCGGCTCATCTAAAATTAGGAAATTCGCCCTTTGCATATACAATTTTAAGAATGAAACTCTAACTTTTTTTCTCCACCGCTCAATTTTTTTCTACTTTTTTTCAAAAACATCATCGCCTGAAAAATAAGAAAGCTCCTGCAAGTGTTCGTAAATATTCTTCCGTCAAATTTAGAGAATTATTAATTTCCTGCAAAATATTGTTTGCTGGAGTTAAATCCATGTGATTTTGGTCGTAATACCCGACTTTTTACACGAGAACCGTACTCGATAGTTCCTGAATCCTGTTTCAATTTATTTACCAAAATTTTTAGCAAAGTCGATTTCCCAATCCCATTTTTTTCCAATAATTCCGACTCTTTCGCCACGGAATAGCTGAAAACTCACATTATTCAACACTTTTTTTATTTTTCGAAACTTTTTGAAATTCCATTCACTTTTTAAAAACATTGTCACCAGTAATCGTATCTGTTTCAAATTTCAATTTCATTCTTTGCGGATTAAAAACAGGGTCGTCCATTCGCTCAATTCTATCCAGAATTTTTTGTCGCCCTTTTGCTTGTCTAGCCTTTATTCCAGCACGGAATCTGTCAATGTATTCTTCCATTTTCTTAATTTTTTTCCTGCTCTTTTTTTCGTAACGCTTCATTTCCCCTTTCAAAATCATCTCTTTTTGAATGATAAATTCAGAAAAATTCCCATCATATTTATGCAATTTCTTATTCTCAATTTCAAAAATTTTTGTTACAAACATTATCTAAAAAAATCCTATCATGTGAAAACAAGCAAAAACGCCTTCGCATACCGTTTCAAATAATCTTCTAACCACTCAATTGAAACCAAGTCCAAATGGTTTGTCGGCTCATCTAAAATTAATAAATCTGGCTCAGACAACAACAATTTTGCAAGTGAAACCCTAGTTTGCTCTCCACCGCTCAAATCTTTCAGCACCAAATTGTAATATTCCTCAGTCAGCTCCAGCCCAGTCAAAAATCTGCTTTATCTTATACTCAATATCATATCCGCCCTTCGCCTCATAAAGCGACGACAACTCCGCAGACTTATTAATCAATTTTTCCAGCTCATCATTTTCAGCCGTTCCCAAAAGCAAATTAACCTTCTGAAGTTCATACCAAATTTCCCTCTCTTCTGCAAAAACCGACATCATCTCTTCATAAATCGTATTTTTTTCATCCGAAAAACTCATGATTTTTGCGACAAATATCCAATTTTCATCGAAGCACTTTTTCACAATATTCCCAACTTCATTCAAATTATCTTCCGCCCCATCAATTCGCTCTCTATCAAGTAACATCCGAATAATCGTCGATTTCCCAGCTCCATTCACCCCAACAAGCCCAATCTTATCCTTCTCCTCAATCGTAAAATTAATATCCTTCAATATATATTCCCCAGCAAACTGCTTATACACCCTATTAAATTGCACTAAACTCATCAAATTCCTTCCTTTTCTCTATTTTTTTATCAAATTATTTTTTTTATATCTTATATTTTAATTTTATTCGTTAAATTATATCATTTTTTTGATATTTGTTTACAATGTTTGGGAATTTCTCATTAAAGAAATTTTTTTCTTTTTAAATTTGACAATAATATTAAACTTTGATATAATTTATATATGTACTTTTTTTAAAAAGGAGGTAATTTTATGAACAAAAAGAAAAATTAACACGGTTGTTGGTTCAATTGGAGCATTTATTGGAGTTTTTTTGTGTTTATAACCTATATTCCTCAAATTATTGCTAATTTAGGAGGAGAAAAAAAGCTCAGCCTTGGCAACCTCTTACAGCTTCGATTTCTTGTCTAATTTGGGTTATTTACGGATGGACTAAAGAACCTAAAAAGATTTTTATTCTTATCGTTCCAAATTTAGCTGGAGTGATATTAGGATTTTTTTAACTTTTATTACAGCTTTATAAATTTTTTTATTTATAAAAAAATGAAATTTACTATTAAATATTTTTTTATTATACTTTTTATTTAAAAAAACAAAAAGAGGTTTTATGCCTCTTTTTATTTTATCAGAAATTTTTTTATTTATTTTTTTCTAGTATATAAGCAAAAAAATATGTTATTTCGAAAAGTTTTTTTCTAGTATAAGTTGAAAAAAACTTTTTAATTTATGATATAATTTCTTGTATATATTAATATAGGTGGTAATAAAAATGATAAAAAGAGAGCAATATTTAAAAGAAATTAGGAAATTTATGGATAAGCCGATAATAAAAAGTTATTACTGGTATGCGTAGAAGCGGGAAATCTATGATTTTAAAAATTAATATCTAAAGAACTTGAAGAAAAGGGAATTAATAAAGAAAATATTATTTTTTTATTAATTTTGAGTCTTTAATGTTCGCCGAATTTTGCAAATTTTCAAAAAAATTATATAGCTATATTATTGAAAAAAATCAAAAAAATTTAGCTGGTAAAATTTATATTTTACTCGATGAAATTCAAGAAGTTGCTTCTTGGGAAAAAAAGTAATAAATTCATTGCTAGTTGACTTAGATTGTGATATTTATATCACTGGTTCGAATGCTAATTTATTATCTTCGGAATTGGCTACCTACATTGCAGGAAGATATGTTGAAATAAAGGTTTTTTTCCTTTATCTTTTTAAAAGAATTTATAGATTTTTTTCCAAAATTCAAAAATCCAGAAAAAAATTTACAGCAATGAAGAATATTTTTGAAAAAAATATTTGCAATTTGGAGGTTTACCTGCCATCCACAATTTTAATCAAGATAAAACTTCTATTTATCAATATTTGACTGATATTTATAATTCTGTCTTGCTAAAAGATGTTGTTGCGAGAAATAATATAAGGGATATTGAACTTTTAGAACGAATAATTTTATATTTTTTTGACAATATTGGAAACATTTTTTTTCTGCCAAAAAAATTTCAGATTTTTTTGAAAAAGTCAAGGTAGAAAGTTAAGCGTTGAAACTGTTTACAATTATTTAAAAAGCACTTGAGAATGCGTATATTATTTCAAAAAGTTCAAAGATATGACATAAAAAGGAAAAATCCATTTTAGAAACACAAGAAAAAAATTTTTATCTTCTTGACTTAGGTTTAAAAACATTCTCAATTAGGGCTACAAAGCAAACGACATCGCTAGTCATCTTGAAAACATCATCTATTTAGAATTATTAAGAAGAAAAATACAATGTAAATATCGGAAAATTAAAAAAACAAAAGAAATTGATTTCATCGCACAAAAAGAAGATAAAAAAATTATATATTCAAGTAACTTATCTTTTAGCCTCAGAAAAATACCATTGAACGAGAATTTTTCTCCATTAAAAAAACATTGAAGATAACTATCCAAAAATATGTTCTTTCTATGGATAATTTAAGTGAATATAATATAAATGGAATTCAGCGAAAAACGAATTATTGATTTTTTTATTGGATTTATGATTTTGGAATTATAGTAAAAAAATTTTTTTATTTTAAAATATTTTTATTTTACTGATTTTTATAATACAATGACATCACGAATATGAAAAAAATTTTTATCCAAAAAAATTTTCAAAATAATATACTAAAAATGAAAGAGAACTAACCAAATCAGTTCTCTTTTTTTACTATATCAAACAAAGCCATAGTTTTACTCTACTACTCTCAAAAACTCTACAATTTCTCACAAATAAAAAAACGAAATATCTTTTAATCAATATTTCTGATTTAGAAACAAAAAAATTCCACTTATTTTACTTATTTCTTTTTAAAAATCAATTTATCATCTTCAAGTTTTTTTCAATGATTCCGTATTTTTTTCATAATATGACTGTTCATATTCAAAATCTATCAATATCTTATTTTCATAACATCTTTTCAAAATTTCTTTTTATCTCCATATTTGAAATATCAGAAAAAAATATCATTTGGAGAAACGCTTTCTGTTTCTATTTTATAAACTTTTTCTGTAATTTCCCAAATATCAGTTGTTCTCACTATTACAAAAATTTGAATCTTCCCAAAACAAATTATTTTCATAAATCAATGAATAATCTTCATCTTGAAAAAAAGAATATCTCCTTGAATATCATCTTCAGCTACTATAATTTTTATTTCTCTTAACTTTTTTTCACCTTTAATAATTATGTCTTTAATAATATTTTTCTCCTATCTCGATTCTCTTCGCTTCACTTTTTCTAATAACTTCTTCAGGATTTCCTTCCTCATCACACCACTGAAAATGTAAAAAAATTCTTTTTGTTTCTTTCAATAAATATCCTTCTTTTTTTGGTAATCATCTTCAAAAAAATATTTTCAATTTTATTTTATTTTTAAGATATTTAAATAATTCTTTAAAAAAATTTATTTTTTTTCAAGTTCAACAATTCTTCTATTCTCAGAATTTCTTTCTTTTATTTTTTTCTTTCATTGATGCTAAATATTCTGTATTTTTTTGCAATTCTTTTTTTAAATCATCTATTTTTTTATAAATCGAAATCCACCATTTTTTTCCATATTTACTAATTGAAGTAAAAAAATAGCAAATTGTCCATTAATCCCAACAAAATTTCCAACAGCAAATCGTCCTTTAGATAAACGATAATATTCAAGCAACTCATCTTTTTCCAATTTTTTTCTAAAAATTTTTTTCATAAAATTTCCTCCTTAAAAAAATCATCTTCTCATAATATTAACTTTCAATTCCCCAACAATTTTTTTATCACAAAAAAACAGTTGAAATCCAAAGTTTTTTTCATAAATAAATTCTTTTCTCCCAGAAAAAAATTATTTTTTTCTCCAAAGTAACATCCAAAAAAATTCAAAAAAATCTTTTTTTCAATTCCCAAAGCAAAAAGCATAAATATACATTTGCTGAAAAATTTTCGATTAATTCATCTTCACTTGAAAAAAAGTGGGAACTTCCAATTTTTTTCAAAAATTTAAAATGTATTTTCTGAATGATTCAATTTCATTCATGGCCAAAAAGTCCATTTTCAGTATATCGCACGATTAATTTCTTGTAAATGAAAAAAATAAAAATTACAAATGTCAGTGGAATTAAAAATATAAAAATCTTAGTCCAAATATGAACGCAATATTTGGTAACATAAAAACTATACAATGAAAAATAAAAAAATGCCAATGCAATAAAAAAATTTCTAGTATTTTTTTGGGATATACTTAGAAAAATATCGGTAAAAAAATGATATTCTTAGCCAAAAGACTTTCCAAGAAAAAAACGATTATTGCAGATTTAAAACTATAAGTCCAAAAATTCCCTTTCCCCACTTCCAAATTTTACATCTTTACTTGTCATTATAATTGAAGCTAAAATAACTCCAAAATAAAAAAATATAAAAATCCTGAATTTTTTTCTTGTAAATTATAAATTCTTCCAATTTTTTTCAGGCGACCAAAATGAACCTAAAAACTTTTTTTCTTCGTCCTTTTATAAATCTCAAACATTTTTTTCAAAAAAAGGATCTAAAGATTTTTTTGATTATATGAACTACTCGAATAATTGCCGCTTGAACTACTCGATGAAGAACCCTTTAAAAATTACATTTATCAAAAAAAGCTACTAAAAAAAGTTATTAACACTTGTAAGACTTCTCTAAAAATCTCTTTTCTTCTATCAATATTTTTTTTCATCCATTTTCGGCAATTTCTCTCTATTCCCAGAACTTTGATAATCACTCAAAAATCCCCTTTTTCAGAATCCGCTAAAGCTATCTAAAAACCCATCGCTCTTCTGCAAAAAAAGCTCATCTTGTCTATAATAATTACTTTTTAGATTTTTTTCCAAATTTTTTTCTTATACAAAATATCTGATTGAAAACCCATATTTTCAAAAAAGTTTTTCTCTTTTTCGCAGTTATAAAATTTTTTTCTCAACCAAAGAAAAATATCCCAATATGAAAAATTTTTTTCTCCGGCCTAGAATTATTCAAAAATTCCAACTCCCATTGCAGAAATGCTTTTTCGGAACTTTCAAATTTGGAATGACATCTTTTTTTAAAAAATTTTTTTACCCCAAAAATTTTTACTGTCCAAAAGCAGTAAATCAGTAAAATTATAATCGCAATTATATAAATAATTGTTATTTCTCTCATAAAATCCTCCAATAATAATCAAAAAAAATTTCAAATGAAATTTCTTCATTATTCCTTCTCATTCTCAACTTCTTTCTCATCACTCCACTCATCTCTAGATTTACTAGAATTAAGAACATATCTAGATCCTGAAAACATTATTTTTTTGAGAACATACTTTTCATCTTTCCACTTTTTTTCTAGCATACACAAATGTTTTTTTCAAATGAATAAACTCTTGTCAATTCCAACAATGAAAAATAATCTCAAGACAAATCCGATAACAAAAAGCAAATCTTATAGTGTAAAATTGTTCTCCAAAAAAATATAAATTACGCCGTTATTGATAAATTTTCCTAAAAATTCCACCAAATATTCCAGTCGCTATTGCTGAAAGCCCGGAAACCATCGCATAAGCTCCCACATAAGCATCAGCAGGTTCTCCAGAAACTTCCATCATCAAATTTAATAGACTTAGTGTTATTGCTGTAAATCCAATCGCATCAATTACCGCGTACTGCAAAAAAAGCATTGACATTTTGTTATCCTGAGTCATCGAAAAAAATATGTAAGGACATAATATGTTGTAAAAAAATATTCCCATTCGTAACATCGTTTTATTCCCGTATTTATCAGAAAAATTTTCCATACACCAAATAAAGTACGCTTGACAAAAATTGCTGTTAAAACTCCCATTTGTGAAATAAACATTGTATTTACACCAAGTATTTTGATTCTATAGTATTCTGTCATTGGTTTCAAAAATTCCCATGTAAAAAGCCACACAGAAGCAAATCTTAAATAATCAACAAAATTCTTATTCTTAAAGGCTGTTTTTATACTCACTTTTTTAGCATCATCTCCTAAATCAGGAACATAATGAAGACACATAAATATTGCTGAACCTATTGCTGAAAGTGACATTGTTGTTGTCAAAAATAGCATTGCAATTTTTCTGTTAGGCATTGATAAAACATATCCATAAAATAAAGTATAAACTACGGTAGATAACGAAGAAAATAAATTACGCACTCCAAAATATTTCCCTCTTTCTTTTTTGTTAATAATCGTTGTCATTACCGCTGTCCACACATTATTCGAAAATGGTGAAACAATAGCATAAATGAACATTACCATAAAATATACTCCCTGTTTTCTCACATCAAAAAGAACAGCAAAAGGCATTACGCATATTACCAATCTTGAAAGGGTTGCTGCTATTACCATTGTCCTTTTTCTACTCCCAAGAATATTATTTACCTTACTTGTAAATATTTGCAATAGATATCCAGCCGTTGGTAAAGACGACACAATCGAGATAAAAAAAGAACTCATATTAAAAATAAATCGCCAGACTTAACAGTACAAAGCTCTGCATTCCTACCGAATATCCATTAAAAAAACATAACTTCTAATATTGCATATTTTTTTGTATTTTTCTATCGAACGTTCTCTATTCATATTTCCCTCCAATTTCTCCTGTCGCCTCAATTGACAATCTAAAAAAATAGACAAAGATGACTAATTCAAAAACTGAATAACCTCTTTTGCCTAACTGCATATTTATTTTATAATTTAATTATTTATTACCACCAAATAATTTACCAATCATTCCAGTCAAATCATCCATTACATTTCCATCTTTATTCGCATCTAATAAATTTGTAATCATACTCATAATTCCACCTTCTCCGCCAAAAATTTGCAGCAAGATTTGAAGTTAAATTGCTAATTCCTTGTGCGTCTAAATTATTTTTCCTTTTTTTCTGTTGTCCCAACGCTCCCAAAAACTAATGGTGCTAAAGTTTCTAACATCTTCAAACTTCCTTGTGCATCTAAACCGCTCGACTGAGAAACTGCATTTGCCACATTTTGTGTATTTCCACCAAATAAATGGCTCAAAATTCCTGCTCCATCTTTTAAATCTGGATTTTGCAAATAACTTCCAAGATTATTTAATACTGAGCCATCGTGCTGTTCCAACGCTTTATTCAATCCTTGTGCTTTTTTTCGCTATTATTTGCGTTTTTTTATTAACTCGTTTGCCAAAATTGCTGGTAGAGCCACTGCTACTCCATTTCTCGCTTCTGTGCTGCTTCCTCCAACTTGCTCGGCTAATTTTCCTAAATCTTGTCCTTGTAAAAAGTCCTAATAATGCTTCTAAATTCATTTTTTTCCTCCATTTTTTTCTTAAATTATTTACTTTCTCCCAATTTTGTTAATGCTTTTTCACTAGCTTTTTTTCTTATCAATAAAATTTAATTTTTGGAATACTTGTTACTGCCTTCTCATCTTCTGATTCCCTAGCAAAAAAATATAAGTTCTCCTGTTGCAGGATCTATTCTTATTCCATAAATTATGCCATTTGTATAGGTTAAAAAGGCTTGATAATTCCTTTTCTCCTAAATTTGACAAAAATTTTTGTATAAATTGCTCTAGCTTCTGAATCCTTAATATTTTCATCAGACACTTGTATCAAATTTACAACCATATTTTCAATAATTCCCAAATTTGCCCCATTTACATTATTAACCTTTAAAAAAATATGCTAGTTGCACTTAGTCCACTATAATCAAGGGCATAAACGGCATTTCCTCTTGAATGTATTTTTAGCATAATAATAATTTTTATTTTCATAAGTTAATTTTTTTCAAAAATTTTCAATACTTACTTTATTACTTTTAGATTTTTTTTGAAAATATTTCTATTATTTTTTTCTATTGAATTATTTGAAAAAAATGTTTTTCCTTTGCAGTTTTACTTTTGTATATTCTCAGGATTATCTCTTTTTCTTTCGCTTCACTCCCTTTTTTTATCACATCCTGCCATAAAAAAATAAATAAAAAAAGTAAAATTATATTCATTTTTTTATTCAGCATTTTTTTATTACCACCTATTTTTTTATACAGCAAAAACCACTTTAAAAACTAAACTTAAATATTGTATTCCCATTACTTTTTTTTAACTATTGCTATTGGAAAAAAATAGTTATCTATAGCAAGTAATTTTTTTTCTTTAAAGTAATCTCAAATTCCATAAAAAAATAGAAGTTATATTAAGTCAAACTTATAACTAATCCGCTGTTTAAATGGAAAAATAGTATAAATTCACTGCTTAAATGAGAAACAATATTAATTTTTCAGTTCAATATTAAAGGGATTATGTATATTTGATACATTATACAATATTAATCTTAATTTTTTTCCACATTTTTTTCATAAAAAAAGACTATTTATAAACAAGCCAAACTTATTTTAAATAGTCTTGGATTTTTTTAACTAAATTACGGCTAAAATTATAAATATATAACCGTAATTTTTCAATTAAAAAGAAAAAAATTTATTATTATTTTTTTCAATTCTTGTATAAGGCATTAAAAGCGATTTGTCTAGCTCTTTTTAATTGCTTTTTGCAATTTTTTTCTTTGAACTTTAGCTTCTAATCCTGTTACTCTCGCAGGAGAGATTTTTTTCCCTTATCATTCATAAAGTTTTTTTAATAATTCAACATTTTTATAGTTAATATCTTCTACTTTAAATTTAACTTTTTGGTCTTCTTTTTTTCTTCTTTTTAAATTCTGTAACTGGTTTTAGCTCTCATTAATTTGCACCTCCTAAAAACTTTTATAGCAATTTTTTTATAAAAACTTGCCTAGTTACTAAAACGGAAAAATCTTCATTATCATCCGTATCGTCATCATTTTCATATGTATTATTATGAACTGGTTTACTTCCGCTATTTCCGCCATTTCCATTATAAGGCTGATTTTTGCTGATACCCGCCATTATTATTGCTAGTTCCTGAACTTTCAACAAACTCAAAACTACTTACAACAACTTTTGTAGATTTTCTTTTTTCGCCGTTTTGTTCGTAACTGCTTACATTCAAACGTCCTTGCACAAGAATTTTTTTCTACCTTTTTCTAAAATATTCAGCAATGGTTTCTGCTGTCTTTTTCCCAGGCAATACAGTCAATAAACTCAGCATCATCTTTCATTTTTTTGCACAGCCAGCGTAAAACTAGTATATGCTTTACCTCCTGAAGTATACTTTAATTCAGGATCTCTTGTCATTCTTCCCATTAATATTACTACGTTCATAATTTCCCCCTAATTATAATATTTTTTTAACCTCAAATTTTTGTATTTATCAATTATAATACTTTTAAATTAGTCGTTTTTTTAACAATCATATATTTTTAAAAATTGATTCATTAATATTTAATTTTGATTCAATTTCAGTAAATTTAGTTCCATCTGCTTGGAATGTTGTTAAAACATAGTATCCATTTTCTTTTTTTTCTTAATTGGATAAGCTAATTTTCTATCTCCCCAAACTTCTGTCTTAACTTCAGTCGCTCCTGCAACTTTTTAATGTTTCTTCTACAAATGCAACTCCAGCTTGTTTTTTTCTTCATCTGTTAATTGTGTAGATAAAATAAACATAATTTCATAATTTCTCATTTTCTTTCTCCTTTCCTATGGCTTTTTTTAGCCCTACTTCTAAAAATAGAGCAGGTTCTATAATTATACCAAAAAAAGCCTAATAAAATCAAGTTATTTTCAAAAATTTATTTAAATTCTTTTGATATTATATCCAAATATATTCTTAAAAAAACAAAAAAATTTCAAGAAATTCTTTCTTTTAAGTTTATTATTAAGATCGACTTATGTAGTGAACTACTCTTGCTTTTAGAAGCGAGAGCTTCTTGGGAAGTATCTGCTTTTGCTAGCCAAATATATTTACCAAGCTCTTCGGACAGTCCCTGCCCTGTTTTTTTTATTTTCCTAATATTCCAACATCAATTTTCCAATGTTTTTTATATTCAGTGCCGCATTGTAATCTCTATCAATTTCAATTCCACAGCACTCACATTTATAACTTCTTTCTGATAATTCCAGTTTCTCTTTAATATTTCCACATCTACTGCAAGTTTTCGACGATGGAAACCACTTATCTATCTTCAAAAATTGTTTCCCTAAAAATATCAGTTTATACTCAAGCATTCTCAAAAACATTCCCCATCCATTATCTCCTACACTTTTACCAAAATTTAATACCTGGCTCATCCCTTTCATATTCAAATCCTCAACAACCACAGCATTATATGTTTCAGACAATTTTTTTCGATAATTTATGTAGAAAAATCTCTTCGACAATTTTTTTGATATATTCATGCAATTTTTGATATTTTCACTTTTTGTTTATACCAATTTTTTTAGAAAATTTCACTTTTTCTCGATAATGATTTTTTTGTAATTCTTTCAATTTTTTTCTCCAACATCCTAAAAATATCTTGGATAATCAGCTCTTTGGTTTTCAGAACTGACAAATAATTCAGACATTGAAAAAAATCAAGTCCAATTACTTTATCACTATTTGGCATTTTTTTGAATTTCTTTTTTTCAAATTCCGTCAAAATAGAAACATAATAATTTCCATTGCTGTTTGTCAATGTTACCGACTTTATTCTATAATTCTTTGGTATTTCTCTATGATATTTCAATTTTATTCTTTTCAATTTTGGCAAAACCAAATATTTGTTTTTCCTCAATTCGTATTGAATTATTCACACAATTTGTCGTGTAACTTTTAACATTATTCTTTTTTTAGATTTGAACCTTGGAAATTTTGCCCTCTTCTGAAAAAAAGTTCGTAAACGATCGTCTTACATTTAATTGAGCATTTGAAAGTGCCAAACTGTCTACTTCTTTCAAAAAAATTGACTTTCACTTTTCAAACTGGCAGGTGTAATTATTTTATTTTTTTCCAGTTTCTTCATAAAATTTATTCGCAGTATACAAAAATCGTATTGTAAACAAAACGAACACATCCAAAAAGTCTTATTTATCAACAATTTTTTTGTTCCTTATTTGGATAAATTCTGTATTTGAATGCTAAATTATATTTCACAAAAATTACACCTCCTTTTTGATTTTTGAATATTATTTTTTTAATTATTTCTCTTCGATATTTTATACAAAAAAATTGTATCATAGGCATATCCTTTTTTTCAATTTTTTTTACAAAAAAAGGAGAGTGTACATAATTTTGTGTAAACTAATAGATGAATTCAGTAAATTCAATACTTTTGCCGTTCTATTTACACAAAAAAATTTTTTTACACACTCAAAAAAACAATTCATCTCCCACTTGTAGAAGTCGGAGACTTCTTGCTATCTTTTTGTTAAAGTAATTCTACTTTACAAAGTCATCAAAATTTTTGTATTTTACTTTGACAATATTAGACTTTTTAAATTTAATTACTCTTCAAAAAAATGGCGACAATACAAAAATCTCCTGGATCTTCCACTTTTTTTCTTCCTCTTCTTCATAATCATTTTCTTCATTTTTTTATAATTAATTTTTTTCGTTATTTTCTTCTTCTTTAACTTTTTCTTCCGATGGCGCAAATCTTATTGTTTGTGAAGATTTTGCATTATTTGAAAAAGATTCTTCTTCAAAATCTGTCGCCACTAATGATACGCTTATTGTACCTTCCAATTCGGGTTCCATAATATAACCCCATAATAAATTAGCTTTATCATGCCCTGCTTTTTCTGAGATTGTTTGAGCAACTTCCTGTATTTCCTGTAATCCAATATCTGGACCAGCTGTAACGTTTATCAAGATTTTTCTTGCACCTTCGATAGATTTTTCCAATAGCGGGCTGTTTAATGCCTGAGCTGTTGCACTCTTGGCTTTTTCATCGCCATTTGCTTCCCCAAATCCTAGCATTGCAATTCCAGAATTTTGCATAATAGATTTTATATCTGCAAAATCTAAATTTACAATTCCTTGTTTTGTAATCAAGTCAGAAATACCTTTTATTCCCATTTTTAAAACTCCATTTGCCTCTTTAAATGCATTCATTAAAGAGATATTCATTCCAGGTATTTCAAACAACCTGTCATTTGGAATAGCAATTAAAGTATCTACATTCTCTCTTAAATTGTCAATTCCAAGTGCGACGTTATTTTTCTTTAACGGCCCTTCAAAAACTAAAAAGGCTTAGTTACAATAGCTACAGTTAAAAATTCCCATTGCTTTTTGCCACTTCGGCAATAATTGAGAAGCTCCTGTTCCAGTTCCACCACCCATTCCGGCAGTTATGAATAACATATCTGTACCTTCCAGAACATCTTTTATTTTTTCTTCTGATTCCTTTGCAGCAATTCTCCCTTTCTCAGGATCTGCACCGGCTCCCATTCCTTTTCCTAAAAGTACTTTTTATAGATGCCTTTGATCTATCTAAATCTTGCTGATCTGTATTTATCGCTATAAAATCAACAGTTGTTATGTTGCTCTCTATCATATCGTTTATTGCATTTCCACCTGCTCCACCTACTCCCACTACGCTTCAGTTTCGTCTGCATTGCTAAAGTTATCCATTTTTTTCCTTGCTACTCAAATTAACTTAATAACTTTTAAAGTAGCTTCTCCTTTCTCTTAATTTCACGTAAAATATCATTTTACAATAATTTTATCTATAAATCTCAAATCCATAGAAATTACTGGTCCTTTTTTTCTTATTTTTTTTCGTATAATTTATATGCTTCTTCATATTTTTTTCTGTTACTGTTGTTTCTGTTATTATTCTTACATTATTTGTAAGAAGTATTTCGTAATTTTTTTCAGATTGCCTTATTTCTGAAATCATAGCATAAAAGTCTTTGTTTTTTTATTCTCGAAAGTATAGTCTTCATTGCATTTAGACTTTCATCATCTGTGTAATCTATTATAGGAATATTTTTTTGCAGGTTCTTCCAGAATATCACCGTATATATTTAAATCCTTGTCTGCTAAAAAGTGTTTCATTTCCCTTTTTTTATATAAACATATGGCTCTCTTTCCTCCAGAACAACTTTAATTTTTACTTGGAAAAAGTTTTTTTACTGATACTTTTTTTACTCGCACATCGCTTTTTATATGATTTTCAATATCATTCGTATTTAAATATACGATATTTTTTTCCCCTTCATTTGTTCAAGCTGAGCTGTTATATCCTGTCTAAGCAGATCAAACTTACCTTCCCACCAGAACTTCCTGAACTTTAAAAATAATCAGTCTCAATAAACATTTTACCCAAAAACATTATCCCTGCCAATAAAAAACAGTAAAATCAATACTTTAACCGGTTTTTCATTTTTAACTCCGTTTTTTTATATTATTATACACTTTTTTTGAATTTTATTCAATATCTTAAATAAATTTATTTAAATTTATTAATGAAACCGCTCCAAAAACAGAACTAAAAGACTATAATTCTTTTATTTTTAAAAACCCATATTTTAAAAATTTTTTTAATTTAAATTTTTATTAACTTTTTTTAGAATTATAATCTCTGTTTCTAATTTTATTCCAAACTTTTCAAAGACAACTTCCTTAACATGTTCAATAACTGAAATAACATCATTAAAAAGTGGCATTACCTAAATTTGTAACAAAAATTTGGATGCTTTTGTGGAAACTCTCTGCATCTCCAACTCTATATCCCTTCAAATCGGCATCAGAAATTAATCTTGCCGCAAATTTTCCTTCTGGATTTTTAAATGTACTTCCTAAATTTGGCAAATCCAATGGATGTTTCACTTTTCTTTGTTCCCTTTTATCCTCTGAAGCGACCTTTGTCAAACCCAAATCCAAATTTAAAAAGAGCAGAAACTACAATCCACTTATTTTCCTTTATTTCAGTAGTTCTATATTTAAAATTCAAATCTGTTGTCTTAATTTTTACAATTTCTCCATCATTTTTACAAACTTCAACTTCCTCAATACAGTCAAAAATCTCTGTTCCATAAGCTCCACCGTTCATATTGACAAGCCCACCAACAGATCCTGGGATTCCCAGTAATATTTTTCCAGTCCTGAATAATTATTTTTTTTCCATAAATTCTATCAGATCATCCAAGTCCAGTCCAGCTTCTACCCTTACAAGATCGTAGTTATTCTCTTTATTTTCATCTCCAGCTTTTTTTCTTCATTTCTAACTTTTTTTCAACTGTTATATTTTTTTCAGTCTTTTTAACGACAAAAAAACTTATATCTAAATTTCCATCGTTAATAAGAGTATTTGTTCCATTTCCCAAAAGGAAAAATATTGCTTCTAGTTTGTAAAATTTCCTTTAATTCATTTTTTTATCATCTATGAAAAATAAGCTCTCTTGCAGTTCCGCCAACTTTCATATTTGAATATTCCTTCATTTTGGCATTTTTTTATTATTTCCATTTTCTATTTTACTTCTCCTTTTTTTGGATTTCTACTTTATTAATTATAATTATTTTTTTCCATCTTTTTCAAATCATCCGCAATTGCATGAGCTACTCCTGATACACTTCCAGCTCCCATAAATACATAAGTATTTCCACTATTTCTATCATTTTTTTATAATATTTTCAATTTCCTCCTGAGTTTGCACCCTCACATTTCCTCCGATTTTTTTCAGCAAGCAATTCTGAAGATACCCCATAAGTATTGTCTTCACTTGTCGCATATATTGGAAGCAGAATTAAGTCATCGGCTTCCTTTAATGAAGTTACAAAGTCATCAAAGAAGAATTTTTGTACAGCTATATCGATGCGACTGAAAAAAATTACAGTTACTTTTTCCCTTTTTCAGTCTTATGTGCTGCAGTTATTGTAACTTTTTACTTCTGTTGGATGATGTGCATAATCATCAATTATTCTTAAATTATTATCATAAATAACTTGGTATCTTCTCTTTGCCCCTTTTAAATTTTTAAAAATTCTTTCCTTTACTTTTTTTCATATTACAATTAAATTCATGAGCAAAAATAAATTACTGGAAGCGAATTTGCAACATTGTGCTCTCCAGGAATGCTCAAGCTGAATGTTCCCAAATCTTCACCTTTTTTTCACAACTTCAAAACTTGTTATTCCATTTTCCACTCTTATATTTTTTTGCATAAATATCAGCAGTTTCATCCTTTATGCTATACCATGCTATATTTTTATTCTTCAAATTAAGCCCAACTTTTCCGACAGTATCTTTACAAAGAACTGCAATTCTTTCTGTACTGTCGATAAATTGCTCAAATGATTTCTTTATATTTTCAAATGTTCCGTGATGATCCAAGTGATCGGCTTCTACATTTGTTACAACAGAATATTTTGGTTTTATATACAAAAAAATGAATTGTCACTTTCATCAGCTTCAGCAATAAAAATATTCTGAATTTCCAATTTTACTGTTACTTTGAATTTCAGGAATTATTCCTCCAACTACAATAAATGGCTCTTTTTCCAAAAGTGCCACGCTCATCATTGAACTTGTAGTAGTTTTTCCGTGAGTTCCCGCTACAGCGATTCCATCAAATCTGTTCATTATTTCTGCAAGCGACTGTCCTCTTTTTATTTTTTTATATTATTGTCAACAATATATTTATATTCTGGATTTGTTTCTTTAATTGCTGTTGAATATACAAATAAGTCTATTCCCTTATCTTTTACATTTTCTTCAACTTGCCCGATGTAAACCTTTATTCCCATATCTTCCATATCTTTTGTCACAGCTTTTCTTTCTAAATCTGAACCTGCCACATTAAATCCATCTGCTGCTAAAATTTTTGCAAGTCCACTCATTCCAATTCCATTTATTCCGCTAAAATACACGTTATTTACTTTTTGTTAGCATAATTTCCTCCAAATTTTCTTTTTTTCCTGTTTTATAATTTATTTCTATGTTCTCTGTTTAAAGTCCCATTTCATTTACTATTATCTCCGCTGAATTTCCCTTTTTCAAGGTTCTTACATTTTCACTCATAAATTCCAGCATTGAAGCCTGTCCCACTATTGACAGAGCCTCATCTATCGCCTCTTCTGCAGTTTCATTTGTAAATATTTTTGCACCATTTACATATTCCAGCACATCTGCATTTTTCCTTTTTGTCCGACAAAAATCGTATGGAATCAATACCGATGGCTTTTTCCAGCTGGATAAGCTCAGAAATAGTTGAAGCTCCAGCACGGCAGATTACAATATCAGAAGCTGCCATCAGTTCTGGCACATTTTCAAAATACGGCTCAACTACCGCTGTTCCAAAATCTCTTATTCTGTAAGTCGAAGCCTCATAATTATCCTTCCCAGTTGCCCAAAATAATCTTATTTCCCCATCTGATGAAAGTGTTTTCCACTTTTTCAAGATAGCCTCATTTATATTTTTAGCTCCCAAACTTCCACCAATTACAAGAATTACTTTCTCATCATCCTTTATATTCAGTTTTTTTCTTTCTTCAGCTTTATTTTTCCCATAAAATTCTTCCCTCAATGGATTTCCAGTCACAACAAATTTGCCTTTATATTTTTCCTTAACACTTTCAAGCGTATTTTCAAAAGCGACAAATACTTTTTTTGCTCCTTTGTAAAACCACTTATTTGCTTGACCCATTGTGTGATTCTGCTCCTGAAGGTAATATGGTATTCGTAGCACATTAGCCGCTACCAATACTGGTATTGTTATATAATTTCCAAATGCTATTATTTTTGTAGGTTTTTCCTTTTTTAGCAGCTTTATCGTATCCATCGTTGCTTTCATCATTTTAAATACAGATTTTATACTTCTTAACGGCAATACATCAAGTCCTATAAATCTAAAGTTTTCCTTTGGCACAATGTCCTTTTCCATTCTATGCTTCGTCCCAATAAATAAAGTATCTATTCCCTTTTCCCTTACTTTTTTTGCAATTGATAAGGCAGGATAAATGTGTCCACCTGTTCCACCTGTAGTAAATACTACTTTTTCCATCGCTTATTCTTCCTCTCGTTTTATTTGATTTATTACATCATATAGTCAATTTCATTTAACTCATCCAGCTGATTTCCCATTTCCTGCTTATAGACTGTTCTTATTATATTATAGACAATGCCCAGCATCAACATCATCGCAACCATTGTACTTCCACCGTAGCTCATCATTGGAAGCGGGATTCCTGTAGAAGGGATTATTTTACTTGTAACTGCCACATTTCCAATTACCTGTGTTGCAATTATTATAAAAATTCCAGCTAAAAAGATATTTTGCATACAAGTCTTTTTACTTTTTTTAAAGTAATTCCAATTATAATTAATAAAAGTCGCATATAACCCAAGCAGAAATAATATTCCTAAAAATCCATTTTCTTCAGCATATCCCGAAAAGATATAATCTGTATGTATTTCTGGCAAAAATCCATATTTCTGGAATCCATTTCCATAAAATTTTCCAAAAATCTTACCGTTAGATATTGCAATTAACGACTGCGTTGTCTGGAATCCAATTTCTTTAGAAGTATGCTCCGCAATTCTGCTTGCCCTATACCCAACTTTCATTACTCCAAACCATCCTAAAATCCCGCCTAGTCCCGTATAAAGTGCAATTATTGAAAATTTTAATTCTGAAACAAGTAAATAAGTCATTCCAATTATTGCAATCTGAACTGTATTACTAAATGATTTTTTTCAAATAAAATAAGAAACATATAGACTCCTGTAGTTCCCATTATAACTATACTTGACAACCATGGATGCTTACTTATCTTATTCCGTATTTTAAGATTATACACAAGTGTTGAAAGAACTACAATCAATATCAGCTTTACAAATTCCGAAGGCTGAATACGCATTCCCATTCCAAGGTCAATCCAACGTTTAGCTCCATTTTTTTAGTTGTTCCTATCACTAAGACCATCACAAGTGAAAAAAAGCACCTATAACATATAAATATTTTGTTATTTCCCTGTATTTTTTTATAATTAAGATTAGCAGTAACCAAAAAGCCTAGCCATCCAAAAATTAACCATATCATTTGCCGCATTAAATAATAATAGCTTACTTTATTTTCATTTTGTGCCCTTGGAGCACTAAGGCTTGCCATCGTTATGATGCTAAGTGCTGAAAGTATTAAAATTACTATTATAAATCCTGTCCCTAATATTTTTTTCCTATTCAATTTTTTTCTCCTAAATTCCATTTTTTTCCAAAAGAAAAAAACTATTTCCCAATAATTTTTTTCTGTCAGTTCCTTAAATACTTTTTCCCCTATGTTCAAAAACTCTTGAATTGGCAAAAACTAGAAGTCGCAGGTGAAAACAGCACTGTCTGATCCTTTGAAAAAAATCCACATTTTCCTTTTAAATAATTCAGCACATTTTCAACTGTCTCTAAATTTTTTTATAATTCTTATATCCAACTTTTTTTCCATATCATCAATCAAAAATCTGAGCATTATCTCCAATCAAATAAACAAAATCAACTTTTTCCTTAACTCTTTTTAATTAAAGGCATATTATCAATTTTCTTATCATCTCCACCTAAAAATCATAATAATTGCATTATTAAACGAATCAATAGCCTTCAATGTCGATTCCACATTTGTTCCTTTAGAATCATTAATAAACGTTGTATTTCCTTTTACAAAGAAGTTTTCAAGCCTATGCTCCAATGCAGTTGTCGTTTTCAAAAAAATTCAACTAATTTTTTTCATTTTCCACATTCAATATTTTTTTGCCGAACTTATTAAAAAAACAGCATATTTTCCAAATTATGTTTCCCTTTTTAACGACAATTCATCCGTTTTCATCAAAATTTCTGAAACTTCATCAATTTTTTCTTCAAAATTTTGAATTTCATCAATACGGCTATTTAAATTCTTCATTACACGGATATTATTTTTCATAAACAAAAAAACTGTTCCCTTTGCCTGTGTACTCAAATATACTTTTTTTGAGCCTTTAATCTTTCATTTATTTCACTTCTTTTTATACAATTCATCAAAAACCTTATCATCTAAATTAATCAATGCAAAGTCATCTTCAGTCTGCTTATCAAAAAAATTGCAAACTTTGTAATATAATAATCTTCTACTGAATTATATCTTGTCAGATGATCTGGCGTCAAATTAATTATTCCAGCGATATTTGAATGAATTTGCGGATTATTCTCCAATTGATAACTGCTAAGTTCCAGCACAACATAATCCAGTTCTTCCTCATCAGCCACCAGCTTTGCAAATGAAAATCCGGCATTTCCAGCAAGTCTGGCACGAAATCCAGCAAAATTTAAAAGTTCTGCCATTTTTGTCGATGTCGTAGTTTTTTTCCATTTGTTCCAGTAAATGAAATAATTTTTTTATATTTTTTTATCCACATACTTATAAGCCAAATCTATTTCTGAAATAACTTTAACGTTCTTTTCCTTTGCAACCTTCAAAAGTTCCGCCTTCCAAGGAATTCCAGGACTTTTCACAACAAACTCAATTCCTCCTTCATTCAAAAGTCTAATCCCTTCCTCTGACGGCAATGCAACCTTATCATCTATCAAATACACTTCATATCCATTTTTTTTCCAGTAATTCCTTCGCACCAAGCCCACTTAACCCAGCACCAAATACAATCCCTTTTTATCCATGTGATTTCTTCCTCTCTATTCATTTCTATATTTCCAAATTTAAAATCCCTAAATATTCAACTAAACTGAACCTCCCACGACTAAAGTCGCAGGGTTCTAAAATCTTTAAAAATATTCAAAAATTTTCTAAGAAGTTTGATAGCTTTACACTATCCTTATTCTTTTAGGCGTGTCCAGCTTACCTCTATTGTATAGGACGCTTAAGTCCACAACTTTACTTTTTTTCTTAATATATTTAATGCTCCATTACAATCTGCATTTATGAGTTTACCTACACTTGTTTGATATAGTCCTCTTTTTATTCTTTTTTTCCACTGAATATATATTCTTTTTGATTTTCTTTATCATATATTGAATTTTATCTCCATCAAAGAAACTTGCTTTTTGATGTATAACTCTCTTCTTGTAGCTTAAATTCCATTCCATCTAGTTTACATAGATATATTAATTTATCTCTTAATTTTCCATATGGTATATTTACAAAAATTTTTGATTATTTATACTTCCTATATTTGAATTTCTTTGAAAAATCTTCATTATATCCTAGAACTATTCTTCCTATATCATTATTAAGACAATAATTTATTATTATTTTTTTCTGCTTTTTGAAAGATAATCTTCTATACGATTATTTCTCTTTCTAGCTATTCGCTTTTTGTCTTAATGTTGTCCGCTTAATCTTTTTGCTTATCTTTTATACTTTGTAATTTTTGCATTTATCTTATTATAGTATTGATTAATAGATTTTTAATTTTCTACCATCTATTATGAATGATGCTCCATTATTAGTTACACAAGTACAAAGATTATCTATACCTAAATCAATTCCTAGTGCATTGTTTTTTTATTTAACTTCCTTTGAACTTCTTCTACCTCATAAGTATATTGAATTTCAAAGTACCTAGAATGTTGTTTTTGGTATTATTCTGATCTCTTTTTATTTTTCTTGTTTTTTTAATACTGGTGGTAGCTTAATTTTAACTTCCTGATGAGTTTTCTTAAACGAATTTGAATAAGGAACTATCAGAATATCATCTTTTAATCTAACAAAACCTATAACAAGAGTAGTAAAAACCATCTTTAGCAAGATATTTAGGTAATTTTTATTTTTTTATTATCATATTGACCATTCTTAGCAAGTTTTAAAAAGTCCAAAAAAATGATTTGAAACTTCCGTCTACTTCTTTTTAGAATTTGTTGAGCCATATTAGAATTTAACTTCTTATAGTTCTCACTATTTTTTTAAGCATTTTATAGTTTTCGTTATAGCTTAAATACTTTTTTTATTTTGAAAAATAGTGTTGTCTAACATTATATATAGCTTCATTAGTTAAGTTCTTGGCTATATGGCACAAATATTTTAAATTTCTAAACTCTTTTTTTACTAAGATGTTTTTACCTGTTGTTTTAAAGTTAAATACATAGATATCACCTCCTTTTCATCAGAGATATTATACCATGTATTCTACATTTTATCTGTCAAAAAAAGTAATATATTTTAAATATTTTTTTAAAGTTTTTTTAAAACCCCACAACAGTGGGAAGCGTCGTTCACATAAATACGCTACCATTTATACAGTTCTCATGGCATATGTACTCCTTAATAAATTAAGGAGATTAGCCTTGAACCTCTTGTTATCTCTAACAAGCACAGACTATATCTTATCCATATCCTATTTCAAGGACTTAGGCGAAACCACTTCCAATACCTATCGCTTGTATTGTACTCCCCTCACGAGGGATAGTCGTTGAACTTTCCTTTTCAGGATTAGCTGCTGATTGTCTATTATCATAATGTTTAGGATTTAACCTTGCACCATCTAGTATATTTTTTCTGCTTTCGCCACCATCACACCTATACCATATTCTCACTTAAGTATTATGTTGTGGTTATACTAGCTTTAAGAGTTCCCAGCAATTCAGTTTCTTTGTTGCACGGTTTTGCTCCGTGTCTACATACAAGTTTCCCCATATGCTTACTAAAATTTTCGTGCAATTCATCTCACGACTAAAGTTGCGAGTGTTCTTGCACTATTTAATAAAAACATAATTTTTCAAAATTTAAAATTAGATTGCAGGGGAAAAATCCCCCTGCTTTATTTATCTTAATTTCAAAAATTACAAATGTCAATAAACATGTCATTATTGAAACAATCCAGAATCTTATTGTAACTTTCGTTTCAGGCAATCCCAATAATTCAAAGTGATGATGAATTGGCGCCATTTTAAATACTCTTTTTCCAAAAGTTTTAAAGTGCCAGACTTGAATCATAACCGACAATGCTTCCATAATAAATATGAAACCTGCTATTGGAAGCAACAATTCCTGCTTTATAAAAAAATAACTATAATTCCTAAAAATTCCTCCCAATGTCAAAGAACCTGTATCTCCCATAAATACTTGAGCTGGGTAAAAAAATTATACCATAAAAATCCAATTAATGCTCCAATTACCATGCAAGATAAACTATTATTTCAGCGACTTGCGGAACATAGTAAAGATTTAGGTATTTTTGCATATTTTTACATTTCCAGTCAAATAAGTTATGATTAAAAAGTGTGATACTTACTACAATTGTAGGTCCGCTTACAAGTCCATCCAATCCATCTGTTAAATTTACAGCATTTGAAGATCCGATTATTACAAAAAGCTATAAATACAAAAGAATAAAAATCGGTGTTATAAAAAAATAAGAATTTTTTTATTATTGGATTAACTATTGAAAAAAATCAATTGTTTTATTAACAAGTCCATATTTATAAACAAACCAAAATGTCAATGCTGTAATTATCATTTGTCCCAATATTTTTTTCTTTCCAGAAAGCCCATTCTTATGTCTTGTTAATTTTAAATAATCATCGTAAAAATCCTATTGTTGTAAATAAAATTGTAATTATAAACAAAAAAACACAATAAATTTATTTGTAAAATTTCCAGCAATGGCAGTTGCAAATAAAATTGCTCCGATTATTAAAATTCCTCCCATTGTAGGTGTTCCAGACTTGTCAAAATGCGACTTAGGCCCTTCTTCTCTCGCCGTATCCCCCATATTTTTTTTCTTTTTTTAGCCAAGCAATAAACGGTTTTCCAAAAAAATCAGCATAAATAAAAAAATGCGATCATAAATGCTACAGAGGCTCTTAACATTATTGATTTAAAAAAATACGTAAAACTCCCCAGCTGTTTATAAATAAATCTTGTAATAAATATAACATTATCTTTTATAGAATCTTCTTATTTTAATAAAAAAATTCTTCTCCTTTCCAATTTTAAATATTTATTTTTTTCTATGATTTCTTCCAGTTTCATTCCTCGTGATGCCTTTTAACAGCACTACCTTTTTCCACTGAAATCTGTCTTATTTTTTTCTTTTTATTTTTTTTCTTTTTTTCATCAAAAATGCTCAAATTCTCCATTTTTTTCAAGGCTTCATTGATTTCAAAAATTCCCATTGTCCATATTTTTTTATTTTCAACATTTTCTTTTATTTTTTTCAAATAAACTTTTCATTCTGTTTCCAAATAAATAAAGTTTATCAAATTTTTGTATTTTTTTATTGTATTAAAAAAAGATTGCTATGAAGCTCCAGTTCATTTTCCCCTAGTTCCAGCATATCCCCCAAAAACTACAACTTTTTAATCTATCATTATATATTTGGGAAAATGTTTCAAGTGATTTCTCCATAGACATTGGACTTGCATTATAGGCATCATTAATATATGTTGTATTGCCGTTTTCAATTATTTGAAACCGCATTCCAGTCAAGCCAATATTTTTTACAGCTTCACCGATTATTTTATCTTCCATCCCGAATTGCTTAGCCACAGCAATCGCCATAACTAAATTTAGCACGTTATGTTCTCCCAGAACATTCGTCTTATAATTTCTTTCAACTGTACTTTGACAAATTTTCCCAAAATATTTCAGAAAAAATTCAGTTCCACTTTCGTTAAAATGAACATCTCCATAATAAAAATCAGATGTTTTCTCCTTGAACTTATTATTTTCCAAACTTAAAGCCCTTACAACTTCAATATTTTCAGCCTTCACATTTTTTAAATACTCATCATCGCCATTAATTACAAGCATGTCTTTAATGTATGGAATAATTTCCGTTTTTTTGCCAAAAAAATACATTTTCCTTCGTTTTCAAAAATTCCAGATGCGACTCCCCAATATTTGTAATTACATTAATATCAGGCAATGCAATTTGCCCCAGCAAATCGATTTCTCCAAAGCCGCTCATTCCCATTTCCAAAATGATAAACTCATCATCCTTTTCAGCACGCAACAAAGTGAAGGGCAGTCCAATATGATTATTGTAATTCCTCTCAGTCTTTTTTTCCCTTTATATTTTTTTGTGAAAGCAAATGGTAAATCATGTCCTTTACAGTCGTTTTTCCCATTGCTCCCTGTAATTCCAATTACTTTTTATATCTAAATTTTTTCGCCATTCCCTAGCAAAATTTTGCAAAAATTCAACACTATCCTTTACAAAAAATGCACGATCAGCATATTTTTCATCAATTTTCACAGCTTCGCTATCGTAAACAGCAACAGCTCCCTTTTCCAATGCTTCATTAACAAAAATTATTCCCGCCTCTAATGGCAACAAAAACATCATTTTTTTTCAAGCTCCCTTTGAATTGATTGAAACATTTTTTTATTTCAAGATCTAATGTTTTTTTCTTTATTAAAAAAAGCCTTTGAAATACTTCACTTTTTATTCATAAAATTTCTCCAAATCCTATCTATTTTAATACTTTTTTTATAATAGTTCATATTATAAAAATTATATCATTTAGAAAGCATTTTTTTTCAATATATTTTTTTATTTTTCCAAATTTTTTTCTAAAAAGAATTTACCTTATGTTCCACCTGATTTAAAAACTAAGCTGGCAAAAAAATTATAATTATTTTTTTCAAATCTTAAGTTTATATGATTTTTTTAACAGTTCAATTTTTAAATGGATTAGAATATATGAACAAAAAAACTAAACTTAAAAATTTACTATTATAAGCAAGCCTTTTTTTCTGTTTTCATTTTAAACTAATAATATCTAGTTTTTCAAATTCTGTCTTGCCATCCATTCAAATAAATGCTCACCTTTATCATTCACAGGCATATTTCTAAGGCTGTAAATCCAGCTCCAGTGTCCATTGTACTCAGTTTCACCAATTTTTACATTTGGATAAGAGGAAAGTATTGCTCCATATTTTGAAAGAACGTCATAAACTCTTTTACTTGTATTTTCGTAGGAAATAGTCGGATCATTTTGTGCGTGAACCATCCAAAGCGGTTTATTTCTTATTTTCATCAAATCCTGTGCAGTAGTTGCAACTCCGCCAGAAATAGCCGCTTTATCAAGAGCAGCCGCACTTGTACTAAATGCCGCAAAATAATCTGGATACTCAATTATCATTCTAAATGACATATATCCACCGGCAGAAGCTCCAAAAACATAAATTCTATTTTTATCAACATTATTTTCAGAAGCAAATTCATCAATCATAGCCTTTACTGATTTTATATATCCTTTGGTATAATTATTGTACCAAGTGTCATCAGCCTGCGGTGCCACAACATAAGCCCCGCCAAATATCTTTTGTGCTTTATCTTCTGCAAAAGCCACTGCCCCACGATTTGCCAATTTTTGTGAAACATTATTCCGATAATCCTTGTATCCGCCTTCACCATTCCCATGAAACCAGATTATAAGCGGATGTTTCTTCCCATCATCTTTATTAACAGGTTTAAAATATTGATAATTCACTCCACTTTTAGACTTCGCCGCTACAAACTTATCAGCTTCCTCATCAACAATTTTCCCTTGTATATGAAATCCTGTTTTATAATCCTTTATTTTCTTTTTTTGATCCACTCTATACTCTAAGTCCATCAATACATTTCGAGAAACATCCCCTGTAACATAACTCAAAGTATTTGCTCCAGCCACATCTTTTCCATATTTCAAGTTAATAACAATATTTCCCTTGTCATTCACATAAATATTCTCTATTTCCCTCTCAACTTCAAATGTCCCTAATGATTTAGTCTTATCGTCTAGCACAATTCCAGCATCTTTTGGCAAAGTTCCTTTAGCAAAAAAACTTTAAATGTATCTTTATCAATTTGCTTATTTGGAATATTTTCCCCTTGCCCTTTTGTATCAATTTCAATCGAAACTATATTCTGCCCATAATCGAATATTTTTGCATTTAACGAATACGAAATAAGCGGAATAGTCGGAGCGGGAAATTCACTAGAAATTCCAAACACACTTACCAAAAGCAAACCTACAAACACCAATACCTTTGTTTTCATAACCATCACTTCCTCTACAATATTTTTTTATTTCAAATTTAATTGATAAAATTATTAAATAAAGTAAAAAAATTTAAAAAGTAAACTATTTTATCTTTAATTTCCTATACCTATTCACCGTCGCACAAAAATTCCTGCTTTCTCGGCAATGCTAAATTTCCTGGATGCCCTGTATACGAAGAAATTGAATCAAGCCCATCCTTTTTGATTTTTTCATAAATTCTGTCAGCCGCTTGCGAAAGTGTCAATTTTTTTCATCTAGCACTTTATTTTTTTAAAAATAGTCAATCATTACGGCAATACAGTTTGTCTGGCTGTCATCCACAAGTTGCTCCAGTCCTGAAATGTCGATTAATTCCTTTCCATATAGAATGCTGTATTTCCCTTTAGCTTTTGTTTTATCTAGTTTTCCAGATTGCGAAAAACTTTTTTTGAGTGGAATTCGCTGTGTAATTCTTTGAAATTTATCATTTGAAGAAAATTCTCGCTTATTTTCATCTGATTTTGCAATTTTCTTTGCCTTTTCTGTTACATCTTTTGATACATACTCATCCATCATTATAACATGATTTGCTACATCAAAATAATCTCCAGAACCGCCGACAATCAATATCGTAGAAACTCCAAAATTGTCATAAAGTTCTTTTACTCTATCAATAAATGGCGTTATAGGTTCTTTTTCCTTTGCAACAAGTTTTTGCATTCTTCCATCACGAATCATAAAATTTGTGGCTGAAGTGTCTTCATCTATTAAAAGTAAAGAAGTTCCGTATTCTAGTGCTTCCGCTACATTTGCTGCTTGTGAAGTGCTTCCACTTGCATTTTCAGTTGAAAAGGCTATGGTATCTTTATTTCCTGGCAAATTGTTGATAAATCCACTGATATTTACTTTTTCTACATTTCTTCCATCTTCCGCACGTATTTTTACCGCATTCGATTCAGAAATTATGAATTCACGTCCATCTTGAGCAATATGATTGTAAATTCCTCGTTCGAGAGTCGCTAATAAAGTGGATTTTCCGTGATAGCCTCCACCTACAATTAGTGTAATTCCTTTTTGGGAATCCCCATTCCAGATACTTCTTTTCCACTTGGAAAAATTTAACGTAATTTCAAATTTTTCTGGACTTTTTGAATTTGACCGCATTTTTTTCATTGGTTTATCTGAAATTCCGTTTTTCACGTGGAAGTATTGAATCGTTAGCTACAAATGCGACTAATTCTTTTTTTCTTTCAATACTTTTCGTATATATTCTTGGTCTAATACTAAAAATTATTTGCTCTTTTTAAGGCTTCTTTCTTCAAATTATCATATATAATAGATTTCTCAACAATTTTAGGTAACTGTTCAAAAAAATAATTTTTTTGTGCGACTTTTTCCCGTTATTCGTCTACCTCTTGCTGGCATTCCCATTTCAAATCTAACTTCGATTTTTATCTTCCTTTATCAAAACCGATGTTCTTTCCAAAATTTCTTGTCCACATTTATCAATAAAAAAATCCTTCCGCTTCCTCCAGTTCCTGAACTATCATTTCCATTTTTTTCTGAATTTCCTTGTAAAAAAATTTCTTGTAAGAAAAATCTGAAACTGCAATATTTTTTTCTCCTTTGTATCTGTTAATTCATAAGGAATTCCTGAAATTTTTTTCTATCCATTATAATTCGCATTCTTGAAGGCGGAGCGTAAGGATCTGATTGGATATGGTCAATTGCAAGAACATACTTTGGAAATTTATATTCTCCCTTTAGGGACTTATACGCTGAATAACTTTTTTTCCATCCATTGAAAAATAATATTTTTTTCTAACTCTTTATAATTTTTTTCATTTTTTTACAATTCCTCCTTATAATTTTTTTATATTGTTATTTATACCAATTTATTGAAAAAGTCCATTATTTACAAATATTTATTTCTACCATAATTTTTACCACATTTATCTTTATTTCCCAATTTTTTTCCCTTATATAAAAAAACAGCACTAACTTGTGAGGCTGAAATATTCAAGGAGGAATTAACAGCTTCTATTTAGCTCTAGTGAACCAGAAAGTTAAAAATTACAACTAGAATAATAAATACTAGAAAGTCTCTGTTAATCATAATTTGGTGTCTTCCTTTCATATTTTAAATTGTGAAGCGGTAAAATCTCACAGTATTATAACAAAAATACCCCTATCAATTAAGATTAGAGTATTTTTTTATTATATCCAAATTTATAGAATTAATTATTTTTAAGATATTTTTTTACAAAAAAATTAAATCATTCTCTAAATTTTTTTCATGATATACGACATATCCACCTATAATCCCTATTAAAGAACCTATTATCGTGTTAAAAAGTCTCCCTTCGGCAAATAAAAAAGGACTTTTTGTAAATAATGTACCTGCTTCTGACAAAAAAATTGTAAGTGGTGTTATAAAAATCATTGCTATTCCATAATTTCTTGGAACTAAATATTCGACAATAAATTGGAGGATTATTATTAGCATACATATTTCCCATGGATTTTTTGCAAATAAAAGTATTCCCCAGCAAAAAACGACTCCTATTAAAGTCCCAACTATTCTTTGAACACTTCTTTGGAAAACATGTTGAGTTGAATTTCCTTGCATTACGGCGATACAAGCTACTGCTACCCAATACGGATTTGTCAAATTTAAAAAATATCCCACTCCTAAAGCTATACTCAAAAATATTCCAAATATGATTGCTTCAATAATGCTTTTTCTTATTTCTTGCGGAGTATGAGGAATATTCAATGTTTTTTCTAGATTTAATTTCTTTTTCACTATGAAACAATACAAAAATACTACTAAACATGTTGACAATGTTCCAAAAGTCATATAACCTATATTTTCTGCAATTTTGTGAATCGGTTGATGTGGAATTGAAATAGCATTTGAGCATATCATTACAAAAAAGAAATCTTTTTGGAGGTTTTTAATTTAAAATGTGAAACCATCCAGTGAATAATTCCTGCTGTTATTCCAAATACTATAACTGAAACTACCGTGTTAAAAGCTAAAAAAACTAATCCAATCGTATAAACTGATATGAATCCAAATGAACACCCCATTAGCATTAAGATTTTTTTCAGAAAATGAACCTTTTTAACGGAAAAATATACAACTAAAAATTGTCGCTAATGAAGCCGTCATTCCTAATTTTAAATTATTTGACAATAATCCAATTAATATCGGTACTGCCATTGATAAACTTGCTAATAATGGTAAATCTTTTTGGAGCATTTACTTTTTTTAATTTTAAATTTTCAATCATAATTTTACTTACCTCCCTTTTTTTAAATAATTATAATTTTTTTAAAAATTTACAAATAATAAAAATTTCTTATTTTTTTAATCTGTTATTTTTTTACAACTTTACTTAGCATCATAAATCATTCCTGCTATCATTTTTTTCTTTCTCTGTCATCTGCTCTCCTTTCCTGAAACTTTCTATCTTTTTTTCTATTTCTATTCTCATTTTATCACACTTTTCTTTTTATTTCCCAAATCATTTTCTTTAATTGAATAAAAATACCCCAATCAATTAAGATCGAAGCATTTTTTTATCTTTTTTTACAAAAACATTTTTTTTCATACTTGTAATTTTTTTATACATTTGTAAATAAATATTTTTTTATTATTACTTAACTTTTATATCTAAATTACTTGTAAAAAAATTTTTAATTTTGAACACTAATCCAAATCTTCTCCATTGCTTGCAATAACTTTTTTTATACCAGTCAAATGATTTTTTTCTTGCTTCTCTTTAACGTTCCATTTCCATCGTTATCTCTATCTACATAGATAAATCCGTAACGTTTTTTTCATTTCTCCAGTTCCTGCACTTACCAAGTCGATAGGTCCCCAAGTTGTATATCCTAGAAGTTCCACTCCATCCAGTTCAACTGCTTCCTTCATTGCCTTTATATGATCTCTTAAATAATCTATTCTGTAGTCATCTTCCACATACCCATTTTCATCTGGAACATCAACAGCTCCAAGTCCATTTTTCCACAACAAACAGCGACTTTTTGGTATCTGTCATAAATTTCATTTATTGTTGTTCTAAATCCTAACGGATCTAATCCCCATCCCCAATCTGTCACTTCAATGTACGGATTTCTCATTGTTTTTAACAAGTTTCCTTCTCCAAGCTTATCAGCTTCGGCAGAAATACAACGAGTTGTATAATATGAAAAACTTACAAAATCAACTGTATTTTTCCTTTAAAAATTTCTTCATCTTCACTTGTAATTCCAACATTTATATTTTCTCTTTCAAAAAAATTTCTTAGCATAATTAGGATAATATCCACGAGCCTGAACATCAATAAAGAAATAGTTTTCCCTGTCTTTTTCAAGCGCAACCCAGACATCTTCAGGCTTAGAAGTTAATGGATAAAATTTCCCAGCTGCAAGCATACATCCGATTTTGTTTTCAGGATCAATTTCATGCCCGATTTTTGTAGCCCAAGCACTTGCCACCAATTCATTGTGTGTCGCTGTGTATAAAAACTTGATTTTTTTATTTTCCCTTCTTCAAACACAATTCCAGCTCCCATAAACGGTGCGTGCAACAAAATATTAATTTCATTAAATGTAAGCCAGTATTTTACAAGTCCTTTATATCTAGTAAAAATTACAGTACACAATCTCTTGTAAAAATCAATAACTTTTCTGTTTCTCCATCCACCGTATTCCTTGATTAAATGAATCGGAAAATCAAAGTGAGTTATTGTAACTAATGGTTCAATCCCATATTTTCTACATTCCTTAAATACATTTTCATAAAAATTCAAGACCTTTTTTTCATTCGGAGTTTCTTCATCTCCATTCGGAAAAAAATCCGAGTCCACGCAATCGACATTCTATAAGTCTTAAATCCCATCTCAGCAAACAATGCAATATCTTCCTTATATTTATGATAAAAATCAATCGCTCCTTTAGCAGGATAAAAATGTTCATCATCAAATTCCAGCATTTTTCGCTTCCCAGTAATCACAGCAAGCCTATCTTCCCCAACTGGTGACAAATCCACATTGGCAAGTCCTCTTCCATCCACATCATAAGCACCTTCAAGCTGATTTGCGACGAGTAGCTCCACCCCACAAAAAAAGTCTTTTTCTAAATCCCATCTCTATTTCCTCCTTAATAATTTTCATATTTTTTTAGTTATTTAAAAATCAAAAAGCAAAAATTAGAAATATCTCCAGTATATAATTAATCTTAAAAATAAAAAAACTATAAAATAAACAAAAAAACAAAACTAAAAAGGGGAAAAATATTCATTAAGAGCCATTCCCCGCCATTTCAGTTTTGTCTAATCCAAATAGCAATAATCTAAAAATTTACAAGTTTATAATTTCACATATTCTTTACATAGTAATTATACCCTAACTTTTTCATTTGTCAATAGAAATTTAGTTTTTTTATATTTATCTATTTTTTTTACAAATTTATTTCCTAAAAATTTATTATATTCGTAAAACAGAACAATCACAAAAAAACTTGAAAAAAATCTAAAAAAACTGATTTTTTTTAAAAAGACTCAAATTAATATCAAAAAAATTTTTTTATCAATTTATTTATTTTACTTCATAAATTAAGGATTTCCATAAAGAAAAAAATTTTTAACAAAAGATAGCAAGAAGTCTCCAACTTCTACAAGTGGGAAATAAATTGCTTTTTTTGTAAAAATTGAAAAAAAGGATACATCCATGATACAATTTTTTTGTATAAAAATATCGAAGAGAAATAATTAAAAAAATATTAAAAAAATCAAAAAGGAGGTGTAATTTTTATGAAATATAATTTAGCATTCAAATACAGGATTTATCCAAATAAGGAACAGGAATTGTTGATAAATAAGACTTTTGGATGTGTTCGCTTTGTTTACAATACGATTTTTGTACACTGCAAATAAATTTTATGAAGAAACTGGAAAAAAATAAAATAATCACACCTGCCAGTTTGAAAAGTGAAAAATCAATTTCTAAAAAGAAGTAGACAGTCTAGCACTTTCAAATGCTCAATTGAATGTAAAACGATCGTTTACGAATTTTTTTCAGAAGAGAGCGAAATTTCCGAGGTTCAAATCTAAAAAGAATAGTGTTAAAAAGTTATACGACAAATTGTGTGAATAATTCGATACGAATTGATGAAAACAAATATTTAGTTTTGCCAAAATTAAAAAAAGAATAAAAATTAAAATATCATAGAGAAATACCGAAAGGATTACAAGATAAAAATCAGTAACATTGACAAACAGTAATGGAAATTACTATGTTTCTGTTTTGACGGAATTTGAAAAAAAGAAATTCAAAAAAATGTCAAGTAATGATAAAGTAATAGGACTTGATTTTTTTCGATGTCTGAATTATTTGTCAGTTCTGAAAACCAAAGGGCTGATTATCCAAGATATTTTTAGGATGTTGGAGAAAAAAATTGAAAGAATTACAAAAAAATCATTATCGAGAAAAGTGAAATTTTCTAAAAATTGGTATAAACAAAAAATGAAAAATATCAAAATTGCATGAATATATCAAAAAAATTGCCAGAAGGGATTTTTTTGCATAAATTATCGAAAAAATTGTCTGAAGATTATAATGCTGTGGTTGTTGAAGATTTGAATATGAAAGGGATGAGCCAGGCATTAAATTTTGGGAAAAGTGTAGGAGATAATGGATGGGGAATGTTTTTGAGGATGCTTGAGTATAAACTGATGTTTTTAGGGAAACAATTTTTGAAGATAGATAAGTGGTTTCCATCGTCGAAAACTTGCAGTAAATGTGGAAATATTAAAGAGGAGCTGAAATTATCAGAAAGAAGTTATAAATGTGAGTGCTGTGGAATTGAGATTGATAGAGATTACAATGCGGCACTGAATATAAGAGATGTTGGAAAAGAAATGTTGAAATATTAGGAAATAAAAAACAGGGCAGGGACTGTCCGAAGAGCTTGGTAAATATATTTGGCTAGCAAAAGCAGGTACTTCCCAAGAAGCTCCCGCTTCTAAAAGCGGGAGTAGTTCACTAATACTTCTAACTTTAAAAATCTGTAGTATATCTTTATTCTGCATAATCAAAAATCTTCTATTATTTTTTTTCTAGATTCTCCATAGTAAAAATTTTTTCAAATATTCCAATTTTTCTCTTCAGTTCCTTTTTCCTTTTTTTAAATATTCCAAGTTTATTTTTCATATTCATCCAGTTTCCGAACTCCTTTTTTTATATTGTCAAAAAAACTGCTTGTCTTGTAACTCCACATTGTTCTGCAATTTCTGAAAGAGAACTGTTTTCCTCCAGATAAAGTTCTAAATATTCTCTTTTTTTCTTTGGAAAAAGTTCGCTATAATAGGAAAAATAATACAGAATATTTTTAAAAAAATCATCTAATTTATCCATATATTTTTCAAACTCCCTTTATTTTTTTTACTTTTTTTACAATTTGTTTTTTTCCATACATACTTTTTCCATTTTATTTTTTTATCAATTTTATTTTTTTCACAATTTTTTTATTTTTTTCTAAAAATTGCTTTTATAATTTTCATTTTCAATTCCAAAAACATCCTTAGAAATTTTTTTCACATTTTTTTCTAGCAATTCCAGCGTCTTTTTTTATAACTTTTATTTTCAAAATAAACATTTATAAAATTATTCAAAATATTTAAATAGAGATTACTGCCTTCTCCAACTCGTCTCTTTAATATTTTCAACACTTCATCTACTATATTTTCTGCCATTTTTTTTCATCAAGTTTCAAATAAGGCTTTACCATATTGCTCAATATAATTGCTCCCTGAATTTCACTATCTTCCAGATCCTGCAATATTATCAAACTTTTTGCCATTTCACCGAATCCTGATACCGACCATTTTCCTCATAAAAAAAGCCCCAAATTATTACAAATTCCAGCAAATATATATCCATTTTGAAAATTATTCTTTTTTTATAAATTTTTATCGCCTTATGATATTTTTCCTCAACTTTTTCATAATTCTTCATAACTCTGTAAACCTCAGCAAGATTAGCATTACAAGTCACATACGGAAGACTGTTTTCACCATAAATCTCCAAAATAATATTTTTCCGCCTTCGTCAATAATCTTACTGACTCATCAAATTTCCCCACATATTTCAACGCATTCCCCAATTCCGTCAAAATTTTCGCATTTTCTTCACTCTCCTGCCCAAAAAAATTCTTCTAAACAATACCCTCAATTCCCTCAAAACCTCAATTTCTTTCTCAATTTCCCCGCTATTCAAATACTCTTCCCTTTTCACAAGCAATTCCTGAATCCTATTTTCTTTTACTTCCTTTTCTTTCCCAGTCATTTATAATTTCCCTCTTTTTAAATTTTTTTATTTTTATACTCAAATTTATTTTAAATTAAACTGCTAAAAAAATTATATGAATTTAAGAGTTGACTAAAAATAGTCACAGTTTTTTTAAGTTCAGTTTTAAGACAATTTTACTATATATTCAAATCCCTTTAACAAATGTTCTCGACAACTCCATTTTTTTGAAATAACTTATCAACTCAACAATTCAATATTAACCACTTTTTTTATTTAGCTATTATATTCATCCCCATTTAAAAAGCCAAAAAAATTACATTCTATTTATTTTTTTCTTTCAATCTTTTGTAAAAAAAATTTATAACAAATTAACTATCTAAATAAAAAAATAGTATTAACCTCACCATATCAATATTATTTATAATATCATAATTTTTTTAAATAAATCTAATTTTTTTCCTTTAGGAAAGAGTAAAAAAATTTTTGGAGAATGATTAAAAAAATTATATTTTTTTAAATAATTTAACTTTCTATAAAAATATAATAATTAATTTCATAAATTTGAATATATAGTAAAAACTATCTTAAAAACCGAACTCAAAAAAACTATGATTATGACTATTTGCTTAAAAACCTAGATCTATATAATTTTCAATAGTTTATACTATTCTCCGTTTAAAAAAAGCGAATATTTATTTTTAATTATTTGAAAATAAATATCAGGTTTAATCTGCTAAAAAAGATTTATAAAAATATTCGTTATTCAAATAGGGTTTAATATTAATTTTAAATGTATTTGAGTATAATAAAAAAATATTTTATTTTATCTTCAATAGATATGTTCGATAACCTAAGTTTTTTTATCTATACAAGGGGTCAATACCCTTGCTTCAAGATATTTATTTTATTAAATTCTAAGTTTGTATAGTTATCGAACAGGTCTAATCAAAAAAATACACAAAAAAATATAATAATAGATAAAAAAAACTCCGCTAAGGAGAATATGACATGACAAAAATAAATTCAATTCTGCAAATAAAAAAATGGCGTCCCCGGTTGGACTCGAACCAACGACCCTCTGATTAACAGTCAGATGCTCTAACCGGCTGAGCTACGGAGACACACATATTTAAAAAAGTTTGGCAACTACCTATCTTCCCAGGACGAATCCAAGTATTTTAGGCACTAACAGACTTAACTGCCGGGTTCGAAATGTTTCCGGGTGTATCCCTGTCGTTATCATCACCAAACTAGATATATATACTGTCCATTAAGACAATGAGAAATAAATAGCAGCAGCAAAAGATTATCTTAAAAGCAGACGTAATATTAGTACTAGTCAGCTAAATGCATTGCTGCACTTACACCCCTAGCCTATCGACCATATGTTCTCTATGGATACTACGAATATTCATCTCAAAGCCGGCTTCCCGCTTAGATGCTTTCAGCGGTTATCCGTACCAGACGTGACTACTCAGCCATGCCACTGGCGTGACAACTGATACATCAGAGGTCTGTCCAACCCGGTCCTCTCGTACTAAGGTCAGATCTTTTCAATATTCAGGCGCCTGCAGTGGATAGGGACCGAACTGTCTCACGACGTTCTGAACCCAGCTCGCGTGCCTCTTTAATGGGCGAACAGCCCAACCCTTGGGACCTTCTCCAGCCCCAGGATGAGACGAGCCGACATCGAGGTGCCAAACACTTCCGTCGATATGGACTCTTGGGAAGTATCAGCCTGTTATCCCCGGGGTAGCTTTTATCCGTTGAGCGACGGTCCTTCCATACGGAACCGCCGGATCACTAACTCCTACTTTCGTACCTGCTCGACCCGTCAGTCTTGCAGTCAAGCTCCCTTATGCGTTTGCACTCTTAGGCTGATTTCCATCCAGCCTGAGGGAACCTTTGAACGCCTCCGTTACTCTTTGGGAGGCGACCGCCCCAGTCAAACTGCCCACCTAGCACTGTCTCCGTTGCCAGATTAGAATTCCGACAGCATATGGTTGGTATTCCAACAGCGACTCAGCAATGGCTGACGCCATCACATCACAGTCTCCCAACTATCCTATACACACATTGCCAGAACCCAATGCCAAGCTACAGTAAAGCTCCACGGGGTCTTTCCGTCCTACTGCAGGTAGCCGGTATCTTCACCGGCATTACAACTTCACCAGGTCTCCAGCCAAGACAGCTCTCAAATCATTTCACCATTCGTGCAGGTCGGAACTTACCCGACAAGGAATTTCGCTACCTTAGGACCGTTATAGTTACGGCCGCCGTTCACCGGGGCTTCAAATCGGAGCTCTCACTCCTCCTCTTAACCTTCCGGCACTGGGCAGGTGTCAGCCCATATACGTCGCCTTTCAGCTTAGCATAGACCTGTGTTTTTGGTAAACAGTTGCTTGAGACTCTTCACTGCGACCTGTTTCCCCTGGGAGCGCTTCTCTCCTTCCAGGTATGTCAGGCACCCTTCTCCCGAAGTTACGGGGCTATTTTTGCAGAGTTCCTTAGCTAGAGTTATCCTGTCGGCCTTAAGTTTCTCACTCTGTCCACCTGTGTCGGTTTACAGTACGGGCGCTGCTTCTCATCGATAGAAGTTTTTCTTGGCAGTGTAGGATCTGCGACTTATGCAAATGCACTTCCCCGTCAGGTCTCACGTTTAGGCGTGCGGATTTACCAGCACGCCCACGCTGGAGCCCTTAGAAAGGCTAAACCGTCAGCCTTCTCGCATACCTTCCTGCGTCACTCCGTCTCTCAAGCGATAACAGCGGTACAGGAATATTAACCTGTTTTCCATTCGCCATCACAATTTTGCTTATGCTTAGGTCCCGACTTCCCCAGGGCGGACAAGCCTTCCCCTGGAAACCTTGGACTTCCGGCCGGCGGGATTCTCGCCCGCCTTCTCGCTACTCATTCCTGCATTCTCGCTTCTGATACCTCCAGGACGGCCTTGCGGCATCCCTTCGACGGCCTACAGAACGCTCTCCTACCAAGATACAGTGTATCTTCCGCAGCTTCGGTTTATGTCTTAGCCCCGTTACATCTTCGGCGCAGGCACTCTCGACCAGTGAGCTATTACGCACTCTTTCAAGGCATGGCTGCTTCTAAGCCAACCTCCTGGTTGTCTATGAATGTCCACCTCCTTTCCCACTTAGACATAATTAGGGACCTTAGCTGGCGGTCTGGGCTGTTCCCCTCTCGTCCGAGGACCTTGTCATCCACGGACTCACTCCTGAACATAATATATGGTATTCGAAGTTTGCTTGATTTCGGTAAGCAGTACGCCCCCTAGATCATACAGAGCTCTACCCCCACATATCTCAGTTCAAGGTCGCACCTAAATGCATTTCGGAGAGAACGAGCTATCTCCTAGTTCGATTGGCTTTTTCACCCCTAGACCTATCTCATCTCCCAACTTTTCAACGGCGGTGAGTTCGGCCCTCCACTGAGTCTTACCTCAGCTTCAGCCTGGACAGGCCTAGATCACTAGGTTTCGCGTCTATGACTGGCGACTTGACGCCCTATTAAGACTTGGTTTCCCTTCTGGCTCCGTCTATTAACCTTGCCACCAGCCATAACTCGCAGGATGATTAACCAAAATCCACGCAGTCACACATAATGTGCTCCTACCGTTTGTAAGCACACGGTTTCAAATTCTGTTTCACTCCCTTGCTCAGGGTTCTTTTCACCTTTCCCTCACGGTACTCTTCACTATCGGTCAACAACAGTATTTAGCCTTACGTGATTTGGTCCACGCTGATTCACGCCAGATTCCTCGTGCCTGACGCTACTCGGGTGCTTCCAGTCTCTATATATGTTTTATGTTCTACAGGACTTTCACCTTCTCTGGTTCAGCTTCCCAACTGATTCTACTTACACATATATAGATCAAACATTATGACAATCCGTTAATGGAAGTCCCGCAACCCCGTGCCAGCAACGCTGTCCGCTTGACACTGGCACGGTTTAGGGCTTTTTCCCTGTTCGCTCGCCGCTACTTGGGGAATCGTTTTTTTACTTTCTTTTCCTCCTGCTACTTAGATGTTTCAGTTCGCAGGCTTGCCGTTTTCACGCATGCCCTCCAGGCATGCAGGTTTACCCATTCGGAAATCCGGGGATCAATGATTATGTGCATCTTCTCCCGGCTTATCGCAGCTTATCACGTCCTTCATCGGCTGTTGCTGCCTAGGCATCCTCCGTGTGCCCTTATTAGCTTTTTATATCCAGAATAACTTTTTTTACTCTAGTTTAGTTATAATCTTTTACCTACTATTCATTTCCCATTGTCCTAACAGTTATAAAGATATATAAAGAAGCAGTGCTTGTTTCTCCTTAGAAAGGAGGTGATCCATCCGCACCTTCCGGTACGGATACCTTGTTACGACTTCACCCCAATCACTATCCACACCTTAGATGCTTTCCTCCTTGCGGTTGGACCGGCAGCTTCAGGTGCAGACAACTCTCGTGGTGTGACGGGCGGTGTGTACAAGACCCGAGAACGTATTCACCGCAGCATTGCTGATCTGCGATTACTAGCGATTCCAGCTTCATGAAGTCGAGTTGCAGACTTCAATCCGAACTTGGACCGGCTTTAAAGATTGGCTTGGCGTTGCCGCCTTGCGGCTCTCTGTACCGGCCATTGTAGCACGTGTGTAGCCCAGATCATAAGGGGCATGATGACTTGACGTCATCCCCACCTTCCTCCTGCTCTTCGCAGGCAGTCTTGCTAGAGTTCCCAACCTAATGATGGCAACTAGCAATAGGGGTTGCGCTCGTTGCGGGACTTAACCCAACATCTCACGACACGAGCTGTCGACAGCCATGCACCACCTGTCTCTGCGTTCCCGGAGGCACAGCCTGCTCTCGCAGGCCTTCGCAGGATGTCAAGATCTGGTAAGGTTCCTCGCGTTGCGTCGAATTAAACCACATGCTCCACCGCTTGTGCGGGTCCCCGTCAATTCCTTTGAGTTTCAGCCTTGCGGCCGTACTCCCCAGGCGGATTACTTATCGCATTAGCTTCGGCACGGACACTCTTCATGCCCACACCCAGTAATCATCGTTTACAGCTAGGACTACCAGGGTATCTAATCCTGTTTGCTCCCCTAGCTTTCGCACTTCAGCGTCAGTTACCGTCCAGTGAACTATCTTCATCATCGGCATTCCTGCACATATCTACGAATTTCACCTCTACTCGTGCAGTTCCGTCCACCTCTCCAGTACTCTAGCCACATAGTTTCCAGGGCAGGCTTGCGGTTGAGCCGCAAGTTTTCACCCCAGACTTATCTGGCCGCCTAGATGCCCTTTATGCCCAATAATTCCGGATAACGCTTGCGACATACGTATTACCGTACTGCTGGCACGTATTTAGCCGTCGCTTCTTCTGCAGGTACCGTCATTTTTTTCTTCCCTGCTGAAAGCACTTTTACAATCCGAAAACGCTTCATCGTGCACACAGAATTGCTGGATCAGGGTTGCCCCCATTGTCCAATATTCCCCACTGTCGCCTCCCGTAGGAGTAAGGGCCGTATCTCAGTCCCCTTGTGGCCGTCCACCCTCTCAGGCCGGCTACCTATCATCGCCTTGGTGGGCCGTTACCCCACCAACAAGCTAATAGGACGCAAGGCTCTCCTGCGACGATCTCTTTTTCATCAGGCTGGACATGAGTCCGCCTGACTTTACCAGGTCTTATCAGTCGTTTCCGTCTGTTATCCCTGACTGCAGGGCAAGTTCCTTACGCGTTACTCACCCGTCCGCCTTGGCTAGGCTGTGCAAGCACAGCTTCGCCAAAGACTTGCATGTGTTAAGCATTCTGTCAGCGTTCATCCTGAGCCAGGATCAAACTCTTCATTCAATATATACACATATATTTAAATTTCACCTAATTAGTCTTGACGTAATCTTTTTCAAGATACTTGACTTTATTGATTATACACTTAATTGCTTCTTTTACATTATTAATATCTCTATTGTCCGTTGATACATTTTTTTGTATCGACAAGATATATATTATCATAAAAGAAAAATGTTTGTCAACTACTTTTTTTGAAATTTTTTTCAAATTTTTCTCAATTTTATTCTTGCATTATATTAGTTATACAAGTTTTGAATCCCATTTTTTTCTTATTATATTACTATCAATACACTATTGATACTATATTGTTTTATTTTTTTAAAAATAATTAATCAAAAAAATTAATTTTTATGTTTTTTTAATAATATAAAAATCAATTATTTCCTTTATTTAAAGACTCCAATCCACTTTTTTTAAGTTTTTTTCTTTAATTTTATTTTTAATATTAATTGTTGTTAAGAATCCTTTGTCATTAGTACTTTTAAACAGGATTTAATAAAAAAATAAAAATATACTCTAATATTTTTTTTGATATATTATGATACAATACTTTAAATTAATTTATCTGTTTAATTAAGATTATTTGAGAAAAAATATTTAGGTATTTATAGAAAAGAGAGGTGATCTGAGAAATACTGAATATTGATTCAAAAATTGAATATTTAAATTAATAAAAAAAGAATTAAAAAAATGGAGGGATTAAATTATGGAAAAAAATATTGAAGGATTTTATTTATTTTACAGATAATGAAAAATATTGAAAAAAATTGAACAATGAGATGTGTAAAAAAATTTTTTTATTTGAAAAAAAGGAAGAAATTAAAGACAAGAATATTAAAAAAAGTTCAATTTGATAATCTGACATTTGGAATTTATTTTTTTCTAAAGCTGATGATAATAAAGGAAGAATACTTGTTTTAAAAAAATAAAAAAAGAAAATAAAATGCGGGCATTTTTTTCTATAAATGGAGTAAAAAAAGGAATTTTATACTGATTTATATTTTTCTAATTTTACATAATAATGAAAAAGAAAAAAATATTATTTTTTTGAAGAACTTATTGAGAAAAATTTTGGGAGTTATTAAAAATAAAAGAGTTAAACTTATAAAAATATAATAAATTTATTTTTTTGAGAGTGTAAAAAAATATTAAAGAAATAAAAATTTCTTGAAATTCTTATTTATCAAGAACTGTAGATTTACTACTACAATTTCACAAAAAAATTTACACTCTCATTTTTAAGTATTTAATATTTTTTTGTGAGAGAATAAATAAAAATATAATTTTTTTATTTTTTTATGAAATTTAATATTTTTAAAAATAACATAGTACATCATTTTTTTATTTAAATAATCTCCAGTTTTGATAGATTTTATCTTGTAAAAATCAGATATAAAAAAATTTTTTTTAAAAAATAATTTGATTTTTTTAAAAAAATAGGGGTATACTTTAATTGTAAAGAATAAAAAAATGGAGGTATTTATATGAAAGTTTTAGCTATGATTTTTAGCTGGTGGAAGAGGTTCAAGACTTGACATTCTATCAGAAAAAAAGAGTTAAACCAAGTGTTCCTTTTGCTGGAAAAATTTAGAATAATAGATTTTGCACTTAGTAACTGTTCAAATTCAGGTATTTACGATGTTGCATTACTTACTCAATATTTGCCATTATCATTAAATGAACATATTGGTTCTGGAAAAACCTTGGGATTTTTGACAGAAGAGATTCTAGCATTACAATGTTACAGCCACATGAAAAACTTGGTGGCAATTCTTGGTATCAAGGAACTGCCGATGCGATTAGACAAAAATATTGACTTTATTAAAAAAATAAAAAAATCCTAAATATGTATTAATTTTTATCTGGAGATCATATTTACAAAATGGATTACAGATGGATGTTAAAGGAACATGAAGAAAAATGATGCTGAATTGACAATAGCTGTACAACCTGTACCTATTGAAGAAGCAAGCAGATTTGGTATTTTTTTGAAGTTGATAAAGATAAAAAAATATTAAACTTTGAAGAAAAAAACCTGCAGAACCAAAAAAAGTAATTTAGCTTCAATGGGAATTTATATTTTCAACACTGATTCTTTATTAGAATATCTTGAAAAAAATTAGAAAATAGCGATTTAGATTTTGGAAAACATGTTATTCCTTCCAATGATTCAAGAAGATAGAAAAAGTTTATGTTCACACTTATGACAGTTATTGGAAAGATGTAGGAACTTATGATTCATACTTGGAAGCAAATTTAGACTTAATCAAAAAAATCTGAAGAAGTTGGAATTAACTTGTACGACCAAGGATGGAAAAATTTATACAAGAAGTGAAGACTTAGCGCCAGTAAGAATTGGAGTTACAGGAAGTGTTCAAAATTCATTAATCTGTAATGGATGTAAAATTGAAGGAAGTGTTGAAAATTCAGTATTAGGACCAGGTGTTACTGTTAGAAAAGGGGCAACTGTTAGAAATAGTATAATTTTTTTCTGGAACTTATGTAGATGAAAAATTCTCACTTAGATACTATTATTGCCGATAAAAAGACATATATTGGTAAAAATTCATTTATAGGAAATGGAAATGCAAATATTCCAAATAAGGAACGTCCAGATTTATTATCTTCAGGAATTACAGTTATTGGAAAAGGTGTAGTTATACCTGATGGATCAATTGTTGGTAAAAAAATGTAAGAATTTTTTTGCTGGAGTAAAAGTACATGATGACAATAGATTAATAGAACCAGGAGAAACTATTAAATGGTAATCTAATTGTTTAATATAAGAAATTTTTTTAATAAGGAGTGATTAATTTGAAAAATTGTATATTTGGCATCTGAAGTGGCTCCGTTTTTATAAATCTGGTGGATTAGCTGATGTTCTTGGTGCATTGCCTAAAAAAATGCAGGAATTGGGACATGAAGTTTCTATAATAATGCCTAAATATGACATAATACCATTAAAGTATCTTGAAAAACTAGAATGGGTTGCAAGACTTGAGAGTCACGGAGATGTATTTAATTTGGTAAGATATCCTGATGACAAAAATAAATTATTATTTTATTGAAAAATAAAGCATTATATGAAAGAGGACATGTTTATGGAGATTTTGACCAAGATGTTCAATATGCGATGTTTTCAGAATTGGCACTCAGATTCTTAAAGGAAATTAATTTACAGGCTGATATTTTACACTGTAATGACTGGCAAACTGGTCCAGTTCCATATTTCTTAAATGTCAGATATAATTATGATCCGTTTTACTGGGACATGAGAACTGTTTATTCAATTCACAATCTAATGTATCAAGGTAGATTCTCTAAATATTCATTTGAAAGAATGGGATATTATATGGATGATAGAAATGATCTAAACTTTATGGAAATTGGAATAGGATATGGTGATGTAGTAAATACAGTAAGTCCGACTTATGCTGAAGAAATAAAATATGCATATTTTGGTGAAGGGCTTGAATGGATTACAAATAGAAAATATATTCATGGTATTTTAAATGGAATAGATACAGATGTGTTTAACCCTGAAACAACAAAAGGGATAATTCACTTTAATAAAGAATCTTTGGATAAAAAACGAGAAAATAAATATTTATTACAAGAAAAATTAGGACTTCCAAAATCAGATGTTGCTCTAATTTCAATAATTTCAAGACTTGTTGAAGGAAAGGGATTGGATCTAGTATCTGCAGCTCTTGAAAATCTACTGCAATATGATGCAGTCCAAATTGTAATTTTAGGAAGTGGAGATAAATTTTACGAAGACTATTATAACCATCTAGCTTGGAAGTATCCTGATAAATTCAAAGTTTATCTTGGTTATAATGGACAGCTTGCAAATGAAATTTATGCTGGAAGTGACATGTTTTTAATGCCTTCAAGATATGAACCTTGTGGACTTAGTCAAATGATTGCAATGAGATTTGGAACTATCCCAATCGTAAGGGAAACTGGTGGATTAAAAGATTCTGTTAAACCTTATAACATCTTTACAGATGAAGGAAATGGGTTCTCATTCACAAACTTTAATGCAGATGACATGTTATTTACAATAAAAAGTTGCAGAAGGAATTTATTATGATAGACCTGACATTTGGGAAAAAAATTAGTTAAAAGAAATATGGATTTAGATTTTTTTCTTGGGATAGATCTGCAAAAAGAATATGAAAAAAACTTTATGAATTAGCTAAATCTTATTAATTATAAAAAAATCAAATTTATACAAAAAAATGGAGTAAAAACAATGTTGTTAAACTCCATTTTTTTATTATTATACTCATAAAAATCATATAGATTCAAAATAGTCATAACTTTTGAGTTCAATTTAAAAACAGTTTACTATAAATAAAAAAAACTCCGCTAAGGAGAATATGACATGACAAAAATAAATTCAATTCTGCAAATAAAAAAATGGCGTCCCCGGTTGGACTCGAACCAACGACCCTCTGATTAACAGTCAGATGCTCTAACCGGCTGAGCTACGGAGACACACATATTTAAAAAAGTTTGGCAACTACCTATCTTCCCAGGACGAATCCAAGTATTTTAGGCACTAACAGACTTAACTGCCGGGTTCGAAATGTTTCCGGGTGTATCCCTGTCGTTATCATCACCAAACTAGATATATATACTGTCCATTAAGACAATGAGAAATAAATAGCAGTAGTAAAAGATTATCTTAAAAGCAAACGTAATATTAGTACTAGTCAGCTAAATACATTGCTGCACTTACACCCCTAGCCTATCAACCATATGTTCTCTATGGATACTACGAATATTCATCTCAAAGTCGGCTTCCCGCTTAGATGCTTTCAGCGGTTATCCGTACCAGACGTGACTACTCAGCCATGCCACTGGCGTGACAACTGATACATCAGAGGTCTGTCCAACCCGGTCCTCTCGTACTAAGGTCAGATCTTTTTCAATATTCAGGCGCCTGCAGTGGATAGGGACCGAACTGTCTCACGACGTTCTGAACCCAGCTCGCGTGCCTCTTTAATGGGCGAACAGCCCAACCCTTGGGACCTTCTCCAGCCCCAGGATGAGACGAGCCGACATCGAGGTGCCAAACACTTCCGTCGATATGGACTCTTGGGAAGTATCAGCCTGTTATCCCCGGGGTAGCTTTTATCCGTTGAGCGACGGTCCTTCCATACGGAACCGCCGGATCACTAACTCCTACTTTCGTACCTGCTCGACCCGTCAGTCTTGCAGTCAAGCTCCCTTATGCGTTTGCACTCTTAGGCTGATTTCCATCCAGCCTGAGGGAACCTTTGAACGCCTCCGTTACTCTTTTGGGAGGCGACCGCCCCAGTCAAACTGCCCACCTAGCACTGTCTCCGTTGCCAGATTAGAATTCCGACAGCATATGGTTGGTATTCCAACAGCGACTCAGCAACGGCTGACGCCATCACATCATAGTCTCCCAACTATCCTATACACACATTGCCAGAACCCAATGCCAAGCTACAGTAAAGCTCCACGGGGTCTTTCCGTCCTACTGCAGGTAGCCGGTATCTTCACCGGCATTACAACTTCACCAGGTCTCCAGCCAAGACAGCTCTCAAATCATTTCACCATTCGTGCAGGTCGGAACTTACCCGACAAGGAATTTCGCTACCTTAGGACCGTTATAGTTACGGCCGCCGTTCACCGGGGCTTCAAATCGGAGCTCTCACTCCTCCTCTTAACCTTCCGGCACTGGGCAGGTGTCAGCCCATATACGTCGCCTTTCAGCTTAGCATAGACCTGTGTTTTTGGTAAACAGTTGCTTGAGACTCTTCACTGCGTACCTGTTTCCCTGGGAGCGTTTCTCTCCTTCAGGTATGTCAGGCACCCCTTCTCCCGAAGTTACGGGGCTATTTTGCAGAGTTCCTTAGCTAGAGTTATCCTGTCGGCCTTAAGTTTCTCACTCTGTCCACCTGTGTCGGTTTACAGTACGGGCGCTGCTTCTCATCGATAGAAGTTTTTCTTGGCAGTGTAGGATCTGCGACTTATGCAAATGCACTTCCCCGTCAGGTCTCACGTTTAGGCGTGCGGATTTACCTGCACGCCCACGCTGGGCCCTTAGAAAGGCTAAACCGTCAGCCTTCTCGCATACCTTCCTGCGTCACTCCGTCTCTCAAGCGATAACAGCGGTACAGGAATATTAACCTGTTTTCCATTCGCCATCACAATTTTGCTTATGCTTAGGTCCCGACTTCCCCAGGGCGGACAAGCCTTCCCCTGGAAACCTTGGACTTCCGGCCGGCGGGATTCTCGCCCGCCTTCTCGCTACTCATTCCTGCATTCTCGCTTCTGATACCTCCAGGACGGCCTTGCGGCATCCCTTCGACGGCCTACAGAACGCTCTCCTACCAAGATACAGTGTATCTTCCGCAGCTTCGGTTTATGTCTTAGCCCCGTTACATCTTCGGCGCAGGCACTCTCGACCAGTGAGCTATTACGCACTCTTTCAAGGCATGGCTGCTTCTAAGCCAACCTCCTGGTTGTCTATGAATGTCCACCTCCTTTCCCACTTAGACATAATTAGGGACCTTAGCTGGCGGTCTGGGCTGTTCCCCTCTCGTCCGAGGACCTTGTCATCCACGGACTCACTCCTGAACATGATATATGGTATTCGCAGTTTGCTTGATTTCGGTAAGCAGTACGCCCCCTAGATCATACAGAGCTCTACCCCCACATATCTCAGTTCAAGGCTGCACCTAAATGCATTTCGGAGAGAACGAGCTATCTCCTAGTTCGATTGGCTTTTCACCCCTAGACCTATCTCATCTCCCAACTTTTCAACGGCGGTGAGTTCGGCCCTCCACTGAGTCTTACCTCAGCTTCAGCCTGGACAGGCCTAGATCACTAGGTTTCGCGTCTATGACTGGCGACTTGACGCCCTATTAAGACTTGGTTTCCCTTCGGCTCCGTCTATTAACCTTGCCACCAGCCATAACTCGCAGGATGATTAACCAAAATCCACGCAGTCACACATAAAGTGCTCCTACCGTTTGTAAGCACACGGTTTCAAATTCTGTTTCACTCCCTTGCTCAGGGTTCTTTTCACCTTTCCCTCACGGTACTCTTCACTATCGGTCAACAACAGTATTTAGCCTTACGTGATTTGGTCCACGCTGATTCACGCCAGATTCCTCGTGCCTGACGCTACTCGGGTGCTTCCAGTCTCCACATATGCTTTATGTTCTACAGGACTTTCACCTTCTTCGGTCCAGCTTCCCAACTGGTTCCACTTACACATATGCAGATTAAACATTATGACAATCCGTTAATGGAAGTCCCGCAACCCCGTGCCAGCAACGCTGTCCGCTTGACACTGGCACGGTTTAGGCTTTTCCCTGTTCGCTCGCCGCTACTTGGGGAATCGTTTTTACTTTCTTTTCCTCCTGCTACTTAGATGTTTCAGTTCGCAGGCTTGCCGTTTTCACGCATGCCCTCCAGGCATGCAGGTTTACCCATTCGGAAATCCGGGGATCAATGATTATGTGCATCTTCTCCCGGCTTATCGCAGCTTATCACGTCCTTCGTCGGCTGTTGCTGCCTAGGCATCCTCCGTGTGCCCTTATTAGCTTTTATATCCAGAATAACTTTTTACTCTAGTTTAGTTATAATCTTTTACCTACTATTCATTTCCCATTGTCCTAACAGTTATAAAGATATATAAAGAAGCAGTGCTTGTTTCTCCTTAGAAAGGAGGTGATCCATCCGCACCTTCCCGGTACGGATACCTTGTTACGACTTCACCCCAATCACTATCCACACCTTAGATGCTTTCCTCCTTGCGGTTGGACCGGCGCCTTCAGGTGCAGACAACTCTCGTGGTGTGACGGGCGGTGTGTACAAGACCCGAGAACGTATTCACCGCAGCATTGCTGATCTGCGATTACTAGCGATTCCAGCTTCATGAAGTCGAGTTGCAGACTTCAATCCGAACTTGGACCGGCTTTAAAGATTGGCTTGGCGTTGCCGCCTTTGCTACTCTCTGTACCGGCCATTGTAGCACGTGTGAGCCCAGATCATAAGGGGCATGATGACTTGACGTCATCCCCACCTTCCTCCTGCTCTTCGCAGGCAGTCTTGCTAGAGTTCCCAACCCTAATGATGGCAACTAGCAATAGGGGTTGCGCTCGTTGCGGGACTTAACCCAACATCTCACGACACGAGCTGTCGACAGCCATGCACCACCTGTCTCTGCGTTCCCTGGAGGCACAGCCTGCTCTCGCAGGCCTTCGCAGGATGTCAAGATCTGGTAAGGTTCCTCGCGTTGCGTCGAATTAAACCACATGCTCCACCGCTTGTGCGGGTCCCCGTCAATTCCTTTGAGTTTCAGCCTTGCGGCCGTACTCCCCAGGCGGATTACTTATCGCATTAGCTTCGGCACGGACACTCTTCATGCCCACACCCAGTAATCATCGTTTACAGCTAGGGACTACCAGGGTATCTAATCCTGTTTGCTCCCCTAGCTTTCGCACTTCAGCGTCAGTTACCGTCCAGTGAACTATCTTCATCATCGGCATTCCTGCACATATCTACGAATTTCACCTCTACTCGTGCAGTTCCGTCCACCTCTCCAGTACTCTAGCCACATAGTTTCCAGGGCAGGCTTGCGGTTGAGCCGCAAGTTTTCACCCCAGACTTATCTGGCCGCCTAGATGCCCTTTATGCCCAATAATTCCGGATAACGCTTGCGACATACGTATTACCGCGGCTGCTGGCACGTATTTAGCCGTCGCTTCTTCTGCAGGTACCGTCATTTTTTTCTTCCCTGCTGAAAGCACTTTACAATCCGAAAACCTTCATCGTGCACACAGAATTGCTGGATCAGGGTTGCCCCCATTGTCCAATATTCCCCACTGCTGCCTCCCGTAGGAGTAAGGGCCGTATCTCAGTCCCCTTGTGGCCGTCCACCCTCTCAGGCCGGCTACCTATCATCGCCTTGGTGGGCCGTTACCCCACCAACAAGCTAATAGGACGCAAGGCTCTCCTGCAGCATCTCTTTTTCATCAGGCTGGACATGAGTCCGCCTGACTTTACCAGGTCTTATCAGTCGTTTCCGTCTGTTATCCCTGACTGCAGGGCAAGTTCCTTACGCGTTACTCACCCGTCCGCCTTGGCTAGGCTGTGCAAGCACAGCTTCGCCAAAGACTTGCATGTGTTAAGCATTCTGTCAGCGTTCATCCTGAGCCAGGATCAAACTCTTCATTCAATATATTCACATATATTTAAATTTCACCTAATTTAGTCTTGACATTATCTTTTTCAAGATACTTGACTTTTATTGATTATACACTTAATTGCTTCTTTACATTATTAATATCTCTATTGTCCGTTGATACATTTTCGTATCGACAAGATATATATTATCATAAAAAGAAAAATATTTGTCAACTACTTTTTTTGAAAAATTTTTTTAAATGGCTTAAAAAAATTATAGTGGTTTTTTTGCTGGTATCCCAGTTTTTTTCTTGGGTATTTTTTTCACTTGTCTTTTTTTAATTTTAAAATTTCTAATATTATTCTTTTTATCTTCATTTTTCTGGCAATTTAAATTCAAAAAAATATTATTTATTTTTTTGCATTTAAAATTTTTTTAAAAGCCTTTTTAGATTCTTCTATTTCGTTCAAATTTAATTTTTTTGTAGCAGAAAACGGCCATTTACTTTTTATAAATGGAATCATGTATTCTAAAAATTATTCTTAGATTGGCCACTCCTCGACAAAGTGCAACATCATAAATTTCACGGTTATTTTTTTATTAACTCTTCAGAACGTTCAAAAACTTGTATTTACATTTTTTTAAATTTAATTCTTTTATTACTTCATTTATAAAGTCTATTTTTTTCTAACTGAATCAACTAATAAAAAAATTTCTTTCTGGGTAATAAATAGCAAGTACAAGTCCTGGAAATCCTGCACCTGTCCCAACATCAATAAATGATTTTTTTCATTATCATTTATAACTTTTTGTTAAAAAAATAATGAATCTACAAAGTGTTTTTTTCCAATATTCCTTTTTTTATCTCTAATTGCTGTCAAATTCATGACTTGATTTTTTTATATAAAAAGTTCTAAAAAAATTTCATCATCTTTCCAATTTTTTTTCATTTTCCACTTTAATTTCTGATTTTTTTCAAGTAAACTTATAAAATATTCTTTAAAAATCAATATTTTTCCAATTTTTTTTCTCCTAATTTCTATTTTTTTCATTTTATTTTAAAAACTCCATCCAGATACATCAACAATACTGAGATATCTGCTGGTGTTACTCCAGACATCCTAGATGCTTGCCCAACGTTATACGGCTGATTTTCCTTTCAAACGTTGTTTCGCTTCTCTCGTAATTCCTTCATTTTTTTCATAATCAAAAATCTTTAGGAATTTTTTTTGTCATCAAGTTTATGCTGTTTTTTTCCATAATTTGCATTGCTTTTGGCGATATAGCCTTCATATTTTGTCTGAACTTCAATTTGATATTCAGTTTCAGCATCAAAACTTAAATTTGGTGCATTTTCAATAATTTCAGCAATGTACTTTTATATCTTGATATGTCACTTTTGGACGACGCAAAATTTCTTTTAATGTAGTACCGCTCTTTAGACTTTCATTATATTTGTCAAGAATTTCCACGAGTCTTTCGTTGCTAGTTCCTAATTTTATATTTTCCAGTTTCTCCATAGTTTCTTTGACATTTTTTTCTTTTCCTGCACAATGTCATAATATTTTTTTATCCAAAAGTCCGATTTTATATGCCTTTTCAGAAAGCCTGATGTCAGCATTGTCTTCACGTAAAATAAGGCGGAATTCGGATCTTGCTGTAAACATTCTATATGGCTCAAATAATTCTTTGTTTATCAAATCATCTATCATCGTTCCGATATAAGAGCTTTCTCTATCCAAAATAAACGGTTCTTCTCCTTTTATTTTAAGAGCTGCATTAATTCCAGCAATAATTCCTTGTGCAGCCGCTTCTTCATAACCGCTTGTACCATTAACTTGCCCAGCCAGATAAAGCCCTTTTACTTTTCTTGTTTCAAGTGTGTAATCAAGTTCGCTTGGATCTACAATATCATATTCCACAGCATATCCATATCGCATTATATGGGCATTTTCAAGTCCATTAATTGTATTTACAATTTTTTGCTGCAAACTGGCAGGATAGCTTGTAGAAAGTCCGCTTATGTAAACTTCCGCTGTTTCAAAGCCTTCTGGCTCTAAAAATAAATGATGGCTGTCCTTGTCGTTGAATTTTACAACTTTATCTTCAATTGACGGGCAATATCTTGGTCCTGTACTGCTTATGCTTCCGTTATACATTGGTGCTTTGTCTAAATTATCAAGTATTATTTTATGTGTTGTTTCATTTGTTCTTGTTAAATAGCAAGATAATTGGGGTTTTTCCAAAATTTCGCTATTTGGAGTTCTCATTGAAAATTTTAATGGAACTCCTGTTATTCCAGGCTGCTCTTCAAGTTTTTCAAGATTTAACGTTCTAATATCAAGTCTTGGAGGAGTTCCTGTTTTAAATCTTCCCATTTTTAATCCTAATGACTTTAGCGAACTTGTCAAATCATCAGCAGATAATTCTCCCATTCTTCCGCCTTTTACACGTTTATCTCCAATATACAAAAGCCCTCTCAAAAATGTTCCTGTTGCAAGCACAACTGCTTTTGCAAAAAATTCCATTCCAGTTTTAGTTTTTATTCCCTTTACAACTTTTTCTATTCTTTTATAACCATTTTCGACAATTTCAATTTCATCAACAATCAATTCTGTAACAATATCCTGTACAGTATCAAGATTTTCCTGACGTTCTATTGTTTTTTTCATTTCCCTTGCATAAATTTTTCTATCCGCCTGAGCCCTCAACGAACGAACTGCCGGCCCTTTTTTTGTATTTAAAATTCTCATCTGTACAAAACTTTTATCCATATTTCGCCCAATTTCTCCGCCCAAAGCATCAACTTCTTTAGCCAGATGACTTTTTTTGCAGGTCCTCCCACCGATGGATTGCAGGACATAACTCCTATATTATCAAGCGTTATCGTAAAAATTGCCGTTTTCAATCCTAATCTTGCCGATGCCAAAAGCCGCTTCATTTCCCGCATGTCCAGCACCAACTACAATTATATCATAATTTCTCATTATATAATATGTAATTTTTTTATTTTAAAATTACATTCTCCTTTCGATTTTAAGTATGTTTACATAATCCATTATATATTAATATTTTGTTTTTTTCAATGTGATATTTTTTTACAGATTTTTTTATAAACTCATTTTTTTCTTAACTTTCATTATAACAAAAATTATCAGCAATATCTTCTTTTTTTATTTTTTTTCTGTTAAAACTGTTGAATTAATAATTTTTACGACTTTTTTTCATTTCCATTTTTTTCACTTAATTCTGCTCGTTCTTCTTGTGCATTTTCTAAAAAAATATAGTTCAAAAATGATTTCTTGTTTCAAGAATTCTCTGAATTTTATGTTTTTTTCAGCAAATAATTTTTAATTTAATGCTTAAAATGAACTTTTTCATCTGCTCTGGAATTTTTTTCCAAACCTATCTCTCACTTCATCAAGCAATTCAGCCAATTCCTCATTTGTTTCAAGCATTGCAAACCGCTTATAGATATTTAACCTTTCATCCTTTTTCAATATACGTTTCAGGAATAAATCCTCTCTCATCCAGAATAATTTCTACATTTTCAATTTTTTTCCACAAATTTGCCCTTTTTGCCTACGAATTTCCTCATTTAACATTTTTTTATATACAAGTCATAGCCAAAAGTTTCAATCGTTCCGTCTGCTTATCTCCTAAAATTTCTCCAGCACCACGTATTTTCAAGTCTTCCATCGAAATTTGAAAACCGCCTGATTTTATCCCTTCCACTTTTAGCATACTTTCTTCCTTTTGACGCCCCTGCTTTGTAATATTTCTCGTTTTTAATAAATAGCAGTATCCTTGCCTGTTGCTACGCCCTACACGCCCTTTCAGCTGATACACCTGCGATAATCCTAGTCCAGTAAAGTTTTCAATCAGAATTGTATTGGCATTTCCCACATCAATTCCATTTTCAATAATTGTAGAAGCAATTAAAATATCAAACTGCCCATTTTCAAAACGTAGTAATTTATCTTTAATTTCCTTTGGCGGAAGCTGTCCATTTCTGAACCTCCCACGACTAAAGTCGCAGGGTTCTAAAATCTTTAAAAATATTCAAAAATTTTCTAAGAAGTTTGATAGCTTTACACTACCCTTATTCTTTTAGGTGTGTTCAGCTCACCTCTATTGTATAGGACACTTAAGTCCACAACTTTACTTTTTTTCTTAATATATTTAATGCTCCATTACAATCTGCATTTAATTGATAGCCTTTACTTGTTTGATATAGTCCTCTTTTTATTCTTTTTTTCCACTGAATATATATTCTTTTTGATTTTTCTTTATCATATATTGAATTTCATCTCCATCAAAGAAACTTGCTTTTTGATGTATAACTTTCTTCTTGCAGTTTAAATTCTATTCCATATAGTTTACATAGATATATTAATTTATCTCTTAATTTTTCCATATGGTATATTTACAAAGTTTTGATTATTTATGCTTCCTATATTTGAATTTCTTTGAAAAATCCTCATTATATCCTAGAACTATTTTTTTCCTATATCATTATTAAAACAATAATTTATAATTATTCTTGCTCGCTTTTTGAAAGATAATTATTTATGCGATTATTTCTCTTTCTAGTTATTTTCTTTTTGTCTTAATGTTGTTCGCTCAATCTTTTGCTTATCTTTTTATACTTTGTAATTTTTGCATTTATCTTGTTATAGTATTGATTTATTGATTTTAATTTTCTACCATCTATTATGAATGAAGCTCCAGCATTTGTAACACAAGTACAAAGATTATTTATACCTAAATCAATTCCTAGTGCATTTTCTTTATTTAATTCCCTTTGAACTTCTTCTACTTCGTAAGTATATTGAATTTCAAAGTACCTAGAATGTTGTTTAGGTATTATTCTAATCTCTTTTATCTTCTTGCCTTTTTAATACTGGTGGTAGTTTTACTGCGATTTCCTTATGTGTCTTTCTAAATGAATTTGAATAAGGAACTATCAGAATATCATCTTTTAATCTTACAAAACCTATAACAAGAGTTGTAAATCCATCTTTAGCAAGATATTTAGGTAATTTTATATCTTTAAAATTATATTGACCATTCTTAGCAAGTTTTAAAAGTCCAAAAAAATGATTTGAAACTTCCGTCTACTTTTTTTTAGAATTTGCTGAGCTATATTAGAATTTAATTTCTTATAATTTTTTTACTATTTTTTTAAGTATTTTATAGTTTTCGTTATAACTTAAATACTTTTTTTATTTTGAAAAATAGTGTTGTCTAACATTATATATAGCTTCATTAGTTAAGTTCTTGGCTATATGAGATAAATATTTTAAATTCCTAAACTCCTTTTTACTAAGATGTTTTTACTTGTTGTTTTAAAGTTAAATACATAGATATCACCTCCTTTTCACCAGAGATATTATACCATGTACTCTACATTTTATTTGTCAAAAAAGTAATATCTTTTATTTATTTTTAAATATTTTTAAAGTTTTTAAAACCCCACAACAGTGGGAAGTGTCGTTCACATAAGTACGCTACTACTTACGCAGTTCTCTTATGAACTTCTTGTTATCTCTAACAAGCACAGACTATATCTTATCCATATCCTATTTCAAGGACTTAGGCGAAATCACTTCCAATACCAATCGCTTGTATTGTACTCCCCTCACGAGGGATAGTCGTTGAACTTTCCTTTTCAGGCTTAGCTGCTGATTGTCTATTATTATAATGTTTAGGATTTAACCTTGCACCATCTAGTATATTTTTTCTGCTTTCGCCACCATCACACTTATACCTTATTTGAACGAAGGTATTATGTTGTGGTCATACTAGCTTTAAGAGTTCCCAGCAATTCAGTTTCTTTGTTGCACGGTTTTGCTCCGTGTCTACATACAAGTTTCCCTATATGCTTACTAAAATTTTCGTGCAATTCATCTCATGACTAAAGTCGCGAGTGTTCTTGCACTATTTAATAAATTCGATTTTTACAAAGTCAGGCAGTATTTCCTTCAGTTCCTTCAATTTTTCCTTCATATTTTTTACATCGTTATAAATATAAAAAACTTGCCCGTCACGTGACAATTCACGTAAAATTGCCATTTTTATTGTTTCCTCATCCCAATCTAGAACTTCTGTTATAATGGGAAGCCGATTTGTCGGAGGCGTGTCAATTATGGAAATTTCACGAATTCCAAGCATCGCAAGGTTTAATGTACGTGGAATCGGAGTTGCAGTTAATGTTAGCACATCCAGCTTTTCCCGCCGTGCCTTCAGTTTTTTTCCTTGGCTTTTTACACCAAATTTCTGCTCTTCATCAATAATCAGAAGCCCTAAATTGTTAAACTGAACATCATCGCTTAAAAATCCTGTGAGTTCCAATAACTAAGTCAATAATTCCGCTTTTTAAGTTCTTCAAAATTTCCTTTGACTTATTTTTTGTAAGTCTTGACAAATTCTCAATCGTAATCGGATAATTTTCAAATCTTCTCTTAAACCGTTCAAAATGCTGTTCTGCAAGCACTGTAGTCGGAGCCACCATAACAACCTGCTTTCCATTGTCAATTGCTTTAAATGCGGCTCTCATTGCAACTTCAGTTTTCCCGTATCCAACATCTCCACAGACAATCCTGTCCATTATTTGTGGACTTTCCATATCCTTTTTCACATCATTTATGGCATTTTTCTGATCTTCTGTTTCCTCAAACGGAAAGTTCGCTTCAAAGTCCTCCTGCCACACAGTATCCTTCTGATATACAAAACCATTCTGGCTTTGCCTTCTTGCCTGTATTTTAATAAGTTCCGCCGCAAATTTCTGAATATCCTCTTCAATTTTCTTCCTTTTCCGTTTAAACCCACGTGTCCCCAGCCTAAATAACTGCGGTTCTATATCATTTGACACATATTTTTCCAGCCTGTCCATCTTTTCCACAGGAATATACAAAATATCCTCATCAGCATACTTAATTTTTCAGGTAATCCCGCTCATCTATCGTCTGAATTCCCTTGTAAATTCCAACACCGTACTGAACGTGAATTACATAGTCGCTTCTGATTATTTGATTGACTTTCTTATATTTTACAGCTTTATTTGTTTTTTTCTTCCGCTCATAAATATATCCGTCAAGTTCCCTATCTGTCAGCACAAGAAAAATTATTTTTTTATTATTTTTTTATTTTCATTAAAAAAATAAATCCTTCCAAACAGCTCATATTTTTTTCAATTTCCAGATTATTTTTCCTTTTCAGTTAAAAATTTTTACCGTATTCAGCCAATTTTTTTTCATAATTATTTGTAAAAAAATATAGACGTTTTCAGTTTTTTTGACAATTTTTTTCAAGCCTATTTTTTTATCTCTAAAAGTTTCAACCTGCTCCTGCGAAAAAAATTTTTTTAGTCTGTACAAAAAAATACTTTTCTTCTTTAGATTTTCATACCTTTTCCGATAAACTTCCTCCCGATTTCTATCCAGCAGTATAAATTCTTCCATTTTATAATCTAAAAGTTCTTCATTTTCAATAACAATCGTAATATCTTTCGCCTTTAATTCATCAATTAGCTCAATCAGCTCATAATTATTTCCAGAAAGCAAATTTCCAAAAAAATCTTAATTTTTCTTTATTTTTTTCCACAGAAATCTGACTGTCAATATCAAAAAAACCTAATGCTTTCCAATTCATCCCCAAAGAACTCCAATCTCACGGGATTTTTCCAAATCTGGCGGAAAAAAATGTCAAGAATATCCCCACGTCTGCTATATTGCCCTTTTTTTCTCAATCAAATACGAATTTTTCATATCCATTTTCCACAAGAAAATCCAAAAATTTGTGGAAAAACTGTATTCTTTTCCAATTTCAAATGAAAGAAACTTAACCTTTTCAAAAAAACATCTAAAGTAATCTGTAAATTTACAAATAAAAATAAACTGCTCCTGATTTTTTTAAAAATATCTAGCAATCTTATATTTATTCCTGTAATATCTTCCTTATTTTTGTGAAATATTTTCAAAAAAATATCAATTATTTTTTTATTATTTTTTTAAAAAAATTTTTTTCAAAAATATTTTCTTGATTTTCAGACATTTCATAATAATTTTTCAAGCATTGAATAATAATTTTCCAAATTTCTATTGGATGTGGAAATATAAATTATCTTTTTCTTTTTCCGAACATAATAAAAACCACGGAATTGCACCTGCAGTAAAAAAATTATTTTCAGATTGTAAAATATCTTTTTCTTTATTTTTTTAATTTATTTAAAAAAACTTAAATTAAAGTTCATATAAAACCTTCCTATTTTTTTCTATCTGTTGTTATACAATCTCCATATTCCATAAACTATGTAAATATAAACAATATATGGCACAAATCCTAAAGTGTGCAAATATGAAACAGCAAAAAAACAAGCGCTATTATCAAAATTGCAAGACCAAGTCCTTGTATTATTTCAGCAAATGAAACTGTTTCAACTCCGAATACATTTGGTTTATAAATTGTATTTATTGGTCTTGTAAAAGGATTTAATATTAATACAGAATAGATAATCGCTTCTGCCTGGATTCCCATAAACCAGAATATAATTGTTGAAACTCCAGCAAGAAATCCAAAAAATACCTTCCCAAAACCATGCTGTGGAGTAGTAAAAGTATCTGTCAATACAAAAAAACTCCCATAAAAATCACTTCTCCAAGTGAAGTAGCCACATTAATATTTTGATTTGAAGCAATGTAATACCCAAAGAAAATTGTAACAAAAAACGATACAGGTATATGCCATGTTATTTTTGATCTAAAAAGCAAATATATGGCTCCAAAAACCATTGCAATTATCGAAAGTTCCCCAATTATCCCTCTATCTGTTAAAATTAAAGAGGGCAATGAAGTACTTTCAGAAATATTTAAAACTTCAGGATTAGCCCATGCTGCAGAATTTGAAGCAAGTACAGCTGGAAAAAATGTCAATACAAATAACTTTCCTAAAATTACTGGATTAAATATTTTCTTTTCTGTTTCTCCATATATAACTTTCCCAAACAATGTTGCCATTGCCCCTGCAAATGCCGCTACATAAAGCGGTGTAAATGGAGCAAGTGCCAGTCCTGTCAAAGCCCCTATTACTATTCCCGACAAATCCTTTAAAGTTTCTTTTTTTCTTTGTATTAATAATGAAAATATCACTTCTGCCAATTCTGATGCAACAACTGCCGACAATATTACCAAAATAGGCGTTACCTGGTAAACTAAAAATGCAGCAAGCAGCATTGGAATCAGGGATATTAAAATATCTATATTCGTTTTTGCTATATTTTCCTGCAATTCCCTTCTTTTACTTCTAAACATATTAAAATTTCACTACCTTTCCTTTTTATAGTTTGTTTTTTTCTAATTTAAGATCATTTTCTACTCTCTAAATATTTGACAATCTAACTTTTTTTGTTTCAACAAGGGGTCAGAATCCCTTGCCTTACAATACTTATCTTACTAAATAAATTTCCAAACAAGTTTAATATTAGATTTCATAAATTTTTATCCTTATTCTGAAGAACTTGAATCTCCGCCACCTGTTGAAGTTCCTCCAGAACTGTCGCTTCCGCCACTATTTCCTCCACTGGCTGGTTTTGCAGAAGAATCTTGAGATTTAACATGTGAAGATTTATGCGATGATGATGAATTATTTTTTTCAAACGGCTATGTTTTTGGTTCCTTATAAAAGCTATACTGGTTACTTTTTTTATATTTTTTACTTCCTTTTTTGCCGCTAGTCTTATTATTTGCATCAAGCGCATATTCTGGATTAACAGCCTTGTTTTGTGCTGAATTTGGATTATTAGGCACTGCATTTTGCTGTGGTTGTTGTGGCTGCTGCTGTGTTGATTGTGGTTGCGGTTGTGCTGCCACTGCTGGAGCAGGTTGTTGAACTGGCTGTGGTTGTGGTTGTGCCGATTTTTTTGTTCAACTTTTTTTATTTTCTTCTTTTTTTGCCACCTCTTTCTTATTGTCTGCTTTTTACAGCTTTATTTTTTTCTTGCCAACTATACTTTTTTCCAACTTCCTTTGTTCCATCCTCTAGTTTTTTTACTAGGCCCTTTGAATTTTTTGAATCCTGACTTCCAAATGCCACTAGCACAACTGACATTAAAAACAGGAAAATTCCTTTAATCTGTTTCATCTTTCGTCTCCTTATTCTAATAAATATTAGCTTTTTACCATTAAAAATCGAAATTTTTTTATTATATAATGCTTTGTAAATTCCATTTTTTTATTTAACAATTCATTATGATTTCCAACTTCTTTTTATTTCACCTTTTTGTATCACTACTATTTTATTACTATTTTTCGATTGTTGTCAACCTATGGGCGATAACAAATGTAGTTTTTCCATCCATAAGTTTTTTTCAAGCGCATCTTGAACTAGCTTTTCAGACTCATTATCAAGGGCAGAAGTCGCTTCATCTAAAAATTAATATTTGAGGATTTTCTAAGATTGCACGTGCAATTGCAATCCGTCGCTTCTGTCCACCAGACAGCTTCACTCCACGCTCTCCAATTTCTGTATTATAACCATCAGAAAGATTCTCAATAAATTCATGTGCATTTGCCTGTTTTTGTCGCCTCCACAATTTCCTCAAAAGTAGCATTTTGACGGCTATATTTTATATTGCTAAGTATAGTTCCAGAAAATAAAAAAACGTTTCTTGCAGACAATTCCTATTGCTTTACGTAAACTCTTTATTTCATAATCTCTAATATCAATTCCATCAATTTTTAATGAACCGCCTGATACATCAAAAAAACCTAGGTATCAGGTTTACAAGTGTCGATTTCCCTCCACCTGAATTTCCAACAAAGGCAATTGTTTCACCCTTTTTAACATCCAAATTAATATTTTTTTCAATATTTTTTTCAGTACTGTCCTTATATTTAAAAATCTACATTTTTCAAAAAGTTATATCTCTTGCAAAGTTTTTCAAATTTTATGCAATCTTTCTTATTTACAATGGCCGGCACTTCTTCTAAAAATTTCAGAAACTCTTGTAATAGAAGATATATTTGCACTTATGGAATTAAATCTTGTCATTGCACGTCTTGCAGGCGTATACATTGACGAAATTGCCCCTACTATCGTAATAAAAATCTCCAGGTGTGAAATTTTTGCCCTTAAAACTCGGTAACCGCTAAACATTAGCAGTAACGCTATAATTATATAATTCATAGCTTCCATTATAGAATTTGCTTTTTGCATTATATCTGGCAGATTTCACAGCAATTTTTCTTTAAATTAATGTTTTTTTCTTTTTAAAATCATTTATTTCATGCTTTTCTGTCGCAAATGCCCTAATAACTCTAATTCCAGATAATGTTTCCTGTAATTTGGAATTAAGGCTGTCCAATGCTTCTTGTCGCTGTTTTCCCGATCGTTTTAGTCTTTTGGCATATTTTCTTACTGTAATGATAAGAATAGGAGTAACAATCATAACACCCAAAGTTAAATCAAAAATCTATATAAAAAGGCTATCCCAAGGCAAAGTACTAATTTTATTACTTCAGGTATCATATTAAAAAAACTTCTAATATAATTGAATTTATATTGCTGGGATCTGTCATAGTACGTGTCATCATATCTCCTATTTTTTTTCCCCAGAAAAAAATATTCCATATCCAGAGTCTGTATTTTATTATAAATATCAGTAACGATATCTTTATAAATAGAAGATGAAATTACTGTTGAAAAAAATTGTATTCCAGTACATAAGTATTGCACCAATCGTCGCAAGCATTATCATTGCACCTGTCGCATATAATATATCTTTTTTTCGCTTTTTCCCTGAAATTCCTTTTGTCAAACAACCTTTTTATTAATGCTATTGGAGCCGAGGAAACAAGCGATGACATTGTTGCAAGCAAAAATATTAAGGATGATTAATATATAATATTTTTTTTATGTATTTTTTTCAGTTTTAAAATTTCTCCAAAAATCTAATTTTACTATTTTCATAAATTTACCTTTCATTTTTTTATTTTTTTGTATTTCTTATTTTTCTATGTTTCCAAATTGGGCAAGCAGTTTTGGGTGTACCTTTGTTCCAAAAAAATCTATTTTTTTCTAGCATTTTTTTAATATCCCACACAGCAGTAGAATAAATTGTTGCAACTGTATCAAAAATACACTCCCATATATTCAAATATCTGAAAAGGTATTTTACTTGTAAATATTTCCATTTCCGGAAATTCATCTTTATATGTAAAAAAATTCCCCTTGGATGTAATTTAAACAATATATCGCTTTCATTGTAATTTTTTTAAATATTTTTTTTATAGCTCAACTGTTTCTTCATGTGTAAGAGATTCATCTTCCTCTAGCTACTGACTTAAAAAAATAACTTTTTTTCCTAGATATTTTTTTCAATATCCGCGACTCTGCATTCCAAAAAAATTGTAAATCTTTTTGTTTCTGTATTTCAGTTTTTTTTCCTTCCAAAAGTTTTTTTAAAAATCTACAATTTCGGTTTTTTCACTAATTATTTCAGGTACTTCTGTAAGACCGCTTAATATTATTTTTTTTACTTTTTGGAGAGAGCCCTCTTTTTCAAGTCTTTCTTTTTCTTAAATTTATTTTTTTAAACCGCTTTTAAATAAGCTTCAAAATGATCACTTCGATAATTTGACCAGCCATCTTCTATTACCGTAAATTTTTTTCTATTTCATCCCAAAAGAATTTTAGGTTCCACTTCATTATCATTTCCAAAAATATTCAATTTTATATCCATTTGTTTTTTTCCTTTATCGAATCTAAAAAGTTTTGCTTTTTAAATATTTTTTTTATATTTACTTTTTGCTATTTTTCCGCTTAAATAGATTTTTTTATTTTTTTGTAACGTCAATATATTCTTCCCGTGGAATATATATTGTTTCTACATTAATTTTAGAATGTTCAAATATTTCATTTGCACTTTTCCCATGATAAACAAATACGGAATCTTTTTTTCAAAATTATCATTCATCATTATATAAAGCAGTAAACTATAAGCCGACTCTAAAAAAATACAACTTTTTTTATTTCTTTCATTTTTTTGTTCTCTCCTAATGCTTTTTTTGAATATTTTTTTTCTGTAAATTGCTGTAGATCCATCAGTCAATTCCTTCTTAAATTCATCAAAAATTCTCAAAAATCATCTCCGCTCACACGACAAATCCAGTCTTTATTAATCTTTAAGGAATTTACGCCCTTTCTAGTTGTTATAAAAAACATCCACTCCCAATTTTCTTATATCGTCTCTATTGCCTTTATATCGGTGTCCCCAAGGATAAGCCAGACAATCTGGAATTTTTTTCCCAATTTTTTTCACTAATAATTTTTTTATTTTCCAAAATTTCAAATTTCACAGTTTCTTTAAATTGTTCTTCACTAATTTTTATCAAAAAAACTCATCTTTTTCTTTCTTTAAATAATTTATTCAAAAATTCCTTTTTTTCTTTTTCAGACATATTATTCTCTTGAGGTTCCACAATATTTCTATACTTTTCCACAAAAATCCTTTTTTTAGCCTTATAGCCAGGAATAGAAATCTTGCTTCGCAATTTAAACACAGGAAGTCCATTTAATTTTCCAGCATCCCTTTTTTTCATCATAATTTCCATCAAAAAAACAGGCTATAGCTTTCTCTTTTTAAAAATATGGTGAACTTTCCTCATCATAAAAAAATCCAGAACATCAATATTCTTTATTGTCAGCTGATGCGAATGTGTGTGAAGCTGAAAAATCAACTAGTCCGCTTTCATACATTTCCCTAATTTCAGCCCAGTTTAAATAAGCATCATCCTTTTCAATAAACTTTGTATTCAAAAAAATATTGTAGCCTTCATATTATATTTTTTTAAAATTGGAAAAAGCCAAAGTATAATTATTTTTTTATATCCATCATCAAAAAGTTATAAGTATTGAATTTTTTTCGGCAACTTATAATCTAATCCCTTCAATTCCTCCATTTTAAAAAGTCTTTTTATCCTTTATCCACTTTATATGCTCTTCAAATTCATCCACAAAAAAATTCCGCCTTTTTCCCTTTTTCACTGTCAACACTGTGATACATAAGGCATAAAACAAAAATTTTTTTCCTAGTTTTATTATATACAATAAATGCCAAAAAAACAGCAAAATTATTATTAAAAAAATAAATATATCATCTTTCCCTCCCTTCAAGTTATAACTTACCTCTTAGTTTCAAAATTTTTGCTCTAATTTTTTTAATCAACCTATCAATCTTAAAATTCAGAACTGTATTTTTTCTCCTGTTGCTAAAATGCACATGCCTTTTATTCCCAATATGGGTCACATAAGGCTCCTTAAAAAATACCGCTTTAAATCCACGTTCCTTGTAAAAATTCGACAAAACTTCCTCATATCGCTGATTTTCCAATTTCTCGTGAAGTCCAAACAAATCCATATCTTTTTTTCTTCTCAAGGCTGGATTGTAAGTAAATATTTCTCCCTTTACGTTGTAGTAATGCTCCCCTTTTTTTGAAACATAATCTTTATCATAAAAAAAATCTTCCTTAAAATCTTCCTTTGAACGAAGCCCAACAACTAAAATTTTTTCATCCTCCTCCATTACTTCCATTGACTTTTCAATAAATCCACTTTTAAGAAATTTCCAGTCATCTTCACAATGGAAAAATATATTCAGTATCAATTTCACGATAAGCCTTGTCAATTGATTTTAGCTGCCCTAACCGTGTTTCATTTACTATCAGCCTAAAGTCTTGATTTTTACCATCATATTTTGAAATCAGCCTTTCCAGTTTTTTCCCTTCTGTACTGTCTTCTGTTATTATTATTTTCTTAATCGGATAAGTATTGCATTCAAAAAAGCTGTCAAGCGTTTCTTCCAGCAAATCAAATCTCCCGCAGCTAGTTATTACCAGCGTTACTTCCTTCATATCTATCAAGCCCCTTCTTAGCCATTGTTTTTCTGCTTTTTATAGCCTCCACCAAATATTCATCATTTTTTTCTTCAGCCTGCTTCTGTCATTTTTCATTATGATACAGATGACAAGTCAATGCCTCAAATTTTAATTTTTTCTTTTTACATCCAATATTAAATAGCCTTACAGCAAGTTCACTATCTTCCCTTCCCCAACCTTCTATTTCCTCCTCAAATCCGTTCACTTTAATTAGATCCTCCTTGAAAAAGGACATATTGCAAGACCTTATTCCACGTAAATTTCTATCTACTTTTTGTAAATATTTTTAGAAAGAATTTTTTTACTTCTTATCATATTTATATTATTCTTTACACCTTTGCTAAAAATATTTATTCTTTTGCCTTCCATTATCTTCTTTGCCGCAACTGCCGAAGTTATAACTCTTGATCCTTGAATGAAGCAGCCTTTTTTCATATTTTTTATATGATCTTCAACAAAATGCCTGTTCAGTACTAAATCACCATCTATTATTATTATATAATTTCCAGATGCCTTGCTTATCGCCCTGTTTCTTGACATTCCAGCCCGAAATCCCTTTATCTTCCTGCCAAGAATGAATAATATTGCTTTGCGGACAGCTTTCCTGAAATCTCTTTACAAGATCTATTGTTTCCTGCTTTGAGCCGTCATCGGCAACTATTATTTCCTTTGGAGCAACAGTTTGATCTAACACGCTATTCAGACATACTTCCAGAGCTTTCGGCCAATTGTAGGTAGTAATAACGAGAGAAGTGTCATTTCCCAAATTATTATAATATTCTTCACGTAATTTTGTATATTTTGTCATTGTGTAGATGGAACTGTACTTGGCAAGCAGGTAGCCTTCATATCCATCCATAAATCCAAGTCGCAAAAATATACATTCTAAAAAAATCTGAACATCATTTTTTTGAATATATTTTTTTATAAAGTTCGGATTTTTTTCCCATTTTTATATATTCTTTTTGCACTTTGTGAAGTATACCTGTTTAATTTTTTTCAAGAAATTCCTCAATGCTGTCGTAAGTATAATGAATTATCATTTCCTTTATTTTTTTTATTTTACTGTCAGTCTGATATTGTTCATGAACTTCACGGCTGCTTATTTTTACTTTTCCGTTTTTCCACAGCCTGATTACATAATCATCCCATCCGCCAAATTTTATTTCCCTTTTTAAATGCAATATTTCTCAATTTTTATTTTATAAACATCGCTTGATGGATTTTTCACTATTGATAATTGTTTTTTTATCTTTTCCTTTAGTCGCGTTGATATTACTTCATCAGCATCTATTAATAAAATCCATTTGCCTTTACATTTTTCCAGGACAGAATTTTTTTGCGGACCGTATCCCTTCCATTTTTCCACAAAAACCTTTGCACCCTTTGAAAGTGCAATTTCCACAGTCCTGTCTGTACTTTCACTATCAACGATTATTATTTCATCAGCAATTTCCCTCACAGAATCCAAAGTTTTTCCAATCCTGTTCTCCTCATTAAAAGTTATTATTCCTACAGATAGTTTCATAAGCCCTTCTCCCATTTCATATTTTATAGTCATTTGTAAAAGTATAAGAACACAATATTTTTTTATGCTTGACTTTCTTAGTCTTCGCCACTCTCTGACAAGGCTTATAAATACTGCTTTTTAATTCATTTACTTTTTGCAATCGCCTGCACATTTTTATTAGATATTTACAAAAAAACCTACAAAAATTCTACATATTTTTTTATAATTTAATTTATCAAATACTTTTTTTCAAAATCTACATCATTGATCCGTTTTTTTCAGTATAGTCAACTAATATATTGCCTTCTTCTTTTATCCGCCATTTATTCTTATTAATTTTCAGTCCATAAAAAGCCATTATTTTTTTTATTCAGCCCTTCGGCAATATGCAAGATGGCAGTATCCAGCGATACCACCAAATCACTATTTTTTTAATTATAGATATTGAGTCAAGTACCGTTCTGGACTTTTTCAAAAAAATAAAAATATTTTTTTATTATCTGTCTTTTTCAAGTATATTATAAATCGTTTCCCTGTCATTTGGAGAATCCAGAATTATAATCCTATGATCCCTATACATTTCACTTAGCCTTCTTATTATAACTAAGGCAACTTCCTCATTTATTTTTTTCTTCCTCTAGAGGCTCCAAAAAAAGTTTAATGCAATTATTTTCTCGCTAACATTGTTTTTCATCTAAAAAAATTTTTTTACATTTCTTTCTGAATCTTTTGGAAACTGGAACATCATAAGCTGTATCCTTTATTTCAATATTCACTTTCTTCATCATCTGCTTATAAATTTCAATCATTTTTTTAAAAGTGTTATTCTGTCTTACATTCTTATTATATATTTTTATAGCCATCTTTATTATATCCAACATTAACTTTGGCATTTACCCTGTTTATAAGATAAACCTGCTTATACTTCAAACCTTCCGTCGAGATCAAGCAATACATCATAATTATTTTTTTCAGTATTCGTGCAATTTTTTTCTCCATTCAAAAAAATTTTTTTTTCTGTCAAATATATAATATTCATCTATATTCTTATTTAATTTCAGTAAATCTTCTAAAGATTTATCAGAAACAACATCTATTTTTTTATATTAGGATAATATTTTTTTATTTCTCTAAAGATAAATGAACTTATTATATAATCTCCTATTTTTTTCCATCTGTCCTTAAAAAATAAAAATCCTGTTTATTTTTTTGATGGATCTAAATCTGCATCTTTTTTTCTCTTATCAAATATCCTGCTTAATATTTCATTTTTTTATCAACTAATTTATCCCTATATGGTCTATAAAATTTCCAGTTTATTTTACTCATTAAATTCTCATTCCTTATGTAAATATTGTTTTTATCTACGTTAATTCAAGGATAACGTATAATTCTAATTCTCCTTTGTTTCTTTTATTTCATCTATCTTGCCGTTTAGCCATCTTATCGGCTCTGATAACGAAAAACCATAAGTCTGGTTATGATTCCCCTGCATTTTTGAAATTACCTGCAAGCTGTCAGCAGTTGTTTTAGGTGACCATCTGCATAAGTTATATTTATCATTTGCATAAAAGCTCAGCAAAGGCTTATCCAAAGAAGAAGCAATGTGAATTGCGCCGCCATCAACTCCAATTGCTAAATCAGCTGCAGCTGCAAATAAAACAAAATCCCTGATGCTAAATTCCCTAGATAAAGAAATGTCCAGATCTTTATTTATATTATTCATTAACTTTCTATAATATTCTTCACTTCCAGCAGTTTTTTTCCCATAATAATTTTTTTACATTTTTTTCATCTTCTCGTCTTCAATATTATTTAATAATTCGGCCACTTCTTCAGGTTTCATTTCTCTGTCACTTCCTTGTGGAACAAGTAAAAATTTTTTTACTTTTTGAGTTTTTTTCAGAATCAGATTCCCAAAAATTTTTTTCCATTTTATCAATATCTTTCTTTAAAAAGTTCAATATGCTACTTTTTCACCTTCTATTTTTAAAAATATTTAGAAAAATTCAGAACCTATTAAATAATCTATAATATGGGTTTCAACAGGTGGAGTACAGTCAAAATCATAATTTTTCACATTTTTTTCTATTATAATAATGCCCCTCGTCACTTTCTCCGAAAAATCATTGTAATTTTTTTGGACTTAACACTTTCTTCCAAATCATCCGCTTTGTATTTTCCTTACTTAAAAAAATCAAGTAATACATCCCATTTTTTTATGATTTTTTTAAGTACATCATTCCGCTTCACAATATTATCTATTATTTTTTTCATTCTCATTGCATAATTTGGCAAATTCCATATTTCTGCTTGTCACTACTAACCCTAATTTAACATTACGATACATTTTTTTAACTGTCTTGCATAGCAAAAAGACATTAGAGTATCTCCGATGGGAATCCTTAGGATTTATAAGTATTGATTTCACATTTTTTTTAAGTTAATATTTTTTTATGTCTTTTTTTAGCACCAAATAGCCATATTATTATTTTAGATTTTATTCCATTAACTATACTCATCATGTACCCTTTCTTTACATTATTCTAAATAGCTATTTATATTACTTTTTAAAAAAATTTGTATTTTCTATTAATTCCTTTTAGTTTTGCTTTTATTACTTTCCATTGAAAAAAATCATCAGCTCGAATTAAAGATATTTTCTTATAATTTTTCATATTTTTTTCATTATTATTTATTAACTCGTAAACTTTTTCCACAAACATGTCTTTATCATTTAACGGAATAAGTTCACCATATTCACTATTTCTCCCCAATATATCCTTTGGACCCGTAGGGCAGTCATAAGCCACAACAGGCGTTCCAAAAAGCAAGACTTTCCAGCAGTACAGTCGGCAATCCTTCATATTTTGCAGTATGTACAAATAATTTTGCATTTTTTTAAAAAAATGGATATGGATTTTCAATTTGTCCAAGCAAGATCACATCATTTTCCAGATTATATTCCTTAATTTTCTGCTTAATTAATTCTACTTTTTCCCTGTTTCCAATAAAATAAAGTTTCTCCTTTATTCCTCGTTGCTTTAATTTATAATAAATGTCAACAAGATGTTCAGGGTCGCTTCTGCTGTGTCAGGCGTGACACTTGTAAAAAAATAATTCTCTTTTAAATATTTTTTTCATAGTCAGGATTTACATTCTCTGCCTTTTCTCTAATTATTTTTAAGATTTATTGGATTATAGACTAATTCCACTTTTAGTTTTATCCATTCCTAAAATATCCACAAACTCATTTCTCATTGTATCACATATTGCCAGTATTTTATCATATTTTTTTTATATTGTTTTTTTTATATTTTTTTCTATTTTTGTCTGCACTTAGCTGTTCTCCAAAAAGTAAGTGAAAAAATGAATCCAGGCAAATACAGGAATTGCTATGTCAAAAATCTTTATATTTCAACAAATTTGAAGAATAATCTATAACAACATCATAGTTTTTTTTCTTTTTATTCTCTTTTCTACTTTTTTTAAATACGTTGTTTTTTTGCCCGTAACCTAAAAAAATTTCCTTAACAATTTTGCTTTTTTTCCGTCATAATTTTTTTAAATAGAAATTCATAATTCACCTTTTCTGGAATTTCATTTTCAAATAAATTATTTTTTTCCATGATTCCCAAGTTATAAGCAAATCAACATCATAATTCAGTTCAACCAAATTTTTTTAAAAACATTAAGTAAAACTCTCTCTTCTCCTCCCATGCTCAAATGACCATGTAATACTAGTACTTTCATATTTTTTTCATCCTTTTTTTATTTTTTTCCAAGTCTATTTTTATTTCATACATTTTTTTCAAAAATATTCAAAAAAAGTTCCATCTTTTTTTCTTTTTACTATTTTCTATTTTTAAAAAGACAATTTATGAATACTTGATTTTTTTGTTATTTCTTGTAATTTATCTTCAGAATATTTATCAAACCACACTCTAAACATTTCATGTGGAAAAGTATCAGATACAATTTGACACTGATCTTTTTTTATAATAATTTTCTATCAATTCGTTATAAAGTATCTGCAAAAATAAAAATAATTTGGAACTGAATCGTTGTTTTTCCCAAAAAAATCATTAACATATCCAGTAATGTATCAATAACTTTGTTATTTTTTTATGTGAGAAAAATAACGTCGCTTAACATTCTTACCTCTGATTTTTTTACTCCAAGAAAAAAATAAATTGAATCATAATCTTCCCATTCTTTTTTTGTTTTTCCAAATTTTTCATCCCTTTGAAATAAAAAAATAATCCATTTCAAAAATATTTTTTTCAGACAAATAATCTGTTAAAAAGTATCGTCGCATCCATCCAGACTCCACCATAATTACTCAGCAATGCAAGCCTTAATATATCTGAAAAGTGAGCATATCCCATTCTTTTTATCATTTAATTTTTTTCCAAAATATATTCTGGAATATCAAGATATTCCTTCATACTTTCATTATCCAGACGAATTACAGTATAATCCCTGCCATATTTCTCCATAGATTTATAGCAAATTTTTTTACAACGCTAGGCAATTTTTTTCATAATCCCAGCCTTTGCCCCCAAAAATTGCCATATTATGTTCTTATCTGTCAATGTCTTTTTTTGGCTTAACTTTTTTTCCCATAACTTTATTTTTCAAAGTAATCTTTTAAAAATATTATCCCAATCCTTTTGCAATTGTTTTTTTGATTCAAAAGATATACATTACTTTGTAATTTGTCATATATTTTTTTGGCAATAATTCTTTATACACATATTTATAGGGCTTTTTTTATTTAATTTTTTTCGTTAAGTTTGTAAATTTTTGCTGTTAGAAAAATTTATATTTCTCCATTTTCACGCTCCTGTTATTTATATAGTAAAAATTACTTTAATTAATTCGATCTCACCAATTGAAAATTCAAACATAATATTTAAACTAAAAAAATAGCAGAACATCATTTTTCATTTTTCAAAAATTTAAAGTCTTCTGATTTTTTTATGTTTCTGTACAAATAGTCAATAAAAAAATATTAGTACAGTTAAAGTTATTACTAAATGCTTATCATTCAAATTGTCATCTGTCATCCCTTGAATTATCCAGGCTATAAAAAGAAACTTTAGTACCTATTTCAAATGCAGTTATTTTTTTGCATTCCTATCGTATTTATAAAAAAATTTATCTTAAATAATTTTATTAATAAATTTATAATTATCAGAATAAAAAAACACAAAGCCTAAAATTCCAAAAATCCAGCAAATATTGCAGATATGAATTATGTGAAGCTACATAATGCTGAGTCCGCAATTTATTTCCAGTAAGAAAAATATTTATATACATAATCACTAACTCCTGTTTTTTTATAATAATCCAAATTAAATTTTTCTTTCCTCAGCTCTCCAGCCATATAGTGGTTTCTGTTTAAAAAGCTTCTGCTCCAGTTTTCCAGAAAAATTACTCTTAAATTACTCGATGGATCATTTTTATATTTAACTATATATTGTATTCTATTCGAGATTGAAACTGGCAATGCAAAGTAGCCTGCAAAGCACATTAGAATAGCGACTAATACATATCTTTTTTTCTTTTTTTTATACATGATATACAAAAATTGTAGGAAGTAAAGAAATATAAACCATTTTTTTGATCTATTTACAATAACTATGAATAAAAACTAGAATTGACATTATAGCCAAATAAATCTTTATCATTTTATTTTTTTATTATCTTCATTCTTGTAAAAATAATAAAAAAAGACATCAAATATAAAAAGTATTACACACATAATATTTGCAAAAATCCTGAACAGTTAAAAATAGCAGTAACTCTCGGATATTCAAACCCTAAAGGATGTGCCCATTCATTATAATTTTTTTATAAAATTAATAATTGCTAAAATTAAGATTATTGTTCCACCAAATAAAAAAATGACTTTAAAAAAATTAAAAAAATTCTTTTTATTGTCATTTATAAAAATATGCTAACGGAAAAAAATTAAATATCTTAAGTTATAATTATCTAACCGTGATCCTATTCCGCCGTCAAATGCTCGCTATTATAAACGACATAACTACAAACACGACTAATAATACTGAAAAATTTTACATCTATTTTTAGAAAAAAATCTTTCCGATTCTTTTTTTAAAAAAACATTGAAACTACAAATGTCAATAACAATAACGGAATTACAACATTATTCTCAAACTTTTCAGATAAAAAAATAAAGAAACTCCAGTTAACAGACAAAAAAATAAACCCCACCTTATTTATAATTAAATTTATTTTTTTCGTTATTCATATTTACTCCTTTTTTTACAATCATTTACAAAAAGCCTAAAAAAATTCCATAAAAATACGACCTTTGTTTTTTTCCGCTCTCTTGCAAGGTATTTATCCCAACTTTTATAGTTTTTTTAAATATGATTTATAATTTCTTCATAGACTCTTTCTATGCTAATCTCAGGTATCCCCTTATAATAATCCTTCCTATACTCATGCTGGTGTACTGGAATTTTTACAATATTATTCTCATAAAACTCATTATCCTCAATAACATTACTTTTTTCCTTCCAAGGAAAAAATCCCAATGAACGTTTCCCAGGTCCAAAAATCCCAATTACAAAGGGCTTTTCAAATCCGCTCGCAATATGAATTGGAGAACTGTCATTCCCTACAACAACATCAGCCCTTGAAATCAAGGCCCCAAATTCAACAAGGTTAATTTCTCCACGAAAATCAATAACATTTTTATCATTTTCAAAATTTAGGGGCAGTTCCTTTTCAGCTTTTGAACCAGTTATTCCAATAAAATAATTTTTATTTTTCTTCAATTTTTCAATAACTAAACGATATTTTTTTCTATAGGCCACATCTTTTCAGGTCTTTGGCTTCCAGGAGCGATTAATATTAACTTTTGCCCTTCATTTCCAAAATATTCATTATTTTCCAAAATTCTGTCAATTTTTGCAAAATCCTCCTTTGCAGGATAAATTCTAATCGGAATTTTTTTCCCCTTTGTATTCCACCAAATCAAGTAATCTTTCCACTTCATGCTTTTTTTCATGTCATAATGAACTTTCTTATTTAGCAAAAATGAGCCTGTCGCCACATCAAATCCAGCAATATTCGGAATTTTTTTGCCAATTTTTGCAAAGCAATATCGACTTTATAAATCTATGTGGTATTACTGCATAATCATATTTTTTTGCTTCAAGATTTTTAATACTCTCAAAAAAATCCCTTTTATTCCCTTATCTTTTCCCTTTTTATCATAAAGAATTATTTCATTCAAATTGGGATTATTGCTTATAACGCTCTTATTTGCCGGCAATGTCAAATAATCAATCTCTGATTTTGGATACATTTCCTTCAGTCTTTGAATCAATGGCGTAGACAAGACAATATCTCCAATAAATGCCGTATGTATTACCAATATTTTCATTTTTTTCTCCTTAATCTGTATACAGAGTTATTATATCACATTTAGTGTCTTTTTTTATAATAGTTATTTTTTTACATTTTAGATTAACTTGTGCTAAATTTCTTTTAAAAAAATAACAAAAAAAGACATAGCTTATGATTAAATTCACTAAGTTATGTCCTTACCAATATTTTTGGAATAAAAACTAAAAAAATAATTCAAATTATTTCAATACTTTTGACTCGAATTTTTTTCCACCATAATATAACATATATTTCTTATCTTGCAATGCTCCAGGATTTACAAATATTATACCATTTTTTTCTGCAAAGTATTCTTTGTGTGTATGTCCAAAAACACAAATTTCAGCCTTTTCCAAATGTGCCTTTTTCTCTAGTTCTTCAAGTGTCCGTTTCACATTATACAAGTGTCCATGTGTAAGAAATACCTTTTTTTCCCCATCAAGTCAAATATTCTCGTATCTCTGGACTCATAATCATCCATATCAGTATTCCCCTTTACAATAGCAAAAAGTACATCCCTATAAACTAATGACATATCAATTGCATCGGTGCTGTGATCTCCTGCAAAAATTACGATTTCTGGATTTTCCAGCTCCATCACCTGCTGAAAATAATCAAGTCTTCTGTGACTATCCGAACAAATTAATACTTTCATTAAATCTCCTCTCTCCATCTTTTAATTTTTCCCTACTGAAAAATTTTTTTATTATATACTCAAACCTCTTTAAAATCAAACTGCCAAAACTAGACAACCTAAAAATTTTCAAAAAATTAGTTGCCATTTCAATCTAGCTTATAAACAGTTTTATCATCTTATTAGAGTGAACTACTCTCCCTTTTAGAAGCGGGAACTTCTTGGGAAGTATCTGCACATGACTAGCCAAATATATTTACCAAGCTCTTCGGACAGTTCCTGCCCTGTTTTTTTTGTTTCTTACTTAACAATAAAATTACTTTGAAATTATTTTTGAATGTTACAATTATTTTTCTCAAAAAAATAAATATTTATATAATTTGATATTTAATTTTATAATCTTCTAAATAAATTTGCTATATTTTTTTAATTTTTATACTAATTTTTTTATCTGCTTTTTTTGTATATGTTCAATCATAGATTTTTTTAATAAAGTTGCATTTATTATAATCTAAAAATAGTTTATTACTAATATTATTTTTTTATTATATTTTTCCTTTTTATATTAAAAAAATAAATTAATATTATTTAATTGTTCCAGTTAAAAAAATCAAAAAAAGAGGAAGAGCATATTTTAAAAATTTAGGAATACCCAAACAGCTATTACAAACTGTTTGAGTAATATCCATTATTATTTGTGATTAATTTTTCTAAACAATGAAAAATCGGTTTTTGAAGATTTTCAAGTATTCTAACTCAAGTTTACCAGTAATTCTTTTCAACCATTACTGTATACCGTAAATCTCCCATTAAAACTAAATCATAATTTTGAGATTCATTCATAATTGTCTTAAATGTATCTCCTTTTTTGTGAATGAGGTTATAGTTTTCTCCAAATCTTTGAGCTAGGCTGTTTTCATCATCTTCTTCAACATTTACACGTAATACGTTCATCTTTTGCTCACCAAATATGTAGAAAAAAGTAAATAGCGTCTTATTGGCATTATAAGCCCCGTCATCAAGCAATACTAAATTATCCAGTCTGAAATTTTCCACATTTGGTAAAATAATTAATGGCTTGAATATGCTTCTTAAAATTTCCTTTAATACAGGAGTTACTTTTTTTCATTTTTTTACAAGCACAAGCAAATCATATTTTTTTCAATTCTTCCAGGATAATTTCAGAAGTTTCTCCATCCTTTGTGTAAAAAAATTTGAAATATCAGTTGTCATTTTTTTCCTTTATTTTTACAGTTTTTTTCTTCCAGTTCCCTATATTCCTTAAAGGCATAATTTGCTCCGATATTTAGCCCCATACGCTTCAATGCTCACAGGAAAAAAACTTCGTATTTTAAGACATCCTTGATGTAAATAACATCAATTTCAACATCATATTTTTTCTTAAAAATTCCCGCAAAATTAACCAATGGCTGTATTTCATTTTCTGCTGTAACTAAAAAAATAATGCTTTTTTTGTAACATTTTAACCACTTCCTTATTATGATAATTTTATTTAACCTATTTTTTTCTTCACTAAAGTCAGGAGCTTCTGTAATTTTTTTACAACAGAGGCAATTTTTTTCATTATTTCTAACTTTCATTATTCTGACACCTGTCGCCGAACGACTTTGCACAGTAATATCATTAATGCTTGTTCTAATTAACGTACCTTCTGAAGTAATAAGCATAATTTCATCATTTTCTCTTACGATTTTTTTACATCTACAATTTTTTTCCAGTTTTATCATTCAGTTTTGCATTGATGAGCCCTTTTCCGCCTCTTGACTGAAGTCTGTATTCAGAAAGTTTTGTTCGTTTTCCATAACCTTCTTCAGTTATTGTAAGGAATCTCATTTTATCGTCATCCATTTCAGAATTAATAATTGCAGCTCCAATAACTTTATCCTTATCACGTAATGTAATTCCCCTTACTCCAACTGCTGATGTTCCCATGCTTCTTACATCTTTTTCAGAGAATTTGATGGCAATACCATTTCTAGTTGCCGCAAAGATTTCATCTTCTCCGCTTCCGCTTGTAAGTCCAATAAACATAACTTCATCATCATCATTTAATCTGATTGCCCGTTTTCCAGCCTTCATAATATTACTAAACAATGTCAATTCAGATTTTTTAACAACTCCATTTCGTGTTACAAAGAATAAATTTCTATTCTTTTCAAATTCACGAACTTTTTATTATAGTGCTAACTTTCTCATCATTGTCTAAATTTATAATATTTCCAATAAGTTTTCCACGAGCCTGTTTTCCAGTTTCAGGAATTTCATAAACTTTTATGCTGAATACCTTTCCTTTCGTTGTAAAGATAAGCAATGTATCAAGAGCCTTGGCAATATACATATCCTTTACAACATCATCTTCCACTGTATTTGTAGCATTTACTCCAATTCCGCCACGCTTTTGAGAACGGTAAGTATCAATTGCCACACGTTTTACATAACCTTTTTCTGTAAGCGTTACAACAACTTCCTCATCCTTAATCAAATCTTCAATGCTAATTTCAGCTCTTGCATTTCTAATTTCAGTTCTACGTTCATCCCCAAAAATCTTCCTTTAACTTAAGTGCTTCCTCTTTAATTATACCATATATTTTTGAATCGTCAGACAAAATTCCCATTAATTTTTCAATTAATTTCATAAGTTCATTATATTCCTGATTAATCTTATCTCTTTCAAGCCCAGTAAGTCTTTGCAATCTCATATCCAAAATAGCCTTTGCCTGAATTTCTGAAAATTCAAATTTATCAATTAATTCAGCCCGTGCAACATTTGCATCTTTAGAAGCACGTATAATTCTAATTACTTCCTCAATATTATCAAGAGCAATTTTAAATCCTTCCAAAATATGAGCCCTATTTCTAGCTTTTTTCAGCTCAAATTCAGTTCTTCTCGTAATTACTTCAAATCTATGCTCTAAATATTTTTGCAAAACCTGCTTTAAATTCAATACTCTTGGTGCATTATCCACAAGCGCAAGCATAATTACACCAAATGTATTTTGCAAATCGGTAAATTTATAAAGGCTGTTTAAGATTAATTCACTTTCCTCACCTTTTTTCAGCTCAATTACAATTCTAATACCATCCCTGTCAGTTTCATCCCGTAAATCAGATATTCCTGTTAATTTCTTCTGTTTTACCAAATCTGCAATTTTTTCAATAAGCCTAGATTTATTCACTTGATACGGCAATTCTGTCACAACAATCGATTCTTTCCCAGTTTTTGAAGTTTCAATTTCCACACGTCCTGCGACTCTTAATTTTCCACGTCCAGTTTTATACGCATCATAAATTCCCTGTTTCCCGTTAATTATACCACCAGTTGGAAAATCTGGCCCTTTTATATAACCAATCAGTTCATCAATTGAAATTTCAGGATTATCAATTAATGCAACAATTCCATCAACTACTTCCTCTAAATTATGTGGCGGAATATTTGTAGCCATTCCCACTGCAATCCCATTTGCTCCATTTAGTAACAAATTAGGCAATTTAGCAGGCAATACAACTGGCTCATCCAGACTTTCATCAAAGTTCTTTCTATAGTCAATCGTATCCTTTCCAATATCCGCAAGCAGCTCTTCAGTAATTTTAGCCATTCTAGCCTCCGTATACCGCATTGCCGCCGCTTCATCCCCATCAATTGAACCAAAGTTTCCATGTCCATCAATAAGTTCATATCTCATATTAAAATCCTGAGCCATTCTAACCATCGCACCATAAACAGAAGAATCCCCATGCGGATGGTATTTCCCCAATACATCCCCGACAATTCTTGCCGATTTTTTAAATGGAGTTTTATGACTCATCCCCATTTCACTCATGGAAAACAAAATTCTTCTATGTACAGGCTTTAATCCATCACGTACATCAGGCAACGCACGGCTAACAATTACACTCATTGAATAATCCAAATAAGCTGCCTTTATCTCATCCTCAATATAAACATTAGATTCATTTGATAAATCCGTAGCCTTAGGTAATCCTTCAACAATGATTTCCCTATCATCATTTTCATCCATTTCCGTTATCTCATCTTCTCTTTCCTCGTCATCTCTAAAATCGTCCGACATCATCTGCACCTCTTTCCTTAACTATTTTAATTATGACACATTTAGAAAAATAATGTTAATACTAAAGTTAGTATCATGACCTTTCATGGCTATTTTTATTAAATGTATCAAGGTAATTCAACAAGCATTATTTGTTTCTTAATTTTTTTTATTTTCTTCCCAATATTTTTTTCATTGAACATGTCATTGTTGTTAATCCTAATATAATTGTTGTAAATAAAAAAATATTGTATCTAAATTTTAATTCTTGATTATTTAAATTATATTTATAAAAAAATAATCTACTAATTTTTAGTAATATTGCATTTATCCCGGTCAAAAATCGCATTAGATAAAAATAGAAACTTTCATTTCAACACAACAACTCATAAAAAAATCCATATTAGTGAAATAAGAATTAGTAAACCATTTAATAAAAATTGAAATATTTTCTCCATAAATTGAATATAAAAATAAGAAAACCAAAAAAATATTAAGAATAAGTTTAAAAAGTATCCCTATTTTAAAAAAATTTCTCACTGAACTCAGCATTTCAGGCATTTTATACAAGAAATAATCTATAAATATAGATAACGTCGCAAAAAAATTAAAAACAAGTTGTGTGATAATTTTTTTAGACGAAATTTAACAAATACAAATGATAATATAATAAAAAAATAACCAAACAAAAAAACTCTAAATATTCCTATTTCTTTTTGATGTTATTTTTTTAATAATTTATCTCGCAACTTATCTGTTGATTTGAAAAAAATCTAAAAATACAATATATTAAATTAAAAACAAAATCTAAAAATACAATATATTAGATTTAATACCTTATGCAATTTATCCAATATTTTATTTTTTTCCTTTCTTAATAATTTTTTTCTACTTTAGCATGTACTAAACAGATTTTTATATATCCAAGTTTCTTACATAATTCGCATTATCCTCGATAAACTTCCTTCTCGGCTCAACCTTATCTCCCATTAGAATATTAAACATTTTATCGGCATAGGAAGCGTCTTCCATTGATACTTTTAACAATGTTCTTACTTCTGGATCAAGGGTAGTTTCCCAAAGCTGTTCTGGATTCATTTCTCCCAGTCCTTTGTAACGTTGAATTGTATATTTTCTTCCATCTTTTTCCAAAACTTTTGTCACTTGCTTTAGCTGGTCATCTGAATAGGCATATCTAATCGCCTTTCCAGCCTGAATTTTGTATAAAGGCGGCTGTGCAATATAAATATAGCCTTCGTTAATTAATTCCCTTAAATGTCTGTAAAAGAATGTCAGCATTAACGTTCTAATGTGAGCCCCGTCAACATCGGCATCTGTCATAATTACGATTTTATGGTATCTTAATTTCTTTATATCCATATCATCACCAAATCCAGCTCCAAAGGCTGTAATCATCGCACGAATTTCTGCATTTTCCAGAGCCTTGTGCACTCCTGATTTTTCCACATTTAATATTTTCCCACGAAGCGGCAATATTGCCTGAAATCTTCTATCTCTTCCCTGTTTTGCAGAACCTCCTGCCGAGTTTCCTTCGACTATGAAAATTTCTGACTCAGCTGGATCTTTTTGAGGAGCAGTCTGCCAGTTTTCCAGGCGACGATCCAACTTCCAGCGTATTTTTTTCTAAGTACAAGTTCTCTTGCCTTTTTCGCGACTTCTCTTGCTCTTTTTAGACATTACCATTTTTTTCAATGATTTTTTTCAGTCGCCTTTTGGATGATCCTCCAAATAAAAATTTTTAAATTTCCTCCAACAATATTTGATACAATTCCTGTTACTTCACTGTTTCCAAGTTTTGTCTTTGTTTGCCCTTCAAATTGCGGTTCAGGTATTTTTACACTTATTACACAGACTAGCCCTTCCCTTACATCTGTCCCTTGAAATGTTCCATTTTTATCCTTAATCAAGTTCATCTGCTTTTGCAACATCATTAATAGTTCTTGTAAGCGCTGTTCTAAAACCGCTGACATGAGTTCCGCCTTCATGTGTATTTATATTATTTACAAATGAATAGACATTTTCCCTTTGAGAAGTTGTATAATTCATAGCGATTTCCACTTCCACAAATTTTGCGCTTCGGTGTTTTTTTCACAGTATTTCCGTTTTCATCCACAGTTTCCACTTCTTTAGCTTCCTCAATCTGCATTTTATCAGCCATATAAATCACATCATCAATAATTTTTTCATCATCAATAATTTCATTTAAAAAGTCCTTTATTCCACCTTCAAACAAAAATTCTTCAGTTTTTTTATATCATCAGCATTTCTTTCATCAGCCAGCTCAATTTTTTTAAGTCCTTATTCAAATATGCTAATTCCTTCAAACGTGATTCCAGCACAGAATAATCATAAACTGTTGTTTCAAAAATTTCATCATCAGCCTTAAATCTAATTACGGTTCCATGTTCATTCTCATCAGCTGTGCCTATTTCTTCCACAGGCGTTGCTGGCACACCCCGTCTATATGTTTGTCGAAAAACTTTTCCATCACGCGTGACAGTCGCCTCAAGCCACTCTGACAAGGCATTTACAACAGATACTCCAACTCCATGAAGTCCACCTGACACTTTGTAGTTGTCGTTGTCAAATTTTCCACCAGCATGCAATACTGTAAGCACAACTTCCAATGTTGATTTTCCTGTTTTATGCATTCCCACAGGAATTCCACGTCCATTATCAGTTACTTCGATTATATTCCCTTCCCAATATTTTTCACAGTAATCTTATCACAAACTCCAGCAAGCGCCTCATCCACACTGTTATCCACAATTTCCCACACAAGATGATGAAGCCCACGTGACGAAGTCGACCCAATATACATTCCAGGACGCTTCCTAACCGCTTCCAGCCCTTCCAGAACCGTAATAGCTTCTGCTCCATAATTATTAGCCATTATTTACTCCCTCCATTTTATACCAAACTTTATATCTTCTTTTATTTCAAATTACTCTAAACTTTTCTTATGAAAAGCAAAAATAGCATCTATCCGTTGCAATAACAAAGCAATTTTAAACTTCTTGCCAAATAATGACATGATTCAAAATTCACAAAAATTTATTGTTCAAACAAGAAATTGCCTTATTTCCCAACGCAAAAATTCCCAAATACGTGATCTAAAATATCCTCAGATGATATTTCCCCAGTAATTTCCGAAAGTGAATCCAATGCTTCCTTTAAATCCACAGAAATCAAATCCATAGGAAGCCCCATATCTATCGTTTCAAAAAAATATTTTTTTATCGCATCCTTTGTCTTTTTCAAGTGCCGTTTTATGACGAATATTTGTAATTATCAATTTTTTTCTGATGAGTTTTTCCACATCTTCTTCCACAATATACGAATAAATTTTTTTTCCTGCATATCTTCAATTCCAATATTGTCCTTTGCTGATATTTCAACAATATTTTTCCAGATTATGTCCTTCAAGATTAATTTTTTTATTTAAATCAATCTTATTCAATAATACTATAACTTTCTTTTTATTTTCTTTAATCTGATTTATAACTTCTATATCTTCATTTTCAAGCTCCTTTGAAGCATCCAGCACAAGCAGACACCAAATCAGCCTTCCCTATAAACTGCTTAGACTTTTCCACACCAATATTTTCTACAATGTCATCAGTTTTTCTAATTCCAGCCGTATCCACCAGAACTAACGGAACTCCCTTTATATTAATTATTTCCTCAATAACATCCCGTGTTGTCCCTGCAACATGTGTTACAATCGCTCTTTCCTCGTGAAGCAGAGCATTCAGCAATGTAGATTTTCCCACATTAGGTTTTCCCACAATAACCGTTTTTATTCCCTCTTTTATTTTTTTCCCCGTATCATAAGAATCAATCAGACGATTTGCCTCTTCATAGACTTTTTCCAAATTATTTCTCAATTCAGCCGGCAATGGATCGTCAATTCCTTCCTCAGGATAATCCAGCACAACATTCACATGAGCCGTAATATCAAGCAATGCCTTTTTAAACTGGTTCACTTTATCTCGTAAATCCCCTCTTAACTGATCCAGCGATAAAGACACGCTTTTTTCCGTCTTCCCTTGAATTATATCCATAACCGCCTCAGCCTGCGATAAATCTATTCGCCCATTCATAAATGCCCTTTTTGTAAATTCACCGCTTTCAGCATGTCTTGCCCCATTTCTCAATACAAGCTCAAGCACCTTTTCTGAAACAAGTGTTCCACCATGGCAATTTATTTCCACAATATCTTCACAAGTGTAGCTTTTTTTGGAGCTTTTTAACCCTAACAGCCATCACTTCATCTACTGTTTTTTTCTCCATCCTTGATAAATCCGTAATTTAATTTATAAAAACCCAAATTAGCATTTGGGTTCTTTTTTTAACAAATATTTTGTCCAGTATTTCAAATGATTTATCTCCAGATATTCTTATTATGGCAATTCCACTTCACCTTTTTGGAGTGGAAATAGTCGCAATTGTATCAAATAACATCTTAAACCTCTATTTCTAAAAATCATTTTTTTCTAATTTTTTTCATCCAGCTTTTTTTAATAATCAAATATCTTTTTGGATCTTCTCCTACACTTTCAGTTTTCAATCCCTTCATAAATGAAATTTCTTCATGAATGATTCTACGTTCGTGTGAGGCCATAGGATTTAATTTTATCGCATTCCCAGTCGATAAAACAGCTTTCCCTTTCTTTCTAGCCAAATCCCTTAATGAATGTTCACGTTTTTTTCCTTATAGTTGTTAGAATCAACAGAAATTTTTTTAAATGCTTAAATTTTTTTTAGTTGTGCTTATCAGATATTCCAAACTGTTCAAGGCACTCCCTTTTCTCCAATTAAAAAAATCTCATATCCTTTCCATCAAGAACAACTAAATATTTTTCCATTATTTTTCTTTCTTAACATTCACAATTTTTCACATCCAGCCTTACACTCACAATAAATTCCTTTAAAAAAACCTCTAATCTTATCTATATTCGTATCAGAGTAGCTTTCTTGACTAGTTTTTTTCCATCATTTTTCAAAAATTTTTCATTTTTATAGTTTTTTTCTTGTTATTACTATTTCGATTATTTTCCTTTTTGTAAATCATAATTTCTTGTTTCTTTTTTTACAATTTTATTTTTCGCTTTGCACTTTTTGATTCTTGTGTTTTTTTATTTCACTATTAGCCTTTAACTCAGACTTTTTTAACAATTTCAATTTCATATTCGCCTTTTTATATTTACAAATAATATTTTTTTTAGGATACTTTAAAACTTTTACCTGATAAGTTTCATCTTCCTTCAGTGTCAAGGAACGGCTTATCATATTTTTTTAAGTTCTTCCTCATTTTGAGCTTTTTAATATTATCTTTTCCATCATCACTTCTTCCTTTCAAAATGAAATACTGCTGAACTAATGATAAAGCCCCTGAAACTAAATAATATAACGTTACTCCTGATGGCATTTTATAAAAATATAAATAACATCATAAGAGGCATCATATACAGCATTGTCTGCATTTGCTGGCTAGATTCCTGTCCACTTGTTGCACTTGTCATTATTTTCTGTTGAATATAAGTAACACCAACATTTAAAAATTGGCAACAGATTAAATGCAAAGTTTCCTATCATAAACAGTCTATCAGGCTGTTTTAATGTAAACCATAAAAATTTTGCATCTGCTGGAATGGCATTTCCGCTAAAAGCCCAGTATAATGCCACGAACACAGGCATTTGAATTAATAATGGCAGACATCCTCCTAGTGGATTTACTCCGCTTTCCCTATAAAGTTCAGCTGTTTTTTTGCTGATATTCTTGTGGATTGTCTTTATATTTTTTTCTTTTTATTTTTTTCAAGTTCAGGCTGTAATTCCCTCATTTTTTTTCATTGACTTCTCCTGTTTCAATGTCAAAGGGAATATAATTATTCTCATTAAAACTGTAACAATTATTATTGCTATCCCATAATTTCCTACAACACCGTATATCGCATTCAAAATATGTACGACAAAATCGACTAGTGCTTGTATTTTAAACATGTATAATTTCCTCCATTTTTTTATAATAAAAATTTCACTTACCTTCTTGTGTGAAACTTTTTTTAATTTTTTTAAACTTTCTCTTTTTTTATTTTAACGGATCATATCCACCCTTATGAAAAAGGATGACATTTTAACAACCTTTTTACTGTCAGGTAAGTCCCCTTTACTGCTCCATATTTTGTAATTGCCTGTCGTGAATATTCCGAACAAGTTGGATAAAATCTGCATCTTCTCCCTAAATAAGGTGAAATGCCCTTTTGATAAATTTTTTTATCATAAATAATAATATTTTTTTATCATTTTATCACCTTGATAATATCCTTTTCTATATCCTTATACTTTAAATTTTTTAAATTATCCTTCAAAATAGACTTGCCAACAAATACATAATCAGTATTCTCTTTAAATTTATCCTTATGTATTCTCACAAATTCCCTAAAAAAATTCTTCTTATTCTGTTTCTTTGAACTGCATTTCCAGTTTTTTTTGCTGGCTACAAAGCCAAATCGCTGTTTATTATTTTTCTCTTATAAAAATAATAGCATACTTTGTATGCATTTTTTTGATTTGTTATATATTAATGAAAAAAATCCTTTTGATTTCTTTTATTTTGTTAATAGACATATTTCTCTTCTTTAGATTTTTAAGATAAACGAGAGCTTAATAGATATTCAAAATCTTTAAATTCAGACAAATTTCAAGAAATCTTTATTATATAAAAAAAGCTCTCCTAATTTGTTTAGATTAATGCTTTTTAAAAAAACCCAGTGTTGAATTTAACACCGGGTTATGCTGATAATTTAGCTCTTCCTTTAGCTCTTCTTCTCTTTAAAAACATTTCTTCCGCTTTTTATTTTTGCATTCTTTTTCTAAATCCATGATCTTTTTTTCTTTTTCTTTTTATTTGGTTGATATGTTCTTTTTAGTCATTTCTTATCCTTTCTTTCGTGTTTTTTTAAAAAAAGTTATTGTCTTTTTATAAATATTATATACAATATTCAAAAAAAGTCAAGTTTTTAAGCCGTTTATATTTAAATTTCAATTTATATTGTATTTATAATTATTTTTTTATGTATTATCGAAAAAAATTATATTTGATTTATCTGGTAATAATAGATTTTTGATCTTTAAAAAAATACCAATAAATTTAGTATAGTATCATTGAATAGTATAAATACACAATTGAAATTGGATATTGTAAATTTATAAAAGTAAAAGTGTTTTTTTAATATTATTAGATTTGCTTGGAAATTGTATATAATTTAGAATTTAATAAAAATAAATTTTTTTAAAAATAAGGGGATCTTGATTCTTTGTGGAACGAAAAATAATTATGTTACTAAATTTGTATTTATTAAAGTAAAATTTGTAAGATAGATCATAAATATTTTCCAGGGTTTTTTTGTATTTAGTTTAATTATTTGTGTAAAAAGTATATGAGTATAATAAGTTTATTGTTTTTTTAATAGTTAATTTGTTTGAAAAATGAAAAAGAATTATTTATGTGGAACTTTTTATTTTATAGGAGTTTCACATTTTAATATTTTTTTAACAGCATTTTCAGTTTTCCACATTCCTATAATAACTAATATAATATATATTAATATATATATTATTATTATTATGCACTGTGGAAATGTGGGAATACCGATGAATAAAGGGATTGCCAGCGGATAACCTGTGGAAAAACTTTTTGCCGATTTTGTGGAAAACTTTTTTTTCCACAATGTTATCCACATAGTTATCAACATAGGATGTGGAAAAACTGAATCAATTGTGGGAAACCTATGGAAAGTGCTTAAAAAAATGGAGATATAAGATTTTTGTGGAAAAGTATTTAAAAAAAGTGAAATTATTGTGATAAATAAAGGTTTTTGTTAGTATTTTTTTCCTATGTGGAAAAAGTATGTGGAAAAACTTTTTTTCAAAAATCTTGATTATTTATTTTATATATGTTATAGTTAAATCAAATTAGAGGTTACACGATAGTAATTTTACTATAAATTAATAATAAAAAGAAGGGAAATAGCAGATGGATGTCGTGAAATTGTGGGAAAAAAAGTGAAAAAAACTATGAAAAGGAAGATTAGCGAAGGAGAATTTGAGCTTTTTTTGAGAATGTAAAAGCAGAAAAAAATAGAAGATAACATATTTACGCTTACCTGTAATTCTAAACTGATAAAGGAAAGTGTGGAAAAGTATAGAAGCCAGATGGAAGAAATTGTGGAAATTGTGACTGATGAGGAAATTACAATGAAGTTTGAAGTAAAAAAACAGGATGTAATGCTGTATCAGAATGAAGTACACAGACTTCCAAAGGAAACAAGGGAAAAAGCTCCAATTCACACAGGATTAAATCCTAGACATCGGCTTGATAATTTTGTAGTTGGGGAAAAACAGCAGGCTGGCATATAATGCGTGTCTTGCAGTTGTGAAAAATCCGACTGTTTACAACCCGCTTTTCATCTTTGGAAGTTCAGGGCTTGGAAAAACCCATCTTATGCAGGCTGTGGGAAATGCAATCTTGGAAAAGGATCCGACAAAACGGGTTTATTATTCCACTTCAGAAGAATTTGCAAATGAGTTTTTCAAAGTTTTAAACAGTGGACGGATTCAGCATTTTCGGGACACCTTTCGTGCTTTAGATGTGCTTCTTCTGGATGACATACAGTTTTTTGAAAAGGTCTTTGGACGTGGAGAAGGAACAGTGGAAGAGGAGTTTTTCCACACTTTTTAACAAGTCGCAGGAACTAGGAAAGCAGATAATAATGATAAGCGACAAGTCGCCAAAGGAGATAAAAAAATCTGTCAAAAACGTCTGGGAATCGAGATTTTTTTGTCAGGCTTAACTGTGGAAATACAAAGCCCTGGCTATGAAACTCGCATGATGATTTTAAAAAATATGGCAGAAGCACAGGGAATTGAGATAGATGAAAGCATTTTAGAATATATTTCAGACTCCTTGAATACAAATGTAAGAGAACTGGAAGGAACGCTTACAAACCTTAATGCAAGGGCAAAACTGCTGAATGAGCAAATAACATTGGAATTAGTGCAGGAAATGCTTATGCACAACGTAAAGCGGAAGCAATCTAAAATGACAGCCCAAAAAGTAATAGAAATGATTTCTGCACATTATAGTATCAGTGTAGCCGATATGAAATCTAAAAAACGCCAGAAAAAAATAGTTGAAACAAGACAAATTGCAATGTATCTCTTAAAAAACAACGATGATCTTGATCTAAGCTTAACTGCAATTGGCGGGCTTTTTGGCGGAAAAGACCACAGCACGGTTATAAGCAGTATTAGAAAAAAATTGATAAGAAAAATAAAAAGAAGATATTGTATTTAAGAAGGAAATTGACACGCTAAACAAGAAAAATATTCAAGGTGTAAAAAGATTGTGGAAAGCATGTGGAAAAACTTTGTGGAAAAACTTGTATTAAAAAAATCTGGAGTTTTCCACTGTGGAAAAAAAGTTTTCAACAATCTAAATTTTTTTATAAATATTTATTATCAATATAATTATATTCTAATTAATTAAAAAAATAAATTTTTATCATTGTGGAAAAGTAAAAAATTAGTTATCCACAGTATGTTGGAAAGTTTTCCACAATTTTTTTGTGGAAAAAGATTGTTAAAAATTTACGATTAATACTATGATTGTGGAAAAAGTAAAAATATAATTGTGTAAAACTAAAAATTTAGTTATCCACATTGTTAAAAAAAGTTTTCCACATTTGTGGATAAATCAGTTTTAGTTAATATTAAATTAAATATAAATTGATAAAAAAATTATATAAATAAAAAAATTTAAAAAGTTTTCCACATATATAAAATTTATATCCACAATGCAATGTGGAAAAAGTAAATAGTTAAAAAAAGTTAGTAAAAAAATGGAGATAAACTGCAATTGTGGAAAAGATGTGGAAAAAAATTGTGGAAAAAGTTTTCCACAAAAATAAAATGAGTTTTCCACAGAAAAATTAAGCATTAATTTTATTAATGATTGAAGGGAAAAATAAAAAAATATAAGGAGAAGAGAAAAATGAGAAAAAAATAGATAATGAAATTGAAGAAATTGCGATAAATACTGAGTTTATAAAATTAGATCAGTTGTTAAAGTGGGCGAGATCTTACAGGTTCTGGAGTGGAAGCGAAAATGTTTATTCAAAATGGTGAAGTGAAAGTAAATGATGTTGTGGAAATAAGACGTGGAAAAAAATTTATGATGGGGATATTGTGGAATTTGCTGGGGAAAAAGATAGCAGTGAGAAAAAAATAGAAATGATTTTTTTGAGATTTAGTGTAGTATGAGAGGGAAGAAATATCAATGTATTTGGATCAGATTAGTTTTAATAACTTTCGTTGCCTTGTGGATGGAAAGTTGAAGTTTGACAGGTATTTTAATTTAATATATGGGAGAAATGGACAGGGAAAGACATCACTTATTGAGGCTGTCTATTTTTTTGGCTACAGGGGAAAAAGCTTTTAGGACTAAGAAGGTAAAGGAGATTCGCAAGTATAATTTGAACAGGTTAATTGTATTTGGGAAATATCAGCATAAGGATTTCTCGGAAAAATGTTATTGCTATTGATGTAAATGAGGATAGAAGGGATTTTTTTATATTGACAGGGAAAAATAAATATATAAATTATGTGGGACTTTTTGAATATTATCTCATTTATTCCTGAAGATATTGAGCTAATTGTGGGAAATCCTGGGGTTAGGAGAAGTTTTTTTAACTATGAAATTTCGCAGGCAAAAAGGGAATATCTGCAGTCGATTGTAAATTTTGAGAAAAATATTGAAGGTGCGAAATAAACTTATAAAGGAAAAAAAGACTGGAGAGGAAATTTATAAAATTTATAATGAAAAAAATTTATTGAGGAAGGGCTGAATATTGTTTTTAAATCGGCGGGAATTTATAAAAAAATTATCAATTTTGCTAAATCTAAATTATAGAAAGTTATTTGATGAAAAATTCGGAACTTAAATTAAAAATACGACTGTTTTCTTGGAGATGTGGAAAAAGAAAACCAGGGAAGAGTTGAAGGGAATTTTGAGTTAATGTGCAAAAAGAAAAAAAGTGAAAGGGAAAAAATTTTTAGGGTATAGTTTGCTTGGACCGCAAAAGGATGATTTTATTTTTTTGAATTAAATGGGAAAAAAATGCAAAGGCATATTCTTCTCAGGGAGAAAAAAATCTATAATTTTTTTCGCTGAAAATATCAGAAATTGATATTTTAATAAAAAGAAAAAAATGAGTATCCGATCTTTATTATGGATGACATTGCTTCGTATTTTGATGAAGTGAGAAAAAAAGAGCATTTTAAATTATTTTTTTGAATAAAAAAATTCAATGTTTTATAACTTCAACAGAGGATTTGGGGATAGAAGGGAAAAAAATTCATTGTGGAAAGGGGAAAAAGTTACAGCAGAATAATTTTTTTTATGGTTTTGCTGTATTTTTGGATAGTTTGCTTGACAATTATATAATTTTACGATTGCAGTTAAATAATAATATAAAAAAATTTGGTTTATGAATAGATTTAAAATAAAAAAATAAATAAAAAGGGTTGAAAAAAATGGGAAGGAATTAGAGAATTAAAAAGTTTGGCATTAGAGGCGATCGAGAAAAAAAGTTCACTTTTTGAAAAATGAGAAATATTTTTTTTGAAAATTAAAAAGAAACTGGAAGCAGATCGTGAATGGTCCGATTGGTGAAAAAAACTAATCCAAAGGGGCTGTTTAATAAAAAAATTTAGTTGTAGTTATTAATGACAATATTATTTATCATACGACAATAATGTGCGCAGAAGTCATAAGGGAAAAAAATAAATACTTTCCTGAATGGAGAATTTGTGGAAAGCATAGAGTTTATGAAAGTAAATTATAAGGTAAAAACGTGATTTGCTGGATGAACTTATTGAAAAATGAGGAAAATAGAGGGACAATTCGAGTTGGAGAAATTCCGAGGGGAAATATTGGAAAAAGAAAAATAAATGTTGAATCAGAAAAATAAAAATTACTGAAAAAAATAAAGGATATTGTACTTTCTCCAGAGGAAATTAAGGAAATTCATAGAAATATTGATAAAATTGATAAAAAAAGTATGAAGATATTGCTAGAAGTTTGGAAAAAAAGTTGCAATAAAATTGAAAAAAAGAGAAAAATATTTGAAAAAGTATTGGGTATGTTGAATGCGAGAAATGTAAAAATTCTGTTTTTTTGCAGGAAAGCAATGAAAAAAATTGTGTTTTGAGTGCAGAATGAATGAGAAAAAAATTGGAAATTTCAGAAAAATATCAAATTTAATAAAAAGATAATCCGCATATATCTGAAAAAAACAGGCAGTTAGAATAGCAAATACAGATAAATCCACATACTATAAGGCACGGGATATTTTTGGCACAGCAGACTTATAACGATATGCTTTATTATTGTGTGGAAAAAAATAAGGAAATTTCTGTAAATGGAGATTATGAGTTTGAAATTCGGAATGAATCACGGGAAGATGTGGAAAAAAATTTATAAAAAAATTATGTGGATTACAAAATTGGAAGTGATAATGAGGAGGTCTTTAAGATTGAAAGAAAGGCAGTTTTGAGAAGGTTGAAAAGGGATGTCAGGTTTAGGCTTGAAAAATAGCAGGAGGTATTGATTTTATTTTTGCCGTTTTATCGAAAAAAATTACAATTATTTCAAAAAAATATGTTAAAAATAATATATCTTATGTTATTTTTTTATTTGATAGGATTTAGTATTAACTATTTGATTCAAAAGAAGAAAGAGAGTAAAAAAATAAATAATGAAAAAAATATTTTTTTGATAGTTGGAATAATGTTGGGAATTAATGGATTTTCAAGTGAAAAATATTGATAACAATGCAAAGATGAAGCAGTCTGTAATTGCTACAACGTATACTTATCCAGATGGGGAAAAATTCGTTTTGGGATGATATTTTTGGCACTTGGGGAAGGATAAAGTTCCCTATGTGCTGATAAATCCAGATAACGGGGCAGGGAAAAAGATTGAAATGAATTACGTGACTCAAATCAAGAAAAACAAGGAAGCTGGGATAAAAAACATTGTTTATATTTCTACAAATTATCAGAAAAGAAATATTGAGAAAGTGAAAGATGAAGTTGACAGATATTTGGAGTTTTATGGCAGGGATAATATAAATGGATTCTTTTTGATGAAATTGCTTCGGATACTTTGAAGCAGGTAAATTATATGAAGGAAATTTTTGATTATGTAAAAGGGAAGTCTAAAAGTAATCTTGTAATTGCTAATCCAGGAGCACCGATTACTGATACAATTTCGCCTTATGCGGATATTTTTTTGTGACAAGCGAAGTAAGTGCAAATGTTTATATTAATAAGTTTGAGAAGCCAAAAATCTGATTTTTGAAAAAAATGAGGTGAATGCAAAAACATATCTGGCATATTGTGCATAGCGCTAATCCTAAGGAATATGCAAGAATTATAAGATTATCAAGAGAGAGAAATGCGGGGTGGCTTATGATAACAGATGATGTTATGCCAAATCCTTATGATAGGGAGCCATCTAGATTTATGGAAATGGTAAATATGATTAATAAGTAATTTTATTATTATCATTGGATTTGTTAGAAGTAACCTGAAATAAAGGAATTGATCTTGAAAAAAATACTGTATTAACTGGGTTTTATAGATTTTTTTGTAAATTACAGAAGAATTTAAATATAAATGGAGAAAAAAATGTATATTAAAGAATTATTGAAGGAAGCGGATAAGTCGATGGAAAATTACAAGTATGACGATGCGCTTGTGTATTTGAAGTCGGTGCTTGAAATTGATGAGAGCAACTATTCGGCGCTTATGACACTTTCCAAAAATTTATACAGATTTTGGGATGTTTGAGGAAGCAGAAGGAGTATGCTGAAAAAAATTGTATAAAAAAAGTATCCTGAGAGTAAGGATACGCTTTTTTTACGTTGGGATTTGTTTATCAGTCGCTGGGAAGACTGAAAAAAAGGCGATTTCGCTTTATAAAAAAATTTTTAGATATAGAAAAAAATTATTTTGTGTATCTTAATATGGGAATGTCCTATGCTTTGTTGAAGTATTATAGAAAGGCAATTGAAAAATATTAATATTGCGATAGAAATGGAGCCTGAAAGTTCGGAAGCGTATGTTGAAAAGGGAGATTGCCTTACAATGATGGGAAAATATGATGAGGCGATTTCTGAATATGAAAAAAATTGTTAAATTCTAAATTTAATGAAGTGGAGGAATTTTTCACTTTATGCACGAATGGGCGATACAATGGCTTATGCGAATAATATAAAGGAAGTTATAAAATATTATAATATTGCCATAAATTGTGAAAAATGTGGAAGATTACGTGTTTGAAGATTATTTTGAGATATTATTTAGAGCGGAGCAATATGAGGAAATAAGGCTATTGCTTTTTAAACTATGAAAATGCGACAAATGAAAAATAAGGAACTTTCACGAATAAAAAAATGCTGAATTTGCAGGGAAGATTTTTTTGTGAAAAATTGCAGATTATGAAAATGCACAGAAAGTTTGTGATAAAATGATAATTTTAGAGCCTGAAAAATTTTAGGCATTATGTGAATTTGGCTTATGTTCTGGAATTACAGCATAAATATGACGAGGCGCTTGAATGTGTGGATAAGTTGGGGAAAAATTATGGAAGATAAGGAATTTTCAAAGGAATTGAAAAAAAGAATAAGGAAAAAAATAAGAGAAAATTTGAAAGGGAAAAGCAAGAAAAAAATTCTGAAAAGTAAAGAAATTTAAAAAAATAAAAAAATTATGGGGATTTTAAATGGAAGAAAAAATATGAAGTTAATAGGAAATATGATGAAAAAAACACTGGTAAATGTATTGAAAAAAATTTTTGATAAAGCTGGGGAATATGTTGTAGAACCTGGGAGAAATGAGATAAAAAAAGATTTGAAATAGATTTTGAAAAATAATTTGGAAAAACGTGAATTTAAAAAAAGAAAAAAACATAATAAAATTGATGATTTAAAAAAATAAAAAAATGATAAATGTAAAAAAATTTAAGAGAAAGGATTTTTATTACAAATTTTTTTCTATAAATTTAAAGGTTCAAAGGCAAAAACGTTCTTATGAGTATGCAAAAAAATTATTGGAATACAAAATAAAGACGCCAGAGCCGATTGCTTATTTTGACGATTTTGTGAATGAAAATAATAAAAAAAATAGTTATTATATAAGTGAAGAGCTGAAATATGATTTTACCTGCAGGGAAGTTTTCTGGCCTGAGGATATTGAGGAGGAAAAGGCTAAGCAAGGGGAAAATTATAAAATAAGTGAAGAAATGGAAAGAATGTTTGCAAAAGTTGAAAAAAATCGTGAAAAAAATAATAAAAGCAGTTTGCAAGATTTTCATTTAATTTGCATGAAAATGGAGTGGAATTTGAGGATTATTCGCCTGGAAATGTGCTAATTAAGGATAAAAGCGGGAATTATGAATTTTATCTTGTGGATTTGAATAGAATGAAGTTTAATGTGAAACTTAATTTAAATAGAAGAATGAAAAAAATGTTTCAAGAATGATGGAAAAATGAAAAAAATAGCAAAAAAATTTTTTTGCTGATGAATATGCGAAGTGTTATAAACAGCGGGAAGAGACAGTTTTTAGATTTTTTTGAGATATTATATTAGAAAAACATAAGAGATATGTTGATTTTTATGGATATTACACGTCCATTTAGAAATATTTTTTTAAAAAGAAAAAAATAAGAGTAAATTGAAAGGAAAAATAAAAAAATGAAAAAAATTATGATGTAATTGTTGTTGGAGCGGGACATGCTGGAGTGGAAGTCGCACTTGTCTGTCGCTAGATACGGGCTGAAAACAGCATTGTTTACAATATATCTTGATAATATTGCGATGATGTCGTGCAATCCGTCGGTTGGAGGGCCTGGAAAAAGCCATCTGGTGTCGGAACTTGGGATGTTAGGCGGAGAAATGGCTAGACATATTGACAATTATAATTTGCAGCTGAAAAAAATTTGAATCATACAGAAGGGGCTGGCTTCACGAATTACTAGAGCACAAGCTGATAAATACTGGTATAGAATTAAAATGAGGGAAATTATTGAAAAGCAGGAAAATTTAGAATTAGTTCAAGGGATTGTTGTGGATTTGACTGTGGAAGATAAGAAGGTTATGGGAGTGGAAGATAATCTTGGGATTAAATATGGGGCAAAGGCTGTTGTCTTGTGCACTGGAACTTTTTTAGGCGGAGAATATGTTATGGGGGATGTAAAGTATTCTTCAGGACGGCAAGGAGAGCCTGCAAGCGTGGATTTACCAGATAGGCTTGCAGAATATGGATTTGAACTGGACAGGTATCAAACTGCAACCCCTCCAAGAATTGCCAAATCTTCAATTGACTTCTCTAAACTGCAGGAATTAAAAGGAGAAGACAAACCACGATATTTTTCTTATGAAACAAAAAAAGAATATAACTCAACTTTGCCAACTTGGCTGACATTTACAACACCTGAAACTATTCGTGTGGGGCAGGAAATGCTTAAATATTCGCCAATTGTGACAGGAGTTGTAAGTACAAAAGGTCCTCGGCATTGTCCTTCGCTTGATAGAAAGATTATGAACTTTCCAGAAAAAACAAATCATCAGATATTTCTAGAGCAGGAATCTGTGGAATCAGATGAAATTTATATAAATGGATTTACAACGGCAATGCCTCCATTTGCACAGGAAGCGATGCTAAAGACAATTAGCGGGCTGGAAAACGCCAAAATTGTACGTTATGGATATGCGGTGGAATATAATTTTGTGCCTGCTCATCAGTTGAAATTGACGCTTGAAACAAAGGTTCTGGATGGACTTTACACGGCAGGGACAATTAATGGAACGAGTGGATATGAAGAGGTCGCCTGCCAAGGATTTATAGCGGGAGTGAATGTCTGCGAGAAAAAAATTTTTAGGGAAAAAAAGGAAATTGTGATTGACAGAAGTGAAGGATATATAGGGGTTTTTGATTGATGACATAATAAATAAAAAAACGCCAGAACCTTATCGTGTATTGCCTTCTGAGAGCTGAATACAGGCTAACTTTTGCGACAAGATAATGTTTTTTTATAAGACTTTTGGAAAAGTCAGAAGGAAATCAGGGCTACTAAATGCTGAAAAAAATTAGTCGAATTGGAAAAATACTTGTTTTTGAAATTGAAAATGAAATTGAAAGATTAAAAAAAGATTACTATTTATCCGACTAAAGAAAAATAATGAGAAATTACTAGAAATTGTGGAAAAAAACAAAGCCAATCAGAAAAATGTAGAAATTGAAAAAAATAGTAAAAAAATAGTATGAACAGTCCTGTTTCAGCCTTTGAATTTCTTGCAAGAAAAAGAAATCAACTATGATAATTTAAGTGAATTTGTGGAAACTGTGGAATTATCTGATTTGGCAGAAGGAGCAAGTGGAAATAAATGCGAAATATAACGTGTTTATTGAAAGGGAAAAAAGGCGCAGATTGAGAAATTTAAAAAAAGCTGGAAAAAAATGGTAATCCCAGAGGATTTTGACTATGAAAGTGTAAAGGGGCTTAGTAATATTGCGATTTCTGGACTTGTGTATGGAAAGCCTGAAACGATTGGGCAGGCTAGCAGAATTAGTGGAGTTACTTATAATGATATTTCACTTTTAATTGCAATTTTGAAGAATTAAAAAAATATTATATTTTTGAAATTCATAGATTTTTACAAGTGACAAATAAGATAAGAATAGATAACTGTAAAAAGTAAAATCTTTAAAAAAATTATCAACAATGTATTTGTATTAAGAGTTCAAGGCTTCTTGGCATAAAGTGAAGAAAAATAAGAAAAATTGAACATAAAAAAATATAGTATTTATTGGAGTTTTTTTAGAGTTTTACAGATAACTAAAAAAAGTAAAAAAAGGAGAAATAATTTAATGAAATTAATAGTGGGACTTGGAAATCCTGGAGAACAGTATAAATTAACAAGGCATAATATTGGATTTATATTTATTGACGAATATTTGAAGGAAAATAATATAAGCGATATGAGGGAAAAATTTAAATCGCTGTTTGTTCAGACAAATTATAACGGAGATAAAGTTTTTTATCAAAAGCCGACTACATTTATGAATTTGAGCGGAGAAGCGATTGGAGAGGCTGTCAGATTTTTTTAAGATTGATCCCAAAACTGAGCTTTTTGTAATCTATGATGATATGGATATGCAGTTTGGAAAATTGAAAATTAAGCAAAATGGAAGTGCGGGCGGACATAATGGGATAAAATCCATTATATCACATGTCGGAAATGAATTTGTGCGAATAAAATTTGGAATTGGTAAGCCGAAAACGAAGGAAGAGACATTGGGATTTGTACTTGGGAAATTTTCGCCAGAAGAAAAGGAAGTCTTAAAAGATTCGAGAGAAAAGATTTTTAATTTGATTGATGATATAAAGGACGATATGACAGTACAAAAAAATTAATGAATAAATATAATACTAAATAAGCTGTTTATATATCAGTAAATTTATTGAAAAATTTTTTTATTTAAGAATTAGAGTTAAAAAAATGAGATTTTTATGTATTGTCAAAAAAACTTGTTTTTGTTCAAATAGTTTTGTCAGCATATAAAAAAATAATCCATTAGTAAAAATACTTTGGGATTTTTAAGTAAAAAGAAATGAAATTAATGATACAAATAAACTTGATTTTGGGGAATATAAAGATTTTTTTTAAACAGTCGAAAAAAAGTTTATATAATTTTAAATGAGTTTGAGCATAATTTTTAAGAAAAATAAAAGAGGGCGTGATTTTATGAGAAAAAAAGCTGTTCCTGTGGGAATTGAAGATTTTTAAAGAGTTGATACAAGATGAATATTATTATGTAGATAAAAACTTTATTAATAGACGAAATGTTAATGAATAAATCGAAAGTTACATTATTTACAAGACCACGTAGATTTGGAAAAAAACATTGAATATGTCGATGTTAAGATATTTTTTTGATGTAAAAAGATAAAGAAGAAAAATAAAAAAACTTTTTGAAAATTTGAAAATATATGATAGTGAATATATGAGTGAACAGGGTAAATATCCTGTAATTTTTTTGTTTCACTGGAAGGATTTGAAAGAAGATACTTGGGAAGAATGTCTTGAAAGCATTAAGGATATTATGTATAAAAATTTTTAATGAGTACAGTTTTTTTAAGAAAAAAATTAAATATTGTTGAAAAAAAGACAGTTTGATAAAATTTGGGAAATAACAGGAAATGAGAGAAATTTTTAAAAACATCACTCCTAGATTTATCAAATTATTTAAATAAATATTATGGAGAAAAAAAGTCATAATTTTTAATAGATGAATACGATGCTCCAATAATAAATGCTTTTTGATAAAGGATATTACAATGAAGCGATAAACTTTTTTTCAAACATTTTACAGCTCAGCATTAAAAAAACTAATAATTCTTTGAAATATGGTGTTTTTAACAGGAATAACTAGAATCATAAAAAGAAGGGATATTCTCTGGTTTAAATAATCTTTATGTAAATACGATTTTAAGCAAGGATTATTCAGAATATTTTGGACTTCTTGAAAATGAAGTAATTGAAATGCTTGAGTATTTTTGACATGAAATACAAAAATTGAAGAAGTTAGAGAATGGTATAATGGGTATATTTTTTTGGAGAAAGTAAAGTATACAATCCTTGGTCTATTGTAAATTATGTAAGAGAAAAAGAAATCAAGGCATATTGGGCAAATGTTTCAGGGAATACACTTCTAGAAAAATATGCTTGATCATGCTGGGGAGAGTGTTTATGATGATTTAAAACGGTTTACTGATGGAGAAAAGTATTGAAAAAAATATTTCAGATGGAACAACGATAAAAAAAGTCTTTTGAATAACGATGATGAAATATGGCAATTACTTTTTATACAGCGGGTATTTAACAAAAGATGAAAAAAACAAAAAGAAATAGATGTAACTTCCGAATATACAGATGTTTATAACTTGAGAATTCCAAACAAGGAAATACGGAAATATTTTTGGTAATATGTTCTTAAACAAGTTTTTTTTGGAACAGAAGTAAAAAAACAAATATTTTGATAAAAAGCGCTTGAAAATGGAGATATTAAGAAATTTGAAAAAGACATTGGGAGAAATAATGATAAATATGCTGAGTCATTTTGACTTGGATAAAGAAATGGAAAAAGATTTATCAGGTGTTTATGATAGGGGCTTGTTGGATTTTTTTAATGGGGAAATATGAGATTATTTCAAATGATGAAAGCGGATATGGAAGATATGATCTTGCGATGATTCCAATAAAAAAAGTAATGAGAAGGCATATCTTATGGAATTTAAAATATCGAAGACAAAAAAATGAAATGGAAAAGAGAGCACAAAAAAAGCTTTGAAACAGATTGATGAGAAGAAATATGATACGAAATTGAAGGCGAGAGGGATAAAGAATATTTTTGAAGATTGGGGTTGCGTTTTATGGGAAAGAAGTGAAGGTTGTTTTTTTAAATAAAGGTTTAAGTAAAAGTATGAAAAATTACAACATATTTTACTTTTAATTAGTTAGAAAAAAAGACTCTACTTAAAGAAAAGAGCCTTATTTCTGCAATTTTTTTAAATAGGAAAAAAATAATAAAAAAATATTTTTGAAAGTTAGGAGTGATAAAATGAATAAAAAAATAATATTTTATGTGGGATGTGTAATTGCGTTAATACTTCCATTAATTAAAAGTGTTCACGCTTTTGCTTCGGGAATATCTCTTCTTATGGGAATTATTATGGCGAGTTTCAGTTTAATTCTAGTTCCAAAAAATTTAGGGAAAATAGAAAAACTTACACTAAATTCAGCTGTCGTATTTTTTGGATTTGGACTTAGCATAAGTAAGGTTGTTGCTGTTGGAAGTAAAGGGATTTTTCAGACGGCAATTAGTTTGATTGTAGTTATAAGTATCGGGTTATTTTTTGCAAAAAAATTTTTTAAAATGGAAAAGAAGTTATCACAATTAATTGTGTTTGGGACTGCAATTTGTGGTGGAAGTGCTATTGCGGCAACTTCTCCAGTAATTGAAGCTTCTGATGAAGATATTGCCTTGTCTACGGGGATAGTATTTATTTTAAATACAGTTGCATTATTTCTTTTTGCATTTTTTTATAAATTATTTTAAGTTAAATGCTGAACAAACTGGAATATGGACTGCACTAAGCATTCATGATACAAGTTCGGTAGTATCAGCTGCAGCTTTTCACAGCACAGAAGCTTTGAGAATAGCTACAATTATGAAACTTACCAGAACTCTTTGGATTATTCCAATAGTTATCATTCTTAGCATTTTTAAATAAATCTGAAAAATAAGAAGATTAAATTTCCGATTTTTATATTATTTTTTTCATTTTAGCTTCAATTGTTGCAACAATAATAAATTTACCAGCAATTTACAGTTTACTTACTCAAATAGGGAAAAATGCTATTATCCCTTGCACTTTATATGATTGGAACTTCATTAAATGTACAGACTATTAAAAAAATGATGGGGAAAAAAATCTTTTTGTTTGGTATTATGCTTTGGATTTTTTTCTATAATTTCAGGGTATATTATAATGATATTTTTTTGTAAAAAAAGATAAAAAAATGGGAAAAAAAGGAGCAGAAATGTTTATAGAAAAAGAGAATTACTTTTTATATTGAAGAGTTTAAAAAAATACGGTCTCACAGCGATTTATAGAAAAAAATTGCTGGAAATATATCTGACTATTGCCAAGTTGAAAAATCAGGTAAAGGGAATACAGAAAAAAATCGTGAAAAAGTTGCTGGAAAAAGAACTTAATTTAATGGATAAACAGGAAGTAATGGCATTTTAGACGCATTCTAACAATGTGAAAAATTATTAGTGAAGATACAACGAAATGTTATTATGAAAAAAAGACGAATACATTGATGGATTTTTTTGACAAAAAGTAAAATTAAGTTATTGGAGTCTGGCATTCAGGATGGTCTGAAATGTTTAAAGAAATTATGAAATCTGGATTATTGGAAATGGAAAAAAATTATGGAACAAAAAGTTGAAAAATGTACTAACGGGACTAAAAAAATTGGAATGCAGTAAAAAAATTTTTATGAAATAATGGTATTAAAACTTGGAATAAAAAGAAGAAAAATTTGATCACAACAAATGAAGATACATTTGATGAAAAAAATTTTCATTCTTATAGAAGAGAAGGAAAAAAAGTTCTGGAAGAGCTACTGCTACGATTACATTTAACTAAAGTTCTTAATTTTTCAGATACAGTAAAACTGATTTAAAAAAAGTAACTAGAGTGTGTAAAAATTTTTTTGTGTAAACCTCTAAATAATATATGGTAAAAATAACTATATAATATTTGGAGGTTTTTTTGTTATGACTAAAAAAATCTTTCTGTTAAAAATATAGTTATAGAAATATTTAATAATCTGAACAGAAAAAAAGTGAAAGTTGCTTATAAATGGAGGTTTAAAGAAAGATGTGGAAATGTAATGATAAAAATTCCCATACAATCATTTTAACAAAAAGATAACAAGAAATCTCCGACTTCTATAAGTGGTTGCTTTTTGTAAAAAAATTGAAAAAAAGGGTATATCCATAATATAATTTTTTTGTATAAAAATATTGAAGAGTTGTTAATTTCAGAATAGACAAGACTACTAAGAAAGAAATGGAAGAAATTTGTGAAGATATAGGAATTTCTATAGGGACAGCATTTAATATTTTTCATAAAAAAATTGATTCGTGAAAGAAGAATACCATTTGAGTTAGATTCGGATCCTTTTTACAGCAAAGAAAACATTGAAAGATTAAAAAAATCTATTGAACAAATGGAAAAAAACTGGTGGAACTGTTCACGAGGTTGATTATGATTAAATCATGGAGTGATGAAGCATGGGCTTGCAGGGAATCAAGGGACAAGACAGGCTTATCACACAGGAAATTTAACAAAAAGATAGCAAGAAGTCTCCGACTTCTACAAGTGGGAGATGAATTGCTTTTTTTGTAAAAAAATTGAAAAAAAGGATATGCCTATGATACAATTTTTGTATAAAATATCGAAGAGAAATAATTAAAAAAATAATATTCAAAAATCAAAAAGGAGGTGTAATTTTGTGAAATATAATTTAGCATTCAAATACAGGATTTATCCAAATAAGGAACAAGAATTGTTGATAAACAAGACTTTTGGATGTGTTCGTTTTGTTTACAATACGATTTTTGTACACTGCGAATAAATTTTATGAAGAAACTGGGAAAAATAAAATAATTACACCTGCCAGTTTGAAAAGTGAAAATCAATTTTTAAAGGAAGTGGACAGCTTGGCACTTTCAAATGCTCAATTGAATGTAAAACGATCGTTTACGAATTTCTTTCAAAAAGAGAGCGAAGTTTCCAAGATTCAAATCTAAAAAAAGAATAATGTTAAAAAGTTACACGACAAATTGTGTGAATAATTCGATACGAATTGAGGAAAAACAAATATTTAGTTTTACCAAAATTGAAAAAGAATAAAATTAAAATATCATAGAGAAATACCAGTGGATTATAGAATAAAGTCGGTAACATTGACAAATAGTAATGGAAATTATTATGTTTCTGTTTTGACAGAATTTGAAAAAGAAATTCAAAAAAATGCCAAATAGTGATAAAAGTAATTGGACTTGATTTTTCAATGTCTGAATTATTTGTCAGTTCTGAAAAACCAAAGGGCTGATTATCCAAGATATTTTTAGGATGTTGGAGAAAAAAATTGAAAAAAATTACAGAAATCATTATCAAGAAAAAGTTAAATTTTCTAAAAAAATTGGTATAAACAAAAAAATGAAAAATATCAAAGTTGCATGAGTATATCAAAAAAATTGTCGAAAAAGATTTTTCTGCATAAATTATCGAAAAAAATTATCTAAAGAGTATAATGCTGTGGTTGTTGAGGATTTGAATATGAAAGGGATGAGCCAGGCATTAAATTTTTGGGAAAAAGTGTAGGAGATAATGGATGGGGAATGTTTTTGAGGATGGTTGAGTATAAACTGATGTTTTTAGGAAAGCAATTTTTTTGAAGATAGATAAGTGGTTTCCATCGTCGAAAACTTGCAGTAAATGTGGAAACGTTAAAAAGAAATTGAAATTATCAGAAAGAAGTTATAAATGTGAATGCTGTGGAATTGAAATTGATAGAGATTACAATGCTGCAGTGAATATAAAAGACATTGGAAAATTGATGTTGGAATATTAGAAAAATAAAAGAAGACAGGGTAGGAACTACCCGAAGAGCTTGGTAAATATATTTGGCTAGCAAAAGCAGGTACTTCCCAAGAAGCTCCCGCTTCTAAAAGCGGGAGTAGTTCACGTCAAAGTGAAGTAAGAAATGCGAGTGCAAACAATAACTTTTATGCAAATATTGGAGTAAATGCAGGATATTCTACTTCTAAAAATAGTAACAACTCCCACAATGAAAGTGCTGTAGTTACGACAATGAAACCATGAATGAAAATTCTAGCATTACCTACAACAATGTAAACAACATAACTTATCAGGGGACACAGGCACAAGGTGGAACATTTATCTACAACAATGTTAAAAAAATATTCGGAAGGAAGCAGTAGAACTTCATAACAGCGACAGTTCAAGAAGTTCAAACTTTGGAATAAGTACGGGAGCGACAATTGGATATGGCTATGGAACACAGATTACTGGAAATGGTGGAAGTGTTTCTGCAAATAGAAGTAATCAAAATACGAATGAAACTATTTATCAAAATGGTAATTTTCAAAATGTAAATGAAGTTCACAATAATACTGGAACAATGACACTTTCAGGATTTAATCAAGAAGCGGAAAAAGTTACAGGTAATATTGGTAAACTGGTTGTAGAAAGCAGACAGAACACAAGTACGACAACTGGAAGATCAAGTGGAGCAAGTGTAGGAATAAGTGCAAATGGAGTTCCTAGTTCTTTAAATGTAAATGGAAAACAAATGGAAGTAGAGCATTTGTAGATAATCAAAGCACATTCATCGTAGGAGAAGGAAGCAGCCTTCACATCGAAACGCTTGAGAATACTGGAGCTGTAATTGAAAAAGAAGGAAACTCCACATTCAAGATTAATAATTATGTTGGAAAAGATATTAAAAATCACGACACAATGAAGACAACAGGCGGATCGCTTGGAATTTCAACAAGAAAAACTGAGAATTACAAATGTTGGATTTAATCAGGATAGTAGAGATAAGCAAGGAATTACAAGAAATACAGTAGTCGGAGATGTTGAGAAAGGAGAAACTTCTGAAAGTCCAATAAACAGAGATATTAAAAGAGCAAATGAAGTAACGAGGGACACTCACAGCAGCACAAATATCAATGTTGAAAGCCAGACTATTGAGTATGCGACTAATCCAGCTAAACTGAAAGAGGATATTGGGAAAGCTAAAGAGGAAATAAATGACATAAAATGGGCAATAAAAGAGTCAATTCACGACAGAGGAGATGACAACAGGAAGTTCTTTGGGCAGCTTTCAGAAGTTAGACTGGACAAGAGTCTTGAAAATATAACGAGCGAAAGACTGATAGGTAAGACAGTAGATACTGAAATAGCAGGTATTTTTAAGGATGCCTATAAGGATTTAGGATATGATATAAACATCATATTTTCAGATCCTAAAAATTCTCCACAATTATTAGATGAGAAAGGGAAACCAAAAACAGGGACAGTATATGTAGATGATTATGAAGTTAAGACAATAATAATCAATGCACAAGATTCAAAGAATACGACAAAGGCTGGACTTATCGGAACAATAGTTGAAGAAGGAAGCCATGTAATAGGAAAAGTTGAAAGTAGACAGAGAGAGACTGGAACTGATGAGAAAGGGCTGGAAAGTACAAGGAGAGCTTCAAATGAATACTTTGCTCAAAAATACAAAGATGATAATCCAAATATCAGTATCAAGTCGGATGGGAAGGATTATTCCAATGTTGATTTTGGGGAGAATGTGGGTAATATTGCAGTTGCAGATGATGCACTTATTATAGTAGCAGGAGTAACAATTGCATATATAGCTGGAGCATATATAGTACAACAAAATGGAAAGACTATAGGATCATATCCTGATTTAAAAAATGCACAATATTTATTAAATAAGGCTGGTGATGGATTAAAATGGATTTGGAATGGTGGAGCTTGGGTAGTTAAAAAAATTAGTAATGTATATAAGGCGGAACATACAAAAAAATTTCAGAAGATAAAAAAATACAAAAAAATAAGCATGAAAAAAAGGGAAGGCTAGAAAAACAAAGAGATCAAGGTGGAGAAAAAGGATACAAAGAGGAGGTAAGAAAAAAATAATGATTGAATTTTTTTAAAAAAATATAAAAAAAGTAAAATTGGAATTTATCATTTGGAGGATGATGCAATTTCAATTGGAAAAAAATATTAAAAAAATTTCAGGTAAGTATTTATTTTTTTGGATTCTTATGATTCAAATAATAAAAAAAGAAGGTATAAAAAGTTTTTTTAATAAATGAAATAAAAAGAGTTATTTTAAAAAAAGTGATTATATTGAAAAAAATTAGAAAAATAAAAAAATTATACAGAATCTTTTTTTCTTTTTTTAAAAAGATAATAAAAATAAATTCGTTTAATGATGTATGTCAAAAAAATAATAGAAAAAAAGTGTATAGTGACATTAAAATTGAAAAAAATGATGATATAGAAAAAAAGGATATTTAACAAAAAAATTGAAAAAAATATTACTATTTTGAAATATTAAATGATGAATTTAAAAATAATATCTACTGAAATTTTTTTGATGAACATTATATAGAAGAAATACAAATAGATACTAATGATAAAAATTAATAAAAATGTTCCATTAAATATAATTAAATTATATTCGAATAATATATATATTGGTAATATATTGTTTGATAGGAAAGAAATAATTATTTTTTTAAAGAAATTGTAGAATTTTTCGGAAAAATAGTCGAATATTGATATTAAAAAAAGAAGATATTGAAGAAATATCCGAATTATACAAAGAAGAAAATATAAAAATACAATAGTATAAATAAATATATTCAAGATATAAAAAGATATTACATTATTATTTCTTCTTGAAATTTGTTTGAATTTTAAATTTATAATTTTTTTATAGATAATAAAAAAATTTTTCTGAAACTAAAGTAGGAATTATTGAAAAAAATATTGAACAATAGAATTTTAGAATTAAATACATTAAAATGAAAATTACCATTTTATTGAAAAAGATAAGAATCGAAATTTCTGAAATAGAAATTTTAAGAATAAAAAAATTATTCTCTTTTTGAATAGATAATAAAAAAAGATTAGTATTGGCACAAGATAAAGATGAAAAATATAAAATGGGAAGAAAGTCCAAAAGTGGTTAGAAGCAGAACATAAAGTTTTTTTGAAATACCAATTATAGAAGTAGTAACTAATAAAGTAACAACAATAGAAAACTTTAAAAGCTAATTTAGATAAAAAAATTTTTGAATATTTAAATAACAAAATATTAGAATATAAGAATAAGTGTCCTAATAGTTTTTGTTATGATGGAGAAGAAACTGCAACTATTGTAAATGTTATAAAAAAATAGATCTGATCTTATGCGAAAAATTTAATTAAATTTCAAATATAATACTGCATTTTTTTATTTTTTTAAAATATCAAATTCGCCCATATAACCCCTGCAACTCAAAAATTTTCATTTAAGGCATATTTTACCAAAAAAATTGATTTTTTTGAGTTGTATGAGCATTATACGGGCTTTTTTTAGGTGGTATTTTTTTATAGTTGGAGAGTTATAAAGATAACCATTATTTGTATTTCTGATTTTTTTAAATTTAGTGGTTTATATCGAGATTATTTAGTTAATTCTTTTATTACTTCCAATGCTCTTTCATAATCTGGCTGTTCTCCAATTTCTGGAACGTATTCTACATATTGAATAATTCCATTTTTATCAACAATAACGACTCCTCTGGCTAGCAATCTTAGTTCTTTTATTACAAATCCATATTTTGTTCCAAAAATCTAAATCTTTGTGATCTGAAGCTGTTAGGGCATTTGAAATTCCCTTGTCTGCACAATATCTTCCAAGTGCAAATGGCAAGTCAGCTGAAATTGTAAGCAGCTGTACATCATCTCCAAAACTTGCGGCTTCTTGATTAAATCTAGCCAGCTGTAATGCACATACTCCAGTGTCAACTGATGGGAATACTGCGATTACAACAACTTTTTCCCTTATAGTCGCTTAATTTTACTTCCTTTAGTTCTGGTGATAAAACTGTAAAAATCGGGTGCTGTTTGTCCAGCTTTTTACTTCATTTCCTGTAAGAGTTATAGGATTTCCCTTGAATGTTACTTTATTTTTTTATTTCTGTCATTTTTTTCTGCTCCTTTATTTTAGTTCTTTCTTTTTGTATTTACAATTATCTATTTTTTTATAATTATAACATATTTAAAATTATTTGTACAGAAAAAAATTATTTGATTTTCAAATAATAATTATTTTTTTACTTTTTTTGTTGCATTTGCCTTGACAATAAACTAATTTTTAAAAAAACTGATTTTTTTACGCAATAATAATTAATTATCTTTTTTTCCAGAATATGTGTCATTCCTTGTTCGACAATATGTTTTTATATGCTCATCTTCCAGCGAATAATACACTACTTTCCTTCTTTTTCTATATTTTACAAATCTTCCTTGCTTTAATACTCGCAATTGATGTGAAATAGCGGATTGTGTCATTTTTTTAAAAAAGGTATGCAATATCACAAACGCACATTTCCTCTTGAAACAAAAGCGCTTAAAATTTTCATTCTGGTTGTATCTCCCAATATTTTGAAAAAAATCTGACAAATCGTGTACAACTTCTTCTTCTGGCATTGTTTTTTTCCACTTTTTTTCCACAATGTCTTTATGTATAACTTTTACTTCACAATTTTCATTTTCTTCTTCCATTATTTTTAGCCATTTTCTCTCCCAAGTTTTAAAATATACGTTAATATTATATCACATATTGAAATAACGTGAAAGTAAACAATTCACATAATTTTTTTCTTTGATACTCTAAGGTAAAAAGAAGTGAAAAAAACTACTAAAAGAATGTTATAATATAACAAAGTTTTGTACAATTCATACGTTATGCATAAGTTTGAAAATTTTTGAATTTTAGGAGCGAAGCTATGGCTGGAAAAAAAGTGATATTAAAAAAAGCAAATATTAGAAATTGAAGATGTGGAAGAACTGAATACAAGTGAAGAAAAACAAGTCTAAAAATAAAGGAATACATGGAACATTATGGTAAAAATGAAGATTCAATAGACAATTATGTGATAAAAAAATAAAAAAATGTCTTGATATTATTAATCAGCTTGACTGGAAGAGAACTTTAAAAAGAAAAAAATTGATATTTCTAAAAATACGGAATATTTTTGAATGAAAGACATTATGGAATGGAAAAAAAGTAAAAAGAAACTATTTTTGGAATCTTTGGCAATGCGAGCACTTTATGAAAAAAATGATAATAAAACCCCAATTATACTGTGCTTAGCAGGTTCGGCTGGAACAGGCAAGACTTCAATAGCTGAAGCAATAGCCGAAGCATTAGGAAAAAAATTTGAAAAAATTTCTATGAGTGGTGTATCTACGACATTTGAATTAACAGGGCTTACAAAAGGATATACTTCAGCTGCTCCTGGAAGAATTATAAAAACTTTGGCAAAATTTGGATGTGACGATCCTTTAATTTTATTAGATGAAATAGATAAGGTTAATCAGAAAAAAATCGGAGGGAGATATTGGAAGAGTTTTACTCGAAATTTTGGATCCAGATCAAAAATAAAAAGATTTAGGGATGAATTTTTTTAGAGTTGGAGTATGATTTGTCAAATGTAATGTTTTTTTAGCAACAGCTAATAATTTAAGCGAAGTTTCGGAGCCATTAAAAAAAGTAGAATGGAAATTATTTATTTAGAAGATTATAATTTGGAACAAAAAAAGTTGAAATTGCAAAAAAACTATATAGTTCCAAGTATAAATAAAAAAATAGGCTCAAAAATTATTCTTTAGTGATGATATTTTAAAAATATGTAATACAAAAATTATACAAATGAAGCTGGAGTTAGAAAATTAAAGACAATTTTGATGAAAATTTACGGAAGAATTGCTAAAGAATGGCTGGAAAAAAAGAAAAAAGTAAATGTAACTTTGGAAAACATAGATTCTCTCATTTGTGCAGACAAAAAAATCCCAGTATTTCATTAAAAGTGAACACTGAAAAAGTCAAAAATAGGAGAAGTGATGGGAATGGGGGTAACTTCGCTGGGAGGAAGAGTTATGCCAATCCAAACGGCTGTTATGCCAGGAGATGGAAAAATTATAATAACTGGAAATCTTTCAGAAGTTATGAAAGAGGGAATAAATGTGGCAATTACATATTTGAGAACAAAAAAACTGAAGAATATCATCTAAAAAAATCGTAACTTTTACAAGGAAAAATGATATTCACGTACATTTTAATGAAAAATGCTGTTCAAAAAGGATGGGCCTTCCGCTGGAATCGCTATTACAACGTGCATCCTTTCAGCGTTAAATCGGATAGAATTAAGGCAGGATATGGCTTTTTACTGGAGAAATTACGATTTTGGGGGAGATATTGCCTGTTGGAGGAGTGGCAAAAAAATCGAAGGGGCGTATAAATCTGGAATAAGAAAAATTCTTTGTTCCAAAAAGAAACTGAAGATTGTGTAAATTTTATAAGAAAAAGATATAATTGATAAAAATAAAAAAATAGAATTTGTGGAAAATTATGAACAAATTTATTCAAAACTTTTTGGCATGTGAAGAAGAAAAAAATTTATAAAAAAAGGAGAAAAATTTTATGAAAAAAATAAATGTAAGTTATTAATTTGGGCTAGTATTATGGTAATTTCAGTTGCGTCTTTTGGAATGTCTGGTAAAAATCCAGATAAATCGCTTCTAAAGCCAGAGGTCGCAGATGTGGATACAGTTAATGACAACGCTAGTGCTATTGGGAAAAAAAGCCGGACTTAAAATTTCAAAGGCTGAATTAAATGCTGTTGCTGACAGGATTTTTTTAAAAAAATGAAGCCGGAGGTAAAAAGAGAATATTGTTTACTGGAATACCGGAGAGGATTTTCCTTCACTTGGAATTGGACATTTTATATGGTATAGAGCAGGGCAAAGAGGAAAATTTGCTGAAAGTTTTCCACAGCTTGTGGCTTATTACAGGGCTCATGATATAAAAATTACCTAAAAATTATTGAGGAAAATGAATATTCTCCTTGGGCAAATAGTGATGAGCTTTTTAGATTGAAAAAGAATTATGGATAATGATATTACTGAATTGACTAATTTTCTGTATAATACGAAAGATATTCAAGTTGTATTCATTTTTGAAAGATTGGAAAACTCTTTGGAAAAAGATGATGGCAATTTCAGATAATCCAGAAAATGTAAAAAAACAGTTTTACCGTGTTGCACAGTCGCCAAAACGGACTTTATCCTCTGATTGACTATGTTAATTTCAAGGGAGAAGGAATAACGAGAACGGAAACCTATAATGGAGAAGGATGGGGTCTTCTTCAAGTCTTGGAAAATATGAAGGGAACAGGAAGCGGAAAAGCCGCTCTTGAAGAATTTAGCAACTCTGCAAAAGCTGTGCTTGAAAGACGTGTAAAAAAATGCCGGTCCTGACAGTAATGAAAAAAATGGTACGCAAGGCTGGCTAAATCGTTGTGATACTTATAAAAAAACTAATACTAAATTCCATTTGAAAAAAATAGAAATTATATTTTATTTATTTTTTTATAATAAATCCATTGCTTTAATGGGCAATAGCATAAGTTTGTAAAAAAATTAAATTGGGCAGTTTAAATTTTGTTTAGGTCGCTTTTTTTGTTTTTTTACGAAATTTCAATATTAGTAAATATATTATATTTAGGGAATTATTGTTTGTTCATAAATAGAATTAATAGTAAAAAAATATTTTTTTATAGACAAAATTGCTTGCAAATATGACTGAATATAAGATATAATATAGATATATAAAAATTTTTAGTGAAAGGAAGCGAGTATGAAAAAAATATTTTAAAAATTTTTTTAGTTAAGAGAATTGCAATGGGACTTGTAACATTGTGGCTAGTTATTACGATTACATTCTTTCTGATACATATGTTACCTGGTGACCCGTTTCAAAGTGAAAAAGCAATTCCGCCTAAAGTAAAGGAAAACTTGATGGCAAAATACCATTTAGACCGTCCGCTTGGGGAACAATATGTTGAATACTTAAAAAATATAGCAAAGGGAGATTTAGGATCATCCATGAAAGTTCGGGGGAGAACTGTTAACGATGTAATTAACCAGAGTTTTCTTACATCGGCTGATTTAGGAGCCAGATCTATTATATTTGCATTAGTTTTGGGTATTCCGCTTGGAATTATTGCAGCCCTTAAAAGGGGGAAATATCAGGACAGGCTGGCTATGATTGTGGCGATAATTGGAATATCGGTGCCGAGCTTTGTACTGGCGGGACTTATGCAGAAGTACTTCGTTGATATACATAATGGATTTTTAATTGACAATGGATTTTTGCCGGAATTTTTTAGAATCCGTTTATCTGGATGGGATAGCCCAGAGAAAAAGATACTACCAGTTGTGGCTCTTGGACTTTATACGGTTGCATTAATTGCACGTTTGTTAAGGGATAAGATGATTGAGGTAATGGGACAGGATTATATAAGGCTGGCTGTTGCAAAAGGTGTAAAAACTAAAAACATTGTATTTAAGCACGCTTTAAGAAATGCGATTTTACCGATTATTACAATAATGGGACCAACAATTGCGGCAGTTTTGACAGGTTCATTTGTAATTGAAAAGATGTTTTCAATTCCAGGATTAGGAAAATATTTTGTAGACAGTATTAATGACAGGGATTATACAATGGTGCTTGGAGTTACTGTGTTTTATGCAATATTCCTGATTATAATGATGATACTTGTGGATATTATTTATGTTTTAGTTGATCCTAAAATTAAACTTGGAAAAGGAGATGAAGTGTAGTGGCAGAAAATATAGAAAAAGTTGTAACTGAAAATAATTATATACCAACACCTGAAGATTTTTAAAAATCGTAGGGTCCAGATACCACTCAAAGTGAAGAAATCTACAAACCAAGTTTAACATTTTGGCAGGATGGATGGAGAAGATTTAAGAAAAATAAATTGGCTCTGACATTTTTAGGTATAACAATTATCTTTTTGTTCTTAGCAATTTTTGGGCAGCATTTAACAAAAATATTCCTACAGAGCCCAAGATTTGTCAGAAAAATTTTTAAGCCCTTCAAAGGGAATTGTAAAAGGTCATTACTTGGGAACAGATAATTTAGGACGTGACTTGTTTGCAAGACTTTCGCAAGGGATAAGAATTTCAATGGAATTATCAATAATAACAGCTGCTATTTGCGTTATTTTTGGAACAATTTATGGAGCTGTTTCAGCGTACTTCGGCGGAATTATTGATACGATAATGACTAGAATTGTAGAAATTTTACTAATTATCCCATCAATGATTTATATAATTTTATTAATGGTTGTTATGGGAAATAGTGTAAAGACAATAATTATCGCAATGTCACTTACAAGATGGCTGAATTATTCGTTGCTTGTACGTGGAGAAGTTTTAAAGATCAAGGAAAATGAATTTGTATTGGCTTCAAAATCGCTTGGTGGAAATTTCTTGTGGATAACTTTAAAGCACTTGATTCCAAATACGTTAAGTGTAATAATAATAAGACTTACAACAGATATACCAAATATTATCTTTACAGAAGCGTTTTTAAGTTTCATCGGGCTTGAGTACCAATTCCGCAGGCTTCATTAGGAAATTTGGTATTTGATGGTTTCGTAAATATGACTTCATATCCATATTTATTTGTTATTCCGTCAGTTGTAATTTCATTAATTACATTGGCATTTAACATCGTTGGAGATGCTTTAAATGATGCATTAAATCCAAAATTGAGAGATTAAAAAGTTAAAAAAATAAAAATAAAACAATCCATATTAATACAGAGAGGATTAGAGAATGGGAAAAAAATTATTAGAAGTGAAGGACTTGAGTGTTTCTTTTTAATACGTATGCTGGGGAAGTGCAGGCTCTTAGAGGAATCAGCTTTTCTGTGGATCGTGGAGAAACGCTTGCAATCGTTGGGGAGTCTGGTTCAGGGAAATCAGTTACTGTGCAGACGATTATGAGATTGATACCGATGCCTCCAGGAGAAATTAAAAATGGAGAAATTCTTTTTGATGGGGAAGATTTGGTAAAAGCTCCTCTTGAGAGAATGCGTGAACTTCGTGGAAGAAAAATTGGAATGATATTTCAAGATCCTATGACATCGCTTAATCCGACTATTAAAGTTGGAAAGCAAATTATGGAAGGGATTTTGATTCATAAAAAAGTAACAAGGGAAGAGGCAAAAGCAAAAAGCAGTTGAAATGCTTAGAAAAGTTGGAATTCCTAAACCTGAAGAAAGATTTCATCAGTATCCGCATGAATTTTCTGGAGGAATGCGGCAAAGGGCTGTTATTGCGATTGCTCTTTCGTGTGAGCCAGACCTGCTAATTTGTGATGAGCCGACAACAGCTTTGGATGTTACGATTCAGGCACAGATTCTAGATTTGATAAATGAATTGAAGAAAGAACTGAATATTGCAGTAATACTTATAACGCATGATCTGGGTGTAGTTGCTGAAACTGCCGATAGAGTAGTTGTTATGTATGCTGGAGAAAAATTGGAGGAAGCTCCTGTAAGGGAACTGTTTAAAAATCCAAAACATCCATATACTTGGGGACTTTTAAAAATCACTGCCAAGACTGGATATGAAAATTGGAGAAAAAAATTGGCTTCAATTCCGGGGACACCTCCAGATTTGCTTAATCCACCTGTGGGAGATCCATTTGCAGCACGTTCTGAATATGCGATGAAAAATTGACTATGAAAGAAAAACCTCCGTTAATTGATTTGGGAAATGGGCACTTTGTAAAATCGTGGCTATATGTAAAAGGGTGCTCCAAAAAAATAAAAATCTCCTTTTGAATCGGAAGAAGAAAACAAAGGAACGGAGGGGAAATAATGGCATCGAATGAAAATAAAAAAAGAAAAAAATTAATAGAAATGAAAAAAACTTGAAAAAAATATTTTTCCAATGAAAAAAAGACAAGTTCTAAAGGCTGTGGAAAATGTCACAATGGATATTTACAAAGGTGAAATTTTAAGTCTTGTGGGAGAGTCAGGGTCTGGAAAGACAACGCTTGGAAGAACTGTCAGCAGACTTTATGCAAAGACAAATGGAGATATTTTGTTTAATGAAAAGCCAGTGGAAGAATATGGAAGAAAAGAATTTACAAAAAAAGTTCAGATGATATTTCAAGATCCGCAGGCTTCGCTGAATCCAAGAATGACTGTTGGAGATATTATTGCCGAAGGAATTGATCTTCATAAGCTGGCAAGCTCAAAGCAGGAAAGAATGGAAAAAGTCTATAAATTGTTGGAAATTGTTGGATTAAACAGGGAACATGCAAGCCGTTTTCCACATGAATTTTCAGGTGGGCAAAGACAGAGAATTGGGATTGCAAGAGCGCTTGCGGTTGATCCTGAAGTGCTTGTGTGTGATGAGCCGATTTCAGCTCTGGATGTGTCGATTCAGGCTCAAGTTGTAAATTTATTAAAGGATTTGCAAAGGGAAAGAAACTTGACATTGTTATTTATTGCCCATGACTTGTCGATGGTAAAAATATATTTCAGACAGGGTGGCGGTTATGTATCGTGGAAAAGTGGTTGAACTGGGAACTCCTGAAGCTGTTTACGGTGATCCTGTTCACAGCTACACAAAAATCGCTTATTTCAGCTGTGCCAATAGCAGATCCTGATTATAAAAAAAGACAAAGAAAATTGATATGGATGAATCATATTTGAGAAGTCCGATGGGAGATGTATCTGAAATAGGAGTTATTCCTGAAACGCCTGAATTAACAGAATATAGACCTGGGCATTTTGTGGAAACTTCTTTTTTTAAAGGAAAAAGGGGCTAATTTAGTGAAATTTGAATATTTTTAAAAATAATTTTTTTATAAAAAAATTTATTGATGGAAAGGAATTGTTGAGATATGAAAAAAACTTTTTTTAATACTTTGCTTAATGTTATCAATGTTTATTATTTCTTGTGGAAAAGGAGGAAAAGGCTCGGGAAATTCAGTATCATTTAATATGGAAGCTGAGCCGACTTCGTTAGATCCGCAGATTTTGACTGATATGAGCGGACTTTTTTTGTAACAAGTATGACTTATGAAAGTCTTGTAAGATTGAATGAAAAAAATGAAATTATTCCTGCCGGAGCTGAAAGCTGGACTAAATCAGATGATGGGAAAGTATGGACATTTAAAATTAGACAAGGGATGAAATGGTCAAATGGAGATCCAGTTACAGCTAAAGACTATTACAACGGTATAAAAAGAGGAATTGAACCAAAAACAGCCTCTGAATACGCATTTCTTGCCTATTATATTGAAAATGCGGAAGATTATAATACTGGAAAATTAAAGGATTTTGGAAAAGTTGGGATAAAGGCAAAGGATGACTACACACTTGAATTTACATTGTCACAACCTGCACCATTCTTCTTAAAAACGTTAATTATGCCAATTTATTTTCCAGTTAATGAAAAAGCATTGGCTGCCAACGGAGATGGATATGCAACTGAAGCTAACAAGTCTATCTATAATGGACCGTTTATAATGGAAAAATGGGTACACAACAACAAAGTTGTCATGAAAAAGAATCCTAATTACTGGAATGCTAAAAATATAAAAATTGATACACTTACAGGTTTAATTGTAACTGACTTTGAAGCCGCTACAAACCTTTTTGAAAATAGAGAATTGGATTTGACAAAAATTTCTGTGGAAAAAATGGCAAATTATGAAGGAAAAACCTGAATTGCACAAATTCCCTAATGGAAGAGTTTACTATTTAGGATTTAACACTTCAAATCCTGTGTTGAAAAATCAAAAGGTAAGAGAGGCATTATCTCTTGCAATTGATAGAAAAGAACTTGTAAGCAGTATTTTAAATGGAGCTGGAATTGTAGGTTCTGGAATTGTTTCAAATGGAACAGCTGGGGAAAAAGGCGACTTTAGGGAAGAAGCTGGAGACTTATTTGCTGGATTTGCAAAAGTTAATGCAAAACAGTTGTTTGATGAAGGGCTGAAGGAACTTAAAATGACGCCTGCACAAGTTAAACTACATCTTTTGGTAGATGAAAATGGAACTGGTAAAAAGGAAGCTGAATTTTACCAATCTCAATGGAAGGATAAATTGGGAATTGATGTGGATGTGGAAGTTCTTACTAAAAAAGAAAGAATTGCACGTGCAAAAGCTGGAGACTTTGAAATTGTAAGATATGCTTGGGGACCTGATTATGCAGACCCTATGACTTATTTGGAAATTTTCCATTCAAAGGCAAAGGATATTAACTTTGCTAAATATTCAAATCCTGAGTATGACAGATTAGTTGACTTGGCTAAAGTTAATCAAGATAATAAAACTAGAATGGATGCGATGAAAAAAGCGGAAAAATTATTAGCAGATAACTTTACATATTCAACACTTTATTATGAAGTGGGAGTTTATTTGATAAATCCTAAATTAAAGGGAGTTGTAATACGTTCAGTTGGAGATTCTATCGACTTTTATAATGCATCTATAACAAAATAATTTTTTTAATTTTTGTCAAATTTATTTGACAAAAAGAAAGGATGGATGTAAATATGAAAAAAATATTATTGATATTTACAATATTGCTGGCTTTTTGTGATTTCATGTGGAAAAAGCGACGATTCTGAAACATTGAAACTTAATTTTGAAAGGAGGAGGGAAAAATCTTATGATCCGCGACTTGCAAATGATTCTACTGGAGAATTTGTGGATTCGCTTGTTACTGAAACATTGACAAGACAGTCGGATGATGGAAAAATCTCTTCCTGGAGTGGCTGAAAAAATGGGAACATAATGCAGATTCAACAGTCTGGACATTCCATTTGAGAAAAAAATGCGAAATGGAGTAACGGGGATCCGATTACAGCAAAGGACTTTAGAGATGGTTGGGTTAGAGCACTAGATCCTAAGACAGCTGGAGAATATGCAGATAAATTGTTTTATAAAAAAATGCTGAACAATTTAATGCGGGAAAAAAATTAAAGATGAAAAATCAATTGGGGATAAAAAGTTATTGATGATTACACATTGCAAGTAACATTAAACAATCCTCTTACATATTTTGATTCAATTGTAAGAATTCAAACTTATGCTCCACTAAATAAAAAGTTCTATGAAAAAGTGGGAGATAAATATATGACATCTCCTGAAACTTCGATTTCATCTGGTGTTTATGTAATAAAATCTTGGACAAGAGATTCTGAAATTGTATTTGAAAAAAATGAAAATTACTGGAACAAGGATAATATTAAATTAAAAATATGTAAAAAAATGTTATTTATAAATGATCCATCTGCCAGTGTAAATGCCTTTAAAAAAATAAAGAAATTGATTCTACAAATATTTCAATAGAACAAGCGAAGGAATTTAAAAAAATGATAAACGTAAAATTCTTACAAAAGATGGTTCAGTATGGTATATGACATACAATATGAAAAATAAAGTGCTTGCGAACAAAAAAATTAGACAGGCATTGTCGCTTGCTGTAGATAGGGAAAAATTGATTACAGATGTGCTTGACAATACAGGAGAAGCTGCATATACTTATACAACAAAAGGTGTTGGAATAATCGGTGTTTCAAAAGACTTTTCTGAAGAAGCAGGAAAAATTTTCCCGGCTTATAATCCGCAAAAGGCAAAACAATTATTGGCTGAAGGATTAAAGGAGCTAGGATTACAAAAATTACCTGAATTGACAATGATTTTTAATGATTCTGGAAATAATAAAGTTATTTCTGAATATATTCAAGAAAGTTTGAGAATAAACTTAGGAGTAAATATTAATATTGAAGGAATGACATTCCAATCAAGATTGGATAAAATGCAACATAGAGATTATGAAATTGCTCTAGCTGGATATAATGGAGATTATAACGATGCTATAACTTATTTAGACAGATTCTTGACAAAGGATGGAAATAACTATTCAGATTATTCAAATCCACGTTATGATGAGCTTGTTAAAAAAAGTTAAAAAGTTCTGGAAACCAGCAAGAAAGAGTAAAAGACATGATTGAGATGGAAAAAAATAATTGCTGAAGATATGCCTGTGGGATTGCTTTTACTATAGACAAAAATACTAAGCTGTTAAATCCAAGAGTTCATAATATTGTGTTTAGCCCAATAGGAAAAAGACTTTTGTGCTGGATAATACTTATATAAAATAATCAAAAAAAAATTTTTTATAGAGGAAGGGAAGTTGTTATGAAAAAGATAATAATTTTATTGGCAATGTTAATTTTTGCCATTTCCTGTGGAAAGAATGGTGGAAGCGGAAATACGTTTACATTGAATTTGACGGACGAGCCAAAATCCATTGATCCACAGCTTTCAACGGATGTTTTAGGAGGAACGGTTGATGACCTGATAACTGAAGGACTTACTAAAAGAGGAAAAGATGGTACGTTTGTGGCAGGACTTGCGAAAAGCTGGGATAAATCAGCTGACGGGCTAAAATGGACATTTCATCTAAGAGATGGAATAAAATGGAGCAATGGAGATCCGATTACAGCACAAGACTTTAAAAAAATGGATGGTTACGTGCATTAAATCCTCAAACTGCTTCACAGTATTCGTATATGCTTTATCCAATAAAAAATGCTGAAAAATATAATAAAAAGGCAGTTTCAGCTGAAAAAGTCGGAATAAAAGTTATTAATGACAAAACTTTGGAAGTGGAATTGGAAGCTCCTGTTCCGTATTTTGACAGTTTAGTTGCATTTAAGACATATATGCCGTTAAATCAGAAATTCTTTGACAAAACAGGTGACAGCTACTTTACAGAAGCTAATAAAACTATGTCTTCTGGAGCGTATACAATGGAAAAATGGACACATGGCTCAGAAATAGTGTTTAAGAAAAATCCTAATTACTGGGATGCGGATAATGTAAAAGTTGAAAATATTGTCTATAAAAATAATTCCTGATAATAATTCTGCATTAAATGCATTTAATAACAAGGAAGTAGATGTAACTTCAATTACATCTGAACAGGCAAAAAGGATTTAAGGACAATCCAAAAAAATGGTTTCAAAAAAATGATGGTTCAGTATGGTATTTGCTATTTAATTTTAACAACAAGACTTTTGGCAAACTTAAAAAGTAAGAAAAAGCGCTTCTTATGGCAATTGACAGAGAAGGACTGATAAATAATGTATTAAACGGATATGGAACTGCGGCAAAAACATTTGTTCCAAAAAGGAATTGGAATAACAGGAAAAAGATGGAAAAAGACTTTACAGAATTTGTTCCTACATCAACACTTGGATATAATCCTCAAGAAGCTAAAAAAATTATTAGCTGAAGGATTAAAAGGAAGCTGGACAGGCTAGTTTTCCAAAAATGTCTATGCTGATTAATGAAAGTGGAAATAATAAGGTTATTGCCGAATATATTCAAGAACAATTGAGAAAAAAATTTGAATATTCAACTGGATCTGGAAATAATGACTGCTCAGGAAAGATTTTTCAAGAATGTCTCAAAAAGGACTTTGATATGGTATTTGCTGGATGGTCTGGAGATTATCCTGATGCAATTACATATTTAGATTTATTTGAATCAACTGGTGGAAATAATAATGGTTCGTATAAAAACCCTGAATATGATGCGCTAGTTAAAACTGTTAGAAGCACAGCCGATCAAAATGTAAGAATTCCTGCACTTGTAAAAATTGAAGGAATAATTGCGCAAGATTTACCAGTAGGTGTGCTTTTCCACAGAGAAAAAAACAATATCTTGTTGATAAAAAAAGTAAAAGGGCTTGAATTTACGCCAATTGGTGGAGAATATTATTTCGGAAACTTGTCATTGAAATAGTGGCTGGAAAAATTCTTTAATTTAAAGTGAGGAGGAAATGTATTAATGAAAAAAATATTTCTAATATTGACATTGCTGGTATTTGCACTTTCGTGTGGAAAAAAAGGAGGAAACGGAAGTACATTTACTTTAAATATAGTTACAGAGCCATCATCAATTGATCCGCAAATAACTACGGATATTCCTGGAGGAACTGTTGATGAATTGATTTTGGAAGGGCTTTTAAGAAAAGACAAAACTGGAAAATCTGTAGCTGGAATTGCCCAAAAATGGGAAAAATCAAAAGATGGGCTTGTGTGGACATTTCATCTAAGAGATGGAGTTAAATGGAGTAATGGCGACCCTGTAACTGCAAACGACTTTAAGGCAGGATGGATTCGTGGATTGAATCCTGATACAGCAGGAAGCAATGCAAGCATGTTATTTGTAATAAAAAATGGAGAAAAATATAATGCTAAAAAAGTTTCAGAAAATGAAGTCGGAATAAAAGTTATTGATGATAAAACTTTACAAGTAACTTTGGAATCGCCTATTCCGTACTTTGATGATTTAGTTACATTTAAATCATTTATGCCATTAAATCAAAAGTTCTATAACAAAGCAAAGGACAAATACTTTACAGAAGCTGAATATACAATTTCAAATGGTCCTTACATTTTGGAAAAAAATGGACTCATGACTCAGAGTTAAAATTTAAGAAAAATCCTAATTACTGGGATGCAGGCAATGTAAAAAACTGATAATGTTGAATTAAAAATAATTGCAACTGATTCAGCTGTTAATGCCTTTAAGAATAAGGAAGTTGATGTAACAGCGGTAACTTTCGAGCAAGCTAAGGAATTTGCAGGAAAACCAGAACTTGTAAAAAGCAAATGATGGTGGAATTTATTATTTATTGTTTAATACAAAAGAAAATGTATTTAAAAAAATGCAAAAAGTAAGACGTGCAATAACTATGGCAATAAATAAGGAAGAACTTGTAAATAAAAGTGCTGGAAGGATCTGAAAAATTAACTAAGACATTTACTCCATCTGGAATTGGATTAAACGGAGTTTCAAAAGATTTTCCAGCGGAAGTAGCAACTGACCAGCCTAAATTTAACGTAGCAGAAGCTAAAAAAATTGCTTGCAGAAGGACTTAAGGAAGAAGGGTTATCAGAACTTCCAAAATTTGAAATTTTTATTTAACGACACAGGAAGCAGAAAAAGCTATTGCAGAATATATTCAAGAAAGTTTGAGAAATAACTTGGGTGCAAATGTTGAATTAGATATGGTAAGCGGTAAGGAACGTATTGAAAGAACTAAGAAGAGAGATTACCAAATCTCACTACAAAACTGGACTGGAGATTTCCTAGATCCAATTACATATTTAGATCTATTTGACAGTACAAATGCAAACAACCGTGGAGATTTCAAAAAAACGTAAAAATATGATGAATTGACTAAAACTGTAAAAAGTTCTGCTGATCCAAAAAGTAAGAGTTCCAGCAATGATTGAAATGGAAAAAAACTTATTTCAGAAGAACAACCAGTTACAATCTTATTCCAAAAAAACAAAAAAACTTTATTTAGTAAATCCAAAAAGTTAAAAAAATTTGGGATTTGTGTCAATTGGTGGAGAATTCTTTATTAGAGATGTTGTAATGAACTAGTTTCAATTAAAACAAAAAAATTTAAGAACAATATTTTATATTCCCCATTTAAATAGCAGATTTTTTTTACAAGGGATCAAGACCTCTTGCCAGTAAATAAACAAAAATATAATTTCTGTTTTTTTAAATGGGGTTTAATATTGTTAAACTAAAAAAATAAAAAAAGGAAATGTAATTTTTATGAAAAAAATAAGTTTGTCCTGCTAGACAGAGATGGTGTTATAAATGTGGAAAAAAATCGTATTTGCATAAAAATAGAAGATTTTTGAATATGAAAAAAATGTAGTGGGAAGGACTTTTTAAAAATTGCGGGATTTGGGATATAAATTTGCGATTATAACGAGATCAGGCAGGAATTGCGAGAGGATATTATACGGAAGAGGATTATTTAAAATTACAAAAATTTTTATTGAAGAAGATTTGCTAAAAAAAGGGATAAAAAAATTGAAAAGTCTTACTTTTTGTCCGCATCATCCAAATGTTGCTGGAAAAATATGGAATAGAATGTAATTGCCGAAAGCCAAATACGGGGGAATTTTGAACTGGCGATAGAGGAGTTCGATATTGATGTTAAAAAAATTCTTTTTATGATTGGGGATAAGATAACTGATTTGATTCCTGCAGAAAAAAATTGGGGATTATGCCTGTCCTGGTAAAAAAACTGGATATGGTTTGAAGAGTTTGGAAGAACTTGGGGGAACAGGATTAGATCCGATGGTTGTGGATGATATTCTAGATTTTTGCAGACAATATCGAAAAAAATATAAATAAAAAAATAATATATACTCGAACCCCTTTTAAAAATAGAACTGCTAAAAAAATTATATAAATCTAGGGTTTGAGTAAAATAGTCATAATTTTTTTAAGTTCAGTTTTTAAAAGCAGTTTTTACTATAAATTTACGTTTGAATAACAGATTTAACGTGAATTTTTTTAGCAAGGGGTCAAAGCCCCTTGTTTTTTTATCTGTTTAAAATCTTTTCAGTTTTTTTCTTATATCTTTTTCCCTTGAAACAACATGATATATTTTTTTATTTCTTCTAACTTATCAATAATTCTTTTATTTTTCTTCTCTGGAAAAAAATTTTTTTACTGATAGAAAAAAATTTCATAGAGCCTCAAAACTTCTGATGGACTTTTGTTAAATAAAAGCCGTTTTCTAAAAAAAGGAGGCTTTCTGACAATATCATCAAAGTCAATAAATGCAATCTTCCCGCTATTTTTTTGTCTATAAAAAAAGTTTCCCAAACTAAAGTCCATGTGATAGTATCCCTTTTCAAAAAAATTTTTTTTTCAAATTTATACCATAAGTCAATTGTCTTATATGTAAGCTCAAAATCATCCTTTTCCACAAGATAATCATAATAGGATATAAAATTTCCATTAAATGTTTTATTTATATTTTTCCAAGACAGTTTCTATCTTTATATGAAGCGGCATATATTTTATAACTTTATACTTCGTTATTTTTCATAAAGTTCAGTTCTGGAAAAATCTCTTTCCAAATATTTTTGAAACCTTTAAAGGAATTTTTTTCCCCTTTTCTCTTGTAAATCCAAAAAATCTTCAAAAGCCTTTTTTTATTTTTTTATATTCATAAGTTTTATAAAAAAATAATTTTTTTCATTATCTGTATTTAAATTTTTTTACTTTCCTGCATTTTTATTATTTTTTTCCTTTAATTTTATTTTCTTTATTAATTCTAGCATATCTTATTTTTTTATTTCAATCGTAGCATATCAAATTTTTAGAAATAAATAAAAGCAAAAATAATTAATTTGAAATTTGGTATTTTTTTGTTGCACTCAAGCGAATTTAGTACAAGGAATAATATTTTTTTCAGAATATTCTGTATTCAACTTTGTAATATAGTTTTATTATTTAATTTTTTTATAATTTTCTAACCAAAACAGATAAATATAAATTTTTTTCAAAAAAATTGATATTGACAATACATTTTATTGAGGTATACTAAAAAAATATGAAATAAAAAAATTTTAATTTAGGCAGTTGTAAAAAGTAAATGAATTTATAATAAAGTCTTTTTGTCATAAAACGGAGGAAACAAGAAAAAAATTAAATTACAGAGATATTATATTTATTTAAATTTTTTTGATTTTTTTACAAATGGCTAAAAAGTTTTTAATTTGGGAGGAGAAAGCAGAAATGATTAATTTAATCGTAGCAACTCACGGAAAAAAATGTCGGAGGAAACTGTTAATCTTACAAAAAAATGGTTTTTAGGAGAAAGTGAACAGCTGGATTTTGTCACTTTTTGTGCCTGGTGAAGGACCTGAAGATTTGATAAAAAAATATCAGGACATTATTGCAAAAATATGACAGTGAGGGGACATTGTTTTTTTAGTGGATTTATTTGGTGGAAGTCCATACAATGCGACATGCCGTGTAGTTGCTGAAACAGAAAAATACTGATGTAATAACAGGGGTTAATGTGCCTATGTTGCTGGAAGTGCTAGACGCTAGAGAAGAAACAAACGATGTTGCAGAATTAGTTCAAATTGCAAAAAAATTCTGGAATTAACGGAATTAAGATTTTCAGTGAATTATTCGTTGATAATTCTGATGATGAAGATGAAGATTTGGATGAATTGGATTTATAAAAAGTTTACTAAACATTATAAATTAAAAATATAAAATAAATGTGAAAAATTTTTTTGCACACTCGAAAAAAATACAAAAATTTTAAAAAAATTAAGTAAAAAAATATAAAAAAATAAAAAGAAGGGAGCGTTACTGCAAACTAAATTAAAAATAAAAAAATAATTACAGAGTTTTTCAGTAGCGGGAAATAGGATTATGGAATTAGTTTTAACAAGAATGAGACTCAAGATTAATACACGGACAAGTTGCGACTTCATGGGTAAAAAGCAACTAAACCTGAAGCAATTTTTGCGGTAAATGACGATGTGGCAGAAGATAAAATTAGAAAATCACTTTTTATTACAAGTGGCACCTGGAAGGAGTAAAAATCATTTGTAATACCTGTTGAAAAAAAGCAATCGCAGTTTACAAAAAAATCCTAAATATGCTAAAAACAAAAAGTAATCTTTGCTTGTTACTTGTCCAGCTGATGTTGTTAGATTAATCAGAAAGGTGGAGTTGACATTAAAACAGTCAATGTTGGAGGAATGACTTTTAAAGAAGGAGATAAATTAATTTCAAAAGCAGTTGCAATTAATAAAGATGATTTGGAAGCATTCAACAAATTAAGATCTATGGGAGTAGAACTTGATATGAGACAATTAGTAACTTCTGCAAAAGAAGATATTAATTCTAAACTAGATTCTATTTCATTTGACTAATAAAAAAATATCAGGGAATATAAAATTTCCTGATTTATTTAGTAAAATTAAAAAAATCATTGTAAAAGTATAAAAAAACTCAAAAATTTAGGAGGGCTAAAAAAATGAATGTTGTTCAGTTAATTTTTACTGGTATTGGTAGCGAGCAATAACAGGAATGGGAAAGCGTACTTGATGAAAGACAGACTCACCGTCCATTAGTGGCGTGTACTTTAGTCGGTCTTGTACTGGGAGATTTAAAAAAACAGGAATCATTTTAGGTGGTTCACTTGAAATGATAGCACTTGGATGGATGAATGTAGGAGCGACAATGGCACCAGATGCGACGCTAGCAAGTGTAATTTCAGCGATATTAGTAATAGTAGGTAAACAGTCAATTGGAGAAGGAATCGCAGTTGCAGTACCGATTGCAGCGGCAGGACAAGTTCTTACAATTTTCGTTAGAACAATAACAGTATTCTTTCAACATAAAGCGGATGATTTTGCAGAACAAGCTAATTTTTAAAGGGATTGAAATGTGTCACCTTGCAGGATTGGCTTTACAAGCGTTAAGAGTTGCGATACCAGCACTTCTAGTTGGTCTAATTGCGGGAACAAGTGCTGTAGAAGGAGCATTACATGCAATTCCTGAAGTAATTACTAGAGGATTGCAAATTGCAGGAGGATTTATCGTAGTTGTTGGGTATGCGATGGTTATAAATATGATGGAAGCAAAAGCTTTGATGCCATTTTTCTTCTTAGGATTCGTAATAGCAGCATTTACAGAATTTAACTTAGTTGGTTTAGGTATTTTGGGATTATGTCTTGCAATCTTGTACATTCAATTAAATCCTAAATATCACGCTTCTATTGCTTTGCCAAGTGGTGGAAATGATGGTGGTGGAGCTGGGATTACAGAAGAAGCTGACGATGAATTGGAAGGACTATAGGAGGTAAAAAAAATGGCAGAAAATAATGTAGAAAAAAAATTAACTGATAAAGATTTGAAAAGCATGTATTGGAGATCTACTACTTTATTAGGTTCTTTCAACTTTGAAAGAATGCAGTCAATGGGATTTTTGTGTAACAATGATTCCTGCAATAAAAAGACTTTATTCTAAAAAAGAAGATCAAGCAGCTGCATTAAAAAGACATTTGGAATTCTTTAACACTCAACCTTGGATTGGTTCAACTATAATGGGTGTTACGGCTGCGATGGAACAGGAAAAAGCAAATGGAGTAGACATTGATGACGCAACTATAAGTGGTATTAAAGTAGGGCTTATGGGACCACTTGCTGGAGTTGGAGATCCAATTTTCTGGGGAACATTAAGACCAGTTTTAGCGGCACTTGGAGCTTCATTAGCTATTGCTGGAGGAAATTTACTAGGTCCATTGATTTTCTTCATTGGAATAAATATTGCAAGAGTTTTGACTAGATGGTATGGATTAAAATACGGATATGAAAAAGGAACTGAAATCGTTGGGGATATGGAAGGTGGAGTTATTCAAAAATTAACTCAAGGTGCTTCTATATTAGGGCTTTTCGTAATGGGAGCCTTGGTTTCTAAATGGACTTCAATAAATGTTCCATTGGTATTGTCTAAATATACTGATTCAACAGGAAAAGAAGTTGTAACTACTGTCCAAAGTATTTTAGATTCATTATTACCTGGATTATTAGCATTATTATTAACATTTGGATGTATGCACTTATTGAAGAGAAAAGTAAATGCTATCTGGATAATTTTTGGCTTCTTTGCAATAGGAATAATAGGATTCTGGTTAGGAATTTTGGCATAATATGTTTAAGAAAATGATTTCAAAAGTGGAAAAATTTGTGAAGGTTCCGCCAAAGGAAGGATATATTAAAAATAGTTCTATTTTAGTTACAGGGCTTATGATTATTGGAATGATTTTATATCCATTTACAAAAGGTTATGGAACAATAATAGCTTTAGCAGTGACTCTAATTGTTATGGTTGGGCAAAAGTTGCTTATAAAACAGGCTAAGAATGATTTTTCGTGATATGTATTACGCTAAAGATATGTATTTGAAAAACTAAAAAAATACTGAATATTTGGACTTCATTACAGCTCGTTCTAAACAAATGATTAATGATGTAAAAGTTTTATCAGATAGGGGCGAAAAAAAGAAATAGCAGAACTTCAGAAGTTTGTTGAAAAAAATATAGAAGTAATTATTAAAAAAATATAAATTATAATTTAAATATTTTTAGAATACCTGATTAAAGGGTATTCTTTTTTTCTTTTTAGAAATGAAATAAAAAAATTTAAACTTTTTTTATATTTAAAGTATGATATAATTAAAAACATAAATTTTTTTATGGGAAAAAAATATTGAGATAGTAAAAATAAATAGGAGGAAAAAAATGTTAGAAAAAAATTAGCACACTTGAGAGAAGAAGTGTTAGAAAAAAACTTGATAAAGTTGGAAATCTTGAGGAATTGAATGAATTGAGAGTAAAAATCCTAGGGAAAAAAGGGGAATTTACGGCGATAATGAAGGAAATGGGAAATATCGTCGCTGAGAAAAAGAGCTGAGTTTGGAAAAAAACTACGAATGAAATAAAAAAATGTGTTGTTGGCGAAATTTGATGAAACTACAACTGGCTTGGAAGGAAATTGCTAAACAGGAAAGATTGAAAAATGAAACAATAGATGTGACTTTGCCGGGAAGAAAAGCTAATGTTGGATCGCTTCATCCACTTACTAAAAACAGTTATGGAAATTAAAGATATTGTTTCTTCTATAGGGATTTGACATTGTTGATGGACCTGAAGTTGAGTATGTAAAATATAATTTTGATGCATTAAATATTCCAAAAAAACACATCCATCGAGGGAAATTACTGATACATTCTATATTAAAAGAAAAATGAAGTTGTATTGAGAACGCAAACTTCTGGAATGCAAATTAGATACATGGAAGACAGAAAACCACCATTTAGAATGATTTCGATTGGAAAAAGTTTACCGTCCAGACTACGATGTATCGCATACACCAATGTTTCACCAAATGGGAAGGACTTATGGTTGGAGAAAAATGTTTCTTTTGCTAATTTTTAAAAGCGATTTTTGGAAAAATATTGTAAAGAAAAATATTTGGAGAAGACAGAAGAGTAAGATTTAGACCACACTTTTTTTCCCATTTACAGAACGCTTCTGCAGAAATGGATGTAGAATGTGGAGTTTGTAAAGGTGGAAGGATGTAGAGTTTGTAAAGGGACAGGATGGCTTGAAATTCTTGGAAGTGGAATGGTAAATCCAAAAAGTGCTTTCAGGTGTTGGAATTGACCCACAAAAAAATATCAAGGATTTGCATTTGGATTGGGACTTGAAAAGAATTACGATGTTAAAAATATGGAATTGATGACTTGAGAGCATTTTTTTGAAAATGATGAGAGATTTTTGGATCAGTTTTAACAGACAGGTCTGCTTGTTATTGTATATCAAAAAAATTTAAAGGGAGGTTAAAAATGTTGTATACAGTTGATGTAAATTCAAATTTAATGAATGAATTTAAAAAAAGAAGTAAGAGAAAATGGAGAAAATGAAAAATGAGGTGCTATCTGCTTTATTGAGAGAATATCTGGAAGATTTAAGAGATTCCAAGGAATTAGATAAGGCGATTGAAGAAAGCGATGGAAAAATTTTATTCATTGAATGATGTAATAAAGGAGCTAGGCTTTGAAAATGAATTACTATAAAATTGAAATAGAGAAAAAAAGCGAAAAAGAAATTACTCAAAATGGATAAAAAGAATCAATTTTTTTAATTTTAGATTATTTAAAAAAATACATTAGGCAAACTTGAAAAATCCACGTAGTCAGGGAAAAAAGCACTACAAGGCAAATATAAGGGAAAAATGGCGATATAGAGTCGAAATTACAGAATTTTTAGCTACAATTATTGATGAAAAAAATAACAATTTATATTTTTTTGATATTGGGCATAGAAAAGAGATTTATAAATAAATTTAAAAAAGCGGAGAAAAAAATAGGACGAAAAAAATTATTGAGACATTGGAAAAAAAGATGAATATTTTTTTTAAGAGCCAAAAGAATCGAAGTACCTGCATCTATTACAGCTGTTCCGTTTTATAAGAAATGGGATATAGTTGCAAAAAAATGGAGTGAACAAAAGCAGATAATGGAAGGAATTGTAAGAATGGAAAAAAATTTAGATAATAAATTACTAATTTAATTGGGAAGGTTAAAAAAATGAAAAAAATGAATTAGAAATAAAAAAATTGATGATGAATTTGCCAAAAAAAGTTTATGATGAAATTTGGGCTGAATATAAAAAAATGCACAAACAAAAAAACTTTTTGCAAAAAAATTACATTGACGGAAGATGAACTAAAAAAATAACAGATAGTAAAGTTATGGGATTACCCTATGTTCCGATAGGAAAAAAATTCCAGAAACGTCCGATGGAAATGAAATGTTTTTGATTGCACAGATTAATTGTGAAAAATTTGAGAGGATTGAAGGATTTTTCCCAAAAAAAGGAATTTTACAATTTTTTTGTAGCTAACGATAGTCTTATGGGGGCTTGATTTGGGGCAAACTGTTCAAAAATGGATTTAGAGTGATTTATCATGAAGAAATTGGAAAAATTTTACAATACAGAAAAGTTAAAAAGATATTTATAATCCACAAAAAAATTTGAAGAATATGGTGTTACAGAAGATAATCAAAGTTATAAAATGAATTTTTGAATTACACACCGACAAAGAAAAAAATTTGAAGATTTTTTTGAAGATATATTTGACAAAAATTTGTGAAGAGAAAAAGTTTAGACCCAGCACAAGAATTGAAACTTTATGAAAAGTTGCAGAACTTAATAGATTATTCAGATGATTATCATTCACAATGTGATGGTTTTTTTCATATTTTACACAGGAAGATCCAAGAAAATATGAGGAAAAAAATACCAAAAATATGATACATTGCTGTTTCAGCTTGACAGTGAACATGATAAAAACCAAAGGAAAAATGGAAAGTTTGTATTGGAGATGCTGGAGTATTAAACTTTTTTTATAAATCGTGAAAAGTTGAAAAAAACAAAGACTTTACAGAAATTCTCTATAATTGGGATTGTTATTAAATAAAAAAAGTTATCCACATTATTGTGGAAAAAAACATAATTTATAAATTAAAGAAAGGAGAGTGTGATAATCTATAAATTGAGAATTTATAGGTTTGTCATACAAAAAAATAGAATGCTAATTTCGTTAAACTGGTTAAAGCAATATATAGATTTAGATGGAATAGAAATAAATGAAATGGAAAATGCCTTGACTATGATTGGTCAGGAAGTAGAAAAAATTGAGGTTTTAGGGGAGAATTTAGAAAATGTTGTAACAGCGCAAATTATTGAAAAAGAAATGCACCCTGATTCTGACCACTTGACAATTTGTAAAGTTGATAATGGAAAAGAAATTTTGCAAATCGTTTGTGGAGCACCTAATCATAAGGTTGGAGACAAAGTTGTATTAGCACAAGTTGGGGCAAAATTAGCTCCAGATTTTGTTATTAAAAAAGGTAAAATTAGAGGTGTAGAATCGAATGGAATGTTGTGTTCTGAAGAAGAATTAAACATTGGGAAAGATTCGGATGGAATTATGATTTTGCCTGAAGATACGCCTGTTGGAGTGCCTATGAAAGAGTATTTAGGAATTAACGATACAGTTTTTGAATTGGAAATCACTCCAAATCGTCCTGATTGTTTGTCGCATATTGGGATTGCAAGAGAATTAGGGGCCTATTACAATAAAGAGGTTAAATATCCAAGTTTTGTGATAAATTCAGAAAGTTCTGAAAAAACGGCTGATAACATTTCGGTTGAAATTGAAGACAGTAATTTGGCGAAAAGATATGTGGCTAGAATAATTAAAAAAATGTTACAGTTAAAGAAAGTCCAAAATGGTTAAAAAGAAAGAGTAGAATCTATTGGAATTAGAAGTATTAACAACATTGTAGATGCTTCAAATTTCATAATGATGGAATTGAATCAACCAAATCATACTTTTGATTTGGATAAAATTGAAGGTGGAAAAAAATTGTTGTGAGAGCGGGACATGAAAAATGAGAAATTGGTTACGCTTGATGAGCAAGAAAGAGAATTGAATAGCGATGATATCGTAATTTCTGATGGTGTGAAAGCCGTTGCACTTGGTGGAGTAATGGGTGGACAAAATTCAGAAATTACTGAAAATACAAAAAATATTTTGTTGGAAGTGGCAAACTTCAATTCACAAAATGTTAGAAAAACTTCAAGAAGATTGACATTATTTAGTGAATCTTCATACAGATTTGAAAAGAAGAGTCGATGAGGAAAAATGCAATTAATGTGATAAATAGACTTGCAAACATCATTCAAGAAGTGGCAGGTGGAGAAATTTTAGAAGGAGCAGTTGACAATTATCCTGTTCCATATAAGAAAAAAACAGCTACATTAAACTTTGAGAGATTGAACCGTTTTGTTGGGAAAAATATTCCACGTGAAACAGTTATTGGGATATTGACTAGACTTGAAATCGAGGTTGTGGATAATGGGGAAACATTGACATTGACTGCACCTACTTACCGTGATGACTTGGAAAAATGAGCAAGATTACTTTGAAGAAGTTATTAGAATGTACGGTTTTGATAATATTGAAAATATTTTACCAAAAATTGGATATTAGTGAAAAAAACCAGTTATTGATACAACAAAACTTTCTACACAAGTGAAATTGATTGCAGCAAATGCTGGGCTTAAAGAAGTTATTAATTACAGTTTTGTACCAAAAAGATGCGATGGAAAAAAATTAAATACACAAGCGTTGAAAGAGAAAAATTTAATTGATTTATTGAGACCAATTACAGAAGATTTTTGTAACATTGCGTCCAACATTGCTTTATAGCTTGTTAAAAAAATGCTAAAGAAAAATATGAATAGAAATGCTACAAATATTAGATTTTTTTGAAGTTAGCAGAACTTTTTGTGAAAGCGGAAGAATTGGCGAAGGAAGAAGTGAAATTGGGAATAATTTTTGGCTGGAGAAAAATAATAAGACATTGTGGGAATCCAAAACCAGTTCCTTATGATTTTTTTATGACTTAAAAAGGAATTGTGGAAGAAATTTTCACACAATTAAAAATTCAATAATTATATGATAAAAACGTTCTGAACAAAGCCAATACCATCCAGGTCGTTCAGTTGACGTATTTGTTGGTCGTGAATTGATTGGAAGCTTTGGGGAAATTCATCCAGACGTATTGGAAAAACTTTGATTTAGGAAAAAAACATCAGTTTTAGTTGGAGAATTTAACATTGACTTGATTCAAAAAAATATTGGTAAGAAAAATTAAATATCAAGGAATTGTAAAATATCCATCTGTTCCAAGAGATTTTGCGTTCGTTATGAGAGAAGATATTTTTAGTTGGAGATGTTTTAAAAAAACTATTCAAAAAAAGTTGATAAAAAGATTGAAAAAAAGTGGAATTATTTGACATTTATCAAGGTACAGGAGTGTTGCCAGGAATGAAGAGTGTGGCAATTAGTGTAATCTTGAGAGATAAAAAAATAAAAACACTTGAAGAAAAAGGAAATTGTTGATATTTCAAATAAAAATCGTGGCTAAAGTTGAGAAAGATTATGGAGCGGTTTTTGAGAAAGTAGAAGATAGAATTCAATTTTAAGATTGCTAAGTATCGGATTAAAAAAATGAAACAAAAAAAGGGGGAAATTGAGGTGTTAAAAAAATTGTAACTTTGCCATTTAATGAGAGGACAGAAGAATTTGAGCAAGGGAAGCTGGAAAGGATATTAGGAAATGTCCAGATTGTGAAGTATCAGGCTGAGCTAGTGAAAATTGAGGGGAAATATTACTGGACAGCTTTTGTTGAATATGAAAAGGTGGAGAATATAGATAAAAATTTAGAGAAAAATAATTTTTTTCAAAAATAGAAGAGATACTAAAGAGATTAACAAAAAAATCATGAAGAATATCTTTCAGAAGAAGAAGCTGAACTGTATAAGATTTTTGGAAGGAATGGAGAGCTGGAGAAGCACAAATGCTGGGATATCCACCTTACATCGTTGCTTCAAATCAGCTTTTTAGTTGACATAATAAAGGCAAATCCTAAAACTGTTGAAGAACTTTCGCAAATAAGGGGAATGGGGAAACGGAAAGTTAGAGATTACGGGGAGGAGCTTTTGCTGATTTTGGAGAATTTTTACGATATGAAAAGTTGATAGTAAAAAAGGAACTCTGTTTATTATTGAACAGGGCTCCTTTTTATAATATTTTTTAGAATTTAATTTTTAATTATTCAACGAAATCCCAATCAATATATTCTAAATTTTTTTTATATCCATTACCATTAAAAGTTATTTTAACAATTCCCTTAGTTCCTCTAAATAATCCATTTCCCATAAAAGGAGGTACAGGTCCAAAATGGAATATTTTACCAGAGCTTAAACTTCTACATCTGTGAGCGTCAAGGACTTTACATCTTTCAATATATCTTGAAAAAAACTCAAAAATACTTAATAAAAAAAGAAACTTGCTAGAATAATTTTTTTCATAAAAAAACACCTCTTTATAATAATTTTTTTAATTAATATTTATATTTTTAAAGTACTAGTCTGAATTTTTATTAGAATTATATAATATAAAAAAAGATCCTATTTGTAATGAATAGAGCCTTTTTTTCTCAATTTTCTATCTTTTTACTGCATAAAACACAACCGCAAAAAAGCAATTACAGCTATAATTACCATAAAAAAAGTCCACTTAATATCATTGAAAAAAATATTCATCAAATTTCGATTTTCTCGATTTTTTTGATACACAAAAATAGATAGAACGAAAGAGCATAAAATACATAAAAATATTTACAATAGCAAATATATGTGACACTGTATAATGTACTCTAAAAAAATGCAATAAATTGGCTTAAAATTGGAATTAAGCTCATAATTAATGCAATTTTACTAACTTTTTGATGTTGTTCCTTGTCTGAAAGAAAAAAACGCTTTTTTTCAGTTGTTTTTTTGATTACTTCATTGTTCCTGAACCTCCCACGACTAAAGTCGCAGGGGTTCTAAAAATCTTTAAAAAAATATTTAAAAATCTTTCTAAGAAGTTTGATAGCTTTTACACTACCCTTATTCTTTTTAGGCGTGTTCAGCTCACCTCTATTGTATAGGACGCTTAAGTCCACAACTTTACTTTTTTTCTTAATATATTTAATGCTCCATTACAATCCGCATTTATGAGTTTACCTGTGCTTGTTTGATATAGTCCTCTTTTTATCCTTTTTTTCCACTGAATATATATTCTTGTAGATTTTCTTTATCATATATTGAATTTCATCTCCATCAAAGAAACTTGCTTTTTGATGTATAACTTTCTTCTTGCAGTTTGAATTCTATTCCATATAGTTTACATAGATATATTAATTTATCTCTTAATTTTTCCATATGGTATATTTACAAAGTTTTGATTATTTATACTTCCTATATTTGATTTTTCTTTGAAAAATCTTCATTATATCCTAGAACTATTTTTTTCCTATATCATTATTAAGACAATAATTTATAATTATTCTTCTCGCTTTTGAAAGATAATCATTTATACGATCATTTCTCTTTCTAGCTATTCGCTTTTTGTCTTAATGTTGTTCGCTTAATCTTTTGCTTATCTTTAATGCTTTGCAATTTTGCATTTGTCTTGTTATAGTATTGATTTATTGATTTTTAATTTTCTACCATCTATTATGAATGATGCTCCAGCATCTGTAACACAAGTACATAGATTATTTATGCCTAAATCAATTCCTAGTGCATTGTTTTTATTTAATTCCCTTTGAATTTCTTCTACCTCATAAATGTATTGAATTTCAAAGTACCTAGAATGTTGTTTTGGTATTATTCTAATCTCTTTTTATCTTCTTGCCTTTTTAATACTGGTGGCGACTTAATTTTTAACTTCCTGATGAGTTTTTCTTAAACAAATTTGAATAAGGAACTATCAGAATATCATCTTTTAATCTTACAAAAACCTATAACAAGAGTTGTAAAAACCATCTTTAGCAAGATATTTAGGTAATTTTACTTTACCCTTATATTGACCATTCTTAGCAAGTTTTAAAAAGTCCAAAAAAATGATTTAAAAACTTCCGTCTACTTCTTTTTAGAATTTGTTGAGCCATATTAGAATTTAATTTCTTGTAATTTTTCACTATTTTTTTAAGCATTTTATAGTTTTCATTATAACTTAAATACTTTTTTTATTTTCAAAAATAGTATTGTCTAACATTATATATAGCCTCATTAGTTAAGTTCTTGGCTATATGAGATAAATATTTTAAATTCCTAAACTCATTTTTTTACTAAGATGTTTTTACCTGTTGTCTTAATGTTAAATACATATATAATCACCTCCTTTTCATCAGAGATATTATACCATGTATTCTACATTTTATCTGTTTATTTTTAAATATTTTTAAAGTTTTTAAAACCCCACAACAGTGGGAAGTGTCGTTCACATAAGTGCGCTACTACTTATGCAGTTCTCAAAGATTTTATATCTTATGAACTTCTTGTTATCTCTAACAAGCACAGACTATATCTTATCCATATCCTATTTCAAGGACTTAGGCGAAACCACTTCCAATACCTATCGCTTGTATTGTACTCCCCTCACGAGGGATAGTCGTTGAACTTTCCTTTTCAGGATTAGCTGCTGATTGTCTATTATCATAATGTTTAGGATTTAACCTTGCACCATCTAGTATATTTTTTCTGCTTTCGCCACCATCACACTTATACCATATATTATTACCTAGGTATTATGTTGTGGTTATACTAGCTTTAAGAGTTCCCAGCTATTCAGTTTCTTTGTTGCACGGTTTTGCTCCGTGTCTACATACAAGTTTCCCTATATGCTTACTAAAATTTTCGTACAATTCATCTCATTCCTTGCGTCGCGAGTGTTCTTGTACTATTTAATAAAAAAATCATCCTCTCATTATTTTTTTTATTAAATTTTGTTTCTTCCTTTTCTATATTCATATATTATCACATTAACCTTACGGCAACATTTTCGCTACTTTACATTTACCTTACTTTTTGGAAATTTGGGAAGTTGGGAGTGATTTTTGTGATATAATGATTTATGAATTTTAGTGATAATTGGAGGAAGTTTGAAATGGTTGAAAAATATTTGAGAGATAAATGTATTTTTAATTGTGGATGATGAGCAGGAAATTTTGAATATGGTTGTGTCGATTTTGGCAGATGGAGGTTATGAAAAATACAAGGACTGCTAAAAATGTGAAAGAGGCTTTAAAATGTGTTGAAGAGAAGAAACCTGATTTTTGCGATATTGGATGTGATGCTTCCAGATGGGAATGGTTTTGAGTTGCTTGAAAAGTTGAGAAAGGATAGCGATTATCCGATTTTATTTTTAACAGCACGAGGGGAGGATGAAGACAAGTTTAAAGGATTTGGATTGGGAGCGGACGATTATATTGTAAAACCTTTTTTGCCAAAAGAACTTTTGTTTAGGATTACGGCAATTCTGCGACGGACTTACAAGGAAGAGAATTTTATTGTGAACTTAAATGGCTGTCAGATTGATTTTTTTCACGGGGAGAAATTGTAAAAAGATGGGGAAAAAAATTTTTCCTTAACTGCAAAGGAATACGAACTACTCAAAACTTTATACAGAAATGCTGGACGAATTGTAACGATTGATTCGCTATGCGAAGCTATTTGGGGCGAGAATGCTTATGTTTACTCAAATTCTTTGATGACTCATATTAGACGGATTAGAGAAAAAATTGAGAAAGAGCCGTCACATCCAGTTTCTCTTATAACAATGAAAAGGATTAGGTTATAAATTAATCGTGGAGGGAAAATAGCATGAAAAAAATATATTAAAAACTTATACGCCGTTTTGTAATAACAATAATATTAAGCATATTTTTTTGCTTATATTTTTTTAAATATTTTTTTGTTTGAATTTATATTTTTTTCAAATATTCGACAGATGATTCGCCTTCAGATAAAAACTTTTGAAATAGCGAAAATGATAAAATTTAAAGATAGAAAAATATTTTTTTGCCAGATAAAGAAATTTCCAATTTGAAAAAAAGCAAAATATTTGGGGCAATTGTGATTGACAATGATTCTAAAAAGTGATATGGCAAACAGAAAAATTTGCCAGGCGAGATTCCCAAAAAGAATATTCGGTATTCGATATAGCGCTATTTTCACACGCTTACATAAAAAGGCTATCCAGTTTTTTTACAACAAAAATTAGAAATGATTTACTTGTATTAGGATATCCAAAAAGACAGTTACTGGAAATATTCCACAGCTACCTGGAACTATCGTTTAATTCAAAAATGTTCCTAATTTTTTTCTTATATTTTTTTACTATCCAATATATTCTTTGTATTTTTTTGATTTACATTTTTTTCAAATTCAAAAACTTTTTAAAAATCAGTAAATCCAATAATAAAAAGGTATACAGGATTTGCCAAAAAGATAATCCAGTAAATATAGATGAAAAAAAGGTGTTTTTATCTGAACTTGCAAAAAAAGTATAAATAAAACTTCTGAAATTTTGCAAAAATCAAAGAGAACAACTGCGAAATAAAAGACACGGCACGAGCAAACTGGATTGCAGGGGTTTCCCACGACATTCGTACTCCATTGTCAATGATAATGGGCTATGCAAGTCAATTAAAAACATCTTCAAATTTATCAGAAGAAATGGCAAAAAAACTTTCTGTTATTTTGAAACAAAGTGAGCGTATAAAAAATCTAATAAATGATTTGAATCTTGCTTCAAAATTAGAATATAATATGCGACCTTTTGAGAAGAAAAAAAGAAAAATGCAGTTGCAGTCGTTCGGCAAGTTATTGTTGATTTTTTTGAATATGGATATTGACGAGAAATTTCCGATAGAATGGAAGACGAAAAGTGAATTTGTATCCTGCTTTGTTAATGTTGACAAAAATCTGATAAAACGAGCTTTGGCGAATTTAATTCAAAATAGTATTAATCACAATGAAAATGGTTGCACAATTTATGTTTCAGTAAAAGAAGATGAAAAAAATTGTATAATTTGTGTTGAAGATAATGGAATAGGAGTTTCTGATAAAGAGCTAGAAAAGCTCAATAATACGCCACATTATATGGTTTGTGACAAAAAAATACGACAGAACAGCAGAGACGGTTTAGGGCTTCTTATTGTAAAACAAATTATGGATGTCCATAATGGACAAGTTGAGATAAAACATAGTGAATATGGGGGATTTAAGGTTGTTTTACAGATTCTTGAAATGTGAAGGGATTTTTTTCTTCTTATAATCTTGTAAATAATTAAATAAAAAAAGTATAATATAAAATAGTTGTATTTTTTTGGATGGAGGGAAAAACATGATAAAAAGATTTGTGATTTTTTTGAATGGAGAGTATAAATATTCGCAGGAATTTATGGATAAATTAGTTTCGGAAAAATGCAGTTTGCTTTTTGTGCAGATGGCGGGGCAAATTCTGCATTTAAATATGGGAAAAATGCCAGAAGTGATTATTGGGGATCTGGATTCGATTGAGAAAAAAAGTTTTGGAATATTATAAAAGTAAAAAAATATTTTTGATAAAAAAATTCCCAAAAAGACAAGGATTTTACAGATTTTGAGCTGATTTTGAAAGAAATTAATAAAATTTCGGAAAAATAAGAATTTTTGTTGAGAAAAATATTTGTTGTTGGTGGGCTTGGGAAACGAATTGATATGACTTTGAGCAATTTATTCATAATGGAAAAAGTATAAAAAAACCTTGTTTTTTTGCAGGAAAAATGAAGAAATTTTTTTATGCAGAAAAAAATCTTTTGTCCTAAAAAAATAAAAAAAGGAATGTGAATTTTCAATCATTCCAATTAGTGAAAAAAAGTTGAAAAAAATTAACCTTGAAGGGCTTTAAATTTGAAACAGATAAAATTGATGTGAAAAGGGAAAATTCCAGACTTGTGAGCAATGTTATTCTTGAAAATGAGGCTAGCGTGGAATTTGAAAATGGAAAACTGATAATTATTTTGAAAAATAATAATAAAAAAATAAAAAAAGGATGTGTATAAATAATGAAAAAAATTTAGGATTGAGAAGGAACATCAGAGAATGAAAAATTTCCCAGTATTTGCGGGAAGTGCAGAATTATTCGGGGAGAAGTTTGAGAAATGTGGAAGTTTTTTTGAATGGGAAGCAAGTTAGGCTTACGAAAAAATTGCCGTCGCATGGAAATTTGAAGGTTGTGGAGAAGAAGAAAGGGACTGATATTAAGCCAATTAAATTGCCGATTGATATAGTGTTTGAAGATGAAGATATTTTTGGTTGTGAATAAGGAGCCGTTTTTGTTAACACATCCGACACAGAAAAAAAGGTTGATTTTACTTTGGCAAATGGGATTGTGAATCATTTTTTTTGGAAAAAAATATGGTGAAGTAAGAGTGCCACGATTTTACAACAGGCTTGATATGAATACATCTGGGCTGATTATTATTGCGAAAAAAATAGTTTTTGCACAGGCGTTTTTGCAAAATTTTTTTCGATTTTTGAGAAAAAAATATTTGGCGATTGTGGATGGAATTATTGATGATGAAGAAATTTTTTTAGAATTAAAGATGAATTGGTAAAAAGATAGGGAAAAATCATAAAAATTCAGGATTTTTGAGAAAGAAAAATTTGAAAGCTGAAGTTGAAAAAAAGTTAATTTTGGAAAAAAATGAAAAAGTATGATGAAATTGAGAAAAATTGAAAATAATTCAAATTTTGAAAATAAAGATAACAAAATTGGAGAAAAATATAAATTTTGACAGTAAAAAAAGAAAAATAACAATTTAAATCTGGAAAGTAAAAAGCAATTTTGAAAAATATAAATTTTAAAAATAAATAAAAAAATATAGATTTTGACAGCAAAAAAATACAAAAATATAATTTAAATTTGAAAGATAAAAAAATGATTTTTAATAATGAAATTTTGGAAAAAAATGGAACAAATAAAAATAATTATCGAAAGACGGATTTTTTTCGAGATGGCGATAATTTGGAGAGAATTATTGACGAGAGAGGTCAGTATGCGAAAAACGGCTGTAAAAAGTGTTGAAAAACTTATCCTGAAAAAAATGTGACGCTTGTGGAATGTGAGCTTTTTACGGGAAGAACGCACCAAATTCGTGTGCATTTGAAATCGATTGGGCACACAATTGTTGGAGATGAGCTTTATGGAAATGGCTTAAATAAAGAGCTTGGGATAAATAGACAATTTTTACATGCTTACAAGGTAAAATTTACACATCCTGCGAGTAAAGAGGAAGTTGAATTGGAAATACCTATTTTTTTACTGATATGAAAGACTTTTTTTAGAAAAAAATAATTTTTTTATTAGTCAGGATAAATAATTTTACAGAATAACGATAGATAAAGAATAATTAAAATTAAAGAAAGGAGAAAAAAATGAAAAAAATTTAATTTTTTTCTGTTGATTTAATAAACGACAGCATTTTGAAATCACTACTGATTTTTTTCAATACCAATTTTAGTGTCAAATATTTTTTTCAGCAACTTTACAATATGGCGGACATTGCTATTGTTGGACACACTTTAGGAGACAATTCACTTGCAGACAATTGGGGCCTCAGCGACAATTTTTTTGAGCTAATTTTCGGTTTTGCGCTTGGAATTGGGAATGGACTTAGTATGGTTGCGCGAGAAGTTACGGAGCAAATAACAAGAATCTTTTGAAAAAAATCAGTTGCAGGTTCGATTGTTATTGGACTTATGGTAACAATTGCCGTGATGATTTTATCAAGATTTATTTTAATGCCACTGCTAAAAAAATTTTACACACACCTGAAAATATCATAAATGAAGCATTTGAATACATAAATATTATAACAATGTTCATAGGAGTAACTTTTTTTCCTATAACTTGTCATCAGGACTTTTGAGAGCAATCGGAAACAGTTTTATGTCGCTTGTATTTTTTTAGTAATTGCCTCAATTTTTGAATATTTTTTTCTTGATATTTATTTCATAACTTCCCTAAAAAAATGGGAATTGGTGGTGCAGACAGTCGCAACTGTTATCGCACAAGCAATATCTGTAATTTTAAGCGTAATTTACATTTACATAAAAGAACCAATTTTAATCCCAAGAAAAAAACATTTCCGATCTCGATGCAAAAATTATACAGAGAATTGCTTGGACAAGGAATATCAATGGGATTAATGATTGCAATTGTATTAACAGGATCACTAATTTTACAATACGCAATAAATGGATTTGGTTATTTAATCATCGCTGGACACACTTCGGCAAGAAAAATTAATGGGATTTTTGCAACATTCCACTAACAACAATGGCACTTGCACTAGCAACCTTCGTTTCTCAAAATAAAAGGAGCCGACAGAGTCGACAGAATACGAAAAGGTGTATTTTATGCAAACCTAATGGACATCTTTTTTGCAATCGGAATCACAATTTTTGTTTACCTATTTTCAAAAGATATGATTCACCTAATGTCAGGCTCAAACTCCGAAGTAGTCCTTTACAACGGTTCAACCTACCTAAAAAAATAGCCTCACCATTTTTTTCACAATATTAGGCGTTTTATTCAACTTAAGATACGCTCTACAAGCTCTAGGAGAAAAAGTAATCCCTCTAGTTTCCAGTATAATCGAATTTTTTTGGGAAAAATAATTTTCGTAATTTTTATTGTGCCAAAGTTGGGTTATTTTGGTGTGATGATTTGCGAGCCACTAATTTGGATTGTGATGACTGGGCAGTTGGCTTGGGCATTTTATGGGAATGAGTATATTAGGGAAAAAAACTGGAATAATAAAAAAACAGGGCATTGTTAAAATGATGTCCTGTATTTATAATTTATAAAAAAATTAATTTGTTATAAGACTGCAAAGTTTCTTGTTATCTGAAATACGATATAAATCCATTTTAGGTCTATTCTTTTTGTCAAATGAATAAGATAATTTGTAATCTGAAAAAAACTTGTGTTTTTATCATTTAAGTTTGTAAAATAGATAGAATTTTCATTTTCTTTTTACTTCGTAATCTAATTGTGAAAGTTCAAGCGAAACTTTTCCTGTTTTTTTAATCTCTGCACGATTATCCAATATGCTAACTGAAATAGACGGCTTGCCATTTTTCATTCAAGAATTTTTATATAAGTAAGCCCCTTAAAAAGTTCTGTCAACAGAATGAGGGCATCTCCAAACCTCTTTGGATATTATGTCAATATCAGAATTAGAAAAAAACTTAAACTAAAAAGTCAGTAAAAAAATAACGCAAATATAATTTTTTTTCATAAAAATCACTCCTAAATAACAAATTTCGTATATTTTATAATATTTTTTTAGGAAAAATCAACAATAAAAAAACTAATATTTAAAAATTTCACATTATTTTTTTAGAACTAAACGCATTTTGAAAAAAATCCATCGGATAAGTCAAATTCAAAAAGTTTCACGATTGATGTAACCGACAGTTTTATCGCTTTCGTAAAGTTGAATGAGAAAAATCTGCTATTTCTTCGGATGTATGATAGTTTGGATAAGATTTATCATAATCAAAATCAGTTTTACCAGTTGCGACATTTCCAAAGTTAGTTTTGGTTGCGACGGGTGCTAGGACTTTTGCTTTTAATTGTGCGTTGTTTTGCTTTTAATTCTAGTGCGAGTCCTTCTGTGAAGGCATTTACGTAAAAATTTTGTGGCACAGTAGATAATTACGTTTGGAACGATTGTGTAACCTCCTGTTGAGGAGATATTGATTAATTGAGAATCTTTTTCGTTGTGGTAATCTTGGACGTATAAGGAAGATAACAAAGTTAATGCTTCTACATTGAGATGAAGCATATCTGAAATTTTATTTAAAGACTGCTCTTTTATATCACCATACATTCCAAAAACCTGCATTGTTTATTAAAGTTTCAATGTGATAATTGTTTAATTTTGAATATAGTTCAGAAATTTTATCGACATCGGTTAAGTCAAAAATCTATTACAAGAACGTCCAAATTAGGATTTTTTTCTTCAAAAATTTCGCTTTTTAGATCCTCTAGTAAATTCTTTCTTCGTGCAATCAGAATAAGATTTTTATTTCTTTCTGCGAATTTTTAGAGCCACAGCTCTACCTATTCCCGAACTTGCTCCTGTTATAACAGTATATTTTGTTTTCATAGTTATTACCTCCCTGAACCTCCCATGACTAAAGTCGTAGAGTTCTAAAAATCTTTAAAAAAATATTTAAAAAAATTTTTCTAAGAAGTTTGATAGCTTTACACTACCCTTATTCTTTTTAGGTGTGTTCAGCTCACCTCTATTGTATAGGACGCTTAAGTCCACAACTTTACTTTTTTTCTTAATATATTTAATGCTCCATTACAATCTGCATTTAATTGATAGCCTTTACTTGTTTGATATAGTCCTCTTTTTTTATCCTTTTTCCACTGAATATATATTCTTGTAGATTTTTCTTTATCATATATTGAATTTCATCTCCATCAAAAGAAACTTGCTTTTTGATGTATAACTCTCTTCTTGCAGTTTAAATTCTATTCCATATAGTTTACATAGATATATTAATTTACCTCTTAATTTTTCCATATGGTATATTTACAAAAATTTTGATTATTTATACTTCCAATATTTGAATTTCTTTGAAAATCTTCATTATATCCTAGAACTAGTTTTCCTATATCATTATTAAGACAATAATTTACAATTATTCTTGCTCGCTTTTGAAAGGTAATCATTTATACGATTATTTCTCTTTCTGGCTATTCTCTTTTGTCTTAATGTTGTGCGCTCAATCTTTTGCTTATCTTTTTATACTTTGTAATTTTGCATTTATCTTGTTATAGTATTGATTTATTGATTTTAATTTTCTACCATCTATTATGAATGAAACTCCAGTATTTGTAACACAAGTACATAGATTGTCTATGCCTAAATCAATTCCTAGTGCATTGTTTTTTTATTTAATTCCCTTTGAACTTCTTCTACTTTATAAATGTATTGAATTTCAAAGTACCTAGAATGTTGTTTTGGTATTATTCTAATCTCTTTTTATTTTTCTTGTCTTTTTAATACTGGTGGTAGCTTAATTTTTAACTTCCTGATGAGTTTTCTTAAACGAATTTGAATAAGGAACTATCAGCATATTATCTTTTTAATCTTACAAAACCTATAACAAGAGTAGTAAAAGCCATCTTTAGCAAGATATTTAGGTAATTTTATATCTTTAAAATTGTATTGACCATTTTTAGCAAGTTTTAAAAGTCCAAAAAAATGATTTGAAACTTCCGTCTACTTCTTTTTAGAATTTGTTGAGCCATATTAGAATTTAACTTCTTATAGTTCTCAATATTTTTTTAAGCATTTTATAGTTTTCATTATAACTTAAATACTTTTTTTATTTTCAAAAATAGTATTGTCTAACATTGTATATAGCTTGATTCTTTAAATTTTTTTAGCTATATGGCACAAATATTTTAAATTTCTAAATTCTTTTTTTGCTAAGGTGTTTTTACTTGTTGTTTTAAAGTTAAATACATAGATATCACCTCCTTTTCATCAGAGGTATTATACCATGTATTCTACATTTTATCTGTCAAAAAAGTAATATTTTTATTTATTTTTAAATATTTTTAAAGTTTTTAAAACCCCACAACAGCGGGAAGTGTCGTTCACATAAGTTCGCTACTACTTATGCAGTTCTCTTGGCATATATACTCCTTAATAAATTAAGGAGATTAGCCTTGAACTTCTTGTTATCTCTAACAAGCACAGACTATATCTTATCCATATCCTATTTCAAGGACTTAGGCGAAACCACTTCCAATACCTATCGCTTGTATTGTACTCCCCTCACGAGGGATAGTCGTTGAACTTTCCTTTTCAGGCTTAGCTGCTGATTGTCTATTATCATAATGTTTAGGATTTAACCTTGCACCATCTAGTATATTTTTTCTGCTTTCGCGACCTTCACACCTATACCATATTCTCACTTAGATATTATGTTGTGGTTATACTAGCTTTAAGAGTTTCCAGCAGTTCAGTTTCTTTGTTGCACGGTTTTGCTCCGTGTCTACATACAAGTTTCCCTATATGCTTACTAAAATTTTTCGTGCAATTTATCTCACGACTAAAGTTGCGAGTGTTCTTGTACTATTTAATAAATTTGATAAATAAAGAATAGCAGTTAGAGTATAGTATAAGTCAAGAGTTTTTTTAAAAATTTTTCCAAAATTAATTTTTTTTCTAACAAAGTTTCCATTTTTACCTCCAAAAATTTTTTTATTTGAGTTGTTTTTCATTTCATATATTTAGTATAATATAAAAATAACCAAAATATTTAATATTTATAATTAATATTCAACTATTATTTTTTTAGTTATAATAAAGAGAAGGAGAAAAAAATAGAACAATGCAAATAAAGGAATTTTTCAGAAAAAAACAGGCTTAACTCCATATACAATAAGGTTTTATGAAAAAAAGGACCTGTTTCGTGTAAAAAGAGACGAAAAGAATAGAAGAATATACGATGAAACTGATATTGAATGGATAAAAAAATGTTAAAAAAAGATTAAAAAGACATGGGAATGAAATTGAGTGAAATTAAGAAATATTCAGATTTGCGATATGAAGGGAACGGAACGATAAAAAGAAAGAATGAAAAATTTTGACAAATCATAAAAAAATATGTAAATATAGAAATTGAAAAAGTGGCAAAAAAATATTTACAAAAATCTTGATGATAAACTTGAGATTTATGAGAGTTTTTTTAAAAAAAGTATTTCTGAAAAAAATAAAAAGGGTCATAAATATATAGAAATTAAGGAGAAAAATATGCTTATTTTAGTAGAGCGAATATATTGCTTGCCAGTAAGCATATTTTTTTATTTGCTATATTCTTTCCATTAAAAATAATATAGTTGTTATAATTCCGTTTAATAAATGCTCCTGATCCCTTGTAAAAAAATAAAAAAAGAATGAAATTGGTAAATATATATTTTGAGAAAAAAATTTCATATAGAAAAAAATAAATTTTATGTGATAAAATATGAGTAATTTTAAGTTTGTAAAAAAATAGCTTTTCTGAAGTAAAGAGTCTTGGCTCTTATAAAGATAAAAAAAGAATTGCGTTGCTGAATATACCTGCTGTATTTATTGGAATTCTTTGGGTTAAAAAAATAAAGACAAGGAGAAAAAAAGATGGAAATAAATGAAAAATAAATTTATGTCGAAAGTAAAAAAAGCTTTTTAGTATTAGTTTTATTTACAGTAATTTACTTTTTTTCTTTCAGAAAACAATATATCCAGCATTGGCATTTTTTTGTTTTGGTTAATTTTTTTGGAATTTCGTTTAGTGCAATACTTTTTAATAGTTTGACACTTTTAAATCTTCCAGAATGGCTTACGATTTTTTTAATATAAGTTTTTTTCTGTAATTGCTTTTAATAATAGTACTTGGATTTATATTTTATTTAGGATATTTCTTATGTAGTGAATTTTTGAAAAAAATGAATAAAAACTTTGTTAGGTAGTGTAATGATAGCGATTTTAATTTATTTTTTTGTATAAAAATTTTTACAGAACCTAATGAAGATACAACAATGTTTGCACCAACACAGCGTGAAATTTATATTTTCTGTACAGCATCACATATTTTTTTATGCAATCGGAGTATTTTTTTAGTGATAAAGTCAAAAAAATATTAGATAGGATAAAATTTAAAAAGAAAAAAATAAATAAAAAGAAGGAGAAAAAAAGGATGGAAAAATGAAAAATAAAGTTATGTCAAAAACCAAAAGAATTTTTTTAGTATTAGTTTTATTTACAGCAATTTACTTTTTCTTTCAGAAAACAATATATCCGATATTAGCACTTTTTGTTCTGGCTGATTTTTTTGCGATGCCGTTAGCAGGCGTAATTATTAATTCTCTAGAAATTTTACATCTTCCAGAAATAGTTATTAATATTATTGGTATTGTAATTTCAGGAATTGCTTTGATAATTGTGCTTATACTTGTATTTTATTTGGGATATTTGTGCAGTAAATTTTTTTGAAAAAAATAAATAAAAACTGTATTAGGTGGTGCAATGATAGCAATTTTGATTTATTTTGTATATAAAATTTTTACAGAAACAGATGAGAGTACAGCAATGTTTGCACCAACAGCACGGGAAATACATATTTTTTTTGTACAGCATCACATATTTTTTTTATACAATCAGGGGTATTTTTATAGCGACAAAGTTAATAAAAATATTAGATAGAATAAAAATTTAAAAAGAAAAAAATAAATAAAAAAAGGGAGAAGAAAAAAATGAAAAAAATACAGATAAACTTGTGACGAAACAGGATAATCCTTTAGGATTAATTTTATTTTCAATAATTTATTTTTTTAGTTCAGGAGGGATATATCCAGCATTAGCATATTTATTTTTGGTTTGCTTCTGCATTATTTTTCTACAGCGGTTTTTTTTGTAGCTCCAGAACATATTTTGAAGATTTCTGTAATTGTGTTTTCGGTGATTTGCTTGATAATAATATTGGGAATTATGTATTTTTTTAGGATATTTGTGCAAAGGATTTTTTTGAAAAAAATGAATAAAAAGGCATTAATTTGGATAATGATTGCAATATTGGTTTTATTTTTGTGTTTAGAGCTATTTTTTTGAAAAATAAAAAAATAGTTCGATAATGTCTTATTTGACAAATGGGAAAAAAATATATTTTGTATAATGTCACATATTTCATTTGTAATCGGAGCATTTTATAACGACAAAGTTAAGAAAAATTTTTAGGCAGTATAAAATTTAAAAAGAAAAATAGTAATTATTTTTTTATAAATCCAATTTGTTTATGGCATTTTTATCTGCTATACTTAGTAGAAGCAGGTAATTTGTTTATAAATAAATTGGAAATTTTTTTATAAATTAAAAAAATAGGAGTATAGTTTATGAAAAGAAAACACAAAAAAATATAATGTTGCTTGGGACAGGTTCTAATGTGGGAAAAAGTATAATTAATGCGGGGTTTTGCAGAATATTTTATCAGGACGGGTATAGCGTGGTACCGTTTAAGTCGCAGAATATGGCTTTGAACTCATTTATTACAAGGGATGGAAAAGAGATGGGAAGAGCTCAGGTGGTGCAGGCTGAAGTCGCTAATATCGAGCCACAGGCATTTATGAATCCGATTTTTGCTAAAAGCCTACGACAGATAGAAAAATCGCAAGTTATTGTAAATGGGAAAGTTTACAAAAAAATATGGATGCGAGGGAATATTTTTGCTTATAAGCATAATTTGAAAAAGGATATAATGGCGGCATATAATCACATAAGGGATAACTTCGATATTTGCGTGCTGGAAGGGGCAGGAAGCCCTGCAGAGATTAACTTGAAGAAAGATGACATTGTAAACACAGGGATGGCAGAAATGGCTGATTCGCCTGCTATTCTAGTTGCCGATATTGACAGGGGCGGTGTTTTTGCGGCAATTTACGGGACGATTATGCTGCTTGAAGAAAGTGAGAGAAAACGGATAAAAGGTGTAATTATAAATAAATTTAGGGGAGATAAAAGCCTTTTGACTCCTGGAATTGAGATGATTGAAGAACTGACAAATGTGCCTGTTCTGGGAGTAGTGCCGTTTGTTCCGCTTGGAATTGAGGAGGAGGACAGTCTGGGGATTGACAAGTATAATGTGAAAAAAGAAGGGAAAATTCAGATTTCGGTTATTAAACTAAAGCATATATCGAATTTTACTGACATTGATCCACTTAGCCATTATAACGATGTTTCCTTGAAATATGTTACAAAAAAAGTTCTGAACTGGGAGATGAGGACATTATTATTATTCCTGGTTCAAAAAATACTGTGGAAGACATGAAGGACTTAATTGATAAAAATATAAGCAGGGAAATTATAAGGCTTGCAAAAAAAGGAACAATAGTATTTGGAATTTGTGGCGGTTTTTCAGATAATGGGACAAAAAAATAATGGATCCTCAAAAATATCGAATCTAATCTAAAAAGAAATTTCAGGCTTAGATTTACTTGACATAGAAACTGTTATGGAAACGGCAAAAAAACAACAACACAGTATGAAAATAAAATAAAAAATGCCGATGGAGTGCTAAGCGGAATGGAAGGCATTGAAATAAAAGGCTATGAAATACATCAAGGCTACAGTTATCCTGTAAATGAGGAAAAAATTGAAATAAAGTGCATTTTTGACGATGAAAAGTTAAAAGGTGCTGTGAAAGGCAATGTTGTCGGAACGTATATTCACGGAATATTTGACAATTCTGAATTTACAAATCATTTTCTGAACAAAGCAAGAAAACTTAAAGGGCTAGACAAAGTCGATGAAAACTTTAGTTTCAAAGAATATAAAAACAGGGAATATGATAAATTGGCACAAATTTTGAGGGAAAATGTGGATATTGAGAAGGTTTATGAAATAATGGGGATGGAACAGAAAACAAAATAGGTTAAGAGGGATAGTGTCCAGAATTTTGTATAAACTAATAAATGAATCCAGTAAATTCAGTACTTTGTTATTTTATTTATGCAAAAAAATTTTTTTACATGTCCCAATTTTTTTATTTGTTGAAAAAAAGTTTGTGGTAAATTCATTGTTAAAAATAGAGTTTAGGAAAAAAACTGTCTTAATAAAAAAACTGCACCTTTTATGTTGTATATAATTTTTTTGGGTGCAGTTAAGTTAATAATTTGTGTCTATTTCTTAATGAGAATAGTAATAGTATTCACAATTGTTCTTTTTAGCGCCATTACATTCTTCTTCATATCCAACTACATCTGGCGTTGAACATCTGATTAAAGTCAATCCAAGTAAGCCTATAATTAATATTTTAAATATTTTGTTCATAAAAAAATCTCTCCTAACTATTATTTTTGGTTAATTGTTTAATAATCTTCATACGTACAGATTCTTCCAGTTCCAAGCATACCTGTATTTGATCCGCTGCAACCTGTAAATCTTTTTGTTCTCATAAGGTGTTTTACGGCACTCTTTCTTACGTCCGTTTCTATCTAAAAAGACAATGCGGTCTATCAATTGAGGTTTTTTTCCTGTTCTGGTATCATATTCCCTACCTGTCATAACATCATCTCTTTTAACTTCTGCCCAAAAATTTTTGGACTTAATAATTCACAACTTGTAATTGTTAATCCCAGTAAAATTAAAGCCAAAAATTTTAAATACTACTTTCATAGACTTTCAACTCCTTTAATTTAATTTATTCAATATATTTTATTTGTTGCTATTATACCTTATCTTCTAAAGATTGTGATTTAAATCACGTTTGTTTTTTTGTGTATGCATAATTTAATTTTTAAGCGTTGCACAGTACTATTTCTGCTTAAATAATGAATATTTATAAATATTCAAATATATGTTTGATTTTAAAAAGATTTGTAAGGTAAAAATGAAATGAGAGATTGTATAAAAAAATGATTCTTTTTGAAAAGGAGGGAAAAAAATGGATTTTTCATGGTGGAAATATTTATAAAATATTTAGGGAAAAAAATATAAAAAGAAATACTGGATTACAGTTCAAATATTAATCCTTACGGAGTGCCTGAGAGCCCTAAAGCAGAAGATTATTGAAAAATATTGGGATTCTTGAGAGGTATCCTGACCCTGATTATGTGGAATTACGTGAAAAAAATTGGCTCATCTGAATAAAGTTGAGCTGGAAAAATATTGTGCTGGGAAATGGTGCAACAGAAGCTATATTTTTTTGTTCATAAAAAGTAATAAAGCCCGAAAAAAAGTGCTGATTGTGTCGCCTACTTTTTGGTGAATATGAAAGGGCAGTAAGAGCGTGCAAAAAAATTCTGAAAGTCAGAAAAATTGAAATTGAATATTTTTGAATTAGAAGAAAAAGATGAGTTTAATCTTAATATTGGGAAATTAAAAAAAGGAACTTGAGAAAAAAATATGATTTGGTAATAATTTGCAATCCGAATAATCCGACTGGAAAAATTTTTTTAAAAAAATGGCTGAAACAGAGGAAATTCTGAGAGAATGTAATAAATATGATACAAAGTTATTTATTGACGAGGCATTTATCGAATTCCTAGAGGACGGTCTAAAGGAAAGTATTGTAAACAGTGGGGAAAATAAGAAAAAAATTTGTTTTGTAACTCGTGCATTTACAAAAATTTTTTTGCTATTCCAGGACTACGATTGGGATATGGAATTTATTTTGACAAAAAAATTTAGAAAAAGAAAAATCGCTGAAAAAAAGAGCCGTGGAGCGTAAACAATATCGCTGAAATGGCTGGAATAACGGTGCTTGATGATACAGAATATATCGAAAAAGACATTAAACTGGATAACAGAAGAAAAAAATATATGTATGAAAAAAACTGGATGAAATTTCAGGAATAAAGCCTTATAAAACAGAAGTAAACTTTATTTGTGTAAAAAAATAAAAAGATGAATTGATTTCTAAAAGGGCTGAATGTGAAAAAAGTTGAGGGAAAAAAATGATGGAAGAAGGAATTTTAATAAGAGATGCATCCAATTTTAAATTTTTTTGGATGAAAGATTTTTTTAGGCTGGCAATTAAGGATAGAAGGAGTAACGACAGAGTTATTGAGGCTTTGAAAAAAATTTTAGAATAGAAGATAGGCAATTGTAAAAAGTAAGCTAACTAATATCATAAGGGGGCAAGTTCCTTTGTTAGAGAGTGTAAAAAAAGAAAAAAATTAAAAAAATTTTTAGAATACTGTATTTATTAGAATTTTTTTAGACTTTTTACAAATAGTTAGAATAAAAAAAGAAAGGAATGTTATTTATGAAAAGGAAATTATTGTTTACTTTGTCATTGTTTTTTTAATTTTCTCAATTTTTTTCTTTTTGGGGAAAATTTTTCCTGAAAAAGGCAAAAAAATATAGATGGATTCATTCCAAAAGGCTGGAAAACTGTTCTTTCGGCTAAAGGAGATTTAAATAATGATAAGCTTGAAGATGTTGCCATCATTATCGAAAAAAACTGATAAGGCAAATATTGTAAAAAAACGAGAATCTTGGCTCTGAATATTTAAACTTAAATCCAAGAATACTTTTGGTTTTATTCAAGCAAAATAATGGAAGCTATATTTTTGGCAGGCAAGAATGATAAAGATTTTATCAAAAAGCAGAAGGAAATAAGAAAAAGTCCAGTTCTTATGGATACTTTAGACAGCATTAGCATAAAAAAATAATATTTTAAAAAATTAAACTTAATTATTTTTTTTAAGTGCGGGAAGCTGGTCTGTAACACAAAAATACCTACACTTTTTAGATTTCAAAACCAAAAAGCTTGAACTTATTGGATTTGACAATAATTCATTTATGAGAAATTCTGGCGACCAAGAGAAACTTAGCATTAATTTTTTTCAACTAACAAAGTAAAAAAATCATTGCTGGCGGAAATATTTTTTTGATGAAAAGGCAAATAAACCTAAGGAGGAATGGAAAACTGTTAATATTAAGAAAAAAATATGTGTTAGATGAGATGACAAGCGATATAGTCGGTGAGATTATGAAATATATTTATTAGTATTTTAAATGGGGAATTCTTATGACTTATAAGATCTTCCCTATTATTTTATTTTTGTTATAATTAATATTAAATTGAATTGACAAAAAAATGGAAAAAGTTAATAGAATGTAAATAGGCAACAATTTACGGAGTAAAAGTTTCCCTTGATGTAAGATAGAAAAGAGTTGGGAGAACAGTCATTTGATTAGGAAAAAGGAGTTTCCGCAAGTATTTAATACAGCCAAAATTATAAAAAAATTTTTGTTGATACTGCAATTGCAAGAGATCAAGATCCCTTGTCAGGAAATAAATAAAGTATAATTTCTATTTTTTTAAAAAGGGATTTAGTATAAATTATAAATAAATAAAATAAAAAAACGGAGAGAAAAAAATGAATGAAAATTTAGTAAAAAAATTTTTTTTATATTCTAAGTTTTAGTTATAAAAAAATTTGAGTTTGGAGGAAAGGGAAAAAGTTTGTAAAAAGAAGGGTATAGACATATTTTTGGGGGAGTATTTGGAAAAAAAGGGTTATAAAAAGGGTATGTGGCTGTTGAAACTTGCCTTAGGGTAGAGCTTTATCTGGATGTTAGCAGGGAATTTGAAATTGAGAGGTTAAAGAGAGATTTTAGGGTTGAGAAGATGAAGGACTATGGAAGGGACTGAGGCGGTGCATTATTTGCTTCGAGTTATTTGTGGGCTAGATTCGATAATAAAGGGGAAGATCAAATTCTTGTGCAGCTTAAAAAGGCTTATTTTGAGGCTCTTGACAAGGAGACTACATCTTCATTCTTGAATATAATATTTAATCAGGCGATAGAAACTGGGAAGAGATTTAGGGCAGAAAGCAGGATAAATGAGAAAAAAATATTTCACTGGATTCGATTGCTGTGAAATTTATAAAGACAAAGTTTGAAAGTCTTGAAGATAAAAAGGTATTTGTAATTGGAGTGGGAGATTTGAGCCAGTCGATTCTTGCGCTTCTTCACAAAATGAATAATTGTCATTTGACGATGACAAATAGGAGCTTGAAAAAATCCATTGAGTCGCAAAAAAAGTGTTTCCAGATGTCCAAACGGCGGAATTTAGTGAAAAAAATATAATATTATAAAAAAATATGGATATTGTGATAAGTGCCACTTCTGCACCACATTTGATAATTGAAAAAGGCTAAAAATTGAGGATATTTTTAAATGATGGAAAGAAAAAGGTTTTTTTCTTGATTTGGCAGTTCCTAGAGATATTGAAATTAGTATTGGAGAATTTGAGAATGTTTCCCTTTATTATTTGGAGGATATTTGGGATGAATATAATAAAAAAATGTGGAAAAAAACGAGATGAAATTGTGGAAAAAGTATTTTTTTACATTATTGAGGAGCAGTTGAAAAAAATAGCGGAAAAAAACTTGAAAAAAAGAAGAAAAATATACAAATCAGAAAAAAATATTGAGATGGGTGAAAATGGATGAAATCAAATAAAATAATTATTGGAACGAGAGGGAGCATTTTGGCACTTGCACAGGCAGAAAAAGGTGGAAAGGAAATGCTGATTGAAAAAAATATGATGAATTAAGGGAAAATAAGGATTTTTTTGAAATTGAAGGATTTGATAAAAGGAAATCGCTGGAAATAGAACTGAAAGTCATAGTTACAAAGGGGGACAAGGACTTGCGTGATTTTACAAAAATAAAGGGAACGACACAAAAGGACTTGTTTGTGAAGGAAATCGAAAAGGAAATGCTGGAAAATAAAATAGATTTGGCGGTGCATTCGTTAAAGGACATGCCACAGAATACTCCAGAAAGGCTTTTGAATGCGTGTTTTCCAATGAGGGAAGATAATTGTGATGTGCTTGTTTCAAAAAGTGGGAAAAAATTAAAGGAACTTGATAAAAATTCTGTAATCGGGACAGGAAGCGTAAGACGGGAAAAGGAGCTTTTGAATTTGCGAGATGATGTAAAAATAAAGGCAATTCGTGGAAATATTCACACAAGACTTAAAAAACTTGATGATGGGGAATATGATGCGATTGTGCTGGCTGCGGCTGGATTAAAGAGAGTTGGACTGGAAAGCCGAATTACTGAATATTTTGATACAGATTCTTTTATGCCTGCACCAGGACAAGGAATTTTGTGTATTCAATGCAGGGAAAAATGATAATAAAAATACGGCATCTTCTGGAAATTATAAATGATGATGAGGTTACAATGATGTGTGAAGCTGAAAGGGAATTTTTCAAAAAAATTTTTTTGATGGAGGTCGCCATACTCCGATAGGCTGTTCATCGGTTATTGAAGGGGATACATTAAAATTAAAGGGAATGTTTAATGATAATGGAAGCAGAATGCTTAAAGAAGTTGAAGGAAATAAGGAAAATCCGAAGGAAATTGCACAAAAATTGGCTGAAGAAATAAAAAAGGAGCTGAAAAATGAGAAAAGGTAAAGTTTATATTGCGGGAGCAGGCTGTGGAGATGAAGGGCTTATAACTTTAAAATTGAAAAAAGGTGATAGAAAAAAAGCTGACTGCATTGTTTACGACAGGCTTGTAAATAAAAATATCTTACAGTATGCAAAGTCTGATGCAGAACGGATTTATATGGGAAAAGAAAATACGGCTGGAGGGAAATTGCAGGCGGAAATAAATAAAAAACTTGTGGAAAAAGGGAAAGAGGGACTTTTAGTATTGAGATTAAAGGGAGGAGATCCTTTTGTATTTGGGCGAGGTGGAGAGGAAATAGAGGCATTAGTCGCTGAAAATATTGAATTTGAGGTAATTCCAGGGATAACTTCTTCAATTGCTGTGCCGGCTTATGCTGGAATCCCTGTAACTCATAGAGGAATTAATACTTCATTTCATGTATTCACTGGACATACGCAATTTAATGGAACAGAGCTTGATTTCCCAGTTATTGCAAAATTGGAAGGAACTTTAGTTTTTTTAATGGGATTAAGCAATCTTAAAAAAATAGCAGAAAACTTGATAAATAATGGAAAAGATCCGAAAACACCTGTTGTGATAATAAAAAGATGGAACTACGACAAGACAGAAAAACTTATATAGGAACATTGGAAACAATAGTAAATACAGTAAAAGAGCATAATATAAAAATCGCCTGCCATCATTTTGATTGGGGAAGTGGTGAATTTACGTGAAAAAAATGAAATGGTTTGAGAATAAGCCGTTATTTGGGAAAAAAATATTCTTGTTACGAGAAATAGGGAAAAAAACAGGGAAATATTTCAAATAAGATAAATGAACTTGGCGGACAGGCTTTGAGCCTTCCATTTATTAATATAGAGTATATTGATTTTTGAAATGCCTGATTTGAAGGGATACAGTACCCTTTTATTTAACAGCATAAATTCTGTTATTGGATTTATGAGAAAAGTAAAGGATATTCGTGCTTTAGGAAATGTTAAAATCGGTGTCGTAGGAGAAAAAACGGCAGAAGAAATTGAGAAATATAAAAATAATTCCAGATTTTTTTATCCAAAAGAATATACGGTAGAAAGGCTGGCTAGCGAAAGTGTGAATTTTACTAAGGAAGGAGAAAAAAATACTGTTTATAGTATCTGATATTTCTCCAGTAAATGAAAAATATTCAGATTTATACAATCGAAATTATGAAAAAAACTTGTAGTTTATAAAACTCAGAAAGTCGAAGTGGAAAAAGGAAAAAAAGCTGAAAAAAATACATAAAAAGAAAGCGACATCTTAATGTTTTTTTAAGTTCATCAACCTTTAAAGCCTTTGCTGACAGCATAAACTTAAGTGAAAAATGAGGAAATAAAAAGAAATTATGAAAAAAATAAGGTTATTTCTTCGATTGGGCCTGTTACTACAAAAAAACTATTGAGAAATATGGATTAAAAAAATTGGGATAGAAGGAAAAAAATATACTGAAGAAGGACTGTTTCAAGAAATATTGCAATATGTTATGTCCGAATAGAAAGTCAAATTCAGGGTAAAAACAATAGTTTTTTTGAAAATTATCTAAAGTTTATAAAAAAAGTTTGTATAACTTTTTTTGCTTGACTTTTAAAAAAATGATGTATAATTTATTGAAAAAAAGTAAAAAAATATTCTGGATAAACTTGTATTCACCCAAGAGAGTGGAGCAAGTCACTTTACGGAATTATAATAAGTAACACATTTTGGAATTGATAAAGACTTACATATAAGTGAAATTCCGAAATGTTAGGATAACTGTACATCCTTTAATATATTTTTATATTATAAAAAGCAATCTTGAATATCTTTGATTAAGTTTTTCAAGTTACGGTATGGAAGTGAAATTTCTATTTATCAAATTAAATGAAAGTATTAGAAATTTTTGTATAAAAATAAAAAAACTGCTCTTTTTGTCTGGCTCATATTCAAGACTTTTTAGAGCAGTTTATATTTTTTATCTACCGAATTGTTCTTGTTCTAATTGCTGTTGTCTTTCGCATTTTTTTTGTCGCATGATACGTTGCTGTTCGATGGCATTTGGAGTTTTTTTGCAAGAGTTACTGATACTTCTGATGTTTTTTTCCATTTCTAGATATAGTTAATTTTACAGATTGTCCGACTTTTTTAGCGGCTATTTCTCCAACGAAGGCCCCTGCGGAATTTACTTCCTTTCCATCAACTGCTGTGATAATGTCATTTTTTGTGATTCCTGCTGCTGCTGCTGGACCATTTGGAACAGTACCTGCTATAAATACTCCGTTTGAAGATTTTAAGTTAAGGGCTTTTACTTTATCTGCATCTAAATTTCCTAAGTATATACCAATATATGGTTTTTCAAATTTACCAGTTGCGATAATTGAATCTTTTACAGTCGTTACCAAATTTGCTGGAATTGCAAATCCGATTCCTACACTTCCTCCGCTTTGTGAATAAATTGCAGTATTGACTCCAATAACTTTTCCTGTAATGTCAATTAACGGACCTCCACTATTTCCTTGGTTAATAGCGGCATCAGTTTGAATAAAGTTTTCAATTTCTTCGATTCCCAAGTGAACTACGTCCAGCTGCACTTACGATTCCGACAGTCATTGAATCATTTAATCCTAATGGATTTCCAAAGGCGATTGACCATTGTCCAATTTGAACTTGATCTGAATTTGCAAATTCTAACGGTTTAAATGTTTCATTTGAATCTATCTTCAATACGGCAATGTCAACTTCAGGCGAAGTTCCCACAAGTTTTGTACGATATTCACGTCCATTTGAGAATTTTACATAAATTTCATCTGCACCGTCAATAACGTGATTGTTTGTAACAACATATCCATCTTTTGAAACTACAAACCCTGAACCAAGCGAACCAGACTCACGTTTTTTTCCTGTCCTCCAGAACGTCCATATAACAATTCTTCCAAAGGATTGTAAGTATTTACCGTAACAGTTTTTTTTGTTCTAATATTTACGATTGAATCTTTAACGCTGTTATGCACACCTACAAAGGCATCTTGTGTTTGTCTCTGCATTTTTTTAGTATATTTTTTTCAGTTCTTCTGGAGAAACTGTTTTTTTGCTGTTCTGTTGTGCTATTTGCACTTTCTGAATTATTTCCAGTCTTATTAGAGCGACTTAAAACTAAAAAAATAACATTGAAAAGCAAAAGCAAATTTTTTTATTTTTCTTTTTTTATGAAATTCATTTTTTTCATATATAATTACCTCGTTTCTATTCTTTATACTAAACCCTATTTTTAAAAAGCAGTAAATATATTTATTTTTCTTGCAAGGGTCAAAAATTCCTTGTTAAGTAAATCCATTATTCTAATGGGAAATAGTATTAGTTCCTGTCTAAAGGATTGGGTATATTTTTAGTGAATAAAAGTTTTTTTATCCTTATGATTTTTTTATTTGAATTTCATTTATTAGAAATATTTTTTTTGCAATTTTATAAACTCCATTTGCCTATCTTGTTTTTTTCTTCTATAATATGTTATCCTATATTTAGAAAAAAATTAAAAAAAGTATACAAATAAATAACTGTAAAAAAATAAAAAAAGTCATAAAAAAATTTAAAAAAATACTGAATTAACAGAATTTCAGGGACTTTTTACAAATAAATATAAAAAAATAAGGAGAAAAAAATTAGTAATGTTTAATAATTTAGGAGACAGATTTAAAGATATATTTAAAAAAGTCAGCGGCCAGGGGAAGTTGACTGAAAATAATATGAAGGATGCTTTGAGGGAAGTTCGGTTGGCATTGCTTGAAGCGGATGTAAATTATGGCGTAGCTAAGAATTTTGTGGCAAAAAAATTAGGGAAAAAAAGCTCTTGGAGAGCAGGTTATTAGCGGAGTTAATCCAACACAGCAATTCATTAAAATTGTAAATGATGAGTTGGTAGAAGTGCTGGGAGGTTCAAATGTTTCAATTGCTAAAGCTGAAAAAAATCCTACGATTGTAATGCTTTCTGGGCTTCAAGGGGCTGGGAAAAACTACATTTTCTGGAAAAATTGGCTAAACATCTGAAATCAAAAGGGGAAAAGCCGTTTTTAATTGGAGCGGATGTTTATAGACCTCGTCGCTAAAAAAAGCAATTAAAGGTATTGGGAGAGCAAGTGAAAGTTCCAGTATTTACAATTGATGAGAGTACGGATGCATTGGAAATTGTAAAACAGGGAATAGAGGCTTCAAAGGCGGAGCATGCTACTTATGTAATTATTGATACGGCAGGAAGGCTGCATATTGATGAGCAGCTTATGCATGAATTGCAGGATATAAAGGATAGTTTTAACCCAAATGAGATTTTACTTGTCGTTGATGGAATGACTGGGCAGGATGCGGTTAATGTGGCTAAAGAGTTTAATGAGCGACTTGATATTACGGGAGTCGTGCTTACGAAACTGGATGGAGATACTCGTGGTGGGGCGACCCTTTCAGTAAAGGAAGTTGCAGGAAAGCCAATTAAGTTCATAAGTGAAGGGGAAAAACTGGATGACATCGCACCGTTTCATCCCGACAGGCTTGCTTCACGTATTCTTGGAATGGGGGATGTCGTTTCACTTGTGGAAAAGGCACAGGAAGCTATTGATGAAAAAGAAGCCAAGAAAATGGAGGAAAAGTTTAGAAAAAATCAGTTTGACTTTGAAGATTTTTCTAAAGCAGTTTAAAATGATAAGAAAAAAATGGGATCAATTGCTGGAATTATGAAAATGATACCAGGAGTTGACTCAAGCATGATTGACATGGGAATGGCTGAAAAGGAAATGAAAAAAAGTTGAAGCGATTATTTTTTTCAATGACAGTTCAGGAAAGACGTGATCCGAAACTTCTAAAAAAATGGAAGCCGTAAAATGAGAATTGCTAAAGGAAGCGGAGTTCAAGTAAATGATGTAAATAAATTAATAAAAGCAGTTTGAACAAATGAAGCAGATGATGAAAAATGTTCAATAGTGGCGGTATTCCAGGACTTGGCGGAGGATTTATGAAGGGCAGAAGAAAATAAAAATTAATATTTTATGAAACAAGAAAGGTGGAATTAATGATGAAAAAAATTAATTTTAGCATTGTTTATTATTTTTTTGGGACACTTTCATTTTCAGCTTTTGACAAAGTTGTAGTTGGAATTATTAATGATAATTATGAAAGTCCAGTAATATCAGGAACTTTAAATAGAGGAGGACTTGCCAATTTAATTTTTTTGGAATGAAAAAAGGATGGGGATTTTGCAAAACAAATGTATCAAAAATCTTTCAGGTGCAGATAAAATTGAATTTATTATAGAAAAAAAGATGAATCAGCACTTCTTAGCCTTTTGAAAGTATTTGAAAAAAAGAAAAATATAAAGGTCAGATGGAGATAACAGAAGTGGCATCTTCAGAAAAATAAAAAAATATACGTCAAATTTCTGAAAAAAATAGCTGGACTTATAATGTTTATCCTTTCGCACGTGAAATATCAGGAACTGTAAAAAAATTTCAGGAAATGATATTAGCAAAGGGAATTTATAGAAGGTCTGTTTCAAGATGCAAAATCAAAATTAAAAATAATTTTTATGAAAAATTTAACAATATTTAGCAAGAAGTCTCCTTCTTCTATAAGTGGGAGATGAATTGCAGAATATAGCTTGAAATAACAGCTCTTATATAGTATAATATTCATAGTCAGGGCAGGGACTGCCCTGAAGAGCTTGGTAAATATATTTAGCTAGCAAAAGCAGATACTTCCCAGGAAGCTCCCTCTTCTACAAGTGGGAGTAGTTCACATTAAAGGCATGAAAAAAATTTCAATGCCTTTTTTTATAAAAAAATATTAATTTGAAGGGAAGGAAAAAGAAATGAAAAAAAGCTATTTTAGTAACAAGTTTTGGAACATCACATAGGGATACACGGGAAAAAAATGCCTTGATTTGATTCAAAGGGAAGTGGAGGAAAAAAATACGGGAGTGAAAACGTGGAAAGAGCTTATACCTCAAGAATTATAAGACGAATAATAGAAAAAAATGAAGGGATTCACATATTTGATCAGAAGGAAGGGCTGAAAGCCTTGAAAGATAGAGGATTTGAAAAAAATAATAACAATGTCTTTGCATATTTTTAGATGGAATTGAATATTCAAAACTTGATGACAAGTTTGGAAAAAAATATCAAAACCGCTTTTGGCAGATGACAAGGATTTAAAAAATTGTAAACAATAAAGAATTTAATGATTTTGAGGGAAACGATGCTATTGTGTTTATGGGACACGGAACTGAAAAATGCTGCAGATTGCATATATCAAAAAAATTGCAGGATGAGTATTTAAAAAGCTGGAAAAAGATAACATTTTTCATAGCCACTGTTGAAGGGAAAGTGACTATTAAAGATATTGTTGAAAAAAATGAAGGGAAAAAGGTTTTAGAAATATATTATTAAAACCACTTATGATAGTAGCTGGAGATCATGCAAAAAAATGATATGTCTTCTGATAAAAAAAGGATTCATGGAAGACAATACTAAAAAAATGAAGGTTATAAAGTAACATCTGTTCTAAAAGGAATGGGAGAATACAAGTTTATTCGAGAAATGTTTATGGATAAGCTGAAAGATGTCTATATTTGTCGTGGTACAATACATATGTGACAAAAAAGAAGAAAAAAAGAAAGGTTTCTGATATAATGTAAGCCGACCAAAACTACATAAGGAGAAACCTTTCTATGAATAGTATATCAGAAGAGTACTGTGTTCGTCAACGGGCAGTTGAGTATGCAATAAAAACATAACAATAATTCAAAGGCGGCATTAAAATATAAAACGTCAAGACAGCAGATTAAGCGATGGCGTGACAGATATGACGGGACAGTGCAGTCACTGATGCCAAAAAGCAGAAGACCTAAAAGTCATCCAAATCAACATACTCAGGAAGAAATAGATTTAATTATGAAAAAATACAGGAGATTTTCATATGAAGGACTGGCACAGGTATATACCGAAGCTAGAAAACTGGGATACAGCCGTTCTTATGGAACTATGTGCAAAATAATAAGAAAAATTAGGGATAATAAGCCCAAAAAGCTTAAAAGGCTTTACAAAAGCACAAAAAAAGTGAAGCAGGCTACATATCCTGGCGAAAAGGTTCAGATAGACATAAAATATGTTCCAAGAGAATGCATATGTTTTTGGAATGAATGACCAGAATTACTATCAGATAACGGCAATAGATGAGTATACAAGAAAGAGGATATTAAGAATAGTGGATGAAAAAAGTACATACCAGACTACAAAATTTCTAGAAACGCTTGAAGCGGAGCTGGGCTTTAAAATAGAAAAAATACAAAGTGATAACGGCAGGGAGTTTACGAATGCGGAAAAATGGCAAAAAGACACTATTTGAGCTAAAGCTGGAAGAACTAGGGATAGAATACATGACAACAAGACCGTATTCGCCATGGCAGAACGGAAAAAGTGGAAAGGAGCCACAGGCTAGACAGCAATTATTATTTAGGAAAAAGATTTAGAGGTCTAGAAGAATTAAGAAGGTCAGTAAAAAGATATTGCAGCAGATACAATAATATATCAAGAAAAGTATTAAATTTTAAAAGTCCAAATGAAATGCTGAAAGAATACAGGACAAACAATTAGGCTAAGACATTAGTAAGATAACTTTTCTATTTATTTTTTTAAAGTTTTTTTGTAACAAATGTTTGACAACTATACACATTTAAAGGCTGGACAGGGAAAAACAGTATTGCAGTATAGGAAAGAAAAAGAATAAATATTAAAATACGTCATAAATTTGGCATATTTTTTTCGTTGCAAAATGAAACGAAAAAAATGGAACGAAAAAAGCTTTTCGTTGTTTATAAGTAAAAGTAAATTTATTTTTTTAATAATCAAAAAGATGTACTTATGAATATATTGAATAATTTTTTTAGAGGAAGCGAATGCCTCCTCTACTTATCAAAAAAATTGTATTACAAATCATTAACTAGCTTTTGATTATGTAAATATCAATAATATTTTTCAAGTTTATCATAACTTTTTGAAAAATATTTTTAGTTAAATGTAGCCTAAAGTTTCGCTTAACCTTTAAGGATTAATTTAAAAAAATTTATATTTGAAACCAGAATTAAAAACTTGAGTATAATGATGTCCTGTGTGCAAATGAAATAACTCGCCAGTAATTTGTACTTTTTTTCCTACAACATCTTTATCGAATAAAGAAATTGTTTCATTTCCCATTAATTGAATTTCCTGCACATTTCTTTCAGTCGGGCTATCTTCAGTATTTCCAATTACTGTAATAGGTGTACTTAATCTTAATAAGAACACATTTGCTACTGAATTATCTGGGTTTTGATATTTTCTTCTGGTAATTGTTCCAACTAGTTTAACAGAAGAACCGTAATAGTATTGTGACTGGTTAGGAGTTATAATGGCAGGTTGTTGTTCTTGCACTTTTTCTTGAGTATTATTTTTTCTCTGTTTCATTCTTGCAATATTGGCATCTGAAACAGTATCACTTTCTACTACTAATTTCCAGCTGCCATTAATATTTTCAAAGGCTAAGTATGAAGGGTATTCTTTTGTTTCCTTTCTTGTAGACACTTCTTTAACAAATCTTGCTAGCATTTTGTTATCAGAAAGTTGTGTAACTATGATGTTGCCAACTATTCTTTGACTATAAACAGGATTTTTTTGAAAAAACCTTTTTTGATCTGCAATGTAATAATCTCTGGAAATTAAAGACTGATAATAATCAATTTTATCTCCTAATATTTTTTCTAAAGTACCAAAGTCAGCATTATTAGAAGCTGCATTCCATATAACAACCATATTCTTTATTTCCTCTTCAATACTTCTTTCTTTGTTAATTTTTTTCTATATTTTTCATTGTTAGTCTTTTTTTATATTTTTCATTATTATCACTAATATTCTTCGAATTAGCCAAATTCTCTGAATTATCAACATTTCCGTTTTTTTCACATGATAATAGTAATAAAAAAATATTATGAAAAAAACATAATTTTTTTCATTTTATTAATCCTCCTTATTTTTTTATAATATAGTTATTTGTAAAAAGTTTAAAAAAATTATATATTTTAATATTATTATAGCTTATAAAATGAAAAAAATGATATAGTTAATTGAATTTATTTTTATATTATCATAAATTGAAATATAATTATGACATTTTACCAATTTTTAGGCTCTATAATATATATGGGGGTGGAAAAAAAGAAATAAAAAAACAGTAGATTGATTTTATCTAAATCTTTTTTTACTGTTTTTTTAGTTTTTTTGAATTTTTTTAAAAAAATTATAGGCTCTAAAAAAATATGAAAAAAATAATTATCACAATAATAAATATCAAAGGGTTTATTTTATAAGCACGGTAAAAAAATTACCCTTTATCAATTGTATAAATGCCGTTGTTAAACCTTCACTCCAATAACGAATATGTAATGGTTTTAAAAACAAATCCAATTGGTGACGGTATTTTAAAAATAATATCTTATAGAAATTATAAATACAAGTGATATGTACAAAAATAAGATTGTTTTTATGATAATTAAATAATAATTTAAAGTATTTTTTTTCATTATATTGAAAATTTTTAAATAAAAATCAGAGTATTAGTTACGCTTTAAACTAGATTTACTATAGACGCTTTTTATTTGAGAGTGCAAGTAATATTTTCTGAGAATTCATTTTTTTGTTTCATCGATAACAAAAAAATAAATCAATAAACCACCAAATGCCACATCCACCAAATGTTGAAAGTTTTAAAAATTCCAAGTACAAATTGTTTTTAACAAAAAAATCTATCTATACCATAAAAATCCTAGAAAAAAATGATAAAAATAAACATTGTAGTAGTATTTCTTATTCGAACAGATTGTATTTCATTAAATTCTTCTTGTGTAAGATTATATAATCTTTGTTTAATTTCTTTAATTGAAATTTCTGAGAAGTTTTTACCATTTTTTTGTAAGATAAGTTTTTTTACCAAGTACGAGTCAACTTTAAATTTATCGGTTAGTATAATTTTATTCATAAATTCTCCTTATAATTAAAAAAACTATTATTAAATTTTTTTATATGTTAATTATCTAAATTTGCATTAATTATTTATAATTTAATAATTGCATGGCATTATAATCAAATATACGCAAAATTTTTAATTGAAAATGGATGGAAACCAGAAACTGAAATAGATAGAGAATTATTAGTTTCAAAAGGTGTGGCTACTTCCAGACGATATTAAAATTTAAATAATACTAAACTCTATTTGAAAAAAATAGAAATTATATTTTACTTATTTTTCTGTCAAGGAGTTTTTGTTCTTTTGCTAAAGAGAAGTTTTAATATAAACCTATTTAAATCGAACTGTTTTTATCAAATAAAAACAGAAGTAATTGTTTCTTAAGCATATTAAAAATTATGGGCTATGTCACTGTACATAATTTTTTTATATTGAATTGAAATCTAGTGAATATGGGGAAAAAGAATAATAGAAATTCCCCGTTTCTTTAATTATCTTTTTTTAATTCTATGGAATTTAGCATTATCTATAACTACTAGAACACTCTTTTTTTAATTTTTTTCAATATCTCTAAAAAAATATCTCTCTAAATCATTCTTCCAAAAAAATTTACTTTTCATTGTTTCCTTTTTATTTTGTCTATTTTTTTCTTGTGCGTCCTAATTTTTTTAGTGCCACCTTTATTATTTCCTTTTTCATAGCAAAAAAATCTTTTGCTATTTTACGGATGCATTTATCTGCTTTTTTTAATTTTTTTCATATATTGATTAAGTTTTTTTCAGGATCAAGCACTTAAATTTTTCTTTTTTTGTTTTTCTTGATGAAAGATGCCCTTAAGCTTTATCAATTCGTATAATGTGCTGGAACTTATGTTGAATTGAAGTAATGTTTTTTTGTTTTTTTCCATTTTTCACAATAAAGATTTAATAATCTTTTTCATATGTCATGATATAATTATACTATATTTTTCAGATATTTTTTTATGTAAATTTTTACTATATATTTGTTATTTTAATAAAAAAATAACATAAAATATTATGAATATTTTGATTAAATTTATATTTATTTGATATTTGTAAGTTAAATTTAAAAAAATTTAGATGTAATAAAAAAATTTTTTTAAGTAGTCTACTATGTGTTCTAGAAATATTTGTAATTTGTTTTTAACTAATTCAAAAATATTTAGTTATTATCTGATAGTTTTTCCAAAAAGCTGTACCCAAGATATTCCATAATAACCATCTTCATAATTAACTCCAACGCCAATTTCTGTGTAATTTGGATTTAAGATATTAGCCCTATGACCAGGACTATTCATCCAGCTTTCCATTACAGCGATAGGGGCTTATTTGACCAGCGACAATATTTTTCACCTACATAAGATGATGGATATCCAACATTTTGTACTGCTGTAAGATAACTGCTCCCATTGGGTCTTGTATGGCTGAATTTCTGTGTAAGTTCACTAGCTCTAATAGCTGCTTCTGCAAAAAGTTTATTAGATATAGAAAGTGGATGAATTCCTCTTTTAGTTCTTTCTATATTAATAAGTCTTACGACTTCCATTTCAAAAATTTAGACTATTATTTGTGTAAGTATTTGTATTTGATACAGAATTATTAGTATTTGTCTTGTTTGGGCTATTATCATTTTTATATCTATTATTACTGTGCCGTTGATCGTTAGAATTTATCCAATTTTTAAAAGCCTTTTAAAAATTTTGTCTCTATGTTTCGCCCATCCTGCATTTGCATTAATTGAAATCAAACTTAAAAATTCCAATTATTAAAATTTGATATTTTTATTTTACGCATTGTTCTCTTCCTTTCTTTTTTTCACAATAGGTAAGCGTTTTGTTTTATAATAACAGTTTCTGAATAGGTATATTTAGTTCTATTATAGCATAAACAAACATTAAATAAAAACTTTTTATTTTTTTTGTAAAAAATTGGCTCTTTGTCAAGTATGGAGTAGAAAAAAAGTTCGATAACCTTAAGAGATTCTAAGCTGAATAAACTTTTTTTAAGGTTGTCGAATTTTTTTATCCCATAATGTACTGCACCCAAAAATCTTGGACACAAGATTGGAGGTGCAGTTTTTATCATATTATTCTTAATAATATTAATTTTGAAAAACTATCTTGAGTTTTTTTTATCTTGTCGTAATATATTATACAATCTATGATGAGAAAAAAATTAACCAGCATTATAAATTAGCTAAGTTGCCCATGCTTTCAAGTACTTTTCTGTAGTTGAATCAAGTCTTTTTAGCATTTCTAGATTTTAATAAGATATTTAATTCGTTTTCTGAAAGTACTTGATAACTTTTTTTCTTTCATATCTTTTTTTCCTTTTTTTATTTCTATACCTGGATGTGCTCCAAAAAAATGTATTATCGAAACTGTATGAAACAGCTACAGGTATATTTTTCTTCTTTTTCTAGTTTTTTTGCGTATATTTTTCTTGTTATTCTATGAGTTAGGATAGGATAACCTTCCTTATCGTAAGATTTCGTTTCATCAAAAGGTATATAGGCTATTTTATAATTTTTTTCCAACTGGAAGAATACTGATAAAAATAATACTTCTTCTCCCATTCAATAGATGAATCATCTGGAGTTATTCCAAGGAACCATTCTTTTTTTGATTTGAAATGTAAAATTGAGCATTTGGTGATAAAAAAATTTTTAGTTTCATTTGGCGATAAAAAAAGTTCAGTTTCATTTCCAGCTGTTTCTGCAAAAACAAAAACTTCCTAAGATAAATATTAGCATTAAAAATAATTTTTTTCATAATTAATCTCCTTTTTATTTGAATTTGATTACTAGTATTATACTTTAAAAAAACTTTGTATTCACTTATAATATTATTTGAATGGTTGATAGTTTGATAATTGCAAAAATGGTATTATTAATATTATTGAGATTATTGATTACAATAAAACTATAAATCACATTTTAAAAACTTAAAAATAAAAATGTATTAGAACAAACAGGTATAAATTAATTAAAAAAAGATACATCTGTGCAGATTATAATATCTAATTCTAAAAGTTTTGAAAGTATTAAAAAAACCAGAAGAGTTTAAACAAAAGAAAACATTTGCTAAATCAAGAATAATAAGTATAATAAAGAAAATCCAGTTAATCGTGTTTAAAAGGGAAATCATCTTTTTTTCCGCTAAATAAACCAAACATTTTTTTTCTCCTTCTTACTAGGGCGTGTCTTAAAAACTTGAAATAGGCAATATTTTTTTAATAATTATGAAAGTATATACTAAGAGATTGAAAGATTGAAAGATAGTCATCATTTTGTTACAATAGAAGAAAAACACAGGAGGTTTTCATTATGCAGAGAAGATATGAAATATCAGATGAACAGTGGGAAAGAATAAAAGAAATGTTCCCAGAGCTAAGACAGGACGTCCAGGTAAGGATTCACGCCTGATATTTAATGCTATTCTCTGGATTGTATGCAGTGGAGCACCCTGGAGGGATCTTCCGGAGCGTTTTGGTTCATGGAAGACAGTCTATTCCCGTTTCTGCAAATGGCGTGATGAGGGAACACTTTTTAGGGTATTTGAAGATTTAAAGAAGGATTCTGATTATGAAAATCTCAGCATTGATTCTACGACAGTAAAGGCTCATCAGAGCAGTGCGGGAGCAAAAAGGGGGCAAAAGGTTCTGAAGTAGGACAGCATATAGGGAAAAGTTCAGGTGGAAGGACAACCAAGATACATGCGGTTGTAGATGGACTTGGTAATCCTCTGTATATTGTCGTGGTACAATACATATGTGACAAAAAAGAAGAAAAAAAGAAAGGTTTCTGATATAATGTAAGCCGACCAAAACTACATAAGGAGAAACCTTTCTATGAATAGTATATCAGAAGAGTACCGTGTTCGTCAACGGGCAGTTGAGTATGCAATAAAACATAACAATAATTCAAAGGCGGCATTAAAATATAAAACGTCAAGACAGCAGATTAAGCGATGGCGTGACAGATATGACGGGACAGTGCAGTCACTGATGCCAAAAAGCAGAAGACCTAAAAGTCATCCAAATCAACATACTCAGGAAGAAATAGATTTAATTATGAAAAAATACAGGAGATTTTCATATGAAGGACTGGCACAGGTATATACCGAAGCTAGAAAACTGGGATACAGCCGTTCTTATGGAACTATGTGCAAAATAATAAGAAAAATTAGGGATAATAAGCTCAAAAAGCCTAAAAGGCTTTACAAAAGCACAAAAAAAGTGAAGCAGGCTACATATCCTGGCGAAAAGGTTCAGATAGACATAAAATATGTTCCAAGAGAATGCATATGTTTTGGAATGAATGACCAGAATTACTATCAGATAACGGCAATAGATGAGTATACAAGAAAGAGGATATTAAGAATAGTGGATGAAAAAAGTACATACCAGACTACAAAATTTCTAGAAACGCTTGAAGCGGAGCTGGGCTTTAAAAATAGAAAAAAATACAAAGTGATAACGGCAGGGAGTTTACGAATGCGGAAAAATGGCAAAAAGACACTATTTGAGCTAAAGCTGGAAGAACTAGGGATAGAATACATGACAACAAGACCGTATTCGCCATGGCAGAACGGAAAAGTGGAAAGGAGCCACAGGCTAGACAGCAATTATTATTTAGGAAAAAGATTTAGAGGTCTAGAAGAATTAAGAAGGTCAGTAAAAAGATATTGCAAAGCAGATACAATAATATATCAAGAAAAAGTATTAAATTTTAAAAAGTCCAAATGAAATGCTGAAAAGAATATAGGACAAACAATTAGGCTAAGACATTAGTAAGATAACTTTTTCTATTTATTTTTTTAAAGTTTTTTTGTAACAAATGTTTGACAACTATACATGGATAAGCTGAAAGATGTCTATATTTAGCTTGACAAATGTAGAAAAAAAGTTATATAATATTTATAGAGAATAATAGGTGTTTTGCAAACTTAATAAGGAAATCGGTTGAAATCCGATACAGCCCCCACTACTGTGAAACTGACGAAAGCGTGATAACCACTGAGATTGAAGGGATCTTGGGAAGGAAGTGAGTAGGTTGAAGTTAGTCAGGAGACTTGCCTAATATTGATATATTATAGATTTTTCTGGGAAGGGAAATTTGATATACATCAGTAAATGAATCAATGGTGATTTGTTCCATTAGCACATAGTGAATGTACGACGTTAGTACAAATATTGTTTTGATGGGATTTGACGTGTATTAAATTCGGCTTTTAGCTGATTTTTTTTTGGATTGCTTAAAACTAAATAAAAGTTTTGGAAGGAGAAAAAAATGAAAAAGAGAACATTATTATTTTTAGTTTTAACCAGTATGCTTTTAATAGGTGTAAACGGGTTTTCAATGCATATTATGGAAGGATTTCTACCGTTAAATTGGGTTATTGTATGGTTTGTTGTGTGTATTCCATTTTGGATTTTGGGGATAAAAAAACTTCAAACTGTTTCTAAAGGAAGTGTTAAGGATAAAATGACGCTTGCATTGGCGGGAGCATTTATTTTTGTGTTGTCGGCGTTGAAAATTCCGTCAGTTACAGGGAGTTCGTCACATCCGACTGGAGTAGGACTTTCAACTATTTTATATGGACCATTTGTAACTTCAATTTTAGGGACAATTGTATTAATATTTCAAGCTGGATTGTTGGCTCATGGAGGATTTACTACTCTTGGAGCAAATACTGCGTCAATGGCAATTGCTGGACCAATTGTTTCGTACTTGATTTATAAAGGACTTGCTAAGAAGAATAGAGCAGTTGCAATATTTTTGGCAGCAGCAATAGGGGATCTTGCAACTTATGTTGTTACATCTTTTCAGTTGGCACTTGCGTATCCATCGCCTGAAGGTGGAGTACTTGCTTCATTTATTAAATTTGGAATGGTATTTGCAGTAACTCAAATTCCACTTGCTATAATTGAAGGATTACTTACAAATGTTGTAATGAACATACTTGACAAATATGAAGTAAAAGGGGTGGAAGCATAATGGATAAGAATAAAAATAAAAGTGTTTTTAAAAAGAATGTTATTTTATTGGTTTTGATACTTTTGATAGGTGTCGTACCATTACTTCTTGTAAAATCTGAATTTGGTGGTTCAGATGACAAAGGAGAAGAAATGATTAAAACGATAAAACCTGATTACAAGCCTTGGGCTAAAAAAATTTAATAGAATTGCCTGGAGAGGAAACTGAAAGTTTACTTTTTGCGTTACAAGCGACACTAGGTGCAGGAATTGTAGGATATGTTTTAGGATATTTCAAAAGGTGAAAGAAAAAAATGCTAATAGATAAAAATATCATATACAGATCCCATAAAAAAATATTAATCCTGGAATAAAATTTGCGTTGTCAATGGTGACATTAGTATTTTTTTGCTTTACACAGGAAGTAAAGTAGTATTTATTTTTAATCTTACACTATTTAATTTACTTCTTTTTATTTGTAGTAAAAGTGAAAGTGAAAGATTTACTAAAGCTGAATTTTTGTTCCAGCTTTATTTATTTTAACAACTGTAATTTCATTATGGCTAATAAAGGCGGATATTTGGACATTTTTTTGTTACGTTCATTTTTCGTCAATATCAGTAATTTATTTTTCTTATTTGCTCAACACCAGTTGTAGATTTAGACTATATATTTGAAAAAAATGAGATTTCCAAAAAAATTTTTTTAGAGAAATGTTTTTTTGTTGATTTATAGATATATTTTTTTTGTTGTTTGAGAATAAGGAAAGACTCAAAAAAATGCACAGGAAGTAAGACTTGGATACAGTAGTTTTAAGAATGGGATGAAATCATTTCCAATGTTAGTGGTAGCTATATTAAAAACATATTACTATAATCTTAATTCTATAAAGGCTGTAGAATCAAGACTGGGAAAGGAATTTATCTTTTCTCATAGAAAATACAAAAAAATTGGATTTGAAACTATTTTTTTGTAATAATAATAGTTGCAATAAATTTATATTTGGTGGTAAAATAAAAATGCTTAAACTTGAAAAATATAACTTTTTCGTATGATAATGAAACAGAAGCGTTAAAAAAATGTGACTTTGAATATTGAAAAAGGAAAGAAAACATTATTTCTTGGGGAAAATGGCTCAGGAAAATCAACTTTATTTTTTTAATAATGAATGGACTCTTAGAAGGCACAAAAAGGAGACATTTATTTTTGAGGGGAAGAAGGTTAAACATAAAAAAAGGATTTGGAGGAATTGAGAAGAAAAAGTTGGAATAATTTTTTTCAAGATCCTGAAATACAAATTTTTGCTCCGTTAGTTTTTCAAGAAGTGGCTTATGGACCTGAAAAATCTTGGATATTCTGAGGAAAAAGTAGAAGAAAATGTTAATAGAGCAATGAAGGAAATCAATATTGAGGAGTTGAGGGACAGACCTTGTCATCATTTGAGTTATGGTCAGAAAAAAACGGGTTTCAATAGCGGCAATTACAGCAATGGAGCCAGAATTATTGATTCTAGATGAACCTACAGCTTGGTTGGATTCAAAAAAATACAAAAAAAGAGTTTCTGAAATTTTTAGATAATTTTTTTCTAAAGCTGGGAAAAACACTTGTAGTTTCGACACACGATACAGATTTTGCATATGAATTTGCTGACTATATTTATGTTCTTGATAAAGGGAAAATTGTAAGACAAGGTAGTAGAGACGAAGTTTTTTTGAGGATTTTGAATTTTTTTGAAAAAAATTAAATTTGAATGTTCCAAATATTTTTGAAAAATTAAAAAGTTATCTTAAGTATAGAAATCTTGATGAAGATGATTATTGTAAATTTTTGGAGGAAAAAAATTTGCTATGAAAAAAATATTAATATCAGGAACGATGAGCGGAAGCGGAAAAACTACAGTAAGTAGCATTTTGATGTCTGCATTAGAAAATGTGGCTCCTTTTAAAGTGGGACCAGATTACATTGATCCAAACTCATCATGAGGTATTTACAGGACATCATTCACACAATTTGGATATTTTTTTATGACAGGTGAGGATGCTGTGAGACAGATATTTGAGATGTATTCGCAAGGCAGGGATATTTCTATTGTTGAAGGTGTTATGGGACTTTATGATGGAATTGGGAACGAAAAGGACAATTTTAGCACGGCTCATTTAGCAAGAGTACTTGATATTCCCGTAATTTTAGTTGTGAATGCTAAGGCAATTTCAACAAGTATTGCGGCAGAAGTTCTTGGGTTTAAGATGTTTGATGAACGAGTGAATATAAAAGGTGTGATTCTTAACAATGTTTCTTCACAAAAATTGTATGAGAGCTTGAAGGAAGCAATTGAAAAATATACAGGAATTGAGTGTTTAGGCTACATTCCTAGAAATGAGCAACTTGCTACAGAGAGCCGGCATTTAGGCTTGAAACAGGCTTTTGAAGAGGATAATGCACAAAAAAACAGGAGTTATTTAAGGAAATCGCACAAAAATTGCTTGAATTTGGAGCGGATAAAAAGAAATTGCACAAGAATTTGAGTCAAGTCGAAATATGGACAATTATACGAAAGTAGGACATCTAAAAGATAAATTTAAAGGAAAAAGAGTAGCGATTGCAAGAGATGAAGCGTTCTCGTTTTACTATGAAGCAAATATTGATTTGATGAAATTTTGTGGAGTGGAAATAGTTGAGTTCAGTCCAATTCGAGATAAAAAACTTCCTGAAAAATACGGATTTCATCTACTTTGGTGGAGGTTATCCTGAATTATTTGCAAAAGAGTTGAGTGAAAATATTTTGATGAAAAATAGTATTGTTGAAGCGTGTAAAAAAATGGCATGAGAATATTTGCTGAATGTGGCGGATTTATGTATTTATCAAAAAAATTACGTTTATTAAATGGTGAAATTTTTGATATGTGTGAAATTTTTGATATTGAAATTGGGATGAGAAAAACGTTTGAATATTGGAAGATTTGGGTATATCAATATTGAAACTGCAAATGGGATAAACTTGCGAGGCCATGAATTTCATTATTCGGAAATTTTGAAAAAAATAATGAAGTAAACAGGGAATGATTCAGGAGGCTATTTTTATAATATTTACAAGAATAATGGGAAAAGAATGGAAATGTGGATATATGAAAAAAATAATGCAATAGCTGGATATCCGCATATTCATTTTTACTCAAATGTGGAGTTTCTTGAGTTTTTTTGTTGGATGTGAAAAGAGATTAAGAAGATTTTTGAAGAGAAATTTTTTTAATTTTTTTGAAAAAAATAATGAATTAGAAGAGTGAAAAAAATGATAAAAAAAGAAAGGAGAGTGTGGTAGTTATTATCGCACAATGAAATATGTCATATATTAAAGATCCAAAATCAATAGAAGTGAGAAGTTTTGAAATAATAACTGAAGGATTGGCTGGAAAGGCTGATCATTTTAGTGAGGAAGAGCAATTGATTGTGAAAAGATTGATTCATACGACGGGAGATTTTGATTATGTAAACATTGTTGAATTTCAAAATAATCCGATTGAATCGGCAAAAGAAGCATTAGAAGCTGGAAATTGCAGAATTTATTAAATAAAGTAAGAACACTCGTGACTTTTAGTCGTGAGAGGAATTGCACGAAAATTTTAGTAAGCATATAGGGAAACTTGTATGTAGACACGGAGTAAAAACCGTGCAACAAAGAAACTGAACTGCTGGGAACTCTTAAAGCTAGTATAACCACAACATAATACCTTCGTTCAATATGGTATAAGTGTGAAGGTAGCGAAAGCAGAAAAAATATACTAGATGGTGCAAGGTTAAATCCTAAACATTATGATAATAGACAATCAGCAGCTAAGCCTGAAAAGGAAAGTTCAACGACTATCCCTCGTGAGGGGAGTACAATACAAGCGATTGGTATTGGAAGTGGTTTCGCCTAAGGTGTCAAAAATACACTATGGGTAAGATATAGTCTGTGCTTGTTAGAAATAACAAGAAGTTCATAAGAGAACTGCATAGGTGGTAGCGTATTTATGTGAACAACGCTTCCCACTGTTGTGGGGTTTTAAAAACTTTAAAAATATTTAAAAATAAATAAAAAATATTACTTTTTTTGACAGATAAAATGTAGAATACGTGGTATAATATCTCTGATGAAAAGGAGGTGATTATATATGTATTTAACATTAAAAACAACAAGTAAAAACATCTTAGTAAAAAAAGGAGTTTAGGAATTTAAAATATTTATCTCATATAGCCAAGAACTTAACTAATGAAGCTATATATAATATTAGACAATACTATTTTAATAAGAAAAAGTATTTAAGTTATAACGAAAAACTATAAAATGCTTAAAAAAATAGTGAGAACTATAAGAAATTAAATTCTAATATGGCTCAACAAATTCTAAAAAGAAGTAGACGGAAGCTTCAAATCATTCTTTGGACTTTTAAAAACTTGCTAAGAATGGTCAATATAAAGGGTAAAAGTAAAAATTACCTAATTATCTTGCTAAAGATGGATTTACAACTCTTGTTATAGGATTTGTTAGATTAAAAGATGGTATGCTGATAGTTCCTTATTCAAATTCATTTAGAAAGACACATAAGGAAATCGCAATAAAAACTATCACCAGTATTAAAAAGGCAAGAAGATAAAAGAGATTAGAATAATACCCAAACAACATTCTAGGTACTTTGAAATTCAATACATTTATAAGGTAGAAGAAGTTCAAAGGGAATTAAATAAAGAAAAATGCACTAGGAATTGATTTAGGTATAGACAATCTATGTACTTGTGTTACAAATACTGGAGCTTCATTCATAATAGATGGTAGAAAATTAAAAATCTATTAATCAATACTATAATAAGATAAATGCAAAAATTACAAAGTATAAAAAGATAAGCAAAAGATTGAGCGCACAACATTAAGGCAAAAGAGAATAACTAGAAAGAGAAATAATCGTATAAATGATTATCTTTCAAAAAGCGACAAGAACAATTGTAAATTATTGTCTTAATAATGATATAGGAAAAACTAGTTCTAGGATATAATGAAGATTTTTCAAAGAAATTCAAATATAGGAAGTATAAATAATCAAAAACTTTGTAAATATACCATATGGAAAAATTAAGAGGTAAATTAATATATCTATGTAAACTATATGGAATAGAATTTAAACTGCAAGAAGAAAGTTATACATCGAAAAGCAAGTTTCTTTGATGGAGATGAAATTCCAATATATGATAAAGAAAAATTCACAAAAAAATATATTCAGTGGAAAAAAAGAATAAAAAGAGGACTATATCAAACAAGCACAGGTAAACTCATAAATGCGGATTGTAATGGAGCATTAAATATATTAAGAAAAAAAGTAAAGTTGTGGATTTAAGTATCCTATATAATAGAGGTGAACTGAACACACCTAAAAGAATAAGGGTAGTGTAAAGCTATCAAACTTCTTAGAAAATTTTTGAATATTTTTAAAGATTTTAGAACCCTGCGACTTTAGTCGTGGGAGGTTCAGTGCGATACAAATATGATTGTTAATGGACTGAATAAAAATGGGTTGAAAAAATTTGGTGTTGAGGCGTATTGCTTGGTGGCGGATCCAGATGTGGCGAAAGAAGCGAAAGAAAGAGGAATTACACGTTCAATGGTTGGATTGGAAAGAGCATTAAAGGATCCTCAAACGAAAATTTTTCTAATTGGAAATGCACCGACAGCATTGTTCACATTACTTGAAAAAAATGGATAAAGAAGAGAAAAATATTCCAAAATTGATAGTTGGAGTGCCAGTTGGATTTGTGGGATGTCCTGAATCGAAGGCTGAGCTTTCAAAATATGATGTTCCATTTATTAGAACAAATGGGACAAAAGGTGGAAGCACAGTTGCAGTTGGTGTAATGCATGGGAATCCTTTATCAAATGTACGAAAGGGATAAATATTTTAATAATTAATCATAATTTTATGTGAAAAATTAATTAGTGTATTTAATAATATCTGAAAAACTTATTTCAATTTTTTTATATTTTAACAAAAAGATAGCAAAAAGTCTCCGACTTCTACAAGTGGGAGATGAATTGCTTTTTATTGAAAAAAAGGATATATCCATGATACAATTTTTTTGTATAAAATATCGAAGAGAAATCATTAATTATGAAATCTCTAAAGAAATAATTAAAAAATAATATTCAAAAATCAAAAAGGAGGTGTAATTTTATGAAATATAATTTAGCATTCAAATACAGGATTTATCCAAATAAGGAGCAAGAATTATTGATAAATAAGACTTTTTGGATGTGTTCGTTTTGTTTACAATACGATTTTATATATCGCTAATAAAAATTTATGAAGAAACTGGAAAAAAATAAAATAGTTACACCTGCCAGTTTAAAAAGTGAAAATCAATTTTTTTAAAAAGAAGTAGATAGTCTGGCACTTTCAAATGCTCAATTGAATGTAAGACGATCGTTTACGAATTTTTTTCAGAAGAGAGCGAAATTTCAAGGTTCAAATCTAAAAAAAGAATAATGTTAAAAAGTTATACAACAAATTGTGTGAACAATTCGATACGAATTGAGGAGAATAAATATTTGGTCTTGCCAAAAATTGAAAAAGAATAAAAATTAAAAATATCATAGAGAAATACCGAAAGGATTACAAGATAAAAATCAGTAACATTGACAAACAGTAATGGAAATTACTATGTTTCTGTTTTGACAGAATTTGAAAAAGAAATTCAAAAAAATGTCAAGTAGTGATAAAGTGATTGGACTTGATTTTTCAATGTCTGAATTATTTGTCAGTTCTGAAAACCAAAGGGCTGATTATCCAAGATATTTTAGGATGTTGGAGAAAAAAATTGAAAAAAATTACAGAAATCATTATCGAGAAAAAGTGAAATTTTTCTAAAAAAATTGGTATAAGCAAAAAAAGCGAAAATATCAAAAATTGCATGAATATATCAAGAATTGTCGAAGAGATTTTCTACATAAATTGTCGAAAAAATTGTCTGAAATATATAATGCTGTGGTTGTCGAGGATTTGAATATGAAAGGCATGAGCCAGGCATTAAATTTTGAAAAAAGTGTAGGAGATAATGGATGGGGAATGTTTTTGAGAATGCTTGAGTACAAGTTGATGTTTTTAGGAAAACAATTTTTGAAGATAAATAAATGGTTTCCATCATCGAAAAACTTGCAGTAAATGTGGAAATGTTAAAGAGAAACTGGAATTATCAGAAAGAAGTTATAAATGTGAGTGCTGCGGGATTGAAATTGATAGAGATTACAATGCGGCATTGAATATAAGAGGTGTTGGAAAAGAAATGTTGAAATATTAGGAAATAAAAAAACAGGGCAGGGACTGTCCGAAGAGCTTGGTAAATATATTTGACTAGCAAAAGCAGGTACTTCCCAAGAAGCTCCCGCTTCTAAAAGCGGGAGTAGTTCACTATAACTTTGGAGAAGTAAAAAATGGAAAATTATGTATATTTTAACGGTAGAAAATTGCGATATGGTTATACTACTGGGAGTTCAGCAACGGCAGCGACTAAAGCAGCATTGATACTTTTGCTGGGGAAAGTTGAAAAAATCGAAGAAGTTGAAATAGACGTTCCAGCAGGTAAGAGAATAAAAATTGGGATTAAATCTTTTGAAAAAGACGAAGGATTATGCGACGGCGACTGTTGTGAAAGATGGGGGAGATGATCCTGATGTGACACATGGTTTTGGAGATTGTTTCAAAAAGTAAGTTTTAGAAAAGATAATAAAATCAATATTTTTTTGGAGGAAAAAGGAGTTGGAAAAGTTACAAAAGTTGGACTTCCTGTAGAAATTGGGAAATCGGCGATTAATCCAACACCAATGAAAATGTTGACAAGTATTGTTGAGGAGTTTCTTCCAGAGGGAAAAAGGAGTTGATGTTGAAATCAGTGTGCCTTTTGGGTGAGGAAGTCGCTAAAAAAACAATGAATGCAAAAATTAGGGATTATCGGTGGAATCTCGATTCTTGGAACAATGGGAATTGTGCGACCAATGTCTGAAGAGTCATGGAAAGCCTCTTTGGCAATAGAATTGAAGCAAAATTTGACATATTTTAATACAAAGACAGCGATTTTTCTTTTTGGAAATCGTGGAAAAATGTTTTTTTGAGCAAGGAATTCCCTAAAAAGAGCTGAAGAAGGGGTTGTAATCAGTAACTTTGTTGGATATATGTTTGACAAAGCCTGTGAATATGAAGTTAAGAAAGTTTATTTTATTGGTGAATTGGGAAAATTTGTGAAAGTGGCAGGAGGAATTTTTCATACACACAGTCGAGTTTCTGATGCAAAAATGGAAATTTTAGCTGCAAACGCTTTATTAGTTGGCGAAAAGTTGGAAAATGTTTACAAAATTTTAGATTCTGAATACGACTGAAGAAGCTTCTGGATATATTGAAAAAAAGGAAGTTTTCAATTTACTAGCTGAAAAAGGCAAAGCAAAAAAATGTGAAGAACATTGCAGAAAAAAATGGCTGGGAGTTGGAAGTAGAAACGTTGATTTTATCAGCTGAGAAAAAAAGTTATTGGGCAAAGTAAGAACTTTTTTTAAAGAGTTCTAGTTTTTTTATTTTTTTAAAAGAAAAAAACATAATAAAAAAATTATAGTTTTTTTGAAAAAGAGGGAAAATGGAAAAAAATACAAATTTTAGGGCTTGGACCTGGAAATTTAGACTACACATTACCGATTGTTTTGAAGAAAAATTAAAGAATCGGAAGTAATTGTCGGGGAAAGCAGCATATTGAAAGTTTGGGAGAGTATGCGGAGAATAAGGAATATTGCTATATTTCAGCTGATTTGCAAAAAAAGTTCTGGATTTCATAAATGAGAATCGAAATAAAAAAAGATCTCTGTGATTGTGTCTGGAGATACTGGATTTTACAGTCTTCTAACTTTTTATGAAAAAAATATTTTTGAAAGTGAAGAGTTAGAAGTTGTGCCAGGAATTTCATCGGTTCAATATATGTTCGCAAAAAAATTTCAGAATATTGGTATGATGCTTGTATTGCCAGTGTTCATGGGGAAGGAATTCGATTTTGTGGAAAAAAATTAAATGAGTATGAAAAAAATTGGATTATTGACTGATTTTAAAGAAAAATACGCTACAAAAAAATTGCTCAAAAAAATTGTTAGAAAAATAATTTTTGAAGATGTGAAAATTTTTTTGTTGGGGAAAAATTTGTCTTATGAAAAATGAAAAAAATTTATCGTTTTAAGGCAAAAAGAGTTAGCAAATTATGAAGAGAAATTTGGAATGAATGTTGTGATTTTGAAAAAAATAAAAAAAGGTTAAAAAGTTTTTTTGTAATAAAAAAATAAGGTTTTTAACAAAAATAAAAAAATTAAATGCAAGAAATGGAGAAAAATGTATCATATAAAAAGATAAGGACTTTATTCGTGGAAAAGTTCCAATGACAAAGGAAGAGATAAGAGCGGTGAGTATTGCGAAAATGGAAATTTCTGATGAAGATGTGTGTATTGATATTGGTGGTGGAACTGGCTCTATAAGTATTGAAATGGCTAAATTTGCTAAAAAAATGGGCATGTTTACACGATTGAGCAAAAAAAGAGGAAGCCGTTGATTTAATAAAAACAAAAATATGGAAAAAAATTTGGGATAAAAAAATATGACTGTAATTTCTGGAAAAAGCACCAGAAGATTTACCACAAGGAATAACTTTTGATAAAGTGTTTATCGGTGGTTCAGGTGGAAATTTATCAGAAATTATCAATTATTCTTATGAAAAAATTTAAAAAGAAGGCGGAATAATCGCTTTGAACTTCATCGTTTTAGAAAAACACATTTGAAGCACTTGAATGCTTGAAAAAAATCAAAAATTTGAGGATATTGATATTTCTCAAATAATTGTGGCAAAAAAATAGAAAAAGTGAAGGATTTTAACATGATGATGTCAGAAAATCCAATTTATGTGATTTCTGCGAGAAAATAATATATAAAAACCACTTGTAAGATACTAAAAGGTGGTTTTTTTGAAAAATCTTTCATAGTTTTATCATAAATTTAAACTTTTATTAAATGGTGAAAGAACACTCGCAATTTTAGTTGTGAGATGAATTGCACGGAAATTTAGCATAAATAGAAAAATATTACTTTTTAATTTTTACTAACAAAAGGAGAAGTTTAAATTGGAATTAAGAAAAAAATAAAATCAATAAAACAAATTAGAAATATTTACAAATTATATCAAAAATTCATTTCCAAAAAGAGGAAAAAAAGCCATTTGGATTAATATTAATCGGAGTATTGAGAGGGAATTTTGAGGTCTTTTTCAATCGAGAAGAAAAAAACTGATGAAAAAAATAGAAATTCGTATGAGTTTAAAGGTTTAGCAATTGCATTGAAACATGAGGACTTGGTTTTTACTAGATTATTTGGCGATAACTGAAGAAGCTAGAAGCTATGGATACGGCTCTAAAACGCTATCTTTTTGAAGGAATATTACAAAAAAATTATCGTTTTTTTCTTGAGATTGAAAAATGCTGAGGATGAAAATGCTGAAAATTATGAAGAGCGTCAAAGTCGAAAGAAATTTTATTTGAAAAAAATGGATTTTTCGCCATTTCCTTTCAATGTTGACTTATTTGGAATTGAGATGGAAATTTTAGGATACAATTGTTCTTGCGAATTTTCAGAATATCTTGAACTTTACAAAAAATCAATTTGGTGGAATTATGAAAAAGAAAAATTTCAGAAAATATTTTTTTAGTGGAAAAAAATAATTAAAAAAATTGTTGTATTATCGAAATATTTGTATAACAAATATGGTATAATAGTTAAAAGTAATTTTTATGAAAAGTGATTGACAAATAGTTGTGATCTTGATAAGATTTTTTTGATTTTTAGAAAAGGAGGGAGCTATGAAATTTGAAATTAAATGGAAAAAGAGCTTATGAAAAAAATTGGAGAAGCAGATGGTTTTAGAATATTAGTTGATAAATTGTGGCCTAGAGGGTTAAAAAAAGGAAGATGCGAAAAATCGATTATTGGGCAAAAAAATTATTACGCCATCAGAAGGAATTAAGACAAAAATTATCATAAAGGAATTATCGATTTTGAAAAATTTTTTTCTGAAAAAAATATAGAAAAGAATTGGAAGAAAAATTCGGATTTTAAGGAATTTGAGGGTATAATATTGGAAGAGTTGAAGAAGGGAAATGTGACAATGGTTTATGCGAGTAGAACTCCAGAATTGAGTCATATTCCTGTATTAAAGGAATTTATTGAGGAAAAGTTGGGAAAAATAGTTGAAATTTAAAAAAGTATTTTGAGTGTTGCATAGAAAAAAAGTTTGAAAATAAAGAAGTTAAATAAAAAAATAAAGAGTAAATTTTTTTATTAAAAATAAGTAGGAGAATAAAAAAAGAAAGGAAAGTGAAATATGAAAAAAAGGTAAATTTTATGGTATTGGAGTAGGAGTAGGAGATCCTGAAAAATATAACGGTTAAAGCGACGAAAAAAATTGCATGAGGTGGATGTAATTGTATTGCCTGAGGCAAAAAAAGTGGAGAAGGAAGCACGGCTTTTTAATATTGTAAGAGAATATTTGAAACCTGGTGTAGAGCAAATGTTTTTGGAGTTTCCGATGATAAAAAGATGTGGAAGCGAGAAAAGTTTTTAGAAAAAAATAATGCTGATAAAGTAAGTGCTGAATTGGAAAAGGGGAAGAATGTGGCATTTTTTTGACAATTGGAGATCCGATGACTTATAGTACATATACTTATGTTTTGGAGCATATTGCAGATGATGTAGAAGTAGAGACGATTGCTGGAATAACTTCGTTTAATAGCATTGCGACTAGATTGAATGTGCCTTTGATGATTGGCGATGAAGATTTGAAAGTAGTGTCTGTCAATCGAAAAAAACTGATATTTACAAGGAAATTGAAAAATAATGATAATTTAGTTTTGATGAAAATAAGCAGAAATTTTGAGAAAAATTAAAAAGGCGATAATTGAAACAGGAAATAAAGAAAAATGCTGTAATTGTTTCAGATTGCGGGAAAGATAATGAAGTCGTTTATTGGGATATTGAGAGTGTGGAGGAAGTTCCTTATTTTTTTCGACGATGATATTGAAGAAGAAAGGAGTTAAGGAGTGGAAGAGATTTCTAGAAATACTTTAAGAAAAAAATAGAACTGTCAAAGTTTATAATTCCTCAAATTTTATTTTTTTGTATTTTATTTTTTTTGGTAGGAAAAATATGACTGGGATTATGGTTTTGATTTGCCATTTCGATTATTTTTTTTGGAGGAATGTTTTCAATAATAACGGGAATAATTTTTTTGGCGTAATGTTTTTATTTCATGGGAAAAAAATCGAAATATGAAAATGATAAAATTTTGAAATTGCCAATATTTTTTTATAATTTTATCAGTAGTATTATTATTTAGAATAGATATTATTGGAGTTATAAAAATTATGTTTTTTTTCAACGGATTATTCATTTTAGGAATATTTAGAAGTAAAAATAAAGATTAGAAGTTATTTGTCTAAAGTTTCTAAGATTATATTATGGTTTGTTACAATGTATTTTTTTTGATTCCTAGTTTTGCAATTTGTTTTGGAAGTTTTTGGGGTGAAAATCAAATTAATGTTTTAATACCATTAATTACTGCAAATATTTATTTTGGGTTTCTTATAAAAAGATATTTTAACGTTGAAGAAATAAAAAAATTATAAGAAAAATTGACAATACTAGGTTGTTTGATAATTGCATTTATATTTATTTTTTTATTGGTTTCAACTGGTATAAAGAAGATTATTATGTAATAATTTATACTTTTTCCTTATAAAGTTTTTGATGTATTTCAAAAGAAACTGAGGGTGGAATTATTGAAAAAAATTGGAATTGTAAAAAAACATTGAAATCAAGATATTTTTTTGTATGCACTGATTGTTAATGCAGGATTTTATTTAGGAACTTTGAAAAATAAATAATAAAAAAATAAAAAGGAGAAATTGTGTTAAAAACCAGATTGATGGAGATATTTAATAAGAAGTAGTTAAAATTGAAGAACTAAAAAGAAAGAAGGAATTATTATGAAAAAAATTTTTATTTATTTTGTCATTTATAGTGGCAATTCAAGGAATGGCAGAAACGATTGTAAAAAGGAACTTACGATACCAAAAAAAGAAGAGATATGTAGAATTGAGTCAAGATTTTTGTCAAAGAAATTAAATTAGATTATATATTGCCAAGTGATAAAAAAAGATTTGGTGACTTACAAAAACTGAAAATTTTGATATTGTAGTAAGAAAAAAAGTGATTTGTTGGAATTATATAATAAAAAAATAGAGATAAAAAAAGAAAAAAATATAAAAGATAGTATTTCGGATAAAGATAAAAAAATTGGATTATGTTCGTAATTATATTGCTGAATTAGTGGAAAAACGATAGAGCGACTATTTATGAAAGAAAAAAACAAAAAAAGAAATAAAAAAATATTGTAAAGATAAAAATATAATAACAATACTTATTATGATGCTGGAAGAGGTTCAAATTACGATGGTTATAAATTTTATACAGACAAAAAGTTTGTCACAGGAAATCATGAAATTTGATATTATAACACAATTTGGAGTTGCACTTCACAGCAGTTTGGGAGATAATCCATATAATAGGGAATTGACAGAAAAGGAAAAAAAGAATACAGAGAAAAAAATGGAAATCATTTTGAAGAATTAAAGGCACTGTATAAGAAAGCGGTTCAAAAATCCGAATATGGAACAAAAAAATTAGTTATTAGTAAAAAAATATTTGATAAGTTATTTTTTTGAAATTAATATAAATGGGGGAAAAATGAGTAAAAATTGAAAAAAAGGAATTGAGAGTAATATGAGAAAAAAACTTTTAAAAAGAATTGTAAAAAAATTGACAAAAGAGTATGAAAAAAAGGCTTTTCGAGATCTAATTTACAAAAATATGAGGCAATTTTTATTTAAAGTATCAATTTGCCAGACACTGTCTGGCAAATTAAACTAGTCTCATTATTGTGAGATTTTTGAGTATATCCGATGATAAAGAAAAGAGCATTTTATGAGAGAATAATAATTTATAATTTGATGAAAAAAACAAATAACGGAAAAAGAGAAAAAAATGTTAGAAATAAAAAAAGAAAAAAATTTATGATGATAAGGATTGGTATGAAGAATACATTCAAGTTTTAAAAAGACGGGAAAAGAAATTCATTATGGTGAAAGTTTTGATTTGCCAAAAATATGAAAAATGGAAATTATATATTTTATTTAAATTATGGAAACATAGAATATTACAAATTTTTTTAAAAATTTATTTGAAAAAAATGGAAAGATAAAATTTATTTTATTCCGAAGTATAATTTTTGTGATGAGAAGGTATATGGATATTCACCGTTGGAATTTTTGGAGAATGATATAAAAAAATTTTTAGAGAACAAGGAAGAAATTAATAAAATTAAGAAATTGACAATAAAGGATATTTTGTGTGAATGGGCATGTAATAGTCAGTTTAGAGAATTTTTGCAATAGTTTTTGAAGATTATCAGAAAAAAATTGGTTAATGAAATTTATTTTGTAGATAACGAGATAATTAATAACGATATTTCAGGAAAAATTTGAAAAAGATTTTTTTGGAATGAAAAAAATAAAAAAATAGAAAAAAATAAATGTTGAAGAAGTTGAAAAAAACTTAATAAAAATATCCATTTATCTTGAAAATGGGAAAGTCTGGGAAGCATTTTTTTTAAGAAGGATAAAAAAATATATTTGAATACAGAAATATCAGTAAGTTTTGAAATAAATGAAATATTATAAAAAAATAAAAAAATTAATTCAAAAAAAGAAGGGGATAATTTATGAAAAAAAGTATACTTCATAGGAGCAGGGCCTGGAGATCCTGAATTAATAACAGTAAAAGGGCAAAGAATCGTAAAGGAAGCAGATGTAATAATTTATGCTGGCTCATTAGTTCCAAAAGAGGTTATTGATTGTCATAAGGATGGAGCTGAAATTTATAATTCTGCTTCAATGAACTTGGATGAAGTGATGGAAGTTACGATAAAGGCACAGAAAAATGGGAAACTGGTAGCAAGGGTTCACACTGGGGATCCGAGCATTTATGGTGCAATAAGGGAACAAATGGATATTCTGGATGAATATGGAATTGAATATGAAGTAATTCCAGGAGTAAGTTCATTTGTAGCTGCTGCTGCTGCAATAAAAAAAGAATTTACTTTGCCTGATGTGAGTCAGACAATAATTTGTACAAGACTGGAAGGAAGAACTCCAGTACCAGAAACAGAAAGTCTAGAAAGCCTAGCTTCACATAAATGTTCAATGGCAATATTCTTGTCTGTACAAATGATTGATGAAGTTGTAAAAAGACTATTAAAACATTATGATAAAACAACGCCAATTGCAATTGTTCAAAGAGCAACTTGGGAAGATCAGAAAATTGTTATGGGAACATTAGAAAACATTGCTGAACTTGTGAAAAAGGAAAAAAATCACAAAAAAACGGCACAAATTCTTGTAGGAAACTTTATGGGGAACGAATATTCTAAGTCTAAACTTTATGACAAGGCATTTTCACATGAATTTAGAAAAGGAATTAAGGAATAATGAAAAAAACTAATAACAATAATTTTATTTATATTTTCTATGCAAATTTTTTTGCAGGGCAGTATCAAGTAATAAAAGCAAAAAAATGTTACTTTGTCAAGAGAGCAGATTGATTTGGAGAATAAGAAAAATTGAAGAAACAGTGAGTAAATATCCTAAGAAAGTATTACAAGAAATGATTTCATATTATTTTTTTCTGTATCAAATAAAGTAAATAATGAAATGAGCAAAGAAGAAAAAAAGAGGATGCAATTGCTATTAAAAAGAATTTTTCTAGTTTTTCTGAAATATTTAACAATTCAAAAATTTAATATAAAAAAACTGTAAAATATTTATCAAATAGAAAGGTTTCTGTTACTTATGAAGTAGTTATTTTTTTGATTTGGATAAAAATTTTTAGATGAAAAAAAGAAATTAAAAAGATTTTTTTAAAAAAATATGGATATGAAATGAAAGACGATGAAGATTTTTTTAAGTCCTTTCAGAAGTAAAAAAACGGAAAGATATAATAAAATGAAATGTTAAGAGAAGAAGTGCGAAATCCTAAAAAAATTATATGACGGATAAAGTAACGAATGAATTAAATAAAATCGGGAATGAGTGGAAGTTTAAAGATGTTGAAAAAAATTTGAAGAGATGTTAAATAAAAATGAAGTGATAAAAATACTATTTATTACCTAGGGATTTAAAAAAATATGAAAAATTATAAAACTTGAAAAATCAGAAAAAAATGATTCTTTTTGAAGCAGAATGTTTTTTTGCATATTGGAGAAGCAAAAGAAGATAAAAAAATTATGTGGCATTTGATTTGAGAAGGGAAGATGATCCGCTATATAGCTGTTTTTTTATTATGCTTTTTGAAAAGGAAAGGGGAGATAAAATTTTTTTCATTGTTTTGATGGACAGGATTATTCGTGGAAATGTTTTGAAAAATGAAGTTACGAATGATGAAAAAAATTGAAAAAAATGAAATTTTAGGAAATTATGATATTTTTGAGAAATAGCACAATTAGGTATTTGAAAGAAATAATTCATAAAAAAATAAAGTTGATTTTTTTCAAAAAAATTAATTGAACTTCTTGAGAAAAATAAAAAGTGGGAGAAAAAAATAAACAAGAAGGAATTTCGGATAGAACTGAAAAAAAGTTGGACTGTATAAATCAATTTGGAAAGAAAAAAACAGAAATTTTTTTGATGATGTTGTAAAAACGGGAAATTGGTTTTGAGAAGATAATAAAATTTATTGAAAAAAATAATGTGAATAGGATTGTATTTGATAATAACGAGTTTTTTTAGAAAATGAAGAAATAGGAAAAATTTATTAAAGAATATACAATTGTAGAATTTCGTGATTTTTAAGCCAATTAAAGATTTTTGATATGATAAAAAAATGACTTTGGAAGAATGGAATAATCTCAAGAAATGGAAAAAAATTGGAAGTAGAAAAATAATATTATTGAAATTGAAGAAAAAGATTTTTGAAAAAAAGATGTTTCGATTTACAGGTTAAATGGGAGAAAAAAATAAATGCAAAAAAATAGAAGTTACAGATTTTGTGGAAATAAAAAAATAATTTTTTTCGTTATTTTAATAAATGGTTTAGTAAGGGAAAAAGATAAGAACTTAAGAGAAAAAGCAGTTATAAAAAGGTGTTATACGAGATGGAAGAAGGTTTTTATAACTGGATTTTTTTGGATAAAAAAATAATAAGATTGTTGCAAGAGAAGAATATGATGAGTTTGGGAAAAAAAGTAAAAAAATTTAAAAAGTAATTTGAAATAATAAAAAAATAACATAATTAGAAAACTAAATGAAAAGTTCAAAAAAAGTTTAATAATTATGTTTTTTTATGCTCTATTATCAAAAATATCTTTGCCACATTTGCAATTTCAATCGTGAAATCGGACCTACAAGCAATAATTGTAACGGCAAAGCAGCTATAAAGTTCATTCCCAAGCTGTAAAAATATGCACTTACAATATTTTCTGGCAATTCAGGACGCATTAACAGACCGAAAACTGACATAAAAGTCACCATTCCAGTAACCAGTGAACTACTCCCGCTTTTAGAAGCGGGAGCTTCTTGGGAAGTACCTGCTTTTGCTAGCCAAATATATTTACCAAGCTCTTCGGACAGTCCCTGCCCTGTTTTTTTTATTTTTCTAATATTCCATTATTTCTTTTCCAACATTTCTTATATTCAATGCAGCATTGTAATCTCTATCAATTTCAATTCCACAGCACTTACATTTATAACTTCTTTCTGATAATTTCAGTTCCTCTTTAACATTTCCACATTTACTACAAGTTTTCGATGACGGAAACCACTTATCTATCTTCAAAAATTGTTTCCCTAAAAACATCAGTTTATACTCAACCATACTCAAAAACATTCCCCATCCATTATCTCCTACACTTTTCCCAAAATTTAATGCCTGGCTCATCCCTTTCATATTCAAATCCTCAACAACCACAGCATTATAATCTTCAGACAATTTTTTTCGATAATTTATGCAAAAAATCTCTTCGGCAATTTTTGATATACTCATGCAATTTTGATATTTTCGCTTTTTGCTTATACCAATTTTTAGAAAATTTCACTTTTCTTGACAATGACTTTTGTAATTTTTTCAATTTTTTCTCCAATATCCTAAAATATTTTTGGATAATCAGCTCTTTGGTTTTCAGAACTGACAAATAATTCAGGCATTGAAAAAAATCAACTCCAATCACTTTATCATTACTTGGATTTTTTTGAATTTCTTTTTTTCAAATTCCGTCAAAAATAGAAACATAATAATTTCCATTACTATTTATCAATGTTACTGACTTTATCTTGTAATCCTTTGGTATTTCTCTATGATATTTCAATTTCACTCTTTTCAATTTTGGCAAAAATCAAATATTTGTTTTCCTCAATTCGTATTGAATTATTCACACAATTTGTCGTGTAACTTTTAACACTTTTCTTTTTAGATTTGAACTTTGGAAACTTTGCTCTCTTTTGAAAGAAATTCGTAAACGATCGTTTTACATTCAATTGAGCATTTGAAAGTGCCAGACTGTCCACTTCTTTTTAAAAAATTGATTTTCACTTTTCAAACTGGCAGGTGTAATTATTTTATTTTTTTCCCAGTTTCTTCATAAAATTTATTCGCAGTATATAAAATCGTATTGTAAACAAAACGAACACATCCAAAAAGTCTTGTTTATCAACAATTCTTGATCTTTATTTGGATAAATTCTGTATTTGAATGCTAAATTATATTTCATAAATTACACCTCCTTTCGATTTTGAATATTATTTTTTTAATTATTTCTTTAGAGATTTTATCATTATTTATACAAAAATTGTATCATAAGAGTATCCTTTTTTTCAATTTTTTTACAAAAAAAGCAATTTATCTCCCACTTATAGAATTCGGATACTTCTTGCTATCTTTTTGTTAAAAATTTTTCTAACACTATTCTAAATCAACATAACTATATGGTATAATATTTTTATAAATAAAAATAAAAAAAGGAGATAAAAAGTGATTACAACATTATGTTATTTAGAAAAAGATGAAAAAAATATCTAATGCTACATAGAACTAAAAAAAGAAAAAAATGATATAAATAAAGGAAAATGGCTAGGAATTGGTGGGAAATTGGAATTTGGGGAAACACCTGAAGAGTGCTTAAAAAGAGAAGTTCAAGAGGAAACTGGCTACAAATTGAATAGTTATAAATTTCGTGGACTTGTGATTTTTAATTACAACGATGATGAGTCGCTATTTATGTATCTTTACACAAGTTCGAATTTTTTTCAGGAAATCAGCATGAATGTGATGAAGGCAACTTAAAAATGGATTCCCAAAAAAAGAAATTTTTGATTTAAAAATTGTGGGAAGGCGACAAAATATTTTTTTAGAATTATTATTTAAAAAAATACATCATTTTTTTATTTAACTTTAAATTATGAAAAACGATAATTTATTGAGTTCAAAAATTAGAATTTAAAGAAAAAAATATAGTTGCTTTGAAGTTTTTATTCCAGAAAATTATGTGGAAAAAAATTGTGGAAAAACTTACAAAAAAATACAATCTTTTGACAGAAGGATTTTATGCAGATGTTTATTCTACAATTGATGGAATTGGACATTGGAAAAACTTTTGGGAAGGAGGGAATCCTTTTGATGGAGAAGTTGGAAAAAGCCAGTGTTGCCAATGAAAAAAATTATGAAATTTAGAGTGAAAAAAAGATTTTCAAGAGTTAGCGTATTATTTGATTAAGGAGGTTCATCCTTATGAAACGCCTGTGATTAATGTATTTGAGATGGAAGTGTAGAAAAATTTTTAGGAAGGGTTGAAAAAAATATGAAGAAGAATTTTTATTAAAAATGTTTGTTTTGATATTTTTTTAATTAGTAATTTGATTTTTTTCAGAAAAATAAAAAAATTAAATGAAAAATTACGGAATAGAAGATGGAGAAGTTTATTACATAAATAGAAAAAAATTGAGGGAGCTGATGCAAAGACTTTTTGAAGTTTTTTTGAAGATGGTGAGTATGCAAAAGATAAGAATAATGTTTATTATGAAGAAAATGTTCTTAATGAAGCAGATCCTAAAAAGCTTTAAATTATTGACAAAAAAATTAGTTACGGATTGAGTAAAGATAAAAAAATAATCTTTATTTTTTTGGGAGAATAAGGTAAATAATATAGATGTAAAAAAACTCTTGAAATAATGACAGATGAATTTTCAATTTATTTAAAAAGATAAAAAAACGGAGTGTATATTTTATTTTCATATAATGGAGGAGTTCCTGTCGATTTAGATAATGTGATAATGTCTCCAAAAATTTTTAAAAAAATGTTGACAAACAAACTTTTTCAACTAATTAGTGGAGGGTATTCAAAAAGATAAGAATAGTGTTTATTATATTGGTAAAAAAATAGATGGAGTAGTTCCCCAAAAACGTTAAAAATTTTTAAAAAGATTATATTTTTTTATAGATGGAAAAAAATGTGTATCTTTATGGAGAAAAAAAGAGGATATAGATTTACAAACATTAAAAATTTTTTTTGATGATGATTCCAGTTATTTTTTTGACAAAAAAATAATATTTATTTTCAAGGAGATAAACTGGAAAAATGCTGATTTTGAAAGTTTTTAAAAATAATGGAATCAAATTTTTTTCAAAAAGATAAAAAAATAATGTTTATGAAGGAAATGAAAAAAATAGATGGAGCAGACGCAAAAAACTTTTTGAAGTAATTGATACTTATGCAGGATTTGCGAGAGACAAAAAAATTATTTGTATCATTTAAATGAAAGAATAAAAAAATTCCGATCCGTATACTTTTGAAAGAGTAAATGAACATTTAGTAAGAGATAAAAATCAATTTTATTCTAATGACGGAACAGTTTTAAATGTGGATGGAAAAAAAGTTTTCAAATAGTAAAAGATTATGAAAAAGATTATTTTATGTATGCAAAAAGATAAAAAAATAAAGCATATTATATAAATTTTGTGGCTGGAAAAAGATGAAATGGTAAAAGAGTTAAAAAGGATTAAATCCTAAAAAAATTTTAAAGTGCTAAATCGTTATTATACAAAAAGACGATAAAAAAAGTTTATTTTTAGTAAAGAATATGCGGATATACAAGAACTTCAAAAATGTAGATGTGAAATCATTTGAAGCGTTGCATTTTGAAAAATATAGAGAATAAAGATGATTTTTGGAAAAAGATAAAAAAATAAAGTTTATTTGTTTGGTCTTGAATTAAAAAGATGTAAAACCTGAAAAAAATTTCAAGTTATGAAAGAGCCAATAACAGAAAAAAATTATATATGTTCGAGATGAAAAATAATTTGTTCGTAATTTTTTTATGATTATTTTTTTCAGGATTTAATTTTTGTAGAGTCTAAAAAAATTGAAAATGTAGATTTTAAAAACACTCAAGTGGAAATCAGCAAGAGAAATGGAAGATAAAAAAATGGAAAAATATATGGTGAACAGCGCGTAATTGATGAAGATAAAATAGAAATTAAATTTATAAAGAAATAGGAGAAAAAAATGAAAAAGAATACTTTTATTACTAACATTATTATGTATTATAAATTTGGATTTAAGTGCTTTTAACAATGAAAGAGAAAATTCAGCAGGATTTATCAAAAGTTGGAGTGAAACAGGAAATTATTGATGAAACTATTACCTTTGATAGACTTTATGCAATGGATGATTCTGATTTACCACTTGATATAGGAGAAATAATAGGTATTTTTTTGAAAGAATTCATGAAAAAGATGAAAGAAATTATGTGGCTGCTAAAAAAAGGTTTTTACAATTTTATGGGAGAGGTATCAGTTATCGTATAAGAGAAGATTATGATGAAAAAATAAAAAATTCCGAAAATGAAGAAGAAAAAAAGCTGTATGAAGAAGAAGGGGAAACATTGAAAAAAGATCTTACTGTCTACAAAAAAATATTATGATGCATTTATGAAATATAATCCATATGAATACGAAAAAAATTATTGACTTCATACGAATATTACACAATTATAAATAATGAGAAAAAAAGCTGAAGAAATCAAGAAAAATTGTAAAAGAAAAAAATATAAAAAAACACGATAATTGATAAAAATGCTTCCTAATGATGAATTGAGAGATGGAATAACGAAATACTATAATTTAGGTAGATTGGTTGAAAAAAAGGTAAATGAGGAATTAAAATTTATCGAAAAACGACACAACAAAAAGAAAAAAATATCGAATATCAGATGAAGAAATTTATAATTTGAAGTTACAGTATTATATGGCAAAAAAATCTGGACTTATTTATATTCTGTCGATAGGGAAAAAAAGGGATTGAAATTGCGATTAATGAACTCGACGGAATAAAGGCAGATGAAAAATGCTAAAGAGTATAATTTTAGGCTTGAAAATGGAATAATGCACTGGCTTTTTGATGATAGGAAGCGGAGATAAGACTTATGGAAAAAAACTTTTTAATATGAAAATGGAAAAAAAGATCAACTAAAATGTACAAATGGGCTAATAATGAAGAAGATAGACTAAGAGAAAAAAATATCCTGAATTATTTAAAAACAGAAAAAGGAGGATGGAGACAATGCCGAATGGGAGGATGAAATTGAAAAATTAAAAAAATTTTTTTGTTAAATATTGCAACGGTATTATTTCTTTTAATAAGTTTTAGTGTAAATGCCTTGACTATGAGAGAAAAAAATTCAGCAGGATTTATCAAAAAAATAGGACTAAATAACAAAATTATTTTAGAAACTGAGGATTTATATATTGAATATTTTTGAATCAGATTTTAGGATTTTTAGATGAAGAAGTAAAAAGATAAAAATAGAAAAAAATTGCTGAAAAGAGATGAGAGAAATTTTTATTTATCAGAAATTTTTACTTAACCATTATTCAATGTCAAAAAGAACTTTCAGAAGATAAAAAAATAGTAAAAAGAAATATTCAAAAAAATATTTTGACTTATAAAAAAATATAGCTTCTATGATTATCTAAAAATATTATTATGAAAAATCTTTCTCCAAGTTATAATAAAAAGTATTTATCAAAAAAATGAAGCAGGAATATTCAGGAACAATTTTTTTGAAAAAAATTGCTAGAATTTGGGAAAAAAATCAGTGGAAAAAAAGAAATTGAAAAAGACGGGACTAACAGAAGAAGAAAGCAGATTAATTGAAGAAATTTTTTTGTTGAAATTGATAAAAAAAGGAAATTCAGGAGCAATTTAGATTATCAGAAGAAGAAATTTTCAATTTAAAAACTAGAAATACAGTTGGTAAAAATTGAAAATTATTTTTTTACAAAAAAAGAATATGAAAAAAAGGAATTGACTACTATTTGAGCATAGCAAATGTGGAAAAAGGAAAAATTTAAAAAAAGTATGCTTTGTTTAACCAGGAAGTGATGTGGTTTGTTGTGGCTTCAAATGTTGGAAATCTGGAAACATTTGAAAAAGGCAAAAAGAAAAAAATAAATAAACTTGAAGCATTGGAAATATATAGAAAAAAATTAAATATTAACAGATAGTATGGTAATATAAAGTAGTAATTTCAATTATTAAAATAAAACGGAAGTGTGAAATGGCAACACATAATTTATTATTTAAAAAAATTTGGAAGAATTAAAAAAATAAAAGGTGTCGGAAAAAAACAAAAAAATTTTATGGCTGGAAAAAGATGAAATAGTAAAAAGAGTTAAAAAGGATTAAATCCTAAAAAAATTTTTAAAAGTGCTAAATCGTTATTATACAAAAAGACGATAAAAAAAGTTTATTTTAGTAAAGAATATGCGGATATACAAGAACTTCAAAAATGTAGATGTGAAATCATTTGAAGCATTGCATTTTGAAAAATATAGAGAATAAAGATGATTTTGGAAAAAGATAAAAAAATAAAGTTTATTTGTTTGGTCTTGAATTAAAAGATATAAAAACCTGAAAAAAATTTCAAGTTATGAAAGAGCCAATAACGGAAAAAAATTATATATGTTCGAGATGAAAAATAATTTGTTTGTAATTTTTTTATGATTATTTTTTTCAGGCTTTAATTTTTGTAGAGTCTAAAAAAATTGAAAATGTAGATTTTTAAAAACACTCAAGTGGAAATCAGCAAGAGAACTGGAAGATAAAAAAATGGGAAATATATTGTGAATGGCAGTGTAATTGATGAAGATAAAAATAGGAATTGAATTTATAAAAAAATAGAAAAAAAGGAGAAAAATTTTTATGAAAAAAATTAATTTGTGTAATTACAATTTTTTTAGCAACAAGTTTAGGAGCAAATGCATACACGCTTAGGGAATATGTTCAGGAAACGCTTTCTAAAAAAGGAGTAAAACAAAGTATAATTGATGAAACATCAGACTTTCTATTAGATTCAAGAGGTGAATTATCAATTATTCCGCAGAAAGATGAAATTGATGAATTGATTAACAAGGCAGAAGTATTGCTGAAAAAAAGATAAAAAAATAATGTTTTAGTTAGACAATACTTAATAACATTGTATTTAAAAAAAGGTGGGGATAAAAAAATATTTTAAAAAGCACAAAAAAATAGGTGAAGAAAAATTTACAAGATAAGGAAATTACTGACTTTGAAAAAAATGGAGTCTGGCAGGTCTCTATTATTATCAAATTGGTCAAAAGGAAAAAAAGCTCAAGTATATTTTTAATAAAATTAAACAAAAAAATATAAAGATAAACCAGCTGTTTATGATCTAATTGAAATTACGACTATGGAAATTGATATTCATGGTAAGAGCAAGAATTTTCAGGAATTACTTAATCAATCATTGGAAAATGAGAAAAAAATGAAGGAAATAAAGGAAATTACCGATAAGCAAATGAAAAAAATAGTAGTCGTTAAAGATTTTTTTCAGTCAGAAGAAAAATAAAAGAGAATTTAAAAATCGTAGACGAGTTAGTTTACGGATTTGATTTAACGTTAAATTTTTTTCAAAAAAATTAATGAAATATTAGAGAATTATTCGGAAGATTCAAGTGAAGAAAAAAACAGAAGTTATAAAAAAAGCGATTGATTATTATTTGAGAAATATTGCAAACAATGAGAAAAATGACAGAAGATTCAATAAAGTATAATATTATTCTAGAAAAATATGTACTTGAAAAATAATGAGGATGGTGGCATCGTTTGATGAAAAAGAAAGCGAAGAGTTTTTTTAAATAAATTAGAAAAAAAGTAAGCTTTTATGAAGTTATGAGAAAAATTAGAAGAATAAGTTCAAATAAAAAAAGTTAAAAATTTAGTGATTAGGAGAGATAAAAAAATGAGAACAGCAGTATATTGCGTAAGCAAAAAAACGGATACGAAACATGTTTAAAAAAATAAGAAACAATGTTTATAAAAAAATTTGCATATTTATGTGTCACAAAGAGTGGCAAATATGCTTAATCTTGAAAGTGAAAAATATGGAAAAATTTGTTTGTGATAAATGAGCGAGTGCCAATTTTATTAGAAAAAAACATTTGATAAATATGATTTACATATTTTCGTTGCAAAGAACTGGAGCAGTTGTGAGAATTATTGGAAGGGAAATTTAAAAAGCAAGGACACAGACCCAGCTGTTATTACAGTTGATGACCACGCTAATTTTGTGATTTCATTGCTTTCAGGACATCTTGGCGGTGCAAATGAAGAATGTAAAAAAATTGCAAATGGGAATCGGAGCAATCCCAGTAATTACAACAGCTTCTGATGTCGGTGGAAAAAAATTGCAGTTGACACATTGTCACAAAAAAATTAAAAGCAAAAATTGGAAAGTTTGGACGATGCCAAGAGAGTGACTTCGCTTATCGTAAATGGAGAAAATGTGAGCATTCATTTGCCAAAAAAATATCGTAGAAAAATGACAAAAAAATTGTGCTGGAGCAATAATTGTTTCAAATAGAAAAAAATATCGAAATTTCTAAAATTATTCCAAAAAAATATTATTCTCGGAATCGGCTGTAAAAGAAATACAACAAAAGAAAAAAATCATCGAAAAAAATAAATTACGTAATGGAAACTCAAAATTTAGAAATGGATCTCGATAAAAAAAGTCGCATCCGCTTGGGTAAAAATCTGATGAAATTGGACTTTTTAGAAGCAATGACGGAATTAAATATTCCAATAGAATTTTTTTGAAAAAGAAAAAAATTTTTGGAAGTAGAAGATTTAGTCGAAGAGCGTTCAGAATTTGTAAAAAAATCAAATTGGAGTGTACGGCGTTTCCGAGCCTTGTGCGTACTTAGCTTCAAGCAGAAAAGGAAATTTTTTTTGGTAAAAAAAGTTAAGATGGAAGGGATTACAATTTCGATTTTTTTGAAGAGGAAATGTAGAATAAAAAAATTTAAATTTAGTAGCTTTAATAACGAAAGAAAAAAATCCAGCAAGATTTATTAAAAAGTAGGTGTGAAACAGGGATAACTGATGAAACTGTGAAATTGGATAAGAAATTTGCAGAAGAATTTGTAGTAGAAAAATGAAGATGGGAAAAATGAAAAAAATTTATATTAGATTTTTTTGGAAGATATTTTTTTCGAGTAAATTTTTTTCAGAAAAAGACAATAAAAGTTGAGAGAAAAAAATTTTTATTTTTCTATATTTTGAAAAAAATATGCTATAATTTTGACAAAGAAAAAAATAAAAGATAAAGTGAGGAGAGTTTATGAAAAAAATTATTATTTGTATTGATGTTGGCAGTAATGGGAAATGCATTTGCAGGGACGACAGTGCAAAAAATCGGAATACATCGATGAATATGGTATTGGGAAGTGAGAAAAATTAAAATTGAAAATGCCTTTCAAAAAGATATGGAAAAATATTAAGAAAAATAGTTGAAAATCAGACTTTAGCGGAAGTGATTAAATATTCTTTTAGTAATAATGCAGATTTATTATTTGACAAAGATTATAAAATTAGTGATTTAAATAAAAAAAGATATTGGAAAAAAATTTTTCTAAAGGATGTTCTGATATTTATTTGAAAAAAATATGAAATTAAGATTTGCTGTTAAAAAAATATTAAATCTATTGATAATAAAAAAATGTTGAAGTAGTGTATGATATAAAAAAATGAAGGATTTCGATAAGGCATTGGAGGGAACAGAAAAAAATTTTTGAAGAAAATGTTAGGACTAATGTTTTAAAGAAATCAGGTTATAAAAAGTGAAGATGAAATAGAAGCTTTTAATGGTAAAAAAATGGAAATGAATCAGAAAAAAAGTACGGATTTATGACATTATGGTAGATGAAATTTTTGGATATTATGGGAAAAAGCCTTGGAAAAATACAAGTTTAGAAACAGTAATTTCAGCAAATGAAAAAAAGCAGTATTGACTGAAGTAAACGGACAATGGGAATTAAGTGAACTAAAGTAAAAAAATTTAATTTATTAAAAAAATTTTTTTGAAAAATATGGTATAATATTAATAGAAAGATAAAAAAATATTAAGGAGAAGAGCATGAAAAAAATTATTATTTTTTTAATTATGATGATTGTTGCAGGAAATGCTTTTACAGCAGGAACACAGGCAAATGAGGATATGGCAATAAAAAGAGCACTTCAAAGCAGGCTGAATTCATTTTTTTCTTCACAATTGTAAATGAAGGAATAAGAGATAATGAAAGAAATCTTGAAAAAGGAAGCATACAGCAAATTGTTTAAAAAAAGGATTATATTATCAGTAATTCTTTGAAAAGAGAGATTGTGGAAAAAAATATGCAAGGGAAATTTCAAGAATTACAGCAGATGAAACAAAGTTAAAATTTGATGTGAAACAAATAGATTATCTTTCAAATGGTGAGGCAGAAGTAGTTTATGATATAAAATCCAAAAAGTTTGAAAAAGTGTTCCAGATATGCTGGAAGTAGATGATGAAACAGAAAGAAGAATTTTAGAAAGAGCCAAGATGACCGAAAGTGAATTAGAAGCAATTATGAAGGAAAGAGGAAATGAGCCTGCTAAACGAAATTATTATAATGTTGCAATTGAAGAAAGAATAAACATGTATGAAAAAAAGAAGCTAAGAAAGTTACTGATGAAGAGGTAATATTACAAGATTTGCCAGCATTGATGGTAAAAAGTAGATGGAAAAATGGGAATCAGAGAATTTGGAAAAAGGCACTAAAAAGGAATTAAAGAATAAAGAAGTTTTTTTCCATATATTTCAGTTTTTTTGAAAAATTACATAGTAGGAATGATCGTTTGATAAGAGATTTTTGATGTATCATTTTTACTATGTTTTTTTATATATTTTTTTCTGTGCTTGATTATACAATACACTCGATGTTAAAAATATTGAAAAAAATTATAAAAAAAGTGTTGACAAAATCAATTTTTTTGTATAATAATTAATGTCCGTAAAGGATAAAAAAATATGAAGATGTTGTTGGGCTGTCGCCAAGCGGTAAGGCACTGGACTTTGACTCCAGCATGCAATGGTTCGAATCCATTCAGCCCAGCCATTTAAAAAAATAAATTATGATATTATATATACTACTAGGATTTAGTAGTTTTTTTGCTTAAAAAAATTATAATTTAATATTTATTTTTTTTGATTTTCTTGAATATAAGTATTTTAAACAAAAACTATAAAATTTATTAATTTTTGCCGTTGAAAAATTCAAAAAATGTGGTATACTCAAAATGTAAGAAATAATATATATTAATATATATTAAAAATTTTTAGGAGGTATTATTAAAATGGCAGTTAAAGTAGCAATTAATGGATTTGGAAGAATCGGAAGATTAGCATTAAGATTAATGTCAGAACAAACAGACAAATTTGAAGTAGTGGCAATTAATGATTTAACAGATGCTAAAATGTTAGCTCACTTATTCAAATACGATTCATCTCAAGGAAGATTCAACGGAACTATTGAAGTTAAAGAAGGAGCTTTCGTAGTAAACGGAAACGAAATTAAAGTTTTCGCAGAAGCTGATCCTGAAAAATTACCTTGGGGAGATTTAGGAGTAGACGTAGTATTAGAAGCAACAGGTTTCTTTGCAACTAAAGAAAAAGCTGAAAAACACGTAAAAGCAGGAGCTAAAAAAGTAGTTATTACTGCACCTGGTGGAAATGACGTTAAAAACAGTAGTTTACAACGTAAACCACGAAATCTTAGATGGTTCAGAAACAGTTATTTCAGGAGCTTCTTGTACAACTAACTGTTTAGCACCAATGGCTAAAGCATTAAATGACAAATTTGGAATCGTAACTGGAACAATGACAACTATCCACGCTTACACAGGAGACCAAAATACATTAGATGCACCACACAGAAAAGGTGACTTAAGAAGAGCAAGAGCTGCTGCAGTAAATATCGTACCTAACTCAACAGGAGCTGCAAAAGCAATTGGATTAGTAGTACCTGAATTAAACGGAAAATTAGATGGAGCTGCTCAAAGAGTACCTGTTCCAACTGGTTCATTAACTGAATTGGTATCTATCTTAAACAAAAAAGTAACTGTTGATGAAGTAAATGCAGCTATGAAAGAAGCAGCTAACGAATCATTCGGATATACTGAAGAACCATTAGTATCTTCTGACATTGTTGGAATTCACTTTGGATCATTATTTGATGCAACTCAAACTAAAATTGTTCAAAATGGAGATGCTCAATTAGTTAAAACAGTATCTTGGTATGACAACGAAATGTCTTATACTTCTCAATTAATCAGAACTTTAGGATACTTCGCAAGCAAAAATTGCTAAATAATTGATTTAATTAAATTCTAAAAAGATCAACTTTAGGAAATCGGCTAGAAATAGTCGGTTTTCTTTTTTTATTATTTTAAATTTTCTTTTTAAAAAAATCAATTTATATTTTTGTAAAAATATGTGTTATACTATAGTGAAATTATTTAAAGTAAAAAGTTTTTTTAAATCTGGAGAAAAAGATGAAAAAAATATAGAAAAATATGAAAAAAATTTTTACGATACAATTTCAGAAAAAGTATGATTTTATTTTTCTCGCTTTCAGATGTTCAAAAAAATTTTTTTAAAAAAATATGTCAGTGGAAAAAAAGTTCTTGATGTTGGAGCGGCAACAGGAAATTTGTCAAAAATTTTTAAAGAATGAAAAAAATTTGAAGTAACTTCGATTGATATAAATGAAAAAAACTTATTGAGCAGGCTGGAAAAAAAGGGAATAGATGTAAAAAAATCTGGATATGCTGAAAAATTGATGAATTGGGAAAAATTTGATACAATAATAAATGTTGGGAATACGTTGCCACATTTAAATAATAAGGATGAGATTTTTTTTGTTTTTTTGAAAAAAAGGCTTATTTGCAGTTGGAAAAATGGTGGGAAACTAATTATTCAGCTGATAAATTTTTTTATAAATTTTTTTGAAAAATCAAGAATTTGAATCTAATTTTTTTTAGGAAGTTTACCATTAATTCAGAATGAAAATGTTAAATTTGAACGTTTTTACTATAAAAAAATTCAAATAATAATGTGATTTTTAAAAACTATTTTTGGATGAAAAAAATTTGAAAATGAAGAAATTTTTAGTTAATGTTAATTATTTTGATTTTATGGACTTTTTTTAAGAAATTAAATATAGATGATGTGAAGGTGTTTGGCGGTTTTAATGAAACAGAATTTATTTTGGAAAAAAATCACAGCCATTGATATTTGTAATTACAAAAAAAGTCTAATATTATTTTTAAAAATGAAGTTTAGTATAAAAAAATAATGTAAATAAATTTAGGAAATTGTAAAAATAAAGATTGATTAACATCAGTATTTATAGCCATAAAGGGCAAAGAAGTTTTATCAGGAGTGGAAAAAAAGCAAGAAAAATTAGGTATAAAAAAATGCTGTGCTTATTGTAATTTTTTTAGAATTTTACAAATGACTAAAGAAATATAAAGAAAGGAGTGTATGGTATTTTATATAATTATTTATATATTTATCATACAAAAAAATGATGAAATCTTTTATAAATTTTATAAAAGTTGCTTTAATTGAGCGCCACTTTTAAATAAAAATGATAGGAATATTTCTTATTTCAATGTTTCCTGTAATTGAATTGCGTGGGGCGATACCAGTTGGAGCGACTATTGGGTTGCCTTGGTATTTGAATATGATTGTTTCTATTGTGGGGAATATGCTTCCTGTGCCATTTATTCTTTTGTTTTTCGGTAAAATTTTTTGAATTTATGAAAAAGCGGAATATTTTGGTAAAATTTATTGAAAAAATAGAAAATCGGGCTAAAAAACGTAGTGAAGGGCTTGCAACAGGGGAGTTTATTGGACTTATGCTGTTTGTGGCAGTTCCATTTCCTGGGACAGGTGCTTGGACAGGTGCATTGATTGCGGCTTTGCTTCAATTTGAGAGAAAAAAATCGTTTTTTTATATTGGATTGGGAGTAATAATAGCTGCTGCAGTAATGACTATGGCATCTTATGGAGTAATAAGTATTTTTTTGCGCCAAAACATTAAAAAAATTTTTAAATAGGCTGTTGAAAAAAATAAATATTTTTTTGTGGTAAAATGACTTAAAGTTAAATATTATTAAGGGAATGTTTTGGTTTCGACAGGATAAAAAAAGATTATTATCGGCAAGTAAGCGGGAGCTTTAAAATCCATTTTAAAATAATCGGAAACGATAATTACGCATTAGCTGCCTAAGATAGCGGCTCATCTCTTTTGGAAACGCCATTTTTCCATTAGATGATGTCATTTTTAATGGCTTACCTAAATGTATGATTATGTCATTTAGGGAAATTCTATAATCTCGCCTTTAGACTTTTTGTCTGTTTAATATCTAACGGTTAAAGCGTTAAATAGACTAAACTTGTAGAAGATAGTAAGGACTTTCTATTTTGGACACGGGTTCGATTCCCGTCATTTCCACCAAAACAGAAAAATAAAAAAAGTAAAAATTTTTAGATAGATTAAAAAGAAGCGGGTCATTAGGCTCGTTTTTTTCTTTAATTAGAAATAGGAGATTTTTAGTAAAAATGAAAAGAGGTATTGGAAAAATCACATAGTAAAAATCATATTAATTGGGGAACATTCTGTCGTTTATGGCTATCCTGCCATTGCTATTCCATTAAAAAAATTGAGATTGAATGTGCAATAGAAGAGGCAAAAAGCAATTTTTTTATGATGAAACAGATACACTTTCAGTCGCAATTTTTACTGCATTAAAAATATTTAAAAAAAGAAAATGTAAAAAAATAAAATACAAAATAACTTCTCAAATTCCTCAAAAAAACGTGGAATGGGCTCTTCAGCAGACAGTCAGCATTGCGACAATTCGTGCAATATTTAACTATTTTAGAGAAAAATTTAGAAGATGAATTATTGGAAAAAAATTAGTGAATACGGCAGAAATTGTGGCTCATAAGACTCCAAGCGGGCTGGATGCAAAAAAACTTGCCTTAGCGATAAGGCTATAAGATTTGTAAAAAAACAAGGGATTTTCATACATTGACTTAAATCTTGATGCGTATCTTGTGATTGCAGATACAGGCATTTATGGAAATACTGGTGAAGCGATTCAAAAATGTGAAAAAAATTTAGGAAGTAAAGCTGAACTTTCCTTGAAAAAAATTAGGCAGATTGACAGATGAAATGACTAGAATTTTAACTGGAAATATTGAAAAATAAAAAAAGAAAAAAATAAAAAAATTAGTAAAAATTGGGGAAATTATGACAGCAACAAATACAGAACTTGGAAAAATTGAATATAACTATTGAAAAAGACAGAGTTATTTGTAAAAAAACGGCGATTGAAAAATGGAGCGACTGGAGCAAAAAAATTTCTGGTGGCGGTTTGGGAGGCTGTGTAATTGCACTTGCCAAAAAAATTTGGAAATTATGGAAAAAAAGTAAAAGATGGATTTACAAAATGTGGGGCAGAAAAATATTTGGGTGGAAAAAAATTTAATATTTAAAAAAATTTAACGAAAAAAATAAAGGAGAAAAAAATGGTAAAAAGTCAAATCTTATGCTAATATCGCAATTGTAAAATACTGGGGAAAAAAAGATGCAGAAAAAAATGATACCTGCCACAAGCGAGATTTCTCTTACTCTTAATGATATGTTTACAGAAACAGAAATGGAATTTATAAAGGATGAGGATATTAAAATTGCTGTTGAAAAAGGAAATGAAAAAAATGGAAATTGTAAAGATAAGTTTTTCAAATATGACGGATTTATTTTATTTAAACGGAGAATTACAGGACAAGATGCATACGGAAAAAGATTAGCAAGGTTGTGGATTTGTTTAGGGAAAAATAGAAGTCAGAAGGTAAAAAAATTTCTACAACAAATAATATGCCGACAGTGCAGGGACTCTCTTCCAGTTCAAGCGGATTATCGGCTGTAATAAAAGGCTTGTAATGAACTTTTTGGAAAAAAATTATGCACAATCTGAACTTGCACAAATTTCAAAAATTTGGCTCTGGCTCTTCTTCGAGAAGTTTTTTTGGACCAATTGCGACTTGGGACAAAGATACTGGAGAGATTTGTGAAGTTAAGACAGATTTGAAACTAGCGATGATTGTGCTTGTATTAAATGAGAATAAAAAGAAAAATTTCAAGTCGAAATGGAATGGAACTTTGTGCCAAAAACTTCGACGTATTTTGATGAATGGGTAAAGCAGTCTGAAATTGATTTTATAAATATGAAAAAATATCTTGCTGAAAATGATTTTGAAAAAGTGGGAACTTTAACAGAAGAAAATGCCCTTAGAATGCACAAGACAACTGAAACTGCAAATCCGCCGTTTTCATATTTTAATGAAAAAAACTTACGAAGCAATGGATTTTGTAAAAAAATTTGAGAAATAATGGGGAGAAATGCTATTTTTACGATGGATGCTGGACCTAATGTGAAGGTGCTTTGTCTAGAAGAGGATTTGGAAAAAAATTGGCAGAAATTTTTTTGGGCAGAAATATAAGATTATTGTAAGTAAAACTGTTAAATTATGATTTTGGAAAGGTTTTTTTGAATAATGAGGGTAAATTAAGAAAAATTTGACATAGTTGCAGGTATATTATTTGAAATTGCGACAATAATTTTTAACTGGCAAGAGTGCATTTTCAATGTTGACGCCTGCGGTTACTGGATTAATTGTTTGTGTGACTTAAAAAAAGAAAAAAACTGATAGAAAAGGAGGATAGATTGTGGGATATATAAAAATACTAGATGAAAAAGTGTCAAATATTATTGCTGCTGGGGAAGTTGTGGAAAATCCAGCTTCGATGATTAAGGAGATGATTGAAAATTCACTGGATGCGAAGGCTACAATGATAAAAATTGAAGTTTTCAAATCTGGAACTGATGTTAAAGTAAGTGATAACGGAATTGGGATGGATAAGGATGATACGCTTTTGTCAGTTGAGCGGCATGCCACTTCTAAGATTAAGGAAAAGGAGGATGTCTTTAATTTAAGCACCTATGGCTTTCGTGGAGAAGCTCTGTCATCTATTGCAGCGGTGTCTAAGCTTACGATTACTACACGTTCTGAAAACAGTCCTGCGGGGTATAGAATTGGCTGTTATGGTGGGGTTGTGAGAAAGTTTGAGGAAGTTTCAAGAAATGTTGGGACAGAAATGGAAGTCAGGGATTTATTTTACAATACGCCTGCTAGAAGAAAATTTTTGAGAAAGATGTCAACAGAGTATGGAAAAATTAGGGATATTGTGCTAAAGGAGGCACTTTCCAACAGCAGTGTGGCATTTTCACTTGAGCTGGATGGGAAAAGTACGATAAAGACAAGCGGGAAAGGGATTGAGAATACAATTCTTGAATTATTTGGAAAATCAGTTTTAAAAAATTTGAAAAAATTTGAATATGGATATTTGGGAAATGTGGAAATTTTACGAAGTTCAAAAGGATTTTTATGTTTACTTTTTGTAAATAATCGGTATGTGAAGTCAGCAACTATTGAGAGAGCTGTTATAGATGGCTATTACACTAAGTTAATGAAGGGAAAAATATCCTTTTGCTATTATTTTTTTACAATGCTGATCCAAAGGAAATAGATGTGAATGTTCATCCATCTAAAAAAATAGTAAAATTTTCAAATGATAAAATTGTTTATAATGAGATAAAAATCAGCAATTGACGACTTTTTTTATTATAATGACAGGGAAAAACTGGCGACCTAATATTGATTTAATAAAGAAAAAAATATTAATATTAATGAAAAATATCGCTGTGGAAAAGGATGATTTATTTTCTGATGACATTTTTTAAAGGGGGAAAAATCAGAAAAATTTTAAGTTTGGAAACTTTTGACGGGAAAGAAAAATAGTGAGAAATTGGGAAGGAGAAAATGGGTTTACAGGAGGTAATCTTGAGAAAAAAATGATAAAAAAATAGAGAATCTGCTGGTATTTCTGAAAGTCTAAGCAGTGGTAATTTTTTTAATGATGAAAAAGAGAATAGCAATAAAAAAAGAATGATTCGAGTCTTGATGAAATTTGGAAAAAAATGAATGGGAATTTAAATGAAATTGTGGAAAAACAATGTGGAAAAACTTGCAAAATGTTGAAAAATTCTAATTTGGTAAAGAGCGATAAAGATAAGAAAAAAATTGGGATGAAAAAGAGTAATTTTAGAAATTATGAAAAAAATTTAGTGGAGAAAAAAATTCTAATGGTATAAATGAAAATACTGAAAATGAATATTATAAAGTTGGGACATTTGAAAAGCACATTGGGAAGCAGGTTCATTATGATATTTTTGGGACAAATTTTTTTGATACGTATATTTTAGTGCGGGAAGGATGAGGAACTGGAAATCTATGATCAGCACATTATTCATGAGAGAATTTTGTATGAAGAGCTGAAGGAAAAATTTTATAATAAAAAAATTGAGTCACAGCATTTGCTGTTACCGCTGAAAATGGAAGTTACGGTAATTGAAAAAAATATTATTTTTTTGAAAAATATTGATGTTTTTTTCAAAATTTTTGGATTTGATATTGATGAATTTTCAGAAAACGAGATTGTGATTCGTGCTGTGCCTGCTTTTGATTTTTCGGGATAGTATTGAAAAATGTGTTTTTACAGCTTTTGCTGGATTTAAAAAAATGAAGTGGAAACAAAAGATTTAAGGGAAAATATCATTATTTCAATGTCGTGTAAAGGAGCGATAAAGGCTGGGCAGAAGCTGGATATATCTGAAATGCAGAATATGGTGAGAAGGATTCATGAAGTTGGGAAATATACGTGTCCCCACGGCAGACCAATTATTGTAAAATTGTCTAAAAATGATTTGGATAAAAATGTTTGGAAGAAAAAAATAATAGTAAAATTAGTAAAAAAATGAAAAAAACTTTTTGACAATAAGGGAAAAAAATATGATAAGAATTAATGTAGTGTGTATTGGAAAAAAATAAAGGAAAAAGTATATAAAAGAGGGAATAGCTGAATTTTTCAAAAAGGTTATCAAAAATATACAAAACTTGAAATTATTGAACTGGCTGAAGAGGATGATAACAAAGGGATTGAAAAATGCAATAAATTCTGAAACTGAAAGAATAATAAATGTTATTTCAAAAAAATTATTCATATAATATTTTTGCTTGATTTAAAGGGAAAAAAATGCTGACTTCAGAAGAAATGGCGGATAAAAATTGAAAAAAATTTCAATAACAAACAGTGAAATTAATTTTATAATCGGCGGTTCAAATGGAGTTAATGATAATTTGCAGGGAAATTGCAGATTTTTAGATTGTGTTTTTTTCAAAAAAATGACATTTCCACATCAGCTTATGCGGTTAATTTTTGTCAGAGCAAATATATAGATGGATTTCAATTAATAATAATATAAAAATATCATAAATAATGGAGGGAAGTTATGTATTCTGCTGGGGAAGAATTTGAAAAAAACTAATAGCGAAGGGGATGTTGAAGAATATACGTGTCTTTCAAATATTACGGTAGGAGATAAGGAATATTTAGTTTGTGATAGTGAAACTGGGGAAAAAGAAGGTTTTTTTACTATGACAGTATTGAAGAGGAACTGTATGATTTAGATGAAGATGAGGAAGATCAGGTTCTGGAAATATGGAACGATGAATATTACGGTTCTGACAAGGATTATATGTACTGGAACGAAGATTTTGGCGAGTATGATAAAAAAATGAGAATGTAGATGGAGAATTTGATGAAAGCAATTTTGATCCATTAAATGATGATGAAAAATGAATTTTTTTGAGAATGAAGAAGAAGCTGATGATGAAGATTTATTAGAATTTTTTTAGATGATTTTTTTTAGATGATGAAAAATGAATAGGTTTATTTTATAATTTTCAATTCTCTAAAAATAATAAAAAAATAAAAAAATAAGGAATAAAATGAAAAATAAAAAAATAAAAAAAGTCTAGATAATTTTTAATCAGAATTATGAAAAAAATTATTTGAGCTGAAAAAAAGTATTGGAACAGGAAGAAAAAAAGAATATCATTATAGTGATGAGTATGGAAACTGTAAAAATCATTGATAAAGGCAATTCAGTTGAGATTTACCGATATGGTGAAATCAATTCTAGACAAATTTTTTTCAAAGTGATAAAAAAATACGCCATTTATTTATATTACAAAAACAATTTCGAGGGAAATACAAAATTTTTTTACAAAAAAATTCAAAAAGAAAATGGAAAAAAATGATGCTGGAATATGATATAATACATAATAACGAAGTAATAAACAGTATAAATTTAGAATTTCAATTTATGTGAACAACACTTCCCATTGTTGTGGGGTTTTTAAAAACTTTAAAAAAATATTTAAAAAAATAAATAAAAAAATATTACTTTTTTTGACAGATAAATGTAGAATACATGGTATAATATCTCTGATGAAAAAGGAGGTGATATCTATGTATTTAACTTTAAAAACAACAGGTAAAAACATCTTAGTAAAAAAAGGAGTTTAGGAATTTAAAATATTTATCTCATGTAGCCAAGAACTTAACTAATGAAGCTATATATAATATTAGACAGTATTATTTTAATAAGAAAAAAAGTATTTAAGTTATAATGAAAACTATAAAATGCTTAAAAAAATAGTGAGAACTATAAGAAGTTAAATTCTAATATGGCTCAGCAAATTCTAAAAGAAGCAGATGGAAGTTTCAAATCATTTTTTGGACTTTTAAAACTTGCTAAGAATGGTCAATATAATGGTAAAATAAAAATTACCTAATTATCTTGCTAAGGATGGTTTTTACAACTCTTGTTATAGGTTTTGTCAGATTAAAAGATGATATTCTGGTAGTTCCTTATTCAAATTCGTTTAAGAAAAACTCATCAGGAAGTTAAAAATTAAGTCGCCACCAGTATTAAAAGGCAAGAATATAAAGGAGATTAGAATAATACCGAAACAATATTCTAGGTACTTTGAAATTCAATACATTTATGAGGTAGAAGAAGTTCGAAGGGAATTAAATAAAGAAAATGCACTAGGAATTGATTTAGGTATAGATAATCTTTGTACTTGTGTTACAAATACTGGAGTTTCATTCATAATAGATGGTAGAAAATTAAAAATCAATAAATCAATACTATAATAAGACAAATGCAAAATTGCAAAGCATTAAGGATAAGCAAAAAGATTGAGCGAACAACATTAAGGCAAAAGAGAATAACTAGAAAGAGAAATAATCGTATAAATGATTACCTTTCAAAAAGCGACAAGAATGATAATAAATTATTGTCTTAATAATGATATAGGAAGAATAGTTCTAGGATATAATGAAGATTTTCAAAGAAATTCAAATATAGGAAGTATAAATAATCAAAACTTTGTAAATATACCATATGGAAAAATTAAGAGATAAATTAATATATCTATGTAAACTATATGGAATAGAATTTAAACTGCAAGAAGAGAGTTATACATCGAAAGCAAGTTTCTTTGATGGAGATGAAATTCCAATATATGATAAAGAAAAATCCACAAGAATATATATTCAGTGGAAGAAGAATAAAAAAAGAGGACTATATCAAACAAGCACAGGTAAACTCATAAATGCAGATTGTAATGGAGCATTAAACATATTAAGGAAAAAGTAAAGTTGTGGATTTAAGCGTCCTATATAATAGAGGTGAGCTGGACACGCCTAAAAAGAATAAGGGTAGTGTAAAAGCTATCAAACTTCTTAGAAAATTTTTAAATATTTTTTTAAAGATTTTTGGAACCCTGCGACTTTAGTCGTGGGAGGTTCAGAAAAAAAGCAGAAAGGAAAAAAAGTGAATGAGTAATCAAAACCAGAATGATAATGGTATTATAAAAAGAAAAAAATTAAAAAAAGTAGCAGAACTAAAGGAAATTGGAATAGAACCTTACGGAAGAAAAATATGAAAAAAAGTGAATGATATTGCTGAAATAAATCAATATGACGAAACTTGCGATAAAGTATTTAAAACAGCAGGAAGAATCATCGCTTTCAGAAGAATGGGTAAAAATGGATTTGGTAAGATTCAAGATCCAACTGGTCAAATTCAATATTATGTGAAAAAAGAAGAAGTTGGAGAAGATCAATATGAAATTTATAAAAAAATGGGACTTGGAGATTTTATTGGGCTTGAAGGACATTTATTTAGAACTAAGACTGGGGAATTAACTTTGAGAGTAGATTCTTTTGAAGTATTATCTAAAAATGTTCGTCCACTTCCAGAAAAATTCCATGGATTAACTAACGTTGAAACTAGATATAGACAAAGATACGTTGACTTGGTAATGAATAGAGAAGTTATGGAAACTATGAAAAAAAGATTTCAAGTTATTAGATTTTTTAGAAGCTATTTAGAAAAAAAAGGATTTACGGAAGTTGAAACTCCAATGATGCACCCAATCGCAGGTGGAGCAACTGCAAGACCATTTGTTACGCACCACAATGCATTAGATATGGAATTATTCTTAAGAATCGCACCTGAATTATACTTAAAAAGATTATTAGTTGGTGGATTTGAAAAAGTATTTGAAATTAATAGAAGTTTTAGAAATGAAGGAATTTCTGTAAAACATAATCCTGAATTTACAATGATGGAATTGTACCAAGCGTACGCTGATTTTAATGATATGATGGACTTGACAGAAGACTTAATTTCTAGCTTGACTTTCGAGTTACATGGAAAAATATGAAATTGAATATGAAGATAAAACTATTAATTTAGCTAAACCTTGGAGAAGAGTAACAATGAAAGAAGCTGTAAAAAGAAGCAACTGGATTTGATTTTGATTCAATTTCAAGTGATGAAGAAGCTATTGAAAAAAAGCGAAAGAATTTGGAATTCCTTTAGAAAAAAAGATAAAAACATATACAAAAATTTGGAATTTTTAAATTTATTCTTTGAAGAAAAAGTGGAAGAAACATTGATTAATCCAACATTCATAACAGAATATCCAAAAAGAAATTTCTCCACTTTCAAAAAAATCAAAAAAAGGTGAAACTGAATGGGTTGACAGATTTGAATTATTCATTTCAGGAAGAGAATTTGCAAACGCATATTCAGAATTAAACGATCCAAGAGATCAAAAAGAAAGATTCGAAGAACAAGTTAAATTGAAAGAAGCAGGAGACGATGAAGCACAAGGAATGGATTTAGATTACATCAGAGCCTTGGAATATGGAATGCCACCTGCAGGAGGATTAGGAATTGGAATTGATAGATTAGTTATGTTACAAACTAATTCAGCATCAATCAGAGACGTAATTTTGTTCCCAACATTAAGAAAAAGAAGACATCGAATTATAATTTTTTTAAATTAATTTATTAATCAAAAAAATAAAAAGATAATCATGAAATTAGTCGTGAAAAATCTAGAAAAAAATAGGCAATCTCAGAATTAGAGAGTGTCTATTTTTTTAATTTAAAAAAATGAGAAAAAAATTAAAAAGTTCTCATTTTTTTCTTTAATCTTTATGTGATACTATTATAATGTAACAAAGGAACAGCAATTACAAATACAAAAAAATGCAAAGGAGGATTATGAAAAATAAATTCTTAAAAGTAGCATTGTTAGGTTGTTTGGTATTAGGTTCTTTGAGTTTTGCTGGAAGTAAAGATTATAAAAAAATCAAATTTCAACCATAAAAAAAGTTCTTATAAAAGATCAAAAAAATAACCCCAGCAAGAGCTAAACAAATAGCATTAGCAAAAAGTTCCAGGTGCAACATTGAGAAATATTAAAGATTTTGATTTTGATGAAGATTCTTATGAAGGAGAAATTCATTATAGAGGTTACACTTATGAATTTGAAATCGATGCGTACACTGGAAGAATTACAGATTGGGATGTAGATAGAGATTAGAAAATAAAGAGTTTTATGAAGAAAAAAGGTCAAAGGTAAAAAAAGGAGTAAAGGTTACACAGGAATTTGTATACAAAAATGAAGTAACAAAAAGTAAAAAGGATAGGATTTTTTTGGTCGAATCCGAACTATGAAGAAAAAAAGTTTTTTTAAGTTAAGTCGATATCGATAAAAAAAGGAGTTTAGAAGGCATTATTGCCCTAAAAAGAAAAAAAGTTGTTTATTAGATAGATTAGGTAAAAAAAGGATAAAGTCTAAAGAAAAATTAGATGTGTTTTTGAAGAAAAAAAGGTCGTTATGTATAGAAAAAAAGTTGGGAAGTTAAAGTACAGAGGTTTTTGTTTTAAGGAGAAATTGGGAAAAAAAGGTTGAGAAGAAATATAGTTTTGAAAGAAGTTATTTTGCGGGTCAGATGTCTTGCAAAAATGCTTCTTTTTTTAGTTATAGCAGTTATTATGAGAAAAATAAAAAAATAATAAAAAAAGGTGCTATGAAAAACACCTTCTTAAATTTTTTTGGAGAAAAATCAACTTGTGAAAATTGATTTATCTTAGTTATATATAAATATAGCTAAAATCATATTTATTTGTCTTTTGTGAATAATTATTTTTTTAAAAATATTTTTCACAGACATAGTTTTATTTAAAAATTCCTTTTTGGATTTGTTCAACCCATGCGTCAATTCTTTCATCTGTCAATTCAGATTGATTAACTTCATCTAGAGCAAGTCCCAAAAATTCTCCATCCTTTGCTGCTCTTGATTCGCTGAATTCATATCCTTCTGTTGAAGTTTTTCCAATGATTGTTGCACCAGTTTTTTGAATTCCCTCATCAATGATGGCAATTCCATCCATAAATGTATCAGAGAAAGTTCCTTGATCCCCACTTCCGAAATATCCTACTTTTTTTTACCGCTTAAATCTTTGCTTGCCAAATCATCAAGAACTGTCTGCCCAGTCATCTTGCAAGTCTCCAAATCCCCAAGTAGAAGTACCTAAAAGAAGTACATCATAATCTTCCAATTTATCCTCATTTCCATCAATATTAAAAACTTCTGCCCCATCAATTTTTTCTGCAATTTTATGAGCAATATCTTCAGTTACTCCTGTTGTTGATCCGAAAAAAATTCCTACTTTTGCCATTTTAATCCTCCATGTTTATTAGTTTAGTTTTAAATATGCTTTTTGCACATTTGTCTGCTTTTTGTATTTTTTTGGATAATCCTATCCTAATTTTTTTATTTCAAATCAAAGAAATGAAGTAAATTTTTTTCATATAGAAAAATATACCATATTTTACTTTGATTGTCAAATTTTTTTGTATTTGAATATTTTAATAAATAATAGACCTGTTCGATAACTATACAAACTTAGAATTTAATAAAAATAAATATCTTGAAGCAAGGGGTCTTGACCCCTTGTATAGATAAAAAAACTTAGGGTTATCGAACATATCTAATATAAAAAAACTGTAAAAAAATCTGTTAAATATGCCACATATAGTAGTCTTCCTCTGTTTTTGGAATAATTCTAGCTGGAATCCCTACTGCTACTGCATTATCTGGAACATCCTTTAAAAACAACTGAATTTGCTCCAATTTTCACATTATTTCCAATCACAATATTTCCTAGCAGTTTTGCTCCTGTTCCAACTGTGACGTTATTTTTTAATGTGGGATGTCTCTTAGTTTTGGAAGAGCTTACTCCGCCTAGAGTTACACCATGATAGATGACGCAGTTATCGCCTATTTCAGCAGTTTCTCCAACTACGATTCCCATTCCGTGGTCAAAAAAATACTTTTTTTCCCTAATTTTGCTCCTGGATGAATTTCTATTCCTGTAAAAAAATCGTGAAATTTGAGAAATCAGCCGTGCACAAAAATATAATTTATGCTTTTGAAAAAAGTGGGCAATCTTGTGATTAATAACTGCATGTAGAGACGGATAGAGAAAAACTTCTATTTTATATCTGACAGCTGGATCTTTTTTTCCGCTATATTATTTATTTCACTTACTAACCATTTAAAAAAATAATAATCACACTCCTTAAAAATTTATATTTGAATTATATAATAAAACTGTTTTAAAAAAACAACATTTTATTGCATATTTTACTTTTTGTTAAATTTATAAAGGTTAAATAGTGTATAATATCTGAGTTCGGCTCTAAAGCAGTTTTACTATAATTCTATTTCATAAAAGTATGAAAATATGAAAACAGGCAATTCATCCCGTTATTTTATGTAAAAGTCAGAGAATCCTTGCCCAAGTTAGTTAAGTTTTATTAATTATAAACTGTTTCTGAATGCTTCAATTGATAAGTATTTTTTTCTCCACCATCTGGTAAAATTGCTACAACTTTTTTTACCTTTTTCCTAATTTTTTAGCTACTTCATAAGCTGCTGCAATTGCACTTCCAGAAGAAATTCCGATAAATAGTCCGTTTTCCTTTGAAGCTCTTGTCGCAAATTCTACCGCTTGTTCATTAGTTACCTTTATAATTTCATCTACAAGGCTGGCATCATAGTTTCCAGGTACAAATCCTGCTCCAAGTCCTTGTTGGAAGTGTTTTTCCAGGTTGTTCTCCTGATAATACTGCAGAAGTTGCAGGTTCAACGGCAAATACTTTAACTCCTGGTCTTTCTTCCTTTAATCTTTTTCCAACTCCTGATAAAGTTCCAGCAGTTCCGACACCTGATACGAATGCATCGATTTGAGGGAAATCATCTAAAATTTCTTTTGCAGTTGTTTCATAGTGTTTTGCAGGGTTTGCAGGGTTTTCAAATTGTTGAGGCAAGAAATATCCATTTTCAGCTGCTAATTTTTCAGCTTCAGCAATTGCCCCTTTCATACCTTTTGCCCCTTCAGTTAATATTAATTCAGCTCCATAGGCTGCTAAAATACTTCTTCTTTCCACGCTCATTGAATCAGGCATTACAATTACCACTTTATAACCTTTTGCTTTACCGATTAATGCAAGTGCGATACCAGTATTTCCAGAAGTAGGTTCAACAATTGTTCCACCTGGTTTCAATTTTCCTTCTTTTTCAGCTGCTTCTATCATTCCAAGAGCCGCTCTATCCTTTACACTTCCACCAATATTATATTTTTTTCAAGTTTTACATAAATATCAGCGATATTTTCATCATTTAAGAATTTTAATTTCACCACAGGCGTATTTCCAATTAAGTCTAAGATATTTTCGTAAATCATTATAAATTACCTCCATATTTAAATATATTTATTTTTTTGTTTTATTAATTTGTATCTACAATTATTATAGCACTAATTCTTTTTTTAAAAATCAATAGAAAAAAATATAAATATTTTTAAAAAAATTTTCTTTTTAATTCAAAAATTTTTTTAAGTTATAGTAAATATATTTGGTAATTTAAATTTAATAATAACAAGGGGGATCTTACCCTTGCTAAATGTATCTGCTAAAGTAAAAAAATAATATTAATTTTACAAGTTCATATCATCAACATTATCCAAATATTCCTTAATTTTTTTGGAATTACAAAAAGCCAATGTCCCTTCTTCAAACGGATTTTTTTCAAATTAGCTGATTTCATAAGTTCAAAGAATGGCTTACTTCCTCCAAGTTTACATAAATTCAAATAATCTTTCCATGCTTTTTCTCTGTTTTCCCTTGATTTTATCCAGAATTGGGAAGCACATACTTGAGCTAGAGTGTAGTCGATGTAGTAAAATGGCGAACTGAAAAATATGCCCTTGTCTAAACCAGAAAAATTCCATTTTTTTAATTCTTCGACTTCTCCGTAATCTCTTGTTGGTAAATATTTTTTTCTATTTCAATCCATTTTTTTCACGACGTTCTTTTTGGCGTAGCTTCTGGATTTTCATACACCCAGTGCTGAAATTCATCGACAGTTACTCCGTAAGGAATAAATAAAAGAGCTTCTGATAAATGAATAAATTTATATTTGTCAGTATCATTTTCAAAAAACAAGTCCATCCATGGCCAAGTTAAAAATTCCATACTCATCGAATGAATTTCACAAGCCTCATAAGATGGCCATAAGTATTCAGGAACTTCAAATCCACGGCTTTGGTAAACTTGAAAAGCATGTCCGGCTTCATGCGTCAAAACATCAATATCGTGTGAAGTTCCATTAAAATTGGCAAAAAAATAAATGGTGCCTTGTGTTCTGGAATGTAAGTGCAGTATCCGCCGCTCATTTTCCCCTTTTTAGAAAGCAAGTCAAGCAAATTATTTTCAGTCATAAATGTAAAAAATTCATCAGTTTCCTTCGATAATTCCTTGTACATTGTCTTCCCGTTATTTAAAATCCATTCAGGTGACCCATGCGGATCAGCATTTCCAGAATTAAATTTTATAGCTTCATCATAAAATTTAAGTTTGTCCACTCCAAGTCTTTTCCCTTGTCTTTCACGAAGTTCAGTATGTAGTGGCACAATATTTTCAAGCACTTGCTTTCTGTAGCCTTCTACCATTTTTGCATCATATTCAAGTCTTGATAATTGTTTATATCCAAATTCCACAAAATTTTTATATCCCATCTTTTGAGCCATTCTAGTTCTGACTTTTTACAAGCGAATCATAAATATTATCAAATTCATCTTGATTTTCAGAAAAAAACTGAGCAACTTTTTTAGCCGCCTCAATTCTTACATTTCTGTCTTTTGACTGTGTATAAGGAACCATTTGTGACAAATTAAGCTCTTTTCCATCAAAAATCTATTTTTTTGCACTGGCAATTAATTTTGAATATTTACTAGATAATCTGTTTTTCTTCTTGAGCATCTGGAATAATTTCAGGTGAAAAATGTTTTCAATGTATTTTCTGCCAAATCAAATAAAAAAATTTTTCCATATTTTTTTGGATAAGTTCATCTTTAAATTTTGAATTTACAAGAGCCTTATAAAAAGTCATTCGTAAATCCAAAAAAAGAATAGGGCTGATTTCATCCATATACTCATTTTTCCTTATCGTAAAACTCATCATTTGTGTCAATGCTATGACGAACTGAAACAAGTGTCTGCATAGTTTCAATATGATTTCTCAGTTTTATAATTTCATCAAATGCATTAACTTGTCCTTCTACATTTTCAGCCTTTTTCAAAAACTTTTTTTATAAGCTCTGAAAAATTCTTTTTTTATTTTTTTCCAAATCCAAATGTTCATATTTGTATTCATTAAATTTCATATTTTATATTCTCCCTTCAGTTTTTTTCTAGTTTAATTATATCATAAAAAAATGGAAATTAAGTATATTTTTTTATATTTTCAGTTTCAAAGATTTACTCTATGATTCTCAAACACCAAATTTATATTTTTTTGATAATTTATTGTTATAGTTTAAATTTTTTTAAACTTAATTTTTTTAAAAGTTGTATTACTATAGTTTAAGTTTTATGTTCAGGAGGGCAAAATGAGAACAATGAATAAAAAAATATGAGTATATCTAAATGTATGGATATTTGGCTAAAAAATGAGCATAATTATATAAAGGAATCGACTTACTTTCTTTATTTGACAATTATTGAAAATCATTTGAAAACGTATTTTAAAAAAAGAAAGGTTAGTACAATTTCAAATAAGGATTTTCAGTCTTTCGTTTTAGACAAGTTAAGCTGCGGAAGATTGGATGGCAAAGGAGGGCTGTCAAAAAAAACTGTAAAAGATATGACAGTTGTATTAAAGTCTGTGCTGACATTTGCGATAAAGCATAAAATTATAGACAGGATGGAATTTGAATTTAAAATTCCTAAGAGAGAGAAAACTAAAGAAGTTGAAGTGTTTAATTTTGAAGAGAGAAGGAAGATTTGCAAGTATGTGAAAAATAATCTGTGTAATCAGACACTGGGAATACTTATTTGTATATGCACTGGGCTTAGAATAGGAGAAATATGTGCATTAAAGTGGGAGGATGTGGATTTAAAGACGGAAGTCATTAATATCAATCATACGATTCAAAGAATATATATCAGTACAGCTAAAAAGAGCAGAGTCATCATTTCTTCACCAAAAACAGAAAGCTCAAGACGTAAAATTCCTATTGCCTCTGAATTAATGCCTTTATTGCAGCAGTTTAAATCTAACAGTGATTTTTACGTTATTTCTGGCGAGAAAAAATATATTGAGCCAAGGACCTATAGAAAATTTTTCAAGAAGATGTTAAATATTTTAAAAATTTCAAAGCTGAAATTTCATTCGCTAAGACACACTTTTGCAACACAAGCTATTGAAAATGGCATAGATTACAAGACTGTATCTGAAATTTTAGGACATGCCTCTATTGGAATAACTTTAAATTTATACGTTCATCCTGATTTAAAGCACAAAAAAAGAATGTCTGAACAAAAATTTTTTTAATAATTTGATAAAAAGAATTTTTAAAAATCCAATTTATGAAAAATAGTTAAATAAAAAAATTAATTAAAAATAAAAAAATAAAAACTAAGACTTGTAGCAGTACAGCTTTTAAATAATGGTAAAATTATTTTTTTATTTATTAATTCAAAAAAATTTTTTTGAAGGTTGGTTTACTTGAATTTGGGAATAAAAATGTGATATACTCATACTGTAATTATTTGTAAATTATAGCAGTTTTATTTTTTTAATAAAAAGGTAAAAAAATATTAAAAAATTTTTGTGCAGGAACAAGGTATTATTGCTCCTGTTTTAAGATAAAATTACTATAATGCCGAAATATTTACGGTTTATTGCCGTAATTTTAGATCAACGGCTGTTAAGTGAGGATGAACTATGAAATTAAATAAAGATATTCGGATACGTATACTTTATATACTTATTTTATATATTATTTACAGTTTTTTTTACTAGATAAATATAATTATGTAGCAAAAGTATCTGACCAATTTTATATTTATCCTGTTCATATTTATAAAATTTATATTCGGACAGCTTGATTTCTATGCAGAACGTTTTAGATATAAGGACGTATTTATAACATTGGGAATTGATGTGATATTTTCAGTTGTGCTATATGCTTTCTGGAAGCAGTTTAATATTTTTTTATATCTATTTGTTAATTTTTTTATTCCAAGTAATTTTTCAGAAAAAAATAGTATGCTCCATTTATATGAAAAAAAGCAAAATGTGCTGATATTTGGTTCAAATCATATAAGGAATAATGTTCAGGAAGATATTATCAATACTCTTGACTACAATTATGTTGGATACATTTCAAACAATAAAAAGCGGGGCAACAAAAATATTTAATTGGAAATTATGACCAGATGGAAGAAATTATATCTAAAAAAAGGAAATTGATGTATTGGTAATTGTAAAGGATATAAAAAAAGTCCTGATTTTAAAAAAATATTTGAAACGAATTTTTGATTTGAAGATTAACGGACTGAAAAATAATAAATTATGAAGAATTTAACGAAGATATTCAAAAAAATAGATATAAATCAGATAAATGAAGAATGGCTTTTACAGTCAAATGGATTTGATATTTTAAGTAACGAGATGCAGAAAAATATGAAACGTGGAATGGATTTAATTCTTGCACTAACTCTAATGGTGCTTCTGTCACCACTTGCATTAATTACTGCAATAATTATTAAGATGGAATCTAAAGGACCAGTCATATTCAAGCAGACCAGAATAGGCGAAAACATGAAACCCTTCAGAGTCTATAAGTTCAGAAGCATGAGAATGCACGATCCAAAAAAATATTCAAAGTACACGCTGGACAACGACACAAGGGTTACAAAATTTGGAAAGTTCATGAGAAAGACAAGGATTGACGAACTTCCTCAACTCTGGAACATCCTGAAAGGGACAATGAGCTTCATAGGCCCACGTCCAGAATGGGATATTTTAGCAAAAGACTATGCTGAAAAGATAAGCCATTACAACCTGAGACACCTTATAAAGCCAGGAATAACAGGCTGGGCACAGGTAATGTTTCCCTATGGGGAGAGCCTGGAGGATGCTAAGAGGAAGCTTGAGTATGATTTGTACTATTTGAAGCATCAAGATCTTATACTCGATGTACTTATTATTATGAAGACAGTTAAAGCTGTCTTATTTGGAAAAGGGAAATAAACTAATTTAAGGAGAATTCTTATGAAGGGAATTATTTTAGCTGGAGGCAGCGGAACTAGATTATATCCGCTTACAAAAGTCTATTTCTAAGCAAATTCTGCCTGTTTATGATAAACCTATGATTTATTATCCTCTGTCTGTTCTTATGCTTGCAAATATAAAAGATATCTTAATAATTTCTACACCAAGGGATATTTTGCTATTTGAAAGACTTCTTGGAAATGGAAAGCAAATAGGTATAAATATCGAATATAAAGTTCAAGAAAAGCCAAACGGAATTGCTGAATGTTTTTTGATTGGAAAAGAGTTTATTGGTAATGATAATGTAGCTCTAATTTTGGGAGATAATATATTTTATGGAAATGGATTTTCAAAAGTTCTTGAAGATTCTGTTGATTATTTTGAAAATTTTAAAGGGGAAAAATCAAACAATGCTGGTGCAATGATATTCGGATATCCAGTGAAAAATCCTGAAGATTATGGTGTTGTTGAGTTTGATGAAAAATAATAAAGTAATTTCATTAGAAGAAAAACCAGTGGATCCTAAATCAAGTTTCGCAGTGCCAGGATTATATTTTTTTATGATAATACAGTTATTAAAAAAAGCTGAAATGTTAAAAGCCGTCAGATCGAAATGAACTTGAAATAACGTCTATTAATGAATTTTATTTATCTTGCGATAAACTAAAAAGTAAAAAAACTCTTGGACGCGGAATGAGCTGGTTTGACACAGGAACGCCAAAAAGGATTGATGGAAGCGTCAAATTTTGTGGAAGCTATTCAAAAATAGGCAAGGATTTTTACATCGCCTGTCTTGAGGAAATTTCCTATACAAAAAGGATGGATATCAAAAGGAGAATTTGCTGAAATAATAGAAAAAAATTGAAAAAAATGCGATTATAAAAAAATATTTAGAAAGTTTATTGCTATTATCTATTTAAATAGCAAATTTAAAAATTATAAACTATATTAATTAAAAATAAAAAAAGGAGGAATAATATTGACTTCTGTAGTAATAATGGCTGGTGGAAAAGGTGAAAGATTTTTGGCCGAAAAAGTAGAATAAATTTACCAAAAACAATTTTTTTATCCTTGACAGATGATGGGAAATCTATGATTCAGCATACTGTTGAAAGAGTAAAAAAATCTTGTAGATATTGAAAAATATCTATGTAGTTACAAATGAAATGTACAAAAAAATCTGGTTTCAGAACATATTCCAGATATACCTGAAGCAAATATTATTATTGAACCTGCTCGCAAAAAAATACAGCACCTTGTATCGGACTTGTCATGGTTCATATCGCCAAAAAAAGATATAAATTCAAAAAAATGATAATTTTACCTTCAGATCATCTGATTAAATTTAACGAAATCTTTATTGATACATTAAAAACAGCTTTAGATGTAGTGGAAAAGGGTGATAATCTAGCAACAATAGGAATTACTCCAAATTATCCTGAAACAGGATATGGATACATTAATTTTAAAAAAGGTGAAAAAAATTTAAAAAAATAAAGCAAATGTCTATGAAGTTTTAAGTTTTGTTGAAAAAAACCAAATTTGGAAAAAAAGCTAAAGAATATTTAGCAAGTGGACAATATTTATGGAATAGTGGAATGTTTGTGTGGAAAAACTTCAACTATTTTTGAAAAAAACTTTAAAGAATACCTTCCCAGAAATATTTGATGGTTTACAAAAAAATTGGAGAATCAATAAATACAGAAAAAAATATGAAAAATACATTAAAAAGAAGTATTCTCAAATCTTCCATCAGAATCTATAGATTATGGAATTATGGAAAAAAAGCAGACAACATTTACGTAATTCCAGGAAACTTTGGATGGGATGACGTTGGAAGCTGGCTTTCACTTGAAAGAATCAACAAGACAAATCAAGATGGAAATGTGATAAAAGGAAATGTAATAAGTATAAAGACTAAAAAAACTCAATAATTCAAGGTAATGAAAAAAATTAATTGCGACTATTGGACTAGAAGATGTCGTAATTGTAGATACAGATGATGTAACATTAATTTGTCACAAGAACAATACTCAAGAAGTTAAAGAAATTATTAGCAATTTGAGAATTTGTAATAGAAATGAATATTTGTAAAACAAAAAGATAGGAGATTACAGATGAAAAAAGCTTTAATTACTGGAATAAACGGTCAAGATGGTTCATATCTGGCAGAGTTATTATTAGAGAAAGGATATGAAGTCTACGGACTTATGAGAAGAAAAAGCGTAACTACTTTTGGAAATATTGAACATAGAAAAGATGAAATTAAATTTATATATGCTGACATGACAGATTTAGTTTCTTTAATAAATGCAATGAAGATTTCTCAAGCTGATGAGGTATATAACTTAGCAGCCCAATCATTTGTTGGAACTTCTTGGGAACAACCAGTTGCAACAGCTGATATTGATGGGATTGGTGCATTGAATATGTTAGAGGCTATTAGAACTGTAAAACCAGAAGCAAGATTTTATCAAGCCTCTACAAGCGAAATGTTTGGATTGGTTCAAGCAATTCCTCAAACTGAAGAGACACCATTTTATCCAAGAAGTCCTTACGGAGTAGCAAAATTATATGGACATTGGATAACTAAAAACTATAGAGAAAGTTATGACATGTATGCATGTTCAGGAATTTTGTTTAACCACGAATCTGAAAGAAGAGGGAAAGAGTTTGTAACAAGAAAAATTACAGATGCAGTTGCTAGAATAAAATTGGGTGTGCAAGATGTATTGGAATTAGGAAACTTAGATGCAAAAAGAGATTGGGGACATGCAAAAGATTATGTTAGAGCAATGTGGCTAATGTTACAGCAAGATAAAGCTGATGACTATGTAATTGCAACAAATGAAACTAGAACAGTTAGAGAATTTGTAGAAACTGCGTTTAAACATGTAGATATTGATATTGTCTGGGGAAGGGAAAGATGAGAAGGAAATTGGGAAAGATTCTAAAACTGGGAATGTTATAGTAAGAGTTAATCCTAAATTTTACAGACCGGCAGAAGTTGATATTTTAATTGGAAAGCCTACGAAGGCAGAAACTAAATTGGGATGGAAGAGAGAAATACCGTTTGCTAAATTAGTTGAAAGAATGGTTGAAAATGATTTGGAATTAGTTAAAAAAAGGAAATTAAATTGAAATCACTTTAAGGAGAACGAATGAAAGCATTAATAACAGGTGTTGAGGGTTTTGTAGGGAAATATTTATCTGAATATCTTTTAGAACAAGGTTATGAAATATATGGAACAACAATAGCAGAAAAATTATAAAAAAATGATAAAATTAATGTAAAAAAATGAATTTATTGGATACAGAACAGGTGAATGAAGTTATAAATAATGTAAAACCAGATAAAATATTTCATTTGGCAGGGCAAAGCGCTGTTGGACTTTCATGGGAAAAGCCTGTTTTGACTGTAAATATAAATGTAAATGGAACATTGAATTTACTTGAAGCAGTAAGAAATTACAGTAAAGATTCTAAAAATATTAATCATTGGTTCAAGTGATCAATATGGTCCAATAAAACCAGAAGAGTGTCCAATCAAAGAAAAATAAAAATTCAAAAATCCACAAAGTCCTTATGGTGTAAGTAAAAAAAGCACAGGAAGAAATGTGTAAACTTTATGTGAATGCTTATAATATGAATATAGTAATGGTTAGAGCTTTTAATCATATTGGGGCAGGGCAAAGTAAAAACTTTGTTGTAGCTGATTTTGCAAGTAAAATTGCTCAGATTGAAAAAGGAAGTGAGCCTGTATTAAAAGTGGGGAATTTAGAAACTTTTAGAGATTTTACAGATGTCAGGGATATTGTTAGAGGCTATGCTCTGCTTTTTAGAAAAGGGAAAAAAATTGGAGAGATTTACAATATTGGTTCAGGAAAAAGAAATCAAAGTAAGTGAACTTTTAAATAAGTTGGTAAGTATGTCAAAGGAAAAAAATAAAAAAATAGAAATTGATCCTAATAAATTTCGACCTGTAGATGTGCCACTTGTGGTATGTGATAATACTAAAATTAAGAAAGATACAGGATGGGAAACTGAATTTTTTTATTGACGATACCTTGAAAGAAGTGTTGGAATATTGGAGAAATTTAGATTAAGTATTATAAATGAAGTGAAAGGGATTATATGAAAATTATTAAAGAATTATACGACTATCGTGAAATGATTTCAAATTTAGTAAAAAAAGATTTGAAAGTTAGATATAAAGGCTCTGTATTAGGGTTTTTTTATGGACTTTTTTTAAATCCTCTTTTACAACTAGTTGTTTATACGATAGTGTTTTCGACTATTATGAGAGTAGATATTGATAAATATTATATTTATTTATTTGTTGGATTAATACCTTGGATATTTTTTTGCATCTAGTATACAAGTAGGTGCTGTGAGTATAATGATGAACAAAGATCTAATAAAAAAATATATTTTCCAAGAATAATATTACCAATTGTTACAACTAATTCTGCATTTATGAATATGTTTTATAGTATGATAGTTGTACTATTAATAGTATTGGTTAGTGGCATAGGTTTCAGTAAATACGTATTACTTCTACCAATTGTTATGATTGTACAGTATATTCTTGTTTTGGGTATGACTTTTTATATTTTCTGCTTTAAATGTGTTTTTTTAGAGATTTAGAATATATTTTAAATATAATAGTAATGATGTGGTTTTATTTAACTCCAATAGTTTACAATATTGAAATGATACCAGAAAAAAATTTCGTTTTTTTGGTTTTATTTGAATCCAATGACAGGAATAATTAATTTTTTTATAGAAATATTCTATACTATAAACGAATGCCAAGTTTTAATTCATTTGGTGGAATATTAATTTATGGAATAATTATGATTATCATTGGATATTTTGTATTTGAAAAAAATTACAAAAAAACTTTGCGGAGGAACTATAATGGCGAAAGATATTGTAATAAATGTAAAGAATGTAGAAAAGAGCTTTAAAAATATATAGTGATAAAGGATATACTTTAAAAAGAAAGATTGCTTTTTTTAAAACAGAGAAATAGTTATACGAGACATGAAGTTTTAAAAAGGAGTAACATTAGAAATTGAAAAAAAGGAGAGGTTGTTGGATTAGTTGGACATAATGGCTGTGGGAAAAGTACATTGCTAAAAATTAATGACAAAAAAATAATTTATCCTGACAAAGGGAAAAATAGAAATAAATGGAAAGATCTCAAGCCTTTTGAATTAGGGAGCAGGATTTCATCCTGATATGACTGGAAGAGAAAAACATTTATACAAATGCTTCTATTTTTTTGGACTTACGAAAAAAAGAAATAGATGCTAGATTAGATGATATCATAGAATTTTCTGAATTAGAAGAGTTTATAGATAGTCCTGTTAGAACATATTCTTCAGGAATGTATATGAGGCTGGCTTTTTTTCTGTTGCAATAAATGTTGATGCAGATATTTTATTGATTGATGAGATTTTTGGCAGTTGGTGATGCTAGATTTCAGGCAAAAGTGTTTTTAATAAAAATGTTGGAGTTAAAAAAAGCGGAATTACGATTGTGATAGTGTCGCATGATTTGGGATCAATCGAAAGATTATGTAATAGAGCTATATGGATTGAAAAATGGCAAAAATAAGAGACGAAGCGCATACCTCATGATATTGTTGCAGAATATTTAGATGACATTATGAATAAAGATAAAAAAATGAAAAAAATTAAAAATAAAACCTAAAGATAAAGCGAATGAGCAAGAAAAAAATAAAGAAGAATCTGAAGAAAAAAATATTGAAAAAAAGAGGATAAAAAAAGATAAAAAAATCGAACTGGAAATAAAGATGTTGAGATTATTGATATAAAAACTATTGAATGAAAAAAAGATGAGGTAAGCGATACCTACAATTCAGACGAAAAAAATTAAAAAAATACAAGTTAAATATAAAAAGGAATAACAATAAATTAAAAAGATTCTGTTTTTTTGGTTTTGGAATTTTTTTAGAAATGATGGATTAAATTGTTATGGAACAAATACATTTATTGATAATTTTGGAAAAATTAAAGATTCAAGATGAGGGAATTATTGAAGTAATAATTAATCATATTCAATTACTGGAAGCGTAAATATTATTTAGATATAGCCTTTCATGATGAATATGGAAAAACCTTATGATTATGTAAGAAAAAAATAGAAAAATTTTAGTGTTTATAGTATTTTAAAAAGATACCGGTATATTTAGGATAAAAACATAAGTTTAATCACTTATAGAAAGGAATATATTAGATTATGGAAATAAAAAGAAAATGATTTTGAAATAAATATAGATAATATTAATGTTGAAGAAATAATGGCTAAAATTAGACAAAAATATAAAAAGATAAAGGGTATGTTGAGGAAGAAAAAAATTAATAATTTTGATTTTACTCCTAAAAATAAATGAAGAAGATAATTTTAGATATGATTTAGATACATTAAATCGTGTTTGGAATGTTAATTTAGAAAGAGAAATTTTTATCTAGGAATAAATTGTTTTCATTTGTAAAAAAAGTGATTAGAAAAATTAACAAGATGGTATGTAGTTCCAATGATGCAAGATCAAATAATATTTAATTCATATACTGTTAGAACTATAAACAATTTGAATAAACAATTAAATAAGAAAAAAATGATGAAATAAAAAAATTATTAGCTGAGAAAGATCAAAGAATAAAAAAATTGGAAGAAATAGAAAAAAAGAAAATGATTTTTGATATGGACTATCTTGCTTTTTGAAAAATAAATATAGAGGGTCTGAAGAAAATATACAAAAAAATTACAAGAAAAAAATTTGTAAGACTGTATGCTGGAAAAAGATAATATATTGGATATAGGTTGTGGAAGAGGAGAATTTATAAAAAAACTTTACTAAATGCAGGTAAACAATATGTTTTTTTGGGATGGATATTAACCCACAAATGGTAGAAAAATGTAAAAAAGATGGACTATCAGTTGAGTTGAGAGATGGAGTGAGTTATTTATATGACAACGATAATCTAAATTTAGGCGGAATATTTTCATCACAAGTCATAGAGCATTTAAAACCATCACAAATAGTAAAATTAATAAAAGGAGCGTATAAAAATCTTCAAGAAGGAAGTCCGTTAATTCTTGAAACTATAAATCCAATGGCTTTAGTAACGCAAACTATGGCATATACATTAGATTTGACACATAGACAGTATGTTCATCCATTTACAATTGAGATGTTACTAAAAGAACATGGATTTAAAAAAGTAGAATTTATTTACAGTTCTCCTGTTGATATAGAAGCTCCTGTACTTAAAGATAACGATATGGATCCAAAAAGAATTAGAAAAAAATATAATGAAAAAAATTAGAAGAATGCATGAAATGTTATTTGGATATCAAGATTATGCGGTAATTGCTTGGAAGTGATTAAGATGAAAAAAATAGCATTTGTAGTTCCATGGTATGGGGATAAGATACCAGGTGGAGCTGAAACAGAAACAAGAAATATAGTTAAAAAAATTTGACAAAAAAAGGAATAGAAGTAGAAATACTCACAACTTGTGTAGAAAAATTTTTCTTCAGATTGGAATAAGAATTATTACAAAGAAGGTAATTATGAAGAAAGTGGAATAAAAAAATAAAAAAAGATTTAAAGTTAGAAAAAGAGATAACAAGAAATTCGATAATGTAAATGCTTTTACTTATGCAAGGAAGAAGAATAAGTCTTGAAGCAGAACAAATATTTTTTTGAAGAAATGATTAGAAGTACTAATTTAGAAAAAAATATTGAAGAAAAATTTGGAGAATTACTCACTATTTTGTTTTTATTCCATATATGTTTGGTACAACATATTGGGGTGTAAAAAAAGCAAAAAGGCAAATCTGTATTAATTCCTTTGTTTACATGATGAAGCTTATGCATATATGGAAAGTTTAAAAGAAATTTTTGAATTAGCTTCGGGTTGTATTTTTTTAGCAAAAACCTGAAAAAGAATTTGGCAGAAAAAAATTATTTGGACTAAAAGATATTAAAAAAAGAAGTAATAGGTGGCGGGTTAAATATAAATATTTCAAGAGATTTTTAGTGGATTTAAAGAAAAAGTATAATTTAAAAAAACCCTTATATTTTATATGCAGGTAGAAAAGATAAAGGTAAGAATATTGATTTATTGGTAGAATATTTCAAAAAAATTTAAAGAAAGAAATAATGACAATTTAGATTTAGTTTTAATAGGTGGTGGACAACTTGAAATTCCAAAAGGAATAAAAAAATTGTGTTCACGACTTAGGATTTATAGATATAGAAGATAAATATAAGGCTTATGCAAATGCTGTAACGCTTGTTCAGCCGTCGGTAAACGAAAGTTTTTTTCAATAGTTATAATGGAATCTTGGTTGACAGAAAGACCAGTAATTGTTAATAATAATTGTGAGGTAACCAAAAAAATTTTTGCAATAGAATCAAATGGAGGATTATATTTTAACAATTATTTTTGAATTTGAAGAAATCTTGAAATTTTATATTAATAATCCAAATATAGCAAATAAAAATGGGACAAAATGGAAAAGAATATGTCTTTAAAAAAATTTTGATAGAGAAATTGTTACAAAAAAATATATTGATTTCTTTTAAAGAGTTAGTAGGTGAGAAAGATTAAGATAATACAAGTTTTACCAACAATTAGTTATGGAGATGCTGTTAGTAATGATGCGATAAATATTGATAAATTTTTAAGAAAGAATGGATATAAAAACGGAAATTTATGCTGAAAAACATAGATAAAAAAATTAAAAAGGTAAAGTTTTTTTAAAAATAAGTAAATTAAAAAAAGTAAATAAGAATGATATTTTTGATTTATCATAAATCTACTGGGACAGATTTGAGCTTTTTTTATTAGAAAGATATAAATGTAAAAAAAGTTATGAGATACCATAATATTACTCCAGGAAAGTATTTAGAAAAGTATAATAAATATTTGTATAACTTAGTAGAATACGGAAGAAAAGGACTGGAACATGCAAGCAGATATTTTGATTATAGTTTAGCTGTTTCTGATTACAATAAAAGTGAACTTGATGAACTAAAAATATAAAAAAATACAACCACATTACCTATATTAGTTCCATTTGAAGATTACAAAAAAAGAGCCTGATAAGAAAGTTATAAAAAAATATTCAGACAGAAAGAAAAAAATATTATTTGTAGGAAGAATTGCTCCTAATAAAGCACAAGAAGATGTAGTAAAGTCATTTTACTATTATAAAAAAAATATGTCAATAAAGATTCTAGATTAATTTTTGGTTGGAAATGATAATGGATTTGAGAATTATTCAGATTTATTAAAAAAATTAGTGGAAGGAATTGGGATTGGAAAAATGATGTTGTGTTTCCAGGACATATAAAAATTTGAAGAAATTTTAGCTTTTTTTATAAGGTTGCAGATTTATTTTTTTGTGTATGAGTGAGCACGAAGGGTTTTGTGTGCCGTTAGTTGAAAGTATGTTTTTTGAAGTTCCAATTTTGGCCTACAACAGTAGTGCTATAAAAGATACTTTGGGAAATAGTGGAGTAATTGTAAATAAAAAAAGATTATTTCTTAATATCAGAATTAATGAATTATATTCTTTCGGATGAAAATGTTAAAAAAAGAAATAATCAAGAATCAAAAATAAAAAGGCTTGAAGATTTTAAATTGGAAAAAAAGTTGAAAAAAACAATTATTGGGATTTATTAAGCGAATAGGTGGATAGTATGAAAAAAAGATTTTATTTGTTGTTCAGAGATATGGTTTGGAAGTTAATGGCGGAGCTGAACTGCATTGCCGACAATTAGCTGAAAGACTTAAAGATGAATATGATGTATCAGTTTTAACAACTTGTGCAATAGATTATGTCACATGGAAAAACGAGTATAAAGAAGGAATAGAACATATAAATGGTGTTAAAGTTATAAGAAAAAAAGTTGATTTTTGAAAGGAATCAAAAAGAAATTTAATAAAATATCTGCAAAAATTAAATAATGAAAAAGATAATATAAATTTAGGAGTAGAATGGCAAGAAGCTCAAGGTCCTCATTCATCAGAATTGATAAAATATCTTGAAGATCATAAAGATGACTATGATGTTATTATTTTCCTTACATATTTGTATTATACAACTTATTTTGGATTAAAAGTTGCACCAGAAAAAAAGCATATTAATTCCTACAGCTCATGATGAACCACCGATATACTATAGTATTTTTTTAATGAAACTTTCAATTTACCAAAAAGCAATATTGTATTCAACTACAACAGAAAGAGATTTTGTAAACAAAAAGATTTAAGAATGATTATATAGAAAGTGATATAGTTGGTTTAGGTGTAGATATTAATGAAAAATGCACAAGATATCAATTTAGAAAAAAACTTTTGGTATAAAAAGATGACTATGTTGTTTATATAGGTAGAATTGATGAATCTAAAAGGTCGCAAAGAGATGTTTGAATACTTTTTAGAGTATAAAAAAACATATAATAGTAATTTGAAATTGGTATTAGCTGGAAAAAAAGTGCTATGGAAATACCTAGAAATAAAGATATAGTTACTTTAGGGTTCGTATCTGAAGATGAAAAAGGTCAATTTAATCAGAAAAATCCAAATTATTGATATTACCTTCAAAAATTTGAAAGTTTATCATTATCTACTTTAGAAGCAATGTATTTAAAAAGTTCCTGTTTTATTGAATGGAAAATGTGAAGTTTTAAAAACAACATGCTATTTTTAAGTAATGGTGGGTTGTATTATGAGAATAAATGGGAATTTATAGAAACATTGGACTATTTGATTAGAAATTCTAAAATTGCTGAGAGAATGGGAGAAAATGGGAGAAAAATATGTAGATGTGAATTATAAATGGAACATAATTATTAAAAAAATTGAAAGGAGTTTTTTTATGTATTTAAATTTTTTTAAAGAATCAAAAAAATATAAGAGATTATTTTTTTATATTATTCTTATATTTTTTTTATATTTAATTTATTAGTTGGTTCAAAAGTTAGGACTTTTGCTATAATTCCCGATGAAACAAATGCTTTAGCAATACCTGTCGCTTTTATCTGGTTATCGTTGGAATCTTATTTATAACAATTATTATGGTTGGGGAGGAAGTATATTTTATTTTCCATTGTTTTTTTGATAATTAAAAAAATCCTGTCTTACTTTTATAAATCTATTACATTATTAAATTCAATTTTATTGTCTTTAATTCCTTGTATTTCTATTATATGTTAAAAAAATTTTTTTCTGTATAGAGAAAAAGACAGTTAAGGTTTTTAATTTCAATTTTTTTAGGTATTTACCCAGAAACCTTTTCAATGGCACAATATACTTGGAACGAAAAATTGGGTTAGATTAATTGTTTGGGTTGTTTTTGTTATATGTAATGAAACTTTTTTTAAAACCTAATAAAAAAACAGTTTCTTTTTTTGGGGAATTTTTATCATATGGTTATTCTATTCATGGAAGAATGTTAGCTTTATTTCCAATTATAATAATTCTTTATCTATATCTTTTATTAAAATATAAAAAAATTTTTTTGATATAAAAATTTTTTTCATTAGGAGTAGTAGTTATTTTTTTATTATTGACTTTTTTTCATAAAAAAATCAAATAAAATTATATTTTTGGGGAAAAAAATGTATATTTAAAAAAATACATTTTCAGATATTTTAGTACAATTGGCAGAGGGATTTAAAAAAATTTTAAATTATTTTTTTATATATTAAGAGCTATCTCGTCTTATACATTTTATATAAATTTAGTGGGTTTTTGGCACTTTTAGTTTTAGGATTAGTTTTATTTATTAAATTATTTAAAGACAAAAAAAGATAAAAAAATATAGAATTAAAAAGTTTTAGGTATTTTTTTCTTTATTAGGAATATTTTTTTCTGAAATTATAGGTGCGATTTTTTTATGAATTATTTCAATGGAAAGGAAAAATTATTTTATTTATGGTAGATATACTGATCACTTTTTACCAGTAATTATATTTTTTTCGATTATAATTGTTATAAAAAAAGGGATTATCAATAGAAGATGTTTATAAAATTATTGGAATTTCTTTATGTCATACTATTATAACTTTAATTATAGAATCTCCAGAAATTCGTCCTGATAAAAATAATGGTAGATGTTAATATACTTCCTTTTTATGTCTTTAACAAGTGACTATATTTTTAAATACACCAGAGAAGTTTTTTTTCGATTACATTAATTTTATTTATAACTACTGTATATTTTATTATTGTTATGAGAAAAAAATTTAAAAATTTTTCTCTATTGATAGTTATATTAATTTATAGTAGTATGAATGTTAATTTAGCATATCACAGAAGAAGAAAAAATCTACTATTGGATATTCTCTTTTAGAAAAATAAATATTCAACATTAAATATAATTTCTAAAAAAACTTAAATAAGAATAAAAAAACAAAAGTAATTTAAATTTTATTACTAATGGAGAAATTTTTTTCCTACATTTTACTTAATGTTATTAAAAAGATTATATTATTAATCAAACAGATGATTCTATAAAAAGAAAACATAATAAAAAAACGAAGAAAAAAAGTAAGTCTAGTAAATAATAATAGAGAAACTATAATGCTTGATAAAAAAACATATATAGAATAGAAATAAACGATACAAAAAGATGGAACTTATAATCTATATTACAAAGATAATAATATAAAAAAATTATTAGATTCTAAAAAAATATAGTTAGTACAAAATATGACACATACTTAGTACCTGTTGGAAAGTTGTTGACAACAAAAAGATAGTAATGTTATGCAAAAATAATACTGTATTTCCAAAAAAACTTCAATGTATGGACCATATATAGAATTAAGACCTAATAAGTATCAAATAATTATACAAGGAAATAACCTTAATGAAAGTTCAGAATTAAAAATTGACATACAAAAAAAGATAATCAAGAGAATACGGAAACGTTTAATTACAAAAACTATATTAAAAAAATAATAATCAATATATTGTTGAATTTGAAACAAAAAGATTTTATCAAAAAAATTTTGAAATTGTCTTAGCTAATGGTTCAAATAATAATATAATTATTCAAAAAAATAGAAATTATTGTTAAATAGGAGAAAAAAATTGAAAGAAGAAGTAATGAAAAATAGAGAAAAAAATATAATTTTGCCAGAATATGAATTATATAAAATGCTAGAGAAAAAGAATAAATATTTAATATGTATTCCTGTATTAAATGAAGGAGAAAAAAATTTATAAATCAATTGAAAAAAATGCAAGAGTTAAAAAGTGAATACAGTTGCTGATATTATTATGTGTGATGGAGGAAGTACAGATGGAAGTGCAGATATAGAAATGTTAAAAAAATATGGAGTTTCAGCACTCGTTATAAGAAAAATCGCCTGGGCATATGAGTGATCAATTAATGCTAGGTTATTATTATGCCTTAGTAAATGGATATGAAGCGTACAATAACAATTGATGGAAATGGAAAAGATGGAATTGAAGGAATATTTGAAATGGCTAAAGCATTAGACGAAGGATATTCATTGATACAAGGTTCACGTTATATTAAAGGAGGAGTTGCTATAAATACACCTAAATTAAGAGAAATAGCAATAAAAATTAATACATGTTCCAATAGTTAATATGTTATCTGGTTTTTAAGTACACTGATACAACTAATGGTTTTAGAGCACATAACATAAAAGTATTTAAAGATAAAAGAATACAACCATTTAGATATGGAACATTTCCTACTTATGCATTGATTCATTATCTTACAGTTAAGGTTCCTCAATTAGGATATAAAGTCACAGAAATACCAGTTCTTAGACAATATCCTGCAAAAGGTAAAATTCCTACAAAAAAATAAGTCCTATAAAGGGGAATATTGATTTGATAAAAAAATTTTATGGAATATGTTTAGAAAAAAATATGATCCAAAGGAGTAAAAATAATGAAATGTGTTTTAATTGGTTATGGGTATTGGGGGAAAAATAATAGAAAAAAATATAGAAAAAGATAATTTTTTTGAACTTATAGGAATATGTGATCCTAAGTTAGAGAATAGTTTAAATTTTGATAATATTTTTAAAAAAATAAAGATATTGAATGTGCTTTTTGTATGTAATCCAGTAGATGTTCATTATTTAACAGTGAAAAGATTATTGGAACATGATAAACATGTATTTTGTGAAAAAGCCACTTTGCAAGGATTTAAAAAGAAACGGAAGAAGTTTTAGAACTTTCAAAAAAAGAAAAATGCCTTTTTACAGATTATATTTATACAAGTTCTCCTTCTATTAATTTTATTAAAGAAAAATATTAATCTATTAGGTAAAGTTCTTTATTGTGAAGGAAATATAAATCAATTTGGAAAAATTTTATAAAAAAAGGATAATGTTTTTTTGAAGTTTTATCAGTACATCTTATTTCTGCAATATCCTATATACTAGATAAGGAATTACGGGTAGTAGATGTTATATCTAAAAAAAGAAAGCAAAGATAATATTACTCAAGTTGGTTCAATTGAAATTTTAATAGAAAAAAAGGAACAAAAAGAAAAAAATAAACGGAATTATAAATAGTAGTCTTTTAAAATGATAAAAAAAGAACGTAATATTATATTTAGATGCGAAAATGGAAATATAATATTTGATATGATGGGAAAAAGAAACAGTTAAGATAGTAAGGCATAAAGAGTTAGAGATTGGATACCAAGAAGAAGTAATTTTTACTAAAAAAATATGATGAATCAAACAACCTTATTAAAGTAATAGATCAATTTAAAAAAATATTAGAAACTAATAGAATTGTAACTATCAATGTTGCTAAAGCTTTTAGAGTCAATTTCAAAAAAATTGAAAGAAAAAAAGTGAATATATTTAATTCTTTTTTTATTATTTATATTTAGTTAAAAAGAGATATAAGTTAGGAGTTTAGAATATGAGTGGATCAAAAAAATATGACAAAAATAATAATAGGAGCAGGAATATATGGGATGTATGTCGCCAAACGAAGTTTAGAAAAAAATCCTAATGAAAAAGTATTAATATTAGAAGTAGAAAAAGAACCGTTTAATAGGGGATCTTATATCAATCAAGCAAGACTTCACAATGGTTATCATTATCCAAGATCTTTTTTTCTACGGCATCAAAAATCTGCAAAAATATTTCAATAGATTCTATAATGATTTTTAAAAAGGGGATAAATGATAAATTTGAAAAAAATTTATGCGGTAGCCTCTGATTATAGTTGGGCTAACGGAGAACAATTTCAAAAAAATTTTTGTGATAATTTAAATGTAAGATGTGATGAAATTCCTAAAAGAAAAATTTTTTTAATGAAAAATACTATTGATAAGGCATTTTTTTGACACAGGAGTATTCATTTGATGCTAAGATAATTGGAAAAAAATATTGTATGAAGAATTAGTAAAAATTAGGATGTAATTTTAAATTTGAAACGAAAAATAGTGGAAATAAAAAAAGAAGAGAAAGAATATGTATTTAAAAACTTCAAATGGAGAAATATATTCAGCACCATTCGTTTTAAAACGCAACTTATGCAGGAATTAATATAATTCATGATTTTTTTAGGATTTGAATATTTACCAATAAAAATATGAATTTTGTGAAGTAATTTTATGTGAAGTTTCAGAGAACATTAAAAAAATGTTGGATTAACAGTTATGGATGGACCTTTTTTTCTCATTGATGCCATTTGGATTAACAGGTTATCATTCTATAACAACTGTTTCAAGAACACCACATTTTTACAAATTATGAAAATTTACCACCATATGACTGTTGTGGAGATGTAGAAAAGCAAAAAAACATCCTGAACATTCAAAAAGGGTGTATTCATTGTGGAATTTTTTTCCTGAAACTGCATTTGAAGAAATGGTTCAAATTGCTAAGAAATATCTGAATGAAGACATTGAAATAAAAATATGTTAAGTCATTGTATACAATAAAACCTATTTTTAGTTGCTTCTGAAATAGATGACTCAAGACCAACAATTATAAAAACAGTATTCTCAAAGTCCAGATTTTTTTATACAGTATTTTCTGGGAAAAATAAATACAATGTATGATTTGGATGAAATTTTTATAAAAAAATTTTTAAATTTATATTATTTTGTTTAAATAAAAAGGAGAACTTTATGAAAAAGAATAAGAAAAAGCAGTGATACCTGCAAGAGGATTAGGAACGAGAGTATTGCCAGCGACAAAGGCTCAGCCTAAAGAAATGTTAGTTATTGTAGATAAACCAGCATTGCAGTATTTGGTTGAGGAGCTGATTGCTTCTGGAATTGAGGAGATTCTTATTGTTACGGGGAGAAATAAGAGTTCAATTGAAAATCATTTTGATTATTCGTTTGAGTTGGAAAAAACGTTGGAGGAAAAAGGAAAAATTAGAGCTTTTGAAAGTGGTTGATGATATTTCAAAATTGGCGAATATTTATTATGTAAGACAGAAGAAACCATTAGGATTGGGACATGCGATTGGTTGTGCAGAAGCGTTTATTGGAGATGAACCGTTTGTAGTAGTGTTGGGGGATGATATTATTTATACTGATGAGAGTAAAGGTGAGGCACCTGTTACAAAACAATTGATTGATAAATATGTTGAATTGAATGGTGGAAATATTTTGGGAGTTCAAGAGGTTGCTGAAAAAGATGTTAATAAATACGGAATTGTTAAACCTTTAGAAACAATTGATGAGAGAACAGTTGAAGTAGAAAATTTTGTGGAAAAACCATCGTTGGAAGAGGCACCTAGTAGATTAGCTGCATTGGGAAGATATGTGTTGGAACCAGAAATTTTTGGATATTTGAAAAATACGAAGCCTGGAAAAGGTGGAGAAATTCAGTTGACAGATGCAATTTTGGATATGAAAAATGATAAAGGGAAATTGTATGCGTATAATTACGATGGATTTAGATATGATACAGGAGATAAATTTGGAATGTTTGTGGCAAATGTGGAGTTTGGATTGAGACATCCTGAATTGAAGGACAGAGCGAAAGAATACTTGAAAGAATTAATGGAGAAATTGAATTAAGAGATTGTAATAAATATTATCAGAAAAAAATTTAGTAATTTGGAGGAAAAAAATGATAAAAAAATTTGGAACAAAAATTATATATCGGTTGTTCTAGTCATAAATGATGATAATAGCCAAGTAGAAAAAAAGATAAATGAAATAAAAAAAGTTTTTGGATAATAATTTTAAGAGTAGTGAAATAGTAATAGTTGATAATACGGCTAAAGTAGATTCTTTAGAGTCATTGAAATCTTTGAACTTTAAACATACAGAAATTAAGTTACCTATAAAAACATAGAACACAACAGGCTTTTAAATGCAGGAACTGCAATAGCAATAGGAGATTATATTGTTGAAATAGAAGATATTTCTTTTTGATATAGACTACAATAAAAATAATTGAAATGTATAGAAAAAAAGTCAAGAAGGCTATGACTTTGTATTTTTTTAACACCAAAAAAATCAAGAAGATCTTCAAAAAAATATTTTATAATATTTTAAATAAATATTTTAAAAAAATTCATTTAATGAAGATATTAATTCATCTGTTATGACTTTATCATCAAGAAGAGGTCAAAATAAAGTAGCAGAAGTAGGAAAAAGAATTATTAATAGAAATGTTGCATATGTTCTTTCAGGATTGAAAAGTTCTTATATAGTAGTAGATATGGATTATAAAAAAATAATAGAGGATTTTCAGAAAAATTTAATGTTAATGTTTGATACATTAATTTATTACACAGATGCAATTATGTTATTTACTCAAAGATTAGCTTTTTGGATTTTTTTATATTATTTGGATTAGAGTCATTTACAGTATAATTACAAAAAAATTGTAAAAAGAGACAGTAGAAGGATGGGCTTCACTATTTATAATATTAAGTTTAGGATTCTTTTGGGATATTTTTTTTATTTTAAGTATTATAATAAGATATCTACATCATATTTTACAAAAATTCATTAAATACGAAAGATTATATTTATAGATCTGTAGATAAAAAAATAAGTTGGTGGAAGATGAGTTTGATAAAAAAAGTTAGCAAATAAGGAGACAGTTTTATATCTTATTTTTTTGGAGTATTAGCGACAGTTTTAAATATAGTTTTGTTTTTATTTATTTATAAATATTTGGAAAAATGTCAACAGGACTCGGAAATATATTAGACACTATCATTTGTGTTTTATTTCAATATTTTACGAATAGAATATGGGTTTTTTTGAAAGTAAAAAAATAATGGTAAAGAAGCTATAAAAAGAATTTATACAATTTATATTAGCAAGAGGTTTGACTGCGATTATTGATCAGATATTTGTTGTAGTTGGAGTTGATTTTTTTGTAGCAAAATATGTTAGTTATTCACAGCAAGGAATATTTAGTGTGGGAATTAAAATTTTTATCGAATGTTGTTGTGATTGTATTGAATTATATTTTTTTTCAAAAATTATTTGTATTTAACTCAAAAAACAATAAATTACTAAAAAGCACAATAACAACTAAATAACCGTGATTAAAAAAACATTTTATTCTCACACTTTAAAAATTTGCGATACAATAGATTTTTTTCTTATTAAAAAAATAGTATAATAAACTATAGGTAAAAAAATGAAAAAAAGGCTGGAGGTTTATTATGAAAAGAGGATTACCAATAGGTACTGAAGATTTTGGAGAAATTATTGAACAAGGAAGTTTTTATGTTGACAAGACTGCATTTATAGAAGAGATATTGAAAGACAGTGCTAAGGTAAAGTTATTTACACGTCCTAGAAGATTTGGAAAAAAACATTGACTTTGTCTATGTTGAGATATTTTTTTAATATTGAAAAATAAAGAAGAGAATGAGAAATTTTTTTCTGAATTATATATTTCAAATAGTGAATATATGAAATATCAAGGGAAATATCCTGTGATTTTTTTATTACACTTAAAGATCTGAAGCATGATACATGGAAAGAATGTCTTAAAGGTATAAAATCAGTGATTTCAGATTTGTATGATGGATATAGTTTTATACGAGAAAGTCTTGATGATAGAAATAAAAAAAGAAATTTGATAAAAATATTTTATGAAGAAGATGGAAATTATGAAAAGGGATTATTGGATATTTCTAAATATCTATATCGTTATTATGATAAAAAAAGTTATTCTTTTGATAGATGAGTATGATGCTCCTCTTATAAATGCTTATGAGAAGGGATTTTATGATGAGGCAATAAATTTTTTTAGTACACTTTATAGTTCTGTGTTAAAGACGAATGATTATCTCCAAATGGGAGTTCTTACAGGTATTTTAAAGGTTGTAAAAGAAGGAATATTTTCAGGACTCAATAATATCGAGACTTATACGGTGCTTGATGATCACTATTCTGATGCTTTTGGATTTACTGAAAAGGAAGTGGAAAAAGCCGTTAGAGAATATGGATTGACAGATGAAATTGGGGAAGTTAAGAAATGGTATAATGGGTATAAATTTGGAAATTTTGAAATTTATAATCCTTGGAGCATATTAAAAATACTTAAAAAAATGGAAAAACTGAATCATACTGGATAAATACAGCATCAGACCTTACAATATTAAGATTACTAAAAGAGGCAAATGAATCAATGTTTGATGGATTATTAAATATTTTTTTAATGGAAAAAGTTCAATACAATCAATAAATATATCTTCTGAAATGAACAATATGCAAAAATTCTCAAGAAATATGGCAATTAATGCTATTTAGCGACTATTTGACAATTGATAAAAAAATAGATGAGTATACGTATTCTTTAAAAACTTCCGAATTATGAAGTGAAATCATTTTTTTAAAGAAAAAAATTTTTGGAGTATAATTATACTGAAAAACAAAAGTTTATTCAAAAAAATGATAAATGCGTTATTGTTAAAAAGATATTGATAAATATGCAGAACTTTTACAAAAGATATTATTAAATTCTATGAGTTATCATGATGGTGCAAAAAGAAGAAAAAAATTTTTATCATAATCTAATTTTTAGGAATGCTTTTTGTATTTAGACAGCGAATATAGCATAAAAATCAAATATAGAAGAAGGATATGGAAGAACAGATGTACTAATGTTTCCTTTAAATAAATTGCGACCAGGATTTATATTTTGAATTTAAGGTATCTGAAACAGATGATAACAAATCCATGGAAAAAAAGTCGCAGATGAAGCATTAAATCAAATAAAAGACAGAAAATATGAAACAGAAATGAAACAAAGTAAAATAAAGGATATTTTACTTTTAGGAATAGCATTTAATGGAAAAAAAGTAAAAAGTAAAAATTAGGATAAAATTTTTAAGAATAAAAATGTTTTTTTAATCATGGTTATTAGGTTGGTTATGATTTTTTTATTAAAAAAATTCAGGAGATATTATGAACAAAAAAACAATAGTTTTATCAGGAATAAACCTGATTGAAGCGTGGTCCATTGACAGTTTATGAGGAATGTCTTAGATGTATAGAAAAAAATATTTTTTTAGAAAATTATGAAATAGTGGCTCTTGTACATAACAGGGAACTTTTTTTCTGAATTTGATTCAAGAATAAAGTTTATTGAATTTATGGATTCTAAAAAAAGTTATTTAAAGAGATTTTTATTATGAATATTTTTTTATTTCAAAAAGATTGTCAAAGAAACTAAAGCCTTATTTATGGTTTTTCATTGCATGATATGACTCCAAATGTAGTAGCAGATAAAAGAGTAGTTTATTGTCACAACTCTATTATTTTTTTATGATATGAAGAGAAAAAGACATGATTAATGAATTTAAGATGTTTATGTTTTCTAGATTTTATAAATATATCTACAAAATTAATATTAAAAAAATAATTTTGTTGTAGTTCAGCAGGACTGGATTAGAAAAAGATTTAAGAAAAATTTTTTTAAAATAAAAAAATGTGGTTGTTGCTCATCCTAATGTTGTTATAGATGATTCAAATAATAATTGTAAAAAAATACAAAAAAATAGTAAAAAAATAGTTTTTTTTATATCCTTCATTTCCTAGAATTTTTTTAAAAAAATTTTTGAAGTCATTTGTAAAGCTGTTGAAATATTAGAAAAATAAAAAAATATTGAAAATTTTTAAGGTATATTTGACAATAGATGGAAATGAAAAATATTTATTCAAAGGAAATTTTTGAAAAAAATATGGCCGTTTAAAATGTATTGAATTTATTGGATTACAAACAAGAGAAAATTTGATGAAATATTATAGTAAAAATAGAAACAGTGATATTCCCTTCTAAACTAGAAACTTGGGGATTGCCTATTTCAGAAGCGAAGGCATTTGGTAAAAAAATATAATTTTGGCAGATTTGGAATATGCGCATGAAACACTGGGAACTTATGAAAAAGTGATGTTTTTTTGGGCCTGATAATGCTGAAAAAAATTAGCTGAAAAAGATAGAAATGTTGATAAATGATGATGAAAAATATGAAAAAAATATAGAATTTGATGGAAATTTTGAAAAAAATATTGAAAAAAACCATTTTGTAAAAAAATTGGAAGGAATTATTTGATATTTTACTTTTTGGATAATAGATAATTTATTTAAATTATCACAAATAATTTTTTTATAAAAATATAGAAAGAAGTTTAAAAAAAGAGTATGGGAAAAGATAAAAATTGTTATATATTTTTGATTTAATAATCCACTTATATATAAACGTGGAGTAGAAAAATGTTATATTATCTCAATCTATGGCATTGCCAGAAAAATGTAAAAAAATATTATTTATTTTTTTGGTGAAAAAAAGATGAGGAATTTTTTTGTGGAATGATATAAAATGTATATCAATAATGCATGATTTATTTAGATTTTTTTAAATTAAATACATTTTTAAATAAATTGTGTAGAAATGCTGAATGTGTTATTCATTCTCATAATTATTTGATGAGTTTTTTTCTTTTGAAAAAAACAGATATATTTACTGTTCATGATGGGCTTTTTTTATTTATCATCCCAAACCAATCATAGATTTAAAAAAATATTTTTAAATTTATTGAAAAAAAGCAGTCTATAAAAAAAGTAAATTAGTGCATTTTATATCGAAATTTACAAAAGAAGAATCACTTTATAATAAAGATAACTTTATTATTATTTATAACACTACTCCACTTGAAAAAAAGTAAAAAGTAAAAATTTGAAAAAGAGAACTGGGATTCTAAAAAAAGTAAAAAAATATTTACAGTAAGAAGTATTGAAGAAAGAGTAAATTTAGAATTACTTATTGAACTTGCCCAAAGAAATAAAGATTTTTGAAATAAAGGTTTCTGGAAAAGGACCTTTGATTGAAAAAAATATAGAGATGAAATAAAAAAATAAAAAAATTAGATAATATTGAATTAATGGGATTTTTAGAAGATGAAAAAAATAAGACAATATTATAAAGACTGTGATATTGTTACAGTTTTGGCAAAAATATGGGGAAGCGTTTTGGACTTCCTATTATTGAAGGATATTTGCATGATAAGCCTGTCTTTGCTTCAAATGTATCGGCAATTCCTGAAGTTATTATTAATAAGGAATTTTTTTAGTAGAGAATGATGTTATAAATTTAGAAAAATAAAATTTTAAATTATTTAAAAAAGAATAAAAAGTTATAATTTTTAAAGAATACTATTATAGTAATTTTGGAAATGATGTGATAAGAGATAAATATTTTTAAATTGTACAATCATACTTTAAAAGTAAAAGTAATTTAAATATGGAATTATAAAAAAAGGAGTTATATAAATATGGAAAGAAAAAAATTTCACTTGAAATTCAGTGGGCTGTAGGGACCTAAAAACAGGAGTTGGCTGGTATATTTTTTTAATATTGTAAAAAGGATTGGTTCAAAAATAATAAGAATGATTATACTGGTGAATTTATAAATTTTATGAATAGACATAATGTTAAGGAACAAATTAACTATGATATAAAAAAATAAAAGCAAAATAAATTTATTTCATATAAAAATTTATAGCATTTTTAACTCAAAAAAATTAAAAAAATAAGCCATAATTTTTTTGATGAATACAAAAATCTGATATATATCATTTTTTTAATTTTATAATTCCTAAAAAAATATAAAAAGGAAAAAGTAATTGTTACAATTTACGATACTGTATTTTTCTGCACCTGAAACTATGGGTGGTATGAAAACTATTAGCGAATATAAATATCTTTGCTGAAAGATCTGATTTAATTATAACTATTTCTGAAAGTGCTAAAAGCTGACATTATTAAACATTTTAATATAGATGAAAAAAAGATAAAAAAAATTATAACTCCTGGAATTGATTTACAAAAAAATATTCTTACAAATATTCTAAATCTGAACTTGAAAAATATTAGAAAGAAGTATAATTTGCCAAAAAAATTATATTTTATATTTGGGAACAATTGAACCCCGAAAAAAATATTGAAAAGAATTGTGAAAGCATTTAAAAAAATATAAAAAGGAAATTAATGATGATTTAAAAACTTGTGATTGTGGGAAGAAAAAGGCTGGAAATATGATAATATTATGAAACTGATTGAATCAATGGGAACGGATATTATAATTACTGGATATATTGATGAAGAAGATAAAGTTCCTATTTATAAGCTTGCACAGATTTTTTTGTTTTTTTCCATCTTTATATGAAGGTTTTGGAATGCCGATATTAGAGGCTATGGCATCAAAAAAACACCGGTAATCACATCAAATATTTCTTCAATGCCTGAAGTAGCAGGAAATGCTGGAATGTTGGTAGATCCTTTTTAATGAAAATGAAATTTTTTTGAAGCATATAAAAAAATTTTTATCAGATGATGAACTAAAAAAAGAAATGGTGCAAAAAAAGGATTAGAACAGGCAAAAAAATTTGAGTGGAAAAAAATCTGTAGAAATGCTTGAAAAAGATTTATGAGGAAATATAGTAGACTTAAAAATAAAAATATGGAAAGGTAAAAATATGGAAAAAAATCATTTTATGAATTGTGGAAATTGGGAATTAATTTTATTAAAACAAAAAAATATTTTTTTCCAAAAAGCTAGGTTAATTCGATTTCCTTTTTGATATAAGAGGAAAAAAAGTATATAAAAATTTGGAGAAAAATTTTACAACTGGAACTGGTCGCAGAATTGAAGCATATAATTTTTCAAGATTCACATAATGCTAAAAGTATAAAAAAAATAAAAAAATACACCTCAATTAATAATAGGAAATAATGTTCAAATTAACGATTATGTCCATTTGTCATGTGCAAATTCATTAATTATAGGAGACAATGTACTGATAGCAAGCAAAGTTTATATTTCTGACTTAAATCATGGAAATTATTCATTTTCAAAAGACTTTGAACATTCTAATCCTGAAGAAATTGCAAAAGGAAAGAAGAATTTTTACAAAAACCAGTAAAAAAATTTGTGAAAATGTATGGCTTGGAGAAAATGTATCTGTATTGCCAGGAACAGTAATTGGAAAAAAATTCTATAATTGGAGCAAATTCTGTTGTTTCTAAAAAAATATTCCAGAAAAACTGCATTGCTGTTGGAAATCCAGCAAAAAGTAATAAAAAAATACAATTTTGAAACTAAAAAAATGGGAAAAAAATATAAAAAAATTTTTGAAAAATATTTAAATTGTTTGATTAAACTTAAGATGTTATAATCTTACTAATTAAAAAAAGAGTGGAGGATTTTGTATGTATGACTTTACAGCTTGTATAGTGACTTATAATACTGATCAAAAAGGAATTAACTCAAATCATAGGTTGTTTTCAAAAAAACAAAAATTAAAATTTAAACTATGGATATCAGATAATTCTGAAAAGGATACTTTGAGAAATTTTATAAAAAAATTTTTTTCAGATGATAGAATAGAATATATCTTTAATAATTCAAATAATGGATTTGGATCAGGTCATAATATTGTGTTAAAAAAATTAATGGATGATAATTTTTAAAAGAAAAAAGCAGAATTTCATATAATATTGAATGCTGATATAATTTTTTTGAAGAAAAATACTATTGAAAAAAATGATTGATTATATGAGAAAAAAATCCTGAAATTGGGCAGATAGGGACCGAAAAATATATGAATCCAGTGGAGAGGTAAATAAATCTTGCAGGTTATTGCCTACACCATTAAATTTAATATTTAGAAGATTTTTTTCCAATAAAAATCTATTGTAGATAAAATGGATTATAATTATGAGATGAGATGGTGTGATTATAATTCAATAATGGAAGTTCCAATTCTATCTGGATGTCTTATGTTTATAAGAACAGATATTTTTGAAAAAAATGTTGGAATGTTTGATACTAGATATTTCATGTATATGGAAGATTATGATTTGTGTAGAAGAATTGGACAAAAAAATACAAAAGTAATATTTTTATCCTGAAGTAAAGATAATTCATAAACATGGAAAAGCATCCTATAAAAACACGAAAAAAATGATGATTGCACATATAAACTCAGCTATAAAAATATTTTTAATAAATGGGGATGGTTTTTTTGATAAGGAAAGAAAAAAACAAGAAATAAGGAATGTATAAAAAGATATAAAAAAATAATTTATTTGGTAAATGATTAGGAGAATAAATGAAACAAAAAGGTTTTAGTAACAGGAGCTAATGGATATATAGGAAAAAAATGTTATAAATTATTTGTTAAATAATAACATTGAAGTAGTAGTCGCTGATATTTCTTTAGATAAAATAAATGATAAAGTAAAAAAATAGAAACTAATATATTTGAAAATACTGACTATCTTTTTTTCTAATTTGGAAAAATGTAGGGACTTGTATTCATTTAGCATGGCGTAATGGATTTGTACACAATTCTATTACTCATCTTGAAGATATTTCATTACATTATAAATTTTTTTAAAGAAAAATACATGAATTTGGTATAAAAAAATATAAATGTTATAGGAACTATGCATGAAATTGGATACTGAGAAGGAGAAGTTGATAACAATACTAGTACTAATCCTATTTCTTTTTATGGTATAGCAAAAAAATAGTTTGAGACAATCTTTGAAAAATATTAGAAGAGAGCGATAAGGAATTATTAATAAAATGGCTTAGAGTATTTTATATACAAGGTGATGATAGGAATAATAATTCTATTTTTTTTCTAAAAATATTACAAAAAAAGAAGAAGAAGGTGCTAAAACTTTTCCATTTACTACAGGAAAAAAATAAATATGACTTTATTAATATAGAGATATTAGCAGAGATGATTTCAAAAAGCGACTTTTACAAACTGATATAACTGGAATTATAAATTGCTGTTCCGGTAAATCTGTAAGTTTAAAAAGAAAAAAAGTTGAATCATTTTTAAAAAGAAAAATAACTTGAAAAATAAAAATTAGAGTATGGTGTATTTCTAGATCGAGCTTATGATTCTCCTGCCATATGGGGAAATAATAATATAATATCAGAAATAATAAAAAAAGAATTTTTATAAAAAAAGAGACTGCTAAGAATTTTTTTCAGCAGTCTTTTTAAAATTCAAAATTATTAAAAAAATTTAAAGTTAAAATTTTTTTAATTAAATTTTATAGAACTTTAAATTCCAACGAAGAAAAATTTCAGTTCATCACTATCTCCTCCAGCAATAATTGAAATTCTGCCTCTTCTATCTACACGTAAAAAAATCTATATTCCTTTTTCTGAAAAATTTTCCATTTTTTTCTGAATTACTATTTTTTTGCCTTTCAAATAACTGTTTTTCATTTACTATGTGCAATATGCTTTCCCATTCTCTGTTTAAACTATGGAATTCATTTTCAAAAGTTGAAACGATTTCTTCTATTATGTTTTTGTACTGAGTGTTTTTTTCCTGTAATTTCCACAAGTGCGATTGCTTTTTCACGGAATATTCCAAAATCGGTGTTGTTGATGTTTATTCCAATACCGATTATTATGTGATCTCTTACTTTTTCACAAAGAATTCCGCATATTTTTTTTGTTTTCATAATAAATGTCGTTTGGCCATTTGAAAGTCAGCTTTTCTTTATTTTTCTATATAATTTTTTTAGTACTTTATAGACAATATATCCTGTAAAAATTGTAATTTTTTTCATCCAGTTCATAATTGTCATTGACACCGAAGGAAAAGAGGGCGGCACCTTCGCTTGAAATCCATGTGCTGTCCCTTTTTCCTTTTCCATCTGTCTGTTTTTTTGCTACGATTACTTCAAATTCTTCGATTCTTAGCTGTCGTCGTAAATATGTATTTGTTGAATTTATTTCATCAAAAAAACTTAAATTTCAAAAGCTGTACCTCTTTCTGCTTATTTATGTTTAAAATTTAATTTTGTAATTAATTAACTTAATCTTGGGAATATGAATACTCCATAAACTGGGCCTGCATGAGCTCCTATTACCGCCCCGATTTCCCTATTTAATATCAATGAGTTAATTTTTTTGGATTATTTTTCCACTTCTGAATAAATTCTCACAACATTTTCAAGTTCAGTTGGAGTTCCACCCCATCCGCTCATAAGTACGATGCTTTGTTTTTTACTTTCACGTTCAATATATTTTTCAATGTATTTTTGTGCATTGCGTTCACCAAGAACTTTTTTCTCAACTGTAACTTCCCCTTGATTTACAGTCAAGATAGGTTTCATGTTCAATGCTCCAGCTATTGTTGAACTTGCCTTTCCAATTCTTCCACCTTTTTCAAGATATTTCAAGTCTGGAATAATCATAAGAAGCTTACCTTTAGTTCTAAAGTTATTTACCCAGTTGATAATTTCTGTAAAACTTTCTCCCCTTACTGATTTTCCTGCCGCTCCCAGCACAAGGAATCCTTGCAGTAACGAAGCTCCCAAACTGTCGATTAATTCTATGTCATTTTCTCTATTTGTAAGACTTCTTCCAACTTTTGCCGCTTGTATTGTTCCGCTTAATTTTGATGATGGATGTATTGAAATAATCTTTTTATATCCTTTTTCAAATAACTTATTATAGGCATTTAAAAAAAGTCTTGTGGTGATGGCTGAGATGTCTTAATTCTCGCATTATTATCCAACATTTGATGCCAGAATTCTGATTTTTGAAATTTCTACACCATCCTTATAAAGTTCCCCATTTATATCAATTCTTAAAGGAACTACCTTTATTGGAAGCCCTTCGATGTCTTCATCTGTCAAATCTGATACAGAATCTGTTAAAATAGCAATTTCAGGCATATTTGGATCTTTATTTTCAATATACAAGTAATAATAGTAATTTTCCTGATTTCCATTAATATTTGCAGTTTTTCAATCCTGCCAGTTTTTTTCTTCAATACTTTTTTTGTGAAGCTTCATCCTTTTTCATTTCCGCTTACAACAACTGCAGTTATTGTATTTTTTTAGTTATCAAGTCATCTAATATTGCATCTGCCACTTCTTTTAATGATTTTTTTTGCATATTTTATTTTCCCGTTTACAAGCCCGATAAAGTCATCTTTTTCTATTGACAAGTCTTCAATTTTTGTATCTCTTACAGCCTTTGTAATTTCCACGGAATAGTTTCTGGAAGCTGCTTCTTTTAACTCATCAATGTCAGTATCTTTATTTCTTAGAAAATAATATCCGTCAAGCATTGTTTTTTTGTATCTAGAACAACAACTGTTTTTTTAGATTTTTCAGCTGCCATTTTTGCTGTTGTAATTACATTTTTATTGTTTGGAAGAATGTAAACATTTTCCTTTTCAGTTTTTCCAATGGCATTCAATATTTCCTGAACACTTGGATTTTTACTTTGTCCTCCCAAGATTACCACATCTGCACCAAGTTTTAAAAATTCATCCTTCAAATTTTCAGAATCCGCCAAAAATCACAAAGGCTGATTTTTGTTTTATCAATTTTTATTTGCAAAAAAATCTTTGCTTCATCCTTTTCACTGAAAAATTTGCAAATTATCGTGCTGTAACTTCATATTTTCCACTTCATTTTTTTCCAGCGGTCCATATTCCAATGCGATTTCAATCGCTTTTCCAGGATGGTTTGTATGAATGTGAGTCTTAAACTTTTTAGAAGTTTGTGCAAATACAGCAGAATCTCCCAATTCCAGCACACGCTTTTTATATTCATCTGTATCAAAGTTACCATTTAAAATGATAAATTCAGTACAGTATTGGAAATGTATGCTTTCAGGATCATGATTAATATTTGCTATTGTCTTGTCAAATTCATTTTCCTTAACTTGAGCCTTTTGCAATTCAGCTAGCAGGTTCAATTCAGTTGTAACCTTATAAAAATCCCTCAAAAAAAGAAAAAAACAGCCCTTTTCCACCAGCATCAACTACTCCAGCCTCTTTCAATTTTTGGAAGCAGTTCAGGCGTTTCATCCACAGCCTTTTTTTCCCAGCCTCTACAATCTCCTTCAAAAAATGCCACCAAATCTTCAAATTTTTTTCAGCACATTCTGTAGCCTTTTTCAGAAATTTTTTTCTAATAACCGTAAGCATTGTCCCTTCAACAGGTTCACTTACAGCATTATAAGCAGTTTCCTTTGCGCTCACAAGAGCTTCTGCCACATCTTTTTGGTAACAGCTTAACTTTTTCACCAATCCCTCTTAAAAAACCCCTGTGATTACTTGTGACAAAAATTGTCCCTGAATTTCCACGAGCTCCCATCAACACAGCCTCTTCAACTACATCTATAAGCTGAGGCATTTTTTTATTTTTTTCATCTGTCTTTTTCTTCCAGATCATTTATCATCGAATTTAATGTCATTGACATATTACTCCCAGTATCTCCATCAGGAACTGGATAAACATTCAGTTCATTTAAAAAGCTCCTCATGTTTTGTAACCCATTTTCCACCGCCAATAAACACTAATTTTAGCCTTTTGGCATCCAAATATTTTATTGCCATTATTTCCTCCTAAAAAAATAATTTTTTTATATTTTCTGATTATTTTTTTTATTTAATTAATAAATCCATTCTAAATCTATTTCCTAAAGATTCATATTTGAGATTTTTTTATAATTTACATTTTATAGATTATTTTTTTATGAATAATTGTTTTTCCTTTATTTCTTAATTAATTTTTAACGTAAGGGCGTCAAACACCACGCCCTTACAACCCGGCTTACGCAAAACTTTCTTATAAAGAAAAAAATAAAAACTCGATTTTTGAATCAAAGTTATCTTGACACAAATAACTGAATACAATTTAAAAATATGTTCCAAAAATCTCAAACAGTTATTTTTTTTCTTTAACGAAATTTTTGCTTGATATTTGTTTTAGTCAAATAATCTATCATAATTGAATTAGAATGTCGTGATTTTTTTGGAATGAAATTGACTGTTTGAACTTTTTTTCAAAATTTTTTTAAATTGTAATTAGTTTAAAAAAATTTTATAAGAATTTTTATTAAAAAAAGCGAGTTTCAATTTCATTTCAAAAAAATGCTTAGACAAGCAGGGGATTGTAAAGGGGATGGCGACTGATCCCCTTTACGTTTGAAAAAAACAAAAAAACAAATATTAATAAAAAAATAACTTTTGTCAATTTCAAATAAAAATTCTTTAATATGAATATTTAAGGTCTTGTTTAATGAAAAATTTAATTTATTTTTATGATTGATAAAAAAATTTTTTTGAAATAAATTTTCTTTTTTTAAAAATAACTTCTATAAATTCACGTACTGCTCCTTCATGCTGTTTTTTTAGTAGAAATAAAATCAGCGATTGATTTTTACTTCGTTTGCTCCATCTAGCGGAGTTCCAGAAAAAAACCGATTCTTTTTTTATGATTGCCATGTCATTTAGATCATCGCCCATGTAGGCTATTTCTTCTTCCTTTAGTCCTGTTTGATTTATAATTTCATCCAGTATTAAAGTCTTTTCAGAAATTCCCTGGAAAAGGTATTTTATTTTTTTAGTTTTTTTCAGCACGTTTTTTTAATAATTCAGATTTTCCACCTGTAATAATTCCAAATTCAATGCCGAGCTTTTGGTACATTTACGATGGCATAGCCGTCTTTTTACATTGAATTTTTTTAGTTCTTCGCCACTATTTCCAAGATAGATTCCACCATCGGTCAGTGTTCCATCTACATCTAGTAAAAATTAATTTTATCATTTTCTCTCCATTTATGTTTTACAACTTGTTATTATTATACCACAATATATGGTTGTTATTCAAATTTATTTTGCAAAAAAACTAAACGAGAATATTTAAAGAGTATTTATGGATAATCTTGAATAAGTTCGATGGTTAAGGGTCTAGGGATACTTCAGATCATATTATTTTTTTAATTTATATCACAGTATATCTTTATAATAAATTTAATCTTTCATAGAATATTCTTTTTAATTAAAATTTTTAAAAAAATATTGACTTTTAGGAAAAAAATGTGGGATAATACTAGTGTAGGGAAAAAAATAATGTTAAATATGCTTTTTAGGCAATTATATGGCTAGAATAGAGTAATGTTTGTATTAAAGATCAGTGTTAGCGGATTTTTTTGATACATATTAAAAAAACTGCTGGCTATAAAAATTGTAATTTTTTTGATATGTATCTAAATTGTAAATTTAAATTGCTTTTTAAGATTTAATATCAAAAAGAATTTTGTATTTATTTTTTTTATAAAAAAATATTATTATAAATTTAACATAACCCAAACAAATTCAAAAATTAAAAAAATATTTTTGTGTTTCCCTACATAAAAGTAGGGATTTTTTTGTTTTATTGGTGTTAATTGCTAATTTTATGATAGATTGATTGTAAAAAGTAAAGACTAGGAAATTTAAAGAATATTGACCTTTGTTGAAATAAAAAGATATTGGTTTATTAAATACATTTATTTTTTTACAAATGACTACAAATTTTTTTAAATACGGAGGGAGTATTATGAAAAAAGTAACAAAAGATTTGGAAAAATTAGGAATAGTAAATGTAATCCAAATTTATAGAAATTTGACACCTGCGGAACTTGTTGAACATGCATTAAGAAGAGGGGAAGGTACATTGTCAAGCAGTGGAGCTTTGGTTGTGACGACAGGGAAGTATACAGGACGTTCGCCTAAGGATAAATATATTGTTGACACTCCAGGGGTTCATGAAAAAATTGCTTGGGGGAATGTGAATAAGCCTATTGAAAAGGAAAAATTTGATTCTATTTATAATAAATTGATTGCATATTTGCAAAATCGGGAAATATTTATATTTGATGGAATGGCGGGAGCAGATCCAGCCTGCAGAAAGAAATTTAGAATAATAAATGAACGAGCTAGCCAAAATTTATTTATACATCAGCTTTTAATCCGTCCGACAGAGGAAGAATTAAAGGATTATGGACATGCTGACTTTACAGTAATTGCGGCGCCAGGATTTAAATGCAATGCAAAAATTGATGGAATAAATTCATCGGCTGCAATAATTATTGATTATGAAGCAAAAGTTGGAATTATTTGCGGAACAGAATATTCAGGGGAAATAAAGAAAAGCGTATTTTCAATAATGAACTTTGTAATGCCTGAAATGGATGTATTGCCTATGCACTGTTCTGCCAATATGGATCCAAACACTGGACAGACTGCTATATTTTTCGGGCTTTCAGGAACTGGAAAAACTACGCTTTCAACAGATCCTAACCGTAAGTTAATCGGAGATGATGAACATGGATGGTCAGATCATAGCATTTTCAACTTTGAAGGAGGATGTTATGCAAAATGTATAAATCTTGATCCAGAACACGAGCCTGATATTTATAATGCGATAAAATTTGGAAGTCTTGTGGAAAATGTCGTAATGAATCCAAGTACACGTGAATTTGACTTTTATGACAAGAGCCTAACTGAAAATACAAGAGTTGGGTATCCGATTAATCATATAAAAAATGCACAAATTCCTGGAATTGGAGGAATTCCAAATGTTGTAATATTTTTGACAGCAGATGCATTTGGTGTTTTACCGCCTGTTTCAAGACTTTCGAGAGATGCGGCAATTTATCATTTTGTAACAGGATTTACTTCTAAGCTGGCTGGAACTGAACGTGGAATTACAGAACCGCAGCCTACATTCTCAACTTGCTTTGGAGAACCATTTATGCCGCTTGATCCATCAGTTTATGCAGAAATGCTAGGTAAAAAGATAGATTTTCACAATACAAAAGTATTTTTAATAAATACAGGTTGGTCTGGCGGACCTTACGGTGTTGGAAATCGTATGAACTTAACATATACAAGGGCGATGGTAACTGCAGCATTAAACGGTGATTTAGATGAAGTGGAATACAGACACGATGATATTTTCAACCTGGAAATTCCGCAATATTGCCCAAATGTTCCAAGTGAACTGTTAAATCCGGTAGATACGTGGGCAAATAAGGAAGCCTATGAAGCGGCTGCTAAAAAACTTGCTAAAATGTTTAGAGAAAATTTTGAAACAAAATATCCAAATATGCCAGAACATATTGTAAATGCTGGACCATCGTATTTTGAGTAGATTAACCGTTTATTTTATGACAGCTTTAAAACAGGGAGGTTTTTATGGGAAGAGTAAAAATAACAGAAACATCGTTAAGAGATGGGCATCAGTCACTTATGGCAACAAGGATGACAACTGCTGAAATGCTTCCAATAATAGAAACAATGGATAAAGTTGGATATTATGCAATGGAAGTCTGGGGTGGAGCAACTTATGATGCGGCAATTAGATTTTTACATGAAGATCCGTGGGAAAGACTGCGGGAAATTAGGAAAAGAGCTAAAAATACAAAGCTGCAAATGCTTTTAAGAGGACAAAATTTACTTGGTTATCGGCATTATGCAGATGATATTGTGGATAAGTTTGTTGAACTTTCAATAAAAAATGGAATTGACATTATTAGAATATTTGATGCTTTGAATGATACGAGAAATATAAGACAGGCATCTGAAAGCACTAAAAAATATGGAGGTCATAGCCAGCTTGCTATTTGCTATACAATTAGCCCAGTTCACACGATTGAATATTATAAAAAACTGGCTTTGGAAATGCAAAGCATGGGAGCAGATTCCATCGCTATAAAGGATATGTCTGGAATTCTGCTTCCAAATATGGCTTATGAACTTGTAGGCGAGTTAAAAAGCATTTTGAAAGTTCCACTTGAATTACATACGCATGCAACTGCGGGATTAGCTGGAATGAGCACATTAAAGGCAATTGAGGCTGGAGTGGATATTGTAGATACGGCAATTTCGCCTTTTGGAGGTGGAACTTCACAGCCACCTACAGAATCGCTTGTCAGAACTTTGCAAGGCTCAAAATACGATACAGGATTGGATCTTGAACTTTTAAAGGAAATTGCAGAGTATTTTAAGCCAATAAGAAAAAAATACATTGACAATGGAACATTAAATCCAAAGGCTCTTGCGGTAGAGCCAAGCATTGTGGAATATCAGCTGCCTGGAGGAATGCTTTCAAATCTTGTGTCGCAATTGAAGGCGCAGGGAGCGGAAGATAAATATGAAGATGTGCTTCGTGAAATTCCGAAGGTAAGAAAAGATCTAGGTTATCCGCCATTAGTAACTCCAATGAGCCAAATGGTTGGAACGCAGTCGGTATTTAATGTTTTGACAGGACAAAGATATAAGATGATTCCGAAGGAAATTAAAGATTATGTGAAGGGAATGTACGGGAAATCACCTGTGGAAATTTCTAGTGAAATTAAGTCGGTTATAATTGGAAATGATAAGGTATTTACTGGAAGACCTGCCGATTTGCTGAAAAATGAATATGATACGATGAAAAATGAAATTGGAAGCTTGGCAAAGTCTGATGAAGATGTATTGACTTATGCGTGTTTTTCCTCAAATTGCAAAAAAATTATTTGAAGGAAAAAAATATGAAGCGAAATATTTAAAGGAAAACAGAAAAAAACAAAAAAATCAAAAAGATGAAATAAGTGTTCAAAATATTGAAGTGATTTTTTTAAAAAAATTAGGATGTGGTAAATTGATGACTTTTTAGCTGTGGTGTAAGACTTCTTTAAGATCGGGACTTAAAATAGGCTATTTTTTTGATGAGTTCTATTATCCCGGTTCTGGAGGGGATTTGGTAACTCAAAGAGAGGTGGAAAATGAATTTAGATATAGATTATTTCAAAAGAAAGTTAAAGGAAATAACAGATTGGTATGAAAAATACTGCTTGGAATAAAAAAACATTACTTGAAAAAAATATTAGAACTTGATACGGAAATAAATAAGACTCGTGATAAGGAAAAACCTGATAGATTGGGAAAAAAATTAACTCATACAGAAGAAAAAAATTGTAAGTGATATGGTTCATCTTAGAAATAAAATGAAACTTTCGCATAAGGAAAAAGTTTGACAGTTATTACAAAGTAAAGTAATAAAAAAATATATTTGAATCCATTAAAAATCGAACTTGTGAAAAATTAATTAAACTAAATTTTGAATAAGCAGTTGTAATTTTTTTCAGTTCGGTTTTATATAATTTTACTCTAAATAATTTTTGGATAAATGTTAGGTTTTTTTGTAATTAGAGTTGTTTTTTTGTGATATTTTATAGAAAATGAAAGGAATAATTAAAAATATGAAAAAGTATTTTTGTTTGGAAATTCGGCTGTAACATTTGCAGATGCGATTTATATTTCAGTTGTAAGTATGTTAATTGTTTTTTTCATATTATTTTTTTAATTTCATTTATGTTATCATTTTTTTAAATATTTTTCAAATTTTTGAGGGGAAAAAATGAAGATAATAAAAAAACAAATGATAATAGAATTTTTGGAAAAAGTCTGAAAAAAATTAAGCAGTGAAAAGGAATTGGATAAAAAAAGAAAAAAATTTAGTATGGAAAAAAATAAAAAGATGAAACTATGATGGCAGACAATGATGGCGGCTCTGATTGAAGTGACTGGGGATAATAAGAATAGCCGTATAAAAAAATAAGAAGTATTAGGGAAATAAAAATAAAAATCTGGAAATACAAAGGGGCATGACAAATATGATTAAACTGTATAAAATCAGAATTGGAGAAAAAAAGTTTATGAAGTGGAAGTGGAAGAAGTTACAGAAAAAAAGACGGAAACATTGAAACTTCAGCTGATTCAAAAAGGTAAACAAAAAAATAGACAAAAATGAAAAATCCACCTTTACAAGGGGAAACTGGAAAAAAATGAAGTAATAAAAAGCTCCAATGCAGGGACTTATTGTGGATGTAAAAGTAAAAAAACCGGAGAAAAGGTAAAAGCTGGAGATGAAATCATCATTTTAGAAGCAATGAAAATGGAAAAATCCAATTGTAGCACCTTGCGATGGAGTTATAAATGAAATTAAAAGTGACTAAAGGTGATAAAGTAAATACCGATGATGTTTTTGGCAGTATTATCCTAAATTACTTTAAATTCAATATTACTAAAAACCTAAGGAAAGGATGGTTTTCAAATGGAACTATTAAAAAAATTCTTTACGGGACAACAGGAATATCTATGATAACTGGAAGGCAGCTAATCATGATAATAATTTCCCTAATTTTGCTATATTTAGCAATAAAAAAACAATACGAACCTTATTTGCTGCTCCCAATTTCATTTGGAATGTCGCTTGCAAACTTACCTGCTGTGGCAAATGAAGGACTTATGGAAAAGGGTGGACTTCTTTACTATTTGTATCAAGGAGTAAAATTGGGAATTTATCCGCCATTAATATTTTTTTGGCGATAGGAGCAAGTACTGATTTTGGACCGCTTATTGCAAATCCGAAAAGCCTTTTGCTGGGAGCGACTGCACAGCTTGGAATTTTTGTGGCATTTCTTGGGGCAATTTTGCTGGGATTGACAGGAAAGGAAGCGGCTTCGATTGGAATTATTGGAGGAGCTGACGGACCGACTGCTATTTACTTGACAACAAAACTGGCACCGCATTTACTGGGATCAATTGCCATTGCAGCTTATTCCTATATGGCTCTTGTGCCTGTAATTCAGTCGCCAATTATAAAATTATTGACAAGTAAAAAGGAAAGAATGGTTGAAATGAAGCAGCTTAGATTTGTGAGCCAAAGAGAAAAAAATAATTTTTTTCCAATTGCAGTAACAATCATTGTTATTCTTTTAGTTCCATCATCAGCTCCGCTAATTGGAATGCTAATGCTTGGGAATCTAATAAAGGAAGCAGGTGTTGTTTCAAATTTAGTTGAACATGCAAGAGGAGCTATGCTATACTGTATTACAATTGTACTTGGAATGACAGTTGGAGCAACTGCTGACGGAGAGCATTTTTTAAATTTTGTAACAATAAAAATCATTATTCTTGGATTAATTGCATTTTCTTTCGGAACAGTGGGAGGAGTGCTATTTGGGAAAAATAATGTATAAATTCACAAAAAGGAAAAAGTAAATCCGATGATTGGAGCGAGCAGGGGTTTCAGCAGTGCCAATGGCGGCAAGAGTTGTTCAAAAAATTGGGCAATCTGAAAATCCTAAAAATTTTTTGCTAATGCATGCAATGGGACCAAATATAGCTGGTGTAATTGGATCGGCTGTAGCAGACAGGAGTTCTTTTAATAATATTTAGATAAATCATTACTCTCATTAATTTTGAAGTATTATATTTAATGGGAGTATTTTTTTAAATTAATAAATAGATGGGAAGGAGAAAAAAATGAAAAAAATATAAATTTGTATAAATTTAATGAATTGGGTTCAACGAATGATTATTTGGAAAGAAATCATAGGAATTATGAGGAATTTGACGTTATTTGTGCTAAAAAAATCAGACTCATGGGAAGGGCACGTAGGCAGAATGACTGGGTTTCTATGGAGGGAATGGCTATCTTCAGCTTTTTGGAGGAAAGGGAAAAACTGGGAAATTGAGGATTACTTGAAATTGCCTTTAATTGCTGGGCTTGCGACAATAAGAGGATTAGGGGAATAGAAAATTTAGAGTATAAATTTAAATGGACAAATGATGTTTACTTGGAAAAATAAGAAGTTATGCGGGATTTTGATGGAAAAAAACAGATAATGTCTATATTGTTGGAATTGGGATAAATGTAAATAATATATTGCCGGAAAAAAATTGAAAAAAATAAGGCAATTTCATTGACACAGGCGACAAATAAAAAAATATAAAATTGATGAAATTGTAAAAAAATATTGTTTCTGAATTTCAAATATTGTGTGAAAAATTTGGGAAATGGATCGTGGGAAGAGATTTTAAAGGAAATAAATGAAATAAATTATTTGAAGAATAAAAAAAGATAGAATTGAAATTTGGAAATGAAAAAGTTCTGGGAATTGCACAAGATATTAATGAAAATGGAGAAATTGAAGTTTTTGGTAAAAAGGATGAAGCAGGAAAAGGTGAGATTAAGAGTTTTTTTCAATTGGAGAGGTTTTTGAAAAAAATTATTTTTTTAAATTTTTTTATGCTATTTTTCTATTTAAATGGCGAATTATACTGCTAAAAATTATATAAATCCAGGATTTGAGTAAAAATAGTCATAGCTTTTTGAGTTCAGTTTTAAGGCAATTTTACTATAGTTATGAGGGTAAAACAATAGTTTTTTTAAAAAGTTATCTAAAGTTTATAAAAAAATAGCTTTTAGATAACCTTTTTTTACTTAACTTTTTTTGAAAAATGATGTATAATTTATTTGAGAAAAAGTAAAAAAAGGAGCAAAAAAATGTACTCTAGCAAAGATTTGAAAAAAAGAAGTTTACAAATTGGGTGAAGTGGCAAAGTTTGTAGGTGTTACCAATGGAACATTAAGGCGTTGGGAAAAATTTAGGAAAAAGTAAAATTTTCTAAAACTGATTATGGTACAAGAAGTTTAACAAAAGATAAATTAATTGAACTCCTTAAAGCAAATAATTTATGGAGTGATGAAATAGAGTGCCTGCAAAAAAAGATGTAATATATTGTCGAGTTTCAAGTCACGACCAAAAAAAATATGGAGATTTAGATAGACAGATACAGTTTCTTATTAAAACTAATAATGATTTGATAAATCCTGTAATTTTATCTGAAGTAGGAAGTGGATTAAATGATAAAAGAAAACAGTTCCAAAAAGCTATTAAGAATGGTTTTTAAATAATGAAGTTTCAAGAATATTTATTACTTATGAGGACAGGTTGACAAGATTTGGATTTGAATATTTGAGAACAATGTGTGAAATGCACGAAACCCAAATAATAGTTGTTAAGGATGTTGATGTTAAAAAAAGTCTATAGAGCAGGAACTTATGGAAGATATAATGACACTTATGGCTTCTTTTTCAGGAAAAATTATATGGAATGAGAAGTAAAAAAATAAAATTACAGAAAAGAAAGGGAAAAATAGATGGAAACAAAGGAAATAAAAAAATAGTGACTGAACATCTGAAAGAATTAAGAACAGTTGATGAACTTGAAGATTTAATTGGGAAAGAAAAAAACTAGCACAATTTTTTTGTAGAACATTATTTAGAAAAAGGTAAAAGAGGATTTATCAGAACCTGATTTTTGACATTGAAGATATAATGAAGTAAAGGAGGAGGAAATGCTAAAGCAGAAATATACAACTGTTACTCAACTACATAAAACTAATAATAAAGAAATAATTGAATATTTTGAAAAATGCTTGTGTATATTTCTGCAAATTACAGAGGAAAGCATTTCATATATTCAAGAATGAAAAATATGAAAGGAGTTAAAACTGAATATAAAAAAATTTAGACAAGATTTTATGAAAGAGCATAATATTAGTAGAAGAACAGCTGATTCTATACTTAGAGATGTTCAAGGACGAATTAATGCACTTATTGAATTAAAAAAATATGAAGTTTCTCAAAAAGAATATAAAAATTAAAAACTTTAAAAAGAAAGTATTGAAAAAAACTTGATGATAAAATTTTAAAAATTGCAAGAAAAAAACTAAATAATAAAAATAACAATCAATCATCTTACATATCGAAATTTAAAAAAATCAAGAGCATTTAAAAAAATGAGATTAAATAAATTTAAAATGAGACTTGAACAGCTTAAATGGGAAATAAAAAAACAGGAAATTATAAATTATGTTTTTGGAACTAAGAAATTATTAAAAAAAGTAAAAAAAGCAAAATTTTTTTGTTACAGCGTGATAGTCAAATAACATATATTGGAAGTCAAGATGAAACTGGCAGAAATCAAATGTTACAATTGAGTTATAATAATAAAAAAATAATCAATTTAACATAAAAAAATAAGAAAAGATTTTGGATTTGATACAGAAACAAAATATGTGTTTGGAAAAATGTTATTTTAATAATTATAAGAATGAATTGATAAAAAGCATTGCAAAACAAAAAAATTCAACACCATTAACTTATTCTATAATTCGTAAAAAATAGCAGATATTACTTGCATTGCACTTTTGAATATAGAATTGAAAATAAAAAGTAACTTTTTAACAAGAAAAAAACTTATGGAACAATTGGACTTGATTTTAATAAAGGCTTTATTGCTTTGAGTGAAATAGATAGAAATTCAAATTTGATAGGAACTGATATTCTAAAAATATCGTTTTTGGAAAAGGAAGCAAGACACAATCTGACTTAGAAAAAAATGTATTTCTAAAAATATTGAAAAAGAGCTTTAGAAACAGGAAAAAGATATTTGCATTGAAAAATTTGAATTTTTAAAAGCTAAAAAAATTCAAAAACAGAAAAAAAGCTAAAACTAAAAAAAGGTAAGCAATATAATAATATGTTGCATAGTTTATCATATACTCTATACGATAAACTAATAACAAATATATCTTTCAGAAATAAAGTAAATGTTATAAAAAAATAAATCCAGCTTGGACTAGCTGGATTGCTAAGAATAAATTCTGCAACAGGATGAAATTAAATATCCATATAGGTGCTTCTTTTTGTTATTGCAAGAAAAAGGAATTGGAATAAAAAGACGAAGTAAAATAAAAACTAATTTTCTGCATAAATTTGTATCTAACCAAGAGATTCGAGCAAATCACTTTGTGGAAGTTTAAATTAGTAACAATAATTTGAAATTGCTAAAGATTTACATATAAATGAAATTTCAAATTATTTGGATAACCGTATGTCCTTTAGTTTTTTTTATACTATAAAAAAATAACTTTGTATAACTTTGCAAATTACGGTCGAAGTCCACGATATAATTTCTATTTTTTTAAACGGGATTTAGCGTTGTATATCTGTCAAAAAAAGATTTTTTTATTTTTAAAAAAATTTTTTTAGAATTGACTATGAAAATAACAAATGTTATAATATAAAAAAATTTTTATATTATTTTATGGCGGAGGTATTATGAAAAAAAATATTTTGAGAAGTTTGTTGCTGGTAATAGTTTTTTTATTTGCGATTAGTTGCGGGAAAAAGAATGATACGATTAAAATTGTATTTTTGCCAAACGAAACTAATGATTCATTGAAGAAGTCAAGGGAAGAATTTGCTCGGATTGTGCAGGAGGCGACTGGGAAAAAAAGGTTGAGATTGTTACGACAACTGATTATAATATTACGGTGGAAAATATTGTTTCTGGGCAATCACAAATTGCGTATATTGGAGCAGAGGCATATTTGAATGCTAGAAAGCGTACAAAGGATATTGAGGCTGTGCTAACAAATTCAGGAGAAAGTGGAACGTTAAAAGATGCCCTTTATTACAGCTTTATTGCAGTAAGAGGGGAAGATGCCGATAAATACCGTTCTGGGAATGGATTTGACCTGAAAAAGATTAAAGGTAAATCAATAGGATTTGTTACAAACAGTTCTACATCTGGATTTAAAGTACCTGGAGAGGTAATTGTAAAGGAATTTGGGCTAAAAAATACAGATGAATTGTTGGGAAATAAGGTATTTTTCAAAAGTTATGTTTGGAAACTCGCATCCTGGGACTCAAGTTTTATTATTTAAAGGGGATGTTGATGTTGCAACATTTGCTATTCCAAAATCATTTACAATATATGAATTAGTTGCTGGAAAAGACTTTAATTCAGGGGCTACATATAAAGTTAAAAAAGGAGCAGTTGCACCATTTGGAGAATTTGCAGGAAAAAGTTTTACAGTTATAAAAATCAATTCCTGTTTATAATGGACCAATTGTGTTTAATACAAGAACTTTGTCAAAGGAAGATCAGGAAAAAAATCAAAAAAAGGCCCTAATGGCTAAGTCAACAACTGATAATCCGCATATTTTTCAGCAATAAAAAAAGAGTAAAGTGAGAGGATTGTTCCTGAAGGAAAAAATGATAATGTAGGATTTGTAGAAACAAATACAGCATGGTATGGAAAGGAATGAAAAAAATATAAAAATAAACCTGTTTGATAACCATGAAAATTTAGAATTTAATAAAATAAAAAAACAGGCTATTGAACATGTCTAAATAATGAAAAATTTAGGAGTAAAAATAAAAAAATGCGTTTAGATAAATTTTTTTAAAAGGTAACAAGAATTATAAAAAAAGAAGAACAGTGGCAAAAGGAACTTGCAGATAATGGAAACATCGTTGTAAATGGAGATCCTAAAAAAATCTTCCTATGATGTGAAAAAAAGGCGATATTTTTTTGAAATAAAAATATTTTTAATAAAAAAATATAAAGGTAAAAAGTGCTGGATTTACCGCCTGAAAGTCTGAAAAAAAGAATTTATTGAAGACTATATTGAGATAATTGAATAATCTGTACTTAAAGTTACTTTAAATAAATTAAGGAAATATTATATTCTTTATCATTTTCTCTTGTTTTTTTACGATAAATAAGGTATAATTGTATTGGAAAAATAAAACTATAAAATAAGGAGAAGACTTATGAAAGTAACTGATATTCGTATTAGAATTGGAAGACAGACAGAAAACATCGAAAGATTGAAGGCTTATGCCGACATTACATTTGACGAAAGTTTTGTCGTTCACGGATTAAAAATAATTGACGGACAAAACGGACTTTTTTTGTGGCAATGCCATCAAGAAGAATGCCAAATGGAGAATTTAAGGACATAGTTCATCCTATCAAACCTGAACTTCGTGCTGAAATAACAAAAGTTATTTTAGAAAAATTTGAACAAGAAAAAGCAGCTATTGAAGCTGAATAATATTTCCATTAAAAAAAAGTACACCAAATACTAAAATCATATATACATAATAATACTAATATCAGTGGTGTACTTTTTATTTCTTCTTAATTTTTTTCACTTCTTAAATCTTGCAATTCAAAAATTTTATTTATTTTCTTTCTTAGTTGGAAGATATAGCAAAAAAATTGTAAAAAAATCATTGTCAATATTAAAACAATATCATATAGCCAGATTGGTTTTATAAAACTCACTTGTGAAATAATATGAGTTCTTAAAAAAACATTGCGTTTATTCCTTTAAAAAAATAAAAATTATATGTAAATGCATATAAAAAAATATGAGAAGTAATGTAATTATTGATTGAATAAGTCCTTTTTTTGTAGGTTTTCCACCCTAAATAAGCGGATCCAAAAAAAGCTGTAAATACAATAAGCGCATGCATTATCATAAAAAAATATACGTAATAATTATCGTGATAATAGATTATTCCAGGTAAAAATTAATGCTAAAAACTGGTCCAAAAAGTTAAATAGTAAAACAGCATTATAAAAAAATTTTTGTCCTGAAAAATTAGATATAATCCTGCGAAAAATTGTCGCAAAGTTACAAAGATGTATTGGCATAACGTTGGTTATAGGCTCATTTTTGGTACATTAACCTGTAAATTGAGTCGATTATTTTAAATATTAATAAAAAAATAACCTAAAATTGTTGAATATTTTTTTCTATGTTTACATTCTTAAAAAAATTCTTGGAATATAAAAATAAAAAAATATGCAAATTAAAGTTGATACTACAAAGGTTTCTATGTGAATTGGACTAAAAATAGCTAAAAAGTCAAAGTTTCTCCCTTCCTGTTTCCTATTTTTATTTAAAATTTCTCAATGCTTTTCATTGTTTTGACTGTAAAAACATCCAGTCTTTTATTCCAGGTATATTATAGGCTACTTTCCAAGTTCCAGAGTGTTCTAAACCTGGATTGGCATCTTTTGGCAAATATGGATTTGTGCCCTTTTCAAGTGTTGTATATTTTATGTTTGACTTTTGGGCAATAACCTTTCTTGCGCCTTCTAGAAATTGTGCATCTGTGTAATCGGCTCTCCAATTGTCTTTTGCTACTGTGGCTCCTCTTTTTATAAGTTCGCTTGTAATTGCATTCATTCCTGGATAGGCTTTCGCATCGCCAGTTGAAACTGTTATCCATAGATTATTTTTTGCCATAGTAGACACTTCTTTTGGATTCCATTGGCAAGCTACCAAATATGAAGCTGCAAACAATTCTGGATATTTGTAGTTCATGACAATAGCCATCATTCCACCCATTGATTGCCCTGTGGCATATAATTTTTTTCATCAATGCTATATTTTTGAAATTAAATAATCTCTTATCAAATTTACGGTTGCATCCAGATCACTTGTAATATCTCCGTTGTCATCCACTACTTGTCTTGAATATTGAGGAGCTAGCACAAATGCCTCATGTCTTGCCTGTTCTTCAGGAGCTGCAAATGAAGTTGCGCCATTTCCTTGAAATAAAGCAGTTTTCGTGTCTTCGCTCAGAACTCCCTTATCGTGCATAAATAGTACAAGCGGATATTTTTTTTATTCTTGTCATAATTTTTTGGAATATAAAGATTATATTTCACACTTGTCCCAGTTTTTGGATCTTTATACACAAACTGCTTAAAGTTTTCCACAATCAGGTTTCTAGTTTTATTATTTTCAAGTATTGCAATGCTTTTTTCCAATTTTTTACCATTTGTAAATAAAATATCTTCCTTTTGCGTTATTTTAGAAGTTGCCTTTTTCATTTGAAATCCAACTTCATCATTTCCCTCAAGGCGAAGAGAAGCACCGCTGTCCTTTGGATTTAATTCAATAATGACAAATCTTCCGTCTTTTACAATATCAGTTCTTTCTGGACGGGTATTTGAATAGATTTTTTTCAACAGTTCTGTCTGATACTGTAAAAGTATTCTTTGTCAATTGCGAATTTACTACCCTTTCATTAAATTCCACAATAATATGCGTAATTTGCTGTCCTGTTCCAAAAACTTCCGTTACAGATGTTACGCTTCTTATCCCTCTGGGATATTTTATTTTTTTCAGTCTTTAATGCAGTAGTTGTTTCTGCTGAAACAATGCCCGCTGATATTAACATACCGAAAAATTGTTAAAAAAATAATAATATTTTTTTCATAGATATCCTCCTTTGCTATTTTTTTATCCAGATACATTCAATAGCTTTTTTTAATTTCATTATTTTTAAAGAAAAAGCCCTTGATAAATTTTTACCATAATTTTTTTATATTTCAAATATTATTTGCCTTTAATTTTTTTCAATATTCTCAATTTAGTTTGTCATTTTTTTAGTTTTATGGTAAACTATTTGAGTAAAAAGCAAGGCATTTTTAGAGAAATTTGGCTTGTATTATGATATTTTTTTCTGGGGGAAAAAAATGAAGAGGGATAATGGGAATAAAAAAATAACAAAAAAATAGATTTTGAACGAATGCTGGATGAAGAAAAGGAAAAAGGGCATCGAGAAAGACTAAAGGCGCTGATTTCTGTCAACAGGGGCAAAAAGGATTTACAGATTGTGAAATTTTTGGAATTATTGCTTACTTATACAGTTACTAGGAAAAAAACTGCAGAGGAATTGCAGGGGAACTTTTAAGGAAATATCGGGATTTGTATACGATTTTGAAACAGCCTGGAGAAGAACTGCAAAAAAATAAATATATGACTGAAAGGGCGACCGTATTTTTTAAACTTTTATTTGAAATAATTGAAAATGAATTGTATAAAAAAGTATATAATGAGCGAATCGTACTTTCAAGTAACCTGAAATTGCTGAATTATCTGAAATTTTCCCTTTTAAGCAGGGATATTGAAGTATTTAAGGTATTGTTTTTTTAAATACACAGAATGAGCTGTTAAAGGAAGAGGAACTTTTTTTGGAACGATCGACAGAAGCACGGTCTATATTCGGGAATTGGTAAAAAAATTTTAGAATATAATGCAAAGGGAGTAATTCTGGTGCATAATCATCCATCAGGCTCATTAAAGCCGTCAGAATCTGATATTTTGCTGACGAGAAAGGTAAAGGAAGTTTTGGAAAATATAGAAATACGGTTGCTGGATCATTTAATAATAAGTGAAAGAGGGCATTTCAGCTTTTTTTGGGAAGGTGGGATTTTATGAAGATAATAAATATAAAATTTAGGAAAACAAAAAAAGTTTATCCATTTATGATAAGCGATTCGGAAGATTATAAAAAGGGAGACTACGTTCTTGTAGATACAATTCGTGGGGAACAGATAGGAATAGTTCTTGGAATTGCATTAAATAGGCAGAATGCTGATCAAGATGATTTGAAAAATTAGGGAAGTAAAAAAGAAAAATTGACAGAGGAAGAAGTAAAAAAATTAGCAGATTTGGATAAAAAGGCTGATGAAGCATATTTTAAAATGTAAAAAAAGATTGTAAAAAGACTGCTTCCTGAAATGAATCTTGTTATTGGAGAATATACATTTGATGAAGGAAAGCTAATTTTTTTTATTTTACAGCGAATAACAGGCTTGATTTTTAGGGAACTGGTAAAGGAAGTAAATAAGACATTTAAAAAAAGAGTGGAATTTTATCAAATTAAGACAAATGATGAAGGAAGAATTTTTGTCAGCTTTTTGGGAAGTATGGACGGGAAATTTACTGGTAAAAAAATAAAAAAATGAAGAGTGTGCAGAAATTTTTTTTGTAAATAGAATACTTGAAATATGAGAAAAAAATATCCAGTAGTGGAGGATTTTGTAAGACATGCAAATTTTGATATATTGTTATGCAAAGTACTGAATTTACTGGATTTATCTATTAGTTTACACAAAAATTCTGGACACTCCTTTTAGAATTGTAAATAAGTATAATTTTTTTCAGGGATTTGATAACTTGAATTAAAAAAATATGGATATTTATAAAATTTTTTTAAAAAAAGAGTTGAAATATTTGAAAATATATGTTATACTTATTGAGTAATAAAGTTGATGTGGTCGCATAGCTCAGTTGGGAGAGCACCTGCCTTACAAGCAGGGGGTCATTGGTTCGAGCCCAATTGTGACCACCATTTTTTTATGGAGGTGTAGCTCAGTTGGTTAGAGTGCTTGCCTGTCACGCAAGATGTCGCGAGTTCGAGTCTCGTCACTTCCGCCATTTGCCCAGATAGCTCAGTCGGTAGAGCAAGGGACTGAAAATCCCTGTGTCCGTGGTTCGATTCCGCGTCTGGGCACCATCATAACAACTAAAATTAGAATATATAGTGCAAATCAGTAATTATGCTGTTTTGCATTTTTTTATTATTTTTTTTCAAATAGCAAATTTTTTTAGTAAAAGATCAATATTTTATGTGAACTACTCCCGCTTTCAGAAGCGGGAGCTTCTGGGAAGTATCTGCTTTTTGCTAGCCAAATATATTTACCAAGCTCTTCGGGCAGTCCCTGCCCTGTTTTTTTTTATTTTCCTAATATTCCAACATCAATTTTTCCAATGTTTTTTTTATATTCAGTGCTGCATTGTAATCTCTATCAATTTCAATTCCACAGCACTCACATTTATAGCTTCTTTCTGATAATTCCAGTTTCTCTTTAACATTTCCACATTTACTACAAGTTTTCGACGATGGAAACCACTTATCTATCTTCAAAAATTGCTTTCCTAAAAATATCAGTTTATACTCAAGCATTCTCAAAAACATTCCCCATCCATTATCTCCTACACTTTTTCCAAAATTTAATGCCTGGCTCATCCCTTTCATATTTAAATCCTCAACAACCACAGCATTATAATCTTCAGACAATTTTTTTCGATAATTTATGCAAAAAATCTCTTCGGCAATTTTTGATATACTCATGCAATTTTGATATTTTCGCTTTTTTTGCTTATACCAATTTTTAGAAAATTTCACTTTTCTTGACAATGACTTTTGTAATTTTTTCAATTTTTTCTCCAATATCCTAAAAATATTTTTGGATAATCAGCTCTTTGGTTTTCAGAACTGACAAATAATTCAGGCATTGAAAAATCAAGTCCAATTATTTTATTGCTACTTGGCATTTTTTTGAATTTCTTTTTCAAATTCCGTCAAAACAGAAACATAGTAATTTCCATTACTGTTTGTCAATGTTACTGACTTTATTCTATAATTTTTTTGGTATTTCTCTATGATATTTTAATTTTATTCTTTTTCAATTTTGGCAAAACCAAATACTTGTTTTTCCTCAATTCGTATCGAATTGTTCACACAATTTGTCGTGTAACTTTTAACACTAGTCTTTTTAGATTTGAACCTTGGAAATTTTGCCCTCTTCTGAAAGAAATTCGTAAACGATCGTTTTACATTCAATTGAGCATTTGAAAGTGCCAGACTGTCTACTTCTTTCAAAAATTGATTTTCACTTTTCAAACTAGCAGGTGTAATTATTTTTATTTTTTTCCCAGTTTCTTCATAAAATTTATTTGCAGAGATACAAAAATCGTATTGTAAACAAAAACGAACACATCCAAAAAGTCTTGTTTATCAACAACTCCTGCTCCTTATTTGGATAAATTCTATATTTGAATGCTAAATTATATTTCATAAAATTACACCTTCTTTTGATTTTTGAATATTATTTTTAATGACTTCTCTTCAATATTTTATAAAAAAATTGTATCATAAGTGTATCCTTTTTTTCAACTTTAAAAAAGCAATTCATCTCCCACTTATAGAAAGCCTACGACTTCTTGCTATCTTTTTGTTAAACAAAATTTATTAAATAGTGCAAGAACACTCGCTACTTTAGTCGTGGGAGGTTCAGAGATGAATCCATTAATTTAATGGAAAATGATATTAGAATTTTTGAAAAAAATTAACTTAACTGCTTTATCTAATAAAAAAAGGTATTTTACAAGGAAAAAAAGATTGCTCGTATTAAGATTATAAGGTTAATAGAAAAAGATTGACAAATTATAAAAAAATTATATTATAATATAATGACTTGTAAGTCAATTTTTTTATTGTTAGGTAGGGAGATGTTTGTAAAAGAGAAAAATATAAAAAAACAAAAAAAGAGGAAAATATTGGAAAAAGGCCTTTGAATTATTTAGGAAAAAAATGGGTATATGGATACAAAAGTTGAGGATATAACAAAGGCATTGGGAATTTCAAAAAGGAAGTTTTTATACGTATTTCAAGACGAAAGAGGAACTTTTATGTGAATTATTAGAAAGTAAAAATCTGAAATGGAAAAAAATATTCGAAAGTAAAAAAATTGATGAAAATCCGAAAAAAACTTTAGAAAAATTTTTATTAAAGAAAGATTTAAAAAGTATTCTAGAACTTTTGAACAATGTGGATATTGGAATAATGAATTCTTTTTACTCAGAATACAAATGTAGGTAAATTTCATGAAGAAATGACAAAAATTTTTTTAAGAGTTTTATTAAAGAAAATGTACTTTTAAGATATGAAAGTAACAGGGAATACGATATAGAAATTATTTCAGATTTTTATAATTTTGGCAATTAATAATTATTTGATTAAAAAAATTGTATGTAAAAAAAGAATATACTTTTTTTTCTTCAAAGGAAGAGTTTGATGGGATAGTAGAGGATAATCAGAAATTAATTAATGAAATTGTAAAATTCATCGATAATGCATTAAAATAGATTAAATAGGAGGACAAGATGAAAAAAAATAAATTGCGAATGATAGTGGTGCCATTATTATTGTTAATTGCAATTCCGGGTTTTGCAGAAAAAATAACGATACAGGAAGCGAGAGAAATGGCAATTAAAAATAATAAGGACATTAAGATTGAGATGTTGAAAACAGAGCAAGGGAAAATTGATGTGGATAGAGCCTGGGCTAACAGATTTTTTACAGTAGGTTATTCTGGAAGCGCTCAAGAGCATTTGGATAAGAGTTTTAGTAGAACTGGAGAGGCTTATCAGCATTACTTGACATTGTCGCAACCGATCTATACAGGCGGAAAATTGAAACTGAATCACGAAATTAGTAAAGAAAAATTGACATTGTCGCAGCTTAGTCTGGATAAAGTGAGAAAAGATACAGTTTTAAGTACAGTTCAAGCATATATTGATGTTTACAATGCAATGAGCACATTGGGAGTATTGCAGAAATCAAAGGAAACGTTAGATGAAAATTTAAAAACACAAAAAGAACTATATGATTTAAGAATGACAACTCAGCCAGAACTTACAGAAGCAGAAAGAAGCGTGGCATCCATTGAAGCACAAATTGTAGAGCAGGAAGGGAATATAGAAGTTTCAAAAGAGGCATTGGGAATTTTAATCGGAGTGAAAAATAGTTCGCAAATCGAGATAGTTCCATTTGGAGTAGAGGATAACTTTACAAAGACAGTTAAATTGGATGAAGATTTGGCAAAATTGCTGCTGGAAAAATACAGAATATAAGATAGCTGTGAAGCAAAATGATCTGAGCAAAAAAAATATAAAAGTGCAGGAAGCAGATTTTAAGCCGACAGTTAGCGGAATGATAAATTATGGTGTATTGCAAAAGTCAAGATAAGTTTGGAAATATTTTCAAGACAAAAAAACTTTACAACTTCAGCAGGAGTAAAATGGAGCTGGGACATATTTGACTGGGGAGCAAGAAAAAAATAATGTGAATTATGCGAAAAAGACTCAGGAAATATCAGCTGTTCAAGTGGATCAGACTCTGGAAACTGTTCAAGCAAATATGAGAAAAAAACTTATTATCAGTTAAGATCGCTGGAAAAAAAGTATAGCAGAGATTGCAATTAGCGGTGCAAAAAAAGCAGAAGAATCTTATAATTTGGAAAAAGAAAGATATTCTTACAGATTAATTACGATGGAAAAATTTGTTGCAATCGGAAACTAATTTAAGACAAGCCAGAGTAAATTATGCACAGGCTAAATTGAATTATTATTTCCTAGTTTCTAAATATGGAGCATATTTGGACTAGAGATAAAAAAATTTTTATAGAAATGATATGAATTGGAAAAGTTGATAGAATTTAAATGGTAAAAATAAAAAGAACCATTTAATCTGAGAATTATAAAAATAATCAAAATGAAATTTTCACTTTTTTTAAATAGGGAATAATATTAAATATAAAAAAACAGGAGAAAAAAATATTAATTTAATTGGATTTTAGAGGCTTTTTATAAATAATGAAAGTCACTAAGAATAGGGAGGAAAAATGAAAATAAATAAAAAAATAATTGTAGCAATGACGGTGCTAGCATTGCTTACTGTTTCATGCGGAAAGAAAAAAACCAAAAAGGAAATTCATCTACAGCAAGACCAGTAAAAGTGCAAGTAATCGGTCAAAATCAAATGTCGTTGGGATACACGGCTAGTGGGTCGATAAAAAGGGATAGAAGAAATACCGTATACAGCGACTTCAAGTGGGGAAGTTGTAGTAATTAACGGGAAAAAAATGGTGATTATGTGAATGCAGGGCAAGTAATTGTGGCGATTGATAATCAAGCGGCAAGATCTGGTGTTAGAGAGGCTGTTTCAAATGTAAGAACGGCAGAATCTAATATTAGTTCGGCACATGGAGATATTAGTGCGACTAAAGGAAATATTGCCTCAGCAGAGCAGAGAGTGGAAGAAGCGAGAATTAATTATCAAAAAAATATAAAATGTTATATGATAAAAGATTAATTACAGAAACTGATTTCTTGACAGCACAAACAAAAATTAAGTTCGGCACAAGCTAACTTAAATTCAGCTAGAAGTAACTATAATACAGCGGTAAATGCATTATCTTCTAGAAGAAACAGTTTGAGTTCGGCACAAGCTAATTTGGCTACAGCAAATGATACTAACAGTAAAACTGTTATTAAAACTAAAGTTAGCGGATATATTGCAAATATGGATTTAGAAAGACATCAACAAGTATCAGCAGGAGCAAAATTATTTACATTGGTTAATGAAAGTGAAATGAAATTGGAAATTGGAGTTCCAGCAGAAATTGTTAAAAAAATTCAAATGGGAGCACAAGCAACTATAAAAAGTTGATGAATTGAATGGTAAGGAAATTGTTGGAACAGTTTATGAAATAGCGACTTCAGCTGATTCAGCTAGTAGACAATTTATTGTAAAAGTTAAATTCCCTAATCCAGATAGAGAGTTAAAAAAAGTGGAATGTATGGAAAAAGCAAATATTGCAACAGGAGCTGAAGATGGGTTGATTATTCCTAAAAAAAGGCGATTGTAGTAAGAGGAGTTCAGCAAGTTATTTATGTTATTAGAGATGGAAAAGCAGTTATGATACCGATAAATATTTCTAATCAAAATGAAACTTATGCGGCAGTGACTGGTGATGGCTTGACAGCTGGTGATCAGTTAGTTGTTGATGGACAAAATGTTGTACAAGCGAATGAAAAAGTAAATATTGTGCAGTAATAGAAAAATAGAGAAAGGAGCATACGGTTATTGCAATCGTATGAGATAAAATGACAGTAGCAGAATTTGCAACGAAGAGAGTAGTGTCGACAACGATGATACTTATATTTATGATTTTTGCTGGTTGGGTAGCGATGACAGGTATGAAACAGGAAAGAATACCAGATTATGATATACCGATAGTTGTTGTTAATGCCACTTGGACTGGAGCGACAGCGGAAGATGTAAAAACACAAGTATCTAAAAAAATTGAAGATGCGGCATTGAATGTAGATGGAATTAAAAATATTACAACATCTTCATCTTATGGTTCATCAGTAGTTACGATAGAGTTTAACTATGGTGTAGATACAGATATTAAACAAGTACAAGTTCAAACACAAATAGATAAAAATAAAAAGGACAATTGCCAGATGATGATAACTTTAAAAGATCCTACAGTATCAAAAATTAGATATAGCAGGGAGTTCCAACATGGCGTTAATGATTGGAATTACTGGGAAAAAAATAAAGAGTTAATAACATCATTTGTTGAAGAAACATTACAACCTAGATTGAAGAGAAATAGAGGTATCGGTAATATTTCTGTAATGGGTAATGCGACAAGACAAATTAAAGTTTGGCTGGATCCAGATAGATTAAAGGAATATAATTTGTCAGCAGAGAAATTTATAGTAAAAATAAAAGCGACTAATACGGTAACACCAGCAGGTACAATAACTGATGGGACGAAAGAATTTATCCTAAAAAGTTGATGGAGAATTAAAAAGAGCTTGATCAAATTCAGGATATCGTTATTTCAAATCAAAAATAATCAAACAGTTAGATTGGCTGATGTGGCAAAAAGTTGAGTATGGAACAGAGGATCCTACATCATATGTAACATATAATGGAAAAAGAAATGGTTGCCGTTATGATTCAAAAAGAGTAAAGATGGTAACTTGGTGGAGGTTGCTAAAAAAGGCTAAGGAAACTTTGAAAGAAGCAAAAACCATTATTTCCAGAAGGTTCTAGTTATAATATAATAGTTGATAACAGTGAAAAAGTTAGTGAATCAATAAAAAAATGTTGCAAGTTCTGGGATACAAGCGGTTATCATTACAATCATAGTACTTTTTTTGTATTCTTGAAAAAAACTTGAGAGCGTCATTAGTTGTGGGAACATTGATTCCGATTTCAGCAATGTTTACATTCTTCTTACTTACAACACAAGGGATAACATTGAATATGGTTTCGTTAATGGGATTATCACTTGCAGTTGGATCATTAGTAGATAACGGAGTTGTTACGCTGGATAATATTTTTTTGATCACATTCAGATTAATAAGGAACCAGCAGATGTAGCGACTGATACGGGGTACAAATGAAGTAATTCTTCCGATGATGGCGTCAACTGCAACTTCAGTTTGTGTATTTTTTTACCAATTATATTATTTGGAAGGACTTGCTAAGGAAGTATTTAAGAGTATTGCATTTTCAATGATGTTTGCGTTGTCAGCTTCGATTATTGTTGCGATGTTATGGGTTCCAATGGCTTCGAGTTTATTTTTTTAGATGTTAAAAAAATATCAGATAATGCTGAAAAAAAGTCGCTAAATTTAATGCATTTAGAGATAAATATAAAAGAATTAGTGGCAAAAAGTATTGGAAAAATAGATGGAAAAATGGTAATTGGAGTTACAATAACATTTGTTATAGTTGTATTTGGAATAGGAAAAAAACGGTAAAAAAACTACGTTCTTTCCAACGATTGACGATAATCAATATTCGGTAGTTGCGACACTTGCGACAGGATTAGATTTAGATGTGTCAAAAGATATTGCAAATAAAATGGAAGCTGTTGTAAAAAGCAGATCCAGCGACTAAAGATATAAAATGTTATTGCCTCAAAAAGTGCGGCGACAATAAATGTCGATGTAAAGAAAGATACGATGAAGGCAATGAACCGTGTCAGAGAAAAAAATTAAAAAGATTTACCAAATGTAACACTTGCGGTTTCACCACAAAAAGCAGGAGGTCGTTTATCGCAGAAGGATTATTCGTTTCAAATAGAAGGTGATGACCCACAAGAATTAAATAGAATTGCAAAATTCGATAATGAATGATATGAAGAGTCAGTCTTGGTTTAAGGATGTTAAGTCATCGACTGCAGCGTGGATATCCACAAGCTAAATTGGAAGTTGACAGAGTAAAAGCAGAAAGTTATGGAATAACTGTAACAGATATTACTCAAATGCTATTTATGACAGCATCTGGATCAGCAAATCCAATTGATGTAACTCAAAGTACAGAAACATTGGATGTAGTGTTGGAATTGGAAAAAAATCAAAAAAATTCATTGAATAAAATTATGGATTTAGAGATAAAAACTAATAAAGGAACTTATGTTAGATTAGGAGATATTGCTACAATGCAATATGAAGAAAGTGCGTCAACTATTTCAACAGAAAATGGTAAAAGAATTGTAACAGTTGGTGCAAACTTGGATAAATCAAAAAGGATTTAACGATGCAGCGACATTTATTCAACAGTCATTCAAGAAGGCAAATCCAGCTGAAGGATACAAAATTGGGGTAGCAGGACAAGCTAAAAACCAATCTGAAATGGGTGGACAAATTAAGAAAGACTTGTTACTTGCGATTGTGTTAATTTATACAGTACTTGCGGTTCAGTTGGAATCATTTATCTTGCCACTTATGATTATGACAACATTGCCATTATCAATGATTGGAGTAATTTTTAGGATTAGCGATAACTAGAGTACAACTTAGTATGTTCGTTATGATTGGTATCTTGATGTTATTTGGTATGGCGGTTAATAATGCGATTGTAATGCTTGATTTCGTTGCGGGATTGCGGAAAAAAGGCTGGTCGATTCATGATGCCTTAGTAGAAGCCTGTGGTTCAAGACTACGACCAATTTTAATGACAACGCTTACAACAGTATTAGGTTGGTTGCCAATGGTATTCTCGAGTAAAGGAAGTTCGGGATACTATCAAGGAATGGCGATTGCAGTAATGTTTGGACTTTCATTCTGTACAATCTTGACATTGTTCTTTACACCAGTGTTATATTCGTTGGTTGAAGAAAGAAAAGAGAGAAAACAAAAAGAAAAAGAAGAAAAGAGAAGACAGGAAAAAGAAGAAGAAAGAAGAGGATATGCTAAATAATTCGATTCTTTGATTTATTAAAGTGTTTGGTAACTTATAAAAAGTTAATTTTTTTATGAGTTATCAGACAAAATTATATTTATAAAAAAATTAGAGGGAGAATTTTGTGAAAAAGATTAGAAATATATTTTTGATTCATTTTATACGGAAAAAAATGAAAAGAAGAATTAAGAGAGTATGGAATAGATCAATATTTTATAGTTCCAGTTGTTCATAGTTCTTGGAGTAAAACTTTTAAAACATTTTAATACACATGTTTGGCCAGGAACAGACAGTATTTTAGTTACTTATTTGGAAGATAGGCACGCACAAGAGATTATACGGATTATTAAAAATTATGAAGATAGATTTAGGTCGTGGAATTTCGATGGGTGCGGTTATTCTGCCTGTTGAAGATATTATTTTTGTAAAAAAATATAATTTTATACTATCTTCCAATTTAAATAGCAAATTAATTATAATTTTTCTCGCAAGAGGTCAAGCTTCCTTGTCAGTAAATAATATAAGATATAATTTCTGTTTTTTTAAATGGAATTTGGGTATAAAATGAAAAAAAGTAGTTTGAATATAAAAAAAGAACGGAGTGATCATTAATGGCAGTTTTTTTGAATTGAAACATCCACTAATTGAACATAAACTTTCAAATTTGAGAAATAAACATACAGATACTAAACTTTTTAGGGAAAGCCTAAACGAAATATCAGGACTTATGGTTTATGAAGCAACAAAACATTTGCCGCTCAAGGAGATTGAAACAGAAACTCCTATTCAGAAAACTACTACAAAAGTTCTGGATAAACCAATAACATTAGTTCCCATCCTAAGAGCAGGACTTGGAATGATAGATGGAATACTGCAGCTTCTTCCAAATGCAAAAGTAGGGCATCTGGGAGTTTACAGAAACGAAGAAACTTTAGAGCCGGTCTATTATTACGCAAAAATGCCAACAAACGTTGTCGAAAGTCAAGTTTTCGTAGTAGATCCAATGCTTGCAACAGGTGGTTCAATGATTTACACACTTGACTATTTGAAAGAAAAAGGTGTAAAAAACATAACTGTACTTTGTATCATTGGTGCTCCTGAAGGAATAAAGAAATTTACTGAAAAACATCCCGATGTTGACTTATACATTGCGGCAATTGATGATGGACTTAATGAACATGCGTATATCTATCCAGGATTGGGAGATGCAGGAGATAGAATATTTGGAACAAAAATAGTAAAAATGGATTTTTTTAGGAAGATACTCTAATTAATAAATAAAAAGCAAGGGAAATCAATCGCCATTTCCCTTGCATCCCTGGCTCGTCTAAGTATTTTTTTGAAACAAAAACGAAACTCGCTGACGCTCAGACAATCGTTTTTTTATTCCAAAAAAATCACGACATTTTAAGTTTAATTACAATGGTTATTTTTAGTAAAAAAATTATCAAGTAAAAATTTTTACTAAATATAAAAAGAAAAAAACTCAGACAAGTTGTCTTTTTCCTGAAAAAAATTAAAAATCTCGGAAATTTTTTTAAAAAGATATTTTTTTATCATTTTTTTCTTCAAAAAGCAAAAAAAGAAGCAGAATCTCAAAAAAATTCCACTTCTTAACATAATGATTTAATAATAACGATTTCCATATTTATCTTCACAATATACGTGACCATCATACCTTTCATAACATGTTCTTCCACTTTCAGCTCGATCCCTTTTCATTTCCTGATATGCTTCGTTATCAAGGAGACTACAACTCACTGTAGTTATTGAAAAGAATTACAAGTAAAATCAATTTTCTCATATTTATCATCTCCGTACATTCTTTTTTTGTATTATAACACATTTTTTTATGATAATCGTCTTTTTGAAATTAGAATAACATTATAAAAAAACTATTTTTTTAAACAAGAGTTTAATTTTTTTGATTTTTAAAAGGGAGTGAGAATACATTACAAACTTGATTTAAAAAGGAATTTTTTTATAATTACTTCTGCTCCTTCGGTTTTGTTGTCTTTATTTATAAATACGCCATAATTTTTTTGCCGTAATAGAATTTTATTCTTTTTATCGACATTTTGAAATCCTACACCGCCTGTCTTGCTTTTTTTGAACTGTTTGGCTTTTTTTCAAAGCCTATTCCGTTGTCTTTGACTGAGATATTGACAGTGCTATTTTTCTCTGTAAACGTCGATTGTGATAATTCCGTTTCCAGAAAGGTTTTTTTATTCCGTGATAGATGGAGTTTTCTACAATTGGCTGGATTATGATTTTTGGAACTTCGATGGAAAGAAGCCTTTCATCTTCTATGTTGAAAAAATAGGAAAGTTTGTCTTCATATCTCTGCTTTTGTATGAATAAATATTCTTTAGTGTGCATAATTTCATCTTTTAACGGTATTTTTTTCGTGTCCGTTGCTAAGGGAAAGCCTAAAATAGTTTGCAAGTGATTTTGTAATGCTGATTACTTTTTTTCATTGTCTTCAAATTCTGCCATCCAAATGATTGTATCTAGCGTGTTATACAGAAAAATGTGGATTAATCTGGCTGTGAAGAGCCTTTATTTCATATTCCCGTAAATATTTTATCTTTTCAACCATTACATTAAAATGTTCTACAAGGTTCTGAATTTCATAGCCTGTTTTTTCACTTAAATGAAATTCCCATAGATTATTTTCAAAGTTTTGCATATGATTTTCCAGTTTTATTAAAGGCCTTAGAATCTTTGTTATTACGATAAATGTAATAATGGAAGAAAAAAAGCTAATGAAACTAGGAAAAATGATAATAACTATGTGAGAGAAATTTTTTTCTTTAAGGTAACTAAGTCATTTGTGTTTGCAAGGCTTCTTAAATTCCAGTTTGTATTTTTCAATCTGTGTTTCGTATAAATATGTATCTTTCTTTTTATTCTTTTCTGAAAAATTTTTGCAAGACACTTTTTTTATCAGCAAAACATTTCACGTCTTTGTAGTAAATAATATTGTTGTTTTTTTGTCTACTATAATATTGTCGATTTGTTTTTCCAAAAAGAGATAGAATTTAAATATCTTTCAAGAATTTCATATTTAATGTCAAAAAAACAATAACACCAAGATTTTCTCCCTTTGAATTTTTTTATGTCCCGACTGATTGAAAGAAACCAGAGAGCTGAGTTCATAGAGGAGGTGGAATTTTTTTCTGCTGGGATTAAAAACGGGCATATCTGAATTGTTTATAGCATCTACATACCATTTTTTTCCTTCATCATATTTTTCTGATATTTTCATATCATTATTTTTTTGTCACTGGATACAATGTTACCATTTTTTTCCAATTACAGTAATACTTTTTAATTCCTTTATTATATTCAAGAATCGAATAAATCATTTTTTTTCAATGCTCTTTTTTTGAATCTTCATTTCCTGATATTAAAAAAATTTCTAACATCGGCATCAACAGATAAGAGATTAATCATATTTTTTTCAATTTATCCGCATAAAGAGTAATATAACGGGATGTATTTATAACATTTTCGTTAGTATACTCAATTTCCTTGTTCATTATGATGTATTTTTGAAGTATAGTAAAAAAATACTGCTTAAAAAAAGTACAAACAGAAGATTTCCAATAATATAATAAAAAAACAGCTGAAGCGAGATCGAGTTTTTTTCATAGTTCTTTTTAGTTTCATAGTTTCTCCAGCACACTTTTCTTAAATTCTTTCGGTGTCATTCCAAAAAGTTTTTTTAAATTTTGAATTGAAATAATTAAAGTTTTTCCATTCCTACAAGCTCTCCAATTTGATAATTTTTTTCAGATCTGTTGTCAAAAGCGAGCAATTTTGCCTTTTTCCATCCGCATATTATTCAAATAGTCCTGAAAAGGAATACCAAACAAATTTTTTTAAAAAAAGTGAACTCAAATATCCAGAAGATAAATTCATTTCGTCAGCCAGAGAATTTAAGTTAAAGGAAATATCGCTGTATTTTTTTCTTCAATTTTTTTGTTAAAAATATCTTTATACTTGCTATGAGAAATATTTTTATCAGATTTCTCAATTTGGCTAATTTTATTAATAATTTTTTTCTTGCTTCGTTATATCTTTTATCTTCTTCCAGCTTATAGATAAGTTTTGAAATTATTTCATTTATATCTGTCTTGGAAACAGGTTTTTAAAAATATAGTCTTCAACTCCGATTTTTAAAAGCCTTTTGAGCATATTCAAAAATAGTCATATCCAGAAATAATGGCTATCTTAACATCACTTTTCAGATATTTCATTTCCTCGGCAAGAGTCAGCCCATTTTTAAAGGGAATATTTATATCCAGCAAGACAAGGTCAGGCAAGACTTCTGAAAAAGTCTTAAAGGCAGAATTACCATCTTCTGCCTCATAAACATCACTTATCTTATATTTTTTTCAAAAATCAATAAAGGTTTTAATACCTCTTCTTATAATCGGTTCATCATCAATTATTAAAATACTATACACTTATTTAACAGCTCCTTTGATTTGTGCAGCAGTCAGATGTCCCGGCAAAGTTTTAACAATATTCAAGTTCCCATCCAGTACAATGTTTGAAGGATATCCCAAAATTTTTGCCCTTTTTAGCACTTCCCCCTTTTCATCTAGCAATACAGTAGTATTTTTGTAATTAAGCCCTTTATACCATTGAATAAATTTGGCTGTAGGTTTTTCTCCTTTTTGTCCCGGAGAAGCAATTGTTATAACTGTAAAATTCTTACTTTTATCTGCACTTAAAGAATTAATTTCGCTTAATCCCGAAAGACAGATAGGACACCATGAAGCCCACATTTTAATATATATTTTCTTCCCTTTGTACTTGTTAAGGGAAACAGGTTTATTATTAATGTCCTTTAACTGAACTCCTTGCAATGTATTTCCAAATGAAATCGATCCAAAACTCAACAAAGTTACAATTGTTACAATTAATTTTTTTCATAAAAAAATTACTTCCTTTCTGTATTATAACAAATTTAAAAATATTTTTTTGTAATTATTTTTTTAAGTTATTTTGATTACTAATTGTTTTATAAAAATTTAAAAAAATAAAATTATTAAAAACTTATTCATTATTAGTAAAAATTCCCATAAATATAATTAGAAATCCTCCAAAGATTTTTAAAAATAGTTTGTGTATTGATTTAAAAGCTCGTACTTTTTTTAGCAATTCCTGAGAAAAAAAGGAAAAATAGAACAAATGGAGTGGCGAGTCCTAAGACGTATATAAACATCATTAACCCTCCATAGACTGCAGATCCTTTTTTTCCCCTGCAAGAGTAAGCACCGAGGCAAGAATAGGGCCTACACATGGAGTCCACCCTAGACTAAATGTTAGTCCTAGCAAAAAAAGCCTGTAATGAAGAATTTTTTTCTCAATTAAATCCAAATTTATAGATTTATTTTTTTCTAAAAAAAGTTAAATTTTTAAGATGCCTGTCTGATGTAATCCCAGTATTATTACAAGTATTCCTGCCAAAACTTTTATAGTGTCATTAAAGAAAATTCCCGTAAGAAAACTAAAACTAAAGCCTATGCTTACAAAAGTAAGTGAAAGACCTAAAATAAATAGAAAGGTATTAAGCACAGTTTTTTTTCCTTTGCTTAAAATTCCCAAATATACAGGAACAACAGGGAAGAATACACGGAGATAGAAAACTTGCTACTCCTCCTAAAAAAATACGCTTCCTACCAGTAATGGCTGATTAAACATAAATTATCTCCTATCCTGTTCATTTTACTGAACTAATTTTATTAAATATCCATAATGCTCTTTTTCCATATCTTTTAATGGGATAAATTTAATTGAAGCACTGTTTATGCAATAACGAAGTCCGCCTTTGTCTTTAGGCCCATCATCAAAAAAACATGTCCCAAGTGGGCTTTTTCCGCTTCGACTAAGCACTTCTGTCCTTACCATATTAAAAACTTGTATCATTTGCATAAGTTACAACATCTTTTGAAATAGGTTTTGTAAAACTTGGCCAGCCACAGCCAGAATCATATTTATCTTTTGAGGAAAAATAATGGCTCTCCTGTTGTTATGTCCACATAAATTCCAGCTTCATGATTGTCCCAGTACTCGTTTGAAAAAAAGAATGTTCAGTATTTTTTTCTGTGTAACGCTGTACTGCAGTGGAGTAAGCCGTTTTTTTCAATTCTTCGTCACTTGGTTTTGGATAATCTTTTGGATCAATAATAACTTCATCTGCCTTACTGACATCAATGTGACAATATCCGTTAGGATTTTTTTCAAATAGTCCTGATGATATTCTTCTGCGAGTATATAATTTTTTTCAAAGGCTGAACTTCAACTTGAATTTTATCTGTATATTTTTTTCTGCTCTTCTTCAATTTCCTGTAAAATAATTTCTTTATCTTTGGGATTAGTATAATAAATCCCTGTTCTGTATTGTCTGCCTCTATCATTTCCCTGCTGATTAATGCTAGTAGGATCTACAACTTGAAAATAATATTTAAGCAGCTTGCTCAAAGAAATTTTGTTTGCGTCATATTTTACGTGAACTGTTTCTGCGTGATCCGTTGATGTGACAATGTTATAACTCGTTTTTTCAGTTTTACCGTTCGCATAGCCAACCGTAGCATCCTTTACCCCGTCGATTCTTTCCATATATGCCTCAAGTCCCCAGAAACAGCCGCCAGCAAGATAGATTTCCTTGATGTTTTTCGTTCCCTGCCTGAATCATATTTTCTTTTTTTCGGTTTATTTTTCATTTCTGTTTTTTTACGATTTTTATTTGATAATACTACTGAAAAATAAAGCTAAAGATAGTATTAAAAAAATAATAGTAGACTTCTAGATTTCATAAAACCGCCTCCCGATTTATATTTAAATATTTTTTTGTATCTACAAGAATAGTATAGTCCAAAAAAATTGATAAAAAAATGAAATATAGTAATATTTTTTTCTATAATTTTATAATATTTGTTTATTTATTTACTAATCAAATTTGATATAATTTTAAAAAAAGTGTTAAGTTAAAATATAAAATCAATATTTTTAAAAATAAAAAAATAAAGGGTCTTGTGATATATTAAAGAACTGTGATTAAAAAAATAGATTAAAGAAAAAAATATTAATAAATAGTGTCTTGAAATATAGATTATCTAGGAGGAAAAAAATAGTGGGTAACATCGCTTGTAGGAACGCAGAGGTCAGGGGGACTGATATGAAAAAAACACATTAAATGGTGTAAAAAAATAAAAAAATAGTGGCTTTGGGAAAAAAACAGGAAGTAATGTAATAAATAAAATGATATTAAATAACATTGTAAAGGCTGATTTTATAACGATAGATACGGAAAAAGCTGAATTTAGACAGTTCAAAAAGCTCCCAAGAAAATATTTGTGTCGTCAATAACTTCATTTGAAGCGATGGAGGATTTAAGAAAACAAACAGAAAAAGAATTTCAAAAATGCAGATATGGTGTTTATAATAGCTGAAATGGGAGAAAAAAACAGGAACGCTACTTTCATCAGCTGTGGCAGAAATTGCGAAATCTATGAATATACTAACGGTTGCAATAGTATCAAAGCCTTTTTGATTTTTGAAGACCTGAATAAAATAAAACTTGCTAAAAAAATGGGAAGGAAAGATTAAAACATTTCGCTGATACTGTAATAGTTATTCCATATCAAAAAAATTAAATGATTTATATGCAAACCTTTCATTAGCAAATATCTATGAAAAAGGAGAAAAAGCCTTTGTAACAATTGTAAAGGGAATACTGGACTTAATAAAAAAACAGGGAATTGTAAATTTGGACTTTGCAGACATTAAGTCTATATTGCAAAATTCAGGCAAAACAGTATTGGGCTTTGGAAAAGCAGACGGAGAGGACAGAGTAAAAAAAGCAGTAGAACAGGCACTAAATACCCCACTTCTAGACCGTTCAATAAAAGGAGCAGGAAAAAAATACTAATGAACATAACCTCAGGAAACGACATACGCCTAGAAGAAATCAGCAAAATCGCCACAGCAGTAGCCAAAAGTTCCGAAAATCCAGACTTATTTCTCGCATGGGGAACAGTCTTTGAAGAAACTAAATTTGAAAATCCTGAAGATTTTGAACAAAAAGGGAGCTGTGTAAAAAGTATATTTGATTGCAACAGATTTTTGGCGATTAATAAAAAAATAATTTAAAAAAATTTATAAATAGAAAAAAAGTAAAAAAATAGATACTGCACTACCTTAAAAATAAAAGCAACTTTTAAATATGAAGCTATCAGTTATGGTAGCTTTTTATTATTATTTAGAAGAAAAAGGCGAAATTGTATAAAAAAATAGTAAAAAAGTTCTAATATATTTGATAAAAAAATATGTTAAAAATCTAGAAAAAGAAAAACTTTATATATAAAGGAGAAGAAAAAAATGGACGGTATTGAAATAAAAAGTTGTTGGAATCGGTACGATGGGAAATAATGTCTTGAATAAGATGATGAAAAAAAGAGATTACGGAAGTTGAATTTGTGGGAATTGACACAAATCAAGAGAATTTGGATAAATTGAATGTAGAATTAAAAAAATGTTGGCTTCTGAAGATTTAAGCGAGAAGGTTCAAGGTGCATTGAAAAAAATACTGATTTAGTATTTATTTTGACAGAAATGTCGGAAAAGAAGAATAATGAGATAGCCTGTGTTGTTTCAGAAGTTGCAAAAAACAATGGGAATATTGACAGTAGTTCTAGTTGCTACATCAATTAATTCAAATGGAGGAACTGAAGAAATTAAGAAATTAGAAGAAATTTCTGATACTGTTATAGTTTTGCCTCTTAAAAAAATTAGTGAAAGCAGATTCTAGTGCAACTTTTGATAAATTATTTGAAAAAAAGAGATGAAATTTTTTTATAAAAAAATGTAGAATTTATAACAAATCTAATAAAAAAACAAGGGGTAGTGAATCTTGATTTTGATGATGTAAAAAAATAATGCTAGGAAATTCAGGAGAAGGCATAACAGCATTTGGTAAAGGTGAAGGGCAGGATAAGGTAAAACTTGCTACAGAACAAATAATAGATAGCCCTTTTATAAAAAATCTTCCAAAAGCGAGAAAGATACTGTTAAGCATTACAGCAGGACCAGACATTGGATTAACGGATTTACACGAAGTAACTATGATTATAAATAAAAAAATTTGGAGCAGACCAAACAAATATACTATGGGGATACATTATGGATGTTGAGCTTGAAGATAAAATTGAAGTGGAAATGCTGATAACAGATTTAAAGGAATTACTTTTAACATACAATGTATAAAAATAAAGATGATGTAGATAAAATTGTTGAATTTGTAAAAAAAGCAGGAGTGACGATTGTAAAAAGAACCTTAAGATGTATTTTTTTGGGTGGATATCATGTGTATTTTTTTGTAATTTAGACGGGATATTATTGGGAAGTGGCTTGGGAACCAGATTTTAAATCTGATGAAAATGGATTATTACAATTTTAGTAAATATATTCTAATTTGTAAAATAGATAAAAAAATTTTTATAAATGTTAGAAGAAGTAAAAAGCAGTAAGCTGATACTTCTTTTTTTCTTTTTGATGAAAAAAATTGTCAGAATATACTTAAAAACTTCTTAAAAATAAAAATTATTGAAATTAGAAAAAAATAAAAAGTTGAAAAAATAGAAAAAAATTTTTCTTTTTTTGGAAAAAAATGTGGTATAATTTGATGTATGCTCAAACCTTTTTAAAAATTAAATAAACTTAGGGATTGAGTAAATTATGAATTAAATACGTTATAATTATAAATAGATAAATATATTGGAGAGAAAATTGGGAAAAAGTTTTAAGGATAATTTGCTGACAGCTGATAAAAATGAGAGATGAAATAGTGAGATTGCAGAAGGCTGGGAAAAAAAGGTAGTTTTTACTAACGGAGTTTTTGATATCCTGCATATTGGGCATTTGACTTATCTAGAGGAAGCTAGAAATTTAGGCGATGTTTTGGTTGTTGGTGTAAATAGCAATGCTTCGGTTAAAGTGAACAAGGGAGATAAAAGACCGATAAATAGTGAAACAAATAGAGCTTTTTGTGCTTTTTGGGTACGAAATTTGTGGATTATACGGTGGTTTTTGATGAAAAGACACCAGAAAAACTGCTGGATATTTTAAAGCCAGATATTCACGTAAAAGGTGGAGATTACAAAAAAGAAGACTTGCCAGAAACAAAAATTGTTGAAAAAAATGGCGGAAAAGTAAAGATTTTATCCTTTGTGGATAATATTTCCACAACTGAAATTATTAATAAAATTATTGAAGTTTATAAAAAAATAAAAAAATTTTTAAAAAAATTATAGAAGAAATATTTGTTAATGAAATATTTTTTTATTTAATACTAAATTTCATTTAAAAAAATAAAAAAATAAATTTTTTTATAATAAGGTTGTTTAATAACTAATTTATAATCATTCAACTAAATTGTTTTTTTTATTATTTTTTTAGATATTTTGATTAATAGATATTTTTTTCATATTACTATGTTTTTTTCTTTTTTTTATTTTTTTGTAGGATTGCTCATTGTCAGCAAATTCTACAACCTATGGCTACTAGTCTACGACATTTTCCTGCACTGACAAAAACTCGCTATGCTCAAACAGTTTTGTCAGCACAGAAAAAAATGCTCTGACGGATTAGCTTGAATTAGACTATATTAAAATTAAAAAAATAAAAAAATTATATTTTAATTATTTGAAAATATTAGGTTTATATCCTTTAATTAGAAAAAGTTTGTAATAAATTTGTTATTTAAATGGACTTTAGTATAAAAAAATAGAATTTAATTGAAATTTAGAAGTGAGAAAAAAATTATGAAAAAAATAAAAATATTAACATTTAATGAGATAAATAAATTAGCAAAAAAATTAGCAGAAAAAAATTAAGAAACGGTGGCTGTCTGGGGCTTATTGGAGATTTGGGAGCTGGGAAGACTACGTTTACTAAAAAAATTTGTGAATGTTATAATATTACAGAAAATGTGAAAAAGTCCGACATTTACTTATGTTATTGAGTATACTTCTGGAGATTTGCCTGTGTATCATTTTGACGTTTATAGAATTAGTGATCCTGAGGAAATTTATGAGATTGGGTTTGAGGATTATATTGGAGAAGATGGAAGTGTTGTGATTATTGAATGGGCAGATAAGATTTTTGGAGGAGCTGCCTGAAGATGCAGTGTTTGTTGAGATAAATCATTATTCGGATGCGACTCGGGAAGTGGCGGTTTATAGGATTTTGGATGGAAAAAAAGTAGATTATGAGATTGAATAGCTTTTTAAATAATTATAAATTAAAAAAATAAAAAAATGGAGAAAAAAATATGTTGACATTTGCAATGACGACTACGACTAAGCTGGCTGGATTGTCGCTTTATGAAAAGGATAAACTTTTGGGGGAAATTCATGTGGAAATGGCTAAGACACATTCTACTACGATTTTAGAGCAAATTGACAGCCTTTTGAAATGGACTGGGAAAAAGCTGGATGAAATTGAAAATGTGCTTGTTTCGATTGGGCCTGGTTCGTTTACAGGGGTTAGAATAGCAATTTCAGTTGTTAAGGGGCTTTTTGGAAGAAGTGTGAATTTTTATGAAGTGAATGAATTGGATGCGCTTGGGTTTCAAGGATATTACAATTTGAAGCGTAAATTTGGAAAATGATGAGGATGTGAAAATATATTCATTGATTGATTCTCGGAAGGAAAAAAATTTATTGCTGCACTTTATGAAACTTTTAATGGAAAGGCTGGAAGAAAGCTGGAGTTAGTGAAAAAAATTACGAGGTTACAAAGCTGGATAATGTAATTGAGGAAATAATTGAAAATAAGCAAGATAAAGGAAATAATAAAAAAATTTATTTGATTGGAGATGCGGTTTTTTTAATTATAAGGCTAAAATATTGGATAAATTGGGATATTTTGTAAAAAAATATTTGAGGATAAGAATTTGGCAATTAATACGATGACTTATGTGCAAATGTTTTTTTGGATAAAAAAATTTGGGAAACGATGATGTTTTTAGGAAAAAAATATTGTGAAAAAAACTGATATCTTTAATTTAAAAGCCAGATTATCTGGAAAAAAATCACAGGTGGAAAGGGATAAAAAAATAATGCTGAAAAAAATTTTTTTAAATTTGGAAAAAAAGAAAAAAAGGTAAGGAAGAGCAAAAAAAGCGAGCTTGAAAAATCAGCTGGATAAAGAAATTCAGGAAAGTGAAGATGAAATACAAAAAAATAAAAAAAGAAACAGAAAATGAAATAAAAAAAGCAACTGATGAAATCTTAAAAAAAGATAATAAAGTTAGCGGAAATTCTGAAGTTGAGAATCTTGAAAGTGGAAATGCTGAAAGTAAAGACTTTGAAGATGAGAGTAAAAAGAGTGTTGACAAGAAAACAAAAGAAAAAGTCTGAAAGTAAATTAGATGAAAGCGATTTTGAGGAAAGTGAAAAAGACTAAGAAAAAAAGCCTAAGCTAAAAACCGTTAAAAAGACAGGCTGGCAACGCCTAAGAAGGGATTTTTTTCGGGAAATTGAAAGGAAATGCTTCTGGGGAAAAACGATAGATGACGATTTGTATGAAGAATTGGAGGAACTGCTGATTCAATCGGATATTGGGATGAATATGACAATGCGACTTGTGGAAGAATTGGAAAAAAATCGGTTTCACGAAAAAAATTGAAAACATCAGAGCAAATTTATGAGGAATTAAAGGAATTGCTAAAGGCTAAACTTATTTATAATGATGAAAATAATACAAAATTGAAATTGCATGATGGAAAGCTGAACATTCTTTTGATTGTTGGTGTAAATGGAGTTGGAAAAACTACATCCATTGGGAAAATAGCGAAAAAACTGAAAGATAGCGGGAAAAAGGTTATTATTGGGGCTGGAGATACATTTAGGGTACTGCGATTGAGCAAGTTGAGGAATGGGGGAGACGGACTGGCGTGGAAGTTATAAAGCAGGCACATGGAAGCGATCCTGCCGCTGTAATTTTTGATACTGTAAAAACTGCTAAAAAAATCGTGGATTTGATGTGGCGATACTGGATACGGCTGGAAGACTTCACAATAAACGTGACTTGATGAAAGAGCTTGAAAAAATAAATAAAATTATACGTGAGCAGTCTGGAGAAACAGACTTTGAAACGTTGCTTGTAATTGACAGCACGACTGGGCAAAATGGGCTGGAGCAGGCTAGAATATTCAATGAAATTGTAGATTTGACAGGAATTATTTTGACAAAATTTGATGGAACAGCAAAAGGTGGAATTATTTTCCCAATTACAGAAGAGCTGAAAAAACCGATTAAATTTATAGGTGTTGGAGAAGGAATTGAGGATTTACGGGAATTTGATACAAAGGAATTTGTTGAAGCTATGTTTGATTAATAAAAAAATTGAGAAAAGGAAAATGAATTTATGAATACATTGACAAATGAATTGAAGGAAAAGGCTAAAAAATTAAACAAAACTATTATTTTACCTGAAACAGAAGATGAAAGAGTTTTGCAGGCAACTGAGAAAATTATTAACGAAGGAATTGCAAAAATTGCTTTGGTTGGAAATGAAAAGGAAATAAAGGAAAGAGCGGCTAAAATTGGTGTTTCGTTGGAGAGTGCGATATTTTACAATCCTGACTCTTGTGCGACAATTGATGCTATGTCGGAACTTTTGAAAAAAAGAAGAGAAAAAAGGGAATGACATTTGAAACTGCAAAAAGCGATACTTATGTCAGATCCAAGATATTTTGCGGCAATGCTTGTACATCAAGGCAGAGTTGATGGAATGGTGGCAGGTTCATCTTCTCCAACAGCACACGTTTTAAGAGCGGCAATTCACGTAATTGGACCAAGACAAGGACTAAAGACAGTATCAAGTTCTTTTGTCATGATAACAAATACGCCTGAATTTGGAGATAATGGAACATTTGTATATTCAGATGGTGGAGTAATCCCTGATCCTACAGCAATGCAGCTAGCCGATATTGCAATTTCTGCAGCTGAAAAAGCTAGATTTACTGCTGGAATAAAGGAACCTAAAGTGGCATTCCTATCATTTTCCACAAAGGGAAGTGCAGATGGAGTGTCTGTAAGCAAAGTTAGGGAAGCAATTGAAATCTTGAAAGTTAGAAACGTTGATTTCGACTTTGATGGGGAATTACAATTGGATGCGGCAATTGTGCCAGAAGTGGCTGCTGCAAAAGCTCCCAACTCAAAAGTGGCAGGACAGGCGAATGTATTAATTTTCCCTGATTTGGATTCAGGAAATATTGGTTATAAATTAACACAAAGATTGGCAAAGGCAAAGGCATTGGGACCATTGATTCAAGGGTTGGCAAGACCAGTTCACGATTTGTCGAGAGGATGCAGCGTAGAAGATATTGTGGAAGTTGTGGCAATTACGGCTGTGGGAATCTGAAATGTAATTTTTGACAAAAAAATGATTAAAATTGAATTTATATGATATAGGTTGTTAATAGTTAAGCAATAATAGTAATTATAGCAGCAAGGAGGTCAATCCTCCTTGTCAAAAAATAGTAGAAAAATAAACACATAAATTTGGAGGATAAAATGAAAATTTTAGTAATAAATTGTGGAAGTTCATCTGCGAAATTTGAACTTATTGATATGACTAATGAACAGTCGTTAGCTAAGGGAAATTGTGAGAGGATAGGAATTGCAAATCCAATTTTCAGTTATAAAAATTTAATAACTGGAGAAAAAATTAGTGAATTGGAAACTCCTATGGAAAATCATACAGTTGCGGTAGAATTAATATTAAAAGACGCTTCAAGATGAGAAAAATTGGAGTAATAGCAAGCACAGATGAAATTGATGCGATAGGGCATAGAATTGTCCACGGTGGAGAATATTATGAAAAATCTGTACTTGTCGATGATGAAGTTATAAAAAATCTTGAAGAAATCGCACCGCTTGCACCACTACACAATCCAGCCCATATAATGGGAATAAAAGTTATTCAAAAATTACTTCCTGGAAAGAAAAATGTAGTTGTATTTGATACTGCATTCCATCAAACAATGCCGGCAAAGGCATATATGTATCCTTACCCTTATGAAGACTATACAGAATTAAAAGTTAGAAAGTATGGTTTCCATGGGACTTCTCACAGATATGTAAGTGGAGTGGCACAAGAAATGCTAGGTAAAAAAGATTCTAAAATTATAGTTTGCCATCTTGGAAATGGAGCGAGTATTTCAGCAGTTCAAAATGGTAAAGTTATAGACACGTCAATGGGAATGACACCGCTTGCAGGAGTTATGATGGGAACTAGAACTGGGGATGTAGATCCTGCCTCTGTTATTTATGTTATGAGAAAAAGAGGATTATCTTTGGATGAAATGAATAATAGAATGAATAAGAAATCTGGAATTTTAGGAATGATTGGAACTAGTTCGGATTTCCGTGATTTAGATGCGGCTAAAAAGGCTGGAGATGAAAAGGCTATTTTAGCTTATGACATGTTCTGCTACAGAATACAGCTTTATATCGGAGCTTATGTTGCGGCAATGAACGGTGTTGATGCTATTGCTTTTTACTGGTGGAATTGGAGAAAAATTCTGTTGGGGCTAAAAAAACAAATTTGTGAAGGGCTTTCATTTTTTTGGAGTTGAGCTGGATGAAGAAAAAAATGCAAAAAGATTACCAGGAAATGTAGAATTGTCTACAGAAAAATTCAAAAAGTTAAAATTTACAAGATTGAAACAGCTGAAGAACTTGTAATTGCAAGAGATACTTATGAATTAACAAAAATAAATACTGCATTAATAAAAATTTTTTTGTAAAGTTATAATTTTCAATAAATTGCGAGATAAGAGATTAGAACTGTTCGATAACTATGAAAACTTAGAATTTAATGAAATAGATGTATTTAAGCAAGGAGTCTTACCCTTTTTGTATAGGAAAAAAATCGAACATTTCTACTGTGAAAATTGAATAAGTAAAGAGAAAAAGAGGGAAATATGTCAACATTAAATATAATTTATTATACAGGTACTGGAAATACTGAAGAAATGGCAAAAATATATTGGTGAAGGTGCAGAAAGTGCTGGATCTAATGTAAAACTTATAAATGTGGAAGAGGCTGATGAGAGTGCAATAGATGCTGACTTTATTGCATTTGGATCGCCTGCGGTTGGAGCAGAGGAAATTGCACCGGAAATGGTGGAATTTTTTGAAGGAATAAAGGATAAAAATCATTGGTAAAAACAGTTGGGCTATTTGGTTCTTATGATTGGGGACAAGGTGGCTGGATGGAAACTTGGCGTGAGGAAATTATAAATGAAGGGCTTTCTGTCGTGAATGACGGGCTTATTATTCATTTGGCTGTTGATGATGATGAAAAAATTGAAAAATGCAAGGAATATGGAAAAGCAATAGTTGGTTAAATAACAAGGGTTAAAAAAATTCCCTTGATACTGATAGATTAGTTATCTATTAAAAAAATGGAGGAAAAAAATTGGAAAAATTTGTTAATCCAGCTTGCCATAATGGTTTTTTTGTTGGAATACTTATAGGATGGTTTACAAATTATTTGGCTATAAAATTGTTATTTAGGCCCTATAAGGAAGTAAACTTCCTATTTTTTTCAAAAATACAGGGATTAATTCCCAAAAAAATAGAGATAAGATTTCAGAAAATATAGCGGAAACGATAGAAAAGGAGCTTATTTCAGTAAAAATATATTACTGAAAAAGCTAAAAAGATAGCGATGTTATAAATGATGAAGTTTTTGGATAAACTATTGGACAAAAATTATAGGAGAAAAGCTGAAAAAAAGCATATTAGAAAAAAATCCGCTATTAAAAAAATGTTTTTAAATGATTCAGTAATTGAAAAAAATAAAAAGCGTATTTTAAAAAAGGCAATTTTAGAAAATAAAGAGGAAATAGTGGAGGAAATTTTTAAAAAAATTGCAGAAGACAAAATTGACTTTAAGGAAATCATGCTTGAAAAAAATGAAAAATTTCTCGTTAGAAGAAATGGAAAAAAATAATTTTGTCTGTGTCTAAGAATGAATTAAAGCATATTGAAATTATTGGCGGAGTATTGGGAGGAATAATCGCATTATTTCAGTTTTTTTATAATGCTGTTATTAAAACAGATATAAAAATAATATTTTTAAATAAAAAAACAATTAGACTAGAGGATTTAAAGAATTATTGAGGAGAAAAAAATGAATGAAGAAAGAATATTGGAACCTAAGGAATTGGGAGAGGACAATATTCAGAAAAAGTTTACGACCAAGGACTTTTTAAGGAATATATTGGCCAGCAGGATTTGAAAGAGAAGATGAATATATTTATAAAAAGTCGCTAAAATAAGGAATGAGTCGCTGGATCATATTTTGCTTTATGGGCCTCCAGGGCTAGGGAAAACTACACTTGCAGGAGTTATTGCTACGGAAATGGGAGTGAATCTGAAGGTGACAACTGGACCTGTGCTGGAAAAAGGCAGGAGATTTGGCGACTATTTTGACGTCTTTGGAGGAAAAATGATATTTTATTTATTGATGAAATTCATAGATTGAATACATCTGTGGAGGAAATTTTGTATCCTGCGATGGAAGACGGAGAACTGGATATTCTTATTGGGAAAGGGCCGTCTGCTAGAAGTATACGTGTGGAATTGCCGCAATTTACGTTGATTGGGGCAACTACAAGGGCAGGGCAGTTGAGTACGCCGCTTAGGGATAGATTTGGAGTTACTCATAGGATGGAATATTATAAGCTGGAAGAATTGAAGGAAATTATACGAAGAGGGGCGAATATTCTTGATATTTCCTATGATGAGGATGGAATTACAGAAATTGCCAAAAGAAGTCGAGGAACGCCTAGAATTGCGAACAGGCTATTGAAAAGGGCAAGGGATTTTGCACTTGTGGAAGGTTCGGGAGTTCTGGAAAAGGAAAGCGTGGATGGAATTCTGAAATTACTAGGAGTGGATGACAATGGACTGGATGAGCTTGACAGGAATATTTTGCTGTCGATTATAAATGTTTATAATGGAGGACCTGTTGGAATTGAAACTTTGTCGCTTTTGCTCGGGGAGGACAGACGGACAATTGAGGAGGTTTATGAGCCGTATCTTGTAAAAATTGGGTTTATAAAAAGAACTCCACGTGGAAGAGTTGTGACAGAATTAGGATATAACCATTTAGGAATTGAAAAAAATATTTAGTGGAAAAAAATAAAAAAATTTAAAGATAATAATTGATACTGAATTCTAATTAAAAAAAGCAGAAACTATAATAGACCTGTTCGATAACAAAAAAATATACTGAAGCAAGGGGCTTAAACTTTTGTAAAAAAATAAAAAAACTTAAATTATTGAATATATCTGTTGGATTCTTAGCCTTTGGTAAAAAAATTTATGGTAAATCTGTTATTTAGTTTGGAGATAGTATTAAATGGAAAAAAATGAGGTGAAAAAAACTGTTGTTGACAGTAATAGCGGAAAAAAAGAAAAATATTGATGAAAAATAATGGAAAAAAATTTTGATAAAAGACAGATCAGACTGTAATCACGTTCAAAAATGTATATCGTTTAAATATAGGTGATGAATTGCGGGTAATTGACGGGGAATACGAATATCTTACAAAAAATTTCTGAAATTTCAAAAAAAGGAAATAGCTGCAAAAATATTGGAAAAAAAAGAAGACAGTTATTCTTTGAGTATAAATATTGATATTGCAATGGGGATTTTGAAAAAATGACAAAAATGAATTTGGCAATACAGAAATTGACGGAAATTGGTGTAAATAGGATAATTCCTTTAAAAACTGAGCGGGTTGTTGTAAAAATTAATGAAAAAAAGGAAAAATGGGATGTCGTTGCAAGGGAAACGCTGAAACAATGCAGAGGAGTGAAATTTACTGAAATTTCACCTGTAAAGAAACTTTCGAAATTGATTATCAAAAAAATATGATAAAAATAATTTTTTTGCCTATGAAAAATAGTGGTGAATCAAAAATCTTTGTCAGAAATAATAAAAAAAGAAGATAAGAATATTTTTGTATATAATTGGGCCTGAAGGTGGAATTACAGCGGATGAAGTTGATTTTTCTAAAAAAATAATAAGGCAATAGAAATTAGTTTGGGAAAAAAAGGATTTTTGCGGGCAGAAACTGCAGCAATTGTTGTCTGTGGCATTATTGCTAATTTTTTTATATAGCTTTTTATTTTACTAAAATTAAGAAATAAATTGAAAATTAACTGAATATATAATATAATATACAATAGCAGTGATAAATAATTTATACAAGGATTTTTGTGCAATTATTAAATATTTTTAAGTTAATTATTAATAATTTTTTTATTTGATGCCCGTTTTCTTTTTTTGACTAAATTTTTGATTAATACTTGTTTTTAGTCAAATCGGTTATTATAGTTAAACTTAAATTGTATTGATTTTTTTAAAATAAAAAAATTAAAGCAGAAATAATTTGATAAATAAAAAAATATAAAAAGAAAGGAAGTTTAGGGAATGAGTGAATTAAATAACAATTATGAAAAAGGAAGTTCAGGAAATAATTGATATTATGGAGGATAAGAAGGCACAGGATATAAAGGTGTATGATATGAGAGGGAAATCTCCGTTTTTTGATTATTCAATATTGTGTACCGGGAGTTCTTCTAGAAATATTGAAGCGATAGCGACTGATATAAAGAAAAGTCTTGAAAATGTGAAAAAAATGTGGAAGGGCTTGAAGAGGCTAACTGGGTTCTTATTGATGCTGGGGATCTGGTTATAAGTGTGTTTAGTAAAGATGCCAGAGATTATTACAGACTGGATGATTTTTATAATGGCGTGAATGAAGGAAACGAGGAAACAGAATAGATAACAGTTATAAAGAGGGAAATTATGAGAGAATTAGATAAAGAAGAGAAAAATGTACGATTTATTGCCTTTCTTATTCTTGTTGGAGCTGTTTTTCTGATATTAATCGCACGTCTGTTCACATTGCAGATATTAGAGGCTTCACAGTATGCGGAACAGGCATTGCAAAATAGAATTAGAACAAATATAATAAAGGCTACACGTGGAGAAATTTATGACAGGGAAGGTAAATTGCTTGCTAAAAATACAACAGGATATCAGCTGGTTCATATGCATACATATACGTTAGATCCGAATGACTTGAAACTTTTAAAGGAAGTTAAGGGAATGACGCCAGAACAGATGGATGCTAGGCTTGCTAACGAACGTAAGGCTGTGGCAAAACGGATTAAGGAAACAATGGGCGATATAAATACTATAAGCCAGCTTACAGGATATCAGGTTGACTATCTTATAGATAGATTTTATAAGCAGCAAAGAATGGGAACTGATAAAAAGATACTTGTTATTGAAGATTTAGACAAGCAGGTAGCACTAAGGGCAATTGAAAAAATTAATAATGACAGAATCGACATTGTGGAATATAATAAGAGATTTTATCCTGAAGATGCGCTTGCATCACATGTTATTGGATACGTAAAGCCTATTAGTGAAAAGGAATTCAAGGATCTGGAAAAGGATGGATATAGAAATAGTGACCTGATTGGTAAAAAAGGTGTTGAACGTTCTTACGACAAGGAAATGAAAGGTCAAGACGGTAGGGAAAATGTTGAAGTTGATGCTAAAGGAAATGTTATAAGGCAAATGGAAACAACTGAAAGTGTTGCAGGAAAAAATGTTTATTTATCAATTGATATGGAATTGCAAAAATATATGACAGATGCTTTTGCAGGTAAAAGTGGAATATTTATTGCGATGGAAGCTAAAACAGGGAAAATAATTACATTTGTAAGTAATCCTGAAATTAGTTTGAATTTGTTAAGTTCAAGAATACCCGATAACCAATGGACTGAATTGGTAAATTCAAAGGCAAAGCCACTTGTAAATAAAGGAATTGCAGGACTTTATCCGCCAGGATCGACTTTTAAAGCAGTAATAGGAATGGGAATATTGGAATCTGGGATTTCTCCTTATGCGACTGTAAATTCAACAGGACAGTATAGATATGGGAAATTGATATTTAGGGATTCGCATAAATCTGGACATGGAATTACTAATTTTGCAAAATCTATAGAGCAATCTGTAAATACCTATTACTATGTATTTTCACAAAAAGCTGGAATTAACAATATTGTAAAATATGCAAAGGAATTTGGAATTGGATCTAAGACAGGAATTGATATTCCTGGAGAATTATCAGGGACATTGCCAAGTCCTGAATGGAAGAAGAAGAGATTTAAAAAGAAACAAGATCAAAGATGGCTGCCTGGAGATTTAATAAATATGTCAATTGGGCAAGGTTTTGTCTTGGCAACTCCAATTCAAATTGCATCAGTTTATCAGACTATAGCTAACAATGGTGTCAAATTGAAACCTACGGTTGTTGACAGATTTGTGACATATTCAGGAAAAGTTGAAAATAATAAGCCTGTAGTAATAAAAAAATTGAAGGTAAGTCCAAAGAATTTGAAACTATTACAAAATGCCTTGAGATTGCCGGTAAGTGGTCCAGGTGGAACAGCTAAAGTTTTATATATACCAAATTATCCAGTTTCAGCAAAAACAGGGACTGCACAAAATTCAGGATTTGGAGATAACCACTCGTGGATTGCGGGATATTTTCCATCTGATAATCCTCAAATTGTTTTTGTATCAATTGTAGAAGTGGAGGATATGGAGGAGTAGCTTCAGGATCTATGGCACAGAAATTTATATACAAATATAGAGATAAATATGTTTTGAAAAAAAGCAGGATGCTGAGAAAAAGAAACAGGAAGAAGAAAAAGAAAAAAAGCAAGAGGAAAAAAATAAGAATTTAAAAAAATAATAACAATGTAAAAAAATTAAAAATAAAGGAGGTGTTTGCTAAATGTCAGAAAAGGAAAAAAAGGTGAATTTGGGGAATCAAACTTTAAAAAAAGAAATTTTTTTCCAAGAAGGAAGATATTAATAAAAATAAAAATCTGGAATGAAAAAGATTTAGAAGGAAAAAAATACGAATCGAAGACATTTAGATGAAAAAAACGAAATACGTTATATTCCAAGAGTAAATGACAGGAATAGACATATAGACAGAAAAGTGGATGGAAAAGAGGAAAAAATGTATGTAATTCCGCTTGGAGGTCTTGAAGAAGTTGGAAAAAATATGACAGCTTTTCAATATAAGGATGAAATTATCGTGGTGGATGCGGGGCTGAGTTTTCCAGAAGACGAGCATCTGGGGATAGATGTTATAATTCCTGATTTTTCATATCTGGAATCAAACCGTCATAAAATAAAGGGGCTTTTATTAACGCATGGACATGAAGACCATATAGGAGCAATTCCTTATTTTTTTACCAAAAGTTAGGAACAGAAAAATATACCAATGTACGGTGGAAGATTGACGCTTGCGCTTGCAAGGGCAAAATTTGAAAAAAAGATGCAAAATTACCAAAGGAAAAGGTTATTAGCGGAAGAACTATTTTAAAAGTTTCAAAATATTTTACAGTTGAGTTTGTAAGTGTAACTCACAGTATTGCAGACTGTTATGCAATTTGCATTAAGACTCCTGCAGCAACTATTTTACATTCTGGGGACTTTAAAGTTGATTTGACTCCTGTTGACGGGGAAGGATTTGACTTTGGAAGATTGGCTCAGCTGGGAGAAGAAGGCGTGGATCTTTTGCTTTCGGATAGTACAAATGCGCAAATACCAGGATTTACGCCATCTGAAAGAACAGTTGGAGAAAGTTTGAAGGATGAATTTGCAAAGGCTAAGGGAAGAATAATTTTTGGCGACTTTTTGCTTCACACGTTCACAGATTGCGACAAATTGTAAATATTGCGACAAAAACATGGAAGAAAAATTGCAATTGACGGAAGAAGCATGGTAAAAATCTTTGAAATATGTTCAAATCTTGGATATTTAAAAATACCGAGAGATACAATGATTGATATTGACAAAGTTGAAACCTATCCAGCGAATAAGGTGCTTATATTATGTACTGGAACACAGGGAGAACCGCTTGCGGCACTTTCCAGAATTGCAAACGGGACACACAAGCATATTTCATTAAGAGAAGGAGATACAGTTGTAATTTCTGCAACACCTATTCCTGGAAATGAAAAAGCTGCTACCAAAAATATAAATCAGCTTATGAAACGGGATGCAAATGTTGTTTTTGAAAAAGGAATTGGAATACACGTATCAGGACATGGCTGCCAGGAAGAACAAAAAAATTGATGATAAATCTTGTAAAACCTAAATATTTTCTGCCTGTGCATGGGGAATATGCAATGATTAAAAAACATAAGGAATTGGCAATGGCAGTTGGAATACCTGAAAAAAATGTTGTTTTGGCAGAAAATGGAGCAAAGTTGGAATTGTCTAAAAATAGTTTTAAATCTGTTGGAAGAGTTCCGAGCGGAGCTACATTTATCGATGGATTTGGAATTGGCGATGTTGGAAATGCTGTGCTGAAGGATAGACAAAAATCTGGCAGATGATGGAATTGTAATTATTACGATTTCTCAATATAGAAATGGAAAATTTAATAGGCAAGTAGAACTTGTAACACGTGGATTCGTGTATAATAAGGATGCGGAAAGCTTGCTTTCTGAAACAAAGAAACTTGTTAGAACAGAACTTATTAATATGGAAAATGAAGGAATAAAGGAAATTGGAAAAATTAAGCAAAAAATAAGGGCAAAAGTTGGAGAATTCCTTAATAAGGAAACAGATAGAGAGCCTATAATTTTACCAATTATAATGGAGGTTTAGAATGATACAGCTTTCAAGTAAGGAGAGAGCTTTTTTTTAAGAAAAATTGGCACATAATTTAGATCCGATTGTGAGAATTGGGAAGGATGGAATTGATGAAAATGTGATAAATTCCATTGCAGAAGTTGTGAAAAAAAGAGAATTGATAAAAAGTAAAAAAATATTGCAAAAATTCATCAGTTAAATTTGACAGGGAAATGGGAGATGAAATCGCTAGAGGTACAAAAATCAATATTTGTTGATAAAAATAGGGAATATATTGATTTTTTTAAGCCTAAACATAAAAAAAGGATGCAAAAAAATTACTCCTGAATTTGACAAGTTTAGAAAAAGTAAAGCTAAAAAAATAGGAAGAAAAATAGAGAGGAAAAATAAATGAGTGGAGGAATACTGTTTGGAAATAGATTACTTGATGTTGCGGTAATTTCATGTTTTTCGGCACAGTTTTACAAAGTTTTTTTCCCTTTATTCAAGGGTCAAAAGCCTCAATGGGCAAGGCTTATCCAGACTGGCGGAATGCCAAGTTCCCATGCTTCGACAGTAGTTTCCCTTGTAACAGGCGTATTTTTGCTAAAGGGATTCAGGTCAGTTGAATTTGCGATTGCAATGGTGTTTGCCGGGATTGTGCTGTATGATGCGACAGGAGTAAGACAGCAGGCAGGAAAGCATGCAAGAGCTATAAATAGGCTGGTGGATGCCATTGAACATAACGATGGTATAGAAATTATTAATGAAAAATTTAAGGAGCTTCTGGGACACACTCCAATTGAAGTATTTTTGGGGAAGTATTTTAGGAATTGCTGTTGGACTTTTTATTTAAAGGATATATATTGGGATAAATAAAAAAATATTTTTTTACTGGGAAATCACAGTTATTAATTTAGCTGTGATTTTTTTATTGAAATATGAAGGAGTTAAAAAAATTTTATATGTATATACAAAAAAATAATTCTTTACAAATAAATCTTTTTTTATAGTATAATATTTTTTTATACAAATATAAAAGGTAAAAAAAGTAAAATATACAATAATATTTTTTTAGAAAGGAAAAAAACAAAATGGACTTTAATTTTATAGTAGAAAAATATTCCTAAATATTTAGAAGCAATGAAATTGACTGTGTTTATAGGAATTTTTGGAATTATATTTTCAATATTGATTGGGATAGCTTGTGCATTGGTGCTTTATTATAGAGTTCCAGTGGTTAGGCAGATTGTGGGAATTTATATTGAACTTTCGAGAAATACGCCACTTGTAATACAGCTGTTCTTTCTGTATTTTGGGCTTCCAAAAATTGGGATTACATTTAATTCGTATGTCTGTGCTGTGATTGGATTATCTTTCCTTGGCGGAAGTTATATGTGTGAGGCATTTCGGAGCGGACTGGAGTCAGTTTCAAAAGGGCAGCGGGAATCTGGACTAAGCATCGGGCTTACAGAATCACAGCTTATAACTAATGTGATACTGCCACAGGCATTTACAGTTTCCTTTCCAGCGATAGCGGCAAATATAATATTTCTTTTAAAGGAAACTTCAGTAATAGGGATTTTGGCTTTAATGGAACTGATGTACCTGACTCGGGATTTGATAGGACTATATTATAAAACGAATGAAAGTCTGTTTATGCTTGTTGCAGCATATTTGATTATTATTTTGCCAGTTTCGCTTGTTTTAACAATAATTGAAAGGAGAATAAGATATGCAACTGTCGGGAATTGATGTTATTTTTAAAGGAGTTAATTTACAAAGACTTATGGGCGGGCTTATTGTGACAGGACAAATTGCCCTTGTTTCCATAGTGTTTTCAATATTATTTGGATTAATTTTAGGAATAGTTATGACTTCAAAAAATAAAATTATTTATTGGACTTTTAAAATTTTATCTGGAAAGTATGAGAATCATTCCCTTGCTTGTGTGGCTGTTCATAATTTATTTTGGAATTGCGAAAGGCTTTGATTTGCATATTGATTCAGAGACTACGACAATAATAGTATTTGTGATTTGGGGAACGGCTGAAATGATGGATATTGTGAGGGGAGCGATTATATCTCTTCCGAAAATTCAAGGGGAAAGCGCAAAGGCTCTGGGGCTTGATACAAGTCAGGTTTATAGATATGTGCTGCTTCCACAGGCAGTAAGAAGAATTGCACCAGCAGCGGTAAACCTTATAACAAGAATGATTAAGACAACTTCACTTGCAATTTTTATAGAAGTTTCTGAAGTTTTAAAAATAGGACGGCAAATTATAGAATTTTCAAGCAGGAAAAATCCGATGGCGCCATTCTGGGTGTATCTGTTCATATTTTTTTCTATACTTCATAATTTGTTATCCAATTACATTATTATCAAAGAAAATGGAGAAAAAAATGGGCTGTTTAAAAAAATAAAGGAAATGGAGGTAAGCAAAATGGCAGATTTGGAAGTTTTATTGGAGCTTTCTGATATAAAAAAAGAATATAAAAAAGGCGTACCCGCGCTAAAAGGAGTTTCACTTTCAGTAAATAAAAGCGAGGTTGTAGTAATACTGGGGCCTTCTGGATGTGGGAAAAGTACACTTTTAAGATGTATAAACGGACTTGAAGAAATTCAGTCTGGAGAAATAAAATTACAAGGAAATGTTATTAATAAAGACAAGACAAAATGGCATTTAATACGCCAGAGAATAGGAATGGTGTTTCAAAGTTACGAATTATTTGATCACATGACAGTTATGCAAAATCTTCTGTTAGGACCGCTTAAAGTACAGAAAAGGGATAAAAAGGAAGTTACGGAACAAGCAGAAAAATTGCTCGAAAGAGTAGGGCTTCTAGATAAAAAGAACTCATATCCAAGAGAACTGTCAGGGGGACAAAAACAAAGAATAGCAATTATAAGATCACTATGTATGAATCCAGAGATAATGCTGTTTGATGAAGTTACAGCGGCACTTGATCCTGAAATGGTAAGAGAAGTGCTGGATGTAATGCTGGAACTGGCAAAGGAAGGAATGACAATGATAATCGTTACTCATGAAATGGAATTTGCTAAAGCGGTTGCGGATAGAATAGTATTTATGGATTCTGGAGAAATCGTTGAAACAAATTATCCACTGGAATTTTTTTAGAAATCCAAAAAAACTGAAAGAGCTAAGAAATTCTTAAATATATTTAATTTTGAAAAGAAAGATAAGATGGAATCAGCTTTGTTGATATAAATAAAAAAATTCAGTAAAAACAATTTAGTGAATGCTAATTGTTGAAGGGAGAATAAAAAGTATGAAAAAAATTATTAGGATTTAGAAAATTGAATTTATTGGCACAGATATTGATTGGTGCATTATTAGGTATTTTTGGTTGGGCAGTTATTTCCCTCGTTTGCTAAAGAGTTAAAGATACTGGGAGTGCTGTTTACAAGTTTAGTTCAGATGGTTATTGTGCCGCTTGTATTCCCGCTGGTTGTTTTATCAATAGTTACAATGAAAAATACTAAAAAGTTTGGAAATCTTGCGTTTAAGACATTTTTACACTTTTTCTCAATTACAACGTTAGTAATCACGCTTAGCCTTATTTTAGGGAAAGTGACAGGAATTGGTGCAAATATAAAAGCTGGAAGCATTTCCACAGAAGCTATTAAAAATGTTGCTTCTAACATTAATTTAAACGATTTCTTAACATCAATTGTACCTAAAAATGTATTTACAGCATTTGCAGATGGAAATCTTTTACCAGTTATATTTTTTGCAGTATTTCTGGGAATAGCCTTAATTGCTGTTGGAGATGACAATAAACCTGTTATAGCATTCTTTGAATCTTGGATAAAGGCTATGTATAAGATTGTAGATTATGCCATTGCATTTGCACCTGTGGGAGTGTTTGGGCTGATTGCAAGCAATGTGGCGAAAACTGGACTTGGAGATTTGTATTTGTTAGGACAATTTGTACTGCTTCTTTATGTTGGATACTTGGCAGCTCTATTAGTTGTATTTCCGATTATTGCATACATATTCAAAGTTCCTTATTTAAAATTATTATCAAATATTAAGGATTTAGTACTAATAGCCTTTACAACAGGAGGTTCTGCAGTAGTTTTGCCGACGCTTCTTGAACGTAGTGAAGAAAATGGAATATCTGAATCAGTTTCAGCTTTTGCTACACCGCTTGGATATTCATTCAATCTTATTGGAGCCTGCATTTATATAAGTTTATCGGTAACATTTATAACAAACTTGTACTTAACTCCGCTTACATGGGGTCAATTAATTCCATTAATATTATTTTTGACAATAATTACAAAGGGAATTGCAGCAGTTCCATCTGGAGCATTGGTTGTACTGCTTGCAACTGCGGCACAACTTAATTTACCTGCAGAAGGCATTGCCTTGATTGTATCAGTTGACTTTTTGGCAAATGCTGGACGTACAGCGGTAAATGTAGTTGGAAACACACTTATTCCTGCGATTATTGAAAAAACTGGAGAATATGAAGTTGTGGAAACAGAGGAAGTGTATGCTGGACTTCGAGAAAATGCAGCTGTAACTGAATAGACTTTAAAAATAAAAATAGAAAGGATGAAAATATGTCAAAAGTATATATAATTCATGAAAATATGGATTGGACAAGATATCTAACTGCAAGGCTGGATGAATTGTCAGTTCCTTATGAAGAACTGGATTTGTCAGAAGGAATATTAAATATAGGAAAAGAGCCTGAAAAAGGCGTGTATTATAACAGAATGAGCGCTTCTTCACATACAAGAGGGCATAGATATGCACCAGAATTAACGGAGCAAGTCTTAACATGGCTGGAAAACAAAGGAACAGAAGCAGTCCGTGTAGTTAATGGAACATCTGCAATAAATCTTGAAGTGAGTAAATTGAAACAATACATCTTACTGCAAAAGGCAGGGATAAATACCCCAAAAACATTGGGAACTGTGGGAAAAGAGCAAATCTTAAATGCTGCTAAGGAACTTGACACATATCCTTTTATCATAAAGCACAACAGAGCTGGAAAAGGGCTTGGGGTAAGGCTTATAAGAAGTTATGAAGAACTTGACAATTATGTAAATGGAAACGATTTTGAAGATTCTGTCGATGGAATAAGCTTGATTCAGGAATATGTGAAGCCTGTAGATGGACATATCATAAGAGCTGAATTTATAGGTGGAAAATATCTTTATGCCGTAAAAGTTGACTCAAGCGATGGATTTGAACTATGTCCAGCAGATTCGTGCCAGATAAATGATAAATTCTGTCCTGTAGGAGAAGAAGCTGCAGAAAAAACAAAATTTAGAATTATTGAAAGATTGCCAGAAAATCAAATTGAAAAATATGAGAAATTTTTGAAAGAAAACCACATAGATGTGGCGGCAATTGAGTTTATCATAAATGAAAACAATGAAGTTTTTGTTTATGACATAAATACAAATACCAATTACAATGCCGATGCTGAAAAAAATAGCTGGGAAATATGCTATGTTGGAACTAGCTAAATATTTAAAAAGATGAATTGGAAAAAAATTAGGATAAGAAATAATAAAAAAATATTAAATAAATTTGGAGGTAATTATGAAAAAAGAATTTTTGAAAGGCTTGTAAAAAAATTATTGCAATCTTAGTTTTAGGAGTATTTGCAATAAGCTGTGGAAAAAGGTGGAAAGGGAAGTGCTGAACCGGGATCAATTGAGGCAATAAAAAAAGCAGGAAAAAAATTAGAATAGGAGTATTTGGAGATAAGTCGCCATTTGGATTTGTTGATGAAAATGGGAAAAAAATCAAGGATATGATATTTATTTGGCAAAAAGACTTGCAAAAAGATTTATTAGGTGACGAAAAATAAAAATAGAATTTATCACATTGGAAGTCGCAAACAGAGTGGAATATTTATTATCAAATAAAGTTGATATTATTCTAGCAAACTTTACAGTAACAGATGAAAGAAAACAAAAAGTTGATTTTGCAAAACCTTATATGAAAGTGTCGCTAGGAATTGTTTCACCAGAAGGTGCTCCAATAAAAGATGTTAAAGAGCTGAAAGGTAAAAAATTAATAGTTAACAAAGGAACAACAGCAGAAATTTACTTTACTAAAAATTATCCAGATATAGAATTGTTGAAGTATGACCAAAATACAGAAACATTTAATGCATTACTAGATAAAAGGGGAGTCGCACTTGCACACGATAATACTCTAGTATTTGCATGGGCAACAGAAAATCCAGGATTTGTTGTGGATATTAAACAGTTGGGAGAACAGGACTACATCGCTCCAGCTGTAAGAAAAGGGAACAAAGAATTATTGGACTGGCTAAATACTGAAATAGATGCTCTTACGAAGGAAGGATTCTTTGAAAAAAAGCGTATAAAAGCAACTCTTGAGCCTGTTTATGGGAATAAAGTTGATCCTAAAAACAGTGATTATCGAAAAATAAATAGACTAATTAAATAATAAATTTATAAAAAAATAAAAAAAGTAAACTGCTTCAGAATATTGAGGCAGTTTTGTTTTTTTATTTTTACTAAATTATAAATAATTATTTGTTTGAATATAAAAATATAAGATTAGTTATGAAAAAAATGTTATTCTATTTTTTATTAAATAGTGCAAGAACACTCGCAACTTTAGTCGTGAGATGAATTGCACGAAAATTTTAGTAAGCATATAGGGAAACTTGTATGTAGACACAGAGTAAAACCGTGCAACAAAGAAACTGAACTGCTGGGAACTCTTAAAGCTAGTATAACCACAACATAATACCTTCGTTCAAATATGGTATAAGTGTGATGGTGGCGAAAACAGAAAAAATATACTAGATGGTGCAAGGTTAAATCCTAAACATTATGATAATAGACAATCAGCATCTAAGCCTGAAAAGGAAAGTTCAACGACTATCCCTCGTGAGAGGAGTACAATACAAGTGATTGGTATTGGAAGTGGTTTCGCCTAAGTCCTTGAAATAGGATATGGATAAGATATAGTCTGTGCTTGTTAGAGATAACAAGAAGTTCAGGGATAATCTCCTTAATTTATTAAGGAGTATATATGCTAGAGAACTGCATGAGTAGTAGCGTACTTATGTGAACGACGCTTCCCACTGTTGTGGGGTTTTAAAAACTTTAAAAATATTTAAAAATAAATAAAAAATATTACTTTTTTGACAGATAAAATGTAGAATATATGGTATAATATTTCTGATGAAAAGGAGGTGATTATATATGTATTTAACATTAAAACAACAAGTAAAAACATCTTAGTAAAAAAAGAGTTTAGAAATTTAAAAATATTTGTGCCATATAGCTAAGAATTTAAAAAAATCAAGCTATATATAATGTTAGACAACACTATTTTTAAAAAAATAAAAAAAGTATTTAAGTTATAATGAAAAACTATAAAATGCTTAAAAAAATAGTGAGAACTATAAAAAAATTAAATTCTAATATGGCTCAACAAATTTTTAAAAAGAAGTAGACGGAAGTTTTAAATCATTTTTTTGGACTTTTTAAAAACTTGCTAAAAATGGTCAATATAATTTTAAAGATATAAAATTACCTAAATATCTTGATAAAGATGGTTTTACTACTCTTGTTATAGGTTTTGTAAGATTAAAAGATGATATGCTGATAGTTCCTTATTCAAATTCATTTAAAAAAACACATAAGGAAATCGCAATAAAACTACCAGCAGTATTAAAAAGACAAGAAGATAAAAGAAATTAGAATAATACCTAAACAACATTCTAGGTACTTTGAAATTCAATATACTTACGAGGTAGAAGAAGTTCAAAGGGAATTAAATAAAGAAAATGTACTAGGAATTGATTTAGGTATAAACAATCTTTGTACTTGTGTTACAAATACTGGAACTTCATTCATAATAGATGGTAGAAAAATTAAAAGTCAATTAATCAATACTATAACAAGACAAATGCAAAATTGCAAAGCATTAAAGATAAGCAAAAGATAAAGCATATAACATTAAGACAAAAGAGAATAGCTAGAAAGAGAAATAATTGTATAGAAGATTATCTTTCAAAAGTAGCAAGAATAATTGTAAATTATTGTCTTAATAATGATATAGGAAAAACTAGTTCTAGGATATAACGAGAATTTTCAAAGAAATTCAAATATAGGAAGCATAAATAATCAAAACTTTGTAAATATACCATATGGAAAAATTAAGAGATAAATTAATATACCTATGTAAGCTATATGGAATAGAATTTAAATTGCAAGAAGAAAGTTATACATCAAAAAGCAAGTTTTTTTGATGGAGATGAAATTCAGTATATGATAAAGAAAAATCCGCAAGAATATATATTCAGTGGAAAAAAAGAATAAAAAGAGGATTATATCAAACAAGTGCAGGTAAACTCATAAATGCAGATTGTAATGGAGCATTAAACATATTAAGGAAAAAGTAAAGTTGTGGACTTAAGTATCCTATACGATAGAGGTGAACTGAACACACCTAAAAAGAATAAGGGTAGTGTAAAAGCTATCAAACTTCTTAGAAAATTTTTGAATATTTTTAAAGATTTTAGAACCCTGCGACTTTAGTCGTGGGAGGTTCAGACATACAGATTTAATTTGAAAAGTAATATAAATAAGGCGGAAATGACTATGAAAAACATATAACTTGCTTTTATGAAAATTTGGAAAATGTAAAAATAAAAAGGTGTTACAAAAAAACAAATATTCCAAAATTTAAAAAAATTGGGAGTTTCTACACTTTATGATCTGCTTTATTTTTTTCCCAAGAGCTTATGAAAAATAGAAATAATCATAAGAAAAATCGGTGATATTTTGGCAGATGAATTTGTGATTTTGCAGGGGACAGTTGTAAATGTAGCTAATCAGTATATAAAAATCTGGAAGGACTATGTTTCGGGCTGTTTTGAGTGATGATAGTGGAATGATTGAGCTTGTGTGGTTTAATAACAGGTTTGTGAAAAAAATGGAATTCATATTGGGGATGAAATTACTGTTTATGGAAAAAGTGAGAAAAAAACTATGAAATTTCAGCTTATAAATCCTGAATATAAAAAAATCAAGCAGGCTAGTTTTTGATATGCAGGAACAAAAAGCAGATATTGCCAATTTATCCGTCTACAGAATCACTTAGACAGCAGGCAATCAGAAAAGTTATGGAAAAATGCACTTATGGATTATGGATATTTCGTTTGCAGGAAAAATTTGCCAAAGGAGTTTTTACAGAAGGAAAAAAATTGCTTGGAAGAAAAGAAGCGGTTTTGAATATTCATTTTCCAGAAAACGAGGAAAAGCAGAGCAAGGCACGAAAAAGATTTATGCTTGAGGAAATTTTGCTTCTGGAAATGGGAATTTTGCAAAATCGTTTTAGTGTTGACAAGGCAAATAAGAATATTTATAAACTTGAGGACAACAAAAGTCTTGTGAGCAAATTTATAAAGGGTCTGGATTATGATTTGACAAAAGCACAGAAGCGTGTAATAAAGGAGATTTATTCTGAATTAAAGGCTGGAAAGATTGTAAATAGGCTGATTCAGGGGGATGTTGGTTCTGGAAAGACGATTGTTTCATTTATAATGCTTCTTTATATGGTTGAAAACAATTATCAAGGTGTAATTATGGCGCCTACAGAAATTCTTGCAATGCAGCATTATCTGGGAATTGTAGATGAATTTATGAATCTTGATGTACGAGTGGAGCTTTTGACTGGAAGCGTGAAGGGAAAGAAGAAGGAAAAACTACTGTATGAGATAAAGGAAGGACTTGTAGATATTGTAATTGGAACACATTCTTTAATTGAAGATAACGTAATTTTCAAAAATTTGGGACTAATTGTAATTGATGAGCAGCACAGGTTTGGAGTAACACAAAGAAAACTCTTACGTGATAAGGGAAATCTTGCCAATTTAATTGTTATGAGTGCCACTCCAATCCCACGTTCGCTTGCACTTACAATTTACGGAGATTTGGATGTTTCGATCATTGACGAGCTGCCTGCTGGAAGAAGTCCGATTAAGACAAAGTGGATACAAAATGAAATTGACAGGCAAAAAATGTATAATTTTATGGAAAAGAAAATGAAGGATGGACGGCAAGTTTATATAGTGTCGCCGTTAATTGAAGAAAGTGAAACTTTGAATGTAAAATCGGCACAGGAAACTTATGAGGAATATATTTCAATTTTTTTCCAAATAGAAAAATTGGGCTTATGCACGGACGGCAAAACTACAAGGAAAAGCAGAAGGTTATGGAACAGTTTAAGAATCATGAACTTGACATTCTAGTTTCCACAACAGTAATCGAAGTTGGAGTAAATGTGCCAAATGCTTCGATTATGGTAATCCGTGATGCTCAAAGATTTGGACTTTCCTCGCTTCATCAGCTGCGTGGAAGAGTTGGACGTGGAAAATACCAGTCCTACTGCTTTTTGGAATCTGAAACAACGAATGAAATTTCGGCAAAAAGGCTGGAAGTTATGGAAGAAACGACAGATGGATTCAAAATTGCTGAAGAAGATTTGAAATTACGTAATTCTGGGGAAATTTTAGGAACAAGGCAAAGTGGAGTGTCTGATATGCTTTTTTTACGGATATTGTAAAAAAATGTAAAGGAAATTAAACTTGTGCATGATTTTGTGGTGGAATATTTGGAAAAAAATGATGGGAAAAATAGAAAATGAATTTTTGAAAATGGATATTTATAAAAAAAGTTTTTTTCAATAATTCAGAAGATTAATTTGAAATGTAGTAAGGAGAAATTTTGTGAAACAGTATTTGGCAGATTTTGGGCTGCTTTTTGTTGGGATATTTTGGGGACTTGGATTTGTATTTGTAAAAATTGGGTTAAATACTGGAATTGATCTGTTTTATTTATCGGCGATTAGATTTCTTGTGGGAGGGCTTATTCTTTATGGGATTTTTCTTTAGAAAAAAATTGGTAACTTTACAAAACATGATATTTTTGCTGGATTGATAGTTGGAATTTTTCAGTTTTTTGGATATGCCTTTCAAACTTATGGGGCAATGCTTACAACTGCCAGTAAAAATGCTTTTTTTACTTCGATTAATGTTATAATTGTGCCTTATATTTTTTTTGGTCTCTGCATAAAAAGCGTCCCGATGTTTTTGCATTTCTGGCTTCAGTTATTTGTGTACTAGGAGTTGCTGTAATTAGTTTTGACAGGAAGATGAATATTGCAAATCTTAATTTTGGTGATATTTTGACAATTATAAGTGCGGTATTTTTTGCGGGTCAGATTGCAACGAATGGATATTTTAGTAAAAAAGTTGAGCCTTTAAAATTGGTCGTTATGCAGATGTTTGTGGCAGGAATATTATTTGTAGCAAACTTTTTTTATTTTTTTCAAATGCGGGTAAAGTTGAAAAAGCCTGCTGGAATGATGCTAGTTTCGATAATTTATTTGACAATTTTTTTCAACGGCGATACCGACAGTCTCTGCAGACATTTTGCCAAAAATATACGACTTCTACGAGGGCTTCAATTTTGATGTCGACAGAATCGTTATTTGCTCCACTTTTTGCATTTTTTTATATTGAGCGAGAGATTGTCGCTTAGAGTGGCAGTTGGGGCTGGGCTGGTACTTTTTGCGGTGCTTGTGTCGGAGACTAAATTGGGATTTAAGAAAAATTGAAAAAAATGAAAAAAATAAAAAAATTAATTGATGTTTTGTATTAAAATTTATCAAATAATATGATAAAAATAAAAATGTATAATAATGAGTTTAATAAGGAGAAAAAAATAAAAAAATGAAAAATAGTTTTATACGGACACCCAACTTTACGAGAAAAAAAGCGGAAAAAAAGTTGATGAAGTTGATGATAATGTAAGAGAAACTTTGGATGAAATGGTTGCTCTTATGAGAAAGGCTAATGGAGTGGGACTTGCGGCAAATCAAGTGGATATTGCCAAAAGATTTTTTGTGCTTGAGCACGACGGGATTTTAAAAAAGGTTGTTAATCCTGAAATTCTGGAATTTTCTGAGGAAATTGCAGATATGGAGGAAGGATGCTTGAGTATTCCTGGGGTTTATAAAAAGGGTTAATCGTCCTGCAAAAAAATCAAAGTAAAATATTTGAATGAAAAATGGGGAAGAAGTTGTTGAAGAATTGGAAGAAATGTGGGCTAGGGCATTTCAGCATGAATTTGACCATATTGAAGGGATTTTGTTTACAGACAGGCTTTCAATTTTGAATAAAAGGCTTGTTGCTAAAAAACTGGATGTTTTTGAAGAAGGATTTTTGCTAAGGGTAGAATTTACAGGGACTTGGATTAGAATATTATTTTTTTATTTAAATAAAAATAAACGTGTTTGGAAAAAAAGTCAGGAAAGTGGGGAAATTAAATGAAAAACAATATTTATGGGAACACCTGAATTTGCAATACCAAGTTTGGAAGTTGTATTTAAAAATACTGATTTACAGCTTATTTTTACAAAAGAGGACAAAAGAAATGCTAGAGGAAATAAAATAATATTTTCTCCTGTAAAGCAGTTTGGAATTGATAATAATGTGGAAATTATTCAGCCTAGAAAAATGAAGGATGAGGAAGTTATTAATAAAATTAAGGAAATAAATCCTGATTTGATTGTGGTTGTGGCTTATGGGAAAATTTTACCAAAAGAAATTATTGATATTCCCAAATATGGGATAATAAATGTTCATTCTTCACTTTTGCCAAAATATCGGGGAGCTTCGCCTATTCATTCTGCTATTTTAAATGGAGATGCCGAAACTGGAGTGAGCATAATGTATATTGAAGAAGGGCTTGACTCTGGAGATGTGATTTTGAGGGAATATTGTGAAATTACAGAAGATGACACTCTTGGAACTTTGCATGATAAATTGAAGGAATTGGGAGCAAATGGGCTTACTAAGGCTTTGAAATTGATTGAAAATGGGGAAGTTCAGGCGGAAAAGCAGGATGACAGCAAGGCTACTTTAGTGAAGCCGATTACGAAGGAGCAGGCTAAAATTGACTGGAATAGCACAAAAGAAGTTATTTACAATCAAATTCGTGGGTTAAATCCGTTTCCAAGCAGATATACTTTTAATGAAAAAAAGGTGAAAAATATAAAAAAATTTACAAAAAGTGAAAAAAATTGATAAAAAAAGTATGAGGATGAAAATGGAAATGAAATAGAAAAATGGGACAGTTGTTGAGATTATTAATAAAAAAAGGGCCTGTTGTGAAAGTTGCAAATGGTGGGCTATTGATTTTGCAGGCAAAATTTGAAGGGAAAAAAAGCTTCAAAGGGGAGCCGATATTATTAATGGACGTAAAATGACAGCTGGAGAAAAGTTATCATAGCGTCTATCTTAAAAATGCGGGTAGAAAGTTAGGCTATATTTATAGCTAATCTATTTTTTTTGAATGTTTTATTATAATTTTTTTAAGTGGATAATTTTCTAATTTTCATAGGAGGAAATATGAAGTTAAAAAAATTGGAAATTTCAGAAAGAGTTGTACAAAGATTGACAGAATATTTATCTATTCTAAAGGAAGCGAGAAAAACAGGATAATGAAATAAATTCAATTGAACTTGCTAAAATTATGAATACCACTTCTGCTCAAGTGCGTAAGGATTTATCGACATTTGGTGAGTTTGGTGTGCGTGGAAAAGGTTATGATGTTGATAAATTGATAGAAATTATTACAGAAATTCTTGGAATTGACAAAATTAACAATGTTATAATTGTAGGGCACGGTAAAATGGGAGAAATGCTTTCATCAAATTTAGATGTTCTAGGTGAAGGATTTAAAAATTGTTGGAATATTTGACAAGGATAGTAATAAAAATTGGGAAAAATAGTCGCAAATGATTTAATTGTTCAAGATATTAGAAATGTAGGAGAATTTATAAAAAAATATGAAAAAAATGATTCTAATACGAAAATTGATATGGCAATTTTGGCAGTTGTAAAGGAACAGGCACAAATTGCAGCGGAAGGACTTGTAAAAAATGGAATTTCTGCGATACTCAATATGACGACTTATAAATTGGAACTAGGTGAAAACGTAAAAAGTTGTGGATATGGATATTTCAGCAAAAATTGCAGGAATTGAATTTTTGGAGAATAAATAATAATTAATTGAAAAATGTAAAAAAATAAAAAGTTAAAAAAATGTTGTATTAATCAAGTTTTGTAGACTTTTTAAAAAAATAATAAAAAAAGAATATTGAAAGGAGAGCTATGACTATAATTGATGGAAAAAGCACTTTCAGAAAAAGACTTTGGAGGAAATCAAAGAAGTACATGGTGAATTGCAGGAAAAAGGCTGGCAGAAAAGCTGGGCTTGCGGTAATTATAGTGGGAGAAAATCCAGCTTCTAAAATTTATGTGAGAAATAAAATAAGGGCTTGTGAAAAAGTTGGATTTCATTCTGAAACAATCAGACTTGATGAAAATATTTCAGAGGAAAATTTACTTTTGGAAATAGAAAAAAATTAAATAATGATGATAGTATAGACGGTATTCTGGTTCAACTGCCGCTTCCAAAGCACATTGATGAACTGGAGGTTATAAATGCAATTTCAGCAGAAAAGGATGTAGATGGATTCCATACAACAAATATTGGGAAAATGATGATTGGAGATGAAACAGGATTCTTGCCTTGCACACCCTTTGGAGTAATTCAAATGTTTGAAGAATATGGCATTGAATTGACGGGAAAAGATATTGTTGTAATTGGGCAAAGTAATATTGTAGGGAAAAGCCAATGTCGCTTTTTATTAATGCAAAAAGCATGCGACAGTTCAAACTTGTAATTCAAGAACTAAAAATTTGTCTGAAAAGCTTCAAAAGGCTGATATTATAATAGCGGCAGCAGGATCTCCAAAATTAGTTAAAGGTTCAGATGTGAAAGATGGAGTTGCTGTAATTGACATCGGAATAAATAGGGTAGACGGGAAAAATATGCGGAGATGTGGATTTTGATGAAGTTTCAAAAAAAGCCTCATTTATTACCCCAGTTCCAGGCGGAGTTGGTCCAATGACAATCGCAATGCTAATAAAAAAATACATTAAAAATCATACAAACAGAAAAATAAACAAATTAAAAATAAAAAAAGAAAGTGAGAAAATTGATGAAGGATAAAATTAAATTTATTGAAAAATTAGCTGAAAGTATGAATGAAAACAAAATTGAATCTGTAAAATATGAAGATAATAATTTTGAAGTTTCATTAACTAAGAAAAAAAGGAAAGAAATGTTATTTTTGGAAGTCCAATAGCTCAACCTGCAGTGGCTTCAAATGTTACGCAGGAAGTGGAAGTTCAAGAAGTGGAAGATTCTGCTCCAGTACAGCAAGCGGCTCCAGAGGAAATTTCAGGAACAAAAATTACTTCTCCAATGGTTGGAACTTTTTATGGTTCGCCATCACCAGCGGCAGGTCCATTTGTAAAGGAAGGAGATTCTGTAACAGAAGCGGCAAACGCTTTGCATAGTTGAAGCAATGAAACTTATGAATGAAGTTAAATCAACAGTTTCAGGGAAAGTTAAAAAGATTTTTTTGTTAAGGATAACGAAAGTATAAAAAAAGGTCAAACATTGATGATTATTGAGTAATTTTTATAAAAAAATATAAGATAAAAAAAGAAGGGATAAAATTTGGAAGAGAAAAAGGATTTTGTTGAATATTGTTCTGTTGTTAGTTTTATTGTTTTTTTACATCATTTTTTTATCAGTCGCAGAATCTGCATTGTCATCACTTAAACAGATTCATTTAAAAAAAGCGATTCAAAGGAAAAAGGAAAAAAACTAAAGAAAGTGAGCTTCTAAAACTTTGGCTGGAAAAATCCAAATGAATTGCTTACAACACTTTTTGTTTGTAAAGACAATTTCTTATTCTTCAATGGTTTTTACAGGAATTTATTTAATAAAAAAATCTATGAAAAAGGTCTTTATTTGGGGATTTCATTTTTTTGTATTAATTATTTTTTTATTTTATTATTTTCAGAATTAATTCCGAGATTAGTAGCTAGAAATAATATTTATGGAGTTTCTAAAAACATTAATAATACCGCTAAATACAGTGAGAATTGTTTTAAGACCGTTAATTCAGCTGTTTATACATATTTCAAGATTTGTTGTTGGAATATTTAAAATAAAAGTAAAGGATCAGATGTTTGAGATAACAGAAGATGAAATTTTGACTTTTTTAAAGGCTGGAACAGAAAGTGGTGTGTTTGAAGAGGGCGAAGAAGAAATGATAAGCAGTATTTTTTTGAATTTTTCAGAAACAACCGTCAAGGAAATACTTACTCCCAGAATAGATGTTTTTTTGCATTGGAGGCTGAAAGCAGAATTGAAGATGTATGGAATGAAATTTTAGATCAAGGATTCACACGTATTCCTATCTATAACGAAACGATTGACAATATTGTAGGAACAGTTCATATGAAGGATTTGCTTCATTATGACAGGCAAACAGGAAATAATCCGCCTGTAAAGGATTTTATGAAGGAAGCCTATTTTGTTCCAATTACAAAGTCGCTAGTCGAATTACTGGAAGAATTTAAGTTAAAAGCGACTTCATATGGCAATTGTAATTGATGAATACGGAGGAACTCAGGGAATAGTTACAATTGAAGATTTGCTGGAGGAAATCGTTGGGGAAATAAGGGATGAATTTGATCAGGAAGAGGAAAATATTCAACAAATTCGTGAAAAAATATTTGATATTAGAGGGGACACACCTATTGAGGAAATAAATGCCAAATTGGAAATAGAAATCCCGGTGTCTGAAGAATATGATACAATTTCTGGATATATTCAGGATAAATTGGGAAAAGTTGCTGAAGTTTTCGATCAAGTTAAGGAAAAATAACTTTATATTGAAAGTAACGGATGTGGATAATAAACGTGTTGAAAGAGTAAGAGCGATTATTATTGAGCAAAAAGAAGACAAAGAAGAAGTAAGGAGAGAAAATGGAAGAGATTAGACCTCGAATACGTGTAGCAGGAATTCTTATTGAGAATGACAAGATTCTACTAATCCAGCATTACAAAAATAATAAAAAATACTGGCTTATTCCTGGTGGAGGAAATGACTGGGGCGAAACTGCAAAGGAAGCATTAATCCGTGAATACAAGGAAGAAACAAATATGGATATAGAAGTTGATGAGTTTTTTTATTTTTTTTCAGAAACTATTTATCCGAATAAAGAGCGTCACATTTTAAATTTATTTTTTTAGAATACATCGCAATGAAAAAAATGACAGTATCATAAAAATTAGGAGATGAAGTTGTTTTTAACTGATTTGAAATTTGTAACAAAAGAAGAGCTCAAAAAAATGACAGTTTATCCAAATATTAAAGAGAATTTATTAAAAATTAATGAATGGCGAAAAAGGTAGAAAAATTATTTAGGAAGTTTATGGAATGAATAAAAAAATTCTAGTATTATAATTAAAAATTTCAGAAAAAGAGGAAAAAAATAAAAATGACAGTTGAAGAAAAAAAGAAGAATTAAAGAAATTAGTGCGTTCAGTGAAGGATTTTTCCAGAAAAAGGGAGTAACTTTTTAGAGATATTACAACAGCTTTAAAAAGATAAAAGAGGATTGGAAATTATCATAAAAGGATTTTACAGACAGATATAAAAAAATAAAGGAATTGATTATGTAGTAGGTGCCGATGCGAGAGGTTTTATTTTTTTGGAGTCGCAATTGCATATAATATCGGTGCTGGATTTGTTCCAGCAAGAAAGCCTGGAAAAATTGCCAGCAGAAGTGGAAAGTGTGGAATATTCATTGGAATATGGAAAAAAATAGCATAGAGATTCACAAGGATGCCTTTGAAAAAAATTCAAAAAAATATTAATAGTAGATGATCTGTTAGCAACAGGAGGAACAGCCGAAGCAATGGTTAAGTTAGTGGAAAAAAATTAGGAGCTAAAGTTTACGAGTTAGCATTTATGATAGAATTAGTTGATTTAAAGGCTAGAGATTTGCTGAAAAGGTTACGAAGTGTATACTCAGTTAAAATATTAAATAATCAAAAAAACAAAGTACCTAAAAAAATAATATCAGGGTACTTTTTTTACAAAAAAATTTTTTTAAAAAGAAACTGTCTGAAATGCTTAAAAATATGGTATTTAATATGGGATCTCAAATTGAATTTTGAAAAAAATCAAAAAAATTTCAAAAAAAGTAGTTGACAAACACTTTCTTTTATGATAATATATATCTTGTCGATGCGAAAATGTATCAACGGACAATAGAGATATTAATAATGTAAAGAAGCAATTAAGTGTATAATCAATAAAGTCAAGTATCTTGAAAAAAAGATAACGTCAAGACTAATTAGGTGAAATTTAAATATATGTAAATATATTGAATGAAGAGTTTGATCCTGGCTCAGGATGAACGCTGACAGAATGCTTAACACATGCAAGTCTTTGGCGAAGCTGTGCTTGCACAGCCTAGCCAAGGCGGACGGGTGAGTAACGCGTAAGGAACTTGCCCTGCAGTCAGGGATAACAGACGGAAACGACTGATAAGACCTGGTAAAGTCAGGCGGACTCATGTCCAGCCTGATGAAAAGAGATGCTGCAGGAGAGCCTTGCGTCCTATTAGCTTGTTGGTGGGGTAACGGCCCACCAAGGCGATGATAGGTAGCCGGCCTGAGAGGGTGGACGGCCACAAGGGGACTGAGATACGGCCCTTACTCCTACGGGAGGCAGCAGTGGGGAATATTGGACAATGGGGGCAACCCTGATCCAGCAATTCTGTGTGCACGATGAAGGTTTTCGGATTGTAAAGTGCTTTCAGCAGGGAAGAAAAAAATGACGGTACCTGCAGAAGAAGCGACGGCTAAATACGTGCCAGCAGCCGCGGTAATACGTATGTCGCAAGCGTTATCCGGAATTATTGGGCATAAAGGGCATCTAGGCGGCCAGATAAGTCTGGGGTGAAAACTTGCGGCTCAACCGCAAGCCTGCCCTGGAAACTATGTGGCTAGAGTACTGGAGAGGTGGACGGAACTGCACGAGTAGAGGTGAAATTCGTAGATATGTGCAGGAATGCCGATGATGAAGATAGTTCACTGGACGGTAACTGACGCTGAAGTGCGAAAGCTAGGGGAGCAAACAGGATTAGATACCCTGGTAGTCCTAGCTGTAAACGATGATTACTGGGTGTGGGCATGAAGAGTGTCCGTGCCGAAGCTAATGCGATAAGTAATCCGCCTGGGGAGTACGGGTACGCAAGGCTGAAACTCAAAAGGAATTGACGGGGACCCGCACAAGCGGTGGAGCATGTGGTTTAATTCGACGCAACGCGAGGAACCTTACCAGATCTTGACATCCTGCGAAGGCCTGCGAGAGCAGGCTGTGCCTCCGGGAACGCAGAGACAGGTGGTGCATGGCTGTCGACAGCTCGTGTCGTGAGATGTTGGGTTAAGTCCCGCAACGAGCGCAACCCCTATTGCTAGTTGCCATCATTAGGGTTGGGAACTCTAGCAAGACTGCCTGCGAAGAGCAGGAGGAAGGTGGGGATGACGTCAAGTCATCATGCCCCTTATGATCTGGGCTACACACGTGCTACAATGGCCGGTACAGAGAGCCGCAAGGCGGCAACGCCAAGCCAATCTTTAAAGCCGGTCCAAGTTCGGATTGAAGTCTGCAACTCGACTTCATGAAGCTGGAATCGCTAGTAATCGCAGATCAGCAATGCTGCGGTGAATACGTTCTCGGGTCTTGTACACACCGCCCGTCACACCACGAGAGTTGTCTGCACCTGAAGCTGCCGGTCCAACCGCAAGGAGGAAAGCATCTAAGGTGTGGATAGTGATTGGGGTGAAGTCGTAACAAGGTATCCGTACCGGAAGGTGCGGATGGATCACCTCCTTTCTAAGGAGAAACAAGCACTGCTTCTTTATATATCTTATGGGCGTGTAGCTCAGGTGGTTAGAGCACTGTGCTGATAACGCAGGGGTCGCTGGTTCGAGTCCAGCCATGCCCACCATAAGAAGTCTTGGGGATATAGCTCAGTTGGGAGAGCGCTGCCCTTGCAAGGCAGAGGTCAGCGGTTCGAACCCGCTTATCTCCACCAATATTATTATTTAGGACAATGGGAAATGAATAGTAGGTAAAAGATTATAACTAAACTAGAGTAAAAAGTTATTCTGGATATAAAAGCTAATAAGGGCACACGGAGGATGCCTAGGCAGCAACAGCCGATGAAGGACGTGATAAGTCGCGATAAGCCGGGAGAAGATGCACATAATCATTGATCCCCGGATTTCCGAATGGGTAAACCTGCATGCCTGGAGGGCATGCGTGAAAACGGCAAGCCTGCGAACTGAAACATCTAAGTAGCAGGAGGAAAAGAAAGTAAAAACGATTCCCCAAGTAGCGGCGAGCGAACAGGGAAAAGCCTAAACCGTGCCAGTGTCAAGCGGACAGCGTTGCTGGCACGGGGTTGCGGGACTTCCATTAACGGATTGTCATAATGTTTGATCTATATATGTGTAAGTAGAGATCAGTTGGGAAGCTGAACCAGAGAAGGTGAAAGTCCTGTAGAACATAAAACATATATAGAGACTGGAAGCACCCGAGTAGCGTCAGGCACGAGGAATCTGGCGTGAATCAGCGTGGACCAAATCACGTAAGGCTAAATACTGTTGTTGACCGATAGTGAAGAGTACCGTGAGGGAAAGGTGAAAAAGAACCCTGAGCAAGGGAGTGAAACAGAATTTGAAACCGTGTGCTTACAAACGGTAGGAGCACATTATGTGTGACTGCGTGGATTTTGGTTAATCATCCTGCGAGTTATGGCTGGTGGCAAGGTTAATAGACGGAGCCGAGAGGAAACCAAGTCTTAATAGGGCGTCAAGTCGCCAGTCATAGACGCGAAACCTAGTGATCTAGGCCTGTCCAGGCTGAAGCTGAGGTAAGACTCAGTGGAGGGCCGAACTCACCGCCGTTGAAAAGTTGGGAGATGAGACAGGTCTAGGGGTGAAAAAGCCAATCGAACTAGGAGATAGCTCGTTCTCTCCGAAATGCATTTAGGTGCAGCCTTGAACTGAGATATGTGGGGGTAGAGCTCTGTATGATCTAGGGGGCGTACTGCTTACCGAAATCAAGCAAACTGCGAATACCATATATTATGTTCAGGAGTGAGTCCGTGGATGACAAGGTCCTCGGACGAGAGGGAACAGCCCAGACCGCCAGCTAAGGTCCCTAATTATGTCTAAGTGGGAAAGGAGGTGGACATTCATAGACAACCAGGAGGTTGGCTTAGAAGCAGCCATGCCTTGAAAGAGTGCGTAATAGCTCACTGGTCGAGAGTGCCCGCGCCGAAGATGTAACGGGGCTAAGACATAAACCGAAGCTGCGGAAGATACACTGTATCTTGGTAGGAGAGCGTTCTGTAGGCCGTTGAAGGGATGCCGCAAGGCCGTCCTGGAGGTATCAGAAGCGAGAATGCAGGAATGAGTAGCGAGAAGGCGGGCGAGAATCCCGCCGGCCGGAAGTCCAAGGTTTCCAGGGGAAGGCTTGTCCGCCCTGGGGAAGTCGGGACCTAAGCATAAGCAAAATTGTGATGGCGAATGGAAAACAGGTTAATATTCCTGTACCGCTGTTATCGCTTGAGAGACGGAGTGACGCAGGAAGGTATGCGAGAAGGCTGACGGTTTAGCCTTTCTAAGGGCCCAGCGTGGGCGTGCAGGTAAATCCGCACGCCTAAACGTGAGACCTGACGGGGAAGTGCATTTGCATAAGTCGCAGATCCTACACTGCCAAGAAAAACTTCTATCGATGAGAAGCAGCGCCCGTACTGTAAACCGACACAGGTGGACAGAGTGAGAAACTTAAGGCCGACAGGATAACTCTAGCTAAGGAACTCTGCAAAATAGCCCCGTAACTTCGGGAGAAGGGGTGCCTGACATACCTGAAGGAGAGAAGCGCTCCCAGGGGAAACAGGCCGCAGTGAAGAGTCTCAAGCAACTGTTTACCAAAAACACAGGTCTATGCTAAGCTGAAAGGCGACGTATATGGGCTGACACCTGCCCAGTGCCGGAAGGTTAAGAGGAGGAGTGAGAGCTCCGATTTGAAGCCCCGGTGAACGGCGGCCGTAACTATAACGGTCCTAAGGTAGCGAAATTCCTTGTCGGGTAAGTTCCGACCTGCACGAATGGTGAAATGATTTGAGAGCTGTCTTGGCTGGAGACCTGGTGAAGTTGTAATGCCGGTGAAGATACCGGCTACCTGCAGTAGGACGGAAAGACCCCGTGGAGCTTTACTGTAGCTTGGCATTGGGTTCTGGCAATGTGTGTATAGGATAGTTGGGAGACTGTGATGTGATGGCGTCAGCCATTGCTGAGTCGCTGTTGGAATACCAACCATATGCTGTCGGAATTCTAATCTGGCAACGGAGACAGTGCTAGGTGGGCAGTTTGACTGGGGCGGTCGCCTCCCAAAGAGTAACGGAGGCGTTCAAAGGTTCCCTCAGGCTGGATGGAAATCAGCCTAAGAGTGCAAACGCATAAGGGAGCTTGACTGCAAGACTGACGGGTCGAGCAGGTACGAAAGTAGGAGTTAGTGATCCGGCGGTTCCGTATGGAAGGACCGTCGCTCAACGGATAAAAGCTACCCCGGGGATAACAGGCTGATACTTCCCAAGAGTCCATATCGACGGAAGTGTTTGGCACCTCGATGTCGGCTCGTCTCATCCTGGGGCTGGAGAAGGTCCCAAGGGTTGGGCTGTTCGCCCATTAAAGAGGCACGCGAGCTGGGTTCAGAACGTCGTGAGACAGTTCGGTCCCTATCCACTGCAGGCGCTTGAATATTGAAAAGATCTGACCTTAGTACGAGAGGACCGGGTTGGACAGACCTCTGATGTATCAGTTGTCACGCCAGTGGCATGGCTGAGTAGTCACGTCTGGTACGGATAACCGCTGAAAGCATCTAAGCGGGAAGCCGACTTTGAGATGAATATTCGTAGTATCCATAGAGAACATATGGTTGATAGGCTAGGGGTGTAAGTGCAGCAATGTATTTAGCTGACTAGTACTAATATTACGTTTGCTTTTAAGATAATCTTTTACTACTGCTATTTATTTCTCATTGTCTTAATGGACAGTATATATATCTAGTTTGGTGATGATAACGACAGGGATACACCCGGAAACATTTCGAACCCGGCAGTTAAGTCTGTTAGTGCCTAAAATACTTGGATTCGTCCTGGGAAGATAGGTAGTTGCCAAACTTTTTTAAATATGTGTGTCTCCGTAGCTCAGCCGGTTAGAGCATCTGACTGTTAATCAGAGGGTCGTTGGTTCGAGTCCAACCGGGGACGCCATTTTTTTATTTGCAGAATTGATACTAAACCCTGTTAGATTAACAGAGTATAATGTGGTATAATACAATAGGGTGATAAAAATGGCAAAAGCGTATGAGATAACAGAAGAAATTTCGAATGAGATAAGAATGATTAGAAAAACAATAAAAAACAAAAGTGAAGACATAAGACTGTATGCAGTAGAATTAAGAGGCTTAGGAAAGCAGTATGGCACAAATCAAAGGATTTAGAAATTTCGGGAAACATCATAATGACACATATACCGCCATATATACCAGAAATGAACCCCATTGAACAAATTTAGAAACAAATAAGACAGATGGGGTTCGGCAATAAGATATTTAGTACATTAAAAAGCTGTAGTTGACAGGCTATGCGATACTATAAATTTACTTACGGATGAACTGGTAAAAAGCATAACTCTTCGCCAATGGATTTATTCTGCTATTTAAACGGGGTTTAGTATAATAAATAATTATTTTTTTACAATGCTATGTATTTTTTTCATTTTCAAAGGTAAATATTTTGTATTGACCGTTACCGATTAATTTTCGTTCATCTAAATCATCAGCTTCTCTATTTTTGGATGTGGTTAAAAAATAATTCCAATACAGTTCCGTGCGTTACAATTAGGATATTTCCTGATTTTTGTTCTTCTCTAATTTTTTCTAGGCCTTTTAAAAATCGTTCTAATCCATCTTTTAATTCTTCTCCTTTTTATATTTTTTTGGCATTGTAATTTTTTTACATCGTAAAAAGTAATTATGGGCTTCTTTCGGATATTTAACGAAAGTTTCTTTAAATGTCAGACCTTGCCATTCTCCAAAGTGAATTTCGTTTAATTCAGGTAATTTTTTTGAAGTTTTAATTTTTTTGATCTGAAGTTTTTTTCTTGTTCATATTTATTATTTTCTAAGATCATTTCTGCAGTAGCAATTGTTCGTCCCATTTGGCTTGTGTAACCTGCTTTTAAATTTTTATATTTTTTTAAGTTCATTGGCAGTTTCTTTTTACTTTTTTTCAATTCCTTCTGGAGTAAGTGGTGAGTTTAACTGACCTTGAAATTTTTTTCCAGTACATTCCATTCTGTTTGTCCGTGTCTGACAATGTATAGTTTTTAATTTATTATTCATGTTTTTTTATCCTTTCTGTAATTCTTTATATTATAGAACTCAAATTTAATTTGTTCGTTTAATAAAAGATTTGAGTAACTTAATATTTATATCATATCATAAAAAAATTTTTTTTCAACTTTTTATTTTTTTAAATTTTTTTACTAAAGTAAGATAGTATAAGTTTTGAATTTATTTAAAAAAATTAGGTGATGAAGATAAAAAAATAATTATGATTTTTTTAATTTTCTTTATATGAAAAAAATAATTTATTAATTTTTAAGTAATAAATTAAAAATTTATGAAATAAATAGCAATAAAAAAATAAATAATGTGGTATAATTAGAAAGTGATAAATTGTAATTTTTTTAAAAATTAAGCAGTTTTTTTACAATTGAAATATGAAAAGCATAAAATAGTGAACAGTTTTTTTATGTTATTAGTAAAAAGGGGATAATTGGAGGAATTTAAAAATTATAGTTAGGAAAGGGAAATTAGATGATTTGGATAATTGGAGGAACAAAGGATTCTAGAATTATTTTTAGATGAGGTTATGAAAGCCAGGGAAGATGACATTGTTGTGAGTACGGCTACTGAATATGGCGGGAAATTACTTGAGGATGTGACTGAAAAATAAACGGATACATATAATTTCAGAAAGATTGGGTGTATTACAAATTGAAAATTTAATTTTGGAAAAAAACATTGATTAAAATTATGGCTGGAAATTTAAGAAAGGCGATATAGTCAGCATATATAGAAATATGTATGCATAGGCAGTTTTAAAACTGTTCTAATACTGCTTGAATTGCTGGAAAACCCTAAAAGCCAATTTGACTACAACATAATATCTTTTTTTTGAACAAAAATTTAGATATAAGTGTGAATGTTGCGAAAGCGGAAAAAAATAAATTGGATGGCATAAATATATAAAGTTTATCGTGGTTAAAGCCTAAGTGCTAAAATTAAATAGAAAAATGGGCAATCAGCAGCTAAGACTGAAAAGTAAAGTTCAACGACTATCCCTTTAGGGAGTACACCAAAGCTGGTGGAAGCGGGCAGACCCAAGCAGGTGAGGCTGTGGGATAAGATATAGTCTGTGCTTAATAGAAATATTAAGAAGTTCAGAAGTATTGCAATTTATTAATATAAGAAACTGATATTAATAATATAATTACAGTATTTGAGAGAACTGCATAGGAAGTAGCGAGCCTATGGAACGATAACTTCTAAAAAAATAAAAATAAGTTTTAGAAGTTCAGTTAATTATTGATGCAAGTCATCCGTATGCACAAAATATTAGCAATACTGTCATTTCAATGGTAAGTTATTTAAATGAGCGGAATATTGCAGAGAAAAAAAGATAAAAATATATAAGATTTGAAAGAAAAAAATATTGGATTATGGAACTGAAAATGTATTTCAGTTTAAAAAGTTTGAAGGAGCTAATTGTATTTTTGAATAAATTTGAAAAACAAAAAAATATTGAGTACATTGGGATCAAATTCTTTAGCAGAGTTAAGAGGTATAGAAGAAAAGAATAATTTATTTATTAGGATACTGCCTACAACGGTTTCTATACAAAAATGCAGAAAAAAACTTGGATATTTGCCTAAAAAAATATAATTGCTATGCAAGGACCTTTTTCTAAAGAAATGAATGTTGCAATATTGAAAAAAATTATAAAATTGATTAAAACTACAACTGTAAAGTATGTAATTGAAACTAAAAAAATTGCAAATTAGTTTGTAAAAGTATAGTCAGCATATATAGAAATATGTATGCATAGGCGGTTTTAAAACTGCCTGATACTGCTTGAATTGCTGGAAAACCCTAAAGCTGGTTTAACGACAACATAATGTCTTGTTTAGGATAAAATAAATATGAAGATATAAGTGTGATCGTTGCGAAAGCGGAAAAAATAAACCAGATGGCATAAAAAATAGAAATGGTTAAAACCTAAGTGCTAAAAGAAAATTTATCTTAAAAACAATGGGCAATCAGCAGCCAAGACCGCAAGGTAAGGTTCAACGACTATCCCTTTAAGGGAGTACACTAAAGCTGGTGGAAGCGGGCAGGCTCAAACAGGTAAAGCTGTGGGATAAGATATAGTCTGTGCTTAATAGAAATATTAAGAAGTTCAAAAATATCTTAAAAAATATAAGATGTTAATAGAACTGCATAAGAAGCAGCGAACTTGTGTGAACATAAACTCTTTAAGAAAATAAGAGATTTCAGTATCTTATTACAAAGGAAAGTGGAGAAACAGGTGGAGAACTTCAAAAAGTTCAAGCATGTCAGGAATGTGGAGTTGGTATTTTAACAATAAAACGTCCAGTATTGGATTATGGAACAATTTTTTATTAAATAGTGCAAGAATACTTGCGACTTTAGTCGTGAGACATGTACTCGTAGAGTATGAATTGCACGAAAATTTTAGTAAGCATATAGGGAAACTTGTATGTAGACACGGAGCAAAACTGTGCAACAAAGAAACTGGATTGCTGGGAACTCTTAAAGCTAGTATAACCACAACATAATATCTAAGTGAAAACATGGTATAAGTGTGAAGGTGGCGAAAGCAGAAAAAATATATTAGATGGTGCAAGGTTAAATCCTAAACATTATGATAATAGACAATCAGCAGCTAATCCTGAAAAGGAAAGTTCAACGACTATCCCTCGTGAGGGGAGTACAATACAAGCGATAGGTATTGGAAGTGGTTTCGCCTAAGTCCTTGAAATAGGATATGGATAAGATATAGTCTGTGCTTGTTAGAGATAACAAGAAGTTCATAAGAGAACTGCGTAAGTAGTAGCGTACTTATGTGAACGACGCTTCCCACTGTTGTGGGGTTTTAAAAACTTTAAAAATATTTAAAAATAAACAGATAAAAGTAGAATACATGGTATAATATCTCTGGTGAAAAGGAGGTGATATCTATGTATTTAACTTTAAAACAACAGGTAAAACATCTTAGTAAAAAAAGGAGTTTAGGAATTTAAAATATTTATCTCATATAGCCAAGAACTTAACTAATGAAGCTATATATAATGTTAGACAATACTATTTTTAAAAAAATAAAAAAAGTATTTAAGTTATAATGAAAAACTATAAAATGCTTAAAAAAATAGTGAGAATTATAAGAAATTAAATTCTAATATGGCTCAACAAATTTTTAAAAAGAAGTAGATGAAAGTTTTAAATCGTTCTTTGCACTTTTTAAAACTTGCTAAGAATGGTCAATATAATGGTAAAAATAAAATTACCTAATTATCTTGATAAAGATGGTTTTATAACTCTTGTTATAGGTTTTGTAAGATTAAAAGATGATATGCTGATAGTTCCTTATTCAAATTCGTTTAAGAAAAACTCATCAGGAAGTTAAAAATTAAGTCGCCACCAGTATTAAAAAGACAAGAAGATAAAAGAGATTAGGATAATACCAAAACAACATTCTAGGTACTTTGAAATTCAATATACTTACGAAGTAAAAAGAAGTTCAAAGGGAATTAAATGAAAAACAATGCACTAGGGATTGATTTAGGTATAGATAATCTTTGTACTTGTGTAACTAATAATGGAGCATCATTCATAATAGATGGTAGAAAAATTAAAAATCAATAAATCAATACTATAATAAGATAAATGCAAAATTACAAAGTATAAAAAGATAAGCAAAAGACCTCCCGAACAACATTAAGACAAAAAAAGAATAACTAGAAAGAGAAATAATCGTATAAATGATTATCTTTCAAAAAGCGACAAGAATAATTATAAATTATTGTCTTAATAATGATATAGGAAAAACTAGTTCTAGGATATAATGAAGATTTTCAAAGAAATTCAAATATTGGAAGTATAAATAATCAAAAACTTTGTAAATATACCATATGGAAAAATTAAGAGATAAATTAATATACCTGTGTAAACTATATGGAATAGAATTTAAACTACAAGAAGAGAGTTATACATCAAAAAGCAAGTTTCTTTTGATAGAGATGAAATTCCAATATATGATAAAGAAAAATCCGCAAGAATATATATTCAGTGGAAAAAAAGGATAAAAAAAGAGGACTATATCAAACAAATGCAGGTAAGTTCATAAATGCAGATTGTAACGGAGCATTAAATATATTAAGAAAAAGTAAAGTTGTGGACTTAAGTGTCCTATACAATAGAGGTGAGCTGAACACACCTAAAAGAATAAGGGTAGTTGTTGTGCTATCAAACTTCTTAGAAAATTTTTAAATAATTTTAAAGATTTTAGAACCCTGCGACTTTAGTCGTGGGAGGTTCAGACGATTAAAGAATTAATTGAATATGTAGTGAAATCATAAAATGAAAGGAGAATTAGGCTTGAAGAGTGTACAAAAGGAAACGGTAATTGAATTTGAAGAAAAAAAATCTAAATTTATTGGATACATTAAACCAGTTTCAACAGTGGCTGAAGCAGAAAAATTTATCGATTCAATAAAAAAAATGCATCCGACAGCAACTCATAATGTCCCACTTTACAGAGTTATAGAAAGTGGGCAGGAATACTTTAAATATAATGATGATGGCGAACCTGGCAATACAGCTGGAAAGCCTATGGCGGAAATACTGAAAATTTTGGATATTTATAATGTTGCGTTAGTTGCTACAAGATATTTTGGCGGCATAAAACTTGGAGCTGGTGGACTTATAAGAAATTATGCTAAAACTGCAAAATTGGCTGTTAATGAAGCCGGAATTGTGGAATATGTAGAAAGATCTATTTTTTTATTTTTGGACTATGATTATGAAAAATACTTCTGAAATAGAAGCATTTTTTTAAATGGAAAAAAAGTCAAAAAAATTTGGAATAGAAATATTAGAGAAAAACTATTCAAATAGAGTAACAATGAAAAATATTGGCAAACGATGAAATTGAATCTGAACTAAATGGACTGCAGAAAAATTATTGTAATAAAAAAATGTAGAAAAAAATTTGGGTGTATTGTCAAATCATGCATAACAAAAAAAGTAAAAAAATAATATAAAAAAATATTTTTTTTAAGAGGCTGTCTCATAATTTAAAAAAATAATTTTATTAACATAAATATTATATATTTTTAAAAAAATTAATAGATATTATTTTTTTATTGATTCTATAAATATGGTAAAAATATATAAAATTTATGATTTAGGAATTTTATTTATTTTTATGAAACAGCCCTATTTTTTTCTTATTACTGTGTTGTCAAAATAATATTCATTCTGATGAATAACAGTCCAATATTTTCTTATATCCTCTATTTAATGCATTCTATATCCTTGATACTTTTTTTCTTTATTTTATTCATGCTGTAAAAAAATTTCCGTATCAAACCATTTATATTCTCATTTGTTAAGAAATTTTGGTATATCATTTACTATGTTTTTTTTTATATTTTTTTGTTGTGATTGATTATCCAATACACCTTTAAAAAAATCAAAAAAATTTTTAAAAAAAGTAGTTGACAAATAGATTTAAATATGATATTATATTTCTTGTCTGTGAGTGGTAAAAAAATAAACAGATAAAAGAATAATTGTGCGGCCTTCGTCTAGTGGTTAGGACTCCAGGTTTTCATCCTGGCAACAGGGGTTCGATCCCCCTAGGCCGTACCAAAATTAAAACTGAATATAAAATATTAAATGGTGATTATTTATGGTCGCATAGCTCAGTTGGGAGAGCACCTGCCTTACAAGCAGGGGGTCATTGGTTCGAGCCCAATTGTGACCACCATTATGGAGGTGTAGCTCAGCTGGTTAGAGTGCTTGCCTGTCACGCAAGATGTCGCGAGTTCGAGTCTCGTCACTTCCGCCATTTAGTGCCGCTTTAGCTCATCTGGTAGAGCAACTGACTTGTAATCAGTAGGTGGTTGGTTCGAGTCCGACAAGCGGCACCACTATTTAAATTTAGAATGTTGTGGAGAGGTTCCCGAGTGGCCAAAGGGATCAGACTGTAAATCTGCCGGCTCAGCCTTCGAAGGTTCGAATCCTTCTCTCTCCACCATTTTTTTTTATAAAGATAAAAATTGTTATAAATATATAAATCATAATTCGTAGGAGGAATTATTAGCTATGGTTAGAAAAATAAAAGGAGCTGGAAATAAATCAGGTGGAAGCCAACAGGATATAATTAAACAAGCTCAAGTAATGCAACAGGAAATGTTAAAGATCCAAGAGGGATTAAAGGATAAATTTGTAGAAAGTTCTGTAGCTGGTGGTGGAATCACTATTAAAGCTAATGGTCAAAAAAATTAGTTGATTTATCAATTTCTTTGGATGTTTTAAAAAGATGCAATTGAAGAAAAATGATTCAACAATTGTTTCAGATTTAATTATAAATGCAGTGAACGAAATCATGGATAAAGCTGAAGAAATGGCTGAAAAAGGAAATGGAAGTAGTTACTGGTGGAGTAAATATTCCAGGATTATTTTTAAGAAATAAAAATTTTTAAATAAATATTTTTTTATTAAAAACCAGAGTAGTATCTGGTTTTTTTATTTTTTTCATAATTAATTTTAAAAAAAGTATTTGATACTAAGCCCCATTTAAAAAAATAGAAGTTATATTCTAACAAGAGATACTGAATCTTTAAAAAAAGTTTATAATCAGTTCGGTGTTTAAATGGGAAATAGTATGAGATGTAAAAAAAGAAAGGAGATGGAACAAATGAAAAAAATATAAATAGAATGATAATAATGATGTTTTTTTATGTATGGTTGTATATAATTTAGGACATCCAGGAACACCTGACCTGATTCAGATGAGAGGCTGGAAAAAGAGTATTTCCGGAGAGTTTTTTTAGCATTTATGAGTACGGCTATGTTTATTTCTTCGCCTTATTTAGGAGCATTGGCAGACAGGTTTGGAATGAAGAGGATTTTTTTGTGCTTATGCCGTTTTTTTATGGGATTGCCCAGCTTGTTTTTTTGGATTTGTTATAAGTCTTCCTATTATATTTTTGGCTCGGATAATTGCAGGATTTGTTTCAGGGGGAACTTTTGCAGTAGCCTTTGGATATGTCAGTCAGCTATCTGAAAAGGAGGAGAAGGCAAAAAATATAGCTAAAATTAGTTCAGCAATTGTAATTGGAGGGGCGATTGGGCAAAAAATCGGAGGAATTGTGGCAACTGCTGATCCTAGGTATTCTTTTGGGCTGCAGTTTATTTGTGGGGGCATTTTATCGCTTTTTATTTTGGTATTTATTAAATAGTGCAAGAACAATCGCGACTTTAGTTGTGAAATGAATTGCACGAAAATTTTAGTAAGCATATAGGGAAACTTGTATGTAGACACGGAGCAAGACCGTGCAACAAAGAAACTGAATTGCTGGGAACTCTTAAAGCTAGTATAACCACAACATAATACTTTCGTTCAAATATGGTATAGGTGTGAAGGTAGCGAAAGCAGAAAAAATATACTAGATGGTGCAAGGTTAAATCCTAAACATTATGATAATAGACAATCAGCAGCTAAGCCTGAAAAGGAAAGTTCAACGACTATCCCTCGTGAGGGGAGTACAATACAAGCGATAGGTATTGGAAGTGGTTTCGCCTAAGTCCTTGAAATAGGATATGGATAAGATATAGTCTGTGCTTGTTAGAGATAACAAGAAGTTCATAAGAGAACTGCATAAATGGTAGCGTATTTATGTGAACGATGCTTCCCGCTGTTGTGGGGTTTTAAAAACTTTAAAAATATTTAAAAAATATTACTTTTTAATAGATAAAATGTAGAATATACGGTATAATATCTCTGATGAAAAAGGAGGTGATTATATATGTATTTAACTTTAAAAACAACAAGTAAAAACATCTTAGTAAAAAAAGGAGTTTAGGAATTTAAAAATATTTATCTCATATAGCCAAGAACTTAACTAATGAAGCTATATATAATGTTAGACAACACTATTTTTCAAAAATAAAAAAAGTATTTAAGTTATAACGAAAACTATAAAAATGCTTAAAAAAATAGTGAAAAATTACAAGAAATTAAATTCTAATATGGCTCAACAAATTCTAAAAAGAAGTAGACGGAAGTTTCAAATCATTTTTTTGGACTTTTTGAAACTTGCTAAAAAATGGTCAATATGATAATAAAAAAATAAAAATTACCTAAATATCTTGATAAAGATGGTTTTACAACTCTTGTTATAGGTTTTGTAAGATTAAAAGATGATATTCTGATAGTTCCTTATTCAAATTCATTTAGAAAGACACATAAGGAAATCGCAATAAAAACTACCATCAGTATTAAAAAGGCAAGAAGATAAAAGAGATTAGAATAATGCCAAAACAACATTCTAGGTACTTTGAAATTCAATACATTTATAAAGTAGAAGAAGTTCAAAGGGAATTAAATAAAAAAACAATGCACTAGGAATTGATTTAGGCATAGACAATCTATGTACTTGTGTTACAAATACTGGAGTTTCATTCATAATAGATGGTAGAAAATTAAAAATCAATAAATCAATACTATAATAAGACAAATGCAAAAATTACAAAGTATAAAAGATAAGCAAAAGATTGAGCGAACAACATTAAGACAAAAGAGAATAGCCAGAAAGAGAAATAATCGTATAGAAGATTATCTTTCAAAAGCGACAAGAATAATTGTAAATTATTGTCTTAATAATGATATAGGAAGAATAGTTCTAGGATATAACGAGGATTTTCAAAGAAAAATCAAATATTGGAAGTATAAATAATCAAAACTTTGTAAATATACCATATGGAAAAATTAAGAGATAAATTAATATATCTATGTAAACTATATGGAATAGAATTTAAACTGCAAGAAGAAAGTTATACATCGAAAGCAAGTTTCTTTTGATGGAGATGAAATCTCGATATATGATAAAGAAAAATCAAAAAGAATATATATTCAGTGGAAAAAGAATAAAAAGAGGACTATATCAAACAAGCACAGGTAAAAATCATAAATGCAGATTGTAATGGAGCATTAAACATATTAAGAAAAAAAGTAAAGTTGTGGACTTAAGCGTCCTATACAATAGAGGTGAGCTGAACACACCTAAAAGAATAAGGGTAGTGTAAAGCTATCAAACTTCTTAGAAAAATTTTTTTGAATATTTTTTTAAAGATTTTTAGAACCCTGTGACTTTAGTCGTGGGAGGTTCAGGAGAGAAATTGTAAAAAGAACCAGTAAATATGTCAAACATTAAAGATAATAAGAGTTTAAATCCGTTTTCGACTTTTAGATATATAAAAGGAACTTGATGGATTTTCAAAAAATTTTTTTCTGTCTTATAATTTTTTTTATCTGGAATTGGGATTTATTCTTATGCGAGCGCGTTAAATTATTTTTTTAAATTTTTACGAAAAAAAGTTTCGGCAGATACAATCGGAACTTTTGTAATGTGTTCATCACTTTTTGGCATTTTTAGGGACGGCATTTTTTCTAGAAAAGTTATTAAAGAGATTTAAAGAAAAAATTATTCATAAAGTTATGATTTTTACTGGTATAATATTGATGTCATTTATATTTTTTAGAGTAAAGTCAGGAACGACGCCATATTTTTATAATGGTCGCTTATACAATGACCTACGAAATAGTACGTTCTCTTGGAAATACGATTATTGCTAGAAGATATGTTGAAAATCAAGGTAAAATTCTAGGAGTAGTGTCTGCGAGAGATCTCGCTTGGAAATGCTGTCGGTTCTTTTTTTATCTGGGCATTTACTGGCATTTAATCCATTTTTGCCATTTATTGCGAATATTGGAATAATGGCTGTTGTACTAATTTTAATCAAAAAAATTTTAGTCGTGTTTTTTTGATAAATTCTGATTGATTAAGTAGTTTTTAAAAAAAGAGGAAATAAAATCTCTTTCATTAGGTAACGGATTTATTATAAAAAAGGGGCCTTGACCCCTTGCCATAAAAATAAACCAAAAATATATTTTCTATTTTTTTAAATTTATTTTTTTAAATCTAATACAAATTTTTGTTAAATCTTCAGTAAATGCTTCTGCATTAACCTTTACTTTTTTTCTGAAAAAAATCATCTAAATTGTCTTTTTATTTCTTTAGATTTATTTTTCAAATTTTTTTCCTTTAGTTCTTTATATTCAATATCTGTTCTTAATTTTCTTTCATATTCTTCCGCCAATTCCAAATCTTTTCTTACAATTTTTTTGCATCTTTTTCTTAAAAATAGTTTCTGTTTCATATTTATTCAAAAAGTTATCAAGTTCAGAAGTGTTTGATTCAGATGTTAGCAAAATTAAGGCATAATGGTCATTTACCAAATATTTTGACACATCTTCAAATATACCAACTACTTTTTTATCAGCCTTTTCACCATGGCTTCCGCCTATTAAAGCTCCGATAGTTCCCCCAAAAATAACACCTAATGGTCCTCCAATAATTCCGATGAAGCTTCCAAGCAGACCACCGTTTAAAAATCCAATATTCCCATTTTTTTATTTACTTCAAATCCATCTTTAAAGGATAATTTATCACTTTCTTTTTTTACAACAGCCGCCTGTGTAATTATATAATTTTCCCCAACATATTTTTCTTTTATATCCGCCAATGCTTCAAATGCGCTTAACTGATTCTTAAATGTCGCAAGTAATACATTATTTTCCATAATTATCGATCCTTTCATATCTTGTTTTTTTATACATTTTACTCCTTTTAAAAATAGTTTTTTTATTGTGCTGTCACTTATTTTTTTACTTTTCAAAAAAATAAATTTATTCCCATAATTCCAGCAATAATAAATCCCAATAATCCTAATCCAGAAATCCCAAAAAAATTTTTTTGGCGGGATATTTGCCAAAGCCAGTATTGATGAGCCAACAAACAGTGATGAGATGATAATCGCCAAAACTAGTTCCTCAAAAAGTTTTTTTGAAATTTCTCAAATCCAATTATTTCATGCCTATGTTTTAGTTCATTTTTTTGAATTTTTTTCCAAAATTGTTTTTTTAAATCTGTCGGCAAAAGTTAGCCAGTTTTTCAGAAAAAAAGTTTCCAGTTTTCTTGTTTCCTTTTTTTAAAAAATATTAATCGGATTTATTCTCTCCTTTGCAATTTTGTCCATATATGGTCGCATAACTTCATTAATGTTAAGATTTGGATCTAAATGCCGTCCAATTCCTTCAATTTGACCAATTCCCTTTATCAGCAAATAAATATCTTCTGAAAGTAAAATTTGATTATCACTGAATATTTTTTTCTCGCTTTTTCAAAAAAATTGTAACAATATCTATATTTTCTAGTGAATTTTTCATCAATCATTTCGATTATCTCGTAAAGTTCCCTCTCAAATTTCCTTTCATCTGGTACTTCAAATTTAATTGCTAATTCCTGTATTGTTTCAACCATTTTTTTCACATCTTTTTTTAGTGAATAAATAATCAAATTAATTAAAAAAATTCCCGCTCATTTGGATAAAGTTTTTCCCATTGCCCCAAAAATCAATAAATACAATTTGCCCGTTTTCCTTTAAAAAAATATTTCCAGGATGAGGATCAGCGTGAAAAAAATCCGTGCTTCAAAAATTGCGTTAAATAAAGGTCAAGTCCAATTCTAGCTATTTTTTTAGGATCTTGCCCTATTTTTTTATTATTTTTTTTCTTTGTCGGTAATTTTAAAAGCCTTCTATCATTTCCATTGTGAGAATACGATCGTTGGAAAAGTCGCTTGTACACAGCTGGCACGTGGATTCTGTCATCCTCTTTAAAGTTATTTGCAAATCGTCGCATATTACGAAGTTCATTATTTAAGGAAAGTTCCTCATTCAGCATTTTTCTCAAAAACTTTCCACAATATTTCCAATATTCATTTTTTTATATCTTCATAATAATTTTTCCAAAGTTTTTTTGCAAGATTTTTCATAATTTCCAAATCAATTTCCACAACAGGCTTTTATATTTTCCCGCTGTATTTTTTTACAACGACCTTTTCTTCATTTTTTTAATCTGCCTTTAAATACTTGTCCAATTGAAGCTGAGGCCATCGGTTCTTCTTCTATTTCCTCAAAATAGGCATCTATTTCAATCCCAAGTTCCAAATTCATTTTATTTCTTACATCAACTTTTTTTCAACTTCTACATCATCCTGCAATTTTTTTGAAGCTCTGTTATCATTTCTTCAGGCAAAAATATCCTTTCTATTGCTTAACATTTGCCCAAATTTCACATACACAGGACCCATTTCTTCAATTGCCATTCTTATTCGCTCATAAAAAGTACAGGAATTTATTTCATTAATTTTGTCACTGTATTTTCGTTTTACATTTTTTTAGGAATATATCTTTCCAGTTCCCCCTTTTTTAAACAATTCATCAAATCCATATTTGGCAATTACAGAGGAAAGTTTCATAAGTCTTCTTGTTTTTTTTGCATAAAATCTACCATTTATTCTGCTTCTCCTTTTTTTCACTTTTTTTAATAGTCTTTTTGTAAAAGGCTAAAAATACAAGATTTTTAAATTAATTAAACTTTTTTTAAAAAGTATTTTTGTAACATCGAAAAAAATACAATAATAAGCATTAATACAAGCAAAAAAATATCATTCCAATAAAAATGAACCTTTTCTTCAATTTTTTTATTAATTTTAATTCCAAAAAAATTCAGGAATTATAAAAAATTAATCTTCCTCCATCAAGTGCAGGAATTGGCGACAAGTTCATAATTCCGATATTTATGGAAATTAAAAATAAAGACACCAAGCATAGCAAACAGACCTCCTTGCCCATAAGCCTCTCCAATGACTTTAGGAAGCCCTACAGGACCTGTCATCTCCTTCATTGCTACTTTCCCTGTCACGAGCATTTTAACACCGTCAAGCGTCATTTTAAAGTAATCTCCGAACATAATAAAACTTATTTTTTTATTCTTTCTCCAAATGTTGATTTTTGACTTAGTAAATGAATTCCAAGGATATTCCCCTTAGTTTTTTTCACTATAAGTCAATTTTACATTTTCAGTAATTTCCTTGTTATTTCTCAATATTTTTTTAAAACAACATCTTCATTTTTTTATAACTTTGACTGATTTCACCAATTTTTTTTGTCATCTCAGTCCAGTTTTTTTATATTTTTTTACCATTAACTGCCAAAATTTTGTCATTTACTTTCAATTTTTCCATTTGCTTTTTGAATTTTGCTCAATTCCTCCAACTATTGCCTGTGAATATTGAGGAGGTACAGTTCCTGCAATAGAAAGCATTATGTATAAGGCAATCAAAGCGGAAATAAAAATTCATTACAACTCCTGCAATTAGCACAATAAATCTGCTAAATGGAGATTTTGTAAAAAAATCCATTTTTTTCTGAATATTTTTCCTGCCTTTTTCAATTCTTGCTTTACAGCCGTATCTAATCTTTTTTTCCACTTCACTAATAAATTCTTCATCTTTAATTTCATTCTCATTATTTTTTTCACCTTTCAATTTTTTTCAATAATTTCATCCATTTTTTTCTTTCTTAAATGCTTCCAAGTCAAACTTTTCAGGTCGCATTCCTTCAATATTGACAAATCCTCCCAATGGTAAAATTCTAATTGAATAAACTGTTTCCTTCTTTTTTTACTGAAAAAAATTTTTTTGGCCCCATCCCAATTGCAAATTCTGTAACAGGCATTCCAAAAATATTTGGCTGTAGCAAAATGCCCTAGTTCATGTATAAATACTATTATTCCTAAAATTATTATTGTAAAAAAATTATTCCCATTACTCACTCTCCATTTTTTTTATATTTATATTTTTTTAAATTATTAAAAAAATACTGCTTTTAAATGAGAAAAAAACTCAAAAAAAGCAGTTAAATTCCAAAAACTTAACTTTTGATATTTGATTATAAGTAAGTACCGTCTCCTTCCATCTTCTCCTAATGAAGCATCAATATCTTCGTAATCAATTTCCATTGGAATAGAAGTTAAAACTTTATCGGTAACTTTTGACAAATGTGCACTCATTGCATAAGCTACTCCACTTACAAAAATCTATTACCCTTTGTCCTACTTCATATTCTAGAAATTCCAAACTGAATGTTACAATTTTATTTTCTTTTATTGCATCTGCAATTAATCTCGAATCTTCAAAAAATTTTGGTCTAATAATCGAGACATTTACTTTAGATGTTGGCATTTTTTTGTAATTTCCTCCTTTTTTTCCTACCCCAAAAAGGCTTCCTATCCCCTTTTTTTTCTTCAGGCTGTTTTTTTCTGGTTCTACACGGGCTGTTGCTGTTGTTTTGTGCTGAACTTTAGACTGCTGATTTTTGTTGTGGCTGCTCTGTTGCCACTTCTTTTTTTTCATTTTCTGACAATTCTTCAGATAATTCGTCATCATCATCATCTTCAATATCATCGCCAAAAAATTCCATTAATTTTTTTTTAAGTCCCAAAGCATAACCTCCTATTCAAATAATTTACTTCCTATTCTAATTATAGTTGCACCATTTTTTTAATGCTTCTATATAGTCATTTGACATTCCCATAGAAAGAGTTGTAATATAATCATATTTTTTTCCTGATATTCTTCCTTCAGATTTCTCATATTTGAAAAAAATAATCATTTATTTCTTCCTTGCTTGCCTCAAACGGAGCCATTGTCATAAAAGCCTATTATTCTTACATTGCTCATGGAAAAAAATATTTCTCGCTATCTTCTTTAAAAATCTTCAATGTAAACTCCTGTTTTTTTGATTCTTCCTTTGAAACGTTAATTTCAATTAATCCATTTATAATTCTGTCATTTTCAATAGCTTTTTTTATTTATTTCTTTTTAAAAAGTTCATAAGAATCAATTGAATGTATTAAATTTACACTATTAATTATATACTTTATTTTATTTTTTTGCAACCTTCCAATAAAGTCCCATTTAATATTTTTTTATATTTTTTTCATCTGAAAAATTCATTCAGCTTATCCCGATAAAGCTGAGCCCGATTTTCACCAAAGTAATCATAGCCCATTTCAATTAGAGTCTTATGTTCCTCTACATTAAGATACTTGCTTACAAACAGAATTTTTAACTTTTTTTCAGGATAGGGAGAATATTTTTTTATATCTTCCAAAAATTTTTTTATAATTCTGCTGAATTTTTACACTGTTCAGTTCCATTCCTGCTCCTTACTGTTTTGACTTGTTGTATTTGAGATATATTTGAAATCTTTTTAATATAAAGCAATTTACTGTGTATATCTTTTATAAGAACAAATATGATATTTTTACAATTACACTATTATAACCTTTTTTTAAAATAAATTCAACAAATACATCATTTGCTAGCAACATTCCCTTTTTTTGTCAGTCGAATTCTTGCCTCACAAGTTTTTTTCGCTATTTTTTTTGTCAAAACCTCTATTATTTTTTTGTATTTTTTTGTTTTTCATAGAGAAATTCTTTTGTTTTTATCGGTAAAATTTATTTTTTTTCCAGGAAAAAAATTTTTTTCCAGCAATCCACTTTCTATAAGTTTTTTTCAACCTTTTCATCTTCAAAAATATTCAATTCCCTCTTGAATAAGTCGCACTTTTCAACATTTTTTTAGCTTCTCGCTTTCAGTTTCATCCACAATTTCAACCGTATTTTCATCAATCGGCAATTTTTCCATCATCAATCAGATTATAATATTTCTTAAAAAGTCCGTACATTGCTGTGCCTATTATCGCCAAAAATAACTAGCAGAGACTCATTCCAACGCCAATAAATTTCTGATTTCGCCAATATTTCAAATTATGTCTTCCCGCATTTTTCTGCAATTTTCTTAAATCATCAAATTTTTTTATTTCATTAATTTCAACATCTTTATCTTCATCATCTATTCTTGCAAAATTAGAAATCTCATACTGACAATATCCATTTTCCCCAAAAAAATCAATAATTTTTTTCATACATTTCTGCTTCCAAATCCTGATCAATTTCGGATAAAATCCCCTTTTGCAACTTGCTCCAAAAAAACCGTTCCTTCTTCCCAAATAAGCGAATAAATCGACACATTTTTCAGGTTTTAATTCCCGCAAAATATCAAGATCCCTTTGCAAATCCTCAAGACTTTGATTAGGAATCCCGAACATCAAATCCACCGTAATATTGCAAAATCCTGCCTCTCTTGCCATTTTATAAACATTTATTGCATCATCAGAACTATGCTGCCTTCCAATAAATTTTAAAACATGATCCTGAAAAACTCTGAATACCGATACTTAACCTATTTATTCCAATTTTTGTTAAGTTTTTTTCAGTTTTTTTCAAAAAGTCACATCCGTCGGATTCAACTCCAGCGTAATTTCAGCATTTTCAGACCAGTCAAGTTCGTCTAATATTTCGCTTATCATCGCAACAGGCAAAGCAAAGAAGCGTGTTCCTCCGCCAAAAATAAATTGTATCATATTTGATTTTTGGATACATTCTAATTTCTTTAATCAAATAATCCGTATATTTTTTATATTCCTTTTCCATTCTCACAAATGTGCAAAAAGTCGCAGTATTCACACTTTTTTTATCACAAAATGGAATATGGATATATATGGCATCAATATTTTTTTTCTTTCGATGCTTTAATATTTTTTTACTTCAATCATTATTTTTTTACCTTTTTTTAAATTACTTAATATATTTTTACCATATGTAAGATGTGATTTCAAACTTTTTGCATTAATATTTTAATAAAAAAATTACAAAAATTTCAGATAAAAACAAAAGGGAGAAATACAACTCCCTCTAACCTTCTTTTTTTAGTTATTTAAGTTCAAATTCAAACGATTTTGATATTGTACATTTCAAAAATTTCTGGATTTTTTTATTTTTTTACTCTTATTTTACTAGCGACCTTTTCTTGCTTCTTGTTGAAAAAAATCGAATTTCCTCCTAATACTGAAATTACACTAACAGAACCGCTACTATTGAAATAAAATTTTTACTGAAACAGTAACAACTCCTTTATTCCCAAGCCTTCGTGTCGTAATAGGATAACTTAAATTCGGATTATACGAAACTGTAAAAATCTTTTTCCCTCATTACAAACATTTATGTTTTTTTCTTTACCTTTTTTTCATTATTTCTTTTCTGTTCATTATCATCATTTTTTTGCTAGATTTTTTTGCTAATTTTTTTTCTAAATTTCTTACCTTTGAACTACCACTATCTTCAGCTTTCCTATTAATATTTCCTCTGTTGCTACCATCTTTTTCCACTGTTACCGTCATTACCTAATTTCTTAACAAAAAGAAGCACTTTTTAACATTTTTTTATTAACACCATCTCCATGATTCCCAATTTCTTCACTAAAAAAATATTAGTTCTTGTCTTATTAATATGAGAATCATTTTGATTATTTCCAACAGTATTTTTCTGAAACATTTTTTTGAAATATTTGTAGGTGTTGATGTTGTATCTACCGCCTTTTCTTTTGAAACTACTTTCACATCCTCATTTTTTTGCAAAACTTTTTCAGTGTACTTAATTTCCTTCTGATCATTCAAGTTACTAATTTTTCTTTGAGTTAGATTCAAATCTTGAGTTTGAAATTCCATCATTTTGTGAAATTTCTATTTTCTCAGAATTTCTAATATTTTTAGTATTATGAACATCCTTCACTCTCTCATTATTTACAAATTTTTTTATTTTCCTCTCCATTATTTTTTTATTTCTGTCCACTCCTTCTTGAAACATTTGTAAACACACTTTCACTCAAATTTATCGTTATTGGCTCATTTTTTTCTTATTTTCTTTTTCATTATTATTTGAAACATAATAGGCTACAGGAATAAATAAAGCAATAACATTTAAAAACAATTGAAATTATATAAAAATTTCATTTTTTTCCCTTTTCTTTAACGCTTTAAACAGATTTATGAAACAAACTCACTTTTCTAAAATTCGTAACTTGCTCCAATGTAATAAGTTCGTTCATCAGCTGGTGAATATACTGTACTTCCTGTAAGAGGATCTTTTCCTTGCGTAATATTGTATTTTTTATTAAATATGTTTTTTTACTCCTGCATTAAGTCCAAATCCATTTTTATGTTTATATTTCAATCCTAAATCCGTTGTAGAATATGAAGCGTATTTTTTTTCATTGTAGGTATCCACTGAACTTGAGTAATAATTTAAGTTAGCAGTCGTTCTCAAACCATCTGCTATTTCATAATCAAGTCCTAATGTAACTTTTGTAGATGGAACTCCTGGTATTTTTTGTCCATCTTTGAAATTGTAAGTTGTTGAAGCTAATACATCATCTCCAACTTTCTTAATTTTGGCATTTACATATGTAAACGATTCATTTATTCTCAATTTACCTAAATATTGTTCAGAAAATAGCTCTACACCTGTTCTTTCAGTAGCTTTTAAATTATGGAATGTCCATCTTGCTGTACTTGGTCCTCCCAACACTCCGTGATCCATATTCAAATATATTTCGTTATTTGTTCGTGTATGAAACGCTGTAGCATTTACAAATGAATTCCACAACATATCTTTAAATCCTACTTCATACGTATTAATTTTTTTCTGTTTTTTTAAATTATTTAAAGTATAATTTCTAGCTCCTGGTGCATAATCAACAAATTCTGTTGCAACTGGTGATCTAAATCCTCTTTCATATTTCGCATAAACATTTCCTGTATCAGAATATTTGTAATTAAGCCCCACTTCATAAGCACTATTACTATCTTTTCTCGAACCATGTATTTCTCTTGCTGGAATAGTTACAAATCCTCTTCCACCGGGTACCGGCATTCTTGTAGACGGAACTTCTCTATTTGTTTTATATTCTGCTCTTTCAAATCTATACCCTGCTGTCCCTTCTAAATTACCAACAAGTTTATGACGCCCTAACAAATAAAATGAATTCGTTTCTTTCGCTAAATCAACATTCATAATTGGTGTTCCAAATATAGTTTGTTCTCTACTTCCCTTATGATTAATGTAGTTATATCCAAAAATTATATTCCCATTTTCAAGTCCATAATTTCCCTTAAAATTAATTCCTTTTTTATTATCTTCAAATTTCGTTTTAGGCATTCCATACATAGTTTTATTTGTATCCTGTTTATATCCTGTCAATGACAATTTCAAATTATCAGTAACTTTTCCTTCTGTATCCCAAGCTATACTCTTTTCTATTAACATCAATATCACTCAAAAATTCCAGGTTGTCTTCTATCACTCAAAAAGTTGTGATTTTTGTTAAATCTGACGCCAATGTTTCTTCTGAATCATATCTCGACGCTTTAAATTTCAAACTATGATTATCTGTTATATTATATTTCAAACTCCCATTCAAATATTCATTTTGCTTCTTTTGACCCTCTTCTATAACCTTTTCCATTAACATTTTCATATCCTAAATCAATAATAACTTTATTCCCTGTAATTGATTCCCTGCATCAAATCCTAATTTATTTGTCCCATAAGAACTATTTTTGATAATATACTTTACCAGAAGCTCCTTCTTTTTGTCCTATCTTTTTGTAATGATATTTACAACTCCACCTCGAGTTCCACTTCCATACAGAACTGTTCCTCCACCATTTATTATTTCCACTCTTTCTACATCATTAACAGATATCGTATTTAAAGGAATATACGCATGAGAAGTGTCAATCGTATCCATCGCAACATCCCCATCAATAAGTATTTTTACCGAAGAAACTGCTTTAGAAATATTCGCACTTGTCCCCAATCCAAATCTACCTTGCCCTCTAATATCTACTGCTGAACCAAATCCAGTTTGTGTTATATTAATTCCTGGTGCCTGTTTCAATATATCTTCTACCGTATTATATCCTTTTTTTCTTTAATATCCTCTGATGTAATAATAGTTACATTTTTTTATCTGATTATCAACATTATCACTAAATCCTGTCGCTGTCACAACTGTTTTTTTCAAGTTTCCTTCATATTTTCCCTCTGCATATAAAGATAAACTAGCTAAAAATTAAACTTAAAATTGTAATTTTTTTTAACATAAACTCTATTCTCGCATGACATCAGTATTTTTTTTGCCACGCTCTCCTTTCTCTATTTTATTATTTATCATTTTTTTGTATATTAAGACTAACATTTTTTTACATTTTCATTACGTAATTTCGACATTACTTCTACAATATATCCATATTCAAGATGCTCATCCGCCGTCAATGTCACATTTTCAAGCATTTCTTTAGGTAATTTCAAAAATTTCACTATGAATATTCTCTTCTGAAATTTCTTTAATATCATTACCCATCTTTAAAAAAATATTTCTTATTTCTATTTACTATTATTTCTGCCTTTCTGTTTCTTCCTTCTTATCAAATTTAGCATCTGATTTTTGGAACAGAAAGTTGAAATTGTGAATATTTATTAAATGCTGTGGCAATCATAAAAAAATATTAATAACATAAATATAACATCAATAAGATTAAGCATTGATATCTCTGCATTCTGTCTACTTCTTCTATTAGAAAATTTCATTTTTTTATTCCTTTCAATACTTTATAATTCTATTTTTTCACTCTTCCCATAATATGCAAAGCTGTCCTCTCCATTTCCAACGCTATTGCATCTATTCTTCTATTAAAGTAATTATAAAAAATTAAAGAAGGTATCGCTACAATTAGACCAAACGCCGTAGTATACAGTGCCTCAGATATTCCAGCTGCAACTATTTTTGAACTTTCAGCACTCGCAGATAACGCCGAAAACGATGTTATCATTCCCGTTACTGTCCCAAGAAGCCCCAACTGAGGTGCCGTATTTACAACTGCTCCTAAAAGCCACATTCCTTTTTCCAATTTCCCTGCTTGTGCCAAAACAGCTTCCCTTATTATTTCTTCAAGATACTCCCTCTCTGATTCCTCAATCTTATCCAAATCCAAATCTATATTTTCCATCGTTTTTGTAACAATTCTAGAAACCGAATCTCTTTTTGGTTTTACAATTTCGATAATCTTTTCCCTACTTTCTGTTTTCAACGCTTTAAACAGCTGTTTCCTATACTCTTTTGTAAATTCCCTCTCTTTCGTAGAAAAAATCCATAATTTTTCTAAAATTACTGCAACTCCACAAATAGAAGCCAGCAGTATTCCCCACATAAATATTCCACCTGCGATAAAAATAATGTAACAACATCCGTTTTCCTTTCTATAAATTATTTTGATAACAATAATATTTTTATATTAAAAAAATTTATGTTAGTCAAATATTTTTTTATTCTACCAATTTTAAAAATAAAAAAATGGAACTGCCAAATTAAATTGTACAAATAATAAAAATTCCTGTTATCCTTACAACTTTTTTTTAGCAAGTTCCACAACTTTTTTTAAAAATTTATTCTAAAAAAATTTATCTAAATATTCTGATTTCTATTCTAAAAAAACAAAAAAATCTTTTACTATTACTTAGCAATTTATCTATAATAATTATTTTTTTCAGCTTCATTTCTTCTAATTTCATCAGAAATTTTTTTCTATCAATTCGTCTAAAGGAAACCCACCACGCATTGAAATCATATCAAGTGTCGCAACTTTAGACATTATCATATATTGAATTGGATCAAGCAATTTCTTGTATGTAGGCGATAATGTTGGCATAAATTCTCTTATGTAGGGATATTTATCTATTATTTCTCCTATTACTGTATTTTCTGTTAGTCCATAAGGATTTTTATTTTCTTCAAAAATCTTTTTTTCATTCTCTTGATTAATTTCAGATTTTTTAGGTTTTTCCCAAGTTACAAGCGTTCTCTTTCCTTCAAGACTTCTTATTCTCGTAACATCTTGCATCATCTCAAGAACCCCTTTAAATGTACCATTTTCATCTCTCACAGCAACATAATAAATATAAATAAATTTCCCATTCATTTCAAGCCAAAAGTCAACTTCATCCTGCTCATTATTTCTAAATGCATCAATTATTTCCAAAACCGAAGCGACACTCTCTCTCGGATGACAGTTTTTAACATCTCTTCCTATAACTCCTGCACTTCTAGGAAAAATTCTATGTTTTGTATCAGTGTAAAACTTAACAATCTCATTCTCATCTACAAAAGACAAATCTACTGGCATATGTTGAAAAATCAAATTTATTTGCTCCAAAGTAAGTTTTCCTTGCTTAACATCTAACACATCAGACTTTCCTCTACCTGTATTCATATTATATTTTGAAAGAAGCCCAGCTAAATCATTCATAAAAATTACCTGTTTGAGACATATTTTTCATTCAAATTTTTCATTTTCCTCAGCTTTTTTTCTTCTTTTTTTCTCAGGCAAAAATCCTTTAGGCTTATCAATCAAGAAATATCCTATCTCATCATCTCCACTTCTCATATTCCTAAATTCTTCCTCAGTAATCATTTTAAGTGAAGTTGGAAATAAAATCTCTTCTTCCTTATGCATTATATCCAATGTCAACTCCCAAGCAATTTCCTGTTTCGCATAAAATTCTTCCATTTTATCTTCCATTAATAGCTTTCTAGCCTCACTTATATTATCCCTAACCGCATTATCAAAAAGTCCACATTATTCTAGACGGTCTGTCAAATCCTTTTTCTTTCTAATATTGAAAAATAATTGATGCTGTTTTCTAGCTAAGTGTGTCAAATTAAATGTATAAAGTTTATCGTAAAACTCCAGCCATCTATTTTTTTATAAATTTCTTATTCAATTCTTCCTTCATTTCAGCAATCAACTTTCTAGCCGCTTCATTTTCCTTCAGATAAGTTTTTTTATCGGATGTCCCTCAGGCAACGAAGAGTCCTCTCTTTCAATAATTTCATCAAACAAATCAAGCACATCATTCATCTTATCATGGACAGTCGCATCATCAAATCCTAAATCTTTTATTTTCTGCTCAGAATAGGCAAACTCAGCAGGAGTTATCTTTTTATCTTTAAAAAGTCTCCCTTATCAATTTTCTCGTAGTCTCTACATCAACATTTCCTTCTATATAATTTTTTTCTTAATTTTTCGTCATTTTCTCAATCAAATCAAAAATTTATATTCAAATGATCCTTCATATTTGCTTTTTTTCCATAAAAACATATCACCCTCATATTTCGTTTCTTCTAAATTCAATTTTAAAACTATCATAAATTAATTTTTGTTTAAAAAAATATTTGACTATAAAAACTTTCTTTTATTCTATCATGTTTTTTTATTTCTAAAACGTGTAACTTATGGTACATTTTTTTAAAAAAATATTTTTCCATTACAAATAAAAAAACAGGAAAAATCATTCTCGTTACAAGAAATTTCCCTGTTTTCATCTATTTATTTAATTCAATTTTTACTCAATTTTATAAAAACTTTTTATTTTCTCTCAATCTATCAAATTTTTTTCAAAAACATTTACTTCAAAAAAATTATAATCCAATAAATTTAGAAAAATTCTTCCATTGTTTTATCAAGTTTAGCTTTAACATTTTCGTTAGAATCTGCATTTACGCTGAAATAGAATTTAATTTTTGGTTCAGTTCCAGATGGTCTTGCTGTAATAAATGTATTATCTTCAAGCACGAATTGTAATACATTTTCTTTTGGTAAATTAATTTCTTTTTCTTCACCAGTTTCCAAGTTATGTTCTTTGTGTGAGAAGAAATCTCTTTTAATTTTTAATTTTCTTACCAAGCAATTCATCTTTAACATTTTTCTCAAGTTAGACATCAATCGTCGCCATTTGTTCAATTCCGTCTTTACCTTTCAATGTTACTGATTTAATTCCTTCTAAATAATATCCGAATTTTTTTCATATAATTTTTTTGCAATTCTTTGTAAATAGAAGTTCCTTTTGAGTGGTAATAAGTTGCCATTTCAGAAATAACCATTGAAGTTACCAACGCATCTTTATCTCTTGCATGAGTTCCAATCAAATATCCGTAACTTTCTTCAAATCCAAATAAATATGATCCTTTTTAATTCTTTATTTTCAAATTGTCTAATTTTTTTGTCCAATATATTTGAATCCAGTCAATGTTTTCATAACACCAACATTTTTAGCAGGTGCAACAACGTCAATCATTGGTGTAGAAACAACTGTTGTAATAACTTGTGCATCAGCTGGAATATCTTTTTTTGTAATTCAATAAATATTGCAATAACAATAATCCTACTTGGTTTCCATTTGGATAATACCATTCATTTTTTTGTCATCTCTTATCGCAATACCGATTCTATCAGCATCTGGGTCATTTGCCAAAAATTAATTGTGCTCCAATTTCATTTCCTAATTTTGTTCCCAATTTAAATGTCGCCACTTCTTCTGGGTTTGCGTAAACTACTGTTGGGAAGTTTCCATCTGGTTCAATTTGTTCTTTTACAACTTCAAAATTGTATCCAAAATCAGATAAAATTCTCTTCATTGGTCTTCCACCAGTTCCATGAAGCGGAGTATAAAACAATCTTGAAATCTTCTTTTTCCTGGAATATCTGTATGTATAGTTTGTTTTTTTAATCGTCGCTATATAGTCATCATCAATTTTATGGTCAAGTTGAATAATTAATCCTTTTTCTCTTCCTTCTTCTTCAGAAATAACTTTTATTTCTTCCAATGTAGAAATTTTATTTACTTCATCAACAATTGCTGGTGCATGTGGGTCAACAACTTGTGCTCCATCATCCCAATAAACTTTATATCCGTTATATTCTGCAGGATTATGAGAAGCTGTAACAACGATTCCTGACATACATCCTTTATATCTTACACCAAATGACAACTCAGGAGTTGAACGTAAACTTTCATAAATATATGCTTTAATTCCATTTGCAGCCATTACTCTTGCAGTATTTAGTGCATATTCTCTCGAACCTATTCTACAGTCATGAGCAATTATGATTCCTTTTTTTCTTTTTGCCGCTTTTTTTCATCAAAACTCAACATATAGTTTGCAAGTCCTTGAGTTACTTTTCTAATTACATATTTATTCATTCTATTAGTTCCAATTCCACGAACTCCTCTAATTCCACCAGTTCCAAAAACTCAAATCTTTGAAAAATCTATCTTCTATTTCTTTTTCATTCCCTGCAATGCTTTTCAATTCTTCTCTGTCTTTTTCGTCAATGGCATCTGAATTTAGCCAATATTCGTATTTTTCTTTGTATCCCATGATATTCCTCCTAAAGTTTATTTAAAAAAATTTAATTTATTATTTTTTTATCCAATTTGATAAAGTTTTTTTGATCAAAAAAATGGATTTAAGCAGGATAGATATTGATTTAAAATTTAATTTATTGAATCAATAAATTTTTTTCTACTCTATATTAATTTTTACCACATTTATTTCAATTAACAAGTGCCTAAATGAAAAAAATTATATTTTTTTGCTAAATTTTGTTTTTTTGTATTCTAAGTTTATTTTTTTAAGGAAATAGAAAATGACAAAATTGAAAAAAATATAGTATAATGTAGAAAAGTCACTTTAAAAACCGATGACTATTCTATTCCAATCTAAATTTTGAGTTTTATTTATTTTATATAATTTTTAGATAGCTTTGAGAATAGGTTTGTTATATGGTAAAAATTGATTAGGAATTTTTAGATTTGGAATTTATTAAATTTAGATAGAATTTTTTTAGAAAGGATAATTAAGATGAGTAGAAGAAAAAGTTGAAGCGTATAATCTGGTTTGTTGCTGGGATTATATTGGTATTGCTGTTGGCAAATAAATCAAAAAAATGCTCAGTGATAATATTGGTGAAAATATATTTTCACTTATATTAAGTGGAATTACGCTATTTTTTTTGGAAAAAAATGACATGGTTTATTGCAATAATGTCTATGCTGTATGGAATAATTCTATTTTTTTCTATGAAAAAAATTGGGATTAATTTGACACAAGGAAAGGTCAGCAGATTAGCGGGGCTATTTTTTTAAGCTGGGGAATGATTTTTGATAAGAAGTTCTGTTGTTCATGGAAAAACCCCTGTCGGGAAACTTTACTGAAGCGGGCAGACAGCTTTTTGGAAATAGGGTTTAACCGTGAAAGTGGAGGAATTTTAGGAGCATTGCTGTCAATGCCGTTTTTTTCAAGGTGTTGCATTTTCAATGGATGTTTTTTTATTCTTTTAATATTGTCATTGTTTTTTTGTGGTATGGTTAATTAGAGATCTTATTGAACTTGGATATGAAGTTTTGAGGGAAATAATAAAATATTACAAAAGCGATGAGTATAAGGAGAAAAAAAGAAAGCTGGCGGCAAAAAAATATGCTGAAAATTTGAAAAAAACAGATTATAAACGTTATCAGAAGGAAATGTTAAAGGCAAAAAAATAATACAATCCAGAAATGAAAAAAATTAAGTTTTGAAATTGCGAAAAAGCCTAAGGAAAAATTTTTTTGCAGAAAAACAGAAGTTTATTCTAAGGAAGAGCTTGCAGAAAAGGAAAAGGAATGGATTGAAATTTTTGAAGAGAAGGAAAAGGGAAATTTTGAAAAAGGATGAAAGCGTAAGAAGAGAAAAAAATTAAAGGAAAAAAAGAAAAAAAGAAGATGTACTGGACACAGTTGTAAAAACCGCTAGAAAAATAGAAAAAGCAGAAACTGTAGAAAAAACTGAAAATAGTGGTGAAAACATTTTAAATGCTGAAAAGCAAAATGTTGCAGAAGAAAAGGAAGCTGGAAGCGAGAGGGAAATTGAGATCGAAAGCGTAAATGAAAATAATAAGAATGAAAGCAAAAGAGATGAAGACAACAAAAAGGAAACAAAACTGGAAATTGTAACACCTTTAAAAAAAGAGAAGAAATAAATTCTGTAAATGCGGATCCAAATTTTCAGCAGTTTCCAAAGCTTGATGCTTTTGAAAGCAACAACTCAAAGGGAAAAAGAACTTGAAGAGGAATTGAGAAAAAGTTAATGCGATGTTTGACAGCAATCAAGGATATGACGATATTGTGAAAAAATCCATTGCGGAAATTTTTAAATCAAAACCGATGGATCTTGAGAAAAAACAGGAAATTGAAAAAAGTATAAGGGAAAATGTGAATCATCTGGAAAACGTGCTAAAGGAATTTGGAGTTGATGCGAAAGTTGTAAATTATGAATATGGACCAACTATTACGAGATATGAAATTATAATTCCAAAGGGTATAAAAAGTAAGCAAGGTAACAGGACTTTCAGATGACATTGCAATGAATCTTAGACAGAAAGTATTCGTATAGAAGCACCAATTCCTGGAAAAAAATACAATTGGAATTGAAACTCCGAATAAAATAAAGGAGCCTGTGCACTTTTTCAAATATTATAAAAAAATAAGGAACTTGACAGCGGGGAACTAAAGGTAATATTAGGAAAAAGATATTGTTGGGCGAGATAAGTTTATAGATATTGCTAAAATGCCGCATTTGCTTATTGCAGGGCAAACAGGTTCTGGGAAGTCGGTTTGTGTGAACACTTTAATTTCAACATTGATTTCAAAAAAATCCGACAAGGAAGTAAAATTTATAATGGTTGATCCTAAAATGGTGGAACTTATGCCATATAACGATATTCCACATCTTTTAGTGCCAGTAATTATAGATCCAGAGCAGGCTGCAATAGCTTTAAAATGGGCAGTTAATGAAATGGAAAACAGATATAAGAAACTTATGGAAAATGGAGTGAGAAATATAAAAAGCTACAATTCGTTGAGCTTTGTGGAAAAAATGCCTTATATCGTTATAATAATTGATGAGCTGGCGGATCTTATGATGGTTGCTTCTGGAAGCGTGGAAGAATCAATTGCAAGAATTGCGCAAAAGGCAAGGGCAGTTGGAATACATCTAGTTGTTGCAACACAGCGGCCATCTACTGATGTTATAACTGGAATGATAAAGGCTAACTTGCCAAGCAGAATTTCCTTTGCATTAAGATCACAGATTGATTCGAGAACAATACTTGATTCGGCTGGGGCAGAAAAACTTTTAGGACAGGGGGATATGCTGCTGCTTGCCAATGGATCTTCAAAAATGGAAAGAATACAAGGGGCATATATTTCTGATGAAGAGGTTAAGAACTTGACTGATACGTTGAAATCTGCTAAAAAGGTAAAAATATAAAAAATGAAATTTTTGAAGGAACCTGAAGAAGAAATTGAAGATGACACTGATCCTTATTTTGAAAAATGCAGTAAATATTATAAGACAGGAAAAATAAAGTTTCAATTTCGCCGCTTCAACGTAAGCTGAAAGTTGGATTTAATAGAGCTTCGAGAATTTATGATCAATTAAAGGATCATGGAATTATAAGTTATGATGATCAGATAATAACTGATAATATTGATGAAAAATGATTAAAAAAATATGTATTTTTGCAATATTAATTAATATTATAGCAAATTACCCCTTTAAAGTTGCTTGAGTATATTCAAAAAATGGTAAAAATACTTTAAAAGCTATAATAATTTAATAAATATTTTTAAAAAAATAAAAAAATGAAGGAGATAGAATAGATGAAATTTTTTTGACTTGTTTAAGACAAATATAGCGCCAAAGACTACACGTGATATAGCTATTGATTTAGGAACAGCAAATACTGTCATGTATGTAAAGGGTGAAGGAATTCAAGTGGATGAGCCAACTTATGTGGCTATCAATAAAAAAACTGAAGAGCTGGAACACATTGGAGAGAAGGCAAAGGAAATTATTGGAAGAACAGCTAAGCATACTGAAATTATCCGTCCATTAAAAAAATGGAGTAATTTCAAATTATGAAGTTACTGAAAGAATGCTTGAAGAATTTTTTTACATAGAATAAAGAAGGATAAATTCCAAAGTTCAAGAGTAATTATTTGTGTTCCGAGCGGAGTTACACAAGTGGAAAGAAGAGCAGTAATTGAAGTTGTAAAAGATGCTGGAGCAAAAGAAGTTTATCTAATTGAAGAACCAATAGCGGCTGCAATTGGTGTTGGAATTGATTTATTTGAGCCAAAGGGACATTTAATTGTTGATATAGGTGGAGGAACTACTGAAATTGCATTTATTGTATCAGGTGGAGCGGCATTATCTAAGTCAGTTAAAATCGCTGGGGATCACTTAAATGAAGATATTATGGAATTTGTAAAAGATGAATACAATTTATTAATTGGTGAAAAGAACAGCCGAAGAATTAAAAAGTAAATACAATAAGTCAAGATGATCCTGAATTGGAATACGAAATAAGAGGACGTGAATTGGGAGTTGGATTGCCAAAGAGCATGAAAATTAAGACTTCTGCCATAAATGGAGCGATTACAAGACATATTGATGCCATTATTGATGAAGTAAGACTTACAATAGAAGAAATTGAGCCTGAAGTGGCGAGAGATATTTATGAAACAGGAATTTACTTATCTGGTGGTGGAGCAGGCATAAAAAAATCTTAAAAAGAAAGAATCGAAAGGGAATTATTGCTTAAGGTAACTGTTGGAGATGATGCGATCCATGCTGTAGTAACAGGAATTGCAGAAGTATTGACAGATTTCAAGAGATACAAAAAATATTATTATTTCACCAACACACGAATATTAATTTGAATAATTAGAAATTAGGGGAATTTTTCTGAAGGAAACGAAATAGGAGAATTCCCCTATTAATGAAAAATAGTAGTAGGAACAAAAATTTTTTTAGTATTAGATAAAAAGTATTGTTATAGAAAAAAATAAAAAAATAAAAAAATGGTAGAATATGGAAAAAAATTTGAAAAAGAAAATAAAAAGAGAAGAGAAGCAAGGCCGTATAATTGGTGTTCAAAGAAAACTCGAAATTAGTGAAATCGAAGAGAAAGTGGAAGCGATTATTTTTTTGGCAAAGGAAATGGTGACAGTCCAGGAGCTTGCACAGTTTTATGCGATGGAAAACTTTGAGATGGAAGAAGTGTCGCATAGTTTAAGGGAAAAGAGAAAAAAATACTGGAATAAATTTAAAAAAATTGAAAATGGAGGAGTTTTTTTAGTGTCAAAACCGCTTTTTTTGGCTTTTGATGTAAAAAAAGATTTTTTTAATCCAGAAATGAAATTAAAGAAATTATCACGTTCAGCGATGGAAACATTGGCAATTATTGCATATAAAGGGCCTGTAACTAAAGCTGAAATCGAACAGATCCGAAGTGCTGGGGCTGATAAGACAATGGCTAATCTTTTGGAAAAGAAAAATTAATTTATATTTCTGGGAAGAAAAAATCTATTGGAACTCCAAATTTATATGAAGTGACGGAGGATTTCTACAGTTACTTGAATATTCATGGAAGGGAAGAACTGCCAGGAAGTGAGCAGTTTCAAAAAATTGATCTGCTTTATAGGGAAGATGAAAAAATGGAAACTGAAAGTTCAGATAATGAAAATGTTTAAAAAATTAAAAATAAAGAGGTAAAAAAATGAGATTAAATAAATTTATAGCCGAAACGGGATTTTGTTCTCGTAGGAAGGCTGATGAACTGATAAACGAAGGAAGGGTTACAGTAAATAAGCAAGAAGCGATTATCGGAATGGATATAAAGCCCGAAGATGTTGTTAGAATTGATGGGGAAAGAGTGAAACTTAACACAAGATATGAATACTATATTTTAAATAAGCCAAAAAGAGTTATTTGTTCAAATGAAGATAAATTTGGGCGTAAACTTGCGATTGACTTTATAAAAATCACGTGCCAGACTTTTTACTTATGGAAGCGCTGGACTTCATGACAGAAGCGTCTGATTATAATCAGTAACGATGGCGATGTCTACAATCACGTAATGCACCCAAGAAAAAAATTATACAAGAGCTATATTGCCAAAGTTAGCCGTGAAATTGATGATAAAGACATCGAAGCATTGCAATATGGAGTTGTAATTGATGGAAGAAGAACAGCCCCTGCTAAAGTTAAAAAAATTGATAAAAAAAGAACTTAGAATTGCAATCTTTGAAGGAAGAAACCGACAGATTAGAAAAATGCTGGAAACATTGGGATATAATGTTAATTCGCTGAAAAAGAATTAAAGTGGGAGAACTTACGCTTGGACATTTGCAAGTGGGAGAATACCGTGCTTTGAATGAAGATGAAATTAAATATTTGAAAAGTTTATAAAAAAATAAAGTCATTAAAAAAATTGAGAAATAATAGTATTTTTGATAACTAAAGGAGAAAATGTGAGCAAAAAAATTAATATTTTTTTAATAGATTTTGATATTACGATTAGTAAAAAGAGATCTCGACGGATACGTTGCTTTCGGTGTATCAGCCAGAATTGAAGCGTGATATTAGGAAAAAAATATCGAAGTGGCGAAATTACAATGAAGGAATATTTGCAGACTGGGATTGAGAGTTTGAATATTACGAAAGAGGAATTTTTTTGGAAACATTGAAATTGGTTGGGATTGATGAGACATTTGTGGATTTTGTGAAAAGTGGCATAGAATTTAGAATTGTGAGTGCTGGAACAAAAATTGAATATTGCAGGTGTTCTTAGAAATTATGGAATTAATTTGGATGAAAAAGAAATTATCTCGAATGATATTAAATTTGATGGGAATAAAAATTACTGTTTCATTTCCTTACTTAGATAAAAGAGCAATATTACGGTGTTGACAAAAAAAGAGGCTGTTCAGAAATATAAAGATGAAGCGTTATACGGTTTATTTCGTTGGGGACGGACCTTCGGATTACAGGGCGATTGAAGTGGCAGATTTTTCTTTTGTTAGAAAAGGGACTCGAGCGATTAAGTTTTGTCAAGAAAATGAGATTGATTTTTTTGAATTTGAGAATTTTGATGAGATTTTTGAACTATTTGAAAAAAACAGGAGTCAAAATGAATTATTTAGCTCATTCGGTTATATCGCTTGAAATTGATAAAAAAATAAATGGAAATACGCTTTACGGCAATTTTACCGGAGATTTTTTTATAAAGGAAAAGTTGAGAAAAATCGAATTACAAGAAAAATCTGAAAAAGCGGGATAATCTTGCATAGATTGATTGATAAAATTTCTGATAGAGAAGAAAATTTTTTGAATGGACTTTTGCGAGAAAAATTTGGGATTTTTAAGGGGATTGTGTCGGATATGTATGTTGACCATTTTTTTGTGCAAAAATTTTTGAGGATATATTTTGTAAAAAATTTGATTTTGAAAAATATGGAAAAAGTTGAAAGAAAAAAATAATTAAAAAAATATTGAAAAATATGATGAATTTTTTTCCAAGTGATTTTTAAAAAGTTTTTTTTGACTGGTTGAAGAGAAAAAAAGTTTTGGCTAGGTATAAAAAAATTTGGATTTTTTTGGATAGAGTTTTTGGAATATCGAAAAAGAGTGAGAAAAAGGGGAAATTCTTAGAAATGCGGTTTGTGAACTGAGAAAAAAATTATGGGGAATTTGAGGAGAAATCGTTGAAAAGAGTTTTTGTTTGTGAAAAAAAGAAGTGGAAAGGGAATTTGGTTTTGGTTGCGGTTAATAAAAAATGCATAATTTAAATTATAATGTGGAGGATTATAAAATGGGAAAAAAAGAATATTCAATCGGAATAATAAAAAAATAATTGTTGAAAAAAAGGATATGGGCTTGTCAATGATGGAAAAGATGAAAAAAATTTTTATTTTTTTGGAAATGCTAGTTTAGTAGAAGGATTTAAACTTGAAGATTTGAAAGCTGGAGATTATGTTTATTTTGTTCCGAATGAAGTGGATGATACAAAAAGATATGCAAATGATGTCAATTTAGTTCCTAGTGAAAATGAAACCCTTAAAGGTAAAAATAAGAAGTTTGAAAAAAACTTGATAAAAAAAGGAAGAGAGTATAAACATATATTTCCTGAAAATTTTTGAGAGAACTTTTATATTGTATTCTAGTTTTCCAATTAATTATTTAGATGGATTGAGTTTTGATGGATTAACCAATGACCAGGAAATTTTTCTTTAAATTAAAAAGTTATGAGAAGTAAAAATGGATATGTTCTTTCGGTAGCAGAAATTTCAAAAAAAGTAATGAAACTCCAACAATAAAAAAATTACAGGAAATAATTTGATAGAAAAAAACATCTAATGAAATAATCAATGTTTTAAAAAAACAAATTTAGATGAAATAAAAAAGGCGAAACATTTGAAGATTATTGTGCACTTGTATTAAATTTATTAGGTGTGGAATTATATCAATATTCTAGAAAAAAACAAGCTGGGAGAGCTGATGGAATAATTAAAACATATGAACTGGATATTTTTGTATGATTGTACTTTTAAGAGAAGATTTTGAAGATTATAAAGAAATGCAAATAGACAACTATGTTAGCCAAATAAATCAAAAATACAATAAGAGTTGAAAAAAATGGAAATAGCGTTAAAAGAGCCTAAAAAAACAAGTTTGGATAATAACTAAAGGGGGAAATTCAAAAAAACAAGATCTATAAAAGAAAAAAAGAAAGAGTTAAGATAAAAAGAAATTAATATAGAAAAATTTAATAGAACTTCTATCTTCTAAAAATTACAAACCCAAGAGTGGATATTTCAGATAAATTGGGAAGATTAGGAGATATGGAATAAGAATTGAAATTTAATAGAGTTATGAATAAAAAAATTGTTTGTTTACAGGAGTAAATTGAGTAGGAAAAATCTACTTTATTTAGTACAATTATTGAGAATATTAAAGGAATTTCAGAATAAATTAAGAAGAATCTGATTTGGAAAGAGAGTTGATTTTCAAATGAAAAAAATTTAAAAATAGTAATAGAAGAGCATGTTTCAGGAGAATTTGAAATTGAAGCAGAAAAATATGGGAAAAAGCTTTTTAAAATTGCAGAAAAAAATTATTATGAGGGAAAAATTTGTACTTGAGCCAGGAAATGTTACAAGTAGACTTATGTTTTTTTAGAAACAACAGATGGGGAAGAATGTTCAGAATGGATTGAATTTTTAGGAGATAAAAAAATGAAACAATATGAGGCTGTTATTTTAACACTTGAAAAAAATTGGGGGAGTTGCTACTTTAGGAGAATTAAATCATGAAGTTTTCAAGATAGAAGAGTGTGAATGGAAAAACAAAAAAACACCATTTGCTAGTATACGAAGGATTGTTCAGCAGAGAAAAGAAATTTATAAAAATAAAAGCCAGGATTATATGGATTAGAGCAATTTAGAAAAGAAAAATGAGTTAAGAGGAATAATCCAAGAAGATGAAAAAAATAAAAAAATTCTGAAGAAATGATAAAGTTTAATCATTCGTATTATCAAGGATTACTCTTAGAAATTGGAAATTTAAAAAAATGGATACTTTTTATTCCAAATCAAGATAAGAATAAAAAAATTTTTATTAATAAAAAAATTAGGTGATTTGAGATCGCTTGAAAAAAAGTTCCAAAAATTTAGTTATCCTAAAATAGTAAATAGAACTTCAACCATTGATGTAATCTGGTTTAATAATAGGTTTTCTGATGATAAAGAAGTAAAATTACCACATTCATTTTTTTGAAGTAGAACATTCAACAGATATACAAAAATTCACTATTAAAGTATAATGATTTACAAGATTTTTTTATACAGAGATGTTTATTGTTGCTGATGAAGTCAGAAAAAAAGGAATTTGAGGAAAAAAATAAGATACTCAGCTTTTTAAAGATTTAAAAAGTGAATAATAGAGTAAAAATTTTTTAAGTTACAACAGATTAGTAGAACTTTATGAAATAACTAAGAAAAAAATTTTACAGGGAATTAATTTTTTTAAGAGATATTTTTTTATTAATTATTGAAATATAAAAAAATAAAGGAGGAAAAATAACGAATGTTAAGCAAAGAAGATGTACTGAAAAATAGCGACGCTTTCAAAGCTAGAATTTTCAGAAAATGAAATTGAAAAAAATTTAAAGTGGATTTGAATAAAAATTTTTGACCATATGGAAGAGTTGAATAGTGTGGATACGAGTGAGGTTGAGCCACTTTTTAATGTGCTTGATTTGGAAGGATGTATTGAGAAAAAGATGTTGTTAAGGATAGTGGAATTAAGAAAGAAATCTTGGAAAATGCACCAAATAGCGATGAGGAATTTATAATTGTTCCAAAAAGTTGTGGGAGAAAAATGCGGATAATTAGGGATGTATTGAAAAAAATGTCTGATTGGTAGAATTTTTTTGAAGAATAGAAGTTTGAAAAATTGGAAGAGAAAAAAATTTTTTTGAAAAAAATTGAGATTTTTTTAGATACATTTTAGAAGAAATTTAGAAAGGTGGAAAAAAATGAGTTTATACAAAAAAACGGCTAGTGAAATAGCTGAAATGATAAAAAAATAAAGAGATTACTTCTGAAGAAGTGACAAAAATCTTTTTGGATAGAATTGAGAAAAACTGAAGAAAAAAATAGGAGCATTTTTCTAATGTGTTTCCTGAAAAGGCTTTTAGATGAGGCAAAAAAATATGATTCTGAAAAATAATGAAGAAGCTAGAAAAAATTATGATAATGAGTTGTTGTTTGGAGTGCCTGTGGCTTTGAAGGATAATATTGTATCAAAAGGAGATTTGACTACGGCTGCATCGAAAATTCTTAAAAATTATGTGGGAGTTTATGATGCGACAGTTGTGGAAAAATTGAAAAAAGCTGGGACACCAATAATTGGGAAAGCTAATATGGATGAGTTTGCGATGGGGTCTTCAAATGAGAATTCATCGATAAAATCAGTTTCTAATCCTTGGGATTTGACAAGAGTTCCTGGTGGAAGCAGTGGAGGTTCGGCAGCGATGGTTGCAGCGGGACAAGCACCGATTGCACTTGGTTCAGATACTGGTGGAAGTATTAGACAACCTGCTTGTTTGACTGGAACTGTTGGGGTTAAGCCAACTTATGGAAGAGTTTCAAGATACGGACTTATGGCGTTTGGATCTTCGCTTGATCAAATTGGAGCTTTGGCAAAATCGACTGAGGATTTGGCTAGACTTTTTACAAATAATTGCAGGTTATGATGAAAAAGATGCGACAAGTGTAAATGTGGAAGTTCCTAACTATTTGGAAAGTTTGAATAATGACTTGAAAGGCTTGAAAATTGGGATTCCAAAAGAATATTTTGCAGAAGGATTAGATGAAAATATTAAAAAAAGTAATAATGGATTCGGTGGAAAAAAATTGAAGGAATTAGGTGCTGAAATTAAAGAAGTATCACTTCCATATTCAAAATATGCGATTTCTACTTATTACATAATTTCATCGGCTGAAGCTGCTTCAAACTTGTCAAGATACGACGGAGTAAGATACGGTGTGAGAGAAAGCAACGAAGATGTGGAAAAAATGTATGTTGAATCAAGAACAAAAGGTTTTGGAGACGAAGTAAAAAGAAGAATTATGATTGGAAACTATGTGTTAAGTTCTGGATTCTATGACGCTTATTACAAAAAGGCTTCGCAAGTTAGAAGACTTATTAGAGATGATTTTTCAAAAGCATTAAAAGAAGTAGATGTTTTATTAACACCAGTTTCTCCAACAACAGCATTCAAAAAAGGAGAAAAAAACACAGATCCAGTGCAAATGTATTTAGCAGACATTTACACAGTTTCAGTAAACATGGCTGGACTTCCTGCAATTTCAGTACCGGCAGGATTTGTTGATGGATTGCCAGTTGGAATTCAGTTAATTGGAAATTATTTTAGAGAAGATTTATTGTTTAATATTTCTCATAAATTTGAAGCGTGTTCGTGGGGAAATTGAATATCCTGAGTTTTAAAAAAATAGAAGTAAAAAAATTTTTTTAAAAATAATAAAAAGATAAAAAAACATTTAAGAATAGCGAGTTTTTTTATTAAATAAAGTGGAAATGAAAGATTTGAAGAAGAAAGGAAAAAAATATTAGAAAATGAGTATGGAATATGAAACAGTCATCGGACTGGAAGTGCATTGTCAATTAAAAACAAATACAAAAGTATGGTGTTCGTGTGATGCCGATTATGATAACAAACATCCAAATACATCGGCGTGTCCAGTATGTACTGGTCAACCAGGAGCATTGCCAAAATTGAATGAAAAAAAGTGCTTGATTATGCGATAAAAAGCAGACTTGCTTTGGGATGTGAGATAAATGAGGAGAGTCAATTTGATAGAAAAAAATTATTTTTTTATCCAGATTCGCCAAAAAATTATCAAATTACGCAGTATTTTAAACCTTATGCGGAAAATGGGACTTTGAAAATTACGACAAATTCTGGAAAAGAAGCAGTTGTTGGGATTGAGAGAATTCAAATTGAGGAAGATACGGCGAAAAGTATTCACACAACTTCTGAAACATTGTTGAATTACAACAGAGCGTCTGTACCATTAATCGAGATTATTTCTAAGCCAGAAATTAAAAATGCTGAAGAGGCTTATGCGTACTTGAATACATTGAAGGATAGATTGAAATATACTAAAGTTAGTGATGTAAGTATGGAATTGGGGTCGCTTAGATGTGATGCGAATGTTTCTGTTAGAAAAAAAGGTGAAAAAGAATTGGGGACTAGAACGGAAACTAAGAACTTAAACTCATTCAAAGCGGTTATGAGAGCCATTGAATATGAAACAAATAGACAAATTGAAGTGATTGAAAATGGTGGAAGAGTTGTTCAGGAAACTAGACTCTGGGATGAGGAAAATGCTGTAACTAAGCCAATGAGAAGCAAAGAGGAAGCTATGGATTATAGATATTTCCCTGAGCCAGATTTGCCTACACTTGTAATTTCTGACGAAAGATTGGAAAAAGTAAAAGGAGAAATGCCAGAATTTGCTGATGAAAAAGCGAGAAGATTTGTAAATGAGTATAAATTACATGAAATGGAAGTCGCAACACTTTCTTCAGAACAAGAATTAGCTGAATATTATGAAGAAATTGTAAATGATACAAAAAGAGCCAAGACTTGCAGCAAACTGGGTGTTGACAGAAGTTTTGAGAGTATTGAAAGAAAAAAATATTTCGATTTCAGAATTTAATGTAACGCCGAAAAATTTAGGAAAATTAATTAAATTGATTCAAGCGAAAACAATTAGCTCGAAAATAGCGAAAGATGTATTTGAAATTTTATTGACAGAAGATAAAGATCCTGAAATTATTGTAAAAGAAAAAAAGGATTGGTTCAAATTACTGATGACAGTGCGATTGAGAAAAATTGTTGATCAAGTGTTGGCTGAAAATGCACAATCGGTGGAAGATTACAAAAATGGTAAGAGCAATGCATTGAAATATCTTGTTGGACAAGCAATGAGGTTGTCTAAAGGTAAGGCTAATCCTCAAATGATTAATGAAATGATTTTAGCTAGACTAGAAGGTTAATATTGGGTTAAATTAGGAGAAAAATGAAAGAGGGCAAGAAAAAAATAATATTATTGACAGAGCAAAGTCAAATATGGAAAAAAATAGAAAAGAACAAAAAGTTGAGAAATTTTTTGGAGTATTGTTAAAATATTTAAATACATTCAGAGGAAGATTTGGACTTTTAGTATTATTTACAACAATAGGATTTGCAGTAATAATTGGAAGAGTGTACCAGCTTCAGACTAAAGGTGGAGAAAAGTATCGGAAACAAGGTGAAAAGCAGTATACTTCCTTAAGTTTTATTAAATAGTGCAAGAACACTTGCAACTTTAGTCGTGAGATGAATTGCACGAAAATTTTAGTAAGCATATAGGGAAACTTGTATGTAGACACGGAGCAAAACCGTGCAACAAAGAAACTGAATTGCTGGGAACTCTTAAAGCTAGTATAACCACAACATAATACCTTCGTTCAAATATGGTATAAGTGTGATGGTAGCGAAAGCAGAAAAAATATACTAGATGATGCAAGGTTAAATCCTAAACATTATGATAATAGACAATCAGCAGCTAATCCTGAAAAGGAAAGTTCAACGACTATCCCTCGTGAGGGGAGTACAATACAAGCGATTGGTATTGGAAGTGGTTTCGCCTAAGTCCTTGAAATAGGATATGGATAAGATATAGTCTGTGCTTGTTAGAGATAACAAGAAGTTTATAAGATATAAAAATCTTTGAGAACTGCATAAGTAGTAGCGCACTTATGTGAACGACGCTTCCCACTGTTGTGGGGTTTTAAAAAAACTTTAAAAAAATATTTAAAAAAATAAACAGATAAAAATGTAGAGTACATGGTATAATATCTCTGATGAAAAGGAGGTAATATCTATGTATTTAACTTTAAAAACAACAGGTAAAAACATCTTAGTAAAAAAAGGAGTTTAGGAATTTAAAAATATTTATCTCATATAGCCAAGAACTTAACTAATGAAGCTATATATAATATTAGACAGTATTATTTTTAATAAGAAAAAAAGTATTTAAGTTATAACGAAAAACTATAAAATGCTTAAAAAAATAGTGAAAAATTATAAGAAATTAAATTCTAATATAGCTCAGCAAATTCTAAAAAGAAGCAGATGGAAGTTTCAAATCATTTTTTTGGACTTTTGAAACTTGCTAAAAAAATGGTCAATATGATAATAAAAAAATAAAATTACCTAAATATCTTGATAAAGATGGTTTTACAACTCTTGTTATAGGTTTTGTTAGATTAAAAAGATAATATGCTGATAGTTCCTTATTCAAATTCGTTTAAGAAAACTCATCAGGAAGTTAAAATTAAGCTGCCACCAGTATTAAAAGGCAAGAAGATAAAAGAGATTAGAATAATACCAAAACAACATTCTAGGTACTTTGAAATTCAATACATTTATGAGGTAGAAGAAGTTCAAAGGGAATTAAATGAAAACAATGCACTAGGAATTGATTTAGGGTATAGATAATCTTTGTACTTGTGTAACTAATAATGGAGCATCATTCATAATAGATGGTAGAAAAATTAAAAATCAATAAATCAATACTATAACAAGACAAATGCAAAATTGCAAAGCATTAAAGATAAGCAAAAGATAGAGCATATAACATTAAGGCAAAAAGAGAATAGCTAGAAAGAGAAATAATCGTATAGAAGATTATCTTTCAAAAGTAGCAAGAATAATTGTAAATTATTGTCTTAATAATGATATAGGAAAAACTAGTTTTAGGATATAATGAAGATTTTCAAAGAAATTCAAATATAGGAAGTATAAATAATCAGAACTTTGTAAATATACCATATGGAAAAATTAAGAGATAAATTAATATATCTATGTAAACTATATGGAATAGAATTTAAGTCGCAAGAAGAAAGTTATACATCAAAAAGCAAGTTTCTTTGATGGAGATGAAATTCCAATATATGATAAAGAAAATCAAAAAGAATATAAATTCAGTGGAAAAAGGATAAAAAGAGGACTATATCAAACAAGTAAAGGCTATCAATTAAATGCAGATTGTAATGGAGCATTAAATATATTAAGAAAAAAAGTAAAGTTGTGGACTTAAGCATCCTATACAATAGAGGTGAGCTGAACACACCTAAAAGAATAAGGGTAGTGTAAAGCTATCAAACTTCTTAGAAAGTTTTTAAATATTTTTAAAGATTTTAGAACCCTGCGATTTTAGTCGTGGGAGGTTCAGAAAAGGCTAAAAGAGGGAGAATAGCGACAAGTGATGGACAAGTATTGGCTTATGACAATGAAGAGTTTATTGTTAATCTGGATCCTAGCTTGATTGAGGAGAAAAAAATATTGATGAAGTGCTGGGAATGTTAAAAAAATATATTCCTGAACTGGAAGTTGAAAAAATATAAAAAGCGAATATTTACAAGATAAGCGACTTCAGAAAAAATATTTGAAAATTGAACATATAATTCCCTATAACACAAAAATAGCCATTGAAGCGGAAGTTGAAACTGATGCTAAATCTGCAAAGGATAAGGTGAAAAAAAGGAAGGATATAAAAGGAAGTTTAAAGGGGTAACATTTGAAACTTTATTTACAAGAAATTATATTCAAGATAATATTTTTTTCAGGAAATTATTGGATATGTGAGCAATGAAAAATAAGGGGGTTTATGGAATTGAGAAATATTATGACAAGGAACTTTCAGGGAAAATAGGTATTACAACTGGACTTAGAAAAATACCTAAGGCTTTGCAGGGGATTATGAAACTTGGGAATATAAAGAAATCCGAAGACAGAAAAGAAGAAGAAGGAGATAATCTTGTACTTACAATTGACAGTTTTTTACAAGATGCTCTTAATAATGAACTGGAAGTCGCTTATGTGAAGTATAATGCTTCTTCCACAATGGGAATTTTAATGGAAGTAGAAACTGGAAAAGTACTTGCGATGTCATCATATCCAAAGGCAGAAGATAAAGCCGATATAAAGAATAGGACAATTACAGATTATTTTGAGCCTGGTTCAATATTTAAGCCTATAACGGTTGCAATAGGGCTTGAAACGAAGGTGATTAATGAAAATACGAGACTTGTTTCAGAAGGTTCGATCAAGGTTGCCGATAAGATTCTTAGGGAGCATGATAATAAAGTAATGGGAATTTTAACCTTGGCAGATGCAATTGCAAAATCTTCAAATGTGGTAATGGTAAAAAAATTGAAAAAAATGATAAATAAGGATCTTTTCCTTAAATATTTAATAAATCTTGGTCTTGGGACAAAAACAGGCATAGATACGTATTTTGAAATGGCAAAAGGTTTGGCTGAGGCAAAAAAAATAGGAATTGTAGAAAGGGCGACCATGTCTTATGGTCAAGGAATTTCAATGACGCAAATTCAGATATTGACAGCCTTGAATACAGTTATTAATAATGGTAAAATGATGAAACCCTACTTAGTTGACAGAATAGAAGACAGTAAAGGAAATGTAATTAAGCAAGTTAAGCCTGTCATGGTGAGAAAAGTCTTTAGTGATGAAGTTTCAAGATTGAACAGAAAATATATGGAAGCAAGTGTAAACCGTGGAACTAGTGGAGGAGCCTATATTCCTGGTTATCGTGTCGGTGGTAAGACAGGAACTGCCAAAAAGGCTAAAAATGGGATATATGTAGATAATTTATATGTAAGTTCATTTTTTGGCTTCTTTCCGGTAGATAAGCCTAAATATGCAGTATTAATAACAATCAACGAACCTAAAGGAAAAAGTTATTATGGTGGTGAAGTTGCCTTGCCGTCAGCGAGAAATGTACTGCAAAAATTGATAGACTATAAAAGAATACAGCCGGATGGAAAAGTTAAAAACTATAGATATTAAAGATGCTGGAGTTGTTCAAGAGGAAAAGAAAAAAGATCTAGGAAAGATAAAAACAAGATTTTGATAAAAATATTATGCCAGACTTGACAGGAATAAGTTTAAGGGAATTTTTATCTATTTATCCTCAAGGAAAATTTTCAGATTATGGAGTTACTGGAAGCGGAGTAGTTATTTCTCAGTTTCCTGAAAAAGGGACTAAACTGGATAAAAATTCCAAGATACAGATAATATTGGAGTAATCAAAAAAATAAGGGAGGTTTTTGAGGAATAAATGTATTATTATGAAATTTATGTGGAAAAATAACAGGGGAATATACACGTATAAATCTGAAGAAAAAAATATGAAATTGGGCAATGGTGCATTGTTAATTTTATAAATAGGGATAAAAATGGGACTTGTGATAGCAATAACTGAAGAAAGCAAAAATTCAGTTTGATGTTTCTAAAAATAAAAAAAAGAATTAAAGGTCGCAGCTCCTGTTTTATCCATTCCAAAATGATATTATGCAACTTATAAAATGGATTAGAAGTTATTATATAAGTGACTATTACAATGTTATAAAGGCAGTTTATCCAGGGGCATTGAAGTTAAATTATTCTAAAAGGGCTATTTATCAAAGGGATTTTTAGAAAACGAATGTTTGATTGGAGAAGATAATTCAGAAAAATAGTCTAGAAGAAGTAAAAAAAGTTTAACGAATATATGAAAAAGCGGAAGGAAGTCACAGTTGCGACTTTGAAGAAGAATTTTTCTGGTGAAATTGTGGAAAAGGCGATAAGTGAAAAGGTTATTTCTGTTGAAAAGAAAGTGATTTTAAATTCTAAAATTTCAAAAGTGGAAAAGAAAAAAAGTGAAATTATAGAAAAGGAAATTATTTTAAATGATGAGCAGCAGAAGGCTGTGGATACAATAAAAAATAGTGAAAATCAGATTTTTCTGCTAAAGGGAATAACTGGTTCAGGGAAAACTGAAATTTACATTAACCTGATAAAGGAAGCCTTGAAGCAAGGGTTTGGAAGTATTTTTTTCTAGTTCCGGAAATTTCCCTTACAGTTCAGATGATACAGAGGCTGGAAGAGGAATTTTTGCAATGAAGTGGCTATTCTCCACAGTAAACTTACGGATAAGGAAAAGCGGGAAGAGTGGACATTTATACGGAATGGGGAAAAAGAAGATAGTAATTGGGGCAAGATCGGCGATTTTTTTGCTCCAGTTCAGAATTTGAAGTATATCATTGTGGATGAGGAGCACGAAAAATACTTATAAGCAGGAGAATAATCCACGTTATCATGTAAAAAAATGTGGCAATAAAAAGGGCATTTTTTTGAAAAAAATGAAAAATTTGAAAAAAAGATGATGATCCAGAAAAAAATAAAGAATTAGGAAAAAAATGAGGAATTAAGAGAAAATATAGGTTTAAAAAAAGGAAGAAATTGCAAAAAAATAAAAAAATAAAAGTGATTTTAGGTTCGGCAACTCCTTCATTTGAAACGTATTATCAGGCACAGCAAGGAGATATTGAATTAGTCGAGCTTACGAAAAGGTATAAAAAAATGCAAAATTGCCAAAGTTTGAAATTGTCGACTTGAATGAAACTGCGGAAAAATTTTTTTCTGAAAAAAACTATTGGATAAAAATTTCACAGACTTTGCAAAAAAATGAGCAGGTTATACTAATTTTTAAATAGAAAAAGCATTTTCAAATTTATTAAAATGTAAAGACTGCGGAAATATCCCAACTTGTCCAAATTGCAGTATTTCCCTGAATTACTATAAATATGACAATCGGCTGAAATGCCATTATTGCGGTTATGAAAAAGCGGTTTAACAATACGTGTGATGAATGTGGCGGACATAAGATGAGGCAAATTGGGGCTGGAACGGAAAAAATCGAGGAAGAGCTGGCAGGATTATTTCCATCAGCTAGAATTGTGAGAGTGGATTCGGAGAGTATAAAAAAACTAAGCAAAATTATGAAAAAAGTCTATAATGACTTTAAAAAAATCACAAATACGATATAATGCTTGGAACACAGATTATTGCAAAAAGGCCTGCATTTTTCAAATGTAACATTAGTTGGAGTAATTAATGCTGATATAATCTTGAATTTTCCAGATTTCAGGGCCTCAGAAAAGACTTTTCAGCTGCTGACACAGGCTTCTGGGCGTGCGGGACGTGGAGAAAAAGGATGGGGAAGTGATTATTCAGACTTTTAATGAAGAAAATGATGTAATAAAAACAATTGAAAGTGACTATGAAGGATATTATAAAAAAATGAGATGATTATGAGAAAAAAATGCTGAATTATCCACCTTTTTGGAAGAATAGTGATATTAGTAATTTCAAAGCAGAAGAAAAATTTAGTAAAGGAAAAAAAGCTCAAATTTTGCGGGAAGAAATTATTAGAAATGTAAATACAGTTATGGAATTGACTTCAAATGATTTTATATCAGATGCTTTTAAATCGCCAATTTACAAGATAAATGGAAAGTATAGATATCAGATATTTTTTTTAAATTTGAAAGGGGAAAAAAATTTTAAAAAAATAAAAAAATCATAAAAAAATGTGTTGGTAAATTTCGGGAAATGGAAAAAGAAAGTTAGGGTAACAATTGATGTGGATCCTGTAAATATGATGTAATTTTTTTATATTTACTATTTTTTTTAAAAATTGAACGAATATAAATTAAGAAAAAAATAAAGAATTGAACAGAATAGTTATAATTTGTGAGTTTAGTTAAAAAAATTTTTTCTATATTTTTTTGTTCTATATTTATTAGATAAACAATTTTTTTTACCATAGTTAATGTGGAGATTATTCTAGAAAAATTAGTATAATCTCTTTTTTTATTTGAATAATCTAAAATATAATTTTGATTACCTCTAAAAATTTTTTTACTCTGTCAAAAAAAAGGGTGAAAAATTTGAAAAAAATAATTTAAAAATATGGTAAAAATGAATAAATTTATAAAAAGATAAATGGATCTGAAATATAGTTGAAAAAAATAATGCAAATATTATTTTTTTATTTAAAAAAATTGAGATAAAATGATAAATATGATTTTTAGTAATCAAAAAAATAAATAGAAAAAAATAAGAGATATGTTTTATGATATAGTATCACTACTTAAAAGGCTAACTTTAAAATTATGATTTTTTTGGAAAATTTAGATTTGTTCAGATTTTATTTTAAGATTTAGAAAGAGAAAATAATGAAAAAAAGATTGGATTTAATTCTGGTGGAACGGGAGCTTTTTTTGAGACACGAGAAAAAGGCAAAAAGGGAAATAATGGCAGGTAATGTCATTGTAAATGAGCAGGTTGTGACAAAGGCAGGAACGATGCTTAAGGACAATGATGAATTAAATATTCGTATTAAGGATAAGTTAAAATATGTCAGTCGTGGTGGCTTGAAATTGGAGAAGGCTATAAAGACTTGGGATTTGGATTTTAAAGATAAATCAGTGCTTGATATTGGAGCATCTACTGGAGGGTTTACAGATTGTGCCTTGCAAAATGGCGCAAAATGTGTGTATAGTGTTGATGTTGGAAAAAATCAGCTTGACTGGAAATTGAGAAATGATGAAAGAGTTTTTTTTCATTGGAGGAAATGCACATAAAGGATCTCAAGGAAGAAGACATCAATAATGAAAAAGGTAGATTTCATAGTAATCGATGTTTCTTTTTATTTCTTTGACAAAAGTTATTCCTTATTTTAAAAAGTTTCTTGCGAAAACTGGGAAAATTGTGATGTTAGTAAAACCGCAATTTGAAGTTGGAAGGGAAAAAATTGGAAGAAATGGCGTTGTGGAAAATGAAGAATATCACGATGAAGCCATAAAAAAATAATTTCTTTTTTTCAAAAGAATGTGGATATGAACTAATTGGCGTGGAGGATTCGCCAATACGGGGAGCAAAGGGGAATAAGGAATTTTTTTAACGCTATTAAAGTTTTCATAAATTCAAAATGGCAATTTATATTAATTTTTATTAAATAGTGCAAGAACACTTGCAACTTTAGTCGTGGGAGGTTCAGAGTTGACTATTTAAGTATATTTTAGGAGGAAAAATGAAAAAAAACAAAATATTACAGGCAGCATTAGGACTTGTATTGGTAAGTGTGCCTTTATTTGCGGCAACTACTATAGTAAAAACATCGAGAAATGACAAAGATACAAGTGCTGGATATACAAAAGATGCAACAGAGTTGAACAGAATTGTAGATGTAATTAATATTATTGAAAATAATTTTGTTGGAAAGGAAGCGACTCCAAGTAAAAATGACCTTTATGAAGGTGCTGTTGCAGGAGTTGTAAACAAATTGAATGATCCTTACTCAGAATATTTGTCTAAGGCAGATCTTAATGACTTTTCTGAAGATATGGATGGAGAATATGTTGGGGTTGGAATGACTATTAGCAAGAAAAAAGGAGAACCTCTTGAAGTTGTTTCGCCATTTATCGGAAGTCCTGCTGAAAAAGTTGGAATTAAAATAAAAGATAAAATTACAAAAGTCGACGGAAAAGATATTTTTGCCACTTACAGCAAATGAAACTGTAAAACTTTTGAAGGGTAAAGAAGGTACAAAAGTTGATGTGGAAGTAGTTAGGGAAGGTAAAAAAGATCCGATGAAATTCACTTTGACAAGAGCCAAAATTAAATTAGAAATGGTAGAAAGCAAAATGCTTGAAAAATAATATTGGTTATGTAAGTCTTTTTGAAATTTGGAAATCATGTTGGAGCAGAAGTTGAAAAATGCTATAAAAAGATTTACAGGCTAAAGGAATGAAAGGATTAATTTTTGGATTTGCGTTCTAATCCAGGAGGATCACTTCAAGAAGCGCAAGATATAGCTTCGCTTTTTGTAAAGGAAGACTTAATTGTTTACTTGAAATACAAAAAAATGGACAGCAAAAAAACTATAATAGAACTTTAAAAAAATCTTGGTAATTTCCCATTAATTGTATTGACAAATAAAGGAAGCGCAAGTGCTTCAGAAATTGTAACAGGTGCAATTAAAGATTACAAACGTGGAACAATTATCGGAGAAAAAAACATTTGGAAAAAGGAATTGTACAACAAGTCATACCTTTGAAAACTGAAGATGCAATAAAACTTACTATTGCTCAATATTTCACACCAAAAAGGAAATTATATTCATGAAAAAAAGGTATTGAACCTGATATAGAAGTTAAAATGGAAGACTTGCTAGCATTAAAAAGGTTATGCAAATGATAGTGAACAAGCTAGAAAAAAATAGAGAAAAAGAAATTGAAGAAATAATAACAAAGGATAAAGGTAAGGAAGAAAGTCGCTAAAAATCATTTCAGCAGGAGATGTTCAATTAAAGAGAGCAATCGAAGAAATGAATAAAAAAATAAATGGAACAGGAAAAAAAGAAAATAGTAATAAAAAAATCAAAAAAATTAAAAAAATTAGGAGAAATATATGTTTTTATGTTGTTGGTACACCAATTGGGAATTTGGAAGATATAACTTTTTAGAGCGATAAAAAAACTTTGAAGGAAGTTGATTATATTTTTTTGCAGAAGATACAAGAGTTACAAAAAAACTTCTTTCCCACTATGAGATTGAAAAAACGGTGTATCAATACCATGAACATAATAAACTTCATCAAATCACAAACATTATTAATCTTTTAAAAGATCAAAAGGAAATTGCGCTTGTAACAGATGCTGGAACGCCGTGCATTTCAGATCCTGGCTTTGAGCTGGTAAATGAAGTTTTAAAGGCTGGAATAAAAAGTCATTGGAATACCAGGAGCTTCCTCAATTGTTACAGGAGCAAGCATTTCTGGGCTAGATATGCGAAGAATGGCTTATGAAGGCTTTTTGCCAAAGAAAAAAGGAAGACATACACTTTTCAATAAATTGAAGGAAGAAGAAAGAACTATCGTAATTTTAGAATCTCCCAACAGAATTTTAAAAACTTTAAAGGATGTAAGGGAATATCTGGGAGAACGATATGTTGTAATAACAAGGGAACTTACTAAAATTTATGAAGAAATAATACGTGGAAATGTTTCAGAAATTATTGAAAAGCTGGAAAAAAAGCCGATTAAAGGGGAAATTGTCTTATTTATAAGAGCAGTAAATGATAATGGCATTTATTTAAAAAGATAAAAAAATACAGAGTAATTAAAAAAATTAGTAAGAATAAGGGAGTATATAATTTTTAATATTTTTGGAAAAAGATTAAACAGTAGTTTTCATTCTAAAAGAATCACGATATTTACAGAAATAATAAATAAAAATTTCATTAGAATAAAAAAATATTTTTTTGAATTTTTTTATCTTTAATTTCAAAATTAAATTTACACTATTTTTCCGTTAGAGCAGTAGATTTATTATAAATCCTGTTTAATAAGGATCTTAACTCTTTGTCAGAAAAATAAATAAATTTTTTTTAAATGGGATTTAGTGTTAGTTTTGGAATTAAAAAAACAAGAATTTAAATAATAAAAAAAGTAAATTTCAAAAATAGAGAAAATGGAGAGAATAAAAAGAATGAATATAAACTGGTATCCAGGGCATATGAAGAAAAACCAAGGATTTGATTGTGGAAAAATCTCAAGATAATTGATGTTGTGATTGAGATTTTTGGATGCAAGAATTCCGATTTCTAGTAAAAAAATCCAGATATTTCAAAATTGGCGAATAATAAGAAAAAAATTATTGTGCTTAATAAGGTGGATTTAATTGATAATAGGGAATTGAAAGTCTGGGAGAATTATTTTTTTAGAAAAATAATTTTTTTCTGATTATTTTGTAGCTTTGAGTGTGGAAAAAAAGGGACAAATTTTTAATGAACTTAGAAAAAAATTACGGATAAAATTTATGCAGAAAAAAATTGGAAAAGATGAAGAAGAAAGGGCTTCGTAAAACTGAAGTAAGGGCAATGATTGTTGGAATTCCTAATGTTGGAAAGTCTAAATTTATAAATAAATTTGTGAATAAAAAAATAAGGCAAGAGTGGGGAATACTCCAGGATTTACACGTGGGAAGCAATGGATAAAAAAATTGATGAGAAGCTGGAATTGCTAGATACGCCAGGAGTTTTGTGGCCTAAATTTGAAGATGACGATGTGGCTTATAATTTGGCGATTACTGGGTCAATAAAGGATGATGTCGTCGCAGTTGGAGCATATTGCGATAAAATTTTTTTAGATAAATTAAAAAGATCTTGGAAAAAAATTGGAAATCTTATAAAGGTTTATCATTTGGAAGAATATACTACAGATGAAGAAATTTTAGGAATGGAAAGTCATAAAAATATTGGAAATTTTGGAAAAAAAGACTGGGAGTTTCTAAAAAACGATGAGCATAATTATGAAATTATTTCAAGAAGATTGATGAGAGATTATAGAATGGGGAAAAATTGGAAAGTTCTTTTTGGAGTTTCCTAAGAATTAAAGGAGAATTATAAAATGAGAATTGGAATATTTACTGATACATATAGACCTCAGGTAAATGGGGTTGTCAGCTCAATTATGACACTTGAAAAGGAGCTTAGAAAGCAAGGGCATAAGGTGTATGTTATTACTACGACTGATCCTGATGCGCCGCAGGTGGAGCCTAATGTCTTGAGGCTTCCAAGTATGGAATTTAAGCCATTGCCGCAGTATAGGCTAGGGATGATTTATTCGGCAAAAAAATAATAAAAATAAAAAAAGATTGGAATTGGATATTATTCATTCACAGACAGAATGGGGAGTTGGGACATTTGCGAGATTCGCCGCGATTAATTTGGAAATACCACTTGTTCATACTTACCATACGTTGTATGAATATTATACGCATTATATTTTTGGATCAAGATTTGTTAAAGCTGGAAAAAAAATTGCGGCTGCGATTAGTAAGTTTTATTGCGAAAAATGTAATGCCTTGATTGTTCCTACAAGAAAAGTTGAGGATATTTTATATTCTTATGGTGTGGATAAGACAATGAATATTATTCCAACTGGACTGGAACTGGATAAATTTTATCGTGGAAATTATTCTGAAGAAGATTTGAGATTTATGAGGGAAAGTTTTAGAATTGATGAAAATGAATTTCTTTGTGTGTATATTGGACGGATTGCCGAAGAGAAAAAGTATAGATTTGTTAATTGATATGTTTTCTAAAAATTAAGGATGAAAAAAATTTAAGTTTATGATTGTTGGTCGTGGAAGAATTTTTAGATGACTTGAAAAAAACAGGCTGAAAAAAACTGGGAATATCTGATAGAGTTATATTCACTGGGGAAGTGCTGCATGATAAAGTTGTCGCATATTATCAGATGGGAGATGTTTTTTTTGAATGCGAGTGTATCAGAAACGCAAGGGCTTACATTTGTTGAGGCAATGGCGACTAAGACGCCTGTTGTTGCGAGATATGACTTGAATTTGGAAGACTTGCTTGTAAAAAAATGAAGCGGGGCTTGTTTATAGAAATGAAAAGGAATTTATTGATTCTATAATGCTTTTAAAGGAAAAATAAGGAATTTAGAGAAAAAAATTATTGAAAATGCTTTTGTTGCTTCACAAGATTATACAGCCCAAAAATTTGGAGAAAGAGTGGAAGCAGTTTATAAAAAAACAATAGAGGAGTATGATAGTCGTGAAAGTTTTACTATATTCAGAGGGGAAAAGTTCCTTTCCAGCAAATCCGGCGTTGGACAAGCCTTAAATCATCAGGTAGAAGCCCTTGGAGCAAATAATATTGAAATTACGCAGGATCCTGAAGATGATTATGATTTGGCGCATATAAATACAGTTGCATTAAAAATCTTATGAAGTATTAAAGCAGGCTAAGAAAAAAAGGGAAGCCTGTAATTTATCATACACATACGACTTATGAGGATTTTCGTGGAAGTATAAAGGGAAGTTATGTTCTATCACCAATTATAAAGTTCTGGACGAAAAAAATTATATAATGAAGCAGATTATTTAATTTCTCCATCAGAATATACAAAAAAATCTTATAAAAATCGAAATATTTGGAAAAAAAGAAAAAGGAAATCAGAGTAATTTCAAATGGTGTAAATATAAATAAATTTAATAAAAATGAAGTTTTAAAAACAAAAAAATTTCTAAACGAATACAAATCAGTATATGACATAAATAAACCACTAATTATAACGGCTGGACTGCCTTTTGAAAGAAAAGGGATAAAGGACTTTGTAAAAGTGGCGCAAGAATGCAGTGACTACCAGTTTCTGTGGTTTGGCTCATCAAGTGTAAAATCAATGCTGCCTGACAAAATACAGAAAATCATTGAGAATCCACCAGAAAAATTTGATTTTCCCAGGATATGTCGACACGGATATTTTAATAGGCGCATTCAGTCGTCAAAAAGCCTTTTTATTTATGACTTATGAGGAAAAATGAGGGAATTGTGGTGCTAGAAGCGCTTTCAGCAAAAATTAGCTTGTGGTAAGGGATATTCCTGTGTACGAAGACTGGCTGGAAGATGGAAAAACATGTTTTAAGGCTAGAGATAATGAGGAATTTTGTGAAAAAATAAGAAATATTGTGGAAAACAATGTGGAAAACTTGGATGAAGTTACAGAACAGGCTTATAATATTGCAAAAGAACGTAATTTGATAAATATAGGGAAAAAAATATAAGGAATATTATGAGTATATATTAAATAAAAAACAAATAACTTTTTACATTTGAAAATTTCAATAAAAAAATTTTAATAATATATTAATCAATTTACTATACTTATAAGAGCTAATAGAGTGTGTTTATAATTTTATGTAAACTAATAGATAAATCCAGTAAATTCAATACTTTTGCTGTTCTATTTATACAAAGATTTTTTTACACACTTTCTTTTTGATAAGACATTTCAGCTTTTATTATTATTTCAACTTGTCAAATATCAACAGAAATAAAAAAATATTTTTTTATAATAATTTTTTTCAAATACCTTGAAAAAAATAATGATTTGACTGTTATAATTATAGCAATAATATCTTTATAATAAATAAAAAAATATTACTTTTTTTGACAGATAAAAATGTAGAATACATGGTATAATATCTCTGATGAAAAAGTAAGTTACAAGAAGAGAGTTATACATCAAAAAAACAAGTTTCTTTGATGGAGATGAAATTCCAATATATGATAAAGAAAAATTTGTAAAAAAATATATTCAGTGGAAAAAAAGAATAAAAAGAGGACTATATTAAACAAGCACAGGTAAACTCATAAATACGGATTGTAATGGAGCATTAAATATATTAAGGAAAAAGTAAAGTTGTGGATTTAAGTATCCTATACAATAGAGGTGAGCTGGACATACCTAAAAAGAATAAGGATTTTTAAAAATCAAACTTCTTAGAAAAATTTTTTTAAATATTTTTTTAAAGATTTTTAGAACCCTGCGACTTTAGTCGTGGGAGGTTCAGTCTTGAAAGGAATAATATGGATAGAGATAAATTGGTAATTCCTAGGCATATTGCGATTATTATGGACGGAAATGGCAGATGGGCTAAGGAACGTGGGAAAATTCGGCTAGAAGGGCATAGAGCTGGAGCAGCTAGTCTTGAGAGAATTTTAAGATATGCCGGAGAAATTGGAGTGAAATATTTGACTGTTTATGCTTTTTTTCAACTGAGAACTGGAAGCGTCCTCAAAAGGAAGTAAATGGTCTTATGGATTTATTTGGAAAAATATTTGGATAAAGAGAAAAATCTTAAAAAAGCAAGGTGTGAAGTTAGTTGTGACAGGGGAGAAAGAAAATATTTCTCCAAAACTTCTAAAAAAATTGAAGATACACAAAAAAATTTTTTTGGAAGATTGTGAAAAAAATAACTTTTAATATTGCTTTTAATTATGGCGGAAGAAGGGAAATTGTAAGTGCGGTAAATAAAAATTTTTGAGTGAAAATGAAACAAAAAAATCGAAAAAAATTACAGAAGAAGAGTTTTCAAAATATATGTACCGACCAGAAATCCCAGATCCAGAACTTGTAATCAGAACGAGTGGCGAATTTAGGATAAGTAATTTTTTGCTTTGGGAAATTGCCTATTCGGAGTTTTATATAACAGATGTTTTCTGGCCTGATTTTTGATGAAAATGAATTAGATAAAGCGATTTTATCCTTTAATAAAAGGGATAGAAGATACGGAGGGCTGAATGTTAAGTAGATTATTTATTATTTTGTTGTTTGTACCTTTCCTTTTATGGATATTTTTTTAAAAAGGAAATCTGATGTTTTTGGTGTTTACTCTTGTAATAATTGGAATATCGCTTTTTGAATTTTACAAAATGCTAAAGGACAAGGGCTTTGAAGTGGCAAGCAGGATTGGAATGGGACTTGGGCTGTTTTTTTACCTGTTGCGATATATTTTTCAGGAAAAATTCAAAAAAATATTTTTTTCGTATTTTAAATTTGAACTTTTTTTAAGCAAATTAACTTTGATATGGGAGGATTTATCGTATTTGCAATAATTCTTCTGTCTTTAAAGGCAAGTTTTTTTAAAGTAAAAAAATTCATAATGCAATGGCAGAAATTTCCTACACTTTATTTGGAATAATTTATGTTTCGTATTTATTTTCACATATTTTATTATTAAAAATACGAATTTCCAAATGGAAATATTCTAATTGTAATGACATTTATGCTAATTTGGGCATGTGACATTTCCGCTTACCTTGTCGGAATGGCAATCGGCGGGAAAAATATTCAAGCACAGGCTTGCTCCAAAAAAATCAGTCCGAAAAAAATCAATCAGAGGTGCAATAGCAGGAATTTTTGGGAGTATTTTTTTAGTGATTTTATCATTTGATAAAATATATTTATTTATTGCAAATTTTGTCTGCGGAATTTCATTTTTTTAACAAAAAAACTTGTTCCGTAAATTACGACTATGTCGCCATCGGTGGACTAAAAAGCCTTTATTTTGGCACTTGCAATTGGAGTTTTTTTGCCGAATTGGGAGATTTGGTGGGAATCTAAGATAAAAAAAGAGAATTGGAAGTTAAAGATTCTGGGAATTTGCTTTTTGGGACATGGCGGATTTTTGGATAGATTTGACAGTGCATTGTTTGTATTGCCGATTGTTTATTATTTTATGAAATATGTTGCATATTTATAATTTATAAAAAATTAAAGAAAATTAAGAAATAAGGAGAAAAAAATAAAAAAATGACAGAATTAGAAATTAAACAAGAAGTAGAAAGACAATTTAATATTTTTAAGTCGTGGGTGCGATGAAATAATTAATGAAAATGAATTTAAGAAAAAAAGTTGGAAAAAAATCAATTTCAACAAATACTCCATTAAGAGTAAAATTAGGGATTGATCCGACTGGTTCTGATTTGCATTTGGGACATGCGGTACCTTTGAGAAAAATTGAAACAGTTTCAAGATTTAGGACATGATGTTTTTTTCTTGATTGGAACTTTCACTGGAAGAATTGGGGATCCGACTGGAAAAATCTGAAACTAGAAAAAAATGTTGTCAGAAGAACAAGTTATGGAAAAATATTAAAAACATATTTGGATCAAGTAAAATTAATTTTTGGATTTAGATAAAATTAATGTTGTTTACAATGCTGACTGGCTAGAAAAATTATCGTTATCAGATGCGTTGAATTTGTTGTCACAATTTACAGTTTCACAAATGATTTCGAGAGAAGATTTTTCAAAAAGATTATCTGAAAATAAACCAGTTTCATTGATTGAGTTTATGTATCCAATTTTACAAGGTTATGATTCAGTAGAATTACACGCTGATGTGGAATTAGGTGCGACTGAACAAAAATTCAATTTGTTAAGAGGAAGAGATTTACAGAAAAACTTTGGTCAAGAGCAACAAATTTGTATGATAATGCCGATTTTGGTTGGACTCGATGGAGTGGAAAAAATGTCGAAATCATTAGGAAACTACATTGGTGTAAAAGATACGCCAAATGATATGTTTGGTAAAGTTATGTCAATTTCAGATGAATTGATGGAAAATTATTATACAATGATAACTGATGTTCCTTTTGAGAAAATTGAAGAAATTAAAGCACAAATCGCAGATGGAAGTTTACATCCAATGGAAGCTAAAAAACAATTGGGAGCAGAAGTTGTAAAAATTTACTACGGTGAAGAAGCGGCTAAAGAAGCGAGAGATTGGTTTGAAAATGTATTCAGTAAGAGAAACTTAAATGTTGACTTGCCTGAAGTTGAATTGGAATATAAAGAAGTTGGAATCATTGATTTATTAGTAAAAAGAAACAGGATTAATGAAAAACAACAAGTGAAGCTAGAAGATTAATTCAACAAGGTGGATTCAAAAATAAACGATGAACCAATAAAAGATGTGAAAGCTACAGTTGTTCTTGAAAGTGGAATGATTGTGAGAGCTGGGAAGAAAAAAATTGTTAAAGTAAAATAAATTAAATTTAAATAGCAGACTAGTTATAATTGTAATTATTCTCATATTTTTTTAAAAAAACTATTTCAAAAAACTTGGGATAGTTTTTTTATTTTATAAAAATATAAAATTTTTGTATTTTTTTCCAAAATTGTAGTATAATCTAACAATAGTAAGTTTCAAAAGGAGATAAAAAAATGGAAATTTATGGAATTGGGACAGATATTATTGAAATATCCCGAATTGAAAAAAAGCGATTAATCAGACAAGCCTTTTTTTAAAAAGAAAAAGTTTATACAGAAAAGGAAATTGAACATATTGAGAAAAAAAGAAACATCCGTATTCTAGTTATGCGGGTAGATTTGCGTCGAAAGAGGCAGTTTCTAAGGCATTTGGGACTGGAGTGCATGGATTTTCGCTAAGTGATATTGAGATTTTGAATGATAAACTTGGGAAGCCTTATGTGGTTCTTTATAACAAGATAAAGGAAAAAGGCTTTTGGGATGACGATTCAGATTAGTATTTCGCATAGCAGGGAATATGCGGTTAGTACGGTTATTATTTATAAAAAAATAAAAAAATTTAAAAATAAAAAGGATAAAAAAATTGTAAAAAAAGAAAGGTGTGAAAAAAAGTATGTTTTGGGGAAATAATTTTAAGACTGGAGTAGGTAAAAAGTAAGATTTTTTTTACTTTGCTGGTTATGATTTTGGGATTATTTTTTTTATAAGTCAAATTAATTATTCTGCTGGAAATAGTCAGGTAAAAAAAGGTGAAAAATTGAGTATTTTTGGGAGAAAAAGATTGTAAAAAAATTGTGCTAATTTGGAAAAAGTTTTTGAAAGGAATTGTCAACTAAAAGGGATGATTTTTGAGTATGTGGAGCACAAGATTGATGAGAGTAAGGATGAAAAAGGCTTTTTTTGATGAAACTGCGACAAAGTTGAAACTTGTTAAGGGGACCTCGATTATTTATGTTGACGGGCATATTATTCAAGGGTTTAATACGGCAGAAACTACTGGAAAGGAAATTGAAGGGCTGATAGATTCTGGAAAAACTAAAGAAAAGATTTTGAGTTTGAAGGAATATGTGGAAAGCGGACAAGCTGGAAAGGGGAATGTAAGCAGTAATGGTGCAGTTTGTACTGGAGATAAAGTTTGTGAAATTCCAGGACTTACGAAAGGGGCTGAACATCAGGTGCTTGTGAATATTCCGATTATTAATAAAACGATTGATCTAACAAATTATTCCTTGTTGACAATGTCAATAGTTTTAGGAACAATTGATGGATTTAATCCTTGTGCTATGTGGGTTCTAGTTTTATTTTTGACAGCCTTGATTGCAGTTGGAAATAAAGTTAAGATGTTTAGGGTTGCTGGGCTATTTATTCTGGCTGAAGCTGTTATGTATTTCTTGATTTTAAATGCATGGATTTATACTTGGGACTTTGTAGGATTGGATAAATGGGTAACTCCGATTGTCGGGATTGTCAGGAATCGCTGGAGGGATTTTCTTTATTAAAAATTATTTGAAGAAAGGCGATACTTTAGAATGTGAAGTGACAGATTTGGAGCAAAGAGCAAAAATTTCAAGAAAGGTAAAGGATATAGCCAATAAGCCATTTACGTTGCTTACAGCGCTTGCAATAATTGGTTTGGCACTTTCTGTAAAATGTAATAGAATTTGCCTGTTCAATTGGAATACCGCAAACATATACCAAAAATTCTTCAAATAAATGAAGTTCCCTTTTGGGCAAGACAGTTTTATACATTTATTTACATAATTGGATATATGATAGATGACATAATAGTTTTCTGGTTTGCACTGATGAGTATTAATAAATTGCAGTTAACTACAAAAATATTCAAAATGGGTAAATTTGTTTGGCGGAATTTTGATGATTATTCTGGGACTTATAATGCTGATTAAGCCTAGTTTGCTTATAATGTAATATATAGCAAGAAAAAAATCAATAATTTAGTTTAAAAAAATGAGAAAAAAATTTGTTATAATGTAAAAAGGTAAATCGATAAAAATAAAAAAACAGATTTTTATAAAAATAATAGGAGATTGAAAAAAATGAAAAAAATAATAGCAAAAAATATTGTTTATTGCTGGAATGATGATGTTTTCAGCAGTTGCTTATGGAAAAAGATGTATTTGCAAATTATGGGACAAATTTTGGAAAAAGTTAGGTTGTCACAACTTAGTTCTCAAAATGCGGAAGATGTAAAAAGAGTTGATGCAAGTACTTATGAATTGACAGGAAGTGGAGAATACAGAATTATAGAAGAAGGCGGAAGAAGACTTGTTGTTAATTTAAATAATGGAACATTAAATGGGAAATATGATGAATATTACGCAAATGGAAATAGATTTACATTGGGAAATTATGTAAATGGGAAAAAAGAAGGAGAATGGACTGTTTATACTGAAAATGGGAAAGTCTGGAAAAAATATCAATACAAAAATGATCAGCTGGATGGACGTTATACTTCATATTATGCCAAAACAGGCGCTCAAGAAACAGTTGGAAATTATACAAATGGCAAAATGTCAGGAACTTGGACTGAATATTATGAAAATGGTTCAAGAAAATCACAAGGAAATTACTCAGATGGACAAAAAAATGGATTGTTTACCGAATGGAATACAAGCGGAGGTAAAAAATCTGAAATTAATTATGTAAATGATGAAGTAAATGGGAAAATGAATGTTTATTATGAAAATGGAAGACCTTTATATGAAGCAAATCTAGATGGAGAAACTGGGACTGTAAAGGGTTATTATACAAATGGAAGCCTTGGATTTGACGGAAGTTTCAAAGGCAGAAGAAGAACTGGAACTTGGACTTACTATGATAAGGCAGGGAATCCTAGAAAAAGTGAGTTATTAATTTAGCAGATTTGTTTAAAGTCAAAGTTTTTATGAAATGAATATTATGAATCAAGGAATTATAACTTCTTGTAAAAAAATAAAAAAATTAGATTATTGAATAATAATTAATATAAATAATTTATAGAATTGTAAGAGTAAAAATGATATTAGACCTGTTCGATAACTATACAAACTTAGAATTTAATAAAATAAATATCTTGAAGCAAGGGGTCTTGACCCCTTGTATAGATAAAAAAACTTAGGTTATCGAACATATCTAGTAATTAATTTTTTTATAGATTTTTTTACAAATGACAAAGAATGTAAAGGAGGGGGAAAATTGTCGTATTCAGCGAATTTAAAAAGGGAAATCTTTAATTTGGAAAATTCTGATAAGGAGAATATTTATGCAGAACTTTTTGGGATTTTTATAGCAAAGAATGTAATTACAGAACACGGAGTTTATTTCAGCACAGAAAATGTGTCGCTTGCTAAAAAGAATTTATTCAAATTTACGTGCAGTAACAGACATTCCAATTCAGTTAAAAATACGTTATTAGCAAACGGCTTGGAGCACACAAGCTCTATGAAGTCATACTTTTTCCAACTCAGCATGACCAGCAGGAATACAAATCATTTTTAAAAAAAATATATTTTCACAAAAATTTTTCAGTTGTGGAGAATGAAAAAAAGCTGGCTGGCATAATCAGGGGATTTTTCCTTAGCTGTGGATATATAAAGTCTCCAGAAAAAAAGCGTATGCGATGGATTTTTTTGTAGATAGTGAAGATTCTGCCACTTATTTGTATTATTTGTTTAAGCAGATGGGGAAAAAAAGGTTTTTCAGACGGAGAAAAAGAATAAGAGCCTTGTTTATTTGAGAAATTCAGAGGATATTTTGGATATAATCTTTTTGATTGGCGGAATAAATTCATTTTTTTGAATTTGAGGAAGTTACAATTAATAAGGAAATTCGGAATAAAAATTAATAGAAACATAAATTGGGAAATTGCAAATGAAACGAAAAAAATTGTCGGCTTCTGAAAAAGCAGATTAATATGATAAAAAGTAATTGACCAGAAATTAGGGGCTTTCTGAATTGACGGATGTGTTGAGTGAAACGGCGAAATTACGGCTGGAAAAATCAGGAAATGTCATTGCAGGAACTGGCAGATTTAATGGAAATTTCCAAATCTGGAATAAAAAAACCGATTTAGAAAGGCTGGAAACAATTTACAAAGGTTTAGTGGAAAATTAATTAGAAAAAAATTAGATTGAGGAAAAAAATTAATGAAATTATTGTCGATTATATATGGATTTATCGTATTTCTACGAAATAAACTTTATGATTTGAAAAATTTTTTTAAGGAAAAAAAGTTGATGGAGTGGAAATAATTTGTATCGGAAATATTGTGGCAGGCGGGACTGGAAAAACACCGGCTGTGCAGTATTTTGTGCAAAAGTATTTGAAAAAAAATAAAAAGGTTGGTATTTTGAGCCGAGGGTACAAAGGAAAGAGGGCAACAGACCTACTACTTGTAAGAGATGAAAAAAAGATTTATGCGACTCCAAGAGAATCAGGAGATGAAGCCTATCTACATGCCTTAAATTTTCAAATTCCTGTTGTAGTTTGTAGAAATCGTTATGAAGGTGCGATTTTTCTGAAGGAAAAGTGTGGTGTTGAAACAATTATCATGGATGACGGTTTTCAGCACAGAAAATTGAGGAAAGATAAAAAAATATAATTTTTGATTGATGCTACAAATCCTTTTTGGAATGGATGACTATTTGCCGAAAGGGCGGTTGCGGGAGTCACTGGAGGCTTTGTGGCGGGCTGATGAGATTATTATTACGAAAAAGTAATTATGTTTTTGGGAAGGTGAAGTTGGGAAAATTAAGGAAAGATTGGCAAAAATATGGAAAGCCGATTTTTGTTGCGACTTTTTAAGGAAAGTTATTTTTTTACAAATTAAATTTTGAAAAATAATGAAAAAAATTTGGTAAAATGAATAGCGAAAAATAAAATTGGAAATGAAAAAAATTGCCTTTGAAAGTTATTCAAAGTAAAAATGTGCTGATTTTTTTCTTCAATTGCTAATCCAGCCGTATTTTATCAAACAATAAAAAAATTGAATCCGAATAATATTGAAGAAATAAAATTTTCAGATCATCACGTTTATACAAATGAGGAAATTTTTGGAAATAAAGGAAAAAGGCTGAAAGTTATGATTATGTCTTGACAACAGAAAAGGATATTGTCAAAAATTGATGAAAAATATAGAAAAATTTATTGATTTTGAAAAATGGAATTTAAAAATTATTGAGAAATAAAAAGGTGAATAAAAAAATTTTTAGTAAATTGTAAAAAAATTATGTAATGTCTTCATGTGGCAAGTCAAAGTATCTTGTCAAAAAAATAAAAAAATTGAAAAAAATATGCAGATAAACAATAGAATTTTTATAAATTTTTTTGCTGATAACTTAAAAATAGAAATAATCAGGAGGGAGGAATCTGATTTTGGCCGAAAAATCAAAAATTTAGAAAGTGAAAATGTATTTTTTTAAATATAGAGAATTTTTTTCACAATTTATTTTTAAAAATATAAAAAAATCATTTTGAAAAAAACGAAAATATTATCAAATTGATGAAAATTTTAAAATTATTAAAAAAAGAGCCGTCGTTTATATTGGAACTTGCATATATTTATTTTGCTGAAAAATAAGGAAAATGAAAAATATAAAAAAATTGTAGGCGGGCAGTTCTTGGAAACATTTAAGAAAAAAAGAAAAAAAGATAGAGCGATTAAGTAAAAATTGAAATGTCAAAACTGGTGGATGGATTTAGAAGGAGCATTTTTTTAATAAAGAGTCAGTTTTACGGTAAAATTGGGAAATGAATTGCTGTATCGGGATAAAAGGTAAATTTTTTTGAGATACTGTATAACTATTCTTTGATTTCGATGGATGTGAATAAATTTGTAAAAAAACTTTTTTTGCGGAAAGAATGATAGAAAAAAATTAAAATTGAAAAATAACTCGAAATTTAATGAAAATTCGTGATAAAATAGATGAGATAATAAAGAATATCTTAAATTATTTTTACAAAAATCTGATTTAACATTTTTTTAAATTTTGAAAATGTGGAAAAACTTAAATTATTTTGTGGAAAATCACGTTGATGAACTTTATAAAAAATTTATGTGGAAAAACTTTGATAAAATTGTGGAAAAGTATAATGTTAAAAAAATGTGGAAAAAAATAAAAATTTGATAAAAAAATTATAATTTTGAAGATTTGAGTGAAAGTAAAAAAATATTGTATAAATATATTGAAAAATTTTAATTAAAGAAAGGAAATAAAAAGAATTATGTTAGAAATGAGATACATAAGGGAAAAATGCTGATAAAATCAAGGAATATTTAAAAAAATAGAAATAGTGACTTTTGATTTGGATTCATTGTTAAAACTTGATGAAGATAGAAGAAACTTGCTTCAGGAAGTTGAAATGTTAAAAAAAGGAAAGAAATGAATCAAGTTCGTTAATTGGAAAAATATAAGCAAGAAGGAAAAGATCCTGCTGAATTGCTAGCCAGAATGCAAACTGTAAGTGCAAAAATTAAGGAATTGGATCAAAAAGTGGCTGAAATTGATGAAAAACAAGTGCAGCTTGCCTATACGATTCCAAATAAATTAAGTGATACGACACCAATTGGAAAAGATGAAGATGAAAATGTAGAAGTAAGAAAATGGGGAACTCCAAGAGAATTTGATTTTGAGATAAAATCTCATGATGAATTGGGAGTTAATCTTGGAATTTTAGATTTTGAAAGAGGTGCAAAAATTAGGTGGTTCAAGGTTTACAGTTTATAAAAATGCGGCTGCTAGATTAGAGAGAGCATTAATTGCTTTTATGATTGATGTTCATACTCAAGAAGAGGATTTTGAAGAAATTTTTACACCACAGCTTGTAAAAAAAGAAATGATGATTGGAACTGGACAACTTCCTAAATTTGCTGAAGATGCTTATAAAATCGAAGGGGAAGAAATGTATTTAATCCCAACAGCAGAAGTAACACTTACAAATTTACACAATGGAGAAATTTTAGACGAAGAAGAATTGCCTAAACATTATTGCGGATATACGGCTTGTTTTAGAAAAGAAGCTGGTTCAGGTGGACGTGATTTAAAAGGACTAATTCGTCAACATCAATTTAATAAAGTTGAAATGGTAAAAATTGTAAAACCTGAAACTTCTTATGATGAACTTGAATCAATGGTAAATAGTGCAGAAAAAAATCTTGCAGAAATTGGAGCTGCCTTATAGGGTAGTAGCGCTTTGCAGTGGAGATTTAGGATTTAGTGCGGCAAAAACTTATGATTTGGAAGTTTGGGTACCTAGCCAAAATAAATATAGAGAGATTTCATCTTGTTCAAATACGGAAGATTTTCAGGCTAGACGTGCGATGATTAAATATAGGGAAAAAGAAACTAAGAAGAGCCATTTTGTTCATACTTTAAATGGATCAGGGCTTGCTGTAGGAAGAACATTGCTTGCGATTATGGAAAATTATCAGCAGGAAGATGGAACTATAAAAATTCCAGAAGTATTAGTGCCATATATGGGCGGAATGACAGTTATAAAATAACAAAGGCTATAAATTAATATCAAGCTAATCTGATTTTTTCCTAAACTGCCAAAACCGCTCAAAAATTAAGCTTAGCAGTGTAAACATAAGTTAGAGTGAAATTATTTTAAAATTGAACTCAAAAAAATTACAGCTGTATTACTGAAATTTGAAGTTTGCTTAATTTGAAGATTTTTAAAAAATATTCTAAAAAACTTTGGGCAATTTTGAGCGACTTTGAAAAAAATTTTGTTATTAAATAACTGAATGGAGAAGATATGGGGAAATTTATAAAATTTTTAGTAATTATGATAATTGTTGGAGGCATAGCAGGTTTTTTGGAAATTAGCGGATATTTGTACCACAATGAAATTCTGGCACAAATGGCAGGCTATAAAACGCAAGGACTGGATATTTCACATCATCAGGAAAAGGTAAACTGGACTCGTGTAGATCCCAAATACAAATTTATTATACTAAAGGCAACTGAAGGACAGAATTTTCTTGATACGGATTTTTTGTATAACTGGAATAATGCTAGATTAAATGGCTTTGTAGTTGGAGCATATCATTTTTTTACAATGACAAGCGACGGAACGGCACAAGCGGATTTTTTTACATAAGTAAAGTTTCTGACTCTGATAAGACATTACCGCCGATTATTGATTTGGAAATATCTACAAAAAAATATAAAAAAAGGATGTAATGAAAAAAATTTAGAGGAAATGGTTGATAAACTTGAAAAGCATTATAAAAAAAGAGTAATTTTTTTATGTGAATTACAATACTTACAATGCTTATATAAAAGGTGAATTTCCTAAAAAAATAAAAATATGGATTACAGATTATAAATATTTTCCTAGAATAAAAAGAAGATAATAGATGGGTAATCTGGCAAGTTTCAAGACGTGGAAGAATTGAAGGAATACCTGGATTTACTGATAAAAAAATGTACTTAGAAAGGGAATGACTGTAGAGGATTTGATAGAGCAAAATAAAATAAATTAATAATTTTACAATTATTTTTTTGTTTTTCTATTGATTTTTTTATAAAAAAATTTGGTAACATATAATTAAAGAAGTTAATCTAATTAATAAATATTAGGAGGCGTAATAATGAAATATCATTACAAAGATTTAGGATTAGTAAACACTAAAGAAATGTTTGCTAAAGCAAACAAAGAAGGGTATGCAGTACCTGCTTTTAACTTCAACAACATGGAACAATTACAAGGAATTATTGAAGCATGTGTTGAAGAAGGTTCACCAGTAATTCTTCAAGTATCAACAGGTGCAAGAAAATACATTGGTAAAGAAATGTTACCATGGATTGCAAAAGCTGCAACAGCTTATGTAGAAGCAGCTGGATCAGATATTCCAGTAGCTTTGCACTTGGATCATGGTCCAAATTTTGCTGAAGCAAAAGATTGTGTTGAATATGGATTCTCATCAGTAATGTATGATGGTTCTCACCACCCTTACGATGAAAACGTAGCAGAAGCAAAACAAGTTGCTGATTTCGCTCACCAACACGATGTTACAGTTGAAGCTGAATTAGGAGTTTTAGCTGGAATCGAAGATGACGTTAAAGCAGCTGAACACATTTACACTCAACCTGAAGAAGTTGAAGATTTCGTATCTAAAACTGGTGTTGATTCATTAGCAATTGCAATCGGAACTTCTCACGGAGCTCACAAATTTAAACCAGGTGAAGATCCTAAATTAAGATTAGATATCTTAGCTGAAATTGAAAAAAGAATCCCAGGATTCCCAATCGTATTACACGGTTCTTCAGCAGTACCTCATCAATTTGTTGAAATGATCAACCAATATGGTGGAGATATTGCAGATGCAATTGGTATCCCTGATTCAGAATTAAGAAAAGCCGCTAAATCAGCAGTAGCTAAAATTAACGTAGATACTGATGGAAGATTAGCTTTCACAGCAGGAATCAGAGAAGTATTCGCTAAAAAACCAGGAGAATTTGACCCTAGAAAATATTTAGGACCTGCAAAAGACTATATTAAAGAATACTACAAAGATAAAAATCAGAAACGTATTTGGATCAAATGGAGCTTACAAAGCTGAAATGCAAGATAGTAAAATATAAAACAAAAAAATTAAATTTGGAATTATCTCAAGTTTATTTTTAAAATTTGAGATATTTCCTTTGAAATAATTCAAAAAGAATTTTTTTTTAAAAAAAGGTGAAAAATTTTTTTCATCTTTTTTTGTGAAAAATAATTATTAATCAATGATTTGCTAAACTCTATTTAAAAAAATAGAAACTATATTTTATATTGTTTGCTAAATTTTTGTTAAAAAAATAGAATAAAATGATATTTCAGTAAATTGCCAAAAAGTAAATAAAAATTAATAGATATATGAAAAAAATGTAGGAGGAAAAAAATGGATAAACAAAAGTAATACGACAAAATATTTTTTTGTTACAGGTGGAGTTGTTTCATCGCTTGGAAAAAGGGATTGTGGCTTCTTCATTGGGAAGATTGCTAAAGGAGCAGGGGATATAAAGTTACAATTCAAAAAAATTTGATCCTTATATAAATGTGGATCCAGGAACTATGAGCCCTTATCAGCATGGAGAGGTTTTTGTTACAGAAGATGGAGCGGAAACTGACTTGGATTTAGGGCATTATGAAAGATTTATCAATGAAAATCTGACAAAGTATAATAACTTGACGACTGGAAAAATTATGTCAAAAATTATTGCAAAGGAACGTCGTGGAGAGTTTTTGGGAGGAACAGTGCAAACAGTACCACACGTGACTGATGAAATCAAGTATAATGTTATAAAAGCAGCTGAAGAAAATAATTCTGATATTGTAATTACTGAAATTGGTGGAACTATTGGAGATATTGAAAGCGATCCGTTTATTGAAGCAATCCGTCAATTGAAAAGAGAAGTTGGAAGAGAAAAATATTGCCTATATTCACGTTACATTACTGCCATATTTGAAGGCTGCAGGGGAATTAAAGACAAAACCTACGCAGCATAGCGTGAAGATGCTTCAAGGGCTTGGAATTTCACCTGATGTAATTGTAGTGAGAAGTGAGCATCCTGTTGATGAAAATATTAAGAAAAAAATCTCGCTTTTCTGTGACATTGATGAGGAAGCAGTTATTGAATCACTTGATGCGGAAAGTCTTTATGAAATACCATTAACTATGGAAAAAAATTAGGACTTGCCGATGTAATTTGTAAACATTTTAAAAATAAAAAAATGAAAAAAACCATTGCTAAAAAGAATGGACTAGTATGGTTGAAAAATTCAAAAATCCTAAAAAACTTGTAAAAGTGGCAGTTGTCGGAAAATATGTTGAATTAAAGGATGCTTATATAAGTATTCACGAGTCAATAGAGCATGCTGGATTTAATCTTGATACAAAAAGTTGAGATTGATTACTTTAAGGCTGGAGAATTTGATGTGAGAAAATTGGCAGATTATGATGGAATTCTAGTGCCAGGTGGATTTGGTGACAGAGGAATTGATGGAAAAGTTGAAGCAATTAAGTTTGCAAGGGAAAACAATATTCCATTTTTTTGGAATTTGCCTTGGAATGCAAAATGGCCTGTGTGGAATTTGCAAGAAATGTTCTGGGGTACAAAGGCGCAACTTCAACAGAGTTTGAAAAGGACACAGCCTATCCAATTATCAGCCTTATGGAAGAGCAAAAAGGGCTTAAGGATATGGGAGGAACAATGCGTCTAGGAGCATATCCATGTGTATTAAAAGAAGACAGCTTAACTGCAAAAGTTTATGGAAAAAAACTGAAATTGCAGAAAGACATAGACATAGATATGAATTTAACAATGCCTACAGAGAAGAATTTGAAAAAGGCAGGAATGGACATTGTGGGATTGTCTCCAGATGGAAATTACGTAGAAGTAATTGAAATAAAAGATCATCCATATTTTATAGCTTCACAATATCATCCAGAATTTAAGAGCCGTCCAAACCGTCCTCATCCATTATTTACAGGATGGATAAAAAGCGGCATTGAAAAAAACGAAACGAAAGATAATAAAATTATAATGTATTAAATATTTTTTTAACAAGGGGTTAAAATCCCTTGTTTATTTTTATAAAAAAATGGCAAATTAAAAAAACTTGCCATCTTTTTTTGTTAAAAAAATTTAAATTAATTAATTATTTTCTCTGTAATAATCCCATTCATCAACTTTTTGTTCCGTTATTAAATCTGCATACTCCTCTTTCATTTCCATTTTTATCTTTTTCAGTAACAGATTTTCCACCTTTATCAACACAGAATTTAGAAGCTGGATTAGGCATTCCAATTACTGCCGCTTCAGCATCTCTTGCAGTATGATTTTTGTTTGTAGTATTCCCATTCTTCCATAGCTGTACCGTCTTTTTAACATGCAAACTCCATAATCACCTTTACCGCTTTTTTTACAGTAATAGATTTTTCCGCCTTTATCAACGCAGAATTGTGAAGCTGGATTCGCTGCTGTTACCTTTGCAGGTGCTGGAACTGTTGCCGCTGGCTTATTATTATCATTATTTTTCTTTTTAAAGAATCTGAAACTTGCTGACATTCCAGAAATAGACATAATAACCATCATTGCACTTACTGTTAATTTTTAAATTTTTCATTTTTTTCTATCTCCTTTTTTTATTGTTTATAATTATTATATCATATATGTTCTCATTTTTTTATAACAAAAAAATAAAAAAATTAAATTAAAAATTTTTATTTGCATATAAAAATTATTCCCACTCAATTGTTCCAGGTGGCTTAGAAGAAATATCATACACAATTCTATTGATTCCATTTACTTTGTTTATAATCTTGTTTGACACTTCTTCCAAAAATTCATAAGGCAATTTTGACCAAGTGGCTGTCATAAAGTCGATTGTATTTACTGAACGAATAGCGACTACAAATTCATAAGTTCTTTGATCTCCCATTACCCCGACAGTTTTTACAGGTAACAATGTTACAAATGCTTGATCTACTTTATCATAAAGCCCTTTTTCCATCAATTCAGTAATGAAAATGTCATCAGCTTCCTGAAGAATTTTTTTACTTTGTCAGGTGTTACTTCTCCAATTACACGGATTCCCAAGTCCTGGCCCTGGGAATGGATGTCTTTTTATAATTGTGTCAGGAAGTCCAAGTTCGTGTCCTACTTTTCTAACTTCATCCTTAAATAATTCCTTTAAAGGTTCCAATAACTCAAATTGCAAGTCTTCTGGCAATCCTCCAACATTGTGGTGAGATTTTATTGTGTGGGAAGGTCCTTTTATAGACTGAGATTCAATAACATCTGGATAAATTGTTCCCTGTGCCAAAAATTTTGCACCTTCTTGACCTTTAAGTTTTCTAATTTCTTCGTTAAATACTTCAATAAATTCATTTCCAATAATTTTTTTCTTTTTAGCTTCAGGTTCATCTACACCTTTTAATTTATTTAGAAATCTGTCTTTTGCATCAACAAATACAATATTCAAGTCAAAATGTTCCTTGTAGTATTCCAATACTTTTTTTACCTTCATCTTTTCTCAAAAAGTCCAGTATCTACAAACATGCAAGTAAGCTGATGTCCAATTGCATTGTTAATAAGAACTGCGACAACTGATGAATCTACTCCTCCAGAAAGTGCAAGAAGCACGTGCTCATCTCCAATAGTTTCCTTTATAAATTTTGTCTTTTTCAGCAATAAAACTTGAAATTTTCCAATTTTTTTCACATTTACAAATGTTAAATACAAAATTTTTCCAAAATTTGAGTTCCACATTCAGAATGAACTACTTCTGGATGGAATTGCAATGCATAAATTCCATTGTTATTTGTAATTGCTGCAATTGAAGAATCTGTTTTTTTGCAATTACTTCAAAAACCTTTTTGGCAATTCTGTGATGTGGTCATTGTGGCTCATCCAGATGTTAGAAGATTTTTAACTCCTGTAAATAATGGATTATCATTATTTCCTACTTCCAAGACAGCCTTTCCAAATTCCCTCGAATCAGCCTTTTTCAACTTTTCCGCCATTTAAATGCGTAATTAGTCGCATTCCGTAACAGATTCCCAGAATAGGAAGATTTAGGTTAAATACTTCAGGATTTACAGTTGGAGCATCTTTTTCATAAACTGAAGCAGGCCCTCCAGAAAAATATAATCCCTTTTACCTTTTTCTTTCCCGCTTTTTTTATTTTCTCAATATCAATTAAAGGCACAATTTCACAATAAACTTCCATTTCTCTAATTCTTCTAGCAATTAGCTGGCTATATTGTGAACCAAAAATCGATAATAATAATTTTTTTTCCTTCACTTTTCACCTCTATATATTAAATTTTTTTATAAAAACATAATTCTACATAAATATTTTTATCATTATTTTTTTAAGTTTTTTTCTATATTTTTTTACATTAATTTTTTTCTTTTTGATATGTAAATATGAAATGCATTGTTTTTTTATGAAATTTTTATATTAAAAAAATAGATTTATTCATCAATTCAAAATTTATATTTATAAAATTAATAAATAAATCTATTTAATAAAAAAATCTTCCTTTTTTTATAATTCTCTGATTACTGCTTCCCCTAAATTTTATTTTTTTGGGTCATAAAGTTCCTTTACAAACCGTCCATCAACTAGCACATCCACATATTCAAGGCATTTTTTTCCTCAATTCATCACAGCGAATCTGTTCAATCGTATAACCTGTATAAAGCCATATATTCTTTCCTGTATTTTCCTTCAAAAAATTTCAGAACTTTTTAACATATCTATTGGATTAAAGAGAGGATCGCCACCAGTTATTGTAATTCCATCAAGAAGAGTATTTTCGTTTATTTCCTTGGCAATTTTTTTCTAAAAATTTCATAAGTTAAAAGTATTTCCGTGATTTGGATTCCATGAATATTCATTATGGCGACCAGGGCAGGCATGAGAACAGCCAGCAAAAGTAAAGTGAATAACGAAGACCGACACCGTCAACGATTGTTTCCTTGTAAGTTGTTAAGATTTTCAATGTAAAAATCATTTTTTTGGAGTTTTTGAAAAATTTTTTTCTAAAAATTTTTTTCTTTTTCTGTCTTTAGTTTATTCACTTTAAATTACCTCGCTATTATATAATATATTTATCTTATACCATGTTTTTACCCTGTCATGTTCTTCAGCTTGCTTAGCGCTGTTCCAGCTGTCTAAATCTCCTGTCAGATAGCCTGTTATTCTTCTAATTCTAGAAATATTATGACTTCCGCAAATTGGGCATTTATCATAAATTATTGCTTCTGTTCCACAATCTCTGCATCTGTCAACTGGATGGTTTATTGAACCGTAACCAATTCCAGAATCCTTCATAACCTTTACGATTTTTTTAACATGACACCTATATTTTTTCGTGCTTCCCCATCTAATTCCACATAGGTAATATGTCCACCTCTTGTCAATTTATGAAATGGAGCTTCCTTTCTAATTTTATCAAAAAGGCTAATTTCCTTTTTTTACATCAATGTGAAATGAATTTACATAATAATCTCTATCTGTCACATTCTTGATTACACCAAATTCATCCCTGTCAATACGTAAAAATCTTCCTGCCAAACTTTCTGCCGGAGTTGCCAAAATTGAATAGTTCAAATGATACTTATCTCTAAATTCATCTGCAACTTTCCCCATTTTTTCAATCGTATCATAAAAGCACATTATAAGCAACTTCACTTGTTCCATGTTCCGCATCAAACAAAGCATACATCGCATTTGCCCCTCCAACAAAAACCAATTGAAAGAGAACCTGTATTTATTGCATCTCCAACTTCATCATTTCCATCCTTTTCGCCAAGTCCTTTCCATAAATTATTGCTTCTCATAAATGGAAATTGTTTTGCCAAAGCTGTTCTTTGGAAATTGTAACGTTCATAAAGCTGATCTCCAACTAAATATGTTGCTTCCAGCACTTTTTTTGAAATTCTTCTGTCAAAAGTTCAATTTTTTTATTATTTTTTTCTTCTTCATTCGCAAATTTTCCATTCTTTTCCATTTCTGCAATTTCTTTTTCCACATTTTTTCTAGTTAAAATTGCAATTCTAGGGAAATTAATACTTGTAAAGGACAAATTACCACGTCCAAGACTGCTTTTTTCACCATTTACATTTTCAAATACACGTGTTCGGCAACCCATTGTTGCAATTTCATATTTGTATCTTTCTGGATCATCCATTCTCCATTTTTTTCGTGTCTGTTAAATTCAGAATCCAGAAATACAAAGTTTGGAAATAATCTTCTGCTTGAAGTTTCACAAGACAATAATAACAAGTCAAAATTTGGTGTTTCAAAAAGTGATTTTTTATTTTCTGAATTATCATCATAAGAAATTTTTTGTTTTTTTACAGTTTCTAAAAATTCCATCAAAGTCGCTTCTGGCTAAATCATAGTCATTTTCAGAATAATTAAGCCCTTCCTTTACTTTAAAAAAATTTGTATTGGAAAAAAATAGGAGTTTCATTTTTACCAAGCCCACTTGATGTAGCCTTTAATAATTCACGGATGACCATTCTGCGCTTCTTCTGAAGTATCAGTTCCATAATTTATTGAAGAAAACACAACTTGATTTCCGCCACGAGAGTGCATTGTGTTCAAATTGTGCAAAAAAATCCTTCCCATTGCCTGATAAGTTTCATTTTGAGTATCATCATAAGCCTCAACTAGCAATTTAATTAAATCATCTCTACTTATTTTTAAAGTATTCTTCCAGTAATTTGATTTCATTTTCATTGCATTTAATTGAAGAAACATTTTTTTTCAAGAACTCTTTAGCATTTTTTTCATATTCTTGTGTAATTTCCACTCCATTTTTTATTTCTACAAAGCTCAAAATTCTTCTTTTCAAGTGACGTCTAAACGATTTTAGCACACCTTTTGCCATATAGAAGTCAAATGCTGGTATTGCCTGTCCTCCATGCTGTTCATTCTGATTTGTCTGAAAAATAATGGTAGCAAGCGTTGCATAAGTGGAAATGCTTTGTGCTTCCCGAATATATCCGTGCTTAGTATAAAAACCGTTTTCAAACATATCTGCCAAGTCATATTGCAGGCAAGTTGTAGTCTTGCTGGAATAAAAATCCAAATCGTGAATATGAATAAGCCCTTTTTCGTGAGCTTCCTTGAATCTTGGTGAAACTAAATTTTCCAAGGCGTAAATTTTTGATACTTCACTTGCAAACTTCATCATTTGCCCTGCTGGCGTCATTGAAGACATATTGGCGTTTTCATTGCACGTATCATTGCTTTCAACATTCACTATTCCTGCTATTATATTTCTCAAATTCTCTGTTAATTGTGGTTGCATTTTTATTCCTCCCTTGTTTTTACTTTCATACTTTTTGATTTTTCTGCAAACCATCAATTTTCCCTTATCCCTCTAAATATATCTAACTAATTCAGACTTTTTTAGTCTGAAACACTATATATTGTTTTCATAACATAATGATAACACAATATTTTGTGTTTTTTTCAAGTTTCATAAAAAAATATATAATTCCACAATTCCCCATTTTTTTCCGAATTTTTTTTGATTTTTTTATACCATTAATTACGATAAAAAAATTTATTTATCTTATTTTTAATCATATATATCATAAATTTTTTTGAATTTATAAGAAATTGGCGGAATTTTTTTATTTATCTAATTACTAAGTTCCATTTAAATAGAAGATAGTATAATAACTGAAATAAAGTATTTTAGACCTGTAAAAAAATAAAAAGTTGCAGTATAGGAAATTTATATGATTTTTTTAATAGTTCAATTTTTGAATGGGTTCGAGTATATATTGTAATCTAATAAAAAAAGATTGTTTCTTGAAATTTACAAAAAAACAATCTAATAATTAATTTATTTTAAACAAGCAATAATGTCAGGCATTTAGCAGGTATTTCTTTCCCTTGTCAGAAACCTTGAAAACATCATTATCCACATAAATATTTTTTTCCTTTTTTTGCCTTTTTCAATAACTTTATCTAAAAAAACTTTTTATTCCAACGAAGATGACTATCAATTGTTTCAATTCCGCATTCATCTTTTTTTCCTGCTTAGTATTTGCATGGTTTGATAAATGGATTAGCAAAATTCTGACAGAAAATGTCATTTTTTGAGATTTTTTTCGATTTATTGTAAAAATAAGCCCTTTTTTCGGAGAAAATATCAATGTCAAAAGAAAAATTATACCAATTGCAACTGCGATACTTCCTGCGATTGAAATGTCAAAAAGCCTTGCAAAATGAAATCCAGCCACACTTGCCGCAGCTCCTAGAACGATACTCAATCCTATCATTACTTTTAATTTATCTGTTAATAAATATGCTGTAATTGGAGGTCCAATCATAAAGGCAACTACCAGTATTGAACCTACTGCCTCAAATGAAGCTACTGCCGTCATTGACACAAGCGACATAAGCATGTAGTGAATCAATATCGGCTTCATTCCAAGCGTTATCGCAAGAGCCTTGTCAAATACCGAAATTTTTTTAATTCCTTGAAAAAAATAATAACGAAAGAAACGTTTATTAAAAATATTACAAAAGTTGTAACTAGCCCTTTTGCAACACTAAATCCAAATATTTGTACCCGATTAAACGGTGCAAATGCCAACTCTCCCAATAATACTGAATCAACATCCAAATGTACATTTCCAGCATATTTTGAGATCAAAATTACAGCTATACTGAATAACAATGGAAAAACCACTCCAATTGCAGAATCTTCCTTGACAAGTTTTGTTGAATTAAGAAGTTCCACAAGATAAACAGTTAAAACACCAACTATTCCCGCACCAACAATTAGCAAAGGGGAATTCAAATCGTGAACTGCAAAAAATGCAACTACAATTCCAAGTAAAATAGTGTGTGTAATCGCATCTGACACCATTGCCATACGTTTTAAAACCAGAAATGTTCCCAAAATCGAACAGGCACTTGCGACCATTATTGCAATAAGCTGTATTTCCAACGAAAAAAACCCATAATTTATTTCCCCCTTTTCCAAATTATTTATTTTTTTAAACTATTTAATTCTATTTTTTTATTTTTTTAAGTTTTTTTCTCTAAATTCTTTTTCTTTTCTGATTTCTTATAATTTTTAAATATAATCCCTCTTTTTATTTGAGAAAAAGAATACTAATAACTACGATTATACTTATAATTATAACGATAACAGGTCCAGTTGGCAAATTGCTTTCACTTATACTTATCAAAGTTCCAAGCAGACCTGATATTCCTCCAAAAAAATGCTGCCAAAAATTACCATAATCGAAAGTTTGTCTGTCCATTGCCGTCTCTGCAACTGCTGGAGAAATAAGCATCGCACTTATTAAAATTACTCCTGCTGCTTGAATACCAATTATTACGGTTGTTACAATCAATATGGAAATTAATATTTCGATTTTTCTTGCTTGGAAATCCCAATGTTTTAGCAAAAATCAGAGTCAAACGAAACAATTTTAAATTCCTTCCAGAAAAGAATAATTATAATTAGAAGAACAATCCCTGTAACGAGGATAATATTTACATCTCTTTTTAATAAATGTTGACGCTTGTCCAAAAAAATAAATTTATTTAATCCTGATTTATTTGCACCTGGCAATTTATTTAAATAAGAAAGCAAGACTAATCCCAATCCAAAAAAATACCGATAAAATCAATGCCAAAAGCACTGTCAAATTTTTATTTTTTTGTATAATTTTGAATTATCTGAATCAAACCAATACATACAATCCCAGTCAACAAGGCTCCAAGCGACAAAAACTTCTGTATTTTTTTCACATTTGTAAATAAAAAAGCCAAGCAGACTCCAGGAAGTGAAGCATGAGAAACTGCATCTCCCAATAAACTTTGCTTCCGTAAAAACAGCAAAAACATCCAAGTATTCCAGAAACCATTCCAAGTAATGAACAGCCAAGTGCAACTGTCCTAAAAAGTATGATCTGAAACAAGAAGATTTAATATATGCATTTTAATCCTCCTTTTCAATTTCAAGATGATTTTTTTATTATCTTGAGTTAATTTTTTTACTTTTATATGTTTTTTCAATATTTTCAGGAGTAAAAATTTCCTCTACAGGACCAGAAGCTATAACAGAAACATTTATAAATGTTACGTAGTCAAAATAATCCTTTACTGTTTGTAAATCATGATGAACAACGATTACAGTCTTTTTCTCATCCCGTAATTTTTTTAGAATATTCACAATAGATTTTTCAGTTTTGCTGTCAACGCCTTGAAAAGGCTCATCCATAAAGTATATCTCTGCATCCTGCACTAAGGCTCTTGCCAAAAATACTCTTTGTTGCTGCCCACCAGATAGCTGGCTTATCTGTCTATCTGAAAAATTCATCCATTTCCACTTTGTGAATAGCTTCCTTAGTCTTTTCCTTATCAATTTTTCTAACTTTCTTTAACCATCCAACTTTCCCGTAACGCCCCATTTCCACAACATCAAATACAGTAGTAGGAAAATCCCAGTCAACACTACCTCTTTGAGGCACATACGCTATTTTATCACGTACTTTGCTATATTTTTCATCATAAAACCTAACTTCTCCAGTAATAGGCTTTATCAAATCAAGCATAGCCTTAATCAAAGTCGATTTCCCCGCACCATTCGGTCCAACAATAGCCATAAGAATACCTTTTTTGATATCCAGCTCAACATCCCATAAAACAGGTTTATCCTCGTAGGCTATTGTCAAATCCTCAACTTTTATAATAACATCATCAGAAATCATCTTTCCTCCTTCTCCTAAATTGTAAAAAAATTATTCCATTATATTTATTTAGTAATTATTTTCTCTTTTTATATCTTTAGATTTTTTTAATTAAATTAATTTTTTTGTAATTAAACTAAAAAAATGTCGTGATTTTTTTGGAAATAAAAAAATTTCTGTCTAAGCAAAGCGAGTTTAATTTTTTTATTTTCAAAGAATGCTTAGACGAGCCAAGATTGTAAAGGGGATGACGACTGATCCCCTTTTATGTTTAAAAAAAGAAAAAAACATGAAAAAAATATAGAAAAAAATCTTTATTAACAAAAAAATTTTTTTATAGAACTCAAAAAAATAAATTTAATTTGAATCCTTAGAAATAAAAATTCGATTCTTTACAACCTTGTTAGTAAAAAAATAATTACTATCTTTATTTTAAGGCATTTACAATGGTATCGGCATTTGCTTTAACTGTTTTTAATATAAGTTTCAGAATTATGTGCCTTATCTCCCAATGAATCTGAATATAATTCTCCACCTATTTTAACTTCTTTTCCTTTAGCTTTTACAGCTTCCTGCAGTGCTTCTATGCTTTTTTTCGGAACAGAAGATTCTACAAATATTGCTTTTTATATTTCTTTTGCACAATGAAGTTGGCTAAGTCACTTATATTTTTTTGTACCAGTTTCAGAATCTGTAGACACACCTTGTATTGCTTTTTACTTCTAGTCCAAATTGTTCTCCAAAAATAGTTGAATGCATCGTGAGCTGTTACAAGAACTCTGCTTTTTTCAGGAATTTCCTTAATTCTTGTTTTTTTACATAAGTTGTAAGTTCATTTAGTTCAGCTTTATATTTTTTTAGGTTTTTCTTTGTAATATTCACTATTTTTTTAGGATCAAATTTACTTAATTCAGCTTCAACTGCCTCAGCTTCCTTTTCCCATAATTCTGTATTGAACCATACATGCGGATCAGGAGTATTTTTGGTCAACTAGATGAATTTTTACTTTTTGTCCAGTTTCTCTCCAACATTTAATATTTTTTTGTTTTGAGAAGTTAATTTTTTTCAAAAAAATTTCTGTCATTTTACCTTCCCAAATGTAATCCACCATAGACTATAATGTCAGCATTTCCAAGTTTTTTTCAATATCTCCTGCACTGGCACTGTATAAATGTGGATCTACTCCTTCTCCCATAAGTCCCGTAACTTCGACTCTATCTCCACCAATTGTTTTTACAAGATCAGAAAGCATTGTCGTTGTTGTCGTAACTTTTATTTTTTTCCTGATGAAGCTCCACCTTTTTCCACAAGATATTAGTAGCATCATTGCTACACATACTGCGATTACTAAGTTTAATTTTTGTTAATACGTTGTTTTTTTACTCATTATCTGTCTCCTCCAAATCTTTATTTTTTTATAAACCTCAATCATGTCTGCCGCATTAAAAGCCACTATTTTTTTCATTATTTTGCTCACTTTTCAAATATATCGGTCCATTAAACGGATCTTTTTTTTCCACAATATTTTTTTCCTTTAAATTTATGTCCAAATCCCGTAAATAATCATATAATTCTATATTATCTTCCACACTTAATATAACAATTTCATCGTCTTCTTCAGTTTCAGATAATTTTATAATATTTTCCTCATCAAAGTTTTCCAAATCATAGAAAATCGGACTCCCGTGCGGACATTCCTTAGGATAAAAACAGGAATTTTTTTCCAACTTTTGAAGAAGTTTATTGCTAGTTACATGTTCCAAAATTTCCGCTTCCTTATGAACTTCTTCCTTTTCATACCCCAGTTTTTCAAACAAAAAAACTTCCCAAACCCTATGTTTACGTATAATGTCAAGTGCAAAGCTGTTCCCTTTTTCAGTAAGTTTTACTGTTTTTCTTGTCAATAGTTAAATAATCATCGTTTACCAGCTTTTTTTATCATTTCACTGACTGAAGCTGGAGAGATATTTAAATATTCTGCAAGTTTTTTTATTGGAATATTTCTTCTTTTTTCAAAGTATATATTCCTTTTTAAATAATCTTCTATACTTCTGCTCATCTCAACTCCTTTCTATTTGTTTAGCCTAGCCTAACCATATATTTAGGTTAACCTAACAACAATACTATATTACCACCATATATTTAATTTGTCAAGACTTCTTTAATAATTTTTTTAGATAACATACTCAGATGCTTTAATATCACAATTTGAACATAAAAAAATAAAAAAAGCACATTTAATAATACTAGATTTTTTTATCTGAATATTAAAAAAATGTACTTTAAAAATTCAAAGATATGACGGTATAGCTAATCCATTTTTTTAAATTGGAATAAGTAACGAACTAGCTATAGTGTAATACAACTAAATCAATTTTATACTAAATCCCATTAAAAAAACTAAAAAAATAAATATTTATTTAAATGGGATTAGTACTAAATCACTAATTTCTCTCCATTTACATTGTATAACATTTTTTTAAATAACTGTGTAACATTAGTTACAAAAAAACTCCCGTTCAAAAAAATTTTTTTTAAAACGGGAATCTTTACTTAATTATTTATCTTCTGTTTTGTCATTTTTTTGGAATAAATTTCCACAATGTCGGAAGTAAAAAGTGTTACAGTAGTTGATTTTTAACGCATCTCCAGGAAGGAAAGGCAATACACCAATCATAAACGCATTTTTACCAGGTACAAATAATGACAATACTAATGAACCTAATGTTAAAATAATGGTACTTGAAAGCATTAGTGAAAGAATAGTTTTAACATAAGACTTTGTAACGCCTCTATCTGCTAAATATCCTAAAAATTATTGTAGCTACAATATATCCTAAAAATATATCCACCAGTTGGCGAGAATAATGAACCAGCTTTACCTCCAGCAAAAATAGGAGCACCTAAGCTACCTGCAGCAACATAGGAAAGTATAGTTGCAGTTCCCAATTTTCTTCCGTATAATAGTGCCATTAGTGTTACTCCGAATGTTCCAAGTGAAATTGGTACAGGAGTGTAAGGAAGCGGAATTAAAACTTGAGACATTATTGATAAAAAAATGCCACTCCGCCCAGCACTAAAAGAATGTTTTTAAAAGTTTCCTTTTCTTTTGCTTCAATTTTTACAATGTTGCTAATCAATGTATTTTTGTTTCATAAAAAAACCTCCAGTTTTATTATTTTTATAGTATTATAACACTTGTTATTTAAAAAGTCAATAAATCTAAAATTTAGATTAAAAATTAAATCTGACTCCTGTTGTAAATACATTGTTGTTTCCTTTGCCTTTTCCACCGTCAACAGAACCATCATAATTTACATACCATCCAAAGTCTTTATTTACTTCTGTTAATGCTCCAACTCCAGCCCAAGTCTTGTTCTTAGCAAGTCCAATACCTTTTACCTTGAATGTTGCTCCTGGAAGTCCAGTATATCTTGCATCAAAACTTAAATCCTGCTTATTAAAGGCTCTTTGATGTGTTATATAACCTTGGAATGTAGTCTTGCTTCCACCTTTCCAGTTTACAGCTTTTCCAGCTCTAAGCCCAACTAATGCGGCTGTCTGATTATAATTCTTCTTATCAGCAGTCAATCCAAATTGGCTTTTTTCTTCAGAGAATGACCCTCTTACGACTGTATCGTGAGTTAATCCCACAAACGGTGTCACGACAAAGTCCCCGTTAGCATTTTTAACATCGTATCCTGTTTCTAAATATCCAGAATAAACCTTGTCATTATGATTAATTTTAGCTCTAGTATAGTCGTTGCTGCTTAAAATAATGTCTCTTTCAACATCACTGTCAACAAATCCGATTCCCAGACGTCCTTGCAGATAAACAGGAACATCTTTATTTCCTAATCTTCCATACAATGAAATTCCAAAGTTGTTAGCATCAGATTTTCCGCCATATCTGTCAAATTTAACATCAGCTTTTGAATAGGATAAAGCAGTACCTAAAATCAAGTTTTCTCCAAATTGCTTATCAATTCCGACTTGTCCACCGTATACTTTAGTATCTCCCTTTCCATATCCATCTTGTTTTAATTTACCGTTAGCGCCTAATCCAGTAATCCACAATCCAAATTTGTCTCCAACATTGTCAAGAGTTCCAAGCATAACTAATCTGTTAGACAAATCCTTATTTACAGTTTGCGAATGCTGGAATGTCAATGCTTGTGCTGAAGCATAAATTTGTCCAGACAAACTATCCAAAACAGCTGCTCTGTTTGAAGAAGTAAGAGCTTGCAATTTAGCGGCTTTTTTTTCAAACTGTGCAACATTTCCAGCTGTTCCATTTTCAATATCCTGATCTAATTTTTTTGAAAAGGCAGTTTCCAGATTTTTGTGCAGTATTTTTTTGCATTTCATCAGATTCTGAAATTTTTTTCCACATAATCCAGTATGTTTTTTTCTGCTTACTTTTTGCAGAAACAGAATTTTCAGTCTGATTTAATTTAGCATTTAACATTTCATCAGTATTTACGCTATTAAAGTTTCCTTCAATCTTGTCATCTGATGTAATGACATCTTGTGCAGTTCCATTAGATGTTATATATTTTCTTTCTCCATTTTCTTCAGGTTTTACTTCAAGTTTTGAGTTGTTCAGGCTAACTTTCCCTTTTTACATGTATGTTAGAATTTAAATCTGTTACAACCCTGGAGTTTTCCAATGATGAATAATTTCCAGTAACTTCAGTAGAACCAGTATTTTCTACAGTACCGTTATTTATAACATCATTTTTTTAATTACAGCATTATTTGTAGAAAGAATGGCTTGTTTTTTTACGTTAATTGAAGAAGAATAAACGCCGTTTACTTGCAATCTTCCGCCATTTACCGTTGTAGGCCCTGTAAATGTAGAATTTCCAGATAAGATTAAATCTCCAGAACCGTTTTTTTAATTACCCCTGCATCTCCTGAAATGTCATTTGAGAAAAATATAACTTCCGCTTGGAATATTAATGGTTACATTATCTGCAAGCGCAAGTCGCTTGCTAAATAAGGCAGGCCCTTTTAATGCCTTGTCGATATTTAAAAGTCCCCATCCATAAACATCATCAACACCAGGAGTTCCTATATCTGTTGCAGTTGATAAAATTGTCTGTCTAATTAAATCAGCATCCATCCAAGGATACTTTTGCTTAATTAAAGCTGCTGTTCCAGTTACAATTGGCGCTGCAAAGGAAGAACCTCCACCAATATAATTTTGTCCTTTTATTGTAAATATCTGGTCTCCAACAGCAGTTACAGTCCAGTTTTTTTAGCAACTCCTGCAGGTGATAGAGGAGTTAAATTGCTCCAGCTTGTATCTCCCAGTTTAGATTCATCTTTTGAAGTCAATGCAACTACATTTATCCATCCTTTTTGAAGTCCGCTTTCAAAATGTGGCAATCCTCCTTCAAGTGTAGGCTGCTTGTCAGAAGAATCATTTCCGGCAGACCATACAAATAATGAGCCGTTATTTACTTCATTTCTATAAAAATCAAGCATAGAGCTTCCAATTTGAAATCCGTAATAATGGCTTGAAGTATTGTCAGCATTAAAGTCAGTCACTTCTCCGTCAATTCCGAATGACTGGTTATAAATAGTTACGCCGTTATCTCTTAATTTTTGATACATTTCCAGTTTCACGCTTGGATAAGTGGCATTCTTGTCGGTATTTCTTTTTGCTGCATCAATTACATAGACACTGGCACCTTTTGCAATTCCATTTGAAGATCCTGCTGCAAGATCAGCAACAACAATTCCATGATCATCACTTGCAGTAGCTTCTGATGTAAATCCTGGGACTGTAAGTTTTGTTAAACGGCTTCCAAATTTTTCTGTAAGATCAGAATTAAATGATGAGTTTTCAAATCCAACATCAATAATTCCAATTTTTACGTTATTACCTGTAAGTGTTGTATTTGAATTGTTATGCGGGTTGTTTTTGTTATAGGAAACAGTGGAAGAATTCCATCCTATTTCGGAAGTTGCTGTTGTTACAGTAGGCTTTGTTGTTACTGGCGCTGGATTAACAGGTGTTGGAGTTGCGACTGAAGTTCCGCCTGAATTTCCGGCTCCGCCACCTCCTCCGCCACCTCCGCCACAGCTTACTAGCAATGCTCGCTAATCCGAGGATAATTGAACTTTTAGCAAAGTTATGCTTTTTTTAATATCTTCTTTTTAATTGTTTTTAAGTTAGAGGTCATAGTAATCGCTCTCCTTTCGCTGTTTTTTTAATATTGATCTGATTTTTAAAAATAAAGAATTGGATTTTTTTAGTTATATATTCAATATTTATAATGAACTCTCTATAATATTTTACCATATTTTTTTTGAAAAAAACACTACGTAACTTTGGGAATTATTTAAAAAAATCTCTCCAGCTTCCTTATACCATAAAAACCAAGTCTAGTTCATCCATTTTTTTATTTTTTTGAAAAAAATCTGAATATTCTCTCATTTTTTTCTTCTATTTCATAATATTTTTTTCAGTTATCGACTTGGGAATTTCCTCAATTACATTAAGGGCCTTTAGATTTCTCAGAATATGCCTATCCAAAATTGCAATATTTTCTCCAAATCCAAGATTTCGCAGTACGTGATTTGCCTCCTTTAATCCCATTCCCTTAACATTTTTCAAAATCCATTTTCTTTTTTCAAAAGTATCTCCAATTTCGGACAAAAATCTTCTTTGGCTGTAATTCTCCGTTCCTTGTCATTAATTTTTCGCAATTCCACCAAATATCTGGACTTATTATTTTTAAATCTGACAATATTTAAAAAAATTCAACCATTTCTTCCGCTTTTCCATTATACAGCGACCCGTTTTCCACTAAATTTGTAATAGCTAGCCAAGCATTCTTAGCCTTCGACTGAGGTGTCAAAATACAAAATGCCATTTCTGCAAAAACTTCCTTTTCTGTGCCTTTCCAAGCCTTTTTATAACCTTTTATAGCCTTTTTCAATCCCTGCTTTTTATTTTTTTGTAAATCTCAAGAATTTCCTCATGCTTTTTCCCAGTCAATTCTTTCATTAATTTTATTTTTTTATCATTCTTTTTTTAATTTTTTTCAGACATAGTTAAAAATTCCTTCTTTTTATTCTTCTTTGATAATTTTAATATCGGATCTGTTCAATAACTTAATTTTTTTATTTTACAAGGTGCTTCTTTATTAAATTCTAAAAATACATACAGTTTCCAAACAAAGCCTATTACTTTCCATTTAAATAATGAATATTAATTTGGCAGAATGTTTAATTAAGTAAAAAAATTTTTCTATTTTATCATAAAAATCCTATAAATATAGAAAATTTGTATAAACAGCCTTGATTATTTTTAGAAAAAAATTTCCCAATTTCATCAATAGTTTCATCCGATTCTTTAAGAGGCGCTAAAATCCAGTCATGACACAAATTTTTCCCCAATTTTTTTATTTCTATGCTTGTTCCAACTGCAATTTCCAGCATATCACTTAATTTTTAAGCAATCTGGATACAAAATTTCATTTGTTCCAAAAAAATGAGAAATATTTCCCCAAGATTATCCATATTTCCATAAATTGGCGAAATCAGCGGATCTTTCACATCCAGTTCCCCAGCAAACTGCTTTTCCAGTTATAATCAGCCCATTTAAAGGCAAAAAGCGGATCTTTTTCTGCAAACTCTTCTATTTCCTCATTTGTCATTGAAACATCAGCCCAAGGCGACATTAATACCGTTTTTTTGGAAAAAGGCGACTGTTTTTTTCTTCCTTTAGCCTTTGCAAAAAAATGCAAGTGCCAGTCCCCCGCCAGAAGAATCTCCAAATAAATAAAACTCATCATTTTTTTATATTTTTTTGTTACTTTTCTATAAGCCTCCATTACAACTTTATGTGCCTTTTTCCACAGTATTTTCAGGAGCAAGCGGATAATCAATAAATGTAACTTTCAACTGATACTTTTTTTCACTAATTTTTTTCAATAATATTTTTTTATGCCCTCGAACAGCACGCATGACATAAGCCCCGCCATGCAAGAAAATAACATGTCTGTTACAACTTTCTTGACTAGAAACTGTTAAAATTTGATATTCATCAATAAACTGCTCATCAGTGGTAAGTGACTTGTCAAAATTGTTTTTTTATTCAAAAATCTGTATCTCTTCTCGGATTTAAAAAAATCCTTTTTCCTTATATTTTTTTTCATATTTACCAACTTTGCAATTGGCACTGCAATATCTGATAATAAACTCATTTTTTTATTTTATTTTTTTTAAAAAAATAATCAAACTCCTTTCTTTTTTTACTGCTTTTTTTACAAAGGTTTTCATTCCCTTGATTATCATAAACTGTTATCATTTAATTTTTTTAGAAACATGCAATTTAAAATTTCTAATTATTTTTATAGAATAATACGAGTAAAAATTCTCTAAGTGGCAGATTTTATAAAAGATTTTTTTAATAAACAAAAGTTTTGATTTAAGAAGGAATTAAGCTATATTATCAAATAGATCTGTTCAATAACTTAATTTTTTTATTTAACTCCTTATTTCAGAACATTTGTTTTATTAAATTCCAAATTGCGCATGATTTCAAAAACAAGTCTAATAAATAAAAATGATATTATTTTTTTATTCTATAAATTTTATTTTATCTTCAATTTCTGCATAACGTTCTTTCCCGATAATCTTTTTCCAATTCTACATTTGATCTTATATTATTTTTTTCTCAATTTCAGGAATCAATTTTTTTTATTTCCTTATTTGTAAATCCTATTTTTTTTAATTCCTTCTCATTTAATTTATTAATATTATATTTCGTTATTTCATGTCCATAATTCTGTTTAGAATTTTGTATCTTTTTCATTGTCTACAAACAAAAAAATTTCTGAGCAATTTCCAGCCCTGACTTTCCAAATCCAGAAATATTCTTTACTTCATTAACATCTTTAATAACCCCAACTTCATCCCGATATTTCACAAATTTTTTTCAGCCTTATTCTTATTAATCCCCAGTTTTAGCAAATCTTTATACTCAATACTGTTAATATCAAATTTCACATTGCTTTTTTTGTCAAATCAGTATCTTTCTTAGCCTTATCCTTTTTTTATAATTTTTTTCCCTATTAATTTCAATTTCAGGAGTATTTTTTTATCCTCGATTAAAAGTCTTAAAAAAATTCCCCGCAATTAACAGCATTACAAAAAAATGATGACATATTTTATTTTCATAATAATCCCCCTTTTTGATTATATTATTTAATGATTTTTTTCAAAATCTGCCACTTAAATAATGAAACTTGTATTTTATGATAAATTATATCACATTGATTTATTATTTGATAGATGAAAATAAAAAAATTTGTTTTATTATTCTCAAATTATTAAACCGTTTGAGTGAACTACTCCCGCTTTTAGAAGCGGGAGTTTCTTGGGAAGTATCTGCTTTTGCTAGCCAAATATATTTACCAAGCTCTTCGGACAGTCCCTGCCCTGTTTTTTTTTATTTTCTTAATATTCCAACATCGCTTTTCCAATGTTTTTTTATATTCACTGCGACATTGTAATCTCTATCAATTTCAATTCCACAGCACTCACATTTATAACTTCTTTCTGATAATTCCAGTTTCTCTTTAACATTTCCACATTTACTGCAAGTTTTCGACGATGGAAACCACTTATCTATCTTCAAAAATTGCTTTCCTAAAAACATCAGTTTATACTCAAGCATTTTCAAAAACATTCCCCATCCATTATCTCCTACACTTTTACCAAAATTTAATGCCTGGCTCATCCCTTTCATATTCAAATCCTCAACAACCACAGCATTATAATCTTCAGACAATTTTTTCGATAATTTATGCAAAAAAATCTCTTCGGCAATTTTTGATATACTCATGTAATTTTTGATATTTTCGCTTTTTGCTTATACCAATTTTTAGAAAATTTCACTTTTCTTGACAATGACTTTTGTAATTCTTTCAATTTTTTCTCCAACATCCTAAAATATCTTGGATAATCAGCCCTTTGGTTTTCAGAACTGACAAATAACTCAGACATTGAAAAATCAAGTCCAATTACTTTATCATTATTACTAGCTACTTTTTTTGAATTTCTTTTTCAAATTCCGTCAAAATAGAAACATAATAATTTCCATTGCTGTTTGTCAATGTTACCGATTTTATTTTATAATCCTTTGGTATTTCTCTATGATATTTCAATTTTACTTTTTTTCAATTTTGGCAAAAACTAAATATTTTTTTCCTCAATTCGTATCGAATTATTCACACAATTTGTCGTATAACTTTTTAACACTATTTTTTTAGATTTGAATCTTGGAAAGTTTGCCCTCTTCTGAAAAAAATTCGTAAATGATCGTCTTACATTTAATTGAGCATTTGAAAGTGCCAGACTATCTACTTCTTTTAAAAAAATTGATTTTCACTTTTTCAAACTGGCAGGTGTAACTATTTTATTTTTTTCCAGTTTCTTCATAAATTTTTATTAGCGATATATAAAAATCGTATTGTAAACAAAACGAACACATCCAAAAAGTCTTATTTATCAATAATTCCTGCTCTTTATTTGGATAAATTCTGTATTTGAATGCTAAATTATATTTCATAAATTACACCTCCTTTTGATTTTTGAATATTATTTTTTTAATTATTTCTCTTCGATATTTTTATACAAAAAAATTGTATCATAGGCATATCCTTTTTTTCAATTTTTTTACAAAAAAAGCAATTCATCTCCCACTTATAGAAAGCCTACGACTTCTTGCTATCTTTTTGTTAAATCACTTTTTATAAATTTTTTTATTAATAAGTTCCTTTAAGGCGAAAACTAAAAAAATAAATCAAGTTTCTCATTTGTTTTTTTAAATAATATGTGGTATCATAAAAATTAAGAGAATTAAAAATCAAAAATATGATAAGAGGTGATTATCTATGGGAAAAATTTATGGAAAAAAACTAAAAAAAGTTATTTGAATATTTCAAGGGAGGATTTGAAAGGTTTCGGGTGACAATTATTTTTTTGCTTTAATAAGTTTTTATTCTGGTAGTTTTGATTACAGAAATTGGAGATTTAGACTTTAAACGATTTTTATGTTGCTGTTTTTGGAAGAAGTAAGGAACTGCTGTATACTTGGGATTTTTATGACTGCGATGTTTGAAGTTGTCAGGGAAGAGTATTTTTGGGGAGAAGAAAAAAATGGTCTTTTTAGAAGCATTTATACAGTTTTGACTGTTGTTATTATTGCAATATTTTATTATATTTGTTTTTATTGTGTATAGTTATGAAATTGGATTTTTGGATGCTGTTTCCAATTTCAATATTACTCTTTTTATTAATTCCAATTTTAAAAAAAGGGAAATAAGGAAAAAAATATCTGCAATCTGTGTTTGTGAATTTTGTTGTATCGTGTATTTTTTTGCAACAGTGCTTTGGATTGGAATTGTGATAATTTTGACTACAGTTCTGCATTATTTGGATTTGATATGTTTGGATGGTTTGTTTTAAGATTTTTATTTGTATTCGTGGGTATTTGTATTTGATGTTTTGGGGATTTCCTTATTTTTTTGTCATTGCTAAAAAAAGCCAGACGATGATTTGGAAAGTTATGATTTTCCCTATATTTTAAAAAAATGCTTGTAAAATTTGTAATTGTTCCGCTAATTACTATTTATACAGGAATTTTTGTATATTTATTTTATAAATGTAATTATATCTATGAAATTGCCAAAAGGCTTAATTTCTCACCTTGTGCTTTGGTATACGGCATTTAGCCTGTTTATCATTATTCTAATAACTCCACTTATTAAAAAGTGATAAATTTCTAGGTAATTTTAAAAAAATATTTTCCGTATTTTTTTCAATACCTTTTGATATTTGCTTCATTACTTGCAATTTTTCAAAGAATTTATCAGTATGGAATTACAGAAAACCGATATTATGTGCTGCTTTTAATATTCTGGCTATTTTTCTGCATGATTTCATTCATAAGAAACTCAAAAGTTGCAAAGATTCTAATAAGCCTGATTTTATGCCTTGTAATTGCTGTTTATACTCCATTTAACGCTGAAAGAGTGAGTGTTTACAGTCAAAGCCAGAGATTAAAAAGAATGCTTGTAAAATATGGGGCTTTAAAAAATGGGAAAATTTCCAAAATTACCCAAAATTTGACTAATAGACAAGGAAATCAGATTTATACAGTAATTGACTATATTTATTCTAGGGGAAAAATCATCGGTTAAAAAGTCTTGGGTTGAAAAAAATTCCAGCGGAAAAAGTTTATGAAATTTCAGATGATTTGGAAAGAGATTTGGGAATTAAGGATTCTTGGAGAAATTATTATGGTGAAGAAGATGGTGAAGATGGTGAAAGTTACGATAATAGAAAAGCAGTAAACTATGACTTAAAGACAGAAGAAAATGCTTCAGATATTTTTAGATGCAAAAGGTTATGACAATGTTATCCATTATCAAAAAAATGGGGAGAATCTACAGACCTGACATATAAATCTGGTGAATATAAAGTTGCCATTTTAAACAAAAATAATTACAGTAAGTGACAAGAACGGGAAAGAGTTAGCTAAATTTAATTGTGAAGATCTAATAAAACAGGTGTTGGCAAAATTAAAGACTCTCAAACTTGAAAAATTCAGGAGGTTCTGATGAAGAATATAAGGTTTTTGCCAAAAAGACTTTGAATATGTTGGAACAGCAGGGGATATAAATTATAAGATTTCATTGCAAAAATATTTATGAAGAAATTACAGATGGAAAAAAATGACAGATATAAATTATGAATTTTTATTTTATGTTTTCAGAAAAAAATAATTTTTTTAAAAATTGCTATTTAAGATAGAGATCTGTTTGATAATCATACAAACCTGGAATTTAATAAAAATAAATGTTATGAAGTAAGGAATTTTGACTTCTTGTGAAATAAAAAAATTAAAATGTAGAGCTCTATAAAAGAGAGGATGATTAAATTATGAAAACTTTAGTTATTTTAGCACATCCAGATATGGAAAATTCGAGAATTAACAAAAGATGGAAGGAAGAACTGGAAAAAAATATCCTGACAAAATTACAGTAAATGAACTTTACAAAAAAATTACCCAAATTGGGATATTGATATTGAAAGAGAGCACGAATTGTTACTATCTCATGATAACATAATTATTCAATTTCCGCTTTACTGGTACACATACACTCCTTTTATTAAAAAAATGGCTTGATGATGTACTTTCCTATAATTGGGCCTATGGAAATGAATATAACCTAAAAGGAAAAAATATAGGAGTTGCAATTTCTATTGGAGGATTTGAAAGTGACTATTCAAAAACTGGCTCTGTGAAATTTTCAATGGATGAAATTTTGATACATTTTAAAAGCAACTGTTGAATATGTCAAGGCAAACCTAATTTCTCATTATTTTCTTTTTTTGATACTGATAATATAAGTGATGAGGAACTTTCAGAAAAATGCTGGAAATTATGCGAATCATATTTTTTTAGTTTATAAGAGAACTAAAAAAATCCTTTTTAACTGATTTTTTTACTATTTAAATATTATGAAAAAAATGGGAGATATTCTGACAATACAGTTTATTTCCCATTTTATCTTTCATTAGTATTTTTTTAAGAATTTTTGCAAAATATCAAAAAAATTAAAAAAAGTACACTTTTTATATTTACATTATTTCTAATGCTATTTTTTTTAAATTTATCAGATTTTTTTCAAATCTTCTGTTTCCACAGAATTTTTTTTGCATTTATAATAATTTTTAGAAAGAAAACCTATCAAAAATTCCCTTTCTTTCTTTAGTTCATTTTCAATTTCATTTATAAAAAAATAAACATTTTCAAGCTCCCAAAAACGTATCCATGCGCTATCAGTTCAATGCTTTTTATTATATTTTTATTGTCAAATCCAAACTATTTTTTTAACAGCAAATTCCCCTGCTCACATAATTTTTTTCATTTCCGTAACAATTTGCAAAAATATCTTCAACTGTGTTAATTTGGAACTTAATGTCATCAAGCGAAAGATTTTTGCCTTTTAAATTCCAGAATATCATTTTTCATTTCCATCAAAGAAATAGTAAATTTCTTTGCTAACTCCCAGTTCTTCGTTATTCATTCCAGATAGATGGAATTTAATTGTACAGGGATTTTATTGTAGGAATTATATTTAATGTTCGTGATAAAAAGTATAAAAATATACGTTTTTTTGGAGGTTCTTCCAAAAATTTTTTTAAAAAGCGCATTTGAAGATTCTTTTCTCAAATTTTTCAATTCCGCACAGAATAAATATTTTTTTGGTGAATTAAATGAGGATTCTATCGAAGAATAGATGATTTCCCGCACTTCATCAATTTTTTTATGTTTTTCATTGTTTTTTTATTTATTATTTCAATGTCAGGATGCTGAGAAATGTCGATAAGCCGTTCTATTTTTCCTTTTTCAGCATCATTTTGGATATTTTTTGTCATAATCATTTTTGAAAACATTAGTGCATAAGAAAGCAAGTCAACTCTCTTATCACCATAAAAGAGATAACTTGCGCTCACTTTATCCTGATTTGCCTCATTTTTTTAAATTTTTTTCAGTTATTTTCTGTAATTTCATTTTTTCTCATTTTCTTTTTTTCTTTTTTAAAATTAACAACAAATATTAATTTTTCTTTCATTTGAAGAGTTCTTAACAGTTTCTTGTTGTCAAATGCGGCTCCTCCACCTAAAACTACTGAATCCAATGGATTTGGAGATAAGAATACTTTGATTCCAACTTCTTTTTCCATCATGTCAATAAAGTTTCTGATTAGAGAACCTCCACCAGTCATTACAATTCCGTTATCCAAAATATCTCTTTCGCCAATTCAGGCGGACATTTTTTTCAAGAACTTCTTTTGTAGAGTTTACAATTTGGAATAGAGAATCTTCGATTGCTTCGTAAATTTCATTTGCATTGACTTCCACAGTATTAGGAATTCCAGTTTCCAAATCTCTACCTTTTATTTCCATAACTTCAGGCGATTGAACTTTTAATGCTGAACCTAATTCTTTTTTTATTTTTTTCAGCAGTTCTATCTCCAATTAATAAATTATATTTTTCTTTTTACATATCTTACAATATCTTCATCAAATCTGTTTCCAGCAATTCTAATTGATTTACTTGCGATAATTTCATCTAGCGAAAGAATTGCAATATCAGTAGAACCTCCACCTATATCAATTACCATGCTTCCTTCAGGTTGTGAAATATCCACTCCGGAACCAATAATAGCGGCTCTTCCTTCTTCAATAATGTATGTCTTTTTAGCGCCCTTTACTGCATCAAACAATGCTTTTCTTTCAACACTTGTTACTTCGATCGGCACACAAATCATTACTTCAGGCTTGAACAGCGAATTTCCATAAATTTTGTGAATAAAGTATGTAATCATTTCCTTTGTTGAGTCAATATCTGCGATAACTCCATCTTGCAAAGGTTTAATAGCTTGAATACTGTCAGGAGTCTTCCCAAGCATTTCTCTAGCTTCTTTTCCAACTGCAATTAATCTTCCTGTTTTTTTCTATCACGTGCAACAACAGATGGCTCGTTTAATACTATTTTTTTTCTTTGCTTATCGTAAATCAATATATTTGCAGTTCCTAAATCTATCGAAATACTTTTTATTTACTCTAAATATTTTTTTACAAAAATCAAATACACCCATTTTTTTCCTCCTATTAAAATTAACTTTCTTAATTATATCATATTTTTTTCAATAAAAAAATTTATTATTTTTTTTGAAATTTTTTTGAATTTTTTTACTATAAATATTTATTTTTTTATATTTTTTTACTATATTTTTTTTACCTAATTTGGCTTTATTTTTTTAGTTTTGCAAAAAAATAAATAATATTTAATAAATCAGAAATTTACATTCAGCCATTTCAATATTTCATCATAAATCTCGTATTTGTTTATTTCATTTAGGGATTCATGCCGTCCATTCCTGTTTTTCAAGAACATTAATTCTTCTTTTTTTCTTTCTCAAATTATTAAAAAAATCTTATTTATATGATAAGTGTCAATCGCCTTGTCATCAGTTCCGTAAACAGCCAATATTTTTTTGCAGACTCATCTAATTTTTTTATAATTTCTGTTAATAAATCCCATTGTGGAAAAAATTCCAGAAAAAAACTTTGGTGTGACAGGATAACCGCAAAGTTCACTTTCTTCGTATTTTTTACTTTCATCTTCATCTCGAGTCAGCCAGTCGAATTTAGTTTTATTCGGCTCAAAAGCCGCATTCCATTTCCTGAAAATTTTATTAAATGCAGAAAATTTCCTGAAAATAACTCTTTCCAGAATAGTTGCAAAACTTCCCCTGCAGACTTCCATCTGTTTTTTTCAATGGAAAACCCGACAAAATAAAATATTTGTAACTATTTTCAATTCCCCATCGCATTCCAATCAAAGACCCCATGCTATGTCCAAAAATCGTAGTATTATCAGGATTTGATCCAATTTTATCCAAAAAGATGCCAATATCTTTAAAAACAGCCTTTATTCCATTTTTTCCAAAATCTCCAATTTCTTCATCCTTCAGTTCTCCATGCCCACGAATTTCCATAACAAACACATTATACCCGTTAGAAGCCAAAAAAACTCCCCAAATTCAGAATATCTTCCAATAGGCTCGGTCATTCCATGAAAGATTACAATATTATTTTTTTATATTTTTTTCTCTTTTTGACTTAAAAAAATAAATAAGGTATCTTTTTATTATCAAAAACTTTCAAAATATTGTTTTTTTCCATTATTTCCCTTTCTAAAAAAATGTTAGATTTATTTGTTAATGAGATTTATTTAAAAACTAAACTGACCTAGAAATAGGCAAATCAAACTTAAAAATCAGATATTCATAATCTTAAATCTTAGAGTTTAATTTTAAACTTATTTTTGTATGTATACACATCTATTATAATACAATATTATTTTTTTGCAATTACAAATTTTTTTATTTCACATTCAAGATTTTTTTAAATAATATATTTATAAATTATAAATTTGAAAGTGAAGAAAAATATGTTTTGTTTATGAAAAATTAGCAAAAAGCAAAAAAATATTTATAACTTTTTCAAGTTTGATTTTAAGTTTTACTGTCAAAAAAATTAAATTTTAAAAATAACAAATTGTTGATGTTTTTTTATTTGACAATTTATATATTAGTAAAAAAATCCTTGAAAATAAAGGGTTCTTAATAAAATAAATATTTTTAATTCGTTTTTTTATGGTATTTTTAGATTTTTTTAGAAAAAAAGATAAAAAAATTATAAATTTTGAAAAATACTTATAATGATATTTTCTATAAAAAAATAGTAATTTAGTAGCATAATTCTATGATTATTTTTTTATTTACTTTAATTTTTAAATTAATTTTTAAGAAATAGATTAAAATCCAACATTTAAGGGAGAATTTGTTAAAATAAGAAAGTAAAAAAATGTCATCTAAAAAAATAAACTCATAATTGTTATTATGAAAAATATTAGTAATTATTGATATTACAAGGTTAATAAGAATTATGAGGAGTAAATAATTAATGGGGCTTGATTTTTAATGAAAGTGACATATTAAAAAGATATTTTAAATTTTTAAAATTGTTAATAGAAAAAAATTAGAAGAAAAAAATATGGATTTAAAAATAATAGATCGTATGATTAAACATATAAATGAATTTTTTTATGTAAAAAAATGATAATGGGATAATACATAAAAAGTAAAAAAATTATTTATATTATTTTTGGAAAAATATTATGAAAGCCTATTTAAGATAAATGACAGGGATATAAATATGAGAATGTCATTCAGGCGGGAACTTATCACACTTATCTTGTCGCTTGAGAAGGAAAAAGCTGAATATTTACAAATTCAATAAACAAATCAGGAGAAATGAACAAAAATACTAAAAAAATATTCAAAAACGATCTAAAAGCAGATATTAAAAAAACTTATAATATAAAAGCATTTAGAATACATAAGAACAGCAAATATAGAAAAAAATTATTTAAAAAAACAAGAATTATGACCTTAAAGAGTTAAGGGAGAACTATTTGAGGGAAATACTGATGAGAAGAATGGAAAAGATTTATATTGGAAAGAGTACATATCAAGAAAAACTTCTATTTTAAAAATATTGCAGGAAATTTTGGAAATAAAAAAATATTAAATATATAAAAAGACTTCTTTTTTTGTATATTGACCAGTTTACAGATATAATTTCAATGTACGAAAAAAATATTCAATATTAACATATTTTTATTTTTAAATATGAAAAAGTACAGATATAAAAATTCAAATATAGGCTGAAGAAAACTGATGAAAAATAAAGAGTTTTTTTTATAATGATGGATAAAAATTTCTAAAAAGGGAAAAAAATTGAAAATAGATTGTAAATTTATGACTTTGTTTTATAAAAAAACTGCATAGAAAAAAGAAAACCTGAAAAAAATATTAAGTGAAATTAATAAAGCCATAATGATTGAGAAAAAAATCAAGAAACATTTGGAATAAAAAAAGGTAGAAACTAGAAAGGGCAAGGAAGAAGGAGTAGAAGTTTACAGTATTGCTGAAACATCTGTAAATTTTTGAAAAATAAGGATTTATTAAATAAAAAAACTTTTGAAAAAAATATATTCATTTGGATGAAACCACTAAAAATAAGGACATTAGTTTTTAGTTGATGTGGAAGAGAATCAGATTTTAAAGTCATTTAATAAAGTAATGAAATTTTTTTTAATTTTTTTAGAGGTGGTTAAGGTGGAACATTTAAATAATTTTAAGAAAGTTATCACAAGAAATAATACTGGTTACGAACAAGTGCTTATAATTTCCAATTCAAAAATTTTTTTAAATACAATAAGAAATTTTTTTCAGATATTCCAATTTTTTTAATTTTTGTACTGGGAAAAGAAAAAGGGAACTTTACAAAGCAGAACAAATATTTTTGAAACAGATGATATATTTACGTAGAATGATGTTTCAGTATTTGGAATTTAAAAAAAGATAGAAAGATAATCCATAAGTAAATTTTTGTTATGAAATAGTCATTTATGTGCTTAAACTCTATAAGTTATTTTTTTCACTATTTACGGCGTTTGAAAGGCTTTTTTTATAAAAAAATTTTTTTAAAAAAATTTTTAAAAAAATATTTGCTTTTTATGAAATTTTTTTAGGGTATAATAACTGTAGAGTTAAGTTCAATATTATAATGATTACAAATAAACTATAACAAATATTAAAGATTGAAAGGATGTGTTGTTAAATAATGGACGCATGGAGAGGATTTAAAGAAGGAAATTGGAAAGACAACATTGATGTTACAGAATTTATCAGATTAAATTATACAGAATATTTAGGTGATGACAGCTTTTTGGGAAGGACCGACTGAAGCAACTACTAAATTGTGGAAAGAGCTTTCTGAAAAAAATTTAAAGTAGAAAGAGAAAAAGGTATTTATGACGCTGAAACTAAAATACCTTCTCAAATAGATGCTTATGGAGCTGGATATATTGATAAAGATTTGGAAAAAAATTGTAGGACTTCAAACTGATGCTCCACTAAAAAGAGCAATCTTCCCAAATGGTGGATTAAGAATGGTAAAAAACAGCTTGGAAGCTTTTGGTTATAAATTAGATCCAGAAACTGAAGAAATTTTTACTAAATACAGAAAAAAACTCACAATGACGGAGTTTTCTCGGCTTATACTGAACAAATAAGAAAAGCAAGACATACAGGAATTATTACAGGACTTCCAGACGCTTATGGTCGTGGAAGAATTATCGGAGATTACAGAAGAGTTGCTCTTTACGGAGTTGACAGATTGATAGCTGACAGAGAAGAACAATACAAAAAAATTTGGATCCAGCTGAAATGACTGAAGATGTAATTAGACTTAGAGAAGAAGTTTTTTTGAACAAGTTAAAAGCATTAAAAGCATTAAAGAGAATGGCAGCAGCTTATGGATTTGATATTTCAGGACCAGCTACTAATGGTAAAGAAGCAGTACAATGGCTATATTTTGCATACTTGGCAGCAACTAAAGATCAAAATGGAGCTGCGATGAGTATTGGTAGAACTTCTACATTCCTAGATATTTTCTTGGAAAGAGATTTGCAGGAAGGAACTTTGACTGAAAAAAAGAAGCTCAAGAAATAATGGATCACTTTGTTATGAAATTAAGAATAATTAGATTCTAAGAACACCTGAATATGATGCATTGTTCTCAGGAGATCCAGTTTGGGTAACTGAATCAATTGGAGGAATGGGAGCAGATGGAAGATCAATGGTTACAAAAAATTCATTCAGAATTTTACACACATTGTACAACATGGGAACTTCACCTGAACCAAACTTAACAGTTTTATGGAGTGAAAAATTACCTGAAACTTGGAAAAAATTCTGTGCCAAAGTGTCAATTGATACTTCATCAGTACAATATGAAAATGACGACATTATGAGACCACAATTTGGAAATGACTACGGAATCGCATGTTGCGTATCTCCAATGACAATTGGACATCAAATGCAATTCTTCGGAGCGAGAGTAAACTTGCCAAAAGCATTGTTATACGCAATTAACGGTGGTAAAGATGAAAAGTCTAAGATTCAAGTTACACCAGTTGGACAATTTGAACCAATCAAAGGTGAATACTTGGAATTTGATGAAGTTTGGGAAAAATTAGACAAAGTATTAGACTGGTTAGCTTCAACTTATGTTAAAGCATTAAATATCATTCACTACATGCACGATAAATATTCTTATGAAGCATTGGAAATGTCATTGCACGACATTAATATCAGAAGAACAGAAGCATTTGGAATTGCTGGACTTTCAATTATTGCAGATTCACTTGCGGCTATTAAATATGGTAAAGTAAAAGTTGTAAGAGATGAAGAAGGAGATGCAGTTGACTACATCAATGAAAAAGATTATGTTCCATTTGGAAATAATGATGATGCAACTGACCAATTTGCAGTAGATATTACTAGAAGATTTATGAACAAATTGAGAACTCACAAAATGTATAGAGATGCAATCCCTACACAATCAGTATTAACTATTACTTCAAACGTTGTATACGGTAAGAAAACAGGAAATACACCTGATGGAAGAAGAGCTGGAGCACCATTTGGTCCAGGAGCAAACCCTATGCATGGAAGAGATACAAGAGGAGCTGTTGCTTCACTTGCTTCAGTAGCTAAAATCCCATTTGAAGATGCAAATGATGGAATTTCTTATACATTCGCAATTACACCAGAAACATTAGGTAAAAATGCAAATGAAAAACAAACTAACCTAGTTGGATTAATGGACGGATACTTCAACCAAACAGGACACCACTTAAATGTAAATGTATTCGGAAGAGATTTACTAGAAGATGCAATGGAACATCCTGAAAATTATCCACAATTAACAATCAGAGTTTCTGGATATGCAGTAAACTTTGTTAAATTGACTAGAGAACAACAATTAGATGTAATTAACAGAACAATTTCAAATAAAAATGTAATTTTTTTGAAAGTTTAAAAAAATTTAAAAATTTAAATTTAGCTGTTAAACAAATTCAATTTAAGCAAATTCAATAAATTGTTAAAATATGAAAAAAATGTCGCATAGTTTCATAAAAAAATATGAGTTATGCAGGCATTATTTTCTATTATTTGAATATATATCCTATTAAAAAAATAGAAAAATATGTTTTATTTATTTTCTGGCAAGAGGTTAAGACCCCTTGTTAAATAGAATTTATAATAAATTCATTACTCTAGCGGGAAATAATAGTATAAATTTTATATTGAATTTATATTAAAAAAAGTAAGAGAGAAAGAGAAAAATTAATATGGAAGTAAAAGGATACATACATTCATTTGAATCTTTTGGGACAAAAAGATGGACCAGGAATTAGATTTGTGCTGTTTTTTTACAGGGATGTCCTCTTAGATGTTTATATTGTCATAATGTAGATACTTGGGAAATTAAGGATAAAAAAATGGTAATGACAGCACAGGAAGTTATGAAGGAAATTTTTAAAAAGTGAAGGGATTTATAAAAAAACTGGCGGAGTTACTGTGTCTGGTGGAGAACCTTTGATGCGACCCTGAATTTCTGATGGAATTGTTTAAACTTTGCCGTGAAAAATAAGATTCATACGGCACTTGATACATCTGGATATTTTTTTAATGAAAAAGGCGAAAAAAAGTGTTGGAGCTTGTGGATATGGTGCTTCTCGATATTAAGCACATAAATCCTGAAAAAAATATAAAAATATTGACTTCGGTTGAACTTGACAATACGTTAAAATTTGCAAAAATATTTAGATGAAATCAATAAACCTGTTTGGTTAAGATATGTGTTAGTTCCAGGATATTCTGATGATGAAAAAGATTTACACGACTGGGCTAAGTTTACTTCACAGTTGAAAAAAATGTGGAAAGAGTAGACATTTTGCCATTTCACCAAATGGGGCAGTATAAATGGGAAAAAGGTTGGAAAAGAATATAAATTAAAAAGATACACCGACACCAACGAGAGAATTAGTTGAAAAAAAGCTGAAGAAATTTTTTTAAGTCTTATGGGTTAAAATTGCTAGGTAAATAAAAATTAAGGGAATTGGTTCTAGTTTTTATTAGAATCAGTTCCCTTTTTGGTATTTATTTATTTTCACTTATTTGTTCAATTCTATAATTTAATTCGTCAAAAATCAATAATTTTAGCTTGTCTATGTATCTCCCTGCCTTCATAAAAATAAAAATAACTACTGGAACTGAAAAATAAACTTAACTGTCCAACAGCTTCAGGAATTTCAGGGGCTTCAATATGATAGGATGGAAAAATTTTTTTCATTTGCAATTTTTTTCAACTTTTTGGCATATCAGCATGACAGATACTGCAGTTATTCATTGAAACATATAATAAGAAATACTTTTCCTCTTTTTATTTTATTCAGTATTTCCTCATAGTTTCCAAGTCTTTTTCATACAATTTCTCCTTTTTCTATTTTTTTAAATTTTACTGAATAAATTATATTTTTTTAGCTTGTCCCAAATCATCTACTTGAGCAATTCCAATACCAATGACTTTAGATTTAAAAAGGATTGAAGTCGTATTTTGATGTAAATGCGTCTATTTTGGATGGATCTTCTGGAGTAAGTAAAGTTATGTGCGGATCAAAAACTTGTAAATACGTTTAGAGAGCCGTACAAATTGAAAGATTTTACTTTTTCAGGAATAGATTTTGCCCAGTCTGGAACTTTTGCATCCTTTGCACGATACTTGTTCAAGCTGACTGTTATTTCATCCGCAAGCTGCTGTATAGCTTCATTGTTTTGAGCATCAAGCATAAACCAGTTTCCGCCAGTTTTTCTTAATCTGTAAAATTCTATATCAAAAGGCTTTTGTCTGATTTGCGATTTTATTGACAGTATTCTTTATTGTTTTTAATGCTTCAGGTTTGTATTCTGTAAGATAAAGTGTCAGATGGACTGCATATCCTTTTGAATAAAGGCTTTCAATTCCTGCCTCTTTAAGTCCCCTTGAGATATTTTCCACATTTCTGGTTGCATTATTATCCATAATTACAAAAAAACGTTGTAATTTACATTGGAAAAAAAGTGTTCAGGCAAAACATTAAAAAAATTGAAAAAAATATCTTTTTCATGATAAAACCTCCTAAATTTTTTTGTTTTAGATTACTTTTTGCTATAATTATACCTTGAAATATTTTTAAAAAAACAAGTTTTTAAAAAAAGTATTCCACATTTAATTTAGTTGTTTTTTTCGCACATTTACTTTATTTATTTGTAAGATTATCCAAAAATTCATAAAGAAGATTATTCATCTCATTATAATCGTTATTGCGGATTGTTTGAGGTGATTGGACAAATGGTAAAGTTTGGCTTTTTCTTTTTCAAGATCTTTATCTGAATCAATTAATAATTCTGCCACTTTTTTTGTAAATTCAGGATGGCATTGAAAGCCGTAGTGCTTTTCGCTATATTTTATAATTTGTCGTGGACATCCTTTGCTTTTTGCTAAAACTTTTGCTGTATCAGGAAGTCCTGGCATATCGCTGTGCCAATGTCCTGTTATCGCTTGTTTTCCAAAATGCTTAATATTTTTATCTTCTAGTCCATCTTCAGTTAATTCAATCGGAAAAATTTCCAATTTCGCAAGAAGGACTTTTTTTCTGTAGTTCCACCGTAGGCTTCTCCTAGAAGCTGAGCTCCAAGACATGCTCCAACTATGTATATATCAGCTTTTATAGCTTTCTTAATCAAATCAATTTCAGCTTTTGGGTCAAAATAAGGAAACTCGCTATTATCTCCAATTGGACTTTGAGGACCTCCCATTACTATTAAAAAAATCAAATGAATCCACATTTTTCAGGTAACTTTTTCATCTTGATAGACTTTTTGTCATTGTGACATCGTGTCCAGAAAGCGTCGCCCAGGCAAGATAAGCTCCTGGAACTTCAAATGTTTCGTGTAATATAAAGTGTATTTTTCATTGTTGTACTCCCTTAGGTTCTAGATTTTTTTAGTAAAATCACTTTAAAAACTAACTTTTTTTGAATTTTACTAATAGTTAAGTTTAATATTAAAGAGATTAGGTATATTATATAATTTTTTTATAAAAAAATTCAAGAAAAAGGAACTATTTTTTTCATAGTTGCAATTATTTTTTTTAAATATGCTATAATTAAAATGATAAAAAAATACATTAATTAAAAAAACAAAAAAATAAAAATAAAAATGGAGGAAAAAAATTAAAAATGGCAAAAAGCTAAATTCGAGAGAAGTAAACCACACGTAAACATAGGAACAATTGGTCACGTTGACCACGGTAAAACAACAACAACAGCGACAATTTCAAAAAGTATTAGCTGAAAAAGGGCTGGCTGAAAAAAAGTTGATTTTGAAAAACATTGACCAAGCTCCTGAAGAAAGAGAAAGAGGAATTACAATTAACACAGCTCACATTGAGTATGAAACAGAAAAAAAGACACTACGCTCACGTAGACTGTCCAGGACATGCTGACTATGTAAAAAAATATGATTACAGGAGGCGGCTCAAATGGATGGAGCTATCTTAGTAGTATCAGCGACAGATGGTCCAATGCCTCAAACAAGAGAACACATCTTGCTAGCAAGACAAGTAGGAGTACCTTACATCGTAGTATACTTGAATAAAGTAGATATGGTAGACGATGAAGAATTATTAGAATTAGTAGAAATGGAAGTAAGAGAATTATTAAACGAATACGGATTCCCAGGAGATGACGTACCAGTAATCAAAGGATCATCATTAGGAGCATTAAATGGAGAACAAAAAAATGGATAGATGCAATTGTAGAATTGATGGATGCAGTGGATGAATATATTCCAACACCAGAAAGACCAATTGACCAACCATTCCTTATGCCAATTGAAGATGTATTCACAATTACAGGAAGAGGAACAGTAGTAACAGGAAGAGTAGAAAGAGGAGTAGTAAAAGTTGGAGAAGAAGTAGAAATCGTAGGAATTAAACCAACTTCAAAAACAACAGTAACAGGAGTAGAAATGTTCAGAAAATTATTAGATTCAGGACAAGCTGGAGATAATATAGGAGCATTATTAAGAGGAACTAAGAAAGAAGAAGTGGAAAGAGGACAAGTGTTGGCAAAACCAGGAACAATCACTCCACATACAGGATTTAAATCAGAAGTATATGTATTGACAAAAGATGAAGGAGGAAGACATACTCCATTCTTTACAGGATACAAACCACAATTCTATTTCAGAACAACTGATATTACAGGAGAAGTAAACTTACCAGAAGGTGTAGAAATGGTAATGCCTGGAGATAACATTGAAATGACAGTAGAATTGATTCACCCAATTGCAATGGAAGAAGGATTAAGATTTGCGATTAGAGAAGGTGGAAGAACAGTAGCTTCAGGAGTAGTTGCAACTATTACTAAATAGTTTTCTGTAAAACTTTTTTAACAATATCTAGCAAGAAGTCTCCCTCTTCTACAAGAGGGAGATGAATTGCAGAACATAACTTGAAATAATAATTATTATATGGTATAATACTCGCATATCAGGGCAGGGACTGCCCGAAGAGCTTAGTAAATATATTTGGCTAACAGAAGCAGATACTTTCCCAAGAAGCTCCCACTTCTAAAAAGCAGGAGCAGTTCACAGGTTGAAATAAGTATTTTATATTGTTTGATGAAATTTTTTTAATAAAAATAAGATATTTATAATAAAAAGTATAATAAATGATAGCACTTAATTAAATTATTAAAAAAATTTTTTTGGATTTGTTTATAGTGCTATTGTTTTTTTTGGTATTATAAGTTATACTAATTATGAGATTTATTAAGTGTGTTAGAACACTCGTGGCTTTAGCCATGAGAGGAATAACACCAACATTGAAAAATGTTGCTTTAAAAATTTGCAATATTAATAATTTTTGAGTGTAATATATTTGGGTTTAAAATATAATATATAGATAAAAAAAGTAGCAGTGTAGACATAATGTCTTATCTAGTAGCAGCTATTGTGGACTAGCCAAAAAGAATAAGAATTTTAAAAATCAAACTTCGTTAGAAGATAACTTACTTTTTTTAGTTATCTTATGAAGCTTTCGACTTTTAGTCGTGAGTAGTTCACTAATTAAAATGCCTTTTTTTATATATTCCATTTAATAAGTGATGGGTCGCAAAACATCATAAATATTAAGTTTTACTGTATTTAAAAGCAAATTATTCTTAAAAAAAGATTGAAAAGATATTGCTAAATCTCAATCAACTTTCTCATATTTTTTTATGATATTTATGTCTTCAACATCAATAAATATGGCATTTAAACTTATCCCTTGATTATTGGAATATATAATTTTTTTAAAAAAACTTTACAAATTCATATTATTATGATAAAATTAACTGTGAATTGTTAAGATATATTTGTTAAATTATTTTTTTAGGAGGAAAAAAACAATGAAAAAAATTATTAGGAGTATTAGCATTAGTTTTAAGCGTATCTAGTTTAGCAATGGCTGATCAAGATACAGTAAAAAGAAATTCATTTCTCTAGCGAACTTAGACAAAGTTATACAGACAAAAAAACAAATACAGGAAATGGATTAGGAATCGCTAGGGATTCAAAGGACAAAACAAAGAAAAAAACTAGATGGAGAAATGTTCTTGGTGGAGATTTGAATTTAGTAGATGGAAGGAAATTTAGGATTAAGATTTGAATTCCAAAATGATCAAGATAGAGTAAAAAATGATTTTGATTACCAAAAACAAAAAAATTAGTAACAAATGGAGTTTATGACAAATCTCAAACTTGGGAAAAATGACATTGCATTATACAAAGATGTTAAATTAGGTTCTTGGACTGCTAAATGGGATTTAGGATGGAAATACAAATCTACTAATGGAAATGGTAGATATGCAGGACACAGAGGAACATCAAATGAAATTTATGTAGGACCAGAATTTGGAATTGATTTCTTCGGTCATCACTTTGATGGAAAAAGCTCAATTTGTATACTTCGATCAATCAGGAGAAAAAGACGGAGATAATGCATGGTCAGGAAGCGACTTTATAAATGGTAAAACAAGCGGTGTTGGAGGTAACTTTGACTTAGCAACTAATGGTAAAGTTTTCGATAATAGAGCAGGAAACTTAAACTATTATGTTACATTGAATAACCACTTAAGAGATGCAAAAGGTAAATTAGTTGAAACTGGAAAAGATGCTAAATCTACTGTATATTTAGACTATGTAACTGGAGCAACTTATAAAACACCTGAATTGGCAGGATTCTACGGATTAATTAATACAGAAAATGAATGGGAAAAACAAACTGCTAGACACGGATTTAAAAACAATTTCTCAGTATGGACTGGATTAGGATATAAAACAGGAATTGATTTGTCAGTAGGAACATTAACATTAAACCCTGAAGTTAAATACAGAGTTGTTAATAAAGAAACTGTTAAAGGTGTATACGATGACGGACGTTACTCAAGTACTGATAAATACACAAGAGAATACAACGAATTAAGAGCAGGATTAAACGTTGGTTTTAGAAGTTAAATAGTTTATTTAAATAGATTCATATATAAAAAGGGATGGAAAAAAATTATTCCGTCTCTTTTTATATATTAGACTTGTTCGGAAACTATGTTTATTTAGAATTTAATAAAAATAAATATTCTGAAGCAAGGTGTATTGATTCCTTGTTAAATAAAAAAATTAAGTTGTCGAACAGATCTATTAAAAAAATAGTTTGTATAATTGAACTTATCTAAAATTGAACCGATGAAAAATTATATAAATCTAGGATTTGAGTAAAAATAGTTATAGTTTTTTTGAATTTGATCTTAGATAAGTTTTTGCTATGCTATTTACATTTAAAAAAAGTAAAAAAATTATATTTTAGCCATTTTAAAAACAAAATTAGGATTAATTTGTTAAAAAAATTTATAGTATTCGTTATTTAAGTGAGTTTAGCATTAAATAAAAATCAAAAAAAGATTTCAAATTTAGTAAAAAAATATCAAAAAAAGTTTTAAAAATAAGTTGACAAAATTGAAAAAAATATATTATAATAATTGAGTAATTTGAAAATTAGCCCGAGTGGTGAAATTGGTAGACGCAACGGACTCAAAAATCCGTCGATTTTTATATCGTGCCGGTTCGACTCCGGCCTCGGGCACCAATAATATAATTAAATTTTTTTCATAATGAATTGCACTCTACACTTTTTAGAGTGTTTTTTTATTTATTATTATATAAAAAAAGAGAATATTAAATAGTGAATTATTAGAAAATGTGTCGAAATTTTATTTCTAATGCTATTTCTCGATAAAAATAATAAATTTGTTATATCTACTATGTAAGGGATCAAGACCTCTTGTCAGGAAATAAATAAAAATATAATTTCTATTTTTTTTAAATGGGATTTAGTATAAATTAAATTTTTAAAAAAGCATTTTTACTAAAAATAATTTGTAAACTTCTTTATTATTTGGGATATTAAGGGAAACTAATAATAAAAAAATTTCTTGAAATTCTAAAAATAAAAAAATGATACCATTATGACAAGAGAAAAATAGTCTTGAAAAATGTAGATTTTTGGCTTGGATAGTTATTGGAAAGCTGTTTGAGCGGAAAGATATATCATATTTGCGGCAATTCAAAAAGCTATTCAGAAAAAAATCATAAAAAAACTAGAAAAAGAACTGAAATTTGGAGGGAAAAAAAGTGGAAAAAAAGAGCGACAATAATAACTTATGGTTGTCAGATGAACGTAAATGAAAGTGCAAAAATGAAACAGATGTTGCAGACAATGGGATACAGTATGACTGAAGATATTGAAAATACGGATTTGGTGTTTTTGAATACTTGTACGGTTAGAGAAGGCGCTGCTGTTAAGGTGTATGGAAAACTTGGAGATTTGAAGAGAATTAAGGAAGAAAAAGATGGGAAAATGATTATTGGAGTTACGGGGTGTTTAGCTCAAGAAGTGAGAGATGAGTTTATTAAAAAGACGCCTTATGTTGACTTGGTGCTTGGAAATCAGAATATTGGGAGAATTCCTGATCTTCTGGAAAGAATTGAATCTGGGGAAGAAACGCATATTGTTATGGTGGAGGATGAAGATGAATTACCGACTAGAGTAGATGCGGACTTTGGAGATGATATTGTAGCTTCCATTTCGATAACTTATGGATGCAATAATTACTGTACTTTCTGTATTGTGCCTTATGTGCGTGGAATGGAGCGTTCTGTGCCACTTAATGAAGTTGTGAGGGATGTTGAGCAGTATACTAAAAAAGGATATAAGGAAATATTGTTTTTGGGGCAAAATGTAAATTCATACGGAAGTGATTTTGCAAACGGGCAAGATAATTTTGCTGAACTTTTGGAGCAAAGTGCAAATGTGGAAGGAGATTTCTGGATAAAATATGTGTCACCACATCCAAAGGACTTTAGTGATGAAGTAATCGATACGATTGCAAGAAATCCTAAAATAGCTAGAATGTTACATCTGCCATTACAATCAGGATCTACAAAAATTTTGAATGCAATGAATAGAGGATATACAAAGGAGGAATTTATTGCGCTTGCTAGGAAAATTAAGGAAAAAGTGCCTGATATTGGACTTACAACTGATATTATTGTAGGATTTCCAGGAGAAACAGATGAAGACTTTCAAGATACGATGGATGTTGTAAATGAAGTTGGATTTGAAAATGCATTTATGTTTATGTATTCCAAGAGAAGCGGGACTCCTGCGACTACAATGGAAGGGCAGGTCGATGAGCATACTAAAAAATGAAAGATTGCAGCGACTTATGAGACTGCAAAATATGAAGGCAAAGGAAGAAAGTCAAAAAAATATTTAGGGAAAAATTGTAAAAGTTTTAGTTGAAGGACCTAGTAAAAAGAATCCTGAAATGTTGACTGGAAGAAGTTCTACGCATAAAATAGTTTTATTTAAAAGCGATAGAAAGGATTTGAAGGGAAAATTTGTAAATACAAGAATTTATGATGCTAAAAACATGGACATTATATGGAGAGCTGGTGGAGGAATAGATGATAAAAAAAGAAAAAGGAAATTGAGGCTGAAAAAGTTACTGGAAGAACAGGCAGAAACGCTAAAAACCTAGAAGAGGACGGCCAAGAAAAGTTGAGGTAGATAGATCATTGGAAAATACAGAATTAGCTGAAGAAAAAAAGCAAAAACATGATGAAGAAGATTCAAGTAAAAAAACTGCCTTTGAAAATTCAAATTATGAAGAAAAAATGATAAAGGATATTCTTTCTGAAAAATGTAACTAAATTGAAAAAGAATGGCAAAAAGAATATAAAAATTGAAGCGTTTTTTTCAGGAATGTCAAAACTTGAACTTATAAATGCTATTTTAATTAAAAAAAGGTGAGGAAAGAGGGAAAAACCTATGGATTTGGGAAACTGGATGTAATAGGTGATGGAAATTATGGATTTTTTTGAGAAATACGTCAATTGGACCTGATGTATATGTGTCGATTTCTCAAATAAAGAGATTTTTTTTAAGAAATGAAGATATTGTATTTGGGGAATTAAGAATTCCGATTGGAACAGAGAAAAAAATTATGGGATTTTTAGAAGGTTTTGCTTGTAAATGGGGATTTGCCTGAAAAAAATCGCTGGAACGTCCGTATTTTTGATGATTTAGTGCCATCTTATCCAGATGAAAAAGTTAAATTTGGGAGGTGGAGAAATTTCATCTAGAATTATAGACCTTGTTTCGCCTATTGGAAAAGGGCAGAGAGGGCTTATAGTTGCTCCGCCAAAGGCTGGGAAAACTGTGCTTCTTTCAACACTTGCAAATGATGTTATAAAATATAATCCAGAAATTGATGTCTGGATACTGCTAATTGATGAACGGCCTGAGGAAGTTACGGATATTAAGGAAAATGTGAAGGATGCGGAAGTTTATTCGGCGACTTTTTGATGAAGATCCAAGAGTTCATACGGAAGTTACGGAAAAATGTGCTTCAGATGGCAAAAAGACAAGTGGAACGTGGAAAAGATATTTTAATTCTTATGGACAGCTTGACAAGGCTTGCACGTTCGTATAACATTACTATTCCATCAAGCGGAAAGTTAATTTCAGGTGGAATTGACCCAAATGCGCTTTATTATCCAAAGAGATTTTTAGGAGTCGCAAGAAATATAAAAAAATGGTGGAAGTTTAACAATTATTGCAACGGCTCTTGTTGAAACTGGAAGCAGAATGGATGAAGTGATTTTTTTGAGGAATTTAAAGGGACAGGAAATATGGAAATCATTTTAAGCAGAACACTTGAGCAGTTGAGAATATTTCCAGCGATTGATGTGTTAAAAAAAGTGGAACAAGACGTGAGGAGCTTTTTAATTCCAAGGAAGAATTTGGAAAAAAATATGGAAATTGCGAAGAGAATTAAGTGAAATGTCTGAAGTTGGAAGGAACAAGAAATTTAATTGAGCTTATAAAGAAATATAAAAAAACAATGATGAATTATTGGAAGATTTATATAAAAACGAAAAAATAAATAAATAGAAAATAGAAGGTGAATAAAAAAATGCTTGGGAATGTAAAAAAATGAAGCTGGATTGCTATTTAACAAGGAAAAATTTTAAATTGGTAAAAAAAGTTTTTGAAAAAAAGATGAAAAAAATTGCTAAACATAATCATGAAAATGAAGAAATTATTTTTTTACAGTTTTGAAGGGAAAAAATGGAAATATTTTTTTAAATGAAACTGAAAAAAACATATTTTTAGTTCCAGGAGATATTTTGCATTTTGATGGAGTAAATTTTATTAATGGTGTCTGCTTTGGAGGATTCTGAAGTTAGTGTTACATTGATAAAAAAATAGGAGCATTAAAAAAAGGCTGTATTTCATAAATTAATTTTATGAGGCGACCATTTTTTTATTTTTTTATCAAAAATTTTTAGTTAAAAGATATTTTTTTAAATAATTTTCAATATTTATATCAGTTAATCTAAATTGCTCGTTTAAAAAGGATTGCAATATTTTTTTAGAAGTAAATACTGGAGTTTATATTGCATTTTTTTAGATTTTTTTATGAATTATTTTATTTTTTTACTTGAAATTAAATTTAATGTGGATATCAGAATATAAAGATATACTAGATACGGCATAGCTCCTATCTTATGGATTCCAGCAAAAATAATTGCAAAAGCAAAAATTCCAAGAGTAAGTAAAATCATTTTTCCAGAGTTTTTTAACATTTCTTCCTTTACATCGTAACCAAATACTGCAGGTCGAAAAAAACTTTGTTTATAATTCGTGCAAAAGGATTTAATATTAACAGAACATAAGATAATATTTCATTTTTTATTCCAAGCATTGATAAAAGTCCAATTACAAGTCCTAACATTATTCCGTAGTATATTTTTCCTGGTGCAGATGATGGGCTTGTTGGCATATCTGTTGCCATAAAGATTCCTGTTAATAATAATCCGCCAGTTGAAACATTGCTTTTTAGAAATATTGTAACTAGAAAAAATGTTACAAACAGGCTTACTGGAATATGCCATGAAATACGATTTTTTAGCAGCAGATATAATCCTCCTAAAATTAAGGCAAATGCCGAATAAGATCCAACAGATCCTGAGGGTGTTAATAGTAATCCGTCTAGATAGTTTGAAAACATAGAATTATTAAATCCTGTAAAAAAATTTTTATTCCAGATGACTGCAATAATTCTTGACTGAACCAGATTGTTCCAGAGGACATTGCTGATGAAAAAAATACAGTCATAAATTCCCGACCTACTACTGCAGGATTAAAAATGTTTTTTCCGATTCCTCCATAAATCAATTTTCCAAAAATGACTGCCATGCAGGCTCCAAAAATAACGATAGGCAATGGAGTCAACGGGGCAAGTGTCATAGCCAGAAGGATACCTGTTATAACTGCTGATAAGTCATGAACAGAATTATTGTCATTCAGGAAATATTTTTGAAAAAAAGTTTTTTTCAGTTACAACAGCGGATAAAACGGAAAATGCTATTAAAAAGAAGCGCTCTCGTTCCGTAAACTAAAAGCTGAGGCGATGATAGCCGGAAATAATGATATAATTACATCTTTCATAATGTCTCTTACTTCAATTTCAGTTCTTATATATGGAGTAAAAGATAGTTTTTTTAATTTTCTTTTTTTAAAAAAACTTTTTATTATTTTTTTTCTTTTTAATTTCTTTATCACTTTCTGGAACTTCTTTTTTTAGAAAAATATTTTTTTATATTAATCTTATCTTTTTTTATTTCTTTTTCTTTTTATTTTTACTTTTTCAAGTTTTTCCAGTATTATTCAAATTTTTTTACTTTATTATTATTTTTTTATTTGTTTCAGAATTTTTGAGAGTAATTATTTTTGTAATTTTTTTCAGTTTTTTTGAGAAGGCTGTGAACTGTAGAATTTAAAAAGCGTGTCATCATTGTCTAAAAGTTCATTTTTACTGTTATCTTTTTTTCTGCCTAATATTTCTTCCATTAACGATTTTTTTCGTTATTTTTTTCATTATTTTTTTACCTCCAATTCCGACAAGATTAATTTTTCCAGTTTTTATGCTTTCCATCAAAGGAACTCTTGAAGGGCATACAAATTCACAAGCCCCACATTCAATACAGTTTTGAATATTAGCTGTTGCCATTTTTTTCATATTTTTCCATTTTTTTATAGTAATCTGCAAATTCAAAAAGGCATTAGGTTCATTGGGCAGGCTTCTACACAATATCCGCAAGAAATGCAGTTTTTACGCTCAATTTCTTCCGTGTCTAAAAATAATATTCCAGAAGTTCCCTTTACTGTCGGCACTCTAGAATCAAAAATTTCTGTTCCCATCATTGGTCCGCCAAAAAAATTACCTTGTCTTCGTTAGTAATTTTTAATTCCCGCACAATATGGTAAACTGGAGTTCCAAATTTTTAATCTGTAGTTTCCAATATTTTTTTAGCTTTTTTTCTCCAGAAATTGTCACAATTCTTTCAGTTAATGGCTTTCCTTCAAAAAAAGCATCATAAATAGCTTTGACTGTACTTACATTGCTTACAATTACTCCCTTTTCAAGCGGAAGTTCCCCTTTTTTTAACTTCTTTTTCCAGTAATTGTGTTTATTAATTGCAGTTCACTTCCTTGAGGATAAATTACAGGAAGCAGTTCTATTTTTTTATTTTTAAATTCTTCTTCATCCTGTACTTTTTTTCAAATATTTCAATTAATTCTTTATTCTCTTCTTCAATTCCAATAACAATCTCCTTTGGATTTAATAATTTCTGTATAACCTTTAAGCCACGTAAAAATCTCTTTTTGTAAAGTTTTTTTCATGACAGAATAGTCAGAAGTTAAATAAGGTTCACATTCAGCGCCATTTATTATAAAAGTTTCTACTTTTCTGAATTTTTATATCATATTTTACATGTGTAGGGAACTGCGCTCCTCCAAGTCCAACTATTCCTGCCTCCTTGATTATTTTTAAAAAATTTCATCTTTTTTTATTGATTTCAAGTCACGAAGTTCTCTTTTTTTGTCAAATCCGCTTCCTTGTTCTGAAAAATCATTTGCAATAATAATTGTTTTTATCTTTTTTTCCATTTGCGATGAAATGATCGACAACGTCAACAACATCTCCAGAAATTGGTGAATGAATATTGGCTGAAATACTTCCTGAAGCATCTCCGATTTTTTTCATATTTTTTTACATAGTCTCCAATTTCTACTATTGGAATTGACGGGCTTCCTATATGCTGTGAAAGAGGTATAAAAAAAGGCTTGAATCCTTAATTTCCTTTTATTTCAGTATTCTTTGTGAGAGGTTTCATTGGCTGGCGTTCTTTTTTTCATATTTTTTTGCTTCATTTTCATTTTCATCAATATCTTTGCTGAAAAGTATATCTGCTATTCGTTTAAAAACTTATTCTTCTAAGCATTTCTATCTCCATTTTTATTTGTTAATTTTAATTTTTTTATACTCAAGACCTAGGGAGCTGACTGAGTTTAAGCAGAATAGTTATAATTTTTTTAGTTCAGTCTTATTTTAGTCGGGCAAAAAAATCTTTTCTAGAAGCAGTAAAAAAATTAGATTAGCCTATAATCAGAAAACAAGGGGTTTTTTTGCCCTCGTTCTTGAACTGATTATTGAAATTTTAATTATTTCCTGTCATAAGTTCATCTATCAGATCTTTTACATGCACAAGCTCTTTTAATCTCCATCCATTAGCTCCTGAGAAAAAAATAATCCGCTTTGAAGTCTACCTAGATAAGCATCTCCTAAACTGTCGGCAATACAGTATCCCACTCTGTTTGCTCCTTTTCCACGTTCACAAGGAAATACGCAGTTGCTTATACATTGAATTTTTTTCTCACCAGGTTCTAATGTTTTGATTAAATTTGTTTTTACTGCACGTCCAGGATAACCAACTGGAGAACTTACGATTACAATGTCTTCTTCCTTTGCCTCAAGCAATACCTGTTTTAAAAACATCGCTTGCATCACATTCGTAAGTACCGATAAATCTTGTACCCATCTGAACGGCATCTGCTCCAAGTGCCATAATATTTTTTATATCGTTATTGTCCCATATTCCACCTGCTGCAATAATAGGAAAATCTCCCCATTTATCACGTTCTTCCTTTATTGGAGGCAAGATTGCTTCAGCTGATGTTCAGGAGCGAATAGCTCTTCATATTTTGCACCTTGGTGTCCTCCACTTTTTGGACGCTTCTACAATTACTGCCCCTGGCATTTTTCCAGCAGCCTTCCATTTTTTACAAATTATTTTCAATGCTCTGGCTGATGAAACTATCGGAACAATCTCCACGTCTGGATAATCTTTTACAAGCTTTGGAAGTTCCAGCGGAAGTCCAGCTCCTGTAACAATAATATTTGCTCCAGCCTCAAGCGCATCATTTACAACTCTTGCATAATCATTTATCGCATGAAGAATGTTGCAGGCAAGCGGTCTGTCTCCGCAAATTTTTTTCTTGCATTTTTAAATATTTCAAAAAGCGCTTCACGATTGTAGGCATTTTCTGTTCCAAGAGGACGTCCTTTTACAGCCTTTTTTTCACAAATTTCATATTTTGGTAATATCCAGTGCAGATGGCGCTTATTGTTCCAAGACATCCATTTTTTTTGCTACATTTCCAGCAAGTCTGTCCCAGCTGATTCCAACTCCCATTCCACCTTGAACAATTGGTTTTTTTCAATAAAATATTTTTCCTATTTTAATTCCCTTTAATTCGATTTTTTTATTTTCATTTATTTTTTTCTTCATTTAAATTTACAGAATTTTTCTTTTTTTTATTTCTGATATTTTTATTCACTTTGATTCCCTCCAGTTTTTTTATTTTTTTATTAATAGCTGTTTTTTTAATAAAAAAATCGTATGGAGGAGCTCTGCAAATTTTTTTGTGTTTGAACTTATTGAAGTATAATTTAAAAGAATATAGAAAAAAATAAATATAGTTTTTTTGTAAAAATCTCTAATATTTTTTTATTCTTTCAATTATTTTATCTTTTAATATCATTTTCAATAAAAATTTTTTTATATCCATTGGCACAAAGCCTCTCAAATTTTTTTCAACGAGCTTTTTTTTAAATCGACATTTTTCCAAAAAGGATAAGTCAATGCCTGAATTGGAAATGTATTTATCCAAAAGCCTTTAGAAATACATCGCTTTTGCTAATAACAATATTTTTTTATTTTTATATAATAAAAGCAACGTTTTCAATATTTAAAAAAATTTATTTTTAGAAAAAAAGTACCAAAGTAATCTTTTTTTGCTATTTGCTCAAAAAGATTTGATATAACTCGACTGTACAACCTTTGAGAGTTTTTTTAGCCGAAATTTTTTTCAAACATAAAACCTCCTTTATTATTTATTTTTAGTCATTTGTAAAAGTTTAAAAAAATCTGATAAACATAGTATTTTTTTATGCTTGATTTTTCTTGTTATTCTCCATTCCTTGATAAGGAATCTCGCCTCCTTGTGATATAAATACTGCTGTTATTCAATCGTTACCGCTTTTTATTTCTGCAATCGCCTATATTTGGTTATTTTGATACAAGAAAAATTTAGTTATACAACACATGTTATTTTAATTATATAATGTTTTTTTGTAATTTTTTTACAATTAAATATTTTTTTATTTTGTTAATCAAAGTATTTTTAAAAAAATAGATAGAATAACAGTAAAAAAATAAATAAAAGAATAAAAAAATATTAATAATTTTATAGAAAAATAAATAATTTTTTTGAAATGCCGTCAAAAAAATTGCAATCTTGAAAAATTTTAGAGTATAATATATTTTTGGAATATTAGGGTTACTATAGATAAAAAAATGTGAGATAAAGAAACGAAAAAAATTGTAAAAAGTAAATTGTATAAACTTTTACATAAAAATTAAAAATAAAGAGAAATTATAGGAGGTTTTATGGTTGCAACAATACAAGTTAATAAGCAAAGTATAAAGCTGCTGCTGGAAAGCGGAAAAGAACAGATGTTTTTAATACCTGAATATCAAAGACCATATTCCTGGACTGAAAATGAAACTAAGACGTTATTTTATGATCTTTTGGAGTTTACAGAAAGTGAGTCGAAAAAAAATAGTGAAGTAGAAGGGACATATTTTTTAGGAAGCATTGTTTCTTATGAAAATGAAGAGGGGGAACAGGAAATTATTGATGGACAGCAGAGAATAACTTCCTTATTTTTACTTCTTCGTGCCATTTATACAAAATTGATTTCTTATGAAGAAAAAACCATTGAACAGGAAAATTTTATAAGACAGATTCAGCCTGCGCTTTGGAAACAGGAAAAACTGACTGGAGAAGTTGATTATAAAAAGCGTGCTGATTACATCAAGAGTTATAGATAATGAAGGAATAAAATTTTTACAGGATATTTTTAGAAACAGGAATTGCGGATCATAAGAGAAAAGACAATTATTCTAAAAATTATATTTTTATTCCAGAGATTATTTGACAAACTTAGTGAATTAAGTCCGACTCTAATGCTGGAATTTATTTATTACACTTTAAATAAAGTAGTAGTTTTTTTCCAATAAAAACAGATTCTCAGGATGATGCCTTAAGCGTGTTCTCTACTTTGAATGACAGAGGTCTGCCTTTGTCTGAAGCGGATATATTTAAAGGCAAAAAAATGTATAACAGAATAAAAAAAGAATATAAGAAAAATGTTCATTAAGCAATGGAAAAAAACTTAAGTGAACGGGCAACTTATGCCAGAGAAAATGTAAAAACAGCTGTTCTATTACTATATGTTCTATTTGAGAGCATTGGAAAAAGGATATTGCAACAACGACACTTGGACTTAGACGTTTTTTTATTCTAAAAAAATGGATTTACAAGGCTGTATAAGTCAAATTTACTAAAACATCTGGATCAAATTCTGGATTTGTGGGTTGTAATGAACAGGCATGAATCTATTGACGACAAGCCTTGGACTGAAAAATGTAAATATTATTAAAAATCTTGGATACTTTGTCGGCATATCCAAATGAATCTTGGAAATATCCAGTAGTTGTGTATTATTTGTCACACGGTGAGAAGGAAAAATTTTTGAAGTATATTTTTTTAAAAATTTTTTTAAGAAAGCTGTTTTTAGAATTGACTGCCAATTATCTTGTAACACCAAGTGTTTCAGCAGTAAAAAGCGGATATTCTTAAATTAAATGTCGATATAATTGACAATATTTCTCCAAAAGTCGCATTTAAAAAAATATTCCGATTACGATATTGCAGGAAAGAGTTAAAACGCCTAACAAAAAAATCTTGTGCGTATGATTTTTAAAAAAATGGTTGTCTATAATAATCAAGATGAACTGTTGCCTGAAAAAAATGGGAAGTTGAATATATATTGCTGCAAAAAAATGGAGCGACAGGTTTACAGAAAGCGTGGAGAATAAAGAAGTTAAAAACGCATATAAATTATATAGGAAATAAAAATTCCTTTTTGAAAGAAGATTGACAATTAAAGCTACAGAAAAACTTTTTTTGAAAAGAAAAAAAGACAAGCTATAAAAAAATCTAAAAATTAAATATGTTAGGGAGTTAATTCCAGATGATAAAAAAATGACTGGACTTTTTGAAGATATTGAAAAAAAGAAATAAAAAAAGTTGCAGAAGAACTTGTGAAATTATTTATTACTTGGAATGGAGAATATGAATTTTTAAAGGAGAGAAATTTTTGGAAAGTTTTATTTTTTTTAGGAATTATTTTTACTGGTAGGAGCGATAACTAATAATAAATCTATTGTTTTTGCGACAATTTTTGTGCTGATTCTGAAATGTCTGCTTAATATTACTGAATATTTTAAAGTAAAAAGGAGTCAATATTGAAGGAATAATGACTCAATTTAGAAAAAGAAGGGATAAACTGGGGAGTGCTGATAATTACAATTGCGATTTTAATCCCTATTGCAACTGGAGAAATTGGCTTTTCCCATCTGCTTTCCGCCTTTAAATCCCCAGTTGGATGGGTTGCAATTATAAGCGGAATTACAGTTTCAATCCTTTCTTCCAAAGGAGTCGGACTTCTTTCAGGGCAGCCTGAAATTACAGTTGCCCTTGTAATCGGGACAATAATGGGAGTTGTATTTTTTAAGGGTATTGCGGCTGGACCAGTTATTGCCAGTGGAATTACATTTTGTATTTTAAAGGTGCTGGAGTTATTTTTAAAACATTAATTTCACTTGAAATTACACAGCTGTTTAGCAGATTTGCAAAAAAATGGAAAAAAATTTAAAAACAAAGAAAAATTGTGTTGACAAAAGCTATAGAGTATGGTATTATAAATAAGCTAGTTTATTCTGGTAATACCAATATTTTTATTGGGAGGGATAGAAACAATGAGAGTACAAGTTATTTTTAGAGTGCACTGAAACTAAGTTGAGACATTATGTTACAACTAAAAAAACAAAAAAACTCATCCTGAAAGATTAGAAATGAGAAAAATACAATCCAGTGCTTAAAAAGACATTCTCTTTACAGAGAAGTTAAATAATCTCATAAAAAAATAGATAGGTCAGTAGTTCAATTGGTAGAGCGTCGGTCTCCAAAAACCGAAAGTTGCGGGTTCGATTCCTGCCTGGCCTGCCATTTTATTTTATGAGAATTTTTTTAATAAAGAAACTTAGTTGTATATGGTTTTTAAGGACTATTTATTTTTTTAGGTTAAATTTCTTTATTAAAGCAGGAGAATTTAGTTTTTTTAAAAATTCTTGGATGATTCTAGGAGATAATTATGAGCAAATTTAATTTAAAGGATGCTATTGGGAATTTACGTGAAGAATATAAAAAAATATATTGGCCGGATAAAATTGAAATTTATCACGTTACTGTAATCGTGATCTTGATGACAGCTTTTATAGCTATATATACACTTCTTTTTGATACAGCGTTTAATTTTGTGCTGGCAAAAATAAGTGATATTCTAAGAAATATTTTAGGAGGCGCGTAAAGTGACTGAAGCAAATGAAAAAGTTGAAGATGAAGTTGCATACGAAAAAAAATGGTATATAATTCACACTTATTCTGGTTACGAAAAAAAAGTGGCTGCTGACTTGGAAAAAAGAATAGAGTCGCTTGACTTGACAGATAGGGGTTTTTAGAATTTTAGTGCCTGAAGAAGAGGTGCTGGAGGAAAAACGTGGAAAAATGGTAAAAGTTCCAAGAAAACTTTTTCCAAGTTACGTAATGATAGAAATGCTTTCTGTTAGGGAAGAAAATGAATTAGGACTGGGATATCGTGTTGACAGTGATGCCTGGTATGTAATAAGAAATACTAATGGAGTTACTGGATTTGTCGGAGTTGGAAGTGATCCAATACCGTTGTCTGATGAAGAAGTCGCAGATTTACTTTCTAAAATTGGAATTGATATTGACGGGGAGGAAAAAAAGCTCCAAGACTTGATATTAATTTTTAAAGTTGGTGAAGTTGTTACTGTTAAAGGTGGTTCATTTGATGGACAACAGGGAGAAATTTCAGAAATTGACCATGAACATGGTAAAATAAAAAGTAATGCTTGAAGTGCTGGGGCGTTTGACTCCTGTGGAAGTAGAGCATACTGAAATAGAAAAAAATAGATTATTAAAATTTAAAAAAACAGAAAAAAATATTATTTTTAAAGAGAAGTATTATTAAAGAATAACAATTAGCGAAATTTTTAATTTGAAAGAAAAAAAGTGGGAGATTTTAAAAAAATTCAATTACCACAGAGGAGGAAAAAAATGGCTAAAGAAGTAATCGGAAAGATTAAATTACAATTAGAAGCGGGGAAAGCAAATCCTGCACCACCAGTAGGGCCTGCATTAGGACAACATGGGGTAAATATTGCAGAATTCTGTAAATCATTCAACGCTCAAACACAAGATAAAATGGGATTTGTAATTCCAGTAGAAATTACTGTATATGCAGATAGAAGTTTTACATTTGTATTAAAAAAACACCGCCTGCATCAGACTTATTGAAAAAAGCGGCTAAAGTTAAAAAAGGTGCTGGAAATTCATTAAAAGAAGTTGCTGGAACTATAACTAAAGCTCAATTACAAGAAATTGCAGAAACTAAAATGCCAGATTTAAATGCTGGAAGTGTTGAAGCGGCTATGAACATTATTGCAGGAACTGCAAGAAGTATGAGAATTAAAATTTCTGAATAATTAATATTAAAAATAGAGATAAGAAATAAAGAATTAAACGATTATTAGAACAAGTGGAAGGTTATAAAACCAATGACCACAGAGGAGGAAATAATAAATGGCAAAAAGAGGAAAAAGATACGATAACATTTCTCAAAAAGTAGATAAAATGAAAGTTTACACACCAGAAGAAGCATTGGATTTAGTTTTTGAAACTAAAAGTGCAAAATTTGTGGAAACAGTAGAATTAGCAATTAGATTGGGAGTAGATCCAAGACACGCTGATCAGCAAGTAAGAGGTACAGTTTCATTACCAAACGGAACAGGTAAGACAGTAAGAATCTTGGCTATCACAAGTGGAGAAAATATTGATAAGGCATTGGCAGCAGGAGCAGATTTTGCTGGGGATGATGAATATATTAACAAAATTCAAGGTGGATGGCTTGATTTTGACTTAGTAATTGCTACACCTGACATGATGCCTAAATTAGGAAGATTAGGAAGAATCTTAGGAACTAAAGGACTTATGCCTAACCCTAAATCAGGAACAGTTACAACAAACATTGAACAAACAGTTCAAGAATTTAAAAAAGGAAAAGTTGCATTTAAAGTTGATAAATTAGGATCAATTCACTTACCAATCGGTAAAGTTGATTTTACAAAGGAAGCTATCGTAGAAAACTTCAAAGTAGCATTAGATCAAATTATCAAATTAAAACCAGCTACTTCAAAAGGACAATATTTAAGAACAGTTGCAATCTCATTAACTATGGGACCTGGAATTAAAGTTGATCCATTATTGGCTGGAGCATTTGTTGCTAAATAGTAAATAATCTTATATAATATATAAATTACCGGATGGGTTTTTTCTGTTCGGTAATTTAAAAAAATATAAAAAAATTAATAATAAATTTTTTTAAAAATATACTTGCAATTTTGTAAAAGTTATTATATAATAATACATATTGGTTTATAATCATATAAATCATACAAAAGTAAATATAACCAAAGACAGTAGGTAGAATTTTGATTCTTTAAACCCTACCGAGGTAAATATTATTACAAATAGATATTAAAAATTAAATAATAGATATTTTTTTATAATATGATACCTCTGGGCTTATTGTTTTTTTGTTTCAGAGGTTTTTTTATTATAAGGAGGTGAAATGAATTGCCAGCACAAGAAAAAAATTAGAAGTTGTAAAAAGTCTAGTTGAAAAAAATTAAAAAGATGCTAAAGCGGTAGTATTTGTTGATTATAAAGGGATTAGTGTTAATGAAGATACTGAACTTCGTAAAAATGCTAGAGAAGCAGGAGTAGAATATTTTGTTGCTAAAAACAGATTATTTAAAATAGCATTGAAAGAAGCGGGATTTGACACAGATGTTGATGATTTATTGGAAGGAACTACATCATTCGCAGTAGGATATGAAGATGGAGTTGCACCATCTAAATTAGTTTTTGATTTTTGGAAAAAAATTAAAAGATAAATTAACAATTAAAGGTGGATTACTAGAAACTGGAAGAGTTGAAGTATCTACTGTTGAAGCATTAGCTAAATTACCATCTAGAGATGAATTACTTGGTCAAATTGCTTACGGATTGTTGTCGCCAGTTAGAATGTTGGCTGTGGCATTGACAAATGTTGCAGAACAAAAAGGAAACTGGAGCGAAAGACTGAATAATTGAATGAAAAATATTAATAAACTAAAATAATAAAAAAATAAACAAATTAAGAAGAAAAATTAGGAGGAAATAAAAATAATGGCATTTAATAAAGAACAATTTATAGAAGATTTAAAAGCTATGTCTGTATTAGAATTAAAAGAAGTAGTTGAAGCTATTGAAGAAACATTTGGAGTATCAGCTCAACCAGTAGCAGTTGCAGGAGGAGCGGCAGCAGGAGCAGCAGCTGAAGAAAAAACTGAATTTGATGTAGTATTAGTATCTGCAGGAGGAACTAAATTAGCAGTAATTAAAGAAGTAAGAGGAATTACTGGATTAGGGACTTAAAGAAGCTAAAGAATTAGTTGAAGCTGGCGGAAAAGCAGTTAAAGAAGGAGTTTCTAAAGAAGAAGCTGAAGAAATTAAAGGTAAATTAGAAGCTGCAGGAGCAACTGTAGAAGTTAAATAGTCAAAATCAAATTAATAGTTAAGACACTCTTAGACATTACAGAGAGTGTCTTTTTCCACTATAAAACTTTAAGGTTGAATAGACAATTTATTCTTTTTTTGTATTAATTTTTTTAGAGATAAAAAAATAGGTCAAAAACAAATTCATATATGTAATATGGCAAAAGTCGCTTGTAAAAAGAATATGGACATTGAAAAAAATAGATTGTTTTTTTAGGTAAATTTGATTATTTTTTTAAATAGTTAAATTGGAAAAAAAGTAGTTTTGGTATAATAACTTTAAGACTAAATATAGAGGTTCAAATGTTTAAAAACAGAAGTATTTTTTTAGTCTATTTTTTTAGTTTTTATAATATAATTGATGTAATTTTTATAGGTAAAAAAAGTTATATTGTATTAGATTTATTTGGAATGCAGAATTTTGCAGTTTCCAGAAGGTTGCCATTTTTATGGGAACAACTCACGTGATATAAAAATAACAAATCGAAATTATGAGAACATTTTTTTAGATGAGGTTTAAATTTAGAAGTTTATAAAAAGTTTAATTTTTGATTTGAATTGATGAAGAATGTGTTCTTTATTAGGGAGGAATTTTTTTTAAATGAACAAACTTATTGAAAGATATAGTTTCGGAAAAATAGTAGATAGAGGGGAAATGCTGCACTTTTTAGAATTTCAGTTAAATTCTTATGAAGATTTTTTTGCAGACTAAAGTGCCACCTCAAAAGAGAAAAAATAAAGGTTTTGAAGCGATCTTTAATGAAATTTTTTTCCAATTGAATCCAGCAATGGGTTATTGAAATTAGAATACTTATGGTATGAAATTCATGATAATGATGAGCCTTTAAATGATGAATTGGAATGTAAAAAAAGAGGTAAAAACGTATTCTGGTCAATTAAAAGTTAGATTGAAATTAACTAACAAGAGAACAGGAGAAATTCAGGAAACATTAGTTCATTTTGGAGATATACCGCTTATGACTGATAAAGCAACGTTTATTGTAAATGGTGCAGAAAGAGTTGTTATTTCCCAATTACACAGATCACCAGGGATCACTTTTAACAAGGAATTGAATATTCAAACAGGAAAAGATGTGTTTATTGGGAAAAATTATCCCTTATAAAGGAACATGGCTTGAATTTGAAACTGACAAGAATGATATTTTAAATGTAAAAATTGATAGAAGAAAGAAAGTTTTATTGCCTGTTTTCCTTAAAGCAGTTGATTTTTTCCATACTAACGAAGAAATTATGAATGAATTTTTTGAGTTAAAGGAAGTGGAATTGTCAGAATTTTTATTCAAAAATATAAAGATACTGAACTGGAAGAAATTTTGCGATCAAGACTGGAAGGAAGCTTTGTAAGAGAAGATATCCTGGATGAAGAAACTGGGGAATTTGTCGCTGAAGCAGAAGAAATCATCGACATACCTGTTATTCAAAAAAATAATAGATGCAAAGGTAGAAAAAAATTAAGTATTTGGGAAGTAAAACCTGAAGATAGGATAATTGCAAATGCTTTGGTACATGATAGCACTAAAAAAATAGTGATGAGGCGGTTATCGAAGTATTTAGAAAACTACGTCCAGGGGATTTAGTAACTGTTGACAGTGCCAGATCGCTTGTTAAGCAGATGTTCTTTAATCCGCAAAGATATGATTTGGCAGATGTTGGAAGATATAAAGTTAATAAAAGATTAAAGTTGGATGTTCCAGCAGATGTAATTGTGTTGACAAAGGAAGATGTTTTGCAAACTATTGAATATGTGAAAAATCTTGTAAGCGGAGAAGGATTTACAGATGACATTGATAATTTGTCAAATAGACGTGTAAGAGGTGTTGGAGAATTGCTTTCTATCCAAATAAAAGGTGGAATGCTGAAAATGTCTAAAATGGTCAGAGAAAAAATGACAATTCAAGATATTACAACATTGACTCCGCAAAGTTTGTTAAATACAAAACCTCTAAATGCGCTAATTCTTGAGTTTTTTGGAAGTGGACAATTGTCACAATTTATGGATCAGTCAAATCCGTTATCTGAATTGACTCATAAGAGAAGAATTTCAGCGTTAGGACCTGGAGGACTTTCGAGAGATAGAGCGGGATTTGAGGTTCGGGACGTTCATAATTCACATTATGGAAGAATCTGTCCAATAGAAACTCCAGAAGGACCGAATATCGGACTTATCGCTTCACTTTCAACTTATGGAAAAGTTAATAAATATGGATTTATTGAAACTCCGTTTGTAAAAATAAACGATGGAAAAAGCCGATTTTAATGATATTAGATATTTAGCGACTGATGAAGAAGAAGGATTATTTATCGCCCAAGCAGATACACCAATTGACAAGGATGGAAATTTCTTGACTGATGAAGTTGTTTGCCGTTATGGGGATGAAATTGTGCATATTGACAAGTCAAAAGTTGATATTCTAGATGTGTCGCCAAAACAATTAGTGTCTGTTTCAGCGGGATTAATACCATTTTTGGAACACGATGATGCCAATCGTGCGTTAATGGGATCAAATATGCAACGTCAAGCAGTACCTTTATTAAAAACAGAAGCACCTTATGTTGGAACTGGACTTGAAAGAAAAGTTGCTGTGGATTCAGGGGCAGTTATTACTTCAAAGGCAGCTGGAACTGTAACTTTTGTAGATGCGAGAAAGATCGTTGTAACTGATGAAGATGGAAAAAGAATATTCTCATAGATTACTAAACTTTGAAAAAAATCTAACCAGTCAATGTGTTTACATCAAAAAAACCGATTATTGACTTGGGAGATAAAGTTCAAAAGGGAGATATTATTGCGGATGGACCATCTACTGCAGGTGGGGATTTAGCATTAGGTAAAAATATCCTGCTAGCATTTATGCCTTGGGAAGGATATAATTTTGAAGATGGAATCCTTATTTCAGAAAGACTTAGAAAAGATGATGTATTTACTTCAATCCATATTGAAGAATTTGACATTGAAGCGAGAACTACAAAATTAGGTGATGAGGAAATTACAAGGGAAATTCCTAATGTTTCTGAAGAAGCCTTGAGAAACCTTGATGAAAACGGAATTATAAGAATCGGAGCACACGTAACTCCTGATGATATTCTTGTCGGAAAAGTAACTCCAAAAGGGGAAACTGAACCGCCAGCAGAAGAAAAACTATTACGTGCAATCTTTGGGGAAAAGGCAAAAGATGTAAGAGATACTTCATTAAGACTTCCTCACGGAGTAAAAGGTACTGTTGTAGATGTGCTTGAGCTGTCTAAAGAAAACGGAGATGACTTGAAGGCTGGAGTAAATAAATTAATCAGAATTTACATTGCTGAAAAAAGAAAAATAATGGTTGGGGATAAAATGTCTGGACGTCATGGAAACAAAGGGGTAATCTCAAGAGTATTGCCAATTGAAGATATGCCACATTTGGAAGATGGTACACCAATTGATGTCTGTCTTAACCCACTTGGAGTGCCATCACGTATGAATATCGGACAGGTACTGGAAGTTCACTTAGGACTTGCAATTGGAGATATTGATAAATATATCGCAACGCCAGTATTTGATGGTGCAAGTGAAGACGATGTAAAAAAATTACTTGGAAGAAGCTGGATACAGCAGAACTGGTAAAGTAAAACTAATTGACGGAAGAACTGGACAGCCATTTGACAACCCAGTAACAGTTGGACGTATGTATATGTTAAAACTTCACCACTTGGTAGAAGACAAAATGCACGCCAGAGCAATCGGACCATATTCACTTGTTACTCAACAGCCACTTGGAGGAAAAGCCCAATTTGGTGGACAAAGACTTGGAGAAATGGAAGTCTGGGCATTGGAAGCCTACGGTGCATCAAATATTTTACAAGAAATGCTTACAGTTAAATCAGATGACATCAGCGGAAGAACAAAAACTTATGAAGCGATTGTAAAAGGACAAGAAATGCCAGAAGCAGATGCTCCAGAATCATTTAGAGTGTTAATTAAGGAATTCCAGTCACTTGGACTAGATGTAGCTCTTTATGATAAAGATGGAGAACAAATTGAATTAGATAAGAATGTAGATGCTTAGTGGAAAATATTTTTGGGAACTAAAGTTTTAAATATAAATTTTAGTTTAAAAAAACAAATATAGAAAAAGTTTTCCCACTTTACTTTTCAAAAAAAGTGGAATAAAGAATTGAGGAGTCTTATTAAATGAGTATAAGAGATTTTGACAGTATTCAAATAAAATTGGCATCGCCAGAAAAAGATTTTGGAATGGTCTTATGGTGAAATTACGAAAGCCGAAACAATAAATTATAGAACATTAAAGCCTGAAATGGACGGATTATTCTGTGAGAGAATATTTGGGCCATCTAAGGATTATGAGTGTGCCTGCAGGGAAGTATAAGAGAATGCGTTATAAAGGCATGGTATGTGAAAAATGTGGTGTTGAAGTGACAACTTCAAAGGTTAGACGTGAAAGAATGGGACATATTAAACTTGCTACACCGATTGCACATATCTGGTATTCTAAAGGTACGCCTAACAAAATGAGTCTTTTGTTGGGGATTAGTACGAAGGAATTGGAATCAGTTTTGTATTTTTCAAGATATATTGTAACTGATCCTGGAGAAACTGGGCTTGAAAAAGGTCAAATTTTGACAGAAAGAGAATATAAATTGCATGAAAGTCAATTTAAAGGTGAGTTTACAGCAAAAAAATGGGTGCTGGAAGGAGTTTTAACCTTACTTGAGGAAATTGATTTGCATGAATTGGAAAGTAAACTTCAAAATGAGATGGATGTGGAACATTCTACACAAAAAAGAAGAAAAGTTATAAAAAGATTAAAAGTAGTAAGAGATTTGATAGAAGCTGGAAATAGACCTGAATGGATGATTTTAACTGTGTTGCCAGTTATTCCAGCTGATTTAAGACCGATGGTTCAATTAGATGGTGGAAGATTTGCTACTTCTGACTTGAATGATTTGTATAGAAGAGTAATTAATAGAAATATTAGGCTAAAAAAATTGATGTCAATTAAAGCTCCTGAAATTGTAATAAAAAATGAAAAGAGAATGTTGCAGGAAGCTGTGGATGCGTTAATTGATAATGGTAGACGTGGAAAACCAGTTGTTAATCAAAGCAACAGGGAATTGAAATCACTTTCTGATATGTTAAAGGGGAAACAAGGACGTTTTAGACAAAATCTATTGGGAAAACGTGTGGATTATTCAGGAAGATCGGTTATTGTCGTTGGACCAAGCTTGAAAATGAATCAATGTGGATTGCCTAAAAAGATGGCGCTTGAACTGTATAAGCCATTCTTGATGAGAGAGCTTGTAAAAAGGGAATTGGCTTCAAATATTAAAGTTGCTAAGAAAATGGTTGAAGAAGAAGATGAAAATGTATGGGAATTGATTGAAGAAATTATTAAAAATCACCCAGTGCTTTTAAATCGTGCTCCGACATTGCACAGACTTTCAATTCAAGCATTTGAGCCAATTTTGATAGAAGGAAAGGCTATTAGACTGCATCCGCTTGTATGTTCTGCATTTAATGCGGATTTTGATGGTGACCAAATGGCGGTTCACCTGGTATTGTCACAGGAAGCGCAGATGGAAGCAAAATTACTTATGCTTGCAACAAATAACATTATAGCTACATCAAATGGTGGACCAATAGCAGTTCCGTCACAAGATATGGTAATGGGATGCTATTATATGACAAAAAGAGAAAAAAAGGTTCAATGGGAGAAGGAAAACTGTTTTTCTAGCAGAAATCAATTAATTACTGCTTATCAAAAATGGAAAAGTGTCTGTTCATGCTATAGTGAAAGTTAGAGTAGATGGTAATTTGATTGAAACAACGCCAGGAAGATTGATGTTTAACTTGATCTTGCCAAAAGAAGTTAGAAATTATGGAATTACGTTTGGTAAAAAAAGAATTGAAAAAAATCTGATCGCTGAACTTTATAAGAGATATGGATTTGAAAAAAACTTCAAAATTACTGGATGATATTAAAGAGTTTGGATACCATTACGGTACGCTTGCTGGAATTACAGTTGGAATTGAAGATTTGAAGATTCCTGAAACTAAGAAGGAAATACTTGAAAATGCTGAAAAAAGTGTGGCAGAAGTTGAGAAGCAATATAAAGCTGGAGAAATTATCAATGAAGAAAGATACAGAAAAACAGTGGGTATTTGGTCAGAAGCTACTGAAAAAGTAACAAAAGATATGATGGATAACCTTGATGAATTTAATCCAGTTTACATGATGGCAAATTCAGGAGCCAGAGGGTCAATTGCGCAAATGCGTCAGCTTGGTGGAATGCGTGGACTTATGGCGGATACGCAAGGTAGAATCATTGAAATGCCGATTAAAGCCAACTTTAGGGAAGGTCTTAACATCTTGGAATTCTTTATGTCATCACATGGAGCGAGAAAAGGGCTTGCCGATACAGCACTAAGAACGGCGGATTCAGGATATTTGACAAGAAGGCTTGTTGATATTTCGCACGAAGTTATTGTAAATCATGATGACTGCGGATGTGAACATGGAATTGTCGTGACGGACTTGATGGATGCTGGGGAAGTTATCGAAAAAAATTAAGTGAAAGAATTTATGGAAGAAATTTGGCGACAGATTTAGTTCATAATGGAGAAGTTATTGCGACTAGAAATACTTTGATTGATGATGAATTGATTAAAAAGATTGAAGAATTAGATATTCGTGAAGTGGAAATTAGAACGCCTTTGACTTGTAAATTGGAAAAGGGAGTTTGTAAGAAATGTTATGGATTGGATCTTTCTAACCATAAGGAAATCTTGAAAGGGGAAGCAGTTGGAGTTATTGCGGCTCAATCAATTGGAGAACCTGGTACACAGCTTACAATGCGTACTTTCCATACTGGAGGAGTTGCCACAGCAGCTTCAGTTCAGTCTGACTATAAAGCGGATGTTACTGGAAAGGTTAAATTTAGAGGTATTTCTACTTTAAATAAAGAAGGGAAAGAAATCGTTGTTTCTCAAAATGGACGTTTAATAATAGGAAAACATAGATATGAAATTCAATCTGGTTCAATTTTACATGTAAAAGATGGAGATGAAGTTAAAAAAGGACAAATCCTAGTTGAATTTGATCCTTACCAAACACCAATTATTACATCTGAAGAAGGTAAAAGTGGAATTTAGAGATATTTATGTAAGAGAGAACATTGATGTAAAATATGGAGTTACTGAAAAAGTAGCTATAAAACCTGTGGAAAGCAGCGATGTAAACCCTAGAATCATAATTTACACAAAGGATGACAGAAGGGTGGAATATGCGGTTCCTTATGGGGCATATCTAATGGTAAATGAAGGAGATTATGTTAAAAAAGGTCAAACTATTACAAAAAAATCTTGAAAAACAGGAGAAGGAAATAAGGATATTACTGGAGGTCTTCCTCGTGTGCAAGAATTGTTTGAAGCAAGAAATCCTAAAGGAAAAGCTATCTTGTCAGAATTTGCAGGGCGTGTTGTATTCTCGGATAAGAAGAAAAAGGGTATGAGATTAATATTGATTGAAGATCCTGAAACTGGGGAATTAATTCAAGAATATACAGTTCCTGTGGGGGAACATCTGGTTGTAACTAATGAAATGCTGATTGAAAAAGGTGCTAAAATTACAGATGGACCAGTTTCGCCTCACGATATTTTGAAAATTAAAGGGCTTGTGGAAGCACAGCAATTTATCTTGGAATCAGTACAGCAAGTTTATCGTGAACAAGGAGTTGCGGTTAATGACAAGCATATTGAAATAATCGTAAAACAAATGTTCCAAAAAATTAAGATTAAGGAAGCTGGAGATTCACTATTCCTTGAAGATGAATTAATTGATAAGAAAATTGTGGAACGTGAAAATGAAAAACTTATTGCAAATGGAAAACGTCCTGCAACTTACGAACCTGTAATACAAGGTATTACAAAAGCGGCAGTAAACACAGAAAGTTTCATTTCTGCGTCATCATTCCAAGAAACAACAAAAGTTCTTGCAAATGCTGCGGTTGGAAGGAAAAAAACAGACAGACTTGAAGGGCTTAAGGAAAAATGTAATTATTGGTAAGAAAATACCAGGAGGTACTGGTTTCAAAGATTACAAATATCTGGATGCAACTTTGAAAAGTGACATTGCCGAAGAAATTGAAACAGAGGCAGAAACTGATGCGGATGGAATAAATGAAGAAATTGAAACAGTTTCAGATTTATCGGATAAATCAGTAGAAACTGTGGAAAAATTCAGAAGAAACAGAAGTTTAATAAGGATTAAATTAGGTGACTGGCAAAAATCTTTTGTAAATTAAAAATAATTTGTCAGTTGCTTATTTGAAAAATGAAAAAAATGCTTAATACTAAATTCCATTATAAAGTAGAGGTTAGTAAGAGTTTATTGACTATTGTTAAAAAAATCTGCTATTAAATGGAAAAATAGTTTAAGAATTAGAAAAATAGGAAAAATAAATTGGATGAATAGGGGAATTTATGAAATAGTGCAAGAACACTCGCAACTTTAGTCGTGGGAGGTTCAGAAATCTGAATTTCCCTTATTCACTTAAAAAAATAAAGGTGGTTTCTTAATGAAAGGAAAACTATTTATCGTTTCAGGGCCTTCAGGCTCAGGAAAAATCAACAGTCACAAAAATTAGTAAAAGATAGATTAAATATCCCATTATCAATATCAGCTACAACTCGCAAGCCAAGAAATGGAGAAATCGATGGAAAAAGATTACTTCTTCTTAACTAAGGAAACTTTTGAACAAAAAAATAAAAAAATGATGAATTTTATGAATATGCAAATGTTCACGGCAATTATTATGGAACATTAAAGGAAGTTGTGGAAAGCAACTTGAATAAAGGATTAAATGTAATTTTGGAAATTGATGTTCAAGGTGCATTAATTGCAGAAGGAAAAGAAAAAAAGATGCTGTTTTGGTGTTTTTTTCGTACAAAGGATATGGAAACACTTGAAAAAAAGGCTTCGCAATAGAAATACTGACACAGAGGAAGTTATTCAGACACGTTTGAAAAAAATGCATTGAAAGAGCTGGAGTATGAAAAAAATACGATTATACAATAATAAATAATGATATTGAAGAATCTTGCAGGGAATTAATAAATATTATTAATTTGTAAAGTTAATATAAATTCTAAAAATAATAGGAGAAATTATGAAAAAGGAAAAAAATAACAATAGATGAATTATTGACTAAAGTACCTAATAAATACGAACTTGCAATTATTTCAGGAAAAATTGCAAAAAAAGAATTTGCTAAAGGAAAACCAAAATCAGAAATAATGGATGAAGTTTTTAAGGACATTATGGAAGATGAAGTAGTAGTTATTAGAGAAAAGAATGAAGAAAAACGAAGAAAAATTAAAAAAATTTATTTGGAAAGTATTGACTATTTAAAAAAATACACTATACTAATAGTGTAGGGTATTTTTTAGTGACTGTTTTGCGGAGGAATAGAATATAATGTTTTACAGTAAAAAAGAAATACAAAAGTTAATTGACAATCTGGACATCGTTCAAGTGATTGGTGAATATGTTAATTTGAAAAAGGCAGGTTCAGATTATAAAGGGTTATCTCCGTTTAAGGAGGAAAAGACTCCTTTCCTTCACAGTCAGTCCAGTAAAAAAATATTTTTTTAAAGATTTTAGTACTCAAATTGGTGGAAATGTAATTTCGTTTTATATGAAAAATTAATGACATTGGATTTATTCAAGCGGTGGAGGAATTGTCACAAAAGTATAATATTCCACTTAGAAAAAAATAGGGGATATGAGGCAGTTAATCGGGAAACTGAGAAGAAAAAAAGGCTGTAAACAGGGAATATTTTGAAATAATGAAGGAAGCTCAGATATTTTTTTCAGGGAAAAATATTGAGAAGTATGATGAAGCATTGGAATATATGAAGGAGAGGGATTTTTTTCGCTGGAGGAAATAAAAAAGTTTGGAATTGGATTTGCTTCGAGTTCACGAGATGACTTATTTCAATATTTATTAGAAAAAGATTTTCCAGAAGAAAAAATAATGGAACTGGGACTTGCCAAAAAGAAATGAAAATGGAGAAATCTATGACAGTTTCAGAAATAGGGTAATTTTTTTCCGATTTACAATGCGGATGCCCAAATTGTTGGATTTGGAGGTCGTATAATTGAGAAAAAAATACTAACTTGCCTAAATATCTAAATTCTCCAGATTCGCCTATTTTTTTAAAAAAAGGAAATGAACTTTTTGGAATAAAGTACCGAGGGGAAAAATATTAGAAAAAAAGGTTTTTGCAATGCTGATGGAAGGTTATCTTGACGTGCTGACAGCCCAGAAACATGGGTTTGAAAAATGCAGTAGCAAGTCTTGGAACGGCATTTACCGAAGAGCAGGCGGAACTTTTGAAGAGATATACAGATAAGGTGCTGATTTCGTATGATAATGATGAAGCGGGGAAAAAAATGCGATTGTAAAAAGCTGGATATATTTTGAAAAAAATATGATTTTGATGTAAAAATGTCTGGTTATGGATGGAAGTGAGAAGGATCCTGATGAGTTTTTGAGAAAAAAATGGGAAAAAAAGGCTTTTTATAGAAGTTGTAAAAAAATCAGAAGAAATTTTTTTGACTTTTTGACAAGAGAAGCTTCAAAGGATTTGGATCTGAATAATATAAATGGCGAGAAAAAAAGTTTATTGAAAGGTTAAAAGCCATTTTTTTCAAATATCACGAATAATCTTAGTAAAAATCTATATTTACAGCGATTGTCAGTTAATTTTTGGAATTAATGACTTTGTATTGGAAGAATCGCTAAAAAATATATCAGTTGAAACTTCAAAAAAAGAAAAAGAAAAAGATCGTGGAAACCAGAAAGTCCAGTATAAAAAAAGTTAAAGGAAGACTTGAATATTGCATTGGAAGAACAGACACTTATGTACATTCTGGAATTTTTACGATTCTGAAAGGAAAAGATGCGAAGAATTGTTAAATAAGGAATTTAGCCATTCTTTGTTTAATGAGCTGATTAAAAAGCTGAAACTTGTAAACTTTGATATAGTACAGCTTGATAAAAAAATGATATTAGCGAAGAAAGCAGGGAAGCTGTAACACAGTTAAAAATTACGGGCAGATAAAGATATTAAGTATAAGGACAGTTACTTTAAAGATAGATATTTTATGGAAGTCTATTCTGGATGGTTTGAGCGGGAAATAAGAGAGGAAAGTAAAAAAATCAGAAGAAGAAAAATAATAAAAATAAAAAAATTGAATTAAAAAAATTGTTGTTAAAAAAATGAAAAAAATGTTAATAAAATTGAGGAAATAAAGAAATTATATGATGAATTTATATTGATAAGGAGACTGGGTTATGTCTGATAAAAAAACAAAAATTTAAAAAAATAGTCTCGCAAATTTTATAAAACAGGCACGAGAGCAAAAAGTTGTAAGTTACGAAGAAATAAATTCTGTTTTGTCTATTGGATTTTCAACTGAAAAAATTGATCAGTTAATAAAAAAAGCTGACTGATGATGGTGTTCAAATCGTAGATACTATAAAGGAAAAGGAAGATTTATTAAAAGTTCCTGAATCTCTGGAAGATATTGAGAAAATGGAATTATCAGATTTTGAGGATTCACATGATGAATTTGTAGAGAGTGAAATCGACGATTCGGAAGTGGATAAATTATTGCAGACAGATCTATTGAAAATGGCTGAAAGTATGGATGTGGATGAGCCAATAAAAATGTATTTAAGGGAAATTGGGCAAATTCCGTTACTTAGCTATGAAGAGGAAATTGATTATGCTCAAAGAGTTTTAAATGGAGAAGAGGAAGCCAAGCAGAAATTAATTGAATCAAATTTAAGACTTGTTGTCAGCATTGCAAAAAAACATACTAATCGTGGACTGAAAATGTTGGATTTAATTCAGGAAGGGAATATGGGGCTTATGAAGGCTGTGGAAAAATTTGAATATGAAAAAGGGTTCAAATTTTCAACTTATGCAACTTGGTGGATTAGACAGGCTATAACACGTGCGATTGCAGATCAGGGAAGAACAATAAGAATACCTGTTCATATGATTGAAACGATTAATAAAATTAAAAAGGAAAGCAGAATAATTCTTCAGGAAACTGGAAAGGAACCAACTGCAGAAGAACTGGCTAAAAAACTTGAGCTGCCTGTAGAAAAGGTAAAAAGTATTCTTGAAATGAATCAAGATCCAATCTCGCTGGAAACTCCAGTTGGAAGTGAAGAGGATAGTGAACTTGGGGATTTTGTGGAAGATGACAAATTTGCAAATCCTTATGATGCGACAACTAGAGTCCTTTTAAAGGAACAGCTTGATGAGGTGTTGAAAACATTGAATGATCGTGAAGAGATGGTACTTAGATATAGATATGGGCTGGATGATGGTTCTCAAAAGACTTTGGAGGAAGTTGGAAAAATCTTTAATGTAACGAGAGAACGTATCAGACAGATTGAGGTAAAGGCATTAAGAAAATTAAGACATCCGAGCAGAAGAAAAAAATTGGAAGATTATAGGAGCTAAAGTTATTATTTAGCTCCTTTTTAGATATATTTAGCATAAAAAAATATTTAAATGGGTTAAATAAATGTAATTTCTGGAGCTGTATGTCATAAATAAAATAACAAATAAGGGGAGAAATGAATGTTAAAAAAATTTTTTGAAGATATTAGAAAAGAAGGGAAGTTTTAGTTTCGAGAAAAATCATTGAAAATTACACAATGAGTGATGATGAGTTTTTTTGAGTTTCTAAAAATTTATTCATCTGGAAAAAATGTTCCTGAAGTTAGAAATTCGACTGATGGAAGTGATTTTATTGTGCTGGAGGATGAAAATGTTTTTGTTGCGGAAAAAGACATTATAAAGTCATATTTGGAAAAATATAAAGGAAAAAAATATGAGGAATTTGAGAAGAAGAGCGAGAGTGAAAGGGAAAAATGAGGAATTAATTGACAAGTATTTGAAAAATCGCTGTAAAGGAAAGTCTGCTTTATTCAAAATATGGATTTTTCATTTTTAGATACGGTTCAGGAGGCTACGCTAGGAATTATGTCAGGGCTGAATTACTATAATCAAATTATGGAAATTACAAAGGAGCCTGAATTTTTTTATAAAAAAATTTTTGCTGTAAAAATATATTTTTGGAATTTCAGAAGAATTTATTAAAAGATATTAAATCTTCAGAATTATCGTATATTTTGTATTTGAAGGTAAAAAGTTGATAAAAAAACATGGGACTTTCAATGGAGGAAATAAGCAGGCAGATGAATGTTTCAACAGAATATATTGAGCGACTGGAAATGCTGTTTGATGAAGTTGAGCCTGAAGAATTGATGGAAAAATATTCAAGTATTTGAAAAAAAGCTGATAAAATTACACAAATGTATATTTTTAGAAAAATATTCCAAAAAAATTAAATTATTTGGATGAGCAAATTTTAGTCATGACTTACGGACTTGATGATAAAGTTTATACAGAAAAAGGAAATTGCGAGGTCATTGAATATTGCAAAAACATAATGTGAAAATCTTAAAGGAAAAAGGCACTTAATAAACTTTCCATTGATATGATGAGAAATGATTTTGTGGAAAAAATAGCGAAGAGGCAAATTATACGGTAAATTAATAGAATTTTTTTAGAAATTGGGATTCTGAAACAAGGAGATTTGTTTGCTTGTAAAAAAATATAGCAAAGTTTATTTGAAATTGAATTCAAAAAAACTATGATTGTTTTAAGTTTATATGATTTTTTTAATAGTTTAATTTTTGAATGGATTCGAGTATAAAATGAAAAATACTTGATGTAAAAAGGTTGAGAAGATAGGAAAAATTATAAAAATAGAAAAAAACTATGAAAGGAAATAAAAAAATTATGAAATTATGGCAAATAATGGGAGAACTGCAGACAATTTTTCAGTCCGAAAAATAGCGGAAGAATGGGATAATGTTGGGCTTCTTGTGGGGGATAACACTAGAGAAATAAATAAAGTCCTATTTTGCTTGGATGTGACGGAAAAAGGCTGTGCAAAAAGGCTGTGGATAACAATGTGGATTTGATAATTTCACATCATCCAGTTATTTTTTTTCAGGATTGAAGAAAATTACAAATGAAACTGTGCATGGGAGAAAAAAATTTTTAAAAACTGATAGAAAAATAAAAATAGCAGTTTATTCAATTCATACAAATTCAGATTTTTGCAATAAATGGGCTAAATGATTTTATAATGGATAAATTGAATTTGGATGGTGAAAAAAATAATTTTTTTAATGAACATGAATTTGAAGATTATAATCCGATAAAGAATAAAATGGAACATGTTCATGGCGGACTTGCCAGAATTAAAATATTAAATGAAAAAAATGAAACTTGGGGATTTAATAGAAAGAATAAAGGATCTCGCTTGGGATAAGCTATGTGAGATATGTTGGGAATAAAAAAATTCTTATGTGAGAAAAAAATTGGGCTTGTTACAGGTGGCGGAAGTTCGTTTATGTACGAAGTAGCAAATAAGATAGATGTATTTTTTTAACTGGGGATTTGAGATACCACGAGGCTCTGGATGCTTTGGAGGAAGGGCATATTTTAGTTGATATTGGGCATTTTGAAAGTGAATATCTGTTTGTAGATATGATGGAGCAGGAAATGGGAAAAATTTTTTTAAAGGAGAAATGATACGTCATTTTGAAGATGAAGTATTTAAATTAGGATAAAATTACTTTTAAAAAAATAGAAATAAATCTAAAAATATACTAAAAATTAGCCAAAAAAATTTTTGAATATTTAAGACAAAGTGCTATAATACCTATATAATTTCAAAAAAATTTGGTAATCAAAATATACTTAAACTTGGGAAAATTTAGAAAAATTTTTTTACATAATTTAACAGGAAAGTCTACGATTTCTGTAAGTGAGATTAGCTGAATTAATAAGAATTATGTAAATTTAAAGTTTGAGGATTATAATTTTGGAGGAATTTACTGTAGTTTTTTTGAAACAAATAATAGAAAAAGGGAAGGTATATTTTATGACAAATATAGCAAAGACGAAAAGCAGGATGGTATAGCAAGTTTAAAAGCCTTTGGGCCTGGTATTCTTATGGCTTCGGCTACTATTGGGGATCTCATATTGTGGCATCTACGCAAGCGGGTGCATTATACGGATGGCAACTGGCAATTATTGTAATTTTAGTAAATATTTTTTTAAATATCCGTTTTTTTCCGTTTTGGAACTCAATATACTTTAGAAAGAAAGAAATCGTTAATTGAAGCGTTATGAGGAAAAAGGAAAGATTTATTTATGGGTATTTTTCATTATGAATATATTTTCAGCAATTATTAATATTGCAGCAGTAGGTATTTTGACAGCAGCAATTTTGGCAAATATCTTGAAATTGACAATTTTACCTAGTCTTACACCTGCAGCGATGGCTTCAATGATTAATATGCTTACTACAATTGTTCTTGTGGGATCGCTTGCAATGATGATATTTGGAGGTTATAAACTTTTAGACAGTTCATCGAAATTTATTGTTGTTTCATTGACAATAGCGACAGTTGTTGCTGTTGTTATAGCATTATTTAAGCATCACCCTATGGCGCCGAATTTTGTAGCTCCATCTCCATGGAAATTAAAGGCATTGCCATTTATCATATCATTGATGGGATGGATGCCTGCACCGATTGAGATTTCAGCAATTAATTCGATGTGGACTGTTGAAAAGCAGCATGAAATGAAAGTGCCACGTAAAATTGCGATGCTTGACTTTAATGTAGGTTATTTTGTTACGACAATATTAGCCTTTGTATTTTTAGCGCTTGGAGCATTGATTCAGTATGGTACAGGAACTGCGATTAAAGGAGCAAGTGCAGCTTATATTACTCAATTTATAAAAATGTACTCAAGTGTAATCGGAAACTGGTCTGGACTTCTTATTGCATTTATCGCATTTATGTGTATTTTTGGTACGACAATTACAGTTGTGGATGGTTATTCACGTGCAAATGCTGAAACTTTACGTTTGATTCGTAAGCAAAAGGAAATAACAACTGCACATTTCAATACTTGGATGATCGTAACTGTAATTTTAGCAATGATTATAGTATTTTTTTCTTTGCTGGAAATGTGGTCGCAATGATGAATTTTTGCAATGATATTTTCATTTGTTTCAGCTCCCGTTTATTCTTACCTTAATTTCTCACTTGTTAAGGATAACAGTAAACTGCCTGTCTGGCTATGGTTTTTGTCAGTTGCGGGAATTGTATATTTAGCAGGATTCACAATATTTTTTTCCTTGTTTATTTATCAGGAATTTTAAAATAAATAAAAAAATAATGTATTTTTTTAAGTCAGGGATTTTTTTTCCCGATTTTTTTCTTTTTTTATACTATTTTTTTATTTAAATGGCGAACTGGTTATGAATTTCCTTGAAAAGAATAAAGAACATATAAAAATAGAACTTCTATTTTTTTATGAGTTTAGTACAATCCTAATTTTTACTTAGCTGTTATTAGTTTGGCTGAGCATGTTTTTAATGGCAAAATAAATTGAAAAAAATAAGTTTGATGTTATAAAAAAATTATGATATAATGTTCTTTAGAAAAAAATTATCAGATATGAAAAAGAGGAAAGAAAAGGAAATGAGAAAAAAGTAAAAATTGGCATTAAAAAGTAAAAAAATAGTGTTGTCTATGGCATTTTTGGCTATGTCGGCGTTTTCATTTGCTGATGGCGAGAATTATCATGATTACAAGGCATTGTTAATTGGAGATGTAAATGGAAATATTATAAAGGAAGACAACAGTTTGGCAGTTCGACCTTTGGCATCAGTTACAAAAAAATTATGACATCAATATTGACATTAGATAAAATAAAATCAGGGCAAATTTCATACGATGATAAGGTAACAGTTTCATCAAAAGCGGCTTCAGTTCCTTACGGAGTAAAATTGACTGCTGGAAAACAGTATACAGTAAGGGATTTGTTAAAGGCTACAATTATAAAGTCATCAAATAACGCTGCTTATGCACTTGCTGAATATGTGGGAGGAGATGTGCCAAGCTTTGTGCGTTCAATGAATGAAAAGGCAAGAAGTTATGGCTTAGATTCGCTTAGATATTGTTCTCCGAACGGATTGCCGCCTAGTTATACAGGTTCTTGCATGGATCAGGGAAATGCACGTGATTTGTATAAATTAGCTCAAATAACGTTAAAAGATTATAGCGATTATTTAAATTTTTCAAAAAATAAAGTAGATTACATTGACAACGGGAATACAAAAGTGACTTCTACAAATACTCTTTTGGGAAATGTGCAAGGAGTAGACGGATTAAAGACAGGTTATCACGATGCTGCAGGTTCAAATATTGTATTGACGGCAAATAGGGGCGATGATAGAATGATAGCTGTCATTTTAGGTTCAAATCATGCGAAGGATAGAAATGCAATTGGGGCAAGAGAAATAAATGATTATTATATAGATGGATATGCAAAAGAAAAAAATAGTGGAAACAGCTATGCTTATACAGGCAATAATAATGGAAGTAATAATAACAGCAATAGCGAAAGAGTAAAAAAATAGACGTAATCATAACAATAGCCAAAAATAGCAATAGTGATAGTTTCAATAATGATAATGAGTCCAATAATAACAGTAATGCTGAAAATAACACTGATCAGAAGGGCAATAAAATAGAGCAGTTCTTTAATTCAATTTTTGGTAAAAAAATAATAATAATCCAGCAAGGAAAATGAAAAATTATAAGTAGAAATGATATAGTAGCAGTAGCAAAAAAATAGGTGAAAAATAAATATAATTTATATCCTACAAAAGATGTGGAAATAACTGCAACTCAACGACCAAATTTGACTTATACAGTAAACTTAAATTCAGGAGTGAATAAAAAAATAGTAGGGGTAAAATTGTAGGAACTTATATTGCAACTGATGGAACATTGACTTATAGTGGAGAGTTAATTATGAAATAATAAAAAAAGAGCTGTTTTTATAACGGCTCAATTTTATTTTATTAAAAATAAATGGATAACGGAAAGGAAAAAAATGTCTATTGGAGTATTTGATTCAGGAATTGGAGGGCTTACTGTATTAAAGGAAATTAGAAAAAGTTTTGCCAGATGAAAAAATATATTATCTTGGAGATACGGCAAGAGTTCCGTATGGTGAAAAGACAAAAGAACTGATTATAAGATATTCAAAGGAAATCGTTGAATTTTTGCTGGAAAAAAATGTGAGCGCTATTGTAGTAGCTTGTAATACAGCCACTGCACTTGCATTAAAGGAATTGAAGGAAACTTTTAAAATTCCGATTATTGGAGTAATTGAAGCTGGGGCGAGAACGGCGATAGAAGCGACAAAAAATGGTAAAATCGGTGTAATTGGAACGAAGGCGACTATACAGTCTGGAAAAATATGAAGAGGAAATAAAACTTTTTAATAAAAAAAGTGGAGGTGCTTCAAAAGGCTTGCCCGCTTTTTGTTCCGGCGGTGGAAGAGGGGATTTTAAGCGGTAAGCTGGTAAATCAAATAATAAAAACGTATCTTGATGATTTTAAGGGGAAAGTAGATACTTTGATATTGGGATGTACTCATTATCCTTTGTTAAAAAGATGCTATAAGTAAAATTTATCCGGATATAAAAATTGTAGATCCAGCGAAAGAAACAGCTTTGGATTTGAAGGAAATTTTGGAGCAAAATGAATTTTTTTAAAAAAATGATGCGAAAAAAAGATGAAGAAGTAAAAATATTATGTGACAGATGGGCAGGAAAAAAATTTAAGGAAATTGGAATTATGTTTTTTTGGAGGAAGATATTCCAAAAAGTTGAATTGGTAAAATTATAGATGTTATTTATCGAGAAGTCAGAATAAATAAACGAGTCTTATTTTTATTAAATAGAGAATATAAAAAAATGGAGAAAAAGGTGTAAATGTTTGAATATATTTCAGGAAAAATTAGCAATAAAAAAATAGATTATGTTGCATTAGAAATAAATGGATTGGCATATAAAAATTCATATATCGTTGAAAACATTTGAAAAAAATAGGAAATATTGGGAATGATGAAAAATTATATTTTTTTACGAATGTGAAGGAAGATGATATTTCGCTTTATGGGTTTAAAACACAAAATGAAAGGGAACTTTTTAAGGCTTTTGATAAGCATAAGCGGAGTAGGGACCAAAACTTGCGATTGCGATATTATCAACTTTTAATATGAGGGAAATTATTGAAATTGTTACGGAAGATGAGTCTAAAAATTTTTACAAGAGTTCCAGGGCTTGGAATAAAAAAAGGCTCAAAAAAATAATACTGGATCTGAAGGATAAAGTGAAAAAAATAGATATATCGGAAATGCCTGAAGAAACTAGCAATCTATCGAACGGAAAACTGATAACTTCAGAATCCTTTGATCCTAAAATTTCACTAATGAAGGAAGATCTAAAAATTAGCCTTGGGAATCTTTTAGGATATACAAATACTGATATTTCCAAATGGATAAAAGATAGTGAATTGGCTCAATTAAAGGATATTAGCGAGGCTATAAAAAAATAGTTCTGCAAAAAGATTCAAAAATAAAAAAATAGTTTTTGCAAAAAAATGTTAGTCCTTTTGGTTTTACAAATAAATATGATATATAAAAAAATGTACCTTTAAACTTTTTACTTTAAAAATTAAGTTTTTAGGTACATATTTTTTTTGCTAAAAAAATCTTTCTAATCTTATCACTTAAAAATCAAGGAATAGATTTATTATTAATTATTTACCATGTCTTTTTACCATAGTCTTTTTATTATTTCTTTTTTTCTTGAAAAATTTGCAGTTCGTTTCTTTTCTGGTTTTTTTATTAGTTATTTTTTTCTTTTTGGTTGAACGATCATCGCTTTTTGCTTTGGATTTTTGGGCTTAGGGCGACATGGCGAAAGATACAATTGATATTCCTGTAATTCCCAAAAATTGCAACCATTTTTTTTAAAAAGTATTTTTTTCATATTCATATTAATCATCTCCATTCAGATTTATCTTTATTTTTTTGTTTTGTTCATATCTCTTCTTGAACAAATATATAATATCATTTAATTTTGACAAAAAAATATGTAAAAATTTCTGACTTTTTTTGTGAAATTTCAAATTATTTATTTTAAAAATTAAATTAAAAAAATATTGACAAAAAAATATAAAAAAATATAGTATTATTTAATTAATATTAAATATTAATTAATAAAAAAAGGAAGAAAAAAATGAATTATTATGAAGTGCTAGGTGTATCTGAAAAATGCTGATATTTCAGAAATAAAGAAAAAAATATAGGAAATTGGCGATGAAATATCATCCAGACAGGAATTCGGGGGATGAAAAATGCTACTAAAAAAATTTCGGGAGGTAACTGAGGCTTATGAGGTTCTTGGGGATGAAAAAGAAAAGGGAAGAGTATGACTGTAAAAGAAAAAAATGTTCAGAGTCAAAAAAAGAAATAAGAATAGAAAGGAAAATGTCAAGGATGAATTTTTCTCAAAAATGATTTTACTTTCAGGAAGGGATTTTTTTAAAAAGTGCTAAGGAAATGAGAGGAATGTTTGAAAAATAGTTTTAGGATGGATAAAAAGGGAGAGAAAAGGGCAAGGTCGGAAAAAGAGAATATTAAAAAGTAGATTTGATCAGTTTTTTTGATGTAAAGAAAAATAATGATAATTTGGGGTAACTTTATAAATTTTTTTATAAGAAATTTTTGAGTTTAATATTATTAAAAAAATTATATAAATTTATGTTTTTAAGTAAAATAGTCATAGTTTTTGAGTTCAGTTTTAAAGGCAGTTTTACTATAAAAAAAGATAAATTGAGGGAAGGAAAAAAAGGAAATGTTATGGGGAATTAGAAGATTTTTTTGTCAAATTTTAGAAGTATTTTTTTAGACGGCCGTTTGGACGAGGCAGTATTTATCGGCTGGAAAGGCTTAGAAGTATTGCACGAATGAGGGAAAGTGGAAAAAAAGTAGAAGTGAAAGAAGCAGTTTGGGAGTTGACAGAGGGATTAAAAAAATATGAAAAAAACGAAAGTTAAATGCTAGAAATCAGAAAAAGTTATAAATTTTTTTAATGTGAAAAAAATATTTTTGATAATGATGGTTTTGATATTTACGTTTATTTTTGTACATTTTTTTCAGGATATTCTGCAAAAAAGTCTTTATTTTTTTCGATTTTTTTATTTATATTGGAGTTACACTTTATTTGCTTATTGTGGAAAGATTTTTTTGAAAAAGGTGGAAGTTCAAGAGGAAATTAGAAATATAAAAAAATGACAGGGAAAGGGAACATAATGTTTTTTTGGAAAAAAAGTGAAGGAAATAGAGGATTTGGAGAAAAAGTCAGATTGAGCATATATTTTTTTGGAAGGATTCTGAAGATTATGATATGAAAAATTTGGAAAGTTGGAAGAGCGACTTCTCTTTTGATTGGGAAACAGACACCTAGAAATAGGGGTTGATATTGATGTAAGTGATGGAATTTATTCTAATTTAGTTAGCAGGGCTCATGGAATTTTAAATCGAGTCAATGGGATTTGGTATTATGAGGATTTGGGTTCGCAAAATGGGAGCGGAATTGAAAGAAATCTGGATAAGCGGAAAAATAAAAATTAAAAAAATATACCTGTAAAAAGTGGAGTCAGGCGATATAATTTACTTGGCAACTACAAAAAAATATTATTAAAAATAAAAAAAGGCAATAATAAAAGTGGAAATTTCAAAAAAAGCCAGGGATTAAAAATTTTTTTATTAGAGAGTAAGAATAAAATTTATGTTTTTTTCATGAAGTTTAGCATTGCAGGTTTTTCATAAATAGATAAGATAAAAAAATGGAGGATTATTTTAAAAATGAAATTAGATAGATGTAAAAATGGGCATATATACGATGTTTCCAGATATAGTTCGTGTCCCTACTGTAAATCGGAAGGATTGGAAACAGAAGTTCAAGATGATAAAATTAATTTAGTTGAACAAATGGAAGATGAGGATAGAACTACTGCCTACTGGTCAAAGGACAGCACGGTGGATCCTGTTGTGGGATGGCTTACGTGTATTGAAGGGCATGACAAGGGGAAGGATTATAGAATTGTGAGTGAACGGAACTTTATTGGACGTGGGGAAAATATGGACATCCAGATTTCAGGGGATACTATGATTTCAAGGAAAAATCATTGTTCGATAAGTTATAATCCGAAGCAGCGGAAATTTATGCTAACTCCTGGAGATTCCAATGGATTGATTTATTTAAATGGAGAAGCTGTTTATAATACGGTGGAATTGAGGGCTTATTCGGTTGTGGAAATGGGGGAGAGCAAATTTGTATTTGTAAATTTGTGTGGAGATTATTTTGATTGGGAGAAGGAAAAAAAGCCAGGGATGAAAATTTGAGAAAAAAAGATATGAGAATTTGGCTGATGAAAAAAACAGCTGGAAATATGAATTTTGTGAATAGAAATAGTAAAAAAATGGGGATTTAGAAGTAAAAAAATTGAAGATTATGAAGAAAAAATTTATAAGTTAATGAAATTAAGGGGAGAAGTGGAAAAAAATGAGGAAGGATGAGGCAAAAATTTATTACGGAATTTTTGAGCGAGGCTGGAACAGAAGGCTGAAAAATAGTGATTATTTTGGATATATTTTGCTGGATAATTATGCGATTTGGGCTGTAGCTGATGGATTTGATGAGGAAGATGGGGCAAAAGTTGCGGCAAGGATTGCTGTAGAATCTGTAATTGAATATTTTTATGCTACGTCCACGATTTAATTATGACGTTATTAAGGAAATGATGGATTATGCCAATTTGAAGGTTAAGGAAAAACAGGAAGAAGCTAAAAAAATATTCTCTTATGCACACTTCTCTTTTAATCGTTATAAGCAATTATAATTCAATTTTATATGGAAATGTTGGAAATACTAGATTTTTATCATATTAGAGGCGGATATATTGTTTCTCAAAGTAAAGATGATACGATAGCGCAGCTTTTGGTGGATGAAGAAGCGTTAAATGTATCGGATATGAAATTTCATAGGCAGAGAAATGATTTACTGCAGGCAATTGGGGATTTTGGAAAAATTAAGCCGAATATTATAAAAAGCCCTGTAGAGCTTATGGAAAAAGATATTTTTTTGCTTGACAACCGTGGGATTTTTGGGAAAAATATTGATGAACATGATATGGAAAAATGATTTGTCTAGATTTGAGGATAAAAAAAGCAATGGCTGAATTCATTGGAAAAGAGAATACTCGCTTCGCTTAGGGACAATATTGAAAAATTATACGATTGCGCAGGTGGAAGTGCAGGCGGTGGCAAGTCCAGAGCCGATGGAAAAGGATAGAAGCAAATTGATAAAAAAATAATTTTTGATAATAATGATTGTTGTTGTGATTATTTTATTTATTGTAATTTGGAATGTGAAAAAGGCGAAATGGGATTTTTACAGGCGACGACACAGTATGAAAAAGCTGGCGGATGAGGAAATTTTGAAAAAGAATTTTAATAATTCAATTGATAATTTAAAATTGGAAATTGGGGAATATGAGAAATTAAAAGCCAAAAAAAGCAGAGGCGTGATTGGATTTTTTTACAAATGCAGAGAAAAAAAGGAATGATGCGAATAAAAAAAGATTGATGAAATAAATAAAAAAATTGGAGAAACTGAAAAAGATTAAGGAGGCATTTTTCAGATATTAATGAAGGAAATGATCTGTTTAACAATGGAAATTATGATGAGGCAAATGAGAAGTATCAGCAGGCTAAATATAATCTGAATGACAATACTTATAAACGTGATGAGTTGAATACAGAAGAAATTTTAGCAACATTGGATTCACGGATTAATTCGGGTGTGAAGCTGAAGGAGGCGAAGGCTTTGGAAATGGCTGGGGATAATGCGGTTAATGAAGGAAGTTACAATTTGGCGAAAGTCAGTTATAAAAAAATCTTTGCAGATATGTATTTGGCAAATGGAAAGGCGGATTATGTTTCACAAATTGAGAAAAAGATAGAGGAAATAGCGGATAAGGAAAAAATGGCATATAATGGGGCAATGCTTGCGGAAAATAAAGGAGATTCATTGGCACAGAGCAACATTAATTCTTCTAGGGAGGCATATTATCAGGCACGGCAGATGTACCAGATACTTGGAGATACTGTGAAAGTAGGAGAGATTGACAATAAGATACAGGAGATTAATTCTCAGCAGAATGCTGATTTACAAACTGCTAATAATCTTGTTCAAGAGGGGCTTTCGCAAATTACGGCTAATAATCCAGCACAGGCAATAGGAATTTTGACACAGGCTAAAAAAATATTTATCAAAAAAATGAAAGATACAAATAATGTAAATGCTGTTGGGAAATATATAAGCCAGGCACAGGAATTTATTAAATTTGAAAGCCAGAATGCTGAAAAACTGAAGGAAAAGGAACTGGAATATTCAGAAAAATTAAAATCACAGGAAACAGAATATTCAGAAAGGCTAAGACATCAGGAAATTCAGTCTGCAGTGACAATTACAGGCAAGAGAAGCAGAAATAAAAAGCACAGCAGGAACAAATGGAGATAGAGAGGCAAAAGCGGGAAGAAATATCAAGAAAAAAATGGAAAAATGCCTCAAATCTGGAAATGCAGGCGGATCAGCTGGTATTAGATGAAAAAAATTTGAGGAAAAGTATTTCAAAAATATGAGGAAACGAAGAAAAATTTTTGGAAGAAGTAAATGCTGATGGAAATTTTGGGAATCAAGCGGCTAAGATTGAAGGTTTAAATAAAAAAATCGAAAAAAAGTGAAGGATATTTGCTGAAGAAAAAAAGGGAGAAGAGGATCTTAAAAAAATAAAAAAATGGCAGGATGCTATGGAAAAAAGCTTACGCAGGCAAAGGAAAAAAGCTGGAAAAAAAGTTGGAATAAAAGCAAGATGAATTGGAAAAAAATAGGAAAAAGAACTGAAAAGGGCTGTGAAAAAAAGCAAATAAGAAATGGTGGCAGTTCTGGAAGATTTTTTTAGGAGAAAGCTAAGATTAAAAGTTGAATAACAATAGTATTAGTTAAAAAAATTATGACAGTTTACTATTTAAATGGAAAATGATACAGGATAGGAGGGGAAAATGGTAAAAAAAGCATAAAAATTAAAAAAACTTTCTTTTTTTAAGGAATATGCACAAATTGCTGAAAAAAATACGTATTCGGCATATATTCCGAATGGGAACAGAGGGAATCTGGTGCATTGCTAATTTTGAGGAAAAAAATTCAGAGACGAGAAAAATGTGGAAATTGAGGGAAAAAAATAGGAAGTAGCGGTATTGAGAGTAAAAAAATAAAAAAAGAATGTAAAAAAAGGAAGAATTTGGCAAAGGCTGGAGTTCATAAAGTTATTGAAAAAAATATTTGGAAAAATGGTGGTTTTTCAACGGAAAATATGAAAAAAATTATTCAATCTTCTAAAGATAAAAGTAATTTTTGAGAAAAAGTAAGTTTTTTTAAAGTTGAAAAAAATAATGAAAAAGGATTTTTGATTCTAAAAAAATTTTTTTATTCGCAAATTGTTGTTATTATTGACAAAGATGACATGATTGCGGGAAATATGGGGAAAAACAGAGCTTGCTTTGTATCAGGGAAAAATAGGATTGTGGAAAAAAATATGTGGAGAGGAAATTAAGAGAATAAAGTTACAGAAAAAAATGATTATTTGCTGGCTGGAAGTCCTGAATTTTTGGAAAAAAATGTTGATGAGAATGAGATTGAGGAAGTTTTTGTTGATTTGAAAAGTAAGGAGAATATTGAGAAAAAAATTTAAGCAGGAAAAATAAAAGGGTCGCTGAAGTGAAATTAAAAAAAGTCATACCATTTTTTTGTCGATTTTTTTGTGGAAAAATATTGAAATGGAAGATAGTGATGAAGAATTGGAAAGGGAAGTTGACAGAGAAAAATAAGAAAAGGGAAATAGCTGTAAAGCATACGTTTTTTTAATGATAATATTTTTTTATTTTTGTTTATTTCCGTGGGAAAAAAATATTCAAAAAGGGGAATCTGAAAAATTAGGGAAGGAAAAAAATTTGGAAAGTGTGGTAGCTGGAAAAAAATTGGGGAAAAAGGCGAAATTGATGGAAAAATAATTTGATTGAAAAAGATGGAAATTGAAAAAAATAAAAATAATGAGAAAAAGATAAAATTGGGCTGGAAAAATGTTGAGAGTGCTGAGGAAAAAAGATGGAGATGAAGGAGAAAAAAAGCAGGAGATGGAATTAAAAAGTGTAGAGGGGAAAAAAATAAAAAAATGTGGGAAATTTAGAAGTAGTTCAAAATATTGAAGAAAATGATGGAAAAAGAAAAAAATTAAAAAAATAAAAGTAAGCAAAGTGAAAATGGGTGAGAAGGAAAAAAAGTCAGAAAAAGATGGGAAAAAAAGTTGCTGGAAATGAAAAAAATCAAAAATAAAAAAATTTTTAACGTAAATAATAAAAAGTTTTAAAAAAAGATCAAAATTTAAAAAAATAACAAACTTTCACAACTTGATAAGGAAATTGAGAGGAACTGGAAAATTTTTGGGGCGTGATAGGAATGGAAATAATTTGAAGAAAGTATAAAAGGGAAAAAGTGAGATGGATTTTTTTATTAAAGGGAACGATGTTGAATGGGAAATATAAGATTGTGAGTTATATGGCTAAGAGTGATTTTTTTCTAATATTTATTTGGCTGAAAAATAATTTAGGGGAAAAAAAGTTGTTATTAAGGAGTGTTATCCTGGAAAAAAATTGTTATGAGAGATGGAAAGGAAGTTTTTACGGAAAAAAATATAGGAAAGATTTTGAGAGATTAAAGAGATGTTTTTTTGGGAAGGAAAAAAATGTATTTTGGAGAAATTTAGAAAGAAGTCTAAGGGAAATAGGGGAAAAATTTCAAAATAATCTTATTAAAAAAATGGTGTTATTAAAATTCTGGATTTTTTTAGTGAAAAATGGAACAAATTATATTGTTATGGAATATTTTTGGGATTACTTTGAAAGAGTATATTTTGGAAAAATAAAGTTCAAGATGAAAAAAATAAATATAAATTATATTTTGAAAAATATTTCTTAAAGTTGCAAGGGCTGTTTGTAAAAATCCATAAAAAGGGGATTATTCATTGTGATTTAAAAGCCATCAAATATTTTTGGTTGATATTAGGGGGAATATTAGAATTATTGACTTTGGATCAAGTTTGAGAAAAAGGGGAAAAAGGTTGATTTTATTGAGGGTTTCAGAAGGGTATTCGCCGATTGAAGTTTATTCAGAAAAGGTTCAGATTGATGAAAGAGCTGATGTTTATTCGCTTTCGGCACTTTTTGTATTTTATGCTTTGTGGGAAGAAAAATTGGTGGGGCAGTTAAGAGGTTTTATAAGCCAGAATTGGAATTTGCAAGAGAAGTGATTTTAGGATTTGAGAAAAATTGGGAAGTTTAAGGAAGTGGAAAAAAATAATAAAAAAAGGATTGGAATTTGAAAGGAAAAAAAGATTTGGAAGTGTCAGGGAAATGATTGAAAAGTTAGAATTATTAAATTTTTATTTAGCGAAGGGGCTTATCACCCTTACAATAAATAAAATATATCTTCTATTTTTTTAAATTAGATTTAGTATGAGAATATAGTTCGTATAAAAAAAGTATATAATTTTATGTAAATGTATAAATTTATCGGCATAGAGATTTTTTTGTTAGAATTATATAAAAAGTTTAGATTTTTACAAATTCAATAAATAAAGGGGAAAAATATAGAGATGAAATTGTTTTTATGAGGAAGAATTGCGGAGAAAAATCCTATTATGAGATGTATCAGATTGCGATTGAGGAAAAAAATTGGTAGATGTGCATTTAGAAACGCCTACGAGAGAGGAACTTATTGCACTTTTGATGAAATATCAGGGGAGTGAAGGCTAATTATTGTATTGACAAGTATACTAAAAATGGGCTTGTAAATGTTCAGTTGCTTTTTGACAGTAAACTTGGAGAGAGGATTCATCATGAGAATAAAATACGAGTACCGCACAAAAATTATTTTTGTATAAGGAGCTTGATTTGATGAGGGAGGACAATTATAAGATTGAGATTCCTGAAAATGTGAGCAGTGCAAATGTCTTTCTTATAAATGCAAATAATTATCTTTGTGGAATTTTTTTCAGCTGGAAAAAGGATTTGAAGAGCAGGAATAAATATTTTTTTGATTAGTAAAAAAAGAATTTTTTTAGAGTTGAGACATTGAGAAATAATAAGTTTTTCGTTTTTTTATTTTTTTAAAAGAAAAATGACTTAAAAATTTATTCATGAATTTTATAATTGGGAAGGAAGATGAGCCATATCCGCTTTATCCGTATCAGATGGATTATTATAAAGTTGAAATTGAAAAATTTTGTTGTAAAAAAATCTGGAAACTACGAATACTCCGCTTTGTATTGATTTTGGGACTGTAAATACAGCTCTGGGAGCATATCTGGATAGAAATTATGTGGAAAGGATTTGCCGACTAATGATATTTTGAATGGGAATGTTGTCATTGATGCGATAAATTATGTGAAATTTGATGATGGGGAAAGGCATTACCGTGAGATTTTTTTCCAACATTGGTTTATGTTGAAGATTGTAGCGATAGTAATAATATTAAGTATTCGTTTGGATATGATGTGGTAAGAAAAATTGGAAAAAAATGATTATATTGTTAATGGATCGATTTTTTATAGTTTGAAAAGGTGGGTGCATGAGCATAATAAGATGGAAAAAATTAATGATGAGTTTGGGAATATTTTGTATGTAAAAAGAAAAGGAAATAATAAAGGCTTATTTGAAATATGTTGTAAATCGTGCAGAATATATGTTTAAATGTAAATTTAAAAAAATTCATGCTTCCAGCCCTGTAAAAATTGAAAGAGCAGTTTTTTTGACAATGTTTCAGGAAATTTTTATGGTTGAAAATAACTTTAATAAAAGTTCTTATGAAAAAAATTATGAATATGAAATTATTCGTGAAAATGCTATGGATGAAGCTATTGCTGTGCTTTATAATACTATTGAGATACAGATAAGGGAAGGGGAGATATAAGGAAAAATGAAGAATATAGTGCTTTAATTATTGATTGTGGTGGTGGAACTACTGATTTGGCGACTTGTAAATATGTGATTAATAAGGACAGGATTTCATATTATCTGGATATAAGGACAAGTTTTGAAAATGGAGATGAAAATTTTGGGGGAAATGACTTGACTTATAGGATTATGCAGTTTTTGAAGATTGTGCTGGGAGCAAAGTATTCTGAGAATAGGACTGTTTCTGTTAATGATTTGATAAAAATATGATAATGATATGATTTATAAAGTGATTGATGACAGCGGTGTTGATAAAAATTTTTTTGAAAATATGAATTTGGAATATGAAAAAAATATGAGAAAAATAATACCGACAAAAATATTCACAATTTGAAAATAAAATGAGCGAAGAATATCAAAAAAATAAGAAATAATTTTTTTATATGCTTTGGGAAGTCGCTGAAAAATTTAAAAAAAGAATTTTTTTACATCTGATGGAAGACTGCGGACACGTTTTTGATGCACCTAGAAATTATGAAAAAAAGGAATGACATTCATATAACGCAGTTAAAAAAAGCTGGAAAAATTCACACTTATGAAAAATGAAATATTTAACACAGTAACAGATTATCCAAGACATATTTTTTTACAATAAAGGAAATAGAAAAAAATTGTAAAAAGCCGATATTTACGGAATGCTTAGAAAATTTTTTTGAACACTTATTACAAGGAAGGGTCGCTTTTTGAGTATTCGCTTATAAAAATTGAGCGGACAATCGACTAAAAATTAGTACATTTCAGGAAGTTCTGGAAGGAATTTGTTCCTGGAAAAAAATGATAGAATACAAGGAACTTAGCCATCGTGATGATTATGAGCTGAAGTTGAACTGTCTGGATGGTGCTATAAAATATTTGGATTATAAGCGGTTTGGGCATATAGATGTGGAAATTGTGAATGAAGTGCCGCTTGTGCCGTATTCTGTGTGGGTGGAAAAAAATACGATGGGGAAAAAGATTGAAATGCTCCAGACTTCACGGGAAGGCTGATATTCTGATTGGGCAAATTGACAAGAAAAAGTTCGGCTGAAGAACTAAAAATTTATGTTTATAATGCTGAAGGGAACTTAAAAAAAGAGATGATCTACAAAAAAATGAGGATGACTATGAGGAAATGGATGCACAGGAAATCTTGCCAGAATTTGTAAATATTATTTCTCAAAATGATACTGATACAATTCAAAATGATACAGTTAGATTTTTTTCGTTTACACTGATTTAAATAACTGGGGATTTTTTTGTCGTGCCAATCCAAAAGAAAGTCAGATCAGCTTTATCTTGGACGTAAGCAATATTTTCCTTATGAAGATAATTTAAGTGAAAAATTCCTATTTTGATGGAAATCACTAAAAAAAGGGGAAAAAAATATTGAAAAAAAGATGAACTAATTTGGTTAATGCCGACAATTTTTATTTTTTTATTATCCTTTTTTTATGATAAAAATTTTTGTACACCTAAAAATTAATAGAAAAATATATTATTAGTAAAAATAAAAACGTGAAAAATCTTGAACTTTTTGTAGATATGAAAGGAACTGTTGTTGCAAATAATGTTACTAAAAATTGGATTAGATGTAAATTTATCAGTTGATAATGTTTATTTTTAAAGCTGGAGATTTTTGTGAAAAAAAGGGCGATATAATAGTAAAATTTAGCGACTATCAGAAAAAGTGATATTAGTGAAAAAAAGAGCATTGCTAGTCGTAAAAAAATGCACAGTTGAGGAACCTTGAAAAAAACAGCAGGAATTAGGGGCGGATGTGAATCAGAAAAATTCAAGAAGTAAAAAGGGGAAATAGATGGATTGGAGCTGGAAGTAAAAGATGAAATGAAAAAAATGCTGTGTTAGTTCAGAGAACTGTGAGAAGTCCGTTTGATGGATATATTGTAAAAATTAATGCTGTAAAAGGTGGAATTGTAAATAAAAAAATGAGCCTATAGTTGTTTTGGCGAAAAAGAATGATCTGAAAATAGTAAGTGAAAGTATGACAGATGAAAAAAATTAAAAAAATTTGGGTATTGGAAATATGGCTGAAGTAAGCATTTTTAGGAGAAAAAAATAAAAAAAGCTGGGGAAGAGAAAAACGCTTGAGGAATTAGTTGAAATTAAAAAAATGATAAAAGGCAAAGAAGGTTTTCAAAAATAGAGATAATAAAAGGGAATTTAGATTTATTTTCTGAAAGAAAAGTTATTGAAAGCAGAATTATTTAAGATTAATAAAGTTGTAAATATGAATGTGCTTGAGTTTTTTTGCCGATTTCCTTTAAGGATTTATTTTTTTAAATGAGCAGGTGGATATTCGTGTTATTTATAGAAAGAAAGAGAATGTTTTAACTGTTTCTAAAAAAAGCGATTATTTTTAAAAAAATCAGAAAAAGTTATATTTATTTGATTGATAAAAAAATAATTTGGTTAGGGAAAAAGGAAGTTTTTTTGTTGGGGTGGATAATGGAGAAAAAGATTGAGATTTTTTTGGGATGAATATTGAGGAAGGGATGGAAATTGTGGAAAAATCCTGATGATAAAATTACAAATAATGTAATTGTGGAAAGAAGAAATATTCAAGATGAAGAAATTGAAAAAGAAAAAAAGAATAGAAAAAAATTAGAGAATGAAAATGAAAAAAATAGGAAATAAAAATGGATGAAAAATGAGAGGGAGATTATTAGATTGAAGCAAAAAAATAATAGATTGAAATTTTTTTTAAATTATTTGAAAGTAAATATTGGGTTTAATCTAGTAAAAAGATTTATAACGTATTCATTATTCAAATGGTATTTAGTAAAAAAATAAAAGATTTTTTTCACAAGGGGTAAAAACCCTTGCCAGTAAATAAATAAAATAAAGTTTTTTTAATTTGAATTGCCAATTTTGGTCATTTTCCCATCATCAGTTATAGAAAGTCCATTTCCGTTTGGAAAAATCAGATTTATTTAAGGAAATTATTTTTTTGATGACTAATTTTTTTCTGAGTCTATGAAAGGTCCTAAACTTCCGTAAGTTTGTCTTACAGGAATAATCTCTCCAGAGATAAAATTCCCGTTGCTGTCTATTTTAATTTTAAAAAAATTGGAGCAAGGCCCATAGAGCCTGAAATATTTATCTTTCCAAAAAGTTGCAAAATTTCCGCCACTGTAGGAAATAAATTTATTTTTGTAAAAGCTCGACTGCTCTTGTAACGTGCGGTCCTTGTCCAAAAACAATATCTGCTCCATTATCTATCGCAAAATGGGCAAATTCATATACATTTCCCCGATCTTCCCCATGAAAAAAATTTCGTGATTTCGAGTAATATGTTCTGCTCCAGCACCTTCAGCACCGCCGTGAAACATAACAATTACAATATCAACTTTTGACTTTAATTCAGAAATAAGTTTTCTTGCATAATTGTAGTCATTCAATTTTACAGTGGCTGAATTTGGAGCAAAGGAAATAAATCCAAATTTTTTACCATCTTTTTCTAAAATTGAACTTTCAGCAATATCTTTAATTCCAGAATATTTTATATTTAAATTATCAAGATTTTTTTAATAGTTTCCCTAATTCCAGTTTCTCCAAAATCATTGCTATGATTATTAGCAACACTCAAATAATCAAATCCAGCTTGCTTTTAAATATTTTTCCATATTTTGACGGCATACGAAAAGCATAACATACATTTGGATTATCACAGCTTTTCGGAGTACCGCCATTATCAAATAACGTTCCTTCCAGATTTCCCACAGTAATATCTGCATTTTGAAGCACATCTTGAGTATTTTTTTCAAAAATATTTTTCATCATTTTTTTGGAAGTAAATCAGATGGATAATTTGAGCCAAGCATTATATCTCCAACTCCAATTATTGTAAATTCTGATTTTTTTCATTTATTTTATCATTTCCATTATTTTTTTAGAAATATTTTTTTGATTGCTAATATTTTTTTCGGCATTAATAAATCTGTTTCTAAAGTTTTTTTGAAAAAAAGGGCTTGTAATAATTAATGCAAGTGCAAAAAGCCAAAATAGCAAATAAAATTAATAGTATATTTTTTTCATTTATTAAATCCTTTCATAGTTTATTAGTAGTCATTACAAATAAGCAATTTAGCAATTTCTTGGCAAAGGATCAAGTTTTTTTGTTACCTGATAAATAAAATTGCAATATTAATATATTTTACATATATTTACTGTAAAAAAAGCAATATGATTCATAAAAAAATAATTTTAGAAGAGAAAAATATTCTTTACATTTTCTGTTTTTTTCTATTATACTTTAAATATGTAAAAAAACAAAAAAATTGGAGGATAAATAAATGAAAATTGCTGAAGCTCTTATTTTACGTGCTGATATTCAAAAGAGAATTGCACAGCTGAAAAACAAGACTTAATAATAATGCCAAAGTTCAGGAAAATGAAGAACCTGCTGAAAATCCTGAACTTTTTATTAACTGAATTAGAAAAATTTGATTTCGCAGTTAAATGATTTAATAGTAAAAAAATAAATAGAACAAATACACTTTCAAAAATTGATGGAATTTCATTGGTGGAGTTAATTGCAAAAAAAGATACGCTTTCACAAAAAAAGCAGGAATTTTTGCGTGAATTTATTGAAATTGCAAGTCAAAAAGGTGAATTTGTATTCTACGACAGAAATAAAGGTTTTTTTAGTACGGTTAATGTGTCTGAATTGCAAAAAAAGCTGGATAAATTGTCTAAAGAAATTCGTGAAACTGATACAAAATTGCAACAGGCAAACTGGACTATTGACTTAGTTGAAAAAAATAAAAAAATAGTGTATTTAATATTGTAATTTATAAAAAAATAAAAAGATTTTTTTGGTGTAGATATTTTTTTAAGGTGAACATAAACCTTTGGATATTAGGGGAAAAAAATATCCTACAAGAATGAGTAATGCGGGGAAGTTACAAAAAGTTATGATTAATCCCAGTATTGTTACATCTGTACGAATTATTGTAATTGTTACTACCATATGTTAATTAATAATATTGAGGCTGGGTTGCGGGAATGGTTTTGCTATGTAGAAATTTATAAGGAGAAAAAAATTTTTATGAAAAAAATAGGGCTTGTGCCACGTTTGATTATTTCGATTGTGCTTGGTATTTTACTTGGATTAGTTTTGCCAAGTCCGATTATAAGGATTTTTGTCACGTTTTCGTCGTTGTTTAGTAAATATTTGTCGTTTATTATTCCATTTATGATTATTGGATTTGTTGTAACTGGAATTTCAGATTTACGTCATGGAGCGGGAAAATTGCTTGGAATTACAACTTTACTGGCTTATCTTTCTACAATTGTTGCAGGTACGCTTTCGTATCTTATGGCAATTAGTATTTTCCCGAAAATTCTTAACTTTGCTTCGTTTACAACGGTGGAACATCCTGAAAAAAATCTTTTGACAGCTTATTTTGACATTCCAGTTGCACCAATGTTTGATGTAACTTCAGCGATTATTTTTTTGCATTCATAATGGGACTTTCGATTAGCTGGCTTAGAAATAATGGAGAAGGGCAAACTACATATAACCTTTTTCGAGAATTTTCAAAGATAATTACAAAATTGTTAAGCACATCAATTATTCCGTTGCTTCCTGTCTATATTTTTGGAACATTTATGAATATGACTTACAGCGGACAAATTTTTGCAACGCTTTCAATATTTTTAAAGGTATTTATTTGTGTAATAATTTTGCATATTTTATATACTGCAGGTTTATTCATATTTGCTGGCGGACTTTCAGGAAAAAATCCATTTGTCTGTATGAAAAATCAGATTCCTGGATACTTTACAGCTCTTGGAACACAATCTTCAGCCGCTACAATCCCAATAAATATTGAATGTGCCAAAAGAAACGGAACATCGCCTGAAATCCGTGAATTTGTAGTTCCTTTATGTGCCACAATTCATTTGGCTGGAAGTATTATTACAATTACAAGCTGTGTTGTTACTGTACTTATGATGTACAGCATGTCCTACGGAATTTCAACAATTTTTCCGTTTATAATGGTACTTGGAGTAGCAATGGTAGCTGCGCCTGGAGCGCCTGGAGGAGCAATAATGTCTGCACTTCCATTTTTAGGAATGGTTGGAATTGCCTCAAGCAGCCCAATGGCTTCACTCTTAATCGCACTTTACATAACACAGGATAGCTTTGGAACAGCGGCTAATGTTTCTGGAGATAATGCGATTGCCATTATAGTTGATTGGATTTATCATAAATTTATAAAAAAATAAAAATTAGTATGATTGAAAAAAAGTAGAAAAATTTATGCTATAATTAACCTATAAAAGGTAATGGATATACTCCATTTTAAGGTAAAAAAATAGCGGAAAAAAATATCTTCTTCTTAGTTGAAGGGGGTATTTTTTTATGTTATAATATTTCTGGGTTCGCTACCCAACCTTGAAATGGAGGGAGGTGAATAGTAATGATGAATGGTGATGTTGTTACTTTCATTGTTATGGTTATAATTTTGTATATAATCTTTAACAAATAGATGACAAATTGCCATTTTTTTGCCTCCAAGATCTGCAGGAAATTATAACCTGCAGGTTTTTTTCCATAAAAAAATTATAAATATAATAAATTTTAATGAGGAATAGCAGGAAATAATAAAAAAAGTGAATTACTAATTAATTTTAGTTTTTTTCACTTTTTTTATTATATTATTTTTTGTTTTTTTATATTAGTACCATAAAAGGTTAATTCCATTTTTCCTTACATGTTTTTACGATTTCTGGTGTCCATACTGAAGCTTGAACTTCTCCAATGTGGGCTTTTTGCAATAAAAAAACATGCAGATTCTTGATTGTCCGATTCCTCCACCAATTGTTAATGGTAATTCATCGTTTAAAAAGCATTTTGTGGAAATCAAGATTTTTTTCTTTCTTCTAGGTTTAATTCTTTTTAATTGACGTTCTAATGCAATTTTATCAACACGGATTCCCATTGAAGATAATTCTAATGATCTGTCTAAAAACTGGATTCCACATAATTAGATCTCCGTTTAGTTCCCAGTCATCGTAATCTGGGGCACGTCCATCGTGTCTTTTTCCAGAATTTAACACTTTTTCCGATTTGCATAATGAAGATTGCCTTGTGTTCTTTTTGCAAATTTGTCTTCTCTTTCATTTGGAGTTAATTCAGGATATAAATCTTCTAATTCTTGAGAAGTAATAAAAAGTAACTTCTTTTGGCAAGAATTTTTTTCAAATTTTTTTCAAATTTTTCAGTCAATTCTTTTTCTGTATTTAAAAAGGCTTGATATATTTTTTTAACAGTTGCTTTTAAAAAGTCAATATTTCTATCTTCTTTTGAAATAACTTTTTCCCAGTCCCATTGGTCAACGTAAATTGAATGCATATTATCTAAATCTTCATCTCTTCTGATAGCATTCATATCTGTATAAATACCTTTTCCTTCTTCAACGCCATATTGCTTCAATGCAATTCTTTTCCATTTTGCAAGTGAATGCACAATTTCCAATGTTACATCTGGCATTTCCTTCATTTCAAAAGCTACAGGACGTTCAACGCCGTTCAAATTATCATTAATCCCAACAGACTTTCTAACAAACATAGGTGCTGAAATTCTTGTTAAGTCTAATGCTTTTGCAAGTTCTCTCTCAAAACAGTCTTTTTGCGACTTTTTATTGCAATTTCTGTTTCCATGATTCCATATTTTGGATCATAATTTTTTGGAATTATAGTTTTTGACATATACTCTCCTTCTTTCTCAATTTTTTATTCTACCTATAGATGTTATCAAAATTATTATCTATTGTCAAATTTTTTTAAATTGAGTCTATTTAAGTTATTTTTTTAAAAGAAATAATCCTTTTTTTTCTATTTTTTTCTAAATGGAATTTAATATAAAAATATTGTTTTTTTAGTATTAATATTTGAATTAGTTATAAATATATATTGTAATGATTATAAAAATTATGATAAAAATTAAATAAAGAATTTTGAATAACAAAAATATTAATAGCTTTATACTAAATATGTATATATTTAGAATTATAGAAAAAAACTTAAAAAGTTAGAATATCAAGAATGGAGGAAAAAAATGGAAAAATATATCTAAAGATAAATTATTAAGTATGTATGAATCAATGTTAGATATTAGAAACTTTGATTTGAAGGTGAATCAACTTGTAAAAAGAGGGATGGTTCCAGGAATGACACATTTGTCAGTTGGAGAAGAAGCGGCAAATGTTGGAGCGATTGCGGCGTTAAATCCTGATGATTTTATAACGTCTAACCATAGAGGACATGGGCAAGTTATTGCGAAAGGGATTGACTTGAATGGAATGATGGCTGAGATTATGGGGAAAGCTACAGGAACTTGTAAAGGTAAAGGTGGTTCAATGCATATTGCCGATTTAGAAAGTGGAAATTTAGGAGCTAACGGAATTGTTGGTGGAGGACACGGAATGGCAGTAGGAGCAGCTTATACTCAAAAAGTTAAGAATACTGGAAAAATCGTACTGTGTTGTTTTGGAGATGGAGCCACAAATGAAGGAAGTTTTCATGAAGCAATGAACTTGGCATCAGTTTGGAATGTACCAATTATTTTTTTATTCAATTAATAATGGATATGGAATAAGTACAGATATTAAAAAAAGTTACAAATGTAGAGCATATTTATCAAAGAGCGGTGGCTTATGGAATGCCTGGATATTTCATTGAAGATGGAAATGATGTTTTGGCAGTTTATGAAACATTTAGAAAAGCAGTGGATGATGTAAGAGCAGGAAAAGGTCCTGTTTTAATTGAAAGTGTGACATATAGATGGTTTGGGCACTCGAGTTCAGATCCTGGAAAAATATAGAACGAAAGAAGAAGTGGATTCTTGGGAAGGCAAAAGATCCAAACATTAAATTTAGAAATAGATTGATTGAAGAAGGGATTGCAACTGAGGAAGAATTAACTAAATTGGAAGAAAATTCAAAACAAAAAATTGAAGAAGCAGTTGATTTTGCGAAAAACAGTCCAGAACCAACTCTTGAATCAGCATATGAGGATATTTTTGCAGATTAATTAAAGTGTTTGTTACTAAAAAGAATTTTTTTGGGAATTTAGTAAAAAGATATTGATTTAAAAAAATATAAATTTCGAAAAAAATTCTAAGAGAGTTAAATTAGGAAAAATAGTGTTTGAAAAAAAGAAGAGATAAAAAAACTGGGAGGAAATAATAAATATGGAGACAAAATTAATGTCTGTAAAAGAGGCAATAATTACAGCAATGTCAGAAGAAATGAGAAGAGATGAAAATGTATTTCTTATGGGAGAAGATGTTGGAATATTCGGAGGAGATTTTGGAACTTCGGTAGGAATGTTGGAAGAATTTGGAGAAGAGAGGATTAAGGATATGCCTATTTCAGAATCAGCAATTTCAGGAGCAGCTATTGGAGCGGCAATGACTGGTTTAAGACCAATTGTAGACGTAACATTTATGGATTTTATCGTGTATATGATGGATAATATTGTAAATCAGGCGGCTAAAACTAGATATATGTTTGGTGGAAAAGGAAGAGTACCAGTGACATTTAGATGTGCGGCAGGAAGTGGAGTAGGTTCAGCAGCACAACATTCGCAATCATTGGAGGCTTGGTTTACGCATATTCCTGGAGTGAAAGTAGTTGCACCTGGAACACCTGCAGATGTGAAAGGGTTGTTGAAAGCAGCTATTAGAGATAATAATCCAGTAATTTTCTTGGAATATAAGGCGCAATATAATATGAAAGGTGAAGTTCCAACAGATCCTGAATTTGTTATTCCTTTAGGAAAGGGAGAAATAAAAAGAGAAGGTACGGATATTACAATAGTAAGTTACGGAAGAATGCTTGAAAGAGTATTGAAGGCAGCAGAAATAGTGGCTGGAGAAGGAATTAGCGTAGAAGTGGTAGATCCTAGAACATTGATACCATTAGATAAAGAGATAATTTTTGGATTCAGTTAAGAAAAACAGGAAGAGTTATTTTTAGTGAATGATGCTCATAAAACAAGTGGATTTATTGGGGAAATTTCAGCGATTATTTCAGAAAGTGATGCATTTGATTATTTGGATCATCCAATTGTGAGATTGGCTGGAGAAGACGTGCCTATGCCATATAATCATACTTTAGAAACAGCGATGGTTCCGAGTGTTGAAAAAAATTGTTGATACAATTAGAAAAGTAAAAAAATAAACAATAGTAGAAGGTGAAAAAAATAAGATGGAAAAATAGCAAATTGAGAGCTACACCTCTTTGCGAGAGATTTAGCTAAAATGATGGGAATAGATTTGTTAAATGTTAGAGGCAGTGGAGCTAAAGGTAGAATTCATAAAGAAGATGTGGAAGAATTTAATTTTGAGAAAAAAGTGAGAATTACTCCGTTGGCTAGTAAAATAGCACAAGAATACAACATTGATTTGAGTACAGTAGAAGGTAGTGGACATAACGGGAAGATAATGAAAGAAGATATTTTGAATATCATTGCTAAACCGAAAGAAACTGAAGAATTGGCAAGACATGAAAAAGCGATATTGGCTGAAAAAGAACAAGTGGAAGAAGCTGATATTGAAGTTATTCCAATGTCGCCAATGAGAAAAGTAATTGCAAAAAGAATGTCAGACAGTTACTTTACGGCACCTACATTTACATTAAATTATGAAGTTGATATGACAGAATTAATTTCATTGAGAAAAAAAGTTATGGATACAATTATGGAAAAATACAGGTAAAAAAAGATAACTGTAACAGATTTAATTTCGTTTGCTGTAGTTAAAAACATTAATGAAACACAAATATGTAAATTCTGAATTATCTGCAGATGGAACACAAATTACATTACATAATTATGTAAATTTATCAATTGCTGTTGGAATGGACGATGGACTTTTGGTGCCTGTAATTAAAGGTGCTGATAAAATGTCATTGAGTGAATTGGTAGTTGCGTCTAAAGATATTATTAAAAAGGCGTTGGCAATGAAATTGAGTCCTTCTGAACAAAGTGGAAGTACGTTTACAATTAGTAATTTGGGAATGTTTGGAACGCAAAGTTTTAATCCTATTATAAATCAACCAAATTCAGCAATTTTAGGAGTTGCTGCGACAGTTGAAAAACCAGTAGTTGTAGATGGAGAGATTGTAATTAGACCAATAATGACAATGTGTTTAACAATTGACCATAGAGTTGTGGATGGACTTGCTGGAGCTAAATTTATGCAAGATTTGAAGAAATTATTGGAAAATCCATTGGCAATGTTAATTTAGAAAATTTGAAATACTATAAATACCATTAAATAAAAATAAAGGAAGTGAAATAAATGGCAGTAGAAGTAATTATGCCTAAAGCTGGAATTGATTAAAAAAATACGGTTGTACACTCGTGACGTAAGAAGTGAGTTAAACCGAAAAAGTATAGTCAGCATATATAGAAATATGTATGTAGAGGTAGCAACTTAAAAAGAAGTTACCCAATACTGCTCGAATTGCTGGAAACCCCTAAAACTGGTATAACTACAACATAACATCTAAAAATAAGATGTAAGTGTGAATGTGGCGAAAGCAGAAAAAATATACTAGATGACATAAGGTTAAACCCTAAGTGTTGAGATAATGGGCAATCAGCAGCCAAGACCGAAAGGTAAGGTTCAACGACTATTCCTCCTGAGGGAAGTACACCAGAGCTGGTGGAAGTGGGCAGACCCAAACAGGCAGAGCTGTGGGATAAGATATAGTCTGTGCTTAATAGAAATATTAAGAAGTTCATAAGAGAACTGCATAGGGTGGTAGCGTACTTATGTGAACGACAACCTCTAAAAACGACTGAGTCAGTTTTAAGGTTCATATATTTAGAAAAAAATTTTTACTTTTTCATTTACTTATAGTATAAAAAAATAGTATACTATATATAAGTAAATGGAGGTGAAATCACATGGAAAAAAAGCATATAAGTTCAGATTTTATCCAACTAAAAACTCAAATAGAAAAGTTAAACTGTACTTTTGGCTGTGTAAGATATGTCTATAACCATTTTTTTAAGTTTAAAAACAGGAATTATATAACAAAGAGAAAAAAATCTATGTCATATAATCAATGCAGTAAAGAATTGACAGTTTTAAAAGCAAGAGAAAGAATGGTTAAAAAGATGTAGATAAATATTCTTTACAAAAATTCTTTAAAGGATTTAGATAAGGGCATATAAAAAAACTTTTTTTAGCGGAAATGGCTATCCAAAGTTTAAATCTAAGAAAGATAATAGAAAATCATATAGAACCGGTTATACAAATAATAATATAGAGTTTTTTTAGATAAATGGATAAAAAGTACCTAAGTTAGGAAAAACTAAAAAAATAAGAGATAAGATGAAGCCACAAGGAAGAATAATAAATGCAACAATAACACAAGCACCTAGCGGAAAAATACTATATATCTCTATGTTGTACAGATGTAGAAGTAGAAAAGTTAGAGAGCACAAATAAAAAAATGTTGGAATAGATTTAGGGTGTAAAGAACTTTTGCGATTACCAGTGATGAAACCTTAATAGAAAATCCAAAAATATTTACAGAAATCTTTGGAAAAAAACTGGCTTTATGCCAAAAGAAAAACTGTCACGAAAAATCAAAGGGCAGTTCAAATAGAAATAAGGCTAGAATAAAAAGTAGCGAAATGTTATGAAAAAAAGTAGCGAATCAAAGAAAAAGATTTTTTTGCAAAAAAATTATCGGCAAGGGTAATAAGAAAAATATGATATTATCTGCATGGAAGACTTACAAATAAAAAAATATGATAAAAAAATCATAGATTAGCAAGAAGTATTTCAGATGTATCATGGAGTGAATTTAATAGAATGTTAGAATATAAAGCGAAATGGCATGGAAGAACAATAGTAAGAGTGGATAAATTTTTTTGCAAGCAGTCAAATATGTAATTATTGTGGGTGTAAGAATGAAGAAGTAAAGGATTTAAGCATAAGAGGATGGACTTGTCCAGTATGTGGAACTGTGCATAATAGAGATATAAATGCGACCAAGAAACATACTAAAAAGAAGGATTAAGGATATTGGAAAAAAAGTGTTTAAATAAATATATGAACCGTAGGAACTACGGGGATAGCTTGGTAAATATATGTGGCTAGTAAAAGCACATACTTCCCAAGAATCCTGCGACGCAAGAAGTGGGAGGTTCAGATGACAGAAGGGCAAATCGTGAAATGGAACAAAAAAGAAGGGGAAAAAGTAGAAGAGGGAGAAATCTTACTTGAAATAATGACAGATAAAACAAGTATGGAATTAGAGGCGGAGGCTTCAGGATACTTGATTAAAGTGTTGAAACAGGATGGAGAAACTGTGCCAGTTACAGAAGTTATTGGATATATTGGAGCTGAAGGAGAAGAAGCACCAACAGGAGCAGTACCTCAAGCGGCACCAGAACCAAAAGCGGCAGAACCAGTGGCAGCAGCTCAGCCAGCAGCTTCAACTTCAAATGAACCAAAAGCACCAAAAGGTGACGATGAATTTGATGTAGTTGTAATCGGTGGAGGACCTGCAGGATATGTAGCAGCAATTAAAGCAGCACAATTAGGTGGAAAAAGTAGCGATTGTGGAAAAAGTTCACTTTGGAGGAACTTGTTTGAATAAAGGATGTATTCCTACGAAAACATTCTTGAAAAATGCTGAAATTATCGAAGGAATTGAAATGGCTGGAAAAAGAGGAATTATCTTGGAAAACGATAAATTCACAATTGATATGCCAAAAGTTGTTAAATTGAAAAATGATATCGTAAAAACATTGACAAATGGAGTTCAAGGATTATTGAAGAGTAATGATGTTAAGATTTATAACGGTATTGGAAAAAAATAAATGTTGATAAAGATGTTGTTGTTACAAATGATAAAGGTGAAACAGTATTGAGAACTGATAAAATCATTTTAGCAGGTGGTTCAAAAGTAGGAAGAATCAATATTCCAGGAATTGATAGTCCAAAAGTATTGACAAGTGATGATATTTTAGATATTCAACAAATTCCTAAATCATTAGCTGTAATTGGTGGAGGAGTAGTTGGAATTGAGTTGGGGCAAGTGTTTAATTCATTTGGTTCAGAAGTAACTGTTGTGGAAATGATGGATAGAATTATTCCTGGTGTGGATAGGGAATCTTCTGAAACATTGAGAAAAGAATTAGAGAAAAAAGGAATGAAAATCTTGACTTCAACTGCAATTAAGGAAATTGTTGATAATGGAGATACATTAACAATTAAAGTTGATGGAAAAAGATGATATTGTGGCTGAAAAAGCATTGTTGTCAATTGGAAGAGTGCCTGATTTAGAAGGAATTGGAGAAATTGACTTAGAATTGGAAAATGGTAAAGTTAAAGTGGATAAATATATGGAAACTAGCGTTAAAGGTATTTATGCGCCTGGAGATATTAATGGAACTAGAATGTTGGCTCATGCGGCATTTAGAATGGGAGAAATTGCAGCAGAAAATGCAATTCAAGGAAACCACAGAGCAACAAGATTAGAAACAAATTCTTCAGCTTCAATTTATACTATACCATCAGCAATTTACACTGTACCAGAAGTAGCAATGGTTGGATTGACAGAAGAACAAGCTAAAGAAAAATATGATATAAGTGTAGGAAAATTTGCGTTTGTAGGAAATGGAAGAGCGTTGGCATCAGGGGAATCTGCTGGATTTGTAAAAGTTATTGCTGATAAAAAAATATGGAGAAATTTTAGGAGTTCATATTGTAGGGCCTTCAGCTGCTGAAATCATTAACGAAGCTGCGACATTAATGAAAATGGAAATTACAGTTGATGAAGTAATCAAAACGATACACGGACACCCTACTTATTCAGAAGCATTGTTTGAAGCATGTGCAGATGTTTTAGGAGAAGCTGTTCATTTACCTAAAAAGAAAAAATAGAATGAAAGAGGACTAGTTACTATGATTTATTATATTAGTAAAACTCATGATACCGCATTTAATATTGCTTTGGAAGAATATTGCTTCAAAAAAATTTAAGAGATGAAGATGAAATATTTTTATTGTGGATAAATGAGCCTTCGATAATTGTTGGGAAGTATCAGAATACGATTGAGGAAATTAATACGGAATATACGAGAAAAAAAGGGATTCATGTAATTCGTAGAATTTCTGGTGGAGGAGCAGTTTATCACGATTTGAATAATTTGAATTATACGATTATTTCTAATAGGGATAAAAAAATCAGGAAGGATTCAATTTTAAAGAATTTTTCAAAACCAATAATTGAAACATTGGCAGAATTAGGAGTAAAAGCTGAGTTTACTGGAAGAAATGACTTGGAAATTGACGGGCAAAAAAATTTTTGTGGAAATGCACAGGCTTACATAAAAAGATAGAGTTATGCATCACGGTTGTCTTTTTATTTAACGTTGATTTTAGTGCTTTGGGAGATGCTTTGAAAGTTTCTAAAGACAAAAATTGAGTCAAAAGGTGTAAAAATCTGTTAGAAGTAGAGTTACGAATATATTGCCTCATTTGAAAAACTCCGATTACAGTTGAAGAATTTGGTGATAAAATTATGGAATATATAAAAAAACAGTATCCAGATATGAAAGAATATGTTTTTAGTAAGGAAGAGCTTGATTATATTGCTAAAAAGATCCGAAATTAAAAAGAAGCTGGGAATGGAATTACGGAGAGTCACCAGAATTTAATATAACTCGAGGTAAAAGATTTAAAAAAATGGAAAAAAATCCAGATCTTTGCCACAGTTGAAAAATTCTAGAATTAAAAAAATATTAAATTTTATGGGGATTTCTTCGGGAAAAAAATGAAGACTTGAGTGAAATTGAAAAATCTTTTTGAAAGATGTGAAATATACGAGGGAAGATGTTAAGGAAAAAAATTGGAGTCAATTGATATTGGGGAGTATTTTTTTCTAAATTTACAGTGGATGAAGTTGTGGAAGTTATTGTAGAATAGGGATTGGCTGTAAAAAAATCTGAATAAAATTGAGATTTTGTGACTTGATTTTGGATAAATAGATGATGAAATAACTAAAAGAAGACGAAAAGCAAATATTGTAAATATAGGAAAAAAATCAAGATTGGAAAAAAACAATTTCAGTTGAAGATATTTTTTTAAAAAGATTAGGATTACAGTAAAACAAAAAAATTGTAAAGAAAAAAACTTGACAATTTATCAAAAATTTTTTTGTATAATCATATTGCGTTTAAAAATAATGAGTTTTAAAAATTATTGAATAGTATGGAGGTAACATTTAATGTTAAAAATTAAGATTGACAAGATTAGGAAGAAAAAAGTTCCTTTTTATAGAATAGTAGCTATGGAGGCTTTTATCTAGAAGAGATGGGAAAGCTGTTGCTTACCTTGGAACTTTTAACCCGCTTGTTGAAGATGACAAACAAGTAGTATTAAAAGAGGAAGAAATCTTGAAATACTTATCAAACGGTGCTCAACCAACTGAAACTGTTAAAAGTATCTTAACAAAAAGCAGGAGTTTGGGCTAAATTTCAAGAAACTAAGAAAAAAATAGTTCTGAAAAATTCTTGATTCATAATTTATTTTTCCATTTTTTTGTTGTACTAGCAAGAGATTTTTGGTCTTTTTGTTAGTACAATTGAGATGTAATTTTTCATTTGAGGTTTGAATATTGCATTTCAAAAATATTTGTCCTAATTTTTTTAGGGCAAATTTTTTTAAGGAGAGTTAATATTTATAGTTATTTTAAATTTGATTTTATTTTTAATAGTATTTTTTTTATTAAAGGGGATTAAGCCCTATTTTATTGGATAAACCTTAATTATGAAATAGAATTTATAAAAAAATTTTTAAAAAAACACTTGAACTTTTTTTGTTTTTTTGGTATATTATTAAATGCCTAATGCTATTCTATGTTCACGAATAGATTTCAAATGAAATACTATTTTCATTTAAATAATGGATATGCTAAGTTTCACTTGGTATAGAAATTATTTTTTTGTGCTTAACATTAGGCAAAGTTTAGAATAAAAGGAGTTAGAATTATGACGAATAATTTAACAGTTTTAAAGAAGGATTTGAAGTCTTTTTGCAAAAAGAGTGAAGGACTTTAAATATACAGAATCAGCCCTTATAACTTTTTTTATTAACTGGATTAATCGAGACTGACAGGAGTTTCGTTTAATCTTTTTTTCGGCTGAAAATGAAATCCAGGAGCAAACAAAGGCAATCAACACGTCGATAACGAACTTGAAGAGTGATTTCAGGTTTGCACGGCATGAAAATGATAAGTTGCTTAGAAAGACAAACTTGGAATTAGTTAAGTTAATGGAACAAGGAGATCACGTTGTAAAAAGCCCATGGAGCAGCTGGCAATACGGAATAAACGGTTTCTACAACAGCTGGCAAGGTTCATACAAAGGTCGTGGAGACAAAACTGCCGACTACAAATACGAACGTGACAAAACAATGAGCAAAACCAAATACGAAGCATATCCTCACACTCTTTACGGAAACACAACAGAACTAGGATTAAAGCAAGAACCAAATGCCTCAATCCCAGTATCAGCAACACTTAATCCGTTGATACCAAAAGTAAAGCATGCTAATGTATCAATGGCTGTGGACATAAGTGAGTTGCCTTCATTTACTCCAAGAACGGTTAATCCGCCAGAAAAACCAAATATAGATACAACAGTAAGTGTTAATGCACCTAAGTTTAGTTTGATTGGAGAATCTCTCTCAAATTGGACAGATCAAAATTTAGAAGCTAATTCTGGTAGTCAAGGAGTGGTCGAAGGTGTTTCTTTATTAAAAGGAAATTTTGTAACCGAACTTGCTGGACTTGCTACGACTCCTGAACAAAAGGATATAGTTAACGGTGTTAGTGAGTCTTATTCTGGAAATAAATATCGTAATTATGAAAAAAATGGAATTATGCTTATAAAGATTATCAAGCATACAATACTTTTAATACATCTGCTAAAGTTAATAACCCTGGTTATTCTGATGTGCCAACAAATACGTTGAGTGATATTATGTCGAGAGCAAAGATATTAGCTACAAATAAAACTGGATTTTTAAAAATGGCTTCAGTCAATGGTACTACTAGAGTATCAACAATGATTAATAATGCAGATATAATGTCTTTTTGGAAAAAAATGTTGAGACAAGTAATGCTACTCAGGGTTATGAAGGGATAATAAAGGAGTTAGTACATTTAGATATACATGGTGCTCAAAAAATAAGTGATGATGAAATTAAAGTATCAACTGTAATAGCAAATTTACCTTCTAATAAGATAGAAGTTTCTAATGCATGGACTGATTTTTAAAAAAATATTGCTTCTGCAAAGAAAATTGACTTTTCTCAAACATTTATAAATAGTGGAACAACTGTTATTGAAGGAAGTAGAGTAGCTTTTTCAAATAGTTATGATCATACAGATGGTATGGATAATAGAAAAACAGCGGCAACAGTTATTAATACAGGAAATATAACTATACATCCTGTACAATTTACTTCTGGAACAATAGTTAAAAAGTTAGATACTGATACTGCAGTTTTTGTAGTATCACCAGAAATAGGGACCAAAAAGGCAAAAACAAAACCTAATGTTCATGGTATTCCGCAAATATTGTATAATTCAGGAAATATTAATGTATATAACAAAAAAATTCAGCAGTATTTTTTATAAATCCTGACGGATATGAAAGATTTGCCACAAGAAATCGTGAAGCATCTCAAGAACCAAGTACTGATGGAAGAAGAGACATTACTATTGTTAATAGAAAAGACAGTATAAAGATGTACGGTGAACAAGGAGTGGGAATTTATATTAAGACACCAAATTTTGTAAGACAATTAAATTTGGATTTTTCAAAAGCAACTACTCCTAGTACTTCTGACTGGAAACCTATGACACTATATGGTGATAAGAGTATCGGATTATATATTGAAAATGTAGATAGTAGAGAGGGAACTCCAACTGGTTCAACTGGAAATGCTTCATCAATTACTAAAAGCTAGTGCAGGTTTTGTTAGTGGAGAAACTTCAGTAGTTTATGGAAATTTTGCTGTTGATATAGGAGATGTCAATGGTGGCAAGAATAAAGATTATGAAACAAAAAAATACAGTTAATATAAATACTGCTCATACAACTTCTACTGTATTAGATGAATGGACAACCCAAGGGGATAAAAAAATGTTACGTTCAATTTGAATGCTGGTAATAATGATATGATAGAAAATAGTTTTGGGATTTTTTCAAACTATAATATAGATTTTAGTAAAACAGGTACTGATACAGGTATAAGTAAATCTGGACATCAAATTAGAATTTTTGGAAATACCCAAAATAACATCGGAGTGCTTACTGGAAATGATGCTGACTATAAACTTGGAGCAGGAAGTGTTGAGTTAAGTGGTGCAAATAGTATTGATAATACTGGTATTTTAGTTGGTGGATCTATTGGAACTGGTGGAACTCCAAGCCATGAGACAGATGGAACAGTAACTGGTGATGTTGTAATGATTAAAGGTACAGCAACTGTAACACCAACTTCAGTAACTGGTGGAAGTGACAGAGGAAATAGAGCCATAACTGCTATTGGAGAAGATAGTAGTGGTAATCCTAATTCTGTTATAGTAAATGCTGTTGATTCTGATAAAGCTACAAACTCGATAACACTTGTTGCTAATAATAAAGCCCAAATTACTGTAAATAATCCTGCTGTTGGAAATACAGTAATTGGTTCTACAGGAAAACCAACAAATCCAGGAGTAGAAATTAAAAATTCAGTTTTCATAAATGATCCAAGTCGTTTAAGAGCAGATGGTTCATCTAAGGATAATGTTGGAGCTGCTTATGCTAATAATGAAGCTGTGATAACAATTAATAGAACTTCTGTTCCATCAGTAGCAAATGGTCCAAATATTTCTATAGAAGGTGGTGTTGATAGTTATACTAAGAAAAAAATGTAGGATTTGGATTATTTGCTGAAAATAGTGCTAAAATAAATGCTCAAAATAACTGGATAAAAGTTACTAATGGAGCAACTAATGTGGCATCATTAAGTGATGCAGAGATTGACTTGAAAGGTGCGACTGTTGAATATAAAGGTGAAGGATATGCACTTTATACCAATACTACAAGTAAAAAAACTCTGGTGCTATTAATATGAGTGATGCTAAATTAGTATTGGATGGAAAAGCTGTTGGATATGTATATTATCAAGATCAACCGAATACGATAACAGTTAATTCTAATACAAGTATTGATATACTTGATGACGATGTAATAGTTGCAGATTTAAGAAAAACATCAGGTCAGGTTACTGTAAATGTTGAAAATAAAGCCACTCCTGATAGATTAAGAGATCAATTAATTGGTGGAGTTGGAAGTGTTGGAAGTTCAAATGGAAAAAAACTAGATATAAATATGCAGTTGTTGACAATGCCCAAATTAACATAAAAATCAGCTGTTGATAAAAGCAAATAATACAACGGATTCAGATAGTGAAGTATTTACAAAAAAAGATTCTTATATCAAAAATTCTAAGATTGATGTAACGGCAGCAGGTTCTGTTAAGGCTGAACTGGATGATACGCAAATGAAGGCAATAGATGTTAATCTTAAAACTCCTGTTGGTCTTGCAGTAACGGCAAGTGCACAGACAAAGGATAATGATACAACAGGAATTAATAATAGTGGTACGGTATCGGCTGATAGAACGGTTGGATCTGATAGAGGTGGAATTGGTCTGTATGTAGATTACGGATATATTAATAATAATCTTTGCAGGAACTGTAAATGTTGAAAAAGGGACAGTAAATAATCCAAATGACAAGGCTATTGGAATATTTGGAACAAATAGCACGAAGATAGTTAATGATGGAAAGGTAAATGCTGGAGGTAAAAAATCAATTGGTATTTTAGGGCTTTCTTATAGAATTGACTCAAAAAAACAGGGCTTGCAATAGATCCAAAAAACTGAAACGTATTACGACAATGTGACTACACATTCTGGACATCATCCATTTGGAGTTGTTGATGTTGAAAATGGTGCAACTGGTAAGATTACGATGGATAATGATGGCGCTGTTGGAATGTTTGTAAAAAATAACAGTACTGATAAAAATAGTTCTGGAAATTATGTTGTAACAAATACTTCTGACATAAAAACTAAAAATGAAACACGTGGAGTAAATAAAGGTGAAATCACGATTAATGGAAACGACAGTTCAGTTGGAATGGGAGCGAATAACGGTATAATTACTAATGCTAGCAGCGGTAAGATTAATGTTAATGGTACTAAGTCGGCAGGAATGTACGGAACAAATAATTCTGATTTGATAAATAACGGAGAAATTAATGTTGCGGCGACTTCTGCTGGAAATGAATCTATTGGAATGTATATTGATGATCAGGTTTCAACTATTGCAAATACTGGAAAGATTAATGTTGGAAAATCTTCTTATGGAATCTATGGAAAAGATGTCAATATGACTGCTGGTGAGATTAATGTGGCTGATGACGGGGTTGGAGTTTATTCGACAGGTCCAAGCGTAAACCTTTCAGGTGGAAAGATTGATGTGGCAAATAATAACTCTGTTGGGGTCTATATTGCAGATGACAGCAAGAATCCGCAAGCGACAACAGTTACATCATCTGTTGACATGAAGGTTGGAGATACAGATTCGTTTGGATACTTGATAACGGCTTCAAAGGTTAAGACAGACTTGACAATAAATCCGACAGCAAATCCTGTTCACGTTGGGGAAAAATCAGTGTATGTTTACTCTGGAGCGCCACAAAGCCTGGGCGGAAAGATTGTAAATAAATCAGATATTGTAATGGATAAGAATAATGGATATGGAATTTATTCTTCACAGGATGCTGAAAACTATGGAAATATTGACTTGAGAGCAGGTGTTGGAAATATTGGGGTTTACTCTACGCAAGGAAACAGCAAGAACTTCGGAGTAATTACAGTAGGTCCAAGTAATGTGACTAGCAAGCAGTATGGAATCGGAATGGCGACTGGATATTACAATGAAACTACAAAAGTCGCAACAAATGAAGGAACAATAGAAAATCATGGGACAATTAATGTTTCAGATGATAACAGTGTTGGAATGTATGCTGCGGGATCTGGCTCAAAGGCAATTAATAGAGGGACTATTAACCTGAGCGGAAATAATACGACTGGAATGTATATTGACAGATTTGCGACTGGGGAAAATTATGGAACTATTCAGACAACGCCTACTGCAAATGGAGCAGGAATAAAGGGAGTAGTTGTAGCGAATGGAGGAGTAATTAAAAACTACGGAACAATAAATATTGTTGGAAACAAAAATATTGGTGTGTATGCATTCAGAGGAGATGTGACAGATCCGAATTATGTGCCTTATGAAGCGCATGGAACTGGAAACACTTCAACAAGACCTTATGTGGAAGGAACAGCGACTGACCAGAAAGTGACAGGGAAAGCGATTGTAAAAGTTCCGCCTGCATCACTGCCTAGCCCAGTTTCAATTTCAATAGACGGTGTAGATGTGGCGCCAGTAAAAGTTGATACAAACATACCTTCGCCAGAAGCTCCAGAAGTGTTGATAACTGACTTGTCAGGAGTAACAAGACTGAATCTGGAAACAGAAAAGATGGATCATAATCACACACATTCAAATGGGGAAATATCAGCTATCGGAATGTATGTTGACACATCAGGAATAAATTACACAAATCCTATCCAAGGATTGAATAATTTATCTGGACTGACAGATGTTGACCTGATAATGGGTACGGAAGTTACTAAATACCTGAATGCAAAAGCGATTCAAATTGGAGATAATATTTTGAAGCCATATAACGATGCATTGGCAAGCGTTGTATCGACAGGGGTTACATTGAATGTAAATTCAGCAAGCCTGACTTGGATAGCACAGCCGGTGGAATCTGGAAACATAGCTGCTCCGATAAAAACAGTATATATGGTAAAAATACCGTATACGGATTTTGCAAGCAAAAACGATGTTGACACAGAACATTTCCTTGATGGTCTTGAACAAAGATACGGAGTTGAAGATATCCATTCAAGAGAAAAAAACAAATTTTCAATAAGCTGAATGACCTAGGAAAAGGTGAACCGCACATATTTGCACAGGCTGTAAATGAAATGAAAGGTTACGAATACTCGAACACTCAGCAAAGAATAAATGCAACTGGAAATGCGCTGGACAAGGAATTTAAATATCTATGGAAGGACTGGAGAAATCCATCTAAGCAAAACAACAAGATAAAAGTGTTTGGAATGAAGGATGAGTACAAGACAAACACAGCCGGAGTAATTGACTATGACAGCAATGCCTGGGGAGTTGCCTATGTTCACGAAGATGAAAAAGTTCAGATGGGTAAATCAAGCGGATGGTATGCAGGAGCAGTTACAAACAGATTCAAGTTCAAGGATCTAGGAAAATCAAGAGAAGACCAGACAATGGTAAAACTTGGAATCTTTAAGACAATGTCGCCAAGAAAAGACTACAACGGAGCACTGCAATGGACAGTTGCAGGAGACATCTTTGGAGGAATTAACAATATGCACCGTAAATACTGGGTTGTAGATGACACATTTGAGGCGAAGTCTACATACAGCTCTTATGGAGCGGCCTTGAAAAATGAATTGGGATACGACATAAGAATGAGCGAAAGAACACATTTGCGTCCTTACGGGGCATTAAAGATGGAATACGGAAGATTTAACGACATAAAGGAAAATTCTGGACAAATGCGGCTAGAAGTTAAAGGGAACGACTATTTCTCAGTAAAACCTGAAGCAGGACTTGAATTTAAATATATTCAACCGTTAGCAGTAAGAACTCAGTTATCAGTAGGATTGACAGCGGCCTATGAAAATGAAATTGGCAAGCTGAATAAATTGAACCAGGCAAGAGTAAGATATACAACGGCTGACTGGTATAACTTGAGAAATGAGAAGGAAGACAGAAGAGGAAATGGTAAATTCGATCTTAACATAGGTGTAGACAACACAAGATTTGGTGTTACAGTAAATGCCGGATATGACACTAAAGGAAACAATGTTAGAGGAGGAATCGGATTCAGGGCTATTTACTAATTCTGGATTGCTTTAAAAACAGAACAATATTAGGATTTTATGGCAAGGGGGAGGGTTTCTCCTTGCCTGTTAAGATTAATAAAGATTTTAGCGTAAATTTTTATAAAAATAGCACAAAAATTCATGATTAAAAGCATAGAATAAATTGTGCTATTTTTTTATTTATAGAAAAAAATGATGTAGACTAGCCATAGGTTGTAGAATTTGCGGAAATGAGCAATCCTACAAAAAAATAAAAAAACATAGTAATTAATTGAAAAATAATTATGAAATAAATATTGTAAAAAAATTTGTTCCTATTTTTTTAAAAAGGGATTTAGTATTAATTTTGAATAGGTTCAAGCATACTTTACAAACTTCCAAATTTGAAGTATAATAAAAAATTAAAGAAAGGTTGATAACACAAAGAATCTTACTTCTTGGCAAAAAAATAAATAAAAAAATGAAAAAAACGATAAAACAAAAAAATAAATGAAATTTTAGAAAAAAATTTTTTTAATATGAGAACAATTAATAAAGAGAATAACAAAGGAATCTTTTAAATCAGAATAACGAAAAAAACTGAAAAAAATTTATGAATTATTAGGAAAAACCTTGTGAAAAATAAGAAAAATTGTTCATATTGCAGGGACAAATGGAAAAGGTTCAACAGCAACATTTTTTTAGAAAAATATTTTTTTGCGACCGGATATTCGGTTGCTAAATTTACTTCATCGCATATTTTACGATTTAATGAAAGAATTTTTGGTAAATAAAGAGATGATTTCAGATGAGGATGTTGTGAAATATTGTGAAGCTGTTATGAATGTTCTGGAAGAAAATGGATTGCAGATAAATTTTTTTTGAAATAGCAACTTTCGTAGCCTTGCTTTATTTTAAAGAAAAAAATCCTGATTTCATATTTCTGGAAACTGGGCTAGGCGGAAGATACGATGCCACAAATATTGTAAAGTCAACAATAGCGACTATAACAAATGTAAGTTTTGACCATGTCGCTCTTTTGGGAAATTCACTTGAAAAAAATTGCAGATAGAAAAAGCCGGGATTATAAAAAAATGGGCGACTTTTGTATTTATGCTCAGAATTTGGCTGAACTGGAAGAGGCTGTGAAAAGGGAAACAGATAATTCGGTAAATGTTTTGGAAAAAAATATAAAGGTTTTCAAGCTGAATTGGATAATCAAAATTATAAAAACAATTGTGAAAAATTGTTGAAAATGAAAAATTCTAAAGAATCTGGAAATATTGAAAAAAATTAATAATAATAAAAAAATAATTTAGAAAAAAACATTTGTCCTGCCACTTTTTTTGGAAAAATTTCAAGCAAATAATTTTTTTAATTGCCTATGAGATTGCAAAAAAATTTATGGAATTAATGACAAAGTTATTCAAAAAGGGGCTTGATGAAATTTCATTGGCTGGACGGTTTGAGATTTTTTTCAAAAAAATCCTGCAACAATTTTAGATGTCGCTCATAATGATGATTCTGTAAAGGTCTTGACAGAAAAATTTGAACGAACTTTTTAAAGATGATGAAGTGATTTTTTTGTTCTTTCAGTACTCGGAACAAAGGATATTGCAAATATTTTTTTAAAAGAATCTTGGAAAAAAATTATAAAATTTTCATAACTTCCCTAAAAGAAGTTACTTACGGGCTATCTGCCGAGGAAATAAAGAAAAAAATCTGGAAAAATTCAAATATTTCTACAAAAAAATATTATTTTTGAAGATGATATTTTACAGGCTTATAATCAGGCAAAAGGAAATGGTTTTGAAAAAAAGGATAATTCGTATAAGGCGATTGTAGTTTGTGGATCTTTTTATGAGATTGCGAAGTTTAAGAAATTATTTTTTTGTAATATTTTTTTCGTAAAATAGTAAAAAAATAAATTATTAGGCAGATTTTTTTAGCAAATTTGTGGAATAGAAAAATTTTTAAATAATATTGTTTAATAGGGGGTTAATGCCCCTTATTTTTTTAAATAAATTAAAAAAATTAATAAAAAAATATTATCTCTTTTTATTTTTTTGAAAAAAATATGTTATACTTATAATAGGGAAAATGTACTTTGATAATAAAAAGTTTAATCTTAAATCTTGCTTAGTGGTCATAAATTTTAGTAGCTAGAAAGAACAGATTATAATTAAAAAAAGAGGAAAAATATGGAAAAAAATATGCTATGTTCAGAGGAAAAGTTGTGGATAAGTGGTATGATTTTGACAAGAGGGCTCATTATCATATTGTGGCTGTGGATAAAAATGGGAAAAAGTATGATTTGGCAGTTAATATCGGGAGTATTTATGAGAAGAAAAATGAGATTATTTCTTCAAATTTGAGGGTATACTACAGGAAAAATTATTTTTGTGAAGAAAGTGTGATTTCTAAGATGCTGTTACAAGAATCTGGAATTACAGAATGTAATAAAGATTTGTGTTTGGATTATGTAAGAATGAAATTGTTTCCACATAATGAAATGATTCAGATGAAGGGATTTGATGAGAAACATGTGTATTTGACGGAGATTATTGAAAAATATGTTGAAAAGGCTAAAAATAATGATAATTATGAGGTATTTGCATTTGGAAGGCTTTATGCTAATGGGAAAGGGCTCGCATGATATTCACTTAAATCAGGGGAGTACAGGTAAATTTAAAAAAATGATGCCAAGTATTCAGATGGAGGATTATTTTTTTAGGAATAGACAGAGTAATAGAATTATAGCCATATTTATTGCATTTGTTACTCAAAAATCCAGATAAAAAGCATTTAAAAAAAGGGGAGTGTGATAAAAAAATGCCTATAAAAAAATAAAAAAACTGATGAAACGAAACTTAAAAATGAAAAGGGAGGACTTTTGGAAATATTTTTTTATTTCACATGAAAAGGCTAAAAAAATAATAATGAATTTACAGATTATTTGATAGATATTCTATCTAAAAAAACAGATGAAGAAATTTTTTTGATTTTTGAAATAATTACTGTTGAGTTGATGCAGGAGAGCTATAACGAAAAGTTATGGTGCGCTTCGTATCTTGTAAATGGTGATACTGCGAGCTGGAGCTTTGATTTTTTTCAGACTTTGGCTTATTTCACAAGGGGAAAAAGATATTTTTATTCAATTATGAAGAATCAGGATAATTTGTCAGAATATATAAATGTATCATTTGAAACAAAAATTAATGACAAACTATTTTGAAAATGAAAAATTTTGCTTTTATTTCAGCTTATGCCTTTGCCAGAAAAAAACGATTCACATGAAATTTTTAAATAAAGAAAGTTATAAAATTAACGATAAAAACTATTTTTTTAGGGATGATTTTATTGATAATTATAATAAAAAAATTAAATGAATACAAAAAGAAAAAAATAGGCTATATAAATAAAAAAATATCCAAAAAAATAACATTTCACTGGTGTACACAATTTCCAAGTAGCATGAAGGAAGTTTGTCCAGCTTTGTTTAAAAAAATGTATTTTTAAATTTAATAAAAAAATTAAAATGATTGTTAAAAAAAGTAACAAAAAAATTCTTCTTAAAGGTTGAAATATTAACAAATATGTTTTAAAAATATATGTAAATAAATTTTTTTAAGGAGGCAAAAAAATGAAAAAGTTTAAAAAAATGATTTTTTTCTTTAATGTCAAGTTTGTTGATACCAGTAGCGGTAGCTATTAATTTTACAGGATTTGGGCTTGTTAAATTACTGCAAGTGCCAATATTTCTTGATTCAATTGGAACAGTGTTTATCAGCCTTATAGCAGGGCCTTGGGTTGGAGTTGTAACAGCTGTTATTACAAGTTTAATTACGGGAAGTTTTTCTCCTGAATATTTTGCATTTATACCAGTGGCGGTAATTATGGCGCTTACTATGGGATTTTTAGCAAGATTTAGAATGAAAAATATTGTAATAAAAACATTAGTCTGTGCATTTTGTCTTGTATTTATTGCGATAGTTGTATCTGCACCAATAATAGTAATGGTTTATGGTGGAAATACTGGAAATTCTACATTTGGAGTAACTGCGTTTTTCTTGGCAACAGGTCAAAATATTTGGACAGCCGTTTTTAGTACGAATTTTATTACAGAAACAACTGACAAAATTATAACAGCAATAGTTGCAATGGCAATAATTAAGGCAATGTCGCCTAGATATTTGATAAAAATTCAAATATGGAGAAAAATTATATAAATAATCAAAAAAAGGATAGAATATAAAAAAATAATAAAAAAATAAGGAAAAACAAATAAGTTATGAAAAAAAAGATTTTTTTAAAAAAACTTTACCCGCTGACAAAGCTATATTTGGCTTTGGCATTGATAATATCAGCATTTATTATTCCAAGTCACATCTATGATTACTCAATGATAATAATTTGTGGAATTATAGTTTCTTTTTGAAAATAAATTAAAAAAATTTACAGTAAAAGAATATTTTTTTAAGTTTATTCTGGCTTTTTACAGCGATATTTATTATTCAAAAGCCTTTTTATACCAGCAGGTGAAGTTTGGTTAAAGTTTGGATTTATTTCGGTTTACAAGGAAGGAGTAATGAAGGCTATAGGTTTAACATCTAAACTAACGGCGATTGTAAGTGCTTTTAACAATGCTGACTTTAATAACTCCAGTAAAGGACTTTACTCTTGCACTTGAAAAAAAGGGATTAAATCCAAAAGCTGCATTTATTTTAATGCTTACTTTGCAAACGATACCAGAAATGAAAAAGCAGGCAGATGTTATTATGGATTCACAAAAGGCAAGGGGAATTGAAACTGAAGGAAATGTCTTTGTCAGGGCAAAAGCGCTAATTCCCATATTTATTCCACTTGTACTTTCTTCCATTGCAAATACAGAAGAGCGGGCAATTACATTAGAAGCACGTGGATTTTCTGTTGGAGAAAAGAGAACAATATTATACGATATTGAAGAAACAAAAAAATGATAAAAATAATGAAAGTTATACTGGCTATTTTTATAGTTTTGAGTATTGTTTGGAGGGTTTTATGGGCTATCTTAAATTAGAAAAATGTAAACTATAAGTATCCATTGGAAGAAAAAAATACTTTGCAGAATATAAATATCGAAATAAAAAAAGGTGAATTTTTGGGCTGTAATTGGAAAAAAATGGAAGTGGAAAAAAACAACACTTTGCAATATTTTTAAGAAGATTTGTGCCTGATTTTTTTACAAAGGCGAACTAACAGGGAAAAAATAACTTTAGAAGGCAAGGAACTAAAAGATTATAGCCAAAAAGGAAATTGTCCAAAAGATCGGATTCGTTTTTTTCAAAAATCCATTTACTCAAATTAGCGGTGTTAAAAAAATACAGTCTTTGAAGAAATAGCTTACGGATTGGAAAATCTAGGAATAGAACGTGAAACAATAATTTCAGAAGTGGAAAAAAATATTAAAAGCTTCTTGAAATCGAAAAACTTCGTGATAAAAATCCATATAATTTATCTGGCGGTCAAAAAGCAAAGAGTCGCCCTTGCCTCAATCATCGCAATGAACCCTGATATTCTCGTTATTGATGAGCCAACTTCACAACTTGACCCAAAAAGGAACGGAAGATATTTTTCAAAAATTATAAATTTAATGGCAAATGAAGGAAAGACAATAATTCTGATTGAGCATAAACTTGAACTTATTGCAGAATATGCTGAAAAATATTCTTGTTCTTGATGAAGGAGAAATAATTTTTGAGTGGAAAAAGCGAATGAAGTTTTAAATAATAAAAATTTTTGCTGGAAAAAAAGAAATTGGGATGACACAGTATTCTATATTTGCCTATGAACTTGAAAAAGGTGGGAAAAAGCTAAATTTGAAGAAATTCCAATAACTAAAGAAAAAAAGTAATAGAGTTGTTAAAAAAAGTAAAAAAATTGATAAATATTTTGAAAATTTACGAAAAAAATATTCTAAAGCAAGGGGTTTCGACCCCTTGTTAAATTTGACAAACTTGAAGAAGGAGCTAATTATGAGTTTTATTACTGTAAAAAAATTTAAGTTTTAAATATCCAAATGGAACTGAAAATGTACTTAATAATGTTTCACTTGAAGTTAAAAAAAGGCGAAAAAAAAGTTGCAATTATTGGGCAAAATGGTGCTGGAAAAAAACAACGATGGTAAAAATGTTGAATGGACTTTTAAAGCCAGTAAATGGAGATGTTGTTGTAGATGACTGGAATACAAAGAAATATACGGTTGCCAAAATGAGCCGAAAAGTCGGATATGTTTTTCAAAATCCAATGGATCAAATATTTCACAATAATGTCTATGATGAAATAGCCTTTGGAGCAAAAAAATTAAAATATTCTCCTGATGAAATAAAAAAATGGTAGAAAAATGCCATAAAAATTAACAGAACTTGAAAAAAATATCAAAGGGAAAATCCATATAACTTGCCATATTCACTGAGAAAATTTGTTACAATAGCCGCAGTAATTGCAATGGGATCAGATGTCATTGTAATGGATGAGCCAACAGCAGGACAGGATTTTAAAGGAATGAAAGTTTTGCATAACTTAATTGATGAACTTCAGAAACAGGGAAAAACAATTATTACAATAACTCACGATATGGAATTTGTAGTAAAAAAAATTTTTGACAGGGTAATCGTAATGACAAATGGAGAAGTTATCGCTGATGGAGATAAACGTGATATTTTCTGGCAATTTGAAACTTTGGAAAAAAAGTATGGTGAAACAGCCGTATATTAGTGATTTGGCTAGGGAAATGGAATTGGGAAGGAAAGGTTTTATCTGTAGAGGAATTTGTGGAAAAACTATGAAGATATGTGTTAATTATTTTGAGATAAAATAAAAAAATGATATGAACTATAGTAAAACTGATTTAAAACAAAACTCAAAAAGTTAGGGATATTTTTACTTAAATCCTAAATTTATATGATTTTTTTAATAGTTCAATTTTTGAATATGTTTGAGTATAAAAATAATCAAAAATTTTAATTTTAAAAAAATAGATAAAAGTAAATAAATAATCTCAAATTTCTTATATTAACCTATGAGAAATTTGAGTTGTTCCTAAAATTTTTATTTTTTTCCATCAATATCTGAAATTTCAAAAAAGCAGTCTATCATCAATTTTTTTCATTAAATTTATTTTTTTCTTCTATTTAAAAATATTTAATTTTTGAGGAATAAGTCCTAAAAGATTTTTTTCCATTTCAATTGTTCTATTTGTATCGTTTCTATAAATAACACCTAACTTATAATAAAAGATTTTCTTTTATTTTTTTATAACTCCCCATCCATAATCTTCTTTTTTTCAATTATAAAATGCTGTCCTTTTTCATTAGATAAAGTTACTTTTTATTTTTTTGAATTTTTTTCAAGTTATATGTTCTTTTTATAATCCCACAAAATTTCAAAAATAATTTTTAGAATCTAAAAATCCATTTCTTCACATCTTCTGTATTTTTTTAAGTTTTTTTCCCATTTACATAAAGTTCTTTTGCTATTTGAAATAATTTTCCTAATTTCTTTTTAAATCCCTAAAATAACTTGGCAACTGAAATATATTTATACTAATTGTGATTATTACAATTAAACAAGTGGATACACAGCCTATCTTTAAATAAAAAAATTTCCTTTTTTTAACTTTTCTTTTCGTAAAAATTTTCTCAAAAATCTCCAGCTTCTTTATTTTCTTTCTTATAATCATTTACAAAAATCCTTTTTTTGTTTTCAAATAAAAACTTTAAAAATTCCAAAAAAATAATTATTAACCAAATAGATATAATATTTTTTTACTAATTTTTTTAAAAAAATCCTATTGTAATTGGAAGAATTACATACAATAAACTATCCATTAAAAATAAACAACCATCTTTTTTTCTATTTTCTTTTTTTAGTTTCTGTTCATCATAGATATACATATTTTTTTAACCTCTTAATATTAGAAATATTCTTTCAAATATTTTACAATATTAACCAAAAAATTTTTTTCAAACTAATTAATAAATTTTTTTGTGGGAAAAAAATGGACATATGTAAATAAAAAAACCTTTTTTTCCTCCTGCAGATATTATTTGAAGTTTTTTTCGTAAAATTTTTTTAATGACATTATTGTAAAATTTATTTTAAAAATGTTATTATAAAATAAAAAAAGATACAAAAAAATTATGAAAAAAGGAGAATATTTTTTTATGTTATATCCAATGAAATTTAAAAAAATTTTTTTGTGGAAAAAAAGTGTGGGGTGGACGTGAATTTGAAACAAAATTAGGAATGAAACTGCCTGAAGGCAAGAAAAATTGGTGAATCTTGGGAAGTGTCGGCACATCCGCATGGAATGGGTATTGTGGAAAAATGGTGCTTTAGCTGGGCAAAGGCTGGATGATATTTACAAGGAGTATAAGGGGAACTTACAGGAAAAAAAGGTTTATGAAAAAAATATCCAAATAAATTTCCGTTACTTATAAAAATATCTTGATGTAAATGACAGACTTTCAATTCAAGTGCATCCAAGTGATGAAGTTGCCTTAAAAAAACATAATGAATTTGGGAAAAGTGAATCTTGGTATATAATGGAGGCAAGTGATGACGCTACTTTAATTTTAGGAATGAAGCCTGGAGTTACAGAAGGAAAAAAATTTTTTTGGAAAAAAAGTGAAAAATGATTTTGATGGATTATTTGAAGAAAAAAATCTGTAAAAAAAGGGTGATTTTATTGATATTACGCCAGGAACGGTTCATGCTTCACTAAAAGGGAGCGTAATTTTTGCGGAAATTCAGCAAAAATTCAGATGTCACTTATAGAATTTATGATTTTGACAGAATTGATAAAAAAATGGAAAGAAAAGGGAGTCGCATTTGCAGGATTCGGCTGATGTAATTGATTTTGGAAAGGAAGTGGAAATTAAGAATACTGATTTTGATGAATCTGAAAAATGAGAAAGATATTTTGAGAAAGAATATTATAGAAAAAGAATATTATTCGATTGATAAAATAAGATTTAATGGTTCTTTTGAAGATGTAAATAATGAAAGTATGACAATTTACTCGTTCCTTGAAGGAGAAGGGAAAAATTGTGTGGGGAGAAAAATGAAGAACTTTCGGCTAAAAAGGGTGAAACAATTTTAATTCCTGCTGGAATTAAGACAAAAAAACTGTTGGGAAGTTTGAGATTTTAAGAACAATAATTTAAATAAATATGGGCAAGGATTCTAGTATTCTTTTTAGGCAAAAAATTAGATGATTTGCCTTGTTTTTTTAGTGGGAATATGTTATTCTAATATTATACGAATGACATTTTTTTAACAAAAAAATAACAAGAAGTCAAGTATTGAATTTTATAAAAAAAGGAAAAAAAGTGAAAAAGAAGGATTTTTATTGTTTGGAATAATGTTGGGAACTTCATCTTGTGGAATTATTAGTGGAGTTGGAAGTGTAGTAGGAGGAACTATAAAAGGTCGCTGGTGGAGTTACAGGAGCAGTTATTGGAACAACTGGGAAATTAATTGGAGGTATTATTGGCGGAAGTAATGGAGAAATTAAAGCTAAAAATACAAAAATATAAATTTTCAGATGCAGAAGTGGAAATAACTGGTGGAAAGACCATTGTTACAGGAATTTTGACACATAATGGAGTGACTAAAAAAATTTGACCATTGAAATTCCATGTTTTGATAAAAATGGAGCGAAAGTAGGAGATGCTGTAGATAATATCAGTTCACTTGCAAAAAATGAAAAATGGGAATTTCAGGCGACTCTTAATACGAATGAAACCAAAACTTGTAAATTGAAGGATACGTATATTTATGAGGGAAATACAAATATGATTATCAGAAGCAATGATGAAGATAATGACAATATTAATAATGTTGAAGAAAAAAATAAAAATAGGAGGGAATAGTTAATGATAGGAATTATTGGGGCAGTGGTTGAAGAGGCTGAAGCGATAAAAAAAGGAAATTAAGGAAATTAAGGAAACTGTGATAAGTGGAATATCTTTTTTTACTGGGAAATTTAATGATAAGGATGTTGTTTTTGTACAATCTGGAATCGGGAAGGTAAATGCTGCGATTACAGCGACTTTATTAATTGAAAAATTTAAAGTGAGTGAAGTGATCTTTTCTGGAGTGGCTGGGTCATTGGATGAAAGATTGAAAGTTGGGGATGTTGTTATAGGGCGTGACATTGTTCAGCACGATGTTGATGCTACAGCATTTGGATATAAAATGGGACAGATTCCGCAAATGAAGGAATGGGCTTTTGAATCGGATAAGGAATTGGTTGAAAAGGCTGGAAATGTAAATGATTTTTGATCATCGCATATTTTTTTGGAAGAATTTTTGACAGGAGATCAGTTTGTAAGTAAAAAGGATGTGAAGATTCGGCTTGGGAAGGATTTTGAAGCACTTTGCGTGGATATGGAAAGTGGTGCCGTGGCTCAAGTCTGCACAAGATTAGGCGTGAAATTTTTAATAATTCGTTCAATTTCTGATTCAATCACAGATGAGTCTGATATGGAATATGAGACTTTTGTAAAATTAGTGACCAAAAAAATTCTACCAGAATATTAAAAAGAGATTACTTTATAATATAAAAAAATAGAATGTTTTAAAAATAGGAAGTTGTAAAAAAAGTTATTTAATACTTGCAAAAAAATTTGTTTTGTATAATAAAAGTTAAGATTTTTTTGTAAAAAAAGTAAATAAAAAAATAAGGAAATGAAGGGAGAAAAAAATATGAGTTTTCGATTAAATCCGTTTAAAGTTATGAGAGCTGTGGGAATTGTTGCAATTGTAGTTTATGGAGCAGTGCTTGTTACGGGATATAAAAAAAGTCAAAAGGTAAATACGACTGAGAGCATTACAAAGGATATGAAAGTAAGAAATAAGAATTTTTTTATAATTCAAAGGATTATAAAAAAATAACCTGACTTTTACCAAAAGCAAGTTGTGGAAAAATAACAATGAAACAGTTGCAAAGGAGATGGAGCAGGCTAAACCAGCAGAAACTGTAGATTTACAAAAAGAATTCTGCAAATTCTAATAAACAGAAGACTGATGCAAAAGCGACAGATGAAGCTAAAAAAAGGAAGAGCAGGCAAAAATTAGAAGCGCAAAAAAATCGGAAATGCAAAAAGTGGCTCAACAAAAAGCAGCTGAGCAAAAAAACGTCAGGAAGAGGCAAAACTTGCGACCAGACAAGCCGAAATAAAAAAACAGCAGCAAATAGAAGCGGCAAGAAAGGAACAGGCGGCGGCACAGGCAAGAGCAGAAGCGGCAAGACAACGTGCAAAAGAAGAGGCAGATAAAAAAGCCAAAGAGGAAGCGGCAAAAAGAGCTAGAGAAAATGCAAAAAAACATCAAGGGCCTAAAAAGTACATTCAAGTGGCTTCAGTAACAACAGAAGCTTCAGCAAGAGGAATAGCAAAAAAGGCTTGGTGGAAACTTTTATTATAAAAAAACGACTGTAAACGGTAAAACAGCTTATGTAGTAATGTCAAATATGACAGACAATCCTAATACATTAAAAGCTATGGAAAATCAAGCAAAAAGAGCAGGTGGCGGTTATATGATCCGTTCAGTTGGAAAATAGGAAGAATAAAAGTTTTTGAAAATAAAAATAAACTTAAAGAATGGAATAAAAATAAATTTATGAATAAAAAAATTATAAAGGAAACATTATACCAAAAAGAGATTGTAGAAGAAGTAAAGATTGCTAAAAAGTATCATTTTGACGGCACATGTTAATCCTGACGGAGATGCGCTCGGTTCAATTTTGGCATTTTATTTTATGATAAATGAATATTGCCAAAAAAATAATATTGAAAAAGGATGTAAAAAAATTATTATTGATGACAAACTTCCTAAATATATGCGACATTTTGAAGATACAAAGTTAATTTGGAATTATGAAAAAAATTTTTGTGATGAATTTAATAAAGATGCTCAAAAATAGTAAAAAAATTTGATTTGTTTATAAGTTTAGATTGTGCAAATGAGGAAAGATATGGAAAGTCTGTAGAAATAAAGAAATTAAGTAAAAAGTCAATCAATATTGATCATCATGTAAGCAATACTGAACATGCTGATTTTAACTATGTGGAGGATATTTGCAGCACAAGTGAGCTTTTTGTATCAATTTTTAGAAATTTTTTTGATATTGGATTGACAAAAAATTGCTGAGTATATGTATCTTGGAATAATTAACGATACTGGAAACTTTAGGCATGACAATGTTACAGAACATACTTTTTCTTGTTTGTTCAAAATTAATTGGAGCAGGTGTGAATAATCACAAAATTGCCAATATTATTTTTTTGAAGTTAGTGAAAAAAGGTTGAATTAATTGGTGAAGTTTATAAAAAAATAAAAAAATTAATGAAAAAAATATAAGTTTGCCAGTTATTATTTGACACAGGAAAAAAATGAAGGAACTGGGAATTGAAAAAGGATGATACAGATGGTACGGCAGAAATGCTTTTGAGAATTGAAGGAATGGAAATTTCTCTGTTTGTAAGGGAAAAATATTGATGGTTCTCTAAAGGGAAGTTTTCGTGCAAATGATAAATATGATGTAAATAAAATAGCTTCAATTTTTTTGGTGGCGGAGGACATATAAAAAGTCGCTGGATTTAAGACAGATTTATCTTTTGAGGAAATTTTAGAAAAAAACATATAAGGAATTAGAAAAAAATAAATTTAAATAAAAAAATTTTTAATTTGAGGATTTGAGGAAAGGAGAGTTTAATGGTTGATTTTAATATGTTTAATTATTTAAAAAAATAAAAAGGCTTCTCAAATAATCAGCTCGCGACGAATTTTCAAGAAATTGAGAAGGCTAATCAAAAATATTAATGAAATTTTTGGAAAAATAATCCAGATGCTGTTTTGAAAAAAATAGAATATAAATATTTGGATAAGGAAAAAAAGCAATTACAGTTTGAAATTAAAAATAGAGGTTGTGGATAAATAGTGAAAAAAATAAAAATAAAAAAAGAATAGCAATGGTTTTATGGTTTGGAATATTGATAAGCTGTTCATCGGTTGGTAAAAAGAACAGTTCCAGATTCAGCAGTCGTTTCAAGGGATGTAGTTGTAAATAATAGTATTGCTGAAATAAAGAAAAAAATTTAGTGAAGATGTAAAATCAGAAAAATGTTGGGCTTTATAAAAAAAGGGATTTAGAAACTGGAAGGTAATTTTATATGGTAAACAGGCATATTATCAGGTATTTGTAACAGAAGACGGTAAAAATCGTCTCTAGTGAAAGATTTGAATATAAATAATATTTTTTTATAAAGCAAGTATTCTAAAGAAAGGGGGCAAGACCCCTGTGGAAACAAAAAAATGAAGTTATTGAACAGGTCTTATTTATTAATGAGCTCCATTTTTTTATTTATATGAAGTTAAAACTTTTTACTAAACCTTATAAAAAAAGAAATTTATATTTTCTTTAAATTTTTTTATTTGCTATTATTTTCATTATTATCTTCAATTTTTTTGAAGATTCTAAATTGTTGAAGACATTAATTAAGCTGTCTGAATCAACATCATAGTAGATGTCATCATTAAAAATAATTATTTTCTTCTATGTTAGAATTTTTCAATTTTTTTCCAATTTCCTGATCAGCATTATTAGATTTTTTTGTGATATATTTTTTTAGAATATTTTGAGAAATATTATCGGTACTTTCTTCGTTATTTTTGAACATAAGGGTTTTGATTTTGAGATTTTTTTCTTTTTTTTCTCCTTTTTTTGGCTTCTTTATTTTCATCAGCCTCATTAATTATGAAAAATCGAGTCAAAAAAATTACAAAGAAGTCATTAATTGCAGAACTTTCCTTTTCTGTTTTTTTAACATAAGAATAGTACCTTCTAATAAAAGCAATTAAAAATTCTTGCTATTGTTTCAGGGACAATCTTATCATATTTTTTTCAGGAAAAAGCATACTTTAATGTTGTTATAAAAAAATGAAAAATCTAAGTTCGATTTTTTTGTATGATTTTACAAGCTCCTCACGGATATTTTTTTACTAATATCAGATAGCTCAAGAGCTAGATTTCCAAGTGGACTTCCTCCGTGAAATTTGTTATTTTCAATGTTTTTCAAAAATATTTTTTTCAAAAAAATAGTGAAATTTTTGAATTGACAAGTCATCTACATTATTGTTAAAAAAATTTATAAGATTTTCAGTATGATATTTTATAACAGCAATAAGAAGTTCTTCCTTGCTGGAAAAAATTTATAGAAAAATATCATTAGGCATTTCACAAGCCTTAAAAAAATATCGGTTAATTCCGTGTTTTTTTGTAGCCTTTGTAATAAAAAAAGCTTTTGCACTTTGCTGTATTATAAAATTTTTTTGCTATATTTTTTTAGTCATTAAATTTACCTCTTTACAGTATTTTTGTATATATTTTTATAATTTAATTTGAGGATTGTCAATAAAAAAATAATTAAAAAAACTATAAATAAATAAAAAGGATGTGATTTTATGAAATACAATTTTGATGAAATTATTGACAGAAAGAGCAATCATTCTGTAAAAATACAATGAACTTATAAGAAAAATTTGGAGTAGATGATGTAATTCCGCTTTGGATTGCAGATATGGACTTTAAGACAGCAGACCCATAATTGATGCTCTTGAAAAAAAGCTCAGCACGGAATTTTTTTGGATATGTTTACCGTCCTGATAAATATTTTTGAGTCATTTATAAATTGGCAAAAAAAGAAGATTCGGATGGGAACCAAGAAAAAGAACTGCTTAGTTTTAGTATTGGAGTTGTTCCGACATTAGGATCATTAATACAGCTTTTTTTCTGAAAAAAAGGTGACAAAAATCTTAATACAGACACCTGTTTATTCAGAATTTTATGATATTAGTGAAGATAATGCAAGAATTATTATCGAAAAATAAATTTATTGAAAAAAATGGAGAATATTCGCTTGATTTGGAAAATTTGGAAAATAAATTAAAAAGAAAACCCAAAAATTATTTATTTTCTGTAATCCTCACAATCCTTTAGGACATGTGTGGACACATGAAGAATTAGAAGCAATTGGGAATTTGTGCATAAAATATAAAGTTCCTGTAATTTCAGATGAAATTCATGCTGACTTGACATTGTGGGATAACAAGCATATTCCAATGGCAAGTGTCTCTGAAGAAATTAGACAAAAATACGATAACTTGTACTTCGACAGGAAAAAGCCTTTTAACCTTGCTGGTCTTCAAAGTGCCACAATAGTTTTCAATAATTTGGAAGTAAAAAGCCAAATTTGACAGATTTTGGAAGGATTTGGAAGTTCATAGAAATAATCCGTTTAATTTGGTTGCTACAATTGCTGCCTATTCTGATGGTGGAGAGGAATATTTAAAGCAATTAAAGAAATATTTGGAAAAATAATATTTTATTTTTTTAAATAATTTCTTTAAGGAATATATTCCAGAAATTACGCCAAATATTCCGCAAGCAACATATTTAGTATGGCTAGACTGCAGAAAAATTATGTGAAAAAGTTTGGATTTAATCAGGAACGGCTTGAAAAAAATTTATGCTGACAAAGGCAAAATTGGGATTAAATGAAGGGCGAGTATATCAAAGGGGATTAGAAAGGATTTATGAGATTAAATACAGCTTGCCCTAGAGCAGTTTTAGAAAAAAAGCATTAAATCAGTTAAAAGATGCAATTTCAAATGAAAAATAAAAAAATTAAAAATAAAAATAATTTTTATTAATAATTACATACACCTACACCTTAATAAGTAACTACAAAGGAATAATTAAGTAATTTCTATTTATTAGCCTGTATAATTACAACATACAATTATGACAATACATGAAAATTATAAAAAAACCGATTGTTATGATGGAATAGAAACGAAAAAAAGTAAATATATGGACAATTTTATAGTTGTTGCCACTTATAAAGTAAAGGAGGTGTACGTAATTTATGGCAAACATTAAGGAAATTTATTTGGCTGGAGGTTGTTTCTGGGGTGTGGAAAAGTTTTTTAAAATGGCTCCAGGTGTTATTAAAACATCAGTTGGCTATGCAAATGGACAAACTCTAGATACTAATTATGATATTCTAAAAATGACTGATCACGTTGAAACTGTGCATATAACGTACGATGCAGATCAAGTATCTCTAAATCAGCTTCTCAACTATTATTTCTCAATAATTGACCCGACAAGTATTAATAGACAGGGACTTGATGAAGGTCGACAATATAGAACTGGAATTTATTATGTGGATAAAGATGAATTAAATACAATAAGGACAAGGGTAGAAAATGAGCAGAACAGATATTCAAGAGAAATTCAAGTAGAAGTTAGGCCGTTAAAACATTATATCCTAGCTGAAGAATACCATCAAAATTATTTAGATAAGAATCCTAATGGATACTGTCATCTGGATCTTGAAAAATGCTATAAAAAAATTTTTTTTCAAAGGAATAAAATAAGAGTATAAAATAATAAGTCGGGAAATCCCTGACTTTTGCTTTTTGATTTTATCTATTTTCCATTAGAATAATGGATTTATTATGAATTTTATTTTTTTAAATTTAAGTATTAATTGCTATTACTTGAATTACTTGAATTACCTGAATTTGATTTATTAGAATTTATAATATCTTTACTTAAAACAGAATATAAAAAGATTTACATATCTCTTGGTCGCATGAGGTTTTGGATGTGTTCCATCCTTGTAAAAAAATATTGCTGTTTTCCTTTTTGAATATGAATACCAGTCGATTACTTTTATATTTGGATTTTCAGAACTTACTTTTTTAATTTCTGCATTAACGCTATCTTGCCAAGGATCAGGCATAACTGTATTTATAAAGTAAACATCATGACCTTGCAACGTTTGTAAAAACAGATTTCATATCCTTTTTCAAAAAAATTGTACCATTTGTACCAAGAGCAATAACGACTATTTTTTTCAATTTTCCATTTTGAGCAAAATTCTTTAACATGTTTGGCAATTCATAAAATTGGCGACCGACTTTTGTTTCTATAATGGCATTTGGATATTTTTTCTTCAAATCAAATTTTGTCATATGAAGTACCGAATCTCCAATAAACAATATTTCCCTTTCATCGTTTGGATATTTTTTCAGAATTTCATCTTGAATTTTAGATTCCCGCTTCAATACTTTTTGAAGGTGTATTTAAAGCCGCCAGCAATTTATCTATTGTCAGTTCTTCATTTTGGGAATTTTTGTACTGTCTGCAGAAGCAGTATTTGCTGGAGTTTCCTTTTTATTTTCTTCAGCGGCTGGAGTCTCCAAAGCTTTTTGAACTTCCTTCATTTCTTCCAGATCTTTATTTTCATAAACTGGAGAATATACTAAAATTGCAAGAATAGCGGCTAAAACTGGATAGCTAGCATAATTTATAGCTTTCTCATATTTCTTGCTATTTTTTTCAAGCAGAATATAGCATAGTTCTGAAATTACAATTAGAATAACAACTTGAATGAAAAAAATTTCTGCATATTTGAAAGTTTTGCCCATTTAAAAATATTCACGTGTAAATATCATAATAGGGTATTGCCATAAATAGTACTGATACTGATGCTGTCCTAATCTTATAATTGGATTAAAAAAATTTTTGGATGTTTTTGAAAGACTGAATTTCTGTAATTCTGGCTTTGAAAATAGCAAGATTGTAAATCCAATTAAAAATACTGGCTAAAAAAACATTAATCCGTAATAGTTATAGGCATTTCTGTAATCTATTCCAAAAAGAAAAAGAAAATAAGAGATGCTAAACCAAGTATTCCTAAAAATAAATACAATTTTTCTTCTCGATCTTATTTGTGATTTCCCTATTTGCATAAAAAAACAAGCTATTCCAGCAGGAATGAAAAAAATGCAAATGCACGAGTGTCAGTTCCATAATATATTCTTGAAAAAAATCTGCTCCTTCTGGAGAATTTGAAGTTACATAAAAATACGTAAGCCATCATTAAACCTGAAGCTGTCCCAATTACCAAAAAGAACAATACCGATTATGTTATTTTTTTAATTTAAGTTTTTTTCAATCCTTGAATTAAAATTGGAAAAAAATACATACATTTGGGTCAAAAAAGGATAATGCCCAAACATGAGTAAGCGGTAAAAATAATTCCAAAGCTATCAAAATAGGACATTTTTTTGAAAAAAATTTGATAAATATTATTTAGTCCTAATATTGAAAAATAATGCGCTGTATTTATATTTATCTTCAAGTCCATTATTTACGAAATATAATGCTATAGTTGAAATTAAGATAACAATTAAAAAGGCTTGGGTAAATCTTTTTTTAATCTTCGATTAATTACAGAAAAATATTGAAAAAAATCTCTTGAAAGCAGACCGCCAGTTACCAAATATCCGCTTAATGCAAAAAAATATAACAACTCCAATATAGGTTCCCTTGTAGGAAAAACCAGTGATAGACACAAATAAGAACAAGTGCAACTGCCCTTAATATGTCAAGACTTTGTATTCTTTTGTTTTTTTCATAAATAAAAAAATTCCTTTCTTTTTTTCTTTCTTTAAATATAATTTATTTGATTTATATAATATTAAAATTTTTTTAGTGCTAAAAAAATTAATATTGAAAAAAACTACCTTAAAAACAAACATTAGAAATTGTTAAATCTATTTTTTTGTGATAGCTCAACTATTTAAGTTTGAAATTAAAAGCAGTTTTTGAAATTTTGTAATTAAATTATGAATATTTTGGAATTATGAAATTAATAGTTTTTTTATTGTATCTTTTGTTAAATTTCTCAAGTCTATTATTTTTTTCACTATTTCCATCATTATTTTTGTGGATTTGAAGGATTATTTTTTTCAAAGAATCATTATTTTTTTGTATCCTTATTTTCTTCTTCTTTATTTTCTTCAAGATAATGTTTTTTTAATTTCATTTGTTAAAAAAAGTCTGCATAATATCTTTGTCCTTTATCATTTGGATGAGTTCTGTCCTTGTAAAAATATTGATTTTTACCTTTTGCGTAAGAATACCAGTCTATAAGATAGGCATTTGGATATTGAGCAACTTTTTCCTTAAGTTTTTTGTTTACTTCCTGTTCCCATGGATCTTTATGTGCAGTATTCATAAAGAATACATCTTTCCCATTTGCCATTTTCATAACATAGTCAAAAATCTTTATCTGTAAATTTTCCATTTGTTCCAAGGTGAACAACTAACGTAGTTTTCAACTTTCCATTTTCAACTAATTTTGTAACAATTCCTGGAAGTGTTGAAAATTGACGTGAAATTTTTGTGTCAAAATATGGATTTTTAAAATTAGGAGCAATATACTGCTTACTGCTATCCATTATTGAATCTCCTACAAATACAATATCTTCTGGAACTTCGCCAGCAACAATAATTCCAGAACCAAAAAAATTAATACAACTAGCATAAATAAAATTTTTTTCATAAAAATTTCTCCCTTTTTTTATATTTTAAATTATAAGTTATTATAAAATATAATTTTACTTTTTGTCAAATATTTAAAAAAATTTAGATTTCATTAATTATTATTTTAGAAAAAAACTAAAGATAAAAAAAGAAGAGGCTAACCTTTAATAAAGTTACCATTTAAAGATAGCCTCTCTACTTAAATTAATTATTTAGTTTTCCAAATTTCATCTTCATATTGTGCAATTGTTCTATCTGATGAGAAGAACCCTGCTTTTTGCCATATTGTTTATTACTTTTTGTACCACAAGTCTTTGTTTTTCATAATCTTTAAACATTCTTTCCTTTGTATTGCAGTAATCTGCAAAGTCAATTAAAGTCATAAACCAGTCTTTATTTATTAATTCATTTTGAAGTCTTTCCAATCTTTCTTTGTTTCCAACTTTAATTAATTCATCTGAAGTTATGAAATCAACTACTTCTTTAATTCCTTCTTGTTCATAGTAATCTTTTTGAAACATAACCTGCAGTTTCATATAATTTTATTATTTCATCACTTTGTTTTCCAAAAAAATATAAATATTTTCATCGCCTACAAGGTCATGGATTTCCACATTTGCCCCATCCATTGTTCCAAGTGTCAATGCTCCATTTAGCATGAATTTCATATTTCCAGTTCCGCTGGCTTCTTTTTGAAGCAAGAGAGATTTGTTCTGAAATATCAGTTGCTGGAATGATTTTTTTTCAGCTAATCCTACATTATAGTTTTCAACTAGGTAAACATTTAAGTATTTGTTTACTTCTGGATCGTTGTTTATAATTTCTGATAGACAAAGTATCAAGTGGATTATGTCTTGGGCAATGACGTAGGCTGGTGCGACTTTTTCCACCAAATAATACTGTTATTTTTTTGTTTCAGGCAATTTTTCCATTTTTTTAATATCTAAATATTTTTTTAATTACATATAAAAGCATTCATTTGTTGACGTTTATATTCGTGGAATCTTTTAATTTGAGTATCAATGATACTATTTTTCATCTATAATGATTCCTTGTGTATGTTTTTAAGTATTTTTTTTCAATTTAATTTTATTTTCGTGTTTAATTTGTGCTAATTTTTTTCATATACATTTTTTTGTCATCTACAAATTTCAAAAAGTTCCTTTAATTGTTCAGCATCTTTTTAAATAATCTGTACCAATTAATTCTTTGAAGTAATCAGCCAAGTCTTCATTACAGCTTTCAAGCCATCTTCTAAATGTAATTCCATTTGTTTTATTATTGAATTTTTTTCAGGATAAATTTCATAGAAATCCTTAAGTTCACTATTTTTTTCAATATTTCAGTATGCAAATAAGCAACTCCATTTACACTTGAAGAAAAAGTGAATATCCATATTTGCCATGTGAACTCTATTTTGATCATCTATAATTTGTACCTTTTTATTTGAATATTTAGCTTTTATAATTTTATCCAGTTTTTTTATAATTTCAACAATATTTGGCACAACTTCTTCTAAATAATCTAAAGGCCATTTTTCCAATGCTTCTGCCAAAATTGTATGATTTGTGTATCCAGTCATTTTTTTGTTACAATTTCCACTGCCTCATCAAAAGAAATATTATGTTCTTCAGTCATGATACGAATTAATTCAGGAATTACCATACTTGGATGTGTATCATTAATTTGAACAAAAAGCATAATCTGCTAAATCATGAATGTTGCTTCCTTTTTCAGTTGCTTCAGCAATAATCAATCTTGCTGCATTTGATACCATGAAATATTGTTGATAGATACGTAGCAATTCCCCTTTTTTTGTACTGTCATCAGGGTATAGGAATAATGTTAGATTTTTTTCAATATTTTTCTTCATCGAATGAAATACCATCTTTTATTAAATTATAGTCAATACTTTCAATATCAAATAAATTTAAGTAGTTTTTTTGTATCTCTTTCATATCCTAAAATGTCAATTCTTTTTTTAATTTTGAATGTAAAGTGAAGTTTTTGAATTTAACATCATATCCGATATTTGTATCTCTTAACCAGCTTTCATCTTCAATCCAGTAGTTTGCTTCAGCTTTTTGCTCATTATTTCTAAAAAAACTTGCTTGAATAATCCGCAATGATAGTTAAGTCCAACTCCTTCTCCATTAATTCCCAAAGTTGACATTGAATCAACGAAACAAGAAGCAAGTCTTCCAAGTCCACCATTTCCCAATGAAGGTTCTGTTTCAACTTCTTCCACATGGCTTAAATTTTTTTCCCTGCAGACCTTTCAATTCATCTCTAACTTCTTTATAAATTCCCAAGTTAATCAAGTTGTTTGATAATAATTTTTCCAATTAGAAATTCTGCAGAAATATAATATATTTTCTTTTTTTAGATTCATTTTTAGTTTTTTTCATCTGCTCTTTCTTTAATATATTCAAGCAACTTATAGTAAATTTCTTGATTTGTCATTTCGCTTAATTGCTTTTTCACTTTTTTTATTTAAAAAAATCTGTAAATTTATAACTCACTGTCTTAAATTGTCTCCTTTTTAAATTTTATTTTTTTATTTTATAATATTTTTTTTATATCATTTAAACTGCTTCAAAATTGGAAAAACTAAAATTAATGAACCTATAGTTTGAGTATCCATTCATAATTTTTTTGTATCCAATTTTAAAGTTGTTTTACTATGTTAATCCTATTATATAACTATTTTTTTAATTTGTCAAGACATTTACGTAAATGTAGACAAACGGCTTAAAAATATGGATTGATAGGTATCTTTATAAAAAAATTTTTTTTAAAAATATCAAAAATAAAAAAACCCAGAAAAAAATTTCTGAGTCCTATAGGCTTTGGTATAAGCCGGATTCTGTATTAGTTAATCATTTATCTAAATCAATAATTGCTTATGGATTTTAGCGAGCTACCAATCAAGCCAAGACGGGCCGTCTCTTAACAGCTTTCTGCTTGCCCTTGCTTTGAGAGGGGTTTACCTAGCTAATTTAATCTCTTAAATCACTGGTAGTCTCTTACACCACCTTTTTCACCCTTACCTGAAAAAAATCAGGCGGTTTCTTTTCTGTGGCACTTTCCTTAGGATTTCTCCCAGCGACCGTTAGTCGCCTCTCTTGCCCTGCAAAGTCCAGACTTTCCTCTTAAAAAATTTTTTTGTTCTAAAAAAATTCTCAAGCGATTAACTCCAAAAACCTGAACTTATATTACCATTTTTGTTATATTTGTCAATTTATTCTTTTATTTTATTTACTCAGAAAGAATTTGAAGAAACATAAATTTTTTTATCAGTTATATTGAAAAAAATAGTGGCAGAAAAAAATTAAAAAAATTTGAAATATTTTTCTTGCTTGTGATATAATAAGACAGGTTTTTAATAATTAGAAAAAAATTTTTGAGGTGATTATAAAAATGAAAAAAATTAACATTATTTTTTTATGGCATTGCTTATATTTAATGTGTCATTTGCAAAGGAAAAAGGAAAAAGATTGATACGACTTTTTACATTTCAAGGGTATTCTCCAACATCAAGCGACGAGTATAAGGGTCAGTCCTAGAACAAAAAAATTACGAAGAACTCAAAAAAATTTCTTATCCATCGTTTATAGGTGGCGCAAATTCTGATATTGTTAAGAATATGAATGCAATTATGGAAAAACTTTATTTCAAGATATAAATCCACAAAGCATGTATCATATAGTACTTCTTATGAAGTTACAGCGGAAAACAGTTTATTTTTTTAAGCGTTTTTGTTTACAATTAACTTAACAGATAACGATACAGGACAAAAAGACAGTTCTTCATAATGCAATATCTTATAACTTAAAAAAAGTGGTAAACAATTGCAACTTAAAGATTTATTTGTAGATGGATTTAATAGTGAACTGACAGATGTTGTAAATTCAAGATTTAAACAGTTTGGACTTCCACAAATTGATAAACTTGATGATATTGACAGACAACAAAGTTTCTATTTGGAAAAACGATGCTCTTGTCTTGATTTTTCAATAAAGGGGAAGCTTCTAACTTTGCTGATGGAGAAGTTTATATTCCATTCTTGCTTACAGACTTGATTGGTCTTTTGCGATAATTTACATAGAAAATATATAAAAAAATACACTAAAAAAATAATTTACTTTAATTATGATAGTGTATTTTTTTTATATTTTTGTATATAAACTTGACTTTTTAATTAATTTATGGTATTATTAATTAATTTCTAATCAAAAAAGAATTTTTGACATATAATGATTTTTTTGTATCTTATTTTTTTCAGAATCTTTTTCAGTTAATAAATCGAATAAATTATTAATATTCAGAGCTTGAATAGAAAAAGAACTGAGTAAAAACAGAATTTATATCTACTTAATTGAATTAAATTAAACTTAACTCTATATTCAAGATAAAATAGTTCATATTTTTGTGTGCTCTAAGTTATTCAAAAATTCACTATACTTTATTTAAAGATAAAAACAACATAATAGAATACTAAAAAAACACAGCGAATACCTAGAGCAGATTATGATAAAGATTTAGTAAAAACAAAAGAAACAATGTCTTAAAAGAAGAATTGAAAAAAATACAGATCCTAGAAATCCTTCATTAGAAAGAAATGGAACAGAAATTCAAAAATTTTGAAATAAAAAAATAACATATTTCCAACAAATAGAAATATAAATGATACTATTCAAAAAGTTGAGAGAAAGAGTGGGTGATTAATATTAAAAAAAGTTAAAGTTTATATTATTGATATTGATAAGCATTTTTTTGTTTAAATTCCTGTTTATTAACAACAGCAGTGACAGGAACATATTTATTGGGGACAATGGGGACTTATTATTGTGCTGAATATGGTTGTACTCGTGATAGAACAGAAAAAAAGATGTAGATGGATTAAATATTTTTTTACAAAAAAATAACCCTTTAAAAAGTTAAAAAAAATTATTTTGAATCCATAAAGAAAAGAGAATTAATAAAAAAATTAAAGTCAAAGGTAATAATGAAGTTTTTTTACTGTTACTTTACCTAAAAAAATTTTTATATTGAAGAAAAATAAGTGATGGTTATTATTTATATGATAAAGAAAAAAATATAGGTTTTTTTCAATAACTGATTCAAAAAGATGAAAGAATAGCGTTTGAAGAATTGTACAACAGTGCAAAAAAACAAGAAAAATTATAAACTTCTAAATACTTATGAATATAAATTTTTTTAAATACCTATAAAGGAGTTTTTTTACATTTATAATTGACGGAAAAATACACTTACAAAAATGAAAAAAATTTCAGAACATTACTATGCATATTATGAACAAGAATTACAAGAAGAAACACAGGAGATATATGATTATCTTATTGAAAATTTATAAAAATCAATCTTTTTAAAAATTAGATTGTAGTCAATCTAACATAATATAATTAGTTCAGAAGCATTATAAAGAACAAAAAAATCAGCCGAATTTCTATTCGGCTTTTTTTATATGCTTGATTGGGAACTGTATAAATTTATACTTAACCTTAAAGATTGTATTTTTATTTTTGTAGCTTTTTTTCTATAATAATTTGTCGATTATAAGTATCCATTTTAGCTTTTTGCTCCAATTGGAACGGTTATAAAAAGGTCTTACGTGTCCAGACTTGAAGTTTTTTTATGATTGGGATATTTAATTTTTCCAAAATTGTCATAGAATACTTCATCAATTGTCATGTCTGTAGGATCAGCCTGTTTTGGGTTTTTAAAGTCGCCAAGTATGATTCCTTGTAATTTATCAAATTTTCCAGCAAGTCTAAGCTGCTGTAACATTCTATCTATACGATAGCTTGCTTCATTTGTTTCTTCCAGAAAAAGTATTTTTCCATCTGTATTAATTTCGTGATCCGTTCCAAGCGTTGCAACTACTAAGGATAAATTTCCGCCAGTAATTTTTCCGCTTCCACGTCCATTTTTCATGATTGAATATGTATCATCAAAATCTAGCAAGTTGTATGATTCATTGCTCATAAACGCTTTGTTAAAAGCATTTTCTGTAACAGGAGGAATGTTTTTTAAGTTATCAGCCATAGGTCCTTGAAATGTCACAAGTCCTGTTTTTTCATTAATTGCCAAAAGTAATGTTGTGTTATCACTAAATCCTGAGATGATTTTAGGATTTTTTTTAATCGCATCGTAATTTAATTTATCTACGATTCTGATTCCGCCATATCCTCCACGTACAGCGAAAATAGCCTTGATATTAGGGTTAGCAAACATATCGTTTATATCCTTTGCCCTCACATTGTCAGTTCCTCCAAATCCATACCATTTTGAATAAAATGATTGACCATAGACAACATTGAATCCTCTGCTTTTTAAATATTCCACTTCTGCATTGCTGTTTTTCGTTAGTGTAGTTTGCAGGTGCGATTAAACCGATTGTGTCGCCAGCTTTTAGGCCTTCTGGAATAATGATTTCATTTTCTGTGGTATTTTTGCTGTTTTGGTAACTTGCGGCATTTCTTATTCTTGTGCTTGTTTCTGAAGATTTTGATGATTTGTATGTAGCGGCATTTAATGTAAGGCTGGCTATGGCGAATACTGCTATTAATAATAATTTATTTGCTTTTAATTGTTCTCACATCCTTTAAATTTTTAATTTCTTAGATTATTTAAAAAAACAGGCAATTTATCTTAACTGATAAAAAGTTAGAGATACATTGCCTTTACAATCATTATTTCAATTGTTTATTATTTCATTGCTTGAACTTGTTTTTAAAAACTTCTCTCGCTCCATTTACTTTGTTATTTACAGCTTCTTGTAAAAATTTTTGATTGCTTCGGCTTTTTTTACCTAATCCAGCATAAACTTGACCTAAAAACAACTTTTGCATTATTATCTTTGTCTTCGTTTATTGCCTTTTGCAAATATTTTTTTCAGCTAATGATCCTGCACCAACGCTTCCAAAGTAAGTTCCAATTTGTCTATTTGTTACTTTTTGGTGAAGCTGATTTTAATTAGCTATAAATTGAATTTACTTTTGCTGTATTGTTTTGTACTTCGTAAATTCCTAAAAGCAATATTTTTGCAGTTGGATTTTTAGGTTCTACAGCTATTGTTTTTGTTAAAAATTCTTCAGCTTTTGCTGGGTTATTTTGTTGTAAATAATAAGTTCCTAATATTTCAAGGATTTGACCGTTTTTTTACCTTTTGCTACTGTATTCATTTCTAATAAATATTTTTCAGCTTGTGCTGGATTTTTTTCATTCATTGCAAGTTCAGCTAGTAAAATTCCTGCTCCGTTTACACGGTCTGAAGCTCCTGTATATGCTTTTTGCAAGTAAGATTTAGCTTGTGCAGTATTATTTTTTGTTAAATAATATTGCCCAATGTTGTAATTAACTTCAGCTACGAAATCTTTATTTGCAGATTGTACAGCTTTGTTATATCTTGCAGTTCCTTTTGATTGTTCGTTATTATCAAAGTAGAAAATAATTAAGCTTGATACTACGTCAGCATTGTTTCCACCAGATTTTTCATCTGTCCAGATAATATTTTTTTCAGCATCATCCTTGTTTTTTTGTTGGATTCCTACAAGGTAAAGTAATCTTGCGGCTTCAACAGCTTCTGGAGTTGTAGATGATCCATTTCCCCAAGCTGCTTGTAAATAAGGTTTTGCTTGAGCTATTTTATTATCTTTTAAATAATAGGCTCCTAATTCAAGATTTGCTTTTTGTGCATAAGAAGCGTCTGTTCCTTTTGCAACACCTTCTAATACTTTTTACAGCATCTGTTATTTTATTTTCTCCAGCTAATTTCACTGCTTTTTTTCATAATCTGTTTTTCCATCAGCAAATGAGATGGCTCCTGTGACCAAAAATGGCTCCTATTAGTAATAGTTTTTTTCATTTTTTTCCTCCTAATTAATTTGACAATTTACAAAAAAATTAAAAAAATTTATATAATATTTAAAAATTTTTTTGCAATTTCTTCATTTATTATATCATTTGCTTATTTGATTTTGCTTATAAAAAAATATAAAAAAATTTAATAAACTCTACAAAAAAAGCATTTTTTTATGATTATTTTCTGTTCATAATTAAATATTTCTTAAGGCATCAACTAATTCTGTTTTTGAAGCAGTTTTTGCATCTACACCTTTTATAATTCTAGCAGGCGTTCCAGCTACAACTACGCCTTCAGGCACGTTTTCGGTTACGATTGCTCCTGCCGCAACGACAGATCCCTTTCCGACTCTTACACCTTCCCAGCACAACTGCATTTGCTCCTACAACTACATCATCCTCAATAACTACTGGATCAGCTGAAGGCGGCTCAATAACTCCCGCAAGCACTGCACCCGCACCTATATGGCAGTTTTTCCCGACTTTTGCACGTCCACCAAGAACAACATTCATATCAATCATTGTTCCTTCACCAATTTCAGCACCGATATTTATAACAGCTCCCATCATAATAACGGCTCTGTCTCCGATGCTTACTTTATCACGGATAAATACTCCAGGCTCAATTCTTGCATTAATATTTTTTTAATGTCAAGCATAGGCACACCAGAATTTCTTCTGTCATTTTTTAGATAATAATTAGTAAGATTGTTTTCTTTAATAATCTTATCAATTTCTTCCCAATCTCCAAAAACTACTTTTAATCCATCTTTTCCAATAACTTTACAAGAATAAGCATTTTTTATATCTTCATCTGTATAAAGTTCCACAGGCGTAGCTTTTTTTGCATCAGCAATGTATTGAATAATTGCCTTTGATTTTTTTCTAATTCTGTCATTATACTCCTCCATTTTTTTATATTTTGACTTTTTAATCATTGCATTTTTTTCGTATTTTAGCATTTTTTTTGATTTTTTTACAACTATAATTATTTTTTTAATTTGATTAATATACTTTTATATGTGTTTAGAATTTAATAAAATAAAAGTTTTGATTATCAAAAATAATATTATTTGTGGAAGTTTTTTTATAAAAAAATGTTAAAAATACAATTGTAGATACAAATATATTGATAATTAAATAAATAAAGGTTAATTTTAAGATCGGATATTAGAATTTTAGCAAGAATTTTTAAAAATAAATTTTATTGGAGAGAAAAGATAGGAGCAGAAAAAAAGAGGAATGGTGGGAAGGATGAAACTGGATAATTTTGAGAAAAATTGAAAATTATGAAGCAGAAAGAGAAAAAAAGGAGCTGGATTTTTATTATAAATCTGACAAGGGAAGCGTTGACTGATCCTGAAAAGGAAAAGGAATGGAATGCGGTTAGAACTTCATTTGCGCTTTATACTGAGGGAAGAAAAAAAGGGACATTTATGATAAGACCTCGTTTTTTTGAAAGTAAAATTGAGATTGAAGATTTTGAGTATTTGCTGGATACTGTGCAAAAATACTCTGATAAGAGGCTTCATCTTACAACTAGGCAGGATTTTCAGCTGCATGGAATAAAAAAGGAAAATTTGCCAGATTTACTGGAAACTATTTCAAAAAGAGGCTTTTTTACAAAAGCAACTTGCGGAGATTCGACTAGGGCGGTAATTACACCGGAAACAACAGGATTTGAAGAAGAAGTCTTTGATGTTTCACCTTATGCAAAAATTACGACAGATTATATTTTTAGACGGTCGTACATTTATGCATTTGCCAAGAAAAATATAAAATTGCTTTTTTTCAAATAAGGAAGAAAATTCGCTTTATGTAAAAATAAACGACATTGGATTTCTAGCGGTAATTCAAGATGGGAAAAAAGGATTCCGTGTGTATGTTGGCGGAGGAATTGGACCGATTTCAACTAATGCTATTGTTTTAAGGGAATTTATTGAAGAAGATGAGTTTTTGTATTACATACATGCAATAAGAAGTGTGTTTAATGATCATGGAAATCGTAAAAATTCGTGCAAGAGCAAGACTTCGTTATGTTTTATTAAATTTGGGAGAAGAAAAAAATTTTTTTGGAATTGTGTAACGAATATATTTCTAATTTTTTTATGCAGAAAAAAAGGGGATAGCCTTAAAATTTATACGAGAAAAATTGCTTGACGAAAGAGAAATTTTAGATAAAGAAAAGAAATTGAAAAAAATAGAATTATTTTTCCAGCGAAGAAAAATACAGATGAAAGCATTAAAAAAATGATGAATTTGTAAAAAGCGACAGAAATATTGTGGCTGGAAAGTATAAGGGAGAATATGGATATTATCTAAGACCTGCGAGAGGAAATATTTATAAGGAAGATGGAGAAAAAAATTAATTGAATTTGTAAAAAAATTTGGATTACAAAGTTGAATTGAAACTTACAAGTTTTCAAAAGTATTCTTGTAAGAGGATTAAAAAAAGAAGATGTTTTAAAAATTAAAAGAAATTATGGAAGAATATTACGGTGGAAATGAATTTTACAGTTCATATTCTTGTATCGGAAGTACAACTTGTAATGTTGGAATTTTTGGATACTCCGCCAATTTTTAGATTATATTTTTTTAAATATTTTGAAAAATCCAGAAAAAAAGGGAACTTACAAATTACTTGCCTAAAATAAAAAAATCGCTGGTTGTCCAAATTCTTGTGCAACTCCACAAATTGCAAGGCTTGGATTTAGTGGAAGACGTAAAAAAAGATGGAGAATATTTTTGCAATTTTTTTGCGAGAGGGAAATTTGATGATAAGGTAGTAAAATTAAATGAAATTATTGAGAAATAAAAGCTACTAAAAATACCGTATTTTCTTGAAGATATTGCGAATATTATAAAAAGCAGAAAAATATTGAATTTGAGCAACTTGTGAATGAAGATAGATTTATTGAGTTGATTGAAAAAAATATAAGGAATTTGAGCTTGAAGCGATTGATTTTAATGATTTTTCGTAATGCTGATGCAAAAAAAGGGCTTGGTAAAAATAAAAAAAGCAAGAGAATCTATAGGAGAGAATCTATGTATGTTGAATTAAAAAAATATAAATAAAATGTATAACGACTATAAAGCGTCAAATGACATCAATTTAGGAATAAAAAAAGGGAAACTAGTGGCATTATTAGGACCTTCAGGAAGTGGGAAATCTACAATTTTGCGAATGATTGCTGGATTGGAAACACCTGATTCTGGGGAAATTGTGATTGATGGGAAAGTCGTGAATGATGTTTTTGCCTAGTAAAAGAGGGATCGGTTTCGTTTTTCAAAAATTATGCATTGTTTCGTTATATGACGGTTTTTGATAATATTGCTTTTGGGTTGAAAATTGCGAAGGAGAAAAAGTCGGTTATTAAAGAGCGAGTGGAGAAATTGATGGAACTTGTGAATATTAAAGGGCTTGGGAAACGGTATCCAAATCAACTTTCGGGAGGACAGCGACAAAGAGTGGCTTTTTGCAAGGGCATTGGCTCCAAATCCTGAAATATTGTTGCTCGATGAACCTTTTGCGACGATTGATGCGAAAGTTAGGCAAGATCTTAGGAACTGGTTACGGGAAACGATTGATAAAGTGGGAATTACAAGCATTTTTGTGACTCATGATCAGGAAGAAGCAATTGAAGTGGCGGATGAAATTATTGTTACAAATCGAGGAAGAATCGAGCAAATTGGTACGCCGAAAAGAAATTTATACCAATCCAAAGACTGCGTTTGTAGCAAAAATTTATGGGAAATCCGACAGAGTTGGAAAAATATTAATAAATTTAAAGGGTTTGAAAATTTAGAAAATGGACAAAAAGGCGATTATTCGTCCAGAAAAATGTAAGCGTTATAAAAATTAAATGAGAGTTTTAGGTATTCGGCTTCGGTTGAAACTGGAATTGTGGAATATACATTATTTCGTGGGAAAGAGGTTGAAATTGGTGTTAGAATAAACGGAGTTTTTGATAAAGGGGAACCGTAAAAATTGAGGAAGAATCAGTTTCTGTAAATGAGAAAGTGAATATTTATATTTACAGGGCATATGCTTTTTGGTGAAGATGAAAAAAGTGGAACTTGTGGAAAAATGCGAATATTAAAAAAATCAAAAATGATGTTATTATTTAATAAATTTTTTTAAGTAAATAACTATCGTAATTAAATTAAAATTGTCGTGATTTTTTTGGAAATAAAATTGACTGTTTGAGCGATAGCGAGTTTCGATTTTGTTTTCAAAAAAATGCTTAGACAAGCAGGGGATTGCAAAGGGGATGGCGATTGTTCCCCTTTGCATAAAAAAATAAAAATAATATAAAGGCAAATGGAAAAAAATATTTATTCAATAAATTTAAATAAAATAGGCACTATTTAGATAATATATTGGCTATGGGGTGATCTTATGGAAGAAAACAGTAAAAGTGGAGAAAAAAAGAAAAAATTGAAAATTAAGGAGCTTGAAACTGATGTTTTGATTATCGGTGGAGGGACTGCTGGTTGTTATGCAGCGATTACAATTGGGAAAAAAATTCTGATTTGTCAGTGATTGTGGCTGAAAAAGGCGAATATTAAAAAGAAGTGGATGTCTTGCGACTGGAATTAATGCGATAAATGCCTACAATGTAAAAGGGCATGTGCCACAAGATTATGTGGATTATGCAACAAAAGATGCGAATGGAATTGTACGGAATGACTTGCTAATTACTGCTGCGAATAGATTTAATGAAATTACGGCTGAAGTGGAAAAACTGGGGCTTGTAATTTTGAAAGATGAAAAATGGAGAATATGTCGCACGTGGGAACAGAAATATAAAAAAATAAATGGAGAAAAATTTTAAGCCGATACTTGCTGATGCGGTGAAAAAGACAAAAAATGTGAGAGTTTTGAACACGCTTAATATTACGGACTTGCTTGTGAAAGATGGGAAAGTTTATGGAGCTGTCGGATTTTCTATAAAAAAAGAGGAAGCGTTTGTGATTAGAGCGAAAAAAGTTATAATCTCGACAGGAGGAGCTGCTGGACTATATAAACCTAACAATCCTGGATTTTCACGACATAAAATGTGGTATCCGCCATTTAATACTGGAGCAGGATATGCGATGGGAATTTTGGCAGGAGCTGAGATGACGACTTTTGAAATGAGATTTATTGCTTTGAGATGTAAGGATACAATTGCACCAGTTGGGACAATTGCTCAGGGGGTTGGAGCAAAACAGATAAATTCGAAAGGGTTTGTGTATGAGGATAAATATGGGCTTACAACAAGTGAGCGTGTTTATGGAACTGTGCGAGAAAATCAACTTGGAAATGGGCCTTGTTATTTGAAAACAAGTGGAATTAGTGAAGATGAAAGCGATAGTTTGTTAAAAGCATATTTAAATATGGCACCAAGTCAGACATTGAAATGGATTGAAAGTGGAAAAAATCCAAATGAGCAAGATGTAGAAATTGAAGGGACAGAGCCTTACATTGTTGGAGGGCATACTGCAAGTGGCTTTTGGGTAAATACGAATAGAGAAACAACGATTAACGGACTTTATGCAGCAGGTGATGTAGCTGGAGGTTGTCCACAAAAAAATATGTTACAGGAGCATTGGCAGAAGGAGAAATTGTCGCACTTGATATAATTTCAAAATTGAATGATGAAAAAAATTGTGGAAAAACTTGATGAAAAATGTGGAAAACTTTTTGGATAATCAAAAAAACAAATTATTGGACAATATGAAAAAAATTAGAAATACGAAGGCTAGAAGATTTTCAACTGAAGATATGGAAGAGGGAATGCAGAAAAATTATGGATGAGTATGCAGGTGGAATATCGACAAATTATCAGTTTAATGAGAAACAATTGAAATTGGCAAAACAGAAAAATTGATCAGTTGATAGAGCTTTCTGATGAGCTTTCGGCAGATAATATGCATGATTTGATGTTTGCTTATGAATTGGAAGGAGCGATTGACGGTTTGTAAATCGTTAATTGGACATCTTTTCTTTAGAAAAAGAAACTAGATGGCATTCATTTAATGAAAAATTTAGATTATCCTGAAACCGATGAAAATTATTTTAAATATGTAAATTCGAGATTGGTTGACGGAGAGCTGGAAGTATTTACAAGGGAAATTGTGAAGGAGGACAAGTATGAGCATAGTAATTGATCCGTATAAATGTATTGGGTGTACAAAATGTACGCAAGTGTGTCCAGGTACTTTAATCGAGATGCAAAAAAAGTTGAAGATATGAAGGTCAAAAAAAGGCAGTTATGCAATATCCAAAAAGATTGTTGGGGATGTGTTTCCTGCGTGAAGGAATGTCCAGTTCAGGCGATTTCATTTTTTTCCTCGGAGCAGATATTGGTGGAAATGGAAGTACGATGACGACTAAAGAGGAAGGCGATATTCTAAAAATGGATTATTGAAAAAAAGAGATGGAACTGTAGAAGAAATTGATATAAATAGAAAAGATGCTAATAAATATTGATAAATATAATGAACAATAAAAAAATGGCTACCTCAATTATGAGATAGCCTAGATTGATCTTTTTCAAAAAAATGCTACGTATTTTCTTAAACTAATTATACAACATTTTAGAGAAAAAAACAATAATAATTTTAATAAAAAAATAATTTTTTTGAGTTTTTTTATAGAATTTAGATTAATTTTATTATATAATGTAAGTGGCTTAAAAAAATAAGTTTGATCTCTTATTTTAAGTATCTCCGTAAAAAAAGGAGGTGCAAAAAAATGCTACGGTATAAAAAAATAACAATACTGATTATAGTATTATTCTTTTTTTGATACAAAAATAATGCTATGTAGCAGTATTTTTTTCTCACTATTCTAAATCTGAGTAGTGAGTTTTTTTAAAAATAAATTACTTTAATATAAAAAAATATTCTATTTACAAAGTAAAATTAAATTGTATATACACTTGACTATACAAATGTGATGTGCAATAATATAGAAAAATAAAATATATTAAATTTTTTTATTCATAAGTTTAAAAAAATAAAAAAAGAAAGGGTGATTTATAATATGAATGAATTATCTCATTTAGATGAATTGGAAGTAGAGGCGATATACATTATTCGGGAAGTTGCAGCTGAATGTGAAAATCCTGTTATGTTGTATTCGATAGGGAAGGATAGCTCGGTTATGTTACATTTGGCTATGAAGGCATTTTATCCTGAAAAACCGCCTTTTCCTTTTCTACATGTAAATACTGGTTGGAAATTTAAGGAAATGATTAATTTTCGTGATAAAAGGGCGAAAGAACTTGGAATTGAAATGATTGAATACATCAATCCTGAAGGAGTTGAAAAAAATATTAATCCGTTTGATCATGGATCTTCGTTTACGGATATTATGAAAACACAAGCGTTGAAACAGGCACTTAATAAATATGGATTTACGGCAGCATTTGGTGGAGGTCGTAGAGATGAGGAAAAAAGTCGTGCTAAAGAAAGAATTTTCTCATTTAGAAATGCAGCACAAGCATGGGATCCTAAAAATCAACGTCCAGAAATGTGGAAACTTTACAATACAGAGATTAGTAAAGGTGAAAGTATCAGAGTTTTCCCAATTTCTAATTGGACTGAAAAAAAGATATTTGGGAATATATTCAAAGAGAAAAATATACCAATTGTGTCGCTTTACTCAGCGACGAGAACGTCCTGTTGTGGAAAGAGATGGAAATTTAATCATGGTTGATGATGAAAGAATGCGATTGGAAGAAGGCGAAGAGCCTGAAATTAAAATGGTTCGTTTTAGAACGCTAGGAGATTATCCGTTGTCTGGTGCTGTGGAATCAGATGCTGTAACTTTGGAGGAAATAATTGATGAAACATTGAGTTCAGTTGAATCTGAGCGTACAAGTAGAGTTATCGATAGAGATAGTGGGGCGACAAGCATGGAAAAAAAGAAAAAGAGGGGTATTTTTTTAATGGTGAGATTATTAAAATTTATTACTTGTGGAAGTGTGGATGATGGAAAATCAACATTGATTGGAAATATTCTTTATAACTCGAAATTGCTTTATTAAATAGTGCAAGAACACTCGCAACTTTAGTCGTGAGATGAATTGCACGAAAATTTTAGTAAGCATATAGGGAAACTTGTATGTAGACACGGAGTAAAAACCGTGCAACAAAGAAACTGAACTGCTGGGAACTCTTAAAGCTAGTATAACCACAACATAATACCTTCGTTCAATATGGTATAAGTGTGAAGGTAGCGAAAGCAGAAAAAATATACTAGATGGTGCAAGGTTAAATCCTAAACATTATGATAATAGACAATCAGCAGCTAAGCCTGAAAAGGAAAGTTCAACGACTATCCCTCGTGAGGGGAGTACAATACAAGCGATTGGTATTGGAAGTGGTTTCGCCTAAGTCCTTGAAATAGGATATGGACAAGATATAGTCTGTGCTTGTTAGAGATAACAAGAAGTTCATAAGAGAACTGCATAAGTAGTAGCGCACTTATGTGAACGACGCTTCCCGCTGTTGTGGGGTTTTAAAAACTTTAAAAATATTTAAAAATAAATAAAAAATATTACTTTTTTGACAGATAAAAATATAGAATACATGGTATAATATCTCTGAAAAGGAGGTGATTATATATGTATTTAACATTAAAACAACAAGTAAAACATCTTAGTAAAAAGGAGTTTAGGAATTTAAAATATTTATCTCATATAGCCAAGAATTTAACTAATGAAGCTATATATAATATTAGACAATACTATTTTTAATAAGAAAAAAAGTATTTAAGTTATAACGAAAAACTATAAAATGCTTAAAAAAATAGTGAGAACTATAAAAAAATTAAATTCTAATATGGCTCAACAAATTCTAAAAAGAAGTAGACGGAAGTTTTAAATCATTTTTTTGGACTTTTAAAAACTTGCTAAGAATGGTCAATATGATAATAAAAAAATAAAATTACCTAAATATCTTGATAAAGATGGTTTTACAACTCTTGTTATAGGATTTGTAAGATTAAAAGATGGTATTCTGATAGTTCCTTATTCAAATTCGTTTAAGAAAAAACTCATCAGGAAGTTAAAATTAAGTCGCCACCAGTATTAAAAAGACAAGAAAATAAAAGAGATTAGAATAATACCAAAAACAACATTCTAGGTACTTTTGAAATTCAATATACTTACGAAGTAAAAAGAAGTTCAAAGGGAATTAAATAAAAAAACAATGCACTAGGAATTGATTTAGGCATAGACAATCTATGTACTTGTGTTACAAATACTGGAGTTTCATTCATAATAGATGGTAGAAAAATTAAAAATCAATAAATCAATACTATAATAAGATAAATGCAAAAATTACAAAGTATAAAAAGATAAGCAAAAAGATTGAGCGCACAACATTAAGACAAAAGAGAATAGCCAGAAAGAGAAATAATCGTATAAATGATTACCTTTCAAAAGCGAGCAAGAATAATTGTAAATTATTGTCTTAATAATGATATAGGAAAAACTAGTTCTAGGATATAATGAAGATTTTCAAAGAAATTCAAATATAGGAAGTATAAATAATCAGAACTTTGTAAATATACCATATGGAAAAATTAAGAGATAAATTAATATATCTATGTAAACTATATGGAATAGAATTTAAACTGCAAGAAGAAAGTTATACATCGAAAGCAAGTTTCTTTGATGGAGATGAAATTCCAATATATGATAAAGAAAAATCAAAAAGAATATATATTCAGTGGAAAAAAAGGATAAAAAAAGAGGACTATATCAGACAAGTAAAGGCTATCAATTAAATGCAGACTGTAATGGAGCATTAAATATTTTAAGAAAAAGTAAAGTTGTGGACTTAAGTGTCCTATACAATAGAGGTGAACTGAACACACCTAAAAGAATAAGGATAGCATAGGACTATCAAACTTCTTAGAAAATTTTTGAATATTTTTAAAGATTTTAGAACCCTGTGACTTTAGTCGTGGGAGGTTCAGGCAGATCAAGAGGAAGCATTGATTTTAGATAGTAAAGTTGGATCACGTGGAGGAGCAATTGATTATTCGCTACTTTTAGACGGATTGATGGCTGAAAGAGAGCAAGGAATCACGATTGATGTGGCTTATCGTTATTTTACCACAAATAAACGTAGCTTTATTGTGGCTGATACGCCAGGTCATGAAGAATATACAAGAAATATGGCGGTTGGAGCTTCATTTGCCGAAGTTGCAATTTTGCTTTTAGATGTTACAAAAGGTGTACTTGTTCAAACTAGAAGACACGCAAGAATTTGTTCAATGGTCGGAATACGTCATTTCGTTTTTGCAGTAAATAAAATGGATTTAGCAAATTATAGTGAAGAGAAATTTAATAAAATTGTCAACGAAGTAAAGGAATTGGCAAAAAAATTGGAATTGGAAAATATAAAAAAATAATTCCTGTAAGTGCGACTGAAGGAGATAATGTTACTAAAAAAATCAGAAAAATATGCCTTGGTATAAGGAAGAAAGCATTATCGAATATTTGGAAACAGTTGATGTAACAGAAGATACTAAAAAAATTCTGATTTTTTTATGTACCGATTCAAAAGAGTTTGCCGTCCAAATCATGAATTTAGAGGATTCCCAAGGGCAAATTGAAAGTGGTTTTGTAAAAAGTTGGAGAAGAAATTGTTGTGTTGCCAAGTAATGAGACTGCGACTGTGAAAAACGATTTTGAATGGAGATAGAAATGTGGAAGAGGCATTTTCAGGACAAGCTGTTACAATTCAGTTAGATAAAGAAGTAGACGTGAGCCGTGGTTCTGTTATTACAAAAAACAAAAATCTTCCAGTTTCAAAATCGGTTGAAGCCGCATTATTGTGGATGGATGATGATAAGTTAATTGTTGGAAAAGAATATTTAGCAAAACTTGGAACGAAGAAACTACCTGCAATATTGAAGGAAATTGTTTATAAAATTGACGTTAATACTGGAGAAAAAAATTAAAAACGCAAAAGTATTACAAAAAAATGAAATTGCTCTTTGTAAAATTGAATTTTCAGATAAAGTTATTGTTGATTTGTTTAAGAAAAATAAGACTTTGGGAGAATTGATATTAATTGATAGACTTTCTCATCAAACAGCTGCTGCGGGAGTAGTGGAAAATATTGATACGACTGGAGAAAAACCATATTTTGAAAAAAAGATGATATAAAAAAATTGGTGGATATTTTTTTGAAGAATTGTATTTTTGATTTTGAAAAATGCGAGAATGTCTAAAGAAGAAACGGGAGAAAAAAACGTATCATGTAGGCGATATTGTGCCTCAAACAGGAGATAGCTTCGAGTATCCGCAATATTTTGACATTATTTCACTTGAAAGCGAAGCTGCAGTTTTAGTTAGAGATCGTAAGATTTTTGATATTGTGAAATTGGAAGATTACCACTTTACAGGGCTTCCAGTGTTAGATGAAGCAGGATTTGGATTGCAGATAAAAAAACTAGAGAAGATATGAAAAAAATTATCTTGCAGACCATAATCAAAAATAAAAAAATAAAGTAGAAATTCACAAAAAAATGGGCAAAAATTTGAGACTTATAGAAGAATAGTAAGTGGAGATAGTTTTTATGTGATTTAAAAAAATTATTAAATAAAAAAAGGGAAAAGGAGAAGGGAAATATGCTAAAAAAACTGAAAGTGCCAGTGATATTTGTTGCAATTATAATTTTACTTTATTTTGTGGGAATTATGCGACAAAACAGTAAAATTGGGAAGAATAAGCAAAAAAATGGAAATTGTGAATGTTTCCTATGATCCTACCCGTGAATTGTACGAGAGATATAATGGGCTGTTTAAAGCATATTACAAGGAAAAGTATGGAAAGGATGTGAATATTATCCAGTCACACGGAGGTTCAGGATCACAAGCACGTTCAGTAATTGAAGGCCTTGATGCAGATGTTGTAACATTAGCTTTAGAAAATGATGTAGCACTTCTTGAGAAAGTAGATTTGCTAGAAAAAAAGGCTGGGTGAATAAATTTCCAGGCAGTTCTTCTCCGTATACCTCGACAATCGTTTTCCTTGTAAGAAAAAGGAAATCCACAAAAATATAAAGGATTGGAATGATTTAGCAAAAAAAGGAGTAAAAGTAATAACACCTGATCCAAAAAGTAGTGGAGGAGCTTGCTGGAATTTTTTGGCAGCATGGTCGTATGGACTTGAAAAATATGGAAAAGATGAAAATAAAATAAAAAGTTTTGTAAAGAGCATTTATGATAATGTGGCTGTAATGGATTCAGGAGCAAGGGCGACTGACTACAACTTTTGTGGAAAAATAATCAGGGAGATGTGCTAATTGCATGGGAAAAATGAGGCGATTACAACGGTTAAGGAATATCCTGACAAATATCAAATTGTTTATCCAAGTGTGAGTATTTTAGCTCAGCCGACAGTCGCAGTAGTCGATAAAATCGCAAAAAAATGATGGAACGTATCAAATAAGCACAGAATACTTGAAATATCTATATTCTGAAAAAGGCACAAGAAATAATCGCTGAAAGCGGTTATAGACCTTATGACCAAAAAAAGTTTTAAAAAAATATGGAAATAAATTTGATTTAAAGATGAAATTGACGAAAAATAGATAATTTTGGTGGATGGAAAAAGCATATGAGAAATTTTTTTCAATGAAGGTGCTTTATTTGATAAAAATTTATTAAATAGTGCAAGAACACTTGCAACTTTAGTCATGAGATGAATTGTACGAAAATTAAGGTTAAATCCTAAACATTATGATAATAGACAATCAGCGACTAAGCCTGAAAAAGGAAAGTTCAACGACTATCCCTCGTGAGGGGAGTACAATACAAGCGATTGGTATTGGAAGTGGTTTCGCCTAAGTCCTTGAAATAGGATATGGATAAGATATAGTCTGTGCTTGTTAGAGATAACAAGAAGTTCATAAGAGAACTGCATAAATGGTAGCGTATTTATGTGAACGACGCTTCCCGCTGTTGTGGGGTTTTAAAAAAACTTTAAAAAAATATTTAAAAAAATAAACAGATAAAAATGTAGAATACATGGTATAATATCTCTGATGAAAAGGAGGTGATATCTATGTATTTAACATTAAAAACAACAGGTAAAACATCTTAGTAAAAAAAGGAGTTTAGGAATTTAAAAATATTTATCTCATATAGCCAAGAACTTAACTAATGAAGCTATATATAATATTAGACAGTATTATTTTTAATAAGAAAAAGTATTTAAGTTATAATGAAAACTATAAAATACTTAAAAAAACAGTGAGAACTATAAAAAAACTAAATTCTAATATGGCTCAACAAATTTTAAAAAGAAGTAGATGGAAGTTTTAAGTCATTCTTTGCACTTTTAAAAACTTGCTAAGAATGGTCAATATAATGGTAAAGTAAAAATTACCTAATTATCTTGATAAAGATGGTTTTACAACTCTTGTTATAGGTTTTGTTAGATTAAAAGATGATATGCTGATAGTTCCTTATTCAAATTCGTTTAGAAAGACACATAAGGAAATCGCAATAAAAACTACCACCAGTATTAAAAAGACAAGAAGATAAAAGAGATTAGAATAATACCAAAACAACATTCTAGGTACTTTGAAATTCAATATACTTATGAAGTGGAAGAAGTTCAAAGGGAATTAAATGAAAACAATGCACTAGGAATTGATTTAGGTATAGATAATCTTTGTACTTGTGTAACTAATAATGGAGCATCATTCATAATAGATGGTAGAAAAATTAAAAATCAATAAATCAATACTATAATAAGACAAATGCAAAAATTACAAAGTATAAAAAGATAAGCAAAAGATTAAGCGAACAACATTAAGACAAAAAGAAAAATAACTAGAAAGAGAAATAATCGCATAAATGATTATCTTTCAAAAAGCGACAAGAATAATAATAAATTATTGTCTTAATAATGATATAGGAAAAACTAGTTCTAGGATATAATGAAGATTTTCAAAGAAAATCAAATATTAGAAGTATAAATAATCAAAACTTTGTGAATATACCTTATGGAAAAATTAAGAGACAAATTAATATATCTATGTAAACTATATGGAATAGAATTTAAACTGCAAGAAGAGAGTTATACATCGAAAGCAAGTTTCTTTGATGGAGATATAATTCCAGTATACGATAAAGAAAAATATACAAGAATATATATTCAGTGGAAAAAAAGAATAAAAAAAGAGGACTATATCAAACAAGTAAAGGTTATCAATTAAATGCAGATTGTAATGGAGCATTAAATATTTTAAGAAAAAAAGTAAAGTTGTGGATTTAAGCATCCTATACAATAGAGGTGAACTGGACACGCCTAAAAGAATAAGGATAGCATAGGACTATCAAACTTCTTAGAAAATTTTTTTAAATGTTTTTTTAAAGATTTTTAGAACCCTGTGACTTTAGTCGTGGGAGGTTCAGGAAAATTTAAAAAAATAAAAAAAGGTTTTAAATGGGAAGGAGTGAAAAATGAAAAATATTAGCTTTAAAAAGAAAAAGAAAAAAACTGTAATTCCAGGTTTTGGACTGACATTTGGAATATCACTGGCAATGTTGTCAATTTTAATATTGATACCGCTAGCCTCAATATTAGTCTATTCCTTTCGATTGTCACCTTCTGAATTTTGGCAGCTTATAACAGAAAAGTCAGTTTTAAGTGCACTTTTTACAAGTGTCGGTTGTTCATTAATTGCCGCCATTATAAATTGTATTTTCGGAGTAATTTTGGCGTGGGTACTTGTAAAATACGATTTTTTTGGAAAAAGGTTTTTAGATGGAATGTTGGAATTGCCTTTTGCCTTGCCTACTGCGGTTGCAGGAATTACGCTTTCAAAAATGTATTCTGATACTGGAATTGTTGGAAGATACTTTGCAAAATTTGGAATAAAAATTTCATACACTCACATTGGAATAATAATTGCATTAATTTTCGTTGGAATTCCTTTCGTGGTAAGGGCAGTTCAGCCGATATTAGAAAAATTAGATAATCAGTACGAAGAAGCAGCGTACATATTAGGTGCAGATAGAAAAAAACAACTTTTTGGAAAGTAATTTTTTTCCAGAGATAAAACCTGCACTTTTGACAGGATTTGGACTTGCATTTTCGAGAGGAATTGGAGAATATGGAAGCGTAATTTATATTTCAGGAAACAGCCTAAAAAGAGCATACACAAGTTATTTCCTACGTAATTATGCAAAAAAATTAAATTATGTTGACTATCCTTCAGCAACTGTTATAGCTTTAGTAATGCTAATATTTTCATTCATACTTTTATTTTTAATAAACTTAGTTCAAATGAACCAATTTAAGCGAACAAACAATATTTAGGGAAGGGGAAAGCAATGGATAAAAAAATAACACGATAAAATATGTATTAATAACAATAAGTTTACTATTTGTTGGAATTATGCTAGTATTGCCACTAATAGCAATTATCATAAATTCACTTCAAAAAGGCTGGGCATTTTACATAAAAAGCCTAACTGACAAATATGTTTTATCAGCTTTGAAAGTGACGATAATTGCAACAATTTCAGCACTAATTATAAATACTTTTTTTTCGGAATAACGGCGAGATGGCTTCTCACAAAATTTTCTTTTCGTGGGAAACATATTTTAGCCACGTTAATAGACATCCCCTTTTCAATTTCACCAGTAATTGCAGGTCTTGCTTTCATTATGACCTTTGGAAGAATGGGTTGGGCAGCACCGTATATTACGGCATTGAATAAATTTTTTGTATTAGATATAAAAATAGTGTTCGCAATTCCAGGAGTAATTTTAGCAACTGTTTTTGTGACGTTTCCATTTATTTCAAGGGAAATAGTTCCAATCTTGAATGCGCAAGGAAAAAGATGAGGAAGAGGCGTGACACTAATGGGAGCAGATGGATTCACAATTTTTAGAAAAAAATAACATTACCACATATAAAAATGGGGATTACTTTATGGAATAATTCTTTGTACAGCAAGAGCATTAGGAGAATTTGGTGCAGTAAATGCACTTTCAAAAAGCAAGAGGAGGAACTTTCACATTGCCACTAGAAATAGATGCACTTTTATTTATCAGGTTCATCAGAGTCAATAACAGCGACTTTTTGCAGTATCTTCACTTTTAGTACTTATTTCGATAATAATTTTTGATTATTAAAAAAATATTGTTGAACATAAAACTGCTAAAAAAAGGGATTTAATAAAAAAATAATTGCAAATTTGAACTAGAAAAATATATAATTGTATATGTAATTGTAATTTTATAACAAATTCAAATTTCTAAAAAAATCAATCAAATGAAAAAAATAGAAATTTGAATAAATAGCCGTAGCTTTTTAAGTTTGATTTCAAAAACGGCGTTACTATTAAAGTAAAAATAGTTATAAAATTTCTTAATTTTGGAGGGAAAAAATGACAAAAAAATATGAAAAACAATGGATGGTAACTAAGTCGCAACTCACATAGCTTATGCATTTACGGAAGTTGCTGGAATTTATCCAATCACTCCGTCATCAACTATGTCAGAGCATGTAGACCAATGGGCATCATACGGGAAGGAAAAACTTATTCGGAACACAAGTGAAAGTTGTAGAAATGCAGTCAGAAGCCGGAGCGACAGGAATTGTACACGGTTCGTTACAAGCTGGAGCTTTAACTACGACATTTACTGCATCTCAAGGATTACTATTGAAAATACCTAATATGTACAAAAATAGCAGGAGAATTGCTACCAGGAGTAATGCACGTAGCGGCAAGGGCTATTTCAACACAGGCATTATCAATATTTGGAGATCATCAAGATATTTATTCAGCAAGAATGACAGGTTGGACAATGCTTGCAACAAGCTCGGTTCAAGAAGTAATGGACTTAGCAGGAATCGCACATTTAGCAGCGATTAAATCAAGAGTCCCTGTTATGCACTTTTTTGATGGTTTCAGAACATCACACGAAATAAATAAAGTGGAAGTTATGGATTACGATTTTCTTGAAAGCTTACTTGATAAAAAAGCTGTTAGAGAATTTAGAGAAAGAGCATTAAATCCAGAAAAACCAGTAACTAGAGGAACAGCACAAAATGATGATATTTATTTCCAGGCAAGAGAAGCTCAAAATAAATTTTATGAAGCTGTACCAGATATCGTAAACGATTACATGAAAAAAATTAGCGAAAAAACAGGAAGATATTATGCACCGTTTGTTTATTACGGAGCAGAAAACGCCGAAAGAGTTATTGTTGCAATGGGTTCCGTAAACGAAACTATTAAAGAAGTTGTAGATTATTTAAATAAAAAAGGAGAAAATGTAGGAGTGCTAAACGTTCACTTATACAGACCTTTTTCAAGCAAATATTTCTTCGATACAATGCCAAAAAGTGTGAAAAAAATTGCCGTACTTGACAGAACAAAAGAGCCAGGAGCATTAGGAGAGCCATTATACATGGACGTAAAAGCACTTTATTACGGAAAAGAAAATGCGCCTGAAATTGTAGGTGGAAGATACGGATTGTCATCAAAAGATACAACACCTGAACAAATTGTAGCAGTATTCAAAAAAATATTGCACAAAAAGAGCCTAAAAAAATAATTTTTACAATAGGAATTGTTGATGACGTTACATTTACATCACTTGCACTTGAAGAAGAAGTTTTTCACAGGAAATGAAGATGTGAAAGAGTGCCTATTTTACGGACTTGGTTCAGATGGAACTGTTGGAGCTAATAAAAAAATTCGATAAAAAAATTATTGGAGATAAAAACAGACTTGTATGCACAAGGTTATTTTGCGTACGATTCTAAAAAAAGCAGGAGGAGTGACAAGATCACATTTGAGATTCAGTAAAGATCCAATTCACTCAACTTACTTAGTTACAAGACCAGGTTTTGTAGCTTGTTCAGCACCTGCATACCTTGGAAAAATACGATATGATTTCTGGGTTAAAAGAAGGAGGAACATTCCTATTAAACACAATTTGGGATAAAGAAAGATTAATTCCAAGTATTCCAAATGAAATTAAACGAGAATTAGCCAGAAAAAAATTAAGTTTTTTTCATTATAAATGCTACAAAATTAGCTAAAGAAATTGGATTAGGAAACCGAACAAATACAATTATGCAATCAGCCTTTTTCTATCTTTCAGAAGTAATTCCGCACGAAGAAGCAAAAAGAGTATATGAAAGAATATGCAGAAAAAAGTTACGGAAGAAAGGGAAAAGACGTAGTTCAAAAAAACTGGAATGCTATTGACAGAGGAATTGATGGTTTAGAACAAGTGGAAGTATTACCAGAATGGGCAGACCTTGAAGTAAACGAACAAATTATCGAAGCGACAGAAAACCTGAATTTATCAAAAAAATTGTAGACCCAATTAACCATATGAAAGGTAATGAATTACCAGTTTCATCAATTATAGAAACAGGAATGGTAGACGGAACTTTCCAACCAGGAACTGCAAATTACGAAAAAAGAGGAGTAGCGTCAGAAGTACCAGAATGGCAACCAGACATGTGTATACAATGTAATCAATGTGCCTATGTTTGTCCACACGCTGTAATACGACCATTTTTATTAGATGAAGAAGAGATGGCAAAAGCACCAGAAGGAATGCCAACAATAAAGGCTTTGGGACGTGGAATGAATGAGTTGAATTATAAAATTCAAGTATCGCCTTTGGACTGTACAGGATGCAGTGCCTGTGTGGATGTGTGTCCTGCACCACGTGGAAAGGCTATTGTCATGAAATCTACTCAATCTCAAATTGAGAAAAATGAAATTGGATATACAGATTATTTATTTAACAATGTTTCATATAAAGATAAAATTTTAGGAAAAAATACAGTAAAAGGTTCACAATTTGCAAAACCGCTATTTGAATTTTCCGGAGCTTGTGCTGGTTGTGGAGAAACACCGTATATTAAGTTGGTGACACAGTTATTCGGGGAAAGAATGATGGTTGCAAATGCAACTGGATGTTCTTCGATTTATGGTGCTTCTACTCCTTCAACACCATATACAACTGCTCAAAATGGTCATGCGGACCTGCATGGGCATCTTCATTATTCGAAGACAATGCCGAATATGGATACGGAATGTTCCAAGCTGTAAATACAATTCGTCACAGAATTTTTAAAAAAAGAATGGAAGAAATAAAAAGAAGATGTTTCTTCAGAACTTTTTGAATTATTTAATAAATTTTTCAGAAAATTTTTGATGATGGAGATAAAAACTACAGAAATACGTGATGAATTAGTAGCGACGTTAGAAAAGGAAAAACTCTAAAAAAATACAAATGAAAAAAAGTAAAAAAATAATATTTCTGAAATATTAGAATTAAAACAATACTTAATCAAAAAAATCTATCTGGATGTTTGGTGGAGACGGATGGGCCTATGACATTGGATTTGGTGGACTTGACCATGTTCTAGCCTCTGGAGATGATGTAAATATACTTGTACTTGATACGGAAGTTTACTCAAATACAGGAGGGCAATCATCGAAATCTTCAAGAACTGGAGCAGTTGCAAAAATTTGCGACTTCAGGAAAACCAGCCAAGAAAAAAAGATTTAGTCGCAATATTAATGACTTACGGAAATATCTACGTTGCCAAAGTATCAATGGGAGCAAACCAAAATCAGACATTAAAAGCAATAAGAGAAGCTGAAGCTTATCCAGGACCATCAATAGTAATAGCTTATTCACCTTGTATTGAACATGGTATAAAAGCTGGTATGGGTAAATTCCAGACAGAAGAAAAACTGGCAACAGAAGTAGGATATTGGCCAATTTTCAGATTTGATCCAAGATTAGCAGAAAAAGGTAAAAAAATCCATTACAATTGGATACAAGAAACCCAGCTTGGGAAAAATATGAAGAATTTTTACTAGGAGAAAGAAGATATGCAACTTTAGCTGCAGAATTTCCTGAAAAGGCAAAAGAATTGCTGGAAACAAATTTGAAAAATGCTAAGGATAACTGGAATTATTATAAACGTATGGTGACAATGGATTATTCAATAGAAGAATAAGTATATAATTTTGATTAAAAATAAAATTTAAAAATTTTTTTAATATAAAAAAATCCCCTTTATTTTTAGGGGATTTTATTATTTGGGGAAAAATATTTAAGATGAGCGACGATTTATTTTTGATAAAAAAATGTGGTAAAAATTATTAAGTATTCAGGTAAATAATTTATTAATTTGAATATTTAACAAAAAAATAGCAAGAAGTCATAGGCTTTCAATAAGAAGCCTCAGTTATGGAAACAGGAAAGTTATCCTCCATATAGAAAAAAACAGAGGTATGTCTGTCCTATATGCAATAAAAGGACAACTTCCTCAATAGGTATTGTGGACAGGAACTGCAGCATCTCAAACGAAGTCAAGGATGAGATAAGAAGAAAACTTTCTGAGATGAAGTCATTCACTCAAATAGGAAGGGAAGAAAATACAAGCATATCAACTGTCATGAGGATATTTCATGACATTGAAGTTCCTCATAAGGAGCTGGACTATGAAGCTGTATACCTTGATGAATTTAGATTAACTAATTCTTCTGATTGACATAAGAATTAGAAAAGTGATATGATGAACGAATAAGAAAAAAAGATAAATTATGAATTTGAGGGGGTGTTTTTGTGTCAACAATTAAAATTGAAAACCTCACTTTCTCATATTATGGCTATGTAAAACCTATATTTGATAATGTATCATTTTCATTTGATACGAACTGGAAAACAGGGTTAATAGGAAGAAACGGAATTGGAAAATCAACACTGTTTAAGCTACTTTTTAAAACAAAGAAGTTTATAAAGGGAAAAATCAGCAAAAAGCGTTGACTTTATTAAATTCCCACCCAATATAAGTGATGCTTCAAAAATTAGGAATTGAGTTATATAAAGAACTAATATCAGATGAGGAAGAATGGAAACTATTTAGAGAACTTAACTTGCTAAATATAGATGAAAAATCTTATTTATAGAGAGTTTGAAATGCTCTCTAAAGGAGAGCAAACAAAAATTCTTTTTGGCGATTTTATTTACAAAGGAAGATGGATTTTTACTTATTGATGAACCAACAAACCATTTAGATATGGACGGAAGAAAAAGTTGTAAGTGAATATCTGAAAAAAATAAAAAAAGGTTTTTTTGCTTATATCTCATGATAGAGATTTTTTTAGATGGGTGTATCAATCATGTAATTTCTATTAACAGGAATTCTATTGATGTCCAATCAGGAAATTTTACATCATGGTATGAAAAATAAAGTGATGAAAGACCGATTTGAAATCAGTCAAAAATGAGAAATTAAGAAAAGATATTAAACGATTAAAAAGAAGTCGCTAGACAAAGTAAAAATTTGGTCTGATAAAAATTGAAAAATACTAAAAAAATGGTGTGAAAGTATCTGGCGTAAAAACCAGACAAAAGGACATATAGGTCATCAGTCAGCCAAGATGATGAAAAAAATCTAAGAATTTGGAGAATAGACAAAAATAAGGCAATAGAAGAAAAAAACAAAATTTACTAAAAGATATTGAAATAAAGGAAAGTCTATTATTGCATCCATTACATCATCACAAAAAAATCCTCTAATATCAGTTTGCGATTTATCATTATACTATGGAGAAAGACAGATATTAAGTAATGTAAGCTTTGAGATAAAAACAAGGTGATATAGTAGCCATATATGGATGTAATGGTAGTGGAAAAATCAACCTTGATTAAAAATTTTATTAGGTCTAAATCATGAGTATACAGGTGATGTAAAATTAGCAAGTAATTTAAAAATATCGTATATTCCTCAAGACACATCTAATTTAACAGGAAGCCTAAATGAGTATATTCATAAGCAAGGTGTTGATGAAACATTGTGCAAAAACAATTCTTAGGAAATTAGATTTTGCAAGAGAATTATTTGAAATGGATATGAAGAACTATAGCGATGGACAAAAAAAGAAAGTTTTAATTGTCGCAAGTTTGTCAAAACCAGCTCATTTATTTGTTTGGGACGAACCGCTGAATTATATAGATGTAATATCGAGAATACAGATTGAGGAAATTATAAAAAGAAGCAAAGCCTACACTAATATTTGTGGAGCATGATAAGAGGTTTGTAGAAGATATAGCTAATAAAAATAATACGATTATAAACTAAATAACAAATCCCAGTTTATCGAAGTAAAAATAATTAAATAAAAAAATTACATAGAACTTTCATTGAAACTTATAATTTTAGATAAAAATAAAAGTTTTTTTATTATTATTTTCAATATATTAAAAAAATAAAACTGGTTCTATAATATATATGGGGTGGAAAAAGAAATAAAAAAATAGCATAAATAACAAATTCATAGTATTATGTTTTTGCCAAAAAGACATAAGAAAGGAATTTGTATTTATGAAAAATAATTTTACCACATTCAGACCTGAAATAAAAGATGTCAAAAATAAAAAAACTGGACTATGAAACTGTATACCTTGATGAATTTAAGGGGAATGCAGATAAAGAAAAGTACCAGCTGGCAATATATGATACAAACCATATCCTGATAGATATTTTAAAGGACAGGAAATCATCAACCATAAGGAAATTTCTTCTCTGTCATAAAGACAGTATAAAAAAGGTTGGAATGTACATGCAGTTCAGGAATACAGTATACTCCTGTTTTCCACATGCTGATATTGTAGCAGACAAATATCATGTCATAAGGCAGGCAAACTGGATGATAAGAGATGTGAGGATAAGATTATTCAATTCAGACATAAAATACAAGTAATATAAGAAATATTGGAAACTGATAGCAAAGAATCCAAATAATACGTTCAGTCCTTTACAGAAGAAGAGGCTAAAGAAATTGAAGAACCTTTCAAAGATATTTTCAAGGGCTTATGATCTTAGGACAAAATTTTTTTCAGTATATTTGAAATAAAGGATGTCACTATATTCGGTTATGAACTGTGACCTGATAGGAGAACTGGAAAGGAATCAGGGATAAAGGAATGTATTAAGTTAGGGGAAACGTTATCAAACTGGGAAGAAGAAATAAATAATATACAAAAAAATATAATATAAATAATGGATTTGTTGAAAGGTAAAAAAATAACAAGATAAAAAGTAATAAAAAGGATATCTTATGGGATAAAAAAATTCGACAACCTTAAAAAAAGCTTATTCAGCTTAGAATCTCTTAAGGTTACCGAACTTTTTCCACCCCCACACTTGACAAAGAGCCTTAAAAAGTTGAAAAAAAGGATACACCTGTGATACAATTTTTGTATAAAATATCGAAGAGAAATAATTAAAAAAATAATATTCAAAAATCAAAAGGAGGTGTAATTTATGAAATATAATTTAGCATTCAAATACAGAATTTATCCAAATAAAGAGCAGGAATTATTGATAAATAAGACTTTTTGGATGTGTTCGTTTTTGTTTATAATATGATTTTATATATCGCTAATAAAAATTTATGAAGAAACTGGAAAAAAATAAAAATAGTTACACCTGCCAGTTTGAAAAGTGAAAATCAATTTTTAAAAAGAAGTAGATAGTCTGGCACTTTCAAATGCTCAATTGAATGTAAAACGATCGTTTATGAATTTCTTTCAAAAGAGAGCGAAGTTTCCAAGGTTCAAATCTAAAAAGAATAATGTTAAAAAGTTATACGACAAATTGTGTGAATAATTCAATACGAATTGAGGAAACAAAAATATTTGGTTTTGCCAAAATTGAAAAAAAGTTAAATTAAAATATCATAGAGAAATACCGAAGGATTACAAGATAAAGTCAGTAACATTGACAAACAGTAATGGAAATTACTATGTTTCCATCTTGACAGAATTTGAAAAAAAGAAATTCAAAAAAATTCAAGTAATGATAAAGTAATTGGACTTGATTTTTTTCAATGTCTGAATTATTTGTCAGTTCTGAAAACCAAAGGGCTGATTATCCAAGATATTTTTAGGATGTTGGAGAAAAAAATTGAAGAAATTACAAAAAAATCATTGTCAAGAAAAAGTGAAATTTTCTAAAAAAATTGGTATAAACAAAAAAGCGAAAAATATCAAAATTGCATGAATATATCAAAAAAATTGTCGAAGAGATTTTTTTTGCATAAATTATCGAAAAAAATTATCTAAAGAGTATAATGTTGTAGTTGTTGAGGATTTGAATATGAAAGGGATGAGCCAGTCATTAAATTTTTGGGAAAAAGTGTAGGAGATAATGGATGGGGAATGTTTTTGAGGATGCTTGAGTATAAACTGATGTTTTTTTAGGGAAACAATTTTTGAAGATAGGTAAGTGGTTTTCATCGTCGAAAACTTGCAGTAAATGTGGAAATGTTAAAGAGGAACTGAAATTATCAGAAAGAAGTTATAAATGTGAGTGCTGTGGAATTGAGATTGATAGAGATTACAATGCGGCATTGAATATAAAAAAACATTGGAAAAATCAATGTTGGAATATTAAAAAAATAAAAAGAAAACAGGGCAGGGACTGTCCGAAGAGCTTGGTAAATATATTTGGCTAACAAAAAGCAGATACTTCCCAAGAAGCTCCCTGTTTCTAAAAGCGGGAGTAGTTCACAGGAAAAGTTGTAATTATAAAAATAAAGTTTAAAAATAAGAGGGGAAAAAAATTATGAGAAGAACTAAATGGGCTGAAAAAAATAATTCCTAATCCACGACAGGAAAGAGAATATATTGAAAGGGACAATAAACAAAGTTTTGATGATAAAACAAAAAGGATAAAAAAAAGTGGAAATAAAAAACAAATTATGGAAAATTCAAATTTGGGTTCCCTGATTGATAATGATATTTTTGAAAAATACTTTATTCACGGGGCATAACAACTGAAAAGGAAGTGATTGAGTTTTTAAATCCTAAAATGGAGAATATTCAAGATCCTTATGGGCTGCAGGATATGGAAAAGATGGTTTTGGAAATTGAAAGGGCGATAGAGGAGCAGAAAAATATCTGGATATTTGGGGATTATGATGTAGATGGGATTACTTCAACTTCGATTTTGTATATGGCACTAAAGGAGCTTGGGGCTGAAAATGTGAATTATTATATTCCGATTCGGGATGAAGGATATGGTCTGAATAACGAGGCTTTGAAGAAAATAAAAGATTCGGGAGCAGATTTAGTAATTACTGTAGATTGCGGGATTACAGCATTTCCGGAAGTGGAATTTGCAAATTCTATAGATTTGCCGATAATTATTACAGATCATCATAATTTGCATGGTGAAAAAAGTTCCGGCTGCTGTTGCAGTTGTTAATCCAAAACGTTTTGAAAATGAATTTTCATTTGAGTTTCTGGCGGGAGTTGGGACTATTTTCATGGTAATTCTTTGTCTTTATGAAAGAATTGGGAAAAAGGCAAAAGCATATAAATATCTTGATTTGGTGGCGATTGGAACAGTTGCAGACATTGTGCCGCTGGTGGAGGAAAACAGGATTTTGACAAAATTTGGTCTGGAGCAGCTTAGCCGTTCTAAAAATAAGGGGCTTAGATTTTTGCTCTACAAGCTGTTTAGTACCCAAAATTCGGATTTTAATGAGAAAACTGAATACAATTCGTATGATGTGGGCTTTATCATAGCGCCTGTCTTTAATGCGGCTGGAAGGCTTAAAGATGCAAAAATGGTTGTAAAATTGCTAATTTCTGATAATGACAGGGAAATTGAGATAATCGTAAAGGAACTTATTAATAAGAATTTCGAGCGGAAAGAACTGCAGAATGAAATTGTGGAGAAAGTGGAAAAGCATATTGAAGAAAGCGATTTGAAGGAAGATTATGTAATTGTAGACTATTCACCTGAATATCACCACGGAGTAATTGGTATAGTGACTTCCAAAAATTGTGGATAAATATTACAAGCCTGCGATTATCATTGAAGTAAAGGAAGATGAAGGGATAGCGGTTGGATCTTGCCGAAGTATCGGGAATTTTAACATTTTGGAGGCGTTGCAGTCGATGCCTGAACTTTTTTTGAAATTTGGAGGACATTCTGGAGCGACTGGATTTACGATTGGAATAAAAAAATTTGGAATTATTTAAGGAAAAAAATTAATAAATTTGCAAAGACAAAAACTGAAGGAAGAGGATTTTGTGAAAAATAATAGAAATTGACAAGCAAATTCCGATTCAAAAAGTTTCTTATGAATTTTTTTCAAGTGATAGAACTTTTTAAAAGCCGTTTGGCTTCGAAAATCCAATGCCAACTTTCAGGACAAATAATGTACTTTTTTTGAAAATATAAAGTTCATTGGAGAAAAATAAGAATCATATAATGTTTGATATAAAGCAGAAAGGATTTTTTTTAGCAGAAATGCTGTCTGGTTCAATTCTGGAGAATATTTTTAAGAAACTGAATGAAAATCTGTTTTATGATATTGTTTACAAGTTAAAGACAGAAATGTTTCAAGATAGATATTATACAAAGGTGTATATTGAAGATGTAAAAGTGTCGCAGTTAAAAAGATGATACTTTTTCCTATTATCATTCTCTTTTTTTAATACATCTTTTTCCAATGAAGTCAATTTTTTTATACAAATATTGAGCTGGATTTAGAAAAAGAAAATTACGATGAAAAATGGAATTTGATCAAGTTTCACTTTTTTCAGGGGAGAAAAATTTATTGGGCGTCTTGATTACAGTGTTTCAAATCTGTTAATACTATTGAAACAGTATTATAATTGGAATTTTACTGTGAAAATTGAAGATGTGAAGCAAGGGTCGCCAGTCATAGCATTGTAAATATTTTTGATAAAAAAAGGGATTACAGTTTTAAATGCTACGATCATACACAGGTTGGAATTTTTTTAGGAAAAATAAAGGAATTTCTGATTGGAAAAAAATGGAATATAATACTCAAACTAAAAAAATTTACTTTTCCCAATTTTTCAGACAAAAATAAAAAAACTTGATTGTAAAAAAATATATTTAATGAAGATGAAAAGTATAAATATAAAATGTCGAACTTTGAGAACTTTTTGCTTACAATTGGGATTTATTATAAAAAAATAACTGATAAAAAAAGTCAGATTGTAATAAGTTCAGAAAAAGAAGCCAGCTTTTTAATAATTTTATAAAAATCATATTTTTGACATAAATGAAGAATATTCGGAAAATGATTATCCATTTACATTGTTTTTACAATTATAAAGATACACAAGAGCTGGAAAAATATTATAAAGTCGGATTTTTAGCCTGCAAAAATGAAATTAATTATGGGATTGATGAAAATGTTCAAAGTTCTGAGGTTAATGAAAAATAGCGAAAGTTTTGAAAGTAAGGAAGAGTTGAAACAGCTGGAATATAAGAAAAATCAGAAGGAATTGAATTAAAAAAATAGTCAGGCAGAAAAATCAAAGTGAAGATCAGGAAAAATTTAGGTGAAAATGAAATTGAAGATGAAAAAAAGAAAAATCAAGAATTTGGAAAAAAAGATTTTTGTGTAATAGTAAATTCTGAAGAATTTATGATAAAAAACTGAAAAATTTGGATGAAAGTAATATTAAAGAGTTGAATATTCAAATTGAAGTGCCTGAAAATGTAGTATTTTTTTACAGGATTCTACAAAAAAAGGAAAGAAAAAAATGCAAAAAAATATTTTTTTCTGGAATACTTGCCGATTGAGAAAAAAATTAAGTTGAAAAAAATTATTGGAAGATGGAGAAAAAAATTTTTTTCTGATTATTCAGTTAATGAGATTTTTATGAAAAATAAGGAGAAAATGTATGAAAAAAATTAAAAAAAGGCTATTTTGGTTTACAATCCAAAAATCTGGAAATGCCAATATGATTTTTAAGCAATTTTGATTTAATCACGACAAAAACTGTTGGAAAAAAAGGGATTACATTGACACTTTATAGTATAAATAAGGATTATGACCTATTTACAGAAATTTTTAAAAAAATGAAAAAAATATGATATTTTGATTTTTATCAGGCGGAGATGGAACGTTAAGCCGTTGTTTAAGTGAACTTTATTCTAGAAATATTGAATTTCCAGAAGTTGCAATATTTCCGACAGGAACATCAAACGATTTTGCAAAAAGCATTGAAAAATTGAAGAAAAATATTGAAAACTGGATAGAGAAAAATTACAGATAAAAAGTGCCAAAAAAATATTGATTTTTGGGTTAATTAATGGAAAAAAACGGTATTCTTGTCATCGTATGCTGGCGGACTGTTTACTAAAATTTCCTACAATACAGACAAGACATTGAAAAAAACGTTTGGAAAAAAATTGCCTATTATATGAATGGGCTTGGAGAACTTACAAATATAAAGACTTTTTGACTTGGATATTGTGCTGGATGGGAATAAAACAATTAAGGAAAAAGGCTATTTTATATGCAATTCTGAATGGAAAAAAAGTGTTGGCGGATTTGAAAATGTAATTGATGAAGCCAGTATGAATGACGGATTTATGGATATTTTTAATCGTAAAAAAACATTGATAATCCGATGGATATTCCAAAAAAATTCTAATCGACTTAATGAACAGTAATTTGACAAATAACGATTATATCCGAACTTTACAAGCCAAAAAAATGCGAAATAAAAAAGTTTCCGAAGAAATTAACGTAAGCATTGATGGAGAAGAAGGAGAAAAATATGGATGTAGAAATTGAGTTTATTAGCGGAAAAATTAAAAAAATTTTTTTGCTAAAAAAATGATATAATAATTTTAAATAAAAACTGTTCAGGTTAGTGTAAAATTAAAAAAATGCGAGAAAAAGGGCTTTATTCTTTAATTGAAAATGTCAGATTATGATAAAAAAAGAAAAATTTAAATTTTTAATAAATTTTTTTATAAAAAAATGTTTTGAATTTTTTTACAAAAAAATATGGTATAGTTATAGTATATAAAAAAATTAGAAAGGTATGGAGGAAAAAAATTTATGAATGGATATTTTAGTCTTGTTTTACATGCACACTTGCCGTATGTAAGACATCCAGAGTATGAAGAATTTTTTTAGAAGAAGATTGGTTATATGAAGCGATTACGGAAACGTATATCCCTTTACTTGAAATGTTTGAAAAATTTAACAAGAGATAACATTCCTTGGAATATAACTATTACAATGTCTGGAACGCTTGTAAATATGCTAAATGATGGTTTATTGCGTGAAAGATATCTTCGTCATATGAATAAATTAGTTGAATTCTGTGAAAATGAAGTGGAAAGACTAAGTCCATATCCTGACATGCTAAATGTTGCAAAACATAATTTATGGTTCAATACTAGAGCAAGACAAGTATTTGAAGAAAAGTACAACAAAGATTTAGTGGGGGCATTTAGAAAATTTCAAGATCAGGGTAACTTAGAAATCATTCCAGTTACAGCGACACATGGATTTTTGCCAGTTATGAAAGACTATCCTGAAGCAGTAAACGCTCAAGTGCTTATGGCAAAAAAAGATTATGTTAAAAATTTTGGAAGAGATCCGAAGGGAATTTGGCTAGCTGAATGTGCCTATTATCCAGGACAAGATAAGTTCTTGGAAAAACACGGAATAAGATACTTCCTAGTTGATGCGCATGGAATTATGCATAGTGATCCACGTCCAGTTTATGGTATTTATTCGCCAGTTTACACTAAGAATTATGTAGCTGCGTTTGCCAGAGATTTGGAATCATCAGAACAAGTTTGGAGTTCTGAATCAGGATATCCAGGAGATGGACTTTACCGTGAATTCCATAAGGATGCAGGATATGAACTAGACTATGAACTTGTAAAACCTTACTTGCACAGTGATGGAGTAAGAAGAAACATAGGAATAAAAATATCATGCAATAACAGATAAGAAAGGAACTTATAAAGCAGTTTATAATCCGCAGGCAGCAGCAGATAGAGCAAAAGAACATGCTTATAACTTTGTATTCAATCGTTCAAAACAGATTGAATATCTTGCTTCAAAAATGAAATATAGAAAACCTATCGTAGTGTCACCTTATGATGCTGAATTATATGGACACTGGTGGTACGAAGGGCCTATATTCCTAGAATGGGTATTCAGAGCAATAGCTGAATCTGATTTTTCTACAATAACACCATACAAATATTTACAAAAATACCCTACAAACCAAATAGTTGACGTAAGTATGTCAAGCTGGGGAGCAAACGGTTATTACGATGTTTGGATAGATGGTTCAAATGACTATGCGTACAGACATTTACATAAAGCTGCACAAAAGATGATAGAACTGGCAAATGGAAGAGAACCTTACAACGAATTGGAATACAGAGCATTAAACCAAGCTGCAAGGGAATTGTTAATAGCACAAACTTCTTGCTGGGAATTTATAATGTATACTGGAACAATGGTTGGTTATGCTCACAAGAAAATAAGTGACCACATTCATAGATTATTCAAAATTTATGAAGATTACAAGAATGGCAACTTGGATGAAAGCTGGTTAAGAGAAATTGAAAGTAGAGATAATATTTTCCCAGAAATGGATTATAGAATTTATAGAACTGACTGGCTATAGTTTTAATGTAAAAAAATAATAAATTTAAGGAGTGTTTTTTTGACATTCCTTTTTTTAAATTAACTGGAAAAAAATAAATATTTTATTTGATTTTTAAAGGTAAATTAGTATAAAAATGTATCTGATAATTTATTTTTTTAAATAGAATTTAGTATAAAAAAATGGAAATGGGGAAAAGATGGATAATAAAAAAATTTATTAAAAGGGTACAATGGTTTATTCCCTTATGAATTTAGTTACGAAAAATGGGTTCGTTTGTTTTTTTGCCGATAATAACGAGATTGCTGACACAGGAGGAATTTGGGATTGTAGGAACATTAGCTCCGATTACTTCGTTGTTTACAGTGATTTTGGGATTAGGGCTATATAATGCTCAGATGAAAAAAATATGTGGATTTGAAGGAAAGTGAAGATGAGTTTGGAAGCTATATGTTTTTCTTCAACTTTGATAATAGTTGTTTTTAATATTTTAACGTATATTTTTTTATTTACGCCAATGGCTCAAAAAAACTGTTTTTCATACATTGTGGATTTAAGCAAAGTAAGCTACTATCCCTTGATAATTGTCAGTATTTTAATTGCCACAGCGAATGCTTTTAATAATCTTTCAACAACTTTGTTTAGAATGAAGAGAATGTATATGAAAGTGGCGATAGGGAGTGTTATAAGTCTTTTTACAACTTATATTCTGGCAATTTATTTTATAAAATATTTGAAATGGGGAGTTTTTTTGGAAATCAGTTTGCAAATTTAGTTGCATTGCTTGTAGTTTTTTTATTTTATTTTTAAAGATTATTTTTGGAAAATTTAGATTTAAGCTGAATTTTTGATTATGTGAAAATATTCAGCTGAAATGGATTACCGCTTATTTTTATTGAACTTACAGACCAAGTTGTAAATTTAAGTGACAGGCTTGTTTTGGCAAAATTTGTTTCTCTTGCAGTAGTTGGGGGATATACGCTTGCCTTTACTGGAGGAAGAGTTTTGTCGGTTGTTACAGGCTCTTTTTGTGAATAGCTGGACACCGGAGTTTTATGAGGCGATGAAGGAGGATAAGACAAACCCAACAATAACGAGAAGCGTAGAAAATTTTATTGCGATTATTTCCTTTTGCCTGTGTAATTGCCCAGTTATTTGCTCCAGAGGGAATAAAATTAATATTTCCAAAAAGTTATTATCAGGCAATTAATTATATGCCATTAATTTTGGCTGGAATTGTAATACAGGCATTATTTTGTCTTGATTATTTTTTCCATTTTCACGAAGATAGCATATACATTTTTTTATTTTACAATGTTTGCAATGATATTTAATTTAGCTGGAAATATAATATTTATACCGAAGTTTCCTGAAATTGGTCCGATTATTGCGGCATGGACTACATTGCTTGCCTTTTTTTGTTCAGGGCGATAATGGAAATGATGATTATAAGAAAAAAATACAAGATTTCATTTAATTACAAAAAAATTATTTCTGTATTTTATAATTATTGTAAATCCTATTATATTTTACTTGTCAAATGATCAGCTTTCAATAGTAAAAATTTGGCTTTAAAAATAGTATATTTGGCAATAGTTACGAAATTACTTGTAAATAAGGAAGTTTTGGCTAAAATTACAAATCTTGTGAATGGAATAAAAAGAAAAAAATTATGAAACGATAAATTTTAAATTTTTTTGGAAAAATAAGGGAATTAGAAAATGAAATTTACAGTTTTTACACCGACTTTTAATCGTAAAGGAACTGCTTGAAAAAAATTGTATAAATCGCTTCAAAAAGCAGACTTTTAAAGACTTTTGAATGGCTTATTGTGGATGATGGCTCTACTGATGGGACTAAAGAGAAAGTGGAAGAGTTTTTGAGTGAAAAAAAGTTGGAAATAAAATATTATTTTAAGGAAAAATGGTGGTAAGCAGAGGGCTTATAACTTTGCGACAGAAAAAAGGCAGAATGGGGAACTTTTTATTTGTCTTGATTCAGATGATGAATATGTAGAAAAATGGGCTTGAAATTATTTTTGAAATATTGGAAAAAAATATGAGAAGAATTCCGATATTGCTGGAATGGGATATTTGTCGACTTATCCAAATAGAGAAATTATAGGTTCTAGTTTTTCCAGAAAAAGGAAATGATTTCGACACAATTTGAAATTTATAATAAATATGGGGTTAAAAGGCGATAAGGGGCTTATGTTCAGAACTGAAATTATAAAAAAAGTACAAATTTCCAGTTTTTTTGAAGACGAGAAGTTTATTACGGAAGCTGTTGTTTATAATAGAATTTGCGAGAAATATAAAATGGTTTACGTAAATGAGAAAATTGAGATAAAGGAATATCAGGAAGATGGGCTGACTGCGAAATATAATAATTTACTTTTGAAAAAAATCCGAAAGGGCAGGCACTTTATCACAATGAAATAAATTCTCAAAAAGTTGACTTTTTAAGCAGAAAAATTTTTAAATAATGCTGTTTATTACAAATTTTTGCAAAGTGGCTGGTTATAAATTTAGAAAAAAATATTTCAAGAAAGCAAAAAAATAAATTATTTTTTTAATATTTGCAATTCCAGTTGGGGAATTTATGTGGAAAAAAAGTTAAGTTGTAAAAAAAAATAGGAGAAATAAAAAAAATAAAAAAATGGATAAAAAAATTAGATGACAAAAAAAGTTGTTGTTGGAATGAGCGGTGGAATAGACAGTTCCGTTGCTCGCTCTTTTTGTTAAAGCACAGAGGGATATGAAGTAATCGGAGTCACGTTAAAGCATTTGCCTGATGAACTTTCGGAAAAATCCAGGAAAAAAACATGCTGTTCTCTGGATGATATAAATGATGCGAGATATACTTGCTACACTTTAGGAATTCCGCATTATGTCTTAAATGTTGTGGAAGAGTTTAAAAAAAGATGTGATGGAATATTTTTGTGGAAATGTATAATGCAGGAAAAACGCCGTCGCCTTGTGTGATTTGCGATGAAAAGGTGAAAATAAGAAAACTTGTGGAATTTGCTGATAAAATGGGAATAAAGCATATTTCAACAGGGCATTATTCAAAAAGTTAGCCAAAATAACATGCTTTTGTGGGATAAAAAAATAACAGAAAAAGATCAGACTTACATGCTTTATCGGCTGGATAAGGAAGTAGTGGAGCGATTTTTTTATTTCCGCTTTCAGAATACAAAAAAAGTCAGAAGTTCGTGAAATTGCCAGACAAAAATGGAATTCATACACACAATAAGCCAGATAGCCAAGGAATCTGCTTTGCTCCAAACGGATATATTCCATTTTTGAAAAAAAGTGCTTGGAGATGACGTGAAAAAGGGGAACTTTGTAGATAAAAAGCGGGAAAGTCATTGGAGAGCATATAGGTTATCAGTTTTACACGGTTGGACAGCGGCGTGGACTGGGGCTTAATTTGGGAAAGCCATTTTTTTGTGCTGGAACTTAGACCTGAAACAAATGAAGTTGTCGTAGGGGATTTTTGAAGAATTGCTGGTAAAGGAAATTGAAGTGATAAATTATAAATTTCATTGTGATTTGAAAAAAATATAACTGGAAAAACAATTAACTGCACGTCCAAGATTTTTCTTCAAAAAGGATTGGCTGGGAAACTAAAAAAATCTTAGAAAAATGAAAAAAATAAACTAATTTTTTTGAATTTGATGAAAAAAACTCATGAAAATTCTGAAGGGCGACATATTGTATTTTATTTGGAAAATGAGATTGTTGGTGGAGGAGAAATAAAAAAATATTTGACAAAAAAATCTAAAAAGTATGATAAACTTATAAAAAGTCAAGTGGCGACATGGTCGAGTGGCTTAGGCAGAGGTCTGCAAAAACCTTGTACACCAGTTCGAGATCTGGTTGTCGCCTCCATTAATAAATTACCAATAATAATTATATTGATAACTACTTTGTGTAGTTATTTTTGTTTTTAAAAAAATGAATTATTTAAATAAAAGATAGAACGAAGTAAAAATATTTTTAGTCTGTCCAAAAATAGTATAATATTTCCAAAAATAAAAATAAATATGATAAAAATATATTCAAAAAGTAATTTTTGTCTAAATTAAGTAAAAATAAAGCAAAAAAATGAAATAAAGAAAAGAGGAAAAATGAAAATGAATACAGATAATTCAAAAAAATTTACAAGAAAGCAAAGGAATCAATACCTGGTGGAGTAAATAGTCCAGTTAGGGCATTTCAGTCTGTTGATAAGGAGTATCCGATTTTTATTAAAAGTGGAAATGGAAGTAAACTTTATGATGAAGATGGAAATGAATATGTGGATATGATTGGATCTTGGGGTCCGATGATTTTGGGACATAATTATCCGCAAGTTTTTGGAAGTTGTGAAAAGAGCTTGAAAATGGGACTTCGTTTGGGCTGCCTACGAAAAAGGAAGTGGAATTGGCAGAGCTTGTGAAAAGCTGTTTTCCTTCGATTGAAAAATTGAGATTGACTACTTCAGGGACGGAAGCGGCTATGGCTAGTGTGAGACTTGCTCGTGCATTTACTGGTAAAAATAAGATTATAAAGTTTGAAGGATGTTATCACGGACACTCGGATTCGCTGTTAGTTAAGGCTGGATCAGGGCTTTTGACTTTTGAGCATCAGGATAGTAATGGAATTACTGAAGGCGTTGTGAAGGATACGATAACATTGCCTTTTGGGGATTTTGAAAAGTTAAAAGAAAACTTTGGAAAAATAATAAGGATATTGCATGTGTGATTATTGAGCCGATTCCTGCAAATATGGGACTTATTGAAACAGAAAAAGGAATATTTGGAAAAAAAGTGCGTGAAATTACACAAAAGGAAAAATATTGTGCTAATTTTTTTGATGAGGTAATTTCAGGATTTAGAGTTTCGTTGGGAGGAGCTCAGAAAAATATTTGGAATTACACCTGATTTGACCATTTTAGGGAAAATTATTGGTGGTGGCTATCCAGTTGGCGGTTTTGGAGGAAAAAGGGAAATTATGGACTTGATTTCGCCTGTCGGAAATGTTTATCACGCTGGAACGCTTTCTGGGGAATCCAATTTCAGTTGCGACTGGAATAGAAACTATTTCAATTTTAAAGGAAAAATCCTGAAATTTATGAAAATATAAACAAAAAAACAGAAAATCTAGTAAATAAAAATTAATGAATTAATAAAAAAATATGACATTTCAGCAACTGTAAATTATTTTTGGAAGCCTTTTTCACAATATTTTTTTTGCAAAGGAAAAAAAGTAAAAAAACTTTGGAAGATGCAATGAATACAAATAGTGAGTTTTACAGCATATATTTTTAACACAATGCTAGAAAATGGTGTGATTGTGCCACCTTCAAAAATATGAAGCGCATTTTGTTTCTTATATTCATAATGATGAGGATATGGAGAAAAATATTAGCTGGTGTGGAAAAAAACTTTTGAAAAAAATTGCTAAAAAAAGTCTGGAACTATACCCAAACATATTTAAAAATTGAATTATTAAAAAAATTGTATAAACTTATAATTTTGAAAAAAATAGAAAAATATATTTTTATGGCAAGAGGGTTTGATACCTTGTTGAAAAAAATACTTATTGTTAGCATTTCTAAATAATAAAATTGCGAATAGAGGAATAATAAATGGGGAAAATTATTATTTGATACAATAAAAAAATAAAAACCGCTAGATAAAAAAATAGAATGGAAGAAAAGGAAAAAGAACTAAATTCCTTGTTAAAAAAACTCCCAAAGGACTGGGAAAGCTCGAAAAAAATTGGCAATTTGGCTGGGAAGGAATTGACAAAAACTATAAGCCTGATAAAAAAAGATGGTGCTTGTTATGGCGGCTGATAATGGAGTGGAACAGGAAAAGGTAAGTAAATCTAAAAGAGTAATAACGCAATACGTTGTGGAAGCAATGTTAAATGGAAAATCATCAATTAATGCTCTTGGGATGGTTTACAATGCGGATATTAAAGTAGTAGATTTGGGAATTGATAAAAGTTCGGATATTAAAAAAATAAGATAAATTTCAAAGGGATTATTGATAAAAAAATTATGGAATTTGGAACTAATAATATTTCAAAAAGAAGTCGCAATGACTTATGAACAGGCTGTGAAAGCGATTGAAACTGGAATTGAGATGGTTGATGAATTTGTGAAGGATGGATATAATTTGTTTGCAACTGGAGAAATGGGGATTGGGAACACTACAACTAGCAGTGCGATTTTGAAGCGTTCTTACGGATTTACCGATAGATGAGATTGTTGGCTATGGGAGCGGAATTGATGATAAAACTTTGGAACATAAAAAAATGTTATAAAAAGGCAATTCAAGTAAATGGTTTGCTGGATTTTTTTGAAAAAAAGTAAAAAAATGCTAAAGGAAAAAAAGAAAAATTAGAAAAAGAACAAGGAAATATGGATTTTTGAAAGTAAAATAAATTTTTGAAAAACTTTAAAACAGAAGAATCTCAAAAAAAGCATAATAAATGTGCTGGCTAAAGTTGGAGGATTGGATATTGCCGGAATGGCTGGAACTTATTTAGGATGTGCTAAAAAAATCGTGTTCCTGTTGTGATAGACGGCTTTATTTCCGCTGTTTCCGCTCTTATTGCCTACAAAAATCTGCCCAGTTTCCAGAGAATTTATGATTGCTTCACATTTAAGTGAAGAGCCAGGAATGAAATATATTATGAAGGAACTGAATTTAGAGCCGATGCTTTTTATGAATATGAAATTGGGAGAAGGAACTGGGGCGGTTATGATGTTTCCTGTGATTGAAGCGTGCTTGTAATATTACAGAAGGTTGTGAGGGAATATCCTGATGTTTAGAAATATTTAGGTACTTTTGCTATAGTGAACTACTCCCGCTTGTAGAAGCCGGAGACTTCTTGCTATCTTTTGTTAAAATTTAATTTATGTTTATAATAAAATTTTTTTGTAATATTTCATCAGAGAGTTGCTGATTTATAATTTTATATTTTTTTGACAGAAACTAAAAAAATGGTATAATATAATTAAATTTTCAAAAGCAACAAAGGAGACAATTATGAAAGAAATAGAAAGATTTTTTTAAAGAAAATTCTAAAAAAAGAAACAAAAAGTACACAAAAAGCACTTCTAATCACATTTTTTTGATGACAGGTGGACTTTCGGTGGCAACACCTATAGCTCCAAATGCTAATGGTGAATATATTGTAAATTCTAGTACAGGAGATGGAGAAGTTAATATTCCTGGTAATGCTAGAAGGATTTTTTTAAAGTTGATGATGGTAAAAAAACTTACTTTTACAGGAGATGGAGAAGTTTTTTTCAACAACGGCTACAACACCTCCTAGACCAAGACCATTAATAACAATTTCAGGGTCAAATACTGAGTTCTTTGGAACGAGTATAACAAATAAAGCGGAATTTTTAAGTGAAGATAATATTGTTTTATACTCTGTAAAGGATATAGGAGGAAACTATATTAATGGTTCGAATCAGAAAGTAACATTTAAAAATATGAGAGCAGATGATACGTCAAGAAATTCTGGAGAACCAGCAATAAAAGTGGAAGCAAAAAATGGAAATAATATAAAAGGAGCAGAGTTCAATCTGATAGGAACAACAAATAATGATGATGATGAACATGGAATAGCACAAAATAGTAATTGGGTAGTAGAAGTTGAAGGAGATGCAACTAACAATAAATATTCAGAATTAACAGTTAATGTAAAAGGGAATACAAATATAACAGGATTAATGCATAAAGAAGCTAAGTCTGTTATAAATGTAAATTTGGAAGATGAGGGTGAGTGGACATTCAGCAAAAAAATTATAAAAAAATGGTTCAACAACGACAACAATTAATTCATTAAATATTGGAAATGATGGAATTTTTGGATGTAACTTTTTTTATCCTTCAGAAACAGATGGTGAGACTGGTATATATACTATGAAATTAACTTCTGACGGAATTAATAATGACGGGACATTGACAAATGCAGGAGAAATAAATCTTTACAATAGTTCTTACAAAGATGTTTTCACAATTGAAGGAAATTATCATGGAAATAATGGAAACATAATAATGAATACTCTTTGGAATGCTCCAGGAGGAGAAAATGGAGAAAAAATTCTGAATCAGATTTAGTCTACATCACTGGAAATGCATCAGGAAGCACTAGAGTCTCTCCTTCTTCTTTTGAAGATGAAGCAGATTACAATGTTATAGATGGAACTATTCAGCAACTTTCTACAAGATTAAACAGTGTCCCAGTTATAAAAGTAGCTGGAAATTCATCGCCAACAACATTTACTGGAACTGCAAAAACTGCTGGTGCAGCAGAAGCACAGCTTACTAGTAGACAAGTTAATGGAATTTGGGAATATTACTGGACAATCTCGCCACTTGGAAGCTCTGGGGCAACTGCTGGAATAATCGGAGGAACAACTGGCGGATCTTCTGGTTCTAGCCGTCCAATTTACATTATGGCACAACCTGTTTCTGCATATGTATTGATGCCAAAAGTTAATATGGAAATGGGATATTCAACTGTTGGAACTTTACACGAAAGAAGAGGGGAAAATAGAATTCTTGATTTAGAAAATATGTCGGCTGATAAAGGACAAATTTGGACAAGAATTTATGGAAGCGGATTAAATGAAAATGGAACAGACAGATTCCAGTATGAAGGAAATCTTTACGGGGTACAAATTGGACACGATTTTAAAATTAATAAGGATAAAAAAATGGAAATGATCATTTGCTAGGTGGATATATTTCGTATAACAGAGCAAATACGGACTTTTTTGATGAATACCGTGCTGAAAATGGAAAAATTTCTGATAGCAAGTATACAGGAAAAGGAAAATCTGAAAGTATTTCATTAGGAATTACAAAAACTAAATATACTCCAAAAGGTTCGTATTACGATTTAGTAGGACAAGTTTCTTATTTACAAAAACAAATATAATTCAAGAGATGATTACAATGCAAAACAAAACGGCTTTGGATTATTACTTTCAGGAGAAGCTGGAAAATCTTTCAATATCTCAAAAAATGGAAATTGGTCAGTTGAACCACAAGCTCAATTAATTTACCAATATCTGAATACAAAATCGTTTAATGACGGATTAAGAAATGTCAACCAAGATAACAGAAACGGACTTCGTGGAAGAGCTGGCATAAGATTAGCATACAATGGTGACAATGGTAATAGTAGAACAAACTCATATTACGCAGTCGCAAACGTGTGGCACGACTTCACAAAAATACGATAGCAAATACACAAACATTGGTTCAGACAAAATAACTGAAAAAAACTTGGTACAACTTGGGGAGAAATTGGACTAGGTGCTCAAGCTCCTTTAGGACAAAAAAAGTAATCTTTACGTTGATACAAGATATGAACACTCTTTCAATAATTCAAATCGTTCAGGATACAAAGGAACAATTGGATTTAAACATACTTTTTTTAGTGAAAAATTTTAAAAATTTGATTGATTTTTTTGTTAATTATGGTACAGTAAAAAAATATTTATGTCAAATCCTGTTTGAAAAAAATAGAGAAGATATTTTTGTTTGCTTTTTTTGACAAGGGGTCAAGGCCCCTTATTAAATAATATCCATAACAAATTTATTGACTGATGACAAATGTAGTAAAAACTGATTTAAAAACTAATACTATTCCCCGTTTAAAAAAAGCGAATATTTATTTTAATTATTTGAAAAATAAATATCAGGTTTAATCTGCTAAAAAAGATTTACAACATATTCGTTATTCAAATGGGGTTTAGTATAAATTCCAAAAACTGTGACTATTTTACTCAAATCCTAAGTTTATATGATTTTTTTAATATTGCGACTATGGTTTATATAATCAAAAATAAATAAACCCATCATCTGTCACAACCATCTTCGTAATACTCCCATTATCCAGCTTAAATTTCCAATATCCATCTAAATTATTAAATAAATAATAACTAATTGCAGTTTGAATGACACCAGCATGAGCTACAATAAGAATTTTTTTATTTTGATATTTTTTTCTTTTATTTCATCAATTTTTTTATAATTCGTTTTTGTAAATCATCAAGGCTTTCTCCTCCTTTTTGTTCTAAAAATATTTCCAATTATTTTTCATTTCATCAATATAATACGGAAATTCTTTTCTAATTTTATCATAACTTTTTCCTTCAATATCTCCAAAAATTAAGTTCTCTTAACTCTTCTGAAAAAAATATTTTTTTCAATATTTTCATCAAGTTCAAAGTAATTCAAGGCTTTGTCTACATCTTTTTCAAGTCGCTTGAAAAAAACTATGTCGATTTTTTTCATTCATTTCTTCAAGTTTCTTTTTTTGTATTTTTTTAACTGATTAATTCCAGTTTCATTCAAACCTGGATTCAAATGTCCGTAATATAAATTTTTTTATTATAATCTGTTTCGCCGTGGCGTATAAATAAAAATTTCTGTCATTTTATTTTTTTCCTTTCTTTATTTTTTTATAGTTATTTGTAAAAGTCTAAATTTTCTAATAGTTATAATGCTTTTTATAGTTCTAATTTTTTTATTATTTTTTTCTTCAGTGTTTTTTTGCAATGAAATTTTTGATATTTTTTTAGAAAAAAACACTATATTTATTGAGTTTTTTTGTCTTATTATTTTTTTACAATTATCAATTATTTTTTTACTGTATTTTATCGTAAAAACAATTCCTAAAAAAATAAAACTAGAATTGAAGTAAGTTCAAGGCAAGCTCCCATTGTATCGCCAGTTATTCCATCAATTTTTTTCGTACATTTAACATAAAAAAATAATTATAAATATAAATGCAATGAATATAGTAATAATTCCTTTTATGTCAATTATAAAAAAACTAGAATAATTGATAGAGCAAGTGAAAAAAATCGCTTCAAAGATGCCATTTTCAGAAATTATGGCATTACTCATTCCAGATTTTCGGGCATAGTTAGAAAGTCCAGCGTTTACTGGGGTTGAAAGTCTGGCAATAATCGGAAAGATTATGAGATATTTGGGGTTTGTTGTGATTATTTCAGAGATTAGGACAGTTTTTGTGATAAAATATAAAAATTAAAACAACCGCTCCATTTGTTCCGATTCTTGAGTCTTTCATAATTTCTAGCATTTTTTTTCTTTTTTTGCGTAGCTGAATAGTCCATCAAAAAGTATCAGCAAGCCCATCAATATGGATTATTCCTACAATCAGGATTTCTAAAATTATTAAAAAAATATGGCAATTATTGTTTTGTTATAAAAAAATATTTTTTTAAATAGACTATAATTAAAAAAATTTTGCAAAAATATAAAAATTAAGCCGATGATTAAGCCGACTAAAGGGAAAAAAATTTTTATTGATTTTCCGAGCTTTTTTTCGCTGTAGCTGATTTTTTTAGCGGTATTGGGATTCGTGTCATAAATTGAATGAGAATGATAAATTGTTCAAAAAATTTTTTTATGTACTTCATAATATCTCCATTTTTTTATTTTTTTAGATTTTTTTGTTTATTTTCGTAGTTATCAAATAGATTTATTTTATCATTTTTATATAAAAAAATCACGTTATTTTTTTGTTTTTTTGTAAAAAAATAGTGAAAAAAATATTATGTTTTAAATCGCTTGTTTTTTTCTTTTTTTATAATATGTTATTCTATTGTCATCAAATAAAAAAACAGAAGGAGCATTAAAAATATGTGGTTTCCATTATTTGTAAATTTAAAAGATAAAAAAAGTTTTTGGTTATTAGCGATGGAAAAGTTGCATTTAAAAAGATTAGCAAAATTATGGAATATGAGGCTGATATTACGGTTATTGCGGAAAAATATTGCAGAAGAGAAGTTGCTGGAACTGGAAAAACTTGAGAATAGAGAATAATAGAAAAAAATTGAAAAATGATAAAGATGAGATTGAAAAAAACTTGTAAAAAGAGTATTTTTTTTAGTTATTGCGACTACGGATAATGAGGAATTGAATGAAAATGTGGCTGAAATTTGTGATTCTAAAGGGATACTGATTAATAATGTATCTTCAAAAAAACTAAGATGAATGTGATGTTTGGAGGAATTGTAAAAAAATGATGAGTTTCAAATTGCAGTTTCTACGAGCGGGAAAAAAATTGCAGACGTTCACGTGCTATGAAAAGCGAGATTCAAAAAGATTTTGGATAGAATTGAAAAAAATAAAAAAATAGATTGTTGAATAATCTGATTTTTAAATTATAAATAGAGGAAATGAAAAAAAGGTGAAGTAAAAAAATGTTTAAAAAGACATAGAAAACTGAGAAAAAAATGAAGTTATTAGAAATCTTGTAAAGGATGTCTATATTTCAAAAGGATGATTTGATTTATCCGATTTTTTTGTTGAGGAAGGTGAAAATATTAAAAAGTGAAATTCCATCGATGCCTGGAATTTTTTTAGATATTCAATTGATAGACTTTCGGAAGAATTGGATGAACTTGTAAAATTAGGAATAAATTCGATTTTTGCTTTTTGGTATTCCTGAAAAAAAGGATGCTTGTGCTACGGAAGCATATAATGAAAATGGAATTATTCAAAAATGCAGTTAGATTTATTAAGAAAAAAATTATGATAATTTTCTTGTGATTTGCGATATTTGCTGTTGTGAATACACGGATCACGGACATTGCGGGATACTTGATGAAAACGGCTGTGTTAAAAATGATGAAACTTTGGAAGTTTTGGGAAAAACGGCACTTTCTTATGCGAGGGCAGGAGTTGACATTGTGGCTCCATCGGATATGATGGATGGACGTGTGGAAAAAATTTCAGAAGTTTTGGCTCAAAATCATTTTGAAAATATTCCAATAATGGCATATTCTGTAAAATATTCATCTGCATTTTATGGACCTTTCAGAGATGCGGCAGATTCGGCGCCACAATTTGGCGATAGAAAGTCCTATCAGATGAACTTTCAATATTCAAAGGATGCAATAGATGAAGTTGCCGAAGATTTACGGCAAGGAGCGGATATTATAATTGTAAAGCCTGCGATGGCATATCTTGATGTAATAAAAAAAGTAAGTGATACTTTTGAAGTTCCAATTGTGGCTTACAGTGTTTCTGGGGAATATTCGATGGTAAAAGGTCAGTACTCAAAAATGGCTGGATTGATGAAATGAAAATTGTGATAGAGCAAATGTATGCTATGAAACGGGCAGGAGCAGATGTGATTATTACTTATTATGCAAAGGAAGTTGCAAAAATATATTCAAGATTTTTTTAAAAATGAAGGTAATAAAATAAAAAAATAATTTATCAAATATATTATATAAAAAAATAAATAAAAAAATTTTATAAAGAAAGAGAAAAAAATATGAAAATAGTTATAGCGGGAGCTGGTGTTGTTGGAGAGTCGCTTTGCAGTGAACTTTCGGAAGAAGGAAATGATGTTATTCTAATTGAGAAGGTAGAGAAAATATTAAATAGACTTGTGGAAACTTATGATATAACAGGACTTGTTGGAAATGGGGCTTCTTATGAAACTTTGTTGGAAGCGGGGACAGATACGGCTGATATTTTTTTATTGCGACAACAGAATCAGATGAGTTAAATATAATTTCTTCTATTATAGCAAAAAAACTTGGAACAAAATTTACAATAGCAAGAGTGAGAAATCCTGAATATAGTTCAAATATGCAGTTTGTAAGGGAAGGGCTTGGAATTTCGCTTATGATAAATCCTGAACAGGAAACTGCTAAAAAGTATTGCAAATAAATTAATGTTTCCAGTCGCTTTAAGTGTAGAAAAACTTTTTTTGGTCAAAGAGCTGGATTTATTTCAATAAGAGTTCAAAAAAAGATAATTTTTTTAAATGGAATGCAGTTAAAAGAACTCGAATTCAGTTCAAAGGATAAAGTGATTATTTGTACTGTAAGAAGAGGTGAAGATGTATTTATTCCAAGTGGAGATTTTACTATCTTAGAAGGGGATATTGTCCATATTGCAGGATCAAAGGAGGCAGTACATAAATTTTACGATAAAATTGAAAAAAGCAATTTAAAAATTGATTCTGCATTGCTTGTCGGCGGAGGAACAATTTCCCACTATTTGATTGGAAAATTGCTGGAAAATAGAATTAAGGTAAAAGTTATTGAAAATAACAAAGAACGGGCAGAAAAGCTGAGTGAGGCTTATCCTAAGGCGATTGTCATAAGGGGGATGAAGCTGACCAGGAATTTTTAATGCAGGAAAGAATAAGTAATTATGATGCAACTGCAATTCTTACAGATAGCGATGAGGAAAATGCAGTAATTACAATGTTTGTAAATTCCATAACAAATTCTAAATTGATTACGAAAATGAGCAGAACATTACTGATTCCTATGCTTGAAAAAAATACAAGAACATCTGCAGTTGTGCCTAAAAAGGTTATTTCAGATATGATAATAAGCGTTGTAAGATCAAAGGCTAATATGCGTGGTTCTACAATGAGCTTCTTATACAGGCTTGAGAATCAAGTGGAATTCATTACATTTGAAATTAATGAAAATAGTAATGCTATTGATATTCCGCTAAAAGATCTAAAAAAATAAAAAAAGGAATATTGATTGCAAGCATATTGAGAAATGAAAAGATGATTTTTCCCAGGAGGAAATGATGTAATAAAAAAAGTAGTGATAGTGTGATGATTGTTATAACAGCATCTTCCATCGAAGATTTTGATGATATTTTAGAATAAAAATTTAATTTTGGAGAAATTTAAATATGCACTAATAATTGAACTGAATTAAAAATTAAAAAAATTGGGAAATATTATTTTATAAACTCTTATTGTGCATATTGAATTTAAGGAGTAAAAAAATGAATAAAAAAATGATAGGTTTTATAACCGGAAAGATACTTATACTTGAAGCTGGATTAATGGTTTTGCCTTTGATTATAAGTTTTTTTTATAATGAAAGCGCAAAGTATAAAATTGCCTATGGATCTGTAATTATTCTTCTTTTTGGCAATTGGATTCCTGCTTTCAGCAAAAAAATTCCTGAAAAATCAGCGGATTCAAGGAAGAGAAGGATATATAATCGTGTCGCTGTCTTGGATTCTGATGTCTATATTTGGGGCATTACCGTTTGTATTTACAAAGGAAATACCGTCGTTTGTTGATGCTTTTTTTGAAATTGTAAGTGGATTTACGACAACTGGATCAAGTATAATAACAGATCTTAGCAAAATCAGCCATTCTAATTTATTTTGGCGAAGTTTTACCCATTTTGTGGGTGGAATGGGAGTTCTGGTATTGGCACTTGCAATTTTTCCAAGTTCTGCAACATCGGTTCACGTAATGAAGGCTGAAGTTCCTGGACCGACATTTGGAAAATTAGTTTCAAAATTGTCAACAACTGCCAGAATGCTTTACAAAATTTACATTGTTATGACAATTGTTTTAATAATTTTACTAATGTTTGGAGGACTTGATTTATTTGAATCTTCGCTTCTGGCATTTGGTACAGCTGGAACGGGTGGATTTGGAGCAAGAAATGGAAGCATTTTACCGTATAATAGCCCTTACATTGAAGTGGTGCTTGGAATTGGAATGATAGTGTTTGGAGTAAACTTTAACATTTATTATTTTATTTTTAATTGGAAAGATAAAAGATGTATTTAAAAAAATGAAGAATTAAAAATATTATTTGTTAATTGTATTTGGAGCGATTGTCCTAATAGTTCTAAATATCTGCAAAAGTTATGATTCGATTTTACATTGTATAAGAGATGTATTTTTCTCGGTTTCGTCAGTTATTACGACAACAGGATATTCCACAGCTGATTTTGGAAAATGGCCATTATTTTCGCAAGTTATACTGTTAATTTTAATGTTTTTTGGAGCGTGTGCGGGATCTACGGCTGGAGGATTAAAAATATCAAGAGTCGTTTTAATGGTAAAAATCTATTTTGCAGAAATAATTCAAATGATAAGCCCAAATCGTGTAGTTACAATAAAATATGATGACAAGCCTGTAAATATGAAAATGCAAAAGAGCATTGCAGTATACTTTTTAGTTTATTCGTTAGTCTTTGGAGGAATATTGCTAATGGTTTCCTATTCTACAGATGACTTTATGACAGCTTTTAGTGCTGTAGCCGCTACATTTAACAATATTGGGCCTGGATTGGGAAAAGTTGGACCAGCATTTAGCTTTGCCGAATTAAGCAATTTTTCAAAAGTGATTTTAAGTTTTGGAATGTTGGCAGGAAGATTAGAAATTTTTTTCCAATGTTAATATTATTTTCGCCAACAACTTGGAAATTGAAATAGATAAAGTTAATTCATATTAGAATGCCTGAAAAACGAGCATATTTAAATAGGAAGTATAATTAATATATTGTGTAAAGCAAGGGGTTTTGGTGCCCCTTGTTAAGTAAAATAATTATTCTATTCTAGATTTGATCTTAATTATATATGCTTTTTATATAACTTTTAGAAAAATTTAAAAAAGTTATTGACAAATAATAACAATGTATGTTATACTAATTAAGTAGTTTACGGGTGGATGTCCGAACGGCTAAGGGACCGGTCTTGAAAACCGGCGAAATCGCAAGATGTCTGGGTTCGAATCCCAGTTCACCCGCCATTAAATAATTTTTGGAGAAGTGGCAGAGAGGCCGAATGCGCTCCCCTGCTAAGGGAGTATCCGGGCTAAAACTTGGATCGAGGGTTCAAATCCCTCCTTCTCCGCCATTTTTTTTTAATAAAAGAATGGAAAAAATATACATGCATCTGTAGCTCAATTGGATAGAGCGTCTGACTACGGATCAGAAGGCTATGGGTTCAACTCCTGTCAGGTGCGCCATTTTATAAAAAAATAATACAGTATTTACATAGTTTGAAGAGATTTAAAAAAATACCTTTGGGGACATTTTTGGGGACGTTTTTAAAAACTCTTCATTTTTGTAATAGAGTTTGATACTATTTCCCATTTAAATAGCAGATTTATTATAAATTACATGCTGTTTAGCAAGGGATCAAGACCTCTTATTAGAAAAATGATATAAAAATAATATTTTATTTAAATTACTTTGTTATTAAAAATATTTAGATGAAAAAAATTGTAAGTACATATTGATTTTGAAAAAAATAGGGTATACTATTAAAGTCTAAAAATAGTATAATAGGTGATTGTAAAAGTAATAATATAAAAAAACTCAAAAAAATACAGTATTTTTAACCTGAAATATTAAAAATTTTATATCAAAAAAATGTCAGAGAAAAAAATAGTAAGAATTACAAGTGTAAAAAGTATTGTAATTATTGGAGATTTTAGACTTTTACAAATAACTTAAGCATAGGAGGGAATAAGTTGGCAACAATGAAAGCGGCGAGATGGCATAATAGAAAAGATGTAAGAGTAGAAGAAGTTGAAATTCCAGAAATAAGAAAGGAAAAAAACAAGTAAAAATTGCAGTAAAAATATGCAGGAATTTGTGGAAGTGATTTACATGAATATCTAGGGGGACCGATTTTTATTCCTGCAAATGAACCGCATCCTTATACGGGAGAAAAAGCGCCAATTACAATGGGACATGAATTTTGTGGAGAAATTATAGAGATCGGAAGCGGAGTTACTAAATTCAAAGTTGGAGATAGAGTTACAGTTGAGCCTATTTTGGCAAAAAATGGATTAATTGGGAAATATAATTTGGATCCAAACTTGAATTTTGTTGGACTTGCAGGTGGAGGAGGAGGTTTTTCTGAATTTGTAGTTGTAAATGAGGATCAGGCTCATAAATTGCCAGATGAAATTGATTATGAACAAGGAGCATTAACTGAACCTGCGGCAGTGGCAGTTTATGCTGTCAGACAAAGTAAATTTAACACAGGAGATACAGCAGCGGTATTTGGATGCGGACCAATTGGGCTTCTTATTATTGATGCTTTAAGAGCTTCTGGAGCAACAGAAATTTATGCTGTGGAAGTTTCACCTGAAAGACAGGAAATCGCTAAAAAACTGGGAGCAATTATTGTAGATCCTGCAAAAGTAAATTCAGTTGAATTTATAAAAGAAAGAACAAATGGAGGAGTAAATGTTTCTTATGAAGTGACAGGAGTTCCTGCTGTATTGCAGCAGTCACTTGAAGCTGCGGAAAAAGATGGAGAGTTAATGGTTGTAAGCATCTGGGAAACAGAAGCATCAATTCAGCCTAATGAAGTGGTAATTCAAGAAAGAACAATAAAAGGAGTTATCGCATATCGTGATGTATTTCCTAAAACATTGGAATTAATGAAACAAGGATATTTCTCAAAAGATTTATTAGTGACAAAGAGAATTAAATTGGAAGATATTGTAAATGAAGGGTTTGAAGCATTAGTTAAAGAAAAAAAGCCAAGTTAAGATTTTAGTATCTCCAAAATAATTTGATAATAATCTCAAATTATACTTAAATAAATAATGTTTAGCGGGAAATTTTATTTTTCCTTGATATTGATAAAATTAATTTTTTTATTTTTTTAAATATAGATTAATATTAGATAAATCTGCTTTTATTTTTTTAGAATTTCTAAATTAGGGAAAGCAGATTTTTTTTGTTTAAATAATAGAAATATTTTAAATTCCTATTTAATAGTAGCTTAAAATTTTCCTGTTATTAATAAATTGGATATAAGTTCTATTTTTTTATATGATTTAGTAGACCTGTTCGATAACTATACAAACTTAGAATTTAATAAAAATAAATATTTTTGAAGCAAGGGGTCTTGACCCCTTGTATAGAATAAAAAAACTTAGGTTATCGAACATATCTAGTATAAAAAAATATAATTTTATTTTCTTTGACAATATATTTTTGTAGTAAAATTTATGCATTGAAAAAAAGTTTTGATTATTTTTTTAGAAGAAATTTTTAATTTGAAATTTAGGAGGAAGAATGAAAAAAAGGACATTAGTTTTAGTGTCGCTAGTATTGACAATTTTAATATTTTTTACAGCTTGTGGAAAAAAAGATGCAAAAAATCCAAATGCAAAGACAGGTAAAAAATATATTATTGCAGTAGATTTGATTTATCCGCCGTTTTCTTTTAAGGAGAATAATGTGGATAAGGGAATTGATGTGGATTTGATGAAGGCGGTGGCGAAAAACTCAAGGATTTGAAGTGGAAATTCAGCCGATGGATTTTGGAGGAATTATTCCTGCGATGGAATCTGGACAAATTGATGGTGCGATTGCGGGAGCGAACATTACCGAGGAAAGAAAAAAGGTTGTTGATTTTTCTGATCCATATTACGATACAGGAATTGTTGCGATAGTTCATAAAGATAATAGCACAATAAAAACTGGAAAAGATTTAGTTGGAAAAAGACTTGCAGTTAAAAGTGGAACTGCGGGGGAAAGATATGTTCAAGAAAATTTGAAGGGAAAATCTGAAGTAAGAATTTATGATGACACAGTTTCGATGTTAAAAGCGGTTGAAAATAAACAGGCTGATGCGGGATTTGAAGATTTGCCAGTAGTTTTGTATACTTTAAATCAAGATCCAGATACGCAGTTAAAAGTTGGAACTGGAAAGTTGACAAATGTTGGAAACGGATTTATGGTAAAAAAGGGGACTCACAAAGAGTTGCTGGAAGAGTTTAACAAAGGTTTGAAGACTTTAAGACAAAATGGTGAATATCAAAAAATTGTGGATAGATACACTAAGGGTGGCAAAACTGCTGAAAAAGGCGGAATTGCTGGAGTTATTGATTCCTACAAGGGAATTTTGACTGGTTACGGACTAAAAATTTTTTTAAGAGGACTTGCAGTTACTATTTATATCACAGTTGTTTCGTTGTTTTTTTGCAACATTGATTGGTTTAGGGATAGGATATTTAAATTTTGTGCCGACAGATAAAAAAGGTTTTCATTCTAAAATGATAAAAGTTTCGCAATTTTTAGGAAAAAGAATATATTGATTTAATAAGGGGAACTCCGCTTATGGTTCAGACAATATTCTTTTATTTTGGAGTTGTGCCATTACTTCCAAAACTTTTAAAATTCACATTTCATTTGAGCAGTGAGCCAGGAATGCTGTCTCCTGAAGTTTCTGGAATAATTATAATTGCATTAAATGCTGGAGCATTTTTAGCTGAAATTTTTAGAGGCGGAATACAGGCGATTGACAAAGGACAAATGGAAGCGGCTAGAAGTTTGGGACTTTCTTTTAACAAGTCGATGACCAAAGTAATTTTGCCACAGGCTATTAAAAATATGATTCCTGCCATTTTAAATCAGTTTATAAGTTCACTAAAAGATACTTCCTTATTAGTTGTAATTGGAGTGGCAGATTTGATGAAAGAAGGGCAAGTTGCTTATAAAACTAATTTTAAAACATTTGAAACGATGCTTATAGTTGCGGCAATTTACTATATAGTAATTAAATTATTGTCTAAATTGTTCAAGAAAGTGGAGGATAAGTTAAAAAGTATGATTAAAGTAGAAAAATTTGAAAAAAACAGTATGGAGATAATGTTGTTTTAAAAGATATAAAGCCTTTATGTAGAAAAAAAGGGGAAGCGATAAGTGTGATTGGACCGTCAGGTTCGGGGAAAAAGTACATTTTTAAGATGTATAAATGGGCTTGAAGAATTATCTGGCGGACATATTTGCGTGGACGAATTTGACCTTGCGGATAAAAAAATTTGAACATTGACAAATTTCGTGAAAAAAAGTTGGAATGGTTTTTTTCAAAATTTTAATTTATTTCCACATTTAACAGTTTTTGCAAAATATAATTTTAGCTCCAGTAACGCTAAAAAAAGCGACAAAGCTAGAAGCTATAAAATTGGGAAAAGAACTGCTTGAAAAAAAGTTGGACTTTTTAGACAAAGCTGATGTTTATCCATCAAGTTTGTCTGGTGGGCAAAAAACAAAGAGTGGCAATTGCAAGAGCTCTCGCTATGAAACCGGAAGCATTACTGTTTGATGAGCCGACAAGTGCGTTAGATCCTGAAATGGTTGGAGAAGTTTTGAAAGTTATGAAGGATTTGGCTAAAGAAGGAATGACAATGATTGTTGTGACGCATGAAATGGGATTTGCAAGGGAAGTTTGTGACAGAGTCATTTTTTTATGGCTGATGGTGAAATTGTGGAGCAGGGAAAACCTGAAGAAGTGTTTTTTTGAATCCAAAAAAATGAGAGAACTCAGAATTTTTTTGAAGGTGCTGTAAGAGCACGTTATTATATAAATTTTTAGTTTATTTTTTTATTTTTTTGATTAATATTGCTTCTTAATCAATAAAGAAATTATTATGTGTTATTTTGGTAAAAAAATTTTTTTCAAATATCAAACATAGTTTTCATTTTTTTATGTATTTCTGTATTGTTATAAAGTAATTAGAATATAATTTTTTTGTCATTTTAAATTAATATTATTATTAATTTTTTTAAAAAAGAATAAAATAAATAAAGTTAATTATTGGTAAATCCAAAAATAAAAAAATTATGAAAAAGTTTGGGTACAATATTACTAAGTATTTTTTTAAGAATAATAAATGGCAGATATATGTTAATATAACTTTTTAAGAAAAATATAAAAATAAAAAAATTAAATAGGAAAGGACATCTGAAATGGAACAGGGGAATAATAATAGGGTGAGAAATATTCTGATAGCAGTTTTAATTGTTTTAATAACAGGGACAATTTTTTTAGTATCGGATTCTATATTTTTTTCTACTCAAAAGTAAAATGGCGAGATTGGAAAAAAAGAAAGGGAACAAAAAGCCAAATATAGTGCAAGATCCAAATATGATTTCAATAAAGTCGGTAAAACCAGAAGTTGCTAACAGTCAAAAAAAGGACTCATATAACAATACTCAAAGTAGACCGAAAAACTATGTATGAAAAAAAGCAATGATAAATAGAATGGCATCAGTTGAAAAATGAATTAAATAGTTATACGCCTGATAATACTTCTTCTTGTGATGAATATGTAGGCTATCGTGTATCTTTACATAATAAATGGGATAATGAATTAAATCAAATATATAAAATGTTAATGGCAAGCTATCCAGATTCACAAAAGAAATCCCTTTAAAAAATGAAGAAATAGCTTGGATAAAGGAACGGGAAAGAACAATAGATGGAATAAGAAGCGAGGCATCTGATGACTGTTCGGCAAATATAGAAATTGAGAACAGGGAAATTGATACGATAAAGGCTAGGGCAATAGAATTGGCAGAAAAAAATACGATAGATTGAATTAATGGAGTGATAGAGATGAAATTTTTTTTGGAATTCAGATGAAAAAGGTAAATCGGAGGGAAAAAGAGAATCTGAAGAAAAGGATGAGTTAGAAAAAAACAGACAATTCAGAAGAAGAAATGAAACTGGAAAAATGAACCTGGACAGGCGGAAGAAATTAAAAAGTAATGAAGTGGATAAACCTGTAGAAGAAAAAAAGTCGAAAAAGGAAGAAAACGGAGAAGAATTAGAATCAGAAACTGCTGAACAAGAAGAAGCAGATAAGAACGGCAATAGTAAAAAAATGATGAAAAATAAATTAGAAAAGATTTTGAGAAACATTGAAGATATTGATGGAAAAGTTGAAGTGCTAAATGATTTATTTTTTTGAAAAAAGATTCAAAGTATTGAATTTGAAAAAAAGACGACAGATAGACTTTACAAGGAACTTCAGGAATATAAAAAAATGATATGTATTTTCAGCTCATAAAAACCTGTTGTGATGAGTTTGGTAAGTTTGAGAGAAAGTATGAAGAAAAAAATTTGAAGAGTTTTGGTGTGATGTCAGAAGAGGAAAAAAATCAGAAATACTTCAAAGTTATATTGAAGAAGTGGAAATTATCTTGGAAAAACAATGATATAGAGATTTATGAAACTAATATAGAAAAATGACAGTTATGTGGATGTAAAAAAACAAAAAAATAATAAAGAAAAATTGAAACACCTTATGAACAGTCGCATGGAAAAAAATAGAAAAATGTTTTTGAGCAGATGGTTATAAATATAAGGATAAAATTATTTCACCAGAAAAAAAGTTGAAGTAAATATTTATAAAAAAACCAGAAGAAGATTTGAAGGGAGAATAAAATGTCAAAAATATGTATTCGGAATTGATTTGGGAACAACTTATTCGTGTATAGCTCGTGTGGATGATACTGCAAGAGCGGAAGTAATTAAAAATAATGAAGGTGAAAATATTACACCATCTGTAGTTGCATTTGAAGGGGATAATGTAATTGTTGGAAATGATGCAAAGGCTGAAGCCGTTTTAAATCCAGACACAACTTCCATGTTGGTAAAAACATTGATGGGAAAAACGGACTTTGCAATTAGATATAATTATGAAGATAAGACACCAGAGGAGATATCATCATATATTTTGAGAAAACTGGCTAAAGATGCCTCAGAACAGTTAGGAGTTGAAGTTAAAGATGTGGTAATAACTTGTCCAGCTTATTTTGGAACAGCAGAACGTACAGCAACTAAAAATGCAGGAATAATAGCCGGACTAAATGTATTGGAAATTATAAGCGAACCTACAGCGGCAGCTTTTGTACTATGGATGTGCAAAGGAGCAAAATGAAAAAACAATTTTAATATATGACCTTGGTGGAGGAACATTTGATGTAACGATTATGAGAATAAGTTCTGATAAGATTGAAGTTATCTGTTCAGATGGTGATCATGACTTGGGTGGAAGAAACTGGGATGAAGTTTTAATAAGATATTTGGCTAATCAATTTACAGAAAATGTTGGAGCTGAAGTTGAATTTGATGAATATGCAATACAAGATTTGAGATTAAAGGCTGAAAAGATGAAAAAACAGCTGACTTCAAAAAATCAAGCTAGTGATATGCTGGAAGTAAATGGGAAAAGATCAAAAATTTCTGTAACAAGAGAAAAATTTGATGAAATAACTTCTACATTGCTTTATGAAACTTTAAATAAAACGAAGGAAGCTATTGAGGTGGCTAAAAATAAAGGATACCAAAAAATTGATGAAATACTTTTAGTTGGTGGTTCTACAAGAATGCCGCAAGTAAAAAGCATGTTGACAGAAAACTTTAAAGAATCTGAAATAAAAATTCTTGAGCCAGATGAAGCTGTTGCCAAAGGAGCCGCTATTCATGCTGTAAATGTTTACGTAAATAATCAAAAGAGTCTTGCAGGTCATGATTTTAATTCTGATGAGGAAGTGAAAGTATCAGTTAATGGAGATGAAAAGGAATTAAGCGCAAGTGATTATAAGGAAGATTTGTCAGTATCGCCTGAAATGATGAGTATTGGTGGAGCTGCTAGACAAATTGTAATAGCTACAACGAAAAGTTTTGCAATAAAGATAATTCATAACAATGAAGAAAAATGTTACAATATGATAGTAAAAAATGAACCTATGAATAATGGATTTGTAACTGTTTCTCAAATTTTTGGAACTAATGTCAATAATCAGAGTACAGCAAATATAGAGATTTATGAAAATGATTATATGGATGAATATTTTAATGTTGATGATGATTTAAAAAATTGGGGAAGCAGTATTAGAACTTCCGGCAGGACTTTCACAAGGGGCACCGGTTGAAGTTACTCTGAAATTAAATAAAGAAGGAATCTTGGATGTTAAGGGAGTAGACAAAACTGGAAATAGAGAAGTAAATGTAAGAATGGAAACAAAAGGTGTAATGTCAGAAGAAGAATTGGAAAAAAATAAAAACGACGTTCACAAGGAATAGTAGTTCTATAAATTCCAGTTAATTAATGGCTTATTCAATAATTTTTATAATTTTAAAAAAATTTGGTAAAGGGTCTTTTGTTTCTGAAAAATAGAAGTAGTTTTTGAATATTATTAAAAAAATATTCAATAATCAGAATCTTTTTATAAAAGTTCAATACTCCCTTGCTTTTAGAAAAATTTTTTTGATAAACTTTAAATATATAGTTTTTGAATAAGTTAAATTTATAAGTTACAACTAAACGTAATTAAAAATTACTCAAATTTCTTTTTATTAATTCTGTTTTTATATTTTTTTGAAAAAAATTATAAATGTAATTTAGAGAAGTTTGAGTATATTTTTAATTGGGAAAAAATATTTTCAAGAAATCATGGGAGAAAAAGAAATGGCAGATAGAAATAGAATTGAATATAACTGGTATGAAATACTTGGCTTGGAGTATTATCCGGTTCCTGAAGAGAATGAGGAGAAAAATAAAGGCTAAAATAGAAGAAAAAAAGAAAAAGAATGGCTAAGAAAAGAAACAGATCCGTTAAATGGTACAAAAATATAAGAATTATGGTGAACTTTTAAAAACATGGTGTTATAGAAAGCGAGATGCTTAATAGCACAAAAAAAGAAAAGAATTGATTAGAGATGCGCAAAATAAGCTGTTTGAGCCAATAGATAAATTTTTTTGAAGTATTTTTGAAAGGAAGTATAATTACGTCGAAAAAAAGATAAAAGAGATAGCTGAAAAAGACTAAAAAGAAAAAGAAGATTTGATTAAAAAAAGCGAATTGAAGAAAATGGTAAAAATAGAATTGTATGATGAAAAAAATTTATAAAAAAACTATTGCGAATATATTAACAGAAAAATATGAATTTTTTTAACAGTTGAGCAAAAATTTAAAAAAATATTGGATAAGAAAGATTTGTATGAGTTTTTAGATTCTGAAAAATATAAATGTGAATAGATTAGATGCAAGAAGAGTTATTGAAAAATATCAAAGAAAAGAGAAAAAGATTTGATTAAATCTGATAATGAAACTTCTGCCAAGAAAAAAATTATTTACTGAATGTGAAAAAGATATTTGGAGATGTAGCAAAAAAAGGAAAGAATACGATGAATATTTGAAATATTTAAAATATATAAACGTAAAAAAAGGAACTGGAAGAAATAAAAACTATCTATGAAGTTACTGATAAACAAGTATCGAATAAGGAAAATGATAATTTTAATAATATAAAAAAATATTGAATAGTGAAAAGGAAGCTAAAAAAATATTTATAGGATTTTGTGAAGCAAATAAGATACCTTATAATATCTCAAATAGTTCAAAAGATACAAATAGACCGCAAAAATACATATAAAAAAATGACAATAATGAATTAAAAAAATTAAGTGAAGTCGCTTGTGAAAGGGCTTTGAATGCCATAGAGAATTTTAGATTTAATGAAGCTGTAAAAATGTTTGAATGAGGCAAGGAATTATTGGCCAGGAAATCCACGGATAGAGATGATAAGAAAAAGAATGAATGAAAAAAAGCGGGGTCAAGTCCTGATAATTATTACAGTAATAACAACCAAAAATAGAAGTGGGACTAATATCACATTAATTGTTATTGGAGTAATACTTTTTATAATAATGGCAGTTATGATATTTTTAACAGCGAAAAAAATTTATCACCAAATTTTTTTCTAATAATAATCATCCATTAAAAAAAGAACAACTCAGGATGCAAATAATTTTTTTCAGACGGGCCTGATTCAACTCCAGAAACAACTTACGAAAAATACACAGCCTGTAGATCCTGATCACGAAACAAGAAATGGATACACTTATTTAAAGAATGATGGGAAAGGTTCAACATTTTCAAAAAGAGATCTTGGATATGAAGAAGGAATGATGGGTGTAAGTGATAACTCATCTGCTTATGAAAAATATTAAAAACAGAATATTGCAATGCAGTAAATGAAATTGTAAAAAGTAGATGATGGAATTGTTCCAGGAACAAATACTCCATTTAGACAGGCTACATATACAGAAGTTGATGATGCATACAAGGAATATTTACAGAAAATAGCACAAATGAGACAAGTCGTTTTTCTTGTTAAGTAATGGAAATGATAGTGTAATAGAGCCGGAATCTGGATGCTTTTATAAGGGAACTCGTTGGAATACGGCAAATTCCAAGTACAAGGCAAGAGAATTTGAGAGAAAGGAAATAGATGATTATTATAATAATTATGGGAATTAATATTAAATGAAAGTGTTCATAATTTTATTTGAATAGATTTAGTATTTAAAGAAATTTGAGTATACTTTAATTAGAAAAAAATATTTTAGATAAATATTTAGTAATAAATTAAAGGAGAAAAAGAAATGGCAGACAGAAATAAAATTGAATACAACTGGTATGAAATACTGGGACTGGAATATTATCCAGTCGCTGAAGAAAAATGAGGAGAAAAATAAAAAGCTAGAATAGAGGAAAAAAAGGAAGGAATGGTTAAGAAAAAGAAACTGATCCGTTAAATGGTACAAAAATATAAAAAAATTATGGTGAACTTTTTGAAACATGGTGTTATAGAAAGCGAGATGCTTAATAGCACAAAGAGAAAAAGAATTGATTAAAGATGCGCAAAAATAAGTTGTTTGAGCCAATAGATAAATTTTTTTGAGATTTTTTTGAGGGAAGTATAATTACATCAGAAAAAAATACAAGAGATAGCAGACTAGGATTAAAAAGAAAAAGAAGATTTGATTAAAAAAACGAGATCGAAGAAAAATGGTAAGATAGAATTGTATGATGAAAAAAATATACAAAAAAATTATTGTGAATGTATTAATAGAAAAATATGAATTTTTTTAACAGTTGAGCAAAAATTTGAAAAATATTGGATAAGAAGAATTTGTACGAGTTTCTTGATTCTGAAAAATATAAATGCTGGAAGATTGGATGCAAGAGGAATTATTGGGGCTATTAAAGAAAAAAAGAAAAAAATTAATAAAAATCTGATAATGAAACTTCGGCTAAGAAAAAAAGTTATTTACTGAATGTGAAAAGATATTTGGAAACGGTGCTAAAAAGGAATGAATATGATGAATATCTTAAATATTTGAAATATATAGAAGTAAAAAAAGAATTGGAAGAAATAAAGTCTATTTATGAAAATAACTGATAAGCAAATTTCAACTGAGAAGAGTGACAATTTTAATAATATAAAAAAATATACTGAGCAGTGAAAAGGAAGCTAAAAAAATGTATTTATAGGATTTTGTGAAGCAAATAAAATATCTTATAATATTACAAACAGTTCAAATGGATCACAAAAAAAGCGTATGAAAATGATAATAATGATGCGAAAAAGATTAAGTGAAACTGCTTGTGACAGGGCTTTAAATGCTATAGAAAACTTTTAGATTTAATGAGGCTGTAAAAATATTTGGATGAAGCAAAGAACTATTGGTCAGAAAAATCCACGGATAGAGATGATAAGAAAAAGAATGAATGAAAAAAAGCTGGAGCAAATTCTAATAATAATTACGGTAATAATAGTCAAAACGGAAATACTGCTACTAATAGTGATAGCGGGACTAATGTTATATTAATAGTTATTGGAGTAATACTTTCTATAATAATGGCAGTTATGGTGTCTTTAACAGTGAAAAAAATTTATTACCAAATTTTTTTCTAACAATAATTATTCATCAGAAAGAACTCAAAGTGGAGATAATTACTCGAAAGAAAAGAGTCCGACTTCAGAAAACAATGAAAAATACTGCACCACCTGCAGATCCTAATCATGAAACAATAAATGGATATACTTATTTAAAAAGATAACGGAAAAAGAATCGACATTTTCAAGAAGAAGTCTTGGATATGAACAAACTTTAATTGGAGTAGAAGATCAGTATCAACCTTATATGGATATAAAGTCTGAATATTGTAATGCAGTAAATGAAATTGAAAAAGTTGACAAAGGTATAGTTCCTGGAACAGATATTCCATTTAGACAGGCTACATATACAGAAGTTGATGATGCTTATCGAGAATATTTACAGAAAATTGCACAGATCAGACAAGTGGTAATTTTGGCAATAGCGAATGAGGATATGGAAAATGAGGCAGGCTGTTATTATAAGGGAACTCATTGGAATAATGCAAATTCACAGTATAAAGCAAAACAGTTTTATAATGATGAGATAGATAACTATTATAACGATCACAGAAATCAATATTAAATCAAAAGATTTATAAATGTATATACAAATTTATTTGAAGATCTATTATTGTACCGATACTCCAAACTGTATTTTTTTACTTTCTTCCAAAAAAATTTTTTTATTTGACTTATATTTTTCTAGCATTGTATAATAAACTTATAGTTATAAAAAGTGGAGAGTGGAAAAAAACTGAGCCATAAGAAAGATATGGAAAAGAAAGAGGTAAGGATTTATGGAAAAATGAAGGACTTATTTATAAATTTTCAGGAAGCAATTTGATAAAGGAAGATCCTGATATGCTTCATCATTTCCAAATGGAGGACTTCGTAGCACATTTGAAGCAAGAAGTAATTTAAGTCCTTGCCTTGTTTAGTTTGTAAATTTGGCTTTTTAATAAATTTAATAAAGAGAAAGGAATTAAAAAAATGATTTTTTTGAAATCGCTGGGAAGTATTTTTTTCCCATCATTGTTATGATTGCAATTGGATATATCTTGAAAAAAAGACACTGGTTTCATCATACATTTAGTGAAAATGTGTCAAAACTTATAACAAATGTGGCCTTGCCTTGTTCAATATTTTATTCAGTTTTAAAATATTTAAATATGGATGCCCTGAAGGAAGTGTCAAACCGTTTAATTTTTTTACATTTGCTTCAGTGATTATTGGATATGTTGCGACCTTTTGTAGTTATAAAGATAGTGAAAATGCGAGATGGAAGACGTGGAGTATTCTATAATGCTGTAGTCAATGCAAATACGATATTTATTGGACTTCCTTTGAATATGGCTCTTTTTGGGGAAGCGGCTTCAAAGTATTATTTGATGTATTATATTACTAATACAGTGTCAATATGGACTTTGGGATATATGCTTTTGGCAAATGATCCAATGGATGCAGGAAGTGGAGATGGGAAAGGCGGATTTAACCTGAAAAAGTTATTGTCACCACCGCTTATTGCTTTTGTTATCGCATTCGTTGTACTTCTTTCAGGAATAAAAGTTATGACGCCGATTGTGGAAACTACTAAGTATCTTGGAAGTATTGTAACGCCGCTTGCTTTGCTGTATATTGGGATTGTGTTGGCGGATGCAGGGCTTCATAGTATTAGATTTGATTTGGATACAAATTTGGCTTTGCTTGGGAGATTTGTATTTTCTTCAATTGTCATGATTGTGCTTTTGAAAATTGCAGGACATTATGTGCATTTGAATGACCTGGAAATAAAAAAACCTTTGTAATTCAGTCGGCGTGCCAGTATTTGCGACGATTGCCTATTTTAGTAAAATGAAACTGATGGAGATATTGGATATTCTACGAATGTCGTTACTACAAGTACGATTTTATTTATATTAGTTGTACCGATTCTTATGAGTATACTTAATATAATTCATATTTAATTTAAAAATTTAGAAAAATCATTAATTTGATTTTCTTTTTTTAGTGATTAAAGTATTAATTAAACTCGATTATATGGCTCATAATTATTAATCTTGAAATTAACAAAGAAATATGATAAACTTTTTAATGTATACTTGAGATATGTTCAAATATTTAATATTTATATTTAAATTAGTTAGAATAAAAAAATAAAGTTTGAATAGAGTAATTATAATCTTTGAGTTTAATTTAAAAAAATTTTTAGTATAATAATTGCAGTTTTAGGAGGAAAAAGTGAAAAAAATTAATAGTATTGCTTGCTTTATTAGTGTCAGGAATTTCATTTTCAAATACAAATACAAATGTAAGCAAAAAGTAAAAGTTTATGTAAATGGATTAAGAATCCAAATATCTACGTATCTAAAGAAATTGATTTGATAAATCATTCGCAATTAAAGGGAGATATTTATTGTGATGTTGAAAAATGATTATATGACATATTATGTTGGAATAGGAAATATAGAAATTGGACTGCTTTTATAATTTAAGAGAAAAAAAGAATTAACTTATGAAAAATATTTTTTTAATATATTGGCTGATTTTCAGTCTGATATTTTTAAAAATTGCTTCCAACGAATATACCAGAAAAGGATGAAAAAAACAAACCAAGATATTATACTTACAGACTATATGTTTATGATGCCAAGAGGGGAGATACCTATATGCTGTTTAAATATATTTATGATACAGCAAAAGCCTGATGGAGATTGGAAAAATTTATTATAACAATGAAATTTTTTTCAAAAAAACAAGTGGAAATATGCAACGGGTTTTTGAAAAATGCCGGTTATCTTCCAACAGAAGATATAGTGTATTAATTAAGGGGATCTATGAAATTAATTTTAGAAGAAGACATAAACTATAAGACCAAAAATAAATGATTTTGGCGTTGAACCTGTAAATAAGAGAATTATAACAACGGGAGAAAAAAATTAATATACTTTAACAAGGGAAAAATTTGAAAAAGGAAAGTGGAGGGAAAGTAAAAAAATTGTGAAATTATAAAATATATAAAGGAAAAAAATCAATTATTTGTTTCCAGCATATTTTTTTGTTTCTACTCCGAGCGGGAAAAGTATATAAATGTGATGGAAATAAAAAAAGAATAGTAGAACTTGTATTTGACATGGGAGATATAATTCAAGTTATGAATTTTATAACAAGTGGGAAGGATTGTCTATATTAAAGATAATATTCTTTTTTTCCTATGATGTCGATACAAGAGAATTAATTTTCACAAAACTTTCAAAATGCAGAAAAAAATGGGAGTTATAAAAATATTCACAAGTGGAGAAAAATGTTATAATAAAAATTTAGGGAAGATCATAAGCAAATAAATACAATAAGTATTTTTTTGAAAACAGATTAAAAAAATATTTGAAGTAAAGACAGAAAAATAATCATGCCTATTCAAAAAAATAGTTGGACTTCAGTACTTTGCAGGAACAGAAGATGGCGAGGTTGAAATATGGAATATTCTGGATCAGGAACTTTATAATTCGATAAAAAAATTTCAGATAGAAAAAAATAACATATATTGAAGAGTTTGAAAAAAATATTTTATCGGACTTGAAAATGGAGAATTAATAATTACAGATGTAAAATTTAATATTTTAATGCAGGAAAAAAATATTAAAGGAAAGAATTGTAAAAAAATTTGCGTGATTGAGAATAAGATTTATGTGATGGGGTGTGAAAAATAGGATAGTTAAGTATAGGATGGTTTTATAAAGTTAATAGATATAAAAAAATAAGTTGTCTTAAAATCTAAATTCACAGTTATTAATTTAACTGTGATTTTTTTTTAGTTGTAAAGGGAAAAATCATTTTATAATTTTAATTGTAAAAAAATTGTGTATAAATGTTATAATTTGGCGGAAAAAAATATTACAAATTGTAAACAGAATATAGGGGAATATATGGATTTTTTTGACATTATAACTAGTTTTTCTTGTATTGTTGCAAAGGAAATTTATGAGAGAATAAGAGAGGAAGTGATGAATGAGTTGGAAAGAAATAAAAATTAAGCTGTATGGATTTAATAATTTAACTAAAACGTTAAGTTTTTAATATTTATGATATTTGTTATGCCGAAACAGAAAGAGAGCAAAAAGGATTATATTGCATACATTGATGAACAGTATAATTCAGAGAGGCTTACAAAAATACTTATTCGTGTGGCAGAAATGATAGGAGCGCAAGTTCTAAACATTTCAAAGCAGGATTATGAGCCGCAAGGGGCATCTGTAAATGTTTTAATTGCAGAGGAAAGAATAAATCCTGAAAATATTGACAAGTCTTGTAATAGAGGAAAACCATTCTTTGAGGAAATTGGGAAAGATAGGGAAACTGAAAAAATTGAGAAAAATAAAAATAGTAAAGAAGAAGGAGAAAATGCAAGCCAGGATACTGATACAGTTCATGCTCATTTGGATAAAAGCCATATAACAGTGCATACTTTTCCAGAATACCATCCAGATAATTCAATTTCCACTTTCAGGGTAGATATTGACATTGCAACTTGTGGAGAAATTTCACCATTAAATACGCTAAATTATCTAATAGACAGCTTTGATTCTGATATAATCACAATTGATTACAGAATACGAGGTTTTACAAGGGATATTTCAGGAAAGAAATTTTTTTACAGATCATAACATAACTTCTATTCAGGATTATATTGAGCCTGAAAAGTTAAAAAAATTTACGATGCAATTGATGTAAATGTTTATCAGTCAAACATTTTTTTCATACAAAAAAATGCTTATAAAGGAAATCGAATTGCAAAAACTATCTTTTTTTAATCAGGATGTTTATGAAATTGCACCGAAAAAAAGACTGGAAATTACAGATAGACTTAGAAAGGAAATGATTGAAATTTATAGCGGAATGAATATTTATTAAAATTATTTTATACTTGAATCATGTATTCAAAAAATATGGAAGGAGTTGAAAGAATGGGCAAAAATATTGATAAAGATAGACAGAATAAGACTGTTCTTTTTGATGCATTGAAAAATCATCTTTCCAACAGGGTTGTGAGATTTGATGTGCCTGGACATAAAGGAGGTCGTGGAAATAAGGAGTTTAGGGATTTTATTGGGCTGGAAGCAATGCAGATAGATGTTAATTCGATGAAGCCGCTGGATAATTTATGCCATCCGACTTCAGTTATTAAAGAGGCGCAGGAAATAGCGGCGGAGGCTTTTGGAGCGAAAGAGGCTTATTTTATGGTGAGCGGGACTACCGGGGCGGTACAGGCTATGATTATGGCGACTTGTAAGGCCGGGGATAAAATTATTATTCCGAGAAATGTTCATAGAAGTGCTATTAATGCGACGGTAATCTGTGGAGCAATTCCAGTTTATATTAATCCTGGACTTAATAAAAAATTGGGAATATCGCTTGGAATGTCGATTAACGATGTAAAAAAGGCAATTAGTGAAAATCCTGATGCTAAGGCAATTTTAGTAAATAATCCAACTTATTATGGAATTTGCTCGGATTTAAAATCTATTGTGAAATTAGCGCATGAGAATAATATGCTTGTGCTGGTTGATGAAGCACACGGAGCACATTTTTCCTTTGATGAAAACTTGCCCATTTCAGGAATGGCGGCTGGTGCAGATATGGCAGCGATTAGTATGCATAAGACAGGTGGTTCTTTAACGCAAAGTTCAATTTTATTAAGTGGTGAGCGAATAAATGCCGATTATGTGCGCAAGTTATAAATTTAACTCAAACTACAAGCGCTTCATATTTACTTATGACTTCGCTTGATGTAGCAAGAAAAAAATTTGGCGATAAACGGAGGGAACTTTTTGAAAAGACAGTTAGATTTGCAGAATATGCTAGAAGTGAAATTAATAAACTGGGCGGATATTATGCCTATGGGAAGGAATTAATTGACGGAGATTCGGTTTATGACTTTGATACGACAAAATTGTCTGTATATACAAAGGATATAGGGCTAGCTGGAATTGAAGTATATGATATTCTGCGGGATGATTATGAAATTCAAATTGAATTTGGAGATTTGGGAAATATTTTGGCAATAATTTCAGCTGGAGATAGAGGATTGGAAATAGAACGGTTAATTTCATCACTTGCCGAAATTAAGAGGCTTTACTCAAAAGATTCAACGGGAATGTTCGATCATGAATATATAAATCCTGATGTTGTGCTTCCGCCACAAAAAGCCTTTTACTCAGAAAAAGAAATGATTCCTATAAAAGACAGTGCTGGGAAAATAAGTGGTGAATTTGTTATGGCTTATCCGCCTGGTATACCGATTTTAGCGCCAGGAGAGAGAATTACGGAGGAAATTATAAATTATATTGAATATGCGAAGGAAAAGGGATGTTTGCTTACGGGAACTGAAGATATGCATGTTGAAAAAGATAAATGTTGTTTTGGAGTGAGAATTCTAGACATAAAAAAATAATTATTATTTCCTGTTAAATAGCAGGCTAATTAGAATTAAGATCTTTTTATTAAATGATATAAAAATAAAAACTTCTGTTTTTTTAAGTGGGATTTAGTATTAAGATAGAGAAATTGATGAAAGAAGGAAATAAAAAATGGCTGATAGCAGATTTTTTTGAAATTTTTTTAATTATATTTTTGCTAGTTGAAGGCAGTTATTCTAATGACAGAAATGATAAAGGCGGAGAAACAAAATATGGAATTACTAAAGAGAAGGCTAGAGAATGTGGCTATAAAGGGAAGTATGAAGGATTTTTACAAAGGCAATGGCTGAAAAAAATTTATGAGGAAAAAAATATTATAAGGCAAAAAAATTAGATAAGATAAAAAAATGATAAAAATAGCGCTTAGTATATTTGATTTTTTTCAGTAAATGCTGGAAGATATGGGATTAAAAAGGCTCAGGAAGCTGTGAATAAAGTTTATGGAAAGAATGTAGTCAGTGTAGACGGAGCAGTTGGGCCTATGACGTTAAAAATATTTAAATGAAGTTAATCCAGCTAAATTTTTTTAACGGCTTATCATAATTTACAACGTGAATACTATAAGTCCCTTGCCAAAAAGTAATTCAACTCAAAAATGATTTTTTTAGCTGGATGGCTAAATAGAGTTAAAAACTAAGGAAAAATTATTTGAAAAAAATGTTTAATTTAGTGTAAAAAATAGAATAAAATTATAAAAAAAGTAGGTAATATAAATTGAAAGGAGTGTAGCAGATGGAATTATGGTATACAGAAGAGCATACAAAAAATGTTCGATTTTCTATAAAGGTTGATAAGCAGTTAGTCAGTGTGAAAAGTGATTTTCAGCGGATTGATATTTTTGAGTCGCAGGAATTTGGGCGGTTTTTGACGCTGGATGGATTTATGATGCTGACAGAAAAGGATGAGTTTATTTACCATGAGATGATAACACATGTTCCGATGGCAGTAAATCCTAAAGCTAAGAAAATATTGGTAATTGGCGCTGGAGATGGCGGAACTGTCCGTGAGCTTGTAAAGTATGAACATATCGAGAGAATTGATATGGTGGAAATTGATAAGATGGTTGTTGATGTCTGTCGTGAATATTTGCCTAAGACGGCGAATAAATTGGATGATGAAAGAGTTCACATTTATTATGAGGATGGATTGAAATTTGTACGTTCTAAAACAAATGAATACGATATTGTAATTGTGGATTCGACAGATCCGTTTGGGCCTGGAGAAGATTTATTTACGAGGGAATTTTATGGAAACTGCTTTAATGCGCTAAAAGATGACGGAATTCTTGTAAATCAGCATGAAAGTCCCTATTATGAGGCGGATGCTAAAGCAACAGCAAGAGCAAATAAACAGTTAAGGGCAGTTTTTCCGTTTGCAACAGTTTATCAGCTGCATATACCGACATATCCTTCAGGACATTGGCTATTTGGATTTGCTTCAAAAAAATATAATCCTGTAAAAGACTTGAAGGCTGATGAATGGAATAAGTTTGGGATAAAAACTAGATATTATAATACGGAATTGCATAAAGGAGCGTTTGCATTGCCAAATTATGTGAAAGAATTGATAAATGAGTAGCATAAAATAGAATTAAAAAAAGAAAAAGGATATAAAAAAATTTAGCGGGTCAAGATTTCTTGTCAAAAAAAGCAGAAAAAAATAAGAAGGAGAATTGATTATGAAAAAAATAAGAATATACATACGTTTATTAAATAATGCAAGAACACTTGCAACTTTAGTCGTGAGATGAATTGCACAAAAAAATTTTTAGTAAGCATATAGGGAAACTTGTATGTAGACACGGAGCAAAAACCGTGCAACAAAGAAACTGAACTGCTGGGAACTCTTAAAGCTAGTATAACCACAACATAATACCTTCGTTAAAATATGGTATAAGTGTGAAGGTAGCGAAAGCAGAAAAAATATACTAGATGGTGCAAGGTTAAATCCTAAACATTATGATAATAGACAATCAGCAGCTAAGCCTGAAAAGGAAAGCTCAACGACTATCCCTCGTGAGGGGAGTACAATACAAGCGATTGGTATTGGAAGTGGTTTCGCCTAAGGTGCTAAAATACACTATGGATAAGATATAGTCTGTGCTTGTTAGAGATAACAAGAAGTTCAAGGCTAATCTCCTTAATTTATTAAGGAGTATATATGCCATGAGAACTGCATAAGTAGTAGCGTACTTATGTGAACGACGCTTCCCACTGTTGTGGGGTTTTAAAAACTTTAAAAATATTTAAAAATAAACGGATAAAATGTAGAATACATGATATAATATCTCTGATGAAAAGGAGGTGATATCTATGTATTTAACTTTAAAACAACAAGTAAAACATCTTAGTAAAAATGAGTTTAGAAATTTAAAATATTTATCTCATATAGCCAAGAACTTAACTAATGAGGCTATATATAATATTAGACAGTATTATTTTAATAAGAAAAAAAGTATTTAAGTTATAGTGAAAACTATAAAATGCTTAAAAAAATAGTGAGAACTACAAGAAGTTAAATTCTAATATGGCTCAACAAATTCTGAAAGAAGTAGACGGAAGTTTCAAATCATTTTTTTGGACTTTTTAAAACTTGCTAAGAATGGACAATATGATAATAAGAAAATAAAATTACCTAAATATCTTGCTAAAGATGGTTTTACAACACTTGTTATAGGTTTTGTAAGATTAAAAGATGATATGCTGATAGTTCCTTATTCAAATTCATTTAGAAAGACACATAAGGAAATCGCAATAAAACTACCACCAGTATTAAAAAGGCAAGAAGATAAAAGAGATTAGAATAATACCTAAACAACATTCTAGGTACTTTGAAATTCAATACATATATAAGGTAGAAGAAGTTCAAAGGGAATTAAATAAAGAAAATGCACTAGGAATTGATTTAGGTATAGATAATCTTTGTATTTGTGTTACAAATACTGGAACTTCATTCATAATAGATGGTAGAAAAATTAAAGTCAATAAATCAATACTATAACAAGATAAATGCAAAATTACAAAGTATAAAGGATAAGCAAAAGATTAAGCGGACAACATTAAGACAAAAAGCGAATAGCTAGAAAGAGAAATAATCGTATAGAAGATTATCTTTCAAAAAGCGACAAAAAAATAATAATAAATTATTGTCTTAATAATGATATAGGAAGAATAGTTCTAGGATATAATGAAGATTTTCAAAGAAAAATCAAATATTGGAAAGTATAAATAATCAAAACTTTGTAAATATACCATATGGGAAATTAAGATATAAATTAATATATCTATGTAAACTATATGGAATAGAATTTAAACTGCAAGAAGAGAGTTATACATCAAAAAGCAAGTTTCTTTTGATGGAGATGAAATCCCAATATATGATAAAGAAAAATCAAAAAGAATATATATTTAGTGGAAAAAAAGAATAAAAAGAGGACTATATCAAACAAGCAAAGGTAAACTCATAAATGCAGATTGTAATGGAGCATTAAACATATTAAGGAAAAGTAAAGTTGTGGATTTAGGTATCCTATACAATAGAGGTGAGCTGGACACACCTAAAAGAATAAGGATAGCATAAGACTATCAAACTTCTTAGAAAATTTTTGAATATTTTTAAAGATTTTAGAACCCTGCGACTTTAGTCATGGGAGGTTCAGAGGCTGCGATAATGAGTATAAGGAGAGTAAAATAGTTATTTTTGGAGCACCGTTTGACAGCACAACTTCATTTAGGCCAGGGACTAGGTTTGCTTCGGCGGTTATGAGAAATGAGAGTTTTGGGATAGAAACTTATAGTCCTTATCAGGATAAGGATTTGGAAGATATAAATGTTTTTGATGGGGGAGATTTGGAGCTTTCGTTTGGAAATTCGGAAAGTACGCTACATGATATTCAAGATGAAACGGCAAAAATTTTGAAGGATGGGAAAATTCCGTTTATGATTGGTGGAGAACATTCAGTAACATTGGGCTCTGTGAAGGCGGTTGCTGAGAAATATCCAGATTTGCATATTATACAGTTTGATGCGCATACTGACTTGCGAGATGAATATTTAGGGCAGTATTATTCGCATGCTTCTGTAATTAGAAGATGCTGGGATATTGTTGGAGATGGTAAGATTTTTCAATTTGGAATAAGAAGTGGAGAAAGAGATGAATGGAAGTTTGCAAAGGAACATCTTCACACGACAAAATTTAATTTTGATGGACTTGATGAAGTTGTGGAAAAAAATTGAAAGGGAAACCAGTATACTTTTACATTGGATCTAGATGTACTTGATCCATCTGAGTTTCCAGGAACTGGAACGCCTGAAGCGGGCGGAGTCACTTTTTGTGGAACTTCATAAGGCGATAGAAAAAAATTTCTCAGTTAAATATTGTTGGACTTGATATGAATGAACTGTCGCCTGTATATGATCAATCTGGGCAATCTACAGCATTAGCTTGTAAATTATTAAGAGAAATCTTGTTATTTATTTATAAATAGTTTTTTTGATTTAGCAAGGGGTTTTAACCCCTTGTGTACACTAAAAACTTAAATGTAATTTAAAAATTTATAACATTAAATAAAACTAAATAAATTGTAGAAAAAAACAGCAGATTGAGACAAAACTTGTCATATACATTAATAATATATATTTTTATATCATCTAATCTAAATTCTTTTTAATTTATCTCCAATTGTCGGCTTTTTTTACTTCTTTTTCCAAAAATAGGAAACTTTTCCACCAAACTGAACTCCCAGTGCTCCAGCTACAGCGCTTTCTGGATGAGCAGAATTTGGACTTGCATGATTTTTTTTCTATCTCTTTTGAATATTTTCCAGGCATTTTTATAATTATATCTTAAAAATATAACTTGCCATCGTTATGAAAAATTCCAGAAATTCTGGCAGGAATAAAATTTGCCACATCGTCTAATTTTTGCTGAAAAACATGCCAAATCTCGCATATCTTTCATTTTTATATCCAACCATTGAATCAAGAGTATTTATTGCCTTATAAGTCATTACTAGCGGGAGTCCGCCTAAAAAACATATAAAAACATTGGTGCAATCACTCCATCCACCATATTTTCCGAAATAGTTTCCATCGTACTTCTAATAATCATTAATTTATCCATTTTTTTCAGTATCTCTTGAAACAAGGTAAGATAACTTTTCTCTTGCCACTTTTTAGATTTCCAAGTTTTACAATCCCATAAACTCTTTTTCCCTTCCACGAGCCAATGATTTTTACAGAAAACACCGTATACATCAAATAAATTTCAATTATTTCAAAAAAACTTTGTTAATTTTTTTGTTAATTTTACTAGAAAAATACATAGCAAAAAAACGTACTTGCAACTACTAAAAATATTTAAAAATTGCTCCGCCAGTAAAACTTCCTTTTTTTCCATACAGTCTTTTTTTCCAGAAATGTAATCATTTTTTTCCAATAATCTGAACTGGATGTATAATTTTTCTCTGGATCTCCAAAAAATTAAGTCTAAAAATGAATGAAATCCATATTTTTTTACTAGAAAAATTCATTATTTATCTCCTATTATTCATTATTGTGTAACTCTTCTATAAACTATTTTACTTAAAAAAATCACTTTTTTTAATAAACTATATCATCTGTTGCCCTTGCTCCCACTTTTTTTCCATAATTTCTATCATTTCAATAGCATTCTCATCATTTTTATTCCAAAAAAATCTTTACTATAAAAAAACGCTTCCATACACCATTTATTGTATCATAAAGAATCATATAAATCATAAATTCATCCTTATTTTCAGGACTGTAAATATACATTCTGTATTTATAATATTCTGGAGAATTACTATATTCTAACTCTGTCAAATTTTTTTCCAGGGATATAATTTAATTACATCCTTTTCAAATTCATCCAAATAATTAGCAATTTCAATATAGGTAAGCTCCTTTTTTTGCTTCCTTTGTTATAAATTAACCCTACTTCCATAAAAACTATCATTATTTTTTTATCCTCTGTTTCATATACCATTTTATTTTTTTCTACATCACAATAAATTTTTATCTGTTAATTTTTGTATTTTTTTAACCAGTTCTACCATTTTGCTTGCAGATTCTGTATTCCCTGTATACCAATTGCAATTAACTGAAAAATCCTATTGCTTCTATCATTAAAAAAATAATAAAAAAATAAAAAAATTTTTTTCATAAATTTGTCTCCTCCCTTTTTTTATTTAAAACTAATCATTGCCGTAGCCCTTCCAGCACTTTTCCTTCCCGTCTATGAGAATGAAATTTATCACTTATATTTCCCATTTTATCAATTTTACCATACGTATCTTCATAGGAAACTATCAGATTTTTCTGGTTTTTATTCCAAGTGATAAAGCCATTATTTCATTAAATTTTTGTATTGTCAAAGTGATATTTTTTTCAGTATTTTCATTCCATTCAAACGATTTTTTTGCACCAGTTTACTTTCTTTTTCCAAATTTATTTGTAAAAATTCTCATAAAATTCCATTCCAACTTCATAAAAATTTTTCATCGCATTCCAATTCCTAGTCCCATTATTACATTTTTCAACTTTTTGTTCCATAATTTTTTTCCATTTCCGAAAGTCCAGATTTCATCATTTCCTTAAACGTTCCAGGCCATCCCGAATGCCAAACTCCTATAACCTGATTTTCCTTATCATATACAAAAATCGGCAAACAATCCGCATAAAATGTAAAAAAATCGCAATATCCTTCCTTTTTGTCAAAAAAATCCGTCAATATCATCTTGCTTTTCATAATAATACTTTTTCTGTATTTTCATCAATAATTTTTACATTGTTAGAATGAGTCTGAAAAGCCATAACTTCCTGTTTATTTGACAAATCTAATTCCTTTAATAACTTTTTCCCGATTTTTTTTCTGTATTCCTTCTTCCTGATTTTTTTAATTGGACAATAATCAGACATATTTCCAGCATTTTTTGTATAAACTGCTGTTATCCCATATTTTTTTCAAATTCTTCAATATAAAAAGTAATTTTCCTTTTTCAATAAACATCTTTTCTCCCGTTTAAATTATAATTTTTCAATTTATTTAACCATTTATTTTTTTCTATTCCCAAAATAATCTGTCAATTCCAAAAAAACAGCTGATTTCCATTAAAGTCATCAGAAATAATTTTTTTCTTGCTTTTTCTAAATATTCCTGAAGTAGCCTTTTGCTCTCATCCAACCCAAAAAAATGCTAGGATAAGTGGTTTTTCATTTTCAACATCATTAGATTTTTTTCCAATTTCCTCAAAAATTCCTTTCAATATCTAAAATATCATCCTTAATTTGAAAGGCAATTCCCAATAATTTTGAATATTCCACCATTTTCTGATATTTTTCATTTTCAATATTTAAAGCAATCATTGGAAGTTCAATCATGACAGTCAGCAGTTTCCCAGTCTTATGTGCATGAATATATTTTAACGTGTCAATTTCCACTTTCTTATGTTCAGATTCTATATCTACAAACTGTCCTCCAACCATTCCAAAAAAATCCTGCATATTCAGATAATTTTGAAATAATTTGAACTTTGCTTTTTGTCTTCCAGATTTTTTTAGCGCTTGCGACTACTCCAAATGCCTCCGTCAAAAGCACATCTCCCACAAGAACCCCTGATTGCCTCATTATATTTTTTTATGAACAGTCAATTTACCACGTCTGTAATCATCATTATCCATCGCTGGCAAATCATCGTGAACAAGCGAATAGCAATGTATAAACTCAAGTGCAACAGCAATTTCCTTGATTTTATCATAACTTTTTTTATTTTCATCAAATAAATCACAAATCATATACATCAAAAATAGGACGAATCCTTTTTTTCCGCCATTCATAACCGCATATTCCATAGCCTTCGCCAATTTTTTTCAGGATATTTATCCCTATAATTCCCAAGTAATTCCATCAGATTGTCTTCAACAGCCTTCTTTTTTTCTTTTAAATATTCCTGTAACATTTTATCTCCCAATCATTCAAATTCTTCCATTTCCACTTTCCCATTTTTTTCCAGCACCTTCATAACTTTCCCTTCTCCAGCCTCAAGCAGCTTTTCCGACTCCTTAATAAAGCTTAATTGCCTTTTTCGTATTCTGAAATCAGATCATCCAGCGACAATTCCTCGCTTTCCAATTTTTCCAAAATTTCATCAATTTGTGTAATATTTTCCTCATAACTTTGCTTTTTTGCTGCCATTTTTATTTTTCTCCTTTATATTTTTTTCTTTATTAGATATTAAGTTATTTTATTTAATCCTCAAACTTATAAAAACTAACTACTTTCTTATTGTAATCTCTTTCATCATATTTTTACAAAAATTTCCAATTTTATCTGCCATTTTCTCGTATGTGCTGTGTTCTGAAATTATAATTCCATCTTTTTTTCCAAAAAGATTTTCTTCCGAAATTTTTTTCAATCGTTTTTTTGTTGAAATATTTTTCCTTGTAGGGAGGATCTAAAAAGATTATATCAAATTTTTTTCATTTTTTTCTTGCCAAAATTTCCATGCATCGAAAAAAACATCATTCTTATAAGCACGGCATTTATTCTCCACACCTAAATGATTTACATTTTCAATAATTACTCTAAGAGCGTCCTTATCCTCCTCAATCATAATCGCTCTTTCTGCCCCACGGCTAAGTGCCTCAAAAAGTGACATTCCCAGTTCCAGAATAAAAAGTCCAAAAAAATTTTTGCGCCTGCAACTTTTTTTCTCCAATTATGCTAAAAATCGCCTCTTTTATTCTTTTCCAAAGTTGGTCTAGTTTCTCTTCCTTCCCTTGATTTTATCCGCCTATTTTTTTCAATGTTCCTGCTATAATTCTCATTTTTTTCCTCTTTCCAATTTTCATTCTTTTTAAATCAAATTAAATTAATCTTTACATATTTTTACTACATTTCTGATAAAAATTACCAACTCTTATCTACTTGAATTTTATAGCAATTTTTTTCCATCCAGATTTACTCCGCCTTCAAGCAGTTCATAATGCTCCTTTGAATGATCTTTGCTAACATTTTTTTAAATTCATAGTCTTTAAAATTTATTTTTGTCAATTTTCAAATCCGACTTATTGTAAACATTTACATACAATATTTCCGACTTATTTTTTTATTAAAGAAATTGTCGACTAACTCAAAACTATACACAAAAATCCTTATTTCTCGAAAAATTTTGTATTTACCAAATCATAATAAACAGCCACTTTTTCCTTCCTTCATTGATGGAATAGACTTTGAAATGGCAAACCATTCACGTTGAATGTCATCTGAAACTTGATTTTTCATAAATATTTTTCATCAAATTTTATAACTGCCCTTAAATTCTGCGCCTTTTTTTATAATCTGTCAAAAAAATTTTTACATTTTTTTCAAAAAAATTTTCCTCGATTATTCGTGTTTTTTTATTACTAAAATCCTCTTTCCCATTTCTCTCAATATTCGTATCAAGCCAAAAACATAAACGTAGATTTCACATCATAGTTCCCAATATTTTTCAAATGTATAAACACTCTCAACTTTAATTGCCTTATTTTTTTCTCAATCGTAATATTCAAATCCTCCCTTTTTATGACAAGCGGTTCCTGCCTTACAATTTTAAGATTTCCAATTGCCAAAAAAATTCTGATTTTTTTCAGAAAAATGCTATAATATTTATTGTAAAAAGACCGCCATTATGGCTATCGCCTGAAAAAAACCTTTTTCAATTTTTTTATTGTTTGCCAAAAAACATATTTCACTCCTTATTTATTAATTATTTTTTTAAAAAAATTTGAAATTATCTCAATTTCACTCTTTCGGCTCCCACCAATTTCCCAACTTTTCTAACAAATTTCAGCGACAAATTCACATTATATTTTTTTCAGGCAATTTTACAACTTCCTTTTTTTCATCAGTTCTAAATGCTAAAAAAACACTTGATTATCACCTTTATTTTTTTAAAAAAATAAGCTGTTTTAACTCCTGATTTTTTTCCCCTTCGTTTCCTCATCAATCAAAAATATACAATTTCAAATTCTTATTTTTCTTCCAGATTTTTCAATATTGCAAATACTGCTTAAAAATAATCGAATTTTTTTCCTTGATCTGAATTTACAGATCCTTCTAGCACCATAATTTGACCTTCTGTAATTTTTATATCCAAAAAGTTATATATTCTCTTGGAAAACAAATAACCTCGATACTTTTTTTGAAAAATCTTCCATTTCAAATTTTACCATTGGCTCTCGCCCGTTTCGTGTCACAAATTTTTTTATATTTTTTTACTATCCCAATAATTCTGACTCTTTTTAGATTTTTTTGATAAATTTCAGATATTTTTGCTATGGGAAATTATATTTATCAGTCTTTTTTTCTCATTTAACGGATGGCTTGAAACATAAATTCCAAGATACTCCTTTTCATTTTCAAGCAAAAATTTTTTTGAGGAAATTCATCAGCCTTTTTCCATTTCAAATTTACCTTTTAAATTCCTTTTTCGCCACTAAATAAGATCATTTGCAGATCCTCTTCAGATTCATATTTTTTTCTGGCTATATTCTAAAAATTTCATCGATAGACTTATATTTTTCAAATCTATTCCCATTTAACTTATCCAAGGCCCCTGATAAAATAAGTGATTCCAGCTGTTTTTTTCGTAATCCCGTTTTGCTTCATCCGATAAACAAAAATCTTCATAAGAAGTAAATTTTTCCATTTTTCTCTTTCTTTTTTTATTTCATTAATTAAAAGTCGCTCCAATACCTTTTTACCGCAAATAGTCCAAATCTAATTCCGATCTTTTTTTATTTCATCATTATTATTTTCAAAACTTTCTTCAATTTTTAAAAATCATAGTCAGATAAATTCACATCTGGTAAAAAAATACATTAATCCCCTTTTCCCTGGCTTCATTTACAAAAAAACAACAAATCTATCCAGATTGTGCACTTCTGTCGTCATTATCATCGTAAAAAAATTCCAATGGATAATTAGCCTTAAAATAAGCCGTCCAGTAAACAATCAAAGCATAAAGTCGCTGAATGTGACTTATTAAATCCATAACCTCCAAATTTTTCTAACAAATCATAGATTTCATTTGCTTTTTTTATCAGAACTCCCTTTTTTTGAGCATTTTTTACAAATTTTTCCCGATTTTTTTTCATTAGTTCAGGTATTTTCTTTCCAATTGCCCGCCGCAGCTCATCAGCTTCCCCAAGCGAGTAATTTGCCATTTCGCTCACGATTTTCATAACCTGCTCCTGATACAAAATTATTCCGTAAGTTTCCTCAAGTATATATTTTAGAGAATTGTCAATGTATTTTATTTCAGTTTTATTATTTTTTATATTTATAAAGTCATCTACCATTCCGCTTCGTAAAGGCCCAGGACGATAAAGTGCAAGCAATGCGATTATATCCTCAAATTTTTTTCGATTTTCATTTTTTTCATAAGGCTTCTAATTCCAGCCGATTCACATTGGAAAAACTCCCATTGTATCAGCCTTTGTCAGCAGTTCATAAGTCTTTTTCATCATTTAATGGAATATCATTTAAAAATAACTTTATCTTTCTGACCCTTCCGTTTTTCAAGGTTTATATTTTCTACAGTTTTTTTCTCAAAATTGTCAAATTCTTTAAACCAAGAAAAATCCATTTTTTTAAAAATTCCCAGTTCTTCCAGTTCCTTCATCTGATACTGTGTCGAAACAATCTTAGTTTTCCCATCTGAGTAAGTTGGTATCTCATCACTTAACACATCTTTGGAAATAACGACTCCAGCCGCATGGACAGAGGCATGCCGCACTTTTCCTTCCAATTTGAGCGAATAGTCAATCACTTTTTTTATTTCCTCATCAGTTTCATACATTTTTTTAAATTCAGGAATATTATTCAAAGCCTCTTTAAGTTCTGTATTAAAGGGTATCATTTTAGCAATTTTGTCAACCTTTGCAAGTGAAACGTTTAACACACGCCCAACATCACGAATAGCAAGCCTAGCCTTCAATGTTCCAAAAGTAATTATATGTGCCACATATTCTGTCCCGTATTTATTTACAACATAATCTATGACAATTTCCCGCTGTTCCTGGTCAAAATCTATATCAATATCAGGCATTGAAATACGCTCTGGATTCAAAAAAACCGTTCAAAAAAATCAGATTATATTTAAGCGGATCGATTTCTGTAATATTTAAGGCATAGGAAACAATGCTCCCAGTCGCAGAACCCCGTCCAGGCCCCCACATAAATTCCATTTTCCCGTGAAAAATTTTATAAAAATCCCAGACAATGATAAAAATACCCGTTATATCCCATTTTATCAATAATTTCCAATTCATATTCTGCCCGCTCCAAAAACATTTTTCTAAATTATTTTTTTAACAGTTCTTCCCTGAATTTTTTTATTTCTTTTTAATTTCTGCCCAGCAATTTCATCTTTAGCAAATTCTTTTTATTACTTCAAATTCTTTATCTAATCGCAATTTCTCAGCGTTTGAAATAGATTTCTTCAAATACTTCTGAAAAAAATCCCCTCAAATACAAGGTTTCGTAAAAACTCCCTTTCACTCATATTTTCAGGCAATGAATATTTTTGGAAACTTAAAATGATGAAATTCAAAAATCAACATTGCAGTTTTTTTCACAATTTTTTTCAATATTTCCTATCCCAGTTTCATAAAAACTCGCTATATTCTTTATTTTCAAAAATTTTTATTTCATCCCCAGACTTTAAATACAGATCATCATACAAAATTTCATTATTTTCCGATTTCCCCCCTTCAATTTTACTTCCTTCCTTTATTGATTCCACAATTTTCTGCAAAACAGCATCCTCTTTATTCGGATAATAAATATCGTTAGTAATGACAAAAATTTTCAGATTGATTTTTACGTACAATGTCAAATAACATTCTCCTAGCCTTTTTCCAGCCTTCTCAGAGAGGCACTTCGATAAAAAAATTATCCCCAAAAATCTTTGCTCAATTTTTTTCAATAACTTTTCTAACCTGAGTGTTTTCCAAATCCAAAATTCCCTTTACAGCTTCACTATTTACTCCACCTGACAAAATATACAAGTCATCCGAATATTTTTTCAATTCATCATACTTAATTTTATTCCGCTTCCGTGTAAATCTGCTATATGAAAGCGAAGACAGCTTAGACAAATTCTTATATCCATTCTGGTTTTTAGCAAGCAAAGTCAGCGAATATTCTCCAACTTTCTCCAGTCCATCTAGAAAAAAATCTCAAGTCCAATAATCGGCTTTTATTCCAGCATTTTTTTACATTTCTTAAAAAAATTCAATTGCCCCAAACATCGAAGTATCCGTAATCGCAAGAGCATTAATCCCAAGTTCGCCAGCTCTTTTGACATATTCATCAATTTTTTTCCAACGCCTTCTAAGCAATGAATACTCCGTATGCAATTTTAAATGTACAAATTTATTTCCCATAATTTCTACCTAATTTCTTTTTTTAACTTATTAAAAAAATATTTCCCTTTTTTTAAACCTTCCGTTTTAATATATCAAAGTCCCTTTATCACTTCATAAATCCCATCTTCATCATTCGACAGAGTAATTCTGTCATCTGAAAAATTTTTTTCTTTCAATTCTTCTGTCGCATTTCCCATAAGATACCCATATTTCACAAATTTCAGCATTTCCAGGTCATTCCACTGATCTCCAAATGCCATTGTTTTCTTCTGGAGAAATCCCGTATTTTTTTCAGCAGTTCCTTTATTGCCAACCCTTTATTCACTTCCTTGTTCAAACATTCTAAATAATGCGACTTTTGAAAATACAAAAATTAAGATGCGGCAATTTTTTTCTTCCAATTCCTTTTTTTAATTCCAGTAAAATCGAATTTTCTGCGATAAATAATGCCTTTGTAGAAGATTTACCGATAAATTCATCAAAAATTTCTCACATAATATGGAATTTCTACACTTTCTGAATATTTTTCCCCTTCTTCAGTTTCATGTTCAATATACAGCTTGTCATCCATATATAAATTCAGATGTATTCCCTTTTCTCTTGAAACTTTGATAAGTTCCTCCACATCCTGCGCTTCAACAGGCTTTTCAAAAAAATAACCTCACTATTCAAGGGATTTACAACTCTTCCCCCATTATAATTAATTACTGGATTTTTTTAATTCCCAGCATTTCCACAAAAGGCTTTGATGAAGAAAATGTTCTCCCAGTTGCAACAAACGTTTTCACTCCCTTCCCTTCCAGTTCCCTCAGTTTCTTAATCAAATTTTTTGAAACTTTATGCCCGCTTGTCAGCACGGTTCCATCTAAGTCCATAAATATTGCTTTTATATTATCCATTTTAACTTCCTTTCTTTAAACTATTTCCACCAAATTTTCCACAAAAATAATCTATTTCCTCAATAGTCGTATCCTTTCCAATACTAATTCTAAACGAACCTTTCAACTCCTCATCAGTAAGCCCCATAGCCTTTCAAAACATGCGAACTTTCCAACGACCCTGACATGCATGCAGATCCATCGCTTACGCAAATTCCCCTCAAATCAAGCGCTACCAGAAGCATTTGAATATCTGTTCCTTTCTATGTAGACATTTGTTGTAGTTTTTTTATTCTATTTGCTTTTTCTCCATTTATTTTTTTATTTTTTTCCAAGTTTCCCAATTTCACTTTTTTTAATTTTATTTCTAAATAATTTTTGTAATTTTTTTCTTCTTTTTCTTCTATTTCCTTCAAATTTTTCATATACTTCTTCAAGTGCAACTCCAAGTCCCAAAAATTCCATGAACATTTTTCCGTTCCAGCCCTTCGGTTTCTTTCCTGTGAACCGCCCCAGATTTCCTTTTTCAATCGAATACTTTTTATCAACAAACACAAATCCTGTCCCCTTAGGCCCGTAAAATTTATGTGCAGTTCCTGTCAAAGCCCCTATTTTCAAATCTTTTGGCAAAATTTTTTTATTTTTTTCCCATTGCTTGAACCGCATCCGTATGAAAAAAATATTTTTTTTCCGCTAAAATCTCTCCTATTTCCTTAATCGGCTGAATAACCCCAGTTTCATTATTTACAAACATTATCGAAACAATAGCCGTATCTTCCCTTAATTCTTGCTTTAATTCTTCAATATTGACAACTCCATTTTCATCAGTTCCAATATAAGAAACTTCATATCCTTCCTTTTCCAGCTGTTCAAAGTCCTTTAAAATTGTCGAATGTTCTATTTTAGAAGTTACAATATGCTTCCCTTATCTTCATTTGCCTTCAAAAAAATCCACGAATAGCAAGATTGTTCCTTCAGCCCCGCCAGAAGTAAACACAATCTCAGTCGTTTCCACTTCCAAATTTTGAGAAACTATATGTCTTGCTTTTTCCACAGCTGACTTTGCACGTTGCCCCAAAGCATGTACAGATGATGGATTTCCATAATTTTCACTAAATGATTTTGTCATTTCATTTATAACTTTATCAGACATTTTAGTAGTCATCGCATTATCTAAATATACTATTTTCATTGTTAAATTTTTTTCTCCTTTTTTTATTTTTTTATGATTTATAAAAGTTTGCAATTGTAATTATAATTTTAAAAATATATTTTAATTTTCTAATTATTTACTTGCCTTACCAAAAAAATACGTTTTTTTCTAAAAAAATTGGAAATTTCGTATCTACATATTCATTAACATAATATTTAGCCTCAGCATAACTTCCCATTATATTTAAAAAAATCCAAAGAATCCTTAAAAAAATTCCTATTTTTTTCATTTTTCCACTTTAAGTGCAACAATATAAGGAAATATTTGATTGAAGTAATTAAGTTTTTTTCTTCTTCTGTTTCAAATTCATTCATTTTATTTTTTTCAGCAGTTTTAAAAATACATTTTTTTAGTCCTTCAATGTACTCCAGCTTTCGCTTACCTGAAAAACGTGTATTTTCCTATAACTTTCCTATAAATAAAAAAACATTGCTCCTAAAAATTAATAAAAATTAATCCATAAAAATATATCTGTATACAATATAATACCAATAATTCCACCTACAGTTACCGTGATATACAAAAAAATTTTTAATATTCTCCCTGACATTCCAAATACATATTTTTAGCCATATAAATATAAAAGTCGTAATAATAATTGAATTTGCTATATTTATATGCATTAGCTCTGATAATGTAAAAAGCTATGGAAATTGCAGTTCCTAAAAATAAATGGAATAAAAATATAGATAATTATTTTTTTATAAATCATTCTATTATATTTCTTTTTCAAAAAAATGTATAATACGATTTTTTTATATCCAATAATTTCAAGTTTATTTTCAAATAGATTATTTTCAGAAAGAATATCCAGCAAATTATTTTTCTTCCTCAAATAAAGTTTCGCTTCGCAGTTTCAGATTATCCTTATTTTTTTCTGGTTCAAAACATATATTTTATTTCCTTCATTTTTTTATCATCTAAAAAAATATAATCTTTCAATAATAACGATAACAGTCCTATTTTCAATATTTCTTTTGAATCTCTCTCCATTGATATATGCAACAAACATTGATGAAATATTTTCTGGTTCAGAAAAATTCAGGAATAATAGTTTTTCTTTTTTTGGATCTTTTTCCAAAAAAATACCACGTTGAAACAGAATATATACCAATAAGTATAACTAAAAATAATTTCAATTATAATAATAATCATAGTAAATCCTTTATTGTAAACATTAAAAATTTAATTTCTGGAGTTTTTTTCTGCTTTTATCTGTTATTTCGAGAAATTTTTGACTTTTTAAACCCCAAAAATTTTTTTCCAATAAAAATTATTTGGAAAAAGTTTCTACAAAAAGTATTTCTATCTCTAGCTGTTCCATTATAGTACCTTCTCGATCTTTGGATTTCAGTTTCTATTTGCATCAATTGAGTCTGCAATTTCAAAAAAATTTTTCATTAGCCTTTAAATCTGGATAATTTTCCTGTAATATCATTATTGATTTTTAATGTTTTTCTGTCTCATTCTCAATTTTTATTTTTTTCAATATTGTCAATATTTTTTTATCAATTATTTCCATTTGGCTTCTAAGTTTAATAACATTTTCTAATGTTTCCTTTTCATGTAATGCATACCCTTTTCACAACATTAATAAGACCAGGTATCAGATCCAGCCTTTTCTGTAAGCAAATACCTATCTCATGAAAAACCTTCCTCATTCAAATTTTTTTCAGTTTAACATACCTGTTATAGATTACCAGTCGCTATTATTGCTAATACTATCAAACTGCCTATGGCAATTAATAAAATATTCATAATTAATCTCCTGCTCTTTTTATTTTTTTAGTTATTAAATTATATCATTTAAAAATCTTTCAATATGTCAGAATATTAATATTATTTCTAAAAAAATTTCTGTTTTGAATAAATTTATATTATTTTTTTAGATAGTGAATTTATTATAGATTTTTTTATTTCATATCCAGGAAAAAAATTTTGCTATTATTGGATAAATAGAGTATTGACTTATTTCTTGATAAGATTTAGTATTATGATTTACTAAAAAAATATTGGAATTTAACATTTATTAATTTATTTTATAAATTTTTTTAAAAAATACTTGAAAATGCAAAAAAATGTGGTACACTTAAAATATAAGGCTATTCACTTTTTAGTTTTTAGAAAATTTTTAGAAATTATAAAATTATTAAAAAAACTTTTTTTATGTGAATGCAAAAAAATATTTTGTAGAAGGAGGTTTAAAAATGGTAGGAATTATCGTTGCAAGTCACGGTGAATTTGTCGCTGGTATAAAAACAGTCGGCTTCAATGATTCTGGGTGAAGCTGAGTTGCTTGAATCAGTTGTTTTTTTATGCCAAGTGAAGGTCCAGATGACTTATATAAAAAAATTCAAGATGCCATTGCAAAACTAGGAACAGAAGAAGTTCTATTTTTTTAGTTGATTTATGGGGAGGAAGTCCATTTAATCAATCTAACCGTTTTTTTGAAGAGGATCCTGAAAAGAGAGCTATTGTTGCAGGGGCTTAATTTGCCAATGCTTTTTAGCCGCTTTGTCAGAAAGAGAAGATATGGAAACAGCTCATGAAGTGGCAGAAGCAATTGTTCCAGAAGGAAAAAAGATCAAGTTAGGGTACGTCCTGAAGATCTTCAGCCAAAAGAAGAAGCTCCAAAAGCTGCAGCGCAAGATGATATGCCAAAAGGTGCAATTCCACCAGGAACAGTTATCGGAGATGGGAAAATCAAATTCGTACTGGCACGTATTGACACACGTTTGCTGCACGGGCAAGTTGCAACAAGCTGGACAAAGGCAACAAATCCAAACAGAATAATTGTTGTTTCAGATACGGTTTCAAAGGATGAATTACGTAAAAAAATTAATTGAACAGGCGGCGCCTCCAGGTGTACGTGCACACGTTATTCCACTTGATAAATTGGTGGAAGTTTCAAAAGATCCAAGATTTGGAAATACAAAAGCGTTATTGCTGTTTGAAAATCCTCAAGATGCACTTTATGTAATTGAAAGAGGTGTTGACATTAAAGAACTGAATGTAGGATCAATGGCTCACTCTGTTGGAAAAAGTTATGGTTAATAATGTACTTTCAATGGATCAGAATGATGTTGATACCTATAAGAAACTTAGAGATTTAGGTGTAAAATTTGATGTTAGAAAAGTTGCTGCAGATAAACGGGCAGACTTATTCAAATTAATTTCAGAAAAAGCAAATGAAAGGATTAAAACTTTAATTTTAGGAGGATGTTATGGATTTTAATATTTTAGCAATTATTTTAATATTAATTATCGCATTTTTGGCAGGAATGGAAGGTATCCTTGACCAATTCCAATTCCATCAGCCAATTATTGCATGTTCATTAGTTGGTCTTGCAACAGGACACATGAAAGAATGTATTATGTTAGGTGGAGCATTGCAGTTAATGGCTCTAGGTTGGGCAAATGTAGGGCCAGCAGTTGCTCCAGATGCCGCACTTGCTTCAGTAGCTTCAGCAATTATTTTTGTTAAAGCAGGAAAATTTGATGCTGCAGGTCAGAATGTGGCAATTGGTACAGCGATTGCGCTTGCTACAGCAGGATTAGTTTTGACTATGGTTGTTCGTACTTTATCAGTAGTTATTGTTCACCAAGCAGATAGAGAAGCTGAAAAAGGTAATTTCAAAGGTGTAGAATTATGGCACATGGTTGCACTTGCATGTCAAGGTTTACGTATTGCTATCCCTGCCTTATTGTTGTTATTTATACCTTCTCACGTTATTCAGCAAGCTCTTAATTCATTGCCAAAATGGTTTACTGATGGAATGACTATTGGTGGTGGATTTGTAGTAGCAGTAGGTTATGCAATGGTTATCAACCTTATGGCAAATAAAGAAGTATGGCCTTTCTTCTTCTTAGGATTTGCAATTGCGCCATTAAATGAACTTACACTAATTGCTACAGGAATTATAGGTGTCTGTGCAGCTATCATTTACTTAAATGTTACAAGTAATGGTGGCGGTGGTAACAATGGTGGAGGAGATGGAGGTTCATCAGCTTCAGGAGATCCACTAGGCGACATCTTAAATGACTATTAATCTAAGGAGGAATAAGAAATGGCAGAAAATAAAATAAAACTATCAAAAGCTGACCGTCGTAGCGTAATGCTTCGTTCTCAATTTTTACAAGGTTCTTGGAATTATGAACGTATGCAGAATGGTGGTTGGGCTTATTCATTAATCCCAGCATTGAAAAAATTATATCCAAATAAAGATGACGCAGCAGCAGCTTTAAAAAGACACTTGGAATTTTTTAATACTCACCCATATATTGCAGCACCGATTTTAGGAGTAACTCTTGCCTTGGAAGAAGAAAGAGCTAATGGAGCTTCAATTGATGATGCAGCTATTCAAGGGGTAAAAGTTGGAATGATGGGACCACTTGCAGGAATAGGAGATCCAGTATTCTGGTTCACAGTACGTCCAATTTTAGGAGCAATTGCGACTTCACTTGCAACAAGCGGTTCAGTTATCGCACCATTATTCTTTTTTTCATTATATGGAATGTAATTCGTATTTCTTTCTTATGGTATACTCAAGAATTTGGTTACCAAAAAGGTTCAGAAATTACAAAGGATTTATCAGGTGGATTGCTTCAAACTATAACTAAAGGTGCATCTATCTTAGGTATGTTTATTATGGGTATCTTAGTTCAACGTTGGATTACAATTAAATTCCCAAGAGTTATATCACGAGTTCCACTAGCTGACGGAGCTTATATAAAAATTTCCAAATGGTTCAGTAACTGGTCCTCAATTACAAAAAGATTCTTGCAGATTTTTGGAAATAAATTATCGCTTTCAGATACACAAATAACAACTTTGCAGGATAACCTAGATAAATTAGTGCCAGGATTAGCAGCATTATTATTGACTTTCCTATGTATGTGGCTACTTAAGAAAAAAGTCAGCCCAATCTTAATTATCTTTGGATTATTCATAGTTGGAATTGTAGGACACGTAGTTGGAATATTCTAATAAAGATTATTAAAAAAATTTGATTTTTATGTATAATAAAAAAAGTTGGAACTAAAAAAATCCAACTTTTTTTAAATAAAAAAATTAAAGAAATGAGGAATAAAGTTGGCTATTTCATTAAATACAAAAAGTATTATTTATGACAAAAGGCAAATTCCTGTCTGGAATGATTGGAAATAAAAAAATGGCGATGTGCTTGTAGGTGATAAAGCCTTTGAATTTTACAATTCTAGAAATCCTGAGGATTATATTCAGATTCCGTGGGAGGAAATTGTGAGAGTAAGGGCGCAGTTGTTCTTTAAAGATAAGTATATTCGTGGATTTTTTTATTGACACTAAAAGTGCAGGATCGTACAATTTTGTTGTGAAAAAAATGCTGGGAAAAACGCTGAAAACTATGCGGGATTTTCTGGGAAATGAAAAAAATTGTGAGAAATAAACCTGTATTATCGCTGAAAAAAAGTGTTTGAATGGTTTAAAAGAAAGAAATAATTTATTGTATAAAAAAATTAGTTATGAGGGTGAAGGCTAAAAAAAGGAGAGTAGTTATGAAAAAAAGATTTTTAAATTTTTTTATTTGTTTGTTTTTGTCTTTTTTTAATTTCATTTAATGTCTTTTTCTGAAAGTATGGTATTTGCAAAAAAAGTGCCATTTGAAGAATTGCCTGAAACTGTGGAAAGCGATATGAGAAACGGGAAAATGGAATATCTTTCAAATCAGCAATGTTTTGTGTCGACATATAGAGCTTTCTACAAAAGTTCTGGACTTGACCATGTAAATATTTATGCAACTTGCATTGATGCATATTCCAATAAAAAAATAGAATGGGATAATCCCAAAATTCCAAAAGGAACTGAAAGAAAGACTATCCATATTATGGGGAAAGATATTTCTCAAAGAATGCTGAATGAAATGAAAAATGGGAAAAATGCTTTTCTTATAGGAAACTTTATTTTTTTATAAATCTTCAGATAGAAACTATAAAAAAAGGCGAATATTATTATTTTTGACTGATAGATTTGCTTAAAAGTTTTTCGCTATTTCCAGTTTAAATTGTGGATTTTTTTAATGGGATTTAATATTAAAATTGGTAAGGCAAATGTTTTTTTAACAAGGGATTTTATTCCCTTGTTATTTATTATTTGGAAAAATATAAGTTATTAGGAAGTTTTTTTATACAAATCTTGAATTTATTAGAAAATTGTTAAAAATATTTTATTTTGTTGGATGTGTTCGGCAACTTAGTTTTTTTATTTCACAAGAAGTCAAGAGCCATCGCTTCAGAACATTTATTTTATTAAATTCTAAAAACTGTATCGTTTTTAAAATGGATTTAACGATATTAAGAAAGGAATTTTCAAAAAAATATTTGTAAAAATTTATGGAAAAAAACTTTTTAAAAAATGATACAATACTTTACAAAGGAAAAAAATATTTTTGAAATTTTTATTTTTTTAAGAGGTATTTGTTATGGAAAAAAATTGGAAAAACGGTAATGTAAATAAAAAACAAAGTAGAAAAAAAGTAAGAATTATAAAAAAAGTGGATATGGAAATGAAGAATTGCTGAAGAGTTTTTATAATTATCTGAAGGAAAAAAATATTCAGGAAGTTTTTTTGGAGTGGAACAGGCTGATCTTATAATTTCACTTGGGGGAGATGGAACGATGCTTATTTCGGCAAAGGAGGCCATCAGGGGGAATATTCCTGTGCTTGCAATAAATATGGGATCTCTTGGGTATCTTGCCGAGATTAAGCCACAGGATGCTGTGAAAAATACTGCAGGATTATGAAAATGGGAATTACAAGTTGGAAGAAAGATCATTTCTTGAAGTGAGATATGAAGATAATATTTTTTTTATGGATTAAAATGAACTTGTAATTACAAAAAGGCGGACATGAGGCTCATCTGATACAGGTTGAAGTTTATTCAAATGATATTTTTTTGTAAATAAATATAGAGCTGATGGAATAATAGTTGCGACTCCTACAGGTTCTACTGCCTATTCACTTTCAGCTGGAGGTTCAATCGTCCATCCAGGACTAAATGCTTTGACAATCACGCCACTTGCTCCGCAAAGTCTGACAGCACGGCCAATAATTGTAAACGGATGTGAAGTGCTTAGTTTTAAAGCGACTTCCAGAGATGATGCAGTTCATTTTGAATATTGACGGGAATCAATGGTTTCAAATTCAAAAAAAGGTGATTTAGTATCTGCGAGAATATCAGACAAGAAAGTTAAAATAATAAAAACCTATGAATAGCGATTATTACAGTATTTTTACGGCAAAAAAATTAAAAATGGGGCGATTCTGTTTTATAGTAAAAATGATTTAAAAATCGAACTTAAAAAAATTATGACTATTTTACTTAAGTTCTAAATTTATATGATTTTTACTAGTTTAATTTTTGAGTGAGTTCGAGTATATAATTAAAAAAATATATTATTTTGTTTTTTTATTAGACTGATTCGTAAATTATATATATTTTTAAAAATTATGAAAAACAGATATTGATGAAACAATGGGATCTTAACCTATTGTCAAAAATAAAAATGGTGAAAAGGGAAGAAATGCTAAGGGAATTAAGATTAAATAATTTAGCGATAATAAAAAAATCTGGATTTGGAATTTAATGACAAGTTTATTGCATTGACTGGAGAAACTGGAGCTGGAAAGTCAATTATCCTAAATGGAATATCGCTGTTAATTGGTGAAAGAAGTCATACTGATATGATTAGAAACGGCGCACAAGGCCTTTTTGCAGAAGCGGGTTTTTTTGAGCTGAATGAAAATCAGAAGAAAAAGACTGGATGAGCTTGGATTTGAAATCGAAGATGATGAGCTAATTATAACACGGTATTTTGACAGGAATGCGAAATCTAAGATTACAGTAAATGGCTCACGGATGACTTTATCGAGATTAAAAGGAACTTATGGTGAATATTATTGATTTAGTTAGGGCGAAAGATGAGCATCAATTTCTTTTTGAACAGTGATTATCATTTACATCTTTTGGATAGATTCTAGATGATGAAGGGAAAAATGCTTTCTAAAAAGATACGTGAAAGTGTAAATAAAAATAAAAAAATTAAATTTGCAAATAGGAAATATTGAAGAGGAAAAAAATCAAAAAATTGCAGAAAAAAAGGATATTCTGGAATTTCAGCTTAATGAAATCAATAGCCTTGAATTGAAGGAAAAATGAAGATAATGAGTTGGAAGAGGAATACAAGATATTATTTAATGCTGGAAAAATCAGTGAAAAGCTGGAGGAAACATCTCAATTTCTGAAGGAAGGGGAATTTTCAATCTTAACGGCACTTGGAAGGGCTAAGAGAAATTTGGAGCAGCTTTCAGATTTGTCAGAATCGTATAGCGAGCTTTATGATAAAATTGAGTCTGTTTTGTATGAAGTTGAGGAAATATCGTATTCTGTGGATAATTTTGTTGGAGATGTTGAAATTGATGATAAAAAGCTGGAAAAAATTGTTGAAAGAATTGACAATATAAATAAGCTGAAATTAAAATATGGCTCAACAATTACTGAAATACTTGAATATAGAGACAAGATTGAAAAAGGATCTGTCATTGGTTAATTTTGAAAGTGAAGAGCTGGAAAACTTGAAAAAAGAAAAAAGTGAGCTTGTAGGTCAATATTTTCAAGACAGTGAAAGGCTTAGTGAAATTCGTGAAAAAATTGCAGAAAATTTACAGAATACAGTTGATGTTCAGTTGGATGACCTGAATATGGAAAATGCAAAATTTAAAGTGGAAATTACAAAAACTCAGGAAATAACAATATACGGGATAGATAATGCAGAATTTATGATTGCAGCAAATGTGGGGGAAACATTTAAGCCACTTGCTAAAAATAGCTTCAGGAGGAGAAATTTCACGTATAATGCTGGCTTTAAAAACTGTATTTTCAGCAGTTGATAATATTTCTGTGCTTATTTTTGATGAAATTGATACTGGAATTTCGGGTGAAACTGTGAGAAGAGTGGCAGAAAAATTAAGAGAACTTTCAAAAAATACTCAAATTATATGTGTAACACATTCTCCGCAAATTGCAGGAAAGGCACAGCAGACAGTTTTTTTCATTAAGAAGGAAATAGAAAAATAACTTTACAGAAACGAAAGTTCACGAATTGAACACTGAAGAAAGAATAAGGGAAATTGCAAGAATCATTTCAGGAGACAATATTACAGAGGCATCTATTAATCACGCCAAGGAGATAATGGGACTATGGGACAAGAAAGTATTGGTATAGATAATCTGAAAGTAAAAAATAAGGAAAAGCGGAAAAAGAAAGTAAAAAGAAGACATATCTCTTGAAAAATAAAATGCAAATTAGAAAATTTCTTGATTTTTTAGAATATGAAAAGGGAAGTTCTCGAAGCACGGCTAATGGATATAATCGTGATCTGGTACAGTTTTTCCTGTTTTCTGAGAAAAATTATAATGAAATTGAAGAGCAGGATGTTTTTTTGGCTATATTGAATATATAAGTGGAAAACTGAAAAAAATTCAGTGTTAAGCAAGGTTTCGGCAATAAAGGCTTTTTATAAGTTCTGTTATTTGAACAGGGCAGTGGAAAAAAAGATCCGGCGGGGATGGTTAGATCTTTAAAACGGGAGTATAGATCGCCTGAAATATTGACATTGGAAGAGATAAAAAAAATTGTTGATAGTTGTCCGAATATGCCTGAGGGAATGCAAAATAGGCTTATTATTAAATTTTTGATTGCTACAGGTGCTAGAATATCGGAAATTTTAAATTTGGAAATAAAAGATCTGGAAAATAAGAATTATGAATTTATTAAAAGTGCTTGGGAAAGATTCAAAATACCGAATAGTGCCAATTTATGACAGCCTTGAAAATGAAATAAAAAAACTATTTGGATGTTTATAGACCAAAATTAAAAAAATGCAAATGACAGTTTTAAGATTTTTTTCCAAATGCACGAAGGGAAAAAAATTCTGGAAAGGATTTAAAAAAATATTGCAAAGAATGCTGGAATTGAAAAAAATGTTTATCCGCATATTTTTTTAGATATTCGCTTGCTGAGATTTTTGCTTGGAGATAATGCTGATACACGGATAGTTCAGGAGATATTTGGCTATGCAAGCATTACGACAATGGAAACTTGTACACATGTTGAAAAAAATCCAAATTAAAAAAAGATATATAATAATATAAAACTGGGAGATGACTAGAGAAATGAAGGAAAAAAAGTGAATTAAGAAAGCAGAAGGATGAAAAAAATTGAAAAATACTTATGGCTACGGTTATAGCATATTTTGTATTTTTTTCATATTGACAGAAAATAGGAATAATAACAGAATATCTGGGGAATCATTATGCTGATTCTGCTATATATGTATGCTAACTACAATCTGATAAATATATTTTTTTACAAGTAAGAGAACAACTTTTTAAAAGTATATGCCTTTCTTTTTTTCTGGAAGTTATTTATTTATTCACAGGAAATATTTCGTTGCTAGGTGCGATTGCATATATTGTATTATTTTTCGCTTTTTGATTTTTTTCAATAAGAAAAAGATGGAAGGAAGGGAAGAGATTCCTAAAAATAATAAGATTTGTGAATATTTTTTTAATATTTAAAGTTGTTTTTTTGTGCTGTCAATCTCGCTTTTTTTAAAAAGTTACTGCTGAAAGGATGCTTAAAATAAAGATTATTAAAAAAATAAATAAAAGTTTAAAAAAACAGTTGAGAAATGTATAAAAAAAGTAGTATAATGAAAAAAATATTGTAAATTAATGTTTTAGATGAATTGGAGAAATAAAAAAATGAAAACTAATAGTGTTAATAGAAATAATGGAACAGATGTTATGAAAAAGTGTAGAAGATGTTACAGATAGAGCAGTTAATGCGCAAGTTGAAAAAAAGTTTATTTCTTGGAGAATATAAGGAAAGAATTATAAAGGCTCTTACTTTTGAGGAAATAAAGGAAAAGGGGATTTATTATGAAATAGAAGAGGCTTTTGGAAAAAATAAAGATGTGGCAAAAAAATGGTTATTTCACGTCATGCTGAGTTTGAAGATATAAAAAAATATATTGAAATAGCTAAAAAAAGAAAAAAATACCATATAAAATGATAGATAGTCTAGTTTGTTCTGGAGATATTGCACTTGTCGTCGTGGCAAAGGATGCTATTGAGCATGAAGCTGGAGATGAAATTGTTGTAACTTCAAAACTGGAAATGTGTCATTTGAAACATTTGCCAGATATATATTATGAAGCTATGGAAAGTCCAATTTGTGATTTTTCATTTAAATATAATAAAAAGAAGAAATGCCTGAATATGCAAAAAAATTATAAGGAATTGACTTTTATGGACAAATTATTTGGTTCAAAATGTCCGATATGTCAAAAAAATTAGGAGGAAAAAAACGTGGTTGATGGATTTAGAATAAAGGGAAAGACTCCATTAAATGGGGTAATTAAAGTGAGTGGCGCTAAAAAAATGCTGCACTTCCAATAATTATAGCGACGCTTGTTGCAAAGGGAGAATATATTTTAAGAAATGTGCCGAATTTGAGAGATATTAGAGTAACAATGAGACTGCTTGAAGATTTGGGAATGGAAACAGAAAAGTTAGATGAGAATACTTATAAAATAATAAATAACGGATTTAAAAGAACTGAAGCAAGTTATGAAATTGTAAAAACAAATGAGAGCTTCATTTCTTGTAATGGGACCTATGATTGCAAATTTAGATGAAGCGGTTGTGTCGCTTCCTGGAGGGTGTGCGATTGGTTCAAGACCTGTAGATTTGCACTTAAAGGGATTTGAGCTGTTAGGAGCGGATATTACAAGAGTTCATGGATATGTACATGCAAAAGCGGATAAATTGAGAGGTGCTGAAATTCCTTTAGGATTTCCAAGCGTAGGAGCTACTCAAAATATAATGATGGCGGCAGTAAAAAAACACCTGGAAAAAAACTGTTATTTCAAATGCGACAGAGAGCCTGAAATTGTTGATTTAGGAAACTTTTTGAATAAAATGGGAGCAAAAATTACAGGACTTGGAACTCCGAATATTGAAATTGAAGGAGTTGAAGAACTTCATGCTGTGGAGTATTCGATTATGCCAGATAGAATTGAAGCTGGAACTTATGTAATTGCTTCATTAGTTACAGAAGGAGATTTGAAAATACAAAATGCAAGACTTGAAGATCTTGGAGTATTTAAATCTGAACTGGAAGCGATGGGAGTAAAATTTAAGCAAGATGGAGAACTTTTGAGCGTAATAGGAAAAGCAAGAGATCTAAAAACCGTCAAAAATAAAGACATTGCCACATCCAGGCTTTCCAACAGATATGCAGCCTCAAATGATGTTATTACAAGTGCTTGTAAATGGCGGAAGCTCAATGGAGGAAACTGTATTTGAAAACAGATTTATGCATGTGCCTGAATTTAACAGAATGGGAGCAGATATTACAATAAGACATGGAGTGGCCTTTATAAATGGAGGATTGCCTTTAACAGGCGCAGAAGTAATGTCATCAGATTTAAGAGCTGGAGCGGCATTGGTGCTTGCAGGACTTGCGACGGATGGCGTGACTGTTGTAAATAGAGTTTACCATATTGACAGAGGATATGATAAATTGGAATTAAAAATTAAATACTGTCGGGGCTCAAATTGAAAGAATTAAATTGGATATTTAGTGAGTCTGTGAGTATTTTTTTTAAAAAAATTAAAAAGTTTTTTTGAACTGTATCTAAAAATCTTGAAAAATAAACAAGATGGGAAGTGCAGTTCTTTTTGAATAAACTGATAAAAAAATAAAAATTAAATAATAAGAAAAAAATATTGAATTTTTTTAAAAATAAAAAAAGGTATAATTTTATTATCAGAGAGTAACAAAAGGAGATGGCAAACATGGAAAGAATAATAGATGTTGCTCAATATATTTTTTTAGTGAATATAAAAGAGTAGCAGGAGAGATTATTGATGAAATGAAATTACAGAAATTATTATATTTTTCTCAAAGAGAAACATTTGCTATTTTGAATAAACCTCTTTTTGCTGAAGTATTTGGAAGGATGGAAGTATGGACCTGTTTCTAGGGAGGTTAGAACTGTTTTTACTGAAGATGGAATGAATGCAGATATAGAAGAAATAAAAAAAGTGAAAGTAAGTACATAATAAATAATATAATTCATGAGTATGGAGCTTTGGCTTCGTGGAAATTAAGTGCATTGACACATAGAGAAATTTCTTGGCTTAATTCACGTAAAGGATTGAAAAAAGAAGAGAATGGAAGAGTAAAAATTAAAAATGAAGATATCCAAGAAGATGCAAAAAAAGTAAGACCTTACGATTATGCATGGGATATGTACTATGATGAATTTGAAGACTATGAAGCGGTGGTTTAATGGTAGGCAAAAATTGTTAGATGTTTGACTCAGTATTACGATGCAAGATTACAGAGAATTTCTATTAAATCAAGACCAGCATTAGTATTAAAAAGTCCTGAAAATGATGATTATGTAGTTTTGCCTATTTCAACAATTCCGAATAGAATAAACGTGAATCCAACATACGATATTGAAATAGATCCTGCAAAGTTTTTCTAAAAATAAATCTGACAAGAATATCTTATATTAGAACTCACAGAATGGTTTCAATACCGATACAACAAATAGATTCAAGCATTATAATAGGTGATTTAAAAATCAGATTATGAAGAATTATTTTTTTAAGAATAGTAGAAAAAGTAGAGCAATTTCATAATGAAATAATGGGAAGGATTGCTGGAGTAGAAAAATATAATAAAAAAATCATGGTTGAGAGATTAACTGTGATTTTTTTGTTATAAAAAAATTTTCAATTGCATTGTCTTTTTAAAGTCATTTATGGTAAAAATAAATATATGATAAATATAGCAAAAATCACTTTAAAAAAATGAGCTCAAATAAATAAAATTTGAGAAGTTGAAAGGCTCTTGAATTTATGAGAGCTTTTTTTCTTATTTTTTTTATATTTACTAGAAAAAGATAAAGGAAATTGATAAAATGGGAAAAATTAATAATTGTAGAGGGAACAGATGGAAGCGGGAAGCAGACGCAGACAGAATTGCTGTGTAAAAAAATTGAAGGAAATAAAAAGGAGAAGGGAAAGTAAAAAAATATCTTTCCCAAATTATGAAAAGCAAGGCTTCAGAGCCTGTAAAAATGTATCTTGCAGGTGAATTTGGGGAAACTGTGGAAAGCGTTAATGCCTATGCGACTTCGGTGCTTTATTCGGTTGACAGGTTTGCTTCGTTTAAGACTGAATGGGAAAAGTTTTATGAGGATGGAGGGATTGTGATTAGTGACAGATATACAATTTCAAATATGATTCATCAAGTTCCAAAAAAATTCAGGATAAAGCAGAAAGAGAAAAAAATATTTAGATTGGCTTACAGATTTAGAGTGGGGCAAAAATTGGGATACCGAAGCCAGATGTTGTATTTTTTTTGGATATTCCTTTTTGAAATTAGCCAGAAGCTTATGGAAGATAGGGAAAATAAGATAACTGGGAAGAAGGAAAAAAGATATTCATGAGAGGGATAAAAAAATTATTTGAAAAAAATGCTTATGAGGTGGCGAAGGGGCTTTCAGTAAAAATATGGATGGAATGTAATTTCTTGTGTAAATGAGAATGAATTGAGGGGAATAGAAGATATAAATAATGAGATGCTGGAAATAATATTGAAGAGTATATAGTTTTTTTGAAAATTGGAATTTAATAAAAATAAATATTTTTTTTAAATAACAAAAAAACATATAAAAAAAGTAATTAAATTATGGTATAATAATACTCGAAGCAAAAATGTTAAAATAAGGAGAGGGTATGATGGCTAGAAAAAAAGCAGAAGAAAAAGATGATAAAAAATTAAGTGAAAGAGAGAAAATGCTTAATTTGGCACTGAAGCAAATCGAGAAAGATTATGGTGAAGGTGCTATAATGAAACTTGGTGAAAATCAAAAAATGAATATTAGGGCTATTTCTACAGGAAGCTTGAATTTGGATATAGCACTTGGGGTTGGTGGAGTCCCAAGAGGGAGAATTATTGAGATTTATGGAGCAGAGTCTTCGGGGAAAACTACTCTTGCGCTTCATATTATTGCAGAAGCTCAAAAGGCTGGAGGAACTGTGGCATTTATTGATGCGGAACATGCTCTTGATCCAGTTTATGCAAAGGCTCTTGGAGTAAATATTGATGAACTTTTAATTTCACAGCCTGATACTGGGGAGCAGGCACTTGAAATTTCAGACATGCTTGTAAGAAGCGGGGCGATGGATGTAATTGTTGTGGATTCGGTTGCGGCGCTTGTTCCAAAAGCTGAAATTGAAGGGGAAATGGGAGATCAGCAAATGGGACTTCAGGCAAGACTTATGTCAAAAGCGCTTAGAAAGTTGACAGGAAGCATTGCAAAATCTGATACGGTTATGATTTTTATTAACCAAATAAGAGAAAAAAATTGGAGGATTTTCATTTACTCCAGGTCCACAGACAACAACTTCAGGAGGACGTGCATTAAAATTCTTCTCAACAGTTAGAATGGAAGTGAAAAGAGTGGGTTCTGTGAAGCAAGGAGACGATGTTATTGGAAATGAAGTTTTGGTAAAAGTTACTAAAAATAAAGTCGCTCCGCCATTTAAAGAAGCTAGATTTAATGTTATGTATGGACAGGGAATTTCTAGAATTGGAGAAGTGCTGGATGCGACGATAAATTTAGGAATCGCTTCAAAGGCTGGAGCTTGGTTCAGTTATGGAGAAGAGAGATTAGGGCAAGGTCGTGTAAATGTGGAAAAATATGCTAAAGGAAAATAAGGAGCTTTACGAAAGACTGGAAAGAGATGTGCTGGAAGCCATTCGTCCTAAAAACAAAGAGAATGAACAGGAAAACCCTGAAAATATAGAAAATGACCAAATTCAAAATGATGAAAATGGTGAATTAGAAAACAATGAAAATTAATAGAATTTATCGGAATAAAATATATCTTGATACTGGGGAAATTATGGATGTAAGCCCGCTTATAAGGCAAAGATATGATTTGAAGGTAAATGATGATATTGAGAGGTTTTATGATGAGGTTTCTTATGAAGCCTCTCTTGAAAAGGGGATTTTTCTAATTTCATTAAAGGACAGGACAAAAAAAGGAAGTGCGGTTAAAATTAGAGGAAAAAAATATAGAAATAAGTCGGCTATTTTACGGGCAATAGAAAAAAACTGGAGGAGTTTGGGTATTTAAATGACTTGGATTATGCAATGTCGTATATTGAAAGTAGAACATATGGGAAAAAAACCGTATTTCCTATAATCTTTTTCAAAAAGGGAATCAATAAAGATTTGGTTGAAAAAGGCATATTTGACTTTGGATGAGGAAAAAGGAAGAAAATGTTGAAGATGTAAAATTAGAAAAATTGATTGAAAAAAAGGTAAAAAAAGTTAATGTAAATAATGAGCGGGATGAAAAAAATAAAGGAAGAGCAGAAACTTATACAGTATTTGGCAAGGCAGGGATTTTTCTCTTGACAAGATTTTTTTAAGAAATTGAAGGAATATAAGGGAAATTATGAATAATGAATTGCAGTTATACAAAAAAATAATAGTAAAGGAGGAAAAATTATATGAGAACCATATTTTATCATCTTGTACTTGTAGGTACTTTTATTTATGGAAGTATTTTTTTCATATTTGGTATCTAATATTTAATAGGGGTGAAAAAAGATACAGATATGTGTGCAGGGTAGCGAAAAATTGGGGGAAGAATTTAATATGGGGTTCTGGAAGTAAAGTAAGTGTTATTTATAAAAATGGAAGTGAAGAGGAAGTAAGGAAAATACGAGAAAATAATGAAGCTGTCATATTAATTTCAAATCATCAGAGTAATGTTGACATTCCAGCATTGCTTGGGTATTTGCCGCTTGACTTTTCGTTTATTGCTAAGAAGGAAATGAAAAAAATGGCCTGCTATTGGGCGATGGATGCGTTCGTTTGACTGTATTTTTTTCTGGACAGGAAAAAAATGCTAGGCAAGGGATGAAGGATATGAAGGATGCGATAAGCAAAATAAAAAAAGGTCATTCCTATGTGATTTTCCCTGAAGGAAGCAGAAGTAAGGATGGAACAATTGGAGAATTTAAAAAGGGAAGTTTTAAGCTTGCAACTGATACAAATGCTAGAATATTACCGATTACGATAGTGGGGACTTATGAGGTGCAAAGCCGTAAAAGTTTGAAAAATAACACCAAATAAAAAAATATAAAAAAATTATTGTGGATAAACCAGTTGACTTGAAAAAAATATGTCAAGGCAAGAAAAAAAGATGTGCATAATGTTGTAAATAAAATTATAAAGGATAATTATGCAGAAGAAAAAAATCTTTAAGAAAAAAAGTGTAATTGAAGTTTAAAGGAAGGAAGGTGAAATTATGAAGGTGTTTTTGGCAACTAAAAATAAAGGGAAAATAAAAGATTTTGAAAAATTGACTGAAGGAATGGATTTGGAAGTTGTGACTATTCTGGATGGGATGGATATTCCTGATGTTGTGGAAGATGGAGATACTTTTGAGGAAAATTCTAGGAAGAAGGCTAAGGAAATAGCTGATTATACTGGAATTGTGACAATTTCTGATGATTCAGGACTTTGTGTGGATTGTCTGGATGGAGGGCCTGGAGTGTATTCGGCACGATTTGCTGGGGAAAAATGCGAGCGATAGAGAGAGAAATGAAAAAGTTGCTTGAAGTGATGAAGGATGTAAAGAAAGAGGATAGGCAAGCACATTTTGTATCTGTTGTGAGCATTGCTTTTCCAAACGGAGAAATTCATTCGTTTCGTGGCGAAGTAAATGGAGAAATTTTGTTTGAGCTGAGAGGAAGCAATGGATTTGGATATAATCCGTTATTTTATTCGTATGAGCTGAAAAAATCATTTGGAGAAGCTGATGATGAGGAAAGAAAAAAGGTTAGTCATAGGGCTAGGGCATTTAGAAAACTGATTGATTCAGGACTTCTTAAAGAAAAAAATAGTATTTTTCAAGGTATTACAAATTTTTAAATTATTTAGAAAAAAGCTGGAAAGGAGCTTGTTATGGAACTTACTGATGAAAAAATTGAACTGAATGGACTGATTCACAAGGGAGTGGGTAAAATTCTGATATTAATGGCGATATTGTCAGTTGTGTATGGAGCAGTATTTTCGATTATAGAGAAAACTTATCATATGCAGGTTATTGCGGCATTTTTGCCAGTTGTTGCCATTGTTGTCTGGATTTTGTTTATTTTTTTGCGAATCGACAGGCTAAAACTGGAAAAGGGAGAACTTTCGCTAAACAAGGAGAATTTAAATAAAAAAATGTTTCGGGGTATATGGATAAATATGTGGGAACACCAAGAATACATTTTACAGTAGATGGACAGGAAATTTTATTTGAACCTTATGTAAACCGATATAGCAGAAGCGATACATCTAATAAAAATCACAACAATAGGATTTTTTTCCTAAAGGATAAAAGGAATTCCTGAAATAAAAATATCAAAAAAACTTTATCGTAAAAATCTTGCTTTTAAGATTAGTTATAGTTTTAGGAATCGTTGCTCCAGTAATCTTTACAGTTTAAAGGGAATAGAAATATAATGTTGGTAAATCTGAAATAAATAAATCAAATTTGGAAAAAAATCTGAAAAATAGTCCGTTCCATTAATAAAAAAATCTTATTTGTGTAATCAAAGATAACGCCTACGGGCTAGGGAATTGAGAACATCCTGCCAATACTTCTGGAGAATAAATGTGATTATTTTGCAGTGGCATATATTGAAGAGGCGGTAAAAAAATCCAGAAACTGCTGGAAAAATTTAAAAATTAAAAGAATCAGAATGGCAAAATAAAAAGTTATGGCTCTTAATTATGTAAAAGCCTGAAAATGTAGGAGATGCAATAAGAAATAACATTGAATTAACAGTTTTTAACTTTTTCACGACTACTTGATTATTTAAAAAAATCTTAGATGAATTTTTTTGAAAAATATGACATTGAAAATTCATATAAAAAGTAAACAGTGGAATGAATCGGCTTGGATTTGATAAAAAAATGAGATTCTGGAATTGGTTAAAATATTAAAAAAATACAATTTGAATAATAAATCAAAAAAATAGATTAGAGATAATCTCAATTTTTTTCGCATATTTCCGATGCAGAAAAATCAGGCTGAAACAGAAAAAGCAAGTTGAAAAAAATATGAAAAAAATCCTGAAAAATATTTTTCTCAAAAATAATGTAAGGTACAAATACAGCCATCTTCAAAGCAAGCCCGCTTCTTTTTCAAATATGGCAAAAAAATATAACTATGACTTTGCAAGAATTGGAATGGCACTTTATGGAATGGAGCCTTTGTCAACTGATGTGGGCCTTTTTGGATGTAATAACAGTAAAGTCAAAAAAATCATAAATATTAGAAATGTCAAGAAAAAAATGACAAGGTTTCCTATGGAAGTAAAGGAATTGTGAAGCATGATTCTAAAATAGGAATTGTCGCAATAGGCTATGCCCACGGACTTCAAAAAGCAGATTGAAAAATTCAAATAAAGCATATATTTTTAGTAAATGGTCAAAAAAAGCCAAGATTATTGGGGAAATTTGCATGGATATGATTTTTTTGTTGACTTGACTAATATAGAAAAATGTAAAAATGAATGATGAAGTTGTGATTATTGGAAGCCAAAAAAATGCTGAGAATGGAATTGTTGAGAAAAATAACGTTGAGGCAGATGGCGAGATGGGCTAAGACAATACAGGATGATGTTTTAACAAAATTTGGAGGAATAAAAAAACAGTAGGCTGATTTGGAATTAAATCTTTTTACTGTTTTTTTATTTTTTTAAAAAGTTTTTTTGATCTGCTTTTTTTCTTGTAAAGAAGAAAAAAACAAAACTGATAGGATTAAAAAAATGCTAATATATTGAGATGTTGAAAAAAACCTGAAATAATCCCTCTATAACTATCATATCTAAAAAAATTCTAAAAATAAATCTTATTATTCCATAAAGCACAATATACAATTCAAAAGCATGCTTTCCTTTAAATTTATTGATATAAATTAGTAAAAAAATACTGCTATTAAAAAGAAGAGTCATGACTTCTGCAAGCTGTGTTGGAAATAACTGGATATTATTTGGGGCAAATAAGGAATGTGTATATGTTACTGAAAAAAATGACTTTTAAAAGGTTCTCCATAGCGATGACCGACTAGATAACATCCTATTCGTCCGAAAAAAAGTGTAATGTTGGAATTACTGGAGTACAATAACGTAAATATGTTTTTTTATATTTATTTTAAACATTTTTTTGAAATAAAAAAATACCTATTATTGCTCCAGTTAAGTAGCCATAAAACACAAATCCTCCTGCCATAATTTCATTTAAATATTTTTAACTCAGTCAGTCTTTTTAAAAATCGATATATTTCAGGAAATTATAAAAAAATAACAATTTTGAACCTATAATTGCAAAAAAGTCCGCTAGTTCTAGCTATTAGTGTAAAGTCATCCATACTTAAATTATATTTTTTTAACTTGAAAATAAGCAACCCAAAAACTATCATAAGTCCATAATATGGGAATCAAAAAAATTTCCAATGGAAATTCCTAAATTAACATGTTCGTGTATCATCTTTATCCTTTCAGAGATTAGTTTTTTTATAAAAAAATGGAGAAAAGCCTCCAATTTTTAAATGATTATTGAACTGCACTACCAGCGGCCTAATCCTCCTAATACTAAAGCACAGGCAATCCAAATAATAAGTCCTAATACAAGAGCTATTATCGAACAAACTAATCCTCCAGTTGCCATACTTTTTTTGAGTTTCATCTTTTCTACCTAAAATACCTAGTATTATACCAACTATGGCTGGGATAATTCCAGTTATTCCACCTACGAAAATAGAAAGGATTAATGAAATAATTCCTATAACTAATGATGCGATTCCCATAATTTTTCTTCCTACATCTTTTTTTATCATTTATTAATATTATCTCAAAAAACTAAAAAAAGTAAAATATAAAAATATATATTAATATTCATATAAATATATATATTATTAATGATTAAAAACTAGGAAAAAGTCTTATTATTTTTAGAAAAATAGGATATTGTTATTATAATGTTAAAGATTGTAATACTTTAAAATTGTCAAACGAAAATTTTCTATTTTTTTGAATGAAATAAATGTGATATAATAAAAAAATATAAAGAGGAAAAATATCGGAAAGAAAAGAGGATTGATAAGAATGTATGAAACATTGAAAGATAGATTTTTTTGAGATATGTAAAAATTTGAGACTAGATCGGATGAGAAAAAGTGAGACTATTCCGTCGACACCGACACAACTTGAGTTTGCGAAAGATTCTTGCAGAAGAATTGGAAGAGATTGGGATGGAAAACGTTTATGTGAATGATGCTTGTTTTGTGAATGCGACATTGCCTGGGAATGTTGATAAAGATGTGCCTGTGATTGGATTTATTGCACATATGGATACTGCAGATTTTAATGCGACTAATGTTAATCCGAAAATTGTGGAAAATTATGATGGGGAAGATATTGTGTTGAATGAGGCAAAAGATATTGTGTTGTCAGTTGAGGAGTTTCCTAATTTGAAAAATTACGTGGGGAAAACGGTGATTACTACTGATGGGACTACGCTTTTGGGGGCTGACGATAAAGCTGGAATTGTGGAAATTGTTGAAGCGATGAAGTATTTGATTGAGCATCCAGAAATTAAGCATGGGACTGTAAAAGTAGCATTTGGGCCTGATGAGGAAATTGGTCGTGGTGCAGATAATTTTAATGTGGAAGAATTTGGTGCTGATTTTGCGTATACGATGGATGGAGGACCTGTTGGAGAGCTTGAATATGAGAGTTTTAATGCAGCTGGAGCGGTTTTCAAGATAAAAGGTAAGAGCGTACATCCTGGAACTGCAAAGGGAAAATTGATAAATGCGAGTTTGATTGCGGCAGAGATTGTGAATAGTTTTCCAGCTGATGAAGTGCCTGAAAAAAACAAGAAGGATATGAAGGTTTCTATTTCCTTGATAAAAATTAATTCGAATTGTGAAGAAGCAGAATTGTCGTATATTTTGAGAGATCATGATAGAGAAAAATTTGAAGCAAAGAAAAAATTTGCAGCAAATGTTGCGAAAAAAATTAATGAAAAATATGGAAAAGAATTGGTAAGTGTTGAGATAAAAAGACCAATATTACAACATGGGTGAAATAATTAAAGACCATATGAATGTAGTGGAAATTGCTAAAAAAAGCAATGGAAAATTTGGGAATAAAAACCAGTAATTGAGCCAATTCGTGGTGGAACAGACGGTTCTAAAATTTCATTTATGGGACTTCCTACACCAAATATTTTTTTGCAGGTGGAGAAAAATTTTCATGGAAAATATGAATTTGTTGCACTTGAAAGCATGATTTTTGGCAACGGATGTGATTGTGGAAATTGTGAAATTGAATGGAAAAGGGAAATAATAAATGAGGAAAGCGCTAGTAAAAACGTATATATATGAATTAATTTTTTTTGTGTATTTATTTAATAGTTACGAATAAACTTTTGGAAATTTTTTTGAAGAAAAAAATTTATTTTAGGAGTTTTTATAATTTTAATAATAAATGTAGTGGTGTTTTTTTATTTGATAATTTATTTGATAATTTCTTTGAGATCGCAATATTATGTGTATAAATTGAATCTTTCAAAAAAGTATTGTGATGGAGAAAAAAACTATATAAGATGAAAAAAATTAATATTATGAAAGATATTCACAGAATTAATTTGTCAGCTTATTATAGGTTATTAAATAAAGAAGAAGAAGCATTGAGATATTTGACTGAAGTGAGAATAAGCAGGTTTACATTGCCAATAGTGAGATATTGTTATTATATGAATTTAGCAGAATATAAATATTACAATGGAAAAAAAGAAGAAGCTAGAAAAAAATGCTTGATGAGAATATTAAGAAAAGAATCTAACAAAAAAACTTATTAGAAATTTTTTTAGATTATGGAGATGATCCCGAACAAAAGGTTGTTGAACTTGAAAAAAATATTACCAAAAACAGAAAAAAATAGATTGTATAAAATGCAAGTGGAGAATGCTTTGGCAATAACATACGAAGAAATTGAAAAATTTTGAAAAAAAGCAATGGAATTTTATAAGGAAGTGGCTGAAAAGGAAAGCGAAATTTATTTTATTAAAGTTGCGAAAGAAAAAGGTTTTGGAGTTAAGTTTAAAGAATAAAGAAATTTAGCAGGAAAGGATATGAGATGAAATGTTTGATTTAGCAGGTGAAGTTGCTCTTGTTACAGGAGGAGCAAAAGGAATTGGAAAAAGGAATTGCGAAAAGCATTGAAACAGGCTAGAGCAGAAGGTTATTATTGGAGATATTGATAAGGAAAATGGGAAGATGACAGCAAATGAGCTGGATGGGGATTTTTGTTATCTTGATGTTACAGATAAAGATCAAGTGCAGTATGTTGTTCAAAGCATTTGTGAAAAAAATATGGAAAAATTGAGTATTCTTTGCTCAAATGCCGGGATTTTTTTCCGCAAGTGGCTATTGAAGATATGACAGAGGAAGACTGGGACAAGGTTCAGAATGTAAATGCGAAAGGAACTTTTTTTGGTGGCACAGGCGAGCATTGAAATATATGAAAAAAAGCAAAGTTACGGAAGAGTGATACTTACTTCTTCAATCACAGGCGCTATTACAGGATATTCAGGATGGGCGCACTATGGAGCAAGTAAATCAGCTCAGCTGGGATTTATGAGAACTGCTGCTTTGGAATATGCAAAATATGGAATTACAGTTAATGCAATTCAGCCTGGAAATGTCTTGACAGATGGACTGATGCAGGCTGGAGAGAAATATATCAAGAAAAATGAAAGAGATGATACCGCTTTATACTTTAGGAAAGCCTGAAGATATTGGATATACAGCTGTTTTTCTGGCAAGCCGTGAAGCTGGATTTATTACAGGGCAGACAATAGTTGTAGATGGCGGACAAGTTTTGCCTGAAATGCCAAATTTATAACGGGATATTATTTAAATGAATTTGAGTATATTTAAAATGAGAAATTAATTACAAAAAAATCTTTCTAGAAAAAGTATTGAAATTATAGTATATTTTTGTGATAAAATAATATAATTAAAAAAATTGATGTGAAGTAGTTTAATTAGGGAAATTTGGAAAAATAGGAAAAAAATAAACAAAATTTAAAAAAATAATAGAATTAGGAGGAATTTTTAAAAATGAGTCAAAAAAAGATAAAGTTGTAATTTCTGAAGGATTGACTTTTGATGATGTGTTGCTAATTCCGCAAGCATCTAGTGTTGTCTGCATGAAGTGTCGCTAAAAAACTAATTTAACTAAGAATCTGGTGTTAAATATTCCGATTTTTGAGTCTTTGCGATGGATACGGTTACAGAATCAAAACTTGCGATTGCGCTTGCAAGAGAAGGTGGAATTGGGTTTATTCATAAGAATATGACTATTGAAAGACAGGCTGATGAAGTATCTAAGGTAAAAAGATATGAAAGCGGAATGATTACAAATCCGATTACATTGAAGGAAGACGCTATTTTTAAAGGATGCTCATGATCTGATGAAAAAAATTATAAGGTTTCTGGATTGCCTGTGGTTGATGATGAAGGTAATTTAAAGGGAATTATTACGAATCGTGACTTGAAATATAGAGAAGATTTGTCATTGAAAGTTGTGGATATTATGACAAAGGATAATTTGGTAACTGCGCCTGTTGGAACGACTCTTGAAGGGGCAAAATCTATTCTTTTGGAAAATAGAATTGAAAAATTGCCGATTGTGGAAGGCACTAAATTAAAAGGTCTGATTACAATTAAAGATATTGACAATGTTATTAATTACCCTAATGCTGCTAAGGATAAGGAAGGAAGACTTAGAGTTGGAGCAGGAGTTGGAATTGGAACTGATACTTTGAGAAGAGTAACTGCGCTGGTTGAAGCTGGAGTTGACATTATTGCAATTGATTCAGCTCATGGACATTCAATTGGAGTTATTAATAAAATAAAGGAAATCAGGGCAGCTTTTCCTGATTTGGACATTATTGGTGGAAATATTGTAACTCCAGAAGCTGCGCTTGACTTGATTGAAGCTGGGGTAAATGCAGTAAAAGTCGGAGTTGGGCCTGGATCTATCTGTACAACAAGAGTTATATCAGGAGTTGGAGTACCACAAATAACAGCTGTTATGAATATTGCAGAAGTTTGTAAGGATAAAGGAATTGGAGTTATTGCTGACGGTGGAATTAAATTGTCTGGAGATGTTGTAAAAGCGATTGCGGCTGGAGCAGACTGTGTAATGCTTGGAGGAATGCTTGCAGGAACTGATGAGGCGCCTGGAGAAGAAATTCTTTATAACGGTAGAAAATTTAAAACTTATGCTGGAATGGGATCACTTGCGGCAATGAAGAGAGGAAGCAGTGACAGATATTTTCAGCTTGAAGCGGCAACTGAAAAATTAGTTCCAGAAGGAATCGAATCAATGGTTCCACATAAAGGTGCATTAAAGGACACAGTTTATCAAATTTGCGGTGGACTTCGTTCTGGAATGGGATATTGCGGAACACCTACAATTAAAGAATTGAAAGAAAATGGAAAATTTGTAAAAATAACAGGAGCCGGACTTAAGGAAAGCCACCCGCACGATGTTATAATTACAGAAGGAAGCACCTAATTATAATAATTCAAATAATTAATAATTTAAAAATATAGCAAGAAGTTTTTTTCAGGAACAGCTTGCTTTTTAGAATATTATACAGCAAGGGGCTTTGACCCCTTGTTAAAAAATAATGGAAAATATGTTGAAAAGCAAAGGAAAAATAAGAAGATGAAAAAAGTAAAGAAATTAGCACTTTTATCTATATTGGTGTTGGGAATAAGTAGTTTATCTTATTCTTATGAGGATTACTATCAAAAGGTTTATACTGTGAAAGTTTCCAAAGAGGACTTGTTTAAAGCTGTAAATGCCACTAAAAAAATCAGCAGAAAAAAATTGTCAAAAAAATCTTTGATGAATATCAGAAAAAAAGCTGAGGAAGTGGAAAAAAATCTGGTGCAGTTTGATGTGAAAAAAAGGATAAAATTGGGAAAAATCGAAGAGGATAGATACAGAGCGATTGCGAGAGTTTTGTCTAATGAGCAGCTGGAAGCCTACAATTCTTATATAAATTCCCAAAAGGAAATGTTTAATGAGAAAAATGACAAGGTTAAAAATCTTGTTGACAGCCTTGATTTGACAAATGTTCAAAAAAATCACGTATTTTTAAAAATATGAAAGAGATTTTTAAACGGGAAGTTGGCAAATTAAAGGGATCAAAAGATTGACAGAGAATGAATTTGTGGCGAAATATAATGAATTGAGACAGCAAAGAAATGAAAAAATGAAAACTGTTTTGCTGGATGATCAGGTGAAATTGATAGAAAATTTTTAAAGTATTGACAAAAGTGATAAAAAAATGGTAAAATACGATGATTATTAAATATAAATCACACTTTGTATTATTTAGAGATAGGGTGTTGCAATTTTTTTCAGAATATTTAAAAAAATTAGAAAAAAATTTGAATAAAAAAAGCGAAAAATTACAATCTGTCTTTTGAAGAGAAGTGGGAGAAAAACCAAAAAAATTAGGAGGAAAAACGTAATGGCAGTTATTACAATGAAACAATTATTAGAAGTGGGAGCACATTTTGGACATCAGGCAAAAAGATGGAATCCTAAAAATGAAACCATATATCTTTACAGAAAGAAACAGGAATCCATATTTTGGATTTACACCAAACTTTAGGAGCAACTGAAGCGGCTTATGAATTTGTTAGACAAATTTCTGAAGAAGGTGGAAAAGTATTATTCGTTGGAACTAAAAAACAAGCTCAAGAAGCCATTAAAGAAGAAGCAGAAAGAGCTGGAGGATTTTATGTAAACCACAGATGGCTAGGTGGATTATTAACTAACTTGGAAACTATCAAAAAAAGAGTAAAAAAAGATTAAAAGAATTAGAAGAAATGGATGCTGACGGAACTTTAGACACAGCTTACACTAAAAAAAGAAGCTGGGTTATTAAGAAAAAGAAATGGCAAAACTTTCTAAAAACATCGGTGGAATTAAAGAAATGAACACTTTACCAGCTGCATTATTCGTAGTTGACATCAAAAAAAGAATTCTTGGCATTGGAAGAAGCTAAAAAAATTAGGAATTCCTGTAATCGCATTAATCGATACAAATGTAGATCCTGATTTAGTAACTACAAAAATTCCTGCAAATGATGATGCTATAAGATCAGTAAAAATTATTTGCGCAAGTTATTGCAAATCTTTGCAATTGGAAGGAAATGGTGGAATTGAAAATGTTGCTGAAGGAGCAGAAGTGGAAGTTCCTGCAATCGAAGAAATCGTTGAAGAAACAGTAGAAGAAGTTGTTGAAGAAACTCCAGAAGCATAATCTAAAAATATAATCAAGAAAATCAAATAAAAATGATAGGGGAATAAAGCCATTCCCCTGTTGTTGCAAAAAAATAGTAATTTTTAAATTATTCAAAAAAATAACCTCGTGTTTCTATGGTCAAAATAAAAATAAAAAGGAATGGTGAGAAATTATGAAAAAAGTTTTAGCGGGATTATTTTTAATAGCAAGTTTAAGTGTCTTAGCTATAAATAAAGGGAAGTCTCCGATGGAGCATGATATAGATTATGTATGGTATCATTATGAATTGAATTCCAAGTATGAAAAGTTATTTTCAAAGGGAAAAAAGGAATTTAAGGATAAATGGGAGCAAAACAGAAATAATAAAAAAAATTTGATTACACTATTGAAAAAATATACTGAAAAAAATATCCGAATGATGCCTATGCTTACGAAGCTTTGGGTACGGCATATATGTCGGATAATTTTAAGGAAGCAGAAGCAAATTTTTTAAAGGCTATAAAGCTGGGGGATGATGACACAGCAAAATATTCTTTAGCACTTTTATTAAGTGTGTTAGAACACTCGTGGCTTTAGCCATGAGATGAATAACACCAACATTGAAAAATGTTGCTTTAAAAATTTGCAATATTAATAATTTTGAGTGTAATATATTTGAGTTTAAAAATATAATATATAGATAAAAAAAGTAGCAGTGTAGACATAATGTCTTATCTAGTAGCGACTATTGTGGACTAGCCAAAAAGAATAAGGATTTTAAAATCAAACTTCTTAGAAGATAACTTACTTTTTCAGTTATCTTATGAAGCTTTCGACTTTTAGTCGTGAGTAGTTCACATGGTAATAAAGGCGAAAAGGACAAGGATAAGGAAAATTTAGATAATCTAATGTTTTTTTAAGTAATGCATATATTGCTCAAAAAAATATGCAGAATTAGAAAAAAATTATTTTTTTACCACTTGCTCAAAAAGGAATGATGCAGGCACAATACCTTTTAGCACTTGGATATTATCATGCTGGAAATCCTAAGGAAGCAGAAAGATGGGCTAAAAAGGTATTAGAGACAGCTAAAAAAGATAATGATGCTGATAATATTAAAATAGTAAATCATTTATTGGATGAAATAAAAAAATAAATAAAAAAATAGTAGGAGGAAAAATAAAGTGGCAATTACAACAGCACTTATTAAAGAATTAAGAGAAAGAACAGGAGCAGGAATGCTTGACTGTAAAAAAAGGCTTTACAAGAAAACGGTGGAGATATTGAAAAAAAGCAATTGACTGGTTAAGAGAAAAAAAGGGATTGCTAAAGCGGCTAAAAAAATCTGGAAGAGTAGCGACTGGAAAGGATTGGTATTTGCGACAGTTTCTGAAGATAGAAAAAAAGGTGCTATCTTGGAATTTAACTCTGAAACAGACTTCGTTGCTAAAAATGATGAATTTAAATCATTTGGGGAAAAAAATTAGTAGATTTGACTTTAAATCATGACTTGACAAGTGAAGATGAATTGAAGGCAATTGAATTTGGAAGGAAAAAAACAGTTGAAACTCACTTAACTGAATTGATTGCTAAAATTGGTGAAAAATATGAATATCAGAAGATTAAAAAGTAATTTCTACTGATGGATTTATTGAAACTTATATTCACTTGGGTGGAAAAAAATTGGTGTATTATTAGATGTTAATGGAGAAGCTACTCCTGAAAATATTGAAAAAAAGCAAGAGGTGTTGCAATGCACATTCTCTGCAATGGATCCAAAAATACTTGGATAAATCAGAAGTTACAGCTGATGACTTGGAAAGAGAAAAAGAAATTGCAAGACATCAATTGACTGCAGAAGGAAAAACCTGCTAATATTATTGAAAAAAATATTAGAAGGAAAAAAATGAGAAAAATTCTACGAAGAAAAACTGTTTAGTACAACAAAAAAATATGTTAGAGATGACAGCGTTACTATTGGAAAAATTTATTGCCCCTAGCACAATAAATTCATTTGACAGATTTAAAAGTTGGAGAAAGGAATCGAAAAAAAGAAGAAGTAGATTTCAGCTGCTGAAGTAGTTTGCACAAATTTCTGGAAATTAATTTTTTTACTATAAGGGGAATTAAATCCCTTATTTTTTTCGCAAATTTTTAAATAATTATTTTTTTATTAAATAGTTGACTAGTTATGAAGTTTTTTTGCAAGGGATTAAGACTCCTTGTTAGCAATAATATAACAGGACTTCTATTTTTTTAATGGGATTTAGTATAAAAAAATATTATTTAAAAATAATAAAAATCTATGGAGGCTCCTAAATGTTTAAATATAAAAAGAATATTATTAAAAATTAAGTGGAGAAGCACTTGCAGGGGATAAGGAATTTGGATTTTTCAAATGAAGTGCTTGAAAGTTTTGCAAAAACAAATAAAGGATGTTCATGAAAAAAAGGTGTACAAATTGCTATTGTTATTGGCGGTGGAAATATTTTTTTCGTGGAATAAGCGGGATGGAAAAAAAGGGTTCGACAGAGTTACTGGCGACACAATGGGAATGCTTGCAACTGTTATGAATGGGCTGGCATTGCAAAAATTCAATCGAAAGTCTGGGAGTTCCGACACGTGTGATGACTGCGCTTCAAATGCCGCAAGTGGCAGAACTTTACATAAGACGTAAAGCTATAAGACATTTGGAAAAAGGAAGAGTTGTTATTTTTGCAGGTGGAACAAGTAATCCTTACTTTACAACAGATTCTTCGGGAGCTTTAAGAGCTGTGGAAATTCAAGCGGATGTGCTTGCAAAAAGGTACAAAAGTTGATGGAATTTACGATAAGGATCCAATGAAATTTAGTGATGCTGTTAGATATGACACTGTAACTTTTGATGAAGCAATTTCAAAAAAATTTAGGAGTAATGGATACAGCGGCACTTTCACTATGCCAGGGAAAACCAAATGCCAATTGTAGTATTTAACGCTTTGGAAGAAGGAAATATACTAAAAAAATGGCTCAAGGTGAAGATATAGGAACAACTGTAAAAAAATAAAAAAATATTAGGTAAAAAAATTGAAAAAAATAAAAAAATAAAAAAAGGTGGTAAGAATGTTAGACGCAATTTTAAAAAGAAGCTGAAGAAAAAAATGGCAAAAATCTGTGGAAAATACAAAAGAAAAAAATTTTCACACGTAAGAGCAGGACGTGCGAGCGTTTCTATGCTTGACGGAGTAACTGTGGAAGCTTATGGTTCACCAACTCCGCTTAACCAAGTTGGAACAGTTTCAGCTCCAGAAGCTAGATTATTAGTAATTGATCCTTGGGATAAATCGTTAATTCCAGTGATTGAAAAAAACAATTTTGCAGGCAAACTTAGGATTTAATCCTTCAAATGATGGAAAAGTTATTAGACTTCTTGTGCCAGAACTTACAGAAGACCGTAGAAAAGAATATGTAAAAATGGTAAAAAAAGAAGCTGAAGAAGGAAAAGTTGCGATTAGAAACGTAAGAAAAGACATCAACAACAAATTAAGAAAAACTTGAAAAAAAGACAGTGAAATTACAGAAGATGAATTGAAATCAAATGAAGAAAAAAAGTTCAAAAAAACAACAGATAAATTTATCGCACAAGTTGATGATGCCTTGAATAAAAAAAGGAAAAAAAGAATTATTAACAGTTTAGTCTTGAATAGAATTAAACTATATTTTGTTATTGTAAAAAAATTAAGCTAGATTTCTCTAGCTTTTTTTATTTGGATATTTATTTTAAATTCCATATTTACAGTAAAAACTGCCTTAAAACTAAACTCAAAAAAACTATGACTACTTTATTCAGTTCTTAAATTTTTCATAGTTTTTTTAATAGTTTAATTTCAAATAGTTTTGGGTATAAATAACAAGTCAAAACTCCTTGTCGCTAAATTACAAAGAAAAAAATTTATTTAGTAACTTGCCATTTATTGTCGCTTCCTTTGGCAAATTTAACAGTAGATGTTGCTAAATTGATTTTTTTGTATTTTTTTAAATAATTATATTGAAGTTTTATATTTTTTTCAATGTCAACTTCAACTTCATCTTTTCCGCTGTCGACTTTTGCATATTGGCTTGCATTATCTCCTAAATATTTATCTAGTGCCTTTTCATCGTATCCTTTAATCAAAAAAATACAACTTCGCCATCATTTCCATTTTCATTTACTTTGTAAACTGACACTTCAAATTGTTCAATAAGCATTGTATTTTGAATCTTCCCATTGTTTTTAATGTTGGGTCATTTACTTTTTGCAACATATTTGTCAACATCTGGGTTAATTGATTTTTAACATTTCACGTGAACCGTAATTTGAAATTTCTTGTAGAGCTTTTTGCGTAATCTTTTCTTTGCAGTATCTAATGAATCATATTTTTTTGATTTCTGTGGCTTCTTTTTGCGGTTGGAGCGGCATTCGCAATAGCAGGAACTGCTGTTAATTGTCCCAATACCATTAATCCCATTAATATTTTTTTCTTGCTTTTTGTAAATTTTATCATCTTTTTCCTCCAAAAATTTTTTTAATATATTATACAAGATATTATTTTTTTATTGTTATTAAAGTTTTCATTGAATAATCTATTATTTTTTTTAAATTATTTTTTTATGAATATATGTTATTCCTATACTTTCTATATTTTTTTATTTTTTTAAAAAAATGCAAAGGGGAACAGTCGCCATCCCTTTTGCAAACCCCGCTCGTCTAAGCATTTTTTTGAAAATGAAAATTAAACTCGCTTCGCTCAAACAGAAATTTTCATTTCCAAAAAAATCACGACATTTTTTTAATTTCCAATAATGATTATTTTTAATTAAAAAAATAATTTTTTTATTGTTCTTCCAAGTTGTCAGTAAATTTAAATCCTTGGTCTTCTAAGTCCTGTTTTTGACTTGTTGTAGAAGTTTTCGTAGATTCTTACTAGCATTTCTTTGTATGATGGCAGTTGTGGGGTGTTGTTTTCTTCACGCCATTTTATGGTGTCTTTTTCGTGGAATTCTACGCCTTCTTCTACTTTTTGGGCATTGTAAGTGTCTTCAAATACGAATGTATCTAGTGGGACTCTTGGTTTTACTCTTGTCAGGTTTCTTTCGGCAGGGACTCCGATTGTTGTTCCTATAATTGGGAAGACGTATTTTGGAAGTCCTAGCATTTTTTTATGAATTCTTTTGTTTCTTTTCTAATTGCTCCTATTACAGTGCTTCCGTAACCAAGGGCAAAAGCTGCAGTTTGCAGGGCATTTACCATAATTCCGGCATCTACTGCTCCGACTAGGATTCCATCGGCTGATTTTGGAGCAATGTTTCTTTTTCCAAGTGAATTTGAAGCATAAACTCCACGGTGGAAGTCGATTAATACAAAAATAAATGCTTCGGCTTGGGCGATATGTTTTTGTCCGCCACATAATTCTGCGATTTTTTTGCTAATTTTTTTCCTTATCTCTTATGACAATCAATGAAGTTTGCTGACCATTAATTGAATTTGCGACTCTTTGGGCAGTTTCAAGAATTGTTTGTAAATCTTCTTCCTTTAATTTTTTTCGCCTGTAAATTCCCTTACAGAACGTCTATTTTGTAATTGTTTTATTAATTCGTTCATTAAAAACCACTTCCTTTTTAAATTTTATTAATTAATGGTATCATATTATATTTCTATTGTCAAACAGTTTAAAAATCCTATTTTTTTATGGTATAATTTACAAATAAATGATAAATTTTCTATTAACTAAAAAATAAAAAAATTGAAAGAGAAAAATGCTGGAAAAATAAAATAATAACTAATAAAACTTGTGGAAAGCTCTATATCGCCGGAGAATATTCAATTTTGACGGCTGGGCAGAGTGCGATTATAAAAAAATGTAAATATATTTATGGGAATCAAGAATAAGTTTTTCAGATACGGATGAATATACGGTTTTTTTCAGATATGTTTGACTATAAATTGACTCTTGAAAAAGATGCTTTTAATAATGAAAAATATTTTTGCAAAAATTTTGATAAAAAAATTATTTGCTTATTTGTGAAGCAATATCTGTTATGAGTGAATATTTAAAGTTAAAAAAATTTGGAAATCAAGCCTTTTGAGCTGGAAATTACTGGAAAAAAATGGAAAGAGATGGGAAAAAAATTTGGAATTGGCTCAAGCGGAAGTGTTGTAATTTTGACAATAAAAATCCATTTTGAGTTTATATAACTTGGAAGTTTCTAAGGAAATGCTTTTTTTAAATTGTCTTCTTATGTCTTGCTAAAAACGTGGAGATAATGGCTCTATGGGCGATATTGCCTGCATTTCTTATGAAAATCTTATTTTTTTACAGATCTTTTGACAGAAAGAGAATTAGAGAATTAATAGAAAAGGAAACTTTGGAAAAATGTATTAGAAACTAATTGGAATTATGAAATTTCTGAACTTTATTTTAATGAAAAAGAACTTAATCAAAAAGGATAAAAAAATAGTTTAAGCTGTGAATTTTTTTGGCTGGATGGACAAAGGAGCCTGCTATTTCAAAGGATTTGATAAACATTGTGAAAAAGTTCTATTTGTGAAAGTGAAAACTTTTTGAAAGATGTGGAAGAAGTTGTGAAAAAAACTTAGAGAAGCTATAAAAAAATGGGGATAAGTTGGCAATTAAAAAAATGTATTGATGAAAATGGGAAATTGCTTGAAAATTTAGATGAAAATATTTATAGCAAGAAATTAAAAGAGCTGGTAAGTGCGACACAAGGTTTGGATATTTGTGCAAAAAAAGTAGTGGAGCAGGTGGAGGAGATTGCGGGATTGCATTTTCTTTTTGATGAAAGGGATACTAAGATAGTTGTGGAAAAAAATGGAAAAAAACTTGGGATTGAGTTGCTGTATTCTGAAAAAAATTATAAATAAATAATAGATGTATAGTAAAAAGTAATAAAGATTAAATATCAGCACAAAGGGTGAAAAATCCCTTGTCAAGGAGTGGAAAAAAACAGGAAAAATTAGTTACAAGAAATATAGTGTTTGCTGGGTTTTATACTTTTATAAATGATTAAAAATAAATAAAAAGAGGAGAAAAAAATTGAAAAAAATAGGAAAGATGAGCATATTAGGTATGCGTTGGAGCATAGGAGTGAATATAATAGTTTCGATGAGGTTGAGCTTATTCATTGTTCTATTCCAAAAATATAATCTTGAAGAAATTGAGCTGAAAAACTCAGTTTGCAGGGTGTGAATTTGAAGTGCCGTTTTTTATTAATGCAATTACGGGGGGGAGTGAGAATGCGAAAAAGATTAATCAGAAGCTGGCGAAAGTTGCGAGTGAATGTGGGTTGTTATTCGTAACAGGATCTTATAGTGCGGCTTTGAAAAATGTTAGGGATGATTCGTTTAAAATTGTGAAAAGGGAAAATCCTGGATTGAAACTTGCTACGAATATTGGGATTGATAAGGATTATACGGCTGGGATTAAGGCTGTTGAGGCTTTGGATCCACTGTTTTTACAAGTTCATGTTAATCTTATGCAGGAACTCATTATGTCGGAAGGAAGCAGGAATTTTAGGGAATGGGAGAATAATTTGAGAGAATTTGCGAGAAATATTGAAGTTCCGATTGTTTTGAAGGAAGTTGGGTTTGGGATGACTGAGAATACGGTGAAAAAAAGGGGCTTGAACTTGGAATAAAGACTTTTTGATATTAGTGGTCGTGGGGGAACCAGTTTTGCATTTATTGAAAATATGAGACGGGAAAATGGGCTCCATTATTTGGATAATTGGGGGCAGACTACGGTTTCCTGCCTTTTGAATCTGAAAGATTATGTGGATAAAGTGGAAATTATTGCAAGTGGAGGAGTTAGAAATCCGTTAGACATTGTAAAAATCATTAGTTTTGGGGGGCAAGAGCAGTAGGAATTTCAAAGATAATTTTAGAATTGGCTGTTAAGTATGAGGTTGAGAAAGTGATTGAAATTTTAGAGAGCTGGAAGAATGAGTGCAGGATGATAATGTGTGCTTTGAATGCTCGGAATATTAGGGAGTTACGGAATGTTAAATATGTTTTGTATGGGAAAAACATTGGAATTTTTTTATCATGACAAAAAAGAGGATTTTTTTAAATTTCTAGATTTAAATTTTTAGATAATTCTTGTGAATAAAAAGTTAATTCATTTTTTTATATATTATTTCATTTTAAAAAGTGCAAGGGGAACAGTCGCCATCCCCTTGCATCCTCAGCTTTATCTAAGCATTTTTTTGAAATAAAAACGAAACTCGCTACGCTCAAACATCGTTTTTTTATTCCAAAAAAATCACGACATTTTTATTTAATTATAAAGATTAATTCGTTGAAACAAAAAAACTGGATTTTTTTCCAGTTTAATTTACTAGTAAATTTTTATCTAACGAACAAGTTAGTTTTATTATAACAAAAAAAGACTAGAAAAAAATCTAGCCTAATTTGTCAACATTTTTTTTATACTATACAATTAAGTTCCCCTTAGGGTTTTTAAGGTGTTTTATTATACCATATTTTATGAAAAATGTCAAATAAATTTTTTTAAAAGTTAGATTTGTTATTGGGAAATGGGAGGAGAGTTTATTAGATGAGAAAAAGAAGAAGTTGGGAAGAAGAAAAATTATTGTTTACGATTTTGATAAAAACACTTTATGATGGGGAGACGGGGGTTAATTTTTTTCGGTGTTTTTATTTGAAAAAAAGCATCCTGTTAGGTCGATTTTGTTTATGATGGGGTATTCTAAGGATTTGATTTTTTATTTGCTGAAAATAATTGACTTGAGGGCTTTGAAAGAGAGATATTTTGAGTTTTTGGAGAGACATTCTAAGGAAGAGGTTGAGGAACTGGTGGCTGGGTTTTGGGAGACTAAGAGGCATAAAATTTATTCTTGGACAAGGGAGGAATTGGAAAAAAATAAGAAGGAGTGCGAGATGGTTATTGTGTCTTCGGCTAGCCCTTTGTTTTTGATTGAGAATTTTTTACTGTCGCTTGGGTATGATAAGGTTTTTGGGACTAATTTTGTGAATGATGGAAAAGATGGCAAGGAAACTTTTGTTGCGAAAATTGATGGGGAGAATAATAAGGGGGAGGAGAAAGTTAAGAAGCTGGATGAATGGGCGAAGGAAAATGGGTTTGAATATGAGATTGTGAAGTTTTATTCGGATAGCTTGGCGGATGAGCCTTTGTATGATATTGCTTGTAAAAAGTATTGGATAAAGAAGGGGGTTAAGATTGAGGGGATGCCTAAAAGGAAGACTTTATTTGATAAGTTGTTTTGGAAGTAAATTTTTTTGATTTTATATTTAAATTATTTTTTTGTGAATAAAAAAATTAATACTATTCTTTATATATTATTTTATTTTAAAAAGTGCAAGGGGAACAGTCGCCATCCCCCTTGCATCCCTAACTAGTCTACGACATTTTTTTACGTACTGGCAAAAAAACTCGCTTACGCTCAGACAGTTTTGCCAGCACATAAAAAAATGCTCCGACCGTAAATTATAAAAAAAGCCCCTAAGGGCAGAGGTAGAGGTGAAATTCGGTTTTGTCAGACTATTTAGTTATTCTATAAACGATGTATAGAACAATGATAAGTCTGATAAGATCCTCATTTGACACGGCTCTGAACCTCCTATCATAAATGTAATGAGTTGTTGAACTCGAAATTATTATAACAAAAAAAGCTAGAAAAAAATCCAGCTTAGTTTGTCAACATTTTTTTATATTTATGATAGTTACCCTTAGGGTTTTAAGGTAGTTTTATTATATCATATTTTATAGAAATGTCAAATGAATTTTTTTAAAAACAGGAGATTTTTGTGACTTTGTGGAAGGAGTGTTTTTGGGTTATTTTTTTGTGAATAGAAGTTAAAACTTTTCTTTATATATTATTTTTATTTTTAAAAAGTGCAAGGGGGAACAGTCACCATCCCCCTTGCATCCCCAGCTTATCTAAGCATTTTTTTGAAACAAAAACGAAACTCGCTACGCTCAAACATCGTTTTTTTATTCCAAAAAAATCACGACATTTTTATTTGATTATAAAAGTTAATTCTAACAAAAAAAGCTAGAAAAAAACTAGCCTAATTTGTCAACATTTTTTTATAAATTTATAACATTAATACCCTTAGGGTTTTTAAGGTGATTTTATTATATCATATTTTATGGAAATGTTAAATGAATTTTTTTAAAAACAGGAGATTTTGTGACTTTGTGAAGGAGTGTTTTTGGGTTATTTTTTTGTGAATAGAAGTTAAAACTTTTCTTTATATATTATTTTATTTTTAAAAAAAGTGCAAGGGGGAACAGTCGCCATCCCCCTTGCATCCCCAACTAGTCTACGACATTTTTACGTACTGGCAAAAAAACTCGCTTACGCTCAGACAGTTTTGCCAGCACATAAAAAAATGCTCCGACAGTAAATTGTGATTTATATTGTTGAAAAAAAGCTGGAAAAAAACTAGTTCACTTTATCAGTAATACTTTTACATATGCAAACAGTAAATGGATTTTTTTGATCATAAAAAAATACCCCTTTTAATAAGAGAGGTATATTTTTTTCGCTATTTTTTTTAAATACAATAAAAGATTTTCATCTTTTTCTTTATACATAATTATATCATATTTTATGGAAATGTTAAATGAATTTTTAAAAACAGGAGATCTTTTGACTTTGTGGAAGGAGTGTTTTTTTGGCTATTTTTTTGTGAATAGAAGTTAAAAACTTTTCTTTATATATTATTTTATTTTTAAAAAAAGTACAAGGGGGAACAGTCGCCATCCCCCTTGCATCCCCAACTTGTCTAAGCATTTTTTTGAAACAAAAACGAAACTCGCTACGCTCAAACATCGTTTTTTTATTCCAAAAAAATCACGACATTTTTATTTGATTATAGGAATTAATTATAACAAAAAACTAGATAAATCTAGCCTTATTTCGTTAGTAATTTTTTTATTTCATATCATAAAGTGCCTTAGAGTTTTTAAGGTACTTTTTGTTATATCATATTTTGAGAAAAATGTCAAATAAAAATTTTTTTGAATAATTGTAGATACAAAGATTATTAATAAAAAAATAAAAAATTTTTTTAGAGGGAATTTTTAGAAATATAAGGGAAATATAGGGAAAAAATATGGGGGATGTTAAAGGGAAAAAAATGATTAGGAAATTTTTTTAAAAAGTGATTAAAAAAAGAGGGAGAAGTATTGAAAAAAACTTGACTTATCTTTTTTTGATAGGGTATACTAAGAATATATCAATAGTCTTTTTAAAAAGATATGGGTTTAATAATTTATAATATAGAAAAAAAGGTAAAGGTTGAGAGAAAATAAGTTTTTGTAAAGTTGAGCTATTAAATCTGTTGTGTTTAATATTGATTTCATGCGTTGAATACGGAGTTCGGGCAGGTTTTTGGGACGGAATTGGTATGGATAAGGGCTTGGACAGGAATTTATAAGGATCAGGGAGATAGATGGCTGGAAACTGGAAGCGACTGACGGCTTTTTGGTAGAGGAACTGGATATTTGGCTTGGTATCTTATTAGGGTTTACTGTTTAAAGGTTGGAGAATTTAGGGAAGTATAGGGAGATTTTCACTTTGAAATCACTATCAAATCACTAAATCCATCATTTTTGCTTTAATGGTGGGTTAATAATTATCACTACGAAAGTCCTCTATGGGCCCCCTTAAGGACTCCCCCTCATCCGCCCCCATTCCCACCAGCATTTGCTGGACTTTGTTGAGGGTGTTTGAAAGGTTTTTTTGAAAAAAATAAGGCTATTCTGATACTTTTTTTAGGCATCTTGAAGGATGTCTAAATCTAAAAATAGGCGGCTGTGAAGGCTGGAAATCGTGAAAATTAAGAACCTAGGGCAAGAAATCTTGCTTTGTCGGCAAGGGTAAAGTAACCTTTGTCAAGGTGACTAATTGGAACTTGGCTTTTATGGGCGGCTGTAAATTTACAAATTTTAGGAGGAAAAAATGAGTAATAATCTGCGACAGATTGCAAAGGACTTGCGATCGTTTGTAAAAAGATGTAAAGATGTACATTATTCTGACAGCCTGCTTATCTCTTTCTTGATAACAGGACTTTTAACAATTGCGCCAAAGCTTCATGCTGACGTGGCAAGCGAACAGCAGGAAATCACTGCACAGACTTATGACGCAATAACTGATCTGCGGCAATCATTCATGCGTGCAAGAAAAGAAAACGAAAAATCATTAAGAGGGGCAGAAAGCGAACTTGTTCAGCTTCTAAAACAAGGGGATCAAGTAATAAAGAGCCCATGGGCATCATTCCAGTTCGGAACAGGATTTACTAATAACGACTGGGGAACAACTTATAGAGGTAGAGGTGGAAAATACCTTGAATACTATAGAAGAGACAATGACTTGACTAAATATGTGTTTGACAAGGATAAACATTTATATGGGGCAACTAACTTGAACATTCCAAGAAATCAGGAGCCTGATGCACTTACTATTAATCCAGCTAATGTGCATAAGCCTTATACTCCAGCGGAAGTTACTAAGTTAGATGCGATGACTTTACCAAATGCACCTACATTTAGTCCAAAAGCAATAACACCAAATTCAGGATACTACAAGCCTTATGAATTTAGTACAACTAAAGCTACATTCGATCCTAAAAATCCAACTACTACTGATTTGAAATATACTTCTTATGATGGCAGAAATAATTTGACAGGATATAATAACAATAATAATAATAATAGTAGTAATAATAATGCTACTTTTAATACTGTTAGTAATTCTGGTAGAGCAACGGCTTCAAGTACTTACTTTCCTTCATCACCAACAATAGGAAGTGCAAATAATTTTGATATTGTAGATACTCATGCTTCACCTATTGGTCCTATGACAAAAATTACTGGAGATTTTAGAAGTAATTCTAATTCTTTACACATTGATAATGGGGGAGTAACTAGTTCTTTATATAGTATGAGTGATACATGGTATGGGTATGTTACTTTTAATGGAGAAACTCCAAGCAATTATTATGGAACTTCAGGACCTGTTGGTCTAGGTGCACTATCTGGATTACATGGTAGAGATATGACTGGTTATTATGGAACTATTGTTGCAAGCCCTGGAAAAGTTGATATTAATCATGGTTATGAGTTTAGTACAAAATCAGGTAGTGGAACTACTATTTACAATCCCAGCATTATTTTTAATAAGGGTGGGAATACATTACAAGTTGATAGTTCTTTTTTTCAAATTGAAAGCGGAGGATATTTCAATTCAAATAACTCAGTAACCAGAAATGCTATCAATAATGCTGGAACTTTAAAGGTTTATGGAAATTCTTGGACTGGTAATATGGATGGTTCTATATTTAGTAATGATACAACAGGATTAAATGATTCTACTCCTACAAATAATCATTGGGCAGGTGTATACCGTAAAGGAACCTCATTTAATATTTTATCTAGAAATGCAAATGGAATTTATAATACTGGAGATTTGACTATTAGTTCTGTAAATGGTTCACATAATTATTATGATCTTGGTAATCAACCTACTATTGGTTATGGTTTTCGTATAGATAATAGTGGTAACGGAAATAATGTTGAGGGTAGTGATGGTGTTGATAATAGCGGAACTCTAAGAGTATACAGTAGTAGCTTTGGTATTGATGGTGGAAGTTCAAATAATGGAATAAATGCTCGATCAAATTCTACTAATATTATTAGTTCCGATAGTTTTACTATAAATGGAAGTTCAAATAACGGAATAAATGCCCAATCTAGTTCAAATGTTGATGTTGATAACTCTTCATTTGCTGTAGGAGGAAGTTCAAATAATGGAATAAATGCACAAAATGGTTCAACAGTAGATGTTGATAATTCTTCATTCACTGTGGGAGGAAATTCAAATAATGGAGCGGTATTTAGTAATGGTAACAACAGTAATAGTTTGACTAACATCACAACAACAGTAACTGGTACTTCTAGTAATGGAATTTTTATTCTATAATGGTAATGGTAGTGCAGATTCCTCTACTGTTACATTAGAAAACCTTAATGGAAGTGTTTCAGGTGGTAATAGTTCTTCTATAATTAATATGCACAATCTTGCTAATTTAGTATTTGAAACAACAGATGATAATCGTGATACACATTTTGCAGTTTCAGGTGCTAGTATTGGTATAGATGTTAATAATAGTGGTTTGGAAAAAGAAAGACTTAAAAATTTGGTACTACAAGTAACGATAAAGTTGTTGAAATGACTTTAACTGGGAATAAAAAAATGTTGGAATTAATATTAATGGTGGACTAACTAATGGAACTGAGACAAATAAAGAAGTTAGCATAGGAAAAAAATTACTTCTACTACTACTAATGGTTTAGATGTGGCTGTTGTAGGAGATGAAAATGTTGTTTATAATAATTATGGATATGCTCATAAACTTACTATTGAAAAATGGTAAAAACTCCTATGGCTACAACTGCACTTGCTGGAAGTGGTAGAATTATTATTGGAGCATGGAATAATGGAAATGTTTTAGGATACAATAAGAATATTATTTTTGCTAACCAAGGATACGTTCAAGGATCTGCTACTGCACATGATTCTAGTGTAAAATTAAATCATATTGAAGTTGCTGGAGATGAAAAATACGATAGCTTATTTTTTGCTAAAGGTAATGGACAATATTCAACAAATAACTGGCTTAGTACAAACAATCCTAATGTAGGTTTCTTTGATGGAAATGTTGAATTACAAGGTGTTATAGGAAAAATATGAATTACACAATGGTACTACACGCTTCTGATAAAATTTCTGAAAATAATGTTGGAGTTTATGCTAGCAGTGGTCAAAGAAAAGATCTTAAAAACAGATATAATTGGACAAACAACTCCTGTTACTTTGAATGATCTTAATATTACTAATTTAAATATTGGAGTAGGTCCTCATGCGAAATATACTACTTTAGTTTATGCTGATAACGGAACTGTTGTAGATGTTGCTAATACTAATACTTCAGTTTTAGGTGTTGCTAGTACTATATCTGATGGACAATTACTTGACACTGATAATAAATGGGGATACGGTGTTGCTTATGATGCATTGTCTGATTATACAACTATAGGTTATGCTAAAGGAATATTTGATAGTAATGCTAATAATTTTTTAAACAATATGACACATAGTCTTGATACATTACCAAGTGAAGTTAAATTCTTAAGTAATGTAGATATGGTATCTAAACATGGGGTGGCTTATCATGCTGATGCAGGTGGTAAGATTAGTGCATTGAAAACAAGAGCAGGTGGATGGCAAAGTATTATTGGACTTGCTGAAGGAAGTAATGGTACTACTAGTAATGGTACTACATATAAGAATATGATCACAGGTGGAGATACAACAGAATCTGGATCTATCGTTGTTGTTGAGGGAAATATAGTTGCTGCAGATAACAGTTTATTTAATAATGATCCAACAACAATAGTTTCTAGAGGAAGAGTAATGACAGATAAGCAATTTGCTTTATGATAATGCTTGCAGGGAGTGGCTAAAAAAATGGTGGTAAAGTTGTATTTAAAAAGGCAACTGTTGCTACTACAACTATAGAAGACCCTGTAGGTACTGCACCGACTAAATCTATAATTTTTGGTTTAGGAGGTTATGCTGAAGGAGCTGGTTCTCAAGTTATTTATACATCTAAGACATTAGATTCAGCAAATGGAGCTTCTGCTTTAATTGTATCAGGTACAAAAGGTGCTTTATATGCAACTGATAATGGTTATGTAGAATTTAATGGTAATATTATTCACAAAAATAATGCAGGTTCAGGTAAGAGTACTGGAACTTCTAATGAAGGGTGCAGGTATAACAACTCGTTTGCAGAAAAATGTTGGTGGAACTGGATTATCAGGAAATGACCATAAAAATGTTCCTATTTTCTATGTAAACAGACAAAATGCAAATGACACTGCTGGAATAACTTTTAATGATGAAACTAAAATCGATCTATATGATGGAATATTATTAACTGGAGATCAATATTATCATGGACAAACTAGATATTGGAATAGTGCTATAGGAAATGATTATAATGGACATTATTCAGATTACTATAAGGAAGCTAACAAAGCCACAAAATGATCGTACTGCTTTGGGAAAAAGCAAAAAATACCGTGGAATGAAAAAAATGTTACTGTAAATCTTGTTAGTTCAGCAGATGGAGAAATTGATCTTGGATTAGTTAATCAGGCTAGCAAAAGAAATCGAATGGGATCAAAAATCAAGATAAAACAACTGGTACTTTCTTGAAAGGTATTGGAGAATTTGCTGGTGGAATGACTATTAAGAATGAATCTACAACAAATACTAAATCTACTTCAACAGCTATGGGAGTAAATAGTAGTATTATAAATGGTAAATTTAAAATCAGTACAAAAGTTGATTTAAGTGATAATATTGCTAAAAATAATAAAGCTCTATTTGTAAGTGCTTCAGCAACAAATAAAATCTCTAATGATCCATTTAACAATATTAAAAATGGAAAGTGAATATGTAACTATTGATTCTAGTGCTTTAGTTGCAGGAGATGGAACAAATCTTGCTGGGCAAGGATTAAGTATGGCAAATTCATTATTCAGATGGGATAAAGATAATGTTACTTATAGAAGAAGTAAAAATACTGAATCTGGATATGAAAATAGCGGTAAAGTAAATATATGGGGCGGAAGCGATACAGATGCTGTTACAGGAATTAATGTTGCTTATGGAACTATTGAAAATAAAGATTCTGGAGAAGTTTATGTAGATCACGGAAATGCTTTAGTTGGAACTGATGGAAGTATATTAACAAATAAAGGTAAGATCGTGGTTACAGGACTTTATGATCCAGCAACTCAAGCTGGGTATACAACAGGAATTACAAATGCTCCAACTGCGCTGACTGGAAGATCAGTTGAAACTGCACCAAAAGGAGAAAACTATGGTATAGTTGGAATTTCTACTAAAGATGTCTTAGACCATAATAACTATAACAGAGATAGATATGGAGAAAATAAAGTAAATATCACAAATATTGCTGACGGAGCAAATGGAACTATAGAAGTAGCAGGGGAAATGGCAGTTGGAATCTATGCTAATAATGTAAATCAAAAAGAACTACATACAAAAACGTTAATGATTCACAATTTGCAAAAATCAAATGATGTTACAGTAGAATATGATAACCAAAAATGCAACTAATTCAGATGCAATTAAAAGTAAATTACGGAACTAATGGAGCGACTAGCACTACTATGCAACAAAATAAAGCATTACGTGGTGTAGGTATTGCATTAGTAGAAACAGATAAAGATTCTAATGCCGCATATAGAGGTGGAATCATTAATCTAAATACTAAGAATAATGGAATTGGACAAACTGCAGACATCTTAACTTTTGAAAATGGTATAGGTGTTTATGGTGAAAGTGCTAAGATTAACTTTAAAGGTGATTCTACAGGACTTACAGTAGATACTGGAAGCGATGGAGCAGGAATCTGGGTAACTGATGACTCAACTATTTCATCAAGAGCTGACCGTTTAGGAACTCCAAAAACATTGAACTATAATTACAAAGGTTATAACGATAAAAAAGGATTTGGAATAATCTTTGGAAGTACAGATCCAAATAATAGATATGGTGGTACAACTGCTGAAAACTATTTGGATATTAAATTCAATAATAACGGAGATACAAACTTAACATTGGCTACAGAAAAAGCTCAAACATCTCCAGGAACAATTGCAACAAATCAAGGTACTACAAGAGGTATTGCAGGTATTTTGGTAAATACAGACACTACTGATTTTGTTAAAAACTATGGAGATATTAAAGAAGATAAATCTAAGACTAATGTAAGAGCTTATGGTGCGGTAGTTAATAGAGGTCACTTTGAAAAATCATGGAAACATTGAATTAAGCGACTCATTAAATGAAGATGCTTCAAATGTAGAAAAGAATGATCTTAAGAAAGTAAATGCAGGTATTATTGCAAACTATCATGACAAAGATGCCAGAGAAAATACTTGGATTGTAAACCATGGAGATATTAAAGTAGGAACTAAGTCAAGTAAAAACGTTGGTGGATTTGGAATTTATGGATACAATATCGAAAATTACGGAAAAGATGACGGAACTCAAAGTACAATTACTATTAACAAGAACAGTTATGGTATCTATTCAGGAGATGGAAATGTTAAAATCCAAAAAACTAAATTGTTAGTTGGAAATGACACAGTTTTAGGTTCACCTACAACTACAAGAACAACTGCTCCTGCAACTGATATTCTAAAAGGAAGAGAAACTGATGCGGCTTACGGAGTTTACATTGGAGACAATTCATTGTTAAGCGGTAAAAACAGAGATGTTGAAGTAAGTGCAGATATGGACATTGACAGATTCTCTTATGGTATCGTTCTTCAAAATAATGCAAATGCTGACTTGCCAGGAAGCGGAGCAACAACAAATGTTAAGATTGGTGACGGTCTTTATACTCTTGACTCAAAAGGAAAAGTTGCTTCATTGACACCAACAAGCAGTCCTACAATTGTATTAGGTTCAAACCAAAATGCAGGTGGACAAGTTAAATCAACAGCTCCATCAAACCCTAAGAATGAAAAAGATCCGTTAGAACAAGGAAATGCAGTATATTACTACTCAGCAGACAAGAACTCAAAGGCTTCTTCTTACGCAAATGTAACAATGAATGGAGATTATAACATTGCTTACTATACAAAAGGAAGCGTTGACAACTTTGGAACAATTGATTTAAGATCTCAAAATGACTTGACAGCAGGAAATCCTGATCATGGATACGGTAACTTGGGTATTGTTTCATTAAATGCTGATAAACCTTCAACAAACTATGGAACAATTACTACAGGTATGTCAGATACTGTAAACATGATGTATTCAGCAGGTATGGCTGCAGGTATTAACATTTACGACAAGAAAGGTCAATTCTTGAGAACAGAAGATGAAGGATATGTTGTAAATAGAGGTAAAATCGTAGTTGCTGAAGAACAAGGAATAGGAATGTTCGCAACAGGTTCAAGATCTAAGGCAATCAACTATGGAGACATTGAATTAACAAAACCTCAATCAATTGGTATGTACCTTGACCATGGTGCAACAGGTGAAAACTATGGAACAATCACAGGGGATGCTTCAAACCTTAAAGGGGTAGTTGCAATTAATGGAGGATACATTAAGAACTACGGTAAGATCGAAGTTAAAAGGAACAGGATCTGGAAGGAATTATAACAGATAATATAGATGTTAAGACAAACAATACAGATGGTTCAGGAGATCTTTACGGAGGAACTGAAAGTTCAATTAAATATGTAACATCAGGAAATCCTAAGACAACAGGAGTTGGAACAACTATAACAATGCCTGGAATTGTGCCATTGACAAAAATAACAGTTGATGGTGTAGACACTCCAATATTTAATGTAGAGACAGAATCTGCAAATCCTGGAGATGTGGCTAACAACATAACAATTAACAGCGAAAGATCCAAACAGGCGGAACAAGAATAATAGATCTTAAGGCAATAGATGAATGGGGTAACCCAGTATGGCCTCAACGTGACAAAGCCACAACTTTCAGAAATAACTTCAATTGGAATGTATGTTGATACATCAGGAGTTAGATACACTAACCCAATTGATGGATTGCAAAACTTGTCTAAACTTGGAGAAGTAAACTTGTACTTTGGACCAGAAGCAACATTGTATACAAACTCTAAAAGCAATCAGAATTGGAGATACTGTGAGATTCAACTGGTACCGTAATTAAGAGTAACATCTTAAAACCATTCAATGATGCATTGACTAACTTACCAGGTGGAGCAGTAGTAAATCCATTGTCAGCAAGTTTGACTTGGCAAGTTGCAGCAAAACTTGACTCTAACAACCAATTGTCAGAAATTTACATGAGTAAAGTTCCTTATCATTCATTCGCTTATGACAATGATAAGTCTCTAGTAAACTTCACAAACAACTTGGATAACATTTATGAAATCGCTAAGCCGCAAAGTGCTGAAAAAGTTATCTTCAACAAATTGAACAGCTTAGGTAACGGAGAAGCGGCATATCTTGGCTCAAGCGTTTGACCAAAATGAGAGGTCACATTTATGGTGGAGTTCAACAAAGAATTAAATCTACATCGGATATCTTGACTGGAGAAATGAACGGATTAAGAAGCGACAGAAATGTTTCTAAGGATTCTAACAAGTTCAAGGCATTTGGACAAAGAAACGAGTTCAAGACAGATACAGCAGGAATGCCTGACTGGTACAGCAATGCCGGAGGATTTGCATTCGTTCATGAAGATGAAACTGTAAGACTTGGACAATCATCAGGATGGTCAGCAGGTGTAGTAAACAACTACTTCACATTCAAGGATTTATCTAAATCTTATGAAAACCAAGCAATGGCTAAAGTTGGAGTGTTCAAGACAATCCCTCTTGATGCGAACGGAACATTTGTTCTTAGCCTAGGTGGAGACGGATTCTTTGGAAGAAATGATATGAAACGTAGATTCTGGGTAGTAGATCAAGAATTCAGAGCGAAAAGCAAGCTACTATTCTTATGGTGCAGGACTTAACGCAGGACTTGAAAAAGGCATTTGTAATAAAATGACGGATTCAGCATAGTTCCAAATGTAGGAATCAGAGCTGAATACGGAAGATTCTCATCAATCCATGAAAATGGAGACATGGCATTGAACGTTAAGAGCGACGACTACGTGTCAGTTAAGCCAAGCGCAGGAATCGACTTCAGATACAGCCAGGAAGTATTCAAGAACTCAAACTTGACAGCAAGCTTAGGATTTGCGTATGAAAACGAAATCGGAAAACTTTACGATGTTGAAAACGAAGCAAGAATCGTAGGAGCATGGACAGACTACTTCGGAATCAGAGGGGACAAGGAAGACAAGAGAGGAAACTTCAAGTCAGACTTGAAACTAGGATTAGACAACGGAAGATTCGGATTCAACGTAAACACAGGATACGACTCAAAAGGACACAACTTCAGAGCAGGATTAGGATTGAAAGTATTATACTAATAAATTCTAGGAATGCTGGAAATAGCTTAAACAAAACGGGGGAGGGCTGCCAGAGATGGCGGCTCTTCTTTTTGCAAGGAAATCAAAAAAAGAGCAGTGAGTAAACTGCTCTTGTTATTTTCAATTTATATGAAAAGTTTTACTTTAGAACCATCATCTAAAATGTTAGCAATAAATTTAGTTTTTATCAATATAATAGCAATTATTGTTTATAATTTCTTTAAAATCTTCAATACCAACAGGAATCTTCTTCATTTTATCTCCTTTTAAAATAAATAGTTAATCAAAATAGAATTTTTAACAATGTACGTAAATTTCCCTTTTGCCCTTTGATTTTTGTGTTTTTACTTCCATACATCCCAATGAATGTGTGAAAAAATGCACCGCAGTCAATGTCATAAATTTTGCCAGACTTTTTAGATATTTTACCATCCAGATTTGGTGTATGTCCAAAATATATTTTTATTTTTTTATACTCTTCAAGAGAATTTTTTTCTTATCCATCCAAAAATTCTTCCCGTGTCCAAAAGCACATTTTCCCTTTCCTGATTTTCCAAATTCTTGCTTAAATCCAGCCCTGCATGAACAAAAAATATTCTCATTCCCACAAACTATGAGCGGACAATCCTTTAACCATTTTATCAGCCATTTTACTTCAGCATAAAAAATTTTCCTTATGCCATTTCTCTATATTTTTCTTTTCAAAAATATTTAGAATTTTTATAAATTGAATACTCTGTTTCATAATTCAATGGATAATCATTTTCAAAATCCTCCAGAAGCATATCTTCATGATTTCCCAAAATAAAACTTCAGATTATATCCAAGTTTTATCATTTTCATACATTTCATATAAATTTTCATAAGATTTTTCCCTCTATCACAAATATCTCCCAAAATTAAAAAGTAAATCTTCTCTTTTTAACTCGATTTTTCAAGCAATCTTAAAAATAAGTCATATTGACCATGAAGATCAGAAATTGCAAATATTCTATCGTAATTATTTTCATCTATTCTTTCAACCTTAACTCTGTTTTTCCATAGGAATCGCACTTCTTTCATTATATTTAAAAATAAAAAGCTCCAAATCCATTCACTTCCATAAATCTAAACAGCATATCATTCATAGATTTTTTTCATTTTTTTCCTTCATCATAAGGTAACGTAAAATCGCCATCCCTGTTTGTCCATAATCTGTCGTAATAGTCTAAAAATATCTTTTGAAACTTTTCTGGTCGTAGGCTGACATTATTTTCAGCTCATTCTCTAAATTATAGTTTCTCATATTTCTTCTCGTAAAGTTTGTGGATCCGCCGTAAGTTATCAGATAATCCTTTTTCAGAATTGACATCATTTTTACATGGTACATTTCTTCGCCTTTGTTGTAAAATTTAACATTGATGTCATAGCCATGTTTTCTTGCATATTTCATCAATTCTCCAGTCATTTCGCTTTGTTTGGCAGTCCTGCTTCTGCATTATTTAATATTATCTCAAATTTTACTCCACGTTTTGCGACCTTTCTAATGTCATTTATTATTCCCCTGTCTGCAAGGAAAAAAACTGGGCAATGATGACTTTATCCCCAAACTGCGTGTTTTTAGTTCTTCTGAAATATCCTTAGCTGTCGCATCGTTTGTAAAATATTGTATTTTCAGTTTGTCATTTGATGAAAAATGGAATTTTGCTGAAATCCTTGTTTGGCAATGTTCTTTTTAAAACTTCCATCTTTCTTAGTAATTTTTGCAACTGGCTTTTCAGCATTGTAAAATTTCTTTTAATATCGGCGCTGAAAAATTTGAATGCTACGTTTGAATGTTTTGAACGCTTCAGCATGTGGATTTGCTGATGTCAGCAAAGGCAGTATTTTCATTCATAATCAGCTTTCTATGGTCTGCTTTCGCATTTAATGCTCTTAAAAGGCTACGAATTGTAACTTTATCCGTTCCTTCCGTAAATCGGATTTTTTTATTTTCCCACGATTTTTTTGGATTTCCAAAAAGGCTGTATAAATAGCCGCCATGGCACAGAATAAACAAGCATCGGATCTCTCAGCTTCATCAAATCAACATATCCAATTTTTACTCCAGCCTGCTCCAGTTTTTTTATGCATCTTATTGTCATAAGCCCCGTAAAACGTATTGCTTTCATCAAGTATCAGGTAAATTTCCACATTCGGATCTTTTTCCGCTTTTCCAGTATCTTTTCTGCAAATTCTTCTGCAAGCTGCAACGGATGCAACTTTTCTTCCACTCCTTTCCCAACAAAATCATTAAACACAAAAAAATATCCATCAGGAAAAAATCCTGTGCCTCATCCAAAATCTTATAAGCCTGATCCCAGATCTGTCTTTCATAATGCGTTTCCCCATCTTTCTTATAAGTCAAATCATAGTAAAAATCCACATCATCCGCATTATAAACCTGACTTTTCATTGAAAGCCGCTCTGAAAGCGGAGTACAGGGAAAAAGTTCCCAATAATAAAAATACAAATATAAAAATAATTTTTGCTCAAAAATAAATTCTCCTTTAATATTTTTCATAGACTTATTTAATAATCTATAATTTATTATTACCTTTTTCTAATTATAACAGTTTTAAAAAGTTTTTCCATAAAAATAAAAATAAAATTTCAGTAATTGACATTTTTGTAAAAATATGTTATAATAAATTTGTATAAAAATCTCTAAAGGGAACTCATATACAAATAAAAATATCTTTTCAAATTAGACTGGATTTTTCCAGTCTTTTTGATTATAATATTTAAGTGAATTTTAGCATAATTCACAGTTTGTATATGAGGAGGTAGTGGGATGGTAGATTTCATGCGCAATATTTATTCTATTTGCTATTATTTATTATAGCTTGAATAGATAGGACATGAATTTCACCTCTGCTCCTCAACCCTTAGGGGTTTGGATTTAATATTTGACATTTTTGTAAAAAATATGTTATAATAAATATGTAAAAACCTTTAAGGGGAACTTTATATAACGTAAAAAATATGCCATAAATTAGGCTGGATTTTTCCAGTCTTTTTGTTATAATAATTAAGTGAATTTTGGCATGATTCACGAAACGTTATATAAAGGAGGTAGTGAGATGGCAGATTTCATTGCGATATTTATTCTGTTTGTAATTGCTTATTACAGCTTGAATAGATGAGAATGAATTTCACCTCTGCTCCTCAACCCTTAGGGGATAGTAATTTTTAAAAATTTAAGGAGGAAAATATTAACAAGGAATTTGTTAAAAATAAAGGATGAACAAAAATTAAAAAAATATTGCAATTATTGCGCACGTAGATCACGGGAAGACAACTCTTGTCGATGCTTTTATTGAAACAGGCAGGGGACATTTGGGGAACATGAAAAAGTAGATGAAAAGAATTATGGATAGTGATGATTTGGAGAAGAAAGAGGGATTACGATCTTTTTCTAAAAAATGCTTCATTTCATTATGATGGATATAAGATAAATATTGTAGATACTCCAGGGCATGCGGATTTTGGTGGAGAAGTGCAAAGATCTTGAAAATGGTGGATTCTGTATTGCTTTTGGTGGATGCTTTTTGAGAGGGTTATGCCACAGACTAAATATGTGTTAAAACAGGCACTAGAACATGGACTTCGTCCAATTGTGGTTGTTAATAAGATTGACAGGCCAAATTCAGATCCTGATGCTGTTGTGGATTCTGTATTTGATTTGTTTGTGGATTTGGGAGCAAATGATGTTCAGCTTGATTTTCCAGTAGTTTATGCATCGGCTAAAAATGGGTATGCTAAACTGGAATTGGAAGATGAGGATAAGGATATGAAACCGCTTTATGATGAAAATTATGAAGCACGTTGATGATCCTGAAGGTGATGTGAATGAACCTTTGCAAATGCTTATTACAAATACAGAATATGATGAATATGTGGGAAAAATTAGGAACTGGAAGAATATATAATGGAAAAAAATTGATCAGGAAGTTACGTTAATCAAGAGAAACAGCGACTTGGTAAATGGAAAAAAATTACTAGAATTTATGGATATGATGGACTTAAAAAAAGTTGAAATGGAAGAAGCATTTGCCGGAGACATTGTAACAATTGCAGGGAATTGAAAAATTGACATAGGAGAAACTGTGGCAAGCAGGAAAATCCTAAAACCATTGCATTAATTGACATTGATGAGCCAACGCTTGCTATGACTTTTGTTGTAAATGATTCGCCATTTGCTGGGCAAGATGGTAAATTTGTAACTTCTAGAAATATTTTTGGAAAGATTGCAAAAGGAAGTAAATCATAACGTAAGTATGAGACTTGAAATGACAGACTCGCCAGATGCCTTTATTGTAAAAGGAAGAGGAGAACTTCAATTATCTATTTTGCTTGAAAATATGAGAAGAGAGAAGGCTACGAAGTGGCAGTTTCAAAAGCCTGAGGTTATCTTTAAGGATGGACAGAAAAATGGAGCCAATCGAACTTGCAATTATTGATGTTGCCGATGAATTTGTAGGAGTTGTAATTGAAAAATTAGGGACTTAGAAAAGGTGAAATGGTAAATATGAATCAAGGAAGCGACGGCTACACAAGACTTGAGTTCAAAGTTCCATCACGTGGATTAATTGGATTTAGAAATGAATTTTTGACAGAAACTAGAGGAACAGGAATTTTAAAATCATTCTTTCTATGAATATGAACCTTTTAAAGGAGAAGTTACAGGAAGAAGAAGAGGTGTTTTAATCGCAATGGAGCCAGGAACAAGTCTAGGTTACTCATTAAACAACTTGCGCCACGTGGGAATCCTATTTATCGGGCCAGGAGTTGAGGTTTACAGAAGGAATGATAGTTGGAGAACATTCAAGAGAAAACGACCTAGTTGTAAATGTATGTAAAGGTAAAAAAACTTACAAATATGAGGGTCGCTGGAAGTGATGATGCTGTGAAATTAGCGCCTCCAAAGGAATTTACATTGGAATTGGCACTTGAATATATTGAAAATGATGAATTAGTGGAAATCACTCTAACTTTATCAGACTTAGAAAAAATATTTGAATGCTAATGAAAGACAAGAAAATAAAAACTAAATATTGGAATAGATTTACTTAGCAGGGATATAAAAATTCATTGTCTGGGTAAATAAAAACATTTTTCAATAAATAAAAATTTAACAACAGACAGCAGAAGTCTCCCTCTTCTACAAGTGGGAGTAGTTCACCATAAAAATAAAAAAACTGGAGTTATTTAAATTTAAACAATTCCAGTTTTTGTTAAACTATCTAATATTTAAAAAGTCTTTAATCCTATTTGAAATAGAACTATCAAATTATTTTTAAAAATTATTTTTAGTTTCCACCATTTTAGCCTGCTTTTAAAATGCTGTCTAGTATTTTTATCTAATAATTCCATATTTTGCTTATTAATTTCAATTTGTAAAATTTTTAACAGTTTCTATTAGAGTTTTCACTTGGTTTTTACCTTTTTAATAAAATTTCAATTTGCAATTTCTCCAGAACGGTAACCAATGTTATAGTCAGTAGTTCCTTGGGAAATTAGCCCTCCTGCATTTGAAAAATACGTTATTTGTAGCTAAAACTGGTATTTTTGATTTATTAAACACGTCAAGTATTCTTTGCAAAATATGAAGCCACCGTATTGTCTTGAATAGCATAGTAAATATCAATATCTTTTGCAATAAGATTTTAGCAGTACAACCATTTCTGTACCATTTGTAACAGCCTTTTCAACTACTGTAAATCCATATTGCCCCGCTAACTTTTTCAAATTATTTACTTCAGAAACCGAATTTTGTTCAGATGAATTATAAATTATCCCTATTTTCTTAGCTCCTGGTAACAACTCTCTCATTAATTTCAAATTTTTCAGTAACTAGTGTAACTTCGCTTGTCCCTGTAACATTAGGGATCACTTCAAGTCCTGCACTTTTTAGGATCTGTAACTGATCCAAACACAACTGGTATTTCACTCCCAACCTGATTTTTAGTGCCTGTGCCGTTGGAGTAGTAATCGCAAAAACTAGATCCTTTTTATCCGCGCAAACTGCTGCATAATCAAAGTCTGATTACTCATATCATTATTTGCAATTTTGTCATCATAATCAGCGCTTCCTCCAGCCTTCGCCAGCGCATCCTTAAATCCTTGCTGCCGCATTCAATGCTGGATGATCCACAATTTGCGACAGTCCAAATTTTATAAAACCTTTTTCACTAACTTTGAGATCCTTTTGCTCTTGAGAATCATTACCTTTTTTTATTCCCGCAAGACAAAAGCATCCCTCCTAACATACCGAATAACAGTACACCTCTCATAATTTTTCATCTTTTCTTCCTCCTAAAAATAAATAATTTTTAATTTCTATTACTATTTTACCATATTTTTCAAAATTTTTCCATTAAATATTTTTCTTTAAGAATAAAAAACCTTAACCATTTTTCCACAAAATGCCACCCCAACTAAAAGTAACATCCTCAATTCCCCTATCCTTCAAGGCAACATCATATTTTTCTCAATAATTTGATTCACAGCTTCCTTTGAAACTTTTTCAAGACTACTTTCATCCTTCGTAACCTATAAATTCCAGTATAAATCCCCTATTATTCTTATTTTTGGCTCTATCATCAAATCATATCTCCCAAGTCCAGATTCTTCATTAGACTTAACATAATAATGATTATCCAAGTAAAACATCATCCCTAAAAACTAATCCATGATAAAAATCCTCATTTTTAGTGTCATTATAGCTAGTCGACTTTAGCAAAATATTCCGTAAATATTTCTCAAAAATAGTTAAATTTCAGCTTTTTAAGTGATTCCATCGCCTTCCTAAACAAACTTTCCCCAAAAATTTACCTCAATAAACTTCTGCCTAAAAACTCCCTAACTTCACGATTAGGCAATCTCAAAGAATAAACATTCTCATAATCCTCCCCAATCTTCTCATCAACCGTCAAATACCCGCTAAACAAAAAGCAATTCCCAAATTTCCTCCTGCCCAAACAATACAGACAAATCAGAGTTCCCATTAATATTTTCTTCCACACTTTCCCCTGAAAATAACTGTTCCAAAGTTTCCATTGTTTCAGCATCTACATTTTTAAAATATCATTAATAAGAAATTTCAGAAGAATTAATCCAGTTAGGGAGCCAGTGTCAAAAAGAAAATTTAAAATGCTCACGGATTATAAACTTCAGAATCTCCAAATTTGTAGCCGTCATACCATGATTTAACATCAGAAAGCTTAAATTCAATATTGTAGTCACAAAGTGCCTTTTTACTTCTTCTTCAGTAAATCCAAAAATTCAGAATAATGATTGCTTAAAAATAGAATAAATTCTTAGATTATTTAAATCTGAAAAAATACCAGCCTTTATAACTCTTATAATTCCTGTCATAATCCCCATTTTTAAATAGGAATTTGTCTTCAATGCTTCCCCGTAAAAACTTTGTAAAAATTAATGGCTTCATCATAATAATGGTATTCATAGGCGGAAATTAAAGGACTGTCATATTCATCAATTAAAAGCACTACTTCGCTTCTCGTATTTTTATACAGCACCTTTGTCAAAAACCAAGGATTCTTTCAGTTCTGCCAAATCTGCTTCTGCCGACAAATATCTTTTTAAATCTTGTTGAGATCAAATTCATTCAGATCATTTAAAAATATATTCAAATTCTGAAAAATAGCCTTGCAACTAATAATCCAATACTTCTTTTAGCTTCCTCCCAAGTATTTGATTTAATCCCTTTTAGCGAAATAAAAACTACTGGATACTGCCCTTGCTCTGAAAAAAATGTTTAGTTTTTCTCAATATCTAAGCCATTAAACAATTCTTTTATTTTCTTTACTATTATGAATATCAAAAATATTTTTAGCATTGACATATTTAGTGTTTTCCAAATCTTCTTGGACGTGTAAAAAGTTTTTACTTCCATGACATCATCTAAAATTTGAGAAACAAACTTAGTTTTTGTCAATATAATATGCATCCATTTCTATTAATTTTTAAAATCATCAATACCAACAGGAATCTTCTTCATTTATTTACCTCCTAATGTTAAATCTATTTAAATTTTATCTTCTTTTTACACTATCATTTTACCATATATTTTTAATTTTTTCATACAAAAAGAAGAAGACGCCATCTCTGGCGACCCTCCCCCGTTTTTGTTTAAGCTATTTCCAACATTCCTAGAATTTATTAGTATAATACTTTCAATCCTAATCCTGCTCTGAAGTTGTGTCCTTTTGAGGTCGTATCCTGTGTTTTACGTTGAATCCAGATCTTCCGTTGTCTAATCCTAGTTTCAAGTCTGACTTGAAGTTTCCTCTCTTGTCTTCCTTGTCCCCTCTGATTCCGAAGTAGTCTGTCCATGCTCCTACGATTCTTGCTTCGTTTTCAACATCGTAAAGGTTTTCCGATTTCGTTTTCATACGCAAATCCTAAAGCTTGCTGTCAAGTTTGAGTTCTTGAATACTTCCTGGCTGTATCTGAAGTCGATTCCTGCGCTTGGCTTAACTGATACGTAGTCATCGCTCTTAACGTTCAATGCCATGTCTCCATTTTCATGGATTGATGAGAATCTTCCAGTATTCCGCTCTGATTCCTACATTTTGGAACTATGCTGAATCCGTCATTTATTACAAATGCCTTTTTCAAGTCCTGCGTTAAGTCCTGCACCATAAGAATAGTAGCTTGCTTTTCGCTCTGAATTCTTGATCTACTACCCAGAATCTACGTTTCATGTCATTTCTTCCAAGAATCCGTCTCCACCTAGGCTAAGAACAAAATGTTCCGTTCGCATCAAGAGGGATTGTCTTGAATACTCCAACTTTAGCCATTGCTTGGTTTTCATAAGATTTAGATAAATCCTTGAATGTGAAGTAGTTGTTTACTACACCTGCTGACCATCCTGATGATTGTCCAAGTCTTACAGTTTCATCTTCATGAACGAATGCAAATCCTCCAGCATTGCTGTACCAGTCAGGCATTCCTGCTGTATCTGTCTTGAACTCGTTTCTTTGTCCAAATGCCTTGAACTTGTTAGAATCCTTAGAAACATTTCTGTCAGCTTCTTAATCCGTTCATTTCTCCAGTCAAGATATCTGATGTAGATTTAATTCTTTGTTGAACTCCACCATAAATGTGACCTCTCATTTGGTCAAACGCTTGAGCCAAGATATGTCCTTCTCCGTTACCTAAGCTGTTCAATTTGTTGAAGATAACTTTTCAGCACTTTTGCGACTTAGCGATTTCATAAATGTTATCCAAGTTGTTTGTGAAGTTTACTAGAGACTTATCATTGTCATAAGCGAATGAATGATAAGGAACTTTACTCATGTAAATTTCTGACAATTGGTTGTTAGAGTCAAGCTTAGCTGCAACTTGCCAAGTCAAACTTGCTGACAATGGATTTACTACTGCTCCACCTGGTAAGTTAGTCAATGCATCATTGAATGGTTTTAAGATGTTACTCTTAATTACGGTACCAGTTGAATCTACAGTATCTCCAATTCTAATTGCTTTAGAGTTTGTATACAATGTTGCTTCTGGTCCAAAGTACAAGTTTACTTCTCCAAGTTTAGACAAGTTTTGCAATCCATCAATTGGGTTAGTGTATCTAACTCCTGATGTATCAACATACATTCAATTGAAGTTATTTCTGAAAAGTTGTGGCTTGTCACGTTGAGGCCATACTGGGTTACCCATTCATCTATTGCTTTAAGATCTATTATTCTTGTTCCACCTGTTTGGATGCTGCTGTTAATTGTTATGTTGTTAGCCACATCTCCAGGATTTGCGGCATCTGTCTCTACATTAAATATTGGAGTATCTACACCATCAACTGTTATTTTTGTCAATGGCACAATTCCAGGCATTGTTATAGTTGTTCCAACTCCTGTTGTCTTAGGATTTCCTGATGTTACATATTTAATTGAACTTTCAGTTCCTCCGTAAAGATCTCCTGAACCATCTGTATTGTTTGTCTTAACATCTATATTATCTGTTATAATTCCTTCCAGATCCTGTTCCTTTTAACTTCGATCTTACCGTAGTTCTTAATATATCCTCCATTAATTGCAACTACCCCTTTAAGGTTTGAAGCATCTCCTGTAATTGTTCCATAGTTTTCACCTGTTGCACCATGGTCAAGGTACATACCAATTGATTGAGGTTTTGTTAATTCAATGTCTCCATAGTTGATTGCCTTAGATCTTGAACCTGTTGCGAACATTCCTATTCCTTGTTCTTCAGCAACTACGATTTTTACCTCTATTTTACAACATATCCTTCATCTTCTGTTCTCAAAATTGACCTTTCTTGTCGTAAATGTTAATACCTGCGACCATACCTGCTGAATACATCATGTTTACAGTATCTGACATACCTGTAGTAATTGTTCCATAGTTTGTTTAGAAGGTTTATCAGCATTTAATGAAACAATACCCAAAGTTACCGTATCCATGATCAGGATTTTCCTGCTGTCAAGTCATTTTGAGATCTTAAATCAATTGTTCCAAAGTTGTCAACGCTTCCTTTTTGTATAGTAAAAGCAATGTTATAGTCTCCATTCATTGTTACATTTGCGTAAGAAGAAGCTTTTTGAGTTCTTGTCTGCTGAGTAGTAATACACTGCATTTCCTTGTTCTAACGGATCTTTTTTTCATTCTTAGGGTTTGATGGAGCTGTTGACTTAACTTGTCCACCTGCATTTTGGTTTGAACCTAATACAATTGTAGGACTGCTTGTTGGTGTCAATGAAGCAACTTTTTCCTTTTGAGTCAAAAGTATAAAGACCGTCACCAATTTTTAACATTTGTTGTTGCTCCGCTTCCTGGCAAGTCAGCATTTGCATTATTTTTGAAGAACGATACCATAAAGAAGAATCTGTCAATGTCCATATCTGCACTTACTTCAACATCTCTGTTTTTACCGCTTAACAATGAATTGTCTCCAATGTAAACTCCGTAAAGTCGCATCAGTTTCTCTTCCTTTTTAGAATATCAGTTGCAGGAGCAGTTGTTCTTGTAGTTGTAGGTGAACCTAAAACTGTGTCATTTCAACTAACAATTTAGTTTTTGGATTTTTAACATTTCCATCTCCTGAATAGATACCGTAACTGTTCTTGTTAATAGTAATTGTACTTTGAGTTCCGTCATCTTTTTCCGTAATTTTTCGATATTGTATCCATAAATTCCAAATCCACCAACGTTTTTTTACTTGACTTAGTTCCTACTTTAATATCTCCATGGTTTTACAATCCAAGTATTTTCTCTGGCATCTTTGTCATGATAGTTTGCAATAATACCTGCATTTACTTTCTTAAGATCATTCTTTTCTACATTTGAAGCATCTTCATTTAATGAGTCGCTTTAATTCAATGTTTCCATGATTTTTCAAAGTGACCTCTATTAACTACCGCACCATAAGCTCTTACATTAGTCTTAGATTTATCTTCTTTAATATCTCCATAGTTTTTAACAAAATCAGTAGTGTCTGTATTTACCAAAATACCTGCAATACCTCTTGTAGTACCTTGATTTACTGCAATTGTTCCTGGAGATGTTTGAGCTTTTTCTGTAGCCAATGTCAAGTTTGTAGCTCCGTTATTATTGAATTTAATATCCAAATAGTTTTCAGCAGTTGTACCACCATATCTATTATTTGGATCTGTACTTCCAAAGATCATTCCAAATCCTTTTTTGTCATTGTAGCCTTTGTAATTATAGTTCAATGTTTTTGGAGTTCCTAAACGGTCAGCTCTTGATGAAATAGTTGAGTCATCAGTTACCCAGATTCCTGCTCCATCGCTTCCAGTATCTACTGTAAGTCCTGTAGAATCAGTAGCAAATTTAATTTCTGCACTTTCTCCATAAATACCTATACCATTTTTGATGAGTCAAAAATGTCTGCAGTTTGTCCAACACCGCTATTTTTAGTGTTTAATGTAATAATTCCACCTCTATTAGCAGCATTAGTGTCTTTATTCTTTTCAACTAACGCAATACCTACACCATGTAAATTTTTATTTTCTTGTGTAGTTTGAGTTCCTCCAACACCTGCACCATAGTTTACTCTAATTGCATCATATTGTGAAGAAGAATTTTTGGTTATCATATGAAACATTTACATTTTGATTTTTGAGGCTGTTGCATTACTAGTATTTCCATCATAGTATGTGTGACTCCACTTTGGTTAACATTTTCTGCATAAATACCAACTGCCAATTCTCCATCAACTTCAACAATACCATCTTTTATTTTCGATATTTACTTTGTTGTTTCCATATCTATATCTACCATAAGTTGCATTTTTCTGTAGCATTATTAGTAGAAATACCTACAATACCATAGTTTTTACCTGTTGGTGCAGTTTCTACAGTAGTTCTTGCCACTTTACTACTAGTTAAACCTGTATTGGCAATATTTGCATCTTGCCCGCTAGGATCATATTTACCTGTTACAATAATCTTACGCTTCATTATTTTTAAAGATACTGTCATCAGTTCCTGCGATACCAAATCCATGATCTACAACTACTTTTAGCACTAGAACCTTTATTTTTCAATTGTTCCGTATGCTACATTGATACCTGTAATAGAATCAGTCTTAGTTCCTCCCCAAACACTTACAGTACCTTCGTTAGTATATCCTGATTGTGTATTATCAGTTTTTACCCAAGCTGAATTGTCATCATTTAATTTATCCCAACGATATAATGAGTTAGCCATATTTAGACCTTGTCCAGCTAATAAAGATTTTTCCATTTAATGTTCCAATATCTCCATAAATTTTTGTTGCACTGTCAATATTTACTTTTTGTACTTTCCATTTTAATGTTATTAAACGGATCTACAGCTGTATCATTTATGGTACCAGTAGCTTTTTCAGATTTTTACACCGCTTACAGGATTTGAAAGTGCATAATTTTTCCAATTCTATTTTTGGATCTGTTATTTTCAATGTACTATTAATTATAGTACTTCCAAATTTAGTTGCTTCTGATGTACTTTCATGATTTGAACTACCTATATTGTGTATTGTCATTCCGCCAGCATATTCTCCAATACTAGTTAAATATCCGCTACCATCTTTATCTTTATTAGTATCCCATTCAAGTGTATTTTCAGCCTGATTGATTAATCCTAAGTCAATTTCTCCACCTTTAACAAGGTTTAAAGTAACTTCTGACATACCTCTGTATCTTGCTCTATCCCAAGCTGTACCATTCAGCGCTGTACGTAGCTTGTCTTTATAGTAATCAGAGTATGAATTATTCCAATAATTATTTATTGAACCTGTTCTATGTTGATATTCATTACCAGTCAAGAAATATCCATCATACATATCTATTTTAGTAGTATTGTTAAATGTAATTCCTGCATCATCTGTTCCAGAAGTACGTCTTACATAGAATACTGGGACATTAGTATGGTCATTGGAAATAGAAGATGATATATTTCTACCTCCTCTTGATTCAGCAGTTGATGTAATTCCTGCACCATCTGTTGTTGCTCCTGTTGAAACACTAGCTGGCGCATTATTTTGATGAATAATTTCTCCAGCAAATTCAATATATCCACCTTTTTCTGCATAAAGTGCTCCGTTTGTACCTGTAACTATTGTAGCCGCTGCATTAGTACCTGAATCAAATATAACATTTGAACCTGTTCCAGAAGCATAAGCACCTAATCCATAAATTAATGATTTTGTATCATGTGCATCTGCTTTATCGTTACCTTCTTTAGTTCCGCCATTAGCAGTAGAACTTTTTATAATTACATTTCCGTTATCTAGAGCGTAACCACCAATATTACTATAGGCATTATTTTCATCTCCTGAAATTCTTCCAGTAGCAGTATTTGCACTAAACAACATATTGTCAGCGACTGTTATTCCTTTATTAATTTCAACTATAGAACCATAGTTAGTTGTTTGTTGAACAGAACCTTTCATTGTAGTATAAGTTCCATTATTTGAAACTGCTTTTCCATTAGCTGTATTTTGTCCATTTGCATAACCAATTATTGAGTTATATCCACCCGCTCTAGTGGCTTTATTTACTGTTATTTTACCACCTTGATCTGCAAAATAAGCTGTTCCTGCCTTTGAAACCATGTCAACAGGACTTTCAACTACGACTTCTGTAGGTAAAAGTATCTGTTCCTGCAGGGAAATTAAGTCCAAATTTATGTGTTGCATTATCCCATACTCCTTTTGAATAAAACATTGTTGTATTCTTAGAGATAGCATGGTAAGGAACTGCATAACCCCATTTGTCTTTAGAATCTGTATTATCATAGAATCCACCATCAGTAATAGTAGCAGTAGGATTTCCTGTTGTAGCAACAGTATTAGTATTTGCAACTGTCATTTTAGTACCATTTTCAGCATAAACAAGCACTGTTTTATCCGCCTTAGGGTCCAACTGCCATATTAAGATTTGTAATTCTTAAATCTTTAAGAACCGTACTCCGTGCAGGATCACTATTGTCACCAATAATTCCCCATGTATTAAGTCCACCTCTTTGCCCTGAAGCAGCATAAACTCCTACGTTTCCATAAGAATCAAAGTTTTTACCAATAATTCCTTGAAATTCTAATTCATCAGTACTAGTTGTTCCAAAGAACCCTACTCCCGCATTACCAGTAGGATTTAAACCAGAATCAAAGTAATTTCCGCTTCCTTTTTTAAAGTATGCAATTTTATTATAATTACCATCTATTTCAATATGTTTTAAATTAACTTTCCTTTTTTACATATCCTTGATTGGCAAAATATTACATTGTTATTATAACCTTTAGAAGTATCTCTTGTGATTATACGTCCAAATGAAGAAGCAGAATTTATATTTATAGGATCACTAGCACTGTCAATTACAAGTTCGCTAGCATAATCACGGTTATTATAAGCAACGTTATAATCTCCTTGTATTGTTATATCTAATCCTTTTTTATTATCTTTAGTTAATTTTACTACTTTATTGGCATCAGTTCCACCATTCATATATCCGTCGCTTATATTTATACCAGTATTACTATTACCTGTCAATTTCATATGCACTGGAGTTAAGTTTGCATCATCTCCTAAAAACTTAATTTCTTTAGTTTGTCGACCATTATTGTCAACATCTATTCCTATACTTGCATCAGATACATTAAAAATAAGAAGATGGACTTACAGTTAACAATTTAGAGATCTGACATAAGAATACCAGCTGAAGAATTTCCACCTTTTACATTAAATGTTGAACCTGATATAGTTTCAGCCGTAGAACCACCATTATATACAACACCTACAGAACTTCCTCCAGTTACAGTAAATGTTGAACCTGATATTCCAGTATTAGTATTTGTATCCTTATAAATACCATTACTGTGAGTTCCGCTTACTGTAAATCCACTACCGCTAACTGAGGATAATGTAGAACCTGTATGAGCAAAAATTCCACTACTATAATTTCCGCTTACACCAAATGAAGAACTTGTTACTGTCCCTGTCGCCTTTGAATTTTGCAGTAATAACCCATTACTATTTGAACCTGTTACAGAAAAAAAGTTGTATATGTTGTTGAAGCAGTTGAATTTGAAGAAGGATTCATATTTATTCCATTATTATAAGAACCTCCTACATTAAAAATTCACATGACGATTAATATCTCCTGTTGATGTCACATCTCCATTAGAAGAATAAATCCCATTATTAGAAGAACCAATTATAGTAAAAATCACCTGATGTAGTATGGTCAGTGCTTGTTCCGTGAGATGGATCAGCGTACCACGTTCTTGTTCCAACATTTACAATTACACTTCCTCCATTTACTAAAATACCTGTTCTACTATAATCATTTCTTACAGTTTCATGATTATTTCCACCATTTCCCACTGAATCTCCAATAAAAATTCAGATGCAGTTACAGTTAGAGGAGAATTAGCCAATATAGAAGCGATATGTCCTGTATAAGTAGTAGGATGCGTTCCTTCCAAAAAGTATTGTCAAATCCTCCTATTCCATAATCATGATTATCATTTAACTTATAACGATATTGATAACCATTCATTATAACGTTATTATAGCTAGCTTCATTGTCAGCCCAATTAAGACCATTATAATTTCCATATGCATAATCACTTACATAGTAAGAATCAATAATTCTATCAGTACTTGTGTGCAAAGTAGTTCCGTCCCAATGCGATCCAACACGAGGAGTGCTATACCCCATCCTAAAAGTTCCATTTGAGATACTTGTTATATTTGTACCTGCTCCCAAAGGTGTAGTTCCTGTTGGTAACGAATGCCCTATTTCATTATCGTGAAGACTTCCCATGGTATTATGAGTACCATCTAAATTATAATATGTCCCACCTTGTGTAGTAAATGTTGCACCACCAGAAGAAATTCCATTCAATGCATATCCTCTACTAGTCACATCAACATCATAATTTAAATTATCAGTTGTGGGAGTAATTACATTTCTAGTACCAGGATCTACAGATATATTTTTACCATAATATTTTGCTGATGGCACTGTAACACTTGGGTCAAATGTAGGTGCAGTTGGTAAAGTCATCGCATCTAACTTAGTAACTTCTGCTGGAGTATAAGGCTTATGCACATTAGCTGGATTAATAGTAAGTGCATCAGGTTCCTGATTTCTTGGAATGTTCAAGTTAGTTGCCCCATATAAATGTTTATCCTTGTCAAACACATACTTTAGTCAAGTCATTGTCTCTTCTATAGTATTCAAGGTATTTTCCACCTCTACCTCTATAAGTTGTTCCCCAGTCGTTATTAGTAAATCCTGTTCCGAACTGGAATGATGCCCATGGGCTCTTTATTACCTGATCCCCTTGTTTTAGAAGCTGAACAAGTTCGCTTTCTGCCCCTCTTAATGATTTTTCGTTTTCTTTTCTTGCACGCATGAATGATTGCCGCAGATCAGTTATTGCGTCATAAGTCTGTGCAGTGATTTCCTGCTGTTCGCTTGCCACGTCAGCATGAAGCTTTGGCGCAATTGTTAAAAGTCCTGTTATCAAGAAAGAGATAAGCAGGCTGTCAGAATAATGTACATCTTTACATCTTTTTACAAACGATCGCAAGTCCTTTTGCAATCTGTCGCAGATTATTACTCATTTTTCCTCCTAAAATTTGTAAATTTACAGTAGCCCATAAAAAGCCAAGTTCCAATTAGTCACCCTGACAAAGGTTGCTTCACCTTGCCGACAAAGCAAGATTTCTTGCCCTAGGTTCTTAATTTTCACGGTTTCCAGCCTTCACAGCCGCCTATTTTTTAATTTAGACATCCTTCAAGATGCCTAAAAAGTATCAGAATAGCCTTATTTTTTTCAAAAAAACCTTTCAAACACCCTCAACAAAGTCCAGCAAATCCTGGTGGGAATGGGGGGCGGATGAGGGGGAGTCCTTAAGGGGGCCCATAGAGGACTATTTTAAAAACTAAATTTAATGTTTTGTTTAAAAATAATAAGTTTTAGTAAAAATAATTTATAACTTAATTTAAATAATGTTTGTAATAAATATTAAATATATTTGATGATTATTTTTTTAAATAAATTTTTAGTGAAGTGGTAAAAAAATTATTAATAATAAAAAAAGACTAGAAAAAAATCTAGTTCTTGATGTTTGCTATTTTTTTATATAAAAAAATACTTGACAAAAAAACGATTACTGTTGTAAACTAATAGTATATAAGATTACAAATGTAAACATTTTAGATGAGGTGGTGATTATGAAAGAGAGTAGCGGAATTGAGCAGAAGTGGCATATAACTGATGCAGAATGGGAAGTGATGCGTGTTGTTTGGGCAAATGATGAAGTGACGAGCAGGTTTGTGGCAGAAGGTGCTTTGTGAGAAGATGAGATGGAAGCAGGCTACGATAAAGACTTTGTTGAATAGGGTCGCTGGAAAAGGGGGTTTTGAAAAAAAGAGGGAAGTTGGGAATAGGTATATTTATTCGACGGATTTTACAGAAAAGGAAGTGGCTAACAGTTATATATTGGGGACTTTTAATAAGATTTGTAAAAACGAGAGTTGGGGAGATGATTGGGGAAGGTTATTGAGAACAGTAAGCTTAGTTTTGATGACTTGGAACTGATTTTTGAAGGCTGTGGAGGAAAAAGAGGAAGACGGCTGTGAAGGAGGTTTTTGTGTGACTGCGTGAAAGGGCAGTGTAATTGTGGGCATAATGGGCATAGGCATGTTTGAAAAATATAAAAAATAATTTGTTAAATTTATAAATTTTTTTAAGTAATTGTAAAAAGTAAATTATTAAAAAAATTAAGAAACAGTAATATTTTTTTGACAGTAAAGTTTAAGAGGAGGAAAAAAATATGGCAGAAAAAAATTTATACAGTAACTGGGATGAGCTGTGCGACTTGTGCTAATGCTGTGGAAAAAGGCGCTTAACAAGAATGAGGATATTAATGCTTCTGTTAATATTGCAACTGAAAAATTGAATGTTGAGTATGATGAAGGAAAGTATGATTTTGATAAAATTAGGAAAATAGTGGAATCGGCTGGGTATGGGCTAGTTGAAAATATGACTGAGGACAGGAAAGTTGAGCTTTATCAGGAAAAGATAACGAGTTTGAAAAAGAGACTGATTTTAGCGATTGTATTTGTTATTCCGCTTTTGTATATTTCGATGGGGCATATGCTTGGGGCGGCGCTTCCTGAGTTTTTGAATCCTAAGGTAAATGCGCTTAATTTTGCGTTGGCGCAGTTTGTGCTAACTTTGCCAATCATTTATGCTGGGAGAGATTTCTTTTCGCATGGTTTTAAAAATTTGGTAAGAAAATCACCGACAATGGATTCGTTAATTGCAATTGGAGCGACAGCGGCGATACTTTATGGAATTTATGCAACATATAGAATTGTTACTGTGGATCCTGAAGCGCATATGGATTTGTATTATGAATCGGCTGGTGTAATTATTACGTTAATTTTGTTTGGAAAGTTGCTAGAAGCAAAGACAAAAGGGCAAACTTCATCGGCAATAAAAAAACTTATCGGACTTCAGCCTAAAAAAGCTAAAATTATTGAAAATGGTGTGGAAAAGGAGATTTTAATTGAAAATCTGAAGGTTGGAGATATTGTAATTGTAAAGCCTGGGGAAAAAATTGCGGTTGATGGGAAAATTGTGGAAGGTGCGACTTCTGTGGATGAATCAATGTTGACCGGAGAAAGTTTGCCAGTCAGTAAAAAAGTTGGGGATAAGGTTGTTGGAGGAAGTATTAATAAAAATGGGAGTATTAGATTTGAAGCAACTGAAATTGGGAAAAATACAGTTTTGTCACAGATTATAAAGCTAGTTGAGGAAGCGCAAGGGTCGAAAGCTCCGATTTCACGAATGGCTGATGTTGTGGCGGCGTATTTTGTGCCGATTGTTATTGGGATTGCGATAATTACAGGAGTTGCCTGGTTTGTGAGCGGAAGCGGATTAGTTACTGCATTGTCGTTTTTTATCGCCGTGCTTGTAATTGCATGTCCGTGTGCATTGGGACTTGCGACTCCGACATCAATAATGGTTGGAACTGGAAAAGGGGCTGAAAACGGGATTCTCATTAAAAGTGGAGAAGCTCTTGAAACAACATATAAAATTAAAACAATTGTATTTGATAAAAACAGGAACAATTACTAAAGGAAAGCCTGTATTAACTGATTTGATTGCTTATGGAAATTATAAGGAAGATGAACTTTTAAAAAAATTGCTGCAAGTGTGGAAAAATGATTCTGAACATCCGCTGGCAGAAGCGATTGTAAATGAGGCAAAAGGGGAAAAAAATGTTGAAATTAAGCCTTATGAAAAAAATTTAGGGCAATGCCAGGTTATGGGATTCGATGCGACTTTTTGAAGGCAAGGAAATTCAAATTGGAAATAAAAAAATTAATGGAAAAATAAAAAAATTGATGTGGAAATTTCTCAAAAAGGAGTATAATATTTTTGTCAAATGAAGGAAAAAAACTCCAATGTATATTTCGATTGACAATGAATTGGCAGGAATTGTTGCAGTTGCCGATGTCATTAAGGAAACAAGCAAAGAAGCCATTGAAAAAAATTGAAAAAAATGGGAATTAAAAACAATAATGCTTACAGGAGATAATGAAAAAACTGCGGAATTTATAGCAAAGCAAGTAGGAATTGATGATGTAATTTCAGAAGTTCTGCCTTATCAAAAATCTCAAAAAATAAAGGAGCTTCAGGAAAAAGATGAATTTGTCGCAATGGTCGGAGATGGGAATCAACGATTCGCCAGCATTAGCCCAAGCAAATGTAGGAATTGCGATAGGAAATGGAACAGATGTGGCTATAGAATCGGCTGATATTGTTTTAATTAGAAACGATTTGCGAGATGCGGCTGGAGCGATTGCATTAAGCAAGGCAACAATTACAAATATAAAGGAAAATTTATTCTGGGCATTCTTTTACAACGTACTTGGAATTCCTTTTGCAACTGGAATATTTTATGCATTTTTCAATGGACCGAAGTTAGACCCGATGATTGCAGCTTTTTGCAATGTCATTTAGTTCGGTGTCGGTTTTGGGAAATGCTTTGAGATTGAAGTTTTTTAAAGTTAAATAATTAAAAAAATTTTTAGTGAGTTTATTATTTCCTTTAAATAAAAAAATATGATATAATTCATTTGTAAAGGATTTATTCATAAAAAGAAGGAAAGGGAGTTGATAGTATGATTTATTCAGTAGAATTAGACAGTAATTTAATTAATAATTTTTCAGAAAGTATTAAAAAGAAAGTGGAGGCGATGAAGCCAATATAGTAACCAAAATGCTAAAAAAATTATATTGAAATTGAAGAAAAATCGAAAAAAATAAAAAAATATTAGCTGAAAATATGGAATTTTTGGACAAAAAAATGGATGAACATATAGATGTTTTGAGAAGGTTACGTGATAAATGATGATTAGATATTTTTGATATTGAAAAACGTAGCTTTGATTCATGAAAAAGTCTTAAAAAAAGTGGTGGATTGCTTGGTTTTTAAAGATGAAGGCGGAATTAGTCAAGTATGTGATTTTGTACAGAATGATTTATATTATCCGACATTTTTTTAGAAAAAAATTATCATATATAATTTTTTTAGTATATCTAAAAATCATTTTTTTCAATGATGGAAACAAAAGAACTGCATTAATGTGTGGAGCATATTTTCTTTCAATCAATGGTTATAGAGAAAAAAATAGATTTATATATAACTGATATGGAAACATATACAGTTGAATTAGTAGAAGAGGAAAAATTAGTAGAGAAGAGTTAATAGAAATATTAAAAAAATATATTTAATATTAAGTTTTCATAGTAAATAAAAACCGTTTTAAATGAATTAATCAAACAAGACGGTTTTTTTATTTTTGTTCTTAAATTAAAAATATATTTAAAATTTTATCCTTCTTTTTATGGCAGGTTTTAATGCTCCTAAAACAATAGCCGAAACAATACTTCCAATTATAACTGCTATTAAATATAGGAAGAAGTTGTTACTTAATGCCATTACTAGGATTCCCACCATGTGGAGCAGGTATTTTTATATTAAATAGTCCTGTTAATGCTCCTGCGATTGCTGAACCTATGACACTTGCTGGTATTACTCTTGTTGGATCTGCTGCTGCATAAGGAATTGCACCTTCTGTGATGAATGAGAATCCCATAATGTAGTTTGTAAGTCCTGCTTCTCTTTCTTGTGCAGTAAATTTATTTTTAAATAATGTTGATGCTAATGCGATTGCGATTGGAGGAACCATTCCACCAGCCATAACTGCTGCCATTGGTAAACTTCCACCAGATGTCATTGTAGCTGCCAATGTTCCAGAACCAAATACATAAGCTGCCTTATTTACAGGGCCTCCCATATCAATAGCCATCATTCCACCAAGAACTGCACCTAATAGAACAGCGCTTGAACCAGACATTCCATTTAACCAGGCATTTAAACCATTGTTAATTATTGCTGCAAATGGATTTATAACAAGTACCATTGCTACACCTGTGATTAATACTGATAAAACTGGATACAATAATATCATTTTCAATCCGCTTAAAGATCTTGGCATACCTGATAATGCTTTTACTAAACCTTGTACAACATATCCAGCTAAAAATCCACCAAGCAATGCACCAATAAATCCAGAACCACCAGCTGTTGCAATAGCTCCTGCAACTAATCCTGCCGCCAATGCCGCTCTTTCACTAATACTGTAAGCAATATATCCAGCTAAAACTGGCACAAACAATCCAAATGCCTGTCCACCAATATCTTTTAACATTTTAGCTAATGGCGCTTTAGAACCGTATTCTGCTCCAGCTCCACCATTACCAGACAATGTATCAACTAAAAATGCCAGTGCTATCAAAATTCCTCCACTTATTACTAACGGAAGCATATATGAAACTCCACTTAATAAGTGTTTGTAAAGTCCTTTTTTCTCAGATGAAGATGATTCAGAAGAATCTGCAGTTTTTGAACCGCTTGCATGGAAAATAGGAGCTTTTCCATCTAAAACTTGTTGAATTAACGCTTTTGCATTGTTAATTCCTTCTTTTTGCCTCCACTTGAATTAACGGTTTTCCGTCAAATCTGTCAACTTCGATATTTCTGTTAATTGCTAAAAATTACACCGGTAGCTTTTTTTAATATCTTCATCAGTCAAGACATTTTTTTCTACCATCCGCACCATTTGTTTCAACTTTTATGTTTATTCCCATTTCATCAGCTGCTTTTTTTAGTGCTTCTCTTTCGCCATATAAGTATGGGCAATTCCTGTTGGGCAGGCTGTTGCTGCGATTATGTAAGGAGCATTTTCATCAGTTGGAGCTTGTGCAGTTACAGCATCTTTCTTTTTCTTCTTCTGCAAATTTTTTTCTGCTTCAGCCTTATTAATGATTTCCAGTACTTCATCAGCTGTTTTCGCATTTTCAAGAGCTTCCTTGAAATCATCATCCAATAATAATTGTGATAATCTTGCAAGTGTTTCAATATGAGTGTTATTTGCACCATCTGGAGCGGCAATCATAAAGAACAATGTTGCAGGTTCTCCATCCAATGAATCGTAATCAATTCCTTCTGGTTTTCTACCCATTGCAAGTGCAGGTTTTTTTACATATTTTTGTCTTAGCATGTGGAATTGCGATCCCTTCCACCAATTCCAGTTGAGCTTTTGAGCTTCTCTAGCCATCAATGCCCCTACATATCCGTCATAATCATTCAGGACACCTGTTTTTTCGTGCAATCTGGCAAGTTCTTTAATTATATCTACTTTAGTTGTAGATTTCACATCTAGACTAATTCTATCTTTAATCAGTAAGTCAGATATTTTCATTTGTCCACCATCCTTAATTTATTATTTTTTTCATTTTATTTCTTTAAATAATTTTTTTATTTTCAGCCGTAGTAAAAGCAACTTTAAAAATTAAATACAAAAAAATCATTAATATTTTACTTATCTTTTAAAAAAAGTTTCCTTTGAAATTTCAATTTCATCGTACAATTTATTTACTAAATCCTTTTTCTGCAAGCCCATAAGAATAAGCTGTAGCACTTCCTGAAGCAACTGCCAGCCTAAATGAATCTTCTGGAGAAAGCCCTTTACAAATCCTGCAGTAAATCCTGCAACCATAGAATCCCCAGCACCAATTGAGTTGATTAATTGCCCTTTTTGGAACAGATGCTTCCAGCACAAAGTCCTTGTTTACAAGCAATGCACCTTCGCCACCTCTAGACAAAAATAACATTTTTAACTCCTCTGTCTAAAAAAAGAATTTACATTTTTTTCTACGATTTCAGCCTTTTGTTTCCAGTTTTTCGTTAAACATTTCTCTTAATTCGTGAATATTCGGCTTAACAAAAAGATTATTGTGAATATTGTCTTGCAGTAAATTTCCTCTTGTATCAAGCACAATTTCTACATTTGCTTTTTACATTTTTCAGATAATTGCTTATAAATTTTGTCGCTGATTGAAGATGGGATGCTTCCAGATAAAAACAAGTATATCTCCATCTTTTAAATCAGAAATTTTTGTTAGTTAGTTCCTGCAATTTTTTTCTGCTGTAATTTCTGGTGAAACCCCTGTAAGTTCAGTTTCCTTGTCATTCCCATTAACCTTTACATTAATTCTAGTATTTCCTTCAAGTTCCACAAATTCAGATTTTTATGTTATCCTTTTTTTCAAATCTCTGACAATAAAATCTCCAACAAATCCAGCCACAAATCCAATCGCTGTAGATTCCACATCCAGATTTTTTTCAATACTTTAGAAACATTAATCCCTTTTTCCACCAGCTCTATAATTTACTTTATGAGCAAGATTCAAGTGTTCTGCCTGCAAATCATCCTTTAGATACATATCATAATCCAACGCTGGATTCAATGTCAATGTGTAAATCATCTTTTTCTCCTCCTAAATTTAAATATATTTTTAAAAACTATTTTTTTCAAACCATTTTAATAGATATGCTTAATAACTCGAATTTTTTTATTTTTATCAAAGATTCAAGATTTCTTGCTTTATAATATTTATTTTATTATAATTCTAATATAATTTCAAAAACAAATCTAATATGGTTCTACTATATTATTTGCCACTATATATTTATAACATTTGAAATTTAAAAAAAGTCAAATATTTTGCTTCATCTGCTTTTTAAAAAAATTTTTTTATTATGGAAAAAAATATCAAAAACATTAATCTTTTTTTGTTAAATTTAATTATAAGCATATATTAAAAATATAATCTTTTTGTGATATAATACTCAATATGGTAAATAAGTTTAAAAACAAATTGAAAAAGGAGTAATTATGAGAAAGAAAATCATTTTTATTAGCTGGAATTCTAGCAATGCTGTCATCTTGTAATGTAATAAGAACTACTGGAACAGTTCTTTGCAAATACAGCTTATTCTGTAGTCGCTGTACCAGTCGTATTACCTATTGCGACGAGTAGCAAAGACAGAGGAAGTCTCGCTGAAAAAAACTTAAGCCAAAGGAAAATGAAAATCCAGAAAAAAAGCAATTGCTGGTCTAGTTGAAAAAAAGGTTCCTATGAATATACAGAGCCTAAGATTAAGGAAAAAAATGGCTGGACAACTGTTAGCGGAACATTTAAAAATAAGTGTAAATAATGATGATAAAAAAAGAATTAGGAAGAGATTTGAAAAAAATATTACTATGCGTATCCCATGTTATGATAAAGATGGCAATAGTGTTGGTGATGCTGTAGATGATATTAAAGTATTAAGAAAAAATGAGACTTTAAGATATAGCGCCACTTTGGAAAGTCAGGAAGTAAATTCATGTAAGCCTGCTGATGCAAGATTTTCTGTTGGAAATACTGAAATTGAATTTGAAAAATTAAAAATTGATAATAAGCATTAAGAAAAATATTTTAAAATTAAGTTAAATAAGGAGTAATTATGAGAAAGAAAATCATTTTATTAGCTGGAATTATGACAGCACTATCATCTTGTGTTCCATTGGCAACAGCAGTTGGTATACCACTTGCAATAGGAGCGGAGGCAGTATATGATATTGGGAATGCATTAGAAAAAAATAAGGAACCTAAACCAAGTCCGGAGGGAACGCTTGGTAATTTAGTTGAAGTTGGAAATTATGAATATTCACAGCCTGTGATTGAGAAGAAAGATGGAAATACAATTGTTAGCGGAACATTTAAAATAAATGTAAGTAATGGTGATAAAAAAAGCAGTAAGTCAAACCTTGAGAGATGTAGCTATGTTTGTTCCATGTTATGATAAAGATGGTAACAGAATTGGTGATGCAGAAGATGTAATCAAAGTATTAAGAAAAAAACGAAACTTTAAAATATAGCGCTGTTTTAAAAAGCCAGGAAGCGACTTCTTGTAATCCTGCCGGTACAAATTTTTTTCCATTGGAGGAACTGAAATCGAATTTTAAGAATTTTTAAAAATTTATATGAGTAAAGTAAAAAATGTAACTAACAATTAAGTTAATTACATTTTTTTGTTTACATAGATGACTTAAAAATCATTGAATATACTCGAACACATCTAAAAATTAAACTGATAAAAAAATTATATAAATTTAAGGTTTGAGTAAAAATAATTATAGTTTTTTTGAGTTCTGTTTTTAAGTAAGTTTTACTATAATTTTAAACTGATTAATGTTTATGTCCGCAACAGCAAGAATGAGAATGCATATCAATTACCATACGTCCTTGAATTGTTCCTTCTTCCATTTCCTTAAAGATTTCAGGAGCTTCTTCAATAGTTCTAGTTTGAACTACTGGTACAACCAATCCTTCAGCTCCAAATTGGAATGCTTCTCTCAAGTCTTCTCTTGTTCCAACAAGCGATCCAATTACTTCAATACCGTCCAATACAGTTTTTACGATTGGCAAGTCCATAGTTTCTGATGGTAATCCAACAGCCACAATTTTTCCTGCAGCTCTTACTGAATCAACAGCTTGGTTAAATGCAACTTTTGATACAGCAGTAACTACAGCAATATGAGCTCCAATTCCGCTTAATTCCTTAATTTTTGCAACTGGATCTTCTTTTTTACCATTTATAACATAATCAGCTCCAACTTCTTTAGCAAGTGCCAATTTATCATCATTAATATCAACGGCAATTACATGAGTATTAAATACTTTTTTAGCATATTGAACTGCTAAGTTTCCTAATCCTCCTACACCGTAAATTACTACCCATTGTCCTGGTTGAGGTTTTCCAACTTTTATAGCTTTATAAGTTGTAACTCCTGCACAAGTGATGCTGCTGGCTTGAGCCGGATCCAAACCTTCAGGAACTTTTACTGCATAATCAGCTGTAACAATACATTGTTCAGCCATTCCTCCATCTGCAGAATATCCAGCATTTATTACATCTCTACATAATGGTTCTTGTCCATTAATACAATATTCACATCTTCCGCATCCTTCAAAGAACCAAGCAATACTAACTCTGTCTCCAGGTTTTAATGATGTTACTCCATCAGCAACTTCTTTTACAATTCCAATTCCTTCGTGTCCCAAAATTCTTCCAGGAACTTTTCCAAAGTCCCCATGAGCCACATGCAGGTCAGTATGGCAAACACCGCAATATTCTACATCAACTAATGCTTCTCCAGCTTTTTAGTCCTCTTAATTCTTTTTTTCTACAACTTCTATTCCTGTTCCTTCTTTATTAACTACTACTGCTTTCATTTAATTTCCTTCCTTTTTTTACTTATTTTTTTATTTCTAAGTTCCTAAATTTTTAAATTTAGTTATATGAATATTTAATCATACGATATATTTATACACTAAAAAAATTTAAAAAAAGTCAAATTATTTTTTTAGTAAAAATAGTTTGTCTTGCTTACTATTTAGATAAAAAAATTTATTTTAATAAAATGTTATTAAAAAGATTTTTTTCAAATTTTTTTAAAAATTTATTGACAATAGGTAGTTTGTTTGGTAGAATTTCTGTGAGCATAAGTTTTTATTAGTTATTTATCTTAATTTTTTTGTTTTTGATTTTAGATATAGTAAAAAAATAACGGATATAAATATTTGGAATTTATGCTAATTTATTGTTTTGTGGAGGTGGATGTTTTGAACGAGGAAGTCCCGGAAGAGAGATTTGAAAATTTAAATAATTTAAAAATTTATGAATTTATGCAAATATGGATAAAGGGAATATCTTCGTTGCTGTTATTCTCCTGATTTTTTTATTTGCATATAAAGTTAAAAAAAGTTAAGAAATGGAAAATGCAAAAGAGAAAGGAGATTGGAGATTAATGATGGAAAAACAACATTATTCAAAAAAACTTATAGATGAAAAAAATATTTTTGAAATTAGAAAATATTTAAATGATTTAAACATTGTGGAAGTTTCAGAACTGCTGAATCAGTTTGAATCTTCTGAACTAATAATGATTTTTCGGCTACTTTCCAAAAATAGGGCAGCCGATGTATTTTCATATCTGGACAGCGAACATCAGGAAATGATTATTAAGACAATGACAGATGTGGAAACTAAAAAAATATTTGATGAGCTGTATTTTGACGATATTGTCGATATTATCGAAGAAATGCCATCGAATGTGGTAAAAAAATATTAAAGAATACTGATGCAAAAGACAGACACACAATAAATCTTTTGTTAAAAATATCCTGAAAAATTCAGCTGGAAGCATTATGACAACTGAATATATGGATTTAAAAAAGGATATGACAGCTTCTTCTGCAATTTTTAAAATTAGGGATGTTATGGAAGATATGGCAAATGTCTATACCTGCTATGTGATTGACGAAGGTAGAAGGCTGGAAGGAGTAATTTCCCTAAAAGAGCTTATTACGAGCGAGGATGATGAGCCGATTCAAAATCTTATGAATAAAAATGTGATAAGTGTTCATGCAAATGATGATCAGGAAAAGGTTGCGGAAATAATAAAAAAATATAATCTTATCGTACTTCCTGTGACTGATGATGAAAATAGACTTTTAGGAATCATTACGATTGATGATGTAATGGATGTTGTGGAACAGGAAGCGACAGAGGATTTTCATAGAATGGCTGGGATTTCGCCTGTGGAGGAGTCTTATTTAAAAACAAGCGCCTTTACAATGGCAAGACAAAGAATTAGCTGGCTTATTGTGCTTATGATTTCTGCCACATTTACTGGAAGAATTATAAGTAAATATGAAGATGTCTTTGCAGTCTGTAGTTATACTTTCTTCGTTTATTCCAATGCTGATGGATACTGGGGAAATGCAGGTGCACAGTCTTCAACAATTGTAGTCCGTGCTTTTGGCGTTGGGGGAAGTTGATACAAAAAGATACTTTTAAAATATTAAAAAAAGAATTTCTTATTTCATTTATAGTAGCTATTGTTTTAGTGGCAATAAATTTTTTTGAGAATTATAACTTTGACAAAAAAACACCTTTAAATGTTGCAATGACAGTTTCAGTAACTTTAATTTTTTTGTAGTTATAATTTCTAAAAATAATAGGTGCTTTTTACCAGTTATCGCTAAAACTTTTAAAATGGATCCGGCAATAATGGCAGGACCTTTAATAACAACGATTTTAGATGCACTTACTCTTACTATTTACTTTAGATTTGCAACTATGTTTTTAAGTAATGTTATAAAGTAAATATTTTTTTATAAAATTTAAAAAAATATAAAAAAATTGATTGTCTAATCGAAGTTTTATGATAACTATTTAAAAAAATGAGGTGAGAAAAAAATGAAAAAAATAAAAAAAGAATAATTGAAGATCTTTTGAAAGAAAAAAATATTTTGAAATAAAAAAAGAATTAGATAAATTAAATGCAGTTGAAATTTCTGATGTGATAAATTTATTTAAGTCGCCAGAGCTTGTAATAATGATTTTTTTAGACTTTTAAAAAAAGATAAAAGCGACGGATGTATTTTTCATATTTGGACAGTGAACATCAGGAAATGATTATTCACGCTTCAACTGATGTTGAAACACGAGAAATATTTGATGAACTGTATTTTTGACGATATTGTCGACATTATCGAGGAAATGCCATCGGATATTGTAAAAAAATCTTGAAAAAAATACAGATAGAAAAGATAGACATTTGATAAACCAGCTTCTAAAAATATCCAGATAATTCAGCTGGAAGCATTATGACGACTGAATATGTGGATTTTTCAGAAAAAAATATGACAGTTCAAGAGGCGATAGGACAGCTTAAAAAAACTGGGAAAGACAAGGAAAATATTTATACTTGCTATGTTACGGACAAAAAAAGGGAAATTGGGAAGGTGTGCTTTCACTAAAGGAATTGATTTCTAAAAAAGACAGTGCTGTAATTGAAGATATTATGAATACAAATTTTGTAAGTGTAAATACACATGATGATCAGGAAAAAGTTGCAGATTTATTTAAAAAGTACGATTTTATCGTTATGCCAGTTGTTGACCATGAAAATAGGCTTTTGGGAATAATTACGGTGGATGATGTTTTGGATGTTGTGGATCAGGAAGTTACGGAAGATTTTTCACAAAATGGCTGGAATTACTTCACCTACCGATGATTCCTATTTAAAGACAAGCATCTTTACGATGGCAAAGCAAAGAATCGGGTGGCTTGCAGTTCTTATGATTTCTGACACAATTTCTGGAAATATAATACAAGGTTACGAAAAAAGTTCTGGCAAAGTCAATAATTTTAACAGCATTTATCCCAATGCTTATGTCAAGCGGTGGAAATGTTGGTTCACAATCTTCAACGGTTGTAATCCGTTCACTTGCACTTGGAGAAATTTCTCCAAAAGATGCCTTTAAAGTAATAAAAAAAGAATTTTCAATTGGAATAATGGTTTCAATAGTTTTGGCGCTGTTAAATTTTATAAGACTTATAACGCTTGAAAAAAACTAATTTTTGTAATTGCTTTTGTCGTTTCATTGACACTTGTATTTACAGTAATTGTATCAAAAACTTGTTGGAGCACTGCTTCCGCTTGGAGCAAAAATTGTGAAGGCCGATCCAGCAGTTATGGCAACACCTTTGATAACAACAATTTCAGATGCTGTGACACTTGTAATTTATTTTAATTTTGCTGCGATGTTCTTAAAACTTTAACAAAAGATAAATGAGAGCAGTTTATAAGTAATGTAAATCTAATGAAATACTGGAAATATCTTTATATATTTATGGTATAATATAATAAACTTTTAGGAAGGAAGATAATCTTATGAAGGCTAAAAATATTAATTTTATTAAGCATGCTTCTATTTGTAGTAAGTTGTGGAACTCATCCGGCACAAAAAGGAATTTGAGAGACAAATGAAAGTAATACAGTCGGGAAATTTATCAAAAATTTGGTAAGGCAAGTGGAGATGTAACGGTTATTTTAGATCAATTTAGTAAAAATGTATGGCGAAGGAATGAAAAAAATAACCTACAAAAATTAACAAAGTTGAGGCAAAAGGGGATACAGCCACAATTAATGTTACTGTAAAATCTCCTGATTTAACACCTCATATGTCAGAACTTCAAAATAGAATGTCTGAAAAAAACTTTCAAAGGCTATGCCAAAAAAATAACGAAGAACTGCAAAATCAAATATCAGAACTTGGAAAAAGAATTTTTTTTAATGAAAAAAATTTAATAGCAAGGATTTGAAATATACAGAAAAAAACTTTGGATGTTAAGTATGTAAAAAAATGGAAAAAGATTGGGAAATGAGCGATGAAAATGAAGAATTTTTTTCAAAAATCTTAACTTTTGGGCTTATGAACTAGTTTATACTATTTCCCATTAAAATAATAGATTTGTCATAATTTCTATTATGCAAGAGGTCAAGGCTCCTTGTCAGGAAATAAATAAAATATAATTTCTGGATTTAGTATTGAATAAAAAAAGAAGAAGTTACTTTGAATTTAGATAACTTCTTTTTTTGAAAAATAAATTTTTAGCAAGGGTCATGTTGTTTTCCATTTAAATAGTGGATAATTGTGAATTTCAAAATTTAAAGGCTGTTAAATATTGTAAATTCTCTAAGTTCATTTTCTTTGAGTGTATCTGGATGCTTTCTAAATTGAATTTTTTTCCAAAAAGATTCTGTTATGTCAAATTCTGATGTAAGATATATATGTAGTTCAAATTTTGTCTGCGTACTGCAAATCCAGATTGTTCCTTTGGATGAATCTGTAAAAGCGTAACCGATATTGCTGCTTCTCTTCCATTTGAAAATATGGTTTTTTGGAACTGGAAGTTTTGACATTCTTCGGTTAAGTTCCTTGCTAACTATATTTTCGCAGGCATCAGTGCCAAAAAAACTATAAAAAGATGAAATTACAAAAACAGATACCAATAACAAATATTCCGAGTTTTAAAAGAATTGGTGTTAATATACAGGCTAAAAAAATTAGAACTCTTGCTGTATAAGCTAATTTTATATATTTGTAATTTTTTTACAATCATTGTCTTTTTCTCCTTTGCATTAGGTAATATTCCAGCTGGTTATCTAAAAAAATTCCTTTATATCATTTAATTTTTTTGAGTTTTAGCATTAGCATCTGGATCTGAATTTCTATCTGGATGTACTTTAATTATTTCCTTTTTTTATATGCCTTTTTTTATTACGTCTTCATTTATTTCTCCATTTTTTTATCAATTTTTTTAAAACAGCAAGATATTCTTCAAATTTCTGAATAATTCCTCCATCATTTGTGCTTTGGTAATCAAAAATTTGAATAGTCATTATTTTTTTCTTTCATATTGCTCCCTTGAGTATTCCTGTTGATGTCTATAGTATGAGTATTCTTGGGATTTTTTTCTTTCCAGTACTGTTTTTTTCCCTGTCCTGTCGCTTCTGATATTCTTCCTGAGCTTTTCTTCTTCTTTCGTATTCTTGATTCCTTGCGCTTTCAAACCATTGCTCATATTTTTTTGTAAATTTTTCTTATTTTCTCCTCTTTCATTCAGAAGAATTCCCAAAATAAAAATTCAAAAAATTCTGGAATAGCTTTAAAAATCAGAAAAAAACTGCACAAGCAATTAGAACGTAAATAAGAACACCTAAAAAGCCAGCTCCAGTTTCCAGCAAAAAAATAAAAAGCAAGAAGAGCAAAAAATACTAAAATTGGCAATATTGTATAAAAATCCTATAGCCATTATTGCCAATGAAATTAAACTGCATAATTCAGCAATTTCACTTAATATAAATTGTACTAATCTTATTAAGGTTTTCACTGTTTTTCCTCCTTTTTAGAATTTAAATCCCGTTTAAAAAAATTTAATTAAGAGATCTTTACCCCTTGCAAAGAAATTTATAGCTGTTCTTCCGTTTAAATGGAAAAATAGCATTAAACAGTATTTATTTAGCAAAAATTCAAAAATTTCCTATTTCAAATAAAAAAATTCTTAAATTAATAGTATTTTTACTCAATTATAAGGTAGATGTCAACTTTTTTTATATCTTTTTATAAATACGATAAAAAAATGGGGCTGTTTCACAAAAATAAATAAAATTCCTAAATCATAAATCTATATTTATGGGAATCAATAAAAAAATAATATCTATTGATTTTTTTAAAAATATATAATATTTATGTTAGTAAAATTATTTTTTTGAATTATGAGACAGCCTCACCATATACTAAACTATGAATTTATTATAAATTTTTTTAGCAAGAGGTCTTGACCCCTTGTTAGTAGCTAATTAAAGTAAATGCAATAAAATTAATATTTTGTAATTAAATAGTCAAATGCGCTAAGCGCCCTTTTGCTCCTTCTCCCATTGCAATGATTATTTGTTTTTGCTTGATATTTGTAACATCTCCTCGTCGCGAAGATTCCAGTCGCGGAAGTTGAGTTGTTTTCAGGGTTGATTACGATTTCTCCAATTTTGTTTGTTTCAACTAAATCTTTTACGACTTCACTTCTAGGTGATAATCCCACTTCTACAAACATTCCTTCCCACATTTAATGTTTTTTTCTTCTTCAGTTTCTCTGTTTTTTTGTAGATGATATTTTCTACAAATTCATTTCCGTTTACTTTAGTAGTTGCAGAATTTAAAAATTACTTTTATGTTTGATTGCTCAGCCAATTTTTTTCCTGTAAAACTTTATCAGCCTTTAATTCAGGCATAAATTCGATTAATGTAACTGATTTTTGCAATTCCAGATAGGTCAAGAGCCGCTCAACACCTGAATTTCCACCACCAATTACAGCAACATCCAGTCCTTTGTAGAAAGGCCCGTCACAAGTTGAGCAGTAATGTACCCCTTTTCCCAACATATTCGGCTTCTCCTGGAATATTAAGACTTCTTGGTTTTGCTCCAGTTGCTATAATAACAGTTTTCGATTTATAACTTTTTTTCCATCATCAGTTACTAAAATTTTATCTTTTTCCATCTTCCTTTATTTCTTTTTACCAAATGTCCTTCTTTAAATGCAACTTCGTATTCCTTCAGATGTTTTTTTCCAAAGTTTGGGCAAATTTAGCTCCAGTAGTCGAAATAGTTCCAATAATATTTTCAATTTCATTTGTATCAAGAACTTGTCCTCCGATTTTTCACACCAATCATCGCCACATTAAGCCCTTTTCTAGTCGCATAGATTGCTCGCTGAGACAGCTGCAGGTCCAGAACCCACTACAGTTACATCATAAAGTTTATTTTCATCAATTTTTTTGCCAGTTTCCTCTCATCTAAAGCCCCAAGATTTAAGCTAAAAATCCATTTTTTTATACCTCCAAATTTTATTTTTTTATTTATACAAATTTATTTAATTTTGTAATCATTACAATTTATTTTTAATATAAATTTTTAAAAATTGTCAATATTTAAATTTTTAATTTGGTCCTGCAGAATAAATTTTTTTAACTTATAAAAATAAAAAAATAAATTGTCGAAACAGGCTTATGATGAAAAAAATATAAAAAAATTTTTGTCTATCAAAAAAATTATTTATATTTATCTGGAGATATGCTATAATAATTTCAAGGGAAATTAGAGAAGTAAATTTATTTTTTTTAAAGAGGAATTTTTTTATGGATAAGATGAAAAAAAGAATTAGTTATAATAACTGGAATGAGTGGAGCTGGGAAATCTGAGGCGATGAAATTTTTTTGAGGATAGGGAATATTTTTGTATTGACAATTTTCCTATTAATTTGTTTCAGTATTTGAATGAAATATTTATTAGCAGTGGAAAAAGAAACCAGGTGGCAATAGCAATAGACGTTAGAAATCAGGAATTTATTGAACAGTTGACAAAACAGCTGGAAATATTGGACAAAGAGGAAATATCTCATACTATGATTTATCTGGATGCAAGGACAGATGTTTTGCTTAGCAGATATGAACTTTCCAGAAGAAAGCATCCGTTAAACATGTATGACACTTTACTTGCTAATATAAAGGCGGAACGTAAAAATTATAAAGGATTTTATGGTAAAAGCTGATTTGGTAATTGATACAAGCACATTGACAGTAAAAAAATTGCAGGAAGTTTTGGAAAAGGAATTTTCAGGGCAAAGAAAAAAAATAAGCGTCAATTTAACTTCCTTTGGATTTAAGTATGGAATTCCGCTGGATCTTCACCTAATGTTCGATTTGAGATTTTTTTGCCAAATCCCTATTATATTGAGAGTTTAAAAAAAGAAAAAAACTGGAAATCATAAGGAAGTTCAGGATTATGTAATGGGACTTCAGAAAGTCAGGAATTTTATAAAATGCTTTTAGATATGCTTTTGTACTTAATTCCAAAAATATGAAAAAGGAAGGAAAAATCACATTTACGTATAGGAATCGGATGTTCAGGCGGACAGCATCGTTCGGCTACATTTGTGAATAAACTTTACGATGACCTTTCAAAAAAAGATGGATTATCATATTGGGAAATTTCATAGGGAAGTGGGAGATAAAAAAAGGAAATTTAGTTTTACTTAATTTATATAATTTAGAGGAAAAGAATAAAAAGATACAAAAATGGGAGAAGAAATAAAGACAGAAAAAAATAGAAAAAGAAATAAAATCGCCAGTTAAATATAAGGATATTCCCACAAATCCAGGAGTTTACCTGATGAAAAAAATGAGCGAGGGAAGATTATTTATGTGGGAAAAAGCAAAAAAATCTTCAAAAATAGGGTGAAGTCTTATTTTTACAAATATAAATTCGCATAATCAGAAAAACGCTGGAATTGGTGAAAAATATTAGGGATATTGAGTTTTTTATCTGTAAATCGGAAGTTGAGGCGCTTATTCTGGAAAATAACCTGATAAAAAAGAATAAGCCAAAATATAATATTTTGTTAAAGGATGAAAAAGACTTATCCATATATAAAGTTTACAAAGGAAAAAAATTTCCAAAAGGTGGAAATTGTGAGAAGTACGAAAAAAATTAAATGAGAATGCCGAATATTTTGGGCCTTATCCAATGGGAATATTTTTTGCAATGAAATCGCTTATTAAGATATTTCCAGTTCGAGATTGCAACCGAAATATGGATAAAATTACAAAGCCGTGCTTGAAGTATTATATGAAAACTTGCCCTGCACCTTGTAAATATAAAGATATTGAAGATGAATACAGTACGAATGTAAGCAATTTCAAAAACTTTTTGAAGGGACATTCTGATAAAGTTCTTGAAATGCTGGAAAATAGGATGAAACAGTTTAGTGATGAAATGGAATTTGAGCGTGCGATTAACGAGCGTGAAAAAAATTGGCTGTGTTAAAAAAGAATGCTGGAAACACAAATTATCGAATATAGCAAGGAAATTGACGAGGATGTGTTTGTATTTGAGGAAAAAAAGAGAAAAATGTGTTTTTTTATGTGTGCTGAACATTCGGGAAGGGAAAGTTATTAATAAAAATCATATAATAATTTCAATGGAAAGAAGCCAGGAAGAAAGCCTTTTTGAGCGGCTGATTACTTCATATTATGAAAAAAGGAATATTCCAAAGCACATTATTTGTGATGAGAGATTTTTTTACAAAGTGAACATTTGATAAAAAGAATGGGCAAAAAAATTGAAAAAGCATAAGGAGATAAAACTTCATTTTCCAAAAAAATTAATAGCCGAAGATTGCGACTTTTTGGAAATGGGATATTTGAACTTACGGGAAGAAGTTGATAAATATTATAGAAAACGGCGTATGGTTCAGGAAGGGCTTCATAATTTAAAAAAAGAATTACGGTTAAAAAGTTTTCCTTACAGAATTGACTGTTTTGATATTTCAAATATTCAAGGGAAAGATGCGGTTGCGGCAATGACTGTGGCTATTGACGGGGAAATAACGCCCTAAGGAATATAGGCATTTTAAAAATTACTGTAAAAAGATACGCCAGATGATTTTTTTGATGATGAGGGAAGCATTAACACGAAGATATTCTAAAAATAGAAAACGAGAAAAATGCCCAATCTGATTCTAATTGATGGTGGAAAAAGGGCAGCTTGGAGTGGCTGTGGATGTGATGGAAAAACTTGGAAAAATGGAGCATACTGATGTGATTGGAATTGCAAAAAGGGAAGAGGAAATTTTTAAAAGTTATGAAAGTGAGCCGTATTTATTTGAAAAAGACAGATGAAACATTAAAGATTTTTGCAAAGATTAAGGGACGAAGCCCATAGATTTGGAATTACGCATCATAGAAAATTGAGAAGTAAGCGAAATGTCAAAAGTGCGTTGGATGACATTTCTGGAATTGGACCGAAAAGGAAAAAGGAATTGATAAAAAAATTTGGATTGATAAAAAATATACGAAATGCAACATTAGAGGAACTGATGGAAATTGTGCCGGAAAAATATTGCTATTTCTATAAAGGAAAAATTTATAAAAGGTATTAGGAGGAAAAAAACTTGAAAAAAATTAATAATATTAATGTTGCTTGGATGCAGTATGACGAGTTTTTGCTCTTTTTGATAAAAATAAAAAAAGGAGATAAAAATGGAGGGAAGAGGAAAAAGTCACGATTTAATCAGGTAAAAAGTAATGATCGATGGGGAAGGAAAAAAATGCGAAAGGTTATTCCAGGACGTTACGAAATTAAATTATTTGAAATTACGTATCCGACAGATCTATTTGGAAAAAAATAGATTTTTATAACGAATTTAATGCTTTTTGAAGGATATAAAAAAAGGGGAAAAAAAGTATTCATTGCTTTTTGGAAGAAAAGATTTTATCAGGAAATGCAGGATATAAAAAGTTGATCAGTTATCAGAAGAGGAAAAAAATACTGGAATTGCCAGCATCTTCCCTGGATGAATATTATAGACAGCAAATAATTGCAATGTCTAATGGAGTTAATTTAACCGAATATGTAGGAACAGATCAGGAATATTTGAATAGACAAATTTATGTTCTCTATGAACTTTTGAATAAAACTGACTTTAATCCATCAAATGTTTATTCAGAATTGGATAAGGAATTTTTTTAATTGAAGAACTAAAAAAATAACCGTAAAGAAGTTGTAGAAAAACTTTGAGAAATCAAACGTTGAATTTTTTTTATAAAGGAAACCTATGAAAACTCAGGATTAAATAAATTTAAAGATGATTCAGTATACAAATTTGATAAGGACATTTTAATTTCTGACAAATTAGAAGATCAGGCAATATTGCCAGAACTCCAGAGAAATGTTTATTTAACAGATTTTTCCAAGTGAAATTATCGAAAAAAACTTGCAAAAAAATCAGTTAAAATTAAAAAGAACGCCATTATTACTTGAAAAATAGCGAGTATCATGGGTATACTTATAATGAAAAATAATACAGTAGTGTTTGTAGGAGGGAAAAACCAAAAATACTATTATAATGATTATAAGATAAATGTAGTTAGAAAAGCCGATAGCTGTTCTTGATTTATTAAAAAAACAAGCTCAAATTATTATGTATCAGACTTTTTTTAAAAATTTTATTAAATAGTGCAAGAACCCTGAGGCTTTAGTTGTAGGAGGTTCAGTTTTGATGTAAATAGTAAATTTGTTCAATGTAAAATCCTAAATTATTCACGAAAAATAATAACTAAAAAAATATAAATAAAAAAATTTTTTTAAAATGAATGATTTGAAATTTAAATAAAAATTAATTTAAGAAGCAGGAGGAAAGATGAGCGAATATATTTTGGAGATGAAAAAAATATACAGGAAGGAATTTTTTTAGGCGGGAAGATTGTTGCAAATGATGATATTACGCTGAAGCGTTAAAAAGGGGGAGATTCATGCGATTGTTGGGGAAAATGGAGCTGGGAAATCCACGCTTATGAAGATTTTGAACGGGCTATATTCTCCGACTTCTGGTGAGATTTTTTACAAGGGGGAGAAAATTGACATTGACAGTCCTACAACTGCGGCAAATTTGGGAATTGGAATGGTTTATCAGCATTTTATGCTAATTGATACCTTGACAGTTGCCGAAAAATATGGTTCTGGGATTTGAGCCTAAAAAAAGGTGGAGTATTTTTTTGACTTGAATACTGCTAGAAAGCAGGTTAGGGAAGTTTCTGAAAAATATGGCTTAAACATTGATCCAGATGCAAAGGTGTCGGATTTGTCAGTTGGGATTCATCAGAGAATTGAGATTTTGAAAGTGTTGTTTAAAGGGGCGGAACTTCTGGTGTTTGATGAGCCAAGTGCAGTGCTGACTCCGCAGGAAGTGAAGGAGCTTTATGAGATTATGAGAAATCTTATAAAGGAAGGGAAAACAATTATTTTTATTTCGCATAAATTGCAGGAAGTGCTTGATTTATCTGACAATATTACGGTTATTCGACGTGGAAGCGATGTTGGAGAATTGAAAACTAAGGAAGCTACAGAAGGAAAAAGATTGCCAATCTTATGGTTGGGCGTGTTGTGCTGTTTGAAGTTAAGAGACCTGATGTGAAATTGGGAAATGTGGTTGTGAAAGTTGAGAATTTGACTGTGAAAAGAGGAGGAATTGAGAAAGTTAAGGGTGTTTCGTTTGAAATCCGTGAAGGTGAAGTGCTGGGAATAGCTGGGGTGCAGGGAAATGGACAGACTGAACTTATTGAGAGCTTTGGCAGGGGCTTGCAAAAAGTTGACAGCGGAAAAATATTTCATAGATAATGATGAGCTGGAAAAACAAGACGCCAAAACTTATTAAGGAAAAAGGGCTTTCCCACATACCTGAAGACAGACACAAAAGGGCGACTATTGATGATTTTACAATGGAAGAAAAATATGGCCTTGGGACTTCAGGATCAGTATTCTAAGGGAGCATTGCTAGATTATAGCGAAATTGAGAAAAAAACTAATGAATATATAGAAAAATATGATATTAGGCCAACGGATGGGAAAATTAAATTTGGCGGGCTGTCTGGTGGAAATCAGCAGAAAGTCGTAGTAGCAAGGGAGCTGGAACGTGAAAAATAAATTTATTATTGCGGCACAGCCTACAAGAGAGTCGATATTGGTGCGATTGAGATGATTCATAATACAATTTTAAATGAAAAAACTGAGAAAAAGGCTATAATGCTTGTTTCGGCTGAGTTATCGGAAATAATGGCATTAAGTGATAGAATTGCAGTGATGTATTCAGGAGAAATTGTAGGAATTTTGGATAGAAAAGATGCAACAACAGAAAAAAATTAGGAATATTAATGGCAGGAGGGAAAAATAGATGATTAAAAAAATAAGATAAAGGATTTTCTACCATCTATAATTGCAGTATTAATCGCATTAATTATTGGTGGAGTAATAATGATGACAAAGGGTGTAAATCCGTTTACAGCCTACATTGATATGATGCGGGCGGCTTTTTATCAGCCTTATCCAAGATCTCCATTATTTAGTGGACTTGCAAATACATTATTTATCGCAACTCCGTTAATATTTTCTGCACTTGCAACAATGGTAGCCTTTAAAGCGGGATTATTTAATATAGGAATGCAAGGACAGATGATTGCTGGAGGATTAGCGGCAACTTTTTGGGCAATCACATTTAAAAAAATTATGTTTTTTTGGAAATGTGCTTGTTGTAATAATTGTGGCTGTAATTGCTGGATTTTTTTGTGGGCTGGAATAGCAGGATTTTTACGGGCAAAAATTTGGAGTAAGTGAAGTAATCAGTACAATTATGTTAAATTATATTATGCTAGAATTACAAAAATTTCCTATTAAATGGGCCTTTAAAGGATCCAACTTCACAAAAATACACAATCTCCACGTGTTTTTTTGAAGGGCAAGATTACCGTTACTTTTTTTGCAAATATTACAAGACAAAACTTAAATTTTGGTTTTATAATCGCAATTCTTTTTGACAATAGGGATATTTTTTTCTTTTTTTAAATATTTCAAAAAAAGGATATGAAATAAAAAGCAGTCGGACAAAGTGATACAGTTGCTGAAAAATGCGGGAATTAATCCAAAAATATATCATGTTTTTTTAGCGATGGGAATCGCTGGAGCTTGTGCTGGACTTGGTGGAGCTGAACGTGTTTTTAGGAGGAGCTTCAGAATATTCATACACTGAACTTATAATGGGAGATTACGGATTTACAGGACTTGCGGTAGCACTTCTTGGAAAAAAATAATCCATTTGGAATATTAGTTGCGGCAATATTTTTATGCAGGCACTTGAAGTTGGGGGACAAATGTTGCAGACAAAGATACCAGATTGATAAAGATATTGTATTTATTATACAAGCATTAATAATTATTTTCGTAGCATCAGAAAAATTTATTTAAATTTATGCTTAATAAAAAAAGAAAACGGTATAAATTTAATTGTCAAATAAAAAAATATTGAGTCAGAAAGGAAAAAAATAAAATGATTGTATTAAAAACAAATATTTAATTTATTGCGACGAGACAATAATAATAGCACCTCCAATTTTAATAACGGCTGTAGGAGCATGTATTTCTGAAAAAAAGTGGAGTTATTAATATTGGACTTGGAAGGAATTATGCTAAGTTCAGCGTTTGCAACGGCAGTTGTCAATATTGCTACAGGAAATCCATATTTAGGGATAATTTTTGGAGTGATAGTGGGAATCTTAATCTCACTAATTCACGCAGTAATAAGTATTAATCTTAAAGGAAATCAAATTATAAGTGGAGTTGCAATAAATTTATTTGCACTGCGATAACTTCATATTCTATAAAAGCCATCTATAAAACTGCTGGAAGTACTCCATTAGCAAAATCATTAGCAAACCGCCCATTAATGATAATCGTAATCTACGGAATCGCAATCGCAATGTATTTCTTCTTATACAAAACAGTTTTAGGTTTAAGAATCCGTTCAGTTGGAGAACATCCGCTAGCAGCCGACACGGTAGGAATAAGCGTTTACAAAACAAGATATATAAGCGTACTTATATCAGGAGCATTGGGAGGACTAGGAGGAGCTTATCTTACAGCAGTCCTACTCCCAGCCTTTTCAAATAACATGTCAGCAGGACGTGGATATATCGCAATGGCTGCAATGATCTTTGGAAAATGGAATCCGCTAGGAGCAATCTTAGCAAGCCTGTTATTCGCTTTCGGACAAGCATTTGCCGATGTTTCCAAAAACAATAGGACTTCCAATATCTCAGCAATTTTTGACAATGATACCGTATATTTTTGACATTGTTGGCATTAGTTGGATTTGTAGGAAAAATCGAAAGCGCCGAAAGCATCAGGATTGCCATATGAAAAAAATAAAATTTGATAGGGAGAATTATGAGAAAAAAATAATTTTTTTATATTTATGGTATTTTTCTTTAGTTTCGTTTTCAAAAAGATTTGGAAATAATTACAGCTAAATTTTTTTAGTGCTTGTGGGGAAAAATGATAACGAACATTTAAAAAAATACTAGAAAAATGAACAAAGAAAAAAATGGATGAAATATATAATAAACTAATTCAGAAATTTGATAAAAAAATAGAAAGCGTTATTATAAATTAAAGCAGAAGTTAATTAATTCTCAAGAAATGTGGATTCGGTTGAAGAAATGAAAGATTTAACCAAAAAAATATTAATTTTTTTATAATTTATGTGCGACTGAACGATTTCAAGTGAACTCAGAAGTTAATTTAATAAATCAAAGAATACTGGAATTAACAAATGAATATAAAAAAATATTTAGATTAAAATAATAATTGAAAAAAATCTGTTTTCATAGATTGTTGAATAATTTATGGAACAGGCTTTTTTTGTTTATAAGTAAAGTAAATTTATTTTTAATAATCAAAAAGAGATACTTATGAATCTATTGAATGACTTTTTTAGAGGAGGCAATCGCCTCCTCTATTTATAGTTATTAAAAAAATTGTATTACAAAAATATCCAACCAGGTTGGATTGAAAAAAATATTAATAATACTTTTTTTAAGTGGAGGATATAGATAATGGTAGAATTCCCATACAATCATCTTAACTTTGCATTCTGGACAGTAAAAAAAGGATTCATTCCAAAAAGTTATGTACATCTGCCTCTGATAAAAATGAATATTTTGATACGGAAATATTTTTTTCCTAAAAAGGCTCCATAGCCTTTTTTTAAGTTCATCAGAAATATGTCTTGAATAGAAACCGTACCTGTTTACCATTTTTAAAAGTTTTTTTAGGAGGCAGATGAATGAGAATCTGTGAGATAAATTTTTCAGCAGGCATAGTAATGTAAGTTTTCTTTTTATTGTTAGCCAAATCATTGAAAAAGAAGGTAACTTTACCATCATCAATTTCGGTAATCTTGTATTCGGCAACAGGTGAACGTGCGAGATATCTTCCGAGATATCTGATAATACCCTCTGTGCTGTTGATGTCACCGTCACCGACATTAAAGAAGAATCTTTTGTTTTTCTTTGTAAAGTTTGGAAACAGTGTCCAAGGCCTTCTTCTTAATTTTACTGTCATGATATTCTCCATTCTGAATAATTTTGAGGACATGGTACTTCCATTGACCGGCAATAGTATCCACATTAAAATGTCTCATTTTCCTGAAGTCAAAAATTTTTAGTGAATCCACCCAGGAAAACAATGGCATGAATGTGCGGATTCCCATTTAAGATCCCTTCCAGAAGGTATGTATAATAGAAATCAGCCCATAGTGTACGATGTCGGAGTCAGTGAAATATTTTTTGGAAAATTTTGAGATTTTATTTTTTCTCAGATTTTTCTTACTGATGTTATGGAAGCAGAACTTAAAGATTTCGTTAACAGCCTCAGAAAGCTTTGAGAGGAGTTTTCTGTCATAGAAGAAAAAAATTGTCTGCATTCTTTAGGTATAGTAAAGAGTACATGGCGATGTTCAATGTTCAGGATGTGTTTCATAGTATTCTGGGACCAGATTCTGGCATATTTGAAACCGCATGAAGGACAAAGTTTGGACTTACAAGTAAGAGGGAACTTGTGGATAATGGGACAGAGAGGGCATTTAAATTTAATGAAACCCTTAGACATATCCCTGCAAGCGAGGAACTTATCGATAGATTGTATAATGTATTTAAGATGTTTTTTTCTCAATATTATTTTTTTCTTGCAAAAAAATCAATAGAATTTAGTAAAATGTTGTTATTACTGAAGATATACTTTCAGTTTATTTTGTATGATATATTTGTTGGTCATAAATATATTATACAAAAAAATAGAAGCTGAACTCAAAAATTTTAACCATTTTGAGACAGCCCCTTTTATATCTCTAATTTTTAGCAATTATCTGATAACTCTCATTTTTTTCTTCAAAAAAACTTCTCCCACAGAAAAAAAGTATGTATTTTGTCATCAATGAGTATTTCAAGTTCTCCATTATGATTTATATTTTTTTACGATTCCTGAAAAAAATAAGCCCTGTTTATTTTGAGATGAACCTTTTTCTCTTTCAGGTAGCTAAGTTCATTAATTTCAAGAAGGATTTCCTCCCATTTTCCATTTAGAAATGTTTCAAATAGAATTTTAAACTCTTCAATAATTGAAGTAATAATTTCTTTAATATCATAGTGTTTTCCAGTTATTTCAGAAATGGAAGTCGCTGTTTCTGAAAGTTCGGCAGGCAGTGAATTATTTATATTTATTCCAATTCCGACAAAAAAGTTATTTTCAACTCTTTCCACGAGAATACCTGTTATTTTTTTTCCATAAAGATAAACATCATTAGTCCATTTAAACATATAGTCAAGATTTTCTATTTTTTTCTAAGCCCCTTTATGACGGAAAGTCCTGTAATTAAAGGAAATTTTAAATATTCAGAATCGTCAATGCCGCTTATTTTCATCTTTTTTTCACGAGAAACGTAAAAAGAGCCATTCCCTTTTGTGAAACCCATGTATTTCCCCGTCTTGCCTTACCGAGAGTCTGATTTTCAGCTGTAACTACATCATATTCTTCAAATTTTGAAACATTATTTTTTTCATAAATTCATTAGTTGAATCAAGAGTTTCATAACTGTATATTTTTCATTTTTCTCAGCTCCTGTTCTTTTTTTATAATTATATCACAAAAAAATATGGTAAAATATTAAAGATTGAATAAAAACCTATAAATTTTGTACAGCCTTTATAGGGAAATAAGACTTCGGAACTGTTATAATAGAATTGAAAGGAGAAAAAGTAAATGAGAATGATTGAAGGATTTAATAAAACCATTGATTATATTGAAAGTGTCATGAAAGATAAAATTGATGAAAAGAGGATTTTAGAACTGTCAGGGTACTCATATGCTATGTTCCGCAGGATATTTTCAATTCTGACTGAAACAACTTTATCCGAGTATATAAGGGCAAGGAAGCTGACTGAAGCTGCAAAGAAGATTCGTGAAACAGATGAGAAAATAATAGAAATTGCATTTGAATACGGCTATGATTCACCTGATTCATTTGGACTGGCTTTTAAGAATTTTCATGGGTATACTCCTTCAGAAGTAAGAAAAGGAAAGCCTTTCCGTGCAGTTTCACGAGTAAGGCTCATGTTAACAGTCAAAGGAGGAAATAATATGAATATTACCATTCAGAAAAAGGAAGCATTTAAAGTTGCAGGAATAAATGCTAAGAATATAGAGCCGTCATCCTGTCCGGAAGTTTGGAAGGAGCTGTTTTCAAAATATTCCCCAGAGAAACTGGAAAATCTTGGAAACGGTCAAAGCTATGGAATATGTCATGATATGAAAAATACGAAAAAAATCAACTATATGGCATGTTATGATGTAAGGGATATAGAAAAGGCAGAGGAAATGGGTCTTGAAATTGTGGAAGTGGGTGCAGCTGAATATGCAGTTGTGGAACTTACAGGAAAAATACCTGATTCAATTCATGCGGGCTGGAAGTATCTTTTTGAAGTGTTTTTTCCTGAACAGGGATACAGGCATTCAGGAAAACCTGATTTTGAAGTTTACTCAGAAGGGGATATGTACAGTGAAACATATAAAATGGAGCTCTGGGTTCCTATCGTGAAAGAACTATAGAAAAAAAATGAGAGATACATAGGTTGAAGAAGAAATTATTGTTTTTTTAAATTTTATTCATATAATTGTCTAGTTTACTAATCTTTCACTTGACAAAGGTAAAAAAAGGAAGTACAATTAGACATATCAAGTCCCCTACAAATCATTAATTGATTCTTGTAGGGCTTTTTAAATTATTTGGAGATATTTATGGAAAAGGAATATTTGAGTATTAAAGAACAGATAGAGTTGTTAAAAAAAGAGGAATGATTTTCAAAGATGAGGAAGAAGCAACAAAAAAATTAACTTTTATAAATTATTATAAGATAAAAGAGGCTTCATTACCTTTTTTTATGTAAAAAAATTTTTATGGACGGGAGTATGAAAAAAATGGTAATATTAGATGATGAAGAATATAATAAAGTCTGGGATATAGTTTACGATAGATTTAATTTTTAATCCTAGTGTTGATAAAAAAAGAAATAGCGTTTAAATTTAAAGAACCATATATAGTTTATGATATTAGTTATCATTATGAAAAATCTAGAGAAAAATTGAAAGGATTTGTAGATTGGGGATTTAAAAAAAGAAATTCGTGATAAAAATAACGGAAATTTTTGAAATGTACTAAGGAAAAATGAGGAATTGTATGCATTGGATTGGCATCATTCTTGCTTTAGATATAATCCTCGTATTAAAGATGAGCCTAAAATTATAGAAGTTAAAGATGAACGCTACTGGGGTGGCGGGTATACTGCATATTTTTCCAACATATTGTCCAAATGGGGATTATTATTTTTTTATAGATGTTAATTTTTCACTTTGGATATTTAGGACATCCTTGGCAACAAAAAGGTTTGGATATATGGAAAAAAATTGATTGAAGAATTTAAAAAAAGCTGATTTAGAGGGATTTAAATTAATTGAGGAGAAAAATTAGAGAGGGACATTGAAGAGAATGAAAGACAACAAAATAAAGATTACTGGAGCTAGAGAGCATAATTTACAAAAATATTGATATTGAGATTCCCAAAAATGAGCTGGTTGTAATTACTGGGGTTTCTGGGAGTGGGAAGTCTTCACTTGCGTTTGATACGATTTATTCAGAAGGGCAAAGAAGGTATGTGGAGAGTTTGTCGGCTTATGCGAGAATGTTTATTGGTCAAATGCAGAAGCCTGAACTGGATAGTATTGAGGGGCTTTCGCCTGCGATTTCGATTGAACAGAAAAAGTGTGTCGAAAAATCCTCGTTCGACTGTTGGTACAACTACTGAAATTTATGACTATATGCGGCTTTTGTGGGCACATATTGGAGAGGCACATTGTCCGATTTGTCATAGAAAAGTGGAAAAACAGTCGATTCAGGAAATTGTCGATAATTTGATGAGTTCTAGAAAAGAAAAGGATAAAATGATAATTTTGTCGCCAGTTGTGATTGATAAAAAGGGGACTCATAAAAATTTGTTTTTGAATTTGCAGAAAAAGAGGGTTTCAAAGAGTTCGAGTGAATGGTGATATTCTTGACTTGGGTGATGAAATTGTTTTGGATAAGAATAAAAGGCATCATATTGAAGTTGTTGTTGATAGGGTTGTGTTTAAGGCGGATAATAAGGAGTTTTTTTGAGTCGATTGACAGAGGCGATTGAAACTGCGAGTGAGCTTTCTGATGGAAAAAAATAATTGTGAATATTAATGGAGAAGATAACAAATTTAGTGAGAATTTTTTTCTTGTCCAGACCATCCAGATGTTGTATTTCCAGATGTTGTGCCAAGACTTTTTTTCGTTTAATGCACCATATGGAGCTTGTGAAGTTTGTAATGGACTTGGTTCAAGGCTGGAAGTGGATGAAAATAAATTAATTGTAGATGAAAAATTTATCAATTAATGAAGGCGGGATAATTTTTTTCCAGGAGCGACGACTAAAAAGGGCTGGAACTGGGATTTATTCATAGCGATGGCAAAGGCACATAAAAATCGACTTGGATAAAAAGGTTTCTAAATTGACTCGAAAAGAAAAAGATGTGATTTTTTTATGGAAGTGATAAGCAATTTAACTTTTCTTGGAGTGGAGACAGTTTTAGCTATAACGGAAAAACGAGGATTTGAGGGACTTGTGCACAGTATTGAGCGTCGATATAGGGAAACGGCTTCAGAATCGGCAAAAAGAAGAAATTGAAGCAAAATATATGACAGAGAGAACTTGTAAAACTTGTCACGGAAAAACGGCTTAAAGATGTTGTGCTGGCGATAACAGTTAATGATAAGAGTATTATTGACTTGACTGAAGTGAGTGTTGTTGATGCACTTGATTTTTATGAAAAAATTCAGCTTACGGAAAAACAAATGCAGATTGCAGCTGAAATTTTGAAGGAAATAAAAGAACGGCTAAAATTTATGATAAATGTTGGGCTTGATTACTTGAGTCTTGCTAGAATGACGAAAACGCTGTCTGGTGGAGAATCGCAAAGAATTAGGCTTGCAACTCAAATTGGAAGTAGGCTTACTGGCGTGATTTATGTGCTTGACGAGCCGAGTATTGGACTTCATCAAAGGGATAATGACAAGTTACTTGCGACTTTGAAAGATTTGCGTGATATTGGGAATAGTTTGATTGTTGTAGAGCATGATGAGGATACGATGAGAGAAGCGGATTATTTGATTGACATAGGTCCAGGTGCTGGAATTAATGGAGGAAAGGTTGTAGCACAAGGAACGCCAAAAACAAGTTATGAGAAACAAAAAATCATTGACAGCACAATATTTGAACGGAAAAAAATTAAAAATTGAAGTGCCTGAAAAAAAGAAGAAAAAGCGACTAAAGAAATTGTTTTGAAAAAAATGCAAAAGGAAATAATTTGAAAAATGTGACTGCACATATTCCTCTTGAAGTTTTGACGGTCGTGACAGGAGTTTCAGGAAGTGGGAAGTCGACATTGATTAATCAGACATTGTTTCCAGAGCTTCACAACAGGCTAAATAAAGGGAAATTATATCCGCTTGAAAAATCGTGGAATAGATGGGATTGAAAAACTTGGAAAAAAAGTGATCGATATTGACCAGTCGCCGATTGGAAGAACGCCGAGATCAAATACTGCGACATATACGAAAAATTTTTTTGATGATATTCGTGATTTATTTGCACAGACAAACGATGCGAAAGTGCGTGGATACACGAAAGGAAGATTTTCATTTAATGTAAAAGGTGGACGATGTGAAGCGTGTAGCGGTGCTGGAATTAACAAAATTGAAATGAATTTCTTGCCAGATGTTTATGTGGAATGTGAAGTTTGTAAAGGAAAACGATACAATCGAGAAACATTGGAAGTTCAGTATAAAGGAAAAAGTATCGCAGAAGTGCTAGAAATGACAGTTGAAGAAGCATACGAATTTTTCAAAAATATTCCATCACTTGAGAGAAAATTGCAAACATTGATGGATGTAGGAATGAATTACATTCAATTAGGACAACCTGCGACAACTCTTTCAGGAGGGGAAGCTCAACGGATAAAACTTGCAACTGAATTATCAAAAATGTCAAGAGGAAAAACTATTTACATTTTGGACGAACCTACAACAGGACTTCACTTTGAAGACATCAGAAAATTATTAGAAGTGTTAAACAGATTGGTTGATAAAGGGAATACAGTCTTAGTAATTGAGCATAATTTAGATGTAATTAAAGTTGCGGATCACATTATTGATATAGGACCTGAAGGTGGTTATAAAGGTGGACAGATTATTGCAGAAGGAACGCCTGAAGAAATTGCAGAGAATGAAGTGGTCTTGGACTGGGAAATTTTTGAAGAAGTATTTGAAAAAAAGATTCTTGATGGAATTTTGTAGCAAGTGATAAGAGTAAATTTCATCAAATAGTCAGTGAATAAAAATAAAAATTTTGGAGTTAAAAAGATAAAAACTAATTTGAAAAAATATGAAATAATAAATAATATTTTGTATGATTAACTAGAATAGTTTTAGTCATGAAAGTTTAAAAAAATATTATTTTTAAGACTAGATTATAAAAAAAGAAAAAGGAGAATGGAATTGGTTATGAAAAAGAAATTTATTTTTTTAAAAATGGCATTAGTTATGATTATAACGGTATTCGGAATAATTTCTTGCGATCTTTTTGGCAAATAAGACATTAAGAGTGCCAGATCTCTATGATTACAAAGGAATTGAACAAGAAATTTCCGATTGAAAAAGAATTTTCTGCTGGGGAAAAGTTGGACTTAAAAAGTCCTGTGATGAGTTTTGCGGGAGATAGACTTTACTTTACAGCTGATTATGATGTTTCACTTTTTGGCGGGAAAAAGCGAAGGGAAAAGTATTTTTGAATAGTCAAGTGAAATTTGATCCAAAAAACAAATAAGGTATATTTAGTGGATTTGGATGTTACTAAAAGTTACTGATGAAAAGGGTAATAAAAATAGATGATTCGGTTATGGCAAAAATCACTGAAAGCGCTTATTTCAAATTATTTGGAAACTAATGAAGTTTATACTTATGATGATGACAAAAAAAGTTAAAAGTAAAAAAATATGTTTATAAAAAGATGGAAAAACTATTTGTTCAAACTTAATAAAAATATTTTAAAAATTACAGCAAGATTTCGATTTTGCTGTTTTTTTGTTGAAAAAAATGGAAATTCTTTTGGTAAGATAATATTTATAGCAAAAACTGATTTAAAAACTAAACTCAAAAAGCTATGACTATTTTACTCAAACCCTAAGTTTATATGATCTTTAATAGTTTAATCTTAAATGGGTTCGAGTATAGTATGAATTGAGAATATTTTTTTGAAAGGAAAGTAAAAGTTGGAAGGAATATTTGACAGATTGAGAAAAATTAACTGCTTTGTCTATTGTGAATAGGGGAGTTGAGTATTTTAATAAGCAAAAAAAGTAAAATTAATGTTGTTTATGAAAAAAAGATGATAAAAATAGTGGCGGAATCACAAGTTGATGGAAATTATAGAAATGCCTATAATGTTAATATAACTTATTTTTTTATGAAGATGGAAAGCCAGATAACAGAATTATATATAGTTGTGACTGTCCTAACTTTAAAGAGACAAAAAAAGCCTTGCAAACATATTATTGCGACTGGGATGGTCGCGGATGCTGAAGTTAAGGCTGGGAATATTTATTTTAAGGAAAAATAGGGAATTTAAAAAGAGAAAAAGAAGGTAAAAAGTAGCAGTAATCGTATAAAAAAATTGCAGAAGATGAAGTGTATGATGAAATTCTTAGAAGATGAAAAAAATTTTTAGGAAAAAAAGAAGAAAAATACTTATGAGAAGATTGAAGGAAAAGAAATTAAAGAGTTTAGGGAAAAAAACTGGAAAAAAATTAAAAAAAGAATTGATAAAACTAAGATTTCATATTCAGAAAAAAACGAGTATAAGCTAGCACTTGAAATAGAGCAGTTAGCATCTACAGTATCAACGTTGAGAGTAAAGGCGGGAGAAAAAAAGTTTAAATTATATAAAGGATTTAGAATCTTTTTGTTTATTCAGTAGAAAAATGAGCAGTTTTATGAAATTACTCAAAAAAATATTTATAATCCAGATTTGCATTATTTTAATGAAATAGATAAAAAAAGTGATAAAAAAACCTCAGCAACTATTTTTAAGAAAAAAATGAGTTTGGAATGAATTTTTAATAATAATAATTATTATTATGGAAAGCCACAAGGTGAAATAATGAATCCAATGCTGGCAGAACAGATATTTTCAGCCATAGAAAATAAAAAAAGACAATAAGATCTGGCGACAAGACAATTTATGTGACTGGAGAATACGAGCCAATATTTGCATTTCAAAAAGATGAGAATGGAAATAAAAATAATTATAAGAAATTTTTACAGTTTTATCACCAACAAGCCGTTATTTTACTTTAAAAAAATGGTGTGTCAAATATTGAAAAAAATTTCATAAAATGAGTGATGCAGAGTGGGAAATAATGAATACTCTTACAGATGGAACTAGAAAAAGGGACAGAATATCTGAATGAAATATCAGGAAAAGCTGTTTGATGAAATAAAGGAAGTGCTATCAAAAATATGAAATTCCAATTGCTAAGGTTACGGAAAAATTATGGAACGGTAAATATTTTTTTGTAGAGGAAGGCAATGGGAAAAAAATAAACTTCAAGTAACGATTTCCTGCCTTGAGGAAAGTATTAGGACAGATGATGGCTATTTTATTCCTAAAAAAAATAAAAAACTTCAAAGGGAAATTTCTGAAGATTTTCAAAAATATGCAGATGCTCAGATTATTGAGTTAGAGTATAGAATGTATGTTGGATTTAGGGCAAAGCAGTTAAAGTCGGATGACATTGTACTAGTGATTGATAGAAATGAATTTTTTTAGCAATGGCTGATATTATTGATGAAAAAAATATTCAGAAAAAGGTGAATATTAATGTGAGTGATAAAAATAAAAAAAGTTCGTAAAAATTGGTGTGGATATTAATATAAGATCTGTTGAAAATGAACTTTTTAGTGTAAATTTCAATATTGAGGGAATTGATGAGAAGGATGTTGAAACAGTTCTGGAATCGGTAAGAAATGAAGAGAAATTTGTGACATTGTCAAGCGGTGAACTTGTAAAAATTGCCAATAGGAGCACTGAAGAAATGGTTGGAATCGTTGATGCAATGAACGATTTGAGAATCGGTGAAAATAAAATTTCTAAAAATAAAGGCATTGCAGCTGGCACAGGTTTCTAGCAGTATTAACAAGGAATTGAATGAAATTGAGGAATTTAAGCGACTTTTTCAGAAAAATAAAAAAACGTGAAAATAAAGAGCCATCAAACATAAAGGTAAAATTATTTCCATATCAGCAAATTGGGTTTAATTGGCTTAAAAAAATATGTATGATATTGGATTTGGCGGAATTTTGGCGGATGATATGGGACTTGGGAAAAACTTTGCAGGCGATTTCGCTTATTTCGGAAATTCAGCTGGAAAAATGAGGATTTGCTTGGAATAATTATTGTTCCGACTTCGCTTTTACATAACTGGGAAGGAGGAGTTTTATAAATTTTCGGATATAAAGCCGATTCTTGTAGAAGGAAATGCTGAAACAAGGAAAGAATTGATTGAAAAAAACTGAAAGAGGAATTTTTGATAACGACTTATCAAACTTTTAGAAATGATGTGAAAAAAATTATAACGATAAGAAATTTGATGTGGCGATATTGGATGAAGCACAAAAATATAAAAAAATGTGTCTTCTCTTGTAAAAAAGCGACAAGTAAGTTAAAAAAAGCACTGTAAACTTTGCTTTGACAGGTACTCCAATTGAAAAACAGCATTATGGAACTTTGGTCGATTTTTTTGACTTTATTTTTGCCTGGTTATCTTGATAATATAACAAAAATTTAGAAAAAAATATAAAAAAATTCCTTAAATAATCCAGATTCAAAAAAATATTTAATTTGAAAAATATTGTTTCTCCATTTATTCTGCGAAGAACAAAAAAATGAAGTGCTGACAGAATTACCTGAAAAAGTTGAAAAATAATATGATTGTAGAATTGAGCAAAAGAGCAGAAAAAGCTGTATATGGCTTATGTTAAAAAAGGGCGAAGAAGGAGCTTAGGGGATTTGACAAGGAGGAAAAATAACAATCTAAAAGTTCTGGCAATTTTGACAAAATTACGGCAAATTTGCAATTCTCCACAATTATTTGATGAGAATTATACTGGTGAAGTTGCTAAAATTGAATTATTGAGGGAAATGGTACCAGATATTTTAGAAAATGGTCATAGAATGATTATTTTTTTCACAATTTTTTTAGGAACATTGGAGGAAATAAAGGAGGAATTGAAAAAAAGGAAAAACGTAGAATATTTTTACATTGATGGAAGCGTAAAGTCCAAAGAACGAATGGAAATTTCTAAAAAAATTCAATTCAGGCGAAGGGCAAGTTGTCTTAATTTCGCTAAAAAGCTGGAGGAACAGGACTAAATTTAATTGGAGCAGATGTCGTAATTCACTATGATCCATGGTGGAATTTTTGCTGTGGAAAAATCAGGCAAGCGATAGAGCCCACAGAATTGGTCAGAAAAAGAGTGTTCAAGTTATTAAGCTTATAACTGAAGGAACAATTGAGGAAAAAATAATAAAAATTCAGGAGAATAAGCGGGCTTTGAGTGAAAATATCTTAGGGAAAGATAGCGGAAATAATAAGGATTCAAAAGAGATTTTTGAGATGGATGAGAAGGAATTGATGGAACTTTTGAGTTTTGAAAAAAATAATTTGTTTAATAAAAATAAAAAAAATAATTTCTTATAATGTTGACAATTCTGAGAAAAAAAGTGATATACTAGTTAAGTCATACTAGCTGGGGAGTTAGCGGTGCCCTGTATCTACAACCCGCTTTAGTAGAGGTGATGTCAAATTTGAGGGAAGTTTTAGTGTCAACGTCTTATTTCAAGAGTGTTGAGAAAATAGTCCCATATTGTAGAGAGTTAGCGAAATGTGTCAGGTCGGGAACGAAGCAGCACTAAGTTAATTTCTTTAGGTTTATGGGGTAGCTGTTTTTGAGCTTTTGACTTAAGAAACGGATGGTAGAACCTTTTCGAGAGTTTGACGTATGACTTTTTATTTCTTTTTAACTACAAACGGAGGTTTCAATGAAAGTAGTCGAGTGGGATAAAAAAGGGAATATTGGTAATATTTTTAATAGAAATATTGGAGGCAGATCCAAAAATTTTTCTTTTAATAAGAAAAAGGAAGATATATTTTTTTATGCAATAATGAAGATTTATACGGTTATGCAGTTCTTAGTTTAGGTAATATTGCAGAACTGAAAAAAATATTTATTTTACCGAAATTGAGAAATAATGGATATGGGACGTTTTTTTGAAACATATGATTAATTGGCTTACAAATAGAAATTTTTGATTCACTAATCGTAACTAATCATAAAAAAATGAATAATTTTCTTGAAAAAAACAGCGGTTTATAAGAACACAAGACGGATATATCTTGAATAATTTAAGAGAAGGAAAAAAGCAGGAAGAAAAATATGCTTTTTTTATTTCAAAATTTGCAATTTGTGTAAATATTATTTTAGCTTTTTTTAAAAAAATTGCGACTGGAAAGATTTTTTTTCAGCATGTCGCTACTTTCAGACGGGTTAAATTCATTTTCAGATTTGATTACAAATATTTTAGTTATTGTAGGATTAAAAGTTGGAAGCAATCCTGAAGATAAAGAGCATCCTTTTGGGCATGGAAAGATAGAGTCAGTTTTTAGTGTGATAATTGGGACATTTATAATGATAACAGCTTTTGAGCTGATAAAGGATAATTTTTTTCAAAATTGACATCTCTTAGCAGTGAAAAGTAATTTGAAGATTACAGTTATTCCAATAATTGTAACAATTTTAGCGATATTAATAAAAAAATATTTCAATTGTCTTTTATGAAAAAAAGGGTAAAAAAATATAATAATTCATTAATAAATTCGTTGCTTACAGATTATAATTCAGATATTGTAATTTCTGTTTCTGTTTTAGCCGGACTGTTTTTTTATCAAGGATTCATCCTGTGTTTGACACAATTGTAGGATTTATCGTGTCAATCTATATTATAAAAAAAGCGGTTATGAGCTAATAAAGGAAAATTCATTAATATTGCTGGATTCTGCAAGATGATGAATTAATCGAAAAAAATACGTTCTGAAATATTGCAGTTTAAAGAAATTGAAAAATGCACATGACTTTAGAATGACTACTTCTGGAAAAGATATTTATATATTTGCTGATGTGAGAATGGATAAAAAAATAAAACAATTGAAGAAGCGCATGATATTACAAATAAAAATTTCCAAAAAAAGTTAAACATAAATATAAAAAAATATAAAAAGGCTTTTTGATTCATATTGAACCTATGTATGAAGATGATTAAGTTTGTTGGAATAAAAAAACTGTACTTATCGTATTTTTTTAGACTTTTACAAATGACTATAATATAAAAAAATATAAAGGAGATATAGTAAAATGATAGAAAAAAATAAAAACATGAGAAATATAAAATTTTTAAAAACGAAATATTATTGAAGATTCTGATTTTACAAAGGAAACGATGTTTATTCTTGTTTGTGCAATGATTATTGCTTCGATAGGTTTAAATACAAATTCTGTTGCTGTAATTATTGGAGCTATGCTGATTTCACCATTAATGTCGCCAATTCAATCAATAGGATTGGGGCTGTCAAATGGAAATTTAAAAAGAGTCTATATGTCGCTTTTTTTAGGCTGGGAATTTTTATATTAATAAGTGTGATAAGTTCCACTTTTTTTATTTTTTTTAGTAAGCCCTATAAATGAAGCAACTCCGCAAATATTAGCTCGAACTTCTCCAACTTTATGGGATGTATTAATTGCAATTTTTGGTGGAATTGCAGGAGTAATTGGAAAAACGGAGGAAGATGGCGGAAATGTTGTTCCTGGAGTAGCAATTGCAACTGCATTAATGCCGCCTTTATGTGTAGTAGGATTTGGAATTGCTCATGGGAATCCCAAAAATTTTTTTCTTGGAGCAGGATATTTATTTATAATAAATGTATTTTTTTATAATGATGGCAACATTAGTTGGTTTGATAATATATTCTGGAAATATTTTTTTGAAGCAGGACATAAAAATTTCAATAAAAAAAGCAAATAATATTTTATATAGGAAGTTTAATTTTAATTGTTCCAAGTATATATACAGCGAGCAACTTTGGTTCAGGATATAGCAACTGAAAAATTCATTAAAAAAATTTATTTCAAAGGAATTAAATAATCATTATGTTTTTTTGATAATTCTGTTAATAAAAAAAGATAAAACTGTTACTTTAAAAAATTGTAGGAGAGGCTTTTAAAAAAACAGGATATTGAAAAAAATTAGAAAAAAACTGGAAAAAAATATAAATTGAAAAAAACTACAAATTAAAAAAATACAGCAGTTATCAAATGAAAAAAATATTTGACAGCACAGGACTTATCAAAAATATTTAAATGAAGAAAAAAACAAAAGAAAATACAGAAAGCGTTGCATTACCAAGTAAAAAAATGAAGATCAGGCAATTTTTGGAAAGTGATTTAAAAAAACTGTTGAAAAATGTTTTTGTATAAAAAAATTTTTCAAATAGCATTAGTGGAGTTAAAATTGGGAAACTGATAGATACAAATAATAATGAAAAACTTTGTTGTTTTAGTTATTGGAAATGAAACAATGACAGATGAAATTTCTGAAAAAAATAAAAAAATCTTGAGTTTAATACTGAGAAAAAAATATGAAATTATTATTGAAAAAAATAAGCAAGAGAAAGTTAATGCAATATCTAAAGAAAAATCAAAAAAATAAATTTTTGAAAAAAAGTAAAATAATAGAAATTCAATAAAAAGTTAGAAAAAAATAATAAAAAAATCTTGTGAATAAATGGAAAAAAATAGATTAAAGCCTTGACAAATAGCTTTTAGATTTATTATAATAATTTGTATAATGTAAAAAAATTATAAGTTTTATAATTCTTTTTACAATGTTAGATTGAAGTATTAATAATATAAAAATTTGAAAGGAGTCGATAAATAATGGCAGTACCTAAGAAAAAGAACTTCTAAAGCAAAAAAAGAAATATGAGAAGATCACATGATTCAATTAAAGCTCCAAATATTATTGTAGAAGCTGATGGATCAATAAGAAGACCACACAGATTAAACTTAGAAACAGGAGTTTACAGAGGTAGACAAGTAATAGCTAATGAAGCTACGGAAGCTGAATAGTTTTTTTCAAAGCAGGATTTATGTCTTGCTTTTTTTTGATTTTTTTAATTTGATAATTTTTTTCGTTTTGCAGTTGTATTTTTTTAAGTTTTTTTTGTGATAGACTTTAGTAGAATAATTTTTAAATTTGAAAAAAATATAAATGGGAAAAAAATAAAAAAATAAATCTGAGGTGAGATATGAAAGTTGGGATTTTAGGAACAGGATCTTATGTGCCTGAAAAGATAATGACAAATGATGATTTGGCAAGGATTGTGGATACAAATGATGAATGGATAACAGTTAGAACTGGTATCAAGGAAAGAAAGAATTGCAGATGAAAATGAAGCTACATCTGATTTGGCATTTAGAGTCGCTGAAAAAGGCAATTGAAGATGCGGGAATAGATAAAAATGAGATTGACTTAGTTATTGTTGCAACAATGACTCCAGATTATGGGACACCATCAACTGCGGCATTAGTTCAGGATAAATTGGGAATAAATGCGTCGGCATTTGATTTAGGTGCGGCTTGTACAGGATTTGTTTATGCCTATTCAGCTGGACATAGCTTTATTGCGGCTGGACTTTATAAAAAAGTGCTTGTTATTGGGGCAGAAACAATGTCAAGAGTAGTTGACTGGACAGACAGGGGAACTTGCATCCTGTTTGGAGATGGTGCAGGAGCTGTTGTGCTTGGAGAAGTGGAAAATGGAGGATATTTGGCAAGCCATCTTGTGGCTGACGGTTCTGGAGCAAGTGAACTTTTAGTGCCTGCTGGTGGAACTAAAGAGCCTGTATCAAAGGAAAAAATTGAAAGCAAGGATATTTACTTGAAAATGAATGGAAGAGAGATATTTAAATTTGCAGTAAGAGTATTTCCAGAAACAGTTGAAAATGTACTGGAACAGGCTAAAAATTACTGCAGATGATGTTGATTTATTTATTCCGCATCAAGCAAATATTAGAATTATTGAGTCGATTGCAAAAACGATTTAAGCGATACGCTAGATAAGTTTTTTTGTAAATTTGAATAAATATGGAAATACTTCGGCGGGATCAATTCCGATAGCTCTTGATGAGGCGATAAAGGAAGGAAAAACTTAAAAAGGAGATAAGTTTGTTGCTACTGGATTTGGTGGAGGACTGACTTACGGTTCGATTATGGTTGAAATTTCAAAAATAATAATTTATAAATATATGATTAAAAAAATTGTTAAAACTTGTAATTTTAAAAAAATTTCAGAGTATAATGTAATAGAGAATATTTAAAAATTAGATTTATTAGGTTTACTTTTATAAATTTAGAAATATAATAAAAATATTATTAAGTTAAAAAATTTTTAAATATTAAGGAGGAAAAAGTTATGAATTCAAAAAAATATTTTGGGGATTAGTAATTGTAGTTTTAAGTTTATTTAAGTTTATACCCGAAGATATTATGAAGTACATTGTAAATTATCAGGTAGTAATGATTCTTGTGGGGGGCTTATTTCTTGGTTAAAAAGAAGAAACATGGATGGATTTTTTTCTTTGTGTAGGTGTATATTTGTACATCACTAACTATGTATGGGAAAAATTTTACGCTATTTATGGTTCCATTGATTTTAGGATTAGTTGTTATTGGATTTGGTGTAAAAAGAACTTGTTGACAAGAAGCGACTGACTAAGTTCAGTAATAAAAAAATGCTAAAGAATCAAAGGAAGAAGTAGTTGAAGCAGAAGAAGAAAAAAATAGTTTTTTTCAATTAAAAAAATTTTGAGTATTAAAAAAACTAGAAAATTAAGAGGAGAGTCTATATGGCAAAAAAATTGCTTTTTGTATTTCCAGGACAAGGGACACAGTATGCTGGAATGGGTAAAAAGTTATATGATGAAGTAAATGATGAAGATAAAAAAATAATTGATAAGATTTTTTTGAAAAATAATGAAGATGTGAAAAAGGTTATTTTTTTGGAAGGGACAGATGAAGAAATAAAAAAATACAAAAATATGCACAGCCTGCAATTGCGCTATTTTTCAGTTGTCTTAACAAAATTATTAAAGGAAAAAGGGAATAAATGCAGATTTTGTAGCTGGACACAGTTTAGGAGAATACAGTTCATTATATGCTGCTGGAGTTTTGAATGAAATTGATACATTAAAATTAATTTCAAAAAGAGGGGAAATCATGAGCAATGCTAATATTAGTGGTGGAATGGCTGCAATATTGGGACTTAGTGCAACAGATGTTGAAAATATTTGTAATGAAATTGATGGAACTGTGGAAGCAGTAAATTATAACGAACCAAAGCAGACTGTTATCGCGGGAGAAAAAGAAGTAATTGAAAAAAATCTCGACTTATTTAAGGAAAAAGGTGCAAGAAGAGCATTGCCACTAGCGGTTTCAGGGCCTTTCCATTCATCATTAATGAAACCTGTTGCCGAAATTTTGAAAAAGGAATTTGAAAACTATACTTGGAACGATCCAGCAACTCCAATTATTGCAAATACTACAGCAAATATTTTGACTTCAGCTGAAGATATTAAGAATGAATTATATAACCAAACATTTGGTCCAGTAAAATGGGTTGATACAATAAATAAACTGGCTGAAAATGGAGTTACAAAGATTTATGAAATTGGACCTGGAAAAAGTATTGGCAGGATTGATTAAGAAAAATTAATAAGGAAATTGAAGTTATTAATATTGAAAAATGTTGAAAAATTTACCAAATTTAGTTGACTAATAAATACTTTTTCTTTTTAGAAAAACTTTGTTTTGTAAATATAAAAAAATGAAAATCTTAAAAAAATACAAAAAGTATGAAAAAAAGACTGGCTTAGAAGTGAGTTTCTGAGTTCAGTCTTTTTTTATTTATAAGGAAATTAAGTTCATATTTTTTTATAAAAAAACTAGAATTTATAAAAAGATTTATTTAAAAAAATATTTTTAATTTTTAATATTGACTTTTATTAAAAAAATATAGTATAAATTTATTAAATAAAAAAATTAATTAAAAAGGAGATTAATTATGAGTGAAGTTATAAAAAAAGGAAAAAAAGTAAAATTGAAAAAGATGAAAAAGAAGGGAGGCAAGTAGAAAATTAAAGGAAAGAGAAAAAAAGGGTTTACACTTGTGGAAGTGATTTTAGTAGTGGCGATCATTACGATAATATCGGCGATTGCAGTGCCACAGGTTGGGAAGTATTTGAATAAAGCTAATAGAAGTAAGGTGATCAGGGGCGGTTGCAGAGCTTAATAATACGACAACTTCTTGGAGTATTGATCATGGAGGAGATTCACCTAAAAAACTTGCAGGATATTTTTGATAGAGCATGGAAATCTAAATAAACTTGGGATTGGGCTGGATAGCAATGGAAAATTTAAAATTGGAAATATTGGAAGGAAATGTAGTTTATCAGGATGGAGAGGTTTTTGCTAAGGTTCTCTGCGGGAAGTAAGGCATTTGCGGGGGAAGAAATTAGGAAGTGATGAATTGGGAAATAGTAAATAACATAATTGAAGTTGTAAAATATTGTATTTTTTTCAGAATAATTTGGGTTGATGTAAAAAGAATAATTCCTGAAGAAAGTGCCGTTATTTTGATTATTTTTAGGACTAATAACAGCAGTTCAAAAATGACAATTTGGAAAAAGTATTATTTGGGAATTTGTGCCTATTCAATGCCGATGATTGTACTTTATATTTTAGAGGATTATTTTTGGAAAAAAATGTTAATCGGCTTTGGAGATGTAAAAGCTGATGATGGGGATTGGAGGGCTTCTGGGATATTTTTGAAATAGAAAAAAAGTGTTAAATTTTTATATGATTTTTGTATATTTTTTTCAGGGATTATTGCTTTTTTTATTTTTTTATTTTTTTGAAAAAAATGGAAAAAAAGTATGAGTATATTCCATTTGCACCGTTTATTGTCGTAAGTTATGTTATTTTTTTAGAATTTTTTTAATAAGTAAAAGCTGGTGAAAATATGAAGAAAAAAATAGGGGAGAAACGTTAATTGAGAGTCTTATTTCAATGTTTTTTTGTTACAGTTGCAATTATTCCGGTTTCAAATTTATTTTTTTGAAAAACGTTTCAGACAGATGTGAAAGTGGATGATTTGAATAAAAATGTAAGCATAGAAAATATGATTGAAATAATAAAGGGGAAAAAAATATGAGGAAATATTGAATTTTAGCGGAAAAATATGAGATTTCAAAAAGTAGATGATTTTTTTATAATAGATTTGCAGTTGAAAAAAAGTATCAGATTTTAAAAAAATTTTGAACAAAGGAAGGATAAAAAGGGAAAAAAATTCAAGAGGATAAGATAAATGTGGAAATAAAGAGGACAGATGGGTATTTTTGTAAATGAAACTGGGGAAAGGGAATATTTTTTTGAAATAAATGTTGATAAAATAAAGGATTATTACTTTCCTGATTTTGATAAAAAAATAGTCAATTATAAAAATATAAGGGGGATAATGATTGGAAAAAAATAAAAAAATAAAAATGGGTATTTGCTAGTGGAAATATTAATAAGCATGTTTATATTTTCTGTGCTTGTATTTGTGATTTCTGTATTTCTGAAGCGGATGGTTATTATGGAAAAAGGCTAAGAAGGACAGCCAGAAAATGTATGAGAAAAATGTATTTCTCGATGGATAAAATTGTTTTTGGATATAAGAAATAGAGATATTCAGAAGTTTTTCTTATGAAGGAGAAAATAATAATATTTTTTTGTCAGGGAAAAATTTCATAATTTTTTTAAATTGAATGAAATTTTTTTATAAGATTGAATATGACAAAGGAAAACTTTTTGTTTCAGATGCTGAAAAATAATGGAAAGTTTGGAAGTAAGGTGGAAGTAGGTAAATTTGATGAAGCAAAGTTTGAAAAAGGTGGGAAAAATTGCTGATTATTCGATTAAAGGAAAAATAATAAAGAAGATGTCAGAGTTGTAAAAAAATTTAGTATAAATTGAGGTTTTGGATAATGAAAAAAATAGATATTTTAACGGGATAAGAAATAAAAAAATTGGACAGGGGAAAAATTAAACTTAAATAAAAAAGAAACAAAGGGGCAAGTTTAGTTTATGTTTTGGTAATTTTATCAATAATTTCAGCATTTTCAATTAATTTTTGTCTATTATGTGCGACAGAAGAAGGATATGGTATTTTTGAAAAGCCGTAAGGAAAGCAAGGTAGAGAAAAAAGTTTTTTTAGTTCAGAAGGAAAAATCAGAATGTGGAAAGAATTTTTGGAAAGTGGGATTAGCTTTGATGGAAATTTAATTTTTGCTGGAGAAGAAGGAGCGGTATTTTGACAGTGTTTTGAAAAAAAGATGGACAAAAATATTGAATTGAAAAAAACTTGATATTTTTTTGGGGAAAAGATATTGAAAGTATTGGAAATTACAGGATTAAGTCTATAAGTGATGAAAGTGATAATGAATATTCAGCTGCAGCTTGAGGAAAAATAAGGTTTATAGTGATTTGAAAGTTATTTTTTTGGGAAGGAAAAATTTTAGGAGAAGAGCTTTTTATTTTGTGAAAAAGTTGGGTTTAAGAGAGTGAGCCCGCTGGAAGTGGAGATGAGAGTTCTGGGAATCAGAATTTTTTTATAAATGATTAAATTAGTAAAGGGGGAGTGATGGAAGAAAAAAATAAAAAAATATATAAGAAATAAAAAAATAAAATTTATATATTTTTTTAATGATGAAATATTTTTTTGAAAATCAGGAATTGGAAATGGCTTTGGAGTCGTTTTTTTGAGGGAAAAATAACGTTGAAAAAAACGTAAAACTGTCTATAATTTTGCATTATTCGTATTTTTTTGTTTGATAATTTTTGATGGAAATGTGGAAGAAACTGGTAAAAGGGAAAAATTATATTGAAGATTCAGGAAAAAAACTGTAAAATTAGAAAGTATTTCGGAAATTTTAAAGAAAAAAATTAATTTTGTAAAAAGGAAAAATGGTTATAAATCATTTGGAAAAATCAGTTTTTAGATATTTATTTGGATAAAAGGGAAATTGTTAGGATAAAAAAACTGCTTGAAAAAAAGTATTCTGCGGTAATTTCAGAATTGAAAGTGGATTTTGAGGCTGTTTATAATTATTATAAGGATGGAAATTTTTGAAGTAAGTCAGAATAATGATTTTGAGAATGAAAAAGTTTCTTTTTGAAAATGAAGAAAAATTTTTCAGGATGTGTCTAGAAATGATGAAGAAACTCAAAAAAATGGAAATTTTTTTGGAAATGAAGATGCTGATGAAACTCAAGAAATAGAAATTATTGAAAAATACGGATGGCAATAGAAATTTTGGCGAGATAGAGGAAATTGATGTAAATGAGGAATCTTTAGAAAATGAAAAATAGTAAAAATTGAAATTTTGCAGCTGGGAGAAGAAAAATAGTCTTAGGATTTTGATTAAGGATGGGAAAAATTATTGAGATTGAAAAAAATTGAATTGAAAAATTGAAGATGTGGATGATGTTGAAAATTTTTGATTTTGGAGATATGGCAGTTGTTGGGGATGGAGAAAACGATGTGAAGGTTATATTTGCAGGGGCAGAACTTTCAGATAGCCTTGATTTTGTGAAGAAAACGGCTATTTTTGATGGGGAAAGTGTGAAAAAAATATAAAAATTTTTAGATGTTGTTATTGCTGGAATTCTTATATTTGCATATTTCTTGATTTATGATCTCGATTCCGCTTCAGAAAAAAACTGTGGAAAATGAAGTTATCCAGAAGGAGATAAAGTCGCTGGAGAAGGATTACTTGAAAAAGAAAGGCTGAGGAAATTCCTGATTATTCAAAGGAACTTGCGACTCTTCGTGAGATTGATGGCGGGATAAAAAGGCGGGAGTATTATTCAGTAATAAAATTTTTTTAGTTGAAAAATAGCAAAAATGGGATTGATTATACGAAAATTAATTATGAAAAAGGCAAAATGGATTGTGCAGGGAGAAATGGAAAAATTTTAACAATTTTGAGAGACTTGAGAATAATATTTTAAGAAGATATCCAAATTCTGAATTGGGATATTTGAAGGATAATGACACGGCAACGGTTTTTTTGAATATGTGATTGAGCCATTTCAAAAATTAAAAAAATAATAGGAAGAGAAAAATGATAAAATTAAATTTTAAGATGATAATATTTGTAGTTGGAATTGTTTTTTTATGCTGGTAAGTATTAATAAAAAAAGTATGGGAAGTATAAGGAAATTTTTGAATAATAGAAAAATTTTTAATTGAAAATAAAAAGGAATCTGGAAAAGTAAAAATTGTGAATGTGGTGGAAAGCAAAAATGCCGAAAGAAGTAAAAATTATGGGAGAATATAACGAGATAATGGCAATTACAGAGAAATTATCGTTTTTTTATCCATAAAAAAATGAATCGGAATTTAAGAAGATGATTTATGTATTTTCACATGATAGCGGACTGAAAATGAAGGAAATTTCAAAAGTCTGAGAATGTATGGGAAAGAAATGGATATAGGCTTAAATATATTCATTTTACAGTATATGGAAGTTTGAATGATTTCAGGGAAATTTGTTTATTTTGTGAATAAAAAGCAGAAAAATATATTGATACGTCTAAAATGTTTATGGAACTTACTAGTGATGGGTTCAAAATCTCGCTGGGATTTATAGAGAAAGTTGAAGATAGAAGTAAAATTAGTATTTAATGGCAATATTTTTGCAAAAAAATGTAGAAGTTGAATTTAATGAAAAGGAACGATTTATTGTTAAAAAAATTATAAAGAATAAAGGGATCAAAAATTGAAAAAAAGGGGGATTGCAATTTTGATGGAAAAGAAGAAATTTAAGTTTATGACCGCTTTAATTCTGTTTTTTTATTTTTTTCAGGAAATAATATTTTTGGGGGCAAAAAGTGGCTGACTATGTTAATAAAAGCGATGTGGAAAAATGCTAAAAAAATATTTATTTATGAAGTTCCAAAAGAAAGTGCAGACTGATAATAAAAAAGACAAATGATGGGAATAAAGCCAAAAAAATAATAGTAAGCAAGGTAGTAAAAAAATAGTCAGGATGGACATAAAAAAATAATAATTCTGTTAATAAAAAAAGGAAGAAGATAAAAAAATAAAGGGAATAGTCAGAATCAAAGCCAAAAATCAGGTACAGCAGACTGTAAAGGAAATAAAAAAAGAAAAACTGGGGAAGTTGATTTAGAATATAGAAACAGGGAAAAGATATTACTGAGGCGCTTAATGGATTCTTTGGATTTGAAATGATTGGAATTGACAATAAGGTTATTTTTAGTGGGGATGAGAATAAAAATTGAGGAGATGAAAAAGATTATAAAGTCGCTAGATAAGGAAAAGGAGCAGGTTATAATAAAAGGGACTATAATTGATACAAGTTCTAATTTATTTGAAAGGCTTGGAATTGATTGGAGCATAAATAGTGATAATGCGGGTGCGAATAAAGATAATTTGGTGGCAAAATTTTTGAATGGAGAGGTTTCGATTGCATCAATTTTTTCTAAAGGCGGGAAATTTTTAGGAATAGATTTTAATTTACTGAAGGAAAATGGGGATATAAGGATTGAGGCTATGCCAACACTTATGATTATGGAAAACGAAGAGGGAGAATTGAAGGTTACAGAAGAAGTCCTTGTTGGAGAAAAGAAAACTACGAAGAATGATACTGAATATGTAGAGCCGATTTTTTCTGAAGCAGGGATTGTTTTTAAAAATAAATCCTGAAATTAGGAGAATTAATGGAGTGAAGAAAATTTTTGCTTAAAAATTGATACGGAAATAAGCAATTTTAGATTGACTTCGAGTTATAATGCTTCTTCTGGCGCTAAGCAGAAAAATCAGACTAAGACAACGATTACACTGAATAATGGCAGTTCAACTTTTATTGGAGGATTAAAGCAGGATGTAAGCAAGGAAACGATAAGAAGAGTTCCAGTTTTGTCAAAAAAATTCCTATAATTGGTCCATTGTTTAAATATCGAAGAAATAATAGGGAAGTAAGGGATATTTATATTGAAATTGAAGCAATTATACAGGATAAAAACTTAATGGATAAAAATAATTTTTTTAGATTTTTTTTAACAAAAAGATAGCAAGAAGTCTCCGACTTCTATAAGTGGGAGATGAATTGCTTTTTTTGTAAAAAAATTGAAAAAAAGGATATGCCTATGATACAATTTTTTTGTATAAAAATATCGAAGAGAAATAATTAAAAAAATAATATTCAAAAATCAAAAGGAGGTGTAATTTTTATGAAATATAATTTAGCATTCAAATACAGGATTTATCCAAATAAGGAGCAAGAATTATTGATAAACAGGACTTTTTGGATGTGTTCGTTTTGTTTACAATGCGATTTTTGTATCTCTGCAAATAAATTTTTATGAAGAAACTGGAAAAAAATAAAAATAATTACACCTGCCAGTTTGAAAAGTGAAAACCAATTTTTTTGAAAGAAGTAGATAGTCTGGCACTTTCAAATGCTCAATTGAATGTAAGACGATCATTTACGAATTTTTTTCAGAAAAGAGCGAAGTTTCCAAGGTTCAAATCTAAAAAGAATAATGTTAAAAAGTTATACAACAAATTGTGTGAATAATTCGATACGAATTGAGGAAAAATAAATATTTGGTCTTACCAAAAATTGAAAAGAATAAAATTAAAAATATCATGAGAAATACCAAAGAATTATAGAATAAAGTCGGTAACATTGACAAACAGTAATGGAAATTACTATGTTTCTATTTTGACAGAATTTGAAAAAGAAATTCAAAAAAATTCAAGTAATGATAAAAGTAATTGGACTTGATTTTTTTCAATGTCTGAATTATTTGTCAGTTCTGAAAACCAAAGGGCTGATTATCCAAAAATATTTTTAGAATGTTGGAAGAAGAATTGAAAAAAATTACAGAAATCATTATCGAGAAAAAGTGAAGTTTTCTAAAAAAATTGGTATAAGCAAAAAGCGAAAATATCAAAATTGCATGAGTATATTAAAAATTGTCGAAGAGATTTTTTTGCATAAATTATCGAAAAAAATTGTCTGAAGAATACAATGCTGTGGTTGTTGAGGATTTGAATATGAAAGGAATGAGCCAGGCATTAAATTTTTGGAAAAAGTGTAGGAGATAATGGATGGGGAATGTTTTTTTGAGAATGCTTGAGTATAAACTGATGTTTTTAGGGAAACAATTTTTGAAGATAGATAAGTGGTTTCCATCGTCGAAAACTTGTAGTAAATGTGGAAACGTTAAAGAAAAATTGAAATTATCAGAAAGAAGTTATAAATGTGAGTGCTGTGGAATTGAGATTGATAGGGATTACAATGCGGCACTGAATATAAAAAAACATTGGAAAAATTGATGTTGGAATATTAGGAAAATAAAAAAACAGGGCAGGGACTGCCCGAAGAGCTTGGTAAATATATTTGGCTAGCAAAAAGCAGGTACTTCCCAAGAAGCTCCCTGCTTCTAAAAAGCGGGAGTAGTTCACTCCTATAAAAAAATTTACAAATTATACTGGAAATTTCAAAAAAATGTAGTATAATATTAAGTAAAGGCCAGAATTAAAAAAATAATTTTAAAAATAAAAAAATTTTTAGTTAGAGAAAGGAAAAAGATGATTTCAATTCAAAGGATTGAAGAGATAATAAAAAGTTTAGCAGTGTTAAAATAGCTGTTATTGGCGATATGATGCTAGATGAGTATTTGATTGGAAAAGTAAATAGAATTTCACCAGAAGCGCCTGTTCCGATTGTAAATATAGAAAAGGAAAGATTTGTATTAGGAGGAGCTTCGAATGTGGCAAATAATTTAACTTCGCTTGAAGAGGAAAGTTTTTGTTTATGGAGTTATTGGAAATGATGCGAACGGAGAAAAAGTTTGTTAAGGAGCTTGAGAATAAAGATGTAAATTCTGATGGAATTGTGGAAGGATGGAACACGTCCAACAATCATTAAAAGTAGAGTTTTATCTCAAGGACAGCAGTTGCTTAGATTAGATTGGGAAAAAGATACTGATATTTCAGAAGAAATTCAAAATCAGCTTTTGGAAAATTTTGAAAAAAATATCGAAAAATATTGATGCGGTATTGCTTTCAGATTATAATAAAGGATTGCTTACGAAGCATTTATCTAAAAAAAGTAATTGAAATAGCTAAAAAAACATAATAAAAAGGATAATGGTTGATCCAAAAACCGCAAAATTTTTAAAAAATTATGTTGGAGCAACTTCAATGACTCCAAATAGAAAAGAAATTTTAGATTATTTTGGAATGAAAAAGTTTACAAGTGAAGAGCAGATTGCTGAAAAAAATGGCACAGTTAAAAAGATGAACTTAAATTAGACAGCGTTGTGCTTACTCGAAGTGAAGAGGGAGTTTCGTTATTTAAGACTAAACATAAGAGAATACCAACTGTAGCACGGGAAGTTTATGATGTAACAGGAGCTGGAGATACCTTTATATCGACATTTTTACTTTCAATATGTGCTGGAGCAGATTTATATGAAGCTGGGGTAATTGCAAATATGGCATCTGGAATTGTAGTGGCAAAAAAATAGGAACAGCTACTGCAACACAAGATGAAATATTGGAATTTTACAAGGATAATGACAATATTTTGAAAAAAATATAAAAAATTGTTTATTATTATTAAAAATAAAAAAATACAAATAAATAAAAAAATATAAAAAAAGAGAAAAGGAAGTGAAATTATGGCAGTTATTGCAGACAGTTGAAGCTGGAGGAACAAAAATTTATATGTGGATTAGGGACTGAAGATGGGAAAAATTATTGACAGAGTAAGCATTCCGACTACAACACCTGAAGAAACTATGGCTCAAGTCATTGAATATTTTAAAGATAAGGAATTTGATGTAATGGGGAGTTGGAAGTTTTTGGACCAATTGATCCTGTAAAAGGTTCTAAAAACTTATGGGTATATTACAAAAAAACTCCAAAAACCTTACTGGAGTGATTATAATTTGATCGGAGAATTGAAAAAAATATTATGATGTTCCGATGGAATTTGATACAGATGTAAATGAGTGCGACTCTTGCAGAAAGCTGGTGGGGTGCTGGAGAAAAATCTTAAAAATGTTATGTATATTACAGTAGGAACTGGAATTGGAGCTGGAGCTGTTGTTGATGGGAAAATGCTTCAAGGATTGACTCATCCTGAAATGGGACATATATTTTTTGAAAAAGACATAAGGATGATAAATTTGAAGGAAGATGTCCTTTCCATAAAGACTGTATGGGAAGGAATGGCGACAGGTCCTGCGATAGAAGACAGATGGGGGTAAAAAGGGTTTTGAACTTGCTGATAGAGATGAAGTTTGGGATATGGAGGCATATTATTTGGCTCAGGCTGTGGTAAATTACATTCTGATTTTATCACCACAAAAAGGTAATTATGGGTGGAGGAGTTATGAAACAAAAAAACAGCTGTTCCCATTAATTAGAAAAATATGTTTCAGAATTTTTTTAAACGGCTATGTTCAAAAAGAAGAAATTTTGGAAAAAAATTGATGATTTTATTGTTTATCCAGGGCTTGGAGATGAAGCAGGGATTCGTTGGTTCGATTGCATTAGGAAAAAGTTGCATTGGAAAACAGCAAAAAAATAATAATTGAATTATAATTAATCAGAGGGGGATTAATTAAAATGAAGAATATTATAAAGAATAAGGAAAAGCAAAATAAGTGAAAAAAAGACTTGCTGTCCTTTACTAAAAAGTGTGTATTATCTGTTGAATGGCAAGATTTCACTAATTGATACACTTGGGATTGTTGCACAGAATTATGATGGAGATTTGAAAAGCAGGATAATTCGTACAAAACAGCAAATTGAAAAGGGAGTTTCGCTTCACAGGGCTTTTTCTAGGATTACTGCAAATAGGGAATTTATGGAAATGGTTAAAATTGGGGAAGAGACAGGAAACTTGGAAATAGTTTTTAAGAATTTGTATGAAAAGTATGAATTTAATCAGAAAATAAAAAAGGATATAAAAAGTTTGAGCATTTATCCAGTAACAGTTATAATTACAGCATTGGTTATTGTATTTATACTGTTAAAATTTGTTGTACCTAAATTTGTCTTGATTTATTCAGATATTGGGCAGGAATTGCCAAAAAGTTACACAAATTATTATAAATTTCAGTAAAATAGCTGATAAATATGGGATTATTTTTTTGATTGCCATAGTTTTTTTATTTTTTTTGGTTTTTAAAAAAATGGAAAAACAAAATGAGAAAAATTTTTGAGAAAAAAATTTTAAGAATAAAAAAATTATTGGAAAAAAATGTATAAAAATATTTGTATATTAAATTTTACAAGAAATATGTATTCACTTACAGATGCCAATGTTCCATTAATTCAATCTTTAAAAAAATGTGTACAAATTCTAAAAGTTATGTTTTAAATGAGGAATTGAAAAAAATTATTTTGAAGATAGAAAAGGGTGAAAAGTATTCAAAAATCGTTTAAAAATACAACTTTTTTTGATAATGAATATGTAAGTTTTCTGACAATTGGAGAAAAACTGGAGAAATGAAAAATATCATTTTTTTAATCTGAATGAAATTTATTACGAAAAAAAGTTAGTGAAAAAGATAAAATGGCTTTTGAAAAATGTTTGAACCGATTTCGATTATTTTTTTATTAAATAGTGCAAGAACACTCGCAACTTTAATCGTGAGATGAATTGCACGAAAATTTTTAAAGTAAGCATATAGGGAAACTTGTATGTAGACACGGAGCAAAACCGTGCAACAAAGAAACTGAATTGCTGGGAACTCTTAAAGCTAGTATAACCATAACATAATATTTAAGTGCGAATATAGTATAAGTGTGATGGTGGCGAAAGCAGAAAAAATATACTAGATGGTGCAAGGTTAAATCCTAAACATTATGATAATAGACAATCAGCAGCTAATCCTGAAAAGGAAAGTTCAACGACTATCCCTCGTGAGGGGAGTACAATACAAGCGATTGGTATTGGAAGTGGTTTCGCCTAAGTCCTTGAAATAGGATATGGATAAGATATAGTCTGTGCTTGTTAGAGATAACAAGAAGTTCAAGGCTAATCTCCTTAATTTATTAAGGAGTATATATGTCATGAGAACTGCATAAATGGTAGCGTATTTATGTGAACAACGCTTCCCACTGTTGTGGGGTTTTAAAAACTTTAAAAATATTTAAAAATAAACAGATAAAATGTAGAATACATGGTATAATATCTCTGATGAAAAGGAGGTGATATCTATGTATTTAACTTTAAAACAACAAGTAAAACATCTTAGTAAAAAGGAGTTTAGGAATTTAAAAATATTTATCTCATATAGCCAAGAACTTAACTAATGAAGCTATATATAATATTAGACAGTATTATTTTAATAAGAAAAAAAGTATTTAAGTTATAATGAAAAACTATAAAATGCTTAAAAAAATAGTGAAAATTACAAGAAATTAAATTCTAATATGGCTCAACAAATTCTAAAAAGAAGTAGATGGAAGTTTTAAATCATTTTTTTGGACTTTTTAAAAACTTGCTAAGAATGGTCAATATAATGGTAAAAATAAAATTACCTAATTATCTTGCTAAAGATGGATTTACAACTCTTGTTATAGGGTTTGTTAGATTAAAAGATGGTATGATGATAGTTCCTTATTCAAATTCATTTAGAAAGACACATAAGGAAATCGCAATAAAACTACCACCAGTATTAAAAAGGCAAGAAAAATAAAAGAGATTAGAATAATACCAAAACAACATTCTAGGTACTTTGAAGTTCAATATACATATGAAGTAGAAGAAGTTCAAAGGGAATTAAATAAAAGAAAAATGCACTAGGAATTGATTTAGGTATAGACAATCTTTGTACTTGTGTTACAAATGCTGGAGCTTCATTCATAATAGATGGTAGAAAATTAAAAATCTATTAATCAATACTATAATAAGATAAATGTAAAATTGCAAAAGCATTAAAGATAAGCAAAAAGACCTCCCGAACAACATTAAGGCAAAAGAGAATAACTAGAAAGAGAAATAATCGTATAAATGATTATCTTTCAAAAAGTAGCAAGAATGATAATAAATTATTGTCTTAATAATGATATAGGAAGAATAGTTCTAGGATATAATGAAGATTTTTCAAAGAAATTCAAATATAGGAAATATAAATAATCAAAACTTTGTAAATATACCATATGGAAAATTAAGAGGTAAATTAATATATCTATGTAAACTATATGGAATAGAATTAAAACTGCAAGAAGAAAGTTATACATCGAAAGCAAGTTTCTTTGATGGAGATGAAATTCCAATATATGATAAAGAAAAATCAAAAAGAATATATATTCAGTGGAAAAAAAGGATAAAAAGAGGACTATATCAGACAAGTAAAGGATATCAATTAAATGCAGATTGTAATGGAGCATTAAACATATTAAGGAAAAAGTAAAGTTGTGGATTTAAGCGTCCTACACAATAGAGGTGAGCTGGACACGCCTAAAAAGAATAAGGGTAGTGTAAAGCTATCAAACTTCTTAGAAAAATTTTTAAATATTTTTTTAAAGATTTTGAAACCCTGCGACTTTAGTCGTGGGAGGTTCAGTGGAGTAATTATTGGAATGATTGTATTTTTCAGTTATGCTTCCTATTTTTTTAAAAATGGGAGAAATGCTGTAAATATTAAAGTTGTGAAACTTAAAAAAATTTAATTTTTGAAATTTTAAAATAACAGTGACAATAAAAAAATAAAAAATGACTAAAAATTAAAAAGAAAAAGGATAATTTATGATAGAAAATTTTATAAAAATCATCAAAAATATGCACAAAATTTGTTTAAAAATTCAAAAATGAAATTATACAAAATGTGAAGGATGAAAGTCTGGCGGAAAAATGTGCCGATTATTACAGATGAAGTGCTGAATTATATGATTTTTTTACGGCTAAAAAAATATGAAGGCTGGGAATATTTTTGGAAATTGGAACGGCAACAGGATATTCTGGGCTATTTTTTTGGCACGGGTTGCTAATGAAAAATGGCGGTTTTTTTGACAACGATGGAAATTGATGAAAAAAACGTTATGGAAAAAGCTGTGGAAAAATTTTAAGAAATTGGGATTGTTTGAGAAGAATAGAATGATTTTGGGTGATGCTTTGAAGGAAATTCCAAGGCTTGATAAGGGTATAAAATATGATTTTATTTTTTTATTGATGCATCAGAAGGGGCAATATTTGAAGTTTTTTTGAGATGAGTTATGAACTTCTCAATGAAAATGGAATTATTTTTTTATTGATAATCTGATGTTTCGTGGACTTGTAGCAGTAAAAAAAGAAGAAATTCCAAAAAGATATAAGACTATTGTAAAAAAGGTTAAAAGAATTTATAGAAAAAGTTAAATGAAGAATATAATTTTTGTCTCTTTGCCGTTTGGAGATGGAGTTGGGATAGTAAAAAAATAAGTTTTGCTTGACCTGTTTGGCAACTGTAAATATGATTAGATTTATTGTTTGAGAAATTAAGGTTTCTTGTAAAAATGAAAATATTAAGTTGTTGAATATATTTTATTTGATGTTAAAACAGCTGAAACATAGAATTTTATGAAGAGGCAGGAAAGAGAAGTGAGAGAAGATGAAATTTCTTTTGTATAATATTCGATATGGAACTGGAAAAGTATTTGAATCAGCCATTTAAGCATATACGGGGATATTTGGGACATTCTGTAAAAGCATATTTATCGGATTGGGAAATTTATTAATAGGTATAAGCCTGATCTTGTGGGGCTTGTGGAAGTAGATCTTGGATCATTTCGGATGTATAGCAGAAATCAGGCTACGCTTCTTGGGAGAATTACGAGAAATAATAATGTTTATCAGTATAAATATGAGGAAGATTCACAGTATATGAAATTTCCAATGGTTAGAAAACAGGGAAATGCCTTGCTTTCCAAAAATCCAATTTTAAGGGAGGAATTTCATTATTTGGATATTGGAATGAAAAAATTGATTATTGAAGTGGAAACAGAGGATGTGATTGTGTTTCTTGTACATTTGGCACTAGGTGGAAAAAAACACGGCAAAAAGCAGATTGTACAGCTTTTATGATCTTGTAAAAAAATTGCAAAAAAGCCAGTTATTGTAGCTGGTGATTTTAATGTCTTTTGGGGTGAGGAGGAAATTGAGATGTTTTTACAGGCTTCTGACTTGAAAAATATAAATACAAGAAAGGATCCAACTTTTCCGAGCTGGAATCCGAAGCGGGAGCTTGATTTTATACTTTGCTCAAAGGAAATAAAAGTTAATAGTTATGAAGTGATACAAACTCAACTTTCAGATCATCTGCCGATATTAATTGACTTTGATATTGTTCATAATTATTCATAAAAAAATCAAATCATTAATTTTATTAATGAAACTATAAAAAAACTTATATATTTAACATATTGATTTTTTTATAATTTTTTTGCTATAATAAATTTATCAAAAGATAAATAAAAAAATAATCAGGAGGAAGTATTATGAAAAATGATAAAGAAGGATAAGGGATAATAGAATAGCTGTACAATTTAATTATAAGCCCTTGTCTTAGGGTATATAATCATTTTTTTATAATGGATTTCTGTTTTAACAAAAAAATAATTTTTTTGCCAATGACTTTTGGGTTGTTGGCTCTTTGTTTTTGTATAAAAAAATATAATTTATTTAGAGCCTTTTAGGAAAGGCTCTTTTTATTTTTAAAAAGATATTTTTAAGGAGATGATTTTATATGATAAAAAGCTGGTATTATTGAGCAACAGGATATGCTGGACAGCAGTTGGTTTGGATATTAAATAATCATAAGGAAGTGGAACTTGAATTTATTTCATCACATTCAAATACTGGGGAAGATATGGGAAATGTGTATGCAAATTATAAAAAAATATTTTAAGAAAGAATTAATTTCTTTGGAAGAAGCTGAAGAAAAATTTTTAAAAAAATATTGATGCATTATTTTTTTGGCATTGCCACATGGATTATCTGAAAAAAATAACAAAAAAAGGCACTTGAAAATGATGTGAAGGTCTTTGATTTGGGAGCGGATTTTAGATTGGATGATTCAGAAATTTATGAAAAATGGTACAAAGTGAAACATAATTATCCAGAAATCAATAAAAATGCAGTTTACGGGCTTCCTGAAATTCACAAAGAAGAAATAAAAAAATACGAAGGTTGTGGCTTCGCCCGGATGTTATCCTACTTCTGCTATTTTAGGCGTGGCACCGTTACTAAAAAAATGGGCTTGTTGATACGAAAAAAATTATTGTTGATTCGAAGTCGGGAGTTTCAGGGGCTGGAAGAAGTGCTAAATTGGATTTAATTTATGCTGAAGTTAATGAAAATTTTAAGGCTTATAATATTTTGAAACATAGACACACGCCTGAAATAAAGCAAGAGATGGATAAATTATCGAATGGGGATATTAATTTAGTATTTACTCCGCATTTGTTGCCGATAAATAGAGGGATTCTTTCGACAATTTATTTGGATGTGAATGATGAATTTAAGGAAAGTTTGACGGAAGAAAAAAATTTATGAAATTTATAATGAATTTTATAAAAAATGAGTATTTTGTGAGAGTTACTGAAAATTTGCCAGAGATAAAAAAATGTGAAAAAAATAGTAATATTTGTGAGATTGGGGTTCGATATGACAAGGAATATGGGAACATTGTTGTCGTGTCGGCGATTGATAATTTGATAAAAAGGTGCTGGTGGACAGGCGGTTCAGAGTATGAACATTTTATTTGGATTTGATGAAAATGAAGGATTGGAATTTTTTTGTCGATGTATTTATAAAAAAATATTTTGTTAATAAGATTTTATTAATAGAATTTTACAGATAAAAAAAGAAAGGAGCGTGTGATTTATAATTTTTATAAAAATTATTAAAAAAATTATTTATCATACAAAAGTTATATGAAAAATAATAGAAAATGGAACGATTACTGATGTTAAAGGAATTAAAAGCGACTGGAATATCAGCAAAATTGAAAAAAAGTGGAAAAAAAGATATGGCTTTGATTTATAGTGAGGAAAAAGGCGGTTTCAGTCATGGTTTTTACAAAAAAATTTGGCAAAAGGTCGCACCAATTATTTTGGATATTGAGCATGTAAAAAAATAAGAATACACAAGCGATTATTGTAAATAGTGGAAATGCGAATTCTTGTACGGGGAATACTGGACTTGCGAATGCGAGAAAAGATGACTGAGCTAGTTGCAGATAAATTGGGACTTAAAGCTGAGGAAGTTTTGGTTCAGTCGACTGGAATTATTGGGGTTCAGCTTGATATGGAAAAAAATTGAGAACAGGGATTGAAAAAAAGTTGTGGAAAAATTTATCGGAAGATGGCGGAATTGATGCGACTACTGCGATTATGACTACTGACACCTTTGTTAAGCAAATTTGCTTGGAAATTGAAATTGCTGGGAAAAAGGCGAAAGTCGCTGGAATGTGTAAAGGTTCTGGAATGATTCATCCAAATATGGCAACAATGCTTTCATTTACTGTAACTGATGTGAATATTGAAAAATCTCTGTTGCAAAAAATGTTTTCTGAAATTGCTGATAACACTTTCAATATGATTTCAGTTGACGGAGATACAAGCACAAATGATATGGCTTGTGTTTTGGCGAACGGACTTGCAGGGAATGAAAAAAATTGTTGATGAAAATTCAGCTGGATACGATGAGTTTAAAAAGGCGTTATACAAAGTGAATGAGGAATTGGCTAAATTAATTGCGAAAGATGGAGAAGGTGCAACAAAATTGATTCAAGTTACAACAAATGGAGCAAAAACGCTGGAAGATGCGAAAAAGGTTTCAAAATCAGTTATCACTTCAAGTCTTTTTAAAGCGGCAGTTTTTGGTGGTGACCCAAATTGGGGAAGAATTTTATGTGCGGTTGGATATTCAGAAGCTGATTTGATGATTGATAAAGTTAATATCTTTCTAAAAAGCTGGAAATGATATGGTTCAAGTTGCAAAAAAATGGTATGGCACAGGATTTTTGATGTTCTAAAAGCTGAGAAAATTTTTGAAAGGCTGAAACTGTTGAAATTATTATTGAATTAAATGATGGGAAGTTTGAAGCGACTGCTTGGGGATGTGACTTGAGTTATGATTATGTGAAAAATTAATGCGGAGTATCACACTTAATAATTTTTTTAAAAATAAATTTATGATTTTAAGAATTATTTATTAGTAGATTTTTTTCAAGATAAATTTTTTTAAAAAGGATTATTTATAAAATTAAATTTTTGAAAAAAACTAAAAAAATAAGAAAAAAATTTTAGTAATAAAGAAAGGGAAAAATATGATTTCAAATTTAGATAAAGCGAAAAATTTTTAGTAAAAAGCGTTGCCGTTTATAAAAAAATATCATAATAAAACGATTGTTATTAAATATGGCGGAAGTGCGATGGTTAATCCTGTTGCTCGGGAACAGTTTATTCAAGATGTGGTTCTTATGAAATATGTTGGAATAAATCCTGTGATTGTGCATGGTGGAGGGCCTGAGATAAACGAGATGCTTCAAAAAAATTGGAAAAGAAAGCAAATTTATTGCGGGAAATCGTGTGACTGATGAGGAAACGATGGAAATTGTGGAAATGGTGCTTTCTGGGAAAGTTAATAAAGGAATTGTGTCAGATATCAATAAATATGGCGGAAAAGCTGTTGGTCTTAGTGGAAAAGATGGAAATATGGTTTTTGTTGAGAAGAAGTTTGTTGAAGTTGATGGAGAAAAGGTTGATATTGGATTTGTCGGAGAGATTAAGGAAATTAATACGGAAGTTATAAAATTATTGGAGTCGAATGATACGATTCCTGTGATTTCTTCAATTGGAGTTGACAAAAATGGTCAGACATACAATATTAATGCAGATTATGTGGCAGGTGCAATTGCTGGAAAATTACAGGCTGACAGACTGATATTTTTGACAGATGTTGATGGAATTTTGCTTGACTATAACAATAAACAGACACTTATTGATGAAATCGATGTGGAAAAAGTGAACGATTTAATCGGGCGAGGAATTATTAGCGGCGGAATGTTGCCAAAAGTTACAACTTGTTTGAATGCAATTGAAAATGGAGTGGAAAATGTTGTTATTCTAAATGGTAAATTGGAACATTCTGTAATTCTTGAGTTGTTTACAGTCAGAAGGGGCTGGAACATTGATTAAGAAAGATGCAAATTTAGAGGATTAAAATTATTTGAAAAAAAGAAAAAAATCTTAAAAAGTAAAAAAATATTTTTATAAAAAAATTTTTGAAATTAAAAAAACTAGAAAAATTGTCGAATATTTTTCTATAAAAAAATTAAGAAAGAAGTGATTGAATGTTATTAAATGTATATAGCCGTTATAATAAAAATTTTTTTGAAAAAGGAAAAGGAACATATATTTACGATAATGAAGGAAATGAATATTTGGATTTTGTGTCGGGAATTTCAGTAAATTGCTTGGGTCATGCAAGTCCTGTGATTACAAAAGGCTTTGACGGAGCAAAGTCAAAAAAATTGGTGCATATTTCTAATTTGTATTACAGCCAGCCACAATTGGATTTGGCTAATAAACTTACGGAAAAATAGTAAAATGGAAAGCGTTTTTTTTACAAACAGTGGAACTGAAGCGATTGAGTTGGCTTTAAAAAAATTGCTCGAAAAATATGGGAATAATTTGTCATACGATGAAAATGGAAATAAAATTGCTGATAAAACAGAAATAATTTATATGAAAAAAATTCCTTTCATGGAAGAAGTACTGGAGCGTTGGCAGTCACTGGTCAGCCGAAGTATCAAAAAAACCGTTTGAGCCATTAATGAAAAAAATGTTACAGAATGTAATTTTAATGATGTTGAAGATTTAAAAAGAAAAAAAGTAAGTGAAAAAAACTGTCGCTATTATTTTGGAGCCAATTCAAGGAGAAAGTGGACTTGAGAGTGCTACACCTGGATTTATGAAAGCCATAAAAGAATTGAGCAAAAAATATAATACACTTGTGATTTTTGACGAAATTCAATGCGGAATGGGAAGAACTGGGAAATTATTTGCCTATGAAAAATTTTGATTTAGTTCCAGATATAGTTACAATTGCAAAAATCTCTTGGTGGAGGAGTTCCAATCGGAGCTTGTTTGACAAAAAGGAAAGGCAAACGATGTACTAGTTCCTGGCGACCACGGTTCAACTTACGGAGGAAATCCTTTAGTTTGTGCCGTTGCAAATGCTGTTTTATACGAATTAATTGACAACAAATTAATTGAAAAAAATGTTGTGGAAAAAAGGTCAGTATTCTGTGGAAAAAAATTGAAAAAAACTAAAGGAAAAAAATTTGATTTTATCGAAGAAATTCGTGGAAAAAGGACTTCTTTTAGGAATAAAAATTTGATGAGAAAAAAAGTTTTTGGCAAAAGATATTGTTTCAAAAAGCGTTGGAAAATGGGTTGTTACTAGTTGGAGCTGGAAATAATGTTGTGAGATTTTTTTCCACCATTTAATGTAACAAACGATGAAATTGACAAAGCTATCTCGATTTTAGAAAAAAAGTTTTTGAAAAAAATTTCTTTTTAGTAATTGAAAATTATAATTGTAAATTAAAAATTATTAAGGTAAAATTATACTGAAAGAATGAAAAAAATTTAGAGTTAAAGGGAGATTTTTTTATGAAAAACCTTTAGAAAAAAATTGCGATACTTTTTTTCTTTTGGTAAGTTTGATAAATTTTGGTGCGTCGAATATCGAAGGGAAAAATTGCTCAGATTAGGGAAGGATTTTGCAAGTACTAATACTGTGAAAAAAATTATGTTATTAAGGAAGTTGAAGATTCAGAGCAAAGTACAGATGGTGGCGTTGTGAAATATTATTTGCAAAATGGAATTGTTAAAAAAATTGTAGTTGAACATTTTGGAGAAAGTTGGAATAGTTTGATAGAATATTATGTAAAAAAATGGAAAAAGTTTATTTTATTTTTTTGATAAGTCTGAAAAAAATATAATGTACCATATTATGTGGATTCTAAGTGGTATAAAGAAAAATAAGCTAAAAAAATGGAGAAGTTTTTTTGATAAAAAGAAAATCGAAATTTTTCTGAACAACGATACTATTTTTGATGAAAAATGAAAAAAATTGATTCGGTATATTGGTGAGAATAAAAAGGTTGTTGAGAATGGACAAAAAAATTGAAGGAAATTGAGAAAGATATATTGAAAGAATATTATAGAATAAAAAAATTAATATATAGTTATAAATAAAAAAATTGTCAAAATTAAATAATAGCAAGGGACAGAATCTTTTTGTTATGATATGATAAAAAAATAAAAAAATTAAGGAGAAATTATGTTAAAAGGAAAAATCATTTTTAAAAATTATTAGATTTTACGACGAAGGAATTGCAGTATTTACTGGATTTGGCGAAAAAAATTGAAAAATAGATAAGAAAAAAATGGGACTGAGAAAAAAACGATGGTTGGAAAAAAATATTGCTTTGATTTTTTTGAGAAAAACTTCTACTAGAACGAGATGTGCGTTTGAAGTGGGAGCTTATGATCAAGGAGCAAATGTCACTTACATTGGGCCTTCTGCGTCACAAATTGGAGATAAAGAATCTATGGAAGATACTGCAAAAAGTTTTGGGAAGATTTTATGATGGAATTGAATATCGAGGATACGGTCAAGAATTGGTCGAAACTTTGGCTGAACATTCGGGAGTGCCTGTTTGGAATGGACTTACAACTGAGTTTCATCCAACACAGATTTTGGCGGATTTTTGACTATTTTTAGAGAAAAAGGGAACTTTAAAAGGGAATTAAGTTTGCCTATCTTGGAGATGGGAAAAAAATAATATGGCAAGTTCACTTATGATTGGTGCTGACAAAATTTGGGATGGATTTTACGATTGTTGCTCCAAAAAGAATATTTTCCAGATAAGGAACTAGCTGAAACTGCTTTGAAACTGGCTGAGGAAAATGGAGGACGTGTTTCATTTACGGATGATAGAATTGGCGGAGTGAAGGATGCGGATATTATTTATACGGATGTGTGGGTGTCGATGGGAGAATCTTATGATGTGTGGGAAGAAAGAATAGATCGGCTTTCATATTATCAGGTAAATAGCGAGCTTATAAAACACGCAAAGGATGATTACTTGTTTATGCACTGTCTGCCTGCATTTCATGACTTGAATACAAAAAGTTGCAAAGGAAATTGAGAAGAAGTACGGAATTAAGGAAATGGAAGTTACTGATGAAGTTTTTTTAGAAGTAAAAAAATTCTGTTGTATTCGATGAGGCGGAAAAATCGGATGCATACAATAAAGGCTGTGATGGTGGCAACTTTTAGGAGATGGAGAATATCCTTTATAAAAAAAGTTTTTTTGGAGTTTATTTTTTTAAAAAGTTAAGAATGAAAAATAAAAAAAGTTATTTTTGTAGGAATTAGAATTCTTCTTATAAAAATAACTTTTTTTTGCATTATTTCCTGTTTGAACAGTAATTTCTTAACAAGAGTACTTGAATCTTGTCAGTAAATAAGCGAGATAGAATTTCTATTTTTTTAGTGCTAATGATTTGAAATAAAAAAATTTGAAATAAATAATTATATATGATATACTAAAAATAAATATAAGCAATTTAATGGCATTAAAAAAATATGTTGGGAGGAGTTTATGGATAATAATAGAATTAGCGAACAGAAGTCTATTGCAGGTTTAAGGGCTAATCTGTCACTTTTTCTTGTAAATTTGAGTTTTTACAATAATTGGAGGGCTGATAGTTCCGATTTTTGCTTTGATTTTGGAGGATAAAAAAATAGTTTTGTGAGATCGTATGCAAAAACAGACTTTGGCTATATCAGTTTTGTTAATTGTTTCAGGAGTGCTGAATTTTTGTTATAATTGTTGGAAATATTCTGTATTTTTGTAATTTTTTTGTCGTATTGGTTATAATGCAAATTGTCATGACTGTTTCATCAATTTTTGGAAAAAGGAATTTAAAAATTCCTTATATTGAAAAAAATTAATAAATATTTTGTTTTTGCATTAATTATTATTATTTTTTTATTATTAATTAAATTTAAAGTAAAAATTTTTAGATTTGCATATCAATTATAGAATATAATAAAAAGTACACCAAAGCATATTATTTAGGTGTATTTTTTTTGTATGTTGAAAAAAAGTTTTACAGCAGTTCACAAATTATAGTAAAAAAATGTTATAATATCAAATGTATTCAAACTTATGTTTTGTTATGCTGATTATTAATGATGTCTGGTAATTGGAATTTTAGTCAATGTATTTATAAAAAAAGGGAGAGAATATTGAATATTACGTTATATAGAAAGTATCAGTAGCAGAATTTTTGATGAAATTGCGGGGCAGGGAATTTGTGTTGAGAGCTATTAAAAAAATTCCCTTAGGGAGAACAAGCTGTCACATGCGTATTTATTTACAGGGCCACGTGGTGTTGGGAAAAACTACTATTGCTAGGGCTTATTGCTAAAGGTGTGAATTGCTTGAATAGTGAAGATGTGACGGATAATCCTTGTGGGAAATGTGAGAATTGCCGTGAAATTTCTTCTGGGATTTCAATGGATATGATTGAAATTGATGCGACTTCTAATCGTGGGATTGATGAGATTCGTGAATTAAAGGAAAAGATAAATTATCAGCCTGTCAAGGGAAGAAAAAAATATATATAATTGATGAAGTTCATATGCTTACAAAGGAGGCATTTAATGCGCTTTTAAAAAAACACTGGAAGAACCGCCGGCACATGTTATATTTATTCTTGCAACAACAGAAATTGATAAGATTCCCAGATACGGTTATTTCCAGATGTCAGCGGTATGACTTTTTGCCAATTGATAAGAAGGATATAAAAAAACTGCTTCAAAAATGTGGCACAGAAGGAGAACATTAAAAATTGATGATGCGAGTCTGGATTTGATATATCGGAAGTCTGAGGGAAGTGCAAGGGATAGTTTTTCTATTTTTGAGCAGGTTGTATCAAATTTTAATAATGAGGAAATTAATCTTGAAAAAACTCAGAAGGCTCTGGGAGTAGTGCCTGATGTGATTTTGGAGGAATTCCTGAATTTAATAAAAAAAGTGACAAGGAAAGACTTGTTGATTTTTATTGACAAGATTTGGGAAGATGGGCTTGTAATTGAAACTTTTTTTAAAGGATTTTTCCTATTATTTGAAGGAGCAGTTTAAAAAGCAGACGGATTTATCGGTGGATTTTTTGCTGGATACAATAAGTGCGATTTTTTTTACCTTGAATGAATTTAAGTATGAAGAGGATAAAAGGCTGCTTGGATATGTGCTTGTTTATGAACTTTATAAAAAAATCAGAAGAAAAAAATTCAAATAAAAAAATAAAAATTTTGGAAACTGATGATTTTTGCTTCAAATAAAGCGGTTGTTGACAAAAAAATTATATTAAAGATGTTTCGGATCACATTTATGAAAAAAAGTTATGAGTCAAATTTCAGAAAAATTCCAAAATTATAAATTCAGATGTTACAGAAAAAAATAGCTGAAACAGAAGAAGTAAAAAAAGTAGAAAATTTAGAAAAAGATAGAAAAAAAGTCGCAAAAAAATTATGATATTTCAATTTTTTTCTAAAAAAACTGGAGAAAAAAATTTTATCTGAAATAAAGAGAGAAAGTGTAATGCTAGGAGCATTATCGGTGGAAAAGCAAGCCGGACAGAGTGGAAGAAGGAGTGCTTTTTATAAGATTTCCAAGTAATCAGAAATTTCATAGCGAACAGCTTATGATACCTGAAAAGAAAGTGAAGGTTGAAAAAAAGTTATTAATCAAATCTGTAATTCGGATATTGAAATAAAAAAACTTTTTTTGAAAGCGATGATGCTAAAAAAATGGAGAAGATAAGTTTTTGAAAGGATGCAGTGAAGTTTTTTTGATGGGGAAATTTTTAGAAAAAAATAAATATATTAAATAAATTTATTGACAATTGGTTTATTAATAAAAAAAGAAAGGTATGGTAGATATGAAAATTAAAAGTAATTTTGAAGGAAAAATATAAAAAGGTGTAGGGAAAAAAAGATGAAATTGTGGAAGTAAAGGATGGATATGCAAATAACTTTTTATTAAATCAAAAATAAAGCGATACTTGCAACGCCTGAAAATATTAATAAATTAAAGGCAAGAAATGAAAAAAATCCAAAAAAACATCATGATAGGGATGTGAAAAAAATGCTAAAGAATTGAAGGAAGTCTTGGCGACAAAGGAAATTGTGCTAAAAAGTGAAGGCTGGGGAAAAATAATAAGGTGTTTGGTTCAATTAGTGCAAAGGAAATTGTGCAGGCTGTAAAGGATCAGTTAAATATTGATATTGATAAGAAGAAAGTTTCTGCAGATTCTAAAGTGGAAGGAAATTGGAGTGCATAATGTGGAATTGAAACTTCATTCAGAAGTAAAGGCTAACTTAAAAAGTTAGAGTTGAGGCTAAATAGCAGAATTTTTGCATAAAATTTAAAAACTGGAAAGTGAGAAAATTGAAAAATGGGGTTATATGACGAAGATGGGAAAAAAATAGCGAGCCATATAGCATAGAGGCTGAAGAGGCACTTCTTGGGTCTGTCTTTATAAATCCTAATGTTATGGGAGATGTTGTTGATATTATAACAGCTGAAGATTTTTACAAAAGTAATTATAAATTGATTTTTTTCTGAAATGATTAATGCCTATAATTCTGGAAAAAAATAATTGATGTGCTTTTTGATAATTGAGGCTTTGAAAAAAAGGAATTAATGGATGAAGTTGGAGATGAAGAAGTTATTTATGATTTGACTGAAGTTGTGCCAACTCGTCGCAAATGCTGTTAATTATGCCCAAATTATAAAGGATAAGTCTGTTCAGCGCCAGTTAATAACCATTGGGGAAAAAATTGTAAGAATGGCTACACGTGGGTATGAGGAAACAGATGCGATGCTTGATAAATCAGAAAGCATGATTTTTAAAATTGCAGAATCTAAGCAGAAAAAAGAAATTGTAAAATTATCTGAATTGGTTCAATCTAAAGTAAAACGGCTAGATGATGGTTCGGAAGCTAAAGGAAAAAAATAACTGGCATTTCTTCAGGATTTAGCAGATATGACAGTATAACAAGCGGGTTTCACGGGTCTGACTTAATAATTCTTGCGGCACGTCCTGCAATGGGAAAAACTGCATTTGCATTGAATCTCGCAATAAATGTTGCAAGGCAAGGTAAAGGAGTGCTTATATACAGTTTAGAAATGGGAAATGAGCAGCTGTTTGACAGGCTTGTGGCAAGTGAGTCGAGAGTTAGGTTAAAGGGAATAAAGGATGGAACTTTGACTTCGGAAGAGCTTGTAACTTTGGGAGATGGGCTTGGGCGGCTTTCTGAGATGCCAATTTATATTTCAGATTCTGCAAGTGTAACAATGCTGGAAATAAAGGCTAATGCAAGACGGTTAAAGGCTGAAGGGAAGCTGGACTTTATTAAATAGTGCAAGAACACTCGCAACTTTAGTCGTGAGGTGAATTGCACGAAAATTTTAGTAAGCATATAGGGAAACTTGTATGTAGACACGGAGCAAAACCGTGCAACAAAGAAACTGAATTGCTGGGAACTCTTAAAGCTAGTATAACCACAACATAATACCTTCGTTCAAATATGGTATAAGTGTGATGGTGGCGAAAGCAGAAAAAATATACTAGATGGTGCAAGGTTAAATCCTAAACATTATGATAATAGACAATCAGCAGCTAAGCCTGAAAAGGAAAGTTCAACGACTATCCCTCGTGAGGGGAGTACAATACAAGCGATTGGTATTGGAAGTGGTTTCGCCTAAGTCCTTGAAATAGGATATGGATAAGATATAGTCTGTGCTTGTTAGAGATAACAAGAAGTTCAAGGCTAATCTCCTTAATTTGTTAAGGAGTATATATGCCATGAGAACTGCATAAGTAGTAGCGTACTTATGTGAACGACGCTTCCCACTGTTGTGGGGTTTTAAAAACTTTAAAAATATTTAAAAATAAACAGATAAAATGTAGAATACATGGTATAATATCTCTGATGAAAAGGAGGTGATTATATATGTATTTAACATTAAAAACAACAGGTAAAACATCTTAGTAAAAAAGAGTTTAGGAATTTAAAAACATTTATCTCATATAGCCAAGAACTTAACTAATGAAGCTATATATAATATTAGACAATACTATTTTAAAAAAATAAAAAAAGTATTTAAGTTATAACGAAAAACTATAAAATGCTTAAAAAAATAGTGAGAACTACAAGAAGTTAAATTCTAATATGGCTCAACAAATTCTAAAAAGAAGTAGACGGAAGTTTTTAAATCATTTTTTTAGACTTTTGAAACTTGCTAAAAAAATGGTCAATATGATAATAAAAAAATAAAATTACCTAAATATCTTGCTAAAGATGGTTTTACAACTCTTGTTATAGGTTTTGTAAGATTAAAAGATGATATTCTGATAGTTCCTTATTCAAATTTATTTAGAAAGACACATAAGGAAATCGCAATAAAACTACCACCAGTATTAAAAAGGCAAGAAGATAAAAGAGATTAGAATAATACCTAAACAACATTCTAGGTACTTTGAAATTCAATATACTTATGAGGTAGAAGAAGTTCAAAGGGAATTAAATAAAGAAAAATGGACTAGGAATTGATTTAGGTATAGACAATCTTTGTACTTGTGTAACTAATAATGGAGCATCATTCATAATAGATGGTAGGAAATTAAAAATCTATTAATCAATACTATAATAAGACAAATGCAAAAATTACAAAGCATAAAAGATAAGCAAAAGATAGAGCATATAACATTAAGGCAAAAGAGAATAGCTAAAAAGAGAAATAATCGTATAGAAGATTACCTTTCAAAAAGCGAAAAGAAGAATAATTATAAATTATTGTCTTAATAATGATATAGGAAAAAAATAGTTCTAGGATATAATGAAGATTTTCAAAGGAATTCAAATATTGGAAGTATAAATAATCAAAACTTTGTAAATATTCCATATGGAAAATTAAGAGATAAATTAATATATCTATGTAAGCTATATGGAATAGAATTTAAAGTCGCAAGAAGAGAGTTATACATCAAAAAGCAAGTTTCTTTGATGGAGATGAAATTCCAATATATGATAAAGAAAAATCTGCAAGAATATGTATTCAGTGGAAAAAAAGAATAAAAAAAGAGGACTATATCAAACAAGCACAGGTAAACTCATAAATGCGGATTGTAATGGAGCATTAAACATATTAAGGAAAAGTAAAGTTGTGGACTTAAGTGTCCTATACAATAGAGGTGAGCTGAACACACCTAAAAAGAATAAGGGTAGTGTAAAGCTATCAAACTTCTTAGAAAAATTTTTAAATAGTTTTAAAGATTTTTAGAACCCTGCAACTTTAGTTGTGGGAGGTTCAGGCTAATTGACTATTTGCAGTTAATAAGCCCTTCCAGCAAATTCAAGAAAGAGTCGTGAGCAGGAAATATCTGAAATTTCACGTTCACTAAAAAAATACTTGCAAAAAGAGCTGAATATACCAATTGTGACACTTTCACAGTTATCCCGTGGAGTGGAGCAGAGAGTTGACAAAAGACCAATTTTATCAGATTTGCGGGAATCGGGAGCAATTGAGCAGGATGCGGATATGGTAATGTTTCTATATCGTGAAAGCTATTATAACAAAGATACTGCTACAGAAGTGAATAATGTGGATGTTCCAGATAAATATGTTAAAAAAATCACAGGACTTGCCAAAAAAACTGGAGAAAAAAACAGGAAATGGAAAAAGTTGAACTGATAATCGGAAAGCACAGAAGTGGACCGACTGGTACGATAGAATTGGGATTTTTTTCCTAATTATCAGCAATTTGTAAATGTTGTGGATGATGAATTTGCACCGTCTGCAGAATAAATCAGATTTGCTTGAAAAACTGTATTTATTTAAAAATTTAATAAAACAAATGTTCTGAAGCAGGGGTCTTGAACCCATGTTAAATAAAAAAATTAAGAAATCTAACTAAATAGAAAAAGATAGGCAATTATAAAAAAATAAAGGTGATAAAGATTAGATAACAGCAGTATTTATTATGATTACAAAGGGTCAATATCTTTTGTCAAGGAATTAAACAATAAAACTAAAAAAATTTAAAAAAATATTGCGGTTATTGAAATTTTTTTATATTTTTTTACAAATGGATATGAGAAGAAAAAGAATTAAGGAGAAAAAAATTAGAGAATGGAAACAAAAAAAGAGTAGAATTATTAGCACCAGCTGGAAATATGGAAAAAGTTAAAGACAGCCTTTCATTTTGGAGCTGATGCATGTTTTGTTGGAGGAAGCGCATTTAATTTAAGGGGAATGTCTTCAAATTTTAAAAAAATAAGGAATTAAAGGAAGCTGTGGATTATGTTCATAGTTTAGGGAAAAAATATATGTAACTTTAAATATCTTTTGCACATAATACGGAAATTGAATATATGCCGAGATTCATAAAAAAACTGGCTGAATTTGGCGTGGATGCAGTGATTGTCGCTGATCTGGGAGTTTTTTTCAGATGGTTAGGGAGCATGCTCCAAATATGAAGATTCATGTAAGTACGCAGGCGAACAATACAAACTGGATGAGTGTAAAAAAACTTGGGAAGGATATGGGAGCAAAAAGAGTTATTCTGGCTAGGGAAATGTCACTTAAAGAAATTAAGACTATACGTGAAAAAAAGTGCCTGATGTGGAAATAGAAGTGTTTATTCACGGGGCAATGTGCATGGCATATTCTGGAAGATGCTTATTGAGCAACTATTTTACAAATCGTGATGCGAACCGTGGAATTTGTGCACAGGATTGCCGTTGGAACTATAAGGTTATTGCAGAGGGGCATGAGGAAACTGGAGCTCATGATATTGTGGAAAATGAAGAAGGAACATATATGTTTAATGCTAAGGACTTGTGTTCGATAGAGTTTATTGATAAAAATAATTGAAACTGGAGTGGATTCGTTAAAAAAATTGAAGGAAGAATGAAGAGCATTTATTATAACTCGACTGTTGTAAAACAATATAAGAGAGCATTAGACAATTATTATTCTGGAAATTATAAATATGACCCTGATTGGCTGGCTGAACTTAAAACTATTAGTCATAGACAATATTCAAATGGGTTTTTATTTAGGGCCTACTTCTGAAAAAGGATCAAAAATTATGAAACTGGGCTTTCTTATAGCCAAACTTATAGACTTGTTGCAAATGTGCTTGAAAAAGTTGATACAAATAAATACAAAAATTCAAATAAGAAATAAAGTTTATGCAACTGAAACTTTGGAATTGGTTCGTCCAATTGGAGATGCAATTAAATTTAAAGTGGAAAACTTTTTCAATACAAAAAAATGAAGAGTATCAAGAATATGTAAACCCAAATACAATCGCTATTATTGAAACAGATGTGGAAATGGGGCCAATGGATCTTATTAGAATAAAATTGCCTGAAGGGCAATCGGATAGCGATATGGATACATCAGAGTTTTAATTATATTAAATAAAAAAATTAATTATAATTTTAACATAAAAAAAGCAATATGGATAAAAAAAGCATTGATTTTTAATCTTAAATAAATCTTTTGTTTATTGAAAAATTGTTGAAAAAAGATAAAAATACTATACAAATCAAAATGAGTTATAATGACTTGTAAGATTATAAACCTTTACTTTGTATCGAAATTTTAAAAATTAGTTTTTTTATAATAAATGGATATTTTTAAAAAGGTAGAAGATAATAAAGTGAGAAAAAAATATTAGAACAGAAGTGGAGATAACTATGAGAGAAAAATATTAGTAATTGAAGATGATCCTAAAAATTTCAAGACTTCTTGAAATTGAATTAAAATTTGAAAGGATTTGATGTATTTTTTTGCATACGATGGTAAAGAAGGGCTTAATATGGCTAAATATGGTTCGTATGACATTATCCTTCTGGATGTAATGCTTCCTAAAATGAGTGGAATGGAAGTTTGCAAAAGAATAAGGGAAACTTCGCAAGTGCCTATTATCATGCTTACAGCTAAGGATGAAATTAGTGATAAGGTAGTTGGATTTGATTATGGGGCAGATGACTATATGACAAAACCATTTTCAAATGAAGAATTGCTTGCTAGAATAAAAGCGCTTCTTAGAAGAACTAAAAAATCTGTTGTTCACAAGGGAATATTTGAATTTGAAGATTTAACAATAAACTACTCTACTTATGAAGTATTTAGAGATTATGGAAAAAAACTCTTATTCAACTTTCAAAAAGAGAATTTGAATTGCTTGACTTTTTAGTATTAAATAAAGGAATTGTTTTTATCTAGAGATAAAAATTTTTAGAAGAAGTTTGGGGATTTGACTATATTGGAAAACGATAATATCCTTGATTTGTATATTAAATATTTAAGAGATAAAATTGACAAGCCTTATGAAAGAAAAATTCATTCAAACTGTAAGAGGAATTGGATTTATTTTTTTAAATAAGGAGTAAAAAAATGAAAAAAATTTGAAATTAGAAGATCGTATTTCGGCAAATTACGCTCTTCTATTTTTTTGGTATTAATATTAGTTTCCAATATTATTTTAGTTTATTCGTTGCAAAAAGCAGTCAAATAAAGTGCTGGAAGTTTCGGCTAGTGACAAATTGAAGGAAATAAACAGTTTTTTTGGATAAGGTTGGAATTTTTTTCAGATAAGACAAATGTGCTTACGCTTGATTTTAATCCTGAAGTTGTGGGAAGGAAAGAAGGTAATTCACGTAAAAGCCATTTAATCCAGGAGAAGACAATTATTTGTATGTTTTTGGAAATAAAAGCAAAAATAAGGATTCGGTAATACCGATTAATACAATTGGAGATACAGATACTGAAGAGGCTTCGATGACTAATGAAAGCATGGTTGAGTCGCTTGAAAGTTATAATTTTAAAGATAATGTTTCAAGTGGGAAGACAATAAATATTGAAAAAAATAAATATTTTTGTATTTAAAGTTAGCCGTGTAATAAAAAAATTATAAATTTAATATTTATACTTTGAAAAAAATGTTACAAATGAAAAATAAAATTTATAAAAGACTGGAATATCTTGTTATTTTATTTACAATAATTGGAGTTGTCATAACAATCATTGTTTCAAAAAAATAATGAGCCGAAGAATCTTAAAAACCAATTAATAATGTAATAAAAAAACTGCTAAAAAGCATTTCAACAGATGACTTGAGCAAGAGAATAGAAATACCAAAAAGAGGAAGATGAATTGCAAAAATCTGACACTTATTATAAATGAGATGTTAGACAGGCTGGAAACGTCATTTGAAAAATCAGAAAAAAATTTGTATCAGATGCTTCGCATGAATTGCGGACACCGCTTGCTATAATAAAAGGTTATGCGGAAATTATACGTAAGCGTGGAACTACAGATATTGATATATTTGTAGAGTCAATTGATTCAATAATCAGTGAAACTGATAATATGCGTAATTTAATACAGAAATTGCTGTTTTTTTGGCTAAAGGTGAAATTACAAAAAATTAATACAAAAATTTGTAGATATTGATGCAAATGAAATGGTACATCAAATTCATTCTGATACAGTAGTTTCTACCAAAACTCATAAATTCCATCTGGAAATGGGGGAAGACTATAAAAATTAAAGGTGATGAAACACTACTGCAACAGGCAATTAGAGCCTTAATTGAAAAATGTCGCAAAAATATTCAGAGCCAAATACAAATATTTATATAAAAATCTTTCATAAAAGATGGATTTGGACGAATTTCAATTCGAGATGAGGGAGTTGGAATTTCTGATGAGGATGCAAAGAGAATTTTTTTGACAGATTTTACAGAGTGGATTTGTCGAGAACAAAAGGCAACGGGTGGAACTGGACTTGGACTTGCGATAGTTAAACGAATTGTAGAAATTCATAATGGAAAAAAATCGAAGTTGATTCTAAAAATGAATGGAAGGAACAGAAATTTCAATCGTTTTACCTATTGGAGATGCGGTTGTAAATTCACAGGAAGAAATTAATAAAAAAATATAAATAAAGAAAAAAATCGAAAAAGAAAAAAAGTGTTTTTTTGGATTTTTAAAAAAAGAAAAAAATAAGAAAAAGTAAGAAAAAAATAAAAATTATAATTTATTTGTTCAGTAATAAATTTTACTAGATAAAAATTAGCAAATTTATTTTTTTAAATTTAAAAAAATAAAAAAATAAAAAAATAGAGAGGGAAAAATAATGGCTAGAAAAATATTTTTGGAACTGATGGAATGAGAGGAGAAGCTAATAAGGACTTGACAATTGATTTAGTTACAAGTTTGGGGCTTGCTCTTGGGTATTATTTAAAAAAACATAGAAAAAAAGCTGGAAAGCCAAAAGTTATTCTTGGAACAGATACAAGAATTTCAGGGTATATGATTCGTTCAGCACTTACAGCGGGATTAAATTCTATGGGTGTAAATATTGACTTTGTTGGAGTGCTGCCTACTCCTGGAGTTTGCTATCTGACTAGAAAATTAAAGGCTGATGCGGGAATTATGATTTCAGCTTCACACAATCCTGTAAAGGACAATGGAATAAAAATATTTAGTCAAAATGGTTATAAATTGCCTGATGCAGTTGAGGAAAAATTGGAAGAGTTAATGGGGAAAAAGGATGAACTTCTTGAAAAACATCAAGTTGCAGGAGATGATCTTGGAACATTTAAATATGTGGAAGATGATATGAAAATCTATTTAGACTATTTAACTTCTACAGTAAAAACTAATTTTTCAAAATTAAGAATTGTAATTGACACTGCAAACGGTGCGGCATATAGAGTGGCTTCAAAAGTATTTCAAAATCTAGGTGCAGATGTTATTGTAATTAATAATATTCCAAATGGAAAAAACATCAATGTAAATTGTGGATCAACACATCCAGAACTGCTTCAGGAAGTAGTTAAAGTTTACAAGGCTGATTTGGGACTTGCCTACGATGGAGATGCCGACAGATTAATCGCTGTTGACAATACAGGAGCAATTATAAACGGAGATCTGATTATTGCAATTATCGCAGAATATATGCAAAAGCAGAGGACTTTTAAACGATAATAAAGTTGTAACTACAGTTCTAAGTAATATGGGATTTGAAAAATATCTGGATGAAAAGGGAATTGGATTAATTCGTGCAAATGTTGGAGATAGATATGTTCTTGAAAAAATGAAGGAATATGGATTAAATATTGGTGGAGAACAGTCTGGGCATATTTTTAATGCTTGACTACAATACAACTGGAGACGGAGTATTGTCATCAATTCAGCTAGTTGCTGACTATTTTAGAAAGCGGAAAAAAACTTTGCATGAACTTGTAAAAGATATTAAATTATGGCCACAAGATTCTAAAAAAATATTACAGTTGCAAAGGAGAAAAAAAGGCAACTTGGGAAACAAATAAGGAATTAATTGACTTTATCAAGGCAAAAAGAGAAAGAAATCGCTGGAAAGGGAAGAATCCTTGTAAGAGCTTCTGGAACAGAATCTTTAATAAGAGTAATGGTTGAGGCTGAAAGTCAGGAAACTGTGGATAAATATGTAGAAGAGCTGAGTAAAAAAAGTGGAAGAAACTCTTTGTTAATGAAAGATAAAAAAAGAATAAAAAAATAATTATGAAACTGGGATTTTTTTCTCAGTTTTTTTGGTATGAAAAAAGACTATTTCAATACGAAATAGTCTAATTTTTTTAAAACCGCTTTGAGTTTTATAGTTATATTTATCTCATTATAATTTAAATAATAAATCAGTATATGTTGGGAATTTCCATAAGTCTTTATCAATAATTTTTTTCCAAATTATCGCAAGGAACTCTCAATGCTTCAAGTCCTGATACTAACTTTTCTTTTTGCTAAATCAGTTTGTTTAGGTAAATCTTCTTCGTTTGAAACTCTTGCAATTTCTTTTTCAAGTGATTTTTGTTTCTTTTCTCAATGCTGTTACATTTGATAAAAACATCTTTTTAGCAATTCTTCCTGTTCTTTTATGGAAGCTTTTTCCGTATTTTTGAATTTTTTTCAATGTGGTCTGCCAATAAGTTTGCAAATTTTAGAGCTGATGGCAAGATATTTTTTTGTTTACGATATCAATTAATGTTCTTGATTCAATGCTAATTTGTTTTACATATCTTTCAGCATAAGCATTGTATCTTGCTAATGATTCTTGTTCTGACAACATTCCGATTCCCATCTACTAATTCCAAAAATTTCTGGCTCAACCATTTTTCTAAGTGCTGTGTTTGCAGAAACTTCGTTTGTAAGTCCTCTTCTTTTTGCTTCTTTAACCCATTCTTCGCTATATCCATTACCGTTGAAAATAATTCTGTGGTGTTTTTTTTGTAAGCATTTGCGATGATTTCATTTATTACTTTTGGTAAAGTTTTTTCAGTCGCTTTTTCCAATTTGTCGGCATATTCAGATAATACTTTTCCAACTGCTGCATTGATTACTGCTGCTGTTGTTGCTGGAGTTGAACTTGAACCTGGCATTCTAAATTCAAATTTGTTTCCTGTGAATGCAAAAGGTGAAGTTCTGTTTCTATCTCCTGCATCCATACTGAATGTTGGAAGTACATCAACTGACAAGTTTACTTCTGAAGCTTCTGACACAGGTGCATCTTTTTTGTTGGCGATGTTGTCTAAAATTGTTGTCAATTCTTCACCTAGGAAGATTGAGATAATTGCTGGAGGTGCTTCGTGTCCTCCTAATCTGTGGTCATTTGTAGCAGTTGCAGTTGAATATCTCAACATTGGATAATATCTGTCAACAGCTTCAATTACTGCAGATGTAAAGATTAAGAAATTTGTATTTGTTTTAGGGTCTTTTCCTGGACTGAATAAATTATCCCCATCATCAGTTCCAAGTGACCAGTTGTTATGTTTTCCTGAACCGTTTACCCCATCAAAAGGTTTTTCGTGAAGTAATGCAACTAATCCGTGTTTTTAGTGCAGTTTTTTTCAATTGTTTCCATTATAATTTGGTTTTTGGTCTGAAGCCAAGTTTGCAACTGAGAATAATGGTGCAACTTCAAATTGGTTTGGTGCAACTTCATTATGTCTAGTTTTTTTGATGGAATTCTAATTTCCATAATTCAACATCGACATCACTCATAAAGTTAATAACTTTATCTTTAATTTTTTTCCAAAGTAGTGGTCGTTCAATTCTTGACCTTTTGGTGCTGGAGCTCCAAATAATGTTCTTCCTGTAAGAAGTAAATCATCTCTTGCTTCAAACAATTCTTTTTTTAACCAAGAAATATTCCTGTTCAACTCCAAGTGTGTTAAATACATGTTTTTGAAGTTGTATTTCCCAATGCTCTTAATACTCTTAGCGATTGTTCGCTTATATATTTCATTGTTCTAAGTAAAGGAACTTTTTTTATCCAATGCTTCTCCTGTAAATGAAATAAATGCAGTTGGAATATATAATGTAACTCCATTTTTTTATTTTTTTCTTATAAATGGATATGAACTTGTATCCCAAATTGTGTATCCTCTTGCTTCAAATGTGCTACGAAGTCCTCCATTTGGAAATGATGAAGCATCAGGCTCACCTTTTTATCAAATTGCTTCCTGAAAAATTTGTAAATTAATTCTTCACTTTCAGTTGGTTCCAAGAATGAATCGTGTTTTTTTCAGCTGTTAAATCTGTTAGCGGTTGAAACCAGTGGCAGTAGTGAGTTGCTCCTCTTTTAGTTGCCCAGTCTTTTATTGCATTTGCAATTACTTCTCTGCTTCTTTTTGATAATTCTGTTTTTTTCCTAATTGCGATGCTTTTAAATTCTTTGAAAACTTCTTTAGAAACTCTTTTTTTAAGGTTGCTGTCTCTAAAGACATTTTCTCCGAAACTTTTCATAGCATTTTTCCATAAATTTACCTCTTTTTCTAATTTTCTAAATTTTTACATTTTTTTAAAAGATTGAAAAATGTGGTAATAAACTACACTTTTTCAAAAACTCTTCCAAAAACTTTTCATAGGCTTATTATACAATGTGTAAAATTATAAGTCAAATAAAAAAATTTTTGATAATATTATATTTTAAAAAAATCTTTTTAAGTTTAGTGTTTATCGTGTTTTTTTATCCATTTTTTTAAACGGATATTTTGGTTATCAAATTTTTTTATGTTTGCAAAATGATTTTTGTGAAATGTATAATTGGTTCATAGCATATAATAAGGTTAAAAATATTTTGTTAATATTACTTATATTTCTTATATTAATATATATTTCTTAACTAATATATTAATATTCAATTATTAAATTACTTAATATAATAAAAATATTTTTATGAGAAAAATCTAAAACATTGGAGGTACAGACTTTGGATAATAACATTCAAAAATGTAAAAATCACAAAAAAATATGAGCTTTCTAAAAATTCACTTTATGAGCCGTATTTTTGAAAAAAAGACAACTGCGGTATGGGATTTATCGCAAATATTGACAATAAAAAAACTAATCAAGTTGTAAAAGGTGGAATAAGAATTTTTAGCTGGATTGGAACACCGTGGAGCTGAAGGATATGACAGTGAAACTGGAGATGGAGCTGGACTTTTTATTTGAAGTGCCACACAAATTTTTTTTGCAGAAATAGTTCCAAATCTTCCAGAATTTCGAGATTATGGAGTTGCTAACATATTTTTTTCCCGACTGTAAAAGAAGAATTTGAAAAAAATAAAGGAAATTGTCGAAGAAACTGTAAAAAAATTCAAAAAGATGAAATCCTAACTTGGAGAGAAGTTCCTATAAAAAAAGATGCCGTTGGAGTTCAAGCACAATCTACAATGCCATCTGTCTGGCAACTTTTTCATAAAAAAAGAGTAAATTCATCAAAAGAAGATTTTGAAAAAAATCTTTATATTTTTGAGAAGAAAAAAATTGAAAAATGCCGTAAAAAAAGCAAACTGCGACACTGAAGATAAATTTTACATAACAAAATTATCTTCAAAATCAATAGTTTATAAAGGTCTAGTAAAAACCTGATCAAATCGAGAACTTCTATATCGACTTGCAATCAGACAAACTTGTAAGTTCTTATTGCCTAGTTCACCAAAGATTTAGTACGAACACTTTCCCATCTTGGAAACTTGCTCACCCATTCAGATTTTTTTAGCACATAATGGTGAAATTAATACTGTTAAAGGGAATGTAAACTGGATGAAAGCTAGAGAAATTGCATTAGCGTCTCCGAATTACGAAGATATTAAAGAATTATTCCCAATAAATGATGAAGAATGGTCAGATTCAGCTAATCTTGATGCAGTGATTGAGTTGCTTGTATTTTCTGGAAAAAAACTTTGATGGAAGCGATTTCAATTTTAGTTCCTGCGACTTGGGAAAAAGGATCATACTAAATCTGAAGATTTAAAAAGCATTTTTATGACTATTATTCAGGATTAATGGAAGCTTGGGATGGACCTGCGACTATGATTATGACTGATTCCCAGATATTTGGTTGCAAAACTTGATAGAAATGGACTTAGACCACTTAGATATATTTTGACTGATGATAATCAAATGCTTGTCGGTTCTGAAGTTGGAACTTTGCCAATAAAAACCTGAAAAATATTGTTCAAAGTGGAAGAGTTAAACCTGGAAAAAGTTTTTTTGTAATTGATCTAGAAAAGAAAAAAATTGTATAGTGATGATGAAGTTACTGAAAAAAAGTCTTGAACGGAACAGACTTCAAAAAAATTAATTAAAGATAAGAAAAAAATGTAAATGATTTAATGAAAGAAGCTAATTTTTGATTACAACAAAAACTAGCGATTTAGATGACATTTACAACAAATTAAAAATTATTTAGCTATTCAAGGGAAGATTTACACATCTTGATTTCAAGAATGGCTATAACTGGACAAGAACCACTTGGTTCAATGGGAAATGACGCAAAGACTTGCTATTTTTTTGCCGAAAAAGCCAAAAATTGCTTTTACAGCTACTTTAAACAATTGTTTGCACAAGTAACAAATCCTCCAATTGACCCAATTAGAGAAAATTTTGTTATGTCGCTTAGAACACAGCTTTACAGAAAAGCAAATATTTTAGAAGAAATTCCTGAAGCTGGAGAAACTGTAGTTTTGGATTCTCCAATTATGGACAACAAAACTATGGAATTTTTTTGAAAAAAATTATGAAAGAAATGGGAAAAAAACCTGCTGTTTTAGATATAACTTTCAAAACCAACTGAAAACTTGGAAGAAAAAAACTGGATAAAAATATTTAAGCTTGCTGAAGATGCAATTGATAGCGGAGTTAAATCTATTATTTTATCTGACAGAAATGCTGATACTGAAAATGTGGCAATTCCTGCTTTACTTGCTGTTGCTGGACTTCATCACTATTTAATTAGAAATAAAAAAAGAAATGAAATTGATATTTTAGTGGAAACTGGGGAAGCTAGAGAAATTATGCATTTTGCATTGCTGATCGGATACGGTGCAACTGCAATTAACCCTTACTTGGCACTTGATTCAATTGAATATATGGTAAAAAAATAAACTTTACTTGAATGCTGATGAATCTGAAATAAAAGATTTGCAATACAACTATTTAAAAGCTCAGAAAAAAATCAATCTTGAAAAACTATGTCAAAAATGGGAATTTCAACTGTTGACAGTTATAGAGGAGCACAAATTTTTGAAGCTGTTGGATTATCAACTGAATTAGTTAAAAAAATATTTTACAGGAACTGTTTCTAGAATCGAAGGACTTACAATTAAAAACATTGGAAGATGAAGTTCTAAATAATTTTGATGATGCAATTGATTCAATTAATCTTGGTGCTGAAACACTTTATGTGGATGGAGAATATTCTTGGATGAAGGAGGGAACAAATAGAATCTTGACTCCTGATGCGATTGCAAAAAGTTCAAGATGCGACAAATAGAGATGATTATAACACTTATAAGGAATTTGCGAAAATTGTAAACGACCAAAGTCAACATTTGCTTACAATAAGAGGAATGCTAAAAATTCCATTCTGACAGAAAACCTGTTTCAATTGATGAAGTTGAACCTGTTGAAGCAATTATGAGAAGATTTGTTACTGGAGCTATGTCATTTGGTTCAATTTCAAAAAGAGGCTCACGAAGCGATTGCAAGAGCATTAAATACGATTGGTGGTCGTTCTAATTCTGGAGAAGGTGGAGAAAAATCCTGAAAGATTTTTTTAGACAACAGAAGAAGTGCTACAAAAACAAATTGCATCTGGAAGATTTGGAGTTACAACCGATTACTTGGTAAATGCCGATGAGTTACAAATTAAGATGGCTCAAGGGGCAAAAACCTGGAGAAGGTGGACAATTACCTGGATTTAAAGTAAATAAAGAAATTGGTGCTACTCGTCATACAACACCTGGAATTAGCTTGATTTCACCACCACCACACCATGATATTTACTCAATCGAAGATTTGGCACAATTGATTTTTTTGACTTAAAAAAATGTAAATGAAAAAAAGCTAGAATTAGTGTTAAATTGGTGTCTGAAGCTGGAGTTGGAGTCGTTGCTTCTGGAGTTGCTAAGGCAAAAATCTGAAATGATCCTAATTTCTGGACATGACGGAGGAACTGGAGCATCACCACTATCTTCAATTAAACATGCTGGATTACCTTGGGAATTAGGACTTTCTGAAGCTCACCAAATTTTAAAAGGAACATAAATTGAGAAGTAGAGTTACTCTTCAAGTTGATGGAAAAATTAAAAAAACAGGTAGAGATTTAGTAATTGGAGCGATTTTAGGAGCTGAAGAATTTGGATTTGCAACAATGCCGCTTTGTAATTTTAGGATGTATTATGATGAGAAAAATGTCATACAAATATGTGTCCAGTTGGAGTTGCAACTCAATCTGAAGAACTTCGTAAGAAATTTACTGGACAATATGAAAAATATTATTAGATACTTTAGATTTATCTCACAAGAAGCAAGAGAAATTATGGCTGAACTTGGAGTTACAAAACTTGATGAATTAATTGGAAAAAGCTGATGAATTCTTGGAAGTTTCTAAAACTTCAAAAATTAGAAAAAAAGTTAAAAAAATGTAGACTTAGGAAAAAAATTCTTTACACTAACAAGAATATCGACAGTCCAAATGTAAAAAACTCAAAAATCAAGACTTCAAAATGGAAAAATATCATCGATAGAAAAATTAATTAAACTTGCTAAAGCAACTTTTTGAAAGCGATAAAAAAATAATGTTCAAAAAAACTGTAATTAATGAAAAAAATTGAAAAACTTTGATAGAAGTTTTGGAGCGATGTTAAGTGGAGAAGTTGCTAGAACATTTGGTGGATATAAACTTGAAGATGATACAATTACACTAAACTTGGAAAGGAATCGGTGGACAAAGTTTTTGGTGTGTTTGGAGCAAAAAGGAATTACATATAATTTGACTGGACAATCAAACGATTATATTGGAAAAAGGATTATTCGGTGCAAAAAAATTATTATTAAAAAAACCTGAAGTTTCTAAATATGAAGCAGATGAAAAATATAATTGGAGGAAATGCCATTTTATACGGTGCAATCAGAGGAGAAGCTTATTTAAACGGAGTTGCTGGAGAAAAGATTCTGTGTTAGAAACTCTGGAGCGGTTGCTGTTGTAGAAGGTGTTGGAGATCACGGCTGTGAATATATGACTGGAGGTCGTGCTGTTGTTTTAGGAGAAACTGGGAAAAAAACTTTCGTCGCTGGTATGAGTGGTGGAATTGCTTATGTTTATGATAAAAAACAATACTTTTTGAGCAAAACTTGAATAAAGAAATGGTTGAATTTGATGAACTTAACGAAGTTTATGAAAATGAAATAAAAACTTATGTGGAAAAACACTTTAATTATACAGGAAGTGTCGTTGCAAAAGAAATTTTAAACAATTGGGAAACTGAAAAACAAAACTTTAAAGTTATTATTGCACCTGAATTTAAAAGAAATATTTGAGAGAGGTGAGGCTTAGAAATGGGAAAAACTAGGTGGATTTTTAGAAATACATAGAGAAGAGAAAAAAATTAGGGAAATTTCTGACAGAATTAAAGATTTTAATGAAATTGACATCCCTTTAAATGATGAATACATAGAAACACAGGCGGCTAGATGTATGGACTGTGGAGTTCCTTTTTGCCATTGGGCCTGTCCAGTTGACAACCACTGTCCTGAATGGCAGGATTTAGTCTATAACGGCGAATGGAAAAAGGCTTTGGACTTACTTTTGTCAACAAATCCCTTTCCTGAATTTACTGGGCGGATTTGTCCAGCACTTTGTGAAGGAAGCTGTACTTTAGGAAAAAATGATAAACCTGTAACTACTAAAAAAATATTGAACTTGCTCTTATTGAAAAAAAGGTTGGGAAAAATGGATGGGTAAAACCAAAAACTCCTAAAAAAAGATTTGATAAAAAAATTGCAGTAATTGGAAGTGGACCATCTGGACTTGCTGCTGCTCAAACTTTAAATAGATTTGGGTACAATGTGACAGTTTACGAAAAAAGTGAAAGAGCTGGTGGACTACTTGCACTTGGAATTCCTGATTTTAAGCTTGACAAGAAAATAATTGACAGAAGAGTAAAACTTATGGAAGAAGAAGGTGTTAAGTTTATTTACAACACTGAAGCTGGAAAAGATATTTCTAACGAAGAATTAGAAAAAGAGTTTGATATAATTCTTATGGCTTGTGGTTCAAAACAAGCTAGAGATTTAAATATTAAAGGAAGAGAAGCAAAAGGTGTTTATCTTGCAATGGACTTTTTGACTCAGCAAAACAGAAAAGTAAATAATATTCCTTTGTATAACGAAGAAATTGATGTAAAAGGTAAAAATGTGCTTGTAATCGGTGGTGGAGATACTGGTTCTGACTGTGTTGGAACTTCTGTAAGACAAAGGTCTCGCCAGTGTAAAAACAAATTGAAATTTTTAAATAAGCCATCTGAAACTCGTACATCAAAAAAATCCTTGGCCACAATTTCCAATGTATCTAAAAAAACTTCAACTTCTCACAAGGAAGCAACTGAAGTTTATGGAAATGACCCAAGAGAGTGGAATGTTACAACAAAAAGAATTTATTAAAGATGAAAAATGGAAATCTTTGTGGAGTAAAAAAATTGCAAAAAGTTGAAAGTTTTGTAAATGAAGATGGAAGACTTGGATTTAGGGAAGTTGAGGGCTCTGAAGAAATAATGAAAGTTGACTTTTGTCTTTTTTTAGCAATTGGATTTTTACATCCATATTTTTGAAGGACTTTTGGAAAAACTCAAAAGTTGAATTAGATGGGCGTGGAAATGTAAGTGCAAATGTCATCGACTTTTAAAAACTTCTGCTCCAAAAATATTTTTGTCTGCAGGAGATGTAAGACGAGGGCAATCATTGGTAGTTTGGGCTATTAGTGAAGGTAGAAATGTCGCAAAAGGCTATTCATGAACATTTGAGAAAAAAATAAAAAAACTAATATTATTAGCCTGAATAATAGAATTTAAATTTAATATAATAATAAAAAAAGGACTGTTTTATAAAAAAATAATTTTTGTAAAGCAGTCTTTTTCTTATTTTATAAAAAAATCTTAAATTAATCTTTTTTTCTTAAACTTACTTCATTTACAAATTTTTTTAAATAGTTTTTGTGCCAGTTCATCATTAATAGCCATCATTTCTGGATGCCATTGAACTCCGATGATAAAAAGTTTCATTTGAAATATTTTCAATTGCCTCGATTACATCATCTGTACTTTTTTTGCTATTACAGAAAAATCCAGGTGCCAGCTGATTTATCGTTTGATGATGGTAACTATTTATAAATCCAATCCCTTCAGGATAAATGTCGCTTAAAAAGCAGTTGGTTGCTACAGAAATAGAATGAGTTGGAGTATGGGCTCTAGCCTTTTGAAAATGCTTTATTTTAACATTTTCATCATAAGAAAGATCTTGGTAAAGTGATCCGCCACATTCAACATTAATTATCTGCATTCCACGGCAAATTCCGAAGATTGGCTTCTTATAGGTAATTGCATAACGGATAAGAAGTGAGTCAAATTTATCACGCTCAGGAAATATTTCTCCCAGCTTTTCTTTTGGTTCTTCCCCGTAAAGAAGCGGAAAAACATCATTTCCCCCAGTTAAAATTATTCCATCCACACTTTTTACAAATTCCTCAATGATGTCTTCGTGCTCATTCAAAGGTAGAATATGTGGCACTCCACCAGCATTTATCACGGCATTAATATAGGAAACATCCACATAAGATCGTTTATATCCAGCAAATAGCCCTTTTTTTCCAGTCCAAGTATATTACTTGAGATTCCAATAATAGGTTTTTTTCATAGTTTTTCCTCCGAGTTGTAAAAAAATATATGAATTTAAGCATATATTTTTTTCTGTTAGTCAATTATTTTACAGAATTTTTTTATTTTTATTTATTGAAAAAAATAACGGGAGTTCTAAACTTTATAAGTAAAAAAATGTTCACTATTTACATATACAATATAAAAAAATGTTATAATATGATAAAAATAATTTTAAAAACTAACTTAAAAAAATTATAACTGATGAAATTATGTGATTTTAGCAAGTTTGATTTTAAGTATTGGGAATAATATAAAAAAATATACGATTGGAGAGAAATAAGTGTGGATGTACATCATTTAAAAAAATTTTTCTTTGAGGGCATGCAAGGAAAAAAGTTTTACTAAAGCTGCAAAAAATTTATTTATAAGTCAATCTGCGGTGTCAATACAAATAAAAAAACTGGAAACAAAATTGGGAATCCAGCTTATTGAAAGAAATTCTAAAAAAATTTTAGGCTAACTTTTGCAGGAAAAAGAACTTTATCGAATGTCAAAGGATGTTTTTTTGATAAGATTTTACGGGTAGAAAAAGGAAATGGAGAAAATCTCGCATTATGGCAAGGGGAAGATTTGCATAGGGGCGACTCATAATATTGGTGAGCCTGTATTGCCGAGGATCATGGTGGAATTTAAGAAAAAAATAACCCCTGAAATTGAATTTGATTTGTATATTAAGAATCGGGAATCACTTGTGAGGCATTTAAAAGGAAGGAACAGTTGATATTGCCCTGATGGAGGAATATTTTATTGAGGATAAGGAAATAAAAAGTGATTGAAACGGAGGAATACCCATTTGTTGTTGTGGCTGGAAGAGAAATATCAGATTACAGGGAATTGAGAGGGAATGCGACTGTTAAAGCGGGATACGCTTTTGACAAGTAAATATCTTGACTTATTTGAAAAAAATAATTGGATTTAATTTGGAAAACCGTATTGTAATAAATGGAAGTATTGAAACTATGAAAAAAATTTTTATAAAAAAAGTGGGCTTGGTTTTGCTGTTTTGCCATATTACAGCGTTTATGAGGAAATTGAAAAAGGGCGCATTGAAAGTTATTCATAATTTTTGAAAAAAATCAGAAGATAAATTTCAAATTGCCTATATTCGTGAAAATGGAGAAAAAGCCGGGAATTTCAAAGTTTGTAAAATTTGTAAAAAGTTATAAAATTACGCCTGCTTTATTTTCAATAAAAAAATAAATAATAATTTTTTTATTAAATAGACTTGTTCGGAAACTTCTAAAAATTTAATAAAACGAATATTCTGAAACAAGGGGTCTTGACCCCTTGTGGAAATAAAAAAATTTAGGGTTGTCGAACAGGTCTAATAAATATTTTTTTGATTTGGAGGAAAAATTATGTTAAAGGAAGATATTAGAAATTCGTATTTAACTGCCTTTGAAACTGTAAAGGCATTTGTAGAAAAATGAGGAAAAATATTGAAAAAAACAGAAAAAAATTTCACAGGAATTGGCATTGGCTTATAAAAATGGGAAAAAAAGTCGCTAATTGCTGGAAATGGTGGAAGCAACTGTGATGCGATGCACTTTGCAGAAGAATTTACAGGAAGATTTAGAAAGGACAGAAGAGCGCGCCATCAATAAGTATAAGTGATTCTTCTCATATTACTTGTGTTGGGAATGACTATGGATTTGATTTTATCTTTGCAAAAGGTGTAGAGGCATTTGGGCAGGAAGGAGATTTTTTTCTTTGGAATATCGACTTCGGGAAATTCTAAAAAAATGTGATTGAGGCTGTAAAAAAATGGCAAAAAGAAAAAAATCTGAAAAACTGTGGCATTGCTTGGAAAAGATGGCGGGAAATTGAAGGGAGAATGTGATTATGAATTTATAATACCTGGTAAAAACATCAGACAGGATTCAGGAAGTTCATATGATAATTTTTGCATATTATAATTGAAGGTGTGGAAAGAATTTTTATTTCCTGAAAAATTATTAAAAATAATGTAATTTTACCATAATTCTATTATAAATTAATGGAAATTTATAAGGATTTTTAACAGTTTAAAGTGGTATATTCTATTACAGTAAATTTAAGTAAATTTACAAAAATTTTTGAAGAAAAAGAGATGGTAAAGATGACAATATTGAAAAAAATCTATGCTTGTATTATCTGTAATGACATTAATTGGTGGAATGAGCTTTCTCTGCAGCAGAAAAAAACAAAAAAAGCTCGAGTTGCTAAAAAAACAACTGTTAGAAAAAGTTGCTTCAGAATCATACACTTGCGGTTCTGAAAAAAATAACAGTTGCTTATCCAACAACAAAAAAACTGCAAGAGTAACAACTAAAGCTGGAAAAAGTTTATAATTTAAATGTAGCAGTGTCAGCTAGTGGAGCAAGATATGTTTCTAAAAAAATGGAAATATTGAATTTTTTTAAAAGGTGGAAAAGATGCCATTTACAGAGGGCCTAACGGTATTGAAAAAAATCTTGTACAAAAAGATAACTCTTAAAAATAAAAAAATTAGAATAAAGGAATTTTTAATTTTAACTGAGTTTTTAGAAAGTGCAGACTGGCGGATTTAGTGAGTGAAATCATTGAATTTGCTGGTTGTACTTTTTTTATTTTGCTTTTTATAAAATTCAATATTATACTATTTTCCATTAAAAACAGCAGGCTGGTTATGAATTTCTTTGCAAGAGATCAAGATTTTTAGTTACCGAATAATATAATTTCCATTTTTTTAAATAAAGTTTAGCATTATTTAGTATTAAATTTTTTTATTCATTGAAATAGAATGATTGAAAATCTTTGTTAAAAAGTGATAAAAATTATAGGGTATAAGTAGAAAAAAATAAATTCAATAATTAAGAGAGGAAATTATAATGCACGAATTGGCTATAATCATTTCAACTTGGGTAATTCCGTTTGAGAGAATACATTATTTGATAATTATTATTTTAGCTGTATCAATACTGCTGTCTGATAGATCACCAAATGCGATGCTCTCTTGGATTTTTTTACAATTTTTTTACATTTCCGCTTGGTGGGGCAATATTGTATCTCCTGTTTGGAATTAACTGGAGAAAAGAATAAGATAATTTCAAAGAGAATGAAGGGTGAAGAAAAAAACTGTTTTCAAGACTTTTTTTAACTTTATGCGACGGGATGTATCGGATATTTTTCAGGTCACGTGACTTTTTTTATTATAATCGGCTAAAAAAATATAGATGGAAATGCTGATAAAAATGTCTGAATCTGAAATAAAGAAAAAAATTCAAGGTCAAATTGATACGATGATAACAAATATTGGACTTCCTGCTCAGCAAAGGGAAATTGTGAAAAATGCTTTACAGGGCTGAAAGGGACCTTTTTGACTAATAATGATTCCTATAAGCTGTTTTACGGCGGGAAAGAGGCTTTTGACTCTATTTTGGAGGATATTGGAAATGCGAAAAAAATACGATTTATATGGAATATTTTATCTGGAAGGCTGATGAATTAGGAGAAAAGAATAAAAAAATGAGCTTATAAAAAAAGGCAAAGGAAGGTGTCAAGATAAAAACTGCTTTTTTTGATGGAGTAGGGACATGGAAATTACCGAAAAAAAGTATAAAAGGGAGCTTAGAAATGCTGGAATTGAAATAAGATGGTTTTTTTGGATGTAAAATTTTTTTATTTCCAAGATGAATTATAGAAATCATCGTAAAAATAGCCTTAATTGACAATAAAAATAGTTCATACTGGCGGAATGAATGTGGGTCAGGAATATATAGATGGCGGAAAGCGGTTTGAAAGCTGGAGGGATACGAATATTAGAATTACTGGGGAAATAATAGGGCAGTATCTTGCGATTTTTGTAACAGATTGGCTAAATAGCGGAGGTAAATACAGTTTTGGTGAAGATGTAAAGGGGGAAGCGGTTCACGAATTGGAAGAGCAGAAGCCGATTGACAAGCAGGAAAAGCTGGAATATTTAATGCAGGTTTCTTCAAGCGGGCCTGACACAGAGTGGACAACTTTAAAAATATTTGTATTCTAAAATGATTGCAACTGCAAAAAAATGAAGTTTTGATTCAAAGCCCTTATTTTGTGCCTGATACAGATTTGGTTTCCCAGCTGAAAATGGCAGACTCTTTCGGGAGTAAAAATAAAAATAATGATTACAGGAGTGCCTGATAAAAAGATGCCATATTGGATCGCAGAAACTTATTTTTGCAGAATTGATAGAGGCTGGAATTGAAATTTTTAGATATAAGGCAGGATTTTTGCACAGTAAAAAAATGTAATAGTGGATGAAAAAAATATCTACGATGGGAACGTGTAATTTTGATATGAGAAGTTTTGAAATTAATTATGAAGTAAATTCGGTATTTTATAGTGTAGAAATTAGTAAAGATTTAAAGACACAGTTTTTAAAAAAAGATTTGGAAGTGTGTGAAAAGATTTGACGAGGCAAGATTGAAGAAGCGTGACTTTTTAGAAAACGGCTGAGAAATTCTGTATTCAAGTTAATTTCGCCAATAATGTAAATAAATTATAATAATTGTAGAAAGGGAAAAAAAGATGGAAAAATTTCACGAAAGATGGACTTATTCTATTGAATAAAAGTAAAGGGATAAGCTCGTTTGCGGCAATTAATGAGCTGAAGAGAAAAATAAAGGCTAAAAAAGTCGGGCATGCAGGGACGCTGGATCCAATGGCTGAAGGGCTTATGATTGTTATGATTAATGATGCTACAAAAATTTTTCTGATGACCTGATGAAAAAGGAAAAGGAATATTATGTTGAAATGGAACTTGGATACAAAACTGATACTTATGATCTGGAAGGGACGGTTATTGAAAGATATGAGGCTGAAATAAATATAAGCAATGCCCAAATAATAAAAAAGTTGTAAATAGTTTTAAAGGAAAAAAATAAAGCAGATTCCGCCAATGTATTCTGCAATAAAGGTAGATGGGAAAAAACTTTATGATTTGGCTAGAAAAGGTGTAGAAGTTGAAAGAGCTGAAAGAAATGTGGAAATTTCAGAAATTAGGAAAATCAAAATCACTAGGCCAGATAAAAATTCAAAAAGTCAATGAAAATATCAAAAATTTCATTTTATGCAAAAAGTCAGCAGTGGAACTTATATCCGTTCTCTAGTTTATGATATTGGGGAAAAAAATTGGGAGTTTTTTTGCTACGATGACAAGGCTTGTGAGAACTAAAATTGGAAGATTTGAAATTGAAGATGCGATTGATTTGGAAAAGGCTGAGGCTGAAATTGATAAATTGAAGGAATTGGTGGAGGCTAAAAGGGAAAATGAATCGTTTTGGGCTACAAAAAAAGTGATGCTGTGATCAGGGCTGAAAAAGATTCGGGAAATAGTGTGTTTTGTAGAAATAGAATATGTGCTTGACTATTTTGGGATAAATGTTTCCAATGAGAAATATGGAAAAATTGAAAAAAATGGAATGACAGTTATTGACACATTTAAAAAAATTTTGAAAAATATAAGTAAAGAAGTTAATATGAGAAAAAAATATTAAAAGAAAATCAGAAATTTAAGATTTATGTGAGAAATAGAGACACAAATGAACGGGAATTTCGTGGAATTGTGAAAATTGTAAATATTAAGGGAGATAGAATTTATTTAAAGAGAGATAAATACTTTTTGTAACTTTCAGAATTGAAAAGTGGTGATAATAATATATGAAGAAGTCAAATAAATATGTATTTGATATCGAAGTTTTTTTCCAAATTACTTTTGTATTGTGTTAAAAAAAGTTGAATGATGATAAGATATTAATTATTGATTCAGATAATTTTTAACCGTCAAAAAGAAACTTCTGTATGGAGTCATTTCAAAAAAATGTGTTAATTTCCTATGCGGGGCACAGTTTTGATGACATTGTGATTAATGATCTTTTTAAAAATACAGAAATTCAAATGTAAATAGGAATAAATTAAACAGTGAAATAAAAAAATAATAAGAAATATGCCAAAAAAATGGATATAAAAAGCGAGAATCACGAATTTAATTCGTATGATCTGGCTTATGAATATAACTTGAATCTTGGGGTAAAAAGGGTTTGAGTTTAATTGTGGAGATAATATTGAAGAGCAGGATTTTGCCAACTTTAATTATGTAATAAAAAATATATATGATAAAACTGTTGACAAGGTAATCGACTATTGCCTTCAGGATGTTTTTAGCAACTGAAAAAAATGTATAATTTTATAATTTCAGAAGAAAGTAACTGGGATGAGAAGGAAAATCTGTTAAATATACTTACAAATGGCAATTACAGCAACAATATGAAACTTAAGGGAAAGATAAAAATACTTAAATTATAATAATGACAAACTTGTGACTATGCTTCTTAAACAAAAAATTCTGATAACGCCAGCCAGGTTAAAAATAAATTATTCAAAAAAATAAAAATGGATGATTATGATAATTATCTTCAGAAAAAAAGTGTATAAATTGTCAATAAAAAAAGATCATCTGTATAAATGGCTTCTTGAAAAACAAAATTTTTTTCTTGAAAAAGATAGAAGCATAGTAAACAAAATACCAAGGGATCTGCTTTTAAAGTCATCATTTGTAAAGGATGTTTTAAACAGATACAGAATAAGTATTGTGAAAAAGAATAAAAAGAGTCTTTGCAAGGGAAGCGCATTGAAATGGTTGGGGCATCAGAAAATGATATTTTTTTATAACAAATGTAACCGATGAACTTTTAAGTAAAAATAAGAAATAAAAATAAATCATCAGTATCAGGATATTTTTCTCAATAGAAGATATTGATAAATTTTTTTGAAAAAAATAAATGTTCAATTTTATATAAAAATAGGTGACAAAGTCAGAGGAATTAATGAATATCATTACAGCAAGCTAATTATGCCAAGAAATCATAGATGGATTTCAGAAATTTTAAAAATTATATTTTTTTGGGAAAAAAAGGAAATAGGAACGGCGGTAAGAGAAGTTTTTTTCAGAAAAATCCTGACATATTTTTTTATGTATGCTTCTGTTTATGAAGATATTTATGCCTGTGATGAAAATGGAAAAAAATGAAATTTGAAAGCAGTGAAGTGCTGGATAAATTTAGGAAATATCGGCTATATTTTTTTTCAAGAACAGGATTATATAAGGCTGTTATCCGTAAAGATGAAAAAAATATTATGAAAAAAATATGGTTTTGGAGATATTAACGACAACTTGTATAAAGTGAGGAATGTTGAAACAAGCGTAAGCGAATTTGAAAAATTATGAGGATATTGACTTGGAAAGTTATATTGACTATATTCAAAAATTATATAGAAAAAAATATTTTTGGATAGCGTATACGGATACCTTGCATACAGTCTTTAGGTGTGATATAATAAAAAAATAAGGAAGTAGAGGAAAAAAATAAAAAGAAAAATATGAGAATTTTAGGGATAGATCCTGGAACAGCGATAGTGGGATATGCTATTGTAGATTATGAAAATGGCAAGTATAATCCGCTTGACTATGGCTGTATTTTTTTACAGATAAGGATGAAGATATGCCAATCAGGCTGGAAAAAAATTTTATGATGGGCTGGAAAAACATTATAAAGCTATGGAAGCCAGCAGATATGGCTATTGAAGACTTATTTTTCTTTAAGAATCAAAAAACAGTAATAAAAGTAGGACAGGCTCGTGGAGTAATAACTTTAGCAGGGCAAAAAAATAAGCTGAATTTATACAGTTACACTCCGCTTCAAGTAAAAAAATGGGAATTGCAAGTTATGGAAGAGCTGATAAAAAAAGCAAATTCAGGAAATGGTAAAGTTAATATTAAAGTTAGATGAGATTCCCAAAGCCTGATGATGTCAGCAGATGCCCTTGCTATCGCAATTACTCACATAAATTCTAAAAATAGGATTTGGCGGGTTTGACAGGGAGATAATATTACAAAAAAATTGAGTAAAAATTACTTCCAATCGAATAAAACTGGAAGATTACAAAAAAATTAATAAAAATAAGATTATATATTAAAAAAATTTAGATAGAAAGAATGGTAGATAAAAAATGAACATAGTTCTATTAAATCCAGAAATACATGTAAACACAGGAAATATCGGAAGAACCTGTGTTTTAACAAATACTAAAGGTCGCATTTAATAAAAACCTCTAGGTTTTGAACTGGATGACAAGAAAATAAGACGTGCAGGGCTAGATTACTGGAAAAAAACGTACAGCTTTTTTTGTATGGGAAAACTTGGAACACTTTTGGAAGGAAAATATTGAAAATAACGAAAATGCAAAAAAATTTATTTTGCAACGACAAAAAAACGGATCAAAAGATATACCGATGTAAAAATTTAATCATGATGACTATATAATGTTTGGGCCTGAATCTCGTGGAATTCCTGAAGAAATATTGAATAAATATAAGGAAAATAATATTACGATTCCAATGCTGCCGCTTGGAAGATCGCTGAATTTGTCAAATGCAGTGGCAATTGTGCTGTTTGAGGCTTTAAGACAAAATAATTTTGAATATTAGTAAAGTTAAATAGCGTAGCAGGAGTATTTATATTTAAAAAAATTAAAAGTTTTTTTGGGAAAAAGTGGAGGGAAAATGAAACAATATTTGGATATGGTCAAGCATGTGCTTGACAATGGAGTAAAAAGGAAAAATAGAACAGGAGTTGATACGATTTCAACTTTTTGCCTATTCGTATAAGGTTGACTTGAGTGAAGGATATCCGCTTCTGACAACTAAAAAGATGTATTTTAATTCGATCTTTGCATGAACTGTTCTGGTATTTGTCTGGAGAAGAGCATATTAAGAATTTACGTAAAAAGACAAAGATATGGGATGCCTGGGCGGATGAGGAAGGTAGGCTGGAAACGGCTTATGGAAGATTCTGGAGAAGATATCCTGTTCCAGAAATTGCTTTGGATGGAGAAGTTTTTGCAGATGAAAATAATCCCTGGACAACTAGAGAAGAAAATGGACAGTTAGTATTCGATCAAATTCAGTATATTATTGATACTTTGGAAGGAGTTAAAAACAAATCCTAATCATAAAAAAATGGGAGAAGAATGATAGTTTTGGCCTGGAATCCAGGAAATGCGACAATTAGTAAATTACCGCCGTGTCATTATACTTTTGCATTCAATGTTTTAGGAAATAAATTGAATTGCCATTTGACTCAGAGAAGTGGAGATATTGCACTTGGGATACCATTTAATCTGGCTTGCTATTCGTTGCTTACAATGATGATTGCAAAAGAGTGTGGCTATGAAGCTGGAGAATTTGCTCATACAATAATAGATGCTCATATTTATGAAAATCATATCGAAGGATTGAAGGAGCAGCTGACAAGAAAACCGCTAAAACTTGCCAAAATCAAGATTGCGGATAAGCCATTTAATGAATTGACATTTGAAGATATTATGCTGGAAGATTATGAAAGCTATCCGGCTATTAAATTTGAAGTTGCGGTTTAATAATTTAAGAAAATAAAAAAATAAAAAAAGGAGCTATGATGTTCAGTTTAATAGTTGCTGTTGGGAAAAAAATAATGAAATTGGGAAAAAAATAATCAGCTTTTTGTGGCATATTCCTGAAGATTTGAAGAATTTTTAAAAAGGATAACTACTGGGAAAAACGGTTATTATGGGGAGAAATACCTATGAGAGCATAGGTAGGCCTTTGCCTAATCGTGTGAATATTGTTTTATCGAGAAATTTTTTTAGAAACAGAAAAAAATAAATAAAGACAGAAAAAAATATGAAAAACGAAACTACAAAGCTGAAATTTTTTTGATGATTTTTCAGAAGGTTGCTGAAAAAAATATAAAGATTTGCCAGAGGAAGTTTTTATTATTGGGGGAGGCGAGATTTATAAAAAAAGTCGCTTGAACTTGGGATTATAAAAAGAATTTATATGAGCCATATTGATTTTTTTCCGATAGTGAGGCGGATGCTTATTTTTCCAGAAATAGATTGGGGAAAAATGGGTGACTTTGACAGAAGAAAATTATGATGGCTGGAAATTTTGCATTTATGAAAAAAATAAAAATAAATATCTAAAGAGGAGAAGACAATGCCTAGGCTTAAATTTACAAAAGGAAATAGTGGTTGAGGCTGGATACGAATTGATGAAAAAAAGAAGCTTTTCAAAAATGTGAGTGTCAGAAAAAAATTGCAAATTATTTAAAAATGTTCCACGGCGCCGATTTATTTTAATTTTTAGGACGATAGATGAATTAAAGGAAGAAATTATAAATGTATGCAAGGAAAAAAATTAAAAAAATATCTTTATGGGAATTATTCAGAAAGAAAAAAATTTTTAAGTGGAGCTATTGGATTTGTAATTTTTCGCTAGAGAGGAAAAAGGAATTGTTTAGAACAATTTTTCCTTGATACTACTGAAAGATTTGAAAAAAACTTTATGAAATGACGCTTAATGAACTTTTTGACAAAAAGAAAACTTGCATGAAAGTTTTCCTTCATTGGAAATGGAAGAAGCTAGAGATGTCGTAGATAAATTATGGTATTTTTTTATTTGGATATGCAACTATGCTTTGTACAAGACTTGATGAAGATTATAGAAAAAAATGAAACGAATGAAATCATAAAAAAATAAAAATATTAGAAGTAGTAAAAATATTTTTCAGATGTAAATCTAAAAAAATGATGAAATAAATAGGAGAAAAAAATGAATAAATACAAATTTTTTTAGGAGCATTCCTTCATTTTGTATACAGAATGCTTAGTTTTATGACAAGAAAAGAATATTTTTTTCGCAGATGGAGTGGAAATGAATGATCCAAATATCATTGTTTTTTTGGCATAGAAAAAAATTTTTTTACAGTTTGTAATGCTACACGAATTATTAAAAAAAGGCTTCCATCGTAAGCGCCTCAAAGGATGGGGAGATATTGGCAGAATTGCTTAAAAGGGAAGGAAATAAGCTAATTCGAGGATCTTCAAACAAAGATAATATAAAAAAAGTTTAAAAAGAAGCTATGAAATATGCTAAAAAAATAAATATACTCTTGGTATTGCAATAGATGGCCCGGGAGGACCTGTTTTTTTGAGCCGAAGTCTGGTGCAATCTTTATAGCGAAAAAAAGACAGGAATGCCAATTGTGCCAGTCAGTTCCTATTGCAGTAAGAAGTGGATTTTTAAGAATATGTGGGATAAACTTGAAATACCAATGCCATTTTCAAGGTGTGTTCATTATGTTGCAGAGCCGTTTTACTTGACTCGGGAAAGTTCTATGGAGGAATCAATAGAATTGGTAAAAAGAGAATACATGAAGCTGGATACAAGGCATTTGAGATTTATAACAAAAAAATATAACGAAAAATAAAAAAAGATTGAATTTAATGAAGAAAGTTTTGGAAGATAAAAGAAATATAAATATTTATATAAATTATAAGGAGGAATTAAAATATGTCAAAAATCATTTTTATATAACAACACCAATTTATTATCCTAATGCGGACCGCACGTGGGAACAGCTTACACAACAATAATTTGTGATATGGTAGCGAGATATAAAAGATTAACAGGATATGACGTTAAGTTTTTTTGACTGGAGTGGATGAGCACGGGCAAAAAAATTCAAGAAGCGACAGAGAAAAAAACGGATATACACCTCAACAATGGGTTGACAAAAATGTCATTAAATTTTTACAACTTTATGGGAAAAAAATTAAATATTTCAAACACTGATTTTATGAGAACCACTCAAAAAAGACATATCAACAGCGTTAGGGAAATTGTGAAAAGAGTTAATGAAAATGGCGATATTTATAAAGGTGAATACTGGGGTAAATATTGTGTTTCAGAAGAAACATTTGTTCCTGAAAAATCAGTTAGTTGATGGGAAATATATGGGAAAAAGAAGTTATTGACGTAAAGGAAATTTCATACTTTTTCAGATTGTCAAAATATGAAGATGCATTATTAAAAATATATTGAGGAAAAATCCTGAATTTATCAAGCCGGAAGCGTAAAAAAATGAAGTGGTTGCATTTATAAAAACAAGGATTGCAGGATTTATCAATTTCAAGAACGACTTTTGATTGGGGAATACCTTTGGAACTGGAAGAAGGACACGTAATTTATGTCTGGTTTGATGCCTTGACAAATTATTTGACTGGAGCAGGGATTTGCTAAAGATCCTGAAGAATTTGCAAATGTCTGGACAAATGGTACGGTAAATCACGTTGTTGGGAAAGATATTTTAAGATTTCACGCTATTATTTGGCCTGCTATGCTTATGTCAGCTGGAATAAAATTGCCTGATACGGTTGCGGCACATGGATGGTGGACTGTTGAAGGTGAAAAGATGTCTAAGTCGCTTGGAAATGTCGTTAATCCTGAAGAAGAAGTGGAAAAATATGGACTTGACGCCTTTAGATATTATTTGATGAGGGAGGCGACTTTTGGACAGGATGCAGATTATTCTAAAAAGACGATGGTTCAGAGAATAAATGCAGACCTTGCAAATGATTTGGGAAATTTGCTTAATAGAACAATTGGAATGCAAAAGAAATATTTTAATTCGGAAGTTGTATTAAATGAAACTGAAGAAAGTTTTGATGCTGAAATTAAGGAATTTTGGGAAAAATACATTGGCGGACTTGGATAAGCATATAAATAATTATCAATTTTCTGGAAGGATTAAAGGATATTTGGAAATTTATTTCAAGAATGAACAAATATATTGATGAATGTGAACCTTGGAAACTTTCAAAAGATGAAAAATCAAAAAGGACAGATTGTCGACAGTTATGTATAATTTAGTGGATTCACTTTATAAGATTGCTGTAGTAATTTCGCCGTTTATGCCTGAAACTGGACAAAAAATGATAGATCAGCTAGGACTGGACAAGGATGTTACTAAATTGCTTCTGGATGATGTAAGAGAATGGAAAAAGTTATCCTGTTGGAAATAAATTAGGCAAAGCAGTTCCGTTATTTCCTAGAATTGAGCTGGAAGAAGAGCCTGAAAAAGAATACAATGAGGATTTAAAAATTGAAAATCCAATTACGATAGATGACTTTAATAAAATTGAAATAAAAGTTGTTCAAATTGAAAAAGTGCAAAAAGTTGAAAATGCTGATAAATTGTTAAAATTCATTGTAAATACAGGAAAAAGAAAAAAAGGCAGATTATTTCAGGAATTGCAAAATGGTATCCAAATGAGCAGGAATTAGCTGGTAAAAAAAGTGCAGGCTGTGCTAAATTTAAAAACCAGTTGAATTAAAAGGGGAACTTTCGCAAGGAATGCTTTTGACAACGACAGAAAAAGAAAAAACTAAACTGGTAATTATAAATGATGAAGTAAAGGTTGGAACAACTGTAAAATAAATAATTTTAAATTATGATTTATTTTTAGGCAGAGTTTATTATAAATTTATATTTAATAAGGTAATTCGTTACCTTTTTATTAGACTGTTTCGATAACTGTATAAACTAGAATTTAATAAAATGAATGTTCTGAAGCCAAAGGGTCTTGATTCCTTATATAGATAAAAAAACTTAGGGTTATCGAATATATGTGTTGAGTAAAAAGAGAAAAAAAGCGGGGGGTAATTTTTTTAACGAATAGGAAATGTGATAAAAAAATATGAAAAAAATGTATATATATATTATTTGTGTTATTATTTTTTTAGTATCTTGCTCAAAGAATAATGCTGGTTATGACGCGCTTGAAAGAGGGCTTATTGGCATTTTGGAAAAGAAAGACTATGAATATATAATGAAAAAAATATCAATGAATCGGCAAAGGCCGGAAATGAAGATGTCTATGGACTTGCCTATACCTATCTTGCTGAAAATGGGAGCATGTTTTTTTAATAAATATATGAAAAAAAGTAAAGGACTTGCCGAATACTATCAGGCTCTTTTTGTTACAGCAAACCAATGGAGATGAGCTTCAAATTCTAGATCTTTTGGAAAGTTCAGCAAAGCAGGGGAATGTAAAGGCATATTACGTGATTGGAAATATATATGAAAAACAAGTCGCAGTTTACAAAGGCACAGGAATACTTGAAGAAGGGCAGAGATGCCGGAGAAATTTATTCACTTTATTCTTATGAATATAATAAAAAAATTAATGAAATTTTATAAACGGATAGAAGAGCTTAATCAGAAATTAAATGATGGAACAATTACAATGGAGGAAAAAAAGGAGCTTGGAACTTTGGTTTTGGAAAAAAAGTTTCAAATCCAGAAAAAGGCTTACGATATTTTAAAGGATTTTCTGTCTGAAAAATTATTCTCCTGCACTTTATGCAAAAAGCAAAATTACTGGAAAAATGATGACAAGGAAGAAGAAGCTGTGCAAATTTATAATCAGATATTTGCACAGAATAAATATTATTTAGCAGCATTTGAACTGGCTTCACGGCTTGTAAAGGATCAAAAAGAACTATAATTTGGCATTAAAAAAATATTAGATGATACAAATTCTGATGAAGTTCTTATTTTTGGGATATAAAGGATTTATTTATGAGAATCTGAAAGGATTATTCAAAAAGCTGAAGAGTTTTATCAAAAAGGTCGCAGATAAAGATGATATTGATGCAATGAATTATCTTGGACGTCTGTATGAAACTCAGAAAGAAATGAAAAAAAGGCTAAAAAAATATTTATAACAAGGCATATATGTTAGGTTCGGTTTCAGCTGGATACAAACTTGCCTATATTCTTGAAGATGAGGAAAAAGAGAAAAAAATCCTGCAGATAGCAATGAAAATGAGCCAGAAAAAAACGAAACAAGGAAGCTAAAAAAATACTTGAAAGACTTGCAAATAGTGGAGATGACTATTCGATGGTGGATTTGAGCCTGTATTATCCTGAAAATGATAAAATGGTTAGAATTTTTGAATTTGGAAGTACTGCAAAGCTGAATACAACTGCATTTTACAATTTAGGAGTTTATTATTATACCAAAAAAATAAAGATAAGGCAAAAATTTTTATTTCAAAGTTGCTAAAGAAAAATGGATACGATATTGGAGATGTCTTTAGTGCTTATATAACTGAACAATAATGTTTGTCAGTAATACTAAAAATTTTTTTATGTACAAAAAAATAAATGTTTTCATGGAAAAATTCTAATAGATATGATGTATAATTACTAAATTATTATAATAATAAAAATTTATGAAAAGGAGAAAAACTTTAAAATGAAAAAAAGATAATTTTAATGATGTCGATGCTTTTTATTATTTGTAGTATCGTGTGGAACTAAAGGAATTTAGTGTTGATGTGGATGGAAAAAGGAAAAAGTTCCTAACTTTGAATTGGAAGGATCTTAACGGAAAAAAAGTGCTGATCTTGGTAAAATTATGAAAAAAATGGGAAAAAAAGACTTTTGTTTATTGTAGCAGCTGAATGGTGTCCACACTGCAAGGAAGAATTGCCTGAAGTTCAAAAAAATTTTTATGATGCAAATAAAGACAAGGTAAATGTGATTGTAGTATTTACAAATAATAATACTAATCTTGGAAAAAAACACAAACTTATGTAAAGGATAACGAATACACTTTCCCGGCTTATTATGATGAAAAATGGTACAGTTACTCGTGGATTTGCAGTTGATGGATTTCCATTTAACTTAAAGATAAATAACGGAAAAGTTGAGGAAAAAACTTGAATTGCCAGTTGATTTTGATTCATTGACAGCTTCTTTCGGAAAAATAATTTTTACTTTTAGTTTATTTTTGTTTAAAAATAGGAAGTTTTAGTGACAGAGGATTTTGCAAAAAAATAATTTAAAAATAAAAAAATAAAAAAATCTTTACAAATATAAAAAAATATGATAGAATTACACTTGAATTTATACTATGAATATAAGTTTGCCGCTATATTCTTGGTTTAAATAATAAATATTAGGAGGAAATAAAAATGGCATTAAAACCAAAAAAAGAAATTATTGAAGCATTCGGAAAAAAATGCTCAAGATACAGGATCTGCAGAAGTTCAAGTTGCACTTCTTACAGACAGAATCAGTCATTTGACTGCTCACTTGAAAACACATCCTAAAGATGTTCACTCAAGAGTAGGATTATTGAAAAATGGTTGGTAAAAAGAAGAAGATTATTAAACTATATTAAAAAAATAGAAACGTTGATGATTATAGATCATTAATCGAAAAAAATTAGGAATCAGAAAAATAGTAATTAAGATAAAAAGAGCGTATTTATGTATGCTCTTTTTTTAAAAAAATTTTAAAGGAGTTAAGATAAATAGATGAAATATAAAAGTAAGCGAGAAAAATAGCTGGAATTTTTGTGATTTTTTTCTAAAAAAAGGTATTGTCATTTTTTTCTCTTAAAAATTAGATATAAAAATTTTTTTGAAGGTTTTTGAATTCTTGCATACCATCTTATAAAAAAAGACGGTTACTTACGATAAATAATATAAAAAAATGCTTTTCCTGAAAAAAAGATGAAAAAGGAAGTTGTGAAAATTGCAAAAAGAATCATATAAGACAATGGGAAAAAAATGATAATGACTTCGATTTTTTTCTGGAGGAAATTACAAAAAGATGGGAATACTGTTGTAGAAAAATGAAGAATTAATGAAGAAAGGCTTTGTGAAAAATAATGAAAAAGGCGGTTTTAATTGTGTCGCTTCATTTGGGAGGATTTGAAGCGGGGAGTAAAATGAGTGATATTAGAAAAATTTTATGCAGTTTTTAGAAATCAGAAAAAAATAAAAAAATTAATGATCTGATGACAAAATGGCGTGAAGAAGGGGGGTTAAATTCATTGCCCCTGCATAATAATGAGGCGCTTAGTGCGGCGATAAATGAAAAAAATCTATTATTGCACTTGCTTCGGATCATTATGGGAAAGATGTGAATGTGATGTTTTTTTGGACGTGAAACGACAGGGGTTGCAGGGCCTGTCTTTGCTTTCGATGAAGCATAAAAATACCGATAGTTTTTGGCTTATGCGATATTTGATGGCGATGTTGTACGAGTTGTAAATAAAAAAACTTATTCAAATTGAAAAGCAAAAAGAAATTGGAAGGAAACAATGCAGTTTAATATGCAGAAAAATTTATAATGAATTTGAAGAAATTATAAGAGAGTATCCTGAACAATACATGTGGCAAAGCATAACAGATGGAGAAATAAGAAAAAAATAAATTAAGAAAGAAATAGATAAGAAGAAAATAAGTCAAAGAAAAAAAGTAAAAATTTATCTTTCTAACTTGAATATGTGAAAAAAATTATGATAAAAATTAAATGACGAAGTTTTTGGAGGAAAAATATGAAAAAAATATTTATGTCTATTTATTTTTGTTAATTCTAACAAGCTGTACAACTTTAAGTCCTGCAGTAAATAGTATATCTCAAGTTGAGGCAAATGAAATCAGTGCAGAGATAGGAAAAGTTACTGAAGATTTAAAAAAATCTTTGCCAGCTTAAATGAATATGATAAATTAAAAGAAGTTTTTTTACCTACATTTAAAAAAATAATATTATTGTAAAAATACAAGAATACGATCTTTCAGGATTGACATTTGTTTTTTTTCCGATGTGAATGTCGTATCAAAAAAATAAGGCAAATAGTGTGATGGTAATTAATTTTGCCACAGCGAGCAATTATTACAAATTAACTTGGAAAAAGACAGATGACAATGTGTGGAAGATTTCAAATGTAGCTGAAAAAAATAGGGAAGGGAGAAAAATGAGCATATCAATAGCAATTTTGTTGATTGTTATTTTTTTTCTTTTTTTAACTTTTTTTATAGCTTATTTTTTTGGAAGTTCAATTTTTAAAAAAAGAAGTATGGAGATTTGAATGAACTGGAATTAAAAAAATCGTTGATGCTAAAAAGAAGACTTGAGACATCAAAAAAAGAAGTTGAAAGAGAAATTGAATCGTTTAGGAAAGAAGAAACATTAAAAAGTCAAAGAAGAATTGTTAAATGAGAAAAAAATAGCAGACGATGAAATAAAAAAATGAAATCAGAGCTTGCCATTAAGGAAGAAAGAATTGCCAAAAAAAGAGGAAACGTTGGAAACAAAAATGGAACGTTTGGAAGAGAAGGAAGCTAAAAAGCGATAAACATCGTGAAAAAAATTATTCCGAAGAGAAAAAGAACTGGAAGAAATGATTGCAAGTGAGGAAAAAGGAACTGGAAAAGAATTTCAGAATTGACACAGGAGGATGCCAGAAAAAAATCATTTTGACTAAACTGGAAAATGAGCTGGATCACGATAAGGCTGTGTTAATTAGGGATTATGAGTATAATTTAGACAGGGAGAAGGACAGAATTGCCAAGAGAATTATTTCTACTGCAATTGGAAAAAGCTTCTGCTGACTATGTTGTGGATTCAACAATTTCAGTTATTCAGCTGCCAAGTGAAGAAATGAAAGGTAGAATTATTGGACGTGAAGGAAGAAATATAAGAGCTATTGAAGCGGCGACTGGAGTTGACCTGATAATTGATGATACTCCTGAGGCAGTTGTGTTATCTTCGTTTGATGGCGTAAGAAGAGAAGTGGCTAAAATTGCACTTGAAAAATTAATCTCAGATGGACGTATTCATCCGACAAAAATAGAAGAAGTTGTGGCAAAGGCACAGCATGAAGTGGATGAAAGCATAATGGATGCGACAGAACAGGCAATTCTTGAAGTTGGAATTCCAACATTGCCACGTGAAGTCCTAAAAGTATTTGGACGTTTAAAATTCAGAACATCTTTTGGACAAAATATTTTGCAGCATTCAATTGAAGTTGCACATATAGCGGCGACATTAGCGGCAGAAATTGGAGCAAATGTGGATATAGCCAAAAGAGCGGCATTATTGCACGATATAGGGAAGGCTTTTTCACATGAACAGGAAGGTTCACATGCTTTAAATGGTGGAGAATTTTTGAGAAAATTTTCTAAAGAAAATGAAATTGTGATAAATGCGGTGGAAGCACATCATAATGAAGTTGAGCAGTTAAGTATTGAAGCGGTAATAGTACAGGCTGCAGATTCGATTTCGGCTTCAAGGCCAGGAGCAAGACGTGAAACATTATCAAATTACTTAAAACGTCTGGAACAACTGGAAGAAATTGCCAACAGCCATGGAAAGGAATCGAAAGTTCATATGCAATTCAAGCAGGAAGGGAACTAAGGTTAATTGTTCATCCAGATAATATTGATGATGACAAGGCTACAATATTAGCTAGAGATGTTGCTAAAGAAATTGAAGAAAAAAATGCAGTATCCAGGGCAAATAAAAAGTTACAGTTATTAGGGAAACCAGAGCTGTGGAATATGCAAAAATAACAATAAAGAAATAATAAATATAGATTAAAAAAATAGAGCTAATCCATTAAAAAAATATCTTTTTAGAGTGTGTTTAAATTTTATGTAAACTAAAAAGAGATAATTTTATTTTTGGAGGCTCTTTTTTTGTTATAACTATTTAACAAATATTTTTTTATTTATTTTCATAAGATTGCTTATTGCCATAAATTAAGTTGTTTAAATTAATAGAGAGCAAAAATTTATGGAAAAAAATAAATTAAGAAAAAAACTATAAAAAAATAAGGATATGTAGTATAATAAATATTATAAAAGTAAAATTATTTTTTTAAACTAATCTTAAAAAAATCTTTTTTTGGTTTAGATTAGTTTAAATATTGAAACTGCTTGATAGCTATGTAAATTTGTTATTTGGCAAGGAATCAAAAAAATGAAGATGTAAAGGAATGATTTTTAGATGAAATTTTTTTAATAATTGGGGATGTTGTTGGAAGACCTGGCAGAAATACGCTGTTTAAATATTTGGAAAAAAAGACGGCAAAATTATGATTTTATTATTGTAAATGGAGAAAAATTCTGCTGGCGGATTTGGAATAAATGTGAAAAATTGCGAAGGAAAATGTTTGAAAGAGGTGTAAATGTCATAACTTTGGGAAATCATAGCTGGGATAAGAGAGAAATTTATTCTTATATTAATGAGCAGAAAAAAATTTGATTAGACCTATTAATTTTACAAAGGAAACACCTGGAAACGGATACACAATTGTAGAGAAAAATGGAGTAAAAGTGGCAGTCATAAATGCACAATGTAAAGTGTTCATGCCGCCAATTGCTTGCCCATTTTTGGCAGTTGAGGAAGTTTTGCCTAAAATAAAGGAGGAAACAGATGTTATTATACTTGATTTTCATGGAGAAGCTACTTCAGAAAAGCAGGCTATGGGATGGAATTTAACTGGAAGAGTATCGGCAGTTTATGGAACTCATACGCATACTCAAACGGCTGATGAAAGAATATTGCCTGGAGGAACAGCTTATATTTCAGATATTGGAATGACTGGAGGACATGACGGTATTTTGGGAATGAATAGGAGGGAAAGCATTCAAAGATTTAAAGATGGAATGCCGACAAGATATTCTGTATGCGAAGAAAAATTTAAGAATTAATGGAATTGAACTGGAAGTAAATGAAAAAGACAGGAAAAAGCAGTTTCTATAAAACGTGTAAACATGGGATACGATGAAATATAAAAAAATAGGGGAAAAATTTAAGAATGAAGTGGATAAAAAGTAAGAGTAGATTATTTTTCAGATAATTTAGAAGAAACAAAAAGCAAAAATTAGTAAATATGTTTAATGAAATTGGAATTAATCAAGTTGAAGTAATTGATTACTTTTCAGAAAAATGAACTTGACTATAATGCTAATTTTTTTCTAGTAAAAAAATGATGTTTGGAGCATCATTGGATATGTTGTGGATAATAGATTTGCAAATACAAAGTTAAATATTATTTTTTTAATAATTTAAAAAGAATTTATGGAAAATGAGAATGAATTTATGTATGAAATTTTTTTACAGCTAAATGCAACGATGAAGACTGGCAAGATGAATGGAAAAAAAGTATTTCCATACTGTAAATATAACTGACAATATTGTGATAAAAGCCTAGCTGGGATGAATATGAGCCATCTGATAACGAAATTGTAGTTGAAATTGACCCTGGACTTGCCTTTGGGACTGGAACACATGAAACGACTTCGCTTTGTGTGGAATTTTTGGAAAAAAATATGCCCAAAAATAAGAAAAAAATGCTTGATATTGGATGCGGTTCCGGGATTTTGATGCTGATTGGGAAGAAATTAGGTGTAGAAAAAGGTTGTTGGAATTGACATTGATGAGAAAAGTAAATGATGTTGTGCTGGAAAAATTTTTTTCTAAAAAAATGGAATAAACGAGAATTTTCAAGTAATAATTGGAAATCTTGTGGATGATGTAAATGAAAAAAATATGATTTGGTTGTCTCGAATATTCTGGTGGATGTTTTGGAAAAAAACTGCTTGAGGATATAGAAAAGATTTTTGGAAAAAGGATGCAACAGTTATTTTTTTTCTGGAATTTTGAATGAAAAGGAAGAGGCATTTTTTTAAAAGAAGGCTAAAAAAATTATAATTTGAAGCAGATTGACAGGAAAGAGAAAAAAATAATTGGGTGTCGCTTGTTTTTTTAAATATGAAAAATTAACTGTTTTTTTAAAGAATAACTAAGTGCTATTTAGATTAATAAAATAATTTTTGATATTTAAGTTTGATTAAAAAAATTTTTTTCATTATATAGAGAACAGAATAAATTTGTTTAGTTATATGGATTTAAATTACAATATTGTAAAAATAAGGAATTTTTGATTCCTTGATAAAAATAAAAAAATTGAATATATTTAGCAAATAAATAGTATGTGAAATAAGAAAGTAGGAAAAATTATGATAATCGCTATTGATGGTCCAGCAGGAAGCGGTAAAAAGCACTATTGCAAAAGCTGGTTGCAAAGGATATGGGGGCTTGTTTATCTTGATACTGGAGCTATGTACAGGATTGTTACGTTAAAGGCTTTAAATGAGGGAATATTGGGGAATGATGGATTGAATGAATTGGAGAAAATAAAAAAACTGCTTGATAATCTTAATATTGATATTAGAGAGAATGGATTTTATCTTGATGATGTTGATGTAAGTGAAGAGATTAGAAAGCCTGTTGTTTCAGAGAATGTATCAGATGTTGCGGCAATTCGGGAAGTTCGTGAAAAAATGGTAGATTTGCAGAGAAAATTTTCAGAATCTAAAAATGTCATTTTGGATGGACGTGATATTGGAACGGTTGTTTTTCCAAATGCGGATTTGAAAATTTTTTTGGTTGCTGATGCTAAGGAAAGGGCTAAAAAGACGTTATAGGGAACTTATTGAAAAAGGTGAAAATGTTGAGATTGAGGAAATTTATGAGAATATTCTGAAAAAGAGACAAGATTGACTCGACACAGGAAGGAAAGTCCATTAAAAAAGGCAAAGGATGCAGTTGAAGTTGATACTACTTCTAAAAGTATTGAAGAAGTGAAAAAAATGAGATTTTGAGAATGGTAAATTCAAATATTTAACGTTATTTACATTTAAACAATGGGATGGCTATAAATTCTACTGTTAGTAAATAGTATAAAAATATAACTTCTATTTTTTTAAATGGGGTTTAGTATAATATTATTTTTAGAAAATTTATTACGAAATTTTTTTATTAAGGAATTAAGATTTTTTTTATTAGAAGTTTAGAGATCTTTTACTTTTTTTGACAGAATTTTAAATTAGTTTAGACTTATAAATTTTTTTAAAAAAATACTAATAATTATTTTTAGATTTTATTTTTTTGAATTATAAAAATATAGAGAATATAATAAAAAAAGGGAAAAAAATCAAAAAAATTTGAAAAAAATACTAGACAAATACTGAAAAATAGTGTATAATAATCTAGTAATTTAATAATTAAAAAAATAAAGCGGAGGTTTGATTAATATGTCAAAAAAAGAATTTGTAGATGCTTATGCAAAAAGCTACAGGAGAAACTAAAAAAAGAGCAGAAGAATTGGTAAACCAATTTTTTTAGATACTGTGGAAGAAGTATTATTAAATGGAGATTCAGTTCAATTTGTTGGATGGGGAACATTTGAAGTGAAAGAAAGAGCGACAAGAACTGGAATTAATCCACAAACTAAAGAAGAAATTCAAATACCTGCAAAAAAAGTTGTTAAATTTAAAGTTGGTAAAAAAATTAGCTGATAACGTAGCTGAAGGAAAAATAATCTTTAAATTAGCACAAGAATACTTATGACTGCAGTCGTGAGAGTTTCAGGGTAAACTGATAAAAGGCTATTTCTAAATGGAAAAATCATTGGGAGATAGTCTTTTTTGCTTAAAGATAAGTAGAAAAAAAGTTAAAAGATAGGTGGAATATGATTTTATATAATTTATTAAGAAATTTACTGTATTTTTGTAATAATGATTTTAGCAATATTTAATGGCAAATTACTAAAAATTTTTTTAAATCACGATTATTTCAGAAAAATAGAGAATGATGATTTTTTTAAATAGTGGTGAGGAGGCAATTTTTATTCACTTTTCATCAGTTGGAGAATTTAATTTGACAAAGGAACTTATTTCAGAAATATTAGAGGGAAAAAAAGACTGGAAAAAAAGAGAAAGGTTATTCTTTCTGTTATGACAAATACTGGATTTGAGGCAGTTAGTAAAGAATATTCTGAAAAATAGGAATGTAAAAAAATATTTTATTTTTCCACTTGATGATTTTTCTTGCAATTCGTAAAAATTTATAAAAAAATATAAAAATAAAAAAACATTGATTATAGAAACCGAAATTTGGCCGAATTTATATTATTTTGCTTACTAAAAAATGGAGAATTATTTATTGTCAATGGGAGACTTACTGAAAAAAATTAAAGTCATATCTAAAATTTGGCTGGATTGTCAAAAAACTGTAAATCGTGCAAAAAAATAATGGTGCAGAGTGTTTCTGACAGGGAAAGATATGAAAAAAACTTGGAATTAAAAAGGGATAAAATTAAGGTTTATAAAAAAATTTGAAATATTCAATTAAATATAATAAAAATTTCAGAAGATCAAAAAAAGAATATTACGATACAGTTATAGACAGAAATAAAAAAATAATTGTATGTGGAAGCACACGTCCAGATGAGGAAAAAAATTTGGCTGGATATTTTTGAAAAAAATAAATATAAATAATGAATATCAGCTGATTATTGTGCCACGGCATTTGAAACGGGTTTATGAGATTGAAAAAAATGATTTTGGAAAAAAATTTTCAAGAAATGACTATTCTTTGTTTACCAAAAATTGAAAAGAATAAAAAAATAGTGAAATGGGGAAATATAAAAAAATAGTCATAGTTGATAAAATGGGAATTTTAACTGATTTTTTTATCAGATAGCGGATTTTGCATTTGTTGGCGGGACACTCGTAGATATTGGCGGGCATTCGATTTTAGAGTAGCTTTATTATGGGAAAAAGCCAATTATTGGGAAGTATTTTTCAAAATATTGAAGAAATTGTGAAGGATGCTAAAGAACTTGGGTTTATTGAAATTGTGGAAAAATGAAGATGAGATTGTTGAGTATTTGAAAAAAATTTGAAAAATGTTGATACGAGGGAATTTTTTTTGAGAAAAAAATAATGAAATAAATAAAATACTGGATGAAATTTTTATATTAAAAATTTTTTTGAAAATAATTAAAAAAAGAAAAAGGAAAAACAAATAAAAAAATGGAAGATAAAAAAACAAGGATAAGATTGAAATTATTGGGAAAAAAATGGGCAGAAAAATTGAAATTACTGAAGCCGAGCAGGAAAGAAGGGCTAAAAATAAAGAAAGTTAATGATGAATTTAAAGTAGCAAATGCGGAAAAAAAGCAGAATTATAAATGAAAAGGAAATTTGGAAATATTTCTTTGAAAAAGCCTAAAAAAATTATAATAAATATATGTATGAAATGCTTGAATTTCCTGAGCATTTGATGTATAATAATGAAAGTGTTGATGAATATCGTGGAAAAATGGAATGAATTTTTTTTGGAAATAAAAAAATGACATTTATTTGGAAATAGGTTGTGGAAGCGGAAATTTTACGGTTCAAAAATGCAGAGAAATTTAAAGATAGAAATTATATCGCATTGGAATTACGATTTAAAAGACTTGTCTTGGGAGCAAAAAAATCTAAAAAAAGAAACTTAGATAATATTTTGTTTGTAAGAAAAAAAGAGCGGAAACAATACTGGATTTTTTTGGGAAAAGATGAAATTTCAGGAGTGTATATTAATTTTTCCTGATCCTTGGGAAGGTGAGGAGAAAAAAGAGTTATAAGCAATGCTTTGTTTTCTAAATTAGATATTATTTTAAGAACAAATGGGAAATTATTTTTTTTAAAAACTGATCATGATCAATATTATGAAGATGTTTTTGGAATTGGTAAAGAAACTTGATAATTATGAAATTGTTTACCATACAAATGATTTGCATAATTCAGAAAAAGGCAAGTGAAAATATTAAAACTGAATTTGAACAAATGTTTTTTTGAGTAAACATAATATGAATATTAAATATATAGAAATTGAAAAAAATTAAATAGCATAAGATTAAAGTATTGAAAGGAGTGAGAAGATAAGAAAAATTTGGAAAAAAATAAATCCAAATTTTTTTATAAAAGGTTATGGAAAAATAAAAAAATACATATAGTGAACTGCTTTTACAAGTCAAATCCATTTAATTATACTATACCGGCATTACTGGAGGCACATGGAAGATTATATGGACTGACTCCGAAAAGATTCAAGAAAGGCTAAAGTGCTGGAATTAGGATCATCATTTGGAGGGAATATTATTACACAGGCACTTTATAATTCTGAAGCTGAATTTGTTGGAATTGATTTGACGGCTGAACAAGTTAAAAAAAGGAAATGAAGTTATTAAAAAAATAGGTTTAAAAAAATATAAAAATTAATTGAAAAAAATATTTTTGGATATAAATGAAGATTTTGGAAAAATTTGATTATATTATTGTTCATGGTGTATTTTCTTGGGTTCCAAAAAGAAGTGCAGGATAAAAATTATTAAAATTTGCAATGAAAAATTTGACCGAGGAAAGGAATTGCCTACATTTCATATAATACTTATCCAGGATGGGAAGGAACCTGATAAAAATACGAGAAATGATGATTTATGCAAATAAATATTTCCCAGAAATTTCATTAGGGGATAAAAAAATCAGCGTGGAAAAAGCTTTTTATTTCAATTGTTGCGGAACAAATGAAAAATATACGAGGATATTTCTAAGAAAAAAAGGAGATTTTTATTAAGCAGATAGAAGAAGTTGTAGGGTATGCAAGATTATTATGTGGCTCACGAATATTGTGAAGATCTTAATAATCCGTTATATTTAAATGAATTTGTAGACTTAATAAAAAAGGGAAATTTAGAATATATATCAGATGTTGCCTTGAGATTATCCATTATCAGCACTTATAATAAGGATACTGTGGATAAGTTGCGACAGTTGTCACAAGGAGATCATGTAATAAAGGAACAATGTCTTGATTATATACTTGACACTAAATTTAGAAGATCGCTAGTTTGTAAAAATAGTCAAGCTAAAAAACTTAATTTTAGCGAAAGCTTTCCTAATGAAGTATTGGATTCATTCCTGTTATCATTGAGATATACGAAGGAAGAACTGAAAAACGTTGAATGAAGATAATGTTAAGGAAATTATGCTTCATCTGGCAGAAACACCGAATAAAAAGTTTTGTTGTTAAGGATGCCATAACATATTGGGAAAAAAATATTGCTAAAGATAAAAAAATGAGGAAAAAGAAAAAAATGAAGTGCTTTCTAATTTGAGAAAAATTTATTTTTGAACAGCATGATTAATGGTAAAATCAAATTTTACTGTTCTGAAAATGAGATAGTTCCTTATGAAGAAAAATAAAGTTTATATTCCTGAAAAAAATTCAGAAATTACATAAGAACTTTGATTATTGGAGAAGGTGCTGGAGTAGTAGGAATAGCAAATTCGAGAAATGAAATTATTAATGACTTAAATGATGTTGATGTAATAGTTGCAGATATTTTATCAGAACCAAAGACAGAAAAAAAGAAATAATTGAAAAAAATTATCAAAAACTGCCATTTATAGAACAATGCCAGATGGAGAGAGAAAAAGAAGTGGAAGCTTCTGAATATTTGCCTGAAAGCATAAGAAAAATTTGAGTTTTTTTAGGTTATTTTTTTCAAAAAGATAAAATTGGTGCAAATTAGTGATAGGCGAAATATACTTATCACTTTTTTTGCATAGTTATTTATATAACTTTCTGTTTAAATAAGTAATCATAAATTTTAAAAAAACAAAAAAATTTTTAATTGAAAGGAGGAAAAATAAATAGTGAAAGGATTGGAAAAAAATTTTTAGAGCTGGATACTATAATTAGATTTTTTTAAAAAACTAATCTTTTTAAATTATTTATAATTTATTTAATCGTAAAAATTGGGAAAAATATTTAAGAATAGAATTGAAAAAAATATTGAAAAATTATACTTGATAAATCAAATGTCGATAAAAGTGTGGCTTCATTTTTTTACTTTCAATTTATTCGATTTTATATTATTTTATCCTAATTTATTCTTCAGTAGGAATCCTTGGGATTAATACAACTTCGATTACGACATTTTTTTAGGAGCGGCTGGGATCGTTTTAGGGATTGCCTTTAAGGAAACTTTGGGAAATTTTTTTGCGGAGGGCTTATAATTCTTACGTTTAAGCCGTTCAGTGTTGGAGATACGATAGAATACAATAATTATATTGGGACTGTAAAGAAAAATAGAATTATTTTATACAAAAAAATGTTAAATCCGCAAAATGAGGTTGTAATAATTCCAAATGGAATAGTTACTAATACTGAAATAAGAAATATTAAGCAAAATGGAGAACGTAGACTTGATTTGGAAGTTGGAGTTTCATATAATAGCAATATTCAGGAGGTAAAAAAAGTGTTTTAGAGAGAATTGTTAAAGAGGAAACAATGAATGAAGTCGAGGAAACACAGATTAAAAAAATAATTTGCTTATAAAACTTCAAAAATACAATTTTAGAAAAAAACGTGAAAAAAAGTAAAATTAATTTATTTGCAACAATTTTTTTCTAGAAAAAAATGAAGGAAGCTGAAGATGAGGCAACCCAAAAAAATCTGAAGAGGAAATTTATGAAAATGATAAAAAAATACAGAAGATACATCAAGTATTTCAAAAAGTTATCAATGATGATGAAAAAAATGATTCTGGCTTCAAAGCCGTCTATTATAGGAGTTGGTCAGCTGGCAGAGTCTGCGATAATATTTTATGTTTATGTTTACACACGTTCAGAAAAATTATTTGAATTTAAAGATGAAGTTAAATGAAAAAAATAAAAAAACTGAATTTGATAAGGCAGGAATTGAAATACCATATCCACAAATGGATGTGCATGTATCAAAAATAAAAAAATAATAAATAGTTATATAAATAAAAAGGAGGAAAAAAATGGAATTAAAAAAAGATTTTTGAACGACAATGCAGTTCAAAGTAACTGTTACATTATTTCTTATGGGAAAAACTGCTATGTTATGGATCCTGGACAAGAGAAAATGACAGAAGTTGTTGATTATATTGAGAAAAATGAGTTGAATTTACTGGGAGTTCTTTTGACGCATGGGCATTGGGATCATATTTTGGGAATACCATCTATGTTAGAATATAAAAAAGTGCCTGTTTATGTGAGTGAAGGCGGGTATGAATTTTTATTTAATCCTGAATTGTCGCTTTTTGCTTGGAGAGAAGGGGATTTTGAACTAAATAAGGAAGATGTCCAAATTATAACTTTAAAGGAAAATGATAAAATTGGTGAAAATGGGAAAAATTTCTGGAAATGCTGATGATGTGGAAATTTACTTTGAAATAATTGAAACTCAGGGCATAGCAGAGGAGATATTTGCTATTATGATAAAAATAAAGTATTATTTTCTGGAGATACATTGTTTGCTGGGACTTATGGAAGAGTGGATTTACCAACGAGTGATCCGATCCAAATGGGAAAAATCGTTGAAAAAAATTGTTTGCTTTGGATCCAGATATTAAAGTTTATCCAGGACATGGATTTGATACTACTATTGAAGTAGAAAAAAAGATATTATTAAAATTAGAGAATAAGGGAAAAAAATGAAAATAATAATTCAAAGAGTGAATTTTGCAAAAAAATATTTGTAAATAATGAATTTAAAGGAGAAATTCAAAAGGGAATAGTTGCTTATGTTGGAGTTGCCAATGGAGATTGTGAGAAGGATATCGACTTTTGTATTGACAAATTAATTAATCTTAGAATTTTTGATGATGAAAATGGGAAATTAAATTTGTCAGTAAAAGATATAAAAGGAGAATTGCTAATTGTAAGCAATTTTACAATTTATGGAAATACCAAAAAAAGGAAGAAGACCAAGCTACACAGATTCTGCAAAAAGCTAACGAAGCTCAAGAGATCTATAACCTTTTTTTACAAAAAAATTGGAAGGATACGAATATTAGATTTGAAACAGGGAATTTGGGCAATATATGAGAATTGTCTCTGAAAAATGATGGACCTGTAAATTTAATATTATCTTCAGATTTGTAATAAGAACAATTTAATTTTATAATTAAATTATTTATTTTTAAAGGGGAAATTGTAAAAAAATAAGATTCAGAAGTATTTTATTTTTCAATAAAGGAGTAGGCAAAGAAATAAAAAAATTCTTTGTTAAATGATAAAAAAATTAAATTAAAAAAATTAATATTTTAAAATGAAGGGAGAAAAAAAGTAAAATGGCAAAAAAATCAACTTTGACAATAGCTTGCATGCTACTGACAGTAGGATGTACAGGATTACAGACAAATAGTGAAAAATAGCTCTAAAGCTGGGAAAAAAATAACAATGATCTTTTTATCTAATAGTGACGGGAATGATAAAGATGATGATATTGTTGTTGAAATAGCAAAAGAAAGAGATAATAGGCAGGAGGATATAAAAGGATTCGCATGCCAATAGAATAGAGAAAAATCATAGTCATCATAGCAGCAGTAATGATGAATCTGAAATTTCAAGAGCATCTGAAAAGAATCAGTTAAATGAAGATATAGATAATATTAAGATTACAAAATTATTTGATGAAAATAGTCTGGTCGATCGTTCAATGCCAAATTCCCAGTTAGTGCTGCAAAAATTATCTGAACTAAAGAGAAAGCAGCAGGAAATATTAAAGCATGGCACAGTTAGCCAGAAAAAGACTGTAAAATTGCAAAATGACCTATTAAAGTCATATAGTCATTGGAAAGGTACAAAATATGAACTTGGAGGAGATTCACCAAGCGGAATGGACTGTTCAGCACTGACACGTAGAGTTTATCGGGAAGTATATGGATACGAGCTGCCAAGACAGACAGTACAGCAAATTAAAGTGGGGGCTCATATTCCTAGGGAAAATTTAAAACCAGGAGATATTGTATTTTTTTAAGCCGGAAGATACAAACAACCATACGGCAGTTTATTTGGGGGATTCTCTTTTTATTAACGCATCTTCATCTAAAGGAGTTGTAATTTCAACATTGGAGAATACTTACTGGAATAAATATTTTAAATATGGCGTAAGAGTTAGAATGGCTTAGAAAATCCCTGATTGAAACTTGTAATTTTAAAAAGTTTTAGAGTATAATATACCCATAACATTTGAAATTGAATATTAGAGGGTAAAACCTTAATTGAAAAAAATTTTAGGAGGACAAATAATGAAAAAAATTACAAAGTGGCGATTATAGGAGCTACAGGACTTGTTGGAAGAACATTTTTAAAAGTATTAAAGGAAAGAAATTTTCCAGTGGAAAAAAATTGTATCTTTATGCTTCAGCTAATTCAGCAGGTAAAAAGATTGAATTTAATGGTACAGAATATACTGTTATGGAATTAAAGGATGAAACTATAGCTAATGATATTGATATAGCTTTATTTTTCAGCTGGAGGAGGGGTATCACTTGAATATGCTCCAAAAATTTAAAAGCTAAAGGTGCAGTTGTTATAGACAATAGCAGTGCTTGGAGAATGGATAAAAATATTCCGTTGGTAGTTCCTGAAGCTAATCCAGAAGCATTGAAAAAAATCATCCTGGAATTATTGCAAATCCAAATTGCTCTACAATTCAAGTAATGCCTGTATTAAAGGTATTGCAAGAAAAAAATACGGATTGAAAAGAGTAATTTATTCTACTTATCAGGCTGTTGCAGGTTCTGGGCAAAAGGGACTTAACGATTTGGAAGCTAATTTAAAAGGAGAACCATCAAAAGGGTATCCGCATCAAATTGCATTTAATGCATTGCCTCATATTGATGTATTTTTAGATAATGGATATACAAAAGAAGAAGAAAAAATGATTAATGAAACTAGAAAAATCTTAAACTTGCCAGATTTAAAAGTAACTGCAACTTGTGTAAGAGTTCCGATTAGATTTGGACATGCGGTATCTGTAAATGTGGAATTGGAAAAACCTTTTGAATTGGAAGATGTAATTCGTGCATTTGAAGAAAAAGAAGGAATTGTTGTGCAAAACGATGGTAAGAATAATGTTTATCCAATGCCTATAAATGCACAAGATACTGATGAAGTTTATGTTGGAAGAATTAGAAAAAGACTTTTTCAGCTGATAATGCTCTAAATTTGTGGGTTGTGGCAGACAACATTAGAAAAAGGTGCGACTACAAATACAATTCAAATTGCTGAAACTTTAATAAAAAGAAGGAGCACTATAATAGAAAATGAAAGTTAGTACGATAAAAAAATAAAAATATTAGTATTACTAGTTTTTTTATGGCAACTTTCATAGCAGGATATAGTGATGATATAAAGGTTGGAATGGAGTGTGGATATGCTCCTTTCAACTGGTTTCAAAACGATAGTAAAAAAATGGTGCAGTGAAAGTAGATGGAGGTTATTGTGGCGGATATGATGTTGAAATAGCCAAAGTTATTGCTAAAAAAAGTTAAATAAAAAAATTAGTAGTTGTAAAAAAACAAAAATGGGATGCATTGCTTGGGCCTGCTTTGACTTCTGGAAAAAGTTGATTTGGTTATAGCAGGAATGTCGGCAACGCCTGAAAGACGGCAAAGTTTAAAATTTTCAAAACCATATTATGAATCAGATTTAGTAGTTGTTGTGAAAAAAAATGGGAAATATGCTAACGCTAAAACAATTAATGATTTTGCGGGAGCAAAGATTACAGGACAGTTGAATACACTTCATTATGATGTTATTGATCAGATGAAAGGTGTACAGAAGCAGACTGCAATGGAAAGTTTTCCTGCGATGATAGTAGCCTTAAATTCTGGGAAAATAGATGGTTATATATCTGAACGGCCAGGAGCGATGGCAGCTCAATTTTCAAATCCCAATTTAAAGTTCATTTCATTCGATAAAAAAGATGGATTTAAATACGATACTGAAGAAGTAAATGTTGCAGTTGGAATGAAACTGGGAAATACAGAACTGGAAGAGAAAGTTAATAAAATTCTAGATGAAGACTTGACTCCTAAAGTGCGACAGCAAATTATGGAAAAAGCCATACAAAATCAGCCAAATGAAACATCTCGTTCATTTTTTGGATGGGTTGCATTTTTTATTCAAAATAACTGGAAGACATTTTTAAAAGGTACAGTTGTAACACTATTTATTTCAGTTACTGGTACAATTGTAGGATTTTTTTCATTGGATTAGTAGTTGCATTATTTAGATATTCAGAAGCAGAAATTGATGGGCAGGCTAAAAAAATATAAAAAAAGGTGGATTAAAAGTCCTAAACTGGCTTTTTTCAGTTTACATTGCAGTATTTAGAGGAACTCCGATGATAGTTCAGTCAATGGTAATTTATTATGGACTTTCTCAAGTATTTAATTTAAATTTATCTCCATTGATAGCGACTTTTATTTATTGTATCAATAAATACGGGAGCATATATGAGTGAAATTATCCGTGGTGGAATTGACTCGATTGATACAGGACAGTTTGAGCGGCAAAGGCGATTGGAATGACAAATTTTCAATTAATGAAAAAGCATTATTTTTTTCCGCAAATGTTTAGAAATATTTTGCCAATGATAGGAAATGAACTTATTGTCAATATAAAAGATACATCTGTGTTAAATGTAATAAGTGTTACAGAGTTATTCTTCATTTCAAATTCTGTTGCAGGAACTTATTCACGTTATTATGAAGTATTTATTATAACAAGTGTAATTTATTTCTTCTTGACATTTACGTTATCATTAATTTTTAAAAACAAATTGAAAAAGAGAATTGATGGACCTCAAAAACTTTGAATTTTTTTAGATGATGTTAATGGGGAGGAAAAAAATAATGGGGAAAAAAAGTTATTGAAATAAAAAAATATTAGAAAAGATTTTTGGAAAAAAAGAACAGTATTAAAGGATGTAAATTTTGATGTTCACGAAAAGGAAGTTGTAAGTATAATTGGTTCATCTGGAAGTGGAAAGTCTACTCTTTTACGATGTATAAACTTACTTGAAAAAAGCCTACAAGCGGACAAGTTTTTAATCCATGGAAAAGATGCGATGGCAGGAGATATATCGCTTGTAACATTGCGTGAAAAAGTAGGAATGGTGTTTCAGCAGTTTAACTTATTTAATAATTTAAGCGTTTTGGAAAACTGTGTAATTGGACAAATGAAAGTTTTGAAAAAAATCACGGGAAGAAGCTGAAAAAATTGCAAAGGAATTTTTTTGGCAAAAGTGGGAATGGAACGTTTTATTCATGCAAAGCCAAATCAAATTTCAGGTGGACAAAAAGCAAAGGGTGGCAATAGCAAGAGCGCTGGCAATGCAGCCTGAAGTTTTGTTATTTGATGAGCCTACGAGTGCTTTAGATCCTGAAATGGTTGGGGAAGTTTTAAAGGTAATGAAGGATTTGGCAAAAAGCGGACTTACAATGATTGTCGTGACACATGAAATGGATTTTGCACATGATGTTTCAAGTAGAGTCGTGTTTATGGATCAAGGTGTAATTGTGGAAGATGACAAGCCTGAAAAATATTTTTGGAAATCCAAAACATGAAAGAACTAAGGAATTTTTGAGTAGAATGTTAAGTAAATAATATGCTATTACTTATAATTCCTAATTAAAATCAAATTAAATCTAAAAAAATATTCCTTGAAATTTTTTTAAAAAAATAGTGTAAAAATAGTAAAAGTTGAAAAATACTAAAGTAAAATTTATTAAAAATTAAAGGAGAAAAAAATGGCAAAGAAAAAAAGCTGAAGATATTAAATTAACTTTAACTGATGAAGAAAGAGAAGGATTGGATAACAGAAGGGATAAAAAAAGAGTTTTAACTAGTAAAAGCTATATTAAAAAGTAGCAAAAAGAATATAAATTTTTCTGACGAAGAAAAAGAAGAATTTGAATATTTATTCACAAATGAAAAAAACATAAATTCTTTATTGCAAAAACTTATTGAAGATAAAATATCTGTAAATGAAAATGATGTTACAAAAATTATATACAGATAATAAGGCAAACTTTGATGCACAAAAATATTCCTTTTTTTCTCAAGCTAGGGAAATTATCCAAAGAGACTTGTTAAATCAGCAAGTTGCTGTCTTAGAAGCAGAAGAATTGAACAAATTAGTAGAAGAAATGGAAGATAAATTAGAAATTTCTAAAAAAAGGAAATTTTATTTTCAAAAAGGTGATTCTGAAGTATTAAAAAAACTTTACTTGTTGGTAAAATAATTTCTAAAAAAATGGCTGATGAAAAAAATTTGAAGATCAAGAACAAAACAAAAAAAGATTTGGAAGTTATAAGAGATAACGTATATATCAACTATTACTTAGATTTAGAAGTTAGAAAAAAATGTGAAAGTTACTCAAGAAGAAGTTGCTGAAATTTATGAAAAAGAAAAAAAGCAAAAACTTGGAAATGTGACTCCAAACAGCGCTTATCAGCAAATTGCTAATAGTTTGTTAAATAATAGAGCAATTGAAGAAAGAAACAATTTAATAAATAAAATTGTAGAAGAATATAAAGTTGAAGAAGTGGCTAAAGAATACACTGAAGCTGAATAAATGTTGGTTAAACAATAATATAAAAACTTGGAAAGTAATAATAAATTTATGAAATCCAAGTTTTTTTATTTATTAATTATATTGATATAGTGAACTACACCCACTTATAGAAAAGCCTACGACTTCTTGCTATCTTTTTGTTAAAAATAATAAAGTTAGTATTTTTCTGTTACAGTGAAACCCTATTTAAAAATTAAACTACTAAAAAAATTATATAAATTTAGGATTTGAGTAAAAATAGTCATAACTTTTGAGTCCAGTTTTAAGGTAATTTTACTATAGATTTATTTCCGATGAAGAAAAGTTAATAAAAAAATAAGGAGTACGCTATGAGTACTCCAAATTATCTAAAAACTTTAAATCAAATTATTAAAAAAATTAGTTTTTACCAAGTTCATCCGCTACTAATATTCTTTGCAAAAAAACATCATCTGCAGTAACTTTAAATGGCATATTATGGATTGTTTCACCTTCGGCTGTACTTGCTTTTGCCACTTCATATAATCTTTCTTTTGAAACATTTCCCATTCCTAGTTCAGCCAATGTTGTTGGAAGTCCTAAAAATTTTGCAGAAGTCAATAACTTTTTTTGATTTCACATAAACATCTGTTTTTCTAAAAACTAGCTGTGTAATTGTTCCAAATGCTACTTTTTTTCTCCATGATACATGTGGTGTCCTTCTTCCAAAAATTGTAAGTCCATTGTGAATAGCATGAGTCGCAGACAAGTCCTCCACTTTCAAATCCAATTCCACTTAAATAAGTATTTGCTTCAATTATGTTTTTCCAAAGCCTTTGTGATTACTTTATTTTCTACTGAAATTTTAGCTTTTAAACCATCTTCAAACAATGTATCTTTACATAGTTCTGCGATTGCAATAGCGGCTTTTTGTAATTCCTCCGCCAGCAATTGAAGTGGCATTTGCATCGACACAGGCTTTAGCTTCATAATAAGTGGCAAGTGCATCACCAATTCCAGCCACAAGAAGTCTTACAGGCGCATTTACGATTATATTTGTATCCATTATTACCATGTCAGGATTTGCCTTTAAGAATAAATATTCTTCAAACTCTCCGCTTGGAGTATAAATTACTGACAATGCGCTGCATGGTGCATCAGTTGAAGCAATTGTAGGTACGATAAATACAGGAATATTTTTCATAATATGATATTGCTTTTGTCGCATCAAGAGTTTTTTTCCTCCACCAATTCCAAATACTGCATCACATTTTTCTTTTTAAAAATATCAATATTTCGGTTAATTTCAATTTTTGAACATTCTCCGCCAAAAAAACTTCAATATGATAATTTATACGCTTCGTTTTTAAAACTTTCAACAATTTTATCTTTAAAAATTATCAAAAAAATAAATTTGTCTACTAGCAGATATGCGCCACTATTACCACGTAATTTGTAATAAGTTGCTAAATTAGTAATTTCATTTTTTTCCTTGAATATATTTTTGAGGGTGAATTAATAATTTTTACCATAAAAAAATCATCTCCTGAAAGTTTATTTTTTTTATTTATTAATATTGTTATAACATATTTTTTTAATAAAGTCAATAGCAGTTTTTGAAATAAAAAAATCAGAAAAATTATTCAGATTTGATATTTTATATAATTTCATGATTTTTTTGAATTTTATTAAGTTGATTCTAAAGTTAAGTTTTCTTTTTGGATAATATAAATTTAAAAATTTTTATAAATCCTGTTTTAACAAATGTCCCATTTTTTTCCTTTTTTTACCTTTTAAATAATTTTTTTATCCACATCGTTGGCGGCAATTTCAATTTCCTTGCGTCCAGCAATTTTAATTCCATATTTTTTTCCAATCCTTCTGATTTTCTTTTGGATTGTTGGTTTTTAGAATAATAGATTTTTATTCCTAAATCTTTTTATAATCTGCCAGACAACGGCATAATCCCTTAAATCATCTGAAAAATCCCAGTTTATGGTTGGCTTCCACAGTATCATATCCTTCATCTTGAAGTTTGTAAGCCTTTAGTTTATTCAGAATTCCAATTCCACGCCCTTCTTGACGTAAATAAATCAGAAGCCCTTCCCCGCTTTCTTCCAGCTCGTGCAAAGCTCTATGAAGCTGTTCTTGGCAATCGCATCGTTTTTGAACCGAAGACATCACCTGTCAGGCATTCAGAGTGAAGTCTGACTGTGACATTTTCTTTATTTTTTTATTTCGCCCTTCATAACTGCTATATATTCCTTATGCTCAATTTTATCGCTATAACCTGCAAAAGTAAATTTTCCAAATTGAGTTGGGATATCGACAGTTGCTTCATTTTTAACTAATTTTTCGTTTTTTTTTATATAAACAATCAATTCGTCAACTGTGATAATTTTCAAATTATGTTTTTGACAAAATGCGAACAAATCGTCTCTTCTAGCCATAGTTCCATCATGATTCAACATTTCCATAATAACTGCAACTGGCTCAAATCCAGCAAGTCTAGCCAGGTCAACTCTCGCTTCCGTATGTCCTCTTCTCTCCAAAACCCCATTTTCCTTAGCAATCAAAGGAAACATATGTCCAGGTCTTAAAAAAGTCTTCTGGCTTTTTATTCGGATTTGCCAAATCCAAAACAGTTTTTAATCTGTCAGCTACCGAAATTCCAGTTGTTGTCCCTTCAGCCGCATCTACTGAAATTGTAAAAGCTGTCCCGTGATGATCGGTATTGTGATGAGTCATTGGATCCAACATAAGTCTTTTAGCTACTTCGTGGGAAACAGGAACACACATAAGTCCTCTTGCTTCATTTATAATAAAGTTCATCCACTCGTAAGTTGCAACCTGTGCTGGAATTATCAAATCCCTTCATTTTCCCTATCTTCATCGTCAACAACCACAACTGGAACACCTTTTTTTCAAGTCTTCAATCGCGACTTCGACAGTATCAAATTTTGCTTTATTTTCTGCCATTTAAATCACTTCTTTCTTTTTTTCCTTTTTTTATTAAAAATCCATTTTTTTGTAAAAAAATTCCATTGTCAATTTTGAGTTTTTTTTCTTTATTTTTTTAAATTATCAAAATTATCAAATTTCAATATTTTTTTCCACATATTTTTCCAAATAAATCTGTTTCAATATTCACAAAAATCCCCAGTTTTTCTTCATTCCAACCGTAATATTTTTCAATCGTGTGCGGAATAAGTGAAACCGAGAAAATTCCGTCTTCATCATTTACATCAATTACCGTAAGACTCGCCCCATCAATGGTTACACGCCCTTTTTTTCAACGATATATTTCATATTATTTCTATGATTTTCATCCAGCTGAAACTCATAAACTTTCGCAATTCCCTTATCCGTAATTGACAAAATTTTTAGCCTCGCAGTCAACATCTCCCATAACAAGATGTCCGCCTAAAAAAGTTGCAAGCGTAAGCGACTTTTTCAAGATTGACAATATCCCCCGCTTTAGCCCGTTTCAAGCCACTTCTCTCAATAGTTTCAAACATCACATCTGCCGTAAAGTCACTTCCCTTTAATTTTTGTAACAGTCAAGCAAACTCCGTTTACAGCGATACTATCCCCAATTTGTGCCTTTTTCTACAACCTTTTTTTCCTCTTATTGTAATTTCAATACTTGCATTTTTGCAAGATTAATAATTTTTCCAGTTTCTTCAACTAAACCAGTAAACATAGCTTTCTCCTGATTTTTTTAATTTATTTTTTTAATAGACATATTTGACAACTATTTTTCTTAACAAGGGGTCAAAAACCTCTTGCTTTTACTATATTTATTTCATTAAAGTTAAAAATTTATATAGTTTTCAAATAAATTAAATAATTTATTTAAATTAATTATAATTTTTTTGCAAAAAAATTCTATTCCCACATTTTTCGCCATAAACATTATATTTCACATTTTTTTCAAAAATCACAGCTTCATCCATTTTTTTTCCCTATCAAATCCTGTAATAAAAGACTTTCCTTTTTTTCATCACCCAAAAATTTTTATTGGCAATAAAAAAATTTCTCCAGCGTCAATTACATTTTCTTCAAATGCCTGTGAAATAAGCGATTGTCCACCTTCCAGCAAAAATTGAATCAATTCCACTTTCTCCAATTTTACGAAGAATTTCTTTAAAGCTAAATTTTGTGCCATTTAAAAAAATACAAATTTAACTTTGCTATTTTCAGAAAAAAATCCAGTCGCTTTTCAGAATTTTTCATTATTTTTTTTGATGTGACAATTATTGTCTTTTTCATCGCTATTTTCTTTAATAATGTTGTGATTCTTTTCCAGTTTTAAAAATGTGGGTCAATAATGATTCTATATGGATTTACACCATTTTTCAACTCTTGCAGTAAGACTTGGATTGTCAGCTAAAAACCGTATTTATTCCAACCATAATTCCCATAAATTTATTTCGATAAAACTGAACTTTTTCACGAGCAGTTTCATTTGTAATCCATTTGGAATTTCCTGTCTTTGTAGCAATTTTTCCCATCTAAAGTTATCGCACATTTTAAAAACAAATACGGAATTTTTTTGTCATAATATATTTAAAAAAACACTTGATTAATTTTATCACATTCACTTTTCAAAAACATTTTCACGCACTTCAATCCCAGCATTTCTTAATATTAGCACACCTTTTTCCAGCCACTTTCGGATTTGGGTCAGATGAGCCAATAACACATCTTTTAGTCCCATTTTCACAATTTTTTTCAGCACAAGGCGGTGTTTTTTTCCATAATGCGAACACGGTTCCAATGTGACATAAATCGTTGCATTTGACAAATCGTTTGAATTTTGAGCGACTTCTTCCAAAGCGTAAACTTCAGCATGAGGCCCACCAAAAATATTTATGATAGCCAGTTCCAATAACTTTTCCATCTTGAACAACAACCGCTCCGACCATCGGATTAGGATTTACCGCCCCAGCTCCTTTTTTTGCCAGTTCAATTGCCATTTGCATATATTTTTTTCATCAATTTCATTATTTTTTTATTTGTAGACATAATTTTTAATTTTTCCTTTTTTTATAAATAAAATTATTAGATGTGTTTGATAATCTAATGTTTTTTTATTTTTTTCAATTTCTTTAATTAAATTAATCATTTCAATTGCAGAAAATGCCGCATCTGATCCTTTGTTTCCAGCCTTTGTCCCTGCTCTTTCAATAGCTTCCTCAATGTTATTTGTAGTTAAAACTCCAAAAAAATTACAGGCAAGTCAGTTTGCAACGAAATTTGAGCCACTCCTTTTGAAACTTCTGCACAAACATAGTCAAAATGTGGTGTTGAACCTTTTATTACAGCTCCTAGAGCAATTATTGCATCATATTTTTCCTGTATTTGCCAATTTTTTTTGTAATTAAAAGGTATTTCAAATGCCCCTGGAACCCAGGCAATATCAATATTTTCTTCAGAAACATCATTTCTTTTTAATACATCTAAAGCGCCACCAACTAATTTTTGAAGTAATAAATTCATTAAATCTCCCAGCTACAATTCCTATTTTTTTACATTTCTTCCATCAAATTTTCCTTCAAAAGTTCTCATTTTATATCATCCTCTCTGTTTTTTTATTAGATATCTCTATATTCGATAATTTATTTTTTTATTTTAAATTTAGAATGAAAATATAATTTCAAACAATTCTATTATTAATAAAAAAAGCCTCGAATACTTGATTCAGGGCTTTATAATTAAAGGTAGACAATTTTAATTTATAATTATTATAACTTTATACTTTATGTAAATATTGAAACTGTGTACAATAAAAACTATCTAATAAATTTATATTAAAAAAATTAATTATTCACTTCTACCATCTAGACTATAACTATCGGTACTGGAATTGCACCAGTTCGTGTCATTTTTATAAATAAAAAAACAACTCGTGGACTTTACCACCGGTCGGGAATCTCGCCCTGCCCTGAAGTTTTAAACTCTTACTTTAATTTATAATATCACTTTTTTTATCCAATTACAAGAGTTTTTTTCCTAAAAAAATAAATAAATTTTTTTAAAAAAATTTATTTTGATGTTGACAAAGTAAAAAAATATAAGGTATCATTATATCAATTAAAAATAAAAATTAATAAATGATATAATTTAAACACATAAATTCTTTTTATATTAAATTAATAAATTGATAAATAAAAAGTTGGAGGTAGAAGTATGGTAAGGACATTCAGTATGTTGATTTTACTGTTATTTATTTCGTGCAATAATAGTAATGGGCAGGAGTTAAGAGAAGTCCGTAAAAAAATCAGAAAAAAATCAGAAATGGCAGAAGTAAAAATCTTTGGATTACAAAAAGTTGCACAGAATTAAGAAAATTTAATGTTAATGCTGAAAAAAATTGAACTGAAAAAAATTTGGGATTGGAGGAGATAAAATGCATAGCGGATTATAGAAATGTGGAAGGAGCTGGATTTGCGATGGGAATCAGATAAAGGATGTGAAACCGCTGGAAAATTTAAAAAAATCTGGAAGTTTTAAAAATAAATTTTAATCAGGTAAAAAGATATAAAACCGTCGCTAAATTTACCCAATTTAAAGGAATTATGGCTTCATAATAATAAAATAAGCAATCTTAGCGGAATTGGCAAATTGGCAAAAACTGGAACATCTGGATGTCAGTTTTAATCCATTGAAAAAAATGGAGTTGATGAGATTTCTAATTTGAAAAAAACTGAAAAGATTGGAATTACAGGGAAGTTCCAAAAAGAAATTACAGACTATGTTTATGAAAAATTATCGTAATTTTATGATTCCTGAAAAAAATATTTATTGAGCAAAGATATCCAGAACTTGCTAAAAAAACGTGAAAATGAAGTAAAAATATCCAAATTTTTTTCAGAGTTTGAAGATAAAAATAAACGGTTTTGAAACCGTGAAAATCGTAAGGAAACTTTCCACAAAAAGAAGTTGCATTGAATAAATTGCCTAAGGAAGTTTATAAAAATAGTTGATGAGTATGATAAAAAAACTCTGAAGAAGCTGATGATAAAGTGGAGAGAGCGACTTTTTTTACAAATAATGTTTATTCAATATACACTCTTACTTATCCTTTTTGCCTATGCGGGGCAGTCAAATAGTGAAACTGTCTTTGTGAAAAAAATGGAAAAGTAATTGCAAAAAGATATCGTAAATTTAGATTCTCAATTGGAAAGTATTGATGGAAATAATCTGTTTTTTTATCGGTAGTTGCGACAAGCGGGGGAACAAATTATGCAATAACTGATATGAAAAGTGGACAGATGTGGCGAGAAGAATTTAGGGATTTTGGATTAACATCGTCTAAGGGAACTGGTAAAGTTTTTTTGTAACATTTTCAAAGGAAAAATACTGTCAATGTAAGAGAAAGCAATGACTTGGACAGTTCAATAATTCATAAATTAGCGAATAATGTTGAAGTTGAAGAAATTTCAGATGAGAAAGACTGGAGATATGTGTATTTTTTTATAATAAAGATGGGGGATATTATATGAAAGGGTATATACATAAGAGTCAGTTAAGATAAAAACAGCTGATTTTGTAAAAAAATTTCAAAAATTTAAAGGGGGGTTAATTGTGGTAAATAGGAAATTTAATGGGGTAGATATTGGAGATAGTGCGGTTGAGTTTTTTTGAAAAAGCTGGCTAAATTAGAAAGTGGCGGAAAAATATAATTTAGCAGATCAAAAAAATATTATATTGGAAAAATATCAGATTGGGACAGATGTTTTGATGGATATGGGATGGCTTCCGAAAGGGTTCGACTTGGGCAAATGCCAGATTCATTGGTGAAGGTGCCACAAAATGGAAGTTAAAAAGGGAAACAGAGTTTTTTTAAATAATCCAGCAGACACAAGATGAAGTAATAATGCGTTCGGTGAAAATGAGATGGGCAACCTTGAAAAAAACATAAGGATAAAATTTGCAAAAAAATGTATCTGTTCCTAAAAAAATGCAGTTTATATAGCGCCAGGAAAAAGTTAGAGCATCTGAAAAATAAAGTAAAAAAACAATAATAATGAAAAAGAGAAATCAAGGATACAAAGCAGAAGACTTGAGGGGGAAAAAGTTTTTTTGCTTACATCGTCTGGAATGCTGGCGACTTCACATTTATGTGGTCAAGGTGCAATGTCTAATGCTTTAGGAAATAATTTTAAAGGTGTCTGGGGAATACCAGTAGATGGAAATGCAATGCCATCATTGCTTTTATGCTGTAAATTTAGCAGGGCATGATTTATCAGCGATTATTGGATTTAAAGATAATTGTGAAGTGGATCACAAAGTTGTAGAAAAAAATCATACACAAACTGATAATAAAAAAATATAAATAAACAGGCTGTAGTTCAGTCAAAACCTAAATCTAATGTTTCAAGTAACTCTTTGCAAACAGAAAAAGGGGCTTCAACATCAAATACTAATAAGACTGGCAACGATGAAAGCAATAAGGAAGGTGTATTTTCATTTAATGGTCAGAAGTTTGAGGAAGTCTGGGATAGTGAAGAGTATAAAAGGGATAGGGCTGAAAATGGGAAAGCTCCTGAATTGGCATTTGTAAATCCTGATGAGGCGATTTTGAAAAGGCTGCAGGCTAAATTTCAAGATGAGAATATTTATAATAAGGATTATGTAAAAATATTTGGAAACTAAGACAGGGAAAAAAAGTTTTGGAAGAAAAATAAGGAAGATATAAATGTCATTTTGAAGATGTATGATGAAGCGACAAAGGATAATGACAAGATTGGGAATGTGATAAGGCAGCATGGATTTGATACTTTAAGGGGAAGGGAGGAAAATAATGAGATTTTGCGGATACAAGATATAGTTTATTATGTTTATTCGTATTCTATTCCTAATAAAAAGTGCTATAGAATCGCTTGAATATGTGCTTAGTCAATATTCAGCAAAATATGTGAAATATCCTGATAAAAAGCCTATAAATAAATTTAAGGAAGATAAGAATTATGTGGATAAAATACAAGGTGTGATTCAGATATATGTAAAAGATGGAAAAAAACTAAAGTTGAGAAGAATCAGTCGCCTGAAAAAGTATGACAAGTATATGCAGGGAATAAAGGATATTGATGAAATTATTATAAAAAGTTGCTAAAAAAAGCCAGCTTTGGAGTTACAAAAAGACAAGATGTGAAAAATTTGATAAGAGAACTTGGGGAAAAATATTTCGGAATATGAAAAAAACTTATTCTATGGATGAAAATGGAGTTAGGCAGTTTCCTTTGTCAAGAAGATTGATTGACAATATAATAATTGAATTTTTGAAGGTGCAAACTGGGTTTAAGGAAGAAAATGAAACCAAGTATTTTTGATAATCATCTATATAAAGATAGCAATATTGTGAGAAATTATCTTTTATGGTATAAAAAAAGACAAAAAAAGGGATTGATATTCCATCCAAAAAGTGAGAGAGGATTATTTAACAGGCTTGAAAAAAATTGGGGAAGGATATAAGGGTAACGACTGTCTTGAATGACTGGATAACTTCAAAATCGGCAATAAAAAGTGCGGAATATTAGGAAAAATAAGTAATTTGATAGATGAAGTTTATGAAAAATTACAGGGATAATTCGGACTTTGAAAAAGATAAAGGCATTATTTTGGGATTATTTAAAAATAGCAAGGAATTGCGGGATTATGCGGCAAATATTGATTCAATGGATTTGTATTCCTTTTTATAAGTTATTTTATGATCTGCAAAATATTATAAATCCTACCGGAGAGTTATTTGTAAATACTAATTGTATGCTAAAATGTACGCTTGGGAAGGGATATTAGCCGATTGATCATAAAAGAGGACAGTGTAATGCTTGAAGGCGGGAAACAGGCTAATATAAATGATACAAATATTCAGCCTTTTAAATCTTGCAGTGCAATTGGGATTTGCCAGCCTGCGTTAATGGGGATGTGGGAGAAAAATACAGATGTGAAAGTCAGAAACAAGCCTGCATTGCTGGATATTTCAACTATTCAATGTCAGCACGGTGGAACTATAAGTATCGATGACGCTGGGCAAAAGGAAGCTGGAACGGCAGTTACTAAAGAAAAGGAAATTAATGAAGCTGTTAGAGATGCTGATTGTCAATATAAACTGCTGATAAATATTTGTAGCGATGTAAATAATTATTTTATGCAGACGCAATTAAAAAAGGAAGCACAGAAGTTTTCTAAATGGAACAGATTTAAAAATAGCACAAAGAACAGTACAAATAAGGCAAAATTACAAATTGCTAAAAAAAGGAAACTTCTTTGGAAAAAGAGAAATATTTAAGAGGAAAAAAATTTTTAAATACATTTAAAGAAACATATAAAAAGTATAAAGCAAAAAAATCAGGGCCTGAACTTGATACAAAAGGGATAATAAAAAAACATGGATTAAGTTTGTGTGATTATGAGCAAAAAAATTTTTTTATTCTGCAAAAAAATGCTTCCTGTGATAGCTTATGGATATTTAATGCGGGCTGGAAATTTGACAATAACGGAAAAATGAAAAAAACAGATTGAAACAGAATTAAATGGCGATATAAAAAAACTTCAAATACAGAACAGATAGAATTAAAGGATTACAAAATACAAAAATAATGTAAAACAAACAAAAAGAAGCTCCAGATCATAAAATAAATTCTTCAGATATTACAAGCTGGATTGAAATAGGTAAAAACATTATACACATCAACAAAAATATCCTCCAACTGAAGCAGATATGCTGAATACAATAAGGAAAAAAATGGAAAAAAAGTGTGGCTACATGTCCGTTTAGTCAAGGAAAAATGGAATGAAACTCATAATTTTTCAAAGGAAGTGAATAGTGGTGATGGTGTTCAGGATGATGTGAAGAAGAAAGCTGATGCTAAAGAAAAATAAAAAAATAATACTTTAACTAATTTAAAAAAATAATGAATCAAAAGAACAGACTTCAACTGTTAAAAATAGATAAAAAAACTAGAAAAAAATCTGAAAAAAATGTGATACAGATAACTGCCCACATAAAGAAGTCAAAGGAAGGGCACCATGGATAGAAGTTGCAGAAGAAGAAATGAATAAATATAAAGGACAAAAAGAATCTAGCCAGAGTTTATATAATAGAATACAAAAAACATATTTTCCTTATGCAAATTTTGGAACAGATAAAAAACCCACTAAAATTGCATGGTGTGCAGCATTTGTAACATATTGCATGAAAACAGCTGGATATAAAAATTCATCTGTTCCTTCTGTTGGAGGATATGATTGGGGAGTTGCGCCAAGACCAAAATTACCAAAAAGAGGATGGTTTGAAGGTGAAAAAACTCAACCTTTTGTAGGAGCCATAGGAATTTTTAAATTTCGGAATGGTTATAGCCATGTGGCAATATTAGTTGGGAAAAGGAAAAAAATGGAATGTATGTATTTTTTTAGGCGGAAATCAAAATGATGAAATTAATAAAACTGCTTTTGAGCCAAGTAGAATTGATTATTTTATGAAACCTAAAAGTTATACGGTAAAACCAGAAGAACGAGAACTGCCAGTAATTACAGATTCAAAAAATACAGGTACAGTAGGATAAAGGAGATGAAAATGATAAAATTACTAATTAAAAATAATAATACTGACTTCAATTTTATGTTGTGGTAAAAATAACGACAATTTATTTGATAATATAAAAATATAAGGAAAAATACAGAAAAAAACCGCAAAAAAACATTGCAAAAAAAGTAAGTTTTGATAATAAAAAAATTGAATAATAAAGAAACGGTTGTATCACTTAAGAGAATTATTGATAATGTTATTGCAAAGACGTAAAAAAATAAAAAAATTATACATTAGAAAAAAATATGATGAGGATATTTTTAAAAAAATATAGAGAATATTTTGATGATACAACAAATAATAATGAGTTTTTTTGAAAAAAACTTCAAATTTACTTTTAGAATTAAAGAGTGAATTGAGTAATTTAAATTATGTCAAAAAAATATTAAAAAAAGTCCGTGAAAATTAAAGGTGCTAATTACAGTTGTTCAATTCAGATAACAAAAAAACCTGAAAAAAATTAGGATATGTTGATGGAGATGTATATGGTACGGTTAGCTGTTCTTCGGAATATGATCTCGATGAGCAGATTTGAAGAAATTTATTTGAAAAAAAGTAGATGAGAAATATTATATATTAGATTTATTAATTTCATAAAAAAATATTGACAAATTTTAAAAATTTAGTTTAAAAATAATATTAATTAAAATTTAATAAAATTGAAAAGGGGGAAATAAAAATTATTTAAAAATATCATATAAAAATTAGAATACGTTGATTGAAAAATGATTTTTTTATGGTATTGGAAGTAATTTTGAAAGGAATATGAGGAATAAAAAAATGTTATAAATCAGACTAATCGAACTATTTTTGTTTGAAGAAATTAATCCAGAAAAAGATGGATATTTTGACACTTGTTAATGATGCCAGAAATATGGATTCGTTGGATGACGAGAATATTATTGAGATTAATAGGCATCTTTTTGGTTGGGGAGCTTTGAGGAGTTTTTTTGGAAAAAAATTTGATCCGAAAGTGTATAGTTATTTTTGATGCAGAGAGTCAGAGTATTAGGTATATTTTGAAAAAAAGCCTGGAAGGAGTGCCTGAGGATCTGGTAACAGAGATTAAAAATTAATAATGGGAATACGTTTTTTTAAAAATGCTTAGTACGTTAATTGAGGCAAGAAAAATCACAAGGAAATAGAAATGTAGATTTTAAATTTGAAAAATATTTTTGGAATTGATTTCTCCAAAAGAAGCGTTATTGAGGATATTAAGCAGACAAGAAAAAGAAATTGCTTATATTTATCAGAAATATGAAGAATTGGATGATGAAAATCCTAAAAAAATTGGAATTAGGAGACAAACTTAATACAAAAATTTGAAGAGGCTTCGGAAAAATTATAGTAATGTACTGGGAATGTTGCCACTTGCGATTGAAGATATAAAAAAACTCGGCTATTAATTGGAAAATGATTCAAATAATTTTTAAATCAGAGAAAAATAAAATTGGGAATGTTGCAGGTTGGAGAAAAAGGAGAACTTGAGGTAATTGAGTATAAACAGGAAAAATCAAAAACTCACTTGCAATGATTGAAGAAAAAAATACGACAGCTCTGGTTGAGGCTTTCAGAGATGATTATGAAAAATGTGACAGATGAACCGAATAAATATATTAGCGATCTGGTTGTCAGAACATTTGTGCCACTTGCGAAAACATTTGTGGATGTTGATCCTGAGCAGGAAGTTCAAAATTATAATAATTACTTGGCATTTTATAAATCGGCTCAAGAGGATTTTATAAAAAAATTGCTAAGCCTTTTAATTGAAAAAAATATTGGGCGTGAAAAATGTTTTTTTGAGCAGTATGATGTTAGAATGGGGTTTATGAAACCGACACTTTTGATTACGAATGTGAAGCCTGAGATGATTGTAAAGGCTGGGAATAAAGATAAATTGCGTGCATTTTTTTGAATACGACTAATGAGAAAAAAATGATTTTGATAATACGGTATGGTTCGGGATTTATCCAAATGTTGATTTGGATATAAAAAAATCAGAAAAAAAAGTTCGTGCAAGATTTATGGGAACTAAAAAAATGAAGAAAAAAACTGAAAAAAATACAATAGAAGTATTGACAAACTTAATGACTGTATTAGCAGAATACAAGGTTCAAGTATTTTTAACTTTGAAGCGTAAGCCTGAAACATCGTTTGACAATCTTGCCACAACTGGTGTAGATAAGTATATTGAAAAAGACTCAAGTTTTAGAAAATCAAAAATATTCTGAATATTTGATTCCAGTAATTCCTAATTTTACAATAATTCCAAAGGATAAATCAGGAGTTATGCTGGATTATAAAATGAAATTTGAAGAGGAAACAGGAGTATCGCTTTCAAAGGAACAAGAAGATTTGTTAAAAATTTTTGGATTGAAGGCGTGTATATAGATGCGGCTTATGTTGCTGCTGGAATAATTGGTGCAACACAATGTCCAAATTATCTGAAGGAAAGATTTTCAAATGTGTCGCCACTTTATCCAGGAGTACGTTTTGATATTGAAGAAAAAGGATAATTCATATCATGCAAAAAAACAACGATGTCTAAGGAAATATCAGGATTTACAAATACAATAAAAAGATAGAATAAATCAGTTTAATTATGGATTTGTATTTTTCATCTGACAATGCAAATGTGGCACGTGAAAAAAATTAGGAATATTGTTGTTTATAAAGCGAGAACTTTACTAAAAAAATTTAGATGGAGGATATGAGCCGCTTTTATAAGACGCTTACAACAACATATATTGAAAGAACATTGAGATTCACAACGACAGATTTTAAAGAAGATAAATTAAATATGTTTTTTTCAGTACAAATCCTGAAAGTCAAAAAAATCAATTTGGCTAAAAAGATACAAAAATTTGTAAATGGAATTATGCAAAAGGGAGATGACTTGTCTCATGTAATTGATGTGGATAATGGAATTTGTCAATTAAATATAACTTTTGCGGGAAATTTAAAGAATTTGCAAGTTGAAATTAATAAAAAAATTATTAATACTATTTTTTTCTTTAAACAGTAAATTTATTGAAGTTTTTGAGAGAGTGTAAAAATTTTTTTATGTAAATAGAATAGCAAAAATACTGAATTTACTGGATTCATCTGTTAGTTTACACAAAAATTCTGGACACTCTCGTTTTTTTGAATTAAATATTATTTAGCAAGGGGAATAAATATTCTTTGTTTACAAAAATATTGTTTTTTTATTTTGAGATAAAGTTTGGTATAAAAAAATGAAAAAAATAAAAATTGGGGGAAAAAATGATTGAGAATAAATATCCAATATTTGGGCATGGGCAGGTGATAAATAAGGAAGCGCTTGATTTGTTGAGGGATAATCCTGCAGAATTGACGGATTTATTATACTTAGATAAAAAAAGATGGGATAATTTCGGGATTTGATCTTGTTACGAATTTAGAAGAGAAGAAAGTGACTGTAACAAGGGGAATTGTTAAATGTGGAGGAAAAAAATTTTTTTGGATGAACGAAGATTATAAATTTGATATGCCTGAAATTGAGAATAGATATATTTTTGAAATTAAATTTATTTTCAGATATTGAAGAAAGGAAATTTTTATATTAGAAATGCTGATTTTTTTCTTTGGAAGTTTTAGATATTGAAGCAAATAATAGTAAAAAAATGCTGGAGATGAAAACAAAAATTACAAATGATTTGGAAGTTCAGGAAGAAGTTAATAATGAAAGAAAAGAAGTTTGGAAAAAAATAAAAATTGGTGAAATTGAAATAACACGGTTTATTACTAGAATTGGAGCAGAACTTAGAAACGACTATAATAATTTTTAGAGATTTAAGACGGGATTTTAACTTGCTGGAACTTATAAATACAAAAATATTCTTCAAAAACACAAATTGGGAACACTTCATCCTAAAAATTTTGGAATTATTTGGGAAAGAGGCTTCTAAAAAAAGGAGAATTTAGATATTTATGATGTAAATTTTTTTATGTAAATTGTTTAAATGGAAGTGTGGAAAGAGATGTTATAGTTGCTTATATTAATTTAAAAATTACAAATGGAAAAATGAAAGTTATACGAATGAAGAACTTTACCAGTATTTGATCAAAAATTTTTGGATAATTTGGGAAAAAGATAGGAAAAATTACCGAGAAAAAGAGGGTTATTCCTAGAAAAAAATAACGATTGAATAAAAAAATATTTATATTTTTTTAAAAATATAGAAATACTGAAAGGAAATAATGGAAAAAAATTCAGCAAAAAAAGTTACAGGATTTGTATAGGCAGGAATAATTGATTTTTATTTATGGCGCAAGGGGTAAAGACCCCTTGTTTTTGATTGTTATGGCAAAACTGATTTAAAAACTGAATTTAAAAAGTTATGACTATTTTTACTCAAACCTTAAATTTATATAATTTTTTTGCAGTTTAATTTTTAAATAGGTTTCGCTATATAAACTTTAAATGAGGAAAATCTTATAAATCAAGCCCAAAAAGTTTTGAAATTAAAGTTGTAAGAATTTTTTTGTTAATAGATCAAATTGAATTTAAGAATTAATCTACTGTAAATAGAAATTGGCTTCCTGCATATAGTCCTAATTTATTTTTTTGTTTAGTTTAAATGTGTAGTTACCATCTGTTAGGCTGTCATTCTTTTCATTGAAAGTTAAGTTTTTAGTGTCAACTTGCATTCCATTTTCTGACTCGCCCTTGTAAGTTATTTTATACTGGTTGTTTTGTTTAGAAAATACTAAAACTCTATCTTCCATTGGAATTTCTTTACCAATAAGCTTATCTACATGCTGTAAAGTCTTGCTGGTTTTTTTGCTTCTTCGGCTTTTTACTTGTGAAGCGTGGTTGAATATTGGCGCTTTCGTTGATATTTTCTGTAGTTTTGTTTTGCGGCTTCTGCAGTTTCTGGGACTGATTGAGTCGCTGCTGGAGTGGCGGCAGTATTTTCTTGAGAATTATTGTCGCTATTTGTGGCGGTGCTGTCTGCACTTTGCTGTTCAATTTGGATTTCATCTTGATCTTCATCTTGTTTTGCTTCTTTTTCCACAGCTGATTATAGCAAAAAATTGCTAAACATCCTAATAACATGTATTTTTTTAGATTCATAAATTATCACTTCCTTTTTAATTAAATTTTATTTTTGTAATTGATTTAAAAGTAATTATTATGATTATATTTTATATTGTTTTTTTAGCAAAAATTACAAGAGTTTTATTATAATAAAAAAATTATAAATTTAAAAATTTAAAAAAATTTCTTAAAAAGAGAGCAGATTGATTTATTTTTTTAGACAGATTTTAGTATATTTCTCAAATAAATTCTTAAAAAGCAATTAAAAAAATTGAGAAAAAAAGACTATTATTTTTTTGAAAAAAATATGATATAATACTTATAGATAACCAAAAAGCAAGAAGTAAGTGTAACAAAAAAATAGATATTTGTAACAGTAACAAGTTGTTTGAGGTATTAAAAATTTTAGGAGGTAATACTTTGTTAGGTAAAAGTAAAAATGGTTTAACGAAAAAAAGGATTTGGATTTATTTCAGGAGAAGATGGAAATGATTATTTCTTACATTTCTCAAAAAAATTAATAAAGAAGGATTCAAAAACAGTTAACGAAGGTGAAGAAGTAAGTTTTGATGTAGAAGAAGGACCAAAAAGGACCTCAAGCAACAAATGTAATTTCTCAATAATCGATTAATTAATTTTGTGTAAAAAAGGCTGTTTCAAAATGGTAAATTTTGGGATGGCTTTTTTCTTTATTTTGGATACAATATATGAAAGCGAGGAAATATTATGTTGGTAGATTATCATATGCACTTTGAATATGGAAGTTATGATGAGGATTATGTAAATCCTTTTTTTGAAAGGGCAAAGGAAATGGGGCTGACAGAAATAGGGATTACAGAGCATACCCATGGATTTAAGGAATTTAAGGATTTGTATTATGATGAGCTGATTTTGGATGATAGTGAAACTGGAAACTTTCAGAAAAAAATGGCTTGAGCAGAAAAACTAAATTTGTGCATACATTGGATGAATACAGGGATTTTATAGATAAATTAAAAATCAAAGGGATATCCAGTAAAATTTGGAATAGAAGTTTGTAATTTCAGAAATCAGGAAAAAAAGTTAAAGAAATATTGTCTAAATATGACTTTGACTATTTAATCGTTTCAATCCATTTTATTAAAGGTTGGGGATTTGATTTTAGCGCCTTGAAGCATAAATTTACAGATGGAGATTTGGTGCAAATTTGGAAGGATTATGCAAAAAGAGATTGAAGATGTGGCAAATACAGGAATGTATGATATTTTGGGGCATCCATTTAATCTGAGATTATTTAAAAAAATATTCCAGAAAAAGATGTTGATAAGTTGCTTTGAAAGTACGGCTAAATGCCTGAAAAAAAGAATAATATGATTGTAGATGTAAATACTGGTACGTTTTATCGGTATCCAATTAAGGAAATTACGCCGTATAGGGATTTTTATGGAATATGTGAAAAAAATATGATATTCCTGTAATTTTATCAAGTGATTCACATTATTCTGAACATGTTGGGATGAAAAAATAAAGGAAGCGGGAGAATACGTGAAGGAATTTGGAATTACTGAAATGGTAACTTTTGATAAAAGAAAGAGAAAAAAATGGTTGAAATTGGGTAATTAATAGTATTAGATGACCCTAAGCTTTTTTTATCTATACAATGGTTCAAATCTCTTGTTAGCAAATAACAAAAAAATATAACTTTTTATTTTTTTAAATGGGGTTTGGCATAAATTACAAATTTAAGTTCATTAATAAAAAAATGGGGATTGTCTTAAAAATACAAGATAATCCCTTTAATTTTATTATTTTTTTAATTTTTTTCTTTTTTTTAATGTCTTCCCAATCTAATGTTGTTGAAAAATTCCTTCATAAATGCAATTAATATTCCTAAGAAAAATTCCTAAAAAAATAATGAACCAGCGATAACCAGCTTTTTTTATTTAAAGAAGGTTTTGTTGTAGAATTTATAAATTTTACAACTGGAGTTGGGTCGTTTTTTTAACAAACGGTAATATGCCAGTCTTGATACAAGAGTGTCTGTTAATGAATCTTTCGTAGTTCTAATATCAACATTTTTTTGTCAAGAAACTGTATTGTTGCTCTAAAAAGTTTTATTTGTGAATCCAAAAAGTTGTTTTTTTCTTTCAAGAAGATAATTTTTGTGCAAGTATTGATATTCCTTTGCAAAAATTTTTCCCTCTCAGATTTGCTATTTGTAGAAAAATTTTACTTTTTACCATAGGATCATTTGTTTCAGATTGAGCAGTCAATTTTGTTGTCATTTCCTTTTAGAAATTTGTCATCAGGTAAATTTACATTTTTTTAAAGTCTTTGAATTTTTTTCAAGTAATTGAAAAAAATCAAATGAAGTTAGTGAAAATTGTGAATTTTCTCCAATTTCTGTAAGAACTTTATCATTTCCATAAAGTGTAATTTCCGATTTGAAAGATTTATTTACAAATACGAAAAATCGTTGACAATATCACAACTATTATTGTTGTTAAAGCAATTAGGGCTTTATCTTTATAAAGAATTTTAATTATCATATTGGCATCAATTGCCTGTGGGTTTTTTTGTTGTCCATTTTCTTTCCTTTCCATTTAAGTTTTAATACTAAATTCCATTAAAAAAACAGAAATTATGATTTATTTGATTTCGTATTGCAAAAAAAGAATCTGTAATAAATTTACTATTCAAATGAAAAAAATAGTACAAATTAAAAATTTTTTTATATTAATTTTATCAAAAAAAGTGAAAAATGACAATGGGAAATTTAATAAAAAAATTATAAAATAAATGAAAAAAATATGATATAATGGGTTATTGATAAAAAAATAAATATGAAATGCAAAAGAAAGAAGGTTTTTGAAAAATGTACATAGATCCAATAATAAAAAGGAATAGAAATATCAGATATAAGAAAAAAATTCATGAAAGATTGTCGGCTTATAAAAATGTTATAAATATGACAATTGGAGAGCCAGATACAGATGCACCGCAAAAGGTGAAAGAAGCAGTTGCGTATCATGCGTTAAATAGTCCTATAAAAATATTCGCCAGTAGGTGGGATTCCAGAATTAAGAGAAAAAAATTGCAAAAATTCTATAATGAAACTTTTGGTGGAAATTATAAAAAAAGACAATGTTTTTAGTTACAGTTGGTTCGACTGAAGGACTTTCTTCTACGCTTAAAAACGATTTTTGGCAAAAGGGGATGAAGTTCTTATTCCAACACCAGCATATGTTGGGTATGAGCCATTAATTACAGTTTCACAAGCTAAAAACAATTTTTTTATGGATTTAGAAGAAAAATAATTTTGTTTTGACTGAAAAAAATCTTGGGAAAAATATGTTACAGAAAAAAACAAAATTAATAATTTTTGACTTATCCAAATAATCCTTCAGGTATAACGCTTCCAGAAGAAGAAATGATAAAAAAATTGTTGAATTTTTTTGAAGGATAAAAGAAATTTATCTTTTAAGTGATGAAATTTATGCTCAAATTGCATTTGAAAAAAATTCACTTCGTTTGCAAAAATATAGCGATATTTTGAAGGAGCAATTGATAGTTGTTAATGGTTTTTTTCAAAAATCACATTCGATGACAGGATACAGATTAGGTTATACGATTGCTAGTGAAAATTTACAGTCACAAGTGAAAAAAATTAGCCAATATACAGTTACAAGTGCTTCGACATTGTCACAATATGGAGCAATTGCAAAGATTAGATTACTGTTCAGACACGACTGAATTATCAGAAATTTACAAAAAAAGAGTTTACTATTTTGTGGAAGAATTGGAAAAAAATTAGGATTTAAGTGCTTGAAGCCTAAAGGGGCATTTTATGTGTTTGCGACATATAAAAACGATTGATAAGTTTAAAGATGTGGATTCTTTTGATTTTTGTCTTGGATTTATTGGAAAAAAACAGAATTGGCGATAGTTCCTGGGGTTACATTCCAAGTTGAAGGATATTTGAGATTTTCAATTGTGCATGACTTGCCTGTATTGGAAGAAGCGATTGCGAGATTGAAAAAAATATATTGAATCTAAATAAAAAAATTAATTTTTTTAAATTTTGGAAAAATTTGTTTGGTAATCTTGTATAAATGATGGGATTACCAAATTTATTTTTTTAATTAAAGTGAAAAAAATTTTTATGGGAAAAATGGAGATGGAATGGAAAAATAAAGAGAAAAAAATTTTTAAGAAAAGGTGATAAAAATACAGCTGAAAAATAGCAGGACTTAATACGAAAGGTCGTGCGTACGGTTTTTATGGAGATGACGAAAATCGTATTTTTTTCCAAATATAAATGCAAACTGAAGGGCAAATTGTTGAAGGAATTTTTTTGTGAAGAGAAGAAGAAAAATATGAATTGATCTCGATGTGAAATTATTGATTTTGCAGGAAGAAAAAAATGCGATTTATGACGAAATTGCTAGACAAAATGGTGGTTGTAATTATCAGTATTATTCGTATGATGAGCAACTTGCGATGAAAAAAATTCTAATATTGAAAAAAAGAGGTGAAGAAAAATTGCAAAAATATGATTTTTACTTTTGAAGAGCCGGTTAGAAGTGTCGAAGTAGAAAAAAATATCGAAATAAAAATGGAATTTAGTTATGGAAATGCTGTGAAAGACGGACCTATGATTTTGGGACTTCATAAACAAAAACAGTTTTTCATGATATTGTTGAAGTAGATGGATTGAAATTGATGGATGATAACTTTAATAAAAATTTATGTTTTTTTGTAATGAATTTTCAAAAAGCGACAGGGCTGGATTTTTTTATCATAGATTGGATCATATTGGCTTTTTTTTAGGAATTTGGTTATTAGAAAAAGCGGATTTTACGAAAACAAATTTTAGTAAATATGGTTACGACAACTCAAATTGAAGATGAGAAAAAAATTGGAATTTCAAAAAAAGGTTTAGTTGAAGGATTGTTGGCTTTGGAGCTTGAAAATGGATTTGAAATAACAGGGGTTTTACATACATTTAATGATAATTTTTTTCTGATCTCGGTTGTTTCTGAAAGTGAGGAAATTCTTTTTGGAAAAAGAGATTTGGAAGAAGAAATTTTAGGATTAAAAATTTAAAAATTAGTCCATACAGTTTTTTTCAAACAAATTCAAAAAAACAGTGGCAAAATTATATGGAAAAGCATTGGATTATTTAGATGAAATTGAAGGGGAAAATATTCATAATTCAGTTGTTTTCGATTTATTCAGTGGAACAGGTACGATTGGGCAAATTGTTTCAAAAAAAGGCAAAAACAGGTTTATGGAATTGAGCTTGTGGAAGAGGCTGTTGAGAAAGCTAATGAAAATGCAAAATTGAATGGTATCGAAAACGCTCATTTTATCGCAGGAGATGTTTTTGAAAAATTAGATGAGTTTGATAAAAATGGAATTAAGCCAGATATTATAATTTTAGATCCGCCTCGTGCAGGTGTTGGTGAAAAGACGCTTAATAAATTGTTGAAATATGATGTGAAAGATATAATTTATGTGTCTTGCAATCCAAAAAAACATTTAATATAGATTTGAAGCGTTTTGCAGGAAAAATGGGTATGAATTGGTGAAAAATGGTTACGGTTGATATGTTTCCAGTTACGCCGCATATGGAGGTTGTGTCGAGATTGAGAAAGTTAATTTAGTAAGAAATTGACTGGGAAAAGGAATTATTGATATTGACATCTGATTTTAAGACAATAGTGAGTGAAAAATGCAAAAAAACTGGGTTTATTAAAGAAATTTTTGAATAATTTTGAATTTATTGAGTTTTTAGAGAATAAAAAGATGTCAATAAAGAATTTATAGTAAAACTGAACTCAAAGTTATGGTTATTTTACTCAAATCCTAAATTTATATGATTTTTTTAGCAGTTTAATTTTTAAATAGGGTTCACTATAATATTGGAAATATTAATGAATTTGATAAATATTAATTAAGAATGCCGGATTATGAGATTCGGCAATTTTTTTAAAAAAATAATTATAAAAAAATAAAAAAATATTCATTGACAACTTTTGATAAATGTAGTATATTATATATGAATATTTGTTCATATATTAGATTAAAAATTAAAAATTTATTGTAATAAATAAAAAAAGTTGGAGGTTGCCATGAAAAAGTAATGAATGTATGTTGTCTATCGAAGGGCTGGATTGTCCTAATTGTGCAGCTAAAGTTGAGCGGAAGATAAATACTTTGGAGGGGATTAAAGAGGCTACAGTTGATTTTCTTGGGAAGAAAATAGTTGTTCTTGCTGATGAAATTTCTGAAAATGAGCTTGTTGAGCTTATTCAGACAGAAGTGGATAAAAATTGAGGATGGGGTGAAAGTTTTTGTTCCAAAAAGTTCAGGCAGGAGAGAGTTCTTCTGAAGAGGAAGATACAGGTAAAATTAAGAAAAAATTGCTAATTGGCGGAATTTTATTTGTATTGGGAATTTTTGTTCCAAAAACTTTATTTATTCCAAAACTTGCGGTATTTTTGGTAAGTTATCTTGTAATTGGTGGCGATGTTCTGCTTTCTGCATTTAAAAATATATTGAATGGGCAAGTTTTTGATGAGAACTTTTTGATGGCGATTGCGACTATTGGGGCATTTGCTATTGGAGAGTATCCTGAAAGCGTGTGGCTGTTATGTTATTTTACCAGCTTGGCGAGTCGCTTCAAGGGATTGCGGTTAATAATTCCAGAAAGTCCATTGTTTCGCTTATGGACATACGACCTGATTATGCCAATATTAAAGTTGGAGAAGGAATAAAAAAAGTTTCGCCTGAAGAAATAAAAAGTTGGAGAAATTATTGTGGTAAAACCGGGGGAAAAAGTTCCTTTGGATGGGAAAAATAGTGAAAGGCGCTTCGACTTTTGATACTTCGGCTTTAACTGGGGAATCATTGCCAAGGGAAGCAAAGGCTGGAGATGATGTTTTAAGTGGATTTATAAATAAAAAAATGGGCTTATAGAAATTCAAGTTGCAAAAAGTGTTTTTCTGAATCAACTGTTTCAAAAAAATACTTTATTTAATGGAAAAATGCTGGAAGCAAAAAATCAAAGACAGAAAATTTTATAACAAAATTTGCAAGATATTATACTCCAGCAGTTGTTATTACAGCATTAATTGTGGCAATATTTCCTCCACTATTAATTCAAGGTGCAACTTTCTCAGACTGGATTTATCGTGCTTTGATATTTCTTGTAGTATCTTGTCCGTGTGCTTTTGGTTATTTCTATCCCTTTAGGATTTTTTTGGCGGAATTGGCGGAGCTTCAAGACATGGGATTTTGATAAAAGGGACAAATTATCTGGAAGTTTTGAACAATTTGGAAAGCGTTGTTATGGATAAGACTGGAACTTTGACAAAGGGAATTTTTTTAAAGTTACAGAGGTAAATGCTGAAAAATAATATAAAAAAATTAATGATTTTCAAAAATAATAAAAAACTGAATTGACAAAAACCTTTATTATTAAAGTATGCTGCACATATTGAAAAAAATTTTTCCAATCATCCTATTGCGCAGTCAATCGTGGCAGAATATGAAAAATTCTGTATCTAAAGTTGATGAAAAATGTTGTAAAGGATTTTGAGGAAATTTCAGGATTTGGAATAAAAAGTTAATATAAATAATCATCAGTTTTTTTGGCTGGAAATTCTAAATTAATGAATTTGGAAAAATATTACTTTTGATAAAAAAGAAAAATTTAGGAACTGCAATTTATTTAGTATCTGATGGAAAAATATATTGGAAATATATTGATTTCAGATGAAGTGAAGGAAGATTCGGCAAGAGCGATTAAAGGCATGAAGGAAAATGGAGTAAAGGAAATCGTGATGCTTACTGGCGATAATGAAGCCATTGGTAAGAATATAGCTGAGAAACTTGGAATTGATAAGGTATTTACTGAATTGCTTCCAAATGAGAAAGTTGAAAAAACTTGAGGAAATTTATAAAACTAAAAAGCGAAAAAGGGAAAAATTGCTTTTTGTAGGTGATGGAATAAATGATGCTCCTGTGCTTGCCAGAGCTGATCTTGGGATTGCAATGGGAGGAGCTGGAAGTGATGCGGCTATTGAGGCTGCTGATGTTGTAATAATGAATGATGAGCCATCTAAAATAGTGACAGCCATTAAGATTGCCAAGAAGACAAAGGAAATTGTATGGCAAAATATTACTGTTGCATTTGCTATAAAAAAATAGTTGTTATGGCTTTAGGGCTTTTTGGTGATGCAACAATGTGGGAAGCTGTATTTGCTGATGTTGGAGTTGCATTGCTTGCTGTTTTAAATGCTACGAGAGTTTTTAAGATACAATCCAGAATCTTCAAATAAATAATATAAACAAAAAAAGTTAGAAGAATATATTCTTTTATGAATTGACTTCTAATTTTTTTATTAACATCAAAGTTTTTTTAAAAATTTTTTTATTTTATTTTTACAAAAGAAAAATTTATAAGAGAAAAAAATTTGCAAATACTTATAAAATTTGTTATCATAAATTTAAGAAAGTTAAATATTGAAATTCAAGGGAGAGATAGTGGTGGAAAAATATTATTTCTATGAATGATATGAAAAAAAGAAATTCTTGATATTTTAGAATTGGCACGAAAAAAATTGAAAATTGTTCGAAGAGGAGAAATTGAAATTTTTTTGCATGGCAAAAATTATTTCAACTCTATTTTTTTGAGCCAAGTACACGTACTAAAAATGTCTTTTGAATCAGGTCGCAATGCATGCTGGGTGCTAAAGTTTTATCATTACCGCCTGTGGAACAGTCATCTGTGAAAAAAAGGGGAGTCTTTTACAGATACAATTAAAATGGTTGAGGCATACTCAGATGTGATTGTTGTAAGACACCCGTTTGACGGAGCTGCACGGCTTGCAGTAGAAACTTCAGAAAAGCCTGTAATTAATGCAGGGGATGGCTCTAATCAGCATCCTAGCCAAACTTTGCTTGATTTATATACAATTTTGGAGGAGAAAGGTACGCTTGAGAATTTGAAAAATTGCATTTGTTGGGGATTTGAAATATGGAAGGACAGTTCATTCACTGACAAGGGCACTTATGCATTTTAATCCGACAATTTATTTTTGTAGCACCGCAAATTTTTACAAATGCCTGATTATTTACTGGAAGACTTGAAGGGAAAAAATATAAAATTTGAAATTCTGGAGGATTTTAGAGATTGCCTTGATAAAATTGATGTATTTTATATGACTCGTATTCAGAAGGAAAGATTTCCAGATGTGGAAGACTATGAGAAAGTAAAGGGAATTTATGTTATAAATCGTGAAAATATCGTAGGGAAATGTAAAGATGATATGATAATTTTACATCCTTTGCCAAGAGTAGACGAGATTGATAAAAAAATTTAGACAATACAAAAATATGCTTTTATATTTTAAAACAGGCTAAAAAAATGGGATTCCTGTAAGACAGGCGATGATGATGACTGTTTTAGGAAAGGATAAGGAGTTTTTTTCTGTAAATTTATTATTTTTTTAGAATAAAAAAATTTATTTTAAGAAAGGAAGAGATTATGTCTGAAGGAAGAGAATTACTGATACGGGCAATAAGAAATGGAATTGTAATAGATCACATCCCATCAGAAAAAGTTTTTTTGCAATTGTGGAAATCTTAAAATTAAAGGAATACAGCGAAAGAATAACAGTTGCGACTAATATGCCAAGCAGTTCGCTTGGGAGAAAAGGGATTATTAAAAATCGAGGAAAAAAATATTGGAAGAAAAAGGAATTAAATAATATTGCATTGCTAGCTCCAAATGTGACAATAAACATTATAGAAGATTATAAAGTTATTGAAAAAAACAAAAATTAGACAGGCTAGATAAAGTTATCGGACTTATGAAATGTGACAATCCAAAATGTATTTCAAATCACGAAAATATTGAAACAAAAATTTGTTCGTATAAAAGAAAAATCCTGAAAGTTCAGATGAAAGTATTCAGGATAAAAAAAGACAAGATACAAAATGCTTTTATTGCGAAAAAAAGTAATTTTGGAAGATGAAATACAAATTCAGTAATAGGTTTGCTTGAAGAAAGGAAAAATTTGATGCCTAAAGTTATTATAGAATCAAAAAAATATCTTACAATGGTGGAAAAAGATAATTTTTAAATTAAAAAAATAAACAATGAAAAAAATTGAAGAAATAAAATCTGAAGGGAAAAACAGAAATTGATGTAGATTATGGAGAACAAACACTCCAAATATCCAATAATTTTTTTAATGAAATCTCCTAAAAAAATTTATAAATGTAGAATCGGAAAAATCAGGAGTATAAAAATAACGCTTAATTTTTAAAAGCATGGGGAATTGTGCTTGTTTTTACAGATTATAATGGCAATATTAATTATAAGTCGGCATCAAGTGGCAATTTTTATTGCAATACTGATATTTATTTTAGAAATTTTTAATTTTGATCTTTATGGGAATGATTGAAATAAAAGAAGTTAAAAAGAAAGGAAGATTAGATAATGGCTGGAATTGATAAAAGAGCAAAGGAAAGGATATTTGTCGCATTGGATTATGACAATATGGAAGATGCAGAAAAAAACTGGTGGAAGAGTTAGGAGACAATATTTCGATGTATAAAGTTGGGCTGGAAAGCTATCTTAATACAGATGGAAAATTAGTTGATTATTTGCATGAAAAAGGGAAGAAAGTATTTCTGGACTTGAAGTTTCACGACATTACAAATACTGTGAAAAATGAGCTGTGCAAATGCTATTAAAAAAAGAATGTATTTATGTTTAATATTCACTGTTCAAATGGAAGCAAAAACTATGAAGGAGGTTTCTGAATTAGTGAAGGAAAGTAATTCAGAAAGTCTTTTAATTGGAGTAACAGTTCTGACAAACTTGGGAGAAAAATGACATTTTTTTGAAATGTTCAGAAGTGAACTTAAATTAGAAGAAATTGTTTTAAATCTTGCTACGCTTGCCAGAAATAGCGGGATGCACGGAATTGTATGTTCGTCCGAGGAGGCAAAAGGATGTGAAGAAAAAAATTAGGAAAGGATTTTTGTGACAGTTTGTCCTGGAGTACGTCCTAAATTTACACTAAATGCTGATGGAAAAAAAGTAATGATGATCAGACAAGAATTATGACACCATCAGATGCAATAAAAGCAGGGAGTTGATTTTTCTTGTGGTCGGGCGTCCAATAACTAAGGCTGAAGATCCTGTTAAAAAGTGCTAGGCTGATTTTTGGAGGAAATTTCAGAAGCGCTATAGGATTGGATACTGAATTTTTGAAAAATAAAAAAAGTAAAAAGACAGCAGGTTTGCCCGATAAATAAAGAATTTTATTATAGAAATTTATTGAAAAAAATAATCTTGATAATAAGCAGACAAAAAAAGAAATATAAATTATTGAATAGAATTAATGCAAATCAAAGATAAATGTATTAAAAATAAAAAAACTGTAACAATAGTTTTGTAAATTTACTTGTTACGTTATTAGTTAATCTTGTTTAAAAAAATAAAAAAACAAAAATTTTTAGGCAAGAAATATTATAAATAAAAAAAGGAGATTGTAGGAATGAAAAAAAGGTTTATTATTAGTATTGGGAATTTTGGGAGCATATCAGTTAGGATACAGTGAGAATGTGGAAACAAAAAGTTGAAAAAGACTCAAAATGTGGAAGTTAAGCAAAATCAAGTTCAAACTCAGACTCATGTTCAAACTGAAGTAAATCCAGATAAGGCGAAAGAAGTAAAAAGAGTTAGATGAGGAAGCGGAAGAAAATAATAAAAGCAGGATCTGCTCAGGAAGTACAGCCTAAGAAAAAGGGAAAAAAAGAGAAAGAACCAAAGAAAGCCCCAAAAAGAGCCGAAAGTAAAAAAATTTGACACCAGCACAGGAAAGAAGGCTGGATGCCAGAACAAGAAAAAAATAAAGAGAAAAAAATGACATTGGATGAAAAAAACTGGACTTTCAAATTTTGAAAATGGAAAGAGTATTAAAAAAATTTAGAAAAGTATTAATTAATGGATTTGTTTGACAACGATGCAGATAAAAAAATATTGCTAAATAGAATAACAATTATTAACTTTTTGAATGTGTCTAATAAATTAAGGAGTGAAAATGGAAAAAGAATAAAAATTATTATTCTAAAAAAATGGAATTGATGTTTTTTTGGAAATAAAATTGAAATTTTTGGTAAATGGAGAAATTATTGAAAAGGTTTCTGAAAATATTGATGAAAGTAAATTTGAAAATAATGAAAGTGTGAGAATTATTGATGTTGAAGGGAAACTGGTAATGCCAGGAGTTATTGATGTGCATACACATATGAGGGAGCCTGGAGTTACGTATAAGGAGGATTTTGCGACAGGTTCACGTGCATGTGTTAAAGCTGGGGTTACGACTTTTTATGATATGCCGAATACGGTTCCTACGACTACAACGGAAGAAAAATTTACTGGAAAAAGAAAAAAATTGGCAAGTGAAAAAAATCGATTGTAAATTTTGGGATTCATTTTGGCGGAAGTAAAAATGACAATGTTGAGGAAATAAAAAAAGTTTTGAAAAATGGGGAAGTTAATACAGTGAAAATTTTTATGAATGTTTCAACTGGAGAAATGCTTATTGAAGATGATGAAATTTTGGCAAAAGTGTTTGAAAACTCTAAATTGGTGCTAGTTCATGCTGAAAACGAAATGATTGATAAAGCAATAGAATTAAATAAAAAAATTATGGAAGCGGGCTTTATGTATGCCATATTCCATCAGCAGAAGAAATGAAAAAAAGTTATAAATGCGAAGAAAAAAATAGCGATGTGAATACAAAAAGATCATCCAGTTTATGCTGAAGTTACACCGCATCATTTATTTTTTTAAATACTGAAATTCGTGAAAGTACAGAAAGAAATAAAATGCTTTTGAGAATGAAGCCTGAATTGAGGGAAAAATCTGACAATGAGTTTTTGTGGGAAGCGATAAATCGTGGGGAAGTCGATACAATTGGAACAGATCATGCGCCACATTTGATAAGTGAAAAACTGGAAAAAATTACATTTGGAATGCCAGGGGTGGAAACTTCGCTTGCACTTATGATAAAATGCCTATAATGAAGGTAAAAATATCGCTGGAAATGATTCAGAAACTGATGTGTGAAAAATCCTGCAAAAAAATAATGAAAAATTGAAAAAGAGGAAAACTGCAGGAAGGATATTTTGCAGATGTGATTGTTGTTGATATAAAAAAGGAATGGATTGTTGGAATAGATGATACAATTGAGTCAAAATGTGGATGGACACCTTATGAAAATTGGAGATTAAAAGGAAAAAACATAATGACAATTGTAAATGGCGAAGTTGTTTATGAAAATGGCAAAATTAATGAAAATGTGAAAAAGTGGAAAAGAAGTTAAATTTTTATGATTAATATTTAATAAATAAAAAAATCAAAACTTGAAAGGAATAAAAGAAATGGCTAATTTAACATTGGAAGAAAAAGTGGCAAAGGCATTATTTGATGTGAAGGCGGTAAAAATTAACGTGGGAGAACCATTTACATTTGCATCTGGAATTAAAAGCCCTATTTACTGTGATAACCGTTATGTTTTAGGTTTTTCAGATGAAAGGGATACGATTGTAGAATCGTTTGTTGAAAGAATTGACAAAGATGTTGATGTAATTGTGGGAGTGGCAACAGCGGGAATTCCTTGGGCTTCATTTATTGCTGACAGAATGAAAAAAAGCCGCTTGCTTATGTGAGAAATAAACCAAAAGACCACGGTGCAGGGAAACAGATTGAAGGAGCGGAAGTTAAAGGGAAAAAAGTCGTTGTGATTGAAGATTTGATTACAACTGGTAAAAGCAGCCTTATTGCAGTTGATGTGCTTCAAAAAGGAAGAAGTGGAAGGAATTGGAAGTAAAATCAATCTTTTCTTATGGATTTGACAGTGCAAAGGAAAAATTATGCAAAAATATAACTGCAAATTCAGTTCACTTTCAAATTTTGATGTTTTAATAAAATTATTGGCACAAACTGATTATTTGACACAGGATGAAGCTAAAAATTGCTCTGGAATGGAGTAAAGCTCCTGAAAAAAATGGGGAAGATAACGTTTGAATTATAAATTACAGTTTTATGCTAAATTCTATTTTTTTAAGAAATAGAAAACATATTTGATTTATTTTCTGACAAGAGTTAAGACACATTGTTAAACAGGATTTATAGAAAATCTATTATTCTGAATGGGAAATAGTATTAACGAGGGATTAAATATCCCTTGTTTTTATTTTTCTAAAAATTTTTAGAAAAAAAGATAAAAAGTTATGGAAAAAAACAAAAAAATTTTTGGATAATAATTGACTTTTTGTAAAAATAATCTATAATTTGATAGAACTTTTGTGAGTGAACCATAATTTTTGAAATACTTGAATATTATAATAATTTATAAAGTTCAGTAAAGGAGTAAAAATTGAAAAAAAGATACAGTTTATAATAATTCCTACAATATTATCCTTTGGGTTAATAATATCTTCTGCATTGATTTCAAATGCGATGAATAGGGCAAATAAGGATGAAAAACAGAATTACGGTAAAGGGAGTGGCTGAACGTAGAATAAAAGGCGGATAAGGCACTTATAACTATTGTAATTTCTGATAAAAAGTGAAAAATATTGATGAGTTGAAGAACAATATATCAGAAAAACGAAAAAAATTGGCTACGGATTTGATTAAAAAGCCTGAAAATTAGCGAAGAGGAATACAGTGTTGGAAATTTACGAATTCAGCCAAATTATATTGAAAAATTCATCAAATGTAAAAACAGCAGGCATCTGTAAATTCTGCGGAAGGTGTACCTAATGCTAAAAATTTCAGATTATGACGGAGTTGAAACTATTTCAATTGTTACAAAAAAATATTGACAAGGCTGAAGAATTTTTTTGAAAAAAATTGTCAGAATTAAAGCTTCAAAGCAATAATATCCAAATAGATAAGCCAGAATATTTTATAACAAATATTGAAAAAAATATAAAAAAAGATATGGTTGTGGATGCTTCAAGAAATGCTGAAGTAAGAGCAGTTGAAATGCTAAAAAGTAAACAACAATGAAATTGGCGGATTGAAAAAAATATAAGCCAAGGGCAGTTTGAAGTATTGGAAGATACGGAAGATGTGAAAAAAATAAATGAAAAATGAATCTAATCAGATCTATAAAAAAATGCGAGTAGTAGTGACAGCAACATATTTGATAAAATATTAAATTTTTAAAAATAATTTCTTAATTTAAGAAAGCGAACAAATTAAAAAATTATAAATAAAAAAAGTAAAAATTTAGGAGGAAAAAAATTAATGAAACCAGCAAAGAGAATTAAGACAAGGAAGCACATATAGAAAGGATAACATCCCATATTTAATACTAAAAGCTGAAAGACACCAATCAACGTCAGGAAAAAAAGACAAAGAGCAGCAGAAGTAAAAATTTAAAAACAAAAAGAATTAATTTCAGGAAAAAAATTCAAGAAATTACAGTTTTAGCTACTGAACTTATGGATGATATTATTCTTGACAGAAATCAAATGCAATTTTTATATGAAATTGATGGAGAATATAACTTTATGGATCAGGAAACTTTTGAGCAAATTGCTTTAAGAGCGGAAGATTTAGGAGATGCAGTAAATTTCCTGGAAGAAGAAATGATTATTCAAGTATTGATGTATGAAGGAACTCCAGTTGGAGTAGAACTTCCAAACACAGTAATCAGAGAAGTAACTTATACTGAACCAGGATTAAAAGGGGATACAATCGGAAGAGCAACAAAACCTGCAACAATTGCAAATGGGTATAGCTTGCAAGTGCCTTTATTTGTAGTAATTGGAGACAAAATCAAAAAATTGACACAAGAACTGGTGAATACATCGAAAGAGCAAATTAATAATAAAAAAATTTAAAAATTGTAAATACTAAATTATAGCTATCAGAAGGAACGGTAGCTTTTTTTGAAGAAATGATATAAAAATTAAATATTGATTAATTTTTTTGCAATAGAATTTAATAAAATAGATATTGTGAAGCAAGGGGTTTTTGAATTTTTGTTAAATAAAAAAATTAAATTATCAGATAAATCTGTTAATTAAATAAAAAAATAAAAAAATCAAGGGGTTGATTGAGATGAAAAAAATAAAAATAATTAGAGGATTATTTTTTTGTATTTTTGTTTTTTTGGAGTATTTTCTTGTTTTAAAAAAGGGAAGATAAATGAGGAAACTGGGATAAATCGAGATGAAAGTACAATTTTAGTTGCGTCGTTTAATGCGCTTAGGCTGGGGGAAAAAGCAAAAGGATTACAGGGCATTTGCACAGATTTTGGCAAAGTTTGACTTGATTGGGCTGGAAGAGGTTATGAATGAAAAGGGGGTTAAGAAAAACTCAGGCGTATTTGGAAAAAAATTGACTAAGGAAAAAAATGGGATTATATTATTTCGGAAAAATTCTGTAGGAAGTGAGAATTATCAGGGAATATTTTGCATTTATTTATAGAAAAAGCAAATTTTCGGAGGCACGAGGGCTTGGATTTTATAAGGAAAAGGATGAAAATGAGTTTATGAGGGAGCCTTACGGGGCTTATTTTAAAAGCTGGGAACTTTGATTTTGTATATATTATAGCGCATTCGGTTTTTGGGGATAAGGAGAAGCAGAGGCTTCTGGAAGCGGCAAGTTATGTTAATGTTTATGAATATTTTTTTCCAAATTAACAGATGAGGACGATATAATTATTGCCGGGGATTTTTAATACATCAGCAGATAATATGGCTTTTAAAAAAATATGAATGATAAATATGGTGTTTCCTATATTTTTGAATCCTGAAGAGAATTTAACAACGCTTTCAGATAGTAAATTAGTAAGTTCTTATGACAACTTTTTTTATAAATTTGAAAAAAACAAGGGAATTTACTGGAAATTTTTGGTGTATATAACTTTATAAAAAAATAATAACTATGCTATAATAAAAGAAATATGTGTCAGATCATCTTCTAATTTTTTTCAGAATATTCAACATTGGAAGATTTGGATTAATAAAAGATAGGAAAAATTGAAGAAAGGAAATGAATGAAAGAAAGAGAAATAAATAAAAAAATCAGTTTATAGAAAAGTAATTAATATTGGATTGCCTGTGGCAATTGAAAAATATGATTTATGCGCTTATGAACTTTGTAGATATGTTTATGGTGGGGAACGAAAATGTAATACTTGGGCTGGGAACTGTGGCAGTTGCTGGACTGGGGTTTGCTAATCAGATGTTTATGATTTTTTTATGACATCGCTTTTTGGGATGAATAGTGGCGGTGGAATTTTGGCGGCACAATATTTTGGAAATAAGGATTACAAAAATTTAAAAAGATGTCTTGGAATAACGATTAGTGTCGGTTTTTTATTTTCATTGCTATTCTTGTTTGCTGGGCTGTTTATTCCAGAAACTGTAATTTCTGTATTTACAAATGACAGCAAAGTTATAAGAATTGGAGCAGATTATTTAGAATCGTGGCTTGGGCCTATCCGCTTGTAGGAGTGGGATTTGCATTTAATATGCAGCTTCGTGCAATTGGAAAAACAAAATATTCATTTTATTCAAGCGTTATTGGCCTTGTAATTAATGTAGTCATAAATTATATATTAATTTTTGGGCATTTTGGCTTTCCAGCAATGGGAGTACGTGGAGCTGCGATTGCAACAGTTATTGCAAGAATTATAAGCACTTTTTACATTATTTATATAATTTACAAATTAAAATTGCCAATTGCAGGGAAAAATAAATGAATTATTTGATTTGTCATTGGAATTTTTTTGTAAAAAGTTATGAAAATCTCGCTTCCTGTATTTATTCACGAAATACTTTGGATATTAGGGTTCAAGTGTATATGTCATGATCTTTGGAAGAATGGGAACAGATTTTTGCAAATTTGCAGTTCAAGTTGTAAAATCAATTAGCGACTTTTGTATTAACGTTGTTATTTGGACTTTCGAGTGCAACTTCGGCTATAATTGGAAATGAAATTGGAGCAGGAAGAGAAGACAATGCTTATGAATATTCAATAATATTATTAAAGGTGGCAGTTCTTGCAGGTGTTGTGATTGGAGCGGTTGTACTTATTTTCAGTCCATTTGTACTGATTCACGTAAATGCCAAAAGTTATCCATTGGCAAAGGAAATTGTAAAGGCGGAAGTTTTTGTAATTTTTATAAAGGCAATCAGCTTGCAGCTGCTAGTTGGAATTTTGCGTTCAGGAGGAGATACAGTCTGGACAATGTTTACTGATTTGATACCGCTCTGGTTTATTGCGATTCCAATAACATATTTTTCTGGACTTTATTCAGGATTGCCAGTTGCGGTTGTGTATCTGCTTTCATGCAGTGATGAAGTTATAAAGATATTTCCTTGCGTGATAAGGTTAAGAAGCAGGAAGTGGATAAATAATCTGGTAAGTTAAAAAATAGAGGAAATTTAAGATAATAAAGGAGAAATAGTACAATGGATCTAGCAGGAAGAAAAAAGTATTTATTAATTGGTATTTTGGCAGTTTTTACAATGTCATGTTCCACAATAAAAACTCCTCCGCTTGGAGTGGATTATGAAAGTCCGTTGCGGGATAGTGATAATGTTGAGTTTCATTATGACTTGACTTATCTGGATAAGGATGGGAATATTCGATATGACAGGAAAATCTGGGATGCGACTTATAAGGTTGTGGATGAGGCGAAGGATTACCTGATTGTGGAGATGTTTTTGTTTAATGATATTTACAATAAGGACAAGGAGCATTATCCAGAATTTGCTAAAGAATATACAAGACGGCTTATTAAGAAGAAAATGGAAAATCCTAATTTAAAGGTGTATGTGCTTTCAGATGAAAATAATGATCTGTATGGAGCATTTGAACATCCGTTTATTACAGAGATAAAAAATGCTGGAATTGATGTTATAACAGTGGATATTTTTAAGTTAAAGGATACATTTCCTTGGTATTCGCCAGTTTGGAGAACGTTGATAGAGCCTCACGGGAATCCGCAAGGAAAAGGATGGATTGGGAATTTTTATGGACCAATGTGGCCTAAGTTGACAGTGAGAAATTTGTTGAGGGCATTGAATGTAAAGGCGGATCACAGAAAAATATTTTTGAATGAGGAAAATGTTGTAATTTCGAGTGCAAATATTCATGATCCTAGTTATTTTCACGAGAATGTGGCAATATCGGCTAATGGGGAAATTACGAAGGATGTTCTGGATGGATTACAGCATGTAGCTGAATTTTTCAGGCGGGAAGATTGATGTTAATGAGAAGCAGGAAAATAAAGTAAATAATAGTCAAATTGGGAATTTGATTAGGAATGAAAAATAGTGGAGCAAATAATCTTGCAGCAAATAATTTTTTAGAAGATGAAAATGAAAGAAAAGTTAGGGAAATTGAGAAAAAAAGGGAAGATTTTGTGGAAGAGGAAACAAGAAGATTTGCACAAACTGGGGAACTTCCTGAAAAAAGTCAGGAATATGATCATCAAGGCAATGTGAAAGATGGAGATGTACTTACAAGATTTGATGATGAAAATAATAAATATCAATTGCAATTTGTAACGGAAGCTAAGATCGGGGAACATTTGGATAAGGATATTGACAGCGCCAAAGCTGGAGATGAGATACTTATGGGAATGTACTTTCTGGCTGATAAGGGGATTGTTGACAGATTAATAAAGGCGCAAATCGTGGAGTAAAAAAATTAGAATTATTTTTGACAGGAGCAGGGATGCTTTTTGGGATGAGCACTAATGGACTTCCAAATAAGCCAGTTTCTAAAAAAAGTTAAAGAAAAAAAGACTAAAAAAATAAAAATAGAGATAAAATGGTACTTTACTAATAATGAGCAATATCATACAAAGATAACACTAATAAAAAACAGATGGAAATGTTATAATACAAACTGGTTCAGCTAATTTAATCAAAAATATACGTGGATATATAATGGATGCTAATTTTTAGAATTTTTAACAAATAAAGATTCTAAATTGACAAGGGATATTTACACATATTTTGATAGATTATGGGAAAAATAAGGATGGGCTGTTTACCGTTAATTTTGATGATGAGCCGACTACAAAGGCGAGTACGGATTTTATGTATAAAAATATTAGATGCAACACAATTAGGTTCATTTTAAATTGGGAAGTTTAATTTATAAATTAATTAAAAAAATAAAAAGAATGAGAGAGGGAGAGTAATAATGAAAAAGAAAAAAATAATGCTTGTAGTTGTAATTTTAGCAATCAGGGATGATGTCGGTATCTTGTTTTAAAAAGAAAAAAAGGACAATAAGAAAAAAATACCCAGACACAGCAAAGCAACAGCAAACAAAAGATATTAATACAGATATTTTCAATCTTGGAGGACAGGCACAAGGAAATCCTGATATAAAGAACTTGACTCCTGAAGAACAGCAAAAAAATTGATTGACAATCAAATTGATCCTGCAAAGGTGTCTGAAGCATTGACAAAGGCGCAAAAATGGAGACAAGGAATCAATTATGTCACTCGCTCAGCTTTTATTACAATATGAAAAAAATATGGATAAAAGTGAAACAAATTCTGCAATATGGTGTTGATAGAAATTATCCAGAAGCAATATATAATTTAGCAGTAATTTTGAAACAGGAAGGTAATACAGCTGAAGCTAATAAATTAATTGCAAAACTTCCAAGAGGTGCAGTAACAAGAACTGGAGGAGCCGGAGTGGCTGGAGGTCAAAGAGTGCGTCAAATAAGAATGCGTCCAGGTGCTGAAGCATATAACAGAGGAGTGGATTTAATAAAGGCTAAAAAGATACAAGGAAGCTAAGGCTGAATTTGAAAAGGCATATAATGCAGGAATAAAAGAGGCTGATGTCCGTGTGGCACTTTTAAATAAAGAATTAAAAAATGATTCTGAAGCTGTAAAATGGTTTAAAAAAGCCGCAAATCGTGGTGTAAAGGAAGCTAATTATGAGATTGGGGCTATTTTATATGATGGTGGAAAAAACAGTCAGAATCACGTCCGTATCTTTTGAAAGGCTTACAATTCTGGAAATAAGGCTTTTGGCAATGCCGATTGCAATGTCATACCATCAGCAAAATAATATGTCAGAAGCTTTAAAATGGTATAAAAATTGCGACTAAGAACGGTGATAAGAATGCCGTAGCTACAGTAGAAAAGAATTGAAAAAGGTGGAGTTATTAACGAGAAAAAAATCAAATGACAAAAAGAGTAAAAAAACATTCCTAGGAAACAATAATTCCCCTCAAAGCCTGACTGAAAGTACGCTTAATGATGTAAAGAGCAAAAAAATAAAGCTGAAGAATCTATAAAAACTGAAGCTAAGCCAGAAGACAAGCAACCAAAAATCACAAGTAGCAAAAACCTTCTGAAAAATCTGAAGATGTAAATATAGATGAAATTATGAAGAAAAAAAGTCGCTGAATATAATAAATAAATTTAGTAGAAGATAGCAGGAAGTCGTAGGCTTTCTATAAGTGAGAATAGTTCACTTAGATGAAATTTAATAAAAAAATATTTTTTTAAATATTGACATTTTAGTAAAAAAATATTATATACTAACTTCATAGCAAGATTATTTGAAAAATCAAACTTAAAATTTCATAGGACAATCTAATATAAACTTATCAAGAGAGATACTAGGGAACGGCCCTGTTTTGAGTATCCAGCAACCTGTAAAAAAACAAGGTGCTAAATCCGGCATAAAAAAATGCAAAAGATAAGGATAAGAATTTTAATTCTCTTCCTTAGTGGAAGAGTTTTTTTAGATAATATACTCGAACTTGTTTAAAAATAGGACTGCCAAAAAAATTATAAAAAAATCTAGGGTTTGAGTAAAAATAGTCATAGCTTTTTGAGTTCAGTTTTAAAAGTAATTTTACTATAATAATAAATTGAAAGTTTTATAAAATTAATAAGAATAAAAAAAGGAAAAATTAGGAGGAAATAAAATGGCTAAAAAAATTTATTTTACATCAGAATTTGTATCACCTGGACATCCAGACAAAAATTTGTGATCAAATTTCAGATTCAATATTAGATGCTTGTCTTGCAGATGATGAAACTTCAAGAGTAGCATGCGAAACATTTGCAACTACTGGACTTGTGGTTGTTGGGGGAGAAATTACAACTAAAAACTTATGTAGATGTACAAAAAAATTGTGAGGGATAAAAATTTATGAAATCGGATATAGACCAGGAATGGGATTCGATTCAGATTGTGGTGTTATGAATGTTATCCATTCTCAATCGCCTGATATTTCTATGGGAGTTGATACAGGTGGTGCTGGAGACCAGGGAATTATGTTTGGTGGAGCAGTTAATGAAACTGAAGAGTTAATGCCGCTGGCTCTTGTATTATCACGTGGAATTATTCAAAAATTGACTAAAATTACAAGAGATGGAACACTTGCCTGGGCAAGACCAGATGCAAAAGCTCAAGTTACATTGGCTTACGATGAAAACGGAAAATTATTGAATGTTGATACAGTAGTTTTATCTGTACAGCACGATGAAAATGTTACAAAGGAGCAAATTGAAAAAGACTTGAAAGAACTTGTAATAAAACCTGTAATGGAAAAATATGACTTGAATATTGAAAACGTGAGAAAATTCCATATTAATCCAACTGGAAGATTTGTAATTGGAGGGCCTCACGGAGATTCTGGACTTACTGGAAGAAAAATTATAATTGATACTTATGGTGGATATTTTTAGACATGGTGGAGGAGCATTTTCTGGAAAAGATCCATCAAAAGTTGATAGATCGGCAGCTTATGCGGCAAGATGGATTGCCAAAAATATTGTTGCAGCAGGTTTTGCTACAAAATGTGAAGTTCAGCTATCTTATGCGATAGGTGTTGTTGAACCTGTATCAATTCGTGTAGAAACATTTGGAACTGGGACAGTTGAAGAAACAAGAATTGAAGAGGCTGTTGCAAAAATTATTTGACTTAACACCAAATGGAATCCAAAAATCGTTGAATTTGAGAAAGCCATCATTTAGATATCAAGATTTAGCAGCTTTTGGTCATATTGGAAGAACTGATATTGATTTACCTTGGGAAAAGTTAGATAAAGTTGAAGAACTAAAGAAAGAATTATTATAATTAATTTTGGAAAAATATAAATGAGAGGAGAGAAAGGGATATTTATACTGGATAAATTGATTTCTAAAAATGTTGTTAAAAAGATATCTGAAGAATCGAGTATAAGATATTCGGCAGGAATGAAAAAAACATATTTTTTTACGTTGATAATATTTGTATTTTTTTATTAACGGGGTGTTCTAGGAACAGCAAGAATAATAAAAGAAACAGTAGTCTTTAATCTTGGAAGTGATTACAATACTTTGGATCCGCATTTATTTACAGAAATGATAGCAGTTCAAGTTGATTCAAGCATATATGAAGGATTATTGAGATTGGATGAAAAAAAGGGAATTATACGGGAGGAGTTGCCAAGAGCTTTAAGGAAAATGGTAATAAATTGATATTCAAATTGAGAGACAATGCAAAAATGGAGCAATGGTCAAAAAGATAGTAGCGAATGATTTTGTCTTTGCATTTAAAAGAGTTTTAAATCCTAAGGTCATGACTCAATTTTTCTGAGATGCTGTTTCCTATAAAAAAATGCGGAAAGGTATTATAACGGAAAAAGTTGGGGCAGACGCTTTGGGGAGTTAAGGCAATTGATGATGAGACACTGGAAATAGAACTAGAACATCCTACAGCTTATTTCAAATATATTTTTAACTTTGCCAATTTCAGTACCTCTAAATCAAAAAGTTTTATGAATCTAGAGAAAATAAATATGCAGTAAAGCTGGATGACTTTTTTTGTTTAATGGACCATATAAAATAACAAAATTACAGGAAGAAGAGATTTTTGTTAGAAAAAAATGAGGATTATTGGAATGCTAAAAAAATATAAAAAAATTCCAAAAAAATAAAATATGTTATTTCAAAAAGACTTTAGAGTAGTTGATGATTTAATTAAAAAAATAAAGAAATTGATATGTCAAGAGTTGAGCCTTATAGTCTGTCAAAATATAAGAAAAAAATAAGGTTTTAGATACATATTTTAATGGAAGAGTCTGGTATCTTGATTTTTAATTTAAGCAATAAATATTTGAAAAAAATTCTAAATTGAGAAAAAGCTATTTCGATAGTCATTGATAGAAAGAAATATGTAAATGAAATTAAGAAAGATGGATCAATTGTTGCAAAAATCAATTATAAGTAACGAAATTTCAGGATATAGTAAAAAAATATAGGGAAAGTTATCCAGATAAAGATTATTTTAAAGATAATGATATTAAAAACAGCTAAAAAAATTGTATTTAGAAGCATTAAAAAGAACTTGGAGTTAATAGATTAAGATTAAGATTGTTATCAGGAAACTCAGATCCAGAAGTAAAGGAAATACAGTTCATTCAAGAGGAATTGAGAACAAAAATTAGGGACTGGAGACAGATGTTTCAACTGTACCATTTAAAGAAAGATTATCAAAAAAACTAGATCTGGAGATTATGATACAGTATTGAATACATGGTCGCCAAAAATACGATGATGCCTTATCTTATTTAGATAGATGGAAAAAAAGATGATAACTTAAATATGAATGTCTGGTCTAAAAGCTAAATACAATGCATTAGTAACAGAAATCTCAAAAATACCGTCTTCTAAAGAAAGAGATAAAAAAATAAATGAAGCTGAGAGAATACTGATTGATGAGAACGTAATTTCGCCACTATATTTTTTTCAGTAGAAAATCATTACAGAAATCCAAAGATAAAAAGATGTTGTGAGAAGAAGTGTTACTGGAATTGCAGATTTCACTTATGCACATTTTTAAAAAATAATTTTTATATATCTTAAGGAAGAATAAAAAAACAGGATGGTAATTTTATCATCCTGTGCTATAATTATATTTTAAGTTTATGTAAAAACTTTAGAATTTCTTTTAATTTTTTTCCTTATTTTTTTTAATAGGTTGTCGTATTACTGTCTTCATTTTATTCATATCTGCTTTTCTTGGGTCACTTAAATAAATTTCATGATGATGTCTTTTTATCTGTTAAATCAATACTGTACCCACTTTCTTGTACAAATTCATTCATTCTTTGAATAGTTTTGGGTTCATCATTGTAGCTTCCTATATGCATACATTGTACGCAAAGTCCTTCATTATAGTTGAAAAATTCAACTTTTGAAAAATCTTTTTTTCTTTTTTTTCAGTAGCACACTTTATAGCCCATTCCACATCTTCCTTTTTAATAAAAATCAGGCACTCTAATTAAAGAAATCCAATTAAATAATTCCTTGTTTAACATATAATTTTTTTATTCTCTACATTTTCCTGCCACCAAAAGCCCTTCTAGTGGCGGAACAACATATTCAAAAAAATCCTTCAATTTTGTATTCTGTTTTATAGCTCATCTTAAGAGTGTAGGCAACTCCATATAGCATTTCAACTGCTTTCTGATACTCGCCATCTTTTTTTCGTTGGGATTTCCTTTCCCTCGCACTGCTATAAAAATTCATTTTAGGAATTTCTATAATTTCAGGATTTCCCAACGGTTTATAAAATTTTTTTAAACTCCTTTTTTTAAAAATCAAATGCCATAATTATCATCTTCTAGTTATTATTTTATGCTAATATAAATGTGAATTTCTGTATTTTTCATAATCATTACCTGCTATATATTCTTCAAAAATCATAGGTATAATTTCTTATATTAGATTTTTTTCCTTCCCAAATTCTTCCCAAAAATTTATACCAAAAATTCTCCAATAGCCTTTTACAGGATCACCAAAAAAATCACAAATTTTTGCATATTTTCCTTGTGGAATTTCTAGCCTTGTCATATCTTCAGGAATTTCATCAATTTTATTTTTTTCACTTCACAGCCTGTAAGACAATCATATTCAAAGCCATTTTTCATTACTGTAATTATAATGAGACTCCAATAGAATTATCATTTATTCTTTCCTTTATATTTTTTTGGAACCTTTTTAGAATATAGTTTTTTTCCATAAATTTGAAATTTTTTTCAGACATTGTTTCATCATCTTTCACTCGTGTTTTAAATCCAATGAGAGTTTTTTTCTTTAATTTCTACTATTTCATATTTCATAATTATACCACCTTTATTAATTTATTATTCCCTATTTTTTTCTTTTTTTATTTTTCGTAGGATTGCTCATTGCTGCAAATGCTACAACCTATGGCTAGTCTACGACATTTTTTTCAGTACTGACAAAAAAACTCGCTATGCTCAAACAGTTTTGCTAGCACAGAAAAAAATGCTTCGACGTATCAGTTTATACTGAGACTCTGTTTGAAAAAAATGAAAATTATATTTTAACTATTTGAAAAATATTAGGTTTATATCCTTTATTAAAAAAAGTTTTTAATAAATTCGTTATTTAAGTGGGGCTTGGTATTAATATAAAAAAATTCCTCCTCTTTAAAAATTTTCTATAGATATTATAATACAAAAAAATATGACATCAGTATGTCATATTTATAATAATATTATTTATTTATTTATTTTAAACAATACTTATTCTTCAGTATGGTTCTCTAATTTTGCAATTTTAGGTTCTTCTGCTGAAATAATGTCAATTACATGATTCCCATGAAAAAAATCCCATAGTGCATGTATTTATTATCAAAAAAATATCATTATAAAAAGTAATATTTTTTTACCATTTTAAGATACGAAGAATTTTTTTAATTATTACGAAATACTTTCCCGAAATTTTTGCTATTTTTCATCAGGATTTGCAAAGGATTCATTTCTAATTTGATACATTATATAGTTCTCAAATACTATCTCATAAATTTCATTATAGTTAATTAAAACAGGATAAGACTCCTTTAATATTTCATCAAGTTCTTTATCTCCTGTATTACTTACTTCAGAACCCTTTTTTTCCTAAAAGAGGAAGAGTAACTATTATTTTTTTAATATATTATTTGTACCATCACATATCTTTAAGATATACGGTAAAATATCATCATTTTTTTATATTTTTTTCACCAAATTTTTATCATTTTTTTACTCCTATTAAAAAAATTAAGATAAGGATAACTATTATTTTTTTAAATATAATTTTTTTCTTCATTTTTTTACAATTTTTTTCAAACAAAATTTTCTTTATTCTCTCTGGTTCTTTCACTTTCAAATGTTCTCCAAAGGATAAAAAGATAGCCATAAAACCCATTCATTTTCAGGATATTCCATTATAATTTCAAAATTTCCATTTTTCCATTTTGTTTATATTCTCTTCAGAAAATTCATCATAGACACGGTATGCTTGTGATTTGTCTATTTCAATTATGATTTTTACATTTTTTTACTGTACTTTTTGTTGTTATTTATTTCAAAGTCTTTGATTGTTTTTTTCAAAAATATTCGTTTGTTAAAGTTAGATTTTTTTAATTCTTGTTATTTTTAAATTGACGAATATCATTTTTGTGGCAATAGGCAAATAAGTACCAGGCTTTTTTTCCTTAAACCATAAAGTCAGGGGATCTGCAGTTCTTTCAGAATGCTTACCTTTTTGTATTGAAGTAGTCAAATTTTACAGTTTGTTTAGTCAATATTGCTTCTTTTAATTTTTTTCAAATAGGGTATTGTCGTCATCATTGTTGTACCTTGAGAAATCTATTTTTATCCAGTTGTCTGCTTTTTGATTGAAAAATGGCACTTAATTTTGAGAGAGTTTTATCGTTGTTGAAGTAGTTTGTGGCATTTAGGCTTTGGAGGGCGTAAAGTATTTCGTTTTGTTCCTTTTTGGGAAAGTAGGGATTTATTCATTATGTAGTTATCCATTAATTTTATTCCGCCATGTTTTCCTCTTTGAAAATAGATAGGAATACTAGCGGAAAGCGAGAATATCAATATCCCTATAAATTGTTCTTACGGACACTTCAAAAATGTGCGACAAGCTCTTTTTGCAGTAATTGTCCTTTTTTTCAAGTAATAAATATATAATTTCAAATAATCTGTTAATTTTTCATAATGCTTTTTATTCGCTCCTTAAATAAATTTTATTTAAAAAAATAAGGATTATATTTTATTTCTTTTGATTTTTTTATAAAAAAAGGAGCATTATCTCCTCAGTTGAGATAAAACTCCTCATTCCAAAGTTTTTTTAAAAAATCAATTAATGATTTTTTTGTTCTTGTGTGTACAAGAATTTATGTAAAGAATATACTTATTTATAAGAAATTAATTCATAGATTAACTAAATGGATTAATTGCCCATCTAAATGTCTTGTTGTAAAAAAATTACTGTCTAAACTAGAAACTGTTACTCTTCTACTTCCAGAAGAAGCGTGAATGAACTGTCTATTACCCATATAGATACCTACGTGAGAAATACGACCTTTTTCCAGTTGTTTCAAAAAAATACCAAATCGCCTTTCGTCATATTCATTGATGAAATTCTTGGTTTAAATGTTGCTTGTGAACTTGAAACTCTAGGCAAGCTTACATTAGCGACTTTTTGAATACGTAACCAACGAAGCCTGAACAATCAAATGTATTCGGACCAGTTGCTCCCCAAACATATGGCGAACCTAATTTTGTTTGCGCAAATGAGATAATTTGATCTCTTACAGCTGTTGAAGCAGCTCCACTACTTTTTCACCTCTTGTTTTTGGTTTTGATACAACCGTTAAATCTATAGTTTTGTTACTATAGTGATTTTTTTGATTGTGCTTTCTAAATCTGCAAATGATACAGCAGATATAATCAAAGCTCCAGCTAGCATCAATATTTTTCATTATAACCTCCAATCTACCTTTGAACTTTGGTAAATTTATTATAGCAATAATTACTTTAATTTGGATTTTTTTAACTTAATTTTTTTATTAATTTAAAAAGATGAAATAGGTGAAATTATTGATTTTAAGTATTATTTAATTGTAGACGACACTTAAAAAAATTTTTTTCTTGAAGTTTTTTTGATAGATATTGATATAATATAATTAAAGTTGCAAATGATACTAAACGAATATAGAAAAAAATGAGTAAAAAAAGAAAGGATAGTTAAGATGAAAAAGTTTATTTTGATTGGGATTGCGGCAGTTTCAATAATGGCTTCTGCTGATGTGAATACAAAAAAAATTCTTGAAGAATATAGAAAGGAAGCTCTTAAAAAGGAGGCAGCGCCAAAGCCTGAAAAAAAGTTATAAAGAAAAAGAATTAATTTAGATTCAGTTACTGGAACTTCTGAAACAGCTGCTGAAGATGAAAATGCCACAGTTGAAGTTGTGGAAGATGGAACACAGGCAACTCCAGATATAATTGAAAAGGTAAATTTCTATTTGAGAAATAATCCTGAAAGACGTCAAAAACTTGAAAAACGTTATAGAGCTGTTGTTGGTCAAGAATAGATTAAGAAAAAGGTACTTACTTATAGTGCCTTTTTATTATTTTTAGAAAAATAAATTAATATTGAAATTATTTGATAACCAACCAAGTATTGAATTAAAAAAATAAATTATAAAAAAATACTTGATATAATGTATGTTATATGATATTATAATAATATCGCTTTAAAGTCGAAAATTACATAGTTTTTTTATTATTTTGAAATTTAGCAATTTTTTTTAAAAATATGTTTTTTTAGATCTTGATTTTAAGGCTTTTTTTATTACAAGATTGACATTAAATAATGGCATTGAAACAAAAAAATGAGAGGATTAGATAATAATGGATTTTTTTCTGAAAAAAAGGTACAGGTAGAACAATTTTAATTGTAATAATTATAGTAATAATATTATTTGCTTTTTAAAAAAATAGAATTACAAGTTCATTTACGTTTTTTTAGATGGAGTAACTCAGGCAGTAAATTTCAGGCTGGTAAAAAGTTAAAAAGTATGCTGTATACTCAAGTCTTGAAATTGAAATCAAGAATTAATGACATAAGTTACATAGAAGAGTACGTAGAAAAATAATAAAAAAATAGAGATTTTGAATTGCAGAAAAAAATAAGGTTCAGAATATGGAGTTTGCATATTTGAAGGAAGAAAAATGAGAAATTACGGCAAATGCTGGAAATGCGTCAAAAAAATCCATCTGAATTTATAGCGGCAGATGTGGCGCTTGTGGAAAAATGGAAGTTCATCGGAAAAAAATGTATATAAATAAGGGATCAGCGCAAGGCATAAAAAAATAAATTTGCCAGTAATGTTTAATGGATATCTTATTGGAAAAAAATTTCTAAAGTAAGCGATGAATATTCAGAAGTAACGTTATTGACAAGTAAAACATCAAAATTAAGCGTTGTATTAAATGGAACTGATCAGCAAATTTTACGTGGAAATGGAAATGGAACTTTTTCCATCCTGAACTATAATGAAGGAAAAAGTTGATAAAAAAATACAGTATTTAATGTAGAAACTTCAGGAGTAAGTGATATTTTACCAAGAGGAATAAAAAAATAGGAACTTTGAAGGTAACAAATTTAAATGATTTTAATAAGATGAAAGAAATAAGATTTAAGCCAAGCTTTTAACGTATTTGATATTCAAAGTGTATTAGTTTATAAATGGAGTGTTAATGACACGATTAATAATCAGATACAAAATCAGGTAAAAAGCTGAAGAGGAACAGCAAAATAAAGAAAAATTCACAAACAAATTAAAAGAAAGTTGTATGTAAGATATATAAAAATAGCGTAATATATAAGCTGTTTTAAAAATTAAAAAAAGAGGTGAGTTTAGTTATGTTAAGACAATTAACAGTAGCAAAAGAAAGTTATTTTATTATTTTTTTATTGGTATCGGTATTTTCTTTTTTTCCAAGGATTTCTGGGAAAAAAAGAAGTTTTACGGTAAATGTTACTGAAGATGCGACAATTAATGGGACAAAAAAAGAAGTAAAAAGCTATGTGATGGCTTATAATTCGGGGAACAATGAAGCTGACAATTACAGCGCCGAGTATAAATAAAGGAGAAGTTTATACTTTCAGTGGAAGTAAGAAAAACAATTTATTATCCAAAAATTAAAAACAGACTGTCACTCAAAGAGTTGAGAAAAAGTGAAGCAAGTATATTATCTGTGTTTAATAAGTTAAGAGGTATAACTTCTAAAAAAGACTCAAACTAGAAATGGAGATACATTTACATTCTCAAATAATTGGCTAACTGCAATAAGAAGTAATGGGAACACTGTAAACTTTAGTGATTATAAATCTTCAAACGGATATTCCTTTCCAACAAAGATTTCTGTAAAAGATGGGAGTTCACAAATAATTTATAGATTATCAAACTTTAGATAATTCAGTATTCATAAAAATAAAAAAATAGACTTGTTTATAATTATACAATTTAGAAATAATAATCTATACAAAGGGGATAACCCTTTGTATAATTAAAAAAATAAATGTATTAAAAAAACTAAAAATAAAAAAATGTGAAATGTAGGATATGAAAATAATAAAAAAACAAACTGTATTGTTTTTAAAAAAAGGAAATGAAAGAGGCGGATTTATTGGTAATGCTTTTTTTAGTAAAGATTTTTGGGAAGATTATGGCGACAGCTTATGGTATCCGAAAATCTAAGAAAAAGGGATATTGTTTCTTTAAATCCGCTAAATGAAATTGAAATTACACTTCTTCAAAAAAATAATTACTATGTTGTGAAAGATGTAGAAATTATAAAAAAATTTTAAAAAAATATTTTTAAAAAAATATTGAGAAATTGGAAATAGCATTGTATATACTGGATAGTATAGATAAAATTTATTATATGACTGAAGAAAAATGGAGATTTTTTTGATAAGCTGGTAGAAATATTAAGTTTTATTGATGCTCTTCCATACTTAAAAAAAGGGTTATAAATATTATGTTGTATTGTCGTTTTTGAGAAGAGTAATGATAGAACATGGGATTTATGATATAAATGAAATTAGCTTGATACTTGAAAAAAAGTAAAAAAAGAAAGCATGCGAAAGTATAAGGAGATTTTTGAAAAATTGTAAAAAAATAGTTCGAGTATGGATGAAACTCAGGAAAAAAATGGAGAATTATGCAGATTTTTTTAAAAAAATGGTTATGATTTTTTTGAAAAATTTTATAAATAGAAATTTACAAACTGAATTAAAAAAATACGGAAATTTATTATGGAGGAATTTTATGGAAACTAAAAAAATGTTGCTGATTATATCAAAGTTGATACGATAAATTTGAATTTAGAATCAAAAAAACTAAAAAAATACAGTAATTAGGGGAATTGTATAATAATTTGAAAAAAAGACAAATTTAATAAAAAGATGAAGAATTAGGATTAAACGATATTTTTTTGCAAGGGAAGAAATGGGATCGACTGGAATTGGGAAGAAGATTGCATTGCTCGCATGCTAAGACAAAGGCTGTGGATGAATTGATAGCGACTTTTTGGAATTTCTAGAAATGGAATAGATTACGAATCGCTGGATAATGAAAATGTAAATATTTTTCATGTTTTTGTGCCCAGAAGAAAAAAACACAGGAATATTTAAAGGTGCTGGCAAGAATATCAAGATTGATAAGAGATGACAAATTTATAGATAAATTGTTAAAGGCTGAATCAAATGGAGAAATTATTGAAATTATTCGAGATGCAGAAATAAATGGATAATGGAAATGAAGTTAATGTTTTTTTGTTTAAATTAAAAAAATATTCTGGTTATTAAAAGATATTAAATATTGTAATTAGGGTAAGGAAGTAAAGAGGTTCAGAAAGATAGGGGTAAGAATTATGAGATGTCCATTTTGTGGCTATGAAAATACGAAAGTTATTGATAGTCGTTCCTATTTTGAAGGAAACTCAATTAAGAGACGACGTGAGTGTGAAAAATGCGGAAAAAGATTTACAACTCATGAAAAAGTTGCTGAATTGTCATTAATTGTAATAAAGAAGAGCGGAGCAAAGCAGCCTTATTCACGTGAAAAGGTTTATAATGGGATTGTCAGGGCATTTGAAAATCGCAGCATTGACATTGAAAAAATTGAAGAAACAATTGATAAAATTGAACGTGAAATACTGACAGAATATTCAGGCGAGATAAAAATCTAGTGAGCTGGGTGAAAAAGATACTTTCATATTTGGTAAATCTGGATGAAATTGCCTATGTGAGATTTGCTTCTGTTTACAAAAAAATTTGACAGTCTGGATAGTTTTGTGAAGGAAATTGAAAAAAATAAGAAAAAGATAAAAAAATAAATAAAAAGGAATAATAAAAGCAGGAGGGATAATGAAAAAAATTACGGATTATTGGAAATGTTATATTTTTTTAGCCTAGTTGTTTATTTTATTGGACAAAGTGTAAATGTATTTTTTTGGGGAAAAAAAGGCTATGCAGGCTAGTTTAGTTAATACAAGCAATGAAATAAAGGAACTTGAAAAATAGAAAAGAGTAAATTGCTGGATCAGGAAAAAAATTCAGATGAAAATGAGAAAAAAATGAAAAAAATATGCAAGAAATAATTTGAATTTAAAAAAAGAAGGAGAAGAAGTTTATAAAACTACAGAATAATTTATTTTAAGTAATTTTTTTAAATTATTAAGCTTTTAATTTTATAAATTACAGGATGATGAATAATTTTATTAATATGGAAAAATTTAAAAAAATAAACTTGATAAGTATGAAATAAAAAGATGAGAAAAAAATAAATATGTTTTTTTAGGGCAGACTTTAAATATATGATTTCGTCATCTATTTTTTTATAATAATTGCTGGTATAGCGATTCATTCACTTTATAAAGGAATTAGCGGGATTGAAAAACTTACGCCAATAAAAAAATTGCTTTTATTGTAATTCTTTTTGGGTTATGTCGTGATAGCTGGATTTCTTTTTGTTTAGTTACAAGATTGTAATTGAAAATAATGAAATTTTTTTGAAAAAAATACGAGTTAAAATGAAAGACATCAGAGGTGCAAGTGTAAAAAAATAATGAGAGTAAATTCGAGCAAGATGGATAAATTTCTGGAAGTGATAACAAAGGATAAAAAAAGATACAAATTAGGTTGAATATAAATAATGAATTGTTATTTTTTTGAAGCTAATACAAAAATCAAATTGGGGAAAAAAATGGATATTTAGAATATTCGAGAAAGGTTTGGAATATGAACATAAAAAAATAATTTTTTTATAATAAACATATTTTTTTATGTGGATTTATTTTTTTGCTGATGACAGTTCGGTAAAGAAGGCGCTTGTTAAAGTTTACGCCGCGCATCAGATGTTTAATTATGCTTCGCCTTGGCAAAATGGGCAGGATTTTAATTCGACAGCGACAGGATTTATTATAGATGGAAATAGAATTATTACAAATGCTCATGCCGTATTGAATGAAAAGTTTCTGCAAGTTAGAAAAGAAGGGGATTCTAGAAAATATAAGGCAAATGTTAAATTTATTTCGGAAGAATATGACTTGGCAATGATTGATGTGGAAGATAAGGCATTTTTTAATGGAACAACTACATTAAAATTGGGAGCGCTTCCGAAAATTGAAGATAGTCTTACAGTTTATGGGTATCCGCTTGGTGGGGATAAACTTAGTACGACTAGAGGAATCGTTTCGAGAATGGAGCATAATACGTATACTTTGACAAATCAGAAATTTTTGATTGGACAGACTGATGCTGCGATTAATAGCGGAAATAGCGGAGGACCTGTTTTAAGTAATGGAAGAGTTGTGGGAGTTGCTTTTGCTGGACTTACGCAGGCTGATAATATTGGATATTTTATTCCTGTTAATATACTTAATAATTTTTTTGGATGATATAAAGGATGGAAATTATGATGGACCTCCAAAATTGGGAATACAATGGGCAAAGCTGGAAAGTACGTCACAACGTAAAATGCTGGGATTAAAAAAACGATTCAAAAGGAATTATTATAAAGAAAGTTTTTTTCAAAATTCACCATTTAATGGTGTTTTAAAAAAAGAAATGACGTACTGTTAAAATTAGATGGCAAGGATATTGAATCAGATGGGACAGTAGAATTCCGTAAAAAAATGAAAAAGACAGATTTTAATTTTTGTAAATCAGGAAAAAAATACGGAGAAAAATTTAAGCTATGAAATTATAAGAGATAAAAAAATTGAAAAAGGGTCAAGTAACGTTAAAGAAAAACAGATATAAAAATATAGTGTTGTAAAAAAGTACAAAAACTGCAGGAAGCGCCTTCATATTATATTTATGGAGGATTGGTTTTTGAGTCACTTACAATGAATTACATCACAGCTGTTTCTCAGGCTAATCCTACTAATACTTTACCTGCAATTTATGACAGGGAGGAATTGTTCAAGGATTATAATGGGCTAGTCATATTGGTAAGAGTACTTCCATTTGATGTAAATTTAGGATATTCAGATTTGGAAAAATAAAATTATTACAAAAAGTTAATGGGGAAAAAAATATAAGGATTTTGATGATTTTGTAAAAAAAGTTAAAAGTGCAAATGGTGAATTTATTATTTTTTTGAAGATGAAGAAGGTAATGAAATTGTACTGGATATAGCTGAAGTTAAGGCTCAGAAAAGAGGTGCTTATGGAAAAATTATAATATTTCACGTGAAATGTCAAATGACATAAAATAAAAAAATCTTAAATTGAAAAAAATCTAAAGTGGAGGAGAGTAAAAAAAGTAACTATGGTAGAATTTTTTTATTGCATTTAGGCATATTATTGAAAGAAAAATTTCAAAGTATATTTTCAGTGCTTGGAGTAGCTATTGCAGTAACAGTTTTTATCGTTTCATTGACTGTTTCAAATGGTCTGAAAAAAATATGATAAATTCATTATTGACAATGAGTCCGCATATTCTTGTAAAAAAATAAAAAAATCAAAATTTTTTTGATAATTATGGAAGGAACTGTAGAAAAATGTAAAAAAATTAAAGGAATAAAAGCTGTTATCCCGCAAATGAACAGCCAGTCGATATTAAAAGGCAACGGCCTGGCAAAAGGAGTGTTAGCTGATGGAATAAGTCCAGAAAAATGTAAAAAAATGGAGCTTAACTTGAAAATAGTAGATGGAAATAACAATATTTCAGAACTTAATTCAGTTTTTAGTTGGTGAACAGCTGGCTACCGAAATGAATCTTAAAGTTGGAAATGAAATAAGTCTTGTATCGGCTGAAAATAAGGAGATAAAACTTATTGTAAGAGGAATCTTTAAGACCGGATCTTTAGATTATGATTCAAATCTTGCAATTGTGCCTTTAGAGGCTATGCAAATTTTATCAGATCAGGGAAGAGTGGCAACAGAAATTGGAATCAAAGTTGAACATCCTGAAAAAGGTTGGAAGGAATATTAAGTCAAGTAAGAAATGTCATAAATTCCAAAAGAATATGGGGCAATAAGCTGGAAAAACAATTAATCAGAATTTATTAAGGGCGGTACAATTTGAAAGATTTGTATTGATTGCTATTTTAAGTTTGCTTCTGATTATTGCAAGCTTTGCTGTATCTGTAATTTTGAATATGATTGTGCGGGAAAAAATAAAGGATATTGGAATTTTAAAATCAATTGGTTATACAAACAGCAGTATTAGAAAAATTTTTACAATAGAAGGGTTAATAATCGGAGTTTTTGGAATGATTTTAGCAAGTTTGCTTTCTCCACTTGTACTTGTGGCTTTAAAAAGCCTTATTTAAGGAATATATGAAAAAGTGGAACTTATTATTTGGAAGAATTGCCGTTGTATATTTCACAAAAGGAACTTTTGATTATTTACGGAGTAACATTTGCTGTTGTATTTTTATCAACAATTTTCCCTGCGGCAAGGGCGGCAAGATTGAAACCTGTGGAGGCATTGAAATATGAATAAGATAATAGAATTGAAAAATGTCAATAAAATTTATAAGACAAAAAGTTGAAAAATATCCATATTTTTGAAAAAAATATAAATTTGGCTTTTTAACAAAGGAGATTTTATTTCGATTCAAGGTAAATCAGGAAGTGGTAAAAACTTCACTTTTAAAACATATTAGGACTTTTGGACGAGCCGACTGACGGTGAAATTTATATTGGCGGAGAAAAAAATTCATTATAGGGATGAGAAGGCTAAAACGGTCATAAGAAATAAAAAAATCGGATTCGTTTTTTTCAGTTCCACTATTTGCTAAATGAGTTTACGGCGCTTGAAAATGTTATGATGCCTGCACTTATCAATAAAAGTATGAATAAAAAAATGAAATAAAGAAAAAAAGCAGAAGGAACTGCTGGCGCTTGTAGGGCTTGCAAAAGCGGGTAAAACATAAGCCGATGGAACTTTCAGGAGGGAAAAGCGACGGGTTGCAATAGCAAGGGCGATGATTAATGACCCTGATATAATACTGGCTGATGAGCCAACTGGGAATTTGGATACAGAAACAAGTAATCTTATAAATGAACTGTTTATGAAAAATAAATAGGGAAAAGAAATCAGTCGATAATAATAGTTACCCACAGTTTGGAACTGGCTAATTTGGCTACTTATAAATATAAAAATTGAAAAATGGTGAGTTTAATATGATTTTTGCCAACAATACAGTTTTAATATATTCAATAATAAATTTATTATGCAAGGGGTTTTTAACCCCTTGTTTCCAAATAATAAGAATGATTTTTTTAAAGGGGCTAGTTGAGCAGAAAAAAAGATTTAGGGAATAAAAAAATAATCAAAAAAAGTAATAAAAAAAGAAAAATAATAATTTGATTTAAAGCAAAAATGGTATTATTTTTTTATTGCAGAAGGAAATATTATTTGCTATATTATTTTAATGAATATCTTAGTAAGAAATATCTGATTTTTTTACGAGTGGAGCAGAGTTAATAAGTAATATTAAAAATAGGATAAAGTTTTTTTATTAAATGTTCAAATATAGTGAAAAAAATTGTAGGATAGTAGGAAAGAGAGGAAAAGTTTATGAAAAAATTGCTAATTTTGGTAAGCGCTTTGATGCTTATGGTTTTGAGTTGCGGGAATTCTGGAAGTGAGAGTAAGAGTAGCGGAAATGCTGGGACAGGCTCTAAGAAGTATAGAATTGGGATTACGCAGATTGTATCACATCCGGCACTTGATAGTGCGAGAGAAGCGGTTTAAAGGGTCGCGTTTAAGGAAGCGGGAGTTAATGCTGAATTTGATGAAAAAGAATGCAAATGGAGAAACAACTAATTCAAATCTGATTGCTAACAACTTTGTCAGCTCAAAGGAAGATTTGATATTTGCGATTGCGACAAATGCGGCTCAATCAGCTTCGCAAGCTACAAATGACATACCTGTGGTGTTTGCGGCAATTACAGATCCACAGTCTGCAGGAATTATGAAGAATAATGTAACTGGTGTAAGTGATAGAATGGATGTAAAACAGCGACTTGAATTATTGAAAAAAATAGGCCCAAATGTAAAAAAATATTGGGGTAATTTATAATTCTTCAGAACAAAATTCAAAAATCCAAGTGGAAGATTTGAAAAAAGCGGCAAAAGAATTAGGATTGAATATTGTTGAAAAAAGTGTTGTACAGGCAAATGAAATACCGCAAACAGTAGATAATTTAGTAAGAGAAGCAGATGCGATCTATTTGCCGACAGATAATCTTGTGGCTTCGGTTGTGAGCTTGATTACAGATAAGGCGACTGCGACTAAAAAAAGATAGTATTTGGTGCGGAAGCGGCTCACGTTAAAGGTGGAGCATTGATTACACAAGGTGTAAGTTATTATGAAATTGGAAAAAGAAGCTGGTAAAATGGCAATTGACATCTTGAAGAATGGTAAAAAAAGCCAAGTGAAATTAAATTTAAGACAATGCCTCTTAGTGAAATTGTAGTTAATGAAAAAACACTTGCGGCACTTGGAATTTCATTGCCAGAAGATGTGAAGTCCAAAGCTAAAATGGTTCAATAAAATAAAAAAATCATAATATAAGTTTAATATAAATAAAGAAACGTAATTTGGAGAGAAAGGAAAGAGAATGAAAAAAAGATACTGTTAATAATGATAGGTATGTTGATGTTGGCATGTGGAAATAGTAACGACGCTGTCAATGGGAAAAAAGATTCAAAGGATTCTGGAAATAAACAGGCTTATAAAATTGGGATAACTCAATTTATGGAACATCCTTCGCTTAACTTGGCAAAAAGAAGGATTTAAAGTCGCATTTAAGGAAAGCTGGAATAAAGGCAGATTTTGATGAAAAAAATGCAAATGGGGAAGTTACAAATGCAAATTTGATTGCTACAAATTATAAGGCGGATAAGAAAGATCTTGTATTTGGTATTGCTACACCATCGGCACAAGCATTGGTGAATAATATTCCAGATATTCCTGTACTGTTTTCAGCTGTAACTGATCCTGCAAGTGCAAAACTTTTAAATCCAAATGTTACAGGAACAAGTGATAAATTGGAAAAAATGTTGAGGCTCAGCTTGATTTACTGTTAAAATTAAAGCCTGGAACTAAGAAAAATCGGAGTTTTATATAATCCATCAGAACAAAAATTCAGCAGTTCAAGTTCAAGAAATTCAAAAAATTGCTAAACAAAAAAATATAGAAGTTGTATTGCAAGGTATAAATAACTTTGGTGAACTGGCGCAAGCTACTAAAAATCTATTGGGATCAACTGATGCATTGTATTTGCCGACAGATAACCTTGTAGTGTCTGGAATGAACCTGATTGCTTCAGAAGCTGTTAATGCTAAAAAAAGCCTGTAGTTGTAAGTGAAAATTCTTCAGTAAAAAGAAGGAGCATTGTTTACAATGGGATTAGATTATTATGCACTTGGAAAAACGTACTGGAGAAATGGCAATTGAAATTCTTAAAGGAAAAACCTGTTTCTCAAATTCCTTTTGAAACTTCAAAAACAAATGAAACTTTATGTAAATAGTAAAAACAGCGCAAGCACTGGGATTAGATTTGAAAAAAATCCTGCATTTAATGGAGCTGAGTTTGTAGGAAAAATAAAAATAAATGCTATTTGGCAAAAAGTTCTTGAAGAATTTATAACAATCGCTATTTATAGGAATAATAAAAAAAGATGCTGAATAGATTTAATAAATTTTTTTAGAGAAAGAGAAAAAAAGGTAGATGAATGAGTTATTAGTATTTTTTTACAGAGTCTTCCTGAGGCTTTTTAAAAACAGGATTTATATATTCAATAATGGTAATGGGAGTGTATCTGACTTATAAAAATACTGGATTTTCCTGATATGTCGGTGGATGGGACATTTCCGCTGGGAGGATTTGTATTTGCGGCATTTGCACTTTCTAAAAATGGATTTTTTTGGGATAACAAATCCTATTATGGGATTGATTCTTGCAGTTGTTTGTGGAATGATTGCAGGATATGTAACTGGGGCATTGCATGTTTATTTGAAAAATTAATGGATTGCTTTCGGGGATTTTGGTAATGACAGGGGCTTTATAGTATAAACTCCAGAATTGTTGGGATGCCAAACGTATTTATTACGCCAGATAGAAGTATTTATGAAATAATATCATATAACAAGGATTTTTGTGCCTTTTGTAATTGCATTTGTAATTCTACTTGTATTAAAGGGATTTTTACGACTATAAAAATTAAAGAAAATAAATATATGATTAGAACACTTTCTGTTTATATAATTTTTACAATTGCATTAATAATTTATGTGGTAAAAAAACACAGGATGTAAAACTTATGCTTACAGTATTGATTGCATTTATTATAAAAATGATAATTGATTATATTCTAACTTCTAAATTTGGTTTTGCATTACGGGCATTGGGAAATAATGAGCAGCTTGTGGTAAGTCTTGGGGTAAATGAAAAAAGATTGAAAATATTTGGGCTGATGCTTGCAGAATGGAGTTGTGGCATTGTCTGGGGCATTATTTGCACAAAATATTAAAGTTGCAGATTTGCAGTCGGGAGTTGGAACGATTGTTATTGGTCTTGCAGCTATAATTCTTGGACTCGGTGTATTGAAAAAATCCCGTGTAATAAATGAAGTTTCAATTGTTACGATAGGATCGCTTATGTATTACTTTATAATAAACTTGGCACTAATGTCAAACAGCTGGACAAGAAGTATTTATGAAAGTCTTCACTTTAGTGATGATGTTATAAAAATACTTGAAGTTAAGCCGACAGATGTTAAATTGATAACAGCGGTGATTTTGGCTGCAATTTTATGGAATGAACTTATTAATAAATCTAAAAAAAGGTAAGAAAAAAGGTAAAATTAATTGAGAAGGGAGAAGCATAATGATAGAATTAAAAAAATTTATATAAAACTTTCTTCTCTGAATTAGGAACAGAAAAAGCAGGTATTTAAAGGATTAAACTTTACAATAAATGATGGGGACTTTATAACAATTATTGGGAGTAATGGTGCAGGAAAATCTACTCTTTTAAATGTGTTAAACGGTCAAATTATCCCAGATGGCGGAAACGTGATTTTAAATGGAAATGACATAACAAATGTTGTTCAGCACAAAAGAGCAAAATGGATTTCACAAGTTTACCAAAATCCAACAATGGGAACAGCTCCTTCTATGACAGTGCTGGAAAAATTTGTCAATGGCTAAAAAAATAAAGGTAAACAGTTCAATTTTACATTTGGACTGGATGTAAAGAATATAGAATTTTACAAAAAGCAGTTGGCAAGTTTAGGATTAGGACTGGAAAATCAGCTATTTACACAAGTAGGACTTCTATCAGGTGGTCAAAGACAATGTCTGTCATTAATAATGGCAACTTTAAACCGTCCAGATATATTGCTTTTTGGATGAGCATACAGCGGCGCTTGATCCTCAGACTTCTAAAAATAATCCTTGAAAAAAACAGAAGAAATTATTGAAAAAGAATAACATAACAAGCCTAATGATAACACATAATATGCAAGATGCCATAACTTATGGAAATAGATTAATTATGCTTCACGCAGGAGAAGTAATTTTTGATATAAAAAGGTGAAGAAAAGAAAAAAATTGACAGTGGAAAAAAATTGCTTGAAATGTTTTAAAAACAAAAAGATGCAAAATTATCTGACAAGGATATATTTTTAGAATCAAATAATATTTAAAAACATAATCTAGTAAACTGAATGATTAAAGAGTTCTAGATTATGTTTTTTTTTATTATTATGAAAAAAATTATAGATTTAATTTTTTTCCGTTTGAACTACATTATTAATATATAGTAAAATTACTTTAAAAACTGAACTCAAAGTTATGACTATTTTACTCAAACCCTAAATTATATAATCTTTAGCAATTTAATTTTTAAATAAGGTTCACTATAAGTAGTGGCAATAAAGAAAGAGAAAAAAATTGAGGAAAAAAATGAAAAAAAGAAGGGGAAAAAAATAAAAATTTACCAGTTGGAATTGATAATTTTGAAACGATAATAAAAAAAGATTAATATTATTTTTTTAATAAGACTGATTTAACCGAAGAAATATTAAAAAAATAAGGCTTTGAGAATATTTTTTTACAAGATTAGGAAGATTTGGGAAATTTTCATTAGTTGAGAAAAGGATTGAAATATGTTATTATTAAATAGCAAAAACTGATAGAAATGGGGAAAATTATGGAACAGACAGTGTTTTCTGTAAGTGAGATAAATAGGGAAGTGAAGATGTTTTTGGAGGGGACAAGGACATTTAAGAATATTTTTATTGAAGGGGAACTTTCCAATATTACTTATTATCGGTCTGGGCATTTGTATTTTACGTTGAAGGATTCGAGTGCGAGTGTGAAATGCGCTATTTTTCGGTATAAATATAGAAATGTGCCTGAGGATCTGAAGGAAGGGGATTCGGTAAAAATTCGTGGGAATGTGACACTTTATGAAGCTAACGGGAGTTATCAGATTGTGGCAGATTTTCTTGAAAAAAGCAATTCTTTGGGATTGCTTTATGAAAAGATGGAAATGCTTAAAAAGTTGTATTTTGAAAAGGGATATTTTTTTCTGATGAAATAAAGAAGAAATTGCCACAATTACCAATAAATGTTGGAGTTGTGACAGCTGATACAGAGGGCGCGATTAGAGATATTATAAATACGACACATAAAAGGTTTCCAAACGTGAACATTTACCTTTATCCTGCAAAAGTTCAAGGAGAAGGGGCTGTACGTGAAGTTTCGGCAGGAATTGAGTTTTTTTAACAGGGTGAATGAAGAAAAAGCGACTTGAAATAGATACGCTTATTGTTGGGCGTGGTGGTGGAAGCATTGAGGATTTGTGGGCATTTAATGAGGAAGAAGTGATAGAGGCTATTTATAAATCAGAAATTCCTGTGATTTCAGCAGTGGGGCATGAAATTGATAATTTGCTTTCTGACCTGGTTGCTGACAAACGGGCGACGACACCGAAACTCAGGCGATGGAAATTTTTGATTCCTGAAAAAGATAAACTGGCAGATGAGTTGGAAAAATAAAAAAATCTTTTGAGCAAGTCACTTTTTAAATAGGGTTGCAATGATGAAAAAAAGAGCTGGAATATAGAAAAAAATAACTATTATATAAAAGAATTTTTGCAAATATTCTGGATAACAAGAAATTTGACTTGATGGAAAAGGAGCAAAAAAATTATCAAGGGAATTAAAAAGAATTTTGCAAAAAGTCAAAGGAGCGACTGGATTATCGTAAACAGAGATTTGATAGAATTAATTTGGAAAAAAAGTGATTTTTGAGTGAAAAAGGAAAAATTTGAGGGGAAATCAGCTAAACTTAATGAAATAATGCTGGAATTTTTTTGAGAATCGGAAAAAAATGAGCTGAAGTATAAAAAGGCACAGCTTTCTAAATATTCGGTAAAACGATATTTTTGAAGCAAGGGTATACGATAACTCGGAAAAAAATGGAGAAATTGTTAAGAGAGGAATTGAGCTTAGTAAAGAGGATAAATTGGAAATACAGTTTTTCTGATGTTAGGAAAAAAAGCAGTTGTGAAATAATTGGGTATTTTAGAAGGTGAGGTGTGAAAAAAATGTCTAAAAAGACAGGATTATTTATCGTGGGATGAATATTTTATGGGAATAGCCTTTTTGTCTGGAATGAGAAGCAAGGATCCATCTACACAGGTTGGAGCTTGTATTATTGATGAGGATAAAAAGATTATTGGAATTGGTTATAATGGGTTTCCGCAAGGGAGTTCGGATGATGAGATGCCTTGGGATCGGGAAGGGGATTTTTTGGAAACGAAGTATCCCTATGTTGTTCATGCTGAATTGAATGCGATTTTGAATAGTATAAAGTCTCTTAAAAACTGTACTATCTACGTGACTCATTTTCCTTGTAATGAATGTGCTAAAGCGATTGTTCAGGCTGGGATAAAAAAAGTAGTGTACTTTTCTGATAAGCATAAATCGCTTGATTCTACAAAGGCTTCAAGAAAAATTTTGGAAAATGCAAAGGTGGAGACAGTTCATCTGGAAGTTGAAAAGGAAGAGATAAGTATACGATTTAAAGATTAGGAAGGATCAGATGAAATCTGTATAAAAGTTGCTATTTTTTTAGTTGAGAAAAAAAGTAATATTAGTATATAATATTAAAAATAATAAGTAAAAATATATAAGAGGTGAGAATAATGGAAGCATCAGCGATAAAAAAAGTAGTGGCAATGGGAATTGGAGCGGCAGTTTACATTGTATTGTCAAGATTTGTGGCTATTCCTACGCCTATTCCAAATACAACATTACAGGTAACTTTTGCCTTTGTGGCATTGATGGCATTTATATATGGGCCTGCAGTTGGGTTAGGGATTGGATTTATTGGGCATACGCTTAATGATATTTCAGGATATGGAAATGTTTGGTTCAGCTGGGTAATTGCGTCGGCATTTTTTGGAATGGGAATTGGATTTTTAGGAAAAATCATAAAAATTGAAAATTTTAATGGAGCAAAAATTGTAAAATTTATAGTGGGAGAAGTAATCATAAGTTTAATAAGCTGGGTAGTTCTGGCTCCAATTATTGATATTGCAATATATAAAGAACCACAAGCAAAGGCATTTGCGCAAGGAGTTGTAGCGGCGCTTGGAAATATCCTGGTTGTGGCTATTTTAGGAACAATTTTAATATTTGCATTTTCAAAAACAATAATAAGCAAAGGAAGCTTAAAAGAGGAATAATTTAAATAACCCGCACTTTTCAGACAGTTTTTTTAATTATTAGCAACTGTGGGAAGATTAGGCGGGTATTTTTGAATGGAAAATAATGGAGGAGAATTATTGGAAGAAAAAAAAGAAGGAAGAAAAATTGCAATAAATTTTGAAGATTTTACATTTAAATATGAAAGTCAGTCGGAACCTACATTGCATAATATAAATTTGAAAATTTATGAAGGTGAGAAAGTTGTGATAATAGGGGCATCAGGCTCGGGAAAAAGCACTTTGGGACATTGTATAAATGGGCTTGCTCCATATTTTTATAAGGGAGAAATTGAAGGGAAACTGGAAATTTATGGTAAAAGGTGTAAAGAGATTTTTGAACATTCTAAATATGTGGGAACTGTTCTTCAAGATTCAGATGCACAGTTTGTAGGGCTTACAGTTGCTGAAGATATAGCTTTTGCATTGGAAAATGATGAGGTTGAAACGGCTGTAATGAAAGAAAAGGTAAAGGAAATAGCACAGTTTGTAAGGATTGAAACATTGCTTGACTTGAAGCCGCATGATTTATCGGGAGGGCAGAAGCAGAAAGTATCGCTTGCTGGAATTATGGTTGATAATGCTAAAATAGTGCTTTATGATGAGCCGCTTGCAAATCTTGATCCGCTTAGCGGAAAATACGCCATTGAATTGATAGGTGAACTTCATAAAGATAAAAAACTTACAACGGTAATTATAGAGCATAGGCTTGAAGATGTGCTGCATAGGGGAATTGACAGGATTATTGTCGTTGATAAGGGAAGAATTATTACTGATGATATGCCTGATAATATTTTTGAAGGGAAATTTGCTAGGCAAAATGAATATAAGAGAACCTTTGTATATTTCTTTACTTAAATATAGCAACGATAATCTTGAAAAAAATATGATGATATTTCTAATCTTGAAAAAAATTGATTTTTTTCTGCAGTAAAAGATAATATTTTTAAATTGGATAAAAATATAATTCTCCAAAAAGAAAGTAAAAAAATCTGAAAAATATATTATTAAAAGCTGGAAAAATATTTCATTTTCATATAATGAAAAAAAGAAAAAAATCTTAAAAAAATATAAATTTAAGTGTGGAAAAAGGTGAAATGATAAGCATTGTTGGCTCAAATGGAGCTGGAAAGTCAACATTATCAAAGGTTATTGCGGGATTTGAAAGGCAAGATGAAGGTAAAATTTATTATAAAAATTTGGATATAAGTAATGAAAGTATAGCAAAAAGAGCTGAAAAAAATAGGATTTGTACTGCAAAAATCCAAATGCGATGATTTCAAAAGTTACAGTTTTTTTGAAGAAGTTGCATTGGGGCTGAAAAACTAGAGGTGTTTCTAAAGATGGAATAGAAAAAAGAGTTCTTGAAATTTTGGAAATATGTAAATTAAAGTCATTTAGGAAATGGCCAATAAAGGCACTTAGCTACGGGCAGAAGAAAAGAGTTACGATAGCATCTGTGCTTGTTTTAGAGCCTGAAATAATAATAGTTGATGAGCCGACTGCTGGGCAGGATCTTTTTCATTATAGGGAAATAATGGAATTTTTGAAGCGACTGAATGAATACGGAATTACAATTTTATTTATAACCCATGATATGCATCTAATGCTGGAATATACCGACAAGGCTTATGTTTTTTTAATGATGGACAAATTATAAAAATCTGGAAATCCAGCACAGATTTTTGGCAGATAAAAAAAGTACTGGAACAGGCAAATTTAAGGGAAACTTCACTTCATTACGTGGCAGAAAAAAATAGAAATAAAACCCTGAAGAACTCATAAGTACATTTGTTTATTATGAAAAAAATTGTGAAAAAGAACAGAAAAAAAGGCAGGTGATTAGATGGAAAAATACATTTTTTTATTGGAGTATATTGAGAAAGATTCAGTAATTCATAGATTAAATGGAGTCGCAAAACTGATTTGCTTTTATATTGTGGACTGTGGCTATTATGCTTACCTATGATACAAGATTTCTTGCAGTTTTGACACTTTTTGGGATTTGTGCTTTTTAAAAATTTCAAAAAAATAAAATTTAATGAAATAAAAATCGTATTTTATCTAATTTCTATTTTTTTCTTGTATTAAATTTAATTATGATTTTTTTATTTTCCCCACTTGGAAGGAACAAAGATATATGGAACAAGACATGATATTCTTAAAAATTTTTTTGGAAATTATGTGGTAACTTGGGAACAGTTATTTTATGAATTTAATATATTTGTAAAAATATTTTTCAGTTATTCCTGTTGCCCTGCTTTTTCATAATTACAACAAATCCAAGCGAGTTTGCTTCTTCGTTGAATAGAATAGGAGTGCCATATAAATTTTCCTATGCAGTTTCAATTGCGCTAAGATATATCCCAACTGTTCAGGAGGATTTTTGTTACGATTAGTAAAGCACAACAGGCAAAGGGAATTGATATTTCTAAAAAAATGTAAAAATTGATGACAAGAATAAAAAAATGTATCTTATACGTTAATGCCGTTAATATTTTCAAGCATTGAAAAAAATAGATATTATAAGTAATGCTATGATTTTTGAGAGGGTTTGGGAAAAGAAAAAAAAGGACCTGGTATCAGGCTAGGAAAAATGAAAGTGGCTGATATCGTGGTGATTATTGTGACTGCAATATTTGTGGTTACTTCGATAGTGCTGGTGAAGGTAAATGGAGGGAGATTTTATAATCCATTTGTATAAATTTAATTATATTTAGTTCCATTTAAAATCGAACTATTACAAATTATATAATCTTAGGATTTGAGTAAGATAGTCATAGGTTTTGAGTAATTCTATTATAAATTTTTTTAGTAAAGATTTGAGAGGCTTTATTGTTAAATAATTAGAAATGTAATTTCTATTTTTAAAAAAAGATATTTTAGGGAAAGGAAGAGGAAAAAAATGGTTAATATTGGAAATGACTGGGATGAAATTTTTAAAAAAATGAAAAAGGAATTTGAAAAGGATTATTATTTGAACTTGAGAAAATTTTTGATAAGTGAATATAAGACAAAGACAATTTATCCTGATAAATATGAAATTTTTTTCTGCATTTAAGCTGACAAGCTACAAGGACTGCAAAGTTGTAATTTTTGGGGCAAGATCCGTATCATGGGGAAAAATCAGGCCCACGGATTGGCATTTTCAGTAAAAGCAGGGAGTTGCATTGCCGCCTTCCTTAAAAAATATTTACAAGGAAATAGAAAATGAATTTGGTTATAAAATGAGCAGAAATGGATTTCTTGAAAGCTGGGCAAAGCAAGGAGTCTTTGCTTTTAAATACAGCGCTTACTGTAGTTGCTGGAAATGCTAACTCACATTCAAAGATAGGCTGGGAAATTTTTACAGATAATGTGATAAAAATATTTAAATAGACGTGAAGATCCGTTAATCTTCATACTTTGGGGAAATAATGCAAAAAGCAAGAAAGCCTTTATTGATACAGATAGACATTACATTTTAGAAAGTGTGCATCCTAGTCCGTTGTCGGCAAGCCGTGGTTTTTTTGGTTGCGGACATTTTAAAAAGGCTAATGAAATTTTGAAGGAATTGGGGAAAGATGAAATAAATTGGCAAATATAAATTATTTATGATTGAAGGAGGTAAAAATTGATGAATTTTAGAAAATCAACTTTTGATGATATTGACATAATTTTGGAAATCATTGAGAAGGCGAAAGCTGAATTGAAGAAAATGAGATTGGATCAATGGCAAAAGGGGTATCCAAATAGGGGAGTTATTGAAAGTGATGTAAAAAAAGGGATTAGTTATGTTTTGGAAGAAACTGCTGAAAATAATGAGAAGCCTGGAGAAAAAGTTTCTGGAAAAATTGTTGGAACGATTGTATTATCGCCTGAAAGAGAAGAGCCATATTCTAAGATTGAGGAAAATGGATAACAGATGATGATGATTATATGGTAGTTCATAGGCTGGCAGTCGATTCTGATGTGAAAAAAATAAAGGTCTTGCTACAAAAAAATACTGGAATTTTCTGGAAGGAGTTTGCATCGAGAATAAGATACTTAGTTTAAAGGCGGATACGCATGAAAATAATGAGCCGATGAAAAGGCTTCTTGCGAAAAATGGGTTTAGTTTTTGTGGCTTAATTTATTTGGATAGGGAGCCTGATTTAGGGGCAAAGCGTACTGCTTATGAGAAAATAATAAAAAAATTCCGCATAAATTATTGTAAAATTTTAAATAAAAAAATTGATAAAAAAATATAGAAAGTGAGCTGATAAATTATGAAATTTGAAACAAAAAAACAATACACGGAGTAAGAGAAGGGAAAAAGAAGGAATTATGGGGAACAAATGTTAATTTTGCTTCTACATTTCCTGTTGCAGAATTTGGAGTGACACAGGAATTTGAATATTCTAGAGTTTCAGCGCCTACGAGAAATGAACTGGAGGAAATTATTGCGGCTCTTGAAAATGGAAAATATGCCTATGCCTTTTCATCTGGAATGGCAACTACGACATCTGTATTTACAATGTTTTCGGCTGGAGATCATATTATTTTGGGACAAGATATTTATGGAGGGACTTATAGAGTTTTACACGACATTTACTCAAGATTTGGAATAGAATCTACATTTGTTGATACAACTGATTTGGAAAATATAAGAAAAGCGTTAAAACCTAATACTAAAAGCAATTTTTATTGAAACACCGTCAAATCCGCTACTTGATGTAACTGATATAAGAGGAGTTGTAAAACTTGCAAAAGAGCATAATCTTATAACTATTGCAGATAATACGTTTATGACGCCATATTTGCAAAAGCCGCTTGATTTTGGAATTGATATTGTAGTTCACAGTGCAACTAAATTTTTATCAGGACATCATGATTTGCTAGGTGGAGTTGCAATTACAAATGATGAGGAACTTGCAGAAAAGATTAAATTTTTCGCAAGTTGCGGCTGGATGCTTTGATTTCGCCGTTTGACAGCTGGCTTTTGATGAGAAGTTTGAAAACATTAAAATTAAGAGTGGAAGCGGCACAGGAAAATGCAAAAAAACTTATAGAATTTTTTTCCAAAGTCACGATGCAGTTGATAAAATTTACTATCCGACTTTAGATACAAATAAAGGTAAAAATTCATGAAAGTCAGGCAACAGGTGGAGGTTCAGTATTCTCGTTCACTTTAAAAGATGACTCAAAAGTAAAAACATTTTTTGAAAGTTTAAATGTGGCATTATTTGCGGCAAGTCTTGGTGGAGCTGAAACATTGGTAACTCATCCAAGCACAATAACTCATGCAGAAATGCCTGAAGAAGAAAAAGGAAGCTAGAGGATTTACACATTCATTGATTAGAGTTGCGACTGGATTTGAAAATATTGATGACTTGATTGAAGATTTTAAACAGGCGCTTGAAAAATAGTAAAAAAGTAGGAGAAAAATGGCAAAAAAAATTGATGATGGGAAATCTCAGATAGTATTAATTGCTGCAATAATTATAATTGCGGCAGTTATGATTTTTGGGATGTTTAGTAAAGGCGGAAAGAGTTCTGAAAAAAAGTGTTGGAAAAGCCAAAAATGTCAAAATTTCCCAAAATAATGGCAAAAAAAGTTCTAAAACTAAGAAATCTAAAGAAAAAAAAGAAGTTGAACCTGAAATTTTAGATGGCTATCAAGTGCTGAAGGTTAGCGATGGAGATACGATTAATATTCAAAAGGTTGAAAATGGAAAATTTGTTGGAGAGATGTTGAGAATTAGGATGTACGGGATGGATGCACCTGAAAAAACACAGGATTATGGATCTGAAAGCAGACAGGCACTTGAAAAATTAGTGACTGGGAAAAATTTGAGTGTGGAAGTGAAAAATAAGGATAGATATGGCAGAACAGTTGCAATTATTTATGCGAATGGTAAAAATGTTAATGAAGAAATGGTAAAAACAGGGAAATGCCTGGTGGTATCAGGAATATGCTAAAAAAGACACGCAATTTGAAAAATATCAAGAAAATGCGAAGCAGAAAAAATTGGGGCTGTTTTCTAGAAAAGGATATACAGAGCCTTGGAATTATAGAAAAGAAAAAAAGGCGGCTGCATCAAGCAGAACTAAAAAGTAAATAGCTTGCTTTAAGTTAACGATTTGTTATAAAAATTTAATTTTATCAAGCAAACGGAAAAAGAAGTATAAAAAAAGAAAAAGGATGATGAAATGTTTATAGATGAAAGTGTAATTACAGTAATTTCTGGAAAAAGGAGGGATGGAGTCGCTACGTTTAGGCGTGAGAAATTTGTTCAGTTTGGAGGGCCTGACGGTGGAGATGGCGGAAAAAGGTGGAGATATTGTCTTTATTGCTGATCCCAATATTAATACGCTTGTTGACTTTAAGAGCAGTAAAAAGTTTAAGGCACAGGATGGGACAAAAAGGCTCATGAGCACGTTCTACTGGAAAAATCTGGAGAAGATTTGATTATAAAGGTTCCAGTTGGAACAATGGTTAGGGATTTTGAAACGAATAAACTTTTTGCTTGATTTGGATATTCCAAATGAAAAAGTTATATTTTTAAAGGGAGGAGATGGCGGACGTGGAAACATCCATTTTAAGTCATCTGTGAAAAAAGCTCCAAGAATAGCAGAAAGTGGACGTGAAGGTGCAGAATTAAAAAAATAAAATTAGAATTAAAAGTCGCTTGCTGATGTAGCACTTGTTGGCTATCCAAGCGTTGGAAAATCCAGCTTTATTAACAAAGTGTCAGCCGCCAGATCAAAAGTTGCAAGTTACCATTTTACAACATTAAAGCCCAAATTGGGAGTTGTCAGAATGGGAGATGAAGAAAGTTTTTGTGGTAGCGGATGTGCCCGGGCTTATTGAAGGGGCTCACAGAAGGAGTGGGACTTGGAGATAGATTTTTAAAAGCATATTGAAAGATGTAAGCTGATTATTCATATTGTGGATATTTCAGGGCTTGATGGACGTGATCCTAAGGAAGACTTTTTGAAAAATAAATCACGAATTGAAAAAAATTATAGTGAAAAAAATTATCTAAAAAAACGGCAAATTGTAGTGGCAAATAAAAATTGATATGCTCTATGAAGATGAAAAAAATATGATGAATTTGAAAAAAATTTGTGAAGGAAAAATGGAGCAGAATTTGTTTATCCAGTTTCTGTAATTGCAAATGATGGATTAAAAGCCAGTTTTATCAAAAGGCTTGGGAATTAATTCAGGAAATACCTAGGGAAGAATTGGAAGAAGTTCATTCGGTTGAGGAATTGATTCGAGAAAAATAATAAAAAGGAAGACTGGATTATAAAAAAAGTTTCAGACAATGTATTTGAAGTTGATGGAAGAATTGTGGATGACGTATTGAGAAAAATATGTATTTATTGGAGAAGAGGGAATCATAGATTTCCTGCAAAAGATGAGAAGCCTTGGAATGGAAACAGAGCTTGAAAAATGCTGGTGTTGAGCAAGGGGATGCGATAATTATTGCAGGTTATGAATTTGAATATGTAATTTAGCTTAAATTTTTTTATAATTTATAAATTTGATATTGAAAAAAAGTTAAAAAAATGTGGTCTACTTATAGCAGGAGGTAAATAAAAATAGCAAAAAGGAATTGTGATTGCAGGCGCTACTGGAGTTGGGAAAAACTGATTTGTCAATAAGGCTTGCAAAAAAAGATTGATGCAGAAATAATATCGGCGGATGCATCTCAAATTTATAAAGAACTGGATATTGGAACTGCAAAAAAATAACCGATGAAGAAATGCAAGGCGTGAAGCACTATATGATTGATGTTGCAAGTCCTGGCGAAGATTATTCTGTGGGAGATTTTTGAAAGAGATGTAAATAATATTTTGAATGAAAAATTCTTGCAAAAAAATGGGAAAAAAATATTATTATTGCAGGTGGAACTGGGCTTTATATAAGGTCAATTACAGATGGATTTGCAAAATTGCCTTCAAAGGATGAAAAAAATTAGAAAAAAGAGCTGGAAAGTAAAAAGTCTTGATGAATTACAGGAAACTTTGAAAAAAATTAGATGAAAAAAATCCTATGAAGAAATTGACTTATCTAATAAGTTGCGACTGGTTCGTGCCATTGAAGTATGTCTTTTTAACTGGTGGGAAATTTAGCGAGTTAAGGACTCAAAATATAAAAAAATAATGATTACGACTTTTTGAAGATATTTTTTTGACACGGAATCGAGATGAGCTTTACGATAGGATTAATAGGCGAGTTGAAATTATGATTGCAAAAAGGACTTGTCGGAGAGGCAAAAAAAGTATATAATAAATATACAGAAAAGGCTTCATAAAATATCTTCAATTGGATATAAGGAACTGTTTATGCACTTTGATGGTAAAATTACATTGGATGAAGCAGTTGAGGAAATAAAAAAAGAAAGTAGAAGATATGCAAAAAGGCAGATGACTTGGTTCAGAAAGGAAAAAAAGACTATATTATTTGCAATTTGTCAGAAATGTCTGAAAAACGAAGTTTTTGAATGAGATTTTTGAAAAAGGTGGGAAAAGTTTTAGAAAAAAATAAATTAAAGAAAAAAATTTTTGAAAGGAGAATGTGGGATTATCCTGCATAAAAAAATATGAAAAATACTAGAATATTTAGTGCCTGAAAGAGTAAATTTAGATTTGAAGGGAACAACGAAAGCGGAAACTATTAATGAAATGGCACAGCTGTTTGTAGAAAGCGGAATTATTGATTCAGAAGATCTTGAAGAATTTGTGAGAGAAATAAATGAAAGGGAACAATTGACACCGACAGGAATGCAAGATGGAATCGCAATTCCTCACGCAAGAACTCCATTAGTAAAATCTCTTTCTCTTGCAATGGGAATTTCTCATGAAGGTGTCGATTTTGAAAGCATGGATGGAGAACCTTCAAAGCTAATTTTTTTATGATTGCAGCTCCAGAAGGAACTAAAAAGGAGCATTTAGATTTATTGGCAGAAATTTCAAAATTGTCATTTGAAGAAGAATTAGTGGAACAGCTTGAAGAAGTTAAGACAGTAGAAGGAATTTTTTTGAAAAAAATTAAAAAAATATTTAAATTTAGCAGGGTAAAAAAATATTTTTTTATACTGATTTTTAAAGGCTTCTTTAGAGAAAAAAATCATAATTTTTTTGTGTTTTTATTTGAAAAAAATTAATTGTATTTTTTTTATAATTTGGTATAATAAAAAAACAAGTGATGATTAAGCAAGTGATTTGATAGTAGTTCCATATTTGGTTTGTGAATTGAAAATTATTGTCATAAATTATATAATAATTTTTGAAATATGCAAACCTAAGGAACTACGGGGATAGGCTGGCAAGTTCGATTAACTGAACAAAGACAGTTGTTATCCAGTGATTCTGTGACTTTGATGTTACGGGAGTTTTAGGCAAATAAAAAAATTAGGAGGAAAATCGAATGAAAAAAAGACAATATTCTTTTTTTAGTTGGAATAATGATGGTTTCATCAATAGGTTTCTCTGCTGAAAAAAAGAGCTTAGAAAGCAACTTAAGTACAATTGAAAGCCAATTCAATGAATTAATGAGAAAAAGAAGATGCGCAAAAAAACAAAGCTATATTCAACAAAAAGGCTCAATTGGAAGCTGAAGTGGAAGACTTGAAAAGCAAAACAAACAAGCAGAGAAAAAAATTGGTAGAAAAAAATTAAGAGTAGATTCAGAAGTAAGATGGCATAGAGATAAATATAAGAAAATATTGAACAACTCTGAAACTGTCTACAAAAAAACATAAATAAGAGCATAGCAGAAAAAGAGAAAAAATTGCTGAATTGGATGCATTATTATCAGTAATGAATTAATGAAAGGAATGGTAATTAAGAGATGAAAGCAAAAAAATTATTATTGTGCGGAATAGTAGCTGCATTATCGGTTCCAATGATGGCAGATTCTGCTCAAAGTGTCTTAAAACAAGCTAGAGAAGATTACTATAAAAGTTTAAAAGCGCCAAAAGAGCGTGAAATGACAACAGAAAAATTAGTAACGATAGATGAAGATGGCGTAGTAGAAGAAAAAGAAAGAGTTAAACCAAAAATCATCAATTGAAAAAAACTTGAATACAATGCACTAAAGCAGCTGACTAGAGTAGATTTTTACGAAAGAGTAGTAAGAAGTGTACAAAGAGAAGAAAAAGAGTTAGGAGAATTTGATAGCGTTCTTGGAAGAGATGGCGTTAAAAATGCTCCTAAAAAAACAAGAAGAGTTAAATAAGCCAATTCAGTTATTTCAATAAAAATAATATTTAAATGATATTTAGAAAGGAAAATCAATGAAAAAAATATTAGGATTAGCAGCGGTAATGGTTTTGGCAATGAGTCAATTATCATTCTCAGCTAAAAGTGATACTGATGCCGCAGTGCAAAAGATTAGTTAAAGTGGCTAAACAAAGACAAGCTCAACAAGCTAAAGATGCAGCCAAAGGTGTAGTAACAGAAGAAGTTATAGTAGTTCCAGTTGAAGAAACTGTAACAACAACATCAGATACAGTTCAAGAAGCACGTGATAGAGCTGAAGCGGCTAGAGCGCAAGCACAAGAAAGAGCGGCAAAAGCAAGAGAAGCAGCTCAACACAGAAAAACAAAAACACCTGAAATAAGAGCTCAAAGAAGAAATATGTCTGAAAGTAAAATGATGGACGTGGAAATTCAAAGAATTAGAAAAAGAGTAGATCAAATTAACAGCAACATTGAAAAAAATTCCATAAAAACAAATGAAATGTTAGATCAAATGGAACAAAAGATTGGATGCTATCCAAGATAGAATAAACTAGAGAGTTATACTGTAATTACAGTAACTGATTAAAAAAATTTCAAAAAAATAAATTTGGATGAAGTAGAAAGGAAATTAGAAATATGAAAAAGTTAGCATTAATATTAGTAGGATTAGGAGCTTTGTCTTGTACAAATGCAAAAATTAGTAGATTATAACACAACTAGATTAAATCATATTGAAGATTATTTAGATGAAAATAAACCAAATCCAGGTAGCCAAAAAAATATAGATCATTAGAAAGAGAGGCTGAAAAAAATGGGTAGACGAACAACAACCACAACAACAACAATAATTGCACTAGGGTTGTTAGTTGCTTCACCACTAATGGCAAGAAGGCTGACAACTACTCAAATGAGAGAAAAATACAATAAGAATTAACGCTCTTGAGATAGAAGAGCCAGCTCCAGAACCAATTCCAGAACCAGCTCCAGAACCTAAGAAAGATGACACTTGGGTATTCGATTCTGGAAGATTGAACTTCGATTTCGATAAATCAGTAGTTAAACCTCAATACTTTGAATTATTGAGAAACGTTAAAGACTATGCTGAACAAAAATGACTTCAGATTGACAATTATAGGACATACAGATTCTAAAAGGTACTGATGCTTATAATATGGCTTTAGGTATGAGAAGGGCAATAGCAGTTAGAGATAAATTGTTAGAATTTGGATTAGATCCTTCAAGAATTTTTAGGTGTAGAATCAAGAGGGGAATCTGAACCAATTGCTACAAATGATACTGAAGAAGGAAGATTTGAAAAACAGAAGAATTGAGTTCAAAGCTACAAAATAGCAATAATCACAAATTAAATAAAAAAATATTTTTTTGTAAATTGTCTAGTTATTTCATCAATTGAAAAAAATTAGACAATTTTTTTGAAAAAAATTTAAAAATTATAATGAAATAAATTGAATTTTAGTGTATAATATCTACAAAGATTTTTTTAAGAAAGAAGAGGTAAGGTGAATATGTGGTTTACTAAATCATCAGAAGGATGTTTTTAAAAAGAGCTGAATGTTTCGGAAAAAGACGGGACTTTCAACTGAAGAAGTAAAAAAAGCGGCTGGAAAAAAATATGGACCTAATAAATTGAAAGGAAAGCCGAAAAAAAGTTTGTCGCAGTTATTTTTGGCACAGCTTCAGGATATGCTTATTTATGTGCTAATTGGTGCAAACTGTCATTAATATTATTGCACACGGAAAAGATGGAATAGCAGATGCCTTGATAATTTTAGCGGTTGTTCTTATAAATGCAGTAGTTGGAGTTGTGCAGGAATCTAAGGCGGAAAAGGCATTGGAAGCGTTGCGACGAGATGACGACACCTAAGAGCTTGGTTAGAAGAAATGGCGAAGTTATTGAAGTTAATTCGGAAGAACTGGTGCCAGGAGATATTTTTAGTAATTGATGCGGGAAGATATATTCCAGCGGATGTCAGACTTATTGAAAAGTGCTAATTTGCAGATTGAAGAGTCGGCACTTACTGGAGAATCTGTTCCAAGTGAAAAGGATGCCAATTTTATTACAACTGATGCAAAAATACCAATTGGAGATAAGGAAAATATGGCATTTATGTCAACTATGGCAACTTATGGAAGAGGAGAAGGAGTTGTAGTTGAAACTGGAATGAATACTGAAATTGGAAAAAAATTGCACAGATTTTGGATGAAGATAACAATACACTTACTCCGCTTCAAGTGAAATTGGAAGAACTTGGAAAAAAATTTTGGGATATGGAGCTTTAGCAATTTGTGGAATTATTTTTGTCATAGGGTTGATTCAAGGAAGAGAAGCGGTTGATATGTTTATGACTGCAATAAGTTTGGCTGTGGCGGCAATTCCTAGAAGGACTTGTTGCGATTGTTGCGATTGTACTTTCACTTGGGGTAAAGACTATGTCAAGAAAAAATGCGATTGTGAGAAAATTACCAGCGGTTGAAACATTGGGAGCGGTAAATATTGTTTGTTCTGATAAAACTGGGACGCTTACTCAAAATAAGATGACTGTTGTAAAAACTTATACTTTGGATAATTTGAGAGATATTTCCAGTCAAGATGGACAAAAGGCAAATGTTGATGAAACTGAGTTAATTCGTTCGTTTGTGCTTTGCTCGGATGCATCTGTTGAAAACGGACAGGATATTGGAGATCCGACAGAAGTTGCTTTAATTGTCTTGGGAAATAAATTTGATTTGGAAAAAAATGCATTGAATGCTAAATATAAAAGAGTTTCTGAAAATCCATTTGATTCGGACAGAAAACTTATGTCGACACTTAATGAAGAAGGTGGGAAATATAGAGTTCACACAAAAGGTGCGATTGACAACATTCTTATAAGAGCAAATAAAATTCTTGTAAATGGAGAAATTTTACCATTGACTGAAGAAGCGAAAAATAAAATATTGAAAGTTGCTGAAGAAATGTCTGATGACGCTTTAAGAGTGCTTGGAGTGGCATTTAAAGATGTTGACAGTCAAATTTCGCCTGAAGAGATGGAAAAGGATCTGGTTGTAGTTGGAATTGTTGGAATGATTGATCCGCCTAGAACTGAAGTGAAAGATTCGATTGTGGAAGCTAAAAATGCTGGAATTACTCCGATTATGATAACTGGAGATCATAAGAATACGGCAGTTGCGATTGCAAAAGAGCTTGGAATTGCGACAGATATTAGCCAAAGTTTGACAGGTGCTGAAATTGATGAGATTTCAGATGATAAATTTGCTAAGGAAGTGAATAAATATAGAGTGTTTGCAAGAGTTTCGCCTGAGCATAAAGTTAAGATTGTAAAAGCGTTTAAAGAGCAGGGAAATATTGTGTCAATGACTGGAGATGGAGTAAACGATGCGCCGTCGCTTAAATTTGCCGATATAGGAGTTGCTATGGGAATTACTGGTACAGATGTTTCTAAAGGTGCTAGTGATATGATTTTGACTGATGACAATTTTACTACGATAATTCATGCGATTGAAGAAGGAAGAAATATTTTTAATAACATCAAGAAGACAATTATATTCTTGCTTTCTTGTAACTTAGGAGAAGTTTTGTGTGTATTTATCGCAACATTATTTGGATGGTCAATACCGTTAGTCGCAACTCAGCTTTTATGGGTAAACCTAATAACTGATACATTACCAGCAATTTCGCTTGGAATGGATCCTGGAGATAAGGAAGTTATGACTAGAAAACCTAGAAATCCGAAGGAGAGTTTCTTTTCTGAAGGTGCGGGAATGAGATCAATTGTTGGTGGAGTGCTGATTGGAGTGCTTACACTTGTGGCATTTTACCTAGGAATTATTCATGGCGGGACTGTGCCTATTTCAGCCGTAAAAGACAGTAATCCTGCAACACGTGAAATTTTAACTTATGGAAGAACAATGGCGTTTATCGTTCTTACATTCTCGCAATTGTTTTATTCATTGTCAATGAGAAATAGTAAAAAGACTATTTTTGAAATTGGATTTTTTGGAAATAAATTCTTAATTGGTTCGATTATTATTGGAATAGTTTTTGCAAATTGGCTTGACTTCAATTCCAAGTATTGCACAAATGTTTAAAGTGACTGCGATAGATCCGAGTCATTGGGGAATGGTAATTGGATTGTCACTTGTTCCGTTTGTTGTGAATGAAATTATAAAAGTGATTTCAAGAAGAAAAAAATGATTAAAAAAACATAATAAGATATTTTTTGTTTTAAGAAATCCTTGACAAATACTGAAAAATGTGGTAACATATAATAAAACAATGAAAAAAAGTTTGGAGGAGATAAAATGTCAAAAAAGAATTTGTAGATGCTTATGCAAAAGCAACAGGAGAAACTAAAAAAAGAGCTGAAGAATTAGTAAATGCTTTTTTTAGAAACAACAGAAGAATCTTTAGTGGAAGGGTGAAAAGTATCCAATTCGTAGGTTGGGGAACTTTTGAAGTAAAAAGAAAAGAGCGACTAGAGAAGGAAGAAACCCATCAACTGGTGCTCCAATTAAAATTGAAGCTAAAAAAAGTAGTTAAATTTAAAGTTGGAAAAAAATTAGCTGACAAAGTTGCAGAAGCTAAATAATAGAACTTTTACAAAGGCTATCCTGAAGATTTTTTTCATTTTCAGGGTAGTTTTTTTATTATTTATATTTTTTTGTAATGAAATTTGCTTCTGACACTATTTATCGTTTAAACATCGAAATAGTTACGAATTTCTTTGCAAGGAATCTAGCAAATAATATAAATAAATTTGTAAAAAGAGGAATTTTAATTATGGAAAAAAAGGAAAAAAATTTACTTGCATTATGATATGGATGCCTTTTTTTGCTTCAATAGAACAGCGGGATAACAGCGAGCTTTGTGGAAAGCCCATTGCGATAGGATATGGAGTTGTTACGACTGCCAGCTATGAAGCCAGGAAATATGGTATAAAATCAGCTATGCCTACGGTTCAGGCTAAACGTCTATGTCCGAATCTTATTGTTGTAAAATCTTAGAAAGGGTGTTTATTTTGAAGAAGGAAGAAGAATACAGGAGTTAATAAAAAAAGTTCTGAAGAAATGTGAATTTACTTCTGTTGATGAGGGGTACATTGATATTACAGAGTTTATAAGAAATAAAAATGTAAAAGCTTAGTAAAAGAGAAGAAATTTTTAAAAAATTGAGAAATTTATAAAAAGATTTAAAAAAAGTATATTTTTGATAATTCCCGTTTAACTTGTTCAGTTGGGATTGGCTTTAGCAAGATTAGCGCAAAAAAATTGCAAGTGATATTGATAAGCCGAATGGATATTTTATTTTTTTAAAGATCGTGATCATTTTTTTGGATTATATTTATGATAAGGAACTGGGCATAATTCCAGGAATTGGGAAAAAAAGACTAGGGAAGTGCTGGAATTGTTTAATATAACAAAGGTTTTTTTCAGCTGTATGAAATTGGAAAAAAATGAACTTGTTAGAAGATTTGGGGAAAGTAAGGGGGAATATTTGTATAATTCAATTCGGGGGATTGCATATTTCTGAGATAAATACGGATAGAAAGAGACAGTCTTATGGACATGAGATTACTTTTCATCAGGCGGAAAATGATATTTTGACATTGTATTCTGAATTGAAAAGGCAGTCTAAAAGATTGAGTGACAGGCTTATTGAGAAAAATGAGTTTGCAAAGACAGTTACGGTAAAAATAAGATATTCTAATTTTGTGACTCATACCCGATCTAAAACTTTAAAAAGTGCAACAAATAATGGGGATACAATTTATGAAGCTGCTCTTGAAAATCTGGAATTTTTTGAAAAAAAGGATGAGGTGCGGCTTATCGGAGTTCAGTTAAGTACAATTTTAAAAAGCGATGTAGTTCAGCTTTCTCTTTTTGATGATTTGAGATAAAAAAAGGAGGTAGAATAAATGGATGAAAAAGAAATACTAAGTTATATTGATGAAGTGAATTTTCTATTGAAAAGAGCTTATGTTCCATATTCAAAATTCCCTGTCGCTGCATTATTAATCGACAATAATGGAAAAAAGCATAAGGGAGTTAATGTGGAAAAATGCTTCTTTTGGACTTACTCTTTGTGCTGAAAGAAATGCAATTACAACGGCAGTTACACAAGGCATGAAGAAAATAAAGTCGCTTATTGTAACTGGTAATACATTAGAGCCGATTAGTCCATGTGGGGCATGCAGGCAAGTAATAAGAGAGTTTTTCTGATAAAGATACGGTTATAATTTTTGGCAAATAGAGATGGAAAATATAAAATTGCTTCAATCGAAGAACTTCTGCCTTATTCTTTTTGGAGCTGAGGATTTGTAAATGAAAAATAAATAATCTGATTTAAAAAAATTTTTTTAATAATTTTTTTCATATTTTTGAACTTTACTTGCAAATCTGTAAAAAAATGAGTTATAATACTAGTGAAACGATATTTCAGATTTAATTTTTTTAAGAATTTTGTAACTTAAAAAGGAGTGATTCTTATGAAAAAAAGTTTAAAAAAATGGATTTTTGATTTTAGCTTTGTCTGTAATTTTTTTAGTACCATTTTCAATGGGAACTGCTTTCATAACTTCATCAAAGGATAATGCAATTAATATAAGACAATCTGCCACTAAAGATTCTAAGGTAGTAGATACCATTAAAAAAATGGAGAAATATTGGAAAGTGATGAAAAAAATCTGGAGATTGGCATAAGGTGACCTACTATGATGGAGGCATAGACAGAACGTTTACAGGATATATTCATGACAGCCAATTAAAAGAAAAATCATAGGAAAAACTTGTTATAACTTCAAGTGAAGAGTTACAGCAACATAAGAGAAAAAAACCGACAACAAAATCTACAATAAAATCTAGATTAAAAAAACTGGGCAAACAGTTTATGCAATAAAGCAAAACAGCAGATGACTGGTATTACATAAGATATAATGGAAATGAATATGGCTATATTTATAGCAATCAAGTGGATAAAAAAATAAAATGTTTTTTTGATTAACTGTTTAAATTGATAAATTGAAAAAGTTTTAATTTTTTTAAAGCGTAATTTATCATGGCAAGTAAAAAAATTAAGAAAGAAATAGGAAAAATAAAAAAATGGCAGGAAGTATTAAAAAAATCCTGCTATTTTTTTAATTAATTAAAAAATAGAAGCTATATTCTAACAAGAGATACTGATTCTTAAAAATTTTTTTATAATCAGTTCGATGCTTAAATGAGAAATAGTATAATAAAAAAATTTATTAACTATATAATTCTTTAAGTCTTGCTTCGACATTTTCATCGTTTAAATAATCATCGTATTCCATTTCCTTTTCCAAAAATTCCTTTTGGAGTAATTTCGATTATTTTATTTGCGATTGTCTGAATAAATTCGTGGTCATGCGTTGTAAATAAAATTGTTCCGTCAAATCTTTCCAGTGCCTTATTTAACGATGTAATTGATTCAAGATCCAAGTGATCTGTTGGGTTGTCTAGCAGCAGGACATTTGCATTAGATAACATCATTTTTGAAAGCATGCAACGTACTTTTTCTCCTCCAGAAAGAACTTTGGCTTTTTTTCTGGCCTCTTCTCCTGAAAAATAACATTCTTCCTAGGAAACCACGTACGTATTCTTCATGCTGATCTTCTGAAAAATTGTCTTAACCAGTCAATTAGTGATAAATCAACGTTTTCAAAATATTCTGAATTATCTTTTGGGAAATAGCTTTGTGAAGTTGTAACTCCCCATTCAACTTTTCCAGAATCAGGTTCTAATTCTCCAGCTAAAATTCGGAAAAGAGTAGTTTTAGCTATATCATTTTTTTGACAAAATGACAACTTTATCTCCAGTATTTACTGTAAATGAAATATTATCAAGAATTTTTTCCCCGTCAACAGTTTTTGTCAGATTTTCAACTCTTAACATATTATTTCCAGCTTCTCTTTCAGGCTTAAATTCAATATATGGATATTTTCTGTTGGAAACTTGCATATCTTCAAATTGTAATTTTTCCAATTGCTTTTTACGGCTAGTAGCCTGCTTTGATTTTGAAGCGTTGGCAGAGAAACGGGCAATAAAGTCTTGCAGTTCCTTTTTTTTCTGCTCCATTTTTTTATTTTGGTTTCTAATTAATTCCTGCATTAGTTGATTTGATTCGTACCAGAAATCATAGTTTCCAACGAACATTTTAATTTTTTTCCGTAATCAATGTCGGCAATGTGAGTACAAACTTTGTTTAAAAAAATGTCTATCGTGTGAAACGACAAGTACAGTAGTATTTTCCAGTTCCATTAGAAAAATCTTCTAACCATTTTACTGCATGCAAGTCAAGTCCGTTTGTAGGCTCATCTAGCAACAGAATATCAGGATTTCCAAAAAAATAGCCTGTGCAAGCGACACTTTTACCTTTTTCAGGCTCTGTTAATTCCTTCATTAATTTGTGATGCATTTCAGCGGGGATTCCAAGCCCGACTAGAAATTTTTTTCAGCATTTGTTTCAGCTTCCCATCCATCTAATTCTGCAAATTCTCCTTCAAGTTCAGTCGCTAAATTTCCATCTTCTTCTGTAAATTCAGTTTTTTTGCATATAGTGCATTTTTGCATCATAATATCATATAATTTTTGCGTGTCCCATCATTACTACATTTAGCACTTCTTCATCTTCATATGCAAAGTGATCCTGTTTTAAAAATGACAGCCTTTTTATTTTTCTACAATAACTTCTCCAGAAGTAGAATCAAGTTCTCCAGTTAAAACTTTTTAAAAAAATGTCGATTTTCCAGCTCCATTCGGTCCAATAATACCGTAACAGTTCCCTTCTGTAAATTTTATATTTACTTCATCAAAAAGTTTTCGTCCACCAAACTGGACAGATAAATTACTTGTTGAAATCAAAAAAATTTCCTCCTTAAATATTTATATTTTATTTACATTATATCAAAAAAATTTTTCACTAAAAAAACAAAAATAAATTTATTTAAAACCTTTATTTTTTTTCCAAAAATAATTGGTAAAAATATACAAAAGAAAAAAATTTGAAAAAGGATAGAATGGGGTAAACTATGAATAAGACAAATTTTCATACTCACAATTATCGATGTGAACATGCCATTGGAAATGTAGAAGATTATGTAAAAAGTCGCAATCAAGGAAGGCTATACTGAACTTGGGAATCTCAGATCATGCTCCAATGCCTGAATATTATGAAAAATAACCGAATGAAGGAAGAGGATTTTTGATGGATATTTAAAAGGAAATTGAAGAGGCACAGGAAAAAAATATGGAAATAAAAATCAAAAATTTACAAATCACTAGAAATCGAATATTTTCCGGAATTTCTTGAAAAAAATATGATAAATATCGAAAAAAAGTTAGATTATCTCGTTTTAGGCTTACACGCATTTAGAAAACCTGGAGATAACACAAATCACAATGCCTGGAAAAATAAAAAAACAGGCGAAGATGTGTTAGATTATGCAAAAATATATGGCTGAAGCGATAGAAAGCGGAAAAATTTGACTACATTGCACATCCAGATTTATATGTAATAAATTATCGGAACTGGGATGAAAGCTGTGAAAAAGCAGCGCATATTATTTCTGAAGCGACAGAAAAAAATGGATGTACCGCTTGAAGTAAATGCAAATGGAATAAGAAAAATCTTTTGAAAGACATCCAGATTGGGATAGATATATGTATCCATATAAAGGAATTTTGGGAAATCGTGAAACAGTATAATGTTAGGACAATAATTGGTTCAGATGCACATGATTTTTAACAGGATGGAAGATAGGGAGATGGAAATTGCTAGGGAGTTTGCAAGGGAAATTGGGCTGAATGTGATTGAGAGTATTTTTTTGAAATTATAAAAATTTAATAGGAGGAATTAAATTGAAGAAAATAATTTTACTTATTTGTATTTTTGATAGGGGTGAGTTCATGTGATATGATTGCTGAAGATATTCAAGAATCAAAAAAACTATTTTGAAGACAAAAAAATTAGAAAAGAATCAAAAATAAAAATTGGCTTGGAACTTTTAGAAAAAAAGTACTGAAAAAAATATTGTGGAACAGGATGGAATTAATAATACCTAAAAAAATTCAAAAAAATAAATGAAGTAAACGGAAGATTAGAATACGATGGACAAGCATTAGAAATAGAATTTAAATATATTCCTAATAAAAAAATAACGATGATATTTGTTTTGATGTACCAACTTCGTTTAAAGAATGGTATAAAAAAGAAATAATGAGCGATATCTTATGTATTCCAATAATTTTCAATCTACAAAGAGTAATATGAGATTAGCTGAGAAAAATAGCAAAAAGAAAAATGGCTTTATTGAATGTAAGAACGGATTAATATAAAATTTTTTTATAAAAATTAAGATTGAAGAATCAAAAGAAAGGAGTGCATGGTATTATTTATCATGTAATAAATAAAAAAATGGATAGCAGTTTTAAATTTTTTTAAAAGGGGCAAAAATGATACATCCGACAACTGGGATAACTTTGGAATATCTGGATAAGTCTAATGCAGTTTGTTTTGTATTGTTTAATGAAACTAAAGAAAAAGGCGATTTTGGTAAAAACAGTTCCGTCCAGGTCCGAAAGGATTATACTTTGGAGGTTTGCGCTGGGCTGATTGATGGGGATGAAGATCCTAGGACAGCGGCTTTTAGGGAATTGCGAGAAGAAACTGGATATTTGGAAAAAGGATATTGTGGATGTGGAAGAATTGCCGAGGGGCTATATGTGTCACCTGGGTATACTACGGAAAAATCTGTATTTTTTTAGCGGAAGATTGAAATCGGATGATATTGAGTAGCTTGAGCAGTCGCTGGATAATGGAGAAGATGTGAAGGTTGTCTGGGTTGATGTGGAAGGATATTTTAAGACTTTCAAATGATATGAAAACGATACTTGCAGTAACTTATTTTTTTCAAGAAAAAAAGTAGGATATTTAAAAATAAAAAAATAAAAAAATGTAAGATGATAGAAAGGGGGAATTAATGGCTCAAAAATAATAAAAATAAATTTAGATGAAGAAAAATATTGACATTAATGCTGACATTGATACTAAAAGAAATAACTCAAGAGGAGAAAAACACAACAGAATGTGGAAAAAAATTAAAAGATGAAATCAGAAACCGTATGTCTGAAGAGGGTGTCCAGAATTTTTGAAGAGGAAGAAGAAGTATCGCCTGAAGAAATGGCTGAGGAAATTCAAAAAAATTGAAACAGAGAAAAGAGCTGGAAGAGTATTTTGAGGATAACCATTCGATTGATATTGCGGAAAGTTTTGAAGAATTAGATGATGATGAGCTTTTAAGAGTGTTTGAGCTTTTGAGTGATGAAAATAAGGCTAGTGTTTTGGAGCAGGCGGATGAAGAATTGCAGACGAGAATTATAGATTTGCTTTCAGATGAGGAAGATATTGATATTTTGGGATATATGTCGCCAGATGACGTGGTTGATATTTTAGGATATATTGACATTCAAAAAAGCAAGTCGATCCTTGATAAGATGAAACGTTCGCAGGCAAATAAATTTCGGGAATTGCTAGGTTATGAGGAAGATACTGCTGGAGGGATTATGACGACCCAGTACATTGCATTTAAGCAGAATTTGGAAATAAAAAGATGTAATGGCTAAACTGAAAATTATTGCTCCAAAAGACAGAAGTAATTGAAACTATTTTTTTGTTACAAATGAAAAAGAAAAGAATTAGTGGGGGAAGCGGATTTAAGGGATATATTGATTTCTTCTGAAGAAACAAAAACTTGAGAATATAATGGATGAAAAATGTAAAAATATGTCTATGTTGAGGAAGATCAGGAGGAAGTGGCGAGGATAGTGTCAAAATATGATTTACGTGTAATACCAGTTATTAATCATAAAAAAAGAATATACTGGGAATTATAACTGTAGATGATATTATTGATGTAATCCAAGAGGAAAAATACTGAGGATATTTTTGAAATTAGGGGGAGTTTCTGAGGAAGAAGAAATTGATTCGCCATTTTTTTATTTTCTGTTAAGCAGAGATTACCTTGGCTAGTTATAAATCTTGCAACAGCCTTTCTGGCTTCATTTGTAATTGGACTGTTTTTCCAATACAGTTGAGAAAGTAGTTATTTTATCTTCAATAATGACAATAATTAGCGGAATGGGCGGAAATGCAGGAACTCAGGCTCTATCTGTAACAATTCGGGCATTAGCGCTGGGAGAAGTTGATTTAAAGGATACGATTGAGATAATTGGAAAGACGCTTTTAGTTGGAACGGTAAACAGGGGCAATTTTAGGATTACTTTGTGGCGGGATTTTTATGGGTGCTTTACGGAAATTTTTTTATATGGGATTAATTGTATTTCTGGCAATGATTGGAAATCTTGTAATTGCCTGTATGATTGGATTTTTAATTCCAGTAACGTTAAAGGCATTGAAAATTGATCCTGCGATGGCTTCGGCTGTGGTATTAACGACAGCGACAGATTGTTTTGGATTTTTTTAATATTTTTTTAAGTTTAGCGACAGTATTTCTAAATAAATTAACTTAATATTTTATAAAAAAATAAATTTGGGAAGGAGGAAATTATGCGGATTAATTTGCCATTACCTACAATAATATTGATTTTATACATAGTTTACGTGATTTTTTTCTATGATTATGAAAAAAATAAGATTTAATGCAGAAAAATTTAGAAGAATTGGATGGGGAGTTTATATATACTTTTATACCAAAAAAATAAAAAAACAGCAAATATATTTTAATATTAATGAAGTAAAAACTTTGTATTTTGACAAGAATTTTTCATTCGGCAGGGAACTTTTAAGACAATAAATTTTAATATTCTCTTAAATGATGGATATAGTTTGAGATTAAAGAAAAAAAGAGATTGTCTGTTATTTTTTTAAAAAGTATGTCGGGAAAAAAAGGGAAGAACTGTATCAAAAAGATTTTTGAGTATGATACCTGCAGATATGACAGTTATTTTGATTTTTAGAAAAAGGAGCTGGATAATTTTGAGCGTTAAAAAAATACAGAAGGGAACAATAAAAATGGATCTATGGAATTTATTTAAAAAGAAAGAAAAAAATAAAAAAACAGGTATCTGCTTTTTCAAATGAAAAAAATCAGTTGAAGAACTTTTTAAAAGAATTTTTTTGGAAACTTATGCGGATAAAATTAATACAGTTACTTTGGAAAAATGGGGAAAAAGTTGACTGAAAAAAACTAAAAAGTTTTATCTTGAATTGAAAAAAATGGGAGAAAAAAATAGAAGTATTAATAAATCCAGAACGTAATTTTTCTTTTTAAAAAAAGCAAATTGCAATAGAGATTTTTTTAGAAAAAGTTAAATCCAGAGAGCTTTAAAAAAATATAAATGAAGAGGAGCTGGTTAAATACAATAGCTTGCTTATAAATTTTGAAGCCTTAGATAAGGAAGAGGAAAAATGAAGAAAAAAATTTATGATGGAAACCGCAAAAATTTTTTTAAGGGAATTTCATAAATTTACTATACAGAAAAAAATTAAACCATTATCATTTTGGAGATAGAAGAATGATTCAAAAATGATGAAAAAAATGGGAAATTTCAGACTTTATTCCGCCACTTTCAGAAAAAAATGTTTTTTTGGAATATGACCTTGAAATGACTGATAACGATCTTGAAAGAATGAAAAAATATTGAAAGAATGAAGAAGGATAAACTTCCATATAACGAAAAAAATGGAAGTAAACATATCTGAAAAAAATGTAAAAAAATACGTAAAAAAATGGGATATTATAAGAAGAATCGCAGACAATAACAATGACACGGCTTCTCTGCGGAAACCTATCTTGAAAAAAAGAAAAAATGGCCAAAAAGGAACTGGAAACGATTATTGATATTTTTTTGAAAAAAAGATACCAGTTTAAGCAGGTATTGACTGAGCGTGAAAAAAATTATCTGGAAAAATCCGTCAGATGATAAAGAATTGAATGTTGAATTTTATTTTATGCTGGAAGTCGCTAAAAATCTTTGCTTTGGGTATTGTCAGTTATTGATATTGAATTTGATGACTTTAACATATTTTTGTGATATTTCCATTCTTACCGATGGATTGAAATATGATAATTTAAAGTCCTTTGCCAGAAAATGTGAAATTCGTTCGCAAAAACAAGATTTTAGACATGCTGGATTATATATATAGACTAAATTGGGCAAATGTTGAAATAAAAATTAGAGGGTTATGATGGAATTGTAAATGAAAGTATTTTTGTATTTTAGCAGGCTTGCATTGGAATGGGTTGTTCAAGATGGAAAAAAAGCATAGAGGAAATTATTATTCATACATAAAGTATATATTTAAAAAAATTAAACAAATTAAATTTATTTTTAAAAAAATGATTTTATTTTGAAAAAAATTTAGAAAAATAATGAAAAAAATACGGCTTTTAGTCAAAATAATTTTTAAAAAAATTAATTGACAATGGATTTTAAAAAATGATAATATAAAAAAATGTAAAGATTGAAATTAATTTTTTTAAGTAATTATAAATGTCATAGAAGGAGAAAAAAATACGATGAAAAAAATCGCAATTTTAACAAGTGGGGAGACTCACAAGGTATGAATACAGCGATAAGAGCTGTGACAAAAGGTCGCCATTAACAAAGGAATGGAAGTTTATGGCATAAAAAGAGGATACAAAGGTATGCTTGAAGATCAAATTACTCCATTAACATTATTGGATGTAAGTGGAATTGCTGATAAAGGAGGAACAATTTTATTATCAGCAAGATTGCCTGAATTTAAAAGATCCTGAAGTTAGGGCAAAAGCAGGCTAATTTGAAAAAAATATGGAATTGACGGATTAGTTGTAATTGGTGGAGATGGATCGTTCCATGGTGCACATTACTTATATGAAGAACATGGAATCAAAACAATCGGAATTCCAGGAACTATTGATAATGATGTAGCCGGAACTGATTACACAATTGGTTATGATACAGCATTAAACATTATATTGGATGCAATTTCAAAATTGAAAGATACGGCAACTTCTCATGAAAGAACATATTTAGTTGAAGTAATGGGAAGAAACTGTGGAGATTTAGCGCTTTATTCTGCAATCGCAGGAGGTGCAAGTGGAGTTATGATTCCAGAAAATGAAAGTTCAATTGATGATTTAGCTGAAGTAATCAAAAAAAGACGTGCTGAAGGTAAGTTGTATGACATAATTGTTGTTGCTGAAGGTGTTGGAAATGTTGTTCATCTTAAAGAGGAATTGTCAAAAAGAGTTGACACAAGTATAAGAGTTACAATTTTGGGTCATATTCAAAGAGGTGGAGCTCCAACAGCGACTGATAGAATTTTAGCTACAAGATTAGCTGTTAAAGCTGTTGAATTAATTGAAGAAGGAAAAAGGTGGATTAATGGTTTGGGAATCCAAAGTGAAGAAGTAACAACTCACAAATTATCTTATGCTTGGGAAAAATTATTCAAAAAGCATCAGCGACTGATTATTTAATTGCAAATATGTTATCATTATAATTTAATGAAAAAAAGTTATGTTAGTTTAATAATTTTTTTGATTTAACGAGATGTAAATGAACTCTCTTGCATTTAGCAAGAATTCATTGATAATTCAAGACAATGAAAAATTTTTAAATTAAATTTTAGGAGGAAAAAAATGAAAAATTAAAAATGACTAAAGTTGTTTGTACCATTGGTCCAAAAAAACTGAAAGTGTTGAAATGTTGACAAAATTAGTAGAAAGCGGAATGAACGTAATGAGATTAAACTTCTCTCATGGTGATTTTGCTGAACACGGACAAAGAATTAAAAAAATATTAGAGAAGTAATGAAAAAAACAGGTAAAGAAATAGGGATTTTTATTAGATACTAAAGGTCCTGAAATCAGAACAGGAAAAATTAGAAGAGTGGAAACGATGTATTACTAGAAACTGGTAAAAAAAGTAATTATGACAACTGATTATGATTTTGTCGGAAATGCTAGTAAATTCGCAGTTTCATATCCTGGAATCATAGATGACTTAAAAAAATTGGAAGTACTGTTTTATTAGATGACGGTTTAGTTGGATTAAAAAGTTGAAGCTATCAACAAAGAAGCTGGAGAAGTTGAATGTGTTGTTACAAATACTGGAGAATTAGGAGAAACTAAAGGTGTAAACTTGCCAGATGTTTCAGTTGGTTTACCAGCATTAGCTGCAAAAGATATTGCTGACTTGAAATTTGGTTGTGAACAAGGTGTTGACTTTGTAGCAGCTTCATTTATAAGAAAAAGCTTCTGACGTTGCTGAAGTAAGAAAAGTGTTAGATGACAACGGTGGAAAAAAATATTCAAATTATTCCTAAAATTGAAAGCCAAGAAGGTGTTGACAACTTCGATGAAATCTTGGAATTAAGTGATGGAATCATGGTAGCAAGAGGAGACTTAGGAGTAGAAGTTCCTGCAGAAGAAGTTCCTTTCATGCAAAAAATGATGATCAGAAAATGTAACAAAGCTGGAAAAACCAGTTATTACAGCAACTCAAATGTTAGATTCAATGATTAGAAACCCAAGACCTACAAGAGCAGAAGCAGGAGACGTTGCTAACGCTATCTTGGATGGTACAGATGCAGTTATGTTATCAGGAGAATCAGCAAAAGGTAAATATCCAGTAGAAGCTGTTAAAATGATGGCTACTATTTCAAAAAGAACAGATGAATTTAAAAAATTCAAACCAGTTGAAACTCCAGGAACAGGTATTTCTGTTACAGAAGCAATTTCAAGTGGCGCAGTAAGTACTACACAATCATTGGATGCTAAATTAATCGTATGTTGGACAAAAAAACAGGAAGATCTCCTAAGATGATTAGAAAAATATGGACCAACTGTACCTATAATCGCATTAACTGACAACGAACAAACTGCTAGACAATTGGCATTAGTAAGAGGAGTTAGAGCTTACGTAGAAAAAAAGGATTAGATAAAAACTGATGACTTTTTGCAAAAAGCAAGAGAAATTGCGACTAATCACGAAGAAGCTAAAAAGGTGATTTAGTAGTATTAGTAACTGGAATTTCTAAAGAAGGAACAACTAATACATTCAGAGTAGAAAGAATTGGAGAATAGTTAAATTTAATTGTTTGACATTTTAATCATAAATATTTTTTTATAAGGGAATGGTTTTATACCTTTCCCTTTTTTTAAAAATTATTTAAAAATTAAAAAAAGGAGATGAGATAACAAATATGAAGAAATTAGATGATTTAATTGATGTTTTTTTGCAAAACTGCCTGGAATTGGGAGAAAAAAAGTGCATGAGAATTGCATTTGACGTGCTTGATAGAAGTGAAGCGGAAGTTGATAGAATGTTGGAAATAATAAAAGATTCGCATATAAATATTAAGCATTGTAAAATTTGTGGAAATTTATCAGAAAATGAAATTTGTGAAATTTGTGAGAATGAAAAAAGAGACAGGGAAGTAATTTGCGTTGTGGGAAGGTGTAAGAGATGTGATTGCATTTGAAAAAGTCTGAAACATATAATGGGCTTTATCACGTTTTAGGCGGGAAAAATTGATCCGTTAAATGGAGTTACTATTGAAGATTTGAATTTGAGAAATCTGTTGGATAGAATAGATGGAAGTGTTAAGGAAGTTATATTAGCTTTTAAATCCTGATTTGGAGGGAGAAACTACAAGTCTTTACTTAACAAAAATTTTTTTAAAGGCGAAAGATGTTAAAATTTCTAAAATTGCTAGTGGTATTCCAATGGGTGGAAATATTGAATATACTGATATGGCAACTCTCGGAAGATCTTTGGGAAGGTAGAATTAATATGAATGATGAAAATTAAACTCGTTTTAGGAAATTTTTAAAAGATGATGTAAATACTCAAGCGATAATATTAATGCTATTTACCATTAGAATAATGGATTTAGCCAAATAAGCTATTGCTTGAGTATATTTTTTTATAATTTTATTCACTGTACATTTCTTTTATTTTATTTTCATCAATTCCGAAAAAAATAAGTTAAAATAAAACCTCCTAAGTATGCTCCAAGCATTGAAATTATAAAAGTAAATCCAAGTTCCTGGAACTACTATGAAAAAGTCCAAATAGCCCTGAAACACCTTGTGAAATTGTCCCTAAATGAAATAAAACGGCTAAAATTCCACCAAATCCAGAACCTAGGCAAGCTGTGACAAAAGGTTTTCCCAGTGGCAAAGTTACGGCATACATCAACGGCTCACCAATTCCAAGTATCCCAACAGGAATAGAATCCCTGACCATATTTTTAAGTCTTTGGCTTTTAGTTTTTACATAAATTGCAATTCCAGCTCCAACTTGACCTCCGCCTGCCATCATAAGAATTGGTAATAAATAATTAATTCCTTTTGTAGGGCCTTCTGGATTGTTTAACATTACGTGGATTGGAGTTAGAGCTTGATGCAGCCCGACAGAAACGAGAGGTAAAAATCCTGCTGCCAGGAGATAGCCACCGAATATTCCCAATTTATTGTAGGAAAAATCAAGAATAGCGTATATAAAGTTTGTTAGGCAAGTTCCCAAAGGCTGAATTATTAATAGAGCGATAAAAACTCCAATTATTAATGTTAAAAGCGGAGTAAGAAAAGTATCAAGCATTGCTGGAATTATCTTTCTTATCTGCTTTTCCAGATATGCAACAATCATTCCCATAAATAGTGCTGTAAGCAGTCCTCCCATTCCTGGTGAAAAAGGTTCTCTGGTAAAAGGGAGTATAACTGCACTTTTTCCTTCAGTTTTTAAAATTAATGGCAATGCTGGATTTACGATAAATATTGATCCTATAATTCCACCAAGAACTGCTGTTCCGCCAAATTCCTTTGCAGAATTCATTCCTACATAAATTGCAAGATAGCTGAACATTACAAATCCGGCACTTCTTATGGCTGCAAACCACCATGCTGCATCATAGGCATTTTTTGCTGTAGTATTTATAACATTTGTAAGTCCTATTATTAGGCCTGCTGAAATTATTCCAGGCAGTAGGGGGACAAATATGTTTGCAACTTTTTGGAGAAATCTCTGGACAGGTCCATTATGTTTTTGATTATTAGACTTTTTATTCTCACTTGCTATATCTTTGACATTTCTATTTGAAAATCCCAATGGAATTCCTGTAAGTTTTGAAAAATTCATTTCCTATTGCATTTACTTTCCCTGGCCCTAAAATAATCTGTAAAGTGTCAGAATTTACCACATTTAAAAACTCCGTCAATTTTTTTAGTTTTTTTCCAAATCCACATCTTCACGAATTTTAACTCTCAATCTTGTCATACAAACTGCATTTGAAACAATATTTTTCTTTACCTTTTAAAAATATTATAAATTTCTTTTTGCTATTTTTTTTCTCGTTCATAATGTCTATCTCCTTTTTGAATAAATTTTATTTTTTTTACAAAAGAAAAATTTTTTTGCCAAAGGCTTGATATAATCAATTAGAAATATTTCATTTTTCACTTATTTTTTTCCAACAACATTTGATTTTTCCAGTATTTTTTTCATATCTGTTTTAGCAATTAAAAAGTTCGCCTGCATAATGTCCGTATTCACTGCTTTCAATAATTACATCTCCCTTTTTTTATTATTTCAGGAGTATTAAAAAAACTTTAAAATTATGTTCTTTATATTTTACACGGCTATTTGTAGAACAGAATCAAATTTTTCAGAAATATCGCCTCTATTAAAGTGAAATTCATCAAAAAAATTATTTGCTTTTTCTGTTTCTGGAATATCTTTTTCCAATTCAATTGAAAAAAACTTACCATATCTTTACGAACTTTTTTTAAATTCATTTAATTCTTCATCTGTCGGATAGCAGTTTGAAATAATAATATCATCAATTGTTTCCAATGCGACAAAAATGTTTAAACTGAACTATTAGCGGCAAATTACGATGCATTTCTAAAGTTGGTAAGCCTTGAGTCACTGGCCAAGGCCCAAAAACTGTTTTTAGCTTGAGAAGTTATAAATCTTGCGGTTCGTAATCCGTATTTTGTAAAAATTTTCTGTACATTTTTCTAAAAAAATTCTAAACCTAATCCTGTATAAATATGAGGATAAAAAAATTATGACATCCGATTAAATTATTTTTTTATTAGGGCAGTAATCCATAATTGTGTCAATATAATGAGTATCGTTACTCATATTTATCTCAATTTTCAAATTTTTCCCTGTTAAATGTCATAATACTTTCCTGCAGTCCAGTAAATCCAACATCAAGCCTAATTCCATCAGCTCCCATTTCCTTAAAAAAATGCCAAGTCATCATAACTAATTCCCAAATCTTTAAAAAAACTTTCGGATTTACATCTAGAATAATTTCAAATCCCTTTTCCTTAGCATAATGATTTATTTTTTTAAATTTTTTTCAAAAATTATTTCCTTATCTTCAATTCCTTTATTTTGGGCAGAAGAGAGCAGACAGCTGAATATGCGGCTAAAAACCGGCACTATAAGCCTTGTCAATATAATTTATTAATTTTTTTCTTCAGTTGTCTTTTTCAGGATAAATTGAAATTCCTAATTTTTCTCATTTTATGCTGTTTCCTTCTTTTTTTATCTCTATTTTAATAATTTTTTTATTTAACAGGAGATCAATATCCCTTGCTTCATAATATTTGTTTTTATTAAATTTTTAAGCAAATATAGTTTTTTTGAACAAGTTTATTCTTGTGTTTCAGCCTGTTCTTCCGCTAATAATTTTTCATAGGCTGTAAAGAATGGATAGTAGATTACAATAGAAATTATAATTAAAAGTATACTTAAAATTACTGCTCTGTAATCTCCATTTGTTGCTAAAAAAATGCTCCTATTGGTCCAGGTAAAGTCCAAGGCGGCGTTGAAGTTACACGGTTTACTAAGCCTGTTGCCATTGCAAAATAAGTGATTGAGGCATTGACTATTGGGACAATTATGAAAGGTGGCAATAACGTAGGATTTAATACGATTGGAGCTCCAAAAATAATTGGTTCGTTTATATTAAATATTGAAGGAAGAATTGCAGCTTTTCCTAAAGTTTTTCCGTAAGCTGATTTTGATTTTAGCAATAATAATATTGCAAATCCTATCGTTGTTCCTGAACCGCCAATCCAGATAAACCATTGGTATAAAGGTTCTGCTGCAATGTGCGGAATATGCTGTCCGTTTGCCAAAGCTGTTGCATTTTGTTCAAGAAGCATAAGCCACAACGGACGTACAACAGATCCGACAATTGAATCGCCATGAATTCCAAAGCTCCAGAAGAATGTAATCATAAATACGATAAGTATTACAGAAAACCATGAATCACTAAATTTCAGAACAGGTTTTTATAATTGAGCCTATTATATCGTGTAAATCAATATTTAGCCAGTAAGTCAAAATTGTCAATGTGAAAATAATTATTGCCGCTGGAGTTAAGGCTTCAAATGAACGTGCAACTGATTCTGGCACAGCTTCAGGCATTTTTATTCTAAATCCAGTTGTTGTAGTCATTCTATATACTTCAACAGCAAATATTGCTGCTATAATTCCTACAAACAAACCTGCAGAGCCTAATTTTGACATTTGCAGAGCATACCCAATATCTTCCTGAATAATTTGAGAGCCTTTTGTACCCTCTTCAACAATAATTTGTACTGCTTTTCCGCCAATAGTCTGATTTATTACTTCTATCGGGTTAATCATTTTAGGCATAATAGTAAGTAAAAATGCACAGACTGACAGTATTGCCCCTGTAATTCCGTCTAACTTATACGATTTTGCAAGGCTGTAACCGATTCCCATAACTGCGTAAAGTCCCATTATGAACATTGTCATACGGTAGGGCAGTAGCATTTGTACTGCATGTTTTTTTGCTAAAATTGAAATTGCCCATTCTTTTTGGAAAAAGGCGGGAACGCTAAAAATTAAAAAAATATTGATCCGACAATGATTAGAGGCAATGTGGAAACTATACCATCACGTATTGCCCTTAAATGTCTTTTGTTCAGATATTTTTGCCATTTTTTTATTGAAAGTTGTTCTAAAACTGCCATAATTTACTTCCTTTCCTATTACAATATTTTTTTGATTTAAATAATAATTAGTTTCAAGAAATTGAGATTTTTTTAGTAAAATTTAATATCTTAAAAATTTATTAATTAGATAACAATTCCTGAATCTGCTTTAATAATTTAGGGCCTCCAAGTGGGCTATATCCTTGTGGCGTAATCATTGCGCAAGGTACTTGGGCTTCCTTTTGCCTGTGCACTTAATGTATCAAATCTGTGTCTTATTTGAGGTGCAACCATTGCCACGTCATATCCATTTTTTTACTTCTTCTTCAAATTCTTTGCGTACTCACAGCCTTCACTTCAATTTCTACACCTTTTGATTTTGCCTCCTTTTCCAGTGCTTTTTACCGCCACTGCGCTTGACATTCCTAGCGAACATACAAATAATACTTTCATTTTAAATCCTCCTAATTTTTTTATTTTTTCAAGTTTATTAATTCTTTTTATACATTTTTATCATTCCTTTCCAATTAATGTTTTAGCTTCAATCGCTGTCATTAAATGGTCTTGCGAGTGAACAAACAAGACTGAAGGTGTAATTCCTTCTCCATTTACTTCTGCCTGAATTATGTCGGTTTGAATATTATGAGCCGACAGCAGCGCCTCATCCGCTTCTTTTAATAAATTTTCCGCCTTTTTAAAATTTCCCTTTTCCGCTTCACCCAATGCCTCATAAGCCAGTCCTTTTTGCCATTCCAGCACTGTTTACAATTTCAAATACAACTAATTCCATTTGTTCCTTATCCATAATTTTTTTATTTTCCTCCCTTTTTGATATTTTTTTCTCTATTTTCATAATAATCCTTAAACTGTGGTAAATATTTTTTTTGTGCATCCAGAAGTTCATTCAAAACCTTTCTTCCAATTGTAGTTCCAGGAATTAACGGATTTGTAGTAAATGCCTGTAATGCAGTATAATAATTTCCAGTAACAGCAGCTTCCACAGTCAATTCCTCCATTGCCTTCATCAATTGAATATACCCTCTTTGTCCAGCATTTGGAAATTTACCAAAGGTTATTGGCTTAGGCCCGCTTGCTGTAATGTATGATGAAATTTCAACTGCCGAATTATACGGTAAATCTGCAATAGCTCCTTTATTTCTAGTATTTACAGCCATTATTATGCCTTTATCGTTATAAATTGCGCTGATAAGTTCACAAGCTGCATCAGAATAATAAGCTCCTCCTCTTTTTTCCAGCTGTTTAGGCTTTTCCTTCAAATTAACATCTTTATAAAGTTCAAACAATTCAGCTTCAACTTTTTTTACAATTTCTCCTCTAGTTCCATTTTTCCCTATAGGATTTCAATCCTTCCTTTAACATTTCATCTTGCAAATAATAATAACGATGGTAATCGCAAGGCAGCATTCCTAGATTTTTTATCTGATCATAATCATAATTTATGCTTACAATATTTTTTACACCAAGATTTTCCTTATCCTGTCTTTTATCCCATAAATCTGCCGTAAGTTCATTTCCTTTCTTATCCCAAACTCTATACCAGACAAAATGATTTAACCCTGCAAATTGAAACTTAAACTCGCTAATGTCTTTTTCATAAAGGCTTGCACAATCCATCTGAGTATGTACTGGAATATTGCAAAGTCCAACAACTTTTTCAAAGTTTCCATAATTTAGGACAGCTTCTGTCACGATTCCAGCAGGATTTGTAAAGTTTATAAGCCAAGCCTCTGGAGCAAGTTCCTTTATGTCCTTCACAATATCAAGTATCACAGGAATCGTCCTAAATGCCTTAAACATTCCTCCAGCTCCATTTGTTTCCTGTCCCAGAAGTCCATTCTCAAATGGTATTCTTTCATCCTTAATTCTCGCATCAAGAAGTCCCACACGAAATTGAGTAGTTACGAAGTCCGCATCTTTTATAGCTTCCCTTCTATCCAGCGTCAAATAAACCTTGCAGTCAATACCAGCCTTTTCCACCATTCTTTTAGCTAAATTTCCAACAATTTCCAGTTTTTCCTTCCCTTCCTCAATATCAACCAGCCAAATTTCTTTAACAGGAAGTTCTTTTATTCTCTTAATAAAACCTTCTATCAATTCAGGAGTATAGCTGGATCCGCCCCCAATTGTAACAATTTTGATTTCATCCTTTTTTCATTTTTTTCCATCCTTTCTATGTAACTTTATATAAGTTTCCAATAGATCTATTTGATAACTTAATCTTTTTTTATTTCAAGTTTTTCATGTATTATTTTTTTGCTACATTTTTCATCACATTGATTCAATTTTTTTCCATTGCCATATTTTTTTATCAATATCCAAAAAGTATCATAACAATAGCAGTTTTCACATCATTTCCAGCTTTTTTCAAAGCATCGCTTGCCTTTTCATAATCACAGTTCGCAGTTTTCATTATTATTCTTTTCGCCCGCTCAATTAATTTCTGATTGGAAGTTTTAACATCCACCATATATCCAGAAAATACTTTTCCCAACTTTATCATAATCGTTGTGGAAATCATATTAAGTATCATTTTTTGTGCTGTTCCCGCCTTCATTCTAGTAGAACCTGTAACAATTTCTGCTCCAACAGGAACTTCTATTGGATATTGGCTAACTTTCGACAAATCAGAGCTTTTAGAACAAGTAATGCTTCCTGTAATTGCACCAATGCTGTTTGCATATTCAATTGCCCCTAAAACATAAGGAGTTCTGCCAGAAGCGGCAAGTCCTATAACCACATCATTTTCTGTAAGATTAATGTTTAACAAATCCTGTTTTCCCAGTTCTGGATTATCTTCAGCATTTTCCTTAGCCTTAAATATCGCCTCATTTCCACCAGCAATTATTCCTTGAACTTTCTCAAAGGAAACTCCATAAGTCGGAGGACATTCTGAAGCATCAAGTATTCCAAGCCTGCCTGATGTTCCAGCTCCAATATATATAATTCTAGTTTCTTTTTTTATATTTTGACAAAATAGCATCTATCAGCCGTGAAATACTGCCCAGTTCCTTTTCTACGCAAAATGCCACTTTCTTGTCTTCCTCATTTATTCTTCTTACAATTTCAAGGCTATCCTGCAATTCAATATCCTTGCTGTTTAGATTATTTTCTTCAGTAGACAATTTTTCAAGCTCGATCATCATTTACCACTTCCTTTAGGTCAGTCTATGTTATAATTATATCTCGATTTTTTTCTCAAATGGAAGTCTATTTTTTTAAATTTATCTAAAAAAATTTCTTTAAAAGTAAAAAAAGCAAAAGAAATTCATAATAAATCAGATATTTAAATAAAAAAATAGTATTTTATTTTTTTAAAAAATCTAAGTGCAAAAACAAGAGAATAATTATTTTTCTAAACTCTTGTTTCTTTTAATTTATTTTATCAAGCTAAATACAAAAATACGGAAGAAGCCCCATCCCCATACTAGAAAAACACAATCCAAAGTCCCGATACGCTTTCTACAATTTTTCCCCGATAAATCCTTTTTTTCAAAAAAATTTTATCATAAAAATATATTGAAATTATCAGGATTATAAGCAGTACCAATCCGCTGAATAAAAAAATATTTTTTTCATAAGTATAAGAAAGTCCAAGAATGACAAGAAAAATATTCAACAGCAAAAAGTAAACTTAAAAATTACTGCGACCTTTTTTTCTTTCCCCAAAGTTTGCTATAAGTCTGTACTCCATGTTCCTCTTCATCGGCTCTTCTCGTTTTTTTCTTCCAATTTCTAGGACAATTCCGTTTAGATAATTTAACGTAAAAAGAGGAATCAAGGCAATATCAATATTATGTCTATACCATTGCAATGCTACAAATTTAAAAAAATATTTTTCTGCTTCGCCTAATACGATATATTATGCAAACGATTTACAATAACGAGAGTAATAAAAAAATCATTATTACAACGTGAGATAGAGCATAGATTAAAAATTCTTTTTTTGTAAGCCATTTCTTTATAAAAAAATTCCTTTGCCATTAAAAAAACATATAAAACCATACTATTATCATAAAAATATATAATTTTAAAAATCTATAATATATGCAAGAATTATTTGTATAATAACAGTAGCAATTCCTATTTTTTTCCCAATGCTTTTAAAGTTATTACTCCCCTTTGGACAGGACGGTAAGCCCTATATTTTAAGTCTTCTTCATAATCCTTAAATTCATCTGTAATTCTTAATTGCAGGAAAAAAACATAAAAAAATTATGATAAATAAAGCAACTATTTTTATGCCAAGGCATTGGTACTTTAATTTCTTTTTGAAAAAAATCTGATTAATGATTTTTGAATTATATAGTAATCCTGTATAGATATATCCTGATAAAGTAAAAAAATTAGTACAAAAATTGAGTTTTTTTCCCTAATGGAAACCGCTCATTCAGATATATTTTAAAAATTTTTTTATATTTTGAACTATTGATTTTTTTGAATTTATATTATTTTTGACTCATTTATTTCTCCTCTTACAATATTATATATAAATAGATTTTACTGACAATAGAAGTCAATCATGGAAAGTAAATATCCTGTATTACTGTCTACTGGTGTACTTTCAATAAAAATCTTTAATTTTATACCTTAATATTAATTTTTTTCATTATACTGTTCACGCTTTTTCAATAGTCATTGCTCTATCCAGAGAATGACTAAACGGACTTCCTGAACTTGCAATGCCTTCTATAATTCCCCCTAAAAAAATCAAAAAAACAGTCCTCTTGTTTTTAGAACGCATATGAGTCTGATACTTTTCATCGAGATATGACAAGTCTGCCTCACTCTTTTTCTGCTGAAAGATAGAATCTTTTTCAAAGCTCTTCTATCATATAATGAAAAATAATTTTAATCCCTCCTGAATTAATTCTTTTGCTTCTGTTTTCATAAAAATTTCCTTTCTGAATTTAAATTTTTAAAGTTTTTCAACTATCTCTTCCAGCCTTTTATAATCCGTCTTGCTGTTATGCCTCTTATCCATTGGAATTTCAGTTTCGATTATTTTTAAATATTCCAAATTTTTTTCTTTTAGTCTTTTAATTTCACTATCCTCAGACAAATCTCCTTTAAATTCAGGGTTTCTTTCAGCAAAGAGGTATAATTTATCATCTTTTGAAGTAAGGACTGATTTTTTTTCAAGTTTTTTTGCAAAAATGAAAAAGGCAGTTTCTACAGTAAAAAGGATAATAAATGTTTTCTTCAATCTGTATTCTTCCTTTAACCCTTCCAAGCAGTATAAGTTGCCCTTTTCTGTTAATATATCCCATATCTCCTGTCCTATGCCAGATTTCATCAGGATTTTTTTCAACATTTAGGTAACCATTGACTACATTTTCTCCTTTTACAAGTATTTCACCTTTTTAATTCTGAAGAATCTTTAACATTGCCTGACTTTTCTAGTTTTTTTCTATTTTTAAGCTCTATTTCATTGACTATTTTTTTCCAGCCAGCAGACCTTCTCCATTTTTTTCATATTTTTCAATATCTTCTTTTGTTATATCTTCAAAATTTAATGATGATATTGGTTCAGCTTCCGAAGCTCCATATAAGGCTGTAATTTTTGCATTTGTAAAGACTTCTTTAATTTTTTCCATAAGGCTGTAAAAGACAGGAGCACCGCCTGTATATACCTTTTGAACATTTTCAAGAGTTATTTTTTTCATTTTTGCAAAATTTTTACGATATTTTCAAATATTACAGGAGGGAGAATGACATTTTGAATATTATTTTCTATTATTTGTTTAACAATATTTTTAAAATTTGATTCTGCAGGTTTTTGCCAGTTTAAATCAGGAATAAAAAGTAGTTGTTCCTGTGGCAATGTGGGAAAAAAAGAAATATTGGGAATGAAGAATAAACCGATGTTTCCTTTTCAAATTTTATATTTTTTTCAAGTACATTATGCTGTCCCAGCAAAAAAATTTATGAGTTCTCATAATAATTTTAGGAAATCCAGTACTTCCGCTTGTAAAGCTGATAAGAGCTGGTGTATCTTCTTCAATTTTTTTCATAATTTTCAATTTTTTTATTTTCTTTTTACTTGACAATTTTCATTTATTGAAAATTTTTTTCAGAGTATTTCATCACTTTAATATAATTAATTTTTTTCCCAATTTTTTTCTGATTCCCTTTAGAAAAAAATCCCTTTAAAAAGTGTTTTTTTCTGCTTCCAATTATCCCATCAGGCGAAATCATCTCACAGCATTTATTAATATGCTCAATCCCAGCATAAGGGTCAATAAATACAGCCTGTATTCCCATTTTAAATATTGCTGTCAAAATCAAGTAAAATTCCACTCCAATTGGAATAAAAAAACTACAATTTTATCTCCTTTTTTTAAAAATTTTTTTCCTTAAATAGTCACATAAATAATCTGATTTTTTTCATCTATTTGGGTAAAAAGTAACTTTTTTTGCCTGTATTCAAGTCAAATAAAGCTGTCTTATCTGGATACAGACTTCTTAATTCTTTTTATTTTGTCAACTATTGTCATTTTTTTATACCGCCTTTTTATTTAAAAGTTCCTTTATAAACAAAGTATATCTTCTCAATTCATCTCCCAATAGCAATCCTATATTTTTTTAGATATATTCTTTTCATACATCAAAGCATAAATCACATTTTTTTATAACCTGATTTTTTTCCGTTTCCTTCACAAGTTCATCAATTAAGATATATCCCATTCCTTTTTCCGTTATATTTGGGAGAAACTGCAATCGTCTTAAGTATCATTGTTTCTATTTTTTTCCTTTATACTGAAAACTCTGCATAATCAGGTATTCCAAACACATAGCCAATTAATTCATCCTTGAGATAAAAGCGTTTTTAAAGAATTTTTTTACAATTTTATCTTCATATCTCATATACATTTTTTTATAAAAAAATTTCCCTTTCCAGTTCAGAATATAAAAAAATTATTTTTTTAAATGCCTGAATTGTCAAGTCGTAGACTTTATTTAGTATTTCTAGTATATTTTTCGTTTTCAGCAGATTTTACCTTTATATCCTTATAATAATCAAATTTTTTTATTTTTTTCAATTTTTCTTAGATAGATTTTTCCCTTTTAACAGGATTCATATTTTTCCATTATTGTAGAAATATAATTGGCAAGAGGATTAAATCCAGTTTTTTTGAAATAATTCCACATAATAGCCTTCATTCCAAGGTTCCATCAAGAAAGGCTTTCTATTTCCAGTTTTTGTCACATACCGATATGTATTCCAAGTAGTTCCATTCAAAGGCCCAATTATTATTTCAATCTCATCTTTTTTTCAATTCTTCAAAAAGTTCATCAAATATTTTCTTTTCAAATTCTTCTTTTTCTATATTTTTTTCAAAAAAATCATTACGTTTCCAATATAAGATGTTTTTTTCTCATTATAATCTGGCCGATTGTGCCACAAATTTAGGCTTCCTGCCATTTTTTTCCTGCTTCATCTTGAAAAACTATAATTTCTGATGGTCGTTCTATTTGAATTTTTTTGCTATTTCATTTTTGAGAAATATCATTTTCTGTAACGTATTTTTTTAGATAATCGTTATTTATTTTTTTATTTTCTGTTATTGTATATCTTTTTTTATTTTCATATTTATAATTTCTCCTGTTTTAATCTTATAACATTCCTATTCCCAGTAATAACATTGAGCAAGCAAAAAAACAATTCCTGAAGTTAAAAAAATACTTTTGCTTTCTCCGCTAAGTTCATTTTCCTTTTCAAAAAAATATAAAAAAATCTTCATACTTGTTTCATAAATAAATATTCCGCCAAACAAAAGAACCGCTATTCCAGCTAGCATTTTAAAAATCCAGAATTCTTGACAAAATAAAAATAATTTACTAGAAAGAAAACGGTAGCTTTACATATGCTTTCCATCAAAAAGTTCATTCTAAATGTTTTTCCTGTAGATATTTCCGGCATTATCCCTTATTAAATTTATAATTCCAAAAAAATAGTGAAAAATGAAAAAAATATAAATAAGAAACATTTTATTTTTTTATCCATTACTATGCTTAATGCAAGCCACATTGATGTGGTAAATGCTATTGCTAATAGCCCTTTTAGCGAGTCCTTAACCTGCCCTTTAACTTTTTGGCGTAAAATGATAATATCCAAGATACATTATTAATGGTGGAACGACCCATTTTATTCCGCCTATAATCATAACGATGTAAAGGAAAAAAATAAACTTGCAGTTTGGGCAACTTTTTGTAAGAGTAGTTTTTTTCTATTTAATATTATAATTATAAGAAGCATAACTATTACCCAAAGTTTATACATAAGTTCTCTCGCTGTTAAATATAAGTTTAATTTTAGGAACAAATATACGAAAAGCGGGACAAAAAAATATTATCCAGCCCATTCCACGAAATCATTTCAAGAATCATTGCAAGAATGCTTAAAAAGCAGTGAAACAAGCACGATATTTATACTTTTAATGTTACTGAAAAAAATAAAAAAAGAAATTTATGCAAATAAAAATATGTTGTAAGAAAAAAATGTCACAGATCCTTCTACCGACTTTGTTCCAAATCCCGTATCAAACTTATATTTACTATAAAATTCTCCGATAAGAGTCAGAAAGGCATCGGAAAAACATAAGTATTATAAGCGGAAGTGAATACATTATTTTTATCTTCGCTTGACACAATCCATAATCCTAAAAATACTTATAATAAAAATATATATCTCCAAATGTTTTTTTCTATTTTTTTGTTTCCAAAACTTTTCTAAATCCAGCTATTCTATTTTTTTATCAGCCTAATGGAAATAAGCACTGCAAGAAAAAAATCACTCCAAGTATCATAACCGAACTTTTTTTCTCGAATATAAATGGAAGAGCCAGTCCCCAGATCCCGAACCTATATGTAAAAATTTTTCCGTATAAGTTCTGAATTTAACGTTTCACTTTTTTCAAGTTTATTTAGCAAAAAGAAAAAAACATTATAAAAACCAATAAAAAAACAAGTATCATCTTAGTTATTTCCATATTTTATCACCTTTTTCAACTACAAAATCAGTATAAAAAAACGTTTTTGTCCTTTTTTTTATGAAGTTTTTTTATCAAATTCTTTCATTCTTTGAAAATTTTTTTCCAATATTATTTTTATTTTCTGTACAATCTAATTTTTTTGAATTTCTTTCCACTATCAAGTTCCAGTATGCCAATATTGCACTATTATCAGCATTATCATAAATTTTTTTCATCAAATTTCTATAATTTTTCCAAAGACATATATTCAAATATATCACTTAAATTAAATTTATTTATTTTTAAAAATCTATTTCATCAAGATATTCTTCCACAGAATTTTTGAACAATTTCCAATTTATAAAGATTTTTTTCCTAATATTTTCAAAAATTTTCCCTTCTTAAAAAAAGTAAGGCAAGCAGTCTAAACGGTAATTTCCCATCATAATATAATGAATATAAGGATTTTTCATAGCTGTCCAGCTCGCAAAGAGCATACCTGCTTCTTTCCTTCATTTCTTTGGAAATATCTTTTTCCGCATACCTAAAAAAATTCCTTATCCCTTTCCCAAATTTTTCCAACTACAGATTTAGAAAGAAATAGTTTAAACATCAGTTTCCATCTAAGATTATTCCAATATTTATTATAATATTCCTCTCTTTCCTGCCTCGACTTTTTTTCTCAAAAAAAGTCCTTCCACTCTTTTTTTATTATGTATCAAAGGAAGTATCTTTTTCCTAAAAAAATTTTAAAGAATTTTTCAAATTTCCCAATATGAATCACCCCAGTTTCAATTGCTTCTCTATTGAGATCCCAGTAATCCCTCACATCTTTATCAAGTTTTTTTCCCGTATTTTCTCATACATCCCAATTCTTTCAGAAGAATTTTTTTTACTCCCATAAATTCCAGCATTTTTTTCATAATCAAAATTTTTAAAAAAATTTCCCTTTTTAAGTTTAGCAAGAGCAATTTGGGGAAAACTTATATCGAGAGCCACCACTTTTTTTCAGGATTTTTCAGCAAGCATTGAAAATACATTATCTCCTGCCGACAAAAATCCCAAAGCATACATCCTTTTCTTTTTATATCAAGACTTTCCAATAATACTTCCGTATCTTCCCAGCATTGGGAATATCTTATCAATGAAAAAAATCAACTTTATTTTCTTTTTACTTCACTTTTCAATTATGTTCCTCCTAATTTGTTTGTAATTTTAAATTTTTTTAATAAAAAAATCAACCATTCAATTTTTTTAATAATTCCCGTACTTCCGTCAAATTGAACCATATCTCCTGTTTTCAGAATACTTGTTGCCCCTTGTACTCCTACTATGGCAGGAATATTCATTTCACGTGAAATAATTGCGCTATGGGATAAAAAGGCTTCCTTTTTTTCCACGATAAGTCCCTTTAATAAAGGAAATACCATAACCCAGCTTGGGTCAGTTGACTTTGTAACAACAATATCTCCCTCTTCAACTTCTGTACTCATAGGATTTAAAACAATTTTTACTTTTCCTTTTACTATTCCTTTACTGCATCCAGTCCCTTCTAAAGTATTTTCATCCAGCTGAGAATTCCCTGTCAAATCCTCATATTCAAAAATTTTCTCCCAAAAAAATCCTCTTGTTAAAAAAATCTGTCGGGAAGAATTGCTGAAGTTTCATACTTTCTATATTCTTCTTTTTCTCAAATTTATAAGATTTTTTTAAGTCAATGTCAATTATAGATCCATCTACAAGTCCAAAAAAATCTCATCAACAGTCAAATAAAAAAATATCTCTTTCATTATCAATAAGGCAACTTTCTTTCAGATGTTCTCCCATTTTTTTCATAATTTTTTTCTTACCATTCCAAAAAAACTTTTTGTCCGCTCATATCTCAAATTTTTCCCTTAATCGTATAAATTTTTTTGCATAAAAATACAGACTTTTTTTCAATATATTTTTTTTAAAAGGATTTATTTTTAAGTCGCTATAAATTTTTTTCTGCTCTTCCAATATATTTCTTTTTACTATGCTCCTGAACATCTTCTGCCATCGCAAGAGAATATATCATCTTAATCAGAAACATCGGCTCTTCCTTCAACGTAAACGCCTCCAGCTTCAATTCATGAACTGTCCTGTCCCCAAATTTTTCCATATATTCATTCAAAGTAGAATTAAATTCTGCATTTTGGGTTAATTTAACTATGTCAGCAGGCGATTTCTTATTTTCATTTATAATATTTTTTTACTTCATTTTGCAAAGATTTATCATCTTTTTATCATCTGGCTCATTTTTTTATGTATCTCGATGGTTCAACGCTGATCATGCTGTTTCCTTCTTGAGCAATAAGTGTATTATGTGCCTTTTTCAAAAATCTTCCTTTATATATTTTTTTCAGCCATTTTTCTTTGAAAGTCCAAACCAGACCATTACAAGAAAGTCATTTATAATTGGTATTTCCCAGTTTTTTTAAAAAATTTATTTTCAAGAAATTTGTAATATTTTTTTCAGTTCTTTTATATTTTTTTATTACTTAAATCGCTATTTTTTTGCCATTAAGATTTTCATCAATAATCTTATAAAAATTTTTTTCAGCCTTTTTTTCAATAAGGAACATATTCATAAACAAGGTAAATCCAGCCTTATATTTTTCCAGTTTATTTCTAAATTTTTCAAAGCCTGTCATTTTTCCTTCAGCTTCCAGCAAATTCTCATTCAGATTTTCTTCGGATAATTCCTTTTTTACCCCCATCATCTGTTCCATAAATTTACTATTGCCTTTTAGAATTTGGAAACAGCATCAAAAGTTTATACCAGTTTATCAAGTTATAGTAAACCCGCCCTTTTAGCAATCCAAGCATATTATCATAAATATCCTGATAACTTTCCACAACTTTGGCAGGCACTCCGGTTATTTCTGAAAATCTTTTATAGACGTCGGAATATGCCTTTCTTATAAAGCTGAATGTGAGAGGCAATGTAATTTCAGGATAGCTTTCTACAATATTGCTGTTATCCCATATTATTGTGTTATATGTTTTTTTGTCTGTTTTTTCCAATGTAGTTATAGGTCTTGACTGCAATATATATAGTTTTCCCTTTTCAAATGCCCATTCCATATCCTGAGGCTTTCCATAATATTTTTTTCAATATTTATAATATTTTCTCCCAGTTCTGTAATTTCAGCATCATTTAAAAACCTCATCTTCAACATTTATTTCTTCAACTTTTATCCCATGATTTTTCAAAAATCAAGGCTTTGCTTTTACCTTCTTAATCCCTATTTCTTTTTTTATTTTCTTAGTTTCCTTATTATAAATGAACAGATCCCCATTCTCATCTCCATCCACGATACTTGTCCCTAATCCAAAAAGTTCCAGAAATAACAATTTCATCATGATCCCCATTAACAGGATTTACACTAAATCCAACTCCAGCCTTTTTCAGAATTAATCATTTCCTGAATTATTACTGCTGGAACATTTATTTCATTATTTATTTTCCCTTCTTTTCTGTATTTCATAACATGATTTGAAAATGAAGAAATCCAAACTTCCTTTATTTTTTTCCAACATATTTTCTTTTTTTCACATAAAGGTACGTTTCAAACTGTCCAGCAAATGAAAAAAATTGTCGCTATCTTCCTCAATTGAAGATGACCTGACAGCATAATAGCTCCCATCTTTTACAATTTTTTTCAATCTCCCTTTTTAAATTCTTCCCTAATCTTATGATTTTTTTTATAACTTTAATTATATTTTTTTAATTTTTTTTCTTCGCTATTCCCTCAAAAAAACACTATCCCAATCTGTTATTTTACTTTTTACAATATTCTGTTATTTCATCCAGTATAACTTCCTTAAAAATATCTATTAGTAATTACTGAAAAAAATCAGGCACATTAAACCCATGAATCGCCAGTTCAAATAAATTCTGAGCCTTTTTTTCCCAATTTTTTTTCTTCAAATGCACTATTTTTCATCGTGATTTTTTTAACCCGTCAATATTATAAATATATTTCATAATTTATTCCTTTTCTAAAAATTTATTTTTTTATATTATTATACTCCAAAAAAATTTATTTTTTTTAAAGTTATATGTGTATATTTTTTTCATTTGAATTAAAAATATAAGAATTTTTTTAGAAATAAGATTTGAATATTTTCTTGAATAGCACTTTAAGATTGGGTATAATTTATAGGTAGAGGGGAATCGAGGAGGTTTTGGAGTCAAATTTTTTGCTCTGTCCATAAAAAAATCTTTTAATTGTATTCTAAAAAAATCTTTGATATACTTAATATTGTAGAATATTTTGCAGGAAAGGGGTAATAAAATGATTGAAATTTTTTTAAAGAATTTTTAGATAAGGAACGTCCATTAAATGAAAGTATTTTTGAAAAAAACTTCAAAAATTATTTGAAGACAGAATTTATATATAATTCAAATGCTATAGAAGGTAATACTTTAACTTTGCGTGAAACGGATATAATTCTTCAATATGGGGGTAACAATAAAGGGAAAAATCGTTAAAAGAACATAATGAAGTAAAAGGGCAGGAATATGCACTGGATTTTTTTAAATGATGTTTTTAAAGACAAAAAGAGTCATTGTCGGTTAGGCTTATACGTGAATTTCATGCTTTAGTGCTGAATGATGACTTTAAAAAAATAGGGGAAAATTTAAGCAGGAAAAATAATATAATATTGGGAGCTAAATTTCAGACAACTCCATTTTATCAGGTGGAAGAAAAAAACTGCAAGAACTTATAGATAATTTTTTTAAAAAAAGTAAAGAGAATATAATTGAAAAAAAGTGGCTAAATTTCATGCAGAATTTGAAAAAAATACATCCGTTTAATGATGGGAATGGTCGGACAGGAAGGCTTTTTGATGAATTTGGAGCTGATGAAAAAATGGTTATCCGATAACAATAATAAAAAAATGAAAAATAGAAATGACTATTATAATGCTTTAGAAAAAGCACAAGTAGAGTTTGATTATGAATTGATTATAAAATTTATTAAAAAGTAGTATCGAAAAATACATTTTGGCTGTACTATAAACATTTTAATGAAGAAATCAAAGAGAAATTTGAAAAATTATTTGGAACAAAAATGGTATTAATATAGAAGATTTTTTTATTAAATAGTGCAAGAACACTCGCAACTTTAATCGTGAGATGAATTGCACGAAAATTTTAGTAAGCATATAGGGAAACTTGTATGTAGACACGGAGCAAAACCGTGCAACAAAGAAACTGAATAGCTGGGAACTCTTAAAGCTAGTATGACCACAACATAATACCTAGGTAATAATATATGGTATAAGTGTGATGGTGGCGAAAGCAGAAAAAATATACTAGATAGTGCAAGGTTAAATCCTAAACATTATGATAATAGACAATCAGCGACTAAGCCTGAAAAGGAAAGTTCAACGACTATTCCTCGTGAGGGGAGTACAATACAAGCGATTGGTATTGGAAGTGGTTTCGCCTAAGGTACATTATGTGCTATGGATAAGATATAGTCTGTGCTTGTTAGAGATAACAAGAAGTTTATAAGATATAAAATCTTTGAGAACTGCATAAGTAGTAGCGCACTTATGTGAACGACACTTCCCACTATCGTGGGGTTTTTAAAAAAACTTTAAAAAAATATTTAAAAAAATAAATAAAAAGATATTACTTTTTTTGACAGATAAAAATGTAGAGTACATGGTATAGTATCTCTGATGAAAAGGAGGTGATATCTATGTATTTAACTTTAAAAACAACAAGTAAAAACATCTTAGTAAAAAAAGAGTTTAGAAATTTAAAAACATTTATCTCATATAGCCAAGAACTTAACTAATGAAGCTATATATAATGTTAGACAACACTATTTTCAAAAATAAAAAAAGTATTTAAGTTATAATGAAAAACTATAAAAATGCTTAAAAAAATAGTGAAAAATTACAAGAAATTAAATTCTAATATGGCTCAGCAAATTCTAAAAAGAAGTAGACGGAAGTTTTTAAATCATTTTTTTGGACTTTTTAAAAACTTGCTAAGAATGGTCAATATAATGGTAAAAATAAAAATTACCTAATTATCTTGATAAAGATGGTTTTACAACTCTTGTTATAAGTTTTGTTAGATTAAAAGACGATATGCTGATTATTCCTTATTCAAATTCATTTAGAAAGACACATAAGGAAATCGCAATAAAACTACCACCAGTATTAAAAAGACAAGAAGATAAAAAGAAATTAGAATAATACCAAAAACAACATTCTAGATACTTTTGAAATTCAATATACTTATGAGGTAGAAGAAATTCAAAGGGAATTAAATAAAAACAATGCACTAGGAATTGATTTAGGCATAAATAATCTATGTACTTGTGTTACAGATGCTGGAGCATCATTCATAATAGATGGTAGAAAAATTAAAATCAATAAATCAATACTATAACAAGACAAATGCAAAATTACAAAGCATTAAAGATAAACAAAAAGATAGAGCATATAACATTAAGGCAAAAAGAGAATAGCTAGAAAGAGAAATAATCGTATAAATGATTTTTCTTTCAAAAAGCGACAAGAATATAATTATAAATTATTGTCTTAATAATGATATAGGAAAAACTAGTTTTAGGATATAACGAGAATTTTCAAAGAAATTCAAATATAGGGAGTATAAATAATCAAAATTTTGTAAATATACCATATGGAAAAATTAAGAGATAAATTAATATATCTATGTAAACTATATGGAATAGAATTTAAGCAGAAGAAGAGAGTTATACATCAAAAAGCAAGTTTCTTTGATGGAGATGAAATTCCAATATATGATGAAGAAAAATTTGCAAGAATATATATTTAGTGGAAAAAAAGAATAAAAAAAGAGGACTATATCAAACAAGCACAGGTAAACTCATAAATGCAGATTGTAACGGAGCATTAAACATATTAAGGAAAAAGTAAAGTTGTGGATTTAAGCGTCCTATACAATAGAGGTGAGCTGAACACGCCTAAAAAGAATAAGGGTAGTGTAAAAGCTATCAAACTTCTTAGAAAAATTTTTAAATGTTTTTAAAAGATTTTAGAACCCTGTGACTTTAGTTGTGTGAGGTTCAGAAGGAATGGATTGGTAAAAAAACCAGAAATATTAATAGATTTACCCAGAAAAATGGCATAATAAAAATTAATATGGAGTAAAAAAATTTTCAAAAATTTCCTTGCAAAATATACTAAAAATATGATAAACTATTTTTAGTAATTAAATTAGAAGTAGAAACATTGTTTCTCACCTTTCCATCAGTTATATTTATATTTTTGAATTAATTTTTTTAAGTAAAAATAGAATATTTTAATTCTATTTGTTGAAGATGAGTTAGGTAATTAGTTATTTATTTTTACAATAATGTAATTATTTTTTTATTCATTGTAAAATTTTTTTATAATAACTATTGAGCAAGGTTTCTTATATCTTGTTTTTTTATTGTAAAAAAATTAGGAGGTGTTTTTTTATAAGAGGGAATAACCGATCTGATGAGCCACGAATGAATGAGCGAATTAGAGTGAGAGAAATTAGAGTTGTTGGTGATGATGGGGAGCAGTTTGGAGTAATGTCTACACGAGATGCATTGGCACTTGCGGCAGAAAAAGAACTGGATTTAGTTGAAATTTCACCAAATGCAACACCGCCTGTATGTAAGATTATGGACTATGGAAAAATTCAAGTATGAGAAAACGAAGAAAAGACAAGGAAAATAAGAAAAAACAAAAAAATATTGTCGTTAAAGAGATTAGAATTAAACCTCATATTGATGAACATGACAAGGATACAAAGATTTCTCAAATTGAAAAATTTATAGCCAAAGAGCATAAGGTAAAAAGTAAGCCTAAGACTTACAGGTAGAGAAAGATTACATGCAGAATCTGCTATTAAAGTATTGGATGAGTTTGCAAGTCATTTTGAAGAAATTGCGACAGTTGAGAAAAAAATACGGAAAAAGAGCAAATTCAAAAAAATTTATTTTTATTATCGCCCTAAAAAAATAAAGGCAAAATTTAAAAAAAGTGAAAAGTGATTTAGGAGGAAAGAAAAATGCCAAAAAAATGAAAAACACATAAAGGAACAAAAAGAGTTAAAGTTACAGGAAGTGGAAAAAAATTTCTTTAAGACACTCTGGAAAAGAGCCATATCTTAACTAAAAAGACTCATAAAAGAAAGAAACGTCTAGGACAAGACGCAATCGCTCCAAAAAGGTGCTGAAAGAAAAAAATCAAAAAAAGTATTGGCTGGACAAGAAGGAAGATAATTCCAATAATTGTTTTTAAAAAAATATTTTTTTGAAAAAAAGTGATTTAGCAAAATTTGCAACTTTTTTTATTTAAAGATAAAAATTAAAAAAAGCAGTTTAAAACAGTAATTAACGGCTTTTTTTATTTGAAAAAAATTAAAAATTAAAGATTGACAGAAGTTAGTTCTAAAAAATAAATAAAGAACAGAAAAACGGCTAAAAATATTAAGGAGGAAAAAAATATGCCAAGAGTAAAAAAACAGGAATAGTTAGAAGAAAAAGACATAAAAAAAGTTTTTAAAAAGAAGCAAAAAGGTTATAGAGGAGCCATAAAAAACAAATTATAAAAAAAGCTAATGAAGCAGTTAAAAAAAGCTATGGCTTATGCAACTGAACATAGAAAAATTGAAAAAAAGAAAAAAATGCGTGAATTGTGGATTATCAGAATTAACGTCACTGCAAGATTAAACGGAATTTCTTATTCAAGATTAATGAACGGACTTAAAAAAAGCTGGAATTGAACTTGATAGAAAAAGTTTTAGCAGACTTAGCATTAAACAACCCTGCTGAATTTGCAAAATTAGTAGAAAAAAAGTTAAATAGTGATTCAAATAGAAATAAATCAATACTCAAATGGTGATTTTTAAATTAAAAAGCGACTGTTTGAGTATTACTTTTTAAGTTATAAAGTATAGATTTAGAATTATAATTAAAAAATTTGTTTTTTTATTTAAATAAGAGATCGAGCAACATCTAATAAAAAAATTTGGAATAAAAATCTAAATGAATTAGATTTAATTAAAAAGGACTATACTTATAAATCTTGCAAAAATAGATTAACTCTGAGTTATGAGATAGCCCTTTTTATATAGGGAAATTAAATAAATAATGTTTTTTTGGGCTATCTCATAAAAATGGTCTTTTATTCAAAAAAACAAAATTCCCTATACAGCCATGAGATTGTTAAACATCGTTTAACTTTCTCTTGACATTAATATTATAGCACAAAAAAATTAAAAAAAGTCAATAGTACGAATTAAAAAAATTTTTAAATTTTTTTAGGGTATTATTAAATTTGAGTAGTAATAATATTTATTTAATCATAAAGATAGCAAGAAGTCTTATGCTTCTAAAAAGCGGGAGTAGTCCACTGTATTGACTAAAGGTTATGGAATTTTTATAAGTAATTATAAAAATGTAAATTAGGCAATTGTAAAAAAATGAGAGTGGTAATATTAAACAGCAATAATATTTATTAATCACAAAGAACTAAGATTCTTTGTCAAGGAGCGAAGAGAGATAAGAAAAATCAAGCATAAAAACTGTGTTTGTTAGATTTTTTTAGATTTTTACAAATGAATGAAATAAAAAAATAACAGGGAGGAAAAATATGAACAGAGATTTTGAATTTGGAATAAAAAGACAGTTGATTACGAAGGAAGAACTTCAGAAAAAAAGGTAAAGGAACTGGGAGTAAAAGATTACTGAAGATTTTAAAAAAATGAAAAATGAGCCGTTAATAGTGATAGGGCTATTGAAGGGATCTATTGTGTTTATGGCTGATTTGATTAGGGAAATAAAATTGCCGCTTGAAATTGACTTTATTGAGGCTTCCAGTTATGGGGAAGGGACTCAAAGTTTTAGAGAAGTTAAGATTTTTAAAAGGATTTGAGAAGTACGATTAGCGGGAAAAAAATGTTCTGGTAGTTGAAGATATTATTGATTCAGGATTTACGTTAAAAAAAGTATTGCAAATTTTTGGGAAGCAGAAACCCTAAGAAAATATCGCTTTGCACACTTTTAGATAAGCCTGAAAGAAGAGAAGTTGAAGTTGATGTGCAATATGTTGGATTTGAAATTCCAAATGAATTTGTTGTTGGATATGGGCTTGATTTTAATGAAAATTATAGAAATTTGGAATATATAGGAGTTGCTGAACCATCAGTATTTGAGTAAGGAGTAAAATTAGAGGGAAAAAAATAAAAAAATATAAGAAAAGAGATAAAAAAATTTTGAAAAATGAAAGTCATAAGGCTAAAAAAAGTATGGGCAGAATTTTTTTGAATGACAGTAATTTGTCGGATGAAATTTTTAAATGTGGCAAATCTTGACAAAAGAAACGGAAGTTCTGGAAATTGGGCCAGGATTAGGATTTTTAACAGAAAAAAATTAATTGAAAATTCTAAATTTTTTTGACTGCTTTTTGAAATAGATGATGATTTAATTCCGTTTTTTTGAGTAAAAAAATTTGAAAAAAAGAAAAAAATTTTAAGTTGATTCATCAGGATTTTATGGAAGCAGATTTGAAAGATTTTTTTAAAAAAATAAAAAAAGATGTGAAAGTTGTAGCAAATATTCCATATTACATAACTTCGCCAATTATTAATAAATTGCTTGAATATCGTGAAAAATATTGATGAAATTTATTTGATGGTACAAAAGGAAGTGGCAGAACGGATTGCTTCACAGCCTCATAGCAAAAAAATATGAGCCTGCTTACTCATGCTGTTCAATTTTACGCTGAAACAGAATACTTATTTACTGTTCCAAAAGAAAAAAATTTGATCCTGTTCCAAAAAGTTGATTCAGCATTTTTTTAGGAATAAAAAAATTTTTAAAAAAATAAAAAAATATGAAAGTCAAATTTCAGAAGAAAAAAATATTTTTAAATATTTGAGAGAAGCATTTTCAAATAAGAGAAAAAAGTATTTCTAATAATTTATCGAATTTAGGATTTTCAAAAGATTTTTGTAAAAGAATGCTTGAAAAAAAGTTGGCAAAACAGAATTGGCTAGAGCAGAAGAATTTTTCTGTGCAAGGATTTATTGATTTTATTGGGATTTTGAAAGGTTAAACTGTCTATATTTTATTAAATAAAAAAATAAAAAAAGTTCTCTGGATTGTGGAGGACTTTTTTTAGTTACATAATAATTTTTTTAGCAAAAAAATTTTTGTAAATCAAATATTTTTACTTTACAAATAATAAAAATAATGAGTATAATATAGCAAATATAAATTGGGAGGAATTTTTTTATGAAAAAAATGGGAATTTTATTGCTTATTGGAGCATTAATGGCGATAAGCTGTGGCAAAAGATACTGGAGCAAAGGAAGGTGGAAAGGCTGGTACAACAGCTGGAAAGACAGCTGAACAAGGGAAAAACTGATTTAAGCAAGGAAACTTCTGAATATAAAAAAAGTATGTTGAAGGTCAGATTGATATGCTTTTAAAGGATACAGAAAATTTTGCACAATTATTAAAGACTGGGAAATTAGACGAAGCTAAAAAAGTTTATCCCCTAATCCGTATGGCTTATGAAAGATCTGAGCCTATCGCTGAAAGTTTTGGAGAATCGGATATTAAGATAGATTATCGTCTTGTGGACTTCAAGGAAGAATTTAAAAATGAGGAAGGCTGGAAAGGTTTTCATAGAATTGAAAAAATATTGTGGGAACAAAACACTACAAAAGGAACTGAAAAATACGCAGAAGATCTTGTAAACGACATTAAGGAACTAAAGGCAAAAATTGCTACAATTGAAGTAACACCTGATTTAATGGTTACAGGAGCGATTGACCTGTTAAATGAAGTTTCGACTCAAAAAATTACTGGAGAAGAAGAAGTGTTCTCACATACTGATTTATATGACTTTAGAGCAAATATCGAAGGGGCTCAGAAAATTTTTGAACTGTTCAGACCTAAATTAGAACAAAAAGATGCAAAGCTCGTAACAACTTTAGATACTGAATTTAAAGCTGTAAATGCACTTCTTGACAAATATATGACAGATGACAAAAAAATTATAAATTGTACACAGAATTGAAGCCAGAAGATACAAAAAGCTCTAGCTGAAGCAGTTACTAAACTTGGAGAACCTTTATCGCAAATGGGAATTGTAATAGACGCAACTCCTAAGAAATAATATACTTATTCAGTAACTAATATGTTTAACTATTATTAAATAGGGAATTAATTCCCTTTGTTAAAATTAACATTTAGATTATTGAACACATCTAAATAAAACTTACAGTATAAAAAGAGGTAAAATAATGAGTGATGAAAATGATAAAAAAATGGTTTGATAAAAAAATATCACGTCGTGATTTTTTTGAAAAAAAGCAGGAATGGTTGGAGCAGGTGTCGCAATTGGAGCGAGCGGAGCGGGTACAATTTTTTGCAAAATATGTTTAGCGGCAAGGCAAATCAAGTTGTTGGAAATGAAGAAATTTCATTTTATGGAGAACATCAGTCGGGAATTGCTACTCCTGTTCAGAAAAAAATGTTTATTTTGCGGTATTAGATTTACATTCTACAGACAAGGAAGAAATAAAACAGATGTTCAAGGACTGGACAGATTATTCTGAAAAACTTATGAAGGGTGAACTTGTAGCACCAGAACTTGCAAATCATCTAGTTCCTCCGATAGATACAGGAGAAACAGTGGGATTAAATCCGTACCGTCTGACAATAACTTTTGGAATAAGTCCGTCTTTTCTAGATAAATTGAAGTTAGATAATAAGAAAATGGAAGAATTTAAGGATTTACCACATTTTCCGAGAGATCAGATAAAGGACAAGTATAAAGGCGGTGATATTTGTATTCAGGCTTGTGCAGATGATGCTCAAGTGGCATTTCACGCTGTGAGAAATCTTGTTCGTAAAGGACGTGCCTTAATTACTTTAAAATGGACTCAAGCTGGCTTTTTGCCTATTGGAAATGGAAAAGAAACTCCAAGAAATCTTTTTGGATTTAAAGATGGAACGGAAAATCCAAAAAATAATAATGATTTTAAAAATGTTGTCTGGTATGATAAGAATAATTGGCTGAAAAATGGGACTTTTCTTATTGTAAGGCGTATTCAAATGCATCTTGAAACATGGGATAGAACTAATTTGCAGGAGCAGGAAAATACGTTTGGAAGGTATAAGGAAAGCGGGGCTCCATTCGGAGAAACAGATGAATTTGCAACAATTGACATAAATAAAAAAGGCCCAGATGGAAAAACCAGTTCTACCAATTGATTCACATGTTTATCTCGCCAAAAAAGCTGACGTTAAAAATAGCACGTCGTGCCTTTTCGTATTCTAACGGAATAGATGAAGTGAGCGGACAGTTTGATGCGGGACTGCTATTTATATGTTTCCAAAAACATCCTGATCAATTTATAAAGATTCAGAATAGCCTAGGAAACGATGATAAGTTGAATGAATACATTACTCATGTCGGAACAGGAATTTTTGCATGTTTTGGAGGGATAAAGAAGGGAGAGTACATTGGGCAGAAATTATTTGAATAAAAAAATAAGTACAATGCTGTTTTTGTGCTTTATGCTATTCTTCGTTAATATTATTGCAGAAGAAAGTTATAGTGGACTTTACATAAAAATTACAGACACAACAACGGCAATAAAAAATAATAACCAAAATGAAGCAAAAAAACTTTTTTCCGAAGTAAGAGATGAATTTAAAAAAAGGTTAAAAATGCTGATTCTACGAAAGGGAAAAAAGGTACAGGAACTTTTAAATAAAGAAAAAGCTGTATTGTCAGAAGATGACCTGAGAGAAGTTACAACAGCACTGCTAGCTTTTGAAAAGGAGCAGAATCCTGTTGACGATAATGCAGAAAAGAAAAAGTTCCAGTCAAGAATGAATCCTGCTTTAGATATGCTGGAAAAGGCAATTCAATCTAAAGATGTGGAACTTATGAAAAAAGAATATCTGAAATTTAATGGCGTATGGACAAGAAATGAAAGTTTTATAAGAAGCAGAAGTATTTCTTATTATGGAAAAGTGGAAACTGGGATGTCGTTTTTGAGAAGCTCTATGGAAGTGGAGCCATTTGATTATGACAATACAGTCAATTCTTTTTAATGACTTAAAAATCAACAATACAAGACTATTTAGATGGCAAGAAGATAGAAAAATAATGTTTCAAGCACAATTACACTAAAAAGAAGCTGTAGATATGCTGAAAAGATGCTTTGGAAGCCTTTAAAAATGGAAATAAATCTAAAGGTCAGTCAAAAAGTGAAAGAGTTTATTCAGGTATGGCCTACGGTTGAAGGCGATGTAAGTACGAGAAATTCAGCTTTATATACAAAAGTGGAAACACAGACTCCAATAATAATGGTAAAAGGTATCGAAAAAGAGTATCAGGAACAATTACAAGGATTAATTACAGAATTATCACAAATTGATACAAAAGCACAATATACGTTTATTGATGCGATGTTTATACTTCTTCGTGAAGGTGTGGAAGCACTTCTTATCGTTCTGGCATTAGTAAGCAGCCTGAAAGCTGCAAATCAGAAAAAGGGATTGCGTTGGGTGTATACAGGAGCTGCTGCTGGAATTTTTTTGCAAGTGTAGTAATAGCATTTGCTCTTCAGGCTTTATTTCCTGCTGTATCTTCAGGAACAAACCGTGAAATTCTGGAAGGATTTGTAGGAATTTTTGCAGTTATAATGATGATTGGGATTGGATTTTGGCTGCATAGTAAATCATCCTTAAAATCTTGGAAAGATTATATTGACAGAAAAATGGATATTGTATTAAGTACAGGAAGTTTTGTTTCAATGTTTGTACTTAGTTTTCTTGCGGTATTTAGAGAAGGGGCAGAAACAATATTGTTTTATGTAGGAATTTTACCATTAATTTCATTGCAGAATTTGATTATCGGTATTGTAAGTGCGGTATTGATATTAATTGTAATTGCACTTGTTTTAATATATGCTTCTTCAAAAAAATAAAAAAATACATCAAGTGTTTTTTTGTACTTACATGGACAATTTATTTCCTTGCATTTAAAAATGCTTGGAACAAGTATTCACATCGTCTGCAAGTTGTAGGGATTTTACCGTTACACGTAGTTCATTTTATACCTACAATGGAAATTTTGGGAATTTATGCAAATATGGAAGTATTTATTAGTCAATTAATTTTTAATTGTGATTATCGTGATTGCTACATTGATAAAAAAAGAGAAAAAGATAAATAAAAAAATTTTTAAAAAGATAAAAATATCGGAAAGGAATAGAATGACTAAAAATTGATGAACAGACGCTTGTGGAACATTTGAGCGAATTTAGGAAAAAGACTCATTATTACAATTATATTTTTTTATTGCGACTTTTTTTAGTAAGTTTGCTATTTTGCTCCGATATTTACAAATTACTGACGGCTTCATTCAAGCAGAAGCTCATAGTTCTTGGGCCTAATGATATTTTTGAGCATTTATTTAATGTTGGCTGGAATATGTGCTTTTTAGTTTGACATTGCCTTTTACAAGTTATCAAATATGGGCTTTTATTCGTCCTGCTCTTAAGGAAAAGGAAGCCAAGGCAATTTTTATCTTATGTGCCTGCAACTTTTATATTATTTGTTACAGGACTTTCTTTTGGATTTTTTATAGTAACACCTGCTTTACTAAATGTTTTACTATCTTTTGGCAAAGACTTGTTTAATATTCAGCTTACAGCAAATAATTATTTAACATTTGTATTACATACATCATTACCGCTTGGTGTAATATTTGAATTGCCCGTTATTGTGGCATTTCTAACCTCGCTGCATATCTTGACACCGCAATATTTAATAAAAAACAGGCGATATGGCTACTTTATTTTTGCTGGTAGTTGCAGTCGTTCTGACACCAGCTGATTTTATAAGCGATTTAACAATGGCGAGCACCATTAATCTTACTTTATGAAGTGAGTATTTCTGTTTGTAAATATGTCTACAAAAAAAGGAGGGATGATTAAAAAAATGGGAATTTTTTTCGAGATATAGGAGCACCAGGATTAATAGTTCTGATACTTGGTGCATTACTTATTTTTGGACCTAAAAAGACTGCCTGAACTGGGAGAAGCCATAGGAAAAAAATGATTCGGGAATTTAAAAAAAGTCAGTTTCTGGAATTGAATCAGAGGCTGATAATAAAAAAATGTAGAAGATAAAAAAAGAAAAAAAGAGTGTAAATAAATTAATCTTAGTTTATAAGCTATTTTTTTCGATTATTATATTTGAATTATAAAAAGGCTTGGAATTATAACACTCCAAGCCATTCTCTTTTTCTAGTACTTCCATTTCGATATTTTTTTGTTTTTAACGTTTCAATCGCTTTATCCATATCATCTAAAAAGATATGAATTTGTAAGAATTTTTTTATCAGACCGCTCTGGTTATCAAGTGTTCTAACATTTCCTAAACCGTCGTAAGCTTCAATGACTTTGTTGATAAAAATCAATGTATTCTTTTTTTGTTTGAATAATATATTCCCAGCTTGTTATATTTTTTTCTTTATTTTTCCATAATTTACTTTTTACCTTTCTTTTTTTAAAAAAATTATCTAAATACGAGTATCTTCCATTTGAATTCTTCCAGCCTAGTATTTTTTTCTAAATTTACATTTTGAGTTGACTGAATGATACGTTTTTTTATGTCTGGATTGTTTTTTTACAAGTTGTGCAATTAATTCCTTTGTTTCACGGCGCTTGCTTGAAGTCCTTTTCGGCGGCGACTGTACAGTCGCAGTTCATTGGAAGGATTCCGTTATTTCGTACCCATTTTATAATTGCCTTTTTCTTCAACATAAAAATAGGGGACGTATCAATTCTATGTTAAAATTATCGGACTTTAATTTTGGCGACATTGTTTCAAATTTTTCCCATATAAAAACATACTCATAAGAGTTGTTTCAATAACGTCATCAAAATGGTGTCCAAGTGCAAGTTTATTGCGACCAAGTGAAGTTGCTTTTTGTATAAAAGGTCGCCACGTCGCATTTTTGGCGCACATATAGCAAGGATAGTCTTTTGCGATTTTTTTCGGCAATTTCAAAGATATTGTCATCATAAATTTCACACGGGATATTTAGATGTTTTAGATTTTTTTCAAATTATTTAAATTAGCAGGATTAAATCCTGGATTCATTGAAATAAAAAAACCACTTCAAAGTTAGTTCTGCTGGCTCTTTTCAATTCTTGAAACAGCTTTGAAAGCAAGAGGCTGTCTTTTTCCGCCAGAAATAGCCACTGCAATTCTATCTCCATCCTTTACCATCTCAAATTCCTTTAAGGCTCGCACAAATGGTGTCCAAAGTGCTGAACGATATTTTTTTGTATGCTTTTTTTCAATGGTTTCTAATGGCTGAAGTGGAACCGATGGTAAAACTGTTTCACAAACTGCGCTTCCAAGGGAAGTAGAGGCGATTTTATCAGCATTTGCTTCATTATTTATCGTATTTTTTTGTCATCGAGATCATTTTTCTAAATTCATTATCTGTAACTCCTTTTTAAAGTTCATATTAGCCTTGATTTATTTAAGTAATCAAAAAAATATTATAACATAAAAAAATACTCCAATCAACTGTAATAAAAATTATATTTTTTTGCTTTATTATTTTGAAAAATATTAAATTAATAAATATTAAATTTAAAAAAACAAAATTTGATAAGAATATTGAAAAATATGGTATAATAACCGTAAGAAAAATATAAATTTTTGGATAAAAAAATGGAGGGAAAAAAATAAATGAGCAAGTATTTTTGAAACTGTAGATTTTTTTGGATTGAGAATTTATTGGATTCGACTGAAAGTTATACGATTGAAAGTAATGAAAAAAAGGGAAGTTTGTAGATATTACAATTAATGTGACAAAGGAGGATATGGGAAAAGTTATTGGTAAAAAAATGGAAGAATCATTACAGCACTTAGAGTTCTTATGTCATCAATTGGGAAAAAAAGATAAAAAAAGTATAAAAAAATTGAAGTTAAGGAAATGTAAGTTTGAAAAAAATATTCAAATAAAATAACACTAGATTTTATAATAATCAAGGAGTGAATTTATGAAAACTTGCAACTTAAGGAAAAAAAGAGCTTTTAAAGCTTAGAGTTTACTATTATGATACTGATAAAATGGGAGTTGTGTACCATTCAAATTATCTGAAATGGATGGAAATGGCACGAACTGAGTATTTTAGGGATGTTTTTTTCCATATAAAAAAATATGGAGGATATGGGATTTATTTTTGCCAGTAAAGACACTGAATATTGAATATGTTAATTCGGCAAAAGTATGATGAGGAAATTGAGATTTTTTTGTAAAGATTGAGGAAATAAATAATATTAAGATTAGATTTTCTTATGAAATGTATAATTTAGATGGAGTTTTAAAGGCAAAAGGCTGAAACTGTGAATGTTTTTGTGGATGAAAATGGGAAATTAAAGAGAATTTCAAATGAATTGCTGGAGAAAAATTACTAAATAATTGAATAAAAATATTTGTATAATTACAAAAATTCATTGTTTAAAAAGGAAAAATTTAAATATATATTTAAAAATTTGGTAGGACAAATATTTTAAAAAGATTAAGAAAAATAAAATTTAAAAATTATTATAAAAAAATAAAGAAGAGAGGCTTTACAAATGAAAAATAGTAATTGGAAATGATCATGCAGGTGTAGAATTTAAAAAAATAAAAATTATGCAGGCGCTTAGAAGTAAAGGGCATGAAATTATAAATGTGGGAACTGATACATTAGATTCAGTTGATTATCCTGATATTGCAGAAGGAAGTTAGTAAAAAAATTATAAATAAAGAGGCGAATTTTTGGGATTTTTAATTTGTGGAACTGGAATTGGAATTTCTATTCGTTTGCAAATAAAATAAATGGAATTCGTCTTTGCTCTTTGTCACAATGAATATACGGCAAGACTTTCAAGACTTCATAATGATGCAAAATATAATCGCTTTGGGAGCTAGAGTTTTTGGGAGAAGACTTGGGATTGGCCTGTGTTGAAACTTTTATAAATACCGAATTTGAAGGTGGCAGACATGCTAGAAGAGTTGGGAAAAATTGAACAGTAATGAGTAAATGTTAAAATAGCAGTAACTTTTTAAAAAATGGCAAGGGATTAAGATTCCTTGCTGAAATTAAAAAAATAATAAGAAAAAAATAAAAAAAGGGAAGTGATTTTTTTATGTCAACAGTTTTTAAAAAAATAATAGATAAGGAAATACCTGCAAATATTGTATATGAAGATGATGAGTTTTTTTGGCTTTTCATGATATAAATCCAGCGGCGAAAGTTCACGTGCTTGTAATTCCAAAAAAAGGAAATCAAAAAGTTTGGATGCGGCAACTGAAGAAGATGCTTTGTTACTTGGAAAACTGCAGTTGACTGTGGCAAAAGTGGCAAGAATTTTAGGGATAGATAAAGATGGTTATAGAGTTATAACTAATATTGGAGGAAATGGCGGACAGGAAGTTTTACATATTCATTATCATATTTTTAGGTGGGGAAAAAATTGCCAGTTAAATTAAAATAGAAGAAGTAAAATTTTTATTCTGGAGGAAATTTATGGTAAATAAGTTTTCTAAAATTGTTGTGCTTGTCTTTCTTTTTGGCAAATTTGGGAATGGCTGAGTATATAAAAAAAGATGATGCTGTTTACTATATGGATAAAAATATCGCAGACTGATGAAAGAAAAGTGGAAGACGCAGATTTTTAAGACATTTGTGAAATTAAATGATATTTATGGGAAAGATAGTAAAAAAATGTTTTTTTGTATTGACAAGAAGCTAGAAGATGCTGATGTTAAGACTTTTCAGGTAATTGGGGAAGTCAATGGGAAAGATAAAAAAATATTTATAATTATGATGAAAAAAATGGAGATAAATCCAAAAGGATTTCAAACTTTACAAAAAAATAAGGATAAACTTTTTGTATTTTTAGAAATAATGGTAAACTGTATATTGGAGGAAGTTTTTTTGAAGTTGAATATGTTCAGGATTTGGACAGTTTTGAAGCAATTGATGAAAGTTATTCAAAGGACAGGTATAATATTTATTATGCTGGAACACCGATATACGATGTTGATAAAAGTACATTTCAGATAATAATGCCTGATTATTACGCAAAAAGACAAGAATAATGTGTACAGTGGCTCTGATAAAAATAAAGGATGCGAATCCTGATACGATAAAAAAATATTAAATCAGGTTTATTTGAAGGATGATAAAAAAATGTATTTTTGAATTTTTGGACAAAAAGATGGAAAAATGTCGATGTAGCTACTTTTTGAAGCCATAGAGGGCAACGTAGCTTATGGAAAAGATAAAAAAATAATATTTACTTTCTTGGTGAAAAAAATAAAAAGGAGCTGATGTAAAATCTTTTTGAAGTTATTTTTAGAGCCTAGTGATCTTGTTCAAATGTATTCAAAAAGATAAAAAAATAGTGTCTTTATTGGAGGACGCAAAATAAAAAGAGGCAGATTCAAAAAAACTTTTGAAAGGCTTCCTAAAACAACGTATTATTCAAAGGATAAAAAAATAATCTTTATTATCAGGGAAGTAAAAAAATTGATAAAATTGACAATAAAAACTCTTAAAATTTTTATATTCTGATGGAATTGACGTGGTAAAAAAATAGAAATAGAATTTTTTTGCAGAAGGGAAAAAAATTGAATATAAAAAAAGTCCAGAAACTTTTGAAATAATTTTGAGTAAATATTATAACTTTCCAAATTTTATTTATGGAAAAGATGATAAAAAATGTATATGCAATTTCAAAATTTGATGAAACTTATTCAAGTAAAATAATAAAAAAATGCAGATGTAAATTCTTTTGAAGTAATGAAAAAAACAGTATGTATACAAAAGATAAAAAAACAATATTTATTTTACGCATTCTGATGTTGTACAAATGAAAAAAATGTAGATAAAGACAGTTTTACTATTGGAGAAAAATGGCTTTTCGCATGATAAGAACAGTGTTTATTTTTATGGAAAAAAAGTTAGACAGAATAAGTCCACAAGGATTTAAAAATTATTGATTTAACTGTTAATTCTGGAGATTCTGAAAAAAATTGCTTTTTTTGACAGACAGCAGGAATTTGTATAAATTTACTTATGGATTTGATGATGAAAGATATAATTTGAAAAAAATATAAAAATTGTCTAATGTAACAAATGTGAAAGTCGATGCTCCGAGCTTTGAACTTGTTAAGGAATACACGGGGAGTTATTACAGAGATAAGAACAACGTTTTTTTTATTATGATATGAATAAGAAGGAACTGAAAAAAAGGTCAGAAGGTAGTGATAGGAACAGCTTTGTCGAAATGGATAATTTTTGCAAAGGATAATAAAAAAAGTATATTATCTTGGAAAACAAATTGAGAATATTAGTTCAAGAAGGATTTAAATTTGTCGGTTCAGATATTGTAAAAAAATAAAAAAATGGTGTATATTTTTTTGGAAAGATGAAACTGGGACAGGAGATTATGAGATAGTACCTTTAAATTTTGACAGTGCTTCATTTGATATAGCAAATAAAGATACAAGCAATTATTTTAAAAGATAAAAAAATGGGATTTATTATCTTGATTATGGAAAAATTATTAAATTCGGAAGCAAAGGATGTGCAGAATGCCTTTATTAAACTAGAAGGGGCTGATATTCCAACATTTAAAAGCATTTGGATATGGATATTCCAAAAGATAAGAATAGAGCTTATTGTAAATATAAAGGAATTTAAAGGGGTGGATGTGTCAAGTTTTACTGTCGTACTGGAAGATGAGGGAGTTGTAGTTAAGGATAAAAAAATAGAGTTTATAAAAAAATGATTGTGAGTGACAAGTAAAAAAATTATTTTATTTATATTTTAGTAAAACTGCTTTTAAAAAGAATTTAGAAAATCATAATTATCCTGCTAAAATTCTTTTTTTAATTATCTAATTCAATTTTTGAAGGGTTTTAAATGTTTTTAAGCGTTTATTTAGATTTGTTTGAAAACTTAGAATTTAATAAAACAAATGTTCTGAAGCAAGGGTTTTTGCCCTCTCGTGAAATAAAAAAATTAAGTTATCAAATAGGTCTATTGAATAAATTATTTAAAAAAAGGATTTGGAGGGATTTTTTTATGAAAAAGTAAATTTTTTTAAAAATTATTGTTGGAGTATTTATTTTAGCTAATTTAGGAATGGCAGAATATGTGAAAAAGGATAATGCAGTTTATTACAAATACAGTGAAGAAGATGATTCAGAATTTAAAGTTGAAAATGTGGATTTGAATACATTTAAAAATATTGAATGAAAAAAATATGCAAAAGATGATAAAAGTGTTTATTTTTTTCAGGAAATAAATCGTTTGAAGATGTAGACAGTAAAAACTTTTTGAAGTCTTTGCCAAATTATTATTCAAAAGATAAAAAAATAATGTTTATAGACCAATTAATGAATGGATTCACAAAAATAAATGGAGCAAATCCAAAAAAACAATAAAAAGTTTTGAATGAATATTATTCAAAAAGATGATAAAAAAATGTGTATTATGATTCAGACAAAAATTTCAAATGCAGATGTAAATTCATTTGTAGTTATGGAAGGAGACCATAGTTATGCAAAAAGACAAAAAAATGCGGTCTATTATTCAGGAGAAAAAAATTAAAGGTGCGAGATCCAAAAAAACATTTAAAAATAATTGAGGATGGAATGTATTCAAAGGATGATAAAAAAATGTGTATCTTTGCAGTAGACATTATAAAAGATGCAGATCCTCAAACTTTTAGAAGAATTCCTGAAACAAATTATGCTAGAGATAAGAATAACCTGTATTATTACTTTGGAGATGTTAAAAAAATCTTGGGAAAAATAAATGAAAAAGATTTTAAAGTTTTTGGATAGTAATTTGGTTAAAAAAATGGAAATGAAGTCTACTATTTGGGAGAAAAAAAGTGAATATAAAAAAATCCTGATAAATTTGAAATAATAGAAAAATTATTTAAGCAGTCCAAGTATGGTTGTTTATGGAAAAGATGATAAAAAAATGTATATGTAATGACACCGTATAAGGAAGCTGGTTATCTTAAAATAATAAAAAAATGCTGATAAAGATACTTTTTGAAGTAATGGAAAAATAGTGATTATTCTAAAGACAGAAATAATGTTTATTATGCAGGATACAATGTTGTGCAGTTGCAGGATGTGGATAAAAAAACAGTTTTGCTATTGGAGAAGAAAAATGGCTTTTCGTATGACAAGAAAAAAATGTTTATTACGCAGGAAGAAAAATTAAATGATATAAGTTCAGCTGGATTTAAAAGTTACAAGACTTGTTAACAGACCAAATTTACCAGTCAATTTTTTTAAATGATAATAAAAAAATATATAAACTTATTGCAGTATTTGATGAAGAAACTGGTGAGCTAAAAAAAGTGTAAAAAAACAGCTGTTGTAAAAAAATCCTAAAAGTAGATTCTAAAAACTTTTGAAACATTTAGTTATTCGGGAAATTATTTTTCGTGATAAAAAAATAACGTGTATTACGAAAAATGAATTGTATAAAATGGGCTTGAAAAAAATAGCAGGTGCAGATAGAAATAGTTTTGAGGTTTTTGAATGATGAATTCTCAAGAGATAAAAAAACAATGTTTATTACTATGGAAATAAAATGAAAGGTATAAGTCCAGATGGATTTGAATTTGTGGGCCGTGACTTTAAAAAAATAATGAAGATATTATTTATTTCTTAAAAAAACTAAAGATAAAGTTTATGTGTTAAAAAAATAAAAGCTGGTAAAGAAGTATATGAAATAGTTCCTTTAAATTTTGATACAAATTCTTTTAAATATTCTAATGCTGATAATTCGTATGAATCTGAGTCTGCGGGTTATTTTCAAGATAAAAAAATGGAGTTTATTATTTTGACGCATTTAGATTAGATGAATTAAATCCAAATAAAGTTTTTTTGCCAAAGTAGAAGGGTCTGATACTTCATCATTTGTACAGTTAATGTTTGGTTATGCAAAAGATAAGAATAAAGTGTATATTGAAGATCGGGAAATTAAAGGTGCAGACCCAGAAAGTTTTAAGATAATTGAGACAAGTGATGGAGTTACAATAAGAGATAAAAAAATAAAATTTATAAAGAATTTAAAAAAATAATTTTTTTGATTATATTTGAATTATTTAAAAATCAAACTAGGATATAAGTAAACTAAATAGTTATTTTAGCAAGGGCTTTGACCCCTTGTTGTAATAAAAAGTGGTTTAAAAACAAAACTTAAAAAGTTATGACTATTTTACCCAAATCCTAAAAATTTATATGATTTTTTTAATAGTTTAATTTTTGAATAGTTCGGGTATATTAATAAAAAAATATTATTTTTTTAAGTTTAGAAAAATAGAAAGTGAAAAAAATAGAAAATGAGAGATGTAATAGCGAGTTCAGATAACAAATTTTATAAATTGTTAAAAAAAGCTGGATAAAAAAAGAAGTATCGTGATGAAAACAGCATTTTTAAGGCTGAAGGGGAAAAAGTTTTTTTAAATGAGAATATTAATTTTTAATAAAATTATTGTAAAGGAATCGAAGTTTGAATATTTTGATGAAAGATATGGGATTTCTGAGCACGATAATTTGACAATTTTAAAGGATAATCTGTTTGATGAGGTTTCAACACAGGAAAAATAGTCAAGGGATAATGTTTTTTTGTATTCTAAAAAAATTTGAATACGATTGAGGATGTAAAAAGGCAATGTGGTAATTTTTAGATGATGTTCAAGATCCAGGAAATGCTGGAACAATTATTAGAACGATGATTCTCTGCGAATTTTTCAAAAATTTAATTTTGACAAAAAGGATCTGTAGATGTTTACAATCCTAAAACAGTACGTGCCACAATGAGTGGAATTTTTTTAAATTAAATATAATTTACGAAACACCTGAAAAATATCGTAAAAATTTTTGAATGATAAAAAATTACTTGAAAAATAGCGACAGCTTTACATGAAGATTCGATTTCTTATGAAAAAAATTGAATTACGGGAAAAATAATGCGTTTATTTTTTTGGACATGAAGGTGGCGGAGTGTCTGAATATTTGATAGAAAAATTCAGATATAAAAGGCAATTATTCCAATTTATGGGAATATTGAGTCGTTGAATGTAAGTGTGGCAACAGGGATATTTTTGTATAAAATGAGAGAGAAACTGGAAAAATCTGTAGAATGGAGAATTTTTATGTTTGATAATACAAAAAAATTAACAAAAAAATAAAAAAATATACTCAAGCTGAATTGTTTAAAATGGTTTTTAGAAAATGAAGATTTGAGAAAAAAACAGAAGCATTGTTTGCATTGGATTTTTAAAGAATTGTTATCGGTGAAAGATGAATATCCAGATTATGAATTTAATATTGATGGAAAGGTTTTTTTGCCGAAGATGGTGGAGCTGGGGTTTATGTTTTGCTGGAAGATGGCAGTATTGGATTTGTCTGTTTTGATTCTCCGCTTGAGTGCGGGAGAATCGCTGAGAATTTGGTAGAATGGTTTGAACTGCTTTTTAAATTGTGCTAATTTTTGGTGGAATTATGCGAATAGGAAATATTTGGAAAATTTTTGAAATGCTGGAAAAGGAAGTGGAAAAAGCAGAACCAGAAGGGCGAGAAGATTTTGAAGATGCTTATGGGGACGATATGCCGTCTTATCTTGAATTGCAAAAAGGAATTGTCGGAGAAACTGGATATAAAAAAATATACGACAATATTGCAAAAGATGTTTTTACAAAGATTTTTTTAAAACGGCAGAAAGAGAGCCTAAATTTATAACAAAAGTATGTTCCAGATGATGAAATTGCAAAAAGACTTAATAAAGGAATTAGGAAGATAATCTATAAGAATTAAATAGATTTAGAAAAAAATATAATTATAATATGGAAAAAAATATTTAGAATTGAAGAGAATAATAGAAGAATTTTTTTGGAATTAAGAAAAAAATTTAAGAAAAAAAGAAAAAGAATTGAAAGAATCTCACTCATTATCTTTATTAAATTATTTATATGCAGTTAATTGTGTAATATATAATGAAGGGATTAAAATGCAAGAAGACATTAGAAAAAGAAATAAAAAGATGAAATAAGAAAATGGAGTATATTTTTCTAGTGTAGGTAAATTCGATCCTCTAGGAGATTATATGTTTTTTTGTTTAATTCTTCAGACTATTGGAACGATGAAGAAAAAAATGAAAGAATTTAGAGAAATTAATACAAAAATTTCAAAAATTAACAAGCAAGATAAGAGAAATAAGTACAGAAATTTTTTTAGATATGATATTTATCCGTTTTGAGTGTAAATTTTATTAGCAAATAAAACAAGCAAGTAAATTAGAAAAATAGATAAAGAAAAAGTGTTTAGAAATGGATAAAGATATAAAAAAATTGATGAAATAAAAATAAGAAAGACAATTTGTAACTAACTAGAATAAATATAAAATATAGAGAGGGAAAAAAATATAAAATGTCAAAAAAAGAAATTTTTAAAAATTGGATCGCATGTGGGAATGAGCGGGAAAGATATGTTTCTGGGTTCTGTGAAAGAAGCTATTTCTTATGGGTCAAATACTTTTATGATTTATACTGGAGCACCGCAAAATACTCGAAGAAAGTCAATTGAAGAACTGAATATTGAAGCTGGGCTTAAACTTATGGGAGAAAATGGTATTGATATAAATGACATTGTTGTTCATGCTCCGTATATTATAAATCTTGGAAATACGGTAAAGCCTGAAACTTTTGAGATTGCAGTGCAGTTTTTGAGAACGGAAATAGAAAGAACAGATGCAATAGGTGCACCTAGAATAGTGCTTCATCCTGGAGCTCATGTTGGAGAAGGTGCAGAAGTTGGAATTAATAAAATTATTGAAGGATTGAATGAAGTTTTGACAAAAGATCAGAAAACGACTGTGGCACTTGAGACGATGGCTGGGAAAGGTACGGAAATTGGGAGAAGTTTTGAGGAAATTGCGAAAATTATTGATGGTGTGAAATTGAAGGATAAACTTAGTGTTTGTTTTGATACTTGCCATGTTCATGATGCTGGGTATGATATTGTGAATGATTTTGAAGGAGTTATTGAGCAGTTTGACAAGATTGTTGGAATTGACAGAATTTCAGTAATTCACTTGAATGATAGTAAAAAAATCCTGTTGGAGCACATAAAGATAGACATGAAAATATTGGTTTTTGGATATATTGGATTTGAAGTGTTGAATAAAAATTGCACATTTTGAGAAATTTTTCTCATTTGCCTAAGATTTTTGGAAACACCTTATGTGGCTTTTGAGCGATGATAAGAAGGCTAAAAAAAGTTCCACCGTATAAATTTGAGATTGAAATGCTTAGAGCTGGGAAATTTGATGAAGATGTGATGGAGAAGATAAAAAAATCAATAAAAATTTTTTTGAGATGAATATAGAATTAAAAAAATAAAAATAATAGAAAGAAGTGATTGAAATGACAAAAAAATGAAGAAATATTGGAAGTGTTTAATAAAAAGATATGCTTGTAAAAAAATTTAGTACGGAAAAAGAGTGTCTGATGAAGATTTGAAGACAATTTTTGGAAAGTGCGAGATTGTCACCGAGTTCATTTGGTATGGAGCCTTGGAAATTTTTTTACTTTTAAGAAATGAAGAAATGAGAAATGATTTTTAGACAATTTGCTTGGGGAGCTTTTGAATAGCTTGAATGGAGCAACTGAAATTGTGATAATTTTGGCAAGAAAAAGATGTTACTGGAGATAGTGAATATTTTAGAGATAATTGGAAAAAAACTTGAAGAAAGTTTCTGATGAAGCATTTGAAGCGGTGAAAGATAAATTTACGAAATTTCAGAAAGAACATTTAAAAATTATTGGAAAAATGAAAGAACACTTTTTGACTGGGCTTCAAAACAAACTTACATTGCACTTGGAAATATGATGACAGTTGCGACTTTATTTAGGAATTGACAGTTGTGCGATTGGAAAGGATTTAATAAAAGAGCAATTGGAAAAAAATATTTGTCGGATATGGGCCTTCTTGACTTGAATGTGTATGGAGTTTCTGTGATGGTAAGTTTTGGGTATAGGGATGAAGAACAACCTAAAAAAATAAGACGAGAGTTAAAAAGATGTTTTGGAAATAATTGAATAAAAAAATATATAGGTTGTCCATTCTTTATAAAAAAATTTTTAAGGAGGCTGAAATTATGGAAAAAATTTGGAGTGTACCCAAAACCTTGGACAAATAAATTGAAAAACTAGTTTTCTATTTATTAAAAATATAGTTAAGGAAAGGAATTTGATTATGAACAAGAGAAGTAAAAAGGTATACAGCAGAAAAGGGAATCCTTACGATAATGCCTGTATAGAATCATTCCATGCAACATTGAAAAAATATGTACATAATGAAAAAAATTTGAAAAATTTAGAAAGTTTAAGAACTGGAATGTACGAGTATATAGAAATATGGTATAATAATAGCAGAATACACAGTAAAAATAGGATTTATAAGTCTAAATGAATACGAAGAAAGCCATAAAGAAAGGAAACAAAGAAATTGTTTAAAAAAATAGTCTGAATTTTTGGGGACACTCCATAAACAGTTAAATATCAATGATTATTTAGAAAAATTTAAGAAAAAAAGATAGGTGAATAATATGAAAAAGTTTGAAGTTTGTATTATTGATAATAGTATCAATAATTTGTTTAAATTCTTGTTTTACCCTTTGCAAGTTTCTGTGCGGATCATGGATGTATGATGACAGGAATGCCTAAGGCAACTAAAAAAAGATCCACAAGGAATTTATATAGTTCTTGATAAAAAAAGGAGTATGAAAATTATTTAAAAAGAAATATTGGAAAGAAAGAAAGAATATGTAGAGATTGGAAGGAAGAAAAAAATATTATTGCCAGAAAATATAACATTAAAGAAATATAACCATGATAGTGACGATATATTTGGAGGATATGGATCTTTGGTTAGTTACTATTTATATGATAAAGAAAAAAACAAATAGGTTTTCCTTTGGGATTTAGATTAGATGAAAATGAAAAATTTAATGACTGGAGTAATAGATGGAACAAATGAGTATATAAATAAAAATAGGAGAGCATATTTATTTTTTTCAAAAATCTTATCCTTCCCTGAGAAAGATTATGTAAATAGAATAGGTAAGGATATTTATTTTACTTTTGGTATACTCTCAAGCACTGAAAAATGAGAAAAAAAGATTACGAATTTTTTTAAAAAGAGTTAGTTAAAGAATGGTAAGAAAAATGATTGAATTTGAAAAAAATCAAGACTGTATTTTAATAATGATGGTAACAAAGAAAAACTATGATAATACCTTTAAAAAAACAGGAAGATTTGATTAAACAAAGAAAGAACAAATACTTATGAATGTTCCAAGAAATAATCCATATAAGAATATAAATCCTGATGAAGGTGTAAATATGCTAAAAACCTGAAATAAATAGAGAAAAAAATCTCAAGATATAAATGAACAGTTAAAGAAATTGAGAGAAAGAGTAGGTAATTAATATGAAAAAAAGTTAAGATTGTTAATATTATGTTTATTAAGTATTTTTCTGTTTAAATTCTTGTTTGACATTAGGAATTGCTCGCACAATCCTATATTTCAGAACATCAACTTTTTCAACCCAATCCTAAATATTTTTTTATGATGATACAAAAATGTCTTTAAATAAACGAGTGAGAGTAGAAATAGAGGGAACTAATAAAAAAATTTACATTCCTGAAGGATATGAATTAGTAAAATACAATAAATTTAAGCAAAAAAATGATGAAGATTTTCCTAATATTTTTTTATTGGTTCAAAAAAATGTAACTCTTGAAGTTCCTGAATACGTCTTATATAATCAAAGCAAAAAAACAGCTTTGCTATTGGGAATAAGAAGGAATTATAAAATAGAGGATATAATAAAAAAATAAAAAAACGATTTAATAAAAACTAAAGGAGAATACATATTTGGTTAAAAGCCAAGAAAGGATACGGTAATTTATTTTTGAAACAGATAGATAAACAAATTTTAGTATATTCCGTAAGTTCTAACTGGCAGGGAACAACAGAGGAGTATAATAATGAAAAAAACTAAATTTTTTTATTTAGAATTAACTAAAGATTGGTAATAAATATTTAGATATTAAGCTATTGAATAAATTTTTAAATATTGTTGGTAAGATTATGAAATGGGAAGATTTGATTAAACGAAGAAAGGACAAATACTTATGAATGTTCCAAGAAATAATCCATATAAGAATATAAATCCTGATGAAGGTGTAAATATGCTGAAACCTGAAATAAATAGAGAAAAAAATCTCAAAAATATAAATGAACAGTTAAAGAAATTGAGAGAAAAGAGTAGGTAATTAAGATGAAAAATATTAAGATTGTTGATATTATGTTTATTAAGTATTTTCTGTTTAAATTCCTGTCTTGCAACAGTCGCAATCATAGGTTCAATGCAGGGGGATGGTTTATTACCTCCTCCTAAACCTGAAAGTCCTTATTATTACGGTGATAATAAGAGATTAAATACATTAATTCTTAGTGAAAAATATAGAGGTTGGAAATAGTAAAAATACAAATTTCTATACCTGAAGGATTATGGTTAAAGAATAGTGATAATAGTCTTCTTAATGAAACATTGAATAAAAATCACTTGAATTATCTGGATATTATCTAGGAAAAATCCATTTTACTACCAATTCATATTTATAATGAAAAATTTTTGAAGAATTTGCAAAAAGAAAAATTTAGTTAAAAATAAATAAAAAAATACATACTTTAACAAATTTGAAGACAATAGTAATAGTAAGAAAAATTAAATTGAATCAAATTATAAAAAAATTGATGATAATACTTTTTGCCGTTATAAGTTTTAATGATATGAGAGATTATTCTAAAAATTTCTTTTTAGAATTAATGAAAAGATTGGTAAAAAAAGTTTTTGAATAAAAAAAGAAAGGATAAAAAATGAAAAAAATAAACCTTATATTGTTAACATTGATTGCTATATTCAGCATAAATTTATCTGCTGAAAAAAATTATTAAACTTTAATCAAGCAAATGTCATTAGTTCAGAAACGTTAAAAGCAAGTAAACGCTTCTTCAACTTATAAAATTATTTACAAAAAGGAAAAAGAATGGTGAATACAAATATACTTTTAGAAAAAAATTATCAAATTTTTGATAACGATAAAAAAATTTAAAAAGTATTTGTAAATGGAACTGAAGATAATTTAGACAGTGCAGTAAAAAAAGCCATAAACCAAAAATATGACATCATCAGACAAGAAAAAAAGTTGATGATGGTGGAACTTTTGAAACTATTTTTAATTTTTTTCAAAAATAGAATAAAAAAATTAAATTTTTTTAAATAACCGTTGTTGTAAAAGACATCGGTTATTTTTTTAATATTACATATAATTTGAATTTTTTTAAAAACAATTTTTTTACTCAACAGATTCTATAAAAAGTAAAAAAAGATGAAATAATATTGATAAGAGTGTCCAAAAATTTTGTGTAAACTCAAAATATAATATATGCCAGAGTGCATAAAATTTTTGTACAAATTCAGAATCGAAGTTGAGACAGTTCCTTTTAGATTTCCATCAATGCTCTCCAGTCCATGTTCCCAAACCAATTCTCAAAAATATTTTAAATCCTCAAATTTAAAAAAAGAAAGCATTACAGAGCGTTCAAACGACTTTATTTTTAAATATCAAGTTGTGGTATAATTAAATATATTGAAATTTATAAAAAAATAAAAAGAGGGAGTGATTTTATGAAAAAAAGCTGTTCCTGTGGGAATTGAGGATTTTAAAGAGTTGATACAAGAAGGATATTATTACATAGATAAAAACTTTACTAATAGATGAAATGTTAATGAATAAATCAAAAGTTACATTATTTACAAGACCACGAAGATTTGGAAAAAAACATTGAATATGTCAATGATTAAATATTTTTTTGATGTAAAAGATAAAGAAGAAAAATAAAAAAACTTTTTTTGAAAAATTTGAAAATATATAATAGTGAATATATGAGTGAACAAGGGAAATATCCTGTAATTTTTTTATTTCGTTGAAAGATTTAAAAGCAGATACTTGGGAAGAATGTCTTGAAAGCATTAAGGATATTATGTATAAAAATTTTTTTAATGAATATAACTTTTAAGAGAAAAAAATTAAATGTTGTTGAAAAAAAGACAATTTGATAAAAATTTGGGAAATAACAGGAAATGAGAGAAATTTTAAAAACATCACTCCAAGATTTATCAAATTATTTAAATAAATATTATGGAGAAAAAAAGTTATAATTTTAATTGATGAATACGATGCTCCAATAATAAATGCTTTTGATAAAGGATATTACAATGAAGCGATAAACTTTTTTTCAAACATTTTACAGCTCAGCATTAAAGACTAATAATTCCTTGAAATATGGTGTTTTAACAGGGATAACAAGAATCATAAAAAAGAAGGGATATTTTCAGGTTTAAATAATTTAAAAAGTAGATACAATATTGAATAAAAAAATATTCAGAATATTTTTGGACTTCTTGAAAGTGAAGTGATTGAAATGCTTGATTATTTTGGTATGAAATACAAAAATTGAAGAAGTTAAAGAATGGTATAATGGATATTTATTTGGAGAAAGTGAAGTGTACAATCCGTGGTCTATTGTAAATTATATTGATAATGGAGAAATCAAGGCATATTGGGCAAATGTTTCGGGGAATACGCTTTTAGAGAATATGCTTGATCATGCTGGGGAAAGTGTTTATGATGATTTAAAAACGATTTACTGATGGAGAAAGTATTGAAAAAAATATTTCAGATGGAACAACGATAAAAAAAGTCTTTTTAAGTAACGACGATGAGATATGGCAGTTACTTTTTGTATAGCGGATATTTGACAAAAAGCTAAAAAAATCAGGAAAAAAAGAATCTGATTCAAATATTTATAATTTAAAGATACCAAACAAGGAAATACGAAAAATATTTTTGGGAATATGTTCTTGAACAGATTTTTTTGGGACGGAAGTGAAAAACTAACATTTTGATAAAAAGCACTTGAAAATGGAGACATTAAGAAATTTGAGAAAAACATTGGGAGAAATAATGATAAATATGCTGAGTCATTTTGACTTGGATAAGGAAATGGAAAAAGATTTATCAGGTGTTTATGATAGGGCTTGTTGGATTTTTTTGATGGGAAAAATATGAAATTATTTCAAATGATGAAAGTGGATACGGAAGATATGACCTTGCGATGATTCCGATAAAAAAAGTAATGAGAAGGCGTATCTTATGGAATTTAAAAATATCGAAGACGAAAAAAAGGGGATGGAAGAGAGAGCAGAGAAGGCGTTGAAGCAGATTGATGAGAAGAAATATGATACGAAATTGAAGCGCAAGAGGGATAAAGAATATTTTGAAGATTGGGGTTGCGTTTTATGGGAAAGAAGTGAAGGTTGTTTTTAAATAGAGGTTTAAGTAAAGGTGTGAAATAAATGGAGATAGTAAAAAAATAAAAGAAAATTTTTTTGAAAAATTTAAAAATGAATAAATATGATTTTTTTAATAATTTAGTAAATGAAATAGGAAATTTTGCTTTTTTTAATTTCTGAAATTTATAAAAGTGGAGAAGTTAAAACAAGTATTATTGAAAAATTATGGTTATTATATTAGTAATGAAAGTTCTTTGTACATAGCAGAACTAAATGAAGCTAAGGAAATCAGAGTATATTATTCGTATGAGGAGTTATTTTATAGTTTTTTTATTTATATTATCTAAAAAAATATGGCAGATTATAGTGATTTTATGCTTTTTATTGAACAAGAATTGTACAATTATACACAATATACAGATAATTTGAAAAAAATATAAGATAAAGTTTGATTTAAATGATTTTTTTAAACAGAGATAAATTAAGAAATTTTCTGATTGAATATAACAAAAAAAGAAAAATATTTATAATTATAATTTCATAAACTTTAATAGGAAATATATCAATTATTGGGATATCAATATATTAAAAAAATTTTATTCATTTTTATTAAAAAGAAGGAAAAATTAAAAGAAATTTTGAATAAAAAAAGAAAAAAAGTATATATTGCCTAAAAACGAACTTAGAAAAAAATTTATTATAAATATTTTGAAAAAAATAAAATTGAAATAGAATATGAAAAATATTGAATTAGAATATCATGATAGTAGAGGTGTAGTAGGGTTTCGATACAAAGAAAAAAACTTGAAAAAAATTGATGTTGCATTATTGAAATATAAAAAAATATTAATGATTTAAAAGAAGAAAGATTTAGGAACTCTAGAGACGAAATGAATGTTGAGATAATTTCTAAAAAGACTTTTTGAAAGAACTTGAAATTATTGTTAATGCTTATGAAGATATTTATAATGATAACGAAGTTCAGGAAATGTTTGAAAAACTTTAAAGAAAATTTTTTTAGGAGAGAGTGTGTTCAGAATTTTGTGCAAATTCAAAAATCTAAAAATATAAATTAAGATGGCATCCTATTATCTTGATTTTATAAATTCTACGAAAGGAAAAAAAGAAATGAAAAAAAGTAGAAAGAGCAATTCGTTTATACAGAAAAGTAAATGTAAATGAAACGATGGAAGAAAGGCATAAAAAAAGTTATGGAAGGACTATCAAAACTGGAAGCACCTTTTAGGATTGGAAGATAGTGGGATTCCAGAAGTGCCAGATTTTGGTGTAGAAATAAGAGCCTATTATCGTACAAAAAAATTCTAAAACAAAAAGGAGTTTCGATATCAGGAGATTATATATGGAGAGATGAAAGTTCAGAGAAAGGAAGATGGGATTCTCTGAGTATGATTTTAAAAATAACATATAAGCTGATAGACTATAAGAAAAATAATATATGAAGACCTTCCAAAAAGTGATAAATATTTTTTTGATCCTTATGTTGCTGATTTATATGTAGCTTATAATGGTGCTTATGAGGAAGGAAGAACTCCGGAAACAAGAACTTATGGAGAAAGTATAAATCCTGAATTTTTTTAAAAACTGAAGGAGAAAAAAATTGTAACATAGGAATGCTGGGAGATGTATTATTTACACTATCTCCAGTGATGTATTTCAATGAAGAGAGTTATACTAAGCTAATAAAAAAATACCTAAGGAAGAGCTTCTAGAAAGACTCAAAGGGAAAGCGAATGAAGTTCTGTTGCTTGAAAAGGGTATATACATTATCTTTAATGACAAGGCAGATATTACTTATGAAGAATTTGTGGAAATGAATAATATATTTAAGCCGTTACTGAGATTAATTTAAAAATAGAGTTATAAAAAAATATTTAATAGTCTGAACAGAAGAAGTGGGAATCTGTTTATAAATAGAAGTTTAAAGCAAGGTGTAGAAATATAATGATAAAATTCCCTGTACAATCATTTTAACTTTACAGTTAGGATAGTAAAAAGGGGACATTCAAAAAAAGTTTTGTATAAAAAGGAATATTTTTGCAACATTTATCTTAAAAGGTTCAATTGTTTTTTTTGAGTTTATTGAAATATATCTTGAGTAAAATCCATATCGATTTACTATCTTAAAATTTTTTTCATATCTTGACAAACAGAATAATACTTGGTACAATTGTAATATAAATATTACAATTGGAGGGATAAAAAAATGCCTACATTATCATTGAGAATGGAAAAAAGAAGATTTAGAACTTTTTAAAAAGAATATTCAAATATAAATAATCTTAATATGTCATCTTTTGTCCGTAATTTAATTTTAGACAAAATATATGATGAAATAACTGAAGAAGATGAAAAAAAGAATATTAAGAAGATGGGAAAAATTAAAATCTGAAAAAAATTCTTCTGCTGAAGAAGTTTTTAAAAAGGCTAGGATTATAATGGAAAAAAATTTTATGAAGTAAAATTTACTGAATCTGCAGAAAAAGATCTAAAAAAATTAATTAAATCAAATAAAAGCAATTGCTAAACTTCTTAAAAAAATGGATTTCAGAAAAATTTAATCGGTACACAAAAATCCAAAGCAAAGAGGGAAAGCACTTACAGGAAATTTAAAAAGGATTATGGAGATATCGAGTAGGCTCTTATAGAATCGTAGCTGAAATAAAAAAATGATATTTTTATTAATATTAATTATAGAAATTTCAGATAGAAAAGAAACTTATAAAGATAAAAAAGAGAAAAAACATACAAAAAAATGGAAAAAAATAAAAATAAATGAGAGTGTCCAGAATTTTGTTTAAACCTCTAAATAATATATGATAAAAATAACTATATAATATTTGGAGGTTTTATCTGTCTGTTAAAAATATAGTTATAGAAATATTTAATAATCTGAACAGAAAAAAAGTGAAAGTTGCCTATAAATAGAGGTTTAAAGCAAGGTGTGAGAATACAAAAACAGTACCATTATTAGAATATAAGCCAGATTATATAAATAATCTACAAAATATAATTCAAAAAAACAACAAATGAAAAATACCTACAAAATAGAGAAAGGACAAAGTTATGACAATTTATTCAGCAACATTAATGGGAACATATGAAGAATTTTTAAAAAATATTTAAAGAAGGCAATCAAAATGAAATAAATGCTTCTAGAGAAAGTTTGCTTTTTTTACAGCATTATGTAATACAAAAATCAAAAAGAAAGATATAGAATAGCAAATTTTTTTAATAAATAAAGGAGCTGATGTTAAAATAATAACAGAAGATGGAATGAGCATGTTTTTCCATTATTTTCTCTTGGATGGCAAGATATAGTAAAAAAACAACAATTTTTGTGTAAGACATTATTGGAAAAGGGAGCAGATATAACAGTGATACATAAGAAAGAAAAAAACGGTTTTCATTCAAGGAATTATTTAATATCGGTACTCCTGAAATGGAAATGTTACCACTATATCAGCTAATATTTTCTCAACCAGGACTTCTCTCTTAGTAAAGGATAAATGGGGATTAACAGTAATTGAATTTGCCAGAAGATCTAATAGGCCAATAGCAGTGAAAATGATGGAAGATTATGTAAAAAAATATAATTTGCAAGAAGAAAAATTAGAGTACTTAATAATCATTGTTATAAAAAGTATATGTTAGAATGGGTGTGTAAAAAATTTTTTTGTGTAAACCTCTAAATAATATATGGTAAAAATAACTATATAATATTTGGAGGTTTTTGTTATGGCTAAAAAAATTTGTCTGTTAAGATATATATTTAATAATCTGAACAGAAAAAGTGAAAGTTGTTTATAAATAGAGGTTTAAAGCAAGATGTGGAAAAAGAATACAAAACAGTATCATTATTAGAATATAAGCCGGATTATATAAATAATATACAAAATATAATTCAAAAAAACAACAAATGAAAAATACCTATAAAAATAAAAGAAAGGAAGGACAAAAACTATGACAATTTATTCAGCAAAGAGATATGGGAACATATGAAGAATTTCTAAAAATTATTTAAAGAAGGTGATCAAAAATAAAAATAAGTTCATCAGGAAGAAGTTTACTTTTTATAGCATTATGTAATACAAAAATCAAAAAGAAAGATATAAAATAGCAAATTTTTTTAATAAATAAAGGAGCAGATGTTAAAATAATAAGAGAAGATGGAATAAGCATGTTTTTTTCCTTTATTTTCTTATGGACGACGAGATATAATAAAAATGACAATATTGTGTAAAAACATTATTGGAAAAAGGTGCAGATATAACAACAATATATAAGAAAGAAAAAAACGGTTTCATTCAAGGAATTATTTAATATCGGTACTCCTGAAATGGAAAATGTTACCACTATATCAGCTAATATTTTTCTCAACCAGGACTTCTCTCTTAGTAAAGGATAAATGGGGATTAACAGTAATTGAATTTGCGAGAAGATCTAATAGACCGATAGCAGTACAAATGATGGAAGACTATGTAAAGAAATATAATTTGCAAGAAGAAAAATTAGAATTTTTAGATAACCGTTGTTGTAAAATTGAATTTACACAATAGTTGTTGCACAATAATTCATTTTATTATATAATATAAAAAAAGAATAACAAATAGATAGGAGAAAAAGAGAAAAAAATGTCAAATAGTGATAACAAAAAGAGTAAGAGTTAGAATAGCACCGTCTCCAACTGGAGATCCACATGTGGGAACTGCCTATATTGGTCTTTTTAATTATGTATTTGCAAAACATAATGGTGGAGACTTTTTATTGAGAATTGAAGATACGGATAGAACTAGATTTTCTGAAGATCTGGAACAACAAATTTTTGATGCGATGAAATGGCTTGGACTTAATTATGATGAAGGTCCAGATGTTGGTGGGGATAGAGGCCCTTATAGACAATCTGAAAGATTTGAAATATATAAAGAATATGCTGAAAAATTGGTAGAAAAAGGTGAGGCATATTACTGTTTTTGTACACCTGAAAGATTGCAAAAAAATTGAGAGAAAGACAAACTGCGATGAAACAAGCACCTGGATATGACGGTCATTGTAGAAATCTTTCTAAAGAGGAAGTTGAAGCTAAATTGGCTGCAGGAGAACCTTATACAATTAGATTGAAAATGCCTTATGAAGGGGAAACAATTGTAAATGATGGTTTAAGAGGAGAAATTAGATTTGAGAATAGTAAAATTGATGATCAAGTATTGTTAAAATCTGATGGATTCCCTACTTATCATTTGGCAAATATCGTGGATGATCATTTGATGGGAATTACACATGTTATTAGAGCTGAAGAATGGATTTCATCTACGCCTAAACATATTCAATTGTACAAAGCGTTTGGTTGGGATGAGCCAAAATGGTATCACATGCCACTTTTGAGAAATGCGGATAAAACTAAAATTTCTAAGAGAAAAAATCCAGTTTCATTGAACTATTACCAAGAAGAAGGTTATTTGAAGGAAGGACTTTTAAATTTCTTGGCTTTAATGGGATGGAGCTTTTGGAGAAAAATAAAGAAATTTTTACAATTGAAGAAATGATTGAAAAACTTTTCGTTTGATAAAAATCTCGCTTGGAGGACCTGTATTTGATTTGGTTAAATTAGGTTGGGTAAATAATCATCATATGAGATTGAAAGATTTAGATGAATTGACTAAATTAGCGATTCCCGTATTTTGTGAAAGCTGGATATTACGCTGACGAAAAACTTATCTGATGAAGAATTTTCTAAATTAAGAAGAATTGTAGAAATTTCAAGAGAAGGAGCTCATACTTTGAAAGAATTGCCTGAAATTTCATCAATTTACTTTGAAGATGAGTTTGAATTGCCAGTTGTTGAAGAAGGAATGAACAAAAAAAGCGAGAAAAATCTGTTGAAAGATTGAGAAATTCATTGGAAACAGAAGTTGGTAAAAAAATCTATCGAATTATTTGTAGAAAAAAATTAATGCTTTAAATGAAGAAATCTCTGAAGAAGAAGCAAAAAGAAATTTTACACGGATTGCAAGATGAACTAGGTGAAGGGCCAGCAAAGAGTATTAATGCCACTTAGAGCAGTTGTTACTGGAAAAAGCTAGAGGAGCTGACTTGTATACTGTAATTGCGATTATTGGAAAAGAGAGAACTTTGAAGAGAGTTCAAAATACTTTGGAAAAAAATAAAAATAAGTTTTTGGAAAAATTATTAAAATTAGAAAAATTTAGAATATTAAAAAAAGGAATTTGAGATATTGGTCTTGGATTTCTTTTTTTATTTCAGAACAATTGAAAAAAATCATGTTTTATTTGGAATTTTACTTTTTATGCGGTATACTTATGTTGAATCAATTTTAAAAAATAATTTATTAGGAGTGATTAAATGAAAAAAATTTTTATTATTTATGGTGATGTTATTTTCAGCAACTGTATTTGCAGGAACTGTTAATGTGAAAGTTACAAATAAAAATCAATTTTGGGATTTCTCCAAAAGAATTGAGAAATATCGTGAAAAAGTGAGCCGTTATCAAATTCACATGATGATGGAAGTTATGCTGTTTATTATTTTACAAATGTGGAAGATCCATTGGGTGTAAAAAGAGAGTTAAATAGTTTTGCTTTTTTTCTGATAATCAGTTGTTTTCGGCAGTTTTTGATTCAGCTACGACGGATGAAGAACATGCAAAAAAATAATTGAGAATTACAAGAAAAAAATGCGAGTAAAGTTTTTGAAGGAAAAAAATTGAATGTGAAAGAGCAAAAAAAGGAGCATTGTTGTTGTATAATTCAAAAAAATTGATAAAAAAATATAGAATGCTGGATCATACTTTTATTACATCTGCTCTTTATGATTCTGAAAAAAATTGGATGAAATTTTTGAGTGATTATGAATAAGTTTTGTTTTTTTGAGTTTTATAAAAAGAAAAAAAGCTGTATTTGAATTAATTTTCATTTGTAGTTTTTATTTTAGAATTAAAATGGTTTTTCAAATTTTGTATGGTATAATAAATGTAAGATGGTAAAATTTGAAATATAAAAAAATAGATTAATGGGTGTGGGAGGAAATATGGATGAAAAAAATTAATTAATCTACAAATAGGTGCTTTATTGCACGATATTGGAAAAAAATTGTTAGAAGAGCTGGTAAAGGTGGAAAAAAACAAACATTCTAAAAGCAGGATCGGATTATTTAGAAAATAGAGAATTATTAGATAAAGAAAAAAATATAGAGAAGTTTATGATATGATAAAAATATCATCATAATGAAGAAATAAATGAAAAAAATTAAAACAAAATGATAAATTGGATGACAGTTCTTTGGCATATCTTGTTTATGAGGCTGATAATATTGCTTCTGGGGTAGATAGAGTTAAATATGAAGATGAAATAAATGAAAAAGGGAGAAAAAAAGTAAAAAAATTACTGAAATAGAAGGGTTACCATTAAATTCAATATTTAATAAACTTAATCTTCAAAAAGAATAAGATAGAAAAAAATTTTTGGTTCCTTAAGAAATGACAGGCGTAATTTTAATATTCCAAAAAGAAATAAAAGAGAAAAAAATAAAATAGAAAAATACTGAATATTTGAATGTGCTAGAGCAGTTAAGAGATGATTTGGAAGAAATGAAGAAAAAGAATATTTTGACACCTGAAAAATTAAATTCAGTATTGGAAGAAAGTTGTATATTTTTCCTTCAAGTTCATATGTAGATTATCCAGATGTCCCTTATTATGATCATGTTAAATTGACAGTCGCAGTAGCTGTTTGCATGTATATTTATGATATGGAAAAAGGAAAAATAATAGAGATTATAAGAATAAATATTTTAAAAAAGAGCCAAAAAGAAGGAAAGAGAAAAAACAAAAATTTCTATTTGTATCAGGGGAGTTTACTGGAATACAAAAATTTTATTTATACAATAACATCTAAAATGGCTATGAAATCACTAAGAGGACGATCATTTTACCTGGAACTTTTTTTATTGAACATATAATAGATGAAATCTTGGAAGCGTTGAATTTGTCGAGAGTAAATTTAATTTATTCAGCAGGAAGCCAATTTTACATGTTGTTGCCAAATATTCCAAAAAAACGATAGAAATTTTTAGAGAATTACAAAAAAATAGTAAATGACTTTCTTTTGAAGGAATTGGGAACATCGGTTTATTATGAAATATCGCATACTGAAACTTCAGCAGAAGAATTGGGAAATAAGTTAAGTGAGAATATAAAAAAAGAAAACCAAATTAAAGAAATTTTTTTAAAAAGAAATTCTATTGAAACTTCCAGAAAAAAACTGAATAGATATTCTGAAAAACAATTGGAAGAAATATTTGATGAAGATAGTGATTTGAATAAAATTTATAATGATACAAAGGAATGTGTGATTTGTAAAAAAATCTGAAAAGGAAGAAATTTTTGATAAAAAAACTCTCAAAATGAAAGTAATGGAAATATTGAAATATGTGATTCTTGTAAAAAAATTATATTAAATTAGGAAGAGATATTTCAAAAATCATTTCATCAAAAAGAACATTTTTTTATGGAAAAAAATTGTGAAGAAAATAGTAGTAAATTAAAAATTTCCAAAATATCCGAAAGGATCTGTAGAAATAGTTTTTTTAGAAATTTTGAGACAGTTGAGGAAGTAGAAAAAGAAAGTGAAAAAAATTTTTATAGATTTTATTCAATAAATGATGATTACTTCGGAAAAGGAAATTCAAGAAATATTAAAATTGGAAAATTATAATATAAAAATCAACAAATGAAGAAAAAAAGAAAATAGTCTTGTTGAATTTACGGAATTAGTTAAAAAAAGGGTAAAGGAATTGAAAGACTTGCTGTACTAAGAGCGGATATTGATAATTTGGGAACTTTATTTCAAACAGGTTTTGAAGATACGGGATTTGTTAATATAGATGGAGAAAAAAGAACCGTATAAATTTGTAAGATTCTCAAAAACAGTAGTTTTGTCAAGATATTTGTCTGATTTCTTTAAAAAGAGTGATAAATTTGATATTAGAAAGAAAAAAATTTAACTGATGAAAAAGAATGAATTGTTTAAAGAATACTGTAATATAATAACGGAAAGAACAAAAAGAAAAAAACAGACGGAAGAAATATTGTGCTAGTATATTCTGGTGGAGATGATGTTTTTGCAATTGGGACTTGGAATGATATTATTGAATTTTCTGTTGATTTAAGAACGGCATTTAAAGAATTTTCAAGTGATAGAGTTACGTTGTCGGCAGGAATAGGATTTTTTTGATGAAAAAATTATCCGATATTTCAAATGGCACAAAAAAACAGGAGAATTAGAGAAACTTGCAAAAATCATATAATAAAAATGAAATTGGCAAAACTACAAAAGATGCTATTGCATTATTTGGAGTGGAAAAAATGACAAATTAAAACCATGTTTATAAATGGGACGATTTTTATAGGAAAAAGTTTTAAATGAAAAAAATATAGTTATTTAAAAATCTAGGATTAGTTTGAAGGAAAAATCAAGAAACAGAAAAAAAGTGTTCGTAGGAAAGTCAAAATGGTATAGTCTTATGAATCTTATAAGAAGCCAGTTTGAAGAAAAAAAGAAAATGAAAAACATAGAATTGATATTGCTCGATTTGCTTACGTAATTGCAAGAATAAAATACGATAAACAAAAATGAAAGACAGCAAAAAAATTATTTAGATTTGAAAAAAACAGCTGTTTGAATGGATAAAAAAATGAAGAAGATGCAAAACAATTATTAACGGCAATAAATATATTGATTTATGAATATAGAGAAAGTAAATAATTTTAGAAATAAGAATTAAAAATTAAATATTATAAAATGGAAATTTATTACAAATTTAGAAAGGAATTTGTTATGGAAAAATAAAACAGTGGAAGAATTAGTAAAAAGAAAAATAAAAAAATAATATGGTTACAACAACTCAATTAAGACAACTTTTGTCAAATTCAGTAATAGTAAAAAAATAAAAATATCTTTAGAAAAAAATTAGAAAAAAATATGATGAATTAACACCAGAATTATTGAAAGAAGTAAAAATATCTTTTAATAAAGCATACATATCAATGTGGGAAAAAAATAAAGGCGATAAAGAAAAATAAGTTAAAAAGAATTTGACAAAGAATTTAAAAATTTCAGAAAAAAATTAAAAAGACATAAAAACAAAAAGATTTTTGATAATTTTTTTATCGTTATTTAGAAGAAATAGTAGCATATGTGAAATATTATATTGGATAAACTAAAAATAAAAAAATAGGAGTGAAAAAAATAGTTATGAATACATTAAAAAGGAAAAATTTATTATAACAGGGAAAAATAAAAAGTTTTAACAGGACTTCATATAGGAACATCTGGAGATTTTTTTCGGCGATAGGAGCAGTAGATAACATTGTAATTAGAGATACTGTTACGAATAAACCGATAATACCAGGGTCTTCGTTAAAAGGGAAAATGAGATATTTACTTTCAAGAGCTAAATATAATTCTACATTAACAATGCCAAATATAAAAAAAGGAAAAGTGATGACATTAAAAAGATTATTTGGAGCTTCTGAACCAGTAGTTTTGTCAAGATTGCAATTTTGTGATATGTTGCTTAGAGAAAAAGATTATGGTAGAGATGTTGAGTTTGATTTGCCGTATACAGAAATAAAAATATGAAAATACAATAGATAGGGGAACTGGTATTGCAAATCCAAGACAGCAGGAAAGAGTTCCAGCAGGTTCAGAATTTGATTTTAGATTGATTTATAATATTGAAAAACACAGAGAATATGGAAGAAGAAGTAAAATGCGATTTTGAAAACATACTTTTTGATGTTTGAATTACTTGAAGATGATTATTTGGGAGGACATGGAACTAGGGGATATGGTCGTGTTAAATTTGAGGATTTAAAATTGATAGAAAAAGTTTACATAAAAGAAAAATGAAGATGATATAGAATATTTGAAATCAGAAATTGAAAAATATTGAAAAATTATACTGAAATATTTGGAAAGTAGGAGAGAATAATGACTTATTTACTGTATAAATTAAAAATTTCCAAATGGAATTCATATTGGTGCAAACAGTTCTTTAGAATTGACAAGCACAACTGTAAGTTCAGATGTTTTTTTATTCTGCTTTTTATGCTGAATATATTAGAATATTTGGCGAAAATGATAGAGAATTATTTCAATTAACAGAAAATGATGAATTTAAAATATCAGATTTATTGCCTTTTTAAAGAAATGAAAACAGAAACAGTTTTTTTATGTTCCAAAGCCATTTGTGAATGATATTAAAAAGAAAACAAAGTAATGATGAAAATGAGCAAGTTGTAGATAGAAAAAAAGGTGAAAAAAATTAAGTTATATTCCTGCAAATAGATTAAAGGAATATTTTGAATTTTTTTGGAAACAGGAAAAAAATTTTTCCTGAAATAGATGATGATTTTGGAGAAAAGGAATTACATACTAAAAAAATAAGGTTTCAAGAATTGGAGAAGATACAGAACTTTATAATGTTGAAGTTTTTTTAGATTTAATAAAGATTCAGGACTTTATTTTTATTGTGCAATTACCAGAGAAATGGCAGGAAAAAAATTTGAAAAATATATTGGAAAGTTTGTCTTTGACAGGGATAGGTGGAAAAAAAGGAGTACTGGATACGGGAAGTTTAGTATTACAGATGATGGTATGATATTTGATGGTGAAGATTTTGATATAATTGAGTCTGAAGATGATAAATTTATAAATGAATCTTTATATAAAGAAAGTGAGAAGTATTTACTGTTATCGTCATATTTGCCACAAAAAAAGATGAAATTGAAAAAAATAAAAAAATAAAGAAAAATGGCTATCAATTAATAAAAAAGAAGTGGATTTGTAAATAGTCCAAAGTATAGTGAAAAATCCACAAAAAAAGGGAAGCAAGTTTATATGATTTCTTCAGGATCGGTATTGAATTTTAAACCAGCAGGAAGATTGGCAGATTTGAAATTGCATGGAAATCATAGTATTTACAGAATGGGAAAGCCGATAGTTATAGGAGTGACTTATGGGAAAGATAGTTAGATATAAAATGGAGATGGAAATTTTGACGCCTGTGCATATTGCAGGGGCTGATTATAAGTCGAAATTGAATAAGACTGAATATTTTTTTAATCCTAATACGAATGATTTGACAATAATAGATAATAACAAATTTATTGATTTTTTTGATAAAGAAAAAAATTATAGACAAGTATATGGATGAAATTAGAGAAAAATAATAAATTGAATTTATTTTATTTTTTTAAAAAAATAGTGATCTTTACAAAAAAATAAAGATAGAAATAAAAATTCTTTATGAGGATTTAAGAGGTTTTACTAAAAAAAGTTACAAAAAAATTTGGATATAGAATTAAAAATTAAAGAAAAATGAGAAAAAAAGGAAAAATTTAAATAATATAACTTTATTAAATAAAAAAATGTAAAAAGATGAAGTTTATATTCCTGGAAGTTCAATAAAAAGGAGCTTTGGTAAATCTTTTGTTAGTTAGTTATATTATAAATAATCGAGATGAATTTGTTAATGAAATAAAAACAGATAGAAAATGAAGTTAAGAATTTTGATAAAAAAAGAGAAATGAATTTGTTAGTAAAGAAAAATATTACAGAAAAAAAGAAATTGAAATTTTCGATAAAAAATTCTAAATTTTTTTCAAGGAAAAAGTAAAAAAATATAATAAATAAAATACAAGAGAAAAATATTATATGAAAAATTGCTTAAATAAAAAAATTAAAAAAATTTGGAATATCGTTATCAGATAGTTATGAAAAATAAAAAAAGGATATAGATGTTAATTTTTTTATCAAGATATTGATGAAAAAAATGAAAGATAAAAAGGAAAGTTACTTGCCAGTAGTCAGGGAATATATAGAACCTAAAAAAATATTTGAATTTGACATTACTTTTAGATTTTGAATTACTTTCAAGAACAAGACTGAAAAATAAAATGATTTTGATGATTTAATAAATGCTCTTGAAGAATCTACGGATTATCTGATAGAAAAATACTCTAGAATTACCAGATGAATTGTGTTGTCAAAACTTAATATTGGGGGCAAATACAGGATTTCATCAAAAAACGATTGTTCATGCATTGTTTAAAGATAAAAGTGAAAGAACTCAAGTTGTTAAAATATTATTGCACAAGGGTGGAACAAATGCGATAAGATTACATTTGAATGATAAAGATTCTCCAAGAGTAATAAATAGAATTAGAAAAAAATGGGAAACTTGAATTAGCAGGATTAGTTGAAATTAGGAAAAATATCTGAAAAAGGAAGTGGGAAAAATAAGATGCTTGCAAAAATAGAAATGGAAATTGAGGGGAATGGGTTAGATGTGAATATGAGTTCGCTTTTTCATGGATATTTGATGAATAGTATTGATTCTGCTTATGCAGATTATTTGCACTATAATGAAACACATCCTTATACTTCGTGTATTTATAAAGATATGGAAAGCGGAAAAAAATATTTTTGGAGAATAACGACCTTTAATAAAAAAATGCTTATGAGATGTTAATAAAATACTTTTTAGAGAATGATGTAAAAAAATATTTATTTGGAAAAAAAGGAATCGAGATAGTTGTAAAATCAATTTCTATGACAAAAAAACATCTTTTGATGAACTGTTTTTTTAGTAATGAGAAAAAAAGTAAAAATATTTTTTTAACTCCGACAACTCATAAATCAAATGGAGTATTACAAATATTTCCGAATATCTCGACATTACTTCTAGGAGTAATAAATAAAAATAAATCAACATTCGGATACAATTAAGTTGGAAGATGAAAATGTGATAAATGAACTTTTTGGAAAAAAAGTGTATATTGATGAATATTATTTAAGAACGAGGTATTTCTTTTTGGAAAAATATAAGAGTTAGAGGATTTATTGGAAATTTAAAGATAAAAAAATAAAAAGGTAAAGATAAGATACTTTATCAACTTTTTGAATTTTTTTGCTACAAGTTTCTGAATATACAGGACTTGGAGTAAAAAAACAGCATTGGGAATGGGAGGAATAAAAAAATTGGATAATAATAACATTGATGAAAAATAAAGAAAGAGTGCTTTTTAACATTTGCAGGAAATACTGATCCGACAAGAGGTAATTATGATGGACCTATGTTACATATTTGCCGTTATTTCAGACCTGAAAAAAATATTTAGTTTTAACTTCTGAAATGCAAAAAAAGAAATGAGAATAGAATTTATGAAAAAAAGCTATAAAAAGAAAGTTTGAAGATTATAATCCAATATTTGAATATATTAAGACAGATATTGATAATGCACATTTGTTTGATATATATTTTAACAAAAATAAATGAAACATTTAATAAAAATAAAAACTAGAACATCCAAATGCGGAAGTTTTGGTAAATGTAACATCGGGAACTGCTCAAATGATAAGTAATTTGGTAATGTATATTGTTGATGCTGTAAATATAAACATTGTTCCTATACAAGTAGCAACTCCTGAAGGAAGAGGAAATACTTCAAAAGTTGTAAACAATAGTTATGAAGTAAACGATGAGAAAGAAAAATAATTTTGATAATGTAGAAGAATTTAGAACTAATCGAATATTATTTCCTGATTTGAGACAATATTCAAGACTTTTGGTGAAAAAAATCAAATAAAAAGAATTGTTAAAAAAATATGAATATTCAACATGTTTAGAACTGTTAAAAAGGGATATTTTTTTCAAGAAAATAGTAAATTAAACGGACTTCTTAATTTTGCAAATGATAGACGACACTTAAAAAGGTTTGAAATCAAATGGGAAATTAAAAAAGTTTGGATGATAAAAGATTTGATAAATTTTATTATTATAATAAAAATGAAACAGTTGAAAAATAAAGTAAAAGAGTGGTATAAAAATTGTGGATTATTTTTGCACTTGCTAATATTAAACAAAAAAATCTGGTGATATAGCAGGATATACGATAATGTTGGAACCTTTGATTGTAAATATTTATTTGTCAATTTTAAGAGATGTTTTTGGAAAAAAATTATCGGATTTATTTTCAGAAAAAAAGAAAAAGATGGAGAATTTAGTTATAAAAACAGATATTTTAAAAATTAAAAAAATTATTCTGGATTAAAAAGAAAAAAATTGAACATGAATTAGCAATTTTAGAATTGAAAAAAATTCAACATTTGTATCAGATAGTGTGTTAATTGCTATGATTAAATACTTTATTGAAAAAAATGAGTCTGAAACACTGGAAAAGATGGACTTAGAATATTTCTCGAATTTTTAGTAAAACTTTGCATAAAAATAAAAAGAAGTTAGAAATATGATTGCTCATTCATTAAAAAAACTATTAATAGAGATGATTTTAACAGTGAAGCAAAAAGTTGGAATAGATACTGTGAATAGTAAAAATAATTGATTTTTTTCAAAAAAATATTATACAGATTTTTGGATATAAAGAGAGTATGGTATATGTTTATGATGAAATAAATAAAAATAGCAAATGAAATTTTGGAAACAGAAAAAAATAAATTATATTTAAAAAGAAAAAGTAGAAGATTTGTAAAAATTTAAATTACAAATTTTCTATTTGGTTAAAAGTATTTTTTTAAAAAGAACATGAGGTAAGCTAAAATGAGTAATGTGTATGTTTATGAACAAGGAGCAATGTTAAAAATATAAAGAAAAATCGGTTGATTATTAATTATTCAGAAAAATGATTTTTAAGTCGATACCAATTGAAAAATATAGATAATATTGTGATTTTTTTGGTGCGATTCAAGTCAGTATAAAATGTGTTCAGCAAATGCTGACAAGGGAGTAAATTTAACAATTTTATCTAAAAACGGCTCTTATTTTGGAAGATTGGAATCTACAGGACATGTAAATATAAATAGGCAGAGATTACAATTTAGAAAAAAGTGATGATAAAAAAATTTTTCTTTGAATATAAGTAAGCGATTTATAAAAAGGAAAAGCAAAGAAATCAAAGAACAATACTTATGAGAGCGAATAAATTATTAAAAAAAGTCCAGAATTAACGAATATAGTTCTAAAAATGTCTGTTTATTCAAAAAAATATAGATAATGCTAAGTCTATTGAAGAATTAATGGGAATAGAAGGACATTTGGCAAAAATGTATTATAAAGGTGTTAGCAATGTAATTGGCAAGGAATATTCATTTTCCCAAAGAACTAAAAAGACCGCCAAAAGATCCATTTAACTCTGTTTTGAGTTTTGGATATACACTTCTTCATTATGAAATATTTACAATTGCTGAATCTAAAGGATTAAATCCCTATGCAGGATTTTTTTACATTCTGATAGACATAAACATCCTGCATTATGTTCTGATTTGATGGAAGAATGGAGACCAATGCTGATAGATTCTTTGGCAATTGCTCTTTTAAATAATAATAAAAATAAAAAGAAAAATTTTGAATATAATCAAGAAAATGGTGGAGTATATTTAGATAAGGAAGGATGTAAAAAAATTTATTGCTGAATTTGAAAAAAAGATTAAGACAGGAAGTCGGATATGTCAAAGAAGTGTCATATAAAAATGAGTTTTAGGCGAATAATAGAATACCAAATAATGCAATTAATAAAAAGCAATAGAAGAAGATAATCCAAATTTATATAGTTCGATATTAATAAGGTGATGGTAAAATGGATGAATGGGATTTTTTTAGATGAAGATTTTTTTGTCATGAATTTTTGAAGATACCTTTACAGTTGTCGTAATTTATGATATTATAGACAACAAGAGAAGAGCTTTTTCTTAAAAAAATCTTCTAAATTCTTATGGAAATAGAATACAAAGGTCTGCTTTTGAGTGTCTATTGACTAGAGAAAAATGTGAAACACTTTTAAAAAGAAATAGAAAAAAATTTGCAGAAGAAGGAGATTTAATAAGAATTTACAGGCTCAATCAGAATGTAAAAAAAGTAATTTATGGCGAATTAAATGAAATTGAAAAACGAAGATTATTATTTTTAGTAATCGCCACGATACTTTAAAAAATGGGGGTTAGAGTATATTTTTTTATTGTTAAGAAAGAGAAATATAAAGATTTTTTTAGAATTCTCACGAAAATGATAAAAATAATATATGATAAAAATAAGGGGTTTGTTGAGGGAATATAAGAAGAAATGATACTCTGAGAGGAGACGGAAACAGTCAATAACTTTTTTTCTCTATTATGATATAAATTTTTATAAGAAGAAATGATACTCTGAGAGGAGACGGAAACGATAAATCTATGTAAATTATATCGTTATCAATCCAAGTGCATAAGAAGAAATGATACTCTGAGAGGAGACGGAAATAGTTCGTAATCATATAGTTTTTTTGTTTGAAGTTTTGCATATAAGAAGAAATGATACTCTGAAAGGAGACGGAAATAACTTAATTGTGCCATCTATAACAGTTAAAAAAATTAAATATTAAAAAGAATTGAACTCCGAAAGGAGACGGAAACCTGTTCCTTGTCTTTAACAATCTCCCCTTTCTTGAATAAAAGAGAATTGAACTCCGAAAGGAGATGGAAACTTAATTTTTTTCTTTTTTTCATTGTCATCAACTCCATTTATAAGAAAAAAATGATACTCTGAGAGGAGACTAAAAATTTTTTTAAATTGGCTTATTTTATATTGTCATAAATTTATTAAAAAAAGAAAAATTTTGAAAGGGAATGGAATACAAAAATGTTTTTTTGATTAATTGTAAAGAAAAGAGATGGGTTATATTCAGGATAAAAATTATTTTTAAGATTATAAAATTAATCAAATAAAAAAAGAACTATAAATATAACAATATAGTTCTTTTTATAATTTTAGAAGCATTAAAGACTAAATCTCCAAAAAAATTCTCTCTCAAACTCCTCTTCCGTAAGCACCCTGAACCCCCAATTTTTTTCAGCCTTTTTCCAGCTTACTTCCAGCTTTTTTTCTCCAGCAATTAAAAAAATTCAGATTTTTTTGAAACTGCTGACAGATAATTTCCGCCTTTAGAAAGGATGATGTCTTTTATGTCGTTTCGTTTGTATTTTTTTGGAGTTTTCCAGTTGCAAGGAAGTTTTTGCTTTTTTTATTGGGTTGTCGGCTATTTCTTTTTAAATCAGATCTCGTTAATGGCGAATTGTAAGCCGATGTTTTGCAAATCTGTGATGATTTTCCAGTTGTTTTCATTGTTTAAAAAAGGTATTTACAGCGATTGCTACTTTATCGCCGATTCCTTTTACAGATAATAAATTTTCAATTGACTGATTTTTTTAGATTTTCAATATTTTTTTGAAATTTTTTTGTCAAAAGGTTTGCATTAAATTTTTCCAACAAAAGGAATTCCAAGTGCATAAAGGACTTTTTGAAAAAATCACGATTTTTGCTGGCTTCAATATTATTTATTAAGTTATCTACACTTTTTTTGACCCATTTTTTTCGAGATTTTCCAATTCTTCACGGTATTCCTTTAACGAATAAATATCAACTATTGTTTTTATTTTTTTCCTAATTCAATAAATTTCTCAACAATTTTATCGCCAAGTCCAGAAATATTCATTGCATCACGAGAAACAAAGTAGGCAATTTGGCGTTTGACTTTTTCTGGGCAAAGTGGATTATGGCATTTTAAGGCGACAAGTCCTTCTTCATGTGCAAGTTCGCTGTTGCAGACAGGACAGTTTGCTGGTTCCTGGATTTCAATTTCCTTTCCAGTTCTATCATCAAACACAACATTTACTACTTGCGGAATAATTTCAGCCGCTTTTTCTACAATAACATTATCGCCAATTTTTATATCTTTTCTGCGAATTTCATCAAAATTATGCAAACTCGCCCTTTTTACAACAGAACCTGACAAGTTCACAGCCTCCAGTTCAGCAACAGGTGTAATTACCCCAGTCCGCCCAACTTGAAAAGTTACATCCATTAATTTTGTTTTTACTTGTTCAGCAGGAAATTTGTAGGCGATTGCCCATCGTGGACTTTTAGTTGTATAGCCAAGTGTTTCGTATAGTGAAAAATTATTTACTTTTATAACAAGCCCATCTGTTTCATAATCAAGTTTTTTCCGATCATCATGCCACTTATCAATAGCCTCTTCCAATTTTTTAAAATCAGTATATTTTTTTCAAATATTTTTTTGTTGTCTTAAATCCAAGTTTTTTTCAATGTATTCAATACTTTCCAGATGTGTTTTTAATCCCGTAATTTTCAGCATTTACCAAATAATAAAGGTAGCAGTCAAGACCACGTTCTGCAACTATAGTCTTATCCAGCTGTCTTATTGTTCCTGAAGTCGCATTTCTGGATTTGCAAAAACATCTTCCTCTGTCTTCACGTTCCTGATTTATTCTATTAAAACTGGAAATTGGCAAAATAATTTCTCCACGTACTTCAAGTGAGATATTTTCTTTCAATTTTTTTCGGAACAGTTGGAATTTCCCTGATATTTTCAGTAACATCTTCCCCAACTTGTCCATCTCCCCGAGTCACAGCTTGAACAAGCATCCCATTTTCATAAATCAAACTTATGCTAAGCCCATCTAATTTTAGTTCTAAGATATATTCTAGTTCTTTAGAATTATTTTCAATATTTTCAGCTAAAAATAATCTTTTTAACCCTTTTTATCAAAAATCCTCAATTTCAGAAATATTATAAGTATTTGACAAACTAAGCATAGGCACTCTATGTCGCACTTTTGAAAAATTTCTCGCTCGCAGTTCCCCAATCTTTTCAGTAGGCGAATTTTTCCCCATTTTTTTTATTATATTCCAGCAATTCTGGATATTTTTTTGCTCAAGTTCCTTTTAATTCATGTATTAAAAAAATCATATTCCATATCGGAAATAATGGGATTATCCTCATTATAATAAAGATTGTTGTGGTATTCGATTTCACTTCTAATTTTTGTATATTTTTTTCTTGAATTTCAGAAAAATTATTATTTTTTTTTATTTTCTATATTTTGATTTTCATTGTTTTCTTCTTGATTAAATAAATTCACGACTGCTCCTTTTGTTTAAAAATTGTTTTGTAAATTATATCATTTTTTTTTATGATAATAAAAAGTTTTTTTGGGAGTAAATAAAAAAAGTATTTCCGATTAAATAAAAAAAGTATAGTATAATGATTCTGTAGAGAGGAGGAAAAAGATAATATGATCGTTTTCTTAGAGAGAATAGTGCTTATTTACACGCTAATTTTAATGATATTAGATATTATTAAATTAGTTAAATACATTATTAGGAGGTTAAAAGGGTAGAAATGCCCCTCCTCTCTCATAAAAAAATAAAGGAGAAAAAAATATGAAATGGCTAATACTTTTTGGCATGTGCTTATATAATAACAAGACATTATTTATTAAAAAAAGTAATAAAAAAATAAAGACTTATAATTATAACATAGATTATAAGCCTTTAAACTGATCATTTTCTTAGTTGCTTATATTATAGCATATTTATCAAGGATAAATATAGAAATAAATTAAAGTTTAAATTTATATTAACAAATATAGAGCATATTACAGGGCTTAAATTTTAGCCTTGTAATATTTTTTTAGGAGGGTATCTTTATGAAAAAGTAGATTATTATATCCGTGTATTGTAAAAAAAGGAAGATGGGATTTTTTTATGCCAATTTTTTTAGATTTTTGAGGGATGTTTTACTGATGGTGAAACTCTTGAAGAAGTTGTAATAAATGCAAAAGATGTTTTATCGGGAACATTATTTACGATGGCAAAAACATAATATTCCGTTTCCAAGTTCTGAAAAATAAAAAATTAATTTAAAGGATGGTGAATTTTTAATATATATTGATGTTTGATTTCTCCAATTTTAGAAAAAGGCAAAAAAATCAATCTATTAAAAAAACATTGACAATTCCTAAATGGTTAAATGATGAAGCTGAAAAAACATTCATTGAATTTTTTTCTAATATATTGCAAACAGCATTAAAAAGAAACATTAGGGTTATAAAAATCCAAAAAGATAAAAAAATGTTCAAAAAAATAAATTATTCAGAATTATATTGAATTTTTTTGGGCATTTTTTATTTTAAAAATTATCTTTTTTTATACTGTTATATTTTCTCAAAATGTGGTATGATATAAACAATTAAAACTGAAAAAAATAAAAAGGAGGAAATTGAAAAGAATATAAAATATGGAGAGAAGTAATAGTGAAATGATAGATGAAAATGTGAAAAATATAGATACAATTGAAAAAAATTGATATTTTTAGGGATGGATTTGGAAAGTTTGCAGGAAAAATTTATTGGGATTGGGCTGAAGAAGTTTAATGCCAGTCAGGTATTTGATTGGTCGCATAATAAATTGGTGTTTGATTTTGATGAATTTTCTAATATTTCAAAGAAAGACAGGGAGATTCTAAAGAAAAAAATTTTTATGTGGCGAAACTTGAGTTTAAGACACATCAGGTTTCAGAAGATGGGGATACTGAGAAATTTTTGTTTGAACTGGAAGGATAAAAGGCTGATTGAAAGTGTGCTTATTTCCCATAAAAATCGGCATACGCTTTGTGTTTCATCGCAGATTGGGTGTCTTATTGGGTGTGACTTTTGTGCGACGGCGACAATGACTTATGAAAGAAATTTGTCAATTTCAGAGATTTTACTGCAGTATTATTATGTTCAGAAGCATCTTATGAAACGTGGAGAAAAATTGGGAAATGTGGTTTATATGGGAATGGGAGAGCCATTTTTAAATTATGATGCGGTTCTTGGATCTATTAATATGTTAAATTCTCCAAAAGGGCAAAATTTTTCAAAGAGGAATTTTACAATTTCTACAAGTGGAATTGTAAACGGGATAAAAAGATTTACGGAAAAATGAAAATCAGATAAATCTGACGATTTCGTTACATTCAGTAAGGGATGATGTGAGAAGCGAGATTATGCCGATTAATAAAAGATGGGGAGTGAAGCAGTTAAAGGAGGCGCTTTTAGATTATCAAAAGAAAACTAAGAATCGGATTACGTTTGAGTATATCCTGATTGATGACTTGAACTGTGAGCCTGAGGATGCGAGAGAATTGGCTGGATTTTTTTAAATTCGTTCTCGTGCCTTGTTAATTTGATTCCGTATAATCCTGTTGGAGGAAAGCCGTATAAAAACTCCTTCAAAAACAAAAAAACAAAGGGAATTTTATAAATTATTAAAAAGATAAAAAAATGTTAATGTAACATTGCGTGAAACTAAAGGGCAAGATATTGCAGCTACTTGTGGACAGCTGAAGGCAAAAAAACAGATGGATTCTTCTCAAAAATGTTTAGGTAAATTGAGAAAAGGATGTTAGAGCAATTTAGTTGAAGATTTTTTTGAAAAAAATAAAAAAATTTAAATAAATATTGTAGCAGTTACGAAAAGAGGTAGTAATGAAAAAGAATAATAAAAAGTAAAAAGTGGAAAAACCTAGGAAAAAATTCAGTTTACTCTCGTTTTTCAAAGTTTTTTTTATTTCTGTTTGTGATTGGAATTGAGCTGGAGCATATTTGGTGTATACAGTGAGCAAGGAAACGCCTGTTGATTTGATAGATGGTTATGCTCCTGTGTCGCCTTTCAGTAATTTATGATATAAATGGAAATCAAATTGATACAATAATGGTTCAAAAATCGTGCACCGATAGGGATAGGAGAGATCCCTCCCTATGTTCAAAAATGCATTTTTTTGGCGATAGAAGATAGAAAGTTTAGAACACATCATGGATTTGATTTTATCAGAACAGCAAAAGCGACTTTTTTTAACACTTACAGGAAGACGGATTGAAGCGTGGAAGTACAATTACGCGCAGACTTTTGCGAAAAATGCCTTTTTATCGCCTGAACAAACGATAACAAGAAAAAAATTAAGGAAGCAATCTTGGCGGTGGAAATTGAAAGAAAAATATACGAAAGATGAAATTCTGGAAAAATTATTTGAATACGATTTATTTTTGGGCAAGGAGCTTATGGGATAAAAAAATGCAGAATAAAATATTTTTAATAAACAGCCAAAACAGTTGACTATTGCACAAGCTACTATTTTAGCTAGTCTTCCGAAGTCGCCGACAAAAATATTCAAAGATAGAAAAATGCGTTAGGAAGAGAAAGACTTGTTCTTAGTCAAATGAAAAAAATTATGGATTTATAACAGATGAAGAGTATAATGAAGCGATTAATGAAAAAAATTAAATTTGTAAACGGAAATATAAAAAGCCGTAATGAAGAAGAACAAATTTCAACTTCAAATGTTGCGCCTGAATTTACGACAGTTGTTTTTAAGTGAAGTAAGAAAAAAATATTGAAAAATACCTGAAGAAGATCAAAAAAATTCTTATTTGATGGTTACAAAATTTATGCAACAGTTGATTTGGATTTACAAAGAGCGACTTTTATACGGCATTTAATAATAACTATAACTTAAAAAAAGCCGTGCAGATTTAAATGGCGCTTTATTTTCAATTGATCCAAGCAATGGATTTGTAAAAGCGATGGTTGGGGGGAAAAATTATAAAAAAGGGAATTTTAACCGTGCAATGAGTTCGTTAAGACAGCCTGGATCGTCATTTAAGCCAGTAGTTTATCTTGCTGCATTGCAAAAGAAAATGGCGATGAATAGTGTTATGGAAGATTCTCCAGTAAAAATTGGAAACTGGAGTCCGAAAAACTATGATGGAGTCTACAGGGACAGCATGACACTTGCTAAAGCTCTGGAAATTTCTAATAATGTAATACCAGTAAAATTATTGCAATATGTGGGAATTGATGCTGCTGAAAAGGTTTGGCGCAATGCTGGGATTGTCGGTGGAGATTTTCCTAAAAACTATACATTGGCGCTTGGTTCGATTTCCACAAGGCCAGTGGATATGGCAATGTTTTATGCGGCACTTGCAAATGGAGGATATCAGGTACAGCCTCAATATATTTATAAAATTGAAAACAAATATGGTGAAGTTATTTATGAAGCTAAACCTAAAATGAAGAAAGTATATGATTCAAAAGATGTGGCAATATTAACTTATATGCTTGAAAATGCCGTAAATTATGGAACTGGTCAGCCAGCTAAAGTATTTAAAGATGGTAAATTGATTCCAATGGCTGGAAAAACAGGAACAACATCAGATTATGTTTCAGCTTGGTTTACAGGATATACGCCAACTCTTGCGACAGTAGTTTATGTTGGAAATGATGACAATAAGTCAATGGGGCCTGGAATGACAGGAGGAGCTGCAGCTGCGCCAATCTGGAAGAATTATATGCAGGCGGTAGTTGATTTACCAAATTACAATGTTGGAGTTTTTGAGTTTATAGATGATTATATTATGAGAAAAGATTTGACAACAAGAGATATTGACTTACAAATTGGACTTCTTGACAGAGATGGTGTAAATAAACGAACAGCATTGTTTAAGGCGGGAACAGAGCCAATTGAATATGAAGGAAAAATTTAGAAGAGGAGTTACTTTTTAAAAAAATAAATTTTCTTTAAAGTTATTATGAATTTAAATATAATAAAAAAATATGATTTCGATACAAATTAATGTACGAGAAATCATATTTTTTTTAAATAAATTTAGCTTACGACATAAATAGTAATTTAACTATAAATAGTGCTCCTAAAATGATCATTACCCAAGAAACAGGTCTTCTGTCTTTTTTTTTGAAAATAAATTGTAAAAATAAATTTATTAATACGTAGGATAAAATTCCTAATGTTAATCCGTCTCCGATGCTATAAGTTAAAAGCCATTGTAGTGATTGTGATAAATGATGGAACACCTCCCAAGACATCATGCAAATCTATGTTTTTAACTGAACTTAGCATTAAATAACCAACGTAAATTAAGGCTGGAGCTGTAGCACATCCTGGTATTGAAATAAATATTGGTGAGAAAAAAACATTGATATTAGGAATAAAACTCCTGTTGTGATGGCTGTCCATCCTGTTCTTCCGCCTGCGATAACTCCTGTTGAACTTTCCACATAAGTTGTAACTGTTGAAACTCCAAGTCGTCGCGCCAGCTGTAGTTGCTATTGCATCTGCCATTAGGGCACGTCCTACATTTGGTACATTTCCGTTTTCATCTAGCATATCTGCCTTTGAGCATACTCCTACTAATGTTCCAACAGTATCAAAAAAAGTCTACAAATAGGAATGTACAAATTATGACAAATAAATTTCCAAACATTTTAAAAATCTGTAAATAATGAAAAGTCCAATTTTTCCCATAACAGGCATCATTGACTCATATTTAAAAATACCGGATGGTAAATAAATTCCCAATTCCTTTGCATGTGCAGGATTTAAAAAGAGCATATCCCCAAGCTAGCAAAGAACTTAAAACAATTCCATAAAGAATTGAACCACGTACATTTTTTTATCTAAAAATAGATATTAAAATTAGTCCGATGAATGAAATTATAACGGCTGGAGAAAAAGTGTCCCATGCTTACTTTTTGTAGATTCATTCAAAAACAACAAGTCCGCTTCCTGAAAAATCCTACAAATGCGATAAATACTCCAATTCCACCAGTAACAGCATGCTTCATATTTTCTGGAATAGAATTTACCACAGCTTCACGTATTTTAAAAAAAGTGTCAAAACAATAAATATAATACCTTCACAAAAATACGGCAGTTAAGGCAGTTTGCCAGCTAATTCCGCCCTTTAATACAACTGTAAATGCAAAGAATGCATTTAATCCCATACCAGAAGCAAGAGCAAAAAAGGCAAGTTTGCAATAAGTCCCATAAGAAAAACATCCTAGTGCGACTGAAAAAGCAAGTTGCTGTAACTAATGCGCCTGCATTCATTCCAGTTTTTTTGATAAAATATTTGGATTTACGGCGATTATGTATGCCATTGTAAGAAATGTTGTAATTCCTGCCATAATTTCCTTTTTCATATTGACATTTTCATTTGTTAAAAAGCGGGAAAAAGTCGTTTAAGTCCGCTTGTTTCATGAATATTAGATGTACTCATCTTGATTAATCAACTCCATTTCTATTTTTTTATTTATTTTTTTATTTTAATAAGGGTTTTTGCCCCTTTTTACAATGTTTATTTTGTTTTAGTTTAATCGTTTAATCTTCTTCGTTTTCTTTGTTTTTTTCATTTTTTTCTTCTTCCAATTTTTTTCCTTGTCAAATGTCATAACAACTTTTCTCGATTTTTTTATTTCTTACTCTTTGAGGCTTGAATATAACGCCATTAATTGTAATTGGTTCGATATTTTTCATTATCTTCTGGAATATATCCCAGATTTTCAATCAAAAATACCACTTAAGGTATCATAATATTTAGATTCAAGTTCAAAGTGAAAGTTGTCATTTAAGTCATATAATGAAACATCACCATTGACTAGATATTTATTTTTTTGAAATTTGATGAATTGACAAGTCTTCGTCATCAAATTCATCATCAATATTTCCCATAACTTCCTCAATTAAGTCTTCAAGTGTTACAATTCCTGAGAATCCGCCATATTCATCAATTAATATTGTAATATGTTTTTTTCAAGTCGCATTTCATTAAAAAGTTCATTTACATTTTTTTGTTTCAGGAACAAAGTATGCCTCTTGAACCAAGTCAGATATTTTTTTATATTGTCGAATCCTTTTTATAGGCTTCTATCATCAAATCTTTAGCCATCAGAATTCCAATAATATTATCTGCTTCATTTTCATAAACTGGAATACGTGAATATTTTTTTCAATTTCCTTATTTTCAAAAAGTTCATGAATTGAAATATTTTTTTATCAATTAAAAAAATACTTTTGTTCTTGGAATCATTATTTCCCGTGCAATCTTTTCATCAAATTCAATGATATTTTCAATCATTTCCTGTTCAGTTTCATTAATAACTCCATGTTCCTTCCCCAACTTCCACAAGTGAACGCAGTTCCTCCTTTGAAACTTTCTCTTCAATATTATCTTCTCTCATTCTCAAAATTGTAAGTACCAAATTTGTAGAAAAATGTCAAAAAAATTTTACAAAAAGGAGAGAATATTGTTGAAATAAAGACAATAACTCCAACTGATGATAAAGCTATATTTTCTGAATTTCTAAGTGCGATTCTTTTTGGAATCAATTCTCCAAAGACAAGTGTAACATAAGATAATATAAAAGTTATCAAAAATCATTGAAATCTGGTCGCTATATGGAATTTTCAAAGGTTTTTAGAGCCTCTGAAAGAAATTGTGAAAGTCCAGTTGTCAGCTGATGCTGATGCAAAGAAACTAGCCAGAGTAATTCCGACTTGAATAGTAGATAAAAAAATTTACTTGGCTCTTTTTAGTAGATTGTCAAGCAAAATTGCCTTTTTATTTCCATCTTCAATTAATATTTTTTTAATTTATTTTTTTATTTAACGAAACAATCGCCATTTCCGCACTGGAAAAAGAAAGCGTTAATTCCCGTTAAAATTATTATTATTACAATTTGTAATAATAAACTGCCCTCAGACATTTATTTTTTTCCTCCTAATTTTTTTAAAAACTTATAGACATTATAACATATTTTTTTAAAAAAATTTAAAAAAATTGATTTTAGAATTAAAATAAATAAAAAAACCTATTTTAAATTTAAAAAAACTCAAAAATAGGTCGATCAACTTATTAATTTCTATAAACTATTTTTTTGTCTGTCTTTTTGTTCCAGTCTTTTATAAACCCTCAATAAATTCCTTTGCCAATTCCTTAAATAAAATCGCTGTCATCAGATGATCTTGAGAATGAACCATAATTAAGCCAACATTAAGTTTTTCTCCCCCGGCTTCCCTAACAATAAGATCTGTCTGTAATTCGTGAGCCTTTAGCATTTCCTCAGTTGACTGTCTCATAAGTTTCTGTGCTTCATCAAATTTTCCTTCTTTTGCAGCATTCATAGCATGATAAGCTAGACTTTTTAGTTTCCCCAGCATGTCCAATCAGTGTCATAGCAATCATTTCAATATCCAAAAACTTCTTCAGCCATAGTAATTCCTCCCATTTTTTTATTTTTTTGTATTTATCAAAAATTCTATATTAGAAATCTCTTTTTAATATTGTTATAACACACGTTTTTCACTATGTCAATTTTTAACAATGAAAAAAATTATAAAGATATTATCTTTGCAAAAATAAAAAAATAATAGTAATAATTTTCTTGATAAAAGTTGACTTCTTAAGTTTTAATGGTATACTATAAATGTAAAAGTTAAGTTTACTGATTAGCAAAAGTAATAAATTATAAATAATAAAAAAATTTGGGAGAGAAGAAGGGATGATTAAAATGAAAAAAATCTTATTATGTTGTGCAAAGAGGGATGTCTACGAGTTCTATTAATAAACAAAATGAAGTCAGAAGCTGAAAAAGAGGAATTGAAGTTAAAAATTTGGGCAGAGTCAGCTTGATAGAGCAAAAAGAAGAATTTGCAAAAAGCTGATGTAGTTTTTATTAGGACCGCAAGTTAAATATGCTTTGCCAGAAGCTAAAAATTGCTGAAGAAAAATAATATTAACATTGATGTAATTAATATGGTTGACTATGGAATGATGAATGGGGCAAAAAGTATTGGATCAAGCGTTAAAATTACTTTTAGTATAATTTTTTTCTTTTAGATTAATTTAAAGTTTGTAACAAATCATGTCATATTTATATTTTTTTATTGATTTAATAAATACTGATTAATGATTAATCAAATTTATGATTAAATTAATAAAATATATTTTTACAAAATAAATTTTTTTATAGTATAATAACTATAAATTAAGATACTAGACAAATTTTTAAGGAGTGATTACAATGATTAGACAAAAGTTGGATATGGTGGAAAAAGATTAAATACAATTTAATATTTTTTTTGCCAGCTGTGTTGAGATTTATTGTAATTACGATTATAAATATTATGAGAAAAAGCATTGGTGAAGTATAGATCAATGCTTTTATTTTATTCAGTTCTCTTAGTCGGTAAAACGATTTGAGAGAATTTTTTTATAAATTTCAACAAATTTTGGGAAAAAGCGAAAAAAAGAAAAAAATAAAGAAAAAAATAAAGAAAGTGAGATATTTTATGTTGATAAACAAACCTACTTATTATTATTCAATTATCAGACAAAAAGTTTAATAATTCTTACTTTGCTGAAGATGAACGGCAAGTTATTATTGGAATTGATTGTGAATATTTCGATTCTAATGAATATAGCTATGATTCCTTAAAGAAAAATTTATAATTCTTTTTGTGAAGCAAAAAAAGGTTGCTCCGTTTGCAGGGCTATTTGGGACATTTGCCTATGAGTCGATACATTTTTTTGAGAATATTGAGAAGATAGAAAAGGAGCAGTTTAAGTTTCCGCAGTTTATTTTTTTGCCAATGCGAAGGCTTATTTGCATTATTCAAAGACTAGCAAGGAATATTCATTTTATGGGGATGAAAAAGTATTTTTATTTTTTTGAATGATGAAATTGAGAAAAGAGCTGAAAATAGTGAATTGCTTTATGATATAAAAAAACAGATTTTTGATGAGGAAAGATCACATTTTTACGGCATTCTTGAAAAAAAGCGAAGGAATATATCAAGGCTGGGGATATTTTTTTCAGGTTGTGCTAAGTGAACAGTTGAAACTTGCGACAAATATGGATTCTCTTGATTTTTTTATGAAAAAAATTGTCAAAGGCTAATCCTAGTCCGTATATGTATCATTTTCCTACAAAAATATGGAGATATTGTTGGTTCAAGCCCCGAAATATTAGTTGATATTTCATCAGATAATATTTATATTGCTCCTATTGCTGGAACTCGCCCAAGGGGGAAAGATGCCAATGAAGATGTATTTTTAGCAAAATGATTTGTTAAATGATGAAAAGGAATGTGCTGAACATAGGATGCTTGTTGATTTGGCTCGAAATGATATTGGAAAAATTTGCTGAAAGTGGCTCAGTTGTTGTGAAAAAAATCTTATGCATATTAAGAATTATGAGCATGTAATGCACATTGTGACTGATGTTTATGGGAAAAAAAGCGAAAAGATGTGTCGATATTTGAAGTTATTGCTCAAGCTCTTCCAGCGGGAACACTTTCTGGATCGCCCAAGATCCGTGCTATGCAGATTATTTCAGAACTAGAAGTATTTAAGAGAAATGTTTATGCGGGAGGAATCGGATTTTTAAGATTTAATGGGGATGTTCAGCTTGCGATTATTATTAGAACTGCATTTTTTTGAAAAATAAAAATTATGACTTGAATAAGGTTGACAAGGTTAGGAATGTATTTATTCAGGCTGGGGCTGGAATTGTATTTGATTCGGTAAAGGAAAAAGGAATATGATGAAATTTGTCATAAAAAGAGCATCTGTACTAAATATTTTTAAGAAATTTTTGTAAAGAAGAAAAAAAGAAATTGAAAAAGGTTAAAAAAATAAGGAAAAGAAAAAAATGAAAAAGGGAAGGATGTGAAATAAATGATTTTAATGATTGACAATTACGACTCGTTTGTTTTTTTAATGTTGAGCAATATTTGAAGGAAATGACTGACGATGAAGTAATTACTGTGAGAAATGATGCAATTACAATTGATGATATATGAATCCTGATAAAAATAATCTTTTCTCCAGGTCCAAAAACATCCGAAAGATAGCAGAATTTGCCTTGAAATTTTAAATAATATTGATGAACTGGGGAATATTCCAATTTTGGGGATTTGCCTTGGGCATCAGGCAATTGGGATGAATTTTTGGTGGAGAAATAAGAAGCTTGAAAATCCGTTGCATGGTAAGACTTCAAAAATTACAGTTTTATCGGAAAAATTCTGTGTTATTTAAAAACTTGCCAAAAAAATTTAAAGTCATGAGGTATCATTCGCTTTATGTTGACAATATTCCAGAAGAGCTTGAAGTTACGGCAAGGTCTGAAGATGGGATTGCGATGGCTGTGGAACACAAAAGTAAAAAAATATTTTTTTGGAATACAGTTTCATCCAGAATCATTTTTTTACAGAATATGGAAAAAAATATGATACGAAACTTTTTAAATATTGAAGTTTCAGAAAAATTTGCAAAACAATAAAAAAATTTTGAAAAATAGTAAAAAGAAAGGAAACTTTGAAAAACATGGATAAATATTTGAAAAAAATTACAGGAAAATATTGCATTGACAGATACTGATTTTTAGAAATCTGTAAAATTATTGATGATAAAAAGTTATGATATTGTACAGCTTGGAGCATTGCTTGTGCTAATTTCAGAAAAAAAGCCTTTATCCAGAATCATTAACTGCTTTTTGTAAATAATATTTTTAGAATACAGCACAACTTTTGAAGATAAAACTCCAATGATTGATGTCTGCGGAACTGGTGGCGATGGATTCAAAACAATAAATATTTCAACAGCTGTCGCATTTATTCTGGGAGCAATGGGAGTAACTGTCGCAAAACATGGAAACCGTGCAATTTCCAGCAAAAAGTGGAAGTAGCGATGTACTTGATAAATTAGGAGTACCACTTGAAAAATCACTGGCAACCCAAATTGAAAAGCTGCACAAAAAAAATCTTGCCTTTTTCCATGCTCCATTTTTTCATAAATTAGTTGGAGAAGTACGAGAAGTTAGAAGCCGTCTTGGAATCAGAACTGTCTTTAACATTTTAGGTCCACTGCTTCATCCAAATACAAAGTTGAAATATCAGTTAGTTGGACTTTACCATGAACCTGTTCACAGATTGTATGCTGAAACATTGCAATTATTGGGAAGAGAGCATGCGTTGGTTGTGCGTGGAAATGATGGACTTGATGAAATTACAATTTGCGACGATACAAAAATTATCGAAGTAAAAGGAGATCAAATTCTTGAATATACAATTTCTCCTGAAAGTTTTGGATTCAAACGGGCTTTTCATTCTGAAATTGAAGCTGGAACTGCAGAAGAAAATGCTGAAATTTTAAAGAGAATATTAAAAGGTGAAGAAAAATCGGCAAAATTTGATATAGTTGTGTTAAATGCGATGTTTGGGCTTTATACTGCGAATGTGGTGGATCATCCTGCGAAAGCTAAAGACATGGTTTTGGGAGCGATTGAGAGTGGGAAGGTTTATGAGTTTTATAAAAATTATGTGAGATAATTTTTTTGGAAGTAGGATTTAGATGATGATAAAAAAACTTTATATAAAGAAAAAAATGTTTGAGGTATTTTTATAATCCCAGAAATAATACTATTATTTATATTTTTTTCTTCAAATTTTTCAATACTAGTATATATAATACTACCTCTTTATGTTATTGAGAGTATATTTGATAATATTTTTTTCAATATTCCATTAATTTGGTTATTATTTAAAAATAACAACTATGTATTTTTTTGCTCTATAAAGTTTAAAAAAATAAATAAAATTGAAGATGAAGAAAAAAAGAAAAAAATACAAAAATTAGGTTAAAAAAATAATAATTTTTTTAGTAAATATAGTAATTTTCGTTATTTTCACAATACTCTCTACTAATTTAATAAATCAAATTGTTAATACAATATTAAGTTTTTTTAAACTACGAAAGGAGAAATATGGATATTTTAGAAAAAAATAAAAAAATTAAAAAGAGATATACAGCTTGTAGACGAATTAAAGTCTTTTAAGCAACCATCTTTAAAAAAGGCACTTAATCAAAAAGGAATTCAGATTATTGGGGAAATTAAGAGAGCTTCTCCATCGAAAGGAAAAATTGCAAAAGATGATTTTGATTTGTTAAAACAGGCACAAAGTTATGTGGATAAAGGAGTTTCATCTTTTTCGATATTGACGGAAAAAGGAATATTTTAAAGGGGAGAATGATTTTATAAAAAAATTGTAAGGGAAAAATTTCCAGAAATGCCGATTTTGAGGAAGGATTTTATTTATACTCCGTTTCAGGTGGCTCATGCTAAGTTTTTTTGGGGGCTTCGGCGATTTTGCTGATTGTGAGAATGCTGGATGATAAGACGCTTTTGGAACTTCATAAGTTGGCACAGGATTTGAAAATAGATGTTCTGGTGGAAACTCATGATGAAGAGGAAATAAGAAGAGCTTTGAAGATTCCCAAATTTGGAGATTTTGGGGATAAATAACCGAAATTTGAATACTTTTTGAAGTTGATATTAGAACTACGGAAAAAATTGATAAATAAAATTCCAAGAGATGTTTTGAAAAAAATTTGACTATTGTAAGTGAAAGTGGATTTTTTTGTCAAAAGAGGATGTGGAATATGCAGAAAAAAATTGAATGTGGATGGGATCGCTGATTGGAGAGGCACTTATGAAAGGGCTTATTTAATAAACTCAAAAAAATTTAAATAAATAATTATGATTTTGGAATTTAATTTTCTTGAAAAATAGAACTAATTTAAATTAATCAAAAATTTATTAAATATTTGATACTTATACTATTCCCCACTAAATCAATGGAGTTTTTTTATAATTCCGTTTAGCAAGGGGTCAAGACCCCTTGTCAGAAAAGTAAATAGGAGATTATTTCTTTTCTTCAAATGGAGTTTAGTATTAAATGGAATAGTATTAGTAAAATAGTTATAAAAAAATAGATTTATGGGAAGGAAAAAAATTGGAGAAAAAAAGAAAATAATGTGGCAACTGATGATTTTTACAGAAAATGCTACTAAATTGAAGGTTTGCAGGGATTAGGAGCATTACTGAAATTAATGAATTAAAAACTTTGGATATTGATTATTTTGGATGTATTTTTTTGCGAAGAGTGCAAGGCAGGTAGATACGGAGCTTGCGGCTAAGATTGCTAGGACTGCGCATAGGCACGGGAAGAAAACTGTTGGAGTGTTTGTGAATGCGATGATTGAGAATGTTGTGAAAATTGTGGAGGAAACTGGAATTGATGTTGTGCAACTGCATGGGGATGAATCGGTGGAATACTGTGTGGAACTTACGAAAAAATTGGAAAAACTTTATGAGAAAAGCTGCTTTAGAAAGCGTAAAAATTTTCCGCCTAAAACTAAACTTTGGAAGGTTTTTGGAGTAACTGATGAACTTCCAGATATTGCAGATTATAAGCAGTATATTGAATATCCGTTGTTTGATGCGAAGGGAGAAAAATCGTGGGGAAATGGGATTGTTTTTTTGACTGGGATATTTTTGAAAGGATTTGGAGGAATATTCATTTGTGCTGGCTGGAGGGCTTTTCGGCTGAAAATATTTGTGAGGCGCTTGAATACAAGCCTGCGATTTTGGATGTAAACAGTAAAGTTGAGGTTAATAATAAAAATAAAAAAATTAGTTGAGGAAGTTGTAAATTTAGTAAAAAGGGAAAAATAATAATTAAAAAAATAAATGTGAAAGGAAAGAAATATGGGAAATAAACATTTTTAATGAAAAAGGCATATTTTGGGCAATTTGGTGGGCAATTTGTGCCAGAAACTGCTATGTTCGCTTTGGCGGAACTGGAAGCAGAGTATGAAAAAAATTGAAGAATGATAAGAAATTTTTTTGAGGAATTTGATGATTTGTTAAAAAAATTATGTTGGGCGTGAAACTCCACTTTATTATGCAAAAAAATTTAAGCGAATATTATAATCACGATATTTACTTGAAAAAGAGAGGATTTGAATCATACAGGTGCTCATAAAATTAATAATGCGCTTGGGCAGGTTTTGCTTGCTAAGAAAATGGGGAAGAAAAAAGTAATCGCCGAAACTGGGGCTGGACAGCATGGAGTTGCGACTGCGACTGCCGCTGCTTTGTTAGGCTTGGAATGTGATGTTTATATGGGAGCTGTTGATATTGAGCTAAAAAAACTGAATGTGTTCAGAATGGAACTTTTAGGTGCAAGAGTTATTTCAATTGAAGATGGGCTGAAAACATTAAAAGAAGCGACAACAGCGGCTATTCAGTCTTGGGTTGCTGAAATAGAAACTGTATTTTATGTAATCGGTTCAGTTGTAGGGCCTCATCCATATCCAACAATTGTACGTGATTTTCAGTCAATTATTGGTTATGAAACGAAGGCGCAGCTTGAAGCTCTTGGAAAACATGCTGACCATGTTATTGCATGTGTTGGTGGCGGAAGTAATGCAATTGGGATTTTTAGTGCATTTATAAATGACAATTCAACTAAACTTTATGGAGTGGAAGCTGGAGGTTATGGAATTGACACAGATATGCATGCTGCCACATTGACGCTTGGAAAACCTGGAATTATTCACGGAATGAAAACTTATGTGCTGCAAAATAAATATGGGCAAATAAGTCCAGTTCATTCAATTTCCGCTGGACTTGACTATCCAGGAGTAGGTCCTGAACATTCGCATCTGTTTGACACGAAAAGGGCAACTTATGCACCAGTTACCGATGATGAGGCGATGAAGGCACTAATGCTCGTTACAAGAAAAGAAGGAATTATTCCAGCGATTGAAAGTTCACATGCTTTAGCATATCTTGAAAAAAATTATGTCCTGCACTTTCTAAAGACAAGAGGGAAACTATCGTTGTAAACGTGTCTGGACGTGGAGATAAGGATATGCATACTGTTTTTTTCTGTATTAAAAAGATAAGGAAAGTGGCGGAGAAAAATGGAATTTATGAGTTAAATGGAGGTTTTGAAAATGAGTAAAAAAATTATTGATGTTTTTTTTAAGGAAAAAGAAAAAAAGTAAATATTGGCTATATTGTTGCAGGTTTTTCCAAGTGTTGATTTTACAAAGCAATTTTTTTACAAAATTTAGATAACACGGCCCTTGATATGCTAGAAGTTGGTATTCCATATTCAGATCCGTTAGCTGATGGAAAAATTAATTTCGCATGCATCATTTCTAGCTTCAGAAGCTGGAGTTACTACTGATACCGTATTTGATTTGCTAACTGAAATAAAAGACGATATTTCAAAAACCTTTGATCTTTCTGATTTATTATAATCTAATATTTGCCTATGGAATTGATGAATTTATTAAAAAAAGTGTAAAAAAAGCCAATATTAAAGGGTTAATCATCCCAGATCTGCCTTATGAGGAAGCCTTTTGAAATGTCAGAAAAAAATTACGGGAAAAATGAAATTGCTCTTATTCCGCTTGTAAGCGTTACTTCTGGAAATAGAATAAAAAAATCGTTTCCCAAGGAGATGGCTTCATTTATGCAATCGGTTCGTTAGGAGTAACAGGTTCAAAAACAGGTTGATTTACCACGTTTGGAAACATTTATCAAGGAAATAAGAAAAAGTTTCAGATTTACCAGTTTCTTTGGGATTTGGAATAAAAAAATAACGACAATGTCAATACAATGAGAAAAATATGCGGATGGAGTAATTGTAGGGACAAGTATTGTTGATTTTACTTTTTAAAAAAATGATGTAAATTATACGATTCAGAAAAATTAATGAATTATTTAAATAATAAGATTATCATATTAAATTAAAATTATTCATTTTACTAGTCAAATAAATGAAAGAATTTTAACAAAAAGATAGCAATAAGTCGTAGCTTTATATAAGTGGGAGATGAATTGCTTTTTTTGTAAAAAAATTGAAATATATTTTGTTTGATGATATAATGAATCAAAAATTTGTAAATAATTCAAAAAAATAAAAGATAACTTATAAGAAAGGAGAATACATTTAAATTATGGAATTTTATAATTTTATTTACTTAGAAAAATAAAAAAACTTATAACTGATAAATTTTTTTGCTTGTTTTTAATTATTTTTTTGTAATTGCATTTATGGTATTTGCATTTTTGGAAATGGTTTAAAGGAAGTATTTCTTTGAGAGATAAGCGACTTAGTATGCTTGGACTGATATTTATATTTTTTTGTTTGGGCTGTATCACTATGAAAAATTATAGAACTAAAAATGATCAGGAAAAAAAGTTTATAGAAATTCAGCAAGCGTTATTAAAAAAATTATCTGAAAAAAATTTAAAGTAGGAGAAAATGAAATATTTATAAATACTCCAGAAATAACAGAGCATACTGTTTATAAAAATAAAAAGACAAGTTTTATCAGATTCATTGGGTGGATAATAATATTTTTGGTTGAACAGATGACAGTGCCTTACGTGGATGAAATTAAACTGATTAAAAAAATAGAGAGGTTTTTGAAAAATATTAAGGAAAGTGAGATGATGTGATTTTTGGATTCAATAATTCTTGTAGCAATAAAACTTACAATTGGATTTATTGCATTGGTCGTATTTATGAACTTGAATGGGCGAAGCCAGCTGGCTCCAACTTCTACAGAAGACCAGATAGGTAACTATGTTCTTGGAGGAATTATAGGTGGAGTAATTTATAATCCAAGCATAACAATAGTTCAGTTTTTAATAGTTCTTTTAATATGGGGTCTTTTAATGACGGCAATAGATTTTTCTAAAAAAATTCAAATAAAAAAATGTAAAAAAATTTATAGATGGACAAGTTGTGTATTTAATAAAAAGATGGAAAAAAATGTTAACTGAAAATTTTGCACAGGCAACGCTTTCTATTCCTGATTTTTTTATACTAAGTTGAGAACAAAGGGAATTTCACAAATATCAGATATAAAAAGATGCTTTCATGGAATCAAATGGACAATTGATAGTCATGCAAAAAGGTGAAGATGGTTATTCAAATTTATTGGTTTCAGAAGGAAATATACAGGAAGATAATTTAGAGCATATTGGAAAAAGATAACAATTGGCTAATAAAGGAATTGGAAAAAAATATAATGTTACTGATCTTAGCGAAATTTTTTTCTTGTTGAATATAGCAGTGATGGAAAACTTTTTATTGTGAAAAAAATAGAAAAAAATTTTTGAAAAAAAGAAAAAAATACTCAAATGGCGAGTGAATTTGCTAGATGAGTATTTTTTTATTAATTGTTATTAATTTTATAACATTCTATCTCTTCTTTTTTTATTTATATAATAATTTTTAGATATAGTAACTTTTTTTTATTTGATTATCTTAAAAATTCTAGGTATATATAAATATTAATCTAATTTTAAAAAAATTCAGATTGAAAAAAATTATCAGATGTGATATAATATAAATGTATACAATAAAAAAATTAAATTGAGGTGATAAAAATGGCAACTTCAAGTTTTTTTCAAAAAAATTTAGAATTAAGCAAGGAAGCTACTGAAGAATTGATAAAGATGACAGAAGAAGGTTTTACTGTAAATAAAGTACCTGATTTGGAATATAAAGAAGCAAATATTGAAGAAATAGGGAAAAAAATTTAAACTTAGAAAAAAGGGAGAAAAAAATAATTGAGAGTAAGAATTTACGTAAATTACTAGATGAGTATGAAGAAATTGATATAATTGAAATGCTTAAAAAATTTTAAGAGTATAAGAACTTCTGGTATAAAAAAATGATATAGAAGTTTTTTTACAAGAAAAAGCAATAAAATTTGAAAAAAATCTTCTATTTCTTCAACATATATTGTATTTTCTAAAAAAATAATGAAATTTTAGGATATTTTTACAATAGCAAATAGAAGTTTGGTTATTCCAAAAAGAAAATTTTTGAGGTTTTATCTAAAAACTCAGCAGAAAAAAATTAGGAAATAGTGTCTGCAATATTGAGAAATGGTGACCTGATGACAAGCAGTTTTCTATTAGGTCAATTGGGTAAAAAAATTATTCAGATGGTGTAAAAAAACTTGATATCAGGTAGAGAACTTCTTACGTTTGCATATAATCTTTTTTTTAAAAAAATAAAAGAACTTATAAATGTAAAAATATATATGGCTTGAATGTCAAAAATGAAGTGAAAAATTATTTCATTTTATCAGAATTTTTGGATTTAAGATGTTGGAAAGTATGACTTCTGAAGAAGGATTAAAAAGTTATGATAATGGAATTGAAATAAATTTTTAAATAAAAATAAAAAAATTGAAAAAAATAATTTACAGAATAAATATTATAGGTTTTGGAAAAATTTTTTTAAATATTTTTTTAAAGATTTTAGAGCCCTGCGACTTTAGGCGTGGGAGGTTCAGACTATAATAGACCTGTTCGATAACTATACAAACTTAGAATTTAATAAAATAAACATCTTGAAGCAAGGGGTCTTGACCCCTTGTATAGATAAAAAAACTTAGGTTATCGAACATATCTAATAAACATAGTAAAACTGATTTAAAAATCGAATACAAAAAGCTATGACTATTTTTACTTAAACTTTAAGTTTGTATAGTTTTTTTAACAGTTTAATTTTTGAATGAGTTTGAGTATATTAGCAAGAAGAGAACTAAAGGTGATACTTAAAAATAAAAAAATAAAGTAAATTTGAGGAGGAAAAATTAATGGGAAAAAAAGGCATTAGTAATCGGAGCTGGAGGAGTGTCAAATGTAGTTTGTCATAAGTGTGCACAAAAATTCAGAAGTGTTTAGTTCGATTATGATAGCTAGTCGTACAAAGGCAAAATGTGATGAAATTAAAGAAAGGATTGAAAAAAAGCAAATATGCTGGAAGAATTGAAATTCAGACTGCACAGGTAGATGCTAATAATGTGCCTGAATTGGTAACGCTTATTAATGAATATAAGCCTGACATTGTGATAAATGTGGCTTTGCCGTATCAAGATTTGATAATTATGGATGCTTGTCTAGAAACTAAGACTGATTATTTGGATACAGCGAACTATGAGCCGTTAGATACTGCCAAATTTGAGTATAAATGGCAATGGGCTTATAAGGAAAAATTTGAAAAAGCTGGAATTACGGCTATTTTGGGAAGTGGATTTGATCCAGGTGTTACTGGAGTATTTTCAGCTTATGCACAAAAGCATTACTTCGATGAAATAAATTATATTGATATTCTTGATGCAAATGCTGGAGATCACGGTTATCCGTTTGCAACAAACTTTAATCCTGAAATTAATATTAGGGAAGTTACTGGGAAGATGGAAAATGGGTGGAAACAAAGCCTATGGAAATTAAACGGGTATATGATTTTCCACAAATTGGTGAAAAAGATATGTACTATTGCACCATGAAGAATTAGAATCGCTTGCATTAAATATAAAAAGGGGTTAAAAAGAATTAGATTTTTTTATGACTTTTGGGCAAAGTTATTTGACTCATCTAAAAAGTGCTTGAAAATGTTGGAATGACATCAATTGAGCCAATAGAATTTGAAGGAAAGCAAATTTACCGCTACAATTTTTGACAGCAGTATTGCCTGATCCAGCTTCACTTGGACCTAGAACAAAAGGTAAAACTAATATTGGAAATATTTTTTTAGAGGTAAAAAAAGATGGAGTTGAAAAAAACTTATTATGTTTATAATGTTTGTGACCATCAAGAATGTTATAAAGAAGTCAGCTCACAAGCTATTTCCTATACAACAGGAGTTCCTGCAATGATTGGAGCTGCAATGGTACTTACAGGTGAATGGAAAAAGCCAGGAGTATTTAATGTGGAAGAAATGAATCCAGATCCATTTATGGATGCGTTAAACAAGTTTGGACTTCCATGGATTGAAAAACTTTGATCCTGCATTAGTTGATTAGTTGTTTAAATGATAAAATATTCAATTTATTAAATTAAAAATTAATAAATATAAACTATTTTTTTATTCTCGTTCTAAATTATAATTATTATGATTAAGATAGAGAGTATGTTATTTTAAATATATATATTAATAAATGATTAACAAATAATTATTTTTTTCAAACAAAAACTCAAAAAAATGCTTGAATTTTTTTGAATGTATTATAATATTAAATTAGGAAGTTATTTTTTTGAGAAAATATATAGATCAGTTTAAATACAGATAAAAATAATCATCACTTAGCCTAGAAATCATGTATTTTGGATTATTATTGTTTCTGAAAAAAATTTCCAGATTGATAATTTTTAGATTGTCGAACAAATAGTCAATTGTAAAAGGAAATAAAGATTAAATAACAGTAGATTTATAACTGTAAGAAGTCAAGTTCCTTGTAAAAGTGAAGTGAAATAATGAAGATAAAAAAATTTAAAAAAATGCTGTATTAGTTCAAATTTTTATACTTTTTACAAACAGCTATAAAACAAAAAAAGAGAAGGAGATTAAAAATGACTGGCAATTTATTAAATTTAAAAAAAGATCTAAAAATCATTTGCAAAAAGATGTAAAGATTTTAGATATACAAATGCGACATTGATCACATTTTTGATTACAGGTGTCGTAAGTATTAGAGACAACTTATTTTCTGCAGAAATGAGCAAAAGTATCGAGAGTCAGAAACAGGTAATTTCAACATCAATAAAGGATATGCATACTAAAGTTCAGCAAACTAGAAGAGAAAATGACAAACTTTTGAAAAAAACAAATCTGGAACTAATTCAGCTTATGGAACAGGGAGATCACGTAGTAAAATCTCCATGGAGCAGTTGGCAATATGGAATTAACGGATTTTATAGTAACTGGAATGGAAGATACAAAGGACGTGGAGATAAGGAAGAAAAATACCCTTATCAAGGAATCTTTGAAAGAAGTAACGATCTTTACGAAAGATCAATCTCTCCAGATAGTGGTCAATACAATCTATTACACAGAAATAGAAAACCAAACTTTGCATCAGGATCATCAAAAGGATTTGGAGTAGCAAGTTTTAAAACGGTTAAAGAGCCGATTATTCCATTTGAAGTGAATGCAGGAATACGTCCGAGAAATATCAACAAATCAGCAATTACAATAGCAAAGAAAGACAGCAATTACACCAGAATTACCAGAAGCAATCAAATTTACACCTCCGAAACCTGTTATAAGTATACCAGAAGTACCTAATTTACCAGCTCCACCTACTTTTAATATAAAGTTAGGATCATTTTGTAATTATATGACACCTAACTGTAATGCAAGAGGTGATAACGGTGGTCCGTATACAGGAACAGGAGCAGGAACTCCTTATTCTTTTAGTCATTTAACAAATCAACCTGTAACATCTGCTGATTTATCTGGGGGACCAGCAGTCAGATATGCATGGGCAAATGTTGATTCACCATTATTAAAAGTATATTTTGATTATGGTCTTGTATTCCAAACAGGAATTTCACATGTAGCAGCAGCAGGAGGAGGCGGAACATTAACTTTAAATGCACCATTAACAATTGATTCAATAAGAGGTTCTATAACAGATCCAAATGCTTCTGTACGAACATGGAATAATCAGGTGTTTTTTTAGTTGGAGGTTCTAGAGTGGCGACTTTAGATAATGGAACAAATGCAAAAATTCTTAATAATAATAAGATCGATTTAGTTGGGCCACTTGTAATCGGATTTGAAATGCAGTCAGATACAAATAATTTTTAAAAATTATAGTATTGTACAAGGAACAAGAGAAGTTGAAAAATGCGAATATAATAACAGATAGTTCAGAACCCTCAAATAATGACTTAAATACAATTTTTTTGCTACAAATCCAAATGGAGTAACATTAAATTTGGCACCTAAATTAGGTGGAGGAAGTATAGTTGTAAAAAAAGAAAAAAATGGATATACCGGCTATAAAAATAGGACTAATCTTAACTTTTTGAAAATAATGATAATTATACTACGAGCAAATATATATTAAAAAAATAGTGGAAAAAAATTGATTTTGGTGGTGAAAAAAATCAATAGGAATACAAATATATGCACCAGGTTCTCCTTCTAATGTTGAAGTATCAAATAGTGGTACAGGAACTAATGGAATATATATGGGTGGAATTGAAAGCTATGGAATGAAATGGTCATCAAGAGTTTCTGATGCAAGTACAATGAATAATACTGGAAAAATTACTGTAAGTGGAGATGCAGGAACTGATGCAAGTGGAAAACCAGTTAATTCACTATCTTCAGGAATTGCAGTTGTAGAAAATTTTGATTATTCAGGAGCAGATGCAATAAGAGCATATACTGGAAAAGTAACAAATAATGGAACTATAGCTGTATCAGGTGGTAAAGCAAATACTGGAATGGTTCTTGTCCTGAATGCGGCAGATGATATTACCAATACATCTTTAGGAACTATAACAGTAGATAGTACAACTGGAAAACAGAATATAGGTATGAGAGTAGATAAAGGTTCTACTGGTACTGATAATAGTGGAACTCCAGTAGCTAAAAATGAAGGAAAAATTTATTTAAGTGGAGATTCTTCGATAGGAATGGTCGCAAATGGAGAAGCTAAAATTACAAATAGTGCTTCAAGTTCAGAAATAACATCTAATAGTGCAAATGTAAAAAATGCAATTGGAATGGCAACTGATGGAGGAACTATTGATAATAATAGTAAAATTGAATTGCTAGGTTCAGGAGCATCAACTAATACGGGAGTGCTTTTAGTAAAAGAAAATAAAACTACAACCCCTAGTGGAACATTTGGAACAAATAGTAATATTAAAATTACAGGAGATAACTCAATAGGAGTATTAGTTAGAAATGGTACATTAGATTATGCTGGAACTACAACTGCACAGGGAAAAGGAGTAGCAGGACTTATTGTTGGAGATAATGGAACAAATATGGCTACTGTAACTGCTAAAGATACTGGAACAGTAACAGTAAATGGTGGTGCTTCAACAACTCCAGCTGGAGTTTACAGCTATACAGACGCATCAGGAAACACAATCAAAAAAGGATCTTACGGAATTGTTGTTGGTAAAAATTCAAATCTTTTAAGTAATAATGGGAAGAATGTCGATGTTGATGTAAATGTTAAGGAAGCTGAATCAATAGGGCTGTATGCAGGTGAGAGTGCTACATTGGAAGTTGGAAATCATACAGTAAAAGCTGATGAAGGTGCAGTAAACTATGATGCAGATAAAGGTAAGATTACATTAAAAGGAACAGGGACTGCGACAACTGGTAAAAAAATCATTGTTATTCTATCTTGGTGAAGATGGTACAGGTAAAGTTTCGATAGATGGAAAAATGACAGCGACTATTGAAGGTGCAACTAAGGCTAGTGAAAGAGGAACGGCTTTTTACTATGTAGGAAATGGTGGAAATTTTGGAAAAAGTGAAATTGAAGGATGGGCAAAGGTTAATTTTGGAGATGGAACAAATACAACTTTGGGAAATTTGACATTAAATATGAATAAAGATTCAAGATTATTTATAGCTCAAAATGTTGGGATGAATTTATCTGATACAACAGGAAATACTATTTCAAGTGCAACAGGAGCTCATATAAATGGGAACGACTATAAGACATTCATGCTGTATTTAAGTAAACTTACAATTAACCAGGATGTAAACTTGGATAATAGCACGGATGCATATAATAAGCTTGAAATTTCAAATTCGTCAATAACAAATGCAAATACGAAGACTATAACTGGAACAAAAGCTAATCAAGTTGCAATGGCACAGGAAAATGACAGCAAATTGTATTCAACAAGTAAAGTTACATTGTCAAATGAAGGAACGATTAATTTAAGTGGTGCAGGTTCTACAGGGATTTATGGGAAATATGGAGAACTGTATAATCAGGCAACTGGTGTTATGACAATGGGAGATAAAACAACGGCAATATATGGAACTGGAGATTCAATAATTGAAAATAAAGGAAAGATTACAATAGGTTCCAATACTACAGGGTTATATTCTGAAGGGTCTAAGTCACATGCCATAAAAAATTCAGGAACAATAGAATCATCAGGAAACGATTCAGTTGCAATATCTTATAAGCCAGATGCTACGCTTAGTCCAGGAACAGTATTGGAAAATACAGGAAAAATCACTATGACAGGTGATAGAAATACAGGTATTTATGCTACAGGAACACCAGGTTACACAGCTAAAAACAGCGGAATAATAACATTGGGAGATTCGGCAACAATTAAGAATCCTAATGTAGGACTTTATACAGATCACGATGCTGTCACTCTTGAAAATACAGGAACAATAAATTCAGGAAATAATACAATTGGAATTTATGGATATGGTGCAAATAATTCTGGAAATCTAAAGATAGGAAATGCAGCAATTGGAATCTATTCTCAAGGCAAGGATGTAAACTTGACAGGCGGAACTATTACTACTGGAACTGATGAAGCAGTCGGAGTTTATACAGTTGGAAGTGGACAGACAATTACAAATAATGGGACTTCATTTAATATTGGAAAAGATTCATTTGGATTTGTAAATGTAGGAAGTGGAAACAAAATAATTTCAAGTATTTCAAATATTGGACTTAATGATAATAATGTCTACATTTATTCAAATGATACGAAAGGAACTGTAATAAATAATACAAGTATAACTTCAGGAGCCGGAGCTAAGACAAATTATGGTATTTATTCAGCTGGAACTGTAACGAATAATGCAAATATTGATTTATCAAGTGGTGTAGGAAGTGTGGCAATTTACAGTATTAAAGGCGGAACTGCAACAAATAATGCAACAATTACAGTTGGAGAATCAGATGTTGTTAACAAGCTTTATTCAATAGGTATGGGTGCAGGATATGAAAATAGCGATACAGGAAATGTTGTAAATAAAGGTACAATTAATGTAAATGGAAAAAACAGTATTGGAATGTATGCAAGTGGAAACGGAAGTACTGCGACAAATGATGGAAATATTGTGTTGAATGCAAATAATACTACTGGTATTTATGTTGACAATGGTGCAACTGCGATTAATAACAAATCAATTACAACAGGTTCAGGAAACTATATGAGAACAGTTGGAGTATATCTTGGAAAAGATACAAAATTGATAAATAATAAAGGTGCTGTTATAGATATAAATGGAAAAAGCGGTGTTGGAGTTTATTTGAAAGGTGGAACAATTGCCAATTATGGAACAATTAGGGTAAATGGAAGCACAAGGGATGAAGATACAATCTATGAATTTAAATTACCTTCTACAGGAAAAGGTATAGGAGGAGTAAATATAGATGCGCCTTCAGGAGCAACAAGTGCTACAATTACATTAAATGGAGTTCCACAAACACCAGTAGTTGTAAATACATTAAATAGAAATCCAATAACAGTATCAGCATCAAGTATCGGTCTTTATGTAAATACATCGGGAGTTGATTATACAAAAATCAATAGATGGATTGCAAAAACTTGACAAGTGAAGCAGATCTTATTATTGGAGCTGAAGCAGCAGAATCGACAAATAGTAAATATATACTCGTAAATGATCCTAATATAATAAATCCATACAGAACAGCAATGTTAAACAATCCAAGTATTAAGTGGAATGTATATTCAGGTTCAATAGGATGGATGGCTACTCCGACATTGGATTCAAATGGAGTAATTACAAGTTTGTATATGGCTAAGATTCCGTATACAGAATGGGCTGGAAGAGAAAGTACACCTGTAAACAATATGGATACATATAATTTTGCAGATGGTCTGGAACAAAGATATGGAGTTGAAAATTTAGGAACTAGGGAACGTGCAATATTTACAAAATTAAACGGAATTGGAAATAATGAAGAAGTATTACTTCAACAAGCTTTCGATGAAATGATGGGACACCAATATGGAAATACTCAAATGAGAATAAATGCAACTGGAAACTTGCTTGATAAGGAATTCAGATACTTGAAACACGACTGGAGAAATCCATCTAAACAAAACAACAAGATCAAGGCGTTTGGAATAAGAGATGAGTATAATACAGATACTGCTGGAATTATTGACTATACAAGCAATGCTTATGGAGTAGCTTATGTTCATGAGGATGAAAAGATCAAGATGGGTAATTCTAGCGGATGGTACGCAGGAGCTGTAACAAACAGATTCAAGTTCAAGGACATTGGACGTTCAAAAGAAGATCAGACAATGATAAAAGCTGGAATATTCAAGACAATGTCACCTAAGAAGGACTATAACGGAGCATTGCAGTGGACAATTGGCGGAGATGTGTTTGCAGGAATTAACAATATGAAACGTAGATACTTAGTCGTTGATGACATATTCCAGGCAAAATCAAATTACAATTCTTATGGAGCTGCATTAAAAAATGAACTAGGCTATGATATAAGAATGAGCGAAAGAACACATCTAAGACCTTACGGGGCATTGAAGATGGAATACGGAAGATTTGACAGCATAAAGGAAGATTCGGGAGAAATGAGACTTCAAGTTAAAGGTAATGATTACTTCTCAGTTAAGCCTGAAGCAGGATTAGAATTTAAATATGTTCAGCCACTTGCAGTCAGAACAAACTTGACTGTTGGAGTTACAGCCGCTTATGAAAAACGAACTTGGAAAAGTTGGAAATGTAAACAATGAGGCAAAAGTAAGATATACAAATGCTGACTGGTTTGGAATAAGAGGCGAAAAAGACGACAGACGTGGAAGTGGTAAGTTTGACCTTAACATCGGAGTAGACAATACTAGATTTGGTGTTACGGTAAATGCTGGATATGACACTAAAGGAAATAATGTTCGAGGTGGAATTGGATTTAGAGCAATCTACTAATTTAAATAGTAACAGTTTTAAATTGTTAGTCACAATTATATAAAGACCCTTTAAATATAGGAGTTCCAAAGAAGTTCGGTAGCTTTGTGAAATTTATTTTCAAGGCTATCGAATTTTTTTATATTAACCCCTTTTAAAAAAAGGAACAAATTTTTATAATATTTTTTTAAGTTTTTTTAAAAAATGTAAAAAAATTTTAAAAAAGTGTTGACATTTTTTTCATAATATGATACAACATATTTGTTAGCAACTAAAAAAAGATAGAGCGCTAATAAAAAAAGTAAGATAAATTTGTTAATAAAAATAGTGTCATGAATCATCTCAAATTAACTTATAATTACTAATAAAAGCAAAAGTAGATTAAAAATTATAATCTATAAGATATAAGGTATAATTTTTTTAGTGAATAAAATAACATAAAGGAGTTGAAAAATCTATGAAAAATAGTATTTAAAAATTTTGGCTTTAATTTTTATTAAGTATGACAATAGTAAGCTGTGAGTTACTTGATCCAAAAAGGATGGGCAGAGCTTAAAAAGAGAAAAAGACATGTTAGGTAGTGAATATAATGGTAATATAACTGAAAAATTCAAGACCACATTGTCTTGTTGACAGAAATGGACGTATGAAAGAGTGTAGAACAGTGCCTTATAAAGATAGAAAGGCTTTATAAATTGTTCCTCAAAAATATGATATAAGAGGAAAAAAATTTGTGAATATGCAGATTATTAAGAAAAATACAAAAAAACAAAAAAATTAGGAGTGGTTACTATGAATAGAATATTTAAAAATATTACTTTTTAGCATTGGTTGGAGCTAGTTTATCTAGTTGTTTCCTTTTCCCTAGTACAGTTGGATATACTGAAGATTGTAGTGGGGATGATTGTGAATACCATTACTATTCTCATTAAGAAATAGACACAAATTATTAACTTAACTGCACCCTAAAAATTACATTATAGTATGAAGGTGCAGTTTTTTTGTTAAGAAAAATTTAGTTCTCCATTGACTTTTTTTACCATAAATTATTTTATAACATATAAAACTTTTATAGCTTTTCCCTATCAATAAAACCCTTATTTTATCGTATCCTTATCACTTTTAATATAATTTTTTTGAAAAAAATAAAAAAATTTTTTAAAAAAAGTGTTGACATTTTTTTCATAATATGATATAACATATTTGTTAGCAACCAAAGAGATAGAGTGCTAATAAAAAAAGTAAGATAAATTTAGTAATAAAAAGGTGATATATATGGAACAAAAACTTTACGCAAAAAAAGTATGAGTGCCATCTCGGAAGCTCATAACTTTGCGATTAGATATAAAACATTCCGAGATAAAAACGGAGCATTTTACTTCTTGCTTTGATTAATCAAATGGATGGACTTATTCCTAACATTCTACAAAAAGATGGGAATTAATCCTGCTGAATTGACTAAAAAAAGCTTGAGGCAAAAATTGAATAGTATGCCAAAAAAATTGAAGCGTGGAGTTGGTGAAGTAAGACCGAACGCTGAAGTTAATAGAATAATTGTCGGTGCTGAAGATTATGCTAAAAAGATGGGTGACAGCTACATTAGTACAGAGCACTTGTTTCTTGCGGCATTTGATAACAACTCTTTCTTGAAGGAAAATGGCATTAATAAAAAAACAATTTGAAAAATGTTTTAAATGAGGTTAGAGGAGGAAGAAAAAAATTATGACAGACAACCCTGAAAGTACTTACGAAGTATTAGATAAGTTTGGTAAGGATTTGGTTGAGTTGGCGAGAAAAGGTAAATTGGACCCAATAATTGGTCGTGACCAGGAAATTCGTCGTGCAATCCAAATTTTATCAAGAAGAAATAAAAATAATCCGATTTTAATTGGGGAACCTGGTGTTGGTAAAACTGCTATCGCCGAAGGAATTGCTCAGAGAATCTTGAAAGGAGATGTACCTGAAAAACTTGAAGGATAAAAACAATCTTTTCATTGGATTTAGGAGCGTTGGTAGCTGGTGCTAAATATCGTGGGGAATTTGAAGAAAGATTAAAAGCGGTTCTTGAAGAAATTGAAAATAGTGAAGGTAGAATAATTTTATTCATTGATGAAGTTCATAACATCGTTGGAGCTGGAAAAAACTGAAGCGTTCAATGGATGCTGGAAACCTTTTAAAGCCAATGCTTGCTCGTGGTGAAGTAAAAAGTAATTGGTGCAACAACAATTGATGAATATAGAAAAATATATTGAAAAAAAGATGCTACTCTTGAAAGAAGATTCCCAACCAGTAATGGTTAATGAGCCAACAATTGAAGATACAATTTCAATTCTTCGTGGATTGAAGGAAAAAAATTTGAAATCTTCCATGGAATTAGAATAACTGACAATGCGATAGTTACTGCTCGCAACAATGAGTGACAGATATATTAATGACAGATTTTTGCCAGATAAAGCGATTGATTTAATTGATGAAGTCAGCTGAAGCGTAAAAACTGAAATTAATTCGATGCCAGTTGAATTGGATGAAATTACAAGAAGATTGATGCAATTGGAAATTGAAAAAGTTGCGTTGAGTAAAGAAACTGACAAGGCTTCTAAAGAAAGATTGACTACTCTTGAAAAAGGAAATTGCTGATTTGAAGGATGAAGAAAAAGAATTGAAATCACAATGGGAAAGAGAAAAAAACAAGAAGCTGGAAAAAGTTGCTAAAAATTAATGAAGAAATCGAAAAAAATTAAATTGCAAATTGAAGAAGCTCAAAGAAAAAAATGACTATAATAAATTGGCTGAACTTCAATATGGTAAATTGCCAGAATTAGAAAAACAAAAAGAAGCTGAAGAAGAAAAAGCTAAAGATAATTCTTCTGTTGCAAATAAATTATTGAAACAAGAAATTGACAGTGAAGAAATTGCTGAAGTTGTTGGAAAATGGACAGGAATTCCAGTTGCGAAATTGTTGCAAGGGAAAGAGAAAAAAATCTTACACTTGGCTGAACATATGATGAAAAAGAGTAATTGGACAAGATGATGCAATTAAAACTATTAGCGATACAATCATTCGTTCTCGTGCTGGATTAAAAGATCCAAACAGACCAATCGGTTCGTTCATATTCTTAGGACCTACTGGTGTTGGTAAAACTTATTTGACTAAGACATTAGCATTTAACTTGTTTGATGATGAAGACAATATTGTAAGAATTGATATGTCGGAATATATGGATAAATTCAGCGTCACTAGATTAATAGGAGCGCCTCCAGGATATGTTGGATACGAAGAAGGTGGACAATTGACAGAAGCTGTTAGAAGAAAACCTTATTCTGTAATCCTATTTGATGAAATTGAAAAAGCACATCCTGATGTATTCAATGTATTGTTACAATTATTAGACGATGGTAGACTTACTGACGGTAAAGGTAAAATCGTTGACTTCAAAAACACAATTGTAATTATGACATCAAACATTGGTAGTGAAATCATCTTGAATGACCCAATGGTAAGCGAACCTACAAAAAGAAGCCGTTTTAGATGAAAATGAAACATAGATTTAAACCAGAATTCTTAAACAGAATTGACGATATCATTGTGTTTAAAGCATTAGGAAAAGAAAGTGTTAAAAACATTGTTAATCTTATCCTTGAAGGTATTAACGAAAGATTGAAAGAACAATACATCAAAGTTGAATTTACTGACAAAGCGTTGGATTACATCGTAGACGAAGCATACGACCCGGCTTATGGTGCAAGACCATTGAAACGATTTGTGCAAAAAGGATATTGAAACTAATTTATCTAAAAATGATTTTAGGTGGAGAAGTTCCTGAAAAATAGTGTTGTTAAAGTTGATAGTGATGGTAAAGATTTGATTTATAAAGTGGAAAAAAATAAAAATAAGAAAAATAATTTTTAGATTAGTTTTTTTGAAATTAATTCTTAAAAAAATTGGTTTTCTAAAAAAATAGAAAAAGGAAGTATCAGAAATGGTACTTCTTTTTTTGTATTTATACTTTGAATCTATTTAAAAATCAAATTACTAAAAATTATATAAATTTAGATTTTAAGTAAGGAGACATAACTTTTGAGTTTAATCTTAAAGTAGTTTTACTATAATATGAATGAAATATAACATTTTTACTAAATTTTATCAAAAAAATTTAAAAATATTGCAGTTGAATTTTGTAAAAATAATAAGATAAAAATACAAATAAAGATTATTTGAAGTATATTTTCAAGAAGGAGAATTAACTATGAAAAAAAGATTTAAAATGGGCAGTTTTAGGAACAGGAATAATTGCTAATGAAATGGCACAAGCTCTTGAAAAAAATGGGTAAAAAGCTTTATGCAGTTGCTAACAGAACTCATGAAAAAAAGCTGTAGATTTTTGCGAAAAAAATATGGGGTTGAAAAAGTTTATGATAAAAATAGAAGATATGTTTTATGACGATGAAACTGATATTATCTACATTACTACGCCTCATAATACTCACATAAAAATTTATGATTGAAGCATTGAAAAAAATGGAAAAACATGTGTTATGTGAAAAAAATCAATTACATTAAATAATGAAGAATTAGAAGAAGCTGTAAAATTAGCAAAAAGAAAAAAATCTTATCTTAGGCGAAGCAATGACAATTTTCAATATGCCACTTTATAGTGAGCTTTTGGAAATTGTAAATTCTGGAAAACTTGGCGATGTGAAAATGATACAAGTTAATTTTGGAAGTTACAAGGAATATGATATGACAAACAGATTTTTTTCAATAGAAATCTTGCAGGAGGAGCGTTGCTTGATATAGGTGTTTATGCAATTTCAATTACAAGATTATTCATGACTTCAAAACCTAATAATGTGCTTTCTCAAGTGAAATATGCACCAACAGGAGTGGACGAACAAGTAGGTATAATTATGATGAATAAAGAACAACAAATGTCAACAATCGCTCTTACACTTCATTCAAAAACAGCCAAAAAGAGTTGTAATCGCTTGTGAAAAAGCATACATTGAAATCACAGAATATCCAAGAGCTGACAAAGCTAAAAATCGTTTATACTGAAACAGGTGAAGTTCAAGAAATTCTATCAGGAATAACAGAAAATGCACTTCAATATGAACTTCAAAATATGGAAGAATCTGTGAAAACTGGAATTAATAAAATGAAACTTGATTATACTGTGGATGTTATGGATATTATGACAAAAATTGCGTAAAGATTGGGGAATGACTTATCCTGAAGAAGAAATGTAGAAAAAAATTTTATTGAGTACTGTGATGGTGCTCAATTTTTTTACTTTCTTAAAAAAAGTTTTTATTATGACAGTTTTTAATTATTTATAAAATAGTATTAAATTTATTTTTCAAATTAAAGTATTTTTTTGAGTACATTAAAAGCAGGTTATTTTTATAATTTTTGTATCATAAAAAGTTAATAATTTGATAGAATTACAGAATTAAATGGGGCAAAAAAATTTGGAAAAAAGCAATAAAATGTGGTAAAATATAATGAATTTGCTATAAAAAAATTGTAAAAAGTTAAAGTTATAAAAAAATTAAATAATAATGGTATTTATGACAAATCTGATAAATTTTAAGTTCTATTAAAAAAATAATTAATCTATATTAAATAAATATTGCAAATATGAAAGGTGGAGAAAACATGGATTTCAAAGATGTTAAAAAAATGAAGAAAAAAATCGGTTTTGGAAAAAAAGAAATTGTGGAAAAAGGATTTTTAGCGACAAAAAAATATCATATTCAAGGAATTGTAGGGCTTATTAATGATCCAAATGGATTTTCACAGTTTAAAGGGAAATATCATATGTTTTATCAATGGAATCCACTAGGGACAGTTCATAAAAATAAAACTTGGGCTCATAGTATAAGTGAAGATTTACTGCATTGGGAAAGACTGGAAACAGCTTTACGGCCTGATACTTGGTATTCTAAGGATGGAGTTTATTCTGGAAGCGCAATTGCGGATGATGGAAAAACTTTATTTATTTTATACTGGAAATGTGAAGGATGCTGAAGGGAATAGAGAATCTTACCAATGTTTAGCAGTTTCTAGCGATGGAGAGCATTTTGAAAGATGGGAACCTAGTATTGTAAATCAGCCGGATGGGTATACTCGGCATATAAGAGATCCTAAAATTTGGAAAAAAGATGGGAAATTTTATGCAGTAGTTGGAGTACAAAGTGAAAATTTAGAGGGAAAAGTAATTTTGTACAGTTCAGAAAATATAAAGGATTGGAAGTTTGAAGGAGAAATTGCAGGAGCGAATCACGGAAAACTTAAAGATTTTGGATTTATGTGGGAATGTCCAGATTATTTTCAGTTAAAGGATGAAAAAAACTGGAGAAATTAAGGATTTGTTAGTATTCTCGCCGCAAGGACTGGAGCCTGAAGGAGATTTGTACAATAATAAATATCAGACAGGATATTTATTTGGAAAAGCTGGATTATGAAAAACCTGAATTTGAGATTTCATCAGATTTTGTGGAAATTGACAGAGGGCATGACTTTTATGCGCCACAGTCAATGGAGGATGACAAAGGAAGAAGAATTATTGTAGGATGGATGGGAGTTCCTGAAGAAGAAGACTTTCCAACTGTAAAAAATGAATGGATTCATTGCTTGACATTGCCAAGAGAATTAAAAAGTAATTGATGGAAGACTTTATCAATTGCCGATAAAAAGAAATGGAAAGTATACGTGGAGAAAAAAATTGAATTTAATGAAAAAAGTGGCTGGAGAAGTAAAGGTTGGAACTGGGACAACTTATGAATTAAAAGCTAAATTTGCTGATTTTAATTCTGATTTTGGATTGAAATTGAGAACTGGCAAAAATAGTGAAACTGTTTTGAAATTTGATTACAATGACAAAAAATTTGTATTGGATAGAACAAAGGGTGAACAGCCTGATAAGAGATTAAGAAAAAGTTTATTTGGGTGACATTTCAGAAATGGAACTTACAGTATTTGTAGATAATTCTTCTGTGGAAGTGTTTATTAACGGTGGACAGGAAGTGTTTTCATCGAGAATATTCCCTGAAAAAAAGGTGCGGATGGGATAAGTGTATTTGCAGATGGAGATACAAGTGTGAAAAATTGAAAAAAATGGGAATGGAAATAAAAAAATTAATTAGAAAAATCTAGAAGGGAAAAAAATTGGTAAAGAATAAAAAAATTAACAGGAAATAAAAATAGTAGGAAATATAAAACTGGATATTATAAATATTATTGACGATATTTTGTATGAGAAAAAAATATAGCAATATTCAGTTAAATTATTATTTTTTTCTAAAAAAATTATACTCAAAAAGGAAAAAAACTTTTATTACAAGTGTTGTGAATACTGTAATAAAAAAACCTGATTTACATTGATTATTTAATTGAAAAAAAGGAACACGAAATGTAAAAAAACGGAAAAATAAAAGCAGCTTTTTGAGAGTTTCTGTCTGCACAGTTATTTTTTTATGGACTCGGATAATGCAGGAGTGATATTTGAGGCTGGAGAAGTTGCAAAAATTATAAATGAACATCAAGCTGGATTTGTAAATGCGACTTTTACAGGCAATTTTGAAAAAAATAAAGAAAAAGTTTGATAATGAGATTCCTGATGGATAAAAGGGAAGGTATTGCTTTATCGTATCCTCAATGGTTTGTAAATAAACTTAAAAATTGATTATCCAGATAATTATTTGGAAATAATGGAGTCATATAAAAAGAGAAGTTATCTGTCGGTTAGATTTGATAAGAATAAAAATGACTAAAGAAAAAAATTTGAGAAATTGTTAAAGGAAATTAATACAGAAGTTTTATTTTCAGTTGATGAAGTCTATTATTTGTCAAATGCGAATATTTTTTTGATACAGAAATTTATAGAAATGGAGAAGCTGTAATTCAAGATGCTTCATCTTATTTGGCTGTGAAAAAAATTTAGCTGTGAAGGATGGGGATGCTGTGCTTGATGCTTGTGCTCGCTCCAGGTGGAAAAATCTCTTGCGATTTTGCAATTATTTAATCCAGAAAAATTGATTTCTACAGATATTCATGAACATAAGGTGAAATTGTTAAATGAACTTAAAAAAATAAGTATGGTTACGGTAATTTTCAAGTAAGGTTAAATGATGCTACACAAATTGAAAATTTAGAAGTCAAATTTGATAAAAATATTGCTGGATATGCCGTGTAGCGGACTTGGAGTGCTTAGGAAAAAGCCAGAGAAAAATATACGAATTAACTTCAAATGATATAAAAAAACTTTGAAAAAAACTTCAGAAAAAAATATTTGAAAGCGCATATAAATGCTTGAAAAAAATGGAGGAGAAATAGTTTATAGCACTTGTACTTTTTTTCTAAAAATGAAAAATACAAATAATATTCGATATTTTTTTGGAAAAAAATATGAAGATTTGGAAATTTTGGATTTGGAAATTCCAGAAAATGTGGAAATTATAAAAGATGAACTTGGCGGAGCTTATATTTCGTATAAAAAAATAAATATATGGATGGGTTTTTATATTGCAAAAATTGAGAAAAAAATTAAAGTTATATCAAGTAATTATCAGGGGTTAGTCAAAAAAATAACTGAAAGGACGTATTTGGAATGCGATTTGATCTGGATGATGATGTGAAATTCATATTGGAACAATTAAATAAAAAAATGGAAAAAGGATTTATTGTTGGAGGAGCAATTAGAGATAAAATTCTAAATAGGGATCCAGGAGATTATGATTTTGCGACTGATATAGAGTATTCAGAATTAAAAAGAATTTTTTTGCAGATTACAATCCAAAAGGAAATGGGAGCGCATTTTGGGATTCTTATGATAAAGGTCAATGGGAAAAAAATTATGAGATAGCAAAAATTTCGTAAAAGAAACAGGAATTTATAATAGCAGATATCCAAAGGAAATTAAATTTGTAAAAAAACAATTGAAGAAGATTTGGCAAGACGGGATTTTACGATAAATTCACTAGCTTATAGTAAACAGACTGGAATAATTGATTTGTATGGGGGAAGCAGGATATTAGGCGAAAAAGTGATAAGATTTGTTGGAAAGCCTAAATTGAGGATAGAAGAGGATGCGCTTAGAATTTTGCGGGCTTTTTAGATTTGTTTCTAAATTAGGATTTAGTTTGGATAAGCAAACTGCGGAGGCTATTTATAAAAAAAGAAAAATTTTTTTGCTGAAAAATATCAAAGGAAAGAGTTTTTTTGATGAGTTAAGTAAAAATTTTAATGGGAAATTTTGTAAAAAAAGGCATTTATTGAAATGAAAAAGTTAAAAGTCCTGGAAATGTTAATTCCAGAATTTCGTTATGCATATAATTTTTGATCAGAATAATCCGAATAATCCAGATGATTTATTTCATCATATAATAAAAAGTTATTCATCTTTGTGATTATGATCTTGTTACTAGATTTGCCGCACTTTTTTTCATGATCTGGGAAAAAAATTAATGTAAAAAAATTATTGATGCAAAGGGAGTTTTCCACTTTTTATGGGCATGAAAAGGAAAGTGCATTGATTGCTGAAGAAGAATTGAGGCGACTTTTAGGACTTCAAATGAATTTACGAATTCTGTAAAAAAATTGTTAAAAAAATCATATGCTGATTTATCAGGATGTTTCAGATAAGACATTAAAAAAAGCTGATTATTGAGATGGATGAAAGGAATTTAAAAAAGGCTGTTCAATTTATTTTCTGCTGACTTAAATTCAAAGGGTATAAGAACTCGTGCGGAAAAATAATGAAATTTTTACAAAATTTTTAGAAATAAAATTGAAAAATATAAAAAGAACAGGGAGAAGTTCCGCAGTTTAATGATTTGGATATAACGGGGATTGATTTGATAAATCTTAAATTTAGCAATCGTGAGATCGGAGAAGTGAAAAAAACAGGCTGTATGAACTCGTTCTTGGGGATGAAATTGAGAATGAGAAGGAAGAGCTGGTAAAATATATTGTGAAACATTACAATTTGAAGGGTGATTTTGAATATGAAAATTCTTGCGGGGCGATTGTTTTTAATGAAAAATACAGGGAAAAATTCTGCTTGTGAAAATGCACAATGGGAACTGGGGATTTCAAAAAGGGCATATTGAAAAAATAATGAAACTAAGGAAGAAACAGCAATTCGTGAAGTTTTTGAAGAAACAAATGTAAATATAAGAATTATTCCAGGTTTTGAACGTTTGATAAAATATATTCCAAATGAAAAAACTATAAAAAAAGTTACGATCTTTGTGGGAATTACTCAAGATGAGGATGTTAAAAATTGATACTTCTGAAATTGAGGCTTTTCAATGGTGCACCTATGAAGAAGCTTTTAAAAATTGACAACTTATAAGTTGCAAAAAGGATGTGCTTGAAAAATGCGAGGAAGCGTATTTGTCAGTTCAAAAAAATGATAAAAAGAAAAAAATTTAGAATAAAAAAATTAGGGAATAAATTAGGTAGAAAATGAATAAAGAAAAAAATTTTTAGGATATGAAGTTCATCGGAAAAAAAGTAAAAAAACATAAATTTGCGGATAAAACCTAATATGGAGATTTATATTTCTGTGCCAATGAATTTGCATCGTGATTATATTGAAAATTTTATTCGTTCTAAAGAAGAGTGGATAAAAAAAGTGTTTTGAAAAAAAGGTTGAGGATGTAAAGGAAAAGCAAAAAGGGATTTGAATATAAAAATGGAGAAATTTATAAGTTTTTTTGGGAAAAAGAATATAACTTGATTGTAAGAACAGGGAATTTTAATGGTGTAAGTTTAAAAAAATGATGCCAAATCAAATGTAATGATTTTAACTGTAAATGAAAAATATTTTTTTGAAAAATATTGATGAAAAGAAAAAAAGTTATGGAAAAAAATGGTATTTTGAGAATGCCAAAAATTGTTTCTGAAATTTGTGGAAAAAAATGGCTGGAAATATTGGATGAGCATGTGGAAAAAGGTGGCAATAAATCCGATGAAAAACAAGATGGGGTTCATGCAATTATGTAAAAAAATATATAAATCTCAATACAGAACTTATAAAAAGGACACCTTTTTGAAATAGAGTATGTCATTTTGCATGAATTGACACATTTGAAATATCCAAATCATGGAAAAAGGTTTTTATAATTATATAGAGCGGTATATGCCAAATTATAAAGTGGCTGAAAAAAATGTTAAATGCTAAACATTATTATTAATTTAAAAAAATAAAAAGGAACTGTCCATTAATTGAAAAAGTTCCTCTTTTTTTATTATACTATTTCTTGTCTAAAGAACGAAGATTATTCTTTAATTATTTAAAATCCATGTCATAATCAACTAGAACTTCAATTTCTCCATTTTCATAAACAAAGAGTCCTGTAACAGCTTCGTGAGGCAAATCAGTGTGCATCTTTTCAGCAGCTTGGCAAATATACTTCTTTTTGAGTTTCATCGCTAGTTTGACATCCTGCACAGTCACTATGCCCTGCTACAAAAAAATATGATCAGATTTATGCTTATTTACTGAAATTAAGACAACCTTATCTTCAATGCTTCTTAAAAAATTTTTCATCACTAACAATTTTATTTACAGTTCCGGCATCGGTAATAGTATCCACAAAAGTATATCTATAATTACTTCTAATATATTCATTTAAGATATGGATAAATCTTCCATCCATACAGCAAACTAAAGTACAAAAACATAACTTCCTCCTTGATTCAAATAATTCCTTCCAAATAATATATATTTTTAATTATTATAATTTTGAAATTATTTGAAAAATATTCTAAAGATGTTGAAATTATAGCATATTTTTTTGAATAAAAAAATCAAAAATTTTTTTACTTTAAATTGAAAAAAATAATTCTGTTACGTTATTGATAAAAACTTCAAAAAAATATAGTATAATTATGAGATTAGAGATATTAGTATAATTTTTTTGAACTTTATTTTTGAAGAGATTTTTACTGTATTGCAAATCAGACATATTAATGACAATTAAACAAATTAAAAAGACAAATAATATTAAATCATTTAAAAATTTAGGGAGGTAGTATTTATGTACGCATTGGATAAACAGCTTGTCTTGGAAGACGGCAGCGTGTATAAGGGATATGGATTTGGAGCAGATGTGGAGATGGCAGGAGAAGTTGTTTTTAATACTGCGATGACCGGATATCAGGAAACTATTTCAGATCCATCATATAATGGGCAAATTATTACATTTACTTATCCGTTAATTGGAAATTATGGGATAAATAGGGATGATTATGAAACTATTAATCCTAGTATTAAAGGGATCATAACTCGTGAAATATGTAGAAAAGCCTTCTAATTTTAGAAATGAATTTACATTGGATGAAGTTTTGAAAGACTTGAATATTCCAGGAATTTCAGGGATTGATACACGTAGCTTGACAAAGAAAATTAGAGAGCATGGGACAATCAAGGGAATTATTGTAAGTGCAGATAAAGATCCGCAAGAAGTTGTGGAAAATTTGAGAAGCAATTCACTTCCGACTAATCAAATTGAACAAGTATCGACAAAAAAGGCATTTCTTTCATCTGGAAGAGGTATGAGAGTTGTATTGATTGATTTGGGAATGAAATCAGGAATTATGAGGGACCTTAATTCAAGGGATTGTGATATTGTTGTAATGCCTCATAATGCAACTGCTAAAGAAATTTTAAGACAAAAGCCTGATGGAATAATGTTGAGTAATGGGCCTGGAGATCCGACAGATGTTCCAGAAACAATTGCTGCATTAAAAGAATTAATAGGCAAAGTTCCAATTTTTGGAATTTGTATGGGTCATCAGCTAATTTCGCTTGCATGTGGAGCCAAGACATATAGATTATTATTTGGACATCGTGGAGCAAATCAGCCAGTATTAAACTTGCAAACTGGAAAAGTTGACATTACGGCACAAAATCACGGATTTGCAGTGGATATTGATTCATTGAAGGGTACAGATCTGGAATTGACACATATTGCGGTAAATGACAGAACTTGTGAAGGTGTAAGACATAAAAAAATATCCAGTATTTTTCAGTGCAATATCACCCAGAAGCTTCACCAGGACCACACGATCCAAATTATTTATTTGACATATTTATTGAAAAATATGAAAAAAATCGAGATTAGTAGTTTTGAAAAACATTTTTAACATTAATTAAAAAAACAAACAAAAAGAATAAAAAAATAACCAGAAGGAGATGTAGAAAAATGCCTAAACGAAAAAGATATAGAAACGATTTTAGTAATAGGATCAGGTCCAATAATTATAGGACAGGTCGCTGAATTTGACTATGCGGGGACACAGGCTTGTCTTTCATTACGTGAAGAAGGATATAAGGTTATCCTTGTAAATTCCAATCCTGCAACTATTATGACAGATAAGGAAATTGCAGATAAAGTTTATATTGAGCCATTGACTGTTGAATTTGTATCAAAAATTATAAGAAAAGAGCGTCCAGATGCGTTGCTTCCGACTCTTGGAGGGCAAGTTGGGCTAAATTTGGCTGTGGAATTGCATGAATCTGGTGTTTTAAGAGAATGTGGAGTGGAACTTCTGGGAACTAAGCTTGAATCTATAAAGCAAGCTGAAGACAGGGAATTATTTAGAGATTTGATGAATGAGCTGGGAGAACCTGTGCCTGAATCGGATATTATTCATAATTTGGAAGAAGCACGTAGATTTGTGGAAAAAAATTGGGTATCCAGTGATTGTAAGACCTGCATTTACGATGGGTGGAACTGGTGGTGGAATTTGCCATAATGATGAAGAATTAGAAGATATTGTTACAAATGGACTTAGATATTCGCCAGTAACTCAATGTTTATTGGAAAAATCAATTGCAGGGTATAAGGAAATTGAATATGAAGTAATGCGTGACAGCAATGATACGGCAATTGTTGTCTGCAACATGGAAAATATTGACCCAGTTGGAATCCATACTGGAGATTCGATTGTAGTTGCGCCATCGCAAACATTGACAGATAGGGAATATCACATGTTAAGGGATGTTTCACTAAAAATAATAAGAGCATTGAAAATTGAAGCGTGGATGTAACGTTCAATTGGCATTAGATCCGCATTCATTTAATTATTATATTATTGAAGTAAATCCGAGAGTATCACGTTCATCGGCACTTGCTTCAAAGGCGACAGGTTATCCAATTGCAAAAATCGCCGCAAAAATTGCAGTTGGATTGACGCTTGATGAAATTATAAATCCTGTTACGAAAAACTCTTATGCCTGCTTTGAGCCTGCACTTGATTATGTTGTAAGTAAAATACCAAGATTCCCATTTGATAAATTTGAAAAGGCGGATAGACATTTGGGAACACAGATGAAGGCTACTGGAGAAGTAATGGCTATTGGTAGAACCTATGAAGAAAGTTTGTTAAAGGCTATTCGTTCACTTGAATACGGAGTTCATCATTTAGGGCTTCCAAATGGGGATGAATTTAATTCGGAATATATTTTAAAGAGAATCCATAAGGCTGGAGATGAAAGACTGTTCTTTATTGGAGAGGCGTTAAGAAGGGGAGTTACTCCAAAGCAAATACATGAAATGACAAAAAATTGATATGTTTTTTTCCTTGATAAAATGAAAAAAATATTATTGATATTGAAGTTGAATTAAAGGCAAATGTAAATAATCCAGATGTACTTCTTTTTGCTAAGAGATATGGATTTTCAGATAAAGTTATTGCACATCGTTGGAATACGACAGAAGATGAAGTTTATAAACTTCGTGAAAAATACAATATTAAGCCTGTGTTTAAGATGGTTGATACCTGTGCAGCTGAATTTAAGTCGGAAACGCCTTATTTCTACTCGACTTATGAGCAGGAAAATGAAAGTGTTATAGGAGATAAGAAAAAAATTGTTGTGCTTGGTTCAGGGCCTATTAGAATTGGGCAAGGGGTTGAATTTGACTATGCGACAGTTCATGCGGTAAAGGCTATAAAAGAGTCTGGTTACGAGGCAATTATTATAAATAACAATCCAGAAACTGTTTCTACAGATTTTTCAATTTCAGATAAACTTTACTTTGAGCCGCTTACAGAAGAAGATGTTATGGCAATAATTGAACTTGAACATCCAGAAGGAGTTGTCGTTCAATTTGGTGGACAAACTGCAATTAATTTGGCTGAAAAAATTGACAAAACACGGCGTAAAAAAATATTGGGAACATCACTTGAGGAAATTGATAATGCTGAAAACCGTGATAAATTTGAAGCATTATTACATAAGTTAAATATTCCTCAGCCATTAGGAAAAACTGCGTTTGATACAGAAACAGCTGTAAAAAATGCTGCAGAAATTGGCTATCCAGTTTTAGTTCGTCCATCTTATGTACTAGGTGGAAGAGCAATGGAAATTGTATATCGTGAAGAAGAACTTAGACAATATATGGAAAATGCAGTAAAAGTATCACCTGATCATCCAGTATTGACTGACAGATATTTAGTCGGAAAGGAAATCGAAGTAGATGCGATTTGCGATGGGGAGACAGTTGTAATTCCAGGAATTATGGAGCATATTGAAAGAGCAGGAGTCCATTCTGGAGATTCTATTGCCGTTTATCCTCCACAAAATGTTTCTGAAGCACATAAGCGTACATTGATTGACTACACAGTTAGACTTGCAAAAGGGCTTAATATTATCGGTCTTTTGAATATTCAATATGTAATTAGCGATGGAGAAGTTTATGTACTGGAAGTAAATCCGAGAAGTTCGAGAACAGTTCCGTTCTTGAGTAAAAATCACAGGAGTTCCAATGGCAAATCTTGCAATGAAGGGAATTCTTGGAGAATCATTGAAGAGCAAAGGATATGAAACTGGATTAATTGAAGAAAGTAAAAAATGTATATACAAAAAGTTCCTGTATTCAGTTTCCAAAAATTAAAAGATGTTGATACAACATTAGGACCTGAAATGAAATCGACTGGAGAAGTTATGGGAAGTGATGAAAACCTTGAAAAATCACTTTACAAAGGGCTTGTTTCAGCTGGAATAAAAGTCAAGGATCAAGGAAGTGTTTTGTTTACAATTAGCGGAACTGCTAAAGAGGAGGCTTATGGATTAGCCAAGAGATTTTCTGATTTAGGATACCATATAATGGCTACTAAAGGAACTGCTAAATATTTTGAAGATAAAGGTCTGCATGTGGAAACTGTTGGAAAAATTGATGAAGAAGGAATATATGAACACGATGTGCTAGGACTGATTTATAAAGGACTTGTTGATATGGTAATAAATACAGCGACTAAAAAAAGAAAAACTGCCAGAAATGATGGATTTAAAATTAGACGTCCGTCAAGTGAACAGGAAATTGCTTGTCTTACTTCACTTGATACAACAGATGCCTTATTAAAAAGTTTTTGGGAATCTATTTCATTTAATGTAAGTTCAATATAGATTTAGTTTTTAGTAGAAATTATAAAAAAATAATTTTTAAAAATTATTAATTTTCTTAATTATTACTTAGCAAGGGTTTTTAGCCCCTTGTTATTTTTGTTTATGAATTTATTATAAATTCAAGATATTTTGATATTGAATAAATAAAATTATAAAAATCTCTTCAAAAAAACGTATTTTTGAACTTTCATTCCCAATTTTTTTCATAAAAATCGAACAGCCCCAGTATTATCAGCCCAAGCATCCAATGTTAAATTATAACATCCTTCCTTTTTTTGCAAAAGTTCAATGCAAAATCATAAAGTTTTTTTCCCGATATTTTGACCACGTGCACTCTTATCAACACAAAGGTCATCTATAAATAATGTTTTTACATCAGTTAATACACTATGATTTATTTTCTGTTTAAAAAAATGCAGAAAAACATAGCCGATTACATTATCATTTTCATCTGTCGCTACAAATATCGGTCTGCTAGGATCATTTAACATTTGTGTAAGTTCCTGAGCATTATATTTTTTTGCCAGTTGCCTTGAAAAATATCTGGACGGTCTTTGTGATGAACTAATAAGATTTGTTCTAGCAGATTTTCAATTTTAGGAATGTCTTTTTTTCTTGTGCTGGTCTAATTTCCTTCATTGCAATAAAATTTCCCTCCTATGTGTTTTTAAATTTAAAGAGCTTGTAGAAATTTTTCCCATTTTCAATTTGCATTTCAACATTTTTTATTGAAGTTCCACCGAAAGAATTTCTTTTGTTTACACAATTTTTCGATTGTGATTTCAGAAAAGGATGTCATCTTTGAAGACATCTGAAAAATTTATGAAATTCTTCAAGTTTCATATCATCAATTGCAATTTTCTTATCTTCACAGTAGGATACAATTTCTCCAACAATTTTATGAGCCTGTCTAAATGGAACATCGTGTTTTGCCAAATAATCGGCTACATCTGTTGCATTTAGAAAACCAGATTTCATAGAAGTGTAAATCTTCTCGTCATTTACAGTAACAGTGTTAAGCATTAAGTAAAAAAATTTCAATTGATAATTTAATATTGTCAATAGAATCAAAAAAATTCCTTCCTTGTCTTCTTGCATATCTTTATTGTAGGCTAGCGGAAGTGCCTTCATTGTAGTTAGAATTCTATAAGATTTCCATAAATTCTGCCTGTTTTTCCTCTTACAAGTTCAGCAATGTCAGGATTCTTTTTCTGTGGCATAATCGAAGATCCAGTTGCAAAGGCATCATCAAGATTTATAAAGGAAAATTCAGAAGTGCACCAGATAATAATTTCTTCTGAAAATCTTGACAAGTGCATTGAAATTACAGAAATAATCATCGCAAGTTCAATTATAAAAATCTCTGTCGCTTACAGAATCTAAGCTATTTTTCAGTTGGCTTTGAAAAATCCAAGCTCTTTTGCAACAAAAATGTCTGTCTAAGTCAAAAAGTAGTTCCAGCCAAAGCTCCTGCTCCAAGTGGCATTTCATCACTTCTTTCTAAAAAAAGTCTTCAATTCGTGAAATATCCCTTTTAAACATTTGAAAATAAGCCATCAAGTGATGAGAGAACAAAATAGGCTGAGCCCTTTGTAAATGCGTATATCCTGGAATAATAACATTTTTATATTTTTCAGCAAGTTCCAATAGCACATTTTCCATTTTCACAAGCAATTTTGAAATTTCTCGTGCTTCTTTTTCGCACATACATACGTACATCAAGAGCCACTTGGTCATTACGGCTTCTGGCAGTATGCAGTTTTCCAGCCACAGACCCAATAATTTGAGTCAATCTCTTTTCAATTGACATGTGAATATCTTCATCTTCAATCTTAAATTCAAATTTTCCATTTTTAATTTCATCCTTTATTTGAAGCAGCCCATTTTCAATTTCCTTTTGCTCACCTTCTGCAATAATCCCTTGCTTAGCAAGCATTCTGCTATGTGCAATGCTCCCAGTAATATCCTCTTCATACATTCTTTTTGTCAAAAAGTAATAGATGCATTAAATTTTTTTCTAATAATTTATTAGTTTCCTTATGAAACTGTCCTTCCCTACATTTTTTTCATATTTTATTTTTTTCCTTTCCAAAGTGTTATTTTTTTGCTAATATTATAACAAAAAAAGAAGAATATTTAAAAGCCTAAAAAAATAAATTTAAATAATTAAAAAAATATAAGTTTTTGTTTTATTATACAGATATGATATAATTGTATAAAGAAAAAAAGGGAGGAAATCAAATATGAGAAGTAATAAGAAAGTAAAATTACCAGTTGGAATATCTGATTTCAAGGATGTCATTGAAAATAATTACTATTATTTTGATAAGACAAAATTTATAGAAAAATATTTTGGAAGATGGTTCTAAAGTTAAATTATTTACTCGCCCAAGAAGATCTCGGAAAGACATTAAATATTTCAATGTTAAAATATTTTTTTAATGTTAAAAATAAATATGAAAAATAAAAAAAGTTATTTGAAAAATTTAGAAATTTCTAAAAGTGAATATTTTTGAAAAACAAGGGAATTATCCAGTAATTTCTATTTCATTTAGAAATTATGAAGAAGAAAAACTGGGAAAAATGGATTCAAGGCTATCAAAGGAATTGTAAAAAGATTATATTCAGATTATAAATTTTTTTAACTGAAAAAAATGGATGAGATTGAAATAGAAGAATTTAATTCTGTGCAGAAGGGGATTAGATTCAGTAGAATGGGAGGCATCGCTTATCAATTTGTCAAAAATATTTATATGAATATTATGGGAAAAAAAGTTGTGGTGTTAATAGATGAATATGATCAGCCAATAATAGATTCTATGTAAAAGGTTATTATGACAAGGCTATCAGTTTTTTTAAAAAGTTTTTTTATGGATTAGTTTTTAAAAGATAATGAATACTTAGAGATGGGAGTTATGACGGGGATATTGAGAGTTGCAAAAGAGAATATTTTTTTCGGGATTGAATAATTTAGAAGTTCACACAATTTTGGATAGTGAATTTACAGAATATTTTTGGAGTTATGGAAAATGAAGTAGAGAATTCTCTTAAAGATTTTTGAGCTGGAATATGAATTGGATGATGTTCAAAAGTGGTATAATGGTTATTTATTTGGCAACAGAAAAGTTTATAATCCTTGGTCGATTATTAATTTTTTTAAAAAAAGAGGAAAAATTGAAGCCCTATTGGGTGAATACAAGTGGAAATGGACTTATAAAGTTGTATTTACAAAAAAATTAAAAAAATGAAATTTTTGAAGATTTTTTTCAAAACTTTTTAAATAAGGAAAGTATTTTCAAACGAATTAATGATAATATGACTTTTGGAAATTTGGAAGCTAATTTTGAAAAGAATATTTGGAATTTGTTTTTTTCATAGTGGATATTTAACTTTGGCAGAAGAATACGAGGAAAAATAAAGAAGAAACATATTTGAAAAATTCCAAATGAGGAAATCTTAAAAAATGTTCTCTGAAATGTTTATTGAAATATATTTTGAAAAATTATGAAAAGTTTTTGGTCTTTGACTAATGCATTAAAAAAAGGAGATATTGATAAATTTAAATTAGAGTTGAATAAAGTTTTGTTAGAAAAATGCTGGAGTTTTTGATGTTAATGGAAATTATAAAGAGCAATTTTATCACGGACTTATGCTTGGATTAGTTTTTAATGTTGAAAAATGAGTATGAAATCGTATCGAATGGTTTTTGCTGGAAAAAGGACGATATGATTTGCTTTTTGAAAGCCTAAAAAAATATTTTGAAAGGAAAAAGAAGGAATTATTATCGAATTAAAAAGCTTTTAAATATGGCAAAAAAATTAGACAAAGATAAAAATTAAAAGCAAAAACTTGAAAAATGAATGTGAAATTGCATTGAATCAAATTGATGAGAAAGAATATGGCTCTATTTTGAAAAAAATGCTGGGATCGAGAGAATGTTGAAAATTGGGATTGCATTTTTTTAGGAAAAAGAATTTGAGATAAAATTTAGAAGAGAATGAATTTATTAGAATTATTCGTTAGAATTTGATAAAACAAATATTCTGAAGTAAGGAATCTTGATTTCTAATTAAATAGTAAAAAGTTAGGTTATCGGACAGGTCTAATAGAAATAAAAAAATAAAAAAATAAAAATAGAATAAATTTGGGGAAATATCTTTTTAAAAATTTTTAGAAAAAAAGGTATACTATGTTTGTATTAATTTTTTTGAAAGGAAGAATGAAATGGAAAAAATAAGATGGAAAAAGAAAGAATTTAAAAAGAGACAATATAGGGCAAGAATATAAATGGAATTTATCGGATATTTATGAAAAATTATTCGGCTTGGGAAAAAGGATTTTGAGAAAGTTGGAGAATTGAAAGGAGAATTGGCTAAATTTAAAGGGCAATTTGGGAATGAAGGCAAATTGCTGGAATTTTTTTCAAAAACAGGAGGAGATGGATAAAATTTCATATAAATTGTATAGATATCCACAGCTTGCAAGAGATTTAAATTCATCAGACAAGGAAGCTGTAGAGCATTTGCAAAAAGTTCAGTTTTTTTGTTTGCGGAGATTTCTACTGAATTGTCTTGGGTAAATTCGGAACTGGTTGATAATCGTGAGAATATTGAAAAAAATGGATTGAAAAAAGAATTTGATGATTATAGATTTGGGCTAAAAAAATTTATTTAGATTGCAAAAAGCATATTCTGGAGGAAAGGGAAAGCAAATTGCTATCGTACTACAGCTCATTTTTTTCAGCACCAAGAAGCATTTATTCGGAAGTTACGGTTACGGATGTGGAATGGCCTCAAGTTACGCTTAGTTCTGGAGAAAAAGTGGATGTAACGCCTGCCAATTATTCTAAAAATTTTGTCTACAAATAGAAATCAGGAAGATAGAAAAAAACAATGTTTCAGACATTTTTATACAATTTATGAAAAGAAAAAAAATACAATTGCTGCAATTTATAATTCAATTTTGCAAAAAGGAATTGCTTCAAAGAAGGCCTACAATTATGATTCATTTTTGTTAAGCCATCTGGAGAGTGACAATATTCCAGAAGAAATTTACTTAAATCTTGTCAATACGGCGAAAAATAATACAAAACCGTTGCAAAGATATTTAAAATTGAGAAAGAAAATTTTGGGACTTGAAAAATATTATAATTTTGACGGCTCAATTAACCTAATAGAATTTGACAAGGAATATGAGTATGATGATGCGAAGGAAATAGTGTTAAATTCAGTTGCTCCGCTTGGAAAAGATTATGTAGAAAAAATGAAAAAAGCGATTTCAGAAGGCTGGCTGGATGTATTTGAGGCAAAAGGGAAAAGAACAGGAGCATATTCTGCAGGAGTTTACGGAGTTCATCCATATATGCTTCTGAATTACAACAAGACTTTAGACAGCGTATTCACATTGGCACACGAACTGGGACATACCTTGCACACTCTTTATTCAGACGAAAATCAGCCTTTCTCGATGGCAGACTACACAATTTTCGTAGCGGAAGTGGCTTCTACATTTAATGAAAGATTACTGCTTGACTATATGCTAGAAAATACCAATGATCCAAAAGAAAGAATCGCACTATTGGAGCAGGAAATTGGAAATATTGTTGGGACATTCTATTTTCAGGCATTACTAGCAGATTATGAATATCAGGCACACAAGCTGGCAGAAGCTGGAGAGCCGATTACAGCGGAAGTTTTGAGCAAAATTATGGAAGACTTGTTTGACAAATATTACGGCGACATAATCGAAAAAGATGATTTAATCTATATTTTTCTGGGCAAGAGTTCCACACTTTTTCAACTCGCCATTTTACGTGTATCAATACGCAACTTGCTTTGCCTCATCAGCGATTTTATATGAAAAAATGATAAATTCAAGTGATGAAAGCAAAAGAAAAGAAACGCTTGACAAGTATATTCAGTTATTGAGTTCAGGAGGAAATGACTTTCCAATGGAACAGCTTAAAAAAAGGCAGGAGTTGACTTGTCGAAGATTGAAACGATCGAGGCTGTGGCAAGGCAGTTTGACTTGCTGTTGGATAAATTGGAAGCAGAGATTGGAAAGTTGTAGAAAAATAATGAAATTTATAGAAAAGAAAATATTTATTTTTTTGTATAACGTTGTATTGACAATGTAATTAAAAAAATGGTATAATGAATAAAAAAGGAGGTATTTGTTATGGCAAATACAAATTTAAGTATTAGAGTTGATAAAGAAACAAAAGAAAAAAAGCGAACGAATTATTTAACAAATTTGGCTTGACAATGACAACTGCAGTAAATATGTTCTTAAAAACTGCAATTAGAGAAAAATAGAATTCCTTTTTGAATTGAAATTGGAAGAAGAGCCAAATGAAGTGACTTTAGAAGCAATGAGAGAAGCTGATAGAATTGCAAGAGATGACAGTGTAAAGGGATATGACAGCATAGAGGAGTTGAGAGAGGCACTTGGTGTATAAAATTAAATTTACAAGACAATTCAAGAAAAGAATTGAAATTAGCCAAAAAAAGCAAGGAAAAAAATATTAATAAATTATTTAAAAATCGTTGATATTTTTAGCTGAAAAAGAAAGTATTAGACATTAAATATAAAGATCATGCATTAATCAGTAATTACAAAAGGATTTAGAGAATGCCATATTGAACCTGATTGGTTATTAATATATAAATATTATGATGATATTTTTAGTCTTATCATTATCTCGTTTAGGTTCACACTCAGAACTGTTTTTAGTATGGTTCTGAGTTTTTGATATTATGAAGGAGTAGATTTTTTTATGAAAAAAATATTTTTTTGTTTTAATTATTATAATTTTAATTATAATAGTTGTTAAATTATACAAAAATAAAGGCAAAAATCAAATTCAGAACATACAGCTGAAGAGTTTGTTAATAAACTCGATGAATTAGGATATTTTAAGTATGCTAAAAAAAAGAAGATGCTCCTTCTTTAAAAGAAAGAAATGTTAGAGATTATAAGAAAAATATGGAAGTGAAGGAACATTAACTACGTTATGGGATGAAAATACAAATGTAGCAAAAAGATTATAGATTTTATTTTTTTGTGATGGGGAAACAGTTTTTGAAGGGATGGAATACCAGATTTGATAAATGATCTACAACCTTCATTTGAAAAATTTGGAGTTAAAATAAAAATTGGCAGTTTTTCAGAAGAATGGGATGACGAAAAAGGTTTAAGCACTAAAATTAAAAATTAATGGCACAGAGTATGAAATTTTTTTAAAAAAATTTTTAAAAAAAGTGGATGGGGAGAAGCTCCTATGAGAATAGCCCATGCTGTAAATAAAGAACTTGAAAAAGGAATAAATGAAAAAAATTTATTTAATATCAGGTGGAAATGACGGGAAATTAGTATTTTTAACAGAAGACCAACATAAATATATCTACAACTTTTTTTAAAAAAACTCCAAAGAAAAAGCCTCTCGAATTGAATGAATGGGGAAAGATAATGAAAATAGAGCCGTTGAATTTTTAATCTATTAAGAAAGGATAAATTTAAATGAAAAAAATAATTTTACTTTTCACAATAATTTTAGAATTTAATTTATTTTCAAATACACCGTATAACGAGTTTTTTTCAAAAAAAGTAGAGCAATTGGAAGAAAAAAATAAAAAAATGGAGATAAAAAGGCGATTAATAATTTGGGGAATTTATATGCAAAAGATAAAAATTCTCGTAATATTCCTAAGGCGAAAGAATATTATAGATTGGCGATAAAAAAATGGTTCTGAAATTGCTAAGAAAAAAATTTGGAGATAGCAAATAAACTTCCAAAAATTGTGTCCTGATGGAGCGATATGTGAAAATTGGACAACGATTAGATTTGTAGAGGAAGATGAAAAAAATAGAAAAAAATGGTAATAAGCGGATTTCCTGTTGATAAAGAAGAAGTAACTGAAACAGAAAAACAGGAAATTAGAAAAGAAATAGAATATATTTTTAAATATCTTTTTGAAAATGAAGAATTTGAAATTGTTGGATATGCTGATAAAAACTGAGAATAATAAAAAATAAATTATCTTTATTGAGAGCTGAAAAAAATGGCAGAATTTCTGAAACAAAAATGGATTGAGAAAAAGATATAAAAAAATTACTAAAATGATCGGAAAAAGGATCTGAAAAATCCAATTGATACGAATGATACAGAAATTGGAAGATACAATAACTGTCGTGTTGAAATTTTTGTTAAAAAAACTGGGAAAGTTAAGAAAATTGATATTGAAAAAAATTATTGAATCAGTTAAAAGATGAATAGTGTTATCTGGACACTCTCTAATATCCTGTATTTTCATTTTGTATTCAATATATCTTCATTATTTTTTTATTATTTCTGAATCAGTGTAGATATAATTATTTATTTTCATTATTCCCATCCTTATTTTTTTATAATTTATGATTTTAAAAAAATTTATTTATTCTTTTCATTTCCTTTGTATTCATGTGCAAATTTTTTTGTACTCTAAAGTATAATTTTTTTAATCCTCTCGTTGTTTTTTTAGTCTTCTTACCATTTCATTAGCTTTTTCAACATCACGTTTATCCAGATAATAAGAACATAACTCTATTAATGCTCCCGCTTCCTTTTTGTTCAGCACCTTTTTTTATACCATTTAACAGCTTCTTCAATATTTCCTCCTCCTTTAATTTATCCGCATATTCTATCTGTGCCTCAGCCCTATTTTCCTTTATTGCTGATTCTTTAAAAATATTCCCTCGCTTTTTTTCAATATTCCTTCCTCAAATTCGATAACTCCCATGTAATAAATAGCGTCTTTCAATCCTTTATCATACGCTTCTTTAAATAATTTTTTTCCCAACAGCTTTATCGCCAAATACATCATAAAAATCGTGCCAAAGTTACTAATTCATCTTGAGAATATTCTACCATTTTCTTTTGTTCCTTTTTCAGCTTCAGAAAAAAATTTTTCATTATCATATTTTTGTGCTGATTTCATATACAAATCTGCTATTTTTCTTTCGTTTTTCATTTCCATTCAAATAATTCAAATATTTCTCCATATTAGAGTTAAGATTAGTAACTTCAGTATCATTTAATAATCTATTCTTCCAATAATTCATATTTTGCATATCATTTTTTTAAATAATATATTCTTACTAAAGAATATATCGAATCTGTATTCTTTAACTTAGCTCCTTCTGTATAAAGTTTTATTGCTTCCTTTGTTTTCCCTAATTCTTCAAGCATATATCCTAAATTCCTATATCCTTCTAAATTTCCTAATTTAATATATTCTCTGTAATATTGTTCTGCTTTTTCATATTCTCTTCTTTCAGAATAAATATCTCCCAGACTACCTGATACTTCTTTATTACCTTCATCGTATGCTATTTTAAACCATTTTTCACTTTCAGCTGTTTTTTTCCTGCTTCATAGTACATAGTCGCTATTTTTTTACATATGCTCGCTTTATTATATTTGGCTATTTCAGTAGCATTTCTTCAGCTTTTTATAGTTTTTTTATTATTAATTTCATTTTTCTATTTCAGCAACTCTTTTTTTCGTATTCTTCTTTATTTAATACTATTGTATAAGTTTTTCTTGGGGTTCAGGTTTTTCACAACTTATTGTTGCTAATGATAATATTATCAGTATTATTATTTTTTTAAACATTTTATTTAACTCCTCTTATTTCTATATCTGTTAAAAATGGTTGTTTTGAATATTCTATCTGTGAACAAAGTATTTTATTAACAATTTCAATTTTAGTTGGATATTTTCTAAAAATAATCAAAAAGTTTTTCTCATTTAACTTTTTTTAAAAAAACATCTTTATTTACTACATAAAACTTTTTTTATCTTACAGTATTATTTCCAATGGATTAAAATATTCTTTAAGTTTATTATAAAAAGGAAATATTAAAATTATTATCTGAATATTTTCCTCTGCTTTCTCATCAACTTTTTTAAAAATCAATAATGAATTATCATCTTTTTAAAGATATTTCATAATATCCTGTGCTTTCATTTGTATTCAATATGTCTTCATTATTTTTTTATTGTTTCTGAATCAGTGTAGATATAGTTATTTACTTTCATTCTCTCCATCCTTATTTCAAATATAATTTTTTTAAAAATTTATTTATTCTTTATATTCATGTGCAAATTTTTTTATACTCTAAAGTATAATTTTTTTAATCCTTTCGTTGTTTTTTTAATCTCCTTACCATTTCATTCGCTTTTTTTAATATCACGTTTGTTCAGATAGTAGGAACATAACTCTATTAATGCTCCCGCTTCCTTTTTGTTCAGCGACCTTTTTATACCATTTAACCGATTCCTCAATATTTCCTTCTTCCTTCAACTTATCCGCATAGCCTATCTGTGCCTCAGCTCTATTTTTCCTTTATCGCCGATTCTTTAAAAATATTCCCTCGCTTTTTCAAGATTCCTTCCTCAAATTCAATAACTCCCATATAATAAATAGAATCTTTCAAGCCTTTCTCATATGCTTCTTTATACAATTTTCTTCCAACAGATTTATCTCCAAATACATTATAAAAATCCTGCCAAAGTTACTAATTCATCTTGAGAATATTTTTATCATTTCCTTTTTGTTCTATTTCAGCTTTCAAAAAAATTTTTAATTATGATATTTTTGTGCTGATTTTATATATAAATCTGCTATTTTTTTCTTTCTTTTTTTCATTTCCATCTAAATAATTTAGATATTTTTTTATATTAGAATTAAAAACCAATAACTTCTGTATCGTTTAACAATTTATCCTTCCAGTAATTTACATTTTTTTATATCATTTTTTTAAATAGCCTATTCTTACCAGTGAATACATAGAGTTTGCATCCTTTAATTTTTGATCCTTCTGTATAAAAGCTTTTTACTGCTTCATTCATTTTTTTTCCTGTCTTTCAAAACATATATCCTAAATTTTTTTATAATATTCCAAATCGCCTAATTTTATAGCTTCTAAATAATATTTTTTTCAGCAGACAGATAATCTTTTCTTTTATCAGCAAAAGTTCCTAATATCCCTGCTACTTCTTTGTTTCCTTCATCGTATGCTATTTTAAACCATTTTTCACTTTCATCTGTTTTTTTCCTGCCTCATAGTACATAGTCGCTATTTTTTTACATATATCGCTTTATTATATTTGGCTATTTCCAGTAGCATTTTTTTCAGCTTTTTTTATAGTTTTTTTATTATTAATTTCATTTTCTATTTCAGCAACTCTTTTTTTCGTATTCTTCTTTATTTAATACTATTGTATAAGTTTTTTTCTTGGGGTTCAGGTTTTTTTCACAACTTATTGTTGCTAATGATAATATTATCAGTATTATTGTTTTTAACATTTTATTTAACTCCTTTTATTTCTATATCTGTTAAAAATGGTTGTTTTGAATATTCTATCTGTGAACGGTAGCTTAGCCAGTCAGAAGGAATACTAGTTTTTTTATTTCTTTTTATAATTATTTTTTTACATTATTTTTTTAGGAGTAGTATTTATTTTTCAATATCTTCAATTACATCTGGAATAAAGGTAAAATTTTCATATCTTTTACTCTTTAATTTTAATATTTCTTTATTTGTATCAAATATTTCGAAGTCTTCATTGGCTTGGTTAAAAAAACTTTATTTTTTTATTTTTTTATTTAAATTATCTAATTTTATATTATGTTGACTAATTTTTATCAAATTTTTGGTTTTTTTCAAAAAAACATATCCGCTTCAAAAGATTCCTTTACTTATAAAAGCCAGCAGTTTCTATATTCCCTACTGTTTCTTTAGCAAAAACCATACATCTGTATTCCTGGTTCCCCTGCTATACTTTTTTTGCTTTTTTTATTAGCATCATGCCTTCATCAGAATTTTCAAATAAAGATTTTGTAGACTCTGCAAGAGCAAATGTTTTTGCTCCTACCCCTGTTTGCAATTCGGTGTATAATACTCCTCCTATACCACACTTCTTATGAAATTTCTATCTGAAGGCGAAAACAGACTTCCTAAAAAAAGGCACTTTCTATTTCTGGATTTTGTCTATTATACACCCTAGATATTAGATTTGTTGAAATTTACTTAACAAGGGGGTAAAATCCCTTGTCATTTAAAAAAATAAGATATTATTTGTATTTTTTTGATTTATTCTTTTTCAATTCTCCTAATGGAATAGGCTTGGAAAATTTTTATCAAATCCTTATAAACATTATTTAAATGTCTGATTACAGATTTATCGGTTATTTTTATACAAGTTTCGTGATTAAAGAGAAAGCCTGTAGTAGTAAAGTTTAAAGAGCCTAAAAAAGGCAATTTTGCTGTCGATTATGTAGATTTTACTATGAAGATTGTAACTTTTTTTCAAGAATATGTACATTGAAATTATCTCGTTTTGAGTAGTAAAAATTCGTGGTTTATTGTTAGTTTTTCTTAAAAAAAGGGTTAATATTCCAAAAATGATGGTAAGTGCTAAAAAATTATTTTTTTGGAAATTGGGAGTATATTTTTGTAAAGGAAACATCGAAAAATAAAGGATGTAAAGATTTCTAACGTCGCGATGGATAAAATAATATAAAAAAATATTAATAGGGATTTTCCCAAAAGAAACAACCATTTTTTTCAGAACCTAAAATAGGATTTTGGCTATATAAATTCTTTTTAAGAAGGGATAAATTCTTTTCATTATCTTTTTGAAATAATGTTTACTTGAACATCTTTGTTTAATGCCTCAAAAAAATATCTTCAGTTATCATATCCCCGCTTAAGAATGGAGAAATTACCGTAATTGATTTTTTTAGCTTTCCGTATTGCATTTCTAACACTAATTCCAGCCTTTTTTTCCCAACATAAATATCACAGGAAATTCCTTCTAAAAAAAGATTGTTCAAATTTTGGGATGCTTTTTCTTTCAGTTTTTGTTTTTTTACAGTTTTTTGTTGAATTATTTGTTCGTTTTGTTGTAGTTTTTTTCATTATTTTTTTCCTTCTCTTTATTTAGATCTGAACTTTTGAAAAAAATTCAGAAATTTCTTCATCGTTCGTTTATCCTTTAGAATACTGGTGTGAGTCGTATTTTCAATAATTTTGAAATTATCAGATTTCATTTTTGCAGTTTTTAGAGGCACCATCCCGTCGTCTTTTTCCACGAATTATCATCGAATACAGCGGATTATTTGTTTTATTTCCAATTAAAATCATATAGTCGTAATCAGGCTCGCCAAGCTGATTTACAAAACTGTCTTTTTTTGTGCTAAATTGGGGAACGACTTTTTCCAAGCATAGATGGGAGTTTATCTACAAAAAGGAACGTCTGCCAGATGACTTCCGTGTGATGGTGGAGAAATAAATACGACTTTTCCTAGATTTTCAAGTGGATTTTCCTTTAAATAATACCGAAGGATTCCAGTTCCCATCGAATGTGCCACAAAAATTAATTTTTATATTTTGATTAAAAATTTTTGTTTATTTTATTACTGTTTTCAGCTATTTCATAATATTGATTTCCTATTTTTATGAAAATTTTTCTGAGAAAAATCTGCTCTTTAATATTTTCAATATTTGGCTCTATATAAAGATCAGAAATTTCCTCAGCAGTTTCTTTTTGTTGTGGGATACTGAATATTAATAATCCTGTAATTGTCCTTAAAATTTTTGAGCGATGCTTTCCATATCTGAACTTTTTCCATAAATACCATGAAGAAGTACCAAAAAAATCCTGATTTTTTTCCGAGAATCATCATTCTTTTTATAATAGATTTTAACTTTATATTCGTGATAGAGAAGTTTTTGCTATGATATTTTTTTGCTATAATAATTTCAGTCGCCTTTAAATGTTGAACCAATTAATATATCTTTCATTATTTCTTTCATTTTTTTACGGTTATTCCTTTTCATCATATTCCATCACTATTTTCCTTTAAAAAAATTAAGTCGATAAAATTCAAAAATCCCCATTTCTCCAAGTTTTGGAACATATTCATCAATTTGTTTAATATATTCTGAAATTTTTTTCTCCTTGCCCGCCAGTTGCGATAACATAAGCATTTGGGAAAAAAACTTTTTATATTGCAGAATTAGTTCTTTTTATTGAGCCAACATTTCCATAAAAGATACCAGCATTAATTTGAGAAGCTGTATTTATTCCCAGAACAGTTTCAGGCTCTGTAAATTCGATTTTTAGGCAAAGCGGCAGTATTGCTAAACAGGGCATTTATCGAAAGTGCAATTCCTGGAATAATGCATCCACCCATATAAGTTGAATCCTTTATCATGTCAAAGGTTGTGGCTGTTCCAAAGTCAATTATTAAAAAGTTCCTTTTTCTGGATAAAGTTTTTTTACCGCTAAAAATATCGACAATTCTGTCTGCTCCAAGCCCACGTTCCATATTTGGCAAGATTTTTATTTCTTTTATTTTATTTTCTACATTGTCAAGCGTTACAAAAGTTGGATCAATTTCAAAATATTTTTTTCCAAGCCTTGTAAAGTTTTCATTAATATTTGGAACAACCGATGAAACTATAATATTTTTTTATATTTGAAATTTCCAGATTTTTGCTTTTTTTGCAAATTCGTTTAACATTATAAAAAAAGAGTATCTTCAGTAAATTCCAAATGTGTCGGTATTCTAAATGTTGCTAAAAATATTTCCATCTTCATTATAAAAAAATTGGTACAATATGTGTATTTCCAATATCAAATCCTAAAATCATAATTTTTCCTTTCTATAAAAAAACTATTTTTTTAATTTCTTTATTTTTTTAACAATTTCATTTAATTTCTAGTAATTTTTACTTCATAAATAATCCAATGTAGGCCATAATTGATAAAATAACTCCCACAATTGCTTCTCCGCTCATTAGTCCATTTGATATTAAAAAGCAGTTTTTGAATGGGAATTCTTTGAAACCTTATTTCCTATAAAACTTACAAGCCCTCCTAAAAAAATACTGTTGAAGTCAAGTAAAATGGAACATAAATTCCAATTCCAAAAAGTTAAGACTGGTAAATTTAAAAGGCTTAAAATTAGCCCAGTCGCAAGGCCCATAAAGAAAAATTCCTAAAAATGGGATTCCATTTATTACTGTCGCTACAATGGAAGCCTGTAATGCGATTAATTCAGTATTTTCAACAGGTCCGATTACTTTGTAGACTTTGAAAAATACGAAAAAAATAAAAACGTTATTACAAATGAACTTACGATTGCACCGATTAATTCTCCAAAAAAAGTTGTTCTGAAGGTTTTACTTTCATTTTTGTATCCTGATTTAAAGTCGTTCAGAATATCGCCTGCAAGTCCGCAAGCAACTGTTATAATGCAGGCCAGCATAAATAATATTAAAAGTATTTAAATTTGTATAAAATTTTATTCCTCCAATGTTTAAGCCATTTAGCATTTTATTTAAAAAAATGAAATTAGTAAAATTGTGATTATAGCGTAAATTTCCATTGGGTTGACTCCAGTTTTTCCAGTTGAATATCCAGCGATTATTGTACATAAAAATTGAAATCAGTACTAAAAACTAATGAAAGAAAAAAATTGGTAATTTATAAATAAAAAGTTATAACAATTATGGAAATAACCGATAAAAACAAGTAATTTTTGCTACAATGCTTTTTATTTTTCTGTATCCTTTTTCATTTTATTTGCAAAAAAATAATTTTTTTAAAACTATAGCAATTCCAATCCCAATCATAAATCCCATTCCAAAAACTGTTTTTTTCATAATAGGAAAAATCAGCAATTTTAAACATTTTTGCAAGCTGCTCTCCAATGAAAAAGAACAATTGCTCCGCCTAAAAACCAGACAAATGTATTTACAAATCCAAGCACATATCCCATTCCAACCAGAAGTGGCGATAGATAAATACTGAAAAGCCCATTTTTTAGTGTAATTACTGTTGGAATTACAGGCGCTTTTCCCTTTGTAAAGCTGAAGTCACGAAAAAGCAATAATTGAGCTAAATAATGTTCCGAAAGCAACATATCTGATGTTTTTTTCACACTTTTTTTCCTGAATCTACAAGATTATAGGCGCTTCTCCAATTGAAATTCCAATTTTTTTCCTCTTCGATCAATTTTGCACGAAAAAAATGTACGATAAGAATGCTCCTGCGATACTTCCGCCCAAAATAGTTAAAAGCAGCTGATACTGATTAATATCCGTTAATTTTTCCGCCTAGAATAATGTAGGCAGGCATTGTAAAGGCAACTCCTCCAGCTACCATTGATCCAGCGCTCATAATAGTATGTGAAATTGTAATTTCCTTTGTTATTCGCTTTTTTTAAATAAATTTAACGTCATCATAGATAAGAGCGTAACCATTATAGTCGGCCACGGCAATGCTCCAAATTTTAGTGCAATGTAAAAAGAGCTTGAAGATACTAGAACTGCTCCGATAATTCCTGTTAAAATCGCTGGAAAAGTTATATTTGTTTCATTCCTTTCCCAATCTTTGATACTATTTTTTGTTTTTTTGCCATTTAAGTTTCCTCCTAATTTTATTTTTTTGTATGAGACTATATTTATACTATTTCCCATAAAAATAATAGATTTGTTATAACTTTTACTACACAAGAGTTCAAGACCCTTGTCAAAAAATAAACTATAGTTGCTATCTTTCAAAAGGGACTTAGTATTATTATTAAAATTTTACTTCATTTAGAGGGTGTTTGTCAATGAAATTTTTAGAAATATAATTAATTTATAATATGATTTAGTATTAGATTTATTGAAATTACAATAAATTTTTTTGAATTTATTATTAAAAATATATAAAAAAATTGTGGTATAATGTGAAAAATATAAGTATAAATAAAAAAATTGAATAAAAAAATAAAAATAATTTTTTTGGAAGAGGAGAAGAAAATATATGTTATTAGAATTAAGAGAACTTCAGACAAATACAAAAGAGTATTTGGGAAAAAGAAATTGAAATTAACGGATGGGTAAAAATTAGAAGTCAAAAAGAATTTTGGATTTATTGAGTTAAATGATGGAACTTTTTTTACCGGGATTCAAGTTGTATTTGATGAAGCATTGGAAAAATTTTGAAGAAATTTCTAAACTTACAATTTCAACTTCTGTTAAAGTTACAGGAATTGTGGTAGAATCGTTGGGAAAAGGGCAAGATTATGAAATTAAGGCAACAAAAAAATTTCTGTCTACCAAAAGGCTGACTCAGATTATCCATTGCAAAAATAAAAAGACATACATTTGAGTTTTTGAGAACGATTGCACATTTACGTCCTAGAACTAATGCTTTTTGCAACATTCAGAGTACGTTCAATCTTGTCTTATGCAATTCATAAATTCTTTCAGGAAAAGAACTTTGTGTATGTGCAAACTCCGATAATTACTGGAAGTGATGCTGAAGGTGCTGGAGAAATGTTTAGACTTACGACGCTTGATATAAATAATGTTCCAAGAACTGAAAATGGAAGCATTGACTTTAAGCAGGATTTCTTTGGGAAAGAAGCAAATCTTACAGTAAGTGGACAGTTAAATGTTGAAACATTTGCAACAGCATTTAAAAAAATACTTATACTTTTGGGCCTACATTCAGGGCTGAAAAGTCTAATACTCCAAAAACATGCTGCAGAATTTTTGGATGATGGAGCCTGAAATTGCATTTGCTGATTTGGATGTAAATATGGATGTTATTGAAGAAATGATAAAAATATATTGTGAATTATGTGAGAGAAAAATGCTAAGGAAGAAATGGAATTTTTTTCAATAAATTTGTAGATAAGGATTTATTTAATAGACTTGATACATTAGTAAACAATAAATTTGATAGAATTACTTATACAGAAGCAATTGAAATTTTGAAAAAAATGCGAAAAGAGATTTTTGAATATGAAGTTGAATGGGGAATTGATTTACAAACTGAGCATGAAAGATATTTGGCTGAAGAACATTTCAAAAAAACCAGTATTTGTAACTGATTATCCTAAAAGATATTAAAAGCGTTTTATATGAAATTAAATAAAGATGGTAAAAACTGTAAGAGCAGTTGATTTATTGGCACCTGGAATTGGAGAAATTGTTGGAGGAAGCCAAAGGGAAGATGATTATGATATTCTTTTTAGGAAAAAAATTCATGAAATGGGATTAAAAGAAGAAGATTATTGGTGGTACTTTAGACTTAAGAAAAATATGGAAGTGTGCCACATTCAGGATTCGGACTTGGATTTGACAGAATGCTTATGTATATTACAGGGATGACAAATATTAGAGATGTAATTCCGTTCCCAAGAACAACTAAAAATTTAGAGTTCTAATTGTTTAGGAGGAACAAAATGGGGAAAACAAGAAGGATAGTAATGATGGTGGCAATTCTTCTCACTTTTGCAACAGTTGTAAGAGGAAATTATTATGTTGCTGAAAATACAGAAACCGAAGGCGGAGATGCAACAACTGTAAACAGTGATGAAGAAAGCGTTCTGCCACCAACAACTAAGGCTGATGAAACTACAAAGAAGGCATTTAAACCGCCAAAGGAAGAGACAGTGAAGCCAAAGGAAAGAGATACTGGAACAATGCCGGCGACACAGACAGAAGATATATCTACAGAGGCAAAAATATAATTCCTATGCAAATTATGAGAATGCTACACTTGCTAAAAAAAGTTCATCAGCAACATTTAGAATGGCTCAGCTGTATTTTCGTGATGGACTTTATGAAAAAGGCGGTAAATCTGGCATTGAAGGATGAAAAATCCTGATATTCCTGTGATGTACGTAATTGCGATTGGATCTCGGCTTATGGGGAATAATGACAGATCGATTGACTATTATGCCAGAATTTTATCACAGGATGAAAAATCAGGCTGAAGCAAAATTGGGGATAGGCATTGCCTATAAATCAAAAGGGATTTTTTTCAAAGGCGTTGGGATATTTAAGAGATTATAATTCTACACATGCCGATGATGAAGTAAAAAAAGAAATTACAATATTAAATGAAATATTAGCTGGTTCAAGATAAAAAAATAGGGGGATTATTGTGGAATGGCTTAGATTAAAGGAATATGGGATGAAAAAAATAACCATATAAAAAATTGATGTTGATTTTTTTCAAGATTTTTGAAGAATTATTTTATGAGGAAAAATTTTAAATTATTTAATGATGAATTAAAACATCAGCTTGATGAATCAATGAAAAATTGATATGAAAGAAAGGCTCAATCTTTACGAGCGAAACAGAGTTAGAATAATTAGTGCAAAATGATAAGGAATATCCAAAGAAACTAAAGGAAATAAAAAGATTATCCAGTATTTTTTTGTACTTAAAGGGGAAAAAACTGAAGGATTATGATAAAAATAAAAATTGATAAAGATAAGATTTTAGTGGAAAAATAAACGGAATATAGCAGTTGTAGGTACAAGAAGAGCTACAAAAATTTGGAAAAAAACAGCTTGTGAAAAAAATTGTAAATGAACTTGTAAATTATGATGTGACCTTAATTAGCGGACTTGCAGAGGGAATTGACACAGTTGCCTTTGAAAACTGCGCTTGATAAGGGAATAGAAGTTGTATCAGTAGTGGGGACAGGGCTGGATATTGTATATCCCTATGACAATCGAGGCTTGTGGGAAAGGATTGCGGAAAATGGAACTATTGTAAGTGAATATCCGTTGGGAACACAGCCTACTAGATGGACTTTTCCAAGGAGAAATCGGATTATTGCAGGAATGTCAGATGGAATTTTGGTGGCTGAAAGTTTTAAAAAAAGGCAGCGCATTAATTACTGCAGAATTGGGATTTAGTATGAACCGTGAAATTTTTGCCATTCCAGGATTTATAAATTATCCGTCTTTTGAAGGCTGTAATGACTTGATTAAAAATAATAAGGCAAAATTAACAACTTGTGGAAATGATATTGCGATTGAGTTTTTGTGGGATATAAAAAAGGAAAAAAGCAAATTACAGAAATTGACAGAGGAAGAGCAGATTGTTTTTGAAGTAATTACAGAAGAAGTAAGTTTTGAGCAGATATTGCAAAAATGTGAAGGAAAAAAATTGAGAAAAAAATAAATTATTTTCCGTAATTATGAGTTTAAAAAAATTAGAGGATTGATTACAGAAACAAATGGGGCGAAGTATATAAGGATAGTATAATTAAAGCAGGGGAGTATTAATTGCCATACCTTTGTATTCCCTGTTTGTCTAAATATTTTTTTAATCAGTAATAGTAAAAAAATAATAAGTAAAAATTTTATTAGAAGAAAAATGGCTGTTTGAGCTTTTATAAGAAAAATTTTGTATAGAACGTGGGTGCAGGGAGATGATGTTTGATCTCTTGCTTGAAAAATTGTTATAAATGAAAAATAAAAAAATAATTATTAATTGAAATGACTTGAAATAAATATTTATAAAGAAATAAGGAGAAATTAGAGTTGGCTAGAAAGTTAGTTATTGTTGAGTCACCGTCAAAGGCGAAAACCATTGAAAAAATACTTGGTAGAAATTATGAAGTTGTTGCATCTTATGGGCATGTGATTGATTTGCCAAAAACTAAAATTGGGATAGATGTGGAAAATAATTTTGAGCCTGCAGTATAAGGTTATAAAGGGGAAAGGTGAGATTTTTAAAAAAATTAAAGGAAAAGGCAAAAAAGGCAAGCAATGTTTATCTGGCTTCGGATCAGGACAGGGAAGGGGAAGCCATTGCCTGGCATATTTCAAATTACATTAAGCAGCCTGATAAAACTAGGAGAATTGAATTTAATGAGATAACTAAGACGGCTGTAAATAATGCAATTAATAGCCCAAGAGATATTAATAATAATCTTGTTAATGCGCAGCAGGCCAGAAGATTGCTGGATAGAATAGTGGGATATAAAATAAGTCCGCTTCTATGGAAAATAATTAACCGTAATGCAAGTGCTGGGCGGGTTCAGTCGGTTGCACTGAAATTGATCTGTGACCTGGAAGATGAAATAAATGCATTTGTGCCGCAAAAAATATTGGGAAGTCAGTGCATTAATTGAAAAAGGATATTAATCTTAATTTGGTAAAAAAATTGCAGATGAAAAAAAGTGGATAAAAATATTTGATGAAAAAGTTATAAAAAAATTAAAGAAAGACTTGAAAAAAATGAATCGCTGACACTTGAAAAAAATAGAAGTTAAGAAAAAAGTCACAAAGACCGCCACTTGTGTTTAAAACGAGTACACTGCACAGACTTTGCTTCTTCATATCTTGGATATGGTGCAAGTAAAACTATGAGAATTGCAGACAGACTTTTATAGGAAGGGCTTGAGATTGATGGTGAAAACAAAGGGCTTATAACTTATATGAGAACTGATTCTACAAGAATTTCCGTTGATGCAATAAATATGGCAAAAGGATTATATTACCCAAAAATTATGGGGAAAAAATATGTGGGAAAAATATGTGGTGAAAAAAATTCAAAGTCAAATGTTCAGGATGCCCATGAAGGAATTCGTCCATCGGATATAAATTTAGTTCCTGATGAAATAAAGGGATATTTGACAAATGAGCAGTATAAATTGTATAAATTGATTTGGGACAGATTTTTTTAGTTTCGCAGTTTGCGACTGATGCAGTATGAGCAAATGCAAATTAATGCTGTAAATAAAGATTACCGTTTTAGAGGAACAATTAACAAAGTTATTTTTTTGATGGATATTACAAGATTTTTTTAAAGATGAAGATGAAATTAAGACTGGAGATTTTCCAGAATTAAAAGAGGGAAGCGTTCATCCAATTGAAAAAAATTGAACATTGAAGAAGGAATTACAAAGCCGCCAACAAGATTTTCAGAAGCGACTCTTGTTAAAAAAATTAGAATTCGAAGGAATCGGACGTCCGTCAACTTATGCTTCAATTGTTGAAACTTTGAAAAACAAGGGAATATGTGGAAATTATTGAAAAACGTTTTTTTCCCGACATATCTGGGATATGAAGTTAAAGATGAACTTGTGAAGAATTTTAAAGACATTATGAATGTGAAATTTACTGCGAATATGGAAAAAGGATTTGGACAAAGTTGAAGAAGGGACTGTTGAATGGGTTCAGCTTTTTAAGGGATTTTTATAGTTCGCTGGAAAAGGATATTGTCAAGTTTGAAAAGGAAATTGATGAAATAAAAAAATCGTAGAGTTGTGGCGGATGTGATGGATTCTAGAGGGAATCCAATGGTTTTTAAAAAACTGGATTGTATGGAAAAATATTTGATAAGTGAAACAAATGAAAAGGAAAAAAATTTCATTAAAGGGAATTCCTGTATCGCCTGAAGAAATCAAAAAGGGAGAGATCTTTGTAAAGGAAGCGGTTGAAAAACTTCAAAAATAACAAGAAGTGAATCCTGACTGATTATTCTGATGAAAATGGAGTCAAATATGTATTAAAAAGTTGGAAGATATGGAGAATATCTTGAAAGTGAAAAATTATGAAAATGATGAAAAAGAATGTCACTGCCGCTGGAATTGAAGCAAAAAAATATAGAAAAAGGTTCTGTAATTGAGCTGGATGGCGTTTTTGCAAATAAATGAGGAAATGAAACGGATTTCTGAAATTGACAGGAAAAATAATAGAAGAAGCCGGAGTTTGCGAGTTTTGTGGAAGACCTTATGAAATAAAAAAACTGGAAGATTTGGAAAAATTCCTTGCCTGTACAGGTTACCCAGAATGCAAGACAATAAAGAATATAAAAAAACTGGGAAAGTGACAAGAGTGACTGAAAAAGGAAGAAAAAAACAAAAAAACTAAAAAAAGGCGACTTCTAAAAAAACAGCTAAAAAAATCAACTTCCAAAGCAAAAACTAAAAAAAGACAGCGACAGCAAAAAAAGAAGAAAACAACTAAAAAGTCATAAAGGTAAGAAGCGTGAAGAAAAATATGAAAAAAACTGGAATGGATAAGTTATTTGATAAATATGTAAAGAGGATTCAGTCTGGAGATACAAAGGCTATGAATGAAATTGCCCTTATTTTTTTCAAAAATAACTATGAAGATGAAAAATGCAGAAAAGTGGTTTTTAAAGGCAATTGAGGCAGGAGATTATGAATATGCCAATAATTTGGGATATTTATATGCCAATCGGCACGATTTTGAAAAATGCAGAAAAGTATTATTTGATTGCAATTGAAAAATAATGATTATGATGCCTTGAATAATTTGGCAATTTTTGTATGAGCAATATGGGAAAAATTGAAGAGGCGGAAAAAAATATTATTTGGAGTTTGGTTGAGAAAAAAATTGTGAAGGTGCAGAAAAAGAATCTGCTTATGTTTTTACAATAGTACGGATCAGATTGAAAAAAGCTAAGGATTTGTATATGCATTTAGCCTGGAAAAAAATGATACTGATGCAATGAATCGGTTAGGAATAATTTTTGGAAACGAAGGAAAATTTTAAGGAATCAAAAAAAGTGGTTCTTAAAAGGTCATGCAGATTGGGAGATGAGCATGCAAAGAATAATTTGAAAGTATTGGAAGAAAAATTTGAAAAAGTAAAAATAGTTTTTACATTGAAAGATTTAAAAATTAGGAATTTCATATTTTGGTAATAATAAAAAAATAAGAGGATTAACTTCTGTTTGTTACACAGTTGTCAATCCTTTTTACTTAAAATTTTTTTGTATTTAAGACTATTTTTCCGTTATATAGCAAAAACTGATTTAAAAATTTAACTTAAAAAGTTATGATTGCTTTGCTCAAATCCTAAGTTTATATGATTTTTGAATAGGGTCAAATATAATAATGTGTTTGTTTTTAAATTTTTTTAACAAGAGATCTCTGATTCTCCTTGACAGAAAGTAAATAAAATATATTTAAATTATAAATTTGCTATTTCAAAAATAATAGTATTAATTTTTCCAAGTATTCTTTATTAAATTGTATCATTTTTTTCGACATTTGCAATAACTAAAAAGCATATCATTTTCTAAAAATTTTTTTCATCTGGTAAAAGCGATATTCTAAGTTCTTCGCTTTCCCTTTTTATCCCAATTACATTCATTTCGTATTTTTTTCTCAAATTCAGTTCAATGAGATTTTTTTGCCTATAATTCTTTTCGGAACTTTAAATTCAAAAAAATCCTGTATTTTTTTCAGAAAAATTTTTAAATGTTCTGTGACATCTGGCTTTAAAAAAATTCAAAAAGCTAAATCTATTCCAACTGTTTCATCAGGAAATGCAACTTTAGTTGCTCCAATTTTTTCCAAAACCTTTCCTCTCAATTTTTTTGTAATAGCTTTTACAAATAATAGTTTTTTTATTCCTAATTCTTTTTAACATAACCGTGACTAATGCACTTGTTTGCAAACTGCCCTCAATACAAATAAATGCTACCTCAAAATCATCGCTATTTACCATTTTCTTTAGTGAATTTTCTTCTGTTACATCAAAAGAAACTGCTTCTCCGACGGTACCATCGTCTATTATTTGCTGTATAAGTTCCTCATTTTTTTGTCGATTACAAGTACAGTTTCATTGTGTCTATAAAGTGTTTTTGCAATACTTCTCCCGAATTTTCCTGCTCCTATAACTAAATATCCTGCCATTTTTCCTCCTCAAAATTATCCTATCAAAATATTTTCTTGTGGATAGGTATAATGTCCTTTTTAAATTTGACTTTGACAATGCCAAAGTGATTGTGAGCGGTCCAACTCTTCCAACGAACATTGTAACAATAAGTATAAATTTTGAAATATCCGAAAGACTTGGTGTCAAATCTCTAGAAAGTCCAACTGTTCCAAATGCTGAATATACTTCAAATGCCAAATCCAGAAAATTTTTATTTCTTTCAAATAAAATTAATAAAAATACACAAATTACCGTATAAATAAGTGAAATAAATAATATAGCGATTGCTTTTGCTATAAATTCTCCAGCTAATACTTCTCTTGTCATATTCGACTGCATCCTTATTTTTTTAAGTGTTGCCAAAGTTCCTAAGACTATAAGCCCAAGCGTCGTAGTCTTTATTCCGCCACCAGTTGAGCCTGGAGAAGCGCCGATAAACATTAAAAATAATAAATAAAAAGTGAAGTTGACCTTTTTAGACCTAAAATTGAAATTGTGTTAAATCCAGCGGTTCTCGTTGATACACTTTGAAAAAAATGATGCTTCTAATTTTTGCACAAAAGATAAGTTTCAATCGTGCTTTTTATTGGAATATTCCAAGATAAACATTGCAAATGTTCCAGCAATTATTAAAAATGGATATTTTAATGCTCAATTTAGTTGTCAAAGTCAGTCTTTTTCTCCTTTTTCGTAAAAAAACATTGTAGCAATTTAAAATTGTTGAAAATCCGATTCCGCCTAGAAATATTAGAAGTGGAATTGTAATATTTATCAAAAAAACTGTTTTTAAATCCGTATAAATTGTCTGAAAATAATGCAAATCCAGCATTGCAAAATGCTGACACAGAATGAAAAAAAGTGAATAATAAACTGCTTTTAAAAAAACTAAACCTTTTTATAAATTCAAAAAAATAAAAACAACAGCTCCAATAAATTCAATCAAGATTACAGAAAAAAATAACTTTTTCACATATTCTTCAATTCTAAAAAGTTGTGTCAATGTTTATATCTTCTTGAACTATTTTTTTGGTATAATATCCAATTTTCTTTGAAATCATAATAATTATAACTGATGTGAACGTTATAACCCCAAGTCCTCCAAGCTGTATCAAAATCAAAATTATAATTTGCCCGAAAGTATTGTAAATACTGCCAATATCAATACTAGAAAGCCCTGTCACACAAATAGCTGAAGTTGCTATAAAAAAATCCATCAATCAACTTTACACTTTTTTTCCATAATTCACAGAAATCGGCAAAGATAATAAAAATTCCGCCTAAAACTGTCACTATTACAAATGATAATAATATTGTCATATATGGTGAAAAAGATTTATTTTTAAAAAAACATTTCATTTCCTCCATTCATTTTTTTCCTTTTTAAATTATTTAATTCTTTAAAAATAAATATACCACATTCAATTTTTGTCAATTATGGAAATTAAGAAAAAATTTTATAAACATAGATATTTGGTTATGTAAATTTAATTATCTCTAATTTTTTTGCTCTCTCAAGGATTAAAAAAAGGTTTGACAAGTTTGATTAATTGTGATAAATTTAAAAAAAGTCATTTGATTTATTTAAGATAAATAATAAAAAAATTATCTAGGCAGTTGTAAAAAGTAAAATTGAATAACAGTAGTATTTATGGTTAAGCCCCTTGTCCAAAAAGTGGAGAAAAGAAGAAAATTAAATGTAAAAAAATACTGTATTTATCGTACTTTTCAGACTTTTACAAATGACTAAATAAAAAAATTATTAGAAAGGAGAGAAATACTAAAAAAATATGGAATTTTATAATTTTAATTATTTAGAAAACCAAAAAAATTTGTAACAGATAAATTTTTTTTCTTGTTGTAATTATTTTCGTAATTGCATTTATTGTATTTGCATTTTGGAAATGGTTTAAAAGGAAGTATTTCGTTGAGGGATAAGCGACTTAGTTTGCTTGGATTAATGTTTATCTTTTTATTTGCATTGTATCATTATGATAATTATAGAGCTAAAAAAATAACGAAGAAAAAAAGTTTATAAAAAAATTCAGCTAGTGTTATAAAAAAATTATCTGAAAAAAATTTAAAGTTAATGAAAATGATATTTTTTTATAAATACACCTGAAATAACAGAGGATACTGTTTATAAGATAAAAGATAAATTTTATCAAATTCACTGGGTAGGAAACAATATATTAGTTGAACAAATGACAGTGCCTTATGTGGATGAAGTTAAAACAATTAAAGAATAATAGCATTTAAGCTGAAAAAAATATAAAAAGAAAGGAAGATGATGTAATTTTTGGATTTTATAATTCTTGTTGCAATAAAACTTACAATTGGATTTATTGCGTTAGTTTTATTCATGAATTTAAATGGACGAAGCCAACTGGCACCAACATCAACAGAAGATCAAATAGGTAATTATGTCCTTGGGGGAATTATTGGTGGTGTAATTTATAGTCCAAATATATCAATAATTCAATTTTTAATAGTTCTTTTGATATGGGGACTTTTAATGACAGTAACTGATTTTCTAAAAAATACAAATAAAAGCGTAAAAAAAATGATAGATGGACAAGTTGTGTACTTAATAAGAGATGGAAAAAAATGCTGACAGAAAAATTTTTGCACAAGCGACACTTTCAATTCCTGATTTTTTTTACACAAAAATTGAGAACAAAAGGTGTTACGCAAATATCAGATATAGAAGAAGCTTTTACGGAATCAAATGGACAACTTATCGTTATAAAAAAAGGTGAAGATGGTTATTCAAATTTATTGGTTTCTGAAGGGAATATACAAGAGGATAACTTGAAACATATTGGAAAAAGATGATAATTGGTTGAAGGAAGAGTTGGCGAAATATAACGTTACTGATCTTGGTGAACTTTTTATTGTTGAATATAGCGGTGATGGAAAAACTTTTTATTGTGAAAAAAATAGAAAAAAATTTTTAAGAGAAAAATACTTAAATGGCGATATAGTTTGCTAGTTGAGTATTTTTTTATTTTATTGCTAAAAATTTTAGACACATATAAATATTAATCTAATTTTAAAAAAATTCAGATTGAAAAAAATTATCAGATGTGATATAATATTATTGTAAAAAGTAAAAATTAATTGAAAAAAAGAATTTACAGAATAAATATTTTATACTATAATAAACATAGTGAAACTAATCTAAAAATCAGAAACAAAAAGTTGTGACTATTTTTACTCAAATCTTAAATTTATATGATTTTTTTAACGGTTTAATTTTTGAATGAGTTTGAGTATGTTAGTAAAAAAGGATTGAAGGCAATATTTAAAGTAAAAAAATAAAAATAAATTTGAGGAGGCGGAAATAATGGGAAAAAAGCATTAGTAATTGGAGCTGGAGGAGTATCGAATGTAGTTTGCCACAAATGTGCACAAAAATTCAGAAGTGTTTAGTTCGATTATGATAGCTAGTCGTACAAAGGCAAAAATGTGATGAAATTAAGGAAAGAATTGAAAAAAGTAAGTATGCTGGAAGGATTGAGATTCAGACTGCACAGGTGGATGCTAATAATGTGCCTGAACTGGTGGCACTGATTAATGAATATAAGCCTGACATTGTGATAAATGTAGCTTTGCCATATCAAGACTTGACAATTATGGATGCTTGTCTGGAGACTAAGACTGATTATTTGGATACAGCGAATTATGAGCCATTGGATACTGCCAAGTTTGAGTATAAATGGCAATGGGCTTATAAGGAAAAAAATTTGAAAAGGCTGGAATTACGGCTATTTTTGGGAAGCGGATTTGATCCAGGTGTTACAGGAGTGTTTTTCAGCTTACGCGCAAAAAGCATTATTTTGATGAAATAAATTATATTGATATTCTTGATGCGAATGCTGGGGATCACGGTTATCCATTTGCTACAAATTTTAATCCTGAAATTAATATTAGGGAAGTTACTGCTAACGGAAGCTACTGGGAAGATGGAAAATGGGTGGAAACAGAACCTATGGAAATTAAAAAGAGTATATAATTTTTCCGCAAATTGGTGAAAAAGATATGTATTTATTGCACCATGAAGAATTAGAATCACTTGCTGTAAATATTAAAGGAATTAAAAGAATCAGATTTTTTTATGACTTTTGGACAAAGTTACCTAACTCATTTGAAAGTGCTTGAAAAATGTTGGAATGACTTCGATTGAACCGATAGAATTTGAAGGAAAAACAAATTGTGCCATTACAATTTTTTTGACGGCAGTATTGCCTGATCCAGCTTCACTTGGACCTAGAACAAAAAGGTAAAACTAATATCGGAAATATTTTTTTAGAGGTAAAAAAAGATGGGGTTGAAAAAAACTTACTATGTTTATAATGTGTGCGACCATCAAGAATGTTATAAGGAAGTCAGTTCACAAGCGATTTCTTATACAACAGGCGTTCCAGCAATGATTGGGGCTGCAATGGTGCTTACTGGAGAATGGAAAAAACCAGGGGTGTTTAATGTAGAAGAAATGAATCCAGATCCATTTATGGATGCGTTAAATAAATTTGGATTGCCTTGGGTTGAAGATTTTAATCCAGTATTAGTTGATTAATTATTTTGAAAGAGTAAGTTATAGGTAAATTACTGTAAAAATAATAGTTGAAGAAACATTATTGTAATATTTAATAATTATTTCTAAATTTTTTTCTTTATTATTAAAAAGAAAAAATTTGACTAATTTGATTATATGTGGTAACATTAAAATGAGATAATTAAAAATATAAATAAATAAATTGGAGGAATTAAAATGGGATTATTTGATTTATTCAAAAAAAGGTAACAAAGGTGAAGAAGTTAAAAAAGAATTTGATGGGAAAGTAATAGCTCCTATTTCAGGAAATTTAATGCCTTTGTCAGAAGTGCCTGATGAAGTTTTTGCACAAAAAATGATAGGAGATGGAATTGCAATTGAACCAACTGCATCAGGTGTAATGGTTGCACCAGCTTCTGGAAGAATAGAAAAAATATTTGATACTAACCATGCTTTTAGTATTGTAACGCCTGCTGGAATCGAAATTTTCGTACACCTTGGAATGGACACAGTTAAACTTGAAGGAAAAGGATTTGAAAGAATTGCAGAAGAAGGAGCAGTAGTAAAAGCAGGAGATCCAATTGTTAAATATGATTACGACTTCTTAAAAGCAAATGCACAATCAATTATTACACCAGTAATAATTTCAAATAGTGATGACTACAGTTCATTAAACCCAGTTGAATCTGGAAAAGCAGTAGTTGGAGAAACACTTGTATTGAATGTTGTAAAAATAGTTTTAATCTCAGATTAATAAAAAAATCTCTATTTAAGCAAGAAAAATTCTTACTTATCTAGAGATTTTTTTGTGAATTTATATAATTATTGCTTCCTTTATTTTTTTAAAAATCTTTTGTCCAGTCAATACTTTTTACAGAAATAAAGAAGATTAATCCTGCCAGTGTATTTGAAAATAAATTTCCCCAGAAAATTGAGTAAAGTCCAAGATATTTTTTTGAGTTACCAGGATAAAAAAATGTACCTTAATAGCCATATTCTTAAAAATAGACATAATTAAAGGCACTTTTGTTCTTCCAAGTGCTATAAAAAAACTCCTTGTGAGATCATAAAAAAATGCTAAATCCAATTACCGAATATGTATAAATGTGCAAAAGCCTTGTCGGCAATCTCAATAACTTTTGAAACTTTTGTAAAAGTGAGCACAAGAGGCATTGAAATTGGTAAAATTAAGATAATTGTTAAAAATAGAAAGTATGGCTCCTGTTCTCCAGCCAATTTTGAACACATCTTTAGACTTCTTCACATTCCCAGTTCCCATATTTATACTAATCATTGAGGAAACTGTAGTTCCGATTGAAGATGGCAAAATAAAAGCAGATTGCATTGATGTTAGAGGCAATTCCTTGTGCATTTAAGGCGATTGCGCCGAATTTTTTTCCATTTCCTTGTTTATAAGGAAAAAAATCCAAGATACAGGAAGGCATAGTTTAGCATTGCTGGAAAGCCGATATTTAGAAGTCTTTTTATTATAGGCAGTTTCATTGAATAATTTCTTAAATCCAGCTTGACATCTCCACTTTTTAAAAAATAAATCGTAAAACATCCAGATTGTAACAACGATATAGGAAAAAAAGCGAAGCCATTACTGCACCCACAATTCCCATTTTTAAAACATATAGAAAAATTGAATTAAAAATTATTTTTAAAATTAACAGTAAAAAAATTCTAATAAATGTAACTTCAGGACGACCAATCGCATTTTTCGATGAATTATAAATTGCAGCTAAAAATACGAAGGGCATTACAAGTGAATACAGGGCAATGTAAATATAGACATTGTCACGAATTTCAGCGGTTGTATATTTGGAAATTATAAAGGCTGAAAATATACAGACTGGAATTATAAAAAGTCCAATAACAAAGCTGAAAACAAAAATCTGCAGCATCGTTTCCTTTACAGCCAGCATTCTTCCTTTCCCATAAAGCCTTCCAAGCATAACAAGAGTAGCCACTCCAAGCCCTTGCGACAATGCAATCATAATATTCAGTACAGGCTGGCTAAATGTAACAGAACTAGCCACTTCAACGCTTGTAAGCCTATTTAGGAATAAGCTGTCAGAAAGCGGAATAAGTGCCTGAATAATTCCAACCAGCAATGTTGGGATGGATAGGAAAAAGCAGAGTATTTATAACTTTTTCCGTTTAAGATCATTTCACGGCGTTCTTCATTAGATTGGGTTTTTGAATATTGTTTTCATTTTCTTTTTTTCCTTTCTCCTTTCTTTAAAAAAATTATCGTATCTTATTATTATAGCACTTTTTTTGAGAAATTTTAAAAATATTTTTTTCTTATGATTTTTCTTTGTTTAGTTTGGTTAGTAAAATTTGAATTCAAATATAGAAAAAAATTTATTTCTTTGGGAATTTTCTGTTTCTATAACTTGGATTTTTTTATATAAAAAAATACTGTTTTTTTATAACGGTAAATAAAAAAATAAATAAAACTTGAAATTTTTTTAAAAAAAGTGATATAATAATTACGTAAGATATTTACGGTAAACAAAAAAATAAGTAAAAAAATTATAAAAATAAAAAAATTGAAGGAGTAGAATTATGGAAAAAGACTTTTTAAAAAATATCTGAAAATGAATCAGATTTTGAAAAAATTGAGTTAGTAACTGAAAAATATGGAAGAATTAAACATAAGTAAAGTAAATAGAATAAAAAAATAAAAAGAGTATAAAGATTACTATGATGAAAATATGGGTTCTACAGATTCAGATTTTATAAAAACAAAAAAATGTCTTGAAATTATTAGTAAACTTGACTGGAAGAGAACTCTAAAAAGAAGAAAAAAATTAATATTTCTAAAATGAGAGAGTTTTTTTAAATAAAAAAACATTATGGAATGGAAAAAAAGTAAAGGAAACAATTTTAGAAAGTTTAGCATTAAGATATTATATGCGAAATTCAGGGAAAAAAATGCCTATGATAATATGCTTGGCAGGTTCAGCAGGGATAGGAAAAAAACTTCAATAGCAGAAGCAGTATCAGAAGCTCTGGGGAGAAAAATTTGAAAAGATCTCCATGAGTAGTGTGACGACAGTATTTGAATTAACAGGGCTTACAAAAGGTTATACATCAGTCGCTCCAGGAAGAATTATAAAAAAACTTTAGCAAAGTTTGAAAGTGATAACCCTGTAATTTTTACTAGATGAAATTGATAAGATCAATAAAAAATTATGATGGAGATATTGAAGGAGTTTTTGCTTGAAATACTAGATCCAGACCAAAAATAAACGATTTAGAGATGAATATTTAGAAATAGAGTATGATTTATCAAATATTATATTTTTTTAGCCACTGCTAATGATCTAGGCAAGATTTCAGAACCATTAAAAAAAGCAGAATGGAAATTATTCATCTAGAAAGTTATAGTTTGGAGCAAAAGGTTGAAATTGCAAAAAAATATATAATTCCAAGTATAAATAAAAATTGCTTCCAAGTTAGTTTTTTGAAGATGATATTTTGAGATACATAATTGAAAAATTATACAAATGAAGATGGAGTCAGAAAATTAAAGACAATTTTTGATGAAAAATTTATGGAAAAAAATTGCTAAAGATGCATTGGAAAAGAAAGAAATTCCTCAAATTTCTCTAGAAAACATCGATTCATTTATTTGTGCAGATAAAATCCCTGATGTATCATTAAAGATAAATGCTGATGAAGAAAGTGTAGGAGAAGTAATGGGAATGGCAGTAACTTCTTTTTGGAGGAAGAGCTATGCCAATTCAGACAGTTATTGTACCAGGAAATGGTAAGACAAAAAAATTACAGGAAATCTTTCAGATATTATGAAAGAAGGAATAGATGTAGCTATAACATACATAAGAAGTAAAAAGTAAAGAATTTAATTTGAAAAAAATCCTGATTTTTTTGAAAAATGACATACACATACATTTTAGCGAAAATTCTATTCCAAAAGATGGACCTTCTGCTGGAATCGTTATTGTAACATCAATACTTTCAGCATTGAATGAAAAAGAAATGAAACATAATGTGGCTTTTACTGGAGAAATCACAATTTTAGGAAAAGTGCTCCTGTAGGGAGGAGTGGCTAGAAAGATAGAAGGAGCCTATAAATCTGGAATAAAAAAAGATTTTTTTATTCCGAAAGAAAATGAAAGTAGTATAAATTTAATAAATAAAACAATATTAAATGATATAGAAATAGAACTTGTGGAAAAATTATGAACAAATTTATTCAAAAAAATTTTTTTGCATAGTATAAAAAAAGACTGATAAATAATACTATTCCCTGTTTAAAAAAAGGAAAAGTTATATTTTAATTAATTTAAAAATAAATATTGCTAAAAATTATTATTTAAATGGGGTTTAGTATAAAATTAATATTTTTAAATTTTTTTGTGTATTAAATTTAGGAAAAATTATTGCAAATAACAGTAAAAAAATTCAATTAAAAAAATAATAAAAAAATTGACTTCTGTTAAAAATTAATAGTATAATAATTCTGTAATTTAAAACGGTAATTGAATATAGATAAAAATTCAGGAAAAAAATATGTAATAACTTAATAAAAAAATAAAAAAATATTCTATAATTTTTGGCAGTAAAAATATACATAAATTGCAAATTATTGTAGTTAAAAACAATTTGAATGGTTGTTTTAAATATGAATTAAATTATAGAAAAAAAGGATGTGAAATAATGAAATTGGGAGAGAATGTAGATGTGGTTGCACCGTTAAATGTGAAAACAGCGGAGAAAGAAACAGGTTATTTACTGTTAAATCCTACTCTTATAACTAACGGCAAGATAACAGGCTTTGAAAATGCAGAAGTGCCAGACAGGTATAAAAGTGGAGAAAATAAGATTGATGATAAATATTTTTATTAAAAAAAGGTGATGTATTATTTCAAGCAAAAAGGAAGTAAGATAGAAGTTGTGTATGTAGAAAAAGATTATGAAAAATGTGCTTCCATCAACTCTTTATTTTATTTTGAGAACAAATGAAAAAAATAAATCCAGAATACCTTTGCTGGTTATTAAAAAACAGAATTGCTTTTTATTATATTTTTGAAAAATTTAGAAGAATAAGTATTGTTAGAGCCATAAATAAAAAGTTATCTTGTTGAATTAGATATTGAATTGCCAGAAAGAGAAGAACAAGATAGGATGGTTGAAATAATAAAAAGTTTTGAAGAAGAAGAAGATATGACGTTGCAATATTTAAAAAAACTAAAAAAACAATATATTGAAGAAAGTATAATTTCTAAAAATGGGGTGAAAATAAATGAAGAGTGATTTGTTTGATATTTTTGAAAAAAATAGGACGTTTTCGAAGAGGACGTTTTAGAGAGAGTGATAATGTAATAGAAATTCTTAAAAGCTTGTCTTTTTTTCATATGTAGTTTGTATAAGTAAAGTGGTTTTTGAAGAGATAGAAAAATTTAAGAGATGATAATTATTTATTTTTTTAGAATATTTAAAAACAAAAATGGATTTGAGTATGATTTGGAAAAAAAGTTATTCAGAAAAATATGAAAAATATTATCCGATAAGATAGAATTATTTAACGGATCTTATAATTTTATATTTCAAACTAAAGAATCTGAAGAGATTTTAAATAGTTTGAGGAATATGGAATTAGATTTAAAAGCTTGATATTTTAAGAGGGAAATATGTAAAAAAATTACACAAAATTTTATAAGTAAAGTGATAAATTTACCTATTATACGGGAAGAAACAGCTGATTTTTTTATTAGAAATATTTAATGAAAAAAATAATAAAAATTTTATATAATGTTGAGTTTTTATATTTAATCACTTTGGGGATGTGGTAATTCACGAAAATGAAAAAAAGAGAAATTTTAAAAATACTTTTTTTCAATGACTAATTCTAATAATGGTAAAAATAGTAATGAGTTTAGGAGCTGGAAGATTTCAAGCAAGGGAGATGATTTTAAAATTATTTAATGAAAATGATAAGATAATAGTGGATAGAAACTCTTTTAGTTATTTACCTTTAGAAGTAAGAGAAGAAGCGGTTAGAAATAATTGGATAGAAACGATAATAGCTATACCTTGTGGCGACTGGATACCTTCTTTGGAAACAGTTATATTAAATAAAAAAAGAGAATCAAAAAAAGATAATATTTTTGTTTATTAGAACGGAAACTTTTTGAAAGAAATAATAAGATAAAAACCAGAAAAATTATGAGAGATTACTAGAAATATTTAAAGAAAGGAAAGAAATTAATGGGAATCTCAAAAGTTGTACCGAATGAAAAGATATTACTTGAAAAATGTAGGTTATCTATTTTAAGTTATGTTTATAAAAACAAAAGAAAAGGTAGATTTAAAAAGAATTGGAATACAATAAAAAAAGGAACTTAGCAATAAAAATGGAGAAAAAAAGGAAAGAGTGTGACAGTTTAATAGAAGAATATTTATTAAAAAAATAATAAAAAAACATAAAATTGTATATTAAAAATTCTGGGAGGTGTCTTACGGATAAAGTTAAGATAGGTGTATTATCAAGTGGAGTTCAACAAAAAGATCTAAAAATAATATAAAAAAATTTTTTTAAAGGTGTTTACAAATCAAGAAAAAAATTTAGTATAATGTAAAAACAAGATAGAGGTGCGGTTTTTTTAAGAGTAGATTTATGGAGAAGCGTCAATTCGATGAAATAACTTGAAAGGGGAAATCGCCGAAGTACAAAGAGTGACGAACTTTGCTACTGGGTCTATGGAGAATATCTATAGGACTGTCATTATAATGTGTAATGGTGAGCTGTCAGATATATAAATGTGATTTTTGATTTTTAGATTATATAATTTTATATGCTGATGTTCGTTGTCAGCATTTTTTTATTTACAGAAAAAATTTTTAGGAAAGGAAAAATTTGTGAAAAATATGAAATTATTTGGAACGGCAAAAATTAATGAAAAAGGGAATTTATCAATAGGAGGAGTTGATACGATAGAGTTGGCAAAAGAGTTTAAAACGCCACTTTATGTAATGGATCAGGAATTGATTGAAACGACTATTGATAAAATGAAAGAGGCTTTTCAGTCGACAAGATTTAAAACGAGAATAGCTTATGCAGGGAAAGCATTTTTGACAACTGGGATGATTAAATTGGTTGAATCTAAAGGATTGGATTTAGATGTGGTATCTGGTGGAGAATTGTATACGGCACATAAGGCAGGATTTCCGATGAAAAGAGTGCATTTGCATGGGAATAATAAATTGGTGAATGAGATTGAAATGGCTGTTGAATATGGGATTGATACGATTGTTGTAGATAATGAAGATGAAATTGCTAAGATTGAAAAAAGTTTGTAAGGAAAAAAAGGTAAGAAACAAGCGGTTTTAGTGAGAATTGATCCAGGGATTGAAGCACATACGCATCATTATAAAAAAACTTCAGGGCTTACATCAAAAATTTGGGATTTCACTTTTCCAAGAAAAATTTGATTGATATTGTAAAAAAAGATTGAATGATAGTCCATATATTGAATTTAAAGGGTTCCATACACATATTGGTTCGCAAATATTCCAATCTGCATTCTTTATTTTTTTGCGTTAGATGAAATTTTTAAATATTTGGATAGATTGAAAAAAAGAATTAGGAATTGTAGTTCACACAGTAAATATGGGTGGAGGATTTGGAGTCTATTACAAAAATGGAGATGATCCTAAGCCGATTGAAGAAGTGCTTAGCGAAATTATAACTTATACTGAAGCAATGGAAATTAAATATCAAATTGGATTTAAAGAACTTTGTATTGAGCCAGGAAGAAGTATTGTTGGAAATGCTGGAACGACTTTATATGAAGTTGGTGGAATTAAAGAAACTGTTGGTGGAAAAACTTATGTGTTTATTGATGGAGGAATGTCAGATAATATAAGAACTGCACTTTATCAAGCTGAATATGAGGCTGGTGTTGTTAATAAAATGGAAGATACTGACACAAGAGATGTTACATTAGCTGGGAAATTGTGTGAATCGGGAGATATTATTATTCAAAATGGTAAATTGCCAAAATCGACTAAAGTTGGGGATATAGTTGCAGTTGGTACAACAGGAGCTTATTGTTATACAATGTCAAGCCACTACAACAGAATGGTTACGCCAGGAGTTGTATTTGTAAAAGATGGTAAAGCAAAAGTTGCTGTTAGAAGAGAATCTTATGAAGATTTATTGAGAAATGATGAAATTTTTTTGAATTATAATTTTGTTTCTTTTTGTAATGAAAATTTTTTTAATGATAAAAAAAGAAAAGACAGATTGAAAGGATAGAGGTGCATTTATTGTGATTATTGTACATAAATATGGTGGAACTTCGGTTGCCACAACTGAAAAAAATTATGAATATTGCTAAATATTTAGGTAGCGTAAAGGATTCAGGAAATGATGTAGTTGTAGTAGTTTCGGCTATGGGGAAAACAACTGATGCGTTAATTAAATTGGCTCATGAAATTACTGAAAATCCAGATTCTAGGGAAATGGATAGATTGATGTCGACTGGAGAACAACAAACAATTTCGCTTTTAAGTATTGCGTTGAAAAACATTGGGATATGAAGCGATTTCATTGACAGGGGCTCAAGCAGGAATAAGAACGAGTGGACATTATATGAAAAAAATAAAAATAGATGATATAAATGGTGATGTTATAAAAAGGTCACTTGAATGAAGGAAAAAAATTGTTGTTGTAGCTGGATTCCAAGGAGTTAATAAAGATGGAGATGTAACTACTTTGGGGCGTGGAGGTTCTGATACTTCTGCAGTTGCACTTACAGCGCTTTTGGGAGGAAAATGTGAGATTTATACGGATGTTGATGGAATTTATTCAATTGATCCGAGAGTGTACAGCGATGCGAAAAAAATTGCCATATATTTCTTATGATGAAATGATGGAATTGGCTTATTTAGGGGCTGGAGTAATGGAGCCCTAGAGCCGTTGAACTTGGTGGAAAAATATGGAGTAGAAATCTATGTTGGAAAAATCACTTGGTGAAAAAAATGGAACGATTATAACTTCAATTCAAAAAAATAAAGGAGATTAAAGAAATGGAAGAAAAAAAGTAATAACTGGAGTGTCGATAAATGAAAAATATATTAATGGTAAACGTGGAAGAAATTCCTACAAATGCACAAAAATGTATATGAGATTTTTGAAAAAAGCTGAAGCAAATGGAATAAATATTGATATGATAAGTCAAAAATGATGTAACTAGCCATCACGGAAGTTTTGCGTTTACTTGTCCAAAAAAACTGATATAGCAAAGACTTGAAAAAAATTGGTAAAGAAATAGAAGCTGAATTTTCAAAAACATCATTTATAATAAACCAATATGTTACAAAAAGTTTCAATTGTCGGAATTGGATTAATTAGTAATGTTGGTGTAGCTGCAAAAATGTTTAAAATCTTATCTGAAAATGATATAAGTTTTCACCAAATTTCGACTTCAGAAATTAGCATTTCGTTGGTTGTGGATGAAGTTATGGGTAAAAAAGTTGCAGAATTATTTGCTAGAGAATTTGATATAAAAAAATTATTGGACTTGTTCGGAAACTAAGTGTATTTAGAATTTGATAAAAATAAATATTCTGAAGCAAGGATTCTTGAACTCTTATGGAAAAAAATTTAGTTGTCGAGCAGGTCTACTGAAATATCTTTTTACAGGATTGGATTTAATATAAAAAAAGGGAATTTTTTTATGGAAACGGTTTTTAATAACAGGAGCAAGCAGCGGAATTGGCTATGAACTTGCTAAAATTTATGCAAAAAAACGGGCATAATCTGGTTGTTGTGGCACGAAATAAAGATAAGCTGAAATTTTAAAAAAAGAGATTTTTTTGAGGAAATTTCTAAAAATATCAAAAATAACTGTAATTGAAAATGATCTGTCGTTGGAAAATGCGACTAAAGGGCTTTATAATCAAGTGAAATCTGAAAAATTGAAAAATAAAATGTACTCGTGAATAATGCTGGAGTTGGGATTTATGGGAAATTTTTCTGAATTTGATGAAGAAACAATGAAAAAGAAATGATGCGATGATAAACTTGAATATAAAGGCAGTTGTAGAATTGACAAGATTGTTTTTAAATGATATGCTAAAGGATGGAAATGGCGGGATATTAAATGTGTCTTCAATTGCGCTTTTTATGCCAGGGCCTTTAATGAGTACGTATTATGCAAGTAAAAGCCTTTGTGCAGTCGTTTACGGAAGCAGTTAGGGAAGAAGTGAGAAATGATGTTCGAGGAAAAAAATATTAGAATATCGGCACTTTGTCCTGGACCGACAGATACTGGCTTTGAGAAGAGCAGAGAATTTGGAGGAAAGTTCGCTGTTTGAGAGATTGAAAGTTATGACTGCGAAGAAAGTGGCTGAAATTGGGTATAAAAGAGTTTCAGAAGGGAAAAAGTGGTTATAATTCCTGGAATTTTCAATAGGATTGCAGTTTTTGGGACTAGATTCCTATCAAGAAAAATTTGTTGTAAAAACGGCTGGAAAGTTGCAGGAGAAGAAAAAAATAAAAAAATTAATGGAGGTTTGAAATGTTAAAATTTGAGAAATATCAGGGTGCAGGGAATGATTTTTGTTATTGTTAGTGAAAAAGAGCTGATTGAAAAGGGGATACCTGAATATGGAGAGTTTGCAAGCCAAGTTTGCAATAGACATTTTGGGATAGGTGCAGATGGACTGATTATTTTAAAATATGTGGCAAGTATGCCGTTTATGTTTTTCTTTAATGCAGATGGAAGTCAGGCGCCTATGTGTGGAAATGGAATAAGATGTTTTTCACATTATCTTGTAAATAATCATTTAGTCGATGGAAATGAATTTGTTGTGAAGACAGTTCCTGGAGATTTGACAATAAGGGTGAATTATGATGAGGAAAAAGGATGATTTTTTTCTGCAAGAGTAAATATGGGAAAACCTATTTTTTTAACATAAAAAGAATTGATAAATACAGAAAAAGAGCAGTTTTTGCGAGAAAAAATAAACATTGATGGAAAAGAAATTGAAATTTCGTATATCTTTATGGGAACTGATCATTCTGTAATATTTGTAAATGACTTTAGTGATTATGATATTGATGAAATTGGGAAAAATTGAAAATTATACTGATTTATTTCCCTAAAAAAAGTTAATGTAAATTTTTGTGAAAGTGTATGACAGAAAGCGAATGGAAGTAATTACTTGGGAACGTGGAGCAGGAAGAACATTGGCTTGCGGAACAGGTGCAACAGCTTCAGCAGTGCTTGCTAGAACTTTTGGTTTTTGTAGATAATAAGGTAAATGTAAAAAGTACCTGGCGGACAGCTTGTTATTGAATATGAAGCGTGGAGAAAAATAACGCTTTTATGACTGGACCTAGTGAAAAAATTGCTGGAAAGGATTGTATAAATTTCAAAGATAATTTTTAAATTTAGTATTAATTAAAAATTTTTTGAAAAAAATAAAAAGAATATAAAAATTAAAGTAAAAAAATTAAGGAAAAGAAGGAAAAATGAAATTTGAAGGATCTTACGTAGCTTTAATTACGCCGTTTAAAAAAATAATGGAACGGAATTAGATGAAGATAAATTGAGAGAACTGGTAAATTATCACATTGAAAATGGAACAGCTGGAATTGTGCCTTGTGGAACGACTGGAGAAGCTCCAACACTAACATTTGCGGAACATGAAAAAGTGATAAAAAAATAGTTGTGGAAGAAGTGAAGGGAAGAATACAAGTAATTGCAGGAGCAGGTTCAAATAATACAGCAAGAGCAGTAGAATTGACAAAATATGCAAAAGAGCTGGGAGCAGATGCAGATTAAGTACTTGTCCATATTATAACAAACCTAGCCAAAGAGGACTTTACGAACATTATAAAACAATTGCAAAAGAGGCAAAATTTCCCGTAATGCTTTATAATGTGCCAGGAAGAACAGGAACAAACATTGAAGCGGAAACTATTGCAAAATTGGCTGAATTGCCTGAAATTGTGGCTGTAAAGGAAGCAACAGGAAGTTTGGAACAAAATGATAAAAAAATCCAAGATTTATGTGGAGATAAAATTGAAATCTTGTCAGGAGAAGATCATCTAATCTTGCCAATGCTTTCGATTGGAGCAAAAGGAGTAGTTTCAGTAGTTGCTAATATAATGCCACAGGAAATGAGCGACTTGATTAGTTCATTCTTAAACAAAAATTTTGATAAGGCATTTGAACTTCATACGAAATTATACGATGTAAGCAGAAATATGTTTGTTGGAAGGAAATCCTGTAACTGTAAAAGGCAAACTATGAAAAATACTTGGAAAAATTGGATAATGATATAGTGCGATTGCCATTGGTTGCGACTGGAAGCGGATACCTACGGGAAATTAACTAAAGTATTTAAGGAAAAAGGGATTTTTTTAATTTTTATTTACTGGAAAAATTTTTGAATTATGAAAAGAGCTGGAGTAAAATCCAGTTTTTTTATTAATATTTGCTTTTTCTGCTAAACTTTAAAAAGATAGACAAAGAAAAAAATTAAAGGAAATAGTCGCAAATATGACACATTAAATTGATAAAAATTAATTTAACAAAAAAATAAATTGGAGGAAAAACGATGATAAAGAAAATGATGATAGGATTATTAGGAATTGCAAGTTTGTCTTTTTGCAGGGAATATTAAAAAATGTGGAAGCGATAACAGAAGTGTTTGGAGATGGAGAAAATTTATCGGCAGTTGTGCTAACATATAACAAAGAAATTGCTGGGAATTCAGTTTCTGTTTCAGATTATAAAGTAGAAGGCAGAGAAATTGAAAAAGCATATGTAAGTAAGCAGAATGAAAAAAATGGAGAAAAAAATCAAAAAAATGGGAAATATGTAATTTTGAATTGAAAAAGACTACCGATGGTAGCTCAGGCAAGTGACCACTCTAAAGAAGAAATGGAAAAAGAAAAAAAGCAACAGGACAAAAAAAGGACCGACGTTGGGTGGGAAAGGTGATGCAAAACCTTTAAAAAAACAATTACAGCGGAAGTAACTCAAGCAGGAAGTGTAAAAAACTGTAAATGGAAAAGTTTACAATTCTGAGGAAAAACAAGTTTCAACAAAAACAAGACAATTAATAATAGAAGATTTCAAGCAATTTGTATTTACTGGAAAAGATGGGAAGACTTTGAAATATAATTTGTATATGCCTAAAAAATTATGATCCATCTAAAAAAATATCCGATGGTAGTATTTATGCATGATGCAGGAGCTGTATCTTCTGAAACTAAGTACACACTAAGTCAAGGAAATGGTGCTACAGTTTGGGCAAGTCCTGAATGGCAGAAAAACCATCCTAGTTTTGTATTAGCGCCGCAATATGAAGTAGTAACGGTAAATGATAATTATGAATATGGTCCTGAACTGGACAGAACGGTTGAATTGATAAACAGTCTAACTGAAAAATATTCAATAGATAAAGACAGAATTTACAATACAGGACAATCAATGGGTGGAATGTCTTCTATTTCATTGGATTCAAGATATCCTGATTTATTTGGCGGTTCATATATTGTTGCGAGTAAATGGGATGTAAATGTAACAGAACCAATGAAAAATCAAAATATATGGTTTGTTGCGTCAGAAGGAGATCCCGGAGCTTATCCAAGTTTGACTGAAATATCAGATTATTTGGAAAAAAATGGTGCAAAAGTTCAAAGAATGACAGTTGATGCTGAACAAAAATCAAGATGAAGTAAATAAAGAAGTTCAAAAGTAAAATAGAAGAAGGATATAATATTTATTATACAGTTTACAAAAAAATGGGAATCACCGTTATACTTGGCAACATGCATATGATATGAAGCCTGCCATGGAATGGCTGTTCAGACAGAAAAAGAAATTCTTCAAGAGTGAAATAATGCTAAATCCATTTGAAAAAAATAGAAATTATATTTTACAGTTTCTGACAAGGAGTCTTAATTCCTTTGTAGAAGATATATCAAATTTATTGTTTTTAATAATAGGATAAAGTGAGAATACATTAGATCTGTTCGATAACTATACAAACTTAGAATTTAATAAAATAAATATCTTGAAGCAAGGGGTCTTGACCCTTTGAGTAACAGAAGCGTATACCAATTATATTATTTTTAATGGGAAATAGTATAACGCAAAAAGAAAAATTTAAAAAAATATCAAAAATTTTTTGATTATCTGAAATTATGGGGTACAATATTGTTAATAGGGAATATTTTTTTAAATAATTTAAATTTGTATTTGAGAGGAATGAATAGAGATGATACACACAACGAGAGAGCTGGAAGAGATACAGAAAAATTTTTATTGAGATGGAAGTGAAAAAGTTTTGCAAGGGAAGTTATCGAATTTATCGATGAAAGTCCAAGTACTTATCACGTTGTGAAAAAAACTGTTCGGATATTTTGGATGAAAATGGGTTTGAAAGAATTATGCCACGTGAAAAATGGGAAATTAAAAAGGGTGGAAAGTATTTTTTAAAAAAATCTAGTTCCACTATAATTGCCTTTACGGTTGGAGAGGATTTTGATGTGAAAAATGGATTTAAAATATTTGGGGCACATACAGATTCTCCTTGTTTTAGAATAAAGCCTAGTCCTGAAATAGTCACAGAAAATGTAGTGAGATTGAATACGGAAGTTTATGGAGGGCCTATTTTAAGCACTTGGTTTGATAGACCGCTTTCTATTGCTGGACGTGTTATTGTGAAGGGGGAAAATTCATTTTTTCCAAGAACTGTGAAAATTAAGATAGATGAGCCACTTTTGACAATACCAAATCTGGCAATTCATCAAAACAGGGAAGTAAATAATGGTGTAAAAATTGATAAGCAGAATGATGTTTTGCCTGTAATTTCACTTATTAACAAAAATTTTGAAAGGGAAGGTTATCTTGAAAGAGTTATTTTAGAGAAAACTGGAATAAAAAAGGAAGATATAATTGATTTTGACTTGTATTTGTATGCGACTGAAAAAAAGGATGTCTTTTGGGGGCAAATGAAGAATTTATGTCATCACCAAAAATTGATAATCTTGCTTCTGTTTATACAGGGCTGATCGGACTTTTGGAAGCCGAAGAAAATCAGGATAGAATTAATATTTTTGTGGCGTTTGATAATGAAGAAATAGGAAGTGCTACAAAGCAAGGGGCAGATTCTAATTATTTGTTAAATACGCTGGAAAGAATTTCGCTGGCTCTTGGGCTTAGCCGAGGGGATTTTTTGCAGATGCTAGAAAGTTCATATATTTTATCAGCTGATGCGGCACATGCGGCACATCCTGCACATTTAGGCAAAACAGATCCTACAAATCGTGGGAAAATAAACGAAGGGATTTCTATAAAAATAAGTGCAAAGCAAAAATATACTTCTGACGGATATTCGATTGCAGTAATTAAACAGCTTATTGAAGGCACTGAAATACAAATTCAGCCATTTGTAAATGAATCAAATGAACTTGGTGGAAGCACGATTGGTCCGATTTCATCGACACATCTGGATATAGATGGAGTGGATCTGGGAGTTCCGATGCTTGCAATGCATTCGGTAAAGGGAATTATGTGGAATTTTTGATGTGTTTTATTTAAAGGAATTGGCAAAGGAATTTTTTTCAAAAAGAGTAGGATATGTCATTTTTAAGGAGATAGTCAGAATCTGGCTGTCTTTTTGTATTCAGTTATTTAAAAAAATATCTAAATTTGTAATATTATGATATTTGTGATAAAATAAAAAATAAATGATTTAGAAAGGTAGTAGGTAAAATGAAAGTTTATTTGGAATTATTCTGGATTTTCTTTAAAATTGGCGCCTTCACTCTTGGTGGTGGATATGCTATGGTTCCGATTATTCAAGATGAGATTGTGGCTAAGAAAAATTGGATTGAAGAAGAGGAATTTATAAAGCTTTTTGGCTCTTGCACAGTCTTCGCCAGGAGCGTTGGCAGTAAATATATCAGTTTTTGTGGGATATAAAATAAAAAAGATGTTAGGCGTGGCAGTTACAGTTATAGCTTCGACGTTACCGTCATTTATAGTAATTCTCCTTATAGCTTCATTGTTTAGCAATATACAGGATAATGTTTATGTGATAAAAGGCTTTTAAAAGCTATAAGACCAATGGTAGTTGCATTAATTGCGCTGAGTGTTTATACAATTGGAAAGTCAGCTAAAAATTAATCGTAAGACATTGTGGATTGTGCTTTTAGTAGCGGCAATGGTTGCATTTTTGAAATTTCCGCCTATTGCGATGATTGTTTTAGGTGCTGTTTTAGGTAATGTTTGGATGATTTGGAGGAAAAATAAATGATGTTATTGATACTATTATTTTTCTATATTTTTTTTAAGATAGGATTATTCAGTTTTGGTGGAGGATATGCGATTTTTACCGCTTATTCAGGCTGATGTTGTAGATTTTCATAAATGGGTAAATGTACAGCAGTTTACAGATATTGTAGCAATTTCTCAAGTTACTCCAGGTCCAATTTCACTAAATTCGGCAACTTATGTTGGATATTTAGTTGGGGAACAAAGCAGGAATTTGGCACGGAGTTCTGACTGGAACAGTTGCAACAATAGGGCTGATTCTTCCGTCAGTTATTGTAATGTCCTTTTTTTCAGTAAATTTTTATTTAAAAATTTCAAGATAATAAATATATAGACAATGCATTTGCTGGTTTAAAAAAATTGTTGTTGTTGGACTAATTTTTGGTACCGTAATGCTATTGATCGATAAAAAAATAATTTCATTGACTGGAAAAGTGTTGTGATATTTGTTGTGTCAATGGCGCTTGTGCTAAAGTGGAAGATGAGTCCAATATTGCTGACAGTAATTAGCACTATTGTGGGAATTATAATTTATTAAAAATTTTTTTGTTAAAGTAAAAAAACAAGTTATTGAATTAAAAAAATTAAAAAAAGTTTAGCAAAGAAGTAATAATAGAAATAGAAAGAAGGAAATTATGAAAAATATATATTATTGCAATATTAATATTAATTCTGGTGTTTAGTTGCGGGATAAAGGAACAAGGAATTCCAAAAATAATGTAACTGTGGAAAATAAAAATGAATGATAAAATTAAGGAATTGACAGAAAAAGGCTAAAAAGGGGGATGTGGAGGCGCAGGCGGAACTTGGGGAAATATATCTTCAGGGAGATGGAATTAAGGCAGATTATAAAAAAATCTATGGAATGGAGTAAAAAAAGTCGCTGAAAAATAAGAATTATCGCGCAATGAGAAATATTGGAATTCTTTATTTGGGAAGCTTTGGGGGTAAAAAAAGATTATAAAAAAAGGCATTTGCATCATTTTTCAAGTTCTGTTGATGGCGGAGATGCCCAAGGGCCTAGATATTTGGGAATAATGTCTGAAAATGGGCTTGGAGTGAAAAAGCCTGGATGATGCAGAATTTTATTATGAAATTGGGGATAGCGACGGAGATTTAGTTTCAAGTTATAAACTTGGAAAAACTTTATGAAAAAAGTTGGAGATTATGCAAAAATCAATAGAGTTTTATAAAAAAAGCCGAAGCGCAGAATGGATAAGACTACGGCCCCAATGTATGAAGCGCTTGGAGATCTGTATGCAGATGGAAAAAGGTGTAGAAAAAAAGTACGAAGGAAGCTAAGGAATATTATGAAAAGGCTGTAAAAATCTGGAAGTCAAGAGGCGACAAATAAATTGGCTAAACTGAAATAATGTTTGAAATTCCCATTTTGTTTGACTTTCTAATCTTAATTTTAAAAAGAATTGAAAAAAATTTATGAATAATGTTATTTACTAAAAATCATTATTTGTGATAAAAATAAGTTAAGAAATTTAAATATATTTATGCAATTCTATAATTTTTTTATTTTAATTAAATCTAAATTCTATAGTTTTAAAAAAATTTAATTATTAATTTTATAATTTTAAATACTTCGTAAATTATAACTACAATATTCATCCCAGAGATAACCTAAAAATTATAAATTCTCCAAATTATAGATTTTTTTATTAGATTTTTAGATAATTTTTGAAATTTTTTTATAAAAATTAAGAAAAAGAAAGGAGATGCTACATTAACAGACTATTTAATTAAGAAAAACTGGCATTTTAATTAAAAAGTAGATATGGTAGCAATGGGAAATAATGTTAGAAACATTGATTTTTGAGAGATAAGATACAACGAAAAATAATGAACAGCTTCTTAAAGAAAAATTTAGGGAAAAAAATAAAAAAATAATCCAGATGATGTGGAAGTATTAAAAACATTGGCTTCTATTTATCATGCACTAAGGGAAAATGACAAGGCAATTGAAATTTATGAAAAATTAACAAAGTTGCAGCCAAATGAAATTGAAATACGAGCTTTTTTGGGTTATTTGTACTATGAAAATGAAGAGCTTGACAAGGCTGAAGAAAACTTTAACAGGGCACTTGATGTAAGTACAAAGGATGAACCGTTTATTTTGTTCCTTTTGGGAAATATTTATTCAAGAAAGGGTAAAATATCGGAGGCGGTTGACTGTTATGACCTTGCGATATTCCTTGATTTTTGATATGTATATTGCACATATTGACTTTGCTAGAAAGTATGAGCACATGGGGCGGCACAAAAAGGCTTTGGAAGAATATAAGGCGGCATTTAGAATTGATTCACGAGATGAAGGGCTTATTGAAAAAATACATTATATAGAAGATAAATATGGAAATATAATCAAGGAAGAAAAATAAAAAAATTAAATCTTAAAAGTTACAAATGCAGAAGTTATTTAGTATTAAATAAATAATTTAGATATGTTTGGCAATTTAATATTTTTTTATTTTTTTACAAGAAATTTTTCCCCTTTTTGTTATATAATGATTATTTAATTATATTTGCAGTCATCAAACAGGTCATTAGATAAAAATAGTAAAAAAATTGAATATGTAGCCAGTAAAACATATAAAAAAATTAGTTTGGGAATTTAAGTGAATAAGAAATGAAATCTTTAGTATAAAAAGTTGTCTTAAAAATAAGGAGTGAAATTCTTATCTATGACAGCTTTTTATTATTTTTTTGCTTAAAATTGAAAAATATAAAAAAATTTGATGAGGATTCTGGTTTATTATTTAAAAAAATAAAAAAAGTATAAGGAGAAGGAAAGTGGTAAATTTAGTATGTGAAGCGATACTCCAGATTGTCCAATGAAGGATGTGGAGGAAATTGAAAAAAGTATAGTGACAACTTATAAAAAAAGTATCTGGTCAAAATTCTTGAAGGCAATCAGTGATTTTGATATGATCCAAGATGGGGATAAAATTGCGATTGGTGTTTCTGGCGGAAAGGACAGTTTACTTTTTGGTAAAATTATTTCAGGAATTAAAAAAAGATAGACGGAAAAATTTTTGAATTTAAGGCAGTCAGTCTGAATCCAGGATTTAGAAATTCTGATTTGGATAATTTTAAAAATAATTTGAATAAGCTAAATATTGACTGTGATATTATTGATACAAATATTTGGGAAATTGCAAATGAAAAGGCTAAAGATTATCCGTGCTTTTTATGTGCTAAAATGCGTCGTGGAATTTTTGTATACACAAGTGGAAGAACTTGGATTTAATAAATTGACGCTTGGACATCATTTTGATGATGTAATTGAAACGACTCTTATAAATATGCTTTATGCTGGAACAATGAAAACAATGACTCCAAAAGTTCCCTCAACTTCTGGAAAATTAGAATTGATTCTGTCCGTTAATTTACGTAAAAAGAAGCTGATATAATTGATTATACAAAAAAACGAATGGAATTCGTGCAATGAACTGTGGATGTACAATTGAAGCTGGAAAAAAACTTCAAGCAAACGTAGGGAAGTGAAAAAAATCTACTGGCTGAACTTGAAGAAAAAGAATCCAGGAGTAAAAGCAAAAGTGTATTTAATTCAATGAGAAATATAAATTTGGATTATGTTTTTTTGGATATACAGGCGGTAATGTAAATAAAGATAAATAAATGTTAGAACAGTTATTAGCTGTTCTTAATTTTTTTATAAAATAAATATCTTGAAGCAAAGGTCTTACCTTTTTGTAGAAGTAAAAAAATTTAGGTTATCAAACGTATCTAATAGCAAATTTTAGAGAGATGTTAAATCTTAACGTTAAATAGAAGTTTAGAAATATTTAAAAAAATTTTTAAAAAAATAAAAAAATTTTTTTGTATATACGAAAAATAATAGGGTATAATAAAGTTGAAGTTATAAAAAAATAGAAAACAAACAAATATTTAGGAGAGGTGCATTTATGAAAAAAAGATTTTGAGCAAAAAATGGTGGCATAAATCGGTGGTGTACCAGATTTATCCAAAGAGTTTTAAAAGATACGACTGGGACTGGTCAAGGAGATATAAAAAGGAATTACGCAAAAAATTAGATTATTTGAAGAAACTTGGAGTGGAAGTTTTATGGCTAACACCGATGTATAAATCGCCTCAAAATGATAACGGATACGATATTAGTGATTATTACAATATTGATGAGAGTTATGGGACAATGGAAGATTTTGAGGAAATGTTGAACGAAGCTCACAAAAGAGGATTGAAAATAGTGATGGATATTGTTATAAATCATTCTTCGACTGAAAATGAGTGGTTTAAAAAAATCTGAAGCTAGAGATCCAGAATTCGAAGATTTTTACATTTGGAAAGATCCAGTTGATGGGAAAGAGCCTACAAACTGGGGAATCAAAATTTGGTGGAAATGCTTGGCAATGGAGTGAAAAAGAGGACAATATTATTTGCATCTATTCGATGTTAGTCAAGCTGACTTGAATTGGGAAAAATAAAAAAATGTTAGAAAAAAATTGTATGAAATGATTAGATATTGGTTAAATAAAGGAGTAGACGGATTTAGATTTGATGTAATTAACTTGATTTCAAAAGATCAAAGATTCTTGAATGATGATGGAACTGATACTAGATTTGTGCCTGATGGAAGAAGATATTACACAGATGGACCTAGAATTCATGAGTTCTTGAAAGAATTACATAAAGAGGCATTTGGAGAAAGTGATTTATTGACAGTTGGAGAAATGTCATCTACTGCCATTGAAAATTGTATAAAAATACTCAAATCCTGATGAAAAAAAGAACTTGCTATGACATTTTCATTCCATCATTTAAAAAGTTGATTATCCAAATGGTGAAAAAAATGGGTAAAAAGCACCGTTTGATTTTGTACAATTGAAGAAAAATATTATCTAAATGGCAAATTGGAATGTATGAAGGAACGGATGGAATGCGATTTTCTGGAATAATCACGATCAACCGAGAGCATTGTCAAGATCTGGAAATGATAAGGAATATCACGATGAATCAGCAAAAAAATGTTAGCGATAGTTCTTCACGGATTACAAGGAACCCCTTATGTTTATCAAGGTGAAGAATTTGGAATGACAAATCCGTATTTTTGATAAAAATTGAGAAATATCGTGATGTTGAATCGACTAACATTTATAAAAATTTTTGTTGGATAGAGGATGTTCTGAAGAAGAAGCTATTGAAATTTTAATGCGGAAATCACGAGATAACTCAAGAACGCCTGTTCAATGGGATGACTCTAAAAAAATGCAGGATTTACAGAAGGAACACCTTGGATTTCAGTTCCAGAAAAATTACAAAAGAAATTAACGTGAAAAAGCATTGGAAGATCTCAAATTCTGTATTCTATCATTATCAAAAATTTGATTAAATTGAGAAGAAATGAAGAATTGTTGATAACTGGAAGATATGAAGATTTTGACATTGAAAAATGAAAAAGGTTTATGCTTATAAGAGAGTTGGAGAAAATGCTGAATTAATAGTAATTTCTAATTTCTATGGTGAAACTTGCGAATTTGATGTTAAAGGATTGGATTTAGAAAATGCGTCAATTTTTATTGTCAAATTACATTGAAGTGGCCTAAAAATTTCAAATGATAAAATTATTTTTAAAACCTTATGAAAGTATTATTTTTTTAAAAAAATAGTTAAATATTGAAAAATATAAATTTACCGTTGAATAGGATTTTTAGCTTTAAAACTTATTTGGCGGTATTTTAAATAAAAAAAGCAGAAAAAAACAAAAAAAGAAAGGAAACTGAGATGAAAAACAGAAATTATATGCGTTGGAACAGAATTGCTGGTTGGAGATATTGTAATACAAATGCGCAATATATCTCAGCAAAGTTTACAAATATTGGGATTGATTTGTATTATCAAACTACTGTTGGAGATAATTACGGAAGGCTTAAGGGATGTTTGGAAAAATGCTTTTTAAAAAGGGTTGATCTGGTAATTACTACTGGAGGGCTTGGGCCTACGGTTGATGATATTACGAAGGAAGTTGTGGCTGATTATTTTGGAGAAGAGCTGGAAGTTATTGAGAGATATTATGATTTGATTGTGAAAAAGATATAATGAGAGAGGTTTTGGAGAAGTGGCTTCTGGCGGAAGAAAGGAGGCTTCAATTTTAAAAAAATTCAAAAATTATTAGAAAATGAAGTTGGCTTGCACCTGGATTTTTTTATGAAAAGGATAATAAAAAAATAATAGTTTTGCCAGGACCTCCAAGAGAAATGACATGGATGGTTGACAATCAAGTTTTGCCACTTTTGAAGCACTATTCAAATGATGTTTTATTAATGAAGACTCTTGAAATAAAGGGAGTTCCAGAAGGGAGAATTGATGACAGGTTAAAGGATTATTTTTGAAATGTCGAATCCGACTGTTGCTCCTTATGCGAAGGAAGGGTGTGTTCACGTTAGAATCGCAAATGAAGGGGGATCGTGGAAGTTTAGACTATTTGACTGCCGAAATTGATAAAATTGCAGATGAAATTAAGGAAATTTATCCGCAGGCGATGGAAATTAAGGAAGATTGATGAAGGGAAATTATTTTTTTGCTTGCTTAATCATGGATACTCGTTAAAAAAATTCTAACTGTTAAAGTGGAGAGGGGATAAATTTTTATTTTGAATTATTTTTGAATATTTTAAATTTACTCTATCTTGACAAAAAATGTATTTATATGATATAAATAAATTGTCTAATAGAGATGCCCCATCTCTATGTTTAGACTTCTTTCATACAAAAAAGACGAGCACACGGCTCGTTTTTATTTTTATGGTTTAGATAAATGAAAAAAATATTGTTGAAATGTTATTACTGGGATAAAATTTAGGAGAATGAGATTATAAGATGAAAAGAGAAATAGCAATAATTGGTGGTGGCGCTTCGGGATTTTTAACAGCGATTACTGCCAAGAAGAATGGAAAAGATGTTGTCATTTTGGAAAGAAAGGACAGGGTTTTAAAAAAAGTTTTGACTACTGGGAATGGTCGGTGCAATTTGACAAATGTGAATGCTTCTAATCAAAATTATTTTGGGATCGAGAAAATGAAGCGACCTGATTGAGGAAATTTTAGGAAGTTTTACTGCAGGATGCAATGAGATTTTTTGAAGATGAAGTTGGAATTATTTGCAACGAGGAGGATCGAGGGAAGGTTTATCCGCTTAGCGGACAGGCAGCTTCGATTGTGGATGGGCTTAGATTTTATGCACAAAGCCTTGGGATAGAGATAATTACAGATTTTTATGTTGTGAAAATTGAAAAGGAAATGTTTGATTTTAAGATAATTTCAGAAGATAAAAAGGCAAATTACTGCAAAAAGGTTGTACTTGCCACTGGCGGTAAATCTTATCCTGAGCTGGGATCTAATGGAAGCGGATATGAGCTGGCGAAAAAAGTTTGGGCATACTGTTACAAAAATTAACGCCTGTTATTGTGCAGTTGAAGGCGGAAAAAGGAGAAAAATAAGGGGATTGAAGGGATTAAGTCGGATGTGGAAGTTACGGCTTTTTGGAGAAAAATGAAGATGGAGAAAAATAAAAAAATATGTACTTATGATGGAGAACTGCTGTTTACAGATTTTGGGATTTCTGGAAATGTTGTTTTTAATATTTCCTATGTTTTTTTCCAATTTATAAAAAAATGTAGAATTTGAAATTGATTTTATGCCTAAGTTTACATATAATGAAATATTTGAAATATTGAAAAAAACGTAGAAAAAAATATTGAAGAATTTTACAATGGAGCAGTTTTTTTAATGGAGCTGTTAATAAGAAATTGGGGCAGTTTTTGACAAAAATCGGCTGGAATAGAGAAATTGTCGAAAAGCATAAATGATTTGACAGATAATGAAATTCGTAAAATTTGTACGGCTTTGAAAAAAATATAAAATAAAAAAATTATTGATACAAATGGCTTTAAGGTGACTCAAGTTACTGCTGGCGGAATTCCGTTAAGTGAAGTAAATTTGGGAAATTTAGAGTCTAAAAAAAGTTAAAAAAATCTTTACTTTGCTGGGGAAATATTGGATGTTTACGGTGAATGCGGAGGATTTAACTTGCAGTGGGCTTGGACATCTGGATATTTTTTTAGGGAAAAAAATATTTAACCAAATATTCTTTTTACAAAAATTTTTATTTAACAGGAGATATAAAGGAGAAAAATGATTAGAATAAATAATATAAAAATGCCTGTGAAACATACCGAGAATGATTTAAAAAAACAGTCTATAAACTTTACAGAATTAATGAAAAAGAAGTAAAGTCCTTTGAAATTGCAGGACAGGCAATTGATGCGAGAAAAAAAGGATAATGTTGTATTTGTTTATGCAGTGGATATTTCCTTTTAAATTTGATGAAGAGAAGGAAAAGAAAAAGATTTGAAAATGTAAAGAATGTTAGAAAAAAATTGAGAAAAAGCCTTATTTTTACAGAGAAAAATTGAGAATTTTACAGAAAATGAAAGTGTAAAAGCGTCCTGTTGTCGTTGGAAGCGGGCCTGCGGGAATTTTTTTGCTGGGCTTGTACTTGCTGAAGCGGGATTAAAGCCAATTATTATTGAGCAGGGGAAAAGTGTGGATGAACGGGAAAAGGATGTCTATAATTTTTTTAAAACTGGGAAATTAGATAAGTATTCAAATGTGCAGTTTGGGAAGGCGGTGCTGGAACGTTTTCAGATGGAAAATTGAATACGAATACAAATAATTTTAGGATTCAAAAAGGTTTATGATGAATTAATTCTTGCTGGAGCTGATCCAAAGATTAACTATATGTCAAAGCCACATATTGGAACTGATAAATTAATTGAAATAATGCGTAAAATCAGACATAAGATTGAGAGTCTTGGTGGAGAATATAGATTTAGTACAAAAATTAATAAAAAGTAAATTATGAAAAAAATCTGATTCAGAAAAATAAAAAAATAAAAAAAGTATTTTTAGTTGAGAATGTTGAAAGTTCCGATGAAAAATAAAACTTATGAAATTCCAGCTAATATTGTAGTTCTTGCAATTGGGCACAGTGCAGAGATACTTTCTTTATGTTAAATGAGGAAAAATGTTGCAATGGAGCGAAAAAAACTTTTTTTCAGTTGGAGTTAGGATTGAGCATCTTCAAAGTATGATAAATCATTCTCAATATGGAAAAATTTTTCCAATAAATTGCCAGTCGCAGAATATAAATTGAATGTTAAGACAAGCAATGGGCGGGGAGTTTATACGTTTTGCATGTGTCCAGGCGGAGTTGTTGTGCCGTCTTCAAGCGAGAGGCCGTCTTGTTGTAAATGGGATGAGTTATTCTCAAAGGGATTTGGAAAATGCAAATTCGGCGATTTTTAGTAAATGTATTTCCTGAAGATTTTTCCTGGAGAAAGCGTTCTGGCTGGAGTGGAATTTCAAAAGAAGATTGGAGGAAAAAGGCTTTTTGAACTTGGCGGAAAAGAATTATAAGGCTCCAGTCCAGCTGTTTGGGGATTTTTGTAAAATAATAAAATTTCGACAGAATTAGGAAAAAGTAAAACCAAGTTATTTGGCAGGCTATAAATTTGCAAATTTAAATGAAATTTTTTTCCGCAATACATAAATGATTCTCTAAAAGAGGGAATTAATTTGATGGATAGAAAAAAATAAAGGGATTTGCCAGTTATGATGCAGTTTTTATCAGGAGTGGAAAAGTCGCAGTTCATCTCCAGTGAAAAATTCCTAGAAATGAAAAAAATTTTTTTCTCGAATATTGAAGGTCTTATGCCTTGTGGAGAAGCGTGCAGGATATGCTGGCGGGATTATGTCGAGACGGTTGATGGGATAAAATGCGCAGAGTATGTGATCGGGTATTATCAAATGATTTGTAAAGCGAAGGGGTAATTATGAAACATAAGAAAAGATAAAAATAGCAAAAAACAAATGCTTTAAGACAGCTGGATAAACAAAAAAATTCCATACATTATTCATACTTATGAATGGAGTGAAGATAAAAGCGGAGGGCTTGGAGTTGCTGAAAAAAATTTCCTGAACTTGCAGAGAGAGTCTTTAAGACAATTGTGTTGAAGGGGAAAAGTAAAAATTTGTATGTCTGTGTTATTCATGGAGCAGCTCATTTGGATTTGAAAAAGGTGGCGAAGGCTTGCGGGGAAAAAAATATTGATTTGCTGCAGCTTTCAGAGCTTGAGAAGGAAACAGGATATATTCGTGGAGGATGTTCTCCTGTAGGAATGAAAAAGTTGTATAGAACTTTTTTTGATAAAGAAGTAGAGAAGTTTGAAAAAATAATGGTTTCAGCTGGCAGAAGAGGATTGCAGATGGAAGTGGAAACTGAAAAATTAGTTGGAATTGTGAATGGTACAGTTGTGGATTTGTTAATGGAAGAGATTAAATAGAAATTTTATTTAAATGGTACAAATAAATAAAAATTTAGTTTCTGTTTTTTTAAAAAGAAAGTTTACCTTTTTACAAGTAAAAAAATAAATAATAAAACCTGCTTTAGAATTTTTTTAAAAAGCAGGCTTTTTTTATTTTCTGATATATCTAAATGTTTAGAAGAATGTTGCTAACAAATAGTTCCGCCAGTTTCTTTAATATCTTTATCATTTTTTTACAATAGCTTCAATTGCGAGCAATTAAACCTTTTTACAATAGTATTCAATTCCATTGATGGTGTATTTTTTTATTAATAACTTGTTCTGGTAAAAATGGAATATGGATAAATCCAGATTTTTTTGTTTTGTATTTTTTTATTTATTAAATAAAGTGTACCGTAAAGAACGTGATTACAGATGAAAGTTCCTGCAGTGTATGAAACTGAAGCTGGAATTTTATTTTTTTGTATGTTTTTTTACCATAGCTTTTTACAGGAAGATCTACAAAATATGCATTTTCTCCATCTGGAAAAAAATTGGCTCATCAATAGTTTGGTTTCCTTCGTTGTCAGGTATTCGGAAATCATCAAGATTTATTCCAACACGTTCAACGGAAATATCAAATCTTCCGCCTGCTTGTCCGATTGACAAGATGACATCTGGATTGTGCTCTTCAATAGCTTTTTTTCAATTTTTTTAATAGATTTTCCTTTTACTGTCGGAATTTCCAATTTGATAATTTGTGCTCCTGCAATATTATCAGGCAATTTTTTTAACTGATCTCGATGGCAGGATTTATGGGCTCACCTCCAAAAGGGTCAAAGCCAGTAACTAATATTTTCATAGTATTTTTTTATATGATTTTATAAAAATAGATTTAATTTATAATTTCATACTCTCCTTTCTAGATTTTTAATTTGCTTGTTTGTAAAAATTTAGAAATCTCAATAAACATAGTATTTTCAGTTTTATTTTACTCCAAATAACAGCAAAGATAAGTATAATATGTGTTACAAGCAGTAATAAAAGCCATTGGAGCTTGGACTTTTATAATTCCATATTTATCTTTTTATTTCCAGAATTGAAGCAGGGACAATATTAAAGTTTGCTGCCATTGGAGTCATAAGAGTTCCGCAATAGCCAGCGGTCATTCCCAAAGCACCAATAACAGCTGGATTTCCACCGTTTTTGATAATAAATGGGATTCCAATTCCTGCAGTTATTACTGAAAATGCAGCAAAGGCATTTCCCATAATCATAGTGAATATAACCATTCCAATAGCATAAATAACGATTCCTATAAAGATATTTCCAGTTGGGACAACTGATGAAATGCTGGCAGCTATTACTTTTCCAACTCCAGCTTTAGTAAATACAGCACCTAGTGCAGCAAGAAGCTGTGGCAAAATGGCAGTTGCACCAATTTGCATAAGGAGTTTTGAAGTATCTTCGTTTGTTTCGCTGAATTTTGGTTTTATGATAATTGCAGCTGCCAGAAGGGCGATAAGCGAACCTCCACCGATACCTAATGCAGGTGGTATAGCAGTTTTTTTCCAATTTTAAATTGGAGTATTAGAAAAGCGGCAATTCCAATTAATACAGCTGGGATGAAAAATTTTTATTTTTTTAATTTTTTTCACTTTGTGCGATTTTTGAATTGTGAAGAAATATTTTCAAATTTTTCCAATATGTAATTGTTTTGTTACAGTAATTATGGCAAGAATTACAAGAAGTCCGCCAGTAACCTTATATGGAATAGCTTCTCCAAAAATAAATATTATCCCAAGAATAGTCCAAAACAAAAAAATGTTCCTATTTTTTTGCCTTTTTCATTTTTCAATCCTCTAATTCCAGTACTTATACTAACAAGTCCGCAAAAGAATATAAATAATTTGTGTCAAAAGTTTTTAAAAAGAGCTTTTATTTCCATTATTTTTTTACCTCCTTTGCTCAAAAATTATTTTTATCATAAATATATACTTGAATAAAAAGTAAAAATTATTGCAATTATCCCAATTGGTATTGAAGATAGCGCCAATTGCTTCAAAGATACAGCATATCCATTTTCCTTCAGTGTAGTCTGAATCAAAAAGAAGTCCTGATGCCCCTACAAATATGTTTTGTGAAAAGAAATTTCCATAATTTTCAATTGCAGCACTTAAACTTTTTAATTCTTCAGTGTGCTTTTCTGATAAATCCTTATTTTTTTATGAGATTTTTGCGCGACTTCAGACATTGGGTAAATAAGAGGACGTATAAACTGAATGTGTCCACCAATTCTAATTGACAATGCACTCGCAATTGAACGAATTACCATATAAAGTCCTAAGATTCTACCGGCAGTTGCATTTTTTTAATTTTTTTCAATTAAAGGTGCACTTCTTTCTCTAAGTCCATATCTTTCAAGGACTGCAATAACTGGCAAGCTAATCAAAAAAATTGACATAAGCCTATTATCCACAAAAAGCCTTTCCAATAATTCCAAGAATTTCAAAAATTCATTTTTGCAAAGAATTCCAGTAGCTATACCAGCAGTAAGCACCACAGCCAGCACATCTAGCTTCAAAGAAAAATCCCACTACAATAATAACAATACCAATAAGTATCCATAAATTCATAAGTATTCCTCCTAATAAAGTTTATTATTTTTAAAAATTATCATATAATCCTAATATGATTTTACCTTGAAATAGTGAAAAATGCAATAGTTTTAGAGAAAAAAATAGATCTTTAATTTTATATTGCCTTTTTAAGTTTTGAAAAAAATAAAAATTTTTTTAAATAAAAAAATTTCTGAAACTGCAAATAAAAACAGCTTTTCCACTCAATGAAACTCGATTTTTTTCTCTATCTAATTTGCAATAAAGAATTCCTGTCCGTTTGGAAGCTTGAAATGCGACAATTTCATTTTTTCCCAATTTATCTGACCAAAGTGGTACAAGATGACAATGTCCAGAGCCACAAACAGGATCTTCGGCAACATCCAATTTTGGTGCAAAGGAACGAGAAATACAATCAAATTCTGAGTTTTCATCAGCTTTAGCCGTAATGTGTAAAAAGAAGTCCATCAAGCAATTTAATTTTTTTCCAAATTTGGCTCAAACTTTTCCACAAGTTCCGAATTTTTCTAAAAACACAAACTAAATCCCTGTCAATAAAGACTTCTAGTGGTTTAACTCCAATCGCATCAATTATTTCTTCCGTAATTTCAACAGATTTTTAAGTCGTAAGAAGGAAAAATTCAATTCAAATAATTCTCCTTTTTTTATGAACAGTTAAATCACCACTCAATGTGTCAAACACGATTTTATCAATATTTTTTTCATAAAAATTAGTTATCACAAAAGCTGTCGCCAAAGTAGCATGTCCACAAAGGTCGATTTCTCCGCCAGGGAGTGAACCAACGCAATCTATATTTCTCATTTTTCCTTTCACAGCAAAAAGCCGTCTCTGACAAATTATTCTCTCTAGTAATCGAAAGCATCAAGTCGTCATCTATCCAAGAATCTATAATACACACAGCAGCAGGATTCCCTTTGAAAACAGTATCTGTAAAGGCATCTACAATGTATTGTTTCATATTTTTTTCCTTTCTGTTTTTTTGAAATAAAAATTTAAAAAAATTAATTTTAAATACTTCAGAATATTGTATAGTAAAATGGGAAAAAAATTCAAGGTTTAAATGAATTTTTCGCTTACAATGTTACAAATTATAATATTGAATAAAAATAATTTATAGATAAAAATATTTTTAAAAATAAAAATTCACTTGACAATATCACTAACTAGTGATAAAAATAAATTGTTACTAATTAGTGATAAATTAGGAGGAGAAAACTATGAATACTGACTGGGAAAAGGAATTCAGATATCCATTTTGCAGATTGTATTGCAGAGGGCTGTGAAAAATTGATGGTAAAATTGGAAAAGGATTTTTCGAGAAAAAGGTATTACAAGTTCGCAGTTTAGCGTTTTAGATGTACTTTATACTAAAGGTGAGATGCGTATTTGTGAATTGATTGAAAAAGGTGCTTTCTACTTCGGGGAATATGACGGTTGTTGTGAAAAAAATATGGAGCAAAAAAGGCTGGTTATACCGAAAAATCTTGTCCTAAAGATAAACGTGCATTTTTTTGGTAGGGCTGACAGATGAAGGGAAAAAAATTATTTGAGAATCTTTTACCAGATCATCGTAAGGAAATAGAGGAAACTTACGGGATTCTTTTCAGATGAGGAAAGGCGAGAGTTAATTAGGATTTTGAAAAAAATTTAAAGATATTTAGAATTAATAATTTAATGGAAAAATTGAAAGTAGCTCGTTATAAAAATTCAGAGTATAAAAAATAAAAAAATTGGAGGAAAATAAAATGTCAAAAAACAGTATTATTAATCGTAGGATCATTTAGAAAAAAATTCATTTAATCAAACAGTTGCAGATTATATTGCGGAGGAATTGAAAAAAAGATGTGAATGTGGAATTCTTAAATTATAGAGATGTGCCATTATTGGAGCAAGATAGAGAATTTCCAGCACCTCAATCAATTAAAGATGTTCGTGAACAAGTTGGAAAAGCAGATGCTGTGTGGGTAGTTTCGCCAGAATACAACGGTTCTTATCCAGCTTGTATTAAAAAAATTTATTGGATTGGCTATCTCGTCCATTAGTGGCTTTTGATAGGGGAACACCAACAGTAATAGCAGGAAAACCAGTAACTGTAAGTAGTATCGCAGGTTCAACTGAAGGAAAATTTGTAAGACAAAATCTTTCAACATTATTTTCATATATCCGTATGAATCCAATGGGAAGGAACTGGAACAGGTTTAATTGCACCAGCAGGAGCATGGGAAACAGGAATATTGAACTTAACTGATGAGCATAAAGAAGCCTTGAAAAAAACAAGTAAAAAGAATTTTTTTGGAATTTATTAAATAGACTTGAATTTTAAGAAAATTAAATATTCAAATTTAGAAATTAATATGAACAGAAAAACTCCACTCTGAAATGAATGGAGTTTTTATTTTCTTTATTTTAAATTTATAATACATAAGTTTCTATTAAATCTAATTGATGCGGATTTCTTGCAGAAAAATTCAAAAAAATTTACAATACAAAAATGTTTCTATTAAATCATCTATTTCAATATTCCCTTCAACTTCAAATTCTCATTTACAATACAAAATGTTTCTATTAAATGCTTGGACAAACAAAACCTAGAATGATAAGCTATAATTTACAATACAAAAATGTTTCTATTAAATTAACCACCCAATATCACATAAATGGTTTACATTAACATTTACAATACAAAAATGTTCCTATTAAATATTAAAAAATGGGGATAGAGGGTCATACTTGTTAAGAATTTACAATACAAAATGTTCCTATTAAATATTAGAAAGGAAATTATAGAGAAAGCTGTCACTACAATTTACAATACAAAAATGTTCCTATTAAATTTCTACTTTATTGTCATAATCTCCATTCAATACATTATTTACAATACAAAATGTTCCTATTAAATGTCCTTGGAAAATTGAAGAGCCTCTGAAAATTTTTAAATTTACAATACAAAAATGTTCCTATTAAATCACGAAAAAGCAGGCGCTTATGCAACTGGACAGGTTAATTTACAATACAAAAATGTTCCTATTAAATCTTCAAATATGACATCTCCAAAACTTCCTATCATTGATTTACAATACAAAAATGTTCCTATTAAATCTGAAATAGCTTCTTTTTATTTCGCTCAACAATTTAATATTTACAATACAAAAATGTTCCTATTAAATTCGCTAGGCACTTCTTCTGGATTCGGTTTTATTTCAATTTACAATACAAAATGTTCCTATTAAATAGTGAAAAGGTCTCTAGCAAAGTTCTTTATTTTTTTGTATTTACAATACAAAAATGTTCCTATTAAATTTAGAAAAAATAAAAATATTTTATAAAAAAAGTCTATTTACAATACAAAATGTTCCTATTAAATATTGTATATGGCTTTTAGCAAGATATGCTGATTCAAAATTTACAATACAAAAATGTTCCTATTAAATTTTATCTTCCTCAAACTACCTATATAGTATACCACTTTTTCCTCATTTTTTTGTCGATACCAATATTTTTTTATATTTTTTTATCAAGAATTTCTTTTTATCTTTTTATATAACAATCAAAAAAATCCAATAAAAATCGATATTACCGAAAAATCTGTCGATGTATTAGCTTTTTAGTGTTATTACAGATCGACAGATTTTGTTTAAAAAGAAATTTGAAGTTTTATCATCTTCGATCCCCAAAATTCTTTTTTTCTAACCATTTTTTTCTTGACGAGATTTAAAAATTATTAGGGAGTCCTTATCTTTGCGAATAAATTTTTCCTAGTTCTATATTTAATTTTTAATAATACTGGTGTTATTTCGCCTTTCAAATACTGATTTTTTTGAACATTTGTTAAATATTTTTTTACAAGTTTTAAATATATTTCTGGAAATTCTGGCTCCATTTTCATCAGAAAGAATATCATAAACTAAAAATTATATACATAATTACCACCATATTTTTGAATCCTTCATATTTTTTTATCTTCTAATAAATGTTTTTACTAATTTGTATGCTTCTAACCTCATTAAATGACGATAAGAAACTTTTCGATTCAAATCTCTGTGTTTTATCGTTGTTTCTAATCTTTCGTTAAAAGTTTTTCAAAATTAATTTTTGAGCATTTTCTTTCATGTAGAAATAGTTTGAATCTTTTACAAAATCTTTTTTTCTGTTATCATTTTTTTATTCAATAATGAAAAAAATAATTCTATCTGCTAGAAGTGGCTTAAATACTTCGGAAATATCAAGTGATAAAGAAAATCTTCTTTCACCAACGCTATGTAAATAACTTATGGTTGGATTCAGTTGGCTCACATAAATTTCTGACAAACAAGCTGTATAAAACCAATGTATTCAAAAAGGAAATCATTGTATTAATCATATTGTCAGGCGGTCTTTTTACTCTTTTCTCAAAAATTTATTTCTTGATTTACAATAGTATTCCACGCAGTATAGTAAATACGGCGAATACTTCCCTCTATTCCCATTAATTCTTCAACATTTTCTGTTCGAAAAAAATTCCTTTTCTAAGTGCTTTAATATCTATTATTTCTGACTCCAATTCTTTTCCACGCTCTTGATAATATCTCAAATTTCGCAAAAATGTTTGTACTTGTCGCATCAATTATTAATTGTGCCAATTCAATTCTTTTTTTATTATCCGTATAATTTTTCAACTTGTTTTTACAAAAGTTTTCCAGAAACATTTGATTCTTTTTGGATAAAAATGTTCCTGTGTAAAAATCCATAGTAATTAAAAACGTGAACTGGGAATCTTATTTTTGTGCTAAATAATTTAGAGCTTTTTGTATTCAATGAAATTTCTCCAAATAGATAAATATCACGAGTAACTTCGATTTTTTTATATCTTTAAATCTTCCATCCGTCGCAGTAATTCTAATAACATTATCTTTTTCGTTTTAATTCTCCATTTGAAAAAAATGAAATAACTTTCTGACATTATGAATCCTCCTTTCCAATAGTTTTTGTAATTTGATTTTTTTGGTGACTTATAATTTTAAGTAATTTTTATATAGCCAAATACTAAAAAAATATTGTTAATAATATTGCAATAACTTATAATCTTAAGCAATTTATATATATCTTTAAACAATTTTAAAAAAATATTTTTCAAATAAATTTTTATTTTTAAAGAATTATCAAATATAGCAAAAACTCATAATAGGAACATTGTTTACACATTTTTCATTAATTACAGGAGGAATTTTTTTCATCTAAACAAATTTTTTTCAATATCTTTTTAAAAATATCCTTTAATATTTTTTTCATCTTCCGATGTCAAAAACACCTCTTTACGCTCTTTAACCACAGGATAATCAATGATTCCTTTTTTTCAATATCAATTCCTCTTTGCTTTATAATACTTTACTTGCCAAATAGTCTGCTTCTTCAATAGATTTACTTTTTTTAACCTCATGAATAACTTTCCAATGCCTAATAAAAATCGATATTTACAGTTTCTTCTATCATTATTTGTTTCGTTTCCAAGTTATAACTATTTTTCATCAATCAATTTCCCCATTTGAACATTTTCATTGTCTTCTTCAAGATTAATATTTCGTGAGTTATACCACAACTTTCGTTTACAAACAAAATAATAGTTTATCATTAATCCTGTTATTTTCATTTTGTATTACGCTTCGTTTACTAATCTTTATTTTATTTATTAAAAAGTATACCGTTATTTTTTTCTATTGTCAATATTGTTGTAGTTTTCTCTTATATTTATTATAATTTTTAATTTTTTTCAAATATTTTTCAAGATCTTTTTTTCAATTATTTTTTTATAATACACAAACCATCCAGTTTCCCATCTTTTTTTGTACACATAATCTAACTAAATCTTCTTCATCCTGAATATTATTTTTTTGTAATAATGTCATGAGTTTCTTTATTTATAATAAGTCCGTTATCTTCTTCTAGCTGTAAATCTGGATAAATAGCAACACTTCGGATATGTGAAAATTCTGCAGTCTTTAAATTTAATGGTTTTCGAGTTAATTCATCAACTGTTATATTGTATTTTTATTCTTCGTTTTTTTCAATTTTTTTCTTTGATCTTCAATATTTTCATAATATCTTGCTCTTAATACTTCAGCTTTATTTGAATCTCTAATAAAAACAATACAACTTCTCAGAATATCTAATATAATCCCTTTTTCTAAATGTCGGAGTAGCATTAAAAAAACAACGGATATAAGATTGACAAAATCAGTTCCTGATATATAATCTGAAACAGGAAGACCTATCAAAAGCAAGATAATAATTTACCAATTCTTTTTATACGTGCTAATTTAGGTAAATATTGATATTTAATCCAAACTATTCCTCTCTTATCAAGAAAAAGCACCTTTTAATCCAAGCATTTTCAATAGAATTAACCCATGTTTTACTCAATTCTCCATAATTAATTTCTCTTATAATATATTCTAATTCATCAAGTTTTATTAAACTTTTTACTAATTTCATATTTCATTTTCTAGTCATCCCTTTGTATAAATTTTTCTAACGATTGCATTGCTTCTCTTTCGCTTTAGGGTGTCTACAAATATCAGGATGTATTTTTACAATTTGTTTATACCATTTATTAGCTTTTTCATCAGTATAAAAGATCATAAGACACCTCTAAAAAAATCCATCTGTAATTTCCCATTCAATTCTACAAGATAAAAAAATATTTTTGAAATTTCATCTTTAAAAATACATATCCTCCTGTACTTTTGGTAAAAATATTTTTTTCATACAAAAATTTTCCAAGAACGTGCAGTTACTTTTTATTTAAAAATCTTCGCAACATTCTCTTTAGCTTCTTTTAAATATTTTAAATTCTTTTTCAAATCTTCAACAGAACTTATATTATAAATATCTTTCATACTGCTCTCCTCATCCAACTTCTTTTTCAAAATTTTATTTATTCAATAAGATCCTGATACTTTCCATCAAAAAAACTTATTATTTTTTTCACCTCTTTTCTAGCATCTTTTCTAAAAATCTCATTTTTCAACAACAATTTTTATTTTATTTAAGTGAAACATACTCTTTAAAAACTCATATTTCTATATTTTTAATTATACCATATAAAAAAACATATTTCAAAAATTAAAAAAATATTTAATAAATATTCAAAACTTATTATTTCAAGACTAGGTAACACCATTATTATTAAAAAAATTAAATATAAAGTTAGGAAAAATTTATCTTCAAAAACAAGATTTTTTTAATAATTTTTTTAAATTAGGCCAAGAAAAAAATAACTAAAAAAGAATTTTAGGAAATCGAAGATGATAAAAACTTCAAACTTCTTTTAAAACAAAAATCTGTCGATCTGTAATAACACTAAAAAGCTAATACATCGACAGATTTTCGGTAATATCGATTTTTATTGGATTTTTTTGATTGTTATATAAAAAGATAAAAAGAAATTCTTGATAAAAAAATATAAAAAAATATTGGTATCGACAAAAAAATGAGGAAAAAGTGGTATACTATATTGGTAGTTTGAGGAAGATAAGATTTAATAGGAACATTTTGTATTGTAAATAATAGTATCTATATCTTTTTATTGATTTGATTTTTCTTATTTAATAGGAACATTTTGTATTGTAAATTCCTCTAACGACTTCTTGGCTTCGTTAGCTTTTTTTATTTAATAGGAACATTTTGTATTGTAAATTCAAAAATTTTTTTAGTGGTTCTTCAATTTTTCCAAGGACATTTAATAGGAACATTTTGTATTGTAAATATCTTTTATAAAATTCATCTTCACAGTGTGTTTCAAATTTAATAGGAACATTTTGTATTGTAAATGAAACTTCTGAAGATGTAATAAGCATTTTCAATACAATTTAATAGGAACATTTTGTATTGTAAATTTGATTGGACATTATAAAAAAATGTCAGCTAAGGTAAATTTAATAGGAACATTTTGTATTGTAAATGCTTAAACTTTTCTGCTCCAACTTTTTCCTTTTGCAACATTTAATAGGAACATTTTGTATTGTAAATTTTTGTTATACACTTTTTAGTATCTTTTGCTGATTTAATAGGAACATTTTTGTATTGTAAATAAAAAAATAGACAACGAGACAGTTGAAACACCTTTTTATATTTAATAGGAACATTTTGTATTGTAAATGTCAGTCTTTGTTATAAAGGTTTTAATGTACATCCTATTTAATAGGAACATTTTGTATTGTAAATGTTTTCACAAATTTTATATATCCGTTTTGAATATTAATTTAATAGGAACATTTTGTATTGTAAATGCCTTTCGTTCAAGTAAACAGGCTCTAAAATGAAAAAGTCCTGACTTTTTAATATTAAAGTATAGTATACTTATATCAAGAAAGGAGTTGAAAAAGGTTGTAATGGCAAAGAAAAAAATAAAAATGCTGGAAATAAAAAGAAGTAACAATTACAATCAACTTGTTTATTTTCAGCATTATAATAAAGTTTTCCAAATAGAAAAACAGGTTTGAGGGATAGTCACCCTCCACCCACAACCATTATAACATAAAAAAATATGAAAAAAAGAAATAAAAAAATCGGGAAATCAAAAAAATAAGTTTTTGAAATCAGAAAAAAACGACCTTAAAAAGAAAAAAATATCAGCTTTGATTGTAATTTTTAATTATCGTACTGCTGATATACATATTTAAAAAAATAAAAATTTAGAGGAAATAAAAAAATGATGAAAAAAATTAAATTATTGGAATATGAAAGAATATGAGTCAGAATGAAGATAAAAAAAGCGTGTGAGGATGCTTGGGATAAAGATATTGAATTGAGAGAGTTGACGAGTATGGAAGAGTTTATAATGAAGCTGATACATACATTGCAGATGTAATGTATCAAGAAAAGTTCAGAATATTAAAAAAATAACAGTTTTAAATTTAAAAAAATTGAAAAATAAAGGGCAGACCAAAAAAATCTTTTTCTTTATTATCAATTTCAATTTTAATTTTTAGAACTCTAAGATCTTGAATTTTTCAATTCTTTAAGTTCTGAGATTTTAATTTCTCTTAAATTTTCAATATTTTTTTATATAAATTTTTTTGATTTTTTTATTTCTTTTTATTTTTGCTCCATTGGGTTTTTAAGAATAATTGTGCAAAAATATCTCACAGATTGTTAAAAAAATCGCTTGCGTAATTTACACATAATACATAAGCGATTAATGGAAGTGTTGTATTTATTGCAATTTACAAAAAAACAAACATAATATATTGTAAAAGCTGTGATTAGCAAATGCACTCGCTAAATCAATTTCAGATTTAATAGAAACATTTTTTTAATATTTTTTTGTAACAAATGTTTTGACATCTATCATTATTCATTTAAAAAAATAAATAACTGGTATTGACAAATTTAAAAGTGTGGGTTATACTAATATTAATACAAAAAAAGGAATTCTAAAAAAATGAGATTTGGAAATACAAAAAAATAAAATTTAAATTTAGAATTGGTTGGAAGGAAGCAACTAGAAAAAGAAAAAGTTTTTATGGGATTTTTAATTTGGATTGTAATTTTAATTGTAGTGATATATTTTTATAGATAGTTGTAAATTAATAAAAAAAGGGTGAATGAAATATGAGATTTAGAATTAATGTTGAATTAATTGGAAAGGAAACACATTTCCAGTTAATTTTAGGATTAAAATTTTGCATATGTTGAAAGTTGGGTTGAAAAGAATATGATAGGGAGATTTTTAAAGAACTTTTTGACTCAACAAAGCAAAAAAATTATACTTGGGCTGTTTATTTTCATGCGATTAAGTTTGAGAAAAGAACGAATTTTATTTTTAAATGAGAATGATAAAAGATTTATAATTAATTTTTTTCTATTTTTTTGATAATGTAGATAGTTTAAATATTTATAATGCTTTTTTTCTAGTATTAGATTTAAAGAATTTAAAATATCAGATGAAACTAAAGTTAGAATTACTAATATTTCAGTTGTTCAAAGGAAATTTGTAAAAAAATAATGTGTTGAATGTGAAAAACATTGTCGCCAGTGGTTTGTAGGGATCATAATAGAGAAACTGGGAAAGATAAATATTATGTAGGAACTGATAAGGAGTTTCCTGTGATTATAAAAAAAGAAATCTTTATTTGAGATTGAAAGAAATAATGGGGGAATATGTAGAAAAAGATATTGAAGATTTAGTGATAGATGCGAGTAAAACTAAAAAAAGTAGTTGTTAAGCATTATGACAAAAAGAAGTTCTGCTCAGATGGAAAAATTCAGAAAAAGAATTTAAGGGAATACTTATTGACGCTTCAGTAGGAACAATAAAATTTGAAGGAAAAAGTTATCTTTTAGATTATATTTATAGTGCGGGACTTGGAAGTGTGACTGGAAGTGGATTTGGGATGCTTGAAATAATTTAGTGTGAGAAGGAAGAGAAATGAGTGACGGGAAAAATAGAATTAAAAATTAAAAGATTGGGCATATAACGCAGGGTTATTGGGATTTATTAATATACTTGAAACATCGGATGGAGAAGAAAAAAAGTAAGAAAAATTTATTGATGATCAAAAATAGATGTTTGAAATTTTCAAAAGAAGAATTGTTGGAACTTTTTAGAAGATTTTGAATATAAATATTTTGATTTTTTTATAAAAAAGATACGGAAAAAAACTTTAACTTATGGAAAAAAATTTTTGGAGTTTGAGGAGTATATTGATAATTTTGAAGTAAATAAGAATGAATTAAACCAAAAATTTATAGAAAATATTAATAAAAAAATAATAATGATAAAAAAATGCTTTTTCTAAAAAAATATAAAGTGATTTATCCCTTAATTGGAAAAAGATTTTGAAAAGAATATTCTTGAATTAGAAGGGAAAAATAAAAAAACTAAATAAAAAAATTCTACTATTGAAGAAATAAAAAAATAATTTTTAATTTAATAAAAATATTAAAATGCTGTAAACAAAAGATATATGATAAAAATAGAAAACAAAAAAATATTTTGAAATTGAAGATGTAAAAAAATATAATAAGATATGGTTGGGAAGGGATAGCATTCTTAGATATCGCTAATTTAGCGATAAAACGGAAAAAGGAATTGATGTTGGTGATAATTATAAAGTTTATAGAGATTATTTTATAAAAGATGTAGTAAATTATATTAAGGAAAAATAAGGAAAAATAATGAAATATTTAAATTGAAATGTTTTATTTCTAATGAACCGTTACCGATACCCACTAAAAAGGATGATAAGAATAAAAGGTATTTAAAGACTATACAGTTCTTAGGAGATTTTTTTAATCCTTCCAGAGAAGTTATCTAATGTTTGGAATTTTTTTATAACGATATTTATGTAACACCTCTTGTTTATTTAATTTATACATGTGTACCAGCAGGATTTACATATATTCAAAAAAAGGTAAAGGTATTTTTGTAAATGCTAATAATGATATTGAAAAATTTAAAAAAATAAATAATGCAATTTCTTATAATGTTTTTGAGAAAGATAAGTTTAGTGAAAAATAATCTATATAAAAACAATTTTTTTAAAGGAATTTGAATTACAAAAGTCAGGATAAAAAAAGTATGAAATAGCAGATGTTCAAGTAATTAGAACATTTGAAAGGAAAGAAATACAAGGTAAAAAGTTATCCAGTTTATAGATTTAATATACTATCTAGAAAAAAACATTATTTTTTTATATTTCAAAAATTTTGATAGATTAAATAGATTTTTTTGAAAAGTACTATGTTTTATTAAATGATAAAAAAATGAACCTAAATGGGATACTGTAGAATATTTGTATAGAACAATAATAGAAATAATTTTAGAAAGTAGAAATTTATATTCAACAATAGATAAAATATGTTATATAAAAAATGTCATATAAAAAAATATAAATGTAATTTTTTTATAGTAAAGATTTATGCGATTTATTAGAAATAAATATTAAAAAAATATTAGGAGACTAGGAAGAATGGAAAAAAACAGAAGTAGAAGAAACTTTAACTTTAAAAAAATATAACTGATATAAAAAAATAATGCATATTATTTTTAGAAAAAGATATGTAGAAAAAAAGTAATAATGAAAAATAAAATAAGAGGATTGCAATACAGATTGCAAAAATGCATTAAGAACAAATAATGTAAATCTGTTTATGGATATTTTGATAACAGCACATGCTTATATTGGAAAAAGGAATTCACAAACTTTTTATAAGAGCATTAGAAAAATGAAGATGAGTTTAAAAACTTTAGGATATGCATTTTTAGTGGGATTATTAAATGATGATAATAAAGAAAAATCAAAAATGAAGGGAATGAATAATAATGGAAAAAAGGGACTAACAATGACAATAATATTTCTAGCTGAAAGTGCAAATTATGGAGAAAGTATTGGAAATGTTGCAACATTAAAAAAATATCAAGAAATAAAGGAGAACAGTATACTTATATTTCGAGACAAGCAATAAGATACAATATAATAGATCAGCTTGAGAAAAAAAGCACCAGTATCAAAAAGAAAAAAAGGTGTTTTTCAATTTAAAGATGAAGCGTTAATTAGTGATTATCCTGAATTAGATTTTTTTGGATATATGAAAACAGGAAAAAACATTACGAGATCAGCTGTTGTAAGATTATCACATGCAATTTCTTTAGAAACATTTAAAGGAGATCTAGAGTTTTTAACAAATAAAGGTTTAGCAGACAGATATAACAAAGGAAATATAAAGAAAAACAGAATATAATGATATTGCACAATCTGAGGTGCATAAGTCATATTATAAATATACAATTACAATTGATTTAGACAGAATTGGAGTTGATGAAATAGAAATTGAAAGAGAAGCGGTAAATGATAAAGGAAAAAAAGTAAAAAAATAAAAAGAAAAATCAAAAAAATTAGTATAGATAAAAAAAGAGAAAAAAAGAAGAGTAAAGAAACTTTTAGATATAATTTCATTACTTTATAGAGATATTAAAGGTAGAAGGGAAGATCTAAAAACCATTATTTGTAATAGGTGGAGTGTATGATATAAAAAAATCCATTTTTTTGAAAAATATAGTTGATGTTAAAAAAATAATAAAATTTTAGTTGATAAATTGTGTAATGGAATTTATGATTGTATTGAAAAAGACACAATATCTGGAATTGTGAAAGAACAATTTGAAAAATGATACAGAAGTCGAAGTAAAAATTAAAAGAGAAAAAAATATAGATGTACTAAATATCCCTGAATTTTTAAAACAATTAAAAGAAAAGATTGATAATTATTATATAGAGAAAGTTGATGAATAACTATGAAGCGCAATTAAGTTGAGGTTGTATCAAAATATGGTAAATTATAGAGTTCCAACAAGTTTTCAATTAAAAGAAAGTTATCCTTTACCACCGTATTCTACAGTAATTGGCATGGTTCATTCACTTTTGTAATTTTAAGGAATATAAACCAATGAAAAATAAGTGTTTGTGGAAATTATTTTTTTCAAAAAGTTAACGATCTGTATACTAGACACGAATTTAATAATTCTGATGATGTGATTAAAGGACCTGCAATGGTAGAGCTTCTTGTAGATGTAAATTTGACAATTCATATTATTCCAGAAGATCAGTCAGAAGAGTTTATTGACACTATTTTTGAAAGCATTTAAATATCCAAAGGAGTATCCAAGTCTTGGAAGAAGGGAAGATATTGTTTTGATTGAAAATGTCAAAATTGTTGATGTAAAAAGAAATAAAAACTTGAAAAAAAGATTTAAATAACGATGAAGAAATATTTGCATATATTCCCATTAATTTTATTAAAAAATTAGTAAATTTTGGAGATAAGAAAAAGTGGAATAAATATATATGGAACTAGGTATGAATTAACCAAAAAAATTATAGTGTTGATAGTGTTGGGACAAAAACTGACCCTAAAAACAATAAGAATATGGGAAAAAGAAGAAGTTCTATATTCTTCAAATATAAAAAGGATTTAAAAAGAAAAGAAGTTCCAGTGGATAATGATGGAGAAATTGTATTTTGTGAATTATAAGGTAAATATTTTTTTAGGAGATTAGTATGAAAAAGTAAATTTTTAGCTAAATCTAATGGTGAAACAATAAAAGGCTCATACGGAAAAATTTGATTAATAATTTTAAGAATCTTTTTAGAATTTATCCAGATATAAATGTTGATAAAAAAATTTATTGTTACTTGCATGTATCTATCATGATTTGGGAAAGATGAATTTAAGATTCCAAAAATTGCTTGGAAAAAAATAGATAAAAAAAGAGATTCCTCATGCAATATTGAGTATAGCATTTATTAATGACGATATTTTAATAGATTTTTCATGGTTTTTAATGAAGATGAAATAAAAAATTCTAGCTCATTCTGTAGCATTACATCATGATAGAAACTTATTGGAAATAAGTGAAAGTGATGTATTAGATGAAATAAATTCTATGAATGAAGAAATTAGTATAAATTTTTTTCAAATGAATTGAGAGAATTAGAAAAATATATATTTCAAATATTTGGATAACACAAAAGAATTATAAAAAAATAAAAATGTAATTTTTCAATTGGAAAGATGGTAAAGTTAAATTAGAAGAATTAAGCTCTTTATTTTTATGAAATTGGAAGTCAAATATATTCAGATTCAGAAAAATCAAAAAAATTTTTTTAAAAAAATATGTCATGTTAAAAAGGATTGTTAAATAAAAATAGATTACGCGACAAGTTCGTATACGACTATTGAAGAAAAAAATGATTTTTTTAGAAATTGAGATGGAAAAAAATTTTTGGAAGATGTATTGAGAAAGGACAATCCTAAAAAAATGACTGGAATGCTTTGCAGAAATTTATGAAACAGCATAAAGATGAGAATGTGGTAGTTGTGGCGCAGACGGGATATGGAAAAAAACAGAGGCTGGATTACTTTTGGATAGGAAATAATAAGGGATTTTTTTACATTGCCTTTGAGAGTGGCAATTAATGCAATTTATGACAGGGTTGTGAAAAAAATATTGTAAGAGAAAATGTAGAAAAAGAGAATTGGTTTTGCTTCATTCTGATTTTAGAGAATATTATACAGAAAAAAATTCTAAAGAAAATAAATTACTAAAAAAATGAAGAATTATCAGAATATATAAATAAAAACAAAGCAATTTTTCACTTCCACTTACAATTTGTACAATAGACCAATTATTTGATTTTGTGTTTAGAGCTCCAGGATTTGAGTTAAAGGTAGCGACATTGTCTTATTCTAAGGTAGTTATTGATGAAATTCAAATGTATTCAGCTGATTTGTTGGCTTATTTGATTTATGGATTGAAGTATATTACTGATTTTGGAGGAAAAATTTGCGATAATGACTGCGACTCTTCCTGGGATTGTTACTTATTTGCTTGAAAAAAAGAAGGTGTAAAATTTGTTACGACAGAACCGTTTACGAATGATAAGAAGAGACATAGTTTAAAAAGTGATGGAAGAAAGTATAAATGCAGAATTTATAAAAAGGAAAAATATAGAAATAATAAAAATTTTTGGTTATTTGTAATACAGTTAAAAAAAGCAAAAGAGATTTATGAAAATTTGGATATTCCAAAAGAGGAATTGAATTTGATACATAGTAGATTTATAAAAAAGAGATCGGACAAATAAAAGAAAAAGGAAATCACTGAATTTGCAGAATCCAAAGAGATTTAGAGAAGATGTTAAAAAAATAAAAAGAGAAAAAGAGGGATTTCAAGAAAATGGGTTTTTGGATTGGAACTCAAGTTTTAGAAGCTTCTCTTGATTTAGATTTTGATATTTTGATTACAGAATTGTCAGATTTGAATGGACTTTTTCAGAGAATGGGGAGATGTTTTCGTAATAGGGAAAAAAAGTTGATGAAGAATATAATTGCTTTGTTTTTACAAAAGAATGTTCTGGAATTAAAGGAGCGAAAGCTATTATAGATAAAGAAATTCATGAAAAAAATCTAAAAAAATACATTGTTAAAAAAATTGATGGAATTATTTCTGAAGTTCAAAAAAATTAGATTTGATTAATAGTGTTTATTCTTATGAAAGTTTAAAAGATACAAAAATATTTTTAATAAAGTGACGGATAATATAAAAATATTTAAAAAGAGTATGTTGTTGAGTATGAAAAAAACAAAATCTGAAGTTCAAAGAATATTTAGAAATATTGCTTCATATGATGTGATTCCCAAGAATAATTTACGAAGAGAATTTTGAAGAAATAAATAGAAATATTGAAATTTTAAGAGAAAAAAATGAAAGGATTATCAGAAGACGACAGGAAAAAAATTGCGAATAAGGAAAAATAGAAGCTAGGGGAGAATTGAATAAATTTAAAGTAACGATTCCTGATTTTGAATATAGAAAATTGGAGAAAAGTAAAAAAAGAATGAGATTGAAAAGATTAAAGTAAATGATTATGAGGAATTGGTAGTTGTGAATTGTGGATATTCTTATGAAAAAGGGATTTGAAGTTGTTCAAGGGGAAGAAGAAGATAATTTCTTTTTAAGAGAGTGTCCATGATTTTGTATAAATATTCAAAAATACAATATATGATGTAGGCATCTTATTTACACATTTTATCATATCTAAATTTTTCATAAAAAGATGTATTTAGTTAATTCTTCTGAAGATATGGTTAAATTGTTTGTCTAATACTATTCTTCGTTTAAAAAAAGCGAATATTTATTTAATTATTTGAAAGTAAATATTAGGTTTAATCTACTAAAAAGATTTATAATGTATTCGTTATTCAAATAGGGTTTAGTATAATTAGTAAATAGACTTGAATTTTTAAGAAAAATTAAATATTCAAATTTAGAAATTAAAATTAATAGAAAAACTCCACTCTAAAAAAAGAATGGAGTTTTTTTGTAAATTACAATAACTTTTTTTATAAAGTTCTTTTATTTCTTCCAAGTTTGTATCTCGTGGATTTCCGCCAGTACAAACATCATTCAAAAGCTGATTCAGCGATAAAAATCTAAATCTTTTATATCCATTATTCCCTTTAAATTTTCAGGAATATTTACGTCATGTGCCAATTGTCTTACAGCCTCTACTGCTGCTTTTCTATATTCTTCGGGAGCCATTTTTTTAGTATGTTTTATTCCAAAAGCTTTTGCTATTTCTCTAAATTTTTCCCCTGTATATTCAGCATTGTATTCCATTACAGTTGGTAAAATTATAGCGTTTGCAACACCGTGCGGAGTTCCGTAAAATGCTCCTAGAGGATGAGCCATTGAGTGTACAATTCCAAGTCCTACATTTGAGAATCCCATTCCTGCTAAATATGAGGCAAGAGCCATTTTTTCTTTAGCTTCTTCGTCATTTTCCACAGCTTTTCTCAAATATTTTGCTATTAATTCAATTGCTTTTTAAATGGAACATGTCAGTCATTTCCCAAGCAGCTTTTGTTGTAAATCCTTCGATTGCATGAGTTAGTGCATCAAGTCCAGTTGCAGCTGTCAATTCTTTTGGCATTGTCATCATCATTCCTGGATCAACTATCGCAACTATTGGCATATCGTGTGGGTCAACACAGACAAATTTTTCTATTTTTTTCAACATCAGTTATAACATAATTTATTGTAACTTCGGCGACTGTTCCAGCTGTAGTTGCAACTGCGATTATTGGAACGCATTTATTTTTTTGTATCTGCAACTCCTTCAAGACTTCGAACATCAGAAAAATTCAGGATTATTTATAATAATTGCTACAGCTTTGGCACAATCCATAGCAGAACCTCCACCAATTGCAATAATATAATCTGCACCACTTTCTTTAAATTTTTCAACTCCAGCTTTTTACATTTTCAATCGTAGGATTTTTGTTGAACATCAGAAAATATTAAATATTCCAAATTAGCTTTATCAAGTATATCAGTAATTTTTTTAGTTTGCTCCAGCTTTTAATTAATCCAGGATCTGTACAAATAAAAAGCCTTTTTTTGAATTTATTTTTTTCCACTTCACCTGGAATAGATTCAATTGCTCCAAATCCATGATAAGATACTTCATTTAAAAATGATACGGTTTACCATAACAAGTCACTTCCTTTTATTATAGAAATATTAATTATTTTTTTCTCTTTCTGATATAATTGTATCTCGAAAATTGTTGTTGTCAAGATAAAAAAAGAATGTTGTATTTAATATTACAATTTATGATGGATAACTTTATAGTATACATTTTTAGTTATAGTGAACTTGCAAAAATTGATATTAGACTTCAGAGGAAAAAAATTGATAAAAATAAGTTCAAGAAAAATTAAAAAAGTACAACTGTAATTAAAAAAATGACATATAAAAAAATTAGGAGGAAATATTATGAAATACGTAACTTTAAACAATGGAGTAAAAAAATGCCTATATTAGGATTTGGAGTATTTCAAATTGATGATATGAAAGAATGTGAGGAAGCAGTCTATAATGCGTTAAAAAGCAGGATATAGATTAATTGATACAGCAGTGAGATACGGAAATGAAGAGGCAGTGGGAAGAGCTATAAAAAAAGAAGCGGTATACCTAGAGAAGAAATTTTTGTTACAACAAAATTATGGGTAAGTGATGCAAATTATGAAAAGGCAAAATTAGCATTTGAAACTTCTTTAAAAAAATTGGATTTGGAATATATTGATTTATATCTGATACATCAGCCATTTAATGATGTATATGGAGCTTGGAGAGCGATGACAGAGCTGTATAAGAAAGGGAAAAAAAAAGCAATTGGTGTAAGTAACTTCTATCCTGACAGACTGGTTGATTTTATTATGAATAATGAAGTAGTGCCAGCTGTAAATCAGGTGGAAACACATCCTTTCAATCAGCAGGTTAAAGCAAATGAAATAATGAAGGAATATGGGGTTCAAATAGAATCATGGGGACCTTTTGCAGAAGGAAAAAATGGAATATTTACAAATGAAATTTTATCTGAAATTGGTAAAAAATACAATAAATCTGTGGCTCAGGTAATTTTAAGATGGCTAATTCAAAGAGATGTAGTTGTAATACCAAAAATCAGTCAGAAAAAGAAAGAATTGAAGAAAAATTTTAATGTATTTGATTTTGAATTGAACAGTGAGGATATGGAGAAAAATATCTGAACTTGATAAAAAAAGGAAAGTTTATTTTTAAAACCATGATGATGTAGAAATAGTAAAATGGCTTAATGGAAGAAATAATAAAAAAATACGAGGGAGATTTCTTCCCTCTTATTTTTTTAAGAATTTGTACTAAAACTATCAAAAAGTTTCTCAATTTCATTTTTTTATATTTTTTTCTTACAGACACAGTAGAAAGTCATTTTTGCTTCCTTGTCAGCAATTGGGATTGAAATATTATTTTTAAAAATTATCTTCACGTTCAAGTGTGAAATTTGAACGGAAATGTAGTAAATTTTGCATTTCAGCTAATTCCTGATAAATAATCCTGTAAGGAAGTTCATATTAGGCATTTTTTTCTAAAAACTACATCCTTCCATATTCCTATTGGATTGAATAAGAGCATTCTGTCATCTGTAATATCTGAAAAAAATGTATTTCTTCTTTTTTTAGCCAGCGGATCTTTGCAAAAGGAACTGATAAAAAAATAGTTGTTCAGTTTTGTATTTTATGCAGAAAAAAATTCAGAATTATCAATAGGTTCAGAAAGTATAATCATCTGATAAATGTCATTTTTAAGTTTTTCAAATAACTGAAGATTATTTTTCTATTTTATGAAGAATATTTTTTTCAGGATAAAAATCTTCCAAATAATGAAATCATATCCCACAATGGAGCCGGAGCACATGAACCGATTGAAAAAAATTATTTAGAACCTGATTATTTTTATTAACTTTTTCTTCCATTTCATCTACAAGATTAAGTATTTTTTTCTGCGTACTGGATAACAGTTTTTCCATTTTCATTTAATTCCATCTTATTTTTTTCCTGTCAAAAAGTTCAACCCCCTAAAGTTTTTTTCCAGCTTTTTGTATCGAACGGGAAAAGGGCAGGCTGTGAAATATACAATTCTTCAGCGACTTTTTGATAATGTTCCATATGTTGCAAATGCAATAAGCTGTTTAAGTTGTTCCAATTCTATCATATTAATCACCTTATATAATTTTTTTATTTCTAGTATGCATTTTTAATTATAGCACATTTTGTAGACGGTATTATACTTCTATCTTAAATTTTTAGTATTATAACTACATGAAGATAAGGAAATAAAAAAATAAGAAAAATGAAGGAGATTATATATGAAAAAACTAAAAAAATTTAAATTCCTTACTGATTTATGATACAATTGTACTATTATTATAAAAATCATGGAATGGAGTTTAACTATGAATAAAGAAAGATTGGCAGCTTTTATGGATGCCATACTTGCAATTATTATGACAATTCTTATATTAGAACTAAAAAAACCTGAAGCGGCAACTTTAAAAGCCCTTTGGAATCTGAGAGTAGATTTTTTTGCATATACGCTTTCATTTTTTTCTGGCTTGGAACAATGTGGGTAAATCTGCATAATGAATGGCATAAAAATAAAAATATATTACACCGGCAGTTGTCTGGGCAAACGTAGTTTTACTGTTTTTTTCTTCGTTTTTTCCTTATGTGACTTCTTTTGTCACTTCATATTACAACAGTAGTGTAGCACAAGGATTTTATGGGATAATAGTTCTGGCTGTTACATTTTGTAATATAATTTCTGGGCATTTGATAGGAAAAAGCAAATAGAAACGATGAGAAATCACAGGAATCATTAAAAAAATAAGGATGAGATGGTTAAGTATTGATATAATTATAAAAAAATTATGGGATTAATAATATCGTGCACCTTTTATCCGCCTGCAATGATGATAAGTGTTTATATTACTTTACTTGGAATTGTACTTCCCGCACAATATAAGGCGGCAAAAAGGAGAAGAGGAAAAATAGAAAAAGTAAATAAAAATTGTCATTCTGTACTGCACCCAAAATCTTGGACACAAGATTGGAGGTGCAGTTTTTATGAGCAAATTAACAAGAAAAGATAAAATTGAAATATATGAAAGAAAAAAATTGCAAAAACAAATGCATTAAGACAGCTTGATAAACAAAAGATTCCATATATTAATTCACACTTATGAGTGGAGTGAGGATAAAAGTGGAGGGCTTGGTGTTGCTGAGAAGTTGCCTGAACTAGCGGATAGAGTTTTTAAGACAATTGTTTTGAAAGGGAAAAGTAAAAATTTGTATGTGTGTGTAATTCATGGAGAAGCACATTTGGATTTGAAAAAAAGTAGCAAAGGCCTGCAAAGAGAAAAAAATATTGATTTATTGCCACTTTCATAACTAGAAAAAGAAACAGGATATATTCGTGGAGGGTGTTCTCCTGTAGGAATGAAAAAAACTGTTTAAAACTTTTTTTGACAAGGAAGTTGAAAAATTTGATAAAATAATGGTTTCGGCTGGCAGACGAGGACTGCAGATGGAAGTGGAAACAGAAAAAAACTAGTTGAAGTTGTAGAAGGGAATGTTGTGGATTTGACGATGGAAGAGATTTAAGCTATAATGGGTATAATATAAAAATATTGAAACAGAAGGAGTTGAAAAAAATTATGATTGATGTAAATAAGCCATTGAAAAAAATCCTGTGTTAAAAAGAATTGTTTAGTAGAATAGGAAAAAAATCAGAAAAAGTGATTTAGAATTACAAAAATAAAAATTTTTAGATGAAATTATAATGAGAGCTTATTTTTTTAAGTTATGTATTTTTTTGATAAACCTATTGAAACTGATGAAACTGGAAAAAGGAACTGTTAAAGAAGATTCAAAATGTATCTTTCTATATGATTTCTTCGTCTGATGGAAAACAATTTTATCCAGCATTTACTGACTGGGAAGAATTGAATAAGTGGAATATCGGCATTGATAAAATACAGACACTTATTTTGTCTTTTGATGATTATGCAGAAATGGTATTACTAAATCCAGATATAGAAGGTTTTGTTATTAATCCATTTACTACATCATTTACCTTTACAAGAGAACAACTTAAAATTTTTGAAAAAGGAAAAAGGAAGAAAGACTTAAGGTCGTTGAAACAAAAAGTAGAAAAAGGACACACCTGTAATGATTGGAGAAGCGAAAGAATATCCTGAAGACATGCTTGAAGCATTAAAAAGTGCTTGTAAATTAGATAAAAAAATATTAAAAAGAACATGGTTAATGCTCATGTATAAAGAGAGACAGGAGAGTTATCTATTAGTTATTGACAGTATGGGAAATGAAAAAGAAAGTATAGAATTTATAGGAAGAAAAAAATAACTCCATACTTGAATGGAAAAATATATTGATATGTTTTCATATAAAGATAGTTTTGGAAAAGATGTTGTTAAAGATAAAAAAAGCCATTTTATGAAAAGAAAAAAACTCGATATAATAAAAAAATAGGAAAAAAAGAAGAAAAATAACTATGCCAAAAGCAGTTTCAGGATTTTTTTAAAAGAGCATTGGGATGTCAATGGAAAATATACTTGAAAAAAAGCAGGAATTTCTAATATTTTATGGAAAGAGGAAATTCAGTTTTTCTACTGAGGAATATTATTTGTTTTTAAAGGAAATTGATGAAGTTATTACAGATGAACAGATTTTTAGTAATTAGTAATGTAGATAATTTGAATATGTTTATTCCTTCGTTTTTTTTAAGACTTTCCTCTAAAAAAATGAGCTTGAAGCGTATAAAAAAGACTGGCAAAATACAAAAAAATTAATAGGGCCTGTATTTCTGGAAATTAAAGAATTTGAAGAAATAGTTCAAGTGCAGTACTTTTTGAGCAAAGGGAAAAAGGAATTACCGCGTTTTGCAGTTTTAAATGAGCAGCTCCTATTGATGAATTTGTTGAATAAAGGAATTGGCAAGGAAATAATGCCAATAAGTGTGACAAGTCCATTTGAATATGGGGAATTCCTGTCCAAGGAAATGAATATAACTGTAAATAAAGGTGTACAAAATGAAATTATCTTCAGCATGAAAGATTTGAAAAAAGCCATTTTTGACAGCAAATAACATAATGGTGGAGTATCTGGAGCCACAATTAAAAACAGAAACTGGCAGAAAAAGAAAGTGAAACTCTTGAAACTTTTACTGACAGGGTTCAGAAAAAACTTTTTCAGCTTATTCCAAGTGGACAGTTTAGCCTTGAAAATGTTGCAGAAGAATTTGGGATAAGTGCTCGAACAGTTCAAAGAAATCTGGCTGTAGAAAATATAAAAATTTAACCAGGTAGTTAAAAAAATGTCCAAAAAAATAATGACCCTTAACTATTTAGAATCAAAAAGAACTTTCAATAGATGAAATAGCCTATCTGGTGGGATATACTGAAACTTCTTCATTTTATCGTGCATTTAAAGGGTGGACAGGAAAGACGGTATTACAGTATAGGAAAGAAAAAAAGAATAAATATTAAATATTAAAATACGCTATAAATTTGGCGTATTTTTTTCGTTGCAAAATGAAACGTAAAATGGAACGAAAAATCTTTTTCGTTGCAAAAGTGATAAAAATGAAGTATAATTAATTTGTAAAAAAATACTGTTTTAAGTAGATTATATAAATGGAGGGTTTATATGAGAAAAAGATTATGAAGCAATTAAAAATAGAAAAAACGAAAAAAATTAGAATTTAAGTTTTTAGAAAAAGAAAATGAAAGAGGTAGTAGGAATAAAAAGAATTGAATTTAGATATACTAAAAAAACATTGAATTTATATGAAAATAAAAAAATTTAATATAGTCGCTGAACTTTTTGCAGACAATAATAATAGAAAATTTTCTGGAATTGATATAGTAGTTTTAGGTGAAAAATATAAATAAAAATACTATTTAGGGGAAATATTGAAAGAAAAATCCATACTTGAACAATATTTTGATGCAATCAGCACATTTGAAAGATATTATGAATATGAAGAAATAGTGGGAGCTGAGCGTGTAACAAAAGAAAAAAATTTCAAAAAGAAGCTTTCAGGAATCTGTTGCAAAATGCAATAGTTCATAGATTGTGGGATATAAATGCGAATATAAAAAAATAGTAATGTCAAATGATAAAATTGAGATTATATCGCCAGGAAGTTTACCTCCAGGAATGTCAGAAGATGAATATATGAGAGGCTATGTTTCAGTTTTGAGAAATCCCATAATAGCAAATATTTTTTTATAGACTAGGAATAATTGAAAAAAATTTGGAACAGGAATAAAAAAAGAATAAAAATATGAATACAGGGAAAAATTTTTGTAAAAACCGTCTTTTGAGATATATGAAAAATAGCATAAGAATAACTTTTACCAATAATTGAAACAGTTCCAAGTAATTTAGTCAATGGGGAAGTAAAAGTTTTTGAAATTCTTAAGAAGCGTGAAAAATTAAGTAGAAAAGAAATCGAAGAATTAAGTGGCTATAATAAATCAAAAAGTTATAAGATCAATAAATGGTCTAATTGAAAAAAAGTATTGTTGAACAGTTGGGAAAAAGGACGTTCTGTAAAAATATCAATTAAAGAAATAAGAGAAAAATTATTTTTTTCGTTGCAGAAGTATAAATCGTATTGATTTTTTTCAAAAAGACTATACTATAATATAGAGGTGGTTTTTAATGATAGTTACAAATTATTCGAGTCTGAGAAAGGATTTGAAAAAAATATTGTGACAAAGTTATTGATGATTGAGAAGCAATAATCATAACAAGAAAAAAACGATAAAAAAATGTAGTACTGATGAGTTTAATAGTTTGATAGAAAAATCTTTACATCATGTCAAATAAGAAATACTGCAATAAACTGTTAAAAAAAGAAAAAGAGAAAGCGGAGAATATACAAATGCATGGTATAATTGAAGTAGAATAATGAATTCGGATGAGAGGAATAAAAAAATAGAGCTGTCCTGTTATGAAAAAAATAGTGAGTCATCTCTATTTTGAAACAGGAAATGAATACAGGGAATAATTATATCAAAAATTAACAGCTACAGAACATATTATATGGATAGATAATCCTAAAGTTCTTGGAATTTATGAAACAAAATATTATTTCGATTCTAATGGAAAAAAATTGTAAGATATGTAGATGAAAAAGGAAATATTCACGAAAAATGATTCACAGATGAGAGAAGAAGATGAAGAGATTAGGAGATTTAAATTGAATTTTTTTAGGAAATAGGTTATAAGTTTAAAAATAAAAAGTGATATTAGCTTAAAAATTTGTAATATCACTTTATAGGGTGTGTACAAAATTTTTGGTGCAGTATACTTATTTTTTTCTTATATTTATTTCCATATTCGTACATTAAATCAAAAAAATAGGTTTTAGTTCACTACCTTTCTTTGTAAGAGAATATTCTACTTTTTGGTGGAACAACTGGATATACTTTTTCTTGTGACTATTCCATCACTTTCAAGTTGTCTTAAATTTTCAGTTAAAACTTTTGCACTGATTCCGACTATAGATTTTGTTAATTCATTATATCTTTTTTTGTACCAGTTAATAAATCCCTCAATATTAGTATTTTTCCATTTATTAGCTATCATTGAAGCAGTATATTCAACTGGACATTCTGTATATATTTTTCTCATAAAATCACCTCTTGTATTCATTATATCATCATATGATACTTTAAGTAAGTACAAAAAAAGAGCTGTCTCAAAATTTTAAAATTTTAAATAATTCAAAAAATACAGCTCCCACATTATTTTTTTAAATTTTCTTTTTGAGACAAACCCTATTAATATATAATACCATCATTTTCAGTATATGAAGTTAATGAATTTTCTTTTACTTGAACACATACATAGCTGATACCTTCATCATCTGCGGCAGCAAATTGTCTTTTACCATTAGGGGATATTTTAATTACATTTCCTTTTTTTATTTTAACAACTTCACCATCAATTGTCAGAGTACCTTTACCCTCTGTAATTATATATATTTCCTCATTTTCTTTATGCGAATGAACAAATGGTACGCTTACACCTGCAGGTAAACTGTTAAAACTTACTTCCGCTCCTGTTAATCCTAATGTTTGATGGAATTCTGTTCTTGCTCCATCCGCAATTCCTATTGAATAATTTTTCATATATGATTCCTCCTTTTCTTTTATGTGTTTATTTTATAACATAATGAAACAAATGGCAAGAATGCACTTTTTTGTTATATAGTTACCTTTTGGTATAAATTGTGGAAATATAGAGGAAAATGATAGGATAAATTTTAAAAATAGCTCTATACACAAATTATATAATATATTACGACATATAAAAAAATGGAACGAAAAAGCTTTTTCGTTGCAAAAAAATATTATAAAAAAACTTCTACTGAGGAATATTATTTATTTTTCCTAAATTTCAATATTAAATGCAATATTTTTTTAAATTTCCTTAAATTTAATTTCATGTAAAAAAATTTTTCAAATGGTGTTACATAGTTTAAAACATTATTTTTTTATTTTTAGAAAAAAATTTTTATGTAAATCTATTAATAGAGATAAATTATCCATAATTAATTTTTAAATATTTCATTTTTAAATCAATATTCTAATTAAAAAGATGGACAAATAAAAATTTTGTTTGGTATACTTTAATATAGAAAAATAAAAAAATATCTTAAGGAAAGGATTTTTAAGTATGAAGAAAAATTTTTAATAATTGTAATGTTAATTATTTTTAAGTGTTATATCATATAGTAAGAATAAATCATATGATTATTCACGTGACAAAAATACCTATTGAAAGAATGAAAAGATTTACTTCGAGTCAATTATTAACTCCGACTAAAAGCTGATTTGATTGATCTTGATAATAGAGGTTATGCGTTTGTAAAATTGTTAGATGGAAAAATACAAAAAAATCAAGAAGGATATAAAAAATTAAAAGGAATTGGTAAATTTGGTGGTATAATGGTGATTCGTCAATATTTATTTGGTAAAAAAATCCAACACCTGCTAAAGTTTATTTACATGCATCTCATAGAGAAAAATGAAACGGAAATGGGAATAGTAGTGTATGAAGATATTCCTGAGATTAAAGGGATAATCGCATATTCTGATGATGTTAATTCAGTGTTGTATTATCGAGGATACACTTATACAATTAACCGATTCATTGCAAATTACGCAGGAGATATAGATGGAGAATCTTATGATTGTAGTACAGAATCTTCAAGAGCCTATGTAAAGTTATTAAGTGAAGGAGAGTATTGTAAATAATAGTTATAATAGGAAAGGAAAAATTATGTTATACGAAATAGATAAAAAAATAAAACACTTCAGCCTCTTGAATTTTATAGTGTTGGAGATTTAAATAAAAAAATGAAAAAGATTTGGAAAAACTTATTGGTAAAAAAATCTTGAAATTTTATTTACTGATAATAATCAATTAATGCCAATTTTTTTCAAGAAAGACAATATCAAGAAGAACCTGATTTATACGCTATAGATAAATATGGCAATCTAGTAATTTTTGAGTTAAAAAAATAAGTAATGTCAGGGAAAAATACAGTAAATCAAATTATGAGATATGCTCAAAAAATTTGGAAAAAAATGAAATATAAGAAACTTAATGAAAATTTTAAAAAAATTTAATAAAAAAATCTGATAATGATTTACAAAAAAAGTCATCAGGATAATTTTTGGACTTGATGAACCTTTATCTATTGAAAGATTTAATTTACATCAGAAAAATGTATATTATTGGAAATTCGTCAGATTTAGAATTAATTGAAACTATAGACTATTGGAAAAAGAAAAAGTAGATATTGATTTTTCTTCCTTATAGAATTTATAAAATTAATAATAAAAAAACTATTTTGAATTTTTTTGCTAAGCCTTATGATTATAATCAGAATATAAAAAGATATAAAAAGGAATAATATTTGATACTAATAAAACATACAATCCTAAAAGCTGTTTTTTTGATATGATGAAAAAATGAGAAAAATAAGTGCTTATGGAGATGCAAGAAAAATTTATAGATTGTTTTAGAAAAAAATGATTATGTTCTGTATTATCATAAAGGTTTCGGAATAATAGCAATTGGACAGATAATTTCTGAAAAACCACAAGAAAACGAAGAAAAATAAAGAAAGATTTCATAAAGTAAGAATTTTAACGACAAAAATTGAAAATGAAAAGGAAATGAAATTTTTTTAAAAACCTAGTGAAATTACTCAAATTCTTAAAAAATTTTTTATTATGCTTCTACTGTTAAAAAAGCCATATCTTACAATAGAAGAAGTGAAAGTTCTTGAAGATGAGTTATTAAGAAAATATCAAGAAAATGAATAACGAATAAAAAGCTATTTCATAAAAATAACCCTTATGAGATAGCTTTTAATTCAATAAAAATTTATTTTTAAAAAAATTTCAAATCTTACAATTCTCTAAATTTTTTTATACATCTTGATTCACTTTCGGAATACTCTTCATTTCCCCTTTCAAAACAATCACAGATACAACAAAAAGCTATGAAATCTGCTATTGGGAATGCGAACATAATTCCATCAATACCCATAAAAATATGGTAAAAATTATTAGTAATGGTAAAAGTGATATAATTTGTCTTACAAGTGACAAAAAAAGCTCCTTTTGAGGCCCCTTCCAATTGATGTTAAAAAAACATTGTAATAGCACCTTGAATACCATTTAGGAATATGAAGAATAAAAAATACTCGCATATATTTTGTTCCGTATTGAAAGTAGAGTTTGCTTCCGTTACCGAAGACAGAAATTATTTGAACAGGGAAAAGTTCAGCGATTGCAAATGCCACTAAAGAAATAATAAAAAGCCACTTTTAGAGATAATTTTTAAAATTTCTCGAACCCTTGCAAATTTTTTTGCTCCATAATTAAATCCAGCAATAGGCTGAGCTCCTTGCGTCAATCCCAATAAAATCGCTATAAATATGACATTTATTTTCATAACAATTCCAGCAACGGCAATAGGAATTTTCACTTCCATAAATAGATTTCGCACCATAAATTTTTCAATAAATTATTTGTCACAATTTGAACAATTAGTGCAGAACATTGGAAAATCAAAGGCGATGTTCCCAACATAAACAAAATCCAAATTTCTCGTATTTTTTTATCTTAAAAATCCTTCCAATTCAAATTTTACACTTTTTAAATCTAAAAAAATATAATCCTAGCATAATTGCTGAGATAAATTGCCCAATTACAGTCGCCCAAGCGACACCGTCCATTCCCATATTAAATCCAAAACATAAACAGCGGATCAAGAATCGTATTTGTAATAGCTCCAATAACTATTGCAAGCATTGAATAAAAAGAATTTCCATCAGCTCTAACCATAGGATTTGCTCCTATCGAGAATAATAAAAAAACGGTATTCCAAGAGATGTAATTTGAGTATATTCAATCGCATAATCAAAAAAATTTGATTAGTAGCCCCAAAGGCCGTCAACATTGGTCTTAAAAAATATTAATTAATATACACAAAAATAATACCACTTAAAAAGTAACATTGTAGCCGCAGTTCCAGCCACGCTTTTTGCCCTTTTTGGACGCTTCCTTCCCAATTCCAAATTAAAGTTAGTCGCAGCTCCAACTCCAGTCATAAGCCCAATCGCAAGACAAATCGTCGTAAGTGGAAAAGCCACATTTGTAGCTGCATTCCCAAGAAACCCAATTTTTTTGCCCAATAAAAATCTGATCCACAACATTGTAAAGAGCATTAACCAAGTTAGCAATGATAGCAGGAACCGCAAGTGAAACCAGTAATTTTTCCAACAGGTTCTGTACCAAATTTAGTTTTTTTCGTTCATTTATTGCTTTCGTTTTTCCCATTTTTCCTTCCTTTCCAAAAATTTTTTTAAATATGATAAAAATTATCTCTAATAAAAAAAGAGAAAAATATTTTTTTGTAACAAGAAAAACTGAGAAAAAAATCCCAGTTTTAAGCCATCATATTAGTATGGTAAAAAAATAATATCTTATGAGTATTTTTACTACATTTGGTAAAGGTTTTCAAATTTTTTTATTTAGTTTAGAATAGAATATTATGGTAGATTTTTAGAATAAAAAGAATTTATTGTAATGTAAACTGACTTTAGAAATAAAAAAATGATATAAAGCATGTAGATTTTTTTGTCAAAAAATGTTGTACAATAGGTAGAGGTGATTAGTATGATAGCTACAAATTATTCAAATGTGAGAAATAATTTAAAAAAATATTGTGATAAGGCAACTGATGATTATGAAACAGTCATTATAACAAGAAAAAAACGATAAAAAAATGTGGTACTGATGAGTGAAGAGGAATATAACAATTTGATGGAAAATCTTTATATTATGTCAAATAAGAAATATTATAATGAACTGTTAAAAAAGTAAAAGCGGAAGCGGAAGCAGGGGAATGTACAAATACATGATATAATTGAGGTGGAATAATGAATTTAACATGGACAGATATTGCATGGGGGCAATATGAAGAATGGCAGAAACAGGATAAAAATAGTTAAAAAAATAAATGAAATAATAAAAAGACATCAAACAGACTTTTTTTAAAAATTGAGAGGAAATCTTAATTTAAGAGGTCTTTTTTTGTCTTTTTGAAATTTATATAACAAAAATTTGTAAATATTATTGTGTAGAGTCATTTTGAAGAAAAAAATTCTATTTAAAGAAAAATTTATGAAAAAAATAGGGTATAATATTACTATATAAAAATTTAAAAATATAAATTTTGTTAATATTGAAAAAGTATAGAAGGGACAAGTTATGAAAAAGATAATTTTAATTTTTGGTAAGTGTATTATTTTTTTAGTGAGCTGTAGTGGGAATATTCCTTTCTCGGAGGAGGAAAAAAAGGAGCTTTAAAAAAAGGCAAAAACGGAAATTGCTGAAATGAAGAAAAAAATCCGACAATGGCAGAAAAAAAGAAAGAGTTTTGAAAAAAGGGCTAGAAGTTCAGGAAAAATATTTACGAATTGGGGTAGTGTGTTTTAAAAGTGTGGAAAAGGATATTCCAATAGCAGATTATTATCTAGCAAGAAATTATAGTGCGAGAGGGGAAAATGAAAAGGCACTCAAATGGGCAAGAAAAGGCTCGGACAGAGGAGTAAAGGAAGCAAGTGCATTTGCAGGACAGATTTATGCTAATCAGAGAGATGAAATGAATGCAAGAAAATATTATATAAAGGCAATGGATCAGGGAGATTATAAGGAAGATACCTTGTTTAGAGTGTGGGTGTATGGAGAAAGGAAAGAAATTAATAGCGAAGTGGTGGAAGCATTTAAAAGAAATTTAAATAAAAAAATATTGAGGTAAAAAATGCTTTGGCTTTTTATTATCAGAGGCACGATTACTTTGATGAAGCTGAAAAACTCTACAAGGAGCTTGTTAATGAAAAAAATATCCGAATGCAGAAAGACTTTTAGGGGAACTTTATATGTGGAAAAAAAGATTATGACAAAGCTGAAGAATGGTTATTAAAAAGAATCGGAAAAATTATTTTCACATTCAGAAGACAATGTGAAACGGATTGAAGAAAAAAGAGCAAGATTATTGCGTCTGTTAGCAGAAGTTTATGAAATGAAAGGAGATTACGGCAAGGCTGAAAATAACCTTTTAAAAGCAAAAGAACTTGCACATAAGGAACTTGCGTTAACAGAGCTTGGCGACGCTGTATGAAAAAGCAAGGAAAAATATAATCAAGCTATAAAAAATAAACGATGAATTGAAAGAGTTAAAAAAATAGAAATATCGAGAAGTTAAAAATCTAGGAAGAATTAAAGAAGTGAGATTTGTTTTAAAAGAGAAAAAAAGCAATGAAAGGTTGTATTTTGTTAAATGTATCAAAAATATTATCAGATATTTTTTTATAAGAAGTAGAAAAAGCAAAAATATTTAATAAAACAGGAATCAAAAATTTGTAAACACAAATACTCTTGTTTTTTTGTGAAAAATGTGGTATTCTTATAATATAAAAAAATTAATTTTATAATAAATACAATTATGTAATTATAATTGTATAAAATGGAAAAGGATGAAAAAAAGATGAAAAAAATATGATGCAATAATAATTGGATTTGGAAAAAGGTGGAAAAAAACTTTGGCAGGGTTTTTTTGGCTGGGAAAAGGTCAGAATGTGGCTTTGATTGAGAAATCGAATAAGATGTATGGAGGAACTTGTATAAATATTGGATGTATTCCTACGAAAAAAAGCTTGTTGACAGTACAAAAGTTCTTAAAAAAATAAAGGACTAAGCAGTATTGAGGAAAAGGAGAGATTTTATACAGAAAGTATAAATAATAAAAATAAATTGATTGGTGCATTGCGTGGGAAAAAAATTATGAAATGCTGGCTACAAAGGAAAAATATTGATATTTACGATGGATTTGGAAGTTTTGCTTCAAAAAAATGTGGTTAATATTGAAAGTAATGGGGAAAAATGTTCAGATTGAAGGAGAAAAAGATATTTATAAATACAGGTTCGACTACAATAATTCCTGGTATAAAAGGGCTTAAAGAAAGTAACCATGTATATACAAGCACTTCGATTATGGAACTAAAGGAACTTCCTAAAAAAATTGACTATTTTGGGAGCGGGGTACATTGGACTGGAATTTGCTTCGATGTATGCTGATTTTGGGTCAGAAGTTACGGTTATTGATTTGGCACAAAGACTTATGCCTAGAGAAGATGAAGAAATTGCTGATAGGGCAAAGGCTATATTTGAGGCAAAAGGAATCAAATTTTTATTAGAATCAAAAATTGAGGAAATTATTGATAAAAATGGAAAAGGATATGTGCAAATTTCACAAGGAGCAAGTAAGATTGAAATTGAATCAGATGCAATTCTTGTGGCAATCGGAAGAAAAACCCTAATACAGAAGGACTTAATTTAGAAGCGAGCAGGAGTAAAAACTGATGAAAAAAAGGTGCAGTTGTAGTTGATGAAACACTAAAGACAACTGCTGACAACATTTGGGCAATGGGAGATGTGAAAGGCGGACTTCAGTTTACATACATTTCTCTTGATGACTTTAGAATAATAAGGGATAATCTTTACAATGGAGGAAATAGAACAGTAAACGATAGAAATGTAATTCCATACAGCGTATTTGTAAATCCACCATTATCAAGAGTTGGAATGACTGAAAGTGAAGCAATTGCCAAAGGATATGAAGTAAAAACAGGAAGACTTGAAGCAATGGCAATTCCAAAAAGCAAAAAAATAGAAGGTGTAACAGATGGACTTCTTAAAAGCGGTTGTAGATGCAAAAAAACAGATAAAAATACTGGGATGTACTTTACTATGTAACACTTCCCACGAAATGATAAACATTGTTGCAGTGACCATGAAAGCTGAACAAAAAAATATACATTCCTAAAAGACATGATATTTACTCATCCGACAATGAGCGAGGCTTTGAATGATTTATTTGGAAGCGTGAAATAAAAGAAAAATAAAAAAATATTTTTAGTTAAAATTTATGAATTTTTTTATGAAGTAATTAAAAAAATACTACAAAGAATGGAGAATAAATGGGCGAGTTTTTTTAATAATTATGGGATTAGTAGTATTTTTATAATCTGTTTAAGATTATTTTTTTAATATTATAAGAATAATTTTTTTAAAAGAAAAAAAGTAAAAAGGTTTTTTTGAAAAATTGATTTAATTTCTGAAATAATTTATTTTTTTTAGGATGGATAGATTTGATGAGAAATGCAATTATTTTTAGTACCTAGTCAAATATTTCATTCTGTTTTTTTTACTATGTTGCTATTTTAATATTTTTGATAAATAAAAAGAAACAAAAAAATTCATAATTATATTTTTATTTTTCAATAATAACAATTGATATAATAATTGTTTTTATTTCTTTTTAAATATGCTAGAATTATATCTTATTACGGTCATTACGATAATTGTGTATATTTTTTTATAATTGTAATTTTAAGAAAAGATAGAGATAAATTGCGAGATTGTGGATATTTAACACTATCTTTACTGGATATTGCAAAATATTTTTTTATATCATATATTGCATTTATAGGATATGCTGTTTCGGCATTTTAAAAAAATAATAGATAATAAATAGAATAATAAATAAAAGATTTCTTCAAATTAAAAATCACGGTTATTAAGATTAACTGTGATTTTTTTGCTATAGATATTTGTGAAAATGTATAAATTTTTTTAAAGAAATGCTTTAGTAAAAAAAGTGTTGATAAATTACAAGTAATGCAGTATAATAATATTGTTATATACTTTTTGGATTATGAAATTTTTGCAATAGAAAAAAAGATAAAAAAATAAGCCCAACATTAAGGGCTTAAACACAATAGAATTTTTACTTTAATATATTAGACCTGTTCGATAACTATACAAACTTAGAATTTAATAAAAATAAATATCTTGAAGCAAGGGGTCTTGACCCCTTGTATAGATAAAAAAATTAGGTTATCGAACATATCTATTATGCCATATTTTAGATAAAAATTAAGGTGGAAATTAGAAATATAAAGTAATATTTTTTTAGAAAGGAAGATTTAAAAAAATGGAAGACATTATAAAAAATAAATGAATTTTTCAAAAATTAGCACGTGAGAGAGAGTTGACGGAGGAAGAGAAGAAAGAGCGTGAAAAAAATATAGAAAAAAATGTATATTGAGAAATTTAAGGAAAGTGTGAGAGGGCATTTGGACAGTATTAAGGTTGTTAGAGTGGATGATGACGGGAATCCGATTGATGATGATGGGAATGTTATTGAGCCTGAAGCGTAAAAAAATAAAAGCAAATTGGGGAAGGAGTGAATAAAAAAATTTATGAAATATGATTTAGTTATATTTGATTTGGACGGGACGCTTATGGATACGTCAAAAATCTATTACAAAGACTGTAAATTCAGCGATGGAAGAACTTGGGAAAAAGCAGTATTCTATTGATGAGTGTGTGAAATTTGTTGGTGGTGGAGTTTCAGGGTTGGCTCGGAATATTTTGGGAAAAGAGAAGTATACGGATGTAACGAATGAGGAAATGGAAAAAAAGTTATAAGAAAAATATTATGATATTTACTTTGACTATGGTGTTGAGCCTTATGAAGGAATACCTGAATTGCTGGATTTTTTTGACAGAAAATAATATAAAAAAAGGGATTGTGACGAATAAGGATCATGAAACGGCTTTGTCTGCTGTTGAAAAAAAATTGTCGAAATGGAGATTTGATGGGATATTTGGATCGAATGAAAAGGAGTATCCGAATAAGCCGAATCCTTATAATGTTGACAGAATGGCACAAAAATTTGGATGTTCCAAAAAGATAGAATATTATTTGTCGGGGGATATGCTTGTGGATGTAAATACTGCTAAAAAAATGCTGGAGTTGATATTGTTTACTGTAAATGGGGATTTGGTGAAGTGAAAGGTGAAACTGGAATTAATGAAGATGTGAAAGTATCTGATGTTCAGGAAATTATAAAAAAATAAAAATAAATTTAGATTCTTTTTAGAATAAGTGAATTTTAAAAAAGTCTGATTTAGAAAGTAAAAAAACGGAATTTGTTTTGAAAAACTATAATTAATTTCCGTTTTTTTATTTATTAAAAATAATCTGGTATTAAAGAGATTAAGTATTAATCGCGAACCAAAAAAATTAAGGAAATAATTATTCAAATATATTTTTCTTGTCTGTTAATGGATATTGTGGTATACTTATTTTTATAAAGCGATTAAGTAGTGAAAGAAGTCGAAGAATTATGAAAAGAGGGAAGGAGAAGGAATTTTTATGGAAAAAAGAAAAAGAGTTGTATTAGGAATGTCGGGTGGAGTGGATTCTTCTGTTGCGACAATTTTATTAAAAGAACAAGGATATGATGTGATTGGCGTTTTTATGAAAAAAATTGGGAAGAAAAAGGATGAAAAATGGGGTCTGCATGGCAGAAGAGGATTATAAGGATGTAATTGCTGTGGCTGAACAATTGGAAATACCCTATTATTCGGTAAATTTTGTAAAGGAATATTGGGATAAGGTTTTTACCTATTTTCTTGATGAATATAAAAGAGGGAGAACTCCGAATCCTGATGTGATGTGTAACAAGGAAATTAAATTCCGTGCATTTTTAGATTATGCGATGAAACTTGGGGCAGACTATGTGGCGACAGGGCATTATGCAAGAATTATTCATGAGGAAGTGGAAGATGAAAATGGGAAAAGAATAAAGTCGACTATGTTAAGAGGAGTTGATGACAATAAAGACCAAACTTATTTTCTTTGTCAATTAAGTCAGGAACAATTGGAAAAGGTGCTGTTTCCATTGGGAGAATATACAAAGCCTCAAATTCGTGAGATTGCTGAAAAATATAATTTGGCAACGGCTAAGAAGAAGGACAGTACAGGAATTTGCTTTATTGGAGAACGTGATTTTAATAAATTTTTATCCCAATATTTGCCTGCAAAGGGTGGAAATATTGTAAATACGCAAGGAAAAGTGCTAGGACATCATAATGGACTTATGTATTACACAATTGGACAAAGAAAGGGAATTGGAATCGGGAATACGAAGGAAGGGACTGGAGAGCCTTGGTTTGTTGTGGATAAGGATTTGGAAAAAAATGAATTGATTGTAACGCAAGGGATAATTCAGTGCTTTTATTCAAAAAGGTTTAATTGCAACAGATTTTAACTTTATAAATGAAGTTCAGTTTCCATTGGAATGTACTGTGAAATTCAGATATAGACAAAAGGATACAAAAGCTGTAATTAATAAACTTGATGAAAATGAATATGAAGTGATATTTGATGAACCGCAAAAAGGCTGTGACATTAGGGCAAATTGTGGTTGCTTATGATGGTGAGGTTTGCCTCGGCGGGGAGTTATTGATAAAATTATAAAATAAATTGTTTATTTTTTTGAAATTAGTTCAAGCTTTTAAAAAACAGTCATTCAGATTTTGAAGTTTTTCTTTCGATTGCTATAACATTTAAATATTTGGCAAGAAGATGTATAAGTCTTGCTCCCTTGTAAAAATAAAAAAATTAGGTTATCGAACATGTCTAATATAAAAAAAGGAGATGATAGAATTTGAAAAAAATTAAAAACTTTTTATAGGAGTATTCTCTATTTTAAGTGTAATCTCAACAGGAAATAAACTTTATGCTTATAATGAAATACAAGGTATATTTAAACCAGGAAATCAAGAAAAATAAAAAAATATACCAGATAATAGTCAATCAAGAAGCGAAAATGTTCAAACTCCACAAGTAGAAATTGTTGTTGATCCTATGTGGGAATATTATATTGAATATCATGAAAAGAATTGATGCAGAATTACAAGATGTTTATGATAATCCTTCTCACGAAACTGCAGTAAAAACATATGGTTTGGGTTGAAGTTCCTATATGGAAATTAAAAAAATGGGCAAAAGATTTCAAGCAAGGCAAAAAGTACAAGTATTAAATTTATTAGCAGAAGATGTGAAAAGTATATTTACTGAAATATACAATGGACCAGAAAAAAATTTCCTATTAAATCATTAGGAGGCTATAATTGGCGATCTAATGGGCTAACTAGCTTCATAGTACTGGCCGTGCAATAGATATAAATCCTGATGAAAATCCTCAGATAAGTGCTGATGGAGAAGTTTTAGTAGGTAAAAAAATGGGAACCAGGAATAAATCCTTATTCTATTACTCCAGACGGAGATGTTGTAAAAGCATTTTCTAAAAAAAGGATGGACTTGGGGAGCTGGATTTTCAAGAGCTGATTATATGCATTTTGACTTTTTAATATTTGTAGGTATCAAAGTGGTAAGTACTGAATAATAGCAGTATTTTTTTAATCACAAAGATCGAGGCAATTGAAAGAAAGGAACTTCAAAAATCTAAATGACTAATTTAATATTTAATAAGGGAGGAAAATGAAAGAATTAATATTTTGTTTAAATGCAACTATGCCTGTATTTTTTTACTTATGATACTTGGGTATATTTTTTTAGAAGAGTTGGAGTAATAGACTTGGAATTTGCAGATAAGATGAACAGGTTTGTATTTTTGGCTCTTTTGCCTGCGCTTTTTATTCAAGGAATTGTCATTGTCTGATTTTTTTCAGCAATTTGGGATTTGAAATATTTATTATTTTTGCTTTTTACAACATTTCTTTCAATTTTAATAATGTGTATTTCATCAATTTTTTTGAAGGACAGGTCAATTCGTGGAGAATTTATTCAGGCCAGCTTTAGGAGCAGTGCTGACTTTTACTTGCTTATGCCTTTGTGCAGAATGTTTATGGAGAGGCTAAGATTGTGGCGCTTATGGTAATTGGAGCGGTTCCGTTGTATAATGTAGCTTCAGTTGTGATTTTGATGCTGCTTCGCCCAGAACAGGGAAAATTAAACAGAGTTGTCTTGAAAAATACGTTAAAGGGAGTTATTAAAAATCCCTTAATATTGGGAATTTTAGCTGGAATGATTTGGGCAATGTTAAAAATTCCACAGCCTGTTATTATGAAAAAATCTATTTAGACATTTGCGGCAGCTGCGACTCCGCTTGGATTGCTGGCACTTGGAGCGAGTTTTGATGTGAAGGAAGTTTTTTCTAAAATAAAAGTTGTACTAGTTTCATCTTCATTTAAATTAATAATACTTACTGCGATATTTTTTTGCCAATAGCAGTAAAAATGGGATTTGAGGATGAAAAACTGGTTGCAGTGCTTGGAATGTTGGGAAGTCCGACAACTCCAACTTCGTTTACAATGGCGAGAGGAATGGGGCATAACGGCTCGGTAACTTCTGGAACAGTTATGGTTACAACGATTATGAGCATATTTACATTAACAGGCTGGCTATACATCTTAAAAGTTGCAGGATTGGTTTAAATAAAGGAATTTGGAGGTAAAAAAACGATGAAATTAAAAAAATACATTCTAATTGGAATGACGGCTTTGTTAGCTGTTGTGGCTTGTGATAATAAAAAAATAGTAAAGATAAAGAAAAAAAGTGAAGACAGTAAATGTAAAAAAAGGATATTTCCAATGAGGAAATAAAAAAATACAGTGAATATTTAAAAAAATAAGTGAAGAGCCAAATTCAGAAGAGTGGAATGATTTTTTTACAGAAATAAAAAAAGATGAATTTTCTGATGCGAATGGAAATATAAAGGATATTTCAGGCGAAATAATATCTATTGTAAATCTTGATGGTTCAATTAATTTAATAGGCAATTATATTAAAAGAAATAACCGATGTAATGCAAAAAGTCCAAAAAAATGGAAGCTATTGATACAAATGCTCAAAATTTAGTTGATTCTTTAATTCAGGAGCAAAAAGGTTTTGACAGAAATTAATGACTATTTTGAAAAAGGGGAATTATAAAACTGATAAACTGGGAAGAGTTGATGAATTAAATGATAAATATAAAGTTGTCTTGCGAAATCGGCTTGAAAAACAGTAAAATATTTTCTAATTCTTTTGCATGAATTTGCAGAAGCGATTAATAAAAAAATGGAAGCGCAGTTACAAAAGGATGGAAAAACAGCCACGTTGAATATTCTAAAATTTGTAAATTCGGCAAATGGATTTGAGGAAGCAACTTTTAGTAAAAATAACTTGAATTTTGACGAAGAAGAAGTAAAAGGACTGGAAAAAAAGCTAATAATGAGTTGCAGAAGGCATATAAAAAAATATAGCAGGAATGACAGTTGAGAATGCAAAAAAAGAAAAATATAAGCAGATCAGATTTTTAAAAAAGATAAAGGAAAGTTCAAAGGCATTGTCTGAAAATACGCAAAAAAATGCTGACAGGAGTAAAAAAATCAGAATATTCAGGATGTAGTGATAAGTGCAAGTAATATTTTAAGTGCTAAAACTGATTTGGAAAAATGTTTTTTTAATGTTTTGCTGATACAAAAAGTAAAAAAATTAACTTTATTGATTAATTGAAAAAAATTTAATCATTAATAAAAATATATTGAATTATATAAAAACTTATATATTAGAATTATTGACAAAAAAAGCCAAAAAAATGGTATATTATAAAAAAAGGTAAAGTTAGAAAAGGAATTAATTTATTTTTTTATAAAGAAAGTAATAAATTTTTTTAGTTTAAATAAAGGCAGGAGGAAAGTTGAAATGAAAAAAATGTTGTTGTTGATGGTTCTGGCATTGAGCGTTTTTTTATGTGCAGTGTCCAGAAGGAGGAAAAAGAAAGAAGAAAAATAATGCTAATGGAATTCCTAAGAAAATTGTAGCTGGACTTGATGATTCATTTGTTCCAATGGGATTTAAAAAAATGAAAAAAAGGTGAAATTGTAGGATTTGACATTGATTTGGCTAGGGCGGTAGCTCAAAAGTTAGGAAGTCAAGTTGAATTTAAGCCAATAAACTGGGATTCTAAAATACTTGACTTAAATGGTGGGAATATTGACTTGATTTGGAATGGGCTTACTATAACAGATGAGAGAAAGAAAGAAACTGAAATGACAAAGCCATATTTGACAAGTCATCAGCTTATAATAACAAAAAAACAGGTTCAAATATTAAGACAAAGGCTGATTTAAAAGGGAAAAATTGTTGGAAGCCAAAAGTGAAAGCAGTGGAGAAGAAGCTGTTAAAAAAATCAGGCGAAGACAAGACATTTAAGGAATTTAAAAACTTATGCGCAGTATGATCAGGCATTTATGGATCTTGATGCCGGAAGAATTGATGCAATTATAGCTGATGAAGTATTGGCAAAAATATACTAAAAAAACGAAAGAAACTCAAGCTAAAAAAAGAGCTTTACAGTATTTTTAAGCGATAATTACGGAGAAGAAGAATACGGAATTGCTCAGCTAAAAAAAGGGAACACTAAGTTGATAGAAGCAATAAACAAGGCTATTGAGGAATTAAAAGCAGACGGGACTTACCAAAAAATTTATTCTAAGTGGTTTAAAGATTAGTAATGAACCAAGCGTTGACAATATTTATTGAACTGGTAAAAACATTACCAAATATCATAATGCTGTATATACTTACAATCATATTTTCCATCCCGTTGGGAATTTTAGGAGCGTTGGCATATACAGGAAAAAATAAAATAGTAAAATTCTTTATTTCGGTTTATACCTGGATTTTTCGTGGTACACCTTTAATGTTGCAATTAATGGTAGTTTATTATGGAATTCCGCTTATGAAAATTGGTGGATATAAAATCGTGCTTGAGCCATATACTGCGGCAACCATTACATTTATTATAAATTATGCGGCATATCTTGTAGAAATTATGAGAAGCGGGATAGAAAGTATTGACAAAGGACAGCATGAGGCGGCAAAAGTGCTTGGTTACAGTTATTGGCAAAAAATAATATATGTCATTTTACCTCAAGCAATAAGAAGAGTCCTGCCAACATTGGGAAATGAAGCGATTACGCTTATAAAGGATACTTCACTTATATATGTCCTGGCTGTAACTGAAGTTATGAAACGGACAAAGGAGCTGGCTAACATTTATTATAATATTACGCCGTATATCTGTGCAATTATTATTTATCTTGTACTAAGTTTTGCGATTGACAGATTGTTTAAAAAAATATTGAAAAAAAGAAATAAAAATTAGAATTTAGAAAATTAAAAACATTAAATTTAAATAAAAATTTAAGTAATGTAAATTTAGGAGATAAATCGTGAAAAGTGAAAAATAGTAGAAGTAAAAAAATCTGAAAAAAACAGTATGGCGATAATGTAATTTTTAAAAAAATATAAATTTACATATTGACAGGGGAGAAGTTGTTTCATTAATAGGGCCTTCAGGAAGTGGAAAAATCAACGATCTTGCGATGTATAACAGATCTTGAGTCGATAACATCTGGAGAAATTTTTGATTGAAGGAAACAATTTAACAGATAAAAAAATGTAGATAAAAAAATAAAAAAAGGAAATGCTGTTAAAAAAACTGGAATGGTTTTTTTCAGACATTTAATTTATTTCCTCACATGTCAGTTAGAAATAATATAGTTAGAACTTTAAAAATTAGTAAAGAATATGAATACAGAAAAAGGCTGAAAGTCTTGCAAAGGAAATGTTGAGTCTAGTAGGGCTTTCTGATAAAAATTAATAATTATCCAAATGAACTTTCAGGAGGGCAGAAACAAAGAGTTGCAATAGCAAGAGCATTGGCACTGAAGCCAGATATTATGCTTTTTGACGAGCCTACATCGGCACTTGATCCAGAACTTGTAAAAGAGGTGCTGGATATAATAAGAAAAATTGAAAAAGTCAGAAAAATAACGATGTTAATTGTAAGTCACAGAAATGAACTTTGTACGTGAAATTTCAGATAGAGTAATTATTATGGAAAAGGGTGAAATACTGGAAACAGGAACTCCAAAGCAAATATTTGAAACCCCGTCTTCTCAAAAGAGTAAGGGAATTTCTGAATGCAAATAAATAAAATTTAACATTAATTTTAGGGTATTATGAAACTAAATTATAATGCCCTTTTATTATATATTATATAAATATTATTTTTTTATATTTAAATTAAATATGAAATTAGTATAAAAAAATTTGAAATATGGCTTGTATATACAATAAAAAAATGTTATAATATAAAAAAAGTTTGAGTGACTAAGTTTATCATAATGTTTATTTTTTTATTAAAACTTAAATTATGAAATTAATTAAAAAAAGAAGTTGACTTTTAAAGTGATAAATAATATAATCTTTTTGAGAAATTAAGATGAAAAAAATAAAAAGAGGTGAAATATGGAGGGTTTTATTAAGATAAAAAAATTTGGTTAAGAAATATCAGCTTAATAACGGTAAAGAATTATTAGCTGTAAATAATGTAAACCTTGATATTGAACAAGGCGATATTTATGGAATTATGGGGCTTAGTGGAGCTGGGAAGTCAACACTTATTAGACTTCTTAACAGGTTGGAAGAGCCTACTTCTGGAGAAATTTTTGGTAAAACAGGAAATTGTTGACAAAAAAAGATAATACAGTTACTGGATATGAGGATAAAAAAATATTTTTGAAATTTAATATGAAAAATCTTTGCGTGAATATCGGAAAAAAACAGGGAATGATTTTTTTCAGCACTTTAATTTGCTAAATTCAAGAAATGTGGCGGAAAATGTGGCTTTTCCGTTGGAAATTTCAAAATGGAAAAAAAGGATATAGAAAAAAAGAGTAGATGAGTCGCTGGAAATCGTGGGACTTTCAGATAAAAAAACTGAATTACCCTGAACAGCTTTCAGGAGGGCAAAAAGCAAAGAGTTGCGATTGCAAGGGCGTTGGCTAATAATCCGAAAAATATTGCTGTCGGATGAGGCAACTTCAGCACTTGATCCAAGAACTACTAATTCTATTTTGGAACTATTGAAGGATATAAATAAAAAAATTTGGGATAACGATAATTCTTATTACTCATCAGATGGAAGTTATAAAAAAATATGCAATAAAACGGCAATTATGTCGGATGGTCAAATTATTGAAAAAAAGGGGAAACAAAAAGAGATTTTCCTGAATCCTAAAAACAGATTTAGCAAAAAGAATTTGTAGGAAATATTTCCCATGAAGAATTTCGCACAGAGGAAGAAAAAGAAACAACGTGAGGAAAAATAATGGGAAATTGCGGTTAAGGCTAAAAATATAATGAGGATCAGGTAAATGAATCGTATATTACAAAAAAATTATCCGTAAATATGATGTTGAAGTAAATATTTTAAGCGGATTTATTGATAAAGTGGGCGATGTTATCGTGGGAAATTTACTGATAGAAATTTCTGCAAGTGAAGAGAAATCTAAAGATATTATTGAATGGCTAAAAAGAAAAATAAAATAGATTCGGAGGTGTTATAATGGGATTTGATTGGGTTAAGTTTTTTTCAGTTTCAAAAATATGGCTCAACCGTTATGGGAAACATTTTACATGGTGTTTTTTTCAACAATTGTAGCATTAATTATCGGACTTCCGATTGGAATTTTACTTGTCACTTCTGATGAAAAAGGAATAAAACCTAATAAAACTTTACATAAAATACTGGATATAGTTATTGTAAATATAACAAGATCTATACCGTTTATAATTTTGATAGTTTTATTAATTCCGCTTTCAAAAATTAATATTTAAATATTCATTTGGAAGTGTTTCGTTTATTGTGCCACTTTCATTGGGGTCAGCACCGTTTGTGGCAAGAATAATTGAAGGGGCTTTAAAGGAAGTTGATGAAGGACTTATTGAGGCTTCAAAATCAATGGGAGCAAAAACATCTGAAATAATTTTTAAAGTTATGATACCTGAAGCATTGCCGTCGCTTGTTCATGGAATTACATTGACATTAATCAGTTTAATTGGATATTCTGCAATGGCTGGTACAATTGGTGGAGGTGGACTTGGAAATGCCGCTGTAATAGATGGATTTCAAAGAAATAATCCTGAATTGATGTGGCAGGCAACAGTTGTTACAATTATTCTAGTTCAAATTATTCAGTTTATTGGAGATAGAATTGTAAGGGCATTGCTTGAAAAAAAGAAAAAAAGGGCATAAAATAAAAAATAAAAAAATAAAAAAATAAAAAAATTAGGAGGCAAAAAAATGAAAAAAATTGTTTACATTAGTGCTGATGATAGCACTGTTTATCGTATCTTGTGGTGGAAAAAGGCCAAAAAAATTAAGAGTGGGAGCAACACCAATACCACATGGTGATTTATTAAATTTAGTAAAGGATGATTTGAAAAAAAGAAGGAATTGACTTGGAAGTTGTTCCGTATACTGATTATATCTTGCCAAATAAGGCACTTGCAGATAAAAAGTATAGATGCTAACTTTTTTTCCAACATGTTCCATATATGGAAGACTTTGGAAAGAAAAAAATCATATTGATATGGTTGCAGTTGGAAATATTCATTTAGAGCCAATGGCATTGTATTCTAAAAAAATAAAAAAATATTAAAAGATTTGAAAAAGTGGAGATACTTTTAATAATTCCTAACGATCCTACTAATGGAGGACGTGCATTAATCTTACTTGACAAAGCTGGAATCATAAAATTAAAAAGACAATAAAAAAATTTATCAGCAACACCTGCTGACATTGTTCAAAAATCCTAAAAATTTAAAAAAATTGTGACAATGTCAAATGAACAAATTGCACCAAGATTAGATGAAGTTGCAGGAGCAATTATAAATTCAAATTTTGCAATTGATGCAAAAGTTACAAAAAAATGAGATTATCTTAATAGAAGGAAAAAGATTCTCCTTATGTAAATGTTGTTACTGTTTTTAAAAAGAAAAATCAAAAATGATGAAAGAGTGAAAAAAACTTGTAAAGGCATTGCAAAGTGAAAAAGTTAAAAAAATATATTGAAGAAAAAAATATGATGGTAGAGTAATTCCAGCATTTTAATTTTTAGGATAATCAAGACAAAAAAATGGCTTTAAATCTAATTTAAGGCTATTTTTTATTTATCATTAGAAAAAAATAAATTTAAGATAAAAATAAAAAAATTTATTTTTTTGTATAAATTTGTTGAAATAAATTTAAGAAAAAAATGTATAATATATCCAAAACTTCTTTAAAAATATTGTTTTTATTTTTTTAAAAAGAAGTTAGAATAAAAAGGAAAGGATAAGTTTCTTTTTGAAATAAAGAAATGAATGAAGGATGAAAAAAATTACTTATAGTTTCGCTATTTTTTTAGCTAGCATTAATTTAATTTATGCAGAAAAATGAGAATGTTGATAATAATAAACTTTCATTGGAAAGAGCATATCAAAAATACTGGAAATACAGCGACGCAGACTGTTCAAAAAAAGATCAGGATTCTGGGATTTTTATGAAAAAAACAGCAGGCAAAAACTTTTTGAAGGAAAAAGATAAGGAGTTATTCGATAATCTTAGTACAAAAAAACTAGATCTCAAGATGATTTTTACAAATATGTAAATGAAAAATTGGGATGAGAAGACACAGATTCCGAGTACGAAGCCGGCTTGGGGATCATTTTATGAACTTAATGAAAAAAATCAGGATTTTTTTACGTAATTTGATAAAGGAATTAAAAAAAGTAAGAAGACTTCGCTGACTGCGGATGAAAAAAAGGTATTGACACTTTATGACAGTTATTCTGATATGAAAAAAAGAAATGAAGAAGGATTATCGCCTATTCAAAAAGGATTTGGAAAAAAATAAACAGGGATTCAAAAATATTGAGGATTTAAAAAAATACAATGTAGAAGTTACAAAAATATGGAAGTTCTGAATTTTATGGATGGGGGATAGGCACTGATCTTAACAATTCTAAAAATAATGCGGTATATTTAGGAAGTGCAGGGATTGGATTGTCAAGAGATTATTACCAGAAGGATACTAAGGAAAATAGGGCAATATTGGAGGAATATACAAAATATGTCAGTGACATGTTGAAATATTTGGGAGAAGATAATACTCTTGAAAGAGCTAAAAAGATAGTTGCTTTTTGAAAAAGGGGATTGCAAATACTTTAATGACTAATGAAGAACGTCACGATGTTAAAAAAAGTATAATAATCCAGTAAAAGTAAGTGATTTAGCTACATTGTCTAAGAATGTAGACTTGGCTCAATATTTGAAACAGTTAAATGTGAAAAACGGATAAAGTAATAATAACAGAGTTGAACTATTATAAAAAAATTTGGATAATTTTGTAAATGATGAGAATATTGACATAATTAAAGATTATATGAGATATAATTTAATTAGTTCTCGACAGGGAGTTTTGAATGATGAGCTTGGTGCTAGAAGTTTTGAATTTTTGGAAAAATATTTGAATGGACAAAAAGGAAAGGGAAACGCTTGAAAAGAGAGCATTGAACTTTACAGATGGAAGTCTTGGGGAAATAATTGGAAAGATTTATATTCAAAGAAATTTCTCACCTGAAGCGAAGAAAAAAATGCTAAAAGAAATGGTTGATTACATCAAAAAGGCAATGAAAAAAACAGAATTGAAAAAAACTGGATTGGATGAGCGCTGCAACTAAGAAAAAAAGCTCTTGAAAAAAACTGGCAAAAATTAATGTTAAAAATAGGATATCCTGACAAATGGAAAGATTACAGCAAAATGACAATTTCAAGCAGTGATTCGTTGTATGATCAATTAAAGGGAATTAGTGAATGGGCTTATAACGAAGAGCTTAAAAAAAGTAGGAAAAGCCGGTAGATAAGACAGAATGGTACATGTCACCTCATACAATAAATGCCTACTATTCTCCAACAAGCAATGAGATTGTATTCCCGGCGGGAATTTTACAGTATCCATTTTATGACTATAATAAATTAGAAATGGCAAGCAATTTTGGAGCAATAGGGACAGTTATTGGGCATGAACTCACTCATGCATTTGATGTGTCTGGTGCTGAATATGATGGCGATGGAAATGTTAAGAACTGGTGGACTGCTGAAGATAAGGCAAAAATTTGACTTGGCTACAAAAAAACTGGAAAATCAATTTTCAAAATATACAGTTGGAGATGGAGTTCATGTTAATGGAAAATATACATTAACAGAAAATATTGCAGATCTTGGGGGATTAAACGTTGCTTATGATGCATTGCAATTATATTTGGAAGGATCATCCAAATTCCTCAAAAAGCCTACCCAGATACGGTAAATAAATTATTCTTTTTAAGTTTTGCAAGAATGTGGCGACAAAAATCTACTCCAGAATATTTAAAGAACCTGGCAAAAAAACAGATTCACATTCACCAAATATATTCCGTGTAAACGGAACTTTGGAAAAATATTGACGCATTCCATAAAGTATTTGAAACAAAAACCAGGGGATAAAATGTACAAGGCTCCTGAAGATAGAATAAAAAAATCTGGTAAAAAGAGCAGTTAAGTTTTTTTAGTTTTAGAAATAAAAAAACAAATAGTTGAATTATAAAAATTTTAAGATAATCGTTGCTGTAAAAGGTAACGATTACTTTTTATTTTTTTCAAACAGGATTTAGCATAAATTCTTCAATTTCAAAAAAATATTGAAAAATCAAAAAAATAATAAAAGGAAAAAAATATCTAGTTTTATGATATAATATTTATGGATAATAAAAAAAGATTTCATAAATAAAAAAATGAACTAAAAATTTTTAGGAAATGGAGGGAACAAAAAAAGTGACTATTAAAAAAATACAGTTGAGATTTCAGGAATTGGGCTTCATAAGGGCGAAAAAGATAAAAAAATGGTATTAAGACCTGTAAGTCAGGAAACTGGGATTATTTTTTTAAGAGATTGGATGTTAATGATAAAAAAACAATGTTATAAAAAGTTGCTCATGAAAAATTTGTTTGATTTGGAAAGAGGGACTAATATTCAAAATGAGGATGGAGTGAGACTTCATACGATTGAGCATTTTATGTCGGCACTTTCAGTTTGTGGGATTACTGATATTTTTTTGTGGAAATTGGAAGGGAATGAAATGCCGATTTTGGATGGAAGTTCAATTCAGTTTGTGGAAAAAAATTGAAAAATGCGGGGATTTTAGAATTGGATGAGGAAATAGAGCCTGTTGTGATTAAGGAGCCTGTTATTTTTTTTCAGATGAGAAGGCTGGGAAATATGTGATGGCATTGCCTTATGATGGATTTAAAAATATCTTATACGATTGATTTTTAATCATAGTTTTTTTAAAATCGCAGTATTATGAGCTGGAAGTAAATTTGGAAAAATTATGTGGAAAAATATTGCAAAATGTAGAACTTTTTGCCTTTGATTATGAAATTGATTTTCTTAAAAAGAATAATCTGGCACTGGGAGGAAGCTTGGAAAAATGCTGTGGTAGTTAGGGGCTAATGGGCCTTTAAATCCAGAAGGATTGAGATACCCTGATGAATTTGTCAGACATAAAAATTCTTGATATAATTGGAGATTTATATGTTTTGGGAACTCCAATAAAAGCTCATATTATTGCGATAAAGGCTGGGCATTTTGTAAATTCGCAATTGACTGGAATGATTGCAAAAAAATATTTGTAAAAAAATATAAAAAAACACTTGTAATTTGTAAAAAAATCAAATATAATGTAAGTATAAAATTTTTAAATTTTATTGAAAAAGATTGAAATTAAACTAGATTTGATTTTTGAGTAAAAAAATGAAAATAAATAAAAAAATATAAATTCAGGAGGAATAAAAAAATATGGCGACAAATGAAACAATTATGAATGTAGAGGATATTATGAAAAATATTGCTAGCATAGATACCCATTTTTTTATTGGTAGATAGAGTTATAGAAAAAAATGGAACAGATAGCTTGGTAGCAATTAAGAATTTGACAATGAATGAAGAATTTTTTTCAAGGACATTTTCCTGGGAAGCCTGTTATGCCAGGAGTTTTGCAAATGGAAGCACTTGCACAAGCAGTTGGGCTGCTTATGCTAGAACCTGGGAAAATACCTTTATTTATGTCAATTGATAAATGTAAGTTCAGAAAACCTGTTGTGCCTGGGGATCAGTTAAGACTTGAAGTGGAAAAAAATTAAGTGTAAGAAGAAATATTATTGTAGCAAAAAGGGAAATGTTTAGTTGATGGAGCTGTTGTAAGTGAAGGTGAATTAAAATTCGCTGTAACAGATATGTAAAGACAAATAAAAAAATGAAGAGGTATTAATTTATGAGTTCAAAGAATATACATCCAACGGCAATTGTTGATCCAAATGCTAAACTTGGAGAAAATGTAAAAATAGGGGCTTACTCGATTATAGGTCCGGAAGTTACAATTGGTAACGGGACAGTTGTAGAATCACATGTTGTAATTGAGGGTGAAACAATTATTGGTGAAAATAATTATATTTTTTTCTTTTGCATCAATTAGGGAAGGATCCGCAGGATTTGAAATTCGCAGGAGAAAAAAACTAGGGTTGTTATTGGAAATAATAATAAAAATTCGTGAATTTGTTACAATTCATCGGGGAACTACTGATAAATATGAAACAAGAGTTGGAAATAATACGCTTGTAATGGCTTATGTTCATATTGCTCACGATTGTATAATTGGAGATAACTGTGTGCTGGCAAATGCTGCGACTTTTGCAGGACATGTGGAAGTGGAAGATTATGCGGTGGTAGGCGGACTTACTGCTGTGCATCAGTTTACGAGAGTTGGGCGGCATGCAATGATAGGTGGATGTTCGGCTGTAAATCAGGATGTTGTTCCTTATATGCTGTCTAGAAGGTAATAAAGCAAGAGCTGTATATATAAATATTGTAGGACTTCAACGTAGAGGCTTTTTCAGATGAGCAGATAAAAAGATTGAGAGAGCTGTATAAAATTATATTTAAGAAAAAAATTGAAACTGGAAGAAGCTCTTCAGACAGTTGAGCGTGAGTATGGACAATATGAGGAAGCTCAAAATCTTATTAATTTTATACGAAAAAAAGTAAAAAGAGGTATTACAAGATAAAGTATAGAACTTTGAGATAGTATACTTGAACTCTAAAAAAACATCAGAATTTAAATAAACAGAATTAAATATTGGATTTGAGTAAATAGTCGTAGCTTTAGAGTTCGGTTTTAAAGTGATTTTTACTATACAATTACAAAATTGAATATTAAAATTTGTATATAAAGATTTAAAATATAAAATTTCTCAAAAATAATCTATGTTTTATTTTGAGTTAATTTTTTTAATGTAAATATTTTTTAGAGAAAAAAATAAAAAAAGGAAAAAAATAAAAAAATGACGATGGAAAAAAAGTAGGTCTAATTGCTGGAAATGGAAAATTGCCGGAATTATTTTTTTGAATCAATGCATTTTAAAGGGTATTGAGCCATTTTCAGTTTATCTGTTTGAAAGTGTGGAAGATAGTGTAAAGGAGCATAAAAAAATTCTGTAAAAATATAGTGTAGCGCAAGTTGGGAAAAATAATTTCATATTTTTAAGAAAAAAATGGAATAACTCAGTTAATAATGCTTGGGAAAGTTGAAAAAAATCTGATTTTTTTCAAATTTAAAAATTTGATTTGACAGCGACAAAAAAATATTACTATCTACAAAAAAATAAAAAAAGGATAAAAAAATATTTTAAAGGCGATAATTAATTACATCGAATCTGAAAATATTAAAGTTTTACCTCAAAATTACTTGCTAGATGAATATATTGCCAGAAATGAAGTTTATACAAAAAGCTTCTCCAAATAAAAAAATGAGGAAAAAAACGATAGAAATCGGGATAGAAGTCGCACGAATGCTGACTGACATTGATGCAGGGCAGACAGTTGTTGTGAAAGATGAATCGGTTATTGCGCTGGGAAGGTGTGGGAAAGGGACTGATAAGACGATTTTACGTGGCGGGGAACTGGCTGGAAAAAAATTGCATCGTTGTGAAAAATGGCAAGACGAAATCAGGATTATCGGATAGATATTCCAACGATCGGACTGGAAACAATTAAGAAAGTAGCAGAGATAAATGGTCGTGGAATTGTGATAGAGGCTGACAAAAATGTTGTTTATCGATAAAGAGGAAGTTATTAAATTTGCAAATAAAAAAATAAAAATTTTTATAAAGGGAATTAAAATTTAAAGTTTAAATAGAAAATTTTTAAATCCTTTTTCAAAAATAAAAAAATGTAAAAGGCTAAAAAAATGAAAAAAATAATTATGATACAGCAGATTCAAAAAAGAAAAAAATTTTTTTATTTCCTGTGGTGAAATGTCAGGAGATTTGCATGCTTCGTACATTGTGGAGGAAATGAGAAAAAAAGATGAAAATATTGAATTTTTTTGGGTGTAGTTGGAGATAAGTCGATAAAGGCTGGGGTTAAGGCTGTAAATCATATTAAGAATAATGATGTTATGGGATTTATAGAGGCTTTGAAAAAAAGTATAGATATTTCACGAAAAAAAGGCACATGAATATTTGCAGTTTATTAGGGAAAATGAAGTAGAAACTGTTATATTCGTTGATTTTGGAGGATTTAACCTGAAATTTTTTTGAATTGCTGAAAAAAAGAAAATTTTTGAAAAAAAGAACTGCAAAAATCTGAGAATGATTTATTATATTCCGCCTAAAGTCTGGGCTTGGGGAAAAGGAAGAATAAAAATTGCGAAAGTTTGACGATGTTATTGTAATTTTTTTCCATTTGAAAAGAAATATTATGATGAGAGTCTGAAAAAGGATGAGTCAAAAGGGCTGAAAGTGGAGTATTTTGGGAATCCGTTTGTTGATAAATATGATTTTTTTCTGATAAATTGGGAGAAAAAAATATTGTTGTTGCCTGGAAGCAGAAGGCAGGAAATTGAGAAATTTTTGCCAGTAATTGTAGAACTGGTTAGAAATAAAAAAAGTTAAGAATGAAAAGTTTTTTTAATGAAATTGGCAAGTGAAGAGCATAAAAAAATATATTCGTGAATTTGAAGAAAAATATAAAAATTGATGTTTTAAAAAAATTCCAAATTTAGAAATAACTTTTGATGAAATAAAAAAATATTCGGAAAGATTGTAAATATGCAATAGCAACTTCAGGAACAGTGACGTTTGAAATTTCGCTTATGGGTCTGCCTGTAATAGTAGTTTACAAGACTTCGGCAATTAATGCCTTTATTGCACGGCATATAGTAAAAAAATAAAAATATAACTCTAACTAATTTAAATGCTGATAAGGAAATTTTTTTAAAGGAATTGTTTGCAGGAGGATTTTTCTGTGGAAAAAAATTGCTTGAAGAAATGGAAATTATGGAAAAGAATAAAAAAATACTATTTTAGAGTTAAAAAAAGGAAAAGAGAAAAAAATTGGGTAATTTTTGGAGTTTTGGAAAAAGATTGCCAATTATTTGTTAAAAAAATAAAAATTGACTTTATAAAAAAAGGAAAAAAATATGGAAAAACGTGAAGAACTGTTAAAGGGTTCTATCTTGAAATTATTTGTAAAATATTTCATACCGACACTTATTGGATCTGCGACAGTTGTTCTTTACAACATTGTTGATAGATTCTTTGTTGGGAAAATTAGTGAAAAGGCGCTTGCAGGTGCAGGAATTGCCTTTTATATTGTTATGTTGATTATTGCTTTTTCAATGTTCATCGGAGTTGGAGCTGGAACAATTATTTCGATTAGGCTTGGACAGGGGAAAAAGGGAGAAGCAAAAAAATATTGGGAAATGCTGTAACATTATTTGCAATTTTAGGACTTTTATTGTATGCATTTTTAATATTGAATATTGACACAGTTTTACGGTATTCTGGTGCTAACAATGAAACGCTGCCTTATGCAAGGGCTTATCTTGAAATAATATTACTGGCGATTTTACCGTTATTTTTATTCATTTGGGCTTTCAAATGTATTAAATGCGACTGGAGCGCTCACGAGTTGCGATGTTTTCAATGTTAATTGGAGCGGTTGTAAATATTATTTTTAGATTATGTGGCTGTAATGATTATGCATACTGGAATTGGAAAGGGACTGCTTATGCGACTTTAATTGGAAATGTGTTGTCTGCGATATTTGTATTGTGGTTTTTAATCGCTGGAAAAACTACCGTTTAAAAATTGATATGTTTGGGTTTAAATTAGAAGAGGAAAGCGTTATTACAATAAGATTTTCAAAAATTAAAATTAGATCCCAAAAATAGTAAAGGATATTTTTTTCAATTGGAATGTCGCCGTTTTTACTGCAAAGTCGCAAGTTCAGGAGTTGGACTTGTAACAAATAAAATTGTAGATATTTATGGTGGAACTTACGGTGTGGCAGTTATGACAATTATAAATTCCTATTTGCCAATTATGACAATGAGTGTTTATGCAGTTTCTCAAGCTGTTCAGCCAATAATTGGATTTAATTATGGTGCAAAAAATTTTACAAGGGTTAAAAAAATCTTTAATGACTGCTATAGGTGCAGGAGCTGTATTATCCTTTGCATTTTGGGTAATTGTAATGCTTTTTGCCAAAAACAATTAATTTTATTTTTTTTAATGAAAAAGAGTACGCCTGAAGCTTTAAGGGAAGGAATAAAAAGCTATTAGAATTTATTTTTTTCACTTGTAATAATTTCATCTTTTGGAATAACTGTGCCAAATTATTTTCAGGCGACTGGACGTTCAAAAATACTCGGTTACAATGAATTTAATGCGACAAGTTGTTATATTTCTAGCTGTTGTCATAGTTTTTTTCAAATATATGGAAACTGGATGGTGTATGGCTTTGCGTGACCGTTTACGGATTTTCTGTTCTTTTTGATACTTCTAGTATTTTTTTATACAGAGAAAAAAAGATTTTTTTGACAAAATGGCTGAAAAATCAAAAATCATTTACTGGAATCTAAAAATATAGAAACTGAAGAGCATGAAAAAAATAGATAAAAAAATAATAAATAATTTATTAAATAAAAAGAGGAATAAAAAAATGATTACAATTTTATTAATGGCACTTTCATATATTTTTAGGAAGTGTGCCAAATGCGCTTTGGATAGGGGAAGGTATTTAAAGGAATAGATGTCCGTGAGCACGGAAGTAAAAAAACACAGGCTCTACAAATCTTGCACGTGTTTTAGGGGCAAAAATTAGGAATTTTGACGTTAATCTTGGATATTTCTAAAGGATTAGTTCCAACATTAATTGCAATTTTGCTAAAAAGTGGATTTTTTTGAAAATTTGACAAAAAAATTGAAAAATCTTGATTATGTGCTGGTTGAATTTGTGCGATTTTTAGGACATGTATTTTTCTATTTTTTTATGAATTTTAAAAGGTGGAAAAAGCTGTTGCAACAACGCTTGGAGTATTTTTTTAGTTTTAGTTCCAAAGGCTATATTATTTGCAGCAATTGTATTTTTTGTGGTTTTTGCTATTTTTAGATATGTTTCGCTTTCTTCAATTTTTGCAGCTGTATCGCTTCCTATTTTTACATATTTTTTGTACCAGCAAATAATATATGTTATTTTAGGAATTTTAATAGCAATTTTAATTATTGTAAAAGCATAAAAAGCAATATTGAAAGATTAAAAAAATGGGACAGAATCTAAGTTTAGCTTGAAAAAGTAAAAAAATAACGAATCTATAAAAAAATATAATTGTAAATAAAAAAATTTAAATTCTTTAGGATATTTATATATCGTGAAAGGAAGGGATAATGATGAAAAAAATATTGGTTATTGGTGGTGGAAGCTGGGGAACCTGCCTTTCAAAAACTGTTGGTGGAAAATGGACATAAAGTATATTTGTGGGAACATAATGAAGAGGTTAGAAAAGTTATTCGTGACACAAAGGAAAAATCCTAAATTTTTTTGCCAAATATAAAATTGCCTGACAGCCTTAATGTTGTGGATGATTATGGAGAAATATTAAAAAAATCCTGAAAAAAATATGGAAAAAAATTGATATTTTATTATTAGCAACTCCAACGCAATTTTTTTAAGAAATATTTTAAAAAAAGATTGAAAAAAATTTCTTAAATTATAATATAATACTGGTGAATGTTGCAAAAGGTTTAGAAATTGCTACAAAAGAATCTCTGAAATTGTGGCTGAAGAACTGGAAAATAAGGAATATAGCTATGTTTTACTAGCTGGACCGACACATGCCGAAGAAGTGGCGCAAAAATTGCCATCTGCGATACTTTCTGTATCTAAAAAAATGAAGAAGTCGCAAAAAATCGTGCAGACTACATTTAGCAATCTTTATTTCAGAGTTTATACGGGAACGGATCTTATGGGAGCTGAACTTGCAGGAGCATTAAAGAACTGCCTTGCAATTGCGACTGGGAATTGCCGATGGAATGGGGTATGGAGATAATACAAAGGCGCCCTTATAACTCGTGGAATTAATGAAATGTTTGAAATTGCAAAATTTTATAATGCAAATCCAAAAACATTTATGGGATTGTCGGGACTTGGAGATATTATTGTAACTTGTACAAGCAAGCATAGTAGAAATAGATATGTTGGGGAAAAAGCTGGGGCAAGGTCAAAAAAATTGAAGATATAGTTTCACACATGAATATGGTATCAGAAGGTGCAGAAACAATAAAGGCTCTTTATAAAATTATAAAGGAAAAATGACTTAAAGGCACCTATTTTTTTACAGCACTTTATGAAGTAATTTATGGTGGAAAGCCAGTTTCAGAACTGGAATCTACATTTATGAGCAGAGATCTGAAGTCAGAATTTTTAAATTAAGAAATATATAAAAAAATAAAACTGGAGTGAGGTAATGGAAGATAACAACTTAAACTTAATGTCGTTATATCTAAGTGATATTCAAAAAAATTTGATTTACTCTCAAGAGAAGAAGAATATGAACTGTTAAAAACGAATTAGGGAAGATAATGACGAACAGGCAAGACAATTACTGATTTTATCAAATTTAAGACTGGTAATAAGTACAGCTAAAAAAATCTCTTGGGAACGGATTGCCTCTAATTGATTTAATTAGCGAAGGGAATATTGGATTGATAAAGGCTATAAATAAATTTGACTATGAAAAGGGGCATAGATTTAGCACGTATGCAGTATGGTGGATAAAAACAGTCAATTAAAAAGGCAATTATCAATATTGGGAAGGGATATTAGAATACCGTCTTATAAGTATGAGCAATTATCAAAAAGTAAATAAAGTCATAAAGGATTATACTGCCATTCACGGTGAAGCTCCATCAACAGAATATATTGCAAAGAAAGTTGATTTAAAAGGAAAGCAAGGTTATATTGCTTTTTAGGTGAATTTCAGGATATAATGTCATTAAATGAAACAATAGGCGATAATATTTATCTGGAGGATATTATTGGGAAAAAAATGATGATGTTGAGGATAAAAATAATAAAGGAAGATCAGCTTGTTGAAATGAAGGAATTACTTGAAAAAAAGTTTTAAATGAGCGGGAAAGACTGATCCTTGAATATCGTTACGGATTGTATGACAATAAAATCCATACATTAAAGGAAATTGGCGAGCAGATGGGGATTACACGTGAAAAGAGTTAGACAAATCGAGAAAAAAAGGCTATAACAAAAATTAAAGGAACATTTGGAAGAATACAAGGATATATTATAAAGAAGAGGTGAATGTATGTTACATATAATTGTAGATAGAAAATCGTTATTGAGGGCTATGACCATAGTTGAAAAATGCAGTAACTGAAAAACAAAGTAAAAAGAAGTTCTTTCTGGAATTTATATTGAAACTCAAGGTGAAAAAGGCAATTTTGCGAGGAACAGATTTGGAACTTTCTATAAATACAGAAATAGAAGCGCAAGTGGAAGAAGATGGAAGAATTGTCATAAAGCATAAATTGATCGAAGAGTTTTTTTAAAAACAAATTTCTGATGATAAAATAACTTTAATTGAAGAAAGTGGTAAGCTGGTAATTCAGGCAAGTTCGACAAATACGGAATTTTCTTTATATAATGCAGAAAAATTTCCCGCTTCAGTCAAAAACTTGAAAAATGGGGTTGAATATGTATTTGAAAAAAAGGGGAATTGTTAAATAAAAATTGAAAATGTGAAAAATATCAGCTTCTCCAAATCCAGAAAAATCTTGCTGTAAACTGTATTAGAGTGGAAATCGAGGAAAAATAAATTAAAAACTTATTTCATCTGATACATATAGATTGACATATATTGAAGAAGACTTGGAAGAGTCTCAAAAAAATAAGGAAAAATCTTAGCTTGAGTATTCCATTAAAGACAATTGATGGATTAATAAAGATTATGAAGTTAATAGATGAGGAAAAAGATCGTAGTAAAATCAGATGGCTCAAAAAGTATTTTTTTCAAATTTTCAAATGTGGAAATATTAACTCGTACGATTGATTTACAATTTCCAGATTATAAATCAATTTTTGAATAATTCACAGCATAATAAAAAAATATTGTTAAATACAAAGGATTTTTCTGTCAGTGTTAAAAAGAACTGCCATATTTGTCAGAGATAATAAGGAATCTAAAAAAATGGTGGAATATTTAATTTTTTTCAAATAATAAGTCTCGCTTACAGGAACGAGTGAAAATGCACAGATAAAAAGAAGAAATTGTAACGATTCAAGAGGGTGAAGATTTAAGAATTTCCTTAAATGTTAAATTTTTTTACTTGACTATATTTCTACAATTAAAGGAAAAAGTTACAGTGTTAGAACTGCTAAATAATAAAAAGTTCTGTAATTGTAAAGGATGAAGATAATGATAAATCGCTTTTATTTTACAATGCCATTAGCACTTAGAGAAAGTTAATTAAGTTTAAAAAAATCAGAAAAAAATTTAAAATTGATTAGAAACAGTTAAATGGCTTATATTTTCATTTTTAAAAAGAAAGTATATAGTCAGAATAATAGAAAGGAGAATATGCAATGCCTATAAAAAAATACCAAATAACTTACCGGCTGTAGATATTTTAGCAAAGGAGAACATCTTTGTAATGGATGAAAGAAGGGCATTGTCACAAGATATTCGTCCTCTAAAAATTTATAATAATAAATCTTATGCCTACAAAAATTGAAACAGAAACACAGTTATTAAGACTTTTAAGCAATACTCCGCTTCAAATTGAAGTAACTTTCTTAAAAATGGCGTCTTATGTGTCTAAAAATATCTCTAAGGAGCACATGTCGAATTTTTATAAGACCTTCAATGATATAAAGAATGATTATTTTGACGGGCTTATAATAACTGGAGCACCTGTGGAAAATATTCCTTTTGAAGAGGTTATTTACTGGAAGGAATTAACGAAAGTCATGGAATGGAGTAAAACTCACGTTTATTCTACAATGTATATTTGCTGGGGAGCACAGGCAGCGCTTTATTATCATTATGGAATAAAGAAATATCCTTTAAAGGAAAAACTTTTTGGAATTTATCCTTTAAAAATTGATATTTGCCATACAATGTTATTACGTGGTTTTGATGAAGTGTTTAATATGCCGCAATCACGGCATACAGAAGTACATGCAGAAGATATAGAAAAAATTCCTGATCTGGAAATTATTGCCAATTCTAAAGAAGCTGGAGTGAGTATCGTACGTAGCCGAGATAAACGTAATATTTTTATTATGGGACATTTGGAATACGATAGGATGACATTGGCAAAAAGAGTATGAAAGAGATGTGAAATTAGGAAAAAAAGTATAAAAAGTTCCTTATAATTATTATCCAAATGACGATACAAGCAAAGAGCCGCTTTTTGTTTGGCGAGCTCATGCGAATTTATTGTTTTCAAATTGGATAAATCATCATGTTTATCAAGGAACTCCTTATGATTTGACAACATTGGGAAAAAGTTCCTAATTTTTCAAATTTAGTTTTAAAATAGTTATATTCTTTAAAAAAATATTAGTAAAAAAATTTTTTTGAAAAACGGGAATAGATTATAGAGAATAATAAAAAAATAAAAAAAGCTGTCGAGCAGTATTTGTTTAAAAAAATAAATTATGCAAGACAGTTTTTTTTTAATAAAATTATTAATTATTGAGTGTAAATAGATATATTTTTCAAGTAAAGGGGAATTCATTATGTCAAATGGCATAACCCATCCGCAGCTGTTGGAATCTAGATCTACTTCACGGCCAACTCTTTCTCCTGCTTTTTTTAAATACTAAATATACAAATTGCGAACAGTAAAGCCTCTTGTCAAAAATCCTTGGTAAATGTTAATCCATAAGGCTTAGTTATAGTTTCATCAATTTCTTTGAATAATGCGGATTTAAATTTATCATCTATTCCTTTTTAGTCTAAAAAAATAGCAACTTTTCTATTAATATTTTCCCAGGCATATATAGGACTTTCACTGTAGCCGGCAGAATATGTTGGAAATTCAATTATTTTTTTGTGTTCATTAAGAACAGCAGCATGTCCCCACATTGAACGTAAAGTCGGCTTTTTTTGATAAAATAAGAATATCTCCTGGCTGAAGTTTATCGGCATTTGAGATAACTTCATGCGTAGTGTACCAGAAATACTTATCTTCCGGTTTGGTTTTACATATAAGTGAAAGTGTCAGGATTAAAAAAAGAGCATCAGTCTTTTTATATTTCCCTTTAAATAAATATTCATAATGGATTGTTCCTTTCTAATTATTGGTTTAATATTCAAACTTATGTATATTATAAAAAAAGACACAAATTAGTCCAGCATATTTTTTTAATAAAAAAATTTTTAAATATAATTTATTTAATGTAATAAAAAAATTAAATTTTTTTAAAAAGAAATGTAAAAATTACTTGTATTTTTTTTCTAAGTTTATGATTTAATTAAAGTAGGGAAGTTAAATAAAAATTATAATATTTTTTTAAAAATAGGAGGAATGGATGCAAACTAATCCGGCTTTAGCTGAACGGAAGCAAAGAATTGATTCCAACATGTCTAAAATTAAGCATAAAATAGTAGTGATGAGCGGAAAAGGTGGAGTTGGGAAAACAACTACGTCTGTTAATTTAGCCTATGGATTATCGTTGCGGGGATACAAAGTTGGTATTCTTGATGCAGATTTGCATGGGCCTAATATTCCAATTATGTTTGGAAAAGAAGGAGTAAAACTTTCAAAAAAATTTCTGAACCGCTGGAAATAACAGAAAAATCTGCATATATCGTCATTAAGTTTTTTGTTCCTGATAATTCGCCAGTTGTATGGAAGGGACCGCAAAAAATTACAGCAATAATGGAAATGCTGGAAGGAATTAAATGGGGAGAGATTGACTATTTAATAGTTGACCTGCCGCCTGGAACTGGTGATGAAACATTAGGTATTGCTCAGAATATAGGAACTGATTCAAAGGCAATTATTGTGACAACACCGCAAAAGGTTTCTTTGCTGGATTCTACAAGATCAATAAATTTTGCCAAATTGATTAACTTGAATGTGCTCGGTGTAATCGAAAAATATGAGTGGTTTTTATTTGCCCTGACTGTCAAAAAAAGAAGTTAATATTTTTTTAAAAAAAGGTGGCGCTGAAAAAAATGGCCCAGGAGAAAAAAACTGACTTTCTAGGATCAATACCATTAGATGGAAATATTGTGGAGTCTCAGCGATAACGGATTACCATTTATTTCAAATGATTCTTTAGCATCAAGAAGAATGAATGATATAATTGCTAAAAGTAATTGAAAAAAACAGAAAAACGAAAAATAAGTAAGACAAAAAAATGTGAAAGGAGAGGTATTTTTAAATGTATCGCGATTGTAATATGTTTATTATACAATAGAAAAAAATGAAAGTATTAGTATTTAACAAGAATGAAAAAAACTAGAATGGTAGTGGGACAGTTATTAAAGGAATTAAGTTTTAATGTTATATTGGCAGAAAATGAAGAACAAATGCTAGATGCCCTAAAGACAGAGACTCTCGATATTTCTTTTTTTAGATATTAACTCAATTGAAGATTTTCCGTTGTCAATAGAAAAAAATAACAAGATATAAAAAAACAAAGCTATATTCTAATGGCAATTGAACAAGATGACAGATATGCGAAAACCGAAGCTCTATTGAAGGGAATAGATGACTATGTATACAATGATTTTTAGATTGGAAGAGCTTTCAGCCAAATTTAGAGCAATAGTGAGAATTTTTGAATAAACGGCTTACTGAAGATGAAATGGGAATTTTTGACAGCCTATGATTTAACATTAAATCCTGCAAATAGGGAAGTTAAACGTGATGGAAAAAGAAATAGAATTAACAAATAAAGAATTTTTTTATTATTGGAATATTTCTTGAGAAATAAAAAAACAGAGTTCTTACTAGAACAATGATTTCAGAAAAAAATTTGGGATATAGATTTTTGTTTCAGAAAGCAATATTGTAGATGTGTATGTTAATTTCTTGAGATCGAAGATAGATAAAGGACATGACCAAAAGATTATAAAAAAACTGTAAGAAGTGTTGGATATATCATAAAAGAGTAGATTTCTTTTAAAAAAATAGAAATAGTGAATATTTTAATTAATTTATTAAACTATTCATAATTGTAACAATAACAAATTCATAAAAAAATATAAATTTTTTTATTGATTTTATAAAAAAATAATGTGATAAAAATATATTCAAATAACAGATTAGGAGTGATAAAAAAATGTTTAAACAAATAGAATTACCTTACGGATTTGATGCATTGGAGCCAAGCATTGATACAAAAAAACAATGGAAATTCATTATGGAAAGCACCATGCAACTTATACTAATAATTTGAATAGCACATTAAAAGACAATGCACCACAATTTTTTTGGAAAAAAATCAATAGAAGAAATTTTAACAAATTTAGATGCATTGCCAGAAAATATACGTGGAGCTGTTAGAAATAACGGTGGAGGTTTTTATAACCACAATTTATATTTTTGAAGTAATGGGACCTAATGCAGGTGGAGAACCAAAAAGGTGAATTAGCTGAAAAAAATAAATGAAGCATTTGGAAGTTTTAACAAATTTAAAGAAGAATTTTTCAAAAAGCTACTGCAACTAGATTTGGTTCAGGATGGGCTTGGCTTGTTGTAAACAAAGATGGGAAATTGAAAGTAACTTCAACAGCAAATCAAGATAATCCATTAATGCCAGGTGTAACACCTTGTGGATGTTCAGAAGGAACTCCAATTTTAGGAATAGACGTATGGGAACATGCATATTACTTGAATTATCAAAAATAGACGTCCAGATTATATTACAGCTTTCTTTAACGTTATAAACTGGGATGCGGTATCTAAAAAAATATGAAGTCGCAAAAATAAGTTAAAAATAAATTTATAAATTTAGATTGAGTTGGAGTCGTTATTTATAGTAATTCTAATTCAGTCTTTTTTTATTTTGATAAAAAAATATTTGTTTATAAAAGTTGACTGAAATGATATAATTTGCTATACTTATAGAGTAATATTGTTATTTCTCGTTTAAATAATGAGTTTGTAATAAGTATTACTAGCTATTTTTTTATGAGATTTATTACAGATTACTTTAAAAATCTAATTCCTGAAATATAACATTTAGTTTAAATTTTGTTTTTGAAGGATTTGTAAATAAAAAAATATAAAATAAAAATTTCAAATGGGAGGAAATGACTATGGAAAAAAAGTTACAAAAGATATGAATATAATGGAAGCTGTGGAAAAAAATATCCGATTATTGCGCAAGTATTGATGAGATATGGACTTGGATGTGTTGGATGTATTATTTCGAGTGCGGAAACTTTAGGTGAAGGGATTGCTGTTCACGGGTTAAATCCAGATATAATTATTGAAGAAGTAAATATGATTCTTGAAAAAAACAGGAAGGATAATATGAAATTAGTTTAAAAAAATAAAAAAATAGGTAGCTTTTTTTGAGATTTTCATTCAAGTTACCTATTTTTTTGACGAATTTATATTATTAACACAAAACCATAAATAATATTTGTTAATAATATGATTCCTACTAGAAATCTATTTATAAATTTGAAGATGTTTTTGACTTCCGAATGTGAAAGCTAATGCCAGATTTAAAATAGAATATATTAGAAGTGTTACTGAAAAAAATTTTTTTCAAAATAAAAAAATTTTTTTGAGTTTTTCAACAACATTAAAACTGGCGGTAGCAAATAACGGAATGAACTAAAGAAAGCATATAAAAAAATATAGTCAAAACTTCAAATAAAAAGTATAGATACAGTTATTCTCTCTGCAAACTGTACTCGCTTTCCGCTCAGGAATAAAAATTGAAACAAGCGAGTAAATACGTACAAAAAAAGTAATAATAATGTTAAAAAAATGTAAAAAGTATTAATCATGTCTTATCTATTCTCCATATATATTTAATAAACCTTATATATTTTATCATATCTGGAATAAATTCTCAAGTAAAATAAAAAAATCCCAATAAATTTTACTATAATAAATTTTTCTTCTCTTGCCATTTTCTCAAGTTCTCTTATCCTGTCGTCAGTAGACGGATGTGTACTAAATAAATTTTTTTAGATTTCCAAGGTTTGAAAATGGATTTACGATAAACATATGTGCTGTTGCCGGATCTTCTCTGTTCATTGGAATACTGTGACTGTAACTTTCCAATTTTTTTGGAGTGCATTACGTAAATATAAAGGGATTTCCTGAAAATTCAGCTCCAGCTCTGTCTGCCATGTATTCTCTTTTTTTCTTGAAATAGACATTTGAATTATAGAAGCGACTATTGGGGCTAAAAAGTGATACTAGCATTGCAGTGGCAACGTTATTTCGTCTTCTTTCACCATTTCTATTGTCTCCGCTTGATACATAAGGTAAAAAAATCTTGCAATATTTGCAATTGCTCCAGCAAATGTAGCGGCAATTGTACTAATTAAAATATCCCGATGTTTTATATGTCCAAGTTCATGTGCCATTACTCCGGCCAGTTCGTTATCATCCATCATTTCAAGCAGTCCAGCAGTACATGCAACCGTCGCATTATTTGGATTTCTTCCAGTTGCAAAGGCATTTGGCTGTCGTTCTGGAATTATGTAAACTTTTGGCATAGGTAAATCGGCATTTTTTTGCCAATCTTTGTATCAGGTGATATAATCTTGGGTTATTTTGGGAATTAACTTCTTGACCATTATAAGCCTTAATAACCATTTTATCACTAAACCAGTAACTGTAAAAAAACTCATTCCACCAGCAATTATAAGCCCAATTAATGCCCCTTGCTGATTTCCCAATGCGCTGCTAATTGCTACAAACAGGAAAAACTAATCCAAAACATTAAAAGACCTGTTTTCATAGTATTTATAAACATAGGTATCTCTTCCTTTCTTTTTATTTTTTTATTAAATTCGTTCAGTAATTATATAATTTTAAATTAAATAAATAATAGGTTATAAATTATAAGTTTTTTTGAACAAGTTTATTATATTATAAAAAGGTGTATTTTTTTCAATAGATAATTTAAGTTTTATTATTTTCTGGCATAATAGGGTTATTGAAAAGTTACTCTAAATTATCCCATTAAAAAAACAAAAAAATCATATTTTATATTATTTTTTTAACAAGAGAGCCTGATTTTTTTGCAAAAAAATCTATAATTAATTCATTATTTAAGTAAAAAAATTGTACAAAAAGAAAGCAAACTTAAAAAAATTTTTAAATATCAGGAAAAAAAGATTGAAAAATATAATTAAAAATATAGTATAATAAAAAAACATATTAATATTTAATTAAATAATATAAAAAAAGGTAAAATTGAGGTGATGAAAATGGGGAATGAAAGTGCAAATATGGAAAAATATGTATGGAAAGGGAAAAAAATATTGGAATTATACTGGATAAGAAAAAAATCTGGATAATTTTTGTAATTCGAGAATTTGTGCTGAATGAAAATATTAATGAACATCAGAAGATGGAAATACAACTGGAAATGGATGAAGAGCAAAGGAAGAATCTGGAAAGAATTATTGAAAAAGGAAAAATGTTGAAATTGAAATTGAACTTTCAGGAGTGGATCAGAATGTCAGAAGGAAGATTTTTTTGTGGAATAGTTGATTATTTTGAAATATTAGATTATGGAAGTTATGGGTGCAGGATTTTAATGAAGGCATTTTTCCAAAAAGTGTGATTTTTGATAGGAAAAAAATGAGAAGAAATATAGAGTTTTTTTCAAGACACGAGTCTTATGTTTTCAGATATAATTAATGAGATTAATAAAGATTATGCTGATAAAAAGCTGGAAATAAAAATATTCTGATATTGCGAAAAAGCAGATTAGCAGTCTTGTTGTGCAGTTTGATGAAACAGATTGGGAATTTTTTTAGTAAGGCTTGCTAGTCAGTTGAAAAACTGGGCTGTTTGTAGTTGAGCAGGGGATAATATTGTTTGGAATGGTGGAAATGGGGGAAGTTAAGAAGGAAAATAAATATTTTTTTCAGATTATTCGCTTGTGAGGGATTATAAAAAATTTGTATTATAAAGTGCAGTCGAATAAAGTAATAAATCTAGGAGATACTGTTTCTATTTCTGAAAATCCTGAGAAGAACAAAGCTGAAGAAAAATAGAAAAAAATAGTGAAGATTTTTAATGGGAACAAGGGAAGTTTTTTTCTGTATTGAAAACTAAAAATATTTTTTTAAAGGACTTCATTTTTGAAAAAGTGAATTTTTGGCAACAAATATGGGCAGTTATCATATATTTAAAAAAATATAATAAAAAAATTAGAGGATGTAGAATTGAGGCTAATGTTGAGCGAGTATTTGAAGATGGTGGAATTGCAAAAATGGAAGTAAAATTTGCAGAAGGGCTAAAAAGAATTGTTCAGGAAAGAAGTAATTCTGAAAGTAATGACAGGGCTTATGATGATTATGGATTGAAAAAGATTTCCATTAAGTTATCAGACTTTTTATTCGCAGACAAATACAGGATTTTTCTGTACTCCAGAAGTAAATGACACTGTTGAGGTTTATTTTTCCAAACGAAGATGAACGATTTGCAAAAAGTGTCGTGGGCAATTAATAACAAAGGAAATGGAAGATTTAGCGATTATACGAAAAGGAATTTTCAGGTAAATCAGAGTGATTTTAATTTTAACTTGAATTTAAATGCTTTTGAAGTTAAGACAGCTGAAAAATATAGTGTAGAATCACCTAATATAGTTGAAAAATGCAGATAATTTTGTAAATAAGGCAACTCAAAAATTTGGTGGTGGCATCGGATAATTACTTGGGGATAGAGTCGATTGGGGATGCTGACTTTTTATGCTTCTAAAATAAATATTATTGGGAAAGAAAAGGAAATAACGATGGAATCGTTGAGTTCAGATGTGAGAATTAAAGGGAAGAAAGTTCATAGTAATTAAGTATAATATTATTTTTAAATCTGTTTAAAGTCGAACTATTAAAAAAATTATATAAATTTATGGTTTTAATAAAAATAGTCATAATTTTTGAGTTTGTTTTAAGACAATTTTATCGTAAAGAGACTTAAAAAAATACAGGAAAGTAGCAGAAATAGTCTAAATCCTGCTCTTTTTTTCCTGTATTTAAAAAAACTTAATTTTAGATAGTGGAGTAATTATGAATTTTTTTACATGGAGTTGAGATTCCCGTGTTAGCAAATAACATGAAATATATTTTCTGATTTTTTTAAAATGGGATTTAGCATAAGTTTAATTTATTTTTTTCTTTTTATTTCTTACAAATTGTATAAAAGATATAATTTCCTGCTTTTCTGCATCCGTGTAATTTGGAGAATTAAGGATGTATTCATCTAAATCATCATCTGGAATCAGGTCAGCTTGGCGATTTAAAAAAAGTAGCTTGTAATTGCTCCTGTGATCATACCAAAAGTTCCCATTCCAATGAGTATTAGAAAAAATAGCAATTATTCTTCCAATAAATGTATGCGGGTAGACATCGCCGTAACCGACGGTAGTTGCAGTTACAAATGCCCACCATAAGCCGTTGAAATAGGATAGCTTTTTCAACATAGGAAACTATCAGGGCAGATACGATAATTCCTAGTACAGCGAAAATTAACAAATAAATAAGTCCATTTGCCCTTAAAAATTTTTTTATTTTTTTATAGAATTTTTTTTATAGATAAATAAGTTTTTGTTAGTTTTAAATGCTTAAAAAAACTCTAGCCAAACGTCTTATTTTAAAAAAATCCTGAATAATCTAAAAAAATAGAATAATACGGAATAATTGAAATTAAATCAGGGAATATTATTTTCTATAAAATCAAGTTTATTGTTTGAATGTGTAAAGCGGATAAAATAATCAGTCGCAAAAAAATCAGATAAATTGATACATCAACAAATTCTAAAAATCGGATTATTAAAAAAATACTAATATCGCCGTGTAAATCTAAAATTGTAGTAACAAAGCTGTATAATGCTAAAAAAATAAAAAAATAACCTGATAACTTATCCTAAATCTTTTTGCTTTTTATGTAAATCTTCAATTTTTCTTTTTTTCATAAAAAAATACCTGTTTTATTTAATAACTTTTTCTGTATGTTACCAGCAACGGATTCCAAAACACTTGCATTTGTTGGAGAATATGCAAAAGTCAATTTCTATAAATTTTTTTCAATAGGTGTTTCAAGAGTAATAACAATAGCCATTTGGTCTACAAATTGAGCAACTGCTTCCTTTCCAGCCATTGCTCCACCAAGAACAATTTTTTTATCCTTATCGTAAATGATTTCAGCGCTTGCAGGAACAGAATCTTCAAAGCCTGAATTTTTTTATACATTGCTTTCATTGAAACAACTTCGGCATTATATCCTAATTCTAGTGCTTCTTTTAGTGAAAGTCCAGTTTGTGCCAGTTTCACATCATAAAAATGAAGTTGCAAAAGAACGGATCAATCCTTTCCAGCTTACATCTTTTTCCTGATAAATGTTTCGCAAGGAACATTCCATGCTTATTTGCCACATCTCCAAATGGAGCATATAAATTTCTGTCAGTTTTGTAATATTTGTTAAAAAAATACAATCTCCAATTGCATATACATCTTTAATATTTGTTTCAAATTTATCATTGACAGTAATTTTTTTCCAGAATCGGTTTTTAATTCTTTAGGCAGAAAAATCAATATTTGGAGTAATTCCGATGCTAAATAATGCAATATCAAAAATCCACAGTTTCTCCATTGTCTAATTTTACTGATTTTTGCTACATTGTTTTTCAGAAATAATTTCCGAAACTCCTGAATTTAATTTTTAATGTAACGTTGTTTTTCTATTTCCTTATAAATTCTTTTTCAAATTTTTCAGAAACATTTGGAAAAAAATTTGATCAGCCTTTTCAATCAATGTAACATTTAATCCATTTTTTTGAATGATTCAGTCATTTCCAGCCCAATGAACCCAGCTCCTACAACAACTGCATTTTTTTAATCTTGATTTATTTTCATTCAGGAAATCCTTTATTTTTAAAGGCATGCTCTGCATGGGATAAAGTAAATACATTTTTCCAAATTTTCAGAATATCCAGCAATATTTGGTACAAAATGATTTTTGCTCCAACAGCAATTACCAATTTGTCATAAGAAATTGTCCCGTTAATTTCATTGCCTTTTTACTGTTAAAGTTTTATTTTCAAAATCTATTTTTGTAACTTCGTGATGAATTTTCACATTAATTCCACGATTTATAAAAATTTTCAGGTGTTCCGTGCAGAACATCGCTTTTTTTCAATTCATCAGCGATAAAAATAAGGTGTTGGACATCCAGCCCAAGCCACATAGGATGACTTTTCAAATAAAATAATTTCATCTTCAGGATTTACCTTTTTATATTGAGTCGAAAACATCATTCCAGCTGCTCCGCCTCCAATTACAACTATTTTCATAACATTTATTGTATGATAATTTTTATTTTTTTATCATACGCTCCTTTCAATTTTTTTGTCTTATTATTATTATTTTTTTATTTAATTTATTAAATAAATATCGAAAGTCTGCTTGCTACCATTTTTTTATTCCCACCTTATTATCTTTTCCACGTGGAATTATAACGTCTGCATATCTTTTGGAAGGTTCAACAAACTCCAAGTGCATCGGTTTTACAGTATTTATATATTGATTTTTTTTATACTTTCAAAACTTCTTGCACGTTCATTTAAATCCCTTTCAATTCTTCTTAAAAGTCTTTCATCATCATCAGTATCCACAAATAACTTTTGCATCAAAAAGTTTTTCTGATTTTTTTGCGATGGCAAGCACTAAAATTCCCTCTACAATAATTAAATTTGCAGGCTCAATATGCTGAGTCTCATTAATTCTGTTATGAACTTGGAAATCATAAATGGGTTTTTTTCAATGGATTTTTCCATCTTTTAATGCCAAAATATGCTTTTCAAGCAAATCAAAAATCAATCGCATCTGGATGGTCATAATTCAATTTAGTCCTTTGTTCATAAGTTAAATGGTCATTTCTTTTTATAATAGGAATCCTGTTCAAGTAAAAATCGAATGAATCCCCGTTCTTTCCAAATTTTCAATTATAGCTTGAGTTACACTAGTTTTTACCAGAACCAGTCCCTCCTGCAATTCCGACAATTATAGTTTGATAGCTCATAAAAATATTTCCTCCTGAATATATTTTTGCAATTTTTTTATTTTAGCAGAATAATGTCTTATATTTCAATTAATTTTAGCATTTTTCTATTTTTACAAACATTAAATTTTTTTAATAAAAAAATTTTGAAAAAAATTTAATTATATGGTAAAAATTAAAAATATAGTTAAATATTGGAGGGGTTATGAACAGAGAGAATGAAATTTTTGAAAAAGGAAATGCTTGGAAAAAAAGTCTGAGAGAGATGTTTTTTTGAAATGAATGTAGAGATGCAGGAGAGATTTCAGGAAATTAAAGATAAGTTTTTGGAGGTTAAGATTGCTGAAAATTCAGAGAATGAGAATATTTTTTTGTTGAAACGGTGCTGGTGAAAAGCGAGGATGCATTTAAAAATGGATGGTGTATTTTTTTCCAGTAACTGATAAAGTGGATATTTTTTTAGTGAAGATTATGGAAATATTTATTTAGAAAAATGTTTATTTAAATTTGGATTTACGTAAAATTAATGAGGTTTCTGAAAGGGAATTTACTGGATGGGTAAATATTGATGGGAATAATTATGAAATTAAAGTGAGATTTGCAAAGGATGAGAGTTATTTGGATGAAATAAAAAAATTGCATAATTCATTTGAATTGAATGGAAAAAAAGCTGGAAAAACTCTTAATATGGCGCATTTTATGAGATGTTATAAAGTTGAACTGGTTGAGTATGATTTTGAAATGGAAAGGGATGTCCTGGAAAAAAATTCAAAAATGGGGATTGTGAGATTACTTATGATTTTGAAGAGATTCAAGATAAAGTGCTAAGAAATAGGGAATTGCTTTTGGAATATTGAAAAAAAGAAGATCATAAGCACTATATTTGTACGTCCAGTAAAAATTGATTTATCCTTTGAATATACAATAAATTTTGAAGATAACGAGCAAATTTTAGTATCAAATCACGAAAATGAAGATATTCTTTGCTGTTATTACAGCAGAAAAAAATAAGTTAAACATTGTTTCAAAAGAAAAAAATACAGGTGATGTATGGGATATTTTTTTCCATAAAGCCAATAGAAAAATGTAGAAAAAAATGCTTGAAATTTTTGAAAAAAATAGTGAGAAACAGGAAAAATTATTTTCATTTTACGAATTTTTAAAAAAATGAAAGTTTTATTGATAAAATCCATAAAAAGTACAAGAAGCCGTGCATTTTTTTGGAAAAAAATATTTTTTTTGGAATATGAGTTTACAAAGGATGAAATTGTGTTAAAAGATATTAATTTTAAGGAAAAATGCTGAAGAAAAATCTGGACATTTATGACTGCAACGAAAAATTTGAGGAATGAATTTCAAAGGGAATATTTTAATAAAAAAAGCCTAAGTTAAACCTGTTTGTGGAAATTAAGAATTTTAATGAATATTCAGAGGATAAAGTGAGTTTTTTTAATTTCAGAAATCCAGAATAATTACAGTGAATTTGAGTGCAGGGGGGTATCTGCGTGGCGAATAAAAAAATAAAAAAAGGATATCCGTATATATGGGCAGTTCCTATAAATACACAATTTGAACTGGAAAATAATGTATCAGCATATATTGAGGTAAATGATGATTTTTTTATGACAAATTCGAGAAGAAAAAAAGGCTGTGAAAAGTAAATCCTTATGTGAGATTTAATAAAAATTTTTTTACTGATTTTGTAAATTATTATGATAATTTTTGAAATTGAAAAGCAAACTTCAAAAAGGATAACAAAATTAAAAAAATTTGACAATGGAAAATGTTGTTAAAAAGAATCTAAAATAAGCAGTTTTAGACGTAGAAAAAAATACAGTTGATGAATCAAGAGAAGATAAAAAAATGAGCATATCTTAAAGAATTTCAAGAAAAATATTGAAAAATAATGCGATAAGTTATTTAAGGGAACTTGATTTTTGCAAGTGGAACGACAGTGATTGACATTGTTTGTGAAAAAAATTTCAGAAGATATAAGAAAAGGAATTTTAGGAAAGAATTTAAAAAAATATTTTTTTGCTTTTTGAATAGGGAAGAGCAGGAATATGTGGCACTTTTGATCTATAATGAAAAAGATTAATAATGTCAATTCTATGAAAAAAATTTTTAAGTTTGGAATTAAATACTTTTTTTAGATTCTGCTTATTTATAGGGAAAAACATCAAAAAAATAAAATAATAATTTATATAAATAAGGAAAAAAATAAAGAAAAATATTGCAAAAAAATAAAAAAACTTTAGAATTATTATTTCTGGAATTTGGACTGGAATTGAAAGGTCTTTTGGAAAAAAATCATTTTGGAGTTGTAAGTGTTGGAGAAACAGTAAAAAAATTGATGAAATAGCAGTTTTTTTAAAAAAATTAAGGGGTGGGATAAATGAAATATAGATTAAAAAAATTACAGATGAGGAAAGTAAAAAAAGGAAATAAATGTAAGTGAAGATGAGATTATCGAAGTGAAATACAAAAATTGGACTTGCAGAAGATACAAATTTAGCAAATAGTAGAAGTACGGTGGAAATGGAAATAACTGGAAAAAAATTATTTCAAATTTGGAAAAATGCTGGAAATAACTTGAATTCTGAAAAATAAAAAGTGTGAATGATGACTTGTATGAAAGAAATAAAAAAATATAATAGATCTGGTAGAATGGGCTGAGTCATATTTACAAAAAAAGTGATTATAGAAATTTAGAAATGTTTGTTGATTTGGGATCAAATAAAAAAATGGATCTGAAGTTTACAAATATGTTTGTATATAATTTTTTTACAGGAAATGAGCATTGAAAAGGGAATTGGAATTTTTAAATTGAAATTAAGACAAAAAAATTCCATCAAAAAAATAAACTTGATATAAAATAATACTTATAATGAAAATTTTGTGGTATAATAAAAAAATGTGGATATTTTTTTAAAAATAAATAATGAGAAATTCAAATATAGGGAGTGAGTTTTATGAATAGAAATGTTTTTATTACTGGTGCTACAAGTGGAATTGGGAAGGAAACTGCTTATGCGTTTGCTAAAAAAATGGAGATAATGTAATTTTTGTGTGCCAGAAATTTGGACAAATTGAAGGAGATTAAGGCAGATATTGACAGAAAATATGGCACTAATGCATACATTTTTGTGCTTGATGTCACAAAGTATAATGATGTTGTGAAATTTACTAAAAAAATATTGGAAGATGTGAAGAAAGTTGATGTACTGATAAATAATGCAGGGCTTGCTCTAGGGCTGGACAAGTTTCAAGATTATGATATTGTGGATATTGAACAGATGATAAATACAAATGTGAAGGGGCTATTGTATGTTACAAGACAGATTTTGCCTAGCATGGTTGCAAATGATGAAGGGCATATTATAAATATTGGATCGACTGCTGGAATTTATGCTTATGCAGGGGCTGCTGTGTATTGTGCTACAAAAATCTGCTGTAAAAAGTGTTGAGTGATGGGATTAGGATTGATACGATTGATAAAAAAATATAAAAAGTTACAACTGTTCAGCCTGGAATTGTGGAAACTAATTTTAGCAATGTGAGATTTCATGGGAATATGGAACAGGCTAAAAAGGTTTATGAAGGAGTTGAGGCACTAAAAGCCTGAAGACATTGCAAATACGATACTTTATATTGCAAATCAGCCAAAAACACGTACAAATTTCAGATATTACAATTATGGCTACAAATCAGGCGACTGGATTTAATATTTATAGAAAAAAATAATTTGACAAATTAATGAAAAATATAGTAAACTAATTAAGATGTACGCATAAAATTGGTGGCTAATACCAATAATAGCGATAAATTATTTGGAGGTGAACATAAATGTTTGCAGTAATTAAAACAGGTGGAAAAACAGTATAAAGTAGAAGTTGGAACTGTATTAAAAAGTTGAAAAAAATTAGCGACTGATGTTGATTCAGACATCGAAATTAATGAAGTTCTATTAGTTGGAGAAGGAGATAACGTAAAAAGTTGGAACTCCAGTTGTGGGAAGGAGCTAAAGTTGTAGCTACAGTTAAATCACACGGAAAAAGCTGATAAAAAAATTAACTTTAAATATAACAAAAAAACTTACTACAGAAAAAAAGGACACAGACAATCATTTACAGCAATTGAAATTAAATCAATTAATGCATAATTGAGATAATATTAAAATTGTAAAAATTAACTTTTAAAATGTGAAAGATGTTGTGGTTTTGAATGATAAAAAAATAGAAATTCAAAGACAGAATGGTAAAATAACATATTTTTGAAATAAAAGGGACATGCAGATTTTTTTCAGGATATGGAGATGATATAATTTGTGCAGACTGTTTCATCGGTGGGACAAATGACAATTAATGGGCTTATTGAAACTTTAAAAACTTCAAAAAAAGTTGGAATATGTTGAGAAAGATGGGCTTATTACTTGTGATTTGGAAAGGATTCTGAATTAACTGATGATGAACTGGAAAAAAAGCGGATATTTTGATTGAATCAATGTATTCATATTTAAAGGCGGTTGCAAGAAGTTATAGTGAGTTTGTGAAACTTGAAGAGAAGATAGAAAAATAAATAATAAAAAAATGCCAGATTCACAAAAAGTAAAGTTTGAAAAAAACTATGAATTAAAAAAACATAAAAAAATCAAGGAGGTTAGAAAATGTTATTAAAATTAAACTTACAGTTATTTGCCTCAAAAAAAGGACAAGGATCAACTAGAAATGGTAGAGATTCTAATCCTAAATATTTAGGAGTAAAAAAATATGATGGAGAAGCTGTAAAGGCTGGAAACATCATTGTAAGACAAAGAGGAAGTAAATTTTATGCTGGGACTAATGCAAAATTAGGGAAAAGATTATACTTTATTCGCATTAACTGATGGATATGTAAAATTTGAAAAAAATTTGGAAATGGTAAAAAGAGAGTAAGTATTTATCCTGAAAGAGCAGAAGCATAATAAAATAAAAAAATAATATATTTTTGTAAAAATACTGTCTTAGAAATAGGATGGTATTTTTTTATCATATCTAATTTCTTTTTGGTGTAAAATTAAATATAAATAATTGTAGAAGTTATAAAGATTAGATGTTGATAATATTTATAATTACAAGATATTTTAGATTAGTGAAAACAAAAAAATAAAAAGAAAAGAGGACAGTTAAGTTGAAGAGAGCAGTTATATTGGATACGAGTGCGATTATGTATAGAAGCCATTTTGCACTGATGGGGATGAGAAATAGCAGCGGAATGTCTACTGGAGCTACATTTGGGTTTATTAATACTCTGGAAAGTGTAATTAGGGAGTTTAGGCCAGATTATCTGGTGGCTTGCCTGGATGTGAAAAGGGATGAGCTGGAGAGAACTGAAGAACTGGAAACTTATAAGGCGCATAGGGAAAGTATGCCAGAAGAGCTTGTTATGCAGATTGATACTATTATGAAGGTTTTGGATGGGTATAGGATTCCAAAATACAAGAAGGCTGGACAGGAAGCGGATGATGTGATTGCTACATTTGCTACCAAATTTTCTAATGATGCTGATGAGCAAATTGAGGTTTTTATAATAACTGGGGATAAGGACTTGGCACAGCTTGTGGATGGAAAAATTAATATTGCCTTGCTTGGAAAAGGGGATAAGAATTCTGCATTTAAGCATATAAGGACTGATGAAGATGTGGTTGAATATTTGGGAGTTACGCCTGATAAGATTCCTGATTTGTTTGGGCTTATGGGAGATAAGTCGGATGGGATTCCGGGAGTTACGGGAATTGGGCCTAAAAAAATGGAGTGAAACTTATTACAGCTTATGGCAATTTGGGAAGGAATTTATGAAAAATATTGATGAGATCAAGGGAAAACAGAAGGAAAAAAATTGCTGACTGATAGGGAAAAATGCCTTTATGAGCCGGGAACTTGCGACTGTGAAAAAGGGGGCTTGATGTTGAATATGATAAAAAAATAAATTGAAATTTGAGGAAAAGGATTTTTGATAGTCTTTTAAAATTGTATGAAGAGCTGGATTTTAAAGAGATTTTTCTAAAAGCGATACAGGAAGAAAGGGAAAAAAATTGCAAAAGTGAAGGGCAAGAGGGGCTTACAGAGGAAGAGAAGGAAATTTTAGAAAAAAATAAAAAAATTAAATGAAGAGAAACTGGAAAAAGAGAGATTAGAGCAGGAAAAGGAAAATGAAGAAATTAAAAGGCAGGAATTGGAGTATGATAGGGAAAAATCAATTTTTTTGATGGAATTTCACATTTTTATGAGCAGGCTGAATATGAGCATAATTCGAAATAGATAAAAAAATGGATGAAATTCAGGAACTGAAGGGAAAAATTGATTACAGAATATGAAGATCAGAAGAAAAAAATCTGAAGAAAACGTGATGGAAAGTCAAAAAAAGTGAAAAAAACTAAAAAAAGTTAAAGAGGAAAAAGGTTTATTTTTGAGAGAAATTACGGAAAAAGTTGTGAGCTGGAATGAGGCTTATTCTGTGATTGAAAAAAATGGATAAAAAAAGTGGCGATTTTTTTGAAAATATGCTTGGGAATCTCCATTTGTGATGAAAAAGACAAATATTGTGCTTTTTAGATAGTGAACTTCAGGATATTTTTGCAAAATGGGAATCAAGAAAAATGTAGAATCTGGAGTACAAATTAATTTGTTTGCTTTAAGTAATAATGCTGATGAGAAGAAAAAAATAATAAAAAAATGTTGAAAATATTTATAAATTATTGAGTGAAAAAAAGAAATTATCGCCTATAATGTGAAAGAATATATGAAAAGTGGGGAAAAGTGAGTATTTTTGGCTACTCTGTTGGCGGAAAAAAACTTATGGGATAAATAATAACAGGTTTGGAATAAAATGTACTGAATATTTTGATATTTTGCTTGCAAGATATGTTCTGGGAACGGAAAGTTTGCAGGAAATTGAGGAAATAATTCTAGATGAATTCGGAGTGGAGATTGCTACTTTTGAGGAAAAAAATTTAAGAAAGAGAGAAGAAAAAAGAATTTTAGCGATGTTTCAGATGATGTGATTTGTGAATTTTTGTCAAAGAGAACATTTTTTTATTTATAAATTGGAGACAATTTTAAAAAAATAGATTGCAGAATGAGCAATTTCTGAATATTTTTGATAAATTGGAAAGTCGGTTAATACCAGTATTGGCACAGATGGAGGAAACTGGGATAAAGATTGATAAAAAAAGTATTTTGGAGAATTTCAAAATGAGCTGGAAGAAAAGATAAATATGCTTCAAAATGAGATTTATAAACTTGCTGGTGAAGAATTTAATATTGATTCGCCACAGCGACTGGGGGAAGTTTTGTTTGAAAAAAATTGCAGATTCCATCGGGGAAAAAAGACAAAAAACTGGATATTCGACAAATGTGGAAGTTCTGGAAATGATTGCTAACAACGGGGAATTGGCAGAAGATAAGCGGATAATTGGGAAAAAAATTGCTGGAATACAGGGCTTATAAGAAATTATTGTCTACTTATATTGAGCCGATTCCAAAGTTGGCGGATAAAGAGGACAGGATTCATACGACTTTTAACCAGAATGGAACGTCAACTGAAGTGACTTTCTTCGGCAAATCCAAATTTACAGAATATTCCTGTGAGAACAGATGATGGAATCAGGATTCTGTACAGGTTTTTGTCGCAAAAGGAAGGGCATAGCTTGATTTCGTTTGACTATTCTCAAATTGAACTGAGAGTTTTGGCTGAATTGTCAGAAGGATAAGCATTTGGTGCAGGCCTATCAGGATGATCAGGATTTACACAGCTTGACGGCTAGAAAAATATTTTTTTAAAAACAGAAGAAGATGAAATTTCAAGAAATGAAAGAAGCATCGCAAAAAGTAATTAACTTTAGTATTCTTTATGGGAAAAACTCCGTTTGGACTGTCTAAGGAACTGGGAATTACGGTTCAGGAGGCTTCACAATATATTAGGACATATTTTTGAGGAGTATCCAAGAGTTAGAAAAATTTTTTTGGAAACTGTGACAGAAACGGCTAAGCTTCATGGATTTGTGGAAACTTTTTATGGAACGAGAAGATATATTAGCGGAATTAATGCGAAAAAATAAAAAAATATTCAGGCACAGGCTGTGAGAATGGCAGTAAATACAGTTGTTCAGGGAACAGTCGCAAATATTATAAAGAAAGTTATGATTGAACTTTTTGAAGAGTTTAAAAAAATGATGGAAATATTAAAAATCTTGCTCCAAGTTCATGATGAACTGATTTTTTTGAAGTACGTGATGAAGTTGCTAAGGAATATATGGAAAAAAATTGAAAAAAATTATGGAAAAATACAGTCAAGTTTAAGAAAGTTCCGTTGAAAAGCTAATGGCAGTTTAGCTAAAAATTGGGGATCATTAAAAATAAAAAAATAAGTTTTATATATGAAATGTATATATACAATATATTTGACTAATTTTTTTAAAAAATTGCTAGAATAGGTTATTAAAGGACACAGGATGTCGAAAAAAATTAGAATATAGGAGGTATCAGTATGGATACAGCAAGTGTAGTTTTTATTTTATTTTCATCAGCATTAGTGCTTTTTATGACGCCGGGACTGGCATTCTTTTACGGAGGTCTGGGTCGAAGAAAAAATGTCATTAATACGATGATGATGGTTATTCTTCCAATTGCTATTGCAGTTGTGATGTGGTTTTTAGTAGGTTATTCCTAGCGTTTTTCTGGAAATGGGAAATTTATAGGAAATTTTGGAAATGTTTTATTCCGTGGAGTTAGTGAAACAGCTAGTACAAAAGGATATAAAATTCCAGATGCAGTTTTTGCATTATTTCAGATGATGTTTTCAATAATTACGGTAAGTATTGCAACAGGTGCCGTGACTGGGAGAATAAAGTTTGCGCCGTTTTTAGTTTTTGCTCCAATTTGTTATTTCGCAATTTCAAGTTTAAAACATAAATTGCAGTATGATGATGCATTAGATGCTTTCGGCTGTCACGGTGTTGGTGGAATTTTTTTGGAGGAATTGCGACAGCGATTTTTACAACGCCAAGTTTAACACCAGAAAAGGGAAATTTTGGACTTTTATACGGCGGAACTCATTTATTTGGTGCAACAATTCTTTCGCCATACTGATAACAGCTATTTGGGCAGGAGCTTTTTACATTTGTGATAATAAAAAGTTATCGGAGTATTTTTACCGCTTAGAGCTACAGATAGAGAAGAAGCTGTGGGAATGGATGACAGTGAACATAAAGAAACTGCTTACCCAACATTTATGGGACTAGATTCTTAATTTAAGGAGAAAAATTATGAAAAATAGAAGTTATAATTCGTTCTGATAAGTTAGAAGATTTAAAAGATGCATTGACAAAAAGCCAAAGTCAGAGGAATGACAGTAAGCCAAGTTTTAGGACACGGAAATCAAAAAGGTTACACAGAAAGTTTTCGTGGGCAAAAGATTACACCGACATTGCTTGCTAAATTAAAAAAATCGAAATAATTACTCAAGATGCTAATGTTGAAAAAAATTAGTTGATATTATAATAGATGCCGTTTACACTGGAGAAGTTGGAGATGGAAAAAAATATTTATTTTGCCAATAGATGATGTGATTAGAATTAGAACGAGAGAGAGAGGAAAAAGACGCATTGTAATATAAATAAAAAAATTAAAGGAGTTAGCTTGAATATGAACTAACTTCTTTTTTTATTTTTTTTTAATTAAAAAAACTTAAATAAATTTAAATAAAGTTCAATTAATGAAAAAAATTGTGATATAATTTTTCAAATAATAAAATTTATTTAATTTATAGAAAAAAACCACTTTAAAGTTTAAAGTTGAACTCAAAAACTATGACTATTTTATCCAAAATCTAAATTTATATAATTTTTTTAACATTTTATTTTTTTAAATAAGTTTGAGTACAATAAAAAAATTAAAAAAATAATAAATAATAGAATAGAATAAAAATAGAACGGAAAGAAGATAGAGAAAAATGATTAATACAGAAAAAAATATCTAAAAAGGACTAAAAAGCTGGAATTGGAATGGGGAATTGCATATATTCCGTTTGGTCTGACAGTTGGGCTGATTGCTAAAAAAATAACGGAATGTATACGATTGTCACAGCGACTATGTCATTTGGAATTTATGCTAGCTGACTCGGAAGCAATGCTTTTGAAAAATGGTTTATGTGCAACATTCTACAGCAATTGAAGTTATAATTTCAGTACTTATGATAAATTTGAGATATTTGCTTTTTAAATTTATTGATTTTCAGGCAATTAAAAAAATGGAACTAAATTATTTGAAAAAAATACTGGTTGGAGTTGGACTTACTGATGAAACGATAACTTATGCGATTATAAAGGAAGAAAATTCACCTTGGTATATTATTGGACTAAATACAATTCCGTATTTATGCTATGCTGGAAGTTCTGTTCTAGGTTCACTTTTTGGAAATATGATACCTGAAGTTTTCCGTGCAAGCCCTAAGTTTTATTTTTATATTCGATATATTTTTAGTTTGCTTGTAATGTCTCTGCAAAAATTGCCAAAAATTCTTTGAAGTCGTAATTTATGTAATTGCATAAAAACTAGCATTTATGTATTTGCCAATTTTAAATAAGGTAAGCGACGGATGGGCGATGATTTTAATTATGATAGGTTCAAGTTTAATTTATGCGATAAGACATAGAAAGGATGAGATAAAAAGAAAATGAATAATTTAGAAGTTTTTAAAAGTAATTGTCATTTCAGCATTGGTAACGGTAGCTTTAAGATTGCTGCCACTGTTTGTGAAGATTCCCAAAAAAATCCAATAATGAATAAATTTTTTTGAAGCATTGCCATATTCAGTACTAGCACTTATGGTTTTTCCAGATATTTTTACTTCGGGCGGTACAGCTCCTTATGACATTGTAAAAAAATATTGATTGGAATGGGTGTTGTCACTTTTTTTGTCACTGAAAAAAATTTGGACTTGGAATTATTGTTTCGATGTCGCTTGTTATGATATTCTTATTTGATTTGGTGAAGATTTATCTGTAGCAAATTCATTTGGGAGATTAATGATTTCTTGGATGTTTATAAATGTAAATACCATTGTAATAATTTTTATTAAATATATTTAAAAAAATATGAAAAAAATAAAAAAATGATGTGGATAATGGGAATATTATTTTCTTAAAAAAACCAAGATAATATACAAAAATAATTTTTAAATTTTTTTATTGAAAAAAAGGAATAAATATTAGGTATAATAATACTATAATAATTTAAATATAAGGAGGATATGAACAAAAATTAAAGTTCATAAAGAATATGGAAGATTTAGAAAAAAACTAGAAAAAAATAATAAAAAAACATCGTTTTTTTGTGGCAGTAGTTGTGATTACAGTGCTTCTTGTATTTCCGCATGATATGCGACCTCACGAATGGGAAATTTATGCAAGCAGTTATTTTGTGACTACTCTTGGACTTACAGTTGTGGGTGCGGCTATTGGAATATTATTTGGAATGTTTTTAGCATTTTTAAAATTTCAGAAAACTGGAAATGAAGTTTTTAATATGATAAAAAGATGCAGTTATTGATGAATATGTCGATATAATGCGTGGAACTCCAATGATGTTGCAATTATTGACACTTTCCTTTTGTAATAGTGATTTTTAATAATTATTGGGTAGTCGCAATTGCTCTTGGACTTAATAGTGCGACTTATGTTGAGGAAACAATCCGTTCAGGAATTGAAAGTATTGACAAAGGTCAGATGGAAGCTGCAGAGCTACAGGAATGCCTTATAGAATGGCAATGAATGAAATTATAATGCCTCAAGCTGTAAAAAAATATTTTACCTGCTCTTGTAAATGAATTTATAAATTTATTTAAGGAAAACTTCTATTGTAGGGTTATATTAGCGTTATGGATGTTACAATGAACAGTAAAAGTTTGCAGGTCGCCTATTATAGTATAAAAACCTATATTATTTACAGGTGTAGTTTATTATGTAAGCGTAAAAATTATTCTCGTTTATTGGGAAACGATTGGAGATGAAGTTAAAGGAAAAATGATTAGTTTTAATAAAAAAGTGCAGAGAGCCAGGGAAGGAATTAGTGGCGGGGAAAAAAAGATAAGGAAATGATTAGAATAAAGGATTTAAAGAAAAAAATATGGAAATTTGGAAGTTCTAAAAAGGAATTAGCACGGTAGTAAAAAGAAGGAGAAGTAATTTCTGTTATCGGGCCGTCTGGAAGCGGGAAGTCAACTTTCTTACGTTGTATAAATAGGCTTGAAGAGCCAACTTCTGGAGAAATTAGAATAAATGGAAAAAATATTTTGGAGCGTGGAGCGGATATAAATAAAATTCGTGAAGAAGTCGGAATGGTATTTCAGCATTTCAACTTGTATCCACATAAAAACAGTATTGGAAAAATATTACTTTAGGTCCAATTAAATTGAGAAAAGTATCAAAAGCCGGAGGCTGAAAAAAATTAGCAATGGAATTGCTTGAGAAGGTTGGGCTTGCTGATAAGAGGGATGTTTATCCAAATAAATTGTCTGGAGGGCAAAAAAACAAAGGGTGGCTATAGCTAGGGCCTTGGCTATGAATCCAAAAGATAATTTTTGTTTGATGAGCCAACTTCGGCACTTGATCCTGAAATGATAGGGGAAGTTCTGGAAGTTATGGAAGGAACTTGCACATGCAGGAATGACAATGATAGTGGTGACACATGAAATGGGATTTGCAAAAAAATGTGGCTAATAGAGTGTTTTTTTATGGATGGAGGATATATTTTTGGAGGATGCAAGGCCCTCTGAATTATTTGAAAATCCGAAAAACTGAAAGAGCAAAGGAATTTTTTTAGACAAAGTGTTAAATCATTAATTAGAAACGGCTTAATAAATAATAGAAAGGTAATACAATATGAAAAAAATATTAATAATAGTTACAATGATAATTTTTTTGGAATTTTTATCTTGTGGAAATAAGAATAGTGCTGATAAAGGGGCAAAAAAACTTGTGGTAGGAACAGATGGAGTATTTCCTCCGTTTGGGTATATTGAAAAGGGAGAGCTTGTTGGATTTGATATTGATTTGATAAAAACAAATCAGGGAAGGATTTGGGATATGAAATTGAAATGAAGGTTCAGCCGTTTGATGCTCTTATTCCGTCATTAAAGGCTGGGAAATTAGATGCGATTATCTCTGGAATGAGTGCAACTGAAGAACGTAAAAAAATCAGTTGATTTTACAGATGAATATTACAAGTCAACACAAATGTTTCTTAAAAAAAGGGAAATAACCAACTCACTTCAGAAGGAAAGTCTGGCTGGTAAAAAAATTGGAGTTCAGTTAGGAACAATTCAAGAGCTGGAAGCTAGAAAAAAATAAAAAAATGCAAATGTTGTGACAAATGATGCAACTGTTAATTTGATATTGGATTTGAAAAATGGGAAAACTGATGCAGTAATTCTGGAAAATATTGTTGCAAAGGAATTTATTAAAAATCCTGATATAGAAGTTTTTTTTATGAAGAAAAAAATTACCTTATGGTATGGCGATTGCTTTTAATAAGGGAAAAAAATACAGAAATTATAAAGAAAAATAAATGAAGACTTGAAAAAGTTAAAAGGAAAACAGGGAAATATGATGAATTAGTTAAAAAAATATGGTTTGGAAACAGGAAAAAAATTAAAAAAATTAAAGAAAGTGAGGAAAAAAATATGAAAAAAATATTTTTTTAGTGTTGACATTGTTAATTTTTGGAGTTATGTCATGTGGAAAAAAAGATAATGGAGAAAAAAATTAAGAGTTGGATTAAATGCAGTCTTTTGCTCCGTTTGAATATGTTGAAAATGGTAAAAATAACAGGATTTGATGTCGATATGATTAATGAAATTGGGAAAAAAATCTTGGATATAAAATTGAAATTATAGATCAGTCGTTTGATGGGCTTATTCCGTCATTAAAGGCAGGAAAAAAATTGATATTATTGTTTCTGGAATGAGTTCGACTGAACAAAGAAAAATCGGTTGATTTTACAGATGATTATTTTATTTCTAAAGAAACTTATTTGAGAAGAAAAAGGTGACAAATCAGTTACTCCAAATAGTTTTGAGCGGTAAAAAAATTGGAGTGCAATTGGGGACAATTCAAGAAATTGAAGCCAGAACTATTAAAGGGGCTACAGTTGTACCAAATGAAAGTACTGTAAATATAATTTTTAGATTTAAAAGGCAGGAAAAAAATTGATGCAATTATTTTTGGAAAAAGGCAGTTGCTACTGAATATATGAAGAAAAAAATCCTGAAATGGAAATTTTTTTGATGAAAAAAACCTGCTTCAATTGGAATGGCAATGGCTATTGATAAAGGAAAAAAATCCAGAATTGATAAAAACAAATTAATGCTGAATTGAAAAAAATGAGAGAAAATGGAAAAATATGATGAATTAATTAAGAAATATGGTTTGGAAAAATAGTCAAAAATAAAGGTATTTGATTGAAAAAAAGGAGGAGGAATAATTATGAAAAAAACCAACATTAGTTGCAGTTTCTTCAATGGTGGCAATGACTGTACCTCTAGCCTCTGAAAAAAATAACTACTTCTGAAATGCGAAAGGATATAATTAGACCAAATGTGGCGGATATACAGCACGATGTGAAGGATATTCCTACATTAGATACGCCAAATCCTGAAAAAACAGTGCCAGGAGCGGTTTCATCTAAAGATAATCCTGACTTAATAACAGTTGAATTGAATCAGAATAGGACAGGAACACAGATTTCCAAGGATTCTTCGTCATCTCAAAATTCTGAAAATATGCAACAGAAACCTGAAGAACCATCAACGGTTTCACAAAATGCTGTTCAGCCAGAAACTTTTGAAATTCAAAAAGGAGCCAATAAAGCAATCCAGAAAGAGTGAAAATGTCGAGTTCAGAAATTATATCTTTAAGTTCAGATGAATTAAGTTTTTCATAAAAAAATAGCATTGATCTGAAAAAGGAGGCTTATCCAATATTACGTGATGTAAAGGATTATATTGAAAAAAATGATTTTCTTGTGTCAATTATTGGATATACTGACACGAGCGGAATGGCTTCATATAATAAACGGCTTTCACGTAGAAGGGCTGAAGTTGTTAGTTCAAAATTAATAGAATTGGGACTTTCAAAGGATAGAGTAGTTGGAATAATAGGACGTGGAGAAAAATAATCCAGCTGAAAAATAATGATACAGGTGAAGGAAGAGGAAAAAAATCGCTGAGTTGAATTTAGGTTTGTAAAAAAAGGACAAGTGTAAAAACTGTCCTTCTTTTTTTATATTAGACCCATTGATAATCATATAGACTTAAAATTTGAAAAAAATAAATATCTTGAAACAAGGAATCTTGGACTCCTTGCAGAAATAAAAAAACTTAAATTATTGAACACATCTATTGCTTGAACTTATCTTGCTTCTTTAATTTTTTTATTATTAGAACTTTTTATTATCAGCAGTATCTCCAAAAAATGTCCCTAAAAAAATCCAACTTCCAATTCTTTTTGAAAATACATTTTTTTAAAAATAATCATCACTACAGGCCCAATTAAAAAAATCCAATTACTCCAAAAATTTTTAAATCCTGAATACATTGAAATCAAGGTAATTAAAGGATGAACTCCTAGATTTTGACTTACTAATTTTGGTTCCATAATTTGTCTTACTGATAGAACAAATAAATAAATTATTATTAGGGCAACTCCTAACTTTATGTCTGATAATGCAAAGGAAATCACTGCCCAAGGAATTAGGACTGTTCCTGCTCCTAAAATTGGTAATGCGTCAATTAAACAGATAATTATGGACATTAGTAGGGGATAAGGCACATTTAATCCTAAAAAAATGACAATAAATTTAGGCATATTAGAAGTTCAAAGAAACAAATTGTCATCAGAATAATTTGCGCCTTGATATAGGAACCAAGAACTGTAAACATATCTGTTTTTATATTGAAAACTTTATCTAGCCAAGATTTTTGGAAACTGATGCTCTAAAAAAACTACAATTTCATCTTTGTCAAGGCTAATAAAGAAAGTTACTAAAAATTGTAATACAGATATATAAAAATAACAGTTGGGATTGATGTAATAAAAATTGATTAAACCTTTTATAAAAAAATTCCAAGTTTTGCAGAACCTGTGGAAATAAAAAGCATTTATCGTATCATTTACTTGCTTTTGTAAAAGCCTGATGGGAAATTTCCCAAATAGGCATAAATTTTTCCCATGCCGTCAGTCCAAAGTTTTTGCATCATTTCACTGTAGCTGTTAAGATTTTTGAGATAATTTATAAATTTCACTTATTAGTTTTAGCGATCCCCAGCCGATAATTCCAAAAAATATTAGTAAAAAAATGATACAATTGAAATTATTGTTGAAAGTTTTTTTGAAAGTTTCAGCTTATTTTGTAAAAAAATCGTGTAAATGGCCGTGCTAATATTGAAAAAAATAGCGCTATTGTAAATGGAAATAAAAAATATCCCCAATTTAAATGCTAAAAATACGACTATTAAAAATTAAGGCAATATACACGAGAAAAATACAGTTTTTTTAAAAGTCAAAAATTTTTTTGTAACTTGCCATATTGTAATTCTCCTTTTTTTATTTTTAATATAAAGCATAAAAAAATTAATTTAAAAACAGAACTTAAAAACTATAATATATTTGATTTATAAAAACAAGATTTTTCAATAATTAATTTCAGATTATAATTATATTTTTATAAAAAAAGTAAGATTTTTTTGCTTATTTTAAAATGAAATTTTTAGTATTAGTTTTAAATAGTTCAATATAAAAAAATAATTTGGATATATTATATAATAAATATGATAAATTGTAAATCCATAATTTTTTTAATTTTTACATTTATGGTATATAAATTTGAGAACTGCTATTCAGACTTTAGGAAGATTTATAAAGAATTGGCATATATATTGAATTGTGGCTTAATTTATGATAATATATTAGATATAGATTACAGAATTATGAGGAGGAAATAATGTATAAAGTTTTAGTTGGTGAATATATTGATGATGAAGCGGTTGCTAGAGTGCAAGAGGCTAGAGATGTAAAAGTTGATGTGAAAGTGGGAATTTCACGGGAAGAAATTTTGGAAATAATTCATGAATATGATGCTTTGATTGTGAGAAGCGTTATAAAAAGTAGACAAGGAATTGCTGGATAAGGCTAAAAAAATTTGAAAAATAGTGGGGCGTGCTGGAAACAGGGACAGATAATATAAATATTCCAGAAGCGACTGCACATGGTGTAATTGTGGCGAATACTCCAGACAGTAACACGGTTTCAGCTTGTGAAATTGCGATTGGGCTTATGATTGCTTCTGCGAGAAATATTGTTGCGGCAAATAATTTTATTAAAAGTGGAAAATGGGAAAGAGAAATTTTTGTTGGGAATGAATTGTTTGAAAAAACATTGGGAATTATCGGACTTGGAAGAATTGGTGGATTGGTTGCTACAAGAATGAAGGCATTTGGAATGAAACTTGTTGCCTATGATCCGTATATTTCAGATGAAAGATTTAAGAGATACGGCTGTGAAAAGGCTAAAACGCTTGATGAATTAATGGAAAAGGCGGATGTGATAACTATCCATACTCCTAAAACTAAGGAAACTTTGGATATGATAAACGCTGAAAATATTCACAAGTTAAAGGATGGGGTAAGACTTGTAAATGCAGCACGTGGAGGACTTTTTAACGAAGAAGCTGTGGCAGAAGGATTAAGAAATGGAAAAAAATCGCAAGTTTTGGATATGATGTACATGCTGTTGAACCACGTTCAGAATGTGTTTTATATGAATTTGACAATGTGGTTACAACTCCACACATTGGAGCAACAACTTATGAAGCACAGCGAAATGTTGGAACTCAGGTTGTAAAGCAGGTATTGAATGGACTTCGTGGAGAAATAGTTGAAACAGCTGTGAATTTGCCTGCAATTGGAAGAGAAGAATTTTTTTAATTGTAAAAACCATATATAAATCTAGCTGAAAAATTAGGAAAAAATTTATTTCCAAATTGAAAAAAACTCCAATTACAAATGTTTCCGTTAATTATTATGGAGAAATTGCAGAACAAGAAACAGCTCTTGTAGATTCAACTGCAATTAAAGGAATTTTAGAGCCTGTACTAAAGGAAGAAGTAAATTACATTAATTCAAAAGCCATTGGCTGAAAAAAAGAGGAATTAATATTTCAATAAATAAAAAGATCATAAATACAAAAAAATTATTCTTCAGCAATAGAATTTGTAATAACAAATGAAGAAGGTAAAAAAATCTACGTTGTTGGAACAATCGGAATGAATAATGAAGAAAGAATTGTAAGTATAAAAAAATCATGATGTGGATATGGCAATTTCTGACAATATGATTTATTTAGGGAATGAAGATGTCCCAGGAGTTATCGGAGCTGTAGGAGCAACTTTAGGAAAAGAAAAATATAAATATTGCTACAATGAACGTTGGTAGACGTGAAAATAGCGCAATTATGCTTTTAACAGTAGACAGCGAGGTTGGAAGAAGAGCATTAGAAGGCACTACGAGAATTGAGTCAAATAAAATGGGCTCATTACTTGGATTTGACAATATAGTATTTTTTTGAAAGTTGATAATTAACAAATGGATGTAAGTAAGTATTTGGAAGGAATTGAAAAAAATTAATAAAGAAGTAGATTTTTAAATTATTTGAAAAATAATTTTTGACAGTATCAATAGTGTTGTCTAAAAATAATTTATTTTTTTATAACAAATGCAGGTTTAATATTTTCTATTTTAAATTCTTTTTGTAAAAAAGAAAAATGATAAATTTGGAAATAAATTTGTTTTTGATTTTGAAATTTTTATTTTTCCAAAAGCATCACTTTATTTTATTTGAATAGACAGACATTATTAATGGGAATAAAATTATTCGACATTGAATATTTTTTTCAAAAGTTATACTAAATGCAAGATATTTAAACGGAGAACTTCTGTTTTTTTATACTATTTGGTCTGCTATATATATTTATAAGAAAAAAAGAGCAAGGCATACAAGTATTATATTTGTATAATAGTTTTATATTTCTGTTTATTTGAAGATATATTTCATACAGGATTTTTCATTATTAGGAATAAATTATTGGATAGGTTTATTATTTATTTTTGTAAATATAATATTTTTACCTACATTTATTGATTTTTGTAATTATTTCATTAGCTGTGTTGTATTTTATGAAAGATAATAAAAATTATAAAGTTATGTATTTATTATTAATATTTTTGTTGTACTTTTTAGATTGAGCCTTCGTCGCAAGGCTATTCTTATAGAAATTATGATGATAAAAAAAGAAAGGAATAAAGATGGGTTTAAAATTTAAGGTAAAAGTGCCAGGGGACATCGGCTAATATTGGTGTAGGTTATGATTGTTTAGGAGTTGCATTGGATTATTTTCTGGAACTGGAAGTGGAAGAAAGCAATAAAATTGAATTTTTGGAAAATGGAAAGCCATTTTCAATTCCAATTGAGGAAAATTTGATTTTTGAAGCGATAAAATATACAGAAAAAAACATTTGGTAAAAAAATATTCCAAGCTATAAAAGTAAACATTGTAAGAAATGACATTCCAATTTCACGTGGACTTGGAAGCAGTTCATCTGCTATCGTTGCTGGAATTTTGATTGCAAACAAGTTTGCGGGAGATGTGCTGGATATTAACGAAGTAGCAAAACTTGCTGTGGAAATGGAAGGACACCCTGACAATGTAGTACCTGCAATTTTCGGAGGAATGGTACTTACTGCTCACGATAAGGAAAACCTTGTTTACAGTTCATTAATAAATTCAGATGATTTATGTTTCTACGTAATGATTCCAGATTTTAAATTATCAACAGAAAAAGCAAGAAGTGTCTTGCCAAAAAAATGTACCTAGTTTCTGATGCAATAAACAATATCTCAAAACTAGGATTACTTGTAAATGCTTTTAACAAAGGAGAATACGACAACTTACGTTTCTTTTTAGGTGACAAAATTCATCAGCCTTACAGATTTGCATTAATAAACAATTCAGAAAAAATCTTTGAAGCATCTAAAAAACACGGTGCGTTGGGAGAATATATAAGCGGTGCAGGTCCAACTTTAATTTCTTTGAATTACGATAATGATGAATTTTTTTAGAAAAATATGAAAAAAGGAACTTGCAGAATTATCAGATAATTGGACTATCGAGAAGAAGAAGATAAATTTAAAAGGGTGCGGAGGTTTATTAGAAACTATACAAACTTAGAATTTAATAAAATAAATATCCTAAGCTGTTAATTTTTCTTTGTTATTAGAAAAATAATATAAACTAATTCAAGGAGGGATTATTATGGCTATAATTGTAAAAAAAGGGTGAATTAGCAAAAATAAATAAAGGAATGTCACGAAAAAGGCTTGGCTGAAAGATGTACTTATACAGTAAAAGAATTTCCAAAAAGCAATCTTTCAAAAAGGCTAAAGAACCCTTGAATAAAAATATTTTCATCTATGAAGTAAAAATTACTGGAAGTAGATTTGAAGAAGGATACTGAATTACAAAAATTTGTTTTTGGTATCTTTTTATTTATGATAATAATTTTTAAAAAAATTTTTGAAAAAATCAAAAAAATGTGGTACAATAAGTTTGTAGTAAAAAAATTCCTACCACTACTAAAAAAATTAAAAAAAGCAGAGAAAAAAACCTATTCAAAGCCAATAAAAATGCACATTAGGAGTTACGGAAAATGCCCAAAAACAGCAAAAAAATGATAAAAAATCAAGTCAAAAAAATGTGATTTTAATGTCTGAAAAAAATTCTGTAATACTTATTAATAAAGGGTTTTCTCAAAAGTACGTGTTAAAAGTAAGTTATCCATTAAAAACAAGGATTGAAACGCTTCGTGAGATCTTTCAATTCCCCGTCGATATAAAACGTTAAAGTAAGTTATCCATTAAAAACAAGGATTGAAACCCCCACAATTCTTTTTCTAATTCTGTTCTGACGAAGAATGTTAAAGTAAGTTATCCATTAAAAACAAGGATTGAAACCTTTATCTAGTTCCTGATTATACATTGGACCGTATGTTAAAGTAAGTTATCCATTAAAACAAGGATTGAAACTCGATTGATACTGTACGGAACTAAAAGCATATAAAAAAAGTTAAAAGTAAGTTATCCATTAAAACAAGGATTGAAACTTCTTTATGACATTACATCTATTAGGAAACTCTAACTGTTAAAAGTAAGTTATCCATTAAAACAAGGATTGAAACATCTGAATGCACCCAATTGTCTTTTTGGATAATACCAAGTTAAAAGTAAGTTATCCATTAAAAACAAGGATTGAAACTTCTGGATTTTAGCTCTATCATCATAATATTTATGAATTTGTTAAAGTAAGTTATCCATTAAAACAAGGATTGAAAACTATTAAGTAATGATGAGTTCCTTTTGAGACTATCTGTTAAAAGTAAGTTATCCATTAAAAACAAGGATTGAAACACAAATATGTCATCCTCTCTATATATTTGCTCTGCTATTGTTAAAGTAAGTTATCCATTAAAAACAAGGATTGAAACCGAAATTTAACTTTAAATTTGTAATAGTTCTCTGAAATGTTAAAGTAAGTTATCCATTAAAAACAAGGTTTAAAAAAACAACAACTTTTTTTATAAGGTTGTTTTTGTTTGGAAATAAAAATAGGGGTTGAAAAAAAGCGAAAATGTGTTATTATAGTTACAGAAAAATAATTTTTAGGTAGAGAGTGGGTTAGCCCACTCTTTAGTTTTAGATATGAGGTGTAATTTTATGGAACAGATTTTAAATGAGTTTGAGAAGAAAAATCGAGATCGCATTTAAAAGGAAATGAATCTGGAGTTGGCAGATTTGGAATATGTGAGGGATGGGGGATATAATTATTTGAGAGTGTATGTGGAGAAATTGGATGGGACTACGACGCTTGATGATTGTATTGATTTTAGCCGTGAGATTGATGGGATTGCGGACGAACTGATAGGAGAGAAGTTCTTTTTGGAGGTTTCGACACCTGGAGTTGAACGTAGATTGAAAAAAAGCCTAAGGATTTTTTTGAGATTTTTTTAGGGGAAAGAATTAATGTTCAGACTAAAAAGTAATATTGAAGGAATAAAGAAATTTATAGGAAAAAAATGGAAAAAAATTTGAAGATGATACGATTTTTTTCTTTTGGATGATAAATTGGGGAAAAATAGTGGAAATACCACTTTCTAAATTAAAAAAAGGCAAATTTAATATATGAATTACCAAATGGCATATTAAATAGTGAGGAGGAATGATGAAAGGGCGAGATCAAAAAAATATTTTTTTGGAAGCACTTGATGAACTTGAAAAAGGAAAAAGGGAATTTTAAAGGAAGAATTGCTGGAAACAATAGAAACTGCGTTGCTTACGACTTATAAGAAAAAAATTATGGTGAAAAGGATAATGTAAAAGTAACTATAAATAGAAATAGCGGAGATGTGAAGGTTTATTCACAAAGACTGATTGTGGAAAAATGTAGAAAAATCCTGAAGAGGAAATTAGTCTGGAAGATGCAATTTCTGTGAAAAAAACGTGCTAAGCTGGGAGATATTCTGGATTTTGAAATTAATGCGGAAAGTTTTTAAGAGAAATGCGATTCAGAATGCAAAAGCAGATTGTTGTGCAAAAGGTTAGAGAGTGTGAAAAAAAGAAATATTTTTTTAATAAATTTAAGGAAATTGAAAAATTCAATTGTGTCTGCAAATGTTAGAAAGACAGATGAAAAGGGGAATTTATACGTTGATATAAATGGACTTGAAGCGATTGTCTTATAAAAAGGAATTGTCGCCAACAGATAAATTTGTGCAAGGGGACAGAATTAAGATATTTATTGGAGAAGTTGAGGAGGCAACTAAGTTTACAAAAAAACTTTTTGTTTCTAGAAAAATCTGAAGAATTCGTGCGTGGGCTATTGGAACTTGAAGTGCCTGAAATTTATAGAGGCATAATTGAGATTAAGAATATTGCAAGGGAAGCTGGAAGCCGTTCTAAAGTGGCAGTTTATTCAGATGATAAGAATTTGGATGTAAAGGGTGCCTGCATTGGGCGAAATGGTATGAGAATTCAAACTATTATTGATGAACTTCAAGGGGAAAAAGATTGATATTGTGCTTTGGAATGAAGATGTTAAGGAATTTGTAAAAAAATGCTTTAAATCCAGCGCAAGTTTTGTCTGTGGAAGTTGTTGAGGAAGGCGAAGATAATCTGAAAGTTGCAAAAAGTAGTTGTTGCAGAAAAATCAGTTGTCGCTTGCGATTGGTAAAAAGGACAAAAATTCAAGACTTCGGCAAGATTGTGCGGTGTAAAGATTGACATTCATACAAAAATCAGATGAAGTGGCTGAAAGTGATGAAGATGAACTTGAAGAAGGAAGTGCATTTCAAGATACTTTAGATGAAAGGGAAAAATGCTGAAAAAATAGTGACTCATTTGAAGTTGAAGAAAGTGCATTTGCAGGACTTGGCGAAGATAAGGAATAGAAATGGGACAATTAGACGGCTGTAAAAAGTGAAATGCTATGATTAGGAAATTAAGTTTTTTTGTTAGAAAATTGAAAAATAAAAAGATTAAAAAAATTTCGTTAATGACTTTTTACAAGTGGTTAAAATTGTATCGAACAAGGAGGTAATTGGAAAGTTTGGATACAGTTGGTGAAAAAAATTAGAAAAATAAAGAAAAAAAGCAAGCCTGAAAGAATGTGTGTCTGTTGCAGAAGGAAGGGTGAAAAAAATCTGAATTTTTTTAGAATTTCTGAGCAGAATGGAAAAATACATTTTTGACAGGGAAATGAAAGTGCAGGCAAGAGGGTTTTATGTTTGTAAAACTAATGAATGTGTTGAAAGGCTTTCAAAAAAATAAGAAATATAACATTGAAATTGAGCGACTTGTAAAAAAATGCTGGAGCAAATAAAATGTGAAAAAATATAATTGATATTTTAAAAGCCGATGAAAAAAATTCTGAATATTTTGTTTTTGGGATTGATGAAACGATTGATGGAGTGAAAAAAAGGGAAAAAGTGAAACTTTTGATAATTCCTTGGGATATAAAGGCGAAATATATTGAAGAATTTGAAAAAAATTGAAGGAAAATTTTAATTTTGAGATTATATTTGTTGAAAAAAAGAGGAATTGATAAGGCTTTTTCAAGAGATGTCAATGTTGTCGGTATTTTTTTAATAAAAAAAGGTAATAAAGGGAATATTGAGCAAAGTGGAGGTGATGAACGGATGAAAGTGCATGAATTAGCAAAGGAAAAATGGTTTTACGGCATCTAAGTTTATGGAGGAAAATCCGAAAAATTTGGAATTGATAAAAACATCACATGAATGTGCTAAGTGGCGAAGAAGTTGACTTGATAAGGAAAAAAACTTCAGAAGGATGTTCAGAATCAAAGTCAAAGTGATGGCAGTAAAACTGAAAATCTGAATAGAAATGAAGAAAAAAACAGCAAAAATTTCTTTGCAAAAAGAAAAGGACCATTCAGATAGTCAAAAAAACAGTAATGCTGAACATAGTAAAAATTAATAATGAAAATAAAAAATATTAATGAAAATTACGAAAAAAATTTAAACAACCATTGAAAAAAATATTAAACTAAATGCAGAAAAAAATCAGAGGGCATTAATAAAGGTAATCTGAATAATATAAAAAAATTTAGATAATAATAAAAAAATCAAAAAAATTTGAAAAAAATCAAATAGATTAGATAAAAACGAAAAATAAAAAGAAAAATGGAGATGAAAGTTAATTTGAGTAATCAGAATAATAAGCAAAGTGAAATAAATAAAGATAAGCAAAAATTATAAAAAATAGAGATAACCGTGACAATAGGGAAAACGGAACGAGAAACTTCCAAAAATAGAGACAATCGAAATAAAAGATGGATTTAAGCGGGAAGGAAGAGAAAAATAACTTTAGAAAAGATAATAAAAAGTTTTAATAAAGATGGAAATAATCAGTCGAGAGATAATCGAGACAGCAGAGGTTTCAAAAAAACGTGATAATAGGGATAACCGTGACAATAGAGAAAAACGGAACGAGAAACTTCCAAAAATAGAGACAATCGAAATAAAGATGGATTTAAGCGAGAAGGAAGAAAAATAACTTTAGAAAAAGATAATAGAAATTTTAACAGGGATGGAAGTAATCAGTCGAGAGATAATCGAGATAACAGAGGTTTCCAAAACAGAGATAACCGTGACAATAGAGAAAACGGACCAAGAAACTTTAGGGATAGACAGGATAATAGAGGATTTTTCCGATAGAGGCGGATTTAATAGAGATAGAGATGACTTCAGAAAAGATAATAGAAATAACTTTTCTGGCGGAAGAAAAAGATGTGCAAACTGAAATTCCAGCGACAACAGTTGCTGAAAAGGGAAAAAGCTGGTGGAAAAGGAAAAGGAAAATTTGAAAAAGAAAAAAATACGAAAAAGAATAGAAGAGACAGGGAACAGCATGAAAAAAGAACTTCGTTCTGATTTTTAGAAAAGGATGACAAAAAGAAAAAGAAAAAAATAAAAAAACATGAAAAAGTTGTCAAGGATGAAATTATCAGAATTGAAGGAGAGAGCATAGGAATGATAACAATTGGAGATGAAATTGTTATTAAAGATCTGGCTGAAAAACTGGGAATTAATGTTTCTGACATAATTAAAAAATTCTTTATGGAAGGAAAATTGCTTACGGCAAATGCGATTTTGTCTTTTGAAGAGGCTGAAGAAGTGGCGCTTGACTATGAAGTAATCGTGGAAAAGGAAGAAGTCGAAGAAGTCAGTTATGGTGAAAAATATCATCTTGAACAGGAAGATAAGGAAGATGAGCTTATTACAAGAGCACCTGTTATTACAATTATGGGGCACGTTGACCATGGTAAGACTTCGTTACTTGATGCGCTTAGACATACAAATGTAATTGGTGATGAAGCTGGAGGAATTACACAAAAAAATTGGTGCCTACCAAGTAAACTGGGAAAGGGACAAAGAATTACGTTTATTGATACTCCAGGACATGAGGCGTTTACTGAAATGAGGGCTCGTGGAGCTAATATTACGGATATTTCGATTTTGATTGTGGCGGCTGATGATGGAGTAAAACCTCAAACTGTAGAAGCTATTTCACATGCTAAGGAAGCTGGAGTTCCAATAATTGTTGCAATTAATAAAATTGATAAGCCAGGGGCTGATCCGATGAAAGTTAGAACGGAATTGACTGAATATGGATTGATGGCTCCTGACTGGGGTGGAAATACAGAATTTGTTGAAATTTCTGCAAAGAAAAAAATTAATTTGGAAGAACTTCTTGAAACAATATTGATTACTGCAGAACTTGAAGAATTGAAGGCTAATCCTAATAAACGTCCTAAAGCGGTTGTTGTAGAATCAAGACTGGATCCTAAAAATGGGGGGCAGTTGCCGATGTGCTTGTACAGGAAGGAACGCTTAAAATTGGAGATGTGTTTGTAGCTGGGGAATCTCACGGTAGAGTTCGTTCTATGCTTGATGACAGAGGTAAAAAGATAAATAAGGCAATTATTTCACAACCTGTGGAAATTACAGGATTTAATGTTGTGCCAAATGCTGGAGATATTTTTGTATGGTGTTGAAAGTGATAAACAGGCTAAGAAAAATTGTAGAAGACTTTATTAGAGAAAAGAAAAAGTAAATGAACAAAAACAAGAAAAAAACATATTTCACTGGAAAGTTTATCACAGGAATTGGAAGAACAAGAATTAAAAAGAATTGAAATGTATTATAAGAGCCGATTCAAAAGGGTCTGTTGAAGCATTGAGGGAATCGCTTGAAAAACTTAATACGGAAAAAGTTGTTGTTAATGTAATTCAAGGAAGTGCTGGAGCGGTAACTGAAGGGGACGTAAAACTTGCAGAAGCATCGAATGCAATTATAATAGCATTTAACGTACGTCCAACAACTCCTGCCAGAATTATTGCTGAAAAGACTGGAGTAGAAATTAGAAACTACAATGTAATTTACCATGCAACTGAAGAAATTGAAAAAGCGATGAAGGGAATGCTTGATCCTGAGTTTAAGGAAGTTTACTTTGGAAGAATTGAAGTTAAGCAAGTATTTAAGGTATCAAATGTTGGAAATGTCGCTGGAGCCGCTGTTGTTGACGGAAAAAGTTACAAAAGACTCTAAAAATCCGTGTAATTCGTGATGGAATTATTATTTTTGACGGGGAATTAGGTTCGCTGAAACGGTTTAAAGATGATGTAAAAGAAGTTGTAATGGGACAGGAATGTGGAATTGGTATCCAGGACTTTAATGATATTAAGGCTGGGGATATTATTGAATCATACATTATGGAAGAAATCCCAAGATAACGAAAAGGTGATAATTTTATGAATGATAGAAGAAAAAAAGGACTGGAAAAGGAAATTTCAAGAATCGTTGGAATGACGCTTTTGACAGAAATAAAAAATGAAAAAATAAGAAATCTTGTTACAATTCACAAGGTAGAGCTTACAAAGGATGGAAGATATCTTGATTTGACATTTTCAATACTTGATTTGAGTGATAATGTGAATAAAGAAAAAAATCGCTGAAGATTTGAACAAGTTAAAGGGATTTTTTTAGAAAAAAATTGGGTCGCAATTAACAGTCAGATTTGTTCCAGAAGTGAGAATTCATTTGGATGACAGTGTTGAATATGGTGTGAAGATAGCTTCAATATTAAGTGAAATAAAAAAAGAAAAATAGTGATACTGAATAGAACGAAGATGCAAAATGGCTTTTAAAATGAGGATTTCTAAAAAGTAATTGAATAGTTATGTTCAATAGCATAAGTTTTTTTATCTATACAATGGGATTATTTGTTTTATTAAATTCTGAACTTGTATAGAATTCATTATTGAATATAAAAAAATTCTGATTTTAAGGTGTTTGACTATACAAAAAAAGGAAGCGATTAATCTTGTAATGAAATGGGAATTAAAAAGCTATGATAAAAATTATTTGGTATCAAAAAAAGTTCTGAATTTGGTGAGAGCAAATTAATTTCAAGGCTCCTTTTAAATCGGGGAATTAACACGAAGGAAAAAAAGTGCAGAAATTTTTAAATTCAGATAAAAAGGACATTCATAACCCATTTTTGTTTGAAGATATGGAAAAATGCCGTTAAGAGAATCCAAAAAAAGCAGGGAAAAAAATAAAGAGAAAATTATAATTTACAGGGGACTATGACGTTGATGGAATTTCTGGGGTGGCATATTTGGTAATAATGCTAAGAAGACTGGGGCTGAATGTGGATTATTACATTCCGAATCGGGTTCATAAGGGAACTGGGATAAATAAACATGTTCTGGCGTTTTTGAAAAAATGGGATGCAAAATTGTTTATAACGGTTGATACGTCTATAAATAATCTTGAGGAAATGATGCTTCTGAAAGATAGAGGAATTGATATAATTATAACGGATCATCACAGGAAAAACAGGCATTTCTGAAAATGAGGAAAAAAATCTTGGAGTTCTTACGATAAATCCAAAAACAGTAAAAAATTATCCAAATAAATTTTTATCTGGCTCCGGAGTAGCATTTAAACTTGCAGATGCAGTTTATGAAGCTTATGGTGCGAATAAAAAGATATTGTATGATTATCTGGATATTATAATGATTGGGACGGTTGCAGATGTTGTGCCTATGACTGATGAAAAATAGATTTATCATAAAAAAAGGGTTAAATAATCTAAAAAAACGAAAATAAAAGGTTTGAAGTATATTATTAACTATTTGAAGATAAATCCGAAAAAAATATAACGACTAGCGATATTGGATTTTTTTGTAGCACCAATTTTTAATGCGCTTGGGAGAATTGATAATTCAAAAAAATTGTTGTAAATTTCTTTATTCAAGAGGATGATTTTAAACTTTTCTCAATAATTGAGGAAATGAAACGTGCGAATAAAATCAGGCGTTATTTGGAAAAATGAGATTTATAATGAGCTGGAGGAAAAAAATACAGCGTCTGGAACGTCCAAAGTATATTTTTATGAAAAAGCAGAAAAATGGCATTCTGGAGTAATTGGTGTTGTATGTTCAAGAATTTCCATAAAAATATAATATTCCAGTAATTCTAGTTTCAATAAAAAAATGGATATGGAAAGGCATCTTGCAGAAGCATTGAAGGAATTAATATTTTTGATATTTTAAAAAGTGTTTCAGATAAGCTGGAGCGGTTTGGAGGGCATGATTTGGCGGCAGGATTTCTTGTATCTGAAAAAAATATTTGGGTGAAATAGAAAGGCATTTGCGAAATAAAGCTTGCCAGAAAAAAATAGAGAGAATGTTCAAAAAGTGCTTTATATTGATGCTTGGCTGAATATTGAAAAATTTGAATAAGAGAAGACTTCATGATATAAACAGGCTTTCACCGTTTGGGCTGGATAATCAAGAGCCTAACTTTATGGATGCTGATGTGAGTTTTTTTGAATTTGACAAAGTTTGGGATAAATAATAGGCATTTTAAAGGGATTTGTTAAAAAAATAACCGTATTATATCGGTAATTGGATACAATTTAGGACATAAATTAAAAAAACAAATAATTTTTTTATAAGAAAAAAGTTTAAAAATAGTTTATACTCCGATATTTAAGTCTGTCCATTCAGATTTGTTTATCGAGTTGAAAAATAAAGGATTTTAAATAATTAAATTAATTAATATAAATTATATATAACAAAAAAATTTTTAGGAGGAATTAAAAGAAATGGCAGTAAAAAAATTAAATGAAACAACTTATGAAGTATCAGCAGTTAGAGAGGAGAAGAATTAAAAGCACTTAAAAAGATCACGTTTTAGTACATTTTAAAGATGCAAAAAGTTGACGGATTCCGTCCAGGACATGTACCTGCAAAAGTTATTGAAAGTAAATTCAAAAAAAGGAAATTGAAGGGAAATCCTAAATCATATTATTTCTGATGAATATAGAAAAAGCAGTTGCAGAAAATGAATTAAAAACCAATTGCTGATATTAAACTTGAAAAAAATATGAAAAATAATGATGATAAAAGTGGAAGTTGTATTTACAATTCCTGTATTACCTGCATTTGAATTAGGACAATATAAAGGTGTGGAAGTAGAAAAGGAAAAATGTAGAAGTTACAGATGAAACTGTAAATGAAGAAATTGAAAGATTAAGAGAAAGCACGCAAAAATTAAAAAGAAATTGCAGAAGATGAAGAAGCTAAAAAAATGATGATGTTGTAAACATTAACTTTGAAAGGATTTATAGATGGGGAAGCCTTTGATGGAGGAAAAAGCTGAAGGATATGACTTGACATTAGGTTCTCACAGCTTTATTGACACTTTTGAAGATCAAATTGCAGGACACAAAAAGGGGATGAGTTTGATGTAAATGTTACTTTCCCTGAAAAATTATGGAGTCGCAAACTTGTCTGGAAAAACCAGCTTTATTTAAAGTAAAAGTAAACTCAATCAAGAGAAAAGAAGAAGCTGAATTAAATGATGACTTGGCAAAAAGAATTAGGATTTGATTCAGTTGAAGATATGAACGCTAAAAACTAGAGAAAATATTACAAAAAGAGAAGAAACAAGAGCTGAAAATGAATTTAAGAACAAAGTTGTAGATGCTGTAGTAAGTGCAACAGAGTTGAAATTCCAGAAGCATTAGTTCAAAGGGAAATTGACTATCAAATCAACAGATTTGCGCAACAATTGCAAATGCAAGGAATTAACTTGAATCAATATTTCCAAATGACTGGACAAACAATGGATTCAATGAGGGAAAAATGCAAAGGAAAAATGCTGAAAAAAAGCTGTGAAAAACAGAATTAGTGCTGGCTGAAATTGCAAAAAGCTGAAGAAATTAAAAGCAACTGATGAAGAAGTAGCAAAAGAAATCGAAACTTTAGATGCAATGTATGGACTTGAAAAAGGATGCATTAATTGCTGATGTAAGAAAAAAATGGAAATTATGAAAGATTCATTGATGAAACAAATTATAGATTAGTAAATCAAAAAAACAATTGATTTATTAGTAAATGAAGCAAAAGTTAAATAGTAATTTTTTTGAAAAAAATTGTGAATTGAAAAGAATATTTTTGATTTTTAGAAGAATTTTTGTGATAAAAATAGTTTATTGCGAAATTCTTTTTTTCTCTATTTGATAGTAAATGAGAAAGAATAAAAAAACAAGAAATGAAAGAAAAAAATTGACAGAAAGAGGAGGAAATAATATGTCAGTATATAGTCCAGTAGTTATTGAAAAATGATGGACGTGGGGAAAAGAAAGCTATGATATTTATTCAAGACTTTTTGAAGGATAGAATAATTTTTTTGTAAGCGGAGAAGTTGAAGATGGGATGGCAAATGCGATTGTTGCACAGTTGCTGTTCCTGGATGCACAGGATAATGAAAAGGATATTGTTATGTATATAAATAGCCCAGGTGGAGTAATTACAGCTGGACTTGCGATTTATGATACAATGCGTCATATTAAAAGTGATGTATCTACAGTTTGTGTAGGGTCAGGCGGCAAGTATGGGAGCGGTATTATTAGCGACGAGGAGCTAAAGGGAAAAGATATTCGTTGCCAAATTCAAGAATAATGATTCATCAGCCATTAGGGTGGTGCAAGAGGGCAAGCGACAGATATTCAGATTCAAGCAAAAGAAATTGAAAGAATGAAGGAAATTACAAGTAAAATTTTTATCAGAAGCAACTGGAAAAATCAGTGGAAGAAATTTATGCGGATACTGAAAGAGATAATTTTATGTCACCAGAAGAAGCTGTAAATTATGGATTAATTGATAAAATATTGTAATTATTTATGATTTAAATTGTAGAAAAAAACGAGGTGAAAAAAATATTGGCAAAGAAAAAAATTACTGTTCATTTTGTGGAAGAGAAGAAGATGAAGTGGAAAAGACTGGTACAGAGTCCAGAAGAGGATGATGTATTTATTTGTAATGAGTGTATAGAAGACAGTGCGGAGTTATTGGACAGTTTTAGAGAATATGATAAAAATGAGCAGAATAGGGAAATTACGTTGTTAAAGCCTAAGGAAATAAAGGCTAAACTTGATGAATATATTATCGGACAGGAACAGCCTAAAAAAGTTTTATCTGTGGCGGTTTATAATCATTTTAAGAGAATAACGCATAAACAGCAGAAAAAAACAGATGATGATGTGGAGCTTCAAAAATCTAATGTGCTGTTGGTAGGGCCTACTGGAAGTGGGAAAACTTTGCTTGCACAGACATTAGCAAAAACATTGAATGTACCTTTGGCGATTGCAGATGCGACAACGTTGACAGAAGCTGGATATGTTGGGGATGATGTGGAAAATGTGCTTTTGAAGTTGATAAAGGCTGCAGATTATGATATTGAAACAGCAGAACATGGGATTATTTATATTGATGAAATTGATAAAATTGCGAGAAAGTCGGAAAATATGTCAATTACAAGGGATGTTTCTGGAGAAGGAGTTCAGCAGGCACTGCTTAAAATTATTGAAGGGACTGTTGCGAGTGTCTGCACTCAAGGTGGGAGAAAAACATCCAAATCAGGAAATGATTGAAATTAATACAGAAGGATATTTTATTTATTGTTGGTGGAGCATTTGAAGGGCTGGAAGCGAAAGTTAAAGATAGAGTTAATGAAAAGAGGGTTGGATTTGGGCTGGAAACAAATAAAACTGAATTGGATGACTTGACTTTATTTGAAAAATGTATTGCCTGAAGATTTGATAAAATTTGGGTTAATTCCAGAGTTAATTAGGGCAGTCGCCTGTAATTACAGCGCTTCATGGAGCTTGATGAAGAGGCTATGATAAAAAAATATTGACAGAGCCTAAAAAAATTCGCTTGTTAAACAATATAAAAAAATATTTTGAGATGGAAAAATGTGGATTTGGAATTTGATAAGGATGCGATCGTTGAGATTGCACAGCTGGCACTAAGAGAAAAAAATTGGAGCGAGAGGGCTTCGTTCAATTATTGAAAGTGTTATGACTGACTTGATGTATGAAATTCCATCAAAAGACAATGTTAAGAAAGTGATAATTACAGAAGGAAGCTGTTACAGATAAGAATAAAGTGATTGTCGAATAGTAAAAATTATTTGAATTATTTAAAAAAATATACAGAAAACATAAATTATTGAATATGAATTGTATTTATTATAATTTAAAAAGAAATCTAGATTTAGTATAAAAATATGAAAGGAGAAATTATGCAAAATAAACCGTTTATAGCTACAAGAGAATTAGTTGTATTTCCAGGCGTTGTAACTCCGATTTTTATCGGAAGGCAGTCAAGCCTGAAAAGTCTTGAAGAAGCAGTTGCAAGATTTGATAATAAGCTGATTCTTACGTCGCAAAAGGATGCGAATATAGAAGAGCCGAAATTTCAGAAGATGTTTATGAAAACTGGAGTTTTAGTTCACATTATACAAACAGTAAAAATGCCAAATGGAAATGTAAAAGTGCTTGTTGAAGCTAAGCATAGAGTTCTTATCAATCAGTTTTCAAAAGATGAAAATGGCATTATTTATGCTGAATATGAAGAAATCTTTTCAAAGCCAATTGATGAAAGTAAAGCTGAGGCTTTGAAGCGTAAAGTTATTGATGAATTTTCAAAAATATGCAAAAGAAAAACTAATAAAGTGTTGCCTGATATTATTTATAATATAAAGGAAATTAGCGACGATTGACAAAGTTTTTTTGATTTGATCTGCACTAATCTTATGATTGCTACAGATGTGAAGCAAGGGCTTCTTGAAACGCTGGATGTGGAAGAGAGAGCCTATAAGATTTTAAGCATACTTGAAAGAGAAATTGAAATCTTTATGCTTGAAAGAGAAATTGAAAAATCGTGTGGAAGGAACAGATGGCAGAAGTTCAGAAAAAAACTATTATTTACGTGAAAAAAATTAAGGTAATGCGTGAAGAAATGGGAGAAAGGAACGGATTCTGACGAGGAATTGGAAGAACTTGATCAAAGAGTAAAGGATGCTAAAATTCCTCAGGATTTGGAAAGGATAAATTGGTAAAAAGAACTCTCAAGAATGAAGAAAAATGCCTGATTTTTTTCTGCAGAATCTTCAGTAATTAGAACATATATTGAAACTGTGCTTGAATTACCTTGGGAAGTTTCTACTAACGATGAAATTGACATAAAAGAAAGCTGAAAAAAATTCTGAATGAGGACCATTACGGATTGGAAGAAGTAAAAGAAAGAATTTTTAGAATTTTTTTGGCAATAAAAAAATTAAACAATACATTAAAAAGGTTCGATTATCTGTCTTGTAGGGCCTCCAGGTGTGGGTAAAAACATCACTTGCACATTCGGTAGCCCGTGCAATGAACAGAAAAATTTACAAGAATCTCGCTTGGTGGAGTAAGAGATGAGGCTGAAATTCGTGGACATAGAAGAACTTATGTAGGAGCAATGCCTGGAAGAATTATAAATTCATTGAAACAGGTTGGAGTGAATAATCCTGTAATGCTGTTTGATGAAATTGATAAAATGGCTTCTGACTTTAGAGGAGATCCTGCTTCAGCAATGCTGGAAGTATTAGATCCTGCACAAAAATAATTCATTTGAAGATCACTACATTGATCATACTTTTGACTTGTCAAATGTGTTCTTTATTTGTACAGCAAATGATTTGGGCGGAATTCCAGGACCACTTCGTGACAGAATGGAAATTATTTCAATCGAGTCATACACAGAATTTGAAAAATTAAATATTGCTAAAAAAATATTTAATTCCTCAAACACAGGAAGAAAATGGATTAAAAGAATTTAAAATTTCATTTTCTGATAAAGCAGTTATGAAAATTATAAACGAGTATACAAGAGAAGCTGGAGTTAGAAATTTACGAAGAGAAATTGGTAAATTATTTAGAAAGATAGCAAAGGAAATACTTTTATCAAAAATCTGACAGCAAGAAAAATCTCTGTTTCTGAAGCAAAAAGTCAAAAAAATATTTGGGAAATGCCAAATTCAGAATTGATAAAAATTAAAGAAAAAGGAAGGTAAAATTGGTGTTGTAAATGGACTTGCATGGACAGCGGTTGGAGGAACAACTCTGGAAGTGCAGGCGGTAAAAAAATGGGAAGGGAAAGGTGTGCTTCAGCTTACTGGGAAGCTGGGAGATGTAATGAAAGGAATCAGCTAGAGTGGCATATTCTTATGTAAGGCACATAAAAAAATGAACTTGGAATAAAAAGAAAAGTTCAATGAAACAACAGATGTTCATTTACATTTTTCCTGGAAGGAGCAGTGCCGAAAGACGGACCATCAGCAGGAATAACAATTACAACAGCAATAATTTCAGTATTGACTAATAAGGAAGTTAGACAAGATGTGGCAATGACTGGAGAAATTACAATCACTGGAGAAGTTCTGGCAGTTGGCGGAATTAAGGAAAAAGGTAATCGGAGCTCATAGAGTCGGAATAAGAGATGTTGTGCTTCCTTTTGATAATAAAGTTGATACAGAGGAACTTCCAAAGGAAATTGCAGATCAGATGAAATTTTATTTTGCAAAAAAACGTATGATGATGTGAAAAAAAGATTGTTTTTGTGGATAAGAAAGATTCAGAAAAAGAAAAAAAGAAGCAAAGAAAAAGCAAGACTGCAAAAGAAAAAAATAATAAAAAGATAATTATTTAAAAAAATACGATGGATTTTATTAGGATGATTGATTTTATCATCCTAATTTTTTTAATTTATTTTTTTATTACAAGGAGTTCAAGACCCCTTGTTAAGTAGAGGTTATATAATCTATTGATCTAATGGGAATCTATTTCATAAGAAAAAGTGCATTACAACTTTAAAAGTAATACACTTCACTTACAAAATTTTACATATTAAAATATTTACAGAACGGTTGTGAGAATACAATTGCGCTTACTGTCGCTTCCGGATACATCATAAATTCTTCCGTCAATGTAATTCCATATCTTTCTGGTTTCAATAAATTAAACAGTTTTCTTTGGTCGCTTAAGTCTGGGCAGGCTGGATAGCCGAAAGAATAACGGTTTCCTTGATATTGAGCATTCAATATTTCGTTTATGCTAATGTCTTTGTCAATGATTCCAACATCTTGACGCATCATTTTGTGAATATATTCAGATGTTGCTTCGGCAAGCTCCAGTCCAATAGAATTTACAATATGCCCTCTGTAAAATTCGCCTTTTTCCTTTAATTCATTGAAACAAGTCTTGATTTTTTTCTCCAGCAGTTGCGACAAAAAAATCCGATGTAGTCGATTCCTTTCTGGACTTACATAATCATTTAGCGATAAATATTGTCCATATTTTTTTGTCTTGGAAAATCAAAAGTTTCCAAAACTGTTGACAAATCATCTGATAGAATTTCAATTTTAAAGTCATCTTTTTCTTTTTCCAGCTTTTCTACGTGCAGGGAAAAAATTTATAAATAGCCTTTATATCAAAGTATTCATCGCCATTTTCGACAATGTCTAAAATTTCATTGTATAGTTTTATTGTTCTAGGATCTTGTTTTTTTCAATCAAATTATTTACAATCCATTTCATTCCAAGATGTTTTTCCGATAAGCATTTGCAAGTTTACAAATGGAAATACATCCTTTGCCTTTATATTTGTTAAAATTTGCTTATTCAAAGTTTGAGGCTTGTAAATTTTTTTCAAAGTTATATTTCGGCAGTTCAACTTTTGAAAAAGTCGAATGTTCCATCAGCATCTTTAATATCACTTACTGTCGGTTTAACCTTCAGTTGTTCAAGTTTTTTTCGCATCTTTAATTGTTACTAATTCTCTACGTTTTTGCAAGTGTTCCTTAAATTCTTCAAATTTTTTTCTCATCAATCATTTTATTTAAATCAGAAAGTGCAGTCATTGCATCTCTTGAGTAAATTACAATATTATTTTTTTATAGGCAGGCTCAATTTTGTTTACAGTAAATTTTTTTCTGTAAGTGCAGCACCTCCCACAAATATCGGAATATCAATTCCAGCTTCACGTAGAACTTCCATAGTATTTACCATTTCTGTGGCAGATTTTACAAGAAGTCCAGAAAGCCCGAGAAAAATCAGCTTTATGTTCGATAATTGCTTCACGAATTTTTTTCTGCAGAAGCATTGATTCCAAGGTCAATTACTTCATAACCGTTATTTCCAATAATTATTCCAACCAGATTTTTTTCCAATGTCGTGGACATCCCCTTTTACAGTTGCCATAACTACTTTTCCTTTTACAGATGACTCATCTTTTTTCATAAATTGTTCCAGATGTGAAACAGAAGCCTTCATAACTTCAGCACTTTGCAGAACTTCAGCAACGATTAAGTCATTGTTGTTAAATAATCTTCCAACTTCATCCATTCCAGTCATTAAAGGTCCGTTTATAATTTCAATTGGTGAATATTTTTTTCAATAATTCATCCAGTAAAATTGTCAAGTCCTTTTTACTTCCTTCTACAACCAAGTTTGCAACTTTTTTTCTTCAGTAGTTAGGTTACTTGTATCAGCAACTTTTTTTACAGCCTTTTTTTTCACGATAGAAATTTGCAAATTTTGATACATTTTCATCATTTGTATGAAATAAAATGTTTTCTGACAGTTCTTTTTTTCTTCATCTGAAATTTCATTCATCGGAATAACTTTTTTTCTGTATTTATAATTGCATAATCAAGTCCAGCTTCATAAGCCTTTTTGCATATAATAAGTATTTAAAACTTCCCTTCCCAGCAATCGGCAGTCCAAATGAAACATTGCTCACTCCAAGAATTGTCTTTACATTCGGCATTTCTGCTTTTAATTTGCCTAATTGCCTCAATTGTTGCTGTAGCAGAGCCAATGTACTTTTGATCTCCTGTTGCAACTGGGAAGACTAATGTGTCAAAAAAATTATATCCCTTTCATCAATCCCATATTTTTGTAAGCAGTTCATAACTTCTTCTGGCAACTTTCAATTTTTTTCTCAACAGAAACAGCCATACCTTCCTCATTAATTAGTCCAACAACAACAGAAGCCCCAAAATCCTTAATAACTTTTTGCCATATCAGCAAATTTCTTTTCTCCATCCTCAAGGTTAATCGAATTTATAATTCCTTTTCCCTGCAAGTAAGTAAGCCCTTCCCTTAACGACATTTATATCGGTCGAGTCAATCATAAGCGGAATTTTTTTGCAAATTTTGCCACTTTATCCAAAAAAATGACTTCATATCGGCAATCTCATCTCTATCAGGATTCTGCAAGACAAATATCAATTACATCTGCTCGCCCTTTAATTTGAAGCCTGGCAACTTCAGTCGCCTCATCAAATTTTTTTTCATCAGCAATTAAATTTTTTTGAAAATACGTGAACCAATTACATTTGTACGTTCTCCTACATAAACTGGACGATCTTTTGGTGTTTCCAAGGCTATTAATCCAGAAACATCGTTAAAAATCCTTATTTTTTTATCAATAACTCTTGGCTCATAATTTACACTTTTTTTCCTTAATTCTTTTGAATGTGTTCAGGCGTAGTTCCATGACATCCGCCAACAATATTTAAATAATGGTTTTGGAAAAAAACGGCTCAATTTTAGCTGACAATGTGTCTGGAGTTTCCTCATATTCCCCGTCTTCATTAGGCAATCCTGCATTTGGATAAACTGAAATATAAGTATTTGAAATATTATTTAATGTTTTTTTAAAAAAACTGAGTCATAAATTCAGGTCCAGTTGCACAATTTAATCCAACAGAAAATGGATTCATGTGATTTACAGCATAATAAAAAGGCATCTGCAGTTTGTCCTGCAAGCGTAGTTCCTGTACTTTCAATCGTAAATGACAGCATTAACGGAACAGTATAATTTTTCTTCCATAGCCTTTTTAAGCCCCAAATAAAGTCGCTTTCAAGTTTCTTGTATCTTGGATCGTTTCAAATAGAATCAAGTCGACTCCACCAGCCAGAAGCCCTGAAACAGCGGTATAATAATTATTAATAAGCTCTTCAAAGGTAACTCCGCCAGTAACACTGATTGACTTGTTAGAAGGCCCTAAAGCTCCTGCAACATAAAGATTTCGTGTAACTTCAGGATGTTCGCTTCTATATTCTGCAATAGCTTCATTTACAAGTTCTGCGACCCTTTTTATTCATTTCAAAAAAACTTTGTCTTCCAAGTCATAGTCCTTTAACACAATTTCTAAAGCTCCAAAACTGTTAGTTTCAATAATATCACTTCCGGCTTCCAGATATTTTTTATGAATATTCTTAATAATATCAGGTCTTTTCAGCACAAGATAATCATTACATCCTTCATATTTTTTTCTCCGCCAAAGTCCTCAGCAGTCAGATTTTCTCGCTGAATCATTGTTCCCATTGCTCCATCCAGCATTAGTATTTTTATTTTTTTAGATCATTTTGTAATAAATTATATGAATTTTTTTATATTTATTTTTCCATAATTTGCTCAACTCCTGTAAGTAAATTTATATTACCTTATTCTATCATAAAAAAATCTGTGTGTATATAGAAATTAATTTTATTTTTTTCATAAATTTATATTTTTTTATTATTTCATCTCCAATCATCATTTTTTTCCTATATCTTTAGAAATAATAATAAATAATCATTTTTTTCCATATATAAAATATATAATTAATAAATCCCTTTTATTTATCAACTTAGAAAACTCTTTAATCAAAAAAATTAAAAAAATAATCTTATTGAAAAAAATTTCCAAAAAAATAAGATACACTACATATACGGTAAAAAAATCAAAAGAAACACAACATATTGTGTTTTTTTGTATAATAAAATGAAAAAAATATATAAATTCAAAGGAGAAAAGAGAATGAAAAAAATTAGTGAAATTTGAAAAAAATGACTGTAATCCATGTGCAATGGTGTCGGACTTATTAGATAAAAAGGGCGTAGAATATGAAAGAATAAATCCCTTTGATAATCCGGAATTGGCTGTAAAATATAGAGTGAGAAGTGTTCCAACAGTAATTTTATTTGAAGAAAATGAAGAAGTGAAAAGAACAATTGGATTCAAGCCTGAAGAAATTAATGAAATTATTTCAATGATGTGATTAAAAAAATAATCTGAGTTAATAATACAATTTAAATTAATTAATAATACTACTCAAAACAATTTTTTTATTAAAAATATTCAGTTTTGAGTATATTTTTTTGCAAAAAATCAGGAAATTCATCAAAAAAATGAAAAAAAGTAAGGTGAAATCAATGTATATATATTACGATTCAAAAAAACAGGAAATGTCCAAAAGATTTGTAAAAAAATGGAAAGACAACGTCCAGATTGGCATTTTATTAAAATAGATCCAAATATGAAAAATTGAAAAATGAAGGGCATTTTTTTGACATTTACAACAAAAAAATTGGAGAAGTTCCAGAAACGACAGATAAATTTTTTTGGAAAAATGAAAAATAATAGCAAATTGATAAAAATCAGTAAGTTCCAGCGGAAATAGAAACTGGGGAGTATTTTTTTGCAGTGGCGACTGATAAAATTCAGGAAAAAAATATGGAATTCAGTTTTAATGAAATTTGAATTGTCGGGAACTAATACGGAAGTGGAAAAATTATATAAATTATCTGGAAAAATAATTATAAATAATAAATAGGAGATGAAAAAAATGGTTGATAACAGAGCTAAAAAAAGTGGATATACTTAAATAATGAAATAATGGTTAAAAAAAGGTGAAGATTTTTCAGCTTGAAAAAGGATAAAGAAGCAGTTTATTCATATTTTGTAGATTATGTAAATAAAAAAATACAGTATTTTTCATAATTTAGAAGAAAAAAATGAGATATTTAATAAAAAAATGACTATTATATCGATTTTTTTATCAAATGTATAGTCATGATGAAATTAAAGAGCTTTTTAAAATGGTTTATGATAAGAAATTTAGATTCGCTTCATTTATGAGTGCTTCTAAATTTTATCAAAAGTTATGCGTTGATGGATGATACTGGAGAGAAATTTTTTTAGAGAGATATGAGGATAGAATTTCGGCTGTTTCATTGTATTTGGCACAGGGGAACTTTGAGAAGGCAAAAAGAATATGCTTTGATGTTAATAAATCAAGAATATCAACCAGCTACTCCTACTTTTTTTTAAATTCTGGGAAAAAAAGATCAGGAGAACTTGTTTCGTGCTTTCTAGATGAAATGGGAGATAATTTGAGTGGAATTGGATATATTTTTGACTCATCTATGAAATTGTCTTCGATTGGTGGAGGAGTTGCGATTAACTTGTCTAAAAAATTAGAGCAAGAGGTGAAGCTATAAAAGGTGTAGAAAGGTAGGGCCTCTGGAGTTTTACCAATTATGAAAAATTTTAGAAGATATTTTTTTCTTATGCAAATCAATTGGGACAAAGAGCTGGAGCTGGGGCAGTTTACTTGAATGTTTTTTTCACTCAGACATTAACGAATTTTTTTAGACAGTAAAAAAATAAATGTCGATGAAAAAAATTAGAATAAAATCACTATCAATTGGAGTTATCGTTCCAGACAAATTTATGCAGTTAGCAATGGAAGATGAAGTTTGCTATACATTTAATCCACACACAGTATTTTTTTAGAATACGGACAATACTTGGACGAAATGGATATGAACGAAATGTACGAAAAAAATTAGTTGATAATCCAAATGTTAAAAAAAGAAAAATAAATGCAAGAGAACTTCTTGTAAAAAAATTTCTCAAACACAAAAAGAAAGCGGATACCCTTATTTGTTTTTTTAAAAGATAATGCAAATAAAGAACATGCTTTGAAAGAGATTGGATCAGTTAAATTCTCAAATTTGTGTGTTGCTCCGTATACAAAAAAATTTTTAACAAAAGAATATGGTTATACAGAAATTGGACAGCATGAAAATGAAAAAGTTCATGTTTGGAATGGAGAAGAATGGAGTAAAACTACAGTTATTAAAAACAGGAACTGATCAAAAGTTATTAAAAAGTTAGTACAGACAATTTTCAAACTGTAGATGTAACACCATATCACAAATTTTTATATTAAAGATGAAAATGAAAAAAGTTGTTGAAAAAAGAGCACACGAACTTAAAGTTGGAGACAGACTTATAAAAATTTGATTTGCCAAAAGTATGAAAAATGAAAACCGTGAAATACTTGAAAATGCTTATGTAAATGGATTTTATTCAGGTGATGGTCACGAATATGATGTGAAAGATAGAAAAAAATCTTACAAATAAAATGATTTATTTATATGGAGAAAAAAAGAACTTTTAGATAAATTTGATGACTTAGAATATAGTAAATCAGAAGATGAAGATAGAATAATTTTTAAATTATTGTAAGGGACTGAAAGATAAATTTTTTTGTACCTTTTAATTATGAAATTTCAAGTATTGTTAAATGGTTAAGCGGATTGGCAGATGCAGATGGCACTGTTTCAAAAAAATAATGGAAATAATTCATTACAAATAGCTTCAACAAATTTAGAATTTCTTTCTAACATTAGATTGTTACTTCAAGAAATTGGTATTCATTCGAAAATAAATAAAAATGCGAGATACTGAAATTAGAGAATTGCCATTAAATAATGGAACTGGAGAATATGGGAAATTTGAATGTAAGTCATTATACAGATTGCTTATAACACATAAAAAACTTACAAAAAAACTTGTGGAGTTAGGATTTGAAACATTTAGATTGAAATTTGATTTGGAACATACTCCAAATAGAGATGCTTGTGCTTTTGAAAAAAATAACCGCTGTAGAAGAAATTGATGGAGTTTACGATACATATTGCTTTACTGAAGAAAAAAAGACATATGGGAATGTTCAATGGAATGCTTTTTAGGGAACTGTACTGAAATTATGCAATTATCAGAAGTTTCAGACATCAATGCGTACTATGAAAAAAAGATACAATAAGAAGAGGAATATCATGTAATCTAGGTTCACTAAATATCGCAACAGTTATGGAAAAACAAAAGAATTAAAGAAGTAACAAAAAGTCGCAATTGATTCACTTACAATGGTTTCGGATTTAACAAACATTGATGTTGTTCCGACAATAAAAAAAGCAAATGAGGAATTACATTCTGTAGGGACTTGGAGCAATGAATTTACATGGATTTTTAGCTAAAAAAACTTTATTATGTATGAAAGCAAAGAAGCACTTGATTTCTGTAATGTATTCTTTATGATGGTTAATTTCTATTCGTTGGAAAGATCAATGGAAATCGCAAAAAGAAAGAGGAGAAACGTTCAAAGATTTTTGAAAAAAATCGGAATACGCCAACGGAAACTACTTCAATAAATATGTAACAAAAAGAATACATGCCTCAAACAGAAAAAGTAAAATCACTATTTGGAAAGGAATCTACATCCCGACAAAAGAAGACTGGGCAAACCTAAAAGAGCAAGTAATGAAACACGGAGTCTACAACGCCTACAGAATGGCAATAGCTCCAAATCAATCAACATCATACATTATGAACTCAACAGCCTCAGTAATGCCAGTAGTTGATACAATAGAAGTTAGAGAATATGGAGATAGTACAACTTTCTACCCAATGCCATATTTAACAAATGACAACTTCTTCTTCTATAAATCAGCCTACGATATGGATCAAAAAAATATTTTGAAACTGATTTCTGTAATTCAAAGACACGTAGATCAAGGAATATCGACTATTTTGTATACGAAGAGTATGGATAGCACAAGAGATTTGGCTAGACTTTATATTTATGCACATAGGCTGGGGTTGAAGTCGCTTTATTATACACGAACTAGAAAGGCGACTATTGAGGAGTGTGTGAGTTGTTCGGTTTAATTAAATATCTGATAAACAAAGATTAGCATTAAAAAGGAGATTAACATGTATGAGTATAGGGGAACCGAGAAAGTATTGTATGTAATTGGAAATGGATTTGATTTAAACTTAGGATTGAAAAACAAGTTATAATGATTTTTTTGAATACATTGACATCAATAATATGAAAAATATTATTAATGTAGTAAGAGAAGATAGAAAAAAATATTGAAAAAAATATGATAAACAAAGATTAGAAAAAAATTTAGTAAAAAAACTGAACAGATATCATTATAAATTAGAAGAAAAATAGTTTTTTTATTAAAAATTAGAAAAAGTCTATTGATGAAAAAAATCAGGAACAAATGAAAGAAAAATATTTATTGTGTTCATAAAGAAATAATTTCAACATTGAGATCTAGAACTACAAATAGATTTGCAGATGAATATGGAGTATTTATTATATTTTTTTATTATTAACTAAAGTTGAAAAAAATGAATGGCAGTGGGTTGAGGAACAAATTTTATGTTATATACAAGATTTAATAAAAAAATATTCAATAATAGATTTAATGAATTAACACTTTTTTTATAAAAAGATAATTGGAGTGATTTAGAGTTAGAATTAGAAAAAAATTATAAAAATTAGTTAGACTTAGTTTTTAGAAAAAAAGTAAATTTGAAAAAAGCGAAAAAAATCGATATTTGAAAAAAATTTTAATGAAGATGAAAAAAACTAAAAAGAAATAATATGGATAGCATCCTAAAAATAATTTTTAAAAAAACAGATGAATATTTTTAATAATAAAATAAGCATAAAAAGAATGTCAAAACTATGTAGAAAATTTAATATTTGAAATAGAGTATTTAAATTTTCTTTTTAGAGATTTTATTCACAGATTATAATAAAGATATAGATTTTTAAAAAAAGATGAATTGAAAATAATAAATAAAAATAATAAGAAATGTATATATTTAAAAAGAACAACTTAATATTTTTTTGAGAATTATTTCGGAGAATATGTTTTTAAAGATAAATAATGACGTAAAAAAATATATTAACACTTAAAAAAATATCTGGTAAAAATTAATAAAAATGAAAGTTTTTGAAAAATAAATTTTTAAGACTAGAAATTCAAAATAAAGAAACTGAAGTTACGGTAGATAAAGCACTAAAGAAAAAAATGGCTTCTAAAAATAATTGAAAGTATAAATAATTTTTTTAAAAAAATGGAAAAGAAAAAAATATATAATTAATTTTAATTATACAAATTACTTAAATGAATTTATTAATGATAAAAAAATAATTTAAATATAGAAGAAATGATTAATATCAATGGAGATATAAATGATTTTACTGAAATCCAAAAAAATTGATTTTTGCACCAATAGAAAACGAGATAAAAATTATGGAAGTATTACAGCTAAACTACAAGTCTAAGAGTTTGAGATATACTCTTACATTATTAAACAGTGTAGTACCTAATTTAAAAAAATATAGAAATTAAATCTACAAAAGGTAAAAAAATATTATAGATGAACTTAATAATTTAGAGAATAATATTAAAAAAAGAAATAAACAAAATAGGAAAAAAATAGAATCGAATTTAATTTTTTTGGTATAGATGATGTACAAATTAAAGATGAGTTTATTAAAGAAATACTTAAAGGTTTTATAAAAATAGAAGAAAGGAACTTGAAGAAAAAAATGGAAGAAATTAATAGAAACAAATAATTTTTTTCTAAAATATTTTTTTATGGACATTCATTTGCAGATGCTGACTATACTTTTTTTGAAGATCTATTTAATATTTTACTAAAAAAAGTTAAAGATAAAAAAATTAATGGAGATAGGATTAATATTTTTTTATATTCAAATGGTTACGAAGAATCTTGTAAAAAGCTACTGAAAATTTAATAGAAAAAAATATTGTATGAGGGAAAAAAATTATCTGAAAAAAGAAAAAAACATTTTAAAATAAATTACATAAAAGTATAATATTAAAAATTAAAAATGAAATGTTATTTATGTAATCTCAATATCAACAAATAAAAAGAAACAACTGATAAGTATAAAAAAAGCAAAAGTATTAGAAAATAGTATCAGATTGATGTTTTGGAATTAAGTTATTAAAAAGATTTACTTAGCAAAATGAAAGTTTTTTTACATTTGACAAATATCAAAAATATAGAGTATAATAATTTTAGTGATCGTACTACAAGAATAACCCACTTAATTGTGCGTTGTTGTAGACTGTAGAAAAAAAGCTCTTTCAATTTTGATAGGGGCTTTTTTTGCATTTTTGAGATAAAAAGGGGAAAAGGGTTTAAAACTTTTAAGGAACAAGTTGAGATTTTAAATGGAGAAAAATGGAGATCTACGGGTAAAAACTGATGATGAAACAATTTATTATTTAATGAGGTATAATTATTATTCCATCATAAATTTTTACAAAAGAACCTTTTTAAAAAGGGAAAGATTTAAAAAGGAAATGATATTTATAAATCAGGGAGTTCATTTTAATCATTTGAAAGCGTTGTATGATTTTTGATAAAAAGTTTGAGAATGTTGTTTTTTTGATGTTTTGACACAATTGGAAAGAGCTTTTAAAAACAGCAATTGCATATTATTATTCGGAATGTTATGCAAATAAAGAAAGTTATTTGGAACTTGATAATTATTATGTTGGAATTAGAAATGAAAATATACATCTTATTTCACATTTAGTAAAAACTAAATTTTTTTAAGGAATAACAAAAAGCAATAGTATAATAAAGCATTATAGTACAACAAAAAGATAACATACCATTTTGGATAGTGATTAATTTTTTTACATTTGGAGAAATGAGCAGATTTTATTTGATTTTTGGAAAAATAGAGTACAAAAATAAAATAATAAGCCATTTTAGAAATTTGTATAAAAAATGAGTACACAAATTTACCTAAATTAAATAATAATTTCATAAAAAAACTTTTTACGTGCAAGTTCATTATTTAGAAACATAGCAGAGACATAATGAAAGAATGTATGATTTCTCATCAAAAAAATATTGTAAATATAAATAATATTATAGGAATAACAAATAATAAGAAACAAAAATTATTTACGATATACGAGGGACTTAAATTGTTTTTTTATCAAAAAGAAGAATATGAAAGTCTAACGGAAAAAGTTACGAGAATTATTAAGTTTACTTGAATTTAAACTAAAAGACATTATAGATATAAATGATATTTTATATAAAATGGATTTTCCAAAAGATTGGTACAAATAGAAATTGTGATAAACTAATTGATTAATAAAAAATATGAGGGTTAATTGAGAACGCAAATTGATAAAAACAAACTTATCAAGAAAGGAAAAAAATAAAAAAATGGAAAAAAATATACGAAGCAGTAAACTGGAATACCCCTGAAAAATGATTATGTGGAAACTTTTTGGGGAGCAAAAATATAAGACAATTTTTGGATTGATACGGAGTATGTTCCTTCGAGGGATATTGATAGCTGGAATGCGTTGAAACCTGAAATGAAATTGGCTTATTTACATGCACTTGGAGGGCTTACAATGCTTGATACGTTGCAGAGTCATACTGGAATGCCTAAAAATTATTGACCATATTGATTCATTGCAAAAATAGATCGGTGCTTTCTTATATGTGTATGATGGAGTCGATTCATGCAAAAATCTTATTCGACAATATTTACAACTGTGGCATCGACTAGAGAAATAAATGAGACATTTAAATGGGTTCAAGAAAATCCTCATTTACAATACAAAGCTAAAAAAATTGATGGATATTATCAAAAGATGAATAATCCTGAGGCTTCAAGACGAGATATCGCAATGGCTTTGGCAACTTTCAGTTTATTTAGAAACTTACTTATTCTATAGTGGATTCTTTTTACCACTTTGGCTTGCAGGACAAGGAGAAATGGTTTGCAAGTTGTGATATAATTAAAAAAATTATTGCAGATGAATCGATTCATGGAGTATTTGTTGGATTGCTATTTCAAGAATTATATAATTCGTTTGATGAGGAAACTAAAGAAGGAATAAGAAACGAGTTGAATACGTTGCTTTATGAATTATATGAAAATGAAAGCAGATATACTGATGAAGTGTATGGAGATGTTGGACTTACAGGAGATGTAAAAAGAGTATATTCGTTACAATGCAAATAAGGCCCTTATGAATTTAGGATTTGAAGAAGAATTTGAAGTAAAAATGTAAATCCAATTGTGCTAAATGGATTAAACGTAGAAACAACTCAGCATGATTTTTTTCTCTAAAAAAATCTACAAACTATGAAAAAAAGCGTTGGAAGTTGTTCATTTGCATGATGATGACTTTAAATTTGATGATGAAGATGCAGATGAATTGATTTAAATTTAAAAAGATGAGTGAAAATGGAAGTTTTGATTAGGGGCTTCCATTTTTTTGAAAAAAATATTTAATAAAAAAATTTTGAAAAAAAGAGAAAAAAATATGGTAAAATAAGTTTGTAGAAAAAAAGTTCCTACCACTACAAGAAATAAAAAAATGTTAAGAAAAATCCATTCAAAGCCAGTAAAAAAATAGGGATTAGGAGTTACGGAAAAATGCTAAAAAACGACAAAAAAATTGAAAAAAATTAAGCAAAAAAAGCAATTTTAATGTCTGAAAAAAATCTCTGTAACATTGATGAATAAAGGGTTTTTCTTGAAAGTACGGGTTAAAAGTAGTTTATCCATTAAAAACAAGGATTGAAACGATGAAAAAAATTCATTTTATACATTTCTTCATCTTTATGTTAAAAGTAGTTTATCCATTAAAACAAGGATTGAAACCAGTAAAAAAATAAAATATTGAGTGATCTTATTGAACAAAGTTAAAGTAGTTTATCCATTAAAACAAGGATTGAAACCTGGGACTGGGTAGTCCCATTCGACTGGGATATCATCCCGTTAAAGTAGTTTATCCATTAAAACAAGGATTGAAACGATTGTAAACTCTCCCTTTTTGTTTTTGTTAATAAGTTAAAAGTAGTTTATCCATTAAAAACAAGGATTGAAACAAGAATTTCTTTTTACAGTCATTTATTTTCCTCTTTCGTTAAAGTAGTTTATCCATTAAAACAAGGATTGAAACATATCCATTCCGTCTAGATGTGTGTCCAGACACAGAGTTAAAGTAGTTTATCCATTAAAAACAAGGATTGAAACAATTCCTCCTAAAATTTAATTTTTTTATTTATGTAATTTGTTAAAGTAGTTTATCCATTAAAAACAAGGATTGAAACGAAGAAGTAATCAATACATTCAGTAATGTATATGATGGTTAAAAGTAGTTTATCCATTAAAACAAGGATTGAAACACGAGGAGGTGTTTGAAATGATGGACTTGGAAGAAAGAGAGTTAAAAGTAGTTTATCCATTAAAACAAGGATTGAAACGATGTAAGCATTTTCAGTTGTTTTGTGTGTATGTAAATCGTTAAAGTAGTTTATCCATTAAAAACAAGGATTGAAACCGTCAAAATGAGGTCGAACATTATAGTTGAACCAGCTGTTTGTTAAAGTAGTTTATCCATTAAAAACAAGGATTGAAACCTTTAGAACGGATGTTCATTGGAAATTTTCCGCTAGATTGTTAAAAGTAGTTTATCCATTAAAACAAGGATTGAAACCGCACATCCTCTTTCGTCCATAAACTTCTTAATGTCGTTGTTAAAGTAGTTTATCCATTAAAACAAGGATTGAAACCGCACATCCTCTTTCGTCCATAAACTTCTTAATGTCGTTGTTAAAGTAGTTTATCCATTAAAACAAGGATTGAAACCCCAAGTAGAACACGTCCTACCTTCTCCAAGGATTTCTGTTAAAGTAGTTTATCCATTAAAACAAGGATTGAAACAAGACATTAATACATCTCTGAATTCTTCCATTAGGTTAAAGTAGTTTATCCATTAAAAACAAGGATTGAAACGACAGCAAAGTTATAAGAATTGGAGCAGATTATTTAAGGTTAAAGTAGTTTATCCATTAAAACAAGGATTGAAACCGCCTTTCTAGCACTCTTTAAAAATTCTAATCTTTGTACGGTTAAAAGTAGTTTATCCATTAAAACAAGGATTGAAACTGGAAATTGAAATGTAATTAAAAGGAGATGTATAAATTAGTTAAAAGTAGTTTATCCATTAAAAACAAGGATTGAAACAATCAAAAGAATCGCAGGCAATAAAAAAATTATAGCAATGCGTTAAAGTAGTTTATCCATTAAAAACAAGGATTGAAACTAACTTCTTACCTTCACTATCTTTAATACCTTTAATATCGTTAAAAGTAGTTTATCCATTAAAACAAGGATTGAAACATGTTAATTAATTATCAGGAACAGATTGATAGTATGAGTTAAAAGTAGTTTATCCATTAAAACAAGGATTGAAACCTTTCTTGATATTATTCATAAAGAGATTAATAATTTCTTTGTTAAAAGTAGTTTATCCATTAAAACAAGGATTGAAACGAGATATATATTCTTTCGAATACATTTCAATATATTTTTCTTGTTAAAAGTAGTTTATCCATTAAAAACAAGGATTGAAACATTCATCAAAAGTATTTGCTAGGGTTTCTCATTTCCTAGATGGTTAAAAGTAGTTTATCCATTAAAACAAGGATTGAAACGATGTATATCAGTTACTTTAGAATCGGAAAAACTGCTCAGGTTAAAAGTAGTTTATCCATTAAAAACAAGGATTGAAACAATAAATTTTTGTATCAGGGTGTCATTGTGGCACTCAAGTTGAAATAATAATTCTATTAAAAATAAAAGATAAAAAAATTAAAAAAATATTTAATCACAGTTAAGTTATAAAACTGTGATTTTTTTTGAAATAAGTTAATTAGTAAAAAAATAAGTTATAAGAATTAGATATAATTATCATGTAAAAGAATGAGAGAAAAAAATTTTTTTGAGATTTAAAAAAATAAAAAAAGAGTTATTTGTAGAAGAAAAAATAAGTTAGAAGAAAAAAAGATATAATATTTTTTTGTAAATGAGAAAGAGAATAAAAATGGAGTGTGATAGTTTATGACAAATTTTAGAGATTATAGAAAAAAATGGATATAGAAAAAAATTAGAAAAAGCAAGATTTATGCCTTTGGATGTAATGGTGACAGGAGTAACAATAAGGAAACCAGTATATTATTCAGCAGAATATAGTTACAACGTAGAAAAAAATTACTAGATTTTTATAATAGATAATATAATTTTTGGAAAGAAGGCAGTTAATAGGAGCATAATTTGAAAAATAGGTTGTAGGAATAAAAAAATAAGTTATAAAAAAATGTAATAATAGATTATGATAAAAAAATTAATTTCTGGAGGGATAGAATATGAAAAAGATTAATTAAAGAAAAAAAGTGATGAAATATTATGAAGTAAAAAAATAAAAAGAAGTAAACAAATTTTAGGGAACAAATTAATGTGTTCAAGTAAAAAAATAGAAAAATAAGTTAAATTTTTGAAAAAAATAAATTATATTTGAAATGTTATAATAATAAAAAAAGTATGAATAAGAGAAAGAAGATATAAATTATGGGGAAGGATAATGATGATTTACAAGATTACAGAGCGGGAGTTTTAGAGAAATTTGTGGAATCAGTAACAAAAAGGAATAGCAATAGGTGGAACAATAGGTCAAGCTATAGGAAGTTTAGTAGGATTAGGTTCAGTTGGAAGAGTAATAGGTACAGTAGGTGGAGCAATAGTTGGAGTAGGAGCAAATATAATTAGTGGAGTTGTTGATTTTTTTGGAGGAATATTTTTAGAAGATAAATAGAGGGTTTGGGGTGGATGGGAATAAAAAAATTGGTGAAAAGAATTACATAGATAAGTTATCAAATTAATATATAATGAATTTAAAAATAAAAAAAGGAGGTGATAAAAAAATGACAGGAATTGAAGAAGCAGTAGGAACAGCGGTAGTGGTAACAGCAGGAGTGGTAGCAGTGGCAGAAGGTATAAATCAAACAGTAAAAATTAATGAATGAAACAGTGAATACAGCAGATGAAATGTTTACAACAATGGGAGATATGGCACAAGATTTTGGAAACAGTGTTAGTGACTTTTGTGATGAGGTATCTAGTTTTTTTGATAGTTTTTTTGTTGGTAATTTTTTTAGTAAAAGTAGTAATTCTATTTTAGAGGAGGAATTATTCTGAATCTAAAATGGGATTGCTACAAGCTAGATTATTAGAATTTAATTAAATAGAATAAAAAAATGAAAGGAAGGTGATAAATATGTTGTTGTGTTTAATAGGTTTAGTAATTTTAGGAGGAGATCTTTAGAGAAAATGGTAGTTCTATTTTTGGAGGAAGAATTATTCTGAATTTGAAGTAGAATTACCAAAAATCAAATTAATTGTTATATTGATTTTTTTAAAAATAAATGCGGTAAAATAATACTATTAAGATTAATTTTTAATAAAAAAATTATAATTAGAAGGAGAAAAAGATGGCTAAAAATATTGATAGCAGGGGTTGGGAAAAAGGGATGATAGATCGTAATAGTGAAGAAAGAGATTACAGAAAAGCGGATTATAAAAATAAAAAAATTGAAGAAACAGGAGAATATAAAAATTTATAGAGATGAATATTTTGTAACATCGGTATTAGAAAAACATTATGGTATAGATAAAAACAATATATATTGGAACAGCAGGGTCGATGTGGGATAAACTTTATACACATTATTGTAAGAAAAAAATGGATTTTTGACTGAAAGTGAAGAATATGAAAAAAATATAGAGATGAATTGAGAAATGTTACTAAAAAAATGCGAATAAAAAAATACAGATGTTTTAAATATAAACAGTGAAAAAAATTTAATTCTATATTTGAGAATACAGAGAAAAAAAGTACAAATAATAGTGACAAAAATATGGAATGAATAAAAATGAAATATTTGAAAAACTTTAATAAAATTATAGAAATCGTAAATTCTTTAAATAAAGAAGATGAAATTTATTTGGATATAACCCATTCTTTCAGATCAAATGCAATGTGGATATTTTTAGTGATGAACTATATTACAGAAGTTATTGATAAAAAAATATAAAAAAATAAAAAAATGATAACATATGGAATGCTAGAAGAAATGGATGATGATGAAATAGAAAAAGATTTAAATGGGAATCCTTTAAAAGTAGCTCAATAATTAATTTGAAATCATTTTATGATTTAATGAAATGGATAAAAAGGAGCGAACGCTTTTAAGCAATATGGGAATACTTATGAATTTTTTTAGATATGATTGAAGATAATAAGTTGAAAAAAATACATTGGAAGAATTTTCAAATTCAATGAATATGAACTATATTGGGAATATAAAAGAAAATATCGGAAAAAAATTAATCAAATGGAAAAAAACAATAAAAAAATTAGATGGACCTGCCAAACTATTATTACCAGATATTTTAGAAAAATTTGCACAAAATTTTGGTGAAAAAAACAGGAAACATTTGAGATATTATTAGATTTAGCAGAATGGCACTATAATCAAAAAAAGATATTCAATGAGTTATGTAAATATTATTGAATCTATTTATACTTTTTACAGGAAAAAAATTTTAGCAGTTGAAGATATCAATAAAGGTAAAGAAGCGTTGAGGGAATGGATAAATAGAATAACTGAAGAAAACAAAATAAAATATAAAGATTTGTCAGAAAAAGAAATAAATAATAGAATAAAATTAAGTGAAATTTTTGAAAGTTCTAGAGTTATTAGAAATAATATTTCGCATACATTGGAAAAGTAGAGCAGAAATGCAAGAAGTTATTTCAAAAAAATCCCAGAAAAATATAAAAAAATTAAGAGAAATATTTAAAACTGAATATAAAAAAAGGTGAGATTCATAAGTCACAAGATTTAAAAATGCAACAGACATATACTTTTTAGAAAAAAATTAGCTGAAAAATGGTCAGTTTGCAGAAATTGGTAGAATTGCATCTAATGGAATTTATGATTTTTTTGTTTGAAAAAAACTTGGAGTACAAAAAGTCAGGAGAAAATAAAAAAATACTGTAAAAAAATTGGCTGGATAATAAAAAGGAAATTTTTGAAAAAGAATTAGAAAAAAGAGCAGTTGTCTGAATTAATGAAGTTGTTTTTAGAAGTTAAAAAAATAATAGCAGAAGTATCACAGGAAAAGAAATAGTTAAGAAGATAAGACATTTACAAAAATATATTAACGAAAAAAATCATTTTTGGAAGCTATTGAAAATGTAAATTTAAATGATAAAGGAAGTTCTCAAATAAAACAAGTGCCTAAAATGAATGTAAATAAAGAAAAACAGAAAAATTTTTAGTATTTAAAGAAATATTTGGAGAGCAGGAAAAAAAGTGAAGTAATAAAAAAATATAAGATAAAAAAAGAATAAGTAAATTGAGTAGTGAAACTATAAAAAGAATGGAAAAAAATCTTGAAAATGATAGCAACAAAGAAGAAAAATATAAAAAGATTTAAAAGATATAATAGACAGAAATATTGATTCAGGTGATATTTTATTGATAGAAGGAGAAGTTGGGATAACTTTTGAATTGGTAAATTGGGCGAAAGAAAAAAAGGAATTATTGCAATTTATGGAGTTGAAAAAAAGTGACTGATAATTTTTTTACTTAAAGTAGAATTTTATGAATATTAAATTTCAAAATTATGTTTATAGGAATTTTTGTAATTTTAAATAGTTATGTAAAAATAAAGAAGTTTGAAAGTTTAGTTTGGAATATAGAAAAATTGAGGGAGATGATATTATGGAGAAAAAGCACTTTTACTATTTTCACATCAGTTGACGGAAAAATCAAGAAAAAAGAATTGGTAGAAAAATTTTAAGGTAAAAAATAGTAAGTTTGTCTAGTGAATTACAAGAAATGTGGTCAAATGTGTCAATTAAGGAAAAATTATAAAGAGAATCTAGAAAAAAATAAAAAATATATTGAAGAAAAATTTTAATGAAAATGATGTGATATTAGTCCAAGGAAATTGGGGATATACATATAATATTGTTAAATGGTCGATAGAAAAGAAATTGGTTCCTGTGTATAGTTATACTGAAAGAAATGTTGAAGAAATAAAAAGATGGGGAGAATGTGAAGAAGATTAGTTATTTTAAACATGTGAAGTTTATTGAGTATGAGTAGTAATAAAAAAATAAATTTTCGATAAATTTATGGAAAGAAGGAAAAAAATGGAAAAATAATATTTTAATAATGTCTTTATCAAATAATCTTGAAAAAAATATAGAAAAAAAGCATAAAAAGAGTACAGATGGGAAAAGCAAAAAAATATAGTTTGGAAAAAAATATGAGTATTTGACAAAAGTATATTTAGAAGAATTAAAAACCTAATAAAAATAATAGTTTTTTTGGAACAGATCAAAGTAGTTGGAATTATTTATATAATTTATTAAACGAGTATTTTTATTCTGAAAAAGAGAATGTTGTTTTTTTAGATGAACAAAAAAATGATGTTGAATATATAAGAAAAGTTTTTTTAAAGAAAGATTTCCAGATAAATGTAAAAATATTTTTTTATAGAAAGTAAAAAAATAAATTTGATAACGAAAAATATTGTTTCAGATTTAGTTTTTCAAATAGAAGAAATAAAAATTTTTAGATGAACAAAAGCAGAAATCAGGTTTATGTTGATATAACAGGAGGACTTAGAATAATATTTTTTTGTCATTGATTTCAATTATTAATATTTTAAAAAAATATTATAGCAAATTAAAAATTAAAAAGTATTATATTCTCAAAATGATATTAATTTAGATTATTTTCAAATAATTGATATAACAAATGTGCTAGAAAAAAATTGGATTTTGTAGATGCCATTAGTTCTTTTACAAAAATATGGAAGTGTAAATAAATTAAGAGAGATTATTCAAAAATAATAATTTATTGAATAAATTAGAAGAATTGTATATAAAAATTACAATTTAATTTTAAAAAAATATTAATGATACTTACAAAGATTTAGCAAAAAAATAAATGTAAATAATGAGAATGAAAAAAATTTTAAAAAGAAAGAATTAAAGAATTAAAAAAACATTGAAAAATGAAAAAAATATCATAATAAAGTGAAAAAAATTATGGAATAGAAATAGTCAATAAATATGAAAGTGATAATAAAAATATAAGAATTTAAAGGATCAAAGAAATAAGATTGTTCATCCTTTAAATAAATTTGGGAAATATATAGAAAATAATAATGCTTGTGAAAAATTTGTCAAAAAAAGAAAAAAATATTGATTTGGAACTTAGGAACAGGCGAATTTGGAAGAGGATATGAAAAAAATATTATACAAATATATAAATAGTGAAGGACAAGAAGAAATTATTGAAACACAGTATACATTTTGAACCTTATATAGAAAAATTATGATGAAATTTATATTTTTTTGGTCTTGAAACAGGTAGATGGGATCTTTTAACAGAATATTTTAAAAAAATAAGGATATAATGTTACCAAATGAGAAAAATAAAAATATGTTCATGTTGATAATTTTGGAAATATAAATGAATTAAATCAAAAGATAGGAAATGAAATAAAGATAAAAACAAGAAATAATAGAAATAGATATGGATATTACTCATTCATTTAGAAATATTCCGTTTAATTTGTTGACTTCGTTGAGATTGTTCGAATTGTTAAATGATAATATTGTACTTCGTTCAATTTATTATGGAGAAAGAATATTAAATTCTGAGTATGGAAGTATTTATAAAATACCAATTTTAGAAATAATTAATTTGTATAAATCGATAGTAGAATTTAAAGATTATACGAAGTATACAAATTTTTTTAGAAAAATACTAAAATGATAGATGAAAAAAATTATTAAAAAAATTATGAGAAAAAAATTTCAGAAGCATATACATATAATGAATATAAAAAAAGATTATAGAAATATCTAAAGAATTTGAAAAACTAAATAATAATGAATTAGATCTAATAAATAAAAAAATATATGAAATTATAGAAGTAAAATTAATAAAAAAATGAAACATATGAAGAATTAATGAAATTTGTAAAAAAATCAGAAAAAAATTCTAAAAAAATTATGCATTGGCGTCATTTTTTTCTTAATAGATATTTACAAATATAAAATTTTTAAAATTGATTCAAAAAGAAAAAAAGCAAAAACTTTTTATAAAAAAATAGAAAAGTTAAAAAAATAAATATGTAGATAATAAATTAAAAAAACATTAATTGATTGTTTAAATAAATTAAATAATATAAGAAATTATGCAGGACATATTAATATTAGAGAGGGAGTAAATCTAATTAATTTTTTTCAGATTCATTAGAAAAAGCAATTGAAATTATGAATAAATTAACTTTAAAAAGATATTGAAAAAAATATGAGAAAGAATACGAAGTGATAGAATAAATGAAATAAAAAATTATTTAGTATTTTTATATAGTTTAGAATGATGATACATAGGAGGAATTAAAAAGTGGAAAAAATAAAAATCTCAAGAATAGAATTAGCACGAGAAATAAGAAAAATTATTTGTAAAAAAATAGAAATATTCAGGAGTATTCAAAAATAGATGATAATTTTTTTAGTAGATTATTATTTTAATAGATATGATGAAAGAAATAATAAATCAGGGATGAAAAATTGATGAAAAATAATTTTAATTTGAAAATTTTTGAGGAAGATTTTAAGAATCATTTATCAAATGAAAAAGAAACTGCTTGAAGAAGATGGAGTAGATACAAGCGAAATAACAAAAAAATAGTGTCAGCTTTTAGTCATAGTTACAGTGAAAAAGTCTATTCTTGAAGAATTACCGTTTGAAAAAAAGATCTAAGAATATTTCCAAATATAAAGACACTTTATTTATTGTATACTGATCAAACTGAAAGTAAATTTTTGGAGTATAAGGAAGCAAGTAAATATAGAGATAAAATAAAAAAATAGAAGGTATTTTAATTGAGAACAGTATAGAAATGTTATATAAAAGAAATAGTGAAGTTAATACAAGATGGAAAAAAATTTCAAAAAAATAACACAGTTTTTAGATACAACACTTGGTTTTAAGGAAATAGGAATTGTATTTTATAGAATCTCAGTTGAAAAAAACAAATTAAATCAATTAACTGGCGTGAAACAATGTTGCCTAATTATAAGCCTGTTGATGATAATAAAAAAATGAATTTATAAAAGGAAAAGGTCAAGGACCTAGAATGAGTCTGGTTACAAAATTAAACTTGATGAAAGAGCCATTAGAAGAATCGAATAGAATATATAGAAAAAAATAAATGAAAAATATTTTTGAAAGTAAATTGTAAAAGCTGTTTCAGATTTATATGAAGTAGTAGGAATTGATGACTTAAGATTTTTTTCTATGAAGAAATTGGAAAAACTATTTAATTTTTTTAAAATGTTAGAGTATAGCGAAGATATTGAAAAATTTTTATAGCGATTTAAATGAAGCATTGAAAAAAATATTTAAATATAAATTTTTTTATCAGAAAATATTTCAAGATTGCGAGAATATGTGAAGTATCTGGCGAGAGTAATTTATAGAGTTGAAAGCGATTGTATAGATATGAAGTGGTTAAAATTTAGTAACAATATTTTTTTGGTATAACAGAAAAATGAGATAAAAAAAGAAAAAGATGAAAAAAATAGAAATAGGAGCAGTAGGGAAAAAAATTAGATGATGATGAAATAAAAATAAGAGAAAGTGACAAAAAGTTTAAAAAAATATAGATTTTAATTCAAACAAAAATGATGAAGATGAAAATGATCAAGGATTAGAGAAAAAAATATTGATATGGTTGACTATTTTTTTGTATCTTTTATTAAAAACAAGCTATTTTTTTGAAAAAAATTTTCGAATTATCATTTAAAAAAATATTTTTAGAAGAGTATTATGAAGAAGAAATGATTCAAGAGATTATTGAAATAAAAAGATCTCGATTGATATAAGTGAAGATGAAAAAAATTAAACTTATAAAAAAATGTCTTGTTTGAAGAATTTACGGAAGAATATGAATTAGAAGAGTTTGAAATACCTGATTTAGCAGATAAAAAAATGTAGGATTGCTTAAATATAAAGGAGGAATACTAGATATACCTTTTGAAGATGAAGGGAAATTGGAAATATTAAAAAATTAATTTTAAAGAAGAATATTTTATAAGAAAAAAAGAGATAAAAGACAAGAATTTGATATTTCAAAAAGTGGAAAAATAGGATTAAAACTAAATAAAAATAGAAATAAAAATGAAATTAGAAGAAATACTTGATAAAAAAATAATAAAGATGAGATAAAAATTTCCTTTTTAAAATTTCAGAAAAAAATCGGACATAGTTGAAATTCAAAATGGTAACATAGTTACGAAAAAGTGATAGAAAGACTAAAGTAAAAAAATATCTTTTTTTTAATAATTCTGATAGTATAATTAATGTTCCAATAGTAGAGTTATTTAAGAATATTGAAAAAAATAAATTTGAGATTTCTAAAAAAAGATTTAGAATATAAATTTGGAATAAAAAGATCAGAAAGTTACTAAATTAAAAGATGTTATTTTTGGGATAAACCAAATAATTAGGGAGAAAAAAATTGAAGAAAAAAATATCCTAAAAAAAGACGATATTGAAGATTTTATTATTTATGAAAATGGATTAAAAGATAAATTTAAAAATATAGATAGATTAATAGAAAGAGCCATCTTGAAATTAGAATTTAAGATGGTTCTTTGCCAATCATATAACTAAAAAAATTATAATAAGTAAATACTAAAGAGAAAAAAATGAGTTATTTTAGAGAAAAAAATAGGGGAAAAAATATTTGTTAAAAATTATTGATGTAATAGAGATAGTAAGCGGAGGTATAAAATGAAAGTAAAAATTGCATCAATTAAGAAAAAAACAGATATGAAGATGGGCCTGGAATTAGAACAACAATATTTTTTTCAAGGTTGTAATGTAAAATGTAGAGGTTGTCACAATGAAAGAATACAAGATATACGATATGGAAAAGAGTATGAAGTAAGAGATTTATGTGAGGAAATATTAGCGTATAACTTGCCAGTGAAAAAAATTACTATTTCAGGTGGAGAGCCTATGATACAAAAAAGAAGCCTTAGAAGAATTTATTAATGAAATGTACAAGAAAAATTTTGAAATTGCACTTTATACTTCATATGACTTAGAGAAAGTTCCAAAAAAACATTTTAGAAAAAAATTAAAGTATTTAAAAAGTTGGAAAAATACATAGATACATTGGGAATACAAGAAAAGTTTTATGGATCAAGTAATCAAAAAAATTTTTATTCATTGGAAAAAAAGGAGATTGTAAATGAGAGTTAATCAAGCAAATGCAAATACAAATGCAGACATATAGAATTTTTGAAAAAAATGAAGAATTTAAGAATCAATTGCATGAAGAAAGATGGATTCATATTCATGATAAAAGAGTATACAGGGGTTTCATATAATTGCATTGGGATTGAATTAAGAGAAAAATTAAAACCAACTGAAAGAAAATTTAGAAGAAATGGAAATTGATGATGCACTAGACTATATTTTTTTCAAGTAATTGTAAATTTAACAAATGATCAATCAGGTGGAATAGGGTTTATTAATATTGATAGTGATTTGGCGGAATTTGTACAAGAAGTTTCAGAAGAAAAAAATTAATAACAAAAATTAGAAGATTATACCAAAAGTTGAATTTACCATTGAGAAATGGGTATGAAAAAGGCGTATGTCTCATTTAATTTAGGATTAGATATTAGTGAAAAATGGGAGAAAAGTAACTAGATGTTTTTAAAAGGCTTTTTGAATATGGTGAAATATTAAATGGATTGCCTTTTTGTTTTTTTCCAAATATAATTTTTTTAAAGTAAAAAGGTATTAATTTTGATTTAGGTGATAAGAATTATGATTTATTTTCATTAGCGACAAGAGTTACAGGAAAAAGAATGAATCCAACATATTTTAATTGTGATAGCGTTTTAGTAAAAAGATATTAATGAGAAAAAAAGCTGGAATAATGGGGTGCAGAACATTAGTTGCAAAAAAATGTAAATGGAGAAGAAGGAGCATTAAAAAGAGGTAACATTGCATCAATTTCAATAAATTTACCAAAAATAGCAAAAAGAAAGTACAAATTTAAATAATTTTTTTATAAAAAAATTGAATAAAATCTGTGAAGAATCAAAAGATATCTTAATTCAAAAATATGAAGCTTTATGTAAATTAGAAATTAATAACTTTAAATATATTTTAGAAAAATAATTTTTTTATGAAAAATTCTGAAGAGGCAATAAATAATAATGATATGGAAAAAAAGTTTAAAAAAATGGTACACTTTCAATTGGATTTATTGGATTGGCTGAATGTGTAAGTTACTTAGTAAAAGAAGAAATATCTTTAGATATGATAGAAAAATAATTTAGAATTGTCGAGAGAAATATTGAGATTTATGAGAAAAAATGACAGATAAATGGACCAAAAAAGTATAGTTTGAATTTTTTTCAGTTTTGGCAACTCCTGGTGGAAAGGAATTAGTGGGAGATTTTGTGAAGATGAAGAAACTAAGGAATTTTATACGAATTCGTTTCATATACCAGTTTATCTTGAATTAGACGCATTTAAGAAATTAGAATTAGAATCAAATTTTTGTTGAATATTGTAACGGAGGTTCAATTTCTTATATCGAATTTTCAACGCCTGTGTTAAATAATAGTGAAGCGATTATGGATGTTGTTAAATTTGGAATTTCAAAAGGTATAAATTATTTAGGAACAAATTTCCCGTTAGATTATTGTGAAAGTTGTAAAAACTACTGGAATATTTGAAGAAAAAATGTAGTTGTTGTGGAAGTATTGAAATAAAAAAATTAAGAAGAGTTTCTGGCTATTTATCATATAAAGAAACATTAAAAGGTGGAAAAAAGCAGAGGAAGAAGTTAGAAAAATCTCATTTGAAATAGTGTGGATAAAAATACAACTAATAAAAAGAAATTGTTTCAAATTATTGGAGCAGTTTCTTTTTTTAGAAATAAGTTAATTACTTAAAAAATAAGTTAAAGAAATAGATTATAATTACAATGTAAAAAAGAAAAAGTAGAAAGAAGGTATTGATTATGAAAACATGATTTATTGAAAGAATTTGAAAGTATTATTATGAAACAAAAAGTTAAATGAAAATGTGAAACAAAAAAATTGTTAGGTAATTTATTGAGATTGAAAAACAGAAAGTTAATTTGATGGTTACAGGTGCAACAGGTTGTGGGAAAAAGTAGTACGATAAATGCGTTGTTTGGTGTAGAAGTAGCTAAAGTTGGAACAAGTGTGGATCCTGAAACAATGGATATTGAAAGATATGAGTTAGATAATTTAGTAGTATGGGATACTCCAGGATTAGGTGATGGAAAAAGAAGCGGATAACAGACACAGTAAAAAGAATGATTGATAAACTTTATGAAAAAGATAAAAATGGAAATTTGTTGATAGATTTAGTTTTGGTGATTTTAGATGGTGGTAGTAGAGATTTAGGAACATCGTATGAGTTAATAAATAATGTGATTATACCGAATTTAGGAGAAAATAAAGAAAAATAGAATATTAGTGGCAATCAATCAAGCGGATGTAGCGATGAAGGGAAATATTGGAACGAAGAAGAAAAATGGGCCTGAGGATGAGTTAGAAGAATTTTTTTAGACAGAAAAGTAGAATCTGTAAAGAAGAGAATTAAAGAAGCGACAGGAATAGAAGTAGAACCAATATATTATAGTGCAGGATACAAAGAAGAAGGATATTTACAACAAAAAACCGTACAACTTATCAAAATTATTATATTACATATTACAAAAATACACCAGAAGAAAAAAGAGTAGTTTATGTGCAAAATTTGAATCAAGAAGAAGTAATGTGGAAAGATAATGATGATTTGAAAGATTATAGAAAAAGGTATTTTAGAAAGTATTTTAGGAGCAAGAGTTGGAGTGTTAGCAGAAGTGTGGCAAATGTGGTAAATGGAGTTGCAAATGTAGTTGAAGGTGCATCAGATGGGATTTCAAGAGGTAGTGATACAGGATCAGATGTTGGTGGAGCGATAGGTAGTATATTTGGAGAAGTTGGAGAAACAATAGGTTCAGCAGTGGGTTCAGTAGTTGGAGGAGTTGTTGGTGGAGTAGTAGGAGCAGTTAGTTCGGCAGTAAGTAGTGTGTGTGATACGATTGGAAGTTTATTTGGTGGTTGGTTTTAAAATGAATTAAGGGTTTGGGTGGGTGGGATAGAAAAATAAGTCAAAAATAAGGAAAAAAATAAGTTAGATAGTAGTAGTAAAATATCAATATAGAAGAGAAATTAAGAAAAATTTAAAAAAATTAATTTTAGGAGTGATTGTAATGTTAAGTAAAAAAATTTAGTTTTGAGAAAAAGATACTACTCTTGTGGAGATACTGAAATAAAAAAACAGATTCAAAAAAATTCGTCTTGGTAAATCTAAAAATAAAATTGATGGAAAAATTTCTTTAGAGTATTGGATTATGTTGAAAGTATATTTGAAACTAATATTGCAATGATTGATTTGGAAACTAGTGAGGAATCGTTATTCGGTGAACAAATGTTAGTATTCAGAAATAATGAAAAATGATGATTTTATAGTTTTTTTATTTTTAGATCAATAGGAATATTTACTAAATGTAACAAAGGAAAAAAATTTTTAAAAAAATGGGTATGAATTTCCGATTACAAATGATGATGTTTACAATGATATGGATGAAGGATTTCTTGATGAACTTTCTAATTTATTTATAGAAACGAAGAGATTATTTGAAAGAAACGAAATGTTAGAAACTGCATAAAAAGAAAAATTTAATAAAATGAAAAAGTTGTTCTGCTTGAATCCTTTTCAAACTGAGGGGATTTGAGTGGAAAAAAATAAAAAAAGTATGTTATTTTAGAAAAAAAGATGAGTTAAAAAAAGTGATATCATAATCTTGTAAAAAAATATTAGGAGGTATTAGCTATGCTAGAAAGAGAAATGATGAATTTGTTGGATGTGTGTTATGATAAGGCTTTACAAGGTGTATTACCAGGAGAAAAATCAATTGAAGAATTAGCAGAAGATTATTTATACAAAAAGTAGTAGTAAAAAGAAAGCAATTGACGATTTAATAGGATATCAAATATTATTGTGCGGAACAAATGGGTTTATAACAGGATTAGGTGGATTATTAGTATTACCAGTAGCAATACCAACAAATATATTGAGTACAATTTATATACAGTTAAGAATGATAGCAAGAATAGCATATATAAAATGGTTATGATATTTACAGTGATCAAGTAAGAACAATAGCTTATGCATGTTTAACAGGGAGTTCAGCAACAAAAAGTATTAAAAAAATGTAGGAATAAAAAAATTGGTGAAAAAAAGTAGTAATTAATGTGATAAAAAATTCCAGTAGAAGTATTAGTAAAGATAAATCAACAAGTTGGATTCAGATTAGTAACAAAGTTTGGACAAAAAAAGGTTTAGTGAATTTTGGAAAAAAATGATGCCATTAGTAGGCGGAGTAGTAGGTGGAGTATTTGACACAGGAATGACATTAACGATAGGGAATATAGCAAAAAAAGTATTTTCGGAATAGTAAAGTAATTGTAAAAATTAATGCCAAATGTGTAACTTGGACTCTTGAAAAAAAGTTTTTTTAAGGGGGAAGAATCAAGAGTTTGAGTCAAATTTGGAACTGGATTTAAAATTAAAAATTTATTTACGAAAGGATAAAAAAACTATGGAACTATATATAACAGATTTGGGAACAGTGGTAAAAAGAGAGATGATTTGTTTGAGATAACTACGAGTGAGAAGAAAGTAGCAGTGGCTCCACAAAAAGATAAAAATCATTAGTGCTATCTAAAGGGATATTTTTTTGACAACAGATGTAATAAAATTGGCAGTGGATAATAATATTGATATAGTGATTGTTGATGATTTTGGAAATCCTTATGGAAGATTTTGGCAAAAGTAAATTTGGTTCAACAGCTAATATTAGAAGAAAAACAGTTGGAAATATTTGGGACTCAAAAAGGGAATTGAATTGGCAAAACAGATATTGATACAAAAAAATTAAAAAAATTGTGCAGAACATTTGGAAGATTTGAAGATAAAAAGAGAAGCGAAAAAGCATTTTTTTGGATAAACAAATAAAAGAAATGAAAAGATATATTTATCAAATAAAAATTAGTAGAAGGAAATGTTAGTGAAAAGAGGAACTTTGATGGGGTACGAAGGAAATGCGACAAAAAAATATACTACAAAAACATTGTCAGAATTGATACCAGAAGAATTTAAATTTGAAAAAGAAGTATGCATCCAGCAGAAGATGAATTTAATGCAATGTTAAACTATGCTTTTGGAATACTATACAGTAAAGTTGAAAAAGCTTGTATAATTGCGGGACTTGATCCTTATGTTGGAATAATTCATACAGATAATTATGGGAAAAAATCGCTTGTTTTTGATTTAATAGAAAGTTATAGACATTTGGCTAGTAGAACGGTATTTTCACTTTTTACACAAAAAAAGAGTTCAAAAATATTTTTTTCAAAAGAGAAGGAAATAGCGTTATGTTAGTAGGCGATGGAAAAAAGTTTTTGGTTGAGAGTTTTTATAACAGATTGGAAAAAGGTGCGTTACAATAACAGAAATATTTCGAGTTTAGATAAGTTACAGTTTGAATGTCACGAATTAGCAAATTTTTTTGATATCAAAGTAAAATTAAAAATTTTGGGGACTTGAGGACTATTTTTGAATTATTTATAGAAGGTGATTGAAAATGATGACTTGGTTAATATACGATATAACAGATGATAGAAATAGAAGAGAAATTATTAGAATAGCACAGAAGCATGGATTATACAGAGTTCAGAAGTCGGTATTTCTAGGAAATATAGAAAAAGATGAAGTTGATGAAATTATAGTGGAAACAAAAAAAGCAATTGATTTACGAGAAGATTCAGTATATATTTTTCCCAGTTTGTGAAGCAGATTACAAAAAAAGGCAACATTGCTGGGATTATCTTTTGAACAAGATATCGTTAAAGATGAGAAGCCAGTATTATTTTTTTAAAAGAGGTGAATAAAAAAATGGAAGTTATTAAATCTCAGAAAAATATCAATATTTGAAGTTTTGGACTATATTTTTTTGTCCTAGAATAATATATTATGAAAAATGTGCTAAAAAAATGTTTGGAGAAAAAAAGGAAGATTCTAACAAGGAAGAAGAAGAAAAGGGTGAAAGGAAAAAAATCGTATAAATAGGAAATGGATATGGGATAGACTGAAATTAAAAAAACAAAATATAGAACAAATGATAAATTCAAATCAAGAAAAATATACTATACTGGTATAATAGAGAATTTAACAAAGAATTATCTTCAGAAAAAAATATCATTTTTATGGGAAATTAGACGACATACTTCTTTTAGAAGACGAAACAATAGTTCCAGTTTATTACTACAATGCTAAATATACAGCAAGAGAAGAAAAATAGATACAAATATATAGTAGCCATGTTTTTTTAATATTAATTGAAGAAAAAGTATAAAATTAAATCTCAAAAAGGGTATATTTTTGTTTTTAGATGGTTTATCATTAAAAGAAAATAGAAAGTACAAATAAAGATTTGGAAAAAGTAAAAAGAAAGTCTTTGCTGAAGTATTAAAAAAATAATTGAAACTGAGCGATACCCGATAGAAGCAGAAGCGGAACAAAATGTCGAGATTGTTATTACAAAAAAATTTGTGGAAGATAATATTAAAAAAATAAAATAGAGGAAATCATTTTTTTAGTAAAATTATCAAAAAAATAGATTTTCTCTGCAAAAAAATCAAAAAAATTTTTGAAAAAAATAAAAAAAGTATGGTAAAAATAAGTTCGTGGTAAAAAAATTCCTACCACTATTAAAAAAATAAAAAAAGAGAAAGAAAATCTACTCAAAGTCAATAAAAAAATGAGGGTTAGGAGTTACGGAAAATGCTAAAAAAACAGCAAAAAAATGATAAAAAAATTAATCAAAAAAATACGATTTTAATGTCTGAAAAAAATCTCTGTAGCACCTATAAATAAAGGATTTTTCTTGAAAGTACGTGTTAAAGAAGTGAATCCATTAAAACAAGGATTGAAACGTTGCATGAGATGTTTCTACTTTAACTTCTTTTTTTGGTTAAAGAAGTGAATCCATTAAAACAAGGATTGAAACCAAGTTTGAACTCGCTATCCGACAGCTTATCCTTTAATGTTAAAGAAGTGAATCCATTAAAACAAGGATTGAAACACCAGAATGGTTTTCCTTTTTTTCATATTTTGTTTCATATGTTAAAGAAGTGAATCCATTAAAAACAAGGATTGAAACTAGATTACCTCTAAGAACAGATTCGAAAAAAGTCATTAAGAGAGTTAAAGAAGTGAATCCATTAAAACAAGGATTGAAACCCATTACGTTTTTTTGTTTCAAATAACGAATCTAGTTAAAGAAGTGAATCCATTAAAACAAGGATTGAAACCCTTCTGCAATCTGCCAACAAAAACATTGCTATCGAACATGTTAAAGAAGTGAATCCATTAAAACAAGGATTGAAACAAAAAAATATCCGTTTGCGTCAACCTTTGTTTCAAGGTTGTTAAAGAAGTGAATCCATTAAAAACAAGGATTGAAACTTTGTACTTCTAATGCAATAGGGAAAGTTCTGCAACTTGTTAAAGAAGTGAATCCATTAAAACAAGGATTGAAACATAATATAATAAAAAAATAACAACTTTTATAGGGTTGTTTTTTATTTTAAAAATAAGTTAAATTATCTTCTGAATAGGTTATTCGAATACTATATAATAGATTTATCATAGAATATAGGAGTGATAAAAATGGCAAAAAGAAGTATAAATGTTGATGAAATAAGAAAAGCAAAAAAATTGGCAAGATTTTTAGGAGAATTTTCAGAAAAATTTTTTTAGTGGTTGTTAGATTGGTAGAGGCAGTTATAAAAGGGGAATATCAAATAGAAACTTGGAATTTAGTTAAATTAATAGGAGCTATAATGTATGTTATTTTACCGTTAGATGCAGTGCCAGATGCTATTCCAGTTTTAGGTTTTACAGATGATATAGCAGTAGTAGCAGAAATTTTTGAAAAAGTATGGCAGATATAATAAACGAGTTTAAAAAAATGGGAAGAAAAATAACTAAAAAAATTGCTTGATAGCTTCTTATAAAAAAGTATTATATAATTTAGTAATTTGAGAAGTTGTCGAGCATATTTATAAAAAAATTATGATAATTTTTTTATTACTTTAATTAGATTTTTTTGTTAAAAAAAGTTTATTGAAAAAAATTGTTATTTCTTAAAAAAATGTGGTATAAAATATATTATAGATTGATTTATTTATAAAAAAATACTGGATAAATGAAAGAGCATTAAGGGAGGAAAAACATGGAAATAAATAAATCTCTAAGAATTTCATTAACAGAAAAAATGTAATTACAGATGTTTCTTCTGTCACGAAGAAGGATTAGATATGAGCAAAAAAAGGATTCCTAAAAACAAAGGAAGAAGTTTATGATTTGATTGAAATTGCTTTTAGAAAATGGATATAATGATTTGACTTTTTACTGGTGGTGAACCGTTGATAAAAAAAGAAAGATATTCAATGGTATTTTTAAAAAAATTAGATGAGAAAAAAAGATGTATCCAGATATTACAATTGTCACAAATGGATTTTTGATGGATGATGAATTGCTTGAGTGTGTATCAAGATATAAAGGGAATTTTAAATTTAATATATCGTTACATTCGTTAAATCCAGAGGATTATGAAAAAAATTATTTGCTTAGCTGAGAATTTAAATTCGGGAAAAGTGATGGATGTTAGATTCAAAAAAAGTGGTAGAAAAATATACGAAAAAGCTAAATTACGAAATTTGAATATTAAATTAAATTTTTGTATTGTTGAAGGGATAAATACAGGAAAAAGATAAAAATAAGAGAAATTTTTAGAGTTTGCATTACAAAAATAATATAGATTATATTAAATTTTTGGAATTGTTGGTAATTGAAGGGAAAGAAGAATTATATAAATATTTTTACTGAAATAGAGCAGATTGAAGAAGTTTGGGAAGGATGAATTAAAAACTTCTGTCAAAAAGATATTCCTAGAAGAAAAAATTGTATATGTATAAAGATAAGTTGAAAGTAGAATTACAAAAAAATGTACTTGTAGTTTTGGTTGTAGTAATTGTTTAAAAAAATAGAGATGTGAATTTGACTGCTGAATTGAAATATTTTTCCTTGTTTTATTTTATCAGATGAAAATTATGAAGTTAAAAGAGAGAATTTATTAGAAAAAGTTAAATTAGGAAATGAAAAAAATAATGGGATTTGCTAAGAAGTATGGAGAAGACAGTCCACTACTGATAAAGAAAAAGAAAAATTTATAGTAGAGAAAAAACAGAATTTTATTATAAAAAGTAATTTAGATATAAAAAAATATCATTGGAACATTAAAAGAAAAATGGTTACAGATTATATCAAACATTTGAAACAAAGGAAAGATATTATACTACTGAAAAATGATTTTGAAATAAAAATATATATGTTCACTCTCATAATGATTCTAAATATACAGAAATTATCCAAAAATTATTTTTTTAGATAATAATACAAAAAGGAATAAAAAAATAAGGTATATAAATAGAGGGATATATAATAAACCAAAAAGAAGTGAATAATTTAGAAGAGTATGAAAAACAATTTGGAAAATGAAAAGAAGTCGTTTTTGGAAGAATTAAACTGGCACATAGACATTTATAGAAATCATAATGATGAAAAAAATAAGCATTGGAATAGAAAAAAATAATAATCAGACATTTATATTGTCATTTCAAAATGAAATAAAAATCAGAAGAAATCTTAAAAAAAGCGACGATTGAGAAAGTAAGTAATTTACCGATTAAATACATTTTGAATAATAAAAAAATAAAAAAATTAAAGAAATTTTTTTAATAAGGAAGGAAAAATAAATGAATGGTGTAATTTTTAGAACTTTCTACGGTGAAGATAAAAATTATAGATAATAAAAAAATGTATAGTTTTGAGATTCAAAAAGAATGTCAGAAATACTGAAAATAGATAAGCGAGAGGAATTGAGAGTTTCAAATATTTTTGGTGAATTTTTTTAATGAAAGCATAAAATTGGAAAAAGGAGAAAAATATAAGATTAGAGTAATTACTAAAAACGCAAGAAATTTTTAAAAATTACAAGATCAATTGTTTCAATTAGCTATAAATAAAGAAAAATCTTGTAATAGGAGATGGGATTTTTTTCAGTTAGTTGGAATTATAACCAAAAAAATGATACTTGGTGTGGCGAATATGATTTTTGATAAAGAGATGAAAGCGTTAGATGTAGGAATACTAAGCTTTTTATGAAAAAGTAAATTTAAAAAATTGTTAATCCTATTTTAGTGAAAGGAAAAGTCAATTTTTGGATTTGAAAAAAATATTAAAAATTATTTTTGAAGAATGTGGAAGAAGAAATAGGTTTTTGAAACACAGGGAATGGAAGAAAGCATTTTAAATTCTATTACAATAAAAAAGAGAACTTTATAGAGAAAAAAAGGGTAAATTTATTAAATGATGAGATAAAAAAAGTTTATTTAGGAGATATAGAGCTTGTATTACAAGGATACTACGGGAAGATGCTTTTAATTTTTCTTCAGTATGTGAAATATGTTGGTGTTGGTGAATTTAGAGAGTATGGATTTGGAGAAATTATAAGCAGAAGTTAATCCCTAAACCTATTTAAAAGTATAATTGATAAAAGATTAAAAACATAAAAAAATTATTTAAAAATAAATTTTAAGGAGGCAAAAATGAGCGAAAAAAAGATAAACCATTAAAAAGAAAAATAGAGTTTTAGTAAGTATTGAAACTGTAAAAAAATAAAAAGATTTTATTTTTTTCAACGAATAAATTGAAATTGATTAGAGGGGCAAGTTATCTTTTTGGATTATATGAATCAAGTCGAAGTGCCAAGAATATTGAAAAAAATATGGGTTAGAATATAAAAACACATGAACTTGTAAATAAGATTTATAATATTAATGACGACAAGGAATTTTTTTAGAAAAAAAGTAGATGAGGAAATAGACAAGGCTATTGATAAAAAGAATATTGTATATTGGTGCTGGAAATGCTAAATTTTTTTAGTTGAAGATAAAGATAAAGCTGAAAAAAATATGCAAAAGAAATTAAAGAAGTTTATAAAGCTTTAGCTCCAAGTGCAAAAGTGGTAGCAGAATATTATGAAATAAAAGAAAATGAAAAAAATATGGACTGCAATTGATGAATTAGCACAGAAAACTGCTGAGAAAAAAAGTGAAAGGATTTCCTATGTTGAATATTGATTTGCCATTTGTTGCGAAGTGTGATTTATCAGGGACTGAACCAGCGGTTGTAAGTTTGAAGAATCTCAAAGATGATTTGGAAAACATAGAAATTCATAGAAGTGGTGGAAGGGTTCTGATAATGATAAACAGGTGGAAGATACTAAAAACTGCTATAAGAAATGTTATAAAAAAAGATAATATGAAAAATTAGTGAAGAAAGTGCAGTTAAAATTAAATATTCTAATAAAAATGATAAAAAGATGATGTGAATGAGATTGGATTTTATTCGATTATAAAAAAAGCTCTTAATTATGATATTCATTTAAATACAGAGATTGATGATTATTCAGTAGGAGATAGCTTTATTGGATTTGTGTATAGTGATGGAGATGGACTTGGAGATTTTTTTGAAAAAAATGTAAAAAAAGTTTATACAACTGAAAAAGAATATTTAAAATTTATGAGAAAAAATTTAGCGTTATTTTGGATAGAAATACAAAAATATGTTTTTAAAAAGAAGTTATCAAAAAAATGTATAATGATAAAAAAATTTGTGAAGAAAAAAACCGATTTTTGAAAGATGGAAAAATTTGTGAAAGATGAAAAAAAGGGAAAAAAATATTGAAAAAAATCTGTAATTGGAGAATTCCTAATTGTTGGAGGAGATGATGTCTGTGCAGTATTTCCAGCAGATTTAGCAATAGAAATTTCGTATGAATTTCAAAAAAACAATTTGAAGAAAAAAATGAAAAAAATTTACTGAAATTGAAAAATCAAAAAAATGAAAAAGAAAAAAATCCAGAAAAATATAACTTCTTCTTGTGGAGTTGTAATTGCGAAAAAAATAAAACACCGATGTTTCAACTATTTGAGCAAGGTCTTAAATTACAAAAAAATCTGCTAAAAGCGAAAAGATATCAAGAAAACAAAAAAATAGAGAAGGGAAAGTGCGAACAGGATATATTGATTTTCAAGTGATTGGTAATGAAGGAAATGTAAATATAAAGGAATATAGAAAAAAATGGTATAATAAATTTGATAAAGAAGATAAAAAATAAAGGGAAATTACATGTTTCTAGAAGACCTTACAGTATTAGTGGGTCAGAAAAGAATAAAGAATATAAAGATGTGTCCGAAAGTATTAAGAAACTTATTGACCAAGTAAAAAAATTGAAAACAAAGAATTTTTCCAAACACAAAAATCAGATATATTTATGATTTGAAAAAAAGATGATACTAAAACTGATAATGAAAAAAATTATGGGAATCAATAAATATTTTATCTAAAAATGAGCACGGAAGAAATTCAAGTTTTAAATGAATTGTGGGGAATAAAAAGATAAAAATGAACTTAAGTTTTGAAAATGAAAATAAAAAAATGAAAAAAATTTAAAGAATTTTTTTGATAATATTTTTGATGTATTGGAAATTTATGATTTTATTCAAAAAGGATAAAAAGCTCTTCAGAAAAGGAGGATAATAATAGTGGGAATTAAAAATAGGATATGAAGTAGAGTTATTAACTCCAGCAATTACAGCAGAGACTGGAACAATTGGTAAAGAGATAGATGTAGAAGTCAAAAAGAGATAAAAAAATGGGACACCTTATTTTTTTCAGCAAAGCATATAAAAAGGAGTTTTTAGAGCAAAAGTTTTAGAATTTAAAAAAATGCTTTTAAATGGAAATGGAAAAAGAATTTACTGAAAAAAATATTTTTGGAAGTGGAGGAAATAATCCAAGTAAAATTAGATTTTCAGATTTGAAATTAAAGATTGAAAAAGAATATTGGAGATGAAGGATATCAAAGAAGATTAGAAAATAAAATTGGAAATAGATATGGTGTAAAAATTAATAGAAAAAAACAAAGAGTAGCAGAGGAAAATTCATTATTCAATTATGAATTTGTAAAACCAAAAAAATATTTATGCTGGAAGTTTTGAACTAAGTAATGATTTTTTTGAAAAAAAGTGAAGAAGATATAAAATTTCTATTATCAAGTTTTTTTGCATATTGATAAAATTGGTGGATTGAAGTCGAGAGGATTAGGAAAAAGTATTAGTTCAATTTGTATCGATAGAAAATGATAAAAAGAAATAATTTTAAAGAAGAAAATGATAGATTTAAAAATTGTAGAAAAAATATTGAAAGAAGTAAAAATCAAAAAAATAATTATAAAAATCAAGGAATAAAAATTAAATGAACTGGAAAAAAATACAAATATACTTTGAATTTTTGTAGAACCTGCTGTACTTCAAGGGAAAGTCAATAAAAAAATGAAGTTGAGTTAAGAAAAATCATTACAAGGATCATCAATAAGAGGTGCAATTATTCAGTATGGTTTTGATAATGGATTTGAAAGTGAAATTGAAAAAAATTATTGAAAAATAAAAAAATTTCTGAAGTTAGAAAGTTTGTAAGAGAAGATAAAAAAATGAAATAAAAAGAAGAATTTAAATTAGCTAGTGGATTCAAAAACAAAATATCCTATTGAAGCAAATGAGTATAAAAAAATAGATAAAAGCAGTTAGTGTAATGAAAAGAATATAAAGTGAACGAAAAAAAGATGAAAATGGGATAAAAATTAGAAAGGGATTCGTTAGCATTATTGAATGCGACAGGAACAGAATTAAGCATAAAAATTGATGAAAAACACGAACTACAGAAGAAAGTTTGTTGTTTAGTACAGAATATACGGATTTAACTAATGTAGCAAATAAGGAAGAAGTCTTTTTAAAAGGGAATGTGGAAATTCCAAAAGGATTATTTGAAATTGGGAAAAAAATATGAGCTAAAAAAATAGGAAAAATATAAGACAAAAAGGATTTGGGAAAGTAGAAATTGAGTTTAAGAAATTTACTGATGAAAAATGATAAAAAAATATTGGAGAGAGAATTAAAGAATTGAATGATGAGATTAAAAAGATTTTTAAAGAATTCGATAAAAAGAAATGATAAAGAGAAAGTTTATTTTGGAGATGAATTATTAAAAGAAGAAAAAAACAAAAATTGATAACATTTGATTTTTCTTTCAGATATGATTTTGCCGTTTAATGAAGTTAGTAATGTTGGAAAAACAAATTTTTGGAATTATTTGATGAAAATTTTGGAGAAAAAAATTAACTTTAAATAATAGAAGAACTTTTGTGAATGTAGAGAAATTGAGAGGATATAATATCATAAAACAATTCAAGAAAAAAATGGATGAAATAGTTATAACTCAAGGAAGTGTAATTTCTTATTGTGTTGATAATGAAAATTTAGAGGAATTTTGGGATATTTAGAAAAATAGAGGAAAATGGAATTGGACTTAGAAGAAATGAAGGCTTTGGAAGAGTTAGAATTTGTAGTGATAGAAAATGCGAAAAAAATAGGAAATTTAATGTAGGAGAAGATTATGTACAACTTTATACCTGAAAGAAAGAATAAAAATAGCAAAAAAATGAAAGTTTAGAGAAGAATTTAAGTGCAGAAGAATTATTTTTAAAAAGATATTGATGAAGAATTTGTGGATAATTTAGAAAAAGAGAAAAATTTTTGAAAAAAATTTTTTTAGAAAACGATAAATTTAAAGAAATAATTTCTGATATAGAAACAGAAGAAAAAAAGGAATGTTAAATCTGGCTCAGTTTAAAAAGATTTTACGATTTTATAAAAAGAAAAATTTGATCTTCATGATAAAGAGTAAAAGATTTTTATTGAGAAACAAAGAGAGAGAAAAATTGCAACAAAATTTTATGAGTTTGTAAAGGAAGAATTTATTGAAAAAAACCTTTAAAAACAAAAAAAGAAAAAAAGAATTAACTGATGAATTTAGAAAATCAGAATCTAAAAATAAACAAAAATTTCCAAGTATTAGAAAAAAATATTTGTTATATTTTTTTGGGAAAAAAAGAATGGAAAAAGAATTAGATAAAGTAAAGAAAAACGGAGGAAGAATAATGGATTTTTTTCAACATTTAAAAAAATAAATATATCTTAACAGGGAAAAATAGTTGTTTTGAATGCTCTACATATGGGAAGTGGAAGAGAAAAAGATGATAGAGATGCCCCTTTTATATCATTAGATGATGATAAAAATTTTTTTATATTCCTGGATCAACTTTTAGAGGATATTTAAGCACAAAATTAGAAAGATTTTTTTAGATAGTGGGAATGGATTTAAAATAAAAAAATAATGGCGAAGAATTAAATGAAGCTGATGTAAAATTGATATTTGGATATACTAACTTAGATAAAGAAAAATTTAGATGTAAAAAGAGTTGTAGCGAAATTTTTTTAAATAAAAAAATAGAAGAAATCGGAGAAGAAGAAGTTAATAAAAAAATCTAAAAAGACTTGAAATCTTTGGCTGGAAGAATACATATATCTGACATGCCTGTATTAAAAAATGTCAAATATATAACAAGAGATGGAATAAAAATTGATAGAAATACAGGAGCTACAGAAAAAAAGAGGAAAAATTTGATTATGATGTAGTTCCCGCAGGAACAGAATTTGAATTAAATATTGAATTGGAAAAATATAGAAAATTACCAATTGGATTTAATAGGATTGGCGTTGAATGATATTTTTAAAAAGATAACGGTGATTTATTTGGTGGTAAAACTTCAAGAGGAATTGGAAAATGTAGATTAAAAGATTTAAAAAAATAAAGTATGTGACATCAGATGATAAAGAAAAAAATTAAAAAAATATTTTTTTGAAGGTAAATTTCCATATGAAGTTAAGGAGCAGGAAAAAAATATTTAAAAACAGAGAATCTCAGTTTAGATTAGGAGGAAAAAAATGGGAAAAAGAATTTTTAAAAACTAGAAAAATAAGTTGGTTTTAGAGTTAGAAATTGAACCTTTTTCTCCTTTAATCGTAAAAATTAGGAGATGGTTCTGAAGAAAAATAGCAAGAACGAAAAAAAGTGAAAGTGTAATATCATTTGTAACTTCAGATTCTTCAAGAGGAAATTTAGTAAAATATGAAAAATGAAAAAGAAAGAAGATAATAGAAAAGGAGAAATATTTATTTCAGGTTCTACATTAAAAGGGTTATTTAGAGAAAAATTTAATAAAATTTATGATATAAAAAAGAAAAATGAATCAGACTTTAAAGAAAAAAATAAAAAAATCATAAAGAAGTTGATAATTTATTTGGTTGGATAGAAGGAGAAGAAGCTCAAAAAGGTAGAATTTTTTTATAGAAGATGCTTATCTTGAAAAAGAGGAATTGAGAAAAAAATTTTTTTATTTAAAAAAATATTGATGAAGCATTGAGTGAAGTAATAATGAAAAAGAGATATAACTCAATAGATCAATTTACTGGAAAAAAGCAGTTGTGCCATTGAATTATGAATGTACAATGGAAAAAAATTTGAAACAGAATTGATTATAAATAATATTAGTTTAGAAGAAATGAAAAAAACATTTATTTTTATTTTTAAGAGATAGTCATTTAGGAGAAATTAGATTAGGGAATTCTAAAACAAGAGGATTTGGACAAGTAAAAATTTAATATTAAAAGTATGGTTATTGAAAAATTATAGAGATAAAAACAAAATTTGTAGTTAATTTAAAGAATTATTTCGAGATTGATTTTTTTAATTCAATAAAATTAGGAAATGAATTTTTAAAAAGAAAAATTTGAGGTTAAAAAAGAATTTAAAAGAAATAAATGTAAAAAAATCCAAATGAATTTATAAAGGCACTTTTTAGAGAGGTGGAATAATGGAATTTAAAGAATTTGATAAAGAGAAAAATGAAAGAAGAATTACGAAATGATATTTATAATTTAGTTTATATAAACTATGAAAAAGAAAAATGGAATAAAAAAATATTTAAAAAATGAAGGAAATGCTTTAAATTTACTATCTGAAAGTGACTTTGAAAAATTTTTATAAGATTTACCTTTTTAATAATAATTTTATGAAAACAATTTATCAATTTGGAGAAGACGATTACAGGTATTCAGAAGTAAATTCAGAAGACTTTGATGAAAATACTAAAAAGTTTAGAGAAATATTGATAAAAATTAAAGAAAAATCCAGATGGGAAAAAAAGTTAATCGTTTAAAAAGTTTTAACTGGAGAAAAATAAAATTACTAAAAAAAGAGATTGTTCAGTTTCTAGAATTTTTTTGGGAGGTGAAAAGAAATTGATAGGTAAAAGTAATTGGAATGGATAATTCTACAAGAGAAGTTGAAATAGAAGTTCGAGGAAAAAAAGAGAAATATATTGTGGGAAAAAGCGATCTTTAATCAAAAAAATTCGAGATAGGAGATACTATAGAATATAATCTTAAAGGTAAAAAAATTTTTGAGTTTATAAAGAAAAATTAGTGATGAAGAAATAAAAAAAGCAGAGATAGAAGTTTTTCAAATAATAGAAATAATAATTTTAGAGGAAACAAAAAGTAATTCAAAAGAACCAGTAAAAGTGAAACAGTATCCATATAATTTTTGTTTCTCTTAAAGACAAAAAAATGATGTTGTGGATAGAGGAGAAAGAAAATTAGGAACAAATACTGGAAAAATTAGTTTGTAAACTAGTAAATAAAACACCTTTATTCATAATGGGAGAAAGTGAACAAGATAATAAAGGACATACTAAAGAACGCTTTTATAGAGAAAAAGGGATACTTATAGTTCCTGCAAGTTCTTTAAAAAGGGGCAATAAGAAATGTAATTGATGTTATGACAAATAGTGTTATTAGAAATGTAGAAAATGAAAAAAATTAGAACAAAGAATTGGTGCAGGTAAATTTGGATCCGTATTTGGAATAATAGAGTCCCTTCCAGAAAATGGTAAAAAAATGGAGTGATTGTAGAAGCAGAAAAAAATAAAAGTTAAGACAGAAAGAAAAAAATAGAAATTGGACATAAAAAAATTTAATTTTTGAAGATAATGGTAAGGAATTTTTCAAAGAAATATAACAATAAAGATGGATTAATAGAGAGAGTAAAATTAAAAAGATTCAATTTATAATTTAAAAAGAAACAGAAATTAAAAATAAGACCTGGTGTAATAACAGTAGAAAAAAATTGATTGTCAATTCTGGAGAATATAAAAAAATTATTTAGCAGATGATGAAAATGGAGTTCAGGGAGTATTATGGTTTTCATCTCCAATTTTTGGAAAAAAATACATGAAAAAAATTATTAATTCCTAAAAAAATGGTAGAAAATTTGAATTTTCAAAAGAAGAATATGAAGATTTTAAGTATATAATAAAACAAAGAGCAGAAAAGAATAAAAAAATGGAAAAAGATATAAATTCAAGCACATTTTATTATGATAAAAAAATTTAGAAAAAAAGGGGATCCTTTATTATTTCAAGTGAAAAAAATGGAAAAAAATGGCAGAACATTTAGCTTTTTTTCCGAAATTCCACGATTGAGATACAAATTTTTCTCCATTGGATTTAGTTCCAGAAGAATTTCGTCCAGGTGATTCATTAAAAAAATTTATCTTTTTCAGAAAGATTATTTGGTACAACAGGAGATAATACAAAAAAAGATGAAGAGAAAAAAAGATGAGTTAGTTGCACTTTCTGGAAGAGTATTTTTTTGAAGATGCTAAAAATTATAAACCTGAGATGATAGATAATGGAAATCCAGTTACTTTAAAAAAGCATTTGAGGGAGCCACACCCTACTTTAACAACCTTTTTATTTAGACAATATTGAGAAAAAAATTATAATGAAAATAAAGGTGTTAGTATTCGAGGTAGAAAAATTTTATTGGCATCATAAGGAAAAAAATTGGAAAAACCTTTTTTTCAGAATACAGGAAATCAGTAGAAATGCCAAAAAGATAAAAATGGACAAAAATAAATTTGCATATAATTCGAGTTTAGAGTTAATGGATATAAACAATGAATTTGAATTTAATGTTAATTTTGAAAAATTTAACAGATGAAGAACTGGGAGTATTGATTTATGCTATAGAGCTTGAAGATGGATTATTGCATAAAAGTAGGTAAAGGGAAAGCTTTTGGATTTGGAAGTTGTAAAAATCGAAATAAAAAGAATTTTTATTGGAAAAATAAAGATAAATATAAAGATTTTTTTGATTGAACCTTTTTGAAAAAGAAAGTAAAAAAAGAAGACTATATAAATAAAAGCAAAAAAGAAAAAAAGATATTTTGATGAAAAATAGAAAAAAATATTAAAGAATTAAAAAGCGATACTTTCTAAAAACAAATGATTTAGATTTTAGTGAAAGTCCATTTCCTGAAGATATTAACAAAAAAAGGAGAAACGAATAGTTTGAATTGGTTTGTTAATAATAAAAAGGAGATAGAAAGATAGTTTTATTATCTATATTGGATAAAAAAATCCAAAAATAAGAATTTAAGGAGTTGTACTAGTGAAATACTCAATATTAAAAATTCAAACGAAACAGAAACATATACAATGAGAGATTTGGAAAAAGCTAAGAGGCTTTTTTTAGCGGATAAGTATAGAGAGAATACGGTTTTTCATAATCATTTGTCGGATGGCTATAATTATGCATATCCTAAGTTGCAATATAAAACTGATTAAAAAAATATGCTTTCTATAATGGGAATTGGTGAAGATGTTACTGAGATAAATAAGAAACTTTTTGAAGAAATTGATTATTTGAATATTGATGGGAATTTGATTTTTGATATTCAGAAAGAAATTGAAATTTTTGATGATGAAATAGAGTTTACAGGGGGATAAAATGTATGAATATAGATTTGTGACGCCGTATTTACCGATAAATGACAAAAAAATTTTTCTAAATACTGAAGAGAGGTACACATTGGAACAAGCGATTACGAATAATATTTTAGAAGTATTAAAAAGGCTTGGGAATTTGGCTTGAGAAAGAAAATAAAATTTATGTTTCGGCAGATTTGCAAATAACTTCAAGAGATTTGAAAAAAATGTAAATATGATAGCATTTATTGGAAATTTTTTTATACAAACATCAAATTTCAGATTATTTTTTTCGCTTGGAAAAAAAGAAAAAGTTTAGGTTATGGAACGTTTGTGAAAGTCAAAAAAATAAATTTTTATGAAATTATATGAAACTAAATATTTATAATTGATAAAACTAAATAGATATGGTAAAATAAATGTGGTTATTATTACCATATCTTTATATTTCTAATTGTAATTTTTTTCTTGCTTACAAAGTAGCTAAAAATAAAGGAATTGAGAGATAAAAAAAGTTACGGAAACAAGTGAAAAAAACAATAAAAATCTTGTCATATATCTGTTAATTTTTAATAGAGTTAGATTCTCAAAAAAACTCTATAAGAGTTGAAAAATAAAGAGTCTGCTCTGTAGAACGGATAAAAAGAAAAAGAATCCAATAGAATAAGGATTGAAACGGAATATATCCAATCACTAACTTAAAACTTTCTACTTCATAATAGAATAGAGATCCAATAGAATAAGGATTGAAAAAAAGAAAAAGATTTGGAAATTTGGCTTGAGAAAAAAAGTTAAACAAAAATATACTGATGAAATTTATGGAGATTTAGTTTATGAAAATTATAATATCGCCAAGCAAAAACTAAAAAAATTAGCAATTTAGCAATAAAAGATAGTGGCTCTTTAACTGAAAAAAAGAGCCTTTTTTTATCTAGAAATAACAAATGAAATTATTGAAAAAAATAAAAAAACCTTTTCTGTAGAGGAAATTGAGAAAAAGTTTAAATTAAAAAAATGAAAAAGGCACAAAAAGTTATTGGAATTTTATAAAAAAATTATGAAAACGAGAAAAGCGGAAATGCTTTGGCAAGTTATACTGGTGTTGCGTATAAGGCTATAAAGATTGAAACGTTTGATAAAAAGTGATTTTGAATATTTGGAATCGCATTTGGTTATTTTGTCTGCTTTGTATGGGGTTTTAACGCCTTATACAAATGTGGAAGGAATATCGGCTTGATATGACAAATTCAATTTTTGAAAGTAAGTCGCTTTTATGAGATCTGGAAAACTAGCATTAATGAATATTTTTGAGAAGGAAGATGTTATTTTAAATCTTGCCTCAAAGGAATATTCTAAACTTATAAATCCTGATAAATTGATTGATTTTGAGTTTTGGGAAGATTCAAATGGGAAATTGAAGCAAGTGAGTACAAACTCGAAGAAAAAATGAGAGGCTTTTACTTTAAATTATATTGTGAAAAAAATAAGATTAGTGATGTGAAAAAAATTGAGAAATATTATTTTTGGATGGGTATGTTTTTAGTGAAGAGATGTCGGATGATAGAAAAATTTGTTTATGTGAAGAAATAATAAATTTGAAAAAAAGAGGATTTTTTTATTTTTCCTCTTTTTGTGAATAATAATAGAAATTATTGATGAAATATAGTATACTGGATTAAGAAAAAAATTAGAAGTTATAAAATTGTAGATTTTTAAATTTTGTAAATGGAGAAAAAGATGATAAAAAAATAGATGTAGAAAAAAATAAATAATTGGGATATAATAAAAAGAAAAAAACATTCAGAGTGGTATAAAAGAAAAATATTTTTAACAAAAAAATTGAAAAAGCTTGTAAATTTTTTTAGAGTCAAAAATAAAAGGGAGTTCAGTAGAAAAAAATATTTATATTTATTAAAAATAAGAGATAAAGGTGGGAATTTTTGTTTTAAAACGAAATAAAGAAAAAGTTTTTGAGTATGAGAAAGAAGAAGAAGAGTTTTATAAAGTTTTATTTAATAAAAGTTTTGTAAAAAAATTTAAAAAAGATTTGAAAAAAATGATTCAAAAATGCTATAAATATAATATTTTACCAAAAAAATTGAAAAAAAGCCTATGAATTTTTAGAGTCAAAAAGAATAAAAGGAAATTCAGTAGAAAAAAATATTTATATTTATTAAAAATAAGAGATAAAAGGTGAAAAATTTTGTTTTTAAACGAAATAAAGAATAGTTTTAAAGACAGGGAAGAAGAAAAAAAGTTTTATAAAGTTCTGTTTAATAAAAGTTTTGTAAAAAAATTTAAAAAGATTTGAAAAAAATAATTCAAAATGGTATAAAGAAAATATTTTACCAAAAATTGAAGAAACTTGTGAATTTTTAAAAATCTAAAGAAGATAAAAAGTAATTCTTTGAAAGAATATTTAGATAAACTAGAAAAAAATAAAGAAAGAAAAAAAGATTTTTGAAATAGAAAAGAAATTTGATAAAGATTTAATAAAAAGATTAAAAGGAAATAGATTTGCCTAAAGAATATTTACCAAATAAACTTTTTGTTTATAAAGAATATTTACCAAATAAACTTTTTCATTATGAAAAAAATTATATAAAGGAGATTGGAATAGACATGAATTGTTATCGTTAATGGGAATAGAAGTATGTCCGTATTGTCAAAGAAATTATATTAGTAATTATGAAGGTTATGAAGAAAAATAATAAAAAAACGAAAAACTAAAAAAACAACAGCACATTTAGATCATTTTTTTATCCAAAAGCACATTATCCATTTTTAGCTTTGTCTTTATATAACTTTATACCTAGTTGTCAAGTTTGTAATAGTGTATTTAAAAAAAGCAAAAGAAGTACAAAATTCTATTTATCTGTATGAAGAAGGTTTTGATGAATTAGGAGTAAAATTTAAGACTTCAAAAAGAAGCTATATATGAAATTTTTAGGAGAAAAAAGATTCTGATTTTTTTCAGTGAAAAATTGATTATGAAAAATCTTGAAGATGAAGAAAAATAAAAAAAGGTGGAAAAATAGTATTGGAAATTTAGGATTAGACAGTGTCTATAAAAAAATCACATAATCAATATATTCAAGATTTATTGTATACTATTGAGAAATATCCAGAAAAATTATTTAGAGGCTTGTGTAGAGATGTTTGAAAATGATAATGACAAGAAAAAAACAACTTGAAGAATATTTTTAAAGATATTGTGAAAGAGCCATATAGAAAAAGGATAGAAAATGGAGAGCCTTTGGCGAAATTGACTAAAAGATATTTTTAGAGGAATTTAATATAAAAAAATTTAAGGAGGGTATGGAATGTTTCCAATATATATGTGGGTAAAAAATATAAAAGGGCTGGAAAATTTTTGGAATTACTTTTGATAATAATTATGAAATCAAATTTAATGAAAAAGGAAGGAACATTAGAAATTAATAGAAAAATGTGAACCTGTAAATAATAATATAGAAAATTTTTATTCTATTGATAAAAACAAAGGGAAATATAGATAGTGTTAATTTGTTGATTGGGAAAAAAATGGGAGTGGGAAGACAAGAGTTTTAGAGTTATTAACATTAATGAAGAAAAATAGAATCAGGAGAAGATTGGAGAGAACTTGTCAGTTATAAAGAAGGCGTCTTTATTTCAAAGTTCAAATATAGTTTTATCAAAAATCAGATTGTTTTATTATCTACAAAAAAATTTTGAGAATGAAAAAAAGAAGAAAAAAATTTATATTTGAAATATATAATGCTGGTTCTTCAGATGAGGAGGAAGAAATTCGCTATGAATTACAAAAAAACTGGAATAGCAAAAATTTGATTTATTTAATAATTATGATAATATTAGTGACAATGATTTTTTTATTTGGGAATGATTAAAAAAATAAATATTAAATATTCATCAAAAAGAAAAAAACTTATGAATATTTAAATAATCAAAAAAAGAATTAAGAGAAAAAAATTTTTGAAAATGCGAAAAATAATAATATCTGTAGAAGACATGTATAATGTTTCAGAGTATTTTAGTACTATTAAAAAAATATTTTAACAAATAATAACGAAGACTCTGTATCTAATGATAGCAAAATATTATTATGATTTGATGAGATTGTATAAAACAAGAAGAGAAGAGGACATTAAAGATATTATTTTTAAAAAAATTATTGTAATGAACTTTTCTTAAGAGAAATATTTTATGGAAATTCAAAAAAATAACAGAAGACATTATTGAAAGAGAAAAAGAAAAATATAAAAGATAGGAATATTAATGAAATATATTTAAAATTATCAAGAGATAGGGTTAGAAAAAAATTTTTAGAAAAAAAGATTCTATGATGATATAATTAAAATTAGCCAAAAATATATCAGATTTAGTAAAAAAATGACAAAATAGTAAAGATAATCGATATTGAAGATGACAAATTAGCGAAACTTTATATCAATAAATATAAAAAAATGATAAAGACATAAGAATATTTTTTTAGAATTTTTATGATACATTTATAATGTCATCTTCTAAGACGTATGATAGATTAAAAAAACAGAATTTAGAGGAGATGATATTGAAAAAAATAATACCAATTTTTTTGTGGGAAGGTGTGAGTGCAGGAGAAAAAAGTCAAATTAAAATATTTTTTTCAAGTATTTATGGACTTCTAAATGGCGAATTTAAAGATAAAAAAATACATTACACTTTTTATTTGATGAAGCAGAAACTTTTCTACATCCTGAATGGAGCAGAAGATTTTTATATGAATTAATAAAAAGAATTAGAAAGATATGAAGATAAAAAAAGTTTAAATTGATTTTTGCAACACACAGTCCTTTTTTTAATAGCAGATGTTTTTGGCAAAAGACTGTATTTATTTAAGTAAAAAAATAAAAAAAGGTAAAATTAAGGCTGAGATTAAAGAGGATATGAAAAACTTTTGGGGCTAATATTATTGATTTGTTTAAGAATACTATGTTTTTAGAGATCGACTTTTGGAAAAATTTGCTACTGAAAAAGATTAAAGGAGTGGTAGGTAAAATAGAAAAAAAGCTGAAAAAGTATTCGGATATAAAAATCTGAAGTTGATTTTTATAATAGATGAAATTGGAGAAAAAGTTAATTTCTAATAAGTTAAAATCAATGATTAAATCAAAGTTTGAAAAATAAAGATGAAGAAAAAAAGCTGAAGAATATTACAGATAGAAGAATATCAAGCAAAAACTAGATGAATTAGAAAAAAAGAAAATAACAGGAATTCTAAAAAAATAAAAAAATACAAATTTATAATAAAATTACACCTTCCATTGTAACAGTAACTTTAAAAATTACTCTAAAAAGGAAGGTGTTTTATAGTTAAAAATTTATTAATTCAAAAATTTACCACTTCACAAATCCCCAATCTTAACTAACGCCAATAAAAATCGTAAGCAATACAATAATCAGAAGGGCCTGATGGAATATTCAGCGTGTAGGAAAAAAATACAGTCCTGATAGTATTCCAATAAATGAGAAAAATTATGGATAAAATTATGATTGTTGAGTATTTTTCTTGCGAGTGAAAGTCGCGATTGCCTGTGGGATTGTTAGGATTGAGATTATTAGAATAATTCCTATTGTTTTTATGTTTATTATTATGACAGAGGATATTAGGGATTATCATAAAAATAGTTTATAGAAGGTTACTGGGACGCTGTGGATTTTTGTAAAAGTTTTCATCAAAACTTGTGTAGACGATGCTTTTTGTAGAAGATGATGAAAAAAACGTGATTGTGATGATGTCCAGTATTAGCAGTAAAATTATGTTTAGGGTGTTGGATAAAAGGATATTTCCGAATAAATAAGTTGACATATCGGACTGATAGCCTGGTGTCAAGAAGGAAAAAATAATTCCGATAGCCATTCCCATTGACATAACGATACCTATTCCCAAATCACCATCAACATGAAGAGTGTCTTTTTAAAACCAAAATCAGCACACCTGACAATATTGAGAAAAATCAGTCCAAAAAAATAATGGATCTTTTATTGGCAAGTTAAAAGAAGTAAATCAGGTAAATTCCTATTCCAATACCGCCGTAAGAGGCGTGACTGATACTTGATGAAATAAAGACCATTTTTATTTACAATATAAGTTCCTATTATTCCATGACATATACTTGAAAGAAGCCCTACAATAAGGGCATTTCTCATAAAAAGTATATTCAAAAAAATTTTTTTATAAATTCCATATTTCTCCAATCTTTATTTATTTTTGTTTTTTTATTTTATTTATGTGAGTGTAAATAAGGATTCTTTTGCACACATAATCTTCTTTTTTTCAAAAAAACACGGATATTACGCTTCCACGACAAAAATTGAATCAATATAATCATAAATTTTTTTCCAGTTCATGAGAAATTACAACTATTGTCGAATCTGATAATTTCTTTATTTTTTTCAAAAAGTTTAAATTCAAATTCCTTATCCAGAAATGATTCTGGCTCATCTAGAAAAAAATAAGTTCTGGCGAAGAGATTAAGGCACGTGCAATTAAAAGCTCTTTGAAGGCGCCCTCAGACACTTCATTTATTAGTTTATTTTTTTCAAGTGAAAAAAATATCAAATTCCTTTAGCAATGTTTCAGCCTGTTTTTCTTCCTTATTAAATTTTCTAAAAAGATTTTTTTATTAGTTAGTCCTGAAATTACCAAGTCAAAAAAATATTAATTGGGAAGGAAGTGTCAAATTCCCTTATTTGTGGAAGATACCCGATTTTTGTTATTATTTGTAAAAACTTAATACTGCCAGAATTTTTTTTCAAAAAAATCCAAGCATAATTTTTGACTAAAGTTGATTTTTCCGCCACCATTTCTTCCTAGAATTGCCACGTTCTTTCCTTTAAAAAAATATCCAAATTAATATCATTTTAAAAATATAATCGTTATTATATTTAAAAATTAAGATCACGTACACTTACAAGTTTTTTTATTTTGTTCATTAGCCATTAAATTTTTTTATCCTTTCGTTTTTTTCTTCTCATTCTGTTTTGCTAAATAAAAAAATTTTTTTAATCTAGATAATCAACAAATTGTTTTAGATTTTTCAAATACATTTTTCCTTGTCAACATTAAATTCAGCAACTTTCGAGTTAGGAATTTCTTTTGAAATAGCTTCGGCACTTTGTTTCGGAAATTGAGGCTGAACTAGGATTGTAGTTACGTTGTGTTCTTTTTGCCTCATCAATGATTTCTTTAATTTGCTGTGCTGACGGCTCTTTTTCCTTCCTGTTCGATTGAAATTTCTTCAATGGCATAATTTTTTTAGGAAATAGTTTAATGCAGGGTGATAAATCATAAATGACTTTTTTTAGTTTTTTGAAGCCATTTTTTTGTGAAAGTTCTACTTTTACTTGGTTAAGTTCTGTAATGAAAGCATTGTAATTTTTTTCAAAAGTTTCTTTTTTGTCTGGATAAAGTTTTGACAATTCATTTTTTTATATTTTTCAGCAACTTTAGGCATCATATCAAGTGAAAACCAAACATGTGGATCAATTCCTTCGTGTTCCTCATGCTCGTGTTTCTCATTTTTCCCATGTTCGTGCTCATGTTCATGGTCATGATCTCCTTTGATAAACAAGTTTTTATCAACACCATCTAAAAACATTAACAATTTTATTTTTATCATTCAAACTATCAGAAATAGTTTCTTCAAATCCTAGCATATCATAAGTAAAAAAACACTTTTGAATTTTCCAAAAATTTTTCAAGTCTGAAGGTTTTGGTTCAAATAACTCATGATTCATATTCGGCTGTACAATTGAAATAACTTCAAAGTCATTTCCCGCAATTTTTGAGCAAGCCATTTTTAGAGGTGGCACGCTTGTCACAATTTTTCCTTTTGTTCCTGCAGTTCCTTGCTCTTTTTTTAGTTTCCGATTTATTTCCACAAGAAAAAAATAAAAAGAGCTGATAATAAAAAGTAATGATAATAATTTTTTTCATTTTAATTCCTCCTATATGTAATAAATCATAAATTTAATCACAATCGTTGCATTTTTCCTTTAAAAAAATCGAAAGATGTGATAACAGTGAAAAAAACCTCGTTTTTTTTAATTCGCTTTTTTTCCTTTTCTGTTTCTTTATTTGAAAATTCTGGTACAGTTTCAATATGCTTGCAAGAATCACAAATAAAAAAATTGGCATTTTCCTCTTTAAAAATAATACTTTTTCATTTTTCAAAAATCAAACGAAAAAAATATAATTATTTTTTTCTCTAAAAAAATTCCAAAGCCCGATAAACTGTCGATAAGTCAAAATCCACTTGAGACTTCAAAAATTTTAGCATTTACAGGCGTACTGGAAGATTGCACAAGATTAAGCACTTCCTGCCTTTTTGTCAATTTCATAATAACATCTCCTAAAAAAATGTTTTCGATTTTGCAAATCATTTTGCAAATATATTTAATTATATATCAAAAAAATGCCCATTTGTCAAATGAGCAATTCTTCATATTTTTATACAACCACAACAACTTTCCCATTCGCCATATTTCCTTCCAAAAAAATTCATGTGCTTTTTGCGATTTCATCCAATGTAAAAAAACTTTTTGAAATTTTTAGGTCTTATCGAGTGTCTTTCAAGAAAATCAAACATTTCATTAACTGTATCTTTATTGACATTTGTACTATCAAATGAAGTTAAATACGACTCTGAAATAATATCAACCAACGGCTCAAAAATCTTCAATTATCCATCCACCAAGACATCCTGTCATACAGACAATTCCACCTTGCTTTTACTGATTTTAGTGACGATTTCAGAGTCGGTCTTCCAATTAATTCCAAAAACTTTATCCACGCCATCTGGGAACAATTTTCTCAGATTTTTTTATCAAAATTTTCATCTCCAACAATCACTTCATCTGCACCTTTTTTTCCTTCAAAAACTGCTCTTTAGATGCACTTCTGCTCGTAGCAACAACTTTTACATTGATAGCTTAGTCGCTAATGCCACCGACCCTGTTCCACCTCGAACTAAAAAGTGTTTCTCCTTCCTTTAATTTCAAACTTTTTAAAAAAGTGAGCCATACGCTGTATAATAAAGTTCTGGATATCTTTGCAATTTCTGACCAGAAAAATATTTTTCTTCCGTAATTTCCAAATTTTTCTGAAAATTTTTTTCTTTTAATTGCTCCTTATTTTTTTAACTCGATATTATCAATATTCTTGAAGAAACTTTTTTTCATTAGGCAATCTATAAACTTGATTTTTTTGGGAATCAAAAATATATTCTGCATAACTTCCATCAAATTCTCTTCCCATTCCATTCATCATTGAAAAAACTTTGTCACCTTTTTAAAAATCGCTGTTAGACGGATCTTCCACAACGCCGACACATTCAATTCCAATTACTCTAGGAAGTTTTACTGATGGCGAATCTCCTTGACGAGTAAAAATTTCTGCTCTATTTATACCAAATGCCTTTATTTTCACAAGAATCCAGTCCTCTTTCACTTCTGGAATTGGAACATTTTTTTATTTTCATTTCTTCGGCACTACACGGTTTTTCAAGCACCATTACGCTTCATAAATTTTCTTTCCATAAATTTTTAACTTCCTTCCTTTTGTTTTTATTTTTTTAAAACATTTTTATCATTTTTATAAAAAAATATTTGACTTTTTTTAATTACTATATGGTAATATAAATTTACTATATAGTAATATCTTTATGTGAATATATTATCATATAGTAATAATTTTTGTAAAGGAGGAAAAATACTATGAAATCAAACTCTGGATTTTTATATAAGCAGAATAAAAACAAGTAAATACTAGACTTTTGAATAAATTTTTTTAGCACAAAAAAATATAATGGCGTTTAATGGGGAACAAGGTCGAATTTTGCATGTGCTTTGGGAAAAATGATGGGATTAGTAATAGAGAATTGTCGAAAAAAATCTGGTCTTGCTATGAGTTCACTTACAACGATGCTTGAACGGATGGAAGAAAAATTATTGATACGAAAAATTTTTGTCCGACTGATAAACGGAAAAAGTTTAATTTTAACGGATTATGCTAAATCTTTGAAAAAGTGAATATGATGAAATTTCTGACAAAAATGACTGAAATCTCTTTTGGAAGGAATTTCAGATGAGGAGAGATTGGCTTTTTGAGGGCGACTTTAGAAAAAAAGTTTTGTATAATTTTTGAAAAAAACTGAACAGGAATTTAATAAAAAAATAATTTAAAATACTGAACAAAAATTTGAAATTTATAAAATTTATAAAAAAATTTATTTGGTATTTAACTGGAGAGTAAATGAATGATAGAATTTATCAATGTTAGAATGACTTATCCAAATGGGAATATTGGATTAAAAAAATATAAACTTGACTATAAAAGGGTCTGAAATTACGGTTTTTATTGGACCGTCTGGGAGCGGAAAAAAACTACGCTTTTGAAAATGATTAATCGATTGGAGGATAATACGACTGGGGAAGTGAAAATTAATGGAAAAAAATGTAAAGGATTATAATATTCACAAAAATGCGTTGGGATATTGGATATGCTTTGCGACAAGTGGCACTTTTTCCGCATATGACGGTTGAAGAAAAATATTGCGATTGTGCCTGAATTGAAAAAAATGGAAGAAAGAAAAAAATTGATGCAAGAATTAATGAGTTATTAAATATGGTTGGACTTGAGCCTGAAAAAAATATCGAAGAGAAACCGCTTCAGAATTATCTGGTGGAGAAGCACAAAGGGTTGGAATTGCAAGAGCTCTAGCTGCTGATCCAAAAATTATTTTGATGGATGAGCCGTTTAGTGCATTAGATCCCATCACTCGTGCAAATTTACAGGGAAGATGTGAAAAAAACTTCAGAAACAAATTCACAAAACAATTGTTTTTGTAACTCACGACATTGAGGAAGCATTTTTTTATTGGGGGATAAAAATTTGCATTATTCAAGATGGCGAATTAATTCAATCTGGAACGAAACATGAAATAATATCAAATCCTAAAAAAATGATTTTTGTGAAAAAAATTTATAGCTTTTAAAAAAAGAAAGAAGTGAAATTTATGAATAAATTAATTTTGACTTTTTTTAGAAAAAAAGACGAACTTTTTAGTGGAATTGTGGAGCATATTCAAATTTCTTTTTATTGCACTAATAATCGCTCTAATTATCGCCATTCCACTAGGAATTTATTTGAGCTATCATAAAAAATTAGCAAATATTGTTATTGCGATTAACGGCGTTATTCAAACTATACCATCTTTAGCAATTTTAGCACTTCTAATTCCTATTGTTGGAATTGGGAGAAAACCTGCAATAATCGCTTTAATACTTTATGCTCTGCTTCCAATTTTACATAACACTTACACTGGAATTACTGGCGTGGATCCAATGTATATGGTAACTTCAAGAGCTTTAGGAATGAATAAATTTCAGCAACTTACAAAAGTTCAGCTTCCACTGGCTATGCCTGTAATAATGACAGGAGTTAGAACGGCTGCAGTTTTGATTATTGGGACTGCCACATTGGCTTCACTTGTTGGAGCTGGAGGACTTGGAAAGTTAATTTTACTTGGTCTTGATAGGAATAATAACTATTTGATTTTTGTTAGGAGCAATTCCTCTTTGCTTTACTTGCGATTTTATTCGATTTCATCTTTAAGCAATTGGAAAAAAATTGAGTATCAAAAAAATATTAGTTTTTCCTAATTTTAATCACATTTGCGTGTCTTTTTGGGTCAATTAGCAGTTTTGATAATACAAAAAAAGATAAATTGATAATTTCTGGAAAAACTTGGTTCAGAGCCAGAAATATTGATAAATATGTATAAAATTTTGATTGAAGAAAATAGTAAACTTGGCGTTGAGTTAAAACCCGGACTTGGAAAAAAACTTCATTTGTATTCAATGCTTTGAAAAAAATCACGATATTGATATTTATCCTGAATTTTTCAGGAACTGCCGTTTTCACTTTCTTGAACGAAACTCCTGTGAATAATAATGCTGAAGATGTTTTTAATCAAGCGCAAAAAGGAATGGAAACTAAATTTAAAAATGGTTATGTTAAAACCTATGAAATATAATAATACTTATGCAATCGCTGTTAGCAAGAAGTTTGCCGATGAGAATAACTTGAAGACGATTTCTGATTTAGCGAAAGTGAAGGATAAGATAAAAGCTGGATTTACAAGAGAATTTAATGACCGTGAAGATGGATATCTTGGACTTAAAAAAATTGTATCAATTTGAAATTCCAAATATTAAAGAATTTGAGCCAAAAACTTCGTTATGTTGCTGTTCAAAGTGGCGATATTAACTTAGTTGACGCATACTCTACTGATCCTGAACTTGCTCAGTATAATATGGTTATTTTTAAAAGGATGATAAGCATTTATTCCCGCCATATCAAGGTTCTCCAATGATGCGTGAGGAAACTTTGAAAAAAATATCCTAAATTGAAAAAGATTTTGGAAAAAAATTGAGTGGCAAAATTTCAGATGAAGAAATGTCGACAATGAATTATCGTGTTTCTGTGAAAGGTGAGAAAGCGGAAGATGTTGCTAGAGAATATTTGAGAAATGCTGGAATTATTAAAAAAATAAATAGAAAATTAGAAAATTAATTAAAAAAATTAGCCAAGTGAAAAATTTGGCTTTTTTTTATGAAAAAAATCAAATCTATTTTCTTATTTGTTTATTTATTATGACAGATTATTGTTTAGCAATACAATAAAGATTATAGAAGAAATATCGATATTAAATTTTTTTAATTTTTTTATTATAATAACCAAATTAAATTATCGGACGTTTATTATTTATTATTTTATTTCTCTTAATACTAACTAACAAAATAATATTTTTTTCTGTCTGCTTAAATTACAATATAAATGCTGATTTCATATAATAAATAAAAAAAGATTACAGTATAAATTATAGTTCTTATTTTTTTATAATTTACAAGATTGCCATTTTTGAACTTAAATAGCAGTAGAGAGAGTTAATATAGAACTGTCATTTAAGTTGTGAATATCAAAGATTATATATTTGTTAGCATTAATTAGTTTAGTATGATCATGTTAGAGTAATTAACTTTTTAATTTAAAGGTGCATCATCAGGTCTAGGTCCTTTAGGTCTATGATTTAACATTTCTATTAATTTAGTCGCTTCATCTTTTGTAACTTTTTCCGCTATTTAATGAATCTGTTAATGATTGAATTTCTGTGTCAGTCAATCTTTTTGGAGCATCTTTTGGCTTACATTTATCGTTTGGTTTGTGAGGACCTCTTCTATCTAGCATTTTTGCGATTTCGGCTCCTTCCAGCCTTTGTAATTTTTTTCCATTGTTTAATTTTGTCTTTAATTCTTCAATTCTAGCTGGGTCAGGTTTTTTTATAATATTTCCATTTTTCATCTACAAGATTTCCATTTGAATCTTTTTGTAATTTATGTGGCGGTCTACATTCATCATTTACTGTGTTATTTGTTGTAGTTGCTGTTCTGGTAATATTATTTGCTGTTGTACCTGCAAATATAGATAACGATGTTAATAAAGCGATTCCTAAAATTTTTCTTTTTTTCCTATTTTTTTCATAATAATTCCTCCAATTTATTTATAATTTTATTTTTTTATGTCCTTTCCTTATCGACAAGAATATAATATCAATAAATTTTGACAAAAATTATGTAAAAATTTGTGTCTTTTTGTGAAGTTTCAAAAATTTTTTTACTTTGATAATAATAAGCCAATATAATTGAATAAAAAAAGATTTTTTTAGTATAATTAAAGCAAATAAAGTATCCTAAATGTATGAAAGAGGAAAAAAATTATGTTAAAAAAATGCAAAAAAATTATATGAAAAAAATATAAAAAAATAAAAAAATTACAGCAAAAGATCTGAAAAAAAGCTGGAAAAATTGAAAAAAATAATTTGGGGAGTAGTTGCAACGAAATTTGAACTTCTTGTGAGAATGGTGAAATCAGATAGAAGAGGAGAATTTAAGATTCCAACAATGGATAAGGTAAAGATTGTGGGAGCAATTATTTATGTTATCTCAACAATTGATGCAGTGCCTGATATTTTTGCCAATTATTGGATTTGGTGATGATATTGGTGTCGTAGCTTATGTGATTTCTAAATTAGGCAACTTAATTTCTGAATATGAAAAAAATTTGAAATGCAGAAGAAAAAGAAAAAGTGAAAAATACTAATTGGGATAACCTGAGAGTTGTTAGTGAAGATTAATAATGAAAAGAAATATTTTTCAAAAAAATTTTTATCATAAGAGAAGAAATTGATAAAAAAATATTAAATAAAAAATAAGAGAAAGTTTCCATCAATAACTAAAAAAATATTTAACGTACATAGCAAAGAAAAAAATTATAGAGTATTTTTTTATATTTTTTTGTTTGAGTTAATTAGAAGTAAGTTTAAATAAAAAAATGGAGAAGAAGCGAAGTGCAGACAAAGTGATGAAAATGAAAAATACAATGGAACATAATATCGTAATGTAAATTAAATTAGCATAATAATAGTAAATTTTATTATTTTTAAAATTTAAACAAAAAAATTATCGGACGTTAAAATAAATAAAATATTATTAAATATTAAAAATATAAATAATATAATAATAATTAATAATAATAAAAAAATATAAATAAAAATACAGAATAGTTAATATTTTTTTATTTTTTTATTTATTAATAGTATCGGTATTTAATATCACTTATATAATATGTAATATATATTTATTTACAATATAAAGTAATAATAATATTTATAACTATTATTGTATTGTAAAACGAGTGTGAACGAGTGTGTAAAAAAATTTTTGTAAAACAGAATAGCAAAAGTATTGAAGTATTGAAGTATTGAAGTATTGAATTTATTGAATTTATCTATTAATTTACACAAAATTATAGACATTCTCTTGTAAACATTTAAAAAAATAATAAATAATTAGAAATAACAGGTGAAAAAAATATTAAAAAAATATAAAAAAATTAAATAAAAATTAAGAATTAAGAAAGGGAACAACACAACAAATGAAAAAAAGAAAACTTTTTAAAAACAATTTCCAAAAGAGCAGGAATATTTGGCTAGTAAATTATATAACTATTATGAAATCGCACAAGATTATGAAATTATTAGTTTTACAGAGGAATTTTTATACACCAAATTTTTTTGGAAGAAATTAGGGAAGAAATTTGGAGGAGTAAATATTATTTGTGATGGAATTTTTTTGAGGATAGTGATAGAAGACAGATTGCATTTGTTCCTGATGGTTTTATAGATGGTAATAATAATTTTTGGATTTGAGAATAATGAGAGTGATCTTGAAAATTTTTGGACTTAATCGAAATGAACTTCAATTTCCAAATAAATTGTTAAAAAAATATCAATAGATTCAAGATTTCGAGAGTATTTACATAAGGATTTTTTTGGGAAGTCTTATGGGGCTTAATGTAAGAAGAGAACTTATGGGGGACTTGATTCTTGAAGATGATAAAAAGATGGATTTGTGGATATATTCCAGTTTCTGAAAAAAATTTCGGATTATATTGTTTCAGAGTTGAAGCAGATTGGGGAAGGTGGCTTGTGAAATTGAGATTGTGGATGTTAAAAAAATAAAAAAACGATCTTCCTAAGTATAGATATGATGATAAATTAATTACAGTTCCATCAAAGCGGTTAGATAGTATAGTTTCGACAATCACAAATTTATCTCGTACAAAAGTGATTGATCCGATTGAAAAAGGGAAAAGTTTTTTTGTTGATTATGTGGAAGAAAAAAAGATAAATCTAAATTGCTTGAAATTGGGAGTTTGATTACGATTAGAGGGTTTTGGGAAATATAAATTGTTTTTTTGGATAAAAGGGGAAACTAGGGAAGGGGAAGGAACGGATACTTGTAAAGAAATATATTTGATTTTTTTATTTAAAAATATAATATATTGGAAATTATTCTATTTTATTCCAAAAATTAAATTATTTGTAGAGTAAAAATTTTTAGAGGAAATTAAATTTAAATTTTTTTATAGTAAAACTGACTTAAAACTGAACTCAAAAAAATTATGACTATAGATTTATATAATTTTTTTAGCAGTTCTATTTTTAAAATGGATTTGAGTATAAAAATAAATAATATAACTTCAAAAATAATTGAGATTATATTTGTCTATAGTCTAAAATAAATAAGAATAAGAAAGAAGGTAAAAAAATGAAAGATGTAACACCAAAAAAAGTAATTTAGAAATATTAATAAAATGTTTGGGAATAGCGATTGGGATTGTGGCTGTGATTGCGTTGCTGAAATTGGCACTTAGAATATTTTTTTATCCGTTGCGATATGGATAATTCCGATTACTTTAATATTGTTTATTTATCAAAAATTTAATGACAGATATTGAAAAAAATTTATAGGAAGGAATTTTTAAATTGAAGATGGAAAAATATAAATTTTTTTGAAAAAAATCATGTGATGAGCTTGATAGAATATGAGACTGAATTAACTGAAAAAAATTGAAAGTATTTTGGAAATATTGTTAAAGGCGGAAGCAAAAAAATTTGACAAATAGGAAGTCAAAGGTGCATTTGTCAGCGAGTGCGGCAGTTTTTAAAAATGAAAAATGCTATTTTATAAGACATCCTTATTTAAAAACAATTTTGTTGCCAGCGGGGCATGTGGAAAAATGATGAGATGCCTTTGGATACAGCTATTCGTGAGTTTTTTTGAAGAAACGGGATTTAGTGCTGTGGTTGATAAGAAGATGAAGAACTTTGGGCTGATTGATGTTAATGTGATTGAGATTCCTGAAAATCCTTTGAAAAAAATGAGGGAGAACATATTCATATTGATTTTCGGTATAAGCTTTTGTTAGATGAAAAAAGAGAGAGACAGGAAGCTGAATTGGAATGCTTTTTACTGGCTGAAGATGAGGCTGATGAGGAATTTAAGCAGTATTATAGATATTTAGATTATTGAAATATTATTTTATAGTTTTAAAAAAAGAAAAAAATGATTAATTTTCTCATTTTTCTTTAACGAAGACATGATATACTAAAAATTATAAAAAAATATAAGGAAATAATTGTTTTATTGTTGTAATATTAAGATAGTAATATAGGATTTTAGTAATTATTGAATTTATTTAAAGGAGGAGAGTTTATGAAAAATTTTTGTATTTATTTATTATATTAAGTACTGTTTCTTGGGGTAAGTTGTCTAGAGATAATTGGGGTGATAAATGGGATTTTTGGGAGGAAACTATTATTTTTTTAAAGAACTAAGAAGGGAATAATCGTTGCCGTAAACTTACTTATTTTAAAAAGGAAACATGATCCGATTTCTGATGTTGTTTATGGTTATTTTTAAATGTGAAATTTTTAGGAAATAGAAAAATTTTATTTTGAAAGTAAAAAAATTCTAAAGTATTAAAAAAATTATAGAATTAGATGACGACATTAAATAACGATTTTTGAGTATAAAGGGAGTTTAAAAACTTCCTTTTTTTGTGATTATATGGTAAGATAATTATATAACAAGATAAAAATAATGCATGTGGAAAGTGAGGTAAATTGTGAAGAATTATATAAAAATTTGAGTAGGAAAGATTTAGTATTGTTGGATATACGTAAAATGTATGATTCGTATGGGTATAAAAAGGATTTCACTTCCTAGTTTTTGAGGAATATGATTTGTATAATGAAAATAAGGATTTTTATTGATAGAAATGTTTTGACTGTGATGAGTCCAAATGGGAAGTTATTAGCTTTAAGGCCCGATATTACGTTGTCAGTTGCTAAAAAAATTTCTAAGGATCAGTCTTTGAAATATAGTAAAATTTATTATCAGGAAAAATACATATAATCTGACAAAATATGTGGGATATGATGAAGATGAACAGCTAGGGATTGAGCTGATTGGGAAAAGAATCTACATTTTTAGATTTTTGAAATTGTGGATCTTGCAATAAAGAGTTTAGATATTATAAATGAAAAAAAGTATGATTACTTTGTCACATGCTCGATTTATTTCTTCGATTTTTTTGATAATCTTAATTTAGAATATGAAATAAAGGAAGAAATTTTTGATTGTATAAACAAGAAAAAAATAGTCATGATATAAAAAAAGATACTGGAAAAATAATAAATTTATTTCTGAAAATGTAAAACAATTGATTTATAAAAATTCCTGAATTATCTGGAGATTTAGAGGATATTGAAAAAGAACTTTTGAAATATGAAATGAATGATGATATAAAGGAAATTTTGTTTGAACTTAAACAATTAAATAATTTACTGTTTAAATTTCATAAAAAAATCGAAAAATTGTATTTGATTTTTTTCCATCGTAAAAAAATTTAAATTACTACAATGGAATTATTTTGCAAGGATACATTGGAAGGATTTCCAAAACGTGATTTTGACTGGTGGAAGATATGACAAATTATTTGAAAAAAATTTGGAGTTGACACAGGAGCAGTTGGATTTGCAATTTTAACTGATAGTTTGAAGGGTTACTATAAAGATGAAGATAAAAAAATGATTTTTGAAATATTGATTGCTTATGACAATAGCGATTTTGAAAAAAATTGGTAGAAATTGTAAATGATTTTTCAGGAAAAAGGACTTCGAGTGAGAACTGAAAATATTGAGAATTTAAAAAGAAAATGATAGCGAAATTTTTTTAATTATGATGAAAAAAATATTTATTTAAAAATGGAAATTTAACAAAAGATAGCAAGAAGTCTTCGACTTTTATAAGTGGGAGATGAATTGCTTTTTTTGTAAAAAAATTGAAAAAAAGGATACTCTTATGATACAATTTTTTTGTATAAAAATATCGAAGAGAAATCATTAATTATGAAATCTCTAAAGAAATAATTAAAAAAATAATAATTAAAAATAATATTCAAAAATCAAAAAGGAAGTGTAATTTTATGAAATATAATTTGCATTCAAATACAGGATTTATCCAAATAAAGATCAGGAATTATTGATAAATAAGACTTTTGGTAAGACGATCATTTACGAATTTCTTTCAAAAAGAGAGCAAAGTTTCCAAGATTCAAATCCAAAAAGAATAATGTTAAAAAGTTACACGACAAATTGTGTGAATAATTCAATACGAATTGAGGAAAACAAATATTTGGTTTTGCCAAAATTGAAAAAGAATAAAATTAAAAATATCATAGAGAAATACCAGAAGGATTACAAGATAAAGTCGGTAACATTGACAAATAGTAATGGAAATTACTATGTTTCTGTTTTGACGGAATTTGAAAAAGAAATTCAAAAAAATGCCAAGTAGCAATAAAATAATTGGCCTTGATTTTTTTCAATGTCTGAATTATTTGTCAGCTCTGAAAAACCAAAGGGCTGATTATCCAAGATATTTTTAAGATGTTAGAAGAAAAAAATTAAAGAAATTACAAAAATCATTATCAAGGAAAGTAAAATTTTTCTAAAAAAATATGAAAGGGATGAGCCAGGCATTAAATTTTTGGGAAAAGTGTAGGAGATAATGGGTGGGGAATGTTTTTGAAAATGCTTGAGTATAAACTGATGTTTTTAGGGAAACAATTTTTGAAGATAGATAAGTGGTTTCCATCGTCGAAAACTTGCAGTAAATGTGGAAATATTAAAGAGGAGCTGAAATTATCAGAAAGAAGTTATAAATGTGAGTGCTGTGGAATTGAGATTGATAGGGATTATAATGCGGCACTGAATATAAAAAAACATTGGAAAAATTGATGTTGGAATATTAGGAAAATAAAAAGATAGGGTAGGAACTACCCGAAGAGCTTAGTAAATATATTTGGCTAACAAAAGCAGATACTTCCCAAGAAGCTCCCGCTTCTAAAAAGCGGGAGTAGTTCACTTAATGAAAAAAATCAATGTAAAGAATGAAAGAATGAAAGGAGCTTTTATGATAAACATTGCTCTTCCTAAAGGAAGATTAGGGAATAAAGTATATGATTTGTTTGAAAAAAATAGGTTATGAAAGTTCAGAAATAAAGGAAGATAACAGGAAACTGATTTTTTTGAAAAATCGAGAAAGAAATATTAGGTTTCTTTTGGTAAAAATCGTCAGATGTTGGGGTTTATGTTGAAAAAGGGAAGTGCAGATATTGGAGTTGTGGGAAGAGATGTTTTGCTTGAGGAAAAATCCTGATATCTATGAGCTAATGGATTTGGGATTTGGCAAATGTAAATTTGCAATTGCAGGGGCCTGTGAATTTTAAGGAAAAATTTTTGATAGACCATTGGTAGTAGCGACAAAAATATTTAAATGTTTCAAAAAAAGATATTTTGATTCAATTAATAGAGATGTGGAACTTATAAAACTAAATGGTTCTATTGAAATAGCACCAATTTTAGGACTTTCTGATGTGATTATGGATATTGTTGAAACTGGAACAACTTTAAAGGAAAAATAACTTGAAAGTATTGAAAAACTATTGAAGATATAAGTGCTAGATTTATTGCTAATAAGTCAAGCTATAGATTTAAAAAAATGAAGAAATAGAAAAAAATTGTTAAAAAGTATAAAAAGAAATTTTATAAAAAAATGGTTAGTATTATTTTGTTTATCATAGATTGTACAATTTAAAAAAATTTTATATTTTTTTAAAAATAAAAAAATGAAATGGAGTGATCTGTTATGATTAAAACTATAAAAATATTCAAAAAGATGTTGATTTGGAAAAAGGAACTTGCTAGAAGTCAATTTTTCTTATGATGATGTAAATGAAACTGTGGAAAGTATCTTAAAAAGATGTTAGAGCAAGAGGAGATAAGGCTTTAATTGAATATACTGAAAAAAATTTGATGGAGTGAAACTAGAAAATTTGGAAGTTACAGAAGAAGAAATTAAAAAAAGGCTTTTTGATTCGATTGATAAGGAATTGCTGGAAGTTATTCAATATTCTCACGATAATATTAAAAAAATTTCACGAAAAAGCAAGTTAGAAATGATTTTTTTAATAAGACAGGAAAAATGGAGTAGTTTTGGGGCAAGTAGTTAATCCGATTGAAAAAAAGTTGGACTTTATGTTCCAGGGGGAACAGTCGCATATCCATCAACTGTTTTTGATGAATGCAGTTCCAGCAAAAATTGCTGGATGTAAGGAAATTGTAATGGTGACACCTCCAACAAAAGATGGAACAATTTTGCCGTCTCTTTTAGTTGCTGCTAAAATTTCTGGAGTTGATAGAATCTTTAAAGTAGGTGGAGCTCAATCAATAGCTGCTCTTAGTTATGGTACAGAAACTGTTCCAAAAGTTTATAAAATTGGAGGTCCTGGAAATATTTACGTTGCAATGGCTAAAAAAATGGTTTATGGAGAAGTTTCAATTGATATGATAGCAGGTCCAAGTGAAGTATTGATTATTGCTGATGAAAGTGCAGATTCAGTTCATACAGCGGCAGATTTGTTATCGCAAGCAGAACATGATAAATTGGCAGCTTGTATATTAGTTACAACATCACAAAAATTAGCAGATGAAGTAGCAATGGAAGTAGAAAAGCAATTAAAAGAACTGCCAAGGGAGGAAATTGCCAGAACTTCGATTGAAACTCAAGGTAGAATTATTGTTGTAGAAAATATGGATGAAGCAGTTTTTGTAAGTAATTTTGTAGCACCAGAACATTTAGAACTGGCAGTGGATAATCCTTTTGAATTATTGCCAAGAATAAAAAATGCAGGCTCAATATTTATGGGACATAATACACCTGAACCACTTGGAGATTATTTGGCAGGCCCAAATCACACATTACCAACAAGCGGAACTGCCAAATTCTCTTCTCCATTGTCGGTAGATGACTTTGTTAAAAAAATCTTCATTTATTTATTATTCAAAAACAAGGACTTGAAGAAGTTAAGGATAAAGTAATTAAATTTGCTGAAAATGAAGGACTTACAGCACATGCTCGTTCAGTTTCTAAAAGATTTGAGAAATAAAAAAATATAATTAGTCTGAAAACTGATTTTTTTAATAATTTTTGATAAGAAAAATTATAAATTTCTAGTTTTCAGGCTTTTTCAAAACATTGGAATTTTTTTGTTTCAGAAGAAAAAAATTTGTAAAAATTAGAAAGTTTTTTTGAATAGAAAAATAAAAAAACCTAAGATTTTTTTTGAAAATTAAAAAAATAACTAAAATGAAAAAAACTAATAACAGAATAATGGGAGGATAAATGAAAAAAATACTACTGGGATTATTTATTTTAGGAACGTTAGGAATGGCACAGCAGAATTATGAAGTTTATGTGAAAAAAATGGGATTAAAAATTTCCCAAAGTGAAGCAGATAGAGATAGCAAAGAGATTGAAAAAAATTATTAATGATAAGATTATTTCAAAAAATATAACAATGAGGGAAAAAAGTTATAATGGAAAAAGTCAAAAAAACTTTACAATGAATATCTGAACGATTTGATTGATAACATAATAAAGGATGTTCCAAAAAAATCAACAACAGGCATTAAAAAGAATTTTTTTAAGAAAATTAAGTGGTATTTTAGCACAAAATGGTTTTAATGAAATTAACAAAATGGAGATTTCTGTTAAAGAAATTTCATTTTTAGAAAAAAATAAAGCTAAAGTTAATGTATTAGTTAGATATAAAGATTTGGATGATATTGATGTTGGTGAAATTTTTGATGAAACATTTAAAGAATCTGGTATTACAAGCAAAGAAACTGAACATTTTGAAAAATTAATAAAGTAAAAAAATTAATAGATTCTATAACTATTTTTGAAAAATAAAAATAAAAGAAGAAATAAAAAAATTCAGATTATAATGAAGACACTATGGAAATGGAAATTGAAAAAAAGTCAATGGAAAAATGGCAATTTGATTTTGATTATGACTATTTTATAAATGAAATTACAAAAAAAGTTTGGAAAAATAATTTTTAAAAAATGCAGAAAAATGACTTTGATGATTAAAAATTAAGAATATTTTTTTATTAAATAAAAAAATTTTTAAAAAAATTTATAAAATTTTAAAGTGAGTGTGTAAAAAAATTTTTTTGTTTGAATAAAAACAGCAAAAGTATTGAAATTTAATAGAGTTATCTATTAGGTTACACAAATTATTCTAAACACACTCGAATTTTTTTAAAAGTACTTAAAAAGGAGGAGTTACAATGAGCAAATTTTGGAGTGATAAAATAAAAAGAAATAGAGCCTTACACACCAGGTGAACAACCAAAAGACAAAAAAATATATTAAACTTAATACAAATGAAAATCCTTATCCGCCATCAGCAAAAAGTTATAGGGAAAAAAATAGAATCTATGAATTTGGAAGATTTGAAACTATATCCAGATCCAGATGTAACAGAGCTTAGAAAGGTTATCGCTGAATATTTTTTTCTAATAAAAACGAATAACGAAATTACACATAAGCAGGTATTTATTGGAAATGGATCGGATGAAATTCTAGCATTTATTTTTTTATGACATTTTTTTAATGCAGGAGATAAAGTGTATTATCCAGATATTACATATAGTTTTTTTATCCAGTTTATGCTGATTTGTTTAATGTGAAGGAAATCAAGATTCCATTAAATGATAATTTTTGAAATTGAAATTCAGAAATATTTTTAGATTGGATGGACATATAATTATTACAAATCCGAATGCACCAACTTCAATTGCTTTGAAACTAGATAAAATTGAAGAAATAGTAAAAAAATAACTCAAATCAGTTAATTATCGTTGATGAGGGCATATGTTGACTTTTGGCGCAGAAAGTGCTGTAAAATTAATAAATAAATACGATAACGTTCTTGTTGTTCAGACATTTTTCAAAATCACGTTCAATGGCAGGAATACGGCTTGGATATGCACTTGGTTGTGAAAGTATAATTGAAGGATTGAATAGGCTAAAATTTTCATTTAATTCATACACAATTGATAGAATTTCAATTGAAGCTGGAATTGAATCTTTTTAAAGATAATGAATATTTTGAAAAAAACTAATGCTAAAATTATTCAGACTAGAGAGAAAAACATCTGAAAAAAATTGAAAAAAAGTTAGGATTTAAAGTATTAAATTCAAGTGCTAATTTTATTTTTTTATTTCACATAAAGATATTTATGCAGGTGATTTGTATAAAGAGCTAAAGGAAAATGGAGTTTTAGTAAGATATTTTTTTCAAAAAGATAGAATTGATAATTATTTGAGAGTTACGATTGGAACTGATGAGGAAATGGGGATTTTTATTGAGAAATTGGAAGAAATTATTTTTTTCAAAGGGAAAAAAATTTTTGATTTGAAGATTTATATCAATGACTTATTAGTGGTTTTTATTTTGACAAGGGGAAATTCAATGCCCCTTGCTAAGTTTTTGTTATTAAATAAATCTTTTTGCTGAAATCTGTAATTTTAATACTTCATAAATTATAAAAAAACTTGTAGTAGTCTACAAAACATTCTATAATTTCTTTTTCTTGTCTGAGTATATTTATCTTCTATCCCACCATTTTTTTCAAGCTATCAATCCATTCGCCATCAATCATAGTTCCAACATCCATATCAATACCATATTTTACTTTTTTTCTAGTAACGAAACATCAGAAATATCCCCTAGACAATACAAATATCCGCACAATACACGTAGACATTCGGAACTATCATAAAATTTGCTTTCTCTTTCTGTAATTGCTCTTTCAAATTCTTTATTAAGAAGAAAAAAATTATTTCATTTTTTTATCAATTTTATCAAAAATCAAAAACCTAATTTTCTTATAAAAAAATTCAGCTCTTTCTGAAGCATAAAGTATATTTTTTTAGCATCATCATAAAGCATATTTTCACCTCCTATATTTTTAAAAATACGTTAAATTATCCAGTAAATTATACCACGATTTTTTTAATATTTCAAAAATAAATTTCTTATTTTTTTCTGTTAATCTTGAAAAAGAGAAAAAAATAGATTATACTATTTATAAATAAATTTGCAATGAAAGGATAAAAATTATGAGAAAAATCTAAAATTGAAAGAAATACATTTTGAAACAAAAAAATAAAAAGTTGAACTTAATATTGATGGAACTGGGAAATATGAGAATAATACAGGGTTGGATTTTTTTGGATCACATGCTTGACTTGTTTGCGAAGCATGGGAGATTTGACTTGAAGGTTTATTGTGATGGAGATACACAAGTTGATGATCATCACAGTACGGAAGATATTGGGATTGTGCTTGGAAAAATGTTTTTATGAGGCTTTGGGAAATCTAAAAGGTGTTAAGAGATATGGAAACTTTCTTTTTGCCAATGGATGAGGCGTTAACATTGGTTGCAGTTGATTTGAGTGGGAGATATTTTTTTGAATTTTTGATGTAAATATTCCGACTGAGAAGGTTGGAACTTTTGATACTGAATTGGTGGAAGAGTTTTTTTATTGGATTTACACGGCACTTAAATGCGACATTGCATATAAAGAATATGGCAGGAAAAAAATTCACATCATATAATTGAGTCAATTTTTAAAGGGAGTTGCCAGAGCCTTGGCAGAAGCTGTGAGTATTGATGAAAAAAATATAAGGACGAAATTCCTTCTGACTAAGGGAGTTTTTGGTTTAATCAAATTTATTAACAACTAATTTTTTTATCTATTCAAAAATATTTTTTTAAGTGTCACATGTGGCACTTAATTTTTTTATAAAAATAGAAATTGTTAAAAAAATCTTGAAAACAATAAAAAAATAGATTATACTATTTATAAGTAAAATCATAAGAAAAGGAAAAAAATTTGAAAAAAATATTGTTATAGAAAAAGATATTTGATGTTGTAAATTATAAAAAAATTTTTAAAGGGATGAGATTTAAATGGAAATACAAAAAAGAATTATTTTTCACTTCAAGATAAAGAATACATGAAATTTTTTTAAGTAAATTGACGCCAAATGTATCGGAGGATACAATTATTGGAGTAAGAATTCCTGAAATAAGAAAAATTGGCTAAAAAAATTGGTAAAGAATAATGAATATGAAGATTTTTTTGGAAGGAGTTGCCACATAAATATTACGATGAGAATTTGTTGCATGGAGCAATTATTTCAGAGAGCAAAAAATTTTTGAGAACTGCATTGAATTGCTTAATAGTTTTTGCCATTTGTTGATAATTGGGCGGTTTGTGATACGATTTCTCCGAAGATTTTTTTAAAAAGAATAAAAAAGAACTGATTGAAAAAAATTAAGGAATGGTCTCAATCAGATAAAAACTTATACTTGCAGGTTCGGTGTAGAAATGTTGATGACGCATTTTTTTGGATGAAGACTTTAAAAAGGAATATTTGGAAATAGTAGCGAATATTCATTCTGAAGAGTATTATGTGAAAATGGTAGTTGCCTGGTTTTTGCGACAGCACTTGCGAAACAGTGGGATTATGCGGTGATTTATTTAGAAAAATAATAGATTGGATGTTTGGGTTCATAATAAGACGATACAGAAGGCTCGAGAAAGTTTGAAGATTTTTGGAAGACAAGAAGGGGGTATTTGAAGAGGTTGAAAAGAAAGAAAGAAAAGAAGGAGAATTAATTTAATGAAAATCACAAAAAGTTATGTTTGTAGGATTGATTTCTTTGTTGTGCTCAATAAATTCATTTACAAATACAAATTCTGAAAAATGATTTTTAAAAAAAGTATGTACTAGAAAAAAATTAGAAGAAATAAAAAATTGATATTTATAACAATGATACGACTACTAAATATCAAAATAGGTATGAAGAAAAAATTCAAAAAAAGGTATAAGCTTAAAAATTTATAATTGATAATTTCCCTGAAAAAAAGTAGCGAATTATTAGAAAAAAATAATGAAAGTTGGGATGCTGTTTGGGGAAAAACAATATTTCTTTTTCTTGATGATTTAGAAAAGAAAAATACGGCTTTAATACGAATTTGTATGAATTTTATAGAGAAGAAGATAATAAGAAAAATAAAAAAATTAATGGAGTTAGCTATAAAAATTAAAAAAACAAAAAAAGTTTATCTTTTGATCAATTGAGAAAGTCAAAAGAAGAATACGAAACAGAGAATAAAAAAATGAATGATAAGTATACTGAATTACATGATTTAATGGGAGATGAATATGTAGATTATGGTGAAACATGCTTTCCTAGACATTATTATAGCAATTTAGAAAATTTTCAAGAAAAAAATGGTTAAAAATTTAGGGAAGATGAAGCATTATTTTATTCTGAATTGGAAAAATAAAAAAAGATGAGAAAAATTTATTTTTGGAAAACTTTTTGAAATAACAAAAAAACAGAACGAATACTTTGAGGATATTATAAATAATATAAAAAAAGCGATAGATATAAAGAAGAAAAAAATATAAAAGACAAAAATATTGAAATTTGGGAAATAAAAACGAATACTAGTAAAAAAAGATTATGCAATAGACAAGGAGAAAAAATGGAAAAAGAGTTAGAATCTGAATCTTTAACTTTATTTGAGAACATAAGAAGACGATTCTGGATTTTTTTAAGAAAAAAAGAAAAAAATGAGAAGTGATTTTTCATTGTAATGTCAAATTTTTTTGATATAATTTAAGTAATTAAAAGGGAAAGTGGGGATTAATTATGAAAGAAAAAGAAAAAAAGGGCTAGCAATTGGAAATTCTGATTTTAAGGAAATTATACAAGAAAACGGATATTATGTCGATAAAAACAAAGTTCATAGAAGATTTGCTGGAAGACTTATCACCAGGAAAAGCTTATCAAAAAGTTAAACTTTTTACAAGGCCCAGAAGATTTGGAAAAAAACTTTAAATTTGTCTATGTTAAAAGTATTTTTTTGATGTTAGAAATGCAGAGGAAAAATAGAAAAATTATTTGATAATTTGTATATTTCAAAAAAAGTGAGTATATGGAAAAATCAAGGACAAAAATCCTGTAATTCTTATAAGTCTGAGAAATGCTGAGGCAGAAAAATTGGGAGGATAGTTTTTTTAATATTAGAATCTTATCTCTAGTTTGTACGATAATTTTTGAATATATCTCTAGCAATTTAAAAGAAAAAGAGATTTAGTTGAGTTTGAAAAATATATGGTTCAAAAAAAGGATAATGCAGATTGGGAAAAATTCATTAAAGAATTTATCAAGATATTTATATGAATATTACGGTAAAAAAAGTTATAATTTTAATAGATGAGTATGATACTCCAATGACAAGTGCTTGGAACAGAAGGATATTATGAAAAAGTCGCGAAGATTTTTTTAAAAGTTTTTTTATTCAAATACATTGAAAGATAATGAATATTTGCAATTTGCAGTTGTGACTGGGATACTTAGAGTAGCAAAGGAAGGATTTTTCTGGATTGAATAATTTGAAAACTTATACTGTTTTTGAATAATAAATATGCAGAAAGTTTTTGGATTGATTGAAACAGAAGTGAAAAAAATGCCTTGGAATATTATGGATTAGAGCAAAACATTGAAAAAAAGTGAGAAAAATGGTATAACGGCTATAAGTTTGGAAATATTCAAATTTATAATCCGTGGAGTATAATTAACTATCTCGATGAAAAAAAGAAATAAACGTTTATTGGATAAATACATCAGATAACAGACTTATTCATTCAGCAATAGAAAAATGCTAATAAAGATCTGTTTGATGAATTAAAAAGATTTATTCAACAATGGGACAACAGAGCAAATGGTAATGGCTTCATCGAATATGGATAGATTGAAAGATCCACAAGAAGTTTGGCAGTTATTACTTTTTTTGGAGGGTATTTGACTGTTGAAGAAAAAAATTGCTATGAATGAATATGCTTTTAAAAATTACCAAATTATGAAGTTAAAACATTTTTTTAAAGATATGTTTGTTCAAAAATTTAGGAGGTTTTAGCAGATTTAGAGAAATGATAAAAAGCATTTAAAAAAACTTTAAGTTTGACAGATTTGAAGAACTTTTTAAATGAAATATTTTTTTAGTGTCAATGAGTTATCACGATACTTCTAAAAACAGAAAAAAACCGTATCATACTTTTTATTTTTAGGAATGATGTTGTATCTTGATAATGAGTACACAGTTTTATCAAATAATGAAACTGGCTATGGGAAGGAATGATTTAGCTTTAAATCCAATAAATAAAAAGAGATGTTGGATATATATTTGAATTTAAAGTTTCTAAAAACTGAAGAATCGCTTGAAAAAAAGAGCAGAGGAAGCATTGAGTCAAATTGAAAATAAAAAAATATCCTGTTTTATTAAAGGAATGTGGAGTAAAAAGAAATTGTAAATATTGGAATGGCATTTTGGGGAAAAAGTTAAAGTGAAATATAAAGTTGTGAAAAAAATTAAAAATTTTTTTGAATAGTTGACATTGTATAAAAAAATAATGTAAAAATTATGTTCCTTGGCAGGGGAGCAAAAAAAGGTCTCATAAAAAAATGGGGCCTTTTTTTATTTATGAAAAAAATTTTTTTCTTAATTGCAACAATATATTTTTTGATATAATTTAAGTAAGTAAAAAGATTTAAATTTATCAAAAAAATAAAATAAAAAGTATAAAGAAAGGAAGTTTAAACTATGATCGCAGTTATTGATTATGGAGTGGGTAATCTTTTCTCTTTGCTATCTTCATTAAATTATGTTGGACTTGATACAAAACTGACTAATGATGTTGAAGAGATTAAAAAGTGCGAAAGGGATAATTTTTGCCAGGAGTGGGGGCTTTTAGAGATGCTGTTTCTAATCTTGAAAAAAATATGGATTAAAAAGATATTTTTGGTAGATGAAGCGAAGAACAGCAAACCGTTTTTAGAATTTGCCTTGGAATGCAAATGCTTTTTGAGAAAAAGTTATGAATACGGTGAATTTGAAGGACTTGGACTTATAAAAAGGAACTGTTGAGGAAATAAAAAAATATATTCCAGAAAAATTCTGATTTGAAAAATACCTCATATGGGATGGAACAACTTGAAAAATAAATGATGAATTTAGAAATGATAAAATTTTTGAAAAAAATGTGAATGTTGAAAATGAAGAATATGTGTATTATGTACATTCATATTTTGCAAAAAAACGGATATGAAAAAAATATTGTTGCATATTCAGAATATGGAACAAAAAAATTCCTGGAATTGTAAAAAAATAAAAAAATGTTTATGGAATGCAGTTTCATCCTGAAAAAAATCTGGAGATACTGGATTGAAATTATTGAAAAAAATTGGGGTGAATTAGCAAAGTAAAAAAATAACATTGTGATTATTTTACTTAATTTATCATTTTTAATTGGTTTTGATTAATTTAGAAAGAGGTATTTATGAAGAAGATAATATTATTTATGAGTATTTTTGCAATAGTGAATTTGAATGCGAAAAAGTCGAAGCGAGATGATAAGTCAGGATTTATCAAAAATTAGGAGTTTCTCAAGAAATAATATTAAAAAAACAATAGAACTGGATAAGGAAATGCCTAATGTAGTGAGTGAACCTGACAGAGAAAAAAAGTAAAAAAATTGGCATTAAAGATTGAAGAATTGTTGAAAAAAAGAATGAGAAGAATTTTTGTTCTGTCAGAAAAACTTGATAAATATTTATAATGCACTTGGAAAAAAGTGATGCAGAGAAATTAAATAATTTAAAACGATATGAAAAAAATATAATCCTTATGAAGTGTCGAAATTGTTTTTTTCAAATATGTATTATTCCAACAAGGGAGATTTTTGATTCTTACAATAAAAAAATTATGAAATACTTAAAGAAAAAAATATCCAGATTATTTGATTACTAGAATTGCTGTAACATATACAATAGGAGAGGATGCAATTTGGAATGTTATGCAAACAGATGAAAAAGCGACACTTGCAAGCTTAAATTCTATTATGAAAATGTGTGATGATAAGAAAAAAACGGAAGAATCACATATTTCTGATGAACAGGCTTGGGCATACAAATTAACAATGGGATGGTTTTGCAATAAGTTTCTATTTAAATGAGAATCGTACACAGGATGCAATTGATTTTTATTATAAAAAAATTTTTGGAAGGAAAAAATAAGCCTAATAAAGAAATATTAGATTATAGTAAGTATCAGAATTGGTTTATAAAAATCAGAGCTAGCAAAGTCAAATAAAAAAATGATTTCTATAATAATAAAAAAATTGTTTGAAGAAAAATTTAAAAAATAAATATGTTTGATTGATATTTTAAAAATAAATAATCATTGTAAAAAGTAACAACATAAAAATTAAATAAAAGAGTTTTTATCTTAAATATTATTATTAAAAAAATTTCAAAGTTTAACAAATGATAAAAAAATTTTTAAAAAAATAAAAAGGAGAAAAATAACGATGATAGAAATTTTTTTCCAGCGATAGATTTACATAACGGACAGGCAGTTAGATTGAAACAAGGGGATTATAACCAAGTGGAAGTATTTTTTTAAAAAATCCTGTTGAAGTTTTGAACTTTTTTTAATAAAAAAATAATTCAAAGAATCTTCATATTGTGGATTTGGATGGGGCAAAAAGATGGGAATACAAAAAATTATGAGGTTATAAAAAGAATTGATTGAAAAAAAGTGATTTTTTTGTTCAAGTTGGTGGTGGGAATCCGTGATGAAGAAAGAATAAAAAAATATATTGAATTGGGAGTAAACCGTGTTATTTTAGGAACAATTGCCGTTGAAAATGGAAGGATTTTTGAAGGAAATGGTAAAAAAATACGGCGATAAAATTGCAGTTTCTGTAGATGCAAAAGATGAAAAAAAGTTGCGGTTAAAGGATGGACTGAAACTGTAGAATTGAACTCGGTTGAATTTTGCAAAAAAATTATCGAATATAGATGTGAAAAACAATAATTTATACTGATATTTCAAAAGATGGAATGTTAAGCGGAACAAATCTTGAAATTTATAAAAAAATTGTCGAAAGTAGTCAATTCAGATATTATTGCTTCAGGTGGAATTACATTTTTAGATGAAATTAAAGAACTTAACAAAAAAATCATATTTATGGAGCAATTGTAGGAAAGGCGATTTATTCGGGAAATCTTGATTTGGAAGGAAGTTTTAGAAATTAGTAAATAACATTTTTTTAGTTATGTATGAAAATTTATAATAGGCTAAATAAATAAATAAATTTAACAAAGAAAGTAGGTATAAGAATGCTTGCAAAAAGAATAATTCCATGTCTTGATGTGAGAAATGGAAAAAGTGGTGAAAAGGTGTAAACTTTACTGGGATAAAAAGAAGTTGACAGTCCAGTTGAGCTTGCTAAATTTTTACAATAAATCTGGAGCTGATGAGCTTGTTTTTTTATGATATTACGGCTTCGGTTGAGGAAAGAGGCTTGTTTACAGATATTTTTGAAAAAAAGTGGCAAGTCAAATTTTTTTATTCCGCTTACTGTTGGCGGTGGAATAAATATGCTGGATGATTTTGATAGAGTTTTAAAAGCTGGAGCTGATAAAGTGAGTGTCAATTCTGGGGCAATAAGAAATCCAAAATTAATTGAAGAAGCTGCGAAAAAATATGGAGATCAATGTGTAGTTTTGTCAGTTGATGTAAAACGAGTTGATGGGAAATTCAAAGTTTTTGCAAAAGGTGGAAGAGAAAATACTGGAATTGATGCGATAGAATGGTTTGTAAATGGTCAGGAAAATGGTGCTGGAGAAGTTGTTGTAAACAGTATTGACACAGACGGAGTTAAAAAATGGATTTGACTTAGAATTACTTGAAATTTTATCAAAAAATTGTCAATTCCAATAGTTGCATCAGGTGGAGCTGGAAATATGGAGCATTTTAGAGAGTTATTTAAAATTCCAGGAATTGATGCGGGACTTGCGACTTCGATTTTTTTCACTTTAAGGAAGTGGAAATTATGGAGTTGAAAAAAAGTATTTGAAGAGTAATGGTGTTGATATGAGAATTTGATATTTTTTTAATAAGAAAAAAATTTTTGAAAAATGAACTAAGAGGAAATTATTATGAAAAAAAGAAGAAATTTTTAAAAAAATTAAAAGAAATTAATAAAAAGAAATATTCAATTTTAAAATTAGGACTTTTTTTGGTAGTTTTTTTCTAAAAAAATAGTGATACTGCTAATAGTGATATCGATATTCTTGTAAAGATGGAATTTAAAAAGGGAATGTATCAAAATTTTTGTAATTTACACAAAAAGACTTGAAGAAATTTTTTTCAAAAAAAGTGGATTTAGTTGATGAAAGTATGTTTGAGTATAAATTTAAAAAAATCCAAAAAGTTCAGAAATATAAAGATGAAATAAAAAGAAGAAATTTTTACGGAGTGTAATTTATGTGTAAAAGGAAGAGAAATATACTTCAGTTTTTCTTATGACATTGAAGAATGTATTGATGTTATACAAGAAGAAATTTCTAAAGTTTCTTTTTGAAGAGTTTGTTAATGATAGAAAAAAACAATCGGGTATATTGAAAGACAATTAGAAAAAAATTGGAGAAGCTATTTCGCAAATTCAAAAGTTAGACAAAAAAATATTTTTAACAGATATATTCTCAGATCATTCTTATTGGGAAAAATATAAAAAGGAATGAGAAATAGATTAATTCATGAATATTGGGGAACTAGCTTAGAAATGATTTATGAAGTTTCTGTTTTTGAAATGGAAGATTTATTAAAAATATATTTACTTATTGAGAGAAAAAAATTAAAATATTAAAATAAATAATTTTTAGAAAAGAGGTAAAAATGAATATAGAGCAAATAAAAATTTGATGAAAAAAAGGGCTTGTTCCTGCGATAATACAGGATTATTATACAAAAGAAGTATTGACACTTGCGTATATGAATAAAAGAAAGTCTTGAAATAACTTTAAGAGATAAGAAAACTTGTTTTTTTAGCAGAAGTAGACAAGAACTTTGGTTAAAAGGGGAAACTTCAGGGAATTATCAGCATGTTATTTCGATAAAAATATGATTGTGATGCGGATGCTTTTGCTTGTGGAAGTAAAAAAAGATGGGCCTGCTTGCCATACTGGTGCTGAAAGTTGCTTTTTTTAACTCATTGTTTGAAGCAGAAGATTATAGCAGTTTTACGCCTGAAAAAAACTTTATGAATTGATAAAAGATAGAAAAAAATTAATCCAAATGAAAAAAATCTTATACGACTTATTTATTTGAAAAAGGGCTTGATAAAATTTTTGAAAAAAAGTTGGAGAAGAATGTACGGAAGTTATAATTGGGGCTAAAAAAATAATGATAATGATGAATTGAGATATGAAATTGCAGATTTATATTATCACACTTTGGTTTTAATGATTGAGCAAGGGCTTACTATTCAAGATGTGAAAAATGAATTGGCTAAAAAGACATGTTGTTGATCATAAAGTTAAACAGGAAAAAAATGGGTGGTGAAAAAGTAAAAAAATAATTAAAGGAGCTGATAAAAATGCAAACTAAAAAAATAATTTTTCCCATCAAATCTTCATGCTCATACATTTTATTGCGATGGTAAAAAAACAATGCTGAAGATTATATTTTAACAGCAATAGAAAAAAAGGATTTACAAGTGTTGGTCTTTCAGGTCATTCTTTTACGAAATTTGATACAGAATATTGTATGTCTGAAAAAAAGGGACATTAGAATATTTGAAAGAATTAAAAAGATTTGAAAGAGAAATATAGAGATAGTATTCAAGTTTATGTTGGAATTGAGGCTGATTTCTATTCGGGATTTAATCCAAAAACTTGATGAAAATTTAGGACTTGATTTTAGAATTGGATCGGTTCATTATATAAAAGGATAAAGAAAAAAAGACGAGTATTACTGTGTTGATAATACGCCTGAAATTTTAGAGTACGGAATAAAAAAATTATGCAAATGGAGATGAAAAAGGCATTTATTGAAGCATATTTTGATAATATTGTGGAAATGGTGTACACTCAAAAAGCCTGATATTATTGGGCATTTGGATTTAGTAAAAAAATTTAATAAAGATTTTTAAATATTTTTGATGAAAGTGCTGAATGGTATAAAAAAATAAAAGTCGAATATGTATTAGATGAAATTGCTAAATCTGAAGCAATTGTTGAAATTAATACGGGAGGAATGTCACGTGGATGGACTCAGACACCTTATCCAAGTTCTTTTTATACTTGAAAGAATTTTTAGCTAAAAAAATATTCCAGTTACCATTTCTTCAGATGCACATGAAACTCAAAACATTGATTTTTTTATTTTGATGAGAGTTTGGAAATTATACGAAAAATTGGATTTAAAAAGTGTTAAAAATATTAAAAGATGGAAAGTTTCAAGATTTTGATATTTAAAAAAATAACAGGACATAATGGGGTGATGAAAATGTTATTAGGTGGAAACGAAACTACAAGAAAAAAATTGACAGCTATGCGATTAATGAATTGAGAATACCGAGTATTGTGCTTATGGAAAAATGCGACGATTTCATTTACAAAAGCATATTGGCAAGAATGAAGATAATTTTTCTTATCATTTGTGGAAAGGGAAATAATGGAGGCGATGGATATGCGATTGCACGGCAGTTATTTTCAAAAAGATAAGAATGTTAAAATTTTTTTGTATTAGTGATGAAAAATATGAGCAATGACTGTTTTGTAAATTATGAAATTTGTAAAAAAATTCAGGAATTGAAATTTTTTTATAAGTTGGAAGAATTGGATAAGGTGCTTTTAGAATGTGATATTGTTGTTGAAGGGATTTTTGGAACAGGCTTAAATTCAGAAATAAAAGGCATTTATAAAGATATTATTTTGAAGATAAATGAATATTCTAAAAAAATAAAAAAAGTTTATGCGATTGATATTCCATCTGGAATTAATGGCGATACTGGAGAAATAATGGGAGTATCTGTTAAAAGCTGATGTTACCATTTCTTTTTGTCACATATAAAAAAAGGCTTTTTAAAAATCAGATATAAAAAAGAATATTTAGGAAAAGTGATTATTGAAAATATTGGATTGAATAAAAAAATAATATTGATCATATTGTCAGTGAATATTACTTGACATCTGAAATAATAAAAAAAGTTTTCATATAAAAAGAGATGAAAAATTCTCATAAGGGAGATTTTGGGAAAGTATTAATTTTTGCTGGAAGTAGTGGATTTTATGGTGCAGGGAATATTGTGGCAAAAATCGTGTGTAAGAAGTGGAGCTGGACTTACTACTGTAATTACTGATAAAAAAATAATTTTTTTCACTTAACGTATTTGTTCCTGAAGCTATGAGTTTTTCCTATAAATTTTGAAAAAAATAGAAGAAAAATTTTTGAAAAAAATTGGAGAATGAAATCCTAAATAGTGATATAATCGCTATTGGACCTGGAATTGGAAAAAAAGTCAGAAAGCATTAAAAAAATATTTGAAAAAAACTAATTAGTATTGAGAAAAAAATAATAAAGGGAATATGATAAAACTTGTACTTGATGCTGATGCTTTGAATTTATTGTCTGAAAATAGAGAACTTTTTGAAAAAAATAAAAAAATAGAAGTGTGTTAACCCCACATTTAGTTGAATTTTTCAAGATTATCAGGATTTTCTCCAGAAGAAATTAATAAGAATAAATTTGAAATAGTAAAAGATTTTGCTCAAAAAGTATGAAATAACTTTACTTTTTAAAGGGGAAAAAAATACAATTATTACAGACAGGGAAAAACTCTTTTTTTGTAAATAGTACAGGAAATTCCCGTATGGCAAATGGAGGAATGGGAGATTGCTTGACTGGCATAATTTGTTCATTGGCGGGGCAAAAAAATATGGGTTAGCGGAATCTGCTTGTATAGGAGCATATTTGCATGGTAAAAATAGCTGATAAGTTGGTAGAGCAACAGTATATTGTAAATGCAAGTCATATTATTGAAAAATATTTCAGAATGTATGAAAGAAATTTTTTTGAAGTGTAATTTAATTTTTTTAAGGTGAGAAACTTAATGAGAAGTATTTACAATATTATTGATTTTGAGAATAGCAGAAAAACGAGAATGTGAGAGTGATTATTTTAATTCTAAATTTTTTTGAAATGTTTCCAACTAAATATGAAAAACTATTGCGAGAATATGAAGTTATTTTTGTTTAAAGACAATGTAAAAAAACTTCATTTTTTTAAGTATGGATTTTTTTCTGATGATTTTCTTTATGATGGAGAGTACAGTTTTGTTGAAAGAATTTTTTTAACTTTGTTTGGAATTATTCGTTTAAAAGATTCAGAGAAAAGTTTTGATAATTTTATTGATTTTTGAAAAAAATAAAAAAATTTAAAGAGATATTTGATAAAAATATAGAGAAATTTTTTTAATGAAAAAAATTGATAAAGGGGATAAAAAAAGTTATAGATTTTATGAATGAATTAAAAACTGGAAATTTCTAAAGTTTTGAAAAAGATTTTCATTGGAAGAAGTTAAAGAATATCGAGAGATTATCAAGGAGTATGCTGGGACAACTTGGGGAAAAAAATGAAAAAAAGCTAAGAAAGAAATCTGAAAGTTCATTTCACAAAAAGATTTTTATTATATAAACTTGTCAGCTTGGAAAAATTTATTGAATATTCAATATGAAAGACATTTTTTTACAAAAATTATGTTTGTGTTTGGAATGATCTGTACTTAGATAACGATTATGACGATAATGGAGCATTTTCAAATTTATTTTTTTCTTAATAAAAATTGATAAAGGTATTTATTTTGCAGATGATATGGTACTTTTTCTCATTTGAGTTGGTAAAAAGTTGCAAAGAGTTTTGATGAATTTATGGATAATATTGAAAAAAATTTAATTTGGCTAGTTATAGCCGATTTTTTTAAAAAAATAAATAGCAGTTTTTACTAAGATACGACAAATTAAAAATTATATTTTTTTACTAATATAAAAATTAAATAAAGAAAAAAACAAAATAAATAGAACTATAATAACATATCTAAACACAAATTATTAAAAAAACATTTGAAAAAAATCAAAGCAAATGTAGTATACTATAACATATATTTGACTTAATAAAAAGAAGGAAGAAGGAAAGAAAAATGGCATTATTTTCTAGTGACAAAAAAAGCGAAGGAAAAAAAGAGAAAAACACAGGATTTAACGGACAATTTTTCAGCAGATAGTGATGAAAATACAAATGGAATTAGTACAATTTCAATGGAAACAACAATAACAGGGACTATTGAAACAAATTCTGTATTTAATATGGAAGGTGTGTTAAATGGTGATATTAAAGGAAATAAACTTGTTCATGTTGGAAAAAAACTGGGCAAGTGAAAGGGAATATTACTGCTGAAACAGTTGTTGTAAATGGAGAAGTTTCAGGAGAAATTGTGGCAGATAAAGTTGAAATTGGAAATACAGGAAAGGTTTATGCTACAATAACATCGGCTGTGTTTGTAATTCAAGAGGGTGGATTGTTTGAAGGAAGAAAAAAATAAAGATTGCTCTTATAAAGGAAGAAGAAAACAAAGGTAAAAAAAGAAGATAAAAAAATTGAAGAAAAACCAAAAAGCAGATGCTAATGGAAAGAACAGCAAGGAACTGTAAAAGTTTAAAAAAATAAAAAAATTAATTAAAGGAATAGTTATAGATTTTTAGATTTGATTAAGTCTATAACTATTTTTTGTATTAATTTTCAGCATTGTTCTTTTTTTCACTATACATTAAATTGAAATTATGATAAAATCTAATAAAGTAAATATTATGAATATTAAGCATATGTCTATAAGATATTTTTTTAAATAATAAAAAAATAAAAAAAGGAATGAAAGTTGATGAAATTTATTACAAAAAAATTTAGCAGAAATAAAGGAGATTATTGAATATTGTGTTAATGCAGAAATTCCTGATTATCATAGAAATATTGAAGAAATAAAAATGTAATAAAAAAATATTGCTGTTTTAGGAAATTTTGATGGGATTCATAAAGGACATCAAGTAATTTTTGAGAAAAGGCTGTGAAGAGGGCAAGGGAAAAAGGATTAAAAACAATAGTTTATACTTTTTAGTGAATATCCTAAAAAAATCAGCAGACTAAAAATAACGACTTGCTCTGAAAAAGGCTTATTTACTAAATAAAAAATGAAAATTGACTATCTCTATTTGGAGCAGTTTGAAAAAGTTAGGAATTATTCGCCTGAAGAATTTGTGGAAAAAGGTAATTGTTAATGAATTGAATGCAGATGAAGTTTATTGTGGATTTAATTTTACTTTTGGAAAAAGGGAAATCTGGGAATGTCGGCATACTTGAAAAAAATTATTAAAAGAGAGAAATATAAAATTAAATGTTCAAGATGCTGTGCTGGATGAAGAAGGAGAAGTTATAAGCAGTACAAGAATTAGGAATTATATTAAGAAAGGTAATTTTGATAAGGTCAGGGAACTTCTTGGACATAATTTCATTATTCTTGGGGAGGTTATTTATGGGAAACAACTTGGAAGAGTTATTGGCTTTCCTACGGCAAATTTAAAATTTGAAAATAAGATTTATCCAGAATTTGGAGTTTATGGGGCGAAGATTCATATTCAAGGTGATGACAAGGTTTATAACGGAGTAATGAATATTGGGAGAAATCCTACAGTTGATGTTGGAGTTCTTAGTGTTGAAACTAATATTTTTGATTTTAGTGAAGATATTTATGGAAAAAAATTATTTTTGATTGAAGTTTTGGAAAAATATTCGATATGAAAAAAATTTAGTTCGGTTGAAGAACTGAAGGAGCAGATTGGAAAAAGATGCTAAGTACTGGAAAAAAATAAAAATTTCAGATAAATATCAAAAAAAGAAGAAGAAATTAGGTAGAATATGGAAAATATGATACAAATAAAAAAATTGAAAAATTTTGAAGGGCCTCTTGATTTGCTTCTTCATTTAATTGAAAAAAAGAAGATGGATATAAATTCGATAAATGTTTCACAAATAATAGATGACTATTTAAATTATATTCATGCGCAAAAAGGAATTAAATTTAAAAAAATAAAGGTTGAATTTTTTTAATAATGGCAACTGATTTAATTGAAATTAAGGCTTATTCGATATTAAATAGGGATAAAAAAATTTGAAAAAGATTGAAAAATTTAGAGAAAAATAATTGAATATCAATTATTTAAGGAAATTTCTGAATTGTTTTCAAAAATATGAAAACGAATATAATGTTCCTTATACAAGAACAGGAACAGAAAGTATAGGAAGTGAAATTGAATATGACATTTCAAGCCTAAATTTAGATAATTTATTCAAAAAGCCTAAAGAGTTTGATTAATTCAAAAAATGATAAAAAATAATTTTTGAAGAAAGGATGATTCTAAATTTAGAAGATGATAATTATTCAACAGAAGAAGCTCATAATGAAATTTCTGAAATTATAAAGGGAGATCGAAAAGTAGAATTTAATCATCTGTTAAAAAAATAAGTTTTCTAAATCTAGGATAGTAACTTTATTTCTTTGCATTTTAGATATGTTTAAAAATGGAGAAATTGATATAATTGTAGAAGAAAAAGAATTTTTTTATTAAATCCATAAAATAAGAAATATAAAAAAATAGAAAAATCAAAAAGAAAGAAAGGAAATTAATTTTAATGTTTAAATCTAGTTTTTATAGTAATGATAATAAATATGTTAAGTCGAATTTTTAGGGACTTATAAGAGAAATGATTATCGGAAGCGTTTTTTTGGAGCGACTGGAATGACAGATGCCTATGTCAGCGCTACAAAAAAATTCCAAACTTTTTACGACATTATTTGGGGAAGGATCGCTTGGAACGGTATTTATTCCAATTTATAACCGTGGAATGGCAGAAGAGGGAAAAAGAGAACAGATGACTTTGTATTTTCACTTTTTAAACTTAATAGTTGCATTTACATCGACACTTTCTGTAATTATGATATTCTTTTTCTAAAACAAATTTTAAAAAGTGACAACAGGTTTTAACGATCCAAAAAAAGATTTGATGCGACGAATAACTTATTGAAAAATCGTAGCTTTTTTTATTTTTTTATTTATTGCACTATCTGGAGTAGTATCGTCATTATTAAATAATTACAAAAAAATTCGCAGTTTCAGCGTCAATGGGAATTGTATTTAACTTGACAATCATAGTTGGAACTTTAATGCTAAAAAATAAAATGGGAATTTATGGACTTGGTGTAGCTTATTTGCTTTCAGGAGTTTTTCAGTTAGTGATAATGCTTCCACAATTTTTTTCAAATTATGAAAAAAATATAAATTTATTTTAAACTTAAAAAGATGAATATGTAAAAAGAAATGTTTGTTTTAATGGTTCCAACATTAGTCGGAATTTTTTTGGCTATCAAATAAATGAAATTGTTGACAACAGGTTTGCAACTTCACTTCCGGCTGGAACAGCAAGTGCATTAAATTATGCAAGTAGATTATACTTGCTTCCAATAGGAGTTTTTTTGCAATTTCACTAGCAGTTGTAATTTTTCCCAACATTGTCAAAAAGCTGTTGTAAAAAAATGATAACAGAACAGTGAGAAGAGTTGTTCATCAAGGATTATATATGCTGTCTTTTTCTAATAGTTCCATCAAGTGTAATTTTATTTGGATATGCAAAAGAAATAGTAAGATTAGTTTACGAAAGAGGGAAATTTAATGCATAGCCTGTAAAAGTTACTTCAGAAACATTACAGTTTTATGCTTTGGGACTTCTGTTTTTCTCAACAATACACCTTCTTACAAGAAGCCATTATGTCTACAAAGATAGAAAAAAACACCTGTTATTTCATCTTTTACTGCAATATTTATAAACATAGTTTTAGATTCACTTTTTGTATAAGCAATATAGACATGTCGGTTTGACATTCGCAACTTCATTTTCTGCAATGGTAAACTTTATAATTTTTATATATTTCGCTAAACAAAAAAATATGTAAAAATTAAGAAACTTAAAAATACATTGCAATTTTTAGGAGTGACATTTGTAACTTCGATGATTTCTTATTGGGGTTCAAGCGTGATAAAATTTCAGAATAAATATGGAATTGTTGTTAATTTAACTATATTTGCAATAATATATTTGATTATTTGGTTTGCTTTTGATATTTACTTTTAGAAAAAGATTTAATAAGAAAAAGTTTTGAAAAGAAGAAAGTTTTGAAAAAGAAGAAAATGGTAAAGTTATGATAAAAGAAAAAAATTAGATATACAAAAGACAGGAAAACGAATAGAAGTTTATGAATTTAAAGCGAAACTGCATCAAAAAAAGTTGTAATGAGTAAAAAAATCAGTTTGAAGAACATATTTTTTTCCAAAAACATCCTGAAATCTCATTGGAAATTATAAAAAGAAGTTTTGGAAAATCCAGATTTTGTAACAAAACAGTCAAAAATCCCGTAAAGAACATTTTTTTATCAGAAAAAAATTGGAAAGTTAAATTATTTTGTAGTAATTTCCAAAGACACAAAAATGTAAAAAAATCTCAGATTTGTTCTGACAGCCTTTATGGCAAAAGATTCAAATTTTTTTAAAAGAAAAAAATATACACTATAGATATAAAAAAATAAAAAAATAAAAAAATAGATCTAAAAAAATAGATCTAAAAAATCATCGCATAGAAAGCCGTATAAGAGCCTAAAAATTGATTAAGGCCATACTTTTTTTATCGTCGATGATTTTTTTATTGCTTTAAATCGCTTATTTTGATAAAACAGTTTTTTTATTTTGTATTTTTATGATTTTTTTAAAAACTTTTTTTGATTTATGTGAACCTTAAATAGAATTTTTTTGCCACATATATTGTAAAAATAAGGGTTACTTTTACCGTTTTTTTAAAAATTTAAAAAGTTCTATAAAAGTTCTATTTTTTTAGTTTTTTTCTCTATGTTTTTTTCTGCCTAAAAACTTTATTTATTTACCTTTATATTTATAGTATAACACTTAAATGTCAATAATTCAACTGTTATTATTTAACTTTTTTTCATAAAGTCGCTTATTAGCATCTTTATATAAATGAGAATAAGTATTTATAGTAGTTTGCAAGTTATCGTGCCCTAGGCGTTTTGCTGATTGCGGTAATGTCGGCTTGGATAAATAACAAATATGAAGCATGGGAATGTCTAAAATCGTGAAGTCTTATTTTTTTCAACACCTGCCTGGATGCTATATTTTTTTCTAAAAATATAACGTAATTGAGAATTTTTTTAAATTAAATACTTTTTTTGAGAGTTTAAAGTCTTTGATTTATTTAATTGTAATTCTAATTCAAATTTAGAAAAAGTATGATTTTAAATCTGAAATAAGAATTTCAGGAAGAAGAACTTTTCTTATTGATCCCAAAGTTTTTGGAGTGGTTACATATTCTTTTTTTATTTATTCGAGAAATAGTTTTATTTACATCTATAAATTTTTCCTCCAAATTAATGTCATCAAATGTAAGCGCCAAAACTTCTCCAATTCGCAATCCAGTCCAAAAATAAGACTTTAAATATAATAATTGCGTCAGAATATTTACCATTTTTTTCTTTATTTTTTTGATTCAAGAAAAATCTATAAATTTATTAAAATCATCTACTGACCAGATCTTCATTTCAGAACGATTTTTTACTTCCAAATGCCCTAAATTTTTTTACAAGGATTTTTCATTCAATCCTTGATATTTTTGCGATCCCAATTAAACAAACTTTTTAAAAGTCGCATAAATATTAGCCTTAGAATTTTCACTAAATGGCTTTCCGTTTTTCATTTTTTTCTTTTCCAGTATCTCGTTTTGCCATTCCCGAATCATATAGGAATTAATCTTGCTAATCTCAACATCGCCAAAAAAAGGCAATATATGTAATCTAAAAAAATTTTTCCACAGTATTGATAGCTGTAGGTTTATGTCTTTTGCTATAATCCTCAAAAATAAAGTTCATACAACGATTGAAATGACATATTTACAGATTTAGCAATTTTTTTCTTAAACTCATATTCATATTCCTGAGCTTCCTTTTTTTCTTCTTAAACCCAGTTTTTTTGTACTTTTTTTATTTACACCCTTGTAATCTTTTAGCATAAAAACATCGCATACCATGTTTTTATCTGCATTATAGTAAACTGGCATTTTTTTAATCTCCTTAATTTTTTTGATCTTAAATAATTATATCATATTTTTTTATCTCTATATAATAGAAAAAAATTTATCTCGATTTTTTTGATTTTGTGTGATATACTTAACTTGAGATAGGATGTGAAAAATATTTAATAAAAAGTAAAATTAAAAGAAAATGGAACGATTCATGAAGTTTTTTTGGAATTATTATTTTAGATAATCAAAAAAATTGTTTTTTTATTATATAGTAATTTTTGAAGTTCTTGATACAGAGTTAGAAATTGTAGATGGAAGGATGCCTTTTGATTGGCATTGGAAAGTAATAAATAAAGAATGGTGTAAGATAATTATAGGTCCACAAAAAATTGACAAAAAAATCTTATTTATGCTCGCATATCATTGGGGAAGGAGAAGAAGCTTTAGAATACAAAAAAATTACAATCTGATGAAATGAATAAAAAAATTGGCAAAAAAATTTAGAATATTATGATGAGATTTTTAAATTATAGCAATATTTTTCGATAATATGCTATATAAGTTTGAAAGATAAATAAGGAGTTTATATGAAAATAAGATATAAAAAAATATAGATTATTTAGTAATGGGAATATGTCATTTTAAAAATAATAAGGAATCACATTATTTAATAGAAGAAGAAAAATAAAATGGGTTTTCAGAAATTTTTATTGAAGTAAAAAAATCCAAAAATGCCATTTAATTGGTCTCTTTCATTAGAGAATAATTCAAAATATGATTTTTTTTGTGGTTATTATGAACTATGTAATTTGCCCGAGCATTTTGGAAGGAATTATGTTGGGAAATAAAAAAAGGATTTGGAAATTTTTAAAAAAAGAAAGAAAGAATTAGAATTATGGTTAGAAAAAAATTAGATTATTATAACAAAGAAATAACTTTTTGAAAAAAATTCTTTCAAAAAAATTAAATTGTAGTTCTCCATTTATCATTTATAAAAATTTTTACATAACATACATTAATTAAGATGGAGTAATATGTAATGTGTGATAAATATAAATAATAAAAATATAATATAAGAATCTATTCTATCGCATACTTTTTATGCCAAACACATTTCATAAATTACTACTAACTACTAGCATTATTATTCGTTCTTTAGATAGATTTTTTTCATAATTTTTAAGACTTATTCCATTACTTAAAAATTTATATAATTCATAAATTAATTTTTTTGAGGAATTTTTCTTATCCAATTTCCATAATATTTTTCATTGGTTTATCGCCTTGACTGCTGTAATACTTTGCATTTCCTAGATAGATAAAAAGGGTTTGTCTTATTTCCATTCATAAAAAGCATATTTTCGTATAAAAAAATGTGAACCTTAAATCCTTTTTTTCTTTATGATGAATAAACATTTGTCCAACACTTGAATTATGAGAAGTTTTTTTGGTTGACTTATCCACTGAATAATATCATCTGCAAATAATGAATTGTCATACTTTAAATTCTCTTGAAAAAAATGTGCGTTTTATCAATTGTCGCAAATAAGCAAAATATCTTTATCAGTATTCGCATAACCAGCTCTCCAGCCGCCTTTTCGGAACTTTTTGAATCCAGTAAGATTTGCGACTCAATTCGTTTATATTTTTTTATATGGAATCAAGATATTTTTCATTAAATATTGAAAGATTATTGTTTTTCTTAAATTCTGATAATCCTAAATATAGTAAATCTTCTAGCCTATTTTTAAAAATTATAATTTGTGTTTTGAGAATTATCTAAATCTATAAGTTTTAAATTTATTTCATCATTATTCTCTCTTTTATTTTCAAATATTTTATTATATTTTTTTGAAATTTTTAAATAATCTATTTTTTTGAATTTTTCAAAAATTTTATCTTCAACTAATTCCGTAAAAAAATACGATTTATTACATATTCTTTTTGAAAATCATCTTTAATATTAAAATAATTTTTTTATATTCATCAACAATAATTTCTAAATTTATAAAAATCGTTGTTTATCAAATATTTTACAATCAAATACGTAAACGGTTCTACAATCGTTAATTTTTTCTAAATATGCCAAAAAAATTCAGTTTCTTCTGAATTTAATAAAAAAATATTTTATTTTGTTTAATTTCAGAATTTTCAAATTGTAATTGTGCATTATAAAAATGAGCCTAACTTTAGGGATAACTCTTGAAATAATTCAATATTTGTATCAAAGTCACCCACTTTTAAAAATTTCATTTTTCTGATTTTTCCAATTTCAGCTTTTATAATCTAAATACATTTCCTTTTAAAATATTTTTTTGAACTAAAATTAATTTTTTTCTATTTTTTTCAATAATACGATTTTTGGCAAATTCTATCTAACTCTACATAACAAGATTTTTGGAATATTTGAAAATTGATTTTTTTAATTTCATTTATAATTTTTTTCTTTTTTTGTGAATAAAGTATCTTTATTATCAACTTCGCTTGAAAAAAATAATTTATTAATAAATAATCTTTTTTTGTGATTTCCAATAAAAATCAATAATTGTCACAAAGTCTTTATTTTTAGCCTTTCTCAATCCTCTCCCAATTTGCTGTATAAAAATTGTTGACGACATTGTGGGACGTAAGAATAGCAGTAAATTAATTGTTGGAATATCAATTCCTTCTGTTTAAAAATATCTACTACGCATAAAATTTCAATTTTTTTGTTTTTTTAAATTTTTCTAAAATTTCTGATCTTTCGTTTGAACTTGTATTTGCTGTGATCACAGCTGATTTATAACCTTTTTTTGAAAAATTCTTCCTTCATAAAAAAAGCATGCTCTATATTCTGGCAAAATGCAACAGCACTTAGTTCATCACCATCGAAGCCAAATTTATTGATTTTTTTCAACAATGTAATCGGTACGTGTGTTCAATAATAAATTTTCTAATAATATTTTTTTCATTGTATTTCCCATTTTTTTGTAAGGAATATTATCATAATTAATCGTATAATCATTTACTCCAAAAATAATGGAAAGGAACAATCAAGTCTTCTTCCAAAAGCCTCTTTTTATTCCAATTTCATCTACTACGTTATAATCACAAAGTGATAGAATGTCTTTTTCCATCCATACGTTTTGGAGTTGCTGTTAATCCTAATAGAAATTTTGGATTAAAATATGATAATGTTTTTTTAAATAACTGTCTGACATTGAATGATGAAATTCATCAACTATAACGTAATCAAAAAAACTAGGCTTAAATTCATTGTAACAATTTCTTAAAGACTGAATCGAAGCAAAAAAATTATACTTTTTATCAATTTCCTTTAAACCGCCATAAATTCTTCCAAATTCATTTTTTTGTCAATTTTAAGAATTTTTTTGAAAAAAACATTTATTGCATTTTTCTAGCAACTCTTCACGATGAGCAATAAATAAAAAAATTTTTATATTTGAAGTTTTTTTGATTTTTTTATCATTTATTTTAAATAATTTATTTTCAGTATTGGAATTAATTTCAAAAAAACTGTTTTTATATCCATTATGACAAGATAAGTTTTTTTCCTGTACCAGTTGCAGAAATTACAAGGCCCTTTTTATTGCCGTTTATTCTAGTTTCTTTTTAGTTTTTTTGCAAAACTCTTTTTGCATGCTATTTGGTACAAATTCATTTTTCTTGTTCAATTTTTGGTTTTTCTATAATCAAAAAGTATTTTGTACATTTACAGATTTTTTTATATTTTTTTCATATTCATCAATAAAATCTTGTGTCAATTCTATCGCTTCATTACTATGCCACAACTTCTCAAACTGATTTAGCGATTTTCCATAAATATTAAAAAAACTGCTATCTGTCAGCTTCACATTCCATTCCTCTGCCGAATACAATGCACTTTTGACTAATATTAGATGATCCGATTACAACACTATGATATTTTTTTCCTTTTCAAACAAATATGCTTTTTGTATGAAAAACTCTCACTTGAATTATTATAAATCTTAACTTTTATATTCTTATACGATAAAAAGTTTTTCGTAATGCCTTTGAATCCGTAATATTTAGATAAACAGATGTTATAATTTCTCCTTGAATCCCTTGTTTTTTTCAAGTTCATCCAAGGTGCTTATTAATAACTGAATCCCCGAATATCTTATAAAACTTACAATAAAATAGAATTTTTTTACAGTTTAGCAATTCCTGCTTTAAATAAATAAAAAAATTACGAAATTTAACCTTTTCGTTTATAATTAATTCATTTATATTTCCGATTATATCTTTATTTTTTTCGTTTTAACGGCAACTCAAAGTGAAAATCAGTATTTTTGAATTTTTTTATTTTTTTCTGATTCATCTGTAAATGCCTGATTTAACAAATACAATTGTTTTTCAGTAAATTCAATAACTTTTTGATAATCATTTTTTTCAATAAAAATTAGAAATTTTTATCTGAAAAAGTTTCCAGAACTTCAAATTCCAAATTTTCCTTGTATTCAGTTATTTCCAGAAAATTATCATTTTTTTCTTCATTTACTAAATTACTTGACTCAGATTTCTTTGCTAAAATACTCATTTTCACCCCTTTTTATTTTAATTAATTTTTTTACAAGAATTTAAGTTCTTTAAATTATTCTTTTTCTAAAAAAATTCTAAAAATTCTCTTATTTCCAGTTTTATGCTTCATCATTTTAAAAAAATATTCTAAACATTATTAAAAACATCATAGTAACTTCCGTGTAACTGGCTTTCTTCAAATGGAACGTTATAATAATTGGCACATTCCATAAGTTTTTGGCCATTTGTAGTTTCCATAGGAAGAACCTGTTACTTTTTACAATATCTATATTTGTTAGCATTGTATCAAATTGATTTTGCAATGGAAAAATCTACAAAACTTCTGTCAAATTTTTATGTTATGAGCGACAAAATGGCTTGTATCCTGACAAAATAAAAAAAGAAATTATCCATATCTTCCTTAAAAAGTCAAAGGATATTCAATTCCTGTATTTTTGAATAATATTTTTTTCCTTTCACTTAAAAATTACATCATCTGTCAATCCATTTACATTAATTGCACCTTCATTTAATTCTTCGCCTTCATTTCTAAAAATAAAATCTGTTAAATTCAGAAACTTTTTTTCCATTTGTTTCTCTCTTCTCCAGAATTTTTCAGAATTATAATTAACCTTTATCGCAGACATCGACAAAAACAGAACTTCCTTGAAATCCGTTTGTTTCCACATCAAAAAAATATAATATTCTTATTTAATTTTTATTTCTTTTATTCACTATTTTTCTCTTTCCTTTTTTTGTTTTTTTCCTACCTTTTTTTATAATTTTACATCGAATAAACTTTCAGATTACTTAATCAATAGATATGTTCCATTGCTTCAAAAATATTTTTATTTCATAAATTCTAAGTTTATATAGTTATCGAACAAGTCTAATTTTTTTATGTTTATATAAGATAAATTAGTCATTTAATTTTAATACTGATAAAAAAACGCCTCTTGTGGAATTTCTACATTTCCAATCGCCTTCATACGTTTTTTTACCTTCTTTTTGTTTTTTTCTAATAATTTTTTTCTTACGTGTAATATCTCCACCATAACATTTTGCAAGCACATTCTTTCTAAGTGCTTTAATTGTTTCCCTTGCAATTATTTTTTTGTACCCAATGCGACCTGTAATGGTATTTCAAATTGCTGTCTTGGAATTACATCTTTTAATTTTTTTCAACTATTGCACGACCTCTATAATAAGCATTATCTTTATGTGCAATAAATGAAAAAGGCATCTACTGGATTTCCACTTACCAAAAATATCTACTTTTACCAAGTCTGATTCTTTGTATCCAATCATTTCATATTCAAATGAAGCATAACCTTTTTGTACGTGATTTCAATTTATCATAAAAAAATCAATTACAATTTCTGCAAGTGGCAAGTCATAACTGATCATAGTTCTCGTTTCATCAAGATAATTCATATTGATAAATGTTCCTCTTTTTTTCCTGACAAAGTTCCATCACATTTCCAACATAATCTTTTTGGAACAATGATTGTACCCTTTACATAAGGCTCTTCAATATATTTTTTCCCTTCTGGAAATTCTGCAGGGTTATCAATTACTATCATTTGTCCCTGTTCAGGTGTTACGTGATATTTAACAGACGGTGCTGTTGAAATCAAGTCAATGTTAAATTCACGACGCAATCTTTCTACAACTATTTCCATATGCAAAAGTCCTAAAAAAATCCACATCTGAATCCAAATCCTAATGCAAGCGAAGTTTCTGGAGCATACGAAAGTGATGCATCATTCAACTGCAATTTTTCCAGTGCTTCTCTTAAATCTTCATAGTCATCTGTTGAAACTGGATAAATTCCAGCAAAAACCATACTTAATGCAGGTCGATAACCTTCAAGTGCAGTATTTGTCGGATTTTGCACATGTGTAATGGTATCTCCAACTTGTGTATCCTTAATTGACTTAATTCCAGTAATAATATATCCAACTGATCCAACTGTTAATTCATCTACTTCCTTCATTTTAGGTGAGAAAAATTCCAACTTCCAGTACATCAAATTCCTTTTTCAGTAGACATAATCTTAATTCTGTCTCCTTTTGCAATTTTCCTTCCAATTATTCTGATGTATGTAATAACTCCCCTAAAGTCATCATAATGCGAGTCAAAAAAATCAATGCCTTTAAAGGACTGTCAATTTCTCCTTTTAGGTGCTGGAATATATTTAATAATTGCTTCCAGCAAGTCTTCAATCCCAAATCCAGTTTTTCCAGAAACAAGAACCGCCTCATCAGCCGGCAATCCAATAACATCTTCTATTTCCAATTTAACTTTATCAGGATCTGCAGACGGCAAATCAATCTTATTAATTACAGGCAATATTTCCAAATCATTTTCCAGTGCCAAATACACATTTGCCAATGTTTGCGCCTCTATCCCTTGAGCAAGATCAACTACAAAGCAAGGCCCCATCACAAGTCGCAAGTGATCTTGAAACTTCGTAAATAAAGTCAACGTGCCCTGGAGTATCAATTAAGTTTAATTCATAAGTTTCTCCATTTTTTTAGCCTTATATTTCAACGTAACCGCTTGTGCCTTAATAGTTATCCCTTTTTCCCTTTCCAAATCCATACTGTCCAGAAGCTGATCTACCATTTCCCTCTGAGTCACAGTCCCTGTTTTTTCCAATAGCCTGTCTGCAATAGTTGATTTTCCGTGATCAATATGTGCAATTATCGAAAAAGTTTCTTTTATTTTTTTGATCCAACATTTATATTGTTTCCTCCGTTTACTCGTTTATTATTTGTTATATGTTTAAAAATGAGCAACTATTCTATCCGAACTTAGTTACTCAATAAATAATATTTATATTATATAATAATTTTGAATTTTTTTCATAGTCTTTGTGAAAAAAATATTTTATCAAAATTATTTAATTTTTTTAAACTGAAAAAGAAAAATAATTCACATTCGATAAAAAAACTCTCTAAAAATACGATTGTGGAATTGAAATCAATGGTGTTTTTGCCGGAAGACCATAAATTTCATAATCTTTATTATCAAATCCAACTTTTCTAGCAATATTTTTTTAGAACGGAAAATGTGATAATCATTCGTTACAATCAATACTTTTATTTTTTTCGATTTCCATTATTTTCAGAATTTTTTTATTCTTGCCATTTTCACTATTTCTTATCTTTTTCAAGACTAAATCTAAAAATTCTCAACCGTATTCTTAGATTTATCCTCCAAAAATAATCCTATCTTCACTAATTCCATTTTTCAAGAGTTCTCTTTTTATGGCTACCCCTTCTGCAATACCTTCATTTTTTTCCCTTTCCCTCCAGTTGCAATAACCTTAACTTCTGGATTTTTCCTTTAAATACTCCGTTCCGCCTTTATCCTTTCCATAAGTGATTTAGCAGGCTTTTCTCCTTTTACTCTTGCCCCCAGTATTATTACATAATCTACTTTTTTTATTTTCATTTACGGCTTTTTCTATCATTTATATATTCTTTTATTATAAAAATATTGCACAAAGCAAAAATAAAAAAATAAATATGATGATAGAAATTTTTATTGATATTATAATTGTATTTTTCATAAGTTTTCGATCTTAAAAAGTATCCTTTCTTAAAATAAAAGGCTGTTTCATTTCTGAAACAACCATTTAAATAATTATTCTTTCACGATAGATGTAAAATCAATAAAAGATTTTCTAAATTTTACAACAATATTTTTAGTATATTTTTAACATAATTGTCAATTTTTTTGTTTATGTATTTTTAAATTGAAAGGGATATTCAAAAAAACTAAAAACTAATCTATTATTTCTTTAACTTCTACATCTAATGTATCTTCTATAAATACATTACAATTTTTTTCATTTATCTTCTTTCCAGCCATATTTTCACAAATATCTAATTTATCTTCTTTACTTAAATATGTTATATAACTCAGAAAAATATTTAGCTCTAGAGGCTCCAACATGCATTACTTTTTCTATAAATTTTTATCATTAAAAAAATTTCCTTTTCAATATCAATAAGAATCACAACTGCCGCTTCTAATCCTTTATATTTTTCTGGCTGTTGTAAACAAAAATCCCTTTTTTCTCCAAGATTATGCGTTACAACATAATTTCCAATTTTACTGTGTCCTGCTAAAAATACTTTTATTTTCTGTCTTTACAGTTAATATCACTATTTTAGAAATTGGTATGCCATCATTTACATATTTTTTTATTTCATCATATAATTTACTCAAAATTTGTTCTTTTTTTAGAAATAATATAAAAAAACTGGTTTTTGTACCTTGTACATTATCATGCAATTTATAATTTTTTTATTCCTAATATTTTTATTTGAGGAAGAAGCAATACTTTTTTTGTATTTCGGCAATTTATAGACAATACCAGCCTGCATTCAATTCTATCTGTAGAAAGTATCGAAATAGAACCTTCCTTATTTACAAGTTGATTTTTTTGTCATAAAAAAACATAAAAAGCGACTATCTTCTATTTCAGCAATTGTATATAGGGCACTAATTTCATCATGTGCAAAATCCTGACCTTCATCAATAATAATATGCCTGTAATCCCAGTCATAATCGCTATAGTTATTTAAAAAAATCTAATTTTTTTCTTGTAATGTTGAGTACTGCCCTTTTATCTTATAATGTTTTTTTACTAGTTTATCCATACTAAAAAAATAAGTATTTGGCAATTCTTCCTTGTATTTTTTTCTAATAAATATTTATAAAAAAATTCATTAAAACATAAAAATAATACTTTATCATTCCGTGTTTCTGGATTCTGTAAAAGTCTACGGGCCTTTTCAATTGCCAGCATAGTTTTTTTCCAGTTCCAGCACCACCTTGTATTGTCTGCAACACGCTGTTCATCTAGATATTCAATAAGCCTAACTTGTTCTCTTGTCATTCGATTAAAAATAATATTCAGCCTCTTCCATTATATTTGAAATACTCATAATTACATTAAATTCAGGAGAGAGAGTTCTAATCACACTAACCTCATCATTTTTATCATAAAGACTGTTTTCCTTAAAATTATAGTAGTCAAAAACTCTTCTGATTGCCTTTTCAATATTATTTAAATCTTTTTTTATAAGCAGATTGCCTTCGCTGTAGTTTGGTGGTAAAGTACCTAATTGGTTATAACTTTCAGCCATTGTAAACCATACTGCACATTCCACACGATATTCCCTTCCCGAATTAATATTTTTTTCTAATAAGTCAATAAATGTGTATTTACTTCTCTCTGCTTGTACCATTGGATCTTTCATATTTTTTCGTTCTTTAGTCCTGCTATTAACTTGACTCCATTCTCCATCCTTGCAATAAATTTCTCCTGATTTTGCTTCTATAACTAGAATTCCTCTTTTAGGATGAAAAAAATGGTAAAAATCACTTTCTCCCCAAGAAACTCTATATTTTTCTTTTTTTACTCCAATGCAAAGAATAAAAAACAATATAATCATCAGGCAATTTTAAGAGTGCCTTGTATATTTGATACTCTCCGTAACTGTTATGAAAAATTGGATTCTTTTTAGGTTTGTTGGAATTATTTTTTTACCATTTTGATTACTTCCTTTTTATTTCAACTTTGTGAATAAATTACTTTTATAACTATTCAAATTTATCTTCTTTTACATTCTTTTTAAATAGTCTACTAAATTTTCGGCTATCAAATTTATTTTTTTCCATTTGGATTCCCACGAAAAAAACTTTTTTTCATTTTCTGAGACAATTGTTAATAATCCATCTATTCCTAAATTTTCTAGAACAAAATATTTTAGAGGAAAAATTTTTTTATTTAACTCTCTTTCTTTTTAAAAGTAACTCTTACAACATCAATATAATCTTCAACATTTAATCCAGTCCATTCAGTGCCAAAAAAACTTATTGCACCATATTCTTTTAAATACTCTTTATACTCATTTGGAAATTCCATATTTAAATCTTTTTTTCAGCTTTTTTTATTTGACTTTCATCACATCCTTGTGCATGATATAATTTTCCTATTTCTCTTATTTCTTCTATTAATTTCATATTTATCCTCTCCTTATTGATTAAATCTATTCATCCAATGATGTCTTCTTTCCTCATCAAATTTTTCTGTCTATCTCTGACTCTCTTCTATTATCATGTAAAACCTCAAAATTTCCAGGTTTTTTTCTCTATGTTCATTTCTTGTGAGTTCTGCTAAAGGGCTATCCATTTTTCTGACCTATATGATGTAATTCTAATGGAATTCCATCTTTATCAAGAGGAGCAAGTCCTAATTCTGTTCTTTCTCTATTTGTTCTACCCATTGAATCTTTCTGCTCTAAGTCTATATCATTTCTTATTAAACATGCTCTCTCATTTACTTTTGCTTTCTGATAAATTGGCTTGTTTATATATATCATATTCTCCTGTATTTCTCAAACTTTCTATTATTTTATCTGAAAAACCGCTTTCTTCTCTTATCCTAGTTTTTATCACACTCAGATATAGTAGGAAAACTTAATTTATTCAAATCAAGATTCTTTTTCTTGATTCAATGAATTCAAAAGATTCTAGTGAACCCGATTTTTACTAAATCTAAATCTTGTTCTATAATTTTACCATTTTTTTCAATTCAGAACTTCCAAATTCTTCTAACTTACCTATTTCATTAGGGTTTAACTGAATTTTTCAACAATAGGTTTAATAAATTTCTCCATTTTTTTATTTCCCCTTTCAATTTTTTTCAATTATTTCATCAATATCTTTATCCGTTATTATAACAAAGAAATTCTTTATACTGCTTATAATATCAATCTCAGCTATATTTTCTAATGTTATTTTATACATTATTTCTTGAATTAAAAATTTCTTTGACCTTTTCTTTTAATCGTCTTTCGTATTCTTTCTCCATTATTTTTAATTCAGTTATATTTTTCTTCTTCAGGATACTTGATACTCTCCATTATTTTATTAAACAATTCTTCTGATACTGTTTTTATTTAGGCTAAATATTCCATTTCCTAGAAATTTTACTACAGATTCTACTATTTTTTTGTGATAAAAATTTTTATTTAATTCTTCTAAAGTTGGGAAAATTAATTTGATATTTTTAGAAATTAAGCTGTTTTTCGATTTCTTCCTTAATTTTTTTCTTATAGATTTTATTACTATATTTGTATCACACATCATTAAGGTTCTTAATAATTTGATTGATTTTTTTCATCTATTATATCTTGCAAACCTGAATCTATAATACTTAAATTTATACGCTTCTTTTCTTTCTTCAGGTTCTTTGCCATACAGTTTTGAATCTGAAACAAACTTATCATGAACATAATTTACTTTCACATTTATTGGATTTGCCATTCCTTCTTTATGGCAGACTGCAAATCCAGTCTTTAACATTCCCAAGTAAAGTGCATCCTCTCTTGAAAGTCCAATCGTATTTTGCTATTATTTCCTGATCATCATAAGAAACTATCCTATGAATAATCTTATTTGATGAATTTTTATTACATCTGGAGCAAGTTTAGTAGGTATCTGCTCAGCAATAATAACTCCTTGTCCGTATGAACGCATTTCTGCTATCATATTTGTAAAATGCTCTACTGCTTTTTCCTTTAGGATTTCCCATATTTTTCTGATATTCTTTCTGTACCAATATTTTTTTAAGTAATCTATGTGCTTCTTCAATTACTAATAAATGCTGTAATTCTAATTCCTTGCTTCCTTCTTCTTCTTTTTACTTGCCGATATTCATTAATAAATATTATAAGCAACCCTACACAAAAAAAGCTTTTATCTGAATCATCTGCAAGTCCTTCCAATTCAAAAATAGTATTTTTTTGTTTAAAAAGCTTTTTCTATGTTAGCAAATTCATTTGTATTAAACATGAATCCTTTTGCACCATTACACAGACTTTCCAATCTTGTTTTTATAGCTGATTTTATATTTCCTGAAACTTCTCCTTCCATATTGTAATTCTTTTTCTATGTATCTTTCAACCTCACATTTCAAATCATACATAGTTGGGAAAAAGAAATTTGTGTGACGAAAGATTATATTTTTTTATTCATTTTTATCAATATCAAAAAGATTGTTAAAAACTTTTTTTCATTTATTAAATAAGGATGATACCCCAATACTAAATTCCAGCCTTTTTAATATATATGTTTTGAAGACATTTTTCAAGAATATAGGGCATTGGACCATAAAATGAAAAAAAGAAGCATTAAATAAATCCTTTAAAAAAATCAATATGCATCTGAGGACTTATTCCTGGAAGTATATAAAAATGGATTCATCTGTAAGCAATTTATTTCAGGTTTTTCCAAGAGTATAAACTTCAACATTTGTATTATTTTTTTAAGTTCAATATTTCTATATTCTTTTTTTAGCTGGTTCTATTACCATAAATGGTTTTTTTCACAGTTTGATAAAAATATTTTTTTAACGGTTGTAGTTTTTCCACTTCCTGTAATCCCACATACAAAAAGTATGTTTATTTAAATCATCTTCTGTCATTTTAAAACTCATATTGTCTATAATATTCCCATTGTCTGAAACTTTTCCAATTTCAATTGTTTTTTTCCATTTGAATCAGGTAATCTCAATGAATACTGCCTTTGATTTATTAATTCAAAATTAGGTGTACTATCAGTTGGTAACGTACATATCAAACTTAATTCTGTAGAACTTAAATAAGTTGCCAGTGGATTTTCCATTTCTTTATCTGTCATTCCTTTTGGAATAAGTAAAGTTTCAGAAATATTATCAGAACTAAATGATTTAGCAGGTAATAATTTGGAATTTGGTTTTTGCAATTTCTCCGCTTAATGATGATTGTATAAGATTTCTTGCTAATTTTGAATCTGAAGAATAAGTAATCACAGTTTTCCACATTCCACAAGTTTTTTTCCTAATTTGAATCTTTCAATTCCTTCTTCTGCATATTCCATTAACTCTAAAGCAAAAACTATTTTTGTACATCTCCTGAAATTGTTTCATTATTTGAAATAGCATTTGAAACACTATCACTCCAATTTTTTTCCTTTAGACCAATTGTGTGAATAAGAAACTCCTCCTCCAAATACCCAAAAAAATCCAGCATAAGCTCCTACTGTATGAGATGTATTTTCACTTTCTCCTTCAGTTCTAGTATCAGTCCTAGTTTTTCCCCTGTTGTCTAGCAATATTTCTTTTTACTTACTGCAAAACAGTTATCCTTAATTTGAATTAAATCTTCCATTTTTTTGAAACTACATTTTTCTGATACAGGAGTTGCAATAAATAATAATGTGTAATTTTTCACCATTCAATCCTCTCATCAGAGGAGAAATATCAAACTTCTGTTTTTTTCATTTTCAATTTTACAAGAAGGAATAGCTGAAAATATCCCATTATATCTATTAATACATTTTTTTCAAATTTAGGTTCAATTTCTTCTAATTCTATTCTAACAATAATCCTGAAATAACTTTTTTTATTAATTCTATATTTTTCAGTACTGTTAATACCAAAAAAACAATATTAGCCATTCCGTCTATTGTTACTACTCCGTATGTTACAGTTAATCCTAACGGATGAATAGCAGAAAAATAATTTTTTTGCATTTTTTTGATACAAATAGTCAAATTCATCTCCGATTTTTCAACAGAACAGCTTTTTATCCTAAAAATATTTAAATTTATTCAAAAATTGATGAAGAATCTTTTTTTCAATATACGATTCAAGCTGATTTTCTCCAATTAAATAGTGTGGATATAAAGTTTTTAAAAAGTTCATTACCTTGTATTGTAATAACTTCTGTATCTCTTCTAAATTCTTCTTCATGTTTTTCTAGTTCATTCTCCATTTTACTTCTCCTCAAAAATAATTAATAATATCTTTTTACTCTTTTTATTGTAATATTTTTAATTTCATCAAACCATTTAATAAATTCTTCTTTAGTTTTATCTAAAAATTCATCTACGGCCTTTTTCCAAATTTTTTATTTGCTGAGGGCTTTAAAAAAATAAGATGCTCCAAAAACCATAACTGCTCCACAGATTATAACAATAAATGGAATATTGATGTGATTCTGTAACACATATTTTAAAAATTCCACCTAACGCCATTGTTCCTGCTTTGCCATTCCAAGTGAAGTATATAATTTATTTGCTTCTTTATAGTCAATTTTATTAGTCACTTGAAATTTATATTTTTTTCTAATATCTCTTTTTTTATATCTGTTTCATAAAATTTACTCTTTCTTTCAATATCTTCAAATTCCTTTGATAATAATGTTTTTGACATTTCAGAATATAAGTCTGTAATTAACATTTTTGCTTTTTAACTGTCAAATCTAAAGAAATTTTATCCACAATTTTTTTATTTACACTATCTATATTTGAACTTAAATTAAAAAAATTTATATGATTCTTTCTTTAAATCTGAAAATATATTATCTATATTTTTTTATTTATATTATACATTCTTCTATTTCCTTTCCTAAATTTTTTTAATTTCATCCTTAAATGTGTTTATTTCTTGAATTATATGTTTTAGTTCTTCAATTTGTTTTTACTTCTTCAGTTCTTGCTTTTTTTCTTCTAGCAGTTCATTTTAATTTTTGTTTTTTTGCTCATTTGCATTTTTTTATTAACTCTTTTACATATTCACTACTAATGTTAGTAACAAAAATCTGTTAGATTACCCACAACTTCTGTTTGAATTTTTATTCATTTTACCAAGTATATTTTCCTTAAGTATTTTAAAATGTTTACTTCTTGAATATTCAGAATAAAAATGTGTTTTCTTAAATGTTACTCCTGTTTCATATGATTTTTTTCTTCATCAGCATCTTTTTAGTTTCATTTTTATATTTTTCAAAAATCTTCTTCTGTAAAATTTGGTTCCAGTATTGAATATGGAATTTCATCACTTAATAAAACTAATGTTTCATTACATTCTTCAACTATATCTCTCTGCATAATTTTTTTGAAATTCTTTTTGTTCTTCTATTTTTTTCTAAGAGATATTTTCTCTAATTCATTTATAGAATCATCATTTTCGGCATTAAGATTTCCAATTTCTTTTCTTAACTCTAAAAATTTTTTTCTTCCGCTTTTGTTAATATTATTCCCTTAGGATCAAAACTCGTATATTTCTCTCTTACTTCATCTACTTTTTCTACCAATTTTTACATTAATTTCAGTAATTTTTTTGTTTTAATTTTTTTCAATTTGAACTGAAAAATTCAGTAGGATCCTTTGTTATTTTTATCTTCATATAATCTAATGTTATACTTCGCACTGTCTTCTATTTTTTTACAAATATTTGAAATTCCTTTTACTACTTCATCTAAAGCATAATACTGTGATCTTCTTGCAAATTTTTTTCTATTGCTTCATTTATATCCTTGAATCTCGATTTTTTTCTTTTTAAATATTCTATATAGTCGCTTTTTCTTTTCTCATCTTTCTTGGCGGATTCATAAAATCTTCAAACTGATTTGTTTTTTTCCAGTTCATCCAAGTACTCTTCTATATCATCATAAGTTGAATATTCTGAAATTTTTATTAACAAACATCTGTACTTTTGCTATCTACTGCTACTATCTGTTCTTCTCTTATTTTACTTCCATATATTCTTTTGGCTTCTTTTTTTCAATATTTTTTTAAATTTTCAGCATTTTTCATTTACTGCACGTGTCAGTATTAAAAAAATAAAGTTCCCTTATTTCTTTCCACACTTCCAGTATCTAAAAAAATTTTTTTGAATGAAGTTGATTCTAATGCCTGTCCTGTTATAGCTTTTTAAAAAAACATTATTGCATTTGCTTTTTTTCTATATAATTTTTTTACTTACATCTCCCTACATGTCCTCTGCATTTACTCCTGGACTATCTATTATTTCTATATTTCTAAGTTCCTCTGTTTTAAATGGATATGAAATTACCATTTTTATAATGGTATTCTGCCACTTATTTTTTTATTTTCTTTAATATATTTTCGTATTTTTTTCATTATATTCTTCTTCAGGTAAATTGTATATATTGTCTTCTTTAACCCCTTTTTATTAAATCTTCTACTACTTTTTTTCAGATATTTTTTTCCTTTGTATTTTACTAATATCTCATTGTTAATAGTTGGAACAGGTATATCCCTGTAATTATCATTAAGTCGGCATTTTTTTCTAAGAATTTCGCTATATTTTTCCTTACCTTTTATCCGTTCTTTTTCTTCCACCCGCATACTCAGCTGACAAAGAAAATTCTTCTCCATATTTTATTTCTATAATTGAACTTGTACATTGCTTAACATCCATAGGAAGTATATCTTCACCTAGATAAGCATTGATAAAAGTAGATTTTCCACTTTTTAGCTTCTCCTGCTATCATCAGCACAAATTTATCTTTCTTTATATTTTCAATCTGGTTATTCAGGCTGATTACAGGTTTTTTTGAATCTGAGTTACCTTTTCTTCTATGCTATTCTTTTTACAATTTCTTGAAATTCTTCATTTAATCCTAGTACTTTTTTTCTTTTTTCATCATAGTTGTTTGTCTGAATCATTTTATTCTTCTCCTTTATTTTTTTATATTTTTTTAAATATATTGATTTATTTCTTTTCTTAAACTTTTAGCTTTATTTTCAAATAAAGTTATTTCTTTAATTAGATGTTCTAATTTTTTTCAACTTCCATTTTTATATCTATTTCTTTTTCTTCTAACAATTCAATTAATTTTTTTGTTTTTTTGTTCATTTGCATTTTTTTATTAACTCTTTTACACACTCACTACTAATATTAATAACAAAAATCTATTAGATTATCCACAACTTTTCTTTTGAATTTTTTTCCATTTTTTTCAAGTATATTTTCCTTTAGTATTTCAAAGTGTTTAGTTTTTGAATATTCAGAATAGAAATGTGTTTTTTTAAATATTATTCCTGTTTCATATGATTTTTTTCTTCAGAAATATCTTTTTAATTTCATCTTCCATATTTTTTTAAATCTTCTTCTGTAAAAATCTAATTCTGGTATCGGATATATTATTTCAAATCCATCAATTAACATATTCAATTCTTTATCGTAATTTCTTTGTATGATTTTATAAGACTCTTTTTAATTCTTCTATTTTTTTAATTCATTTATGGAATCATCATTTTTTTGTATCAAGATATTCGATTTCTTTTTAACTCTAAAAATTTTTTTCTTCCGTTTTTTTATTAGTATTATTCCTTTAGGATTAAGACTTATATTTTTTTCTTTTTACTTCTTCTACTTTTTCTACCAATTTTTTTATATTAATTTCATTAATTTTATTCTGAATCTCATGAATTTCTTTTTGCAAAAATCTACAGGATTTTTTTGTAATTTTATCTTCATATAACTTTATTTCATATTTTTAAACCATCTTCTATTTTTACAAATACTTGGGATTTCTTTTTATTATTTCATTTAAAAGCATAATATTGTTCTTTTCTTACAAATTTTTTTCTGTTCCTTCATTTTTCTAATACTTTATTCTTTTTATTATCACTATTTTTTTGTGAATCATTTTACTATTCTCCTTTTTTTCTAATATTAATTAGGCATTTTCAATTTTTATTTTTGTACTTTTTTTATTATACACTATTTAATTACTTTTTTCTTAAATTTTTTTAACTATAAATTTTAAAATTTCTTTATACGCGTTACTAAAATTAGATTTACCTTCCCAAATATTTAATGTAATCAGCCTTATTAAATTTTTTTCATGTTTATTGGTGGTGTCATAAAAATTAAAAATATAAACCTTCTTTTTCCAACTTTTTCCAAATATTCCTCTATTTCTTTTGAATCCATATTTTTTTAATCTCATTAATGAAAAAGTTGTACTTTGCTATCTAAATATTCTATTTGTTGAGTATTTACCTTATTACCATAAATTTTTACTGCTTCTTTTTTTCAGTATTTCTAATTTTTTTCTTTTTGTTTCACTTGAAGAATGAGTTAATAATAAAAAAATACATTTTCTTTATCTTTATTATTAGTATTTTTTTCAATAAACTTTATAAAATGAATTTAACTCTAAGGCTTGTCCTATTATTGGTTTCATAAATATTATTGCATCAACATATTTTTATAGCTTTATTCGTTATATCTCCTAATCTTCCCTCAGCATTAACACCTGGACTGTCAACAATTATTACATTTTTAAATACTTCATTTTCAAAAAGGATATGATATTTCTATTTCAGTCACTATCTTATCCCAGTTTTGTTTATTTTTGAATATAATTTTTTTAATTTTCTGGCTATATTCTTCATAACAATATCCATAAATATTTTCTTTTTCTACACTTTTAATAAAAATCTTTTATACTTTTTTTCATTAATATCATCTTTATTTTTTTAATATAAAATTGTTTTATAAGAAATACTGGTAAATCTCTATATTTATCATCAATTGAGGCTCCTTCTTTCAAATTTTTTTCCTAATTTTTCAAAATTTGTTATAATTCTTGAACTATTCATATTTTTAAAAATTAAAGATAATTTTTTTCTCCATATCTTATTTTTTTATAATAGAATTTGTACATTGCTTAGCATCAGTAGGTAAAATTTCTTTTCCTAAAAAAATGCATTAATAAAAGTTGATTTTCCACTTTTTGCTTCTCCAGCTATCATTAATACAAACTTATTTTTTTATAATTATTTTTTTCCAAATCATAAAGAATTCCTTTTAATTTAATATTTTTTTATTATTTTACTATAGTTAGTATAACATATTTTTTTAGATATTTCCAAAGTTTTTATTAAGTTTTTAACTGATATGCAAATAATAAAAAAACTTTATCACTACCACCATTCTATCTTTGGCATCTCAAAATTCCTATCAAATTCCATCAAAAAAACTCTTTATACGTAGGTGCAATTATTTCCCCAGAATTTTCATATTTAAGCGTATTTTTTTCAATGAAGCTATATATGCCTTCCCCAATTTCTCTCGTCACTTGAGATATTGTTGAAGCCGGAACAGTAAGATATATATAAGGATATTCTAAATATTTTTTTCTTCAATAATATCGCTTTTTCTTCTCTACATATTCTTCTATAATATTTCCAATTCTTTTTTTCATAGCAGGAACAATTGTCCATATTAAACTTTTTTTATTCTAAATTTTTCTATTCGATAAACCATAGTATCCCAAATTCTGTCAATTGAAGTTATAATCTCAAAATCAGGAGCTTTTTGGCATCAAATCAAATATCAAAGGAACATTTTTTTCTAAAAAGATAGAGAAATTGAATTTGGATTGTTCTGATAAAGTTTTATTCTCTTTCCAATTGTAAATTTTACTTCAGCCGTAGCAGACTTCTTCAACAATTTCTTCTAATTCCTCTCTATTTCCTCTGGACTTTTGTTTCTATCCTTTTCCATTTCTTCCTGTTCTATTCTTTTTCCAGTTTTTTTCTCCCAGTTTTTTTCCTATTTATCATTTCCTGCTTGTAGACTTCTTCTTCAACACCCAAAAAGATTTGATAGTATTTCCAATGCTTCTTCCTCATCAATTCCATCTGTTCTAATAATAATTTTTTTGAACCCATTTTAATTCTAAGACCACTTAACATTATAGTAGATTTATTTTTTTACTTTTTATTCCATCACACTCAATCTCAATTTTACTTTCAAACTTCCGGGCTTTTCGTATAATCTCCGTAACAAGATATGTATCCATCCCATAGTGATTATTAAAAATTACCGTTTTACTAACCATTTTCCCATCTCCTTTTCTTTTTCCTTATTCAAAAAAATTTATACTTCTCTATTCATCCTCTTCAAATCCTCTTTCTTTCTATCCCTAAACATCTCCTCAATCTCAATTTTATTCTCAAACCCTTCCCTTTTTTTAAGAGTAATTTTTCATATTCAGATAGCAATTTCTGTCTTTCTGCCTCTTTTTCTGCTAATTCTGCTAATGTATCTATCAGTTTTTTTACTTAAATTTACTCTTTCAGAATTGATAACAAGATCCAATTTTAACTGTTTTTTTCACTAAGTATTGAATTGTATAGTTTTTCAGGGACTGTCTTATTGTATTTTTTTAAAAATTTCCTTTTTTTCTATTAGTTTCAGTCCACACGTTTGTAAATTTATTTTTCTTTATTTATTTCCTGTGATAATTCTTTTTTTATAATTATTAATTTTTGCATACTTCATTATAAAGTTTTTGAATTATATTTATTTTTTTATTTCTCTTATAAATTTTTAACTCAAATGTATAAGGATAAACTCCATTTTTTTATCATTTATTATCAATTCATCTTTTGTAAATCATAATCAATAAAAAAACTTCCTTTAATGCTTTTATTTTTGTGAAAAAGCAATTTTATTTTTCTACTCCTTTAATTTCCCATTCTTTCGTAATTATTTCCCAATTGCTTTTTACTAATATTGATTGATTCTGATCAATTATACTGTCTATTTCTTCAAGTTCTGAAATAAATTTTTTTGAGCAACATCAGAATATTTATTAAAATTCAAATTTTCCATCTCTAATCCTCCAGTATTTTTTTACTTTTTCCTTGGCTTCTAAGCCACATTTTAATTCCTTCTTCTCCATAAATTTCAGCCCAAATAGTATATTTTTTTTCACATTATTTTTCCAAATTTTTCCTCTTTTCTTTTATTTCTGCCGTTGGCAACCTATCCAGAACTACTTCTTTTCAACCCTGTATATTCAAATTTTTACTTTATGCAATTTTCCTGAATACATAAATTGTATCCTTTTTCTAAATTCTCCATCTTCAAATCTTGAATTATACGGAATATCAAATTTTTATTTGTATTTCTGACTTCCGTTATTCTGTCAATCCTAAAGACAATTGGTATCTCATCATCTTTATTTACCATAAATACAATTAGATAAAAGTAAAATTCTGAAAAACATTATTGAAAGTGGCTTTACTGCATGAAATTTCTTTTTTTCCAATGTTAGACGTATATTCAATTTCTATAATTTTTCTGTCGGTAATGTATTTGGATAAATTCCAAATCGATTTAAGGAGAGGCTTTCCGTGTTGTAATTGAACATAGTTAAATCGCTCATTTTTTTATGATTTTTCAATTCTCTTATAGCTATCACTACTGGTCGCCTGCTTTTGCTATTTTCCTCAAAAGAATCTCTAATTCTTCCTTGCAAAAATGCTCTGCTTTCCAGCAATATTTTACTAATTGCCAATATTTCTTCATTAGTAAATACATTTGCATTCACATTTTTTTGCAACTCATAGCCCTCTTTTTGCCAGTTATATACAACTTTGCTTTGGTTTTTTTCAGTATAATAGGTGTTCAATGTATCAAAGTCACGCTGAATGCTTTTTTTCACTAACCCCATATTTCTCAGATAATTTTTTCTTCAAAATTTCCCCTTTTTTCCAACTTTTTTCTTTTAATTTCCATAAACCTAAATAATTTTTTTCTGTTTTTTTCTGATTTTTCTCATTCTCTATCCTTTCCTTAAAAACTCAACAACTCAATTCTTCTATTTTATTTATAGTTTGTTTACATGTCTTTAGATATTATATCTTAAAAAAGAATTTTTCCAATTTTTTTATAATAAATTGTAACATAATAAGTTGGACACTTTTTGTCCATTTATACAAAAATTTTTTTAATTTTTTTGATACAAAGTAAAAATTATTTTTAGATAAAAAAATCACAGTTAACTTAATAATTGCATAACTGTGATTTCAATTTTTTATAATTTTAATTTTAGCCCTTTAAAATTTCTCTGAGTTTTTAACCTTTCTTCATTTTTTTAAAAAGTCCTTAGTTATAATTTACTGATTTTCAAATCCACCTGTATAAAGCTGATAATAAGTTCCCTTTTTGAGCAATCAGTTCATCGTGATTTTCCACGTTCGATAATTTTCCCTTGATCAAGCACCATTATCACATCGGAATTTTTTTAATAGTTGAAAGTCTGTGAGCAATTACAAAAACTGTTCTTCCCACCATTAACTTATCCATTCCTTCCTGAACGATTTTTTTCGGTTCTTGTATCAATGCTTGAAGTTGCTTCATCCAGAATTAAGACTGGCGGATCGGCGATTGCCGCTCTTGCTATTGATAATAATTGCCGTTGTCCTTGTGAAAGGCTGGAACCGTCACCACTTAAATAGGTGTCGTAGCCTTGCGGCAAGTGTTTTATAAAATGATCGGCATTGGCAAGTTTTGCAGCTGCACGTACTTCTTCATCTGTTGCATCAAGTTTTTCCATATCTGATGTTGTCGGCAACTGTTCCAGAAAAATAAGTGTGTGTCCTCTGCAATACAATTCCAAGCGATTCTCTTAAATCATGTTTTTTTATTTTTTCAATGTTAATGCCATCATATCGGATTTTTCCAGAATTAATATCATAAAATCTGTTAATCAAGTTTGTAATTGTAGTTTTTCCAGCTCCTGTTGCACCAACGAAGGCGATTTTTTTCTCCTGGCTTAGCATAAAGATTGATATTGTGAAGTATTGTCTTTTCATCGTTGTAGCCAAATGTTACATCTTCAAAAACAACATCTCCCATTAGTCTTTCATAGGAAATAGTTCCGTCAGAATGTGGATATTTCCAGGCCCATGCACCTGTGTGCTTTTCAGTTTCTGTAATGTTTCCATTTTCATCAATATTTGCATTTACAAGAGTTACATAGCCGTTATCTTGCTCTGGTGTCTGATCTAGCAGGTTAAATACCCTTTGGGCTCCAGCCGATGCCAGTATTACTGATGTTAATTGCTGTGCAATTTGTGAAACAGGCTGATTTATTACTTTTATGAACTGCAAGAATGATACAAGTCCGCCAATTGTAAATCCTGCAATGTTATTAAACACTATTATTGAACCAAGAACCGCTGTAAGTACAAAGTTTATATTTCCAAGGTTTCCGACAGCAGGGCCTAGAATGTTTGCAAATTTCATTGCATTGTTTGCCCTGTTAAATAATGCTGTATTCAACTTGTTAAAACGTTCATCGGCTTTTTTTTCATACGAAAATACTTTTACAACTTTCAGGCCTTCTATCATTTCCTCTACATATCCATTTACAATACCGATATTTCTTTGCTGTGCAGTATAATTCTTTGAACTTTTTGCAGAAATAGTCTTTGTTGTGACAATCATAATTATAATCATTACTACTACAAAGAATGTCAATGGAACATTTAGGATGAACATTGAAATAAGCACGCTTATAATTGTAATGATTGAAGAAATTACTTGTGATAAACTTTCTACCATCATATTTCTCAATGCATCAATGTCACTTGAATAGACGCTCATTATATCTCCGTGTGCATTCGTGTCAAAATATTTTATAGGAAGCGATTCCATGTGTATAAATACATCATCTCTTAATTTTTTCAATGTCCCTTGTGCAATGTAAATCATAAAAACTTCATAAATATATGTACATGCAACTGCTCCAGCATAAACAGCTATCATCTTAAAAATTATTGAAATTAGGCTTTTTAAAAACTCTGGATTATTTTTCCCAATGTTTGGAATAATGACTCCATCTATTAATTCCTTTGAATACATCGTTCCGACAACCATTCCAAATGAACTAAGGCAAATAAATGCAATGACAAATAATGTACGAATCTTGTAATGCTTAAACATATACCCCAGTAGTCTTATTAACCCTTTTATCTGATTTTTAGATTCAGATTTTTGGGATTTTTTGCTATCTTTAGCCATTATTCATCACTCCCTTCTGTCTGAGATTCTGTAAACTTCACGATATACGTTGCTCATTTTAATTAGTTCATCGTGTGTTCCTGCGACTGTAATAACTCCATCCTCCAAAAACTAATATTTTATCAGAATCCTTTATTGATGAGATTCTTTGACCAATAATAATTTTTGTAATATGTGGCAATTCATTTTTAAAGGCTTCTCTTATTAGTTTATCTGTTTTTTTGTGTCAACTGCACTGGTTGAATCATCTAAAATTAATATTTTTTTGGAGATTTTAGCAAAGCTCTTGCAATACATAGCCTTTGTCTTTGCCCTCCAGACACATTTGCTCCGCCACGTTCAATACGAGTATCGTACTTTTTAGGAAATTTTTGGATAAATTCATCAGCCTGTGCCAATTTACAGGCATGTTCCATTTCCTCATCAGTCGCATTCTCATTTCCCCAACGTAAATTGTCCTTTATACTTCCTGAAAACAGCACATTTTTTTGAAGAACCATCGCCACATTGTCACGAAGCGTCTTTATATCGTAATCCTTAACATTAACTCCTCCAACTAAAAGTTCTCCATCTAAAACATCATACAGTCTTGGAATTAACTGAACAAGAGCCGATTTTGCACTTCCAGTTCCACCGATAATCCCAATAGTTTCTCCAGATTTTATTTCCAGATTTATTTTTGTCAAATTTAGCACTTCAGGATTATTGCTGTAACTAAAGTCAACATTTTTAAATAAAATCGAACCATCTTTTACTTCAGTTATTCCGTTTTTCAGGATTTTTTTAATGCTAGGCTCTTCATTTTAAAAACCATTGCAATTCTATCTCCTGATGCTCTTGAAAAATACAATGTTTACAAGCATCATTGCAAGCATAAGAAGACTCATAAGAATATTTGTTGTATAGGCAAATAAACTTGTCAATTCTCCAGTTGTCAATTCACGCACGACAATCATCTTTGCACCAAACCAGGAAAGCAGCAAAATACATGAAAATACAGTCAGTTGCATTACTGGAGATACAAAAATTATAATGTTTTCTCCCTTTAATAGCATATTCTTCAAATTTTCCGTTGCCTTTTTGAATTTTCCTGTTTCATATTTTTTTCACGGATATATGCTTTTTACAACACGGATTCCCTGTTAATATTTTTCCTGCAAACTGGCATTAATGTCGTCATATTTTTCTAATTGTCTGCAGTAAATATTGGATGAACTTTAAAAAAATGATAAAAAGCTAGAAAAGTTCCTAAAAAAATAAAACTGCAACAACAAATATCATTGACAGTCCTGGATTTATCATAAAGGACATAAATATTGCAACACACATCATAAGCGGAGCCCTTACAAATCCCCTTATTAACAGCTGAAATGAATTTTGGATATTATTAACATCTGTTGTAAATCTTGTAATAAGTCCAGCTGTAGAAAATTTATCAATATTTGTAAACGAAAATGACTGTATTTTAGAAAACAAATCCTTTCTCAAATTTTTTTAGCAAATCCAGCCGAAGCATAAGAAGCATATTTACTGGCTTGTATTCCCGATAACAGCGACAACATCGCCACTCCCAGCGTTATAAGGCCCATAACGATAATAAAATTCATATCACCTTTTCCGTTATTTCCGTTAAGCCCATTGTCTATAATCATTGCCATAAGCGTCGGAATAAGCATTTCAAAAATAACTTCTATTCCAATGAATATAGGTGAAATCAATGCACTTTTTTTTATATTCCCTAAGACTGGAAAAATAATTTTTTTAACATTTAAATAAACACCTTTCCTTTCTTTTTGATTTTTTATTAAAAATAAATTAACTTATACTATTTCCATTTATTAACCAGCGAACTGGATATAAATTTCTTTTTTTATATTTTATATTACTCTCAATTTTAGTAGAATAATCAATATAAATTTAAAAAGCACGAAACTTATTTTTTTAATTAATAAATCTCAGTGCTTTTTTTATTTAGTTATTTAAAAAAATTTTAATATTTATGATTCAAACTTAAATATCCAAATGTTCCATAAAAATATCTTATTTGCAATCTCCACCAGTCCCAGTCGTGGGCTACATCATAACCCCAGAAATCTGTCCATGCTGGAACTTGTTTTTCATAAAGAATGTGTGCTAATTCCCTATTACTTGGAAGCAGTTCACCTTCCCATGCACCTTGCCCAATACATATAATGATATTTTTTTGTCTATACAAATCTAAATAATAATGATCCCAAGGCATATTTCTCAAGAAATCAACAACAGAGTTGTTATAAACTAAATCATCCTTATAATCTCCAAAGAACATTGACGCATCAAACATTCCGCTTAGTGAAATTAATGTGTCAAATAAGTCAGGTCTACGGAAAAAAATAAAAATTCCCGCATGTGCTCCACCCATACTGCACCCTGTCACAATAATGTCACTTCTCCAAGAAATATCCTGAATTCTAGGTACAAATTCATTTGCAATATAATTAAACCATCTTTCCTGCATTTCTATTCTGTATCTTGGGTCACCGTTAATGTCTGACCAGCTTTCCCTGTCAACACTTCCCACACAGAATAATTGCAATCTTCCTTGCTCAATATAGTCTGATAAGACATCTACCATCCCAAATTCTTCATATTGATTGCAATCTCCATCTTGTGAAGGAAATACTAAAACTGGCTTCCCAGCATGCCCATATCTTTTTAAATTCCATTTCTCTTCCAAGATTATGACTATATTCTTTTTCTGTATTCTACTTGCATTTTTTTCTCCCTATAATTTTTTTATGCCTTTTCATGTATAAAGTTTATAAACTCTTCCATTTCCTCTTTTTGTAGCAAATTTTGCTGTATACATATAATTTCCCATAGCTTCCGAAAAATGTCAGGCATTCTTTCATCCATTACAATCGCATTTCCATATTTTTTTGCTTAATTTCATCATGTGAATGAACATAATTGTTATTATCACGACGGCTGGCATAAACACAGTAATTTTTTTCTAAGTCTTTATTCAAGTTTGCATTTCTAATTTCATCAAAAGCCACCATATCAGCCCAAATTTGATAAACATCTGTATTATTGGCATAGTTGTACATATCAGGAGTATACCCGCCTGCAGGACGCATATTTGCTTCCAGCCCAATATAATCACCTTTTTTTACCTAATCCATCTTTATCTTTATTAAGTTTAAAAAAATTCCAAGTGAACAAATCTACTTTTTTTATTCCAAATCCTTTTATGGCTTTTTCTTCCTGCATCTAACAATTTTTTTCAGGCATTTTCTTTTTGCACATAATAAAAAAACATCAAGCCCGTCATTTACAACATCCATAATTGCAGGTTCAAATATACCAGTTTCAAAAAAGAGGATTACCATTAGAGTCAATAATGGCATCGTAAGATACAAGATCTCCATCAACATACTCTTCCATAATATATTTTTACATCTTTATTACGATTTTCAAAAAATGCCTTTAACTCTTCTTCATTTTTAATTTTATGAGTATCGCTCGCTCCAACTCCATTGTCAGGCTTGGTTACAACTGGATACCCAACTTTTTCAATAAATTTTTTCGCTTTTGCAGGTGTTGTCACTAATGAAAAATCTGCAGACGGCACTTCTGCCTTCTTATATGCTTTTTTCATTTTCGATTTTTCTTTAATATTAGCAATCTTGTCAGCTTTTATTCCTGTTGTAATATTAAAATCAGAACGAAGCTGTGCATCTTGTGCAAGCCAGTATTCATTATTAGATTCAAGCCAGTCTATTTTTTTCCATATTTATGAGTAAAAAAAGCCACTGCCTTCAATACTTCATCATAATTTTCAAGACTAGAAACCTTATAATATTCAGTCAAGCTGTCCTTTAATTTTTTTGATCCAGCTGATCATATTCTACATCTGCTATCCCTAATATATTTACTCCATTTTTCAATCTGTCACAAAATTCCCAGTTTGTTTTTGGAAATTGTGGTGAAATATAAACGAAATTCATTTTCTATTCATCTCCTTAATTTATTTATAAATGATTTAATTAAATTAACTGTATTTCATTATATCATAAAAAAATATATTTTACAAGTCGATTATGATACAAATTTCTCAAAAATTTTTTGATGCATGTATAATCAAGTGCAACAAAAAATAGAATTAATTTATTTTATCAAAACTTTACTTATACTCATTCAAGTCAATCCCTTGATCCAATCGTTTTGCAAAAAAATACATCCACAATAACATTGACGATAAACATCATATTCTGCGCACATATCGACTGAACGCTTGTAACCATTATTTTTCTTAAAATCTGATGGCAAATAATTTACATCAAAAATTTCTTGAATTTCTAATCCAAGAGTGTTTATTAATTGACTATTTTTATGAGGACTTAATGTTAATGCACTTCCAAAATAATCAAATCCTAACTCCTGGGCCTTTTTTTGCAACAATATCTAATCTCATTTGAAAGCAAACAGTACATCTTTCTCCACCTTCTTTTTCGTTCTCTAATCCTTTCACAGCTCGATAAAAAGTCAGCGGGTTTGTACTCATCCTCAATAAATCCGACATTATTTCCTGTTCGTTCGTTAAATTTATTTATAAATTCCTGTTGCACTAAAGCTCTTTTTTTCATATTCAGCCTTCTGGATGAATATTATTATTTGCAAATAACACGGTTACATCAGCATATTGTGTAAGAAACTCCAAAGTATACGTGCTACAAGGTGCACAACAGCTGTGAATCATTATTTTTGGACGAATATTTTTTTACTTTTTCCAATCTGAAATTAATTTTTGTCAAAATTGTATGGTAATTGATTTTTTTGATTTGGATTCATTCTCTCTAAAAATTTCTTTTTGCATTTTTTTATATCTTTTTTTCAATAAAATTTTCTTTATTTTCCATAAAAATTATTTTCTCCTCTTTATTTCTGCTAGTTTTTTTATTATATTTTTGTTTAAAAAGTGGAATTATATTTAATCATTTTTTATTATAAATTGTTTGTTTTTACAAAAATTATATACTCAAAAATTTTTTTAAACTTTTTGATTTATAAAAAAATTAGACTTGCTCAAATAATTGCAAAAATTAATTTTGAATTACTAAACAAGTCTAAAAGAAATCTATTTGTTTATTTTGTTATATTCTTCCAACGCTTTTTTTCAATACTTTCATTCCATTTTCAATTTCAATTAAGTTATGTGTACAGAATGAGAATCTAGCTTCCTTTATACCTTTTTCCAGGTGTTGTATAAAAATCCAGGCCCAGGTGCAAATGATAACGTTTGGTTTTCATATCTAAATTCTGTTAATAGCCAAATTGCAAATTTTTTTCAATATCATCTACAGGCAATTCAGCAATTAAATATAATGAACTACTTGGCTTGTATGTTACAACACCAGGTATTTTAGTAATATTGTTGTAGATCATATCCCGTCTAACTTTATACTCCAACTTTGTATTATCAATGTATGTATCCAGCGTATTTATCAAGTTTGTACTAGCATATTGTTCAATTGTTGAAACTGATAATCTAGCCTGGCAAAAATTTCAATGCTTGTGCCATAAAAATCTTTATTTTTTTAGAAGCAATAACACCAATTCTTGCTCCAGTTGCACTGTAGTGCTTAGAAATACTATCCACAAGAATTACTCTATCTTCAATTTCTGGAATCGACATGAATGATTGATAACTTTTTGCAATTTCTTCATCATAAATAAATTGTCTGTAAACTTCATCTGTAACTATGTATAAGTCATATTTTATCGCAATTTCTTTTTATTAATTCTGTTTCCTCTGGTCTAAAAACAATCCCTGTCGGATTGCTTGGATTAGAAAAACATAATTGCCTTAGTTTTTTTGGGGTAATTAATTTTTTTCAATTTCTTCTCTTGCTGGTAAATGATAATGATTTTCAATTGAAGTTTCAATTGGAACCAATTTTGCATCTGCAATTCTCAAAAAAACTGTCATAATTTGTATAATATGGCTCTGGTACTAAAAACTTCATCCCCAGGATTACAAAGAGTTTGAAGTGTAATTTGAATTGCTTCACTTCCACCTTGAGTAACCAAAATTTCTTCTGGTAAAAGATCAATTTCAACTTTTTTTATAAGATTTAGAAAATGACTCTCTAAGTTCTATTATTCCAGCTGAATTTGTATATTTTTACAATTTTTCTTTGTAGTTATTCAATCCTTCAAAAAAATGTATCTGGCGTCTCCACATCAGGTTGTCCGATATGCAACTGATACACTTTCACTCCATTTCTTTTTAGCCTCATCAATGTATGGAACTAATTTTTCTAATCGGTGAATAGTGCATATTTAAAGCTCTATTTGAAAAACTTTTTTTCATTTTATAATTTTTTTCCTTTCTTCTTCTTAAATTATCTGTTTGCTAAAAAAAGCTCTACTGTCTGTAAAGAATGTTTTTTTCTTTTGCTATAATAAACTTTTTGCAAAAATACTACTTCTTATTATATTTTTTTCATTTAATGCTTTTTAAAATGGCAAATGTTTCAACGTCCATTTCTCCACTATAATTTGATGGTCTAAAATGGTGTTGGAATACCTTTATTACATTTTTAGTCTGTTTGTCCCAAGTTCCAGTTATACTTATACCGTATCCAAATTTGTTTAACTCTCTTTGAATTTCAGAAACAGGCATCATACTCAATTTAGTCGAGTATTCTCTTTCATAATTATTTTTTTAGTGTCATTATCATACCACATTCCGATATTATATTTTTGTATATAATTCTTTCCAAGGGAATAATGGACCTGGATCAGATTTTCTTTGTGGTGCAATGTCTGAATGTCCTAAAATATTCGTTGCAGGAATTTCATATTTATCAGCTAAGTATTTAACTAGAACAGCAACTTCTTTTATTTGGAAATCTTTATACGGCACGAATGTTCCACTGACATCTCCACCATTTACAATTTCAATTCCAACTGAAGTGTCATTTAAATTGTTTCTTCCTTTCCAATCACTAACTCCAGCATGCCAAGCTCTCTTATTTTCATCTACTAATGAATAAACTGGTTCTGATTTGTCATCTGAAACCATATAATGTGCACTTACTTCATTTTTTGTCAAAGTTTTTAACGATGAATCTCTATTCCCTGCCGTATAATGCAAGATTATGAATTTCTGTCTATAATCTTGCCCTTGAGAACTATACGAAGTATCTACTCTGATTGTTCCTGCTGAATTTGATATTGTTTCAGTTCCGCCTCTTTGGGCATCTGTGCTTATACGGGTATTTTGTCCGTTATTATTGTCATTTTTGCCGTAACCAGACTGATCCCTGATTACTTGCCCGTTATTATCAATACGTATTTCTATTGGTTTTTTTACATCTTTTGAAACATTTTGATTATGTGCATTCAATATATTTCCAACAGATAATATTGATGCTAAAAATAATAAATTTGCTATATTTTTTTCATTTAGTTATTATCCTCCTATTTTAATTTTTTTATTGTATTAATAAACTTAATTTTTTTAACTTATGGTGAATTATCCAGAAATTCAATTTATTGATTATTTCCAATTTGCTTTTCTTTCGCTTTTTTTATTTTATATTTTTTTATTTGCATTAACAGTATTTCCATCTTTTTAATTGAAAAATAGTAAATGATTGCTAATATCGCAATGAAAAATTCTCATAATTGCAGTGACATTTGCATCAAAAATCTAGCCATATCATTATAGAAATTATAAAATTTATTGCTGAAATTATTATTAACAGTGCATTTCTTCTGCTTGTCGAATGAAAAATAAGCATTATTGATGAAAAAAATAAATAATACTCTTGTGCTGCCAATAAACGTAGTGTAGGAACTTGCAGTTGAAGCTATGTCATTTTATATAGGGTGAACTTGTCAAAATTACACGGGAAATATTTATGCAGATAAGGCTCGCTATAAATATAAGGAAGCAAATTGTCAGATCTCTTGCATCTTTTTTTACCTTCCTTTTTCTTTTTTTCTGCCCTAGTTTTATCACCCTTTTTTTAGTTTCCATATTTTCAAGCTGAAATACTGAAAGAAATAGCATGATAAAGAAAAACCAGTTCTACAATGCCCAAATATGTTGTTGTATGAAACAGCCTGTCATTTGTATATTCATGAAAAAAATTGAGTTATAAAAAAATCATAATTTACAAATATGTAAAGAACAGATGTCACTATTGCCACTATTTTTTGTAAGAAAACATAATCTACTCCTCCGAAAAATCTATTTATCCAGCTTAGATAATTTGAATCTGTAATATTCAGGGCCTCTATATTTGCCTGAAAATTAACATCATCATCATATATCTTGAATATAATTGGTGCAAGTATCTTTAATGTCTGCGTTTCAAATATTCCGTGAATATTCATGCTGTAAATAATAGGTTTTTGAAATTTTTAAAAGCTGGCTGTTTGTCTGTTTTATCTCATATAAAAAGCGCCAGAAGATTTATTTTTTTAAGATCATTGTTTCTGTCTTCAAGCACTATGTCAATCTGGTCTGAAAGAAGCTTTTTTTATATCTCCAGGACTGATGTTCCTTATGAATTTTTGCTTTGTATCAAAAATTTTTAATTTAGGCGAGAATAAAAATCAGGTTATGTAAATTTCTTTCATATTTTATAGAAAAAAATCCCTTTCAAAGAAAGTGCTCACAGCTTTTAGCAGGTCGTTCTGAACGCTATAAATATTATTTTTCATCATAAATTTTTATTAACTAAAGTTGATTTTTGTTCATTAAATGTATCATAAAGATAAATTTCAATCTCATATTTTTTTCCACATTCGGCATTTTTAAAAATATTTCCTGCTAAAAACAAAGTTCAAGTTATTATTCTGCTGTCTTATCAGTTTCATATAATCTATGCTGTAACGTTTTTTAGATACAAATAAACTTTCTTTGTTATAGGCTACTGCCAGCTGATAATTTAAATTTGTCTTATAATGCAAATTCTCGTTTAAGTACAATGGCAGCGAAACAGCCAGATTTTCAGCTAATTCTGATTTTTCTCCTATCGAAGTGAATGTCAGTATAAGGACATTTGGCTTTATCCTTCTGCTTTGATTTAACATAAACTCCGGATGATTGAACTCATAATACCAAATTGGCTTATTTGTTGAAAAAAAGTGATTTGAAGCACTTTCATCGTTATTTAAACTTTCAGAATTTACTTTCATTTTCCAAAAATAATCTTCATAATACATAAATTTCTTATAATGCTCAATCCAAGGGAACTTAGATGTAAATTTACATAATTCCAGCCCTTCCTTATACAAGTTTCTCACCTTATAGTATTTTTAGAACATTTAAGGCAGTATATGCATTATGCTTTTCTGGATTATAGTATGCAAGCACATATTGCTTAAACTCATCATAAAGTTCATTAAGAATATAAATGCTTGATGTAATATACATAACTTCTGAATTATATCCAGATTCCTTTTAATGCATTTATTAAAAAGAAATTTCCGCTTTCCTTGTCGCCTTTTTTAAAGAAAACCATCGCTCTCATCATTTTAGCGCGCCAGTTCCCGCTTATTTCAGACAACTTCTCAAGTTTGCTTTCATATTCCTTAACATTTCTCCGTTTAACAATATCAAAGTACTTTTTTTAAATGCCGTTGCTGAATTTGGATTAATCTCAAGCGCATCGTAGTATTTTCTTTTCAGCTTCAGGAACTTTTCCACAAAGTTCCAAAAACTTCTGCATATGCTATACAAAGCCCCTTCTGTAATATTGTCAATATTCAAATTTTTTTCATATAGCTCAAGTGCATTTTGATAAGCTCCAGTTTTTGTATGATAAGTTCCAAGTAAAATCATTTTTCTTTCAAAATTTTCATCTGCCGCATAAAATCTTAATACAGCTTCCTTTACTTCCGTATAAACTCCCTTGGAAAAAAAGCGTCCTGGATTATCGGGTACAGCCCATCCATATTATTCCAGTTTTTTTCTTATAGATGGATACAATTTTTTTCAAGCCAGTCTTTTTTTGGCATCTTAAATTCTTTCCCAAAATCATCATAATAGGAAACTTCCGTAAAGTCATCTGAATAATTGCCATTTTTCCATCATTTCAGACTCATTATTTGCAATATCGTAAATTTGCGCTTCTGATTTGAGCATTTTTAGCGAGCATTATTATTTCCAGCGCCAGCTGTTTCCTTTTTCCTTTTCTTTCTCCTTCTTTTTCGGAAGATTTAAAAAAATCAAAAAAATCCCCATACATCCTCCTAACTAATATAATACTTATACAGTAAAAAAATCTAAAAAAATTCAATAAGCATAATATTTTTTTACTTGACGAGACAAGAAAAACTCATTTCTTTTTGTTTCCTGCCATTATAATATACGTTATTCAATTTTTTTATGACTTTTTACAAATACCTAAATATAATATTTATAGCGATTATTTTTCTTTTTTTAAAAATTTTTAAAAATCTAAAATGTAATCACTATATTATTGTTATGCTATAAATAGTATAGCACAATTTTTTTAAATAATACATCTTTTTTTAAATAATACTTTATTATTTTATCACAAATATTTTGAAAAACACAACGTACTCAAAATGAAAAAAATATTTATTTTTTTATTAAAAAAAGTGGGAATCGCTAAAAAAATTCCACTTCAACTATTTATATTTATTCTGATTTTTAATTCCGAATCATCATTATTTTCATTCTTTATTTCAGCTTGCTTTTTTTAAATAATCGTATTCAACGTTTAAAAAAATACTACAATATTCATTATTATTCCAGCAACTCCCAAAATTCCTGAAAAAAATCCGCATATAACAGAAGTCGCAAATCCTACATAAATTGGCATAAAATCAAATACTGAAAAAAACAAAAAGGAACTACAAATATTAAACTTGCCAGTACAATTATAATTACTGGAACAATTATTCTAAGTCTATTTTTTTAGATAATTTCAAATTATACTTAAATGATTCCCATACTTTTTATATTTCTAATATAGAATATTTGAAAAAAAGTAAAGAGTATTTAGGATAAAGGCAAGAATAATCGCAATATAAATTATAATTGGTATTGCAATTATAGTATACCCAACAAAAACCGAATTAGTCGCTTTATTAATAGCAATGCCAAGAATTGTTGTTATTAATATCAAGATCATCACTACAACTGTAATTGCAATTACAAACAGTAAGTACAGTCCAATATATTTAAGATATTTAAAAAAAGCATTTTTCAAACCGATATTCCTTTTTCCTTTCCTTCAATTTTATAACCTGACTTCATATAAATTATTACTCTTAAAAGCCCTAATCCAAGTGATACTATAACAATGCCAAAAAAAGTACTAAAAGATTTGAAAAAGTGCTCCAATAATACCACGGTTATCTCCAGTACTTTCTGCAATTTTTTTAAACTTATTCCAATATCTCTGCATCAATATATTTGAAAAAAAGCGATCAAGCATTTCCAAGTGCAAGCAAAATAAACCATAACTTATTTTCTTTCAGAAACACTTTTTAAAAGTTCAGATGTTTTTTTGCAAAATATTCTCCTAAATTAAGTTTTTCTTTCAAATAGATCTTTTTGTAGATTTTCAAAAATTCATATTTTTTTCTCCTTTTTTTATTTTAATCCCTTCAAATCCATATATTCCACATTAAAATATACAAGATTTTCTGCTATTATTGTATATAAAACTGAAAAAAGTCTTAACAATACCGCCAGTTGCTGATGTAACTATTCCTAATATTTGTAAATTTTGTAATTTTTCCAATTGTTATTCCAGTAAAATAATTTAAAAGCATAATTGATAAAAAAAGTAATTAGTGCAATCATTATTATTGGAAGCAATATTCTTAATCTTTTTTTCCTTTGCTTAAATATAAGTTATATCTGAACGCTTCTACTAAATTGACATCCCTTAAATAGTATATTTGCTGTAGATATAACACATTAAAAAAATAAAGTGAAATATATGACAGATACTATAAATAATGCTGAAGAACTGTCTAAAAACTAATGAAAAATACGACAATAAGCATCATTAAAGCCAATCCGATAATTAAGTATACAGCCATCATAATTATAAATTTAAGTGTAATTTTCCCCAATTTAAATTTATCTTTTTATTTTTCTCTTTTCAGCATCTTCTTCTGCCTCAATTTCCAGGCCTGCCTTTTTTTCGTATAATTACTGCCACAAACTGAAGAATCAGTGAAATTAAAGCATATAGCAAAAAGCATGGAAAATAGGCTGGATAAAAAGGGAAGCATATTCATTTATATTTATATTTTTTTCTGCATCTTTGTATTATTCACTTTTTTTGCAAATTCATACATTTTTACTGCCTGTTCTGTAAATGGAAATGTAATAAAAAAAGTACCATGACAGTTGAAAAATACAAAATGTAAAAAAACTAATAAAGGATGCTTTTTTTCACAAACATTTTAAAAATTTCAAATCCATTATTCAAATATTCCAGCATTGAAAAAAATATCTGCTTCTCATATTATTTCTCAAATTATATAAATCCATTAAATCTCTCCTCTCCTTTTTTTATTTTATTTACTAAAGTTGCAATGTGTTCTAACAAGCATTAAAAATTATAGCACACTTTATTTATTTTTTTAAAAATTTTTTTATAACCACATTTTTTTAAAGGCAAATCTAATTTTTTTTGTTGGTATAATAAAAAATAATGATTAAAAAGGAGGAAAATTTATTATGTTAAAAAAATCAATAATAGTATTATTTTCATGTTTATCTATAAATATCTTGTCATCAGCGGCAGCAGTTCCAAAAGTTTATGCTAAAAGAAGCAGTGAATATTCAGCCCAGTCTTCGCATGCATTAACTTCATACTATAGCACAGTTGACAATGTTGCAATTACTGGAAATTTTGCTACAGTAAAAGAAACTGGACAGCCGTTTACTGGAGTATACGTTGAATTTGACAAGACTGGAAATGCTCAGGCTGTTAGAAATTATCAAAACGGCACATTAAATGGGCCTATGTTTTTATACTATCAAAATGGTAATTTGCAAAAAGTTGTAAATTATGCAAATGGTGTAAGAGAAGGTGAAGATATCGACTTTTACGGAAATGGTAATTCTAAAACTATAAGAAATTACAAAAATGGAATGTTAAATGGTGCAAGTTACGATTTTGATGAATTTGGACGTTTAACTTCATCGCTTGAATATGCAAACAATATAAAGAACGGAAAAGAAGTAAAAGTTTCAAATGGAATTGTCACAAATGAAAATACTTATGCAAATGGACAATTAAACGGAGAAACAAAAATCATACTATTCCAACGGTATTGTACGTTCAAATGGAAATTATTCCCGTAATTACAGAAATGGGCAATGGACTTGGAACTATGAAAAATGGTACAAAAAAATTAATCGAAAATTATCAAAATGGTATTATTACCGACATTTTAGGCTATTCAAGAAACGGTTCAAAGGAACGTGAAATGAAATTAGTAAATGGAAACAGTAACTTCACTCAATATTATGACAACGGAAAAGTCAAAGCACAAGGAGCTTTGAGAAATTACAAGGCTTATGGAAACTGGACTTTTTTTATAACAAAGATGGTTATGTGACAGATACACAAGCATTTTATTAAAAAAATGATTGATTTTTTTAAGAAATAGTGTATAATATATTAGAGGGAGATTTTTAGAAAAAAATTTTTATTTAGAAAAGTGGTGGTAAATATGAAAAAAATTTTTTTAGTTATCTTAATGTTTTTTTATTAAATGCCTTAGGATTTTCAGCATTAAAAAAACGGTATTTATTCTGTTGAAAAAAAGATATGACGGAAATTGGAATTCATTTGTAAAATTAACAGTTAGAGATGGGAAAAATAATTGGCGCTCAATATGATAGAAAAAAACCAAAAATGGTGAATTATTTTCAATGAGCCAGAATTCATTCAGAGATATAGCTCTTGAAATCTCAAGAAGCCTTATAAATTCACAAAGCGTAAGTTCTGTAACAGGAAAAAGATGCAAAAAGCAGTATCAGAATTTAAAGAAATGTCAAACTTTTTGATAGATAAAGCCAATAATGGCGAAACTGGAGATTTTCAAATGTAGTTAGGCAATTAAAATTTTTCATTTTTATAAAAAACTAAAAAGGAGTTCCCTCATAGTTAATCTGTGAGGTTGCTCCTTTTTCTTAATTCTTAATTATTTTCTTCTAAAAAAATTTTTAAAAAAATTTCCGTATTTTTTTCTGTCTTTTTTTCATCTTCCACTAATTTTACTTCAAGAAATTCTCCAATATTTTTTTATAATCTATAGCTTCTTTTTTTCAAATTCTTTTTGAATAATCAGCTTTTTCAAATACAGTATCTGCCTTTCTGGAACGTAAAAAGTATTTTCTATTATATGGCAATATAAAAAAACATAAAATACATCTTTACTTCCTATCTTCCATTTCCATCCAACTAAATGCCTTTTAAAAATTAAAATTATATAGCCTAACTGTCTCATTAAGTGAAAAATCCATAATTCATTGCGTAAAGTTTTCTTTTTGAAATCAAAATCGTGAGCAAACCAGAAATTATATTTTTCGATTTTTCTTTTACAAGACTAATTCTCTCATCTTTTTAGAAAAATAAATTAAACTTCCTGCATAAATTGAAATTATAAAAAAATAAAAAAATACTTATAACTATACTTTTTTCTTTTTTTCTGTAGTAAGCTCTTACTTTCCAAAAATAACTCTTCTAAAAAAATCTAATATGTCATATATCATTTTTCTCTCACCTATATGCAGTTTTTAATTTTTAATATCTTAAATTTTATTCTAAAGCATTCAATCCTGCCAAATTCAAAAAAATTCCAAGGTTTATTATAATGAGGCTGGAAGAAAAAGTCAACAAATGCCAATTCTTCTATTGTCATTTTATTTTGAATACATACTGACAATGTATTAATTGATTGTGTCAGATCAATCTTAGAAGTTAATTGTGCCCCTAAAAATTACTCTGCTGTTTTTGTCATAAATTACTTTTTAATGTTACTTTTTTTCATAAGTTGGCATAAATTCAGGACGGTAATTATCGACAGCAATTACGCTTTCCACTTCTATTCCTTCTTCTTTTGCACTTTCTTCTGTTAATCCAGTTGCTGCCATATTATTTTCATAAATTTTTATTCCAGAAGTCCCTTGTGTCCCAATATGTCTAATTTTATTTTTCAAATAAATTTATACCTGCCAATGTTCCCATTCTCACAGCATTTGTCGCAAGCGGAATATATACTTCCTTTTTGTAAAGGATTATAAAATACCGAACAGCAATCTCCTGTCGCCATAACATCCTTATTACTTGTTCGCATATACTCATCAACTTTAATCGCTCCATTTGGCAACATTTCCAGCTGTCCTTTAAATAGTGAAGTACTTGGCAAGAATCCAACACACATAATTACCATATCAGCTTCATATTCATTTTTGTCAGTAATTACTTTTGCCACATTTCCATTACTTCCTTCAAATTTCAAAACCTTTTCCCCAGTTGCAAGCACAATTCCCCTTTGTTTAATCGATTCTTCAGCAACATCTGTAAATTCCTTTATCAAAATATTTACTCAAAATTCTTTCTTCAGCATCTACTAGGACAACTTCTTTCCCATTATCCCTAAATGCTTCCACCAGTTCCACTCCAATATACCCAGCACCAACAACAACAATCTTTTGAGAATTTTTTGCCCTTTCAATAATTTCATTTGAATGATTATAATTCTTACAAAGCAAAAATATTATTTAGATCAATTCCTTCCAATTGGCGGAATAATCGGCCAAGAACCTGATGTAATAATCAATTTATCAAAAGTTTCATCAAATTCATTCCCATTTTCAAGATTTACAACATGAATACGCTTCAATATCAACATTTTTAACTTCATGTTTCATCTTCGTGTCAACATTCAATTCCTTTAATTTTTTTCAGGCGAAGAATAAAAACAACCCTTTAGGATCCTTCACTATTCCTCCAACATACAAAGCAATCCCGCAAGAAAGGAACGAAATATTATCATTTCTTTTTCAAATACAGTTACCTCCGCTTCAGGATTCATCTTTCTCAAATTCAAAATTGCCGCTGTCCCAGCATGTGTACATCCAATTACCACAATTTTCATATCTATTTCTCCTTTTCTATCAAAAATATTATTATTTAAATAATAGATATGTTCGATAACCTAAGTTTTTTTATCTATACAAGGGGTCAAGACCCTTGCTTCAAGATATTTATTTTATTAAATTCTAAGTTTGTATAGTTATCGAACAGGTCTAATAAATAATAACAATTACTATATCAAATTATTTTTTTCTCAATCTATTTAATTATACTATATTTTATCAATAGTTTTTTTGTAATTTTTACAAATTTATATTTAAATAATATTTTTAAAAATCTAATCATTCAAAAATATATTTTTTTCTCTTGAGGAAGCATAGATTCTGAAAAAGTTCCATTTTGAATACTATTTCTCATCTCAATAACTTTATCAGTTATATCCGTTATATTTACAATCCAGTCATTTATATATTTTTTTACCGTTTCTCCCTTTATGCCTAACTGTATTGCTCTTCTTCCTATTGGATTACCGTAAATATCCCTATCAGGATCCCACTGACATCTTACTTCTGACTTATCTAATTTATTTTCCCACTCTTCCTTAGATAAATCAGAAATTTCTCTAAAAGATGAAAGTACAGAATTTTTTACTATTTCATCAAATCCTTCCCTTTTCAAGTCAATAGCCAATATTCTTTCCTGTCCTTGCTTAGTAGCCCAACCACTTCGGTACATCATCCAGAGAAACGATGGTTTTATCCAAGTCATTCTACTTAAACTGAACTTACTTCCAAACTTTCCTAATTTTAAAGCCTCATCTGCTATTTCATTATTATATGCTTGATAGACTCTTATTGTTTTATCATCAAATACTGCATAAATATTTCTTTCCTCTTCTTTTCTCATAACTAATCCTTTCATTCAATATCCTTATTTGTAAAATCACATCTCTTCAACTGCTCCATTGCATGTTCTCTTATAGTCTCTTCTTCACTTTGTAATAATAATTCCAATTTTTTTCTTTCGCCTTAGGAGTATTAATATCCCCAAAAAGCAAAACAGCATTTTCTCACTAATGCAAAATTATCATCCCAACGGTATTTTTTTCAAAAATTCGAAGTTGCTAATTCATAAATGCAATCTATCGTAGAAGGTAATTCTAGTTGCTGGAGATAAAACACTATATCTTCGTGTTTTTCCATGCCATTCTTCTTTTGTTAATTTGCATAAAATATCAACAAATTTTTCACTGTATAATTTGAACATGTAAATTGCTGAAATTAAAAATATATACGCTGTCTCCATTTTTTTCATTATATGCTTTTTTTCCAACTCTGTTTTTTTATACTCTATTCTTTCATCATCATTTTTTTAAAAAATTCCTTTTGTAATTGTTGAAAAACTTATTTGTTTTTTTATATTTTTTTCCAACATTAATTTTTAATTCTTAAGAAAAGATAGTATTACTAAAAATTATAAAAATTTCAAACTAAATTTTATTATATTTGGAAGAAAAAAATAAAAAAACTATCTTTTTTTAAATAAGTAAGAAATTTAATGATAAAATTAAAAATTTATTTATGTTTCTTTCTAAAAACATCACAAATAAAAATTGAGAGTTTCCATATGTTATAAAAATTTATATAAAAAGTTTTTTTACACACTTACGGACACTCTCGAATAAATTCAGAATTATTTATTTCTTTTATAATATTAAAATTATCCTCCATAAATTCAATCATTTCTTCTATATTCTTTTTTTCTTTTTCTGGATTCTTAGTTGGATCATCTTTAATATTAAATTCAAACCACAATATCTTACCTTCTTTTTAAAAAAGTTTTTTTATAGTACGATACTCCATTATAATACTTAGAGACTACATACCAATTATCTCCATTTGCTTTATAATCTACTTTTCCAAAAGACGAAATATACTGATCCATAAGTTCTTTTTATTTTTTTAAATTAAATTTATTTTCAGAAGCACCAACAAATATTTTAATATCTGAATCTTTATTTTCTAAAAACTACCCTATTCACACTATCCCCAGAATTACTAATTTTATAGTCTTGAGGAATAGCGCAATAAAAAAATTAAACAACTTATCTATATAAACATTATATTTTTTTCATTTTTATCTGCTTTTTTTCACATAACCATTTTCAAATTTCATTAAAACATTATCATTCTCTACTTTTTTTCAGAAACTGTAGTTATCGATGATTTTTTTGAAATTCATAGAAAATATTGCCAATATCAAAACTAAAACAGAAATTACAGTAACTATAATTTTAAAAATTTTTTTGTTTATAAAATCATTCAATTCATAAGTTTTAAACCCTTTTGGGATTTCTCCTGTTTCTATCCAATTGTTTTCATAAATATATATCCTTCACTATTAAACACCACTTCCAAAAACTTTTTTTCATTAATTTTAATTTTATTATTTTTCAATATTATTTATATTGAAAGCTGTATTTTTGATTTCTTTATAAATGGTTTTCAAATCTGCTCCTGAAGGTCTTACTCTAATAACTTGTTCTTCTGGATTCAATAATTTATTAATTCTATCTATATCTATATTTTTTTCATTTAAAAGATTCTCATAAATCGAAGAAATTATTTCTGCACTGATATTTCCAATACTTTTATCTTTTTCCAAAAAAAGTTTGCAACATTTCTTTACCAATTTCTTCAGTAGGGGTTATCCATTTTAAGATTTTTATCAATTCTGCCCTTTCTTTTTTTATTGCTTCATCTATTTGATCATAAAAATTTGTTGTCACCATTAAAAACAACTTTGGAAGTATCAGATCTTATTCCATCTTCTTTATCATTTGCTAAATAATCAAGTAAGGTTCCTCTTACTATTGAATTAAGGTTCTGTATTCCTGCTAGTGAATCAAATTCATCAAAAAAATAATAAGACACCTTTATATTTATTTGTCATTTTTTTGAAAGCCTTTTTTTGTTTCATTAAAAAAATAAGTTGTATATTTCCTAATATATTCCCATTTGAAGAAAAAAATCTTTACTTAATACTTTAACATAATATAGATTATTTTCCTTTGCAATAGCTTCTGAAATCATAGTTTTAGCATTTCCTGGAGGTCCATAAAGAAGTATTCCATATTGATTTTCTATACCAAAAATCTTTTTCTTTGATTTCTCTTTTCAGTCGTATCATTTAAATAATTTAAAGTTATAGCTATATCCTCTTTTAATTTATTGTATCCCAGTATATCTGAAAACTTTATTTTTTTATTTCTTCTGGCTTTAAAATTTGTACCGGTACTTTCCGTTTTAAACCTTTAATCAGTTCTTCTTCTTGATATTCTAAAACTTCTAAGAATAATCCTTCTGTCATATCATCATCTTTTTAAAAAAACTTAAATCTATTTCGTTGTATTTTTCTCTAACTAACTCACACAGTTTTTTTACAAAATTATCAATATCTCTTCCAGACATATTTTTCTGTTTTTTTACATATCTTATATTGAAAACTTTTTTTCTTTAAAAAGAAAAAAATTATGTTTTAGTAATTTTTTTATGAAATAATTCTTCTCTTTTTATATTCTGGTAATCCTATTGTTATCGTTTCTGATAATCTACTTCTAATTGCCGAATCAATTACATCAACTCTATTTGTTGCAGCAATTATAAATATTTTTTGTTTTCCAGTTTGCATTCCATCAACTTCAACTAAAAATTGATTTATTAAATCTTCAACAAAACTATCTGTATCTGTACTTCCTCTTTGACCAAATAAAGTATCAACTTCATCAAGAAATAATATTGTTGGCTGATTTGCTCTTGCTTTTTCAAACAATCTTTTGACATTTGCACTTGTATGTCCAACGAATTCACCTTTTAAATCAGCTAATGTTGGTGCTAAAAAGAAACAATTTTTTTCATTTGCAATAGCTTTTACCAAAAATGTTTTACCAGTTCCCGGAGGTCCTGTAAGAATAAATCCTTTCCTAGAACTTTTTACCTTCATCATCATTAATAAAATTATCAACTCTTTGCAAGAATAGATTTTTTTAATATCTTCTTTCAATATTACATCATCTAACAAAACTTTTTCTTCGATTAGCTTTTTCAGTCGCTATTTCAAAAATGCTTTTTTTATCTATTTCGTACCGAGGATTTTTGTTTAACAATATTATTATAAATCCGAATAGCTGATTTTAAATTATTATTACTTGAAGAAATAGCTGAAGAAATTTCTTTTAAATCATTTACAATCGTTCTCATTTTTTTGGTTATCCAGTTCTGTTTCTGATAAATATTTTCTCAAATAAGTTATTTGTATTTCTTCACTAGAAGGATTTCCTATAAATATAGAGTTATTCTCTAAATCAAAAATCAAATCCTTTAATTAAATCTATATTAGAAACTTTTACAATTATTTTAACATTTTTTTATTTTTTTGACCAATCTTTTTATATATTTCACATAATTTAAAGCATTATCTTTTTGCTTGAGATGAATAAAGATTAGCAAGCCATTCCATTTCATCTATAAAAAAATAAAATATTTCCCTGGATATTGATTTATCTTTTCTTCAATCAATTTTAATCTATTTTCAAATAAAGAACCTTGATTATTTGTTGCATCTTTTGTTTCTTTTTGAATTCCTTTATTCTCTTGATCTTCTACTCCTTTCCAAAAATCATCATCAGGTTGTTCTTGTGCAAAAATAATTTTTCTGTCACATCTTCTATATTATTTATATTTTTCGAATACGTTTATATTTTTTTGAATTAATATAGATGTATCTATTAGAAAATATAATATCATCATTATTAGTACTTAAAGAAGCTATTTTAAAAGTTTCTTCTGCATTAAGTGTACCTCTAACATAATCATAGAAAAAGTCTCATCCTCTTTCATTCCATGAAAAAAATAATATTTTTTTCCCTTTATCTAATTCTGTTCTTAATGGTTCAATAAGTCTATGTTTTAACATTTTTCCCCTAATCATTATTTTTTTATTATTTTTTTGTAAATCTCTTAAATTCTTCAAATGCTTCATTGTCATCAAAACGCTTCTAAATTAGCAATATCTCTTGCTATTTTTTTCAATTTCACCTTGTATAACTGCAAATTCTTTTTCTTTCTTTTCTAAAATTTTTCCCTTTCTTGTTGTAATTCTATTTTTTTATTTTCTAATCCTTCTTCAGAAAAAAACTTATTTTCAATTCTTCAACTTCTTTTTTTAAATTTTCAACTTCATTATAAAGAACTTGATTTTTCAGCTCCTTTTTCCTTAATTTCTCTTTTTCTAGACTCTAATTCTTCTTTTTTTGTTTTATTATATTTTTTTCTATTTGTAAATTATAAGTTTTAATTTTTTATTTGAGTATCTTTTATCTTATCGAAATTACTTAAAAAAACCCTCAAATTATTAATTAAAATTCCACTTATATCATAACCTTGATCAATATATTTCTTTTTCATTGTTCTTCATATGATATATAATTTTTTTACAATTTCTTCAGTTAATGGGAAAAAAATTGTACAAGATTTACAATTATATTTTTCATATTTATTTTCTTCACTTATTTCAAAATTTTTTTCTCTATTTCTTTATAAAATGTTCCAATGTTTTTCTTCCCTCAAAAAAATATAATAGATTACCTATATTTTCTTCTGATTCAAATATTTCTTGTTTTGAATTTTTCTTTTTTTAAAAATTTCCACTAGATTTTTCTAAATCTGGACTATTAGTCATCTTATTTTTCCTCCTTATTATTATTTTTCTTCATTATTTTTTTGTTGACATTTATTCTTTTTAGTACAAAAAAATAAAAAAAGGTCCTTTTTATGGTTTTTACATACGATATTGCTTCATTTATGATTTCATTTACTTCTGTATTTTTTTAAAAATATAATCAAAATCTTCATTCTTTAAAAGCTTTTTTTCTAGTTCTTTTTATTCCATCTTCAATTTTAACTTTATACTCATAACTTTTATAACTTTTTTTGCACATCTTGTAACTCTTCTAAGTATTTCATTAAACTTATTTTCTTTGATTCAAATTCATTTATTGATACATTATGACTGCTGGGTAAAAATTTTTACATTTATTTTTATGTTTTAAATTTTGAATTTTTTTATTTCACATTCAGATTTCATTTTTAAAAAAATTTTGATATTTTTTTTATTTAATTCATCTTTATAGTTTGATACTTTTTTTCATATTTTACAATTTCTTCATTTGAAGTTGTTTCTAATTCTTTTAATATTTGTACAATTTCAAAAATATCCTTCTTTTTAAAAAATTTTTTTTCGCTATATTTTTTTATCAATATCATTTATCTCTTCATGAATTTTTACCTTTTATTCTTTGTGCATTTTCAATTATTTCTTTTTCTACTTTCAATTTTTTCTTTTGTTTTCTATTTCCGCTTTCTCTTCAGCAAGTCTTATTTTTAATTTTTTTAACTTCTTCTTCTAAATTTCGATTTTCATTAAAAAGAATTTTATTTTCAATTATTTTACTTTCAAGTTCTTTTTTCAGATTCTAATTTTTTTTCTTTCTTACTTCTATATTTTTTTATTTGCAAATTATATTCTTTAATAATTTCAATTTTTTTCATTTTCTATAATATCAAAAATTACTTAAAAATATTTTTAGTCCATCAATTAAAAATTCTGTTTATATCGTAACCTTGTGCTATATATCTTTTTCATTTACGCTTCATATGATATATAATTTTTTTACAATTTTTTTCAGTTAATGGAAAAAAAGTTGAATAATATTTGTAATTATATTCTCATATCCAACGCTTTTTTTCATTTATTTTAAAACTTTTTTTATTTCTTTATAAAACAATAAAATTTTATCATCTCTTAAAAAAATATAACAAATTATTTATATACTTTTTTTAGATTCAAATATTTCTTGCTTCGAATTCTTTTTAATACTTTTATTAAATCATCTAAATCTAAATTATTACTCATCCATTTTTTTCCCTTATTTCTTTAATGATGTCTTATTATTTTCTTCCTTTGTTTGAGATGAATTATATAGAACACTCCTATCATTTTTTTGTTATGTCTTGTATCATTATTCCTTCTTCTTCAAATTTATCTTTTAAATTTTTTTCCAAGTAGTTCCACAATTTCCTTTTTCTGCTTTCAGTATGATCTATATCTATTTTAATTTTTACCTTCTTCATCAACATTCACTTCATCAAAAATCAATTGTTTCATCTCCTACTTTTAGCAACAACTCTAAACCCATTATTAATATCTCCATTTATTTTTTTCTTGCTTCCACTTGATAACCTAAATTTCTCATAACCTTTCTTATCCCAAATGTAACATCAATAGTTTTCATTTGTTGATCAAATTTTAACTTTGAATATGTTATCGCTTCATCTACAAGATTGTCTATTTCTTTCTCATTAGCTAAAATATAGTCAAATTCTTCGCTATTTAAAGCTGATTCTAATTGCTTCATTTTACTTTCAATTTTTTTCTACATATTCACCTTTAACAAATTCTTTTTAAATATGTAATTAATCCTATTTTTTTCAGCTTTAGATTCACTTTTTATAATAATCCATCGGTCTATACAATCTTTTTTTCATATATTTTATTTTTTTAAATTTTGAATTTTTTTATTTCACACTCAGATTTTATTTTTTTAAAAAAATTCTTGATATTTTTTTCATTTAATTCTTCTTTATAGTTTGATATTTTTTTCATATTTTTTTCTACATTTTTTTACAATTTCTTCATTTGAAGTTGTTTCTATTTCTTTTAATATTTGTACAATTTCAAAATATCCTTCTTTCAAAAAAATTTCTCAGCTATATTTTTTTATCAATATCATTTATCTCATTATTTATATACACTTTTTACAGAATTAGCTTGATTTCTAATTTCTATTATATTTTTTTAGCTTTCTCATTAATTTTTTTATTTCTTCATTTATTTGATTTTTTTACTTTTTTTGCGACTTGTAATTCACCTTTTTAACAGTTCAATTTCTCCATTTGTTTTGTTTAAATTTTGTTCAAGTGTATTTTTTTCATTAGAAATTTCTCTATAACTTTTTTTCTACTTTTTCAGCATCCCTATATTCCCGATCACAATACCAGTTTTTACCTTTAATAGAACTCGAATATTTTTCTCAACTTCTTTATCGTTTTTTTCGAACTTTTTTTATCTAATTCTTCATTTTTTTATTTTTTTATATTCATTATAAACTGAAGTATAATTTTTATTAATTATTTCAACATTTTTTTATATTTTTCTAAGTACAATCTCTACTTCATTAGAAAGTTCTTTTTGCATCTACAGAAAATTCTGAAATACTCATATTTTCTACTACAAAGTACTCTCTTTCATATTCTACTGTTTTTTTCCTTTTAATATATTTAAGCTTTTTTTATAATATTTTTCATCAAATACATTTCTAGATTTGTTTGCTCTATTTAATACACTACTTACTTCTGATGCTTTTTCTTCCACTCATTTTTACACACTCTCCTATTTTACTAATTCTTTCAAAAGTTTTTCATAAAATCCTTTAGGAGGAATTCCAATCATAAATACTGTTTCTCCTTCTAATATATCAAATTGAATTTCTCTTTTTACTTTTTTAACTTTAACATGGCTTCTTGATATTTATTTGATAAAAAAATGTATCGTTTGATTACTACTTCCTCTCAATTCTTCTCCATTATCTAATTCCTCTACATATTCTCCATCAATAAGAATATCAATATATTTACAAAAATTCATTACCATATTTTTTTAACAAGTTCTTCTAGTTTATATCCCGTATATATCATCACATCTAAATTTGTATTTTCCTTAATCATTTTAATTAAATTAAATACATCATTAAATTGTAAAAAATGGTTCCCCCACTTAAAGTAATCCCTGTCAAATTTTTTTCTCATTTAGTATCATTTCGTAAAGTTCTTTATTAGAATATTTTTTTCCACCTTCTAACAATCTTCCTTCTTGATTAACACAATGTTTACAATTTTTTTAAACATCCCTGATACCAAATTACAAACCTCTTGCCAGGACCTAATACATATACTTCTTCAGAAAAAAATTTTTTTGAATTTTTGGCATTATTTTCTTCCTTTTTACTATTGCTTTGAAATTATATGATTTTTGTTTTTACTCCTGGAACATAAAATTCTTCTACTGTTTTAAAACTAAAAATCACTCGCTTTTTAGTATATCCTGCATTATTGATTTGTCAAATTTATCTTGACTAGGATCTACTGTTATTAAGACATCTTCCTCTTGGCACTTCCTCTAAAAATATTTTCTCTAAAATAACGATTTATTTCATCAATAAATTCTAATTCTTCTGTTGTTAAAGCTATTTTTTTCATTCATTTTATTATCTTTAAATTCTTTGTATAAATCTCTTAAAAAAATCTTCTCCATTCCCAAAAAAATTCCAACAAATTTTAAAAAGTCTTTCATTTTCACTTTCAGAATTAATCTGACTATTAATTTTTGATAATGATGAACATTTTTCCATTTTTTTCTTACTAGTGGTTTAAATTTAAACAAATAATTTTCTATTGTAGTTAATTTAGTTTCTGATTCATTTAATCTAATCTTTGTTGTCTCTAAATTACTACTTGTTGCGACTAGTTCTGATTCTTTCAATTGTAAAGTACTTTTTACATCATCTAATTCTGATTCTTTTGATTGTAATTGCTCTTTTTTTATTTTTTTCAAATTACTACTTGTTGCGACTAGTTCTGATTCTTTCAATTGTAAAGTACTTTTTACATCATCTAATTCTGATTCTTTTTGATTGTAATTGCTCTTTTTATTTTTTTCAAATTACTACTTGTTGCGACTAGTTCTGATTCTTTCAATTGTAAAGTACTTTTTACATCATTTAATTTTTTTCATATTCTTCTTGAGTTTTAAATTTAGATTCTATATCTCCTAGTCTACTATTTAAAGATTCTAATTTTTTTCTTTCTGGTTTGATTCTATATCTCCTAGTCTACTATTTAAAGATTCTAATTTTTTTCTTTCTGGCTTGATTCTATATCTCCTAGTCTACTATTTAAAGATTCTAATTTTTCTTTCTGGCTTGATTCTATATCTCCTAGTCTACTATTTAAAGATTCTAATTTTTTTCTTTCTGGCTTGATTCTATATCTCCTAGTCTACTATTTAAAGATTCTAATTTTTTTCTTTCTGGCTTGATTCTATATCTCCTAGTCTACTATTTAAAGATTCTAATTTTTCTTTCTGGCTTGATTCTATATCTCCTAGTCTACTATTTAAAAGATTCTAATTTTTTTCTTTCTGGCTTGATTCTATATCTCCTAGTCTACTATTTAAAGATTCTAATTTTTTTCTTTCTGGCTTGATTCTATATCTCCTAGTCTACTATTTAAAAGATTCTAATTTTTTTCTTTCTGGCTTGATTCTATATCTCCTAGTCTACTATTTAAAGATTCTAATTTTTTTCTTTCTGGCTTGATTCTATATCTCCTAGTCTACTATTTAAAAGATTCTAATTTTTTTCTTTCTGGCTTGATTCTATATCTCCTAGTCTACTATTTAAAGATTCTAATTTTTCTTTCTGGCTTGATTCTATATCTCCTAGTCTACTATTTAAAGATTCTAATTTTTTTCTTTCTGGCTTGATTCTATATCTCCTAGTCTACTATTTAAAGATTCTAATTTTTCTTCTTGCTTAGATTCTATGCTTTCCAATTTGTTATTTAAAATATCAAATTTTTCATCAATTATTTTTTTAACTTCTTCTATTACATCATTTCCTTTATTTCCCTGTTGAGTATCATTTTCAACTTTTCCAGTTTCTTCACAGAATTGCTCTCTATCTTCTTCAGAATCATACTTTCTTTTTTTCACTACGACGATCTTCATCTATGCTTCCTTCTGCTGTTAGTTGAGTATTATTCTCATATTCCCCATTATGATCATTGCCATCTTTATAATCTTCGCTCATTTTATCTTTTTCCTCCATTTTTTTCTAATATTTTATCTTTTTCCCTTACCTAAACCACTACTGTTATCAAGTCCTTTTCCCATTTCTATTTTCTTCCTTTCACAATAGCTTTCATTGTATATGATTTTGTTTTTACTCCTGGAACATAAAAAGTTTCTACTGTTTTTAAAATTGAAATCACTTGCTTTTAATATATCTTGCATTATTCCCTTATTAAATCTATCTTCACCTGGATTTACAATTATTAAAACATCTTCTGTCGCCAATAAATAATTTTTAAAAATATTTATTTATTTCTTTAGTAAATTCTAATTCTTCATTTGTCAATGGTTCTTTTTCAGTCATTTTAATTTGTTTAAGCTCTTTATATAAATCTCTTAAAAAAATCTTCTCCATTTCAAAAAATTTCAACAAACTTTAAAAGGCCCTCTTTTTTTCATTTTCTGATTTAATTTTTATTATTAAAAAAATATCAATGAAGGACATTTTAACATTTTCTGTACCAACGGTTTATATCTATATAAAATTTCTTCTATCTTTGAGTATTCCTTCATTTGATTATTTAAATCTTTTATATCTTTCTTAAAGATACTTTCCCTTTTGGCTATTTCTTGTTCCTTTTCATCTAGTATTTCTTTCTCTCTTTTTATTCCAATTTTCCTTAAAATAATTTTTCTAGCTTAACTTTTTCTTCTCTAATTTTCAAAATCTTCTCTTGAATTTTCCTGAACTGGCTGTTTTTAAATTTTGAAATTTCAAAAAGTTATTTTCATTTTTTTGTTTTTCAATTTCTTTTTCTAATTTTTTTCTATTTTCTTTTTTTAATTCATTAATATCTTCACCAGTAAGAAATTTTATTATCTTATTAATAACATCAGACATTATTTTTCACCTTCTAAATCTTCACTTAATTATTATTCTTTAAAACCACTCTTTTTATCTCAGATGTTTCTAAAAATATCCTCTTCTTTATTTTCTTTAACAATATATTCTAATTCATCGTCTCTAAAAAGCTCTTATGTATAAAAAAATTTACCATTTTCTTCTTCATCAAACTCTAACGGCATTTTCAAAAACATCGTTTTTTTCTTCTTTCAAATCACTTGAAAAAAATATATTACAGCTTTTTTTCATTTTTAATTTTTTTGAGAAAAATTTTCCAATCATTTTCTTTATCTTGTCTTGAAATAATAACTCTTAATTCTCCATTTTTAGGAAGAAATTTATATACATTCCAAGCAAATACTTTATTTTTTTTATATTACTATCATCTAATGTGAAAGTTTCTATATTTAATTGTCCGTAAGCAACTGCTGTTTTTGGAGTAATTGCATATTTCTTTTCTTCTATTTTTTTCAGAATATGGATTTGTTTTCATCCACTAAATATATTTTGTTTTCAGGAAATTTTTGTTCAATAAGATCACTCAATATTTTATTTTTTTACTGCATTTCCCGATTTAAATATATTTACTTTTTTTAATATATCTTCAAATGAATTTATTGACTTATCATTTTCTTTTTATATTGTCAATATTATTTTCAAACGATGATCTTAAAGCATTAAAGAAATGATTAACATTTTCTTGAAGAACATTTCTCAATTTATCTAATATTACATCTTTATTTGTAGTTATATTTACTTCAACAGTCTCATTTCCAGTTATTGTATATAGTGATAATGAAAGTGTATCAGCAACTTCATCTTCTTTACGCTTCAAATAGCAATCTAGAGATTGCTTCATTTACAATAATCAGATTTAATTTTTGCAACAACTGAATTATTTAGTAAATTTTCTTGCATTCCATCTGTTATTTTTTTCTTCTCTAAGTTTAGGAAATGGTATTTTATTTTCTTTAAAAGATTCAATATTAGTTTCATCTTGATATATCCAGTAAGACATTCTATTTATAAGTCTTTCTCCACCAATTTCTTCGTTACCATCTACACCTAATATTTCAATAATAGCATCATCATCCTCATCTTCACTTTCTTTAAAAAAATTCCAAACGAAAAAAATCAAGAGTTCCTCCACCAAAAATCATATATTGCAAAAATACTCTCTAGGGTTTTTATCTAATTTTAAATAATTACCACAAATAGCTCCTACATATGCTACAGGTTCAGAATATTTCATATTTACACTGAATATTGGTCTTCCTTTTTCATCAACTGCATTTTGTAAAGAAATAGGCAATGATCTTTTTTTAATCCATACTCAATAGATTTTTTTAATTTCTTTCTCAATTGTTCATTAAATTTTTACAGGATAAGTAACTAAAAAAATTTAGTATAAATTTTTTTGAGTTGTTTGGATTGTTAATGGTTCTTCCTAATAGATAACTATAAAAAGCTATTGGATCAAAAGATTCATCATTTTGAAGTTCAAAAATCATTTACTAACTTTATAACATCTTTCTCATTATTATCTTCTTTTTAACAAAGAAACCAGTGTTAAAGTTGTTTCTTTTTCTAATTCATAAGGTATTAATTTTATTTGAGTTAATATAGAATTGAGTTCTTTTTATTAGCATCTTTTATTAATTCTTTTTACTGTATAACCAGAATCGTAATTTATTTTTTTCCCTTCATCATTATCTTCTTTATTTCCTCTATAAAATAATGGTAAATTTTTATTTTCATTTTTTTCCATTGTTTATATAAATCTCCCCATCTATAAATCATAATATTTGTGGGATTTTTCATATTTATTATATCCTTCTTCTATCTCATTTTCTGATGACAATGTCATAAACTCTATTCTTCCACTATTAGAAATAGCTACACAAGTAGACGAAGTTCCAAAAATCTATTGATACTCTATCAGTATTTTTTTATAATTCCTTTATTTTTCCATTGCTAAATCAGTATTATGAAAAAAATTATTTGTATTGGAAAGCAAATAGTTAAACTTCCCTCATTCTCCTCTAATTTTTAATTCTAGATTTCCTTTAAATTTTTGCATATTGTTCTTTTTCTTTAAATTCCTTTATGAAAGAATTAGAATTTAATTCAATATCGAGTATTAACTTTCCTTCCTCAAAATATAAATTTTTGGAAATTGCTTCTATTTCTTCGTCAAGAGAATCATTATCTTTTTGAAAAAAATCTTAAAGAATTTTTTTATTTTTTTAAATGTTTATATCTTTCTAAGTTACTAATTTCAATTTTTAACTTTCTAATTCCAAAAATTTGCCCAAATTCCTTGTTCTTTATCTTCTAAAAAAATTTTTTTACTTATACTTGACGTTCCAAGTAAATAATTTTTCTGTATAATCAAAAAAATTTAATTCAGGAACTTCTTCGTTAATCTCTTCTATTTCCAAAGGTCTAATTATATCTAAAAATTCGTTCTTTATCTTTTTGTGTTATTTTTTTCTTTTATGTAATTTGATAAATTTTCATTATCATCATATGTCATTCCTTTTATTTTTTTAAATCTTCATAATGTCTAATTGTATATTTTTTTATCCTCATTTTTCTAAATCAACTATCTCAACTTCATCATTAGAAAAAATCTAAAAGAAATTTATTGCTTCTTTATTCTTATATACGAATTCTACATTTTCTCCTTGTTCATTATGTTTTACTGTAATTTCATTATTCATTTTTTTCCTCCTATTTTTATTTAAAAATCTTTTTTTAATTTCTTTTTACTTGGTAACAAAAATTTTTCTTCAAGAAGTATTTTCTCAGTATCTTTTATATATTTATAAATAGTACTTTTGAGAAACACCATATTCAAATGCTAAATTTTCCAGCGTACGATATTCACGACTATACAAAATTGTAATAATTAGTTTTTCAGTAGTACTTAATTTAGACCTTAAACTAATTTTTTTATTATCTAGAACTTTCAACATTTTTTTCAAAGACTTCTTTTTGAAACACCAAACAATCGTATATAATCTTTTTCTTTTAATTTTGACATATTTTTTTACTAATCATTTTTCATCACTTGCCTAAATTTTTTTATTATTTCTTTCTTAAGATATCTAATTTCTCTTTTTATTAGTTTCTAGACGCTTCTAGAATTTTTTTTCAAAATAATTCATTTCTGAGTTTTTGATAAAAAAATTAAAAAAATCATAAAATCTAATTTTAGTATCCTTATTTCTTTTTCTGTAAATTTCATTTTTATCTTCAGCAATATTTCTTCAATAAATTTTTTTCAATATCCATTTTATTTTTCTTTATGAGCTTTCTTTATATATTTATCTAGATCACAAGAAGATATACATAATTGTCTACTTATTTTTTTCAATTTGAAGTATATTTTTTTGGATGTTATACTGTAATAATTTGAAAGAAATAGTGTTAAAGTTTCTATATATTCTTTCTTAAATTCTATTTTCTTTTAATCTAAAAAGGATGAAGGTTTTTTTCTATTTCTATATTCAAATTTATATTTTTTTAGTTCTTCGATATAATCCTGTAAATCTCTACTTACCAGTTCATCTTTTTACATCAAGAAATGAATCAAAATTTTTTTAACTCCTCTGATAAATTTTTATAAAATTTTTTTATTTTCATATTTTTTTGCAATCCATTCATAATAATATTTTTTTGTTTTTTTAAAAAAATGAATTAAATCTATATGTATAATTATAATGTACTCTACTTTCGTATAATTTATTACTTTCTTCCATTTTTTTGTATGATAAATATATTATTTATATAAAAATATCACACACTCCTTTCTTTATATTTATTATTACTGTAGACTTTTTACTTCTCTTAAGAAATCTTCAATTTTTTTCAAAAAAAGTTTGTCTTTAACCCTTACAGTTAAAAATAAGTTTTTAAAATTTTATATGAAAAATTTCTATACTAAATACTTTTGATTTTTAAGTCTTATGTTACTATTATACCCCATTATTTACTTTTTATACAATATTTTTAAAATAAATCCAATAACTATACATTAAATTAAAAAAACGTATTAAATAGTATATTGATTAGAACAAAAAAATATTATCAAGCTATTATATTTAACACTATTTCTATTTAAAAAAATTAAAAAAATTAAATTCAGGTTTAATCTACTAAAAAGATTTATAATATCTAAATAATGTACGGTAAAATAACAATATTTGAAGGGTTACACAAAAATTTTTACACACCTTATATTATATTTTTGAGTTTACACAAAATTCTGTACACTCTCTTTTATATAACTTCATTTCATTATTATACGCCTGATAAACTTTTTATCGTCTTTTCATCAAATACTGCGTAAATATTTCTTTCCTCTTCTTTTTTTCATAATTAATCCTTTCATTCAACATCCTTATTTGTGAAATCACATCTATTTAATTGCTCCATTGCATGTTTTCTTATCATTTCTTCATCACTTTGCAACAATAGTTCCAATTTTTTTCTTTTTGCCTTAGGAGTGTTTATATCTCCTAAAAGCAAAACAGCATTTTCTCACTAATGCAAAAATTATCATCCCAACGGTATTTTTTTCAAAAATTTGAAATTGCTAATTCATAAATGCAATCTATCGTAGAAGGTAATTCTAGTTGCTGGAGATAAAATACTATGTCTTCATGTTTTTCCATGCCATTTTTCTTTAGTCAATTTACATAAAATGTCAACAAATCTTTCACTATATAATTCAAACATATATATTGCTAAAATCAGAGTATTCATACTTTTTCCATTTTTTTCATAACATGCTTTTTCCAACTCTGTTTTTTTATACTCTATTCTTTCATCATCATTTTTTTAAAAAAATTCCTTTTGTAATTGTTGAAAGCTTATTTCTTTTCTATATTTTTTTCAACATTAATTTTTTTCAATTCTTCAAGACTATTTTTTTCTCCATTTTTTTATTATTTCCTTGTATAATATAGTTACATTATACAAGCTCCTTTCTTTAAATTTTTTTATATTGATTATATATTTTTTTTATTTATATAATATACTTAATTAGATAGAGTGACATCGGTTTTTCCTTGTTGTTTTAACTTCGTTAGAAAGAGTGATGCCTCTTCTGATAAAGTGTTTACGGATTAGTTAGATGTTGACGCTTCCTGTGTACTTCGCATTTTGAACAAGATAGTGAAGGACTTCTATCTAAAATATATTAACGGAAGGTGTGTTTTTTATGTTTTTCCTAGGCATTGATATTGCTAAGCATAATCATCGGCAACTCTATTTTTTTAAAAGCCTGTTCTTTTTTTCTAATTCCAGCAATGGGGCTGATTCCTTAATTGACAAATTAAAAAAATATTCTACAGATGATATCATCATCGGTATGGAAGCTACTGGACATTACTGGCTAGCCCTATACTCATACCTGTCAGAAAAAGATTTCAATATTATTGTTATAAATCCCATTCAAACTGATGCCTGGCATCATGCAACTGAGATCAGAAAACGTAAGACAGATAGCAGCGACTCTGTCCTGATTGCTGACTTTATCCGCTTTGGAAACTTTCAAACTTCTTCCATTGCCGATGAAAAAAATATTTAAATTTTCGTAATATGACTAGATTTAGACATTCTTTAATCAAAGCAAATTGGTGATCTGAAAAGAAAAAAATTATTGCCAACCTGGATCTAGTTTTTCCTGAATATTCATCATATTTTAGTGATATTTTTTTGGACAAACTTCCAAAGAAATATTGCTTAACTTCAATACTGCTGAAGATTTTAAAAAAATCTTAAGACAAGAGATTTTGAAAAAAAGTTTTTAAGGAATATTACCTTAAAAAAATCTGCAACTATTAAATTAAACAGTCTTAAACAAATGTCCCAATCTTCTTTTTGGAGTTAAATTTGCCCTTAGTTCCTATTCTATACAGATTAAATGCTTAATTGAACAGATTAAGGTAATCGAAGATCAGGCAAAACTCATTGAGAATGAAATAGAATCAATTGTAAAAGACCTGAATACACCAATTTTTACAATACCTGGCATAGGCTATGTGACAGGGAGCTGTCATACTCGCTGAATTAGGGCGACATCAACAAATTTTTCCAGCGATAAGAAGATAGTCGCATATGCTGGTTTAGATGCAACTGTTAATCAGTCAGGACAATCTGACGGACAGCATGGACATTTAAGCAAACGTGGCTCAACACACCTAAGAAAAGCCTTGTTTCAAGCTGCTTTTGTTGCAAGTACGAATGACACCATCTTTAAAGATTTTTTTATGACAAAAAAACGCAAGGAAGGAAAGCATCATTTAGTAGCTGTAAATGCAGTTGCCCGTAAAATGTGCCATGTTATTTATGCAGTACTAAAAAAAGAATGAACCTTATGTAGAACAAAAAAATAGAATAAATTGAAAATACATTAACCTAACTGACAGGTATTTTTTTGTTGTGCATAAATTTTTTTCAATAAATTTTATCTAAAAAAACTTTAAAAATTTATGCTTGACTTTTTATAGTTAGTCTTTCTTAATTTGAAATATTTTATTTGGATTAAGTATATTTCTTTATTATTTTTGGTAAATTTCAAAACTTTCTCTATGGTTTTCGTTGTATTGACAATGTATTGTTATTTTTGTTCATATTTGGTAATATGTCTTAACGCAAAATAACAATTTCTCATTAAAAACTTTCTATCCAACTTTCAAAAAAATTCTTCTTGTTCCTTAACACTGCCAATTTTTAATTCACTATCGTAATCAAAAAAATATCTACTACATCAGATAAAGTAGCTTGTTTTTCCCATTTGTAATTTATACGCCTTTGTCCCTCCAAATTCTTTTTGCATTCCAGAAGGATAAACATTAATAACCGAAGCATTACAAAGTAAATAAATATTATTTAATTCTAATTTTTTTCGTAATTCTACAACAGAATCAAATATATTATCACTTTTTTTGAAAAAAATATACCATATTTTTCAATTTCTATTTTCAAATTAATTTCATCTTCAGTTTCTAATAAAAAAATAGTTTACTTTTTTTCTACTTTTTCCATTGTTTAAAAATTTCAATATTTTTGTATTTCTATATTACTTTCTTCTTTTTCCAAAAAAATTTTTCCATTGTAATCACCCTCTATTCTAAAAAGTTTTTTTCAGTTCATCATAAATAATTTTTATTTTTCACTATAATATTTTAACATAAAAATTATTATAAATTTCTATAATATATGGAATTTTTTTCAATATTTAAAAATAAAAAAACTGTACTTTCTATTATTCAAAAACCAAGTACAGTTCAAATTTATTATTTTTTTATAAGTTAATCTTTATCATGATTATCATTATCCTTATCTTGATGTTCTTCATACTCGTCATATTCGTCATACTCATTAACTTCACTAGGATCTTCACCGTGATAATCTTTTTTTATTAAAATCATTTTTTTCAATTTTTTTATATTTATCCATCCAAGACATTCAAATCACTTCTTTTTAAAAATATTTTATAATATTCCTTGATATTTTATACTATTTCCCCAATAAACAGTATTTACCATAACAGTTTCTTCAGGTAAATTTACACCTTTTTAAAAGCCCACTTTTTAAATTCTTCAAATCCAGTTCTGTCAACGATATAACCAATATGCTCTTTTTGGAGGCTTCTATCTATATATTTGTCAACGTATTCATAAGTATTTTTCATAATTTTTTTATAATTGATTCTTCATCTGCCCAAAAATAGCCAATCTTCAGCAAGTCTTGGATTTTTGCTTTCCAGTTCTTCCCATTATTGCAAGTTTATAATATTTTTTAGGTGATCTTGTCCATGCACCTGTCGGACAGTTTAAAACACATTCACCACATCCAATACATCTTTGATGATCTCTCACAGGTTTATAATTTTTATATGAAATTGCTCCTGTTGATACTTTTTTTACATTTTCTTTCACACATTCCGCACGAAACACATTTTTGATTCATCTAGTTCAGGCTTTGCCATTCCAATTATTCCAAAATCGTGCATTCTCACTTTTTGACAGTCGTTTGGACAGCCAGTTAGAGCAACTTTAAAGTGAAAATCATTTGGGAAAATCACTTTTTCTATTTTTTTTGCAAGTTCAGTTGTATTATAGGCCCCTTTTGGACAAACTTTGTTTCCAATACAAGTCGCCACATTTCTTGTCCCTGCAGTGCGATATCCCTTATCTTTATCCTTGTAATTAATATCCAATTTTTCCATAATTGGCTGAACCATTTTGTTGACTTTTTCAATGTCCTTCCAATTGATTCCCAAAACTTCAAATCCTTGACGAGTTGTAATATGCACATTTCCATCTCCGTAAGTATTTGCTATGTCTGCAACTAATCCCATTATTTCCGCTGTAACTGCTCCACCTGGAACTCTTACACGAAGTGCAGTTTTTTTGATCTGTCTTTTGTCACTCTATATGCATTTTTTGTAACAACTTTTCTATTTAAATCAATACTCATTCTATTGCCTTCTTTCTTAAATTCAAATTTCTAAAAATTTTTCTAATCCAACAATTTTTGTGCTTTGTCATACTTAAATACAGGTCCTTCTAAGCAGATGTATGTTTCATCAATTTTACAATGTCCGCATTTCCCAACTGCACACGACATTTTTTTCTCAAATGAAACCCATATTTTTTTCAACTGGCACATTTAATTTCAAAATTTCAAGACAAGCAAAATGCATCATTATTGGCGGTCCCACTACAATAAATTCAGTTTCATCCATATTTTTCAATTTTCAAATCTGGAATATATTTAGTCACCATTCCTTCGTGAAACTCATTTTCCGTTTTCCCTAAATTTCTCGCACTTTCAGCATTGTCCAAAGTGACTAAGATTTCAATATTTTTTTCTCCAACGTGAAAAATTCTTTTTCAAAAATAACACTTTCATAATTTTTTTATAACCCACAATTATTTTTAAACGACTTCATTTCTTCAGGATGTTTTTGTAAAAATATTCAATAATCGGACGAACTGGTGCAATTCCACTTCCTCCAACGACCATTACAATATGTTTATTTTTATATTCCTCAATCGGAAATCCATTTCCATAAGGACCTCTTAAAAAAATTCTATCTCCTGCCTTTAATTCAAAAAAATTTTATCTGTAACCTTCCCCAACTTTTTCTAATCAAAAAAATCAAGATAACCTTCCTTTTAAATCAAAAATTTGCAACAGAAATAGGAGCTTCTCCAACTCCTGGCAGCGAAACTTGCATAAACTGCCCAGCATTTACTTTTCCATTTTTATATTCTACACGAAATAGCCATTCCAGCTCTGTAACTTTTTCAATGAATAAAAGTTTGTGAACAGTTGGCAAGTATACATTCATATCTATTATACTCTGCTCATCCATATTTATTGTATTTAATGTATTAGTATTCATTCTGATTTTTTTCACCTCTTTTTTTCAGCTGAAATTCTTTTTAATTCCGCACTTAGTTTATTTATACAATTTGAAAAATGAAATATATTCAGGACAAGCATCATCACATCGTCCACATCCTGTACACATTTGATAACCAAATCTCTTTTTTTAAAGTCAGAAATTTTTATGCATAACTTTAAATCTCATTCTATCTCCATGTCTTTGTCTAAATGAATGTCCACCAGCCATATCAGTAAACCCATTTACATGGCACGAAGCCCACACTCTTCTTCGCTCTCCATTATTGTCATTTTCACTGTAAAAACACATCTTGCGTTGTCGTACAAGTACAAGTTGGACAAACGAAATTACATTTTCCACAAGCTATGCAACGGCTGTCATATTCACGCCATAAATCTAAATTTATAATATCGGAAAGTTCAATGTTATCTGGAATATCTACGTGAATTTCATTATCTTCCACAAATTCCATTTCAAATTCTACATTTTCATTTATTTTTACTATTTTCTTTATTTTCAGAAATAACTTCATCAAAATATGACTTTAATTCATCATCTCTTATATCAGCAAATACTTTATCATCTGTAACTTTTATTCCAATATTATATTCATCAGTCTTATTAGTCTTCATATCCACAAAAAAACAATTTTCAAACGAATTTGGACATCCAAATACTACAAATTTTACTTTATCTCTTACTCTTTTTATAGTAAATATCCAAAAAAATTTGTTATTTAAATAAACTTCATCGACTCTCTTTACGGAATGTAAATCACAGCTTCTAAGAAAAAAATAAGATATTTTTCATCCTGCTCTTTAGGCATTGTACATCCATCTTCTGTAAAATAAAACATTGTCTGTGTTATTGGCAGCATTACTTCCTTTGCTGAAAAATGAGATTTTTTTATCAAAGCATATCTCTTCAATCTTATCAATTTCAGAATATCTAATTACAGAAGTATCTGAAAATGTCCCACGAAATGGTATTTCAATTGGGGCATATATTTTTATACTCCCTTTTCAGCTTTTCAAGTGCTGAATTAAAAATTTTTCACGATTTAAGCTAATTTTTCATTACTCCTCCTAAATTTTTTTCATAAACAAAGGATTAAGCCCCTTGTTATATTCTCTCCAATTATTTCAATTTTTTTATTCTTATTTTTATTTCCTTTTTTTCCCCAAATAATAACAGGCATACCCAATAAAGCCTCCACCAACAATATTTCCCAATGTTACAAATAGCAAATTATAGAAATATCCATTCAAAGTAATTCCCTTATACATGATTCCCATCATTAAAAAGCGTCATATTAGCAACACTATGTTCAAATCCAGCAGTGATAAATGCAAAAAGACACCAAAAAAACCATTATTAACCTAGCAGTTTCTTCCTTTAACTTTATTCCAGCCAAAACAGCAAGACATACTAAAATATTACATAAAAATTCCTTTAAAAAAACAATTCTTGCAGCAAAAGTCTGCAACTTTAGCCTTTGAAACTTTCACAATAAAAATCTACAACAGGCTTTGAAGCAGAATTTGAAAAACATATATAATGGCAAGTACAACTGATCCAACAACATTTCCAATATAAGTAGCTATCCACATAAAAAAATCATATCTTTAAAAAGTTATTGTCTTATTTAACATTCCTGTTACTCCAACCATATTATTTCCCGTAAAAAGCTCCGTTCCAAAACACAACTACAAGACTAAGTGCTATCCCAAAACTGACTCCCATAAGAATTTTTATTAGTTGGCAATCCACTGCTAACTCCTCCAACCGTAAATGTCAATAAAAATTCCCAATCCAATAAACATCCCTGCCATAAATGCCGATAAAAAAATATTTTTCCCTTAGAATTTTTTTAGCAACTGAACCTTACTTTCCACGACATTTGACACTTGTTCCAAAGTTTGATTATTTCTCATTTTTTTATATCGTGATAAGATAACTTACCACATCTCCTTTCTAATTTTTGTCTTTATAAAAAGTTTCTTTTTTTAAATCAAATTTATTTGTGAAAAAAATTCATAATTTGTTTTCATTAAATTATTACATAATTATAATAAAAAGTCCACAAAAAAATATTTTTTTTATATTTGTATTTAGAATATTTTGATTCGCTAATTATCAATTTTTAAAAAAACAAAAAAATCGCTGTTTTTTTCAACAACGATCAAATAATTTAAATTTATGCTAAACCTATTAAGACTTTTTGCTATCTAAAATTTTTACATTTCTTTTTAACAATTTTTCTTAATGTTTCAGAATTTGCATTTGCCTTATTAATTGCTCTTTTCCAAGCCTTGTCGCCACGTACATTATGAAATAATCCGTGAGTATGCATTAAAAAAATAAATGTGGACGAAAGATTCTGCTTTTCCATATTTTTCAACATAATGAATCATCTTTTTCAATAATTTCTTTACGTGTAATATTTATTTTTTTCTTCACTTCCATAATATTTTTCCAAATTCAGTCAAAATCATAGGATTGTCATAAATTTCACGACCTAGCATTACAGAATCCACGTGTTTTAGATGCTCATCAACTTCCTCAACTGTTTTTTTATTCCACCATTAATTTCTATATGCAAATTAGGATTTTTCTTTTTTTCACACGATAAACTTCATCATATCTAAGTGGCGGTATGCTTCTGTTTTTGTTTTGGATCAAGTCCTGTCAATATTGCTATTCGTGCATGAATAATATATTTATTTACTCCAGCTTTTTCAGTAATATGAATAAAATTCATCATATCTTCATATTTATCAAGCAATGTTCGTTCAAAAGTATCAGGTAATATTTTTTTCCCATCAATTCCAATTCTATGCTTTATAGAAATTGGCTTATTTGTTGCATCTTTCATTGCTTTTTACAATATTTGCAACTTCTTCTGGAAATGCCATAAGATAAGCACCCATCATATTTCCTGAAACTCTATCCGAAGGACACCCAACATTCAGATTAATTTCATCATAAGCATATCTCTCAGCAATTTTTACAGCCTGATAAGCCTCTTTTGGATTAGTTGCCGCAATTTGCAGCACAATTGGATGTTCCACTTCATCAAATCCCAAAATGTAGTCCAAATCTCCATTAAGAATTGCCTGTGCCGTTATCATTTCTGTATACAATAAAACATCTTTGTTTATCATTCTCACAAAATTTCTAAAAATTTCTATCTGTCCTGTCAACCATCAGAGCTATACTTATCTTATTTTTTTCACTGCATTTCCTTTCGTATTTGATTTTCACATTTTTTTTATTATCTATTTTGCATTGTAATATTTCATTGCTTCAGGTAAAAATTTTCTAGCTGCTTCAATTCTGTTTTTTTCCAGATGGATGTGTAGATAAAATTTCTGCACCTTGACTTCCACCCTATCGAATCCATTCTTTCAAGAGCCGTAATTGCTTCAGATGGATTATAGCCAGCCATTGCCATAAATATCATTCCGTATTTATCTGCTTCATATTCTTGAGTTCTATTAAATTTTAAAAGAGTAATAGAAAGTCCATCGGAAACTAAAGAAGATATAATATTTCCACCTGTCAATGCATCTGTCACACCTGCTGCAATTCCAGCAAGAGCATTATTACTTGAAGCCTCAGCATGATGTCCTCCAATAACGTGTCCAATTTCATGCCCCATTACAAAGGCAATTCCAGAATCACTATTCAAGACTGGCATTATTCCAGTATAAAAAGCAATTTTTTTCCGCCTGGCATAGCAAATGCATTTATTTCTTTCGTTTTTATCAAATTAAATTCCCATTGTAAACCAGATATTTTTTTAGACATCCCATTTTTCATTCAAATATTTTTTTCAACTGCTGCCGACATTCTTCCGCCAATTCTTCTCAACCGTTGTCCATCAGGAGTATTATTTGCCAATAGCCCTTTAGCTCCAGCCTGTTGAATAAGTTCTCTGTATGAAGAAATTGAACTTTCTGCCACACTTTCATCACTAACCAATTTTAATTGTCTTCTTCCTGTAAGTGGCGCTACCGTACAACTGGAAATCATTGTTACCGCTGTAATTAAAAAAATAATATTTTTGAATATTTTTTTCATTTCTAGATTCCTCCCATTTATCTTTCATTTTCAAAAGTCTAAAAAAATATTAACAAAAAAATAATTTTTGAATTAATAAAATATCAAAACTCCTTCTTCCCATTATTAAATTTTTATAACTTCTGATTTTTTTAAATTTTTTTACTAAAAAAATTTTTATTTTTGTCAAACTTAAAATATATAATTTTTAAAAAGTTTAATCTTTATTTCTACATACAGTAAAGTTTTCAAAAAGATTGATTTAACAATTTAAACTTTTCTATTTTTTTCAATTTTACACTTTTTTTATTATACCACACAAAATAAAATGTTTCAATTTTTTTCAATTTTTTTATTAAAATTTATTATAAACTTCCAGCATATTCAAAATATCCCTAGTTTCCTTCACATCATGTACTCTCAAAATTCTTCCCCGTCCTGCACCATTAAACTTTCAAATATCAACGTTCCCATCAGTCTTTCTTCCAATGTCAATCCAAATATCTTTTCATTGAAACTCTTTCTTGAAATTGCAACCATCATTGGCGACTTCATATCCCGCAAATATTTTTACCGACTTAATTCTTTCCATATCTTCAGGAGTATTCATACTATTATTTGAAGAATACCCAACTCCTGGATCTATCGAAATTTTTCCTTTTCAATCCCAGTTTCCAAAATTGCCTTTACTCTCTTGTCAAAATAATCTTCCAAATAATTCTTCAAATTTGGAATTTTATCAAATCTTCCATTATTCATAACAACTAATGCAGGCTTATATTTTTCAACTAATTTCAATTTTCCTTCTGAAGTAAACCCATTAAAAATCATTAATAATATCAATTCCAGTATTCAATCCTTTTTCAATAACTTCTTCAGTATCACTGTCCAAAGCCAGTACAATACCTGGAAACTCCTTTTTCACAGCTTCAATATTTTTTTCAATCCGATTCCATTCTTCCTGTGCCGAAATATCATCAAAATTAGGCTTCGATGATTTTCCCCCAAACTCAAATATCTTAGCCCCATTTCTAATATCTTCTTCGATTCTCTTCAAAACCTTATCTATGCTCGAATTTCTCCCACCATCATAAAAATGAATCTGGAGTAATATTCAAAATTGAATAAATAACAGACTCAGTTGTCAAATCAAACTCAAAATTATTCCCTTCCAAATCAGCCTATCCCTTTTGCAAAAATATCTTCCAATTTATTAATCCCATTTTCAAACTCAAAATTATTTTTCCTTTTTCAAGATTTCAGACAACTGCTTTAACTCAGAATATTTTAAAAATTCCCACAATCTTTTTATCTTGATTAAAAGAAAATACATTTTTATCTTCCAAAAATTTCCAAATTTATTCAATTCATTTTTTTCCCCATCAAATTCAATAACAATATTTTTAGAATCTCTATTTTTTTATTTCATTAATTTTTAATCATTTCAACATTTTCCCTTTCTCTGTATATTTTTTTATTTTTTTCACTTTTTTTAACTTATTATTTTATAATCATTCATAAAAAAATCAAAAAAATTTAATACCTTTTTAGATAATTAAGAAGATAAAAAAATTGTTGTTATCTTTTTTTCTAGATTTTTAAACAATATAGAATTTTAATTAATTTAACTTTTCTTATTTATTGTATTATAGTAAATATATTATATTTATTTAATAACTTGTAAAAAATAATTATACAATTTTAAACTAAAAAAATTGAGATAAATCCACAATATAATTTTTAATTAATTTAAAATAAATTCAAAAACAAGTTTATTACATTAAAAATAACTCTTAATTACTCGTTTCACTTCCCCAAGCAAATAAAACGATCCCACCACAAAAAAATACATCCATCCTCATTTTTTTCTTAATTCCAATGCTTTAAAAAAAGCCTTTTCAATGTTTTTTTTCAGAAATTATTATATTTTCAGGATTTTCAGCTTTTTATCTTCAAAAATATTTTTTTCAAAAATTTGTGAATCCAGTTTTCTCTCTTCATTTTTTTAGGTTCTGTCAATATAAAATTATCTCCAGCTTTTTTTCAAAAGATTAGCACATTTTTTTCCACTTCCTTATCCTTCAAAAAATCCCACCACAAAAATTTTTTTTTCCTATTCTGAAAATTTCCCCAACATAATTCACAAAAAGCCTCAACACTGTCCTCATTATGTGCCACATCCAAATAAACATTCTTAATTTTTTTCCAACTTTTTTTCCATTCGTCCTGGTATTTTCAACGTTCCTAAAGCCTTATCCAATATTTCTTCAGATTTCCTATTTTTCCAAATTCTCAAAAAAATCTAAAAATACCAAGTCAAAACTGTAGCCAAATTTTTCCAGTTGCTGTTCTCCTCTTAAACCAAATCTAAAAAAATATTTATTTTTTTAAATTTTTTTCTCAAAATTACAATTTCCAATTATTTCAGCTTCCACTTCTGTATAATCTGCAAAAATCAGAATTTTCATTTTCAGTAATTTTCTTTCCACTATTTTCAACAATTTTTTTCTTCTTCATTCATCAATTCATAAACTTTTATATTTTTTTATCCGCCAAAAATATTACAATTTTTTTATTTTGAGCTTCCTTTTTCAAAAATTTCATAAACAACATCTCTCTGATTTGGAGCAACTATCACATTGCTATCTTTTTCGCATAATTTTAGACTTAGTTCGACAAATTTCCTCAATCGTATTTCCCAAAAAAATTCTTATGATCAATCCCAATCCTTGTAAAAAAATAGTATAATCAATCCTACGAACCGCATTAGTCGCATCCAGTTCACCACCAAGTCCACATTCTAAAAATCAACATTTCCACATCCTTATTTTTTTAAAAATGTATCATTGCAATCAAAAAAATACCATTTCAAAAATATGACAAATCACTTTCTAAATCCAAATCCAATTCTTTTTAAAACTTTTTTTCCAGTACACCTTTACAATTTTCAAATTCTAACTTTGTAATTTCAGTTCCATTAACTTTGATTAATTCATAAACTGTTAATAATTGCGGACTTGTAAATAATCCAACCTTATACCCCATTTCACATAAAATACTGTTAATCATATAACAAGTAGAACCTTTTTCCATTTGTTCCGCTAACATGAATAACCTTAACATCATTAACTGGATTATCCATTTTTTTCAAAAATTTCCGCAAGCAGTCTTACTCTTTTCTTCTCTCCATACAATGATTCTTTCATCATTTCTTCTCCCATTTTTATAAAAAAATTTATTAAATCTATTAGATAACTTAATTTTTTTATTTAAATTTAACAAAAAACTAAAATTTCCCATCTCTTATACCATCCAAAAACTCTCTCTTCCTGTCTGCATTTTCCTTAAATTCCCCACTATAAAAATGAAGTCCTAGTAACAGACCCAATCTTATTAACCCCTCTCATCTCAATACACATATGCCGTGCCTCAACTACAACCGCAACTCCCAGCGGATTCAATATCTCTATCAGTTTCTTAGCCACATTCACAGTAATCTCTTCCTGAACACTCAATTTTCTAGAAACAAATTCCACTAATCTAGGAATCTTACTAAGCCCAATAACCCTATTATCCTGTGGAATATAAGCAACATGCACTTTCCCAAAAATGGCAACATATGATGTTCACACATTGAAAAACGGAATCTCTTTCACAAGCACCATCTCCTTCGAATCCTCCAAATCTACATCGAATAATTTATAATTTTCAAAATCATCTACATTTTTTGTACTCAAAATTTCCTCATACATTTTAGCAACTCTTTTCGGTGTTTCAATAAGCCCTTCCCTATCCACATCTTCTCCAACATTTATTAAAAATTTCACGCACCGCATTTTCTATATTTTTTTTAGCCTTGTTTCTTTATCTAAATTATTTTTGTTTTTCACCATTACATTTTTCCTTTCTTTTGTTTTAAATAAATTAAGTTTTAGTTTCTAATTTTGTATTCTTTTAAAAAATCCTAAAAAAATTTAATTTTATTAAATCCTAAATTTGTATAAGTTTATATAATTTATATAATGTAATTATTAATTGAATTAGTGAGTAAAATATTTTTGTATCTGTATAAAAATGTATTAAATGTATTAATTAATATAACATTCCATTTATATTATATTTATTTTTTATACCAGTACCAATCAATTACTGTATTATTATAATATTTATGTTACAACTAATTTTTTTTATGAGTGAATATAAATATATTTATAGTAATATATATTAATATATTATTAATTAAAATTGATTATTATTGATTGCGTCCGATAATAAAAAAATATAAAATTTAAAAAAATATAAAAATTACAACACTATCTTTCTTCTTTTTCATATTATATTACTGCTAACAACTAACACAACTACTAAAAAAATATATTTATGTAATTCTTTTCAAATCATTTTTTTAAAATTAATTATACATTCAAATTATCCTTCTACCTTTTTGTATTTTCTGATCTCCTATTTTAAGCAGTTCATCTATTCTTTTTAGCAATTACTTCTTTTCCAAAATAATCTCCATCGTAAATTTCAATTAATGGAACTAAAACAAATAGTCGATTTAACATTTCTTTTATGTGGAATTATTAAGTCAGTTTCATTTGTTTTTTTATTTGAAAAAAATCAAAATATCAATATCAATTGTTCTCGGTCCCCATCTAATTTCACGCTTTCTATCCAGTTCAATTTCAATTTTATTTATAATTTTCAAAAATATCCCTTGCTGAAAAATTCAGTTTCAATTTTAATTACTCCGTTCAGAAACAAATCCTGCTCCAAATATCCAACCAGAGTCGTTTCATACAATCCAGACTTTTCTAATATCTTAATTCCATCAATTTCTCCAATCATGTCAACAGCTTTTTGAATATACTCTTTCCTGTCTCCAATATTTCCACCTAAACTTAAATAAACTTTATTTTTTTGTTCCATTTTTTTCCACTCCCGCCTAATCCTTTATCTGAATTTCAACACTATCAAAAAAATCCCATTAATCGGAACTGCCAATTTTCTAATATTTACCTGAACATCTTCAATATTCTCATTCAATTTCTTTATTTCCTTAATAATATCCAAAGCCAACGTCTCCAGCAAATCAACATTACTTTCTTCTACAATCTTTTTAATTTTTCCTATAACAGTCACCATAACTTAACGTACTATTTATATCATCATTTTTTTAATAATTTCTTTTTGAAAGCGATATAATTAAGTCAATTTCAATGTTCTGCCCAATTTTTTTCTCTTCTTCGTAAACACCTATATACGAATGAAATTTCATATTATTAATTTTTTTATTTTATACAATTAAATCTCCTTCTGCTTTTTATTTATTATTATAATTCTAAAAACCCTAACGATAAACACAGTATTTTTTTACATTTGATTTTTTTGCTTTTTCTTTGCTCACTGACAAAAAGAGAGTATCCATAATTTTTGTGTAACCTAATAGATAAATCTACTAAATTCAATACTTTTACTATTCTATTTACACAAAAATTTTTTTACACTTTTGACAAATAACCAAGACTTCTTATAATTATAAATACTGTACTCTTTTATTTCACAATTTCCTGTTCTTTCTATTTAAGTGAACTACTCCCGCTTTTAGAAGCAGGAGCTTCTTGGGAAGTATTTGCTTTTTGCTAGCCAAATATATTTACCAAGCTCTTCGGGTAGTTCCTACCCTGTCTTTTTATTTTCCTAATATTTCAACATCAATTTTTCCAATGTTTTTATATTCAGTGCTAGCATTGTAATCTCTATCAATTTCAATTCCACAGCACTCACATTTATAACTTCTTTCTGATAATTCCAGTTTCTCTTTAATATTTCCACATTTACTGCAAGTTTTCGATGATGGAAACCACTTATCTATCTTCAAAAAAATTGCTTTCCTAAAAACATCAACTTGTACTCAAGCATCCTCAAAAAAACATTCCCCATCCATTATCTCCTACACTTTTTCCCAAAAATTTAATGACTGGCTCATCCCTTTCATATTCAAATCCTCAACAACCACAGCATTATACGTTTCAGACAATTTTTTTCGACAATTTATGTAGAAAAATCTCTTCGGCAATTTTTGATATACTCATGCAATTTTGATATTTTCGCTTTTTGCTTATACCAATTTTTAGAAAAATTTTACTTTCCTTGATAATGATTTCTGTAATTTTTTTCAATTCTTCTTCCAACATTCTAAAAATATTTTGGATAATCAGCCCTTTGGTTTTCAGAACTGACAAATAACTCAGACATTGAAAAATCAAGTCCAATCACTTTATCATTACTTGGCATTTTTTGAATTTCTTTTTCAAATTCCGTCAAAACAGAAACATAGTAATTTCCATTACTGTTTGTCAATGTTACCGACTTTATTCTATAATTCTTTGGTATTTCTCTATGATATTTCAATTTTATTCTTTTCAATTTTGGCAAAACTAAATATTTATTTTCCTCAATTCGTATCGAATTGTTCACACAATTTGTCGTGTAACTTTTTAACATTATTCTTTTTAGATTTGAATCTTGGAAACTTTGCTCTCTTCTGAAAGAAATTCGTAAATGATCGTTTTACATTTAATTGAGCATTTGAAAGTGCCAAACTGTCTACTTCTTTTAGAAATTGATTTTCACTTTTCAAACTGGCAGGTGTAATTATTTTATTTTTTTCCAGTTTCTTCATAAAATTTATTTGCAGTATACAAAAATCGTATTGTAAGCAAAACGAACACATCCAAAAGTCTTATTTATCAACAATTCTTGTTCCTTATTTGGATAAATTCTGTATTTGAATGCTAAATTATATTTCATGAAATTACACCTCCTTTTGATTTTGAATATTATTTTTAATTATTTCTCTTCGATATTTTATATACAAAAAAATTGTATCATAGGCATATCCTTTTTTTCAATTTTACAAAAAGCAATTCATCTCCCACTTATAGAAGTCGGAGACTTCTTGTTATCTTTTTGTTAAATATACTATTGTTATTTTAACACATAAAACTTTAAAAATAAATAGTATCTATAAAAAAAGAAATTTAATCAGATTTATCGAGATTGATTAGTTACAATTTTTTTCTTATAATTAATATTATATGTATATTGAAGTGTATATTAAAAAAATATTAAAATAGCGTCCGATAATAAAAATACTGAATTTATAATTTTTTTGTACTAAAAAAATATGATGACTAATTTTTATTCTCCTATCTTAATCTATTTTAATTTAAAGAAATCTACAAAAAATACAATTAAGATATAAATAATCTTTTTGAGCAAGGGATTAATCCCTCGCTGTCAGTCATCATAAATAATTTTATAGTTATAATTATTTCTATATTTTTTTAGTTTAATTTTTTTATCTGCAATATAAATCTAACTTCTATTGCTTCTATTACTCACATTGCTCTTGCTCTTCAACTCTTGAACTTCTTGCATTAATTGTCTAATAAGTTCTGAATTTTCCTGATTTTTCCTAGATTCTTGCTCAAGTTGCTGTTTCAATTGTCGACTGTAGCTATCTTTCTGCTCTTCAATAAGTGCAACCATAGATTTCATTCTGTCAAGTTCATTCGGCATAACATCTCTTTTACCAAATTGATACCCAACTCCTAAACCTACCGCCACATCTCGTTTATTGTTCAAACTTGCACTAGCTCTGTAAACAAATCTTCCGCCATCAGAAACTCCACTAAATCCTAAAGCCATAGCTCTACCATTTTTATATGCTCCTCCAGCCACTGCTATATTAAATCTATTTGAAGCCGAGTCATTGATTTGCGGTAAATTAGCCATCGCCGCAACTCCTGCAATTCCAGCTGTCAAGTTATTATTTACTCCTGCCAGTTCTGCTCTTGTCGCTTTGTCAGCAGCACCAGCACTTATAGCATTGTAAACTTGTCGTCCTGTTACTGCGTCGTTACTTGTTGGACTTATATCACCTTCAGCAATATTCGTAACTTTTTTTCCTCCAGCATCAATTCCTGACGATGTCACGCTTGGACCACCTGTAATTTTAATTCCGTCATCATTAACAACGGTTTTTCCCATAGTAACTCTTCCATTTGGTCCTAAATCAACATTTTCAGCCAGTCTCAATTCCAATGTATCTGGTCCAGCTGCTACAACTCCAATATTTCCAGTAGTAAGCGGTCCTATTGCTCTACCCATAATATTTAAATTTTGTCCTAAATTACGAGTAACTGTCGTTCCGTTGTCATCTGTATAAGTCAAAGGATTATTTTGAATGTAATTATGCACTGTAGAACCTGTTACTGTATTATTGTCTCCTGCAGCAATATTTCCAGTTCCAATACTGTTTAGTTTGTCTTTTTGTTCCTTGTGCCAGGTCAACCTTGTAATCAGTTATATTATTTGCATCTTTTGTTCCCTGAGTTACAGAAACAAAGCTGCTTCCACCTGAAACTGTTGTTCCATCAGCATCAACCTTATAAACTATCTGTCCATTTGAACCTGTCGAACTAGTCACATTTGTATTTGTTCCGCCAACTACTTCGGATTTCGAAGCATTAATAGCTGTTGTTAAATTATTTACAGCATTTCCTAATTGACTAACATTTACTGCATCTGTCGGAGCAACTCCCTGCAAAGAATATTTGTAATTCTATTTCCACCATTGTCAAGTCCGCTATTTGTAAGTGAAACTGACTTGCTAGGATCCGTCGCTGACTTATTAATTGTCACTCCAGAAGAATTTACGGTCGTTGTATTTCCTGCTCGATTTGTGTAAGTGTTTCCCTGCTGCAGTTGCCACATTTTTATTTCCTCGTCGCATCAGTAATGGTTGTACCTTGTCCATTAGTTACAGTTGTATTTCCTGCTCCATCATCCGCCGTAAATGTCTTAGCTTTTACAGAATTAAATTCTGGATTTTCAGTTATTCCAACTATAATTTTACCATTTCCTGCTCCATCTGACACATATGATGTTTCAAGATTTTGTCCTTTATAATTTACTCCGCCACTTGCAAAATCTCCGCTCTCAACAGTCAATCTGCTTCCCAATTGCTGTCTAGTTCCAGCCGTATTATTATCAGCACCATAAATTATTCCTTCATTTACTTTATCTATCGTTTGATCAACAGCATCTTTAAATGTTGTCGGTGCTCGCTCCAGTCGAACCATTTACATTTTTTAGTCCAGCAAATGTTGGATTTGAAAACCCAGTTCCAGACGGATCAACTGTCAATCCCAATTGAGTTCCCAAATTATTCAACTGGCTTCCATTTATGGCCTGTGTTGAAGCTGGAGAAATAAGTCCTTTTCCTACATTATTTAATTTACTTGGATTTGTAGTACTTCCACCATCAGCATTCAATAAACTATGTTGAATATCACTTGGATTAACTGCTACTGCACTTGGCAGTGGATTTCCATCTGCATCAACATCTGATGCTTTATAGTAATTTCCATTATTTGCTTTAACAATTTTATCTCCAGCGACATTTGTATAAACTACAGGTCCATTATAAGTTGATTTATTTATAGCTTTATCCAATTGACTAACATTTACTGCATCCGTTGGATTTACTCCCTGCCGCAACATTTGTAATTTTATTTCCACCGTTATCAAGTCCGTTATCTGTAAGTGAAACAGACTTGCTAGGATCTGCTGCTGATTTATTGATCACTACTCCTGTAGGATTTATAACAGTTGTATTTCCTGCCGTATTTGTATAAGTAGTTCCTGATGGTGTAGTTATCGCTTTATTTCCTGCCTGCATCACTAATTGTCAATCCTGATGTATCAAACTTATTATTTCCAGCAGTTATACTATTAACATTAATATCATTTTTTTCAAGCTATATGTAAATGTTCCACCTGACTGGTCTACATTTAAATTATCTCCAGCCTGTAATTTTACTGTTTCTCCTGGCGTTATCAATTTATTTGATACACTTCCAGATGTTGTTCCTGTTCCTGTACTTCCTGCTACTGCATTCCATCCCGAATTATTTACAGCATTTTTGAATTGCTGTTGCTACATCTCCTGCTGTTGCATAAGTATTTCCGCTTATTACTGGCGTTACTGTCGTTTTCCCGCCTGTTGTCGATGTATTCAGTCCAGACTGCGCAATTGTAACATTTATCGTATCTCCACTTGCCGTTGTTGTTATCCCATTGCTTCCTGTTATGTTAAATTCTAGTCCCCCATCTTTATTCAATGACTGTTTTGTCGTTATATTTCCATCTGAAGCCTTTAAATTTATTGTATTATCCCCAAGTTTATTTATCGCATTTGCAACTGTCTGTCCTGTTACTGCCTGATTTCCTGTTCCAGCTGGTACAGTAACTTTTCCACCTGTCGAAGAAGTTAGCGGTGTTGAATTTGTCAATGTCAATGACGGTGTTGTAACTCCATTATCGTTAATTACCGTATTTCCACCATTTGTCGTAATACTGTTAATTCCTGCAACTGTTGGATTTAAGCTATATTTCACTTCTCCATTCGGTCCGACTGTCGCTTTCGTATTATCTCCATCTTTAAAATCCAGTCCGTTTGCCAATGTCGTTGTTAAACCTGTTCCACTATTTGCTTTGTAAGTCAAATTCGTATTCGCATGACTATCTTATTTGTGTCTACTGATAAATCATAATTATAGTGTCCATCTGATTTTTTTGTACTTTATTTACTGTTACTGAAGCATCATTCGAAGAAACTGTTGTTATCGCCGCTTTAACCGCATCGCTGATATTTGTCTGTCCTGTTCCTCCAATATTTGCTGAACTCGTATCTATTTTTCCTGTTGTCGGATCGAATTTCGTATTCCCGCCAATTGCATCTGCTATTGATGTAAAATCAGTATTAACTTTGTAAATTGTTTGTCCATTCGACCCAGTTCTGCTAGACACTGTCGTATTTGTCCCGTTTTCAAGCTCTGTTTTTGCCGCATTCAACTGACCAACATTAACTGCATCATTTTTATTTGTCCCTGCGACCACATTTGTAATTTTATTGCCACCATTATTTAAGCCATTATTTGTCAACGATACTTGATTCGATCCAGTTCCGATTGTAATTCCGCCATTAGCAACTTTTGTATCTCCTGTTGTCACACTGTCAAGCGAAATATCCTTTTTCAAGCTATATGTAAATGTTCCACCTGACTGATCTACATTTAAATTATCTCCAGCCTGTAATTTTATTGTTTCTCCTGGCGTTATCAATTTATTTGATACACTTCCAGATGTTGTTCCTGTTCCTGTACTTCCTGCTACTGCATTCCATCCCGAATTATTTACAGCATTTTGAATTGCTGTTGCTACATCTCCTGCTGTTGCATAAGTATTTCCACCTGTTACTGGTGTTACTGTCGTTTTCCCGCCTGTTGTCGATGTATTCAGTCCAGACTGTGCAATTGTAACATTTATCGTATCTCCACTTGCCGTTGTTGTTATTCCATTGCTTCCTGTTATGTTAAATTCTAGTCCACCATCTTTATTCAATGACTGTTTTGTCGTTATATTTCCATCTGATGCCTTTTAAATTTATTGTGTTATCCCCAAGTTTATTTATCGCATTTGCAACTGTCTGTCCTGTTACTGCCTGATTTCCTGTTCCAGCTGGTACAGTAACTTTTCCACCTGTCGAAGAAGTTAGCGGTGTTGAATTTGTCAATGTCAATGACGGTGTCGTAATCCCATTATCATTAATTACTGTATTTCCACCATTTGTTGTGATACTATTAATTCCTGCAACTGTTGGATTTAAGCTATATTTCACTTCTCCATTCGGTCCAACTGTCGCTTTCGTATTATCTCCATCTTTAAAAATCCAGTCCGTTTGCCAATGTCGTTGTTAAACCTGTTCCACTGTTTGCCTTGTAAGTCAAGTTTGTATTCGCAGCCACTTTACTTGTATCTACCGACAAATCATAATTTACATGTCCATCTCCTGAGTCTACCTTTGAAACTACAGTTACTGAACTGTCATTTGAAGTTACTGTCGTTTTCGATGCTTTCCTACATTTGTTATCGCTGTAGCAACATCTCCTGCTTTCGCATAACTGTCATTATCCCCTGCTGTTACTGTCGTTGAGCCTGGCGCTGCTGTCAATGTCGTATTTTTTACTGATACTGTGTAATCTGTAATATTGTTTGAACCTGGAGTTCCTGTCGCCACTGTCACTCCATCTCCTGCTACTACTCTTGCTCCGTTTGCATTTATTGTATACGTAGTTTTTGTTGTACCATCTGGATTTGTTGTGTTCGCTTTTTGTTACATCTTTTTATGTTTGTTCCCGCTATTACGTCCACTGAATTTCTTGCAATATCGCTTATTACACCTTTTTCCAGCATTATTAATGTTACTTAAACTTTTATTTGTCGCATCCAGTTTTGTAACATCTACTGACAAATCATACACGTCTTGATTTCCGCTTGTTGTTTTATTTATTACAACCGAACTGTCATTCGATGTCACTTTCGTTTTCGTGCTGTCTACATAATCTTTATTTGTCGCATCCGTTCCTGCTGTCGGCGCATTATTTATTGTAACTTTCGGCGTTGTAATTCCATTGTCGTTAATTACTGTATTTCCACCATTTGTCGTAATACTGTTAATTCCTGCAACTGTCGGATTCAAGCTGTATTTCACTTCTCCATTCGGTCCAACTGTTGCTACCGTATTGTCTCCATCTTTGAAATCCAGTCCATTTGCCAATGTCGTTGTTAAACCTGTTCCGCTATTTGCCTTGTAAGTCAAGTTTGTATTCGCAGCTACTTTGCTTGTATCTACCGACAAATCATAATTTACATGTCCATCTCCTGAATCCACCTTTGAAACTACAGTTACTGAACTGTCATTTGAAGTTACTGTCGTTTTCGATGCTTTCCCTACATTTGTTATCGCTGTAGCAACATCTCCTGCTTTCGCATAACTGTTATTATCCCCTGCTGTTACTGTCGTTGAGCCTGGTGCAGCTGTCAATGTCGTATTTTTTACTGATACTGTGTAATCTATAATATTGTTTGAACCTGGTGTACTTGTTGCTACTGTCACTCCATCTCCTGCTAATACTTTTGCTCCATTCGCATTTATCGTATATGTAGTCGTTGTTGTCCCATCTGAATTTTGAACATCATTTTTAACTATATCCTTTATATTTGTTCCTGCTACTACATCTATTGATTTTCTTGCAATGCCGCTTTTATTACTTTTGTTTCCATCATTATTGATATTGCTTAAACTTTTTGTTTGTCGGATCCAGTTTTGTAACATCTACCGACAAATCATACACGTCTTGATTCCCGCTTGTTGTTTTATTTATTACAACCGAACTGTCATTCGATGTCACTTTTGTTTTTCGTGCTGTCTACATAATCTTTATTTGTCGCATCCGTTCCTGCTGTCGGCGCATTATTTATTGTAACTTTCGGCGTTGTAATTCCATTGTCGTTAATTACTGTATTTCCACCATTTGTCGTAATACTGTTAATTCCTGCAACTGTTGGATTTAAGCTATATTTCACTTCTCCATTCGGTCCAACTGTTGCTACCGTATTGTCTCCATCTTTGAAATCCAGTCCATTTGCCAATGTCGTTGTTAAACCTGTTCCGCTGTTTGCCTTGTAAGTTAGGGTTTTGTATTCGCGACTACTTTACTTGTATCTACCGACAAATCATAATTTACATGTCCATCTCCTGAATCTACCTTTGAAACTACAGTTACTGAACTGTCATTTGAAGTTACTGTCGTTTTTGATGCTTTCCCTACATTTGTTATCGCTGTAGCTACATCTCCTGCTTTCGCATAACTGTTATTATCCCCTGCTGTTACTGTCGTTGAGCCTGGCGCTGCTGTCAATGTCGTATTTTTTACCGATACTGTGTAATCTGTAATATTGTTTGAACCTGGCGTACCTGTCGCTACTGTTACTCCATCTCCTGCTACTACCTCGCTCCATTTGCATTTTATTGTATATGTAGTTGTTGTTGTCCCATCTGAATTTTGAACATCATTTTTAACTATATCTTTTATATTCGTTCCTGCTACTACATCTATTGATTTTCTTGCAATATCGCTTATTACTTTATTTCCTGCGTTATTGATATTGCTTAAACTTTTTGTTTGTCAGCATCCAGTTTTGTAACATCTACTGACAAATCATACACGTCTTGATTTCCGCTTGTAGTTTTATTTACTACAACCGAACTGTCATTCGATGTCACTTTTGTTTTTGTGCTGTCTACATAGTCTTTATTTGTTGCATCTGTTCCTGCTGTCGGTGCATTGTTTATTGTAACTTTTGGTGTTGTAATTCCACTATCGTTAATTACTGTATTTCCACCATTTGTTGAGATGCTGTCCAATCCAGTTAAATTTTTTTGCTAATTGAATATTTAAAGTATTATTTCCATCTGCTATAACAGCTATATTCCCTGATGTTGTTGCTCCTGTCGCTCCGCCTTTTATATCCAGCTGATCTCCCAATTTTCTAGTTACAACTGTTCCGCTATCTCCTCCAAATTTTTAAAGGATTATTGTTGATTAAGTCTGTTTTTGCATTAGTTATTGCTGTATTTACAGTATCTCCTGTCACTAATTTAGTGTCTCCTGCCGCTACTTTCCTGACTTATCTATTGTAATATTGTAAATTGTATGTCCGTCTGGTGATGTATTGTCAGTAGCTACATTTATTGAACTGTCTGGCGATTTTACTTCTGTTTTTGCCGCTTTTGCCGCATTAGTTATTGCAGTTGCCACATCTCCTGCTTTCGCATAACTGTTATTATCCCCTGCTGTTACTGTCGTTGAACCTGGTGTAGCTGTCAATGTCGTATTTTTTACTGACACTGTATAATCTGTAATATTGTTTGAACCTGGTGTACCTGTTGCTACTGTCACTCCATCTCCTGCTACTACTCTCGCTCCATTCGCATTTATCGTATATGTAGTCGTTGTTGTTCCATCTGAATTTTGAACATCATTTTTAACTATATCTTTTATATTCGTTCCTGCTACTACATCTACTGATTTTCTCGCAATGTCGCTTATTACTTTATTTCCATCATTATTGATATTGCTTAAACTTTTTGTTTGCTGCATCCAGTTTTGTAACATCTACTGACAGGTCATAGTTTTTATGTCCATCTGGCTTTTGTAGTTTCTGTCACTGTTATTGAATTATCATCTGAAGATACTGTTGTTTTTTTGTCGCTTTTACTTGGCTCACATTTGTCTGCATCTGTATCAGCCGTTCCTGGAGCGACATTTGTTATTTTTTTGTTTCCAGCATCAATTCCGTTGTTATTTATTGTCACAGGCCCTGCTTTTTAAACTTCCAGTTGATCCTAAATCCACATCTTTTTTTCAATGAATATGTATATTTTTGAGAACCTGTCGCCAAATTTTTGCTCCACTTCCAAATTTTTTTTCCTGCAACAAATTGAACTTCATCTCCAGGCATAACCTGTGTAGATGTTGCGGAACCGCTTAAATTTCCACCAGCATTTGCCTTCCAAGTTTTCCCAAGTTCATTTGCTACTGCAAATAATTGTGAACCATTAATTGCATCTGTACTTGTTGCTGTTACTCTACCAGCCGCAACATTTTTGAATTTGTCTTTCTCTTCCAGCCGATCCAACTGAAAATGCAGAGATCTGGATTACTTCCTGCAAAAGTTCCATAAGTAATGCTCTTTCCAGTTCCAGGTACTGTTATTGTCGCTTTTGAAACACCTGTTGTCGCTGATGTAGAAGAATCTGAACCGATTGCAACATCTTTCACCGCATTAACTGTTGATCTGTTTCCAATAGCCATTGAATTATCCTTGCTTGCATTTGAACCTTGACCAATTGCTATCAGTCGCATTTCCTGTTGCTTTCGAGTATGAACCAACAGCCACCGAGTTATTAGTAGAAGCAGTAGAATTTGTACCGATACTTACAACATTATCTACTGTCACTTTTTTAGTTGCATTTGTTCCAACTATGATATTATTTCCTCCGACTATTTCTTGTCCTGCCTGAAATCCTATTATAGTGTTAGAACCTCCATTTAAACCTTTAGCAGACTGATATCCCATAGAAATATTATGTCCACCAGTTACTTTTTGTCCTGCTTGATATCCTATGGCTGTATTACCTACTCCATCAGTATTCTGTCCTGAATCTGATCCTATCGATACATTACTGCTGCTTTTTACTCCAATTCCTGCATTAATCCCCATAGATGTATTATTGTCACCAGTTACATTTTGTCCTGAACCTTATCCGAATGCAACGTTATTAGTCCCAGTTACAGTTTGACCAGCACTGTGTCCTACGGCTGTATTATGTCCTATAGATGATGTTACATTTCTTCCGGCATTTGTTCCTATAGCAATGTTGTCTCCACCACCTGAACTCGTTGTTGTTACATTTTGACCAGCATTTGTTCCTATAGCTACATTACTTCCACCTCCATTTGCAGTTACATTTTGTCCGGCATTTAACCCTATGGCCGTGTTAGATGACGCTTTAACATTTTGTCCCGAATCCATTCCTATTGCTGTATTAGTATTTCCAGTAACAGTTTTTCCTGCTCTAAGTCCAAATGCTGAATTCCCATCTCCTTTGCTATCTTGACCTGCATTAGTTCCCAGATAGCTGTTAAATTGACCATTCATTCCTTTTCCAGCTTCGTAACCTATTGAAATATTTTTAATATCATAATTACTTACAGTTAAATCACGGCCTGTTTCTGCAGAATTACCTATTGCTATATTACTATCATGATTAGCCTGCGTTCCCTTTCCTATTGCAACTGCTTTATCTCCTCTTGCACTAGAATTTGTACCAATCGCTATTGCATCTTTTGCTAATCCAAAAGTAGCTCCTGAACCATTTCCAGCTTTTGAATTTAATCCAAATGCAATTGATCCTTCTGAAGTCGAAGCTGATTTTTCACCAATCGCTATACCATTTGCCGCACTTACGCCAGCATTATTACCAAAAATAAGAGCATTGTTTGCAGTCACCTCTACTGTATTGTTATTCCCTATAACACGGTTTCCTGAAGTTGCTCCTTTTATGTTATTGTTATTACCAAATACTCCTGAATTACTTGCTGCAATAGTTCCATTATCATTCCCTAATGAATAAGTTCCAGCTCCTGTAATTGTAGTCGGATCTCCAATCGCTCCTGAACCAACCCCGCTTACAACATTTCCTGTCCCAATTGAAATAGTATTTTTAGCTATTGCCTGTGCACCTGTTCCTATTGCTACTGCATTTATCCCATTAGCACCAGCTGTACCTGTTGCAGCATTTCCATCTCCAGCTCTTGAATCCAGTCCAATTGCTACAGCCCCTTTGCTGCTGGCTTCCGCACCATATCCCATTGATGTTGCAGATTCTCCAACTGTCTTTACTTTTGTTCCTATGGCAATTGATGTTTTTCCTTTAGAACTTGCTGCTCCTCCTAATGCTATAGAGCCCTCTCCTCTTGAACTCGCACCTACTCCCAATGCTGTTGAATATGCTCCTGATGCCTTTGTTTTTTTGTCCTGAATGCAGTTGACAGGTGTCCTGATGAAGTAGATTGCACTCCAATTGCTATAGATCCCGCTCCGCCTGATTCTGTTTTTATATATGTAGTTGTCCCTATTAAATCTACTCCTGTTAAATTTTTAAAAACTATTCCAGCTATACTGTTTTGCCTGATTCAAGTCATCTCCACCAATTGCTATTGAAGAAGATCCGCTTGCAATTGTGTTCCACCTATACTTATAGATTGGTCTCCGTTGCCTGCGCTCCTCCAGCATTTTGAATATTTCCACCAATTGCTACCGCTTGACCACCTGAAGCTTTTAGAATTATAACCCACGGCCACTCCTGAAGATGCTAGCGACTGGGCATCCTTACCAATCGATATTGCACCATTTCCATTAGATGCTGTATCTCCTCCTATTGCTATTGCAAATGCTGATCCAGAATTTGAGGCATTTGCATTATTACCTATCGCTATCGCAGTAGATACCGCTGCCGCACTTGTTTTTTTTACAGACTGGTTATTAGGTGATCCGGCAGTTTCACCTATTGTTATTGATGCTTCTGCTTTCTCGCTTGTCAATATTTCACTAGCAACTCACAGTCGTAGCCAGTGATGCCACTCTCGCCACTTTACTAAATAATACTTTTGAAATTTTTCTTATTTTTTTCTTTTTCGTTTTCATTTGACCTCCAAATCAATTCCTTTTTATAAAGATTACATAATTTTTCTGTTATTAATAACTTTTTTTATTTCCATTTATTGCTTTTTAAATTTCACATATTAAATTTTATAAATTATTTAGAACTCTCTTTTATTTCTCTTATTTTAGAATATATTATACTTTACTTTTTAAGATTTAACAAGTATATATAACACCTGTTTTTTTATTATTTTTTTATTTTCCATTTAATTATCGTCAGAATATAAATCTTAATATTTTCTAAAAAGGTCAAAAATCTCAAAAAAATAAAAAAACTTTTAGGCTTATATCACACTTTTTATAACTGATATTCACTTAATTGTTTGTTATTATTGATTTCTTTTTGACCTTATTAATATTTATCTTTTTTTCAATATTCGCTTCCTCTAATGTCATTCCATATTTTTTTCCATACTGCTCTTCAAATTTTTGATGGAATAAATCTCTCAATTCCTTTTTGAACAACATTCTTTGGCTCCAAATATCTTCTCTTTATTTCTGCCTCTTTTTCTGGCCTTGTATATTTTTGCATAAGCTGTATAAGGCAAATCGCTGTAAACCTTATCTGACGGATCCAACTTTTTGTCTTCTATCAATTTTTCCAAACATATTTATTTTCGGTATTTGCCACATAATACTGAATTTCATCAACTTCCATTTTTCGAACCTTCCCACTCTGGCACCTGGCGTATCAAGCCTGCACAATCTCACCATTTCCCCCAGTAATGCTGTCCTCTCTCAAAAATCGAATGCCCTCTTTTCTTTCTGCAATGTTTCGCCGGAGCATCATCCAAATCTGAATAGACTATTATTTCATTGCTTTTTATCTCTTTCATTCAAAAAAATTTTGTTCTATACTGCTTTCCGTCTGACCCCATCTTAGGAAATCCATTACTTTCCCTAGAATATGGCACTACATATCTCTTTCCTTCCAATTTCACGAGATTCCCCACAATCCCTGTCGAATACAAGTTTGTTACAATTAAAGCCATTCCTGCAATTATTAATCCTTTTTCTTCACTTCCATTTCTCCTTTTTCTATTTACTGTAGTTACTTGCAAAAAGTCTATTTTATTTCAACAAAAAAATTCAACTTTCGAGACATTGCTTTTTCCTCTTTAAAACCCCTAAAAATTAATTTCTCAAAAAATTCTATCATAATTTACATATTTGTGTCAATTACATTTACTAAATTTTTATTATACTTGTTAATTTTACTAACAAAATACCTTTCCCCTTACAAAGAAATTCACAACAGTTCTGTCACTCAATGGAAAAACGATATAGAATAAATAAAAAGACTAACTTCTGTTTTTATGCAGAAATTAATCTTTATTAATCAGGTTCCAGCGAACTGCTCCTACTTTTTAGAAACGGGAGCTTCTTGGGAAGTATCTGCTTTTACTACCAATCTCTTCAGGCAATCCCTGCAAAGAACTATAATTTTTCTATTAAGCCTTTTAAATATTCTTTTACTCTATCCTTTAGTTCTTCATGCCTAAGTCCAAATTCGACATTTGCAACAAACATTCCAAATTTATCTCCAGTATCGTATCTCAATCCATCAAAAATTATATGCATATAATTTTTTTCACCATTATTTTTTTCATTGCCAAAATTGCATCTGTCAACTGTATTTCTCCACCTTTTCCAGGTTTTGTATTTTTTTAAATATGAAAAAAATTTCAGGCTCCAGCACATAACGTCCTAGTGCTGAAGATTACTTTAGCGCTTCATCAACAGACGGCTTTTTCAATAAAATCTTCCACAGCCACTGTTTTTTTCATCAATCTTTTTCAATGGCTTTATTATTCCATATTTTGAAACATTTTTATGAGGAACTTCCTGAACTCCTAAAATTGTTCCGCCTTGCAGTTCCTTATATTTCTCCACAAGCTGTTTCTGTAACAGGAAGCTGTCCTTTTTCCTTATCTGTGTAAATAATGTCATCTCCCAGAAGCACAACAAATGGCTCATCTCCCACAAAGGCTTCAGCACAGCTTATCGCATGCCCTAATCCCAATGGCTTTTTCTGACGCACATAATAAATATTTGACATTTCAGAAATATGATTTACCACTTTCAAAAGATCTTTTTTTCCCATTTTCTTCCAAAGTTCTTTCAAGTTCATACGAATAATCAAAATGATTTTTCAATTGATCCCTTATTTCTTCCAGTAATAAGTGAACTACTCCCGCTTTTAGAAGCGGAAGCTTCTTGGGAAGTATCTGCTTTTTGCTAGCCAAATATATTTTACTAAGCTCTTCGGGTAGTTCCTACCCTGTTTTTATTTTCCTAATATTCCAACATCAATTTTTCCAATGTTTTTATATTCAGTGCCTGCATTGTAATCTCTATCAATTTCAATCCCACAGCACTCACATTTATAACTTCTTTCTGATAATTTCAGTTCCTCTTTAATATTTCCACATTTACTGCAAGTTTTCGACGATGGAAACCACTTATCTATCTTCAAAAATTGTTTCCCTAAAAACATCAGTTTATACTCAAGCATTCTCAAAAAAACATTCCCCATCCATTATCTCCTACACTTTTCCCAAAAATTTAATGCCTGACTCATCCCTTTTCATATTCAAATTCTCAACAACCACAGCATTATACGTTTCAGACAATTTTTTTGATAATTTATGTAGAAAAATCTCTTCGGCAATTTTTGATATACTCATGTAATTTTGATATTTTCATTTTTTTGTTTATACCAATTTTTTTAGAAAAATTTCACTTTTTCTTGACAATGATTTCTGTAATTTTTTTCAATTTTTCTTCCAACATCCTAAAAATATCTTGGATAATCAGCCCTTTGGTTTTTCAGAACTGACAAGTAATTCAGACATTGAAAAATCAAGTCCAATTACTTTATCATTACTTGGGATTTTTGAATTTCTTTTTCAAATTCTGTCAAAACAGAAACATAGTAATTTCCATTACTGTTTGTCAATGTTACTGACTTTATTCTATAATTCTTTGGTATTTTTCTATGATATTTCAATTTCACTTTTTTTCAACTTTGGCAAAACCAAATATTTATTTTCCTCTATTCGTATCGAATTATTCACACAATTTGTCGTATAACTTTTAACACTATTCTTTTTAGATTTGAACCTTGGAAACTTCGCTCTCTTTTGAAAAATTCGTAAATGATCGTCTCACATTCAATTGAGCATTTGAAAGCGCAAGACTGTCCACTTCTTTCAAAAAAATTGGTTTTCACTTTTTAAAACTGGCAGGTGTAATTATTTTTATTTTTTTCCCAGTTTCTTCATAAATTTTTATTAGCAATATACAAAAATCGTATTGTAAACAAAACGAACACATCCAAAAGTCTTATTTATCAATAATTCCTGCTCCTTATTTGGATAAATTCTGTATTTGAATGCTAAATTATATTTCATGAAATTACACCTCCTTTTTGATTTTGAATATTATTTTTTTAATTATTTTTTTAGAAATTTTATTATTAATGATTTTTCTTTGATATTTTATAAAAAAATTGTATCATGGATATGTCCTTTTTTTCAATTTTTTTACAAAAAAAGCAATTCATCTCCCACTTGTAGAAGTCGGAGACTTCTTGCTATCTTTTGTTAAAATTTCTTCAATTCCGGTCGCCAAAAGCTCCTCCACAAGATACTGCAATGCCGGCTTATCCACGATTACAAGCATTTCCTTTAGGGCTGTGCCTTTGTCGCAGGCAATACTCTTGTTCCAAGTCCTGCTCGCTGGAATAACGGCTTTCCTTATTTTTTTCACACCCATAAACTACCTCCTGTTATATTTATAAGAACATCTTTTTCAAATTAAAGAACTAAAAATATATGACCTTCATCAGAATAACTAACTTTTTACTGCCAATGGCTCAAATAAGTTTAATTTATCAAAAATATTCTTTTTGCCTTTGAATTGGCTATCATCTGATATTCCTTTGTTTTCAAGTCGTATTCATATTTTCCAATTATAATAATACTTTTTCATCTGGAAACTGTACATAAAAATCGTACAATTTCTTTGTCAGGCAACGGATCTTTTTCCAAGATTTTTTTGTGTCGATTTTTGTAAAAAAATTCTTGTATTCGTTAAATTTTTGTAAAATTCCTTTTTAAATTCATCATTTGTAGTCGTTGGGGTTGCTTTTATCGTAACTCCTATATTAGCATTATAATCCTCATCTTCAATTGTATAATAAGCCATTTTAACATTGTCACTATCACAAAAAAATATCATTCGTTCTTTTTTTCAGCTTGAATTTTTTTAATAACTCTATCTAAAAAGTGTCAGGATTATTTGCAAAACTGCAGGTGTTGCTAAATCCCTGTATTCCCAATAAAAAAACAAAAAGTGATGATACTATTTTTTTCATCTTATCTACTTCCTTTCCCAAAATATAATCAAATTAATAATATGTTTTAATTATACCATAATTTTTTTAAAAATTAATGAAATATTTTTAATCTGTCATTTTTTTATTTTTTTATACACCCTTTAAAAATCATTCAAAATGCTATTTTAAAAAGTTCATTTTTCTTTTCAAACTCATTCCTTGTTATAACTCCTTCATCCATCAATTTTTTTCAATTTTATAATCTCATCAGCAACAGAAGATCCAGAAGACTTTTTGCGATTTTTTCAAATTCTCCTATCGTTTCATTTACAGCGTTCACAAATGGAATAAGCGTTTTTTCAAAATATTCTTAACTTTAAACATCGAAGCCCCATCCCATATCTCCACTTCTCCCATAAACAGCCCCTTTTTATACTTCACCGCATTTACCTTCCCAAGCGGAATTTCAATCTGATTTACTCCAAACAGCATCCCCTTATCCAAAAAGAATAATCCTTTTTAGTCGTAGAAACAACAAGCCAAGTATGCCCATCATACCATCCCGAAGTAGCATAAGTAATAATTTCATCATTTTTAATAATTCTTGTCAATTCCTTAACTTCCTTCTTCGTTCCGACAATAGAAGCCCCCGCAATCTGACAACATCTGTCGTATATCCTTTAAATTTCTCATATTTAATAATCTCCTTTTTAATAACATTATTTGTCTAATTAATTGTACTATATTTTTTTAAATTATTCAATTCCATAATTTTCAGAACTTAAATAAAGCCATTATAATTTTTTTCTTTGAAAAGGCATAAAATAAAAAGGTTGCAATTTTTGAAAAAAATACATTATAATTAACAATATATATTTGAAAGGAGAGTTATTTTTAATGTTTAAGGAATTTAAGGAATTTATATCAAGAGGAAATGTAATGGATCTTGCAGTCGGGGTTATAATTGAGTCGCTTTTTGGGAAAAATAGTAACTTCGTTAGTTGATGACATAATTATGCCTGTTATTGGAATAATTTTTAGGAAAAAAATTGACTTTTCAAATTTAAAATTAGTTATTACGCCTGCCAGCGGTTCAACTCCAGAAGTCGCAGTAAAATACGGATTATTTATTCAAAATGTAGTTAATTTCTTTATTATGGCTTTTTGTTATCTTTCTTATGGTAAAATTTGTAAATAAATTAAGAAAAACCTGCTCCAGTTGAAAAAAACTAGCTGAACCAGCTCCAACAAAAGAAGAAGTATTATTATCTGAAATCAGAGATATTTTTAAAAAAATAAATAATCAGAGTTATAATTTATAGACGGAATTAAAAAATATTCCGTCTAATCTTTTTTTAAAAAAATTTATAACTATTTCGCTATGGAAAACGATATTAAGTTAAATATTATGGAGGTTATTATGGAGTTTGAAAAATAATAAAAAAATAATGATAGCAATGAACAGCATCATTCAAATTACAATATGGAAGAACTGGATAAAATAAGAAATGAAGTAATTAATGATTCCAGCAATTCAAGTTCAAAATGATTCTTGTTTTTAGTTCTGAAGATAATGCAAATGGCTCAATCACCTTGACTTTAGATGATCTGACTGTAAAAAAATATGAGATTTATAGCAACGGTAATAAAAGTTCTATCAGTTTTAGGAATTATTGTAGAGTCTTTCAAATATTAATATTATTTCTTGGAATTTTTTTACTATTATAATTTCAATTAAATTTTTTTAAATCGGCAAATGCTCTGGAAGATACTCTTATTACAAAAAAATGGGGAACAATTAAAAATATACTTCGACGAACAGTCTAAAGCCTTAAAAATTATATATTATCTTTATAATAGTCAGCATTATTATAGTTATCCTTCTTTACGGATTTCTTATGGCATTTTGCAATAGGTGCTTTAGCCAGCGATTCATTATAACTTTTAAGTTAAATCTTTTAAAAATAGATTTACTATTTAAATTGAGAGCGCTCAAAATTTTTGTGTAAATGTATATACAAAATGTCCACACTCTCATTTTTAATTTTATAAAAAAATTATACGCTCGATATTACAACTGTTTTTTTATCTTATTAATCTCATCATAGCTTGGATTAATTACAACCCCCATATTAAATTAACATTTTTTTATCCTTTACAATATCTGAAATTCTTTTCTGTAATTTTTTTCCAATATCCACAAGAGAAACACTTGGTCCAGTCGTATAATTTATTAAAACTCTTTTAGCATTTTTCCAATTTCCCTTCAAAACAAGTTATTTTTCCATAAGCTGTTCAACTATTTTCTCAACAGCATTATCTCCCTTGCCTTCTCCAACCCTGATAATCGTATTTTTTTTAGCATTATGAAGAACAGCTTTTACATCCAGAAAATCAATATTCATAAATCCGACTTCAGTCAAAAATATTTACAATTCCTTCCAATTCCTTCCCTTTTATAATTAAATTTACCGTATTATAAACAGACTCAAGCTGACTCTTTCCTGTCAATATAGTTATACAGTTTTTCATTTGGAATAACAATTAAACTATCTGTAAGTTTCTCGATTTTCTTTATCCCTGTATTTGCAATTTTCAAAGTTTCAAACCCTTCCAAATAAAAATGGACGAGCAACAATGCTAATTGTAAAAATCTTCAATTTCTTTTGCAATTTCAAGAACAACAGGCATTATTCCACTTCCAGTAGATCCACCAAGCCCAGAAATTAAAAAAATAGAATATTTGTCCCCAAAAAGCAATTCCTGAAACTGATTTTCACATTGAAATGCCACCCTTTCAGCCTGCTCCCTGCTACATTCCTTAACGCCAGTATCCAAAAAAATCTTCTTCTCCGCATGACTCAATCCAGAATTTTCACTATCTGTATCAATCGTTATATATTCGACTTTCTTCACACCCTGAAGCTATCATAAAATTAACAAAATTTATCCCCATCCCGCCAATTCCAATAACTTTCATATTCATCTTATCTTTCATACCGTTATCCTGCTCTTGCAAATACAAATTATATGCAAATCTCCTTTCCCATTAAAGATTTTTAACATCAAAAGTGAACTACTCCCGCTTTTAGAAGCGAGAGCTTCTTGGGAAGTATCTGCTTTTTGTTAGCAAAAATATATTTACTAGCTCTTCGGGCAGTCCCTGCCCTGTTTTCTTTTATTTTCTTAATATTCCAACATCGCTTTTTCCAATGTTTTTTTATATTCAATGCTGCATTGTAATCTCTATCAATTTCAATTCCACAGCACTCACATTTATAACTTCTTTCTGATAATTTCAGTTCCTCTTTAACATTTCCACATTTACTGCAAGTTTTCGACGATGGAAACCACTTATCTATCTTCAAAAATTGTTTTCCTGAAAACATCAACTTATACTCAAGCATTTTTCAAAAAAACATTCCCCATCCATTATCTCCTACACTTTTACCAAAATTTAATGACTGGCTCATCCCTTTCATATTCAAATCCTCAACAACCACAGCATTATACGCTTTTAGACAAATTTTTCGATAATTTATGTAAAAAATCTCTTCGACAATTTTTAATATATTCATGCAATTTTTGATATTTTTGATTTTTGCTTATACCAATTTTTTTAGAAAATTTCACTTTTCTCGATAACGATTTCTGCAATTTTTTTCAATTCTTCTTCCAACATCCTAAAATATTTTGGATAATCAGCCCTTTGGTTTTCAGAACTGACAAATAATTCAGACATTGAAAAATCAAGTCCAATCACTTTATCATTACTTGGGATTTTTTTGAATTTCTTTTTCAAATTCTGTCAAAACAGAAACATAGTAATTTCCATTACTGTTTGTCAATGTTACCGACTTTTATTCTGTAATCTTTTGGTATTTCTCTATGATATTTAAATTTTACTTTTTTTCAATTTTGGCAAAACTAAATATTTATTTTTCCTCAATTCGGATTGAATTACTCACACAATTTGTCGTGTAACTTTTTAACATTATTCTTTTTAGATTTGAACTTTGGAAACTTCGCTCTCTTCTGAAAAAATTCGTAAACGATCGTTTTACATTCAATTGAGCATTTGAAAGTGCCAGACTATCTACTTCTTTTAAAAATTGATTTTCACTTTTTCAAACTGGCAGGTGTAACTATTTTATTTTTTTCCAGTTTCTTCATAAATTTTATTAGTGATATATAAAATCGTATTATAAACAAAACGAACACATCCAAAAGTCTTGTTTATCAACAATTCTTGATTTTTTTATTTGGATAAATTCTATATTTGAATGCTAAATTATATTTCATAAAAATTACACCCTCCCTTTTGATTTTTGAATATTATTTCTTTAGAAATTTTTATCATTAATGATTTCTCTTCAATATTTTATACAAAAAATTGTATCATAGGTGTATCCTTTTTTTCAATTTTTACAAAAAAAGCGATTCATCTCCCACTTATAGAAGTCGGAGACTTCTTGCTATCTTTTGTTAAATTTTTTTATAGTTATATTTTATCAAATTAAAGGTAGTATTTCAAGGATAAAAATCACAGCTAAATTAATAACTGCAATTTTTCATTCTTATTTTTTTATTTTATTATTTTTTTCCCAGTTCCGCTTAACTTCTCAAAAATAATAGATTTTGTAACCACATAAAGCAAAATTGCTATCAGCAACGGCAACACTATTGATGTCAGCAAAAAGTATTCCAATAATAACCGGCGCATCTTCAACTAAATCATTTGAAATAGTATTTATTTCCTTTGTAAAGTTATCAATTTTACCTTTTGCGCTGTCTATTTGACCTGGGATGTTAAAAAAATGCTCTTTGATTGGTCAAGTGACAGCATTTCATCCTTTACTTTATTTTAATCTGTTTTAAATCTTGATTTAATTCAACAGTTGCGGGATACTGGTACTCTTTTTGGAAATATTTTTGAAATTGCTGAATTTACATATATTGCACCTGGCAAAAACTATGTAAATGTAAAAGCAAGACAAAAAAATGAATATTTTGAAATTTTTTGAGAATTTTTGTAACTTTATTTTTTTATAGATAGTATATGGAAAAAAACTGTAATTAATGAAATAAATGTCAAGATTGTAGCTAATTTCACTTTAAAAAAATTTCATAATAAATTGTTTCCAATTTTAATAAGACAACACTGCATAGCGAAACTTTCCACAAAAATATTTATCATATCATAAATAGGCTGAATAATATCTCCAATTTCAATTTCCATCCCAACAATCATACTTACATTAACTGTACTTCCTTCAATAATATCCGTAGTTCCCTTTCAAAAAGCGACAATGTTAAAAACATCTTTTTAGATTCTTCATAAGTCTTTTTCCAAATACGGCATTGTCAAGTTTTTTTAAAAAAATTAAAAACCGTATGTTCAAAAATCTTATCCATTATCCCAAAAAAATACATAAAACTAATCCAACTACAATTAATATTTTTTTACTAAAAAGATTCTTTTTCTCAGAATCCCATTTTTGGAGAATTATCTTTCTGATTTTTCTCTAAATTTTTCTCATTTCCCATCGCCAAAACAGCCTCATTTTTCTGACAATTAATCTCACTCCTTTTTTTCATTTTTTTCTTTTATTATAATCAATCCCATTCTAAAAATTTTTTTCTCACAACATAAGAAGCCAGCACAAGCCCAGCTGTTCCAGGCACAAATGAATTACTTCCAGGCGTAGTTTTTTTCTCGGAATTTCATTATTTTTCCCTAAATTCAGTCGGCAATTCTTCCTTAAATAATTCCGATTTATCAGGTTTAACTGGAATTTCCCTTGAATATACAACTGGTACATTTATAATTTTTTTCTTTTTTTAAAAATACTTCTAATCGTTCTTGCCATCGGACAAACAGATGTATTTTTTTATTTTTGCAATTTCTACCATTTCTGGATGCATCTTATTCCCAAATCCCATCGAAGAAATAATATTTATTTTATTTTTTTACACAATATTCGATCAAATTAACTTTACTCCCAATCACATCAATAGCATCCACCACAAAAATCATATTTACAATTTTTTTCTTACTATTATCCAAATCTTTTTGATTCTTCCAAATTTTCAACCTTCTCAAAATTTCCTAAAACTTCCTCAATATCATCGGCTATCAGCTTTTTCACAAGTTCAACTTCACATTCAGGATTAATATCCAAAAATTCTATCCTTCATAACCTCAATTTTAGACTTTCCAATCGTGCTTCTAAGCGAATGAAGTCGCCTATTGATATTTGACTCTGAAATTTCATCAAAATCAACCATCGTAATATGCCCAACTCCAGCTCTCGCCAGAGTCTCCACAGTATAAGACCCAACTCCTCCAACTCCAAAAAAACTATAACTCTTGAATTATTCAACTTTTCAATTCCATCTTCTCCAACCATCATTGAAAAATCTGGCAAATGTCTGATTCTTATTATCCATATTTAAAAATATTTCTCCTTTTCAACACTTATTTTTTTAATCATTTACAAAAGTATAAAAATCCCAATAAAAAAACAGCATCTTTAAATTTTTCTCTTATTTTTTTATTGTTTAAAAAAATCAGAATTTCAAATAGATCAGGCTTTTTATTCCTCACATACCTTTTCTTTTCAATTTTTAAAAATTTCGCCCCTATTATATCACAAATTTAAAAAAATGTAAATAGCCAAAAATATAAAAAAATTTTATTATTTATTTTTTTCTTGCTAAACTCTTTTCTCAAAATGAACTCAAATCCATATTTTTCAACACTCTCTCAAGTAAAAAGTGGCAAATTTTCAGGATTACAAGCAAAACATGGAATTCCAAGTGAAGCAATTTTTCCAGACATTTGTGAATCATAATAAGGTTTTCCATCTCCAGATATTGCTAAAAAGGCAAACTACTATTACTCCCGAATCTTTCATTTCTTGTAATCTTCTTAACATTTCACCACGATTCCCACCTTCAATTAAATCAGAAATTAGAAAAAAATATTGTTTTTCGGATTTTCAATATATTTTGTACAATATTTAATTGATTTATTGATATTTGTTCCACCACCTAGCTGAAATCCGTATAGTAAATCAACTGGATCATCTGATTTTTTTCTGTCAAATCCACAATTTCAGTATCAAAAGCTACCACACGTGTTTTCAGTGAAGCTATACTCGCTAAAATACATGCCATTACTGAAGAATAAATTACAGATTCTCCCATAGATCCACTTTGGTCAATATCCAAAATGACTGTAAATTTACTTGTTGGATTAACGCTTGCTCTCTCAAAAAAATAATAATGCTCTGGAACAATTTTTTTTAATTCTCTGTTGTAATTTTTTTATCCCTCTTCGTATCGTTGTTTTAAAAATCCAAAGATGACGCAGATGGAATTGGCGAGTGTTGTTTCTTGTTAGTCGTCGCTCTAACTGCTCTTCTAATATCACTTTCCAACAATTTATTAATTTCTCTACAATTTTTTATGAAATTTCTAACACTTTCTTTTACTTTTTTTGTGGGATTTGCTCTTTCAAAAAGCATAATTGTTGAAGCAAGATTTATATTAGGCTCTACTTGATCCAATATTTCAGGCTCAAAAAAAGCAATTGTTTCAATCCACATCTTTCCATCGCATCCGTCTGAATAATTTTCACCAATTCTTTATCAAACAAAGTTCTAACATCTCCAAGCCATCTACTAATTTGCGGATTAGACGGACCTCGCCCAGCAGAGTCTCCACCCATAAATTGTCCTGTCGGATTATAAATCGCATCCAATGCCTTATCCATCAACCAATCTTCCTCTGTAAAACTTGGAATAGCTTCTGAATCCATAGACGAAAAATTCTTCTTCCGTATCTTTTTCCAAGAATTAATCGCCAACGTTTTATATCTTCTTTATAGTCCATTTTACACCTCCTTAATATTTTAAGAACTAAATTTATATATTAATGATTTAATTATTTTTTTGTTTTTTTGTCTATTACTCTGTTGATTCTCTCTAAAAAAATTCTCTGGAAGATTTGTAATTTTAGCAAAAATTATTAAATAAAAAAAGTCTTGTTATAGAAAAACTACAATAAGACCGATGGTCTAAACGACTGATTCATCTTACTGTAAGAATACCATAAAAAAATTATTTTTTTGTCAATTACCTTATTTTTCAATTTTTTTCTTTCAAAAAAATTATTTTCAATCAAATATCATCAAAATCAAATTCTTCTAATTCTGCAATTATTTCTTTCTCATTTTCTCCCAGATCATCATTTATTACAGCACTTACATCATTTTTTTATTCAAGCCCCATATTTCTGCGATATTTTTCGGCAATATCATGCTTTTTCATTTGAAGTGAAGTCAGCAAAAGCTCTTCTTAAAAATAATAATGCTCTTTTAAATTCTTCCTCATCTAAGTTTGAAATATAGTTTTGGAGTTTTTTTCCCAAAGTCCAAGTCTTGCAATTAAGGTATAATGATTTTTTTCATCGATAGACCTTCAAACCAAGTTGCCCCTAAATCCATGGGAACCCCTTTTTGATAATCTTTTTTTCGACTTCTTTTCCAAGTACTTCATTATCAATTTTTTTCCAGCTTCCAGTAATATAGCCATTGCAAGTCCTGAAATTTTTGTATTTAAATCATCTCTTTTTGAAATTTCTAAAAAGAAGTGAATACCATCTTTCTCTATCTAAAAAATCATGATTTTCAACTACAGTATGCATTATTATTATACTTTTAGCTAGTTCTACTGCTGCATTATTGTCGCAAAAAGACTCGCTTGGCAATATTAAGCAAACTCTTAAAAAGAGTTGCTCAAGAATAGGAATCAGAACTTTTGTATCTAATTTTCTGATATCGCCATAACGAAGCATTAGTGATAAAGTCGACATCGTCTTGGCTATTTCATCAATAGGGACGTCACCTGTTATAAAATTTTGTAACGCTTGAAACGCTTTTTCTAGTGCTTTTGGCATTCCGCAATAGAAGGCATTTTTCACTATTTCTGCCATTTCTGACAGTGTTTTTGCACCTTCTATTCTTTGCATTAATTCAAAAAGCTGTTGCAAATTCAATTGTATCACCTTTTTAAGATTGTTTCCACAATTTCAATTTCTGTTTCTGGTTTCCATTGTAAAATCCATTCTTCTGCCCAAGTTGTATTTTCTTGGCGATTCCCAATAAGTTTTGCAAACGAAATATTCAAAACTCTCAATTTATGAAAAAAGAATGAACGCTCCAAGTCCATAAATGCTAATTTTTCTGATTGAACCCTTAATTTTTCCCTCAAATCTAATTTTATTTCTGTCGCTGTTAATGAACGATATTTTTCAAGTTTCAATTCCTTCAATAAATTATAAAAATCTGACTGTATTGACGTTTGAATAGCTTCCTTTGGAATACTTCCTATTTTTTTCCCAACTTCAACATTCGCCATTGCTAAAACTAGTTCTGAGTAGCTTCCGTGTGCCATACAAGTAATCGCTGCATCTTTTATATCCTTTAATGTCGGTATTTTCCCATCGTGCAAATTTGCCAATGAAGTTGCTAGATGGACTGCCTCTATAATTTGAGCTGACGATACCATATTTCCATTTTCCCTTTGATATTCTGCAATTTTACTTAAATACATATATGTCGCAAAAAGTGGGTCTTCTTTTTCTAAACCATTCCACAAAAATTCATAATACCCTGGCGCCTTATTTCCAGCTCCATAATTTGAATAAGTCGACAATTTATAGTAAGAATAAGGCATTAACGTTTTTTTTAGATTCTAATTTTGGTAATTTTTTGATTTCCTTTTCAGTCAAAATCAATTTTGCCACTTTCTATTCCTTTAACATGAAAAGCCCCAACAACCATAGCAATTTCATCTATTTTGTAGCCTTCTTTACACACATCAGAAACGACTTTACACATGTACGACTCTCTAATAATATTTTTCGCATCAGACACCGTATTTGATAAAGTCAACTCCCTCAAATGTTTCCCATAATCTTTCGCTCCACTACGATATGCCTTATAATCAGAAGCCTGTTCCATTACTCTTTCCCAAAAATACTTCATCATCTGAATCTTCCGAATATTCATTAATTTTTTTCTATAAATGTAGGCATTCAAATCTTCCTCTGGATTCTCATCTAAATTTTTTTCTTTTACACTTTCTACACCTAAAAAATTGAAGATGGCAAATCGCAAAAATCTGCACTCTACTCCATTTTCCTTTGCCCATAAAAATAGCTTGATATTCTGGAGAAAACTCTGCAAATGGATATACTATTGTCTGGATAGGCGCTTCTAAAGTGTAGCTCATTACAGCAATTGGCGGAATAATATTTTTTCCAGTAATTTCGCTAATAAGGTCATTGAAATCAGAAGGCCCTTCTATCAAAATGATTTTTGGCTGTATTTCATCTAAATAATTTTTCAAATAATGTGCTCCAGCTGGTGAAAAATGCCTAACTCCGAATATATTCGGTTTCCCTTCATTTTGTTTTTTCATTTATTCCACCGCCTTTATTTAGTAGCTTTGTTAAGTGCCTTACATTCTTTATAAAGATCCAGCCATTCTGAACCTCGTTTTTTCATAATATTTTCCAAATATTCTTCCCAAATTTGCCCATCTTTACTATCTTCTTTTACTACAGCTCCCTGCAATCCTGCCGCCAAGTCATAATCTGATATCTCTCCATCCCCAAAACTTCCAGCCAACGCCATACTATTCGCTAAAAGTGAAATAGCTTCTGCAGTCGATAACACATTTGCAGTCGGCTTTATTTTTTGTCTTCCATCTAACGTAACACCTTGACGCAATTCTCTAAATACCGTACAAACTTTTTCAATAACTTCCTCTTCAGGCAATTTCGCATTTAAATCCAAATTTCCTGCAAGTTGCGTAACTCTACTTCTAACAATATCTATCTCTGCTTCAAGTGTATTCGGACTTGGTAACACCACAATATTAAAAACGTCTCTTTAACGTCGCTGACATTTCATTAACTCCCTTATCACGAGTATTCGCAGTTGCAATAATAGAGAACCCTTTTTTTAGCTGGAATTTCTACATTCAATTCAGGTACACTCATTCTTTTTTTCTGACAACAAAGAAATCAACGCATCTTGCACTTCTGACGCACAACGAGAAATTTCTTCTACTCTAGCAATCGCCCCATCTTCCATCGCTTTTATAAATCGGACTTGGTATCAATGCATCTTTTTGTAGGCCCTTCTGCAATCAACATCGCATAATTCCAAGAATATCTAATCTGCTCTTCAGTCGTTCCCGCTGTCCCTTGAATAACTCGAGTCGAATCTCCATTTATCGCCGCCGTCAAATGCTCTGACAACCAAGATTTCGCAGTCCCTGGCTCCCCAATCAGCAACAATGCCCTATCTGTAACCAAAGTCGAAATTGCAATTTCAACCAATCTTTTTATTCCCAATATATTTAGGCGTTATCACTTTTTCTTCCAACTTTACCTCCACAAATATATGTCAACACTGATTTAGGTGACATTTTCCATCCAGTAGGTATTGGATTTTTTTCCGCCTTAATTAACGCATCAATTTCATCTTGAAACATCTGTTCTGCTGTTAATCTTTGTAATTCTTCTTTTTAGCCATTTTTACAACTCCTTCACTCTCATTCCATTATTTAACTTTTCTAGCCATTTTTTTCACATAAATTTATAGACATTCTTTTTTTGTTTTTATCCATTTCAAATAATTCTTCAATTTGCTTTTATTAATTCACTTTCAGATATAGGAACTTCATTTAAAATGTATCCTATTGATCTTACTCTATTATGTAATTTAGGTGCATTTTTTTCTATATCTATCTTTCCTTTAAGAAAAATCCTTATAATCTGTCCATCCCAATTTATTTAAGAATGCTATATCATCATTGTAAGGAATACGAGAAAGAATAATATTATAGTAAAATGCTCCGTATTTTTTTCTTTCATTCCCTTTATATCTGGATTATATAAGCTCTTTAAATCTCTATGATATGAACTGTAATAATTCCAATTTCCATAGAAATCATCTTCAATATTAAAGATTATATTATACCATTTTTTTATCAAAACCATTTAACTTTATTTTCATAACACTATAATCATTTATATTTTGCCAATATAAAAATATATTCTTTATTTTTCTTCATCATAGTGAATATGGAAAAATTACATTAAATAATGTACTAAAATCCTCTTGAACTTTAGCTTCTTCCTTATTTTTTTAGAAAGTTTATTATTAGCAAAGAATGTATGGAATAATTTTTTTATTCCTTTTTCATCTTTTTCCTACTCCTGCAAATTTAGAAAAAAATTCTTATATGTAGTTTCAGGTTTATCTTTAATAAGTGAAATTAAAAATTCTTGTTCTAAGAACTCTCCTCCATATATCTTAGACAGTTTCTTTATTAAATTCGTAATTTCTTTATTTATTTCGGTTACTATATAATGGCTTAAAATTCTTTTTTTACAGCAACTTTATTATAAGGATACAGTTCTTTGTATAATGATAAAGTTTTTTTCTGTTCTTTTATTTGAACTAACTGAACACAATTCTGCAACCTCTTCTTGAACTTTTCTTCTTTCTTCTTTTTGTTTTTAATGTTTTATTTTTTTAAATCTTCTGTATATTCTTTAATATAATTATTAATATAATCTGATACCCATTCGTCGCTCTGTTCTCGCCATATATTCCATATTTTCAAACGGTTTTTTTCTAAAAATTTATCCCACTCTTTCTTGACTCTCTCATCATCCATATACGCAAGACTTTCAAACACTTTATTCTTCAATTTCCCACGTTCTTTTTTTCATTAAATCTAAAAGATAATCAACGTTATCCTGATCATATACCAAAGCTCCAATTGCAACTTCTTTCACTTCTTTTTCCACCATTTTCAACACAATATTTATAAAATTCATTTTCATCACCTTTACAAATATCCTCAATAATTTCCAATCGAGCAATCATTTCCTTTTTACCTTGAGGATTAAATCCTTCTTTCAATAGCGGAACTATCTCTTTCCCCTGTTTCTTTAACATTTTTAATCATTAAATCTATAATTCCAGAATAACTATCATTAAGTCCGTTTATCATAAATTTTTTTCACTCTAAAATCATTCACTATTTCAGGATTATCCCATCGCAATGTCGAATCAATAACTCTAAAACGACCACCGCCAGTTCCTTTAAATGCAGCAATTAATTCGCTCAACTCACTGTAATGAAGTTCTTGATAAAAATTTTCTTTTCCAGCAGTCGTTTCTATTTTTTTGCAAATTATCACCTGAATAAGTTGTCGCTTGGGTACAAAGCACCGCATCAAGCAAAAGCCAACAAATCTAATAATAAATCACATTTATCTTCCTCATCGTCTTCAATCAATTTTTGCCCCATCTCATAAATTTGTTTAAATACTTTGGCAGCCGAAGCATACCCCTTCATCTGATCAACAGCTCTTTGTAAACGAAAATCATCTTTCACCAAATTTATCCCAACAATCGAAACATTTTCAAGCCTATTCTTCAATTCATATAACGGTTCTAAATTCATTTTTTTCTCCTTCCTAAACTTCATTCTAAAATCCAAAAACGAATAATTTTATCATCAGTTATGATACTTTGTGCTTGGGCATAAATATTTCTACCTTCATAAAAATAATTTTACAAACATCACTTGATTTTCCAAACATTCATTTGGCAAAAGTTCATAGAAATTTTCTGAAAAATTCCTTGCTTTTTTTATCTCTAAAGCTCTATCATCTTTTTGATTTTTATCAATTAAAAATATTTTTTTCTTACCTTCTTCTTCAACAAACATAATTTTTTTCAAATTCTAGTAATAAAGCCACTTCATTATTTGTCAAAATATTTTTTTAATTCATTTTTAGCAATTTTTATAGCTTGATCTATACTTTGAGCATGTTTTTTTATCTCTTTATAACAAGAACTTTCAATTTTATCAAAAACTAGCAGCATCCCATCTTATTCTCTTATTAACTCCACCTGGATAAAAAAAGTTAATGTAGGCACCGTCAATAATGAAAAAAATTAGAATTTTTCCTGCTTAATATATTTCATCGCCGAACGAGGTCTATAATTGGCAGTATATGACACTTCCCCACTCTTTAAATCAATCCAGTATCCACAATCTGTAAAAATCTTACTAGCCTCATCATAATTCACTTCAAATGAAAGCTGCACCAATCTCGCATTTTCCTTTTTTAACCCCAAATCATTCAACTGAGTTAACTTCCACACGCCTCCTAAATCCTCATACAACGTATTATCCGTCAATTCTGGATCATTCTTTTTCAAGTTGCTCATTCAAAAAAACTCTCTACCTTTTTTTCTCAATCGCCCTTAACTTTTTCAAACATTCTAAAGCCGTCTGATAATGTCCCTTATCCTGATCCTCTTTATACGCCTGAATTTCCAAAAGTAATCTTTGAAACAAAACTTGTGGTCCTGGCAAATAATAATCTCCCAATTGTTTTACAATATCTCGATACTCTGTAATCGAAACACTCCCCATTGCAGAAAGTCCAACTTTCAATAATTGCGAACTTATTTTTCTTTTATCAAATCTAGCCCTTCAAGTTGCTTTTTAATTTTCTTTGTTCTAGCTGATTTAGATGCTTTTTGAAGAAGTTTTTTTCTTAACTTCCTTTTCCTCATTCGCCCTTTTAGCCTTTAATTTTTCCTTTTTTTCTCTTTTCGCCAAAATATCTTCTGGTATTTCACACTCCTCAAATTTTTTTCCCTCTCAATATCTCAAATAACAAAGCTAATCCATGCTTACAAGGAAATTGTCTACTTGGACAAGTACATCGTGTAACAGGATTTTTCTTCATCAATAAAATCCACTGAAACCGTATAATTCGATTTCCCACTTCCCTTACACTCGCCCATATACAAAGTATCGTCAACCGAACGCCACAATTTCAAAAATGCCCCTTTATCACACAATTTTTTTGCATTTGAAATCGCTCGAAGCATTCGGAGCCATAGCAAGAATTCTACTCTCCTCTAATTTCTTCACAATACAAACCTCCTTCTTTTTTTATCCAAAAAATTCACTCAATTTTTTTATTCAGATTTTTTTAAATCGTTTAGGTTTATTATATCATAATTTTTTTATAAACTAAACTCTATTTAAAAATTATATTTTATAATATTCCCTGTTTAAAAAAAGCAAATATTTATTTTTCATTAAAAACTTGAATATATTTTTTTACTAAACAAAAAAATCAGTCGCTTTTTTTATCACAACGATTATTTTAAATATCTTAATAATTATATTCCTGAATTATTTTTTTCCATCTTCTCCATACTCTTTTTCCAAAAAAATATTTTCCCATTTTCCAAATGACTTTCCATTTCCAATTTTCCAGTTTTAGAATTATATTTCCAGATAATTCCCGTTTTATTAGCCAAACTTTCCTTTTTTTACAATTTCTCCTGTATTTATATCATATATTTCATAATATTCCACATAATCTTTAAAAATCATCTGGATTACTAAATGGATGAAAATTATTTTTCTTTCTCAAAGTAGATTTTCTATAAAGTTTTCCATTATCATAATATTCTTCCATTTCTCCAACTGGTTTACCGTTCTTATAATTTAATTTTTAAAGAATTTTTCATTACCAAATCCAAAAAGATTTATCAACATACATTTCCCCAACAGATCCATTTTTGATTATATTGTGCAGAAAAATTCTAATTTGCCAGTTTTTGAATCTCTTGCTTCAAATTTTTACCATTTTTTTCCATTTTTTTATTTCAAAAAGTTAGTGTTCCAGAAATATCCAAATCATCAACATAAAAGATATCTCAATATAAATACTCTAAACGAAACATTTGTGTTTTCACATTTGTAAATGCCGTTTTTTTAAAAGGAATATTTGTTTTTTCCAGTATATGGATTAAATTTTTTTTCTTACTATCTCCACCTTTTAAAAATATTTACAAACTTCTAAAGTCTGGTTATCTGTATTACCAAATATAACTATTGAACTAAATAAAAGAAGAAAAAAAGAAAAAAATTATTTTTTTCTTAAACATTAAATCTAAAGAACATAACATCCCCATCTTGCACAATATACTCTTTCCTTCCAAAAGTCGCATCGCACCTTTCTCTTTTGCTCCATTCCATCCATTTAATTCAATAAATTTATCAAATGAAACAACTTCCGCACGAATAAATCCTTTTTCAATATCCGTATGAATTTCACTAGCTGATTTTTGCGCATTTGTCCCTTGCTTAATTGTCCAAGCTCTGACTTCTTCACTCCAGCCGTAAAATATGTAATTAATCCCAATAATTTAAATCCAGCACGAATTAATCTATTTAAACTAGGCTCTTTAATTCCAAGTTCATCAATGAACATTTGTCTTTCTTCTTCATCTTCAATTTCAATTAATTCAGCCTCCACTTTTGCTGAAAAAGTCACAACTTCGCTGTCATACTGTTTTGCAAATTCCCCAACTTTTTTTACATAGTCGTTTTCAGTCCCGCTTGTCAAGTCATCTTCAGAAATATTTGCCGTAAACATCATTGGTTTTACTGTCAAAAAAATTGATAAACTTTTATTAGTTCTTCTTCTCTTTGAGTAAATTCTAAAGTTTTTTTAACAATTTAAATTCTTCCAAATGTGCCTTACATCTTTCAAGAACTGCAAGTAATTCCTTTCCTTCAGCATTTCCGCCACGAGCCAGTTTCTGGTTTTTCTGAATTGCTCTTTCAACAGTTTCCAAATCAGCAAAAATAAGTTCCGCATTGATTGTTTCAATATCTCTAATTGGATCAACGCTTCCTTCCACATGAATAATGTTGTCATCATCAAAACATCTCACAACTTGGCAAATCGCGACTGTGTTTCTAATATTTGACAAAAACTGATTACCAAGCCCTTCCCCTTTTGGAAGCACCTTTTACAAGACCTGCAATATCCACAAATTCAACTGTCGCTCCAACTGTTCTCTCTGGATTAATAATTTTTTTCCAATTCTTTTTAACCGTGGATCTGGTACACTCACAAGCCCTACATTTGGCTCAATTGTTGCAAACGGATAATTAGCCGCCTCCGCATTCTGTGTCTTTGTTATCGCATTAAACAATGTTGATTTTCCTACATTTGGTAATCCTACAATTCCTATTCCTATCATTCTTTTTATATTTCCTTTCTTCTTTTTTTATAATTTATAAACTATAAAAAAATTTTTTTGTTTCAAATATTTATTTTATTTCTAAATTTATATAGTTTTCAAATAAGTCTGTTTTTTTATAATTTTTTTCCAAAAATTTTTTTATCAATTTCCACTTTTCCTTATCTGTCGCCTTAAACAGATAAGAAATATCATAAATCGGCACAATCTTAATTTTCCCATAGAAATCGAACACTTTTTCCGACCAAATCCTTTTATATCTTCATTTTTCCTCATTTTCCAAAAAGCGATTTAGTCGCCCTTTCTCCAACCGTTACAATATATTCAGGATTTATTAAGGCAATCTGCGCTATTAAAAAAACTCATTGCATTTCAAAAATACTTTCCTGTTCAATCAAATTCCCGTGAGAACTGCATTTTGTAAGTGTAGTGAAATAACACTTTTTCAAGTCCAATTTTGAATATTCTAAAAATCTTCTAAAAATACTTTCCATTTTTATCAGCAAGAAGTCACTGCTTTATGTCTTCCTCTTCACTTACACTATCCAGCACAAACAACACCTGCGCCTTTTTATTCCCTTCTCCAACAATCGGATTAATTCGAGTTCTTTCCAAAAATACATTTAGTACAAATGTCGATTTCTAATTTTAAGTCATTCCACATAACTTTTTCCTTTATCCATTTTTTTATATTTTATAAATTTCCGTTCCTTTTTCATCAATAACTTCAATTTCCAAATGACTTTTTATTTTCCCGCTCTAAAAATTTCATACAGTGAATTGTATGCCAATTCAGGCGTATTGTTATCTTTGCTTATATGCATCAAATAGACTTTTTTTAATTTTTCATTAAGCACTTGAGCAATCAATTTTGATGCCTCTGCATTTGACAAATGCCCATTTCTCCCCTTCACACGATTTTTAAGTTCCCAATGGTAAGGTCCTGTCATCAGCATATTATAGTCATAGTTACTTTCCAGAACGATTACATCGCTATTTTTCAGATTTTCCTTAATAATATTGTTCACACATCCAACATCGCTAGCATAAGATAATTTCTTCTCTTTATACTCAAACGTATATCCTAAGCATTTTTTTAGCATCGTGCATTACTTCAAAAATTATTAATTACACAATCTCCGATTACAACTTTGTCTTTCCTTATAAAAATTCAAATTCTTTTTTTATCAATTTTCCCAATTTTTTTCCCTAATAACGCTATAAGTCATTTCATGAAGATAAATTGGAATATCATATTTTCTCGACACAACTCCAAGCCCCTGAATATGGTCAGAATGCTCATGCGTTACAAATATCCCAGTTATATCTTCAATTCTCTTTTTCAATATTATTCAATTTTTTTCCGCAATTTTTTTCCCGCTAAATCCTGCATCTACCAAAAAAATTTCTTATTCCCCATCTCAATATAGCTGGAATTTCCGTCGCTTCCACTTCCCAAACTTGAAAATTTCATTATTTTTTTCAATCTTCTTTCTAACTGAGTTTTTTTATTTTTTTACTTAATCCTCAAACTCCCCGCTTTTTAAAACTCTCAAATTCTAAATATTTGGCGAAATAGTTCCCTTTCACTTCATCGTAAACCCATCCGCCTTTTTTTATCCTTTTTTTGTCACAATTCTATTGCTTTGTTCCCTGTCATCCTTTATACTTTCAGGAATTTCATAAATTTTTTTCACTTCCATAAAAAGTTTCAAAAATTATATTTTTCCATCTGCACTTTTCACACTTTTTAAGATTGTCTTCAAGCCCCTGCCAATTTAGGATTTGCACCTGTTACTTCCTGAAATTTCTTTACTGCATTTTGCAATTTCACAGTTTCCACTTGAATATCTGCATTTATAAGTTTATCAACTTTTCTTGAAAAAAGTATAATAACATTAAAAATTGCAATAAATAAAACTATAAGAAAGACTACTCCTCGAAAAAAATAATCTTTCTAGTTATTTTTTTGCCCTATTATTCCCATAATAATAATCATTATCGAAAGCCATTTTTCCTAAATGAAATTTAAAAAAAATTTTCATATTCTCCCTTCTAAAAATTATTTCTAGTCCATTTGTAAAATCTATAAACTCTCATTAACACAATTTTTTTATTTTAATCTTGTGTACTTTTTATCCACTTTTCAATATTTTTAATTCTTAAAAAAATTATTTTTTTATTCTTAAAAAATTGATGGTCTCACAATCACTTTTACCTGCTTTGGAATTTCCAGCTGGATCTTTAAAGGCCCTCTTTTAACGTTAATCCATCCAAGCCCCGCAATTGCCAGTTCCTCATTTTCTTCAATTTCAACTTCACAAGTTACAAATTCATTTTTGAAAATATTTTTTTCCTTTTTCATCCTTTTTGCAAAATTTCAAAAAAACTCCCATTCAGCAAGTCTTCCACTCTTTCCTCACGAGTCACATGAAATTTCACGCTTTTTGAAGCATAAGCAGAGAAAATCGGCTTGCTTCCACTTTCCAAAAGTTCATTTCCCAACACTTTAAATCTGCAGAAAGCATCAAACATAAACACTTGATTTTTCTTCCAGTTTAAAAGTTTTTTTCTTGAAATTTCCCCGCTGGCACAAGTTTCAATCCACTTTCCACGCTAATCAAATCAGAAATTCTCCCATCTGGAATAAGCCCAGGCGTATCAATTATCGTAATTTCACTATTTGGAATTTTATTATTAATTGACTTTAAAGTTGTCCCTGAATATTTTGAAGTTGTTATTCTATTATTTCCCAAAAAGTAAATTTATAACTGAAGATTTCCCAGCATTTGAAACTCCCAGAACTGTTGCCTTAACCTTTTTGTTTGGAAAAAAATATTTTTAATTTTTTTCTAATTATCCCATTTATTCCATATTTGCTTTTTAGCACTAATAAAAGGCAATGTCATCAGGCACAATATCCTCTTCAGCAAGCCTGTCCTTTATCCAGTTTGAAATTTCTGCTGGATGTATAAAATCAGGCATAAGATCAATTTTATTAACCAAAATTATTGATCTATAATCCCTCAAATAATCCAGAATTTCCTCAGTAAATGAACCTTCAAAGTCAATAATATCAAAAAAATTGGCAATATTATATCTGACTTTTTCACACTTTCATTTACTTCCTTCAGATAATCCTCCCTGCTAAAATTATTTACAAGATTTTTCCCCATAATTTTTTTAATCTTAAAAGCATCTTTTGACAAAGCAAATTATCCTGCATCACAAATTTTTCTTCAGGAACATACCCCTCCTTATTTTTTTATCTTCAAACTGCGACTCAATCCCGCAGACCCACTACATTTCTTTTTTTAATCAAAAATTTCCTCCATTTTCTTCTAAATCTTTTTAATTTAATAATATTTAAACGTTCAACGTCCGATAAAAATAATTTCTTATTTTAAAAAAATAACAATTTCCAATTTTTAGAATATTTATTTTATTAATTTTAATCTTCAAAATAAACTTATTCCTTAGATAACGGATGCGTACTCATATAAATATCCCGCAACAAAGATTTGCTCACATGTGTATAAACTTGTGTCGCAGCAATGCTGCTATGCCCCAGAAGTTCCTGCAAATACCGAATATCTACGCCATTATTCAAAAGTTCCGTTGCAAACGAATGTCTAAATACATGCAGCGTTATTTCCTTTTCTATTCCAGCCTCATGTGCATGTGCTGAAATCAGCCTTCTAAGTGAACGTGTCGTCAATTTTTTCCCTTTACTGTTTACAATAAGCACTTCCCTAGTATAATTAGCATACTGCTTCTTTTTTTCTTCAATATACTTTATAAGCCACTTTTTAGCATTTTCACTAAAGAAAGTAATCCGTTCCTTGTCACCCTTTCCAACAACCCGAATTTCCCGTTCTTCAATATCAATCATAAATTCACTTAAATTGATAAGTTCAATTGAACGAAGTCCGCTGGAATAGAGCAGTTCAATAATCAATCTGTCACGAATTCCGGTAATTTTCTCAGTATTTATAACATGCCTTAAATTATTCAAATCATCTCGATTAATCACATTCGGCAATTCCTTTTCAAATTTCGGGACATTTATATAAGAAGCCTTATTTGTTTCAATAACTTTTTATTTCCTGAAGATATTTAAAAAAACGTCCTTAATGCTGAAATTTTCCTATTTATGCTTCTTTTTAGAAACAGGCTTTAATTTTACCTTTTTATTGGAACTTTTTACATTTTCATCTTTTTCAAGCCTTTTTAGGAGAATTTAAATAGGCAATAAATGATCTGAAAGTCATCATTTCAATTTCCTCAAAATTATGAATTTCTTCATATTCCTCAAGATACTCCATAAACTGAAGCAAATCTCGCCGATAACCTCTAATTGTATTGAAACTCTTACCAAGAATAACTTCTTCATAATATAAAAAAATTTATCCACATATATTACAAGATTTTCATTTCTTCTAATTTCCTGTTCATATTCATTATTTCCCTTTGTCAATTTATCATTTATATCATTTTCCATTTAAATTTCTCCAATTTTAATTTCTTAAAGTTCCTAATTTCTACAGTTGTTTACAAAAAAATCTATAATCCTGTTAATACAATTTTTTTATTTTTTTCTTTATTTTCAACTTTTAATAAGCCAAATACTATTTTTTTATTTTATAATACTCACATTAAAAAAACAGAAATCCTATTTTATATACAAAAATCTTGATTCCTTGCATAACTAATTCACTATTTAAATGAAAAATACTGTTAAAACTTTTTACTTTCTGTAATTGTCAATTAGATATAATGAATAACTAGATTTTCTATAAAAAAATAAAAAAATTATAAGCTAAATAATTTATCAAAAAGCATTTTTTTGAAAGTTCTATAAATTTTTAAAAAGTTCAGCCTGTGTAAATGTTGCTTCTTCTCCTGTTCCTTGTAATTCGATAAATTCTCCCTTGTCATTCATTACAATGTTCATATCCACATCAGCCTTTGAATCCTCTTCATATTCCAAGTCAAGAAGTAGCTCATTATGCACTTTTTCCGACACTTATTGCCGCAACTTTTTGATTTTTATCGGAATTTCCTTTAACTTTCCCTGATCAATCAGCTTTTCAACTGCCAGTTCCAAAGCAAGATAAGCCCCTGTTATTGAAGCCGTTCTAGTTCCGCCATCAGCCTGAATCACATCGCAGTCAATCATTACTGTTCTTTCTCCCAGTTTTTCCAAATCTATTGCTGCTCTCAATGCCCTTCCAATTAAACGCTGAATTTCCATAGTTCTTCCGCTAAGCTTTCCCTTTGCTGACTCCTTTGAACACGTGTATGCGTAGCTCTGGGAAGCATGCTGTATTCAGCAGTTATCCAGCCTGAATTTGTTCCCTTTAGCCATCTTGGAATTTTTTCCTCAATTGTAGCATTACAAATAACTTTTGTATTTCCAAATTCGATTAAAACTGAACCTTCTGGATGAATAATATAATTTTTTTAGTCACTTTCACTTCACGCATTTCATCATTTCTTCTACTATTATTTCTCACATTTTCTCCTAATTTTTTTAATTTCTTAGCCATTTCCAAAAAAATCTATAAATTACTATTAATGCAACATTTATTGCTTTTCAATTCTTAACAAAGGGTAAAGACCCCTTGCCATATTTACTAAATTTTTTTAAATTTTTACAATGCCTATTTAATTTCCAGTTATTTTCCCTTATAAAGCGGAAATTTTTCTGTCAATTTGAAAAACTTGTTCTTTCACTTGGGCAATTTTTTTCACTGTCATTTATATTTCCTAAAACTGTCAATATAAACTGCGCCACTTGTCTTGTTTCATCTTCCTTAAATCCACGAGTTGTAATTGCAGGCGTTCCCAATCTTATTCCACTTGTAATAAACGGTTTTTCAGGATCATTTGGAATAGCATTTTTGTTACAAGTTATTCCAGCCTCTTCCAATTTTGCTTCAGCTAACTTCCCAGTAACTCCCATTGGACGTAAATCTACAAGCATTAAATGGTTGTCAGTTCCATGCTTACGATTCTAAGTCCACCTTTTGTAAGTTCTTCAGACAAAACTTTTGCATTTTTGCAACTTGTTCCTGATATTCTTTGTATTCGGGACTAAGCGCCTCTTTAAATGCAACTGCTTTTGCTGCAATTATATGAACCAATGGTCCTCCTTGTATTCCAGGAAATATTGTCTTGTCAATTTTCTTGGCAATTTCTTCATTATTTGTCAAAATTACTCCTCCACGAGGTCCTCTTAATGTTTTATGAGTTGTAGAAGTTACAACATCTGCATATTCCAATGGATTTGGATGAAGTCCAGCTGCAACAAGTCCAGCAATATGAGCCATATCTACCATTAAATATGCCCCAATTTCATCAGCAATTTCTCTAAATTTCTTAAAGTCAATTATTCTTGAATAAGCGCTCGCTCCAGCAACTATCATTTTAGGTTTTTCCCTCAATGCAATTTCCCTTACTGCTTCATAATCAATCAGTTCTGTTTCAGGATTCAGTCCATATTCAAGCCCAATATAGTTCTTCCCAGAAAAATTAATTTTATAACCATGAGTCAAATGCCCACCAGCGCTAAGACTCATTCCCAAAATCTTATCCCCAGCATTAAGCAATCCAACATAAACTCCCATATTCGCTTGAGATCCAGAATGTGGCTGAACATTAGCATATTTTGCCCCAAATAGTTTTTTCAATCTTTCAATCGCAAGACTTTCCACCACATCAGCATTTACACATCCACCATAATATCTTTTACCAGGATAACCTTCCGCATATTTATTAGTAAACACAGACCCAGCCGCTTCCATCACAGCCTTTGAAACAAAGTTTTCCGATGCAATTAACTCAATCCCCTCTTCTTGTCTTTTTTCTTCTTCCGTAATCGCATTATACACTTCCAAATCAACATCTTTTTATATAGCTCATCTTAATTTCCTCCTAATTTTTTTATATTAAATTTTTTTAATAATACTTTTTTTATTTCAAAAGCAGACATATTTAAATTTATAATTATTTCATAACTTGTACTTTTCTATAATTATAGTAAAGAGCTTTTTACTAAATCATATTCAAACGGAGAATTTAAATCTCCATATTTTTATACTAAGCATAGAACGTGCATTTAACCCTGTTACAACTGGTCTTGTAAACCCATATACAGTTTTATCAAAGATTCCTGTATCAAAAAAACAGCTTTTTATCCACAACACCTCTTGTCGACTCTCCCATTGCCGCATCTGCCGCACTTCCAACTGCATCCCTAACAGTGCTTGGGCCTAATACCGGCAAAACTAAAAAAGACCCTGTCCCTATTCCATAATGCCCTAAAGTATCTCCCATTGTTTCAGGATCGCTTCTTAGCCCAATATTTTTTTAGCGACATCAGTTACTCCCAATAACCCGGCAGTTGAATTTATCACAAATCTCCCAAGCGCATTTGCGGCTTTTTCCAGGTTTTAATTGTAAAACTGAATTTACAAATGTCGGTATTTCCTTAAAATTATTATAAAAAATTTGAAATTCCCTTTCTCACTGGTTTTTGGAACAGGCTGCACATATATACGTGAAGCCGGATAAGCTATCTTTCTGTCAAGCTGTGTATTAAGAGCATACATTCTTCTATTAAAAGGCTCCATAGAATCATTTATTCCAGTCAGCTGAAACACTTGACTTGATACAATGTAATCTTCATTCAGCTCTTCTAAATTTTCTGCTAATACTCCATATCCATCCTGCTCAATTGCAATATACTTATTCAAATCAGATTTATTTTTTTCTTTATTTTAACATTCGTTCTTTCAACTAAATCAATATTTTTATCAGGTATCTGAGCCACTTTCCCATCTTCAAACTTAATAAAAAGATCATCATTTGCCTCTTTGCGGCTTTCCTCCAGGAACATTACAGTATCTTCATTTTTTATTTCCATCAGTTCAGCTTTTCCAACTACTGTAATGGCAAACATAGCCCCAAGTATTAATAGTTTATTTTTTCTTGCCATAATTTATTTTTCCTCCAATTTATCTACCATCAAATTTGCCACATCCTTATGCCAAAGAGCTCCTGTATGACCTCCAAACGGTATTAATCCTCTATTTGAAAAATGTATTTTTTTATGTAATCCAAATCTTCTTTTTTTCAAGCAAAATATCATTTGTCGAAGTAATAAATACAATGTTTTTTTATTATTTCTATTGATAAAAATCCTGACTGCTTCTCAAGTCAAAAATCATCTATAAATTTATTAAAATCAAGATCAGGATATTTAAATTTTTTTCAAATAAGGATATAGAATTTCCTTTGCATATTCATCAAATGAAACCGACAGCCCTTCTCTAAATTCATTAGACACAGAATCAAATCTCTTATATGATTTTTTTGTTTGAAAGTCTTCCAACAGCATTATTCCCGCTAAATACTTCTCCCGCGAAAGTCATATTTGCCGAATAAAAATCTAAATAATAACCCTGTAAGTATTTCAAAATCCTTTTCTCCAAGTCCTAACTTCCCTAATGTAGTTGTCAAGCTTGAAAACTCCATATCTTTTTATTTGCATTGATTTATCATAAACAAGTTTGCTAAATATTGTATCTAAATATTTTTCCAGGCTTCTCGCGTCATAAACTCCATTTTTTTATCAAATATCCGTCTAGTTTTTTTCGTTGCTGTCAAAAATACTGATTGGCGAATTTAATAAAAGAGATTTTTTTCAATTCCAATTTTTTTCTATTATTTTTCATCCATTTCATGAATTAATAATGACTGAAATCCGCCTAGGCTGTAACCTCCAATATAAGTCTTGTCAATTTTCATTCCATCGCTTTTTTTCCCTTAAGATAGCTTTCTGTATCAAATCGTACAATTGTGCAGTTTCATCTTTTTATATATCCAGCATAGGCATTTTTACTTTGACTTACGATATAAGGCATTGTAGTAGGTGAACTGAAGTCAATTACATTATACCCTCTGTCATAAAATACATTTGCCAAATAAAGTGACATCCCGCTGTTATAAACTGAACCTGTTCCTGAAATTAAAATTATTAGCGGCGCTTTCTTGTCTTTCTGAGTCCAAACGCCATATTCATAATCCTTCCACTGTCTTAGTATTTCAGGAATTTTTTTTGTTGTGGTAAATTTCCTTACTTTTGGCCCCTTTGGATTTTTAAATTTATACTGCTGTTCTGCAGGCGTTCCAAGAACAGTCGCCATTATGGCACTTTCCTTATATGGATAATCACTCGCAATTTGCGATACATCCGTTTCAGCAAGTCCAATAGCTGAAAATGCAAGCATCATTATCAAGCCCAATATTTTTTTTAACATGTTCCCAATCTATGTGAAAACTTTTTCACACTTCTCCTTTCAATTTTCAAAAATTATACTTTTTTTATTTATTTATATTTTTATCAAAAAAATATCAAAAAAATTTCCAGTAAAAAAATATTTATTAAATTACACATCCACCGAAACAATCTTAGTTTCCCCAATCTCCTTATTCATCGTAACTCCATACAGCCTATGCGATCCCTTCATCGTTTCCTTATTATGAGTTATAAGAATAAACTGCGATTTATTAATAAACTGATGCAGACAATTCAACAATCTTCTTCGTATTCTTTTCATCAAGCGCTACTTCAATTTCATCAAAAAAATGTAAATGGACTTGGTTTAAACATAAAAATTGCCATTATAAATGACACTGCAAGCATTGATTTTTCCCCGCCTGAAAGTAGAAGCAACGTCTGCTCAGGCTTATTTTTATATTTTACGCTTAATTCTAACCCAGTTGTAAGCAGATTTTTCAGGATCTGTCATTTTCAGTATTCCTTTAGCGCCATTTAAAAATTGTTTCACACATATATTGAAAGTTTTTTTATTTATTTGCTCATAAGCCATAAAAAAACTTGCTTGTAACTTCCTCTTCAATTTCCCTGATAAATCCAAGCAATGATTCCCTGCTTTCAAGCAGATCCTTTTTCTGTGCCGCAATACTCTGATACCGCTCATTTTCATGCTCATATTCTTCTATCGAAGCCATATTTACCGCTCCAATATTCATACGGCTTCTTTCATTTTGAAGCTAATTTTTCTCTTTATATCCGCAAGTTCTTCTTCGCTGGCAATTTCAAAAATATTCTTCATCGTTCAAAAATTTCATCATTTTCAAGTTCCTTAAATTCCGAAGTCTGAAACTCAAGTTCGCTGTTATTTCTAGTAATTTTTCTCAATTATTTTTTTCATATTCATTTTTATATTTCAGGATATTCATCTCAATTCCCTTGATTTCCGCAATTAATTTTTCTTTCGCTTCCTTCCAACCTTCTGAATTTCCTTTTCTATTTCTTGAATTTCACCAAAAAAATACTCTTCCTATTTTTTTCATTTTCCCCAATTTTAGACTTTAATTTTGAAATTTTATCCATTAATTCTCTTCCAAGCAAATCTTTCCTTTTCTCAAATTCAATTAATTCAGCCTTCTCCTTCAAAAAGTTTCCTATAATCAGCCTCAATTTCCCCAAACCGATTTTTTTATTATTATCAGTTCTGACTTTCAAAAACTTCATATTCCTTATCAGCCACATTCAGTCTTTGAATAAATTCATCAATATTTTTCAAGTTTTTTTAATTCTTCCCTTAAATTTTTCCATTTTTAAATTATTCTCTTCAATACACTTTTTCAATATTTTGAATCAATTCCAGATTTTTCCTTTATTTTCGTTTCCTTCTCCAAAAATAAACTTTCTGCTTTCAGAAATTTCATAGTTCAAAGTATTAATTTCCCGCTGTTTCCGACTGAATTTAATACTAAAAATCATCATAATTTTTCATTAAATGACTGATAATCATTTTTAAAGTTCTCAAATAATTTTTCTTCTTCTTCCTTTTCTTTTCCAACTTTCTCAGCCTCTAAAAACAATTTCCGATAATTTTTTTCTCAAATTTATCAAGATCTTTTTATTTTCCTCAATCTCACGCTTCCAGATGCTTCAGCTCTTTTTTTCTTTCCAAAAATCTCATCTTTCCCCTTAAATGAATGTCCGCCAGTCATTCTTCCCCGAGAAGTAATAATATCCCTTCAAGTGTGACAATCCTGTCATTAAACCCTTTTTTCAAAAGCTCTGTCCCAACTTCCAGATTCTCTACAACAACCGAATTTCCATAAACAAACTGAATAACTTTTTCTATATTTTTCATTTACAAATTTTTTTATCGGCTTTTACGATATTTCTTGCAAAAGTCAATAATTCCATTTTTTTCCCCTTTGTATTTGAAATAATATTCTGAATTTCCTCCTGCAGCATCCTATTTTTGAAAAATTACTTTTTTTGCAAAAATCTTCTCAATAACAGGCAAATTTTTCATTAATCTTTGAAACCCGAATATCTTCAACTGGTAAAAATGAAGCCCTTCCAAGTTTTTTTCTTTTTTTAGAATCTCAATACATTTCTTCCCAATTTCACTATCCCTTACAACAATATCCCGAAACATTCCGCCAGATAAAGTCTGAACCGCTTCCTCAAATCCTGCTGGAACATCAATCAGATTAACAAAAAGCCCCAATTACTCCGTCAATTTTTTTCATTCAAAAAATATGCTTCACGCTCTGGTTAAAAGTCTCATTTTTTTCAATCGCATTAGCAATAGCCTTTTTGCCTAACCTGAAAGTTTTCAAGTTTATAACTGGATTCATTTTTCTTATTAATTTCCGAATATTCTTTTCTCAACTCATCTGTTTTTTTCATTAAGTTTCTGAATTTTTCTGTTCCCTTTCAAATTTCTGCTTTTCCTTTTTCCGATTTCTGCACTTCGTAAGCGCTTCTTTTCCTGACTTATCCTGTCAAATTCACCTTCTAGGCCCATCTTTTCAGCAATTTGCCTTTTTATTCTCATTCGTAGCCCCAAAAACTCTTTTCTCCAGATCCTCATTTTTCCCCAGCTACTTTTTATTTTATCAACTTCAAAATTAGAGTTTTTTTCTGTGTCCGCTCCTTCCAATTCAAGCGCTATTTCATCACTTTTCCTTTTCACCCCCTTAACTTTAGCCTCCAATTCATTTTTTTCACGTTCCTTTTCAGCCAAATCTTTTGTCATAAGTTCAAGTTCACTTTTAGAATCGTTTAAAAATTTTCTCCTTTTTCCTCAATATCCTTTTCTAAAAATCCCTTTTCTTCTAGCTTCTCATTAGCTTCAGTTTCTAAATTAGAATTTTGATTTACCAATTTTGAATATTCTTCCTTCAGCATTTCCAGATTTTTCAAAATTTTTTTATTTCTCTCATTTTTTTATTTTTTTCAAATTTTCTTGAAGTTCCACTCTAATTTCATTAGTTTTTTCAAGTTCAGCCTGCTTTTTCAGAAAAAGTTTTTTTCTCCCCTTTCCAATTCTTCCCTTACTTCCTGACTTTTCTCCTCATATTCATACTTCAGCGAAGTTTTCTCATTAACGCCATACTCTAAAACCATAAATTTATGAACATCAATCTTTTTACTATATTCTCTAAAAAGTTTTGCCTTTTCCTGCTCAATCTTCAAATAATCAACCCGATGCTTCAAATCCTTTTTCCACATAATCAATCTTTTTCAATCTCATTTTTCAAATCCTGCGACTTTTTCTCAGACTCATCCTTTTCAATCTTAGCTCTTTTTACTCCAGTCGCCTCTTCTATAATTTCCTTTCAATTCCTTTGGCGAAGACCCAATAATTCTCTCCACTCGCCCTTGTCCAATTATCGAATAAGCCTGCTTTCCAATTCCAGTATCCATAAAAAAAGAGTATGAATATCTTTAAGCCTAGATTTTTTTATCATTGATCAAATATTCATTTTCCCCAGTCTTAAAAAAATTCTTCTCGTAATTTTAACTTCTGAAAAATCAATATCCAAATATCTGTCTCCATTATCAATAATTAGGCTAACCTCTGCCATAGACTTTGGCTTTTTATTCTTCCCGCCAGAAAAAAATAATATCCGAACTCTCCTTAGCCCGTATATTCTTATAGCTCTGCTCTCCCAAAACCCACAAAATCGCATCCAGAATATTACTCTTTCCACTCCCGTTAGGTCCAACAATGGAAGTAATTCCACTGTCAAACTCCACAATAGTTTTATTTGCAAACGATTTAAATCCAGTCAGTTCCAATGCCTTTAAATACATCTTTTTCTCCTATTTCCTATCTTCCTTTTTCCAAAAAAATAACAATCGTAACAGTTTTTTTAGCAATATTTTCATATCAAAAAAATAATGTCATGATTTTTTATATAATACAAATCATACTGCAGCTTTCTGTAGGCATCCTCAACGCTTGCCCCATACGGATACATTACTTGCGCCCATCCAGTAAGTCCTGGCTTTACAGTATGTCTTAAATTATAGTACATAATTTCCTTTTCCAGCTGCTTTATAAAAAATTCCCTTTCTGGACGTGGTCCCACAAAGCTCATTTCTCCACGTAGCACATTCCACAGTTGCGGTAATTCATCAATTCTTGTAAGCCGCATAAATTTACCAAATTTTGTAACACGATTGTCATTTTTTGTAGCCCATTTTGGTCCGTCTTTTTCTGCATCAGTTGTCATCGAACGAAACTTCACTATTTTTAAACGGCTTATTCCGCTTCACCAATTCTTTCCTGAATAAAAAATACCGGCCCTTTTGACTCAAGTTTTATTATAATCGCAACGATAATCATGATTGGAATTACGCAAACTCCGATTAAAAGTGCAAAAATTATGTCAAGAATCCTTTTTGCCTTTAAATTGAAACTGTTATAATAAATTTCAAAACCTGTATTTTCCAAAAACCATTTTGGACTTAAATTTGAAACAGGCAATTTATTTTTCATACATTTCATAAAATTCCAGGTAGTTATAGTATTGCATCCCGTTAAAGCTTGTATTGCGTGACTTATCAACGAGTTTTTGTATCGTATAAAAAGATTGCTTGTAAAAATCCACAATTATATCAACTTTTTTTATTTTCGCAAAGTTCTAATATTTTTTTGTTAAAACTTTTTAAATCTTTTTCCCCCCTTTCAAAAAAAGTCCGATAATTTATACTGGCTATCTTTTTTTATACTCTCAAAGCAAATCATTTGTATATCCATTTTTCTCCAACAAATACGATTTTTTTCTTTTCAGCCAGTCCAATCATTACAATATAGCGATATATAATTTGAAACATTGTAATTAGCCCAAACAAAATTATCGCTTCATTCAAAAAGAAATACTTTTTAAAAAATTTTTGTAACCATCACAAGAATAAAATTAATTGCAATTATAATCGCAATATCCCTTAACTTATATCTTCCCTGCCATATTATAAACATTTGCCACATAATAAATTACCATAGAACAAGCAATTACAACTACATTCGTAAACCCAAGTCCACGATTTATAAGCGCAATCCCATTAAATACATCACAATCGTCAATATCCCAAATAAATAAGAATAATTTTTTTCATTCCACGTACCGCCATTCTAAATTACACTTCCTTTTTTTTATTTTTAATAATAAATTTATCTAATAAAACTGTTCCATTAAACAAACAAAATTTCCAAATTATAATTTTTTTCTCCTTTCTCTGACAAGAAATTAAGATTTCTAATGATTATAAAAATCTATAAAAATTCAATTAACGCAATATTTTCAATTTCCCTCAACTTTTTTTACTGCAGGTTCCTAGTTGCCATAAGTATTAAACCTTTTTGTAAAATTGCCTGTTACAAAGTTAGACAGTTCTTTTTAATGCTTTGCTTGCAAAAAAAGACAATGCGAATACTATTACAAATGCAGTAACTATATAAAAAAATAATTCATTCTGGATTTTAATATTCTTTCACAAAAAAATAAAAATTGGATGAATTAAATAAATATCATAAGTTTTTCGCTGATATAGATTTTACAATACTTTTTACTTTTTGGAAAAAAACTTTTTCTCCATCAAAAAAATATTTACAAAAAAATCATAAAAATAAAACTGTCGCTCCAAAAACACCAATCGAATGATAATCATAAAAAAATAATCAAAAAAATTTATTATTTGATTTTGTAAATATGTATGTTAAAAAGATAATTGAGAATACCATTATAAAAAAATTATGTACTTTTTGCCACTTTTTTTCATATTTAGAGGTTTTTTTCAAAAAGTAAGTAGCCGATTAAAAAAATATCCGATATATTGCCCAACTGGAGAATATATTTTTATATTTTTTTCCTAAAAACTGCATTTAAAAACGGAATAATAATTATAAAAAGCAATCCAAATATAAACTAAATAATTTATGCTCTTTCTATCGACTTTTGCCACAACTTTTCTCAAAAAAACGGAGTTATTAAATAAAGCGACAATATCATATAAATATACCATAAATGATAGTAAATTTTCCCTTGAAAAAAGTCTGAAAAAAATTATGATAACTTTCCTTTTTGGAAAAAAATTAAAATTATCGTTTTATAAGTTGATTTTCTAAAAAAACCGAAAAACAATTCATCGTTTTTTTACATCTTTAAAAAAATTATTACAAATATAAAAACAACAGAATATAAAAAAATTTTTGGAATAATTTTTACAAATCTCTTTTTAAAGAATACTTTCACATCCTCATCTTTTCTCAATAAAAAAATCCACTAACCATAACAAATATCGGCACGCACATTCTGCTAAAAGAATCTATAATATTTGCCGTCATCCATCTATTTCCAGATATTTCACCATAACTATACAGCTCACTTGCAACAATATGTATAAAAAAATAACCATAATAATCGCAATACATTTTAAAAATATCAAAAATTAAAAAAATCTGTCCTTATTTTTTTATCATTTTATAGTTCTCCAAATTTACTAATTTTCTCCAATAAAAAAATATAACTAATTTTACCACAGTTCAAGTTAATTTTCAATCGTTTTTATCTTTTATACATTTTTATATATAAATGAATTTAGAAGCAATAATTATTCTATTCAAATTCTAAATTTATTTAATTTTAATAATGTGATAAAAAAATTTTTATAATAAAAAAATTTGCATTTTAAATAAAAAAATGGGTATAATTCTATTAGATAGTTTGATAATCAAAAATTTTTTTATAAGGAGGAATATACTATGAAAAATAAAACTTAATAATATTTTCAGAAACTATGCTTATTACTCTGTATATGCGGGCAACTGATGCTAAAAGCGAAAAAAACCAATTTTGAATGACAAAAAAATCTGAAGAAATAATTTCTCAAATAGATTATGACTTCTCGAAATTTAAAAATGCATGGGCTTCGTATTATGGAGTTCTTTCACGGGCGAAAGTGATGGATAATGAAGTAAAAAAAGTTTATAACAAAAATATCCAGATTGTGTAATTGTGTCGATTGGATGTGGATTAGATACAAGATTTTTACGAATAGATAATGGAAAAAAATAAGATGGTATAATCTTGACTTGCCAGAAGTTATCGAAAAACGAAAGCTCTTTTTCGAGCCAAACGAAAGAGTTACAGATATTGCAAAATCTGCATTTGATTCAGCATGGACAAAGGATATTAAACTGGAAGGGAAAAAATTGCTTATTATTTCCGAAGGTGTATTAATGTATTTTGAAGAACAGCAAATTAAACAGTTTTTGGAAATACTGACTGATAATTTTGATTCTTTTGAAGCTCAATTTGACTTGCTATATAAAGGAACAGTTAAAATGAGTAAAAAAACATGACACCTTAAAAAAATATGAAGGCAAAATTTAGTTGGGGAGTAAAAGATGGAAACGAAGTTGTAAAATTGAATCCAAAAATTAAAACAGACTGGACTTATTAATTTTACTGATGAAATGAAACATCATCTTCCTGGCTGGAAAAAAATTGTTTATTCCGTTCTTTTACATTTTTAATAACAGACTGGGAATTTATACTTTTGAAAAAAATAATTTACAGGATTTTTGAGCAGAGTATAACTTATTAACACATTGGAAGTTATAAAAAAATATCCATGCTAACAATTTATCTTTTGCAATCTCACCTCTGCTTGCCACGTTATAACTAATAATCTTATTGGCTGGATTAATATTTGTCATTTAAATAACAGAATAGTTATGAATTTTTTTGCAAAGGGACAAAAATTCCTTGTTAGCAAATAATATAAAAATATAATTCCTATTTTTTTAATACAAATATACCCAATCTTAAATTCTTTCTCAATCTAAAAATCTGGGTATATTTTTTTATTCTAAAATTACTAATCTTTTAACAATGGATCCTTCTTCGTAACTTCAACTACCAATTTATGTAGCCCAATCAATGCTATCAAATTTGGAATTACCATAAGACCATTAAACATATCTGCAAGTTCCCATACTAAATCAACCTTTTTGAAGTGAACCTGCCACTATGCACCCTCATTACCAAGGTTCTATAAATATTAAGCGCCTTTTTACCAAACAGATATTTCACATTTGCTTCCCCAAAGAAATACCATCCAATTATTGTGGAAAATGCAAAAAGAATAATGCAATTGCAACAAATATTACTCCAAAATGCCCCAATACTGCTTGAAATGCTTGCTGTGTCAATGAAATTCCAGTTCCGCTCGCTCTTCCGTCTGCGATTAATATTACTAATGCTGATAATGTTAAAATTACAAATGTATCAATGAAAAACTGTAACGATTGCAACGTGCCCTTGATCTTCAGGATTTTTTTACTTTCGCAATTGCATGTGCATGCGGTGTTGATCCCATTCCAGCTTCATTTGAGAATAATCCTCTTGCCACTCCAAATCTTATTGCTTTTCTCATTCCAGCTCCTGCAAATCCACCTAAAACTGCTTTTGTAGAAAAAGCATTAACAAAAATTGCCTTAAATGCCATACCTGTATTTCCAATGTTTAGCAAAATAATGCTAACACATGTTACAACATATAAAATTGCCATAATTGGCACAATTTTTTTTCAGTAACTGAAGCAATTCTTTTTACTCCGCCAAAAAAATATAAACCCAGATAAAACTGCTAAAAAAATAATCCTGTCACAACTGTTGGAATATGAAAAGCATTATGAAAAGCGTCTCCTACTGAGTTTGCCTGAACTGCATTTCCCATAAATCCTAAAGCTAAAATACATGAAACTGCAAAGAATCCTGCTAAAAATTTAGCTGCTTTTCCACCATTAAATAAAGTTTGAATATAATAGGCAGGCCCTCCTGTCATTTCTCCATCTTTTTTTCTGTTTAAAAAAATTTGGCTTAATACTGCTTCTGAATAAATAGTAGCCATTCCAAAAAAATGCACTTAGCCACATCCAGAATATTGCTCCAGGCCCTCCAGATACAATCGCTGTTGCAGCTCCTGCAAGATTTCCTGTTCCAACCTGTGCGGCAATCGCTGTTGCTAATGCCTGAAATGATGACATTCCGTTACTATCTGCCTTTTTCTCCACTAAGGTCAAATCCACCTGTCAGCTGTTTCAGTCCAGTTTTAAATTCCCTAATTTGAATAAATTTCAATCTAAAAGTATAAAATATTCCCGTTCCAACCAACAATATAATTAAAATAACTCCCCAAAAAAATCCATTAAAATCCTTAATAATTTCCAACATTTAATTTTCTCTCCTTCTATTTTTCTATATTTTGAATTTTTAAATGAATGCAGAATCTAGGCTGTGTATTTCAAACAAATAACATTATAATTTAAATTTATTTAAATAAAAAAAGTCATCTTCTACTTTAAAAATAAAGCAAAGACAACCTCTAAAAACTCTTTTTCATACTAAAAAAAGAAATATAAAAATTATAATTTTATATGTATTAGTCTCTGTTCTTTTACCTGAGAGTTTAGGGAAAAATATTCCTTTGCTCCTTCAGTGCGACCATTTAAGACTGTCTCTCAGAGGTTCGTCCACTATGAGTCCTTTTACCTGAAAGAGTTACTTCTTCGGTGTTTCAATTACATTTTTTTAATATTTTTTTCTAATATAATTAAAAATCTCTCCTCATACCTTCATCCAATTTATTCACTTTTTTTACATATTATCATATTTTTTTAGTATGTCAAAAAAATATTTTTTTGATGTTTTTTTATTTAATAATTTTTTTATATTGTTAATAAACTCAAATCTTAATATTTCACTTCAAAAATAATCAAGCATTTTTTTCATTTCATCTTGTGCCATAAGACAAGTATCATAAAGCCATCCCTTTTTCACTCTCATAATTTTTTTAACCCACGATAATAAAACATTTTATACTTATCTTCCAATATAAAAGGCACAATATCATTTTTTTAGACATTCCTTAAACATTATAAAGCCTTTCCAACTCTCCCATTTCCATCTTGAAATGGATGAATTTTTCAAATTTATAGTGGAAATCTATAATTTTTTTCAACAGTTATTTCAGTTTGGCTATTATAATTTTTCCAAAAACTTTTTTTCATCTTTGCCTCAACTTGTTTTGGATTCGCAGTCCTATTTCCACCAACCGTGTTTTGGCTTTTTGCTTATACTCGCCAACCTTAAACCATTCAATTTGTGAATCACTCGTATTACTTTTTAAGCAGAAAATGAAGTTTTTTTATATTTTTTTCAGAAAGTTTTTCATTTGCATGTTCAATAATAAAGTCAAAACATTTAAAATGATTTAAAGTTTCAATCACATCTTTAACTTTCACTGTTTCATTTTCCGCAAAAAAACTATTTGTTTCAAAAAAATATGTCTTGTCTGATCTTCTGTCAATGTACTTCCTTCAATATGATTACTATTATAAGCAAATTTAATTTGAAGATTATGATACAACATTTCTTTTTAAATTATTATTTTTCTTCAAGCAAAGTTTCCAGTATATAATTTTTTTCATTTATATTCCCTTTTTTTCATTTATAAATTTATTTACTTTTCAATACCGCTCTAACTGCATAGTGCATAAAATAATAGATTGATTTTAAAAGCGGTAATTTTTCAATTTTTCGGTAAATTTCCCAACGCACTTTCGCTGTTTTAACTTTATTGCTTGAACGTGAATTATCAAGCACTCGATAATATGCCAAATTTTCCTTTAATCCATAAATTGTTTTCACATCCTTCACAATTTCCAGCCAAAGTACATAATCTTCATTTTTTTCAAGTTCTTTAAAATACCGCTTCCCAATTTTTTCCACATCATACATAACTGTCAGGCATCCCAAATAGTTATTCTTTAACATATCCGTATAGGAAATTTCAGGTTTTATAATAACTTCATTTATTTTTTCACCATTTTCCCTAACCCTCGTATATTCCGTACAACTGATGCTTGCATTTTTTTCCTTCATAAATTTTATCTGCTTTTTCCAACTTTTTCACTATGCCAATAATCATCAGAATCTAAAAATGCAATATATTTTTCCGCTAGCCAATTCAATCAGAAAAATTTCTTCCCTTTACTACTCCCACATTTTTCAGTATTTACAATTTTTATTCTTTTATCCTTTTTCACAAATTCACTTACAACTGCAAGACTGTTATCTGTTGAAACATCGTTCATAATAAGCATTTCCCAATTTTCATAAGTCTGTGAAAGTACCGATTCTATTGTTTTTTTCCAATAAATTTTTCTGCATTATACATTGGCACAATTATTGAAACTTTTTCTTTTTCCATTTTCTCTCCTAATTTTAAGATTTTTCTAGTCCTGTGGAAACTTAATCCCTGCCTCAATTCTAGCCTTTGTCTGCACTTCACTTACCAGCAGACTTTTTTCCAACTGTTTATAGCAAAATTCCAAGTCATTTTCATTTACTGCACGAATAAACGCCTTAAATTCAGGTACAGCTCTGTCCTTTGAAAATCCGTCATCAAAGCTTTCTGTCGTTCCACCATACAGTTTTAACGTAACTTTTCCAACAAGTCCTGGAGCTTCTTCACTTATAATTTTTCCTTTGCTTCCCTGAATTACGCCTATTCTCTCGCCTTCCACTATCTTTTTGCGCATACACACATAGCGTTAAAATTTTCATACTCCATCATAAGAACTCCGCTTGTATCAATCTTTCGCTCAACATTGGCATAATATTTCACATTTTCAGGCTTTCCAAAAAGTCCTAAAACATAATGTAAATTATAAAGTCCTAAATCCATCAATGCTCCACCAGCTTTTTGTGGATCAAATACAGGCAAGATTTCTCCTCTCTTAAAAGCATCATATCTGCTGGAATACTGGCTATACTGGCTTTGAACAAGTTTCACATCTCCAATTTTCCCAATCCAGCCTTTTATTTTTTTATAATTTTCAAAATAAAGTGTCGTTATTGCTTCAAATAAAAACAGTTTTTTCTCTTTTGCCAAACCTGATAATTTTTCAGCTTCCTTATAATTAGTTGTCATCGGCTTTTCAACAATAACATTCAGCCCTTTTTCAAGCGCTTTTTTACAAAATTCAAAATGCAGGAAATTTGGAACAGCAATATAAACAGTATCAATTCCAAATTCACAAAGTTCATCAAAATCATCTGTAAAGTTTGGAATCCCATATTTTATGCAAATTTCCTCAACTTTGCCAATACTTGCCTTTTGTCCCTTGCATACCCATAATTTCCAGCCCTTCCCAGCTTCACAAGGCTAGGCAAGAACTCCTGAACAATCATCCCTGATCCAACAATTCCCAGTTTCATAAAAAAATCCCTTCTTTCTTCATATTTTACTTGAAACTTATTCTTTTATTCTAATAAATAAATTTATTTTTAAAATATTTTTTTCAATTCCAAATCTGCATAATCCCTAAATTATGCCTTTAAATCATCGTACTTCCCTGCTTTCAAATTTTTTTCACAATATAACTACAAACTGGCACAATTTTATAATTATTCTCTCTTGCATATTTTACACCTGCTTCAAATAATTTCCCTGCGATTCCTTGTCCTCTTAATTCAGGTGAAACTACAGTTGACTCAAAAAAATAATTTTTTTCTCCTTCTTTTTCTGTAAGTTAATTTTTGCAAGTTCATCTCCATTTTCTCCAAAGATGAAAAAAATCCTTCATTTACTATATGTCTTATTTCCATTTTTTTCAAACTTCCTTTCAATATTTTTATTCTATTATATAGTAAAATCGTTTCAAAATCAAATTTAAAAAAATTTACAAATATTTCAATATCTCACGCTTATATTCAATAAATTTTTCAGACATTATAACTTCTTCATTATTATAGCCTTTGTTCTGACTATTTTTCAAGTCAACATTTATTTGTGCAACAATTTTACCTGGACTTCCTGCCAAAATATAAATTCTATCGGAAAGCAGTATCGCCTCATCAATATCATGGGTAATAAACAAAGTTGACATCTTAATTTTTTTCATTATATTTAAATACCAGCCGTGAATTTTATTCTTCGTTATTGCATCCAATGCACTGAAAGGCTCATCAAGAAGAGCAACTTTTCCGGAAGACAGATACGTTCTAAGTAAAGTCGCCCTTTGTCTCATCCCCCCGACAGCTTGCTTGGATACAAATTTTCTGTACCCTCCAGACCAAAAATCCTTAAAATATGGCTTTTGCAATTTCTCGTGCCTTTTTATTTTCACCTTTTTATAACAAGCGGAAGCGCTACATTGTCAATAATTCTCTTATGCGGAGAAGCAAATCCTTTTTGCGACGATATAACTTACTTTCCCGCATTTTTCCATTTATATTCTCTCCATCCATTTCCACGTTTCCGCCATCAGGCTCTAAAAGTCCTGCAACAATATTAAATAATGTAGTTTTTTTCCAGCCCCGCTTACTCCCAAAAATACAAACCAGCTCATTTTCATATAAATCAATTGAAACATTTTTCTAAAAACTTTTTATTTTTCAAAAGAAATGGAAATATCTTTTATTTCCAGCTTTTTGTCTTTCTTCACTTAATATCTCCTTAATATAACATATTTTAGTTATTCGTAAAAACCTAAAAAAATTCCAATAAGCACAGCATTTTTAAATTTTTCAGCTTTATTATTTTTCTCCACTATCTGACAAGAGGTCTTGATTCCCTTGATATTTTTTTCTATTTCAGATACTCGTTACTATACCCAAAAATCCTTTGGTATTTCACGTTCCACAGCCTTATTTTTTTGTAAAAGCCATTCATAAAAATCCATTCCATCGGTTTCCATCAATTATTCCCCATTCCTTGGCATCTGCCTGATATTCTTTAGAAATCCATTTCTGACTAGCTGTTACTAAATTTATATCCAGTTCCGGAGAATTTTTTTACCAAGATTTTTGCTGATTCTTCAGGGTTTTTTTGGTCGCATATTCATACCCCTTTTTTTATTGCCCTCAAAACTTTTTTTCGCAATTTCAGGATCTCGCTTTTTAAGTAATCGTTATTTTGCAATAATTACTGGGCTATAATAATCAAGTTCCTTTCCATAGTCACGTAATTTTAAAAAAGTTTGTCTTTAGTCCTGCCCTTTCTGTTGCAATTCCGTCCCAGGCATAATAAACCCAGATGGCATCAATATTTGTCTTTAAACTGGCAACAACGTTTGTTACTGTATAGGGAATTAATTTTTACTTTGGAAAAAAATCCCCGCCATTATCAGTTACTAATTTCTTCAAAAATAGCCTGCTCAATATCATCTTCCCAAGTGGCATATCTTTTTACGCTTCCAGTTTTTTTGGAGAATCTATCCCTTTTTTTCCTTCCAATGAGATAATTCCAGATGTATTATGCTGAAGAATTGCCGCAACAGCCGTTACTGGCACAGGATTTTCCTTTGCAAATGATTTTGCCAGCGTATCCTGAAAAACTTATCCCAAATTCTGCTCCACCAGCTCCGATAAGCGCTGTCGTACTTCCTTCAGGCAGTGCACAATTTCCACATCAACTCCTTCCTCTTTAAAAATATCCCAGGTCTTTTTGCCACATAAAGCCCTGTATGATTAGTATTTGGTACCCAATCTAGCACAATTCTTATTTTTTTATTATCTTTAGATTTCCCGCACGAAACAATAAGAATTAAGATTAAACATAAAATTAAGATTTTTGACACTTTTCTCATTTTTTTACCTCTTTTCAATTTTTTTATAACTTTTTATAATTGTCTAAATTATTATAAAAATTTACAAATTTAATTAATATTTTTTTATTTCTATAGTTATCTTTTCCCAAGTCATACACCATCTCTGAATTTTTTTACAAAAATACATAAGCGACAAACTTATCCCGGAAATCAAAAAAATCACAGCAAACATCTTATCAAAAGAATATGATTTTTCTAACTCTTGTCATATAAACTCCAAGCCCGTCATATCCGCCCAGCCATTCAGCCACAACTGCCCCAATTATCGAATATGAAACCGAGATTCTAAGACCTGCAAAAAAATATCCAAGCGAACTCAGCGACTTCAAGTGAATAAAATTCTGAAATGATGTCGCCCCCCATTGTTTTCAGCAAATTCAACATATCCTTGTCAACCGAGCGAAATCCATCCAGCGACTCAATCGTAATCGGAAAGAATGAAGTCAGTAAAATAAGCATAATTTTAGGCAATATTCCATATCCCATCCAGAGCACCAAAAGCGGTGCAATCGCAACTGTCGGTATCGTCTGTGTTATAACCAGAACAGGATAAATCATTTTATAGGCATATTCAAACCTATCCATAATAACCGCCACAGCAAATCCCAGAATTATTCCCAATCCAAGTCCTAAAAAAATGCCTCAATAAGAGTAATTTCTGTATGCTCCATAAGCAGTGGAAAATCTGAAATAAACGCTCTTACAACTTCAATCGGTGATGGCGAGATAAATTTTGGAATAATATTAACCATTGATAAAGTTTGCCAAATTATCAGCAATACAGCAATAATAATACTTGGTGCAATTTTATCTGTTATATTTTGAAATTTTTTTCATCAATCTTTAAAAATATCTCCTCTGGTTTATAATTTATTTTTACATAAGACATTACGCCTTCTGCTCCTGCCTTCACAGCCACAATCTGACATTCCTTCACAATCTCCATAAGCTCGTCAAAAATCTCCCTCTATTGTCGTTTCAAATGGAGCAACATTCATTTTTTTAACCCTTTGTTTTTTTAATAAATGCAATAACTTCATCGACAACTCTTACAATTTCTTCATTTCCCGCAACATTAGGTAGCACTTGAATTGCAACACTTGCATTAATTTCTTTTTTTCCCATGATTTACCATTCCTTTCCTTAATTGAATTTTTTTAATTAAAATTTTTTTCAAACAAAAATCCCCTTATCGTAAGGAGATTCTATATTTCTATAAATTTTCTAAAAATAATTTAAAAAGATAAATAAAAAAATAACTTTAAAATTATTTTCTATTTTATATAAAATACTCCCTCCGACAGCATTACCTGTATCAGGTTATATGGGTTTAATTCTCAGCAAAAATCTTGCTCCCCAGTATTTTTTTATTCCCTATTTTTTTATTATTCTGTTTTTACATCTGTAAGATCCGAATACAATTCTTTTAGGATAATTTTTGTTTTGTCATCGATATTTACTAAATACCATTTATTTTTTTATCTTCAAATACCAAAGTTTTTGATCTAATTCCATTTTTTTGACCTTGAGCTGAAATTATACTTTTTTTGCAGGTATAATAGCATAATTTCTTCCAGCGCTTGTCTGCCCTGTCTTTACATTTTTCCAAATCATATTCAAATTTTTTTCAAATTTTATTTTTTTGCGCGAGATCCTTTAACAGCTGAAAGGTCATTTCCTTAGCCTTTTTGCGGTGTTGTAGAAAGATGTTTTGCTTCCCATTCCCAAAGTTTTTCAGGCGCGCTTTCCATACTAGAGCTTGCATCTCCAGCCAGTGCATCCTTTTGAAATTTTGTCAACCTTTTTAGAAACTTCAGGCTTTTACTTTTTTTCCACCATTCTTGCGCCAGTTCATTTTGTGCCTGCTCCACATTTCTGCAAATCTTTTCATCTTTCTTCTGTTTACACTTTATAGCTGTTTCTTTTAGTAATTTGTCATTCTTTTTCAAATTTCCAATGCTGTATTTATTTCCACAAGATGTAAAAAAATCATTGCTGAAACTGAAATTAGAAGTAATAATTTTATTTTTTTTCATTTTCCTCCAGAAAGTTTATTATAATTAATTATACCCTATTTTTTTCAGATTTTTCAAAAATTTTATTTTTATCAAATTATTTTTCCAAGAACTTCAATGCTTTCTCAACATCAGCTTCTTTTCCTTCTTCCGGCACATATTCAATATACTTTACAACATTATTTTCATCAACAATCATGAGTGCTCTTGTCAAAAGACCTTTTTTTCCTTTATGAAAAATCCATTTTGAATACCAAATTGATGATATTTAAAGTCAGAAACTGCCTTTAGCCCATTAATTTCATTAGCTGTACAAAAATCTTTCTTGAGCAAATGGAGTATCAACTGTTACCGAGTAAAAATTTTTACATTTGGATATTTTTTTGCGACTTCATTCAGCTGTTTAGTCTGTAATGAACAAACCTTTGTATCAAGCGACGGCGCTGTGTAAATTACTTTTTATATTTTTTTATCTTCAAATATATTTTTCATCCAGTTTTGAATTTACAACCAAAGGCACTTCCTTTTATTTTATCTCCAACTTTTAATTCTTTTTCCGACAATTGTTACTGGAATTTTTTTCCCATTGTGATTTTTTTAAATTGTTATCAGCTTTCAAGCTGTCCAAATATTACGTATATTCTGCATTTTGTCCAGTTTTTGCATTTTCATTTTTCTGTTTTTGCTTTTATTTCCACAAGCAACTGCCAATATTGCAATCGCTCCTAATAATAACATTTTTTTCATTTGTTCCTTCTTTCATAATTTTTTTAGTTGTCTATAAAAAGTCTAAAAAAATTCGATAAGCGCAGTATTTTTGACCTTTCTCTGTTTCCTGACAAGAGAACCATTATAAATACTGCCAGCAGTCAATCTTTATCACTTTTTATACTTTTTAATTTGTATATTCAATTATAATCCTTTATTCTTTGAAAATATACTAAAAATACAGTAAAACCTCTTTGAATAAAACAAAAAGGCTTTTTACTGCAATAAAAATCATTATTTATTTTTCTAAAATTTTATCTGCCAGCACTAATGCTATCTTCTTTTCCCCCACCATAAATTCCACAATCATACTTTTCATATCCACTTTTTTTATTTTCCCACGTCCAAATTTTTTTATGCTTAACCACATCTCCAACTTTATATTTAGAATTGGCACTTAAAAGCGACTTGAGAACTGCTTGATTTTTTTACCAAATGTTCCAAATTTATTTTTTTAGAAAATGGATTGAAATTCTCTACTTTAGGTGTAAAAACTTCTCGAAGTTTGCGATTTACTTCCATATTTTCTTCCAACATATTCCAGATTTTCCTGTTTCATTTCATAGATAAATCTTGATGGCCGGCGTGCGTTATCATCTTTTTCCCCAGATTTTTTTCTAGAAGATGAATATGAAATAAATAATTCCTTTTTTTGCACGGGTTATCGCCACATAGCAAAGTCTACGTTCTTCTTCCAGTTCTTCTTCTGGTGTATCAAAGGAAATTGATGGGAACAGTCCGTCCTCCATTCCAGCTAAAAAAAGACATAATCAAATTCCAATCCTTTTGAACTATGAATTGTCATAAGTTTTACATAATTTTCATCTTCTTCCATTTCATCAGTTGCCGAACTTAATGAAATCATATCAAGATACTCATTTAAAGTCATATTTGGCTTCTGCTTTTCAAGTTCTGTAATACTGTTTAACAATTCTTCAATGTTTCTAACCCTGTCTTCCTTATTGTCTTCAATTGAATCAATATAATGTGTTTTTAATCAATATTTCATCAAATATTTCCTTAATTGACATCTCATCAAGATTTGAATAAATATTCTGCATCATATTGTAAAATTCTCGTAATGCCAATTTTGTAGCAGTTCTTACTGGAATTTCATCAATGTAGCGAAGCGCTTCCAGCATGGAAATATTTCTTTCATTTGCGACTTCCTGTATTTTTCCTAGCGTCTTTTCCCCCACAGAACGTTTTGGAACATTAATTATACGATAAAAAAATTATGGTTGTCATTTTTATTATTCAAAAAGGCTTAAATATGCTAAAATATCCTTTATTTCCTTACGTTGAAAGAATTGCATCCCTCCATAAATTTTATACGGAATATTTGCAGCCAGAAGTTTTTCCTCCAGCACTCTCGACTGTGCATTCGTTCTATACAAAATCGTCATATCCTTATACTCAGCGCCATCTTTTTTCTTTTTTTTCATTTCCGTTATAATAAAATCCGCCTCATCAAAAACAGTCGCTGCATTATAAATCTTAATTTTTTTTCACCATCCGAGCCATCTGTCCAAAGAGTTTTCCCCTTTGAACTTTTTGTTATTTTTAATAAGTTCATTAGCTGTATCCAGTATCTTCTTAGTAGAACGATAATTTCTTTCAAGTTTTACTGTAAATGCTTCCTTGTAATCCCTCTCAAAATTTAGTATATTATTGATATTTGCCCCACGAAATGCATAAATACTCTGGTCTTCATCTCCCACAACACAAATATTTCTATACTTGGCCGCAATTAAATTTATCATTTCATACTGGATATCATTAGTATCCTGATACTCATCCACCACAATATATCTATATCTTTCCTGTATTTTTTCCAGCACAAAAGCATCATCCAGCAGCTTTCTCGCATTTAAAAGCAAATCTGAAAAATCCATCGCATTATTTGCCTTCAAAAACTTCATTATATTTCTGATAAATCTCGCCAAAAAGCCTATTTGCAGGAATTCTCATATCAATTTCCCGCTCCAGCTCCTTAATCCCTATACCCTGCTCCTTCAATTTACTAATCTTATTTGCAAGTTTTCCTGGCTGAATGCCATCACTATCCTTAATTCCCATTTCTTTTTTTATTTTTGTAATAATCGACTTCTGGTCATCTACATCATAAATATTAAAATTCCGTCCATACCCAATTCTCTCAGAATAAGTTTTTAAGCAATCTCACCGAAAAACAGGTGAAACGTAGAAACAACAAGATTATTCGCCTCATGCCCAATAAGAGCCGTAGCCCTTTCCTTCATCTCCCTTGTCACTTATTCGTAAAAGTAAGTGCCAGAATATTAAGTGGCGAAATTCCTATCTCTTTTACCATATGTGCAATTCTATAGGTAACTGTCCGTGTTTTCCCGCTTCCCGCTCCAGCCAGTATCAATACAGGCCCTTCTATTTTTTTCTGCGACTTTTTCTCTGCTCCTTATTTAGTTCATCTAAAATACTCATATTTCTCCTTTTTATATAATTTTTTTATACTTTTACATAAATATCTCGTCTTAAAATTCCAATTTTTTTAAATTAACTTTATTTATATCAATAATTTCAGTTACATAATAACTATTTATAATTAAAAAAACTAAAAATAAATTTAAAAAGTAATATAATTTTTTTCTCATAAACTTCTCCCTATTCTTCATTTTTAATATTCTTCATCTAAAAAAATTCCTCTTCAGAAACTGTTGGCACTCCCAAAAGTGCTTCCGTAAACTTCTACTAAATCTTCATCTACAATTTTAGCACCTTGTTCTTTTTATATTTTTTTGAAGTTATAGGTAGAATGAATCCATCTGGTAAATTTTTTTGTAAGCTGTTCCACGCATTTGCATGTGCATTCTTAGTATATTATTATCTGAATTATATTTTTGCTTGAGCAAGAGCTGTAACAGGAATAAAAAAATAATTTTTTTTCTAATATCATAATTAGTATCCACATATATATAGTCAAACAAAAACTGTAACATTCCTTACAACTTTATCATCCACTCTACATAAAAGCGGCTCTAAAAGTTGTTGTTCCAGTATATTCATCAACTTTATCAACTTTTGCTTTCCCAATTCCTAAGCAATAACCACTCATATTATAATTATCATCTTTAATATTAAACGAACTATTAGCCTGTGCCATAAAAAGTTAATATAAAAATCCCTAACAAAATAAATTTTTTTCATTCCAAATCTCTCCTTCAAATTTTTTTAAAAATTATTCTTAATTTCTCTCTCAAATTTTAATCTATCGCATGAAATTCCATTGTTAAAGGATCTTTACCAACTTTTTTTCAGCCCAATCCATTGAATCTGTTTTTTTAATTCACCTGTTTTCTTATTTACTTGATAACTGAATAATCGTGGCGCTACACTTGGATCTCCTCCACACTTTTTCGTTATCACTGCGAATATCAAAATAATAATAATTTTTCATCTTGTCCATCTGAAGCCATTATACAATTAACATTAGCTAAATTATGTTTTAATTATTGATTTTTCACTAATTGATATGCTTCCGCTGAATTACCTATTAACTTAATTTTTTTGCATTTTTGTTTTCTTATATTTCCATCAGAAACTAAATCACTTTCTAAAAACAATTTTCCATTCACCATTAATTTTTTTCAAATACTAAATATGATGGATAATCTTTTATTCCTTCCTTTGTCGTAACTTCCTTCACAAACTCTGCTTTTACTTGTCTATCTGATATTTTTTTCCACTTCAATATTGCCCTTTAAAAACCTGTCCATAAACTGGATTTTTCTCAAAAAAATTTCTTTTGATCCCTAATATAATAATCCTTTGATACTGTTGTCTGATAATATTCAATTTTTATCTGCCAATATTTTTTTCTAAAGTATCAAAATCCCCATTACTAGAAGCTTTATTCCAAATATTTACCATTTCCTTAATTTCATCTTCCGTTGTTTTAGTTTCTAATTGGACATCAGGGAATACGATTTTTTTATTTATATTTCCAGTTCCCTGGCTTTTCTTCCCACAAGCAATTACACAAAAACAAAAACAAAATAACAATCAATAATTTTTTTCATCCTCAAATTTTCTCCTTTAAATTTTACTATTAATTCACATTCTCAAAAGTGAACTACTCCCGCTTTTAGAAGCGGGAGCTTCTTGGGAAAGTATCTGCTTTTTGTTAGCCAAATATGTTTACCAAGCTCTTCGGGTAGTTCCTACCCTGTCTTTTTTTATTTTCCTAATATTCCAACATCGCTTTTCCAATGTTTTTTATATTCAATGCCGCATTGTAATCCCTATCAATCTCAATTCCACAGCACTCACATTTTATAACTTCTTTCTGATAATTTCAGTTCCTCTTTAACGTTTCCACATTTACTGCAAGTTTTCGACGATGGAAACCACTTATCTATCTTCAAAAATTGTTTTCCTGAAAACATCAACTTATACTCAAGCATTTTCAAAAACATTCCCCATCCATTATCTCCTACACTTTTACCAAAATTTAATGACTGGCTCATCCCTTTCATATTCAAATCCTCAACAACCACAGCATTATATGTTTCAGACAATTTTTTCGACAATTTATGTAGAAAATCTCTTCGACAATTCTTGATATACTCATGCAATTTTGATATTTTCCCTTTTTGCTTATACCAATTTTTAGAAAATTTCACTTTTCTGGACAATGATTTCTGTAATTTTTTTCAATTTTTTTCTCCAACATCCTAAAAATATCTTGGATAATCAGCTCTTTGGTTTTTCAGAACTGACAAATAACTCAGACATTGAAAAAAATCAAGTCCAATCACTTTATCATTACTTGGCATTTTTGAATTTCTTTTTCAAATTCCGTCAAAACAGAAACATAGTAATTTCCATTACTGTTTGTCAATGTTACCGACTTTATTCTATAATTCTTTGGTATTTCTCTATGATATTTCAATTTTATTCTTTTTCAATTTTGGCAAAACTAAATATTTATTTTCCTCAATTCGTATCGAATTGTTCACACAATTGTCGTGTAACTTTTTAACATTATTCTTTTTAGATTTGAACTTTGGAAACTTCGCTCTTTTCTGAAAAAAATTCGTAAATGATCGTCTTACATTTAATTGAGCATTTGAAAGTGCCAGACTATCTACTTCTTTTTAAAAATTGATTTTTCACTTTTCAAACTGGCAGGTGTAATTATTTTATTTTTTTCCAGTTTCTTCATAAATTTTTATTCGCAGTATACAAAATCGTATTGTAGACAAAACGAACACATCCAAAAGTCTTGTTTATCAACAATTCTTGATCTTTATTTGGATAAATTCTATATTTGAATGCTAAATTATATTTCATGAAATTACACCTCCTTTTGATTTTGAATATTATTTTTAATTATTTCTCTTCGATATTTTATACAAAAAAATTGTATCATAGGCATATCCTTTTTTTCAATTTTTACAAAAAAAGCAATTCATCTCCCACTTATAGAAGTCGGAGACTTCTTTGCTATCTTTTGTTAAAAATCCTACAACTCCCGATACTTAACTTCCGTTATCTTCGATATTTTCTCAATAACACCATTTTCTTCCTTTTTCTTCCCCAGCATGACTATTCCCATTTTTATAGACAATTTCTTTTTAAATTTAAGTCTGATTTTTTTAATAAATCAACTGTCAATAAAAAATCTGATTAAGCACACCTTTTTTTATTTTTTTGAAACAATAATAACTTCCGAATTTTTTTCTAAATTCACACATAAAGTCCAGAATACTGTAGCTTCCTTCCCAGTTTTAACAAAAAGCCCTCCAGTAATTCTGACAAAAATATAGTCATTTTCAATTAATGCCAAGTTTATTTTTTTCACGTAAATTTTTCAAATCAGTTTTTTTCATTTCCACTCATTTGCCCATTTACAACAATCGTTTTTTTATTTTTTTATCATCAACAAATTGCTCTTCATACATTTTTTTCAACAAATTTCTTGCCAACGTTAATTTCCGTTCCAACAATAAAATATTTTTTTCCTTTTTTTATCATCTCTATACCTTACAATATGGTGTCTGCGACATCTTGCCTCATAATTTTTCACTTGCCCCAACCATAACCAGCGGATCGTCATAATATGCAGGCTCTCCATTGATAAGACGCTGGCTCGCATAAGCAGGCTTTCCGCAAACCATGCAAATTGCATGAAGCTTATCCACCTGATCGGCAATGCTCATCGGTTTCGGTACAGGCTCATAAGGCTCTGCCCTGAAGCTCATATCAAGACCTGCGACAATCACTCTTTTTCCCATATTCCACATACTTCTTGCAAAAATCAACAATCTTTTCCCCAAAAAACTGTACTTCATCAATGCCAATCACTTCAGCATCAACATTTTTTTCCATAATTTCTTCCATCTGGGAAACATCGCTCACAGGATAGGCCCTGAAACTGTTATTTTCATGTGAAAAATACTCCATTTTCCCCATATCTGTTGTCAATTGCATGTTTAAATGCAACTATTTTCTGTTTTGCATACTCTGCACGTCTAAGCCGTCTTATAAGCTCCTCGCTTTTCCCTGAATACATGCTTCCAGTAACGACTTCAATGTTCCAATTTTTAGAATTTTTGTATCATTTTATCTTTCCTCTTTTTATTATTAAATATTTAAATAAATTACGTTTTTAAAAAGGGGCTTTTTGCCCTTACATATCTTTAATTCAGATTCTCTTATTTTTTTATTTTGTCTAAATGAATCAAACATATTTTTTTCGCATTGCTGTATAAAACCTTAACTTCATAAGGCTTTTACATCAACTTGAATTTTTGTCAGAAATTGCATAATTTTCCTTTAAATTTAGCTGATTTCTATAAAAATCCAAATAATTTCGGCACCTGTAACGACAGCGGATATTCATCTGACCCGTTATTTACCACTATTATCATTGACTCATCTCCATCTGATATTTCGTAGGAAATAAAGTCTGTATTTGGTCTTGCAGGATTTATATCACGTCCTTGATATAATTTTGCCCGTCTTTTCTGGTCATCTAGATAAGCTGTAATTTCTGAGTCAATACGTCCTTTTGTCTTTGGATCGCTATAAACTTCAAGTATTCTTAATTTCCCATTTTTAAATAAGTTTTTTTATGCTCTTTCCGTACTTTTAACAATGCCCTGTAGTGATTTTTCAATGTCAGGATTACTTTTTACAGGATATGAAATCCACTTTTGAACTTCATTTACTTCCACAACGCTCGGCAAACTTCTAAGCCTGTCTTTATATTTGATAATATTGTCAGTTTCATTGTCATAGGGTTCATAATCCTCCCATAACATAGGCTTTCTATTTCTAGGGGAATCTGCTCCCCACATTCCCTTTTCATCTCCATAATATATAATTGGCGTGGCAGGCAGCATCATTTGCATTGCAACTACTCTTTTTAATTTATTTACAGCAGTTCCATCGTAAAGGTCTGGACGGATATTTAAATATCCCTGATCTGACTGGTTATTTCTATCATAAACTCTATTTTGGATTTATCATTCCGCTAAAAAAATTCTGTCTGTATCAAGCGATCCGATAAACACTTGTGTCATATTAAAGCGATTGCTTGAATATCTGTTATAAATTTCATTTAATTTTGTTGCAAATTCAACTCCGCCAATACGGAAATTTGGATTAGTATTTACAGTATATTTTATAATATTATTAATTATGTTATAATCTGCCCCGCTGTCATAAATTCCATCTTCAATATCTTTTTGTAATGCTATTTGAAACTTCCCCTGTAATCAGCAAGTCTGGCTTATACTTTTTCAAATTTTTCTGTAATATTTGCAATATATTCCTTATTTGCATTATCATAGTAAACATATCTTATTCCATCAATCCCGTCATCATAAATTTCCTTCTTAAATGTCCCATCAGGCCCTAAAATCCATTTTTTCATCGCATTTTCAATATAATTTCTAACTTCAGGATTTTTTTAAGTCAAGCACAGTATCCTTCAAATACCAGTTTGAAAATTCCTTATTATTTATCGCAAAAAAATCTGTTCGATGTAGTGTCAGCGACCACTTCCAGAACCACTTTCAGACCTTTCTGATGAGCCTTTTTCACAAGGCTTGCCAGTTTTAAGTCAGAATCTGTCCACACCCACGTTTTTGGATCTAGTAAGTCTTCATCAAGCAAGTTTTTATCAGTTTCAGGATTAAAAAAATAAGCAAATTTAATTCCATATCCCCATTGTTATTATGAACTTTTTGATTTTATGTCAAGCCCTTTTGACGTTCCAGTCTGCTCTATATATCCAAAAATACGGATCAACGTGATTAAAGTAAATTGTGTCGTATTTATGGTTAGAAAGCGAATAAAATGGCGATGATAAAATTATATATTCTACACCAAGATCTTTAATATAATCAAGTTTTTCAATTATTCCTTCTAAATCTCCGCCATAATAACGTGTGTAATTTTGAACATCATTTAACGTATTTTCTTCCCACTCATTCTTTTCCTCATAATTACTATTCCATTCATTTAGCGAAAATTGTGGCTTTTCATTTCCGCCCCAATATGCCAAAAACTAAATCTTTTTTTGATCTTCCTGAACGAATTTCTCCAGTAGGCTCAGCAAAGTCATCTGTCCCAAATTCGTTAAAAAAATCGCATCATTATCCACATCTCCATTTCTAAATGAATCAATGTAAATCTGGTATCCTACAGAACCTCTCGCCCATTCTGGAATTGTTGTTAATTTATTTGAACGTGAAAAACTCAAATCTTTTCTATGTCCTTTAGATTTTTGAAATATTTCTTCCCATATAATATTTTGTCTTGTCATCTGTCAGCACAAAAATAATAACTTGACACACTGCTTGGGATTTCAGCCATAAAAAATTTCATTTCCACCATAATTTCCAATTCCACGCATCAGCTTTTTCCCGCCATCATATACAACTTCCGCAGAATAAACATCATTATTTTTTTGTTCTTAACATAATTTTCACATTATTCCCATTAAGCACCCTAAATTCAGTATCCTCTTTGTGAACTAACGAATTTAAGTCAATAATCCCATCATTTCTCTGACTGTATTTCAATGATTCATTTGATTTAGAAACATCTGCATTTTCATCTGCTGCATCAGTTTTATCATTATCATCAACTTTTTCATTTTCTTCCAAATTTTTCACTATTTTTATTATTTCTTTTTCATACTTACTAATCAAGTAATTCTCCTGAATATTCACAGTATCATTTACATTTTCGTGAAAAATTCTCATTCTGTACAGAAGCTGAAAAATGAAATAACTGAACTTACTAAAAACAGCAAAAGTTTCATCTTTAATTTAAAACTCATATTTCTCCTCTATTCATCTTAATTTTCCTAGCCGCAGCCAGGCAAAAAACAGTTATTCTTATATTACTGGTATTTTCTCCATTGTCCAACTGCTCTAAAATACTATTCTTAATTTCCCTAAGTGTCGCCCCAGTCGTTACAATATCATCAAGTATCAGAATATTTTTTTATTCCTAAAATCAATATTTCCAGAAATTTTTAAAAGCTCCCTTTATATTTTTTTATTTCTATCTTCCTCATTTAAAATTTCCGCCATCTTTTTCGTATTCTTAACCCGTTCAAGCTGGACATAATTAACTTTTAAAAAAATTCAAAATTTCATCAACCTGATTATATCCTCTCATTTTTTTCCTTTTTCCTGCTGACAGAGCTGCACTTACAACAACATCTATTTTTTTCCCTTTTTAAAACATAATAAAACTCCTCTTTTACCAATTCAGCAATTAGTTTTGCCATAATCTTCCTATGATTATATTTATAGGAATAAATCAATCTCTTAAATTCCCTGTTATAATCCCATACATAGTAAATATTATTTAATTTCCGAAATTTTTTTAAGCTGTTCAAAAATATTTCTTGTATCCTTTGACACAATATCACACTCAACCAGTTCCTCCCCAGAAATTATATCCCGATTCCTAAACAAAATTCCTTTAAAATTAAATATTATTTCCCCAAAAAACTTTTAGACTGGATCTTCAACGCTTCTGAATTATTTTGGTTGAGTACATTTCCGTATATCCACAGTTTTTTTACATATTTTCAAATAAAATGTATCAATGGCTATCTTTGCTCCAACAGCCTTTTTTTGTAGGAATAGCCACCTTTTTTTATTTCAAATATATCCATTCCGCATTTACAGCATTTTTTTCATCATTTCTCATATAACCACCTCAAAACGCATTTTTTTAACCATTCAATATTTCCAGAGTCCTTACTTACTCCAACAACATCATACCTCACATTCCTATCCCAATCAAAAGATAAACCTGCGAACTGGCAAGAATCCTGTTCTGCTTCTCCTCCGTTACCATCTCAATCGCCGATCCGAAAAAAAGTCACTTTTCCGATACTTAACTTCCACAAACACAAGCGTCTGGCTACTCTTCTCAAAAAATCAGATCAATCTCCCCAAATTTAGTATAAAAAAATTACTCTCAACAAACACAAGCCCCTGCAAAATCAAATATTCCTTTGCTACATTCTCATACTTAAACCCAACTTCCCTTTTTATTCATTCTAACTCTCTTTTTCCCCCTTTTTGATATTATACCACAAATATCTATATTTATTCTTTTAATATAATACCAATTTTTTTACTTTTTTTCAAGACTGGAAAAATTTTTCTCTTCTTTTTTTATTATTTAATTCTTTTTAATTTTTTTCCTTATCTTTCCACCCTAATCCACTTTCTTTAAATATTTCCTCAATTTTTATTTATTTTAAAATTTTTTTAATTTCATCATCTGTCTATATCAAAAGAAATATAGTCTCTTTCTCTTTCATATAATTTGACATCTTTATAAAATTCTATTCCTGTTATTTCATCAGTAATATTTTGAATATTTATTTTTTTGACTTTTTAAAAATACTTTCTTTTTCATTGAATTTTGACATAATTTATATGTTAATAATATTTTTAAGTTTATATTTTTTTCTATTTTTCTTAACTTCATAAACACTTCTCCAATTATACTTAAAAATTTTTTATTTACCCAGTCCTATAACTAATTGTTCACTCAATTGTTCTATACCTGGCTCAGAAAATATTTTATTATACCAGTAGTCAGCTAATTTTTTATCGCCTAATTCAGAAGCTAAACTTCTTGCTATCGACATTGCTATTGCTTTTTTATTATTAGCAGGAATAGAGTAATATTTTAATGCCTGTCTTAAATCTCCTGCATCTTCATAAATCTCGCCCAAATAAAAAAATTAGAATCAACATCTCCCCCATCAATTGCCATTTGAATCCATTTTTTAGCCGTTTCCACATCTTTTTTCTCATCATAGTAATATGATCCAACATCTCCTGCTGCTCTTGCAACTCCTTTTTCATAAGCAATTTTATATTTTTCAACAGCTTTTTCATTTGATATATCTGAATACATTTTTGCTATTTCATAATAACGCTTCATTATTAAGTTTTGCGACTTCTAAAAAAATATTTTTTTCAGCTTTTTCATAATCCTTTTTTTCAATAAATTTATTTGCTTCCTCTGTTAAATTAAAATATTGCTTTTCTTTTTCTGTTCCAAGCATATATTCAATATTTTTCATATAATACTCAACATGATAAATTTCTGTTTCTTCTAGTATTTGTTTTTGACATCTTTTTAGTTCTTCCCAATTTTTCTTTATAGTACATTTTTTTGCAAGAATATAAATTGAACGTCCTTCCTTTTTATTAGCGACCTTTTTCCAAATATTTTCTAGCCTTTTCTGTTTCATTTTTCTCATAATAAAATTTCCTAACCTGTATAAAGAATTTTTCTGAATTATTTACTATTCCTTTTTTTATACCATTTTTCTGCCTCTTTTTAATTTTACCATTTTCTTCTTCAATCATTCCTATATATGTTCTTTCGCTTCAACATTTTTTTATATTTATATGCCATGATATAGGCTTCTTTTTGCTCTTTTTTTATCGTTCATTCTTCCAGCATATAGCATACCTAAATAATAATATCCTTCTGATTTATTATATTTCAGACTTTCTTTTAAAATTTCTTCTGATTTTTAAGTAATCTCCAGAGGCTTTTATAATATTCCGAATTTAAAAGTAATTCGTCAAACATTTCATTATTTGTATAATTAGAGTCTTTATTTTTTTAAAAATAAATTAATGCTATTAACACTAGTATTAATAATATTCCTGATACAGCAATTATATTTTTTTATTTCTCATAACGAGTAACTCCTAAATATTTGATTTTCAGTATATTTTAAAATTTTTTTCAAATTTATTTCAGCTATTTTTAAGAAATTCTGATTTTTCTTATCTATTTATATTTTTAAGATTTGAGATGTTAAATTTTTCTATTCCTGGTTCTGTAAGTATCCTATTATACCAATATTTTCCTAGTTTTTCTTCTCCTAACTCAAAAAGCAATTTCACCTGCAGAAAAACATTGCAACTGCATTCTTATTATTTGCTGATTTTTGAATAATATTCATATGCTTTTTTTAAATCTCTTGCATTATCGTATAATTCACCCATATAAAAAATTCAGAATCAACATCTCCTCCATCAATTGCTTTCTGTATCCATATTTTTAGCTTTTTTTCTGTATCTTTGTTTATATAATAATATGATCCTATATTACTTTGCTCGCTTTCGCTATGCCTTTTTCATAAGCAACTTCATATTTCTTTATTGCTTCTTCTATTGAAATATATCTATACATTTCTGCAATTTGATAATATCCTTCTTTATTTAATTTTGAAGCTTCCAACAAAAATTTCTTCTGCTTTCTCATATTCCTCTTTGTAAATATGTTCGTTAGCTTTTTTTCTACTAAATCAAAAATATTTATTCTCATTTTCATTTCCAAGCATATACTCAATATTTTTTTCATTTCATTTGAAACATCTTTTAATTGAACTTCTTCTAACAATTGTTTTTGGTATTTTTTTATTCCTTCCCTATTTTTCTTTATAATAAATTTTTTTGCAAGAATATAAATTGCCTCCCCTCTTTTTCGTTCTGCAGATTTTTTTCTAAATATTTTTTTGCATTTTCCATATTATTTTTGATTATAATAAAAAATTCCCTATAAGATAAAAAGAATACTCCAAATTACTTTTTATTCCTTCTTTATACCATTTCTCCGCTTCTTTAAAAATTTCCTTTATCTTCTTCTATAAATCCTATCATAGAAGCTGCTTCAAAAATTCTTTTTTTCTTATATGCCACCATGTATGCTTCTTTCGCTTTTTCCTTATCATTAAAAATAATTTGCATACAATGCTCCTAAATAGTAGTAACCTTTAACTTTGCTATATTTTTAAACTTTCTTTTGTAATTTTTTTCTGCATTTTTTTATAATCCTCTGCTTCTATATGCTCATTAGCCTTTTCAATTAGTTCTTCAAATTTTTATTGTCATTTTTCTTTTTCTGCTATTTTTTTATATAAAAAATGAACATAATAATATTATAATAAAAATAATATAAAAAACCTCTAGATTTTCTATTCATAATCATAGCTGATCTCCTTTTTATTATCGTTCAAGACCTTTCATCCTTTTTAAAAAAATATTTTTTTCTTAACTGCTATAGTGTAATTTTCTTTTTCTTCTTCATTCAGTTTGAATATTAATTTGACAGTTATTTTTTTATCTATAAGTATTGACTAAACAATATATTTCACTTTAAACTCATTATTATCGCCAATTTGTTTATCATAAATATCTAAAAATTAAGAATGAAAATGGTGTTTCAGTAAACAATAAACTTCCAAAAATCTTCAAAAATTAATTAAATTCTTATAATTAAAAAAATGTAAAAATAAATCCAGCTGGCAAGCTCATTTCTATTCTTAAAAATATTTAAATCTTTTTAATAAATTCTAACTTCTTCATAAATTATTTTTTTATTCCTTTTTATTTATTTATAATATCTAAATTAATCATACAAGAATACTTTTTGTCGCTATATTATTCAAATTTAATGAATTATATAATAATCCTTTTTTTCCTCTAATATTTTTTTGGCTAACTCTTTTATTTTTTTATCATTCCCTTTTTTTCTGATAATAACCCATCATTCCTAATATTGCTTCCGCATTTTTGTTCAATACCTCTTAAAAAAATAGTTCCTTAGCTTTTTTTCTTCATTACCTTCGGATATTTCTAACATTCCTAATGTACTTGCTGATTGTAAATTTCCTGCATTTATTCCTGCTTGATACCATTTTTTTGCTTCTAATTTATTATTTTCCTCTTCATAAATATTTCCAATCTTATATCTGCCATTCCCATATTTCCTTTTTTTATAAGCGATTTCGTAATACTTCATAGCTTCTGAATTATTATCTAAAAATTTATACATATTTCCTAGAAAATAGTATCCTTCAAATCCATACTCTAATAATTTTTTTCATATTTTTTTCTTTGCTTCTTCGTATTTATTTATTCTTATCAAGGAATCTGCTTCATTAATTAATTCAAATTTTTTTATTTTCATTCTCATCTCCTAACATCAAGTCTATTTTTTTAACATTATTTCATCATCTATTCCATTCATTTTATTTTTTTTCCAAACATTTTTTTCTTTTAAGCTATGAATCTTACTCTTATTTTTTTCTCTATAATAAATCGTCATAAGATAATATATTCCTTCAGCATCATTTCCATCTTCCACTTTTTAACAAATATTTTTTTGCCTCATCAATTTTATTTTCACTTATTAATAATTTCCCCAAATCAATGTTAGAAAATTTATCGCCTTTTTTTAATACCTTTTAAGTACCATTCTTTTGCCAAATTAAAATTCCCTTTTTATAAGCAATACTCCCTAATATATATGTCGCTTGAGAATTTCCTTTATCATATGCAATTTTGTATTTCTTTTTCACCCTCATTCTTATCAATAAAATTGTAGTATAAATAAGCAATACTTAAATATGCACCATTATCGTATTTTTTTGCTTCCTCATAATATTTTTTTCAGCATTTTTTTATAATTACATTCATCTCTTTCTACATCTCCTAAAGATATTAATTCCAGATATTTTTTTATTCTCATTTTTAACTCTATTTGCGGGTTTTAGAACAACTTATTACAGTAAAACTTAATAACCATAAAAAAATAAAATAGTTAGCAAATATTTACTATAAAAATTTTTTTAATTTCCACAAAAATCATAACTGTTCTCCTATTTTCTAAACTTCCTTTTTTTAAAAAAATACTATTTTTTTAAGATTTGTATTCTTATTTTATTATTTTTCTCTTTTCCCAAAAAAATTTTTTTCCTTATCTTTTCACTCTACTCCGCTTTCTTTAAATATTTTTCTCACTTCCATCCAATATCTTCTTCAAAAACGTCTTCCTATGATACTTACAAGCCCCTTTTTTTCAACCAAAAATTTCCCTATGTTTCTTAGTTCCATACCCTTTGTGCTTCTCAAACTCATATTCAGGAAATTCCTTTGCGATTTCACAAAAGCATTCTATCCCTCGTAACTTTTGCCACAATTGAAGCTGCAGCAATTGCAATCGACTTGCCATCCCCTTTCACAATGCACTCCTGCTCTCCTTCCATACTCACGAATCAAATGATTACCATCAACTAGAACTATATCAAATCCAGATGTTCCCGTCACTTGGATAATCGCACATGCATTGCCAGAAACGTTGCATTCAAAAATATTTATCTCATCAATTTCCTTTTCTGAAGCAATCCCAATTCCCACAATGCAATTTTTTTCTATTGCCTCAAACAATCTCTCCCTTTTCTTCTCAGTCAATTTTTTTGAATCATTAATTTCCTGCAGCTCTGGAAAATCCTGATTTACAATAACCGCCCCAGCCACAACTGGCCCAGCCAAAGGCCCTCTCCCAGCCTCATCAACCCCAACAACAATTTTATTATATTTTTTTATCAAATTCTAGTAGTTCGTTTTTATTTTCTAATTTTTCATCCATAAGTTTTTTTCCTCTATTTTTTTGTAAATTTATTAAAAAAATTTTTCAAGCTCCAGCCCACATTTTTTTCAGCGCCTTTTTAAAATCTTCCGGCAATTCTGCAATAAATTCCATATTCTCTTCTGTAATTGGATGTTGAAATTCCAGTTTATAGGCATGAAGCATTTGCCGTTTTTTTCACTGTCTGGCCTTCCGTAAACACTATCGCCTAAAAATTGGGTATCCCAGATGTTTCATGTGAACTCTGATTTGATGAGTCCTTCCAGTTTCAATGTGAACTTTAACAAGTGTAAATTTTTCCGCCTGTGAAATTGCTTCATAATTGGTAATTGCAGTTTTCCCTGAATTTAAATCATTTATTACAGTCATTTTCTTTCTGTCGTTTTTATCACGTCCAATTTGTGTTACAATTCTCCCGCTTTTTTGATTCAATTTTCCCTTCAAAATTGCAAGATAAGTTTTTTTCACAGTTTTATCATGAAACATTTGCGACAATTTCAGATGTGCCTTGTCATTCTTTGCAATTATCAAAAGTCCGCTCGTATCCTTATCCAGCCTATGCACAATACCAGGACGGATTTCCCCATTTATCCCTGATAAATCTTTAATGTGATACAAAATTGCATTTACAAGCGTTCCCGAATAATGTCCGTTTGCAGGATGAACAACAATTCCAGCCCTTTTATTAATAACCGCCAAATCATTGTCCTCATAAATTATTTCAATATCAATATTTTCAGGCTTAATCTCAACTGTTTCCAACTCTGGAATTACAACTTTTACCATATCATTTTCTTCAATTTTATAAGCTGGCTTTGTCTTTTTCCCATTTACTAAAATATTTTCATCTTTTATAAGCTGCTGAATACGTGTCCGTGTAAACTCCAGCCTTTCTGACAAAAAAATTTATCAATTCTGCTCCCAGCCTCTTCACTTAAAAATAACGATATTTTTGATCATTCTCACTATTTTCAGTATCAATTTCATCTTCAAATTCACTTTCAATTTCATATTTTTTTCTTTCTTTTCATTCATAATTATCTATTTTTTTCTTTCTTTTATAATTTTTTTGTTTCCCAAAAATTTCATTCCCTTTTAAAATTTATCCCGTCAATACAATGATTATAAATTAATTCCTTAATTTCATCCATATTATTAGTTTCATAAAATTTCACAAGCAATTCCAAAAAAATTCCTCCTGATATTTTTATAGGAACTGAAATAATCCCTGCACCATTTTGAATCATCACCTGATTTGCCGCCATCATGCTTGTCCTTTTTATTTCCATCATAAAAAAAGCTGGCTTCTCATTAAATATAGCATTAAATTTATTGCTTTTTTTCTGTTGCAGAATTTCCACTTTCTAAAATCTTGTTCAAACTGTCATTCACTTTTTTTCTTTATCAGGAATTTCAGGCTTCCAATCTGTCCCCTCCATACTGACATCAGAAAAATCTCAATTGTCCTGGAAAAGGATTTACATTTGCCTCTCCAATAAGCTGATTTATTTTACAGATATAATTTAAATCAACCGGATATTCAATATTTTTCCAAAAATAAATTCCCACGAATGTTTCAAATTAACAATGGCATTTATATCCTTAACTTTCATATTTTTGAATTCCCAGCCCTTGAAAAAAATCGTTTCAGTCTGAGGATAAGTCACAGCTATTCCTTCCAAATTTGCCGATTTCCAAATAGAATCTACTATATTCCTTTTTGCAACAAAAATATTTTTCCTCCAATGTCATTTTATACTTGTCTTCCATAAATTCACTCTTTTCTAAAAAAATTTTTCATCAATTTCTTAACTCTCATCATCACATTTCTGAAAAATATCCATTTCCTCTGAATACCCTCGATTATGATGGTTCTTAGCCAAAATTGCTACTTTCTCATCAATTTTTTCCAACTTTTCAAAACTTCTTTGTGCATGATTTTGCAATTCTGTCTTAAATCCCAACTTATGCAGAACTCTCGTTACAATCGACACATTCCCTTCCCGCAGTCGTGCAGAAGTGCCAATTTCAAATACTTCTCATCATTTTTTTCAATTCTGTTTTTTTCTCACTTTTTTTATAAACTTCAAGCGAATGAAACTTATCATAATCTGACATTTCCAAAAATATTTTTTTCTCATTCTCTGACAGCCTTTTCAAAACCTCATTCATATAAGCCCTATTAATCTTTGGCTTAAAATACTCTATCGCTTTCCTAATAATATACATTTTTTTCCAACCTCTTTTACATATTTCCAATTTATATTTTAATTTTATTTTTTTAAATCTGTTCAATAGCCACACAAACTTAAAAATTTAACGAATATCCTGAGATTCCTTGCCAGGAAATAGATGAAATATATTCTCTATTTTTTTCTCAGTTTCTACATTTCCTTCACAACTATATCTCCAAAAAAATTTCTTCAACTTCCTGATGTTTTTTTCCCATTTTTTTCCCAATAAATTCCCCTTTATCTTTCTTTTTCAACAAAAAAATACTGTAAAATAACTATTTTTTTTCAATTTTCCTAATTTTGCCAATTTTTTTCAATATTCTCTAACTCTTCATTCAAATTATTTATTTTTTTATTTCAAAATCTGTTTTTTTCTAAGTTTGTAATTCCTAGATTCTCTTTTTCAAAATTTTCCCTATTTTTCTTTATTTTTTTCAAAAGCCACCAGTTCTTCAATATTTTTCCACATCAAAAAAATCTCATTTTTTTCCAACTCCTCTGAGAACTCAACCTTCTCCAATGTCAAATATTTTCCATCAAGTACCTTGTCTTTTTATACCTAATTTTTTTATTTTCAAAGTTTTTCATCATTCAACTTTTCAATATCAAACTTCGTGTTATTTAAAAATAAAATTACTCATAATCCGCACCTGTCATGTAGAAAAATCCATCTCCCGCAAAATATAGATTACCATTTTCATATTTCACCAAAATTTCTCTTATGTGATTTTTTTAATTTTTTTCCCCTTTTTCTGAAGTAAATTCGTAAAAATCCTTTTTCCCAGACACTTTTCTCACAAATCTGATTTATTCTCTCTTCATTATTTTTTTACAAGATGTTTTGGATATTTATAAATATAATATCTTTTTTTGAATCATTTGCGGAAATTCTAAAAAAATGGCAATGTTCTTACTATTTTATTAATTTTCAGCCCTTCTATTTCCAAAAAAATTTTTAATTTAAAAAAATCAATAATATCTTTGGAATTTATATAAAGAATATTTTCCTTTGCACTCACATTCGCATCGGTCCTTCCCAGCCTGCTGAATTCCTTTGAATATTTTTGATTTTGTTACTTTCCAAAAATTTTTTTCTAAATTCTGCTTTTTATACTTTTTTTATTCGGATTTTTCATCAAAAAGAGTCAAACTTTTTCTCCATTATATTCTATAAAAAAACATGTATCCAAAATATTTTTGTATTCTCAAAATCTCTTATTAATTTATCCACTATTATTTCTCCATTTTTTTATTTCTTTACTTTATAAATTTCCCTAACATATTTTTCCAATCTAAATTTTTTTCATAATTCAAAATTACTTTTATTATTTATTCAATTATAATTGAATATATTTTATCATTTTCTCCAATAAATGTATAGGTGCTCTAAGTAAAAAAATCAATTTCTCTATTATTCCATGTTATACTTGACTTATCAAAAATCATTTTAAAAAAATTTAGAGGTGATTATTTATGAAATCAGGTTATGAAATTTTTGAATGATCCTTTTCTTAACAAAGGAACAGCATTTACAAAAAGAAGAAAGAAAAAAATATGGATTATTGGGACTATTGCCAGCACAATTCCAAACGATAGAAACTCAAGCGAAACAAGTTTACAAACAATTTCAATCGAAAGATAAATTAATAGAAAAAAAGACATTTTTTTGATGGAAATTTTTTTAACACAAATAGAACATTATTTTTATTATTTATTTAATGAACACGTTGTTGAGTTTATGCCTATTGTTTATGATCCTGTAATTGCAGAAAGTATAGAAAATTACAGCGAATTATTTGTAAACCCTCAGAATGCAAACTTATTTATCAGTAAAAGAACCAGAAAATATAGAAACAATTTTTAAAAAAATGCCGCAAGTGATAGAAATATTCAATTGATAGTTGTTACAGATGCTGGAAAGGGATTTTTAGGAATTGGAGATTGGGGAACTAACGGAGTAGATATTTCAGTTGGAAAGTTAATGGTTTATACTCTTTGCAGCTGGAATTGATCCTTCTACAGTTCTTCCAGTTGTGATTGATGCAGGTACGAATAGAAAAGAATTGTTGGAAAATGAATTTTATTTGGGAAATAAATTTGAAAGAGTTAGAGGTGACGAATATTATAACTTTATTGATAAATTTGTAAAAAAACAGCTGAGAAAAATTTTTCCCGGATTTGTATCTTCATTGGGAAGATTTTTGGAAGATTAAATCTCGCTAATATTTTAAAAAAATATGAAAATGAAATTTCAACTTTTTAATGATGACATACAGGGAACAGGAATTATTACTTTAGCTGGAATTTTTAGGAGCATTAAAAAAATTTCTGGTGAAAAACTTACAGATCAAGTTTATATGTGTTTTGGTGCAGGAACTGCTGGAGCTGGAATTGCCAAAAAGAATTTTTTTGATGAAATGATTGAACAAGGACTTTCTGAAACCGAAGCAAAAAGCATTTTTTTATTTAGTTGATAAGCAAGGATTATTGTTTGAAGATACAGAAGGATTGACACCAGAACAAATTCCTTTTGTGAGAAAGCGTGATGAATTTGAAAATTCTGATGAACTAATAACTTTAGAAGCAGCGGTTAAAGTTATAAAACCAACGATTTTAGTAGGAACTTCAACAGTACCAAAAAAACTTTTTACAAAAGAAATCATACAAGAAATGGCAAAGCATACCAAAAGACCTATAATTTTTCCATTAAGCAATCCTACAAAATTAGCAGAAGCATCTGCGAAGGATCTTATTAAATGGACAGATGGAAGAGCCCTTATTGCAACAGGAATTCCATCAGATCCAATAGAATATAAAAGGCACTGTTTATGAAATTGGACAAGCTAATAACGCATTAATTTATCCTGGATTAGGACTTGGAATTATTGCAACAAAATCAAGACTTGTAAATAACAAGATAATTTCGGCAGCAGCTCATTCATTAGGGGGAATTATTGATACAAACAAACCTGGTCTCTGCAGTACTTCCACCTGTATCGAAATTAACAGAATTTTCTGAAACGGTAGCACTTGCAGTAGGAGAAAGTGTATTAGAACAAAAATTAAATAGAGAGCCTGTTGATGATTTAAAAGAAGCAATTAAAAATACAAAATGGATTCCTGAATACAAAAAAACTTTAATTAGCTTGTTGATTTTTTTAACTTTTTAAAGTAAAATGAAAATATAAAAAAATATTAGGAGATGATTTTTATGAAAAATAGCAATGGCTGGAGATCATGCTGGATTTAATTTAAAAAAAGGAAATTAAGGAATTGCTGGAATCACAAGGACATGAAGTTATAGATTTTTGGGCCTTTTTAGTGAAGAATCTTGCGACTTGCCTGATTTTTATCTATCCTGCTTCACTTGCAGTAAGCAAAGGCGAAGTTGACAGAGGAATCTTTTATAGATGGCGTTGGCTATGGAAGCGCCTTAATTGCAAATAAAATTTACGGTGTTTACGCTGCTGTCTGCCAAGATCCATTTTGTGCAGGTCTAGCCCTGTTCCCACTCAAATACAAACGTACTTTTGCCTTGGTGGAAAAAAATTATTGGTTCTGCCATCGCACAGGAAATTGTAAAAAAACATGGATGACTACTGATTACTTAATAAATGAAAAAGATATACAAGCAGGGTTGACAAAGTAATTGAAATTGCTGAAAAAAACATATAAGAAAAGACATTTAAACAATCAAACTATGTCTGTTATTATAGCAAATCTGTCTTAAAAGCTGAACTTGAAAAACTGCACTGCTTTTACTCAAGACCTAAATTTATAAATTTTAAATAGATTTGAGTATAGTAACAAAATTAAAGAAAAAAAGAAAAAAACCGGAAGTCAATTTCTCTTCCGATTTTTTTATTACTTACAATTTCAACAAATTTTTGAAAACTACTAGTAAATCGCTCTAAATCCGATTCCACCTCTAATATTGCTTCCTTTAGTGTCATATCCAGCATTTACCGTAACACCAAATCTTGTGTTGTCAACTCCGATATTAAGGTCAAATTTACCGTTTCCTCTTCTGTCTTCCTTTTTCACCTCTTATTCCAAACCAGTCAGCTGTAGTGTATCTTACTCTTCCTTCATTCTTCACATCTCCAACTTTTCCAAGTTCATTTTCATAAGCGGCTGTAAGCCCAACAGTCAAATTAGTTCTTACTGCCAATGGCTGAACATATTTAAATTCTAAACCTGCTTCAGGCTTAACTGAGAAATAGTCATTTCCTTTAACTTCCAGTCTCATTTGCCCTGAATCTTCCTTGATGTTATTAAATCTTCCGTATTCCATCTTTAATCCACCATAAGGTCTTAAATGTGTTCTTTCACTCATTCTTATATCATAACCTAAATCTGTTTTAAGTGCAGCACCATAAGAATTATAATTTGACTTAGCTTCAAATACATCATCAACAACTAGGAACTTACGTTTCATATTATTGACTCCAGCAAATACATCTCCGCCAATTGTCCATTGCAATGATCCATTATAGTCCTTCTTAGGTGACATTGTCTTGAATATTCCCAATTTAACCATTGTCTGATCTTCTCTCGAATGTCCGATGTCCTTAAATTTAAATCTGTTTGTTACAGCTCCAGCATACCATCCGCTTGAGTTACCCATCTTAACTTTTTCATCTTCATGAACATAAGCAACTCCGTAAGCATTGCTTGTATAGTCAATGATTCCTGCTGTGTCAGTTTTATATTCATCTCTCATTCCAAATGCCTTGATCTTATTATTTTGTTTAGATGGATTTCTCCAGTCGTGTTTCAAGTATTTAAACTCTTTATCAAGCAAGTTTCCTGTTGCATTTATTCTCAATTGAGTATTTCCATATTGGTGTCCCATCATTTCATCTGCTGCTTGATAAAATAATATTGCTTCATTACTTCCAATTCCATTTAATTTTTGGAATAATTGATTTTCTCTTGTTCCTAATGCTTCCACTCCGTATCTTTGTTCTAATCCGTCTAGGAAATTATATGTATCTTTTGTAGCTGTTGGTGTTGCTTCATTACCTGCCCAATCTGTATAAGGTAACTTTAATAACCATACATCATTATTATTATTCGTTGTTGTTGCAACCCAATGTAATGCTCCAGATGTTACATTAAAATTTTTAATTCCAGCAATTGATTGTAAATAAGGCTTCATAATTTCGTCAGATACATGAATATATTTATTCGTTGTGGCTTTTGCAGCTTCAGCACCAATTATTAAGTTTACTTTTTCAAGTCCTAAGTTACCTAAGCCAACAATTGGATTAGTTGCCCCTAAAGTATCTATATAAATTCCAACACCATTCATATATAGCATATCTGTAGTCCCTTGTGGCGTTGTGATATTAGTTGCTGTAATAGGCTGTACTATTCCACCTATTAATACTGTTGGCGCTGATACTCCAGCTGGTGCTTCTAATTGTGTTCCACTAGGACCGCTTGAACCTACTGATGTAGGTAATGCTACATATTCATCAACTGCCTTGGCTCCTCCAGATACTGTCGTAGTACCTGTTGTTGAATTAGTTAAATCACCTTTATCATTATAGATTGCAGATCCTCCTGCAGAATTAATAATAATTTGTCCATAGTTTTTTATTACAGATCCATTTTTAAGAACTACTCCAATTGCACCAATCGGCATACTTCCATCTGATTTTGCAACAGTTTGAATTACTCCACTAGCCTGATTTATTCCTGTTGCACCATTATCAAGATACATTCCTATTGCATTGTCTTCTGCAAGATTAATTGTTCCACTATTAGTTACAGTAGTTCCTGCTTGAGTTCCGTACATACCGATACTCTTTTTACCTTTTACAGTAATTGTTCCACCTAATTTATTTTCAATATTTCCCGTAAATGGAGAACCTCCATTTTGACCGTTATATCCAGCAGCCATTCCTATTGCGTATCTTTTTGTGTATTCATCAGTTTGTCCTACTATAATTGTTCCAGTATTTGAAGCAAGCTGAGAAGCATTTGTTGAATAAATACCAACATTTCCTATTCCAGTTTCAAAATTAATTGTTCCACTGTTATTAACTTCTCCTGCTGAATAAATTCCATAAGTAGTGTTTCCAGTTGAAGTTAAATTAGAAGAATTATTTATTATGCTTGTCGTATCATTAGTGTAAGTGTATACTGAGTTATCTCCAAGTTTTACATTTGTATTATTAAGATTCATTTTTTGTCCAGTAGTACCTTTAGCAACATAACCATAAGAACTATTTCCAATTTCTATGTCTCCTGAAGCGTCTCCCAAAGAAGAGTTTCCAAGTACTCCATTAGTTGCTCTTTCTATAAATACTCCAACAGCATTATTATTTCCAACTTTTTATTTTTTTCCAGAATCAATTTGAACATTTCCACTTGTTGAATAAACTCCTACTCCTTCATCTCCTACAATTATATTAGAATTTCCATTAAGCTTTACAATACCATTATTTGAACCATTATAAATTCCGTATGTCTTAGCTCCACTACTTCCATTACTTTTTGCATTAATTGTCCCAGTATTATTTAATAGTATAGTATCAGATTTCGTAAACATACCCGTTCTCAAGGTAGTATCACTTGATGAAGCACCAAGATTAATTGTTCCACTATTCAATATAGTTCCATTTAATGTACCTTCTCCAAACATTCCGACACCATTATCAACTTCAACATTAATTGTTCCGCTGTTTGCATTTTCTATAATAGAGAAATTTTTCCCAGCCATTCCTGTTCCAGATGTTCCAGTCATATTAATTTTACCCTTATTTACTGCTTTTTACCTGTTGTCCTGTTACACTATTATCCTCAGCATAAATTCCAACAGAATTTGCTCCATCCAGTTCAATTAATCCGTTAGTATCATTGATTATATTTACTTTTCCCTGATCTGTTAATACAGTACCTGTGGGAATCTACAAATTCATTTTATTAATGGTGTTCCTGTAGATGGATTATTTCTATAACTTGCTCCATAAATACCTATAGAATTTTTGCCCACCAACAGAAATAATATTTTTTTATTCGTTACTTCTGAACTATTCACTGCAAAAAAATTCCTGTTCCACCAGTAGTAGTTCCTGTTCCAGTTTTTTTCTACATTAACAGTACCATTATTTTCAATTTGACCATAATTAATATATAATCCTACTGCCGAATTTCCAGTATTGCCAATATTATCAGCTGAAATTGTTGAGCCATTTTGAACAGTAATTTTTGTATCCGCATTACTCGATGCACCATTACTCGATGATATTGCATAGCCAACAACACTCGGATCTCCAAAAGAAATTGCCTGATCTTGCGTCATTTCTGCTTTTTATATCATCATTAATATTAACCTTTGCTCTTTGTATTAATAATCTTCCAAAATTTACTATATCACTATCTGATGTATTTGTTTTATCTAAAAACTTTACCGTTTCCAATAGTAAGTGTACCAGATGTTATTCCATCAATTACTCCTAATTTACCAGCATAAATTTTTACCTGCTGTTCCTGCTATTCCAGCTGTATCTGTATAATTTACAGTAGGTATTCCTCCACCAAACAATGCAGATGTTAAACCATTTAATTGTAATGACATTGTTGCATTCCTGTCAAACAAGAACGCTACCCCTGAATCTGAAAAATACATTTATTGTTGCTCCAGCTAAATTTACTCCAACTGGACCAGTTCCAAGTTTATATTCCATTCCAGCAACACTATTTCCCATTAATGTCAAAGTTCCATTAGTAAAATTAATTGATCCATTTGGATTTCCTGATAAATTTTTTTATTTACATAAAATCCAAATCCACCTGAGCCAGTTCCAGTATATCTTAAATCTACACCAGTTAAATTAAGATTTCCTCCATCAGCCATAGTCACTGCTCCATCTCCTATAACTTGAAGTATTCCGCCACTACTTACTGTAGGAGTTCCGCTTCCCGCAAAAAATACCTGCTGAACCTCCGCTTATATTTATTTTAGCTCCATTTGTATTTACAGTTCCTCCAGTTAAATAAAGTCCAGCAGCTTTATTTTTAGCTGTAATTTCATTAGAGCTATTTCCTAAGTTTACAGTTCCGCTACTATAAATAGAAGCAGAGCCTTGTCCATCAGCTTCCACATTAGTTCCAAAATTATTAAACGTTCCTAAATTATAAACTCCAACTGTTCCAGTACCTGTAGAAGCTGGGTGTGCTTTTATTGTACCATAATTTACTGCGAATGAATTACTATCTGTATACATTCCTGCACCTGCTGTTACATTTATTGTTCCTGTTGAAGTATTTTTTATAGCCCCATTGTTTACAGCTGCCATTCCTGCACTATTTCCTGCTCCTACTTCAATGATTCCCTTAATAGTTCCATCCCCATTTTGCACTCTTGAATCTATTGAAGCTGTCGCCCCGCTACCAGTAACTAAACCGGCTGTCAGGTTTCCATTTGCAACTATTCCAGTATTACCAGTTGCTGTAACTTCTACTTTTCCATAGTTTGCAAACTTAGCATCAGTTGTTGCTGCAATTCCAAGATTATTTGTTCCACCAGATAATTTTATATTTGCATAAGAATTAATTTCATTCTTACCAGCATGTGTGAAAGCTGATGAAACTGCAATCCCTACATTGTTAGATCCGCCAGATATTTTAATTTTTAGGGGTGTTGCTTGCATCTCCATAATTAATTATTGCTTTTTTTCAGCTAACAAACCTACTCCACTAGTACCCATCATTCCAATTTCAGATTTTTTTAATATTAAATATACTTGGATCAGAAGGAGTTGAATCACTACTAGACTTAAAATACATTCCTGTATTTGAAGTTCCAGCAATATCAAAAATTTAATACAGAGGCTCTTGATATTGCTGGTAAAATTGTGACTATATTATCTGCTGTACTTTGACTAAAAGCTTCCCTCCGTCTAAATCTGTATCAAATCTAAAAAAACTGCTCCAACATTATTATTTCCACTAATTTCCATTTTTTTGTTTAATAAAATTTCAGATGCAGGGTATGCACTTCCTGTTATAATACCGAATTGACCAGTCCCACCTAGCGTCATTGTCCCGTCATTTATAAAACTCCAACCACTATTTGTAGGAGAATATGGTGAATTAATATAAGCAATTATATTATTATTTCCCAAAAAATTTACTGTTCCTTTATTATGAAAATATTGCTGTCTTTCACGATCACCATCTTCATCAAGTGCTACCCACCCAATATTATTAGTACCACTGAAACTAATAGTTCCTTCATTAACAAATCCAATATTAGCATAAGGTGTTCCCCAGTGATATTGAGATGTATACATAATTAGTTTATTTCCTGTTACATTTACACTCGTACCATTATTTAACACCCAAGTAGATTCTCCATAGTCATTATGTCCATCTGTATGGAATAGCCAGTTATCATAGTTCCCTGAACCTGTACCGCTAAAATTTATTGCAACTCCATTAATCTGAATTTCATGTCCTCCAATTAATTTCATAGCTTCATAAAAAGGAATTATTAATATTATAACCAGTTTGACTTAAATTTAATGTTTGAGGATTTACTTCTTGATGCGATGGACCATATATACCCGTGAATGTTGTTCCATTTGTAGTAAGGTCAAACCCAGTTGGACTAGCAGTTACAGTCATACTTCCATTATCTATTTTTTGTTGCGAAATAGCTGCATAACTACCACCACTATAATCTGATTTTATATAATTTCCAGAAGAGTCTTGAATCCAAGATTCATCTCCATTTCCTGTTGATGGTGCACTTATTGTTGGAGGATTTACTGCCGGTATTGTTACTGTTGGAACATTCACACTTATTGTTATTGGACTCATACTTATATTCGGCGGTGTAATAACCGGAGGATTAAAATCCGGAGTTAATAAATTTGTCCCTTGCGGTGCAGATAATGGTGATGTTTTGTCAATCGTTCTAGGTGTTATTGAAGCATTTAATTGTATTTGCGCTACAGTAGTAGTTACTGGGTTATTACTTATTAATCCATAGCCATTTACATTCACTCTATTAGTTGTTGATGCTGATGCACTATCACTGTCCGCTGATATTACAGATGTATTATAATAATCCAATTTTTTTCCGGTTTAATATATCTCAAAAATCCGTTTTTTTGAGAACCTAATGTTTCACTGCCATATCTATTAAATATCCCCTCATACGGATATTTTGTCTGTTTGTCGCCTCTACCCTTATAAGCCCCATGCCAGTCATTGTAAAAATCGTTTGCCCCGATTTGCCAACTGCTCCATGGAGATTTTGTCACATGATCCCCTTGTTCCATTAACTGAGTCAATTCCAAGTTTGTATCTCTAATCAGCTTGTTATTTTCAGCTCTTGCATGCTTAAAATCTGTCCGCATCTGGTTTATTGAGGTGTTAATCTGACTAACTTGATTATTAATCTGCGATTTTGTTACAGTTTCTGCAAACATTTCCCCAGTTGAAATTAACATTCCATTTAATAAAAATGTAAGTAAAGCTGAATCAGTATATTTAAAATCTTTACATTTTTTTGCAAACGATTTTAAATCTTTTTTTCAAATTCAATAAATTGTTTGTCATTACTATCTCCTTTTTGTTTTTTTAGCCATTCACAAAAGTTTTAAAAATTCCAAAAAAAGCATAATATCTCCAGGTTTTTTTATTTTTTTCTCCCTTTCCAGCAAAAAAATCTTTTACCAAAAAAATACTGCCGTTATCCAATTTTCATAGCCTTTCACTTTTTGCAATTGCCTATTTTTTTAATTTTCTTGACAATCTAAATTTTACATTTCAGATCATCATCTAAAAAGTTTTTTTTGAAAGCAATATTCAATTTAAACACAAAAAAATAGTGATTTTTTTCTAATGATTTAAGCGATGATTATTTTTTTCCATATTTAAACTTGATTTATTATCTCAAAAAGAACATTTCTTTATTGTATTATATCAAAAAGCAAGTACTTTCCATAAAATTATTCAAAAAAATAATATTTTATTAATTGCGTATTAATAAAAAAATCTCAAGTTATCGAACATATCTATTGTTAGCAACAAAACAAAGAAGAAAAACGGAAGTCAATTTCTCTTCCGATTTTTTTATTACTTACAATTTAACAAATTTTGAAAACTACTAGTAAATCGCTCTAAATCCAATTCCACCTCTAATATTGCTTCCTTTAGTGTCATATCCAGCATTTACCGTAACACCAAATCTTGTGTTGTCAACTCCGATATTAAGGTCAAATTTACCGTTTCCTCTTCTATCTTCTTTTTTTCTTTTTCGAGGTTATACCATCCTGCTGTTGTGTATCTTACTCTTGCCTGATTTCCATTTTGCAGTTTTCCAAGCTCATTTTCATAAGCCGCTGTAAGCCCAACAGTCAAATTAGTTCTTACTGCCAATGGCTGAACATATTTAAATTCTAAACCTGCTTCAGGCTTAACTGAGAAGTAGTCATTTCCTTTAACTTCCAATCTCATTTGTCCTGAATCTTCCTTTACATCGTCAAATCTTCCATATTCCATCTTCAATGCTCCATAAGGTCTCAAATGGGTTCTTTCGCTCATTCTTATGTCATAGCCAAGTTCATTTTTAAGAGCGGCTCCATAAGTATGATATGTAGATTTCGCTTCAAATATATCATCAACTACCCAGAATTTACGTTTCATGTTATTAATTCCAGCAAATACATCTCCACCGATTGTCCATTGCAGTGCTCCGTTATGATCTCCTTTTGGCGACATTGTCTTGAATACTCCAAGTTTAACCATTGTCTGGTCTTCTTTAGATTTTCCTAAATCCTTGAATCTAAATCTGTTTGTTACAGCCCCAGCATACCATCCGCTTGAGTTACCCATTCTAACTTTTTTTCATCCTCGTGAACATAAGCCACTCCGTAGGCATTGCTCTTATAATCGATAATTCCAGCTGTGTCAGTATTATATTCATCTCTTAATCCAAATGCTTTAATCTTGTTATTTTGCTTAGTCGGATTTCTCCATTCGTTTCTCAAATAGCTAAATTCCTTATCCAAGGCATTTCCAGTAGCATTGGTTCTTTGTTGAATATTAGCATATTGATGACCTTTCATTTCGTCAACTGCCTGTGTGAAAATATGCTGTTCACCTTTTCCAAGATCATTTAATTTGTTAAACAGTTCCTTTTCTCTAGTGCCAAGTCCTTCAACACCGTATCTTTGTTCAAGTCCATCTAGGAAATTGTACGTATTTGGATCTTTTGCACTTACAAAATCTGTATATGGAACTTTTACTAGGTAAACCTTATCATAAAGTCCTGTAACTGATGATTTTGTTGGTATTGCCAGCCAAGTTAAGCTGCTTGAATTAGTATTTAATACAGTTCCTGTGGAAACTACTGTTGCAAGCGCATCATTATATGGTTTTATAATATTATCTCCTAATTCTATTGCTCTTGCATTTGTGTATCTGGCAGCTTCTGTTCCAAAGTACATGTTAATATCTGTAAGTCCCGCAAGATTGCTTAATCCTTGAATAGGATTTGTATATTTTATTCCAGATGTATCAACATACATTCCGATACTTGTTGCAGAAGGATTTGATTCAAAATTCAAGAATCCTGATTTTGCGAGGTCTAATACTGTGACTCCTGAAGGTGATGTAACTGTCGCTTCAGTTGCATTTACAGATGATGGTGTTGCATTTGTATCAACTCCTGTTATTTCCACTGCTTTTCCATTTATTGTAACTGTCACAGGCGTTGCCTTTGGCGGAACCTTTATAGTTACTCCACCTTCAACTTTTTCATCAGTTGGAGAAGATTCGTATACAGCTTTAAACGAACCTGTATTTGAAGCGCCAGTCCCATCTACACCATCTGCAGACACCACTCCTTTATCAGTATAAATACCAATACCTCTATTTCCAGTAATTTGGATTGTACCGTAGTTTTTAAACTTACCTTGATTTGCCGCTACAACTCCTTTTATACTATCTCCATTACCTACAATTGTTCCGTAATTTTCACCTTCAGCACCTTGATCTATATACATACCAATTGTATTTTTACCGCTAAGGTTAATTGTCGCTCCATGGTCGTTTATCGCTTTTGAACCAGCTCCAACAGCATACATTCCAATGCTGTTATCTTCAGTAACATTAATTGTTCCCTTATTTATAACAGTTCCTTGATTTCTAGAAACTGCTCCATCGTAATAACCAGTTGCCATACCAATTCCATACGATTTTTGTAGTTTTATTAGTTTTACCGGTATCAATAGTTGCCCAGTTTGTTGCAACTCCTTTTGTTGAATAAATACCGATATTACCTACACCATTTCCAGACTTCAGATCCATATTTCCATAGTTATCAACTGTACCTGATGAATAAATTCCATAGTTTCTATCTCCAGTCGCTTTAATTGGAGCATAGTTATTAATTACTGAAGAATCATTATCAGAATATGCATAAACAGCTTCATTATCCAGTGTTACAGTTGAACTTCCATTTGTAGCCAATGTTCCTGGCGCTTTTATAACATATCCAAATGTCCAGTCCTTAAGATCCATTTTTGAACCATTGTCATTAATATTTACTGGATTCGTTCCTGCCGTAAATACTCCAACTGCTTCCTTATCTTTTGCACTTGCACTTGTTGTAATTTCAGAACCTGCATCCAATGTTACTGTTCCTGTTCCAGATGTTCCTTTAGCAAATATTCCTACACCATTTTTACCAACTTTAATCTTAGAAGTACCAAAAGCTTGAATATTTTCTCCATAAATTCCATAAGAATTTTCTTTAATATCTATAGTTCCGTAGTTTTTCAACAAATTGCTTTCAGATGTATACATACCAATATTAGGAACATCAGTTGCTGCTGAAATAGTAGAATCTCCAACTATAATTTGCCCATCTGAATGGTTCGTAATATCAGATCCATTAATTCCATACATACCTATCTTACCATTAGTCCCTGCCTGTAAATCAATTTTACCATGATTATTAAGCGTAGCCTTGTCAGCGTACATTCCAACCGAATCTGCTCCAGACATTGTAATTACACCATTTGATAAGTTATTAGCAACATTGTCAGCTACAGATGAAGTACCGTTATTCTTAATAAATACTCCCTTGGCTTCTTTCCCGTCCATAGTGATATTTCCATTGTTATTTATAGTCGCTTTTCCTTCATTAGCAGATCCAAATTCATTACCAATTACAGTTCCTGCAGAATCTTCCCTATATGCAAGCCCTAAGATACCAATAGAATTTTTACCGCCAACATTAATATTTCCGCCATTATTATTAACTTCTGATCCATTTACAGCATAAACTCCAACAGCCTGGTCATTAACAGTATTAGTAGTATCAGTTTCAACATTCAAAGTACCGTTATTAATATTAATCTTACCAAAGTTTGTATATAGCCCAATCGCACCATTACCTGAATCAGTTCTATCAGCCGTTATAGTCTTTCCATTTACATTAATTCCTGTTTCTGCATTAGATGCGGCTCCAGAACTTGAACTAATATCAAGCCCAATAACTGGTGCACCTGAAGCAACTCCCTTAACAGTATTTGCATCTGCTGAATTTAATACAGCCTTCACATCAGTATTTACATCCAAAATACTCTTTTGAATCAGCAAGTTTCTAGCATACTTATAACTTTGAGAAGCAGGCGTGCTTACAGCCAAGCTCTTATCATAACTTCCATCTGAACTTGAAGGGTCGCTATCTAAAGTAAATGATTTTCCTCCATTTAACCCGTCAATTACAGCCAATTTATAATTTGGAGCAGCAGTCGCATTAATCATAGCGCTTGTCAACCCTCCAGCAGCACCAAACAATGTAGTGTCAAAATTACTTAAATTTAATGATAAAGGATTTCTTACACCCATAAGAATCACATCATCTGAAAGAATATCAACTGTTGAACCTGTTCCAAATGTTACCCCTGATACATAACTTCCAGTTGATCCATCAACAGAAAACCCAACTGCTTTTCCAGAAAGTTTCAAATTAGAGCCAGTCATATCAATTTTACCGCCATTTAACGTATAAAGCGCATAACCTTCACCATCATAAGAAATTTTTGAATTATTATTCAAAGTTATTTTTTTTGAATCCGCAACAACTGCTGAAGCTCCACCAGTTACGTTAACCTTGATACCATTAAGTGTAACATCTGAATCCGAGAAAACTCCAACTCCTTTTTTAGTTAGATCCGTTACATTTATCGTCAATTTATCTGGATCTGTAAAACTTCCTCCATCTGAGTTATAAAGCCCATTTGCTCCATTAATTGCTGCGATAGTGGTATTACCTGTTAAAGTAAACGATCCTTTATTAAAGATACCGTTAGATTTTTCCCCATCAACAGTAATATTTCCTTCTTGGTTAAATGTTTCTAAGTTATAAATAGCAGTATTCTTCTTACCTGTTAATTTTACATTTGCCGCAGTATTAGTTCCCGTACTATTAGCACTTACTGCAAGTCCAATACTTTCTCTAGCAGTCATATCAATATCTCCAGCAGTAGTTAAACTAGCTCCACTACCTCCTGCATCAAATCCAGCAGTAACTCCATACACCTTATATCCTGAAGTAACTGTTATCTTACCATTTGCAGTAGTTTCAACTTGAGCATCTTTAACAGCCTGTAATATTGAGTTTTGTGCGGCTGCAGGCGAAGCTGGAGAATTAGGATTAGGATCTAAAGTTCCTGTAGTAATTGCTGTATCCAATTTTATTTTATTTTTTTCACTTCTAATTAAGGCATTATCAGTTCCTACAGCAATATCTGCCGAACCAGGAGTAGTAAGATCTCCTCCAAATTTAATTGATCCAAGTTTTGTAGAATCCAAAGTTATTTCGTTAGTATTTGGATCTCCTGAAGTTCCTCTTAAGAATCCAACATTGTTACTTCCATTTACTGTAATATTTATATTCTGAAAATTACTTATAGGATCACCTGAAGTTTTTCCTTGAAAAATAGCCATTCCGACATTATCGTTTCCATTTACAGTTATTATTCCGCCACCACTTCTAACTGTTCCCATATCATCATAATATGGAGTAGCATTATTTGATGTTTTGTAATCTTTTTGTCTGTATCCATAATTACTACTTCCATTTACTACTATGTTTCCAATTTTAACAGTACCGTTTGGACCTACTCCACTTGATGTCGGAACATAATATCCATAATCAAATCCAACACTATTCGAAGCATTGCTACTAATAATTATTTCCCTATTATTATTAGTTTGAGGCGGTTGAGCAAATTTATAATTTGCTGGAGTTCCAAAAATATTCTGTATCCAGCATCATACCTATCATGTTTTTTTCCCTGCTACCTAATGTTATAGTTCCATCATTTTCAACAATAGATACTACTTGATTAGTAGGAGTATTTCCTCCTCCACCTCCTCCATTTAATAGTTGATGTTCTATTCCAACTACACTTTTTTTCCATTATTATTTAAAAGTAACTTTTCCATTAAATTTAAATGTTTTATCACCTGCTGTTTTATAATAGTCATATGGATTTACACTTATAAACAAAGTATTATGATTTGTATTTGAAGTATACTCATAGTCACCTGTTACAGTTACATTTTTTTAGGAACTACATGACTTATGACAGCATTAAAACCTGTATTGTTTACCCCTGGATTAAGAATAGATACCATTTGATCAGGTGCAGTTACATTTGCTATACTTCCACCATTGCCATATGCTATACTTCCAGCTATTAAATTAACAGTTAAATTGTCATTACTTGTAGTTATTTTTGCTCCACTAGCATTATAAGAACTAAAATTTTGTATGTATACTCCTTGTGTATCATTGTGTAAAACGGATCGTGTATTCTGCCCAAATCCTTTCTGCCTGAAACGTTATTACCGGTGCTTGATTTACAGTTATACTAGGCCTTACTGGAGTATCTGGTGCATCTGGCGCCTTTACCGTTCTAGTTGTAAAATTAGGAAATCCTCCTCCTGCCCCTTGGACTGTGAACCTAGGTGCAATTTTGTTTACACTTTTTGGAGTCAATCCTGCAGATACATCCATTGCGACGTTTGGCTCTCTTACTAATCCTAATGTTGTTGCTCCGTATTGAGTTTCGATTCTTCCTGGATAGCTGCTTCTGTTTACTAATGATTTATCTCTTTCAAAAACATAACTGGCTTTCTTGTCGCCCTTTCCTTTATAAGTTCCATGCCAATCGTTGTAAAAAAATCATTGATTCCAAATTGCCAGTTTGCTCCAAGGTGATTTTGTCACATGATCCCCTTGTTCCATTAACTGAGTCAATTCCAAGTTTGTATCTCTAATCAGCTTGTTATTTTCAGCTCTTGCATGCTTAAAATCTGTCCGCATCTGGTTTATTGAGGTGTTAATCTGACTAACTTGATTATTAATCTGCGATTTTTGTTACAGTTTCTGCAAACATTTCCCCAGTTGAAATTAACATTCCATTTAATAAAAAAATGTAAGTAAAGCTGAATCAGTATATTTAAAATCTTTACATTTTTTTTGCAAACGATTTTAAATCTTTTTTTCAAATTCAATAAATTGTTTGTCATTACTATCTCCTTTTTGTTTTTTTAGCCATTCACAAAAGTTTTAAAAATTCCAAAAAAAGCATAATATCTCCAGGTTTTTTTATTTTTCTCCCTTTCCAGCAAAAAAATCTTTACCAAAAAAATACTGCCGTTATCCAATTTTCATAGCCTTTCACTTTTTGCAATTGCCTATTTTTTTAATTTTTCTTGACAATCTAAATTTTACATTTCAGATCATCATCTAAAAAGTTTTTTTTGAAAGCAATATTCAATTTAAACACAAAAAAATAGTGATTTTTTTCTAATGATTTAAGCGATGATTATTTTTTTCCATATTTAAACTTGATTTATTATCTCAAAAAGAACATTTCTTTATTGTATTATATCAAAAGCAAGTACTTTCCATAAAAATTATTCAAAAAAATAATATTTTATTAATTGCGTATTAATAAAAAAATCTCAAGTTATCGAACATATCTATTGTTAGCAACAAAACAAAGAAGAAAACGGAAGTCAATTTCTCTTCCGATTTTTTTATTACTTACAATTTAACAAATTTTTGAAAAACTACTAGTAAATCGCTCTAAATCCAATTCCACCTCTAATATTGCTTCCTTTAGTGTCATATCCAGCATTTACCGTAACACCAAATCTTGTGTTGTCAACTCCGATATTAAGGTCAAATTTACCGTTTCCTCTTCTATCTTCTTTTTCTTTTTCGAGGTTATACCATCCTGCTGTTGTGTATCTTACTCTTGCCTGATTTCCATTTTGCAGTTTTTCCAAGCTCATTTTCATAAAGTCGCTGTAAGCCCAACTGTCAAATTAGTTCTTACTGCCAATGGCTGAACATATTTAAATTCTAAACCTGCTTCAGGCTTAACTGAGAAGTAGTCATTTCCTTTAACTTCCAATCTCATTTGTCCTGAATCTTCCTTCACATCGTTAAATCTTCCATATTCCATCTTCAATGCTCCATAAGGTCTTAAATGGGTTCTTTCGCTCATTCTTATGTCATAGCCAAGTTCATTTTTAAGAGCGGCTCCATAAGTATGGTATGTAGATTTCGCTTCAAATGTATCATCAACTACCCAGAATTTACGTTTCATGTTATTAATTCCAGCAAATACATCTCCGCCGATTGTCCATTGCAATGCTCCATTATGATCTCCTTTTGGTGACATTGTCTTGAATACTCCAAGTTTAACCATTGTCTGGTCTTCTTTAGATTTTTCCTAAATCCTTGAATCTAAATCTGTTTGTTACAGCCCCAGCATACCATCCGCTTGAGTTACCCATTCTAACTTTTTCATCCTCGTGAACATAAGCCACTCCGTAGGCATTGCTCTTATAATCGATAATTCCAGCTGTGTCAGTATTATATTCATCTCTTAATCCAAATGCTTTAATCTTGTTATTTTGCTTAGTCGGATTTCTCCATTCGTTTCTCAAATAGCTAAATTCCTTATCCAAGGCATTTCCAGTAGCATTGGTTCTTTGTTGAATATTAGCATATTGATGACCTTTCATTTCGTCAACTGCCTGTGTGAATAATTCAGTTTCACCTTTTACCTATTCCATTAAGTTTATCAAATATTTGTCTTTCTCTTGTTCCTAAACCTTCCACTCCGTATCTTTGTTCAAGTCCATCTAGGAAATTATATGAATTTTCATCCTTTTCGCTTGTAAAGAAAGTATAAGGTATCTTTATCATATACAATTTTTTTCAATTGGTGTTGATGTTCCTTGTAAAGGCTGAGCAAGCCAAGTTAATCCTGCAGAATTGATATTCAATGTTGTTCCTGTCGTAGTAAGCGAAGATATTGCATCGTTATATGGCTTGATTATATTTGAACCTATTTCTATTGCTTTAGCATTAGTATATTTAGATGCTTCTGTACCAATAATCAAGTTTATGTTATCAAGACCAACTAAATTACTCAATCCTTCAATAGGATGTGTGTAGTTTACTCCTGAAGTATCGACATACATTCCTAGCTCTGTTGCCTGTGCATTTGAAACAGAATTTTTGAAGTCTGCAAATTGTGGCAATGACAAGTCAAGCGTTGTTGCTCCTGCCGTTACATACGATGGTGTTGGACTAGCTGTATTTGTATCAAGTCCTGTAAGTTCCACTTCTCTTCCATTAACTGTCAATCTTGGAGTTTTTGGCGGATTTTGAATAAGCAGAGTTCCTTTAGGAGTAACTATGTATTTCTGGTCAGTAGAAGTTGCAGAATATACATTTGCTTTTGTTCCGCTTACATTTCCTGGAACATTCTTTTGTGAAAGCGCAGATGCCGCATCTTGATAAATTCCTATACCATCAGGTGAAGTAATCGAAATAGTTCCATAGTTCTTAATATATCCTCCGTTTACAGTAGCGACTCCTTTAATTCCTTTAGCCGATCCTGTCGACTTAATAGTTCCGTAGTTAATACCTTCAGCTCCTTGGTCAATATACATACCAGTCGCATTTTTACCAGAAATATCAATTGTTGCGCCTGCATGGTTTATTGCCTTTGAACCGCTTCCAACAGCATACATACCTATTGAGTTTTCATGAAGCACATTAATAGTTCCTCTATTTTCAATAAGCCCTTCATTTGAAATAGCTCCTGTAGTTTCGTTATAATATCCTGTCGCCATACCAATTCCGTATTCCTTGCTAGCCACATTAGTTGAACCAACATTAATTGTTCCACGGTTAGTTGCACCAGCTCCTGATGCACTTGTTCCTGTCGAATAAATACCAACATTTCCAGTACCGCCAGTCAAATCAATAGTTCCATAGTTTACAGCTTCTCCAGCCGCATAAATTCCATAAGATTTTCCACCAGTCGTTGTAATATTAGTGTTACTGAATACCGATCCAGTTTTATCATTTGTATAAGCATATACTGAATCTGTTCCAATTGAAGCAGTCAATGTATTTGTAGCCCCTGATGAATTTGCTCCAAGGTCAAGTTCTGTTCCAGTCTTTGAATCCACAACATAACCAAATGCATTAGTTCCAACAGTCATATTAGTTCCAGTATTATAAACAGTTGTTTTCAAAGGATTTGTCGCATCATCTGCAATAAATACCCCTACTGCCTGATTATTACCAACATTAATTGTTCCGCCTGTAAGATTTACATCTGAATGTATTGATCCTGCTTCTGAATCAGATGAACCTGTAGCAAATATTCCTACTCCATCATCTCCAACATTTATTGTGCCATTTGACATCTCTACCTTGTTTGAAGCTCCATAAATTCCATAAGATTTCTTACCAACATTGATTGTTCCTGATGTATATATGTCAGTATCTGCATCATTTGTAAACATACCAATTATCGGTGTAGATGTCGTTGTATCTGCAAGATCAATCGTTCCTTTATTATTAAGTTCTGAATGTATTTTACCTGGAATATGACCTGCCATTCCTGCTCCTGTAATAGCAGTTCCATACATCGCAACGCCTTCTTGCCCGCTTATAGTAATCTTACCTTTAGTATCATTAGTTGCAATTCCGCCTTCAATAATCATACCAATAGCATTCTTGCCTGTCATAGTAATTTCACCATCATTAGCAGCATTTGTATAAGTAATGCTATCTCTCAAATAATCTGCATTTGTTCCAGCAGCATCAAGCGAATTATTCTTAGCATAAATCCCTAATGAATTATCCCCATCAAGAGTAATCTTACCACTATTCTTAACATCAACAAGTCCTATTCCATCAGCAAGTGTAGTTGCTCCTGTTGTTCCAAATTTTTCATATACAACATTACCTTTACTATCTATTCTATAAGAAAGCCCAAGAATACCAATACTGTCTTTACCACCAACTTCAACTGTTCCAGTAGTGTCATTATTCACTTCTGTTCCATTCGTAGCATAAATCCCTACTGCATGATCATTTGGCGTTGTCTTTTCAACTTCAATCTTTCCTTCATTATGTACTTTTCCGTAGTTTACATAAGCTCCAACTCCACCATTTCCGCTATCTGTTCTGTCAACTGAAATTGTAGCTCCGTTTGCTACGTTTACTCCTGTTGTAGCTCTGCTTGTAGAGTTTCCACTGGCACTTACGTCAAGTCCTACTGGAACACTTAAATTAGGATTTATCGAAGTTAATTCTGTACTATTCAAATGTGCTTTTACAGTATTTCCTGAAAGTACATTTATTATTGAATTTTGTAACTGTATTCTTCTTGTAAAAAATATAACTGTCAGATGTTGAAGTTGTATCAGCTTTATCAATATTTCCATCAACATTTATCGTAGCTCCATCAAGAACTGCAAATTTATATCTTGTTCCAGTTCCTCCAATATTTGCAGGAGTTAGATTAACCTTTGATAAAAGTGCTGCTCCCATTCCAGTAGTTCCTAAACTTGTTACATTCTTTACAGACATTAGTATTGCATCATCTGAATTAATATTAACTGTTGTTGAGGTTAAATCAATAGGTTGAGTTGTTGCATTATAGTCTACCGAAAATCCTGTTGCTTTTCCATCTAACACTAATTCACCATTAGTTAAATTAATTTTTTTCCAGAACCATCAGAAAATAACGCATACCCTGGTCCACTATATTCAACTTTTCCATGATCCATATTAATTTCTGTGTTGGCATTTTGTGCAACTACTGCTGACGAACCATCTGTAACTTTTAATGAATTATAATTAGCATTAATCTTAGCTTTATTGTTTGCAAAGAAACCAAACCCTACATACCCATCAGCTTCTCCTGTTACAGCATTTTTTTACGTTCTCTACCAGTTATTTCAATATTTGCCGATGTTGGTGTTGCAGTTCTTGTAACTGTTACTACAGTGTTTTTCTCCTGTTGCAAAAAAATAGCTCCTGTATCTTTTTTTATTGTCTGTATCAGCATCAGCTTCAATTGTAGCATTTGAAATATTTAATTCGGAAGCCTTTACTGTTGCTCCTGTTGTAGCTGTACTTTCTGCATATATAAATACCGAATTTTTTTAGTGTTAGTTCCTTCTATTTTATTTACACTGACTTGTTCAGTTGCTCCAGAAGCGTAATGCACCACCCTTTGCAAATACAGCTAAATTTCCTATACCTTTATCAATTGTAACATTTCCTGTTGATTTTACAGCACCTTTTCCATTAACATATATTCCTATATTATCTTTAGCCGTGTCTTCTCCATGTATTTCAATACTTCCTGTACCAAGTGTTAATAAAACATCTCTATTAGGCATTACCCCAACATTTTTTTCTGCTTTATCGTATATTTTTATTTCATGAGATGTTAATGATGTTGCTGCTGTTGATAAAATTCCAAAACTATTTCTGATATATTCTGGGTGTTTATTCAATTTAGGATCTCGCATTATAAGGATTAGCTTTTTGTATCAGTTTTATTTACATCGTAATCTACAATAGCACTACCTGCTGTAGGAATTGTTCCATTTTTTTGTGTAATTTGTATTTCCAACATTTGTTGCTCCTATATTTACTTTCAAATCACCTTCAATTGTTGAATCTTGACCATCACCTGTTTCTGCTAGCACTGGTACATATAATCCTGCACTAAAATCACCATATAAATTTAAAGGATTATCCATTTTTAAATTCAGAGCTGATTTTGTTAAAAGATAAATTCCTGCTGAATTTTTCTCCATACATATTTAATACTCCAGCACTTGTATTTTTTTATAGTCAATGCTTGATTTCCACGATAACCAGATTGACCCGGACCATATCCTGCAAAAGATAACCAAACATTACTGCATTTCTAGTCCAAGTATTTATTTTTTTCCTGCATTATACATTATATTGTGACTTCTACCACCATCAGGAGACACAATAAATCCAGCTGTATATTGATCATACATATTTCCGCCATCCTTATATGGTGTAAATATAACATCGCCAGTATTCACTGTTGCTTGCACATTATTATAGCTATCATGAGTATAAGTATTTGTTAATGAGGTTCCCCCACCTTCAATAGTAATCTTTCCTGCATTCATCGAATAATGTATTGCTGTATTAGTAATTGTCGCACTTTTTTTGTTGATTTGCTGTTGCGACGAATTGACTTAATGTCATTAAGTTCAGTTATACTAGCACCAACTGTTGTTAATCCATTTTGAACATCTGCATAAGGAGTACTTCCATGTACATCAAGGTGCATAAATTCAGCTAATTCTGTACTATTAGTTTTATTTGAATATAAAAACTCAGCATTATTATAAAGAGCTGCTTTATCGTTATAGTTAATTACACTTAAAAAAACCACGACCAGAACCATTTGTTCCATTTCTACTTTTTAGAAGACCAAGTACCATTTGGAGCTATTGTATCTCCCCATGGGTTTGCAAAGATTCAAACCATTTGCCCAAACATTTGCCCCACCATAACCACTGTAATCATATGTCCATGCACTTCCTATTCCACTTCTAGATATTTTGAAATTACCACTTGTTAATGCTACTCCTTCAATCATTGCATTATTTGCATTACCAAAAGCTGTTACACTTTGACTATTCCCACTAGACGACACATCTAACGATAGCGTTGGGGCTACAATTGTTGGGGTAGAAGGTCTGTTCGGTGCAACTGGCTCCACAACCACTCTAGGTTCAAACGACGGTAAACTTGCAATCGCCACATTCTTTTGAATATTCGGATTTACTTTTTGATATTGATTTTGGTGTTATTGATGCACTTATTGGTATTTCAGCATTTGGCTCGTAGGCAAATCCTAAGAGTGTTGTGTTATTGGCATTTTTTTCACTTACTGGTTTTGCGATGTATTTGTTTAAAGTTTGATCTCTTTTGTAAATGATGTTGCTGATTTTGTTTCCTTTACCTTTATAAGTTCCATGCCAGTCGCTGTAAAAACCATTGGCTCCAAAATTGCCAGTCGCTCCATGGTGATTTTGTCACGTGATCTCCTTGTTCCATTAACTGAGTTAATTCCAAGTTTGTATCTTTAATCAGCTTGTTATTTTCAGCTCTTGCACGTTTAAAAATCTGTCCGCATCTGATTTATTGAAGTGTTAATCTGACTAACTTGATTATTAATCTGTGAGTTTGTCACAGTTTCTGCAAACACTTGTCCATTTTGAAATTAACATTCCACTTAATAAAAATGCAAGCAGAGCCGAATCAGTGTACTTAAAGTCTTTACATCTTTTCGCAAACGATTTCAAATTCTTTTTAAATTTAATAAGTCATTTGTCATTGTTATCTCCTTTTATTTTTTTAGTTATTTGTAAAAGTTTGAAAAATTCCAGCAAGTTTAATATTTCTAGGTTTTGATTTTTTTCCCCCTTTCTAAAAATCTTTTACCGAAAAATATTGCTGTTATTCAATTTTCATAGACTTTCACTTTTGTAATTGCTTATTTTTTTAATTTTTTTGATAATCTAAATTTTACAGTCCAGATCATCATTTTTAAATTTTTTTCCTTGAAAGAAATATTCAATTTAAATATGAAAAAAACAGTGATTTTTATAATAATTTAAGTGATGATTATTTTTTTCCATACTCAAAAATTGATTTATTATCTTAAAAAGAATATTTCCATAATTATATCCCCAAAAACCAGCCCGCTATTTAAACAGGAAATAGCATAAGATAATTTATTAATATAATTGCAACTTATTATATCATAATTTCAAAAAAATCAATATCTCATAATCTCTTTCTAAGATATTGGCCTAGAATAGAGATTATTTTTTTAATTTATTTAAAAAAATTTTCCAAAGTTCAAAAAAATAATTTATCATTATTTCTTTTTAATTGTAAATTTAAGTATTTCAGATTTTAATTCCATAAAATTAACCAGTTTATGCTTCCTGTGCCGCATATCCGCCTTCTGATTGCAACTTCCTTCACTTTTTTTCCTTCTTCTGCTTAATTTTTTTAATGAAAAAGTCCCTGTTCCAGCCTGATTTCCGTATTCTTCAATATAATCAACTACAAATACGTTTGTCATGTCGATTTTTTTCTTACCATCTGCCCTGCTGAAATGATTTCAAGGCTTGCTTGTCTATAGGCGTCGCTTGCTTCTGATGGAACTAATGACCATTGTGCAACTTTTCTTGTGTCATCTTCTGTATCTCCGCTTGTCGCAGCCCAGTATTTTTCCCCTGATTTCCAAAAATTACTCCTAGATCTGTTGCTCTCGCATTTGAATCATCAGGCGTTTCAGAAATATATTTTTACATCCAGGATACTTTCCTTATCTAGCAAAAATTTCATTTTCCTGTCCTTTAACGCTCAATCTGAATCCCCTGAACCTCCCACGACTAAAGTCACAGGGTTCTAAAATCTTTAAAAATATTTAAAAATTTTCTAAGAAGTTTGATAGCTTTACACTACCCTTATTCTTTTTAGGTGTGTTCAGCTCACCTCTATTGTATAGGATGCTTAAGTCCACAACTTTACTTTTTTTCTTAATATATTTAATGCTCCATTACAATCTGCATTTAATTGATAGCCTTTACTTGTTTGATATAGTCCTCTTTTTATCCTTTTTCCACTGAATTTATATTCTTTTTGATTTTTCTTTATCGTATACTGGAATTATATCTCCATCAAAGAAACTTGCTTTCGATGTATAACTCTCTTCTTGCAGTTTAAATTCTATTCCATATAGTTTACATAGATATATTAATTTATCTCTTAATTTTCCATAAGGTATATTCACAAAGTTTTGATTATTTATACTTCCAATATTTGATTTTCTTTGAAAAATCTTCATTATATCCTAGAACTAGTTTTTCCTATATCATTATTAAGACAATAATTTATTATTATTCTTGTCGCTTTTTGAAAGATAATCATTTATACGATTATTTCTCTTTCTGGCTATTCTCTTTTGTCTTAATGTTATATGCTCTATATTTTAAAAAAAGTAATATTTTTTTATTTATTTTTAAATATTTTTAAAGTTTTTTTAAAACCCCACAACAGTGGGAAGCGTCGTTCACATAAATACGCTACCATTTATGCAGTTCTCATGGCATATGTACTCCTTAATAAATTAAGGAGACTAGCCTTGAACTTCTTGTTATCTCTAACAAGCACAGACTATATCTTATCCATATCCTATTTCAAGGACTTAGGCGAAACCACTTCCAATACCAACCGCTTGTATTGTACTCCCCTCACGAGGGATAGTCGTTGAACTTTCCTTTTCAGGATTAGCTGCTGATTGTCTATTATCATAATGTTTAGGATTTAACCTTGCACCATCTAGTATATTTTTTCTGCTTTCGCTACCTTCACACTTATACCATATTTGAACGAAGGTATTATGTTGTGGTTATACTAGCTTTAAGAGTTCCCAGCAATCCAGTTTCTTTGTTGCACAGTTTTGCTCCGTGTCTACATACAAGTTTCCCTATATGCTTACTAAAATTTTCGTACAATTCATCTCACGACTAAAGTTGCGAGCGTTCTTGCACTATTTAATAAATTATTCCCCCATTTTATTTTTTTGACAATTAAATAATAGCGCTATTTTTTTAAAATTAATTTAATTTTTAATTATCTGTTATTATTTTACAACAAAAAAATAGTCATTTGTCAACCTTATTTTTTTAATTTTTTTATTAATTAATCTACAAGATAAACTTTAAGGGCAATTTCTTCATCAAACGGAATCGGCACAGCGACAAACTTTTTCCCTGCATCAATCATTCTGGCAATAATTTCACTCTGGCTTTTTTTGGCAAATATCCAACTTTTTTTCCTTCCTAGAATTATAAACAGCGACTGCATTCAAGGAAATACCATTAAATTCACGAAATAAATCCAGCTGAACTTCATCTTTAATCTTAATCGCAAAAATTTCTAATATATTTAACTCCCTCTAAATAAGTATCCAGCAAAAACAGTCTTCTCGACTTCTTTGTATACTTGTCAATCAATGTCTTTTGCATATTCAAACATCATTTCCTTTCCCCAGCTTAATCTTTTTCTTCACGTCCATTATCCTTTTTGAATAACAAGCACTCCATTTCCAAAAATTAAACTCGTTTATCATATAATTTCTCTGATTTTTTTCAAAAAGTTCAAAAATATTCCATCATTTCTTCAAAAAAATCATAATTTCCTTCTGGTTAATCTGAAATGATCCCTTTTTTTCAGCTCAACTGATGTATTCTCAATATACGAATAATAAAAATCTCCCATCCCCAAAAACCCTCAATTTCATAATTTCCCCATAATAAAGCCCATCAAATTCAAGTTTTATCCCATTAAAATTACTTACCAGCATTTCTTTCACCTCTTTTTATTGTACCTTCTTATTCCTTATTTCAGTCCTTCCAACTTTCCTTCCAATAAATAATTTCAAATTTTTTTCAACATCATTCATAAGTGTTATCATACTTTTTTTCAGATTTCCATGCGATATGTGGAGTAATCACAATATTATCCAATTCAAATAATTTAGAATTTTTTTTCAATCGGCTCAACACTCGTTACATCAATAGTCACTGATTTTATTATTTTATTTTTTTTAATGCAAAATACAAATCATCCTGATTTATAACCGGTCCTCGTGCTAAATTTAAAAATTCTGGCACTTCTTTTTCATTTTTCATTTTTTTCAAGATCTATAAGATTTCTCGTTGAATCAGTCAACGGAACATGAAGCGTCAGAACATCACATTTTTTTCAAGTACCTCATCCAAGTCATGCCGTAAAATTCCATCCTCTTCAACTTTTTTTATAATTTTTTTCCAGCACTTTTTAGCAACCATCACTTCCATTCCCAATGCTTCTGCCATCTGTGCAACTTTTTTTACCAATATTCCCAAATCCTATAATTCCTAAAATTTTTCCCTCCACATCATCAATCGGATATTTCTGATAATCAGGAACATGAATATCAATCCATTTACCATTTTTTTACTTCCTCAAAATATTTATTAACAGGCGTTAATTCATTTAAAAAGAAAGGTAATTGCCAGCTGTGCAACAGAGTTAGTCGAATAGCCTGAAACATTTGCCACCTTTTATTCCAAATTCATTTGCACTTTTCACATCAATATGATTAAATCCAGTCGCTGTAATAAGTATCAGTTTAAGTTTTTTTAGCCTTCTCAAACTGCTTTTTTTCCCAAGTCTTATCCTAGTCGTTATTACAACATCCACATCTTCTATTCTTTCATCAATTTCTCCAACTTCAGTATCTTCATATTCAATATATTCGCCATATTTATCAAACTTTTCCCTTAAATCAATCGGTCCAGCCGTAACTCTATCCAAATACACTATTTTTTTAATTTTTTTCATAAATATCATCTCTTTTTTAATTTTTTTATTAAAGTAAATATGCTATACAATACTGACATCCGCCTTCAATTTATAAATAACATCCTTTCTTTCCACAACAATCATAACTTTTTCCTTCAATTCCTTATCCCGTTTTATTTTTTGCAATAATTTTTTTGCTGGATTTATAGCAATGGCATTTCCTACATTTTTTTAAACATTGTCAGATCTCCCTGTTGTATCTCCATAGGCATACGATTTTTTCAAATCGATGTCATACTTTTTACAAAAATCCGTTATTGCCTTCTGCTTACTTTTAGCATCCCACATTGGAATGACATTCCCTGTAAAAATCCCATTCTCATCAACTTCATAAATAGAAGCCCTGTAATCTTCAACACCATATCTTTCTGCCATTTTGCTTACAAGAAAATCCGGACTTCCTGAAATAATTATAACCTTATGCCTCTTCTCCTTATGGTATTTCAACCTTTCTCGTGTATACCGGTAAACTTTGTCCCCTTTTAACTTCATCACTCTTTTTGCAATAAAATCCATATCTTCCTTGCTAAAATTTTTCAATGCCTCCATATAAGTCTGTACAAGTTCATCCAAATAATCATCATAATCCCCAGTCCTATTTTCCCACTTGGAAAAATTTCTCCTTAACTTTCCCTTTCCCAAGTCATCATATCAATATACTCATACTGCACAAGCATCTTAAAATGCTCAATTAACAGCGAATCCCGATAAATCGTCCCATCAATATCAAAAAATGCCGCCACATTTTTATTTTTACTTTCTTTCATTTCCATTCCCCCTAATAAATTTATTTGTCATCAATGCATTTTACACATTATTCTATATTTTACCCTATTTCCTCCAATAAATCAAATAATTTGCTATTCTAAATAATCTATTACTAAATCATATTTAAAAAAATAGAAATTATATTTTATTTATATACAAGTAAAACAGTCATAACTTTTTAAGTTCAGTTTTTACACTATAATATTGTATTATTGAAAAACAAATATGTCCGATAATTTATTTTGAAAAAAATTTTTATGTATACTCAGACCTATTTAATACTATTCCCCGTTTAAAAAAAGCGAATATTTATTTTTAATTATTTGAAAAATAAATATCAGGTTTAATCTGCTAAAAAAAGATTTACAATTCAAATGGGGTTTAGTATAAAAATTAAACTACTAAAAAAATTATATTAATTTAAAAAGTCAAGTAAAAATAGTTATAGTTTTTGAGTTCAGTTTTTAAAAAAGTTTTACTATAAATTATCTGCATTTTTTTCACTTAATAGATAAAATAAAAAAACACTCCAAAGAGTGCTTTTTAAATATCATATTCTATTTATTTACTAACAAGAAATTTTTTTATAAATACTGATGTTATTCAATCTTTATCGCTTTTATTTTTCACAATTTCATATAAAGCTTTATTCAAAAAAACTTCCGTAGCATTCGGAACTTCATTTCCTAAAGCCACATTTAAAGCCACTATTGCTACTTCCAGCTGACTTTCATCAGGTTCTCTTGTAGTGATCTTTTGCACCACATTCCTGGAACTGCAATCATTTTAGCAAAAAAATATTATCCAAATGGTAACTTGTCCAACGTTGAATTTCATAAGAAAGTCCAGCAACGAAGTGGAACAAATAGAACTCTTGTTACTAACTTGTAAATTATCATTGAAAAAAATGTCCAGTTGGAACTTTAAAAAAATAAATCTACTGTTGAAAAACACTAGAATACTTATAAACATTACAAGCAGAAGAAAAACTTGTACCACATCTTGGGTGAAATCTTGTACATACTTTTTGCATTTTTAGGTGACAGTTCCTTTTTCCATTTCATAATTCATAATACTTTTTATGTTCTGCTCCATGATACTCAAAAAAACTCTCTGAATATCCTTTAAAAAAACGAAATTCCATAAATATATCCCAAGAAAAGTACCAATTTTATAATTGCTTCTACAATATTAGCTTTTTAAGACGTTATCTTTAAAGAAAAAAATCCTCCAATAGCCGATGGCGACCACATAAACACAGCAATTCCCAATAAAACTGAAGTCATAACAGTAAATCCAACCTGCTTGTCTGTCAATTTTTTTCCTCCTCATGCCCAGCCTGATTTGAAGCAAAAAAATAAGCTCCTTTTGTCCCAACAACCATCGCATCATAAAGCGCTATAACCCCCTTACGAAAAGGTACCTTTCAGCCATCTGTTACTTTTTTTCAGTTAACGCTATCTTTTTATAAACAATACTTCCATCCTGCTTACGAACCGCTGTTGCAATTGCTTTTAGGCCCTCTCATCATAACCCCTTCCCACAACAGCCTGTCCCCCAACAGTTACTTTTTTTATCTCTCATTTTTACCTGCTTTCTTCATATTTTTTTAATTTTTGTTATATTAAACTTGTTTGAAATTCACAATTTATCAACTTTCTAAAAAAATTTTTAACATATAAATTTATCAATAAAATTTATTTTTTTAATTTATTCTCTATCAATTACTGCTCTATTTTTTTATTCTTTTTAATGATTTATTAATATGTTCAGCCTTATATTTGCTAACTCCCTTTATTTTTTTGCAATATCCGAAGCTGTTGACATCAAAATTGACTGAACATTTGAAAATTCCCTTACAAGAATTTCCCTATCTTTTTTTACTTATTTTTTTGTTATGTTGCTCAAAAGTCCATATCCGCGTGGTTCTATCTTTTTCATCCAGATTTATAATATTTGTATCAAATCCAAGCAGACAAACAATTTTTTTCATCATCCAGCAATTCCTCTTTTGTCAAAGATTTTTACTCTTAATCCAATTTTTTTCAGCCGTTTCATTGCTTATCTTATAATCCTTTATGAGAGCGTCAAAACTCTCATTTTTTTATTCAGCATTATTTCTTCATACTGGATTTTTTTATAAGCCGTCCTTCGCTTCCAAGTTCTGCCATATACTCGATTAATTCCTCTGACATTCTGAAAAGAAGTCCGTACATTCTCACACATTCCACAATATCATAAAGCGTTACCATATTGTCAAATTCTAAAATAGACAAATTTACGTGATTTTTCTCAATCGCAAGGGAATATTTCTCAAGAGCAGTTATCGCCTGCGAAGATTTAGTCAATAAATCTCCAATTTCGTTCAGCAAATATCTAAATTTCCCATAATATACCGTTATTTTATTTCTTCTTTCAGAAACTGCCACAACCAAATTCCCCTTTTGCTGTGCAATTCTATGTGCCGCCTGATGTCTTGTCCCACTCTCATCTGTTTCTATCGAATAATTAGGCTGCAGTTGAATATTTGCCCCATAAATTGTCTTTATATCCTCCGACAAAATAATTCCGCCATCCATTTTAGATAACTCATAAACTTTTTGTGGCGAATATACCGTATTTAACTCAAATCCGCCTCCCATCACATCTTTTCAAATCATTAGGATCTCCCAGTACAATCAATGCTCCTAGTTTTGCCTCCTGAATTTTGTCTATTGCTTCTCTCAATGCTGTTCCAGGTGCTACCCTGTCAAATATATGCTCCAATATTTTCTTCTTATTAACTGCCTTTTTTCCCATATTTCATCCTTTCGCCCTTTTTTTTCTCTGCTGGCTTACTTTATCCTCTCGACAAGTTCACTTATGTTACTTATATAATTCAATTTTTATTTTTTTGTTTTTTTCCTTTTTAAAATCAGCCTGATGGCTTTTTTTGGCAGGTACACCCCTGCAAATCCCATTTTTTTCGAGCTCATTTACCCTATTTTTTTGATAAATGAAACTTTTCTCACTTCCCCACGTAATCCCAGTTCGCCAATAGTCGCTATTTTTCTGGCTTATCGGCACGCCTTTTACCGAAGATAGAAGTGAAAAAAATTACTGCTAAGTCAGAACTTCTATCATTTAAGTCAATTCCTCCTGGAATATTTATATAAATGTCCTTTGAGTTTACATCTACTTTTTAAAGAACGTGATAAAACTGCACTTAATATTTCCACCCGATTTTTTTATCATATCCTTCCCACTGTTCTTCTCGGCATTCCAAAAATTTGGTGTCCCCAATAACGACTGCACTTCAAATAAAAAAATACACGGCTTCCTTTCAAAAAAATTGGCACAATAATGCTTCCAATATTTTTTTCATCCCTGTCGCTTATGAAAAAAATTCAGACGGATTCTTCACTTCGCTAATTCCATTTTCCTTCCATATCAAAAAAATTGAAATTTCATTTGTAGAGCCATAACGGTTCTTTATTGAACGGATGATTCTATAATAGCTATTTTTCTTCTCCTTCCAATTTGCAAGACTGCATCAACCATATGCTCCAGCAATTTCGGACCTGCCAGTTTCCCATCCTTCTGTAACGTGTCCTACAATATAAAAATGCAATTTCATTTTTTTAGCAATTTCAATGATTTTTAAAGTTGTTTCCCGAATTTGTGTCACACTCCCAGGAATAGAATTTACATTTTCAGAATAAAGTGTCTGAATTGAATCAACTACAACAACTTTTTGGCTTATCCTTCCAAAAATTACACTTTCAATTTTTTTCAATATTTGTATCATTTAAAATATACAAATTTTCACTTTTTACATTAACACGTTCTGCACGCTGTTTTATTTGCCGTGGCGACTCTTCTCCTGAAACATAGAATACATTTCCAATCTTTTGCATACTCCTGCGACAGCTGAAGCAGAAAAAGTCGATTTTTCCAATCCCAGGGCTTCCTGTAATTAGTACAACTTCCCCTTTATCAGCCCGCCACCCAGCACTCTGTCAAACTCCTCAAAAGGCGTTACCATCCGAAATTCCTTTTCAATTTCAATTTCTGTTATCTTGCTAATGGAAACATCCTGTGACTCCACATCCTTAAAAGGCTCTTTTTATATCAATTTCCTCTTCAAATGTTCCCCAGGAATCACAATTAGGACATTTCCCCAGCCATTTTTAACGAACTGTAACCGCATTCTGAACATATATATTTAGATTTTTCCCTTTTTGCGACCCATTTTTAGATTCCCCTCTTACTTTTTTTAACTTTGTCAATTAATCTACGTTCTACATTTTCTGTTACAAAAAAACTCAAATCCCCTTTATTTAAGGCAACTTCCTTTACAAGGCTGGAACTTAAATACAAATATTCCCTTGAAGCAGTCAAAAAAATACTGTCTCAAATTCACTTTTTAGCAAGCGTCTTATTTGTAAGCGTAAACTGCGACTCATATTCATAATCTGACAATGCACGCAATCCCCTTTATCAAAAATATTCACATTTTTCCTTATACATAAAGTCAACCAGTAATCCATTAAAAAAATCTTTTATTTCAGCTTCTATACCTTCTTTTTTTTAATATTTCCTGTATCATTTCAACTTTTTTTCCTCATCAGAAAAACCAGGCTTTTTGATTTCGTAGAATTTTTTTAAAAAAATACCTATTATTAACTTGTCAAATAAGTTTGAAGAACGCTTTATAATATCAATATGACCCTTTCGTTATTGGATCAAAGCTCCCTGGATACAACGCTATTTTTTTCCCATATTGTTCTCCTGTTTTTTTATTTTTTTATTTTACCATCGCATTTTTATTTTTTTTACTTTTCTATTTTTTTAATTTTGAAAGAGCTTCCTTTGTCGCATGCTTTTCAGCTTCTTTTTTTACTTTTTTTCCAATTCCTATTCCGTGAATCTCATTATTCCAGCTTACAGACATTTCAAAAAAACTTTATCGTGGTCAGGACCGCTAGTTTTAATTAAATTATATTCAGGCATTTTTTTCTATATTTCCCTTGTACAAATTCCTGCAGAACTGTCTTATAATCCCCTGTTCCTTCTATTTCTTCCAATTTATTTATTTTTTTCCAAGTAAAAATTTCAATGCAATATTTTTTTGCAGTATAATAATCTGAATCTTTAAAAATCGCACCAATCAATGCCTCAAAAAGCATCTCCTAAAATAGATCTTCTATGTCTTCCTCCAGACATAACTTCCCCATTACTCAAGTACAGATACTCTCCCAGTTCAAGCTCACTCGCAATAGTTGAAAAATACAGGCTCACTTATAATTTGACTTTTTAGCTTTGCAAGTTCCCTTCCCTGTCTTCTTTTCATAAAGATCATAAATATACTCAGTCGTTATAAGATTCAAAAATTGCATCTCCCAAAAAAATTCAAGCTTCTCATTGTTAAACCTTCTGCCCTTTTCAATTTCATTGGCATACGACCTATGTGTTAATGCTTCATGCAAATATTCTTCATTTTTTTAAACTCATAGCCTATTTTTTTATTAATTCACTTACATCTCTATTTCCATTATTTTCCATTCATTTCACCTCCATATTTTTTTATTATTTTCTAGCAATAAATAAATTATTATAATTTTTTTACAGTTATTTATTTTTAATATTTTATTCTTATAATTCCACCTAATTTATTTTTTTGTTATTCCTTTAACTATAATTTTTTTAGCAAAGAAGCAAAAAAATTTATACATAATAAAAATATAATTTTATCAATAATCTATTTTTTTTATTATTACAAGGGGTTAAAAACCCCTTGCCTCATAACGTTTACTTTATTACAGTTATACATATCAAGTTTTTTTATAAATTTATTACTTATATTTTCTAAACGCCAGCACAGCATTATGCCCACCAAATCCAAGAGAACTTGACATTCCTACTTCAATATCTCTTTTTACAGGTTTATTTGGCACATAGTCCAAATCACATAACGGATCAGGATTTTCATAATTTATAGTTGGCAGATAATTCCTTCCTGAAATTGCAAGCGCTAAAAAAATCCAGCTTCAATTCCTCCAGCTCCACCTAATAAATGCCCAGTTGCACCTTTTTGTAGAACTTACAGCCAATTTATAGGCATGTTCTCCAAATGCTGATTTTTATTGCCTGAGTTTCATTTTTTTATCATTTGCAGGCGTAGAAGTTCCGTGCGCATTTATATATCCAACTTCTTCAGGTTTGATATTTCCTTGTTCCAAAGCCATTCTGAATGCTCTTGCAAAGACTCTTCTCCACCATCAGCTGGAGCTGTCATGTGATAAGCATCTCCAGTTTCTCCATATCCTACAACTTCCGCATAAATTTTTTTGCCCCACGTTTTTTTAGCATGTTCCAATTCTTCAAGTATTAATACCCCAGCACCTTTCTCCAAGAACAAATCCATCCCTGTCAGCTGTAAATGGACGTGATGCCTTCTTAGGATCAGGATTAGTTGACAATGCCTTTAAATTTGCAAATCCTGCTATTCCAGACGGAGTTACTGTAGCTTCTGTTCCTCCAGCAATCATCGCATCAGCTTTTCCTAATAAAATCGCCTGAAAAGCATCTCCAATTGAATTTGTCCCTGAAGCGCAGGCTGTAACAACTGTTTTATTAGGCCCTTTTGCTCCAGTATAAATTGAAGTATTTCCAGAAGCCATATTTAAGATTGCTGCTGGAATATAAAATGGCGATACTCTTCTTGGCCCTCTTGTAACAAGTTTTTCCACTTCCTGCTCAATTACATCCAGCCCTCCAATTCCAGAACCGATAATTACTCCGATTCTATCTGCATTTTCATCAGTAATCTCTAATTTAGCATCTTCCAAAGCCTCTTTTGATGCCGCAATTGCAAATTGTGAAAATCTTGCTATTTTTTTCAATTCTTTCTTTTCAATATAATTTTCAGGCACAAAATCCTTTACTTCTGCCGCAATATGCACTGGATGCTCTGAACTGTCAAATTGAGTAATTTTATCAATTCCACATTCCCCTGCCAATAAATTTTTCCAAGCCTTATCTTTTCCAGTTCCCAATGGAGTTACTAATCCTATTCCTGTAATAACTACTCTTCTCATTAATACACCTCTCATCTTTATTTTTTTATAATTTAAATTTATATTTCTCCCATTTAAATTATGATTTCTGCATTTTAAATGGAGTTTAGTATTAATTCCTAATACTAAATTTATTTTTTTAATCAATTCAATTTTGTAACAATAAATTTATTTTAACATTTTTTTCATTTTTCAATAAAAAAAGGGGAAGATCCCCCAAAAAGTTTTATGTCTTATTGTTTAGCTTCGATGTATTCCATTACATCTTTAACAGTTTTAATTTTTTTGTGCATCTTCATCAGGAATTTCAATATCGAATTCTTCTTCAAAAAGCCATGATTAATTCAACTGTATCCAATGAATCAGCTCCTAAATCATCAACAAAAGATGCATCTTCAGTTACTTGATCTTCATCTACACCTAATTGATCTACAACTATTGATTTAATTTTATCTAGCATTATAATGCCACCTCCATATTTATTTTCTAAAAATTATTATACCAAATGAATTTAAAAAAATGCAACAAAAAAATTCACTAATATTTAAGTATTATTTTAACTTTTTTTATTTGTATATACATTATTATATCATTTTTTTATTTATTAGCCCTTTTGCACATCTCAGCAAAAAAACTCATGTACTTTAAGATTATCATTTAACTCAGGATGATACGAAGTCACAAGAATATTATTTTCCTTAGCTGCGACAACATTCCCATCAACTTCCGAAAGAACTTCCACATTTTTTCCCACACTTGAAATATATGGCGCTCGAATAAATGTCATTGGAATAACTCCAACTCCTTTAAACTCACTTTCGGTAAAAAAACTTCCAAGCTGTCTTCCATAAGCATTTCTTCTAACTTTTTATATCCATTGCTCCCAAATAAGTCCGACTGTCATTTTCAATTTCCTTTGCCAAAAGAATTAATCCTGCGCAAGTACCAAATACAGGTAATCCTTCCAAAATAAGTTTTTTTATGTCATCAAATAAATCAAGGTCATAAAGCAGCTTTCCGATAACTGTACTTTCTCCACCTGGAATAATTAACCCGTCAATATCATTATTATTAACAGCATCACTTAAATCAGATTTTTTTCTTATCTCAAATGATTCAATCCCAAGTTTCTCTAGCATTTTTCTATGTTCTGCAAAAGCTCCCTGTAAAGCCAATACACCGATTTTCATTATTTACCTCTTTCAGCCATAAGTAACTTAATTTCATTTTCATTGATTCCCAACCATAGCTTCTCCCAAATCTTCAGAAATTTCAGCTAACACTTTTGGATCGTTGTAGTTAGTGACAGCCTTAACTATCGCCTGTGCTCTTTTTACAGGATCCCCTGATTTGAATATTCCTGATCCGACAAATACTCCTTCAGCTCCAAGTCGCATCATTAGTGCGGCATCTGCAGGAGTCGCAACACCACCTGCTGCAAAATTCACCACTGGCAATTTACCATTTTCGTGAACATATTTTACTAAATCAAAAGGAACTTGCAATTCCTTAGCTGTAAAATAAAGTTCATCTTCTCTCATATTTTGTATTCTTCTTATTTCCTGATTCATCATTCTCATATGTCTTACTGCCTGTACAACATCCCCAGTTCCTGGCTCACCTTTGGTTCTTATCATTGAAGCCCCTTCAGCTATTCTTCTAAGAGCTTCTCCCAAATCTTTTGCTCCACAAACAAAAGGAACTTTAAATTTTTTCTTATCTACATGAAATTTATCATCGGCAGGTGACAATACTTCACTTTCATCTATGTAATCAATTTCTATCGCTTCCAAAATCTGTGCTTCTACAAAATGTCCAATTCTAACTTTTGCCATTACTGGAATTGAAACAACTTCCTGAATACCTTTAATCATTTTAGGGTCACTCATTCTTGAAACTCCACCCACAGCTCTGATATCAGCTGGAATTCTTTCAAGTGCCATAACCGCCGCCGCTCCAGCCGCTTCAGCTATTTTTGCCTGTTCAGGAGTGGAAACATCCATTATAACTCCACCTTTTAACATTTGTGCCAGATTTTTTTGTTCAATTCATATCTTTCGTTTTTCATAAAATTCCATCCTTTCATTATAAGAAGATTTTTTTCACATATACATTATACTCCTATTTCAAAAAAATTTTACAAATATAAATTTTTAGATACAAATTTAACTTAAAAGTTCCATCAATTCCTTGTCACTCATTTCAAACAGAACCTTTTTCCCCATCTTTTGCTTTTCCAGCAGGTTTTCACTCAATTGACGCTTGCTTTCCTGAATTTTTTTATAATTTTTTTCTTCAATCGTACCTTCTGTCACAAGTTTTATAACCTGCACACTTTTTTTCTGTCCAATTCTATATGCCCTGTCGCTCGCCTGATTTTCCACAGCGATATTCCACCAAGGATCATAATGAATTACAACATCTGCCCCGACAAGATTTAATCCAGTTCCACCTGCCTTTAACGAAATCAGCACCACTTGCCGCTCTCCAGCATTAAATTTATTACAAATATCAACTCTTTCTTTAGACTTCACATTTCCATCAATATAAAAATACTCAATTCCCATATCTGCAAGTTCCTTCTCAATTTCCTTCAAAGTACCGACAAACTGTGAAAAATATCAATAATCTATGCCCATTTTCAGTTATATCCGGCAAAATATCACGTAACACTTCCAGTTTTGCTACTTCCCCCTTGTAGTCCTCCTTAAATAAAGTTGGAGAATTACAAATTTGACGCAGTTTTGTCAAAATTGCAAGTATCTTCATTCGATTATTATCATTTTCGTTAAATTTCTTCATTTCACTCTTAGCCTGCTTAATATAAGACATATACAATTGTTTTTGCTCTGTACTTAACGTTACAACCATATTCGATTCAATTTTATCAGGCAATTCAGTTAGCACTTCCTTCTTTGTTCTTCTTAGCAGAAATGGAGCAATAATTTCACGCAAATTGTTTATTTTAGAAGAATTTGGATTTACGATGGCTTCCTTTATAAGTTTTCTTAAATTTTGTCAAGTTATCAAGATAGCCAGGTATTACGAAGTCAAAAATTGACCATAATTCCAAAATATTGTTTTCAACTGGTGTTCCTGTCAATGCAAAATTTACTTTACTGTTAATTTTCATAACAGCCTTCTTTTATTTGAGAAGTTGTTGTTTTTTTATATTTTGAGCCTCATCCAGCACTACCACATTAAATTCCCTATTTTTATATTCTTCAATATCATTTCTCAAAAGCCTGGTAAGTTGTTATAAGGAATCCCTTCTGATCCTCTTGAAATAATTTCTCTCTTTGACTCGCTATTCCCTCAACTAAAGTTGGAGTTATCCCAGTGAACTTAATAATTTCTTCCTTCCCAGTTATAAAGCAGTGAACTTGGCACAATAATTAATGCAGTGAAATTTCGGTTTTTCCTGATAAATTTCATTTAATAATGAAATTGTCTGTAAAGTCTTACCAAGCCCCATATCATCAGCAAGAATCCTCCAAATCCAATGTCATACATATTCTTCAGCCAGTTAAATCCTAATTTTTTTGATAAGGAAATAAATTTACCTTTATATTATTTGGCTCAATTTCTTCACGATTTTTTTATTTTATGGAACAAATCTTTAAATTCATCTATTTTTACAAGGTCTTCCTGAATATTTTTTTAGAAATTTGAGCAAGCTGAAGAGCCTTTATTTTGGAAATCTTATTTTCTCCAACCTTCAAATTAGAAATAGAATCCACAATTCCAACTAATTCCTCAATACTTTTTATTGGCAATTTTTACCAGTTCCCCGCTTGAAAGAGTTATGTACTTCTGTTCATTTTTTTATAGCTTCCATCACAATTTCCACATCTTCAGTCTTTATTCCTTTCCAATATCAAAACTGACATTCAAGAAATTATTTTTCAACTTTTTTTTATTCCAATATGAACATCAATATTTCGTGCATTTTTATTTTATTTTTCCAAATGAATTTTTCACTCTATCTGCATATTTTTTTATCAATATACTCTGAAATTTTTCCCCAGCCCTTCATAATTTACATTATAAGTTCCTTCCAATCATTTCCACATTTGTAATAGAATAACCTTCCACAAGTTTTTCAACTCTTCAAATATTTTCGCATTTTTTTCTAGGAATAAAATATTTCCCATTTTTCTCTATCGCACAAACAGTATTTGATAAATTTACCTTTACAATTTCCTTCTCATCAGTTTCCGATACAAATATATCAATACACCCGTCCTCTTCAACATATTCTGCAATATTAACATTCTCATATCCTAAAACTGCACATAATTTTCTATTATCCTCATCTGAAAGCTGATTAAACAGCTCTGTATCCAGAAAATCAAATTTCCCAAAAAATCTTTCTTCATTTTCATCCATTTTAAAAAAACTTTTTGTCGTATCATTTGCAAATGTATAAAACGGACTGTTCTCAGAAATTTTTTCAATATTTCTCATTGCAATTCTGTCATTTTCCACAACAAACAAAGGCTCATAACTATTCATTATCTGTTTAGTTTCTCCCAGTAAAACCAGATTTTTCCCTTTTTCCATAGCTGTAAGCAGCTTATTTAAAAAGCATTTCATAGACTTTTAAGCCTTTTTTTATCTTTAATTCCGCTGTTTATTACACTTTGAATCTCTTTTGCTGTATTCATAAATCGCATTGATTATTTTCTGGTTAGTTTCATTGAAAAAGCAATTTTTTTCGGACTATATGTAATTTTTAGAAGTAACTTCATACTCTTTTTCCTTCACAATAGCCTCAATAAATTTCAAAATATCCTTCACATAATATATTTTTCTTAAATCCTGCCTTTATCCGCAAAAATATAATCTGGCACATTATTTTTCCTGATTATAGTCATACCCATATTTATAATCGCTGTAACTTCCTTCATCAATTTCCACTTCAAAGTCGCATTTCCTGCTTTTCCTCATCATCTATATTTTCACTTTCCAGATGAAGATTATAAATTTCGTTAATCTTTTTCAGAAATATTTTTCCACATTTTTCCAATATTTCCTCATTATTTTCCATCTCTTGAAGATCAGCCGTTCCATTTTTCTCTAAAAAAACTCAACATTCCCAGCCTTTTCTCCACCTTTCTCCAAAAAAACTTCAAATCTAACTTTCTCATTTTTATTTTTTTAAATCAATATTTTCCAAATTTTCATTATTAACAAGATTATCCGCCTCCACAGAAGTTCCTTCTGATTTAGCAAAACTTGCAGCATTAAGTTTTTTTCTTCACGAAGTTTAACTCTCTGACGTGATTTATTTTTTTCCATCATCTTCAGTTTCCTTCCTTTTTAACACTCTTTGCGACCTTTTTCCTTTTCTTTTTTTCCGTTCTTTCTTGATTTGAGCCAGTTTTTTTATTATCCTCTTCAAAAATCATCCTCAAACATCATTTCAATCTCATCAGTCCCAATAACCTTTGAAATCTTTTTCTGAATGATCTGCCATCATCCCAAGTGTCACAATATGTTTACAGCAATTCTTTTTATTGTTTTTAAAAAACATACAGTCGCAGTTTGCCTCTATAAATTCACCTTTTTTTCTGTTCAACTGTAATAGAAGTCTTGCACAAACTATTTTTCCTTATATTCTCCTTCCCACTGTCATAAAATTCCCTGTCAGCAAAAAAAGTGCAGTTATATTTCCCAGACTTTCATTGTAATATTCCTGCCCAATTACAAAAAAATACTCGGTGTAATTTGTTTTTTTAATTCTAACGAAATACTCTTTTGTCCCATTTTTTTCTCCCTTACTTTTTATTTATATACTCAAACTTAATAACATTTTACCATTATTACTGCATTCTCATCTTTCCCATAGTAATTTTTTTCCTTATGGAAATTTTCTCAAATCCAATTTTTTTTATAAAGCTTCAGTGCCCTTGCATTTTTTTCATTAACCTCCAGCAAAAATTTATTTTCAGAAAAAAATCTGTTCCCTCATTTTTCCAAAAATATTATTTCCTTCCCAAATTTTTTTCCCTATCTTCTAACAATTTTTTTCCATGCTTTCAGTCATCAGCCTTTCACCAAAAACCTCGCCCTTGATATTCTTTTTTTATTGCTATCTCAAAAATATCCGTGCTCTCTATTGTACCATAAAATACAATATATCCCAACACATTTTTCATTTTCCCTATTTTTTTATCAAAAATTTATTTTCTCTTTTTGATTTTCTCCCAAATTTTTTTATTTTCTTTTCCGCTCTCATTTTCTAATTTTTTTCACAAAAAAATATTTTTCCTCTCCAAAATTAAATAAGCAGTATATTTCATACTGCTCACCCAACATCATTTCAGAAAAAAATATTTATCTCCAACTTTATTTTTTTAAAGTTTTCATTATGAATTTTTACCAATTCATCGGCAATATTTCCCATTTTGTTCTCCATTTTTTTATTATTTTACTGTTCTTTCCTATATTTGAACTGTTCAATAATCTAATAATAATCACTTACTAAATTTCTAAATAACATTATATTATAATATTCCTATTCTATTTAACGGCCACCATCTTACAAGCAATTCCCCTTTAATTCTAGGCTCAGCCACAAGTCCAAAAATATCTGGTATCCTTACTGTTTGAAGTATTATCTCCCATAGCCATATAATAGTTTTTTTATCAAGTGTTACAGTTTCTCCATTTAACAATTTTTTTAAATAATTCATCATTATACTTGAAATCCATAATCGGCATAACCATTTCATTTCTGCCTTCCACTTTTTAAAGTGAACGTATAATATTTATTTGTCAATGTATTTCTTGGATCAGCAGTAAATTCATCATCATTTCCAATTATATCCTTAAAGTTCTTATCTGTTTTTATCAATTCTAAAAAAATTCTTTTCCTGTAATATTTTTTTAAAAACCTTTTCCATCATAATAACTTTCCCAGTCAACTTGCCCAACTAAAGTGCCGTCAGTCGTTTGTCCAAATATTTTATCAATCACAACGACTTTATCCAGTTTCACTTTATCTCCTTTTTTTAGGAATATAAATCTTATTATTCATAAGCAGTCCTTCAGGAAGATAAAATTTTTGCGGTGTCAATCTTTCCAAAACTTCTGATTTTTTATCATTTAGCATTATTGCTCCACCAACAGCCTTAACTTTCTCAGAATTAAATTTATTCATAGCTTCATCGTATTTCTTCATTTCTTCATTAAATTCTTTTTCTGCTATTGGCTGTAGTTGGATATTTTTGGATCTTTATCAACATTTGCAATTTCAAATTCATTGGTAGTCATTTTCCCTTTTTCAATCTGAAGCGTTGTTCCTGGCTCTCCAACTATTCTTTTCGTATACATCACCTTATCAGTCATCGGCTCTTTAAATGCAATTATCTGTCCAACTTTTTGGACTTGAAAAAGTGATATTTTTACCATATTTGTAAAAACTCTGTCTTTAACTAATATCGTAGGCTCCATTGATCCAGTTGGAATAACATAATTTCCAATATAGAACATTTGAATAACTGCCACTAAAAATAACCATGCAAGCAGCTGCATTGTCAATTCTTGTCAATGCCTTTCCAAATGTACTTTTCTTTCTTTTTTTCCTTAGCAATTCTTTTCTTCCACAGAAAGACTGTCATTTGGAAATATTTTTCTTAAATGTTTCTGAAATATCTTCATTTCTTATCTTTGACTCTGTAACAATTTTTTTCTAATTCTTCATTACCTTGTACAGCTTCTTTTTAAAAATCGACTGTTCTGTAATTTTTTTCCACTGATGAATCTCTGAATAAATAAATAAGAATCAATGAAATTACAACATTTATTATCAAATAAATATAAAAAAATTCGGATCTAAAAATATTAAACATCAATTTTCCTAGAAACAACATAATAAGATTTAGTAAAAATACCCATTCATGCTGTTTTCTAAGCACATAAACTATAATATTTACACCAAATACTCCATAAATTCCCCAAACTTTTATCCATATATTTGGATCCTTGCTTTTTATCTACAATCACAAAAAAATACTGTCGCAACAACCAATGCAACTATTGTAAGCACATTTCCAGCCATAAAAATTCCTGTCACTTCTCTCAAGCGAAACTTTTTTTCCAATGTTTCATCCTCTTTCATTCTTATCCACTGAATAACCTGCTTCTCTCTAATAAAGAAATATAGCAAAAAAACAGTGTCGCAATAATATAAAAAAGCTCCCCATAATAATATATTCATAATTTTTTTCCCTCTCCTAAATTTAAATTTTAAAATTATTTATCCTCTTTTTAAAAACAAATCAATTATAATAACTCTATTTGTTTTTAAAAAATACATAATCAAACTTCATTTTTTTCCTAAAAATTTTTTTATTTGCCTGAAATGTATTTAATATAGTAAAAAAATCATTTTTTTATTAAATACTAATTTTAAATTTTTATCTTTGTTTTATAAAAAGAAAAAAAGCTAGCATTTTGCTAGCCTTGAAGCTACTTTCTAATTTCTTTAATTCTAGCGACTTTTTCCTGATAAGTTTCTCAAGTAGTATAATTTAGATCTTCTTACTTTTACCAATTCTCTTAACTTCGATTTTTTTCTACTAATGGAGAATTTAAAGGAATGATTCTTTCTACACCGATTCCTTTGCGATACTTTTTCTAACTGTGAAGTTTTTTTAGCAACGCTTCCACCAGAAACTCTAATAACTACACCTTCCAAAAAATCTGTATTCTTTCTTTGTTTCCTTCTTTTTACTTTTGTAGTGAACAGCAACTGTATCCCCTGCTTTAAATTGAGGTACGTCAGCTTTCAAGTAATTTTTTTCTACTAATTCGATTAATTTCTCTTTCAAGAAATTCACTCCCTTCTTTCTAAGACATTCTTTTTATCTATACCAATTTCACCAATTTAAGAACTTTTTTTGTTATTAAATCTTTCATAAAACTGGTAGCAACAATAAAAAGCGGAATATCCATTTATTCAATAACTTATTAAGTTTACCATATTTTTGAATCAATTTTCAATACAATTACGAAAAATTTTTTTCACTTTTTTTAAAAATTTTTTTAAATTACTTCAACTTTTTCAGCCCACTCAGCTTCCTTAAATCCAACCAGTACAAAAATCCTTTTCCCACAAAAAAAGCGGTCTTTTTCAACACCATCCCATTGCTTGCAAGCGACTCAAACTGTTCATCTTCCGACATCTCTGCCAATTTTTTTCCTTTAAATTCATTTGTTTATAAACATTCCCGCTCGTATTAAAAAAATTTTTTTAAAAGGCAATCCACTTTTTTTCATAGTATTTTTTTATTTCCTCCTTCGATGGAGTTTCCTCTACAATATGCTTATACTCGTACTCAATCCCATTTTCCTCCAGCCATTTTACAGCCTTTTTTTACAAGTTGTGCATCTTGGGTAGCAATATACTTTATTCATGTTTTTTTATTTCCTTTCATAATTTTTTTAATTTATCCATATATTTTCAAACTAGTCAACAAACTGTCGACTTTTTTTCAAATTAGCATCTTTATTTCTTCTTCCACAATAATCCTGCTGAAAAAAATATATGACTCACTATAATAAATATATATCTTTCCTTTTCAGTCGGAGCAAAAAAATGTACTATTACTATCAGCAAAAAAACATACTTTATAACAAAAATATGCAAATGCCATTATCATTACAACTATATTAATTTTAGGATATTTAAGTATTTTTTTGTAGCAAAAATCCCAAATAAAAATATTAACATTAAAGCCAAAAATTAACATTAATGCAAAAACAATATATCCAGATGGATGTATTACTATTGCAAAAATCAATGCAATTCTTGTTAGCATTAGAGGATTTAAAAAAACTCTTGAATTAATACATATCCTAACATTAAAAATAATAGCAACTAATCCTTTCAATAAAAAAACTCAATATTCCATTTCTCATTTTTAATTTTACTCCTCAAACTTCCTACAGTTCAGAGTTACTTTTTATAGTACAAAGTCTAATTTATATTTCCTAATAATTATAATTCAATTAACAACTTCTTTAATTCATTCATTTTATCCCTCAACTTAATAGCTTCCTCAAAAATTAAGCTCCTCAGCCAATTTTTTTTAATTTGCTTATCGAGTTTCTTAATTTCCTTTTTCCACGTCTTTTTTTCACTCTTATACTGTTTAATTGCTTTATTTGCTTCATTTTCTTTTTTTCAATTTCATAATCTACGATTGACTCTGCAATTTCTCTTACGATTGATTTTTGGATTAATATTGTTTTCTAGATTGTATTTTTTTCCTGAACTTCACGACGTCTGTTTACTTCATCAATAGCTTCTTTCATAGAACCTGTCATTCTGTCTGCATACAAAAATAACGTGCCCTTCTACATTTTCTTGCAAAGACGTCCCATTGTCTGAATCAGCGATCTTCTGGAACGTAAATATCCTTCCTTGTCTGCTTCCAAAATTGCCACTAATGAAACTTCTGGAATATCCAGCCCTTCCCTGTAGCAAGTTTATTCCAACCAGAACATCAAATTCACCTTTTCTCAAGCCTCTTATTATCTCTGTTCTTTCTAGCGTATCAATGTCAGAATGCATATATTTTACTTTTTATTCCGTATTCCAAATAGTAATCTGTCAGTTCTTCTGCCATTTTTTTGTCAAGGTTGTAACTAAAATCCGTTCTTTTCTTGCTGTTCTTGTTTTTATTTCATCCATCAAGTCATCAATCTGATTTTTTGTTTCACGAATGTCGATGCTTGGCTCTACAATTCCTGTTGGACGGACAAGCTGCTCTACAATTTCTCCATTTGAATGTTCCAGCTCGTAATCACTTGGAGTGGCTGAAATATACACAACTTGCGGGATTTTTCCAAAAAATTCCTCAAATTTTAGCGGACGGTTATCATAAGCGCTTGGAAGCCTAAATCCATTGTCAATTAAAGACTGCTTTCTTGCCCTATCTCCCTTTATACATCCCATTTATCTGTGGCACTGAAATGTGCGACTCGTCCAGAAATACGACTAAATCCTCTGGAAAAATAGTCAATTAATGTATCAGGTGCTTCTCCTTCACTCTTTCCAGTCAAATACCTAGAATAGTTTTCCACTCCTTTACAATACCCGATTTCCTCAATCATTTCCAAATCATACTTTGTTCTTTGCTCAATTCTTTGTGCTTCCAGCAGTTTTCCTTCTTTTTTTAAAAAAATGCACTCTTTCTTCCATTTCTTTTTTTATTGATTCAATCATTTTTTTCGTATCTTCAGTAGTTAAATAGTGCGTTGCAGGCATTATTGTAATTCTTTTTATATTTCTAATTTTCTGCCCAGTAAGCGTATTAATTTCCGAAATGCTTTCCAAATCATCTCCAAAAAATTCAAAACGATATCCTGTATCCTGGTAAGATGGATGTAAATCAAGAATATCTCCTTTCACACGGAATTTCCCACGCTCAAAGGCAATATCATTTCTCTCATACCCTAAGTGAAATCAGCCTTTTTATAAGCTCATTTCTCTCAAATCCAGTTTCCACATCAATCGGAATTGCTCTCTCTTTATAAGCCTCTGGTGATCCCAATCCATAAATTGCCGAAACTGAAGCCACAATAATGACATCTCTTCTATTCAAAAAGCGCTGCTGTTGTCGCATGCCGCAATTTATCAATCTCATCATTAATTGAAGAATCCTTTTCAATATACGTATCAGTTTGCATAATATACGCTTCAGGCTGGTAATAATCATAATAAGACACAAAATATTCAACAGCATTTTTCAGGAAAAAAACTGCTTGTATTCATTATAAAGCTGTGCTGCAAGCGTTTTATTCGGTGCCATTATCAACGCTGGACGATTTATCTTTTCAATAACATTCGCAACTGTAAATGTCTTTCCTGATCCCGTAACTCCAAGCAGAATCTGATCCGTAATACCATCTTCCAAGTTTTCCACGATTTTTTGGATAGCCTGAGGCTGATCTCCAGTTGGCTGAAATTTTTGAATGTATTTTTAAAATCCATTTCTATTTTTTTCCTCCTTTCAATACAAATCTTTTGGTTATTTATAAAAAGTTTATAAACTCTCAAATAATACAATTTTTTTCATTTTTTTAATTTTTTTATTTTTTTATTACTTTCTGACAAGCCCTGCTATAGTAATACTAATCTCCATTTAAATAACGAATTTATTACAATCTTTTTCTAACACAGGATAAAAAAACAATCTTAGTTGAATAATTATGAATTAGTTATCAAACAACCTTATTATAAAAAAATTCATTCCTATTTTTTTAAATAAGGTTTAATATAACCTAAAAAAATAAAAAAATTATTTCCCATAACCCATTTCATCAAGAAACTTCTTATTTTTTTCTCCACTTCTTCTTAACTTTTTACCCATAATTTCAAATTAACTTTCAAATCAATCAGATGCTCAATTTCCCGTCTAGCCTCTATCCCAATTTTTCTTCAGCATAGCCCCATCTTTTTCCGATAATAATTCCTTTCTGGCTATCTCTTTCAACATAAATATTAATATCATATTTTTCTAATTGTCGGCTTCGTTTCCACATTAATAATTTCCACAGCTACACTATGCGGAATTTCATCTTTTTGTATGATGCAAGATTTTTTTCCCTAACTGTTTCCACAACAATCTTATTTACTGGTAAATCTGTGTAATAATCCTCTGGATAGAACCATACATCATTTGATAAATATTTCTTGGCAACTTCAAATATTTTTATGAATCCCAATCGCATATTCCGCCGTAAGAGTTATTATTTCATCAAACTCTCCCAATTTTTTTCACTAACTTCCTTTTTTTCTTATCTTCAATTTCTTCATCCGACATTTTATCAATTTTATTAATAACAAGAACAATCGGTGTTTTCACACTTCTCACATTTTCATTGACAAAAAATATCCCCAGTCGATATTTCCTGTGTTCCATCCAGCATAAACATTATTAAATCCACATTTTCAAGCGCTTCCAATGCCACATTAGTCATATGCTCTCCAAGTAGATGCTTAGGTTTGTGAATCCCTGGCGTATCTACAAATATAAACTGATCTTGTCCAATATTCACAATTCCCTTTATCTGATCCCGAGTTGTCCCAGCCTTATCCGAAACAATCGCAACCTTTTCCTTCACAAGCTTTATTCATAAGCGTAGACTTCCCTAACATTCGGACGCCCAACAATTGTTATAAATCCTGATTTCATTCCTTCTCCAATTCTATTTTTTATATTTTTTTAACAAATTCCGATTTTAGTTTCATTGCACCAAAACCATCTATTTTACAGTCAATATTATGAATCCCATCATCAATTAATCTGATATTTTTAACTTTTTGTCCCTCTCTTTAAATCTGATGAAGCACCTTTTACTTTTTAAATCCTTTTATAATCGTAACATTATCTCCATTTTGCAAGATATTTCCGTTTGCATCTTTTACTACAGCTTCATCACTGCTTTCTTCTTCAGTTTCTGCCCATTCGTAAAAAAACATTCTGGGCAAACTAGCATATTTCCATCCTCATAAACGTATTCTGATCCACATTTTTGGACATTTTGGTAAACTCATATTTTATCATCCTTTCAAATTTTTCATAGTTATTTATTATTATATCACGAAATGAAGAGTTAGAAAACATATTTATTATTTTTTTATTTTCAACTTATAATCTTTATCTTAATTTTCATTTATATTAATTTTTTTCAGTAAATAAAGGCATTATAAAAAGCGTTATGAAAAAAATAATACTCCATAATACAAAAAAACCGTCCACAAAGGAGCTTTTTCCGTTAATATTAATCTGTAAAAGCGGTATTTTGCTTCCAGCATAAATAAATCCTTCAAATGCTTTTAAAAAAATAATTTCTGTTACAAAAAACAACTATGCCATTAAATAATGATAATTTAAAAAAATATTTAAAAGGACAGCAAAAAAATAGGCACTGGATAACAACTGTTCCAATTGGGATTCCTACAATGTTCAGTAAAAAAATGAGAATAACGGCAATTTTTTTTCAAAATAATATAAAAAAATAGCGGAATACTTGTGATTTGGATTGTCAGGCTTAAAAAAATATCAAATCGACAGTATTTCTTAAAAACTTCATTTTTATTTTATCTAAAACTTTTTCCTGATAAAAATTTCTTAAATTCAGGATTTACAAAGATTATTGCTACAACTGCAGATAGGAAAGTCGCATTGAAATATCAAAAAAAGTGAATAGGGATTTAACACAATTATGACAATAAACGACACCAGCAGAGATTTTTTGCTTTCCTCCTGCTCAAAAAGTATTCTTGCTAAAATCATCATCGCTCCCATAATATAAGCACGTAAAATCCCTGGCGAAAATCCAATTAATGCACAATAAAAAAAGTAAGTGCCACAAGTGCCATTAAATACTTAAACCTGTATCCTAACGACAACCCATCCAGAATTTTTTTACAATTCCAATTACAACAAGACTTATATGAGTTCCAGAAATTACAATTAAATGAGCCAGCCCTGTGTATTTAAACTTATCTTTCATATCTTTAGAAACTTCTGCTTTTTCCCCTAAAACTGCAGCACGTGAAAAAGCATACAAATTTTCATCAGTTATAAACAATTCATCAAAAAAAATATTCAAGATATATTTTCCGAACTCCATTCAGCCGTGATTCTTTATATCCCAAAAATTTTCCCATCAATTTTAACATTTCCATTTTTTTACTTATAACCTTCCTAATCTTGTACCGCATAAGATAAAAATCCATATTCCAGGCCCTTTTTATTCTCAATGCTCGCCTGACTTTTTCAAATATTTATTATTAACTTTTAGAACACTCCCACGATTCCCATCAATTTTAACATAAAGCACCTTTTTCCCCAGCAAGCTCTCCTTTAAAAAGTAACAAAATTTAGATAAAAATAAAAACAAAAACAATACCTGCCAAAATCAACATCCCAAATTGCCAAGCTCTTTTTACTTCTTCAATTCCAATTTCCATACAAAAAAACTTTTTTTAAATTTTTGCCCTCTTCGCAAAAAGTTCAGATTTTATATTTTTTTCCTCGCCGTTTTTTTTCCCGTCGCTTCTTCATTTCTAAAAATATATTTATCAAATTCACTATTTTTCAAATTTATTTGAATGTTCATTATTTTTTTCTATTTTCTTTATTTTTTTACTTTTCCTTATTTTTTTAAATTTTCATTGACTTTTTTTATTTCTATTAATCTTTATATTTTCAACATCCCTAAAATTTTCATTTTCTTTTTGAATCTTCATTTTTATTTGATTTTTTTCACTATTCTACGAAAAACTTACATTTTTTTAAAAATTTCTTTTTTTATTACTTTCCTCTACTATTCCATTATCCCAAATATTTCCCCATTTTTTTCATCTTAAATTTCCTCCTCCCACAAATTAGCCTTTTAAATAGTCATCCGAAAGATTAATCGGCTTTTTTTAGCCCGATAAATACTTATAATCGGATATTTTGCCGCATTTATTGTATTTGTGGAAATTCTATAATAAATCTTTTTCCCCCTTTTTTATCCAGCAAATAAACAGAAAAATCCCTTTCAAAATTTCCCTCATTTGTAGTTCTTCTCCTAAAATCAGCATTTTTTTATTGGAATTATTTGTCATATAAGATAAGTTTTTGGAAATCTCCATTTTATCAACAATATCCTTTTTGCCCATTTTTTTCATCTAAAAAAATATGCCATCTTTTCAGATATCTTAAAAATCCAGCACATATTCCTTCCTATTGTGTTGTGCATACTGCTGAATTTTTCCTAATAAACTGGCTAATATTCCTCTTCTGAATTGAAAAACTCCTGATTTTGCCTCTGCTTCTGCAAATTCACAGAAATAACCATAAACAAAATCGCCATAATCGAAATGTACAACAAAAACCTCAATAAGCGTAAACCCATTGCTATCCCCTTTTTATTCTCATTTTTCCCCCTAAATTGATTAACCTATTTTTTTAATTATATTATACAATATTTTTTTCTAAAAAAATCAAATTATTTTTTTAAAAATTTTATTAATTTAATATATAATTAAAAAAATTTTAAATCAAAAAAATAATCTAAAACTTAACTTAAAAACTTTATAGAAATTTTTGAAAAAAATATGCTATAATTTTTACAGAAAAACTTATTTTAAAAATTGAACTTAAACTGCATTTATGCTATTTCTCGTTAAAATAGTTTTTTTGATTGGAATTTAGATTAAAAAAAGTAAAAATCGTTTAATATTAAAAATTTTGAAAAAAATTTGTTAAAAATAAAAAAATATTTTATAAAGAAAAAGGAATGATCAATATGACAAAAAAATTTAACTATAAACCATTAATTGAATATACAAATTATGAAGGGAAAAAAATATGTAAAACCTGAAAAAGCTGGAGATTTAAAGGAAGACATGGAGCTTTTTAGAAAAAAATGGACAAAATGCTAGAAAAAGTTTTTTTACGGAAATTGCAAAGGCTTTGGAAGAAAAGACTGATGGATTTCATTTGCAGAAAGTTAGTAGCTGGATGAATCAGGCTCAGATTGCGAGACCTTATCTTTGGGTGTTTTTGCGACAAGATGGGGATAGTGATACTGAATCAGGGATTGCTTTGAGAGTTTTTTTAAAAAATGAGAAGACTAAGAAAATTGGGATTTCGCTTGAAGTGAGTTTTTGTTGAGAGAAAAAAATTGGAGAGAATACGCTTGAGAATCAGAATAAAGTTTTGGAAGTTCCGATTAATGAACCGCTTTATTATTTTGTGCAATTTGCGAAAAGTAAGGAAAACTGTGCTTTGGATAGATTTGAAGGGAATGAAAGTAATAGAGAAAGATTTCTTAAAGAGTGGAAAAAAATGGGGAAATTAGGAAAGTTTTGGTTAAGTTTGATGTGGAAGAGATTGAAAGATTTGAGAGTTTGGATGAGCTTGTTGAGGAATTTTTTTGGAAGGAATTAGATTACTTATGCCGTTTTATGCTGTTACTCACTAAATAATAAATTTGTTTAAATTTAAAGAAATTTAGCACTATTAAATAAAAAAACTTAGGTTAGCAAACATATCTATTATTTGAGAAAAAAATTGGGAGTGATAATTTTGAATTTTGATGAAGCATTTAAAAATACTGGAAATAGACCCGACGGATGATAAAAAAAGAAAAATAAAAAAATTGCATATTCTGAAATGTTGAAAAAAATATCATCCTGAGGAATTTCCTGAGATATTTATGAAGATTAATGAAGCGTATAGAGTTGCTTTGGAGTTTGAAAAAAAGCTGATTTTGATGAAGTGAAATCAGAGAATAAGATGACTGAAAAAAATAATGAAAATGAAGAATTTTTTTGAAAGAGTGAAAAAGAATTTTGAAGAAAAATAAAGAAAAAAATCTTTTATTGAAAAATTTTGAAGATATTTTTTTCTGATGAAAAAAATGAAAGTGAATTTGAGAATATTTTTTTCTAATAAAAAAATAATCATGTGAATAAAAAAACTTTTTGAAGAATCTGAAGAGTTTTCAAATATTTTTGATGAAAAGAAAAAAATTTAAAAAAATCAATATCTGAATGGATAGAGGGATTGAAGAGTCTTATTTCATCTGAAAAAGCGACCGCTTACAGAATATAGGAAAATTTTAAGGGAATTTCATTTTAATTTTGATAACTTGGAAAAAAAGCAGATTAGAGAAATTTTTTTCAAAAAAAGTGAATTGTATAATTATGCTTGGAGAAATTTGACTAGAATTGAAATAGAACTTTTAATTTATAATTTGAATAGTTCTGATGAGATTGTTGATATTTTAGGAGATACTTGGGCAGATTCTGGGAAAAAAATGAGAACACGAGCTTAAATAAAATTGCAAAAAAATTTCAAGTGAAAATTTTTGGAAAAATGAAGAGGGATATGAGCAGTTTATTCAGGATTATTTTAATATTAATGTTTTTAAATTATTTAAAAATGTTGCATTGTATTCCTATCGGGATATTGAGCAAGTTGGTAATACTTTTTAAATTTGTATTTTATAAAAATAAAAAAATGAATATATTGAAATTAATAATTATATGAAAAATTTTTGGGAATGGGCTATAAAGATGGTCTTGAAGCAAAAAAATAACCGTATTTATAATGTTTATGTTTTTTTATCAACTATTATAACTTTATTTTTTTCTAGATACTAATGTTGCATGGAATATAACAGTTTTTTTGGAGGAATTTTTTTACAATCATAGACTGGCTTAACATTATTTATGAAAAAAAGATTTTTGGCTGGAGTATGAGATGCGGATTTTCAAACTATTTATTTATACTAATGACTATAATTTTTTTGGGAAGATTAATAGTTATTGGAAATGCAGAATATGATTCATCATTCTCAAAAATTTTTTTACTATATTTTTTTATTAATATCTCAATATTTATTTATAAATATTATTTTATTTATAAAAAAATGGTAACGACAACTTATGTAAGATATGAAAAAAATAAAAAGAATTTTCAAAAAAATTTTGAATGTCTTTGTTTTAAAAAAGATAAAAAAATAAGGAGTGATAATTTTGAATTTTGACGAAGCTTTTTAAAAATACTAGAAATAGAGCCGATAGATGATAAGAAGAAAAATAAAAAATTGCATATTCTAAAAATATTGAAAGAATATCATCCAGAAGAGTTTCCTGAGATGTTTATGAAGATTCGGGAAGCGTATCAGACTGCTTTTGGAGTTTGAAAAAAATATAATTTTGATGAAGTAAAAATACAATAAAAACGAATTTTAAAAAAATAGAAATTTTTTTGAAATTGAAAAAAATTTTTGAAAAATAATGATTATGAGGAGATTTTTTTGAAAAATGATATTCAAAAATACAGATATTGAGGATGAAGAATTTTCTGATGTTTTTTTAATGGAAAAATATGAATGGATGGAAAAAAATTTCAAATCTTGGATAAAAAGAAATTCGTAGGATTTTAAATGGCGAAAAAGTTTCTTTTTATTTACTTAAAAAGTTTTTTTGAAAAGATTTGATAAGTTTTCAGATGATGAAAAGTCTAGAATTAGAGATATTTTAGGATTAGAAAAATAATGATTTTGAAGATAATTTGATTTTTAAAAATCAGAGAGTCTTTTTGAATTTGAAAAAGAATACATTATTTCCTGTTTGTCAAATAATAAAAATGAATTTGGGGAAATAAAGGGGCTTTATAACAGTAAAGAGGAAAAAGATAATGATAAAGCTTTTGGAAAAATTTTTGTGGAAAGATATTTTAATGTGAAAAAAAGTTGAATATTTTTTTGGATTTTTTTATATTTTGGAATATTTATTGTGGAAAATTATAAGTATTTTTGATATAAAAAAATGAATAAAAAAATTCACAATTTATTTTTTTAATTTGGCAAATAATTTATTTTTTTAAAAAAGAATAGTTTATAGTTATAAGAAAAATAAAAAAATATTTTTATCATTTAGAAATTACTTGCGAAGACGATATTGGAGAAGATGACGCTTTTTATACACACTCTAATATTTCTTCTTAGTTGTATTGCGCTAATTTTTATTTGCATATTTAGTTTACCAGCAATAATAAATACAAAGGAAATAGATTATAGAAATGTCGTAAAAAGTTTTGAATTAGTGAGAATTTATTGGATTGTGCTTACAGTTACAAGAATTTATTTAGATTTTTTTCACTTACAAAAACGTGGAAACAATTTAAACATGGCAAGTATGTTGAATATACAGATAATTTTGCTTGGAAGTTATTTAATTTCTATTTATTTTAATTATAAAAATTAAAGATTTTCTATTGTTTGGAATATTAATATGGATGATTGTAAAATTAATAATTGTAAATAGAATAAAAATATTTAAGATTAAAAAAATTATGCAAAAAAATTTTTAGATAGAATATATAATTAAAAAAATTAAAGAATTGAGACTATTTATTCAAAAAAAGTAATAAAAAAATAAAAAAATAAAAAAATTGAAAAAAATGCTATATTAGTAAAAATTTTCTAAACTTTTATAAATGACCAAAGGAAAAATACTATTAAAGGAGAAAAAATAAAAAAATGGGAAGAATGATTGGAATTGATTTGGGGACAACGAATAGTTTAGCTACATATATTGATGATAATGGAGAAATACAGTTTATAAAAAAATGAGTATGGAAATATTTTAATTCCGTCTGTTGTGGGAATTGATGAAAATGATGATATTATTGTAGGAGAATTAGCAAAAGAAAGAAGAATGATGAATGCTGGGGAAACTGCGAGTAATTTTAAAAAGAAGAATGGGAACAGATGCAAAAATTAAAGTTAAAAAAATAGAATTTTTGATGCACAAATGTTATCTTCATTTGTTTTGAAACATTTAAAGGAAAAATGCTGAAAAAAACAGTTAAATGAAAAAAATAAATAGAGCGATAATAAGTGTACCTGCATATTTTAATGATAAACAGCGTAGAGATACAAAAAAATGGCAGAGAGAATTGGCAGGACTTACAGTAGAAAGACTTATAAATGAACCAACGGCTGCGGCATTGTCACTTGGAAGCAATATTTTAAATCAAAAATTTAAAGTTTATTGTGCTTGACTTGGGTGGTGGGACATTTGATGTCACTTTGCTTGAAACATTTGAGGATATTATGGAAGTGCTGTCAATAAGTGGAGATACAATGCTTGGAGGAGAGGATTTCACCACTAAAATTTGTGAAATTTTTTTGAAAAATATCAAGTTATCAATAGCAGATTTGAGTCGTGATGAAAGAACAAAATTATACACAAAAGCAGATAGAGCAAAAAAATTAATAAGCTTGAAGAATGTAGAAATCGAGATGGAAATTAAAGGAAAAAAATATAAATCAGAAATTACACAAGAGAATTTTAGAGAGACTGTAAAACCATTGCTTGTAAAAATGAAAGTTGCGATTGATAAGGCTCTGCAAGATGGAAATACAGATGCTAGGGAAATTGAAAAGGTTATTTTAGTTGGAGGAGCAGTAAAATTAGGAATTATTGAAGAATTTGTGGAAAAAAATATTTTCATAAAATGCGTGGAGAAAAAAATCTATTTTAATAACGATGATTTTATTGAAAATAATAAACTAGTATCAATAGCGACAGATCCCGATACAGTTGTGGCTTATGGTGTTGGGAATCGCAGTTGGAATGGAAGGAAAGAAACAAAGTATTTAAAGAGAGAATTCTGACTGATGTGTGTCCATTTACTCTAGGAACAGAAATCGTAGGAAGACGATTCTGCACCGATTATTCCTAGAAATACCACAGTTCCCACAAGTAGATCTGAATATTTTTTTACACAATAGAAGACTATCAAAGTCAAGTAACTGTCGGAATTTATCAAGGAGAAAGCTTGAACATAGATGATAACTTATTTTTTTGGGAGAATTTTTTTACTAGATGTGCCACAAAACTTAGCAGGAAAAAGAAGCCATAAATGTGAGATTTACTTACGATATAAATGGTATTTTTGGAAGTAGAAGCAAAAGTTGTGAGTACAGGAGTTAAAAAAAGTAAATTAATTATAAATGGTGATTTATCAGAAGAAGAAAAACGAGAAAAATAAAAAAATGCTGGAAGAAATAAAAAAATTCAGTCTGAAAAATAAAAAAATAAGGATAAACTGTCGCTTGAGAGAGCAAATAGAATTTATGCTGAAATAGTGAATACAGAAATTAGAAATCATATTTCTGAATATTTAGAAAAATTACCAAAAAAATTGTAGTAACAGGCGACAGAATCCGTATTCAAAAAGACAAAAAGAGTTTTTTTCAGAATTTCTTGACAAAATTGATCCTGAAATTAATGACATGAGTGTAGAAGATATTTTGAAAGATTTTGAAGATGAAACGGAAGAGGAAGATACGGAAGAAGAAGATGAACTGGAATTTTGGAATTAAAAAAATAAATTTTAAAAATATTGTGTTTATTGAGATTTGTGGACTTTTTATAAATAATAAACGTAACTTTTTATAAGGAGAAAAATAATTATGAAAAATAAAAAAATTGTTGAAAAATATTTGGGTTGTCAATTTTGGCAGGAAATATTATGAATGCAGAATACATAAAAAAAGAAATGGAGAAATTTATTATCGGGACTGGAGCGAAGAAAAAGCCAAGAATATTAAAAAAATATAGATAAAAAAATCATTTGAAATATTGGAAAAATGATTTTTGCAAAAGATAAGAATAATATTTATTATCAAGGGGAAAAAGATTGAAAAGATAGATCCTAAAAAGTGCTAAAAATATTTGGAAGTCATTTTGTAAAGGATGAGAAAAATTGTTTTTTTGATGCTGATGAAAAAAAGGAATTGAAAGATGTGGATAAAAAAACGCTTAAATCAGTTGGAGATTATTATTTTAAAGATAAGAACAATGCTTATTTTTGATATGAAAAAAATTGATGAAAAAAAGTTGATTTGGAGACATTTGCTTATTTGGACTATTTTTTTATGCTAAAGATAAGAATAATCTGTATTTTTTTATGGACAAAAAGTGAAAGGTGTAAGTCCAAACAATTTTAATTTTTTTGACTTTGTTAAGCAGTGTTCCTGACAATATCATTAAAAAGCGGAAATGATTTTTTTATCTTGTTTATGAAAAATAATTCGAATGAAAAAAATATGCGAAAAAAATGGATTTCCCAATTGACAGGGATACTTTTGAAAGTTTTTTTCCATGAGAGTTTATAAAGATAAAAAAATAATTTTTATTATTATGATGATACTGATGATATAAAAAAAGGGAAAAAAACACTTATTAAATTTAAAAAAATGAAGCTGATATAAAAAAACACTTAAATTTTTTTGAAGGGAAAAAAATGGCGAAAAAAAGTAATGAATATATAAAAGATGAAAAAGAATGTCTATTATGTGGATGAAGAAAATGTAGAAATAAAAAAAGATAGAAAATGCTGATTATAAAACCTTTCAAGTTATTGAATACTTATATGCAAAGGATAAAAAAACAATGTTTATTATCAAGGGAAAAAAAGTTAAATAATGTTAATCCAAATTACTTTAAAAATTGTAGACAATGAGATAAAATATAATAATGAATTTTTATAAAATTGATGAAAATATGAATCTTATAAAAAAATGGAAAGAGAATAAAAAGATTGATAAGATAAAAAAAGGAGCAAGTATTATAAAAAGAAAAAAGTTTACTAAAAAAATATTAATTTTATTTATTTTAGCGGGAACTATCACAAATGCTGAATATTTTAAGGAAAAATGGAGAAGTTTATTATAAAATGCCATATTTGGAAATTAAGTCGAAAGTGAAAGGTGCGGATGCGAAGACTTTGGAGAATGTTGGAGAAGATAATATGGAAATAATTGGCTTTTTGGAAAAAGATAGCAAGAATACTTAAATAAGAAATCATATTTCTGGTTATTTAAAAAAATTATCAAATGATTGTAGCAACAGGCGATAGAATCCGTATTCAAAAGGCGAAAGAAAGTTTCTCACAGTTTCTTGATAAAATTGATCCTGAAATTAATGATATGAGTATAGAAGATATTTTGAAAGATTTTGAAGACGAAATGGAAGAAGAAGATATAAAAGAAGAAGATGAACTAAAAATTTTGGAATTAAAAAAATGATTCTTAATTATGAAGAAAAAAATAATTAAATATTGAAATTTTAATAATTTTTGAAATTACAAAAAAATGAGGTAAAAATATATTAAGAAAAAAATAAAAAAATATTTAAAAAAGAGGGAGTAATAAAAAAATGTCAAATTTGAATAAAGAGATTGTTAATGAGATTTTAGAAAAGAATAAAAGGGGATTTTTTTGAAAGAAATTAGGGAAAAATAATGTGGAACTTAATATTAAGCCACTTTGTCATGCAAAACTTTTGGATAGAGAAGAAATTTCTTTGACAGAGAGTAAAGTAGGAGGATTTCCGTATATTCCAATTGGAGAAAAGAGCACCTATGTTTTATGATAAATTTTCAGATTGTGAAGATGAAGAGGAGAGAAATGAAACAATGGCTTTGTTTGCTCAAATTAATTGTGAGGATTTAAAAGGGCTTGAAAAATTTTTCCTGAAAAGGGGCTTATTCAAATTTATCTGCAAGGAGATACAGATTTTGAAGTTTGTGATGAAAAATGACTTAAAAAGTGATTTATTATGAAAAATATTGGGGAACATTACAGTGAAGAAGAATTAAAAGATATTTATAATCCAAAAATTTGATTATGGAGATTTTCCTTTTGGAGAAACTCTTGGAAGAGAGATTGGATATGCATTGGAATTTTTCTTCGATGTACAATATTTCAGAAATAAGTGAAGAAAAAAACAGGAAAAAAATATCTTGAGACAACTTTGGAAAAAAATGAATTTAAAAATTGTCGGAAAAAGAAAAGGAAGATATTTTTTTAAAGGTAGAAGATGATATATTCTATAATTTTTAAGTGGAATGAGTATATTGACAAAAAAATATGGAAATAGTAGATGAAAAGGCGTGTGGAATTGATTCAAGAACGCATTGTGGCGGATATCCTGATTTTTTTCAAGGATATGACCCTAGAGAAAAGGGAAGGAGAAAAAAAGAAAAAAATATGATACGGTTCTTTTTTTCAGTTAGGAAGTGATTTGTCTAAAGATGGAGATTGGAGAGCTTTTAATTTTTTTGATGCTGGATTTGTGAACTTTTTATTAATAGTGAAAAAAATTGAAAAAAATAAAGATTTTTCAGATATTTTTTTGTTGATGTTCAATGTGGTTAATATTTTTTTAAATGAATGGCAAGGGAAATATGAGCATTTATCAAAAAAAGGATTTAGATAAATCTAACATTAAAATGAAAAAAATTAAAAAAATAAGGAGCGAATATGAAAAGAAAAAAATTTATTAAAAAAATATTGATTTTATTTATTTTAGCGGGAACTATTGCAAATGCTGAATATTTTAAGGAAAAATGGAGAAGTTTATTATAAAAATGCCATATTTTGAAATCAAGTCGAAAGTGAAAGGTGCGGATGCGAAGACTTTGGAAAATGTTGGAGAAGATAATATGGAAATGGCTGGCTTTTTGGAAAAGATAGCAAGAATACTTATTTTATTGGGAAAAAAAGATAAAAAGATGTTTCACCTAAAGGATTTGAGATTTTTGGATACAAAATATGTGAAAGATGATAAAAAAATTTGTATAAATTTGAAACTGATTCGTTTCCTTATTTTTTTCAAGTAGTGAAATAAAAAAACGAGAAAAAGTTTCGATTGATGGACTTGATGTGAAAAGTTTTAAGGTTTTAGAGAATAATAAAGATTCCTACTTCGACTATTATGTAGATAAAAAGCAATGTTTATATTGATAAAGATAATTTGGAAAAAAATAACAGGAGCGGATAGAAATTCTTTTGAAATTTTAGGGTATTCTATTGCTAGAGATAAAAAAATAATGTCTATAATAAAGGGGAAAAAAATTAGGAAATATAGATATTGCGAGTTTTAAATATTTTTGATAATTGGATAGCGAAAGATAAGAATAGAGTTTTTTTATATGGATGAGCGTAAAGATATTAAAAAAATGCGGATGCGAAAAACTTTTGAGAGAATGGAAGAGAGTTACTATTTTAGGGATAAAAATAATGTTTTTGCTTTAAAAAAATGATTATTCTGACTCTAATTATAATTTGGTTTTGGAAATGTCGAAAAAAATATTGATAGAAGTAGTTTTGATATTTTGAATAATGAATTTGGAAAAAGATAAAAAAATGGCGTTTATTATTTTGGAGAAAAAAATAGATGGAATTTCTTCGAATAATGCTAAAGTTGTTGAAGAATTAGGAGATTACGATTATATTTTTTTCAAAGTGGCAATGATCATTACTTGGTGACTGTAAATGAAGGAAATTCGTATGATAAGTCAGATGATAATACAAAAGAAAAAAATTTAAAATAAAGAAAAATAAATGGCTTGAATATTGATTATGACACATTTAAATATTTTGAAATATACGATTTGTATAAAGATAAAAAAATAATTTTTTTATTATCATTCAGATAATGACTTGAAAAAAATTAAAAAGTGGCATTGATGTTAAAAAGTGCTGAAAAAAATAATTGAATTGCGTGATTTTATAAAAAGATAAAAAAATAACATTTATTATTTTTTTCTGATGGAAAACTTGAGAAAAATTAATTTAAAAATTGATGTAAATAATTTAGAATATTTGGATGATGGAAATTCTGTTTTTTTAGTAGTTATTTGAGAGATGGGAAAAAAATGTTTACTTTGTGAATGATGAAGATGGGAAAAATAAAAAAATTGTGAAAAAAATGTTGATAAAAAAACACATTTAAAGTTGTAAACGGAAATTATGGAGTGGATAGTAAAAAAATGTTTATTATTTGGGAGAAAAAAACTGGATTTTATAGGATTAGATGGACTTAAAAATTTTTTTAATGAGGGTTATTTGAAAGATAAGAAAAAAATGTTTATGAAATTTCTGTAAATGATAATGATAAAGTGAAAGTAAAAACCGATTAAAAAAATCTTAATATTGATGTGGCAACTTTTTGAAGATATTTTTCGGCGGATTAAATTACAAAGATAAAAAAATTCAGTTTATTATGTTGATGAAAAATAATGGAGAAGTTTCTTTGAAAATATTAAAAAGGAGCAGATCCGGCTACATTTGAGTTTGGAGTTATTTCTAAAGATAAAAAAATAGTGTTTTTTTGTTGATAATCAGAAATTGGAAGGTGTGAGTTCTAAAGGATTTGAAGTATTGGCTGATTTGTTTAATTTTGTGAAGGATTATAAGAATGTTTATTATTTGGATAGAGAAAGTGATGGGATTACTTATAAAGTAAAAAGTTTTAGATACAAAAAGGAATTGATATTCCGAGTTTTTGAATTTTTTTGGATATTCTTATAACAAATATTTTAAAGATAAAGATAATATATATTTTTTTGAATGATAAAGATGATAAAATGGAATTTGAAAAAAATTGGATGGTGCGAATCCGAAAAACATTTGAAATTGTTGACGATTATTTTGCAAGAGATGATAAAAAATGTTTATTTCTTTAATAAAAAAAGTGATTGGAGTAGATGCGAAAAACTTTTTGAAAAAGTTGGTTATGATATTGTAAAAAGATAAAAAAATGGTTTACATATTTTAATAGATTCTAATGAAACTGAAATAAAGGTAAAAAAAGCTTGAAAGCAGATGGAATTGACTTGAAGACATTAAAGAAATTAGATAACGGTTATTTTAAAGATAAAAAAATAATATTTACTATGGATTGAGTGGCAATCTTTATAAAAATAAAAAAATGCTGATTTACAAACATTTGAAGTTTTAAATTCGCCTTACAGCAGTTCTGTTTATTTTGCGAAAGATAAAAAAATAATGTTTATTATAGTGGGAAAAAAATTGGATGGAATTGTTCCTAATGATTTTGAGCAGATACAAAGTTATTTTTATAAAAAGATAGAAATGGAATTTATAAATTTGAAGAAGATGAAGACGAACAAAATTTAAAAAAATAACTCCAATTAATGCAAAAAAATAGATTTTTAAAAAAATTTTAAAGAATTAGATTGGAAGTATTTTTGGAGATGATAAAAAAATATTTATTATTTTTGATGAAGATAGTTTTAAAAAGTAGATAAAGCAGATATAAATTCATTTGAACGAATAGATTCTACTGGCTTTTTTTAAAGATAAAAAAACAATGTTTATTACGAGGGAGAAAAAAGTAGAAGGAATAGATATGAACAGTATTGAAGTAGTAAATGGAATGTGTATAAAAGATAAAAAAATAGTGTCTTTTTATGGAAGGAAAAAAATTAAGAAATATCAGTCCTACTAATTTTAATATTTTTTTGACGGTGGAATTTCATATGATAAAATTTTTAGTTGACAAAAAAACGGAGCTTACAAATTGATGGAAAAATGAAAATCAAAAAAGATAAAATAAAAAAATAATTCCACTTGATAGCAAAAAAATATTGACTTAAAAAAATTCTTGAAAGAATTGAATCTCCAATGAATAGTTCTAATTATTTTAAAGATAAAAAAATGGAGTTTATTTCTTGAATGGAGAAAAAAATTTGTGAAAAATAAATGGAGCGGATATAGATACTTTTGAAGTGACAATGAGTGGAAAAATATGGAAAAGATAGGAATAATGTTTATTTTTGAAGGGAAGAAAAATGGAAGGGAGAATCCGAAGAAGTTTGAGGAGGATTAAAAAGTAATAAGATATAATCAATATACTCAAACAATTAAATTTTTCAAATATTTTGTTTTCAAATTGTTTGAGTATAATTTGAATTATTTGGTTTTAGAATCTCCAAAGTCGCCACTTTGTTTATATTAAATGAAATTTTATTTTCATCTGGGTAATAATATACTGTCTTATTTGGATAAAATGATATAAATGGAATAGTACTTGCAAATTCTTCTCTATCCTTCATGATTATTTCTAATTTTACATTGTTGAAATACCGACCTCCTATTTCACAATTAGCATAAGCATACATATGAGAATAATATCCTTGGTTAGAAGAAACTATTCCTTGATACTGCATACCATAGTCAGTTGGAACACAACCATCATATGTTCCATCTGATTGTTTTTCCAGTTTTAACAGATATACTTTTACTAAAAAGCAAAAACTACTTAATAATAATCCCAAAATGAATATTTTTTTCATAAACACCACTTCCTCTTCTCTAAAAATCAAAAAAACTATTAACATTATACTATTGATTATAAAAATAATTATAATTTTATTTGTAAAATTGAAATGAATAAAATTTATACTAAAAATTCTTTCAAAAAAATATTTGCTAAACAAAGAATCTTGTTTAAATTCAATTTTTTTCAATCTATGATACAATAAAAAAATTGATATGAGATAAAAAAATTTAATAAAATATATTTTGAAAAAAATACAAAAAGAAAGGAGAACCCAATATGAAAAAAACAGCAAAAAAACAAAACTGCCAATCGGAGTATCCAATTTTAAAGACATTATTGAAAAAAATTACTATTATTTTTGATAAAACAAAATTTATAGAAAAATATTTTTAGAAGATGGCTCTCAGGTGAAATTGTTTACTCGTCCTAGAAGATTTGGAAAAAAACATTGAATATGTCGATGTTAAAGTACTTTTTGATGTTAAGAATAAAGATGAGAATAGGAAACTGTTTGAAGGGTTGAATATTTCTAAAAGTGAGTATTTTTGACATGCAAGGGAATTTTCCTGTGATTTCGGTTTCGTTTAAGAAATATCAGGAAAAAAAGATTGGAAAAAAATGGATTTGATATGATTAAAGATATTATTTCTGGCTTGTATGATGAATTTGAGTTTGTGGAAGGAAAAAAACTTAGCACAAGAAAAAAAGAAAAAAATTTGATTCGATTTTTGATGGAGGAAGCTAATCTTGCTAATTGGAAAAAAATTCATTGGCAGATTTGTCAAATTATTTGTATGATTTTTATGGAAAAAAAGTGATTGTTTTAATAGATGAATATGACCAGCCGATAATAAATTCCTATATTGAGGGATATTACGATGAAACTATTGATTTTTTTCAAAAGTTTTTATGGATCTGTTTTGAAGGATAACGAGTATCTTGAAATGGGAGTTATGACTGGGATTTTGAGAGTTGCCAAGGAAAAATATTTTTTTCTGGATTGAATAATTTAGAAGTTCATACAATTTTTAGATGATGAGTTTACAGAATATTTTGGGATTATAGAAAACGAAGTGGAGAAATCAGTCGAAGATTTTGGTTTGGAGTATGAATTGAAAGATGTCCAAAAAAATGGTACAATGGTTATTTATTTGGAAATAGACAAGTTTATAATCCGTGGTCTATTATCAATTTTTTTAAAAAATGGAAAAATTGAAACCTTATTGGGTAAACACAAGTGGAAATGGTCTTATTAAATTGTATTTGAAAAAAAGTTAAGAGACACTATTTTTTTGATGATTTCACAAAAACTTCTGGATAAAAAAATATCTTAAAAAAATTATTAATGATAATATGACTTTTGGAAATTTAGAAACTAATTTTTGAAAAAAATATTTGGAATTTATTTTTTTCATAGCGGTTACTTGACTTTGGCAGAAAAAAATACAATGGAAATGATGTTTATTTAAAAAAATACCAAACGAAGAGATATTAAAAAAATGTTTTTCAGAAATGTTTATAGAAGTATACTTTGATAGTTATGAAAAAAATTTTTGTATATGTCAGATGCTTTAAGAAAAGGAGATATTTCAAATTTCAAAAAAATATCTAAAAAGAAATTTTATTGGAAAAATACTGGAATATTTGATGTGAGCGGAACTTACAAAGAGCAATTTTATCACGGATTGATGTTAGGATTGGTTTTTAATTTTGAAAAAAATGAATACGAAATTACATCAAATAATTTTTGCGGGAAAAAGGAAGATATGATTTACTTTTTAAAAACCTAAAAAAATATTTTTGGAAGGAAAAGAAGAATTATTATTGAGTTGAAAAATTATTAATGAAGTGAAAAAAATTTAAATGATAATAAAAATTCATGAAAAAAACTTGAAAAAGAATGTGAAGTTGCATTAAAAGCAGATTGATGAGAAAGAATATAGTTCAGTTTTAAAAAAATGCTGGAGTTGAGAAAGTTTTGAAAAATTGGGATTGCGTTTATGGGAAAAAGAATTTGAGGTGAAGTTTGAAAAAAATAGTTAGAAAAATCACGACAAACGCATGAAAAAAAGATTTAAAAAAAGAGGTATAATATTATTGACATATCGTAGGAAAGAAGCTGGTAAAAAATGTCAGAAGATAAACCAAATCTAAAAAGAATTGTTAATATACATTACCCAAATAGAGGATAAGCGACAAATTTCTAAAAATAAAGCATAAATTGAATGATATTGTTGTGATTACTCTCTTTGCCATGCTTGCAAATATTGAATACTGGGAAGAGATTGAAGAATTTGGAAAGATGTATTTCAAGGCATTAAAAAGATATCTGGAACTACCGAACGGCATACGCTTCGCATGATACGATTCAAAGAGTTATGGCTACAATAGAGCCTGAAGTGACAGAAGTTCTCTTGAGAAAATGGATGGATCTAAAAAAATTTCCGGAGAAGATAAAAAAATAAGAAAAAAATATTAAATATTGATGGAAAATTTTTAAATGGGATGAAGAACAAAAATAATAAGCCATTAGACATAGTATCCGCATATTCCAAAGAAGATGGGATCTGCTATTCACAAGTGGCGGCTGAAGGAAAAGGGAATGAAATAGAAGCAATATTAAGGCTGCTTGATAAAATTTCAGTAAAGGAATGTATAGTTACAATAGATGCGATAGGAACCCAGAAAGAAATCATAAAAAAGATAAGAAAGAAGAAGGGATATTTCTGTCTTCAGGTAAAAGGGAATCAGAAGGCTTTAAAGGAAGATATAGAAGATTACTTTGCTGACAAGGGATTCAGGAAAAAATTAAAGGGCGAAGGAATGTACAGTAGGAAAACAGAAAAGCAAAGAGGACGGCTGGAAACGAGAGAATATTACTATACTGAAGAAATAGAATGGTTTATCAAAAGAAACAAGGAATGGAAAGAAGTAAAGGGGATAGGTGCATCAATATTAACAACAGAAGAAAATGGAAAAAAGCAAGAACAGAAAAGGTATTACATAACGAATATAACAGGGGGAGTGGAAGAATTTGTAAGAGCAGTAAGAGGACATTGGGCAATAGAAAGTTATCATTGGGTATTGGATGTAACATTTAGAGAAGATGCAAATAAGACATTAAACAAAAAAATGCTACTAGAAATTTAAATATTCTAAGAAAATTAGCAATATCAATACTGGAAGAACTGCCGTTCAGAAAAGAAATTTAGTAGAAGGATAAAAAGATATATTATATCGCTAGATGTAAGGAGATATTTAAAATTATTTTTTTGATATATAGAAATGTTAATGTAAAAATTGGTTAAATACAAAGAAATAGTTTAAAAATATTCATGCGTTTGTCGTGTTAGAAAAATACAATATTATTGTTTTTTTCATAAAAAAATATTGTATAATTAATTTAAGAAATGAAATAAAAAAACTTATATTCATTGTTAAAAAAAGGCTAATTTAAAGAGAGTTTCAAAGCTCTCTTTGTTTTTTTATAAAATGCTTTTTTTAACCATAATAAAAAAATCTCCAAATACTATATAATTATTTTACTATATATTATTTAGAGGTTTATGCAAAAATTTTTTTATACACTTGTCTTTTTAACTTTCAGTTATCTTCTTTCTCTTTCAATACCATTGCAGACCATCTGGATATGCTCCTAGATAATAGGAAATCATAATAATTCTTCTATCATAATCGATTCTCATGCAAGAATTTAAATTTTGATGCGATAAATTAGGTTTAAAAATTTCTATATGATCCATCTGATAAAGTTGCAAAATCCTACTTTTAATATTTCTATATTTTAATCCATTAATTTTACAAACATTATATTTTACATAGTTGACGTTTATGTCACCATCAGATTCACTACCAACTCTTTTTCCACTTCACAGTAACCAGAATGAATTTGTATAGGCTCATCTTCAAAATCTGCCATCACAATAAAAAGAACAAAAATAGCATTACTAATAGAAATAATATTTTTTTCATTTTAAATTTTTCCTTTCTTAAAAAAATTTTTAATCTGTATAATTTTATTATACCCCCCACATTTGTTTTTAACTTTCATTAATATTAGTTTCAACTTAATTTTTAAAAGTTGATAAATTTATTCTATTAGTGTTTCTTCTAATTAAACATTCCTTAAAAACCATCCAAACCCTTTTCTTAGTTTGCACATCCAAATCTCTAAAACGATTTCCCGGATTCCCATTCCAAAAATGCAATCTATGATGACAAAAAAATTTGATTTTAATTTTTTTATAAAAAAATGTTATCTAATTCAACAAATAAGAAAAATCGTATTCAATTTTTTTTAAATTTTTGGGATAAAGAGAGTTTAGATTTGCTCACTCTTTAATTTTTAAATGATAAAAATCCATGAAAATTTTTGAAAATTGGGATTGCATTTTTTTAAGGAAAAAAATGACGATTTTACGAGGGATAAAAAAATAATATTTATCATAAAAAAATAAAAAAATGATCTTTATTTCAGGATTGACTTTTTTTGAAAAATATGATATAATTAAATTGTTAAAAAAACCCTAAGGGAAAAAAACTTTGTATTAAAGTAAAAAAATATTGGCAAATTAAACTGGAGTTTTTCCAGTTTTTTTGTTATAATAATTTTAATGAGTTCCAATAACTCATACTTTAATACAAAGGAGGTTTAGAGCAGTGAACAGCGATGAACTTATTAGACTTCTAGTTATTATGTATATTGTTTACAGCTGACTAGATAGTCGAAAAAAATATCGAATTTCACCTCTACCTCTACCCTTAGGGGAGTTAAATTATTCAAATTATTAAAATTAACAATTTTCTAAAAATCCAAACAAATCCTTTTTCCCATTCGTATATCAGAATCCCTAAAATGATTCCCCTCATTCCATTCCAAGAAACATTTTTCCAAATCTTCAGAATTTCTCAAAAATCTCAAAAATATTCCCTTATATTATCCCCCATCTTCGATAAAAACCTGATGTTTAGTCTTTTCCTCCAAATCTCCAAGACTCAAATAAACATTTTTTTGCCAAAATTTCATTATTTTTCACAAACTTAATCCAATCCTTATACCAAACTGATGGCGAAACTCCAACTACTCCTGCAAAAATATCTATCTGATACCCGCACCACAACGAAAAACAATCCCGCAAGTGAATATCCTCCTAAAATATATTTCACATTATTTCCTTGAATATTCACAAGTTTTACCAAATTTGGAATCAATTTTTTTCTTTTATAAACTCTAATGTTTTTACCAGCTCCATCGCTAAAATTTCCTTTTTCCACGAAGAAGTGGCATTTCCCAAGGTGTCAGTTCACTGTTCCAGTCTTCTATTTTTGAAAAGTCGCCAAGCTAAAAATTTTTTTATCTGTATTTTCAGAAATATATTTCACTTCATTGTCTAAAAAGTTGCATATCATGCTCATCGACAGGCTGTATTAAAATATATTCTATCTTTTTATTTTCATTTGTATATAAAAATACATTCTTTTTTTCTTCTATTTTGAAATTTAATTTTTTTCATATTTACTCCTTTTTTTAATATTTTTTTGAATATTGAATTTATTTTAAATAAATTTTGATTAATATAATTAATTATAGCATATGTTTTTTTAAAAAAATTTTTATTCAATTTATTTATACTATTTTTTTATAATTTTTTTCTTTGATTAAATATATTTAATTTTTAAATTATGGTAAAATAAACAAAAATATTTAATAAAAATCTGAAATTTTTTTGTAAGCTCTATCAACAAAAGAATATTTATAGAGAGGATAATGAAATGTTTAGAAGGAAAAAAGGAAATTTTTTTATGTTGGACAAGTTAAAATTATTATTAATGAATCAACTCTTGATGTATTTAGAAATACAATCTATTATGTAGATATGCAAGATGCTCTATGTATTAAAGGTGTTCCGTTTATTACCTGTAATATTTATGAAGATGAATTTTTCCGACCATTTAATTGCTCAGGTGGGACTGGAAGACGACGAGGAAAAACGATATGTTACCAAGTGTAGAAGAACTGAAAAAAATAAAAAAATTGTTTGCTTTATTCAATTAGATGAGTATATAATGAGATAAAACTGTTGAAGTGTTCAGAATATATACAAAATATTCAAATGGAGGTTATTTTTTTATGAATATAGAAACAGCACAAATATGTAATATTGTATTGGCTACTAAAAAGTGCTTTGAAAAAAAGAAATAGGATTAGATATAAGCCCAATATATTATGAAAAAAAGTTGAATTTGTATTTTTTTAATAATAAAAAAATATAAGGCTAAAAAGTATTGAAGAATGGTTCGATTATTGTATTGATAGAGGATTACAAAATATTAAGTTCTTAATTCCTCTACCTATAAAAAGATAGTAATTTTTCTTAATTTTACTAATATAAGTCAAGCTAGTATAGTCTGCTTTTTTTGACAATAAATTAGTTACTTATTTTACTCCAAAATGGGAAGATTACAATAATGAATGGTACATTATTTACACAGAACATGAATGGGAACCTCCTCTAAAAAAGCAAAAACCTAAATTTTATGATAATACAGAAGATTTTTAAAGATGTATTGAATAGAATAGCAATTTTAGCTAATAAAATTGATTTTTCAAAATTTTGAAATATCTTTAGAAAAAGCTATTAGTATTTTTAAATGGCGAAAAGATTGAAAAATATACAAAAAAACTTTTTTTATGGAATATATTTTTCTGAATTACCCAAAAATTAATAAACTCCTTTTTTTATGCCTCAGATATTTCTGACGTTTTTTTGGCGGAATGGTTTCCTGGAATGACAGCCCTCCTTATTATGCACACGAAAAAAAGGGCTTGAAAGTGAATATGACAGTCTTACGGAAGAACTTTTGACACAAATTAGGCTTGCTCTTTTTATATTCTGTAAATGAATGGTAAAATATAATAAAAATTATAATGGAGGATTTATGAAATTTTTTTCAAAAATATACTTATTATTGTAGTTGTAGTAACAATTATTTTTCTAATAAAAAAATTAATGGTAACAAAAAAATTGGAAAAAAAGGAGAATAAAAAAATTGGAAAAACAAAAAAATTTATCTATATATGAATTAATCAAATCTTCTATTCGAGAGTGTGGAAAAATTACCTGAAGATTTTGCTTTGCCTCAAGAAGAGGAGAATGGAATTCCTTGGGCAGATGGTGCAATGGATGGCGTTTTTTTATATCATACTGATACAAATGAAGAAAAATATAGAAACTTTGAAGAATATTGTATTTCAAATTTCAGAAGGAAAATTTAAAGAAGCTCAAAATAATTTAGACCATTTAGATTTTTTTAATGGTTTCATTAAGAACTTCCTTGCTAAATTGGATTATTCAAGAAAGTGAAAAAAATAAATGCCAATAATTTGTATAAATTTACTATCTCTCAATTGAAAACTTCTAAAAAAATAAAGAAAGTATAAAAATTTTCTTTAGCTGTACTATTATTAATGGGAGTTGAGAATGATGTTAAAGTAATGGAAATAATAAAAATTTTAGCTCTTTCTAACGAGTTTACCTTATTTTTGTTTAGATATAATAGCTAGGCTAGAAAAATTCAAATGAAGAGATTTTTTTGAAATTGTCAAAAAAAGTTAAAGGATGGGGAAGAGTACATTCCATCGCATATTTAGAAGTTACTAATGATGAAATAAAAAGATTGGTTATTAGAAGAAGGTTGTCACAATGAAATAGACCCAGCATATACTGCTCTAACTTGTGCAAAAAATAAATTTACTAGAATTACTAGATGAAGAAAAATATTTCTAATAAAAAAATTTAATGATATTTCATATTTAATTACTGCTTTATTAAATGAAGGACCTGCTTTTTGGAATTTCATCCTTAGAAAATAAAGAAATGCTGATTGAAAAATATTTAAAAAAAGCAAAATATTTATCTTCAACAGAAAACGATTATCGTTCTGTTATGATGATTCAAAAAAATATAAAAGATGATGAAAAAAATCAATAATAATTTTATAAAAAAATTTGCAATGAGATTTTAAATTCTGAAAAAAACTGTAAATAATATAAAAAGAATTAATGAAAAAAAGGATATTCTTATGATATAGCAAAAATATAAAAAAATAGACATTGAACCGTATGCTTTAGAATATTTACAAAGTAATCTTCTAAAAAAATCCCTATATAATATATGATATATCAAAAAAAGAAAATATGGAAAAAAACTTGTCTCACTCGTAGAAAAAAAGACTACCATTAGAAAAAAATGAAAGGATCTCCTACTGATAAAAATCAATTTTAAATATGAAGAATTTACAGTTTTAAATGTTGCAGTTAGAACTCTAGAAAATTTTGAAGGGACAGGAAAAAAATTTAATTATATGTTCCCTAAATTCTCCTTATGTAAATGTGAGATATGGAGGAACTAATACATTGCAAAAAAATGGAAAGATACAGGATATTTTTTTCCTAATGAAATAATAGAAAATATAAAAAAACTTAGAAAAAAATTGAAGTTGATGATGAATTGAAAGAAAAAAATTAAATAAATTAATAAAATAATACATTATATCTTTTTATAAATTTGAATAAAAATTAAAAAAACAAATTAGTAAATCAAAAAAATATGGAGGATAAAAAAATGAGTATAAGTTTTTATGTAAAAAAACAAGAAAAAAATTTTTTTAGGTTATAAAAGCCGTTTTTAAATGTTGAAACTGCATTAAGTTTGCTGGATAAGGAGCTTTACAGCTACAATACTGGAAATATTGACATTAATGATTTGCTGTTATCTCCAGTTTCTAATTATCAGTGTCTTTTTAATAGGAGATGGCAAGGAAAGTTCAAGAGGATTTGAATTATCTTATGATACAAAAATATAATAATTATGTTGTAAGGATTTTTACGCCATCATCTAGGGAAGATTGGCTTTTGGCGTTGGAATATATAAAAAGCGTTGGCTAAAGAATTTGATTCGGAGATTTTTGAATGAGAGAGGTGAAGTTTATACTGCTGGTAACATTGATAAATTTGACTATGAATCAGATATACTTTATGGAATAAAAAGTAATTACAGAAAATATAAAAAAGTGGAGAATCAGATACTTATGTTATTTTTTTGGTACAACTAGACCTGTTTCTTTCAATGAAGAAATGGTTGATGAAATAAATAATTCAAATAATCCTATAGATACTTTTTTTCAAGAATAGTAAGAAACATTCAAAATTTAGATGCTTATTCGGCAAATCAACGTTTTTTTATAAAAAAATGATGAAGATGAAAGAATTATGGGAGCTTATAGTCTGACAGAAAAATGTTAGAACAATTCTTCCTTATAAACCTAGTGTTGAATTTCATAATTTAGATATCGTTAAAAAAATGATGATATAGCTTTTTGGAATATAGGTTTCGTTACTATTAATGGAGATGAAAAATGATCCAAACAGTTATCAAGTTATTGGTCAATTAGATTATAATGATTTTATAAAAAAATTACCAAAAAGATAAGTATCGTTTTATTGACGCTTCATACATTCTTGTTGAGCCGTTAAGTAAAGAAGAAATTTTAGGATTTTTGGAAATATCTGTTAATTAGAATAAAATGACTTTAAAAATACTAAAATTAGGAGGCATAAAATGGATAAAAAAATCGTAAAAGATGGGGTTATATCTTTGATGAAAAAAATTAGATATGTTGATTCCTAATATTCCAAGACAGAAAAAAATTTGTAAAAAAATATTTTTTTGATTTTATCGTTACTATTTTTTTATCATTGCTCTAATACAATTATATTTTTTTAGATAAAAACTTCCCCAAAAACAAATAATATTTTTTTGATTTATAGTGGAGGTTCAGTTTTTTTCTTTTATTTTTTTGGCTATTGTTATAAAAGTAAATATTTCTTTCATCGAAAGAAAAATTGAAACAACTTGAAGAAATGACATTGCCATATGAATTTGAAATTCATCCACTAAAAGATAATTCATATATTTTTTTGTGTATTATATTATTTATTATGTTTATTACAATACTCTATTTTTAAATTAAATGAATTGTTAAAAAAATTTTTACATCAAAAGATATTTTTTTGTTATTTTTTTATGATTATAACGATTGCCGTCAATTTTAGCTTTTTTTGGAAAATCTCAAAAAAAGAAAAATATTCTTTAATTATAAGTGGAAGAATTATAAAAATTATTATATGAAAAACAATGAAATAGAATTTATAGAAATTGATAATATCCGTTATGCCAAATTTTATCGCACTAATGCTGGAAAAAGGCAGAAAAAGAAAGAAATCCTACTTTTCAAATTTTTTTGATAAAGAAGAGAAAAAAATTTATAGAAATGTCTATCAAGGCAACTGATTATTATTTGATGAAAAAAATATTTTTACAAAAATATAATGTGATGATTGTTGATTTATATGATTATTTCTAAGAGTCTATATGATTTTTAGAAATAAAAAAATTTTTTTAATTACAAAAATTAAAAAAATAAGGAGAAAAAAATATAATGTTTATTTTTTTATGTTGATATTGCAATTAGTAGTACTTATTATTAGTATCACAACTATTATCTATTTAATAACAAGAAAAAAATACAATGGAATGTTTTTACATAGAAAATGAAATTTTTATGCCTAAACTCTATGCCTACAAAAAAAGATTCCACTTTCTAATATTGATTACATAGAATTTTATTGCAGTCATTTTTCGTAACAGTTGCAGAGGATTGATAAAGATTCATACGATAAATTCAAAAAGTAGTCAAACGATTTTTTTCAGACAAGTAAATTTACATTTTTTTGTTACTGAACAAATGGTTTTTAGATGAAATTAATAAATTGACACCTATTTTAAAGGAATATTCAATACCGTACACTATTAATTACAATTAAATTTTTGAATATTATAGTTATAGAATTTTTAAGAAATTTAGTTCTATTTTATTTATTCAAAATAACAAATTTTTATACTAAAAAAAGGAAGTGTTTTTAAATGGGAATATATGAAATAATTATAGGAACAATGTTTATACCATTTTTATTTATTCTATCAATATTTTTCTTTAACATTAAGAAAAAGAAATATGCAAAAAAATTATATCCGCTGAAATTAGTGATGCTTTAAAAAGACTTAAAAACCACGAGAATTTTTTTATAATTTATTAAAAAAATGGAAAGAACAGCAAAAACCAGTTTACTATGCAGAAATTTTTTTGTTGACAATAGATACCATTTATATCTTATTCGGCGGGTATGCTGAATATCTAAAAAGAGTTAAAATTTGCACAAGAGTTCCCTGATTTTCCAATAAATCCTATGTCATTTATATTTATTAAATTTGGTATTCCTATTTTTTTATGGTTTATTATACTTTTTCTATTATTATTTGCCTTATTTATGAAAAAGAAAGAGAATAAAAGATTAGCCGAAATGCTAGATAACTTAGAAAAAAATACAGATTTTTAAATTATGCAAAAGAAGATTTTTATCAACTCTGAGAAAAATAGTTAAAACTGGAATGGTCGCACAAAGTGATTTAAAAAAATTGGAAGCAGATATTTATTTTTCTGTCTATCCAGCATACATAATTCCTTATTCTTGGATTTCTGATATAACAATTGATAGAGTTTATAATCGTGGAGGAAGTTATTCATCTTTAACTTTTATTTTTTTACTAAATCTTTTTAAATCTGAGAAATTATTTTTTTGCTAAAAAAAGAAGTTGCTGAAAAAGGTTAGGGATTTTATTTTTGGGAAATGAAGATTTTCATTAGATTCTTCTTGTTTCTCTTATTCATCATTCATTTATTTTATAAATATGGCTATTATTTGCTTTATTTTTTTCAAAAATTTACAAAGATAATATTTTTTTGATATAATTAAATTACATGATTTTTTTAGAAAGTGAATGATAAAAATCAGAATGGAAATATGGGTGAAAAAAATGATTTATAATTTTTCATCATTCGAAATTCAATATTAATTAAAAAAATTTAAAAAAATTGAAATGGGATTACAATTAGAAAAATATTTTTAGAATATTTGAAATAGCTAATTAAAGAAACTACTCATATTTTAAAAAAATTAGTGAAAAAAATTTAAGGAAAGGATAAAATATGATTACTAATAATATTGCATTTGATTTTGAAAGAATTACTTCCTATTTAAGAGATTATTCTGGGAAAAAAATACGAAGACCCAAAAAAAGCAGGAAATCGAATGAATGAGATGGAAAAAGTTCAAGGAAGCTGGTAAAAAAAGCAAGGGAAGAGTTCATAGCTTATGCTAACTATATAGCAGAATCACTCGACTATAAAAGCAGGTAAATGTTCGGGTTGGATATACCAATCACAAATAGCATGTACATATTTTTTTGAATTGAATTAAAGAAAAAAATGAAGCACTTAAGCTTCCACATAGTATTTCTATTTCAATAAATATACATCCTGAACATGATATTAATGGACCTATTACTCTTTCTTTTAAAGTTGAAGCTAAAGATAATGCTTGTGAAGATTTAGACTATAAAATTCATAATAAAAATAATTGATGTTCCAATAAAGAAAAGATTCAAAAAAATTTATTATCAAACTGATTTATTGAATGGAACATGCAGACGTTTTGATAATAATACAATTGAATTAGAAAAAAATAAAAAAACTAAAAAGTTGTAAGAGATATAATTGGTCCATATGAAAAAAAGTAACGCATCAAAGATAATAAAAAGATTCTATCGAAGTCGCTAAAAGAATTAGTTCCATTTTATGAATATATTCTTAGTGAACGAGAATTAAGGTTATCAAAAAAATGTGGAGGAAGAAATGAAAGGAATAAAACCTGAATTAAATACAATCTTATATGGTCCTCCAGGGACTGGAAAAAAACTTATAACACTGTCATTTATGCAGTAGCAATATGTGAAAAATAAAAAAATATTGAAGATGTACAATCCGAAGAGTATGAAAAAGTATTGTATAGGTATAATGAATTGAAAAAAAGAAGGTCGTATTGCATTTACTACATTTCATCAATCATTTGGTTATGAAGAATTTATTGAAGGAATTAGTCCAATAATTTTTGAAGACAACAGTGATGATTGTTCTGGAAATATTGAGTATAAAAATAAAATCTGGAATTTTTAAAATCTTTCTGTGAAGAAACAGAAAAAAATAACAATAAAAAAATGATAAATTTTTCTATTAATAAAAGACGCAACAATTTGGAAAGTTACAGTTGGATCTAAAGTACAAAATGATTGCTTTGTAAATAATTATATTAGGATAGGCTTTGGAATTAATGATAAAGGTGCAAAAAGAATTTGTAAACCAAATAAATGGAAGGTGATATTATTATTACAACAGATGGTAATAGAAAGAATATTAGAGGTATTGCAATAGCTACTTCAGACGAAGCTTATAAACTTGAGAATACTGAATCAGATAGTACTACCAGAGATGTAATGTGGCTTGTCCGTGATATAAACGATGATGTGACAATTTTAAATGGAAATAAGTGGTTGCAGAGAAAGACTGTATCAAGATTACCGAACATGAATATCAAGGATTTGATGGAATTTGCAATCAAAAATGTTGAATTAAAGGAAACTCATATTGAAAAAAATAATGGATCTTATGTATTTATTATAGATGAAATTAACAGAGGTAATATTTCTAAAAATTTTTTTGGTGAATTGATTACTCTCATTGAAGATACCAAACGAAAAGGAATGACTGAAGAGATGTCAACATTTCTTCCTTACTCTGGAAGTCTTTTTAGTGTACCTTCTAATGTTTATATTTTAGGAACAATGAATACTGCCGACCGTTCAATCGCTCTGATGGATACAGCTCTTCGTAGAAGATTCCAGTTTGTTGAAATGATGCCTAATACAGATATACTAAAAAAATGTTACAGTTGATGGGGTTGAAATTGCTCCAATACTTGAAAAAAATTAACGAGAGAATAACATTTTTATATGATAGAGAACATACAATTGGACATGCATTTTTTTATAAAACTTATTGATTCTCCTGATATTAATACGTTAGGTTCTATTTTTTTGAAAAAAATCTATAATTCCACTTTTTACAAGAATATTTCTATGAAGATTATCAGAAGATACAGTTGATTCTCGGTGATAATGAAAAAAATCAGACCCTTCGATAAAGTTTATTCTTGATGAAAAAGATAAAAAGTGAAGAGTGTATTCAAAGGTGATGCAACTGATGTTATAGATCTTCCAGAGAAGAAATATACTATTAATAAAGAAGCTTTTTCTTAATATTGAAAGTTATAAACAGATTCTTTAGAAAGTGGTGATCTAATGAATAAACTTTTAGAAGTAAAAAGAGTTTGATATAATCACTGGAAACTCTAATTTTAAAAAATGATGAAAAAAATACAAATATTTAGATACTGTAGCTTTTTGAAAATCTAATTGAATTTATTCATCAATTTACTGGAAATGAGGAAGTTGAAGATGTACTTGATTTCATGAGAATTTCATATAAACGTAATATTGGAAATGTTGTATCAATTAAAAAAACTATGTAGGCTTAATTCAAATGAAAAAAATGGATATCAAATACAAATTCTTCCTAAAAATAAGTTTTATAAGTAGTGATGATTCAGAAAAATAGAAAAAAACTAAAAAGATTTTCCTCAATATGTTAAGAAGTATGAAAGACTTTCCAAGTAAAGTATTTAATGACTCTAGTATTCAAGTTGATCGTATGAACCTCTACGAAATATTTATCAATATGTATTTACAAGAAATAAGACGATTAATAAAAAAATAGGAATTAAATCAGATTATATTTTTTTAAAAGAAGATAATTTAAATTATTATAAAGGGAAACTATTAACATCACAGCATTTTTAAAAATAAATATAGTACATAAGGAACGTTTTTTTATGTCACCTATGATGAATTTAATCCTAATAGAGTTGAAAATAAGCTAATTAAGGCTACACTATTAAAATTACAAAAAACTTACAACAAGTTCAGAAAAATTCTAAAGAAATAAGACAATTATTAACTTCCTTTGAAATGATAGATACTTCTATTAATTATATAGCAGATTTTTTTCAAAGATTAGAATAAATAGAAACAATAGAGATTATGAAATGATTATGCAATGGTCAAAAAGTATTTTTTTACTAAACAAATCTTTTACAACTTTTTTTCTGGAAACAATAATTCTAGAGCATTACTGTTTCCAATGGAAAAAAAGTATATGAAAGCTATGTAGCTAAATATTTGAAAAAAATACTAGAAGAAGTTGGTTGGGAAGTATCAATTCAAGATAAAAAGTTACTATTTATTTACTGAGCCAAGACTACAATTTGCTTTAAGACCTGATATTGTTTGCAAACATGGAAAACGAACTATCATTATGGATACCAAATGGAAGAAACTCGTTAATAACGAACGTATTAACTATGGTATTTCTCAAAGTGATATGTATCAAATGTACGCTTATTCAAAAAAATATACATCCTCAGAAATATGGCTTTTTATATCCTTTGAATGATGAAATGAAAGAACATTCGGAAATTTCATTTAATTCCGGTGATGGAACAACTGTAAATATTTATTTTATAGATTTAGAACATATTCAAAACTCACTAGAAATTTTTAAGAGATAAAAATTAAATAGTTTTAAATTTATCATAAATTGTAATATTAAATGCAACATTTTTTTAAATTTGAGAGTGTACAGAATTTTGTGTAAACTCAAAATATAATATATGGTACAGGATGGTAGTTTTATCATCCTGTTTTTTTAAATTCTTCCTTCAAAAATAAATACTTAACTGTGAATATATTTCTCCCCAGCCTGGTATTCTTCCAGTCCATTTCTTTGTTGCTTCCTTTAAGCTTAGGTATACTGATTTCATTAATGCTTCCATCTGTCGGATAAAGTGATTTTGTCTTTGTATACTTTCTTAATTGTCTGTTTAAGCTTTCTATCGGGTTTGTCGTATATATCAGCTTTCTTATCTTTGTATCATATTTAAAGTATGTTGTCAACTCATTCCAGTTACTTCTCCAGGAATTAATTACTGCCATATACTTTTTACCCCATTTTTTTCTTCTAATTCATCCAGTTTAAACTCTGCCTGTTCCAGTGTTGGTGCATTATACATTTCTTTTAAGTCTGATGTAAATCCCCTTGTATCTTTGTAAGATATGTATCTTATGCTGTTTCTAATTTGATGAACCACACATTTTTTTGAATTTCTGTCTTTGGAAACACTGAAGATATTGCTTCGCTGAACCCTTTTAAATTATCAACAGACATAATTAGTATATCCTGAACTCCTCTATTTTTCAATTCATTTAAAACATTTAGCCAGTACTTGCTTGATTCATTTTCTCCTATCCAAAATCCTAAAACCTCCTTTCTTCCTTCCTTATCTATTCCTATAGCTAAATATACCGCCTTTTTAACAACAACTCCATCTTTTCTTACACTGTAATGGATAGCGTCCATAAAAACTATTGGATATACATCCTCAAGCTGTCTAGACTGCCATTCCCTAATTTCAGGTATAATTTTATCTGTAATTTTACTGATCATAGATGGCGAAACATCAATTCCATAAAGATTATTGAGATGGTCCTCGATATCTCTGTTGCTCATTCCTTTAGCATAAAGAGAAAGAATCTGTCCTTCAATACCAGCAATTTCTTTTTGATATTTAGGGATGATTTGAGGCTCAAACTCAGCATTTCTATCTCTAGGAATATCTAAGTCAATATTGCCATACTCACTTCTAACAGTTTTCTTGGAATGTCCATTTCTAGCATTAGAAGTAGTCTTATCTTTCATAGAATGTTTAGCATACCCCAGTTCATGCTCAATTTCAGCTTCAAGCATAGTTTGAATAGTACCCGAAAGCAAATCCTTAAGCATATTCTTAATATCATTAGTATCTTTAATATTGTAATCCTCAATCAGTGTTTTTAAAAAAATTTCGTTGTCAATTTTTCTTTTTAGTCATAACAAAAAACCTCCAAATATTATATAGTTATTTTACCATATATTATTTAGAGGTTTACACAAAAATTTTTTTACACACCCTTTTATTTTCTCATTCATTTATTTTTTTCAAAAAAATTTACAAAGCCAATATTTTTTTGATATAATTAAGTTACATAATTTTTTTAGAAAGTGAGTGATAAAAAAATGGATTCACAAGAGATAAATAAATTTATAAAGGAAAAATGTTGATAAAAATTTATGATGAAATGGTAAAAAGTTAGAAGAACTATTCATGAAAATCCTGAACTTGGAGATGAAGAATTTGAAACAAGTAAATTGATAAAAAAAGATTTTTTTGACAGAAAATGGTATTGAATTTTTTTGAAGTTATAAATACAGGAGTTGTTGCGACTATTTATAATGATAAGGAAAAATATGGAAAAATAAAAACAGTTGCTACTCGTGCGGATATTGATGCATTGCCGATTTTTGAAGAAAAATGATGTTGACTATAAATCTAAAAAAATACTGGAAAAAAATGCATGCTTGTGGACATGATGCACATACAACTATTCAGCTTGGAGTGGCAAAGGTTCTGGCAGAAAATAAGGATAAATGGCACGGAACTGCAAGATTTTTCTTCCAGCCTGCAGAGGAAACTTCTGGGGGATCAGATAGAATGATAAAAGCTGGAGCATTGGAATTTGAAAAAGGAAAAAGATAGAAAAAAATAGATGCTTTTTTTGCATTGCACATGGCTCCAGAAATAGAACTTGGCAAAATTGGATTAAAAATATGGAAAGGCACACGCTTCATCAGCAAGAATACATCTTACAATAAATGGAGTTTCAGCTCATGCCGCATTGCCTCACAAGGGAATTGATGCAATTTTAATCGGTGCAAAAGTTATGGAATATCTTCAATCTATTGTCAGCAGAAGAATTGATCCAAGAGAAGAGGCTGTAATTACAATTGGGGCATTTAATGGAGGTTTTGCTGATAATGTTGTCTGTGACAAAGTAGAAATGAAGGGAACAGCTAGAACAATGTCTGAAGAAACACGAACATTTATAATTGAAACCTTGGAAAAGAGACTTGCCTAAGTTTGTAGAAGCATTAGGCGGAATAGCAAATGTTGATATTGTACGTGGCTATGCACCTGTAATTAATAATGATGAAATGACAGAAAGAGTGGAAAAATAACATTGTTGATTTGTATGGTAAAAAAATGCTTTGGAACTAATAAAGCAGCCTAGAATGGATGTTGAAGATGTAAGCTACTTTTTAAATGAAATTCCTGGATGTTTTTTCAGACTGGGAACACGAGTGGAAGAAAAGGGATTAATTTACGATTTGCACCATCCTAAATTTAATATTGATGAGGAAAGTTTAAAAAAATTGGAATGGGATTACAATTGAAAAAAATATTTTAGAATATTTAAAAATAAAAAAAGGAATAAGATGAATAAAATAAAAAAATAATTATGAAGTTGGGCAAAAAGCTGGAAATTGAAATAGAAAAAATAGTATTTGGCGGCGAAGGTCTTGGAAGAATTAATGGATTTGCAGTATTTGTACCAATGAGCGTACCAGGAGATAAACTGGAAATTGATATTATTTCTGTGAAAAAGTCTTATGCTAGAGGGCTGATAACTAGAATAATTGAGCCGTCAAAAGATAGGATTGAAGATTTATCCAAAGTTAGTTTTGAAGATTTCGATGGCTGTGACTTTGGGATGTTAAAGTATGAAAAAAACAGCTTGAGTATAAGGATAAAATGCTTGAAGAAGTTCTCACAAAAAAATTTCAGGAATTGATTTGGAGAATGTACAATTTGGGAAAAATTATTGGAAGTGATGAAAAGGTTAATTATCGAAATAAAACGGCTGAGCCATTTTTTTAAAAAAAGGATGGGATTATTCAAACAGGATTTTTATTCTAGAAAAATCCCACAATGTTTTTCTGGCTAAAGAAAGCCTCTTAAAATCAGAAATTGCAAAAATGATTATTGATAAATTTTTTTACAAAAAGTAAATAGTTTTTTTCAGGTACAAAAAAAGAATTTAAAGTTTTTAATGAAATTAATAACACTGGATTTTTTTGAAGCAAATAATGGTTAGAAATAATGAAAAAGAATGAAGTTATGATAATTGTTATTGTAAATAAAAAAATTCCCAATATAATCAGCTTTCAAAAAGTACTGGAAGAAATGTATGATGAAAAATGAGTGCATAAAGTCAGTTTATATTTCCGTAAAAACTGAACAAAAATAACGTGATTTTAGGAAAAAAATATTCATTTATTTGGAAGCCAGTATTTGGAAGAGGAAATGGGAAGGATTAAAATTTAAAATTTATCCAAATTCATTTTTTTCCAAATTAATAAAAAAACAGGCACTTAAACTTTATGACACAGCGATTGAATTTTTTTAAATGAAGAAAAAAATAACAAAAAAATAATGGCAAAAATTTATGAAAAAAACAGTAATTGACGCATTTTCTGGAACAGGAACAATTGCAATGATGCTTTCTAAAAAAACATAAAAAAAGTTATTGGAATTGAAAGTGTTGAAAGTTCTACTCTTTGCAAAGAAAAATTAACATCCTACGAAAATTCCATTCAAAATGTGGAATTTGTAAATGGAAAAAGTTGAAAAGGAACTGCCAAAAAAATTCTAAAAAGAGAAAAATATTGGAGCGATCGTTTTTTTGACCCGCCAAGACGTGGAGTTGAAGAAATTGCCTTAAAAAAAGTGTCATAAAAAAATAAAATTGAAAAAAATTGTCTATATTTCCTGCAATCCTGCGACTTTTTGCACGGGATGTAAAGATTTTGACTGAAAATGGGTATGTATTGAAGAAAAATTACGCCTGTGGATATGTTCCCGCAAACCGCACATATTGAAGTTGTCGGACTGCTGGAAAAAAACTTGGAAACTAAAAAAATTTCGTATAAAGAAAGTTGAGAATTTATGAAAATATACACAAAAATACGGCGATGAAGGATTTACAAGGCTTTTATGGCGGAAAAACGGGTCAGCAAGACTCACGTTAGGGTAAAAAGCGTATGGAAAGATGGATGAAGTTTGCTCGTTGCTTGGGGTAATTGTGGCTGAAATTCGTGAAAATGATAAATTAAATAAAAATTTTAGGAGAAATCCGCAAGGAATGTGAAAATATTCAGCAGACAGTTATTTGACTGTGGAAGTGATCTTGCAACACCTGACAGACTGCGAGAATATAAGCAAAAAAATTGATGATGTGAAATGGCTTGAGCAAAGGATGGATGAATATATCCCCTTGCTTCCTAAACTAGAATATTTTTATAATTCCAGGCGGAAGCAAGATTTCAAGCATGTTTCATTCAATTCGGGCAAGTACACGGGAATCTTGAGAAAAAAATGGTAGCTGTAATTGAAGCAGGCGAAGATATAAACAAAATTGGATTTCAATATATAAATAGACTTTCAGATTATTTTTTTGTGATTGCATGCCTTGTGAATTTAAAATTGGGAGTTAATGAAACTGTCTATAAAAAAAGTAAGAAAAATTTTTCAAAGCAAAAAGATTGAAAAAGAAAAAAATGAGATAGAAAAAAATAAAAAAAGGAGCTGATTCAAAATGGAATTAGGAATTATTGGAGCTGGAAATATGGGAAGCTCGATATTAAAAAGGTGTTACAACTTCTAATTTTCTTTTAAGTGATGATGTAGCTGTTTTTTTGACTTAAATAAAGAAAAAAAGTTGAAAAAAATTAGTGAAGGAATATGGCGTGAAAAGGGCTGAAACTGAAAAATGAACTTGTGGAAAAAAAGTAATATTATTATTCTTTCGGTAAAAACCGAATATTGTTCCGATAGTTTTGAAAAAGATTAAAGATAAACTGGATGAAAATACTATAATTTTGTCAATTGCGACTGGAATTAGTATTGACTTTATTGAAAAAAATTATTGGAAGTGATAAAAAAAGTGGTAAGAACTATGCCAAATACGCCTGCTCAGGTTATGGAGGGAATGACGGCTGTTTCCTTTAATTCAAACATTGAAGAAAAATGAGAAGAAAGTTATTTTTTTAAATTGCTGAACAGTTTTGGAAAAAAAGTATAGAAATCGATGAAAAAAACTTATGCATGTTTATACTGGAATTAGCGGTTCTCTTCCAGCATATGTCTATGTGTTTATAGAAGCCCTTGCTGATGGCGGAGTTTTAGAAGGAATGCCTAGAGATAAGGCTTATGAAATTATTGCTCAAGCTGTTTTAGGTTCTGCTAAAATGATGCTTGAAACAAAAACATCCAGGTATTTTTAAAAAGATGAGGTGACTTCTCCTGGCGGAACTACAATTGCTAGCTCTAAAAAGTATTAGAAGATGGTAAATTTAGAGGAACTGTAATGGAAGCAGTTAAAAGCCTGTACAGAAAAAAATCAAAAGAAATGGCACAAAAAGTAAGGCCCTAATATTGACAATGCCAAATAAATGGGGTAGACTAATATTAGTATAATAATTTATTTAATTTTAAATAAAATAAAAAAATATAAAAAAATTATAATTAATTAGGAGGACTTATGAAATACTACGTAGGAATTGATCTAGGAGGAACTAACACAAAAAAATTGGACTTGTAGATGAAAAAAAGGTAATATTATTTTTTTAAAAACTATTGTAAAAAAACCGATTCAATGGGAAGGATTTTTCAGAAACAATTCGAAGATTGTCAAAAAAATTTTGCTTACTCAAATTGGAAGGAAGCAACATCAGCTTTGATGATGTTTCATCAGTTGGTGTAGGAGTTCCAGGTCCTGTGCTAAATTCTAGAATTGTTAAATTCTGGGCAAATTTCCCTTGGAAAAAAATGGAGTTGACCTTGCATTAGAATTTGAAAAAAATCTTGGAAAACCAGTAAAAAGTTGATAATGATGTCAACGTTATCACACTTGGAGAAATGTGGAAAAGGTCTTTGCTCAAGGATATAAAAAATGTATTAGGACTTGCTATCGGAACTGGAATTGGTGGCGGAATTATTGTAGATGGAAAACTTGTCAGTGGAGAAAACGGAGCTGGTGGAGAAGTTGGACATATAAAAATTGAACTAAATGGAAAATTATGCGGATGCGGACAAAAGGGATGCTGGGAAGCCTATGCTTCTGCTACTGGAATAATCCGTGAAGCAAACAGCCGTCTTGCAGTAAACAAGCAAAATTTACTTTATGAAATGACAAAAGGCAGAGAATTGGAAGCAAAAGATGTATTTGATGCCGCTAAAGAAAATGATAAATTTTCACTTGAAATTGTAGATTACGAAGCTGAAAAATTGGCTTTCGGTATTGGAAACTTGCTCAGCACATTAGATCCTGAAATTGTTGTAATTGGTGGTGGAGTTGCACTTTCTGGAGATATTTTATTTGACCGTGTAAAAGAAAAATTAAAAGATGTTGCATTCCCATCAACTCTTGAAAATTTAAAACTTGCCACAGCTACTCTTGGAAATGATGCAGGAATTTTAGGTGCCGCTTATCTTGGAATAATGTAATAATAAATAACTTATACTATTTCCCATTTAAATATAAGACTAGTTATAAATCCTATTTGCAAGGGATAAAAGATCCCGCTGTTAGCAATTAATATAAAATCTAGTTTCTATTTTTTTAAACGGGATTTAGTATTATTTTTCTTAACAAAAAAAGACTATTTTTAAAAATTTTAAATAGTCTTTATTTTTTACTGTTTAATTTTTTTCATTTTTCACATTTTTAATCTATAATTTCTAATTTATTTTTTTATTCTAATTTTTTTCAATTTACTTTTAACTATCTTTTTTTCAAATTTTATTATTGAACCGCTTTTTTTGCATCAATAATAAATTCATATCTAGCATTGTTTGCAATAAACTCTATTTCATAAACAGATTTTCCATTTTTATTATCCAATTTAATTTTTAAAATTAGCGTACGCTTCTGAAACTCCAGCATGTGCCAATGCAATTTCCTTTGCTCTATTTGGTGTTATTTGTGTATCAGAAGTTTTTTTATATTAATTTTCGGCACCAGTTTTATTTCATTTCTTTGATCAATAACACTTCCCTTGTCAAAAAAACTGACAGAAATAAGAAATATTGCTAAAGTAACTATATAGTTAAAAACTTCCTTTTTTTATTATTCTATTTATCATATCATTTTCTCCATAAACTCTTTTTTTATTTATTACTACTTTTTTTCTTCACTCCAATTAATTATTTTTTTCCAGTGTAAATATCTATTTCAAAATTATAAGCAACATTTCGATAATTAATTTTACCCTTATAAAATCCATTATCTTCCGTATCAAATTCAAGAACATTCGCAAATGTCGCTCCGGGAACTTTGGCTAGAGCAATCTGCTTTGCCTTGATTACATTCACTTTTTTTCTTTCCTTTCCAATCGGAAAAAAACTAGTAAACTGGCTAATAACATTCCAAGTAATGTCATTTTTAAAAAAATCTGATTTTCACAAGCCTGCCTCCCTTCTGTTTTTAAATAATTCCTACAGTCCATTTATCTATAATTTTACATTTTTCCTCATAGATATACAGTTACTAAAAATTTCTATATTTCTCATAATACTAGTATATTTTTTTCATTTTTTTACATTAATTATTTAAACTGCTTTACTCGAGTAAATAAGTCTGATACTTTAAGTTGAGCTATGTATCATTCTTTCTGACAGTTTAATAATACCATATAAACATTAAAGAAAAAAATGAGAACTTTTCATTTTTTTAGTTCTATATATCTATTAATCTGTTAATTGGCATTTCAGAGTAATAAATTTTTTTGTTATTTTTGTCAACTAACTCTTCCCTGTTTTTTTAGTTTTTTTATTTACAAAAATTACTGTAAAAAGTTGTTCCCAAGCCAAATTCACTTTCCACAAAAATTTCTCCATTATGCGACTCTATAATTTTTACCATAGAAAGTCCAAGTCCTGAATTATCGCCACTTTTGGATGGATCTACTTGATAAAAATCACGACCATATTTTTATCCAGTTCATTTTTTTGAATTCCTATTCCATCATCAGAAATTCTGCTAATAATTTTATTTTTTTATTTTCATCTAAAAAAATAATTCAACGATAACTGTTCCATTTTGCTTTCCATAGGAAATTGCATTTGAAATCAAATTTGTAAAAAAACTCGTATAATCATCATTTCATCAATCTTTGCATAAATTTCTGGAACAATTTTTGTGACAAATTTTTATATTTTTTTAGCTTCTGCAAAGACAAATTTGAGTTTCCACAGTCATTTCCAGCGACTCACTTAAATTGATATTTTTCCAGATTCAATTTCTGTTTTCCACGTTCCATACGTGCCAGAGTCAGTAACTGTGACACCAGTTTTGACATTTTTTTGCCCTTCCTTTTCAATGATTCCAAAGGATCTTTGTGCTTCTTCAATTGATTTTTGTATGATTTTTTTCCATATTCCGACTGTGTCAGTATAACTGTAATCGGAGTTCTCAATTCGTGGGAAACATCTGAAGTAAACTGCACTTCATTTTCAAAAGATGTCTGAAGCCTGTCAAACATCACGTCAAAAGTATTTGCAAGAGTGTGAAGTTCATCATCGCCTTTTCCAAGGTCAATCCGCTGTGACAAGTCATTCCCCTCATTAATTTCTTCTGCAATTTTTCTAATTTTTTTAATTGGCGTAAAGGCATTTTTTGTAATAATATATCCTCCAATTGCTGAAAGTATAAGAAAAAACGGCAAAATTATAAAAGAAATATGAATGACCGTTTCAATGGCACTAGACTGTCCAATATTAGGCATTACTCCTCGAATCCATACTTTTCCATAACTTCCAAGATTAATCATTTTATTGTAAACATACCACTTTTTGATTATGACTTCTTACAATTATAATTTTATCATCCTTCGACTTTTTTTATTATCCATCTCAAATCCATTTGGAGAATTTCCATAAAGAAATTTAAAATCCTTATCATAAATGGAAATTTCTACATTCTGAATCATTGTATCAAAAATTACTGTCAATTATAATTTCTCCATTTTTTTATCGTTAAATAGTCCAGCCTATGAATTACAACATCCTTTAAATAAGTTCGCACGCTTGAATGAATAATATTTTTCACTTATATAAAAATACAATATACAACGAAGAAATTACAAGCAGAATCATAATTCCCATATACCACAGACCTATTTTTTTAACTGTATCCAATTACTATTAACAAATCTCTTCATACCTTTACTTTCCTATTTTAAATTTTTTTATTTTTTTATTCTAAATAATAAATTGATTTAACTTTTTAATTTACTCAACTTTCAGAACATAGCCAATCCCACGAACCGTATGAATTAATTTAGGCTCAAAAATCCTTATCAATTTTTCTTAAATATCTAATGTAGACATCAATAACATTTGTACCGCCTTCATAGTCATAATTCCATATATGCTGTTCAATTTGCTCCCTAGATAATACTCTTTCCTTATTTCTTATCATATATTCCAAAATTGTAAATTCCCTTGTTGAGAGTTTTATTGGGACATCATCACGAAAAAAACATCGTGAGAATTACAGTTTACCGTTAAATTTGCAATTGAAAATATATTACTTGCATTGGAATTTCCGTTTGTTGAATTTCTTCGTAAAAAGCACTCTTATTCTAGCCATCAGTTCATCAAATGCAAATGGTTTTACCAAATAGTCATCAGCTCCATAATCAAGCCCTTTTACCCTGTCTTCAATTCCATCTAATGCAGTAAGCAGTAAAACTGGCGTTTTTATCCCTTTTTCTCTTATTCTCTTTAAAAATCTCAAATCCATCTATTCCAGGCGACATAATATCCGATACAATAACATCATATTCAGTTGAAAAAAATATATTCAAGCGCATCATTTCCATTAAAGCAAGTGTCAACACCATATTTTTTTCCAAAATTAATCTTTTAACAATTATATCATTCAAATTTTTTTCATCTTCAATTACTAAAAATTCTCACAAATTTTCACCAACCTATCTTTTTCGCCACTGTTGAAAAATACAAACTTGTCTGGTCTGTAGGAATTTACTCCATATTGAAATAGTGTTCCATTAGACAAGTAAGTGTGGCTTTCAATTACGATAACCGCATTAAAAATCCTTTAAATCCATATTTTTTTGTTCATCTTCAGTTGCATATCTAAATTTTTATTTCACGTCGTGAATGGGATATTTTTAGATGTAATTTTTTTCAAGATAATCATAAGTTGAATTTTCTGCAATTTTTTTATCTAAAAATGGAACAATCCTTCTATCAAAATAAGTTGTTTCATACTCAAGAGCTTCCCCATCTAAAATACGAATACGTGAAACCTTGTAAAATGAAACTTCTTCAGATACTTCAAAAATATCCATAATTTCCTTAATTCCACTAACAACATCCAATTCAACCAAATTAGTAGCAATATCAATATTTTTCAATTTTTGTTAAGTTCCTTTGAAGTCCTAAGATTTGATAAGCTGTTTTTAAACCGTCCATTTTCCAAGACCATTGAATTTTTTTCCCTTTAATTTTTTTGAATATATCCATCCAATTCAAGCATAGAAAGCGCTTTTCTTATTGTATCTTTAGAATACGAATATTTACGTGCCAGTTCAGACTCACTTTCTAAAAATTCTCTTGCCTTGAACGTTCCGTTTGTAATTTTTTCCCTTATATCATTATAAACCTCTTTATATTTGCTCACAGACATATCTCCTTTCAAGAAACATCATTTTATTATATCTCAAAAAAATTGAAAAAAATAACAATGGCTAGGATAAATAAAAAAATTAATTTATAATAAAAAAACAAGGAGAACAAAACTTTCTCCCCATCTTATACTAAACCCACTTAAAAAAATAAAAAAATTCTATTTTTATATTACCCTTGTAAAAAAATTAATAATTATTCTGCTATTTAAAAAATTTATAACAAAACATTCCCATCTTCATCGATTGCCTTATAAGCTGGTCTGATTAATTTCTTATCAACTAAAATTTGTTCCATTCTATGCGCATTCCAACTAGCAATTCTAGCAAGAGCAAAAAGTGGGGTAAAAAAATATTTTTGTGGAATATTTAAAAGTTTATATACAAATCCTGAATATAAATCAACATTTGCACAAATTTCGAAATTTTTTTCCTTTAGTCTCTTTTCCAATTTCTTTTTGTAAGTTTTTTTCAATATTTGAAAAATAACTCGAATTCTTCAAGTGCATTTTTTTCTTTTTGCTAATTCATAAGCCTTTTTTTCTTTAATAATACAGCACGAGGATCCGAAATTGTGTAGACAGCATGTCCCATACCATAAATTCTACCTTTTTTTATCAAATACCTCTTTATTAAATATTTTTTTCAAATATTCTTTTAATTTAACTTCATCATATGGATTAGTATTTTTCTTAATATCTTCCACCATTTTTTTGTAACCATCGAATTTGCTCCACCGTGCATAGGCCCTTTCAAGGCTCCAATCGAGGCAGAAATCGACGAATAAGTATCAGTTCTAGTCGAAGAAACAACATGAGAAGTAAAAGTTGAGTTGTTTCCTCCTCCATGTTCTGCATGGATAACTAAAATCAAGTCTAAAACCTCAGCTTCTAATTCTGTAAATTGATTGTCGCTTCTAAGCATGTGAAGAACATTTTGTGCAATGCTATATTCTTCTACTGGATTATGAATGATCAAACTCTTATTAAAATGCTTGTAATTACACGCTTGATAACAATAAACAAGAAGGCTAGGAAATTTTTGCAATCAAATTTAAAGATTGATCAATCAAGTTTGAAAGACTAACATCATCTGGATTTTCGTCTAAAGTATAAAGACACAAGATAGAACGTTGAAGCTGATTCATTATATCCGTACTCGGTTTTCTCAATATGAAATCTTCGATAAATTCATCTGGCAAATGCTGATATTCTTTCAAAGTACTGATAAACATTTTTTTAATTCAAAAATTAGAAGGAACTTTACCAAAAAAAGCAATAAAAAAATATTGTTTTTTTCAAAGCAAAAAGTTTTTTTCCTTTTTTTAAATAGAGCTACAAGTTTTTTTCAATAGGAATACCACGATAATAAAGTTTTTCCGTCTGCTGGAATTTTTCCGTCCTTATCGATTGAGTATCCTAAAACAGAACCAATTTTTTTGTTAATCCAACAAGAACTCCTGTCCCATTTTTATTCCTAAGACCTCTTTTTTTACATTTAATTTATTATAAATGTCATCTGAAATAGAATTATTCTCAGTAAACATAACTCCCAGCTCATTAATAAAAATCAGTTTTTCATGTTTTCACCAACTCCTTATTTCAGATTTTCAATAATTTTATCTGTAAATTCAGTAGTTGTAGCATTTCCACCTAAATCTGCTGTTTTACAACCGTCAGTTAATGTTTTTTTAAAAATAGCTTTTTCAATATTTTTAGCAAAAATCATCAAGTTTTAAATATTTTAACATTTCGATTGAAGAAAGTAGCAATGCAAGCGGATTTGCCTTATTTTGTCCTGCAATGTCTGGTGCTGATCCATGTACTGCCTCAAAAAAATAGCAATATCATCTCCAATATTAGCCCCAGGTGCAACTCCAAGTCCTCCAACAAGTCCAGCTACTAAATCAGACAAGATATCTCCATATAAATTCATTGTAACAATTACTTTGAATCTTTCAGGATTTGTAACAAGTTGCATACACATATTGTCAATAATAAGTTCTTCTAGCTCAATATTTTTCATATTCTTTTTGAAATTTCTCTTGCAATATCCAAAAAACATTCCATCAGTGAATTTTTAAAAATATTTGCTTTTATGAACAACTGTAACTTTCGAAATTCCATTATTCTTTGCATATTCAAAAAGCACTTCTAATAATTCTTTCGCTTCCTTTTTCTCGTAATTCTTTTCACAGCAATTGCACTAGTTTTTTTCTTCATTTTCATATTTTTTTCTTCACCAATATAGATTCCTTTCCAGTATTTTTCACGGAAAAATAGCCAAATCAATATTATTATATCGAGTTTCAATTCCAGGCAAATTTCTAGAAGGTCTAAAAATTTGTGTACAAATCGTATTTTTTTCTAAGATACACATTTATACTTCTAAATCCTTTTTCCAATTGGTGTAGTAATAGGCCCCTTTATTGCAATTTTTGTTTCTTTCAACGCTTTCATAAAGACTTTCAGGTATAAGTTCTCCAGTTTTTTTTCATAAACATCCGATCCAGCATTTTCAGTTTCAAATTCCACAGGAACTTTCAGTCGCATCAAAGATTTTTTTACTAAACTTTCAGAGATTTCATATCCAATTCCATCTCCAGGTATTAATGTAATTTTTTTCATATTATCTTCCACTCTTTCTAAATTATTTTTTTTATAAAGTACAGTAATTCTAGTTTAAATAAAGAGCTAATTTATTCGAAATTCTTTAACTCAAAAATCAAATTAGAACTACTGTTATTCACGTTTTAACTCAAAAAAATTCATCACTTGTAGCAAATTTCAAATATCCACCAAATTTCAATATTTTAAGTTCTCTTTCTGAACCATTGAATTTAGCAGGAAATTCGATATTTTTTTAGTAAGATTTTTTTAACAATAAATCTTCCATTTATCAATGAATTTGGAATATCTGATAATTGTAATTCGTCATATTCATCTATATTGTTGTAATCTTCTACATTTTCAAATTCTAACGGTATAATTCCACTGTTAATCAAGTTTGCTTTGTGAATTCTTGCAAATGATTTTTGCGATAACAGCTTTTATACCAAGATAAAGTGGCAATAATGCGAGCATGTTCACGGCTAGAACCTTGTCCATAATTTTTCTCCACCGACAACAATTCCACCATCATTTCTTTTCAGCTCTTTCTTTAAAAATCTGGAATAATTGTTTCAAAAACAGTGTTCAGATAATTTAGGAATATTTGAACGGAATGGCAATAATGCGACATTCGATGGACAAATATCATCTGTTGTAATGTTATCTCCTGTTTTTAAAAATAACTTTTTTTAGTAAAAGCTGTCTTTTTAATTCTTCTCCAATTGGGAATGGCTTAATATTAGGGTCCCATAACAATTTTTACAGATTCTCTTTCTTTTTTTCGCCTCATCTTCATTAGGATTTGGGAAAAATGAAATAATTATCTGAAACTTCAAATTTTTTTCTGGCTCATCAATGATAATTTCTGCCCCCAATTCTCTTGGATCTGTTAAATATCCTGTAATTGCTGATGCAGTGACTGTTTCTGTACTAACTAAGTAAACTCCAGCACTCATTGTTCCACATCTTCCCTTGAAGTTTCTGTTAAATGTTCTAAGTGAGATTCCATCTGTTTTTTTGGTGCTTGTCCCATTCCGATACAAAGGTCCACACGCGACTTCTAGTAATCTTGCTCCAGTAGCTATAAATTTAGCCAATGCTCCATTTTTCTGAAATCATTTTCATAATATTACTTGAACCTGGTGATAAAACAAGACTCACATCTGGGTGAACTTTTTTCCCATCTAAAATTGCTGCAAGTTTCATAAAATCTGAATAAGATGAATTTGTACATGAACCAATTGCAATTTGATCAACTTTCAATTTTTTTGTCTTTTGGAATTTCATGCACATTATCAGGACTATGAGGAAAAAGTCGCAAGTGGCACTAATTCATCCAAATTAACAACTAATTTTTTTCATCATAAACTGCATCCTCATCAGGCAATAATTCTACAAAAATCTTCTCCACGTGATTGTTTTTTTCCAAGAAAGTCTTAGTATTTTTCATCACTTGGGAAAATTGAAGTTGTAGCTCCTAATTCAGCTCCCATATTTGTAATAGTGGCTCTATCCTCAACAGATAGTGATTTTATACCTTCTCCAGTATATTCCATTACAAATCCAACTCCACCTTTTTACTGTCAATTCTTTTTAAAAACATATAAAATTATATCCTTAGCTGATACCCAAGGTTGTAATTTCCCTCTAAGTTCGATGTTATAAACTTTTGGAACTTTTTAAATAATAAAGTCCTCTTGCCATACCAATTGCAACATCAAGTCCACCTGCTCCAATTGCAAGCATTCCAAGACCTCCACCAGTAGGTGTGTGGCTGTCTGAACCAATCAATATTTTTTTCCTGGTTTACCAAATCTTTCCAAATGCAATCTATGACAAATTCCATTTCCAGGTTTTGAAAAAAACAATATTATGTTTTTTTCAGCTGATGTTTTAATAAATTCATGATCATCTGCATTTTTCAAAACTTGATTGTAACATATTGTGATCGACATAAGCCACAGAAATTTCCGTTGCTACTTTGTCAACATTCATTGCATTTAGTTGTAAATACGCCATCGTTCCCGTGGGAATCTTGTGTAAGTGTTTGATTAACTCTTACGGCGATTTCGTTACCTGCTTTTAATTCTCCTTTTTAGAAGATTTTTCAAAAAATCTTGTACGTTAAACTCATACCCATTTTTTTGTCCTCCAAAACATAATTTCCTCTAATTTAATTTTTCAACTATGTATTAATTATAATACCAATCGTAAATTGTGTCAACGATATATAATATATATTTTTTTTATGATTGCATATATATTATATATAATTTAAAAAAGCCAATAAATATTGACTTTTTGTATTATCAGAGTTATTTATCCTATATAAATTTTTTTCATTTGTATATCAAACAAATCGGCTTTAAAAAAATATTTAATAATAAATTAAATTAAAAAAATTTATTTTCTAAACAATTCTTTACAATTTGAGAAAGTTAGGTGAACTACTCCCGCTTTTAGAAGCGGGAGCTTCTTAGGGAAGTATCTGCTTTTGCTAGCCAAATATATTTACCAAAGCTCTTCAGGGCAGTCCCTGCCCTGTCTTTTTATTTTCCTAATATTCCAACATCAATTTCCCAATTTTTTTATATTCAATGCTGCATTGTAATCCCTATCAATTTCAATCCCATGACACTCACATTTATAACTTCTTTCTGATAATTTCAGTTCCTCTTTAATATTTCCACATTTACTACAAGTCTTCGACGATGGAAACCACTTATCTATCTTCAAAAATTGTTTCCCTAAAAACATCAGTTTATACTCAAGCATCCTCAAAAACATTCCCCATCCATTATCTCCTACACTTTTACCAAAATTTAATGCCTGACTTATCCCTTTCATATTCAAATCCTCAACAACCACAGCATTATACGTTTCAGACAATTTTTTTCGACAATTTATGCAAAAAAATCTCTTCGACAATTCTTGATATACTCATGCAATTTTTGATATTTTTCGCTTTTTTTGCTTATACCAATTTTTTTAGAAAATTTCACTTTTCTCGATAATGATTTCTGTAATTTTTTTAATTCTTCTTCTAACATCCTAAAATATTTTTGGATAATCAGCTCTTTGGTTTTCAGAGCTGACAAATAATTCAGACATTGAAAAAAATCAAGTCCAATTACTTTATCATTACTTGGATTTTTTTGAATTTCTTTTTCAAATTCTGTCAAAACAGAAACATAGTAATTTCCATTACTGTTTGTCAATGTTACTGACTTTATCTTGTAATCCTTTCGGTATTTCTCTATGATATTTTAATTTAACTTTTTTTCAATTTTGGCAAAACTAAATATTTGTTTTTCCTCAATTCGGATCGAATTATTCACACAATTTGTCGTATAACTTTTTAACACCATTCTTTTTTTAGATTTGAATCTTGGAAACTTTTGCTTTCTTTTTGAAAGAAATTCGTAAACGATTGTTTTACATTCAATTGAGCATTTGAAAGTGCTAGACTGTCTACTTCTTTTTAGAAATTGATTTTCACTCTTCAAACTGGCAGGTGTAATTATTTTTATTTTTTTCCAGTTTCTTCATAAAATTTATTCGCAGTATACAAAAATCGTATTGTAAACAAAAACGGACACATCCAAAAAGTCTTGTTTATCAACAATTCTTGTTCTTTATTTGGATAAATTCTGTATTTGAATGCTAAATTATATTTCACAAAATTACACCTCCTTTTGATTTTGAATATTATTTCTAATTATTTCTTTAGAAATTTTTATTATTTATAACTTCTCTTCGATATTTTATACAAAAAAATTATATCATGGATGTATCCTTTTTTTCAATAAAAAGCAATTCATCTCCCACTTGTAGAAGTAGGAGACTTCTTGCTATCTTTTTTTATTAAAAGTATTATAAATTAAGCAACTTTTCTTTTTAAAAAAATTCCAATAGTTAGTTTTCTGTAATATGGAACAAAAAAATTGGTCTTGCTTTTTTTAGCTTTATTTCTAAATATTTTCTTATGTACAAATTTTGCGATAAAATATGAAAGAATAACACTTGCAACAACATCACTGCTCCAATGACGTACCAAATAAATACGGCTCATTCCTACTAAAAATTCCTAAGATGAATAACGGTATTTTTTTATTGCTTTACTTTTTTTATAATAAAAAGATAAAAATCCAAATTATTCCCCAAATAGTAATTGTATGTCCTGATGGAAAAGATACATAACTTCCTTTTCCAAAATGAACTATTTTTTTATGTTTGTTTTAATCACGATTTCGATTATCGTAATTTCAAAAAAATCGTTGCTGAAAAATGTGTTAAATCCTTTGACAAACATAATTTCCCAAAAGTAAGGAAATGAATGAACACAATATTGATGCACAATTGACAAAAAAACAAGATATGATGAAATTGGAGAATTAATTAATGTAAAAATAATACTATTAAAAAAACAGAAAATAAAAAAAGGCAATCTCAAAATTTTTGAGAAAGCCTATTTTTTTACTTTTTATCTTCTTTGCTGTCTTGTTTGTTGTTGATAATTGAATGATTCTAATTTCATTGAAATATTTTTTTTCTTTTTCCATTTGAAGCAACTTTCAAATTAACTGTTTCTCCAATTTTTCTTAGTCGCAAGTTCCCCAATAAATGAACCAGCTGATGTTACAGGTTTTCCGTTAATTTCAAGAATTATGTCATTAGCTTTAAGTCCATATTTTCTCTGCTGGCGAATTTGGATAAACTTGTTGAACTAAAATACCAGTTGAATAAGAAATTCTTCTTTCTTTCTTCAATTCTGAACTTAAATCAAGTACTGAAATTCCAATATATGGTCGTTCATATTTTTCCACTTCTTATAATTGAATCTCTTACATTTTCAGCCAAATTTGGAAGGAATTGCAAAACTTAATCCTACACTTCCACCATTCGGAGAATAAATTGCAGTATTTACACCAATTACATCTCCATTGATGTTAAGAAGCGGTCCACCACTATTCCCTTGATTAATAGAAGCATCTGTCTGAATAAAGTTTTCAACTTGCTCAATTCCAAGTGAACTTCTTCCAGAAGCTCCAATTACACCAACAGTCATCGAGCTGTTAAGTCCTAACGGATTTCCAAAGGCAATAGCCCAATGTCCTATTTTTTTATATTATCTGAATTTTGCAAATTTCAATGGCTTAAATGTTCTGTTAGCATTTACTTTTAAAATCGCAATATCGACTTCTGGCGATGTTCCAACTAATTTTGCCAAATATTCGTGTCCATCAGCTAATTTTACATAAATTTCATCAGCACCCTCAATAACGTGATTATTTGTCATCATATATCCGTCACTTGAAATTATAAATCCTGATCCCAAACTTCCAGACTCACGTCTTTGTTGTCTTACTCCAGAAGTTCCAAATAAAAAAATGCCTCAAGCGGATTATAAGTTTCTACGACAATTGTCTTTTTTTGTTCTTATATTTACAACAGAGTCTTTAGCTTTATCATAAACAGAAGCAAAAAGCATCTTGAGCGCTGTACATATCTCCTGTAACATTTGTATTTTGAACGATTTGCTTATTTTGTAAAAAAATCTGTCTTATTTACTCGTTTGCAGTTGCTGTTAGAGCGATAGCCATAAATGATGTAGTTATAATTTTTAATTTCATATTTAAAATCTCCTTTTTTTGTAAAAATTTATATTTCAAAAAAATATTTAATGTTAATTATTTTACTCCCCTTTTCTTAGAAAAAAATAATATTCTCATTTTTATTCTTAGATTTTATAAATTTTTTTATTTAATAAAGAACAAAACTGCCTTTCCAAAAATATTTTTTTAATCAGGATTAAAAATTTAAAACATGCCTAATAAAAACAGCTCTTACAAACATTTTCTTTATCATCTCTATAACCATAAGTCCCAAAATTGCAGAAATATCAAAATTCATATTCCCGATCGGAATTACTATTCTAAATATTCTTAAATACGGTTCTGTAATTTTTTTCTTACCCATTGAAAAAAATTATTATTTGATTATATGGATCAATCCACGTTCCCAAAAATATTTACTAAAAATAAGAAGAGCATATAAATCAAATATTTTCAATATTAATTCTATAATAATTTCCAAAATTTTCCTCCAAAAATTTAAAAAGGTTTTTTTATTATTTATTCAATATATTTTTACATTTTACAATGTATTCAATTCCTGAAACTACAGTCAATATCAGTGGAATAAGCAACAAAATATTATTTATTGTAAAACTGAAAGGTATCAAAATTATTAACGTAAGTGCTACCATTTGAGTTGCAGTTTTCCATTTTCCAAGTCTATCTGCTGCAATTACAGCTCCTTCCAGTAGCTACGATTGAACGAAGCCCTGTTATTAGCAATTCCCTAAAAATTATAATTATTACGAACCACAAGCTAACTTGATTAAACTTTGCAAGTGTAACTAAAGCTGAAATAACAAGAATTTTATCAGCCAATGGATCCAGCAGCTTTCCTAAATTTGTAATCATATTGTATTTTCTTGCAATTTTTTTCCATCATAATAATCTGTAATCGTCGCTCCTACGAAAAACAGTAGCTGAAAGTATTCTCAACATTATAGCAATTCCTGTATTTTCTGAAAATTCCAAAGCTAAACTTAAGAAAATCACAAACGGAATAACCAAAATGATTCTCAACGTTGCTAATTTGTTGGGTAAATTCATTTTCATCATTTCCACACTCCTTTATAATTATTTTTTTAGTCATTTGTAAAAATTCTAAAAAAATTACGACAAAGCATTGTATCTGACAAGGGGCCAAGACCCTTGTGATTATAAACACTGCTATTATCCAATCTTTATATTTTTTTTACTTCGACAATTGCCTAAATTTATTATTTTTTTACTTTTTTTAATATTCAAATACATTTAATTATTTTTGACAAGGTTGAATCTCCTTGCATCAGAATATTTATTTTAATTACATTTCAAGTCTATTACAACAATGCGCTTCATGCTTAAATTAAATTTATCTTCATTTTTCCATTGAAATTACTTTAACTCTTACAATTTGCCCTTCTTTTTAGTGCATCTTCAGTCTTTTTCAACTCTCTTGTTGCTTATTTCTGAAATATGTAAAAAGCCCTTCTTTTCCAGGCAATACTTCCACAAATGCACCAAATTTCATTATTTTTGTAACTTTTCCTTCATAAATTCCATTTAACTCAACAGACTGTGTCTGATTTTTTACAAGTTCCAATGCTTTTTTCATATTTTCAGAATCTTTTCCAAAAAAATTGAAACAGTTCCATCATCATCAATATCTATTGAAACTCCAGTTTCATCAATAATCGCTCTAATAACTTTTTCCTCCAGGCCCAATAAGTCCCGCAATTTTATCAGGATTAATTTTAAGAACCTCAATTTTTGGCGCATTTTCAGAAACTTCAGCCCTAGGTTCGCTTATTACAGCTTCCATTTTATCAATAATGAACATTCTTCCTTCCAAAGCCTGTTTTAAAGCAATTTCCATTATTTCTCTTGTAATTCCTTTCCAATTTTTTTATATCCATTTGAATTGCAGTAATTCCATCTTTTTGTACCTGCAACTTTAAAGTCCATATCTCCAAGATGATCTTCAAGTCCTTGAATATCAGTAAGTACAGTAAATGTATCCCTTCTTTTTATAAGCCCCATCGCAATTCCTGCAACTGTTGATTTTATAGGCACTCCAGTCGCCATTAATGCAAGCGATCCTCCACAAATTGTCGCTTGTGATGAAGATCCGTTGGATTCTGTAATTTCAGAAACAAGTCTTACTGTATATGGGAATTTATCTTGATCTGGCATAACATGCTTTAATGCTCTTTCAGCTAAATTTCCATGTCCCAGTTCACGTCTTCCAGGCGCTCTCATAAATCCAGCTTCTCCAACTGAATATGGTGGGAAATTATAGTGCAGGAAGAATTTTTTTACGTGTTTCATCTTCCATTCCATCAATAATTTGCTCATCTTCTTTACTTCCAAGTGTCGCAACAACCAATGCCTGAGTTTCTCCACGTGTAAACAATGCTGAACCGTGTGGTACTGGAAGTGTATCTATTTCCACATCAATTGGACGGATTTCAGTAGTTTTTTTCTTCCATCAGCCCGATATTGCTTGTACAAAATAGCATCTCTCACAAGTCTTTTTTTCCACATCTCTGTAATATTTTTTAAATTCCTTTTCAAGATCTTCATCAATTTCTCTTTCTTCGTTTTCAAGTTTTTCAATATATCTTTCAAAAAGTTCTATTTCTAAATTGTCAATTGCTTCATATTTTTCCAATTTACCAGGTGTCATAATCGCATTTTCAACTTCATTTTCAAAGCTATCAATAAACTCTTTAATTTCAGGCTCTACTTCCTTTTTCTCAAATTCATATTTTTTCACATCAAACTGTACCAAAAATTTATCCTGCTCTGCACAAATTTCCTTAATTCTTTCATGCCCAAACATAATAGCTTCCAGCATTACTTCCTCTGAAACTTCCTTAGCTCCAGCTTCTACCATTGTTACAGCATCCTTTGTACCTGCAACTGACAGTTGAATTTCGCTTTCCAGAAGCTGTTCCCCCGTCGGATTCAAGATATATTCCCCATTAACATATCCAACTGTAACTCCAGCCACAGTTCCCGCAAATGGAATATCTGATAGTCCCAATGCGGCAGAAACTCCGATTGTAGCTAGATTTTCAGGATAGTTCACTTCATCATAAGAAAGAACTGTAATTACAATATGAACAGCATTTAAAAAAATCCTTCTGGAAATAACGGTCTTATCGGTCTGTCAATCAATCTTGAAATCAAGATTTCATCCGTTCCTGGCTTAGTTTCCCTTTTTATAAATCCTCCTGGAAATTTTCCGGACGCATAGAATTTTTCAATATAATCAACTGTAAGCGGGAAAAAATCCTGCCCTTCCTTGACATCCTTACTTCTAGTCGCTGTAACTAAAAGCACAGTTCCCCCACATTGCACAATAACTGATCCCCCAGCCTGACGTGCAATTTTTCCAGTACTTATTTTAATTTGCCGGTTTCCTAAATTAAAACCGTAAGTCTTTTCATCAAACATTTTTCCTCCTAAAATTTTTTATTTTTTAAGAAGGGAGCAAATAATAGTAAAGTTCTTTACTTACCTGATTTACTATTCAAATTAATAAAAAACTTTACAATTACTTACTCAAAAATACCTTCTTAAAAATTTCTATAATTATACCATTTTTTTCTAAATTTTTTTACAAATTTTTTTTAAAAATACATATTTAAAAATATCAAAAAAATAAAAATAAATATCTTGAACATTTTCATAAATTAAAGTAAAAATATACTTAAGTGAAAAAAACTTTTCAGAAAAAAACAAAAAAATTCAGGAGGTAAAAAAACAATGGCTACACCACATATCGGAGCAAACAAAGGAGATATTGCAGAAACTATACTATTACCAGGAGATCCGCTTAGAGCAAAAATATATTGCAGAAACTTTTTTTGGAGAATGTCGTTCAATATAACAATATTCGTGGAATGTTGGGATTTACAGGGACTTATAAAGGAAAAAAAGTATCTGTTCAAGGAACTGGAATGGGAGTTCCTTCAATTGGAATTTATGCACATGAATTAATTGCAGAATTCGGAGTAAAAAATTTGATTAGAATTGGAACTGCTGGTTCTTATCAGGAAAAATGTAAAAAAATAAGAGATGTTGTACTTGCCATGTCAGCTTCAACTGATTCAGCTATTAACAAACTTAGATTTAACGGAGCAGATTATGCACCGACTGCAAATGCCGAAATGCTTTTTAAAGCACACGAAATCGCTAAACAAAAAGGACTTAATGTAAAAGCTGGAAATGTATTTACAAGTGACACCTTTTACGGAGATGATCCAAATGCTTGGAAAAAATGGGCAAAATTTGGAGTTTTATGTGTAGAAATGGAAACAGCTCAGCTTTATACAACTGCGGCTAAATTGGGGAGCAAATGCATTAACTTTGCTTACAATAAGTGATTCGTTTATAACTCACGAAGTTACAAGTGCCGAAGAAAGACAGACTACTTTTAACGAAATGATTGAAGTTGCGCTTGAAACTGCTATATCGCTTTTAAGGAGGGAAAATGGAGTTTTTATAAAAAGACTGATTATAAAAAAATTTTTGGAACGCAGTTCAGTTGGTTCTGATAACAGAATTCTGAAAAAAAGTTAAAAAGCGGTTATGACTTGACTCAAAGGGAAATGGCTGAACTGGAAGAATTATTAGAGCATATTTTTATAACAGGTTTATTTTTTTACAATTTCAAGGTATACTTGTTCGAAATTATATATATTTAGAACTTGATAAATAGAATTGTTCTAAAAGTAAGGGGGTCTTGACCCCTTGTAAAAAAATAAAAAAACTTGGTTATAAAAACAGGTTTAATGAAAGGAAAGATAAAATGAAAAATAGAGAATTTATATCCTGAAAAGGTTTTTTTCACTATTTTAGTGAAATTTCTAAAAATACCGAGAGGTTCAAATAAAGATTAGTGACTGGATTGTGGAATTTGCAAAAGAAAGAAATTTAGAAGTTGTTCAGGACAAGGCGTTCAATGTGTTCATAAGAAAGCCTGCAACAGCTGGATATGAAGAATATTCGCCACTTATTCTGCAAGGGCATATGGATATGGTCTGGGAAAAAAATAAAAATACACAGTTTGACTTTGAAACTCAAGGAATTGAACTTGTTGCAGAAGATGGATTTTTAAAGGCAAAAGGAACTACGCTTGGGGCAGATAACGGAATTGCAGTAGCTTATGCGCTTGCGATACTTGACAGTGATGACTTGAAACATCCAGAACTTGAAATAATTCTTACAACTGATGAAGAAGATGGAATGAGCGGAGTTAATAATCTTGATTTTGGGATTTTTTCTGGAAAGACTCTTATAAACTTGGATACTGAAGAATATGGTCAAGTTTATGTAAGCAGTGCAGGTGGAGCAAGAATTTTTAACGAATTTAACTTTGATGCTGAAAAACTTGAAGATGATGATACTGTGATAAGTGTTGATGTGAAGGGGGCTTCTTGGAGGGCATTCTGGAGCTGAAATTCATTTGGGGCTTGGGAATTCTAATAAAAATTTTTAACAGAAGTTTTGAATCATTTGAATAAAAAAATATACGCTTTCAATAATGGATATTGATGGTGGAGAAAAAGACTAATGCGATACCTAGAGAGGCTGTGGCATTACTTGCTGTGAAACTTGAAGATGAAAACGTCAGCGATTTTTGAAAAAAATTGGCAAAAATTAGCTTTTGAAAAACGTGACAAAAAGATTTTTAAAAATAATTGATAAGAATCCTGTTATTGAAGTTAAAGAAATAAAAAGAAGAATTGAAAAAAATCAAGGAAAAAAATGTCAATTTCAATACAAATGCCGTTATTTCGTTTTTTTCCATGAATTTCCAAATGGAGTTATTGCAATGAGCAAGGATATTGAAGGGCTTGTGGAAACTTCAATAAATTTAGGAGTTATAAAAAAACTGAAAAATAAAGATGGGAAAAATTAATATAAAAAGTTCAATCATTGCCTAGAAGTTCGGTAAATAAATCGCTTGAAAAAAATTATTGAACGATGTGGAAGGAACTTTCTGAAAAAAATATGAAGTGGCTGTAAAAAATAAATTCGCCATATCCATCTTGGGAATATCGAAAAAGATTCAAAAAAATCCGTGACATTGTGGTAAATTCATTTAAGAAAATAACAGGGAAAGATCCTGAAATCAAGGCAATTCATGCTGGACTAGAATGCGGAGTTTTTTTGATAATAATATGGAAAAATGTTGATATTGTTTCAATTGGGCCTAATATTTACGGTGCTCATACACCTGAAGAAAGAATGGAAATAGATTCTGTTGGAAAAAAACTTGGGAATTACTTCTAAAAAGCTATGGAAGATTATAATATAAAAAAATAAAAAAATTTTTTTAAAAATAGAAAAAAAGGAAATATTAAATGGAAAAAGCCAAATACACAAAAATAAAAAAATAAAAAAATAAAGGAAATTATAGTAGTCGAAGGGCGAGATGATATAACAGCCATAAAAAGAGTTGTAGATGCACATATTATCGCCTTAAACGGCTTTTTCTGCATTATCCAAAAACAATAAATAAAATGGTTGAATTATCCCAAAATAACGATTTAATTTTTATTTACAGATCCTGATTTTGCAGGGAAAAAATTCGAGATACATTAAAAAAAGATATATTCCAAATATAAAGCATGCCTTTGTCAGTCAAAAAGGATGCGACTAGAAATGATAATATCGGAGTGGAAAATGCCAATGATGAAGCGATTTTTAGATGCGTTAAAAAAATGTTATTACGGCTCATCAAAATGTTGAAAACAGATTCAATATCAGTGACTTGATTGATAATGGATTTGTTTCTGGAAATAATTCAAAAGAACGCAGAATAATGCTGGGAGACTTGTTAAAAATCGGCTATTATAATGCAAAGCGACTTTTTAAAGGCCCTTAATTCATTTAACATTTCACGGGAACAATTTGAAGAAGCGGTAAAAAATAAATGAGAAGAATATGTGAACTTATATTTTTTTTCCCATTGAAAGTAATGGATTTATTATAAATTCTATTTAACAAAGGGAATCTTGAACCTTTATCAGAAAAATAGAAGTATTTAACTTCTTAAAATCTGTCATAGAAAAATTATAATCAAGATAAATATTATAAAAACAAGGGATCTTGATCCCTTGCTAAAAAAATTTTCATAATAAATTTACTGTTTAAATAATAGAGAATTTGTGTAAACTAACAGATAAATCCAGCAAATTCAGTACTTTTGCTATTCTATTTACACAAAAAAATTTTTTTATACTCTCAAATAACAAATTAAGACTTAGCATATTTCAGATATTCATTTATAAATAAATCAATATCTCCATCCATAACTTTTTCAACATTTCCCTCTTCAGCCTTTGTCCTATGATCCTTAACCATTTTATAAGGCTGAAAAAAACATAAGAACGTATTTGACTTCCCCATTCGATTTTTAGATTCAGTTCCCTTTAATTCGGCCATTTCCTTTTTCACGTTTTTTTCCAGTTCCAATTCAAATAATTTAGATTTTAATATTTTCATTGCAGTTTCACGGTTTTTCAGCTGTGAACGCTCATTTTGGCAGGTAACTACGGTATTTGTTGGGATGTGAGTAATTCTAACAGCTGAATCTGTTGTATTTACATGCTGCCCTCCAGCGCCACTTGCCCTATAAGTATCAATTTTCAAGTCTTCTGGACGAATATCAATTTCAACGTCATCTTCTATTTCAGGTGTAACATTCACTGCTGCAAATGAAGTATGCCGTCTGGCATTTGAATCAAATGGTGAAATTCTGACAAGTCTGTGAACTCCTTTTTCCCCTTTTAAATAGCCATAAGCGTAGTTTCCCTTTATATTTAGCGTAATGCTTTTAATTCCAGCTTCTTCCCCAGCCAGGCTGTCAAGCACTTCAACCTTGAAATTATGCCGATTTGCCCATCTGTCATACATTCTGTAAAGCATTTCAGCCCAGTCACATGCCTCTGTCCCTCCAGCCCCTGAATTTATCGTAAGAATCGCATTATTCGTATCATATTCTTCATCCAGAAGCAATTTTGTCTTAAAATTGTCAATTTCATTTTTCAAATCCTGTGACTTCTGTTCAAGCTCATTTTCAAACGAATTATCTCCCATTTCAATAAACTCAATAATTGTAGAAACATCTTCAAATAGCCCATTTAACTTATCATACTCTTCAAGCAATTTTTTCTTTGCGCTAATATTTTTCAATATTTCCTGACTGTTATCTGTATTCCAGAAGTCCGCTTCAAATGTCCTTTTTTTCCAATTCATTAATTTCATTTTTTTAAATTTTTCAATGTCAAAGATGCCTCCTGATTTCTTCAATATTAACTTCATTTATTTCATTTTGTTTTTTTATTTCAAATAAATCCATATTTTTTTTGCCTCTTTCTTTTTTTATTTTTTTCTTTTTCAAAAATTCTCTTTTTTCAAAAATTTTAGGAAAAATATAAATATTAAAAAGAAGTCTGCTCTAAAAAAACAGCCTCTCTTTAAGTTTTTTTGGAAAAATAAAAAAACTTTTTTTATATTTTAGATAATAATTATTTTTCTTAAACCTTCAACAACTTTACCAGTTTCTTCGTTATACCAAACTTCATTTTTCAATGGTTCTTCTTTAACATAAGACAAGATGTTATTGAATGTTGCTTCAGCGATGTTATCCAATGCTTCTGTTGTTAGGAATGCTTGGTGAGAAGTTAGCACAACATTGTTAAATGATAACAATCTAGCTAATAAATCATCTTCTAGCACACTTGCTGATTCATCTTCAAAGAAGTAGTCGCTTTCATTTTCATAAACATCAAGTCCAGCACCACCAATTTTTTTATCTTTTAATCCTTCCAACTAATGCTTCTGTATCGATTAATCCACCTCTGGCAGCATTAATGATAATAACACCGTCTTTCATCTTAGCAATAGTATCTTTGTTAATTGTATGTCTTGTTTCAGGGAATAATGGACAATGCAATGAAATTACATCAGATTTTGCAAATACTTCATCTAATGTCACATAAGTGAAATTTTCTTCTTTTTGCAGCTTGTTCATTAGGGAATTTATCATAACCAATAACTTTCATTCCTAATCCATTTAAAATTCTTATGAAAATTCTTGCTATTCTACCAGTTCCTATAATTCCAGCTGTCTTACCATTCAAGTCCATTCCAGTTAATCCTGCTAGGCTGAAGTTTCCTTCTCTTGTTCTGTTATAAGCCTTGTGAGTTTTTTTCTATTTACTGACATAAGAAGTGCTAACGCATGTTCAGCAACAGCATACGGTGAGTATGCAGGAACTCTTAAAAACGGTAATTCTGTTTTCACGGGCGACTTTTTAAATCAATATTGTTGTAACCAGCACATCTTGCTGCAATTACTCTAACTCCATTTTTTTTGAAAGTATATCCAATACTTTCGCATTTAAGTCATCATTTACGAATGTACATACAACATCTTGATATTTTGTAAGCATTACATTTTTTTCAAGCTTAATTTTTTTCCTCAAAAATAAGTAATATTAGCTCCAAAAAGTTTCATTCCATTTGTCAAAAAAATTCGATATCATAAGGTTTTTGCATCGAAAAACTACAATTTTCATTTCATATTCCTCCTAAAATTTATTATTATCTTTCTACGTTCATTATAGCAAAAAAATAGATTAAGTCAAATAGTTTTTGCAATATTTTTCTTATTTTTTTATTTAATCTAACTTATTCCCTAAAAAAATAAAAATATTTTTATTCATTTTTTTACACTATTCTTCCACTTAAAAATAGTGATTTTACTATTGTTATTCAAAAACAAAAAAATGACTCATTTCTGAGTCATTTAACCGCCCTATCTTTTATTATTTTTTTATAGTAGCTGTCTCTTATTTCCTTTAAAAATTCGTTGTGCCTTTTTCACTTTCTTCCTTGGTATGTCTTATTGCTTCCACATTTCCTTTTACTGTCAGATTTTTATTATGACTTTATCTGCGTTCTTTGGAGTTTTAGCCGGTTTTTGCCGCTTTGTTTCCGCTAAGATAACTTGCTCTTGCTTCTTTTTAATGCGTTCTTTGCTCTTCTAATTTCTTCCGGCGTTAATTCACGTTTTTTTCTGAAACTGGCGCTGGAGCTGTAACTTCTGGCTCAGAAACTGAAACTGGTGCCGCATTAGTAATTTTAACTTTTTCTCTTTTTATCTTGTCTGTCCTGTTTATCCTGATCCCTTTGCAGTTTTTTTGTTCTGCGACTTTTTTTGTCTTCTTTCATTTCTTTCTTCAGTTATACGTTTTTTTCCTTTTCTTCCTTTTCCTGTTGAATTTGTTTTTTTCTCTTTCTGCTTTTTTTCCTGAGCTAATCTTTTGTTCTTTTTCAGCTCTCTCCTTAGCCTTTTCAGCCTCAATCTGTCGCTTTTTGCACTTTATAGTAGTCATCTCTTGCTTTTTTTCAATATAGTCTGTGTGCTAATCGCAAATAACGGAATCCCCACCGCCAGAATTGATGTTATAATTATTAATTTTTTTGTTTTTTTCATAATTTTTCCTCCTAATTTGACCTTAAAAAAATTAAAAATTGAACATATTTTTAAGCATTATTTGTTATATAAATCACAAAAAAACCTTAAATATTATTCCACGTTTATAATACCATAATTTCTTTATCTTTTCAATTTATTTTTTTACTTAGTATTTTTTTAATACTATTTTTTTAATATATTTGTATCTCAAAACTTAAAAAATATAATTGATAGAATCAAAATAAAAAAACAGCATACTGTAACGTAACTACACAGGTTTTTTTATTAATATTAATCTAAAAAAATTTTTAAAATAAAAAAATCTTAAATATCAAGCTAAATAATTTTTTTATTAAATCAAATGTGCAAATTACCTTGCTTTTTTTGCCTAGAATATGATATTCTTTGCTAGTAAAAACATTGAAATTTATTAAAAAAATAGTATATTAATAAAGTGAAGAAATTTTTAGAGAAAAAAATAGGAGGCAATATGGCTTTAATTATACAGAAATATGGTGGAACTTCCGTTGCTGATGCAGAACGTGTAAAGGAAGTGGCTAAACGGGTTGTAAGGTATAAAAAGGCTGGACATGATGTAATTGTCGTTGTATCTGCGCCAGCTGGAAGAACTGATGCATTGGTAAAAAGAGCTTATGAACTTTCAGATACACCGAATAAACGTGAACTTGATATGCTTTTAACTTCTGGAGAGCAAATTTCTATTGCATCTCTTGCGATTGCAGTTGAGGAACTGGGAGAAAAGGCTGTTTCACTAAATGCGTTTCAAGTTAATTTTAAAACAACGCCTGTACATACAAAGGCAAAAATAATTAACATTGATACACAGATTATACAGGAAAAATTAGATGAAGGAAATGTAGTAGTATTTGCAGGATTTCAAGGAATTACTGAAAATAATGAAATTACTACGCTTGGACGTGGCGGTTCTGATACGACTGCTGTTGCCTTAGGAGCAGCGCTTGAGGCTGATGAAGTGGAAATTTATACTGATGTTGACGGAGTTTACACTGCAGATCCAAGAATTGTTAAAAAATGCAAGAAAAATTAAAGACAATCTCTTACCAGGAAATGCTGGAGCTGGTCGCTTCCGGAGCAAAAAGTTCTACATCCAAGATCAGTTGAAATTGCTGCAAAAATATGGCATAAAAAAATACATTTACGTTCATCATTTGACGATTCTACCGGAACAATTGTTCAAAAGGATGAGGAATTTGAAAAAAATTGAAAAAAATCAAAAATGTTGACACAGAAGGAGAAGCTATGGAAAAAAAGTAAAAAAATCGCAGGTATCACATCTTCTAAAAAAATGAAGGAAAAAAATCACGCTTTTTTTGGAGTGCCTGACAAGCCAGGAATTGCTGCAAAGGTATTTTCTAGACTTGCAAAAGAAAAAAATAAGCACTGATATAATTTTACAAAGTTCAAGCATTAACAAAGAATTAAATAATATTTCATTTACTGTAAAAATTGATGATTTAAAAGGAAGCTGTGGCTATTTCAGAGCAAATTAAGGAAAAAAATCGGAGCTGAAGGAGTTTCTTTCAAAGAAAAAAATTGCAAAAAGTTTCCGTTGTTGGGAATCGGTCTTAAGAGTCATTACGAAACTACTGCCGAAATTTTTTTGATACACTTGCTGAAAAATGGAATAAACATTGATATGATTTCCTGCTCAGAAATTAATGTTTCTTGCATTATTCACGAAGATGATGTAAATAAAGCAGTAAATGCGCTACATAAAAAGATTTATTGAAAATGAAGATTAATTAAAAAAATTATAATTTAGAATTTGATAGATAAATATTTTATATTTTTAAAAAAATTAGAAAGTGTTGTTTTTTTATCAGTTTTATTAAAGATAATCAAAAATACATAAATTCATGAAATAGTGCAAGAACACTCACAACTTTAGTCGTGGGAGGTTCAGACTATTTGTTAAAGTAAAAAAAGATTGTCAAACATATTATTTAAATAACTAAACTAAAAAAACAAATTAATAATATTTATTGAAAGAAAGGACTTTAGAAAAATATGAAAAATAGGAATTATTGGATTGGGAACTGTTGGTGAAGGAGTTCTTAAAGTGCTAACAAAAGAAAGAGAAAGCATTTTTTTGAAAAAAATCAAGAGCTGACATTGAAGTAAAATATGCGTGTGATTTAAATATAGATCGTGAATTTTCATTTGATTTTTGATAAATCTATTCTTACAAATGACTATAAAAAAAGGTGTTAAATGATCCTGAAATCAAAAATCGTTGTGGAACTTATCGGTGGAGAAACTATCGCAAAAAAATAATCATTGAAGCATTTCAAGCTAAAAAAAGTGTCGTTACAGCAAACAAGGCACTAATTGCAAAATTTGGGGTTGAATTATTTCAAATTGCAAAAAGAAAAATGGCGTATCATTCTTATTTGAAGCGGCTGTAGGTGGAGGAATCCCTATTGTTACACCTTTAATGGAAAGTTTAGTTGCAAATACAATTACTGAAATCCGTGGAATTATGAACGGAACTTCAAATTACATTTTGACAAAAATGAAAGAAGACAACTTATCGTTTGACGAAGCATTAAAAATTGCCTCTGAAAAAGGATATGCAGAAGCTGATCCTACATTTGACGTAGATGGAATTGATGCAGGACATAAAAATTAACATTTTGGCTTCACTTGCCTATGGAGGTTCAATTAAATTTAAAAGATATGCAGTTATCAGGAATTAGAGATATTAGCACAGTTGACATTTTCTCTGCAAACAAACTAAATTTGACTATAAAGTTAATCGCAAGTTCAAAATTATTATCTGAAAAATCAGCACAAATTTCAGTTGAACCGACATTAATTCCAAGCAGTGAAATCTTAGCAAAGGTTGACGATGTCTACAATGCAATTGAAACAACAGGTTCTTATACAGATAAGACTTTATTTTATGGAAAAAGGTGCTGGAATGGATCCAACTGCTTCAGCAGTAGTGGCTGATATTGTAAAAATTGTAACAAGAAATCACATTGAATCAGACTACTTCTTTAATTCTACAAAAAGTATTTGAAATTGTAGATTCAAACACAGTAAAAAGATTCTTACTATGTAAGAGTTTCAGATGATTTTTGACATAGAAAAATTCACCATTTGAACTAATAAATCAAATTGAAAAATTACTACATTATCTTGGCAGATAATCTTTCAAAAAAATGAAATTAACGAAATTTTGAAAGATGCTAAAGAAAAAAACTTGTATTGAGAATTATGAAATAAAAAAATAATTGAAAAGGAAAAAAATCTTATGAAAAATTAGCAAATATGTACAGGGAGCAGTAAGACAATTTTTCCTATTGGTTTTTTTAATGGAACTTTTAGGTTATGATATACTTGAAAAATATTGATTATTTATCAACTGTGAGGGAAGAACCTAGCTGTGGAGAATTAGCTTTTTGCTATCTTTATGAATAATTTAGAAATTGATTCAGAAGGAAGAGTATTAAATTATAAATATTGTGAAAAATCGTCTTTGCAGAATACATTAAAAAGGTATCATGATCCTAACTTTATTATGAATCCTAAACTTGAAGAATGGGAAACATATCTTTATCCAGTTAGCGAAGAAAGTTATACTTATTAAATAAAGTCAAAAATCAGGAATATTATCAAATGTACTCCTGATTTTTATTTTTATCTTATTTAAATTTCAAATTATTTAATAGCCATTAAAAATATCCTTAACAATTTGTTCTTTCGTAAGTCTATTTTCCTCAAAAAAATACATCATAAGGAACTTCATCAGTAAATTCTTTTTTTAGCACCTACATTAAGCACTTTCATGTCAGAAGTACCATAAAAAAACTAGAAATTTTCGTTCCAAATCCACCTTCTTTTTGACCACTTTCCAATGTAACTACTAATTTATGATTTTGTTTTTAATTCATTTAATAAATTTTCATCAAGACCACTTATAAATCTAGGATTTATTAATGTTGCGTCAATTCCAGCTTTTTCTTTCAACAATTCCTTCACTTCTTTACATAACGCAAAAAATTCTCCCAATCCGACAATCGCCACATCTTTTCCTTTTTCCACAACTTTGTAGCTATTCAAGTTAGAATAATCTTTATCCACATCTGTTTCAGAATGTTGAACTGCTCCACCAGGCACTTTTATAAATACTGGATTTTCATTTTGATCAATCGCCCAGTCAAGCATTGCCAAATATTCTTCTTTTGTAGTTGGTGCCAAATACACGATATTCGGTATATTTGAAATCATTGGTATGTCAAAGTATCCCAAATGTGTTACATCGTTCATACCTTTTAATGTTCCACCAAACACTAAAGTAACTGTTGGTGCTTTATTTATTGCAATATCATGAGATATTTGGTCGTAAGTTCTTTGAACAAAAGTACTAATTACACCAAATACTGGTTTTGCACCATTTGTTGCCATTCCTGATGAAAAAGTTGTCGCATGTTCTTCAGCAATTCCAACATCAACATATTGTTTTCTCAGTTTATCCAATTTTTCTCTTCTGTCTTTTGTAAATCCAAATCCCATAGGAACACCAGCATTAATAAATGTAACTGTCGGATCTTTTTCCATTTTATCTGTCAAGAAATCAAATGTTATTGTTCCAAAGTCCTCTTTTGGTTCAGGTTTAGTTTTTGGTTCACCTGTTTTTGGATCAAAGTTTGAATTATAATGCCAAGGTTCTCTATCTTTTTCAGCATATGGCAATCCTTTTCCTTTTATTGTATGAATATGTAAAACTATTGGATGATCAATATCTCTCACTTCTTCAAATACTTCAATCAATTTATTAATATCATGTCCATCGGCCACATATCTATAATCCAAACCAAGTGATTTAAAGAAATTGTTTGGTGCCTCACCATTACTTTCTCTCAATTCCCTTAAATTTTTTTATACAATCCACCATGATTTTTCCGCAATTGACTGATCATTGTCATTCGCAATAATTATCAGATTTCCTCCTTGTTCAGCAGACATTACTCAATCCTTCCATAAGCAAGTCCTCCACTTAACGAACCATCTCCAATCAATGCAATTATATTTTCTTTAGCACCTCTCAAATCTCTAGCTTTTGCAAGTCCTGTCGCCAAACTAACCGATGTTGAAGTATGTCCAACTCTAAAGAAATCATGCTCACTTTCATCTTGGTCAGTATACCCATTAACAGTTTTAAATTTATCCTCATAAAGAAATCCATCTTTTTCTCCCTGTTAAAAATTTTTATGCGGATAAGCCTGATGCGACACATCAAACACAATTTTATCAATTGGTGAATTAAACACATAATGCAAAGCAATTGTTATTTCAACCACACCAAAAATTAGGGACCTACATGTCCTCCTTTAGAATAATTTGTCAATCTATTTAATAACGCTTTTCTTATATCAGCCACTAATTCAATCAATTCTTCTCTTTTTTTAATTTTTTTAAATCTTTTGGAGAATTTACTTTCTCTAATGCCATTTTTTTCCCTCCTACATTTATTCAATTAATTTTTTTAAAAAACTTTCTGATAGAATTGTAGCAAATCTCTTTTTATAATTTCAAATACTTTTTTTCTCATAACTCACTATGTGTTTTAGTTATAATTATTATAATAAATTTATTACTTAATACTCGAACCTATTTAAAAAAATATAAAAAAATTATATAAATTCAGGATTTTTAGTAAACTAGCCATAGCCTTTTAAGTTTTTGTTTATAAGTTAGTTTTATTACTAAGTAAGAAATAACATAAATTACTTTATTGCAGGAAAAAAATTATGTAAAAAAATCAAGGAAATTCACTTGACAAGTGTGATAAAATAATATATAATTAACTAATATGAGCCTTTCCCACAAAGGACCGTTATTCTATAAATATTAGAGAATAAAAAAACAGGAGGAAACAAAGTGAGTAAATACACTGTAATGCAAAAAAAAGAAGAAGTTGTAAGAAACTGGTATGAGATAGATGCAGAAGGAAAAGTACTTGGAAAATTAGCTACTGAAATCGCAGTAAGATTAATGGGTAAACATAAACCAAGCTACACACCGCACGTTGATGGAGGAGATTTTGTTATCGTATTAAACGCTGATAAAATTGCTGTAACTGGAAATAAATTATTAGACAAGAAATATTACAGACATAGTGGATATCCAGGTGGATTGAAAGTAAGAAGTTTAGAAGAAATGTTACAAAAAAACAACCTACTGAAGTAATCAGAAAAGCTGTAGAAAGAATGTTACCTAAAAACAAATTAGGAAGCCAAATGATTAACAGATTGAGATTATTCACAGGATCTGAACATACACATACAGCACAAAAACCAGAAAGAATAGAGTTATAGGAGGTAAATTTTCGTGGCAGAAAAAAATTCAATATTTAGGAACTGGAAGAAGAAAAAAACTTCAGTAGCAAGAGTAAGATTAGTACCAGGTGAAACTGGAGTAACAATAAATGGAAAAGATATGAGAGAATATTTTTGGTGGAAGAGAAATCTTGGCTAAAAATAGTAGAACAACCATTAGAATTAACAGAAACTTTAAACAAATACGGAGTAAAAGTTAATGTAAACGGTGGAGGAAATACAGGTCAAGCAGGAGCGATCAGACACGGTGTTTCAAGAGCTTTTATTAGTAGCTGACGCTGAATTAAGAGGAGCTTTAAAAAGAAGCAGGATTCTAACAAGAGATTCAAGAATGGTTGAAAGAAAGAAATACGGGAAAAAAGAAAGCAAGAAGAAGTCCACAATTCTCAAAAAGATAATTGTATTTGTATTATTTTATATACCCTTGGAAACATTGGTTTTCAGGGGTTTTTATTTTACGAAATTTTTATTAAAGCTATTGAATATTTTTTTAAATTAAGATATACTATAATAAAGTTGCCTTAAAAACTGAACTCAAGCTATGACTATTTTTACTCAAACCCTAAATAACAGTCCTATTTTTAAATGGGTTCGAGTATATGATAAAATTATTTTAAAAAAACTAAATTTATAAATCATAACTGTTTTACTAATAACTTTAAGAAGCTAGATAATCATATTTTTGAAAGAAGGGATAAATAATGATAAAATTAATTGCAATTGACATGGATGGAACTTTGCTAAATGAAAAAAAACACATTGATAAGGCACAAAAGGAAGCTATTCACGAAGCGGTAGAAGCAGGAATAAAGATTGTACTTTGCACTGGCAGACCTTTATATGGAATTTTGCCATTTTATGAGGAACTTGGATTATCAGAACTTGATTCAGAAGGATATGTTATTTTTAAATAACGGTCGCTCTATTCATAAAAACAAAAAGACTGGGAACTGATTGACCAAGTAAATTTCACTTCTGATGATATTGATTATTTACATAAATTCTCTGAAGGTTATGATATAAATTTTACTTTTGGTAAATGACTATTATTATTTCAACATAGGCAGAAAACCTACAGATGAGCTTATTACAGATGCTGGATTTGTTTTTTCAGATATTACAAATATAAGTCTTAAAGAAGCAAAAAAATGGAAAACATAAAAATAATAAAAAAATAATGTTCCTTGAAATCCTAACATAATGGCAGATTTTCAAAAAGAAAAATGAAAATATTTTTAAAAGATAAATATAGCAGTGTGCTAAGCCAGCCTTATGTTTATGAAATACTGCCAAAGGGAAATAATAAAGGAACTGGATTGAAAAAAACTTGCGAAAAAACTGGGAATTAAGCAGGAAGAAATAATGGCAATTGGAGATGGAAATAACGATATTGAAATGTTTGAATATGCAAATTACAGTGTTGCAATGGAAAATGGTACAGAACTTGCCAAAAAGGCTGCAAAGTATCAAACTGACAGCAATGAAAAATGATGGCGTAGCAAAAGCAATTAGAAAAATATGCCTTGAACAATTCAAATTAATATTAGAATTATAATATAACCAAAAAAACAGTTAGTCATAAAAGTTTTAAGGTTATATTTTTTTATAACCCGTTGATATTTCAATTTTTTTATAGTACAATATATGAGAGTTATATTTAATAACAAAAACTTAATGATTCTTTCAAAAAAATATTAAAAAAAGAAAGGGCTAAATTTTATGAAAATTAAGGAAATAAAAAGAAAAAAATCAAAATTGGAATAGATAAAATTGGTTTTGCAATGCCAAAATATTTTTCTCGATATACGGGATCTGGCACTTGGACGGAATGAAAATGAAAAATAAGTTTGTAAAGGGGCTTATGCAAAGTGAAATGAGCATTTCACCAGTTACAGAGGATATTGTGTCTCTTGGAGCTTCTGTCACTGCACAAATTCTTGACGAGGAAGATAAAAAAATATCGATATGGTCATTGTTGGAACAGAGATCTGGAGTTGACCAAAGCAAGGCATCTGCTGTTTTTATTCATCATCTATTGAATATTCAGCCATTTGCACGATGTATCGAAATTAAGGAAGCCTGCTATGGCGCAACTGCCGCACTGAGTTTTGCAAAAAATTATATTGAAAAAAATAATGATGCTTCTGTTCTTGTAATTGCTTCAGATATTGCAAGATATGGAATTGACACTCCTGGGGAATCTACACAAGGTGCAGGAAGTGTAGCAATGTTAATAAAAAAAGATCCAGCAATCGCCGTAATAAATGATGAAAACGTATGTCAGACACGTGACATAATGGACTTTTGGCGTCCAAACTACTCGGATTTTCCATACGTAGATGGACATTTTTCAACAAAGCAGTATCTTGACTGCCTTACAACGACATTTGAAGAATATAAAAAAAGGTATAGTCAGAGTTTAGATGATTTTGATGCCTTCTGTTTTTCATCTTCCATTTCCAAAAACTTGGATTAAAGGCAATTAACTCAATTTTAGAGAAAAAAACATTGAAAAAGGAAATAAAAAAATGACTTTTTAGAAAAAAATTTCACACTTCAATAATCTATGGAAAAACGAGTTGGAAATATCTATACTGGCTCTCTTTATCTAAGTTTGCTGTCATTGCTTGAAAATTGCGTGAATTTAAATGGTGGTGACAAAATTGGGATGTACAGTTATGGAAGCGGTGCTGTTTGTGAATTTTTTTAATCTAACTCTTGTAGAGGGATTTAAAAAAATCACTTGCGATGTGATAGGTTAAATGACTTTGAAAAATAGAAAAACAATTGTCAATGGAAGAATATGAGAATATGTTTTTTTGAAAAAAATAGTTTTTAGATGAGGAAAGGAAACTGTGATTTTTTTCAAATAATAAATTTATTCAGGAAAGTGATAATTCATTTGTTCTTGCAAAAAATTGAAAAATCATAAAAGAGTTTATAAAAAAATTAAATGAATAAATTAAAAATTATTATGAAGCGACTGAAAGGAATTAATCTTAAACTATGAAAAAAATGAAAAATAAAGAAAAAAATAAAAAAATTAAACTGGCTTGGATTTCAAAAAAAGGAACGGCTTGAAAGAATACAGATGTTAAAGGAAAAATGGCTTTTTAAGTGATGAATTTGAACAAATTTTTGAAAAAGAACGAAAACTTTCAGCTTGAAACTTCAAATCAGATGGCTGAAAATGGAATTGGAACATTTGCTTTTACCGTTTAGCATTGCTCCAAATTTTATCGTTGATGGAAAAAGACTATGCTGTTCCGATGGTTACAGAAGAGCCTTCTGTTGTAGCCGGATGCAGTTATGCAGCTAAAATTATTGGAAAAATCTGGTGGTTTTACGACAGAAATTTTGAATAGAAAAAATGATTGGACAAGTTGCATTGTATGAGATTCTGGACTTTGACAATGCTATTTCAATGGTTTTGGAAAATAAAAATAAACTTTTGAAAATTGCCAATGATGCTTATCCGTCAATTGTGGCACGTGGCGGCGGCGCAATTGATATTGAAGTTAGAAATATTGATGAATTTTTGGTTGTTTATCTGATTGCCGATGTGAAGGAGGCTATGGGGGCAAATATTTTAAACACAATGCTTGAGGCTATAAAAACTCCGCTTGAAAACATTACAAACGGAAAAAGCCTAATGGCAATTTTATCAAATTATGCGACTGAATCTCTCGTAAAAGCCAAATGTGAAGTAAATATAAAACTTCTTAGCGGCTCAATGGAAAAGTCTATTGAAACTGCAAAAAAAATCGAACTTGCAAGCAAATTTGCAAAACTTGATGTTTACCGTGCAACAACTCATAATAAAGGGATTTTCAATGGAATTGATGCTGTGGTAATTGCAACTGGAAATGACTGGCGTGCAATTGAAGCTGGCGGAAATGCCTTTCTTTCGCAAAAAAATGGCAAATATGAAGGGCTTACAACTTGGACTTTTGATGAAAGTGAAAATAAATTAAAGGGCGAACTTACTCTTCCAATGCCGATCGCAAGTGTAGGTGGCTCAATAGGGCTAAATCCAAGTGTAAAAGCTGCATTTAATATTTTGGGAAATCCCAATGCGAAAACTTTGGCAAGTATTATCACTTCTGTTGGACTTGCTCAAAAATTTTGCTCGCAATAAAGGCACTCGTTACAACTGGAATACAGCATGGACATATGAAATTGCAAGCTCGTTCTCTAGCATTGCTTGCTGGTGCTAAAGGAAAGGAAATTGACATTGCCGTAGAAAGACTTTTGGAAAGTGGAAAAAAAGCATTAATTTGGAAAATGTAAAGGAAATTTTGGAAAAAAATAAAAATAAATAAAAAAAGAAAGAGGTAGTTTAATCGCTACCTCCATTTTTTTAATATTATTGCCTAAATTATTACATCATTCCTGGCATTCCCATTCCACCTGGCATTCCACCAGCTGGTGCTTCTTCCTTTTCATTTCCAACTGCAACTTCTGTTGTTAATAATACTGAAGATACTGAAACTGCATTTTTGGATTGCAGAACGTGTTACTTTGGCTGGATCAATAATTCCAGCTTTTACCATATCTACATATTCTTCTTTTTCTTTGCGTCAAATCCTATTCCATTTTCAGAATTTCTTACTTTTTTTCAATTACAACGCCTGCATCAATTCCTGCATTGATAACAATTTGTCTAAGAGGTGCAGATAGCGCTTTTTTTCACAATTTCCACTCCAAGCCCTTCTTCGCCTTCCCAATTTAAAGTCTTCAATATCTTTTTGCAATTTGAATTAAGATTGTTCCTCCTCCTGGCACGATTCCTTCTTCCACAGCGGCTTTTTGTCGCATTCAAGGCATCTTCAATTCTCAATTTTTCTTTCCTTCATTTCAGTTTCAGTCGCGACTTTCAACTTTTTATTACAGCTACTCCGCCAGATAATTTTTGCAAGTCTTTCCTGCAATTTTTTTCCTTATCATAATCAGAAGTTGTTTCAGCAATCGCATTCTTAATTTGCCCAACTCTTGCTTGAATTTCTTCTTTTGCTCCCAATCCATCTACGATAACTGTATTATCTTTAGTAATTCTAACCTTTTTAGCTTGTCCTAATAAATTAATATCAGCATTTTCAAGTTTTATTCCCTTTTCTTCAGAAATAACTTCTCCACCAGTCAAAATTGCAATATCCTGTAACATAGCCTTTCTTCTATCTCCAAATGCAGGAGCTTTTACAGCGACCACATTCAATGTTCCACGAAGTTTATTTACAACAAGAGTCGCAAGTGCTTCACCTTCCACATCTTCTGCAATTATCAACATCGGTCTTCCAGTTTCAACTGTCTTTTTCCAAAACCGGCAATAATTCCTTCCATATTTGCAATCTTTTTATCTGTAATCAAGATAAATGGATTATCCATTTCTACAACCATTCTTTCAGAATCTGAAACCATATAAGGCGATAAGTATCCATTGTCAAACTGCATTCCTTCCACAACTTCTAAAGTCGTATCCAAAGAACGTGCTTCTTCCACAGTAATAACTCCAGATTCTCCAACTTTTTCCATAGCTTGCGCAATTAATTGACCAATTTCCACATCTCCTGCTGAAATCGCCCCAACTTGTGCAATTTCTTCATTTGATTCAACCTTTTTAGCTCTTTTTGTAAGTTCTTCGATTACTTTTTTTAGAAGCAACTTCCATTCCACGTCTTATGAAAACAGGATTTGCTCCAGAAGCTACCATTTTTTTAGCCCTTCCTTAATTAAAGCCTGTGCCAGTACAGTCGCAGTAGTTGTTCCATCTCCAGCCACGTCATTAGACTTTGTAGCCACTTCCTTCACAATTTGCGCACCAAGATTTTCAATTGGATCTTTAAGCTCAATTTCCTTTGCGATTGTAACACCGTCATTTGTAATCATCGGTGCTCCAAATCCTCTATCTAACACTACATTTCTACCTTTTTGGTCCAAGTGTAATTTTTCACGGCATCAGCCAATGTATCCACTCCAACTTCAAGCGATTTTCTCGCATCTTCATTAAATTTTATTATTTTTTTCCCATTTTTTTAATTTCTCCTTCTAAATTTTGTAAATTTTTTTATTATAAAGTTTGTTACTTATATTTTTAGATTTGTCAGATTCATTATTCAACAATTGCTAAAACATTATCTTTTTCTAAAAATCAAGTAATTTTCTTCTCCATCTTTAACTTCTGTTCCAGAATATTTTTTTCAAAAAAATTACTTTATTCCCAACTTTAATATCCTCAACTTTTTGCCCCAATCGCCAAAAACTTCTCCTATTATCGGCTTTTTCCTTAGAAGCAGTCCCTGGCAACACGATTCCACTTTTTTTGTAACTTCTTCCTGTTCTGTCTGTTTTATTAAAAACTCTTTTTTTCCCAATGGTTTAATTATCATTTTGTCCTCCTAAAGTCATTTATTTTCATCTTTTTTTATTTTTTTAATAAAAATTTCCGAATTTATATTTTGAAAAATTTTAGCACTCTATAACTTTAAGTGCTAACAATATAATAATACATTTTTGAAAAATTTTTGCAAAGCCTTTTTAAAAATTTTTTTATTTTCATTTTGTATTTTATAATAAAAATGCCCATAATTCCTGAAACTATTAAAAAATTTTTTAATTTTTTTGCTTAAAAATATCCACAAAAGAATTCTCCTGTTACTTTATATAAAAAAATAATTTTTTTAAAAAAATAAGTACAAAAAAACTGTAAAAAGTATGGTATAATAATATATACAAAAAAATTTTTAAATAATAAGTATAAATTAAAAATATAAAAAAAGTAAAGGAAGGTAAAAATAAAAAAATAATGCAAAAATTTGAAGATTTTTGGATTAAGTATAGAAATGCTTAATGCTTTGAGTAAAAAGGATTTGAGGAACCAAGTGAAATACAAAAAAACTGGTAATCCCTGAATTACTAAAGGAAAGAACACATTTAATAGGACAGGCGCAAACAGGAACAGGAAAGACTGCTCGCATTTGGTATTCCAATTTTAGAAACAATTGAAGCGGATAAAAACAGTTAGAGCTTTAATTTTAGCACCGACAAGAGAACTTGCCAATCAAGTTGCTGATGAAATTTATTCATTAAAGGGTGAAAAAGGACTTAAAGGTTCTTGCAGTTTATGGTGGAGCTTCTATTGAAAAATCAAATAAAAAAATTAAAGTCTGGAGTTGACATTGTCGTTGGAACACCTGGGCGTGTTATGGACTTAATGAGAAAGAAAATCTTAAAAGTTGATCAACTAGACTATTTTGTTCTAGATGAAGCTGATGAAATGCTTAACATGGGATTTTTAGAAGATATTGAAGCAATTTTGGAAAAAACTAATGATGAGAAAAAAATGCTATTCTTTTCCGCTACAATTCCAAAAGCAATTATGGCTATTGCTAAAAAAATTTATGCCAGAACATAAATTATTAAAAAGTTGCCAAAAAAAGAACTTACAACTAATTTGACTGAACAAATTTATTATGAAGTTAAACAAGAAGATAAGTTTGAAGCATTGTGCAGAGTTTTAGATTATGAACAAGATTTTTATGGAATTGTATTCTGCCGTACAAAATCAGAAGTTGATGATGTTACAAATAAATTGAAAGCTAGAAACTATGATGCTGAATGTATTCACGGAGATATTACTCAAGCTCTTAGACAAAAAAGCTCTTGATTTATTCAAGAAAAAAATATTGACAATATTAGTTGCGACAGATGTTGCTGCACGTGGAATTGATGTAAGCAACCTGACACATGTTATAAACTACTCTATCCCGCAAGAAGCTGAATCTTACGTTCACAGAATTGGAAGAACAGGACGTGCTGGACAAAAAGGTGTAGCAATAACTTTCGTAACTCCAAGAGAAGCAAGCAAACTTGCTCAAATTAAACGTATTACAAAAACAGAAATCAAAAGAGAACATATTCCAAATGTTGAAGAAATTTTAGAAGCTAAAAAAGAAGCGCTGCTTGCTTATGTGGATGAAATTATAATGGAAAACGACTTTGACACATATTCAGAACTTGCCCAAAAGGCTTATGGATGGAAGAGATGCCAAGCAGGTTCTAGCCTCTGTATTAAGACACGTTTATGAAGATGAATTCTTGCCTGAAAAACTATAATGAAATAACAGATGTAAAAAGTTAAAATTGATGATAAGACAAGATTATTTATTGCTCTTGGAAGTAAAGACGGCTATAATGTTGGAAGATTGCTTGACTTGTTAAACAAAAAAAGGCAAAAAAACTCCAGGAAGAAAAAGTAAAAGATGTAAAAAAATTATGGATAAATACTCTTTCATAACAGTGCCATTACAAGAAGCAGAATACATAATGAGAGCTTTGAATTCCAAAAAAAGATGCAAAAACCGCTTGTTGAAGAAGCTACTGGAAGTAGAAACGGCGGTGGAGAAAAAAATCTGGTAAAAAAATCAGACAGAAGAAGAGACAGAAAGGGAAGAAAAAAATCTTCTGACAAAAAAATCTGGTAAATCTGGTAAAAAAATCAGATAAATCTTCTAAAGGTAAAAAAAGATAAAAAAACAAGAAAAAGTAAAAAAATAATATAAAAAAACAAAAAAACTCAGAAGATAAACTTATTTTCCGAGTTTTTTTATTTTTTTCTAAATATTTAAATTACTTTTTACTAATTTCCATTATTTGGATTAGTCCTGTATTCCTTCAGCAATTCATCATTTTCCATAATAAACGGCTTAGCCACAGGCTGTCCCCATGCAGTATCATATTTATTCATCAAATAGTCGTTAAGTTCTGTCCGATTGTTAAATTTTTAAAAACCTGATAAGGCTGTTGAAATGCCAATTTTTCAACGAACAATAACTTTCCATCCTTTTTCAGGAATTAAAAATCCCAACATGCCCTATAAACAGGATATTTTCTTCAGGATCATCATTAAAATGGAAAAAAATACAGAAATCATTGATATTTTACTATTTTTTTATCAAACTTAATTCCCCGCTCTTTCCAGGCATTTTTTTCACATTTTTCAGCATGAACTCTCACATCCTTAGTCATCTTTTGTCGGAATTTCTGAAAAATAAATTAATAAATTTATTCTCTTCATTTTGAGAAAAACAGCTTAAACGGCATATTCTTCAATGATTCTATATCCATAAAAAGCATTTCCCCAGTTTTTTTACAACTGGCTTTTTCCATTTTTATATAATTTTTTTCATCAATGTGAACGCTGTTATCCGACAGTTAAATCCAGGAAAAATTTTTATTCTTTTTTTGTCCCAAATTTTTCTGTATCGCCACTTCATCATAAATTGGATTTATATTTTTTTAGAATTAATAAATCCTGACTTTATCAAATCTTTATTTTCAGTCGCTTCATTATAGTAATTTACACTTTTTAAAAAAAGATCTATATTATTAGAATCAACCCCTGCATTTTTCCAAGCTTTCCTTAATCTCATCCTGAGCCATCTTATCTGCTATATTTGAATAATTTATGCTTTTTTTAAATATTCCTTTTCTGTTTTTTTGAATTTTTTTATATTTTTCAGCAGAGACTCTGTTTTTTTATATTGCTCTTTTCGATACTATTTTCATTGGAACAGCTTAATACAAATATAATTGTCTGCTAAAAATCAATAACATTTTTTTACTTTTCATTTAATCACCATTTTAATAAATATTTTTTTATTTTACAATTTAATATTTGAAATTAAGATTTATTATTTACATTAAAAACTTTTTGCTATTATTTGTAAAAATAATTTTTTTATTTTGTGAAACTGAGATTTTCAAATCTTCCATATCATTTTGAGCTGTCTTATTATCAGAATCTTTATCTTCAGCTAATTCCAAATACAAATATTTTTCCATCTTTCGCTTCCACATTTTTCATCATCTATCTTATCACTTGTATATATTTTTAGAAACTTCTCTATTCACTTTTGTTTCAGTTGTATTAACAATTGGTTCATCATTTTTTTATCTTCTGTATTTTTAGAAATATTTTTTTGGGTAACTGTAACTACATTTTTTTGACAATTTTTTTCATTTTTTTGATGGACTTATCAAATTCAATAACTACAGCTTTTTACTTTTTTTACCTGAACCTTTGTTCTCAGTTACTGTCGTTACATTTTTTTACATTATTTACACTCAGATTTCCCTTGTCTGCAATTTTTATATCAATATGATTATCCTTACTTTCTGTCAGTATCACAAGCCCAACTAGCATAATCAAAGCTCCAAGCACTGCATTTCCTAAACTTTTTCATTTTCATAACATTTCCTCCTATTCTTGAAATATTTTATATTTAATTACCTTATTAATTTATTTTTTTATTATACATCACATTTTTTTGTCAAAATTTTGTTTTTTTCCTAAAAAAACCTTTTTAATTTCCCAGTATTTTTACAGAGAATCAAAAAAATTTTATTATAAAATAAAAAGGAATTACCTTAAACCAGTTAAAAATAAATTCCTTTTTTATCATTTCAGTTATTAAGACTTTAATATTTAAACTATAACCATCAAAAATTTATTATATGAAATAATTTTACAAATTATAAACTAAACAAGTCTATTTTACTTTTTTTGAAACTCATCGACTTTTTTTCATAAGACTGTCCCATAATTTATTTCCTTCTTGAACTGCCTGTTGTCCCAATTCGCTATTTTTTTAACATCATTTATGCTCTTTTCAATACCGCTTCAACGCACTAAGCATTTTTTTCAACATCAATTTGTTTTGAAGAATACAATTCTTTACCCTTTTGAAGCAATTTTGGACATTCCTTGTCAAATGCTCGCATCTCCAGTTGGATTACATTTTTGTATTTTTTTAAATAAGTTACTAGATTTTTTTACATTGTCCAAAAGCCTTTTCGCCATTTCTAATTCCTTCTGCCTGTATCCTTTTTCAAAACTTTTCTTTAACATATCCATCAAACTTGATGTATTTCTTTCACTATCTGCAAACATTTTATCAATTCTAGCTTGTTCCCTTTTTTTACATTTTCCTGAACTTGTGCATCATTCGGGTTTGAAATTATGTTATTTTTGAATAACTGGTGTTCCTTGATTTTTGTCGATTCTGATCCTGTTGGTTTTGATCCTGATTTTTGGTTTTGGTTTTGATTCTGATCAGTTGTTATATTTGCCATTGTCCCTTTCAGATTGCTGTTGAGCGCTCATATTATCTGAATTTTTCATTATTATATAAATAAATATTATAAAAATCCTCCTCCTAAAAGAGCTATAAGTGATAAATAAAACAAAGCGCTTCAATAACTTTATCATTCGTCGTTTTGGCATCTCTTACTTTTCCAATAGCCTCATTTTTTTCCCAAGTCCTTGTTCTTCCATATATTCTTTCATCAATTTCCTATTTTCAATTCCCTTTTTCACATAAGGAATTCCTGTCGCAATAACGACAACTAATGCAAATATTACAAATAACATCATAACTGCTCCTTCTTTTTACTTTTTTTAAATTTTTTTATACTAAACTCCATTTAACTATATTTTTTTATTTATTTACCAAAAAAATCATTCTTTTTGTTAAAAAAACATTTATGACAATTCTACTTTATTTAAATGAAGAATATTATTAAATTTAAGATTTTTTTAATCAAAAAAAGATACAAATCCATATACAGCAAGGGTTCTTGCTTGTATAACTGACTCTATGCCTTTCTCCCTTTTTTTATTAGCACTGTATCTCCTTTTTCCTAATTGTAGTTTCATATCATTAGTATTTTTTTTATGTTTTTTTATTATATTTTTCATTTGCATTAAAAATTTTTTTATCTTCACAGCTTCTATTTCTATAATATTCAATTTCAGCATTCCCTTGAATCAAAATTACAAATTCATTTTTATCAGATTCCTGCCAACCTGTCACTTGTCCAGTCGAAATAATTTTCTCAATTTTTCACATTCTCATTTTCAGTCAAAAATTTTTTTACAACTTCTTTTTCTCTCAGATAAATCCTTTAAATCAAAAAAATATTTATCTTTTTCCATTTTTATTTCCATTTTCAATTTCATTTATTTCACTTGTCCCCATTTATTTCTCCCTCTTTTACATAAAAACCTTATTTTAAAAAAATTTACGATAAAAAAATTTGACTTTCTCATATAATTTAAATAAATTTAACCTATTTATTTTTTTCTTTTCACCTTCTGAAATATCAATAAATTTATATTCCTTGTTACCCTTTTGCGACTACAGCCTTTTTTTCTTCTTTTCCAGTTCCAAAAACACGTTTTTGCTATCTTATCTTGCTTTTTCAATCAAGTCATCCAGTTTATAATGTAAATCTTCAATTATAATTTCATTTTTTTAAATTAACTTTATAATCATTTTCAGATTTTCTTCTATCCATTTTCTTTTTATTTTTGATTAAAAAAACAATAAGTGAACAAAAAAATCAATACTACAAACGACAAAAATCACATTCATTATAACAAATGAATATGGATTAAACTTATCTGCTAAAAAGAAAAAAACAACATCTATTAAAGTCCACGCCAACAAAAAAATATCCCCATAAAAGCAATGAATTTCCCGCTTCCCACAAAATTTAAAAACTTTATATGAAAACTGTTTCTTCTCACTTTCTTCTTCCTTTATAACTTTTGAAACTTTTTTTGTTCCAGCGACATGTGTATGATTTCTTCCCTTTTCATCTCATCATCCACATTTTTTTAACATATTTTTTTAATACTTCTTCTTTTTTTAACTTTAGATTCATTTTCCAAATTATCTTTATTTAATTCCACATCCTTTTTTTACCCTACTGGAAGCTACATTTCTATTTATCACTCTTCCATTTTTGTTCTTCAATCCTGCTTTTCAATTCTGACTTCCCTCCTCATCGAATTTTTAAATCATCCAATAAATTAAATGATATTAATATTTAAATACGTTATTCCATTTAAATTCAATCTTAAACTAGTTTTATTATTATAATACCATTTTCAAGAGAAAAATACAAGCATTACATAAAAAAATAAAATTTTTCCAATTTTGAAATATCTGAAATATTTTTTTCAAACTTTAGGATTTTGCTATAATTGATAAAAAAAGTAAATATGCTAACTAAAAATTATTTTTTTCATAAAAAAATTAAATATTTATTCTATCTCTTATTTAAATTATACAATAAATTTATTAAAAAGAAAATGAGAATCTTATGTTTTTTTCTTCACTAATCTTGCATATTATAAAAAAATAATAGTATAATTACTCTATATAAAAAAATGATAAAAAAAGAAAAAAATAGAAAGAGGTATATTATGAACTATAAAAAGTACAAGAGAAATTAATCCCAATAATGTAAAAAGTTCCACTTTTTGCGGCACTTCATGGACTTTGTGAAGATGGAGGACTGTATATTCCAGAAAAAAACTGCCAAATGTGAAATTGACTTATGATGAATTAAAAAAACTTATCTTATCAAGAAATTTCAGAAAAAAATTATAAAATTATTTTTTTACAGAATTTTCAGACGAAGAAATAAAAATGCTATAAATAATGCTTATAACAGCACAACTTTTTAACGACAAAAAAACATTGTTCCAGTTCACAAATTAAATGACAAAGTGAGCTTTGGAGAATTATTTCACGGAAGAACATTGGCGTTTAAAGACTTGGCTTTGTCACTTTTCCCATATTTATTGCTTTTTGAGTAAAGAAAAAAACAAAAAGAAGACAAAAAAATCCTGATTTTAGCGGCAACTTCTGGAGATACTGGAAAAGCGGCACTTGGAAGGATTTAAGGATGTTGATGGAATTAACATTGTTGTTTTTTATCCAAAAAATGGAGTTAGTCCAATGCAGGAAGAACAAATGAGAAAACAGCTTGGAAACAATGTGGAAATCGTTGCAATTAACGGAAATTTTGACGATGCTCAAAGCGCTATAAAAGTGATTTTTTCAAGCGATGAATTTAAAAAATATGCAAATGAACACGATGTTATGTTTTTCAAGTGCAAATTCAATAAATATTGGAAGACTATTCCCGCAAGTTATATATTATGTGACAACTTATGTGAATTTGGTAAATGCTGGAACAATTAAAGTTGGGGAAGAATTTAATGTAGTAGTTCCAACTGGAAACTTTGGAAATATCTTAGCAGGATTTATCGCCAAAAAAACTTGGAGTACCAATCAAAAAAATTTATTTCAGCTTCAAACAAAAAAACAAAGTTTTAGCGGACTTTTTTTCCAAACTGGAACATATAACAAAAAAATAGAGACTTTTATGCAACAAATTCACCATCAATGGACATTCTTCTTTCATCAAACTTTGAAAGATACTTATATTATGCGTTAAATGAAGACAGCAAGAGAGTAAGCGAATTAATTAAAAAACTTGCTTTCAGGTGGAGAATTGTCGGTAAGCGACAAAGAACTTAAAAAAATATTCAAAAATGAATTTTTACGGAGAATTTGCAAATGATGAAGAAACTGTAAGTGCAATTAAGGAAATTTATGAAAATTATCACTATTTAATGGATCCGCATACAGCCGTTGCCTATTCAGTTTATGAAAAAAACTGGATGAAAAAAACATTTGGACAAAGACATTCACACTGTAATAATGTCGACTGCTCATCCATTCAAGTTCCCAGCTCCGATTGCAAAAAGCATTGGGAATTGACGACACAAAAAGAACCTTATGCAATTTTTGGATGAAGTTTCAGAAATTACTGGAGTAAAAATTTCCTGAAAAAAATTGACTGAAGTTAGAAATTCTGAAATTAGATTTTCAGATGTGATTGATAAGGCTGATATTCAGGATTTTGTAAAAAAATATATAAAAGATTTGAAATAAAAATATTAATTAATTATTCAATAATCCAATGTTTAGATTGAAAAATTATTGAAAAAGTATTAAATATAAAAAGAGTCGTAATCTAAACGGCTCTATTTTTTTGAAATATTATATAACAAGGGCTTAAACCCCTTGCTAAAACCTAATATTTAAATAAGTATTATTAAATTTATGCTTTTTCAGCCATCATATCCTTAACCTTCATAAGCCTTGTGATACTTGATCTTTCATTTTCATCAAGTTTCATCTGGATATAACGGATTGTTTCTTCAAGCTGTGGAATTGTCATATATTCCAGTGCATTTTACACGACGTCTTGTCTTTTTCCACTTCATCTGCCATAAGCTGACAAGCCTTTTCTATTTCCGCCAGTTCAAGCAAATCTTTCATTACTTGATTTAAGCCGTCAACAGCGTCATCTAGGTCAGCAGAAGTTTGAGCATATCCATAAGGATAGTTTACTTCCCTGCTTTCCATATCCTTATTAAAAGTCATTTGAGGCACAATTACACTCATTACATTTTTAGTTTCTATATTTACAGAAAGTTTATCTTCTGAATAGGCAATGGCATTTTCCAGCATTTCATCAGACATTACTCCCCTTGCAAGAAGAAAAATCCTTAAATGAATCTTGTAACTTTCCTTCCAACTTCTACACGTAACTTTCTATTTTGTTTTACCAAAATAATAAATTGCCGCATAAGTTCATCTTGCTTGTCCTTTAACAGTTTATGTCCACTTTTAGCAGTTTTTAGACGTGTCTTTAAACGGCTTAACTCCATTCTTGTAGGATTTACATTTAATCTTGCCATAGTCTATTCATCTCCTGCAGGTAAATATTTTTTTCCAAATATTCATCTCTAATTCTTTTTCAACTCTGTTCTTGGTAATATTTTTTTAGTAAATCCCATCCTAAATTTAATGTATCTTCAATAGTTCTGTTATTATCAAACCCTTGAGCCACATATTGTTCCTCAAATGCTGTTGTAAATTTAACAAATGCTTTATCAGTTTCAGACAATGCTGATTCTCCCAAAATTACAGCCAATTCTTTAGCTTCTTTACCAGCTGCATAAGCCGCAAATAATTGGTTCATTGTATCCGCATGATCTTCCCTTGTCTTCCCTTTTCCAATTCCTTTATCCTTCAATCTTGAAAGTGACGGCAAAACATCAATTGGAGGCATCAAATTTTGTTTATATAAATCTCTTGATAAAATTATTTGTCCCTCTGTAATATATCCAGTCAAATCTGGAATTGGGTGAGTCTTATCATCTTCAGGCATTGTTAAAATAGGTATTTGCGTAATTGATCCTTCACGCCCTTTAATTCTTCCCGCTCTTTCATAAATTGTTGACAAGTCAGTATATAAGTATCCTGGATATCCTCTTCTTCCTGGAACCTCTTTTTCTTGCAGCTGACACTTCACGCAATGCTTCACAATAGTTAGTCAAGTCAGTCAAAATTACAAGTACATGCATTCCTTTTTTTCAAATGCCAAATATTCTGCACAAGTAAGTGCCATTTTTGGTGTAGACAGACGCTCAATTGCTGGATCATTAGCCAAATTCATAAACAATACTGCTCTATCTATTGCCCCAGTTTTTATAAAATCTTCCGTAAATGTTTGAGCTTCTTCAAATGTAATCCCAATCGCTCCAAATACTACCGCAAATTTAGAATCTGTTCCCAAAACTTTTGCCTGTCTCGCGATTTGCAGTGCTAATTCTGCATGTGGAAGTCCTGAACCAGAGAATATTGGCAATTTTTGCCCCCTAACAAGAGTATTTAACCCATCAATAGCAGAAACTCCTGTTTGGATAAATTCTGACGGGTAATCACGGGCAACTGGATTTATAGCTGTTCCGTTAATATCCAATGTCTTTTCAGGAATAATTTTTGGTCCATTGTCTTTTGGACGTCCTAGTCCATCAAATACACGTCCAATCATATCTTCAGACACTCCAAGCGAAAGCGGTCTACCAAGAAATCTAACTTTTGAATCTTTCAGGTTAATTCCAGCTGAATTTTCAAATAATTGAACGACAGCCTTATCTCCATTTACTTCAAGCACACGCCCACGACGAAGTTCTCCCTTTTGAGTTTCAATTTCAACAAGTTCTTCATATTTGATTCCTTCAACACCTTCAACCATCATCAATGGTCCTACAACTTCCTTAATAGTTTTATATTCCTTAAGCATTTGCTACACCTCCTTTATTTACAAGTTCATCTATTCCTTTTTCCAATTCCTTTGCCACTTCATCAATTTTATTTAATTCAGCTTCAGGCAAATATTTTGCTCTCGCAATTCTTTCTCTCACTGGCATTGCTACAATTTCATTTAAATAAGCGCCATTTTCAAGCCCTCTTAACCCTTCATCATAAAATTTCAATACTAAATCAAGCATTTTATCCTGTTTTTCAAGCGAAGTATAAGTATCTGACTCCATAAACGCATTTTGCTGCAAATAATCTTCTCTTATTGATTTTGCAACTTCCAGTTTAAGCTGATCCTTTTCTGATAAAGTATCTTTACCAACTAATCTAACAATTTCCTGCAAACTGTTTTCCTCTTGCAGCAATGACATTGCACGGGCTCTATTTCTAGAAAACTCAGGTCCTACATTTTGATTCATCCAATTATCAACTTTTGCTTGATACAATGAATAAGAATTTAACCAGTTAATCGCAGGGAAATGACGTCTATATGCTAAATTAGCATCTAGTCCCCAGAACACCTTAACAATACGAAGTGTAGCCTGTGATACCGGTTCTGAAATATCCCCACCTGGAGGTGAAACTGCTCCAATAACTGTCAATGCTCCTTCTCTTCCATCTTGTCCAAGACAAATTACTTTTCCTGCTCTTTCATAAAAATTCTGCGACTCTTGAACCTAAATAAGCTGGGTATCCTTCATCTCCTGGCATTTCTTCAAGCCGTCCAGACATTTCCCTAAGTGCTTCCGCCCATCTTGAAGTAGAATCAGCCATTATTGCCACAGAATATCCCATATCTCTAAAAATATTCTGCAATTGTAATCCCTGTATAAATACTTGCCTCTCTGGCTGCAACCGGCATATTTGAAGTATTTGCTATAAGTACAGTTCTCTTCATTAATGATTGTCCAGTTTTTGGGTCAATTATTTCTGGAAATTCCATAAGAACGTCTGTCATCTCATTTCCACGTTCTCCACACCCTACATAAACTATAATTTCAGCATCTGCCCATTTAGCCATTTGGTGTTGCACAACTGTTTTTCCAGATCCGAAAGGCCCTGGCACACAAGCAGTTCCACCTTTAGTTACAGGAAAAAATGTATCAATTACCCTTTGTCCTGTAATTAATGGAGCTTCTGGATTTAATTTCTGTTTATATTTTCTTCCACGTCTTACTGGCCATTTTTGCATCATTTGAACTTCTACTTCACCTTTTTCAGTTTTAATAACTGCAATTGTGTCAACTACTGTGTAACTTCCACTTTTAATAGTTTTCAAAGTTCCTTTAATTCCAGCCGGCACCATAATTTTATGATTTACAACAGAAGTTTCCTGAACTGTTCCTAAGACGTCACCAGTTTCAACTGTCGCTCCAGCTGATAAAACAGGTTCAAATTCCCATTTTTTTTCTCTATTTAAAGGCTTAACCTCTACTCCTTTATCCAAAAAGTCCCCTGCTATTTCCTGATATTCCTTTAACGGACGTTGAATCCCATCAAACATCGCTTCAATAAGCCCAGGTCCCAATTCAACACTTAAAGGCTCTCCAGTTGTGAAAACCTCTTCTCCTGGTCCAATTCCCGATGTTTCTTCATATACTTGAATAGAAGCCTGATCGCCTCTCATTTCAATAATTTCACCTATCAATTTTTTCTCTGAAACTCTTACCACGTCATACACATTGGCATTTTCCATACCTTCTGCAACAACAAGAGGCCCAGATACTTTTATTATTTTTCCTGTTTTCAATGAATTTCTCCTTTCATCTAAAATATGTTCGATCCTATTGCCTTTTCAACGTATTCGTCTATCTTTTTAAGTCCAATTCCTAGACTTCCCTGATTATTCGGAATCAAAATAACAGCTGGAAGCACTTCACGATTGTATCTTTCAATAGTATTTTCAACTAATGTGGCAATTTGCTCTGTTACAAAGATAATGCCATAGTCATTGCTTGCCATTTCATCAATTGTACTTCTGGCTTCTTCCTTTGTAATGACTGGATACACATCAATTCCCAATGCCTTAAATGATAAAATAGAATCCTTATCTCCAACTACACCTATTTTATGCATAAGTTTCACGCAACCTTTCCCTTATTTTATCCGAACTTATGTTGTTAATCTTGCTTACCATTATCATTCTGACTGCATTAATTTCACGCTCTTTTTGCAACTAGATATGTAAATAACGGTTCTGGTCCAAATACAACATATTTTTGATTCTTTATTTAATTCCATTAAATAATTATCAGAAATTTTCTCAAGTTCCGATAATCTTTTTGTTTCACTAAATGTTTCTAACCCTTTTTGCCAGATACATTCCCAATTTTTTTCTTTCTTGAACTTATTCAAAAATAGTATCTATATTATCATTTATTGAAGCGACAATTTTATTTTTTTGAAATTGTTCCACCTTCAAAAAAATAACAGTTTCCAAGAATCTCGCATCACGATTTTGCTTTTTGAACTCTAAGCAAAGTTATCATATTCTGAAAGTCAATCAATCCTTCCAACATAATCAGTAATAACTTTTACATCAATTTCTTTTTGCTAAACGTGATAAATTTCTAAAGTAATGCTTGTCTACAAGTATATCAATTCTTTGCGGATTATGATTTTCTTCAAAAATCTTTTTTTGAACTTCAACAATTGCCTCTATTATTTCCCTTGGCAAATCATTACTTTGCGACTCAAATTTTTGTTTTTAAATTTTCCAGCATCAATCGTTCCAGCCTGCATAAGCAAATTTGAAAAAAATCTTTTCCTGTTATTTTACTTTTTAATAATACTTTCAAATTATGATAATCATACTTCAAAGATAAAAATATCAACAATCGCAGTATTTTTTTAACCATTTTTTTCTCACAATTGAAAATACCCGCTCTGTTTCCCTTTTTCAGTATTGTTTCATAATCTTGACTACCATGAATATCAGCCATATCTTGAGAATATTCTGTTTCTCCCAATAATTTTTAGCACTTCTTCGGGAGTTTCGGCTTCTATCATTCTTTCCAGTCTATTTCTAGTTAAAAGCCTCTTTTCCAGTACCCTAATAGTTACGACACTCTGTCCGTAATCCATTCTATCCATTTTTTTCTCCCTTTACTGATTCATTTTTTTAGTCGCATGTACAAAGTTATAATTTTTTTACTGATACAGCATTTAATTTTTTTATTTTTTTATCATTTAAATGTTATTATTTTTTTCAGCTTTTTAATTTTTTTACTTTTACAATTAACTCTCAATTTATTTTTATGTTAGACCTATTTTTTTAATTTATACTAAAAAAATATTAATTTTTTTATTATTCAGCTTTCTAGTTATAAAATAAACCTGTTATGAAAATAAAAAGTTTTGAAATTTCAACTTCCAGTTCATCCCTCATAAAGTCCAATTTCACTTCAAAAGTGTAATTTTCCTGAATCCCATTTTTCTTCAATAATAAATCCTGAAGTTACAAACTCATTTCCCTTTACTTTTTGCACCTGAAATTCCTTTTTAACTTTTTCCCACAAATTCTTTTTACAATTAGCTCTTTTCCCAGTTATAGTTTTTTTATCAATATTTTTTTATTCAAATAATTAATATATTTTTTTCATCCATATTAACAAGTTTTTGTTTTTTTAATTTATCTATAACTTTATCAATTACAGCCTGCTTTGCTTCCAGTTTTTTTATTTCTAGCCTTTTAAATTAGCGCTTGACTTAATTCTTTCAGAAAGAAGTTCACGATCTCTTCTTGCATTTTCAAGAACAGTTTCTTTTTGCATTAATTTTTTTATTTCAAGATCATATTTATGTTGCGCCTTTTCCTGTGCATCTTTTTACAATTTTGTCTGCCTGTGCTTTTAGCATCAGCTAATATTTTTTTGATGTTAAATTATCTAAATTAGACATATTTTCTCCTTCTTTGCTTTTTTTATGTCATATTTAATTCTTTTTATTTCTTTTTATAAAATAAAACTAGAATTTTGCCAATAACATAATTGAAAACAACGAATGCCAACAATGCATAAGTTTCAACCATTACCGCATAAATAATACCTTTTTGTATTTTGTTCTTCATTTTTAGCAAGTAAGCTAATACCAGAAGCTGCAACTCTACCTTGTGCAATAGCTGATCCATATCCTGCAAATGCGATTGGTAAACAAGCCATTAAAATTCCTAATCCAGTTTGTATTGGCATTTCAGGTTTTAATTTTCCTAACACCATAAGTCCGATAACAAATCCATATAATCCTTGTGTACCTGGCAATAATTGCAATACTAACGATTTACCAAACTTTTCAGGTTCTTCACTCATAAGTCCTGATGCTACTTCCCCAACGATTCCTACACCTTTTGCTGATCCAATTCCTGCTAATAATGTCGCTAATGCCGCACCTAATGTCGCCATTACGATTCCTCCATTTTGTACTAAAAACTGTGAAAAATTCATTTTATTTCCTCCTAATTTTTTTATTTATTAATAATTTTATTAAACTTAATTTTTCTTGAAAAATCAAAAAAACTAATCATCAAGATTTATATATTTATTTTCTGTTCTAAAATCTTTAAACGGCTTTCCTCCGCCTTCATAAAAACTTACCAAAAATATTCAACATACATAAGTCTTGAAGTATGAACATAAGCTCCAAGGAAAGACAAGAACATATTAAATAAATGTCCACCTAGCAATATTACTGGAATAAATATCATTCCAACCCAGCTTCCGCTAATCATTCCAGCGATCATATTTATAGCCGACGCAATAAATCCACCAGAAAGTCCCAAAGCCATAAGTCTTGAATAAGACACAAAAATCTCCAACATAACTTGAGATTCCGTAAAGGCTATAAAGCCCTCCTCCAAGTTTTTGCTCCAACTCCCTTAGCATCACGTCCACCAGTAAGTACGATTCCAACCATTCCAACAATCATAATCCACATTGACACACTTGTTACAGCAGGCGATAAATTTTTCATTTTAAATACTAAATAAGCCATTCCGCCCATAAGTGCCATATACCAGAATAACACGTCATAAACAGCATCCAATGCCTTACCATCTCTAATAAGCATATACGCCTTTATTGCCAATCCAATAAATATATGAACTACTCCAAATACAATCGAACCAATTAATAAAGTATTATATTCTTTTGATGGATTTATAAGCCGCCACATTCCAGGTATTTCTGCTCCAAAATATGAACCATATAAAATTCCCCAGAAAATAACTGAAAAACTTAGATAAAAAGAAAAAAATTTAACTGATTTTTCTCATTTTGTGAATTTAAGTTTACCACTTTCAAGACAAACATTGTTGCAAGCAGCAAAACAAGTCCATATCCTACATCTGCTCCCATCATTCCAAAAAACAAAATATAAAATGGTGTAAACAGCGGTGTCGGATCAATTTCATTATATCTAGGATAAGCATACATCCCTGTTAAATTTTTCAAATACACTCGCAACTTTTTCCATTTTTTTCAATTTTATTGGCACTGTCGCATCATCTCTTTCCGCTTCTTCAAACATCAAATAATAACTGCTTCCAGTTTCACCTTTTTACAACTTTTTTTCAAATTCCTGAACTTTTTTTCCGTAGGAATCCATCCCTTTATTAAAAACAGTATTTTTCAGTTTGTGCCAATTTTTTTCTGATTCCCACAATACGTAGCTTTTTATTTTGCATATATTCATAAACCGCCTGTAAATCAGTCAAATCTTCACTATAAGTCTTAATTTGAGCCTCAGTTTACGTTTTTTTGCTTTTTCAGCTCACCTATTTCCTTTTGCAATTCATTTTTATAGTCTTGCGGAACTGCATCAATATCAAGATTTTCCACACCAAAACTGCTATTTCTAAAAAAACTTCAGACAATTTTTTTCCTTTTTCACTTTCATCTATACTTGAAATTACAAGATAATAAACTTCATCTTTTACTATTTTAAGTTCTTCATAATAAGTTTTATCAAGTTTAGAAATGCCTTCAATAAATTCACCCTTTAATTTTAACGGTATCGTTCCAAGAAATGTATTTACCTTTTTCAATTTCTTTAATTCCATAGGATTTACATCTAGCCGTTCCCACAAATCAATCTCATCATATCGTGCATATTTTTAGAAATTTCAGATTTTATTTGTGAATACTTCACTCCAATTGAATTTAATTCTGAAGTAACTTTTTCCAGTCATAAGTCAGTACTTTTTTTAGACAATGTATCAAAAGTATAATTTTCATTTCCATGAATAATATCCCTTAAACGTGTCTTTCTTTCATCATACTTCTTAATAAGAGAAATTGCGCCGCTTAACTGATAAAGTCTTTCATCAATATGTGTCAATTCTTCATTATTTACATATTTTTGAAACACCTTCAACCGCATCCTTATCTATTTCTCCATTTTTCATCACGCAACTTAATGTCTACAAAAATTTACTTCCTTAAATTTTTTTGAAGTGCCTTTAATACTTTAGCTCTCTGTTCTGCGAAAACAACCAATTCAAATTTGCTCATTTTAACTATTGCCATTATTTCACAATCCTCTCTGCCAACAAATTGACAACTTCATCTATTTTTTTCTCATCAATATTCAGAATACTGTTAATATTCTCTTCTTCACTGCTTAAAAGAGAGTTTACTTTTTTTCAGCTTCTTCTATTGAATGTTTTTTTCCAGATTTTGTGCTTCAATTTTAGCTTCAGAAATTATTTTATCGCCATCATCTTTTTATCTTCTGATCAACATCCTTCAAAAATATTCTTTGCTTTTTTTCATTTGCATCAGCAATAATCTGATCTGACTCCACTTCAGCACTTTTTAATCTTTTTCCAAAACTTCTTTTGCCAAGATATAACCTCCTTCTACAAATTATTTTTTTAACTAATCATAATACCCATTAATAGATAAGATTTTTTTCAAGTTGACTGATTAGTCATTATATCTATTATGTTACCAATTTTTTTAATTATTGTCAAGTTTTTATTCCTATATTTATACTACTTCCTTAAATAAAAAAATATAACACAATTAATTATGCTATATTTTTAGCACTATTTTTCCCAAATCTATATATGTAGGATCACTTGGAAAAAGAAAAAACCTTGTTCCTTTGCTTTTTTTGTTCCTGAATTTTTTTAAATTATCACTATTAATAAATTCATTATCTAATCTTGCAACATCTTTTTTTAATTCTTTTTAATTTATTCTCTTCTTTTTGTATTTTTTTCCCTAAACTTGCAAACATCATATCCAACAAAAGATCTTAATAATGCCACTGACGTTATAATCACAATATAAAAACATAACCGTTTTTTTATAAGTTTTTTTATCTAGCCCTGCAGTTCTGGAAAGTTTTCTTCTAACTTCTGTAGGAGCTACTACTTTTTTTCTTCTTGCCTCTTCGTGTGATCTTGCTGTATTTGTAATTTTGGGAACATCTAATATTTCCATTTGCATTTTTTTATTTTTTTAGATACACTATTCATACTCCTTTTATTCACTCCTTTCAAAAATTCTCAATTTTGCCGAATGTGCCCTGTTATTCTCTTCCAGCTCTGATGTTTTAGCAACAATTGGCTTTCTTGTAATTATCTTTCCTAAACTTTTCTTGTTACACACGCAAATCGGTATATCCTTTGGACAAGTGCAAGGATCTTCATATTCACGAAATTTTTCCTTTACAATCCTATCTTCCAAAGAATGAAAAGTAATTACCAAAAGTCTGCCGTTTTTATTAAGCAATTTTACCGCCTTATCCAACGTTTCACTCAATACTTCAAGTTCTTTATTTACAAAAATTCTAATAGCCTGAAACGTTCTTTTAGCAGGATGTCTTTTCATACTTTTCCCTATCGACCGTATAACAATATCTGCAAGTTCTGTCGTAGTTTCAATAGGTTTATTTTTCCTATATTCCACAATTTTTCTTTGCAATCTTTCGAGATTTTGGCTCTTCACCATATTTGTAAATAATATCAGCAATCTCTTTTTCAGAAAAAATCATTGACAACTTCATAAGCGCTTATTTTTCAAATTACTGTCCATCCGCATATCCAGCCTTGCCTCAAATCTATATGAAAAACCTCTTTTAGCATTATCTAGCTGATTTGAAGAAACTCCTATATCCATCAGTATTCGATCCACCTTTTCAAATCCTGCAAGATAAACAACTGTATCAACATTTCTAAAATTATCCTGAAATATTCGAAGCTTATTACCAAATTTCTCCAGCCTTTTCTTGGCAAATTCAATAGCCTGAATATCCTGATCAATTGCAATAACATCTGAATTTTCAGAAGAATTTTCCAGAATACCTTGTGTATGTCCACCGCCGCCAAGCGTACAATCAACATAAACCGCATCCCCATCTGTTATTATATTGTCCATCACTTCATCAAACAGCACAGGTTTATGATATTCCATAAATTTCTCCTTTCTAATATTTTTTTAAATTTCAAATTTTTTTACGTATCACAATTAAATTAGTAATTTACAGTCTAATTAATTATCAGATTATTTTATTTCTTTTTACAATTACTGAGATATTTTACCACACTTTTTCTTATTTTTTTCCATATAACTTTTTAAATTTTTTTATTTTTTTATTTTTTTCAATTTTTTTAAAGCACAATTTCCTTTGCAATTCTCTCAGTAGCTTCTTTTTCCTAAAAGTTCACCAATAATCGCAAGTGAAAAGTCCATTGCAGTTCCAGCGCTTCTGCTAGTTATAATATTCCCATCCACAACAGCTCTTTCCTTCTTTAATATTGCCTTTCCCTTCAGCAAATCATCTTCACAGGCTGGAAAGCAAACCGCATTTTTCCCTTCTAGAATCCCAAGACTTGCCAATACTGTTGGAGCGGCGCAAATAGTGGCAACTCTTTTTATTTTTCAGTATCTTTTGAAAAATTTCAAAACATTATCCAAAAAGAAGCTGTGATTTAAAAATAATTGCCTGTCCCTGGTCCACCAGGCATTACAAGCATATCATATTCTGAAAAAAATCAATTTCTCCAATAACTTTATCAGTCAATATTTTCACTTTTCTTGCACTTTTCACAAGATTATCATCTGTAATTGAAACCGTATCCACAGTAATTCCAGCCCTTTGAAGCAAATCAACCGGCGTTATCGCCTCAACTTCTTCAAATCCATCTGCCAAAAAAATACTGCAACTTTTTCTTTCATAATATTTTTCCACTCCTTTAACGTTGACAACTTTTTATTTTTAAAAAAATAAGCAATATTACTTCCCATTAGAGTAAGATATTTATAAATCCTATTTAACAAAGAATCTCGATCCTTGTCAGAAAAATAAATAAAATATAGTTTTCATTTCCAAAAATAGAATTTATCATAAAATTATAAAAGACAAAAAGGCTAATAAGTAATATCACTAGCCTTTTTTTAATTTATTAAACTAATTTTGCTATAACATCTTCAGGTGTATCTTGTTGCAAAATTAAATCTCTAAATTTTTGAGCATCAGCATAACTGCTATTTCTAATTATTTTCTTAACAGTTAAACCAGATGAAGCGCTCATACTAAATGAATCAAGTCCCATTCCTAAAAGCAACTTAGTAGCTCTCTTATCTCCTGCAAACTCTCCACACATACTTACACTAATGTGAGCACCATGTGCAGCATCAATTACCTTTTGAATAGCTTCCAATACAGCAGGGTTAAATGAATTATATAAAGTTGAAACCATTTCATTTCCTCTATCTACTGCTAAGAAGTATTGTGTCAAGTCATTTGTTCCGATTGAGAAAAAGTCAACTTCTTTTGCAAATTTATAAGCAACAATAGCTGTTGAAGGAGTTTCAACCATTATTCCTACTTTTATATTTCTATCATAAATTTTTCCAATTTCATCAAGTTCTTTTTTACATTCTTCCAAAATAGCATTTGCTTTTCTAATTTCATTAATTGAACTTATCATTGGATACATAATTTTAATTTGTCCATATTGAGATGCTCTTAAGATTGCTCTCAATTGAGTTTTGAACATATCTTTATTTTCCAATGAAATTCTGATTGCTCTATATCCCAAGAATGGATTTAATTCTTTTGGCAAGTCTAAGTATGGTAATTCTTTATCTCCACCAATGTCCATTGTTCTTATTGTTACAGGTTTTCCTTGCATTTTTTTCAGCAACTACTCTATATGCTTGATATTGTTCTTCTTCTGTTGGGAAGTGATCAGAGTTCATAAATAGGGAATTCTGTTCTATATAATCCAATTCCAGTTGCTCCAGATTCGATTACAGCATCAACATCATTAGGACTTCCAATATTTCCCCAAATGTCGACTTTTCTTCCATCAACAGTAACTGCATCTTCATGAATTAATTTTTCTTAATTCTTCTTTTTCTTTTTTTAACACTTCTTGTTTTTTTTAACATATTCACTAATCAATTCTTCAGATGGTTCCAGGTATAATTCCCCAGTTTCTCCATCCATAACAACAAGTTCTCCATCTTTAACTTCTGTCAAAATTCCTTTTACTCCAACTACTGCTGGTAATTCAAGTGATCTTGCCATAATTGCAGAATGGGCTGTTTTCCTCCAACTTCTGTAATAAATCCAATACAATTTTCCAAATCCAATTGAGCAGTATCAGATGGAGTCAAGTCTTCAGTTACAACAATTGTCCCTGGTTCCAAGTTGCTCAAGTCATGAATTTTTCATACCCTAGCAAGTTTTTAAGCCATCTTTTACCTATATCTTTTAAATCAGCAGCTCTTTCTCTTAAATATGGATCATCCAATTGTGAAATCATATCACAATATTCATCAATTCCATCGTGTAATGCTTTTTGCTACTGGAAGCCCATCTCCTTTAATTTTTATCTTCAACTTCCGAAATTAAATCATCATCTTCAAGAAGCATAATATGACCATCAAAAAAATTGTCGCTTTTATCTTCTCCCATTTTCTCTTTTACTTTTTTTCTCTAATTGCAATTAACTGCATTTTAGATTTTTTCAATCCATTTTCCAATTTTGCAAGTTCAGCTTCAATTGTTGAATTTTCATCCTTAGTTTCCGGTACAACAATTTCCTCTGTTATAAAAAAAGTAATACTTTACCTATAGATACTCCTTCAGAAGCACCAATTCCTGTCATTCTTTTCATGTTTTTTTCTCCTCTATATATATAATTTTTTACAAACAAATTTTTAATGCAATTTTTTTAAAAATTAAACTAACTTTAAACTTAATAAACATAAATTTACTTATAATACTTACTTCTATTAGCCTTTATATGATCCCTCAAAACTTTAACAATTTCTCCCTTTCCAAACTTTGTCGCCATATCCATTGGAGTACCGCCATGCTTATCAGTAAGTGTCGGATTAGCTCCATATTTTAACAGCATCTTTACAATTTCCACATTTGCCTTCAATGTTGCATCTTCAAGCGGAGTCCAGCCATCCACCGTACTTCCAATATTAGCAAGCCTGGAATCCTTTTTTAACAATGTTTCCACTGCTTCTTCATTTCCATAGTATGCAGCCGTTCCCACAGTCGTTCTATTAAAAATTGGATGTCTTTCATATAAATTTGCCCCATTTTCAATCAGAAGTTTCAGTATTTCCTGATTTCTTGCTTCAATAGCAACAATAATCGGAGTATACCCATCCTTGCTTTTTAGAGTTGACATCGACTAATTCAGCTCCCCCACCAGCAATTAGCGATGATCTCGTTCAAATCTACTCCATATACTCCTGCAGGTCTATTTATATATTCTTCTAGTAATCCTTTACGGTCCTTAATATTTTTTTTCAATTGCAAGATAAAACTGAACATATTTGTTATTATGCTTTCGAATAGCATCAAGCAATGATTTTATCTGCCTTTCCTTCTGTATCCTCTTCCTTTTTTTCGTTACCAGATTTTTCTCCAGTATCATATTTAAAAAGTTATTGGAAACATTATTTGACTAAAAAAAGCAATAAAATTATACTCAAGATCATTTTATTCCTTTTTAAATAAAAAAACTTACTCACTTTTTTTATACCTCACTAATAGTATTATACCATATCATTTTTAAAAAGTGCAAATTTTTTTTCCAAATTTTTCATAATTTTTTTATATTTTTATTATTCTTATACTCTGTCAATTGCAAAACTGCCCATTTTCAAATAAATAAAAATTCTGCTTTTTATCTCTAGTATTATTATTTTTTTCATTTATTCAATCAGTTTATCACGTATTTATTGGATGCTTTTTCCTGATTTAATTTTTTTGTATTTTTTTTCTACTGATGAAAATACTTTAATATCTATATTTATAAATTCTTTTTAAAAAAATTTATTTTTTTCCGTATCTTATCATATCGTTTTGCCATTTCTATTGCCTTTTTTTCTATATTTTCTAATTTTTTTTCTCTTTAGATTCAGTATTTACTTTCGTATCCCATTCCTTCTGATTCAAACGCAACTTTTCCCTTTCCTTGTCAGATAACTCTCCTAAAAGTAAATTATAAAGTTTTGCAACTTCTGATTTCCATGCTTCTATCATTTGTCCATCTACATCCACAGGCAAGGCATCTCTTCTCGTATCTTCCATTCTTTGCTTCATATAATCTTCATAACTGATCTTTAAAAATATCTGGCTTTTTTTGAAACTGTTGCTATATTTGGCTTTTTTTACTTTTTTTATTTTCTTTTCCATACTTTGAACAATTTATTATTCCTAGTGCTAAAACTGCTATTATTAAGATTATCTTTTTCATCTTTAAAATTACCTCCTTACATATTTGTATTATACTATATATTTTAAACAAAAAAAGAGAAATAACAAAGTTTATCAATGTTATTTCCCAATATTTTAAATTTTTTTATATTCTACTCCATAAAACTAGGCAATTTAAAAATTATTTTTCTTTTTTTATTATTACCTGCCTGATTTGAAGAATCATCTTTTTCATCTTTATTTCCATCACTTCCAGAACCGCCATTATTATCAGAAGAATCATCAGAATTATTATTATCTTTATCTTTTTTTATCTTTTGTCTTTATTTTTCATCATCATTTTTACTATTTTTCTGTTCCTTCTGAATCAGAATCACTTTCCGATGACCAGTCTGATTTTCCAGTAATTTCTCTTACAGCTTCAGCTAGTTTTTTTAGTTTTATTTTTCTTCCAGCTTTTTAGCATCTTCTTCCACTTTATTTTCTGTTTCATTTTCAAGTTCTAATTCCTGCTTAACATCTTCTACTGCTTTTTCGCTTTCAGATTTTTTTGAATTTCTTTATTTTTTTAACTTCTTCTGCTTCAAAGTTTTGAGTTTTTTTCATCTTTGTCAGAATTTTTCAGATTCCTTCCAAAAATTTGCTCAGCTGTTTCACCTTTAATGATTCGTCTAACTTCATCTCCAGTAATAGTTTCCTTTTTCAGCAATAATGCCACTACTTCTTCTAATTTGCTCCAGTTATCCTGTAAAGTATTTAAAGTATTTAAATATTCTTCAGTTAGTATTTTTTTCTTATTTCAAGATCAATTTCCTAACTGTTTCATCACTTTTATTTGGAGCAAATGAATATTCATCATCTGAATTTTCAAAGTTAATTGGTCCTAATTTTTTTACTCATTCCGACACTTTCAACATAAGCTCTTGCAACTTTTTGTAGCATCGTTTTATATCAGAATAAGCACCTGTACTTATATCTTCCAATCCGATTTCTTCAGCGGCACGCCCACCAAACAGCACTTTTATTTCAGCCAGCATCTGTTTACTTGTAGTTACTAATTTTTTTCTTCAGGAAGTGCGATCATAAATCCACCAGCTTCACCTCTAGGGAATTATTGTAACCTTATGAACAGGATCAGCTCCTGGCGTTAATTCAGTCATAATAGCATGTCCAGCTTCGTGATAAGCCAGCAATTTCTTTTCTTCAGGTTTAATAATTTTACCTTTTTGTCCAAGTCCCATTCCAATTTTATCTACTGCTTCATCCAGATCAGCCATTTTTATTGTATCACTGGCTCTTCTTGTCGCCAAAATAGCCGCTTCATTTAACAAGTTAGCCAAATCAGCCCCGACAAATCCTGGAGTTATTTTTAGCAATATCCTCAAGTCTTACATCTTTAGCAAGCTTTTTTTATTTCTCGAATGAACTTTCAATATTGCAATACGTCCTTGTAAATCAGGTGCATCAACTGTCACACGTCTATCAAAAACGTCCAGCACGTAATAATGCAGGGTCAAGCACATCTTCCCTATTTGTTGCTGCAAGCACGATAACTTTTGTATCAGTTTCAAATCCATCCATTTCAACAAGCAGCTGATTCAATGTTTGTTCTCTTTCATCATTGCTTCCACTATTTTTTCCAACACTTCTTCTTCTACCAATAGCATCAATTTCATCAATAAATATAATTGACGGGCTAGATTCCTTAGCTTTTTCAAACAAGTCCCTTACACGTGAAGCACCAACCCCAACAAACATTTCCACAAATTCCGAACCTGAAATGCTAAAGAACGAAGCTCCAGATTCACCAGCAACCGCCTTTGTAAGCAATGTTTTCCCTGTTCCAGGTCTTCCTAACAAAAAGCACGCCTTTCGGCACTCTTGCTCCAGCTTTTGTATATTTTTTTCAGGATTTTTCAAAAAGTCAACAACTTCCCGTAATTCTTCTTTCGCTCCATCAACACCTGCAACATCATCAAATTTTACATCAGGCTTTTTATCAATTTTATTAACTCTAGATTTTTCCAAATCCGAAAAATGTTTCCAGGTCCTCCACCTTGTGAACCTCCAACCATTTTTTTAGCTAAATAAACCATAAGAGCTATCATTATAATCATCGGTAAAAAATTGCCCTAAAAAGTAGCAAGAAGAAACTTCCTCCCGATGGTCGCAATGAATTTAACTTCACTTTCTTACGTTCAATCGCATTAATGATAATCGGTTCATTTCCGACTCTATCTGTTATTTTCTTTGTGAAATAAAGGGTATCTTTTTCCATTTTCATGAGACTGTGCAATCAATTTATCATCTTTTTCATTTATTTCAGCAAATTCCCCAGCTTGTGTCCTATTTACAAATTCTGTATATGAAATTTCCTTTTTAGCTTGAAAAATAAGTTTGTATATCCTGATGGAATATCGCTGTAAAAGTGAATAGCAACACTACGAAAAATAAAGAACAGAAATCCTGAAAATGGAGATTTATTTCCATCATCCTGTCTATTATTTTTTTCTATTGTTATCCTTCCCGCAATTCTTCCAACCGCTTTCTAATATCGTTTTTTTATCTTTCTCTGCCATTTTTCCTCCCAATTACTAATAATTTACTTTTACTCCCGTTTCCTAATTTTTTTATTTCTTTTTTTCTATCTCATTTTCCTGAATTTTTTTTCCAAAAAAATTTTTGAAAATTTTATATCCGAAATTGCTAAAAATTTCTGTCACTTCATTAGTATTTCCATTTTCCAATTTTACATCATCACTTGAAAACTCCAAATTATTTTTGAACTCTAGAAACCTTAACTCCTACAATCGGAACAAAAATCTCTTTCCCCCTTTTGGAACCTTTTTCATCAATCAAGATTTTTCTTCACCTTTTTTTATGTCCTAAATTTTTTTCAAAGAAATTCTATCTCCATCTTTTTCTATTTCTGACAAAAAAATTCCCCATTTTCTATTCTATCATCAATTTTAAAAAAATAGCATATTCTGCATTTTCATCCTTTTTAAAAATTTTCAATATTTTCATATAGGGTTATTTTGTAATTATACCATTTAATACTTTGATTTTTCCTTTTAAAAATTATGGTTTTTATCAGATAATATTCTATTTTTATCACTTTCTAGATCTTCTTTTTGTATTTCTATTTAAAAATCTTTACAATTTCCAGTTTCCCATAAACATTTTTGCAAAAATTTTATTTTCTCCTAAATAAAAATTCCTTTGTCCCTGCATTTTTTTCAATTCTCCATTTTTTTATTAAAAAAACTCCTAAAAAAATCTGATCAATCTTTTTCCCTTGAAACTTGCACGTTATTTTTTCAGAAGAAAAACTCAATTCATCCTTTTGATTAACCTCATTTTTTTCTTTATAATTTTAAAACTTTTCTCTTCTAAATTTTTTTCTCATTTTCAAATTTTTCCGCTCCAGCAAAAATTTCTTTCATTAATTTCCACAATCAAAGATTCCCACTTTTTCTTCTAAAAATCTGGATTAACCCTTTCAAAGCAAGGGAAAAATTTCATTTCTAATAAAAATTTCTCGTATAATCATTTTTCATTATTTGTATAATCAACTAAATATTCCCAATTCCGACTTTTCAGAAAATACAAAAATTTCACTTTTTTTCAAATCCTAAAATTGGTCTTACTATATTCTCGCGCACTTCTGGAACACCCTTTAACCCATTCATAGACGTTCCACGCAAAAGCCGAAAAAAATAAAAGTTTCCACATTGTCATCCATATTATGACCTGTTGCAATTTTATTATACCCAATATTTTTCCTAACTTCCTCAATCGCTTCATACCGTAATTCCCTAGTCGCCAATTCCAATGATTTCTTATTTTCTTTTGAATATTTTTTTCACATCCACACTTTGAATATAACAGTCAACATCGTTTTTCAGACGCAAACTTTTTACAAATTCCAAATCATTCTCAACATCAGTTCGTAAATTATGATTGACATAAACAAGTGAAATTTCCATCAAAATTCGACTTTTTAAAAATTTTAAAAAAATTATAAAGAAAAAAACTGAATCAGGCCCTCCAGAAAATGCAATAAGAACTTTATCTCCTTCTAGAAATCAATTTTTTTCAATAACTTCTATTGATCTCTTCAATATTTTTCTTTTTTTATTTTTTTACTTTTTTTCCATTAAATTTATTCCCAATTTTTTTATTTTTCCATTAAATCTATATATCCAATATTTTTACTCTTACAAATAGCCAAACTCCTTGTTTTATACTACTTAATTTAACTATAATTTTTAATCTAATTAGATTTATTTTTAATTGCCCGCTTTCACGACGTTTTTTTCAAATGTTCCTCATGCGTCTTTTGAATAATATGTTTTTTTCCCTTTATATGTAAAGAAAAAAATAAATCATCTGTCTTCTCAGCATTTAACACAGCCTTAAAAAGTTTCAATTGAGGATTTCCAATTGGTGTTGGAGGCAATCCTTTGACTTTATACGAATTATATGCTGTATTCTGTAATTTCAAATCATTTCTCGTAGCCTGTCTTCCCAACTCATATTTTAACGTAGCATCTGATTCCAGCTTCATCCCAATTTCCAATCTTTTCAAAAATATTCCGGCAACTTTAGGCTTATCCGCTTCATCAGGCACTTCTGCTTCCACAATAGAAGCCAATTTTAAATCATCGTAAAAATTTCTTCTTGTCAGGATATTTTTCAGGCGGAAATTTTTTTCAAAAAAACTCATCAAGAATAGTTCTAATAACTTGTTTTGTTGTAACATTTTCAGAAAAAAATATAAGTTTCAGGATAGAAATATCCTTCAAAATTATTATTTTCATGCGGATATGGAAAATCAACCTCGCTCAAAGCTTTATTAATTTCCTCAGTATTTCCCAATTCAAGCGCTTCCATCCGAGCAAACACTTGCTTTGATGTAAATCCTTCAGGGAATTGTAAGTCTTATTCCATTAGTTTCACTATTCTTTATTTTTTATAATTTCATATTTTGAATATTTTCCATTAAATTTATAAGTTCCTACTTTTAACTTTATATTTCCACCATTTAATTTTTAGATATATTCTATCCATAATTCCATAATTCAATTTTTAAGTCTTTATAAATTTGTATAAAATTTGTCCCTTTTTTTACATTTACATTAACATTTTTTTATACTCCCTTTTTGCAAAAAAAGAAGTTAAAAAAAGAGTGACAGACACATAAACAATATTAAAAAAATATTATGACATAAGTAATTTTCAATGTATTTTTCATTTTTTTCTCCCAAATATTCAGTATTTTTTTATTTGTAAAAGCTTACAAATTTCAATTAATGTGAACTTTTTTTCAATTAATTTTTTTCATTTTTTTGTATCTTTACCATTATTTTCTATTTTATTTTTTTATTTTTTTATTTTTTTAAATTTTTTTATTTTTTTAAATCCTCATCATTAAGCTCAATAACTTCTACACTTTTTAGTTCCATCCTTAGTTTCAAACCTTGTCATTCCCTCTTTTCTCATTCTTCTCTCAAATTCCCTTTTTGCACCAATTGTATCAATTTGAAACACACTTGCAGGATTTTCACTCAATCTTCTTTCCAAATCATCCGTTCTATTTTTAATTCAGCTTTTTTTCCTTTCATTCTCAAGTTCCCGAATACTTTTTCATATTTACATCATAATCAAGATTCTTAAGATTACTTTTTATTATCCACAATTTTTTTCAAACTCATCCAATTCATCATTTTCAAGCGAAATTTTATTATTATTCGGATAACGTGAAAGAACTCTTGTAACTCCATTATAATACCTTATAATCATATAGCGATAATTTTTATCAAAGAATACAATTTCATTCCTATTATTTTTAAAAATATTTCTTTTCAATATCCAAATATACATTCCCTTTTTTTCTTCGATCCACCCTCTCTGCATTTCTTCATTCCATTTATCAGTCTGCGGATCAAAATAGCTTTTTAATTATACGATATCCATTTTCCTCCTGCAAAAAAATCATATCTTACATTTTTTTCAAGTTTTTTTCTCCGAATTATCATCTGTTTTTATCAAATACCACGTTCCATAACTCTTTGCCGTTTGAAATTTTATAATCGGATTAACTTTATCATCTATTTTTATAAATCGTTCAATTCTATTAGTTTTTTTTCAACTTTTTCTGCTGTTTTTTTCCTCTTCCTCATCCTGAATCCGATCCAAATAAATCAAATCCCCATCTTCATCATCTGTTTTTTTCAAATCTTCATTTTCATTTTCAAAATCAGTATTACTATCTTTATTAATAATAATATCAATCTTTATCGCCTCATCTTCAACTCTATTTCCACTAATTTTTCTTTTCGCCACTTTTTATTTTCACTAACAGCTTTTCTGCTCCCCGCCAGCAAACATTGACAATGAAAATATCCAGAAACAGACTGCGATGTAAAATTTTACTTTCCTATATTGATTAAATTTCTGCTTATCCAAAAGTATTCACCTTTTTTTCATTTTTTTATTATAATAAAACTTCTTTATACTAAATCCTTTTTGAGATAAATATTTTTTTACATTTAGAAAATCAATTCCCTTTACTAAAATTCAAATAGAAAAAGAATAAATTTCAAATCCTAAGGCTACAATATTTTCTCTAAATTTTTAGTTTTATTATTCCAGTTTTTTTCAATTATATCACACATTTTTTTCAAATTTCAAATTAAATATTTTTATATTATATTTTCCAATTTACAAGACTTAATCTCAAATACTGGCTTTTTATTATATTTATTTATTTGGCAACAATGGAATTTTCCACTAAATCTAATTTAAAAAAATAAAAAATTATATTTTTATATTAGTCCGCTGTTTAATAATTGTTTATATAACAAAAAACTGTCCTAAAAATTAAAAACAGTTTTTCTTCCCTGATTATTTTTACTTAATTCTACCTATATCCTTTCTAAAAATACATTCCATCAAATTTAATTTTATTCAACAATTTATAAGCATTTTCCTTAGCTTCATCCAATGTTTTTCCAAATGCAACAGCATTTAATACTCTTCCACCATTAGTTTTAAATTTTCCATCTTCAAATTTTGCTCCTGCGATAAATACTAATTCATCATCTGTAGCATTTTCAATTCCAGTTATAACATCACCTTTTTTGTAACTTTCTGGGTATCCTCCTGCAGCTCCTACAACACAACAAGCATGAAGCGGTTTCCAAGTAACATTTAATTCCGATAATTTTTTTGTCAAATGAATATTCTACCAATTCTAACAAATCATTTTCCAATAATGGTAGAACTGCTTGAGTTTCAGGGTCTCCCAATCTCATATTGTATTCAAGCAAGTAAACACCTTTTGCTGTAATCATTAATCCAAAGAAAATTACACCTTCAAAATCCATTCCTTCAGCTTGCATTCCCTTTAAAGTCGGATTCATAATGTCATTTTTAAAACTTTCAAAAACTTCATCTGTCACATAAGGATTAGGACTTATAACTCCCATTCCACCTGTGTTTAATCCTGTTTCATTCTCTCCAATTTTTTTTGTGATCTTTTGCTGATAATAATGGTACAATAACTTTACTATCTGTAAATGAAAGTATTGAAGCTTCTACTCCATCCAAAAATTCTTCAATTACAACTTGATTTCCAGCATCTCCAAATTTTTCATCAATCATTATATCATCAACCGCTTTTTATCGCCTCATCAAGATTTTTGAGCAATAATTACACCTTTCCCAGCCAGTAAGACCACTAGCTTTTTACAACTACAGGAAAATCTTTCCAATTATTCAAAAAAATTCTTTTTGCTTTTTCAGCATTATCAAAAAAATTTCATAAACAGCAGTTTTTATCCCATATTTTTTTCATAAAATCTTTAGAATAAGCCTTGCTTCCTTCCAAGAATTGCCGCTTGTTTATTAGGCCCAAAAAAATTTTTCAACCCATTTTTATGAAATTCATCAACAATACCAGCTACCAATAATTCTTCACTTCCAACAAATGTCAAATCAATATTATTTTTCCTTAGCAAATTTAACATACTCATCTATATTATTCGATAAATTCACATTTTTCGGCTTTTGGCAACAACTCAGCTCCCGCATTCCCTGGTGCTATAAATATTTTCTCCACCTTTTCATTTTGAGATATTTTCCAAGCAATTGCATGTTCTCTTCCACCTGCTCCTACGATTAATACTTTCATTTCCTTGTCTCCTCCTTGAATATTTATATTTCTGATTTACTTTTATATCTTTCTTATAAATATATTTTATCATATTTTCTTGCAATATTAAATCTAAAAAAATAAATTTTTCCTATTTTTTTAAATCAATATTTACAATTTTATAAAAATTTTTCTTGCTCCCTAACTTCAAATATGTTATCCTAAAAATCAAAAAAATACTAAAAAAAGGAAAAAAATATGAAAAAAACATAAAAATTCTTTTATACGATAAACTATGACAAAATTGTAAATTTTAAAGAAAGAATAACTCGTTTTACTGTTAGATTTGAATTTAAAGATTCTGAAAATGAAGAATATTCAGGAGAAGACTTTTGCTCATTTGCACGATACTGGAAGATTGACGGAATTATTGATTGATGGTGCAGAATTGTTGATAAAAAAAGGCAAATAATGAAAAATCGTAAAACTAAATGGGATATTATCGCAGTAAAAGTTCATGGAGAGATTATTCTTATAAATACGGCTTTTCATCGATATATTACAGAAGCCATATTTCACGATAATGAAATTTCTCCATTTGGAGAACCCTCGTGTATAAAACCTGAAATTAAGCATAATAATAGTAAACTAGATTTCTATTTAGAAACTGAAAAAGAAAAAAATTTTTTTATTGAAGTAAAAGGTTGTACTTTAGTAAATGGAAAAAAATTGCTCAATTTCCTGGCTCTCCTTCAATTCGTGCCTTAAAAACATTTAAGGGAACTTATGGAACTTAAAAAAAGATGGCTTTCGGACAGCAGTTTTTTTATTTTGATATTCAGAAAATCTGAAATTTTCGCACCGGAAAAATATTATCGACAGAGAATTTTCTGAAACTTTTTATGAATCGATGGAAAATGGTGTTGAAATTTATCCGATGCTTTTTAGAATATAGGGAAGATGGGAATGTTTATTTTGTTAAGAAAAATTGGGATAATGGAGAAGAGATTTTAGTAATTTTCTAGAATCTCTTTTCCCTCTAATTTTTTTAATCTAAAAATATTTAATTTTTTTGTGTAGTTACAAAGAAATCTAATATTGCCTTAACTTAATTTATAAAAATTATAAACTTTATTTATCTAACTTCTGATGTCGTGGACAATCTATCAAAAAAACAATCATATAAAAAAATTTAGGATAAATTTTTACTTCTGGTTTATAATCCGTTTTCAAAAATTTTCTCATACTCCGCCTTCAAATTCTTTTATTTGTCTTTTTATCTCCTAATTTCTTCTTTTTTTTCTCAGATTTTTGTCCATTCTCTTTTTAAATTCACTATTTTTTTACATCTTCTATTTCTTCACTTTTTAATTTCTAATATTTCTTCAAATTCTCTTTGTAATTTCTCTTTTTGATTCAATTGCTTTTATTGAATAAAAAAATAAGGTGCAATCCACCAAGTTGCAACTTCATAATTGCTATTTTTCACTTTTTGCATAAGTCTCTTCACTTTTCTCATATTTTTCCAGCCAAATAGTACAATTCTGCAAAAAATGTAATCCCAAAAAATCTTCATTTCCAACATTTTTCCAACATTAATTCATCAATTTCCACTTTAATATTTTCAAATTCCCTTAATTGAATTTTTATTTGCAATATAACTATATTTTATCTTAGCAAAAATCCTCTTTTCCAAACTCAAAATCTTTTTATTAATTCTTCCAAAAATTATTTTTCGCCTCTTCGTATTTTTCATTAACCATCAACAAATTCGCATATTCAAACTTATAAATCGGATTATTTTTCCAGCTCACAAGCTCTTTTTATACATTTCTTCTGACTTATCATATTTCCCAGCACCATAATAATCTGCCCCAAGTCCATAATAAGCCTTTGAATTATTTAGATTAAACGCCACAGCCTTTCTCAAAGTTCTAATCGCTCTCTTACTGCCATCTCTCTGATCATCATAATAATACCCTAAATTAGTATAAATCCGTGATTTTTTTCCTCATCAGTCAATTCATTTTCATATTTTTTTAATAAATTCATTCAATAATTTATAAATATCATCCCATTGATAAGTTAATTCATTGTAAACTGCCGCTAATTGACAAACAACTTCCACATTTTTGGGATTTTCTAAAAGACATTTCTCCAAATAATCCTTATATTCAATAAATGCATGCTTATAATTATCGTAACTATCATTTTTTTGATTTCATCCTGAATATATCTTGCCCACTCTTTTTGTGTTTGCTTCATAATTTTATTCCTTTCATATTTCTTCAATCCTCATCAATTATCAAATGTTGCGGACAATCAAGTAACCAACATTCATTTTCAAAAAAACATAAATATTTCCAACTTAGGCTTAAAAATCCGTATTCAATATTTTCTCCAGCACTAAATTAATATTTTTTTCAATTTCTGTTTTTTTCATCTTCTATCATTTCCAAAAAGCTCTTCTTCCGTTGTATCTTTCCGATATTCTTCGCCAGTCTTTATTTCTTCAACGTTTTGAAAAATCTCTTTTTCAGCTTCTTTCAATATTTTATCTATTTTCTCAAATTTATTCAATTGTTTCAAAGAATAAAGATATGGTGCCATATAATTTGCTTCTAAATTAAAAATTAACATTCTCTGCATATTTACAATATTTTTTTCATAATTACCACATAAATAATATAAATCTTTTTATTACATATTCATCAAACGTGTGAAAAACCTTCATACGTCAACCAATTCAAATATTTTTTTCATAATCTGTTTTTCTCCAGCATTTCAAACTCTTTTTATTTTTTTCCAAAAGTTTTTTTCTATATTTTCAGTATCTTTATTTCCTAAATAAATTTTACAAAGAACCCTGTAAAAATGATATTTAATGTTGTTTGAGTCTTCCATTAACAAATTATCTAAAAATTTTTTTCAGCTTTTTTTATATTCTTTATTTTGAATTAAAAATCAGTGCATATCCATAGTTGTATTTTTCTTCATTACTTATTTTACAAGCAATTTCTATATTTTTTTAAGAGCTTTTTTTGATTCATTTTATTCAAACTGTAAATAACAGAAAGTCTATAGTAAATATCTGAATTTTCTGAATTAACTTTTATCGCTTTTTTTCAAGATAACTAATAGCTTTTTTTCTTCCATGTTTCCCATATATTCACATAAATACCCCAAATCAATATATATTCTAAATTTTTTTCACTATTTGTCAAACTATTAAAAATTCTTTTTCTAAAAAAACTTCTCTAAAATTTCTATTTCATCATACTTTCTAATTAAATAACAAACCCCAGCTAATTGACAAACTGCAGATACATCTCTTGAATTTTTTTCAATTTCTTTTAATAAATATTTTCTATAATTTTCAAGTGCAACATCATATTCTGTTCTGTCTTCATTTTCCAATTTTTTTCCCATATTTTATAAATATATTTTTTTCATACCTTCATTCAATTTAACTTCAATATCCAATTTCATCTCCCAATTTTTTTATTTTACACTTATTATAACATCTTTTTCCCCAAAAACAAAAAAAGGCTACAATAAAATTCCGTAACCTTTTTCTATCTTCAAATTATCTACTTCCCATTCTTCCTATCATTTATAACTTTATCCACGTCTTTAACATACTCATAATCAGCTTCTCCCAATTTCACATCTTTTTCCAGTTGGTACATACCAAAAAAATTTTTGAAAAAAATAGTCTTTCAATTTTTTTGTCTGAAAAAAATCATAACCTGCCATCGCATAAGGATAATTTCTCATTATTTTCAATTCCTCATCTGAAATATCTTTTTATTTCATCTTTATCTAAATATTTTTATCGCATAGGCATTGTCTGTCAAATCATCCTTAAATTTAAAAACCTTTTTTTCTGTTTTATCAGGAAATATATAATTAACTCTCAAACCTTTTTATTTCTGTCAATTCAAATTCTTCTTCAGGCTTGAAATTATTTGTTTTAAAAATATAAATAACCCTTTTTTTCAATTTTTGCATAAAGAATTTTGTATGGCTCATTTGTTTCATAATTTTCTTTTGTAAGCATAATCAACATTTTCCTTCTCCAGCCAATTGCCATTTTTATCTCTTTTTCCATCTTTTTGTCTTTACCACAGGCATCGCAATAAGAGCATCTCCTGGCTCAACAATCACTTCAAAAATCATCCACCTTCTGATTTTTTTCCATTTTGAAATAGTCGACCAAACATAATTAAAATCAACAGTTCCAACACCGCTACTTCCATCATAATGATAACTGTGCTCAACTACATTTTCTCCCTTTTTAAAATTAGCCTTAAAAATAGTAAACATAACTCTTTTTGTAATATTCATATTCTTTTTAATATCTTTTTCTTCATCATATTCCTTAAAAATATTTTTTTAACTTCTTCCAGTTGTTTTACATCTTTCGGTGCAAAAATCAGTCAATCTATACGCTTTTTGTACTCACACTTTGTCCATTGACAGAAGTTTTAAAAATCCTTGAAATGATCTCTTTCATCCCATGCTTCATTCCCACCTTCCAGGCGTAATAAATCCAATATATCTCTCCCCAGCTTCAGGACTATCAAACACAAATCTAACAGTTACCACCATTTCATTGTCTATCGTCCCATACTCCGACTTAAATTTTTCCAATTTAAAACGAAGCCTTTTCACTCTTTATCGAAACATTCGACACATTCATCGGCACAATATGCCCACCTTCCGACCCAAATTCCCAGTCATTTGCTAATAAATTCGCACCAAAAAAATCATAACTAGAGCAAATAATAGCAGTATTCTGATTTTTTTCATGACTACCAACTCTCTTTCTTTTTTTATTTTTTTATATTTCATTAGAATTATACCTTATTTTTTTAATTTTTTTATCCAATATATTTATTCTTATTTTTTTAAGAAACTTGAAAAAAATTAGAATATTTTTTTATAACTTTAAATTTTAAAAAAAGAAACGATAATTAAACATTATTTAAAAAGTTTAAAACTTTTCTTGTTTCAGTAATTTTTTTAATTAATATTTTATTTCCCAAATAATGCTAAAAAGATATCTTTTTGAATTTTCATTTCCAATAACATAGACACCTTCTTTTTAGTATTTTTAACATATGTTATTTTTAACTATTGGTTCATTTGACATTTCAATTTTTTTCAGTAATCTTATACGCATTTTCTCCTATTTTTTTCTACATCAGTTGATAATAATCTTAATTTGTATTCGGCTTTTTCTTTTTCATAATATTCTTTATATTTTTTTCATCTTTCCCATCATTAATTATTTTTTTCAAAGTCTTTTTATCTTTTTTTCAACTATAAACAATCTTTGTAAAAAAATAAATTTTTTTCTTTTCTTTGTCATATAATTCTGAGATTACATTACTGTACTCATATTCTCTAGGTTCTTTTTACTTTCCTAAACTCAAGTTTTTTTCAGGCATCAATATTGAAATATTTTTCAAAAAAATTTCTTTATTTTTTTTCTTTTTACTCAAAAATTGTATTCTGAATATAATTTTTTTCTTCTATTTCTTTTTCAATTTTAGTTTTTTTCATCTCTTTCAATTTGTTTTTGGAGTCCTAGACTTTGGTTCAGAACATACTCCAAACTCACTACATGAAATTGCTACAACCCACGGTACTGCATATCCCACACCAGTCGCCACTCCTAATGCAACACAAGAATTTAATCCAAATATCCCTAATAACATTAAAAAAATAAAATTTTAAACTTTCTCATACCATTCTCCCTCTCTCTATTTTAAAAATTTAATCTCATTTAAATTATACCTCATTTTCTTTAAAAAACCGAATCATTCCTTTAGAATTCATAGGTATTCCTGATTACCTCAAACCTAAGATTTTACAATTTTTACTGTATTTACATTCATATGGGGATAATCAATTCCATTAATATAAGCCGTATTTTTTTATCTCTTGCCACATTTTTTTCAAAAATTTCAAATATTTTTTTATATCTCCTTCATCAAAAAAATTATTCAATAAATACAAAAAGACTGAAATAATCAGCCTTCTATCAAAAAAATTAATTTAAAAAAATGTTGTATTTTTAACTCGCCACTGTTCCAACTTAATATGAACCCAAAAAAACTGTATATTCCCAATGTCACCACTATTAATAATAGCCATTTTTATCCAATTTCCAAATAGTCCTATTGCAGTTCCATTAAATTGTAATCTTCTTCCTTCTATAACAGTATGATTTATTTTCCAACCATAAATCATGCACAAAGCCCAAGGATAACAAATTCCAAAACGTACACGAAGTTAAAAGACTTCCTAAAATGATCCAGCCAACATAACTTAACAGTCCCCCATCAAAAATAACTTCTATTTTCCATAATCTCTCCTTATAATAGATCTGTTCGACAACTTAATTTTTTTACAAAAATTATCTATTTTCTCTCAGATAACTGATAAGTTCTTGTTTATTATATTCATCTTTTTCTTTCAATATCTTTTAATGAAATCGAAAAAAAGTTTAAATGCTTCAGCAATCCATTTTTGTTTTATCAGAAATATAAATCATCGCTTTTTTTCAAACATATTTTCTGCAGTTTCTATCAATTCTAGTTGTTCTTCATTTACCATATTTAAAAATATTTCCATTATTATCCATAAATTCATATTTTTTTCTTAAAAATCATATTTGATTATTTCATTTCCATTCATCATCGCAATGATATTGCCTTCTGATTACAACTTCGTTTTCCTCTTGAAATAAACTTAAAAAAATCACTTTCTTGCACATCTAATAATTTCTCTAGTCTTGGAAGATTTTCCACTGTCGAATTTTTTTATCAAAAAAAGATTTCATCAACAAATCCTTCTTTCCAAATCTTTAATTTTACTTCAGTTTCATCATTTTTTTAAAAATCATATTAATCCTTCTTTTTCTACCTGTAAAAAAATTTTTAATTTGAGAATATTCTAAATTTAATCTCATCAATGTAATTTATATCACATTATTAATATATTGTCAATTATAATAAAAAAGAGTTTAAAAACTCTTGTAAAACATAACTTTTTATAATGGTGGGACCGGTGGGGATCGAACCCACAACCTACCGATTAAGAGTTTGGTTGCTCTGACCAGTTGAGCTACGGTCCCGGATTGTTTATAATTTTTTTAACAACATAATTATAATATCATAATATCATATATTTGTCAAGACTTTAATTTTATAAATTTTTAAAAAGGTGTATTGGATGATTGCATAATCAAGATGATAAAATATTGGGATATACGAATTTATAAAAAAATATGCTATAATAAAAGTATAATACCTATTAAATGAGGTTTTTATAAAAATTATGGAGACGATAGACAAATCATAAAAAAAGAAAGAAGGTTTAAAAATTATGAAAAAAATTTATTTTTAATGTTAGTGTTTGTTTTGGGAACATTTACTTTTTCTGAAATTACAACTAGTGAAGTAGAAAGTTTTTTTCACCCCAAAAGCACAAATTTATGTTTCAAATCAAAAAGATTGGTTTTCAGGGATGGATCCAGCATCAGATAATGATGAAATAATATGGGAAAAAAACTTAATTATTTTTATTAATGTAGTTCCAATTGGAAACAAATATAGAGTTTCATACACACCATTTGACAATGTAAAAATCTTATAATAAAGAAAAAAATATCCAATATTAAATTATAAAATTGAAAAAAATATTATGTAAATAGCAAAAATCAAAATACACCAGTTACGGATTCGTATGAAATTAGGGTTGAATTTGGAGTAATTAATACTGGAACAGAAATAAAAAGGTAATAAATACGAAAGAACTGACTTCCAAATGCTTTCAGAAAATGAATTAAATGCTTTTATTAAAAATCTAAAAAAATGCAAAAAGGCTTAATTCTGAAACAGAAAAAAATACAAAAAATATTTAGATTGGTTACAACACAATGCTAATTAATGAATTGCAGAGTAGAATTTTTCTACTCTTAATTTTTTTATTGCAATTTCAAATCCACTTATACTTAATACTATTCTCCGTTTAAAAAAAGTAAATATTTATTTTTAATTATTTAAAATTTAATCTAATAAAAAGATTTATAATGCATTCGTTATTCAAATAGAGTTTAATATAAAAAATGCCACACCTAAATTTTTAATCTCTAAAACTATTGGTGTAGCACATTCAATCTTATTTTTTTCTGTTAAAAAAATTAATGTTTAAAATGTCTAATTCCTGTAAATACCATTGTAATTCCATGTTCGTTACAAGCATCGATAGATTCTTGGTCTCTCATTGATCCACCTGGTTGTACAATCGCTTTTAATTCCTGTTTTTTTGCGACTGTATCTACGCAATCTCTGAATGGAAAGAAAGCATCTGAAGCTAATACTGCTCCTGTCAAGTCTTTTTCCAACTTTTTTTCCTGAGCATGTTGCAATGCATGTTCTGTTGACCAAATTCTGTTAGTTTGACCAGTTCCTACACCAATTGCCATTCCATCTTTTAACGACTACAATTGCATTTGATTTTACATATTTTACAACTTTCATTCCTAATTCCATATCAGCTTTTTCTTTTTCAGTAGGTTGTTTTTCAGTAACAACATTCATTTCATCAATCATTTTATTATTTGTTCCTTGAACCAAAATTCCGCCGTCAACTTTTACATAATCGAATTTATCTTGAGGTTTTGAGTTTTTACATCTCGATAACTCTCAAGTTTTTCTTAGTTTTCAAGATTTCCAACGCTTCATCTGTAAATGAAGCGTGCAATTACGATTTCAAGAAGATTTTTTTCAATTCTTCGGCAGTTTCTTTGTTAACTTCTCTGTTAAGTGCCACAATTCCACCAAAAATTGATACTGGATCACAATCGTGAGCTTTTTTGTACGCTATGAAAATATCATCTGCAACAGCCACACCACAAGGAGTTGAGTGTTTTATCGCACAAGTCGCTGGACCATCAAATTCTCCAACCACTTTCCAAGCAATATCCATATCTCTAATATTGTTAAATGACAATTCTTTTCCATTCAATTGCTTAATATCTTTCATGCTTCCATTTTCAGTAGTTGAAACATAATAAGCTGAAGATTGATGAGGATTTTCCCCGTATCTCAAGTCAAATTTTTCTCATAAGAAACATTCAAATATTTAGGATAATCTTCTTCTAACAAGAACGCAGAAATTGCCGCGATCATAAGCTGATGTCAAGTTAAATACTTTCCCAGCCAATCTTTTCTTAGTTTCATAAGAAACTTGTCCATCTTTTTCCATTTCTTCCATAACTACTGAATAGTCTTCAGTTTCGCAAATAACTGTAACATCTTTTAAAAGATTTTTGCGACTGAACGAAGCATTGTAGGTCCACCTATATCAATAAATTCGATTTTTTTCATCAAAAGTTTTGTCAGTTTGAACTTCTCTAAAGAACGGATAAAGATTAACAACAACATAATCAATTGTTTCAATTCCTTCTTTTGCAATCGTATCCATGTGCTCTTTATTATCTCTAATCGCCAAAATTCCACCATGAATATTTGGATGCAAAGTTTTTACTCTCCCATCCAGCATTTCTTTAAAATTTGTAACTTCTGAAACATCAATCACAGAAAGACCATTTTCCTTTCAAATATCTGTAAGTCCCTCCTGTCGAAATAATTTCCACACCTTTTTTTATCCAAAAAACTGTGCAAATTCTAAAAATTCCTGTCTTATCAAAAACGCTTATTAATGCTCTTTTTTTCATTAGGTATCATTCTCCTCCAGTTAAATTTTTCATTACTATATTTTACCACAATGCCTAGTTTTTTTATCAAGGCTTGTAATTTGCTTAATCTAAGTATTGCTAACAAATAATTTATTTTGATCTATTCCAACTTTTTTTATTTGTTATTTAGCAATCTCTTTAAATTTAATTATAAATTAATTTTCAAACGTGTTGAAAAATAAAAAAAGCAAGGTATAATTAAACCGAAAAAGTTAATTTAATATTTTTTTAAGTGTTTTTTTATGAAATTCATTAATTCTTTTTTTAAATTTACTTTTGATAAAAAAATATATTTTTAAAAAGATTGGAGAAGAATTATGAGAAAAATTATTGTTAATTTTAAGTCTATTTGTTGCAAATATTGTTGGATTAGCTTATGAGAAATGTGATCCTAAAATGATTTTACGATATTGATGTAAATACTTTTAAATGGAAGCTACTTCGGACAAGATGAAACAGGTACAGTAATAATTAAACTTTCCAAAAATGCTAAAGTTTCTGGAACACATTATACTGATGAAAAAAAGAAGTCGAAGAATTTGATTTGGAAATTTAGGAGATTGTACTCCCAATCCAAAAAAATTACAGAAATTCATATTGAAGATGCAGTATTTAATACAATGTATAATAATTATTTTGAAACATTCAGCAGTAATCATGGTGGTGATTTTTTTAAAGTAGATTTTACTTTTGTATTGATAAAAAAATAAAAGTATTCTGTAAAAATTTATAACGATAAAGGTTCTGATGGAAAACCTTCTGGAATTGATTTTAATCAAGAAGTAGTAGACTTTGAAATTCACGGAAATGTAATAGATGTTGTAAGAAGAGGAGATTTTATTTCTGGATATAATGATTATGAAGATTTAGAAGAAAAAAAGAGCAAAGCGAGAAAAAAATATCGTAAATTCGCCAAGTGGATATGTTAATTTTATGAGAAAGCCTGACAACAATTCAACAATTCGTGGCAGGGTGAAAAATGGAAAAACTGTAAGTTTAATTAATGAAAAAGGTAATTGGTATTATGTTCAAGTTTTTAGATGGTGAAGAATTTGGATATGTCAATAAGGAATATTTGAAAAATAAAAACTTTAATAAACAATAAAAATTAAAGAAAGGAAAGAAAAACATATTATGAAAAAAATATTTTTTTGATTATACTATTAGTTTCTATATTTTCTTGCGAAAAAAAGTGATGACGCAATAATTAGTGTAAAATCTATGACAAATAGCAAAAAATTATTTTAAAGAACTAAATATTAATTATTTAGGAGAATATCCTTTATTTCTTGCACAAAGATATGTTACAAAAAAAGCAAAATCAAAAAGATATTGTATGGGAACATGATGAAGCAAATAGCAGAGTAATTGCAACTTATAAACATTTAAGAACAGTTTTTTTCCATATAAAAATTGATCACGATGGTTTTTCGTTCGGTTGATTTTTATGATATAGAAACTTGTGATACATCAAGAAATGAATGTGCAGATCCTTTACTTGTAATAGCAGATGTTTCAAGCAATTGGATTTTCAAAACCTATCTTTTGAAAGAGAAAGTAAATAATAAATTGAATTGCGATATAGAAGAAATATTTGTAAATAATTCGTGGATAAACGAAAGTCCTTATATTGATGTTGACTTGTATAAAATATGTGGAATTAAATAGATATTAATGCATTAGAAATTTTTAGGAGAAATAAAAATGGAAAAATAATAATATTGAAAAATAAAAAAATTTAGTAAAAAAATTCTAATTGGAATAATAATTGCTCTTGTTCTGGTTATAGGATTTATCATCATAGGTGGTGGTATTTACCAATTTGTAAGTATGAAAAAAATAAAAATAAATGAGATGGAAAAAGTCCAAAAGGAACAGGAAAAAGACAGTTAGAAAAATCAAATGATGGCTTCAGTACAAACTCAAGCTAAAGAAGACAACAAAAAAAGTGAAACCAAAAACCAACGAAACTAAGACTGAAACTAAAGAAGTCGATCCATATGAAAGAAGATTTACAGCTTCTGATATGGATTATACACTTGTTGAAATAAAAGGAATAAGAAGTAATAACAAAATATTAGTTCAAGTTTTGGATGGAAAAGATAAAGGAAAAAAAGGGATATATAAATTTAAAAGGCTTTTAAAAAAATATAAGTACTTCTTCTCTAAAAAAATATATCGGTACAGTTTGAGATGCAACAGGTATCAGTAATGGAGTAGAGATGGAATACGGCTTAATACTTCATTTACCAAATGCCAGCAGTAATCAGTTAGCTGAATATAATTTAAATAAATTGCTCATAGAAAGCAAAATGTCTGGAGATTCAGTCATTAAATACGACTGTGAGCGTGACACAGCAAGAAATTTTTGTGCAAAAACTATGACCCTTCAGCTTGTTATTAAATATTCAAAAAAATACTCAGACAACTAATTACACCATTGTTTGAGTATTTTTTTATATCAACTATTTTCAAAAAAATTCAATAGACAATTTATTTTTTTGATTCTTTTTAATCTTCTTCAACCACTCATCTGCCGCCTTTTTTTCAAACTTATTTTCTCCAAACTCATAAAACTTGATTTTTTCATTCATGTAAACCTGATTAACATAATGATTTTCATAGTTATGAGGATATTTATAATCTTTTTTCCCAACTTTTGTAAGATGAGTTGGCACATCTTGAATTTTTTCATTCTCAATATGGCTAAGTGCTGAATTTATCGCATTATAAGCTGAATTACTCTTTGGAGAAATTGCCAAATAAATTGCAACTTCCGAGAGAATTATTCTCGCTTCTGGCATTCCAATCTCCTTTACCGCATTAAGTCCAGACACCGCAATTGGTAACGCCTGTGGATTTGCAAGTCCGATATCTTCAGAAGCCAAAATTACAAGCCTTCTAGCAATATACAAAAATATCTTCACCACCAGAGAGCATTTTTTTGCCATCCAATAAATCGCCGCATCAGGGTCACTCCCACGAATACTTTTTATCATCGCAGAAACCGTATTATACTTGTCTTCCGTCTTGTGATAAGACTTTTTCGTATTCAACACTTCCTTCACTTCATCAAGAGTAAAATCCACCCCAACATTCGCAATCAATTCCAAAAATATTTATAGCCTGTCTCGCATCTCCTTCAATAATTTCTGAAATATATTCTAAAATCTCATCTGAAATTCCAATTTTCTCTTTTTCATTAATATTTTTTTAAAAATTTTAAGCAAATCTTTTTCACTCAATTTTTTTAAATTCAAATACCATACATCGTGACAACAACGCATTATTCAAATTATAATAAGGATTTTCAGTCGTAGCACCAATTAAAAATAATATTCCCATTTTCCAAATCCTGCAAAAGCGAATCCTGCTGCAACTTATTAAATCTATGAATCTCATCCAAAAACAAAAGTGTCTGCTGTCCGTTCGTACGAAATCTGTTGTGTGCTTTATCAGAAATGTCCTTTATATCAGTCACAGACGCCTTTATCGCATTCAAATATTCATAATGATAATTCATTTTTTTCAGCAACAATTTCCGCAAGAGTCGTCTTCCCAGTCCCAGGTGCTCCCCAAAAAAATCGCATTCATGAAATTTCCACGCTCAATAATCTTCCTCAAAATTCCATTTTTCCCAACCAATTTTTCCTGACCATAAAAATCATCCAAACTTTTCGGACGATATCTAAACGCAAGTGGCTTCTTATTTTCATATACTTCATCAAATAAATTCATTTCTTTACTCCCTTTTTATTTTTTTCATATTACAATAATTAAATAAAACACTTTTATTCTAAAAATTATTGTATTTTTACTATACAATCTATTTTATAAATTCAAAACTATTTTTGTAATAATCAAATAATTTACTTTTTTTCTACAATTCATATTATAATATATTCACTTAGTTAAAAACAATAAAAATTATTTATAAATAAAAAAAGGAGGGGGAAATGAAGATGGGAAATCGCAAAAGAAAGAAATTACCAATTGGAATATCTGATTTTAAAGAGATTATCGAAAAATAATTACTACTATTTTGATAAAACAAAATTTATAGAAAAATATTTTAGAAGATGGCTCTAAAGTTAAATTATTTACTCGTCCGAGAAGATTTGGAAAAAAACCTTAAATATTTCGATGTTAAAATACTTTTTTTGACACTAAAAAAATAAAGATGAAAAATAGAAAAATTATTCGAAAATTTAGAAATTTCTAAAAGTGAATATTTTTGAAAAAAACAGGGGAATTTCTTTGTAATCTCTATTTCTTTTTAAAAAAATTATGATGCAGAAAGCTGGGAAAGTGGATTTAATACGATTAAAAATGAAATAAAAATTGCTGTATAACGAATTTTATTTGATAAGAGATAATTTAAATCAAAGTGACTTGGCAGATTTTGATGCTATTTGGCTGAAAAAAATAATGCTGACTGGATTAATTCTTTATTTAATTTGACTAGATATTTGTATGAAATCTCTGGAAAAAGTTGTTGTTTTGACAGATGAATATGACCAGCCAATAATTGATTCCTATATAAAAAGGAAATTATGAGAAATGTATTGCGTTTTTTTAAAGCATTTTATGGAAAAAGTTTTGAAAGATAATAATTATTTGGAAATGGGAATTTTAACTGGAATATTACGAGTTGCAAAGGAAAAATGTCTTTTTCGGGATTGAATAATTTGGAAGTTCACACAATTTTAGATGATGAATTTACAGAATACTTTGGAATTATGGAAAAATGAAGTTGAAAAAAATCTCTTGAAGATTTTGACTTAAAAATATGAATTAAATGATGTCCAGAAGTGGTACAATGGATATTTATTTGGCGAAAAAGTTTATAATCCTTGGTCGATTATTAATTTTTTTAAAAAAATGAAAAAAATTGAAGCCTTATTGGGTAAATACAAGTGAGAATGGATTTATAAAACTATATTTACAAAAAAATGAAAAAAAGAAATTTTTTTGATGATTTTTTTCAAAACTTTTTGAATAAAGAAGAAATTTTTGAAATAATTAACGATAGCATGACTTTTTGGAAATTTAGAAGCTAATTTTTGAGAAAAAAATATTTGGAATCTCTTTTTTTCCATAGCGGTTATTTAACATTATCTAGAAAAATATAATGAAAATAGTGAAGAAACATATTTAAAAAAATTCCAAAATGAAGAAATTTTTAAAAAAATGTTCTCAAATATGTTTATTGAAGTATATTTTGGAAATTCTAATAATTTTTTTCAAAATTAACCAATGCATTAAAAAAATGGAAATATCGAAAAATTTTAAAATTGAATTGAATAAAATTTTGTTAGAAAATACAAGTATTTTTTTGATGTATCTGGAATCTATAAAGAGCAATTTTATCATGGATTAATACTCGGATTAATTTTTAAAATTAAAAAAATGAATATGAACTTTCATCAAATAATTTCGCTGGAAAAAGGTCGATATGATTTACTTTTTGAAACCTAAAAAAATATTTTTTTGAAAGAAAAAGAAGGAATTATCATTGAATTAAAAAGCAATAAATATAGATAATTTGAAATTAGATTTGGAAAAAGATTCACGAAAAAAATTGTTAAATGAATGTGAGGTTGCACTAAATCAAATTGAAGAAAAAAAGAGTATACTTCAATTTTGAAAAAAATGCTGGAATTGACAATATTTTAAAAAAATTGGAATTGCGTTTTTTTGGAAAAAGAGTTTGAAGTAAAATTTGAGAGAGAATAATTCATGAAAAAAATTTTTTTGTAATTTGAAGTTAATTTTTTTAATTAATTATATGTTTGAACCTATTTAAAAACCAAACTACTAAAAATTGTATAAATTTGGATTTTTGAGTAAGTAGACATAACTTTTTGAGTTTAGTTTTTAAAAGTAGTTTTATAAATGAAAAATTAAGAGGTAAAAAAACAATGAAAAAAAGAACATCTATTTTTTTATGAGACAAACACTCCGATTGGAAAAAAATTGGGATTGCTACAACAGAAGATGACTCTCACATTACAGATTTGACTTGGGAATCTGATTTTTGAAAAATTTAAAAAAAGAAAATGATTTTCAAATTTGTGAAACTGAGCTGATTAAACAAGCGAAAAAAACAACTTTTTGAATATTTTGAAAAACGAAAAAAATTTTTGATTTGCCACTTTTTGAAAGAAGGAACACCATTTCAAATTTCTGTTTGGAGTGCTCTTGAAAAAAATTCCTTATGGCGAAACTCGTTCTTATAAAGATATTGCAATCGCAATTAACAATCCAAAAGCTGTCCGTGCAGTTGGAATGGCGAATAATCGAAATAAAATTGCTATTTTTTTATTCCTTGTCATCGTGTGATTGGTGCAGATGGAAAAATTGGTTGGTTATGGTGGGGGACTTCATATTAAGCGATTTTTTTGTTGGAATTGGAAGGTATTAAAATAAAAATAATTTAATTAAATATTTTTCGTTGCTTTTTTTATTATCTTTTTATATTAAAAATTTTATTAACTAAAAACAACAAGAAAGGGTGTGAAATCAATGATAACCGTTTCTATAAATGCTAATCCTGACATAGAGAACAAAAATAAATAACTATGTTAAGGAAAAATAATATCAATTTAAACCAGGTAATGTTAGATTTAATTCTTGAAAAAAATCGAAGATGAAGAAGACTACAAATTGGCTGTTGAGGCTTATGAAGAAGAAAAAGACAACAGAGAAAAACTGGATTAGCCACGAAGATTTAATAAAAAAATTAGGGTTGGAAAATGAAATATAGTCTAATGTACTCTGAAAAAAAGCACAGAAACAACTAAATAAACTAGATAATTCTATGAAATCAAAAATTTTTAAAAATATATTGATCAAAAATCTTTTTCGATACAGATAATCCAAAAAATTTGGAAAAAGCTTTTAAGATTAAAAAGGATTTTGGAGATATCGAGTTGAAAAATTATAGAATTATTGTAAAAAAATTGAAGAAAAATGAATTACTTATTTTGGTTGTTCAAATAGATAAAAGAGATAAAATTTATATTTAAAAATTTCTAAATTGAATTTTTAAATTATTGGGTTAAATTGAGCATTAAACACAAAAAAACTGTCTAATATTTCTATTTTTAAAAAAATAAAAAGGCAGTTTTTTTATTTACGAATTATTTAAAAATTATCTTATTTCACACCTTATAAAATAAATCCATTTTTTTAACAAAAAAATCTTTTTAAATCTCAACTAACAAACTTTGAAACCCTTCAAAAACAACTTTCTCTCCATCATTTTTCAAAACCATCAAAATTATTAATCAAAAATCTCTCCAATTTTAATTTCTTTTTTTCTCCAAGAGCTTTTTGCAATTTCACTTAATTTAACTTCTTGTTTCAACTCAGAAAAAAATTACTAATACAAAAGAACTTTTTTTGATTTTTTTATATTTTCTCACATAAGCGATAATTTTTCATTCTCCAACGGAACAGAAATAAAATCACCAAAAAGTCAAGCAATCTGAATATTTCCCATTTTGTCTCAAATCAATCATTTTTTTGTAATGTGAAAAAAATTGAATCTTTTGTCATTTATTTGGTCTGCTACATTTGTTGTGGCTTGGCTTCCTGTTAATTTTATCCATGATTTTGAGTTTTTCATCTTTTGAAAAACCAGCATTTTTTTGCTGTTACCCCATTGCATAGGCGTTCTTGAATTGTCACGGCTTCGTTTATTTACAAAAATATAATGCTTCTTCAGATGAAAACCCTTCTCCTAAAGCCCGTTGATATTGGTCTTTACTTGCAATATCATCAAATTCAGAAATATCATTTCTCACAAAAATTATCCATCCCAATTTCTTGACCTTGATAAATAAACGGTGTTCCTCGCAAGAAGAAAAAAATACATTTGCTAACAATTTTGCATTTGTTTTCATTCGCTTTTTCACCAAAAAAATTTATTCAAACTTCTTGGCAAATCGTGATTTTTCTAAAAATGGTGCTCCCCATCCATATTTTTTTGCTGAGTCAACTGACTTTCAAAAAAATAGCATCCCTAAGCTCTATTGTTGGAATATCTCTCAATGAATAATAAAATCCGCCTTTTTGTCATATCTAAATCCGCATAACTAAAAATCAAAAAAATCATTGTAAAAAAATCCATCATTTCCAATGAAATCATTGTATCTTTCATACTCAAGCATTGGAGTTTCCGCAACAGTCATCGCATTATATTTTTTTGAAAGTTTCTTTTGCCAATTCGCTTAAAAACTCTTCAATTCCAGGCTGATTCAAAGTATATTCCACATTGTATGCCATTCCATCCGCTCCATCAACTGGCAAATCCAAATATCTTGCATCTTTTTTTATCGAATTAATCGCATCAACTCTAAATCCAGCAATTCCCTTTTCAAGCCAATAATTTACCATTTTGTAAAGCTCTTTCCTAACTTCAGGATTTTCCCAATTTAAGTCAGGCTGTTTTTTTGTAAATAAATGCAAATAGTACATTTCATTTCCATTTTCATCAGCTTCTCCTTCAACTTTTTCCCAAGCAGAACCTCCAAAATGTGATCTCCAGTTTGTTGGTGGCAATCCATTTTCTCCTCTTTTGAAAATATAGTAATTTCTGTACTTGCTTTCAGGATTTTTCAATGCTTCCAAAAACCACTCGTACTCATCAGAAGTATGATTAATTACCAAATCTAAAATTACTTTTTATCCCTCTTTTTTTCGGCCTCTGCAATCAATTTTTTTCCAAATCTTCCTTTGTCCCGAATTCAGGATTCACATCATAATAATCTGAAATATCATATCCATTGTCATCCATTGGCGACTTAAAAATTGGACAAACCCAAATAAGCGTTATTCCTAAATTCTTCAAATAATCTAATTTCTCTGTAATTCCATTCAAATCTCCAATTCCATCGTTATTACTATCATAAAAACTTCTTGGATAAATTTGATATCCAACTTCTTTTTTTCCACCATTTTTTTATCTAATTTTTTTATATCCATTTTTTTCTCCTTCATATTTAATTTATAAACAATTTATAAACTTTTTATTAATATAACTTTTTTTCTTTTTTTTGGTTAATGAATATTCACACTATTTAACCTTTAAAAAATTTACTTTTTACAATTGATTAATAAAAAAATACTTTATAAGTAATTATATCATAAAAAAAGACACTACTTCAATAGCAGTGCCTTTTTGCAATTTATTTTACTATACCACACTGAATGGTTATTTTTTTTAAATAATTATATCATAATTAATTAACATTTCAAGCACTAAAAAAATTATTTATTTCAAATCTGTTATTTCAAAACTGGCCAGAAATCTTTATTAGCCTCGATCAAGTCATCTAAAAATAGCTTTTTGCAACAGATGCACTTGGCACAGTTCTTGACAATGTAATTGCTCTGCCATAATTTTTTTGGTATGAACCTTCAATCCATGCTTCTACTGTTAATTTTTCAACAGAAACTTGTTGTTCCATTAAACCTTTTTGGAATTGAGGAATTTTACCTTGAACAATTTTTTCAGGTCCGTTTGAACCTACTAAACAAGGCACTTCTACCATTGCAGTTGGATCAAAGTTTGACAATGCTCCATCGTTTTCTACGATTAACAACATTCTTTCTTTTGTATCATAAGCAATTGCTCTTGCCAAATCAACTATATATGACGCATGGTCATCTACGTGAAGTTTGCTATCTTTTGCAGTTCCTTTTTCAGCAATTGTTCTACATTCACCAAATACAAATTTTTCTCTTCCTTCCATTACTTCATTTGCTCTTGTATGATTAGGATCTGAGTGTTCTACTACATAGTCTGGGAAGAAATAGTATTTTAAGTAAGTGTTAGGCATTGTTGTAGGATCAATTGCAAATACATCTCTTGCTTTTGTAAATGTATCATTCCAGCTTGCTTCAGTGTTTTCTCCTTCAATTTCTACATTATACCCTATTTTTGCAACTTTTTCTTTTAATTCAGGCATTAAGTCTTTTCCATGTTTATCTCTAATATCTGTCCACCAACCAAAGTGATTCAATCCAAAGTATCTAATAACCATGTCTTTTCTTGATTCTAATCCTAACATTTCAGCCATTCTTATTTCAATTCCAATTGGCATATCACAGATATTCAATATTTTAGAATTTGGACGCAATCTTCTAGTTGCTTCTGCTACAATTGCCGCAGGATTTGAGTAGTTTAACATCCAAGCATTTGGTGAATATTTTTTTCCATAAAGTCGACTAATTCAATAACTCCACCAATTGAACGCATTCCGTAAGCAATTCCTCCAGGTCCACAAGTTTCTTGTCCTAATACTCCGTGTCTTAAAGGAATTTTTTTCATCTTTTTTTCACGCATTGCATATTTTCCAACTCTTATATGTGCCATAACAAAGTCTATGTCACTAAATGCAGTTTCAGGATCTGTTGTATAAACAAAGTTAATATCAGGTGCTTTTTTTCTTTTATTATAATGTCACATGCTTTTGCAATAACTTCTTGTCTTTCAGCGTCATTATCATAAAAATTTAATCTGTCTAATTGGAAATTTATCCAAGTTTTCTAACAACATCAAAACAATCCCTGGAGTAAATGTACTCCCTCCACCAGCTACTACGATTGAAAAATTTTTTTCATAAATAATCATCTCCTATAATTTATTAGTTATATTTTTTTTGCTTTCTTATTTCATTAATTATTATAACATGATTTTTTTAAAAAGTCAATAGATTTATATAAATCTTTTTTTATTTTTATTTATATATATACCTTTTGATATGAGTTGATATTTTATGTAATTTATTGTATAATAAAATTATATTTGATTTAGTGAAATTTATCTATTTTTACTCAATTTATTTATCTTTATTAAATTTAATTATTTAATACCTAAAAATTTGAGTGAAATAATAATTCTATGAAAGGTTTATATAAACGAATGAAAAAAATATGAAAAAGTTTATCAAGATATAAAAGAAAAAAATAAAAAAATGGAGAGCTTAAACCTGGTGATTTTTTTAAAAAGAAGATGATTTGGCAGAAGAGTATAATTTTTTTCAAAACTTACTGTGAGAAAAAGCTCTTTCAATGTTAGAAACAGAGGGGCACATTCAAAAAGTAAAAGGAAAAAAAGTCAATTGTTTTAGAGAAAAAAATTTAGAAAAATATTTCTTTTGACTTCTATCCAAACTACACAAGAACTTAATAAAATTCAAAAATCTCCATCTTGAAAAAAAGAATTAATAAGTCTTTATATTGTGCAAGGGGTAAAGGAACTCATGGATAAATTCCAAGTTTCTGAAAATGCTGATTTTTTTATAAGGTTGTTAGAACTACTTCATTAAATGGTGAAGTGCTAAATTATTCTACTTCATTTTTTTGATAGAAGAATCGTTCCATTTCTAAATGAGGAAATTGCAAAAAAATTCTATTTACGAATATTTAGAAAAAGACTTAAAATTAAAAAATTGCCTACTCTCGTAGAGAAATAAAAATTTAGAAAAAAATTACTTCTGAAGAGCAAAAAAATATTTTAAATTGAAAGATATAAATATGGTTGTTGTCATTGAAACTCATGCCTATTTATCAAACGGAACTCTTTTTTTCAGTATGAAACAATAATTCATCATCCTGAGAAATTTACTTTTTACCGCTATTGCAAAAAGATAATTTTTATACAAAAAAAGAGGTTATATCATTTTTTTGAAGCAACCTCTTTTTTTCTTTTTATTTTGAAATTTTTTTTCAAATGCTTTTAACAAATCCAATTGTATAAATATCAAAAAAATAAATTTACATTTTTTTCAGGAATATCACCTAACGCCATCATCACATTTTTTTGCAAAATGTATAGGACTATCTCCTTTTGCAGTTACCAAGTTTCCATCAATTACTGACTCCATTTCTACAAAATTTTTAGAATTCGTATAATTCGAATTATCTTTTATTTCATCAAAGCTATTTACCGTATGTTTTCGATCATTCAATAATCCATTTGTCGCAAGAAAAATATGCAAGATCACAAATAGCACCTACAACTTTATTAGGATTATTTTTAAATTTTTTCACAAGCTCAACAATCTTAGTATTTGTTTCTTCTATTTGACTTCTCCAAGTTCTACCACCAATTAAAAACTAATCCATCTACATCATTTTCATCAATCTCTTTCAATGTCAAATCAGGTAACACTTTTTAAATTTCCCATTGACTTTTTTTAAATTTTTTTATCAATCGAAGCAAAGTTAGTTGTATAATTTTTTTGTTATATTCTTATCATTCAATGCTGAAGATAAAAAAAGTCGCTTCCCAATCTGAAAATTCATCTAAAAATTACAAAAACTATATTTTTCATTTTCTCTATCTCCTTTTCATATCAAAAATTTACATTAATACTAAACTTTATTTAAATTATTTTTTTAGATATTTTCTTAATTCTTTAATAAAAAAATTATAATAAATCTACTATTTATACTAAACCCCATTTGAATAACGAATATGTTGTAAATCTTTTTAGCAGATTAAACCTGATATTTATTTTTCAGATAATTAAAATAAACATTCGCTTTTTAAACGGGGAATAGTATTAAAATAAAAAAATAACATAAACTTATTATATCGAAAAAAAGAACTTTCACAAGTTTTATAATTTTATACTTAAAATTTTTTTAACTTTTGAAAATTCTTTTCTTAATTTTTTTATAAAATTTAATTTCAATTATTTATCAAATTTTATTTTTTTACCGTAACTTGAAAACTTAATCAAGATATTCAAGATTGCTTTTATAATATAAAATATATTAAAGGATGTACAGTTATCCTAACATTTCGGAATTTCACTTATATGTAAGTCTTTATCAATTCCAAAATGTGTTACTTATTATAATTCCGTAAAGTGACTTGCTCCACTCTCTTGGGTGAATACAAGTTTATCCAGAATATTTTTACTTTTTTTCAATAAATTATGCATCATTTTTTAAAAAGTCAAGCAAAAAGTTATACAAACTTATTTTTTTTTATAAACTTTAGATGATTTTCAAAAAAACTATTGTTTTTACCCTTTTTTTCATCATGTCTTCAATTCTTTTCTCTTACTTGAGGTACTGACAATCCGATGATTACTTGAATAGCTGTTCCTTTTTCTAACTACACCATGAGCTCCTGCTCGCTTTTAAACGTCGCATCTGGTAATAATTTACTTGCATCTTTTTACACTTACTCTAAGTCTAGTTGCACAGTTATTAAGTTCTTCAATATTTTCTCTTCCACCTAATGCTTCAAGAATGATTGCACCTTTTTGAGCATATTCATCTCCACCAGCTGCGGCAGCTGCACCTTGTGCTCCACCTTCACCATGTTTAGCTCTATAGTCAGCTTTTTGTATAAAGTTTCATTTCTTCATCATCATCTTCTCTACCTGGAGTTTTTTTAAATCCATTTTTTTAAAAATTAGAATCTGAATAATACGAAGTAAATACATGTAAAGATTAATCCAATTACAATTTGAGTAATTACTGTTCCACTGTGGTTTTTAAACATTGGAATCCAGTTTAAGAACATAAAGTCTAAGAATCCTCCACCGAAGTTTCCTACAACTCCGAACATATACATCAATGTTGACATTGTTGCAGCTAATACTGCGTGTAATCCAAATAATACTGGTGCTATAAATAAGAATGTAAATTCAAGTGGTTCTGTAATTCCTGAAACTATTGCAGTTAATAAAACTGGTAATAACAATCCTGCTACTTTTTTCTTGTTTTCAGGTTTAGCAGTTGAATACATTGCAAGTGCGATACCTACTGAACCAAAGATTTTTGAGTTACCGTGTAATGCAAATCCACCTTGTGGGAACATTTCTTTTAAAGGTTTTGTAGATTGAGCAAATTGACTTATATGTTGAACCCAGTAAGTTTGAATTCCACCTGGAACTGCTGCTGGTCCAAATATAAATGGTGTATACACAAAGTGGTGTAATCCTGTTGGAATCAATGCTCTTTCAAGGAACGTATAAATCCATACTCCAATTGGTCCTGAAACTTTTAATAATTGTTGTAAGTTATTAATTCCAATTTGAACTTTTGGCCAACAAAGTGCAGTTATGAAAGCACATGGAAGCATTACTAAGAAACCAATAATATAAACAAATACTGTTCCTTGAATACTCCTAAAAAGTCTGGTAACTTTTTATCAAAAATATTTATTATGTAAATAAACTACTATTGCAGAAATTATAATTGCACCAAATAAGTTTGTATCAAGTGTTTTTACTCCAGCAATTATTGCAAGCCCACTTGTTCCTCCAGCTTCTTGACTCATGTCAACACCAAAAGAAACTCCATTGTGCAAGCATTGCTGCTACGAAATAATTATAAGTTGTATATAAAGCAAACGCTTCTAAACATGCTCTTGCATTTGTTTTATTCGCAAGGCTGATTGGCAATCCGATTGCGAACAATAACGGCATTTGTCTAAATACTGTCCAACCACCTTTCACTTATCACAAAACCAGAATTTATACCAGTTTGTCCCTTTCATTTGCAATTGAACCCATTACTTGTGGATCTCGTAAATAGTGATGCTATTCCTACGACTATCCCTGTGAATGCGAATAATAGAACTGGCGCCATCATTGCTCCACCAAATCGCTGAATTTTTTTCATCATGATTGAGTACCTCCTAAAAATTTATATATTTAATTTATTTTTTTCCCTTATTTTAAATATACCACACTTTTTTTGATTTGTCAATACATTTACGTATATCTTTTTTTCATTTTTCAAAAAAATAATCGCTACATAAAAAAATAGCGATTATTACTGGTTTTTTTATAAGTTTTTTTATTTTTATTGAATTTTTTTATATTTTTTTATCAAACTTATTATTATTTCATTTTTAAATTTTTTTATAATAATCTAAATTTTTTTGTTTTATTAGATTTTTGAATATGTATATTTTTTTTATAAATAAAGTGAACTACTCCCGCTTTTAGAAGTGGGAGCTTCTTGGGAAGTGTCTGCTTTTGTTAGCCAAATATATTTACTAAGCTCTTCGGGTAGTTCCTACCCTGTCTTTTTATTTTCCTAATATTCCAACATCAATTTTCCAATGTTTTTTTATATTCAGTGCCGCATTGTAATCTCTATCAATCTCAATTCCACAGCACTCACATCTATAACTTCTTTCTGATAATTTAAGTTCCTCTTTAATATTTCCACATTTACTACAAGTTTTCGATGACGGAAACCACTTATCTATCTTCAAAAATTGCTTTCCTAAAAAAACATCAGTTTATACTCAACCATCCTCAAAAAAACATTCCCCATCCATTATCTCCTACACTTTTTCCAAAAATTTAATGCCTGGCTCATCCCTTTCATATTCAAATTCTCAACAACCACAGCATTATATTCTTCAGATAATTTTTCGATAATTTATGTAGAAAAATCTCTTCGACAATTTTTAATATACTCATGCAATTTTTGATATTTTCGCTTTTTGCTTATACCAATTTTTTTAGAAAAACTTCACTTTTTCTCGATAATGATTTCTGTAATTTTTTTCAATTCTTCTTCCAACATTCTAAAATATTTTTGGATAATCAGCCCTTTGGTTTTTCAGAACTGATAAATAACTCAGACATTGAAAAAAATCAAGTCCAATTACTTTATCGCTACTTGGTATTTTTTTGAATTTCTTTTTCAAATTCCGTCAAAACAGAAACATAGTAATTTTCCATTGCTATTTGTCAATGTTACTGACTTTATCTTGTAATCCTTCGGTATTTCTCTATGATATTTTTAATTTTTATTCTTTTCAATTTTGGTAAAACTAAATATTTATTTTCCTCAATTCGTATCGAATTATTCACACAATTTGTCGTATAACTTTTTAACATTATTCTTTTTAGATTTGAACCTTGGAAATTTCGCTCTCTTTTGAAAGAAATTTGTAAACGATCGTTTTACATTTAATTGAGCATTTGAAAGTGCCAGACTGTCTACTTCTTTTTAAAAAAATTGATTTTCACTTTTCAAACTGGCAGGTGTAACTATTTTATTTTTTTCCAGTTTCTTCATAAATTTTATTAGCAATATATAAAAATCGTATTGTAAACAAAACGAACACATCCGAAAGTCTTATTTATCAATAATTCCTGCTCTTTATTTGGATAAATTCTGTATTTGAATGCTAAATTATATTTCATAAATTACACCTCCTTTTGATTTTTGAATATTATTTTTAATTATTTCTCTTCGATATTTTATACAAAAAAATTGTATCATAGGCATATCCTTTTTTTCAATTTTTACAAAAAAAGCAATTCATCTCCCACTTATAGAAGTCGGAGACTTCTTGCTATCTTTTTGTTAAAGTTCTATTTCTACTTCTACTCCAAAAATGATCTGAAACAATTTTTTTATTTTCATTATTAAAAAAATAACTTTACTTTCTTTTTACTTTTTATTTCCTTATTACTAAATATGTAGTCAATTCTTTTTTTGAGATTTATCATTAGCCCATCCATCAATACTTTTTATCAACTGTTATTCCACTATCTTTTTTTCTCAGCTAAAGTATATGTGTCAAACAATCCTTGAGATATGATATTTTTTTATAATCTTCAGAACTTCCAATGGCATCTGTATTAAAGTCACCCATTAATATTTTTTTAAATTATCATTTTTTTAGTTCTTGTTAAGATATTTTGAATACTTTTTTTCCCATATCTTCAGTTTCACAGTTTGGAAGATTCATGTGGCGACTATAAAAATTCAATTTCCTGTCCATTATAGTCAATTGTTATACTTACAATTCTTCTTGAAGAAATTGTTCTTACCGATTGAGCAAAAAGTGCAGTAAAACTCATCTTCTTCTTTTTATTTTATGTCTTGTAATTATTGCAACTCCCTCATTGTATTTTCCATATCCAATATGTGAATTACTCCAATGATAATAATAATCTGTATCTGTATATTCCTGCAATTTTTTTCCAGAAGAACCCATCCATAATTTTTCCTGTCTTATGTCATCAAAAAAATTACAGGATTATTCATAAGCTGATTCACTTCCTGCATTGCTATCACATCATACTGCTTTTTCAGCAATAGCCTTTGCTAAAATGTCGATTTTTTTCCATTTGGTTTTTCTAACCACGCATGCACATTTATTGTCAATATTTTCATAATTACAACCTTTCCTTACAATTTTATTTATTTAATTTATTTTTTTAAAAACTATTTTATAAATATATTATACCACATTCATCCTTAAATTTCATTAATTTTTTTATTTCATTCAAATATTTAAATGACTAAAAAATCCTTTATTTTCAATATTTTTTTAACAATTTTAAAAAAATTTACATTTACGTATATGTTGACATTTCAAATAAAAATATAGTATATTTAAAGTGAGAAATAAAAAAATTTAATTTTATTAATAATTTTAAGGAGGACATAAAAATGTTCGAAAAGAAGTTCAGGTATTTTATTACATCCTACTTCACTTCCAGGGAAATATGGAATTGGAACTTTAGGAAAAGAAGCTTTTTGCATTCGTAGATTTTTTTGAAAAAAATCTAATCAAAAAAATTATGGCAAATATTCCCTGTTAGAGCCGACAGGATATGGTGACTCTCCATATCAATCATTCTCTACTTTTGCTGGTAATCCATATCTTATTGATTTTGATTTGCTAGTTGAAGAAAAATTTATTGTCACAATCTGACTTAGAAGGAATTTCATTTGGAGAAAAACCCTGAAAAATGTTGATTATGGTGCTATTTACAATCAAAAAAATATCCTTTATTGAGAAAAAGCATACGAAAAATTACAAAAAACACTAAAGAAAAATAAAGAAAGAGAAGAACTAAAAACATTTATTTGAAGAATTTAAAGCTCATAACCAAAAGCTGGTTAAATGATTTTTGCAATGTACATCTCTTTAAAAAAATCATTTTAACGGATTGCCTTGGAATGAATGGCCAGAAGATATTAAATCTAGACAGCCTGAAGCAATGGAAAAATATTATGAAACAGTTAAAGAAGAAGTTGAATATCAAAAATTTATTCAATTTTTATTCTTCAAACAATGGAATGCTGTAAAAAAATATGCTAATGAAAATGGTGTAAAAAAATAATTGGAGACATCCCTATTTTTCGTAGTCGCTGATAGTTCTGACGCATGGGCAAATCCAGAAATTTTCCTATTTGATGAAGAAAGAAAACCAGTTAAAGTTGCAGGAGTTCCGCCTGATTATTTCAGTGCTACTGGACAACTTTGGGGAAATCCATTATACAACTGGGATAAATTAAAAGAATTAAACTACAAATGGTGGATTGACAGAGTTAAAGCCAACCTTTCCACTTGTGACATCATAAGAATTGACCACTTTAGAGGATTTGATGAATACTGGGCTGTTCCTTATGGAGATAAAACAGCTGAAAATGGTACTTGGTGTCCAGGACCTAGAATGGACTTATTTAACGCCATTAAAAATGAACTTGGAGAATTACCTATAATTGCTGAAGATTTAGGAACAATGACGCAAGGTGTTATTGATTTGAGAGAAGCAACTGGATTCCCTGGAATGAAAATTTTAGGATTTGCATTTGATTCCAAAGAAGAAAACGACTACTTGCCTCATACTTACACAAAAAACTGTGTAGTTTATACAGGAACTCACGATAACGACACATTAATCGGATGGTTCACAAAAGCCAATGAAGACGATAAACAATTTGCAAGAGACTATTTAAACTCAAGATCTGATGATGAAATTCATTGGGATGCAATAAGAGGTGCATGGAGTTCTGTCGCAAGCATGGCAATCGTTCCAATCCAAGATTTCTTAGGATTAGGAAGTGAAGCTAGAATCAATACTCCTGGACTTGCTAGCGGAAACTGGCAATGGAGATTGAAAGAAGGCGTATTAACTGATGAACTAGCAGAAAGAATCGCTAAATTAACAAAAAGTTTACTCAAGATAATTTGAAAAAAATTTTTTAAAAAAATAAAAAGTTATTATAAATAAAAAAATAGAGAAAAATGAAAATATTATTCAAAAAAACTCTCTATAATCTCCTATCCTATTTAACATCTGTATCTCATGCAAATATTTTTGCAATATTTAATGCACTTGTTTCTTGAATGGTGATTACTGTTTTTTTCCAGTATTACTGCTATAATTATCATTATCAGGAACAAATTTTATATACATCAAAGTTTCTGAAGTGTACAAAAATGTTGCTGAAGCATATGCATTTTGAAGTTTCGTGTAACCTTTTCTTTTAGAATAAAAGCTTTCTAATCTCGGCATCCATTTTTTTATGTTCTTTTACAGTTGTATCATATTCAAAAATTGAAGACATAAGCATATTTTTTTCCCAAAATAAAAAAACTAGCTCTTGCATAATTTCCAAATGGATCTTTTACTTTTTTTCATAGTAAAATACCGTATCATCTACTTCATCATTATCACGATAATATTCTTTTTGTGGAACTACTTTTTTTTAAATTCTTCGTAACTCATCAAAAAGACTAATATCATCTGTAACTTTATGCATTGTCTTAAAATCGCTCCATTTATCTGGACTTGTGAACTTTTGGTTCAGTGATGTAGCCAAATCCTGTGTATGCTGAATATGATAACGAGATAATGATTAATGATAATATAATTATTATTTGTTTCATTTTTTTGCCTTTCATATTTTTTTAAAAATTGATCTCTTGTTATAACAATCTTCGATTGTTCTTCAAGGAATTTTGCAATTCTTTTTTTGATACTCCAAAGACATTTTTCTGTGCTTCATTATTTTTTTCCTTGTAATTTATAAATTTCTTCCATACACATGAAAGAAAAACGGATCCTCTTTTTGAATACCTGTTTTACACATTTTTTTCGGCACCTTTTTCCATTATTTTCTAATATAAAAAAAGTCCATAAAGTCCATAAGCATATTTATTTTGTTTATTATACTGATTTCTTAGTACTTCTTCAATTTTATCATCTTCATCTAATTCGCCATATAACTTAACCACATTTGATAACATTTCTTCATCTCCGTTATCCAAAGCTTTTTGAAATATTCTACTGCTTTTCTTTTATTATTTTGTTTCCAATATAAAAATTCCAAATGCTCTTATAGAATTTTTTTGAATTTTTTTATCGTTCATACTTAATAATGTATTTTCAGCTTCTTTATATTTCTTCTGTTCTCGATATACTGTCGCTAAATTTAGCTTAACATTATCACTTAACTCTTTTTTTATCTTTTTATCTTATTTAAAGCACTTACATATGCTTTTTTTCTGCCAAATCATATTTTTTTGATAAAAAAATATGTCGTTCCAAGTTCTATTTCAGCACTTACATCATTTGTACTTTTTTTGAAGACATTTTCAAATATTTCTCTGCTTTATCATTCTGATTTGTTATCTGATACAACCTAGATAAATTAAATAATGTAGATTTTTTTCTAACTCTGGATCCCCTGTTATTTTTTTCTTTAAGGCATCTAAAAAAATATTTTTTTCCGCCTTACTATATTCTTTTTTTCATTTAGATATATTGTCGCCAAATTATAATTCGCTCTAACATTCCCCTTTTTTTATCGACTCCAAAAACATTTTTTTTCCGCACTAATAACATCATTTTTTTCATAATATTCGTTCGCTTTTAAAAAAATTCCTCATTGCCATTCGTCGCATATCCTATCGAAAAAAAGCAAATAAAAAAACATTGCAAATATTAAAAAAATTTTTCTTTTTCACAAAAGTCTCCTTTACTTACTGACAATTTCAAATTTTTTTCTATTTTTAGAAACATAATATAAATAAGAATTCCAACAACTGTACCTAACTGCTTAGCATCTATTTCATCTAAATTAAAAAAATTAAAAATTATTATTACAAAAAAAGTACTGGAACTAAAAAAATATCATAGATAAAAATGAAAAAAATCATATTTAATTTCTACTACAACTTCTTCCTTATTTTCCAAATCCAAACCTAATTTTTCTTTTTAGATTTTTCTGAAAGTATCACATAATCTTCATTAGTTTCAAAAAATTATTTCTGAATTTGGCTTTTAATTTCTTCTTTTCATTGTCTATCCAAATAGTTTTTGGGAAATAACCTAAACTTAAATTTATCATGTACGATTATTTTTTTGACATTTACTCTCCTTTTCTTTTTTTAATCCTATTTTTTTCAAGCAACTTCTTAATCCCTTCCAATCAGCAAAACATGTTCCTTCTCAAGCACTCTCTTTTGCAAAACTTCAGGCGTGTCATCACTAAGTACAGGCACCTTTATCTGCAAAATAATTTCTCCTGTATCAACTCCTGTATCAACAAAATGAATTGTACATCCACTTTCAGTTTCTTTTTGCTTCGATAACTGCTCTATGAACATTCATTCCATACATTCCCTTTCCACCAAATTTTGGAAGCAATGATGGATGGATATTTATAATTTTTTTCTTGACCATTTTTTTATAAATTCTGGCGATAAAATCGACAAATATCCTGCTAATACGATATAATCTGTTTTTTTCGTCATCATTTTTCAAGAACATTGCTAATTTCATCAGACAATTTCTCTTTTTAATACTTTTCTGTCAAGCAAAAACACTTTTTTTATGCCATGTTTTTTTCTGCTCTTTTTAAGTCCATAGCACTCTCTATCTGCAATTACATAAGAAATTTCACAATTTAAGTTCTCTTGCTCAATGTTGTCAATAATTGACTGTAAGTTCGACCCTCCACCAGAAACTAAAACTGCTATTCTTTTTTTATTTTTTTATTAGACATTTTTCACTCTCTTTAAATTTATTTTTATCATCTTTATTTTTTTAATACAAATTAATTTTTTTCGTCACCTTTAACAATAGTTCCTAATTCATAGGCTTCTTCTCCATTTTCAGCTAAAAATATCAATAACTGTTTGAGCATCATTTTTTTATTTACGATAACAACAAATCCAACTCCCATATTGAATGTTCCCCACATTTCTTCTTCTGGAACTCTTGAGAATGCTTCGTGTTTAAACAACGGATGAACTTTTACTTTCGCTTTTTTTCGATGTTTGCACAAAGTCCATCTGGTATAGTTCTTGGAACATTTTCAATAAGTCCTCCACCAGTTATGTGAGCCATTCCGTTCACTTGCACTTTTTTTCCATAACTTTTTGAATTGGTTTTACATAAATTTTTGTTGGTGTCAATAAATGTTCTCCGATTGTTTTTCCATTGAAGTCTTCGTTAAAATTAGTGAATAATTTTTCTTAATAATGAAAAAAACCGTTACTGTGAGCTCCACTTGGAAGGAATTGCAACAATTACATCTCCTTCTTGAACTTTTACTTCCATTAACCATTTTTTTCTTCTTCAACTACACCAACTGCAAATCCTGCAATGTCATATTCTCCATCTGCATAAAATCCAGGCATTTCAGCAGTTTCTCCACCTACTAAAGCTGAATCTCCTTGAAGACAACCTTCTACAACACCTTTAATTATTTCAGAAGAAACATTTGAGTCCAATTTTCCACAAGCTAGGTAATCTAAGAAAAATAATGGTTGTGCTCCGTGACACAAAAATATCATTAACACACATCGCAACACAGTCAATTCCAACTGTATCATATTTATTTGTTTCAAATGCAACTTTTTAATTTTGTTCCAACTCCATCAGTTCCAGATACTAAAATTGGCTTTTTGTATTCTCCTAATTTGTATAAAGCTCCAAAACTTCCCAATTCGTTCATAACATTTTTTTGTTGTAAGTTGCTTTTTACTCTTTCTTTTTATTTTCTCAACACTTCTGTATCCTTCTTCTTTATCTACTCCTGAATCTTTTATAAGAAATTGACATTCTTTATCCTCCTAATTTTTATTGTATTGATATTTCATATTTATTATTTTATCATCAATGTTTTTTTAATTAATCCCACCAACGATCAAAAAAATTGATACTTCATTTTCTCTATACTCTGGATATAACAATGGATTTATTTTTTTCCAAGGTATTGTTAATATGCTTCCTGCATCACTAAATGTATCTGTTAGTTCAAGTGTAGCAAATTCAAATGTTAGCTTTCCATCTGAAAAAAATAAAAATCTTTCTGGAACATTTCCTGTATATCTTGATTTTTTTCTTCATATTCAAGCCCTTGATCATAATTTTCTTTCAATAACCTTGAAATTCTGCTATCATTTTCCTTATAATTTATTATTATATCTTTTAATTTTAATTTTTTTCTTTTTTTATTGATATCAATATTTATGTAATTAACATTGCCATAATCTCTCGCCGCCAATGTAGCATTTCGACTTATACCTTTAAATGAAACTATATTTCCTTTTTGTCCTAAATATACTATAGTCGCACTCAAATGTATAATTATCAGCACTTTCATTTTTCATAGTTTTTCATTATTTAACTCATTGAATTCATTTGATATCATTTCTTTTTAATTTTTCTTTATTAGAAACATTTTTTTCTCCATCAAATATGGCATTACTTAATTCCTTAACTAAAAATGTCATTCATCCATTTTATCTTTGTTACAGGTAACATAATTCTATATTCATTATATGCTATACCTTCTGATGTCTTAACATTTTTTTACTTTATCAAAAAAATAACTTCATAATTCACATCTAAATGCGGTACATCACTTTCTATATTTTTTTATTATATGTATCAGTATACCCAATACTTGCTATTACTATTGACATTATTAAAATAAACTTTTTTTCATATTCTCATTAATTTCTTTCATATAAATTTTCTATTTTTTTCAATTCTTTTCAAAGCCTCTTTTTGAATTGGTGTCAATGAAGCGTAAAATTCTTCCTCGTAATCTCCCAATCCAGCTGGATAATCTCCATTAAAACATTCCATGCAAAGTCCTGTATATGGTGCATCAAAATTAAGTCCTATTGAATCAATTAATCCGTCAATACTCAAGAAAGCCAATGAATCTGCACCAATGTAGTCTCTCACTTCTTCAACAGTTTTATTTGCCGAAATCAATTCTGATGAATTTGACACATCAATTCCATAAAAAATAGGAAACTTAAATTCTGGTGATGCAATTCTTACATGAACTTCTTTTGCTCCAGCTTCCTTCAATAACTGAACAATACGGCTTGAAGTAGTTCCACGAACTATTGAATCATCAATCATAACTACAACTTTGTCTTTTACGACACCTTTTACAGCAGAAAGTTTCATTCTAACACCTTGTTCTCTCAATTCTTGAGTTGGCTGAATAAATGTTCTCGCTACATATTGGTTTTTGATTAATCCCATTTCATAAGGTTTTCCGCTTTCTTCTGCATAACCACTTGCTGCTGACAATGACGAATTTGGAACTCCAATTATAATATCTGCATTTTCAACAGGTGCTTCTTGTGCCAATCTTCTTCCGCATCTTTTACGAGCTGAATGTACATTTATTCCTGAAATATCCGAATCAGGTCTTGCAAAATACACATATTCCATCGCCGCAATCGCAGTCGAAGTATCGTCAGTATATTTTTCAATTCTGTATCCGTCTTTATCAATGATTACAACTTCTCCAGATCTAATATTTCTAACAAATTCCGCTCCAACAATTTCCAACGCACAAGTTTCACTCGCCAAAATATATGCTCCATTTTTTGTTTTTCCTAAAATTAAAGGACGAAATTCAAAAGGGTCAACTGCACCGTACAATTCTGTCTGAGTTTGAACTAAGAAAGAAAATCCACCTTTTACTTGTCTTAATGCATCTTTCAATTGACTCAAAAAAATCTTTTTCTTTACTTCTTCTAATCAAATGAACCAACACTTCTGTATCTGATGTAGAATGAAAAAAATTGCACCGTGTTTTTTTCCAATTCTCTTTTTTTAATTTTTTTCGCATTAATCAAATTTCCGTTGTGTGCCAAAGCGATACTTCCGTCAAAAAAATTGGAACAAGAATGGCTGAATATTACGACCGCTGCTACTTCCAGAAGTCGCATATCTAACATGCCCAATAGCACAATTTCCTTGCAAACGGTTAAAAATTCTATCATCGTTAAATACTTCCGACACAAGTCCAGGCCCACGATGACCATTCACACGCTTACCGTCACTTACTACAATTCCTGCCGCTTCTTGTCCTCTATGTTGCAAACTATGCAATCCATAATAAGTAAGTCTTGCCGCTTCGTGGTGTCCAAAAACTCCAAAAACTCCACATTCTTCATTCAAGCTCTTAATCATTTGTAGTTTTCCTCCATTTTGTTATAAACAGTTTAGTTTATACTTTATCAATATTTTTTTTATTTTATTTAAATGACAAGGGGTCAAGACCCTTGCTAATATATGATTTCAGAAATTTATTTTTTTAATTTATTTTAAAAACTTCTTCCATACGACGAAGAACTTCACGATAAGCACCCATTACGTCTCCTAAATCTTGTCTAAATCTATCTTTATCCAATTTTTTTTAAGTGTATCTTTTATCCCAAAGTCTCATTGAATCTGGACTAATTTCATCTGCAAGTAAAATATTTCCATCTTTATCTCTTCCAAACTCAATTTTATAATCCACTAAAAATCAAGTTCATTTTATCAAATAATGCAGACAACAAATCATTAATCAAGAAAGTTTGTTTTTTTAATTTCAGCCAATTCTTCTTCAGTAAGCAATTCCAATGCCAAAGCGTGATCATCATTCAATAATGGATCTCCTAAATCATCATTTTTTTGTAAGACAATTCAAAAGTAGGTCTTTTAAAGATTTTTCCTTCTTCAGTCGCATATCTTTTTACAAAACTTCCAGTTGCTCTATTTCTAATAATTACTTCCAAAGGCACAATTTCCACTTTTTTTACAAAGTTGTTCCCTTTCATTCAAAGTTTTTAATCCAGTGAGTTTTTTTACACCATGTTTAATCAAATATCCATAAAGTAATGTAGAAATTTTATTATTCAAAAATTCCTTTATCTTCCAATTGATCTTTTTTTACTCCATTAAATGCAGTCGCATCATCTTTAAAAATACATAATTATTTCATCCGCATTATCTGTTGCAAAAAAATTGATTTTTGCTTTTCCTTCCATAAATTTGTTCTCTTTTTTTCCATTTTTATTTCCTCCATTTTTTTTATTTTTTTAAATCATATCAAATAAATATTATATTGTTCAATAACTTGAATTTTTTTATTTCCACAAGGGGTCAATATCAATACTTCTTGCTTCAAAAATATTTGTTTTATTAAATTATAAATACATATAATTTTTTTGAATAAGTCTATTACAAATTATAACTCAACTTTTTTTATCATTATCAGCAATAAATTTAGCTTTCATTTCTTTTCTAAATGTAACCAATTTTTTTCTCTAATTTCAGGATATTTTTATTGCAAGAATTTGCACAGCTAACATTCCTGAATTGTATGAATTATTAATTCCAACAGTTGCTACTGGAATAGATTTTGGCATTTGAACAATCGAATAAAGTGCATCCAATCCTTCAAGTGCACCATTTAAAAGGCACTCCAACTACTGGCAGTATTGTTTTTGAAGCAATAACTCCAGGTAAATGTGCCGCAAGTCCAGCTCCAGCAATAATCACTTCTGCACCTCTTTTTTCAACATCAGCCAAAACTTCTTCCAATTTTTCAGGAACTCTGTGAGCCGACAATACATAAGCCTCAAACTCAATCCCAAATTCTCTCAAGCAATTTGCTGCACCTCTCATTTTGTCAGTATCTGACTGACTTCCAAAAAAATATTGCTACTTTCATTTTCTACTTTCTCCTTTTCCTTATTTAAAAAAATTTAATTCCATTTCTAAAGATATTTTTGTTCTTTATCTCCATAAATATTTTTTTATAAACATTTTTTTACCTTTTCTTTCAGAATGTCCCATTTTACCAAAAGATTCTACCATTATATGCCAACATTCCTTCAATCGCATAATAAGAACCATTTGGATTAAATTGTGAATCCATTGTCGAATTTCCATCCAAATCAACATATTTAGTTGCAATTTGATTATTTTTAAATAATTTCTTGTATTCTTCTTCTGTAATAACAATTCTTCCTTCTCCGTGAGAAATCGCTACTGAATGAATATCTCCTTCTTTCATATTAGCTAACCAAGGTGAATTATTTGTAATAATTTTTTTGTTTGCACAATTTTTCGACATATGTTTGTCAATTGTATTAAATGTCAATGTTGGCGAAGTTTCATTTAATTCACGAATTTCTCCGTAAGGTAACAATCCTGATTTAATCAACGCTTGGGAATCCATTACAAATTCCTAAAAATTAATCCATCTCTCTTCAATAAATTTTTCCACTGCTTCTTTAACTTTTTTTATTTTTTTCAATACAGCAACCATAAACTTAGCCGATCCATCTGGTTCATCTCCCGCACTAAATCCACCAGGCAAGCATCAATATTTGCGAATTATTAATTTCTTTAACAAAATTATCAATTGAACTTAAAAATATTGCTATGTGACAAGTTATTAAATACACCAATTTTTTTGCAAGTCCACCTTCTCTATTAAATGCTCTTTCCAAGTCATATTCTGAGTTTGTTCCAGGGAATACTGGAATAAATACTCTTGGTTTCGCATAAGCGTTTGAAATATTGCTAATTATATTTTTGAGTTTCAATCTTTTCGATTTTTTTCATATTTTTACACCTTTACAATGTGCAATTTTATGTTCTTCCTCAACTTCTTTTTTTAGTTGGGAATATTCTTTCAAGTTTACTTTCCCAAGTTCCAATTAATTCATCCAAGTCAAAAGTTATGTTATTTATAGAAATTTTCGCATTATCCATAACTTTTCCAAGTAAAACAGCATTTTTTTATTTTTCAATATTTCCAGCAATTTCTACAATAAATGCTCCATAATTTACTTTTAAACCATTCATTTTTCAGAAAGATCTCTTTGCAACATCTACACCAAGTTTATTTCCAAATGCCATTTTTTTGCAATGCTTTTCGGCAATTCCACCATTTTTTTAACAGCCATAGCGGAAACAATCTTTTTATTTCTAATATTTTCAGTCACAAAGTCAAAGTTTGCCTTTAATTCATCAAGTTTTGGCAAATCATCTTCATCATTTGGAGTTGTAATCAAGTAAACGTTGTTTCCAGCCTTTTTAAATTCGCTAGAAATTACATTTTCCACATCTGTAACACTTACTGCAAACGATACCAATGTTGGCGGTACAGAAATATCATTAAATGTTCCGCTCATCGAATCTTTTTCCACCAATTGAAGCGTAATCCAAAGGCTTTTTTTGTATGTGCAATGCTCCTAATAATGCTGATAATGGTCTTCCCCACTTTTTTTAGAATCTTGTCCCAATCTTTCAAAATATTCTTGGAATGTAAATCTGATATTTTTATAATTTCCTCCACCAGCGACAACTTTTGCCATTGATTCAATTACAGCATAAGCACCACCGTGGAATGTACTTTGTTTTGCCACATAAGGATTGTATCCATATCCAACCATTGAAGCGACATCAGTTTCTGCATTGATTACTGATACTTTTTTTGCACCGAAACTTCTGCAGGAGTTAATTGATATTTTTCCACCAAATGGCATTAATACAGTAGTTGCTCCAATTGTTGAATCAAAAGTTTCAACTAGTCCTCTTTGTGAAGCTACATTTAAATCCTTCCAAATTATTTACAAATTTGCTTTCTAAAGTCATTTCCTTTCCAATTTCTCTGTTCAAGCTCAATTTTGGAGTATTTTCAATTGTAATATTAATGTTTGAAGCAAACTTTCATTTGTATTTAGGAAATCTCTTTGAAATATCAACAATCGCTTTTCCATTGTATTTCATAACAAGTCTATTTGAATCATTAATTTCAGCCACTTGATATGCTTCCAAATTTTTCCTCATTTGCAAATTCTATAAATTTATCTAAATTTTTGTTTTTTTCAATAACAACTGCCATTCTTTCCTGTGACTCTGAAAATAGCCAGTTCCGTTCCATTTAACCCGATATATTTCACTCTTACTTTATTCAAGTCAATTTCAAGTCCATCAGCAAGTTCCCCAATTGCGACTGAAACTCCTCCAGCTCCAAAAATCGTTACATTTTTTTAATTAATTTTGTAACATTTCTGTTTCTGAAAAAGTCTTTGAATTTTTTTCTTTCTACAATTGCATTTCCTTTTTGCACTTCTGCACTTGATTTTTTTCAGAAGATTCTGTTGTATGCTCCTTAGATGAACCAGTTGCTCCACCAATTCCATCCCTTCCAGTTCTTCCACCAAGTAAAATTACAACATCTCCATTTTTAGGCTTTTCACGGATAATATTTTCAGCAGGCGCTGCTCCTACAACAAGTCCCAATTCCATTCTTTTAGCTTTGTAGCCTTCATCATAAATTTCATTTACATGAGTTGTCGCAAGTCCAATTTGGTTTCCATAAGATGAAAATCCGTGTGCTGCCACTTGTGTAATAACCTTTTGCGGCAATTTTCCAGCCATTGTATCTGCAATTTTTTCAGTTGGATCAGCAGAACCGCTAATTCTTACAGCCTGATAAACATAAGTTCTTCCAGATAACGGATCACGAATTGCTCCACCAATACAAGTAGAAGCCCCACCAAATGGCTCAATTTCTGTTGGGTGATTATGAGTTTCATTTTTAAACTGCAAAATCCATTTTTCTGTAGTTATGCTCTTTTCTCCATCTTCATCAGTTCTTTCAATCGGCACATCAATATAAATCGAGCAGGCATTTATTTCATCTGAAACTTCCAAATCTGGCAAGTTTCCATTTTTTCTCTGCTCTTTTCCAAAAATTGTAGCAAGATCCATAAGAGTCATAGGCTTTTTAGAAATTCTGTCGGCATGAACATATTTTTCTGCTTTCTAAATACTCGCTAATAGCCTTTTTCGATGATATTTTTTTATAAGTTTCATTTTTCAATTTTAATGTCATCAATGATTGTTTCAAAAAGTTGTATGTCGGCAGTGGTCACTCCAGTAAGTGTCAAGAACACGAATTTCAGTTTCTGTAGGATTTCTTTTTTTCCTCATTTTTTTAAAAATATTCCTGAATGAATAGCAAGTCATTTACTGTCATTGCCAGTTCCAATTTATCTTTTAAATCTGCAATTTCTTCTTTTTGTTTTTTTCAGTAAATCCATCGTAAACAATAACATCGTCTTTATTTTTCATTTTCAACATTTTCACTTAAAACATTCAAATCCTTTTCTCTTGCTTCAACTTCATTTATATAGTATTTTTTTACTTTAGCAAGTTCTTCAGGAGAAATTTTTTTCCGTATAAAAATTATCAATTTCCCACTTTTTACGTTAATATTATTGTTTTTATCAATTAATAAATTTACACATTGAATTGCAGAATCTGCTCTTTTGGTCATATTGCCCTGGCAAAAATTCCACTGAAAAAAATATACATTTTCTGAATTTTTTTCTTCAAATACTTCATCCAACGATCTAAAGACATTGTCAGCATTTATTTCTGAAAAATACCGTTCTTTCCAATTTTTTTCCAAATCATTTTCACCCAAGTTAAACACATCATAAATATTCAGAACTCTTACATCGCTAAGTCCACTTATTCCAACATTTTTCCTTCAAGTCGCTGAACAAGTTCTGTGCTTCTACTCTAAAAATCTTTCTTTTTTTCCACAAAGATTCTATAATTCATCTTTATCTCTCCTTCTATATTTTATATTTTATAAAAAAATAAAAAAATCCAAGCAAAAAAAGATTACCCAGATTTTTTTCATATATTTGTATATTTAATTTTTTTATATTTTTTTATAACAAAGTAGACAATTTTACAATTTGTCTAGTAAAAAAATATCCTGAACGCTCTTCTGACAAAAAAATCTTTTTCATCTTTCCTCCAATAAAAATATTTCCCTTAAAAAAATCTTGTATTGCTGTAAAATTCCTACCTATTAAAAAGTATAACAAAATTTTACTATTTTTTTCAATACCAAAAAAATTATTTCTGTGCCAAAATAAGTTTCTTTCTTCATAGTATACTTTCACAATATTTCTTAAATCTCCATTTCCTATTTTTTTCTTTAATTTAATAAAAATTTTACAATATTTTTACTAAAAAAAATTTTTAATTATTTTTATTTTTCGCTATTGACATTTTGAATTTTTCAAGGTACAATATTATTGACATAGATGAAAGGATGTGATGATTTATGAAAATCATTATTAGTGGAAAAACAACTTAAAGTCACAGATGCAATTAAAAACTTATACTGAAGAAAAAAATAAGCAGAATTTCCAAGTATTCAGATGCTATCACAGAAATCGATGTTGTTCTGACTGTCGAAGATACAAAAATCTGAAGGTCCAGTTCACAAAGCTGATGGATTAGTTTTTTTGCAAGTGGTACAAAAAAATAAAAAAATAGAGGCTGAAAATAAAGACTTATATGCGACGAATTGATGATCTATCCGACAGATTGGAAAGACAAGTTAGAAAAATATAAAGAAAAAAACAAAAAAGACCACAACAAAAAAAGGTACTCGTCAATCTTAATTTATAAAAAAAGCATTTAATATTTTAAGAATAAAAAGAACCTTAATATATAAAAAAAGACTATTTTAGAATTCTAAATTTTAAAAATCAGTCTTTTTTTATATTTTTATTTTTTTACTCTTATTAAATTTTTTTCCAAAAATATACAAACAAATCATATTTACCAAAAAAATCCTGGTACAATTTCATAAATTGTTTTTACCAAGTCCGCTTTGATTCCAGAAAATTACTGTAATTGTAGCGACAATCATTGAAATCAAAAATATTTTTTTCCAGTTCATTTCTTTTTTTGTACAAAATAAATAAAAATTACTGGAGAAAAATACAGCTCCAAAAACCTGCCCACGCATATGAAACTAACGACAATACTTCTGAATTTGGGTTCATTGATAACGATGTTGCGATTATAAAAAAATAATTATAATACAAATTCTCCCAACCCAAATAAGTTCTTTATTCGTTTTTTTCTCTTTTTAACAATATATTTATAAAAAAATCTTCAGTCAAGGTATTCGACGCAACTAACAATTGTGCTGAAATTGTTGACATTATTGCTGATAAAAATCGTCGCATATAAAATACCAGCTATCCAAGGATTGAATAATTTTCCTATCATGTAAATGAAAAATTTTTTTCTGGATCTTGAACATTTTTGAAAAGAGCAATTCCTGTAATACCAATTGCAATAGAACAAACCAATGAAATTATAACCCATACCATCGCGATTAACCTAGCTTTCCAAAGTTCATTTACACTTTTTTTATACTCATAAACTTTACAATTATGTGTGGCTGTCCAAAATATCCAAGACCCCAACCTAATCCAGAAATAATTACCGGTATGCTAAGTGCTTCTGGATATTTCAACAAGTTAAGTGAAATATGCTTTTTGAGTCATTGCAACATCAATAGCGCTACTTCCTCCAACTACAAAAATATCTCGCAACTGGAACAATTATAATTGCAAAAAACATCAATATTCCTTGAAAGAAATCCGTCCAAACTCCTGCCAAATATCCACCTAAAAACGTATAAAATATTATGGTTCCTCCACCTACTAATACTCCTAATTTATAATCAATTCCCAATAACGATTCAAATAACTTTCCATTTGAAACCAATCCTGATGCCGAGTAAATTGTAAAGAAAAAAATAAAATTACAATTGCTGAAAAGGTTTTTTTACATAACCTTTCGTGTCATTTGATTTTTTTGATATAAATGTTGGAATTGTCAATGCTTCGTGTTCTTCTGTCTGCATTCTCAATCTTGGTGCTACTATTTTCCAATTTATATAAGTTCCTATTATTAATCCTATTATAACCCAGACTTGCTTTAATCCTGATAAGTAAACGGCTCCTGGCAATCCTAACAATAACCATCCACTCATATCACTTGCTTGAGCTGACATTGCTGTTACCCAGTAACCTACACCTCTTCCACCTAAAATATATTCCTCGTGAGTATCCGTTTTCACATAAAAATATACTCCTATCGCCATCAGAAATAGTAAATATACTCCAAATGTTATAAAAGTCTCTATTCCACCTGTTGCCATTTCTCATCTCCGTTCTTTTTCTATTTTATAATCTATTATATCACATTAACTATTTTTTTAGCGATACTACTTTTTTTATTTCTTAATTTTTTTTAAAAAAATAATCCTCATATTATACCAAACCGCACCCCCATGAGTTGACTCCGATACCCCTTCATTCACAAACCCGATCTTCCCATAAAATGGAACAAGCCTATCTTTACAAGTCAATACAACACCCTTTCTTCCAGCACTTTTCGCATCTTCCACAACTTTTCTCAAAACTTTCTCAGCATAACCTCTCCGTCTAAATTCTGGAAGCGTGTTCACTCCAAAAAAATCATCTGCCAATCACCATTTTCATCATGTAAATTAGGATTTTCAAACATTTCATCTGTCAAAATTTCATCATTCGTAGCCATCCCATTTACAAATGAAATAATTTTACCATTCTCATTTTCCAAAAATCCAAAAAAATCTGGATAAACTTCCAATCTCCCACGAAAAACTCTCTTCAGTTCTGCCTCTGTAGCTGGAAAACACTCTGCTTCTATTTTTTTGTCAATTCTTCTAAATCATTAATTGTTGCTTTTCTAATTTTTCATTTTTTTATTTCTTCTTTCTTAATTATAAATCTCTAATAATTTCTATAATACCGTTTTTTTAGTGGCTGTTTTTTTCATTCCATTTCTTGGTTTAAAAATTTTTCTATTTCGTATATAAACTCATTAATTATATCATCAAAAATTTTTCTAATAAAAGCTTCATAGATAAGATATTCAAAACTTTTTAGCATTGATATCTTCATTATAAAAATTTCCCTTTAATCTATTTATTTCTTTTTCTGAAATTCTTTTTATACAATATCAAAATTTACTCTCTTATTTGTCAAATTTTTTTATATTCTTCGTTATTTAAAGTTATTTCTCTATCTTGCTTACTATAAATAGCTATAATATTTTTTTAACTGATTTTTGAATTTTTTTGTATAAATTTCATCTAATTTATATAACTTTATAAATCTTTTTAACTCTAAGAAAAATAATTTTTCATCTTCTTGATTCCTTAAATATATTTCAATTCGAGGTTTCATATTTTTTTCTAGAATACATTTAATAAAAAGACTTGATATTTATATAATTATGATAAGGATGTACATCAGTTATTTTTAGTTCCTTTATTATTATTACATTCACCACAAATTCTAACTAAATTAATTGGTGTAATTGCAAAATGAAAAAAACCTTTTCCTTTAGGTAATATGTGATCAATTTCAATTTTATCTTCTGAAAGAGTTTTTCTCACAAATTGGACATATAGAATTTCCAGCATAATCATAAATCGAATTTAAAATAGAATGTATATAGTTCTTTTGACTGATTATAAATCTGTTCATTTATTATCTTCTCCTCTATTTTAGTATTTTTCTATTTTTTTAATTTTTGGTATTTTTAAATAAAGTATTAAGATTCTCAATATATTCTTTTTCATATTTTATAAGTTCTTCTTTCCACAAATCTAATTTTTTGTTATCTGTTTCTTTTTTTATATGTATTTTCTATAACATCTTTTACACTTTTACTCGGCTTTTTCTACTCTTTTTCATCACTTCTACCTATCTCAACTAAATATTCATACAATACTAATGCTTCACTACCTAAAAAAATCTTCAATTTCTTCTTTTTCACCAACTTTTTCTACCAATTCTGTTACTAATTTATAATATCCTGAATTTCTTAATTCAGTATGGAATATAATATCATTAATTGTACTCACATTCTCACCGAATGTCCTAAAAATCTATCTCTCTTATCTCTCTTTCCCCATTTTTTTATTCATTATCGTTTCTCTAACGCAATTATGAGGTATTTCTTGTAATACAATTGGAGAATGAGTAGCTAAAAATTGCTATCCCATTTTTGTCTAGAATTATATTTGAAATTGCTCTTATATATGCTTTTTAAAAGAGGAGGATGTAAAAAAATAATTCAGGTTCATCTATTATAACCAACGTTTTTTTCTACTACTTCCAAAACTAAATGAGATATACTTAATAATATAATTTTTTTGTCCAGAACTAAGTTTTTTTCTATTTCCAATTTTAAATCACAATTATCAATATTTTCTCTTATATGCTGTGCCCATATTTCAAACTCAAACAATAATAATATACTTTTCCAATATTCAAATCTTTTATTTGATTTTCTTATCTTTTCAATAACTTCAATCAAATTTTTTTGTCATAATTTTTAGTTAAATTTTCTGTTGAATCTATTAATCCAATATATTTTATATTTGTATCTTTTTCTTTTTATAAATTCAAATGTATCAAATGGACTGTAAGAAATACACAATATACTTTCAAAAAATATTATCCTCAAATCTAAATTTATAATCCTTATACTGCATATCCTCATTTACATAACATCTATATGCTTCTATTATTTTTTTAAAAAATTAGTTTTTTTCCAGTTCCATTTTTTTCCTATTATCGCATAAAGATTTGTTGGTAATATTGAATTTGGACTAACTGAAATTTTAAATAATAAATTCTCATTTTTTTATCTAATATATCAATATTATAATCAGTTAACCATGCTCCTCCTAATGTCATTCTGTGCAATTGATTTATAACTTCCGAATCCCAATATTCCCTTAAAAGAGAATCTCTCGTTATTTTTTTCTTTTTCACCTTTTCAAATAATTCTAAATTATAAGCCAAATCATTTTGTATTTTTTTTAACCATTCATATTTTTACATTTTTTTCTTCTTCTGTTGCAAATACTTCATTTAATATTTCATAATATTCTACATTTCCTAAAGTATAAAAAAATTGGCTTCTTCTTTACCCATGTCTAATATATTTATTTTCTCTGAAACAAAAAAATTCACCTCTTCAATATTTTTCTTCTTTATTCTTTATTTTAGGAGAAAAATTTTTATAATTGCATTCTTGTCACTTATCCCACCATTTTTTTCTTTTCCATTTTTTTACAATCCAAAAAAATCATATGTTGTCTTATATCCAAAATCATCCCAATAATTTCTTTTTCAAATAGATTCCCATCAATATCATTCTCATTATACCAATGATTTACTTTAAAAAATTTTTTTAACATAGTATCTCCTTTTACTTTATACAAATCACTAATCAAAAAAACAACCTTCCCATTTATCCCTATTTCTATTCGCCTCAAAGCACATTTTTTTATTTGCTCAGCTGTAATTTTCTTTTGTTTCCAGTTCAGGCAATTCATCAATCCCAAAATATCTGCTGTCAACTGTTTCAATGTTTTTTTTCAAATTTTCCACTCACATATTTACACAAAAACAAATACTTTCGTTATACCATATGGGAATCTTTTTCTTTTTGATTTTTTTGGTGACATCCAGTAAAGCAATAATCATCTCAGCACTAGCCTCAATCCCAGCTTCTTCCTTAACTTCCTTCAACACATTTTTCCTTCACAGAAAGATAAACATCCGCCCATCCACCTGGCAATGCCCATTTTTCCATTACTTTCCTGAATTAAAAGAATCTTATCATCTTCAAAAAAATCACGCCTCTCACATCAATCTTAGGGCGTCTGATATCCACTTTCATTACAAAAATAAATCCTTTACCTTTTTCCACCGAAATCTCAGTTTTGTGTGCCACCATTTCCGCTGAAATTTCCCTAATTCTCTCAAATCGCTCAATATCAAATTTATCTTTCCCATAAGCAAGTCCCGCTTGTGCTAGACTTTGAAGTTCAATTGCCCAGTCTAGCCATTTTTTTGTTCTTCTTCTTTATTTTTCTTCTTCATTTTTTTATTCACTGATTATCACCTACTGTTTTAAAGTTATTACTTATATTGCTATTTTTTTCAAATTTTTTTATAAATATCTAATTTATTTACTAAAAAAACTTTCACTTTCTTCCCATAAAATGCTATCCCTATCTTTAAAAATATTTTTTTATTCCTCTAGCCTTTAATCTCGTGTCATATTTTTTTCTCATCAATCTGTTTTAGAGCTTCTTCTGCCTTTAAAGTCATACCTTTTTTTCAGTTTTAGAAATTTTTAAATTCCATCAAATATGCTTTTTTTCATTACTTTTTTTATCGGAATCATCGCAAGATCATATCTTCCATATCCACTCTCATTATTTGAAATAATCTCATATTTTCCCATTAAAAAAATCCTACAAGTCCTATCATAAACACTTGATAAATTTTTCTCCATTTCACTATCCAAATCAAAATGACTAAGCATATTTACCATTATTTCACCTAATGTCTTTTCAAATTTCTTAATATCTCCACTTTCCAATGCTTTTATCAAAAATACTCGTTTTTCAATTCTGTTCCAAAAAAATCTATTTAAAAACATATTCCCAAAATATTTTTCTAATTTCCTTATTTGGAATTTTTTTAAATTATAAATATTTGTATATTCTGAAGTTCCGTCAATTTCAATTTGTTCTTTAGCCTTCTGTTAAATATCCGCTATACAAAAAAACAATTGCCATATTTCATCTTCATTACTTAAAAAGACTTTTTATCGTGGTCCCATCTGAAATATTTTTTTCAATACTTTCTCCATCAGTAAATCGCTTTTAAATCTGTATAAACATCTTCTCTCGCTTGATCTAACATATTTTCTAAAAGTGTATTTCCAGAAACATTTGCCCAATATGCCTTTATTTCTCCGTTATCGACATAATTTATGATTGACCAAGGATTATAAACTCTTTTATCTCCAAAAAAATATCCATTATACCATTCTTTAACTTCTTCAATTTTATATTTCATTTCAAAATAATCAAGCATTTTTAATTACTTCACTTTCAAGAAGTCCAAAAATACTCTGAATATTTTTTTATTTAAAAATAGTATCTACCTTCAAATTATTTAATCCAGAAAAAAATTCCTTCCTTTATAATCCGAGTTATCCCAGTCAAAATCCCATATTTCAAAGAATCATTAGTTTTTTTAATGCCGAGCTATAAAAATACTTGAAAAAAATTTATTGCTTCATTGTAATAACCTTTATCAAAAAGCATTAATTATTGGTGCATCATATTCGTCTATTAAAATTATTACTTTTTTTCCCATAATACTTGTAAATATAATTTGATAATAATTTTTAAAGATGTTTCATAATCTCCTTTTTCCTCTTCATAAAATATTTTTATCAAATTTTATTTTATCTCGCTTATTCATTATTTCTCTCATATCTTCAAATTCAGCATACAAATCAGAAATAAAAAGATTTTAAATTTTCAAAAGTATCTTCCCAAGTATCCGCCCTTAAATCCTTTTAACGAAACAAAAAAATAACAGGATATTTCCCTTGCTCTCTCATATATTCGTCGCCAAATATTTTCAATCCTTCCAAAAAGTTTCCTATTCTCATCTTTATTTCTCACATCAAAAAAATACTTAATCATCGACATATTAAGCGTTTTTCCAAATCTTCTCGGTCTTGTAAAAAGCGTCACAGCGACTCTATTTACAAGAATATCTTCTATTAACATTGACTTATCTACATAATAATAATTATCTTTTATTATATCTTCAAAAATTTTCAATTCCTATGGGTATTGCTTTTTTTCCATAAAATCCCCTTAAAAATTTTTTTATATTAATTTCTTTATTCCCTTTCAATTGCAGACAAGGGGTTGATACCCCTTTGTTATTAAAATATTATTAATATTATTCTTTTAACCTCAATTAATTCCTAATTTCCTAGTCTTCCAAAAATCTCTTTTTGCAAAACTTCCTTCTTTTTCAGTCCCCAACAAAATTTCCTCTACAGTTGCTGATAATATCAGCAAAAAGTTTTTTTCTAGTTCCAATATTCACATTCTTTTTTTAACATTTTTTTCCCGTAAATCAATATTGGAATGTACTCTCTTGTGTGATCAGTCCCTTTATAAGTAGGGTCATTTCCGTGATCGGCAGTGATAATCAAGATTTCATCATCTTTCAAGTTTTTTTCAATTTCAGGCAACCAATTGTCAAATTCAATCAAAGCATTTACATAACCTTCCACATTTCTTCTATGCCCATAAACTGCATCAAAGTCAACCAAGTTAGTAAAAAAATCAATCCTTTTTGTATCTTCCTTCAATCTCGCAATTGTTTTCTTAATTCCATCTAAATTATCTTGATTAGCTTTTTCTATTGTCTGTAATTCCTTTTCCATTGAACAAGTCGCTCGTTTTTTTCCAATTCCAACTACATCAAGTCCAGCTTTTTTTCCAATCTTTCAAGCATTGTTTCTTTTGGCGGATCAATCGAAAAGTCGTGTCTGTTCGCAGTTCTTTTTAAATTCTCCAACTTTTTTTACCAACATAAGGTCTTGCAATTACCCTTGCCACAGGTGATTTTTCATTACAAATTTCAAGTGCGATTTCACATGCTTTGTAAAGTTCTTCTAATGGTATAATTTCTTCGTTCAGACGAATTTGAAACACAGGGTCTGCTGAACCGTAAACTATCCAATTTCCAGTTTTAATTTGTTCTTCTCCATATTGGTCAATCGCTACAGTCCCTGAAATTGGCTTATTCAACATAGCTTTTCTTCCAGTTTTTTCTTCAAATTCCTTTATAACTTCATCTGAAAATCCATTTTTGATAGTTTGAAACGGTCTTTCTAGTAGCACACCAGCTATCTCCCAATGTCCAGTCGTAGAATCTTTTCCATGCGACACCTCAATCGCTCTTCCATAGGCTCCTTCAGCACTTTCCACAGCTGGAGTCCCCTCAATCTCAGTAATATTTCCAAGTCCTAATTTACCCATATTAGGCAAACTCATTCCACCATGAGCTTTCGCCATATTCCCTAAAGTATTTGATCCGCAATCATCAAACAAATTCGCATCAGGCAATTCTCCTGCTCCAACACTATCTAAAAACTATTATTGTTATTCTTTCTATCTTTTTCATTTTCTTATCTTCCTTTCTTTTTTGTTTTATAATATTATACCTTTTTATGTTTTTTTAAAAGGCAAATAAATTTCTTTTTATTCATCAGATCCATAAACAATCATTAATAAATGTTCTTTGTACCGTATTATTCCAGCTGAAAAAAACATTATATGCATAAAATTCACTTAAAAATATCTTCATATTTCTTTATCGTTAAATAAAAAAATTTACAGGCTCACCAAACCAATGTGTTATTTGATAAAAAAACGTCTTACATTCCAGTATTGTTCCTTTTTTTATCTGCTTTTATTTTCTAAATTTTCAATTATTTCCTCAACAGTAAATTCTGTTTTGCAATTTAATAAATTCAGAAATTCTATCGTAACTAGCTTTTTTTGTTTCATTTTGTTTTATCAGCTTTTTCGTATTTTCTATTTTTTTAAAAAACAATATTCAATTTTTTTCCAATTTTTTTCTAATATTATCATCTTTTTTTTCAAATAAACTATTTTCATAATATTGCAATAATTTTTTTCTTTATTATTTCATTCAAATCATTATTTTTTTATCATTATCAATAAAAAAATGTATCAATATATATTGCCGTATATTCAGGACAAACTTTCATTCCATTATTCCAACACATTGAAACCCCTTCAATAAACCCTTCAATGTAATCCCTATTCTTCATTGTGATAATTCCTTTTCAAAAATCATTATTTTTTTAATAGAAAATATAAACATGTGTAATATTCATATAAATACATACTATTTTTTTATAATTTCAATTATCATATTTTTTTATAATTTTTTTAGGCATAACATTATTCTGAAAATAATAATAATCCCTTTTTATAAAAAAATAATTTTCATAATTAATCACTACTTTTTCATCTGTTTCCAAAAACTGTCTACAATATAAATTCCTTTTTTTCCTTTCAAATATTGATATACTGTAATTACTATATCTTTTCATAATATAATCTTTTCTAAAAAAATTTTTATCATAGTCATCACTAGTAATAATATTATTATTACAAATAGTTCAATCATTAATTCTAAATCCCACCAAGCAATTCCAACCGAAAAAAATTGATACTATGCTAAATATTAAACAACACAACATATGAAATCTTTCAAAAATTGAATATCTCACATATAATTTTTTTCTCCATTCACTTTTTTTCGCGAATTTCTTTTTTTAGGATAACCTATTTTTCTCCAACAAATATTCCAAAAATTTCATCTTTATTTTTTTATATCACAAAAAAACATAACTTTTCTCATGATTATTTTCTACTGAAACATCAGTTATCAAATTGCATAAATACTTATAGACACTTATTGTACTGTCAAAATTCAAAAAGAATATCGTAAGAACCTAGTATATTTTTTTCTCACTATCAATTTTTTTTATATCACTATATTCAATAGTTTTCTCAAAAAAATAGACCTTTTTATTTTCACTTCATAATCAGAAAAAAATCAAATTTCATCTTACTTTTTAATAATCATTACCAAAAAGAAATCTGTATACAAAAATAACTTATTCCAATAACAAAAAATTATTCCAACCTTTTCTTTTTTTATTAAATAAAAATATCAATTCCTCCTAATAAATGACTTAAATATATTACTAGAAAAAAATATATCCCACATATTAATTTCAAATTTTAAATATTTTATTTCCATATAATTTATCTCCAAATTTTACTATTTCTTGCTATATTTTTCTTCCTTTCTTTTTTTATTTAATTATATCTTTTATCTATTTTAAAAAAACAATTGATTTTAAGATTTTTTTATAATATTTCTCTACAATATCTGTTACATCTATGCTTACATCTAGTCCTGTATTCAAATATATTTTATCATCCTTTTTTTCAAAAAAATGCTTCCCAAATTTTCCCCTGTATTCAAATAAACCATAATAATTTCAAAAATCATTTTTTTAAAAATTTTTACTATTTCTCTATTTCCTAGTTTCGATACTTCTTTAAAAAAATTTTTCAATATTATCATCTAATTTATCTATATCAACAAAATATATATCATAAAAATAATTGTTTTTTTATATTCTTCAAATGTATCAAAATATCCTTTAAAAATTACTCAATCCTAACCACTGCAACAAAATATCTGAATAAGAAATTTTTATTTATTAAACTTATTTCTTCTTTAGATATCAACCTTAATAACTGCTGTTCAGTAAATTTCAAAGGTAAATATTTATAATCGTACTGATGAATCTTTTTCTCGAAATGGAACCATTAAAAAAATTATTCTCAAATTTTTACTATACCCGTATCACATTTATTTTTTTATATCCCCATAATTAAATTCAAACATAAACTTATATCGTGCTTCTTCATTATAAGAAATTAATTCATAACAGTATCCATAATAAACAATTTCATTATTTTTTTCATAATTTGAGCGTAATCCTCATAGCAACTATCATAATAATTTTCATCCCAAGTAATTATACTTACATCCATTTTATCTCATCCTGTTTATATTAATTTATTCTTGAATTATCATAATTTTTTTATAATTCTTAAATATTTAAAAAATTTAAATTTTATTTCTTCCTATACTTTCTCCCTTTCTTCTCTCCAAATGCCTCCAAAAATCCCACCTTTCACAAGTTTATTCAAAAAATCTTCTCGCCGTAGAATCCGAAACATTCAAAAATCTTTTTGAACCTCACTATTATCAATATAATTATTTTTTTCTCAAAAATACACTTCCATTATTTTCAGCCTTTGCGACTCTTTTATCAGTCATTTTATCAGTCAAAATATCAGTCATTTTTTTCTACTTCTTGTTAATATTATTTTCCACACATCAACAAAAAAATTACAACAATACTTCATTACTTCAAAATTTCACCCTATTCCAAAAAAATCTCAAAATTATTCCTAACAAATTCACTCCACCTCAAAAAAACCGCCATATACGGCAGATGATCCGACAATTTCGTCCAATTCCTTGAATTATCATTAATATAAAAAAACTCTTTTTGCTTTGTAATCTGTCCTCTTTTTTGCCATCACATAATCAATTCTAGGCGTTTCAAGCTCCCTATTTTCTGAGTTTTTCTTATTTTCCAAATCTCTACCTTGAAAATAGCTATCATTCCAATCTCTCCTAATTTTCGCATAATATTCTGTCGTTGGTAAAAGATTAAAAATCTCCACAAAAAAACTTCACATCGCCCTTAAATCCCTCAATTGCAGTAAACAAATCATCTAATTCCTCATTTTTATTGTCCAAACTGTTATCAAGATGTGTATTCACAACTAAAATTTTCTTTTTAAATTTTGAAGTATTCAATCTAGCTGCCAAAACTTGCCTTTTTTCCTTGCTTTTTCCAGGTAGCTGATGAATGTAAATATTTTTCACATCATACTTTGAAATAAATGCAATTCCAAACTCACCTTTATCAAAAATCCATTGTTTTCTGAAAATAATGATAATGATAACCCAATTCCTGTGCCATTTCCTGTACAACATCCCGAAATTTACTTCTCTTCGTATTTCTATCGACTTCCTGAAGTCCGATAAAAATCTGGATTATACTTTTTTTAAGCTCCGAGCAAGTTCCTCTTCCATTGGTAAGTCTTGCCCCAAAAAAATATTGTATGTTATAATTCTAAATTCCATTTTTGTTTCCTATCTTTTTTTATTTTATTTTCATAAATAATTAATTTCTGTTATTTAAAAACCATTTCCATTCATCTTTAGTCAAATATTCATAACTTCGATTTTTTTATCTTTTTCCTTTCTCCATTTGGAAGCACTTCAAATGTATTATAATCGACATCTTCTAGAATTTTACCTTCAAAAATAAATGTTTTTATCATCTTTTTATAAATTTTTTTATTCAAGAATTTTTACTTTATCCTTATTAATTCCTTCTACTTTAAACCCTATCCAAGTATATGTACCAAAACAACTTAAAAAAATATCCTATTTACGTAATAAACATTATATTTGTCTTTTTCCATAAAAATGAATCAGTACTTATAGTATCTGATAAAAAAATTCGAATGTTTCAGGATTTTTCAATTTTATCAAGTTTCCAAAGTCCTATCTCGCTATTTCCTATATACACATTATTTTTTTATCTTTCGCATAATCTTCATTTAAAACTTTAAAAACTCATAATATCAGCATTTTTCTATTTTTTTATCCCGATAATAAATTTTATTTTTCATTTTTTTCCAATAATTCTGCCCTAATTTTTTTCAAAAATTTTTAATTTTTTTACATCTTTTTACTTTTTTTCACCCATGTAATAAACATTCTTATCATCTTTTTAAAAGAGAAAAATCCTATCAACTCAGCAGTTTTTCGGATTTGCTCCTCCAAAAATTTTATTTCCATAATAAACATTTCCTTTGTATATTGAATAACTATCTCCTAAAAATTTGAATAATATCTCCAAAACCCACATTTGCCAAAAACTAGAAATAACAATACTTTTTAAGATATTTTTTTCTTCACATATTCTCCTTTCGATTCAAACCCAAAAATTTTATAAATTTCTTTTTCAAACAAAAAAATTACAATAAAAAAATATCTCACTTCCAAACATCATCTTTCATCTCCGTTTTCCTCATCCCTGAAACAAATCTATTTCCTTCCACAAAAAAATCGCAATTTTTTTCTCAGTCCAAACACCTTTATTCGGAACTCCAATTCTCGCAGAAGTACTTATTTTCTTAGGAATTTTAGCATTTTCAAAAATCAAGATACAAATATTTTTTTCATTTATTTTTAGAAATGTCATATTTAATTCCAAAAATTTTTCATTTTCTAATTTTTTTCAGAAAAAAATTTTCAATTTCAAACATATTTTTTTCTCAATAATCTGAATTTCCGTCTTATAAAAATCTGTCGTCAATCCCAAATGCCTTTGTAAATTTTCCTGGACCATTACTCACTAAAAATTCCACTTTTTCCACGATTTTTCTTCCATTCTTTTGACATTCAAAATTGGCTCTATTGCTCTAATTAATACACTTTTGCGGATTTCCTTTTTCACAAGTCACAATATTTAGCATTTTATGAGAGTGTATCGAGTGAATATAAACAGTCCCAGCCTTTTCAAATAACGCTTCTACTTTTTGGAGTCCGCTTTTTCCCATAACCATGAGTCGCTCTGTCAAATTCACCCAAATACGCCTCCGTTTCAACAATATATCCAGCAAATATATCATTTTCACTTTTTGAAATCAAAAATTTTCCCAAGCAACTCCTTTGCTACCGTAATCGTGTCTTTTTTTGTAAAATTTCTCTATTTCTTTAAAAGTCATTTTTTTCTCTTCCTTTTTTTCTATATTTCCATACTATTTCCCATTAGGTATAAATTCTATTTAACGAGAGATCAAATTTCCTTAGCAAAAAAATTAATAAAAATATTTTCCTATTTTTTTCAAATGATATTTAGTATAAAAATTTTTTTGTATGAAATTCTTATATTTTCAAATATTTTCAAATTTTAATCAACATATTTTTTTCAACTGGCTTTTTATGGATAAAACCTCGATATTCCTTTGCTTTTTGAGAGTTTATTACTTTCATCAGGATACTCAACATCAAAAACATAATACCAGTCGCCATATTTTTGTAATATATTTCACAACAGTTCCATTATCCATTTTTTTGAAACAATTTTTTTGATTCTTTTTGTCGGTTTTTTTCACGCAAATTCGCATATCCGTCCTTTGAACTCACTTCATATTTTTAAATCAAAAGGCTCATTTGGATCTGAAAATTCTTCTTCAGAATCCTTCTGATTTTTTTCGTTTTTTTATTTCAGTAATTTTCGATTTCGCACCATCAACTCTCTTTTAATTCTGTAGCATAGGCATAAACAGTCGTAAAATCACATTCTGTATACGGCAAAACTTTTTTTATCTTAACTGTCGCTGGAACTTCAAATTTCCCTTTACGAATTTTTTGCATTTTTTGATATTCTTCTAGAAAATTTTTCTTCAATGTTTCAGTAATAATTTTCTCTTCCTTAGACGCTTCTTTTTTTCATAATCCGCATTCATATCTGGATTATTATAGTCAAAATTTCTAAACCTCAAAACTAACGGTTTCCCATTCACAATATCCTTATTTTCAGGATAAAATAGCATTTCACCATATCCTGTCGCAAAACAAGGAACATTTGGATCACTTTTTATCCCAATCCATCTTAAAAAATCCCTCTTAAATTCAAAAATTACACCGTTATCAGTCAATAAAAATTTCTTGAGCATTAGTATTTTTTTCCAAAACTAATTACAGAAATCAATAGCAAAAAAATACAAAAAAATAAATAATTTTTAATTTTCATCTTTCCCACCTTTTTTTAGAAAAATTTATTATTTGTAAAAATTATAATTTTTTTGACAAGGGGTATTGACCCTTGCTATCATAATTTTTTTATTCAAAGAAAAAAATACTTTTTCAAAAATTTAATATCCAGAACTTTTGTTTTCAGCCCCAGTTACAATCGCAATTCCAGAACTTGTTCCCAATCTTTCAGCACCCAATTCAATATATTTTTTTCGCAGTTTCAAAGTCTCTCACTCCACCACTTGCCTTAACTTTAGCCTTATCTCCAACTGTTTTTTTTCATAAGTTCCACATCTTCAAATGTAGCCCCTCCAGTTCCAAAAACCTGTCGAAGTTTTCACAAAATCAGCATTAGCATTAACAGCCAATTCACACGCCTTCACTTTTTCCTCATCAGTCAAATAGCAAGTTTCAATAATCACTTTCAAGATATTTTTTTCCCAATCGCTTCCTTAATTCTTCTAATTTCGTTTTCCACCAAATCATAATCCTTATCTTTCAATGCTCCAACATTAATAACCATGTCAATTTCTGAAGCTCCATCTTTAATCGCCTTTTTTTCGCCTCGAATACCTTTACATCCGTCGCCATAGCCCCCAAAGGAAACCCAACTACTGTCGCAACCTTTTACATCACTATCCTTAACTTGACTAAAAGCATACTCAACATTTGCCCCATTTACACAAACTGAATAAAAATCCATATTCTTTTTGCTTCATCGCATAATTTTTTTATATCTTCTCTCGTAGCACTCGCCTTCAAAATTGTGTGATCAATAAATTTGCTTATTTTCATCATTACCATTCCCTTCTTTAATTTGTTATTTATTGTTTTTTTATTCTACTATAAGTATACCGACTTTTTTTCCCCTTTTTAGCAACACTATTTTATATAACAAAAAAATACTGAAAAAAATATTATTTTTTTAACCGATACTGTTCTTTACAACTATTCAATTTTTGCAGTTAGCTTATTTTTATTAAAAAAATTCTATCAAATTTACATGCTTTTATCCCATTTCTTGACATATCAAATTCATCCATTGACAGCACATATTTTTGGATAGTTGTCTTTAATATTTTCTAAAACTGAGAATTCTCTTTCTTTTTGTATCTTCTGATGCCAGTAGATAACTCACCTGAATATATATTGTTTCATCATACAGACAAAATCTACTTCAAGATTATCTACCTTTCCAATTTTTACATTATATCCTCTTCTTAACATTTCAAAGTACACAATATTTTCCAGTACTTGATTTATATTTTTGATTATTTTCCATTATTGCTTCCCTTATTCCATGATCAGCTATGTAATATTTTTTTCATTCACATTCAATATCTTTTTTTCCTAATAAATCATTTCTAGCAACCCGGTAAACTAAAAAAATGCCTCTTCACATGCTTTTTATATAGTTTAGTATTGTCTCTGTTGCAACTTTTCTATTCTCGCTTTTTAAAAAAATTTAGAAATTGATGTTGCTGAAAAATGTATTTCCAATATTCATAACAACATAATTTATTATTCTTTCAAGCAAATCTGTATCTCTAATATTATTTCTCCGGGTAATATCCTTTAATATAATGGAAGCATATAAGTCCTGTAAATATTGCATACTTGCTTCATAATTGTAATCCAAATTATGAAGAAACGGCATTCCTCCAAATTTTATATAGTCTTGAAATGCTTCTTTTAAATCTATTTCTTTATTTTTCTCTTTCATAATTTCAAAAAAACTCTTTAAATGAAAATGGATACACAACAAATTCAATATATCTCCCAGCCAGATATGTCGAAAGTTCCCCTGAAAGCAGCTTGGCATTTGAACCTGTAATATAAATATCAAAATTAAAGTCTTCATCCACCCTCAAAGAGTTCACACATCTTTCCCATTCTTCCACTTCTTGAATCTCATCTAAAAAAATATAGTAGCTCTTATATTTATCATCAACTTTATTTAAAAATAAAAATCATATAATCTCTCATAATTTTTTTAGATTTCTATATTTCAAATTTTCAAAATTAATATAAATAAACTGATTTTTCATTTATTCCTCTATTTTTTTCAATTCCTCCATTAAAAGTTTTTAACATAACCGATTTTTCCACTTCTCCTTATTCCTGTCAAAACCTTTTATCACATCTTTATCAATAAAAAGGTACTATTTGTTTTATATACTCATCTCTTTTTAACATCTTATTTATCACCTCTTTTTCAATTATAACTTACAAAAAAACCAAAAATCAATATTTTTTTATCAGTTATATCTTACAAAAATATCTTTTTTTCTAAAAATTTTTATCAGTTATAATTTAGAAAAATAAATACAAAAAAATTAAAAAAAGATTAGCTTTTACTTTATACAAAAAAACTAATCCTTTCAAAAATTTATTAAATTTATAAATTACAATATTATAATATCGTTCTACAAAACCTTATCTTTCAAATACTTCCACAATACAACCATCAAAGCTACCATTATCACAAAAAAATTATGACTAATGCCCAAAATCCTGTGTCTTGAAGTGGTAATTTTACATTCATTCCATAAAAATCCAAAAAAATCATATTTGGAACTGTGATTAGTATTGTCGTCACTGCTAAAACTTTCATTGTAATATTCATATTATTGCCAATGTATGATGAATATGTTTCTCGTGTTGTTTTACAGATTTCACAGTATGAAGATGACAAATCAAGTGTAAAGTTTATCTCTTGTAAAAATTCTTGTCATATATTCTTCATATTGATCAAATTGTTCATCCTCTTTCAAATTCTCAACGACATAATCCAAGTTTCTCATTGCAATATTGTAAACATAAAAAGCCTTGCTCCACTTCCGATAATGAAATCAATTTTTTTCATTGCTTTGCTGTTCCCTTTAAAACTGTTTCAATATTATCGTGCTCACCAATCAAAAAGTCGCACATATTTATAAAGACTTTGAGAAATTTTTATGAAGCATATTTAGAAAAAAACGATTTTCCTCAAGAACATCATCTCTCAATTCAGCATATTCTTCAACAAAATCATAAAAATCTTCAAAATAGTCATCATCTAAAATGACAACCCTATCCTCTCTCATACAAATTACAATTGGATTAATTTCGTAAGATGTAACCTCTTTATCTATCACAGGTTTCTTCACAGTCGGATAATATAATTTATAAATTTCCCAGTCTGATTTTTGAAATTCTTGGAGTGAATGTTTCTTCATCAATGACATTTTTTTATCTTTTCTTCATCCATCTCCAATCTTTCAGACACAATTCTATAATCTTCATCTTTCAAATTATATACATATGAAATTGTTTTTCCCACTTTTTTTGTATCTATTCTTTTTTTATCATAGTAACTCTCCTCAATCATTCTTAAAAATTTTTTTACTTTAATGAATAGATTATATCAAAAAAATGGGATCTATTTCAATTTTTTTCAAAAATATTTTTTTCTAATTTCTAAATAATTCTCCTCCACTATAAATTCTCAAGCCAATTCACAAATTCTAAAAATACCTCTATCTCTGTTATTTGTTGCAAATATCTCAAGTCAATATATTTTTCCAGATTTTTTTATGATAAAAAAACTCAATATCCCAAAAATTCTGTTTCAATAAATCCTAATTTTTGGATCATATTTAAAAATATGAAAATTTATCAAGGTTTTTCTCTGAAGTATTTTTAATTTTTGCATAACATAGTTGATATTTTCTAAAAAATAACTTCTAATATCGTATTTTTTTCAAGATAAAAATTATGTGAAAAAAATAGACTCTTTTCTGGAACGTTATTTTTAGTCGTCATCCATTGCCTTTTTATCATTTAATTTTAATTTATATTTGTTTATATAATTTATTTTATCTTCTGACAACTCATTTTTTTAACTTTTTCTTCCAAAATCATTAATTTTTTTATCGTCCAATTTTTACTTCTCCTTTTTTTATATTTTTTTCCAATTTAAAAAAATAGCACAATTCCTCCCATATTTTCAATTCCGAGTTTCCTTGTGCTATTTTGTGAACTACTCACGACTAAAAGTCGAGAGCTTCATAAGATAACTGAAAAAGTAAGTTATCTTCTAAGAAGTTTGATTTTAAAATCCTTATTCTTTTTGGCTAGTCCACAATAGCCACTACTAGATAAGACATTATGTCTACACTGCTACTTTTTTTATCTGTATATTATATTTTAAACCCAAATATATTAGTAATATTGCAAATTTTTAAAGCAACATTTTTCAATGTTGGTGTTATTCATCTCATGGCTAAACAACGAGTGTTCTAACACACTTAATAAAAATTTACTATTTATGAAGTTTCCTATCTTCCAACAGTAGTTCCACCATCAATTGACAAGCATTCACTTGTGATTTCCTTTGCAAAAATCAGAAGCTAAAAAAAGCAGTTGCATATGCTATGTCTTTTTCCACTTTGAGCATGACCTAAAGGTATTAGTGATTCTACAGATTTTTTTCCACAATTCTTCACGAACTTCTGGTGATACTTCTTCTTTATTGTTAGGATCCCAGTTATGTGACATTCCATCTAATATTTCTTCCCACATTGATGTACGGATAATTCCTGGCAAGATACCGTTTACACGGACATTATACGGTGCTCCTCTTCTTGCTCCACTTTGTACCAATGAAGTAACTCCTGCTTTTTGAAGCACAGTAAATTTTGCAAAGATATCCATTCCTTCTCTACCAGCAATTGATGACACCAGTATTATATTTCCAGATTTTTGCTTCATCATAATTTCCAAAGAATGTTTCAAAACTAATGCAGATCCTACAACATTAATATTCAGTACTCTTTGCATTTCTTTTGCATTTGTATAAAGCAAGTCTTGTATAGAAATTACTCCAGTCGCATTTACTACCGCATCTAATTTCCCGTTTCCTAACGCTTTTGCATCTTCTACCATTTTTTTGAACTTCTTCTTCATTTGAAACATCACATTTTTGTGAAATCTGCTTTTACTCCAAAAATTTTTTTAAGTTCAGCAACTGTTTTTTCAGCTTCTTCTGTATTAAAATCACCAATATGAACATTTGCTCCACAAGATGCAAAAAGTAATGCCATATCTTTTCCTAAACCTTTTGCTGCTCCTGTCACTAAAACTGTTTTTCCTGTAAAATCAATAGTCATTCCCATTTTACTCATCTCCATATTATTTTTAAATTTTTTTGGTGTTTCTTATCTTCTCTATTAGTTTACCACATAATTTATTTTTAGTCAATATTTTTTTAAAAAAATATTTTTGATAATCAAAGTTATTTATTTTTTTACTTAATTTAAAAATATTTCTTGAAAACGTGGCTTAAAAATATGTTATCATTTTAAATATATGTATTTTAAAAAAATAAAAAAATGATATAATAATAATTTTAGGAGGAAAAAAATAAATGGTTATAAAAACCTAGATTAAAAAGGTGGTTTAGCACTTACAAACCACCCAATCGGAGCAAAGGAATTTGTAAAAAGACAAATTGATTATGTAAAATCTCAAGATAAGTATGAAGGTCCAAAAAAAGTACTAATTATTGGTTCTTCTTCTGGATATGGACTTGCAACAAGAATTTCCCTTTGCTTTTTGGTGCTGGAGCTGAAACTATTGGAGTGGCATTTGAAAAAAAGGTATAGAAGGGAAAAAGAACTGGATCTGCTGGATGGTGGAACACAATTGCATTTGATGAAGTCGCTGAAAAGGAAGGATTAAAATATAAGAATTTCATTGGTGATGCTTTTTTTCATTTGAAATGAAAGATGATGTAATAAAATTTATTAAAGAAGAATTTGGTGGAAAAAAATTGATTTGTTAATTTACAGTTTAGCAAGCGGAGTTAGAACTGATCCTATTGATGGCGTAACTTACCGTTCAGCATTAAAAATCTACTACAAAAAGAAATTACAGGCCCAACTATCAATTTTGAAAAGGAAACTATGGAAGAGACAACAATGGGTGTTGCAACTCCTGAAGAAATTAAAAGTACTGTAAAAGTTATGGGTGGAGAAGACTGGAAATTATGGATTGAAGCACTTGATAAAGGTGGTGTTCTTTCTAGAAGCTTTTAAAACAGTTGCTTACTCATATTTAGGTCCAAAAGTAACTTACGGAATTTACAAGGAAGGTACAATTGGAGCGGCAAAAAGAGATTTGGAACATACTTCTGATATTTTAAATGACTTTTTGAAGGAAAAATACAATGGAGAGGCTTATGTTTCATTAAGTAAGGCATTAATGACAAAAGCAAGTGCAGTTATCCCTATTTTCCCATTATATGCAGCATTGCTTTTATAAAGTAATGAAGGAAAAAAAGGTATTCACGAAGCGTACAATCCAGCAAAAAAACATAGATTATTAACTCAAATGGTTTATGGAAATCATCCAGTAATTGACGAAGAAAGAAGATTACGTCCAGATAACTGGGAAATGCGTGAAGACGTTCAAGCTGAAGTAGAAACACTTTGGGATAAAGTAACTCCAGAAAAACTTTAAGGAAATAAGTGATTATGCTGGAGCAAGGGAAGAATTCATGCAATTAAACGGATTTGACTTTGACAACGTAGATTACGATGCTGATCTTGATTTAGAAGAATTGGCAAAAATTAAGACCTTAATTTTAACAACCTGATAAAAATATAATTTAGAAATAAATAAAAATAATTAGACTATCTTTTAGAAAAAAATTTAATTCTTTTGATAGTCTTTTTTTATTTTTTTAATGTAACAAAAAAAGACTAGAAAAAAATCTAGTCTTTCCATCGCTATTTTTTTATCACAATTTATACTCTACGAGGTTTTCCTCTTAGTAAATATATTATACCATAAAAATTTTTTTAAATTGTAATAAAGATTTTTTTATTAAATCTCCACCACAATTTCACTTTTTTTAAATCGAATTCCATCCCCAAAAAAACCTTTTCCAGCTTTCCAAAAACTTTTTTTATACTCCTCAAACTTACAGCTCCACAGCGGATATTCCTCACAAATCCCAAAAAAATTGTATGCTCAAATTCCACTTTATTCTTATTAATTTTATGCTGAAAAGTCTGACCATCCCAAGTAGTTTCCTGTAATTCCCCACTTTCAACTTGTTCCAATTTAGGCAATAGGATGTCAATTATTTCTGTATCTGGAAAAATCTTCCATTATTCCAGTTATTAAATATTTTGTATATTCTTTTTTTCTTTTTCCAAAGATCTATTTTTTTCTTATTTTTCTATTTCCATTTCAGAAAATCTTATTTCTGGAAATGCAGTCAGCCCAAAATCTTCATCATCATAATAGCCAAATTTTATAATCATTATGCCTTTCCTTTCTTTTAATCTAATTTTTTTAACGATTTTTCATAAACAGGATAAGCAGTTATTCTAGGACTTTTATAACCTCGAATTAAAACTCCGCTTTTGCTGATCCCTTGCCACATATTGCTATCTCTGCCCTTTAAATCTTTTTCTATTTTTCCCAGGCTGAATTTATTTCATCAATAATTCTAGCTTCATCCCAATTTTCTGGAAACATCGTATTTACTCCACCATTAGATGTTTTTTTGCTTGCCAAGTTCCATCTTTTTTTCTTTACTTCAATGCTTGCCTGATATACCCCATTTTTTTAGCTGGACTTCCAATCTTTTTTTCACAATTCTGACATCTCCACGTAAAAGCGAATGTCCTCCCGTAACTTTCCCTTGCGAATTTTCATCTCCGCCAATCACATGTTCATAATCAATTTTATATTTTTTTATTTTCTAATTTTTTTCAGCACTTTTTATATTGTTTTTTTCAGCACTATTTTTTTCTTATTCTCATTTTTTTTTATTATTTTCCCATTTGGCAAATTTGTCGCTTTTTTTCATCTTGTGCAACAAATCCTTTTGAAAAAAATCATTTTTTTATTTTATTACTGTTTCTTCCAAAATACATTTTTCCAAGCCCAAATAGTACAATAACAATAAGCAACAATATTTTTTTGTTAATCTATTTCTGTTCATTTTATAAACTTCTCCTTTTCATATCTCAATTTGAGCATATTATATCAAAGTTATATTTTTAAAAATCAATAGAATGAACTATATTTTAATGTTTTACAAAAAAATTTTTTTTTAGTGATATAATATTGACATATTATTAAAAACATATTTTTAACTTTTTTTAAAATTAAATTAATTAAGTTTTAGAATAAAAAAATATTTAAACAAATTATGGAGGTTTTTATGAGAAGTTTGTCTGGTATTCAACCCAGCGGTATTTTACATATTGGGAATTATTTTGGAGCAATTAAGCAATTTGTGGAATTGCAGGATGAATATGAAGGTTTCTATTTTTTAGCAAATTATCACGCTCTGACATCTTCGCCAAAAGGGGAAGATTTAAAATCTAACACAATAAACGTAATTTTTAGATTATTTGGCTTTGGGTCTAGATCCTAAAAAAATCCACATTATTTTTACAGTCGGATGTGCCTGAACATACAGAATTATCTTGGATTTTATCAAATATTTCTCCAATGGGGCTATTGGAAAGAGCTCATTCATATAAAGATAAAATTGCAAAAGGAATTAAGCCAAATGTAGGACTATTTACTTATCCAATACTTATGGCTACTGATATTTTGATGTATTCGCCTGATATTGTACCTGTTGGTAAAAGATCAAAAGCAGACGTGGAAATAACTCGTGATATTGCCATTAAATTCAATGAAACTTACGGAAAGGAAATTTTTAAATTACCAAAGGAAAAAAATCGTTGAAAAACGTAGCAACTGTACCTGGAACAGATGGCGATAAAAATGAGTAAATCTTATGGAAATGTAATAAATATGTTTGGTTCAAAAAAAGCATTAAAAAAACAAATTATGAACATTGTAACAGATTCAACACCTTTGGAAGAGCCAAAAGATCCTGACAATAACATCACGAAATTATACGCCCTTTTTGCAACAGAAACAGAAGTAGAAGCATTGAAAGAAAAAAATTCAGAGCAGGAAACTTTGGATATGGACATGCCAAAAAAATGAATTATTTGATAAATTTATGGATTATTTTTTTCTCCATTCCAGAAAAAAACGTGAAGAGCTGGAAAAATAATATGGATTATGTTTATGAAATTTTACATGAAGGTGCAGTTAAGGCTAGAAGTATTGCAACTGCCAAGATGGATGAAGTTAGGGATGTAGTTGGTCTTTTGAAGAGAAATTATTAAAAAAATTCTTGACAATATATGTTATATTATATAAAAATATAAAAGGGAGGGGAAAAATATGAGTAAATTTATTGTAGAATTTTTTTGAAAAAAATCTGATGGAACTTATCCAGCAGAAGAGTTTATTTTATCTCAAGACTTAAAAAATGAAGTCTAGATTATATCGTACATTAGCTGTACTAGAAACAGCTGGAAACAATATTAGAGAACCTTATTCCAAGTTTTTTTAGGAGATGGTATTTATGAAGTAAAGGGTACGACAAGGGAATAATATTGGGAGAGTTTTATATTTTTTTGTAGTAAATAAAAAAAGATTATTTTAACTAATGGATTTATAAAAAACTCAAAAACACCAAAGTCAGAGATAAATAAAGCTAAAAAAATTTCGTTCAGAATATATGAAAAGGGGTGAGAAATATGAGTAGATATTTTAGAGATTCCTTAAACGAGCAATTAAAAAGATGAAGAGTTTAGAAAAAGAATATGAAAGTCTTGAAGCAGAATTTCAAATTATAAAAAGAAATTATTGAAGCAAGAAAAGATAAAAATATCACACAAAAAGGAATTGTCAGACTTAACTGGGATAACGCAAGGAGATATAAGCAAAATAGAAAAATGGAAATGCCAATCCTTCATTGAAAAACATTAAAAAAACTGGTCATGCATTTGGTAAAAAAATTAGTAATTTCATTTGAATAAATTTAAAAAAATTAAAGAATTTAGTTTAAGTTACTAAATTCTTTTTTTATTGTAAAAATTATTTTTAATTTCTATAATATAGTAAAACTGCTTTTAAAAACTAAACTCAAAAAAATTATGGCTACTTACATTTATACAATTTTAGTAGTTTGATTTTAAATAGGTTTGAGTATAATTCTTTATATGATCAATTAATTTAGAAAAAAATTTTTTAAATCACATTTTAAAAAAATTAAATTAATTTTTAATCTTAAAAATAAGTTTAAAATAATTCGGGGGTACAATACTAGTATAAATAGTTCTTTTGTAATAAAAATAAAAAGATTACTTTTATAAAAAAATTGTGTATATTGAATCAAAAAAATAATAGAATAATACAATCTTTATTCTAAAAAGAAGGAGTGTACAATATTTTTATGTTTTCATCAAAAAAATATATAAAAAAATTTGAAATTTTTTTAGCATGTTAATATTTATCTTATTTGCAGTTAATACTTACACATATTGGGATTTTGATCCAAAAAAGAGGGTATGGTGAATTAGATTATACTCCAGCATATGAATGTTATCATCTTAATACAGGGGAGTTGTGTGAAGAATCTAACCAAAAATAATAATTCTAAATTAGATATTTCAGAAAATGTTTATGAAATAATGAATCAAATTTTTAAATGGAAATGAAGAAATATTAAATCAATATTCATCAGATGAGTTAAAAAAATCATTAGAAATACAATATATGCGAAAAAAAGGATATATCTTCAAAAAAATAAAGATTTAAAAAAATATTTTTTTAAATAAATCATGGTATAAAGGGTATACTTCCGATGAAAAATCAAATTTCACTTTCTTCTGATGAAAAAAACATTTATAGATATAGTTAAAAAGTTATGAATAAATTAATAGGAGGTAATAAAAAAATGAATGAAAGAATTAAATATGAATGTAATTATTGTAAAATAAGAATGGGAACACAAGGTGAACCACCTAAAGGAAATAGTTGTCCTAAATCACCAAATAAAAAAACATGATTGGAAAAATAATAAAGAAAAAAATTATTAATAAAAAATGAATTACAATTGATTTAGAAGGGAAATTAAAATGACAGATGATAAAAAAAGACGAAGAAATCATAAAACTAAAGAAAAAAATAGAAGAATTAGAAAATAAACCAAAAAAATAAATTTAAAAAAATTTATTTTTTTCAGTATCTACAATAATTTTACTTTTTAATGATTTTATTATTATTTTTTTAAACAACAATAAAAAAATAGTAATAATAAAAAAATAGAGAATACAACTACTGAAACTATAAAAAGGAAATACAGAAACTCCAAAAAAATGATGAAACTGAAACTGTAAATGAAGATACAAATACGACTGCTGAAGAAAAAAATATCAAAGTACAATTAATTTAGATGAATATCCATCATGGGGAGCAGATTATCCACATATACCCAATTGTAGAGCTCCAGTAGAGGATATTTTGATGAAACTACAGGAATTGGTAAAATTAAATATACAAGATGTGTTTTTTTAATCCAGACAATTTAAAAAAATGATGTTGGAGATCCTAAAGATGAATATTTATGGCTAACTATAAAATTTTCTAATTTAACACAGGAAAAAAATTTAATTCACTAAGAAACCTTGAATTTACTTTTTTTGATCCAGATAATGTTATTAATCAAGTTGATGGTAAATTTTACGAATACAATGGTGCTTGGATAACTAATCAAGAAATTAATGGTGTTAATTATGAAAGTTTTAAAGCATTAAAATTTTAACAATTTAAAAAAATAGAGAATTAAATTTAGAATATCCTATTCTCTATTTTTTTATTTAGATCTTTTTATATTTTTTTCATAAAAATTTCAAAAATTCTTTATCTTCAGACAATTTTTTTCTCAAACAGATCCTTCCCTGATTTTTGAATAGTTTTTTTCAATAGACTTTGTTAACCGATATTCATCAATCTTAGCATGATTTCCGCTTCGCAAGACTTCTGGAACAGTATAGCCATCAATTTCCACAGGTCTTGTATACTGCGGAAATCCCTAAAAAGCCCGTTATAAAATGAGTCAGTTTCAAAAGATTCCTTTTTTTATTACACTTCTTTTTATACGGATTACAGAATCCATGATTACAAGAGATGGCAAATCTCCGCTGCTCAGCACATAATCGCCAATGGAAATTTCTTCATCTACAAATTTATCAATTACTCTTTGGTCTAATCCTTCGTAACGCCCTGAAATAAGGATAATTTCCTCTTTTTCTGAAAGTTCTGTAACTTTTTTTATGGGTCAGCTGTTTCCCTTGCGGAGATAAGAAAAATTACGTAAGGCTTTTCTGAATTTTCATTATTTTCATTGCTGTAAAATTCGTAGTTTTCGTAAAAGAAGTTCCAGTAGGCTTCTGGCTTTAGAACCATTCCTGCACCGCCACCAAAAGGGATGTCATCCATCTGGCTATGTTTATTTCTGGCATAATCTCTAATGTTTACGATATTAAAATTGATGATGTCCTTATCACTTGCTCTTTTTAGGATTGTTTTGTGATAAATATTGCTCAAATAATTCTGGAAATAATGTGAGTACGCTAAATTTCATTGATTTTACTCCTTTTATAATAATTTTAAAAAAATAGAATTTAATGACACATCTAATAAAAATTATATTAGATTTTATTATTCTCGCATTCCATCAATTAGAGTTACTTCAATTTTTCCCATTTGGAAAGTCAATTTTTGTTACAAATTCATCAATTAGCGGGATCATGATTTCTTTTTTTAGTATCAATATCTTCGATAATTAAAATGTTATGAGCGACGGTTTCCATTACATCAACAATTTCACCGATTTTATTGTTTTCAGAAAATACTTCTAGTCCAAATAAATCCTTTACATAAAAAGTCATTTTCACTTTTTTTCCGGCAATAAATCACGTCTAATTTTAACTTTATAGCCATTTAGTTCCTTTGCACTGTCGACATTGCCAATTTCTTCAAAAATCTAAAATTGCTTTTTCATTTAGTCTTTTTTTACATTTTTTTACAGTAAGCAATCTTTTTTTATCATCTTTTTCAAGAAGAACACGCTCATTTTGAATAAGTTCGATGTTTTCAAAAAAATTGAGTTAATTTTGACACTTCCCCGTAAATGGTGTGTTCCAACAATTGTTCCTATATTTACTAAGTTTTTCCATTATTTACTATTATTTCTCGCTTTCTTAATTTTTTTATTTTAATTAGATTTCCTTTTTTTAATTTTGTAAATTTTCTACTATCTTCAGCAATTATTTTCAGATCATCCAGGTCAATTCCTTCAAAAATTACCTGCAACTGCTGAAATTACCCTTTCCCAAAAAACGGAGCATCTGCAATTTTAGCTTCAACTTTCCCTTCCCAATTCCTTTATTGCCTTAACTGCATTAAATACAGAACTTCCCATATCGACAAAGACAAGCACTCCTGCTCCCTTGTCAGCACGGATTATAGCCTGCTTTTACATTTTCAACATTTGTTCCATAAACTTCTCTTTTTCGCATTTCCTCCATTTTTCCAAGGCAAAAATCCTCTTGCTTGAACACTTTTACAAAGCTAATAACTTCTTCTGCAAGTGTATTGCTGTGGCTGACTACTACAATTCCTACTAGTCCTTTATTTTTTTGCTTCCATATTTCTGTTCATTCTCTCCTTTCCAGATTTTCTATATTTTTTTATTAATTTAATTTTTCGCCCTAGCGACTCTATCTAAAACTATTGAGACAGCACTTCTGACACACAAATGATTATATTGGGTTTTTTTCCACGGATTGGTTCTAAAATTTTTGTAGGACAAATCCATAATTTCACTTGTAAGTCCCCATCCAGTTCCAAATAAAAATTAAGTATGGAGTGTCATCTTCGACTATTTCTCTGCCTAAATCAGCATATCCTACAGTATTTGGGAAAAATTTTTTTGCTGAAGTTGTAATAATTTTTTTGGCTTTTTCCTTCTGATTTTTCTCAATTGTTTCTACTGCACTTTGGACAGAATCTTCAAGTTCTGTATTTTCAAAGGCTTCATTTCGATTTTTTTGTTAAATTCTATTCCGTTTCCTTCAGTCCAGTAGCCGATTATTCTGCCTGTCAGCTCCTTCTGGGCATCAACTGGAGTAATTATGAAATATTTTTTTATATCATAAGTTCTGCATGTTCTGGAAATGTCGTGTATATCAAAGTTTGTAACGGAAGTCGCTACAACTGCGTTATTTTTTTATTGTATACAGGATAGTGGACAAGTCCCACATATATGTTATCTCTCATTTTTTTGTTCCTTTCTTGTTTTTGATTTTTTATTTATTTCGTATTTGTCTATAGCCACGTATTTTTTCATTTTTTTCCTTATAAGCCAGAGCCATAATGAATAAAAGCACAGTCTGTATCCAAAAAAATCGCAAAAATCAGTAAAAATTATGAACTACAATCCCAGCAATTAAAGCAATTTTTTTAAGACATTATTTCTGTCGTTTCTTAAAAATATCGTATAAATATCGTAAAAAAATACAGTAAGCAAAGCTATCGTTCCAATTAATCCGTAGCTTAAAAAGCAATTCTACCAATGCATTATGCGAATGTGGATACACGTAATTCGTAAATTTATAGTAAAAAAGTTTCCGTGTCCGTATAAAAAGATTCGTTCTTTTTGAAAAATTCTAATTGCCATATCAATAATTTCTACTCTTAGCCAAAAAAATACTCTATTAGTGTGCTTTCTCGCAAAAATGGAAAAAAACTCCTGAAATTACTCCTAAAAATATATGACAATAGCATTAAAATTAATCCTGCAAAATATCTTCTTTTCAAAAAAATAGAAAAAAAGTACAAATACTCCAAGAATTACTGCAATTAGCGATGACCTTGAGCCTGTTATCAGGATTGTTAAAAATATTCATAATAAATACAGCAAAATTAATTTTTGACCTTTTTTTCAAAAAGTAAAAATATAAATTTATAATTGCCGACATCATCATAATGCTTCCAAGATAATTTGGATTAAAATATGCAAAATATCCTACTCTGTTATGCGTGAACAGAAATTCACCAATTCCAATGAAAAGCGATATTCCAGAAAAATTTTGCCATCCATTCCAGATTATTTTTTTAAATTCCACATCTACAATCAATGTATAATAGCGCCCGACTATAATGCACAAAAAAATATTGGAATTGCCATTAATCCCAGAATATTTTTGTAAAAGGCAGATGTTATAAGGGAAAAATCCAAGAACAATTCCCACAGTAATAAGCGATTTATCTTTAAATATCTTTTTATATTCGCCAGTTGTAAAAAAATATTTACTAATATTAAAATGCTAAATAAAATAACTAGAGCATAATGCACAAAAATCGATGCACCTAAAAAGTAAATATAACTTTTTCCAGATATTTCTGTCTTTTCTCAATTTCCAAGGTTCCTCCTTTAATTTTAAAAATTTATAAAACTCCCTGCTCAAAAAGCATAAGGAGTATATTTTCCACTTTTCGTATCAACGCTTTTTATAATTTTTTTCTTACTTCATCAGCATTTTCAAACGTAAAATCCAGCCTCAATTCATCCAAATCCAGTTCATAAATCTCATCTAGCCTTGGAATCAAATTCATCGGCTTATCCAAATAAAGCTCAATATTATCCAATTCATTTTTTTCACAATTTTATACTTATCATAAAATTCTCCTTCCAATTCTTTTGTAATTCTCATCAAAAAAATTTTTATGTTCAATATACATTCCCTTTTAGATAACCGTAAATCACAAGACCCTTTTTTTCAATTTATCAGATTTTTATGTTTTTTTTAACTGTCGATAGCTTAATTCTGGCGATAAAAAAATACGGTTTCTAAATTTTTAAAGTTAGAAAACATTTCAATTGTATGATTATTGAAAAACGTTTAAGTTCCAATCTAAGGACTGCCCTCTTGCTCCAGTTTTTTTCTCCCATGATTGCCTGATAAAGATTAGAAACTAAATTTGTTTCAATTTTTTTATTTTATCTGTTTTGGACAAGTTCTTTTTCTTTGGCAACATCAAACTGTTTTCGATAAATTTTTTTGTTATTCCCATTTCACGACAGGCTTTTTTTCCTGCTCATCATTCGCAACAAGTGCTGAAATAACAGGCCTTTTTCTTATTTTCTGTATTTTCATTTTTCCTTGCTTTCAGAATTTTTTTATTTAATTCAAAAATCATATTTTTTTCGCTCAGCGACTGTTCTTTTATATGATTCCAGCAATTTTTTTCCAAAAGTTCTGAAACACATTCCCTTTTCAAATTTTTTTCAGTTCACTAAAGGGAATAAACGAAGTTCCATCATAGTCAATCTGAATTTTTTTCCAAGCTCAAAAGTTGTATCCCCTAACTCTCCAATTTTTTTCGGCAATTTGCTCCTTTGTAATTAATTTTCTGGCATCCTGCTCGATAATATTCCCTTTTTTTCGTAACAGAAATTATCTCATTTTTTTCAAGTTTTCAATTTCCAGTGTAAGTTCAATTTCCTGCCCTTTTTGCCAGCAATTTTGCATTAACAATGCCGATATCTTTTTGGAAACCTTTATATTATGAATAATTCTGTCGTTAATCTCTTTAGAATAATTTTTTTATAAATGTACTTTTGTCCCTTTTGGCAACTTTCCAATGGAAATAATATCGTATTTATCAGCTTTTTGAAGTTTTTTTCTTCAGCTTTTTTTATCTTCATTTTCCTTACCTTTACTTTTTTTGGGTTCTGTTTTTTTATTTTTTTCTTTTTCAGAATCTTTTTTTCCAAACTCCCTATTCTCGTTATTTCCATTCTCATAAGCTTCAATAATCCTAATTTTATTTACATATTCTCCGCCAATTTGTTCAAAAATTTTTCATCTACAAATTGAACTCCATCTCCTAAAATTAATTCATCATCAATTTTAAAGTTATTTGACTCTCCAATTCTCGCTCCCAGAAAATATCCAAAATTTGAAGAATATTTAAAGTTCATAAGTTTGTCATCCAAATAAAAAAATATCCCTTTTGAATATCCACGGTTAAACAGCTTGTAGCTTTCTGTCGGCCGTGGAGTCCCTTTTTAAAAATATTATCGTAATAACTTACGGTTTCATAAACATATTCGCTCGATTTTTTTCCGACGCTTCAACTTTTTATCGCATCAATTCCAATGCTTTTCAATAAATTAATTTCCTTTTCCTGCAAAAGCTGGTCGTTTGGGCTTAGAAAATATGCACTTTTTCCATTTTCATCTGTAAACTTTTTACGGCAGGAATATGCACAAAGTCCACGATTTCCACTTCTTCCCCCAATAAAAGTCGCTTATATAGCAATTTCCAGAATAGGAAATACAAAGTGAACCTGATACAAAGATTTCCAGTTCTATATCTGTTTTTTCACGAATTTTTTTTATTTCTTCAAAGGAAAGCTCTCTCGCAAGACAGACACGAGTTAGGCCCAGTTCCTTTAATTTGTTGGCTTCCACGTGATTTGCCACAGTCATCTGTGTACTTCCGTGAATTTTTTTAAGTTTGGAAAATTTTTCCTTTAAAAAAACTTCACAAATCCAAGATCCTGTACAATAACAGCATCAATTCCGTGTTCATAAACTCTTTTAACATTATTATACATACTGTTAATTTCGCTGTCCTTCAAAAATCGTATTCAAAGTCATAAGCGTCTTAACCCCACGTGAATGAGCATAGTCAATCCCGTCAAATACCTCCTGCATAGCCAAATTTTCATTATTTCTTCTTGCTCCAAATCCTTTTTAATCCAAAAACTTCGTTGGCTCCAGCTTTTACTGCAAAAGAACTAATTTTTTTCATAATTTCCTGCTGGTGCCAAAAATATTCATTTTTTTATTTTTTTCCAAAAATCCATTTCCTGTTTCAACTTAATTTTCTCTCCATTTTTTTCCAATTTTTTTCATTTTTTTATATTATAGCAAATTTGCTATTTTTTTCCAATTTATTTTTTTCTACTTTTGACAGAATAAAAAAATTTTTAATATAATTTTCATTGATAAATATGTTTGACAACCTAAGTTTTTTTATCTTTAAAAAAAGTCAATTTTAGATCGATTTAATTATATTATCGCTTGACAATATTGTCAAAACATTTTATAAACTCTCCCGCTTTTTAAATTTAAATAATGATTAACATTCATTAAAAAAATTCATATAAAATGTTTGAAAAAAATATTTGCCATTATGCTATAATACGATGAAATAGAAATATTTTTTTGGATTGTTTTCATATTAAATGTGCTTTTAAAAGCTGGATTTAAAGGAGATGAGAGGTTATTTTGAACTTAACTTTGGTTGATTTTTTTATTAATTTGATTTTAAAAAAATGATAACCAGAGCTGATTTTTTTAGAGCTATAAAATATGAATTTAGATTCCGAAATAAACAAGCGATACTATTTCCCTGTTGGGAATCATAGGTTTTTTTCAAAGAATAAAAAAACATCTTTGTCTATTTTTTTCAAATAGTTTTTAGTATCAAAATTTAGCAAGTTACTGTAAAAGCAAATAAATTATTTATGTCAAAACTGCTTGTTAGAAAGCAAAAAGACAGCAAAGGCAAGCACTAAAAACATATTGTATTTATTAAAAATCTTCTACTTTTTACAAATAACTGTCAAAAAATTTAGAAAAAGGAGATTAGAAATGACAAACAATTTAAGAAAGGCAAAAAAAGACTTATGCTCATTTGCTAAAAAAATGCAAAGATTTTTAAGTACACAGATTCAGCATTAATTATATTTTTTTGATTACAGGTGTTATAAACATTGCAAACAACTTGTTTTTCTGCTGAAACGGGCAAAAAGCATCGAAAAATCAGAAACAAGTTATCTCTACATCAATAAAGGATATACACAATCAATTCACGGAAGTCCGAAAAGAAAACGACAGACTTCTAAAAAAATCAAATATGGAACTAATCAAGCTAATGGAACAAGGAGATCATGTAGTTAAGTCACCTTGGTCAAGCTGGCAATATGGAGTCAATAATTTTTTTATAACGACTGGCACGGCACATACAAAAGGCTACGGAGGTAAAACAGGAAATACAAAATACATAAGAAATCCAAATGACAAGTTTGGAACTTATTCTGGAGGAAAAATACGGAGTTACAACTTTGAAAAAGAAACGTAATAGAGCCTGTTTCAACTATACCAGTAAATGCCGCAGTAAGACCAAAGGACATTCACAAAACTCCTTTAAATCTTAACCTGCCAATAATCGAGCCACCACAAAAGCCAAATTTGAATATAAGTGTATCGGAACCTGCTAAAATAGATGAGATAAAAGTTAATGTTCCTACAATTAATGTGACACCACCTGTGGTAAGTACAGATGTATTTACTGATTATACTTTCGATCGGGCGCGCGAAGGTAAACCTGTGGATATTTTGGAAGGTCAACTACCAAAAGACTTTGATGGGAAGAATAATGTTTTTTATGCTGGATATAAACCCGATTACAATGGTAGAAATTTTTCAGGAAATGGAACTCATATAGATAAAAATGGCATAATAGATACCAATACCACTCCAAATCAAGATACTGAGTTTCGAACTTATTATAACGGTAGAACACCTAATATAATTTATGCTCATGGTGATAAGTATACTTTAGGCAGAAAATTTAAATTGATCAATTTTGATATACACGTATCTGGTGGTTATCATAATGGTAGAGGAAATGTAACTGGTGAAATTGGAATACATACAGTTGCTAATGGAAAAAAATAGAAAATGTGCATGGATATTTGTATGGTCAAGTCGCATTTATTTCACTTGAAACTTGGTGGGCTGGAAAAACAGAATTAACAAGTGTTAAGTTAGATGTAAAAAGGAGAGCAGAATACAGTATTTTTTATTTTTCCAACAATATACCAAGAGATAACACGAAACGATCGAGGTGCATATTATCAAAGAGGAGGATTTGTGGGAGATTTTTCTGCTGATATAGCTTCCAAAAAAAATATAATATATTCTATACTAGGGGCTTCAGGAAGTTATGGAATAGATAGTACCGGAACTTATAGATTAGAAGGTGCAGGTAACTTAGTTTATGCAGGTTTAGGATATTCAGCAGATTTCTCTAAATTTGCTGGAACAGGACAGATAGAACATGGTTCAGCAACTGATTGGAAACCATTTATAAAATTAACACAACCCGTGGAATCTTATGGAGATAATAATGTAATCTTATTCTTTAACAATACTTTATCTTCATCAACTAGTCAAAAACCATGGCTATCTAATTTACCTAGTCTAAATCCACCGCAAGCTATTATTGAAAGAGATAACTGGAATAAAAACAACAATAGGTATTTATCAAGGTGAAATAGAAGCAAGAGCTAATATAGGTAATCAGGCACAGATAGATAAAACTAAAACTACTCAAACATCTGCTGGTGATACAGAACACAATATTCATTATGTTGAAAAGAATGTGGGAGTTTATGCAAAATCTGGACAAAGAGACGGTATTACGCCATCTTTAGATTTAGGAGCTGACACTAGTAGAACTAATGGTGCTGCATTTGATAATGATTTAATACATAATTTGCAAATAAACAATGCTGAAATAACATTTGGGAAATACTCTAAAGATGGAATTATGCTAGCTTCAGAAAATGGAACTGTTATGGATGTCTTGATGCCGACTAATCCTACGATTGTAACAGCAATGGGATCATCTGTTAAAGATTATTCTGGCACAACTGCTCCAACCTCTTCTTATAATGATGCTAATAATAAAGCGGCAACAGGAACAATAATTGCTTATTCTAAAGGAACATGGGATACAGGAAATTATTATACAAGTGCAATTGATCATAAAAATCAAATGCAATCGTCTAGTGCTCAAGCATTACAAGGAAAAGGAAGTGAAATCAACATAGGAAAAGATGTTGAGTTGTCAGCAAGATACAGAGAAGTTACAGATGATAACGGCAATAAGTCAAAATCATATCCAATAGCTTTTTGTCGCAACGAAAAAAAGGTAAAGTAAATGCTTACGGAAATACAACAGCTCATGGATATGGTTCTATAATTGGATATGCTTCTCGTGGAGGAGAAGTGACTAACTATGGATCTGTTACTGCAAAAGATGATGCGGCATCAAATGATGACGACACTAAAAAATACCATTACACAAATATAGGAGGATATGCTACAGGTCTTGGAAGTACAGTAACTTTAGGTTCTTCAACAACTTCAACTGTAACAGTATCAACTTATGAGGGAACAAGTAAGGTTAGCAAACCAATAACTTTAACACCAACAACATCAACTATTCACGGAATAGGAGCATTAGCTGATAATAATGGAGAAGTTGTTTTAAGAGGGACAACTAATATTGACACAGGTACAAGCATGGATTGCTTGCTTTTAAACGGTGGTAAAGTAGAATATGAAGGCGGAACAATAACTCATAAAAATAATGGAACTTTAGGAACATCAGTTAACGACCATGATAATACGACACCGTTTTATGCTAAAGGAGATAGTTCTAATGGATCAATTGTGTTTACAGGAACAACAACTTTGGATATGTATGATGGAGTACTAATTACAGGAAAAGATACTGATTATAATTCATCAACTACAGGTACAGAAATGTATAGAGGGCTAGGAAATGTATCTGTAAATTTACAAAGTGACAATGTTACAATTGGAGCATTTAGCGGATTGAATAATTTAAATTGAATAGCCAGACAGATGCGGGCCACACATACATAGATGGACTACCTGGAATTTCTAAATTCCACGGACATACTATAACTACAAATAATCATTCATACAAGAGTATTTTTGACGGATGGAAAAATTAAATGTTACTTCAACAAAAAAATTGAGCTGGATAGTCTCGCAGACCAGTACAATAAAAATACAAATGGCAAAATGAAGTTGTAACAATTGGAAGCACAACAAATGTTACAGGAAATGTATCTTCAGCTACTATAAAAGGTCAAGGGCTTTCAATGGGATCTCTAAAAACAGCTACTTCAAATGCAACAACAGGATTTAATAATGAAGGAACAATAAGTGTTACAGGAGGAACAGTAACTTCTGGTATTGCTGGAATGAATGTAAGTTATGGAACAATTAACAACGGAACATCTGCAGGGTCAAGCGCTTCAGTAACAATTGATAATGGTGCTGGACTTTACGGAACTAACGGAAGTAAACTTGTAAATAACGGAAAAATTACTGTTGCTTCTGGAGCAGGAATAGCTGGAATTGGAACAGGCCGTACAAAGCAAGAATATGGAACAGATGTTAAAACTTCCGCATCATTAGGAGGAACTAAAAACAGTAGAAATAGAAAATCACGGAACAATAAATGCAGCAGGAACAGGTTCAATAGGAATTTATGCTGAAAATAATACGAATGCACCTAAAGCCAATGTAACTGTATCAAGCGATAAACAACTAACAGTTGGGACAGATGGAGTAGGAATTGCAGTAGTTTCGGCTACACCTACACCAATGTTAGTTAATCATGGAACTTCTGATGAAGGTGGTACAATTATGGTAACTGCAGCAGGAACAGGACCTGATATTAAAACAGGAGTAAACGGAAAAGGTATCTATGCCCAAAATTCTGATATTACTTTAACAGGAAACTACATAATTGAAACACCTGAAAAAGGTATTGGTATCTTCGCCTCAAAAAACACAAATGTAACCGGAACTCTTGAATATAAATACAACGGAAGCACAACAGGAACAGGAATGGGTATTATTTATGACCAATTAGGAGTAGCATCGCATACTAACAATGCAAATGTAAAACTTACAAATACCACAAACACAACAGGCGGAATGATAGGAGTTTATACAACAGCTGGGACAGGAAATACTCTTACAAATAATGGAGATATTACTGGTTCATCGACAGCACTTGAATTTGGTATTGTGTCAGATGGAGCAGATATAATTAATAAAGGAAATATAACATTAGAAATGCGAGATTACAGGAAAAATGCAAATGTCGGTATTTATGCAAAAACTAAAAAAATACGATAACTAATGATGGTAAAAATTACTGTTGGAAATAATGCAATAGGAATTTATGGATATAATATTAACAACAATACAGGAAGCATTAAGGCTGGAGATAACGGAGTTGCAATCTATACTCAAGGAGACGGTACAGTAAACTTGAATGCAAATTCTAAAATTACAGTAGGAAAAGATCAAGCTGTAGGCGTTTATGCAGTTGGAGCTAACCAGCACATCAATGTAAATGCAGGATCTAGCATGACAATTGGAGATAATTCGTTTGGGGTCGTAAATCTTGGAGCAGGAAATACTGTAGCATCTAATACAGCAAATCCAGTAACTTTGGGAACAGATGCAGTTTATGTTTATCAGAATGATAATAAGGGAACTGTGATTAATCACACTCCATTGACATCTGCAGGAGATAGAAATTACGGCCTTTACGGAAATGGAAGCATGTACAATGATGGAGTAATTGACTTTTCAAATGGTATTGGAAGTGTAGGAATGTATGCAACTACCGGCGGAACTGCGACAAACCTTACTGGAGGAATAATAAAAGTTGGAGATTCTGATACTAACAGAAAAGAATACGGTGTAGGTATGGCAACAGGATATTATGATGACAACCCATTGTCACCAACATACAGACAAGTTTCTAATCAAGGAACTATTATAAATCAAGGAACTATTGAAGTGAGCAAACCTGACACGATAGGTATGTATGCAGTAGGTTCAGGATCTAAGGCAATTAACTATGGAAACATCAACCTTATGGGAAGTAAAACTGTTGGAATGTACATTGACAGAGGTGCAGTCGGAGAAAACTGGGGAACTATCCAGACAACGGCAAGCGGACTTACATCAGCAAAAGGAGTTTATGTAGCTAACGGAGGTTATATCAAGAATTACGGAGTGATAAATATTGCGGCTTCAGATAGCCAAAGTGCAGGAATTTGGACAGATAATGCAGATCACGCCGAAGAAAATGCAAATGGAATAAATCCTGTAACTCTGACAAGCCAGACAGGAACTTCAACACCAAGAATGAAAGTGGCTACAGCAAGTGACATGAAGGAAATGGGAGGAATAGTAGTAAAAGTTCCGCCTAAAGCTGCAGTTCCTACCGTGGCAGATGCACAAGGAAATATAATTCCAATATATAAACTAGATACAGATGTCGTAGTACCACAACCTGCTGAAGTGATAATAAAAATCACCATCAGGAGTTACACCGATAAATCTTTCAGCAAGCGACTACTATATGAATTTTCCATCATCTTCAGAAATCTCAAGTATAGGAATGTATGTAGATACTTCAGGAGTTAATTATACAAATCCTATTCAAGGATTGAATTACCTAACAGGATTGACTGATATTAACTTGCTGTTCGGGGCAGAGGCTACAAGATATACCACTGCAAAGGCAATTGAAGTTGGAGATAACATTTTGAAACCGTATAATGATGCTTTGAAAGGGGTTGTAACAGGAGGGACTATGTTAAATATAATCTCGTCAAGCTTGACTTGGATGGCACAGCCTACCAAAAACCCTGTAACAGAACTTCTTGACAAACTATACTTGATTAAGGTTCCTTATACAGTATATGCAGAAAAGAATGACAGAAATACATACAACTTCTTGGATGGACTTGAACAACGGTATGGAGTAGAAGGACTGGGAACAAGAGAAAAACTTCTGTTTGACAAGATAAGCAGCCTAAATGGCGGAGAAGGGCATATTTTGGCTCAGGCATTTGATGAGATGAAAGGACATCAATATGCAAATATTCAGCAAAGAACAAATGCTACGGGAAATTCTCTTGACAGTGAGTTCAAATACTTAAAGGACGAATGGAGAAATCCAACTAAGCAAAATAACAAAATAAAAGCATTTGGTTTAAGGGATGAATATAATACTGACACACCTGGAATCATTGACTATAAGAGCAATGCCTACGGGGTAGCTTATGTCCATGAGGATGAAAAGATTAAGATGGGAAATTCTAGCGGATGGTATGCAGGAGCTGTAACAAATAGATTCAGATTCAAGGATCTAGGACATTCGACAGAAGACCAGACAATGATAAAAGCTGGAATATTTAAGACAATGTCACCTAAAAAGGATTATAACGGAGCACTGCAATGGACAGTTGCAGGAGATGTATTCGCAGGAATTAATAACATGAAACGTAAATTCTGGATAGTTGATGATACATTTGAAGCTAAATCTACATACCATACTTATGGAGCGACTCTTAAAAATGAGCTTGGCTATGACATAAGAATGAGCGAGAGAACACATTTAAGACCATACGGGGCCTTGAAAATGGAATATGGAAGATTTAGCAACATCAAGGAAAATGATGGAGAAGTTAGATTAGAAGTAAAAGGAAATGACTATTTCTCAGTAAAACCAGAAGCTGGATTAGAGTTTAAATATATTCAGCCACTTGCAGTAAGAACAAATTTGACAGTAGGAGTTACAGTCGCTTATGAAAAATGAGCTTGGAAAACTGCAAAAATAGAAATCAGGCGAGAGTAAGATACACAACGGCAGACTGGTACAATCTTGAAAAGGAAAAGGAAGATAAGCATGGAAATGGTAAATTTGACTTGAATATCGGAGTTGACAATACTAGATTTGGTGTTACAGTGAACGCTGGATATGATACTAAGGGAAATAATATTCGAGGTGGAATTGGATTTAGAGCAATTTATTAATTTTAAGTTTAACAAGGGATATTAGTCCCTTGCTTGCTGTATATGAAAAAACTTTTTGGAATAAAAAAATTTTTTTAAAAAAATCATTTAAAAAAATTCTAAAAAAATAGGGTATAATTAATTATAGAAAAAAATATAAAATTTTTTTAGGAGGAGAAAATGAAAAGAATTGTAACAATTTTTTTAGTGTAATTTTTTTGCACTAATGTTAATCGCATCTTGTGGAAATAAGCCAGCTACTGGAGAGCAGGTAAAAGATGGAAAAACTTTTACTGATTCAACAAATTCTAAAAAAATCTGTTGCAGTAGTTTACTCTACAGGTGGAAAAAGGTGACAAATCGTTTAATGATGCAACTTTTAGAGGATTGCAAAAAGGCTCAGAAGGAACTTGGGATTTCTTTTTAAAGAATATGAGCCAAAAGATCCAGCGACAGAAGCAAAGAATGCTTTGACACAATTTGCAGAAACTGGAGAATTCGACTTGATTATCGCAGTTGGTTATACAATGAAGGATTCACTAGTTGCAGTAGCAAAAGCATTCCCTGATCAAAAAAATTTGCAATAATTGATGAAACTGTAACTGGTCTTCCAAATGTTGCTTCTATCTTGTTTAAAGAACATGAAGGATCATTCCTTGTAGGTGCATTAGCTGGAATGATGGACAAGACAGGAACTATTGGATTTGTCGGAGCAAATGAATCTGAATTAATTAACAGATTTTATGCTGGATATGCACAAGGTGCAAGATATATAAAACCTAGCATCAAAGTTTTACCTGTTTATATCGGAGGAAGCAATTCTTTCAATGACCAGGCGTCAGCTAAAGCAAAAACAGAAACATTAATTCAACAAGGTGCAGACATAATTTATCACGCGACTGGAGCAAGTGGACTTGGAGTATTCCAAGCAGTTAAAGAAAAAAATGTTTATGGAATTGGTGTAGATTCTAACCAAGATCCCTATATCCTGGAACAATCTTAACTTCTATGATGAAATATGTTGACAATGCAGTATTTGATGTTATAAAATCTACTGTTGAAGGAAAATTCCAAGCAAAAAGTCCAAACTTTCGGAATCAAGGAAAATGGAGTAGGAACTACAGACTTTGAATTTACAAAGGATAAAATTGGTGAAGAAAACATCAAACGTCTTGAACAAATTAAACAAGATATTAAAGATGGAAAAAAATTGTAGTAAAACCTTCAATATAATTTCAAAGCAATAAATATAATTATTTGACATCTATATTAGATAATATTTCTTTTAAATTCAAAAAAATTACCAACGGCTGTTTTAGAATTGATATAAAAAAATTAAATATCATTCTTTTACAGCCTTTTCTTTATTAGAAAATTTAAAAATTAAACAGGAGATGATTTTATGAGAGCAGTCGACATAATTCAAAAAAAGCGTGATAATAACGAACTTTCAGAAACGGAAATTGAATTTTTTTATTAAATGGGTATTTATCGGGAAATATACCCGATTATCAGATGGCAGCATTTCTTATGGCTGTTTATTTCAACGATATGACAAAAAAATGAATTGTTAAAAATTTACAATGTTAATGCGAGATTCTGGAGATACTATAAAATTTGACGGAATAAATAGGTTTCTTGTGGACAAGCACAGTACTGGCGGGGTTGGCGATAAAGTTACAGTTATTCTTTCTCCTATTTTATCGGCACTTGAATGGCAAATGTAAAGCTATCTGGAAAAAGGTCTTGGACACACTGGCGGAACAATTGACAAATTTGAATCAATTCAAGGCTTTAAATTTTCAACGACAAAAGAAGAAATTACAAAAATTGCCAACAAAACTGGAATTGGTCTTATGGGCTACAGCAATAAAATTGTTCCTCTTGACAAAAAAATTATACTCTTTACGTGATGTTACGGCAACTGTTCCAAGTATTCCGCTAATTGCAAGCAGATTATGAGCAAAAAAACTGGCAATTCATTCGGATGTTATAATTCTTGATGTAAAAAGTTGGAGATGGAGCTTTTATGAAAAAAATTTGGATCAAGCTAAAAAAATTAGCAGAACGAATGATGGAAATTGGCAAAAGGAGCAGGCAGAAAAAGTTAAGGTTGTGCTTAGCAATATGGATGAGCCGCTGGGATATGCAGTTGGAAATGCGAATGAAATTATTGAGGCGATAGAATTTTTTTAAAGGGAAACTGTGCTGATGATGTGAAAAAAAGTTGTCTATACAATCGCAGGTCTTGCATTAAAGGAAAAAAGGTGAAATATCAGAACTTTGTGAGGCTTATGAAAAAAATAGACAAAGTTATAAAAAAATGGAAGCGCATTACGGATATTAGGTGAATTTATTGGAGAAAGCATGGAAATAAGGAACTTGTAAATAATTATGATTTGCTTCCAAAAAGCCAAATATAAAATGGAAATTTTTTTCTGAAAGTGCAGGATATAAAAAAAGAATAAAAAAACAGAAAAAAATTGGGAAGGTCGCAATGATTATTGGGGCTGGACGTGCTAAAAAAAGGAGATGAGATCGATCATTCGGCGGGAATAAATATTTTTTTAAAAAAGGCAGGAGAAAAAAATTGCAAAAAAATGAAAAAAATTGCTGAAATTTACTATAACGACAATAAAAAAATATAATCGAATCTCAAAATATGGTCTTGGAGGCTTTTTGAACTGACTAAAGAAAAAAAGTTGAAAAACCAGAAGCTATTTTAGAAATAATTGAATAAAAAAACTACACTCTATACTATTTTCCATTTAAATAGCAGATAAATCATAAATTTTTGCAAGGGGGTCAAAACCCCTTGTTAGCGTATATAATCTCTGTTTTTTTTAAATAGGTTTAGTATTAAGTGTAGTTTTTATTAATCAAATACTTTTATTTTTTTATACATTTCTTCTTTCACGTTCTCTTCTTTCTCTTCGTGAAAGCGGACGTCTTGGTTTGTTTGTCGCATCATTTGGAACATCGTCACCAATCATTTCATTTTCATTATGTTCGTATTTTTACATTTGAAACTTCTTCATGTGTCAAATTATTTGTATCTTCTTCGCTACGAACTCTTAGTTTAAGGATAAATGAACTTGTTTCACGTTTTATTGCATCTATCATTTCATTATAAACATCAAAAAGCTACGATTTTATAATCGTGAATTGGATTTCTTTGTCCATAAGAACGCAATCTTATTCCTTCCACGCAGTTCTGTCAAATCCTTCAAATGTTGTCGCCATTTGGAATCTAGCACTTCTAACATAATATATCTTTCGATTCTTCTAAATACTTCACTTCCAACAGCTTCTTCCTTTTTCATCATAAACTTTTATCAAGTCATCATAAACTTTATCAGAAATTTCTTCAGCGCTTGCATCTTGTAAATCTTCTGAAATTTCATATTCAAATGTTTCTTGAAGTTTGTCTGCCAATAAATTAAAGTCCTTTTTCTCCATTGCCTTCACCAACGTAAGCTGAATTTACAATATCGTCCACTGTATCTGAAATCATTCCAGTAATCAATTCCTTAAGATTTTCATTTTTTTCAAAATGGCATCTCTTTGTTCATAGACAACTTCCCTTTGAGTATTGTTTACATCATCATATTCAATAAGGCTTTTTTTCTTGATGAAAAGTTTCTGCTTTCAATACGTTTTTTTGCGCATTTTCTACTGATTTACTGATTTGTTTATGACGAATTTCCTCATCTTCGTCAATTTTTAACATTTTTCATCATTGCTTTTAACTTATCTCCACCAAAACAATCTCATCAAGTCATCATCTAGCGACAAATAAAAATTCAGATGTTCCTGGATCTCCTTGACGTCCAGCACGTCCTCTTAACTGATTGTCAATACGTCTGCTTTCGTGTCTTTCAGTTCCTAAAATAAACAGCCCTCCAGCTTCGATAACCCGTTTTTTTGTCCTCTTCACATTCCTTCTGCATAAGTTTTATAAACATCTTCATATTCTGGTGTTCCCTTAACTGCAACTTTTGTAGCAAAAGACTCTGCATCTCCACCAAGTTTTATATCTGTTCCACGTCCTGCCATATTTGTCGCAATCGTTACTGTTTTAAAACGCCCAGCCTGCGCTATGATTTCCGCTTCTCTTTCGTGATGTTTTGCATTTAATATTTCATGCGGAATTTTTGCCTTTTTAAGAAGTGCTGATACTTCTTCAGAATGCTGTATTGAAGCTGTACCGACAAGAACTGGCTGTCCCTTTTCATAAAGCTCTTCTATTTTTCTTGCAATTGCTTTATATTTAGCATTTTTATTCATATAGATTACATCTGGCAGGTCAACTCTGGCTACAGGTCTATTTGTAGGCACTACAATAACTTTTAACTTATAAATTTGTTTAAATTCATCTTCTTCTGTTTTTTTGCAGTCCCTGTCATTCCAGAAAGTTTTTCATACATTCTAAAAATAGTTTTTGCAGTGTAATTGTCGCAAGTGTCTGATTTTCTCCTGCAACTTCCAATTTTTCCTTAGCTTCTATAGCCTGATGCAGCCCATCTGAATAACGTCTTCCTTCCATAAGACGCCCAGTAAATTCATCAACTATAATAACTTCATTATCATCATTAATAATATAATCTCTATCTAGTTTAAATAATTCCTTTGCCTTCAATGCCTGTGTCAAAAAATGTGTCAGTTCAACATATTCTGGCGAATACAAATTTTCAATTTTCAATATTCTTTCAACATTTTTAATCCCTTTATCAGTAATCGTAACCGTATGCGACTTTTCATCAACTTCATAGTCTTCCCAGTCTTCATCAGGGATAACTGTATTTTTTTCTTATCTTTAATTTCTTCAGTCTTGTAACTTCTTTTAAGTTTTTTAGCAACTTCTGCAAAAGTGTTATACCACTCTGTAGTTTCTTCAGCAGCTCCCGAAATAATAAGCGGCGTTCTCGCTTCATCAATCAAAATCGAATCTATTTCATCGACAATAACATAATTATGCCCACGTTGAACCTTCTCATCAAGTTCTCCAACCATATTATCTCTCAGATAGTCAAATCCAAATTCATTGTTAGTTCCATAAGTAATATCACAGTTATATGCATTTTTTCTTTGTTCTGGCGTAATATTTCCAACAACAACTCCTGAAGTTAGCCCTAAAAACTCAAAAAGTCCAGCCATAATATCTCTATCCCGCTTTTGCAAGATAATCATTAACCGTTACAACATGAACTCCTTTTCCTGGCAATGCGTTTAAATAAATTGCAAGTGTTGACATAAGGGTTTTTCCTTCCCCTGTCTTCATTTCCGCAATGCTTCCCTTATGCAAAATCATTCCACCAATAAGCTGAACATCATAATGACGCATTCCTAATAGTCTTTTTAGCAGTTTCTCTCACTGTCGCAAATGCTTCCACCAATATGTCATCAAGCGACTCCTTTTGCCAGTCTTTCTTTAAATTCCACAGTTTTATGTCAGTATGCTCATCTGTCAGTTTTTTTCAAAAATTGGTTCAATTTCGTTAATTTTATTTACCAATTTCTGCATTTTTTTTATTTCTCTATCATCTGATGTACCAAATATTTTTTTCTCCTAATTTTTTTAACATATTTTATAATTTTTTTCCTTTCTCATATTAAATTTTTCAAATTACATATTAAATCCATTTTATTATAAAAATATTCAGTTTTTTTATTCACGTATCCTCAAATTATTCTCATTCTTTTTACTAAAAAAGCATAAATATCTTGGGAACCTCCAGAAATTTTACCATTATCCTGATAATTTTTTTATTTACAAAATAAATAATATCCTGATTCCCTTTAAACAAAAAACAAGTTATTATTATTTTTTTCCTTTTCCTTCCTTTTTCCCAATCTTTTTCCAATTCCTGTGTAAAGCGCCTATTATCCCTGCTCTTAAACTGATTAATCTTCACAATCAGATCCCTAATATCTTCATGGCTCAAATTGTTCTCATTTACAAAAAAACACTCAATTTATGGCTAAAACTAGGCGTTCCTATCAAACTTGAATAAGTCATCATAAAAAAATAATACAAGTCATCACAAGCATTATACTTTTTCTTCTATCTATAATCATCTTTTTTTCATTATTATTTTTTTATTCCTCTAAATTAAGTTATATATTTTTAGTCAAAATTTACTTATTATATCATTTATTATGCCTTTTTGTCTATTGTACTTATATTTAATATTTTTTTATATTTAATTTTAATTATCTAACTTAAAAAAATTACGACAATCTATTTCTAAAATCCTCATACGTAAATCTTCTAATAACCTCAACTCCGCCTTTTTCAGTATAAACCGCAATCGCAGGCAAATTTATCCCATTAAAAGTATTTGTCTTTACCATACTGTAATGTGCCATATCAGTAAAAATCAGCTTATCTCCCACTTTTACCGGCTCATCAAAGGAATAGTCACCAATTATATCTCCAGCAAGGCAAGTAGGCCCACCCAACCTATAAGTATATTTTTCTCCTGGCATTCCTGAACCAAAAAAATAAATGGACGATACGGCATTTCAATTACATCTGGCATATGGCAGGAAGCTGAAGTATCCATCAACAAAATATCCATCTCATTTTTTGTAATATCCAAAACTTCTGAAACCAAGAATCCCGTATTTAGTGCAACTGCTTCCCCCGGCTCCAAATAAACCTCAACATCATATTTTTCTTTAATATAATTTATCCATTTTATAAGTTTTTTTCAACATCATAATCCGCCCTTGTAATATGATGTCCGCCCCCCAAAAATTCAGCCATTTCATATCATACAAATATTTTCCGAATTTTTTTTCAAAAATCTTCAGCACATTTTCCAAGGCATCTGAATTCTGCTCACAAAGTGCATGAAAATGAAATCCATCCAATCCTTCAAGCTCATCTTCCCTAAAAATTTTCAAGCGTCACTCCAAATCTGGAAAAATCTTCCCTGCTGGATTATAAATTTCTGTTTCAACTTCAGAAAATTCTGGATTCAATCTAAGCCCACAACTAATTTTCTTGCCATTTTTTTCTTCAAATTCCCTTACTTTATCTTTAAATTTTCTCCATTGATTAAAGGAATTAAACACAATATGATTTGTAATTTCCATAATTTCATCAAATTCATCTTCCCTGTAAGATGGATTAAAAAAATATGTGTTTCCAGTTTTCTTTCCGTATTTTTTTCAATTCCATTTCCTCATACCCAAGTCTTGCTTCAAACAGCGAACTTGCCGTAGTTCCATTCAAATATTTCCCAATTAGCGGATAAAAAAATAAAACATTGAAAAATCCCTTTTGTGCAAGCAATATTTTACATCCTGTCCTGTCAATTACACTTTTTAGAATTTCAAGATTTTTAAGTAATCTCTCATCCACTATAAATGCTGGCGTTGGCAAATTTGTTATATCCATATCAATATATTTATTTTTTTGGCATTTTTTTATCATCTCCTTTTTATATTCTTAAATTATTTTTTTAAAAATTTTTATTACAACATCTTTTTATTTTTTTCAATTTTTATTTTTTTAATAATACTGTTTTTCGTTTTACTATAAATTCTGTTTAACAATAAATCTTTATCTCTTGCTAGAAAATAAATAAATTATGTTTTTAATAGAATTATTAATACAGGAAAAAAATAAAACTGTCAATTTACTGTGAACTACTCCCTGTTTTTTTAGAAGCAGGAGCTCTTGGGAAGTACCTGCTTTTGCTAGCCAAATATATTTACTAAGCTCTTCGGACAGTCCCTGCCCTGTTTTTTTATTTTTCTAATATTCCATTATTTCTTTTCCAACATTTCTTATATTCAATGCAAAGATTGTAATCTCTATCAATTTCAATTCCACAGCACTCACATTTATAATTTCTTTCTGATAATTCCAGTTTCTCTTTAACATTTCCACATTTACTACAAGTTTTTCGACGATGGAAACCACTTATCTATCTTCAAAAAAATTGCTTTCCTAAAAAAATATCAGTTTATACTCAAGCATTCTCAAAAAACATTCCCCATCCATTATCTCCTACACTTTTTTTCCAAAAATTTAATACCTGGCTCATCCCTTTCATATTCAAATCCTCAACAACCACAGCATTATAATCTTCAGACAATTTTTTTCGATAATTTATGCAAAAAAATCTCTTCGGCAATTTTTTTGATATACTCATGCAATTTTTGATATTTTTTTGCTTTTTTTGCTTATACCAATTTTTAGAAAATTTAACTTTTCTTGATAAGGATTTCTGTAATTTTTTTCAATTTTTTTCTCCAGCATTCTAAAAATATTTTTGGATAATCAGCCCTTTGATTTTTCAGAACTGACAAATAATTCAGACATTGAAAAATCAAGTCCAATTACTTTATCACTATTTGGCATTTTTTGAATTTCTTTTTCAAATTCCGTCAAAAATAGAAACATAATAATTTCCATTGCTGTTTGTCAATGTTACCGACTTTATCTTGTAATCCTTTCGGTATTTCTCTATGATATTTTAATTTTATTCTTTTCAATTTTTGGCAAAACCAAATATTTGTTTTCCTCAATTCTTATCGAATTATTCACACAATTTGTCGTGTAACTTTTTAACACTTTTTCTTTTTAGATTTGAACTTTGGAAACTTTGCTCTTTTTGAAAGAAATTCGTAAACGATTGTTTTACATTCAATTGAGCATTTGAAAGTGCCAGACTGTCCACTTCTTTCAAAAAAATTGATTTTCACTTTTTCAAACTGGCAGGTGTAATTATTTTTATTTTTTTCCAGTTTCTTCATAAATTTTATTAGCAGTATACAAAAATTGTATTGTAAACAAAACGAACACATCCAAAAAGTCTTATTTATCAATAATTCTTGCTTTTTTTATTTGGATAAATTCTATATTTGAATGCTAAATTATATTTCATAAAAATTACACCTCCTTTTGATTTTTGAATATTATTTTTTTAATTATTTCTCTTCGATATTTTATACAAAAAAATTGTATCATATGTGTATTCTTTTTTTCAATTTTTTTATAAAAAAAGCAATTCATCTCCCACTTGTAGAAGTCGGAGACTTCTTGCTATCTTTTTGTTAAAAAAACTCAAATATATTATATCATATTTTCTTCAAAAAAATTAAAAAAAGATTATTCCAATTATTTTTTTAGAATAATCAATTTTTATTTTTTTAATGAATTTATTTAATAATTATTTAAAATTCAAACCGCAGTTAAGTATTTAATCAGTCCTCAATGCCTCCATCGGTTCCAATGCGCAGACCTTTTTTTAGCTGGATAAACTCCAAATACTAAACCTATCATTGTTGAAACGAATATACATACAAATACTATTAAAGGACTTAATATTGGTGTTGTTTTTATAAAAAAATTCCTATTAATAAAGCTAGTAAATATCCGATAATTACTCCAACTATTCCTCCAAAAAAATGTTAAAATTACAGCTTCTATCAAAAAAATTGTATAAGAATATGAATCGTTTTTTTGCTCCAATCGCTTTTTCTTAAACCAACTTCTCTAATTCTCTCTGTAACACTTACAAGCATTATATTCATAACTCCAATTCCGCCTACAAAAAGTGAAATGGCGACTACTCCACTTATAAAAAAAGTGAAAGCATATTAAGAATATTATTAAATTCATCTAATCCTTGACTCGTTGAATTCACGCTATAAGTATCAGTTTCACTTCCACGAGTTTTCATTTTTTCTTTTACGATTTCCATTACTCTGCTCATCTCATTAGCATCTGTAGCTTTTACTTGTAATGTAGTAAATTTGTCTTGCTCATTTCCTTGCAGATAATTTAAATAATTGTTTGGCAAAAGCCCCATCGAAGGCATCTGATCTCCACCTCCCATGCTGGAATATGGATTTTTAAATACTCCTACAATCGTAACTGTTTCACTATTCTTTCTAAAATTTAATGTCAATTTTTTCCCTATTGGATTTTCATCAGGAAACATTTGATCTGCTGTTGTATTGTCAATTATAACGTATCTTCCATCTTTTTCTATATTCATTTTGGCAAGAACTTTCTCCCTTTTTACTATCGTATAATTTGACATCTTAAAAATAATCTTCTGTCACACCAGTTCCTGTAAACATTTTATCAGAACCATCACTTGTAGATAATCTTGCGAAAGTGCTAGATGTAGGCGTTACAGCTTCGACTCCTTCCATATTCTTCAATTCTGCAATATCTTTTTGTGTCAATAAATCCTGCGATTTATAAGTTTGACCTGGCGAAGTATCAATTGATATTTCAAAGTTTGATACTCCCAGTTTATTCAAATCTCCAGTGATATTTTCTTTAACTCCTGCTCCAAGCGATGACATCATTACAACAGAAGATATCCCAATTATTATTCCTAGCATTGTCAAAAAGGAACGTACTTTATAGCTAAATAAATTTGATACTGATAATTTTAATAATTCCATAAAATCCATTTCTACTACACTCCTCTCCTATGCTGAACAATCTCATCTTCTTCTATAACACCATCTTTTAATCTAATAATTCTCTTACAATGTTCTGCCACATCCTCCTCGTGCGTAACCATTACAATTGTTGTTCCACTATCATTAAGTTTCTTAAAAAAATTTCCAAAACTTCTTCTCCAGATTTTGAATCTAAATTTCCAGTTGGCTCATCTGCCAAAAGAATTTTTGGATTATTAATTATCGCCCTTGCAATCGCAACTCTTTGCCTTTGACCTCCAGACATTTCGTTTGGCTTATGATGAATTCTTTCCCCAAGTCCCACGCTTTCTAGTGCTTCTGTTGCTCTTTTTATACGTTCAGCCTTTTTCACTCCTGCATAAAGTGCTGGAAGAGCCACATTTTCAACTGCTGTCATTTTTGGTAATAAATTAAAAGTTTGAAACACAAAACCTATCTTTTTATTTCTTACTTCAGAAAGTGCATCTCCTTTTTATCGTTGAAACATCTTGACCATCTAAAAATATAAGTTCCAGATGTAAGACTATCAAGGCATCCTAAAAATATTCATAAGCGTTGATTTACCACTTCCAGAAGCGCCCCATAAAAGCCACATATTCTCCTTCCTTAACCTCTAGATTCAATCCTTTTTAAAACCTTTAATTCTATATTCCCATTTTTTTATATTTTTTTACAATATCACTTACTTTTTATCATATAAATCTTCCTAAATTCAAAAATAATTTTTAAAAAACTATCTTGGTGGTCCTCCAGGTCCTCCTCCTTGTCTTGGTTTATTATCTTTTTTTCATTTTTTTGTGGATTTTTTTATCTTTTGACCATCTTTAAGTACCTCATCAGCAACAGTAATTACCTTTTTCTCCTAACGATACTCCAGAAGTTATTTCATAATAAGAATCATCATTTAATCCTACTTTTTACTTCTCTTTTCGAAACTTTATTACCTTTCCCTACAACAAAAAAACATAATATTTACCATTTTCATTAATAACAGAACTATATGGCAATTTTGTCACATTTTTACTCTCTTTATAGAAAAATCGTTGCTTTTATCGTAACACCTGGTTTCAATCCTTTGGCTTCATTCATTTTTGATTTTTCACAACCGTATCACTTTCATCAAGTGATGAATTTTTTTTAGCTACTCCAGAAATTTGTGACACGTATCCCTCTAATTTTTTTCTCCATCAGGCAAAAACATCCGATGTAATCTCTACTCTTTGACCTACTTCTACATTTTTTTACTTCTGTATCTGACAAACTTACTTCCACTCTCATATTTTTTTCGAATCTGATACCTTAAATAAAGTTGTCTCTGTATTTACTTTATAGTTTTCATCAGCCGTCATTTCTGTAATAACACCATCTACTGGACTTGTTATCTCATTTTTTTTATTAATGCCAAATCTTCTTTCAATGTTGCTAATTCTAATTTTTGCAGTTTTTTTAGAGATGTTCTCGCATCCTCAATATTAGCCCTTTGCTCACTGTCAACATTATCTAAATCCAATCTAGAATTTCTCAGAGCCTTTCTCGCATCATCCACATTAACTCTAGTTTCTCCACCAACCTTATACAGTTCTTCAGCATTATGCAAATCCCTTGATTTTTGTTGAATTGCTAAACTTTGGGATTCTTTTTTTCTTCTGAGTGCACTTTGAGCATCAGCTAGATTTCGTTCATATTTTTGTATCTCTAAATTTTTCATTTGTATTCTTCTCAAAGTTTCATTCTTATCAACTGGATAAAACGTTACAACAACATCTCCCTTTTTGACATTATCCCTTCTTTAAAAAAATACTTTACTAACTCTTTGACTTGCTGTCGTATAAACAGACATTACATTGTCTGACACAACTTGCCCTGTTTTTTTGATACCGATAATGAAATATCTCCAGATTGCACAGTTGTAACTTCATATTCAGATTCATTATCTTTCTTTCCACAAGACACCATCATAATCATCATAGTCAACATTATCAAAAATTTTATAAAAAAATTATTTTTTTATCTCTAGAATTTTTTTCTCCTCGTTTCAATCATCTTGGCTATTCCAGAAATTTGTGTATTCATTTCCACAACATCACCACTTTCTTATTTCTTAAATTTTTTTATATTCCAATTTTTTTACTTATAATATTTTATTTTTTTTCGTAAATGCCGCTAATTCATTTTTTTAGCCGTTTCATAATCAATTATAGCCTTTTTATAATTATTTCGTTTTTTTCTACATAATTTGAATAAGTATCAACTCCCAGCTCATATCTTTTCGCATAAATCTCATATTCTTTTTTTTCTTAATATTCATCGTATTTTCTGCAGTTAATTCATTTTGTCTGATAAGTTGTATAAGTTATCATCTGTCGCCCAACATTTGATACTAATTCATTTTTTTCTTCTGTTCATACTGTAATTCTAACTTTTCTTTTTCATTTTTCAAGTCTTCAATCGTATCATTATATCTTTTAAAAAGTTTTAGAAACAGAAAGTCCCGCAACAACCGAATGATCCTTTAATGAATACCCCAAATCTCCTGTTAATTTTTGGATATTTATAATCAATATTCTCTTTTTTTAATTTGCTCTTCATTAAGTTTCGTATTTAATTCTATTGCTTCTGCTTCCGATAATCTAAGCTCATAAAAGTCTTCTTTTTTTCAATTCCTCCCTCTTCAAGTCATCCAATTTTTTTCTTTTTTTCAGGCAATTTAATATTGTAAATCATAAACTGCTCTCCCAAAATCTTCAATTCTCTACCAAGATTATCATACTTCAACTGTGAATTTTCATACTCTGTTTTTTTGCCAACTCATAGTCATATTGAGACGCCGTTCCAACCTCATATTTCTTAGTTTGAATCGCATAATCTTTTTTTTGTATCATCCACCGTAAGTGCTTCCTGCTCAATCTCTTTCTGCTTATTTTTATAATTTTTATACAAATCAATCAAATCACGGATCTCTCCATTTTTTTAGTAGTTTCATTTGTAATTTTTTTGAATATCACGAGAAATTTGATTAGTCTTTTTTTATTATAACTATTATCACTATATCCAAAAATAATCATTCAAAGTTTTTAGAAATTCCAATTTTTATTTTCTGTAAGTTCCTTAGTCCTAAAATTATAACTATTTTTTTATAATAAAAAAATTCCCTATACTTCACATTATTATCCATCGTCAATCCATTAGCCTGACCATGCAAAAAAATAATTCTCATCTGAATTTACACTGACTTCATTCCAATCACCATTTTTTTAAAGCTTTTTCTTTAATATCATACTTTTTCATATTTTTTTCTCATTTATTTTTTTGTAGTATATGAATTTTTTTCATACTCTGCAATTAAGTCATCTACACTAACTGCAAAACTCCTCAGTCCTAAAAATAAATGAAACAAATAAAACTTGAAACTTTCTATTTATTTTTACCATTTACTCTCCTTCCTTTTTTTAGTTACTTATCTTTTCTCAAATTTAAGTTAAAAAGATTATAACATTTTTTTGTCTTATTTTGTCATTTATTTTTGACAAAAATTATGTCTTTTTCACTAAAAAAATAATCACCATTTTTACAATAGTGATCATTTAGCCAAAAAACTATTTTTTTCAAAAATAAATCTTATTCTCATCTTCCCAAATTTCTACGTCGCATTTAGCCCCAAGCGGAACCGTAACCAGATCAGGTTTCTCATGTCCGCTTTCAAGCCCATAAATTACAGGTTTTTCATAATCCTTAAAAAAATCTTTTAAAAAAGATCCATCAGCTCATAATTCTCTCCGTAAGTATTTTTCACATCCTGCAAAAATTTCCAAATAAAACTCCATTACAATCCTCAAATTTCCCAGCATATTTCAAATGAGTCATCATTCTATCAATTCTGCTTATTTCCTCCTCAATTTCCTCAATAAAAAGTATTTTTCCCTTTGTATCAATTTCATAATCAGTTCCCAAAGTTGTAACAATTATTGATAAATTCCTCCAACTATTTCACCGTTTATTTTTTTTACTTTCAGAATTTTTTTCTTATTCAAAAGTAAAAATTTTCTTTTTCCAATCCACTTTCTTCATCTATCGGATTTTCAAATTTCCATTTTTTTCTCCTTTTTTTCTTATCCAATGCTTCCAAAAAAAGATTTTTTTCGTAAAAATCACTGAAATCATCAAACATATTCGATTTTACCATCGGTCCATGAAAAGTTCCCAAATTACACTTCTGATTAAAAACAATATTTAAATTAGTAACATCACTATATCCCACAAAAAAACCTTCTGGATTATTTTTTTTATCAATTCATAATCCAGCTTATCCAAAAAGCTGTGAAGCACTAAACCCGCCTTTCACGCAAAAATCCCCTTAATCTCATCATCAGAAAAAAAGCTCTATGCAAATCCTTTACTCTAATTTCAGGTGTTCCCGCCATATATCCACCAATATCTTCAAAAAAAGGCTCTCCCCAGCACAGGCTCAAATCCCAACTTTTTTTACAACTTCCTTACATCTCTCAATATCTTCCCCTAGAATAGGCGAAGAAGTACAGACTAAAAAAATACTTTATCTCCTCGTTTTAATGGTTCTGGAAAAATTCATCTTCACACTCCTTTTTACTTTTACAATTTCCTAAAATTATATTTCAATTTTAAAAACAACTTTTGTAATAATTTTCTTTTTATTTTTACATTCTTCTTCATTTTCAGAATCCAAAAATATCAAGTTCAGGTTTATGCACATCATTTGGAAAAAAATACAAGTACATCTCCATTTTTCAATAACAATATCAAACAATTTATTTCCTTCTAAAAATAACCAAATCTCTTTCAGGATCAAAACTTTTTTTCCTCCATATTACGAATATCGTTAAATGCAACCCTTTCACTTCCATCAATCATAATTTGCACATCCAAATATCTCTTATGGCTTTCCCAAAAATTTATCATTCTCCTTCTTTGTAAAAATATTTCCCTACATTCATCTTAATTCCATTATAATCAACATCATAGCTTCCATTTTCCAACGACAAGATTTTCTCCCTATTTTTTTCAGCATAATCAATACAAAATTGAATATCCTTTTGCCAGGGTCGCTGTTTTGCAATTTATCATTTATATTTGTAAAAAAATCATTTTTATTTTCTCCTTTTCTTCATTTTTTTAGTCATTAGATATTTTTCAATAACCTAAGATTTTTTTATCTTTACAAGGGTTCAAGACCCCTTGCTTTTAAGATATTTATTTTATTAAATTCTAAATTTTTTTATGATTATCGAACAAGTATTTGTAAAAATTTAAAAAAATTCCAATAAATATAGAACTATTTTCCTGTAAAACATAAAATTACAATAAATTATTTAGAAAGATTTTTTTAATTCTATCCAAATTTGAAGTTGAAATCCTGTATATTTTCAATCCACAGCTTTTTTTAGCTTATAATATGCTGAATGAGAGTTGTAAGATGTATCAAAAAAATTACGATATCTGAATTTTTTTAATTTATCTGAGTTTCTAAAAACAGCTGTAGCATGAATAAATTCTATCTTAAATCCTTTTTTTCCTTCAGCGTATTTTTTTCAGCTTTTTTTCAATAACTTTTTGACTCCATCTCCCACCGACTACTTTTTACATTCTGATTCGTCAAGTCTATCGTCTTTTTCTTCTGACAACTCTTTTATATTCACATTTTCAACTACTTCAATATTCTCATCCTGTTCCATATTTTTCAATTTCTTTTTTTCAAGACTTTTTTTATCCGAATATTCAATTTTTTTCAATTTCTTTTTTTCTGTTTTTTTCAATAGTTTTCTCAGCCTCTTTATTCCTGTATTTTTCTCAGATCTTCCTTCCAACTTTTTTTATTTTCTTCTTCAAGTTTATCACAAAGAGAATTTAAAAATTTATTTTCTTGCTCAATTCCTTCAATGTCAGTAATTATCTCTTCTAAATCCCTTTCTTTTTCACTAACCTTATACGAATTTATATTAAAAAAACTCAAATCCTCTCTTAAAAATTTTTTTCTCATCAAAAAAATATTCCTTCATTTTTTTCATCAAAAAAACTGATAAATTCTGCTGAAACATTAAATTTTCTATTTTCTTCATCAAATTCCAAACCATATTTTTTTGTGATAATTTTTTTCCAAATTTCTCTTCTTAACATTTTTTTATATTTTGCACTTATACTCTCTTGAAATTCCTTCTCAAAAATCCTCATTTTCCAGTTCTTCCACAGCTTCTTTCAAAAAAATGTCTCTTTCCTCAATATTTCCTGTTTATTCTCTTCCAATTTCTCAATATATTTAAAAATATTCTTCCTTAAAAAAACTCTAAAAAATTCAACCAGTTTATTCGTACTTAAAACATACATTATCATTTGCTCTGGATTCAATCCTCTTCCGTTTACCCTTAAAAATTTTATCCCTCTGAAATTCCCTCAAATAGTCTTCTTTCGCAAAAATTCAAACATTTCTTTTCAACATAAGAATTATTTGTTTCTATAATTTTTTTTCAAAAAAATCTTTATTTGTCTCATCAATTTTTCCCAATAATATCAATTTCTCTCTCAAAAAAATCAAATTCTCATTAAACGGTTTTACCAAATTTCTTTTCCAACAGCTCATTATTAAAAATTATCGACTAACAAATCAAAAAAATATTCTCATTTATAGATTTCAATTTTTTTCTATCAGTAACGAAATTTTTTTCATTATTTCTTGTCATTTTTTTATCCCTTTCTCCATTTATTTTTTTAATTATAGCAAAACTGATTTAAAATTGAACTCAAAAAGCTGTGGCTATTTTTTTACTAAAAACCCTAATTATATGATTCTTAATAGCTAATTTGAACAGATTCAAAACATATTTGCAAAAAGTCGATAAAATTCAAAAGATATGTTCAATAATCTAAATTTTTTTATCTTTAAAGGAGTCTAGATTCCTTTACTTCAGAATATTTATCTTATTAAATTTTTAAGTTTATGTAATTATTGAACACATCTAATTTAATCCAGTATTTTTTTAAAAATTACAGCTGTCTTATCATTTTTTTATTTTTTTCTAAAATCTCTTTTTTTCCAAAAATAATTTTTATCAATTTTGCCTTTCAAATTTTTCATCATAAAAAAATCCTCAACCGTAACAATTTTACTATTTTTTTGTTCAAATTTTTTTCTCCCAAAAATCTTTTTAAAAATATGGTCGCAAAAAAACTTATTTATTTCAAGCACGGCTTTTATTTTTTTCCCTTATTTTTCCCAAATATTTTCCAAATGTTCTAAAAACAAGCAATTTTGTTCCATCAAAAGTTTGAATCGTATTTATTTTTTTCCAAATTTTAAAAACTCCCTTGTTTGTGAAATAAGCCAAGGATTTCCAATTATTCCACGTGAAAGTATTATGCCATCAAGATTGCATGAAGATATTTTCTGCTTTATTTCAATAGGCTCAAATAAGTCCCCATTTCCAAAAAATTCTATATTTCTTGGCATCTTGCTTAATCTTTCAACAATTTCCCAATTTGCAGTTCCAGAATACATCTGTTCTTGAGTCCGCCCGTGAACGCAGATAAAATCAAGATCATATTTATTTGCCAGTTCCAAAAAAATCTCAGGATTTTTGAAAAATCCTTATATCCAACACGAATTTTTAAAGAAATATCAGCCTCGATGCCCTTAGTTTCCAAAAGCACCTGCTCAACCATCTCAAAATTCTCTAAAAGTGCCGATCCCGCCCCATTTTTTTATAATTTTAAGTCATGGACACCCCATATTTATATTAATTTTTTTCTAAATCCAAAAATCCTTCAATTTCAAAATTCCAGAAACCAGCTCATTTTTTTATCCCCACCAAAAAAATTTGAGTTCCTGTTTTTTTCTTTATCATCACATTTCAAAAGTTCATTTACAGTAATTTCATCTTCACGATTCAATAAATTAGCATTTACCATTTCAGTAAACAAAAAAATCAGGCTCAAACTTTTTTTAAGTATTTTTCCTAAAAGAATAATCAGTAACGCCCGCCATCGGAGCAGTATATATTTTCATAATTTCTCCCAGATCCTATTTTTTTCTCTAACTTTATTCTTTTTTTAGCCATTTGTAAAAAGCATGTAAAAATCCAATTAATTTTTGCTTTTACAATTATTTATCCGCTTTTTATTATATATTCAATTTCCTCAAAAAAATCAAATTAATTTTTTTAATTTTATCTTTAAAAGCATTTTTTTGGATTTTATAATATTGATTATTGACTTTCAAAAAAATTATAGTATACTTATAATAAGGTAAAAAAATTTTAATATAATTCAAAAACTTTCAAATCCAAAGTATTCAAACAATGATGAAGATGAAAAATCCTATGATGGGCGGAAAAGCGACTGGAAATGTGGAAATAATGACTTATCAAGAAATTACAAAAGACAGATTATTTGAATTTACAAGAATATATGACAATATGGATTAATAATTTTTTTAAGAAGGGAAAAAAATAATAAAATGAAAAAAATAAAAATTTTTTTATGTTGGGAATATTAGTATTAATATCAATAAGTGCGAATGCTGGAGAAGCAAAAATACAATAATAAAAATTTCAGATGAAATAAAAAGGAATCAGTTCTCAAAAATATTTACGACAGCAACAATAATTATGCTAATGCTTACTATGACAGTTATGACGATGATGATGATGATGACTATTATTACTATGATGAAGAGGAAGATAATGATAATGACTATTATGATGAAGATGACAACGATGATGATGGAGATTATTATTACTATTATGAATATGATGAGGAAGACTAGGACGATTTAGTTTTATTTTAAATAGAAAAAAATTTATAATATCCTAAGAAAAAGCAATAAATTATCAAGAAGAAAAATATTCAAAAATGAAAAAAATATTTATTTCTTTACAACAAAAACATTTTCAAAGCCAAAAAATTAAAATAATATAAAAAAATATTGTATAATCCAACTGAAAGTTAAAAAAAGAGTAAATTTTAAGGAGGAGTCAAAATGAAAAAAAGTATTGGCAATTACTATGTTATCAGCATTGGCATTGGTTTCTTGTACTACTGCTGCTGATGGAACTAAGAAAATTAGTAAAACTGGAATTGGTGCCGGAATTGGTGCGGCTGCAGGAGCGGCTATTGGGCAAGTTATTGGAAAAGATACCAAAGGTACATTGATTGGTACAGCTGGAGGAGCTGCAGTTGGAGCGGCTATTGGAAACATTTTTGATAGACAGGAAAAAGAGTTAAAAGATAAATTACAAGGAACTGGTGTAGATGTAAAAAGAACTGGTGAAGGTGAAATTAAATTGACAGCACCTGAAAATATTACTTTTGATACAAACAGTTATGTGGTTAAACCACAATTTAGAAAGACATTGGATTCGGTAGCAACTGTATTAAATACTTATCCTGATTCAACAATTGTAGTTTCAGGACATACAGATACGACAGGAACTGATGCAATCAACAATCCACTTTCTGTAAATCGTGCAAGTTCAGTAGCATCTTACCTTGAATCACAAGGGATTTCAACTTCAAGAATAACTTCACGTGGTTACGGAAGTAAACAACCAGTTGCAAGTAACGCAACATTAGCTGGAAGAGCTCAAAACAGAAGAGTTGAAATTGCTATAATTGCAAATCAAAAAAATAATTGAAAAATTTTTTTAGGAGTTTTTTTCAAATTGAGTTTTGAATTAGCTCCTTTTTTTCTGCTTCTAATTATATTTTTTTACTTAATTTATTTTCTTTAAATAATGAATTTATGCTATTTGCCATTCAAACAGAAAACTAGTTGTATAATTCCTTATTAGCAAATAATGAAATATGGCTTCTATTTTTTTAAATGGGGTTTAGTATAAATAAATTTCTATTCAGGAGGTTTTTATGAGAAAAAAACATATTATCAAAATTTATAATATTAATGGGGCTTTTTATTTAGTTTTTGCTTTTAAATGCTGGAAATAAGGAAAAATTTTTAATAATTTTGAAAAGTTTTCAGCCAGAATGTCAAATAATCCAGATTATATCAGTTATGCGATAATTTCAGGAAACGGAAATAAATATCCTGTTCAGCTGAATGTTGGAAATTATCTGGCTTTTTATGCGCTTCAAGATATGCGACAATCAATGTTTATGAATTTTTATCCGATACTTTGAAAAAAAGATTTTAAAAATTATAAAAAAATAAATAAAAAAAGGGAAAAAAACAACGAATGAGTCAAAAAATTATAAAAATATTCGCCAAATGATTTTTTTCTAATTATACAGAAAATACAGATTCTGAAAAAAATCTGAAATGAAATCAATGGGAATGGTATTTGCAGGCGTAAAAAAATGTCGGTGCAGGCGAATATAAAAATAACTGCTTACGGAAACAAAGGAATTTCTGGCGGGATTGACAGTAAAGGATTAAATTGGCTGAATTTAGCATTTATTCCGACAAATTCAGCATTTTATATAAAAAAATAAATAATGATAGAAATCTTGTATGGAGTCCAAATCGTGATTATAACAGTATTCAGTATACTTTTTCAATAGAAAATGAAAAAAATTGAAGTTGCAGATAAAAAAAGGAAAACATTATATGTCAATTTATCAAAAAGATAATTCCTTGTTTGTTGAAATGGCAAAAATATAATGTTGAATTCAAAAATAAATCAGGCTCAAAAATCAGCTGGAATATTGGATAAATCATAAATTAAAGTATGTAGAAAAGTATCAAGTTATTTAATAGAATTTACCAAATAAATTTTATAAATTTTTGAATTACATACTATTTTTTTATTTGAAATTCTAGTAAAAAAAGTAGAAAAATTGAAAAATATGGTATAAATACAACGTGATAGAATTTTTTTAAAAACTAAAAATAAAATAAAAAAATAAAGAGAGGATTGATTTGATGAATGCGATTAATTATCAGCAGATGATATTTGGATTCTTAGGTGGATTAGGAATGTTTCTGTTCTGTATGAAATATATGGGAGATGGGATGCAAATGGCGACTGGAGATAGGCTTAGATATATTTTGGACAAATATACAACTTCACCATTTTTTTAGGAGTTTTAGTCGGAATACTTGTGACAGCATTAATTCAGTCGAGTTCAGGTACATCAGTTATTACGATTGGACTGGTCGGAGCGGGACTTTTAAATTTACGGCAAGCTATTGGAATTATTATGGGTGCCAATATTGGTACGACAATTACAACGTTTATTATTGGATTCAACATTACCGAATATGCATTGCCAATATTATTTTTAGGAGCGGCATGCCTGTTTTTTTGTAAAAAAACAATTTTATAAATAATTTAGGAAGAATTTTATTTGGTTTTTGGAGGAATATTCTTTTGCATTGACTTTGATGTCTAAAGCAATGGAACCGCTTAAACATTTGCCAGCATTTACAGAATTGACAGTAAGGCTTAGTCATAGCCCAGTTTTGGGAGTATTCATCGGAACAATGATTACAATGCTTGTTCAAGCTTCAAGTGCTACAATCAGTATTTTACAAAATGTCTATCAAGAACATCTTATAACATTAAAAGCTGCATTGCCTGTACTTTACGGAGATAATATAGGAACAACAATAACAGCTATACTTGCAGCAATTGGTGCCAATACTTCAGCAAAAAGGCTTGCATTGTCGCACACAATGTTTAATGTCATGGGAACAATATTCTTTATGATTATGTTATCGCCATTTTCAATTTTTGTAGAAAAAATGTCACAAATTCTTCATTTGAATCCAAAAGTTACAATTGCATTCGCACACGGTTCGTTTAATATCATAACAACAATTTTACTATTTCCATTTATTGGTCTTCTAGAATATATTGTCGTAAGATTGATTAAAGAAAAAGATGAAGATGTTGTAGAACATCAGCCACGATTTTTGGATGCAGCGCTAATTCATACACCAGCGATTGCATTGGGACAAGTAAAAACAGGAAATGTTATCAATGATTTCAATTGCAGTAAAAAAATCTTAGCAGATCAATTGATTTTTTTCCATGAACATAATGAAAAAAAGTTGCTGAAAAAGGTGGAAAAAAACAGAAGAGGCAATAAATAATATTGATCAGGAAATTACAAAAATATTTGACAACATTGTCACAGGAACATATAACTGAAAAAGATGGGGAAGAAATCAGCATGTATCTAGATATGTGCCGTGATGTGGAACGTATTGGAGATCATGCGATTGGAATTGTAAGAGATGTCAGATATGAAATTAAGAAAAAAATTGGTATTTACTGAAACAGCTCATAAAGAAGTGCAAAAATTATTTTTTTAATTTCAAAAGAAATAATAGAAACAGCTGAAGAAGCACTTAAAAAAATGATGACACAGAAAAAAAGCCTTTTGCAGTAGTTGATTTACATAATAAACTTTATGCAAAAAGAAAAAGAAGTAAGAAAAGCCCATATAAAAACGTGTGAGCAAGCAGGAATGTGATGTAAAATCTGGACTTTACTATATAGATGTTGTGTCACATTTTACGAGAATCGGAGATCATGCTAGAAATTTAGTTGAAAAAAATGATTGAAAAATAAAACTGTTAAATAATAAATTTTAAAAGATAAAAAAATATGAAAATAGGCTGATACTGCCTATTTTTTTTGAAAAAAATATTAAAATTTCAAATGTTCTTATGTTATATTGAACAGGTTTAATAAAAATAGTTTGATAGAAAAAGTTTCTTATTTCGAAAAATAAAGAAAAAGACAGTGTTGAAAAAAACTAATAAATATAGTAAAAATAAATAGTAAAAAGATAAAAAAATTTTTGATTTAGATAAAAAAACATATAAATTTTTTTGATTTTTTTTACATTTCAACAAAAAAATAAGTAAGAGAATTATTCTAAAAAAATTTGGGAGGAATGAATTATGGAAAAACAATACTTTTTTGTAATTGTGGGAACACAATGGGGAGATGAAGGGAAAGGGAAAATAATCGATGTCTTATCTCCAAAAAGCAGACTATGTGGTTAGATTCCAAGGAGGAAATAATGCAGGACATACAGTTGTTGTAAATGATGAAAAAAATTTATTTTACATTTATTGCCATCTGGGATTATTAATTCAGCTGGAAAATGTATAATTGGTGCTGGAGTTGTTGTCGATATCGAGGTCTTGCTTAAAGAAATAGATGAGTTGGAAAAAAAGAGGGAAAAAAAGCTTGATAATTTATTTATTGATGAAAGAGCTCATGTGATAATGCCTTATCATATTGAGATTGATAAGGCAAAAAGAAGAAGCAATGGGTGAAAAACAAGATTGGTACTACTCAAAGAGGGATTGGGCCTTGCTACATCGATAAAATTGCTAGAAATGGAATTAGAATTGGAGATTTATTGGAGCCAGAAAGATTTAGAGATAAACTTACTTGGAATGTAAATGAAAAAAATGATATGTTAGTTAGATATGGTAAAGGAACTTTCAATTTGGAAGAACTTTATGATAAATTTATGAAACTTGCTGAAAAGATTAAATTTAGAATTATTGATGCAGTTGTGGAAATTAATGAAGGAATTGAAGAAGGAAAAAGTTGTACTTTTTGAAGGGGCACAAGCGTTAATGCTTGATATTGATTATGGAACTTATCCTTATGTAACTTCATCATCGCCAACATCTGGTGGAGTAACAGTAGGAACTGGAGTTGCACCGACAAAAAAATTTCAAGAGTGCTTGGAGTTATGAAAGCCTACACAACAAGAGTTGGAGAAGGACCTTTCCCAACAGAATTAGAAAATGAAGATGGAGAAACTTTGAGAAAAGTTGGACACGAATTTGGTGCGACAACTGGGCGTCCTAGAAGATGTGGATGGCTTGATTTAGTAATCGGAAAAATATGCGGTTCTAATTGACGGATTGACAGACATCGTGTTGACAAAATTAGATGTATTGACTGGATTTGAAAAAAATTAAAGTTGCAGTTGGTTATGAAATTGATGGAAAAAGTTTGTTATTCATATCCTGGAAACTTGAGAAAAATCTAAAGACTTGAAAGTAATTTACGAAGAATTGGACGGATGGAAAGAAGATATTACTCAAATAAAAAAATTACGAAGATTTGCCTGAAAATTGTAAAAAAATATATTGAATATATTGAAAAATAAATTGAAATGCCGTGTTTCAATGATTTCAGTTGGACCTGAAAGAACTCAGAATATTTATAGATATGATTTGGGAGAGTTTGTGAAGTAATTTTTGAAAGTTGGAGGAAATTATGAAAAAAATACTATTCTTTATTAGTGTATTATTTTTTTATCCTGCTTTTGCTATGGCTCAAAATGGCGATGAAGAAGCGGAACGAGCAAGGGAACTTTTTTTATCAAAAAGATTTTAAAAAAATGCTGAAAAAAACTTTATTTATCTGCAATAGATAAAGGAAATTTAATAGCTTTAAATGATTTGGGAAATTTATATTATTTAAAGAGAGATTATTCAGAAGCCAAAAAAATATTTTTCAAAAAAATCAATAGATAAAGGTGGAACAGTTGCTTTATTTAATTTAGCTGAAGTTTATAGAATTGAAAAAAATTTTTTTCCCAAGCTGAAAAAAATATTATTTGTTAGCAATAAGCAAAGGAGAAACACAATCATACAATAATTTGGCACTTCTTTATTCTGAAAATGGAAAAAAATTGAAAAAAGCAATAGAAACTTATTTAAAAAGCTGGAGAAAATGGAGATATTAAAGGATATTATAATTTAGCCAATTTATATTTTTTTATGAGCCTAAATATAAAAAAATTTAAAAAAAGGCAGAAAAAAATATTATTTAAAAAGGGGCAGAACAAAATCATCAAAAATTCTATAAGAATGTTAGGGTTTTGTTTATCAGGAATTAAAAAGATTATAAGAAAGCTAAGGAGTATTATCTGAAGGCTTTTAAGAAATAATGAGAATGATGGGATTCTTGTAAATTTAGGTTTAGTTTACAATGAATTAGGAGAAACAAAAAAAGCAGAGGAAACCCATTTAAAAGCCATTGAAAAAAAGGATATATTGGAAGTATGTATAATTTGGCAAGTTTTTTTATAAAAAAATGGAAAAAAATTGAAGAGGCTAAAAAAATGGTATAAAAAAAGCTTTTGGAAAATGGAATAGAATCTGCAAGAGAAGACTTAGAAGAATTGGAAGGGGAAAAAAAGCAAGTAAATTTCAAGATAATGTAAATTCTTCTATTCTTTTTGATACAATTACTTTAAAATTAGTCGGACAAGGATTATCGAAAGCTGATGGAAATGAGATAGAATTAGAATATGAAAAATTTTAAGGCAATTGGAAAAAAATAAAAAAAGTATACACAGAAAAAGATTTTTCAAGTAAATGGTAAAAAGCCAAAAAAATTATGATAAGTAAAAATAGTTTCTACCAAAATGATAAGAAATTTTTATTGAAAGTGATGAAGAAATACAAGTAATTGGATTTTTTTAGACGAAACTAATGAAAGAGATAAAGGAATTAGATATAAACCATTTGATGTTAAATTTACTGAAAAATCAAGATTGGGTAAAGAAAAATTTATTTTAAAGATGGAGTAATTTACATTTGGGATAATTAATTTTCTAATTTTATAATCTTTTGTCAAGAAAGGAATGAGAAATGAAAAAAATATTAGTAATGTTAATGTTAGTTATTGGGGTTGTTTCGTTTTTCAGCTTTTGGCACAAAATGGTAAAAAAATCTAAAAATTAATAATTTTTTTCAAATAAAAAAAGTGCCTTTTTAGTACAATTACAATAAAAATTAAAGGGTACCAAACTGTTGGACACTGACAAAGATAAAATAGAATTGGAATATGAAAAATTTTTAAGGCAATTGGAAAAAAATAAAAAAAGTGTATACAGAAAAAAACTTTCAGATAAATGGTAAAAAAATCCTAAAAATTATTACAAATAAAGTAATTTCAAAAAAATGATAGAAAAATTTTATTGAAAGTGACGATGAAATAGTCATAACAAGATTTTTATGAAAATAATGAAGGAATGGAGTATAAACCGTTTGATTTTAGTTTTAGCATAAAGAAAGATGAAGTGAAAAAGATTTATTTTAAGGATGGAGCAATTTATATTTGGGATAATTAAATTAACAGGAGGAGCAGGAAATATGGAATCTTCTTTTTGAAAAAAACAAAGTAAAAAGAAATAAAGAAAAAAATATTGAATTGCTGAAAATAACAGGGTCTTTATCAAATTTATTTTCAGAAAATGAAAAATCCATTTTTTTGTATTATAGGGCAATGGAAAATATATTTTGCATGTCATTTGATGCAAATAATCTTTCAAGAAGTGATATATCAGTAGATGCTGGAAAAAAATGGCATTGGAATAGGATTAAAAAACATTTTTTTGCAAAATAACGGAAAAAAACTTTCCAAAAAGGTTGCAGAATTTAATAAAGAAAGTTATTTGTTACAAAAGTTAGATGGAAAAGATTTAATTTATCGAGTATCAGAAATGAGAAATGATAGAATTGAAACAACAAAAAAAGAATTTGCAATATAGATAAAGTAATATATCATTTGATTACGAGAAGCAAAAAAATAAAATGGCTATTTATGAAGAAAAATATGGATTGTATTGATATAGATAAAATTAAAATTTTTAAATCAGAAAAAAATAACACAATTCATTTTACTGATAATATTCACGAATATAATTTTTAGTTCATCAAAAAAATACATTACTAAAAAAAGATTTGATACATCTTTAAATAAAAAAATACTAGATTTTGAAGTAAAAAAATAATTGAAAAATCCTTATGATTATTTATTAAATCTGAAACAGAAGAATTATTTTGAAAAATACAAAAAAATAGAAGATAAAATTGTGGATTACATAGTTTTGCCTCTGTATAGTCCAAGAAGTGGAAAAAGTCGAAGAAAGTTCAGGATTAAATCAGTGGAATGCTGGAGGAAGCGCAAAGAAATCCCTGATGAAGTTTATATAAATTTTTCCAATTTGGATTCATAAAAGCAAAAAAAGGATTTTTTTGAATATAATACAGAAGATCATAAAACAGATTCTTTTGATGTAAAATTACCAAACGGAAAAAAATTTTAAGCATGAAAAATTGCACAGCAAAAAGGGAAAGCTTTTAATGAGTAATCCGAATAAAGCATTAGGAAAAATGGATATTGAGAGATATTTTTAAAAAAATTCCTCGTGAAAAAAATTAGTTAAAAAAAGAAGATTTAGATAAAATAGGAATTGATAGCATAAAATTGTCTAAAAACTGAAAATGGAAAAATATTTGATGGATTTTTTTGTAAATTAGGGACTTATGAAGATTTTTTTACTGAAAAATAATTGAAATGAAAAAAATAAAAGGGGGAACAGAAATGAAAGTAGCAGGTTTTTAGTGGGGTTGGAGGAATAGAGCTAGGATTTGAGCAAGTTGGATTTGATGTGATTTATTCAAATGAAATTGATAAAAAAATGCAGAGAAACTTTTTTGAAAAAAATAATAATTCAAAATTGATTGTAGACGATATATATAATGTAAAAAAAGTGATGATGTACCTGATATTGATGTCATTGTTGGAGGATTTCCATGTCAGGCATTTTCAATAGCTGGGTATAGAAAAGGATTTGAAGATGAACGGGGAGAAGTATTTTTTTCAATTGGCTAGAATAATTAAAGATAAAATGCCTAGAGTAATTTTTTTATTGAAAAACGTAAAAAAATTTAGTTTCACATGACAACGGAAATACTTTTTAAAGTAATTAAAGAAACTTTAGAAAATTATGGCTATTATTTAAAGACAATGGTTTTAAATGCAAGTGAATACGGAAATATTCCGCAAAAATCGTGAAAGGGTTTATATAATTGGTTTTTTTAAATAAAGATGATTTTGAAAATTTTTGATAAAATTGAAAGATTAGAATTAAAAAAAGCATTAGTGATATTGTTGATTTCAACAAAAAAAGTTGATGAAAGATATTATTATCGAAAAGAAAAAAATATATTTTATGATGAACTAGAAAAAAAGAAATAACAAAAATACGCTTTATCAATGGCGAAGAAAAATATGTCAGAGAAAAATAAATCAAATTTATGTCCAACACTGACTGCAAATATGGGTACGGGAGGACATAACGTTCCATTGGTTCTCACAAAAATATGGAATTAGAAAATTAACACCAGAAGGAATGTTTTTTTATTTCAAGGATACCCATCAAACTTTGAATTGCCAGAAAAATTTGGCACAGAGCCATTTATATAAACAAGCTGGAAATTCAGTAGTTGTTCCAGTGATTAAAAGGCTGGCAGAAAAATATAAAAAAAGCAATAGAAAAAAACAAATAAAAAAATAATTAGGAGGAATTAGAAATGGCAGATATGAGCATATATTCAAATCCATTGGCGGAGAGATATTCAAGTAAGGAAATGTTGCATATTTTTTTCACCAGAGTTTAAATTTAGAACTTGGAGAAAATTGTGGATAAATTTGGCGGAGGCGGAAAAAAAGAGCTTGGGCTTGATTTTATTACTGATGAACAAATTGAGGAACTAAAAAAATATAAAGATGATGTTGACTTTGAAGTTGGGACTGAATTCGAGAAAAAAATTGAGACATGATGTTATGGCTCATGTGCATACTTATGGGGAACAAGCTAAAAAAATGCAAGAAAAAAATTATTCATTTAGGAGCGACAAGTGCGTATGTAGGAGATAATACTGATTTGATTCAAATTAAGGAAGGGCTTTTAATTATTAGAAAAAAAGACTACTTGTCTTAATTGAAAAAATGAGAGATTTTGCATTGCAATACAAAGATTTGCCAACTTTAGGATTTACTCATTTCCAAGCGGCACAGCTTACAACTGTTGGGAAAAGAGCGACTTTGTGGCTTCATTCGTTACTTCTTGATTTTGAAGAATTGGAATTTAGATTAGAAAACTTGAGATTTAGAGGAGTTAAGGGGACTACTGGGACTCAGGCTAGTTTTAAAGAATTATTTGAAGGAGATTTTGAAAAAAAGTAAAAACAGTTGGATGAATTGGTTACTGAAAAAAAGCTGGATTTGGAAAAAAACAAGGTGTTTCAGGGCAAACTTACGATAGAAAAGTGGACGCACAAATCTTGAATTTATTATCAAACATTGCTCAATCTTCTCACAAATTTACAAATGATTTTAGATTGTTGCAACATTTGAAAGAATTGGAAGAACCATTTGAAAAAAATCAAATTGGGTCAAGTGCAATGGCATACAAGAGAAATCCAATGAGAAGTGAAAGAATTTCATCACTTGCAAAATATGTAATTTCAAGCTCACAAACAGGAGCATTAGTTTTTTCAACACAATGGTTTGAAAGAACATTGGATGATTCTGCAAGTAAGAGATTATCTATTCCACAAGCATTCTTGGCGGTTGATGCAATCTTAATTATTTGGCTTAACATTATGGATGGAGTTGTTGTTTATCCAAAAGTAATTGAAGCTAATATTCAAAAGGAATTGCCGTTTATGGCGACTGAAAATATCATTATGGAATCAGTTAAAAAAGGAATGGATAGACAAGAAGTTCACGAAATTATTAGAGAACTTTCAATGGAAGAAACAAAAGAAATTAAATTGAATGGAAATCCTAACAGATTAATTGATAGAATTATAAAAGACGGTAGATTGGGACTTAAAGCAGAAGATATGGAAGGAATCTTGGTTTCTGCTAATTACACTGGATTTGCTGGACAACAAACTGAAGATTTCGTTAAGAATGAGATTGATCCGATTTTGGATAAGTATAAGGATAAGATTGTTGAGGATAGGGAAGAATTGAGAGTTTAATTTGAAAAATGAAAAAAGCAAAAAAAATTTCCCTCACAAGAAGCCAGAACATGGCAAGAATAAAATCCAAAAATACAAAACCTGAAATCTATATCCGTAAATTACTTTATAAAATGGGATATAGGTACAGAGTGAACTATTCACAGCTTCCAGGAACACCTGATATTTTTTTATTCTGAAATATAATACAGCAATATTTGTAAATGGGTGTTTCTGGCATAGGCATAAAAATTGTAAAATTGCAACTTTTCCTAAGACAAACACGGAGTATTGGAAAAAGAAGTTCAAAAGAAATGTGGAGAGGGATATTGAGGTTTATGAGAAACTTTTTGAGATGGATATTAGTGTGATTACGATTTGGGAATGTGAAATTAATAAAATACAACGAAATGAAGAATATAAGGAAAAAAATATTTGAAAATTTTTGAAGGATAGAATCGAAAAGAGTCTTTAATTATGAAGAAAAAGACATTTCAGTTCAGATGGAAGTTGCAGAGAAAAAAATAAGAAATATCCAAAAAAATTTAAGGAGCGAAGTAATGAAAAGTAAAATATTATTAATTTTTTTCAATTTTTTTATACTTTCTTTTAATGTTTTTTTCAAATTCAAATCCAAATTCTAATGAGAAATTTAAATTGGCAAAATCATATTTGGAACAGAAAGAATATGTCAAAGCCGAAAAAAATATATTTGGAATTGGCTAAAAAAAGAAAGATGTTCATGCGATATATAATTTAGGTTATCTTTATATGGAGCAAGGAAAAAAATAATAGAAGGCGAAAAGTATTATAAAATGGTCGCTGATATGGGATATGATGATGCGATGTTTAATTTGGCAATGTTTTTATGATAGACAAAAAGAATTATGATAAAGAAAAAAATTTTTATTTAGAAAGATTGGTCGCAAAAAAATCAAAAATGATGCAATATTTCAGTTGGCAATTATTTACACGCAAGAAGGAAATTATCAGAAAGTTGATGAACTTTATAATCGATTATTGAAAGAAAAAAATATCAAGAAAGCGAAGTTTTCTATAATTTAGGAGTTTCTTGCTACTATCAAAAAAATACGATGAAGCAGAAAAAGTATTTTTTTGAAGGCAATAGAACTTGGAAATAACGATGATCCTGAATATAATTTAGGAATTTTATATAAAGTTCAAGGAAAATTCGCACAAGCTAAAAAAATATTTGATACCGCTTGCTCAAAAAGGTAAAGTAGATGCGATGATAAATGTAGGAGCAATTTATCGAGATGAAAAAGATTATAGCAATGCTAAAAAAAGTATTATAAAATGGCAATGGATAAAGGTTCACGAGAAGCGGAAGCAGAATATAATACTATATTGATATTAGAAGAACATGGTCTATAAAATATGTGTTTGATAAACTAAGTTTTTTTATCTCGAGTTTTAGTATATTTATCTTGATAAATTCTGAGTTTGTATAGTTATAGTTATCAAATAAATCTATAATATTAATTTAATAAAAAAACAATATCTCATTTTAATAACAAGGGATTTTTTTACCCTTGTTAAATAAAAACAAATTTATTTATTATTCAAAAAAATTTAAATTATTTTTTTACAAACTTTCTTCCGCTTCTTCAATTGTTTTATATCCTTTCTCTAACACAATATTTTCCAAATTATTTTCTGCTAAATTTATATTATTTGAAACGCAGTTTTGGATATATTCATAATACAATTTTAAAGTTTTTTTATCGAATATGAAGACAATTCTCCCTTTAAATAAGTTTCAATTGAAGTATAATTTGGAGTATCGTATTTTGAGTGTAAAGGACGACCTTTTGAGGTAAGTTTTGGATATTTTTTTCTATTATTTCCTCTTCCCAATGTAAATAAATTTTTTTACTATTTTTTTGATTAATTCTTTTTTTCTTGGGGAATTTCAGGTAAATAGTTTTTTTGATTACTTCATATTCTTTTGGTGCACTATATTTCATCATTCTGGCATATTTATCCTGAACGATGTTTTTCGCCACGGTGTTTTGCTAAAATCAAGTCTTCCAGATAACTTTCCAAGATTTCATCAGGCAATGTTTCCCATTGGCTTCTTCTCATAATTTCAAATTCCTGCGGGTTATCTTGACATTCTGCCCTTCCTTCCGTATGATGCACATTTTGAAAAAAATTCCCATTCTCTTTTTAAAAATTTGTCTAATAAAACTTTCTTTTTTTACTAACTTCTATTTTCATTTTTTTGATTCTCCTATTTTTTTAAATCCATAATTATTTTATAAAAATATAATAGATATATGTTCGATAAACTAAGTTTTTTTGTCTTTACAAGGGGTCAAGACCCCTTGCTTCAGGATATTTTTATTTATTAAATCCTAAATTTGTATAGTTATTGAATAGATCTAATATTTTTTTACATTAATCCATCGCAGGATTCCCAGTTTCTTAACTTTTCATCTTCTATTTTATTTTTGCACAAAAAGGCCCGTAATCTTGTAAAAAAATCACTTGTTAATTGTCGTGGAACAATATTTTTGATATTTCAATTCTAAAAATTACATTAGCACTTATTTCTTCAATAATCTGAAATTTCCGATTTACTGCGCCAACTGGCAATTTTACCAGTTCCTCAATTAGAAAAATACGTTTTTTTCTCCTAAAATTTTCAAATTTTTTTCAAGGCTTTTTGGCATCCATTTATAGAACAGCTTATACTTTTTATTTAATAAAAAAATTATATGAATTGCCTCGCTTATAAACTCAGTTTCCGCCAGCCTTGCACACAATCTCATTTCTTCTCATACACCGCAAATAGTTATACTGCCCAGATTGTGCCATTTTCATACATCTTGTGGCTATTTTATTAAGCCGTATATCTTCTGGAAAAATATTTTTTTCCAAATCACTTCTAATTTTTTTGTAAATTTCCCCAAATTATCCATAAAAAAATTTCTCCATTAACTGCCGTTGCAAGCAATTCTTCTGGAATTAATCTCCAATCATACAAATTTTCAGGTACCTTCACATCCCCCAAAAAACTTAAAAAAACCAGTCATCCATATTCAGGACTCCACGTCGTCCATCTCCAAATTCACTAACATTTAATGCTTCAAATCCTAAAAAAATTCCTTCTGGCAATTCACTAAGTCTTTTTGCAAATTCAGCCCATATTTCTCATAATCTTCCGAAGTTAGCCAAATACAGCAAGACGGTCCAAAATCGTGATCCTGCGAAATCTCATCATCAAATCCAAAACATTCAGAACCTTCTCCCGCAAGTCCAGCTGCCATTTTTTTCAAAAAAACTTCTGAAACTCACTTTTTATAACTGGCAGATAAATTTCTTCAAAATATTTCCTTGAAAGCTCCAATCCTTTTAATCATTTTTTTCTCCTTTTTTTCAAAAAAATCTAAACCATTTTTTTCTTTTTACAATTTCGATATTTTCCAAAAATATTCTTATAATTATTACTTTCTTTTCCAAAAGTCTTTTCACAAATTTCTGCACTTTCCTCAAATAATTCCAATGCCTTTTCGTATTCATTCTCTTCAAAATAAAAAGTTGCCATATTATTCAAAACTGCCGCATATAAATTGTGAGATTTCCCAACTTCCTTTTCAATTAATTTTTAACGATTTTTTTGTAAATATTCTTCAGCTTTTTCAATATTTTTTTCACTTTTTAAATAAGGCTGTACAAGATTACTCAATGTAATCGCATACTGAATTGGATTTTTCCCCAACTTTTTCCAGTACTTTCAAACTTCTTTCCTGTAATTCAATCGCCTCTTCAAATCTTCCAAGCTCCTGATAAAAAAGAGCCAAATTATTGCATACGCTCGCATAAACATAATCATTCTGAAGATTATTATCCTCATAAATCTTCATAGTATTAAGGTAAATATCTTCAGTTTCATCATACTTTTTCATAAATCTATAAACTTCTGCCAAATTCAAGTCGCAAGTCGCATACGGAACACTATTTTTTTCCCATATTTTTTTTCTCAATAAATCCCTGAGCTTTCAATAAAGCGTTTTTGTGCCGTATCAAATTCTCCAACGTATTTAAGCGTCCCTCCGATTTCATTTAAAATCTTAATATTCTCATCACTTTCTTCCCCAAAAAAACCTCTTGTGTAATTTCTGCCAATTCCTTTAGCACCTTGACTTCCTCCACAACATTCCCCTGTCGCATAAGTTCCTTTCTTAAATTTGTCAATTCATTTATTCTAATTTTTTCAAATTCATTTAACATTTTAAATTTCTCCTTTATACTAATCTTTTTAGTTATTTGTAAAGTTTTTTTATATTTTTTTGATCTCTTGCTACTGTAATCATTTAATTTTTTTAAAGATCTTTCTTTTTACAATTATCTAACTAATTCTTTATTATTTGAATAGATTTCATTTTTAAATTTATTACTTAATAAAAAGTTTACCACACAAAAATTATATTCTGCAATAGTTTAAATATTTTTTTATAAAATAAAAAAAGCCAGCAATTAGCCAGCCTTTATTAATAAGTTTAAATTATTTCCTGCGACTTTTCAATAAATTTATCAAAGATTCTTTGCATTTTTTCATTACCACGAACTGCCATCATTTCAGGATGCCATTGAACAGCATAAAAGAATTTGTGATTTTTTTATTTTGGAAAGCCTCTATTATTCCATCATTTGCCTTTTGCAATCGAAGTTAATCCATTTCCTAAATCTTTTATCATTTGATGATGATAGGAATTTACCCTTGCTTTTTTTCTCCAAAAAAATTTCAAATAAAAATATTGTCCTTTTTCAAGGTTTATATCGTGTGTTGGCAAATCTGGAAGCCATTTTTGCATATGATTAATTGTTGTATCTATATATTTTACATCTTGATACAGACTTCCGCCAAAATAAACATTTGCAATTTGAAGTCCACGGCAAATTCCAAAAACAGGTTTTCCAGTTTTCATAAATTCATCTAAAATTACAAGCTCAAATTCATCACGCTGTGGTGTAATGCTTCCAACCTCCTGCAGACAGTCTTCTCCATATAAAACTGGATCAGGATCTCCCCCGCCCGAAAGTAAAAGTCCATCTAAAACTTGTATCTGTTCCTTTATAACTTCAAGATTTTCAGTTATTGGCAAAAATAAATGGAATTCCTCCAGCATTTATGACGGCTTTGCTATAATCTACTGAAACTATTGTTTTGTGGTCATTTAATCTGTTTGGATTTAATTCCAGCGAAGTAGTGATTCCTATTAATGGTTTTCTTTTGTTATTCATTTCCGCAATTCCCTTCTTTACTTTTTCTTATTTAAAATTTCTCACTCTTCCAAAAAAGTCAATAAAATTCTTATAAGTTACCATCTCAATTTCATTTTGAGAATACCCTCTCTTTTTCAAGGCTTTTTCCACATTTCCCAGTTCTGTAACATCGTGCAATCCTGAAAGTCCAGAAACTTCTTCCCTTCTGGCGTATAATATTCTGCAAAATCAAGCCCAAATCCAACTTTATCCAGCCCAATTTTTTCAGCCACATATTCCAGATGATTTAAAAGCATTTCCAAATTTTTATCACTTTCATTTTGACTGACAAAATTATGATAACTATTCATTCCAACTATTCCACCACGTTCACCAATACACAAAAATCTGATCATCATTCAAGTTTCTCATTGATGGACAAAGACTTCTCGCATTTGAATGGGAAGCAAAAAAATGGCTTTTTAGAATGTTTTGCAATATCCCAGAAAGTCTTATCATTTGCATGTGAAACATCAAGCAGGATTCCAAGTTCATTAATTATTTTTACAGCATCAATTCCAAGTGGCGTAAGTCCTCTGTTTTTATCCCCGCTTTGCCCTGTCGCAAAAAGCATTTGTTTCATTCCAAGTCATTCCAATATGTCGCACACCAAGCTGATACAGCAAATAAATATAGTCAAGCTTATCCCCAATTCCAGGAAGCCCTTCAATTCCAAGCACAACTCCAAATTTTTTTATCCTTTTCATTCAAACTTTTTTTCCATCATTTTAAAATCAGATGGCTCTTTTATTATTTTTTTATCAAATCCCTTGCATAATGCAATTCTTCAGTCATTGCCCTTAAATCTGAAAAAAATATTCCTCAGCATTTTCTACTTTATTTACATTCAAATAAATTACAAAAATTCCTCCAGAAAGTCCTCCCTTCAAGAATTTATCCTTATATTTATTTCTTATAACATCTTTATTCCCTTTTTGTATTCCCAAAAATTATCTGTCCACACATCTGCATGCATATCGAAAAAAACATTAATTTTTCCTTCTTTTCTTTATTTTTTTATTTTAATCATTTCCCTTAAAAATAATCAAGCACTTCAACCAGACTATTAAACTTCTTATAAACTAATTTTTTTCAATTTCTTCTGTCGGTTTCAATTTATCTGGTACCATAATTGGAAATGTTCCCGTCGCATGTGCTCGCTCTTATTCCATTAAAGGAATCTTCAAATACTGCAGTTTTTTTGGAGATACTCCCGCCTTTTTTTGCTCCTATCAAAAAAATACTTCAGGATCGGGCTTACCATGAACTACATCTTCTGCCGTTACAAAATAAGAAAAAAATATTTTTTTAGATCTTTTCCATTAATTAAAGCTTCTGCCATAAACAAATCCGAAGAAGTCGCTAGAATCATTTCTTTTATTATTTTCCCTCAAAAAAATTCTAAAAAGTTCCAACGCACCTGATTTTTAAAAGGCACTTCACTTTTTTTAGCCAATTCTAATATATGATCCTTTACTGTCCCCATCATTTCATCATAAGGAAAAATCCTGCCCCAATGATTCTTTAAATAATATTCTTGCCTTATCATCTGTAACACCTGTTGTCTTTTTCCACAATATCCTTTGTTATTGTATATCCCATTTTTTTTAGCCACTTCACGCCCATATTCAACATAAATGGTTTCCGTGTCAAATAGCAATCCATCCATATCAAACAAAAAAATAATTCAATTTCTTCAAAAAAATTTCTTTCCCATTACAAGTTTCTCCTTATTTTTTAAAATTATTTTTTTCACTGTCAAGTATCGAAACCGAACGATGGGCAACAGAAGTTATCACTTCATTAAACTGCAATATTCCAACACTTAAAAAAATATTGCCACAGCCAGATGTTCCCCATCTCTTGCCAGCCCAATTTTACCACCAACACTAAGTCCATTTATAATTGCCTCAATTTGACTCATTGCTTCCCGCATCGCACCAATTACTGCACCATCGTGAGCATGCACATCTTGAATAAGGTTATTTCTTTTTGCCGCCATTAATGCGCTTTCTATAAACTTAAAACGTGATTGAGGCATTGCTCCACCAACATTTACTGTCGCTGTTCTTATTCCTTTTTCCTTATATTCCTTCATTAGCTTTCGTTCTTCATCTCGTGAAGAAATCGACATTTTTAATGCTATTCTGCATATTTCCACACTTTTTATTATTTTCTTCCATTTTAAAAATCCTCATTTTTTTCGTCTTTTTTTAACAATTTTTCTCCCCTTAAAAGAAGTTTAATTGCTTCCACATATCCATCTTTGCCTTTTTCCATAAATTTGAGCAATACAGGTCTGCAGCTGTAACTGAAGTTTTTTTCTAAATTCTTCCCTTTCGTGAATATTGCTCAAATGAACTTCCACCGTTGGTATAGATATTGATTTTTATCGCATCTAAAAATTGCATAGCTGTAATGAGTGTAGGCTCCTGGATTTATTACAATTCCATCAAAAATTTCTAAAAATATGCCGATTGCAGGAAATCTATAATTTTTTTCCTTCAGAATTTGACTGCAGAATATCTATTCTGACTTTTTTTATCTGAAAAATTTTCCTTTTTATATAACTACAAATACTTTCATAGTCATCATTTCCATAGATACTCTTTTTCCCTAATTCCTAAGAAATTTAGATTAGGTCCATTTATAATCATTATTTTCTTCATTTTTACACATCCTTGTTTTTTTCAATCTAAAGTTTTCCCTTTAAAGCTGTAATTATTCTCTCAGTAACCACATCCATGTCATCATCATTTTTTTATTATAATATCAGCATATTTTTCTATATAAATTTATTCTTTCATCATATAATTTCCAAAGATTTTCAATATTTTTGCAAAAGAGGTCTGTTTTTCATGGTTTTTCTCTTGAAATATCCTCAATCGTTCTGTCAAGAAATATAACAATTCCATTTTTTTCTTCAAAAATATCAATATTTTCCTTTCTCTTAACAGCTCCTCCGCCAGTTGAAATAATAATTCCCTGTCTTTCAGACAATTCTTTTAAATATTTCGTTTCCAAATCTCTAAAAATACTCTTCCCTCTCGTTTGCAAAAAAATATCTGAAATAATTCTATTTTCCTTTTCTTCCAAATATTTATCAGCATCAAAAAAAGAGATAATTAGTTTTTTTGTGACAGCCAATATCCAATCGTGCTTTTTCCCGCAAGCGGGCATTCCAATTAATACTATATTTTTCATAAATCATCTACTTTCCTAATAAAAATAAAGTTTTTTTGTTTCCCTTACCCTGCTCAAATTTTATAATTTATACTGAATTTTTATTTATCTATTTAGATAATACTTACAAAATAGTAAACTATAATTTCTTAAACTGATTTTTCACTTTCTGAATATTCATATCCAGCTTCTGAAAACCTATTTAATAAACTATCCTTATCAACACCATAATAATTTACCAAATCATCCAAATCTGAAAATTCATCACGTAATTTCATATTTACAAGACTATAAAGCAAAGATTATATCTTTAGTTTCAAAATTTATCATTTCATCTCCTTCTCTATTTTTTTATAAAAATTATTTTTTTACTTTTGATTCATCATTTTCATCAATATTTTTCAATTACAACATTTTTTTACTTAAATCATCAAATAAAGTGTAATATTCATTTCCACGTTTTTTTCTAGAAAAATCTCCAACTCTAACATTTTCAGTTCCAAGATCACCTGTAACTTCATAAATTTCATTATAAATAGTTTCCAAAAAAATCCAATATCAAAAAAACAGTAAACAGTTCAGGCTCATTATCAATTCTAAAAAAAGTCTTTTCTGGAACAACAAAATACAAAGTTGATTCGTATCCCATATTTATTCCAAAAAAATAGAATATCTACGATGTTCCAGTTCATAATTTACAATCGAATACAGAATATCCACAAGAGATTCATCATATTCCAGCTCCTTCAGTCGTATGCTTTCCCAGTCAACATTTAAACTGTCAGGATTTATCCCTTTTTTCCCAAGCAGTTCCCTAAATCCATCTGTATAGCCTTTTGCCATAAATTTATAAAGATAGCTATCAGAATATTTTACCAAATATTGATAATAAAAAAATCCGAAAATGTACTGATTTTGTTTTCTCCGTCATTTAAGAACTCTTCTCCAAAAATATTTTTTTACAGCTTCTTCCGCTTCAAACAAATATTCCTTCTAGCCTCACATATTTCAAAAAAAGTTATCAGTATCCAGCACTTCGCATGACAAAATCATCAAGTTCATTATAAATTGACAGGTCAATATGATTTAACATGTCATTTTTTTGCTGACTTTTTCCTAGTTTTTTTAAATTTTTTTATCTTCATTAATTTCAGTTTCACTAATTTTTTTCATCTTTTTATTTCTTCTTGTTTTTCATTTGAATTTTCACTATTACTCATTTTGACTCCCACATAGTAAATTTACGTTAATAAAGGATAACGCATAATCCTTTTTTTATTATTTCAATTATTTAATTCCAACTTTATCAAGAAGTAAAATCCTATTACTTCACCTGTTTATTTTTCAATCGCCTGAATTATAAACTTAATATTTGAAATATTTTTCAAATTTTACCAATTTTTTTAATTTTTTTCCTTATTTTCATAAGATAGTGTTGAAGTATCTATATAGCTGTCAAACCATTTATCATAATTCCCGTATAACTTTCTCAATTTTTTTAAACTTGATTTTTGCTGAAGAGGCGACTTTTTTTCTTATCTTTCCCTTCATTTCCCCTAGCCTCTAAAAACTCCTTCCAATTTGTCGTATTCTTCATTTACAAGGTCTTTCATTCGTGTTGCCGACATTTTTTTATATTCCTCTTTTTGAAATTTTTATCTCCGTCGCTGTACAAATAATCATAAATGTCATCAATATTTCCATCTACAGTTTTTCCATCCTTTTCAGCTTCCAAATATGTATTCATATTCAAATTAAATGTTTCCAGCAGTAAATAAGTATTTGTATAAGAATACGACTGAAAATCCCCTATATCTTCTAAAAAACTTCCAAATGCACTTTTTAAAAAAATTTTGGATATTCTACAACATAATCGCTATAATATGCATACATTGATCTAAAAATTAGATTTTCTATTTCCCGAAAGCCTAGCAAATTCCCTGTCAAAATATGAACGATTTTCATTATATAAAGTCTTCATTACTTCAGAATATGCAGAATTTCCAACAGCTTCTCCACTTTTCAAGGCAGCTGACGTAAAATACTTATCAAAAATTGTCTTCTGCCTTACATTCCCCTCATCAATTATCTCCTTATTTGTCTTTGCAAAACCAATAGCAGCAACAACAATTATTCCTATCATTATTTTTAACATAAAAATCTTCCTCTCTTCTTAACTCTTTTTTTATTTTTTTTATAATCAAATTTTTCTTTAAAGTACAAATATTTTTTTATTTATATAATTTTTTTCTGATAATCTTTTATGAATTTCCTCAATAATTTCTGCCCCATACACTTCATTATGCCATATTTCTTCAGATTTAATTGCTTGTGAAATAAGCATCATAAGTCCATTTGCCACCTTTGTCCCTTTTTAATTTATACTTTTTCATAAGCACAGTTTCTTCAGGATTGTAAACAATATCCACGACTGCATTCACATCAATTAAATTCTTATCCTCAAGCGGGCAATTATCAACTGCAGGATACATTCCAACTGGTGTGCAGTTTACGATTAATTCAATATTTCTAAGTCCTGCAATTGATGAATAATGAATCAGTCTATCCTGATTTCTCACTTTAAAAGGATCATGTTCTATAATTGTCGCAAGAAAAACACTTTCAGCCCCGCTGTCAACCAATCCATTATAAATGGCTTTAGAAGCTCCGCCAGTTCCCAAAACAAGCACTTTTTTACCAGCAACATCAATTCCATTTAATTCCAACGTTTTAAGAAAACCAAAATAATCTGAATTATCTCCAACAAGTTTTCCATCTCTAAAAGTTACTGTATTTACCGCTCCAATTTTTTTAGCAGCTTCCGACACTTCATCAAGATACTTAATAACTTCCAGTTTATAAGGAATTGTAACATTAATCCCATTAAACTTTCCATTTCTTATATTTTTTTCATCAGTTCCTCAATTTCTCCAATTTCCCTTTCAATCATTTCATAACTCGCTTTTTTCCCAGTCAATTCAAAAAATATCTCATGAATTTCCTTTGAATAGCTATGTCCTAATTTTTCTCCCAATAATCCAAATTTTTTTCCATTTTTCTTATTTTTCCTTCCTGCATTCTTAATATTAATTTTTTTGTAGTCTTTTTATTTATAGATCTGTTTAATAATTTAATTTTTTTATTTTTTTATCTTTTTCTCAAGACATTCTGCCAGATAAGCTGTCAAACAAATTTATTTCAAAAATTTTAATCCATCCAGCTCTTCTTCTGTCAATTCCCTATATTCTCCCAGCTTCAAATTTTTTTATCCAGCGAAAGATTTCCCATTTTTACTCGCTTCAAATAAAGAACTTCATTATTAACCGCCTTAAACATTCTCTTCACCTGATGAAACTTCCTTCAGAAATTGTTATATAAACTTGATTATCGCCATTTTCATGCAAATTTTCAGAAATTACTTCAACTTTTTGCCTTTTTCGTTACAAAAATTTTTCCTCCAGCTTTATCCCGTTTTCCAAAGGTTTTTTTACATCATTTTCACTAAGTGGCTTGGCAATTTTTACATAATATTTCTTATCCACATGCTTTTTAGGAGAAAAGTAAATTATGCGACAAAAATTCCATCATTTGTAAGCAAAAAGCAAGCGCTTCAGTGTCAATATCCAGCCTTCCCGGCAGGAAAAAAATATCATAAGTCCTGTATTCATCATTTAATAGGTCAACAACAGTTTTATGGCAGTTATCCTCTGTTGCAGAAATAACTCCAGCAGGCTTGTTCATCATAATATAGACAAACGGCTTGTAACCGACAACTTTATTTTCATATTTTATAACATCTTTATTTTTCATCAATATGAATTTTTTTCCATCCTTTACAAAAAAACACCATTGACACTAATTTTTTTCTTTTTTTATGATTTCCTTAACTTCTTTTTCTCGTCCCAATCCCCGAATTTGCTAAAAAAATTTATCTAATCTCATCTAAACTCTTTCTTTCTTTTTTTATTTTTTTATTTATAAAATCCCGTTAATTTGAATATATTTCCAAATTATACAGTTTATAATTGCCTAAAAATCTGTAGATAATTTGATTTTTTTCCCGCATTTCCTCAAGCGCCATCCTTACCTTTTCACTAGACATATTTCCTTCCAAAAATCAATGTAAAAATAATATTCCCAAGGCTTATTTGCTCTTGGACGTGATTTTAAATTTACCATATTCAGCCCATATTTGTAAAAAAATCTGCAATAATCCAATTAATGCTCCTGATTCATTATTCGCACTTGTCACAATGCTTATTTTATCACTTCCGTCAATTACAGCTTCTTCATTTGAAATAATAAAAAAATCTCGTATAATTCTCTTCTTCGTTATTAATATTTTTCTTCAGTAATTCAAGTCCGTAAACTTCTTTTAGTTTTCATATTAGCAATGCAGGCATTTTTCCTTTTTACGCTTCTCTGTCGCAATATACTTCCCGCTAATTGCAGTATTTGTCATACGGTTAAGATGCCATTCATGCTTTGATAAAAACTGTGAGCATTGCATAAAAGCCTGGTCATGCGAATAAATATTCCTTATATCTTCAATTCTGCTCCCCTTCACACCTAAAAAGATTATGTGAAATTTTATGCCTAACTTCCCCAATTATATGAATATTTTTTTCGTATTAATCAAATCAATGCTGTCCCTGACTTCTCCTACAATAGAATTTTCTATTGGCAATATCCCAATATCTATTTTTGTATGAACAGCTTCCACCAGTTCCTTATGCGAATTAAAATGAAAAAAATATTTTTTTATTTTCCTCAATGCTGTCTACATCTAAATTTTTTTATTATTTTTTTCAAAAATATTCATAAGCACTTCATAGGCATACGACCCTGGAACTCCAGTATATCCTAACTTTTTTTATCCTTTCAAGTCCAAATCATTTACATATTTAGTTGAAATTCCTATTTTAAATTTTTTTGATATTCCTTGCTTGAATCCATAATATCCTTCCAAAAATTAGTTCAATATAATGATTGAGTTCCTTATTTTTTTCACTCTTTTCAAATTTTTTTTGAACAACTTCCTTTTCCCGTTCCTCATCAAAGATTCTTTTTTTCCCAGTCTGCTTCTTAAACTGCGCCACTTCCTGCACAATTTCCAGTCTTTCCTCCAGCAATTCCACCAACTGGCTGTCTAATTTATCAATCTTTTTCCCGAATTTTCCCCAAATCTAAATTTTTTTATTTGTATTCATCTGTCTTTCCTTTTTTTATTTTTTTATTTAAAAAAACAAGTCATTTTATTATACCATAACTTTTTTTAATTTTTTTCTTTAGATTACTTTAGAAATAAAAATTATCATAAATATTTCTTTTGATAAGTAAATTATACTAAAAATCAGTAAAAAGCAAGAATAGTTTAAAATTAATACAAAAAGGGAACTATTATTAACTATTAATTAAAAAAATAACTCCCTTTTTTTATTTTATTTTAAAATTGTAATTAAATTTTTTTGTATCCTGCTATTATATTGCTTAAATCAAAAATTATTTTTTTCAATATAATCTTCAACTTCAACAGGTTCAATATTCCAGATTTCTTTTTGCATATTCGGCAATAGTTCTGTCTGAACTGAATTTTTCCAGCATTTGCAATATTTTTTTAAGCGCTTTTCTAGTCCATTCTCTTTTATCTTTAAAATTGTTTTTTTGAAGTCTGTCTTGCGCTTCCCTGTATGATGCGAAATCTTTTAATAGGAAATACACGTCTGGACGTGAACCATCTACTCCATATAATAATGAATTTTGTAATTCTTTAAAAGATTCCTGTATGATTATCATCATAAGTTCCGTCACCCTAATTGATCGATAACTTTTTAAGTCCTTCCACATTATTATATTCATCAAATGGATTGTATCCTCCACGTTCTTGATAACTTTCAACTTCTTGTGCAGAAAGTCCAAAGATAAATGCATTTTCAAGTCCAACTTCTTCAACGATTTCCACATTTGCTCCATCCATTGTTCCAAGAGTTAATGCACCGTTTAGCATAAATTTCATATTACCAGTTCCAGATGCTTCTTTACTTGCTGTAGAGATTTGTTCTGATACATCTGCTGATGGGAATATTTTTTCTGCAAGTGAAACTCTGTAGTTTTCAAGGAATACAACTTTAATTTTTCCATTAATTTCAGAATCGTTATTTACTTTTTTTCAGCAACAGCGTTGATTAATTTGATAATTCCTTTAGCACGTCTATATCCAGCAGCTGATTTTGCTCCAAAGATAAATGTTCTTGGCTCAACGTCTAAATATGGATTTTCTTTTAATTTATTGTAAAGATCCATAATATGAAGCACATTTAATAATTGTCTCTTATATTCATGCACCTTTTTAACTTGAATATCAAAGATAGAATGAGGATCTACTTCAATTCCTGTAGTATCTTTTTATGTATTTAGCCAATTTTTTTCCTTATTATGAAGCTTAATTTCAGAAACTCTGTTTAAAAACATTATCGTCATCTAAATATTGTTCCAATTTTTTTAAGTTCATACAAGTCTGTAATCCATTTATCTCCAATTAATTCTGTAATTAATGTGGCTAATTCTGGATTTGATTTTAATAGCCATCTTCTTTGAGTGATTCCATTTGTTTTATTTAGGAATTTTTTTCAGGATATAATTCATTCCATTCTTTTTAATTCAGTATTTTTTTAAGAATTTCTGTATGTAATTCAGCAACTCCGTTTACTTTTGTGCGAACCTACGATTGCAAGCCATGCCATTCTAACTTGCCCGTTTCCAATAATCGACATTTTATTGATTCTTTCCCAGTCTCCAGGATATTTTTTTCCTGTAATTCTGCAACAAATCTTCTGTTAATTTCTTCGATAATTTGGTAAATTCTTGGCAATAATGGCTGGAATAGTGAAATATCCCATTTTTTTCCAATGCTTCTGACAAGATTGTATGGTTTGTGTAAGCAAATACATTTTTACAAATGTTCCAAGCTTCATCCCATCCTAATTTTTCCTTATCCAGGAAAATTCTCATCAATTCAGGAATTGCAACTACTGGGTGAGTGTCATTTAACTGAATTGCCACTTTTTCTGCAAATTTAGAAAAGTCATTTCCAAATACAGATTTATACCTTCTGATAATATCTTGCAATGAAGCTGACGTAAAGAAAAATTGCTGTTTCAATCTTAACAGTTTTCCATCTTTTTCAGTATCGTTTGGATATAATACTCTTGAAATATCTTCTGCTTGAACTGCTTTTTGCAGAAGCTTGTAAATAAGTTTGATCATTAAATAATTTTAGGTCAAATCCTTCAGGTGATCTGGCTTCCCACAATCTCAATGTATTTACTGTGTCATTTCCATAACCGATAACTGGCACATCATAAGCCACAGCGTGAACTGTTTCAGTATTTACACGTTTAAAGTATTCTTTTCCAAATTCGTCACGATGAACTTCGATTTGTCCTCCAAATTTTACTTCAAATACTCTGTCCATTCTTTTAATTGACCAAGGGTCACCATATTTTGTCCAGTCATCTGGATATTCCACTTGGAATCCATTTTCAATTTTTTGCTCAAACATTCCATATTTGTATCTAAGTCCATATCCATGCCCTGGTAATGCCAATGTTGCAAGTGAGTCTAAAAAGCATGCTGCAAGTCTTCCAAGTCCTCCATTTCCAAGTCCTGCATCCATTTCACGATCTTCAATTTTATTAATATCTACGCCCAATTCATTTAATGTTTCTCTAATAACGTCATTGATTTGCAAGTTGATTAGGTTGTTTCCCATAAATCTTCCCATTAGGAATTCTGCTGAAAAAGTAGTACATTTGCTTTTACCTGTTTTTTAGCATAAGTCTTTTTAGTATTGTACCATTTTTCCATTGCATAATCCAAAGCTACTTTTGAAACCGCATTATATAACTCAAATTCATGAGCTTCTTCAAGAGTTTTTCCATATTGCCTTCTCAGTTCCCTAAGAATACTGTCCTTCAATTCAGCTTTATTAATTTCCATATCTCCTCCTAAATATTTTTTTATTTACCATTTTCACTTTACCACTTTTTTTAGCATTATTTCAATAGTTTTTGACAAATTTAATTACATTTATCTATTTTTTTAATTTTTGTATATCAAAAATACTTATCTCATCGGATTAATTGCCGTAAGTTCCCACTTATAAATTCCTTCCATCCTTTAATGTCGCATCATAGCCAATATATACATTTTTTTAGCCGTTTATTTACTGGAGTAAGTTTATATCTGTACATTAGCGGAACTTCCACCGCCTGTCCAATATAATATTTTTTTGCCAGTTTTTAAATGCTTCTGCTTTATAATTTGGAACTGTCAATGATTTTTTTCACCTAATATTTCTGCCATTAGTCTATCGTTTTCTTCTGATACGAAACGTGAATAATTAAGTTGAGACTTTCTTCCTGCTGAACTAGTTGGATCTAGGGTTGTTCCAACTCCCCATGCTCCAAAAAAATACATCTATATCTTTAGAATCTCCTTCCCACTTTTTTTCATAAAAAAATTTTTGGAAAGCCAGTAATCTTCCTGATGTAAGAACGGCTTTTATTCCTATTTTTTTCCAGCTTTGAATATAATTTTGCGCAAGCGGCTCTGCCACATCTCCACCAGCCATAAATGCCATCTTTATTTCAAAAGGTTTCCCATTTTTATCTTCACGGTATCCATCTCCGTTCACATCCTTATATCCCGCTTCATCCAGTAATTGCTTTGCCTTTTCAGGATTATACGGATAACCCTTTAAATCCTTTGGAAAATATTTTTTAAAAACAGGGGGAATTGATGAAGTCGCTTCCTGTCTTAATCCAAAATAAAATGCCTGCGCTATTTCTTCAACATTTATACCATAAGCAAGAGCTTGCCGCAATCTCACATCTGCCATCTTGGCATTTGGATCTGTTATATTTTCCCCTTTTGCCTTGTCGTAATGCCCTAATTTAAACGACAAATACGAATAATACAAATCCTGTTGCCCCAAAGTTTCAATATTTTTCAAATCCTTATAATTATTATACAGAGAATCAGGCATACTCATTACATAGTCATATTTCCCAGTCTTTAATGCCGCTACTATAGATTGTGAATTTACCACTTGCAATATCGCCTTGTTAATTTTAGGCTTTCCTCTGTAATAATATGGATTTGCCGTAAATTCCAGACTTTCTCCACGTGAAACTTTCGTAAGATTATATGGCCCTAATGTTACTGGTTTTACCCTAATTTTATCCGATGAAATCAAGTCTTTTTATTGGCACATCCTTTAAATAATGCTTCGGTAATGCATTTCCGATTAAACCATTTCCAACTGCATAGATACTTTTGTCCCAATTGCGAGAATGAAATTTCCACTGTTTTATCATCTATTTTTTTTATTCCTGAAATACTTTTGGCGCTTCCACTATGGTATTCCTTCATTCCAACGATTTTTTGACTTTCCTCTGTATATCTCACACCTGGATAATCCTTATTTCCCACAATTTCATAGGCATAAATCACATCATCGGCAGTCAAAGGCTGTCCATCCGACCATTTTATTCCATCTTTTATTTTTTTATTGTAGCTTTTTTTATTTTTTTGCATCAACTTTAAGAGTGGCAGCTCCAGTATCTGTTATTTCAAAATTTTCATCAACTTCAAATATTCCTGAACTTAAAAATGTTGAAATAATATCGCCATCATAACCATCTGTATAAAGCACTTCATTAAAAACTCCAACAAGCGGATCATCCTTTACCATCGCCACTTGTAAAGTTCCACCTTCTATTGCAGGCTCATTATTTGACGTTTTTTTATTGGAAATAATGATAAATTCAGTTTTGCGCCAGGCATTTCACTTCTCTTTTTACCTGGACTGCACGACATTGCGAATAATAACACTAAAAACGTTATTATCAACTTCCACTTTTTCATACTTAGATTCTCCTTTTTCTAAAATTTTTATCCTCTTCTTTGTTTTGCATCAGCTGCCCTATTTAAAGCCTGTCCAACATAGTTTATGCAAAGCATCATAATTAAAAATTAATATTGAAGCTGGAAGCCATATCCACAATTTTGTCGACAGCACTTCGGGATCTGTCGCATAACCAACTAATGTCCCAAGACTCGGTGTAGAAAGCGGCAACCCAAATCCCAGAAAACTAAGCCCTGTTTCAATCCCAATATTTCCAGCAAATCCCAATGTCAATTCCACAATTATAATTGAACTTAAATTAGGCAGTATTTCTCTGAAAATTATTGTCAAATCCTTTGTTCCCATAGTTTTTGAAGCTAAAACATAGTCTTTTTTTACTTTCTGAAAGTGCCTTGCTTCTAATAAGACGTGCTGATCCAACCCAGTAAAATGCACTCATTATAAGAACAAAAGTTGTAATTGTATATTTTGGAACAATTGTAACAAATACAATGATTATCATAAGTGTCGGTAAAATTGTAATAAAGTCAATAATTCTCATTATTACATTATCCACCCATTTTCCATAATATCCTGCTGTTAACCCTAAAAATATCCCAATTCCTGAAGTTAGAATAGTTATTGCAAAACCAATAATAATCGAATTTCTTGCTCCTAGTATAAGCTGTCCAAGTATTGAACGTCCTCCAGAATCAGAACCTAGCCAAAATCCCTCTTTCATTGGAATGGCATACTTATCAAGCAGACTTATTTTCATAATTTCATCCTGATTTGCAAAAAGCGATCCAATAAAAATTATTCCAAAAAGAATTACAAGAATAATAAGCGAAGCAAGTGCCAGTTTATCCTTTAATATTTCCCTTGTAATAACACTAATTCCAGTTGGCTTGTTATCACTTTTCTTAATATTTTTCAAAAATCTTCTGTTTTTTTCATTATTCTCCTTTAAAAATTTCATTATTAGACATTCCTTCACCACCTACTCTATTCTAATTCTAGGATCAACAATACTAAGAATAATATCTGAAAGCAAACTTCCAAGCAATGTTAAAAAAATCCAAAAAAAGCAATATTAACGCAGTAACAACGCTGTAATCCCGTGTTATTATAGAATTTACAAACAATCCTCCCATTCCAGGATAACTGAATATTTTTTTCAATAAAAAAATTGAACCTCCCAAAAGTCCTGTTATCGAATAACCAAAAAAACGTCGCAATTGGTAAAATCGAATTTCTGAAAAATATGTCTAGAATAAACCTTATTTTCAGGAACTCCCTTACTTTTCGCCGTTTTTACATAATCCAAATTCTTAGCATCAATCACTTCATTTCTCAAATACTGCACAATCCAAGTTGTTCCCAGCAATGCATATGTAATTGCAGGCAATATTATATGATAAATCCTGTCAAGAATTTGACCAAAAGTTCCAGTATGAAGCCCAGCTGTCACTGAACCAGTTGTCGGAAACCACCCAAGCGTATATCCAAAAAACCAGATCATTATAAGCGAAAGCACAAAAGTCGGTATCGCATAGCTCACATAGTTATAAAATGTAACACATTTATCAAGCATTGAGTTTTGATAACGTCCAGCAAGCATTCCAAGCGGTATTGCAATGCAATATGTCAGAATAAGGCTAAGCAGCGACAAAATAAAAGTATTTACTGCACGTTCTCCAATAAGCGTCTTTACAGGAACGTTATAAGTATAGCTCATTCCCAAGTTACCGGAAAAAGCATTTTTTAGCCATCTTACATACTGAATATGCCAAGGATCGAGCAACCCTGCCTTTCTTCGCAATTCTTCAAGTGCCGCAGGATCAGTTTGCGGTGTAATTAGCCCAGTAAACGGATCTCCTGGCATAAGTTTTGCCAAAATAAAGATTAATACACTAAGTATGAATAATTGCGGTATCATAACAAGTATTCTTCTTAAAACTGTTTTTCCACATTGATTATTTACCTCCTTTTTCACTATTTCCATTATTTTTTTCAAATTTTTTTATCTTTAAAAAGCAACAAAATGTGTATCTGTCAATTTTTTTCAGATCAAAGACACGTCCATTTTCATCATAATATTTTTTTTCATTTGCTAAATATTCCCTTTCAATTTCTAGCCGTCTTCTTTTTATTTTCTGTCCGTTTTTTTCTGGATGTATTTCTGGAATCGTCGTAATTAGCCGCTTTGTATAAAAAGTGTTCAGGATTTTTGTAAATATCATTTTTCTCTCCAGTTTCCACAAATCTTCCGTGGTACATTATAAACATATAGTCACACATATGCTTTACAACTCCTAAATCATGGGAAATAAAAAGATAGCTAAGTCCAAACTGCTCCTGAATATCCTTCCATATAATTCAATACTTGCGCCTGGACTGACAAATCAAGTGCCGACACAGGCTCATCTGCAATAATCAGCTTAGGCTTTGTCGCAACAGCCCGTGCAATCCCTAGCCTTTGTCTTTGCCCGCCAGAAAAATTCATGTGGATATTTAAAAAAATATCTTCTCTGTTCATTCCTACAATTTCCAGCAGTTCCGATACTTTCCTTTTTTTCTTCATCTGGCGTTAAATTTTCAAAAATTTCTCAAAGGTTCTGAAATTAAATCAATTACTCTTTTTAGGATTTAAGCTGGATAACGAATCTTGAAATATCATTTGCACATTTCTATTATATTCACTTCTTCTATTTCTAAATTTTCTGTCAATTTCCCTTCCCTCATAAATAATCTTTCCACTTTTTTTATTTTTTTCCAGCCCAATTATCGCCTTTTCCAATTGTAGACTTTCCAGATCCCGATTCTCCCACAAGTCCATAAGTCTTTCCTTTTTTTCAATAGTAAAACTGACTCCATCTACAGCATAAACATAATCAATTATCTTATTAAAAAAATCCTCCACGAATAGGATAATGAACTTTTTAAGTCTTTTACTTCAATAAAACTCATATTTCTATTTTTTTCCTCTCTAAATTTTTTTAAAAATTTTTTTACTTTTTAAAATTTACTTCTCAAAATGAAAGTTTTTTTCCAGCAGGTACATCTTACAAAATGCCCTTCTTCAACTTCATGCGACTTTTGGATTTTTTTCATGTTCATTTTCCTTTATCCAAGGGATTCTTTTAGAAAAATCAGTGACCTGTTCTCTCCATTTTAGTTATTGATGGAACAATTCCCTTAATTACATGCAACTTTTCATTTTCACTGTCAAGCTGTGGAATCGAACTTAAAAAGTGATCTTGTATAAGGATGCTTTGGATTGTCAAACAATTCTTTCACATTGGCAATTTCTACAATTTCTCCAGCATACATAACCGCCACTCTGTCTGCCATTTCTGCAACTACACCCAGATCATGAGTAATTAATATAATCCCAGCATTTATCTCACTTTGCAAAGTTTTTAGCAAATCCAGTATCTGTGCCTGAATTGTAACATCTAGTGCCGTTGTTGGCTCATCAGCTATAATAACTTCAGGCTTACATGAAAGCGCTATTGCAATTATAACCCTTTGCCGCATTCCTCCCGATAATTCATGTGGAAATTGTCTTGCTATACGTTCAGAATTTTTTATTCCAACGTGATTTAACAGCTCAAGTACACGTTCTTCTCTTTCCTTCTTAGATAGTTTAGTATGATAAATCATCCCTTCTTCAATCTGATCTCCAATCCTCATAAGTGGATTAAGAGCCGACAATGGATCCTGAAATATCATCCCAATTTTATTCCCACGAATCTTGTTATATTCCTCCTCCCCAATTTTCAAAAGATTTCTACCTTCAAAATTTATTTCTCCCTCCAGCTTAGTGTTATTCGGATTATGAAGTCCAATAATGGAAGTAGCAAGCGTACTTTTCCCACATCCCGATTCTCCCACTATTGCCAGTATTTCATTTCTTCCAAGTTTCAATGAAACATTGTCAACAGCTGGAAAATATTCATCTTTTATCCGAAAACTCGTAATAAGATTGTTAATTTCTATTAACGTTTCAGCTTTCTCCATATTCATCTCCTTCAAAAAAACTTTTTTTAAATTTATTTCATATCCATATTGTAGCACAAAATCAAATTTTTTTACTCATTTTTTTTAATTTATAATTGACATTTTTTTAAATTTTTGAATGTATAATGCTTTTTAGAGTTTAATAATTTAAATTAAAAAAATTTTTTTAATATGCGAGTGTGGTGGAACTGGTAGACACGCTATCTTGAGGGGGTAGTGACTCCTGGTCGTACGGGTTCAAATCCCGTCATTCGCACCATTATAATAATATTTATAAAAAAATTTAATATTCTATGCGAGTGTGATGGAATTGGTAGACATGCTATTTTCAGAGGGTAGTGGCAGTAGCCGTACGGGTTCGACTCCCGTCACTCGCACCATTTTTTTATAAAAAAACATCTGAATGATTTTTCATCAAAACAGATGCTTTCTTATTTTTAAAAAAATTTATTTCTTTTTATTTTCTTCTTCATCAATCTTAGCTTCCATCAGCATAATCAAATAATCAAGTTCCAATTCCCCACGTTCTGCTATCATATTAAGATTTGCTATTTTTAGACATCATCATATATTGAACAGGATCCAGAAGTTTTTTTGTATTCTGGAGAAATCATCGGCATATATTCCTTAATATAAGGATATTTCTTAATAACATCTCCTATTACAGTTTTTTTCCGCTCAAATTATACTTGCTCTTAAATTCCTCTTTCATTTTTTTGACTCCTCATTTTTATCAAACAAAAATATTTTGATTAACAAAATTATTTTTATCATATTTTTCACTAAAAAAAGTGTGACAAATAGCACACTTTTTCTAAATAATTTTCTTTTATTATTTTTTTCTCCCCATACTTCATCAGCAACTTCCTTAATAAATCTAAGTTTTGCCCATTGCTGTTCTTCTGTAAGATGATTTCCCTCCTCTGTTGAAGCAAATCCACATTGTGGACTTAAATAAAGTCTATCTAGCGGAACATATTTTGATGCTTCTTTTATACGAGCAATCACAGTTTCTTTTTTTCCTCTAAAGTCGGATTTTTTTAGAAGTTATAAGCCCCAATACAACTTTTTTTATCCCCAGAAACTTTTTGCAAGTGATTCAAAAGTTCCAGCTCTTTCGGTATCAAATTCCAAATAATAAGCGTTCACATCTTCTTTTTCCAAAAAGTTCATCAGCAATTTTTGTCATATCCACCTTGTCCAAACCAAGTCGAAGCATAATTTCCACGGCAAACATGCGTATTAATTACCAAATCTTCTGGATTATTTTTGAAATACTCTATTATTTATATTTAAAAAAATCTTTCTGCAAATTCACGCCTAATAACTTCCTTATCCCTGTCACTGTTTTTCAATAAATGAAGCAATGAAATTGTCATCTACAAGACATCCCCAAGTACAGTCATCAATCTGCAAAGTTCTAAGCCCTTCATTATACAAATCATTTATTACTGTTTTTGTAAGCATTTACAATATCATCTTCTAATCCTTTAAAAATCAGGATAAACTTTAAGAAGTGCCTCAACATGCTTATCTTCCCTTACTAATTCCGCATAAAACTGTGCTGGAGCTGGTATCGTAAATCTAGCTTCCACACCTTTTTTATCTTTTACCAAATCTCGCAAAAATATAAAATGCTTTACAAACGGATGATTTTCCCCACTAATTTTTCCAGTAACAATCGCAGTATCATCACGAGTTACAACTCCATTAAATTCATATCCCTTATCAGCGTGAATATGTCCAATTCCATTAAATCCCCAGAAGAAATCCAAATGCCAGTAACTTCGTCTAAACTCTCCATCAGTAACACTTGTATATCCTAGCTCAATTTGCTTATCCACAATTTTTTTAATTTCTTCATTCTCAATTTTTGTCAATTCTTCCTTGTCAATTTTCCCCTTTTCAAAATCATTTCTAGCCTTTTTCAATCTTTCAGGTCTTAAAAAGCTTCCTACCGTATCATGTCTATGAGGTGCATTTATTGTACACATATTTATCAGCTCCTTTATTTATTATTTATTTATAAATTTATTATATTTTTTTACATTTTTTTATTTTTAATAATATTTCTATAATCTACTTTTTCACAATTCTTGTAGCTTCAACAAGATTTTTCCAAACTTTTTACAGTTTCTGTAATTCCTCTTGTCTTTAATCCACAATCTGGATTTACCCATAATTTTTTTCTTTTCCCAATTTTTTTAACCATTATTTCTAAAAGTCGCTACAATTTCTTCAACCAGAAGGTACTCTAGGAGAATGAATATCATAAACTCCAGGACCTACTTCTGTTTCAAAGTTATTTTCTTTTAGGAAATCAAGAATTGTCAATTTTGATCTTGAAGCTTCAAATGTTATAATATCGGCATCCATATTGTCAATGTCTTTTATTATATCTTCAAATTGGCTATAGCACATATGTGTATGAATCTGCGTATCAACTTTTACTCCGCTATGGCAAAGTCTAAATGCCTTCAATCCCCAATCAAGGTATTCTTTATGCCAATCTTCCTTTCTTAACGGTAATTTTTCCCTAAGTGCGACTTCATCTATCTGAATTATTTTTATTCCTGCTTTTTCTAAATCCAATACTTCTTCTCGTATGGCAAGTCCAATTTGAAATGCCATTTCGCTTAATGAAATATCTTCTCTTGGAAATGACCAGTTTAGTATTGTTACAGGCCCTGTAAGCATTCCTTTAACAGGTTTTTCAGTTAATTTTTGAGCATATTCAGAATATAGAACTGAAATTGGTTTTGTTCTTTTCACATCTCCAAAAATTATTGGCGGTTTTACACATCTTGTTCCATAAGACTGAACCCACGCTTTTTTTCTGTAAATACATATCCTGCCAGATTTTCTCCAAAAAAATTCAACCATGTCATTTCTTTCATACTCTCCATGCACAAGTACATCAAGTCCAATTTTTTCCTGCAATTCAATACATTCTTTTATGAAGTTAAATACATTTTTATCATATTCTTCTTTGCTAATTTCACCTTTTCTAAATTTGCTTCTATTTAGCTTCACTTCCTTTGTTTGCGGAAAAAGAACCTATTAGTAGTTGTTGCAAGTAAAGGAATATTCAACTCTTCCCTTTGAATTTTTCTGTCTTTCCTTTCTTGCTCCCTCTCTTACAAAATCACTATCTTTCAATTTTTTTAACCGTATCTCTAACTTCCTTATCTTCCATTCCTTTTTCAGAAGTTATAATTTTTTTGGTTTTTTTCACATAAAATTCATTTTCCTGTACTTTTTTTCCAGCGAATTTTTCCCAAAGAACTTGACTCAATTCTCCCAACTCTTTTAATTCTGATAATTTTTTTCCTCAGCAAACGAGAAATGTCTTAATATATTTTCTGATAATTTTTTTCATTTCTCAAAGTATAAGGCACATGAAGCAGTGAACAAGATGTCGTTATTACTATATTTTTTTAACTTTTCCTTTTTAAATTATTCAATATATTTAAAACTTTTTTTATAGTCGCATTTCCAAATATTTTTTTCCCATTTATAATTCCTGCAAATAATATTTTATCTTTTTGGAAATCCCTTTTCAGTTATTAATTTCTCAGTTTGTCTTCCTTCAGCAAAAATCAAGACCTATCCCATCAAAAATCAAGTTTTGTTATTGTCTTGTAGCAATCTCTCACATCTCCAAAAATATGTTTGAAGCAATACTTTTTACATCTTTCTTATTCTTCAAAAATTTCTGTATAAATTTCTTCAAGCAATTTTATATCTTCTTCTGTCTGATCTGTTACTAATTGCGGCTCTTCAATTTGAATCCACTCAATATTTTTTTCATTACATTTTTCAGCAATTCCACATAAACATTTACAATATCAGTTAAATATTCTTTTTTTCTCTTTATTTCCAGTTGTTTTAGCCAATTTATAAAATGTAAATGGTCCAATTACTGACGGATGAGTACTCACTCCTAATTTTTTTAGCTTCCTCAAGTTCATTAAATATCTTATCTGCATTTAATTTAATCTCTGCATAATCATCTAGTTCAGGAACCATATAATGATAATTGGTATTGTACCATTTTCTCATTGAAAGAGCTTTTACATCTCCTTTTTCCCCTTGATAACCTCTCGCAATTGCAAAAATATGTATTCAGTTCATTCAATCCTAAATCTTTATAATGTTTTTGGAATCGCATTCAATAAAAATTATTGTATCCAGTATTCCATCATAAAATGAAAATGTATTTCCCGGAATAAATGAAATTTTTTTCTTCCTTCTGTTTTTAACCACTGGTCTTTTCTAAGCTTTTTCCGCTATTTCCAAAAGTTCATTCTCTGTAATTTCATTTCTCCAATATTTTTTTCTATCGCAAATTTTTAATTCTCTATTTTCCCCAATTCTAGGGTATCCAATAATCGCCGTTTTTCATAATTTATCTCCTTTATCTATTTGTTACACTAATAATATTTCTAATTATTTTTTTGATAAAAATTATTATATACAAATATATTATTTCTGTAAAATACATTTATTTTTTTAGTTTGCTATAATTTTTTTATTTATATCAATTTTTTTATGAAAAAAACTGTACTAAAATTTACAATTCTAATCCAGTCTTATTTCAGTTTTTTTCAAAAAAATAATTTTTTTAAAAAAACTTTACAAAATTTCCGTATATTTCAAATGCTCCTTCAAAGCCTCAACATAAACTTTCCCATAAACACTAAGTTCAATATTTTTCTGCATTATAATCCCAACTTTCATATATTCATCAACTTCCAGTGGTCTTGCAATAATATTTTCTCCATTCAGCTCTTTACTGATTATCCCTGTACTCACAGTATACCCATTAAGCCCAACTGCCAAATTAAACAAAGTCGCCCTGTCCCTAACTTTTATATTTTTATCCCTGTCAATCGTGCTAAGTATTTCTTCCGAAAAATAAAATGAATTGTAATCCCCCTGCTCAAACGACAAATACGGATATTCCTTCAAATCTTCAAGACTAATGCTTTCTTTTTTTGCCAAAGGATGATTGAAACTAATAAAAACATGCGGCTTCGCAGTAAATAATTCAATAAATTTCAAATTATTTCTTTTTATCATTTTCTCAATCACAGTTTTATTTGCCCCTGAAGTATACAAAATCCCAATTTCACTTTTTCTCTTGCTCACATCTTCAATAATTTCATTAGTCTGAGTTTCCCTAAGCGTAAAATCATATTTATTTTCCCCAAACTTTTTAATCACATCCACAAAAGCATTCACCGCAAACGAATAATGCTGTGTAGATACTGAAAAATGCCGAGTTATCTTATTCCCTTTCTTATACTCTTCCTCCAATAAATCTGTCTGCTCCAAAACCTGCCTTGCATACCCCAAAAAAATCTATCTCCCTCAAGAGAAACAATCACTCCCTTATTTGTTCTGTTAAAAATTGATACATTCATTTCATCTTCCAATTCTTTTATAGCCTTGGTCAGTGCTGGTTGAGAAACAAAAAGCTCTTTTGCAGCATCACTCAATGTCCCTTTTTCAGCGACTGTAACTACATATTTTAACTGCTGTAATGTCATTTTTTTCTCCTTCCCATAATTAATTTTTTTCTTCCATAAACTTCTACCCTAAACTATTCCCATTTAAACTACAAATTGGTTATAAATTTCTTTTGCAAAGAGATTAAAATACTCTATTAGAAAAATAATATAAAAATATAATTTCTTTCTTTTTATTTAATATTATAAAAATAAATTTTATAATATAATAAAAAGCCAGCTTCAATGCCGACTCTTTATTTTGTAAAAAAAATATTTATTCTATAACAAAGAGTCAAGAACCCCTTGTTAAATTCATTAAATAATTTCATATTTCCCTTATAATTTTTTTCCAAATATTCCGAAAAACGAAGTAGCTTTTTACGCCCTAAAAACTTTCTCAATGTCAAAAGAAATCCCAGATTGTTCACCTTGAGCAATCGCAGTATAAAGTCGAAACCCAAGAATCATATTCCCATTGCTCAGCCTTCCAAATTTTACGACTTTCATAAGCTTCTTCCACAGTTTCATCAATATACTTAATTTCTTTTCCAAAATATTCGCTCACAATTTTTACAATTTCATTCATTGTAAGTTCCTCAGGCCCTGTCATATTCAAAGTTTGATTTTCCCATTTTTTTGGATTTTCCAAAATTTTTAGCAACAACTTCCGAAACATCTGAACGAACTACAACAGAGACTTTCCCATTCCCCGCAGGTCCTTTTATTTCTCCATATTCTCTACACATATCCACAAAGAAATCCGCATAAAAATTATCTCTCAAAAATGTATATTTAAACCCTTTTTTTCTTTAATATACTCTTCAGTTGCATAATGATCTCTTCCCAATGTAAATACAGAATTTTTTTGAAGCATTGTAAAAACGAAAGATACACAATGTGCGAAACTTTTTGCCATTTTAGTCGCATCAATAAAAATCCTTATGTTGCTGAACACGGTTAGGATTTTTCCGAACCAGACACCATAAAAAGCACATCAATTCCCTCTAGCGCTTTCACAGTTTCTTCTGATTTATCATAACTCGACTTAAAAAAACATTAGAAAAATCCCATTTTTTTCAGCCTTTTCTTTATTTCTAGCCAAGTTTCTAACTTCTATTCCATTTTTTTCTTACATAATTTTGAAACAATTCCACCTAAGTGTCCCGTCACTCCAGTTACTGCAATTTTAGTCATTTCAATATCGCCTCTTATTCTCAATTTATCACGTAATCTAATAAATACTTCTTTATTTTTTTCTATTTTTTTCAAACAAAAATATCCATTGAGATTTTTCTTAATTTAAAAAATCCCCTCCTTTTATAAAAAAATTATTTACCCTTTTTACAACAACATTAACCAACTTATTAGGCACAACAATCACTTTCACAACTTCTTTTCCATCAATAAATTTCTTAGCTTTTTTTCTGATTCAAACGCAAGTTTTTTTCAGCGTCATCTTTTGAAATACCAATTTGAGCTGAAACCATGTCTCTAACTTTTTCCGTTTACTTGGATTACCAAATTGAAAGTATGATCTTTTTGTCAATTCTTCGTCATATTTTTGGCCATTCTTCTTCAAAAAGTAAATGTTTTATTTCCTAAATAAGCCCACAATTCATCAGCTACATGTGGTGCAAATGGTGCGATTAACAAGATTGTTTTTCCAATACTTCACGCCAGATTTTTTTACTTTCTGAAGAAATATTGTCTCTATCAATTACTTCTTGCTTGTAAGTTGTCATGTCGTTTAACAATTCCATAACAGTCGCAATTGCAGTATTGAAATGGAAATCATCTTCAATGCTTTCTGTAACTTTTTTTAACTGTTTGATGTAATTTCTTTTGAATTTCTTCATCTTTTTTTGATTTCTATTTTTTTAATTCAACTCCATAGTGATTTGCTGATTTCGCATTATGGTCAGAAAAATTCTGCAGTTCCAGAAACCAACAAATACAATCTGTTTATAAATCTGTATGCCCCTGCAAGCCCATTCATGTTCCATTCCAATTCTTTTTTTCAGGCGGTGCGACAAATAATGTAAACACTCTTGAAGAGTCAGCTCCATATTCTTTCACGATTTCTTCAGGGTCAACTCCATTATTTTTTGATTTACTCATTTTTTCTACTTTTGTAACTAATTCTTCCCCTGTTTCAATTGAAAACGCTTTTCCATCTTTAAATTCAGCTTCTCTTGGGAATAAGTATCTTCTCTCATTTTGCGAATAGAATGAAGGCCCTAAAACCATTCCTTGCGTCAATAATTTTTTAAACGGCTCATTTGTATCAACATATCCCAAATCTCTAAGTGATTTATGGAAAAATCTCGCATAAAGCAAATGCATTACCGCATGTTCAATTCCACCAATATATTGATTTACAGGTGTCCAAGCATCTGCGTCCGCTTTTTCAAATGGCTTATCCGCATTATGAGAATCCAAATATCTCAAATAGTACCAAGACGAGTCAACGAAAGTATCCATCGTATCAGTTTCTCTTCTACCTTTTTTTCCCATTCGGCAAAAATCACATCCTTAAACTCTTCCGAAGTTTCAAGCGGATTTCCTTTCCCATTAAATTCAATATCAGTAGGAAGTTGCACAGGCAAGTTTTCTTCTTCTTCCAAGTAAATATTCCCATCTTCATCATAAATTACAGGAATCGGAGTTCCCCAATATCTTTGTCTACTAATCAACCAATCATGAAGTCTATAATTTACCGTTTTTCTTACCAAGCCCAATTTTTTTCCAATTTTTTTCAATAATTTTCTCTTTTTGCTTCATTACTATTTAATCCGTTAAATTCTTCTGAATTCACTAATACTCCTGGAACTGTTAAAGCATTTTCCAATTTTTTTCAACAGAAACTTCTTCTAAATTTCCATTTTTTTGTCAACAGGATTTACAACAATTTTTCAAATCCAAGTTATATTTCTTAGCAAATTGAAAAATCTCTTTCATCGTGTGCAGGTACCGCCATAACAGCTCCTGTTCCATAATCCATCAACACATAATTTGCAACCCACAATTGCACTTTTTTTCTCCATTTACAGGATTAATCACATAAAGTCCAGAAAAATACTCCTTCTTTTTCCTTATCTTCTGCTGTACGAGCGATTTTATCCTCATTTCTCATTGCTTCAACTTTTTCTCTAATACTAGGATTTTCCTTTAAAATAACTTCTTCAACCAACGGATGTTCTGGTGCAACAGTTGCATAAGTAACTCCATAAAAGCGTATCAGGTCTTGTCGTAAACACAGAAATTACAACTTCTCCCTTGTCATTCAATTTCAAATGCGTATGTCCATTATTTTCAAATTTGTAATCTAAAAATAAAGTCAACTTCAGATCCAGTTGATTTTCCAATCCAGTTTTTTTGCATAGTTAAAAACTTGTTCAGGCCAATGTCCTCTAAGTTCTTCATGCCCTGTAAGCAATTCTTCAGCATAATCAGTTATTTTAAAATACCATTGCGACAATTCCTTTTGAATAACATCAGTTTTACTATGTCTCCAGCATTTCCCATCTTCAACTTGTTCATTCGCCAAAACCGTATTACAATCAGGACACCAGTTTACAAAAGATTTTTTTCTTATAAACTAATCCTTTTTTTATACATTTCAATAAAGAATTTTTTTGATTCCATTTGTAATACTCTGGAGTGTAAGTGCTAAGTTCTCTATCCCAATCATAAGAAAGACCCATAAGTTTCAACTGTCTTCTCATATTGTCAATGTTCGCTTTAGTCCATTTCCCAGGATGAGCACCATGATCAATCATCGCATTTTCCGCAGGTAACCCAAAACTATCCCATCCAAATGGATGCAACACATTAAACCCTTTTCATTTTCTTATATCTAGCAATCGCATCACCAATCGCATAATTTCTCAAATGCCCAACATGCAATTTCCCTGATGGATATGCAAACATCTCAAGCACATAATAATTCTCTTTTCCATCAGCTTTATTTTCAGACTTAAAAACATCTTTTTTTCAGCCCATTTGTCTTGCCATCTTTTTCTCGATTTCGTTAGGATTATATTCCTTAATCATTGTTTTTTCTCCTCCACTTTTTCAGTATTTATAAATTTTTTTATTTAATATCCTTAAAAAAATAATTTGTCTATTGACATTTCTGCAAAAAAATATTTTATAATTAATTACCAAATAAAAACATGTGTGAAAAAAATAAGAGTATTATTGCTCTTATTTTTTTATCCACTTTAAAAAAATCGATAACTAAATTCTATTGTTTTTACAATACATAATATAATCGTTGCTACCCTAATCCATTCCATATTCAGCACTCTCCTTTGATTAAATAGAAGGGAGGGAGGTCAGGGAATTATTCCCCTTTAAACCTCCTAATCATTTTGATAATCCATTTTATTATCTTTATCAGATAATCTATAGTTGTAATGAATAAAAATAATTATCTCCCAAATTTTTTTAACATGTGCATTTTCTCCCTCCGCCTCATAATTGTACTATATTTTTGGAATTTTTTTGACAATTATTTTTTTGTTTCATAATATTTCTAGAGATCCTATAAATATTATTTCCTCTTCGCATAAAAACAACAAAAATCTAATAAAAATCTATCTTTTTCCTAAACTCTATTTATCATTCAACCAATTTACTTCTTCAACTTCACAACCTTTTTTTCGATTTCCTCCAGTTTTCTTCCCTAATTTCTCATAAGCCCATTCAACAAACGAACTTGCAGTCAAAAAAATAAATAATCATTCTCTGTCATTGATAATATAAGTTCATCAGTTGAAAATGGTCTATATCCCATACTGCTTAATTGATTAAGATAAAAATTCTCCTCTTTCATTCATCATATCTTTAAAGAATTTTTTTCAATCCTTTTACATTTTTCTCAATTTTTTTCAAATAATTTAATGATTTGGTAAATTCTCCCTTTTTTTAAAATAAAGAACTGAAATTGGAAGCAACATCTGTACTGAATTTTGTCCATTATATTTTTTTTGTAAAGTTTTTAATGCATTTTTCTTCATCTTCAAAAAAGCATAAAGTGACATCAATCTAAATCGGACTCCCAGATTGTCATTTTCATTTAATTTTAGTATTTCTTCATATTCTTTAACGGCTTTTTTTCATCATTCCATTTTCTGCCAAAAATTTCTGCATAGCTTTGTTTTATCCTCATATATGGCCGAGTTTCAACTATTTCCCAGAACTCCCCAATATTTTCTTCATTCATGAAACCTTCCCGCTCCACTATTTCATTTCCATGCTTCAATATTTTTTTCCAATCTATTTAACATATCAATTGAATCTTTTTGCATCTGTACTAGCTATCAAATATTCGGCATCCAAATTATCCTTATCCATTTTTAATACTTCTTTTTGCATATTTTAGCCTTTTTACTATCATCCTCTGTTTCAAATGCCATTTCTAAATAGTCATAAATCTTTTCAGAATCACTTTCATCAAAAAGAATTATCTTCTTCACCTTTCATTGTACTTTCATTATATTGTCTTTCAAATTCATCTATTAGTTTTTTTGAATTTCACTTTCGTTCATTTCTTCATTCGAATGTTCTTCCATAAATTTTTTTAAATTGTTTGTACATTTTTTTCTATTTCCTATGCATAATTCCCTATTTCCCTTTCAATAAGTAATCTATTTCAACTCACTAATACCCAAAACTTGGATTTTCAATAATCCATTTTCCATTCTTTTTATTAGCTTCCAAAATTTCTTTTTCTTCCTACATATTTTCCATTTTTTTGTAATTCGTTCTAATTCTTGATCCATCATTTCTAATTGAATTTCGCCTATTGTTTTAAAAATATTTTTTTCCGTAGCTTTTTTTCATCATTTTGTGAAATTGATTTTTTTGATATTCTTCCATTGTTTTTTTCCTGTTTTTTCTTAAAGGCTTTGTCCATTTTTTTCAGCCATTTCTCCAGATCTTTCAATCATCTTATCCATGCTCATTTCATCTGTATTTACAGGAAATCCCAATTTAACTTTTTACATATGCTTTTTTTCTCCATTGATATAATCTATTTTTTTTCTATATCAATCTTGTAATATTTATACATTGTATCCACCATTTTAGACAAATAATCCTCTCCAAAAAAAGAACCCATCATTTCTTTCATCTGATTCGACCCATCTTTTTTTGACTTCCAGCAAAAAAACTCCATTCATCATTTTATTCATCATTCCAAACATTTCCTCTTTTGAGTAAATTCTGCCAACTTCCTTTTTCAATTTGAGAATTGTAATCTGAAAGGATACTCTGGTTAAGTTTTTACAGCTGGTTCTACTTCCACTTGATATTTTTTTCTTGTGTAAAACTTGATAAACTTAATAATATTGACAAACTTAAAAATTATTTTTTTCATACTTACCTCCAAAAAAACAAACTTATGATTTAATAAATTATATCATAAAAAAATTTTATTTTTTTCATTTTTTTACAAAAAAAGAACACCAAAAACCCTAAGTTTCAATGTTCCTTCTCAAAAAAATTAGTTTAACAAATTTTTAAAAATTTTTAGTAAATCGCTCTAAATCCAATACCTCCACGAACATTACTTCCTTTAGTATCATACCCAGCATTCACCGTAACACCAAATCTAGTATTGTCAACTCCAATATTTAGATCAAATTTACCATTCCCTCTTCTATCTTCCTTTTCCCCTCTGATTCCAAACCAATCAGCATTCGTATATCTGACTCTAGCTTCATTATTGACATCTCCAATTTTTCCAAGCTCATTTTCATAAGCAGCTGTCAATCCAACTGTCAAATTAGTTCTTACTGCCAACGGCTGTACATATTTAAACTCTACTCCAGCTTCAGGCTTAACAGAGAAATAGTCGTTCCCTTTCACTTCTAATCTCATTTGTCCTGAATCTTCCTTTATGCTGTTAAATCTTCCATATTCCATTTTTAGCATTCCATAAGGTCTTAAATGTGTTCTTTCGCTCATTCTTATGTCGTATCCTAAATCTGTTTTCAGTGCAGCACCGTAGGAATTATAATTTGACTTGGCTTCAAATACATCATCAACAACTAAAAATTTACGTTTCATGTTGTTAATTCCGGCAAACACATCTCCGCCGATTGTCCATTGCAATGCTCCATTGTAGTCCTTCTTAGGCGACATTGTCTTAAATACTCCGGCTTTTAAGCATTGTCTGATCTTCACTTGAATGTCCGATGTCCTTGAATTTAAATCTGTTTGTCACAGCTCCAGCATACCATCCGCTTGAATTTCCTAATTTAACTGTTTCATTTTCGTGAACATAAGCCACTCCGTAAGCATTGTTTGTATAATCAATGATTCCTGCTGTATCAGTTTTATATTCATCTTTCATTCCGAATACTTTAATTTTGTTATTTTGCTTAGATGGATTTCTCCAGTCGTGCTTCAAGTATCTAAATTCCTTATCAAGCATATTTCCAGTTGCATTTATTCTCATTTGAGTATTTGCATATTGGTGACCCATCATTTCATCCATCGCTTGATACAATAATACTTCTTCATTATTTCCAATTCCATTTAATTTTTGAAATAATTGATTTTCTCTGCTTCCAAGTGCTTCTACACCATATCTTTGTTCTAATCCATCTGCAAAATTATATGAATCTGTTTTTATTTACTGGCGATTTGTCTGTTCCTGCCCATTTTGTGTATGGAATTTTTTTGCCATATAGGCATTTTGTATTGTTCCGTCTGTCTGATTTTGTGCAACACTCGCCATCCAAGTCAATGAACCGGAATAAATACTCCACTTTTCTATTTGAGGATTAGTTAAAATCATCTGATTATATGGTGCAAGTATTTGAGGACTTACTTGAATATATTTACCTGTTGTATTTTTGAGCGACCTCATTTCCTATAATTAAATCAGCCTTTCTCAATGAACTTAACTCGCTTAATCCTGTTATAGGTCTTGTAAATCTTCTATTTGAAGTATCTATGTACATTCCAATTGTTGAAACTTCCATTTCTTTATACTCTTCTGCTGAAGTTGTAGCTAATTCAGGAATTACCGGAGTTCCATTAACACTTATTGTAGCTGTAGATGCTCCTACCGGTGCGTGTATTTTTACACCACCCATATCTTTACCTAAAGCCTGTCCTTCACTTGGAATTACTTTATCTCTAGCTCCAACTCCTGTTATATTCAATGTTCCATAGTTTTTTTAATTATTCCTATATTTCTACCTCGTCTGCATTCCCTTTAGTCGCCAATCCTACCGCTTCTTCTGCATTAATTTGAATAGTTCCATTATTTTCTATGGTTGAACCGTTTTTAACTACTACTCCTACGATTCTTTTTAATCCTGACCCACTTGACTGGATAATTCCATTATTTATTCCGTAAGCTCCATTATCAAGATACATTCCTACCGTGTTACTTGCATTAAGGTTAATAACTCCATTATTTGTTACTGTTGTTCCACTTTCTGTTCCATACATTCCAATACTGTTTTCTCCAGTTACATTAATTGTTCCTGAATTTAAAATATTTCCTGTATAAGCTGGTGATGAAGCATCTCCATAATATCCTGCCGCCATTCCTATCGCATAGTAATTATCTGATGGATTAGGATTTCCAACACTTGAAGCTCCTACTGTTATTGATGCACCGTCGCTGTTTGAAGCAGTTCCGCCATTTATACTGTAAATTCCAACATTTCCTACTCCCGAACCATAATTAATATTAGCGTTATTTATTACAGTTCCTGCTGAATAAAGTCCGTAGTTTTTTGAACCTGTTGAAGTTAACTGGCTATTATTTACTACAGTTCCTGCCGCATCTTTTGAGAATACGAAAACAGTATTATCTCCAACATTTGAAACAGTGGCATTACTTATTACTGTATTTCCAGTTCCTTCATTAATAAATCCATACGAACTGTTACCGATTGTCATTTGAGAACCTGTATCAGCTTTTATCAGGTTACCTGTTCCTCTTGTATAAACACCGATAGCTTCGTTTCCTCCCACTGTAATTACAGAAGTTCCTGTAAGAGTTACATCTCCACCTGTACTGAGCACTCCCTTACCTTTGTCTCCCATAGTCAATGTTCCACTATTGATAACATTTGCACCATCAGAATAAATTCCATAGGATTTCCCACTTCTGTCTATTATTGTTCCTGTATTTGTAAGAGTTCCTCCTGTTGTATAAATTCCAACTATTCCTTTATCACTGCTAGTATTTACTATATCTACATCTGTTGTATTTGTAGCTGTGCTGTCATATAGAATACCTGTTCCGGATTCATTTGCTGAACCTGTATATTTTATTTCAAAAGTGTGTCCATTTGGATTTATGACAGAACCGTTGGCAACATAAATTCCTGCACCTTTATCCTTAATTTCCACTCCAGTATTTGAAGTAAAATTCACTTTACTTTGAGTTCCACTTGCATAAACTCCTATTCCGTTAGTTCCCACTGTAATATCTGAACTTCCTGTTCCTCCAAGATTAATGATATTTCCAGCTCCCTCTGACACAATTCCGACAGCTTTATCTCCTGTCATTACTATTTTTCCATTATTTGTAATAACTCCATTTTCTGTTGTCAGCAGTCCTGTTCCTGCAAGATCATTTGTATTTCCATACAATCCGATTGAACTGTCCCCTGCAACTGTTACAGTACCGTTATTAGTTATTTCTAAAACTTTATCAGCTGTTGTCAATGTACCATTTGAAATTTTAGCATCCGTTCCATAAGATTTCAATGCTGAAGCAGAAGCAAACCCTGCCATACCTATTCCATTTAAAGTTATATTTACATTAGCATTATTTGTAAGGGTACTTCCGTTTACTCCGTAAGCTCCTATTCCTTTATCAACATTTATCGTACTATTGTTGTCTACATAACCGAAACTTGTGGATAATGCTGTCGTACTTGATGGAATTCCTCCTGTTATGTTAACAGTTCCATTATTAGTATATCCAGTTGTTGCATTTGTTGCAACACCGTCATGCGAAGCCATTGATAACCCTTTTCCTGTTGCAGAACTTACAGTAACTCCACTTGCTATTGTAAATTTTTCATTTGAAAGTCTTATTTTTGTGTTAAATTCATCAGTATTATCATCTAAATCCTGATTATTATTCAGATTGAATATACCGTCTATGTAGTATATTTTGTAATCGTGGTTATTTGTATGCAAATCAGCAAGTCGCATATCATTTTTTTATACTTGTTGTTCCTGTTGTTCCAGATGTCCAGTTAGTTGTTACTCCATTATATGTACGAAGTACAACGTTATCTCCTGTCAGATTTACTGTTACATTATTCATTCCAAGATATTTAGCTGTGGCCGAAGTATTCCCACCGTCATAGTTAGTTGCATCTGTTCCTGGCATTAGTATTCCGTCTGCCATATTTATTGTAGTTGCACCTTTAAATTCAATTTTTGAAGAATCGTCAGCATAAAATGGTGTAGATTTTGCATGGTTGACAGTTGCCGTTCCAGCAGTTACTACATCTGAACTTGTTGCTTTATCTTCGTGATAAATTGTTCCTCCGCTAAAGTTAACTTTTCCTCCATCAACTGCCGCCAATGCTCCATTTTCTCCAGTTTGAATCTTATTAGCCGTACCATTGTTAACATTTACAACTGAACCGGTTCCAGAGGCAAATCCTGCCATACCGCTTATTTTAATACTTCCATCTTCTATATTAACAGTTCCACCTGCTGTTCCTGCCACTGTTTTTGTAGCCAGTCCTGCAATATTCTCAAACTTGTTCTGTGTAGCATTTTTGTCTATTGCTTCAATATCTCCATGAATATTAACTACACCTTCATCTCTTGCAAATCCAATTATTGATTTGTAGTTTACTGCTGTTGTAGTTGTAGTATTTGCTGATGTTCCTGCATTTACAACCCCTTTATTATCACCCATATAGGCTATTCCTTCTTTCGAAGCCAGTACTACATTAGGAGAGACATTTACTTCAGAAGGTAGTCCCTGTAATTTGGCTGCTGTTGTAGCAGTTGCATCTGTCAGTGCTTTTCTAGCTGCTCCATTATTTATAGCCACTGCATCAGCATCATTTTGAGCTATTCTTGCATCTTCACTTCCATATCTATGTTTTAGCTGATCCCAAGTTCCTTCTGCATAAGCCACTATAGTTCCAGTTGAAGCATCTGCTTCAAGAGTATTAGCACCATTGATACCATCAGTAATATCTGAACTTACCCCAATAATATGGTAGTTAGAAGTATTCTTTCCTACATCAATTACTGTCCCTTGTTTTGCCAAAACCATAATTCCATTTTTAGAATATTTTCCAAATCTAATATCTAATTTAGCAACTTCTAGATTATGTATAGGGTCTTTTGAAAAATCATTACTTGCCGCATAATAAAAACCAGCACCATAGCCTGTCTTATCTATTTCTATTTGTTGTGTTGTACTATTCCATTTATGCCAAAACCATCTATCCCAATTAGGATCTGTTCTATGAGCTTGGATTTCTGTTGCAGTTGGTGTAGGACCTTCCATTACATCCCCTCTTGCAACTATTCCAACTCTTTGACCACTTTCTGAGAAAATTCCTACAGCTCCGTCAACTGTTTTATCAGTATAGTCTGTATTTGTTAAATTTCCTTCTGCTGTTTGCTGATTCTGGTTGTCTATTGTTAATTTTTTTCTCCAACTTTTTGCAGAAAAAAATCTATTTCTCCTTGATATAATCCTATATGTGCCCTTATTGTTGTATCCATATAGACTTTCTATTTCATTTGGAGCTTCCATATGTACTTTGGCTATATCTCCTTTTATTCTACTACCAAAATACATACCTATATTTTCATCTCCATATAGTTTAACATTTGATAATTTTATCATATTTGTATTATGAAGATATCCTGCTCCTGCCGGATTTACAAGTTTTGATAAAGTTGGAGCATAAGAAAAAAACTTGAATATACTATATTTGAAGCTCCATCTGATTGGATAAGACCTTCATTTTCCCAATGCTTCATATATGATAATCCTGTTGTTAGATAAACAGAGTTATTTCTTCCATACATATTTACATTAGCTTTTCCAGAAAATCCTCCAGCTAAAACACGCCATTCTCTTCCAATACCACCAACGGGTTTCCCATACTTGTATGTATATCTGGCAACCGGCATGTTATAGAATCCCATATTATCACTATTATACATATTTACAGTTACATTATCAAAATCTAGTATCCCATGTCTCCAAGTTTCATTAGTTACTGCTCCTGCTCTTCCATATAGGTTAAATTCTAAATTTTTAATATTTAAATCTCCCAATGCATGAACACCAACAACACCTTCATCTGGAATACCATGTCCATGCCCATCATTATATACTCTTTGAGCATTATTAGATATTCCTAAATGTGCTCTAGTATTACTATCATTATAAGTATCAGTAGGGTAATGTCCTCTCAAATAAAAAAAGTATTATTAGCAATTTTATCTATATTAACTTGGCTATTTAGATAGTAAGTATTAGTATATCTATTATCTTCATTTATTATACGTGTTCCTTTCAAGTTGTCTACCATTATACGAACCTGTCATTGCTGCTGGAGTAGGATTAGTATTATTTATATTTCCTATTAAAGAAGTAGGATCTATTCCCGAATAAATAGAAATATTATCTCTTAACTCTCTATGGCTCCATGTTCCATCAAAATAATATCCTGTAAACGGTTCTGCATTCGGTTTTGCAATGCTAACTGTTTTGAGTAGGAGTATTTGGTGTAGGCACTTTTTATTGCCGGTATTTCTATTCCATTAACTGTCATAACCTGTAACTGAGGTGCTCTTATTCCTAAATCCGGAATTTCTATCTGTACAGTCTTAGGTTTTATTGAAGCGTCAACATTTATTTCCAGAATCGGTTCCTGTGCCCTTGTATTACTCATAAGGCCATAAGTCGAGTTAAGTCCAGTTCTTTCGTTTGATGAAGCCATTCTTCTATTTCTGCTTAATGCCAAATTTCCATAATTTTTTTACTCAATGGTGAAGTATTTCTCTCAAATAGATTTTTTTACTCCTTTCATGAACTCCTTCATAAGAATATTTTTTTCAGACTTATCTCCTCTCCCTTTAAAAGTTCCACCCCAGTTACTGGAAAAATCCATTGATTCCAAATTGCCAATTGCTCCAAGGAGATTTTTACAACATGATCTCCCTGTTCCATAAGCTGAATTAATTCTAAATTTGTTTTTCAGAAGTTTGTCATTTTCTTTTTCGAGTTTCTTGAACTTTTTGATGTATGTCTTTAATTGATGTAGAAATTATTTGCTTTTTGACTTTCGAGATTTGTATTTGACTCAGCAGAAAATAAGTTATTTGAAATGTTTACTGTTCCCGTCAGTAAAAAAATGTTATAAGCGCTGAATCAGTGTACCTAAAAATCTTGACATCTTTTTGCAAATGAGCATAGATCTTTTTTTATTTTTTTCTTAAATTATTCGTCATTCCCAATTCTCTCCTTTTTAATTAAATTTTAGTTTTTTTATTAAATGACTTATATTACTTTTATTAGTTTTTATTTGATTTTTTTTGCCATAAAAAAAGTGAAATAATTATATTTCATGCCACTAATTATTATAACATAAAAAAGATTTTTTTCAAAAAAATTTTTAAATTTTTTTAATTTTTTTACAAATTTTAAAAAAATATCATAATTCTCTCAAAGCAATGGATTCATTATAAAATAAAAAGAGAACAGCAAAACTTAAATTTCACTGCTCTTTCTTTCATTTTTAAAAAAATTTTTAGTAAATTGCCCTAAATCCAATACCTCCACGAACATTACTTCCTTTAGTATCATACCCAGCATTTACTGTAACACCAAATCTAGTATTGTCAACTCCAATATTTAGATCAAATTTACCATTACCTCTTCTGTCTTCCTTTTCCCCTCTAATTCCAAACCAGTCAGCATTCGTATATCTAACTCTCGCTTCATTATTGACATCTCCAATTTTTTTCCAAGCTCATTTTCATAAGCGGCTGTCAATCCAACTGTCAAATTAGTCCTTACTGCCAACGGCTGTACATATTTAAACTCTACTCCGACTTCAGGCTTAACAGAGAAATAGTCGTTCCCTTTCACTTCTAATCTCATTTGTCCTGAATCTTCCTTTATGCTGTTAAATCTTCCATATTCCATCTTCAGCATTCCATAAGGTCTTAAATGTGTTCTCTCGCTCATTCTTATGTCGTATCCTAAATCTGTTTTCAGTGCAGCACCGTAGGAATTATAATTTGACTTGGCTTCAAATACATCATCAACAACTAGGAACTTACGCTTCATATTGTTAATTCCGGCAAACACATCTCCGCCGATTGTCCATTGCAATGCTCCATTGTAGTCCTTCTTAGGCGACATTGTCTTAAATACTCCGGCTTTAAGCATTGTCTGATCTTCCTTGGAATGACCAATATCGCTGAACTTAAATCTATTTGTTACAACTCCGGCATACCATCCATCTGAATTGCCCATTTTAATTTTTTCATCTTCGTGAACATAGGCAACTCCGTAAGCATTACTTGTATAGTCAATGATTCCTGCTGTATCAGTTTTATATTCATCTTTCATTCCAAATACTTTAATTTTGTTATTTTGCTTAGATGGATTTCTCCAGTCGTGCTTCAAGTATCTAAATTCTTTGTCAAGCATATTTCCAGTTGCATTTATTCTCATTTGAGTGTTTGCATATTGGTGACCCATCATTTCGTCCATTGCTTGATAGAATAAAAATTTCTTCGTTGTTTCCAATTCCATTTAATTTTTGGAATAATTGATTTTCTCTGCTTCCTAGTGCTTCTACACCATATCTTTGTTCTAATCCATCCAAGAAATTGTATGTATCTGTAGGATTTACAGGTGATGCTTCATTTCCTGCCCAGTATGTATATGGTATTTTAGCAAGGTAGGCATTTTCTATTGTTCCATCATTTGAATTTTGTGCAACTGTTGCCATCCAAGTTAATGATCCTGAATAAATGTTCCATTTTTTTCAATTTGTGGATTAGCTCTAATTGTTGCATTGTATGGATCAGTTATTTTTGAATCCACTTGAATATATTTTTGCAGTCGTATTTTTGAGCGACTTCAGCTCCCACAATTAAGTCAGCTTTTTTCAATCCTGTCAAAGAACTAAGTCCTGTAATAGGATTTGTGTACACTTTATTTGAAGTGTCAATATACATTCCTATTTTTTTGATAATTCCATTGGCTGAAACTCTTCTGCTGATGTTGTTGCTAATTCAGGTATTACTGGATTTCCATTTACTGTTATTGTTCCAACTGAAGATCCTCTAGGAACATCAATTTTTATTCCAGATACTGTTTTTGTCAAGTCACTCGCAACATCCACTCCAATAACTGTCGCATCAGTCGAATCTGTCACACCATTAATATTGAATGTTCCATAGTTTTTAACTATTCCAAGATTAGCTCCTGAAGCATTTCCTTTTGATAAAATTCCTCTTGCATCTTCTGCAGTAATATCAATATTTCCGTGATTTTCAATTGTCGAACCATTTTTTACTACAACTCCGACAACTTTTTTCAATCCAGAACCATTCGATTTAATCGTTCCATAATTGTATCCGTAAGCTCCGTTATCCAAGTAAATTCCAGTAGTTTCACTCGAATTCAAGTTTATCACAGCATTACGATTTGAAGCAGTACCGTTGTAAACCGTTGTTCCCGCTCCAGTTCCGTACATTCCAATACTTCCTTTTCCTGTAACATTAATAACGCCATTATTTACAATATTTCCAGTATATCCCACTTTTTCCTGCAGAGCAATTTCAGCAGCCGTTGGAGTATATCCAGCAGCCATTCCTATAGCATAACGATTATTTAATGAACTAATTGGATCAAAATACGATTCTCCAACCGTAATCGAAGCATTATTCGTAGCAGTTCCGCCAAGAGTACTGTAAACTCCCACATTTCCATATCCTGAACCAAAATTAATGTTTCCGTTATTTACAACTTCTCCAGCAGAATAAACACCATAATTGTAAGAACCTGTAGAAGTCAAGTTTGTATTATTTGTAACTTGTGCTCCAGTTCTATTGTCATTTGAATAAATGTAAACCGTTTCATCTCCAAGATTATTAATGTTTCCAATATTACTTACAATTTTGTTTCCAGCAGAACCTGTTCCTTTTTCAGAAATAATTCCAAATGAATTATCAGCAATCGTCATATTTGCTCCAGAATGTGCAGTTACAGTTTGATTATCTCCATTTACATAAATTCCTGCCGCCTGATCCGTTCCAACATTTATTGTTCCACCAGTCAAGTCAACATTTCCAGCAGTACTGAATATTCCAGTTCCCGCATCACCAACATTAATATTTCCACTATTTTCAATCTGATGTCCATAAATTCCAACAGAATATTTCCCTATAGTAATATCTCCGCTATTTGTAATTTTGTTTCCATTTTTAACATAAATCCCAACACTAGCTTTTTTTACTAGCAGACATCCAACGGATTTGGTAAAGTGATATTTCCACTATTTCTAACTTCTACACCTTCAGAAATAATTCCATATCCCGCATTTCCAGTAATATTTCCTTGATTGTTAATCTCTCCAGCAGTTCCTTTTGCTAATATTCCAACAAGTCCTTCTGTATTATTAACCGTGTCATTAAGAGTAATATTCATCTTGTTTGTCATACTAGATGCAGGTAATGTTGACTTATTATTCATAAAGAATGCAACCGCAGATGCCGTAGGTGCTCCAGTATATTTAAGTTCAAAGTTTTTACTGTCATTCAATGAAGGATTATTTCCCTCAACAAAAAAATACCAGTTCCTCTATCCTTAACTTCCACTCCATAATCTGTTTCAAATGTAACCTTCGTATTATCCGCATAAACACCAATTCCATCATTTCCAGTAGTCACAATATCTGAACTTCCAGTTCCGTTAAGTTTCACTTCAGGCCCACCAAATTGTAAAGGATCAGCAGCTCCAGCAGGTGGCGTAACTTTCGACACGATTCCAACCGAATTATTTCCAGTTAATACGATTTTTCCAGCATTTCTAATACTTCCATGACTTGTTCCAGCTTTTTCCAACTTCAATGCTCGGATGTGCTCCAGTAATAGTATTCAATTCTCCATACAATCCAATACCATTATTTCCATTTACAGTAATCGTACCTTTATTTTCAACTTCAAGCGTTTTATCTGTATTTGAAAGTGATCCATTTGAAATCTTAGCATCTGTTCCATAAGTTTGAAGTTTATTAGCAGATGTAAAGGCAGCCATTCCAACTCCAGTTCCTGAAATAGTAATATTTCCATTAGTATCGTTTAATAATTTACTTCCATTTACTCCATATGCTCCAAGTCCATTATCTACAGTAATTGTATTTTTATTTATAATTTCTCCATAACTTGTACTAAGAGCAATTGTAGAAGCAGAACCACCTGTTATAGCCACATTTCCTTCATTTACATATCCCGTTTGCGTATTTGAAGTTGCACCAGCATCAGATCCAACAATCATACCCTTACCAGTAGCCGAACTTACTGTAATTCCAGGATCAATAAATATTTTTTCTCTAACAAATTTTATCTTGTCAAATATTGGAGCATTATCTAAATCAATATCTCGTTGTATAGAATATTCTCCATTTTTATAATATACCTTGTAATCAGCACCAGTCCCAATCGTCAAGTTTCCTCTGTTTATCTTCAAGTCATCCTCAACACTTTCAATAAGTCCTGTAGGCCCAGTCCATTTATTATCAGTTCTAGTTCCACCATCTGTAACTCTTAAAAATTACACCATTTCCTTCCAACTTTAATTTTTCATATTACTCATACCAGTATATTTTTTTCCCAGCAGTTGCAGCGACATTTGCAGGATTAGATGAATCTTCAATGCATAATCAGTGCCGTTCCAGGCATAAGTATTCCATCAGAAATAGTAAGTTCCGTATTCCCTGAAAAATTAATATTCGATCCAGTATTAGCTAAAAATGGCACAACTCCACTATAATCATCTGTAGAATTTCTTTTTCTAGTATCAATTTTTCCACCTTTAAAGTCAATCTTACCGCCATCCCAAGCTACAAGACCACCTTCTTTTGCAGAATAAATCTCATTATTAGTACCTTCAAATTTAACTAATGAACCACTTCCTTGAGCAAATCCTCCCATACCATGAATTTTAATATTATCTTTAAATGTTACAGTACTTCCACTTCCTGTAGCTGTTCCTGCTTTTGCGTATCCACCAATATTTTTTTGTATAAATATGGTTTTGTATCAGCATCATTTGCAGCCCATTCATCAACCGCTGTAACTGCACCATCTAAAGTAATTTTCGCACTATTGTCTGCGTATGCAATTATTGATCCAAATCCTTTTGCGTCTGTAGTCTTTTCAGCCGTTATTTCTCCACCATTTTTTTAGCAACATATGCTATTGGAAAAGATTCCACTTTTTGTTGTTGATCCTAAAGGAGTATCGTCTTTATATCTTGCACTCATCACAACATCTTGTCCAAGATTTACTTGACTTCCTTTTCCTTCAAATCTTTTTTTGCTTCATTAGATGTCATTACATGGTCGCTATTTTTCCATGTTCCTTCGGCATATGCAATAATTGTTCCAGTAGCTACTTCATTTTTTTAGTATCATCTGCAGAAGCAACAAGTGAAGTTGCTGAACCGTCTAAAGTATAATCTTTTATAGGTGTAGTCATAATATCTACTGTTGTAGAATCTGATTTCCCTGAAATATCATTTCCACTTGCATCTTTTATAGCTTTACCGTGTTCATTTTGTAGATTTTGCTACATCAATAACTGTTCCTCTTTCAGATGCTATCATTATACCATCTTTTAGAATTTTTTTACCAAATGTTATATCAATATTATTTATTTGTAGAGAATGTATTGGGTCATTTTCATAATTAATCTGAACATCAGCTCCCAAATCTTCTTTTTGTTTTTTTATCTTTTGCAGTCTGTCCATTTATAATTTCTTCTCCTCTTTGACCCGATTTAGAATAAATTCCTATATTATTTGTAGCAATCGTTGTAGCACTTGTTGTTCCTATTCTTCCTCTTGCATCAATTTGTCCTTGATATATTCCAATAACTGATTTTTTCCAATCTGAATTATTAGTTTGATTCCATACAGATAATCTTGAAGACTCTGCATCAGGCATCTTGTCATTAAATAATAGTAATATATTTCTGTTTCCGTTTACAATAGGAGCTTCTGTAAGTTTTACAGTTGGCGTCATTCCAGTATGATTTGTATCCTTTATTCTTGCAGTGCCTCCTGGCATCGTTCCATTGACATCAGCTTTTCCTACAAAGTTATTCCAGTTAGGAACGTATCCAAATCCTGAATAAACTATATTTTCATCTCCCGTAATGTTATATTTTCCTTTACTATTTATTTCAAATGATCCTTGAGTCCCTACTACTGAATAAACTATATTCTTGTTAGTTTCTATATCAGCATTAACTTTACCTATAAATCCTCCACGTTGTAAAGGTACTCCAAAACTAGCACTCCAGTTCTGTACTACAGAATATGTTCCTGGAAATATTAAAAATATTGTATTCTGATCTCCAGCTCCAGGAGCTGTTAAATGTCCTTTTGTTATATTTACTTTTTACTTCATTTCCTGGAGTTTCATCAAATTCTATTTTTTTCCAGTCCACCACGTTTCAAGTGATAAAAATGCTGATTTTCCATACATATTTGCTGTAATATTTGATAATTTTCCATTCCATACGGTATGTATCCCTAAAGCTCCTTGTTTACCACCATCTGTCAGTCCTGCATCTCCTACATCTCCAGCAAGATATAAATTCATATTTTTTTAATATGAAATTTTCTCTTATTGATATCTGAATTACCTCCTGAAAAACTGACTTCCATAATAAAAACAAAACTGAATCTCTAGGATTAACAACTTTAGAATTAGTTGCATTTGTATATCCTATATTTGAAGGTGTTCCATCTATTCCAGACTGTGGAACTAATGCTCCAGTAATTGGATTATATCCTGACCAAAAAGAATGGTTTTCACCATCAGTAAATTTAGTAGGACTAGCTGTATATGTTGCTTGATCATCAACTGTATTTACAACATACCATTTACTTATTGCACCATTAGTAAAAGAAAAATCTAAAAATGGTTTTGCACTAACTTCAGGTATTTTTACCTTAACCACAGGTGGATTAGGTGTAGGAATCGTCAAAGTAGGCGGAACTACTGTTGGTATACTCAAAGGTGCCAATACTGGTGCACTTACATTAACATTTGGTGCAGCAACAGGACTTTTATGTACATCTTTAGGTTTAATCGAGGCATCTATATTTAGACTTGCCACTGGCTCCTGTCTTTTTTCCGTGCTTGAAATTCCATATCCTTTTTCATAGCCGAATCTTCCGCTTGTTGTGGCTGATCTTGGGTTTCTTGATTTGCTTAACAAATCGTAGTTTGAACTCAAGGGAGATATATTTCTCTCGAATCTGTTTTGGCTTCTTTCAAATTTTCCTTCATAAGGATATTTTTCAGATTTATCTCCTCTTCCTTTGTATGTCCCTCCCCAATTGTTATAAAATCCATTAATTCCATATTGCCAACTGCTCCAAGGCGATTTGACCACATGATCTCCTTGCTCCATTAGCTGTATCAGCTCCAAGTTTTCCTTTTTTTAAGAAGTTTGTCATTTTCATTTCTGATTTCCTGAGCTTGATGATGTATATCTTTTTATAGATGTAGAAATTGTTTGTTTCTGATCTCTAATATTCTTATTTGTTTCAGCAGAAAAATAAATTATTTGAAATATTCACCGCTCCTGTAATCAAAAATGTAATTAATGCAGAATCTGTATATTTAAAATCTTTACATTTTTTTGGCAAAAGCGCATAAATCCTTCTTTGCCTTTCTCAAATTGTTAGTCATCTTTTTTTCTCCTTTTTTTCTTCTTATATTTCTATTATTTTTAAAAATATTACAAGATATTATACCATAAAAACAAAAAAATCAATTTTTAATATTCTCACAATAATTTTAATCTTAAAAATTGTAATAATTATATTTTTAAAATAATTATAAAAATTGTTGACAATTTGAATTATTTTTTTGATATAATTAGTTTGTATTTAAGATAAGTACAAATTATAATTTAAGGAGTGATAAATATGTCAAAGACAGTTGAAAAAAATTAAATCTTTATTTAGCAAATTTAAACGTATTATACAGAAAGGTCCAAAATTATCACTGGAATATTGTTGGTACAGGTTTCTTTTCTGTTCATGCAAAATTGGAAGAATACTATGATGCATTAAATGAACAAATTGATGATGTAGCTGAAAGAATCCTTTCAATCGGTGGTCGTCCTTTAGGAACATTAAAAGACTACTTAGCAGTTACTACTATTAAAGAAGCTGAAAACAAAGAAATTTCTATTGCTGATGCAGTTGCTGACGTTAAAAAAGAATTTGAAGCAATGTTAAAATTAGTAAAAGAAGTTAAAGAAACTGCAGACTCAGAAAACGATTACGGAACATCTGCAATGGTTGATGAATATATCAGCACTTATGAAAAAGATTTATGGATGTTAAACGCATACTTAAAAATAAATCTTTAAAAAAATAGACAAAACTTTACAAAATTATTAAAATTGCCTATTATATATACTTTAGGGAGAAAGTCTTTTTATAGATTTTCTCTTTTTTTATTTTTCCAGTTGCATTTTTTTCATTAAAAAAATGTTATAATTAATTATTAATTAAAGATTAAAGGGTGGGAGTTATGGCAATAAGTTTATTTAAAGCTGCAGTTATTTGGGGAGTTGATACCTACGTTGTAGAGGTGGAAGTCGACCTTTCAGAGGACTGCCTGTTTTTTTAATATAGTTGGAATGGGAGATCAAGCCATTTCAGAAAGCAAGGAGCGAATTAGAAGTCGCTTTAAAAATGTGGGATTTGAGTTCCCGGTCAGGCGTGTGCTAGTAAATTTATCGCCTGCAAATATTAGAAAAAAAGGAAGCCATTTTGATTTAAGCATATTTTTAGGCATCCTTGCCAACACAGGACATATTTCAAATATAGAAATACTAAAAAAATACCTAATTTTGGGAGAAATTTCCCTAAATGGAAAAAAATAAAAATCAATAAATGGAGCAATAAATGCCACAATCTTAGCAAAAAGAAACCGACTTTAAAGGAGTTATCGTTCCAATGGAAAAACTATAACGAAGCAAAGCTGATTTCAGGAGCAGAAATTATTCCAGTTGATGAAATTAGTGAACTTCTGGACTTTCTAGATGGAAAAAAATTGATGTGGAAACTTTGTGCAAAAAAAGCCGTTGAAATGGATACTTTAAAAAAATTGAAAAGGATAAGAAGCCAGAAGAAGCCATTGACTTTTCAGATGTAAAAGGGCGACTTATGGCAAAAAGAGCTTTAGAAATCGCATGACTGGTGGACACAACGTGTTTCTAATAGGCGACCCAGGTTCAGGAAAGTCAATGCTTGCCAAAAGATTTAATACAATTTTTGCCTGACATGCTAGAGGAAGAAATAATCGAAACAACCAAAATTTACAGCATTTCAGGAATGCTTAGCCAAAAAAAGAACCAATAATCCGCAAAAGACCATTCAGAGCACCCCATTATTCTGCAACGCAAGTGGCACTTGTAGGCGGTGCAAACAGAGTCGGAGAAATAACATTAGCACTAAACGGAGTATTTTTTTCTGGATGAAATTGGAGAATTTGAGGGAAAAAAACGCTAGAAGCGCTCCGACAGCCTCTGGAAGATGGAAAAAAATTGTCATTTCCAGAGCAAATTTCAGTGTAACTTATCCTGTAAAAAAATATCACGATAACGGCTTCAAATCCGACTCCAAGCTGCTACTTTCCCGATAATCCGCTATGCGGCGACAGTCTGAAAGAAATAAAACGCTATCAAAAAAATTTTTTCAGGACCTCTTCTTGACCGAATGGACCTTTACGTTGAAATGCATCAGCTAAAAAAAGATGAAATTTTTTTGATGAATCCCTTTCAGAAAAAAATCAAAAAGACATCCAAGAAAGAGTAATAAAAAGCCAGAGAAATTCAAAAAAACAGCGATTTAATTCAAATACGCTAAACAGAGATATGAACAAAAAAAGCAATTAAACAAATATTGCAAAAATTGACAAGGAGAGCCAAGAAATTATGAAGTCAGCCATCGACAATCTAAAGTTGTCAGTCAGAATGTTCGACAAAATATTAAAAAAATCTCAAGAACAATAGCAGATTTAGATGGTCAGGAAAAATATAAAAAAAGAACATTTATTAGAAGCCCTGAATTATCGAAAAAAACAGTAATTTTTTTATTTGGCGACAATTTGCTAAAAAAACTTATGAAAAAAATTGCTATTACTGATATTTTTTTCATTGATGTTATAGATTCATTATAAATTCTGATTAATAAAAAAATTAAATTCATAAAATTTTTTTAGCAGTCTAATTTAAAAATAGATTTGAATATTTATGGAGATTACTTATTCATAATAAAAAAATAAGGGACTTAAAATCCCTTAAAAGACACAGTTTAAAAAAACTATTTTATTTACTTATTTAATTACAAGGGGCTCTGACCCCTTGTTAAAAATAACTTTTGCTTTTTTTGAAAATTAATTTGAAAAATCAATAGACATTTTTTTATTTTTTTCATTAACTCTTTCCCCAATAAAAATCAAGCAATTCTTTTCTTCCAGTATTTTTTTAAGGAAGAATAAAAAAACACATCTTCATTTTTTTAAACACAAGTTTTTTTCTTAATTTCCTTTAACTGCTTAAATTTTTTTCATTATTAGACAATTTATCAGCCTTTGTAAAAAAATTATATAATATTCAATTCCAAAAATGTTCCAGCCACTTTAACATTTCCATATCTTCGCCCGTTGGGATTCTACGCAAATCCAGCAAAAGAAATACAACTTTTTCACGATCTGACATAAGATAGCCTTCAATTGTTTTTTTCCCCAGTTTTTTTCTTTACTGAATCAGGTACTTTCGCAAACCCATATCCTGGCAAGTCTACAAAAATGAATTGCATTATTTATCAAAAAAATAATTTATAAGCTGTGTTCTTCCTGGGGTTTTTACTTGTTCTTGCAAGATTTTTTTCTCTTTGTAAGAGAATTTATAAGCGAAGACTTTCCAACATTTGATCTTCCAATAAATGAAAAATTCTACAGCATTGTTAAATTTCGGATAATCCTTTTCCATAACTGCCGATTTTACAAATTCTGACTTATTTATTTCCATATTTCACCTCTTTTTTTAATTTTTAAATTCTTCCCTTGCTTGTTCCAGCGATGCCTCATCAGGCATAAAATACCAAATTCCGTTTATCATTTTTCCATCTCCAGTAATTTCATATTGATCAATATTTGACTGATGCATAAGAAATGCTGGCAATACTGACAATGCTTTAATCGGATTTACTGCAATATCCATATGCTGTTTTGAATAATTATATACTTGTGGCACATATTTCCATCCAGATGGGGCAACTAACTTTTTGGCAATTCCTTGAATAACCTGTCTTTGACGTTCATCACGCTTAAAAGCTGTGTCACTTTTTCTATGTCTTGTATATGCAAGCGCCATTCTTCCTTGTAAATTATAAACTTGCCCTTGATTAAAGTGAAACACTTCCTGATCAAAATAATCCTGATTAAACGTATGATTTGAAACAACATTAACTCCTCCAATTAAAGTCGTTATATTCATAACATCTTCAAATCTAAATCTTACGTGATAATTAATTTTAGTTTCAAGCAAATTTTCCACAGCGTCAATCGTACATTGCACTCCTCCAAAATGATGTGAATGTGTAATTTTATCCTGCTTATAATTTTCACACGGAATTTCCGCATAAGTATCACGTGGAATTGAAATCATTTTCACCTGTGCCAAATACGGAACAACTCTTATAACAATAAGCCCGTCACTTCTAGACCCTTCCGTAGGCTGATTAGCATAAGCATCGACTCCTATCACAAGAATATTAAACGGTATAGAAAGCCATCCAATAAATGCTATCAGGAATATTCCCAATATTAAAAAAATATTTTTTTCATTTTTTTACCTCTTATGTATTTTAATTTTTTTGAAATTACTGTTGTTCTAAACTTTTTAAAAAAAATTTATCAACTTTTTTTATTTAAATCATCCATATTTCCATCATTTTCAATGACAAAATCACTTTTTTTCCCTTTTTTTCATCCAAAGACATCTGAGAATTTATAATATTCCAGGCTTCCTCTTCACTACGTTTATCCCTTTTCCAAAACACGCCTAACTTGCATATCCCTTTTCGTAGCAACTAGCAGAATATAATCAAATTCCTTTTTCCCATTGGACTTCAAAAAGCGACTGAACTTCCACAAAAAAATAATTTTATTTTTTTCCGATTTACATTCTAAAAATTTTTTTATGCATAACTTTTTAAAAATTTCAGGGTGCATAATGGAATTTAAAAGCAAGCCTCTTTTTCCTTATTGGCAAAAAAATAATTTTTCCCCAGCTTTTTCCCGTGAAATAGTACAATTTCCAGCTTCAGCCTCATCCAGAACTTCTCTTCCAAAAATTTTTGTACAATTTTTTTCCACAACCGATGAAAAATTCAATAACTTCATGTGAAATCACATCCAAATCAATCACAGGAAATCCTCTATCCTTCAAAAATCTGGCTAACAGTGCTCTTCCCCGTTCCAATCCCTCCTGTAAGTCCAATAACCATTATTTATTTTCCTTTCCAAAAAAATAATTTATTTCTACAAAAAAAGATTATTATATATTTTATACCTTTTTTTCATTTATTTGCAATAATTTTTTTAAAAATAAAAAACAAGAGACTTCTAACAAATTTATTTTGTTCTAAAAAAAGAAAAAAATTGAAAAAAATACTTTTAATATGGTAAAATTATAATATGAAATTTTAAAAAAATTATAAAAAAATTTATTGAAATAAAATATTTAACTCAAAAATTAAGGAGGGACTATGGAACTTAAGGATATTCAGGAATTAATGAAAGTTCTGAAAAAAAGAAGACATAGCGGAACTAAAAAGTAAGATACGGAAAAAGTAAAAACTTACTTTAACAAATTCTGAAAAATACAAAAATTGTAAACACTGCAGTGAGCATCGCCTAAAGTTACAAAAAGAGAAAAAAATCGCTAAAAGCTGTATTGCCAGCGGAAGAAATTATTAAATCTAGCAATGTAGGTAAAAATAAAGCTGTTAAGTCCAAAAAAACTGGAACTTTGGTGAAAAAAAGGGCAAATTCTTGCCAAAAATTAAAAACAATGGGAATTGACAATGATGTAAAGGCTACTGCGAACGGGACTTTAAAGGAAGTGCTTGTAGCAGATGGCTCAGCAGTTGATTTTGCAAAGGAATTATTTAAAATTGAAGTTAATTAATAAACTGATTTAGAAAAAAATTTAAATAATTAATAATTTTTTTAGAAACAGAAAAATCTTTTTAGGAGGACTGAATATTAATGTTCAAAAAAATATTAATAGCAAATAGAGGGAAATTGCTGTTAGGATAATCAGGGCGACAAGAGAATTAGGGAATTGCAACAGTTGCAGTTTATTCAGAAGCTGATAAAGATTCGCTTCACGTAAGATTAGCTGATGAAGCCATTTTGTATTGGAACTGCCAGCGGCGCAGATTCATATTTAAAAAAATACCAAATATTATTTCAGTGACTCAAATTACACAAAGTGAAGCAATCCATCCAGGATATGGATTTTTTTATCTGAAAATCAAAGATTTGCTGAAATATGCGATAAAAACGGAATTGTATTTATCGGTCCAAAACCTGAACTGATAAGTATGATGGGAGATAAGGCAACTGCAAGGGAAACTGCCATCAAGCATAAAGTTCCGATAACAAAGGGATCAGATGGAATTGTGCCAACTTTGGAAGAAGCCAAAAAAGTTGCAGAATGGATAACTTATCCTGTTATGATCAAGGCTACTGCCGGTGGTGGCGGAAAAGGAATGAGAATTGCACGTGATGAAAAAAAGAATTGGCTGAAAATTATATTGTTGCACAAAACGAAGCAAAAGCAAATTTTGGAAATCCAGATGTTTATATTGAAAAAAATATGTTGAAGAGCCAAGACACGTTGAAATTCAGATTATAGGAGATAAATTTGGAAATGTAGTCCATCTTGGTGAAAGAGATTGTACAATTCAAAGAAGACACCAAAAAAATTAATCGAAGAATCTCCATCAGCAGGAATTGATTCAAAAACACGTGAAAAAATGGGAAAATTCGCCGCAAAACTTGCAAAAGGTATCGGTTACGACAGTGTTGGAACATTGGAATTTCTTGTTGACAAGAGCATGAATTTCTATTTTATGGAAATGAATACAAGAATTCAGGTTGAGCATACAATAAGTGAAGAAATTACTGGAGTTGACCTGGTAAAAGAACAAATAAGAGTGGGTCGCAGGAGAAAAAGTTAAGTATTTCTCAAAAAGATATACATATTAATGGACATGTAATTGAATGTAGAATAAATGCGGAAGATTCTGAAAATGGATTCTTGCCATCTTCAGGAACTTTAGAAACATATATTCCATCTGGAGGAATTGGAGTAAGAATTGACTCGCATTCCTACCAAAATTACGAAATCCCGCCTTACTACGACTCAATGATAGCAAAAACTTATCGTAAAGGGAAAAAAATCGGGAAGAAGCTATTTCACGTATGAAACGTGCCTTGAGGGAATTTATTATAGAAGGGTGTAGATACAACTATTCCTTTCCACTTGAAAGTGCTTGACAATGAGGACTTTAAAAAGGGAACTGTCTATACAAACTTTATTGAAACTCACTTTTAAGGAAGTTCTTGGGAAATAATAAACCTATTCAAACTATACAGGTTTAAATTATATTTAAGATGTTATTTAACAAGGGACAAAAATTCCTTGCCATTAAATAAATAAATTAATTAAAAATTAGGAGGAATCAAAAATGAACGAATTAGGAAATGTAAATATATCACAGGAAGTGGTAGCAACAATCGCAGAATCAGTAATATCAGAAATTGGAAGGAGTAAACAGCCTTGTTGGTGGAACTTCAAAAAAATGAAATTGTTAAATTTTTTTCCAAAATGTATCTTCAGGCGGAAAAAGGAATCGAAGTGGAAGTTGGTGAAACTGAATGTACATTAGATCTTTACATTGTAGCAAAAAAATGGGATACAAATTACCAGCATTAGCTGGAGAAATCCAAACAAAAAGTAGTAAAAGCAATTACTGAAATGACAGGGGTTAAAAGTACAGGAAGTTAATGTCTACATTCAAAAAAATTGTAAAAGATGAAAAGAAAGATGTAGTTCCAGTCGCTGTAGCAGAAACAGCTGAAATCGAAGAGTAAGAAAAAAAGAAAGGAGAAACTGACAGAGATACACCATAATTTAGTTAAAATCTAAATATTTATTTATTATTAATTTTTAAAAATTAAATATGGTGTATTTTTTTGCTAGTTTACAAAAATTAATGATTGCAATATTGGGATTTTTTTAGCAAGATTATCTGTGATACTTGGATTTATCGGTATTGCATTTTCAAGTATATCAGATACTTTTGTTCAGAACCGATTACTTGAGGGCGACTTGACAGTTTTATAGATTTAAGCGACCCTAAATTTTTAAAAATTTTAATCGGGCTGTTATCAATAATTTATTTAGTCATATTTTTTTACTTTCTTATATTAACAAACTTACAAAAATATTCTCAAAATAGAAAAAGTAAAAAAATAAAAAAATGGGGAAATCGAAGTTTCCATTAAAACAATAAATGAAACATCAAAAAGTTTTTTTAAGTTCAATGGAAATTATAAAAAAATTCAAAAAGTAAAGTCATATCCAAAAAGGAAGATCAGTTATTATTGAAGCTACTGTTGATACCTACAACGTTGATAACTTAAATGAAAAAAATTAGCAGATATTCAAAACAAATTATCCGATTACATTTTCCATTCTACTGGAATTACCGTAAAAAAAGTAAAGTTAAGTTAAAAAAAGTTTTTAGGCAAAACAATTGTTGAAAAAAAGTCATTGATTCTCCATCTGTTCAAGAGGAAATTGAAAAAGAAGAAGATAAGAAAAAAATTAGAAGTTGAAGCAAGTAAAATTAACAATGACGAAAATTTAAAAAAATGAAGAAAATAGCAAAACTTCCCCATCTGGAAAGGAAAATTAATGACACGAAGAGAGATTAGAAGAAATATTTAAATTACTTTTTTTGAATACGAACTAATTGATAATAATATTGAAAAAAAGAATAAATGATGTAATTGAAGAAGAACATTTGAAAAAAAGAAGATGAAATTGATTTCTTAAGAAGTTATGTAACTGACATAATTGCAAATGAAGATATTTTTAATTGAAAGAATAAAAAGATGTTTTGGGAAGGCTGGACTTACGAACGTCTTGGGACAATCGAGAAAGTTTTATTAAAAAAATATCCTTTTTATGAAATCACAATAAAAAATCGGATACGAAATTGCAATTAATGAAGTTTTAGAAATTTCAAAAAAATATTCCTACAATGATACTAAAGAATTTTTTTAAATGGAATTCTTGCAAGATTAGTAAAAAAATATTAAAGAAGGAAAGAGTAACTTCTAAATTCATTTTAAAAATAGGTTATAAAAAAACTTCTATATTTTTTTGAATATGGGAGTTTTTTTAAAATAATCTAGTGAAATTTTTACTTAAAAATTTATATAATAGACTTGTTCATAAACTATCTGTAAATAAACAAATGTTCTAAAGCAAATAGTCTTAACTTTTTTTAAAAAAAGTTGTTGAACAGATCTAATCAAGCAATTATATTATTAGAAAGGAAAAAAATTAATGAAAAAAATAGGAATAATTATCGGGAAATTTTTTTCCCGCTTCACATCGGACACGTAAATTTCATTCAGAGAGCCAGCGGTATTGTAGACAGACTGTACGTTGTCATCTCATATTCTGATGATGCCGATGACCTGCTTACATCCAATTCCCGTTTTGTAAAGGAAATTACCCCAAAAAGACAGATTACGTTTTGTAAAACAGACATTTAAAAAAATCAGCCAAATATTTCATCTTTTTTTGCTAGATGAAAAATCATTTTTCCCAACAAGGTGAAAATTGGGAAGAATGGGCTAACACTCTAAAGAAAGAAATTGAAAAAAAGGGAAAAATCTGGAAAAATGAAACAGAAATAGACTGGAAAAAAACGATGTTATTTTTCATAAGCAACCGTGATGAAGATAAGGAGTACAACTTAAGACATTTTGGTTCAGAAACTAGATCTATAGATAAAAAAATTACATTGAATACAACGTTAATTCCAAGCAGATACGTGAAAATCCAAGTAAATACTGGGATTTTTTTGCCACGTGAAGTGAGGGAGCATTTAATCCCGATTATTACAATTTGCGGTGGAGAAAGCAGCGGAAAAAGTGTAATGATTGATAAACTTGCAAATGTATTTAATACAACTTCAGCTTGGGAATATGGACGTGAATATGTATTTGAAAAAAACTAGGCGACGATGAAGAATCCCTTTCAGTATTCTGATTATGAAAAAATTGTCTTTGGACACCAGTCAAATGTACTCTATGCAGCAAGAAATGCTAATAAGTTTGCATTAATCGACACAGACTATATTGCTACTCTTGCTTTTTGCCTGACTTATGAAAAAAGAGATAATCCAATTGTCCGTGAATTTGTTCAAAATTATAAATTTGATTTGACAATTTTACTGGAAAATAATGTGGCATGGGTAAATGATGGGCTTCGTTCAATTGGAGACAATGACAGGCGGGAAAAATTTCAAAATTTATTAAAACAGCTGTACAAAGAATATAATATTCCCTATATTACAGTAAAATCCGACAGTTATGAAAAAAAGATATTTAGCTTGCAAAGATATTATAAAAGGCTTATTTAGATGGTGCTGACAATTCTCAATTACAGGAAATTGCAGACAGTTTTATATAACATAGTTGAAGATATTACTATTTTTCCATTTAAACAATAGTCATAGTTTTGAGTTCAGTTTTAAAAGCAGTTTTACTATATAATTAGAACACCTTATCAAATAGAATTTTTTTAATAAATCCATTGCTCTAAAGAAAAAAATAGCATAAGTCTTAATAATTTTTGATGAATAAAAAAACAAAAAAACCTATTTACTAAATATGAAAAAAACTTTAGTAATAGGTTCTTTTTTTAGAACTAAATTTTTATGTGCTTTTTTTATGAAAAAAACAGCTAAATACTTTTGCCGTGCCCTCCTAAATCGTGCATACCTAGCCATTTTTAAAAAAACCACTTTATTATCTTATTTAATTATACAAATAAAATTACTTATTCTCTTGCTCCCATTTCTTTTGTCTAATAGATAAAGTGTAGCACTATTATTATCAATATCTAAAAGAAACTATTTTTGTCAATTATTTTTTTGAACTTGTTCTTCTTCTTCTTCTTGTTCTTCAGCAAATTTGTTTAAGAACACTTCAGCTCCATAATCTCCCAATTCTCTTGCAAGTTTATGAATTTTTTTCAATAGTCTGCAGTTACTGCTTCTTCGTGTGCAAGTGTAGCTTCAAATACTTCTTTTACTGATTTAAAGTCCATTCTAGGTTTATCTAGTGCAAAAAAATTCTACTTTCCCATTTCTTTTTTTAATACGTAATTATAGAATTCATTTGAATGTTCAACTTCTTCCTTTGATTGTTTGCTCATCCATTTTGAGAATCCTTTCCAATGCTCTTTTCATCAAAAATATCTCGCCATTGCTTGATATTGGTAAGAAGTCGCAAGTTCCATATTTATTTGATCATTTAATAATAATTCCAATTCTTTATTTAATTTCATTTCTACTCCAATCTTTATTTTTTTATATTTTTTTAGTTATGTTTTTTTCTAAACATTTTTTTCACAAACACCTTTTATATAAAAGTGTATTTCATCAATTTCACATTACCCAATTTTGATAAATCAATTTTTTTGATAAATCCACATCGAAGTCCATTATTTCTCCACAAGTCTTGCATTTGAAATGTCCGTGATTTTCCGTCACTACATCATATCTCACTTCATTTTCTTCGATTATTATCTCTTGAATAATGTTACTTCTGACGAATGTATTTAATGTGTTATATACTGTAGTTTTTGGACAAAGTAGGCATTTCAGGAGATAAATTCTGAAAAAAATATCATCAACTGTTGGATGTGTATGATTATCCATTAGATATTGAAATATTCTCATTCTTTGTATTGATGGCTTAATCCCATTTTTTTCAAATATTCACCAACGTTTTCTATTTGCATTTTTTTCCTCCTATTACTATTAAGTTATTTATATTTGCTTTTTCCTTGTATCCATTACAATTTTATACCTTTTTCTAAGTTTTGTCAATACCTTTATTTATTTTTTTATTATCAAAAATTTATTTTTTTCAATACAACAATAAATCCATTTTAAAAAGTAAACTCATAAATAAAAATATTTTTTTCAATTTTAATTTTTTTCCAAACAATTCTATTATTTATCAAAAGGAATCAAAAAAAGTAAAAAAACCGTTTGCACATCTGGTTCACTTTCCGCCAAAATTTCAATATTATGCCGTATCGCAATTTCCTTTTGCAATTGCAAGGCCTAGCCCTCATTCCATTCTTATTTTCTTCTGTATTTGACTTGTGGTAACGATTAAAAAAATTTCTCCGATATTTTCAGGATCTATTCCTTTTCCGTAATCACAAATTTTAAGTTCGTATTTTTTTATTTACTTTTTCTTAAATAAATGTCAATTTTCTGATTTTTCACTTGAAAATTTTATTGCATTATCCAAGATAATTATTATCATTTGCCTAATTCGCTGATAATCTCCAGTAAAAAGATAATTTTTCCTTTTTTTTGATTTACTTTATTTCCAAAAATTAATTTTTTTATATTCTTTTTGGTTGAAATCTGCTTCATGCTTCTAACCGCATCATTCACAATTTCAGATAAGTCAATTATACTTTTATCAATGGAAAAAAATCAGTGTTCTGAAGTTTTGTCAAATCGATCAGATCATTGACTAGCCTTTGTAAATGAATACTATCTGATAAAATCTGCCTATTATATTCTTTTAACTGCTCAGGATCACTAATAATCCCGTCACAAATGGCTTCCATCGAACCTCGAGATCACCGTAATCGGTGTCCGCGACTCATGAGAAATATTCACAATAAAATTTTGACGCATTTTTTTCAAACCGCTCACTTTCCTTAGAGCTTTTTATCAAGCTGAACTGCCAATTTATCAATACTTTCTGCAAGTTCTCCAATTTCATCCCCTTGATCCACATCTGTTATCACCTCATAATCTCCCTGTGCCAATTTAAGTGTAGCATTTCTAATCTTGTTAAGTGGCCTTGTAAAACTTATAGAAAGCCATATTGCACTGATGCTTGCTATTGCAAGAGTCTGCTAAAATACTGAAAAATAAGCGTATAAATTCCGCTTTTTTTAAGGCAGATGACATATATTTTACTGGAGAATGAAGCAAAACTGCTCCTTCGATGATTTTACCATTTTTTTATTGGAACTGCCACAGTAATTGAATTTTTCATTTAAATATTCATTAAAAATTTTTCTGTTGTAGTTGTCTCTCCAGCGAGTGCCCTTTTTTTATAGTATTTTTCAGCATTTGCGGCAACTTTAAATAAGATAGCGACTGGATTCTCTCACTTCTTCCTTGGACAATATTTCCTGTTTTTCGCATCAACTATCCAAACTTCTCCCATCGCAAGATTTTCAATCATTCTCATACTTCTAAAAAAATTTTTAACATTGTTATCTTTCTCATCTACAATTCTATGCCTATGAAAAACGTCTTTCTTCAGGTGGAATATTATCTTTTTCATCTTCTATATTTCTACTATCTTCCCTTTTTTTCTCAATTTATTTTCTAAAATTTTATGTCTTTCTTCAGGCTTTCTTTCATCTTCATCTTTTCGTATATCTTCAATAATATTATTTTCAAAAATTTTTCCCCTTTATATTTCCTACAATCTCAGCATTTTCTCTATGCGGAAATTTATTTCTATCTTCTTCAGGATTTCCAGTTCTTCTTTTTCCATCCGCACTCAAATCCCTATCTGGACTTTTTCATTCTCAAACCATACTTTAGACAAAGTTTCTGAAATCTTACAAGCCCTTTCCTCTAAATCTTTTTTATGCATTGCAACTGTATTCTGAATATAGATATACCCAAAAATACTTCCAATTACAATTGAAAATAAAAAAAGTGATACTCCAAAATACGACAGCAACTTTATAGCTATTTTATTCCTAAATCTAACATTTTGCGCTTTTTTAATTAATTTCACCTTACTTTCCTTCTGCCACAACCTTATCCATCCAACTAAACAACTCTATCAAATCATAATCCCCCGAATGCGGTGTTGCCCAAGGAGATGAAAAATCAACTTTTTTCCCAAGATTCTCCAATTTTATGGCAAGTATCGCAGGTATTGCAAGTGAAGTATCTTTGTCAACTGCACCGTGTCTTATTCTCCAATATTTCACTTTTGAACTTCCAATATAATTCATCGGATTCATCATTTTTATAATTTTTCTTATCAGCCATTGTTCCATTTACTGTCGAATGTTCTAGCATATATTCTGTAAAATGCTTATTATCTGTAGTTTCATCTCCAAATTCATTATTTTCTCCTGTCGATAAATCCACATTATCAAAGGCTCCAGGCGTTTTTTGTCTACCCATGTAAGCAATATATTTATTGTAATCCAAATCTACAACTTTTTCCATTTTTTTATTGTTAAAAAGTCAAATTCTGATAAATCAGTTCCTTTTTTTCAAAGTCGCATTTGCAGAATCAATGTAATACTGCTTAATTTGATTTTTTTAAAAACTTCCATTTCCATCTTTATCCAACATTAAAAGTTTACCGTTTTTTTGTCCTTCAATTTCAAACTATTCACATAATCAGGAAACATTTTTTTCAAATCATTTGAACGTAAAATTTCATCATCAGTCAACGTACCCTCAGTGTATTTTCTTTCCACATTGTAATCTAGCATTGAAATTTCTATCTTTTTATATGTTTTCACATCATTAAACATCCATTCATACGCTGTATTTGCATTTTCCAAATTAGTTATTGGACAATAAGATGATACTGCATAAATATCATCTCTAGCCTTCAATGCTCCAATTTCCTTCAAATAAGGCTCGTAATCCTTGCTATTCTCAGTTGCACCTAACAGAGCTGAAACTGCTCCTCCAGCACTTGTCCCGTTAGAAATAATTCTGTCAGCTCTACCAGGCATTTTATTATCATTATAACGCAAATATCTCACAGCTGCTTTCAAATCTACAATTACAGCAGGTGCTTTTCCAGTATATTTCCCATCTTTTTCCAAAGTTCTACCTCTAGCTCCAGGACTTGCCACAACATATCCATTTGACAATGCGACTAATGAAGCATCAGGTTTTCCATCTCTTCCATTTCCAGGCACTCCAGCCGCTCCAGGCATATATCCTCCAACTGTATTTGGGAAAAAAATATTGGTGCAGTTTTTGCATTGTATTTCCCAACTGATTTATTTTTAAAATATTCTTCTGGAATATAGATATTTATAGTTTCATATGCAATATCAACTGGTTTTTGCAACATAAACTATATTTTCATAAGCACGATAAGTAACAGTTTTTCCGTTAACAATAGCTGTTTTTCGTCGTATAATTTTTATTTGCATCAAAATTTAAGTTGTACCCATTTTCTGTTTTATTTGTTATCATATCTTCGGTTATTACTTTTTTTATTCATAGGCGCTCCCATTTGTGGCTTTTTTTATCTTCATTCTTATTTACTTCAGCACTTTTTCTGATATTTGCTAGAATCTGTTAATCCTTTTTTTCATTATCAGTAGCCATTAAAAAAAGCTGAAATTAATAAACTCATTACAATCAATTTTTTTCTTCATAATCTCTCCTTCTATTTTTTTAAAAAAATATTGATAAGATTCTACAAATCTGATTAATCCTATATTTCTATTTTTACTACATTTTATTTTTTTAACAAAAATTTTTATAATATTTCCCATTAGATTACTAGATTTATTATAAATCCTATTTAATAAGAGATTTTAACCCTTTGCCAGAAAAACAAATAAAATATCTTTTCAATTTTTTTAAAATGAAAATTACTATAAACACAAAATAAAAAGGACATAAGTATAAAAACCTATGCCTTTTTAACTATTATAATTATTATACTAATTCAATAATTGCCAATTCAGCTGAATCTCCACGTCTTACAGCAGTTTTAATGATTCTTGTATATCCACCATTTCTTTCAGCATATTTAGGGTGCAATTTCATTAAAGATTTTTAACAACTGCTTCTTCATTTCTTAAAAAAATGCAAAAGCCTGTCTTCTTAAATGTATTCTTCTTGCAGTATCAGTTGAATTATTGTATTTTTTTTCCCTAAAAGTAATTGCTTTTTCAGCAAATTTTCTTAATTCTTTAGCACTGAGTTACAGTTGTTTCGATTTGCTCATGTTTCACTAAAGAAATTGTCATATTTTTTTAAGCATAGCTAATCTATGGTCTGTTCTTCTACCTAATTTTCTGTATGATTTATTATGATTCATTTTTCCCTCCTCGTTTAAGATTTTTATTCTATATTCTAGTTTAATTTTTTTTATGATTACTCTTCACTGCCTACATTATCGCCTAAATCGTAACCAAGTTCTTTCATTTTATCGATAATTTCATTTAGTGATTTTTTCCCTAAATTCTTAATTTTCAATAATTCATTATAAGTCATTGAAGTTAAGTCTGAAATTGTATTTACTCCTGCCTTCTTCAAGCAGTTATATGAACGTACTGTAAAGTCAAGTTCTTCAATTTTCATATCTTCAATGTTATTTTCGTTTTCTTCTTCAGTTTCTGTCAATTCTTCTTCACTATCTCTATATTTACTCATACTGTTTCCAATATTTGTAAATGGTTCCAAATGCCAAGTTAGTAACTCTACCGCATAAGACAAGGCGTCTTTAATTTCGATACTTCCATCTGTTGCAATTTCCAAAATTAACTTGTCATAATTTGTAACACGTCCAACCATAGTATCTTCAACACTATAATTTACTCTTTTGATAGGCGTATAAATCGCATCAACTGCTAAATATCCTATTGGCCATCCATCAGTATTAATTTCATCAGAAATTACAAATCCTTCCCCTGAATCCACAAGAAATTCAATATCAATCTGTCTGTCAGTTGTAACTGTCATAATGACTTGTTCTGGATTTATAACTTTTAGTCCTGGTTCTACGTGAATATCAGTCGCTGTAATCACAGCTGGTCCTTTTACTGAAAGTGTCATTTTCTTTTCACCAGGTTCATCAGCTTCAACTACTATTTCTTTAATATTCAAAATAATATCTGTAACTGCTTCTTTTACACCTTCAATTGTAGAAAATTCATTTAATACACCTTCAATTTTGATTCCCTTTTATTGCAGTTCCTGGAATTGATGATAATAATATTCTTCTAAGCGCATTTCCAATAGTATTTCCATATCCTCTATATAAAAGGCTCCAATGTATATTTTGCTGTATAATTATCTTCTTTTTCTTCAGTCAATCTTACATTTTTAGCTATTTTTTTCAATATTTAACAAGCTAATTCATCTCCTCTGATTAAAAATATTATTATCTAGAGTAGAACTCGATAATCATCGCTTCGTCAACCTCAAAGTCAACTGCGTCTCTTCCTGGATTTTTCAAGCACTTGAGCTTTTAAAGTATTTTCTTCAAGTGACAACCATCCTGGAATTGCTTTTTGCCCAACAGATTCTTTAATTAAAAGCTAATTCTTTTAGAATCTTCCTTAACTGTAATTACATCACCTTGTTTTTACTCTATATGATGCAATGTTTACTCTTTTTTTCCATTTATTAAAAATATGTCCGTGACTTACGATTTGTCTTGCTTGTCTTCTAGTAGCTCCAAATCCTAATCTGTAAATTACGTTATCTAATCTTCTTTCAAGATATTGAAGTAAAAGTTCCCCTGTTACTCCTTCTTTTCTTGTTGCTTCTTCATATAGTTTATAGAATTGTTTTTCCATTACTCCATAAACAAATTTTTACTTTTTTTGTTTTTCTCTTTGTTGTGTTCCATATTCAGTTAATTTTTCTATTTGCATTTGGTCTAATATTTCTGTTTGATTTTTTGTTTACCCCTAAAACAATAGGATCTAAACCAAGATTTCTACATCTTTTTAACACAGGCTGTCTATCTCTTGCCATTTATCTTTTTCCTCCTTAGTTTATAAAATTACGGTCTTCTCTTTTTAGGTGGTCTTGCACCATTATGAGAGTACTGGAGTTATATCAACTATTCTTGTTACTTCTAATCCAGTAGCCTGTATTGATCTTATAGAAGCTTCTCTTCCAGATCCAGGTCCTTTTATTTTGATTTCGATTTGTTTCATTCCATTTTCAATTGCAACTTGAGCTGCTTGTTCAGCTGCTATTTGAGCTGCGAATGGAGTTCCTTTTTTAGTTCCTTTGAACCCTGAAGTTCCTCCTGATTTCCAGATTACTACTTTTCCTTCTGCATCTGTAATAGTTACAACAGTATTATTAAAAGTAGAATGTATATATGCGATTCCATTAGGAATATTTTTTAATTTTTTCTTTTTTGAAGTTGCTGGTCTTTTTGCCACTTATGGTTTCCTCCTTTAACTTAATAGTCTATTATTTTTTTTCTTAGCAATTGCCATTCTAACTGGCCCTTTTCTAGTTCTTGCATTTGTTTTAGTTTTTTGTCCTCTTACAGGTAATCCATTTCTATGTCTTAATCCTCTGTAACTCTTGATGTCAAGCAGACGTTTGATGTTAAGTCTAATTTCTTTTCTTAACTCTCCTTCAATTTTTGTACTCTTCTACAGCGACTCTTAATTTTGCTACTTGTTCTTCCGTTAAATCTTTTACTTTAGTATCTCTGTCGATACCAGTTGCTCCTAAAATTTTTGTTTTGAAGTACTTCTACCGATTCCAAAAATGTAAGTTAAAGAAACTTCTACTCTTTTATTTCTTGGAATATCTACTCCTGCTATTCTAGCCAAATTTTTTCCTCCTCATTTTTGATATTTTAATCTTCTTCAATATGCCCTCACATACACAATATAAGGAATAAGCCCTACAGCCAAACATACCTTTACAATCTTTATTTCAATATCCATAGTAATCTTAATTTCCTTTAGTCTATATATATTTTTAATAAAAAAATTTTTTTCAGGTTTATTAATCTGTTTTTTTAAAAATAAAAAAATATTTTAAGATTATCCTTGTATTTGCTTGTGTTTAGGGGTTTTTCGCATATTACTCTTACTTTTTCCGTGACGTTTAACAATTTTACATTTGTCACAAATAGGTTTTACTGAAGCTTTTACTTTCACTAAAAACCCTCCTTCCAACTGTTATTTTTTTCTATATACAATTCTACCTCTTGACAAGTCATATGGAGAAACTTCCACTGTAACTTTATCTCCTGGTAAAATTTTTATATAGTTCATTCTCATTTTTCCTGAGATATGTCCTAAAACTTCGTGCCCATTTTCAAGCCTTACTTGAAACATCGCATTAGGCAATGCCTCGATTATTTCACGCTTCCAGCTCAAGAACATCCTGTTTTGCCATAAATAATCACCTCGGATCCTTTTTATTATAACAAAAAAATAAATAAATGTCCAGTTTTTTTCAATATTTAATTTTTGATAAAATCTCAAAAAAACAATTTACATTTTTTTATTTTACTATATCATAATACAGTATTTATCACATTTTGTCAATTATTTTTTTATTTTTACAGAAAAATCTTCTATTTTTTTAACACTTCTAAAAAAATCCTGTACCCAGCATTAATTTCCAGCGTTTCACAATTCCCAAAAACCTCCTCCAGTTTTTTTCTGTGTACTTTTTCGCCCCATGTTTTGTCTGAATCACACAATAAAATTCCCCATTTTCATTCAAATGCTCAAAAACTTTTTTTCATAAATCTGAAAAAAATAGTCTGTTTTCCAGCCCGAATTGGCGGATTAGACAAAAATCACATCAAACTTTTTCAGAAATATTATCAAATACAAAAGATTTTATCACTTTAAAGTCACTATTTCCAAAAATCATTATCCTCAGAATCATTACTTTTTACAACTCCATTTTTTTAAAAAAAGATTTTCTCTCGTAAGCTCCAAAAGCCCGCTCGTTCACATCTGATGAAACAGTTCTCGAATTTTTTTAAAAAAAGATTTTTACAACAACAGATACAACTCCATATCCACATCCAATATCAAGTACATCAAACTTTTTGATTTTTTTATTTATATTTTCCCGTAAAAACACGCTTCAACATAACATCTGTCCCAAAATCTACCTTCGTCTTTGAAAAATACCCCATTATCCGTCACAAATTCAAAAATTTCTATTTTTCTATCTCATATCTTATTATTTTTTTCTGTCTGATTTAACTTCCTGCTTTTTCTGAAAAATAATGACTCATCCTATTTCACCTCTTAAATTTTTTTGTTTTTCATAATTTTTTTAATTTCATATCATTATACCATATTTTTATCGCTCATACCACATATTAATTTTTGCACATACAAAATCCCTTGCATTTTATCCAATTTTTTTATATAATACTTTTTGACACAAAAATAATTTTTGTGCCCTAATAAAAAAATAATTTTTTTATGGAGGTCTTTAAAAATGATTAAAAAAACTTATTGAAATAGAAGGACTGCATTGTGAAAAACTGTGCAAAAAAAGTAAAAGATGCTTTATTCGGATTGCCAGAAGTAGAAGATGTGGAAGTAAATCTTTCTGATAAAAAAATGCAAAAGTTACCTTAAATGAGGAAGTTGACGATTTGCTAATAGCAGATGTGGTAAATGCGACTGGACATTATAAAGTGAAGGATGTTACAGAAATTTCTTAATCTTTTTATTAACTATTTATTTATAAAAAAATTAAAAAAATTATTTTTAAATTGAGTTGATTTTTTTATTATAAAATGTTATAATAATGATGTAAAAGAATAAAAAAATTCTCATTGTAGTGTTACAAATCAAAAGAGAGCTAACCCCCAAAAGTAAGCTCTTTTTTTAGTTATTTCAAAAATTCTTGAATTAAAATTATTACTATTTGTAATAAAAATTACAACTAAGATTTTTTTATCAATAACACTCTCATTATAGTATTACCTCCTTTTTTTCAAGGATTGCTAAAAATTATAACATTTTTTTGAAATGTTTGTATATCTATTTTTTTAATTTTTTTAATAAATTACAAATTTTTATAAAATAAAAAAAGATGATATTAAACGATTTTTACTGCTCTTTATCATCTTTTTAAATTTTTAACTATTTTCCTTTATTTTTTTACCTTTTAAATGATCATTTGCCTCCATTAAAAGTCCAAGAAACTCAATAGATTTCAATTTATCAAAAATTTTCTTTGTACAATTTAGAATTTTTTTATTTTTCATACAATTCTTGATTTTTTTATAATACAATAGCTCCATTAATTCATTTACAACAGAAGAATTATCCTGTTTCATATTAATATAGGAATCTTCAAAAAAACTCTATTGCCTCTGCTAATTTTTTTCCTGTTTTACATAGTTATTAATTATTATTTTTTTGGGCATCTATTATAAAACTTTTTTTCATATCTTGAGTTATATACCAGTAATCAATTTTTATCTTGTTATATTTTTTTCAATTGCTTTTTCATATACTCTGTGCTTTCAGAATATTTTTTTATTATCTAATAACTTTAAAGCCCATTGATAGTATCCCTCTGGATATTCGGGAAATAATGACATTATCTGTTTTATAGTTTCATCAGATTTTTAGTATCACCTAAATATCCGTAAGCAATTGCAAGATTGTTATATGGTCTTGGATTTTTTTCAGATTTAAATTTATTGCTTTTTGATAATATTCAATTGCTTTTTTTGTATCTTTGTTAAACACTCTTTCGTATGTTCCAATATAAAAACATGGCAAGATAATTTTTTTATTATCTAGCTGAACAGCTTCTTCAAATGGTTTTTTTGATTTAGAAAAAAATCTATTCCTTGCATTTTTATTCCCTCAAAAGTTTTTTTCAATTGATTTATCGTTTATCTTCAATTCTTTCAGTTCCTGTCGTGTAACTCTCATAATTTCTTCCTGATCTTCAGCTAAAATTCCAAAACTTAATACAAAAACTTAATAAAAATTAAAATTTTTAAATATCTATTATTCACACTATCCTCCTTTTAAATATTTTATCCTTTCTAAACCAAAATATAATATTGAAAAAAATTTATTCTCTAATTTGTCCTTCTCCTCTAATCACATACTTTGTCGTAGTCAATTCCCTAATTCCCATAGGCCCACGAGCATGCAGTTTTTGTGTGGAAATTCCAATTTCTCCACCGAAGCCAAATTCTCCTCCGTCAGAAAATCTTGTTGAAGCGTTTAAATAAACATTGGCTGAATCTACTTCATTTAAGAATTTTTTTCAGCATTTTTCTATAGATTTTGTCAAGATTGAATCAGAATGATGAGTTCCGTGATTATTTATGTATTCTATTGCTTCATCTACGTTTTTTTAACTAATTTTAATGACATTATCAAATCTAAATATTCTGATCCGAAATCTTCTTCAGTCGCCAATTTTACATCCGATCTATTTCCTACTATTTCCAATGCTTCCTTACTATATCTTAACTCTACTCCATCCTTCAAAAGCATTTCTGTCAATTCAGGCAAAATTTCTTTTGCAATATTTTCATGAATTAACGTTGTTTCAATGGCATTACAGACGCTTGGACGTTGAACTTTAGCATTTTCAATAATTGGCAATGCTTGTTTTATATCAGCTGTTTCATCTACGAAAAATATGACAAATTCCTGCACCAGTTTCTATCATTGGAATTGTTGCATTTTCAATGATAAATCTTTTTAGCCCTTTTCCACCTCTCGGGATAATTACATCAATATATTTATCTGCACGAATTAAATCCTTTACCAATTCCCTATCTGGCTTTTCCACAAGCTGAACTGTATTTTTTTGGCAATCCATGAGCATTTGCAACTCTATTTAATAAATTATTTAAATAAATATTTGAATTTAGGGCATCTTCTGAACCACGTAAAATTATCGCATTTGAAGATTTTATTGCAAGTCCTGCCGCATCGACTGTAACGTTTGGACGTGATTCGTAAATCATTCCGATTACTCCAAGGGGAACTCTCTTTTTAGCAATGCTCATTCCATTTTTATGATTCCATCCTGTAACGACTTCTCCAATCGGATCTGAAAAATACAGCCATTTCTCGTAAACTCTGAGCCATCCCTTCAATTCTGCTATCAGTCAATGTCATTCTATCTAGCAAAGCAAAAGAAAGTCCATTTTTTTCCCCTTTTTCCAAATCTATTTTATTCGCTGCTTTTATTTCCTCTTTTTTTATTTATAAGTTCATCTGCAATTGCAAGCAAAAACATCATTTTTAGTTTTTTTGTTCCGATTTTCAAAAGTTCCCTCGATGCAATTTTTGCTTTTTCTCCAAGTTCTTCTATATAACTCATATTTTCCCTCATTTCTCATTTTTTTAAATTTATATATAAATATTTTTATTTTTTTACTACAACATTATCAATATGAATCACTGCATCATCATATTTATAACCTAAAAATTTCTTCAATATTTTTCACTTTTAACACCTTTTATAAGATTAATTTCCTCTGCCGAATAATTTGAAATTCCTGTTGCGATAACTTTTTCCCTCCAGATTTTTCGATTTCAATAACAGCTCCTTTATCAAAAATTTCCTTCAACTGATTTTTATTCCAACAGATAATAGGCTCTTACCATTTTTTTCAAGGCTGTTTTTTTGCACCATTATCAATTGTTACTACACCTTCTTTGTTAGGACCGTAAGCAAGCCAATATTTTTTTCAAGCTGATTTTTATTTTTTTCTTCACAAAAAAAGTGTTCCAATATTTTTCTTTTTCAACAATTCTAGTTATATTTCTAGGGTCGTCTCCACTTGCAATAACTAAACTTGTTCCTATTTTTTTGTTACCATCTCTGCGACAACAATTTTTTTGTAATCATTCCACCAGTTCCAAATTTTGAACCTTCTGCTCCTGCCATATTTTTTTATGTCTTCGTTGATATCTCCAACCATATTAATTAAATTAGCATCCTCATATTTTCTAGGATTTTTGTTATAAAGCCCATCAATATCCGACAAAATAATCAACAAATCAGCATCAATCAATCCTGAAACAAGCGCTGACATCGTATCATTATCACCAACCTTTATTTTTTTAAAGCATTTGAGACAATCGCATCATTTTCATTTATAATTGGAATAATCTTTCTTTTTCAAAAAAATGCGTTACAAACATTTCTCATATTCAAATATCTTTTTCTATTTGAAAATTCCTCTTTTGTCAATAAAAAGTTGCCCAATTATTTTTGTTATGTTCTTTAAAAAAAGCGTCTGATAAATCTGCATAAGCGAAACCTGACCAACAGCTGATAACATCTGTTTTTTTCTGCTAATGTTTTAGGTTTTTTTCATTTATATTAAGAAGTCCCATCCCAGCACCAACCGCTCCAGAAGTTACAAGTATCACGTCATATCCCTTATTTTGCAAATTACTCAGTTCCATTACAATTTTTTTATTTTATCAATATTTAAACGTCCATCTTCAGTCGTAAGGGTCGATGTTCCCACTTTTTACAACGACTCTTTGAACATTCTCTAATATTTCTTCTCTCTTATTATTACTTTTCATCTCTTTTTATTCCCCTTTTTCTATATTTTATTTTTTTATTTTTTTATTTTTTTCAATCTATTGCAAAGATTTGTATTTACACAAGTATACCCACCTGCAACAGCTCCAGCCCCCAATGCTAATGCTGTGCAAGAACTCAAACTCAACATCAACGCAATTACTGCTCCTATAATTTTTAACTCTTTTCATCTTTCCTAACCTCTCAATTTAATTTTTTTAGATTTTTTTACATTCTATTATAATTTCTTAGTTTTTACGTATCCAAACAGAAATTTTTTTCAGCCTCAACTTTAAAAATTACCATTTCCTTCTTCATCAATTATAACATCCTCAAATCCGCTTCCTGTAACTTCCTGCCAAACCTGACCAGCCCTGTTCCTTTTCCAACTTCAACCTGAATTTCTCCTTCTTCATCTAAATTTGAAAGCACAGCCACACATCCAGTCCATTCATCTCTTCCTGTTCTTTGAATTGCAATTATATTTGGATCTTCAAAGTGATTTATTTGATCACCATAGGCATGCAGGCTTCTGACTTCCAGAAGTTTTGTCAATTATCCATTGATGCGGGCTATTTTTCTCCGCCTACACCATAATAATCTCCATAAAACAGGCAAGGATAACCATCCCTGGATAATAAAATTATAGCATAGGAATGTGGAATAAACCAGTTTTTCTACCTGTGATTCTAAAGCGCTTCCCTTTTTGTGAATCATGATTATCCACAAATGTTACAGCCGCCATTGGATTTGTTGCAACTATTGTATGTTCAAAAAAATTTCTCGCAAATCATAATCTTGTTTCTTTTTAGAAGCGTCATACATATTAAAGTGAAGTCCAACATCAAATAAATCAGTTTTATAGCCAACATTATCCAAATATTCCTTCAATTTTTTTCCAAGTCATTTCTCCAGTATTCTCCCACAGAATAAAAATTTTTTTCTCCATAAACTGCCCTTACTTGTGTTAAAAATTCTGCTATAAACTCATCTTTTATATGTTTCACCGCATCCATCCTGAATCCATCAATTTTTAGTTCATTTACAACCCATTTTCCCCATCGAATTACTTCCTCACGCACTTCAGGATGAGAAAAAAATCAATATCAGCATTCATCAAATAGTCATAATTTCCAAGTTCAGAATCAACTCCCTCATCCCAGTCCTTATTTTCTCCAACAATTTTATAAATTGCAGTTCTCCCTGTCTTATTGTCAAAATCCACACCATTAAAAAGATTATAGTTCCACTTAAATGCGGAATATTTACCATTTCTCCCAGGAAAAGTAAATTTTGTCCATCCTTCTATTTCAAAAAGGCTCTGATATTTCCACAGTTCTATCTTCCGGATCAACTTCAATCGCCAAAAAAATTCTCCGTTTCATCAGCTCCTCCCTTATGATTCAAAAACCGCATCCAGATACACATTTATATTATATTTATGAAGCTCCTCAATCGCCTCAATCAATTCCTGCTTCGTTCCATATTTCGTTCTGACAGTCCCCTTCTGATCAAACTCTCCCAGATCCCACAAATCATAAACTCCATAACCAACATCCGCTTGAGAAGTTCCTTTATATGCAGGTGGAATCCAAACTCCACTAACTCCAATTTCACTTAAATGTTTCGCATCATCCTTCAATCTTTTTCCAATGTTTCCCGTCATTCGGCAAATTCCATTCAAAATACTGTATCATTACTCCATTTTCCATAAAAAAATCTCCTTCTTTTTTTATAATATTTTTTTATTGTTACATAATTTTTTTATTCCTTTTTTTCCTTTACAAACTTAATAACTTCTCTCAAATCCTCTTCGGTATCTACTCCTATCACATTTGACTTAGTTTCCAAAACCTTTATTTTATACCCATTCTCAATAAATCTCAACTGCTCAAGCGACTCAATTTTTCTCAAGTACACCTTCCTTTCCAGGCTATTCAATTCATTCAAAAATTTTTACTGTATATCCGTAGATCCCTATATGCCTAAAATACTTAAAGTTTTTCATTTTCATTACGTTCATAAGGAATTATTGAACGGCTAAAATAAATTGCATTGTCACTAAAGTCTGTAATAACCTTTACATGATTTGGATTTTCAATTTCCTTCGAGATTTTTATTTCCTGCTTTAACGTAACAATTTCTGACTTTTCACTTCTGTAATTATTTGCAAGAATATTAATTGATTCAATGTCAATTAACGGCTCATCCCCCTGAATATTTATCACAAAAATCATAATTTTTTTAAACTCATCTTTATTTATAACTTCAATTATTCTGGAAGTTCCATTTTGATGATTTTCAGCAGTCATAACCACATTTCCGCCAAATTCTTTCACAGCTTCAAAAAAATTCTCTCGTCATCAGTCGCCACAACTAACTCATCAATATCTGCATTTTTTTAGCTCTTTTGTAAACCCATTCAATCATAGGATGTCCACAAATATCCTTTAACGGCTTTTCCCTCAAACCTGCTAGACGCATATCTTGCCGGTATTACTCCTAATATTCTCATAACTATTTTTCTCCTATTTATAATTTATATCTGCCATTTGTAAAAAAATCTAAAAACTTTCAGCAAATACAGTATTTTTCTAATATCTAATTTTTCTCCAATTTTAAAAAAATCTGCAATCTCTTTTTTTATTTTTTTATCAAAAAAACAATCTGCTTTTATTTTTACCATATTTTTAAGATAAATTACATTATTTTTATTTTATAATCTTACACTAATAAAAAAATATAAAAAAAGAGTCATTTAAATCTTTAAACAACTCCATATTTTTTTTATCCTATGCCATTCCAAATGTTACAAATCTTAAAATACGTCCAAACACAGATAACTGCTTATAATCATTTTTGAGCTAAAAATGTCCACAGTTCCTACAACTTGGTTATCCTTTGACAGCACTTCCAGCTTACCAATTATATCTCCTTTTGAAATTCCTTGTTTTTCAGCTGTAACTTGCAAATCCTTTACTTCAAATTTGTAATTTGTATTGTCAATTTGATACACATTGCTTGAAAGGACACCGTTTATTTCCTTCAGTTGAGCATTTTTTACTTTAAATTTGCTTCCTATTTCCTGTCCTGCCTTATAAACTGGGATCATTCTTTTTTCCAGTTGTGTAAATTCTTTTTTCTGATCTTCAGTTCTGTCGCTATCTGTCTTGTTTCCCAATGTTACTGAAATAATTTCAAGATTTCCAATTTTGCTTGAAACAATCATATTATATCCAGCTTGCGCATGAAATCCTGTTTTTTTAGACCATAAATTCCAAATTGATCCAAAAGATGATTTCTATTATTATAAACTACATCTTCTCCTTCAGAATTTTTGCAATACCAATTCAGATTCCTTCATCCATGCTCTTAATCTTTCATCTCTAATTGCTCTTTTTCCAAGAAGATACATATCATAAGCTGTAGAAATATCCATATTTTTCTTAGTCATAGAAGATGGCAGACCTGCTGGAGTATAATAATGTGTATCCTTCATTCCAAGTTCTTTAGCCTTCTCATTCATCAATTTTACAAAATTATCATAATTTCCATGCCCAATGTGATATGCCACCAAATATGCGAGCATTATTGGCAGAATAAATAATTTCTGCACGCAATAAATCTCTTAATGTATAACAGTCACCAGCTTTTGCATTTAGCCAGCTTCCTCCCATATTTACTGTTTCAGGCGTAAAACATACTTTATCATCAAGTTTTGCATTTCCTCTATCCACTTGATCAAGTGTAACAAGAATATTCATAACTTTTGTAAGTGATGCTATCGGATGTTTTTGTCTTGACATTTTATCCTTCAAAACTTTTCCATCTGTAGTTGCAATATATTTTATTACTTCTCCAGAATATTGTGAAACGCCTTCTTGCTCATGTTCTATCGCTTTTACAACTTTTTCTTTTTGGAGCAGGCTTATTATTGCTCTTTTGCTATTCTCTACTTTTTACAGATTTATTTTCATTATTATTAACTTCTTTTGCTTTATTATCCTTTAAATTTTTTTCATTTACAGTTTTTACCTGTTCATTGCTTTTTTCAATTTTCTTCTTTTTCTCAATTTTTTCGTTTCTCGGTTCTTCCCTTTTTACAGACCGATGTTCAACCTCGCTATGTCTTTCACTGTTTTTCCCTTACAGCCGGAGCACTTTTTTTCTCTTCCCTAACTGTAACACTTTCTTTTTGGAGCAGTACTTCCAACTTCCTGTTCACCTTCCGCATAAACTAACGATGCAAAGCAATGCAACAACTCCCAAAACCAAAAACTCTTTTTTTACTCTTTTTAACCATTCTTTTTCCTTTCTCATATTATTTAAAATTAATAATTACACTAAACCACTTTAAAACAACCTTACACTAATTTTTATTTAATTTAAATAAAAAATAGCACAAAACAAAATTTACAAATTATATTACTCTTTCCTTAAATTATCTAAATTATACTTACAATAATTCCGAATTTCACATATATCACATTTCGGACTTCTAGCAATGCACTTATCCCGCCCATGTAAAAATCATATAATGCGAATATACAAACCAGTCCTTTTTTTAGGCACGAATTTCATAAGTTCCCTCTCGATAATTTCAGGATTCTCACTTTTTACAAATCCAATACGGTTGGATAGCCTTTTTACATGTGTATCGACTACAATTCCTTCACGAATGTTCCAAAGTTCACCTAGAACGACATTTGCAGTTTTTCGACCTACGCCTGGCAGTTCCACTAGCTTTTTCCAGTTCCTTTGGAATTTTGTCATCATACTTTTTCCAACATCATTTCAGCATTCAATTTTATATTCTTAGCCTTATTTCTGTAAAATCCCGTTGACTTTATGTACTTTTCCAATGTTTCCAAGTCCATTTGCCTTATATCCTCAGGTTCCTTCACAACTTTAAAAAGTTCCTTTGTAACAATATTGACACGTGCATCAGTACATTGAGCCGAGAGAATCACCGCAACCATCAACTGATAAGGTGTTTCAAATTCCAAAGTCGCTTTTTGGATTTCCAAACTTTTCCTTTAATATTGGAAATACCTTTTTAAATCTTTCCTTTTTTTGTCATTTCTCTCTCAAAATTTCAAAAAAATTTTTATTGCTTCTAAAAATAAAAAAATGTATTGGATAAAATAAATAAAAAAAGTATTTCATACTTCTTCCCTTTTCACCGTTATACATAAAAAAATAAATACTAACGAAATTAGTGAAAAAAATTGAGTATCAGGTAAATCAAAGACCTCAGGAAAAAAATCGCATTGAAAAACATTTAATACAAGAAAATTCATCAAAATTTTAAATTTATCATTTCTAAAAAAATACTAAAAATTCATAATGAGTAAAATCCCATACATTCCATAATCCAATTTAAATTTTTTTGCGAAAAAAATAAAATAAATCCAATCAGAATAATTTTTCAAAATTATACTTATTTTTTTCAAACTAAAAAAATATAAATGGACAAAAAGCCCTAAAAAAATAAGGTAAAAAAGATATTCATTGGATAATTGTAACCAAGCAGGACTGATGGCATTTGAATACTAACAGCAAAAAAATAAATAACCTTAAAAGATACTTTTTCAAACTCCGAGTATGCACATACCCTTCACTAAGTGTAAATGCAAATATCGGGAACGCAATCCTTCCCAGCAACATTTAAAAATCTCACTTCCACCAATTACATAATGATAATGATCCAAAAACATTGTCACTATCCCAATTACGCTTCAAAAATAAATAAACTCAATTCATCTCCTAAATTCAATATAAAAAAACTACAATGACACATCTAAAAAAATATGATTATTCTAATAAATATATCATATTTAATAATATCATTTTTTTCAGTTTAATTTCAAGAATTTTTTTAGAAAAAAATTATACTAAATTCTATTTAAAAAAATAAAAATAATCTTTCTGTATTCAGCAACGGAAAATTGCAATTCCCTGTTAAATAAAAACTGCAAAAATAAATCCATAAACACTATTTCCATTTAAACAGAAAACTAATCATAAAAAAAGCAATCCATCTTTCACTTATAAAAAGTCAAAAAAATTTCTTGCTATTTTTTTTACTGCTAAATCTAAATTTTTTTAAAACAAAATTATTTAAAAACGCTGTTACTGTTGCTAAAAAAATCCAAAAAAATTACTCCTGGTAAATTTGTTGCTGATAATGGATAATCCTTTTTGTTCTTTTTAAAAAGTCCATAACTTGTCCATATTGCACAGTTAATAGTAGTCGCCAAAGGTTGTAGAAAAAAATGTTTTGTGACCGTGTAAGTTTCCCATAATTTGGGGAACATAAGATACGTACATTATTACAGAAAGTAATGTTCCAAGCCATCCTAAAATTTTTTTAAATTCTTTTCACTCATATTTTTCCTCCTATCCATTATATTTTTAATCAGGTCAGTTTAATATTTCCCAACTGAAAAATATAACATATAAATTTTTTTATATCCTATTATTATAACATTTTTTTATTTATAATTTTCAAATAAATAATTTTTTTAGTTTTTTTGTTAAATTATAATTTTTTTATATTACTTTTACTTTTTTTATTGCACTTGGCTTGACAATATACTTTTATAAATTTTTACTTGACATTAGGGTAAAAAAATTCGATATAATACTTTTTGTTAGTTTTTGCCGCTTTAGCTCATCTGGTAGAGCAACTGACTTGTAATCAGTAGGTGGTTGGTTCGAGTCCGACAAGTGGCACCACTTTAAAAAAATATCACTCATATTATGAATTTTTGAACTATTTTATTAAAATAAAAATAGTTTTTTTATTTACTTTAAAAAAATTTTTAAAATTTCACATTATACTCAAATCTACTTAATTTAAAAAGTATACTATTAAAGATCATATAAATTCAGGATTTGAGTAAAATAGTTATAATTTTTTTGAGTTCCGTTTTAAAGCAGTTTTACTATAGTAAAAATTATCTTAACTCCTCTCTTATTTCCTCCTTTATCTTTTTATTTTTTTCAAAAAGAAAAAAATCTGATGAATTCAAATCTTTCTTTTCTAAATTAATCTTAAATACTACTTGTATTATTTTTTTGGTTTTCTTAGCCAATAATTTATTATGTTCCTTTATTACTTCATTAAAGTTTGCAAGTACATTTTCAGGTGTTCCATCTTCTGTCTGTGCAAAGAAACTGTCACTTACTGAAGAATGTGAGGCTTTTTCCTTTTTCTCTATTCTTTGAATAAATACATTTACAGATTGATTAAATTTATTAGCCTTTTGAACAAATTCGCTGTGATCTCCAGGCATATATCCTTCTTTTTTTCAAGCTGTTTTGTATTTTTTTAAGGATTTTTCAAATTTTATAAGGGCCTTATCCATTTTTTTCTTCCATCTTCTTAAATTGTTTAGCATTTCCCTTTGAAATAAAGTCGCTTGCATCTAATTCCTGCTTATGTATTTCCTTTTATAATTTTTTTCACCTTCAGTAATAAACATAAATTGATTATATGTAATAAACTGTTTTTCGTTTATCATAATCCTTTATCATCAATTTTTTTATTTCATCAGATTTCTTTTTCAAATACGTTTTTATAACTTTTAGTAACTTGGTTATATTTATCCAAAGTTGCAAGTAATTGCGTATGCAAAACCTGTGCCTTTTTCATAATTATCTTTTAAGTATTCTTTATTTTTTTATAATATGTTCTCATTTCATCTGTAATTGGCATCATTTTTTTTCAAGTATCAGGAATCATCGCAATCGCCTTTTTTTATCCATTTCATCTTTTCTTTCCTTGCTAGTTTCCAATTCCTTTCAACTTATCAATAAAATCCTTATCAATTGCAATATCCGCCGTAATATCCTCATTTTGAATAGTTCTAAACTTCTTATCTGTTCCAGCATCTTCAAAATAATATAAAAGCCCCTTGTCAATATTAAGTATTCTATTATAAAAACGTATGTGCTTACTATATTTATCTTTATTTCTGTCCAATATCTCCTGCTCTTTGGAAATTCCGCTCAACGATTTCTTTTTCCACCTTTCCCGACATCATTGATAAAAATCACTATTCCTAGCATAACTAGCACTATTATCCCTATTTTTTTCATATAATTGTTTTCACTCCTCCTTCTAATTTATAACAAATTTATCTTAAAACTCAATCTAAAGAGTTATAATCATTCCATCAATTTCTAGTATTCAACATAATTTTTCAGGCAATTTTTTTCATCTAAATTTCTTTGAGTTTTATTTTTAAATCCATTTTACTTCCTTAGTACAATTATAATAATTTTTTTATACATAATGTCAAACAAAAAAATATTTTTTTGAAAAAAATTTTTAAAATATGTGCTATACTAAATTCAACAATTAAAGATGTTAAATATTTATTATTTAATTATTCTGAAGTTTAACATTAAATAAAAAAAGGAGAATGATTCAAGATGAAAAAAAGTACTGCTTATTATCTCAATGTTTATGGTATTTATGATTGGGTATGGAAAGGAAAGGCACTTGATGTGAATATGGAAACTGGAGCTAAAATTCCTAGTTTTTCAGTTAAGGGACTTCAGCGGAAAAATACACAAATAGCAGAAAAAAATATTTAATAACGGAAAGCCTACATTATTAGTTTTAGCGAGAGAATGGTGTCCATATTGCCGTTCAGAATTGCCTGATGTTCAAAAAAATTTTTATGAAGAAAATAAGGATAACATAAATGTAGTAGTTGTATTTACAAGAAGAAAAACAAATTTATCAGAAACTAAAAAAATATGCAGAAGAAAGCAAATTTACTTTCCCAGTTTACTACGATGCCGATGATTCAATAATGAAGGGATTCAAAGTAAACAGTATTCCATACAACATAAAAATTGAAAATTCAAAAAAATTCAAGAAATTTTTAGGTGGAACTATGCAATATGATGCTATAAAATCAGCATTTGGCATTGAATAAATTTATTAATTAAGTTTCAGTTTTTAAAATTTATCAGGATTTAAAGTTTTGTGCTTTAAGTCCTTTTTTTATACTATTTTCCATTAAAAATAACAGATTTATTATAGCCAAAAACTATTTAAAATTATATAAATTTAAGAGTTGAGTAAAATAGTCATTGTTTTTTTAAGTTTAGTTTTAAAAGCAGTTTTACTATATAATACAAGGGGTCAAAAGACCCTTGTCAAAAAAATAGACTATGATTTCTCCCTTTCAAAAAGGGATTTAGTACATAAATTTAATACTGATTCTAATTCATAAAATTAATATAATTTTTGTTCCACATTCTGGACAAAACTTGCTTCCATTTGTCTTTGTTCCACATTCTGGACAGAATTTCGGAGCGACGGTATTTCCTGCAGAATGATTATTTTTCTGATGGTCGCTGATTATTATTGGGAGCTTGGTTTTGCTGATTCATCTGATTTGCCATCTGTTGTCCCATCATCATTCCCATTTGCATTCCTGCAACATTCCCAGCCATATTTCCTGCACCTGTTCCATTTTCCATAGAGTCAGCCATTGCCATTTGAGTATACTTGTTTACATCTCCAACCATACTTTGTCCTGCTGCTTTTTCCTGCATACGTTTTATTTCTTCTGGATAATTGAAGCTGGAAATAGTGAAACTTGGAATGCAAAGTCCGATTTTTCTCATTTCAAAATCCATATCTTCTTTAATTCCATTTCCAATTTCATAAGAATTTGCCTGAAGATTGAACATATCCTTTCCTTCTCTAACTATCCATTTCATAAGCGACTGATCCAGCATTGAGATTACTCTTTCTTTTTACATCATCAATATTATACTGTCGCTTAATTCCAGCAATTTTATCAATAAATACATTGTAGTTATCAACTTTACAGGCCATTATGCCAAAGGCTCTTATTGGCATTCCTCCTGGAAGCCCTGGTGTCGGAATATTAATGGCATTTTTAGTTCCCCATTTTACAGTAACTTCCTTTGTATTGATAAAAAGCACTTCGGCTCTCATTCCTGAATTAAACCCAAATTTAAATCCTTTTTAATGTTGACAAGAAAGGAACTATCTGTGAAGCGACATCATAACTTCCTTCATCTTCAAAAAAACACCTTCTATTTTTTTCCATTAGAAAGAAAAATTGCATCTTGCCCAGGTCTTATAATCAATTTTGATCCTTTTTTTATTTCTTTGTTTGACCATTTCCAGAAAAGAGTTTCATCATTATACTGCTCCCATTCTATAACGTTAGCAAGCTGATTTCCAAATAATCCCATTATAAATTTCTCCCTTTCAAATTTTATAATCCCATTTCCTTTTTTTAATCTTTCAAGCTCATCATCAACCGCAGATGAATTTTTCCTTAGATTCCGCATCATCATATTTCTTCATAAGGTCATCTACTTCATCTCTTTTTGGAGAATTAAGTTCTATACTTGCATTTGCTTCATCTAACATTCTGTTAGCCTTTTCTTCAACAGAATTAAAGGCATCCATTTTTCCGCTTATGCCAGTAGAAGATGATAATTTACTAATTTTTTGAGCAGATTTTGCCATTTTGATTTTCGCCTTTATTTCGTTTCTTCTGGCATTAAGTTTTTTTGTATATCTGACGTAAGTTTATCGTGCATTTCTCTCATTTTTTTAAAGAGTTTTTCAACTGCAACCATTTTTTTCCTTTTCAAGCGATTCCAATTTTATTTTAATAGATTCCTTTTTTTCCAAAAACATTCTTGCATCAGCTTCATTTCCAGCTTGAGGGCTTTTTTTCGCATAACTTTCCATTTTTTTAATTTCATCTTCACATTCCAAAACTTTTCTTTTTGCTGCGCTTTCCTGTGCCATTACAGCAACTGTTTCAGCCTTTACACTCCCAAGATCCTTTTCCATATCCCTTAAATACTGATCTATCATTTTTTCAGGATCTTCCATTTTATCCAGCACCGCATTAATATTTGATGCCATTATTGTTTTAAATCTTTCTAAAATACCAGCCATTTTTTTAATTCCTCCAATATATTTTTTTATTTATTCATATAGTAAAATAACAATCCCAATGCTATTACAGCCAATATAACTACAATAGCTATTTTTACAGCCGATTTTGGATATTCACCAACTATTTTCCCATTTTCCCCATTTATAACAATTTGATAGGATTTTCCATTAAATGAATAAGACATTGAATATACAGGTAATAGTAAAAGCCTGTAATATTCATCGCTCCAATAGATGGAATATCTTATATCTCGTACTCTATCGTATCTTCTTAGCACATCTGAAGAAATTGTATTGTAAATTTCATCTTCCATTTTTACTTTAGCCTCTTCATAGCCTTGCCTCATGGGAACTTTAAAAATCTCAGAGTTGTACCCTGACAAATATCTTGAATCAAAATTTATCGTATCTTCCACATTAAATCCTCCAAGACTTTTTAAAAGCCTGTCATTTAGCGTTCTGGAAGCTCTCATTATAGCATTTCTGAATTTGTTCCCAACTTCTCCACTTACATAATACCAGTCTGTGACTATTCTTGTCCTAGTCTTTCCATCCTCTTCGTAAGTTTCTGTCCTGTCAATCCCTCCCTGAGCAGTATATTCAGTATCTGCACTATTATCAAAAGACCAGTATGGGAGATATATTCCAGTTACTTTTCCACTTTGGTACAAATTTTTTAAAACATTTGGAGCAAACCATCTTCTTTTTATCCAATTTGAAAAAAGATTTCCAATTTCCCTTTTATCCACAAGAAAAGGTCTTATTCCATCAGGTTCTAATACAGATACCGCCTTTTTCACTTAATACAATATTTGTATCACAATAGGGACACTTTTTTGAAGTTTCAAGTGGCTCCATCTCGACCATAGCACCGCAGGAACTACATTGAACAATAGTTTTTTCTTCAGTTATTTTATTTTTTATCCTTTTTTCATAATCATTTATATCGTGTCTTTTATGCGTAAAAACTTTTGGCAATTCCTCTTCTGTTTCACAATTCTCACATTTCAGATTCCCAGATTTCGGATCGAACCGCATCATTCCACCACAATTTTTTTACATCTAAAAATCATCACTTTTCATTAAAAATACTCCTTGGCAAAAGGTTTTTTTAACCTCAAGTTAAATAAAAATTTAATAAATAAACATAGAATCTCCAAAGCTCTGAACCTCCCACAACTAAAGTCGCAGGGTTCTAAAAATCTTTAAAAACATTTAAAAAAATTTTTCTAGAAGTTTGATAGCTTTACACTACCCTTATTCTTTTTAGGTGTGTTCAGTTCACCTCTATTGTATAGAATACTTAAATCCACAACTTTACTTTTTTTCTTAATATATTTAATGCTCCATTACAATCTGCATTTATGAGTTTACCTGAGCTTGTTTGATATAGTCCTCTTTTTTTATTCTTTTTTTCCACTGAATATATATTCTTGCGGATTTTTCTTTTTATCATATATTGGGATTTCATCTCCATCAAAAGAAACTTGCTTTTGATGTACAACTCTCTTCTTGCAGTTTAAATTCTATTCCATATAGTTTACATAAATATATTAATTTATCTCTTAATTTTTCCATATGGTATATTTACAAAGTTTTGATTATTTATACTTTCCAATATTTGATTTTCTTTGAAAATCTTCATTATATCCTAGAACTAGTTTTTCCTATATCATTATTAAGACAATAATTTACAATTATTCTTGTCGCTTTTGAAAGATAATCATTTATACGATTATTTCTCTTTCTAGTTATTCTCTTTTGCCTTAATGTTATATGCTCTATCTTTTGCTTATCTTTAATGCTTTGCAATTTTGCATTTGTCTTGTTATAGTATTGATTTATTGATTTTTAATTTTCTACCATCTATTATAAATGAAGCTCCAGAATTTGTAACACAAGTACAAAAGATTGTTTATACCTAAATCAATTCCTAGTGCATTTTTCTTTATTTAATTCCCTTTGAACTTCTTCTACCTCATAAGTATATTGAATTTCAAAGTACCTAGAATGTTGTTTGGGTATTATTCTAATCTCTTTTTATCTTCTTGCCTTTTTAATACTGGTGGTAGTTTTATTGCGATTTCCTTATGTGTCTTTCTAAATGAATTTGAATAAGGAACTATCAACATATCATCTTTTAATCTAACAAAACCTATAACAAGAGTTGTAAAAACCATCTTTAGCAAGATATTTAGGTAATTTTATTTTACCATTATATTGACCATTTTTTTAACAAGTTTTTAAAAAGTCCAAAAAAATGATTTGAAACTTCCGTCTACTTCTTTTTTTAGAATTTGCTGAGCCATATTAGAATTTAATTTTTTTATAGTTCTCACTATTTTTTTAAGCATTTTATAGTTTTCATTATAACTTAAATACTTTTTTTATTTTTGAAAAATAGTATTGTCTAACATTATATATAGCCTCATTAGTTAAGTTCTTGGCTATATGAGATAAATATTTTAAATTCCTAAACTCCTTTTTTTACTAAGATGTTTTTACTTGTTGTTTTTAAAGTTAAATACATAGATATCACCTCCTTTTTCATCAGAGATATTATACCATGTATTCTACATTTTTATCTGTCAAAAAAAGTAATATTTTTTTATTTATTTTTTTAAATATTTTTTTAAAAGTTTTTTTAAAACCCCACAACAGTGGGAAGCGTCGTTCACATAAGTGCGCTACTACTTATGCAGTTCTCTTATAAACTTCTTGTTATCTCTAACAAGCACAGACTATATCTTATCCATATCCTATTTCAAGGACTTAGGCGAAACCACTTCCAATACCAATCGCTTGTATTGTACTCCCCTCACGAGGGATAGTCGTTGAACTTTCCTTTTCAGGCTTAGCTGCTGATTGTCTATTATCATAATGTTTAGGATTTAACCTTGCATCATCTAGTATATTTTTTCTGCTTTCGCTACCATCACACTTATACCATATTTGAACAGAAGGTATTATGTTGTGGTTATACTAGCTTTAAGAGTTCCCAGCAATTCAGTTTCTTTGTTGCACGGTTTTGCTCCGTGTCTACATACAAGTTTCCCTATATGCTTACTAAAATTTTCGTGCAATTCATCTCACGACTAAAGTTGCGAGTGTTCTTGCACTATTTAATAAAAATCTATATTTCTCTTCAATAGCCTTTTTATAAGCCTCAAAAACAAATTCTTTTCCGCCAAATGCTGAAATCAGCATAATTAACGTAGATTTTTGGCAAATGGAAATTCGTAATTATCGCATCAGCAATTTTAAATTTATATTCTCCATAAATAAAAAAATATTTGTATTGCCTTTCAGTCGCCATAAGTTTTCCGCTTTCATCAACAGCCGATTCAATGTTCTTACCGATGTTGTTCCTACTGCAATTACACGGTTGCCCTTCTCCTTAGCCTCATTGACAATTTTAGCCGTTTCTTCAGGTACACGGTATTTTTCACTGTGCATTTTATGATCCAGTACATTTTCCACCTGTACAGGCCTAAACGTTCCAAGTCCCACATCCAAAAATACTTCTGCAATGATAACTCCCTTTTCACGAATTTTTTCTAAAAGTTCATTTGTAAAATGAAGTCCTGCAGTTGGAGCAGCGACAGATTCCCCTTCCTTTGCATATACAGTCTGATATCGGTTCTTATCCTCCAATTTCTCCATAATATATGGCGGAGCAGCATTTCCCCAACTTATCCAATATTTCCTCAAATCTTCCTTCAAAATTAAATTTTACAACTCTATTCCCATCTTCCTTAATTTCCAAAAGTTCCGCCTCCAGAACCCCTTCTAAAAATATGATTTTCTGCCCAATTTTCAACTTTTTAGCAGGCTTTAACAAAACTTCCCACGTATACAAATCATATCTTTTTTTAAAAAGAAAACATTCAAGTACAACTCCATTTTTCCTTATGCCCAAACAATCTTGCAGGAATAACTTTTTGTACGATTAATTACAAGAACATCATCTTTTTTTAAATAATCTATTATATTATAAAATTTTTTTATGTTCCAATGTTTTTTTCTGTTTTATTTAATACTAGCAATCTTGAATGATCTCTTGGATTAACTGCATGCTGTGCTATCAGCTCTTCTGGCAATTCAAAAATCAAAATCTGAAATTTTCATTTAACTTATTTTTTTCTCACTTTCTCTTATTTTAAAAGGAAACAGGGAATTTAATAATTCCCTGCCAATTTCCATAATTTTTATTTATTTTTTTAAATACATCTATTAATATGCACTTCCAATTTCAAATGTTTTATAAGTGTCTACTCTATTATACCATCCTTGCAGCCATCTGCTTTCATTTCTTGGAGCATTTTTTACACGTCTTGCCAATATATCTTTAGCAGAATTACTAAATTCTACCAATGCACTTTGTCCAGTCGCTGTTCCCTTCATATTTTCAAGTACTTGCCTCAATCCCCAAGCAACATTGTTATACGATGAAACACCTTTCAATCCTTCACCTTTAAAGTTTACATAGTCAATTAACGCATATAGCCCATTGGGAGTGTTTACCATTCTATCAAATTGATTTTTTAAATTCTCCTTATTTGAAGAAGCCTGTATCATTTTATCAAGCGAACTCTTTAACCTGTCATAAATAAACATTACCTGAATATCTCTTGTATTGTCAAAAAATGCGATTAATTCTTGAATATCCTTATCCCCGTTAGCCTTTTTTTAGCCATTAACTCTGATTTGCTGTTCCAAGGGGAATGTTTAAATTCTGCAAGTAATTTTGGCAATGCAATACCTTTTTTTCCTTATAATAGGCAATCATATCAGGTAAACTGTCTCCAAATCCACTTCTTCCACCGCTAGCCTTAAACCACGTGAAATGTCCAATTCCAAGTGACGGAAAAATTTTTCTCCATCGTTCCAGTCAACTAGATTATTTCTAACTCCACCAGTTTCATTCTGGAAAAATTTTTCTCCGCTACAGCAAGTAATTGTTCTCTTGATAATTTCATATCAGGCGTTCCTTGCTGAGTTTTTTTCTGTTTGCTGTGTAGGTATTTTTCATTTGGACGTTCGTAACTTCCACTATCACGCATATTTTTTTCAAACTTGTATTTACATTTAAATCTATGCTTTTATTATTATATTGATTTTTTTAATTAATTTTTTTCCAATTGAGAATTATTAGTTTTAGTTGAAGCTACCGATACAAGTTCTTTTTTTAGGCGTATTTACGCTTTCAATGTTCCCTTTTAACGACACCTCCTTAATATTTTTCATTTCCAAATAATGCTATTGAGCATGTTATACCCAATAATAATATTCCTGTTCTTTTTAAAAAAATTTCCTATCACTAATCATTAACTCATCTCCATTCTTTTTTTAATTAAACAATTTTTTTATATTTTTTTAAATAGTAAAAAAATCATTTAATGCTTAACTAATTTTCAATTTTATTTATAATTTTTCTGTCCTATAACAACTCTATCCAATCCCGCTAAATCCTTCACAACTTCAATATTTTTTTAAAAACCTGAACTTGCCATAATTTTAGCAACATTTTTTCCCTGCTTATAGCCAATCTCAAATAACAAATACCCAAAAATCAGCCAAATAATCAGATGCGCTTCTGACAAATTTCATAATAAAAAAATATAATCCGTCATTTTTCTGCAAAAAGTGCTTCGCTTGGCTCATGTAATAAAGTGTCATCTGACATAATACCAACTTCATTAAAGGGAAATATACGGCGGATTTGACACTATCATATCAAACTCCCTAAATTCCACATTTTCAAATAAATCAGATTTCAAGAATTTTTATATTTGAAACCTTTAAAAATCTCTTTATTTTTTTGAGCAGTTTCAAGCGCCTTGTCTGAAATATCCACACCTAGCACATAAGAACTTTCTATTTCCAATGCGACTGTAATCCCTATTATACCACTTCCAACACCAATATCAAGTATTTTTTTGGATGAATTTCATTTTTTTAAAACCTTATCTTTCAAAGTATCAATCATTTTTTTCAACCAAAAATTTCCGTATCTTGCCGTGGAATTAAAACCCCTTTGTCAACGTAAAAACTTCCTTCCCATAAAATTCCTGCTCATTTAGCAAATATTGAACTGGAAATTTTTTTCACGTCCAATTTTTTTGAATAAAAATATCTGATTTTTTTCGATTTCCTCATCTTCAACATCATCCCTGTACTTTGTAAAAAGCATCATTCTATCAATATTCAAAAACGTGTGAAAATACAATTTCTGCAATTAATTTTCCCTCTTGAATATCGTTTTTCAAGATATTGAACACTTTTTATCAAGCGACAATTTCAATTGTTTTTCAGACTTTACTGTATTTTTCAAAATCATTATTATCAGATTTTTTTTTCTCTTTTTGATTTATTTACAATTTCATTCAGCTTTTTCCCGAATTTTTTTAATTCATTTTCTGATAATACTCGCTCAAATTCAGCATACAGCATAATTCTTTCCATTTTCATTATTTCAGCAATTATGCTTTCTGCCGTTAGCCGAGCATTTTTTTATATTTTTTTCCAAATAATTAACCGATTTATTTAAAAATATCCAGCAAATTATTCATTGTTACTTCCAACCTCTTTCAATAATTCAGCTTGTTCATAAGCTATCAAGGCATCTATCATCTCATCCAGATCCCCATCCAAAAATTCCTTCAAGCCTATGAAGCGTCAATTTAATTCTGTGATCTGTAACTCTTCCTTGCGGGAAATTATAAGTTCTGATTTTTTTCAGATCTGTCTCCACTTCCAACTTGCGAACGTCTTTCATTTTCAACTGCACTTCTTTGTTTTTTTCACATTCCATTTCATACAATTTAGAAACTAGCACCTTCATTGCGGCTTCCTTATTTTTTATTTGCGAACGTCCATCTTGCGAAGTGACCACAAGTCCAGTCGGCAAATGGGTAATTCTTACAGCAGAATCAGTCGTATTTACGTGCTGTCCACCTGCACCGCTCGATCTGTACGTATCAATTTTCAAATCACTTGGATTAATTTCAACTTCACTTACATCATCTATTTCAGGCAATACTGCAACTGTAATTGTAGATGTATGAACTCTTCCTGAAGATTCAGTAGCTGGAACTCTTTGCACACGGTGAACTCCACTTTCAAATTTTAATCTTGAATAAGCTCCGTGTCCTTTAATCAAAAATGTTACTTCTTTTAATCCACCAACACCGATTTCATTTTTTTCAATGATTTCAGTTTTCCAACGGTTTCTTTCTGCATATCTTGTAAACATTCTGAAAATATCAGCTGCAAATAATGCTGCTTCATCTCCACCCGCACCAGCACGGATTTCCATGATAACATTTTTGTCATCGTTGGGATCCTTTGGAAGTAAGAGAATTTTTAATTCTTCTTCAAGATGTGGAATTTCTTCTTCAATCAGATGAATTTCTTCATGCATCATTTCCTTCATTTCCGCATCTTTTTCAATTTTCAAGTCTTCCTTCAGACCTTCCAATTCCTCTTTACGGCTTTTTGTAATATGTATATTTTTTTAACAACTTCATCAATACTGTTCAAAAGCCTTATTATACTCCATAATTTTCTTTGGATCTGACACAACTTCAGGATCCATAAGCTTTTCTGTAAGTTCCTTATGCTTTAAAAACAACATCGTCTAATTTTTTTGAAACATAATTAATTTTTCCAACTCCTAAATTCTTTATTTTATTTAAATAATTTATAATCCAAACTATTTCTGAACTTTTTTTATATTAATTTTTTTAATTACCTAAAATAAATTTTCTAATCAACTCTTTTTAGATAACTTTTAACGTTAAGTATTATAGCACATTTTTTTATCTTTTTCAATTTTTTTAATTATATAAAAATTCCAAATTGCATCATTATAAATAATATGACAAATGCAACTGAAAAATCCAAGCAGTCCACCCGCCAGAACTTCCCTTATACTATGAATTCCAGACTTAACTCTGCTTTGAGCAACTAATGCGACCATAAAGAATCCCAAAACCAGTATTCTCACATCTGAAGTCATAAATACAAGTATTCCAAAAGCGACAAAAGCTATCGCGCTATGTCCACTAGGCATACCTCCTTCCAAGTGGAGTGCCTTTCCTAAAAAAATGTTTTTCAGAACAATTACTAAAATTGAAACTAAAAATTAATATCAAAATTGAAATATTACCTTTTCTTCCAGCAATAACATGCAATTTATTCGCGCCATCAAAAAAATATCCAGCAATTTATCATAAAATAGCAAATATCCCACGCAAAGCGCATTAATCGCAGACAACCAGAACCGCTCCAGTCGCTACATCCTTAGCCAATTTTGCAAGTGGATGACGCTCAGGAGAAACCAAGTCAACAATTGCTTCAACTGCAGTATTTACAAGTTCTGTAATTATTACAAATGAAACCGACAAGGAAATTATTAAAATTTCCACTTTGCTCGCATTTATAACAATCGCCAAAAATCACAATAATAATTGCTGCAAGTATATGAACTTTCATATGCTTTTCATTCTTCAATGCCGAAATTAGCCCTTCTATCGCAAAGTTAAAGCTATCAACAAGCCTTTTTATCCCTTGCCCTTTCTTTTTTTATATCCCAATTATATCTATTCTTTTTATGGAACAATGAAAATATCGATCTTTTCTTTTTTTTATCACTATTTTTCATTTTTATTTTTTCCCATTAGAATTTCCACTCCTTCCTAAATTTTTTTACAAAAAAATTTATCGAATATAGTTAAACTTGCTCAAAATTTCTTCTTCCCGCCTTCTCATAACAGCCTTATCTTCTTCCTCAATATGGTCATATCCCAGCAAATGCGACATTCCGTGACATAAAACATAATAAAAATTCACGTTCATCAGAATGTCCGTATTCACTGGACTGCTCTCTCACACGATCAATTGAAATTACGATGTCACCTAACATATTGACCGCCCCAATATTCTCTGTTTCATTATAGGCAAAAGAAATTACATCCGTTGGAGCATCTTTTTGGCGATATTCACGATTTATTTCCTGGATTTCATCATTTGTCGTAATCAATAGCGAAAGATAGTATTCACTTTTTGTCAAAAATCTTTCTTGTATTCATCCTTTAAAAATATAGCTTACAAATTCATTTATCTTTTTCTTCATCAAAGAAACTGTCAATTTTTTTCAATGTTATAGGTTATATCTATTTCTAATTTTTCTTTTTCCATTCTTTATATTTTCTCCATTTTCATAATTTTATTTTTTTCTCAATTTTTTTCATTTTTTTCATCCATTTTTGGATATTTTATTCTTTCATGATAAACACCTTGCAACGTATTTATAAAGGATTGAATAACTTTTTTTCCAATTCTCCCAGAGTTAAATCAGAATCGCTTAATTGCTTGTCTTCGATTTTTGATTTTACTAAATATCGGATAAAATTCTCAATTCCTTCCTTACTTTTTATTTTCAAGCGTTCTCGTAGTACTTCCACCGTATCTGCCAAAAGTATTATCCCCGATTCCTTTGTCTTTGGTTTAGGCCCGCTATATCTAAAGTTGCTTTCCACAACTTTTTCTCCATTTTCCAGCGCCTTATAGTAAAAAAATATTGAGTCAAAGTTGTTCCATGATGCTGTAAAATCACATCTAATATTTCCTTTGGCAATTTATTTTCTTTACCCATTATATATCCGTCTTTTGTGTGTGAAGTCAATATTAACGCACTTAACGACGGCTTTATCTTATTATGCGGATTAATTCCATCCCGCTGATTTTTCCACAAAAAAATTCTGGACGCTTCATTTTTTTCCAATATCGTGATAATACGAAGCAATTCTCGCAAAAGTCGCATTTGCTCCTATACTTTCAGTCGCTCCTTTCCAGCCAGCGCTCCAACCATTATACTATGATGAAAAGTCCCTGGCGCTTTTTATAAGCGACTGTTTAAGCAATGTATGTGAAAAAAATCACTTAATTCCAGCAATTTCATCGTTGTCAAAAATATCAAAGTAATCTTCAAAATATGGCAATACCGCAAGCGACATCATTCCAGTAAGAATCCCGGAAAAATACTGAAAAACACTATCATCAGCATAATTAAGCCAAAATTTGACTGATTTATCAATCCGTAGCTAAATGACAGCAACGCCTGAAATATTCCCAAAAAGAAGCTCAATTTAATAATATCGCTTCTTCCAACAAGGTCATCCGCTTTGTAAACAGCAACAAGCGAAACCGCTATTGTGACAAAAAAACCACGATTCCTCCTGAGATAGCATAACCATATTAGAAAAACGTCATAATAATCGCATAAGTTTTATTTCCTATAATTGTCGAAATAATCGGAAGCATTGCAAAAGGAAGCAAGTAAATAAGAAACTGATTATTTAAAAAAATAAAACATAAAAATATATTTACAACTATTATTGTAAGCAATGTCGGATAAAATGCATTTGACTCCACAACTTTTCTTACATTTTTTTAAGAAGAAAATATATTAAAAATTAAAAAGCAATGAAAATGTTGTTATTAGTCCAACTGCCTTTTTTTAAATTTATCCCCATTTCTTACCAAATTCAGTTTTTTTCCAATTTTAAAAAATGCATCTGAATCAATTACTTCACCTTTTTTTACAATAATATCCCCTTTATAAATCTTAATTTCCTTATCTCTCAATGACATCATATTATCTGCAATTTTCTTTTTTTGTTGCTTCCTCATTTATGACTAGATTTGGCTTTTATAAAAATTTTGAAGAACTTTCATATCTAAATTATCAGCCTTTATATTCTTTCTTCTGATAATTTTTTTGGCAAATTCTCCATTTTATAAATTCCTGTGCTGTAAATTTCAGACATAGTTTCACTTAGATTTACAGAATATTCCACATTTTCTGTTCTTTCCACTATTTCCCTAATATCAGCATTTGTAAATGTATATTTATTATCTTTTTATATACTTTTGCAATCGTTGCATCATCAGACAAGTTCATATTCCGTATATCCCGTAAAAAAATTTATTAAGAGCAACCACCGTTTCCCTGTTTACATCCTTTAATTTATCATATTCAGGCTGTGTTGTTCTCATTATTTTTTTCCTCAATGCTGTCATCTAAAAATATCTACAAAAATATGACATATTTTTTTATATGCCACAATATCAGATTTTTGCAATACTTCCAACATTGTAGTTTACATTCAGTCTTGACATTTCTATAATTATTCCAAATATCATAAATGTCATCGCCAAAAATAACGAACCTGAACATAAATCTATTTTTTTGATATAAGATTGGGATTCATCATTTTTGTTTCTTTCTTTAACTTCAAAAAGAAATTCCCGCCCTAATATATTTACTCTCATTTTTCCCTATCCTTTCCTAAAATTTATAATCCTCCCTTTTTATTTTTTTATCATATTCAAAAATTTTTTTACTTCATTCTCTCTAAAATCTCATTTTTACTTCCAACTATTTTATTCCTTGGAAGAGCGACCAAAAATTTCTTCCCATACATTTTTTTATTACTCTATTATCAAGAATAATTATATTTCCGCTATCTGACTTGCTTCTAATAAGCTTTCCAACTCCCTGCTTAAATTTAATCACAGCCTGCGGGACTTGATAATCATTAAACGGATTTTGTCCATTCCTTTTTATATTTTTCAATAATCGCCTCTGTCACAGGATCGTTCGGCACCTTAAACGGCAGTTTTGTAATAATTACCGATTTCAGCTGATCTCCCTGCACATCGACACGCTTCCCAGAAACTGTCTGTCCCAAATAATACTGGATTTTTAGAGTTTTTAAAAATTTCAATCATTTCATGCCGTGGAAAGTCATTTTGCCTTATAAGCGTATACTGCTTTTGCGAAAACCGTGTTTTTAGCCGGCTATACAAAAAATTCAAGGTACTATAGGAAGTAAATAATAAAAAAAGCAATGTCCCTTCTGTACTTTTTATCACTTCTTCAACAAATCCTTCCAAATCTCTCATAAATTCAGTATTCGTTGGATCAAGCGCATCTTCTGGAATATAGACCTTCATTTGCTTTTTCATAATCAAATGGCGATTTTACAATTTTTTTCATCTATTTTTTTGGATTTTTCCTTCACAAGTCCAACACTTTTTTTATAATAGTCAAATTTATTGTCAACAGCAAGTGTCGCCGAAGTAAAAAAATCATTCTATCCAATTTATTAAACAAATTATCATTCAGTTCATCTGAAATATCAAATGGTGTCGCATACAATTTCACATTTGGACGTACTGTCGTAACATTTGCCCAGTAAACATAGCCTTCCTCTTTCCCTTCCAAAAATAAACTCAAACTTTTTTTATAATATTGTTTCAGCCTTTCATAATATCTTGAAAAATTCAAATAAAAAAATCCATCTTTATCTTCAAGATTATAATTATTCACTTTATTCAGAAATTTATTAATTTTCATAACTAAATTTCCATAAATTTCCTTAAACTGGCTATTTAATTCCATAGTTTCACGAAATAATTTATTGCTTTGCATTTTTTTCCTTATCAATTTTTTTGCTTTAATTTCCCTATTGTCATTATTTTTCCGAAAAAAAGAAAAAGTCAACTTATCAAAAATATCAATTCCCTTATCATAAAAATTTATTCAGCTCTTCAACAACATTTTTCCTGCAATTCATCAACTTCCCTGTATTCTTCACTCGAAAGACTTTCATTCAAGTAAGCCAGAAGTTTTACAAGAGCCCCACCATTGCTTGATTTTACAACACGCTTATTATAAATATTTCCCATAAGCCGTCCAAAGGAAATTTTTTTGATGTTTCAAAAAGTAAAATAATTTCTAGCAGTATCTTCAATATTGTGTGCCTCATCAAAAAAACTAAAAATATCATAATTTGGCAAAATTGAATAATTTGTATAAAATCCCGTCTGATTTCTAATTGCCAAATCAGCAAAAGAACATATGATGGTTCACAATAAGAAGTGTCGCATCTGAAATATTTTTTCTTGCATTAAAAAAATGACATTTTGAATAATATGGGCATTTTACGCCTTTACACATATCAGCTTCACTATTCACTTTTTCCCAAATACTGTTTGAAATCTCATATTTCAGCTCATTCCTGTCACCTGTCTTCGTAACCTTTTTTTATCCCATTCTATAAGATTTCTTATAATATTTTTTTCCTTTTTTTTCATCTTCTGTATCCGTTTCCTTATCAACAACCTCCAAATTATAAAGTTTCCTTTTACAAAGATAATTTCCTCTTCCCTTCACAATCTGGTAATTAAAATCTTCATCAATAATTTTTTTCAAAAGCGGAATATCCTTATTAATAAGCTGTTCCTGCAAATTAATTGTATTTGTAGAAACAATTACTTTTTAAATTATTTTTCAATGGCATAAATCAATGTAGGTAAAAGATAAGCAATCGTTTTTTTCCAGTTCCAGTCCCAGCCTCCACTATCAGCTTTTTTTATTCTCATTCATACTTTTTTTCAATAAACTTAGCCATCTCATACTGCTCCCGCCGTACTTCAAACTTTCCAAAAATTTTTTTATGAATAATCCCATTTTCTCCAAAAATAATCATCAATATCAATTTTTATAAATTCCCTTAAAGGCACAACCACACAAATATCATCCACATCATTATTTACAATATACGAAGCTCCACCAACTTCTCCATACATACTAGAAATATTCACATCCTCATCAGATGGGAATCAGCACTCCAGATGGATGATTATGTATTATAACCTCATTTTTTTCTCATCATATTCAGCAACGCAGACAACAGAGCCAGCATTTCCCCTAGCAATAACCTCAACTTTAGAAACAACTCCATTCTTATCAGGAATTCCCCTAAAAAAATATCTCATTCCCGCCATATCTCTTTATTTCTGACCGCATCCTGCTTGCTGCTTTTTCACTAATAAATTCAGAAATTTTCATTTTTTTCCTCCTATACTAAAAGATTTTACTATATAAAAAGTTTTTTTCAACTTTTTCTTTTACAAAAAATAACCATTGCTTATACAACAATGATTATTTACTTAGAAATTAATTTTCTTATTTTTTTATTAATTTCAGGAACTCCCTTTTTCCGTCAAATCATGATTTTTTTCTATAAAAATTCCCATTCATCAACTTCTTTACCATCCTTAAATTTACAAATTCCATATTCACTTCCATCTTTATCCTGTTTTATAATCGACTCGCCACCTTGTTCCACACAATAAACCGAAGCAGGATTAGCCATTCCAATCATTTTTTTGTTCAGGAAAATCTTCATTTAAATCTTTATTTTCATTATTTTTTTAATAGAAACATTCTGCTCTATTCCTACTGGTTTTTGTCACCTTTCTACTTACATCCTTGCTATGTGCCTCCAACGACATCGATAATAATCCAACCAATAAAATTCCAAATACTTTTTCATTTTTTTCCTCCTTATTATTTCACTTTTTGTATTATTTATAGAAACCTGTAACCTTAATTTCTATAATTTCATCTTTTTACAATTATCCATAAACAGTTATAACCTTAAAATAATTTATCATTGTAGACGATTACGATTCCTATATTTTTACAAGTATTATATAAAATTTATATATATTAATCTATATTTTTACCTTAATTCCATATTTTTTTATTTCATTATTTATCAATTACCCAATTTCTTCAAAAATAATTTTTTTCTGCAATCCATAAGTTGATATTTTCCGATTAACCAAATAAGCAAAAATCACAATTATCACAAAAAAATGGCAAATTATTAAATCCAAAAACTTCTCCGCCAATAAAAAAATTGGTGCTAATAAAGTATTTGTCGCACTTCCAAATACACTTATATAACCTGCAGTAGCAACAAATTCAATCGGCAGACCAAAGAAAATCGCTATCACAACACCCAATGAAGCTCCAATTGAAAAATAGTGGCGTTACTTCTCCACCTTGAAATCCAGCGACCAATGTCAATGTTGTCAATAACAATTTTAATATCCAGTCATATCCAAAAATTTGTTTCCCTGAAAAAAACTGTTTTCAATTAAATTTGTTCCAAGCCCAGTATATCGACCTTCGTGCAATAATAAAAAGTATTATACTAAGAAAAAAATTCCGATAATAAAAAAATTCGATAATATGGATTTTTAATTTTTTTCTCTGACAAATTTTTTTCAAGAAACTTTGTAAATAAACAAATAAATTTCCAGCAATTCCAAAAAAATTATTCCTAAAATTGCAAATTTTACAAATGTCATTGGAGTTATTGATAAAGTTATATTTACAATATGAGTAAACTTTTCCAATCCTAAAAAAGATGAAGTCCAACTGGCAGTAAATCTCGCAACAATAGCTGGAAGCAAAGCATACAATTGCAAATTCCCCAATGCTAAAACTTCTAAACCAAAAAAATAACGTCGCAATCGGTGTTTGAAACAATCCACCAAAAGCCTGCCGCCATTCCTGTTACCAAAAAGACTTTAGACTTATCAGGAAAAATTAAAATACTTATTAAATCTATGAGAAAGCGTCGCTCCAAGTCGCACTGCAACTCCTTCCACGCCCAGCACTTCCTCCAAACAAATGCGTAATCCAAGTCGCAACCGTCACAATCGGAATAAGTCTCAAAGGATCTCCTTCTCAGTCCCGTGCCCAACTTCAAAAAATTAGTCCCATCCCCTTGCCAGTCTTCCCAGCAAATTTTTTTGATAAATAAAAACAATTAAAAAGTCCTGCCAAAAGCCAAAAAAAGGCACAAAATAATACAAATATTCCTTCCTGAATATCTCCAATTAAAAAGCAATCCTCTTCCAAAAAAATCGTATCAATTATTCCAACGATAAGACCAATAATAATACCTGCTATTATCAATTTTAAATACAGAAAATATGAATGTTGGTAGCTTTCTTTTTATATTTTTTTAACACTTAACTTCTCCTCTCTAAAAATTTATTAACATCAAATTGTTTTGTACTAGGCTCCATTTAAAAATTATATTATTTAGTGACAAGAAATGTCAACTCCTTGTAAAGAAGTCCATAACCATCTCGCTATTTATACTTGAACTATTTAAAAATTAAATTATTAAAAAAATTATATAAATTTATGGTTAAAAGTAAAATAGTCATAACTTTTGGGTTCAATTATTCTACAAATTCCAAAAATAAAAATTTCAATATTTTCATTTCTAAAAATTATTATCTCTTTCAACATTTTCAATTTTTTTTCATAAAAAAACTTTATACATTTTGCTTTTTATACTTAAAAACCTTCATTTTATCCAAATTCTTTTTCCAAAAACGAGTTTTCATAACTTCCAATCATAAAAAAATCACAATTATAGCCTTTATTTTGAATAAATTTTACAGCTTTTTCTAAATTCATTTTTTTATTTTTTTCTCATCTGCATTTTTTTCCCTTTAAAAACAAAAATCCATATACAAAAAAATTTGAAATTTTTATTAATTTCAGGCATTTCTGGATATCCAAAAAGCTATTACTTTTCCTAAATTTATACAAAAAAATTTATAAATTTTTTTGTAATCTTTCACAACATATTTTTTTATTTGTCTTATTTTTCAGATGAATCTCAAAAATTTCCATATTTCAAAAATTTCTTCATCCTTTACTATTAAATCACCCTTTTTTTCACATTTTTTTCAAGCTAAAAAAATACAATATTTTTTTATAAAACTCATAAATTGGCATACTTTTTCGCCTTTTTGTCAAAATTTTTTTGTGCTATTTTATTTTCTTCCAAAATAGTCGTAACTATGTTTTTTTACCCCAAGTTTTTTTTGCTTCTGTTATCAGCATTTCATAAGCCTTGCCAAAAATTAACTTTATTCCGATACTCTTTTTATTCTAAATGAATTTAAATATCCGATATTATTTTTTTGAAAAATTGAACAAGCTCCAACACCCACAAAATAACCAGTTTTAACATCAATTCCTGCAACAATAATAGGTGTCTTTTTCACTATCCTTTTGCAATGATTCAAATAAATTCGGCACTTTTTCATACGTTACCTGTACAAGCGACTCCATTTCTTCATCATTCAGAATATTTCTTATTTCATCACTGTAATCACTATTTTGAATAATTTTTAAATTCTATTTTTTTCATCTTTCCCCAATCTTCTGATTAAATCCCGTATTATAACTTCTTTTCCCGGTTGCAGGAAAAAAATTTTATCATATCCATTCAGAATAATATTTTTTTCCAATTTTCAATCAACTCTTCCTTATTCTCCCCAAATAACGGAATTAACGGAATTTTAAAAACATAAATTCTGAACCAGATCTCCACAAAATAAATATTTCTTATTATTTTTTTCATCAAAAACTGCAACCGAAACCGAATCATCTGAATGTCCTTTTTGTTTCAATAATTTCCATATTTCCAAAACCGTATTCTGAAAGTAAATTTTTTTCTTTTTGTAAAAAAATCAATAAAAATCACCTTTTTCCATATCAGTTTTTCTCCAATTTTGGAAAGATATTTTTTTACTAAAAATTCTTTTTTTATTTTTTTCAATTTTTTTAGAAATTTTTTTCTGTAAACGGATAAAATCCATTTGGAATAACACTTTTTTTCCTGTTACTAATACATTTTCAGAATTTTTTTATGTGCAATAACCCTAACATCTCCAATTTCATCAACGAGCATTTTCAGATTTCCCACATGATCAGAATGAGAATGGCTTAGAACTATCACTTTTATCTTTTTTTACATTTTCAATTTTTCTGAATTATTTTCTTCAAAAATTTTTTTCTTTTTTCACATTTACTCCTGTATCCAGCAATAAATATTCATCATTTTTTTATTTTTTTAAATAAATACAAATTATTTAAACCAATTTTTTTATTTTTTTCTATCATTTTTTTAGAAAGCTCCTTGATGTTTTAATGAAAAAAACTGCCAGTCCAGTAGATAGAACTGACAGGCATAAGGTGGGAAGAACAATGGAAATTTACTTAATTATTTTTTTGACTGCTAAAAAAATAAAAAAAGCGACGATTATAACTGCTAAAACAGTCAAATCCCAGTTCATCATTGAGACCACCTCCCAACATATCGAATATAACATCAAGGTTTGTGAAGCCTTGACAAATGATTATAACATAAAAAAGTCCCATTCAATAATGAACAAGACTTTTTTTTCACAATTTGTTACATTCAATCTGTTGGTTTTTGCTCAAAAAATATTATAACACTTCTAAAGATAAATTTCAATACTAAAAAAATTAATTTTTTTATTTTCTGTGGTATAATTTAGTGAACTGCTCCTGCTTTTTAGAAGCGGGAGTTTCTTGGGAAGTATCTGCTTTTATTAGCCAAATATATTTACCAAGCTCTTCGGGAAGTCCCTGCCCTGATGTGTTTTTATTATAAATATCAAGCAAAAAGCAATTCATCTCCCACTTATAGAAGTCGGAGACTTCTTGCTATCTTTTTGTTAAATAGATTATATTTAAAGGAGCATTTTATGAAAAACAACCATAGATTTTATAATATTCTCAATTTTTTTATATTTTTTTATAAAAAAATCTTTAATTTTCTTTTCACCCAAAAATTAGGCTAAAAAAATATCTGAATTTATTGGTGTTTTTGCTTTTTTTTATCTCATTCCAAAAGGAAGAAAAATTGTCGTATCGTAACTTAAATTTGATTTTAAATGAGCAAAAATAGTTTTTAATTATTCAAAGAAAAAAATTAAAGGAAATTGCAATAAAAATCTTATAAAAAAATACTGCAAAGTCGTTTTTTTACTGCCCTTCTGGATTTATGAATATTTTGAAAATTTTTTTCACCAAAAAAATATAATTCTGAATTACTGGAAAAAAATTAAAGAGTGAAAATGAACGGATTATTCTTGTTACTTCACATTTTGGATTTTTTTCATGCCAGCCTTTTTTTCCAACGAGAAACGATACAATGTTTATTCCTATTAGAATTATTCCAAAACAAATTTATTGAATCTTATATGGATAAAAATCCGTTTTAAGAATAACATGACTTATTTTTCCAGAACAAAAATTACAAATCTTTTTTTGAAAAAAATAAAAAAATTCAAAGGGCGTTTTTTTGTGCTTTTTAAGTGACGTACGAAAACCAGATGGGGATAAAATAGCATTTTTTTGACTTACCTACAACTAATTCAGGCTTTCCTGCCTATTTTTTTCCAAGAAAGAGAATATTCCAATTGTTATTATTCATAATGAAGTTGATGAGAATAATATTTGCCATATTTTTTTATAGACAAAATTATCCATCCTGAAAATTACAAAAAAATAGACACGAAATAATGAAATCTATTTTAACTGAATACGAAAAAATTATCTTAAAACTGCCAGAGCAATGGTTCTGGTTTCAAGACAGATGGCGGGATGGGAATCTAACTTTTTATTTTTTTCCTGTCCTTAACTTTCAATATATCTTTTTAAAAAAATTTACTGAATCTGTTCAATAATATAAGGTTTTTTTATTTTCACAAGGGGTCAATACCCTTGCTTTATAACATTTGTTTTATCAAATTCTAAATATAGTCGAACCATTTAAAAATAGAACTATTAAAAAAATTATTTTGGAGCTTCATCCAAGTTTTGTGCATACGGTAAATCATATTTCCCCATAACTTCTTTTTTCAAATTAAAGTTTTGTGCAAAAAAGATTGCAAACATTCCCAAATCATGGCTTCGTTTTAACTGCATAAATCCTCTTTTTAAGTATTGAACGCCATCCAAAAAAACTTTTTTTCTTGCATTGGCACATTTTTTTGGAAAGCTCATTGGGAGTCTGATCGCTTGAAGAAAGGAAATCCGTCCATAAGGATAATTTTCATCCAGCCACCATTTTTCACTAAGAAGCCGTTTTTCTTCTCTTAATTTTCTATAAACGCCTGTTTTTGGGAATGGTACAAGATGGTTAAATGCTGCAAAATAAAATCCATGTTTTTTTGGCAAATTTTACCGTTTCGTCAAAAGTTTCCTTCGTATCATTTCCATAACCAAATACAAAAGTGGCATAAATTCCAATTCCATAACTATGAATTTTTTTCCGTCAGTTCATTTATTTCCCCAACGCCACTTCTCCAGCCTTTCCCCATATCCTTTAAAATATTTGGATTCATCGATTCATACCCAATCAAAATCATCTTACATCCGCTTTTTTTCATCCAGTAAAGCAGTTCATCATTTTTCGCAATGGTAATAGCCCCTTGTGTTACCCATTTTATATTTAATGGAGCAATCGCCTTGCAAATCTCAATCGCATGTTTATGATCCGCTACAAAATTATCATCAATAAAAAAAACATATTTCTTCCCAGAATTTTTTATATCCTGCACAATTTCCTCAATAGGACGTCTAAAGTACTTTTTCTCATAATAAGAATGAATCGCACAGAAATCACACGCAAAATTGCACCCACGCCCTGTTTCAATCAGTGCAAGCGGTGAATATTTCCTATCCTTGTAAATACTCCTGTCAGGCATTGCAAAAGAAGTAGTTACCCCATAATACCGTTTTTCCAACTTATTCTTGCTCAAATCGTTCAACATCTTTGTCCACACGCTTTCCGCATTTCCCAAAATAATCGAATCAAAATGTTCCAGACACTCGTCAGGCTCTACAGTTGGATGATACCCCCCTGCAAGTACCTTTATTCCTCTTTTCTGAAATTTTTTTGCTATTTCGTAAGCCCTTTTAGCAGTATAAGTTTCCACAGAGATCACAACCAGGTCTGTATTTTCCTCATAATTTATAAACTCATTCCTGTCGTCCATAAAAATTCGTTTCAATATCCTCAGGAGTTAAAGATTTTAAAACTGCAATCATAAGCGGTTCCATATTTTTCCATGTTTTTTTATATTTCTGCCCTTTTTTTCTTCCCAATGGCAGGCAGTATAAATGTTATTTTCACTGTTTTTTTCTCCTTTTTTTTTCAACTTCTATTTATCAAATTTTATCTTCCCATACTTCCTAAATTTCCGTGCATGCTGTCTTGAAAAATACTTCCAGAATGAATTTCAGCCCCTTATTCCTAGAAGTTTTCACTCTTCTTATAATTCGCTTGAAAGTGAAAGTGTCAAGCCACAATTTATAAAATTCTTTCTGCAATGTGTCGTAACTCATATTTTTAGGCTTGAACACGACTGTTTCAGTGTCGTAGTAATACCAGTCTTCTGTAAGTAATCTGTCTTCTTCTTTTAACTGATTAAAAAAAGGTGTTCCTGGATACGGGGTAATTATGTTATATCTTGGCACATCTACCCCAATTTCCTCGATAATATCAGGGAATTTGGCGAATTGACTCCACTGTGTCAGTTTCCATCCCTATCATAAGCGTGGAAAGGACTGATATTCCATAAGATTGTATCGTTTTTACGAGTTTTTTGTATTCTGTGACATTGTTAAATTTTTTATTTACTCCATCAAGATTTTCCTGAACAAAACTTTCCAAGCCAATAACCAAGCCTATACAGCCAGACTCTTTCATTAACTGCAAAATTTTTTTATCATTACCGATATTTATTGTTGCAGAAGCAGTCCATTTTATTTTTAATTTCTTCAATTCTTCCATTAGCTGAATGGCGTAATTTCTGTTGCCTAAAAAGTTTGGATCAAGAAATATCCATTTTTTAGGCTTATTCGTTTTTATTTCATTTATCACGTACTCTATGCTTTTTTTATCTGATTTTTTCCAGAGTACATCTTTGTGATGGAGCAGTAGGAGCATTTATTGGGACAGCCATTGTTTGCGACGATTGTGCCATAATTTTTAAAATATTTTTTATTTTTCAAAAGTTTTCGGTTTAATGGCTTCGGTTCATAATCATTTCCAACAAGGTTAAAATATTCTCTTTTTGGAGTTCCATTTGTAAAATCTTCAAGAAACATCGGAAATGAAATTTCAGCGACTCCCGTAATTACTGTATCAAAATATTGTAACGCCTCTTCTTTCAAAGCTGTCGCATAATGACCGCCAATTAATGTATACGCTCCTTTACTTTTCCAAAACTTGGCAATCTCTTTTGCCCTTTTCGATCCTGAAATTACCGAAGAAATACAAATTAAGTCAAATTTTTTTCATTTTCATATTTTTTTAGAAGTAGCATCCCATTTTTTTCCACACCTTCATCCACAATAACAACATCAGCGTTATACTTTCTGTCAATTAGTGATTCCAGCGTTATTAACGTAATTTGCGGATAATATTTTCTTTTGTGAATCGAGTTATATTTGTAAATGTTATCCTTTGCTAAAACAAGCATTATTCTCATAATTTTATTCCTTTTTTGTTATAAACTTCTTTTCGATTGATATAATTTACAGCAAGAAATACAAGGGCATGTTTAAAATTGGCGAGCACCGTCAAACAGCCTTTTTCCAGATACTCGAATGTCTGTTATATTCCACCTTGCATTTCAAAAATTCCCGCCTCAAATTCCTCGATCGTCATATTATATGGTTCAAAAGCACGCTTTCCCATAAAGAAAGTTCTCGTCCAGCCACCATCGTTCATAAAGAAGTCTTCCTTCTTTTTTTCAATCTTTCATAAAAAAAGGAGTTCCTGGTATCGGCAATGCTGGATTAAATCCTGCAAGAAAAAAATTTATGCTTTTTAGAAAATTCCAAAATTTCATCAAAACAGTTTTTTTATCATCATAATCATACCCAATCACATAGCTTGCATGCACAAGTATTCTATATTTTTTATAGATATTAATGATTTTTTTCATAGTCAAACTCATAATTTGCAACCTTTTTTTCATTTTCTTAATATTTTTTTATATTTATATTCTCAAATCCCAGAAGCATTTCAATGCACCCTGCTTCTGACATCAATTTTATCAATTTCTCATCTCTTGCAATATCGATGCTCGCCTTGACAAGCCCATTTTATTTTCAGTTTTTTTCAATTCTTCAAAGAGTTTTAGAGCTTTTTTTTCTTATTGGCAAAAAAATATTATCATCCACAAAATAAACAATTTTCGCTCTCTTATTCGTTCTAAAAGATTTCCTTTACCTCGTTTATCACATTTTCAATGCTCCTATGCTGAAAAATCTCCCTTGTGAACCGCTCCAATTGTACAAAATTCACATTGATGCATACACCCTCGCCCAAACTGAACTGGTACAACAAAAGAATATTTTTTCCCCTTGTAAATACTTCTGTCGTAGACGACATCATTAATATCAGGTAACTTTGTGCATCCATATCTCTTTTTTGGTACTCCATTTTCCAAATCACGCAAAAATTCATTCCAGGTAATCTCACCACTTCCCACACAAACCGTATCAGCATGTTCCTGCACCTCATCAGGCATAAGCGAAGCGTGATACCCTCCAATCATCACATAAACTCCACGTTTCCTGTAATTTTCTGCTAGTTCATAAGCCCGTCTAGCAGTCATTGTAAACGTAGAAATTACAACCAAATCAACCTCAAGATCCATCGGAATATCCTCAATCCTATCATCAAAAAGCATAAGCTCATGTCTAGTCTTATCAGTAAGTCCCGAAAGCACCGCAAAAGCAAGCGGCTCTATCGCATCATTGGAACGCTTTTCCCCCATATTTGGACGTAAAAAAAGCTATTTTCATTTTTTTCTTCTCCTCTTTCTTACACATCTGTTTTTTTATTTTTATCCTATTCCCCATTTAAATAACAAAAATTATTACAAACTTTTTCTAATAAAGGGTATAAATCTAATATTTTCAAATAATTAAAAATATAATTTTCATTTTTCAATCAGATTCTAGTATAAATAACCCATCGGAGCATTTTTTTCTGTGCTGGCAAAACTGTCTGAGCATAGCGAGTTTTTTTTGTCAATGCAGAAAAAAATGTCGTAGACTAGCCATAGGTTGTAGGATTTGTGGCAATGAGCAATCCTACGAAAATAAAAAAAGAAAAAAACATAAATATAAATGAAAAAAACTATTATTAATCAAAAATTTCTTAATAAAAAAATAATTTATATAATTGTTTATTTAAAAGTTAACTAATTAATCTACATTTGGAATATCAGAATTATCTGTCATTTTTTTCAAAAGTAAATTCCTCTAATTTATCGGCATAATGCCTATACCCCAAGTTAGTATTAAGCATAATTGGTGCAATAACGCTGAATCTTGCGATTCTTTTAAAAATCGAGCTTACTTTATAAGTTTCCCTCCAAGCGTAAATTCCGCCTTCCTGCAGTTCCTGCGCTGTCATTTTTTTTGGTTGGAATACAGCGTGCTGAACATCGTACATTGTCCAGTTTTTTTCAAAAATTCTGCCTTGCTTTTCCAAATCATTGTAAAGTTTTGTTTTAGGAAATGGAGTTAATATAGAGTATCTTGGCAAGTCAACTTTCATTTTTATTACTTCTTCCACAGTTCGCTTGAATATATCCTTGTCATCGCCATCTGCACCGAACGTAAAAGTTCCGTTTACAGCAATATCATAATGATGCAGTTTTTTTCATAAGCAAATGGTAATCAGCCATAACATTTACCCCTTTATTCATAGCCCGCAGCGATTCCTTCGATACAGCTTCAAATCCTATAAGCAAGCCTTTACAGCCACTTTTTGCCATTAGCCTTATCATTTCATCATCGTGAACAAGGTTGGAAGTTGCCAGCCCAAACCACCATTTTTTGAGAGGTGTCAATTCAATAAACAGTTTTTTAGCATAATTTCTGTCAGCAATCAAATTTAAATCTATAAACAAAACTTCTTTTTTCTTAAAAGTTTCAATTTCTGCAATAATTTCATTAATTGGCCTTTTCAGTAATTTAGGGTATAAAGCCTTCCCAACACAGAAAGAACAGTCAAAAGAACAGCCTTTTGTAGCTTCAATGCTATTTATGGAAACATATCTTTCCTTTTTCAAAAGTTCCCTTTTTGGTAATTTCAAATTTTCAAGACTATTTTCCTTCTGGACATAAAAATTTCTTTAAACTGTTATTTCTCGCATCTTCCATTATTTCCGTAAAAAGCCATTCAGAACGCCCAATTACAACAGAATCACAATGCTGTATCGCTTCTTCTGGGCAAAGTGTCGGATGCGGTCCGCCTAAAATAACCTTTTTCCCTTTGCTTTTAAAGTATCTTGCATATTTATACACTCTTTCCGAGGTTCCCGTAATCGAAGTCATAACCACAATATCCGCATCCAGTTCAAGCGGTATTTTTTCAATCGTTTCATCATAAATTACAACTTCAATATCTTCTGGAATATATGCCGCAAGTGTCGATAATGTGAGCGGTGCATAGTGAATCGCCTTCTTAAATGTTCCATTAAATCTGTACATTGCCCCTGCTGGTGCCAGTAATGCCACTTTCATTCTCCAAATCCTCCTAAAAATTTATTTTCCCAGCCAAAATTTTTATCCAGTATTCGATATTTTATATCTCCTATTTTCTGCCTTTTTGATTTTTCAGCTGTATATGTTTTTAATCCATCCTTTTCTATTAAAAAAATATTCTCACTTTCCCTAATTGCCCCAATTTATACGCATATTCATAATGAAATGCCTGACACAGTTTTTTTCATTAAGTTTATTTTCAAATTTTATTTTATTTTTCCAGCTTTTTCAAAAATCCAGTTTCTTATTTTTTTATTCTTTATTTCTAAAAAAATAATGTATAACTTATTTTTTTCCATTTTCATTTTTTTACTGGTGAAAATAGCAAAAATTCCTCTTTAATATTATTTTCCTTCAACAAATTTAAAACTTGCTTTTTCAACAAACGAATTTTTCCAGCTTTTCCCCAACAATATCAGAAAAAAATTATTCATTCTTCCAACAAATTTCACAACAGGAATTTTTATGATAAAAATCCTGTAACTTCCACAATATCATTCGTATTATACCTGTAAAGCCCTGCATTTGTCGTAACGACAACGCAATACTGCTCTCCCATCTCCAATTCATCCAAAAGTTTTTGGACTGCTGTTTTCTAGCTCATCACCAGAAACTTGAATAAATTCATAAAAAAATGAGTTATAGGAAGCAACACTCCCATTTTTCCACATTTTCCAGAGGAAAAACTTACGATACATTCCGTTGACATAAGCCCTTTTCCCTGAAATTTTAAATTCATGTTTTTATTGGGATTCAATTTTTTTCCTTCAATTTTATAAAAAAATTTCATAGGAATCACTATCTGCCCAGCAACTCACAAGCGAAAGTTTCTCCCAAATCACAGAGTAATCCACAAAATTTTTCCATAATTTTATTTTTCCATTTTATTTTTTTAACTTTTTATTTTTGGGGAATCTCATTTTTTTCATTTACTATTTTTTTCAACATTTTTGTTTAATTCCACTATTTTGATTTAAAGTATTATTTTCACTTCTTTCAAAAATAATTTATCAAAAAAATTCACTTCTGCTTTTTTTCCACAATTTTTTTGTATTTTTTTCTTAATAATCTGAAAATACTTTTTTTTACTTCCTAAATTTTTTTCTCAACAAAAAAATTCAGCACTCAAATCCTCACTTTTTAAAATTTTTGCAAATCGCTTTTATGATTTTTTTCAATAAAAATCAAGCAAAAATCATAAGAAACGATGGACTCCATACCGAAATCATCGCAAGATTTTTCTGATAAAAGCAGAAATACTGCTGTAATTAGCAAAAAAATCCTCCATATTTTGGGTGTTTTTTTATTTCTTTTTGGAACTGTAAACAGTTTATTTAAAAAAATGCAGAAATTTTATCAAAAATACGAAGTATCATCTTCGATTCCCTACACGGATTCCTCCGCTAGTTACAGCTTCTCGCTTTAAAAATTGGAGAAACAGACCAGTAGGAACTTCCAAGAAAAAAAGATTTTTTTATTATTTTGATATAAAGTCATAGAGCCATGAAAAAAACTCCGTTCATATAACTTTTTCAAAAAAATTTTTCTGTATACGGAATATATTTGACATCAGACGTACTTCCGCTCGTAAGTTCAAACAACTTAATTTTATCACTCAAAAGAACATTACTTTTCCCCACTTTTTCTCTTTTCCACAAACTCCTTAACATTCTCATAATTCACAATCGGAATTTTTATTCTGAAACTTTTCTATTAATTCTTTTTTTCATTTTTTTGCATTTAAAATTTGGCTTCCTGTTTCAAAAAGTTTTTTTAAATATTTTGTATTTTTTTATTAGTTTTCAATATTTCCAAAAAGTATTTTTTTACTTGCGTTTTTCCGAATTTTACTTTTTACTTTTTTTATATTGGAAACAAAAATCTTTTGTAGGATTTTTTTACAAAAAAATATGAATAATCTGTTTAAAAATCACATATTTTAAAATTTTTTTACTTCATAAAATTTACTTTTTTTACCGAATTTTTTTTCATCTAAATTATCTCCAATCGGCAAATCCTGAAATTTTTTTTTATAACAGCCTTCTGCCCAAAGCTCAAAAACAGATACATAATGGAAAAATGGTATATTTTTTTGTCCTTTTTAACACATCAAAAGTTCTTCCCAAAATATTTTTTACAGAATGATATGCATATCTTACTGCAATACACCTGTCACGAAACTCATTTGTAGAAATATCATAAGGCTCAAAAAAATAAATATGAATATTTTTTTGCGACTCCAGCCACCACTTTTTGTATAAAAAGCCTTCCTTCCTTTTCCATTTTAAAATAAAGTTCGGTATTTGGGAAAGGTACAAGATAGTTAAACTGGACAAATTCCAGATGGTTTTTCTGTGCAAATTTTACAGTATCTTCAAACGTAGTGCCGATTTTTTCCTCAAAACCAAAAACGAATGTGGCATAAATTCCAATGTTGTATTTATGTATAATCCGTGTTGATTCCTCAATATCTCCCAGCTTGTAGCTCCATTCCTTTTTCATATTGTCAAGAGCCTCTTTATTTATCGACTCATATCCGATTAAAATAAAAAGACATCCACTGTCTCTCATAGCTGCAAGCAATTTCTCATTTTTTGCCATCGTTATTGCCCCTTGCGAAATCCATTTTTTCTTTAACGGCTTTATCTTCTCACAAAGCTCCAATGCATATTTAGGATCTGCAACAAAGTTATCATCAGCAAAAAATATATATTTTGACTTTATATGCTTCAATTCCTCAATTACACTATCAACGGGCCTTTTAGCATACCGTTTCTTATTAACTGCCGAAATTGCACAAAATTCACAGTGATGAGGACATCCACGTCCAGTTTCTACAACTGAAATTAAATATTTTTTTCTTAAAGATACTTCTGTCTGGTATTAAAAACTTATTGCTAAGTCCACCAATATACAGTTTCTTTTCTGTCCCATTCCTATAATCCTCAATAATTTTCCCCCAAATATCATCAGCATATCCCGTAACTACAGAATCTGCATACTTCATAGCCTCATCTGGCACAAGCGAAGCATGTGTCCCCCCAATAATAACCTTCTTTCCTTTTTCCCTAAATCTTTTAGCAATCTCATATCCGTGCCGTGCCGTATAAGTCTCCAAAGTAATTACAACAACATCCGCATCATTATCATAGTCTATCGCCTCAACTCTTTCATCAATCAGCTCACATTCAATATCATAAGGAGTCAATGCCCGCAAGTAAGCAAACGTAAGCGGCTCAAACGTCCTCAGCTGAAAAAAATATACTTTCTGTCCCTTTTTTTCTTTTCCAAATCCAGGATAAATAAACAACATCTTCATAAAATTCACCTTTTTTTATTTATTTAACTTCCAATATTTTTAACACACAAATCATTGAATTTTTATTTTTTTTTAAAGTAAATTTTTACTTTTTCAAATCAAACTATTTAGTTTTTAAAAAAATTAAAAAGATTTCCTTCAAAAACCCGTTTTCCCAAATTTGTCAAATTTTCAAAAGAAATTTCTGCAAGGCATACCAGTTCATCACCTTTCTGATAGCTAGGATTTTTTTCTCTAAAAACTGCACATTTTTTTATTTTTTTAACTGCTTTTTCCGAAAGTACAACGACATTTTCCCGTAAAAAATCATTTGTTCCATCATTTTTTTACAATTCCATTTTTCCTTATTATATCTATTTCCGTATATTTTTTTCAGCATAAATATCTTTTTATTTTTTTCTCCATCTCATTTTCAGTATAATCCGCCTTAGGAGAAAAATTTTTTTAAAAATATGTTGGAAGATACATATATGTCTTTTATCCCTTTTAGAAATCAGAAACCAGTAAGTTTTTAGCCCATTTTTTTCATATTTTTTTCACTTTCCAGAAGGCAATATTTTTATCCATTCTTTCTGAAATTCGATTCCCCAAGAAAAATCCCTTTTTCGATAATTGTATCCCCAGAAAAAACCGACTATTTTTTTCCATTAACAGTATCTTTTTTTCATTCTCAATATTTAACTCCATTTTTTTTTATTGTAGAAAACCCTTTAATTCATCATTTTTCAAATAACAAAAAAACATTATTTTTTTATCATACAAATCTTTTTAAAAATTTATCTTTTTTTCATATTTTCATAATGATTTTTTTCATAAGTAAAAACATACTTTCCACAATTTTTTTCATCATCTTTTATATCCAATACAGAAAAAAATTTTTACATTTCATTATTATAAACTCCTTTTTTTCTTTACAGTAAAAACCAGAATAATTTTATTCAAACTTCGGATTCACTGTATTTGTTAATTTAATTTTTACAAAAATTTTTTTAAATCCTTTTTTTAGCTTTTTTTCTATATCTGCTTCTTCTCAATTTTTCTTTTATATTTTTTTATTAAAAAAATGCTGAATACAAATCTCTTTTGTATTCTATTTTCTGCTATTTCCATCCAACTTTTTAAAAAGTTTTTATTTTACTACTTTTTATGATACCATGTGCATTTAGCCATTTCAAGTTTTTTTTGTAAACAAAAAAATATGCCATTCAACTCATGACTAAAGTCACAAGTATCCTGGCATAATTAATAAAATTACATAAACAGCTTTTTTTATAGTGAACTACTCCCGCTTACAGAAGCAGGAAACTTCTTACTGTTATTTGTTAAATTTTTTTCAATAATTAGAATTTTTTTACAAGAAGATAAAATTCTTTTGCTTTTAAAAATTTTTATTTTTTTCAAATTTTAAATACAATTTTCTAAACGAATCTATTATTCTTCAATAGAACCGTGACCAGTACTTTTCAAAGTACAGCTTTTTGTCTTTTTCCATTTTCTGTGTAAATAGCATCGTTTCCTTTCATGTGAATTGAAATATTTCCATCAGAATATTTTTCTCCACTTGCGACCCACTGCAGAATTTAAGTTATAGATGCTTCCGTAACCATCAGCTAATTTTACTTTTATCTGTTGAAAGATTTTCTACTGTTATATCTTGGTAACCGTCACAACTGAATTTTTCTTAATAAATTTCCACTTGCAGTTTTTTTGAGTTTCCGTTATTTGAATTTGAATCGCTTGTTAAATTACAGCTTTCATCATTTCCGCTTGCTGTAAATACAGCATCATTTCCTTTTTATTTGAATAGAAACTCCGTTACCTGAATATAACTCTCCACTAGCAGATCTTGTCAATTTTAAATTGTAAACTTTTCCGCTGTCATCTGTCAATCTAACTTTATTTGTTGAAAGATTTTCTACTGTTACGTTTCTGTCACTGCAGACTAAACTTTCTTGTTAAATTTTTTTTAGAAGTTACTGCTGTTTTATTTGCGCCTTTTTTTCTAGAAGTTCTTGACACAGCTGAATAACCAATAGAACCAATAGCCAATACTCCAATTAAAGTTGCTAGAATCATTTTTTTGTAGATCTCATAATAATCACTCTCTCTTTTCTTCAATCTTTTATATTTATTTTTTTGAAATTTTTGATCTTTTTCATCTCTCAAATTTCAATATGAGTATACTACAGATTACTTTGTTTTTTTAATATTAAATCAATTATAATTTTAATAGTTTTACAATTTATATAAATATGCCTAAATAAGCGATATTTGTTATCTGTGCAACCTTCTGCTTAAACTCTTCTTTATAGGATTTATAGGCATATCGTAACATTATGCTTAAAAATAAATAACGGAATCGAAGAAAATATGCTCCATGTCATCTTTTTTTGCTTATGATTAATTCTAAAAACTAGAAGAAATATTCCAACAAAAAAATAAAAAAATTCAATATTTTTTTAACCGATCATTTTTATGCTTATCCCAGACATACGAAAAAAACAAGGCTAATGAGATAAAATGCAACAACAATAGGAATTCCACGTCCAATACTCCAAGTCAATTTTTTTATCTCCAAAAATCAAGCAAAAAGGAAAAAAAGCCGTAAGACCAGTCAATATCAAAAAAATAAATTTGTTCTCATTCTATAGGAATCTAAAAAAATACGAATAATCCCAAATCAAAGACTAAAAATAGATGGAATCGCATAATATCCCCATTCAAGTTTCCCATACATTATCAAATTTTTGAAAAAACCTCCAATATTGAAATAATTGAAATTGTAAAAATGACATAAATACAGCTTTTTTTCACTTTTTTTCATCTTCATTTCATATAAATTTATATTGACAATCGGATATTCCTTTTGCAAATTCCTCTTCCATTCCCTTTATTTCAGGAACAGCTGTTTCACATAGCGGACATCTTTTCACTCCATCTTCCAACTCTACTCCACATTTTACGCAATACATTTTTTTCATTTCCTCTTTATCATTTTTTTAACAATATTTTCTTAATTTTTTTAAAAAAATAGTTAGTAATTATTTTTAGATCTTATCCCTCTTTTTCGTAAATAAACAAAAAAATCTCTTTCAATATCATAATTTGCAGTCAAATTTCCAAAATTTATATAAACTTTTTTTACTGTCGCTTATAACTCCCATTTTTAATTTTTGCACCTTTTTGCTTGGTGGTGGCAAAAAAATCTGAATCCTTTTAAATATTTTTTTCGTACTTTTTTTCTCAATTTTAAAAAAACTCCCAAATTGGAAAAATCCTGTTGTGTAGCCACGTTCTCCATAATAATCAAATATAAATGGGAAAAAAATATCCGCTTTACCAAATATGGAACGGACTTTATAACTATATTTCTCATCGGATTCATTGCTTTTATAAATACTTTTGTAAAATTCCTTTTTGTAATTTTCAAGGCAAAATAATTATCCAGATAAGTGATAATTTCAGAGAGGGAATATGCCCCAAGACTGGCATCCACACTTGGAGTTATATTCATAAAAAAATTCCTATACGTCTTTTTCCTCAAAAAAATTCTTCGCAAATCAACAGGAACTCCAATAACAATCAGATTTTTTTGCACTTGAATACCTATCCAGCAAAACTTTAAAAATAAACTGCAAGCAGATATTTTTCCAATTGTAGTTTTATGCTTTTTGCTTTCCATTTTCAAATCATCAGTAGAAATCTCGCCAGTCGTAATATGATACTGCCCCTTCTCCAATATTTTTATTGGTAAATGGAATGCAGACTTTATCGTAGTTTCCTTTGCTTACCTTCTGCATATTTTTTTCATAAAGGTCAATATATTTACTTTCCTTTGCACCATTTTTCCTCATTATCATTTCCAAATATTTCTTCGTTCTTTTTCTAAAAATCTTTTTATTTTCTAAAAAAACTCTTATTCCCAAAATTTTTAATTTCACCATTTATTTTCGGAAAAATCAATTATTTTTATCTTTTATCAAATCTTTTATCTTTTATTTCAATTTTGTCTTCATCTTTATTTTTTTCCCTTATTTTCAATAATAATATCTACATTTTCAAAATTCCTGTTCCTGCTTCTTTTAGAAAAAAATACTTCTCTTCCAAATATTCTTCAATTAAATCTTGAAAAAAATAGCATCGCACCCTTTTCCATCTGTTAAAAAAATGTGCAATTTCTATTGACAATTTATTATTAAAATAAATAATTCGCAACGGATTATCCTTTTGTATATCCGTACAAGGATAAGTTTTTTTCCTTCTCAATCATAAAATGTGTCTTTTTCTGCTGTAAATAATTCCAAAAAAATCCCCTTTTTCAATTCTGAATTATAAAACGGATACTTTCTTTCAAGTAAAACTGCCACATTTCTCAATACTTTCAAATCAATGTTTTCAGAAAACAATGCCGAAAGCCTGAAACATGTCGTTCTCCTTCGCTAATTATTGAAGAATACGTTTTTTTGCAAAGGCATCTAACTCATACCAGATTTTTTTCATTTTTTTCACTTTTCCCTCCCTTCTTGTTTTTTTATTATCATTTATAAATTTACAGTTTCATATTAGATTGTTCAACAGCCCTAAGTTTTTTTTATTCGTAAAAAGAAGTCAAAAATCTCTTGCTTCAGGACATTTATTTTATTAAATTTATATAATTATCGAACAGGTCTATTTTTTTATTAGAAATATTCTTAAAAAAATTACTTTTCTAAATATTTTTTTCAATTTTTCATAATTTTTTTCTTTGCCTCTTCATACCCAATGTTATAAACTTTCTGTAACTTATCTCTATTTTTTTCTCAATTCTTCCCAAAGTCAGCGGAACTGATGGCTGAATCACAAAAAAATTTCTCCCTTTTTTTCTCTAAATCGTAAATATGATCCAAAGTTGCATTATATCGACTATATCTAGTTTTCATAAGTTCTACAAATCTAGGATATTTTTTTATATCTAATTGCTGAAATTGTTCCTAATCTACTTTGTTTTTTTACGATAATTCTTATCTCGTGTCAGTACAACGATATTTTTCACATTCCCCTTTTTTATTGAATAATCCAAAGGAATCGGGTCAGAAACTCCTCCATCCAAGTAATTTTTTCCATTTAATTTAACAAATCTAGATAAGAACGGAAGTGAAGCCGATGCCCTTAAAGTATCAATTTCCTTTATTGCATCTTTAACCACGGGATATTCTGCCTCTCCAGTTTCGCAGTTTGTAATAACTGCTTGAAATTCCGTTTTACTATTTTTTTAAAAGTTTCATTATCAAACGGATTATATTTTTTTCAGGAATATCGTGATAGGCATACTGCTCCTCAAAAAAATCTCCCTGTCTTTAGTAAATTATAAAAACTTGCATATTCTCTTTTATTTATATGATCAGCGATTGCATCAAACCCTCTTTTATACTGCTTTGAAACATAGCTTTGCACCCAATGCCGCTCCAGCTGACACCCCAATTAGATTATCTACTTCAATATTTTTTTTCCAGAAAAAAATCTAAAACTCCTGCTGTAAAGATTCCTCTCATTCCTCCACCTTCCAGAACTAACCCAATTTTTATCCATCATTTTCATCCCTTTCAATTTTATTTTTACATTATTATACACCTATTAATTGTATTTTTTTCTACTTTTTTTAATAAACTTTTTTTATAGTCAGTATTTAAATATTTACAAAAAGACTGAGTAGTTCACTCAGTCCCATTCAATCTATTTTTTTAATCTCGTTATCATTTTTTTAGTCAATTCAGAAAACGCTGTCGCAATACTTGCTAAATTTTTGCATATTACTTGGTATAATAATCTTTGTAGCTTTTCCATCGGCAACTTTTTTTCAAACGCTTCCAATCCTCTTAAAGATAAAAACTTTTTTTCATTTGGTGATGCTTCATTTAACAATCTCAATGCTTCCGCTTTTGCCCTTTGAACTGACAAAATAGCTTCTGCTTCCCCTTCAGCCTCTTTTATCTGTTGCTCTTTCTTGGCTTCAGCTCTCAAAATTGCAGATCTGCTTTTTCTCCTTCAGCAACCAATATCGTCGCTTCTCTTTTTAGCCTGTGCTTCCAAAAATATTAGCTCTCTTTTCTCTTTCGGCTTTCATTTCCTTTTCCATCGCAACACGAATATCGGCTGGTGGCAAAATACTCTTTAATTCCACACGATTTACTTTTTATTCCCCAAGGATCTGTTGCATCATCTAATTCCTGTCGCATTTTCGTATTAATAATATCTCTTGAAGTCAATGTCTGATCAACTGTCATATCTCCGATAATATTTCTCAAAGTTGTAGCAGTCAAATTTTCAATCGCAGAAAGCGGTCTTTCCACTCCATAAGTATACAATTTTTGGATCAGTTATTTGAAAATAAACAACTGTATCAATTTGCATTGTCGCATTGTCTTTTGTAATAACTGGCTGAGGCGGAAAATCCACAACTTGTTCCTTTAGTGATACGCTTCTTGCAACTCTGTCAAAAAACGGATTCAGAAAACTAAGTCCTGAACTTAAAGATCTATCGTATTTTCCCAATTTTTTTCTACAATAAGCACACGTGATTCAGGCACGATTTTTTTATTGATTTTAAAATATAAATTAATGCAATTACAATAAGAATTACTACTATTGGCAAAGCCCACATAATTCTACCTCCTATTTTTTTATTTTTTTATAGTTACTTATTCTTTTCTAAAAATAATTTTATTCCCTCTAAATCCTTTAATTTTTTTACAACTTCTCCACTTGACAGCATTTCCTCGCTTACTCCAGTCCAAATAGATCCTTTAAATTTCACTTCATATTCCTTTTTCAGCTTTTCTAGCGTCAACTACTCTTTCAACTTTTACATCCATTCCTTTCATACTTGAATCAAAAATTCGTTTTCCTCTGTAATTCAATATATTTTCTCAAAAACTGGACGTGTAAAAAATCAAGAAAATTATTGAAAGCACAGCAAATATTAAAAAATTGAATCAGTGAATCTCCAATAAAATTTGAAAGAAACATTACAATCAAAGCTGAAAGTGCAAACCAGATTGTCACAAGCCCTGGAATAATTATTTCCAGAATTGCCATTATTCCTGACAAAATTGCCCAAAACAACGCTCCCATAATTTCTTCCTCCCAATTTTATTTTTTTCACTAAAAATCCGATTCCGATTCCTCCGTGGATTCCTCCAGTTCCTACTCCAATTCCAGCACTTAAACATGATGTCAAAGCCAATAACATCAATATTGCAATAATAATTTTTTTCATAATCTATCTTCCTTTCATTTTTTTATTTTTGGTTGCTACCCTTCACATTTTATAACTTTCTTAACTTTCTTGCAAGTATTATTTTTCAAAAAAAGCCATCTCATAAGTTTAAAAAAATTTATTTTTTTACTTACAAGATGACCTCCTAATTAATATTTATCGCTATCTCTTAGATCATCTACAATTATCCTTGATACAATTTAATAGATTCTTTAAATTTAGCAATTTTTGTTTTCTAATTCTTCTTTTATGCCATTTTCTTTGTCGATAACTTCTTTTGGTGCTTTAGACAAGAATTTTTCATTTGATAATTTTCCTAAAACTCTGTCTAATTCTTTTTTTGTGTTTTTTTGAATGTCTTTTTTTCAAGTTTTTGCGATTTCTTTTTTTCTTTGTCGATTAAATCAGCAAGTGGAACGTAAATTTCTGTTGTTTCAACTAATTTGAATCCAACTAACGCAGGAATTTCTTTATTAAATTCATATTTTTTTCAACATTTGCTAATTTATCTAATATTTTTCGCATTATGTTCTAAAAATTTCTTTTTCTCCATCATTTACGATTTTTGAAGATTACTTCGATTTTTCTTCGCTGGTGAAACATTTGCTTCCCCTCTAATATTTCTAATCGCATTAACGATTTCTTTCAAGTAATCAAATTCTTTTTCAGTCGCCAAATCAACATATTTTTTTTGTTTTCTGTTGGGAATTCTGATAACATAATTGTTTCTTCGTCTAATCCTAATTTTTGCCAAATTTCTTCAGTTATAAACGGCATAAATGGATGAAGCATTCTCAATCCTTTATCAAGAACTGTTTTTCAATACATATTGTGCCACAGTTTTATCTGAACCTTCTTGTCCATAAACTCTAGTTTTTCGCAATTTCCACATACCAGTCACAGAAATTTCCTCTGAAAAAAATTCATAAGCAACTTTTTCGTCGCTGAATCCAATTCATATTTATTCATATATTCGTTAATTTGTCTTGAAGCTGTTTGCAATTTAGATAAAAATCCATCTATCTTCTAGCTTAAATTCCTTCTCATCAATAACTGCATTTGCATCAAAGTCTTCCAAATTAGATAATACAAATCTTGAAGCATTCCAAACTTTTATTTGCAAATGTAGAACCCATTTCTAATAATTTTTTTCAGAAAAAAATGAATATCTTGTCCTTGCGAAGTATTATACAAGAAACTGAATCTTATCGCATCTGCTCCATATTTTTGCAATTAAATCCAATGGATCAGGTGAATTTCCTAATGATTTCGACATTTTTTTCTACCTAATTCATCTCTAATAATTCCGTGCAAATATACATAACTAAATGGAATTTCATCATTAATATACAAACTCATCATAACCATTCTTGCTACCCAGAAAAATAGAATATCTGCCCCTGTTACCAATGCATTTGTCGGGAAGAATTTTTCTAAATCTGGAGTTTTGTCAGGCCAACCTAATGTCGAGAAAGGCCACAATGCTGATGAAAACCAAGTATCCAACACATCTTTTTCCTCTCTTAATGAAACATCTTTTCCAAATTTTTCTTTCGCTTGAGCTTTTGCCTCTTCCATATTTCTAGCAACGAATACCGTTCCATCCTCAGCATAGTACGCAGGAATTCTGTGTCCCCACCAAATTTGTCTAGAAATAGTCCAGTCTCTTATATTTTCAAGCCAGTTGTAATAAACTTTTTCCCATCTTTTTGGAGTAATTTGAATTTGTCCATTTTTTACAACTTCCAATGCTCTTTTTGCAAGTGGTTCCATTTTTACAAACCATTGAGTTGAAACTCTTGGCTCAATAATAGAATCACATCTGTAACAATGTCCCACAGCATGATTGTGTTCTTTTGTCCCAACTAGTAATCCTTCAGCTTCTAAATCAGCCAAAATCGCTTTTCTAGCCGCAAATCTTTCTAATCCTTCGTATTTTCCACCATTTGAATTTACGTGCGCATCTTCAGTAAAAATGTTTATAAATTCAAGTCCAGTTCTTTTTGCTACTTCAAAGTCGTTAGGATCGTGTGAAGGTGTCATTTTTTTACTACCCCTGTACCGAATTCCATATCTACATATTCATCTGCAACAACTGGAATTTCTCTATTCATCAACGGTAAAATAACTTTTTTTACCAATTAAATGTTTGTATCTGTCATCATTTGGATTTACTGCAACCCCTGTATCTCCTAACATTGTTTCAGGTCTTGTTGTCGCAATAATAACATAATCATCAGTATCTTTTATTCTATATTTGATTTCCCAAATTTTCCCTTTTTTATCAATGTGATTAACTTCATCATCAGCCAAAGCTGTTTTGTCGTGAGGACACCAGTTTACAATGTACTCTCCTCTATAAATTAAACCATCATTATACAATTTTATGAAAACTTCTTTTACAGCTCTTGAAAGACCTTCATCCATCGTAAATCTTTCTCTATCCCAGTCAAGCGAAACTCCCAATTTTCTCAACTGTTTAGTGATTAATCCACCATGTTTTTTTCTTTCCATTCCCAAGTTCTTCTCAAAAAAATTCATCGTATCCAATTTCTTCTTTTGAAGTTCCTTCTTCTTTTAACATTCTCTCGACTTTTATTTTTGAGTCGCAATCCCAGCATGATCCATCCCAGGAATCCAAAGTGTTTCAAATCCACTCATTCTTTTTATATCTAATAATTGCATCTTGAATCGCATTATTCAACATATGTCCCATATGCAAAAATCCCAGTTACATTTGGTGGCGGAATAGCAATCGAATATCCTGGTTTTTTTCGCTATTATGCTGTGCGTTAAAAATATCCTTTTTTTCTTCCCAAATTTTTGTACCATTTGTCTTCTATTTCTGTTGGTGAATATGTTTTACTTAATTCATTTGACATTTTATTTATATCCTCCTGTTTAAATTTCTAAATTTTAAAATTTTTTTAGATATTTTTTTATTTATATTTTTTTACAAATTATATACATATTTTATCACAAACCTGACTTTTTTTCTACTATTACATTTTTTTAAAAACTATTCAATAATTTTCATTCCTCTTTCCCGCAATTCTCCAGCATATTTACGGGCAGTTTCATAATCCGTTATAATTACAAGCTGATTTCCACTTTGAATTGGAGTATCTCCACGTGCAATAGTATCTTTTTCCAGACTTACGCACACTTACAATTAATAAATTTTCTGGTAATTTAAGATCCTTTACTAATTTATTGTCAAATTCAGAATTTGCTCCTACTGGAATTAAAAAGTGTTACAATCTTATCCTTTACATCTGGTCTTACACCAATTCCAAATTTTTTTATTTTTTTCCACCATTTTTTTCCAATATTTCCAATCTTTTTGACATGTTTTTTTGGATTTTTTTCATTTTCTTCGTTTTCTTCCAAAAATCTGCTTTTTGAAACATATTCAAATAAAAGCCTTTCATAAATTGGTTCCATTTTTTTAATAGTTCTGTAAAAATGTAAGTTATTGTACAAACAACTATTAACATATACAAATATGAAAAAAATTGCCCGTCATTTCCAAAAATCAATGTAATTCCAGTAATTGGAGCTCTAACAACTGCCGTAAAATAAGCAGCCATTCCAAGCAGCATAAAATGCACAATTATTTCATTTGGAATTGAAAAATAGTGATTTAACACTTCGCCATAGACTTTTCCAGTCAAAGCACCTATTACAAGCATTGGAAGAAAAAAATTCCTCCTGGAGCGCTTGTTGCATAGCAAAGCATTGTGTAAAAGAATTTTAATATTAGAATTACAATAATTGTTTTTAACATCACATTTTTTCCAAACATTTCCTCAATAAGCTCATGTCCGTCGCCTGTAATGTCACTAAAAAAACACAGCTACAATATACGCTATTACCATAAATATTGACATTTTCACATAATTATTCAAATTTATTTTTCTATAATATTTTTTTGAATAAGCAGTAAAAAAATAGCTGAATACTCTTCCAGTAATTGTAATTACAATGCAAAAAACAACTGTTACAAGTGCAATTACGTAATATGGAATATCTTTTGGCAATATGAAATTGTATTGAAAAGACGTATGTGAACCTAAAATCATTCTAGAAACAAAGTTAGAGGTACCGCTTGCCACCATAACGCAAATTAACAGCAGCGGAGAAAAGAATTTATGGATTTCCTCAAGTGAAAATATAACTCCCGCAAGTGGAGCATTAAATGTCGAAGAAATACCAGCGCTTGCCCCACAAGTTACAAGATATTTTTCCTCCACTTCTGAACGCCTTGTAAGCTTCTTTATTCCAGATCCAACTAAAGCGCCCAAATGTACCGAAGGCCCTTCACGTCCCATTGACATTCCAGCCCCAATCGCCAATATTCCCCCCACAAATTTTGTAATTAACTCTCCAAGCCATTTAAACTTTACTTTTTTCGTAAGCAGCCCGCTAACTTGCGGAATCCCACTTCCACTAATTAACGGATATTTAGAAAGCATAAACTGTATAGCCAGTCCCAATAATATAAAAAACTGTTATTCCGATAATTATTTTAGAAAAATCCCAAATTTGTAGTGAAAAAAACTCTCTAAAAATTGTCATTTTTTTAATATTAACGTATAACTTCCAACGATAATCCCAGAAAAAAATCCCCACAACAAAGCACAGGAATATCAGTACTACATTATTTCTTCGTGATTTCAATGAATTTATATCCCTTAATTCATGTAAAATATCCTTTGCCAATTTATTTTTTTCTCCTTTCCAACAAAATTTTTTTAATACTTTTCCAAAATCTAAAAATTTTAATAAAAAAATATTTTTTTCCATATTAAAAATAATATATTTTCCCAGACTTATCAATCAAAAAAATCCTGAAATCTCCATTTCGCAAGACAATTTTCCCATAATTTCATAAAAATTTAAGAGGTCTGGTTATATAGTCCTGTTGAAATAATATCACCAAAAAAGGCATTTTCTGTAATTACTCCAACTTGCTTATTTTGAGATGGAAAAACCTGTTTTGGGGCTTATTATATGCCCATATTTTTCATTATTTATTATAAGATATGTGTTTTTTTCTGATTGGAAGTCGAATAACTCATATTTTTTTATTTTTATTTCAAACAAGTCATTATCTCCATTTCCAGAATATTCATATTTCGTTATTCTAACAGGCATTCCATTTATATTTCTCAATACCTCTTTTTTTCATCTTCAGGATTTTCAGCGATAATTCCCCATTCATCAATAGCAATAATACTGCTCCCGCCAGCATTTACAATTGCGTCCTTTATCCCAATTTTTTTCATTTCCTCAACCATTTTTTTCAATTGCATAAGCCTTTATAAATGAGCCAGTTATAATTTCCTGATTTTTCCCAATTTTTACACGATTTCTCTTTTTTTGTCAATAATAATTTTTCTTATAATCCACAAGTCTTTTTACTTTTTTTATTTTTTTCAAAACATGGCAAAACAGGGATTTTGTTTATAAAAATCCCCAAAGTCTTATGAGAGGCATTATTGTAATATCATATTCTCCACCAATAATTTTTTTGACAAATGAATAACTTTTCTTAAAAATCTCAACAGTTTCAATATCAACTTTTTACAAAATGCCCGCTATTTTTTTATTAATTTTATCAATATATGAATTTTCTGAGTAGGAATTATACCTTTTATTCACCTCTTCCAAAAATTCCAAACAAATCATCAAAAACTGAATCATCATAAATTTCAGGTATTTTTTTATTTTTTTATATCTGAATGAAATAAAAAAACGCACTTGAACCTTATACATCATATTTTTTTACCTATTTTTCCACTTGATGAACTAGTATTTTTCACTTTCTTTACCTTTATTTGGCGTATTTAATTTAAAACTGACTTTCAACATCTTTATTTTTTTATCAATCTTCAGTTGCCCTTCTTCATTTTGCTGTATTTTTGTATTTTCAGGATTATTTTTTTATTCTGACTATTGTCAGCCTTTTTTTATTTCCTGTTTCATTTGAAAGTTTTTTTGCGGTGCATTATTTACTGGCTTATTTGTCTGCTGAACAGATTTTGCTTCTGCCACTGGTTTCTTATCTTCAGGATTTGCCTTATTTTGATTATTTTTAGCTGGCGGAACAGTTTTTTTCGACAGTTTTTCCTCCTTTAGATGATGTCACCTTTTCACTCGCTTTACTTTCTTTTGAATTTCTGCCTGCTGACGAAGTGGCTTTTTTTCACTAGCCTTTCCCTCTACCGTAGTTTTACCTTTATTATTATCTATAAATTGTCTATAATTTCCAAAAAGCAACTAATGAAACTGCTCCTAAAAAAATAATATTATCTTTTTTTATTAGTCAATTTTCTTCTCCTTAATACTTTTTTTAATCTGAATTATAGAATTTCAGCCATATAACATGCTAAACTTAATATACGATCAGGAATTTCCTTTAATTTTTAAAGGTTCTATGCTCTGATTTTTGAATACCTTCTGAAATATTCTCATATTGAATTGAAACATTACCTTTAAAAAAATAATATCTTGTCTATCTTTGATATTTTTGCATATTCTTTTTGGAGAAAAATGAATCTGTCATAATAACAATTTTTTTATATTTGCATTTTTATCATAATAATGAGTTCCATATATTAATCCATCATTTCCATAGCTCATTTCAAAGTTCATTTTTAAATTTTTGTTTTCGTAATTCTTTTATGCTGAATTCCTTTCCATTATAATCTATAATTTCTATATTTTCCTGATTTTTTTCCGTCAGTTTATAAACTGGCATATCCACTTGTTTTATTGGCTGAGAATATTTATTCTTCTTAAAATATTTTTTTCCAATATTCCTGTTCATCATCAGGTATTTCAGGAAAAATATAAAAGATTTACATAAGTGCCTTCGCTTAATTTATATTCTTTTTCCGTTAATTGTCTCAAAAAGTTCCGTTTTCCGTATATCTAAATGTATTTATTATTTTATTCTCACTGTCAATTTCCTTTCCAGATAAGCAGTATTGCATATTTCTGCATAACAGGATTTTTTTACAAAGACTTCCTGCCATTTTTCAGTTTCCCATCTTCTTTGAGTAAAAAAAGATTTTAGTAAACTGTCATTTTGAACTAATGATATTGCCCTTAATTGTTTCTTTATATATTTTTAACTCTTTCTTACATTTTTCAAGTTCACCATTGCTGCTGTTTCTTTTTTTATTTGTTCTTGGAAAACTTCTCATAGTTCTCCCGGCTTCATCACAGAGAAGAATTTTTGAGGCTCCTCTTCAATTTCAAGCACTGCCTTTATTTTCTTTTTCCCCATAATTAAAAAAATTTTTGTCCTGTCCATTCCAAAGCCAAAATCTGGAACTAAAAATATCATTTAGTTCATCTCTGAAATCCTTCTCTTTCTGCAATCATGCCTAATGCCTCATCTCGGCAATTCTAATTCTCTTGTCCTTATAATTTAAACTAAACCCGTTTAGAAGTATCCCTATTTCCTTAACTTCCTTTCGCAAGGGTCAAAACTCTTATTCCATAAGCGGCAAGCGCAATTTTATTATACTCGCTTACAAGCATATCAACTATATTTATCATCTCATATATCTGTTCCAGGCTCGCAGTTCTTATTAACGGTACAAAAAGATTTTTTTATACTTAGGATTAAATTTATGAACCTTCCATCTTTCAAATATTTTTTTCTATAAATTTTTCTTAAATCTTCCTTTTGCGCCACTTCCTCAATTTTTATTGCAAATATCGAGGCTTTTTATATCCTTTGACAATATGTATTCTGAAATATAATACTTCATCAAGCTAGATGGCATTCTCCTGTCTTCATTCTTCACTCTTATCGAGTTATAGTCAACTTCTGTACTAAATACTGCATTTTTCCTCATGTTTTTTTCAAGACACAGACTATCTGCATACTTAATAATGTCCTTTGCATCTTCAAGACCTTCTATTCCCTCCTGAGCCTTAATATTTTTTTCCAGTGCTTAATAAGATTACCGGCAACATGCTCAACAGAGTCAATTTGACTTTTTAGAAATTTTTTTCTATTTTAAGTCTCACTTCTTCATTATCCATTTGATTTTTTTAAGATTTCTTTAATTTTATCTCTTACAGTTTTATCAGACTTCATCAATAACTCAGGCAGTGCGCATAATCAAACCCGTTATTCTCTGAATATAGAATATTTACATACTTTTCAATAATCTTGCCTGGTATCTCATCATTTTTTTAAAAACTTTCATACAATTCTTTTTTTCATGTTCATGTAAAAATTTCAATCCAAATTTTATTATTTTCATTATTATCCCCTGTTTTTCTCAATATATTCAAAATATTTTTTTCATTAATAAAGCTGATTGGCAAATTGTAAACCCACAATTCATCCATTACTTGTTTTAGATCATTCATTCCATAAACTATACTATATTTAATAAAAAAATATCCTTAAATATATTTACTCTTTTTCACACATCTTGTCAAAAGCTGAAAAAAATCTTTTTGATACATATTTGAATATTTTAAAAGTGAAAAATATTATTTTGCTCTTTTTTTATTTAAAAATAATTGCACTTTGTTTCCTTGGCAACTTACAGAAATGTCCTCCCAATTAATATCATTTTTGTAAAAAAATCCAAGTTTCTGAAACTTGGCGGATTCCCATTCCCATGCTTTTCATTTCAAACAGTCTTTTCAGACGGTTAACCAGTATATTTTCAGATTTTTCTTAGCAATTCATTTTTTTCTCATCTTCACCAATCAAGTTTTTCTCTTATGAAAAAAATGTAATAAAAACGAATATTCCAATCTATTTTCATTTAAATTATAATATAAAAATTTCCTTTGTATTCTCTAAATTCTCCTTAATTGTATCTTGAAACAACTTATACATTATCTCAGAATTTCTAAGATTTTCAAAAAAACAGTATTAGATCCATAATTTACAAGAAGATAAATTTTTCTGTCCTTGAGAAAAAAATCATATTTCTCAAAATTTTCCGTTATTTTTTTCTGAACATTCTATTACGATAGCTGTAATTATTATTTGTCGGCGAAAAATTCTATCCCTGAAAAACATGACAAATAATTTGATTCCTTTCCAGTAATAACATCTGAAATTTTGCTATTTTTCTATTATAATCTCATAAAAATCTTTTTTTCAAGATATTTTCTCGCTTCTCCAAATTCAAGCATTTCCATACTTTCAAAATGTCTTCTGAAATTTCCGCTATCCAAATATTTCTCAAAAAAATTTCATTTATGCCAGTTTTATTAATTTTACTCGCAATATAGCCTGTAAAAATATTATCCAGCGCTTCTATTTCCTCTTCGCTTTTTCTTCACCCTTATTTATAGCCTCAACATTTTTTTAACGATTATTAATACTCCTAATTTCATCAAAAAGTTATTTGAATACATTTTATAATTTTGAATATATTCATCTGCCAAATCTCCAAAAATAATCAAGAAAATATTTACAGTTATTCCAAAAAAATTTCCTTGCTTTTTAATTTCTGAATTATTTTTCAAAAATCTCTTTTTACAAATTCACAGGAAAAAGCCTAAAATTTTTATAAATTTTGTATTTTTAATGGAAAATTTGTAAACTGGTAACTTAATTCATCAGGAAAAATGTTCATACATATATTTAAAAATATCTAATAATTATTTCTCCTGCTTCACTTTCCAAAAAATTCATCCTTTTCCATAAATTCCTTCCATCTCAAGATCATTAATATAGTGTAAATCTCTCTTGTGAATATTTACGACTTTTTCTATCGATCCGTTCAAAAGATATCGAGATCTCATTGCGAACATATTCCATTTTAGCAGATTCGACAAGATTCTTTATCATTTCTTCAGTCATTTTTTTATGTGCCTCCATCTTACAGTAAAACTATTTTTATATCAAATCCGTTTAAAAAAATAAACAAGATTTTATTTAATTGTTTTTGCTATTATTTATATTTTTATTAAATAAAAAAATATAATAACTTATTTAATATTCTTCAATTTAGTATATCACATTATTTTCTAAAAAAATCACCTAATATAACAAATATATTTAAAGGCTTTTTCCCATACTAAAAATTTTTTTATTATTTAATATAGTAAAAACTGCTTTTTAAAACTAAACTTAAAAAAATTATGACTATTTTTACTCGAACCCTGAATTTATATGATCTTTAATAGTTTAATTTTGAATAGGTTTGAATATATTATGTTTTTATTTATTTTCTAGCAACAATACTTAATTTTTTTTAAAAGAAATTCATAACAGATCTGCTATTTAAATATTAAATAGTATAAAACAAAAAAAGAAAGGGGAAAAAAACCCCTTCTTAAATAAAATACAGTTAAATAATAATCAAAATTAGTAAATCGCTCTAAATCCGATTCCCACCTCTTACATTTTCACCTTTTGTATCATAGCCTGCATTTACAGTTACGCCAAATCTTGTGTTTTTCAATTCCAAGGTTCAAATCAACTTTTTCCGTTTCCACGTCTGTCATCCTTTTCACCTCTTATATTAAACCAGTCAGCCGTTGTATAACGAACTCTTGCCTTATTATTTACATCTCCAACTTTTTCCAAACTCATTTTCATAAGCAAGTCCTAATTTTTGCAATGAAAGTTGTTCTGACTGCCATTGGCTGTCTGTATTTAAATTCTACTCCAACTTCAGGCTTTATAGAATAATAGTCATTTGACTTAACTTCAAGACGCATTTGCCCGTTGTCTTCTTTTATTCCGCCAAATCTTCCATATTCCATTCTCAAGCTTCCATAAGGTGAAATGCTTGTTCTTTCACTTGTTCTGACATTCTTTCTAAGCTCGTTTCTAAGTCCAAGTCCGTATACACGGTATTGTGACTTCGCTTCAAATATATCATCAACAACAAGGAATTTTCTATCCATATCACCAGTTCCTACAAATCCTTCAGCCGCAACAGTCCAATTTAGACCGTTATTATGATCTCTTCCAAGCGGTTTTGATTTATACACTCCAGCTTTTACCATAGTTTGTTCCTCTTTTGAACCTCCTATGTCGCTAAAGTCAAATTTGTTCTTAACTGCTCCTGCATACCATCCTGAAGATTCTCCCAGTTTTATAGTTTCATTTTCATTTAAATATGCAAATCCATAAGCTTTTTATTTGTATAATCAATGATTCCAGCAGTATCTGTCTTGTAGTTGCCTTTCATTCCAAATACTTTTTATTTTTGTTTTGAATCTTTAGATTTTTGTTTCCCATTCGTTTCTCAAATATCCAAATTCTTTATTTAATAAATTACCAGTTTCAAAAATTCTTTGCTGAACATTTGCATATTGATGTCCCATCATTTCATCAATTGCTTGAACAAGTAAAGTTTCTTCACTATTTCCAATAGTATTCAACTTGTTAAATAATGTTTTTTTCCCTTGAGTCAAGGCTATTTACATCATATCTTTGTTCCAGTCCGTCAGTAAAGTTAAATTCATTTGAGGTTGGCAAAAACAAATGCCGTATAAGGAATCTTTGTCATAAGAACACGTGTAATCTGCTGTGTTGCCGGATCTACTTCAGGCGTTGCCATCCAAGTTAACGAAGCAGAATATGGAGTAAAGTTGAATATTCCAGCATTTATCTGATTCAGGAACGGTCGCAATATTTGTTTCCCAATAATTACATTCTTAGAATTTGTAAGCACTGAAAATTCTGTTCCGATTAATAAATCACTGTTAATTCCAAGTGAAGTTGCTCCATTTACGTTAATTGGACGTGTTCTTCCCAATGTATCCACATAAACTCCAAAGTTCGAGAATGCATAGTTTACATTAGGTGCAGAATAATTTATTGTCTGAACTTGGCTGTCATTTAATATTACTCCATTTCTTTGGATTGCCAATCTTCCGTTTGGCGACTGAACAATTCCTACTCCTCCAAGGGTTTTGCTTGGATCTTTTGGAGCATAATAATCCTGTGCCCCATTTGCAGAAGCAATTCTTCCATTTCCTGAACTCAATGCCGGCAATACATTTCCTGGAGTTGCATCAGTTCCTATCGGCAAGTCACCTGACACTCCTTGAGAATCTGCATCATATCTGACTCCATAAGATTTCAGTCCACTTATATTGATTTCTCCATAGTTCTTGATTATAGATTTATTACTTGAAGTCCCTTTAATTAACACACCATAGCTACTGTCTGCATCAATATCTATTTTACCGTAATTTTCAAGTGTACTTCCATTTAATACAGCAACTCCTACAAGTCCCTGAACGTTGTCATTTCCGTGATAAGAACCTGTTGTAGTAATATTACCTGTATTTACAAATTTTGCTCCATTATTTACAAATACTCCCATCATTGTCTGAACTTTATTAGAAGCTGATGCATTTGATGAATCCAAGTAAATGTTTCCAGAGTTTCTCAATGTTGTTCCCCTGTCATCTCCATACATTCCGATACCCAAGTTTTCTGTTACATAAATATCCCTTTCATTTGAAATATTTGCTCCGCCTACAGCTGCCATTCCAATTCCATAAATTATATTATTCGGATCAGACTTGTCTGTCTTTCCAATTTTAATTACTCCCCTGTTTACTGCATTAGAGGCCCCTGTAACAAGAATACCTTGATTTCCAGTTCCATGTGACAAGTCAATTATTCCATTATTTACAATATCTGCTCCATCTTTTTCCGTAAATGGCAATAATCTTACCATTTGTTCCAGATGTAATTGTCGCATTATTTGTAACTTTCGATGAACGCTTCTGTATAAATGAATGTTGATTCATTTCCTAAATTCACATTTGATGAAGATGAATTTGAATAAACATTTGTCTTACTCAATCCTGGATTTGCCAAAATTACACCATAAGACTTATCCCCAACATTAAAGTTTGAAGTAGTGTCTGTAATTGTAATTCCATTAGATCCATAAACTCCCACAGGCTCACTATTTGCATCCGTAGCAGTATGGTTAGCAACATTAATTACACCGCCAACATTAGCAACTCCACCTTTTTTTATAAATTCCGATTGCCTTATCTGCAACATTAATCACAGAACTTCCTGCAGTTTCCACTTTTCCATTTTCACTAAGTGAATAAATTCCAAATGAAGACTCTCCAACATTAATTGTTCCACTATTCTTAACATTAATTGTTGAGCTGTTTTGAGCATAAATTCCAACTGTAGAATCATTTTTAACAGAAGTTGCAGTTCTATCAACATTTATTATTCCACTATTTTCAAATGTCTGATCCGATGTCCCTTCCAAATATGCTGCAATTGAACGTTTTCCAGTAATATCAATATTTCCGCTATTTACAATCGCTTTTTGTCGCACCTGATTTATTTTGAGAGAAAATTCCAATTGAATCATCACTGCTAAATTCCATATTCGCTTTATTTGTAACATTAGAATCTATCGCAACAATCCCTTTCGCCTTATTAGATACACCTGTTATCTTGTTACCATCTATTACAGCGCTAGATTTATCCACATAAATTCCAGTAGAACCATTATTCAATGTCATATTATTCCATCCGCTGAATGTAGATGTTCCATTCATATAAACTCCAGTTCCACCTGCAGACACTACAATATCATTATTATTCATATGAGCTTTACTGTTAATAATGTATAACATTGGCTCTGAAGAAGTTGTCAATGTTCCAGCATTATTATAATTTAACACAGCATTATTTTCCAAATATGCCAAGCTTCCACTATTTGCAAAGTTATAATTTCCACCATTTACTGTCAATGTTGAATCATTTCCATAAAGCGCAAACCCTCTATTTCCAACAGTTACATCTCCAGTAGTAGTCAAATTCGTTTTATTTTTTACAAATATTCCAACAGAAGTAGAATCAACATTTCCGCTAGCATCTAACGTTGAATCTCCGATCACAATATTTCCACTATTTGTAACCGTTGCATTTGGATTATTTGAAGTTTCAGGTGCGATATAAATTCCCGCAGAACCTTTTCCTAATGTAATATCTCCTTCATTTGCCACATTTATATTTTTGCTGCTTGCTGCTGTATTTTTTGCATAAATTCCAACTGACTTATCTCCACCAGTTATGATTCCTTTATTTTCAACTTTGTCAAATCCAATTGAGTAAATAGCCGATGACTCATTTCCAATCTTTATCTTAGATCCTGCTGTCGTTGTAATTGTCCCTGTATTTACAGTTACTGCTAGTGCACCACTGTAAATTGGTGTTGAATCCCTGTAAATTCCATAAATTCCAGTTGATTTATTTCCTACAAGAATATCTTTTGAATTAAGTCCTCTTGAAGAATCAAGATACATCGCTGTACTTGTTTCGGCATTTGATAAGTCTAATTTTCCTCTATTTTCAGCATCATATCCAGATGTTTCCAACCCAAGGCAATCCAGGATTACTATTACCATCTGCCATAAGTCCAATGATATTTTCAGTTGATGGTTTTTGCTTCAACTGTAACTCCTGTTTGTATAATAGCTTCCCCATTTATAACATGTGAAAGAATATTTCCAGTATCAAGAGCATTTCCAATTGCAACTGTCAAATCATGTGCAGTTTCAGAACTTCCTTCAGTAACCCGTGTTCTTTCTACAGAATGCTTATTAGTAACTAATGTTCCACCATTGTCAATAATGTGCCCACCTTTTTGAGCAAAGATACCGACTCCATCTCCGCCAAATTCAATTTTTTTGATCCACTTTGAAAATCAACAGTTGCACCAGTTGTTACAATTGCCCCAACTCCATTTGATCCTTTCAAATTAATTGTTGCACCACTTGCGATTGTTACTTCTGATGCTTTTGTTCCACCATTTCCAACATAGATACCAGTTCCAGCTACTTTATTATCTCCAATATTCATAGTACCTGTGTAAGTGATATTACTTGAATTTTCAGCAAATAATCCAACTCCATTTGCTCCTGTTGTGATAGCAGTCGATATTGTTTTTGGAGTTCCTAAAACCCTAGGAGTTGTTTGAGTAGCAGGAGTTCCAGGAATTCCTTGTCCATCAGTATAAATTCCAATTGCATAAAAGTCTCCTGAATTACCGCCTAATGCTGAATCTCCAACTTTTTATTTCCTGATTATAAGCTGAAATATCTGCAGTAGCACCTTTCATTAAAACTCCAATTAATCCATTTCCATTCATTCCATTAGCAGTATAGTCCAATTTAGAAGTAGTTGCATTCAAAACTCCACCATCAAGATAAACTCCAACTCCATATCCTTTTACTTTACCAATATTTCCTCCATACAATGCTCCAGTTGGTTCAGTAGCAGTACCTTTTATATAATAAGCAACCTGATTTTGAGAAGTACTGTTTAAGTCAATTTCTCCTGTTGAAGTGTCTGCTTTTGCAGTATTTGATAAATATACAGCAACAGAAGATTCAGCAGACATCATTCAAGTTTATTTTTTTCCAACTTTTTGAATATCAGATTTTTGGTGTGTAAATTCCAACTGTATTTTTTTGCCTTTTTGGTTTATTGTCCCTTCATTTTTTTCACAATTGAATCTGTCAAATTTCCGAGATTTTTTTGTAAACATTCCTGTAGAACTTTCAGATTCTATATCAATAGTACCACCATTTTTTTATTTGTCAAATTAATTTTTTTACCAGTTCCACTTGATGATCCAAACATTCCAACTGAATTTTTAGAATCAGAAGTTAAGTTTATATTTCCAGAATTTTCTGCAACAGCATCATCTTTAGCAAACATTCCAGTTGATTTTTTTACCAGCTAGCTCAATTTTTTTCCTGCACTTGCATTTTTCAACTTTAGTTCCATCATCTGAACCATACATTCCAATTATTCCTTCAACTGAACCAGAACCATTAATCTTATTCTTATTTGTTACTTTCCCTTTAGCAGTCGCAAGCATTCCTATGCCTTCTTTACCATTTATATTAATAGTTCCATCATTTACACCTTCTGTAACTTTTCCTGTAGTTGTGTTTTTCCCTGTTGCATAAATTCCCATTCCTTTTTCACCAGCAGCTTTTATCTCAATTTCTCCAGTACTTGTGTTAGTTACCAACGAACCATTTTCTCCATACATTCCAGTAGCTTTTTTTCATTATTTACTTTTTATTTTATTTTTTTATTATTTGCTATAGAATTATTAGCAAGCATTCCAACAGAATTTTTTTAGAATTTACATTAATTTCACCATCACTTGCATTATTTTCTGCAGTCAAATTTGCTCTGTCATTTGTTTCATTTAAAGCATATATTCCAACAGATTTTTTTCCATATTAACATCAATTTTTTTATTATTAGATATAGTCAATTTTTTTAGATGCATTTGACGCCAATTCTCCATAAATTCCTGCACTCTTATTTTCTGTAGTTGTACCAACCAAAGTAATTGTTCCATTGTTTACTATCGTATTATCAGCAGTTGCATCGCTTGTAAATTTACCATAAATTCCTGCTGAAGCTCCCTTATCTACAGTAATTGTTCCATTTACGGCATTTTTCTGCATCACTATTTTCAAGATAAATTCCTGCTGATTGATTTTCTTTCATTTCTATTTTTAAGATTATTAGTGACTTTAGATCCAGATTTACCATAGATTCCTGCAGATTCTGCCTTTTTTTCATCGTAATTGTTCCACTATTGTCAACAGTACTCTTTTTCTGCTGAAATCCCAATTGATTTATTTGAATCTACAACAATTGTTCCATTAGCCGTATTAACTGCTACCAATTTATTTTTTTGTCATTTGAAACATCATTTTTCGCATAAATTCCTACTGACTGAGTACTTCCACTAGCAATATTTATTTCTTTTTTTCATTTTTTTAAAGTCAATATTTTTAGTTACATTTACTTCAGTTGTCCCATAAATTCCAACATTTTTTTCGTAACAGAGGTAAGCTGTATTTGACCTTGATTTAGTATTGTATAGTCTACTTTTGTAACATTGCTAGTCAATTTCCCATACATCCCTGCCGAACCACTAGTTGCTGTAGCAGAACCTGTCAATGTTATTGTTCCAGTTGCTGCATTTGTAGCATTTGAATCTAAAGCATACATTCCAGCTGAGTTTTCATGTGATACATTTATTTCTTTATTATTAGTTATATGAGAATCTGTACTTCCATACATCCCTGCTGAATTTTCTTTTGTAACATTTATCACATTATCATTTACTCCATCAGCATTATATGCGTAAATTCCTACTGTCTCTTTTACATTCAAATCAATTTTACCTGTTGTAGCATTATTTAGAGCTTTTCCTTTAGTTCTATCATTAGTTCCATTTTTTACAAACATTCCAACTGATTTTTCCTGCTCCACAGTTATCTGATTCTTATTATCCAATGTTGTAGTTCCAGTCGCTGTACTTCCAATTTCAGCATACATTCCAACTGATTCAGTTTTAGCAGTTCCTCCTAATTTAATAGTCCCTGTATTTTCAATATTACGAGTTACAGCATCTGTAATTTTAGCAAAAATTCCGGCTGATTTATTACTTTCAACATTAATAGTTCCAGCATTTGAAGGCAATGAATTTTCTACATACATTCCTGCTGAAGCATCTCCAGTTATCGTAATTACTCCAGTTGTAGCATCATTTGTAATAGTTGCTCCATTTAATCCAAGCATTCCTGCTGATTTTCCACCATCAACTTTAATTGTTCCTTTATTAGTAGCAGTCACTTTATCTGCTAAAATTCCAACTGATTTTTGAATCATTATCTGTGTTTGTAATTAAAATACTTCCACTATTTTTCAATTTCAGATTCATTTATACCATAAACTCCTACTGAACTTTTTTTCCAGCAAGTGTTATTACCCCTGTTGTTTTATTATTATCAACTTTCGCTTTATTAGCCATTATTCCTATTATTCCATCTGACGTGGAATCAGAGTTATATTTCCTGTATTTTTTTAACAGTAACATTTGAATTTGACCCTGTACCATTTTTTTAGCATAAATACCTATAGAATTTTGTATATGAATATTTATATTTTTTTGGAATTAGATATATCCAATACTCCACTTCCACTAGTTAATTCTGCATAAATTCCAACTCCTTGAGTTTCTGATGGAGCTGTTGCTAATCCAACTTCAATTGTACCTTCATTTTTAATATTTTTAGCAGTCTTTGAAGTTGCGTAAATACCTGCCGAACTACCTTTCTTAGAAGTTATTGTTCCACCTGATTCATTTGTAGCATTACTTTCATTTGCATAAATTCCTGCTGATCCTGTCTTTTCAGTAGTTATAGCTCCTGTATTTTTGATTGTCGAATTATTTGTACCATAAATTCCTGCTGATCCAGTTCCAGAAGTTGTTATTTTTTTCCACCTGATTCATTTGTAACTGTACTGTTGTCTGAAAGCATTCCAACTGATGAATTTCCAGAAGTTGTTATTTCCCCATTAGTACCTTCATTTGTTAATGTTGAGCCCGCTTTTCCATAAATTGCAACTGAACCTTCATTAGCAGTTGTTATTATCTTTTTATTTTTTTACTGTAGAAGCATTTGAATAAATCCCTACAGCTCCATCTTTTCCAGTCAATGCAAGCGTACCTTCATTTGTTACAGTTGCTCCATTTAATCCTGAAATTGTTGTTTTTAACTTAGAAGTCAAAGTTTTTCCAGAATTAATATTCGCATTTCCTCCATCCGTTACCAAGACTTGAGCCGAATCATCAATAGTTGAACTAGCTGTTCCCGCAATCGTTATATTATCAGCAATATTTACTGTACTTCCACCTGCACCATAAAAATAGAGCAGATTTTTTTCTCCCATTTTTTTCAATACTCAAATTTGCTAACGTACTGTTAGTTATATTCACAGTATCATCTGTTTGATTTCCTGTATTTCCAAAAATAAGCAAGCACAGATTTTTTTACCAATTTCTGTTTTTTTAAGCCATTTGTTACAAATGTAGTTTCAAAAATTATTATTTTTTTAGCAGAATAAAGTCCAACTGTTCCTTCTCCTAAAAACTAATTTTGCACCAGTATTAAATGTTGTTACAGATTTACCATCAGAATATACTCCAATACCTGTTTTATCAGAAGTAGAGCCTTGAACTTCAATTTCAGATGAGACAGTCCCACTTGTTCCTGAACCAATAGTATAAATTCCAACAGCTCCAGCTCCTGCTGTTATTTTCTTTCCACTTCCAGTATGAGAAAATTGCGAACCATCCTGAGCATAAATTCCAACTGTTCCAGCTGTATTTGCAGTTATATTTCCTGTATTATCAAATGTTAAAGTTTTTTTGTCTGCACCTGTTGCTCCGCTTCCTTTATTCTGTAAAACAACAGCATGACTTCCTTCCCCGGTAGTTGTTATATTTCCTGAATTGTCAAATTGTCCTTTATTTCCATAAAATCCTAATGAATTATCTGAATTTATAGTTATACTCCCTGCATTCGAACCTGCTCCTTTGAGTAGAACATATCCAAGCGAATTGTTTCCTTTTACAGTTATATTCCCTGTACTTGTAACATCAATTCGTCCAATTTTATTTTGTACTGTTCCCGCTCCACCGGTTCTAGCAGTTCTTGTATAGTCTTCTCCTTCAACTACAGCACCATAGTTTTGTTCAGCTCCATCTTCTATTGTAATATTTCCTTTTACAGTTACCGATCCTTCTTTTTGGATTCTAGCTCCAGCACTTTTTGTCGCATACTGTCCAATATTAACATTTCCACCCAAATCAATTCCATAAGTTCCAACCCTCTTTCCGGTATCATTCTTTCTTGCATAATCATCATATTCATTGATATCTACTGGTGTTGTCTGAGTTTCTGCATAAACCCCAACGGCTCCATCTACTTTATTTGATACACCAGAAGCACTATCACTATTAACTTCATTTGTTGGATCTTTCTTTCCAATATTTATTGTTCCACTATTATAAACACCCTGTATACTATGAAGCAATCCAATTCCTATTGAAGAGTCACTATTTATATCTATTGTTCCTTGATTTTCCATTTTACTCATATAATTTGAATCTTTTGTACTTGCAAATTTACCACCTTTTGTAACTACTGTACCAGAATCACCACTAGCAGAATATGTATTATAGATAACATCATTTGATTGATTATTATTTTTTTTACAGTTGTCAAACCATAGCTTCCATATCCATTTAATTCTATTTTTACCTTTTTTTTCATTTATCCCTGCCATCATATTCAGTCCACGTTTTTTTGGTTAGTATTACGCTTCACCTTTAGCATTTTCTGGTCTAAAGTCGCATACCTGCACTTTTAATTGAGTTTAACGTTACAGTTCCATGATTTTTGTAATTCATTTCTTGTATTGTTACTTGATGTATCATAATTATTAAAACCAAAACCAACTTGATTTTCAATTGTAGTTACTCCATCTTTAGCCTTTCCAATTATAGTCCCTTTATTTATAATTCTTATATTTGCAACTTTATCTATTGTGTTAAAAGAACTATTTATACTCTGTCCTGAATATGGAGTATGAGTCCCCTGAACATCTATTCCAACATTTTGACTCTTATTTAAATTTATCGTTCCAGTAAATGTAAACGGATCTAACTTTGAATCATCTACACCTTCATCTATATCAAAAAGCTCTATTGTTAGAAGCATTTACATTTATATTAAGATTAACATCTTTAAGATTAGATACGTATCCCCAAGTTGAAACATACTCACGTCTTACATTTACATCATTATTAACGTTAATTTGAGTACCAGAAGCTAAATTATATTTAGATGGTGAATTTGGATTGTCACTTTGAAAATTATGAGTATGACTTAATTGTGCTGTTCCGATTGAAAAATCAACAGGAACTATTGCTTCAAATGTTGGAGTATTAACTGTTACGCTATCTGGTTTAGTTACTTTTATTTCACTAACTTCTGAAACTTTCGGAGGTGTAATCGTCAATGTATTAACACTTGGAGTTGGTGAATCAATTGTCAACTCTGGAGATGGCGGAGTTATACTCACTCCTATTGTTGGTGCTGCCAACGTTATTGAAATTGAAGGTGCTTCTACTTTCGACACTTTACCTGGGTTTGGTGTGTCTGGTACGTTTATGTTTATAGCTTTTAGTGTCGGAATTAGTATTGTCGGTGCTGTTATTGGCTCAGTCACGCTTCAAATTAATATTCGGACGCACTACTTCCCTTGGCATATCAATTTTGGGATTTATTGCAATTTCCTCTTTTGATACTGATTTTGGACGTACGTTTGCCATTATCTGGATTTCCACTTCTGGCTCTTGAACATGAAGCAATGAAGCTAGTCCGTAAGACTGCTTTCCCTATTGTGGAAGTGCTAAGTGAAGAAGTCATGTAACTTTTTCTTCTGTTTGACAAAAATCCCAGTATCTGCCCAGTTTCCACGGTTATAAATGCTGTTAAACGAATATTTCTCAGCTTTGTCGCCTCTTCCTTTATAAGTGCCGTTATTGCTTGATATAAAGGTATTTGCACCAAATTGCCACGAACTCCATGGAGATTTTACAACTTGATCTCCTTGTTCCATTAACTGGATTAATTCCAAGTTCAAGTCTTCTATCGCCTCTTCGTTTGCCTTTTTCTTTTTTTCTTAATCGCAGTACGTGTCTTATCTGCCGACATTACCAGCTCTTTATTTAATCGCTCATAAAGCACGTTTGAAGATGTATTTAACCCAATTGAAAAAGTTATCATTCCCGTTATCAAGTATGAAAACAGCAATGATTCTGTATACTTTACATCTTTTGCTCTTTTGGCAAATGCTTTTAGATCTTTTTTTGCCTGTCTTAAATTGTTACTCATAAACTTCTCCTTTTTTTATTTTTTTATAATTTTAATTTCAAATATTTTAATTTCTATAACAAAACTTATCTCATAAAAACCATAATCAACCTGCAAAACTCCATATTTTTATTATTTTTTTTGTATAAATTACAATTTGAATATACTTTTTAATTTGAACTTATTACATTATATCATTTTTTTTATTTTTTTATTACAATAAATTTATTTATAATATTTTATTAAGCCTTATCTATTAATTATAATATTTTTTTGATTATAAAATTAATAAAAAAATCCCTCCAAATATATTATTTAGAGAGATTTTATGAGCGAGATTTAATCAAAATATGAGAAAAATTATTTTTTTCTATCAAACTGCTTCCATCCATTTCAGCAGGTTTTTTTCCAATCCTAAAAAGTTCTAACATTGTAGGTGCAATATCAGCTAATTTTTCCACCTTTTTCTTAATTTAGCATCTTTCATGTCGTTTGAAATGAAGATGAATGGAACAGGGTTTACAGTATGAGCTGTATGAGGTTCTCCTGTTTCTGGATTTACTAATAAATCAGCATTTCCGTGATCTGCAGTTATAAATAATGCTCCGTCCATTTCTAGCACTTTTCTTACAATTTGTCCTAAGCAATTATCCACAGCTTGACAAGCTTCAATTACTGCCTGTACATTTCCTGTATGTCCAACCATGTCAGGATTTGCAAAGTTTAAGATAACTGTGTCAACTTTTTCCTGTATTTAATTCTTCGATTAATCTGTCTTTTACTTTGTAAGCGCTCATTTCTGGCTGCAAGTCATAAGTTGCAACTTTTGGTGAATCAGAAAGCAATCTGATTTCTCCTGGATAAGGTTCTTCTTTTCCACCGTTGAAGAAGAATGTAACATGTGCATATTTTTCAGTTTCTGCTGTTCTTACTTGAATTAATCCAGCTTTTGAAACAACTTCCCCAAAGCAGTTTACTATTTTTTCAGGCGGGAAAGCGATTGGCGAATCAAATGATGCATCATATTGAGCCATTGTAACAAAGTTTACTTTAGGATAAACTTTTCTGTCAAATCCTTTAAATTCTGGATCAACAAATATTCTTGTAAGCTGTCTTGCTCTATCTGGTCTGAAGTTTGCAAAAATTACTCCATCTCCATCTTTGATTAATCCATTGTCTTTTGAACCAATTTTAACAGGAACTACAAATTCATCAGTTACACCTTTTGCATAAGATGCTTTGATTGCTACATCAGCAGTTGGGTAAACTTCTCCATCTCCGCTAGTCAACGCATCGTAAGCTAATTTTTCTCTGTCCCAGTTGTTATCTCTGTCCATTCCATAATATCTTCCAATTACAGTTGCGATTTTTTCAACGCCAATTTTATCCAAGCCTTCTTGCAACTGAGCCAAATAATTTACTCCGCTTTCAGGCGCTGTATCCCTTCCATCTGTAATAGGGTGAACATAAACTTCTGTAAGTCCCTTTTTAGCTGCCATGTCAACTAATCCAATAATATGGTCAATGTGGCAGTGAACTCCACCATCAGATGCAAGTCCTAAGATATGAAGAGCTTTACCATTATTTTTAGTTGTGTCCATCACATTTGCTAAAACTTCGTTTTCTAAAATTGAACCATCGTTAATTGCTTTTTGAAATTTTTTTGGAAGCATTTGGAAAACTGTTCTTCCTGCTCCAATATTTGTATGTCCAACTTCAGAGTTTCCAAATTGTCCGTCTGGAAGTCCAACATGTCCTCCATCAGCACGAAGTTCTGTAAAAGGATATTCTTTTTATATCTCTCAAAAATTTAATGGTTTTGCCATTTTAATCCCATTAACTTGATCATCGTGGTGATTCATTCCCCAACCATCTAAAATTACTAAAACTACAGGTCTTTTTTCATCTTATTGTCCTTTCAAATTAATATATTAAATTTCACTTGCTAACTTACTACATTTATTATACTAATTTTTTTCACAAATTTTCAAGAAATTATGTGTTTTTATTTTTTTATATTTTTTTACACTAGCGACTTAGTGAACTACTCCCGCTTTTTAGAAGCCGGAGACTTCTTGCTATCTTTTGTTAAAGCAAATAAAAAAATAAAAAAATTATTTTTGTATTCTAGTGAAAAACGACTTGATTTTTTTATTGAAAAAAATGATAATATATTATGTAGTTTGCACATATTTAAATTATGTGGCATTTTATTAAATAAAGAGAAATCATTGAAAGGAGAAGCATAAATGGCACACTCAAAAGCGTCTAAAAAAGAGTTTTTCATTGGTGAAAGAAATGCGACTAGAAACCAAGCTATCAGAAGCAGAACTAGAACTTTCGTTAAAAAAAGTGCTTTGCCGCTGTTGAAGCTAAAAAAATGTCGACGAAGCTAAATCAGCATTAAGCGCGACATACAAAGAATTAGATAAAGCTGTAACAAAAGGTGTTATCAAGAAAAAAACGTCGCATCAAGAAAAAATCAAGACTTACATTAAAAGTTAATTCATTGGCAAATTAATTTTTTTGCCACTGATTGATTTTAAAAAAATTTTTTTTTAAGATTAATGAAAAAAAGACTATCCCTGTTTTTTTCAAGGTAGTCTTTTTATTATATACTCGAACCCATTTAAAAATATAACTGTTAAAAAAATTATATAAAAACTAGAGTTTGAGTAAAAATAGTTATAACTTTTGAGTTCAGTTTTTAAGGCAGTTTTACTATACATATAATTTTTTTGAACAACTAATTATACAATTTTAATCATTTTTTTCTAAAAAAAGTTCCCTTACTCGCAAATTATTTTTTTCTCGCTTTTTAAAAATCCAAGAAATTGATCCTTGTACAAAAATACAAAAATTCTTAGCCAATTTGGATTTATATAAATATCTTCATCACTTTTTCAAATTTAAAAATATTGTCAGAAAAATTTTTTTCTAATGCTATACCTAAATTTTTTTCAGAGGTCCTTTACCCAATTTACATTTTTTTCAAATATGGCAACAACTCTCCACCACCCACGCCAACTCCTTGCCCCCATTTTTGCCTTAACTTTCTCGCACCAGTTCTTCATCTGCAAAATTGCCAACTGATTTTTGTTTTTCCTTCATAAAAATCCATTATTTACTATGCAATAAATTTTGTTTCCAGATTTTTATAACTTTTTTTCTTCTCAAATTCTACAAGCAATTTTTAACAAATTGGGAAGGAATACCATCTACATACAAAGGAAAAAGAAATATTAATACATCGCTATTATAAATTTCATTTTTTTAATTTTATCATTTAACTTAAAAAGAAATTGAATAATATTTTTTTATTTCATTTTTCTTTAAGTAAAGATGAAAGATAATTTCCTAATATTTCAGAATTACTTTTTAACTGCTTTTTGGACTTCCATTTATTAGAGTAATTTTCATATTCCATCATTCTCCCTGATCTTCTAAAAAAAGAAACCTTAAAAATTTTTTTGTATTTAAATTCACACTATTAGCCTTTACTATTTCTTTAGCCGTCATTTTTTTCACTTTGTGTCAAATTTTCTCCATAAAAAATATACATTTAAATCAAATCTCGTTTTTATTTCGTGCGATATGATGCATTTCCTTATTCTTAAATTTAAAAAAATGGCAACAAATATGGAATTGTCCTATCCAGCACATTTTTTTACAAACGGACTATAAGAACCATAGACACATTGACTTATAATCACAACTTTGTCTGATTTTGAATATAATTTTTGCTAAATTTTTCATATCCATCCCTAATTTTACATTTCCCAGGAGTTTTTAATCCAGCATTCAAAAGCACCCCATGCGACTTTTTAATTTTATTATTATCACAAATTATAAACATATCTTCATCAGCTATTATTTTCTTTTTTTATTTATACTTTCTTTTTATTTTTATCTATAATTTTTTTCTTTTTTTTCAATTTTTCCACTTCAAATTTTTTTCAATTTTTTTCATTATTTAAATCATGTATAACCAATTCCATATTTCTCACCTTATTTAAGATTCAAACTTATATAGTATAGCAACTTTAAAATTTCATTTTAATATTACTTTTACAATACAAACTGATTTTTATTATCTCTTCTATTTTTTTCTTCCCAAATTTCAGAATATGTTATATCATTCATAATCATTATTGTTACTAATCCCTGTACTAATGCCCACATTGCTATAATTTTATCTTGTATAACTTGATTTGGTACATCTGCTTTTTTTGAAGTACTTTAGTTGCCTCGCTTTTTAATATATTAAAAAGCACTTTGATTACTATTTTCTATTTTTGAAAAATTCTGACAATAAATCCATTTTTGTATTACTTCTTGAAATTATAAAATAATAATACTCATGATTTTCGCAAAAAAACATAACATATGTTTTTTTCCCAATTTTACCAATAAATCTTCGCTATTTTCATATTTTTTTCTCGTCTTAGCCAATTCCATTGCTAATATTTTTCCAAATATAATCACTCATTGCGTAAAAGCAAATCACTTTTTTTCTTAAAATATGTGTACGGTGCTGCATTACTTACTCCACACATTTTAGCTACTTTTTCTTAAAGATAATTTTTTTCTTCTCCTTCTTCATTTATCACCTCTATCCCTTTTTCAATCAATTCTTCCCGTAAATTCCCATGATGGTAACTTTTTTTAATTTTTTTCCATATTTAAATTCCCCTAACTTTCATTATCTTATCACTGTAAAGATTATACACCCAAATCTTTACACTGTCAAGTTTGTTTTAAAAATTTTATTACTTCTTTTTAACTGGGATTATTATAAATTTACTATTTTTTTATAAAATTTATTGGGTAAAAAGTTGTTTTAAAAAATTCAAATTATATGTAATATTAAAAAAATAACCGCTGTCTTTTTACAACAACGATTATTTTAAAAATATAGCTTTTGTTTTTTTATAATTTCTATTTTTTTCCTTCTTCTAATAATTCTAAAATTAACATTTTAAATTCATCTATGTACTTTTTTTCAAATTACTTTTCTTAAACTAAGTTTTAATAAATAGAAAACAAGTTTTCAAATTATTTGTCCAAGATTTTGGGTACACTCCATTATTTAATGAAACTATCGTCATTGTTGTACAATTTCTTCCAAGAAGTGAATATTCACCATTTAATACCGAACCTCGAGAATCTAATACTACCTTAACTATGCAATTTCGCCATAATACATTATACGGTTCAGAATACCTCAAAAAGGTTCTCACTGAAATATTTCCTTAGAGTTTTTTTTGTCCATAACTTTTTCCTCCAGACTATATATTAATTTATTTCGACCGCGGTCGAAATACAAACATTTTTCAATATTTTTATGGTAAAAACAGCCTTAGATTATTACTAAAAGTCTGCTTTGCTATGAAATACTGAAATATTTAGGGAAAAACCCAAATTTCTTATATGGTTAGTACAAGAAATTTGAGCTTAGCTAGTTTAGTTTCTGTTTATTTTAAGATAAAAATCTATTATTACAAAGTACAATGGTAATCCCAATTCAAGTATAATGGAAAAAAAGAAAAAAATATCTTTTTACTATCATATTGCTTTTTTTGAAAAATAAAATCAACATTCTCAAAAATATAAAATATAATGACTCCTCCCAAAAAAACATAAACATTGCGATATCTTGTTTGTCAATACTTTTAGGAATATTATACATTAATATCCAGATATAAATTATAACGGATGATAATATAAAAATCTATTAAAGTTACATAATTCTGGAAATAAACATCAAAAAAATCTTTTTATTATTTTTTTGATTTTTAAAAATATAATATCTATTAAATAGGGTATCATAAGTTCTAATACCAAAGAAATTCCAAAAAAATATTTTTTTTATTTTTAATGTTTATACTTCCTGAAATTAACACATATAATTTTTTTCAAAATAAAAATATAAAAAAATTAGTAATAAACATAGTAACTTGAAAGATATAATTAAATCTGTATTCTGAAAATATATTATTAAACAAGGAAAAAAATAAATAAAAAAATCCGAAGACAATAATCGTTAACAGTGAAAAATACATAATCTACAAAAAGTTACATAATTTTTGTTGTAAATATTTATCATAAAAAAACTTTTCTATTATATATTTTTAAATATTTGCCATATAATATTTATAGCAATAAAAAAATAATTTTATTCATAACTTTCTATCTCTTTCTTTAATTTATGGGAATTCATATTTTTTTATATTTTTTTCTATGATTCCTTTGCTTCCGTTGTAATCATAATATCTCATCTTATCCGATCTAGTTACACCCTATCATACCTGCACTAGAATTTCTAACATAACTTATGGCATAATCTCTTAAATTAGATGGTAAAAATTCCTCCAATTTTAAATCTAAATTCTTTTGATGTTCCCTTGAATTGTGCTTCAACATAAACAACACAATTGTTTGAAATTAAATTATATGTCTTTATAAAATATCTTCCTCCTACTCGTGGTGTTCTTATTTTTACGCTTCAGAACAATTTCCTTTACATTTAAATTCCTTTAATCCTTTTTATAGAATTTTTTTAAGTTTTGTTCTATTATTTTTTTATCAGAATATTGTTGTACAATTTCTTCCAAGAAGTGAATATTCACCATTTAATACCGAACCTCGAGAATCTAATACTACCTTAACTATGCAATTTCTCCATAATACATTATACGGTTCAGAATACCTCAAATAGTATTTTTCCACCCTTATGATTTTTTTTGTTTTTTTAAAAAAGCATCTACTCCAATTAATATCATAATTATTAATTCAATAACAGTTGAAATCAAAAGAACTGGAACTTTAATATTACTATTTTCTTTTCTCAGAATGATAATTTTTAATCCATAAAAATATTATTATTAATATTAATGCTATCGAATATAAAAATGTAATAAACTGAATTTTTCTAAACTTTTTTTATTCCAATAGACACGTAAAATAATGTCCAGATATATAAAAATATAGCATGAAATTATTATTAACAATATAGAAAAATAATTCATCAAAAGAACTATAATTTTTAAATTTAGATTCTATGGCGACTTTCCATTTAAAAATAATTTTGTAAAAAAATACTACTGTAAAAAAATAAACAATATATTATCATTATTTTTTTCCCTCCACGGCTTCTTTCCATATATTCTAAATATTGTTTTTACTTCTAAACTGGACAGTCCTTTTTAAATTTTTTTCTTTTTCCACATCATCTTTCTTCTTTAAATCATTGTCAGTTTCCTTCTCTTCCTCCTGTTTTACTCTCCAAGCCTCAGGTTTTTGGCACACAAATCGGACGTCCTTCTGGCGACATATCCCATATTAATATTCCCACTGGAAATACACCTCTTTTTCTGTTTGCTTTTAAATTTTATTCATATTCTTTAATTTTTGCTGAGATTCTATCATACTTTTCATAGAGTTGTAGTTAAAAACAGCTTTTTAAAGCAATCTAATTATAAATCAATTATTTAAACACCTTGGTTCAATATTTATATTTATCCATATTTTTACGATTTCTCAGATTATTTTTTTCTAAATAATGAGCAAATTTCCATTATTAGTATTTCAACTCCAGTTTCCATCTCTATTTTACCAGTCTTTATCTCTCTTTCAATTTCCCAGCATCTAAAAAAACTAATTTTTCTTAAATTTAAATTTGTATAATTTTGCTCAAGTTCCAGCTTTTTAAAAAAATCACATAAGAATTTGGAATTCGGTTATTGGATTTAAAAATTTCCTTTATCTCTTCAAATTCCATTTTGAAAGTATTATAATTTCTACTAAACTGGCGTCCTCGTTTTTTTCAACGAACTTATTTTATACATCGCTTCAAGCTCGCTGTAAAGAGAATACAAAAATTCCCATATATTCTTTCTTTTTGCTCCAAATATCTCATTACATCCGCTGGATTATTAAGCAATATATTCCGTGTCATCTCATAAATCTGATATTCCTTTTCAACCGATACAACATTTTTTTATTTTTTTCAATATCAAACTTCTCTCCATTCAGAAAAGTCTTAATTTTTTTGCTACTTCATTTCTAACTTTAAACGGATTGTTCCCAATCATCTCCAGAAGCAATGCCAGATCCCTGCCGTTTATTCCCAATTCATCTATGACATAGGCCCGTATTTCCTCCTCAGTCTCCTTCTGGAACAAAAAAACTTCCATTTTTCTTATTTTTTTCCCAGTTCACCCAGCAGATTTTTTTAACTTTACCCCAAATTTCCCATCTTCTTTATTATAATCAATAACAATTTCTTTATTTGTAATTTCAAGTTTTTGATATATATTTCAAAAATTTCCTCAATATTTTTCAGTTTTTTTCTGCCCTTTTTAACACAACCAGTTCCTGACTTGAAAAATATCGAATTAATATTAATTTTTTTCCAAAAAAATTTTTCATTTTCCTTTAAATCCGCATCAAAAAAACTCTCACTAATCCCCACATTTTTCTTTCCGTATTTTTTTCCAAAAATCTCAAAAATACTTAAATTCCCTCTGTTTTTTTCCCTCCAATAAAAATAAATCATTTATTTCCTCACACTTTTAATCTAAAACAAAAATATCTTCTAATTTTTATTTTTTTAACTCATTAATTCAAACAACTAATCCTTAGGCACATCATAAACCTGACGACAAATCGGACATTCCAGATATTCTTTTTCTACCACTTATCGGAAAAAAACTGGTATCCAAAAACAAAGTAAACCAGTCACGATATTCCCTGAACCTCCCACGACTAAAGTCGCAGGGTTCTAAAATCTTTAAAAAAATTTTTCTAGAAGTTTGATAGTTTTACACTACCCTTATTCTTTTTAGGTGTGTTCAGCTCACCTCTATTGTATAGGATGCTTAAGTCCACAACTTTACTTTTTTTAGAATATTTAATGCCCCGTTACAATCTGCATTTAATTGATAGCCTTTACTTGTTTGATATAGTCCTCTTTTTATTCTTTTTCCACTAAATATATATTCTTGTGGATTTTTCTTTTATCATATATTGGAATTTCATCTCTATCAAAGAAACTTGCTTTTTGATGTATAACTTTCTTCTTGTAGCTTAAATTCTATTCCATATAGTTTACATAGATATATTAATTTATCTCTTAATTTTTCCATATGGTATATTTACAAAAATTTTTGATTATTTATACTCCCTATATTTGAATTTCTTTGAAAATTCTCGTTATATCCTAGAACTATTTTTTTCCTATATCATTATTAAGACAATAATTTATAATTATTCTTCTTTGCTTTTTGAAAGATAATCTTCTATACGATTATTTCTCTTTCTAGCTATTCTCTTTTTGCCTTAATGTTATATGCTCTATCTTTTTGCTTATCTTTAATGCTTTTGCAATTTTGCATTTGTCTTGTTATAGTATTGATTTATTGATTTTAATTTTCTACCATCTATTATGAATGATGCTCCAGCATCTGTAACACAAGTACATAGATTATTTATGCCTAAATCAATTCCTAGTGCATTGTTTTTTTATTTAATTCCCTTTGAATTTCTTCTACCTCATAAATGTATTGAATTTCAAAGTACCTAGAATGTTGTTTTGGTATTATTCTAATCTCTTTTATCTTCTTGTCTTTTTAATACTGGTGGTAGTTTAATTTTAACTTCCTGATGAGTTTTTCTTAAACGAATTTGAATAAGGAACTATCAGAATACCATCTTTTTAATCTTACAAATCCTATAACAAGAGTAGTAAAACCATCTTTAGCAAGATATTTAGGTAATTTTATTTTTACCATTATATTGACCATTTTTTTAGCAAGTTTTAAAAGCCCAAAAAAATGATTTGAAACTTCCGTCTACTTCTTTTAGAATTTGTTGAGCCATATTAGAATTTAACTTCTTATAGTTCTCACTATTTTTTTAAGTATTTTATAGTTTTCGTTATAAGTTAAATACTTTTTCTTATTAAAATAGTATTGTCTAATATTATATATAGCTTCATTAGTTAAGTTCTTGGCTACATGAGATAAATATTTTAAATTTCTAAACTCCTTTTTTTGCTAAGATGTTTTTACCTGTTGTTTTTAATGTTAAATACATAGATATCACCTCCTTTTCATCAGAGATATTATACCATGTATTCTACATTTTATCTGTCAAAAAAAGTAATATTTTTATTTATTTATTTTTAAATATTTTTAAAGTTTTTAAAACCCCACAACAGTGGGAAGCGTCGTTCACATAAGTACGCTACTACTTACGCAGTTCCCTTATGAACTTCTTGTTATCTCTAACAAGCACAGACTATATCTTATCCATATCCTATTTCAAGGACTTAGGCGAAACCACTTCCAATACCAATCGCTTGTATTGTACTCCCCTCACGAGGGATAGTCGTTGAACTTTCCTTTTCAGGCTTAGCTGCTGATTGTCTATTATCATAATGTTTAGGATTTAACCTTGCACCATCTAGTATATTTTTTCTGCTTTCGCTACCTTCACACTTATACCATATTGAACGAAGGTATTATGTTGTGGTTATACTAGCTTTAAGAGTTCCCAGCAATTCAGTTTCTTTGTTGCACGGTTTTGCTCCGTGTCTACATACAAGTTTCCCTATATGCTTACTAAAATTTTCGTGCAATTCATCTCATTCCTTGCGTTGCGAGTGTTCTTGCACTATTTAATAAAATTCCAGTCAGATGTGTTATTACATCTTGAACAATAGCAGTTTTCCAATGCTCCTAAATTTTTAAATTTTCTTTTTGTTCCAAATACTAAAAATCATTTTTAAATAAAGTCACCTCTTAATTTTTTTGAGTAAAATTGCTCCCACTCCTATAAAGTGGGAGACTTTATTAATCTTCTTTTTCAACTTCCAGCAATTTCAATCTCAAATCATCTTCAAGAACTTGTTCTTCAATTCCCGCAGGTGCTCCAGTCATCAAGTCTTGTCCTTTATTAGTTTTTAGGGAACGGAATTACTTCTTTTTATTGAATCTTCCTTCAACATTGCCATAAGCCATCTATCAATTCCGTAAGCAAGTCCTCCATGTGGCGGAACTCCATATTTCAACACTTCCAAGAAGAATCCAAATTTGTCTTCTAATTCTTCTTGACTAAATCCTAATTTTTTTCAAAAAAACTTTCGCCTGTAAATCTTCATCGTGAATTCTGATACTTCCTCCACCGATTTCATAACCATTCAAGACAATATCGTATGAATCTGTCTTGATTTTTGCAAGTTCATTCGTATCAAGATACTTTCTATCTTCTTCCTTAATCGAAGTAAACGGATGGTGTTGCGCTTTATATCTATTTTCTTCTTCACTCCATTCAAACATAGGAAAAATCAACTACCCATAAGAATTTAAACGCATTTTTTTGTCGATTAATTCCAACTCTTCTCCCAGTTTCAATCTCAACGCTCCCAATCCATCATGTACAACTTTATATTTATCAGCTAAAATTAACGCAACTTCATTATTTTTAATTCCCAATTTTTCAATAATTTGTGCCAATTTTTCTTCTGAGAAGAATTTCGCAATTGGAGAATTTATTTCTCCATTTTCATTCATTTTAATATACGCCAAACCTTTTTGCTTTTAAAGTATGTTTTCACATAATCTTCCAAATCTTTAATGTATTTTTCTCGAGAATTTTTTTCCGCATTTGGTGCAACAATTGCTTTTTACATTCCCACCATCTTTCAACGCATTTTCAAAAACGCCAAATCCACAATCAGCAGTTTCTTCTGACAAATCAATCAATTTCATATCAAATCTCAAATCTGGCTTATCTGAACCATAAAAATTCATCGCATCATCGTAGCTCATTCTTAAAAAAATTTTTCAGTAATTTCAATCCCTGTAACATCTTTAAATACTGTCTTTGTCAATTCTTCAGCCATTGAAATCACATCTTCCTGCTCAACAAACGACATTTCCACATCTAATTGAGTAAATTCAGGCTGTCTGTCCGCTCTCAAATCCTCATCTCTAAAAACATTTTGCCAATTGATAATATTTGTCAATCCCAGAAACCATAAGTATTTGCTTAAACAATTGTGGTGATTGTGGCAATGCATAAAAATCACCTTTGTTAGTTCTACTTGGCACGATAAAATCCCTCGCTCCTTCAGGTGTCGCTTTTGCCAAAATCGGAGTATCAACATCTAAAAAATCCATTTTCATTCATAAATTTTCTAATTGAAAACAGCATATCATTTCTTTTAATAATATTATTCAACATTTTTCGGTCTTCTAATATCCAAATATCTATAAGTCAATCTCATATTTTCACTAAGATTCCCAGTTTCACTAATTTCAAACGGTAACTGTTTCGCTCGGCTTAAAACCTCAATTTTTTTCGCTTCAATTTCAATATCCCCAGTTGGAATATTTTTATTTTTACTACTTCTTTCAGCCACAACTCCTGTAACCTTCAAAACCCATTCATTCTTATATTTTTTTAGCTTCCTCAAAAAGTTCACTCCCAGAAACTTCCTCATTCAACAAAATTTGAGTAACTCCATATCTATCTCTCAAATCAATAAACACAAAGTGCCCCAAATCTCTAACTTTAGAAATCCATCCTGACAAAGTCACTTCTTCGCCAATATTTTTCCATTCTTAATTCATTTAATTTATAATCTCTATACATTTTTCTTTCCTTTCTTTATTTAATGATTTTTATATTTTTTTCTATAAAAATTTAATACAATCTATTTTTTTACAATTTATTTTTATTTCATTCCAACTTTTTTTCCACAACTTTTTGCATTTCTATCACATCTTTTTGGTAATCCTTTCAACAGTTATTTCATAAAGTTTGTCTTTCACAATAACACCATTTTTTTAATCATTGATTTCCCTTGAAATTCTGTTAATACAAACTGCATTCCTTTATGACCATTCAAAAATTACTGGTCCTAGCGACATTTTTATTTTCAGTGACTCCTGCTTTTTTTATATTTATCATACACATTTTTTTAACATTTTTTTCTACTGCCTTTTCTGAATTCATATTTTTGTACTCTTTTAGCTAAATCATATGACATAAGCGTGTAAATATCACCATTTCCTTTGCTTATTTGCATTGCATATACTGGTAATCTAACATCAGCAAATAATGTCCAACCTTCTGTTTTTAGGATATTCGATAAAACCTACTTTTTCATTTCCAAATCTACCTTTTTTTCAAAAATATTTCATCGAGATCCATATATATTTTTCTCTTTTTCATTTTCAACTTTTTTTAACTATCTCTTGTCCCTTTTCTGAATTCAAATCTAATAAACATTCAATATGTCCAGCAGGTTTATAACAATTTTCAGAATATAAACTTAATGAACTAATCAAAAAAATAACGCTGTAAAAAAATCGTTTTCATCTTAATACTCCTTTAAATTTCTTGTTTCAAAATCTCCAAAAACTTCCTCGAAACCATATTTTTTTCTGCTCTCCAGTACTAAACTTCTTAACCGTAATCACATTTTCATCTCGTTCTTCTTCCCCTAAAAATCAACACATATTCAGCATTTTCACGGTTTGCCTTTTTCATTTGTGCTCCAAAACTTTTTGTATTATAGTCAAAGTTTACTTTAATGCCATTTTTTCTAAGTTCATTTACTGTTTTTCACAAAATATTCTTTTGTATCATCGAAATAAATTACATAAATTTTTTTCTTCATTTTCAAAAAAATTATAGAATCATCCATTAACATTGCAATTCTTTCCATTCCAGCGGCAAATCCAATTCCAGGAACTTTCGCATTTCCTAATATTTCAAGCAATCTGTCATATCGTCCACCCGCTAGAACTGTCGCTTGTGACCCCAATTTACTCGATTTAATTTCAAAAACCGTGTCCGAATAATAGTCAAGCCCTCTAACCAATTTATCATTTACAACATAATTCACGCCCAACAATTCCAAATATTTTTTTAGTATCTTCAAAATATTTTTTACTTTCTTCATCCAAATAATCATAAAGTTTTGGTGCATTTTTAAACTCTTCCTGATCACCTTTATCCTTAGAATCCAAAGCTCTCAAAGGATTTTTCTCATATCTTTTTTGCGAATCTTCACTCAATTTATCAAGTCTTTCAAACATAAATTTTTTCAAATCCTCAATATATTTCTTTCTCGATTCAACATTTCCTAAGCTGTTAATCTCCACAACTAAGCCAGTAATTCCAAGCTCTTCAAGAAAATCACAACCCATTTTAATAATTTCCGCATCTAAATAAGCACTTCTCACACCAAACATTTCCACTCCAGTTTGATGAAATTCTCTCATTCTACCTTTTTGCGGTGCTTCGTATCTGTACATTGGACCATTGTAAAACCATTTCACTATTGGAGAAGACTTATGAAATCCAGCTTCAAGATACGCTCTTACAACTCCTGCAGTCCCTTCTGGACGCATTGTAACATCTCTTTCTCCCTTATCCTTAAAATCATACATTTCTTTTGAAACAACATCAGTTTCATCTCCAACACCTCTTCTAAAAAGCTCCGTTTCTTCTAAAATCGGCGTAATTATTCTCTCAAATCCATATTTTCCAAAAACTTTTTTTGAAGCATCTACAATCGCATCGTATTTTTTTCACATCATCAGAATATCTATCTTTCATTCCTTTTTAAAGCGGTTATCATATTTTTTTCCTTTCTTAATTAATATCGTCAATTTTATTCTATAGATTATTATACCACAATTGACTAAAGATTTTAAGATGTGGGATTTCATAATTAATCTTTTCATTCAACATCCTTATTTGTAAAAATCACATCTCTTCAACTGCTCCATTGCATGTTCTCTTATCATTTCTTCATCACTTTGTAATAATAATTCCAATTTTTCTTTCGCCTTAGGAGTATTTATATCTCCTAAAGCAAAACAGCATTTTCTGACCAGTGCAAAATTATCATCCCAACGGTATTTTTTTCAAAAATTTGAAGTTGCTAATTTATAAAGACATTCTACCGTAGACGGCAACTCCATTTCCATGAAGTAAATAGCAATATCTTCGTGTTTTTCCATGCCATTCTTCTTTTTGTTAATTTGCATAAAAATATCAACAAATTTTTTTCACTGTATAATTCGAACATGTAAATTGCTGAAATTAAAAATATCTACGCTGTGTCCATTTTTTTCATTATATGCTTTTTTTCTAACTCTGTTTTTTTATACTCTATTCTTTCATCATCATTTTTTTAAAAAAATTCCTTTTGTAATTGTTGAAAAACTTATTTGTTTTTTTATATTCTTTCCACATCAAATTTTCCAATTTTTTTCAAGATTATTTTTTTCCATTTTTTTATTATTTCCTTTCTAAAATTGATTTCTTTTATATTTTTTTATTAAATATTTCCAGTCCTTTTTCTTTATTAATATTAGTCAAATTAAAAATACTCCATCATTTTAAATTTTGATACAATGTAAAAATTGTCGTGATCTTTTTATAACTTACTCACTAATTTATTTTTATTTTTTTCTCATCTTCAATCAAATCTCTTAAATCATTACTTCCTTCCTCCTGAACCTCCCACGACTAAAGTCGCAGGGGTTCCAAAAATCTTTAAAAAATCTTTAAAAAAATTTTTCTAAGAAGTTTGATAGCTTTACACTACCCTTATTCTTTTTAGGTGTGTTCAGCTCACCTCTATTGTATAGGACACTTAAGTCCACAACTTTACTTTTTCTTAATATATTTAATGCTCCGTTACAATCTGCATTTAATTGATAGCCTTTACTTGTTTGATATAGTCCTCTTTTTATTCTTTTTCCACTGAATTTATATTCTTTTTGATTTTTCTTTATCATATATTGAATTTCATCTCCATCAAAGAAACTTGCTTTTTGATGTATAACTCTCTTCTTGCGACTTTAAATTCTATTCCATATAGTTTACATAGATATATTAGTTTATCTCTTAATTTTCCATATGGTATATTTACAAAGTTTTTGATTATTTATACTTCCTATATTTGAATTTCTTTGAAAATCCTCATTATATCCTAGAACTAGTTTTCCTATATCGTTATTAAGACAATAATTTATTATCATTCTTGTCGCTTTTTGAAAGATAATCATTTATACGATTATTTCTCTTTCTAGCTATTCTCTTTTTGTCTTAATGTTGTCCGCTTAATCTTTTGCTTATCTTTTTATACTTTGTAATTTTTGCATTTATCTTATTATAGTATTGATTTATTGATTTTAATTTTCTACCATCTATTAGAAATGATGCTCCATTATTAGTTACACAAGTACAAAGATTATCTATACCCTAAATCAATTCCTAGTGCATTTTCTTTATTTAATTCCCTTTGAACTTCTTCTACCTCATAAGTATATTGAATTTCAAAGTACCTAGAATGTTGTTTTGGTATTATTCTAATCTCTTTTATTTTCTTGTCTTTTAATACTGGTGGCGACTTTAATTTTAACTTCCTGATGAGTTTTCTTAAACGAATTTGAATAAGGAACTATCAGAATATCATCTTTTTAATCTTACAAAACCTATAACAAGAGTAGTAAAAACCATCTTTTAGCAAGATATTTAGGTAATTTTATTTTACCATTATATTGACCATTTTTAGTAAGTTTTAAAAAGTCCAAAAAAATGATTTAAAAACTTCCGTCTACTTGTTTTAGAATTTGTTGAGCCATATTAGAATTTAATTTTTTTATAGTTCTCACTATTTTTTTAAGCATTTTATAGTTTTTCGTTATAACTTAAATACTTTTTTTCTTATTAAAAATAATACTGTCTAATATTATATATAGCTTCATTAGTTAAGTTCTTGGCTATATGAGATAAATATTTTTAAATTCCTAAACTCCTTTTTACTAAGATGTTTTTACCTGTTGTTTTTAAAGTTAAATACATAGATATCACCTCCTTTTTATCAGAGATATTATACTATATATTCTACATTTTAACCAACAAAAAAGTAATATTTTTTTATTTATTTTTTTAAAGTTTATAAAAAAAGACTGTCTCAAGTCTAGTCTAAATACTAAAAATATTTTTATTCAATTATTTTTTTCAACTTAATTTTTTTAAAGAAATTGAATATTTAAACATACACTCATACCTATTCAAAAATTAAACTATTAAAAGATTATACAAACTTAGTATTTAAGTAAAATAGTCATAGTTTTTTTGAGTTCAGTTTTACTATAACATAAAAAAATTAATGTTTATATTTTTAAGGAATTTATGATAAAAATTTTTATTATATTAGTTTTTGAAAAAGAAGTGAGGGAAATATGTATAAAGTACTGATTGCAGATGATAATAAGCAAATTGTGTCAATACTTTCAGAATACTGCAAAAAAATAATTTTACTGTAAGTGCTGTTTTTTTGATGGAGAAGCGAGATTGAAAGAAATTGAAGAAAAATAAATTTGATATAATTTTGCTGGATGTGATGATGCCAAAAAAAGATGGATTTGATGTGTGCCGTGAAACGAGAAAAATTTTTCAAATGTTCCAATTATAATGATTACAGCACGTGGAGAAGATTACGAAAAAAATAATGGGGCTTGAAATTGGGGCAGATGACTATATTGTAAAACCATTCTCGCCAGGAGAAATAATTGCCAGAATAAATGCAATTTTGCGTAGAATAATGCCTAAAAAAATGATCAAAGTGAAAAAATTTTTTTACTTTTGACAATCTTGAAATTGATTTAAATAATTTTACAGTAAAGGTAAATGACGAGATAATTCCATTGACAAAAAAAGAAATTGAAATTTTATGGACTCTTGCAACAAATCAGAATAAAGTTTTTACAAGGGAGAATTTGTTAGACTTAATTTGGGGATTTGATTATTTTTGGAGAAAGCCGTACTGTTGATACGCATATAAAAAAAGGCTTCGTGCAAAATTAGACAACTATGAGCATAAAAAAATGGAATATTAAAAACAATTTGGGGTGTTGGGTATAAATTTGATATTTTAGAAAAAAATAATAATTAATTTGAAGAAAAAGAAAAGAAAGGAGCAGATTTTTTTAATGAGTAAAAAAATAAAAAAATTTTATTTAACGGAGAAGAATATCCTCCAGAAACATTTCGATTAGGAATGATGCTGTGTATGGTTGGAGGATTTATGGATGCATACACATTCATTACACGTGGAAAAGTGCTTGCCAATGCACAAACTGGAAACATTGTCTACCTTGCAATAAATTTAGGAAAAAGAGAATGGGTAAAAATCCTTTGATTACTTTTATGCCAATTTTATTTTTTTGCACTTGGAATATTATTTACTGAACTTATAAAAAAACGAAATTTGAAAAGCATAAGATTTTCAGATGGCGAGAAATCGTAATAATCTATCAGGTTATAGTAATGTTTTTTTATTTCTTTCATACCAAGCGGAAACTGGAACATTATCGTAAACATAATCATGTCCTTCATCGCCGCCATTCAGTATCAAGGCTTCAGAAAAAAATCAGAGGTCTTGCAGGAGCCACTACAATGTGCACAGGAAACCTGCGAAGCGGAATGGACAACTTAGTTAAATACATCAAAACTAAAGACAAATCACATTTACAAAGTTTCTGGATATATTTAGGCTTAGATGGATTTTTTTCCTTATCGGATCATTACTTTGTGTAATTTTAGTAAATATTTATGGGATAATTTCTCTATTAATTTGCTGTATTTTTGCTAATTTTTTTGTATTTATAATAATGTTTAAGAAAAACTATTTAAAAAAATAAAAAAATTATATTTTACAACAAGGGGTCTTACCCCTTGTAAAAAATTTATAACTATCCTACTGTTTAGATGTGAAACAAATCTCTCGACTAAAATTCATTTCTCAAAATTTCCCCTTTTCTTAAATCACTTCTCATTTTCTGAATGACATCATCCATTTCATCCAGTTTTTTCAAAATTTTCTTTTCTTCAGCACTTGTTGTAATAATTTTACTAATTCCCCCATTTTTTTATTATAATCCGTTTATCTGCTATTAATGCCAACGTTGGATCATGTGTTGCCATTAACACAATCTTATCTGAAGAAACAAGCAATTCCAAGGCTTTTTTCCTATCAATTCCAGCATTTTCAATTTCATCAATCAAAACAATTGGAGATGAACTTAAAATTGCAGTATCAGCAATCATCAAGGCACGAGACTGTCCACCACTTAAAGCTGTAATTGCAGTAGTTAAGTCAAATTTCTCTCCAGCCAGCTTATTTGCCGCACTAATGATCTCTTCCACAGTTTCATCAATGTTTTCAATCATTCGGCTTTGTGCATGCAGTTCCAGAAATTCCTTTACTGACAAATCCATAACAAAATTCATATTTTGGGATAATTGTGCGACTAATTTATTATTTGAAGAATAACGCCATTTTTTATCTGGAAATTCACCATTTATAAGAATCTGACGCTTTGTCGGCGTATCCTTCTGGGCAGTCCATTCGATGTCAGCAAGAAGCCTTGATTTTTCCAGAACCTGTAGGTCCTACAATTGAAATGATTTCTGATTTATGAATATCAAAGCCTTTCAAACCCCTCTTTATTTCCCGATTTATTTTGCCCAGCGACAATTGTAAGCACATCAATCGAATTTTCATCTTCCATTCCCAAAAAAATAATTTCATTTGCTCAATATAGTCAACTAAACTTTCCTCAATTTTTTTCCACATCTAATGCAAAAATCCTCAATTTTATCTTCTGCAAAAGTTACAATAAATTCGTGAAAAAGTACTATTGTAAAAAAAGTTTCCACAGGCAAGTTATTTTCAGTAAAAAAATTCTCTGCAAACGGATATTTCTGAACAAGTTCACTAATACTTAATTTATTTATCAAATCTTTTTCATATTTTTTTCCTTTTTTTATTAATTATTTTTTTATTGCTGTAAATTCATTTTTTTCTAACATTACCCATCTGATATTTTTCCCCAATTCTCTTTTCTCCCAGACAATATGAACAAAGTGCCGATGGCATCGGAAATCTAAGTTCCATTCCTTGAACACTGTCTATTTCCAGTTTTTTCTCATAAAGAAGCGTACTCAATTCATAAGCTCCCTGTCCAGTAAGCCCGTTAACATGCATAGTCACAGCCTTTGGATTTACAGAGTTCACACGTGAAGCAAAAACTTCTCTTTCAGCTTGCGAAACAATATCTCCCTTTGTAATAATAACAATATCCGCAGCCTTTAATAACGGTCCAATTTTCTTTGGGGTATTAATTCCTGATAAATTATCAATCACACAGACTCCCTTTATATCCTTAATATACGGAGAACATCTATTACAAAGCCCTGCCGATTCTGTAATTAATATTGAAAGCCCAAGACTTTTCCCCCATTGCACAACTTCTTCAATATTAGACACAAAAAAGTGATCTGGACATAAAGCCCCAGAAATTCCCTTTTTTACAGGAATCCCTGCCTTCGCATACAATTTATCATCATCTGTATAAAGGCAGTCAAATTTTACCACTCAACCGACATTCCCTGCGATTTCAAGGCTTCCACAGTTTTTAAAATAACACTCGTTTTCCCTGAAGATGGCGGACCTGAAAATATTATTAAATTCATAATTTTTTCTCCTTTTTTCTATTTTTAAAAATTAAAAATCTAAATCAATACAACATTTCTTCAATCTCTAATTCTAATCTTTACATTCATAATTGTCTATTTCTTTTTATTTCTTAGTTATTTCTAAAAAAATTTATTTTCTTTACTTTCTCTTTTTTTATCTTTACTGCCACAAATCCTGAATTTCTTTAGTCTTTAATCAATTTAATTATTTTAAATATCCAAAAAAATTTCAATAAACATAAATTTTTTTCAAAAATTTTTTTATAATTTTTTTATCAATGTTTTTACTTTATTGTTCAAGACTTTTTTTCACATCATTATTAAATTCCTCTTCACACTCACGAATAATTTTTCCAATATCGTGACTATAGATAAAAATCCCATCCAATCCATTTGAAATTTTTGATATTTTTTTCCAAATGATTATCCACATTTGGATTTGTTGACGGAAATTTACCATTTGCAGAAAAAATCGTTCCAATTTCATTTTGACATAAATAACTCCATAAACGTCTTAATTTTTATCAGCCTTCGATTTTTTAGTAATCATAAATATTGGACTTAACAAAGCCCCATCTTTAGGCCAAACAACTTCTAAATCTCCTGTTCCATTAACCATTTGTGAAAAGAAATATGGAATTATACTAACTGCAGGTGCTTCAGGTGTTCTAGTTCTAGCCTTTACCATTTGAGCTGGATGCAAACTTTTTTTATAAGAACGAGCCAGCTTATGAATCCCATCCATTCCAAAATCCTTATAAAGATTAGCAAGCAATGCATTAAACAAATCCAAATCAGCCATCGGCAATGCAACAGAATCTTCAAATTCTTCCCTTAATAAATCTGACCAAGTTTCAGGCATTTTTCTATCACCCAAAGAAGTTTTATTCACCAAAAATATTGCTGGAACAACTCCCATTATTGCATAACGCTTTTTAGGATCTCTCAAATCAATATTTTCATTACAAAAATCACTATTCATATCTTCAATATACGTCTCAAAAATCCCATTTTCCATATACTGACCCATCAAATTTTTTTATCAAAAAAACAGCTCAAATCCAGCCGAAAGCGAGACATCTGAAACCTTATCAGGATTTCCTGTCTTAACTTTTTCCACAACCCAGTCAAGTCCCAAATTCGCCGATTTCAAATTATACGAAATAGAATAATCATTTTTCTTATTTTGCTCATTTACCCAATCCTTAATTCCCTCCAAAAGCGGTATTCTAATAGGACAAGGCAAAACTCCCTCAATGATTAAATCACTATTTTCATCAGCCTTACTTTCATCCAAAGAAACATCAATATCCGCATCCTTTTTCAAAAACATTTTTAATTTCTCAACAAACAATTCCTGATTAATCTTTTTAGACATAAGTGCCATTCGCAACTTAATATTTTTTTCCCCATAACCTCAAGCATCTGCTTATTTTTTTAAAAGTCGCTCAAACCCATTAGCAATAAAAAAATCTAAAGCCTCAGGATATTTATTTATAATCTCATAAAGCGTATCATCTAAATTAAACATACTACATTCTCCTAAATTTCTCTATTTTTTTATTTTTGATTTTTAAAAACAATTTTATTATGAGTGAATTATAACATAAAAATAACAAAAAGTGTAATATATATTACACAAATTTACAAATATTTATCTAATACTTAAATTCTATTTATACTATTTCCTATTAAAAATAACAGATCTATTATAAATCAAAATCTCGACCTTTTTTTAAATAGTATCTAGTAAATAATCAAAAAAATTATCATAGTATAGTGAAACCTATTTAAAATTATATAAATTTAAGGTTTGAGCAAAAATAATTATAATTTTTTTAAGTTCAGTTTTAAAGTAGTTTACTATAAATAAAAAAAAACTCCGTTAAGGAGAATATGACATAACAAAAAAAATTCAAATTTGAAAATAAAAAAATGGCGTCCCCGGTTGGACTCGAACCAACGACCCTCTGATTAACAGTCAGATGCTCTAACCGGCTGAGCTACGGAGACACACATATTTAAAAAAGTTTGGCAACTACCTATCTTCCCAGGACGAATCCAAGTATTTTAGGCACTAACAGACTTAACTGCCGGGTTCGAAATGTTTCCGGGTGTATCCCTGTCGTTATCATCACCAAACTAGATATATATACTGTCCATTAAGACAATGAGAAATAAATAGCAGCAGCAAAAGATTATCTTAAAAAGCAGACGTAATATTAGTACTAGTCAGCTAAATGCATTGCTGCACTTACACCCCTAGCCTATCGACCATATGTTCTCTATGGATACTACGAATATTCATCTCAAAGCCGGCTTCCCGCTTAGATGCTTTCAGCGGTTATCCGTACCAGACGTGACTACTCAGCCATGCCACTGGCGTGACAACTGATACATCAGAGGTCTGTCCAACCCGGTCCTCTCGTACTAAGGTCAGATCTTTTTCAATATTCAGGCGCCTGCAGTGGATAGGGACCGAACTGTCTCACGACGTTCTGAACCCAGCTCGCGTGCCTCTTTAATGGGCGAACAGCCCAACCCTTGGGACCTTCTCCAGCCCCAGGATGAGACGAGCCGACATCGAGGTGCCAAACACTTCCGTCGATATGGACTCTTGGGAAGTATCAGCCTGTTATCCCCGGGGTAGCTTTTTATCCGTTGAGCGACGGTCGCTTCCCATACGGAACCGCCGGATCACTAACTCCTACTTTCGTACCTGCTCGACCCGTCAGTCTTGCAGTCAAGCTCCCTTATGCGTTTTGCACTCTTAGGCTGATTTCCATCCAGCCTGAGGGGAACCTTTGAACGCCTCCGTTACTCTTTGGGAGGCGACCGCCCCAGTCAAACTGCCCACCTAGCACTGTCTCCGTTGCCAGATTAGAATTCCGACAGCATATGGTTGGTATTCCAACAGCGACTCAGCAATGGCTGACGCCATCACATCACAGTCTCCCAACTATCCTATACACACATTGCCAGAACCCAATGCCAAGCTACAGTAAAAGCTCCACGGGGTCTTTCCGTCCTACTGCAGGTAGCCGGTATCTTCACCGGCATTACAACTTCACCAGGTCTCCAGCCAAGACAGCTCTCAAATCATTTCACCATTCGTGCAGGTCGGAACTTACCCGACAAGGAATTTCGCTACCTTAGGACCGTTATAGTTACGGTAGCCGTTCACTGGGGCTTCAAATCGGAGCTCTCACTCCTCCTCTTAACGCTTCCCGGCACTGGGCAGGGTGTCAGCCCATATACGTCGCCTTTCAGCTTAGCATAGACCTGTGTTTTTTTGGTAAACAGTTGCTTGAGACTCTTCACTGCGGCCTGTTTCCCCTGGGAGCGCTTCTCTCCTTCAGGTATGTCAGGCACCCCTTCTCCCGAAGTTACGGGGCTATTTTGCAGAGTTCCTTAGCTAGAGTTATCCTGTCGGCCTTAAGTTTCTCACTCTGTCCACCTGTGTCGGTTTACAGTACAGGGCGCGCTTCTCATCGATAGAAGTTTTTTTCTTGGCAGTGTAGGATCTGCGACTTATGCAAATGCACTTCCCCGTCAGGTCTCACGTTTAGGCGTGCGGATTTACCAGCACGCCCACGCTGGAGCCCTTAGAAAGGCTAAACCGTCAGCCTTCTCGCATACGCTTCCTGCGTCACTCCGTCTCTCAAGCGATAACAGCGGTACAGGAATATTAACCTGTTTTCCATTCGCCATCACAATTTTTGCTTATGCTTAGGGTCCCGACTTCCCCAGGGCGGACAAGCCTTCCCCTGGAAACCTTGGACTTCCGGCCGGCGGGATTCTCGCCCGCCTTCTCGCTACTCATTCCTGCATTCTCGCTTCTGATACCTCCAGGACGGCCTTGCGGCATCCCTTCGACGGCCTACAGAACGCTCTCCTACCAAGATACAGTGTATCTTCCGCGACTTCGGTTTATGTCTTAGCCCCGTTACATCTTCGGCGCGGGCACTCTCGACCAGTGAGCTATTACGCACTCTTTCAAGGCATGGCTGCTTCTAAGCCAACCTCCTGGTTGTCTATGAATGTCCACCTCCTTTCCCACTTAGACATAATTAGGGACCTTAGCTGGCGGTCTGGGCTGTTCCCCTCTCGTCCGAGGACCTTGTCATCCACGGACTCACTCCTGAACATAATATATGGTATTCGAAGTTTGCTTGATTTCGGTAAGCAGTACGCCCCCTAGATCATACAGAGCTCTACCCCCACATATCTCAGTTCAAGGCTGCACCTAAATGCATTTCGGAGAGAACGAGCTATCTCCTAGTTCGATTGGCTTTTCACCCCTAGACCTATCTCATCTCCCAACTTTTCAACGGCGGTGAGTTCGGCCCTCCACTGAGTCTTACCTCAGCTTCAGCCTGGACAGGCCTAGATCACTAGGTTTCGCGTCTATGACTGGCGACTTGACGCCCTATTAAGACTTGGTTTCCCTTCGGCTCCGTCTATTAACCTTGCCACCAGCCATAACTCGCAGGATGATTAACCAAAATCCACGCAGTCACACATAATGTGCTCCTACCGTTTGTAAGCACACGGTTTCAAATTCTGTTTCACTCCCTTGCTCAGGGTTCTTTTCACCTTTCCCTCACGGTACTCTTCACTATCGGTCAACAACAGTATTTAGCCTTACGTGATTTGGTCCACGCTGATTCACGCCAGATTCCTCGTGCCTGACGCTACTCGGGTGCTTCCAGTCTCTATATATGTTTTATGTTCTACAGGACTTTCACCTTCTCTGGTTCAGCTTCCCAACTGATTCTACTTACACATATATAGATCAAACATTATGACAATCCGTTAATGGAAGTCCCGCAACCCCGTGCCAGCAACGCTGTCCGCTTGACACTGGCACGGTTTAGGGCTTTTCCCTGTTCGCTCATGCTACTTGGGGAATCGTTTTTTTACTTTCTTTTCCTCCTGCTACTTAGATGTTTCAGTTCGCAGGGCTTGCCGTTTTTCACGCATGCCCTCCAGGCATGCAGGTTTTACCCATTCGGAAATCCGGGGATCAATGATTATGTGCATCTTCTCCCGGCTTATCGCGACTTATCACGTCCTTCATCGGCTGTTCTTTGCCTAGGCATCCTCCGTGTGCCCTTATTAGCTTTTATATCCAGAATAACTTTTTACTCTAGTTTAGTTATAATCTTTTACCTACTATTCATTTCCCATTGTCCTAAATAATAATATTGGTGGAGATAAGCGGGTTCGAACCGCTGACCTCTGCCTTGCAAGGCCAGCGCTCTCCCAACTGAGCTATATCCCCAAGACTTCTTATGGTGGGCATGGCTGGACTCGAACCAGCGACCCCTGCGTTATCAGCACAGTGCTCTAACCACCTGAGCTACACGCCCATAAGATATATAAAAGAAGCAGTGCTTGTTACTCCTTAGAAAGGAGGTGATCCATCCGCACCTTCCGGTACGGATACCTTGTTACGACTTCACCCCAATCACTATCCACACCTTAGATGCTTTCCTCCTTGCGGTTGGACCGGCAGCTTCAGGTGCAGACAACTCTCGTGGTGTGACGGGCGGTGTGTACAAGACCCGAGAACGTATTCACCGCGACATTGCTGATCTGCGATTACTAGCGATTCCAGCTTCATGAAGTCGAGTTGCAGACTTCAATCCGAACTTGGACCGGCTTTAAAGATTGGCTTGGCGTTGCCTTGCGACTCTCTGTACCGGCCATTGTAGCACGTGTGTAGCCCAGATCATAAGGGGCATGATGACTTGACGTCATCCCCACGCTTCCTCCTGCTCTTCGCAGGCAGTCTTGCTAGAGTTCCCAACCCTAATGATGGCAACTAGCAATAGGGGGTTGCGCTCGTTGCGGGACTTAACCCAACATCTCACGACACGAGCTGTCGACAGCCATGCACCACCTGTCTCTGCGTTCCCGGAGGCACAGCCTGCTCTCGCAGGCGCTTCGCAGGATGTCAAGATCTGGTAAGGTTCCTCGCGTTGCGTCGAATTAAACCACATGCTCCACCGCTTGTGCGGGTCCCCGTCAATTCCTTTGAGTTTCAGCCTTGCGACCGTACTCCCCAGGCGGATTACTTATCGCATTAGCTTCGGCACGGACACTCTTCATGCCCACACCCAGTAATCATCGTTTACAGCTAGGACTACCAGGGTATCTAATCCTGTTTGCTCCCCCTAGCTTTCGCACTTCAGCGTCAGTTACCGTCCAGTGAACTATCTTCATCATCGGCATTCCTGCACATATCTACGAATTTCACCTCTACTCGTGCAGTTCCGTCCACCTCTCCAGTACTCTAGCCACATAGTTTCCAGGGCAGGCTTGCGGTTGAGTAGCAAGTTTTCACCCCAGACTTATCTGGTCGCCTAGATGCCCTTTATGCCCAATAATTCCGGATAACGCTTGCGACATACGTATTACCATGGTACGCTGGCACGTATTTAGCCGTCGCTTCTTCTGCAGGTACCGTCATTTTTTTCTTCCCTGCTGAAAGCACTTTACAATCCGAAAACGCTTCATCGTGCACACAGAATTGCTGGATCAGGGTTGCCCCCATTGTCCAATATTCCCCACTGTCGCCTCCCGTAGGAGTAAGGGCCGTATCTCAGTCCCCTTGTGGCCGTCCACCCTCTCAGGCCGGCTACCTATCATCGCCTTGGTGGGCCGTTACCCCACCAACAAGCTAATAGGACGCAAGGCTCTCCTGCGACATCTCTTTTTTCATCAGGCCGGACATGAGTCCGCCTGACTTTACCAGGTTTTTATCAGTCGTTTCCGTCTGTTATCCCTGACTGCAGGGCAAGTTCCTTACGCGTTACTCACCCGTCCGCCTTGGCTGGGCTGTGCAAGCACAGCTTCGCCAAAAGACTTGCATGTGTTAAGCATTCTGTCAGCGTTCATCCTGAGCCAGGATCAAACTCTTCATTCAATATATTTACATATATTTAAATTTCACCTAATTTAGTCTTGACGTTATCTTTTTCAAGATACTTGACTTTATTGATTATACACTTAATTGCTTCTTTACATTATTAATATCTCTATTGTCCGTTGATACATTTTCGTATCGACAAGATATATATTATCATAAAAAGGAAATATTTGTCAACTACTTTTTTTGAAATTTTTTTGATTTTTTTCAAAAATTTTTCAATTTTCCATATTTATTTCCATTTCACTATTCTATTCCTATTCGATATTAAAAAGAGTTTGAGCATATTTCTTAATTTTTTTGATTTTCTAAATAATTATCTATTATTTGAATACTTTTTATATAATTTTCTGTAAGACTCTTGTTTGACTTATGTAATAATTCAATATTTTTTTGATTATTTTTCTTTTAATAAATTTTGTAATATTTTATCATATTCAGAATCTTGATCTAAAAATAGCTTTATCAGTTGTATCTTTTTTTATATATAATAATACATCAAAAATTTGTATGTCTTACAAAAATCCTCCACTACTGGATGTTTTTTTCTCCCGTTTCAAAAAAATCGAAAAGGATTGCAAAGAATAAAAAAATCCGTATCGATAAAACTTAATTTTTCTGCATTTTTATAGAGATCCATTATTCTTCTGTTATGTTCATAGGCTATATTGCTGTAATCATCATATTGAAGATTATCTACATTATTTTTGGAGTTCATCTTTTTACATATTCTTTTTTTATACTCTTTTACATAAGTTGTATTGTAATAATTTGCTAATTTATGGGTTAAATTAGTTTTTTTCCTGAATGTTGTGAACCTATTATTGCCACTTTCAAGACAAAAAAATTCTCTTACGTATTTTTGGAATAAAAAAACCAGTTTTTTTATAAGGATTTTTTTCTTATTTCTGTTGCACTTATATGAAAATTATTTCTATTTGTATCTATCATTTGGATTTTTTTAAATTTTTTTATTGAATATGCTTTCAAAATTTGGTAATGTTAAAAAAATTGTTTTTTTGTAATTTTTCTACATCTTGAGTTTCATTTGTAAAAAATCACATCTACTTTTTATATTATTTTTTTCAAAAGTGTTTCCTGTACTCTTTCACTCCATAATTTCCAGCCATTTGGATAAAAATGGGATTCCATCTTCTGCCAAATGTATGATTTTTTTATATTTTTCTGATGCTTAAAGTTTTTTTTCAACAAATCTAAGCCGATCTTTTACAGTCGGCATTTTTTTCATCCTTGATTCTTCAAAAAGTTTCTTATCTCTGTCAACATCACTACAGACAACAACGTATAAATTTTCCACAAAAACCGCTTGCCTGCTGTATAAAAATCAACATGTCCAATATGAAGTGGATAAAAATTTTTCCAAATATTATTCCATTTTTTTAACATCTAAATTTTTCTCCTTTTTTTCTGTTTTTTTATTTAACCATTTTTAAGATTATAAAATTCCAATAAACACAGCATTTTTTTAGATTTGTTATTTTTTTCTGCTTCCTGGTTATAAATCTTGTTATTATTTATCTCTATTGTTTTTTTATTCTTAGTCTGCCTGCAATTTTTTTCAAGTTATATTTTTTTATTATTTGATAAAAATAAATATTTTACTTAATTTAATTTTTCAGTAATTTGACTTTGAACAGTTTCAAATAAATTATCTGATTTTTTTATCAAATTTTACATTTGAAATTTCTGTAAAACGTTTGCTTATTTTTATTGGAAGTTGTTGTAATGTCTTTTTACATCTTTGGAAACTTTTTTTCAATATCCTTTTTGAAGACTGTTCCAACGAGTTTGGTATCTTCCAAATTCAATATTTAATTTTTCAAGTTCCTGCTGAATAACGCTAGCATATTTATCACGTTCCATATTTGTCATTATAACTTGAATTACGGTTAATACCGATATTAATGTTGTAGGTGAAGCTATTCTTACATTTTTTTCTTGTTGGCATATTCTATTATGTCAGTATGATAGGCATTTATTTCAGCAAAAAATTGCTTCAGCAGGTAAAAAAATAGCACTGCCTGTTCACTTGTTTCATTTTTTTATTATATTTTTGAAGAAATTGCATCTATATGTTTCTTCAGGTCATTTACAAAAATCTTTTCTCGCTTTTTCCGCTCAATTTGGTTCAATTCATTATTATACATTTTTCTATAATTTTTCCAGCGGAAACTTTGGATCGACTACGATATTTCCCAATGGTTCGGGTGTAAAAAAATAATTGAATCAACTATTGTGCCGTTTGAAAGTTTATATTGCTTCTGGTAAAGTTTGTCGTTTTTTTCTCCAAAAAAACTGATGACAGAATTTGATAAAGCTGAACCTCGCCAAATATCCCACGGCTTTTTCTTATCAGTAAGAACATCTTGAAGCGAAACGACATTACTTGACAATGCTTCAATTTTTTTCTGTGCCTCATCAATTTTACTAAGCCGTTCCAAAAACATTTCCAAAAAGTTTTTTTGTTGTTTCCTCAAAACCCCTTCGACAAACGTTCTTCCACTTTCGTATTCATCAAATCAAGCCTATTTTTCCACCTTCTGATTTAATTTCTCAAAATTCTCATTTATATTTTGATTAAGCACATCCTTAAATTCATTTATATTTTTTTGTCAGCCTGTTATTATTCTCAGTCATAACTCCAGTCAGCACTGTATTATTTTTCACTCAATCCCGTTGACAGCTTTTGAATGGCATTATTCATACTATCAGTCAAAAAGTTGGCTATTTTCCGTATAATTCTTAGACAAAAGCTGATTATTCGTATTTATCGTCCCATTTATATTCTGCCCAAGCTCATTAAATCTCAAAAAGCATTTTTTTCATTATTTTTCTGCCAAAAAGTGTACCAATATTTCCTGTCCCTTCAAGCAAAAATATTTTTTTGTACCTAAATTTATTGATTTTTTTCAATTTCATCAAATTTTCGCTTATTTTTCTTCAAAAATTTTTGTCGATTATTTTTCATTAATCTGATTTAACATTAATCTTTCCAAATTCTCATTATTTTTTTTATTTAAAAAAACAATTATCACAGCCATTATAAGAATATTTATAATAACTGCTACTGCTATCAGTATCATTTGCTATTCTCCTTCTTTTTATTACTCACACTGCTATTAGAAAAAAATTTCCAAGTTCCATCTTCATATCTAACTTTTTTTCTATTGTTTTCAGAATCTTCTGATTCACCCATTTCTTCTTCAGTTTGATTTTCTATTTTTTTCTTCAGTTTCTTGCTCTTTATCTTCAAAAATTTATTATTTCTTTTTTTACTGTTTCCTGCGATTTTTTTCACTTGAATATTTTCATCCTTTTTGCTTCGGCTCTTTTGAAATTTGAAAATCTATTTTTAATTCTTCTGATTTTCTTGGCTTTACAGGACGTTCTAAATTTTCAGCATATTCTGCTTTTTGGAAGTGGTGATTTCTGCTTTTTGAAATTCATCTTCACCCTCATTTTTTTACTTCCATTTTTCACTTTCTGGATTTTTCAATCTTTTTCATTGCCAGTTTTTTTCCCGTATTTTTTTCAAGTAATTTTTCGATCTTCTTCATTTAAATTGTCAAAAATATTTTCATAATATTCAATATTTTTTTAGTATCAAATTTTTTTCATAAATTCCCTAATTGTTATAGCTTCTGGACTATAAGCAACCTGATATTGGCTATCTGAATTCTTGTCATAGAATACTTCATTTATAAATCCCATTTTTTTCAAGGTCTGAAAGCACTTCCTTTACAAAGAACACTTCCATTCCAAGCCTGTCAGTCAATTTCTGATATGTGAAGCTTCTTTTTTCTACAAAATTCTTAATAATCAGCGATAAAATCAGTATTCCTGCTTCCCTTTTTTTATCTTTATCGGCATCTCAATTTTTTTCATTATAAAAAAATTCATCTGAAGTCTGTATTGAAAAAGGCTATTTGGGCTCCAAGCAAAAATTGTTACCCATACATATTGAACCCAGATTAGAAAAAAATTGGGATTAATGCAAGACTTCCATAAATTATGTTATATTTTGTAATTGAAGATTGCAACAGCAAAAAATATCAATTTCCATCCAAAAAGTAAGTCCAGTTGTAACAACTCCAGCAAAAAAACAGCTGACTTAACTTTCACATTTGTATTTGGAATAATGTAAAATAAATAACTAAATAAAAATAATATAAGTTGCAGGCCCAAAAAAATCCAATAAATAAATTTGTTAAAAATAACATTATTTGGAAATTTTTTTACCATTTCTTCAACTACAACTGAATTTAATGCAGATAATAAAAACAAAAAAATATCGGTCCTAAAAAAATATAATCGCAACATAATCAACTATTCTTCTTGCAAGTGATCTTTTTTTATTTATTTTTCCATATTTTTATTAAATGAATTTTTCAAGCATTATGAGCACTTTTACCGCAGAATAAATTAAAATTACAATTCCAACTCCAGTTAATATACTGCTTTCAGTTGATAAAAAGCAGTCTTTGGGCTATATCCACAATTACTTTTTAAAAAAACTATTATTTCCAGGCCACAGTTCAAAAAAATTTCTGTATAAATATCTTGTCTAGCCCAAATCCCTTTGTGATTCCCTAATACAAGGGCAACCACAGGAAAAAAATTGCAAGAAGCGAATAATAAGTCAGGGATATAGCAAGTATTTGAGTTTCTCCATCCCGATAATTTCTATAAATTAAATAAATTATCCTTCTGATTTCATCAATTCTTTTTCAATCTAGCTTCTTTTTTTCCTTCTTTCCTTTCAAGTCTTTTTTTCTTTCATAAATTTATCCACTATTATTTTTTTAAATAACCATTCGTAAAAAAATTAGTAAATTTCTCCTAATATAGCAATTTTTTTCCATACTTTTTTTCTTATTTTTTTTCTAAAAAAATTTTAACAAAAAAATTTTTAAATTGCTGTTTTTTTATTTAATTTTCCATTACTTTATTTTTTTACAATTATCTAAACTAAAAATAATTTTTATTATAATTTTTTTATCCAAAAATTAAAATATTCCCTTTCTTCAAAAATTTTCATCCATAATTTCATCATAATTTTTCAATTTTTGCCTCTTCAGCCAGCACATCCTCCAACTTAGGATTTGTAACTGGATGTTTTGGAGCAAAAAAATTACACAGGAATCCTCATACGGCTCAATAGATTTTTTTCATAAGTCTCTATTTCCTTCGCAATTTCTATTATTTCCGTTTTTATCCATCCCAATAAGCGGTCTAAATACTGGTAATTTTTTTCTACCGAAGCATTTGTACAAGTAAGCCCTCCCATTGTTTGAGAAGCAACTTGCCCAAGGCTTTCTCCTGTAACTAAAGCCTGATATTGCATAGTATTCGATATTCTCTCAGCCAGACGCATCATAGCACGTCTTGTTAAAATCGTAGCCAGGTCTTTTTTTGTCTGTGTATTTATTGCTTCCTGAATTTTTAATATATTTAATGAATAAAGTCTTGTTTTTCCGACATAAAGCGATAAAATATCTGTCAGTTCCTTCACCTTTTCAAGAGCCTGCTGACTTGTAAATGGAAAAACTATGGAATGTTACAAAAATTCAGACGCATTCCTCTTTTTGCCATCATAAAAGACGCAACAGGACTATCTATTCCTCCAGATAAAAGCACAAGCCCTTTTCCAGTCGACCCAAGTGGAAGTCCACCATAAGTTTTTATTCTATCTGTATAGATATAAACATTTTTTCTAATATCGACATTTATCATAACATCAGGATCCTTCATCTTAACCTTTTCAAAGGGACTGTTTACAAGTACATAAGCCCCCAATTCACGTGCATAATCCATAGATTTCTTCTCAAATCCCTTTATTACTTCTATTAACTTTTTATCTTAAATGTCCTTGCCCCTTGTTCATAAGCATAATTTGCAAACTCCAGCACCTTTTTCCTTAATAAATTCATCGTTTCTCTCAACCTTAGCCGACTGATTAAGCCCCACAATTCCAAAAAAACCTTTTTTTAATTTATCTGTTATTTCATCTAAATTCTCAGGATTTATAAAAAAACATATAATTTTTGACAAATCATCAAATAATTGATATTCAAACCCCTTCAACACTTTATTAATTTTTATTTCGCAATTTTTTTCAAACTGCCCTCTATTTTTTTCCCCTTTAACGACAACTCCCCATAAGAAAGCCCCCACTGCATTCAATAAATTTTTTTGTCAGTATAATTGTTCATTTTTTTCCTTTCCATATTTTATCTAAATTTATAATAAAACTATCTCATTTTCCTAATTCTTTCTACACTTTCCTTCAGCCTTTTCACAACTTCATCAATTTGCTCCACTGTATTTTCACTTGAAAAAGCTAAATCTTATCGCCCCATCCAGTTCCGACTGATTAAGACCCATAACTTCCAGTATTCTGCTATTCCCTTTTTAGAAGAGCAAGCCGAACCTGTAGAAACATAAATCTGATACATTCCCAAAAAAATGTGTAAGCACTTCACCTTTTGTCCCCTTAAAAAGAAACATTCAAAACCTTTGGACTCGATTTTTCAGGATCAAGCGATGAATTAAGTTTAATCTCCGTAATTTCTTCACAAATTTTATCAGCAAGCATTTTTTTTATATTTTGAGAATGTTCCATATCTTTTTTTATCCTCTTTTGACAAAAATTTCCACAGCCTTCGCAAATGCAAGAATCAATTCTGTCGGCATTGTTCTTTTTACAATCCCATTTTTCCGCATTTGAACCAAAAAAACTACATCAGTAATTTTAACACGCTTATTTACATAAATCGCCCCAATTCCCTTTGGCGCATGAATTTTATGACCGCTCACCGTTATCGCATCCACAGGAATTTTATCAAATTTTATATTTGTACACCCAAATCCTTGCACAAAAATCAGTATGAAAAATATGTATCCTTATTTTTTTATTCCGAATAATCTTAGAAATCTTATCCAAATCCTGAATTGCTCCAGTTTCACTATTTACAGCACCCACAGAAACCAAAAATCGTGTCTTCACGAACCAAATTTTTCTAATTGCTTTAAATCTATATATCCATCCTTGTCAACATCCAGATAATCAACTTCAAATCCAGCATTTTTCATAATGCCTAAATACTTCATAAACAGATGGATGCTCAATCTTTGTCGTAATCAGATGCTTCTTTATACGGGAATTTGCATTGATAATCCCTTGCAGCAAAAGATTATTTCCATCTCCGCCTCCTGCTGTAAAATAAATTCTGTCAGCCTCCACTTTTAGATAATCAGCCACAATTTTTCTAGCCTTTTTTATTTTCAAAAGAATTTTATGAGAAAAATCATGAATCGCATCAGCATTCGCATAATTTTCCTCCATTGTCTGAACTAGCACATCTATAACTTCTTTATACGGCTTTTGTGCTAGCAGAGTTATCTAAATAAATCATTCTCCCTCCTTATCAATTTTTTTATCAATATAATCATTTGTAAAAAAATCTAAAAACTCCAATTAACACAGTATTCTATTATTTTTCCAATAAAAAGTTCTTAATTTTCTCTTTTGCAATAAATACTAACGTTGATTAATTTTCATAGTCTTTACTTTTTATAATTTTTTTGTTTTTTTATTTCATAAAAAAATTATATTATTTCTAATTTTATTCAATATTTGATTTACTTTTTACATTATACTATATTTTTGAAAAAAATTATCAAAAAAATAAAGTTCCTACAAAAACATATTTAAAAAAATTTTTAAAAATAAAAAAAGAGAAAAATTAACTGTAAAAATCCAATTACAATAAATTTTCTCCAAATTATTTTTTTATCCTTTAGTTTTTTTCATACTTCAAAAATATTATTTTTAGTGCAAATGCCTTATGGTTCAACGGTCCAGTATAATCATTTAATTTAAAGGATTGCTTCAAGGCTTCTGCTATTAATTTTTTAGTTGTAGCAACAGCCCGAGATACTGTCACCCCTTTGGCGATTTCTGCAGTTACTGAAGCTGAGAATGTGCATCCTGCCCCATGATTCCATTCTGTATCTATTTTTTTCAGATTCAAAAAAATTCAAAAATCCTTTTCCATCATATAAAAATATCTACAGATTTATCTCCTGCAAAAAAACTTTCTTCCTTTAATTACAACATTTTTTTGCACCTAAGTCACATATTTTCTTAGTCGCTTCCTTTGCTTCTTCAACTGTATCTATTTTTTCCATTCCAGCTAACTGCGCTGCTTCAAATAGATTTGGAGTAACAACAGTTGCATAAGGCAACAAGCATTTTTTCATTGCCTCTACATTTTCTGGAAAAAAAGATTTTCAGTCGATCCGCTAGTTACTTTACAAACCATGACAGGATCAATAACAATCGGATTTTTTTCAAATCCTTTAAAAACAGATCCCACATATTCAATAATTTCCACTGTTGGAAGCATTCCAGTTTTTTTAATGCATCCACTCCAATTCCATTTATAACAGTATCAATTTGCTCTTTAATAACATTCATTTCAACTGGGAAAACCTTATGTGCCCATCTATTTCGTGGATCCATGGTAACAATAACCGTAAGGGCGCTCATCCCATAAACTCCTCTTTCCTGAAAAAGTCTTTAAATCCGCCTGTATTCCAGCTCCTCCACTCGTATCAGATCCTGCAATTGTTAAAACTTTTTTTATAGACATTATGCTACCTCCTATTTTTGTATTTTTTTTATTAAATTATCTTGCAAATTCAATATTTTTTTCATAATTTCCTTAGCAATTTCAGGCTTATTCATCGTATAAATATGAATTCCTCTAATTCCATAAGCCAGTAATTCTATAATTTGCTCACTTGCATACATTATTCCCGCTTTTTTTTCATAGATTCTGGATTATCTCCATATTTTTTTCCAATAACTTATCCAGTTTTTTTCAGGTACAGAGCATTTTGACAATTCTATAATTCTTTTTTTATCTGTTTCGCATTTGTAACTGGCATGATTCCCTGCAATTAGTGGAACTTTTATATCCAATTTTTTTCAGCCTGTTCCTTAAATTTTATAAAAAAACATCATTGTCAAAGAACATTTGTGAAGCCAAAAAAGTCAGTACCAGCTTCAACTTTATTCTTTAAGTGAAACAAGTCAACTAAATCATTATTTTCATAGTGAGTTTCAGGATAAAATGCACCGCCGATTGATAAATCATTAAATTCACTATTTTTTCTCAAGTCGCTAATTAACTCCGAAGCATACTTATAATCCCCTCTATTATAAATATCTTCTGTCTCTCCTTGTGGAACATCTCCACGAAGTGCCAAAAATATTTTTGATATTGCATTTTTTTTAGCCTCCTGCAAATAATCATTAATTTCACTTTTTTTACTTCCAACACAAGTCAAATGAGCCAGCACTTCCGTTTTCAAATTATTTTTAATATGCGAAGCCATCTCAATAGTCCCGCCTTTAGTCTTTCCGCCCGCTCCATAAGTAACACTGATAAAATCAGGCTTATATTGCACTAATTCAGCCGTTACATCCTTTAATTTCTCTTCAGAGAAATTTTTTTATTTAACGGAAAAAAATCTCAAAGGAAATCAGATGCTCCTTTTTCTCAAACAAATCTTTTTATTCTCATAAATCCTCCCAATTTAGAATATTTTTTTATTATTTTTTTAAAAAGTTTATAAAAATCCTATTAACATACTATTTTTTTCAATTTTATATTTCCTATTTTTTTATTAAATTTCATAACAAAAAAACTTTTTTTATTTTTTTATATTTATTTTAAAAGTAAATCTACTATATTAAATAAAAAAACATACTCAACTCTATTTAAAAATCGAACTATTAAAAAAATCACATGAACTTAGGATTTGAATAAAAATAGTCATAACTTTTTGAGTTCAGTTTTTAAATCAGTTTTACTATAATATCACTTACATTTGTATTATCAATTCTCTTATATTGTACTACAAAAAAATCCATTTTTGTAAATTTTTTTAAACTATATTTTTTTAGTTTTTTTGTTTGCAATAAATTTTTAGTTATAGCAAAATTTAAAAGTTATAATTTTTTTAAATTTATACTAGTTTCCGTTAGAGCTTTACTATTTAAGTGTAAATAGTATTAAACTACATTGAAAAATACAAAAAAATCCCCAGAATTTTTTTAATTCCAGGAATTTTTTTAACTAAAAATTTATTTATGTTTTTTTGTAAGATCTAATTCTATTTGGAAGTGAAAATAATTTTTATAAATCCTTCTGCATCCTTATGGCTATACAATTCACTTGCACCAAATGAAGAAATTTCTTCGTCATATAATGCAAAATCAGTAAATCTTCCAGCAATCTTTTATGCTTCCCTTATACAATTTTTAATTTTTATTGTACCAGTCACATTTTTTTAGAAGTTTCATCTACAAATGCATCAAGTCCTTCCCTAAGTGGTGTAAACCATTGTCCTGAATATGCGATACTCGCATATTTTTTTGTGATACTAATTTTTTTAAATTCAAAAGTATCTTTATCAAGAATCAAAGTTTCTAGTTCCTTTAATGCTTCCATTAGCAATGTTCCACCTGGAGTTTCATAAATCCCTCTTGATTTCATTCCAACTAGTCTGTTTTCCACAATGTCAATTACTCCAACACCATTTTCTCCAGCAACTTTATTTAATTTTTCTCAATAATTCCACAGGCTCTAGAACTTCACCATCTACTTTTTACAGGCCATCCTTGTTCAAATGTAATATCCACATAAGTTGGCTTATCTGGAGCTTTTTTTCAGGCGGAGTTGTCATCATGTATACAATATCTTCCTTATGTTCATTTTTCAAGATTTTCAATATCTCCACCTTCATGTGAAATATGCCATAAATTTTGATCTCTTGAATAAATTTTTTTCCTTTGTTACACTTATTTTTTTATACCTTTTTTTGTGCATAGTCAATCGCATCTTCTCTTGAAGAAATATCCCAAATTCTCCAAGGTGCAATTATTTTTTTAATGTCGGATCCAATGAAAATACACCAGTTTCAAATCTAACTTGGTCATTCCCTTTTCCAGTACATCCATGGCAAATATATGCTGCCCCTTCCTTATGAGCCACATCTACCAATGCCTTAGAAATCAAAGGTCTTGCAACTGAAGTCCCCAAAAGATATTTGTTTTCATAAACTGCTCCTGCTCTTAATGCACGGAATGCATAATCTCTTACAAATTCTTCTTTCATATCCTCCACATAAACTTTTGAAGCACCTGATTCAATGGCTTTTACCTTTACTGCCTCCATATCATCATCTTGTCCTACATCAACACAACATGCGATTACATCTAAGTCATAATGCTCTTTTTAGCCAAGGTATGATAATTGACGTGTCAAGTCCACCTGAATATGCTAAAACTACTTTTTCTTTTGCCATATTTTTGTCCTTTCTAGTTTAAAAATTTATTCAATTAAAATTTGTTTGGAAAAATTTTTGTTTCAATGTTTTATTCCAACTGTCAACTCGATTTTTTTGTGTTTTTTTAAAAAATGCGTCAACATCTCCTTCAACCACAACTTTTTTTCATTACATCTCCATTAGACAATTTTTTTACAACTTTTAAATCATCATCTGACACAACTTCTCCAAAAAAATTGTATGATTGCCATTTAGCCATTCTGTTGGAACAGTTGTAATAAAAAAACTGACTTCCATTTGTTCCAGGTCCTGCATTTGCCATAGCTAATTTCCCAGCCTTTGAAAAAAATTCAGTCCATTATTAACTTCATCTTCAAATTGGTATCCAGGTCCTCCAGCACCGGTTCCCGTAGGATCTCCACCTTGAGCCATAAAGTTGTCAATTACTCTATGAAATTTTAATCCATCATAATATCCCTTTTTTTAGCCAAATTTACAAAATTTGCCACAGTTACAGGCGATTTTTCAGGTAATAAATTAATATTTATATCACCCTTTTCAGTCATAATTTTTACTTTCATCTTATATTCCCTGCTGTATGATATCACGCCTGCCATCATCACCATTAGAAACGACAACATTAACAATGATACTTTTCTAATCATACATTCCTCTCCTTTTTCTTATTTGTTTTAGTTGCATACTTTCAATGCGTACTTAAAAACCTTTTTTTACTATTTTTCCGTTAAATACTGTTGGATATGCCTTATCATTGTTAAAAAGCCCAAGAACCAGTATAATAATAGCTATTATCACTTGAATTGTAGACTAAATTTCTACCTGCGCTTCAAATGCATGTATTTATATTTTTTTTCAAATAGTTTTTTTAGCTTTTTTTCAATATCCTTAACTATCACTCCAACTTTTTACATTTTCATAAGTTTCTCCATCAAACACACATTTTTTTCAAAAATTTACATCCATTCTAGAATAATCCTTGCCGTCTACCTTTTTAAATTCACCATCTTCCTTCGGAACATTGCAATAAGAATCCTTTTGAAGTTTTGCTGTTACTTCGTGAACTTTCTTACTTTCTCCAGTCGCAAAACATTGTCATAGAAATTGCAAATAATGCAAAAAAATACTTTTTTTCATAATAAGTTTCCTCCTAATTTTATATATTCGAATCTCTTTAACATCAAACTGATAAAATTAAATAATATCGGAATCTTCCTTAAAAATAGTTATAACTTTGTAAGTTCGGTTTTTAAAGCGATTTTATTACGTATAGTATAGCACACTTTCTCTGATTTTTTTCCATTTTTTTCTTATATTTAGATTAGTGAACTACTCCCGCTTTTTAGAAGCGGGAGCTTCTTGGGAAGTATCTGCTTCTGTTAGCCAAATATATTTACTAAGCTCTTCAGGGCAGTCCCTGCCCTGTTTTTTTATTTTCCTAATATTCCAACATCAATTTTTCCAATGTTTTTTTTATATTCAGTGCCGCATTGTAATCTCTATCAATTTCAATCCCACAGCACTCACATTTATAACTTCTTTCTGATAATTTCAGTTCCTCTTTAACATTTCCACATTTACTGCAAGTTTTTCGATGACGGAAACCACTTATCTATCTTCAAAAAAATTGTTTTTCCTAAAAAAACATCAGTTTATACTCAAGCATCCTCAAAAACATTCCCCACCCATTATCTCCTACACTTTTTTTCCAAAAATTTAATGACTGGCTCATCCCTTCATATTCAAATCCTCAACAACCACAGCATTGTATTCTTCAGACAATTTTTTTCGATAATTTATACAAAAAAATCTCTTCGACAATTTTTTTAATATACTCATGCAATTTTGATATTTTTCGCTTTTTGCTTATACCAATTTTTAGAAAAACTTCACTTTTTCTCGATAATGATTTCTGTAATTTTTTTCAATTCTTCTTCCAACATCCTAAAAATATTTTTGGATAATCAGCCCTTTGGTTTTCAGAACTGATAAATAATTCAGACATTGAAAAAAATCAAGTCCAATTACTTTATCATTACTTGAATTTTTTTGAATTTCTTTTTTTCAAATTCTGTCAAAAATAGAAACATAGTAATTTCCATTACTCTTTTGTCAATGTTACCGACTTTATTTTTATAATCCTTTAGTATTTCTCTATGATATTTCAATTTTACTTTTTCAATTTTGGCAAAAACTAAATACTTGTTTTCCTCAATTCGTATCGAATTATTCACACAATTTGTCGTGTAACTTTTAATATTATTCTTTTTTTAGATTTGAACCTTGGAAACTTCGCTCTCTTTTTGAAAGAAATTCGTAAACGATCGTTTTACATTCAATTGAGCATTTGAAAGTGCCAAACTGTCTACTTCTTTTTAAAAAATTGATTTTTCACTTTTCAAACTGGCAGGTGTAATTATTTTTATTTTTTTTCCAGTTTCTTCATAAATTTTTATTAGCAATATACAAAATTGTATTGTAAACAAAACGAACACATCCAAAAAGTCTTATTTATCAATAATTCCTGCTCTTTATTTGGATAAATTCTATATCTGAATGCTAAATTATATTTCATAAAATTACACCTCCTTTGGATTTTTGAATACTATTTTTTTAATTATTTCTTTAGAAATTTTTATTATTTATAACTTTTTCTTCGATATTTCATACAAAAAAATTGTATCATGGATGTATCCTTTTTTTTCAATTTTTTTACAAAAAAAGCAATTCATCTCCCACTTGTAGAAAGCCTACGACTTCTTGCTATCTTTTTGTTAAAAAAACACTAAATTTTATTGTATACTAAAAATTTCCTTAATATTAATTCTTTGAATTATTCAAAATAATTTTTTTCCTATAATCCCAATACATCCTTCATAGTATAAAGTCCTGCTTTTTTTCCCAAAAAGAAATTCCACAGCCCTAACTGCACCATCTGAGAACATTTTTTTCTTGACAATGCTTCATGTTTTATCTCAATTATTTCATCATTTTTAGCATAAATCACAGTGTGTTCTCCCACGATGTTTCCACCACGGATAGAATGAACTCCTATTTCCTTTTCAGCACGTTTACTATGCCCTTCTCTTCCATAAACTGTTCTGTAATCTTTTTCCATTATTATCCAAGTTTTCTTTCACAATTTCCAGCAAAGTGTCTGCCGTACCGCTTGGAGCATCAATTTTTCTGTTATGATGCTTTTCAACTATTTCAATATCAAAATCTTTTAATAATTTTGTTGCAAAAGCTACAATTTCATTGACAATATTTACTCCAACCGAAGTATTTGTAGCCTTAATTATCGGTATTTTTTTTGAAGCTTCTTCAATTTCCTTTATTTGAGCTTCAGAATGTCCAGTTGTAGCGATTAACACTGGAACTTTTTTATTAATTCCCGCTTCCAGCACATCTTCCAAAAAAGGCTAAAGTGTGAAAAAGTCTATAATTGCATCAAAAATCCACATTATTTTCCTTCAAATTTTTAAAATCTCCATTTCCAAGCGGGTCAACAAATCCAACAAATTCATTTCCAGAATTTATTACAGATTCCTTCACATATTGTGCCATAACTCCAGCACCGTAAACTACTATTTTCATTTAACAACCTCCTTATAATTTTTAAACTCAATTTTTTTACCATTATTATAAAAAGACCGAAAAATCTCGGTCTTTTTTTATATTATTTTTATCAAAATTTCTATTTAACTGCTCTTAACATTTTTTTATTTTGCACGAATTACTTCCATACGGTAACCATCTGGATCTGTCACAAAATAATAATGTCCTGGCTTTCCAGGCAAGCCCTTAATATCAGTTGTTTCATATCCAAGTGCCTTATGTTTTGCATTGTCACCTTCCAAATCATCTGAAGCAATTGCAAGATGTGAAAAACCATCACCAATCGTATATGGTCCATGACCGTAATTGTAAGTTAGCTCAATTTCAAAATGTTCACCTGGAAGAGCCAAATAAACAATAGTAAACTTATGCTCTGGATAATCCATACGTCGATCTTCTTTAAATCCAAATGCCTTTTCATAAAATTCAATAGACGCTTCCAAATTTTCTACACGTAAGCAAGCGTGCAACATGTTTAAAAATAGCCATTTCATTCCCTTCCTTTTTCATTTTTAATTTATTTTTAAGAATATTTTTAACTACTTCTTGCTCCACTCATATCAAGTCTAAGACCTGGAAGTTTTCCTTTTTACTACTCTTCTTTCAATTAATGATTCTGAAGCTCCAACTTTTGTCAATCTTTCTATAACTTCAATTATAAATTCATCATTTTCTTCTGAAACATAAGAACCTTCAGGTATTCCTAAAAGTTCTCTTCCTTCTGGAGTAGAAACTGGTGTATTTATATATTTTATTAATTGATTTGTATTTTCATCTAATCTTACAGTTCCCCATACTAAGTCAAAATTATCTGAAACTTTGTCATTTGGTGTTATAGCTTGTACCGAACGAGCTACTTCAGAAAAGTTTCCGTACTGATCTTCATATCCGATAGATACTTCATAATCTTGATTTACATCAATGCCAGTAATATAGTGTGAACCTATTCTTTCATGTCTTATAATTTTTTTCTGTATTCTTGTCCATCCTTGAAAAGTTTTATAACTACATTGTCAATGACTCCATTATTTGATGATAATCTTTCATACGTATCATCACGAATTTCCCAATACATAAACAATGTTGTAGGATTTTTTTGGCATTAGCACGATTTCATCAACAAAATATGCTACTGGCAATGGAGCTTTATCGAAGTAAATATCCTCATGGTTTGAGTTTCCATCATATTCAACACCTTTTGCAAATTTTGAACGGTTAATTTCAGTTTCTACATATCTACGTCTTATTTGATCTGGCGAAATTTTTTTCAAAGTCAAAATTCAAAGATTTAAACATTCTCTTATATTTTTTTCCCAAAAATTTCCAACTAATTTTCTATTTATGAAATTTCTATAAAACGTTCTGCTTCTTTTTTTATTAAAAAAACATTTTACTAAAAATTCTCTCAATAATTTCTCTTTCAATAACTTCAAAAAGAAACTATTTCTTCAACTTTTTTTAAAGCTTTTTTTCTTTTTATTTCCAACTAATTTTTTTCATTTATGTAATTTCTATAATGTGTTCTTTTTTTCTATTTTTTTCTTGCTTGCTCCATTCCCATTCCACCTTTACATTAATTATTTATTTAATTTTTTTATTTATAATATTTATAACAGTTCTTAAAAAAATAAGAATTTATATTTTTTTCAAGTTTATTATTAAAATTAAATCTTAATAAATGGTATACTGGATACCACTGCTAAATCTAACAAAATTGTTATTATTAGCTTTTTTTCTAAAGAATCTCTTTACTATTCCTTGTTTAAAAAAATTTTTTTAAACCAAATACTACTTCATAAAAAAAGAACTTTTATTTCTTTGTTTATATTTTTATCATAAATAAAAGAGAAATTCAAATATTTTTTTATTTTAATTTACTTGATTTTTTTGAAACTATTTTTAACACATTTTTTTAAAAATTTACTTTTTTTGCTCAAATTACTCTGAATACGTTTTTTTGTTCCTAAAAATATCTCGATCTTCTTTTTAACTTTTTGATTTTTTTGCCTTTTTCAATAGCAACTTGTCTTGCCATTCTTTCAGCTTCTGCCTTAGTTGTTTCAACTATATTTACTCCCAAAAATAACAACTTTATCCTGTCTAACTTCTAAAAAAATCCACCTTCCAGATAATATGTCACATCTTCCTTGTCCTTTTCACGTACAAGCATCTCTCCTGCACCAATAGCTGTTATGTAATTAATATGCTTTGCAAGTATTCCAATATCTCCACTTTCTGTACGTAATTTTACAAATTCGACAGGCTTTTCAAAAACGAGTCTTTCTGGAGTTACTGCTTCCAAAATAAATTCTGCTGCCATAAAGCCTCCTTCCCATTTAAAAAGTGATTTTTAAAAATTTAAAAAAATTTATGGGAAAACAGGGAATGTTAAATCCCTGCTTCCTTTAATATAATCTTTAAAATTAATTATTCACTCATTAATTCTCTTGCTTTTGCAACTGCATCGTCAATTGTTCCAACATATAGGAATGCTTGTTCAGGCAAGTCATCGTGAAGTCCATCTAAAATTTCCTTAAATCCACGTATTGTTTCCCTTAACGGAACATATTTTCCCTTCATTCCTGTAAACTGTTCTGCTACAGAGAATGGTTGAGAGAAGAATCTTTGGATTTTTCTAGCACGGTTTACTGTCAATTTATCGCTTTCATCCAGTTCATCCATTCCCAAAATTGCTATAATATCTTGCAATTCCTTATATCTTTGCAATACTTTCTGAGTTTCCCTTGCAATTTTATAATGTTCATTTCCAACAATTTCTGGCTCTAATATTCTTGATGTTGAATCAAGCGGGTCAACTGCCGGATAAATTCCAAGCGATGCAATTTGTCTTGATAATACTGTAGTTGCATCCAAATGGGCAAATGTTGTTGCTGGAGCCGGATCTGTCAAGTCATCTGCCGGTACGTATACAGCTTGCACTGATGTAATTGAACCTGTACTTGTAGATGTAATTCTTTCCTGCAATGCTCCCATTTCAGTTGCCAAGTTTGGTTGATATCCCTACAGCTGACGGCATTCTTCCAAGAAGTGCAGATACTTCTGAACCTGCTTGAGTAAATCTGAATATATTGTCAATAAATAAAAAGTACATTTTGTCCTTCCTTATCTCTAAAATATTCTGCCATTGTAAGCGCTGTAAGTCCAACTCTTAATCTTGCACCAGGTGGTTCGTTCATTTGCCCATACACCAACGCTGTTTTGTCGATAACTCCACTTTCAGTCATTTCATTATACAAATCACGTCCTTCACGTGTACGTTCTCCAACTCCTGCAAATACAGAAAGCCCTCCATGCCCTTTTGCAATATTGTTAATTAATTCTTGAATTAATACTGTCTTTCCAACTCCTGCTCCTCCAAACAGTCCAATTTTTCCACCTTTTAGGTAAGGAGCCAATAAGTCAACTACTTTTATTCCTGTTTCCAATATTTCTGAGTCAGTACCTTGCTGTTCAAATGACGGAGCATCCTTATGGATAGATTCCCTTAAAACATCTGTATCAAGTTTTTCCCCATCATCAACTGTTTCTCCTAGCACATTGAAAATTCTTCCCAGTGTAGATCTTCCAACGGGAACTTGAATTGGCTTACCAGTATCTATAACTTCAAGTCCACGTCTTAATCCCTCAGTTCCAGACATTGCAACTGCTCTTACAACATTATTTCCATTGTGTGCATGAACTTCAGCTACTAGTTTTTCACCATTTTCATTATATACTTCAAGCGCATTGTAAATATCCGGCAACTGCTTTTCAAATTTTACGTCAATAACCGGTCCAATTACTTGAACTAATTTACCTTTATTCATAGGTTAAGTCTAACCTCCTTCTTAAAATTCTGCTCTATTAATTTAAAAATTACTGTACACCTAATGAACCACTTATTATTTCTGTCAGTTCCTGTGTTATTTTTCCTTGTCTTTCACGATTATACTGTACTTCCAAGTTTCTTATCATTTCAGAAGCATTGTCATTAGCCTGCTTCATCGCTGACATTCTGGCCGAATGTTCACTTGCCGAATTTTCAAGCAACGATTGATACAGCTTTATATTCAGCACTTGTGGCACAAATGAATTTAATACTTCTTCCTCTGATGGCTCAAATACATATTCCTTTGTCGGCAATCCTTCCTTTTTCTCAATTGGAAGCAATTTCTCCACTTGAATATTATACTCAACTGCCGATACAAATTTTGAATAAATCATATAAACTTCATCATAAAAATCATTTAAGTAAAACTGCACAACATCTTCACTAATTTTTTTTCCCAGTTTCAAACATTGTCTCAGGAATCATCTGCGTATATTCGCTATCCACGTTAATATCCCTGATTTTTTTACAATATTCTTTAGCCTTTCTTCCAATTGTTATAACTGAAACATCCTTGCCTTCCTTTTTGGAATTCCTTCTTCATGCTTTCAAGCCTTCTAAAAGTATTTGAGTTAAAACTTCCGCAAAGTCCTCTATCCGACGTCATCACAATAATTCCAACCCTTTTAACTTCAGTTTTTTTCCATCAAAAATTACAAATTTATTTCCTGTAAGGCTTGCAACTAGATTATCAAAGGCTTCATTTACAGCACGTGCATAATTTCTTGATTTTAAAGTAAGAACTTGAAATCTTTTTAAATTTAGTAGAAGATACAATATTCATCGCATTTGTAATTTGACTGGTATTTTTTTACGCTGTCAATACGTTCCTTTATTTCCTTCATATTTGTCGCCATATATTTTTCACCCTGCTTTTACCAGACATATTCTTTTTTTATAATTAATTATAAATTCATCAAGTTCATTCTTCAAGTTATCATCTAATGATTTTTTTCTCTAAAATTTCACTTAAAAATATTTGAATCATTTCTAATTGCTTCAATTAAATCCTTTTCAAATGTTCTCAATTTTTCATTTGGAACATCGTCAAAATATCCATTTGTTACACAGTAAAATGAAATTACCTGTTCTTCAACTCTGTATGGACTATATTGCGGCTGCTTTAATACTTCCATAATCTTAGATCCACGGTTAAGCTGATCTCTAGTAGCCTTATCCAGATCTGATCCAAATTGTGTAAATGCCAGCAATTCATTGTATTGCGCAAGTTCCAGTTTTACTTTTGAAGCAACTTGCTTCATAGCCTTAACTTGTGCCGCTCCTCCAACCCGTGATACTGAAACTCCTGCATTTATCGCTGGTCTAAATCCAGAATTAAACAGATCTGTTTCCAAGAATATTTGTCCATCTGTTATTGAAATAACATTTGTTGGAATATATGCTGAAATATCTCCAGCCTGTGTTTCTACAATTGGAAGCGCTGTAATCGAACCTCCACCTAATTTATCACTTAATTTTGCCGCTCTTTCAAGAAGTCTTGAGTGAAGATAGAATACGTCTCCTGGATATGCTTCCCTTCCTGGTGGACGTTTCAATAATAATGACATTTCACGATATGAAACGGCATGCTTTGATAAGTCATCATAAACTATCAATACATCTTTTCCCTGATCCATAAAATATTCACCCATAGCAACCCCTGAATATGGTGCTAAATATTGAAGTGGCGCTGATTCTGAAGCAGTTGCCGCAACAATAGTTGTATATTCCAATGCACCTGCTTCCTCCAATTTTTTATAAATTTGCGCAACAGTCGATCTCTTTTGCCCAATTGCCACATAAATACACAAAACATCGTTATTTTTTTGATTTATAATTGCATCAATTGCAATTGCTGTTTTACCAGTTTGTCTATCTCCGATTATTAATTCCCTTTGTCCTTTTCCTATCGGGAACATTCCATCTATTGCCTTAATTCCAGTTTGCATAGGCTGTGTAACAGGTTTTCTTGCGATAATTCCTGATGCTTGTCTTTCGATTGGCATATATTTGTCAGCAGTTATTGAACCTTTTCCATCAATAGGATTTCCAAGCGCATCAACAACTCTTCCAAGCAGCTCATTTCCAGCTGGAACTTCAGCTACTTTTTCCCAATCCTTTTTACTATGCTTCCTTCTTTTTATTCCTTGTGTTTTCCCAAAAATTACTGCTCCGATGTTACTTTCTTCCAAGTTTAGTGCCATTCCGATAGTTCCATTTTCAAACTCTAAAAGCTCTCCTGCCATAGCGTCACTTAATCCGTAAATTCTGGCAATTCCATCTCCCACTTCCAAAAACCGTTCCAGTATTGGAAATATCCAGTGAACTTTTTGTAATTTTCGATTTCGCTTCGGATTATTTTACTTATTTCCTCTGGCTTGATTCTCAAAGAAAAAGCACCTCCATTTCTAAAAAAATTTTTTTCTTTATTTCATCAATTTGATTTTTTTATTGAACCGTCAATAACCTCATTACCGATTCTTAAAAATTCCTCCACCGATAATTCCCTTTGTCAACTTTAAGGTCAAGAACGACTTTTTTTACCATATTTTTTTCAAGTTTCTGTACTAACAGATCCCTTTGTTTTTTTCCGATAGCTCCTTTTGCAAATATAGCAGTTATTGGAAGTTTATTATTTTCCTCATAATAAAGTTTCAAAAAAATATTCCTTTATATCGCCAATCAACGATAACCGTCGCTTTCTTACAATGTATTTTACTATTCCAAGTGCTTCGCTAGATACGTGACTAAAGGATTTTTTTCCAAAAATTTCTCCTTTTCTGGAAACTTTTTAAGAGGATCTTCCAAAAATTTTTCCTGAACTCCTCTTCCTCCGCGTAATTTTCCTTAAGAATATTCAATACTTCCCTAACTTCATTTATACTGTCAGAAGATTTTTGCTATATTGTAAATTGCTGATGCATATCTTTTTTTGCAATCTCATCATTAGCCATTTTAATCTCCTATCTCATTAATAAACTTGTTTATAGTTTTATCCTGCTTTTTCGTCAATGTTTTTCCTTGATAATTTTTTTTCAGCAAGTTCAACCGCCATTTCTCCAACTTCCTTTTTGAAGTTCAAATTTAGCATTTTGACGCATTTTTTTCAATATCAGCTTCCGCCTTCATCATCATTCTTTCACGATTACTCATAGCTAGCGATATAATTTGATCTTTTTCTGTCATCAGCCTGTCTTTCAGCTTTTTATCAAAAATATCATTAGCACGTCTTTTTAGATTCCTTTTTCAATTTTTTTCAATTGATTTTTTTTGATCTTCCAGTTTTTTTCTTTTTTTCATTTTCAACAATTTCCATTTCAGATAAAGCCAGTTTTTTTCTATCTTCTAGGACTTTTACCAATTTTTTTGAAAAAAAGTTCGTGAAAAAATAGACTAATACTATAAAGTTTATTATTTCAATAGCCATCGTAAAGTCGATGTTTATTAATTTTCCTCCCATATTTACTCCTTAACTTTGAGAAATTAACCTGATTTTTACATATTAATCCTATTTTTCTTTTTTTATAACTCTTCACTTTTTTTAGAATTCTTTTTTTATTCCTTTAAATCTAACTTTGATTCAAATTCTAAAAAAATACCAAATATTATTTTTTTATTTTTTTAAGTCTTATCCTTTTAAGAAAATTAATAGGAATGCTATTACTAATGCATAAATTGCTGATGATTCTGTAATCGCAAGCCCTGTAATCAATGTTTGCATAATGTCTTGCTTTAGCTTCAGGCTGTCTTGAAACTGCTTCTACTGCATAACCAGTTGCAATCCCTTGTCCTAATCCTGCTCCAACACCTCCTATTGCCTGCAATTCCCTGCTCCTAATAAAGTCTCGCCTTTAATTAATTCTACTCCTGCCATTTTTTTAATCCTCCTAATTTTTTTATTTTTTTATTTTTTTGTTTAATAAAGTTAATCTTGTCCTACAATACTCTTATTTATACAAAAATACTAACTTTGAACATATAAAAAGAATTTCAGGACTGCAGTTTTTTTATTTTTATTCCTCTTCACCCAATGCTTCACTTATGTAAACTGATGAAAGTATCGTAAACACAAATGCTTGAACAATACCAATGAATAGATCCAAATAAAGCTGTATAATCATCGGCCATCCAACTGAAAAGGAGAAACTTCCTCTCAACATATCATGTGTCAATGATTGAAGCAGACCTCTACCAACAAGGCTATATAAAAAGCCCTACAATTACAAGTCCCGCAAGCATATTTCCAAATAACCGCATTGAAGTATTTAAAACTTTTTGAAAAAAATATCCACGATATTTAGCGGAAACATAAACCACATTGGTTCAAATAGTGATTTTATATATCCTCTTAATCCCTTTTTGCTTTTATAGATACCGCCAGAAAAAGTACAATTACTACAAGCGATAATCCAATTGTAGTATTTGGATCTGCTGTCGGCGTTCTAAAAAAACGGTTTTACCATTTTAACTCCATCTTCATTAACTACCATCATAATATATGGAAATAAAAATGTACTTAAGTTTGAAAACATTATAAACGCAAATAATGCCGAGAAAAAAACGGAACATAAGTTTTTTTATGCTTTCCAAATGTAGTTAAAAAAGTATTTTCAATAAAGTGATAATACTCTTCCATCACAATTTGCATTTTACTTGGATTTTTCAATACTTGCTTTTTTTGTTCCAGCCCCTACAATAAACATAATTATAAGCATAAGCACCCACGTATTAACTACAGTCTGACTAAGTGAGAACTTAAGTCCGCCCAGAACAAAATTAAAAATAATGCGGTGCTTCTACAACTGAACTTGGTGACTCAAATTTTTACTGGTAAGAATGTCGAAAATAACTGACAAAAATCAAATTCACGACAACCATCATAAGAAATAGGAAGCCTAAAAAACTTAAAAAAATTTTTATTTTTCATTGATTTCCCTCCTTTCCCTCAACTTTGAGTAAAGATTTAAAAAAACTTTGTTACATAAGTTTATTATACTCCAATTATTTTTTTGCAAATTTTATTATTATTTAATTTAACCTGCTATTTATCACATATCTTTTATATTTTTTTGGAGAAAAATAACAAATTATTTAAATCACTTTTTATTTTTTTCTAAAAAGAATATTAACAGTTATAACAAATAAAAAAATAAAAATTTGAAAAAGAATTAAAAAAAGTTCACAAGTCAAAAAAATAAATTAACTCTCATAAATTATATTATTTTTTTATAAAACAAATAAAATTTACAATTTAGCAATTTATTATCTTGTGAACTATCCATTTTATTATTTAAAAAAACTGTGTAAATACAGTAATAATACTAATATTAACGAAATCGATAAATAATGAACCGACTATTGGAATTACAAAAAAATGCCATTTTAGAATAAACGTATTTTTTTCTGTAACGGCTTTTCATATTTGAAATTCCATTTGGAGTCGCACCCAATCCAAATCCGCAATGTCCAGAAACCATTACAGCCGCATCATAATCTGATCCCATCGCCTTAAATGTTACCAAGTTCAAGTAAACATACATTAATACAACTTGCGCAATTAACAATATAAATACTGGAAGCGCCAAGTCAATAAGTTCCCACAATCTTAAAGTCATCAGTGCCATTGCTAGAAACAAGCTAAGTGCCACATCTTCAAGAATGCTTATTTCCTTGATTGGAGCATTCAAAGCCTTTACATTGTCAGATATATTTCTAATAATAGCCGCAATAATCATTGGTCCGATATAAATAGGAAAATGTGCTTCAAATCCTGTAAAACTCATAAGATAATCAATAAACATTGATAAATATGAACCGATCCCCATTGCAATCAAAATATAAAAAAACGCCATTGAAAAACGCTCTCCGTCAAGATAAGGCTTCTGTCTTTTTAAAACTTCCTCATCTATATCTTCATCACCGTGCTTTACTCCATCTTTTGTAAAATGTTCAGGCAATAACTTATGTTTATTAATAAGTCTGCTAGCAATAGGCCCTCCCATCGCAGATCCTATAATCAGCCCAAAAGTTGCCGATGCAATTGCAATCGCATTTGCTCCTTTGTATATCGGACCAAGTGCTTCAATTGTAGGTGCAACAGCTGCTGAAGTACCGTGTCCACCAGTCATCGGAGTCGATCCAGTCATTAACGCAAGCAGTGGTGGAATTCCCACAAATTTTGAAAGCGCTACTGCAACAACATTTTGCATAACACATAATCCCGCCGCAACAAATAAAAATATAACAACCTTTTTTCCACCTTTTTTCAATACTTTAAGACTGGCGTTAAATCCTACACTTGTAAAAAAACATTACCATAAAAAAACTTTTTGAAGCGTATCATCAAATTTAATTTGAGCTACATTTGTCTGTCTAAAAAAATAAAAAAACGATTATTGAAAAATAAAAAAATCCACCAATAACAGGAGCTGGAATACAATATTTTTTAAAAAATTGAATTTTTTTTCTAAGCTTCATTCCAATTAAAAGCAGAATAACTGCCAACCCGATTGTCTGGATCATATCCATGTTAATCTTCACCATAAAAACATTATCACCTCGATCTAATTTTTCACAATAAGTTATTATACTATAAAAACCTATGAAAGTGCAAATTTATAAAAAAATATAAAAATAAAAAAATCAGTACCATTATTAAGTTTAAAAAAACTCTTCTGATACTGATTTTTTTCTTGATTTCTTAAATTTCAATTTTAAATTTATTTTCTTTTTTTCAAAAAAATTACTTTTTTTCTAAAAAAATTATTGATTTTCAATATTGGCATAAGGCCCTTTGAGCTAGGCTATTTGTAGCATTTTTTTAGGGTTTGTCAGTAATGACTTGTAGCTAAAGAATATGCTTCCTTTTTACTTCTGGATAATTTCTATTGAAATTAACTTGATTTATTAACTCTTTTTGCATTTTTTTCCAGTCATTTACTTTGTAGGTCGCCTGTCCGATGTATAAATCTGTGTTTGTCTGTCCAGCATATTTGCTCCACCATTTTACAAGCGTATTATATTCAGCAGCTTTGAATCCTTGATTCCAGTAAATTTGAGGCGCAACGTAATCTATCCATCCTTTATTCATCCAAAGTAAAATGTCTGCATACAAGTCATCATAATTTTGCACACCTGCAGTTGTGTCAGAACCTCTTGATGGATCAGTAGAAGCATTTCTCCATACTCCAAATGGACTTATTCCAAATTTCACATTTTCATTTTCCTTCTTTATAGCTTTATGCAATTTTTCAATCAGTCTATTTACATTATCTCTTCTCCAGTCTCCAACTGTTGCAAAATTTTTGCCATATTTCTGATATTGCGCTGAATCAGGATATTCCTGCCCCTTAACTTTGTATGGATAAAAATAGTCATCCATGTGAATACCGTCAACATCATAATTTTTCACAACTTCAACAATACTGTCTACAACATAGTCATCAACTTCAGGAATCCCTGGATTTAAATAAAGCTGTCCTCCATAAGAAACAGTCCATTCAGGCTTTTTACGTCCAATATTATCCTTTGATAATTTATCTCTTGATCCAGATGTCGAAAGTCTGTATGGATTAAACCAGGCATGAAATTCGATTCCTCTCTTATGCGCTTCTTCCACCATGAATTTTAATGGATCATATCCAGGATTTACCCCTTGCGTTCCTGTCAAATATTCAGACCAAGGTGCGTATTTTGATGGATAAAAGGCATCCGATGTCGGTTTTACCTGTACAAATACCGCATTCATATTCCATTTTTTTACATTGTCAAGAATTGTTAAAAAAATTCTCTTTTTGCTGATCTACACTAAGTCCTTTTTTTAGATGGCCAGTCGATGTTGCTTACACTCGCTACCCATACACCTCTTAACTCCCTATTTTTTTGTTACTTTCTGATTATTAACTTTTGCCGCATTGTTACGATTCCCCATTATAATGCTAGAGGCGTTCAACGAAGCTGCCGTTAAAACTGTAATTGCCAATAATGATACTTTTCTTAAAATCGCTTTCACTCGCATCTCCTTTCTGAATGTTAAATCTTCACTATAATTTTAGTATATTTTTTTACAAATTTTCAATATATATTCTCATTTATTTTTCTTACTTTTAATTTTTTTCTTTTTTTAGTATTGACTTTTTATTAAAAAAAGTTGGATATTATTATATAGAAAAAAATTAAGTTAAAAACAAAAATATTACATAATCTCATTTCATAAATAAAAAAATATTCAACAGACAAATTAAAAATATCAAAAAAATTAATTTAACAAAAATCAATAAAAAAAGAAGGAGGGAAGTGTATGTTAAAAAAACTAAAAAAAGGAGCTTTTTAAAAAAATATTAATCCTCATTTTTGTTTTTTTATATTCGCTGTATCTTGCAATAATATATTCAATTTTGGAAACAAAAAAACAAAACGAATAGTAAAAAGTAAAGAAAAAAACAAGAAAATGAAGAAAAAAACAAAAAAAGAGCAAATTAATGAAGAATACACAGGTATTACAGTTCCTTTTAGATGCAGTTAATTTTTTTCAATTGAAAAATGAACTGTTATACTATAATAAACAACTTTTTACAGGAAGAGTAACATTTACAACAAATGAAGGTTATAGTGGATATTTTACATTTAGTAACGGAGTGATGGGAAGGAGTATATGAACTAAAAAAAGAAATGGTAATGTAGAAATTGGAAAAAAACAGCTGGAAATAAAAGCTATATATGTAAAAAAACAAAAATCAAATTCTGGTTATGAAAAATGAAATTATATATGATGAAAATAATGGCTTGATAAAAGAAGTAAACTATGTAGATGGAGAGTATGAAGATAATTTTTGATTTTTTTCAAATAAATTTTTCAGGTAAAAATAAAAAAATTTGGAAAAAAATATATAATTTCTCAGAGAGTACAAAAAAATCAAAGATGGTCTAAACAATGAAAGTGAAAGTGAAAAATAATAATAAGAATGAAATAATCGTTGATAAAAAAAGATGAAATATTTATTTATAATTATTCTTTAAGAGAAGACGACAATTATATAATTATAACTGAAAGACAATATAAAGGGGATAAAAAAATTACAGATATTTAGTATTTATGGGCGAAAAAAAGAAGAAATCTTCCCAAGATTCAGTAAAGATATGTTAAAAGTGTTCAAAAAGCATTTTTACAGATATACAAGGTGCTTCAAATGCTCAAATAAATACAAATACAAATGCAAATAATGAAATGACTCAAGAAACTGCGACAAACTAGAGTACATTCACATCTACATCTGCGCCTTCAGAATAACACAACACAAGCAATAACTGTGTTCTGATGAAGATCTATAAATATTGATCGTGCTCTGACGAAGTCATTAATAAAGGAAATGAAATTATTTAAATAACTTTCAAGAAACAACTTCATTATTAGAAATACAATACGCCAAAAGAGGATATATTTTAAAAAAAGAAAATACAAAACTATTTTTCTAAAAAAAGCTGGTATAAAGGAATCATATAGCGTAGAAATATAATAAATACCCCAATGAAAAATTAGCTGAAATTAATATATCAAAAGAATAAAATAAAAATTAAAAGGAGCAAAAATGGAAAAAAATAATTTTGAAACAGGAAATCAGAATAACCAAAATCAAACAATGGAAATTTTAATCCTATGAACCAAAATAACCAAAATCGAAACAATGGAAATTTTAATCCTATGAATCCAAATAGCCAAAATCGAAACAATGGAAACTTTAATCCTCTATGAACCAAAAATAATCAAATCGAAATAAAATTTTAATCCTATGAACCAAAAATAACCAAAATCGAAACAATGGAAATTTTGAACCAAGGAATCCAAATAGCCAAAATCGAAACAATGGAAACTTAATCCATGAACCAAAAATAATCAAATCGGAATAATGGAAACTAATCCTATGAACCAAAATAATCAAAATCGAAATAATGGAAATTTTAATCCTATGGAACCAAAATAGTCAAAATCGGAATAATGAAACTTTAACCTATGAACCAAAATAGCCAAAATCAGAATTAACAACATGAATCAAAAACCAAAACAGTTATAACCATAATAGTTCTAATTACAATAATATGAATTCAAATCAAAAATAATTCAAAAACTATAATCCAATATATTCAAAACAATAATTTTAATAATCAAAAAACCTTTTGGATTCAATATTGAAAAAGATAATCCACAAAATAAATTATTCTTAAAATTAATGTTTTGATATAATGGGTTGTATTTGGTTTGGTTGTTGATAATAACAATAAAGGAATAGCATCTCTTATATACAATTTTGGATTTACAAAACTAGGTCCTACTTCCGATGTTTCAAACTTTTCAGGGATTCTAAATAAACTTAATGCATTTTGGGCAAAACTTTTTAACTACTTCCTGAAGTTTATCTATCCGTAATACTTAAAATATATATTTGTAGTTTTGATTGTACTAATATTAATCTTTAAAACTCCGTAAAACAAATAATTTATCTAAATTTATAAATATAAATTATTTATCAGTAATAATATTTTTGCATTGCTGGTATCGCTGAAATTAAATTTACAGATTTTATTGATAAATTAATGGGTTTAGCACCGAATTTAGAACAAGGAGATACAGGAGCTTTATCAAATATTTTTTTAATAATGCTCCAGACATATTTTTGGATAAAAGTTTGTTTTTATAATTCTTCTTGTATTTTCATTAATCGCAGTTGTTACAAATTTCTTCTTAATATTTAGAAATAAAAAAATTTGAAATGCAAGATATACAAAGAGAATTTAGAACAATGAAAAAAATAAAGTTATGAAAAAAATAATAATAATTACTATAACCAAAAAACAACAATAACAACAATAATAATGAAAAACTGGAACAATAACACAAATAATGATTATAATAATCAAAAATTATAGATAAATAAAAAAAGCATTAAATAATCGTTTTACAAAGTTTTGTAAAAAAATAGGAGTAAGTATGAATGAAAAAAATCAGAATTATAATAATCAAGGCTATGATATGAATTATAGTAACGGAAACTCTAATGGATACAATAATTATAATGAACATAATGATGATATGAATTATGGCAATAATGGAAATAATAATTACAATGAACCATACTATAATGATCAAAATTATTATAATAATTTTTAACAATCAAAAATTTTAATGGAAATTATGAAAATCAAAAATTATAATTATAACAATAAAAAAATAATAATACAACTATTTTTTTATCATTATAGGGATAGTAGTAGCAATAATTGGATATTATGTAGCAACAAACTACATATTTATTGATAAATTTGACATAAGTAATTATTATACAGTAAATGTGGATGGAATTTCTGGAGAAGCTAAAGCGGAAATTTTGCCAAAAAGAAGCAACTGGGGATGAATCCAAAAAAAGTTCCAATTTAAAAATTAAAAAAATTTTTTTAGATAAAGCTAATATAAAAATTTGAACTTTCTAAAAAGTGAAGCTATTCAAAATGGAGATGTTATACAAGTTAATGCAATTTATGACACAAGATTAGCAAAGTTTAATAAAAATCAAAGTTATAAATGATAAATTTGAAATAAAAGTTAGCGATCTTCCTAATCCTGTAAAAAGATATTTCAGAAGTTAAAAAAATTTATCGCAAATAAAAAAATTATATGAAAAACTATTTTTATATCAGAATTGGGACGAAGGACAGATTACTATTCAACATTATATGAAATTTTGGGAATGTATTCAGGAAAAGATTCAAATGGACAAGCTATATTAAGGATATACAGCAAAAATAAAGTCTAGAAATATGTATTATGACGGAAAAGCTGTTGAATATGATTATTTGGAACTTTCAAATCTTATGCAGAACAGTAATAATGAAATAATTTCAGCAACTAGAGCTACTATTACATCAGATTCAAATCTAAATGGAGAAATGAATTCACAAGAAATGGATTCAAGACTAAGATTAGAAGGATTTTCAAAAAAATAAATTAAAAATAGAAAAAAATTCAAAAAAATTATTTTTGAATCTAAATATAAAAAGGGCATTAGTTAGATTTTTTTGCCCTTTTTTTGTAATTTTTTTATTAATATTTAAAAATTAAGTTTCTCATCAAATTGTGATATAATTATAGCATCGCTTCTAAATAAATTTTTAAATTATAATTAATACTAAACCCCATCAAAAAAATAGGAATTATAACAAATTTATTATTTAAATGTAAAATAACATAATAATATTTTTATAAATAATTAAAATGGGCAATTTTAAAAAAATAATAAGACAAAAACTCGATAAATACAATATTTTTATTTAAAAATATTAGAGTTTTATTTCAAAAAAATACTCAATAAAAAAATATTAAAAAAATTTTAGACTTCTACAAATGGCTATGGAATAAAAAAATGAAAGGAGAAAAATAAAAAAATGAAATATGAGCTTGTATTAATAGATTTAGATGATACGCTTTTTTTGATTATTCAAAGACGGAAGATTCAGCATTTAGAAAAAAACATTTGAAAAAAATGGGATTTTTTTCAGGTAAATCAGATTGAAAAAAAGAAAAAAATTGAAGAAAAATTATGAGAAAAATAAGGAAACGGTATAAAGAGATAAACTTACAGTTGTAGGGAAGGATTTGGAAAAAGGGGAAAATGGATAAGGATAAACTGAAAGTTTTGAGATTTGAAAAAAATAATTGAGGAATTTGGCTTGGAGTATGATTCTGATTGAGGTAAGTAAACTGTATTTAAAAAAACTGGGAGAAGGAGTTTTTTTCCATTTGAGGCGACTGAAAAACTGTGTGAATATTTACATTCTAAATATAAAGTTGGAGTTATTACAAATGGTATAAAGGAAGTTCAGCATTCACGGATAAAAAAATTCAGCAATTGCAAAAATACATTGATAAAATTGTTATTTCTGAAGAAGTTGGAGTGAATAAGCCTGATAAAAAGAATATTTGAATGTGCAATGGAATATTTTTGGAATATCGGATAAAAAAATCTGCAATAATGATTGGCGATTCTTTGGAGGCTGATATAAAAAGGTGCGCAAAATGCCGGAATTGACACTTGCTGGGTAAATTTTTAAAAATATTGTGAATGATACTGGATCAGTTCCAAAAATATGAAGTAAAAAAATTAGAAGAATTATTTGAAATCTTATAAATGAATAAAGAATGGAGGAGATTAGGCAGTGACTGGAAAGAAGAAGGCAATCTGTTTTTTTATTATTTTTTTCTGTTGGTAAATGCTTTTGGATTGGCTGAAAAATGAAAAAAACTCAAAAATGAAAAAACTGGAAATCTGAAAAACTACGTTGCTCTGGAAAATGAAAATAATAGGAATTTGAAAAGTGATAATGGAAATAACGAAAAAGAATCTGAATTAAAAAAATAATGAAAAATAATGGCATTAAAAAATCTTGAAAACAAAGAAAAACGATGCCAATAGAAAAAAATGTAATTAATCAGGAAGACAAAAAGAATTGGGCTGGTACTTAGCGGAGGAACTGCAAAAGGGCTTGCCCACATTGGTATATTAAAAAGTTCTGGATGAAGAAAAAGGTGCCGATAGAATATGTAACAGGGACTAGCATGGGAAGTATTATTGGAGGAATGTACAGTGTTGGATATACTCCGGACGAAATTGAGGAAATAGCGGTCAGCATGGACTGGATGAGCCTTTTTAACGATAAAATCGAAAGAAAGGATAAAGGAGCTGTAAGAAACTCGATTGAAGATAAAAATAGTACGGTAATTCCGATAAAAAAACTTTATGCCAAAAATTACCAAGTGGGGCTGTTGGCGGAAAGACAGCTAGCCAGAGATTAAATGAACTTTTTTTACGGTGCACTGGGAGTTGAAGATTTTTAAAAAAATTCCCAAGAAAATTTGCGGCAGTTGCGACTGATTTGGAATCTGGAGAAGGCGTAATGATTGATAAAGGGTCGATTGCAACAGCAATAAGGGAAAGCCTGTCAATTCCATCAGTTTTTGCTCCGATACGAGATGGAAAAAGACTTTACATTGATGGCGGAGTAGTGCGAAACTTGCCAGTTCAAGATGTAAAGGTGCTTGGAGCTGACTATACAATTGGAGTAAACGTGGGAGATGGATTTACAAAAAGGGATGAATCGAAAATGAATCTGATTGATGTAATTTCAGATGCAACAACGATTGCAGGAAGACAGGAAGTTGAACGGCAAATCCGGATGCTTGACTTGTATATGAAACCTGACTTGGAAAAGTTTGAAGCTTATGATTTTTTAAAAGTTAAAGATATTATTGCGGCTGGGGAGGCTGTGGCAAGGGCAAATATAAACGAAATCAGAAAATTATCAAACCCTGAGCTTTATGAAAAATTAGAGGAAAAACGAAAAGAATTTAGGCAGACTTGGAAGGATGAATATAATATTACCGGAATTGTAATTGATGGAAATAAAAAAATATACAAGAGCATATTTTTGATAAATTTTTTTCCTAAAAAAAGCTTGGAACTTTAACAAGGCTGGATATGGAGAAGATTGTTAATAATATTTATCAGAATGGTGATTTTACAACTGTTTATTATGAAGTGAAGGATAACGACCTTATAATAAATGTTCAGGAAAAAGCCAAGCGATTATTTAACGCTTTCAGGAAATATAAATAATGAGGATTTGGCTACTGTAAATGTAGGTTTCAAGGGAGCAAGCTTATAAATAATACAAATGTCAGATATTCAGTAAGTGGAACAGTTGCAAATGAATATGGAGCAAAAGGAAGAACAACCGCAGAGCTTGGAAAAAAATTCAAAGGCAATAATTTATGGAGAATTTGAATATAAACGTGATATTATTGAAAAATCAAAAAAATATAGAAATGGATATTTCAGTTTTGAAAAACAGAAAAATTTAAAAATTGGAACGGGAATAGGTGTAGAAGTGTATAAAAAAATCTGCTATTCTCAATTGGTGGAGGTTATCAGATATCAGATGTGGAAAAACATGAAAATAATGCTGAAAATGTGAGAAAACCATTTCCGTATTTTGAAGCAAAGCTAAATTACGATACAAGAGACAGCCTTAACTTTGCAACAAAAGGAATTTACCTATTTTCAAATTACACATTGGCAAATTCAAAGCATGCTAACTTTAACTCACTGTATGCAGGCGGAGAAATTAATATTCCAATTGGCGAAAAAAAGTAACGATTACTCCTGGAATAGCCTATTTGACATCTTACGGAAAAGACATTCCTGAAACATACAAGCCCAAAATGGGAGGAATAAGAACTGCTGATAATTCATTGGAATTTGCAGGAATGCCGGCTGACAAAATTCGTGGCGGAAGTATTTTTTTACAGGAAAGTTAAAAGCTCAATATAATTTATCAAATCTTGTATATTTGGATACAACTTATTCAAGAGCAAATATTTCTGGAAAAAAAGTTACAGTTTTGGCAATGACGTGAAGGAAAGTTATAAATTCGGAATTGGAGTAAAAGCCTTGACAATACCGATTTACTTTTGGATTTGCGAAAGTACCGGGAGAAAGCTGGAGATATTTATTAAATTTTGGATATTCACCAGAATAAAAATAATTTAATGTCAAAAAAATTGATAAATCTCTTTTTAATATTGAAAAAAATATGATAAAATGAAATTGTAAAAAAATTTAAAAAAATATAAAAAAATTTAGGAGGAAAAAAATGAAAAAAATACCTGAAGCAGTTGGTCCTTATTCAGCATTTAGAAAAGCTGGAGATTTTTTTGTATATTTCAGGACAAATTGCAATTAATCCTGAAAAATCAGAAAGTTGAAGCTGTTACAGTTGAAGATCAGGCAAAAACAAGTGCTTGAAAAACCTAAAAGGCAATTTTTAGAAAACAATGGATTGTCAACAGGAAATGTTATAAAAAAACAACTGTATTATTAGACAATATTGATGATTTTGTGACAGTAAATAATATTTATGCAGAATATTTTACTGAACCATATCCAGCAAGATCTGCTTTTTGCTGTAGATAAACTACCAAAGGGAGTACTGGTAGAAATTGAAGCAATAGCTTATTTTTGGCAAATAATTTTTTTACTTAATGAAAAAAAGAGTGTGTAAAAAATTTTTTGTGTAAAACCTCTAAATAATATATGGTAAAATAACTATATAATATTTGGAGGTTTTTTTGTTATGGCTAAAAAAAGAAAATTGACAACGAAATTTTTTTAAAAAACACTGATTGAGGATTACAATATTAAAGATACTAATGATATTAAGAATATGCTTAAGGATTTGCTTTCGGGTACTATTCAAACTATGCTTGAAGCTGAAATTGAGCATGAACTGGGGTATGCTAAACATTCTATGAAAGATAAGACTATCTCTAATGCTAGAAATGGACATTCCAAGAAAACTGTTAGAAGTGAGTACGGCAATATTGTCTTAGATATTCCTAGAGATAGAAATGCTGAGTTTGAGCCTCAAATCATCCCTAATATCAAAGAGAAATTACTGGCATTGAAGGGTTGTAATATCACTAAATCCTGATATAATTTTTGGATTTTTCTTAATCACATCATAATCCAATTTATCAATAATTCTTATAACTCCATATCCGCCTCTTATCGCAAAAATCGCATCAATATTTGGATTTGCAAACATATCATTTATATCTTTTGCCCGAACATAATCAGTTCCACCAAATCCATACCAAGTAGAATCAAACGATCTTCCATAAACTACTTTAAATCCCCTCGATAACAAATAATCCACTTCCGCTTGAGCCGAATCCCCTTTATAATTTGCTGGAGCAATAAGTCCTATCGTATCTCCAGGCTTCAACGCTTTCGGAATTATCATTTCTTGAGCGAGAGACAAATTCATTACAAAAAGTACATTTGCTAACAATAAAAAAATAATATTTTCTTTAACATCTTTTCTCCTTTTTTTATAATTATGCTACAACTCGCACCATTTTAGATACGAGTTATCCACATAAATTAAACTTTTTAGATTAAGTCTTTAATTCAATTTAGGATAATTTTTTTTCAATAAATTCATATACTTATTATTTTTTTTCTATTCTCATCATAAAAAAATATCTATCTTATTCATTATTTCAAAAAAATCATTATCTTCTATACAGGTAAATTCTCTTGTTTCTAATCCTATATTCAATACTTCTTTATAATTATTAAAAATCATAAAAAAATCTTCTTTTTCGTAAAACTAAACTCTCAAAAAAATCTTTGAAAAATTTAGAAATTAAACAAATATATTGAAAATCTCTATCAATATATCTTGTCTTATTATCAGGATGTGCCATACTAAAATGTTGATTTGGAGTTAAAACAATTAAATTTTTCAAGATAGTCTGCTATTTTTTTGGAAATTCAGACTGCGGAAAAAAATATGATGAACTTGCGTAGCTTTCACTCTTTCATTTTCATCAAAAAAACTTCTGATTCTCCAAAAATATATCTTATCATTATAATTTCTCATATTTTTAGCTTTATTCACAGTATAATTTATTAAGGCAATTTTTCTTCGAAATGTCACTTTCAGATTCTATTCTTGTTTTATCTTTTTCTTTTCCAGATAATTCATCTCTCCAATTAACTCTATTATATTGAATATCACTAAATTTAATTATTCCCTTTGAGATATATCCTTTTTCTGTACCTTTTTTTCCTTTTTTTGAAAATGCTAAAGGGATTCAACACTTTAATAAAAAAATTCGTCCACATTCTTTCTCTTTATTTATTTTTTTGTATTTTCTATTGTGAAATCTATAAATTTTTTTTTCTTAGCTCACTATATGATGTATTATCTTGCTTTTTCAAAAAAATATTTCAAACTTATCATAAATTTCACTATCCTTTAAAAACTTTTTTTATATATTCATTCAAAAAAATATATTGCATTCATCGGTCTAATTGAAATATATTTCAAAAAGTTCAAAATCTTTTAATCTTGTAAAAAAATATTTATTACCTATTTTTTTACACTATCTAATAACCCACTATAACTGAATAATTTTTATTGGTTGGCCAAAATATTTATCATATTCATTTTGAGCCTTTAATTCAGGATCAGGCTTAGAAAAATATTTGAACTACATTTTCTCTTGTATAATCATTATGCCATATATCTGATACTGTAAATTCTTTTTCACCTTCATCTCCAACATATTCCAAAAATACAATCTGCTATAATTGAAAGTACATCACAGGCACATTTTTTTGATCGATCCACCTAGCATCTCCCCTTTTTCTTATATCATAATTTTTTTATTTTTTTAAAAAAATTCTTTTAATTTTTTTCTTTCATTTTTTTCTCCTTCTTATAAATATTTAATTACTTGATAAAAATTTTTACTTTTTGTTATCCACATTATAAATACCAAACCAGTAACTGTCGCTTTTTATCCACATTTAATGAGCGAGTTTGATAATTTCTAGCTACTTGATAAAATTTTTCTAAATTCTTCTGTTGAAATATATTTCATTTGTTTTTTTGTTAAACAGAAATCAAATTTAGGAATTAATATTGCAACAGAGCCATTTTGTTATATACCCTTTTTTTCTTTTTTTCATTAATCTTGGCTTATAAGTCATATTAGGAGTCAAATATACACTATCGTCATTCAAATACTTTTTTTACAACAAACTTATCTATCTCATTTAAACTAATATAAGCATCATAATTTTCTATATCTAAAAATTTCTGTTCCATCATCATTAATATTTCTTGATTTTTATAACTCTTATGTCCGTTTTTTTATTTTTTTAAACTAGAATTTGAATTTGTAATTTGTCTATCACGAAATACATCAAAAAAACACCAAATTTTAATTTTGAATATACTTCATCAAAAAAATTGATTTCTATAAATAATCCAATATGGCATGTTTTTATCAAAAAAATATTCTTTTTTTGTTTCAAATATAATTTTTTTAGAAAAATGAATGTATTTCAGTATATTTACTTTTTTTCCACAGTTGATATTAAAAATATTTACAGTTTCAACTAAAAACATTCTTAAATCCCTTTTTCTCCAAAAATCTGTTATTTTTATATCAAATTTTTTTCTAAATATTCTCTAGTTTTAGCATATTCGGGTGTATTTAATAAATTTTTTTGGCATAATTAAAGATACATTATTCGAAATTTTTTTATAGATTTTTTTCTAGAATAAATTCTGATAAATTTGTTGATTCAACATTATAATTTTGTCTTCTATATTCTTTTTAAAAACTTCTCCCTAACTTTTGTAAATGGCGGATTTCCAACTACCAAATCTACTTTTTTTATCTATCTCATAATTTAAAAAAATCACTACAGATAAACGATACTTCGAAATTATCAGGAATTTTTCATTATAAATCAATTTTAATAACTCGATTATATTTGAATCTATATCTATTAAAAATTAACTTTACTTTTTGTATAGTTTCATATTTTTTTTAAAAAAAGTAATGGTAAAAAAATTTCCAATGCCCACAGATGGCTCAATTATTGTTATTTCATTTTTCTTAAACTCTGGCAAATCATCAACTACTCTTTTGTACAATAAATTTATTTGTATAATAAGCTGATCTTTCCTTCCTTGAAATATTTGCTAATTCAATAATTCTAGATAGACAACTGTCGCAAATTATATCCTTATTTTTTTCATAATATATTTTTTTCAAGTTCTTAAGATTTTTTTCAAATCATATTTCAAAAATTTCTGAATTTATTTCCTTATCATTCAATTTTTTGTAAAATAATCTTTTTTTATGTTCTTTGCAATGTTTCTAAAAAAATTTCAGTTGGAACTGCTTCTCCAATGCTTTGTCTAATATTCAATTCTTCTTTTTTTGAAAGTTCTTTTTTTCTTCTATTGTTAAATTATTCAATTCTTTCAAATTTCTTGAAATCCATTTAAAAATCATCTGGAATAGTCATCATTCTCATTAATTCTCTTATTGAAAAAAACTCTATCATCAATAGGATGCACTGTACTTTGACTCGCTAGTTGGTCATTTCGAGTATGAATACAAGGAGCAACTTTATCATATACTTGCCTTGTATATTTATCTCCATTTCTAGCAACATTTAAAACTATTTCTCCATTTACAATTTTATGAGGCTTTTTATGGTCCTCTTTGTTATCAAAAAGCACTCTCTCCCTGCTTCAAATCTGAAATCCAACTTCTCATGTATTCAGGATACGTTCTAAAACTATGATAAAAAAATCATTTTTTTGAATATTCTCCCCATTCTAATCTTTTTAAGTCTCCAATAACTTCTTTTAACAAAGGCTCTTTTCTATAAAATGGATAAATTTCCAAAGGAGTTATATAATCAGATAACTCTTTTTCCACTCCAATAACAACTGTCCTTGTTCTTGAAGAATTTGAACCATAATTTTTTTGAAATTTAAAAATTCTATGCTCAATAAGATAATGTTCTTCCAATTCACTTAATATCATATTTCCAATAGAAACTACCTCTTTTTTTGTTATTTATACATCCTGTTTTCCAAAAAAAGCTCTTACATTTTCAAAAAAATAAAAAAATTTAGGCTTTACTTCCTTTATAATATTAACACTTTCTCTAATCAAACTATTTCTGTCAATTTCATTATCAGATTTTTTTATGATTAGCAACACTCATTCCTTGACATGGTGGAGTTGCAATTATGACATCAACTTTATCATTTCCCATATTCTTCCATTTTTGTTATTTCATTATAAATTTTTTTCTTAGTCTCCAACAATTTTAAATCACCTTGAATATACCCCTGTTTCAAATTTGCATTTTTTTATTAATTTTTTTGTATATTCAATCGCCTTTCTATCAATTCATTAGTCGCTATGCATTCAAACCCTTCCCATTTTAAAAGCCATAACAACCAACACCTGCTGATGAAAAATAAAGCTTATATATGTTAAATCATTTTTTTATCACTTTTTCCCTCCTTCCATAAAAACTATTATTTATATACTTTCATAACAATTATAATAATTCTTTTTATTCTTTCACCAAAAAAACTCTTTCACAAAATTAACAACTTCCTCAACCTTAACTTCAACGCTTTCTCCAGTTGCTCTATCTTTAACTTCCACAATTCCATTAGTCGCACCTTTCCCAGCTACAATTTTAAGCGGAAATCCAATTAAGTCAGCATCTTTAAACTTAAATCCTGCTCTCTCATTTCTGTCATCTAAAAACAACATCTATATTTTTCATTTTTCAACGTCTCATAAATTCTTTTCAGCAACATTTACTTGAGTTTCATCTTTTTACATTAGCAATAATCACATCTGCAATATACGGTGCAATCGATTTTGGCCAAATAATTCCAAAAATCATCGTGTTTTTGCTCAATTATAGCCGACATCAATCTTGAAACTCCAATTCCGTAACATCCCATTTGGATTACTTGCTGTTTACCATTTTCATCTAAAACTTTTGCATCTAACGCTTTTGAATATTTATCTCCCAATTTAAAAATATGTCCAACTTCCATTCCACGAGCAATTTTTAATACACCTTTCCCGTCTGGCGAAATATCTCCCGCTCTAGCCGTTCTAATATCAGCAACTACATCATAATGTAAATCTTCCAAATTAACATTAATAAAATGATAATCCTTTTTATTTGCTCCCAATGCAAAATTTCTCACATATTTTACAGTTTCATCAATAACAACTGTAAGTCCTTCCTTTTTCTCATAAGATCCAGCAAATCCAGGAACAATCCCAAATTTTTCGCATTCTTCTTCAGTCATCATTTCTAATTCCATCGAAGCATTCACTGCATTTTTTTCAATTTAATTTCATTTACATCCAAATCTCCACGAATAAGTGCCAACACATAATTTACCTTATCTTCCAACACTTCCTTCAACATAACCGCTTTAACAGTTTTTTCCTCTGGAATATTCAAAAATTCTGACAATTCCTTAATTGTCTTAGTATTAGGCGTTTCAACCAATTCTTTTGGCAATTTTTCCTCTGAACTTTCCTTCAATTCAATGATACTCGTAGCTTTTTTTCAACATTTGCGAGATAATCTGATGAGTCACTGTATAAAATATCGTCTTCTCCGTTTTCAGCAAGTACCATAAATTCATTTGAAGCATCTCCTCCAATCGAACCAGAATCCGCATCAACCGCTCTAAATTTTAATTCCATTCTTTCCAAAATTCTAGAATATGCATTTTTCATATTCAAAAATTCTTCATCCAACGATTCTTTTGTCAAATGGAAACTGTAGGCATCTTTCATTAAGAACTCTCTTCCTCTCATAAGACCAAATCTTGGACGCATTTCATCTCTAAATTTTGTCTGAATTTGATACAAGTTAAACGGCAATTCTTTATACGAAGTAATTGTATTTCTAACAATATCCGTAACAACTTCTTCATGTGTAGGTCCCAACGCAAATTCTCTTTCATTTCTGTCCTTCATTCTCATAAGTTCTGAACCATAAGCAAACCATCTTCCAGACTCTTCCCACAATGAAGCCGGTTGTAACACTGGCATTAAAAATTTCCTGTGACCCAGCTCTATCCATTTCCTCTCTAACAATATTCTCAATTTTTTTCAAAACCTTGTATCCCAATGGCAAATAGCTATAAACTCCTCTTGTCAACTGTCTAATCATAGAAGCTCTCAACATCAATTTATGACTTATAACTTCTGCCTCTTTTTGGTGCTTCCTTATATGTTTTTTTAAAAAAATGCTTTCGATAATCTCATATCTTCTCCTTCTATATTCATTTTTATTTAAATAAAGTATTTATAATGTTTATATTGTATATTTTTGACTTTTTAGCAATAGTTTTTTTGAAAAAAATAAATTTTTTTAAAAGCTGAATATTTGGAATTTTAGGAAAGATATAGTATAATTATCTTAGAAAACACAGTAAAAATTAAAATCGAAAAAAATATTGTATTAATGCGATTTATAAATTTTGACAAATAATAAAAAAAGGAGAGATTTAAAATGAAAAAAACTTATTTTATTGGGATTATTGGCATTTTTCAGCCTTTGGAATAGCAGAACCTTACAGAGATGAAAGAGGCGTGCTTTTTTTATGTCTGAAGAAGAATGGGTAAGATTTTATAATAAAGATGGACAAGATGTGGATGCATGTATTCCAATTGGATCTATGATCATGGAAGAAAGCTATATAAAAGATGGCAAAAAAATGCCACATACTTTAACTGAAATCCAAAAATATAATTAAACAATTTAACGAAACGCTAGGTGAAGCAGGGCTTCGTGATATTAATGGCAAAAAAGATAAAATCCATGAATTTTACTATGCGGCAGTATGCAAGAAGCCTACACAAAAAAACAATATGATTTAGTCGGATCTCCAACATTTAAAAAAAGAAATGGAAAGAATTTTTAAAAACTCATAAATTTATAGAAGAAAACAATTAAACATAAACTTTTTCTTCAGTCATTTTTCTCTAAATTTATAAACTTGTAAAATTATATTATTTAAAGTATAATGTAAATGAAATTTAAAATATAAAAAAAGAAAAAAATACAAGATGAAATGGAGCTGATCTATGCACAAGCAATTTGCGGAAATTTATGATATTTTTTTATGAAATATGTAGATTACGATGGATGGTATAATTTTTTTAAAGAGATTTATAAAAAAACAAAAGGAACTATTTTTAGATTTAGGATGTGGAACTGGAGAATTTATTTTTACGGTTTCTTGAAGATGGATTTTCTGTTGTTGGAGTGGACTTGTCTGAAAAAAATGCTGGAAGTTGCAGAAAAAAATTAGAAAAAGGTTAAATGGACAAAAAAATTAGGTAAAGAAAAAAATTTGGAAAAAGATAAGTACAAACTTGTTAAAGAAAAATATTATAAATTTTGAAAAATACTGTAGATTTTTGAAAAATAATAAAAAATGGCAGTTTATATCAAAGCCGACTATATTGTCTGCAATTTTGATACGGTAAATTATTTAAAGGATGAAAAAGGAATTTTTGAAATTTATTGAAAAAAATGTAATAAAAATTTAAAAAAAGATGGATTCTTAATTTTTTTGATGCTGTAACTGAAGATATTTTTGAAGAAATATTTGAAAATGACATCTTTCTGGATGAAGAGCCGGAATACACAAGCATCTGGCGGCATGAGCAACTATCCAAGAGAAAACATCTGATAGAAATAGATTTATTTATCCGTGAAAAATGAAAAACGACAATCTATTTAGAAAAATACAATGAAATTCAGAAAAAAATTTATCTATGACCCAGAATGGATTATAAAAACTGTCCAAAAATAAAGGCTTTGAAATATTTGATACCGCCTCAAACCCTGAATTTGGAGAAAGCCGAATATTTTTTTATCCTGAAAAAAATTATAAAACTAATATTTTCCCAACTTAGATATAACGGATTTAGTATAGGCTATTTTATAAAAATAAAAAAAGAAGGTAACTTATGAAAATTGAAAATGAAGAAAACAAAAAATGATTCAACTGAAGAAGAAAGAATAAAAGAAGAAGAAAAAGAAAAACAAAGACTTTTTTTGAAATAGAAAAAAACTCGGAAGGCATAACAATGACAAGGCAGTAAAAAAACAAAAAGAAATAATAAGATTATGAAATATTTTTGCCCTTGCAACGAATATGGTTTATATTCTTGCTCTGCCAATTTTGATTATGCTCGGTTTTTTTATTTGCTTTTTGAAAAAAATATTTATTTAAAAACGGATCAGCCAATTGTCCTGATTATTTTTTTCTTATTTTTAGGGGCTATTTTCAGGATACTGGTCGCTTATAAAGCAAATAAATAATATAAAAATAATTTCTAAATTTCAATATAAAAAGGAAAGAAAGGAAATACAGAAATGCTGGAAAAAAATGCCTGAAAAATATAAAAAAAGTGCATACATTATCTCAATTTTTTTACTATGATATTTTTTTCCCTCTTTTTAGGAATATTTTTTTCAATTATTCTGAACTTTATTTCAGTTACTTAGTTGGAGCAGTAATTTCGGCAATAAATATAAATTTACTTATAAACGGTGTGGAAAAAAATTCTATTTTTTTCAAGATAAAGCCTAAATTACGGGGAAATTTAGAATATTTAAAGCGGATGGCAATCTTTTGCCTTGGAATGTTTATTGTTGGAAAAAAATCAGCCAAAAAAATACTTCCCAAATCACGTTTTAACAAATATTTTAGCAACTGGCATTGGAGTTTTGAACTTTAAATTTTCGTATTTTTTTATCATTTTGGAAAAAAAGTTTTTTTCTTAAAAAAATAAAGAATAAAAATAATTTTTTTTATTTTTAAAAATAAGGGGCCTTGGCCCCTTTTTAACGTTATTTCCTCAGAACAGTAAATTTATTATAGACTCTATTTAACAAAGTTTTGACCTCTTGCAATAAAAACAAATAAAAACATATCTTCTTTTTTTCTAATATGGTTTAGTATGATAATAAATCTACTGACTTTAATTCTCTAAAAAAATTACTCTTCAAAAAAATCTCCTATTCTTCTATATTTTTTTCATATCTTTTTCTCAATAATTCACGTAACGAATATTTATCGATTCTCTTGAATTCCTCTACAACCGCATGACTTTTCAAGTTTTGAGCCATTTCTTCAAGGTTTCTATGAGCACCTCCCAGCAGCTCCTTTATAATTCCATCTATAATCCCTAAACTTTTTAAGCTGATTGCATCCATTTTTTTAAACTTCTAGCGACTTCTGACGCTTTTTGTTGAATCATTAAACAGGATTGAAGCGCATCCTTCAGGAGAAATAACTGAATATACACTATTTTCAAGCATCAAAACAGAATCAGCAACTCCAATTCCCAATGCTCCTCCACTTCCACCTTCACCAATTACAACCGATACAATCGGCACACGCAGTCCAAACATTTCTGCCAGATTTTTAGCAATAGCTTCACCTTGCCCTTTTTCTTCGGCTTCTATTCCAGGATAAGCTCCAGCTGTGTCAATTAATGTTAAAACCGGCAATTTAAAACGTTCCGCCATTCTCATTAATCTCAATGCCTTTCTATATCCTTCAGGACTTGCCATACCAAAATTTCTGTAAAGGTTTGAATCAATATCTCTTCCCTTTTGATGCCCAATTACCATTATTTTGTATCCATCAATCATTGCAAGTCCACCGACAATTGCATGGTCATCCTTAGATAACCTGTCACCGTGAAGTTCCACAAAATCCTGTGTCAGCTCATTTATATAATCTAAAGTATACGGTCTTTGCGGATTTCTTGAAATTTGGATTCTATTCCAGGCATCCATTTCATTTTCTTCAAAAATCCTTATATTTATCTTCCAGTTTTTTTCAAGTTCTGTAATCTGAGCAGAAAAAAATCAATGTTTTTTTCAGCTGAAAAATGCCTTTAATTCCGATATTGCTTCTTCCAATTCCTTAATTTCATCTTTTTATACTCATCTTTTTTTATCCTTTCATTTGAAAAAAATTTTTAAATTTACACTAATTTTTTTCCAATACTCTGTAAATCGTTGTTTTCAAGTCTTTTCTTTCTGAAATTATATCAACCATTCCGTGTTCCAATAAAAATTCTGCCCTTTGAAATCCCTTCGGCAATTTCTGGTTTACAGTTTGCTCAATAACCCTAGGTCCTGCAAAAGCAATAAAAGCATTTGGCTCAGTTATAATCACATCTCCAAGCATTGCAAAGGAAGCTGTAACTCCACCGGTAGTTGGATCAACAGGTACAGAAATAAACGGAATTCTAGCTTCATTCAATTTTTTTAACTGCTCCTGAAGTTTTTGCCATCTGCATAAGTGATAAAATCCCCTCCTGCATTCTAGCGCCTCCTGAACTTGAAACTACCACAACAGGTATTTTCCTTTTCAGTCCACGTTCCATTGCCCTTGTAATTCTCTCTCCAACAACAGAACCCATACTTCCACCCATAAAGCTAAATTCCATCGCAGCAATACTAACTTCTATTCCATTAATTTTTCCAGTTCCGCTTATAACTCCATCCAGCATACGGCTTCGTTCACGTGATGTTTCCAATTTTTCCTCATATCCTGGAAAAATTTAACACATTTTTTTAGAATTAAGCGTCATATCCTCTTCTATAAAAGTTCCTTCATCAATCAAAAGTTCAATTCTTTCAAATGCTGTAAGCCTAAAATAATTTCCACATTTTGGACATACATTCAGATTATTTTTCAAATCCTCATTGTAAATGATTTCATTACATTGATTACATTTTTTCCACTTATTGTCATCCACAATATCCACCGTCAATTTTGACTTAGATGTAAGCGTAACATACTTTTTGATTTTCTGCTTGAAAAACAAACCCATTTTTCACCTCTCAAAAAAATTTTTATTTTTTTATAACAAAGTTATTTTAAAAATTAAACTTAAAAAATTATAACTCCTTTACTCAAATATATTTACAGTAAATTCAATAAAAAAACCATAAATCATATTTATCATTTTGAAACAAGGAAGTTTTTAACTCCTTACACAATAAATTCACTACCAAAATGAAAAAAATAATATAATTTTTATTTGACACTAATATAGTTTGAGCATAAATCTAAATAACAGGTGTTATAATACTATTATATAATACATCATTTCTATTAGAATAAAATTTGAAAAAAATATACACTCCTAAAAAAATACTCTATCTAAAAATCGAAAAACTTATATTCATCAAACGAAAGAAAATAGCACAGAGAAAAAAATCTGTCACTCCCATCCTTTATTCCATACTTCTTATCTCCAACTATGAAAAGTTCCTTATCAGCCAGCTGAGCCCTAATTTGGTGCTTTCTCCCAGTAATCAGCTCAATATCCAAAAAGCGAAACATCCTTATTTTTTTCCCCAGTAAATCCAATATTTTCTTCTGATTTTTTTCAATTTATCAATGTTTATATATTTAAAATAAGTAATGCTTTTTTTAGATTCCCTTGAAACAGGATTTTTCAGAAACAATAACCCTATTTTTCAGCCGTTGTCAAATAATTTTCAATTTTAAAAATCTTTTTTTATTTTTTTAAATTCTCCATTATGAACAATCGCAAAAATATTTTTTTATGAACTTCATTTTTTTCCTAATTTTTTTCAGAAATATATCTCAAAAAAACTTCAATGTTTTTACATCCGATAACAAGTCCCGACGTTTCAAAAATCAATTCTATTTGCAAAATTAATATTCTCACTTTTATAAATTTTTTTTAAAAAAACTTCACTAAGTCCATATTTATGCCCTGTTCCCTTATGCATTGGGATTTTTTTCCGCCTTATTTACAATAAAAAAATCTTCATTTTCAAAAAAATAACCATTTTTTTATATTTTTTTCAAGCTCATTTTTGAGAAATTTGCAGTTTTTTTATTTTATTTTCTGCTTTCTCATTTTTTTAATATTTCCTATTGATAAATTTTTTTATTATAACTTTATCATTTAATAACAACCGATAATTTTTCCTTCGACTTTTTCCCATTAATTTTTACATCTCCAGATCTTATTGCACTAAAAAAATCCTGCTAAGCGACTCATTTTTTTGAAACTTTTCCTCAAGTATCTATCCAGTCGCATCCCTTCCATCTCAGAATTTACAATAATTTCATTCTTTTTCCAAAAAATTTCTCCTATTTCTTAAATTATTTATTATTATGAATTTTTATACTTTCCACTATTCCTATTATAATAAACGAAGCTAAAAACGAACTTCCTCCGTAACTCATAAATAATAATGGTTTTCCTGTAACTGGCACGAGTCCAATTGTCATCCCTACATTTACAACTACGTGCATAAATATTACACCTGCCAAGCCATACAGTATAAGCCTGCCAAAACTGTCCTGTATAATTCGGGTAATTCTCATTATTTCCAAAATTAATCCGAAATATAGAAGTAAGACTAGTGTGGATCCAAAAAATCCCATTTCTTCAGATAATACTGAAAAAATAAAATCCGTCTGCGCTTCAGGAAGAAATTCCAATCTGCTTTGGCTTCCCTGTAACACTCCCTTACCTAATGCACCTCCTGCTCCAACTGAAATTTTTGACTGGATTACGTGCCATCCGCTTCCTTTTTTATCCTTTTCAGGGTGTAAAAATGTTTCTACACGATCCCTTTGATAACTGCTAAGTACAAATCTATAAACTGGATAAACTGATAGCATTACTACAATTCCTATTATCCAGATTGGCTTCATATTTGCTTCATACAGAAAAATCATAAATAAAAATGCAGAAATTGTTATTAATGTCGTTCCCAGATCAGGCTGTATTAGAATAAGCAATATAAGAGGCATTGCTGGCAGAATTGAACCAACAATATCCTTTAAGTTGTTAATTCCATTTTTTTATATTTTTTTCTACAATCCAGTAGGCAATAACTAGAATAATTATCACCTTTACAAATTCCGACGGCTGCAGCTGAAATGGCCCAAGTGCAATCCAACGTTGCGCTCCAAGAGTCTTTTTCCCGGCAAAACGTACAAGCGGCAGCAATATTGCCCCAATTCCGTAAATATGCCAAATATACAGCTTTATATGTCTATAATCAAATGCGGCTATAATAAACATCAATATTGTCCCTATAACAATCCATAAAAATATTTTTACCAACCATTCCGCTTTGTCTTGTCGCACTATATACAAATACTGTGCTAATTGTCACAAGTGCATAAACTATCAGTAAAAATCATTTTTGTCCATACGAAAAAAATATTATTTTTTTCAGATCTTCAATTATTCTTTGACTTTTGAAACATTCTCTTCTCCTAACCCTATTTTTTTAATTATCATAAATTCCTTTTTAACTTTACCTTACTTTTTTTAATATTTCCAAGAACCGTAATATTTTTCTGTTAAATATCCAGTTTTTTTGCAAAATTATTCACATCTTCAAGTTTTTACTGAATTTACTTCATTTTTTTATCTTTTCTGCATCTAATATTTCATTTTTTTCTAATATAGTAATTTCCCAAAATTCCCATTCTTGAACGTGGATTTTTCCATTGAAAATGCAATTCGGCTCATATATTTATTTTTTTGCCTTTTTGAAGTTCATCTTCTGTTACTCCACTTTCACGTAATTTCTTAAATTCTGCAAGTGTTATTTCTATTGCCTTTTCATAATTTTCCAGATTTGTCCCAATATACGTTGATGTCAAACCTCCAGAAAGGTAATACTGATTAAATGTGTAAACAGAATATGCAAGTCCATTTTTTTCACGAATTTCCTGAAAAAGTCTAGAACTCATTGAACCGCCGATAATATTTTGCTAAAAATATCAGTATATATTTTATTTTCACTGTTATAATCTTCGCTTTGATGTGAAATACAAATATTAACTTGATTTATATCCTTTGAAACAACTCTTTTTCCAGCATTAAATGAAAACTCTGTCTTCTCACGTCTATTAACCTTCTTATCAGCCAGCTTTCCAAAATATTCATCTACTTTCTGAGTAATTTCATCCTTATCAAAATTTCCAGAAACAACAATTAAAATATTATCCTTAGTGTATCTTTCCTTGTAATATTTTCTGATTTCCTCTGCTGTAAATCCCTTCACGCTTGCCTCTGTTCCAATAATAGGCTTTCCATACTGCCCATTTATACAATCTGCATAATTCATCTCGAATACCAGGTCATCTGGCGAATCCTTATACATTTTAATTTCTTCCACAATTACATCCTTTTCCTTTTCCAATTCCTTTTCATCAATCGTAGAATTTATAACAATATCAAACAAAATATCAATAGATTTTCCCAGAAACTGTGTCAAGGCATTTATAAAAAAACAGTTTCCTCCTTTTGTCGTATGCGCATTCACATTCGCCCCAAGATAATCAATCTCATCTGAAATTTCAAAAATAATTTCTATTAGAGTCCCCTTAAAGATCATATGCTCCAAAACATGTGAAATTCCTTCTTCTGTATCACTTTCATCCCGTGATCCTGTTTTTTTACAAATACACCAACTGAACAAGTAGAAATACTTTTCTAATTTATCAAAAAAATAACTTCTATTCCAGTATTTGTCCTTATTTTTTTCTATCATTTCAATCCTCTCTCAATCCTTATTTTACACTAAACTCTATTTAAAAAAACAGAATTATATTTTTATATTATATGCTAACAATAGTTTCTGACCCTTTGCAAAAGAGTCCACTGTTTGCACATGAAACAGTATTAAATAAAAAAATAATACTACATATTAATATTCCGAATCTCTAAATAATTTTATTCCAACTACAAAAAAATACAATTAACGGAATAAAGCAAGTCGCATAAATTGGAACTGTGCCTGCAACTGCCATTGAACGCAAAATCGTGCTGATACCGTAATAGGCATAACCTATTATTACAGATAATCCAATATTTAACGCGGCTCCCCCCCTTACATATCTACTTCCAAGTGAAAGTCCAATTAAGCACATGACAAATGACGACAATGCAAAAGATATTCTATAATAAAAATTCTATTCTTAAATTTAAGGAATCTGCTCCGACCCTTGTAAAATAAACTGTTTTCTCACGTAATTCAGGCATTGTCAAATTTTTAGCCTTTACTGGACTTGCCAGAACATCTTCCATACTTGCAACAAACCTGAATTTCTTTTGTATCCGCAGGCTTTGTTAAATTAGTCCTGCTGTCATATTCCTTTAAATCTTTAAAAGTCCATACATTTGTTTTCGGATTAATTTTTGCAAATGGCGAAGTATATATCTTGCTGATTTTTACTAAATCCCTTTTTTTCAAATTTAAAAAAATTTCAATATATTCCATTGTTCCAGTATTTTTTTATTTACATTTTCACTATACAGAACTGTCTTTTTTTATCAATTTTTACGAAAACGAATTTCTTTTGCGCCCTTACAGGCTCCTTATTATCAATTTTAAGGGACTTTAAATTTTCTTTCTTAGTATTTGATTTCCCTAATATGTCATAGTTTATCCAAAATACTCCCATACTTACAAGAAATGAAAAAATCATAGGAAATAACACTATTCTTGCAAAACTTATTCCACTTGTTTTCATTGCGGCAATTTCCAGCTGTTTTGCCATCTTGCTTATACACAGCAGGCTTCCCAGCAATACTCCAAGAGGAGCAGTATTTGTTATAATTTCAGGTGTTCCATATCTCAGATACTTTATGGCATCGTGGCCTTTAAGCTTTCCATCCATAATCCATCCTGTCAAGCTGATACTTTCTGCTAATAAGAAAATCAAAAAAAACATCATCATACCCAAAAGGAAACTTTTTACATAATTTGAAATTATATACTTGTCTAATTTGTTCATACTCCTCCCTTCGTTATTTTCCTCTATATTTCTTTATTGAGAAATATATACACAATATAAATAAAACAAAATTAGGAACCCACATTGCAATATTTGCAGGCACATTATTCTTCAGTACCATAATTTTTGCATAACTTGCCATTCCTATATAACCAAATATAACGATTAAACTTACACCAAAAACTTATTCCTCTTCCACTTCTTCTATGCCCAACTGAAAGAAGCACTCCAAGCCAGCATAAAAATGTACTTGCTAGCGGGCCTATAAGCCTTTGGTAAATTTCTACCTGTGCCTTTAAAGCTGTTTCCTTTTCTCCAGGCTTGTTTATATTTTCCTTATAAAAATTTATTTAACTCTTTTATATTCATTTCCTTACGGCTTTTTTTCACTTCCTTCTTGCTTTCTCTAAAAAAAGTAGTAATAGGTATTTCCTGTTCCATATACTCAGCTGAAACTTGATTGCTGCCATCTTTTTCAAAAGCATACCCTTTTACTTTGCTCAAATTTATGATTCCTGGATCAAATCTTGCATTTTCAGCCAAAAAAACTATTGGATAATGGTTATCCCCACGTTTATTTATTATTAGAAAGTTTTTTGCTGTTGCCGCTTCATTATTTACCTCATCAATATAAAAAAACCAAATCCCTTTTCTTCATTTGTCAGAAATACTTTTTCTTCCGTCAGTGAACTAGGCTTTGAAGCAAGCACCTGCTTTGTCTGAGCATTTATATTTTTCCAAGGCACGGGGATTTACATAAATTTCAAGTCCTAATCCAATCAATGTTAACACTACACCAAAAATAAATGCTGGTCTAAGTATTCTAAAAAGCCCTATTCCAGAACCTTCCATTGCAACAATCTCATTTGTTTCTGAAAGTCCGCCATAGACAAGCATTACTCCAAGAAACGCTCCCATCGGTATTGTCTGCACAAGAACTCCTGGCATTGCATAAAAATAGATAGTCTATTATGGATATAAACGGCAAATCACTTGCAAACAGACGCTCCATAACTTCCATTACAACATTTAACATCATAATAAATGTAAATATGCTAATTCCAAACAATGACGGCAAAAATAAGTGAATTGTAAATATACCTGTCAATTATTTTTCATTTTTATCAATTTTTCCTTTTTTTATTTTTTTCTTTTATTCCATTTTTTTCATAAATTTTTTTATTTATTTTAATTAATCTCTTTTTGATTTTTTTCAAATTTATCTGGTTCTGGATTTTCATAATCATGTAAAAACATCATTTATTACTTCCTTTTCCCGTTGACTTATAACATATCTCTTCACATCATTTTCTATAAATCCAGGAAAAAGAATCCGTAAACCTTAGTGCATATTTTGTCATAATCTTAATGCAAATACTTTTTATTCCTTGCATTTTTTTATGCTTTTTACTTTTTAGAGAGCCTGCAATTACTACAATGTATACAATAATTGCAACAAAAAAACAATTTCATTATTCCAAATATCATTCCAGACAATTTATCAAATTTATTTATTTTTTTATACTCTTTAAAAATTTTTTTATTAATTATCAAAAATAGCAGAATAGGCAAGATATTGGATTGCAACGATTACAATAAATACTTTCAACTGATTTTTGAGACTTAATTCCCTCTGAATCCAGAAAAAAATTTATAAACATAATTTGTTATAAAAAAATAATAAAAAAATATACTTAAACATATTAAAAAAATTCCAGCGAAAAAAACCTCTCCTGTACCCAAGAAACATAAATATTATCAGCAAAACTACAAATCCAATATCCAGTATCATTTTTTTACTCCTATTTTTTTCTACATAAATTCTAGGCACCCTTTGACTTATTCCACATAAAATCTCATACGAAATAGTGCCACACAATTCAGCAACTTCCACAACACTTATATTTTCACCAAAAAATTCCACAACATCGCCTTTTTTAGCTTCATCCTTTAATTCATCAGGAAGTAAAATCATAAGCTGATCCATACAAACACGTCCTGCAATTTTACATTTATGCCCTTTATAAAAAACATAGCCTTTATTTGACAAATCACGCCTTACTCCGTCAGCATACCCAATGGAAACAGTCGCATAAGTTTCCCCAACTTTTCCAAGGTAAGTATTTCCATAACTTATAAAGCTGTCTTCCTTTAATGTTTTTATATAGCTTATTTTAGCAAAAAGAGACATTACAGGCTTAAATTTATACGGTGCAGTTTCCTTATCTGTAACTCCTCCATAAATTATAATTCCAGCCCTCACAAAAATCCTGTATGCTTTCTTGAAATTTTTAAAGTTCCAAAACTGTTGTGCAGATGTCTATATCGTATTGATGGTATCCCACTTGATATTTTTTTCACACATTGCTTTTAAATTTTTCTTTCCTGCAATTTTGTATATTCTTTGTCGCTGTCAGATGATGAAAAATGCGAAAAAGATTCCTATTGGATTAATATGTTTTACATTTTTTTAAGAATTTTTATTTAATTGTTCCACTTCGCTTTCTTGAAATCCTACACGTCCCATTCCTGTATCTATCTTTATAAACACGTCTACAGTTTTTCCCTGTTTTCTTTTCCAGTTTTTTTCCAAAAAAATTCTATTTCTTCAAAAATCTGTCACCATAAAATAAATCTTCTTGTCAGCAATGAGATCCATATATTCATTTTCCACAGGTCCTAATATCAGCACCATAATATCATTATGAAGTTCCTTTATTTTCAGCGCTTCATCACTTGTCGCCACAGCAAAAATTCTTAATTCCCTTTTTTTATTAAAGCGTCACAGATTTTTAACATTCCATGCCCATAAGCATCTGCCTTTATTACCGCTATTATTTTTCTCTTTAGGCACAATTTTTCTCAATTTCATCAATATTGCTATACAAATTATTTATATTTATTTCTGCCCAGCATCGCATTTTTTTCATTTCACCTTTCTAAACTTATCATTTTATTTTTTTATTTTATCCTATCTTTCAAACAAATTAATTAAACTAAAACTTTATCCTTTTTCATCATATCCATTTACTGTTTTTTTCCTGAATGTTTTGTAGTATCTTTTAGCTTTTGGCTCATCTTTACCTTTTTTTCATGATATAAACCAAAGGACTTGCTACAAATACTGATGAATATGTTCCAACTAACATTCCCGCAAACAATGTCATACTAAATGTCTTTAACGTATCTCCTCCAAGAATAAGAAGTACAATTACAGAAAAATAAAGTAGTCAATGAAGTATAAATCGATCTTGTAAATACTTGATTTATAGATTTTTTTCTATTATTTCACCAAATGACATTGAAACTTTATTTCTTCCTGATCTATTTTTTTCTTAATATTTTCCCTAATTCTGTCAAATACGACAATCGTATCATTAATGGAATATCCCAAAATTGTAAGAATTGCCGCAATAAATGGAGTATCTATCTCATATCTAAGCATTGTAATAACTCCAAAAGCAATAATAACATCGTGAATTAATGCCACAATTCCCGCTATTGCATAAATAAACTCAAATCTTACTGTAATATAAATAATAATCAATATACTTCCTATCAATAGCGCTTGAAATGCATTCGCTGTCAATTCCTTACCAATTACCGCACCTACAGTTTCATTTTTACAACTTCAAATTTTCCAGTATTCTGTTTTTAATTCTGACATTACTTTTTGCTTTTTGAGCACTGCTCATTTGCTCAGTTCTTATAATAACTGTATTATCCGTATCAGAAAAACTGTACTCTTTTTGCGCTTCATTTGAGGAATTTTTCCCAATTAGACTGTTTAACGTGCTACTTACTGCGTTTTGATCTATTTTTTTACTATATTTCAGTTGAATTAATTCTCCACCTTTAAAGTCAACACCTAAATTTAATTTTATGGTAAATAGTGAAATTAGTGAAATTAAAACCATTGTCGCTGAAATTCCCAAGTAAAGTTTTCTATTTTTAATAACTTTCAAATTAATCTTCATTATTTAAAAGCTCCTTTCCAGAACAACTGCTCTCTTTTTATCTTAAACACCTGTATAAACAATCTTAAAAAAATATTTTTTTGATACAAATACCCCTGTAATTACCGTAGCAACCACACCAAGTGACAATGTTACAGCAAATCCCTTTATTGGCCCTGTTCCAAAGAAAAATAACACAGCCGCCACAAGTAACGTTGTTATATTTCCGTCAATTATCGCAGGAAAAAGCATTTTTCATAACCCTTTTCCACTGCATCGTGCAGCGATTCTCCAAACCGCGACTCATCTTTTTATTCTTTCATAAGTAATTACATTCGAGTCAACTGCCATTCCCAATGTCAAGATAAATCCTGCAATTCCAGGAAGTGTCAAGGCCGCTCCAACTCCACTAAGCAATCCTAAAAACTAGAACTCCATTTATAAGAAGCGCAATATCTGCCACAATTCCAGGTATTTTATAAATAGCAATCATAAATACTGAAATTACACATAAAAGCAATTAATCCTGCTACTCCAGTCTGTTTTATCGAATCTACTCCAAGTGTCGCACCAACCGTTCTATTTTCAACAATTTTTATTTCCACAGGCAACGCTCCTGATTTTAATAGATTTGCAAGGTTATTTGCTTCTTCCATTGAAAATCTTCCAGTTATAACTCCACTTCCTCCACTAATTTCACTGTTAATCGTAGGAGCCGACTGTTCTTTATTATCCAGCATTATTGCCAGTCGCTTTCCAATATTTTCTCTTGTAATCTTAGCAAAGGTATTTGCCCCTTGCGAACTCAATTCAAAACTAACTGATGGCATTCCCATTTGATCTCTTGTTACCCCTGCAGATTTTAAGGCAGATCCTTCCAAAAGCACAGGCCCATAAGAACCATCCCTATTTTTTTATTCTAAACTCAAGTTTTGCAGTCGTACCAATTAATTCAACAGCCTTTTGAGGGTCTTTTTATTCCCGCAAGCTCCACTATCAATTTATCATTTCCGCTAAGCTGAATAACAGGTTCAGCCACCCCAATACTGTTTACCCTTCTTTCAATAATACTTTTAACTTTACTCATCGTATCAGGCTCAATTTTCCCCTGTGCCTGCAATACAACTGATGTTCCACCTCGTAAATCAAGCCCCAATTTTATTTTTATTCAATGCTAAAAATAACAATTGGAACAATAATAACTACTAAGCGACCAAATATAATGTGATTTTTTTATTTTGCATTTTTTTCATCCTTTCTTTTTTTATTTTATTTAAATATCTATTCTTATAAATATGTTTTAATAAATTTTAAAAATAAATATACTTTATTTAGACTTTCTAAGTTAATGTATCCAAATATTTTTTTGTAAAAATTATCGAAGTCGCCACCATATCCACAACTTTCCTTCTGCTCTTTCTCATTCTTTTTTTAGAATAGTTTTTTTCAAATAATGTTCCGCTTCTGTCGTCGTATATCTCTCATCCACAAAAAAATAATCTGAATTCCTGGTATTTCTTTTTTTAACTCTTCCACAAATTCTTCCACTTTTTTTCAACTTGCCTTTTTTTAGTTCCGTCCAAGCTTTTTGGAAGTCCAACAACGACTTTTTTTGTGCTTTCATCGTCTAAAAATCTCTTTTTATTCTTGCAATCGGATCTATTTTCGTCCTGTCAATCACTTCAAGAGCAGTCGCAAGAATTCCCAAAGGATCGCATTTTGCAACTCCAATTCTCACATCTCCGACATCAAGTCCAATAAATTTTTCTCATCTTTTTCTCATTTCTAAATTTTTATTATTCAAATTATGAATTAATTTTTGACAAGGGGATAAACCCCTTGCTAATTGACATTTATTCAATTATATAAATTATAATTTTTTTCATTTACAAACTCAAATGCTTTTATCAACAGCTTCTTTTACAGCATTTCCATCTTTTTCCACCAGCTTGTGCAAAATCAGGTCTTCCTCCACCGTTTCCGCCAGCAACTTGAGTCGCAACTTTTACGATTTCTCCAGCTTTTACTTTTGAAATCAAGTCTTTTTGTAACTCCAACTACGAAAAATCGCTTTTTCCATCATTATTTGTTCCCAAAATAATAATTCCAGATTGAAGTTTTTCTTTTCCTCTATCTACGATTTCTTTTTAATTCATTTACATCTTTATTTTGCAAATCGCACTTTTTAATACTTTTTACTCCATTTATTTCATCTACATTTTCAAGTAATTCATTGATTTCATATTTTTACTAATTTAGTTTGTAATTGCTCATATTCTTTTTACGATATTTTTTTTAGCTTCTGCGATATATTTCTCTACAACGTCAACCACATTTTTTTCCATCAGTTTTCAACATTCCAGCAACTTTACTTAATTTTTTTCTTCAAGTTTATTAACATATTTCAAACTTGCATGTCCTGTTGTTGCTGTAATTCTACGAGTTCCTGAAGCTATTCCACTTTCAGATTCAATATTGAATAATCCAATTTCTCCAGTAGATTTAACGTGTGCACCTCCACAAAGCTCGATTGAATATCCGTCAATTTCAACGACACGAACTACATCTCCATATTTATCAGAGAAAAAGTGCCATCGCTCCTCTTTTTTTCGCATCTTCAATATTTTCAAAAATCAATTTTAACTTTCAAGTTAGACAAAAATAATGTCATTTACAGATTTTTTTCGATTTTTTTCAATCATTTCTGGCTCAATTGCTTCATAATGTGAAAAAGTCAAATCTCAATTTTTTTCATCATCCACAAGCGAACCAGATTGCTCAACATGAGTTCCTAAATTTTCTCTTAAAAAACTTTATGTAAAAATATGTGTTGCAGTATGGTTTCTTTGAATATCTTTTCTACGATCCGCATCAATTTTTCATTTTTACTTCTGCACCAACTGATGGAGCAATTCCTTTTACAATCTCTACTTGATGAATAAACACATCATGTTTTTTTCACAACATTTACAACTTTTCCTTCAAATTCTCCAGAAGTAATAATTCCAGTATCAGCAACTTGTCCTCCTGATTCCGCATAAAATGGCGTTCTATCAAAAAAATCACTTCATATCCTGAAATCCTCTTCACTTTTTAGCAATATGCAAAAATCTTTCCTTCATCTTTAAATTTTTTTCATATCCTGTAAATTCAGTTTTTTTCCGTGTTCTTCAAAGAATTTATCAATAAAGTCATCTTTTTATCATATCTGAAACCGTAACTCTGCTATTTTTTTGATCTTTTTACTTGTTCTTCTAATTTTTTTGGTTAAATTCTTCTTCAGAAACTTCATACCCTTGATTTTTCCAAAATTAATTCTGTCAATTCAAATGGAAGTCCAAATGTATCATATAATTTAAACGAAGCATCTGCTGAAAGTTTTTTTAATTCCTTCTTTATCCATTTTTCAATTTCTTCAGTTAGCATTTCAATTCCATTTTTTTCAATGTCAACGCAAATCTTTCTTGCTCAAGTTTTAAAAACTTTTTCAATGTATTCTTGTTTTTTTCAACTAATTCTGGATATGCCTCTTTCATATTTTTCCACAACATAAGGCACTAATTTATACAAGAACAAATCATCTTTCGTAATATCCAATTTTTTTGTTTTGCAACGATTCCCGCACCAAATGCTCTTCTTATAATTTTTTTCTTAAAATATATCCACGACCTTCATTTGATGGCAAAAAACTCCATCCGCTATCAAAAAAATACTGACGCTCTAATATGATCCGCAATAACTTTTTACAGTAATTTCAAATTCTTCTTTCTTAATATCTAAAACTTTCTCAATACCTTTTTATTATCGGCATAAATATATCAGTTTCAAAGTTATTATCTTTTTTTGCACAACTGAAGCTATTCTTTCAAGTCCTGCTCCTGTATCAATATTTTTTTCTGGAAGTGGCACAAGTGAACCGTCTTCAAGTCTATTCCATTCAGTAAACACAAGGTTCCAAATTTCTAAGAATCTATCTCCTTCCATCTCCTGGCTTACAGTTAATTTCTTCATTATTTTTACCCATATTTTGTGTATCGTAATAAATTTCACTACAAGGCCCACAAGAACCTACAGGTCCAGTCGCCCACCAGTTATCTTCTTCTCCAAGTCTAACAATTCTATCTTCAGGCACTCCAATTTCCTTATTCCAAATTTCATAAGCCTCATCGTCTGTTTTATAAACAGAAACATAAAAGTCTTTCTGGATCCAATTTCAAAACTTTTGTTATATATTCCCAAGACCATTCAATCGCTTCTTTTTTTAAAGTAATCTCCAAACGAGAAATTTCCCAGCATTTCAAAAAAATGTATGGTGTCTAGGCGTTCTTCCTACATTTTTCCAAATCATTAGTTCTTATACATTTTTTTGATAAGTCGTAATTCTTGGAAACGGAGCTTCCTTCTCTCCCAAGAAAAAAATGGCTTAAACGGCACCATCCCAGCAACCGTCAACAACAAACTTTTTATCATCTGGTATTAACGAAGCACTTTCAAAAATGTTTATGCTCCTTTTGATTTAAAAAAATCTACAAAAACTTTTTTTCTTATTTCATTTCCTGTCATTTTTTTCTATCCTCTCTTTAATTATATCTTTTTTTATTTATAAATTTTACTTATCTTATTTTTTTAAAAAATAAATTTAAAATTTTAATTATTACTCTAAATCAAAATTATAAAAAAACTTCTTTAAATTTTTTTCTAAAAATCATATAAAAAAATTTGTACAATTAAAAACTATTATTTATTTTTTTCTTCCAATCTCTGATATTTTTTTCATGTATCTTTTTGGATTGCCTAATCGCTCTTTCTTTATCATCAAGAGTAAATTTTATTCCTTCACTTTTTCTTATATTTCTTATTTAGTTTCCTTGTAAGAATATTTTTCATAATTTTTTTGACTGCATTCTCCTATCTTTATATTTTTCATAATGATATAGCAACCAAACTTCAAAAAGAGCAATTGGAAAAAGATCAATTTATAATTATTTTTTTCAAACATTCCTTGTTAATTTTATCCAAATCATTTTTTTATCTTTGTCTAAAAACACCAAATTTCAATATTTTCATCAATTATACTTCTTTTTTTCTTTATTTATTTCCTTTTCGATATTTTTTTCCAACTTCCATCTCCACAGGAAATAAATCTAAATCCAATATCTACTGCCTTATCTTGAAATTGTCCGTAATACTCCTTTATATACTTATCTTCACTCCAATTTTTAGAGCCTTCCATAAAAAAATAAATATACTTTTTTTCTTTAATTTTCGATTTTTGTTATTCATTCCTTTTTTTCTAGCCATAAATCAACCCCAAAAATCTTCTAATTTAGGTATTCCACCAAAATTTCCATTCAAATAATCTCTTAACAAGTATTTATTTTTTTCGTATCCTTCTACATCTGATAATGAATAAAGTTCAGTTCCTGTTGACACATCATTATTTTCCAAAAAACCATATTTGATCTTCTCTAAATAAATTAAAATCCAATAATAATAAATTGTGAGTAGTAAATATTAATTGAGCGTTTTTTTCTATTATATTCTACAGAATTAAACATTTTTATGATTTCCTTTATCAAGCTATAATGCAAAGTAATGTCTAATTCATCTATTATCATTACTCCCCCATTATTTAATAAATTATAGATTGGAAAAAACATTGATAGTATCTTTTGTGTTCCTGCCGATTGCTCATAATATTCTAATTTATATTTTTTTTGTTTTTGGTTATCTTCATAAACAAAGTGTATTCTATAAATATAAGCTATTTGAGATAACAATTTCTCCTGTTCTTTTTCACTCAATATCTGAAATTCTTTTACTTTCTCGTATATTTTTTTAAGAAAAAAATTCATTTTTCTCTATACACCTCAATATCATTCACAGTAATTCCTATTTTTTTAAAAAATTCTATGACTAACTTTTTTTGTTATTTTTTTATTTTCATATATATTTTTCCCAAATCATCACTATAATTATTAATTTTTTTATTTTATCTATATAAAATATATATTTTTCTATTTCTTCAGGAACTCTCCATTCGATAATTCTTGATATTACACTGTCACTGTCTGTCAGAGTCCTCATTTATAAAGCCTATAGTTATTTCATATTCTGAAAAATATTTCTTTGTCATATTTTACAATTTTATTGTTTTCTCTTTCAAAAAAACAAGTTTTCTTTCTAAAGCAGTTATATATAACTTTTCTTTTATAATTTTTTTGTATTAAAAATTTATTTCTAATATATATTCATAAATTTTATCATCTACTACATTCCTTACTTTTTATCGTTGAATTTTTTTATCTTCTTCCCCAAATCTAAAAGCCTTCTTTTATTATATTTTTTTCTATCCCTTTATTAAACAAATAATACCTGAATATACTTAAAACTGAAGTAAAATTTGATTTCCCGCTGGCATTTCCTCCAAAACAGCACAGCAGTTTTCAATAATTCAAATTTTTTTCTTTTCCCTACTTCAACTTCAAAAAGAATTTCTATCTTCAATTTTATTTTCAGCTTCCATTGAAAAAAATTGTTTGATTTTTTTAAAAAGATTTTAAATTTTTTTATCTCTATGTCTAATAACACTCTTACCCTCCTTATACCACAAGGAATCTTTCACCTATTTTTTTATTTTTTTCTTTTTATTATTTTAAAATCATTATTTTTTTAATTAATATCGCTTCTTTATTATTTATTAATTCCAAATCTAATTTATCCTTATACAATTCAACTATTTTTTTCAGAACTTTCTGCAAACGGTTCTTCGCCAAAAATGAGGAACTAAATAAAAAAATCTATCAGATTCATTCCTGTGTAATCACTTAATTCCTTTGCCAATGTTTTATCGTCTGCAAGCGAAGCATATTCGATATTAGGACCTGTTATTACAGACCCCTGCCGATTCTCCGATATAAAGCAATCCATTTTTCTATTCTTTCCTTCCAAATAAGAAATTAAATTTTTTTTCTTTTCAATTCTTGTAATAAATAAAATGTATTTCCACCAGAAATAAAAAAATTATCTCTCGCTTCTGATAATTTCTCCTTCACTGTTTTTTTCTGAAAAAAACAGAAATATCAAAAATTATCCACTTCATATCCAATATTCTCAAAAAGCCTTCTCTGTAAGATACATATAATTCTTATATTCTTCCACATTAGTCGCTGTCGGAATAAATAATATTTTTTTACTTTTTAGCATTTTTTTATCCAAAAAAATTCTTTTTACAAATCCTATACTTTCGTATAAAGATGACGTCAAAATCATATTTTTTTCAAAAAAATCAACCTCCTAATCCAACTTGAAGTTATCTCCAAGATAAACTCTTCTGGCAGTTTCATCATTCGCAATTTGCTCACCAGTTCCAGAAATCAAGATTGTCCCTTTCCAGCCATTATATATGCTCTTTCAGTAATTCTCAATGTTTCACGCACATTATGATCTGTAATTAAAACTCCTAATCCTCTTTCTTTTTAATTGGATAATTATATTTTGAATGTCTTCTACTGCAATAGGGTCAACTCCTGCAAAAGGCTCATCCAACAAAAATAAAAATCTGGATTTGTAGAAATCGTTCGAGCAATTTCCACACGTCTTCGTTCCCCTCCTGAAAGTGCATACCCTAAACTTTTTTTGCAACATGTGAAAGTTTAAATTCTTCAATCAAACTTTGCATTGTAGCAATACGTTCTTTTTAGGAACTCCACGCATTTCCAAAACTGAAACTATATTTTCTTCCACAGTCAAATTTCTAAAAAAACAGATGCCTCTTGTGGCAAATATCCAAGCCCTAGCCTAGCCCTTTTTGTACATTGGCAAGTTTGTAATTTCCTGCCCATTATACATAACTCTTCCGTGATTTGGCCTTACAATTCCTGTGATCATATAAAACGTAGTTGTCTTTCCTGCCCCATTAGGTCCAAGAAGTCCCACAACCTCGCCCTTTTTCCATCGCAAGGCTTACACTTTTTTTACAACTTCCCTGTTTTTATATATCTTTTTTTCAAGCTATCGGCTTCTATACTAATTTTTTTCTAGCCATATTCTCTCCTACTTATTCTCTTTTTTTCTATTCCTTTATAAAAAAATTCTAATTTTTTTATTTTTTTCTTCCTTTTTTTACAAGATTCAAAAAAATTTCACTCCACTATAAATATTACTATTATTCAATTTTACAGCCTTCATTTTTTTATATTTTCTAATTTTTTTCTTTTTCAATGTCGTTTATTTATTTTAACTTCAATAGATCTGTTCGGCAACTTATCTTTTTTTATTTTACAAGAAATCAAAAATTCCTTGCTTCAGAACATTTGTTTTATTAAATTCTAAATACATGTAGTTTCGAGCAAGCCTAATAATTTTAAATTCTTAAAATTATTATTACTTCGATATATTATAAATCATTTTTGCTTTTTTTCTACTTTTTTTAAAAATTGACTACGTAAAAAAATTTAACAAATGATTTAATTTAGTAAAAAAATTTGTTTTTTTAAAAATATTTTTTTATTATATAATTGAAAAAAAGAAATATAATCGTAAGAAGAAAGGAAATAAAAAAATGATTTTTTTAGATAAAAGCTATTTTGTACTTAACACAAAAATATCGAAAAAGCCACGTGAAGTAATCGAAGAGGAACTAGAATTTGTAATAAAGCAATGCATTTTAAACTATTTTTGTAAATGAAAAGAAAAATTGACATTAATGAACTCTCGGATTTAAAATGTAACACTTGTCATAGATTTTGAAGATGATGATAAAAAAATAATAAGACAAAAAAATGATTGTAGAAGAATACTTATTTGAAATAAATCACAAAAAAATATGCCATTAGCGAGAACCTTTAGACTTGGAACCGATAACGACCATTATGTCCGGAGTGATTTAAAAAGAATTGGAAAAATGAAATTGATATGTTTGAAAAACGGTATTGGCATTTCCAAAAAAATAGTTAAAAAAACTCATACTATTTCACATTTTCACGTAATAAATCCATTATAAATTTTTAATTTTAGCAAGGGGCTAAAACCCCTTGTCATAAAAATAAATAAAACATAGTCTTTTTTTATTAAAATTCAATGTTAAAAAAATTCGAGTAATTTTATTGAACATACACTCCAAAAATCTTTTATTGTCAACTAAAAATCTCAATATTTGGAACATCTTTATATTTTGATAAATTTCCGTCAAAAAAACCAAGCTACAAGCTCTTCATCCCTTTTCAATTTCCGTACCATTATTTACAAATACACTTACAACTAGCTCCTTGAAATTTTCCATTCCCTGCTCAATATCGCTTAAAATCTGTTCTTTCGTCTGTCCTTTTGTACAAATCATTAATAAGCACATTTGATATTCGCTTTTTAATTTTTTTCCAAAAACTCTTTCATTTAAAAATAAAAATTTTTTTCTTCAAAAACCTTAGCTCTATAATTATTGTCAAAAGTTTCCAATCCGAATGCAAATCTTACTTCTTGTTCAGAAAAATATTCTCTAATTTCATTCAATCTATTTAAGTACCCAAAATACGCTTCAAAATAAAGTATTTTTATGTTTTTTTCTCTTTACAAACTTCTCTTATCTTTTTCTAATGTCGTACCACTTAGCTCAAACACCGACCCAGAGTTTATAACTTCAAGAACTCCATATTCCCCAGTAACTCTACTCAAAGCCTCAAAATTTACTTTTTTCATCTCTTCTTCGTCATTCGTATTATCCAAAATGTAATTACAAAAAGCGCACTTTCCATAAGCACAGCTAAACCCTTTTAATAATACGATTTCACGAGGATTTTTCTCTTTTATTACACTATATCTTTCCATGTTATATATACCTTTTTTTATTTTTTTTCATTTTATTTATTTAATATTAATCACTTATTTTACCTTGTTTTTTTCCATAAAGTTGCAATATACACAAAAAGGTGTGTCAAGCAGTGAAATTACAATTTTTAATAAATATGTTGAAAATATGATTCCCAATTACTGTTTTAAATGGATAAACTCCTGTAAATGCCAAAAATGAAAAATACAATATTATCTAAAAATTTGACTTATCATTGTACTTGCGTTGTTTCTAATCCAAATATCTCTATAAGATGGTCTAAATTTTCTAATAAATTGATAAGACCAAATATCAAACGACTGAGAAACTGCAAATCCGCATACACTTGAAATTGCAAGTCTTGGCATAAATCCAAATACTGCTGATAGAGCACCTTGCATTGTATCATCAGGCGAAACTTTTACTTTTAGCACAATTTGCATTATAAATGTCGTAAATAACATCGCAAAGAAAACCTAGCGAAACCACTTTTTCTAGAATAATGTTTCCTTCGTTTTCTGTCAAAATATCCGACGCCAAATAAATTCCTCCATAAGCAATATTTCCCATTGTAATTCCATCAAAACCAAATAAAGTCATCATTTTCCCAACTTGAATGTTAGCTAGAACGATTGACAATGGCACAACCGATAGTAGTCCTCCTTTTCCCCAAAATCTGTAAGCCAGAGCAACTGCTGAAAAATTCAATATTAGATATCCTAGCCATAATAATTCATTTACTCCAAATTGCAGGTGATTAAAAAAATTAAGCATTCATTTCCTCCTTAAAAAAATTTTTTTATTTTTTTATTTTTTTCTATAATTTAAGCAATAAAAAAACATACTATCCTTTTTGAATAATATGTGTTTCCAAAAAGGTTTTTATAGATGGAATATCCCAAACATCATTATATTTTTTTTTATTACAATCATTTATAGTTATTTTTTTACAGGCTTTTTATTATACAAGTATTTGTTAAAAAAATGCAAGGAAATAATAATTTTTTTATTCTTTTTTTAATTTTTTTAAATCCTAACTTTTTATACAAATTTTCAATATATTCGTTCTTTTGTCCATTTTCATCATAAACAAAAAAATAGGCATTTCAATGGAAAAATCCTTTCTTAGCATCTTTTTATTGCTTCCAATAAGCAAATTTTTTTGAGTTTTCATTCCATTTTTGTATAGCAATTCTTCATTCTTTTCGGCTCTAAATTATATTTTTTTGTAAAAGCGCTAGAACTTCCACCAGCCGTTCGCTTCGGAACACAATTGAAAAAAACTGCCCATATTTTTTTTAATAAATAGGAAGAAATCTTTATAATTTCCTCAAGTGATAAATTTATATTATGTCTTGCATTTGCCAGTCGCTCCAGGTCATTGGTTTGTGAAATGTCGCCAGTAAATTCAAAAATATGGCGGATTTGTAACTATTGTGTCAAATTCATCACGGCTAAAAAAATATTTTTTTATAATTTTTTTATATCCTCATTTATTATTTTGACTTGATTCTCAAATTTATTATTTTCAACATTTCTTTCAGCAATTTCCGCCATTGTTTTTTTGCAATTCAACACCTGTAATTTGTGCCTTTGAGCGTTGTGCCAAAAAGTAAAGCGATAATTCCGCATCCAGTTCCAATATCAAGAATTTTTGTCTTCCTATTAATTTTTTTACAAAAATCAGAAAGTAAAACTGAATCAAGTGTGAAGTTTTGAAAATCATTTCGCTGAATTATTTTCATATTTTTTTTATTGGAGTAATTGTTTCTTCTCCAGTTTTTTTCATAAAAATATGGCTCCTTTTTTTAAAAAATAAATGCGGAAATTAATTCCGCAATATCTGTATTTTTTTTATAATTCTCCAGCATAATTGTGGTGAACTTTTTGAACATCATCATCATTTTTCCAAAACATCAATTAATTTTTCTTAATTTTTTTGTAAATCATTTTCTTCAAGAGTTTCAACTTCAATTGATGGTAAATATTGAATATCTGCTTCTAATAATTTGTATCCTGCATTTCTTAAGGCATCTGCCACAGCATCAAAGTTTGCTGTTTCAGTTGTAATATAAAAACTGTCTTCCAAAGTTTCCATATCTTCCATTCCAGCCTCAAGTGCCACTTCCATCAATGCTTCTTCATCAATGTCATCTGTTTTTTTCAATAATAATTTCACCTTTTCTTCCAAACATATATGAAACTGACCCAGAAACACCAAGATTTCCTCCATTTCTATCAAAAGCCATTTTTACAGATGAAGCAGTTCTATTTTTGTTATCAGTAAGAGCTTCTACAATAATAGCAACTCCAGCAGGTCCATAACCTTCATAATTCAATGTTTCAAAAGTTGTTGAACCATCAGTTCCTGCTCCCTTCTTAATTGCTCTGTTGATGTTATCATTAGGCATATTAATCGCCTTTTGCTTTTTCAATTGCGTGTTTTAGTGCAACGTTAAATTCAGGATTTTCTCCTCCTCTTGCTGCCACTGTTATAAGTCTAACAAGTTTTGTAAATGATGCGGCTCTTTTTTTATCCTGTGCTTCCTTACGCCCAGCTATTGTACCATGTCTTCCCATTTTTTTCCTCCTAAATTGATTATATAAAAATTATATCATAAAAAAAGTCTAATCAATGGGAAAAATTAAAGGATTTTTTTGATTTTTTTAAAAAAATTTTTATATTTATCCTTGACATTTTTTTGAAAAAAAGTGGTATGATAAGTATAGAAATAAAAGATTTGATAATCAAAAATGTTTTTAAATTAGGAGGAAGATTATAATGAAAGAAAGATTAGAAAGAATGAGAAACGGAAAGGGATTTATTGCAAAGATTGGATCAAAGTGGTGGAAGTACTCCGAAAGCCTTAAAAATTGTATGGAATTGATGAAAGTGAATATTCTAATGATACAGAAATGTTTGACTTAATTCATAAAATGAGAACAAGAATCATAAAAAAAGTCCTGCTTTTTAGTGATAAGGAAATTGTAGGAGCTATTTTATTTGAACAAACTATGGATAGAAAAATTGATGATAAATATACAGCTGACTTTTTGTGGGAAGAAAAAGGAGTTTTACCTTTCTTAAAAAGTTGATAAAGGACTAGAAGAATTGGAAGACGGAGTTCAAGTTATGAAACCTATTCCTGGATTAGACGATCTTTTGAGCCGAGCAAACGAAAGACATATTTTCGGAACAAAAAAATGCGTTCTGTTATTAAAAAAAGCATCTCAAACAGGAATTGCAAAAGTTGTAGATCAACAATTTGAAGTTGCAGATAAAATTATTGCGACTGGACTTGTTCCAATTATTGAACCAGAAGTAGATATTCACAATGTTGATAAAGCAGAATGCGAAACTATTTTTGAAAAAAATGAAATTAAAAAAACATCTTGATAAATTGCCTGAAACTTCAAATGTTATGTTAAAAGTTACACTTCCAACAGTTGAAAACTTTTTATGAAGATTTGACAAAACATCCAAGAGTTGTAAGAGTTGTCGCATTATCAGGAGGTTATCCAAGAAAAAGAAGCAAACGAAATTCTTGCTAAAAAAATAAAGGAGTTATCGCAAGTTTCTCAAGAGCATTAACTGGAAAGGATTGTCAGCACAACAAAGTGATGATGAATTTAACAAAGATTTGGCTGAAGCTATTAAAGAAATTTATGAAGCTTCTGTAAAAATAATTCTATATAGAATCAAATGCTGGAAATGTGATAAATAACTGTTATTTTGTAAAGAATTAAAGTTTTTTTATTAAAAATTATCAAATAAAAAAACTAGCTCGTTTTTAAAAATAATGAGCCAGTTTTTTTAGTTGAAAGATAAAAAAATTGATACACAAGAATAATTCCATGTTTCATTTAATACTAAACCCCATTTGAATAACGAATATGTTGTAAATCTTTTTAGCAGATTAAACCTGATATTTATTTTCAAATAATTAAAAATAAATATTCGCTTTTTAAACGGGGGAATAGTATAACATTATTTAGCAAGGAAAAAAATTTTTTTGTTAATTTTTTTCATATTTTAATCAAAAATTTCTCTCATTTTTTTCCAAATTCACCCCAATTTTTTTCATTCACAAATTTCTTCCAACTCTCAAAAATCATTTTTTTCTCATATATTCTCTCAAAGTGGAAGCATTTATTTTTTTATGTCATCTCTAGAAATTACAATAAAAATTTTACAGATTTTTATTTTTCTCACTAAACCAGCTCTTGCATTTAGATTCTTCTCCATAAACAATACAATCGACTTTTCTCAAAATTTTTTCCGCTTCACAAAATAAATAATCCCCCCATTTTGTAACATTTCCAGCACCCAAGTCAGCGAGTGGAGAAATTATCAATTTATTTTTCCACGATTTCATTCCCATAAATTTTTTTATCAATTTTTTTCTCTTAGTTCATAGGAAAAAGGATTTTCTATTGTTCCAAATTTATCACTAGAACCGATAAATACCAAAACTTTGTCAGATATCTCAAGAGCTTTATTTATAATGTATTCATGTCCTTTGTGAAATGTCTGGAATCTTCCCAGAACCAAGCCTGTCTTATATTTCTTCATTAAAGTTTCTCCGTTTTTTTATAAATTAAATATAAAATTTCAAAAATTTTTTTATATTTTTTTACAAGGAGTCAAGATTTCTTGTCGCTATAACTGCTTATTTAAAGATTTAAACTTTTTTTAATATTCTTTTTCCCTGCTCTAGCCTAAATTTTTACTGATGCTTTCAAATATTTTAAATATTTTTCATCATCACACATAACTTTTTCCTTCCACATCACTTAATTTGGCAAACCGGTCTACCATTTACATACTGAAGTTTGATTACAATATTTAATGGTTTTTCTTTTGTGTCATTAGTTACAAATGTCCCAATTCCAAAAGAAAGTTTAACTTTGTCTTTAAATGTCTTGTAAATTTTTTCTGCTTCGTCAAAATTTAGCGAATCGCTGAATAAAAAGCATCTTTGTTTTTGGATCTATTCCATATTTTTCGTAGTGATTCAATATTTTTTCAGCCCAGATATATGGATCACCTGAATCATGCCGCACTCCTGTGTAGTTATTTACCATACTTCTGTCAAAAATCCCTTAAAAATAAGTCTGTCGTTATTGTGTCGGTAAGTGCTGTCCCGTTATCTCCCTTGTATTCGTCATACCAGTCTTTTAATGCGTAATGATTTGTGTAAGATAGCGGTATTGAGTCGATTCCTTGGTACATTTGGACATATTCGTGTGCATAAGTTCCGATTGGCACTAAATTGTATTTCATTGCCAGAAATACATTAGAAGTTCCAACCATATTTTTGAGTTTCGCTGGATAATTTTTTTCACTACTTCTTCCTGCCATTCTCTTGAAAGCCGTCTTCTGCGACTGAATTCAGCAAATTTAAAGTTATATTTTTTTATTTTTAAAAATCCAAAAATCTTTTTTTCTAATTTTTTTCTTTTTGCAGAAACAAGCAATTCATCATAATTAAACTTCATTCTAAAAATACACTTCGTTAATAATTTCAAGCAAGTAAATCTCAAACTGCATTGCACTAAAAAAAGCGGTCCAGAGACAATAACTCTAAGTTCTTCATTTTCAAGAACCGTAGTCACATAATCCTTAATCGGATGCCAAAGCCTTAAAAAAACTCGACATAGTCTGGCTTTTATGAATCTTATCGAACGCAAGTAGTTTAATTCTTCATTTTTAAACCGTAAACTGCATAAATAGTCAATTTGATCGTTTATTTCTGTAACCATTTCTTTTTGTAAAGAAAAATATTTGGAGTACGGCATTTAAAGTGATATTCTCCGACTAAATCAGTATGTTTGTGAAAAAAATTACCTGATTCATATTAAATTTGTAAAGATCTGTATCAAGCAGTGATGTTATAATTGGCTTTAGTTTCATTTTATTTTTTTCTCCTTTTTTTATACGATGGCATAGGTAAAATTTTTGTGTAAATTTATTTTGTGTAAATAGTCTATTTTTTTCTTTTTATTCTCAAATCTGAAATATTTCCTGTTCTAATATATTCATCCAAAACTTCGTAGCTAAATCCCAATTTTTCCTCATCAGATTTCCCGCTCATTCCATCTTCAGGCACTTTTTTCAAAAACATTTCAGGAAGTCCAAGTTCAGATCCAAGTTTTCGCACTTCGGTTTTTGTAAAATCAGAAATTGGAGAAAAATCCCCCGCAGCATCTCCAAATTTTGTTGAATAACCCACAAAATCTTCCGACAAATTACAAGTATTAGCCACTCTCCCACCAACAATGGCAGAAATTCCATAAAGCACAGCCATCCGTATTCTGGCAGGCTGATTAGTCTTGTAGGCATCAAATTCATCAGGATTTACTCCCGTTTGTCATGAAATTAATTCTTTTAAGTCATTTACAGGCTTCTCCACATTTATTTCATAATGTTTTATTTTTCAAAAAAATCAACTAATTTTTTTGGAATAATCAATATCATGTCGCATACCTTTTGGCATAAGAACTCCTATTACATTTTTCCTGTCCCAGAGTCGCCACACAAAGTGCCGTCACAACCGAAGAATCCGTTCCACCAGAAATTCCTACAACTGCTTTTACAGTTTTTCCATTTTCTTCAAAAATATTTTTTTATCCATTCGATAACTTTTTTTCTTTTTCATTTTTTTCATAAAAATCACCTCTTTATTTTATTATACCTGGAAGTTTTGTGAATGGCAAGTTTTTTTCAAGAAAATTATATTGCTAAAACTTTGTAAAAAAATTATATAATAAATTTGTTTTATAACTAAATTTAAGAATAAATATTAAATTATGATTATTTGATATAAAAAAATAAAAAAAGTAAGGGGGGATAAATAAAAAAATGAGCGCTAAATATTTGAAGATTAAGCCATCAGATGATTTTTAGGAAATACGGGATTAAAAAAATTTTTGAGATTGAGTATATTAATTTGTTTTCTAAAAAAGAGAGATGGAGATATTTGTAAAGGTTCATGATTTTTGTCGCCCTATGGGGAAATACAGGATTTAAGACAGATGCTTTATAGAAATTTTTGAAGATGGGGTAAAGCTGAAAATTAAGCTAGATGTTAATCCTGAATTGATACGGAAGAATGTTGCTGGATTTGTAAAATTCATGATTGAGAATTATAGGGATGAAAGTAAGAGATACCAGTATATTTTTGCAACTTATGAAGTGGAAAATGTAGAAAATAATGTATTTGTGAAATTGCCATCTCGTCATTTGATCGAAGAGGCTCAAAAAACCAATGTAAAGGAAGAGCTGAAAAATAAGATTTGTGAATGTACTGATGATTTGATAAAAGTTGAATTTACAGATGGCGAGTTTAAGGAAATCAAGGAAAAATTGAAGGCTCAAAGTGAATTAAATTCGGTAAAGGCTAGCGAACTTCCTAAATATGAAAATACTGGGGTAAAGAATGGAAATGGGTATTCAAATGGAGGGAATTTTAATGGAAATAATAATGGGTATAGACGGAAAAAAATTCCTGATATGGATGCTGTGCCTTTTTCTACGCTTGATATCTTGAACATTGGAGATAATGTTGCTTTGGAAGGGAAAGTATTTAATCTGGATATGAGAGAAACTAAAAAAACGGGAAACTTATGTGCGACTTTATGATTACAGATTATACAAATTCAGTCAGCTGCAGAATTTTCTTTAATACAAGTGAAGATATTCAAGTAAAGCTTGGAGAATGGGTAAAAGTTACTGGAAGTTTTGAATCAGACATGTATACTGGAGAAATGTATGTCAGAACACAAAAAGCTGAAGCTATTGACTCTAAAGATGTGAAAAGAGAAGATAATGCTCCTAAAAAAAGAATAGAACTTCATGCACATACAAACATGAGTGAAATGAGCGGAGTTATGTCAATTAAGGATTATGCGAAAAGAGCAAAAGAATTTGGACATAGCGGGATTGCTGTAACAGATTACGGGGTAGTTCATTCTTTTCCCTTTGCATTTAAGGAGGCAAATGAGGATTTTAAGGTTATTTTGGGGATAGAGGCTTATATGGTTGATGATGAGCAGGACTTGATTACGAATCCTAAGGATAAAATGATTGAAGATGAAATTTATGTTGTATTCGATATTGAAACAACTGGATTTGATCCATTTAATGATAAGATAATTGAGATTGGGGCTGTAAAAAATGCGTGGAAAGGAAATTATCGGGGAATTTTCTGAATTTGTAAATCCTGAAATCCCAATTCCGCCAAAAAAATAACAAAAACTTACAACAATTACTGATGAAATGGTCGCAAATGCTGAAAAAATAGAAACTGTACTGCCAAAATTTCTAGAATTTTGTGCTAATACAACGGTAGTTGCCCACAATGCAAAATTTGACGTGGGATTTATAAAGCAAAAAACTATTGATCAAGGGCTTGAATATTCTCCAAGTGTAATTGATACGTTGCCTTTGGCTAGAACGTCGCTCCAGAATTGAATAAATATGGACTTGCCAGTCTGGTAGACTATTTTGAGATTACGCTTGAGACACACCATAGGGCTGTTGATGATGCGAAGCGACTGCAGAAGTTTTTTTCAGAAATTTTTATATATGATTTTAAGTAAAGGGCTTATGAAACTAACTGAAATTAATACAGAACTGCAGCCAAATATTCAAAAATTCTGAAACATTGAATACAATGATTTTAGTAAAAAATCAGGCTGGGCTTCGTGACCTGTACGAACTCGTATCACGTTCAAATATAGAATTTTTTGGAATGCGTAGACCTAGAATTCCCAAGACTCTGTTAAACAGCATGAGAGAAAATCTGTTAATAGCAAGTTCTGCTTCGGCTTCTGAAAGAAATAGAGGTGAACTTGTAAATCTTTATCTACGTGGAGCAGAAAAAACTGACATTGAAGAAAAAGCAAGATTTTATGACTATATCGAGATTCAGCCACATACAAATTATGCCGACATGGTGGAAAGAACAAATAAAGAAATTGAAAACTACGATATAGTCAAGGAAATGAACAAATATTTTTACGAACTTGGAAAAATCCAGAATAAAATTGTTGTTGCAACAGGGGATGCACAATATCTTGAAGAACGGGAAGCAATTAACAGGAATGTCCTGCTTTTGGGAAGCGGGACAATGTGGAAAACTAAAATTTCAGAAGGAGTCAGGGAATATGAATTTTTTGACAGAAAACTGCATTTTAAAACTACTGAAGAAATGCTAAAAGCCTTTGACTATCTGGGTGAAGATGCCGCTATGGAAGTTGTTGTGGAGAATACTCATAAAATTAGCGATATGATTGAGCAGGTAAGACCAGTTCCAACTGGATTCTATCCGCCAAAAATTGATGGAGCTGAAGAAGAAGTAAGGGAAATGACTTATAAAAGACTTAAAGAGCTTTACGGAGAAGATATTGATGAAAGCCTGAAGGAAAGAGTGGAAAAGGAGCTTAATTCAATTATTCAAAACGGATTTGCCGTACTTTATCTAATTGCACAAAAACTTGTGCATAAATCGGTAGATGCAGGTTATCTTGTAGGTTCACGTGGTTCAGTCGGTTCTTCAATTGTCGCCTATCTTATGGGAATTACCGAAGTAAACGGACTTTATCCACATTATAGATGCCCAAACTGTAAGCATACTGAGTTTATGAATGAAGAAGGAAGCGGAGTTGACTATCCTGATAAAAATTGTCCAAAATGTGGTACAAAATACATAAAAGATGGGCATGCTATTCCATTTGAAGTATTCATGGGATTTAATGGAGATAAAGTGCCAGATATTGACTTGAACTTTTCTGGAGAATATCAAGGGGAAATTCATAAATATACGGAAGAGCTGTTTGGAAGCGACAATGTCTTTCGTGCGGGAACGATTTCTACACTTGCTGAAAAGAATGCTTTCGGATATGTGAAGAAATATCTTGAAGAAGTGGAAGGAACACCTGAAATAAAGGAAAGAAGAGCAGAAGTTATGAGAATTGCGAAAGGCTGTGAAGGTGCGAGAAAAACAACTGGACAGCATCCTGGTGGAATGATAGTCGTTCCAAAAGACAAGTCAATTTACGACTTTTGCCCAATCCAGCGGCCTGCCAACGATATGAAGTCAACTTCCAAGACAACTCACTTTGATTACCACGTAATGGATGAACAGCTTGTAAAACTGGATATACTGGGACACGACGATCCGACAACGCTTAGAATTTTACAGGATTTGACAGGTGTTGATATTTACACGATCCCGCTTGATGATAAGGAAGTAATGAGCTTATTCAGCGGTACAGAGGCACTTGGTGTAACTCCAGAAGAAATAGGATCTCCAACAGGTACATCGGGAATACCTGAATTTGGTACATCTTTCGTAAAACAAATGCTCGTTGACACAAAGCCAAAAACTTTTGCAGAATTAGTTAGAATTTCTGGGCTTTCACATGGAACAGATGTTTGGCTGAACAATGCACAAGACTATGTAAAAAGCGGGATTGCAACCTTGAGCCAGATTATCACGGTGCGGGATGACATTATGAATAAATTGATTGATGATGGCTTGGATAAATCATTGGCATTTTCTATAATGGAATTTGTCAGAAAAGGGCAGCCTACTAAAAATCCTGAAAAATGGAAGGAATTTTCTAAAAAAATGAAGGAGCATGGTGTAGAGCAATGGTACATTGATTCATGTGAAAAAATAAAATACATGTTCCCAAAAGGGCATGCTGTGGCTTATGTAATGATGGCAGTCAGAATCGCCTATTTTTAAAGTCCACTATCCAATTGAATTTTATACGGCTTTCCTGAACAGAAAAGTTGGAGACTTTAAAAATGACAGCAATGTTCAGGTCAATAGATGACTTAAAAAAAGCAAAAATGGAAATGGACAAAAAAGGGAATTTAAATGCAAAAGAAAAGCAGGAATTATTTTTATATGAAATATTAATTGAAATGCACTATCGTAAAATTGAGCTGGAACAAATTGATATTTATAAATCAGAGGCAAAACTTTTTCACAATACAGGATGGAAAAAAATAAGAATGCCGTTAATCGCAATGGACGGACTTGGAGATGCTGTTGCTGAAAAATATCGTTTCTGAACGAAAGAAAGACAGTTTTTTTATCAATTGAAGATTTGGTAAAACGTACAAAACTGAATAAGACAATTGTGGAACTAATGAAGGAATATGGATGTTTCCAAGGATTGTCAAATACGAATCAGCAAACATTATTTTAGGTTTTTATTCAAAATGAAAAATATTTAATAAATATTAATTGACAATTACAAAAAGATATAATATCATATAACAAAAAAAGACATGATTAATCTTTTTAATAAAAATTTTTGAAAGAAAGTTGAAAAGAACAAATTATAAATGAATATCGGAAAAGTTTTCTAATTAGCAGTTTGCGACTTTTTTTCGATTTTTTTATTAAATAATAGAGAATATAGGAGGTTTTAAAGATGACAGATATTGAAATCGCTCAAAATGCGAAATTGAAAAAGATTGGTGAAATTGCACAAAGTATTGGACTTACAGAGGATGATTATGAACCTTATGGAAAAATACAAGGCTAAGGTTAGTTTGGACGTGCTGAAAAAGAAATGCAGAGAGAAAAGATGGAAAGCTGATTTTGATGACTGCTGTTACTCCGACACCTCCAGGGGAAGGAAAATCAACTGTTACTGTTGGATTGACTCAAGCATTAAATAAACTTGGGTATAAATCAATTGCAGCGCTTAGAGAGCCGTCTTTAGGGCCTGTATTTGGAATGAAAGGTGGAGCTGCTGGTGGCGGAATGTCACAAGTTGTGCCAATGGAAGAAATAAACTTGCATTTTACAGGGGATATTCATGCAATTTCAGCTGCGCATAACTTAATTTCTGCCTGTATTGACAATCATATACATTTTGGAAATGAACTTGATATTGATGTGAATAACATTACTTTTAAACGTGTTATTGATATGAATGACAGAAATTTAAGAAGTATCGTTGTCGGACTTGGACCAAAAGTAAATGGCGTGCCTCGTGAAAACTCTTTTCAAATAACAGTTGCATCAGAAATTATGGCCATCTTCTGTCTTGCTAACTCAATTACTGACTTAAAGGAAAGAATCGGAGAAATAGTTTTTGCATATAACAGAAAAAGGGGAAATGCTTAAAGTTAAACAGCTTAATATTCAAGGGGCAGTTGCAGCATTGCTAAAAGATGCTATAAAGCCTAACCTAGTACAAACTTTGGAAAATACACCTGTATTTATTCACGGCGGACCTTTTGCGAATATTGCACATGGATGTAATTCTCTGCTAGCTACAAAAATGGCTTTGAAACTGTCTGACTATGTTGTTACAGAAGCTGGATTCGCTGCTGATCTAGGAGCTGAAAAATTTTTGGATATAAAGGCCAGACTTGGAAATCTAGAGCCAAATGTTATTGTAATTGTTGCAACAGTTCGTGCATTAAAGCATCACGGCGGAGACAAAGACTTGAAATCGGAAAATATTGAAACATTGACAAAAAGGGCTTGTAAACCCTCGAAAAAAACATATTGAAAGCATGCAAAAGTACAATTTACCAGTTGTTGTGGCGATTAATAAGTTTATAACTGATACTAATGCTGAAATTCAAGTAATAAAAAGATTTTTTTGTGCAAAAAAATGGATGTAGAAGTCGCTAACTGTGAAATTTGGGAAAAAAGGTGGAGAAGGTGGTAAAGAACTTGTAGAAAAAGTTCTAAATTCCATTGAAAAAAATGAAAAAAATCTGAGAAAAAAATATACTCCACTTTTACGATTTGGACTTATCAATTCAAGAAAAAAATCGAAAAAAATTGCAAAAAGAAATTTACGGAGCAGATGGAGTGGATTTTGCACCAAAAAGCACTTAACAATATTAAAAAAATACGTAGAAAACGGCTACGACAAATTGCCGGTATGTGTATCAAAAGACACAGAAATCATTGTCAGATAACCCAAATCTATTGGGACGTCCTACAGGATTTAAAAATAACAATTAATGAAGTTAGATTATCAGCAGGAGCAGGTTTCCTAGTAGCAATGGCAGGAACAATCATCGATATGCCAGGATTACCTAGAAAGCCAGCGTCGGAGTTAATTGACATTGATGAAAATGGGGTAATTTCAGGATTATTTTAAATTTAATATACAGATATAATAGAATGGAAGAACATAAAAATGGAAAAATAAAAAAGGTAAAAAAATGCGAAGACGGGACAGAGAAATTACAGACAATGAAAAAAATAAAAAGAAATTATAAAAAGCCTGTGACTGTTGCCGTCTTGGCTTAAATGACAACGGAAAAAGTCTACATTGTCCCACTAAATTTTGGCTTTACCGAAGAAAACGGAAACTATACATTTTACTTTCACGGTGCAAGAACAGGGAGAAAACTTGATATAATAAGACAAAATAACTACGCAGGATTTGAACTTGACACCAATCACAAAATTTACACAAAAGGCGATAAAGCCTGCAATTATACCGCCAGATTTCAAAGTGTAATCGGAAATGGGAAAGTTGAGATTATTGAAAAATTCACAGGAAAAAAATGAAGGCGTTGCTGGAACTGATGAAACATAATACTGGAAAAAGCAGAATGGGAATTTGATGAGAGAATGTTGAAGTGCAGTTTGTGTGTTTAAACTTGTGGTTGAGGAGATGAGCTGTAAGGAGCATGAGTAGAGAAAAAAACTAAAAAAAGGATGTGAGGAGGGAAGATGTTAAAAATTCACAGTTCAAAAATTTTAAAAAAATTTTGAAGATATTACATTGACTTTGGAAATATCGGAAATTATAATTTTAAAGAAAAATGTAATAAAAAAATAATATAATTTCTAAAAATGTTGATATTAGGAAAAAAATGGAAGCGGTAAATCAAACGTTGGGCTTGCAATTTTTGATATTATTAACCATTTAACAGATAAGCAAAAAAATTAAAAGATTATGAAAACTATTTAAATTATAACTTATATGATAAAGATAATGCTTCTTTTAGTTATATTTTTTTGAATTTGGAAAAGATAAAGTTCAATATGAATATAAAAAAATAGACAGTGAAACTGTAATAGAAGAAAAAAACTTTCTATTAATGATAAACTTTGTATTGAATACAATAAAGATAACAATATAATAGAAATAGAGATAGGCGAATATGTTAAAAAAATTTTGAAAAATTTCAATAGAGATTTATCTGTTAATGAATTTGAAAAAAATATCATTAGTAAAAATACATTAAAGGAAATACCTCGATTATAAAAAGAAAAAGGCATTATATAAATTTTTTTGATTTCATTGACAATATGTTATGGATCTGTTCCTTGCAGGAAGGCAATACATATATGGGTTATAGTAATGGAAGTGAAAAAAATATTAAAAGGAATAATAGATTTAAATAAAGTCAAAGAATTTGAGAAATTTTTTTAGAAGAAGCTGGAATAAAAACAAAAAAATTAGTACAAAATGAGGATAGAATACTGATAGAGTTTAAGTCAGGAAAAACAAGTGGATTTTTATAAAATTGCTTCAAGTGGAACTAAAATTTTTGGCATTGTTATTTTTTTGATGGAAATTTCCATAAAAAAACGTAAGTTTTTTTATTTATAGATGAGTTTGATGCCTATTTTCATTATTCATTATCAAAATTCATACTTGAAAAAAATTATTTTCAAATGACAATATAAAACAAGTAGCATTATCTTCACATGCGACAAGTTTGATAGATAATGAAATTTTACGTCCAGACTGTTATTTTGTTTTTAAACGATAAAGGTAAAATTAAACAATTTTCAGAAATTACTGATAAAAAAATAGAAGAATACCATAATATAGAAAAAAATGTATCGTACAGAGGTATTTGAATATGAGTAAAATTTTGATACTTACGGAAAGGAAAGATCCTGATAAAAAAACTTATAGAACATATAGTAAAAAGAATTTCAAATAAAAGGGGAAGTTATTTGGGCGAAAAATTGGAACAATTTATGCTTTTTTTATAAAGATATTAAAGAAAAGTATGATGAAAAATATGGACGTTATCAGATATATAAAAATACAAATATTCAGATAAAAATCAGTAAAGAATTTAAAAGCAAACGAAATATCTTATGTATATTTATTTTTTTGATTATGATTTACATTCAAAAATTAAATGAAGAATATGAAAAATTTTGAAAAAAATATATGATAGGATAAATGAAATATCGGAAATAAACAATTTTTTTGAAAAATGAAACTGAGAATGGTAAATTATATTTAAGTTTTCCAATGATAGAAGCATACCATAAACCTATTGGTTGCAATTATATTTATGAAAAAAATAACTTTGAAGAAAAAGTTGGAGGATTTTAAGGTTTTTAAAAAGAAAAATAAAAAAATGAAACTGGAAACATGGGAATGACGGCTCTTAAATCACAATATAAGGAAATTATAAAAATTTTATATTAATAATTCAGAAAAACATATTAGAAATGAAATTTAAAGATGTAGAAAAAAATAAAAATATTGAAATTTCAAAATGAATTACTAAAAAAAGTAAAAAAATAAAGTAAAGATTTATCCATCAATACCAATATTTCTAAATGAATATTATAAAAATTGAAAAAAATTACAGGAAAAAAACTAGAAATATAAAAATAAATTTTTTTAAAAAGGAAAAAAATAAAAAAATGTCAGAAAAATTACGATTTTGAAACACTTTTTAAGCAGAAAAAGGACAAGGTTCATTTAAATGGGAAGCAATGTACAGAGAAGTGCCTAATTTATCAGATTATATTGTTCCGTTTTTCTGTGGCGGATATGGAGTTAAAGATTGCTCCTGAAATAAGAGAAGGATTGAAAAAAATATATTGATGAGGCGATTTTTAGGTTATACTGGAGCGACTGACAAATATTATGAAGCGGTTATTTTTTTTGGATGAAGAGAAGACATAATTTTGAAGTGGAAAAAGATTGGATTGTTTGTACGAGTGGTGTAGTTGCAGCACTTTATACAGGAGTGAAGGCTTATTTACAAGAAGGTGAGGGTGTGATTATTTTTACGCCAGTGTATTATCCTTTTTATAATGCGATTAAATCTTCTAATAGAAAAATTGTCGATTGTGGATTGATTGAAACTGACGGATATTATGAAATTGATTTTGAGAAGTTTGAAGAGTTTGCAAAAAATGAAAATAATAAAATGTTGATTTTGTGTAGTCCGCATAATCCAGTTGGAAGGGTTTGGAAAAGGGAAGAGCTTGAAAAGATAGGAAAGATTGCATTGGAGAATAATTTGATAATTATTTCTGATGAGATTCATTGTGATATTTTGATGCCTGGATTTAAGCATACTGTTTTGCAGACTTTATCGGATGAATTGGCAGAGATAACAGTTACTTGTACTGCACCTACTAAAAAGTTTTAATTTGGCTGGAATTGGAGTGTCGAATATTATTATTAAAAAAATAAGAAATTGAGAAAAACAGTTTGAGGCTCAAATGACGAAAGATGGTTCACATGTGTTTTGCTGAGACTTGGATTTAAGGCTTGTGAGTTGGCGTATAATGAAGCAGAAAAAAATGGTTTGATCAGTTTTTGAAATTAGTGGATAAAAAAATCAAAAGTTGGTAAAAACAATTTTTTTGAAGAAAAAGTTTATTGGATTTAAAGCTCCGTTAATTGGAAGGAACTTATTTACAATGGCTTGATTTTAGGGATTTAGGATTGAAAGATGAAGAGTTAAAGGCATTTATGATAAAAAAAGGCAAATGCGTTTTTTTAATGAAGGATACATTTTTGGAAAAGCTGGTTCTGGATTTGAGAGAATTAATTTGGCGGTGCCTACGAGATATATTGAGGAAGTTTTAGAGAGAATTTATAATGCGATCAAGGAAGAATATCCTAGATTTTGCAAGTAAATTTTACCAGCTTATTTTTAGACAAAAATTTGAATAAAGTATTAGACCTGTTCGACAACCTAAATTTTTTTATTTCCACAAGGGGTTAAGACCCCTTTGTTTCAGAATATTCGTTTTATTAAATTTTAGAAGTTTCCGAACAAGTCTATTAAATAATACCAGGAATATTAGATCCTATTAAAAAAATAGAAAGCATATTTTATTTATTTTCTGGCAAGGGATCAGGTCGCTTTGTTAAAGTAAAATTTATAATATTCCATTATTATAATGGAAAAATGATACAAAAATATTTATAATTTTTTTGTATTTATTTTAAAAAAATGGTTTTATTATGAAGTTAAATTAATTTTTATATATTACTTTTTTTATGAGAATTATGGTATAATATACGGGAAAAAGTGAATTGCTCATAACAAAATTTTTAGGACTTTAAAAAGTGCGAGTTTTTTTACACTTTATCTAATAAAAAAATTTTTGGAAAGGGATGGAAATATAAAAAAATGAAAAAAAGTGAGTAGCTTTTTTTGATAATAAATTTAAATTTTTTTGAAGAAAAATAAGTATTGAGGGGAAATTGTGAGAAAAAAATAAATAAAAATTATTAACTCTGGGAAAGAAAAAGATAAAAAAAGAAAAAAATAGAAATTGGAATGTTAGCTTTAATTAATACAGTCATAGGATTTAATGTAAATGCAGAGCCATTAAACTTGCCTAAGGAATATTCTGAAAATATTGCAGTAAAAGGGTATGAAAAAAAGATGTATTTGATTATGATTTTAACAATGATGGAACTGATGAAAAAGTTGTTGTGACTTATAATATGGTTGACAATTTAATTGGAGCCGTTGTTTCAATTTATACAAATCAAGGCGGAAAGGATATTTTGACATATCAGATAACTTTTTGATAAAAAAATTTGATATAATGGATCTTCAGGCTATACAGAGAATGCTTGACAAAGTAAAGGAATATTATCCTGAATATTCTAAAAAAATATTCAGCCAAATGAAACTAGATATATTACAATTTATGGAGATAACAAAAACAAATGACATTGTTTTTTTGATAAGATAAAAATTTAATAATCATTCTCCTGAAAAACACAAATAACTTTTTTTATTTATAAAAAAAGCATCGAGTATGCTAGATGCTCCAAATGGAAGTGCAATAGCTAACTTGGGTTTTAGCGAAAAACCTGAAATACTGTTTGATATGGTTTCAGATGCTCCAAATGCACAGAAAAAAATGGTACTATACTGAATTTACAAAAAAAGACTTACTACTAATGTGAGCAAAAAAAGTTAAAAAAAGGATAAAAAAATGGTAAAGTTATTCCAGAAAAATCCAACTACTGTTAAAGGATTTATTGCAGGCGGAGATGATAACGTTTCTAGAAGAGGATTTTATTGGGATAAAATGATTAGTAAAATAGAAATTGTAAATGATTTTATCGTTAAGGCAATAAAAAGCTAACCAGCAATTATATATTGTTACAGAATATGCACCTTTATCACGTGACAAGCCAAGTAAAAAAAGGATAAATTTGGAAATAAAAAAATAATCAAAGCATTGTTGGATATACAAATTCTAAAAAAAGGAAGGGAAATAATTAATATTCCTGATCAGACAATTTTTAGAATAATTGGTGAAGAAAAACAATATGTTAAAAAAATTGAGACACCATTTTACGGAGGACCTTATTTTATTGAAAAAACAGGAGGAACTTATCAAAAGGTGGAAAATATAAAAGAAGAAGTTAATAAGTTTGTTGCAGTTGACCCAAGCAGCCAAACTGAAGTTCTTTTCCAAAGAATTCCTGAAACGCAAAAATATGAAGTTGTAACGTATTCTTATGTAACAACCGGAAGAGATGGGAGCGGTTCTTATGAAACACCGCACGGAGCATTTTTTTAATAGCATTCACAAGACCATACATGACATTTACAAGACATGCAAGAGAAGGAGACAAAACTCTTCCTGGAAGATCTGATTTAACTATTGGAGGAAGTGCAAAATATGCTGTAAGATTCAGTGGTGGAGGTTATATGCACGGAATTCCTGTGGGACTTAATTTTAAAGGATCTACATTAAGCACGGGAACTGCTCAAAAAATTGGGACATACAAGGATTCTCATAAATGTGTAAGACACTTTGATGATCAGATTGAATTTATTGTCAAATGGATAAATGCAGACAGTAAAATTAAGGACAGGGATAATACAATACCTGAAGAACCTGTAATAGCAGTAGTTTTATAAAAATAAGTTTTAAAAATAAAAAAAGGAGGAACAGATTTATGACAAAAAAATAAATTTAACAAAAATGAAATTTTTTTAATAGCAGCATTAGTAATACTTTCTGTAATGTCAATTAATGCTTTTTTTCAGCACCAAAGGCAAAAAGAAATAAAGAAAGTTGAAACGAAAAAAAGATAGAACCAAAAAAAGCAGAATGGAAGCAAATTTCTTTAGAACCTGATTTAGATGGAGACGGAATTAAAGATAAGATTGATGTAGATTATGCAGTAGAAGGAAACAATGTCCGTTTAAAGTTTACACCGTATATATTTGGCGAAAAGGCTAAGTTTGTAAAAAGGAAAAAAAGTGTAGAAAAAAACAATAAGTAAATCTGAATTTGAAGTAAAATTTGATACCTTTTATAAAAGGATTTATAGCAGAATATCCTAAAAAAATCAGGAATTTCTGCGAAACCAAATACACAGGCTCAGACTCAAGCACCAAATAACAAAAAAACCAGCAGAAACTAAAGTTAATGAAGAAAAATAAAAAAACCTGCTGTACAAAAATGATGCTTCAAAAAAATGAAAAAAATATAAAAAAATAATACTGAGCCTCAAAAAAACAACCAATATGGAAAAAGGCTCAAGATTCTATAATTGACAAAAAAATAAAAAAAGAAGATGATATAAAGGGGAATGCAAAAAAACAGAAACACCTAAAAAAATACAAATCCTTCAAAAGGATCTCATTCCTACATAAAGGAATTTTTCAGCCCAAAGACCTAAAAAAATCTTACTTTTTAATTTTTCAATATGACAAACATTCTCCAAAGGATATGGATGAATTTGTTTTTTTATAAAAACTGCAACAAGCATAAAAAAAGAGCCAAATTCAAGCTCTAAAACAATAAAATCTGCATCATATTCCCAAAAAAATATAAAAACTACAGGTATTGTAGGAAACAAGTCGGATGAATGGTATGAAGTATTTTTTTGACAATCAGATTGGATATATTCCAAAAATCTGTCGCTGAAAAAAAGGGAGTTTGACTGGAATGACATGATGAATAAAGTTGAGAAAACAAATAAATTCATAAATGAGGCACTTTCAGCAAATAAAAAAATTATATGTTTTAGATGACTATACTCCTCTTAGCATGGAGAAAATGGAAAGCGAGATAAATTTGGAAATCGTGCTAACCAAAGCGAATTTGGATATTTAGATAAAACTTTTAAAGATTATATAAATATTCCAGATAGAACCATTATGGTTGTTGATGAACAAAATGACAAATATATAAAAAGTTAAAAATAGATGCCTATGATAACGGTATTTATTATTTAAAAGCCTTCTACAGGCAAGTATTTGAAAGATGCTGGAATTACAGGGGAAATAACTAGATTTATCTATGTTGACAGAGCCAGCCAGAATGAAATGGTTATTGAAAAAAACTGGAGATAACTGGAATGTTGTAACTTCTTCATTTGTAACTACTGGAAAAGATAGCGGAAGCTCATTTGCCACTCCTTATGGGACATTCTTAATCGCCTATTCTAAACCAGTAATGCAATACACAGGTTCAGACAATAAAACTGTCGTTGGAGATGCAAAAAATGCAGTAAGATTTAGTGGTGGAGGTTATATGCACAGCATCCCATCATTATTTGAACCAAAAAAATACAAGAGAACAAAGAAAAAGTGCAACAGCTAAAAAAATTGGAACTTATCCAGAATCACACAAATGCATAAGACATTATGATGATCAAATTAAATTTATCTATGACTGGTTAGGAAATTCTACACCAGGACATAAGGAAGGTTTCAGAGTTCCTAGTGTACCTACTGTAATGTTAGTTAAATAAAAAATCTTATTAAGCCCTAAATGTTTTGGGGCTTATTTTTTTATTTCTATTTAAATAGAAAAAAATAGTTATGAATTTCTTTATAACCCTTGTTAGTAAGCATATAATAATAAAAAAATAAAAACACCCTAAATTTAGAGTGCTTTTATTATTTATTATCTTTCAAAATTAATTGCATTAAACAATTATTTTTTTTAATCCAAGGCATAAGTTTTCTTAATTCTGCTCCAACTTTTTCTACGCCGTGATTAGCAAATTCTTGTCTTTTTTTCTTTTTAAGAATGGTTGTCCTGCTTTGTAGTCAGCTAAGAAGTCATCAGCAAATTTTCCTGATTGAATATCTTTTAAAACACCTCTCATAGCTTCTTTAGTTTCAGGCGTAATAATTTTTTTGGTCCAGTTAAGTAGTCTCCGTATTCAGCTGTATTTGAAATTGAATTTCTCATTGTTGCAAGTCCACCTTCGTAAATTAAGTCTACGATAAGTTTCATTTCGTGAATACATTCAAAGTAAGCATTTACTGGGTCATATCCAGCTTCTGTCAATACTTCAAATCCAACTTTCATAAGTTCTACAACTCCACCACATAATACTACTTGTTCTCCGAATAAGTCAGTTTCTGTTTCTTGTCTGAATGTAGTTTCAAGAATTCCACTTCTTCCTCCACCAATTGCTGATGCCCAAGCTTTAGCAACTTCCATAGCATCTCCTGCTGGATCTTTTTCTACTGCTACTAAACAAGGTACTCCACTTCCTTCTTGGAAAGTTCTTCTTACTAAGTGTCCAGGTCCTTTAGGTGCAACCATGAATACACTTATATCTTCTCTTGGAACTATTTTTTTAAAGTGAATGTTAAATCCATGTCCAAATGCAATATATGCTCCTTCTTTTAAGTTTGGTGCGATGTCTTTTTGCATAAACTTCTGCTTGTAATTCATCTGGAATTAAGATCATAACTATATCTGCACCTTTTACAGCATCTGCAGTTTCTTTTTACTGTAAATCCAGCTTCTGTAGCTGCATCCCAAGATTTAGAACCTTTTCTAAGTCCAACAGTTACATCAAATCCACCTTTCTTTTTAAGTTTAATGAATGAGCATGTCCTTGAGATCCATACCCTAAAACTGTAATTTTTTTACCTTCCAATTTACTTAAATCGCAATCAGCGTCATAATAAACTGTTGTTCCTAAAAATGTTTCCTGCCATTTTTTTATAATCCTCCTAAATTTTGTATGTATATATTATACACTTTTTTTAAAAAAATATTTTGCAAAATATTTTTTTTTAAGGTATTAATATATTTTATATATTTTTAATTTTTTTATCCTTTTTATGTAACAATTTATGTTCTTCACTATTCATGTAGTCTTCATGATTATGCTCGTGTCTTTCTTCTGATATAAAATGACTGTGACCATGCTCATGAGTAATAACATGCGTATGTGTTGTCCCATCATGTGTATGAACTATTATGTGTGAATGGCTATGACTATGATATTTAACCATTGTATCATATACAACAAATGCACTTCCAATTAACATAAAAAAATAAGTCCAACAAAGTACAGCAAAGTAAGTTTTTCTCCATTTACTATAAATGCTAAGAAAGTACCTACAAATGGAGCTACAGCATAATATGCACTAGTTTTTGCAGCACCTAAATCCCTTTGTGCTCTGATATACATAAAAAAATACTGAGTCCATATGCTACAAATCCAAGTAACAAAGCAATTGATATATATCTAATTTCAGGAATACTTTCTCCTAAAATAAGAGCAACTATAAACGAACCACCACCAGAAAAAAATCCTTTTAAAGTAACAATTTCATAAGTACTTTTTATCTGAAAGTTTTTCTAGTACAATTATTTTCAAGTCCCCAACAACAAGTTGCTAATATTACAAATAATGAACCTAAAGAAAAATTTGAAACTTTCAGCTCCTTCAAATGAAAGAACTATACTTGATATTGTAATAAAAACCAATAGCAATCCATAACTTTGATGTTACTTTTTCCTTAAATACTAGAAGAGCAATAAGGGTTGTTGCTACAATTTCAAAATTACCAAGCAATGAAGCATTTGAAGCTGAACCAATATTTATACCAATCATCAGGAATATAGGTGCCGCAATATCAAGAACAATCATTCCAATAGTATATGGAAGATCTGACTTAGTTAATTTTTTTCATGCTTTTTCCTCATCTTTTCTATGAAATAAGTACATAATACCTACACCAATTCCTGCTCCTAGATATAGAAAAGATGCCATAAATGTAGGCGAAATCTTATTCAAAAGTATTTTAGAAAATGGTGTATTGATTGCATAAAAAATAGCTGCGAGTAATGCTAAAATTACTGCCATAATTTTTCTGCTTTTATCCATCTAAATAAATCAACTCCTTCTAAGTGATTACTGAATTTACTTCACAATCAACCAAGGTCTATCATTTTTCCCAAACAACTTTTACTGGCATCTCAAACATTTCCGATAAAACTTCATCTGTCAAAATGTCTTTTTTTCTACCTTTTGCAAAAAAACTTTACCATCCTTTAAAAAGTGTCACATGAGTTATCGCTGGAATCACTTCCTCGATTTGATGTGTCACATAAATAAATGGAATCGCATTTTTCATTTTTTTAGAATTTTTTTCCAAAAACAGACAACAAATATTCTCGAGATTTTACATCCAATCCTGAACAAGGTTCGTCTAAAAATCAATAAATCTGGCTCATTCATAAATGCCCGTGCAAGTAATGTCCGTCTTTGCTCACCTTGTGACAATGTTGCAAAAATATTTATCCTTAATGTAAGTTATCCCAAAAATCTTCAATTATTTTTTTCAGCTTTTTTTCCTATCTTCATCCGTCACTTCTTGATAAATTCCAATCGAATTAAATTTCCCAGAAATTACAATATCTTTTAATTTTTTTGCGAATTTAATGTACTCAAAAAAATTATTCAAAGTAGAACTCACAAAACCAACTCTATCTCGAATTTTTGTCCAAGCATAATTTCCAAATTTATGACCAAAAAACTCGCACTTCTCCTGAAGTTGGAAAAAGTGTAGGCTGGAATCATTCCCAAAAAGGGTAGATTTCCCAGAACCATTTAATCCTAACAAAGCCCAGTTTTCTCCTTTTATTTATGTGCCAGTCAACACCTTTTTAAAAATTTCTCTTCCTTCTCGTCTGAAAGTTATGTTTTTCGTAATGTAAAATTTCTTCCATAAAAAAACCATCCTTTCTTTTTTTGTTATTGTTTATAAAAAAATTATTTTTTTCGATTATTTACATAAAATTAATTTTTGAGAAAATTTAAAAAAATTTTTTTGAATTTAATGTCAAAAATTTATAATTCAAAAAAAGTAAATTATATTCTATTAGCAATTTCAGTTCCCATTTCAGCTGTTCCAACTTTTTTTCATTCCATCAGTATAAATATCAACTGTTCTGAATCCATCTTCCAACACTTCTTCGATTGCTTTTTTTCAATTGCATCTGCTTCTTTTTGTTAAGTTAAATGCATATCTTAACATCATTCTCGCTGATAAAATTGTTGCAATTGGATTTGCTATATTTTTGTCCTGCAATGTCTGGTGCTGAACCGTGGCTTGGCTCATAAAGTCCAACTTTTCCGTCTCCTAAACTTGCTGATGGCAACATTCCTAAAGAACCTGTAAGCATTGAAGCTTCATCTGATAAAATATCTCCAAACATATTGTCTGTTAAAATTACATCAAATTGTCTTGGATTTGCAATTAATTGCATTGCGACGTTATCCACATACATGTGTGAAACTTCCACTTCTGGATAATCTTTTTGCAAGTTCATTTACTGTTTTTTTCTCCACAATTTTGAAGTATCTAAAACATTATGTTTATCCACACTTGTAATTTTTTTCCCTCTTAATTTTGCAATTTCAAATGCTTTTTTTGCAATTCTTTCAATTTCCCCTTTTGTATATGGCAATGTATCGACAGCTTTTTTTCATCAGAATATTCTCTAGGTCCGAAATAAATCCCTCCTGTAAGCTCTCTAACTATCATTACATCTAGCCCTTCTCCAATTATTTCATCCTTCAATGGACTAGCACTTTTTCAATTGCTTAAACAAAAACCGCTGGTCTTAAATTTGTGTAAACTCCCAAATCTTTTCTTATCGCAAGAAGTCCTTTTTCAGGTCTTTTTATCAGGCTCAACATTATCCCATTTAGGCCCTCCAACTGATCCTAACAAAAATCGAGTCACTCTCTTTTACAAATTTTCGCAGTTTCTTCAGAATAAAGGAATCCCATATTTATCAATAGATTCTCCTCCCAAATATCCTTGCGTATACTCAAATTTATGTCCAAATTTTTCTCCAATTTTATCCAAAAACTTTTTACCGCTTCATCAACGATTTCTGGACCAATTCCGTCCCCTTTTAATAATGCAATTTTGTAGTTCATTTTTTTACTTCCTTTCTTATTCATTTAAACTTTTTTTATATTTTTTTTTAATTTTTTTCAAAATTTTCTGTCTATTTTTTTCAAATTCTGAAATAAACTTCGGTTTAATTTCTTTATATTCCCCTTTGTACTTTTAAATTTCCTTTCTCATCATAAAATTCCCAAATTCCATCAGCTTCTGAATTTTTAAGAGTTCCTTTCAAAAAGAGGTTTTCCATTTTTCATAAAAAAATAATTAATTTCTCCATTATGTTTATCGTTCAAAAAAATTACTTGTCATATAAATTTTTCCCACTAGGATAATAAATCACAAATTTCCTTCTGTTTTATTATTTACATAAGTTCCAACTGACTGTAATTTTCCAGACATATAATACTGTTTTTTTCTTCACCTTCTTTTTCTTCCTTGAATATAATTTGAAACCGTATCTACTTGTCCGTTTTCAAAAATATTCTGTTACAACTCCGTCAAAAAAAGCCCATTTTTTTATAATTTACTTCTACAATTTTTTTCCACCATCATTATTAAAAAAACTCCCAAACCCCATCTTTTTTTATCATCTTTATAATTACCTTTTTGCAAGCAAATTTCCATTTTGATAATAAAAATTTCGCTTCCCTTCTCTTTTTCCATTCAAATAATATACTTCTAATTGTTTTTTTCGCCACTTTTATACGGTCTATTAAAAGTATATTTTTGCTATTCCTACTTTATATGCTGTTTTTAGAACCGCTTACTGCCGATTTCTCAAATGACAAATCATCCATTGCTTTTTCCTAATTCTTTAATATCATTTATATCTGCAAAAAACTAATTGCACTGCTAACATCATTATCAAAAAAATATAAATTTTTTTAACATTTATTACCTGCCTTTCTTTTATTTCAACTGTATTTATATTTTATAAAAAAATTACTCATCATCCAATTGATTTTTTTAGTTCATTAAAGCAAACTTAAATCAAAAATTTTTTTAACTACATTTTTTTACAATAATTTCAACTCTTCTATTATTATATCTTTCTGCTATTGTATCATTACTATCCACCGGATTTTTCTGACCCTTTTCCCAAAACCTTTACAATTCGCATTTCATCTTTCAGTCCACTTTCACGAAATAATTCTGCAAGTCTTTTAGCTCTTTCCAATGATAATTTTTTTATTTTTCTATATTATCATTATATCCAATAAATTCTAAATCTGCACTTTCATAAAGTTTATTCCAAATTTTTTTCTAACAATACCTTTCATTCTATTTCGTTCATACTCATTTAAATCTTTACCATTTTCTTTAAATCCTCTAATTGCAATTTTTTTATCTCACCTTTTGTATCTTCTATTGGAATATCCCAAGCTAAATCATCCATAACCATTGGATCACTCATAAGCGGAAATTTTTTTCCAAAAATCTTCAAATTTTTTTCTCAGCTTTTTTTAGAACCATTTTTGGATTGCCATTTTATAATACTTTTTCAGCTTGTTCAATTTGGTCATTTTTAGCATAAAAAAATTTTGCTAAATTATTCATTGCTTTTTACATCGCCATTTTTCAATTTTTTTCTTCAAATTCTTTAATTTTTTTATAATATCCTTGAAAAATCAAAAATCTGCCATTGAATATCCAAAGATGTTTCTTTTTAAACCGTTAAATTTTTTTGATATTTCCATCTTGAGAAAAATAAATTTATCAAAAAGTAATAACTGACAAAAATAAAATAATTTTTTTCATCAAATTCCTCCAACTCAAAAACAAATCCGAATGTGTCCCAGTTCTCGACAATGTCAAAAATCAAGATATTTTTTTAGTTTTATAAATTAAGAGCCAGTCAGGCTGAATATGACATTCTCTAAATCCTTTATAATCACCAGTAAGATAATGATCTCTATATTTTTTTCAGACAAAAACTTCACTATCAGATAATTTATTAATAATCTTTGCTAATAACTTCAAACAATATTTTTCTTTTCTTTAGTTTTTTTCAAGTCCTTATCAAACCTTTTTGGTCGTCTTTATTGTCAATTTCATCCACTAAATCTCTAAATCCTCAAATAATTCTTCAGCACTATTATACCCTTTTCTTTCAATTTTACCACTCAAAAATATCTTCAGTTTCCTGCATTGCCTTTAAAGTTTCTTTATTAGGAACTTTCAACTCAAACGGAATACCCTGCTCCAAAAATACACTTCTTCAAAAAAATAAATTCATAGCTGTACTCATATTAATCCCCATTTTTTTAAACAGAGTTTCTGCTTCCTTTTTTTCACATTTTCATCAACTCTAGCTGTTACTGTAGCCATTTTTTTACCACTCCTTTGTAATACTTTTTGTTATACAATGTAATTATATTACTAAATGGTGTAAAAAAATCAATATTTTTAATTAACTTTTTTTCAAGAAAAATTTACTTTTTTTCATTTTTTTAAAAATCTATTAATCTATTTTCTATCAAATAATTTATATTTTTAACTACCCAGTTTTTTTATTAAATCTAAAAAAATATCAATTCTAAAAAGCTTTTACTTTCATTATCTAATTTAAAAATATAATTTATATCTCATTATTTTTTTACTAATTTTTAAAAACCTTTACTTTTTTTCTCGAGGGATTATTTTTCCTCATTTTACCTATATTCGAAAGTTGTATTCCTGAAGGTATTTTTTTAATGTTATATCACACGAAAATATTTCTATGTTATCTTTCTTAAATAAAACTATAATACTTTCTCTTAAATCCTTGTTAAAATCATAAATAAGATTTTTTTATCAAAAAAACACTTTTATAAAAATTGTTTTCAGGAAAAAAACATAAATAATTTCTATCATACTCAATATTATTTTTCGTTAAAAATAATTTTCTATTATTTTATTCCATTCTTTGATAGTTCGCATAATTTTTTTATCTCCTAGTCATCTGAAAATTTTTTTGTTAAATCCAAGCATACTGCAACTCATAGCACTTTCTGTAATAATTCCCTTTAATTGAAGTTTCAAGATTTTTTTATTTCTTCTAAAAATTTCGTTTGCAATTTTTTTGTAAAAACTGATAAGCTCTCTTACACCAGCCACTTCTTCTCCAGCTGACTAATTCTCCATTTTTTTACAAACACATCAAATGGTAAATCTTTTTGAACTTATTTTTAGAAAGTTTTTTTCTTTTTCTCGCTTTCTATACTCAATTCCTTTTTGACCACATAGATATCTCCTTTTTTTCAGATTATATCTGAAACTTGAAATTTATTTTCTAACTCATATCTTCTACTTTTTACATCCACAATTTCTCAATTTTTTTCATTTTCAATCAAATTTCTGAAATTAAATTATCTGCTATTTAACAATATTTTTTTGAAATTTTTTTCCAAATCCTCTGCTGTAAACTGAATATTCGTTTTTTTGCCCCTGTATCAGCTAAGATTTTCTGTGCAATCATTGTCGTCAACGGATAAATAATGTTAAAATGGTTTCCACCAGTTATTTCATATGATTTAAATGGAAGCTGATATTTATCTGCAACTTTTTGCATAACTCTATAAACTGGCTGACTATCATCTTTTCCCTCAAAATGAAATGTTGGACTTGTGATTGAACGCATATATCTTAATGATGAGCGAACCGCTATTTCTCTAGGGTTTGTTCTATCAAATGGAGGATTCATTCCAGCGTAATCATATTTTTCTAATGACATAAGTTCTGTTGCCGCTCCCATTGCAAAAAAACTGCTCTAAATCCTTTTTGAATATTCACTTAATAAGACTGCTTTTTGTCCCACCTGTACTGTGTCCAACGAGATAAATTCTATTTGAATCAACATAAGGAAGTGATGCCACATATTTTCTAGCTTCTTCCAAGTCTTCAATTTCCCCATAAAACATTTCATATTTTCCAGGATTTGCATTTTCTCCTCTAACACTTGGTATTGCAAGTACAAAATCATCTCTTTTAAATGCATCTGCTCCTTGATAATTATTTTTAGGTGATTCTTCATCCCAATCAAATTTGCTATCTCCAATTCCACCAAATCCACCGTTTAAATATATAATTGCTGGATATTTTTTTTCCCGTTATTTTCTTTTTGCTGTAATGTACATTGGCATTTCTCCTAATTTTGATGGATAATTTACCAATGAAAAACTTGCTGTTTTTAGGCGGAATCCCTGGTTTCCCATCTGGCACAAATTCCGTTTTTTTGCCCATCGACAATCTTTTGTCTTAAAAATTTTTTTATGAGCCTCTTCCAATGTTTCTCCATATATTTCAAAAATCAAAAACTATTGTCAATTTCATTTGCTATTCTACTTTTTTTCTTAATTTTCTCTGTATTATGTATTTTAATAAAAACGACAGGATTAAGACTATACGATAATTGTAATTTATAGTAATTTACCCACTCTATCACAGCAAATATCCAAATAGCAAAAGAGACAATCATTGTAAAAAAACGTACTGGAATTTAATATTATCACTAGGACTCCCATGCATAGCAAAAATTACATCTAATATCTTTAGTTTATTGTAAATCTTGCCTGTATATTTTTGCAAAGAAATCCTGGTTTTGAAATTCTTTTTTTATCAAAAATACACCAAAAAAATAGAGCCCTGTACAAGAATAAAAACTTAGTATAAATAAGGAGAAAGAAATAGAAATTAGAGATTTTGTAGTAATAATCAATTTTTTTGAACAGGAAAAAAATTTATCCAGAATACTACTACCGCCACTAATTCTCCAACAGCTAAATTAGTCAATTTTTTTGTTTCATAAACTTTTTCAAATTAACAATACACCTCCAGCTTTATTGTAGATATTTTTCTCAGAAATCTATTTTTTTTCTTTTCTTTGTAAACTGGGAGTTGTCTATTTCATTCTATCTATCAAATTCTTTTATTTTAAGTTCTATCCGGCTGATTATTTCAGTGAATTCTTCATCTGATTTTCCAGTCGGGTCATCCAATCCCCAGTTATCATCAAATGGTCTTCCAATGAAAGGACATCCAACATTACATCCCATAGAAATAACAATATCCGGCTCTGGTATATCCAAAATTAGCTTTGAATACTGTGCTTTCTCCATATCAATACCATATATTTCTTTCATAATACGAACTGCATCCTGATTGATTTGTGGCTTTGTTTCTGTTCCAGCAGAATAACTTTCAAATACATCGGATGCAAAATGCTTTCCCAATGCTTCTGCAATCTGACTTCTGCATGAATTATGGACACAAATGAACGCTACTTTCTTCATCCTATCCCCTTATTTTCTTTAATGCCTTTATCACTTCATCCTTACTTAATACTTTCCCCATTGAAACAACTTTATTATCAATAACCAGAGCAGGTGTGCTCATAACTCCCATTGCTGCAATCTGACCAAAATCAGTAACATGATCAACTTCATCCGTCATGCCAAGTTCGCTAAGTGCTTCTTTCACATTCTTCTCCAATGCATTGCATTTATCACAACCGCTGCCGAGAACTTTGACACTTGCTCCTGATGAAAGAGTTTCCTTCACTGCCTCAACACTTTCTTCATTACAAGTTCCTCCACATGTGCAGTTAGATTGTTCCTTAACCATTTCCTTTTTCTTCTTTTTTTCTTTCTAAATAAGCTCATAATTTCAATCTCCTTTTTTTCTTATATTTTTTTCTAAACTAATAAATACTGAATTTTATTAAAGAAATACCCTACAATAACAATTCCAATAGCACATATTACAATAAAAATCCAAATTAACTTCGGTTTTACTGCTTTTCTAAGCATAATTATTGACGGTAAGGAAAGTGTAGTTACACCCATCATAAAGCTTAAAATTGTTCCAAGCTGTGCACCTTTTTGCAAGTAGTGCCTCTGCTACTGGTATCGTGCCAAAAAAATATCTCCATACATAGGAATACCAACCAGTGTTGCCAGAATTACACCAAATGGATTATTATTGCCAAGAATCTTTTCTACCCAACTCTTTGGAATCCAATTGTGAATAACAGCTCCTATTCCAACGCCAATCAAAATATAGGGAAATACTTTCTTAAACGTGTCTATAACTTGTTGTTTTGCCAAAGAAATCCTTTTCTTTTTGCGTCGGGTCATCCATATCGATATCGACTGCATTCGCTTTTCGAACAAATTCTTCCACTTCATTTTCTAAATCCAATTTTTCGATAATCGTTCCACCTATCACCGCAATAACAAGCCCTACAATCACATATATGATAGCAACTTTAGAACCAAAGATACTCATCAGTAAAACAAGGCTCCCTAAGTCTACCATTGGCGATGAAATCAAAAAGGAAAATGTCACACCTAATGGAAGCCCCGCACTGGTAAATCCGATAAAAAGTGGAATAGACGAGCATGAACAAAATGGTGTCACTGTGCCAAGCAATGTCTGCAATACAGTTTGCCCATACCCCATGAAAACGCCCCATAAGCTTCTTGCTTCGCTCTGGTGGAAAGTAGCTTTGAATATATGAAATCATAAAAATCAAGATGCAAAGTAGTATAGTAATCTTCAAAACATCATATAGGAAAAAAACTGTACACTTCCCCCTATTCTACCTGAAGTATCAATTCTCGCTTTCTTTAATAGATTTCCAATTAGTGTATTCATCCACTTCATTCCCAGAATCTGGTTTTGAATAAAATCCCAAATCATCATTGACTGCACCCACTTTCTTCTTTGTAGCAAGATAATCCTTCAACAAAAGTTTTAAAAGTATTCAAGGTCTCACAATTCAAGGAATAATGATGCCATCTACCTTCTTTCCAGTAATTCACCAATCCACATTCATTTAAAATTTTCATATGATGAGATAGTGTTGGCTGTGTAATTTCAAATGCCTCCAATAGTTTACAACCGCATTTTTCCCCATCGGAGAGCATTTGGATAATCTGCAATCTGTTACTATCTCCCAGAGCTTTACAAATTAATGCTACGTCTATTGTATTCATATTTTCTCCTTTACATAGATAGTTGTCTATGTTTAGTATTATACACTATACATAGATTGATGTCAATGTTTATTTTTACTCTTATTATTGTTCAGAAAATTCCCATCACACTTAGTTCCGAAACAATCCAAGCCAAAAGAAAAACATCTACCATTTCTGACAGATGTTCCACTATAAATTTTCATCAAAACAACTTCCAATTTGACGCACTATAGATTATCCTCATTTTACATACTACATCTGAAATGCCGTTATCCAAAAACATATTCCGGTTATAAGTGAAAGCAGAGTCATAACATATTTTTCTTTCCTGCTTTTTGAAATCATGTTCATAATAGTATTCAGAGATAGGTAGGCAGACAAAGAAGAAACAAATATATTTAGTAACCTTAAAAGACAGCCACAAGGAAATAAAACCTCCGGCTTGCAAAATAATTATCATTGCAAAAATTTGAATAGCCACTGAAATGACTGCCATAACTCTAAATTTCTTAGGTAAGATTTTATGTTGTCCACCCATTGTAAATTCGCCCAGAGGCAAACCGCAGGCAACAAAAACTGTCATAATTGCTATAACTCCAAATAATACTGCACCTAATATTGAAAAACATAAATCAATATTCTCCTTCTGCAAAAATACAAAAAAATTTCAGTTACAAATTCAAAATTTCTTTCTTTTTTTAATTAATACCATAAACAAAAATTTTTTTATCATACTCTATCCCATTTTTGTTTAAAAATATTCTTCCATTTTTTTAATTGTCTTTTTGACTTTTTCTGCCATCTTTTAAATTTTTTTCTTTCTAATTTTTTTATTCTATTATTTCAACAAACAACTTCTTTTCTCAGCAACATCATTAACATAACTAACCTTCTTAGTCAATTTCCCATCCTCATCATAGAATTTCCAAATTCCCTCTTTTTTTCCAGATTTATAATTTCCAATTGCCGCTAATTTGTGATTCTTCTTATAATAAAGTTTTGTCAATCCTTCTCTTCTTGATACAAAAAAACTACTAGTATCTGCATAACCTATTTTAAATTTTTTTCACGAAGAATTGAAGAAAAACTCGTCATTTAATTCTAAGTCAGTGACAAATTCAAAAAGATCATCAAAACTTGCAGCAAAAAATCCCTTATCAATATTCCCTTTTAACCAAATCCAGTTATCCCCCACAACTGTATAATCATCAGCTACTTCAAAATAAAAATTTCCTTCATTTGTTATCTGAATATTATCAACAAAAATATAATTTCTATACTTATCCAATGGAAATACTTTTTGTTTTCCATATTCTTTTCTGCTTCTTCTTTTTGTAAAATCGTCTTTTAAAAATTTCAAATAACATATCATAGCAAGTTGGATACTCTGGAAATACTCCATCATCAAAAAAATCATCATTCAGCACATCATAAAAAAATACTTAACCATCGTATCTTTCACTTTTTTTTATTCCATTCATCCTGATTAAGATACAATTCTTCCAAAAATTTTTAAGCATTTTTTTCTTTTTTTCAAGTTCAACATTATCACATTCTTTATAAATCGTAAGTCTTACTAATGTTTCTTTACCTTTCCAAATAATTTTTTTCCGTCCCACTCTTTTAAAAATTTCCCATACATGTATTTTCAACAAAATCCTGAATTTCCATATCTGATTTTTCCTTTCTGAAAAAAATCTAAGAAAAATTAATCCATATAAAAACTCGTCTATTTCACCATTAAAATTACACTCAGCATAAAAACATTTTATCAACAAAAAAACAATCTTTTCGTACATAGTAATAGAAAAAAACTATTTTTCATCATCGTCAGTTAAATCAATTGTTATTTCCATATCTTCATTATCAAGCAACTTTTTTTAAATGCTTCTTTCGTTAAAAAAATTATTCTTCATAATTTCTTCTGTATCTTCTTTTCCAATGATTTTAAGTAATTTTTTTCCACTTCATCAATACTCTTTTGTTTCATAGTAAATTTCAGCATATTCTGGTTTTACCCATTTTTTTCTCATTAAACCAGTCAACAAATTCATCAGCAAATAAATCTTTACACTTTTGTATTCCAGTATTCTTTATTTTTCTAAAAATTTTTTTTCAACCATTTCTTCGACTTTTTATTTCATCAATTTTCTTTTCATCAATGTCATCTTCACCATTACAGTACAATTTCATTTCTATTTCATGATTTACCCACATTACTTTACGAGTATGCTCTCCATCTATGACTTCCCAATTTTTCATTTTTACTCCTTTTTTAACTACTTATGACTTTCCTCATACTTCCTAATCTCATCTTCATGCTGTAAAGTCAATCCAATTGAATCCAGTCCCTTAAGTAGTCTTTGTTTCCAGCTTTCTTCCAGCTCAAAAACATATTCTTTTCCATTCGCAATCAATTTATTGTTTTCCAAATCAACTGTAACTTTCGCATCTCCAGACAATTTTGATAATTCGATTCTATCTGCTTCTGGCAATGTTATTGGCAAATGTCCGTTGTTTAACCAGTTCATGTAGAAAATTCCTGAATATCCTCCAGCCACGATTACATGAATTCCATAATCTTGCAATGCCCAAGCAGCGTGTTCTCTACTCGATCCGCAACCAAAATTTTCTCCAGTAATCAAAATTGTTCCATTTTTGTATTCTGGCTTATTCAAATTAAAATCCATATTGTCAGATCCGTCTTCGTTATATCTCCACTCATCGAAAACATGTTTTCCAAATCCTGTTTTTTTCAACACTTTTTCAAGTATTGTTTTGGAATTAATTGATCTGTATCTATGTTGTTATTCATTATTGGAACGATTGTTCCTTCCATATTTTTGTAAATGGTTTCATATTTTTATTCTCCTTATCTTGCATTTTTTTATTTTTAAAAAGTTCAAAAAAATTTTTTTTATTTCACTTCATCCAATTCTCTAACATCCACAAATTTTTCCATAAATTGCTACTGTCTCGCCATTGCTGGACTTACTAAGTGAGTTCTTGCTCCTTTTCCTTGTCTTCCTTCAAAGTTTCTGTTTGAAGTTGAGGCACAGTGTTCTCCGCTTGGAATTAAGTCTGGGTTCATTCCTAAGCAAGTTGAGCATCCAGCTTCTCTCCACTCAAATCCTGCGTCTTTGAATATTTTTGCGATTCCGTTTTCTTCAGTCGCTTTTTTTTAACAAGTTGTGATCCTGGAACGACTACTGCTGTGATGTTTGGAGCAACTTTTTTTCCCTTTTTACAATTTTTTTGTCTGCAATTTCTAAGTCTGCTAATCTTCCATTTGTGCAAGATCCGATAAATACATGTTTTAATGGAATGTCGTAAGGTGATCCTCCTGGTGTAAGTCCCATGTAGTTGTATGCTCTTTCATAGTTTACATCTTTAATTTCAGGGAATTTTTTTCACTTATTCCAATTCCCATTTCAGGGTTTGTTCCCCAAGTTACTTGTGGTTCAAGATTTGAAACATCAACTTTTATGTATTTGTCAAATGCATCTACAGAATCTGTGTACAATTCTTTCCATTCAGCCACTTTTTTTATCAAATTCTTCGCCTTTTTGGTGCAAATCTTCTTCCTCTTACATATTCAAAAAGTAGTTTCGTCAGGTGCGATAATTCCTGATTTTCCTCCTCCTTCAATTGCCATGTTACAAATTGTCATTCTTCCTTCCCATTGACATATTTCTTATTGTATCTCCAAAAAAATTCAAATGCATATCCATTTCCTAGCCCAATTCCGTAAGTTTTAATAATATGTAAAATTATATCCTTCTGCATAAACACCTTTTTGCAATTCACCAGTTATTTCAATTCCCATTGTTTTTTTGGTTTCTTTTTGCCAAATTGTCTGTGTCGCCAAAACATGTTCCACTTCACTTGTTCCAATTCCAAATGCCAAAGCTCCAAAAGCTCCATGAGTCGCAGTATGGCTATCTCCACAAACTACAGTTTTTCCAGGCTGTGTCAATCCTTGTTCAGGTCCAACCATATGCACAATTCCATTATTTTTCATTAAACATATCAACCAACTCAATTCCAAATTCTTTACAGTTTGCCGACAATGCATCCAACTGTGCCTTTGAAACTTTATCTTTAATATTCATTCTGTCAGCCATAATTGTTGGCGTATTGTGATCCATTGTTCCAAATGTCAAGTCAGGTCTTCTAACCTTTCTCCCTGCAATTCTCAATCCTGAAAAACGCTTGTGGCGAAGTAACTTCATGAATCAAGTGCAAATCAATATACAAAAGTTGTGCTTCTCCAGGTTCTCCTGTAATCACATGTTTTTTTCCAAACTTTATCAAACAAAGTTTTTTTGGGTTTTTCTCTTTATTTTTTTAATTTCTGACATTTTTTTCTCCTCCGATTTTCTCTCCAAATTTTTTTTATTTATATTTTTTTTATTTATTAACCTATTTAAAATTGTTCCATTCGTTTCTTTTCAAATTCTTGCAATTCCTTCCACTTTATCTAAAAATAATATCTGCATTTTGTTCCCTTAAATAGTTCATATACAATGCTCTATCATTTTTTTCAATAACAAACGGACTTATATTTTCCTGAAAACACAAATACAGCATAATCAGCCTTCCTGTTCGTCCATTTCCATCGCTAAAAGGATGAATTCTCTCAAATTCTATATGAGAATTTAATATTTCTGACAACTTTTCATCATCAGTTTTTACACAATTCCAACCTATAATTCAAGTTTTCAATCCAATTTTTTTGTAAGAACTGGTGCCTGACTTGGTGTAGAAGTTTCAAAATCTGCACCAATTATTGCATTACTGCTATTTTTAAAATTTCCAGCATTATCATTCAACCTGTCTAAAATTTCCTTATTTATATTTTTAATCACATAAATATCCAATTTTTGGTCATTCGCAAGTTCAGTCAACATATAGTCAATTGCCTTTTTATGATTCAAAAACTTCAAAAAACCTCACGAATACTCTTACCTCCAGGTAGCGTACTATCTAAAAATAATCGTAGCAGTTTCATTTAGTGTCAATGTATTTCCTTCGATAGCATTCGAGTGATGCGTCATTCTCACTGATAAATCTAAAAAAATATTCATAATTTATAGTTTTTTTATATCCATTTTTCCCAACTTTCTATTCTTATAAAATTAATAACAATCCCAGTTGTAAAAAAACATCTGAAAAAAATCTTTATTTTTTTCAATTTCTCTCTATTAATAAAGAAATTCATCACTCCACAATCTCCAATCATTATTTCTTTTTCCACTATTAATTTGAAATAACAAAGTATCGTATTCATTCATTTCATCGCCTTTTCTTGGTTCAGATTGTGTGAAAAAAATGGAAATCCATTACATTTTTGTGCCAATATTTTCTTCATAAAATTCATATCCATAAATTTCTTCCACTTCTTCAGATAATTTATCTTTTTCATCAAATTTAAAATTTTTCTTCTTCCCATACTTTTTTTCAAATAAAAATATCTAAAAAAATCATAATCTAAATTCTCTTTTTTTGTTTTCCCAAAGAAAAATTCCATTTTGCAAGGATGATGTGCTATCAAAAAAATCCCATGCCGGGTCATATTTGTAAGGATTATACATTTTCTTAAACTCATCTTCAGAAAAAAATATTCTCCTATTTTTTTCATAATAAATTACATCAAAAACCATTCCGATTTGTACTGTTGTCAAAATCTAATCCCATCAAGTCATCTCCCAAAAACCCAAAAATTGTAAAAATTCCTTCTTTTTGGAAAAATCTTCTAGACCTTTTTAAGTCAGCACAATTTATCTGTGCAAGAAACATAAACTGTTTCCCTTCTGAATTTGTTGGAATCTTACTCCCTTTTGGAATATATGGAATTCCTTCAATTTTACTGTCTGTTATTTTTTTATTTCCTTTGAAGCATTGACTGAAGCATTTGCAACAATCATTTCTTTTTGCTGTTTCATAATACTTTTTTTAATTTTTTTCAAAAAAATATCTTTTTGCTAACTTCTTTAATTCTTTTATCTTCCATATCACACCACTTCCAAATTTTTAATTAATTCTTTTCAACTCAAAAAAATCACAATCTCAGGCTGTGCAAAAAAATCGAATAAACATCTCAAGAAAAAGCACCACCAACTCCAGAAGTAATATAAATTTTATGTCCGCCATACTCTTTCATTCCGTAGCCATATTTTTTTTCTTATCCTTCACTGCCGACACAATAATTTTTTTCCAAAAAGTAACCTGTCCAGCGTGAGTATGCCCTGCTAAAAATCATATCAGTTTTTTTCCTTTTCAGCTTCTGACATTTGCTCAAAATATTCAGGATTATGAGTTAAAAACAACACAAAGTCTTCTTTTTTCGTACCTTCAAGAGCTTTTTTCGCATCAGGATTTCCATGCCACAAGTCAGTAACTCCAGCGATGTATATTTTTCTCATTATTTATCGTTACTTTTCTATTTTTCATTTGTAAGCAGATTAAATCCAATTTTTTTCATATTTTCAGCAGTTTCCTTTTCACCTGGATACTCATGATTTCCATAAATCGCATATACTCCAAGTTCAGGAATTTTAATATTTTTTTAGCATCTTCATAAAAACTTAGGAATATTTTTTTCTCCCAAGTCGCATAATCTCCACCTAAAAGAATCATATCCTTTTTTTGTGCATTAATCAGTTCAATTGCCTTTTTTTCTGTCGCTTTCTATTAAACCGTGTCATCGTATCATACTGAAAAATCCGCCACAAACAACACTCTTTTTCCCATCAAATTCTTTTTGGAATATCTTTTGACTTTTACCTCAATTGTCCTAATTTTAATATGCCTGTACTCATAATGAGCATAAATTAAAAAAATATCACAATTAGTCCCGCAAAAACCAACAGAAATTTAATAATCCAATTTTTTTGCCTTCATTTTTTTCTCCTTTTTAAATAAAATAAATGTCGATTCAATTTCTATTCACTCACAAATTCCCCAACTTTTTCAAGAAATTTCTTTCTATCATCATCTTTTCCTTTTGCTCTTAAACTATAATGAATCCATTTTGTGTTTTTTATTCCGACTCCACCAAGATTCGCCTTTCTCATCGTCATTCCAAATCCCATTATATTTAATAAAAAAACTTTGGTGCTTCAGCCGTTGTAATCATTTTTAGCCGATTTTATTGGTAAAAGTCCTTTTATTCCATATTTCCCACTTTCATAAGCAAATCCTCTCAACATAACTTTATCCAAGAATCCTTTTAATATCGCAGGTAATGACATCCACCAAATCGGAAAAATCAATATTAGCTCATCTGTATTTTTTTCAAAAATTTCCTGATATTTCAGAACTAAAGGATCAGCACTTTTTTTCCTTGTGAATACAACTCCAAATCTTTTTTTCAGTCATCACAGGATTGAATCCATCTTTATTCAAATCTATAATCGTATATTTTTTTCTTTTGTTTTCTCCAAATTTTTCCACTACTTTATCTAAAAATTGCCTTATTGAAACTTCCATTCCATGGGTGTGAAAAAAATTATTGTTTTCATTTTTTTAAATTTCCTTCTCTCCGTAATCAATTTTTCTAATTAATATTCCACTTCATTATTATTTCTACTTTCAAACAATGTCTTCTGCCTTTCTATTTCATTTATTAATTCCTCTTCACTAGGCAGATAATTTATATATTTACTTGCAAAAAGGTTTTTATTATCATTCAAAACCGAATACTTTATAATAGTTCCGTCTGTTTCCGTACAAAGAAGAAGTCCTATTGTTGGATTATCATTTTTCCTGTTTTTTTAAGTCATCATACATTCTTACATACATATCAAGTTGTCCAATATCCTGATGTGTTAATTTTTTTCTGTTTTTAACTCTACTATAACAAAAACATTTCAAAAATATAGTTATAAAATACCAAATCAATATAAAAAAATCTGAATTTTCTGTACGAATATGCTGTTGCCTTTCCACAAATGCAAAACCTTTTCCAAGTTCCATCATAAACTTTTTGAATATCATCTGTTAGTGCTTTTTTTCTAATTCATTTTCTGTATAAGACATATTTGTTGGTAAATCTAGAAACTCCAAAACTACTGGATTTTTTTATAAATTCTTCTGCTTGTAGTTTTTTTGTCTTCTCTTTCATTTCATTTTCGACAATTTTTTTATCAATACTTGCAACAATACGATTATAGTAAAGTGTAGATATATTTCGATCTAATGTTCTTACAGACCACATATTTTTCTCTCGCTTCTGTTAAATAAAAATATTCTAGCTTTCTCATCAGAAACTCTTAACACTTTTTTTGAAAAATGAGACCATGTCAATTTGGCGGACACTGTTCGCCATTTTTTTCAAAAATCTGAAAACATAAGATAGAATTGTCTTATTTCTCTTAATGTTCTATAACTATATCCTTTTTCCAAATTCTTCTGTAAGTTCCTTAGATAAATTTTTGTAATATTTCTTTCCCATATTCAGCTCTTTCTTTTCCCGTTCTGTTCTTCTTCTACAATCCTTCTGCCAATTTCCCAATATGCTTCCACCATCGCCGAATTTACAGCAGTATATGCTTTTTTTGTCTAGCATTTTTTTAAGTATTTTCTTTATTTCATTAATGTAATTATTTGATATTCCCATCAAAAATCCCTCCCTTTTTAAAAATTACTTATTATAAAGTCTATTTATTTGATTTTTTTAGTTCTCTAATCCATTTTTTTCTACATGATCAGCCACAATATCATTATTTAAATTTTTGAAATATAAAATGATCATTTCAAAAAAATACCTTCTTTTTGGAAGTTCAAATAAAACTGAATTTTCACCTTCATCATTGTATTTTTTTACAAAAATTTTTTTACATTTTTTTCCAATCTTTCCTGCCAAATTGGAGTTGATAAAATTTTAGGATCTCCATTTTCAATGTAATCACCAAAAATAAAAATGCTATAGATATTTTTTTGTGCCAATAATTCTTTGTATTCTATACTATTTTTCTTTTGCAGGTCCACCAGGTTCAATTGCAACTATTGCTTTTTATATTTTTTTTGTATAAACAGGTGCTAACCAACCTGGAGATCCTCCTTGAGAATGACTAATAATTATAGATTTTTTTACCTGTTCTCTTGTATACTTCATCAATAGTGGCGCAAGAGCGCTTCTCAACAACTTCTTTATCAAAAATCAAACCCTCTGTCAGATTTCATTCCTGTATCAAGAGTCATTTGTCTGAAAAAAATTGGTCAATTGAGTATTCATCGTCTGAAAATTGCGAGTTTTTTTGTTTAAAAACTACCTTATATAAATCAATATTTTTTTATTTACTCTTTTACTTTCAAAAACTAAAAGGATTTCCAAAAAAACAAAAATATAGATTCATCACTATAACAAATAAAATCATATATAAAAAAACCTTTACTAGCTTCTATTTTTTTAGTTTTATTTTCAAGAAAGCTCCAAGTAATGAAATTACAACTAAACATACAAAAAAAGTAAATATACTTTATAATTTTGTTTTATTTCAATTTCTGTAACTTCTTTTTCAATATTTATTTTTTTGTTCAGAACTTTTAAAAATACAAAGTTCGTACTTTTAATTGTATGTTCTCCATAATCTACATTTTCAATTTCTTTTTTTATTTTCTTTAAATTTTATAACTTCATCATCCAGAAAAAAATTCATTGAAGTATTTTTTTTACCTGATTTATCATTTATAACTAATTTAGGCATAATTTTTCACCTCTTCAAAAACTATTTATTATAAAGTCTATTTATCCCATTAATATAAGCCTTAATACTAGCCTCAACCACATCTGTACTTTGTCCTCTACCGATAAATCTGTTCCCATCTTTTTCAATTACAACGACAACTTGTGCTTGTGCATCCGTATCCCCTGTAATCGCTTCCAATTTATATTCTTCTAAGACAAAAGTGTCACTCACTGCTAAATTTACTGCATTGTAAGCTGCATCAACTGGTCCATCTCCAAGAGCTTCTTTAACCAATTTTTCTCCATCTAAGTCAATTGTAACTGTAGCTTTTGGTTTTTTACCTTCTTGTCTTGAAATTTCAAAGTGAGTCAATTTGATTCTTCCTTCGATTTTTGCCGCATCTCCAGCAACTAATGCGATAATATCTTCATCTAAAACATATTTTTTCTTGTCTGCCAATTTTTTAAATTGTACAAATAATTCTTCCACTCTGTCACTTCCAACATGGTCAAATCCTAAAGATTCCAACTTTTGTATAAAAGCGTGTTTTTCCTGAATGTTTTCCAAGTACCAAGCTGTCTGGATTTCTTCCTACAGATTCTGGACTCATAATTTCGTAAGTTTCAGGATTTGCTAAAACTCCGTGCTGATGGATTCTGATTCATGAGCAAATGCGTTTGCTCCAACAATTGCTTTATTAGGCTGTGTTGCAACTCCTGTCAAAAGGCTTACTAATTTACTTGTTGGGTAAATTTGCTTTGAATCAATGTTTGTGTAATATTCTTCAAATAAATCTTTTCTTGTTTTCAAAATCATTGCAATTTCCTCAAGTGAAGTATTTCCAGCTCTTTCGCCAAGTCCATTTATCGTACATTCAATCTGTGTCGCTCCAGCTTGAATCGTTGCAACCGAATTTGCAACCGAAAGTCCCAAGTCATCGTGACAATGCACAGAAATATCAACATTTTCAATTCCTTTTACATTTTTTCTCAAATAAGTTATAAGTTCAAACATTTCATTTGGAGTTCTGTAACCTACAGTATCAGGTACATTTAATGTAGTTGCTCCAGCTTTTATAGCTGTTTCATACACCTCTACCAAAAAAATTCTTTCTCTGTTCTAGTCGCATCTTCTGAAGAAAAATTCAACATCATCAACAAATGATTTTGCAAGTTCTACCATTTCTTTTTACTCTTTCAAGAATTTGCTCTTTTGTCATTTTCAACTTAAATTCTCTATGAATAGGTGAAGTTGCAATAAATGTATGAATTCTTGGTTTTGCTGCACCTTTTAGAGCCTCCCCTGCTGCTTCAATATCTTTTTTCACAGCTCTTGACAAACTACAAACTGTTGAATTTTTTTACATTTTCAGCAATCATTTTTACAGCTTCAAAATCTCCAGGCGATGCTACAGCAAATCCAGCTTCAATTATATCCACTCCCAAACTTTCCAATTGTTTTGCAATTCTTAATTTTTTTCTTCAGCATTAAGATTAACTCTTGGTGTTTGTTCTCCATCTCTTAGTGTTGTATCGAATATTTTAATATGCTTTTTCATTGTCTTATTCTCCTTGTAAATTAATTTTTCTTGTTTCGCTTTTTTTTATTTTCTATACCTCAATTTATCAAATTCAAAAAAATTTCTTTCAAAAATATTCACTCTAAAAAAAGTTCACTTTAAAAAAACAAAAAAATTTACTATTCCTTCACAGCTTCAAATCTCAATCTCACATAATCAGCTATAATTTGTCCATTTTCATTTTTTTCAAGCTCTTTTTCCACTTTTTTTCAGCTATTTCATCAATCAATTTTTTTCGTGCATTTCTTTCGGAATATTCACAAAAAGCAGGTGCAGAAAAAGGTTTGTAGCCATCCTTTTTATCCCTGTAGGAAGTAAAGTTGGACGAGAAAAAAACTTATCATTCTTTTTTTACTTTTTAAGCCATATTTATTAAGTAATTCTGTTTCCTCTTTTTCTGTCGGAAAAACCAGCATTTTACGGCTTTAAAATTATGTCTTTTTGCAACTTCAAACATTGCATTTTCTATTTTTTTCCACATTTCCTTTGCAACCCATTTCGACCACAAATCGTCCACCTTTTTTTGAGTGCTTTTTGCCACACCTTCCCAAAAACTTTATCAGGATTTGTCATCCAATGAAGTCTGCATTGGAAAAAAATTGCATCAAATTCATTTTCAAAATTCATATTCTGTGCATCGCCTTGTATCGCATCAACTCCCAATTTTTCTAGTCGCTTCAACAAATTTCTGACTTCCATCTAGTCCCAAAAATTTTTGCACCCATATTTTTGAAATTTCCTTAGTCAATACACCATCTCCACAGCCTAAATCCAAAAATATATTCATCCTTTTCCGGATTCAGCCATTCAATCAGTTCCTTTCCATAATCCGAAACAAACCGTGCATTTTTTTCATACTTTTCCTTTTTCCCAATGCTGACTCACACTCATTTTCTGTACCTTCTTTTCTGTGCTATTACAATATTTCTCTATTTTTTTAACAAAATAATCAATATTTATATTCATTGATACTCAATCCTAAAATCCCAAAAATTCACTTCAAAAATTTCTAAAATTCTACAATTTTTTTCTCCACGACTCATCGCTACAACTCCAGTTTTTTTGCAATTTCCAAAACTCCATAATTGTGCATAATTTCCACAAATCCACGCAATTTTTTTCACATCTCCTGTAAGTTCAATAACTAATGAAGTTGGTGATACATCTAAGACTTTTTCCTCTGTAAATATCCGCAACTTGAACAATTTGTGCTCTAGTTTCTGGATCAGATTTCACTTTTATTAACATCAATTCTCTTCTAATAACATTTTCAACTGGGAAAAACTTTTTACTTTTTACAACATCCACAATTTTATAAACTTGTTTTTTTGAATTTGATTTAATGTTTTTATCGTCTCCTTCTACCGTCATTGTCAATCTCGCATAACCAGGTTTATTTGTAACTCCTGCTGTCATTTTTTTAAAACAGAATATCCTCTTCTATTGAATAAAGACATTATTCTCGACACAATTCCATCAGTATTTTTTTTGCAATTATTAAAATTTCATGCTCTCTATTCATTTTCTAACACACCTTTCTTTCCGATCATTTGACTTACAGTTTTTTTCCTGCTGGAATCATCGGAAATACATTTTCTTCTTTTTTTCAACAACACATTCGATTAACACACCTTCATCAGATAATATTAAATCTTTCAATTTTGTTCTCAAATCTTCTTTGTTTGTAAGTTTTGCATTTTTTTAATTCCATACGCTTCTGCAATTTTGATGAAATCTGGATTTATTTCTAAATCAACGAATGAATATCTTCTATCTTTAAACAATTCTTGCCATTGTCTCAACCATTCCCAAGTAAGAATTGTTCAAAAATAACAACTTTTACTGGTAAATTGTATTGTTTAATCATCATTAATTCTTGTAATGTCATTTGGAAACCACCATCTCCAACGATTAAAACAACTTTTTTATCAGGTGCTCCAATTTGTGCTCCAATTGCCGCAGGAAGTCCAAATCCCATTGTTCCAGCTCCTCCTGAAGTTACGATTGAATCAGGATTTTTTTGTAAGTAAAATATTGAGCGACCCACATTTGATGTTGACCAACATCAGTTACAACAATTGTATCCCCTTGCAAAAATATCGTCAATCGCTTTTTAAAAACTTCTTGTGGAAGCAATTTATCTTCTCCAACTTCTCTATGTCCTAATGGATATTCTTTTTTCCATTCAACAACTTTTTTTAACCCATTCTTCATGAGTTTGTGGCTCAATTTCAGCATTAATATCAGTTAATACATGTTTTAAATCCCCAACAATTGGTACATCAGCCCTTTTATTCTTATCAATTTCAGCTGGATCAATGTCAATGTGAATAACTTTTTGCATTTTCAACAAATTTATTAGGATTCCCAGCAATTCTGTCATCAAATCTAATTCCAGTCGCAATTACTAAATCTGCCTCATCTGTCGCATAATTCGCTGGTACAGTTCCGTGCATTCCTAACATTCCAAGAGATAATTCATGCGATTCAGGAAATGCTCCCAATCCAAGTAATGTCGTAGCCACAGGTGTTTGTGTCTTTTTCAGCATAGTCAAACAATTCTTTCGACGCTTTCGATTTCAAAACTCCCGCTCCTGCAATTATCAATGGTTTTTTTCGCTTCTTTTATCAATTTAATTGCTCTTTTTAATTTGACCTTGATGTCCTTCATAAGTTGGCGAATATCCTTCCAATTCAATTTTTTTCATCAAATAATCTCTCAAATTCTTCATATGGAATTTGATGAACTTGAATATCGTTTGGAATATCAATAAGAACTGGTCCTGGTCTACCTGTTGTTGCAATATAGTAAGCCTCTTTTACAACTCTAGGTATTTCTTTTTATATTTTTGAATCAAATAATTACATTTTGTAATTGGCATTGTAATTCCAACTGTATCAGTTTCTTGGAAAGCATCTCTTCCCAATAAATTTGATCTAACTTGTCCAGTTATCGCAATCATTGGTACAGAATCCATATGTGCTGTCATTATTCCTGTAACCATATTTGTCGCACCAGGCCCTGAAGTCGCAAGACAAACTCCCACTTTTCCAGAAACTCTCGCATAACCATCTGCCGCATGTGACAATCCTTGCTCATGTCTTGCAAAATAGTAATTTATTTTTGTCATAACTGTAAATTTCATCAAATATTGGAATTACCGCTCCTCCCGGATATCCAAAAAAATATCTGTTATTCCTAATCTGTGTAGCGATTCTAGTAAAAATTCTACCACCGTTTATCATCTTAGTTTCACTCATTGTTTCAACCACCTTTTCTTAATTTTTTTTATTTTCTAATCATCAATCATTGCTTGTGCATTCAATCTTCTAATTATATATCCTTTTTTTTCTCAAATTCTTGAGTTATTTTTATTAATATGTTCTTCTCCATTTGTTTCAACTGTAACTTGTAATTCAACTTCATGGAATCTGTCTAAATTCTTAAACTGATTATGTTCAAGTCTAATTACATTCGCATTTTGTTCCGAAAAGAATTTGCGATACAGCCACCAATTGTCCTGGTTTGTCAGGCAAATCAACTGCAAATGTAAAAAAATTCTTCCTCTAGCTACCAATCCTTTATTAATCATAGATGAAATAGTTAATACATCTATATTACCACCACTTATTATTGAAATTATCTTTTTCCCTGTAACATTCAATTTTTTTCAATCCTGCCACAGCCAAAAATTCCCGAATTTTTCCGCAACAATTTTATGTTTCTCAACCAAAACCAAAAAAATGCCGCCATTAACTCATAATCAGATACAGTAACTATGTCATCTACATATTTTTTTCAATATAGTCAAATGTAATGTCACCAATTTTTTTAACAGCTGTTCCATCTGCAATTGTGTTTGCTTCATCAAGTTCAACCACATGATGACTTTTTTTCTAGCCTCCAATGCACTCGTCGCACCTTCTGGCTCAACACCAATTATTTTTTTATCAATGGATTTTTTTAATTTCGCGACTGAAGCAATTCCTGAAATAAGTCCTCCTCCACCAATTGGCACTAAAAATAATATCCGCATCAGGCAATTCCTCCAAAAACTTCTAAAGCAATAGTTCCTTGCCCTTCAATTACATCTTCGTCATTAAACGGATGCACAAAAAGTGTACCCTTCTTTTTTTCCTGCAATTTTTTTTGCATACTCATAAGCCTCATCATAAACTTCCCCAGTCAAAAATAACTTCCGCACCATATCTTCTAGTCGCTTCAACCTTAATAAGCGGCGTATGTTTAGGCATAACAATTACAGCCTTAATTCCTAATTTTTTTGAGCGACTAATGCCACACCTTGTGCATGATTTCCAGCCGACGTCGCAATTACTCCCCTTTTTTTCTCTTCTTCCGTCAATTTCGCAATTTTATTATAAGCACCTCTTATTTTAAATGCACCTGTTCTTTTGCAAATTTTTCTGGTTTAATATAGACATCATTTCCTGATTCATCAGAAAAAAATATTGCTATGAATCAATTTCGTCTTTTTCAATAACTGTCCCCAATCGTTCTCTAGCTTCCATAAAATCATATAATTTATGCAATTTTTTTCACCTTCTCCAATTTTTTTATTTCTCTAATTTTTCTTTCAGTTTTTTTACAAGGAGTTATCTCATAAATCAAATAAAAAAATAATTTACACTAAACATTGTCATCTTTCAACTAATGCCAATAAAATTACTTCTGATTTATTAGGCACTCCCTGTCTCACTTTAAATATTTTTTTATTTTTTTCGTTCAAGAAATCTATTATCAATTCTGTAACTTCAGGCTGAAACCAATATTCATCTGAATGTCCCGCTCCCGGAACTATGTATCTTTTTGAGTCCACACCATTTTCAATCAACGCCTTATGAAGTATTTCTGTCTGATTCGGAAGAACCAATGTATCTGCATCTCCATGCATTAATAGAAATGGAGGCGTTTTTTTCTGAAATATAAGATATAGGATTTGTAGATTCAATATTATTTCTTACATCATTTAGCCAGAACTTTACTGACATAAGTATCGCCCTATAGCCTTCTTCTGCATCTTCTGGAATATCAAAATCAACTTCTCCAAAATCTGTTACACCATAAATATCTATAACTGCTTGCACATCACTATTTTCAGATAAATTCTCCCCCCTGTCAAAATTCGTAGTTCCGCTTGTAACTCCTGCCATTGCTACCAAATAACCTCCAGCAGATTCACCCATCAATGCTATTTTCCCCTTATCAATTCCATACTCATCAGCATTAGCCTTTAAAAATCTTATTGCTGCCTTCACATCTTCCAGACTTTGCGGAAAAACTCCATCAGGAATAGTCCTATATTCCATACTTGCAACTACATAACCTGCTTTAGCTATTTCCAATCTTTGTTGCAAATAATTTTCCTTATAGCTGTGTGCAAAAGACCCTCCCGGCACAAATAATACTGTCGGATATTTCCCCTCTCTATTAGGCTTTAAAATATCCATTTCCAATTTTATATTTTTCCTAAAATAGCTAACTGGCTGTGAATAAGTAACATTTACTATTGATTTTTATTTTTTTTCTTGTGTCAATTTAACATTTAGAATTTTACTTTCATTATCATTTACCATTTGATTTTTTTCTCCTCTGAAATTTTCCTAATAATTACGATTAAAGTTAGCAATATCAAATTCCATCTAATGTTTATTTTCTGACGAACAGTAATGTGGTATTTACTAATCTAAAATTTCAATTGCTCCTCTATCTGCAGAAGACACATGCATAGCATATTTTTTCAAGTATCCTTTTACTTGAAGTTTAAATGGTTCCAATTTAGCTTTTCTAGCTTCAATTTCTTCATCAGAGATTTTAATATTAATTGATCTGTTTGGAATATCAATTTCCACAATGTCTCCATTTTGAATAATCGCAATATTTCCACCTGAAGCGACTTCTGGCGAAACGTGTCCAATCGAAGCACCTCTCGTAGCTCCAGAGAATCTTCCATCTGTAATTAACGCAACATCTTTATCAAGACCCATTCCTGCAATCATAGCTGTTGGCGATAACATTTCTCTCATTCCTGGTCCACCTTTTGGTCCTTCATATCTAATAATTACAACATCTCCTGCTACGATTTCTCCACCAACAATCGCTTTAACGGCTTCTTCTTCACTATTAAATACTTTCGCAGGTCCTGTATGTTGCAACATTTCTGGATCTACCGCACCTTCTTTAACAACACATCCATTTGGTGCCAAATTCCCTTTCAATACAGCAATTCCTCCAGTTTTGTAAGCTGGTTTATCCCAAGGTTTGATTACATCATCATCATTAATGAATGCATCTTTTGCCAATTCTCCTTGTGTTTGCAATGCTACAGTTTTCGCATCTCCATGCAATCTTTCATTTTCAAGCAATCTCTTCATAACTCCAGTAACTCCACCCGCTCTATACAAGTCTTCAATGAAGTATTCTCCTGATGGTGACAATTTACAAATTTGACGAGTTTTTTGTGCAATTTCATTAAAGTCACTTAAAGTCAAGTCAATTCCAGCTTCATGAGCAATCGCAGGTAAATGTAACGCTGTATTAGAAGATCCTCCAAGTGCCATATCTACTGCAACCGCATTTTCAAATGCTTCTCTTGTTAAAATATCACTTGGTCTTAAATCTGCTTTTAAAACTTCCATAATTTGCATTCCCGCTTTTTTAGCAAGTCTTGCTCTTTCTGAAAATACAGCTGGAACAGTTCCATTTCCTGGAAGTCCCATTCCAAGTGCTTCTGTCAAACAGTTCATAGTATTTGCAGTATACATTCCTGCACATGATCCACAAGTCGGACAAGCCATTTCTTCTACAGAATTTAATTCTTTTCTAGTAATTTGCCCAGTGTTATAAGCTCCAACCGCTTCAAATACATTACTTAATCCAATTTTTTTACCTTTGTAAACTCCTGCAAGCATTGCTCCTCCACTTACAAATATTGAAGGTATATTCAATCTTGCCGCAGCAATCAACATTCCAGGCACTACTTTATCACAGCTTGGCATAAACACAATCGCATCAAATGGAGTAGCCATAGCAACCGCTTCAATCGAATCTGCAATTATATTTCTCGTAACCAACGAATATTTCATCCCAATATGATTCATCGCAAGTCCATCACAAATTCCAATTGTATTAAATTCCATTGGAACTCCTCCAGCCATTCTAATTCCATCTTTTACCGATTGAACCAAGTTTTTCAAATGAACATGCCCTGGTATTATTTCATTAAATGAGTTCGCAATCCCAATTATTGGTTTTTCCATTTCGTCATTTATGAAACCCAATCCTTTTAATAACGATCTATGTGGCGCTCTAGTCACTCCTTCTGTCAAGTTATTACTTCTTTTTTTTCCCATCCATTGATTTTCACTCTCCTAAATTTTTTTATAAATAAACATCAGCCAACTTTAAAAAAATTAAAAAAATAATTACTTAAAGTTATTTGAATATATTTTATCACATATCTCACAAAAATTTTTTTACCTATTTTTTTTTATAAAAAATAAAAAGACGATTTAAATATAAATCGCCTCAAAGTTATAAAAAAACAAAAAAATAGTTTTTTTATTATTATGATTCTATCAATTATCTTTCAGTAAAACTAGCCATTACTCTTCCATCATTTACCAATCCAATAAAAATCACTGCTAGAAACTTTCAAGGCAACATATTTTCCACTTTGCACGACTTTAATTTCTAAAAATTTCAATAATCAGTAATAATGATAAGACTAAAATTAATAATGACATAATTTCCTCCAGTGTTTCAATTTTTTTACTTTATTTTTTTATGAAATTATTATAGCAAAAAAATCATTAATTTTTGTAAAAATATATATTATATATATAATCTATCTATTTTATTAATCTTTGAAAAAAATTAACTGTTATTAACAATTTCGAGATGTCTATAATTTTTGTGTAAACTAATAGAAAAATCTAGCAAATTAAATATTTATATGTTCTATTTACACAAAAAAATTTTTTTATACACTCACAATTTCATTTAAAAAAATAAGGTTATGCTTCAATATTTATTAGCATAAAATTGCAAATCTCCTGCAAAAAAATATAATAGACTTGTTCGGAAACTTCTAAAAATTTAATAAAACGAATATTCTGAAACAAGGGGTCTTGACCCCTTGTGGAAATAAAAAAAATTTAGGTTGTCGAATAGGTCTAATGAATCTTCTATTGAAAAAAATTTAGTTAATTATAAAATTTATCTTTTTGCTCGAATAATGTCAAGTGTTTCATTGAATTCCTTTTTTTCAAATCCTCATCATCTGAATTTTTTTAGCCAAATTCATCCCTTTTTTTACTAATTTCTCTGCATTATCATAATCTCCCAAATCAATATACAAAATTGCCAAATTATCATAAGCCCACAAATTGCCCTTTTTGTATTGAGGCCAGATACCATTTTATTGCTTCCTTTTTGATTTCCTTCATTTTCAGCAATTAATCCTAATCTATTTTCTGAAGATCCATCCTTTTTCAAATTTCGTAACTTTCAAAAAAACCATTCCTTCTGCATTTTTTTGTAATCTTCCAATTCTTCATAAGATGCTCCAATCCAAAAAAATAATTATCAGTATTATCTGCTATTTTCTGATATTCCTTATAATATTTTATAGCCTTCTCATAATCTTCCTTTTCATAATAAACATAAGCCAAATTTGAAATTGCATTATAATTTCCTCTTTCTATAGCCTTCAAATAGTATTTTTTTCAGCTTCTGAATAATTATCCAAATTATCATATAAAACTCCCAGTTTGTTTAAATAATCCGCATTATTTGGAAACTCGTTTACATATTTAGTAACCAGAGGCAGTAATTTCTTTTTGATCATCTTTATCATAAGCCTCGCTTATCTGTTTTTCCAAATTTTCTCTTTCCTGTCTTGTCATTGCTGAAAAACTTTGAATCCCCAATCCTAAGTTCGCAATTAATACTAATAAAATCAAATATTTTCTCATATCAAAACTTTCCTTTCCTAAGATAAAGATATTATTTTTTTGACTATTTTTTTAACTTCTTCTATAGTTTCCTGTATTTCCTTCATTTTCTCACTATTTTTTTCTTTTTTTGCTGTTTCAAAGGCTTTTTGAAGCCATTCCAATGCCATTTTTTTATCTCCCAGCTGATAATAGAGATCGCCTAAATTAAACTGGCCTCCTAGACATCCCTTATTTGCAGAAGCCAATAGCCATTTTTTTGCTTCCTTTTGATTTCCTTCATCTAAATAAATCATTCCCAGAATATTTTTCCGATACTCCGTCTTTATCATAAACAGATGACTTAAAAAGATACTTTTTCGCTTCTTCTGGATTGTTATCATTATAATTAAAAAAATTCCAAAAAAAGAAAAATCCTTTTAACATCGGTTCATCTTTAAACATTTCATTATACTCTTTTTCATCAACTTGATTTAACCATTTTAATGCACTTGTATAATCTTCTGTAAAACTATAAAAACATTCCAATCATAAATCGTATGTCGTATTTTTTTTACCATCTCCAGCAATAAAAAGGATATTTTTTTTCCTGCAATCTTACAGCCTCGTCAAACTCCTTTTTCAGCTTCATTTTTTTCTTCCAGCTCCATCATAAATTGATCCTAATATCGCTTTATATATAATTTCTGTAGGATCTTCCGATATTTTCTTTTTTTAATATTAACACACCTTTTTGAGTATTTCCTCTATCAATATTTTTCAAAAAGCTTGATCGAGAATCTTGTCCAATTCTTTTTGAATTTACAGGTAAATTTTGTCTTTGCAAAAAGATAAATTAGATAAAATTAGAAGAAAGATTAAGATTTTTTTCATTTAAGCACCATCCTATTTCCATAATTTCTATTTTTTTAGATTTTGTTGTAGACATATATTATTTTCTATTACGAATAATAAAACTATAATAAATACAAAAACTTACAGTTATGATAACATTTTTAACTTTAACTGTCAATTTTCAGGCTTGCTTTTTTTGTAAAAAAATTTGAAAAAAATTTTGCACATGTAGTATAATAAAACATATTAAGTTTTTTAAAAAAAGGATTATGCGTTATCCTAAAAATTAACGTAAATTTTGAAAGAAAGGAAAAAAATTTAAAAATAATGGAATTGCTGACAATAAAATTAAAAAAAGTTGTTTTTCAGAAAAATATAAATAATATTTTTTTGGTGCTGATTATGCGGAAAAAAATTGATATTCAAAAATTCTACTAAAAAGGAATTTGGGGATTTTCAAACAAATTTTGCAATGGTCAGCTCAAAATTAATTGGAAAAAAATCCCCGTGAAATTGCGAGTACTCTTGTGGAAAAATTTTTTTCAGAAAAATGACATCATTCAAAAAGTTGGAAATTGCAGGACCTGGATTTATCAATATTTATCTTAAAAAAACGGTTTTTTTAAATGAGGAAATAAAAAGTGGAAAAATGAAAAAAATATGACTTTTTCATTTTTAAATACCGATAAAACTGTAATTATCGACTACTCTTCTCCAAATATTGCAAAAAAAGAATGCACATTGGACACTTGAGAAGCACGATTATTGGAGATTCCATCAAGAGAATTTTACAATTTCTGGGATTTCATACACTTGCCGATAACCATATTGGTGACTGGGGAACACAATTTGGAAAAACTTATTGTGGCTTATAAGAACTGGCTGGATAAAAAGGCTTATGAAAAAAAGATCCCATTGGAGAACTGGAAAAAAATCTATGTAAAATTTTTCAGATGAAGCTAAAAATAAATCCTGCTTTGGAAGATGAAGCACGAGAAGAATTGAAGAAATTACAGCTTGGAGATAAAAAAATAACCAAAAAAATTATGGAAAGAATTTATTGATATTTCACTAAAAAGAATATAATAAAATTTATGATAGACTTGGCGTAAACTTCGATTATTATTTTGGTGAGTCATTTTACAACAATATGATGCCATCGGTTCTTAAAGAATTAAAGCAAAAAGGTATCGCAAAAGAAGATCAAGGTGCACTAGTAGTATTTTTTTTGAAAATAATAGATTGTCACTGCGATTGTTCAAAAAGAAAGATGGAAGTTTTTTTTGTATACGACTTCAGATCTTGCTACAATGAAATTTAGAAAAGATGATTTAAAAAGTTGATGAAGCAGTTTATTTAACTGATGACAGACAGCAAAATCACTTTAAGCAGGTTTTTGAAATTGGAAGAATGTTAGGCGAGCCTTACAATTATAAAAAGACTCACATTGTATTTGGAATTATGAGATTTGGTAATGGAATAATTTTTCTCTTCTAGAAGCGGAAACACAATAAGGCTTGTGGATTTGCTAGATGAAGCAAAAAGCTCAAGTAAAAAAAGTAATTGATGAAAAAAATCCAGATATTCCAGAGGATGAAAAGGACAAAATTGCTGAAATTGTAGGAAGCGGAGCTATAAAATATTTTGATTTGAGTCAAAATAGAACTTCTGATATAACATTTACTTGGGATAAAGTGCTTAGTTTTGAAGGAAATACAGGACCTTACCTGCAATATACCTACGTTCGGATTATGTCAATTTTTTTAGAAAAATTGAAGGAAGAAAAATATCGAAGTTGAAAAATAACGATATTATTTTTGGATGATATGAACGGAATTGAACGTGAGCTTGCAGTTGAATTATTAAGATTTCCTCAAGCCGTGGTAAAAGCCTATGAAAAACTACCGTCCAAATATAATTGCAGATTATTTATTTGACACAGCAAAAATTATTTAATAACTTCTATAATTCGAGTTCTATCTTGAAAGAGGAAGATAAAAAAAGTAATGGATGCAAGAATTTTACTGGCAAGAAAAAAACTGCATTTGTATTAAAAAGAAGGACTTAGCCTGCTTGGAATAAATACAGTAAATAGAATGTAAATAAAAAAATTTAAATTGTCAATAAAATTTGAAATGTATAGTTTCAGCCCTTAAAAATCAATAATAATACATTGTCAATTAAAAAGAGAAGAAAATTAATCAAAAAAACAATTTTTGATTTAATGGTGGTTTAATTGTTATAGTGTATACTATACTCAGATCGATTAAAAAGATCTGAAACCTCAATTAACCCCCTTTTATGAGACCTCTTTTTTAAGAGGTCTTTTTTTCATTTTATATTCTAAAAATTTACTTGATTTAAGAATTTGGTATCAGAGGGTTCAAACATATTTAAATAATTTTATTAAATTAATAACAACAAAAATAAAAAGAAAAAGAGAGGAAAAAAATGTCAAAACAACACGAATTTATTTATGATTATAGAGATGATCATAATGAAGAAAAATAACAAAAAAATTAGCAAGAAATGCAATTATTTTTACTTGTTATTTCTATATTGCTATTTCTTTTTTTTCACATTTTGTACTAATTAAACAAGGTGAAAAAAATTTAAACAGGAAATTCCAGCATTGAAGGAAAAATAAGCAAAAAAATTGGAAAAAGGAAGTTGAAGTTCTTAACGGAAATATAAAAACACGGTGAAGACAGTTACAAAAAAAGTTGAAGCGTTAATTAACAAATATAAATAAGAAATGAGAGGTAATAAAAAAATGAAAAAAACATTTTTCAGTCATTGGTATAATAGTGGCTATAATTGGATTCCTATATTCAGGAGTGCATATTTTTTTGGTACAACTGCAAAAATTTATTGAACACCATAGCTTAGAATCAAGCATAAAAAAATTAACACATGAAAAAAACACAAAAAAACTGCAGATTTAGTCATGGTTACTAAGAAAAAAATGATGATGTAAAAGCACAATATCAAAAGTTAAAAAGCTGACAAAAAAATTAAAAACAGTTTATTTGACATTTGATGACGGACCTTCAGGACATACTGATCAAATTCTTGAAATCCTGAAAAGAAATAATATAAAAGCTACATTTTTTGTAATCGGAATTGGAAAAAACTTTAAAGACTATAAGAAAATAACTGATCAAGGACATTCAATCGGACTGCACAGCTTTACACATGAATATAAAAAAGTTTATGCAAACGAAGACAGTTTCTTTAAGGAATTTTATCAAATACATGATGCTATAAAATCTACAACTGGGCAAGATGTTAAAATTATAAGATTCCCTGGAGGTTCTAGCAACACTATTGCTTCAAAGGCTTTAAAAACTGCTATCATTAACAGATTGACAAGAGAAGGATTTGTTTATTTTGACTGGAACTGTGACAGTACAGATGCTTCTGGAAATAATGTTCCTGTAGCAAAATTAGTAAAATATGGTGTTTGTACAACTCATCCTGACATTAATGTCCTAATGCACGATACAAATGCTAAGAAAACTACTGTTCAGGCTTTACAGCAAATTATAGACGGGTATAAAAAGGCAGGATATACATTTGAAACGTTAAATGTAAACAGCCCTAGAATCCAACATGTTAAACAGCCTGAAATAAAAATAATTATAAAATAAGAAAAAGTAAATTGACTTTAATAATATGGTATAATTAAGTTAAATATTCTCAAAATAGGTAATAAAAAGGAGAGTCTACTAATAAATATCAAATTGGAGAATATGTTTTTTTATATTTTTAGTAGCAAATATTAAAATGAGAAAAAAATAATTACTATGTTTGCGGGTCTGATGGTTTCATTGTCATTAGTTTCAGAAACAAAAACAGATGGAACAAATATAATTTACATAAAAAAAGAAATGATGAAGGCAAACTGATGATGTAGATAATGTAACAGATTTAACTGTTTCCAAAAAAAGATGAAACTTCTGAAGTAGCAAAAATCAAAAAAACTTCCAAACATTCACAAAAAAAGGAATTGCTTCATATTATGGTAAAAAAATTACATGGAAGCAGAACAGCAAGTGGAGAAAGACACAATTCAAATGAAATGGTAGCTGCCCATAGAAGTTTACCATTTGGAACAAAAGTTAAAGTTACAAATTTAAGTAACGGTAAGGAAGTTATTGTAAAAAAATAAATGATAGAGGTCCTTTTTGCAAAAAGGACGTGTAATAGATTTAAGCTACGGAGCTTTTTTTCAAAAATTGAAAGTCCAGGAAAAGGGCTTACAAATGTAAAAATTAGAAGTTCTAAATAATTTATACTAAATCCCATTTAAAAAAACAGAAATTAAATTTTTATGTTATTTGCTCCCATTGCAAAAAAACTCATAATTAATTTACTATTTAAATGGGAAATAGTATTAATTAAAAAAATTCAAAAGCCAAAAAAATTAGAAATTAGAAAAAAATTAAAAAAATAGGAAGGTGGAAGTATAGTGTTAAATGGTAAAATTGCATTAATTACAGGTGGTTCAAGAGGAATTGGGAAGGAAATTGCATTAAAATTTGCAGAAAAATGGAGCTACAGTTATTTCTGGGGATTTAATTGATCCTGATTACAGCCATGAAAAATGTTTCACATATAAAAATTAAATGTTACAGATAGAGAAAAATATCAAGGAAGTCGCAAAGGAAATCAAGGAAAAAAATATGGAAGACTAGATATTCTTGTAAATAATGCAGGAATTACAAGAGATGCATTGCTTCAAAGAATGAAGGAAGCTGACTGGGATTTAGTAATTGACATTAACTTAAAAAGGTGTTTATAACGTAATGCAAGGATTTGTTTCACTACTATTAAAAAAAGTAAAGCCTCAAGCGTAATTAATATGGCTTCTGTTGTCGGAATTGATGGAAATGCAGGGCAAACTAACTATGCCGCTACAAAAGGCGGAGTAATTGCTATGGCAAAAAAACTTGGGCAAAGGAATTTGGTAGAAAAAATCTTAGAGCAAATGCAATTGCGCCAGGTTTCATCGAAACAAATATGACTCACGTATTACCTGAAAAAATTGTAGAAAATGTACTTGCAAACACTCCACTTAGAAAAATGGGTGATGCTGAAGATGTAGCAAATGCAGCATTGTATCTAGCAAGTGACATGTCTAAATTCGTTACAGGACAAGTATTAAGAGTTGACGGAGGATTAAACTTATAATCTGAAATGTCAAGAAATCAAAAAAATTTTATGCCTATTTCATTATAAATACAAATGAAAAATGGAATACTTGAAAATTGGGTGGAATGTCAAAAAAAGTAAGCGGAAAAAAAGCCCGTTATAAATCGTTTAAAAAGCCTTTTTAGAAGCACAAGAATGGTTAAATTCTGGAGCAAATTATGAAAAAAAGAAAAAAAGGATTTAACAAAACTGTACTCTGAACTGGAACGGGAGGCAATTTACTTTGATGCAGGGAACAGGACGAGGCAATGGCGTAGAAGTCAGATTAACTGATTTTGATGGCAATTCGTCGCTTTATAAAAATTATGAATGAAAAAAATATCAATGAATTTGGAAATTATTATGTTGCCGACACCAGAACAAACAATTTTGGTGAATTAGTTGGTATTTATACAGCTTTTTGTCTATGCAAAAAAATATGGTACAAAAAAATAATTTGTGGAGATAGTTCGCTGGTTATCGAATACTGGACTAAAGGGCGATATAACAGTTCCAACCTCGAAAGTGATACAGTTGAACTTATAAAAAAACTGCTCTGATGAGAAATGAGTTTGAGAAAAAGAGGAGGAACTGTAAAAAAATCTCTGGAGATGTTAATCCAGCTGATTTAGGTTTCCATAAATAATATTAATCAAGGAGATTTTATGAAAAAAATTACTATTACTAATAATGATGCTTGTAATATCTGTTATTGGGACAGTCTGCTAAAAAAACTTTTAAATAAGTCTTTTTGAAGGGCAATATGTAAGATCAACAAATACTTTTACTTATGTAAAAGATAATCTGGTATTCCCAAATAAGACAATTAACTATACAGTAAAAGATGATTCTGGATTACTAGATCAAATCTATAATTTCATTGGTCAAAAAAATATGGAGTTACAGATACTGATGTTGTCGTTTTAGACATTGAAGGTACTGCTTCTAATAAAAAAACAAAGTTATGACTATTAAAAAAATAACTAATTATCAAATACCTGAAGATAGATTACATCCGTCAGTATTTGGATTGCCGTCATCATCAACAAATACAGAAACTACTAATGACAATACAGCAGGTGTATCAAATAATGAAACTGAAACACCAAATTTAAATAATACTGGTTCATTCTTTAACCAAGGAAACTAATATTTAAATTGTTTTTTTAGAGACTTTTTTTCAAATGAATTAAGTCTCTTTAATTTATTAAAAAAATGTACCTTTAAACATTAAGTCTATTGGTACATTTTTTTAGTTTTATGATTTCACAAGTTTTTTTATTTTCTCTTTTTAAAAAAATTCTATTCTTTCAGATAAACCAATTTTTGATTCTTTAATCTTATTTTAGGCATTAACAATAAGATTTATCAGCTCTTCAATAGTTTTTAGCACCAACTGATTTTTTTGCTCTCCATTTATAAATACGACTGGTACTGCCTGAATATCCTTTTCCTTCGCTTCTTCAAAGAATACTGCACTGTCAACCATTGTTACTGTAATATTCTTATTGTATGTTGAAATAAGATTTAAAGCTTGAACTACATCTGGACAATGTGTACAAGATAATGAAACAAACGTCTCAACATTTAAAGGCTTATTAACAGATTCAACTTTTGAAAGCTGATCTCCTTCTAACTTTCTCCCAAGTCCAGCCAATCCTAAAACTGCCAGAATAAAGCTGTTAAACTCGTGTCCGCCAGGAATTCCTGAAAAATTAATTCCAGTATTTTCTCCATCCTTTAAAAGTGTAAAAGATATTGGACGAGTGATATTCGCTTTATCCAAATCAGCCTTGTCATTTTCAAACGATTTTTTCACATAGTTTACTTTTTCAGAAATTGCATCAACTTCCTGCAAAAAACTATCTAATTCCTTTGATTTTTCACTATCATCTAAAAATGCAGCTAATTCAATATTTGTGCTGATTTTATCAAAATAACCTTTTAACTGCTCTACAATATTACTATCTAATAAAGCCATTTTTCCCTCCTTCTAAGTAATTTTTTTTACAATTTATTTTTTTATAATTACCGTGAACTACTCACGACTAAAAAGTCGAGAGCTTCATAAGATAACTGAAAAAAAGTAAGTTGTCTTCTAAGAAGTTTGATTTTAAAATCCTTATTCTTTTTGGCTAGTCCACAATAGCCACTACTAGATAAGACATTATTTCTACACTGCTACTTTTTATCTGTATATTATATTTTAAACCCAAATATATTAGTAATATCGCAAATTTTTAAAGCAACATTTTTCAATGTTGGTGTTATTCATCTCATGGCTAAAGCCACGAGTGTTCTAACACACTTAATAAAATTTTTAGATTTTACCTACTAGATCTAATCCTGGTTTTAAAGTAGCTTCTCCTTCTTTCCATTTTGCTGGACAAACTAATCCTGGATTATCAGCTACGAATTTTTGCGACTTTTTGCTCTTCTTACAAGTTCTGAGGCATCTCTTCCGATTCCTTCGTCATTTACTTCATAAGCAACAATTTTTCCTTCTGGATTTATAATAAATGTTCCTCTGTAGGCAAGTCCGCTTTCTTCATTTAATACTTCAAATTCTCTTGAAATAGCTTTTGTTGGATCTCCGATCATTGTAAATTTAACTTTTCCGATTGCTTCAGAGTGATCGTGCCAAGCCTTGTGTGTAAAATGAGTATCAGTACTTACTGAATAAACATTAAATCCTATTTTTTTCCAATTCTTCCCTATGATCTTCCAAATCTTCCAATTCTGTAGGACATACGAAAGTGAAATCAGCTGGGTAAAAAAACCACAACATTCCATTTTTCCTAAAAAGTCCTTTTTCAAAACTTACTTCTCTAAATTCTTCATTTTGGTAAGCTTGTGCTGTAAAGTTTTTCAATTTTTTTCCTATTAGTGACATAATTTCCTCCTAATTATTAATATTATTATTTTTTTAATTTGAAATGATTACAATTATTTCTTAGTTACATTATATCATAAAAATAGAAATTTGTCAAATATTTTTTTAACATTTTATTTTATAACCTTTGATTTTATTTCAAAATTCTTTTTCAACGCTAATGCGACTGATCAAATCCTTTCACCAAAAGACTTTTGTAGTATCTGTAACTGTAACAAAAAGCAGTAGGATCGTGTGCTTTTAAAAAAATTTTTCTTAGCTGTATAAACTGTCTTCTTTCAATAATTGTAAGCAAAATATCCTTTTCAGCTCCAGAATATCCTCCAACCCCCTTTTAAAATCGTACATCCCCTATCAAAGTCCCTTAAAAATATAATTTAACACAATATCCTTATTGGAAGTAATAATCATAATCTGTTTACGCGAATTAAATCCCTCTATAAATTTATCTGTAATGAATCCTGTCACATAAACACTTAACAGTCCCACAAGCCCCAATTCCACACCAAATGCAAAAAAATCGCCAAAAGAGTAACGATAGCATCAACAATGAAACTGGACATTCCATAGCCAATGTGGCAATACTTGTTAATAATTCTCGCAATTATCGAAGTTCCGCCTGTGGAAGACTCATATAAATAAATAATTGTTATTCCTAAGGCACAAATTGCACTTCCAAAAAAACTGTGGCTAGAAATATGTCTTTAGTAATAGTGTAATTGGGATAAAAATTTTTTTCAAAAAAAGAAAGAAAAAAAGATAAAAAGCACAGTTGCATAAATGCTCTTAAATCCAAATTGTCCACTAATTACAATAAAAAGCTAAAGCGAATAAAATTAAATTGCTAATAGCGACAAAAAGCCCTGTGGGAAAGCCGAATAAGCTGTTTATAACCAGGGCTAACCCTGTTACTCCTCCACTTGCTATTTTATTTGGGAAAAAGAAAAAAACTGCAATCCCATTGCAAGAAAAAAAGAGTTCCTAATCCGATTAAAAAAATACTCCTTAATTAATTTAAAAAACTGTTTTTTTATTCATAAAATACTCCTTTCACTAAAAAAATAAAAAAGATAAATACAGTAAAAACTATCTTAAAAACTGAACTTGAAAAACTATGATTATTTCACTCAAAACTTAAATTTATTTAATCTTTAATAGTTTTATTTTAAATGAGTTCGATTATAAAAATAAAAAAACGAAGCTACTTTTAAAAATACTATTCTTTTTCGCTTCGCTTAAATTTACTTATTAATACAGATTCAATTTATATGTTAAATAATATAATGGTTTGTTTTGATTCTGCATTGCAAAGTCATATTCATTGAATACATTTTTTTGCTTGCGGAATATTTTTTTGAAGTTGTGCAGATAAACTGAATTTTTCAGCAATCATTTTTGTAAGAGCTTTTAACTTTTTAGAAAGATCTTCTTCCAAATAAATATTTTCCACAGCATAATTATTACGTAATTCCAAATCTCTTGCCATTATTTTTATAACTTCATCAAGACTTGCAATTCCGTCAACCAATTTTATATTTTTAGCCTCATCACCAAGCCATATTTTACCTTGTGCATAATTCTCAAGAGTATTTTCATCAATTTTACGGCTTTTAGAAACACGTGACTTAAATTCGCTGTATGTTTCCTGCATTGATTGGGTGATTTTATCACGAGATTCTTGAGATAATGGTGCAAAACTATCATTAATGTCTGAATATTTACCCTTTGATATTGAATTTGAATGAACTCCAAATTTTTCTTGTGCATTGTAGAATTTTGGAATCATTGAAACTACGCCGATTGAGCCTGTAATTGTGGCACTGTTGGCAAATACCTTATTTCCTGCCATTGAGATGTAATAACCTCCAGAAGCTGCAGTATCTGACATTGAAACATAAATTGGAATATTTAACTTTGTCAATTCCTGATAGATTACTTCAGAAGCTAGAGCTGAACCTCCGCCTGAATTTACACGAAGCACGATACCTCTTAAATTTTTAGTTTTCATTGCCTTTTCAACTTTTTCTAAAATATTGTCTGGAGTTATGACACCTTCTGTAGCTCCATCTGGATCATACATAATCGAACCTTCGGCATAAATTACAGCAATAGTACCATTTCTAGGATTTCCGATTTTTTCATCCTTTACCCTTTTTTCATAATAGTCAGTAATATCTGCAACATTGTCTTCACGAATATTCAAACGTTTTGTAAAATCAGAAAATTGTTCCAGCTTGTCAACTAAATTTTTATCACGTGCGGCAAATGGTGTCAAATTAGTATCATTTCCATTCACAATATCATCATTTAGCGTATTCTTGTCAATTTTACGATTTTTAGAAATATCTTCAATAAATTTGCCATATCTATTTTCCAAGATTCTTGTAAGTTCAGAACGTAATTCAGGAGTCATCTCATTTCCAGTATAATTTTCCCCATAAGACTTGTAATTTCCAATACGGACAACTTCCATATTTACTCCTAGCTTATCAAAAAGACCTTTATAATACATATCTGAATAATGATAACCTGTCAAATCCAAACTTGCTGAAGCAGATGGAATCATTACAACTTCATTTGCAATGGAAGCTAATTTATAATTGGCATTTGTAATATAAGCTCCAAAAAGCATATATTTTTTTATTATTTGCCTTCAATTCTTCAAATTTCTTTGATAATTCCTCCACTTTTTGCAGATGACAGATTTACTGTATCTAAAAGCAATGATAACTCCTTTTACCTGATTATTTTTTTCTTTATATCATCTAAACTATTTAAAACATCCATATAGGATAAATTTTCTCTATCTGAAAGAAAAATCTGAGCCTATAACTTTATCCTCAGTAACGTCAGAAACATTGAAAAGTATATATTCATAGCTTTTTTTCGCATTTTCATTTTTTTATTTTTTTGAACTGACAATAGCAATTATTGACATTCCGATAATAAAAAAATTATTAGTATTGACAATGAAAGTTTTAAAAAAATGAATATATTTCTTTTTCCTGTAAATATTAAAAAAACTTTTTGAAAAAAATCCCAAAAATTTCATTTTTTTATTTTCCTCCTTGCATCTATGTGATTTAATAATTTATAATTTGTAAAAGTTTAAAAAGTTTTGTTAAAATTTGAATTTTCCTTTATATTCTATCACTTTTTATTTTTTTACAATCATCTATTTTATGCATAGCCATAAGTATGACAAATTATATCACTTTACAAAAATAAATATCAATAAATTTTTCTGCTTTGCTAAATATCTAAAAATTATGCGATAATTTAACATATAAATATAAAAAAATTTAAATTTGAAAATGGAGGACTGAAAATGAACGACAGAATTGTTATTACAGTTATTGGAGCGGATAAAACAGGAATTGTTGCAAATGTTTCAACAAAATTAAGTGAATTGAGTTTAAATATTATCGATATTACGCAAAAAAAGTTTTTTTGAAGATGATATTTTTTTGCGATGATTATGCTTGTAGAAGCGCCTAAAAATACAGATATTCAAAAAAACTTCAAGAAGAATTTAAAGTTTTTTTGAAGATAAAATAGGCGTAAGAGTTTTCCTGCAACATGAAAAATATTTTTTTAAAAACTATGCACAGAATATAGTTTGTTATTAAAACTTAGGAGGAAAAAAATGAATTTATTACCTGATGAGATACTGGAAACGATAGATATGGTTGAAATGCAGAGATCTTGATGTAAGAACTGTAACAATGGGAATAAGCCTGCTTGACTGCATTAACGCAAGTGCAGAAAAAAACAGCAGAAAAATATCTATAACAAAATTATAAAAAAATGGAAAAAGACTTGGTAAAAAAATCGCCAATGAAGTGGCAGGCAAATACAATATGCCAATCATAAACAAAAGAGTTTCAGTTACTCCAATTTCAATAATTGGAAATGCAACAGATGCACAAGATTACACAATTTTTGCAAAAGCTCTTGATAAAGCGGCAAAGGAAATTGGAATTGACTTTATTGGAGGGTTTTCAGCTCTTGTTGACAAAGGCTTTACAAAAGGCGATATTAATCTTATAAACAGCATTCCAAAAAGCTCTTTCAGAAACTGACAGAGTCTGCTCATCTGTAAACGTAGGTTCTACAAAAATCTGGAATTAATTTGGATGCAGTAAAAATGATGGGAAAAAAACTGTAAAAGACTTGGCTGAACTTTCAAAGGATAATGATGGATTAAGCGGCAGAAAAATTTGTTGTATTTACAAATGCAGTTCCTGACAATCCATTTATGGCAGGGGCATTTCACGGAGTGGAAAAATCCAGATGTTGTGCTAAATGTTGGGATCAGCGGACCTGGAGTTGTAAGACATACACTTGCAAATATTTCAAAAACAGCAAAAATTGATGAAATAACAGAAGCAATCAAAAAAGTAAGTTTCAAAATCACAAGAATGGGAGAACTAATCGGAAAGGAAGTTGCCGAAAGACTTGGAGTTGAATTTGGAATAATCGATTTATCACTTGCACCGACTCCAGCTGTGGGAGACAGTGTTGGAAATGTTCTGGAAGAATTTGGATTAGAATCAGTTGGAGCTTATGGAACAACACTTGCACTTGCAATATTAAATGATGCTGTGAAAAAAGGCGGAGCAATGGCTGCAACTCGTGTTGGAGGCTTAACAGGAGCATTTATCCCAGTAAGTGAAGATCAAGGCATGATAGAAGCTACAAGTAAAGGCTATTTAACGCTTGAAAAATTAGAAGCAATGACTTGTGTATGCTCTGTTGGACTTGATATGATCGCTATTCCAGGAGATACTTCAGAAGCTGTAATTTCTGGAATAATAGCTGATGAAATGGCAATTGGAATGGTAAATACAAAAAAACTACTGCAGTCAGAGTAATCCCAGTTCCAGGTAAAAAAAGCTGGAGATAGAGTGGTATTTGGCGGACTTCTTGGAGAAGCTGATATAATAAATATAAATAATTTAGATTGTTCAGTATTAATAAACCGTGGTGGAAAAAGTAGCGCCTCCAATTCAGGCTTTAAAAAAATTAATTTATAAATAAAAAAATATGAAGATAAGAAAGTTAGGATTTATTCTTGACTTTCTTTTTTTAAGCTGTAAATAAAAAAATAAAAAAACAAGGAGATAGAATGAGTAAAAACGGAAAAATCTATGTAGTAGGAATTGGACCTGGGAAAAAGCCAGATATGACTTTTAAGGCTTATGAAGCAATGGAAAATAGCGACATTATCGTAGGATATAAAACCTATACTGATTTGGTTAAAAAAATATTTTTCCAAGTACTGAAATTAAAAAGTTCCAGTATGATGAAGGAAGTTGACAGATGTATAGAAGTCTTAGAACTTGCAAAAACTGGGAAAAAAATGTGGCTTTGATTAGTAGCGGAGATGCTGGAGTTTATGGAATGGCTGGAATTATGTATGAAGTAATTGGTGAAAATGATGATGTAGAAGTTGAAGTAATCGCAGGAGTTACAGCGACAAATGCCGCAGCCGCAATTGTTGGAGCCCCAATTATGCACGATTATGTAACAATTAGCCTAAGCAATCTTTTAACAGACTGGGAATTGATAAAAAGACGTCTGGAATTGGCGGCGCAAGGTGATTTTATCGTAAGTTTATATAATCCAAAAAAAGTAAAGGGCGAACAACACAAATTGTGAAAGCACAGCAAATTATGCTAAAATATAAGTCAAAAGATACTCCAGTTGCGATTGTAAGAAATGCAGGACGTGAAAACGAAGAACATGAAATTACAACACTTGAAAATATGCTTGATTTTGAAATAAATATGCTTACAATTGTGTTAATTGGAAATTCAAATACTTATGTAAAAAAATGGAAAAAAATGATTACACCTAGAGGATATGAAAAAAATATGAATATTAATTTTAAAAAGGGATAATCTCAAATTGAGAAAAATCCTTCTTTAATTAAAAAAATTTAAAATTTTTGCTACTCTTTCCTTTTCGTTTTCCCATTCTTTTCCATAGTAAGATTTTAAGTAAATTTCTCTTAATTCTTCTATCAATGGGTATCTTGGGTTAGCCGATGTACATTGGTCATCAAAGGCTTCCAGCGACATTTCATCTACTGCTTCCAAGAAATCCTTTTCTGGAATTCCCTCATTCTTTAATAGTGGCAGGAATACCAATTTTTTTATTTAACTCGTTAATTCCTTTAATTAAATTTTCTAACTTTTTCTTCTTTAGTATTTCCGCCAAATCCTAAATGTTCTCCCATTTCAGCATATCTTTGCATTGCATCAGGATATCTGTATTGCGGGAATAATCCCATTTTTGTTGGAGCTTCAGTCGCATTATAACGGATAACTTCTTCAAGAATTATTGCATTTGCTATACCGTGAGGAATATGGAATTTTCCTCCAAGTTTATGTGCAAGCGAGTGATTTATTCCTAAAAATGCATTTGCGAAAGCCATTCCAGCAAGACAAGATGCATTTGCCATTTTTTCCTTTGCTTTGATTGCTCTTGCTCCTAATTCTACTGATTCAGGTAAGTATTTGAATACAAGTCTTGCCGCTTCTTTTGAATATGGTTTTGTATATTCTGTCGCCATAACTGAAACATAAGATTCAAGCGCATGCGTAAATACGTCAATTCCAGAAGCTACTGTAAGTCCTTTTGGCATTGTAAGCATAAGTTCAGGATCGTTAATTGCTACATTTGGTGTCAATGCATAATCTGCAAGCGGATATTTAATTCCTGTTTCATCATCTGTAATTACAGAAAATGGAGTTACTTCTGAACCAGTTCCTGCTGAAGTTGCAACTGCGATAAATTTAGCTTTTTTACCCATTTCAGGGAATTCAACGATTCTCTTTCTAATGTCCATAAATCTCATTGCAAGATCTCTAAATCTTAATGTTGGATGTTCATATAGTACCCACATAATTTTAGCGGCATCCATTGCAGAACCTCCACCAAGGGCTATAATAACATCTGGATTATATTCAAGCATAGCCTTTGCACCAGATTGAGCTGAACTTAATGTTGGATCTTCCTTTACTTCAGAGAATATTCTGTAATCAATATTCAAGCTGTCTAATACTTTTTGTAATATGTTCTGCATAACCTAATTCTGCTAATACTTTATCTGTTACAATAAATGCTTTTTTATGTTTTCCTTTTAATTCTTCCAAAGCAGTTGGCAATGAACCATATTTGAAATAAACTTTTTCAGGAACTCTGAACCATAACATATTTTCTCTTCTTTCTGCGATTGTCTTTACATTTAACAAATGTTTTACTCCTACGTTTTCTGACACGGAATTTCCTCCCCACGAACCACATCCAAGTGTTAATGACGGCTCTAATTTAAAGTTAAATACATCTCCGATTGCTCCAAGTGAAGCTGGCATATTAATTAATGTACGCCCTGTTTTCATCAATCTTCCAAATTTATCTATTTTTTCTTTTTCTGCTAAATTGATATACAATGAAGAAGTATGTCCCAATCCTCCAAGTTTTACCAATTCATCAGCTTTTCTAAGCCCATCTTCAAAATCTTCAGACTTATACATTGCAAGCACTGGAGATAATTTTTCGTGCGCAAAAGGTTCTTCCATTCCAGTTGAAGTTACTTCTCCAATTAGCACTTTTGAACTTTTTGGAATTTCAAATCCTGCCATACTTGCGATAATATAGGCGCTTTTACCAACTATATCCGCATTCAGGCTTCCATTTTTAAATAATACTTCCCTCACTTTATCCAATTCCTCTTCATTTAAGATATAAGCTCCTCTATTTAAAAACTCATTTTTAACTTTGTCATAAATTTCCTTGTCTATAATTACAGATTGTTCTGTTGCACAAATTACTCCATTATCAAATGTTTTAGACATTAAAATATAGTTTGCCGTCATTTTTATATCTGCTGATTTGTCTATTACAACTGGCGTATTTCCAGCTCCAACTCCAATCGCAGGAGTTCCAGATGAATAAGCGGCCTTAACCATTCCAGGCCCACCTGTTGCAAGTATCAAGTCGGCATTTGCCATAAGTTCTCTTGACAATTCTACGCTTGGTTCATCAATCCATCCGATTATGTCTTTTGGCGCTCCATATTTTACTGCTGTTTCCAAGGCAATTCTAGCTGTTTCAATTGTTGCCTGTTTTGCTCTTGGGTGTGGTGAAAATATTATTGCATTTCTTGTTTTCAATGAAATTAATGTTTTAAACATTGCTGTAGAAGTTGGGTTTGTCGTAGGCACAATTCCTGCAATGATTCCTATTGGAGTTGCAATTTTTTTTAACTCCATAAGATCTGTCATCTTCTAAAAACTCCACAAGTTTTTTTCATCTTTGTATTTATTGTAAATATATTCAGAAGCAAAGTGATTTTTTTATAACTTTATCTTCCACAATTCCCATTCCAGTTTCTGCCACTGCCAAATTTGCCAGTGTAATTCTTTCATCATTCATTTTTTGAGCTACTTTTTCTAAAAATCTTATCGACTCTTTCCTGATCAAATGTCGCAAATTCCTCTTGAGCCTTTCTAACCCTTTTGAATAAGATCCTTCAAACTCTCTAAATCTTTAACTATTGCCATTTTTTTCCTCCTAAAATAAAACATATATTTTCTAGTTCCGCTTATATTATAATAATACTCTATTTTCTAAAAAAACTCAAGTTTTTCACTTTTTAATTTTATACTATTTTTTTAGCGGAATAGTTATAAGTTTTTTTGAAAAATTATTAAGAGCTTTTTGTCAGCATAATATAAAGTATAATTTTTTTAAATGAAATTTAATATTAATATTTATTTTTTTGCAAAAAGAAACTATTCCAATTTTTATTCTAGAAATAGTTTCTTTATTTTTTTAAATATCTTTATTACTTAATTTTTTTACAAAATTATCCGCTGTTACGAAGTCCTGTTGCAAGTCCATTTATTGAAATGTGAATGGCTTTTTTTAAGTTCATCTGAATCATCTCCAGCTCTTGAACGTTTTATTAATTCAATTTGCAAATAATTCATTGAATCAAAAATATGGCAGACGGTTTCGCAGACTGCTTACTAATTCTGGGTTATCTGCAAGTAAAACGTCGTTTCCTGTAATTTTTTTCAGAACGTCAATTGTCAAAAATCCATTCTTTTGCAATTTCCTTAAAGATTTTTTTGTGCAGTTTCCTGATCACTTGCTAATTTTACATATTCAGAAAAAAATTGATAAATCAGATTTTGACAAAACCATATCTACATTTGAAATTGTAGAACGGAAAAATGGCCATTCCTTATACATTTTCTGTAAAATTTCCAAATTTTTGTCATTATTGTTAATCCATTTTGTAAATGCTGTTCCGACACCATACCATCCTGGAAGCATTATTCTAGCTTGTGACCAAGAAAATACCCACGGAATTGCTCTTAAACTTTCTAATGACTGTGTTTTCTTACGTGAAGATGGTCTTGAACCGATATTTAACCCGGCAATGAAGTTTATTGGAGTAACTTCAAAAAAGAAATCTGAAAATCCATCTGTATTGTAAACTAAGTCTCGATAAGCATGATAACTCAACTCTGAAACATCTTCTATTATTTTTTCATATTCTTCCCAATTTGCATCTTCTACTGTCAATGCACTTGATTCAAGGGCTGCTGAAACTAATGCTTCCAAGTTTTTCAACCCTAAATCTGGATTTCCATATTTTGCACCGATTACTTCCCCTTGTTCTGTAAGTCTGATTGTTCCATCTGTACTTCCTTCAGGCTGCGCTAAAATGGCTTCGTAGCTTGGACCTCCACCACGTCCGACTGTTCCGCCACGTCCATGGAAGAATGAAATTTCCACATCAAATTCACGTCCAATTGCAGTCAATTCCTTTTTGCGCCTTATATAATGACCAGCTTGAACTTAGATATCCTCCATCTTTGTTACTGTCTGAATATCCTAGCATAACTTCCTGTTTTCTTCCCTTTTTATCCATCCATTTTTTCACTAATGGCAAATTAAACCATTTTCTCAAAATATCAGGAGCTGCAACTAAATCTTCAACTGTTTCAAAAAAAGTGGCACAATTTGCAAATCACAAAAATTCATTTCCTTCGTTTCCTTTTTGCAAGATTAGCTTCCTTTAATAAAAATAGCTATTTCAAGCATATCCGAAACACTTGTTGCATGGGAAATCAGATTTTTTTCAATGATCTTATCTCCAAAACGATCTCTTAATGATTTTGCTTTTCTGTAAATTGCAAGTTCTGAAGCTAATGTTTCACTTTGCGGAATTGTCGGATCACTTAAAATTCTAGGATCATACTCTAATTCCCTTAATAAAATTTCACATCTTGCATCTTCTGACAAACTTAAATAATCTCCTAAAATATTTGCACTTTTTAAAAGTTCTGCAACACACACTTCATGAACACTTGAATCCTGTCTTAAATCAATTGTTGCAAGATGGAATCCAAATATTTTCGTAGCGCTGATCAAATTATTTAATTTTCCTTGTGTCAAAAACTCACTATTGTTCTTTTTAAGCGATTCTGCCACAATTACCAGGTCTTTCGTAAATTCGCTTGCTGATTTATAAGGTATGTCAATTCCATTTTTTCTTCTTGGAGGCAATAAATCACAGTTATAATCGCACAAATTGTAAGCTGTGGCAAGCAATCTGTCTGTTATTGCTGTTAAAGCACGACGGTATGGCTCACGTGTACGGTGAGGCGAAACTTCTCCAGAAGCATCGGCTAACTTTTGCAATTCTTTAGTAACATTTGTCATGGCAATTGACATTGACAAATCCCTATAAATTTCACGGACTACATCTAAATAGTGCTGGAATAATTTGATAGCCTGCTCTTGTGCCGATGTTTCAAGTGTATTTACTGTAACATAAGGATTTCCATCCCTGTCTCCACCAATCCACATTCCCATTGTAAGTGGAATCAATGCTTGGGATTTCATTTCAGAATTTCCTAATTTTTTTGAAATTTCCTGAAATTTATTCATCAATCGTGGAACTTCATTGAAAAAAATGTAATGTTATAATAACTTAAAGCATTGCTTATTTCATCTGTAACACGTAGTTTTGTAGCCCGCAGCATTGCAGTTTGCCACCAGATTTGAATACCACGGCTTAAGTCATTTAGCCATTCATTTTCATCAATTTGATGTAATTTTACATTTTCATATTTATCCAGAATATCCGTTAATTTTTTTGTCAAATCCAAGATACTTTTTCTTTGTACTTGAGTCGGATGCGCTGTCAATACAGGAACAATCGAAACCTTTTCCATAGCCTTTAATATTTTATCTTGACTAATTCCCTTACTTTTCAGATTTTTTTAATGATTTCTCAAGCGACCCAATTTGCAGCTTATTGGAAATCTTTGCATATCGCTGTTCATGAGTTTGATACACATCTTCAGCAATATTGGCAAGAGCCGAAAAAATCGAGAAACTTCTTATCACTCTTAAAATTTCTACATCAGTAAGGTCTGAACAAAAAGACGATAAATTTTTTTCTAGCCTCTTGTTTTTTTGTGTCTTATAATATTTACTCGAAGCCTCCTTTAACTTCTCAGTAACTTGATAAATATGCAATCCTGCATACCTAAAAATCGTTTCTCCAAGCAAATTGGAAAACAGCTCATTATGAAGGAGCAGATCCTCCTGATGCTTATCCAGTTTTACTGACGGTAAAGGAGTTATTGGTAAATTCTTTAAATCCATTTATTTCACACTCTCTTTCTTTTGTAGTACTTTTTGTATAGTTATTAATTTGTGAACTACTCCCGCTTTTAGAAGCGGAAGCTTCTTGGGAAGTATCTGCTTTTGCTAGCCAAATATATTTACCAAGCTCTTCGGACAGTCCCTGCCCTGTTTTTTTATTTCCTAATATTTCAACATTTCTTTTCTAACACCTCTTATATTCAATGCCGCATTGTAATCTCTATCAATTTCAATTCCGCAGCACTCACATTTATAACTTCTCTTCGATATTTTATACAAAAAAATTATATCATGGATGTATCCTTTTTTTCAATAAAAAAAGCAATTCATCTCCTGCTTGTAGAAAAGCCTACGACTTCTTACTATCTTTTTTTGTTAAATAGCAATTTTAAATTATTGAAAAAAATATGCTATAATTTTTAGTAAAAAAAGGTCAAGTAAGAATATGGCCTCTAATGCTCTTGCGTTAAAAAAATTACAAATATAATTGAAAAAAACTATTATTTAGTTAAAAAAATAGCTTTTTAGATAAATAATTTAATGATATTGGAAAAGAGGAAAAATGAAAAATTATGATGTATTGGAATTTTATAAAATAAT